>Ga0255338_1000002_pt1 | contig 1776606 bp, 1623 predicted proteins | sample MeOH1_35cm_T4_19_FD_203715 | JGI IMG/M metagenome (GOLD analysis project Ga0255338, IMG submission 203715) | Sandy soil microbial communities from University of British Columbia, Vancouver, Canada - MeOH1_35cm_T4_195 | ecosystem: Engineered > Artificial ecosystem > Sand microcosm >... | reverse complement strand
AATCAGGCCGCCGAGGATGCGCGGTATCAGCAGATGCTGTCGTTGCTGGGGGCCGGTGACGCCTACAACTGGAGCAACCTCGGCAACTATGCATCGATCGTATCGCCGGGCGCCGGCATTGGTGGCATCACGACAAAGACGGGTGCGGCAGGGGGAGGCAATGCAGCCGCCGGCGCACTTGGGGGGGGACTCGCCGGTTTTCAGGTTGGAGGTCCGTGGGGCGCCGCAATCGGCGGTGGCTTGGGCCTCCTCTCGGCCATCTAAGGAGAAATCATGGTCGCGACCTTGAACCCGCAAGTGCAACAGACGCTGCTCCAGGCGGGCCAAACCGCCGAATCCGCGCGACGCGCGCGCGAAGCAGAAGCCGAGCAGGAGTACATGCGCCGGAGGCAGCAGCAACAGCAGCAGCAAAACTCGATGAACTCCAACATGCTGCGCCAGATCATGTCGCGGTCGTCCGGTATCACTGCCGCGCCTGGCTACACAAGTGGTGGAACGGCCCTGCCGTCGGTGGACGGCATGGCCGGCGTCTGGGGGCCGGTCGGTGGCGGCGGTCTCGGTGGCCTCGGAGGAATGAGTGTCTCGCCAGCCTTCATCGGCGGCGGTACGGCGACGTCTGGCCTGGGCGCTGGCGGCTCGCTCGGCGCATTTGCGCAGGGCGGCGCGGGCGCCGGCGGGCTTGGTGGGCTGGGCGGCGCTTCGGCCGCGGGCAGCGGCAGCGGTGCGGCGAGCGGCCTTGCGGCAATGGGCCCATGGGCAGCGCTCGCCGCGGCCATCATCGGTAACGAGACCTACGCCAAGAATCACGGGTATCGGCGCAGCGGCTCCGATTATTACAAGGACTTGGCGACGGGTCGCGTGCTGAGCCAGGACGTGGACAACCGCTGGGCGCCGATGCTCTTCGGCAAAAACGACCGTATGGGGCTGGGCAAGGATATGTCCTTCGCCGCCGACCTCGGCTCGTTCCAGTTTGGCAAGGCGTTCAAGGACCTGAAGGACAGCTCCTTGTTCACCGGCTTCGGCTTATTCAAGTAGAGGGGACCAACATGGCCTTTGGTGACAATCAAGACGGTTTCCTGGCGGGGGCATTTGATATGCCGGACACAGGCGGGGGTGGCCTGTTGGGCGGCCTGACGCCGGAGAAGTACGGCCTGCTGGCGGCCGGCCTGGGCATTCTCGCGAACGCGACCGGGCCGAACTCGCGCAATGCGATCGGAGCAGGTGCGTTGCAGGGCTTGGCGGCCTACGAAGGAGCCAAGCAGAACGAGGCGACGCAGATGTATCGCCAGGCGCAAACTCAGAAAATTCAGCAGGACGTGCAGAAGCAAAACCGAATCATGGCCACGCTTGGCCGGATCACTGGCACCGGTGGCACCATGATGGCACCCGGTGGGTCACCCGGGAGCATGCCTGCGAAGGGGCCGCTGCTGGCTGGCCCGATTCCGGCCGGAAGCCCCGGCCTGCTCGGCGGCGCGGCGCGGTCCGGTGTGGGAGGCATCAATCTAACTCTGCCGGAAGTCCTGGCGCTCAAAGCGGACGGCGTTGACCTCACCGAGATCTACAAAATCTCGCAGGAAGGCTTCAAGCGGGAACCCGGCGCCATGTATCGGATGCCAGATGGGTCGGTGGATTTTGGAGCGCCGAAGCTTGGAGAGGGGTTGGAACCGTACATTGGGCCAGACGGCCGCATTGGCGTGCGCCAGGTGCAGGGCTACAGCGATGCAAATGCCGCGGCGAAGGGGGCTGAGGCCGATGCAATCGCCAAAGCCCAGGGGCGCTACAGCACCACCAAGATTGGTGACGGTGCCGGCGGCCAGCGCGAGGTGCTGACTTCCGATCTGCCGTCAGTCCTTGGAGGCCAGGGCCAGCCGCAGGCCGGCGCCGTGCCTGGCGTGGCACCGCAAGCGGGAGACGTTGGCTACACGCCGCCGCAGGCAGTTCTGGATGCGCGCAACCAGTTCGGCGAAGTGAAATCGACGGCTGATCAGATGCTGTCGAACATCAAGACATTGCGCGAACACAAGGGTTTCGACAGGAACTACGGCATCACCGGCCAGTTCTTTACCATCCCGGGCAGCGACGCGGCGAACGCGAAAGCCTTGACAGACCAACTGATCAGCCAAGGATGGCTGCAGATGCGCGACAAGCTGAAGGGCACGGGCGCAATCACCGACTACGAGAGCAAGAAGGCCGAGCAGGCGTGGTCGGCGATCAATGACCCACGTATCAGCGCGAAGATGGCGCGGGAGCAACTCGGCATCATCGAAAAAGTCGTGCGTGACGGTTTGGCGCGGGCAGAAGCCAAGGCGTTCGGCAAGAAGCCTGCAGAGGGTGAGCCAGCAGCGGCCGGCGGTGCGACGCCTGATTTCTCCGGCGGCAACTTCTCCAGCCTGTGGGGTGGGTAATGGCAACTTTCGATGAACTCGCTGGCTATGCGCAGAACCCCAACGTGCGGCGCTTCCTGGATGTGATCAGCGCCGCCGAGGGTACCGACATCAACGGCTACAACACCGCCTTCGGTGGTGGACGGATCGACTCGCTGGCAGACCATCCGCGGCAGCTGCACAGCTTCACCCAGACCGACGGCACGCCCAATAAGACGAGCGCGGCGGGCCGGTACCAGTTTCTTGGGTCGACCTGGGACGACGTGGCCGGCAAGCTGGGCTTGTCGGACTTCGGGCCGCAGAGCCAGGATGTGGCCGCCGTCGAACTGCTACGGCGCAACGGGGCGTTGCCAGCGCTGCTGGCGGGCGACTTTGACACGGCTGTGCAGAAGTCGGGCGGCACCTGGGCCAGCCTGCCGTCCAGTCCCTACGCTCAGCCCAAGCGCTCGCCCGGCTTCATCGCGTCCGCTCTGGACTCTGCGGCGCAGGCGATCTTCCCGTCCGCGCAAGCCGCCGGTGTGCCGCAGCCTCAGCAACAGCAACGGCAGCCGACGGCATGGAAGGACGTGATCGCGAAGCCCGAGTTTCAGGCCCTGTCGCCAGAGCAACAGGCCGCGGCGCAGGCGCAGTACTTCGATCAGGTCGTGGCGCCGCGCGTGCCGCAGGGGCAACTGGAAGCGGCGCGCGGGCAGTTCTTCAAGCAGTACGGAGAAAAGAAACCCGAGGTTTCCGATAGCTCCATTGTTGGGCTTGGCGCTGGCATCGGAAAAGGCGTGGGCACTGTCGCCCTGAACGCGCAGCGGTACCTGGGGCAGGGCATCAACTCCGTCGGCGATTTCTTCTCCCCTCCGGAGCGAAATCTGTCGTCGCTCATCACCGGGCAGCCCGCAGGGGGCAATGCGCTGGGCAACTGGCTAGTGCAGGACGCGGATCAGGGCTTGAAGAAGCTGGAAAGCGAGGTCGCGCCCTACCGTGAGGTCAGTCCGATCGCGACGGGCGCGGGCGAGATTGGCGGCAACATCGCGGCCACCGCGCCGGCTCTCGGTGCTGCTGGCGGTCTGCTCGGCATGGCGGGCCGCAGCGTGCCGGGCTTGGCCTCGTTGGGTACCGCCGTTGGATCAGCCGGCCTGCGCTCGGGCGGTCTGACGGGCGCGGCTGGCTTGGCTACACGCACGGCTGGCGGCGCGCTGGCGGGAGGTCTGTCCGCGGGATTGGTTGATCCGGAATCGGCGGGCGAGGGCGCATTGGTTGGCGGACTGCTGCCCGGGGTCGTCGGCGGACTGGGCGCAGCCGGCGGTGCGACCGGAAAGCTTCTACGGGGCCCCACGTTGCCCGAGACCGCTCGGGCTGCTGCGCAGACGGCACGCCAGGCGGGCTACGTCCTGCCGCCTTCGCAAGTTCAGCCCTCGCTGGTAAACCGTGTGCTGGAAGGCGTGGCCGGCAAGCTCACCACCGCGCAGCAGGCCAGCGCGCGCAACCAGGAAGTGACGAATCAGCTTGTGCGCAATGCGCTGGGCGTGGCGCCCGGCACGCAACTGAGCGACGACTTGCTGAACGTGCTTCGCCGCCAGGCGGGAGGGGCTTACCAGAACATCCGTACCATCGGTGCGGTGGAGGCCGACGACGCGTTCCGCGCGGCGCTCGATGGCCTCGAGAAGTCATATCAGGGCGCCGGCCGCTCGTTCCCCGGCTTGGCGGAAACGGGCGTCACGGATATGGTCGCGTCCCTTCGCCAACCACGGTTCGATGCGGGCGACGCGCTCGACGCCATCGCCGTGCTGCGCGATCGCGCTGACCGGGCATTCCGCTCGGGCGACAACATCGTGGGCAAGGCGTCCAAGGGCGCGGCCGGCGCGCTGGAAGACATGGTTGCACGTGCCGCGGAGAAGAGCGGCGACGCAAAGGCTGTGGAACAGTTCCGCCGCGCGCGCGAGGCCATCGCAAAGACCTACACGGTGCAGAAGGCGCTGAACTCGGCCAGCGGGAACGTGAACGCGCGCAAGATCGGTCAGGAGCTGCAGAAGGGCCGGCCGTTGTCGGGTGATCTGCGCACTGTGGGGGAGGTGGCGAACGCCTTTCCGAAGGCGACTCAGGCGGTGGAGCAGATGGGTAGCCTGCCGGGCATCAGCCCGCTGGATGTGGTGGGGACCGTGGGCCTGACCACGCTGACCCAGAACCCGCTGGCCGCGCTGTCAATCTTGGGCCGGCCTCTTGCGCGTTCGGCTGCGCTGTCTGGTCCGGTTCAGAACCGGCTTGCGGCCGAGACCGCGGCGCGCCAAGCGTCACCGCTGCTCAGCGGTGCCCAGGATTATCTCGCCGAGCTCGCCTTTCGCGCAGCGCCTCTCCTATCGTCCGCCCGGTGATGAGCGTGAAGAACAGGTTGCCGAAGAAGGCAAGCACCCCGAGGATGATCAGCTTGAGCCAGAGCCAGTCTGTGAAGTCCATGCCCGATTATTCCTCAACGACGCGCTTCTTGGATATCTGCGGCTTCGGCGCCCGTGGCTTCTTCGCACGCGGCGGGGCGCCCAGGCCTTCCTTAGGTGAATTCACCCCGGGAATCTTGGGGGTGCGCGGCGGGTTCAGGTCCTTTTCCGCGATGCGCTTGACCGACTCCAGCGGCTTCAACATGGCGTCGCGTGAATTCGAATCTTCCGAAATCACCCCGTGTTTAACCAGCAGCCCCATGAGCATCGAAGTCTGTTGCTCATTGAACTCCTTCAGGATGCGATCACCTACCGTGAGGTCTTGCGGGTCTGCTGTCGCTATTCGCTCGTCACGCGCGACTTCATGTTGTCGAATCGAGTCGCGCATCTCCAACTCGAAGTATCGGGCCAACATGAAAACGATTTGTGAATTCATGCTGCGCCCGTTTTCGTGGGCGGCCTGTTCCACCAGCGCCTTCAAATCAGGCGGCATGCGAAGGCCAAAGGGAACGATGTCTCTGCTCATAGCGACACAGTGTAGTCAAAAGTGCTTGCTGAAAAATAGCTACACCGTGTAGTATGGCGACACCGTGTAGCCATCAAGGAGAAACCATGAAGCAAGATGTTGTCCCCGTAATGATTCGGTTGCCCAAGGAGTTGCGCGACTGGTTGTCCTCTGTCGCCCAAGCCGAGCGGCGCTCCATGAATGGGCAGGTCATAACTGTCCTTGAGCGTGCCATGATTGAAGCCCGCCCCATCCAGGAGGCCCGCCAATGACCTCCGTCACTGTTACCCCTCAGAAGCTGCCGCGCGTAGCGTGGAAGGGTGTGCCGGTTGTGACGAGCGAATGCCTAGCCTCGCTCTACGGAACGGCGCCGACCAACATCAAGAGCAATTTCAACAGCAACAAGACCCGCTTTGTCGAAGGGAAGCACTTCTTTCTGTTGGCCGGGCAGGATCTTCACGATTTCAAAGCTGTCTGGGTCAGCCATTCTGACCCTGTTGTCGGTGCGAGAGCCCGGTCGCTGATTCTGTGGACAGAGCGTGGCGCTGCCCGGCACGCCAAGATGCTGGAGACGGATAGGGCGTGGGAGGTTTTTGAAGCATTGGAAGACAGCTACTTCCAGAACCGTAGCTTGCGTACCAGCCCGAGAGATCGTCGTCATATCGTTCACAAGGAAGTGGATATTTCTATCGATCGCGGCCTGCCGCTCTCGATCGTGCAGGGGAATGTAAACCGTCGCGTAGGAGTACGCCGCCATCGAGACATGACCAGGGATCACCTCGTGGTGGGCGACGCCTATTGCGACCGGTTGATGGCGCGCTCGGAAACGGATGAGGACCGGGAGTTGGTCGGGCTGAACTCGATTGCGCTCTATGGCGAGTCCCGCCAACTGCCGCTGCTGGGCATGGGAGCAGCCAAATGAGCCGCGGTGATCCTCAGGTGATGCTGCGCCTTTCCGGCGACCTCCGCGCCCGCGTCAAAGCGCAGGCCCAGAGCAATCGCCGGTCGATGACTGCCGAGATCGTGCTGATGATCGGGCAGGGTCTCCGCAATGTTGCGGACACCCCCAAAGGAAACGCCCCGCTGGCTGGCACCGGCGAGGCGTTGGAATCGTAAGCCCCGTCCACAGAAGAAAGGGAATACCCGATGAAAGTTACCACAGAGGTCGCAATGCAGCAATCCGCCGTTGTGCTGACCCATCAGCAATTTGACCGGCCGCCGGTCAAGAACCCTGCCAGCCGCGGGCGTTTGCCAAAGGGAGTGGTCAAGATGCACCGTGCGTCGAAAGATGCGGACGTTTCACCGCCTGGGGAGCCACTTGATCCCCTGGTAGCAATGGGCCGTCTGTTGGACATGGTCCAGTGCTCCCTTGATGTCGCGCGAAATCGGTTAGCCGAGTATGAAAGGTGTCATCGCCGCACCGGGTAATTCGATCGAACAATTCAACCAACCGCCTTCGGGCGGTTTTTTTATGCCTGGAGCCATAGGAAATGAGCAAGTTCGAACTGTCGCAGCGCAGCCTTTCGCGCCTTGCCGGCGTGCATCCCGACCTGGTCGAAGTGGTGAAGCTTGCCATTCAGCGTACCGCCGTAGATTTCACAGTAGTGGAGGGCGTGCGCACGCTGGCGCAGCAGCGCGAGTATGTCGCCAAGGGTGCCAGCCAGACGATGAACAGCTACCACTTGCCGCAGGCGGACGGGCTCGGGCATGCCGTCGACCTGGCGCCGCTGGTGGGCGGGGCGATCCCCTGGGACGACTGGTCCCAGTTCAAGGGCCTGGCCGACGTGGTGAAAGCCTGCGCCGCCGAGCTGGGCGTTCCGGTGGAGTGGGGCGGGGATTGGAAGACGCTCAAGGACGGGCCCCATTTCCAGATTCCGCGTGAATGGAAGTCGCGCGTCGGCCGCGCTGGCGCGGAGGCGTGATGCAGGAAAACCTGGGATTCATGTTGGCAGTCGTGGGGTCCGATGCGGTGACGGCGGCGGCCGCCGGCGAGCCGCTGACCCTGTCCCAGATCGTCGGCTATCTGATCGCGGCGCTGCTAGGTGGTGGCGCGGCGGTGAAGGTGATCCCCATTCTGCTGGCGCGCTTGGCTGTTTCTGCGGCCGGCGCCAAGTCGGAGAAAGACGCCATCGAGCGATTGGAAGGCCAACTTGCGGTAGAGCGTCAGGCCACGGCCGACGCGCGGACAGCGGCGAATGAGGCTTACAAACAGCGCAATGACCTCTACCTGGATCTTGCCAAGGTTCAGGCGGAACTGGCCGCACTGAACGAGCGGACGGCCTACCAGGCGCAGACCATCGAGCGGCAGAACACGCTGATCGCCGAACTCACCGCGCAGGTGCGCGCCCTTCAGGGAGAGGTCCGTGGAAAAGTTGCATGAATGGTGTCTGTGTCGACACCCGAAGCTGGCGCGCGCACTGCGCATGGTCTATGCCATCGTGCTGGTGGCGGCCATCTTCGGCGGCGGGTATTCGCTGGGCAGCCTGCTCACCTGGAAGAGCGCATCGGTGGCAATTGCCGAGCAGGCTGAAGCGAACCGGCAGCAGCGCGAGGACTACCGTGAAGCTTTGGCCGCGGTGTCGGCGGCAGTTGGGCGGGCGGCGGGTACGGCCGAGCAGGCGGCCGACAGGGTAGACCGGGCAGCAGAGGCCGCAGAGGGCGCTATCAAGGCCGCCAAGGGTGCTGCCAGCAAGGCGGGCACGGCGGCAAATAAGGCCAGCGCCGCGGCGAAGTCGGCAAGCACGGCGGTCAAGAAGGTGGAAGAGGTATTGACCCCACCGCCCACCGCACCCACGCGAGTACCTGACTGGCTGAATACCCCATGAACCCGCTGCTGCGCGCTGCCGCGCCATACCTGATTGGGGCTGCAGCTCTGGCCCTGGCCGCTGGCGCCGTCGCTTGGTACGGGCACGCCCAGCGTGCGGCCGGGCGGGCCGAGTGCCAGGAAGCCCACCGCGTGGCAGGCCTGGAGGAATTCAAGTCGGAAGCCGAGCGGCTGACCGGGCTGTCGCAGAGCCTGGCCGACACCGCGCACACGCTCGCCACCGCCCAGCCCAAGGTCATCGAGAGGTATACCCGTGAAATCGTTCAGCGCCCTTTGCCTGCTGACTGCGTGCGCGACCCTGGCCGGGTGCGCGCAACCAACGAGGCCATCGACGCGGCCAACGCTGCCCGTCAACCTCAGCGCGCCGTGCCCGCCGATCCCGCGCGTTGATTCGCCCTCTTGGGACGACCTGGCGCAGGCTCATGCCGCGCTGGCGTTCCAGTATGCCGAGTGTGCTGCCCGGCACCAGGCCGTGGTGGACGCCTGGGCCAAGCCCTAGCGCGGCGCCATCCCCTTGCGTAGCTTGCGCGGCGATTCCAGCAGCTCGGCTGTCATCTGGTCCCGTTCCAACACACAGGGCTCCTTGGCCAGGCCCGCCAGCAGGTCGTCGTAAATGTCGCCCGTCAGGCCGGCGGGGCGCTTCAGTTCGAAGGACACCTGATGCATGCGCAGCAGGGCGGCGCGCAGGCGCTTCACCTCCCATAGCAGGGAGAGCACATCAGGGTTCCAGGGCTGACGCTCCCGGATGGCCCGGAGGTCGGCGAAGGTGAGCGGGTCTTTGAACGGCATGGTGGAAAACACTGGTCAGACATCCAGTATATTCCGTCGGCAATCGGGGTCAGCTATCGGGCTTTCCCGTCCCCATGGGCGTGGCAAGCAGGCGTTCGGCCGGGTAGGGCACCAAGAAATCGCGGGTATCCGCCACCGGCGCCGTGAGCCAGTCCTGGTAGGCCCCATCCGGCAGGATGACCACCATGCGTTTTTCCTTGCCGGCCTGGTGGTAGTTCTGGAACAGGGGATCCTGGTCGGCGTTAATGGTGAGCATGGTGTAGCTCTCCTGCCACTGGCCGGCGGCGTCCCGGTAGCGATCCCACAGGCCGGCGATGCCCAGCGGCGCGCCGTCGGCGCGGGTGAACCGGGTAGCCACTGCGGTGCCTGACCGCCAGTCGGGCTCGAAGATCGCGTCGGCCGGGATGATGCAGTGCTGGCCGCGGCGCCAAGCGTTGCTGAACGTGAACGACTTGGCTGCCGTCTCGCTGCGGGCGTTGAAGGTCGACAGCTTGCCGGCTTTGTCCAGGCCGTCCGCCTTGGTCATGGCGCTGATCAGGCCCCAGCGGCCCACGACGGCCTCCCGCTCCGGCACGGCCTCATCGCCCGCGTCATGCTCAGGCGGCCGGCGGATGAACGGCCCCTGATAGCGCGGCCACATGTCCGACTTGGGCGGCAGAGGAATGCCGCGGGCCCGGAAGTACTTCTCCATCTGTTCCTGCTTCTTGAGCGCGGTGTAGTGGCTGCACATGGGTGCCTCCGGCAGAGCCGATCACGAGCCGAGTATACGGGTGCGCGTTCGAGTCGGGACCGTTGGGGCGAAGCGTGGGGCCAGCCCCAAAAAGGCCCCAAAAATGACACGAAGCCGCGCCAATCCTAGCCCGGAGAGTCCCCTCCTTCGCACCAACCTTATTTAGGCACTGATCGGGCTTCATGGCTACAGTGTCCTGCAAGCCCCAAGGCATTGAATGCCTTGGGGCTTTTCTTTTTTCGGCGCCGGCCCGCGCTTAGGGATAACCTCCCGTGCCGAAAGCGCATTTTTGATATATCTTCGCGCTCTTCGGTGGAGGCTTGCCGCTGTCCGGCATCTCAACAGCCTCTCAAACAGCCCCGTACACAGCACGATAAGGAGAGCCTTCCATGGCGCTCAAGCACGCTGCATTTCTGGATGTCATCGATATACGCACCCCGCATCGCGAACACGGGGAGGCCGTCAGCGTCAGCCTGATGAAGACGGCGCACATGCAACTGCTGCAATTGGCGCTGCCCGCCGGCAAGGGCCTGCCGCAACATGCCGTGGCGGGCGAAATCACCATTCACTGCATCGCCGGAGAGGTCAGCGTGGCATTGCGCGATGGCGTGCGCCAACTGCGCGAGAACCAGCTCGTCGCGCTGCCCGCGCACGAACCGCACGCGCTGCAGGCCGTGCGCGACGCCACCGTGCTGGTGACGGTGCTGCACGCGCCCGCCTAGTACTCCTTTTCCTGACGCAGACGTGTTCCCTGAGAGGTGAGCCGTGCATGAGCTATTGGCCGACTGGTGCGAAATCCTGAACCGCTTGCTGCGGGACGTGGCCGATGCCCACGCCACGGCGCAGGCGCGCGACAGCGCGCTGCGCCATGCCCACCGGCATTCCTGCCAGGCGCCGATCTGCTTCCGGATGTCCGGGACCACGGTCGGCCATCTGGCGGAAACGCTGGATTGCGCCATCCGCGCGTCCTGCGCCCGCCACGACAACTCCGCCTGGGTGCAGGCGCTGGATGTGGCTTACACCAAGTTCCTGCTGTATCTGATCCGCGACGTGGACCGGTGGTCCAGCGGCGGGCTGCACCAAGAGGCGGCCTAGGCAGGGATCAGGCTGTCGGCTGGCAAGGTTACTAAATACTGGATAAATGAACAGTAATCTGGTTCAATCTCGTCATGCGCCTCCGGCGCGCATATCGGCCACAGCGCGGCCACAGCGCCATTTCCCACGATCAGGACGAACCATGAAATTCGGATACACCATCATCTACGTACCGGACGTCGCCGCATCGCTGTCCTTCTTTGAACAGGCATTCGGTTTCGCCAGGCGTTTTCTGCACGAGTCCCAGACCTACGGCGAACTGGACACCGGTGAAACCACGCTGTCGTTCGCGGCGCATGAACTGGCCGGCTCCAATTTCGGCGGCGGCCATGTAGCGGCTTCGGCGTCGACCGAGCCGCTGGGCATGGAAGTGGCTTTCGTGACGGACGATGTGGCCGCGGCGCATGCCCGCGCGCTTGCGGCGGGCGCCACGGAAATGAGCGCGCCTGTCTCCAAGCCCTGGGGGCAGGTCGTGTCCTATGTGCGCTGTCCGGACGGAACGTTGGTGGAGCTCTGCACTCCCGTGCACGGCTAGGCGCGCTCGTTCCGGGGCGCGGGCCAAAGCGCCGGATGCGCGGCCCGGCACGGCCTGCATCGTCCGTGCTTGTGCGGCGTGCGCCTTTCCGTCTAGCCGGTCCGGACGATCCCCGAGTCCATCGGACGCCGTTACCGTGGTTGCGGCAGGGGGGGCCGCGTCTGGCTGTGTTCAAGAATTGTCAAGATTTGCATTGCTTTAAAGTCGTCGTTGCCGCCCCGCGATACCGTGGCATTTTCGTTTTTCGGGGAGTCGACATGTATCCGCTTTCTAAGCGTTGCGGCGCTGAGTTCTTTGGCACGTTCTGGCTGGTTTTGGGGGGCTGCGGCGCCGCGGTGCTGGCCGCCGGTTTCCCGGAACTAGGCATCGGTTTTGCTGGCGTGGCGCTGGCCTTCGGCCTGACCGTGCTGACAATGGCGTTCGCGGTCGGCCATATTTCCGGCGGGCATTTCAACCCGGCCGTCACGGTGGGCCTGGTGGCGGGCGGCCGTTTTCCGGCCAAGGAAATCCTGCCTTACGTCATTGCCCAGGTCCTGGGCGCGATCGTTGCCGCGGCGGTGCTGGCCTGCATCGCCAGCGGCAAGCTGGGTTTCGACCTGAAGGGCAGCCATTTCGCGGCCAACGGCTACGGCGCCTATTCGCCGGGCAAGTACTCGATGGTGTCGGCCCTGGTGACGGAAGTCGTGCTGACGGCGGGCTTCATCTTCGTGATCCTGGGGGCGACCAGCAAGCGCGCGCCAGCCGGCTTCGCGGCGATTCCCATCGGACTGGCGTTGACGCTCATCCACCTGATCAGCATTCCGGTGACGAACACCTCGGTCAATCCGGCCCGTTCCACCGGCCCCGCGCTGTTCGTGGGCGGCTGGGCGTTGGAGCAGCTGTGGCTGTTCTGGGTCGCGCCCATCGTCGGGGCGATCGTCGGCGCCATCGCCTACCGGCTGGTCAGCGATCCCGCCCAGGAGCGTAGCTAGGCCAGGCGTTGCGCCGGGCGATAATGGGGCCAAGTCTCTGATCCTGGTCCCATGAACGAATTTTCAATAGCCATCAATCTTGTGCTGGCCATGCTGCTCGGCGCCGCCATCGGCGCCGAGCGCCAATGGCGGCAGAACTATGCCGGCGTGGTCACGCATGCGCTGGTCTCGCTGGGCGCGGCCGCCTATACCGCCTTGCCCGCGCTGCTGGACGCCGGCAACGACATGCGCCTGGGCAGCCAGGTCGTGACCGGCATCGGCTTCCTGGGCGCGGGCCTGATCATGCGCGACGGCCTGACCATACGCGGCCTGAGCGCGGCCGCCACCATCTGGGCTACCGGCGCCGTAGGGGTGCTTGCCGGCTATGGCTTCCTGGCCGAAGCCAGCGCGGTCACGGCGCTGATCCTGGTCACCAATGTGCTGCTGCGGCGCGGCGCCAGGCTGATGGACCGCTACGTACCCGACGCGGAAACCGAAGAGCGCTACTACAACATCGCCTTGACCTGCGCCTCCACGGACGAAGCCATGGTGCGGGCGGAATTGCTGAACGCCTTGGGCAAGCACAGCCTGCGCCTGCGCGGCGTGGAAAGCCAGCAGCGCGACGGCGGCCGCTCCGAGGTGACGGCGGTGGTCTATTCCATGCGCCAGGAAGACGAGCGGGTGGAACAACTGGTGGGCAGCCTCAGCCTGTTGCCGCAGACCTACTCGGCCAGATGGACCTCCGACACCGGCAACGCCTGAAGCCGGCCGGAATCAGGACGCCGTAAGTCCGATCTCAATACGCTTGCACTCCCATTCCAGGAAGATGAGCGTATTCCGTGACCACAACGATTACCCCCGCCGCGTCCACCGGCCTTGCGCACTATGACCGCGTCACCATCGCGTTCCATTGGCTGACGGCGGCGCTGGTGGTGGGCCTGTTCGCGCTGGCCGAGATCTGGGACTTCCTGCCGCGCGGCACGCCCACGCGACGTTTGCTGCAGCACCTGCATATATCGTTCGGCCTGGTGTTTGCCGCCGTGTTCGTGCTGCGCGCCATCTGGCGCCTCACGGCGGGCAGGCGCCTGCCGCCGGCCGCCACGGGCTGGCTGCGCGTGGCTAGTACGGGCGTACACGGATTGCTGTACCTGTTGATGGCGACGCAGATCGTGCTGGGCTTTCTTTTCCGCTGGGCGCAGGGCGAGCCGTTTGCTTTCTTTGGCCTGTTCGACGTGCCCACGTTGATCGCCATCGACCACGAGCAGCGCCGCTTCATTGGCGGACTGCACGATACCGTGGCCTGGTGCATCATCGCGCTGGCGCTGCTGCATGCCTTGGCCGGGCTGTTCCACCACTATGTCCTGCGCGATGGCGTGCTGCGCCGCATGCTCTCCAACCGCTGAGGAGCGCGCGGCAAGGGCGGGTAGTGAAAGCCGGGCCGGGCAGGTTGTACATTACGCACTATCACTGCCTTACTTCCACAGGATGTACCCATCATGACCGCCCCTGAAGTGTTTATCTCCTCCTCGATCAGCTGCGCGAACGATCGCCCCTTCGTGCTGTTCGGCGGCATCAACGTGCTGGAATCGAAGGAACTGGCGCTGCGCGCCTGCGAGGAATACCAGCGCGTCACCCGCAAGCTGGGCATCCCGTACGTCTTCAAGGCCTCCTTCGACAAGGCCAACCGCTCGTCCATCCATTCCTATCGCGGCCCGGGACTGGAAGAGGGCATGAAGATCTTCGAGGCGGTCAAGAAGGAATTTGGCGTGCCCGTCATCACCGACGTGCATGAGCCCTGGCAGGCCGCGGCCGTGGCCGAGGTCGTCGACATCCTGCAGCTGCCGGCCTTCCTGGCGCGGCAAACGGACCTGGTGGTGGCGCTGGCCAAGACGCAGCGCATCATCAACATCAAGAAGCCGCAGTTCCTCAGCCCGACGCAGATGCTGAACATCGTCGAGAAGTTCACCGAGGCCGGCAACGACAAGCTCATCCTGTGCGACCGCGGCACCTGCTTCGGCTATGACAATCTCGTTGTAGACATGCTAGGGTTTGGCGTGATGAAGAAAGTGTCCGGCAACAGGCCGCTCATTTTCGACGTCACGCATGCCTTGCAGCAGCGCTCGGCGCTGGATGCGGCATCAGGCGGCCGCCGCGAGCAGGTGGCCGAACTGGCGCGCGCGGGCATGGCCGTGGGGTTGGCCGGCCTGTTCCTGGAAGCCCACCCCGATCCCAAGAACGCGAAGTGCGACGGTCCCAGCGCCTTGCCGCTGGACAAGCTGGAGCCCTTCCTGACCCAGTTGAAGATGCTGGACGACCTGGTGAAGTCCTTTGCCCCTATCGACATCGAACCCTGAATCCCGCGGTCATAACGGCTGCGCAAAGTTGTTATACGATCCGGGCCAACCATTGGGGAGGCCTGGATGTCTTTGTATGTGATCGTCGCCGTCCGAAAGGAACCCGTCAGCGGGCACGTGGCCTATGTGCGTTGGGGCCAGGCCGAACGCGGCATCCCCGGCTGGGTCACCGAGCCGGTGACGGCGGCGGCATCCGAGGTCATCGAGGCCATCAAGGACGGCGTGGAAGTCGAAACCGCCATCAGCCAGGATGGCATGAGCGTGGCGCTGCGGCCGGTGCGCGTGCTGGTGGATGACGACGGACGCGAACACCTCGCGTCCGCGCCAGTTCCCAGCTCGACCCTTTACACGCTTTTCGATCTGCCGGAATTCTGATCCGGCCAGACCGGCTGGCGGCGCCTAGCGCCGGCCCTGCGCGAAATTGAGCAGGGCGTCTCCGGCCATCCGGTAGCGCACCCATTCATCCTGCGGCAACGCGCCGATCGACTTGTAGAAATCGATGGCGGGCGTGTTCCAGTCCAGCACGCTCCATTCCAGCCGGCCGCAGCCGTTGGCCACCGCCTCTTGCGCCAGATGGCGCAACAGGTCGCGGCCCGCGCCGATGCCGCGCTGCTCCGGCGTGACGTACAGGTCTTCCAGATAGATCCCGTTCTTGCCCAGCCAGGTCGAGTAGCTGTAGAAGTAGACGGCGTAGCCGATGGGCTTGCCGTCCAGCAGGCACATCAGGGCCTTGGCCGGCGCGTTCTCGGCGAACAGGGTGCGCTCGACATCCTGGGGGCTGGCGATCACTTCCTGGGCGGCGCGTTCGTACACGGCCAGCTCGGTGATGAAGGCATGGATCTGGGCCGCGTCCGAGGCGACGGCGGGACGGATTTCGATGGTCACGGGTACTTCCTGTTGCTGCTTTTGGGGGCCTTATCCTACTCGTGAATCGGGCGGCGCGCATTTCTGCCCGGCGCGTCCATTTCGGGAATACCCTTACTTGCGCGCTGGTCGTGCGGGCGCGATTCTTGAAAGCGTTCTGCCCTCGAGTCCAATGCGTACAACAGGGGACATCTCCCATGCCTGAACCTGGGTCCGCCGTTGCCAGCACGCCTGCCGCAAGCCGTAAAAGGCGTCGCCTGTCCTGGATCTGGCTGGTGCCTCTCATCGCAGCCGTGGGCGGACTGGCGCTGGTAGTGCGCGTCTGGATGCAGGCCGGCCCCACCGCCACCATCAGCTTCCAGACCGCCGAAGGGCTGGAGGCCGGCAAGACCCAGGTCCGCTACAAGGACGTCGTGGTCGGCGTGGTCGAGCGCGTGGCCCTGAACTCGGACCGGTCGGGCATTGTTGCGACCGTGCGCATCAACAAGGACGCCGGCAGCCTGCTGCAGGAAGGGACGATGTTCTGGGTGGTGCGGCCCAGGCTGACCCTGAGCGGCGTGTCCGGCCTGAGCACCCTGTTCTCCGGCGCCTACATCGGCGTGGACCCCTCCGACCGGTTCCGCCAGGAAGGAGAAAGCCGCGCCACCAAGTACAGCTTCGTCGGCCTGGAAACGCCGCCCGAGGTGCAGCAGGACCGGGCCGGCAAGCGCTACACCCTCAAGGCCCGCGACCTGGGCTCGCTGGACATAGGCTCACCCGTCTACTTCCGGCGCATTGCCGTGGGGCAGGTGGTGGCCTACCACCTGGACAGCAGCGGCGAGGGCGTCAACGTGCAGGTGTTCATCGATGCGCCCAATGACGAATACGTCAATAGCGCCACGCGCTTCTGGAACGCCAGCGGCGTGGATTTCAGCGTCGACGCGCGCGGCCTGCAGGTGCGTTCGCAGTCGCTGCTGTCCGTGATCGTGGGGGGCGTCGCATTCGACACCATCGAGCAGCATGCGCACGTGGTGGCCAAGGCCGATGCCGAGTTCACCATCTTCCCGTCGGAAGGTGCGGCCCGCGCGCAACCGGATGGCATGCCGCTGCACATCCGCATGCGTTTTGACCAGTCGGTCCGGGGGCTGGTGGTCGGCGCGCCCATCGACGCGTATGGCGCGGCCATCGGCCAGGTGGACTCGATCCGCCTGGAGTTCGACCCGGCGATCAAGCAGTTCTACGCGCTGGTCGGAGCCACCGTCTATCCCGAGCGCCTGGGCGCGCAGACGGTCGAGGAAATCAAGGAATACTCGGGTTCGACGCTGCAGCATCCCAACGGCAAGCTGCTGGCCGCGTTGATCCAGCACGGCTTGCGCGCGCAGCTGCGCATCGGCAACCTGCTGACGGGCCAGCTGTACGTCGCCTTGGCGGTGTTTCCCGACGCCAAGCCGGTGGCGTTCACGATGGAGGAAGAACCGTTTATTCCCACCGTGCCGAACAACCTGGATCAGTTGCAGCAGCAGATCAACAGCATCCTTACCAAGCTCGACAGGGTGCCGTTCGAAGGCTTGGGCGCCGATCTGGGCCAATTGCTGCGCGCCACTTCCAGCCTGATGAAGCGGCTGGATACGCGCCTGGCGCCCGAGGCGCAAGCCATGCTGCGCCAGGCCAGCAAGTCCTTGGCCGCTGTAGGCGGGGTGCTGAGCCCCGACGCCGGCCTGCCGGTCAATGCCAACGCGGTCTTGCAGGAATTGTCGCGGGCGGCCCGCTCGCTGCGGGAACTGTCGGACTATCTGCAAGCGCATCCGGAGTCGTTGCTGCGCGGCCGCGCGCCGGATGCCCAATACCAGCGCCAGCCGGCGCGCTAGGCTAGCGCGCGAGCCATTGCGCGATCAGGCAGGCGCTGGCTTGCGCGTCCGTGGCCGAGGTGTCCAGCACCAGGTCGCTGAAGGGACGCGCGGCATAGCCTTCGAGGTACATCTGCGCGATGCGCTGCCGCTCCCAATCCGTCAAGACGCGGCCGCCCCTGTCCGATTGGGCGGCCGCGAGCGTGGGGGCCAGGGTCACTATGCGCAAGCGCGCGCCGCGTTGTCGGCACGCCGCCAGGATTTGCTCGTAGCTATCCTGCTCCAAGGGGTAGGCGATGACCAGATAGCGCTCCTGCGCCTGGGCGATCAGCCTGGTGAGGCGGGCCAGCGCCAGCGCCCACTGCTCGGTGTATGGCAGATGGCTGGGGACGTCGTGATCATCGCCGTCGATGAAGCGCGCAGCGGGCAGCAGGGCGGCCAAGGCCATTCCGACCGTGGACTTGCCGCTGTTGATCGGGCCGTTGATATGGATGACGGTGGTGTCAGGCGTTGATATGGCTGTTCCTTTCAGGGCAGGCCGGCGCGCAAGGCGTCCGCGCCGGCCGAATCAGAACAGGCATTGTCGCAAAGCGAACTTGCGGCCGAAAGCCCTCACTTCGTCGCCGTCCACGGACGCCGCCAGGTCCCAGCGGTCGCCGCGCGTCACCAGGAAGGACCGGCCGGTTGCGGCATGGCGCAAGGCGAATTGCCAGAAGGCTGCCTCGGAGCCCACTGGTTCGAGGTCGTGCGGCCCGATCAGCAACCGGCTCGGGCGGGGAGTTGCGCCCAGTGTCCAGCGCAGGGCGATGCCCAGGAACGCGAAACGCGCCGAGAACGACGACGGCTGGACGGTCAGCACGCGGATTCTGTTGATCATTGCCAGGACCCCTTGCAGATAGAGTCCAGCGTAGCAAAAGCGGCCCGGGCCATCCATACCGCCTTTGGTGGGTACGGACCGGCCCGGCTGGCTGCTATTTCTGGATGGCGTCCTGCGCGTGGCCGCGGGTGATCCGCCCGAGCAGCAGCAGGGCGCCGGCTGGCGCCAGCGCGAATGCGGCGAACAGCCATTGCGCGGCATGCTGCGCGCCCGCGACGCCGCCGGGGTCCGCCAGGCCCGCGCTGTTGGTGATGACGCCAGCCAGCGCCGCCGTCAAGGCCGTTGCATAGAGCTGCACCGTGGTGATGGACGAGGAGGTCAAGGTTTCTTCGCCGGCAGGCGCCGCGGTGAAGATGCGTGTCAGCAGGTGCGGCCAGCTCAGGCCGATGCCGAAGCCCACGCCGGCCAATGCCAGCACATAGAGCGCCAACCCCGGATAGGACTGCAGTTGCGCCGTGCGCGGCGTCATATAGGCCAGGGCGGCCAGCGCGGCCAGGATCACGATGGGGCTCAGGCGCACCAGGAAATTCGCGGCCGGGCCGCTGCGGGTGGCGCTGGGCATGGCGGCCAGGGTCCAGCCCGCCGCCATGGCCGCGGTCATGTAGCCGGCCGCCAGCGGCGTCATGCCATGGATGACCTGCAGGAAATACGGCACGAAGATTTCGGTGGTGATGGCGGCCACCACCAGGCACATCACCGCGTACAGCGCGCCCAGCGGCGTGGCGATCGAGTAGGCGCCGGTGGGCAGCAGCCGCTTCGCGGCGCGCTGGTCCACCGCCGCGATCAGCGCGGCGATGGCCAGTCCGGCGGCAATGCCCGCCAGATTCCAGCGCAGGTCGGTCGACAGGCTGGCCAGCGTGATCGCCAGCACGCTGGCCACCAGCAGGCCCAGCGTGGTCACGGGCAGCGGACTCGGGCGGGAGGGCGGAACCGATTCCTTGCCGCCGACCTTGAGGGCCACGATCGCCGCCAGGGCGGCGGCCACGGGCAGCAAGGCCCAGAACGCCAGCCGCCAGTGCCCGGTCTGGGCGAAGACCCCGCCAATGGCGGGGCCGCACAAGGTGGCGACGCCCCACATGCCGGACACCAGGGCCATTGCGCGCGACCAGAGCGGCGCCTCGAAGACCAGGCGGATCAGGGCATAGCTGAGCGCAAACAGGATGCCGCCGCCCAGGCCCTGGATGCTGCGTCCGGCCAGCAGCGCAGGCATGCTCGGCGCCAGCGCGCACACCACGGAACCGGCGGTGAACACCGCGACGGCAAGCAGGTAGGCCGCGCGCGGCCCCAGCGTTTCGATCAGCCTGGCCGACAGCGCCGACCCGACGATGGAGGTCACGACGAACAGCGTGGTGTTCCAGGCGTAGTACTCCAGTCCGCCGATGTCCTTGATGACGCTGGGCAGAATGGTGGTGACGATGTAGACGTTGATGGCGTGCAGCGCCACCCCGCCTGCCAGCGCGATGGAGCGCAGGGCATTGGTCCCGTGCAGCAGATCTGCCCAGGACGCGCTTGAAACATGGGTTGTACCGGTGCTCACGCGGTCTTCCGCCTTCGAGAGAAATTATTTAAACAAGATTTTTATTGGATAATACGCATGCCGGCGCGCAACCGCAAACGCTGTGTGCGAGCGCCGCGGCCCTTGCCGCGGCGGCAATCAGTGCTTGAGCAATCCGCGCAGCAGCAGGTCCAGCGCCTGCAAGGCCTGCGCCAGGCGCGGGCCGTCCCCGGCGTCCTGCGCGATCCAGAAGGCGCTTTCGACCAGGCTGCCGTTGATCAGCCGCGCCAGCGCCTGCGGCGCGGCGGCCTCGATGAGATCCTGATCCATCATCGTCTGCAATAGCGCGGCGAGCGAAGCAATGCAGTGTTGCTGCGAACCGTCCGTCACCGCGCCCAGCACGGCCCGTGCATCTTGCAGCACGATGCGCCGGATCTCGGGTTCGGCCGCCATCTCCAGATAGGCGCGGCAGCGCCCATGCAAGGCGGCCCAGGCATCGGGCGCCTGCGCGGCGATCGCGGCCAGGCGTTGGTCCATTTCGCCGTCAATCTGTTCGACCACTGCGGCGAGCAGGCCTTTCTTGTCGCCGAAGTGGTGGTACAGGGCGCCCCGCGTCAGTCCTGCCGCCGCGGTGAAATCGTCCATGGACGTGGCCGCATAGCCGGCTTCACGGAAGGCTTGCCGGGCCGTGGCCAGCAGTTTCGCGCGGGTGGCTTCGATCATCTCGGCGCGGGAACGCGTCATGCTCCTCTCCAAAGACATACGACGTGTATGTAAATTGACATACGCATCGTATGTGAATACGATGCCGCTGTCCACAGCAATCAAAGGCTTCCGGTGTCGAATCCGTATCGCGAGTTGTTCCAGGCGCCCGGCGCATTGGGTTTTGTCCTGGCCGGGGCCATCGCCCGCCTGCCATTGCCGATGATCGGCATCGGCATCATCACCATGTTGTCCGAGGTGCGTGGGTCCTATGCACTGGCAGGCGCCGTCGCGGCCACGTTTGCGCTGGCCACGGCCTTGCTGGCGCCGCGGATTTCCCGCCTGGTGGACCGCCATGGCCAGGGCAGGGTGCTGCCCGTGGCCGCAGGCCTGTGCGTTGCGGGGCTGGTCGGCCTGGCAGGCTGCGTGCAATGGAATGCGCCCGAGTGGACCCTGTTTTTCTTCGCCGCGCTGGCGGGCGCCTTGCCCAGCATGCCGGCGATGATACGCGCGCGCTGGACCGAGATCTTCAGGGATCAGCCGCAGTTGCGCACCGCCTACGCGCTGGAGTCCGTAGCCGACGAGTTGAGCTTCATCGTAGGCCCGCCGCTGGCCGTGGGGCTGAGCGCGCTGTTCTTTCCGCAGGCCGGTCCGCTGTTCGCGGCGCTGCTGCTCGCGGTGGGCGTCACCGCCTTCGTGCTGCAGCGGGCGACGGCGCCCGCCGTGCGGTTCAAGCAGGAAGGGCGTCAGGCCTCGGTGTTGCGCATGCCGCCGATGCCCTCCCTGCTGGCGATGATGGCCGCCATGGGCGTCATCGTCGGCACCATCGACGTCCTGAGCGTCGCCTTTGCCCGGCAGCAAGGCATGCCGGCCGGAGCCAGCCTGGTGCTGTCCGCCTATGCCCTGGGCTCCTGCGTGGCCGGTCTGGTGTTTGGCGTACTGAAGTTCCAGATGCCGCTGGCCCGCCTGCTGGTGGTCGCGGCGGCGGTCACGGCGTTCACCACGGTTCCGCTGCTGCTGGTGAACGATCTGCTTACCCTGGTGCTGGGCGTGCTGCTGGCCGGCCTGTCGTTCGCTCCGACCATGATCATCGCGATGGCGCTGGTGGAAAGCAGCGTGCCTGGCCATCGCCTGACGGAAGGGCTGACCTGGCTGGTGACCGGCCTGGGGGCTGGCGTCGCGGCGGGCGCGGCGCTGGCGGGCTGGGTGGTCGACCACCACGGCGTGGGTGCGGGATTCTGGACGGCGGTGGGGGCGGGCGCGATCGTGTTGCTGGCCGCCATACCGGTGGGACGCAGTGCCGCGGCCGGTCGCGCCGACGCCTGACCCGGCCGGCCGATAGAATGGGTAGTCCGGCGCCTGCTCAGGCGCGCCGCAAGGAGAACCGCATGTCCAGAACCGTCGTCAATCCCGACACCGTGTTCAATACCGTCCAATACGGATTCAGCCAGGCCGTCATCGTCACCGGGCAGCGCCGCATGCTGCTGTCCGGCCAGGTCGGGGTCGACATCAACGAGCGTACGGCGGGACCGGGCCTGCAGGAGCAGACCGAAGCCGCGTTGGACAATGTCGAGCGCGTGCTGGCTGCGGCCGGCGGCACCTTGGAGCAGGTGATCATGCTGCGCATCTACATCTGCGAAACGGCCAGGGAGGACCAGGAAGTGATCGCGCAGGCGCTGCGCGACCGTTTCAAGAAGGATCCCCCGCCCTCGTCGTGGATCATCGTCAGCGGCCTGTCATTGCCGGAATGGCTGATCGAGATCGAGGCCGAGGCCATGCTGGACTAGCCGCGCCAGGGCGCCGTTGCAAAGGCGGTGCGCAAATGCGCCAGGAAGCCCGCCGTCCGCGCGGGCAGCTCCTGGCGCGATTTGACCAAGGCCACCACGTCGGCCGACGGCAGGGTCCAGCCGGGCAGCAGCGGCACCAGCGCACGCGCCTGCAGATGCGCCGCGACATCCCACTCCGAGCGCACGATGATGCCGTGCCCGGCCAGGGCCCACTCCACGGCAGTTTCCCCCGCATTGCTGGACAGCACCGGCGCCACGCGCACCCCAACGGCGGGGCCGCGCCCATGCTTGAAGCGCCACAAGGTCACGTCTTCATCGTTCTCGCGCAGCGCGATGCAGTCGTGTCCGCGCAGATCCTCGGGCTTGACAGGGGCGCCGCGGCGCGCCAGGTAGGAGGGCGCCGCGCACAGGATCCGGCGGTTGGGCGCCAGCGGGTAGGCGACCAGCGTCGAATCGCGCAGTTCGCCGATATGCACCATTACATCCCAGTCGTCGGAAGCCAGCCGCGGCGGCCCGTCGGACAGCGTCAGGCTGGCGGTCACGTCCGCGCTCTGGCCGCGGAACTCCGCGACCAGCCCGGCGATGTAGCGCTGCCCGAATCCCAGCGGCGCGACCACGCGCAGATGGCCTGCCACCACGCCCCGGCGGCCCGCCAGTTCGTCGGCCAGGTCGCCCAGTTCGCCGCAGATCTGTTCCGCCCGCAACGCCAGCAGCCTGCCTTCGTCGGTCAGCGCGGTGCCGCGTCCGGAGCGGTTGACCAGCCTGACGCCCAGCCGTTTTTCCAGCGTGTGCAGCCTTTGGGTAACGGCGGGCGGCGTGACATCCAGCGCGCGCGCCGCTTCGGCCAGCGAGCGGGTGACTGCCAGGGTCAGGAAAAAACGCAGGTCTTCGGTCGTAATCATGCAGGCACGGATTAATGGATGATTAAGTCCAGATTAAACACGCGGAACCGCCGCCGCGCCATACTTTCAGTCATTCCGATACGCCCTGCCGAGAGCGCCATGAACCAGAACGCCACGCCTTCTTCCCTCGAAACCCTGGATACCCCATGCCTGCTGCTCGATGAGACGCGCATGATGCGCAACATCGAGCGTCTGAACGCGCTGATGGCCGGGCACGGGGTGCAGCTGCGTCCGCACCTGAAGACGCCCAAATCGATCGACGTGGCGCGCCGGCTCATGTCCACACCCCAGGGCCCGGCCGCCGTGTCCACGCTGCAGGAGGCCGAACAGTTCGCCGCCGCCGGCGTCACCGACCTTCTGTACGCCGTGGGCGTGTCGCCGGCAAAGCTGGACCGGGTGCTGGCGCTGCGCCGCCGCGGCGTGGACCTCACCGTGGTGGTGGACAGCCTGGAAGCGGCGCGCGCCGTCGCCCAGCGGGCGCGGGAGGCGGGCGACGCCATCCCGGCGCTGATCGAGATCGACTGCGACGGCCATCGTGCCGGGGTGCAGCCGGGCAACACGGCCCAGTTGCTGGCGATTGCGCGCGTCCTGCATGAGGACGGCGCATGCCTGCGCGGCGTCATGACGCACGCCGGCGAGTCGTACGGCTGCGATAGCGTCGACGCCATTGCCGACATGGCGGAGCAGGAGCGCGTGGCGGCCGTGAGTTGCGCCGAGGCGATCCGCCAGGCAGGGCTGCCATGTCCGGTGGTCAGCGTGGGATCCACCCCCACCGCGCATTTCGCCCGCAAGCTCGACGGCGTGACCGAAGTCCGCGCGGGCGTTTATGTGTTCTTCGATCTGGTGATGGCCGGGCTGGGCGTGTGTTCGGTCGATGACATCGCCGCCACCGTGTTGACGACCGTGATCGGCCATCAGCCCGACAAGGGCTGGATCCTGGTGGATGCCGGATGGATGGCCATGTCGCGCGACCGGGGTACCGCCAAACAGCGGGTTGATCAACTGTACGGCCTGGTGTGCGATGCGAACGGCACGGTCTATCCCGACCTGCTGCTGGCCGAGACCAACCAGGAGCAGGGCATCATCAAGGTGCGTCCAGGCAGCGGCGCGGCCCTGCCCGATCTGCCGCTGGGAGCGAAGCTGCGCATCGTGCCCAATCACGCCTGCGCCACCTGCGCCCAGCACGATGCCTACGAGGTCGTGCGTCCGGATTCGTCCGGCGTAGTGGCGCATTGGGAACGCTTTCGCGGCTGGTAAGCCGCCTTTCACGAGGAGGCATGCATGGATCTCATCCATACGCATCAGGCCACGCCGCCCGCCGGCCACTATTCGCAGGCGGTCCGCGCCAACGGTTTCATCTTCGTCTCTGGGCAGTTGGGCTTTCTGCCGCCTGCTGCGCCCGGCGCGCGGCCGGCGCTGGCCGAGGGCGCCGCGGCCCAGACCCGGGAAGCGCTGCGCAGTGTTCGCGCCATCCTGGAAGCGGCCGGCGCCTCGCTTGCCGCGGTCGCCAGCGTGACGGTGTACATCCCGGACGTGGCGCTCTGGGACGAGGTCAACCGGGTCTACGAGGAGGGCTTCGGCGATCATCGGCCCGCGCGGGCCATTGTGCCCACCCGCGAGCTGCACTACGGCGCCCTGGTGGAGATCAGCGTGGTCGCCGTCGCCTAGCGCGCGGCGGATCGTGCAGGCGGACGCCTATAATGCCTGCGCCTCAATACCTTCGGGGGAGACCGTCCGCATGCAGTACGAATACCTGTTCTGGTCCATGGCCGCGATGGTGGCGGCGGCGCTGGCAGGCGGGTCGCTGTGCGGCCGCCTGGGTTCCGTCAAGCGGGTCCTGCTGGGGGTTGCCGCGCTGGCCGTTGCGGTGGGCGTGGCGGTGTTCCTGCTTTCCCGCCACGGCGGCTTCAGCGAGCTGTCGGCGATGCTGTCGATCGCCGCCTTCATGTTCAGCCTGGTGATCGGCGCCGCCGCGTCGCTGCTCACGCGGCGCATACTCTTGCGCCGCTGAGCGCTGCGCGCCTTATTCTTCGGCGTCGAAATCCTCGTCTTCGTCGTCTTCATCCTGTTCCAGGGCGTCGTAGCCCTTCCAGGTGATGCGCCAGCGCGTCGCGCCCGCGGTGGCAGCCGTTTCGCTGATCTGCTTGACCAGGCCCGCGTCTTCCAGCAGGTCGAGGTGATGCGCAATCAGCTGCAGCCCTTGCTCTTCGGGATGCGGCGCCAGGGCCACGTTCTTGATGTCGTGCGTGCTCAGGTTGGGGCCGGGGGCGTCGCGCAGGGCGCCCAGGATAGTGACGACCAAGTCGAAATCGCGTTGCATGTTGTCCACCATTCGTTGGGGTAAAAGACAAGCCGACGATAGCAGAGATCGATTGCCGCGAAGCGACAGGCGCTGCAGCCGGGTTACAGTCCAGGGTTCTCGATAACCGATACATGCAGATTCCATGAAGAAACCCGCAGAGCGCGATTGCCTCGCGCTGATCCCAGGCTACACGGGCCAGGCCGCCAAGCTCTTTCTCACGCGCAGCGAGGACGGCCGCATCGAAGGCGTGACCGTGTTCGATCTGCTTGGCCATATCAAGCTGCAGGGCGATGCGGATGCGGCGGCGGCGTGGGTCGGCGACTGGCTCGCCCAGGAGGCCGGCAACCGCAAGGCCCGCCGCACGCAGCTGCTGGCCCAGATGTTCGTCTGCAAGCTCGCCGGCGAGGAGAAGGACCGCTTCCTGACGGCGCAGAAGCCGCTGGTCCGGGTCCTGGCCGACGCCGGGGTGCGGACCCGTTCCGTCGCCGCCACTTCCGGCGCCGCGCGGCAGTCGCTTGGTCCTACTGTCAAGAAGCATTAGCCCAAGGCTGTTATAGTCGCGCCTGGGCGTGCGAGTGCACCTGCAAGGTGCGTGCCCAGGCGGGCAACGCCCGCAAGTCAAGGAAGAGTGATCATGGAAATAGTAAGTCGGCAAGTCGCCGACGTAGCGGGCGGCGTCGAGCTGCACACCACGCTGGATGGCGAGAGCATCAGCGTCTACGTCCTGGAAGGCGTGACGGATCTCAATGCGATCGCAGACATCGTGCCGCGTGAAAAAGTCGAAGCAGGGGCTGACATACACGCCTCTAGTGTCGACAATGTTGATAATGCGCAAGAACAGATCGACCAAGTCCTGGAGAATATGAATCCCGGCGACGTGGCGGTTTTCCTTTGCTCGGGCCCCGATGCTTTCGGCGCGGCGCTCGATCTGCTGGGTTTACCTATCGACGAGTAAGCCTGGCGGCAAACCAAAGTGCTAGCCCGAACGGCGTATGAAGAAATCCTCGTACGCGGGCAGGCGGCATTTATATAAGCCTAGATTGTTTTTTTATGATGCGTGGGTGTAAACACCTATGCAGGACTTCTTATTGCCTATGAAAATGTGTGGAATCCGCGTGCAGTTTCTCTTTGTTGCATTATTGGCACGCATTTTTTAGGATTATGTTGACTTGTGAGGGGAACCTAACGATAGTGTCGGCACACGATCACAAGCGTTGCGATTTTCGTTCAGTGCCGTGCCTTTTCCGGCTCAGCGTTATTGTTCTACTGTCCCCTCCTTGATTGATTCGTGACCTCCGGGCATTTGCCCATTATCTCTAGGAAATACAGTATGGAAACCGGCGTCGTTAAGTGGTTCAACTCGGAAAAGGGCTATGGCTTCATCACTCCGGAAGCGGGTGGTAAGGATCTGTTCGCTCACTTCTCCGAAATTCAGGGCTCGGGCTTCAAGTCTCTGGAAGAGAACCAGCGCGTCAGCTTTGTGACGGCCAACGGCCCCAAGGGCCCGCAAGCTACGAAGATCCAGGTCCTGTAAGGGTCTGAGTTTTCGATAGAAGCCCCCTTGTGGGGCTTTTTTGTTTTCTGCCGCAGCATTCCTAAATATGGAAAGTATCGCTGCGCTTGTGTTATCTCAGGGTAATCCCTAGATCGCTTTATTCAGGTTTCCGAATCGCACTCGATTCATCCATTCGGTGTATGGATCCTAATACGGTGCGCGTCTCTGTTATTGTCGGCCTTGCTTTCGACTTCAGGATACGCGCGCTCATGACTTCTTCCCCCGCCTCCCAGATCGTTCCGCAGCCCCACGAGGTGGTCGCGTTCTGGCGCAATGCCGGTCCGCAGCAATGGTTCAGCAAGAGCGCGGACTTCGACGCAGCCTTCCGCACCCGTTTTGAGGCCGCCCACATGGCTGCGGCGGCCCGGCAGCTGGATGCATGGCTGGACGACGCCACCGGCGCCTTGGCGCTGATGGTTCTGTTGGACCAGTTCCCGCGCAACGCCTACCGGGATACCGCGCACATGTTCGCCACCGACCCATTGGCCCAGTACTTCGCCGACCGGGCCATTGCGGCCGGCCATGATCTGGGAGTGGATCCGCAACTGCGCCAGTTTTTCTACCTGCCCTTCGAGCACGCGGAGAACCTTGCCGCGCAAAACCGGGCGGTGGCTTTGATGGAGACATTGGACGCCGACTCGCTGCGCTGGGCGGTCCTGCATCGCGACATCGTCAAGCGCTTTGGGCGCTTTCCCCATCGCAACGCCGCGCTGGGGCGGCAAACCACCCAGGCAGAGCAGGAATTTCTGGATTCCGGCGGGTTCGCGGGATAGGCGGCTGCCGTGCGGCGGGTGGTTTCGGGCGCCTGCCGGGCGGCAGGTATCCGCATGTGTCCGCGCGTTCCAAGTTGAAAATTCCAGGCCCGTCTGGCGGTCCCAACCCCTCGCCAGGCTTGCTTCCGCGGCGCTTTGGCGGCGCTCTCGAATTTGCGGATGTTTGACGTTTTTCGGGGTTCGCCAATACACTGGGTTTAGCGAGATTTTCAAGCGACGCGGTCTGCGTTTCACTTGTCGCCGTCAGTGGTACTGCGGTTGCTTCCTCTCCCATCCTTGATGATCTGGCGCCCCGCGAGCAATCGCTTTTTCTAGGTTCAAGGACACTCCATGGCAACCGGCATCGTTAAGTGGTTCAACGCCGAAAAGGGTTATGGTTTCATCATGCCCGATGATGGCAGCAAGGATCTTTTCGCTCACTACTCGGAAATCCGCAGCGAAGGCTACAAGTCGCTGCAGGAGAACCAGCGCGTCACCTTCGAGGTCGGTACCGGCCCCAAGGGACCCAGCGCAAAGAACATCAAGGTAGCGGCCTGACCTTCGCAGGGCAGCGCCCCGGGCCGGCCCGGCGTTCCGCCCAGAAAAAAGCCCCCGCACGCAATGTGCGGGGGCTTTTTTTGTTGCCGGGCGGGCGCGCCTCGGGGGCGCTTCCCGGCGTCAGTGCTTCGCGTGGTTGGCCGGCGGCGTGGCCAGCTTGTCCACCAGCGCAATTCCCAGCGCCGACAGGATGAACAGGGCGTGGATGATGGTCTGCCACATCACGCCGGCCTCGGAGAAGCGCGCGTTGGGCGTGCCCAACGTGCCGGCCTCGATGAACGTGCGCAGCAGGTGGATCGAGGAGATGCCGATGATGGCCATGGCCAGCTTGACCTTGAGCACGCTGGCGTTCACGTGGCTGAGCCATTCCGGCTGGTCCGGGTGGCCTTGCAGTCGCAGGCGCGACACAAAGGTTTCGTAGCCGCCCACGATCACCATGACCAGCAGGTTCGAGATCATTACCACGTCGATCAGGCCCAGCACCAGCAGCATGATCTCCATTTCGCCGAAGCTGCTGGCGTGCGTCACCAGGTGCCACAGCTCCTTCAGGAACAGCATGACGTAGACGCCTTGCGCGACGATCAGGCCCAGGTACAAGGGCAGTTGCAGCCAGCGCGAGCTGAAGATCAGGCTGGGCAGCAAGCCCAGGCGGGGAGGGGTGTTGGAGATCATTTGGGTGCGAGCCCTATGGTGTGTGCGAAAAATGGCGGGCGCAATTCTATCAACGCCGCGTTGCCGCAGATATCAGTTTCTTTGAGAGGCCCCGTCCGAGGGAATACCCGCTAGCACGATTGCGCAAATTCTGTTCGGGTTTTATGTAAGGAAAACTGGCATTTGCGAAACTGTGTGGCGAAACGCTTGGTGCGCATTGGTCGTATATAGAATTGCGGCCTCGTTCGCATAGAGCCAGTAAAGAGGAGTTTGTTCCCATGAAGATCCGCTACACCGTCGCTGCCCTGAGCGTTGCGCTCGCCCCTTTCTCTGCCTCCCAGGCTTTGGACATCGGCGGCCTGGTCGGCGCCGGCAGCAAGGTCGTTCAGGCTGCCACGTTGAGCGATGCCGAGATCAAGACCCTGTCGGACAAGGCTTGCGCGCAGAGCGATTCCCAGGAAAAGATCGCCGCTCCCGGCAGCAAGTACGACGCCCGTCTGCAGAAGATCGCCAAGCAACTGGGCGGCACGGTCAACGGCCAGAAGGCCAGCTACAAGGTCTACGTCACCAAGGACGTCAACGCCTGGGCCATGGCCAACGGCTGCATCCGCGTCTACAGCGGCCTGATGGACATGATGACCGATGACGAAGTGCTGGGCGTGGTGGGCCACGAAATCGGCCACGTCGCGCTGGGCCACAGCAAGAAGGCGATGCAGACCGCCTACACCGTTTCCGCCGCGCGCGACGCCGCCAATGCCGCGGGCGGCGCCACCGTGGCCGCGTTGAACTCCTCGCAGTTGGGCGACCTGACCGAGAAGTTCATCAACGCGCAGTTCTCGCAGTCGCAGGAAAGCGCCGCCGACGATTACTCGTTCGACCAGCTGCAGGCCAAGGGCCTGAACACCCGCGGCCTGGTGACCGCGTTCCAGAAACTGGCCGAACTGGACGGCGGCAAGAGCGACATGATGAGCTCGCACCCGTCCTCGGCCAAGCGCGCGCAGCACATCGAAGAACGCATCGCCAAGGCCAAGTAAGGCATACTGGCTGGCGTAAATTCTCCCGTCCCGGGTGGAAAACGGGGCGCGAGTATCCGGACTTATCCGGGTGCTCGCGCCCCTTTGCGTCAGGGCGCCGGAAGTTTCCGGTAAAATGCGCCGTTTATCCGCCCGTCATCTCTTTATCTCTCGGAAAATAGGTCTTTTAATGCAGCCTGTGGTTGAAACCCTCTCCGGCCTGGAGCGCCGTGTTGATCTGGCCGTCTCGGTGGCCGACGTCGAAAAGGAAGTCCAGGCGCAATTGAAGCGCGTGGCCCGGACCGCCAAGGTCCCCGGCTTCCGTCCGGGCAAGGCGCCGCTCGCCATGCTCGAGCGCAGCCATGGCCCCGGCATCCGCTACGACGTGATCAATAGCCAAGTTGGCCGTGCCTTTGAACAAGCTGTCGATGGCGCCAAGCTGCGCGTCGCCGGCGCCCCGAACCTCGAGCCCAAGACTGAAGGCGTTGCCGACGACACGCTGGCGTTCACCGCCACGTTCGAGGTCTATCCCGAAGTCGCCGTGCCGGACCTGTCGGCCCTGGCCGTCACCCGCTACGAAACGGCCGTCACCGACGCCGAAGTGCAGCAGACCCTGGACGTCCTGCGCAAGCAGCGCGCCACGTTCGAAGCCCGTGAAGGCCGCGCCTCGCAAGACGGCGACCGCGTCACGCTGGACTTCGCCGGCACCATCGACGGCGTGCCGTTCGAAGGCGGCAAGGCCGAAGCCTTCCCGTTCGTGCTCGGCCAAGGCCGCATGCTGCCCGAATTCGAAGAAGCCGCCCGCGGCCTGAAGGCTGGCGAAAGCAAGGTCTTCCCGCTCAAGTTCCCCGACGACTATCAGGGCAAGGAAGTTGCCGGCAAGACCGCCGAATTCACCATCACCGTCAAGGAAGTGGCTGAAGGCGTGCTGCCCGAGCTGAACGGCGAATTCGCCAAGTCCCTCGGCCAGGCCGAAGGCGACGTCGAAAAGCTGAAGGCCGACATCCGCAGCAACATCGAGCGCGAAGTCAAGGTCCGTTCGGCTGGCCGCACCAAGTCCAGCGTCATGGACGCCCTGGTCGAAGCCGGCAAGTTCGACGTGCCGAAGGCCCTGGTCGACAACGACGTGCAAGGCCGTGTCGCCGCCGCCCGCGAAGAGCTGAAGCAGCGTGGCATCCCCAACGCCGAATCCGTGCCGATCCCGGCCGAAGCCTTCGCCACCGAGTCCGAGCGCCGCGTGCGCCTGGGCCTGCTGGTGTCGGAACTGGTCAAGCAAGCCCAGCTGCAAGCCAAGCCCGAACAAGTCCGTGCGCGTATCGAAGAGTTCGCCGAGAACTACGAACAACCCGCACAGGTTGTCAGCTATTACCTGGCCGACCGCCAGCGTCGTGCTGAAATCGAGGCTATCGTGCTGGAAGACAATGTCGTCGCGCACGTGCTTGAAAAGGCCAAGGTCACCGAAGAGAAGGTGCCTTTCGATCAGTTGATGGGGATGGCGTAACACTATGCAGAGATTCACCGATTTCTATGCGGCAATGAATGGCGGGTCTTCGGTGACCCCCACCGGCCTGGGCTACATTCCCATGGTGATCGAGCAGTCGGGGCGCGGCGAACGCGCCTACGACATCTATTCGCGTCTGCTCCGCGAGCGGCTCATTTTCCTGGTGGGTCCGGTCAATGACGCAACGGCCAACCTGGTCGTGGCGCAGTTGCTGTTCCTGGAATCGGAGAATCCTGACAAGGACATTTCCCTGTACATCAACTCGCCCGGCGGGTCGGTGTATGCGGGAATGGCCATCTTTGACACCATGCAATTCGTCAAGCCGGACGTGTCCACCCTTTGCACCGGCCTGGCGGCCAGCATGGGCGCGTTCCTGCTGGCGGCAGGCAAGAAGGGCAAGCGCTTCACGCTGCCCAACTCGCGCATCATGATCCACCAGCCCTCGGGCGGCGCCCAGGGGCAGGCCTCGGACATCCAGATCCAGGCCCGCGAGATCCTGGACCTGCGTGAACGCCTGAACCGCATCCTGGCCGACAATACCGGCCAGACCATGGAACGCATCGGCATAGACACGGAGCGTGACAACTTCATGTCGGCCGAAGATGCGGTATCGTATGGACTGGTGGACAAGGTTATGACCTCCCGCTCGGAAGGCTGACTTCCCGGTTGACCCGAACCCGCTGCCACCACGTTTGAGTAAGCGCATGCGCTAGGCCTTTAGCCGGCCTGGCGCATCTTTACCTGAGATACGAACATATATGCCTGAAAAAAAGGGATCGGCAGACGCAAAAGTGCTGCATTGCTCGTTTTGCAATAAAAGCCAGCATGAAGTCCGCAAGCTGATCGCGGGTCCGTCGGTATTCATCTGCGATGAATGCATAGATCTGTGCAACGACATCATCCGCGAGGAGGCGCAAGCCACCGCGCGCGCGGCGATTCGTTCCGAACTGCCCACTCCGGCTGAAATCAAGACCTTCCTCGACCAGTACGTCATTGGGCAGAACTCGCCCAAGCGCATGCTGGCCGTGGCCGTCTACAACCATTACAAGCGCATCCGTCACGGCGAGATCAAGGGCGACGAAGTCGAGCTCTCCAAGAGCAACATCATGCTGATCGGCCCCACCGGGTCGGGCAAGACGCTGCTGGCCCAGACGCTGGCGCGCATGTTGAACGTGCCCTTCGTCATGGCCGACGCCACCACGCTGACCGAAGCCGGTTACGTGGGTGAAGACGTCGAGAACATCATTCAGAAGTTGCTGCAGAACTGCAACTACGAAGTAGAGAAGGCGCAGCGCGCCATCATCTACATCGACGAAATCGACAAGATCTCCCGCAAGTCCGACAACCCGTCCATCACCCGCGACGTGTCGGGCGAGGGCGTGCAGCAGGCCTTGCTGAAGCTGATCGAAGGCACTGTCGCCTCGGTGCCCCCGCAGGGCGGCCGCAAGCACCCGAACCAGGACTTCGTCCAGGTCGACACGACCAACATCCTGTTCATCGTGGGCGGCGCCTTCGACGGACTGGAAAAGGTCATCCGCGACCGCACCGAGAAATCGGGCATCGGCTTTTCGGCCTCGGTGCGCGCCAAGTCGGAACGCGGCGTGGGCGAGCTGTTCTCGGAAGTCGAACCCGAAGACCTGATCAAGTTCGGCCTGATCCCCGAGCTGGTCGGCCGTCTGCCGGTGGTCGCCACCCTGGATGAACTGGACGAAGCGGCCCTGGTGCAGATCCTGACCGAGCCCAAGAACGCCTTGCTCAAGCAGTTCCAGAAGCTGTTCGCCATGGAAGGCGCCGAGCTCGACGTGCGTCCCGCCGCCCTGAAGGCGATCGCCCGCAAGGCGCTGCGCCGCAAGACGGGCGCGCGCGGCCTGCGCTCCATCATCGAGCAGGCCCTGCTGGATACCATGTATGACCTGCCCTCCCAGGGCAACGTCAAGCGCGTGGTGCTGGACGAGAACGCGATCGAAGGCGAGGGCAAGCCATTGCTCATCTACGCCGACGAGGACGCGGCTTCAGACAAGCCAGAGCGCGGAGAAGTCCGCGACGCCGCAGCCTGATATTTCAGAAAAGCCCGTTCCTGTAACGGGTTTTTTTGCCTAAGGCGCATTCCCGGGTGCAAACACGCTTTTCCTGCAGGCGCGACGCTTGCATACTGAGGGTGCCGCCCGCGGTTTTTTTAAGCCGTTGGGGGATCCAGGCGCCGAGATCTTGAATTTTCGGCTATTGTTCCCATAACAGACGTAACCGACGTGGATTGTCCGGGTATACCCAGGCATCCCGTCCCCGATACGCCGAGTCATACCGAGGAACCTCCTATGTCTGCCAGCCAGACCCTGCCTTCCGACCCGATCGACCTGCCCCTGCTCCCACTGCGCGATGTCGTGGTGTTTCCGCACATGGTCATCCCGCTGTTCGTCGGCCGCCCGCGCTCTATCCGCGCGCTCGAGGTTGCGATGGAAGCGGGCAAGAGCATCATGCTGGTGGCCCAGAAATCCGCCGGCAAGGATGACCCCACCCCCGAAGACGTCTACGAGATCGGCTGCGTAGCCGGCATCCTGCAGATGCTCAAGCTGCCCGACGGCACCGTCAAGGTGCTGGTCGAGGGCACCCAGCGCGCCCGCATCAACAGCATCGAAGATGCCGATTCGCATTTCACCTGCCAGGTGTCGCCGATCGAACCGGACGCCATGCAAGGCTCCGAAACCGAAGCCCTGCGCCGCGCCATCGTTGCGCAGTTCGAGCAGTACGTAAAACTGAACAAGAAGATCCCCCCGGAGATCCTGACCTCGCTGGCTGGCATCGATGATGCCGGACGCCTGGCCGACACGATCGCCGCGCATCTTCCCTTGAAGCTCGAGCAGAAGCAGAAGATGCTCGAGATCGTCGGCACCTCCGAGCGCCTCGAAGGCCTGCTCACGCAACTCGAAACCGAAATCGACATCCTCCAGGTCGAAAAGCGGATTCGCGGCCGCGTGAAGAAGCAGATGGAAAAGAGCCAGCGCGACTACTACCTGAATGAGCAGGTCAAGGCCATTCAGAAGGAGTTGGGCGAGGGCGAGGAAGGCGCGGACATCGAAGAGCTCGAAAAGAAGATCATCGCTGCCCACATGCCCAAAGAGGCGCGCAAGAAGGCCGATGCCGAGCTCAAGAAGCTCAAGCTCATGTCGCCCATGTCGGCAGAAGCCACCGTGGTGCGCAACTACATCGATACGCTCATCAACCTCCCCTGGAGGAAGAAGAGCAAGATCAACAATTCCATCAGCAACGCGGAAACGGTGCTGGACAACGACCACTACGGTCTGGAAAAGGTCAAGGAACGGATCCTGGAATACCTTGCCGTGCAACAGCGCGTGGACAAGGTGAAGGCGCCGATCCTGTGCCTGGTCGGCCCTCCGGGCGTCGGCAAGACCTCGCTCGGCCAATCCATCGCCAAGGCGACGAACCGCAAGTTCGTACGCATGGCGCTGGGCGGCGTGCGCGACGAAGCCGAGATCCGCGGCCACCGCCGCACGTACATCGGCTCCATGCCTGGCAAGATCGTCCAGAACATGTCGAAGGTCGGCGTGCGCAATCCTTTGTTCCTGCTCGATGAAATCGACAAGCTGGGCATGGATTTCCGCGGCGATCCCTCGTCGGCGTTGCTCGAAGTGCTGGATCCGGAACAGAACCACACGTTCCAGGACCACTACATCGAAGTCGACTTCGACCTGTCCGACGTCATGTTCGTGGCCACCAGCAACACGCTGAATATTCCGCCGGCGCTGCTGGACCGCATGGAAGTGATCCGTCTGTCGGGTTACACCGAGGAAGAGAAGATCCACATCGCCCGCGACCATCTGCTGCCCAAGCTGATGAAGAACAACGGCGTGAAGGATAGCGAACTCACGGTCGACGACAGCGCGCTGCGCGACATCGTGCGCTACTACACCCGTGAAGCCGGTGTGCGTGCGCTCGAACGCGAAGTGGGCAAGATCTGCCGCAAGGTCATCAAGCAGTTGCTGACCCAGAGCGACCGCGCCAAGGCTGAAGGCAAGGCCGCCGAGGTCAAGCCGGTCAACGTCACGGGCGACAACCTGAGTGAATTCCTGGGCGTGCGCCGTTATGCCTTCGGCATGGCCGAAAAGGAAAACCAGATCGGTCAGGTGACGGGTCTGGCCTGGACGGAAGTCGGCGGCGACCTGCTGACGATCGAAGTCGCGGACATGCCCGGCAAGGGCGTCATCCAACGCACCGGCTCGCTGGGCGACGTGATGAAGGAGTCGGTCGAGGCGGCCCGCACGGTAGTGCGTTCCCGCGCCCGCCGCCTGGGCTTTGCCGACAGCGTGTTCGAGAAGCACGACATGCACGTGCACGTGCCGGAAGGCGCGACACCCAAGGACGGTCCGTCTGCGGGTATCGCGATCACCACGGCCATGGTGTCGGCCTTGTCGCGCATTCCGGTGCGCGCCGACGTTGCCATGACCGGCGAGATCACGCTGCGCGGCGAGGTCCTGCCCATCGGCGGCCTGAAGGAAAAGCTGCTGGCCGCTCACCGTGGCGGCATCAAGACGGTCTTGATTCCGGAAGAAAACGTCAAGGATTTGGCGGAGATCCCGGACAACGTCAAGAACCATCTCGAGATCGTGCCGGTGCGCTGGATCGACAAGGTGCTGGAACTGGCGCTGGAGCGCCTGCCAGAGCCCCTGGCCGAGGAAGAAGCGGTCAAGGAACCCCTGGTGGCCAAGCCTGCCGAACCGGGTTCGACCGACCCGGTGCTCAAGCACTGATGGAACCGGGAGCGACGCCGCCAGTAAGCGGCGCCCCTCCTGAATGCGGCTTCCAACAAAAAACCCCGCCAAGAAATTGGCGGGGTTTCTTTATGCTGCGCAGGCGCAGGAGCTGTTGGTTCCTAGTGCAGCGCGTGCGTGCGGATCAGTCCCACCGCGATGCCTTCCAGCGCGAAATCCTGGCCAGCTTCGACCACGATGGGTTCGAAATCGGGGTTTTCGGGCAGGAGTTCTATGTGGCCGTTCTGGCGTTGCAGGCGCTTGACGGTGACGTCGTCGCCCAGGCGGGCGACCACGATCTGACCATTGCGGGCTTCCGAGGCTTTCTTTACGGCGAGTAGGTCGCCTTCCAGGATGCCAGCGTCGCGCATGCTCATGCCGCGCACCTTGAGCAGGTAGTCGGGCGTCTGGGCGAACAGGTTGGGATCGACGCCGACTTCGCGTTCCACGTGTTCGGCGGCCAGGATGGGGCTGCCCGCAGCGACGCGGCCGACCAGCGGCAGCAGCAATTGGGCCAGGCCCGGCATGGGCAGCGAGCTTTGCGTGGGGGCAGGGGAGGCGTCCTTCAGGCGGATGCCGCGCGACGCGCCGGCGGTCAGCTCGATGGCGCCCTTGCGGGCAAGCGCCTTGAGGTGATCTTCCGCCGCGTTGGGGGATCGGAAACCCAGGGCCAGGGCAATTTCGGCGCGGGTCGGCGGGAAGCCCGTGCGCGTGACGGTCTGCCTGATGAGATCCAGGATTTGTTGTTGGCGATCAGTGAGTTTGCTGGCCATGGCGATGATCCGGTGCTAGCGGACTGTACATATATACAGCGCCATTCTGGGGGACGCAGCGCAAAAAAGCAAGCTCGGGGCGGGCCGTCTCAAAGCCAACGTAATGGCAGGCCGCTCAGAAGGTCCCGATTGGATGGGCCCGGCGGAACCGGCGGCGCCCGGACGCTGGAAAGCCATGTGCTTGCGGCTCCATGGCGCGGCCGGGCCTGGACGATGCGGCGTCTGTTACTCCGGCTTGATTCCGGCCGTCTCGATGACGCTGCGCCACTTTTGGGTCTCGGATTCGATATAGCCCTGCAATTCGTCCGGGCGGGTGGCTTTGATCGTGACGGCCTTGTCTTCAAGCTTGCGGATGATGTCGGGTTTGGTCAACGTTTTCAGCAAGGCGGCGCTCAGCACCGACAGCCGGTCGGCAGGAATGCCGGCCGGGCCCATGACGCTGACCCAGGCGTCCACGCTCATGTTCTTCACTCCCAGTTCCTCGGCGGTGGGCACGTCGGGCAGTTCCTTGATGCGCGTGCTGCTGGTGATGGCCAGCGCCCGCACTTTGCCCGACTGCACCAGGCTCAGGGCCGCAGGCAGATTGTCGAACCCGAGGTCGACGTGACCACCCATCAGCGCGGTTAACGCCGGCCCGCTGCCCGAGAAGGGAATGTGCTGCATCTTCGCGTCTGTCAGGATCTTGAAGTACTCGCCGGTCATGTGCGGCGATGTGCCAGCCCCGGGGCTGGAGTACGACAACTGCCGCTGCTTTGCGTCGGCGACCAGCGTGCGCAGGTTCTGGTACTTGGAATCGGCATTGACCAGCACCAGATTGGTGTAGAAGCCAACCTCGCCAATCATGGTGAAATCCTTGATAGGGTCGAAATTCAGCTCCTTGCGCAGCAGCGGGTTGATCACGTTGGTGGCTACGGTACCCAGGAAGATGGTGTAGCCGTCGGGTTTGGCGTGCGCGACCGACGAGGCGCCGATAGTGCCGCCAGCGCCGGCCTTGTTTTCGACGACCACGGCCTGTCCCAGTTCACGCGACAGGCCTTCAGCCAATACCCGCGCGACGATATCTGTCGACCCTCCCGGCGGAAACCCGACCACGAAGCGGATGGGCTGCTCCGGAAAGGCTGCGGCCGCGGGGCCGCCCAGCGTGACGGCGAATGCGCAGCTTGTGGCGGCAATCCAGGTCTTGAAATTCATGATCGATGTTCCTCCTGCCGGGTCGCGTTGCGCAAGTCGTCGATGATTCGCCGCTTGTCGATTTTGCCCAGCGTGTTTTTTGGAAAAGACTGCACGATGTGGATGATTTTGGGTGTCCGCACGGACCCCAACTGCTGCTTGCCGTAGTCGATCAGCGCCTGGACGCTGACCGAGCCCGGCCGAATCGGCACGACCGCCATTTCGACGCGTTCGCCCCAGTCGTCGTCGGCATTGCCGAACACCACGCATTCGGCGATGCCGGGGTGTTGCGCATAGGCGTTTTCGACGTCAGAGGGATACACATTGAAGCCGCCGCTGATGATGATGTCCTTGCTGCGGCCTTTGATGAACAGGAACCCGCGTTCATCGATGACACCGATGTCTCCGGTGTGGAACCAGCCATCTTTCAGGACGGCCGCGGTCTGTTCGGGCATGTTCAGGTAGCCCGACATCAGCAAGTCGCCGCTGGCGATAATTTCGCCCAGGGTGTTTGGGATTGTGGTCGGGTGGCCGTCGGCGCCAACGACCGCCACCCGCGTCAGGGGGCCGATGCGGCCTGCGCTGCCGAGGTTTTCCGGCAGGGAGCCGGTCGCGCCGTTCATGCCGGCGATGATGACCGGCGCTTCCGTCAGGCCGTAGGTGACGCCCAGCACGGGGCCAAACTCCGCAATCGCCTGCGATTGCAGCGGGGCTGGGCATGGCGCACCGCCATACAGCAGGTTGCGCAGCGCCGGCAGATGGCGCGCAGCGGCGCACTGTGCCTGCACCAGCCGTTGGAGCAGCGTGGGGGGCAGCCAGGTGGACGTCACTCCATGGGTTTCCATCAAGGCGTGCAATTGTTCGGCTGTGGCCTTGCCAGCGATCACCAGGCAGCCCCCGGCATGCAATACCGGCAGCACGAAAGTGCCTGCGCCATGCGTCATCGGTGGAGCCAGCAGGAAGCGTTCCTCGCTGTCGAAACCATATGTCATGGCCAGTGATGCCACCATGGTGTTGATGCAGCGTAGCGACTGCAATACGGCTTTGGGCGCGCCCGACGATCCGCCGGTGAACTTGATGGCGGTCGTTTCGCTCAGATCCGGGTTGGAGCGCGATGGTGACCGGCCCGCGTGTTCACGCACCAGCGTATCGACATGGAGCTGACGGCCCGCGTCGTTGCAGATGCGCAGACCGTGGTAGGAAGCCAGCAGCGCCTCGTATGCCGCGTCGTGCAATACGATGTCGGGCGCGGCCGTCGCCAACTGGCGGGCGATGTCCTGTTCGACCACGGTCGGCGTCAGCGGTACCAGCACGCCGGCGCAGGCGTAGGTGGCCAATATGCCCAGCAGCATCGCGTGCGAATTGCCGGCCAGTGTCGCGATCACTGGACGCGGTTTGCCCGACAGGCGTTGTAGCGCCGCAGCCAGCGCCAGCGTCTGGCCGCGCAGCGCTTCGTAGGTATGGGTGCGGCCGCTAGCCGCATCGATCGCTGCGATGCGGTCCGGGTACCGCATGGCTGCATGCAGGAAGAAATCGACAGGCTGCATGCTAGAGCCTGTTGCTGAGCACCGTGACTACGGCCGCGGCATCTTCGTAGTGCAAGAAGCCGCCGCCGTTTTCGGCCACTGCGGTACGGGCGCCCTGTACCTGGCGCGCGCCGGCCTCATGGCGCAGTTGCGTAACGAGCTCATGGATTTGCACCAATCCCGTCGCGGCGATCGGGTGTCCTTTGGACACCAGGCCGCCCGATACGTTGACGGGTGTGGGACCGCCCAGGCTGGTCGCTCCGCTTTCGGTGTATGGCCCGCCTTGGCCGCGGGCGCAAAGGCCCAGATTTTCGATCTGCAGCAGTTCCGCGAAGCTGGATGCGTCATGCACTTCAGCCAGGTCGATGTCCTGCGGCGTGATCCCGGCCATGGCATAGGCGCGCTTGGCAGCCAGGTGCACGCAATGCCTGTCCATATCGGCGATGTCGCGGATCACCGTGCTGGCCGCGCCGATGCCCGCGACTCTGACGGCCCGTTGCCTGCGCGCGTCTGACAGGGCGCGGCCGCTGGACAACACGATGGCGGCGGCACCGTCGGAAATGGGTGCGCACATGGAGCGCGTCAGTGGCCAGGCGATCTCGGGGGTCGCAAGCACTTCGTCGGTCGACATATCGTTCTGGTATTGGGCCAGCGGGTTCATGGTCGAGTGCGCGTGGTTCTTGGCTGCCGCACTGGCGATCTGCCGCTGCGTGGTGCTATACGTGCGCATATGTTGGCGCGCCATGGCCGCATAGATGTCCATGAAAAAGCTCTGCGTATTCCAGGCGCCGGGAGAGTTCAGCCGCTGGCGGATGCCGGGGTCGGTCTCCTGCTGGCAGAAGAAATCCCATGTCTGACGCAACAGATGTATGTCGGTGCCGCCGAAGAACGCGTTCATCATCTCGGCCTTCTTGTCCGGATAGAACATCTTTTCCGCGCCTACCACCAAGACCGTGTCGAACATGCCCGATTCGACCGCCATGCAGGCGTTGAACAAGCCGGAACTGCTGCTGGCGCAGGCATTTTCGATATTGAAGACGGGGATGCCGCTCACCCCCATCGCGTTCAGCGCGCATTGGCCACGGATCGAATTCTGCTTTTCCATTTGGCCTTGGCGCACGTTGGAAAACCACGCCGCCTGCATGTCTTCCAGTCCGTGGCCGCTGTCGGCCAGGGCAGTGTTGACGGCTTGTTCGGTTAATTGCTTGACCGAGAGATCCGGGTGGCGGCCAAGCGGAGTATGGGCGATGCCGGTGATGTAGACGTTCATATTGGGCCTAGGCAGCTGATCGATGAGTGGCTCTATTCTGCGTGGCTGGCCGTTCCGCATTAACCCCTGCTTACCCGTTGAAAACAGGATAAAGTTCCGGCATGTGAAACTTTTTTTACCTGGTGTGGATCCGGATGACATGACGCAATCCTCCAGCATCCAGAAAGCGCTGCGAGTGCTGAAAACCGTGCAGCGCCATCACGAGGAAGGTCTGCGGCTCATCGACGTGTGTCGGGAGCAGGGCTTGGAAAAACCGACGGCGCTGCGCCTGTTGCGCGAACTGATGGCGCAGGGACTGGTGGCCCGTAACGCGCGCAGCAAGAAGTACTACCTTGGCGACTATTGCCGGAAACTCGGGGAGTCACTGGCTGCGCAATCGTCGCTGTCCGTACGCTATGGACCTTTGCTGAGGCGCATCTCCGACCGCACCGAAGACGCCAGTTTTCTGGTGATCCTGCAAGACCTGGATACCCTGTGCATTGCTCGGGAAGTGGGTGCGTATCCCATCCAGGCCCTGGCCATCCCGGTCGGCAATCGGCAGCCCATCGGCGTGGGTGCGGGTGGGCTGGCCATGCTGGCGAGCTTCGACGAAGATCGCACGGAGCATTATCTCAACGTCAACAGGGCCCGCTTTCTCAAGTACAAGTCGCTTACGTTGGAGCAGTTGCGCATGCGCATTGCGCGCGCGCGCAAGCGCGGCTACGCCGTGATAGGCAGCCACGCGGTCAGCAAGGTCACTGGCGTGGGCGTCACGCTGATGAACAAGGAAGGCGATGTGCTGGGCGGCATCAGTGTCGCGGCACTGGACAATCGCATGACGCAAAAGCGCCAGGAGGCTGTTGCCCAGATGATCCGCGAAGAGATGAACCGGTTCCTGGACAAGTAAAGCTGCCGCGCGCAACGGGCAGCGCAAAAGAAAACGGGACCCGAAGGTCCCGTTCCTGGCGGCAGGCCGCATGGGCCTGTGCGCGGTAAACGGCTTTACAGCACGGCCGCGATGCCCTTGGCGACTTTGTCGATGTTGCCGCTGTTCAGCGCGGCGACGCAGATGCGGCCGCTGGAAACGGCATACACGCCATGCTCTTCGCGCAGGCGGTCCACTTGCGCGGCGGTCAGGCCCGAGTACGAGAACATGCCGCGCTGCTTCAGCACGAAGCTGAAGTCCTGCTTGCCGCCGTGTTCCTTGATCTTGTCGACCAGTTGCTTGCGCATCAGGCGGATGCGGTCGCGCATGCCGGCGAGTTCCTCTTCCCACATGGCAAAGAGTTCAGGCGTGTTCAGGACCGTCGACACCACCGTGCCGCCGTGGGTGGGCGGGTTGGAGTAGTTGGTGCGGATCACGCGCTTGAGCTGGCTCAGCACGCGGGTGGCTTCGTCCTTGCTGCCGGCGACGACCGTCAGCGCGCCGACTCGCTCGCCGTACAGCGAGAACGACTTCGAGAACGAGGAGCTGATGAACATGGTCAGGTCCAGGTCGGCGAACATGCGCACGACCGAGGCGTCCTCGGTCAGGCCGTCGCCGAAGCCCTGGTAGGCGATGTCCAGGAACGGGACCAGCTTGTTTTCCTTGACGACGGCGGCGATCTGCTTCCACTGGTCGGCGGTGGGGTCCACGCCGGTGGGGTTGTGGCAGCAGGCATGCAGCACGACGACGGTCTTGGCCGGCGCGGCCTTCAGGTCGGCCAGCATGGCGTCGAAGTTCAGGCCGCGGGTAGCGGCGTCGTAGTACGAATAGGTGCCGACTTCGAAACCGGCGCGCTCGAACAGGGCGCGGTGGTTTTCCCAGCTGGGATCGCTGATCAGGACCTTGGAGGTCGGCAGCAGTTGGCGCAGGAAGTCGGCGCCGATCTTCAGCGCGCCGGTGCCGCCCAGGGCCTGGGTGGTCAGCACGCGGCCGGCGGCGGCCAGTGCGGAATCCTTGCCCAGCAGCAGGGCTTGCGCGCCGTTGTTGTAACCGGCGATGCCTTCGATGGGCAGGTAGCCGCGGGCGGCGGCGGCTTCGATGCGGGCGGCTTCGGCCTTGCGAACCGCGCCCAGCAGGGGGATGCGACCCTGATCGTCGTAGTACACGCCCACGCCCAGATTGACTTTACCGGGACGCGTATCAGCGTTGAATTGTTCGTTCAGGCCAAGAATGGGGTCGCGCGGGGCGAGTTCGACGGAATCGAAAAGGGTGCTCATGGGAGTCTGATGAGGTGGGTGGACGCAGTACGGGCTGCTGTGGATAATGAGGGGTTTACCCTGGAAGAGTCTAGCATGCCTAAGAGCGCAATAGACCCGATTACGGCGGGGGCCGCAGCGAACCTGGCGGCCGATCCCGCGGCGGCATTGGCCGTGGCGGATCCGTCCGCGCCAGGCCCCGGATTCATCGATTTCCCGGGCAGCCCGTTTCACCTGTACCAACCCTATCCGCCGGCGGGCGATCAGCCCACCGCCATCGAGGGGTTGACCCAGGGGGTCGAAGACGGCCTGATGTTTCAGACGCTATTGGGCGTGACGGGCTCCGGCAAGACCTACACCATGGCCAACGTCATCGCCCGCATGGGGCGCCCGGCGCTGGTTCTGGCCCCCAATAAGACGCTGGCCGCCCAGCTGTACGCCGAAATGCGGGAGTTCTTCCCGAAGAACGCCGTCGAGTACTTCGTTTCGTACTACGACTACTACCAGCCCGAAGCGTACGTGCCGACGCGCGACCTGTTCATTGAAAAGGATTCGTCCATCAATGAGCACATCGAACAGATGCGGCTGTCGGCGACCAAGAGCCTGCTGGAGCGCCGCGACACCATCATCGTGGGCACCGTGTCGTGCATCTACGGTATCGGCAACCCGGGCGACTACCACGCCATGGTGCTGATCCTGCGCGCCGGCGACCAGATCTCGCGCCGCGAGATCCTGGCCCGCCTGGTCGCCATGCAGTACACCCGCAACGATGCCGAGTTCACCCGCGGCGTCTTCCGGGTGCGTGGCGAGACCATCGACATCTTCCCGGCGGAAAGCCCGGAACTGGCGCTGCGCCTGACGCTGTTCGACGACGAGATCGAAAGCCTGGAGCTGTTCGATCCGCTGACCGGCCGCATCCGCCAGAAGCTGCCGCGCTTTACCGTCTATCCCGGTTCGCACTACGTCACGCCGCGCGACACCGTGCTGCGCGCCATTGAAACCATCAAGGAAGAGCTGCGCGAACGGGTCAAGCGCTTCGTCGACGACGGCCATCTGGTCGAGGCGCAGCGGCTGGAGCAGCGGACCCGTTTCGACCTGGAAATGCTGCAGGAGCTGGGCTTCTGCAAAGGCATCGAAAACTACTCCCGCCACCTGTCCGGCGCGGCGCCAGGCGAACCGCCGCCCACCCTCATCGACTACCTGCCGTCCGATGCGCTCATGTTCATTGACGAAAGCCATGTCACCATCGGCCAGTTGGGCGGCATGTACCGGGGCGACCGCGCGCGCAAGGAAACGCTGGTGCAGTACGGTTTTCGCCTGCCGTCGGCGCTGGACAACCGGCCGCTGAAACTCGAGGAATTCGAGGCTCGGATGCGCCAGTGCGTGTTCGTGTCGGCCACGCCGGCCGCCTACGAGAAAGAGCACACGGACAACGTCGTGGAACAAGTGGTGCGGCCTACCGGGCTGGTCGATCCGCTGGTCGAGGTCCTGCCGGCCCGGACCCAGGTCGATGACCTGCTCGGGCAGATCAAGGCGCGCGTGGCGCAAGCTGAGCGCGTGCTGGTCACCACGCTGACCAAGCGCATGGCGGAGGACTTGACGGACTTCCTGAGCGAGCACGGCGTCCGAGTGCGCTATCTGCATTCGGATATCGACACCGTCGAGCGCGTGGAAATCATCCGCGACCTGCGCCTGGGTACTTTCGACGTGCTGGTGGGGATCAACCTGCTGCGCGAGGGCCTGGATATCCCTGAAGTGTCGCTGGTTGCGATCCTGGATGCCGACAAGGAAGGCTTCCTGCGTTCGGAACGCAGCCTGATCCAGACCATCGGGCGTGCGGCGCGCAACCTCAACGGCCACGCCATCCTCTATGCGGACCGCATTACCGATTCGATGCAACGCGCCATGGAGGAAACCGAAAGGCGGCGCGCCAAGCAGCTGAAATTCAACGCCGACCACGGCATTACCGCCCGGGGCGTGCAGAAGGCCGTGCGCGAACTGATTGATGGCGTGGTCGCGCCGACGCAGCACGACGCGCTCGAGGCCGCAGTTCCGGCGGAGTTCCTGAAGGACGAAAAGGCCCTGGCCCGCGAGATCAAGCGCCTCGAAAAGCTGATGATGGATCATGCCCGGAACCTCGAGTTCGAACAGGCGGCTGCGGCGCGCGACGCGCTGACCGCGCTGAAGCAGCGCGTGCTGCTGGACGGGGCGGTGTAGCAGCGGATCGTATGTCTAAATGTTTCTTTTCGCTGACTGGCGGCTGAATATTGCCAAAACCTGTTGCGTTGCAATCAGGCTGCCACGATTCGCCCGGATATCTGCATTCAGTGTTCATGAGAGGGATCATAATTTCTTCATAAATTATTGATTTTATTGAAAAAATATTGATACTGTATTTGCCGGGCCAGAATCCCGCAGACGCAAAAAAAGCTTGCCTTATCTCGGGTTTTCCCGCACACTTACTCCCATGATGACCAAGGTACTTTTCGTTTGCATGGGCAATATCTGTCGCTCGCCGAGCGCAGAGGGCGTGTTTCGCCATTTGGTGAACGACGCGGGTTTGGGCGATGTGGTTCGCATCGACTCCGCGGGCACGCACGCGTTTCACATCGGCGAGGCGCCTGATGCCCGGGCGCAGGCCGCAGCGCGCAAGCGCGGCTACGAGATCACGCACTGCGAAGCGCGTCAGGTCACCGCGGAAGATTTCCGCGATTTCGACTTGATCCTCGCCATGGATTGGGACAATCTGTCCGCCATGCAGCAGCAGTGCCCCAAGGCCTACCAGCACAAGCTGATGCTGCTGATGCGCTTTGCCAATGAGTTCGAAGAGGCCACCGTGCCCGATCCGTACTATGGCGGCGCCGATGGTTTCGGTAAGGTCCTGGACTACCTGGAAGACGCCTGTCAGGGTGTACTTGAGCTGGTGCGCAAGCGCGCGACCCAGTACCAGGCGGCGTGATCCGCTTGTTCCGCAGGGCTGCCCGCCGGGCGGTTCTCGGAGGTGCTTGGCAGTGAAAAACCGCGCGAATGCGCGGTTTTTTCTAGCCGGGAGCCATACCAAATTAGTCGGGAATAGGCTATACTTGAGGCAATTACTCGGGTATTGACCGCTGGATTCGCCTGCGGCCATTGCCGAATCACTGGGAACCTACCATGCGGCTAACTACCAAGGGGCGTTTCGCCGTGACTGCCATGATCGATCTGGCTATGCGGCAGCATAGCGGTCCGGTCACTCTTGCGGCCATCAGCCAGCGTCAGAACATCTCGCTGTCCTACCTGGAACAGCTGTTCGGGAAACTGCGTCGCCACGAACTCGTGGACAGCGTGCGCGGCCCTGGGGGCGGCTACTCGCTCGCGCGCCTCGCCCGCAACGTTACCGTTGCCGACATCATTTTCGCCGTCGATGAACCCCTGGACGCCACCAGCTGCGGCGGCAAGCGGGACTGTACGAGCGGCAACGACGGCAAGCCGGGCAAGTGCATGACGCACGAACTCTGGGCTACGTTGAATCGCAAGATGGTGGATTACCTGGATTCGGTGTCCCTGCAGGATCTCGTCGATCAGCAGCGCGTGCGCCAACTGCAGGAAGCCAACAATCAAGCGCAGGCTTGCGCGGTGCGCGTGAACCGGGTGGGGGGCGCCAACAACGCCGCCAACGCCCCGGCCGCGACCGTCGCCGCCAATGCCACCGTATAAGCAGTATCAGGAGTTGTAGAAATGACCACCCGCCCGATCTATCTGGATTATTCCGCCACGACGCCCGTCGACCCCCGCGTCGTGGACAAGATGGTGCCCTGGCTGTACGACAATTTCGGCAACCCGGCATCCCGCAGCCATGCGTTTGGCTGGGAATCCGAAGAAGCCGTCGAGCGCGCCCGTGAAGAAGTCGCCAAGCTGGTGAACGCCGATCCGCGCGAAATCGTCTGGACCTCCGGCGCCACCGAATCCAACAACCTGGCGATCAAAGGCGCCGCCAACTTCTACCAGGAACGCGGCAAGCACATCGTCACCGTCAAGACCGAGCACAAGGCCGTGCTGGACACCTGTCGCGAACTCGAGCGCCAGGGCTTCGAAGTGACCTATCTGGACGTCAAGGACAACGGCCTGATCGATCTGGACACCTTCAAGGCCGCGCTGCGCCCCGATACCGTGCTGGTATCCGTGATGATGGTGAACAACGAAATCGGCGTGATCCAGGACGTTGCAACGCTGGGCGAGATCTGCCGCGAAAAGGGCATCATTTTCCACGTGGACGCCGCCCAGGCGACCGGCAAGGTGGAAATCGACCTGCAAAAGCTCAAGGTCGACCTGATGTCGTTCTCGGCTCACAAGACCTACGGCCCCAAGGGCATCGGCGCCCTGTACGTGCGCCGCAAGCCGCGTATCCGCATCGAAGCGCAGATGCACGGCGGCGGCCACGAGCGCGGTTTCCGCTCGGGCACGCTGGCCACGCACCAGATCGTCGGCATGGGTGAAGCTTTCCGCCTGGCCCGCGAGGAAATGGGCACCGAGAACGAGCGCATCCGCATGCTGCGCGACCGCCTGTGGGCTGGCCTGTCGCAGATCGAAGAGGTCTATCTCAACGGCGACATGGACCAACGCGTCCCGCACAACCTGAATGTCAGCTTCAACTATGTCGAAGGCGAGTCCCTGATCATGGCGATCAAGGAACTGGCCGTCTCCAGCGGCTCGGCCTGCACCTCGGCCAGCCTGGAACCGTCCTACGTGTTGCGCGCCCTGGGCCGCAACGACGAACTGGCGCACAGCTCGATCCGCTTCACGCTGGGCCGTTTCACGACCGAAAAGGAAGTGGACTACGCCATCGAGTTGCTCAAGAGCCGCGTCGGCAAGCTGCGCGACATGTCGCCGCTGTGGGAAATGGCCAAGGAAGGCATCGACTTGAACACCGTGCAGTGGGCTGCGCACTAAGCGCCCGCGCCTAGAAATTCGTGGAGAATTAACATGTCTTACAGCACCAAAGTCCTGGATCACTACGAAAACCCGCGCAACGTCGGTTCGTTCGACAAGTCGGACGAGTCGGTCGGCACCGGCATGGTCGGCGCGCCCGCCTGTGGCGACGTGATGAAGCTGCAGATCAAGGTGAACGAAGCCGGCGTGATCGAAGACGCGCGCTTCAAGACCTACGGCTGCGGTTCGGCCATCGCTTCCAGCTCGCTCGTGACCGAATGGGTCAAGGGCAAGACGCTCGACGAAGCCATGAACATCCGCAACACGCAGATCGCCGAAGAACTGGCCCTGCCGCCCGTGAAGGTGCACTGTTCCATCCTGGCCGAAGACGCGATCAAGGCCGCGGTGCAGAACTACAAAGAAAAGCATTCGGCCCCGGCTGAAGCTGCTGTGGCGGGCTGAACATGTCCGTTACCCTGACCCAACAGGCTGCCACCCATATCGGCCGCTACTTGCAGAAGCGCGGAAAGGGTATCGGCTTGCGGCTCGGCGTTAGGACCACGGGCTGCTCCGGCATGGCCTACAAGCTCGAGTACGTGGACGACGTGGCGCCGGAAGACGTGGTGTTCGAAAGCTTCGGCGTGAAGGTCTTCATCGACCCGAAAAGCCTGTCCTACCTGGACGGCACCGAACTCGATTACGCCCGTGAAGGCCTGAACGAAGGCTTCAAGTTCCGCAACCCCAACGAAAAGGCGACCTGCGGCTGCGGCGAGTCGTTCACGGTGTAAGTCTTGGCTGGTGACGATCACTTCGGCCTGTTCGGCTTGCCGGCGCGTTTCGATCTGGACGCCCAGGCGCTTGAGACTGCGTGGCGTACCGTCGCGGCGCAGGTGCATCCCGACCGCTACGCCACTGCCAGCCCCGCGGAACGCCGCGTGGCCATGCAGTGGGCGGCTCGCGCCAACGAGGCTTACCGCCTGTTGCGCGATCCCTTGCTGCGGGCGCGCTACCTGTGCGAGCAGGCCGGCGTGGACCTGCAGACCGAGAGCAACACGGCCATGGACCCCGAATTCCTGATGCAGCAGATGACCTGGCGCGAGATGCTGGACGACGCGCGCGACGACGCCGACGCCCTGGCGGCCTTGCAGGCGGAATTGCAGCAGGCGCGCGCCGCCATGCGCGCCACGCTGGCCCGTCTGATCGACCAGGACCGCGACTACGCGGCGGCGGGGCTCAAGGTGCGGGAGTGGATGTTCGTGGAGAAGTTGGCGGAAGAACTGGCGCACGCCCAGCCCGCCGCATAGCCCAGGCCGCGCCGGGGCGTCCGCGACACGGGCGCCGGCACAGCGCCGCCTACTGACCATAAAAACAGAATCATGGCCTTATTGCAGATATCAGAGCCTGGCGAATCGCCCGCGCCTCACCAGCGCAAGCTGGCGGTCGGGATCGACCTGGGCACCACCAATTCCCTGGTCGCGGCCGTGCGCAGCAGCGTCGCCGAAGTGCTGAGGGACGAGCAAGGCCACGCCTTGCTGCCTTCCGCCGTGCGCTATTTCGCCGGCGGCAAGGTCACCACGGGGCGCGAACCGCTCGCGCAGCAGGCCGAGGATCCGCTGAATACCGTTGTGTCGGTCAAGCGTTTCATGGGCCGTTCGCTGGAAGAGGCGCGCGCCAGCCGTGCGCCGTACGAATTCGTGGACGCGCCCGGCATGGTGCGCATCCGCACCGTCCAGGGCGACCTGAGCCCGGTTGAAGTGTCGGCGCAGATCCTGGCCGTTCTGCGCCAACGCGCCGAAGACGTGCTGGGCGATGACCTGGTCGGCGCGGTCATCACGGTGCCCGCCTATTTCGATGACGCCCAGCGCCAGGCGACGCGCGACGCCGCCCGTCTGGCCGGCCTGAACGTGCTGCGCCTGCTGAATGAACCGACCGCAGCGGCCATTGCCTACGGCCTGGATAACGCGGCTGAAGGCGTGTACGCCGTGTACGACCTGGGCGGCGGCACGTTCGATATTTCCATCCTGCGCCTGACCCAGGGCGTGTTCGAGGTCATTGCCACCGGCGGCGATACCGCGCTGGGCGGTGACGACTTCGATGCCTTGATCGTCGATCACGTGGTGGCCGGGCTTGCCGCGGGCGAGTTTTCGCCGGCGGACCGCCGCCGCTTGCTGATGGCGGCGCGCGCCGCGCGCGAGGCCTTGTCGGACGCCGATGCGGCCGGCCTGAAGCTGGAATTGTCCGACGGCAGAACCGTGGACACGAGCCTGACGCGGGCCGCATTCGAAGAACTGGCTCAGCCCCTGATCGTGCGCACGCTGGACTGCGCGCGCCGCGCCTTGCGCGACGCATCGCTGACGCCGGCCGACGTGCGCGGCGTGGTGATGGTCGGCGGCGCCACGCGCATGCCGGTCGTGCGCGCTGCCGTGGGCAAGCTGTTCGGCACGCAACCGCTGACGGACCTGGATCCCGATCAAGTGGTGGCGCTGGGCGCCGCCTTGCAGGCCAATCTGCTGGCGGGCAACCGCGCTCCCGGCGAAGACTGGCTGCTGCTGGACGTGATCCCGCTGTCCTTGGGGCTGGAAACCATGGGCGGCCTGGTGGAGCGCATCATCCCGCGCAACAGCACGATTCCGGTGGCGCGCGCCCAGGAATTCACGACCTTCAAGGATGGCCAGACGGCCATGAGCATCCATGTGGTGCAGGGCGAACGCGACCTGGTCTCCGATTCGCGCTCGCTGGCCCGCTTCGAGCTGCGCGGCATTCCGCCCATGGTGGCGGGCGCAGCCCGCATCCGCGTGACCTTCCAGGTGGACGCCGACGGCCTGCTGAGCGTGACCGCGCGCGAGCAGAGCAAGGGCGTCGAGGCCATGGTGTCGGTCAAGCCGTCCTATGGCCTGACCGACGACGAAATCGCGCAGATGCTGGCCGACAGCGTGGCGCAAGCCGACACCGACGCCCGCGCCCGCATGCTGCGCGAGCAACAGGTGGACGCGCGCCAACTGGTCGAGTCGGTGCAGGCCGCGCTGGCCGTCGATGGCGACCTGCTGGATGCCGAAGAACGCAAGCGTGTGGACGCATGCCTGCAGGCTGCGATCGCCGCTCAGGACGCGCAGGACGTGGACACGGTGAAGGACGCGGTCCAGGCCCTGTCGGCCGCGACCGACGATTTCGCTGCGCGCCGGATGGACCGCAGCATCCGCGCCGCGCTGGCGGGCCGCAAACTTGATGAGATTGCCTGATAACACGCTATGCCGAAACTGACCGTATTGCCTCATCCCGACTACTGCCCGGAAGGCGCCGTGATCGAAGACGCGCCCAAGGGCGTGTCGATCTGCCGCGTGCTGCTGGACAACCATATCGACATCGAGCACGCGTGTGAACTGTCGTGCGCCTGCACGACCTGTCACGTGGTGGTCAAGCAGGGCTATGCTTCGCTGGAAGACGCCACCGATGACGAAGAGGATCTGCTGGACAAGGCCTGGGGCCTGACCCCGACCTCGCGCCTGTCCTGCCAGGCGCTGGTGACGGACGCCGACCTGACGGTCGAGATCCCCAAGTACACCATCAACCACGCCAAAGAGGGCCATTGATGAAGTGGACCGATACCTACCAGATCGCCGAGGCGCTGCTCGACGCGCATCCCGACGTGGATCCCAAGACGCTGCGCTTCGTGCAACTGCGCGAGTGGGTCCTGGCCTTGCCGGGCTTCAACGACGACCCCGCACATAGCGGCGAGAAGATCCTGGAGGCCATCCAGATGGCCTGGATCGACGAGGCGGACTGATCGCCAAACCAGAAGCGCTCCCTGCAGGGAGCGTTTTTGTTTTTGAGCGCTGGCGGATCCGGACCGATCCCGCCGCGGGCATGCCCGCCACGGTATCATCAAGGGTCTTCCCGTTGTCCTTACCTGCCTGAGTCTACCGATGCCCGCTGCCCAATTGCGCTTTGGCCTGGCCGCCAACCGGCTGCACCACGAAACTCCCGATGCCGCGCTGTTTACCTGGCTGCGCGCGTGTTCCGGCACGATACGCGAGCTGGGCGTGCAGTTGCACACCGTCGGCCGCACCCACGACGCAATCGTGCGCGAGGGCATGCTGCAGGGCTACGGCGGGCTGATCCGCTATCCCTACGGCCGCGAAGGCGGCCTGATGAAGCTGGTGGCCCGGGTGACGGAAGGACGTGACGGGCAGGCGCCGTTCGACGGCGCGATCTACCTGATCGATCCCGTCGACCCGTCATCGATTTTTCCGGAAGCGCTGGCGCTCAAGCGCCAATGCATCACGCACGGCCGTCCGTTCATCTCGACGCTTGCGGGCGCCATCGAATGGATGGAAGTCGAACGCGTCCATGCCGGCTTGCCGCCGGACGTCTCGGCTTCGCGCCATTTCAACTTCACCGGCCAGACGGTGGCGCTGATCGCCCACGATGCGCTCAAGGACGAAATGGTCGCGTTCGCCAGCGAGCATTTCGACGTGCTGTCGCGATTTGCGCGGCGCGTGGCCACGGGTACCACCGGCGGCCGCTTGAACGAGCTGGCCTGGTCGCGCGGCTGGCCCAAGGATACGCCCTGGGTGCACCGTTATCTCAGCGGGCCGCTGGGCGGCGATGCCCAGATTGCGGAGCTGGTGCTGGAACACCAATGCCAGCGCGTGATCTTTTTCGAGGATCCGCATGTGGCGCGCCAGCACGAGGCCGACATCCAGCTACTGGAACGCGCGGTGCGCGTAGTGACCGAGTCCGCCACCTGCGCCACCTCGCCGACGGTGGCGCGGCGCTGGGCGCAGGCGGTGGAAAAGCGCGTTATCTGAGCTTTGCCCGGGTGGGCGCGGCGCCGGGCCGGGAGTCCGTGATGATGCGGCCGACCCGGTCGGCCACGGCGGACGCGGCCATGGACAAGGGCAGGACGTCCGACCGACACAGGAACACCGGCCGCGTCAGGCGCGGCTTGACGATGCGGTGCAGGATGACCTCGCCGCGCGCGGCTTCCTGGTGCACCGCCGCGTAGGACAGGATGGTGTGCGCGATGCCCGCCTGCGCCAGTTCGATCAGCTGCGGGATGGCGTTGGCCTCGGCAATGACGCGGAACTCGGCGCGTGCCTGCTGCTGATACTGGTCCAGCAACCGGCGCAGGCTGTGTTGACTGCCGGGCAATACCAGCGGCAGTTCGGCGAGCGCGTGCAGATCCATGACCGGCAGCGCATGCAGCGCGGCTGGGGACGGCTTTTTTCGCGGCTTGGCCGAGGGCGGCGAAACCACGACCAGCTCTTCGTCCATCAGGTGTTGGAAGCGCAGATCGACCGAGGCGTCGTCGCTGAAAGTCAGTCCCAGGTCGGCATGGCCGGAACTGACGAAGCCCGGGATGTATCCCGTACTGGATTCGATGATCTTCAGGTAGACGCCGGGCCAGTGCTCCAACGAGAACCGCAGCAACGGCACGGTCACCAGTTTGGCCATGGACATGGACATGGCCAGCGATACCGTGCCCCGGGGAGCGTTCAGGTCTTCGCGCACGTCGGCACGCGCCGTGTCGATGCGCCCCAGGATCTCGCGCGCGTGCGCCAGCATGCGTGATCCCGCCGCTGTCGGCGTGACGCCGCGTGCGCTGCGATGCAACAGCACCACGCCCAGATCTTCTTCCAGATTGCGTATCTGCAGGCTCAACGCGGGTTGCGCCACATGCAGCGCGGCCGCGGCGCGGCTGATCGACCCGGTGGAAACCACGGCGACAAAGCACTGCATCGCGCGGATGGACATGGACATGCGCAGACCTCAGGCGGGCAGGGGCATAATAAGTTTATTATGGCCTGCATATTTAAACGGTATTTCTAATATATCAAGAAGCTTCGCATAATGGGCGCCATCCCACCAAGAACATAACGGAGACATCATGGCGTTCCAGAAAATCCTCGCCGCTGGCATGGCTGCGGCGGCGCTGTCCGGGCCGGCGTTGGCCGATACCTGGCCTTCAAAGCCCATTACGCTGGTCGTGCCTTTCTCGGCCGGCGGTCCGACCGACTTCATCGCGCGTCTGGTGGCGGAGCCTCTGGCGCGCGAGCTGGGGCAGCAGGTCATCGTCCAGAACAAGCCGGGCGCCAGCGGCAACGTCGGCTACCAAAGCGTGCTGAATGGCCCGGCGGATGGCTACACGCTGATGCACAACACGGTGGCCATGCAGGCCATCAACCCGCTGATGTACCCGAGCGCGAAGATGCATCCATTGCAGGACTACGTGCCCGTCGGCACGACGGGCGCCATGCCCAATCTGCTGGTGGTCAATCCCGAACGCACGCCGGTCCAGACCTTGGCCGATCTGGTCCAGCGCGGGCGCGGCATGAAGAACGGGCTTAGCTATGCGACCTTCGGGCCGGGCAGTTCGCCGCACGTCTATGGTGCGTCGCTGCAGAAGCTGGCCGGCTTTCAAGCCGTGGGCGTCGCCTACAAAGGCAGCGCGAACGCCGTGACCGACGTGATCGGCGGGCAGGTCGATTTCCTGTTCGACAGCATGTCGACCAGTCTTGGCCAGGTGCAGGCCGGCAGGTTGAAGGCCCTGGCCATTACCTCCGCCGACCGGTCGCCCCTGTTGCCGGACGTGCCCACGCTGAAGGAAGCGGGCTATCCCAGCCTGGACCTCAAATTCTGGTTCTCCCTGCAAACGCCCGCGGGCACGCCGCCGGAAGTGGTGCAGAAGCTGCGCGAGGCGGTAGCGCGTGTCGTCGCGAGCGATGATTACCGCAAGGCGATGCAGGACCGAGGCGCGGAAGCCTTCCAGGTCGCTCCCACCGAACTGGACGCGTTCTTCAAGCGTGAAACCGCGCAATGGACCGACGCCGCGCAAACCATCGGCCTGAAGAGCGAGCAGTAATCATGTCCATGGATGCGCGCATGACGCCGCTGAAGAACATTACCGTCCTGGATTTGAGCAAGGTGCTGGCCGGGCCGCTATGCGGCCAGTATCTGGGCGAGCTGGGAGCGCGGGTGATCAAGGTCGAACCGGTGGGCACGGGCGACGATACGCGTGCCTGGCTGCCGCAGGATGCGGGCCAGTCCGCGACTTTCCTGGCAGTGAACCACAACAAGCGCAGTCTGGCCGTGGACCTGAAAACCGCGGAAGGACGCGCCGTGGTGCATCGCCTGGCGGAACAGGCGGACGTGGTGCTGCAAGGCTTCGGCGGCAAGACCGCCGCGCGCCTGGGCGTGGATTACGAGACGCTCAGCGGCCTCAACCCGCGATTGGTGTACTGCGAAATCTCGGGCTATGGCCGCGAGGGTCCGATGGGCGAGGAGCCGGGCTACGACGTCATGCTGCAGGCCTTCAGCGGCATGATCAGCACCATGGGCGAACCGGGTGGGAATTTTGCGCGCGCCAGCTTCTCGCCGGTGGACCTGGGCACGGGTTCCTTTGCGCTGAGCGGAATCCTGGCCGCGTTGCTGGAGCGCAGCCAGAGCGGCAAGGGGCAGTACCTGGACGTTTCCTTGCTGGATACGTCGCTCGGCCTGATGTCGTACATGGCGCAGAACTACTGGCGCACTGGCCAGATTCCGCGCCGCATGGGTACGGGCCATCCCGCCATGTGTCCGTATCAGGCGTTCCACGCGGCTGATGGCGACATCATGCTGGGCGTGGGCAACGATGCGCAATGGCAGCGCTTCTGCGCCGTTGCGGGGCTGCAAGACCAGGTCGATGCGCCGCAGTTCGCCACCAACGCCGACCGGGTACGCAATTTTGCCGAGACGGTCGCGCTGGTCCAGTCGCGCATGGAGACGCGCAGCGTGGCGCAATGGCTGGAAGCGCTCAAGCCAGCGGGCATTGCCTGTTCTGCGATTCATACGCTGGACCAGGCCTTGGCGCATCCTCAGGTCGCTGCGCGCGAACTCGTCGTGAAAAGTGAGCACAAGGTCCTGGGGGAAGTCCGCAACATCGGCTTGCCGATACGCTTCGGACGCCAGCCCCGCCAGGCCGCGCTGCCCGCGCCCGTGCTGGGCGAACACACGCGCGAGATCCTGGCCGAACTGGGCTACGCCCCAGCCGACATCCAAGCATTGCTGGCGTCGGGCAGCGTGCAAGCCCACTCCTGAAAACGAGAGCGACGATGACATTCCTGCGCTATGAAGTCCGCGATCAGATTGCGGAAATCCATCTATGCCATGCGCCCGTCAATGCGCTGGACGAAGACATGCTGGACGCGCTGATCGCCGCGCTGGAACGGGCCAATGCCGACTCCGGCGTGCGCGCCGTGCTGCTGGCCAGCGATCTGCCGGGGCGCTTTTGCGCCGGGCTGGATATGAAGAAGCTGCTGGACAGCACGCCGGCGCGGATCCACGCGCTGTTGTCCAAGCTGTACATCAAGCTCTACGACACGCAGTTCAACCTGACCAAACCGTCGATTTCGGTGGTGTCGGGTGCGGTCCGGGGCGGCGGGATGACGGTGGCCATATCCAGCGACATGGTGGTGGCGGCGGAGACCGCCACGTTCGGTTATCCCGAAATCGATGTGGGTGTATTGCCGGCGATCCATTACGTGCACTTGCCGGGCATCGTTGGCAAGCACCGCGCGTTCGACCTGCTGTTCACCGGGCGCACCTTCAGTGCGCAAGAGGCCCAGGGATTGGGATTGGTGGCGCGCGTCGCGCCCGAAGCGGAGCTGCTGGAGCAGGCCCGCTCGCTGGCGCGGTCATTGGCGGGCAAGCCGCCGCAAGTCCTGGCGATGGGGCGGCGCGCCTTCGTTTACAGCAACGACAACGAGTACCGGCGCCGGGTGGCGACGGCGGTCGAGGTGTTCTGCAATGCAGCCGCCACGCCCGAGGCGCGCGAAGGACTGAGCGCCTTCGTGCAAAAGCGCGCGCCCGACTGGAGCGGGCTGCGGCAAGGCGGCTAGCGCCGCCGCGAGGCGCACCCTGGAACCTATTCGCCCTTGAACTGCGGCGCGCGCTTCTCGCGGAACGCGCGCACGCCTTCGGCGAAGTCCGCGCGCGAGGCGCTGTCCAGGAAGCGCGCGGTCTCTTCGGCCAGCTGGGTTTCCAGCGCGGCGTGTTCGGCCGAGCGCAGCAGATCCTTGGCCCCCGCGATGCCGTGCGGCGCGTGGCGGGCGGCCTCAAGCGCGTAGCCTTGCGCGGCTTGCGCGAGTTCTCCGGCAGGGGCGGTGCGCGTGACGATGCCCCAGGCCAACGCGTCGCCGGCGGAGAAGGCGTCGTGCCGCAGCAGCAGGTCCAGCGCGCGGCGGGCGCCCAGCACCCGCGTGAGGCCATGGGTCATGCCGGCGTCGGGCGTCGCTCCAAGCTTCAGGTAGGCCGTCATGAAGCGGGCGTCGGCGTCGGCGATGGCCAGGTCGCAAGCCAAGACCAGCGACAGGCCCGCACCCGCGGCGATGCCGTGGACCTGCGCAATCCAGATCTTGTCCATGCGGGCAATGCGCGCAATGAAGTCGTTCAATGGCGTGAACAGGTCCAGCAGGGTGGCGCGCACCAGGGCGGGCTCGCCCGTGAACATGCTGATGTCGCCGCCGGCGCAAAAGGTCTTGCCGGTGGCGCGCAGCAACACGGCGCGGATGTCGTCGCGCGCTTCCAGCCATTGCGCGGCGCGTTGCAGGTCCTGCGCCATCGCCACGTCGATGGCGTTCAGCGCGTCGGGGCGGTTCAGCGTCACGGTCGCGATCGCGCCGTCGGTTTCCAGGAACAGGGTCTGGAAGGCGGGGTGTTCTTGGGTCATGGCGAGTCTCCGTTATCGGGTAAGTACCAACTGTCGATCCAAAAACCGCGATGCTATGGTCTGAACCGAGCGCTTGCTTGGTTTTCTTTTAAGCACGCTTAGCGTAACGCATAGAACGATTTTCCGGCGCTGTACTGGCGTAGGTAAAGACAGGTTCGTTGCATCTCCTGCCTCGCGGGTTCGCCAGACCGACGTCGATAAAAAACTTCGCATGTAAAGGCGAGGAGACAAATGGTGGATCAGTCCGACAGCCCTCCCTTGCTGGAGGTGGATGGGGTCACGCTGGCGTTCGGCGGGGTCAAGGCGCTTACCGGGGTGGGCTTTCGCGTGGAGCCCGGCTCCATCACCACGGTCATCGGCCCCAACGGCGCGGGCAAGACCTCGCTGTTCAACACCATTTCCGGCTTCTACCGCCCGGCGTCAGGACACATCCGGTTCCAGGGACGCGACATCACGCGCGTGGCCGCGCCCGAACGCGCCAAGCTGGGCCTGGCGCGCAGCTTCCAGAACATTGCGCTGTTCCGCGGCATGACGGTGCTGGACAACATCAAGCTGGGCCGCCACGCCCACCTGCGCACCAACGTGCTGGACGCCTTGCTGTATTTCGGGCGGGCGCGCCGCGAAGAGATGGCGCTGCGCGCCGACATCGAAGAGCGCATCATTGACTTCCTGGAGATCGACCACATCCGCCATGCGCCGGTGGCCGCGCTGTCCTATGGCCTGCAAAAGCGGGTGGAGCTGGCGCGAGCGCTGGCCATGAATCCCAAGGTGCTGATGCTGGACGAGCCGGTGGCGGGCATGAACCGCGAAGAGACCGACGACATGGCGCGCTTCATCCTGGACGCGCGCTCCGAATGGGGCGTAACGGTGCTGATGGTGGAGCATGACATGGGCATGGTGATGGACCTGTCGGACCACGTGGTGGTGCTGAACTTCGGGCAGGTGATTGCCGATGGCACGCCGGCGCAGGTGCAGGCCGATCCCCAGGTCATCCAGGCTTATCTGGGCGCGGGCGACGTGGGCGACCTGCGCCGTCGCCTGCGGGAGGCGGCCTGATGGACATGCTGTTCTTCCTGGAAGTCACGCTGGCCGGGCTGGGCAGCGGCGGGCTTTATGCGCTGGCGGCGTTGGCCTTTGTCATCGTCTACAAGGCGACCCGGGTAGTGAACATCGCCATCGGCGAATTCCTGATGCTGGGCGCCTACGTGTTCTATGCCTTCGCCACCGGCATGGAATGGCCGATCTGGCTGGCCATCGTGGGCGCGGTGGTGGTGTCGGGCGCGCTGGGGGCGCTGGTCGAGCGGCTGACTATCCGTCCGATGTTGGGCGAAGCGCCGATCTCGGTATTCATGATCACGGTGGGGCTGGCGTCGATCCTGGTGGGCGTGGTCGAACTGATCTGGACGGCGGACCAGCGCCGCCTGCCGGAATTCATGCCGCGCTCGCCGGTGATGATAGGCGAGGCCTTCGTCGCGCCCAAGGTGTTCTACGGCTTCTGGGTGGCGGTGGTGCTGGCGCTGCTGGTGCTGGTGGTGTTCCGCTACTGGCGCGGCGGGGTGGCGCTGCGCGCCACGGCATCGGATCAGGGGGCGGCTTACGCCATGGGCATCAACGTGCCGCGCGTGTTTTCGCTGGCCTGGGTGGCGGCGGGCGCGCTGGCCGCGGTGTCGGGCGTGATCGTGGGCGCCATCGGCGGCATTTCCTCGTCGATGGGCGTGTTCGGCCTGTCGGTGCTGGTGGTGGTGATCGTGGGCGGCCTGGACAGCGTGGCGGGCGCCCTGGTGGGCGGCGTGTTCATCGGCCTGCTGGAGGCCTGGGCGGGCGCCTACATGGGCGGCGAATACAAGTTGCTGGCCACTTTCATCGTGCTGGTGGTGGTGTTAATGGTCAGGCCCTATGGCCTGTTCGGCACCCGTGAAATCGAGAGGCTCTGACCGATGCGCATCGCGACTGCCAAGCAGACTTATCTTGCGGACGAAGCGCTGTTCGACACCCGCACGCAGAAGGCGTGGCTGGCCTTGCTGGCCGCGTCCCTGGCCATGTTTCCCTTCGTGGCCGACGCCTATTGGCTCTATCTGGCCTGCCTGGTGGCCATCAACGTCGCCAGCGCCACGGGGCTAAACATCCTGACGGGCTATACCGGCCTGGTCAGCCTGGGGCAGGCCGCCTTCATGGGATTGGGAGCGTACACGGTCGCGGTGCTGGAGCAGCGGCTGGGTACGCCGGTGCTGCTCAATCTGGTGGCCGGCGGGCTGGTGGCGATGCTGGGCGGCCTGCTGGTCGGCATTCCGTCCTTGCGGGTGAAGGGGCTGTACCTGGCCATTGCCACCATTGCCGCGTCGTTCATCGCGCACTTCATCTTCGCCAACTGGCAGTTCACGGGCGGCACGACCGGGCTGCAGGTGCCGCCGGCGCGGGTGCTGGGCGTGGACCTGGACACCTCGTTCAAGATCTACTGGCTGATCGTGCCGGTGACGGCGCTGATGGTGCTGGGCGCGGCCAACCTGTTCCGCACGCGCATCGGCCGCGCTTTCATCGCCATTCGCGACCGCGACATTTCGGCCGAGGTGCTGGGCATACGCCTGCTGCGCTACAAGCTGCTGTCGTTCGGTCTGTCGTCGTTCTATGCGGGCGTGGCGGGCGGCATGTGGGCCTATTTCTTCCGGGTGGTCACGCCCGAGAGCTTCCCGCTGATCATGTCGATCTTCTTCCTGGCGGCCATCATCGTGGGCGGCATGGGCACGATCCTGGGTTCCATCCTGGGCGCCATCTTCATGACCATGGTGCCGGAACTGCTCAAGCTGATCGTGGGTTGGCTGCCGGTGGGCGGCGACGCGCTGCGCCTGATTTCGCCGGTGCGCACCATTGTTTTCGGCCTGCTGATCGTGGGCTTTCTGATCTTCGAGCCGCACGGGCTCGCGGAAATCTGGCGGCGCGTGCGCCGCTACTTCCACCTCTGGCCTTTCCGTACCTAGCCATGGCGGCGGCCATCCATAAGACCCTCAGGAGACTAACCATGAAGCGCATCCGGATCGGCAGCGGTTTATCGAGGTTGTTGGCCCCCCTGGGCCTGGCGGCGGCCCTGGCGGCGGCGCCAGCCGCGCAGGCGGCCGAGGACCTGGTGCTGGGCGGGTCCATCCCGCTGAGCGGGGTGTTCGCCTTCGCCGGGCAGGGCATCCATGCCGGCATCACCGACTACGTGAAGATCGTCAATGATCAGGGTGGCGTGAAGGGCCGCAAGCTGCGCTACGTGCCGGAAGACACCGCCTACAAGGTGGATGCCTCGGTGGCGGCCTTCAAGAAGATCACCAGCCAGAACAAGGTGAACTTCTACTACGGCGACTCCACGGGCTTCTCCAAGACCATCAACGCCGAGCTTAACCGCACGGGCGACATCCTGATGACCGGCGCGTCCTTCGCCACGGAACTGAACGATCCGGCCAAGTATCCCGCCCAGTTCATGCTGGGACCCGACTATACGGAGATGTTCGGCATCCTGCTGCGCTACATCGCCAAGGAACAGCCCGGCGCCAAGGTGGCTTTCGTGTATTCGGACACGGAGTTCGGCCGCGATCCCATCGCCAGCTCGCGCGCGGTGGCGGAAAAGCTGGGCCTGAAGGTCGCGACCGAGATCATGACGCCGCCGGGCAGCGTGGACGTGTCGACCGAGGTCATCAAGCTGCGCCGCGCCGATCCGGACTACACCATCTTCCACGGCTACGTGCTGGCGCCGATTCCCGAATTCGTGGGGCAGGGCAAGCGCATGGGCCTGAAGACGCGCTACATGGGCACGTTCTGGACCATGGACAACTCCACCGTGATGCAGATGGGCGAGGACGCCGAGGGCTTCATGGGCGTGATGCCGTACCGCTACTACTACGATACGGCGGCAGACGCGCCGATGCTGAAGAAGATCCGCGAGATGCGTCCGCAATACCAGAGCACCGGCTACATGCAGGGCTTCCTGGCCGCCATGCTGTTCACCGAAGTCGCCAAGCGCACGCTGGACGCCGGCAAGGAGCTGACCAGCGCCAACATGAAGGCGGCGCTGGACGGCATCAAGGACTTCGATACGGGCGGCCTGATCGGCGTGCCGATTTCCATCAAGGGCAATTCGATCCCGGTGGGGCGGATCTATCGCGCTGACGTGAAGCAGAAGCAGATGGTGCCGGCATCCGACTGGATCGTGCTGAAGTGAGGCGGCCGTGAACCCTGGACATGGCGCGCATGCCGCGCCGCCCGCAGCGGCGGTGCTCGATATCAACAATATCGAAGTCGTCTACAACAAGGCGGTGCAGGTGCTGCGCGGCTTGTCGCTGTCGGTGCCCGCCGGCAGCATCGTGGCCCTCCTGGGCAGCAACGGCGCCGGCAAGTCCACCACGCTGAAGGCCGTGTCCGGCCTGCTGGACCTGGAGGATGGCGCGCTGGTGCGCGGGCAGATCGTCTTCAACGGCGGCGACACCGCGGGCGCCAGGCCGCAGAACCTGGTGCGCGCGGGGCTGGCGCATGTGATGGAGGGACGCCGCGTATTCGAGGACCTGACGGTGGAGGAAAACCTGGTGGCCGCGACCTATGCCCTGACGGGCAGGCCGGGGGCGAAGGTCGACTTCGATCTGGTCTATGGCTACTTTCCGCGCCTGTTCGAGCGGCGCCGCGGCCTGGCAGGCTACCTGTCGGGCGGCGAACAGCAGATGCTGGCCATCGGCCGCGCGTTGATCGCGCAGCCCAGGCTGATGCTGCTGGACGAGCCCTCGCTGGGACTGTCGCCGATGCTGGTGGAGAACATCTTCTCCATCATCGCCCGCATCAACCATGAACAGGGGGTGTCGATGCTGCTGGTGGAGCAGAATGCCTCGGTGGCGTTGGCGGTGGCGCATTATGGCTACATCATGGAGACCGGCAAGGTGGTGATCGACGGCAGCGCCGAGAAACTGGCGGCGGACCCGGACGTGCGCGAGTTCTACCTGGGCGTGGGCGGCACGGGCGAGGCCCGCGGCTTTCGCGACATCAAGCACTACAAGCGCCGCAAGCGCTGGCTGTCATGATGGACAAGCACATGATGGATATTCCTGGAGCTTCGGCGCAGGCGTGGCCGGCCCTGACGCTGCCGCAGATGCTGCGTGAACAGGCCCGGCGCCAGCCTGCGGCCATCGCCATCCGGCAAAAGGACTTCGGCATCTGGAAGCCCATGACCTGGGCGGAATACTGGAGCCGGGCCTGCCGCGTGGGACTGGGCCTGCGCGCCCTGGGACTGAGCGCGGGCGGGCGGGTCGCCATCGTCTCCGAAAACCGCGTGGAATGGCTGCTGACGCAGATGGGCGCGGGCGCGGTCGGCGCGGTGGCGGTGGGCGTGTACTCCACCAGCCCGGCCGAGGAAATGGGCTACGTGCTGGAGCACGCGGACGTGGAACTGGTGGTGTGCGAGGACCAGGAGCAGACCGACAAGGTGCTGCAGGTGGCGGACCGGCTGCCGCTGTTGCGCCGCATCGTCATGATGGAGACCAAGGGCCTGCGCTCCTATGCGCCCGCCGAGCGCGAGCGCATCGTGACCTACGCCGAGATCGAGGCCGAGGGGGCGCGGCGCGAGGCGGCCGAACTCGCTGCGTTGAACACGGCGCTGGACGGCCAGCGGCTGGACGACACCGGCCTCATGATCTATACCTCCGGCTCGACCGGCAAGCCCAAGGGCGCGATGCTGAGCTACGGCAATATGCGCGGCGTGGCGCCGGGCATCGCCGATCGGCTGGCCATGGATGGCAACAGCGTGCACCTGTCCTACCTGCCGCTGTGCCACGTGGCCGAACAGATGCTGTCCACCTTCGTGCCCATCTACCTGGGCGCGCAGGTGAATTTCGGCGAATCGATACGCACGGTGCAGGAAGACCTGCGCGAAGTGGCGCCGACGATCTTCCTGGGCGTGCCGCGCATCTGGGAAAAACTGCACGCCGCCATTTCGATCAAGATGCAGGAAGCCGGGCGCCTGCAGCAATGGCTTTACGGACGCGCGTTGGCCGCCTGCACGCCGTTCCTGGAAAAGTCCCCCGCGCAGTACAGCCTGCGCGAGCGCTGGACCCGTTGGCTGTGGTACTGGCTGGTGCTGCGCGCCTTGCAGAATTTCATCGGGCTGCGGCGGGTGCGCGTGGCCATGACGGGCGCGGCGCCGATCTCGCCGGACGTGGTGCGCTACTTCCGCACGCTGGGCGTGCCGCTGATCGAGGTCTATGGGCTGACGGAGTCCGCCGGCATGATCTTCGGCCAGCATCCTGACCGTGTGAAGGTGGGCACCGTGGGCGAACCGATCCTGGGCGTGGAGTGGCGCATGGGCGATGCCGGCGAGTTGCTGGTGCGCGGCGACATGGTGTTCCAGGGCTATTACAAGAACCCGGAAGCCACCGCCAGCACCGTACGCGACGGCTGGCTGTACACCGGCGACGTGGTGGCCGAAGACGCAGGGCGCGTGCGCATCGTGGACCGCCTGAAGGACATCATGATCACGGCGGGCGGCAAGAACCTGACGCCCTCCGAGATCGAGAACGCGGTCAAGGGCAGCCCCTACGTCAAGGAATGCATCGTGATCGCGGACGGCAGGAAGTACGTGTCGGCGCTGATCCAGCTGGAGTTCGACACGGTGGGCAAGTGGGCCGAGTCGCGCCGCATCGCCTTCACGCATTTCCGCTCGCTGGCCGAATGCGCGCAGGTGCGCGAGCTGGTGCAGCAGGAAGTCGCGCGCGCCAACGCCGGCCTGGCGCCGGTGGCGCAGATCAAGCGCTTCCATCTGCTGACCAAGGAACTGGACCATGATGACGGCGAAGTGACCGCCACCATGAAAGTCAGGCGCGCCAGCATCTACCGCAGCTATGCGGACGAGATCGAAGCGCTCTATGTTGAGGAGACGACGGCATGAATGAAGCCGTGATCGTGGAAGCCGTGCGCACCCCCTTCGGGCGGCGCGGCGGATGGTGGGCGGACACGCGGCCGGACACGCTGCTGGCAGAAACCGTGAGGGGCCTGTTGGCGCGGGCCGGACTGCCGGGAGCCCAGGTCGAGGACCTGATCGCGGGCTGCGTCAGCCAGGCGGGCGAGCAGGGCGCCAATATCGGCAGGCTGGCCGCCATGCTGGCGGGCTTGCCCGAGAGCGTGCCGGGCGTGGCGCTGAACCGCATGTGCGGATCCAGCCAGCAGGCGGTGCATTTCGGCGCGCAAGCCATCGCCGCGGGCGACATGCGCTACGTGGTCGCGGGCGGCGTGGAAAGCATGAGCCGGGTGCCGATGTTCCTGGACGTGACGCTGGGCCAGGGCGAGTTCCGCGGCTTCGAAGGCTTGAACCCGGCCCTGCTGGAACGTTATCCCTTGATCCACCAGATCGAGAGCGCGGAACGGATCGCGGAGCGCTGGCAACTGTCCCAGGCCGAGATGGATGAATGGGCAAGGGAAAGCCATGCGCGCGCCTGGAGCGCCGCGCAGGCCGGCCGTCATGCCGAGCTGCTGCCGGGGCCGCGTGCCGATGCCGGGCGTGACGAAGGCATACGCGAGAAAACCGACCCCGACCGCATGGCCGCCATGGCGCCGGCGCTGCGGCCGCCGGGACAGGGTGGCGTCACCGCCGCCAACGCCAGCCAGCTCGCGGACGGCGCGTCCGCGGTGCTGCTGGCGGATCGCGACACCGCGCTGTCCGACGGCTTGCGGCCCCGCGCGCGTTTCCTGGCCCGCGTGGCGGTGGGATCGGACCCGGTGCTGCAGCTGACGGGCGTGATCCCGGCGGCGCGGCTGGCGCTGGCGCGCGCCGGCCTGAGCCTGGAAGACATGGACTGGATCGAGATCAACGAAGCCTTCGCCAGCGTGGTACTGGCCTGGCAGCGTGAACTGGGCGCCAATCTGTCGCGCGTCAATCCCTGGGGCGGGGCGATCGCGCATGGGCATCCTCTGGGCGCGACGGGAGCCGGCCTGATGGCCAAGATGCTGGCCGGGCTGGAAGCCACCGAAGGCGAGCTGGGCTTGCAGCTGATGTGCATCGGCCACGGCATGGCCACGGCGACCATCATCCAGAGGCTGTGACCGGATATGGAGAAACTGCGGGAGGCCGCGCAAGGGCGGGACGAGGGTTCGGAGTCCGAACGCCGGCGCGAGGTGATCCTGACGGCCGGGCAGCTATTCTGCAAGCACGGCTATGAACGCACCACCGTGCGCGAGCTGGCGCGGGCGGTGGGCCTGCAGTCCGGCAGCCTGTTTCATCATTTCCGCAGCAAGGAGGAGATCCTGGTGGCGGTGATGAACAACGGCATTCAGGAAGTGATAGACGACGGCGAACGGGCGCTGGCGCGCTACCAGGCGCCGGCGGACCGGCTGGCGGCGCTGTTCCGCGTACACATGTGGAGCATGCTGCACGGCGCGGGCGGCGATGCGATGAACGCGCTGGTCTACGAATGGCGCAGCCTGTCCGCGCCCAGCCGCGCGGCCGTGAAATCGTTGAGCGACCGCTACGAAGAAATGTGGCAGGACGCGGTGGCGGCAGCGGTCGCGACGGGGCTGCTGCAAGGCGACGCGCGCGTCATCAAGCGCTGCGTGCTGGGCGCGATGAACCTGACAGTGCAGTGGTACAAGCCGGACGGCCGCTTGCGGCCCGCCGAATTCATCGATGCGATGCTGCAGGCTTCGCTGCCGTCGCTGCCGGCGGGAGCCGGCAAGTGGCCCGAATAGTCGGGCCGCAGGGCCGGGAGTTCAGCCCCGGCGCTTGAGGAACGCGCCCACGGCGCAGATGACGGCCAGTGCCAGCAGGCTGCCCGCCACGGGCAGCAGGAAATCCACCTGGCCATGATAGCCGCCGCCGGTGACGCCGCCGGCCACGCCGCCCGCCCACAGCAGGAAGGTCATGAGCGAAGCTGCCACCGAGAGCGCCGCGGCGATGCACAGCGCGATGAACACCGGCCGGCGCGGCCGCGCCGCCGGATAGGAGGAATAGGGCTGGCCGCCGCGGGGCTGTTTGATCCAGTAGATCAGCCCCGCCACGACCAGCAGCAGCATCAGGATCTTGAAGATCATGATGCCAGCGCCTCTTTAGTCTTCACGGCGCAGGTGCGGGAAGAGGATGACGTCGCGGATGCTGGGGCTGTCGGTCAGCAGCATGACCAGGCGGTCGATGCCGATGCCGCAGCCGCCCGTCGGAGGCATGCCGTATTCCAGGGCGCGGATGTAGTCCGCGTCGTAATACATGGCTTCCTCGTCGCCGGCGTCCTTGGCTTCGACTTGCGAGCGGAAGCGTTCGGCCTGGTCTTCGGGATCGTTCAGCTCGGAGAAGCCGTTGGCGATCTCGCGGCCCGTCATGAAGAGCTCGAAGCGCTCGGTGATGCCCTCGCGGGTATCGGAGGCGCGCGCCAGCGGCGAGACTTCCACCGGGTAGTCGATGATGTAGGTGGGGTTCCAGAGCTTGGCTTCGGCGGTCTCTTCGAACAGCGCCAGTTGCAGCGCGCCCAGGCCGGCGCGCGACAGCACCGGGCCGTCGGCATCGGCGCCCAGCTTCTTGAGTTCCGCGCGCACGAAGGTCGGATCGTCCAGTTGCGCCTGGGTGTAGCCCGGCGCGTACTTGAGGATGGCTTCGCAGATGGTCAGGCGGTCGAAGGGCTTGCCCAGGTCCAGCTCGCGTTCCTGGTAGGTCAGCACGGCGCTGCCGGTGGCCGAGATGGCGGCCTGGCGGATCAGCTCTTCGGTGAAGTCCATGAGCCAGCGGTAGTCCGCAAAGGCCGCATAGAACTCCATCATGGTGAATTCAGGATTGTGGCGCGGGCTCACGCCCTCGTTGCGGAAGTTGCGGTTGACTTCGAAGACGCGTTCGAAGCCGCCGACGATCAGGCGCTTGAGGTAGAGCTCGGGCGCGATGCGCAGGAACATTTCCATGTCCAGCGCGTTGTGGTGCGTGACGAAAGGCTTGGCCGCCGCGCCGCCCGGGATCGGGTGCAGCATGGGGGTTTCCACTTCGAGGAAGCCCGCGTTCAGCATGAACTGGCGGATGCTGCCCACGGCCTTGCTGCGCGCCTCGAAGGTGCGGCGCGTGGCGTCCGTCATGATGAGGTCGACGTAGCGCTGGCGGTAGCGCAGTTCCTGGTCGGCCACGCCGTGGAACTTGTCGGGCAGCGGGCGCAGCGACTTCGACAGCAGGCGCGCGCTGGCGGCGTGCACCGACAGTTCGCCCTTGTTGGTCTTGAAGACCGACCCTTCGATCGCGATGATGTCGCCGATGTCCCATTGCTTGAACGCGGCGTAGCTGTCTTCGCCCAGGGTGCCGCGGTCCAGGTAGATCTGGATGCGGCCGGTGCTGTCCTGCAGCGTGGCGAAGCTGGCCTTGCCCATGACGCGCTTGAGCATCATGCGGCCGGCAACCTTGACGGTGACAGGGTTGGCGGCAAGGGCTTCCTGCTCCTGGCCGTCGTACTGGTCGTGCAAGGCGGCGGCGCGGGCGTCGGGTACGAAGTCGTTGGGGTACGCGACCCCGGTTTCGCGCAGTTTGGCCAGCTTGGCGCGCCGTTCGGCGATCAAGCGGTTTTCATCCTGGGCGGGCGCCGGAGTGGTCGAGTGGTCGGTCATGGTCGGGGAATCAGTCGTAATTGCGGATGTCGTCGATCTCGGTAGTGCCGAAATCTTCGCGATCCAGGTAGGCGAGGATGCGGGAGGCCACGTTGGCGGGCGAGGACAGCTTGCCGGTCGCGTGGAACTCCTGGAACTTGGCCAGCGCCGGGAAGCTTTCCGGATCGCTGGAACGGATGGCGACTTGCATGTCGGTGTCGACGATGCCGGGGGCCAGCGCGACGATGCGCGCGCCGTCGGCGCCTTGCTCGGCCTTGACCACGCGCGAGTACATGTCGAGCGCAGCCTTGGTGGCGCAGTAGACGCCCCAGCCGGCGTTCGGGTTGCGGCCCGCGCCGGAGGAGATGTTGAGCACGCGGCGGTCGGCCTTGAGGTCTTCGACCGCGGCCAGGAAGCGCGCCGTGAGCAGCATGACGGCGCTGACGTTCAGGTTGAAGGCGGCGGTGATGGCCGCGCCGTCGACCAGCGCGTCGGTGCCGGCGATGGGGTGCACCGTGCCCGCGTTGTTGATCAGCAGATAGCGGCTGGCATCGCGCGGCAGCGACGCGCAGATGCGCTGCGCCACCGATTCAACGGCGTTCAGGTCCGACAGGTCCACGGACAGCTGTTCCAGCTGGACGTCCTGCGCACGCGCATAGGCGGCCAGTTCGGGATCTTCGCGGCGCGCCAGCGTGATCAGGCGCGTGCCCGGTTTGGCCAGGCCGCGCGCCATGGCGGCGCCGATGCCGCGCGAAGCGCCGGTAAGAATTGCGATGGTGTCGGACATTCGTGAACCTCTGGATGCGTTGAGGGGAGTATCGCGAAACTTAGATGCCTTGCTTCAGGCTGGCCTGGATGAAAGGATCCAGGTCGCCGTCCAGCACTTTCTGCGTGTTGGAAATTTCAACGTTGGTGCGCAGGTCCTTGATGCGGCTCTGGTCCAGCACGTAGGAGCGGATCTGATGGCCCCAGCCCACGTCGGTCTTGGAGTCTTCCAGCTTCTGCTGCTCGGCCATGCGGTTGCGCATTTCCAGTTCGTAGAGCTTGGACTTCAGCATCTGCATCGCTTCGGCGCGGTTGCGGTGCTGCGAGCGGTCGTTCTGGCACTGCACCACGATGCCGGTGGGCATGTGGGTCAGGCGCACGGCCGAGTCGGTCTTGTTGATGTGCTGGCCGCCCGCGCCCGAAGCGCGGTAGGTGTCCACGCGCAGGTCGGCGGGGTTCACTTCGACTTCGAAGGACTCGTCGACTTCCGGGTAGACGAAGACGCTGGCGAACGAGGTGTGGCGGCCGCCGGAGGAGTCGAACGGGCTCTTGCGCACCAGGCGGTGCACGCCGGTTTCGGTGCGCAGGTAGCCGAAAGCGTACTCGCCTTCGATCTTGATGGTGGCGGACTTCAGGCCCGCGACGTCGCCTTCGGATTCTTCCAGCACTTCGGCCTTGAAGCCCTTGCGCTCGGCGTACTTCAGGTACTGGCGCAGCAGCATGGAGGCCCAGTCCTGCGCTTCCGTGCCGCCGGCGCCTGCCTGGATGTCCAGGAAGCAGTTCAGGGGATCGGCCGGATTGGAGAACATGCGGCGGAATTCCAGCGCTTCCAGCTTTTCCTGGAAGGCGTCGGCGTCCTGCTCGATGGCTTCGAGGGTGGCGTCGTCGTCGTCGGAGGCCGCCATTTCGAACAGTTCGTTCGAATCGGACAGGCCCGTACCCAACGCCGTGAGCGTTTCCACCACGTCTTCGAGGGCTTTCTTTTCACGGCCCAGGTCCTGGGCGTGCTTGGGGTCGTTCCAGACCGCCGGGTCTTCGAGCTCGGCGTTTACGACTTGCAGGCGTTCAGCTTTGGCATCGTAGTCAAAGATACCTCCGTAGAGCCTGTTCGCGCTCCGCGTAATCGGCGAGGCGGGCTGCGAGCTGGTTCTGACGTTCGGCTTCCATGATGATCCTGTCCTGATGACTTTTGTGCGAAACCAAACATTTTACCGTGCTTGGGCCAAGTGCGCGGCCGCGTTGGCGGGAAGGGGGACGGATCGCGAGCGGGCGGTTTCCTGACGTGGATCCAAGTTGTTCAGTTTTTTGTCAAGCCGGGGGTTCTAGGCTGCGTATAAGCGGTCCAGCCGTTCCTGATCGGGAGGGTAGGGCCGCAAAGGCGCCGGCCCAGCCGGCCTATCCCGACAGAGGAATGGAGACATAGATGGACAATACGATGGCCCCCGGGGTTTCGCCGGCGATCCCGGCGTCTGAGGAAGACCGGATCTACCGCAAGGTAGGGTGGCGGCTGGTGCCGCTGCTGGTGGTTTGCTACGTCGTGGCCTACCTGGACCGAGTGAACGTGGGTTTCGCCAAGCTGCAGATGCTGCAGGAGCTTCAGTTCAGCGAAACGGTGTACGGGCTGGGCGCGGGTATTTTCTTCATCGGCTACTTCATTTTCGAGATTCCCAGCAACATCATCCTGCACAAGGTGGGGGCGCGGATCTGGATCGCGCGCATCATGATCACCTGGGGGATCATCTCCGCGTGCATGATGTTCGTGACCAGCGTGCACATGTTCTACATCCTGCGCTTCCTGCTGGGCGCCGCGGAAGCCGGGTTTTTCCCGGGCATCATCCTGTACCTGACCTACTGGTATCCGGCGGCACGGCGCGGCCGCATCACGACCTTCTTCATGACCGCGGTGCCCATGTCCGGGCTGATCGGCGGGCCGATCTCCGGCTGGATCATGAGCACGTTCCATGGCGACCATGGCCTGTCGGGCTGGCAATGGCTGTTCCTGCTGGAAGGCATACCTTCGGTGTTGATCGGGGTGCTGGTGCTGATCTATCTGGATGACCGCATCAACAAGGCCAAATGGCTGACCGCTACGGAAAAGGCGGTGCTGATCCGCAACATCGCGGCCGAGGAACAGCAGAAGGAAGACCCGCCGATCCGCGCCGCGCTGGCCAAGCCGCGCGTCTGGGCGATGTCGCTGATCTACTTCTCGTTCGTGATGGGGCTTTACGGCGTGGGCTTCTGGATGCCGACCCTGATCAAGGGCACGGGGGTGCAGAGCCCGCTGGCCATCGGTCTGCTGACGGCGGTTCCCAACCTGTTCGCCGTGATCGGCATGATCCTGATCTCGCGCAACTCGGACCGTCTCCGCGAACGCCGCTGGCACGTGGCGCTGCCCGCGCTGTTCGGCGCGCTGGGGCTGCTGTTCTCGGCGATCTGGAGCGGCAACACCGTGCTGGCGATCGTGGCGCTGACGGTGGCGAACATCGGCATCTGCACGGTGCTGCCGCTGTTCTGGAGCCTGCCCACCGCCTTGCTCGGCGGCACGGCGGCCGCGGCGGGCATCGCGCTCATCAACTCGGTGGGTAACCTGGCGGGCTTCGTCAGCCCGTACCTGGTGGGCTGGTTGAAGGACATGACCGGCACCACCAACACCGGCCTCTACATGCTGTCGGGCTGCCTGGTGGTGGGGGCGCTGGTGGTCCTGGCGCAGCCGGCGAAGCTGGTGAACAAGTAGGATGGGTGGAGCGCGCGCAGTCTGAGGCAAAGACTCAGGCGCGCGCCGCGCGCAAGCCATCGCGGGTCACGGCGGGCTGGCTCCGATGGCGGGCCTTACCCCGCGTGTTCGATCACCAACTGCACCGACACCATCCCGTTCCAAACGTTCTGCTCCAGCCGGTACGCCGCCTGAATATGTTCGGGCAGCGACTGGTCGTGGCCGAACCAGATGGCGTCAAAGCGCTGGTGGCCGCGTTCCAGCGACAGCTTCAGGTGCTTTTCCCCGACCAGGCGCTGGTTGCGCACCACGAACTCGTCCAGGAACAGCGGCGCGGCGAAGCCGGCGCCCCAGACCTGCTGCTGCAGCATGCCGGCCACGTCGGCGTTGGCGTAGCCGGTTTCCAGCGAGCCGTCGGTTTCGATCACCGGCTCGAAGGTGTCGCGGCCCGTGAGCTCGCGCACCGCGGCGTCGAACGCGGGGGCGAAGGCGGCGAAGTCGTTGCGGCCCAGCGTCAGGCCTGCAGCCATGGCGTGGCCGCCGAACTTGCGGATCAGGTTGGGATGGCGCTTGGACACTAGGTCCAGCGCGTCGCGCAGATGCACGTCGGGAATCGAGCGGCCGGAACCGCGGATTTCGTCGTCGCCGGCGGGCGCGAAAGCCAGCGTGGGACGCCAGAACTTTTCCTTCAGGCGCGAGGCCACCAGGCCCACCACGCCCTGGTGCCAGCCCGGGTCGAACACGCAGACCGTGGCGCCGGCGGCCGCGTTCGGCTCTTCCATGGCGGCCAGCGCCTGTTCGCGCATTTCGGCTTCGATGGTGCGGCGTTCGCGGTTGATGTTGTCGAGCTCGCGCGCCATTTCCAGCGCCTGCGCCTCGTCGTCCGTGGTCAGGCAGGCGATGCCCAGGCTCATGTCGGCCAGGCGGCCGGCGGCATTGATACGGGGGCCGAGCGCAAAGCCCAGGTCAAAGCCGTTGGCCGCGCGCGGCTCGCGTCCGGCCACGGCGAACAGCGCGCGCAGCCCGGGCTGCAGGCGGCCGGCGCGCATGCGCTGCAGGCCTTGCGTGACCAGCAGGCGGTTGTTCGCGTCCAGCTTGACCACGTCGGCCACGGTGCCCAGGGCCACCAGGTCGGACAGCGCGTCCAGGCGCGGGCCACCGTCGGCCGCATAGACGCCGCGGCGGCGCAGTTCGGCGCGCAGCGCCAGCATCATGTAGAAGATGACGCCCACGCCTGCCAGGTTCTTGGACGGAAAGCCGCAGCCCGGCTGGTTGGGGTTGACGATGGCCAGGGCCGCCGGCAGCGTGTCGCCCGGCAAGTGGTGGTCGGTGATGACCACGCCGATGCCGGCCTCATTGGCCGCGGCCACGCCGTCCACGCTGGCGATGCCGTTGTCGACCGTGATGATGATGTCGGGCTTGCCGGCGCGGTGCCGCACCGCCAGTTCGACCACGGCGGGCGACAGGCCGTAGCCGGTCTCGAAGCGGTTGGGCACCAGGAAGTCCACGTCGGCGCCCATGGCGGACAGGGCGCGCAAACCGACCGCGCAGGCGGTGGCGCCGTCGCAGTCGTAGTCGGCCACGATCAGCAGCTTCTTGCCCGCCTGGATGGCGTCGGCCAGCACGCCGGCGGCGTGGTCCGAATGCGTCAGACCATTGGGCGGCAGCAGCGATTTCCAGGCGAGTTGGGTTTGATCGGGATGGGTGACGCCGCGGGCTGCCCACAGGCGGGCCAGCAGCGGGTGGATGCCCGAGGCTTCAAGAATGCGGCAGGCTTGCGGGTCGGGGGTGCGGACGGTTAAGCGGGGTGAGACCACCAGGCGCTCCAGTTTTTCTTGGGCGCGGGCAGCAAGCCAAGCAGGCCCCCGCGCGGTTTCAGGGTTAGGGCGACCTTGCGGTCGTCGCCCAGCAGCAGCAGTTCGGCGGGCGTGGCCGGCAGGCCGTGCTTGCCGGCCAGCGGGCGCAGATGCTGCGCGTCCAGCGCGGCCAGGGCGTCCAGCCAGGCGGCCCAGTCGCCGGCCCGCTGCGGGGCGTCCAGGTTGCTGTAGACCTGCGCGGGGACAGGCGGGAACTGCGCCCAGGGCCTGCCGCCGCCATACAGCCACAGCGCATTGACCGGAGGCAGGCCGCGCGCCGCGCGGGCGTCATTGACCGGGTGTTCGTGCCAGGCCATCTGTATTTCATTGAGCAGCCGGCGCCACGGGCGCGTTTCTGCATCCTGACGCCACCAGTCGTTCAGGCGTTGTCCGGCCACGGCCAGCGGGCTGGCGGTCTGCGGCCGCAGGCCTTGCGGCAGGCGCAGGCGCCAGCGTTCGGGCGAGAGCGTCTCGACCTCGAAGCCCGTGCCTTCGAACAGCGGGCGGGCGGTGTCCAGCAGGGCGGCCGTTTCCTCGGCGCGCAGTTCCATCAGGCCGGGATCGAGCAAGGCGGCCTGGTCCGTGCCCAGCGCCAGATGGACCAGCTCGGCCAGCCAGACGGGTTCATCGCCGTCGGTTTGGGCGCCGGCCAGCAGCGGACCCAGTCCGGCGCCGGGCGGCAGGCCCGCTTCGGGGACGTAGCCGGCGCGGGCCAACTGCCAGGCTTCGTAGGGCGTACAGCCTTGGGCGCGCACGTCGTGAGCCTGGGGGCGGGCGGCGCCGGCCTGGAGCCAGCCGTGCAGCGTGGGCGCGCGTTCGGGCAGGAGCTTGGCCAGTTCGGCGGCGACGGGTAGGGCGGGCAAAGCGCCCGGAATGACGATCAGCATGGGCGCGATTGTAGTCCGCACGGGCTGCGGGAACTAAGCGGCGCCTGGCACTGCCATAGCTTGAAACGCCTGGTCTTGGACGCGCACATCCGCGGCGCGGAATCCAGGCGGTTAATGCCATAATGCGCTCGTGCTGAAAATACCCTACGAACTCTGGATAGGCGCCCGCTATGCCGGGTTGGCCCGAATCCGCCAGCGACGCGGCCGCCGCGATCGCTTCATCTCCTTCATCGCCGCCAGTTCCATGGCGGGCATCGCGCTGGGCGTCGCCGCCCTGATCGTGGTGCTGTCCGTGATGAACGGCTTCCAGAAGGAAGTGCGCGACCGCATGCTGTCGGTGCTGCCGCATATTGAACTCTATATCCCGGGGGCTGCCCCCGAGCGGGTGCTGGAGAAATGGCAGGAGTTCGCTTCCGCCGCCGAGAAAAATTCCTCGGTCAAGGCCGGCGCCCCGTTCGTGGCGGCGCAGGGCATGCTGGTGCGCGGGCAGGCCTTGCGCGGCGTGCAGGTGCGCGGCATCGATCCGCAGACCGAAGGCAATGTGTCGGACCTGCCGCGCCAGATGGTATCGGGCAAGCTGACCGACTTGAAGCCCGGCAGTTTCGGCGTGGTGCTGGGCAATGAACTGGCCGACGGCATGGGCGTGAAGCTGGGCGATACGCTCTTGATGATGGCGCCGCAGGGCTCGATCAGCCCGGCGGGTTTCACCCCGCGCATGCGCCAGTTCACCGTGGTGGGCGTGTTCTCGTCCGGCCACTATGAATACGATTCCTCGCTGGCCTTCGTCGACGACGAGGATGCCGCCCGCGTGTTCCGTGACAGCGGCACTGCCGGCGTGCGCCTGCGCGTGGCCGACATGCAGCGCGCCCCGGAAGTGGCGGCGGAATTGCAGAAGGTGCTGCCGCCCTACGTGATGGCGAGCGACTGGTCGCGCAACAACCGCACCTGGTTCGCGGCCGTGAAGACCGAAAAGCGCATGATGTTCCTGATCCTGGCGTTGATCGTGGCCGTGGCCGCGTTCAACCTGCTGTCCTCCCTGGTCATGGCCGTGAAGGACAAGCAGTCCGACATCGCCATCCTGCGCACGCTGGGCGCGGGTCCGCGCGAGATCGCCCGCATCTTCCTGGTGCAGGGGGCGCTGATCGGTGTGATCGGCACGCTGCTGGGCGTGGCGGGCGGCATCCTCATCGCCTATAACGTGGACGTGATCGTGCCCTTCATCGAAGGCTTGCTGGGCGTGCATTTCCTGCCGCGTGAAATCTATTTCATCAGCGCCTTGCCGTCCGATCCGCAAGTGGGCGACATCGTCACCATCGGCGTGACTTCCCTGGTGCTGTCGCTGCTGGCGACCCTGTATCCCAGCTGGCGCGCCTCGCGCCTGCAACCCGCACAGGTGCTGCGCCATGACTGACATGCTGACTCCCGCGCTGCAGGCCGACAACATCGTCAAGGTCTACGACGAAGGCCCTGCGCGCATTGAAGTGCTGAGCAACGTCAGCCTGTCGGTGGCGCGTGGCGAGATGGTCGCCATCGTCGGCGCCTCCGGTTCCGGCAAGAGCACGCTGCTGCATATCCTGGGCCTGCTGGACGTGCCCACCAGCGGCTCCGTGTCGGTGGATGGCCAGCTTGCCGTCGGGCTGTCCGAGGCCCGCAAGAGCGCCGTGCGCAACCGCAGCCTGGGCTTCGTCTACCAGTTCCACCACCTGTTGCCGGAATTCTCCGCGCTGGACAACGTGGCGATGCCGCTGATCGTGCGCCGCGAGAATCGCGACAAGGCGCGCGCCGCCGCGCACGAGGTTCTGGGTCTGGTGGGCCTGGCTGCGCGCGAAGGTCACTTCCCGGGCCAGCTGTCCGGCGGCGAGCGGCAGCGCGTGGCGCTGGCGCGCGCGCTGGTCACGCGCCCGGTCTGCGTGCTGGCCGACGAGCCCACCGGCAACCTGGACCGCCACACCGCGCACAATATGTTCGAACTGCTGACGCGGGTGAATCAGGAGTCCGGCACGGCGTTCGCCATCGTCACGCACGACCCGGAACTGGCCGCCCGCGCCGACCGCCAGTTGCTCATGGAAAACGGCCGCCTGGTTTCGGGTTAAGGCGCGCCGGGGGATAATCCGGGCAAGGAGGTCGCGCCCATGCTGATCGATACCCATTGCCACCTGGATGCCGCCGAGTTCGACGCCGACCGCGAGCAGGTCGCCGACCGTGCCTGTGAGGCAGGCGTCCAATCCATCGTGATTCCCGCCGTCGAGCGCGCCAATTTTTCCGTGGTGCGCGAACTGGCCGGCAAGACGGCCGGCGGCGCCTATGCACTGGGCATCCATCCGCTGTATGTTCAGCGCGCCGGCGACGGCGACCTGGAGGCGTTGCGCGCGGCCGTCAAGGAATCGCTGGGCGACCCCCGCTTCGTCGCCATCGGCGAGATCGGCCTGGACTTCTTCGTGCCTGAAATCGCCTCCGGCGAACCACGCGAGCGCCAGGAACACTTCTATGCCGCGCAACTGGCGCTGGCCGCCGAGTTCGGCCTGCCGGTGCTGCTGCACGTGCGCAAGTCGCAGGACATCCTCTTGAAATACCTGCGCCGCCATCCTCGCATCGGCGGCATCGCGCATGCCTTCAACGGCAGCGCGCAGCAGGCGCAGGCATTCATAGACCAGGGCTTCGCGCTGGGCCTGGGCGGCACGATGACCTACGAGCGCGCCTTGCAGATCCGCCGCCATGCGGTGGACGTGGATCTGGCGCACCTGGTGCTGGAAACCGACGCGCCCGACATTCCGCCGGCCTGGCTGCATCCGCCGCAGCGGCGCAATGCGCCGGCCGAACTGGTCCGCATCGCCGCCACGCTGGCCGAGCTGCGCGGCATCACGCCGGCGCAAGTGGCGCATGCCACCACGGCCAACGCCATGCGGGTATTGCCGCGGCTGCCGGCCGCGATCCTGGCCGACGCCGACTGACCGGGCCTCAGCCGTTCAGGCGCGGCAGTTCCAGCCGCACGCTCAGCCCCTGCGGCGACATGTTGCGGGCCGACATCCTGCCCTTGTGCGCGGCCACGGCGGCCTGGGCAATCGACAGGCCCAGTCCGGCGCCGCTGCCCGGCTTGCGCGCGCCGGAGGCCGTCCGATAGAAAGGTTCGAACAGCGATTGCAGTTCTTCCGCGGCCACGCCGGGCCCGCGGTCCTCGATCTCCAGGCAGGCTTCGTGCGCGGTCGACAGCAGGCGCACGCGGATCGCGCTGTGCGCGGGCGCAAAGCGCAAGGCGTTGCGCAGTACGTTCTCGATGGCGCTGGCCAGGCTGCAGCGGTCGCCGACCAGGGGCACGGGCGCATGCTGGTTCCACTCTATGCGGATCTGCCGGCCGCCGGCCTCAAAGCGTGCGTCTTCGACGACGTCGGACACGAGTTCGGCCAGGTCCAGGGTGTCGGTAGGCACGGGCAGGGCGCCCAGGCGCGCCAGCCGCAAGGTGTTGCCGACCAGCGCGTCCAGGCGTTCGCATTCGAGTTCGATGCGGTCGAGCTGCAGGTCCTGGCGCTCGTCCCTGCGCCGCGCCAGCTCCGCCGCCAGCCGCAGCCGCGCTAGCGGCGAGCGCAGTTCGTGCGCGATGTTGTGCAGCAGCTGCTCGCGCGTGTCGACCAGCGCCTTCAGGCGGTCGGCCATCGCGTCGAAATCGCGCGCCAGGAGGCCTAGTTCGTCCTTGCGGCGCGCCAGCTTGGCGGGCGTGTGCGCATCCAGCCGCCCGGCGGACAAGGCATGCGTGGTCTGGCGCAACTGCGCCAAGGGCGCCGTCACGTGGCGGCTCAATGCCCAGCAGAACGGCGCGGTCACGGCCAGCGCGAACAGCATCAGCGCCAGCGCAACGGGCGACAGGGCCAGCACTTCCCAATGCGAGGAGTCGAACGGCAGGAACAGCAAGAGCAGCACCGAACCATCGGGCAGGATCAGCTTCTGCGGCTCCCACCAGGAAACGCGCTCGCCGGCGGGGTCGGCGGGAAGGTAGTCGGCTTTCGGCGAGCGGTCCGGCCCGGCGCGGAAATCGCTCAGCCAGTCTTCCATGCGGGCGGGCAGGCGCCGGCCCAGGATGTCCTGGTCGCGGGCGTCCATGATGTAGATTTTCAGGGCCGAGTAGCGCTGGTCCATGGCCTCGACCCACCGCTTCAGGCCGTCCGCCCCTTCGCTACGGGCGATTTGCGCGGCGTCGCGCGTGAGATTGCCGGGATTCAAGCCGTCCAGCGAGTTGAATCGGTACCAGGCGACCGCGGCCGTCAGCACCATGCCGCAGACCAGGATGACCGCCATCGCGCCCCAGAAGGTCAGGAAAGCGCGTCCGAAGAGCGAGCGGGTGGGCAGCCAGGCCATCAGTCAGCGCCCGCCAGCACGTAACCCAGGCCGCGCAGGTTGCGGATCGCCAATGTCTCGGCGCCGCTGTCGCTGCGCAGCTTCTTGCGCAGCGAGCTGATGTGGGTGTCGATGCTGCGGTCGTAGCGGTCGGGCTTGCGGCCCAGCGCGTACAGACCGATCTGGTCGCGCGCGACCACCTGCCCGGGCGTGCGCATGAGGATTTCCAGGATGCGCTGTTCGGCGCCGGTCAATGGAATTTCGCTGTCGCCCATTCGCAGCACGCCGGTGGCGGCGTCCAGCGACACTGCGCCCAGCGCCAGGGCGGGGCGGGCCGTGTCGGGCACCTCTTCGAAGCGGCGCAGGACCGCCGTGATGCGGGCCTTGAGTTCGCGCGGACTGAAGGGTTTGGCCAGGTAGTCGTCGGCGCCGAACTCCAAGCCAAGCACGCGGTCCGTCTCGCCGCCGTGGGCGGTGAACATGATGACCGGCCGGCGCGAGCGCAGGCGGTATTGCTTCAACAGATCCAGCCCATTGCCGTCGGGCAGCATCAGGTCCAGCAGCACCAGGTCGTAGTCGTCCTGAGCCAACAGGGCCAGGCCCTGCGTGCCGCTATGCGCCAGGGTGAGCCGGCAATGACCGGGTTCCAGGTACTCGCGCAGCATCTGCGCAAGCTCGACATCGTCATCGATCAGCAGGATGCGGCGAGTCGCCGGTGCGTGGGAAAAAGGCATGCGTGTCGTCGGTTCTGCATCCGGCAGTTTGGCTTATGGCCGCGGGCCGGAGTGTCAAGAAGTGCAAAGAAGATAAAAGTTGCGGAAAGCGTGTTGCTGGCTCCTGGCAGGTCCAATTCTAATATGAGAATGGTTTTCATTAATAAATACGAGGCAGGACGGACGCCGCACGCGGGGTGGGGCGCGGGCCTGGGACGGGAGAAACTGGAATCATGAGCAGCAAAGAATTGGTCGCCGGCCGGCGCGGTCCGGGTTCGCGCACGCAGTTGGCGGCGGCCCTGTGCGCAGCGGGTTTCGGCGTGGCGCAGCCCGCCTGGGCGCAGAGCGCCGACACTGCCAAGACCCTGGACACCGTGGTGGTGACGGCCTCGGGCTATGAACAGCAGATCCAGGACGCGCCGGCATCGATCAGCGTGATCACCCGCGAGGACCTGGACAAGAAGTTCTACCGCGACATCAACGACGCGCTGGTGGACGTGCCGGGCGTGATCGTGACGGGCGGCGGCGACCGCCAGGACATCAGCCTGCGCGGCATGGGCCCTAAGTACACGCTGATCCTGATCGACGGCAAGCGCCAGAATTCGCGCGAAACCCGCACCAACTCGGATTCCACGGGCGTCGAAGGCGGCTGGACGCCGCCGCTTTCCGCCATCGAGCGCATCGAGGTGGTGCGCGGCCCCATGTCGTCGCTGTACGGCTCGGACGCCATGGGCGGGGTGATCAACATCATCACGCGCAAGGTGCCCTCGGAGTGGGGCGGCGAGATCCGCCTGGACAGCACCATCCAGGAAAGCAACAAGTCGGGCGACATCTATCAGGGCAACTTCTACCTGTCCGGCCCGATCAAGACGGACCTGCTGGGTCTGCAGATCTACGGCCAGGCCACGCAGCGCGACGAAGACGACATCGTCGACGGCTTCCGCAAGCGCAACTCGGAAAGCGTCACGGCCAAGCTGGCGCTGACGCCCAACCGCGACCACGACATCGTGCTGGAAGCGACCACCATGCGCCAGAAGCTGCACGAAACGCTGGGCAAGACGGTCGAGCCGCTGCCGCCCGGCCAGGCTTGCGGACGCAATGGCTGCCCGGCTTCGTCCGATACCGACTACCGCAGCAACAAGTGGGCGCTGTCGCATACCGGACGCTGGGGCTGGGGCGTGTCGGACAGCTACGTGCAGCAGGAAGAGTTCGACAACCGCTCGCGCCAGATGAAGATCAAGAACCTGGACATCCAGACGAGCTGGACGCTGCCGCTGGGTTCACACATGCTGACCCTGGGCGGCAGCTACCTCAGCCAGCGCCTGAACGACCAGACCGGCAACCAGCTGGCCAACGGCCCCAGCAAGGTGGACCGCTACCAGTGGGCCTTGTTCGCCGAAGACGAATGGCGCCTGACCGAGACCTTCGCCGTCACCACCGGCCTGCGCATGGACGAAGACGAGAACTTCGGCACGCATTTCAGCCCGCGCCTGTACGGCGTCTGGCACATGGCCGACCGCTGGACCCTGAAGGGCGGCGTGTCCACGGGCTTTCGCGCGCCCGACCTGCGCCAGACGGTGGCGGGCTGGGGCCAGGTCAGCCGCGGCGGCAATATGTACGGCAATCCGGACCTGACGCCGGAGAAGTCGGTAACCGAGGAAATCGGCATCCTGTATGACGACGGCGAAGGCTTCAACGCCGGCCTGACCGTCTTCAACAACGACTTCAAGGACAAGATCACCCGCGTCGCCTGCCCCGCGACCCAGTGCACGGACGGCCCGAACCAGTTCGGCTCGGATCCGACCACCTACATGAACGTGGACAAGGCCAATTCCCGCGGCGTGGAAGCCAACCTGAAGCTGCCGCTGTCGCGCGACTGGTCCCTGACCAGCAGCTACACGTTCACCAAGTCGGAGCAGAAATCCGGCCAGTACAAGGGGCAGCCGCTCAATCAGCTGCCCAAGCACCTGTTCACCACCACGGTGAACTGGCAGGCCTCGGATGCGCTGCAGGCCTGGGCGCGGCTGAACTACCGCGGCAAGGAAAGCCAGCCCATCACCGGTCCGTCGTCCTCGTCGGTGGTCGCGCCTTCCTACACCTTCGTGGACCTGGGCGGTTCGTACCAGGTGAACAAGACGGTGGCGGTGTACGCCGGCATCTACAACCTGTTCGACAAGCAGGTCACGTACGACGACTACGGCTACGTCGAGGACGGCCGCCGCTACTGGCTGGGCGTGGGCGTCAAGTTCTGAGTTTGAAAGGGCGCCTGGCGCCCGCAACATGAAGAGGTACGCATGAAGAAGCAAACGCAAGCAGGCCGCGTCCGGCGTTGGGCGGTTCAGGCCGGGGCCGCGCTGGTCCTGGGCGCCGCCACGGCGGTATGCGCGGCGCAGGCGACGCTGCCGGTAAAGCATGCGCGCGGCGAAACCGCCGTGCCGGCCAATCCGGCGAAGACGGTGGTGATGGACCTGGCCGTGCTGGACACGCTGCATGCGCTGGGCGTGGACGCGACGGGCGTACCGACGGTCGCCAAGTGGCCGCCGCAGCTAAGCCAGTATGCCGATGAGCGCTACCTGAAGGTGGGTTCGATGTTCGAGCCCAACTACGAGGTGATCCACGCCGCCGCGCCGCAACTCATTTTCGTGGCGGGCCGCTCGGCGCCCAAGTACGACGAGCTCGCCAAGCTGGCGCCCACCGTGGACCTGACGGTCAATGCCCGGGACCTGGTGGGCAGCGTCGCGCGCAACACCGAAACGCTGGCCGCCATCTATGGCAAGCAGGATGTCGCCAAGACCAAGCTCGACGCCCTGCGCGCCTCGATCGCGGACCTGAATGGCAAGGCGGCCAACGCCGGCACCGCGCTGATCGTGCTGACCACCGGCGGCAAGATGAGCGCCTACGGTCCGGGTTCGCGCTTCGGCGTGATCCACGACGCCTTCGGCATCAAGCCGGCGACGACGGGGCTGAGCGTGTCGAACCACGGCCAGGCGATCTCGTTCGAGTTCATCGCCCAGACCGATCCCGACTGGCTGTTCGTGATCGACCGCGATGCCGCCATCGGCCGTGAGGGCGTGTCGGCCCAGCGCATGCTGGACAACGAGCTGGTGCGCCCGACCAAGGCCTGGAAGAACAAGCGCGTGGTCTACCTGAACGGCTACAACTGGTATCTGCTGGGCAGCGCGGGCCTGACCGCGATGCAGCAGAACGTGGACGAGATCGCGGCCGCGCTGGCCGCGGGCAAGTAAAGCCTGATGCATGAGCGGCGGGAGTAATCGCGGGTGAGTTGGCGGCAGTCGATAGGCGGTTGGGGCGGGCTGGCGGTGGCGGTAGGCTTGCTGCTGGCCCTGTGCGCGGCCAGCGTCAGCCTGGGGGCGGGCCAGCTCAGCCTGGCCGCGCTGTGGGGCACTGGTGACGAGGCCGAGCGTGCCTGGCGCCTGCTGATGGTCAGCCGCATCCCCCGCACGCTGGCCTTGCTGCTGGCCGGCATGTCGCTGGCGGTGGCCGGACTCATCATGCAGATGCTGGTGCGCAACCGCTACGTCGAACCCACCACGGCCGGCACCGTGGAGTCCGCCACCCTGGGCATACTCGTGGTCACGCTGCTGGCGCCGGACACGCCCGTGATCGGCAAGATGTTGACGGCCACGGGCTTCGCGCTGGCGGGCACCTTGCTGTTTCTGGCGCTGCTCAAGCGCGTGCCGCTGCGCACGCCCTTCATCGTGCCGCTGATCGGCCTGATCCTGGGCGGCGTGATCCACGCGGCCACCACCTTCGTCGCCTATCGCTACGACCTGCTGCAGTCGCTGCACGCCTGGACCACGGGCGATTTTTCCGGCGTGCTGCGGGGGCGCTATGAATTGCTCTGGATCGGCTTCGGCCTGGCCTGCGCGGCTTACGCGGCGGCCGATCGTTACACCGTGGCCGGCATGGGCCGCGAGTTCGCCGCCAACCTGGGCTTGAACCATGCGCGGCTGACGCTGGCCGGACTGCTGATCGTGTCGGCGATTTCGGCCGTGGTGGTGGTGACGGCCGGCGGCATTCCCTTTCTGGGCCTGATCGTGCCCAATGCCGTCAGCCTGGTGCTGGGCGACAACATGCGCCGCGCCATCCCCTGGGTGGCGGTGCTGGGCGGCGTGTTCGTGCTGGCCTGCGACGTCATCGGCAGGCTGGTGATCCATCCCTACGAGATTCCCATCGGCACGGTGGTCGGCGTGCTGGGCAGCATCCTGTTCCTGTGGCTGTTGCGCGCGCGGAGGAACCGGCTTGGCTGAACTTGCAGTCTCCGTCCCGGCGCCGGCCCGGGCGCCGCAGGCCTGGCGCCTGTGGCTGCTGGGCGCCATTGCGCTGGCCTGCGCCATCGCCTTCATGACGCTGGGCGCCAACGGCCAGTGGTCCTTCGTGGTCCCGTTCCGCGGCGCCAAGCTGGCGGCGATGCTGCTGGTGGCCTATGCGGTGGCGGTGTCGTCGGTGCTGTTCCAGACGATCACCCACAATCGCATCCTGACGCCCGCCATCATGGGCTTTGACGCCCTGTACCTGCTGATCCAGGCCGTGGTGGTGTTCGGCTTCGGCCAGGCGGCCGCGGCCGCCAGCCATCCGGTGGCCGCCTTCCTGCTGGAGGTGGGCGCCATGACCGCGTTCGCCTGCCTGCTGTTCCGTTGGCTGTTCTCGGACGCGGTGCGCAGCCTGCACCTGATGATGCTGGTGGGCATCATTTTCGGCCTGTTGTTTCGCAGCCTGTCCAACTTCGTGGTGCGGCTGATCGACCCCAATGAATTCCTGGTGTTGCAGGACCGCATGTTCGCCAGCTTCAACACCGTGCGCGTGGGTTTGCTGCCGATCGCGCTGGCCGCGGTGTGCGCCGCGTCGCTGCTGGTGTGGCGCATGCGGCGGCGCTACGACGTGCTGGCGCTGGGCCGCGACATCGCGGTGAACCTGGGCGTGGACTATCGCCGCACGCTGATGCTGACGCTGGCCGCCATCGCCGTGCTGGTGTCGGTATCCACCGCGCTGGTGGGGCCGGTGACGTTCTTCGGCCTGCTGGTCAGCAACCTGGCCTATCAGGCCATGGGGTCCGACCGGCATCGCCACACCGTCCCGGCGGCCGTGCTGCTGAGCGTGATCTTCCTGGTAGGCGGCCAGACGCTGCTGGAACGCGTGCTGGGCCTGAATACCACCGTCAGCGTGGTGATCGAATTCCTGGGCGGGTTGATGTTCCTTGCCTTGATCCTGCGCAGGGGGCGCCGATGATAGAGATCCAGCAAGTCAGCAAGCAATACGGCGACAGCGTGGTGGTCGACGACGTCAGCCTGTCGCTGCCGGCGGGCGGCGTCACGGCGATCATCGGCCCCAACGGCGCAGGCAAGTCCACGCTGCTGTCCATGGTCAGCCGTCTGCTTCCCATGTCCGCGGGCCGGGTGCTGGTCGAGGGGCTGGACGTGACCCGGGCCGACAGCCGCGAACTGGCGCGCCGCCTGGCCATCCTGCGGCAGGACAATCACCTGCCGCTGCGGTTGACGGCCAGGGATCTGGTCGCGTTCGGCCGTTATCCGCACACGGGCGGCCGCCTGACGCTGGAAGACAAGGACCACATCGACCGCGCCATCGCCTACCTGAACCTGGAGCCGCTGGCCGACCGCTACCTGGACGAGATGTCGGGCGGGCAGCGCCAGCGCGCCTTCGTGGCGATGGTGCTGTGCCAGGACACGCGCTACGTCCTGCTGGACGAACCGCTGAACAGCCTGGACATGAAGCATGCCGTCGCCATGATGGGCACGCTGCGGCGCGCGGCGGACGAGCTGGGCAAGACGGTGGTGCTGGTGCTGCACGACATCAATTTCGCGTCCACCTACGCGGACCGCATCGTGGCGATGCGGGCAGGGCGCATCGCGCATCAGGGGACTCCGGCCGAACTGGTCCGGCCGGAGGTCCTGAGCGAACTGTACGAGCTGCCGATCGAGGTGCACGAGATCGGCGGCCGGCGCATCTGCGTCTATTACCGCCAGCCTTAGCGGCTGAGATCCACCGCGTAGCGCGACAGCTGGGTCACCGGGTCAGGCGTGGCGTCATGCACCGTGACGTTGTCCACGCCATGCGCGGCGGCCATGGCCAGGGTGCCCGGCACCGACGAAAACACCACCGGGCCGGCCAGGACGCCCACTCGCGCGAAGCGCCAGCTGCGGTCCAGGCCATAGGTGGCCAGATCCAGGTCCGGGTGCTTGCGGATGTAGCTGATCAGCACGTCGCGGCTGGCGTCCGGGGCTTGCAGCACGATGTCGCCCTTGCCGCCGGCCAGGCCGGGGAAGTCGCCGCCGCCGCTGGCGCGGTAGTTGTTCGTGACCACCAGGAATTGCGCAGCGGGATCGAGCGGCGCGCCCTGGTACGTCAGCTGCGTGATGCGTGTACCCTTGGGCCGGGTGACGTCGATTTCGTACCGCAGGGCATTGCCTGCGGCATAGAGCACGTCGAAGTTGAAGGTCGGAAAACCCGTGTCGACCAGATCCTGCGGCGCGACCTGGCCCGGGTCGATCTGCTTGAACTGCTCGGCGGTCTTCTCCAGCCATTGGCGCACGATGTCGCCGCTGACCCGCACCACTTGCAAGGTGTTGGGGTACAGGTAAAGATCGGCGGCGTTGTTGATGGCGATGTTGCCCTGCTTCACGTAGGTGAAGTCGCCCGGACCGTTGCGTCCGCCCTTGAAGGGCGCGGCCGCCGACAGGATGGGCAGGGCGGCATACGAGGGTTTGTTCTTGGCGATGTAGTCCGTCAGATAGTCGATCTGCGCCATGTTGACGATCTGCAGCGCCGACACGTCGCCCGCCAGCGCGTAATAGGTCGCCATGTCGAAGCGGCTCTGGCCGATGGGCGTTTTGACATAGGCGATGGTGGCGGCGTGTTCAGCCTGCACCAGCTGCTGCGCGGCGGCGTCGGGTTCGACGTAGGTCGCGGGCGTGGCGCCGTTCTGCGCGGTCAGGCGCGTGGAGATGCGCTGCACGCGCGTGGCGTCCTTCTGCACCTGCCAGCCTTTGTCATAGGCAAGCTTGAGCGTGATCTGGCCGAGGTTGTTGCCCCACTGGCCGGCCTGTACCGCCGGTACGCCGTTGATCAGGCCTTTCTCCAGATCTATCCCGGGCTGCCCCGCGAATTGCGACTTGGCATTGGTGTCGGGGAACAGCAGGTGCTGGTGACCGGTGATCAGCGCGTCGATGCCAGGCACCTGGCTCAGGTAGCCCGCGCCGTTTTCCATGGCCGGGCTGTAGGCGCTGAGCATGTCGATGCCGCCGTGCGCCAGCGCCACCACCAGATCGGCGCCCGCGGCGCGCATTTCGGGTACATAGCGTTGCGCCGATTCCTTCCAGCCCGCGACTTCCACGTGGCCTTCCAGATTGGCTTTGTCCCATTGCAGGATGGGCGGGGGCGCAAAGCCGATCACGCCGACCTTCAGCGCGACCTCGATCTGCTTGCCGTTGGGATCGGTGGCCTTGAAGGTCTTGTTCAGCAGGACCCAGGGCTTGAAGATGGGCTGCTTGCTGGCGGCCGACACCACATTGGCGGACACGAAGGGAAAGCCCGGCGCCGCGCAGTCCTTGGCCCCGGCGGGGTTGGTCTGCGCCGTGCCCTTGCCGATGCCGGCCAGCCCGAAATTCGTGTCGGTGATCTGCGACAGGAACGGCAGGCCGTAGTTGAACTCATGGTTGCCCAGCGTGGCTGCGTCATAGGCCAGCAGTTTCATCTGCTTGTAGATCGCCAGCATGTCGCTGCATTGCACCGGCTTGACCAGCGCCTGGTAGTCGGACAAGGCGGTGCCCTGGATGGTGTCGCCGTTGTCGAACAGCAGCGTGTTGGCATTCTGCTTGCGCGCATTGGCGATCAACGTGGCCGTGCGGTCCACGCCGTAGCTCTTGTCCTCGGCCAGCTTGTAGTAGTCGTAGCCCAGCACGTTGGCATGCAGGTCGGTGGTGCCCAGGATGGCCACGTCCAGGGTGGAGCCTGCGGGCACGCCGGCCTGCGGCGGGGTGTCGGGCGTGTCGTCGTCATTGTCGCCGCCGCAAGCGGCCAGGCTTGCCAGCAACGCGGCGCTGGCGGACAGCGCAAAGAGCTTTCCTAGGTTCGGCTTCACCGTCTTTCCTCCGGGTTTGAAGGAAAGGAATTCTGCGCATAGCGTGTGACCCGGCCGTGACACGGTCGCGCCACGGGGCGGGGCAGTCGTGCCGCGTCTAGCGCAGCGGAGATTCTTCGATGAGGTCGCCCGTTTCCAACGCCGCAAGCGCATCCAGGAAGCGCCACGCAAACGATCCGGGGCCTTGCGCCAGCTCGCCGGCGCGCTGGCCCGCGATGGCGAAACACGACAGGGCGGCGACCGCCGCGGAAAACGGATCGTTGCGCGACACCGCGGCGCAGGCGCCAACCAGCGCCGTCAGCGCGCAGCCCGTGGCGGTGACGCGCGGCATCAGGGGCGAACCGCCCGTTATGCGGACGGCGCGCGCGCCGTCCGTGACGTAGTCGGTTTCGCCGGTCACCGCCACCACCGTCGCGCGGCTGGCGGCGATGGCATGCGCGGAATGCTCCGCCTGCGAGACCGCGTCGCGCGCGTCCACGCCCTTGCTCGCGCTTTGGCCGCCGGCCAGCGCGATGATCTCCGAGGCATTGCCGCGGATGATGGCGGGCCGCAGGTCCAACAGGCGGCGCACCGCGTCGCGGCGAAAAGCGGTGGCGTGGTGCGCCACCGGATCGAGCACCCAGGGTATGCCGGCTTCGTTGGCCGACGCGGCGGTCAGCAGCATGCTGTCCAGCCAGGGCGAGGACAGGGTGCCGATGTTGATCACGACCGCGCCGCAGACGCGCGCGAACTCGGGCGCTTCTTCCTGCGCATGCACCATGGCGGGCGAAGCGCCCATGGCCAGCAGCACGTTGGCGGCGGTGTTCATGGATACGAAATTGGTCAGGCACTGCACCAGCGGCGCATCGCGGCGCAGGGCGGCCACCAGGTCGCGCGAGATCAGCGCCTGGGCGGAAAGGTCGGGAATGGATTGCATGCCGTGGATCCTGTTTATGCGCTGACGTCCGACAGCCCGGGCTGCGCGGGCAGGGCGCCGCGCAGCGATTCCAGCAGTACGCGCTTGTTTTCGCGGCTGCGATAGGCGTGCTCGCGCATCAGGTTCTCGGCGCGCACGGCCTCGCGCCGCGTAATGGCGCGCAGCAGGTCTTCGTGGTCCGCTTGCGCGCGCAGCACGAACGGCGTTTCCAGCAGCGAGGGCGTGGATGGCAGGGTCAGCGCGGCCGGGCCGGCCAGCGGCGTCTTGTTGTTGTGTTCCAGCGCCGACAAGAGCGCGCGGTTGCCCGCGGCTTCGCACAGGATCTCGTGAAAGCGCCGGTTGATCTGCCCCCAGGCGCGCGCATCTACCGTGGTGTTGGGATCGCGGCGGGCCGGGGCCAGCAGGGCGCGTCCTTCGTCCACCGCCTGCGACAAGCGGTCCAGCACGTCCTGCGAGGCGCCGCGCTCGGCCAGCAGGCGGGCCGCCATGCCTTCGAGCACGCCGCGCACGTCCACCGCGTCGCCGATTTCGTCCACCGTAAAGGCCCGTACCCGGAAGCCGCGTGAAGGCAGCCGTTCCAGCAGGCCCTCTTTTTCAAGCTCGGTCAGCGCAATGCGCAACGGGGTACGCGATACGCCCAGGCGCGCCGAAAACTGCAACTCGACCACGCGTTCCCCCGGCTGCAGAACGCCAGAAAGCACCATGTCCCGGAGTTCGGAAATGACTTTATCGATTTGTGCGGCCATAGGGAGGGGGAGGCTGGTTCCGGTCTGTGAGGGCTTTCAGTGTACCGTCAAAATTGCATGCAATAGTCAATAAAAAAACCGATCTTGCCTTGCGATTTATCAAAATTGCATGCAATAATTCGGAAAAACAGCGATTCAAGTGCGGCTAAAGCGATAAATGCATGCAAAGAAATCCGTCGATGCATGCCATAAGCCGCCGCAAGTACAGGAGACAACATGAAGCTCGTCAGCTTCGTTCAGGCAGGCCGCAGCGCCTGGGGCGTGGTGCGCGGCGCCGAGGTCGTGGCGCTGACCCAGGTCTGGCCCGACATGGTCGCGGCACTGGAGGCAGGGGTGGAACAGATCGCGCGCGCCGCGGAGACGGCTGGCCAGGCCTGTATGCCCTTGGCCGGGCTGCGTCTGCTGCCGCCGGTCGTGGCGCCGCGCAAGATTCTCTGCGTGGGCCTGAACTACGGCCGCCATGTGGCCGAGGCCGGGCGCGAACTGCCCGCGCACCCCTCGCTGTTCGCGCGCTTTGCGGACAGCTTCGTCGGCCACGGGGAGGCGGTGTGGAAGCCGCAAGCCTCCGATCGTTTCGATTACGAGGCCGAACTGGCCGTGGTGATCGGCCGGGGCGGACGCCATATCGCCGCCAGGGACGCCCTGGCGCACGTGGCCGGCTACACCTGCATGGCCGAGAACTCCGTGCGCGATTTCCAGAAGCACAACGCGCAGGTGACGCCGGGCAAGAACTTCGAGCGCAGCGGCGCGCTGGGTCCCTGGCTGGTCACGGCCGACGAGATCGGCGACCCGGCTGGCCTGGAAGTCATTTCCCGCCTCAACGGCGAGGTCATGCAGCACGGCCAGGTGTCCGACCTGATCTTCCCCATCCCTGAGCTGATCGCCTACATCAGCAGCTTCACCCGCCTGTCGCCGGGCGACGTGATCGCCACCGGCACGCCCGAAGGCGTGGGCTCCAGCCGCAAGCCTCCGCGCTTCATGAGCGCCGGCGACACGCTGGAAGTCGAGATTCCCGGCCTCGGAACACTGATCAACACGGTGGCGGACGAGCCCGCCGCCGACGAACAAGGAGACGCGCATGTCTGATGCGCTGCGGTACCTGACGGAACGGGACGTGGTCTCGGTTCTGGATATCCCCAAGGCGATCGAAGCCCTGCATGCCATGCTGGTCGCGCAAGGGCGCGAGCAGGCCCGCAACCTGCCCAAGGCGCTGGCGACCTGGGGCGACGGCAGCTCGATGCATGCCTTGGGCTCCGTGCAGACCGGCGCGGGCGGCTATGCGGGTTTCAAGACCTGGGTCCATACCAAGAGCGGCGGAGGCTCGCTGTTCAGCCTGTTCGACGCCGAGTCGGGATTTCTGCGCGCCGTGATCGAGGCGCGCGCGCTGGGCATGCTGCGCACCGCCGCGATCAGCGGGGTCGCCACGCGCGCGCTGGCGCCGGCTGACGCCGCCTGCGCCGCGCTGATCGGCACCGGCCCGCAGGCCGTCACCCAATTGGCCGCGCTGGCCGCCGTGCGCGACTTGCGCCGCGTGCGCGTCTACAGCCCCACGCCGGAAAAGCGCCGCGCCTTTGTCGCCAGCGTGCAAGGCAAGTATCGATTCGAGGTCGAGGAAGCGGCCAGCCTGGAACAGGCGCTGGCCGGCGCCGAGATCGTCACCCTGATCACGCGCGCCGTCGAGCCTTTCGTGGACGAGGCCATGCTGGCCGACTGCAGGCACCTGAACGCCGTGGGCGCGATCCTGCCGGCCAAGGCCGAGTTCGCGCAGGACGTGTTCGAACGCGCCGACCGCGTGGTGGTGGACGACCTGGAAAACGCCCGCCGCGGTTCGCGTGAACTGCGCGAGCGCTTTGGCGCAGACGGTGCGCCATGGCAGGGCGTGACCGTGCTGAGCGACCTGCTCGCCGCGGGAGAGGGCCGTCCGCAAGGCGCGCGGTTGACGATCTTCAAGGGCATGGGCATGGGCCTGTCCGACCTGGCGATGGCGCGCGTGGTGTACGAGCATGCCCGCGACCATGGCCTGGGCGTGGCGCTGCCGCCCCAGACCCGCGAGAACCTGCTGCTGGCGCAGCCCTGAACCGAATTCGCATAACCGCACAGCCGGCGCGGGGCGCCGGCGGCAAGAGGAGACATACATGTTCGTCGATATCAGCGGCGCCAGTCCGCGGGAACAAAACAAATGGCAGTCCATCGTCATCCCCAAAGAGGACATCGATCTTGAGATCGCGCGCCTGACCGACGCGCCCCGGCCGGACAACGGCCGCCGCGCCTCCCTCATCGTGCACCCGGAAGCAACGGCGCCGGGCCTGGGCCTGGCCCCGGGAACGGACGTCACCATCAACGTGGTCAATCCGGGTGAAAGCACCTTCAACCTGCGCAAGAACTCCAACATGCTGGAGATCTGTATCAGCGGCGAGGGCGTGGCCACGGTGGCCGGGCGCGACATCCGCGTGGGGCACTGGGACGTCTGGAACACCCCCGCCATGCAGGTGCATTCCTACCGTAACGAAGGCAAGACGCCGTGGGTACGCCTGTCGTACTCCAACGCGCCGCTCCTGGAAAAGCTGGAGATCCACTACGTCGAGGAGTTCGAGGGCAGCGTGCCGCCGGCCGACGCCAATACCAAGCCGGTGCCGCCGCGCGCGCCCGACGCGGCCCGTTCGCGCGACCTGGCGCTGCGCGAGCAGATCACGCCCGAGGGCGCATGGCTGCTGGGCTACGAGTGGCTGATCGACATCGACGTGCTGGAATCCAAGGCCTTGCACTGGCCCTGGTCGGCGGTGTCGCGCCAGCTGCCCAGCGTCGAGGACATGGCGCGCGGCTACAACGGCCGCCGCCTGTTCGTGCTGTACAACCCGGCCACCGAACGCCGCATCGGCACCACGCACAGCTTCTTCGCCACCATTTCCTCGTCGCCGCCCGACAACCACCACGTGCCGCACCGCCACAGCTCGTCGGCCATCAACTATTACCTGCGCGGCAACGGCTACAGCAAGGTCAATGGCACGCGGCTGGACTGGAAGGCGGGCGACCTGATCCTGTCGGCGCCAGGCTGGGCCATGCATTCGCATCACTCGGGCACGGAAACCACCTCCGCGCTGACGGTGCAGGACCATCCGCTGCAGATAGCCATGGAGTCGCTGATCTGGCAGGAGCGCATGCAGGAACCCATCCTGGCGCTGGGCAGCCAGAGCGGCTTCGAGAGCAACCGCGCGCAACTGGCCGCGGCCCGATAGGACGCGATTTCCTAGAACCGATACCTGGATCCGCAATGACCATGACCGAGCTTTCCGATACCCCGTCGCTGCGCGCGCGCCTGCGGGACTTCTATGACGATTACGCCTACTGCCTGGACGAAGACCGGCTGGAGGACTGGCCCGCCTTCTTCACCGAGGACTGCCATTACCGGGTGCTGTCGCGCGAGAACCATGACGCCGGCCTGCCCCTGGGCCTGATCTATTGCATGAACAAGAACATGGTGCGCGACCGCGTCACGGCCTTGCGCGAAACCACCATGTTCGAGCCGCGTTCGCTGCGCCACTTCATCAGCGGCGTGCGCGTGCTGGAAGTGCAGGGCGACCACATCGTGGCGCAGGCCAACTTTGCGGTGATGGAGTCGCTGTCCGACCGCGAGCCCACCTTGAACATGGTGGGCCGCTATCTGGACGTGGTGCGCGTGACGCCCGAGGGCCTGGCGTTCAGCCGCCGCGACTGCGTGTACGACAACTACCGCGTGCGCACTTCGCTCATCGTTCCCATCTGAATCCGCCCCGAGGATACCCATCATGACCTGTACCCACTCGACCGCGCCAGAGGCTCCGGCGGCGGCTCCCATCCACATCGAGCGCCGTTGGCCCAAGGAAGGCTATACGCGCATCCCCAACTGGGTCTACACCGATCCCGCCATCTTCAAGAAGGAGATGGACGTGTTCTTCGGCGGCAAGACCTGGAACTACGTGGGCCTGGAATGCGAAGTGCCTGAAGTTGGCTGCTACAAGCGCAACTGGATCGGCGACCGCCCCGTGGTCATGGTCCGCAACGCGGAAGGCGAGATCAACGTTCTGGAGAACCGCTGCGCGCACCGCGGCGCGCAGATCTGCTGGCACAACACCGGCAAAGTGGAGGACTTCACCTGCCCCTACCACCAGTGGAACTATGACCTGAACGGTAATCTGCAAGGTGTGCCGTTTCGCCGCGGCGCCATGGGCAAGGGTGGCATGCCGCGCGACTTCGATCCCAAGCAGAACGGCATCCGCAAGCTGCGCAGCGTGAACCGCGGCGGCTCGATCTGGGCCACCTTCGCCGAGGACGCGCCCAGCTTCGAGGACTACTGCGGTCCTGAAGTGCTGGCGGAAATCGACCACATGCTGCCGGGCAAGCCGCTCAAGCTGCTGGGTTACAGCCGCCAGCTGATCCCCAGCAACTGGAAGATGTACCTGGAAAACCTGAAGGATCCGTACCACGCCACGCTGCTGCACACCTTCTACATCACCTTCGGCCTGTGGCGCGCGGACTCCAAGTCCGAGTGCATCCCCACGGGCGGCGGCGCGCACAGCGTGATGGTGTCGCACAACGAGGGCAAGAAGAAGACCGAGGCCACCACGGAAATGAGCCGTTTCCGTGACGACCTGGAGCTGCTGGACCTGGAAACCGTGACGCCGCGCGCCGAGTTCAACCGCGGCCGCGTCGGTGGCGCGTGGGTGTTCCCGGCCGCGCAGTTCGGCATCCAGGCCAACTCGCTCAAGACCCGCCACGTCATCCCGCGCAGCCCGACCGAGCACGAACTGGTGTTCACCTACTACGGCTACGAGGACGACGACGAAGAAATGACCCGCCTGCGCCTGAAGCACGCCAACCTGCTGGGTCCGGCCGGCTTCGTGTCGATGGACGACAGCGAAATGCTGAACCAGGTGCAGATCGGCGTCACCGGCTATCCGGAAGAGCGCGGCATCATCGAGATGGGCGGCCGCGACACCGAGCCCGCCGACTACATGGTGACCGAGGTGCTGATCCGCTCCTTCTACGACTACTACCGCAAGGCGATGGGGCTGTGAGCATGGATACCTGGAAACCTGTGGCGATGGTGTCGGACATTTCGCCCGACACCGGCACCCTGCGCGTGGTGCATGAAGGCGAAGGCGTCTGCCTCTACAACCTGCAAGGCGACATCTGCGCCACGCAGGACCGCTGTCCGCATGGCAACGCCAGCCTGGCCGACGGCTATCTGGAAGACGGCACCATCGAGTGTCCGCTGCACCAGGGCGTCTTCGACATCCGCACCGGCAAGCCGCAATGCCCGCCGGTCACGACGGACCTGCGCCGCTACGAGGTGCGGGTGGACTCGGGCACCGTCTACCTGAAGGCGGAAGGCGCATGAACTCGGGCGCCATCGTGGTTGTCGGCGCCGGCCAGGCGGGCGGATGGGCCGCGGCGACCTTGCGCGAACGCGGCTACGAAGGCCGCATCGTGCTGCTGGGCGATGAGCCCCACGCGCCTTATGAACGCCCGCCCTTGAGCAAGGCGGTGCTGGGCGGCCAGGCCGTGCCCGAAAGCACCGAGCTGTTTTCGGCCGAGCGGCTGGCGGCGTTGCGCATCGAGTTTCGGCCGGGCGTGGCGGCGGCGCGGCTGCGCGTGGCCGACAGGCAGGTGGATACCTCGGACGGCGGCAGCATCGCCTATGACAAGCTGATCCTGTGCATGGGCGGCAGGCCGGTCGTGCCTGCGCTGCCCGGCGTGGATGGCCCCGGCGTGCACGTGCTGCGCACCCGCGGCGACGCGCTGCGCCTGCGCGCCAGCCTCGGCCCGGGCCGCCGCCTGGTGGTGGTCGGGGGCGGCTGGATCGGGCTGGAGGTAGCGGCGACGGCGCGTCAGTCCGGCAGCGCCGTGACCGTGCTGGAGCAGGGACCGCGACTGTGCGCCCGCAGCGTGCAGCCTGCGGTGTCGGCGCACCTGGCCGCGCTGCATGCCGCCCATGGCGTGGACCTGCGCCTGGACACTTGCCTGCGCGCGGTGCTGGCGCAGACGGACGGCCGCCCGGTGGCGGAACTGGCCGACGGCACGCGTCTGGACGCGGACGCCATCGTGCTGGGCGTGGGCCTGCGGGCCAATGACGAACTGGCGCGTGAAGCCGGCCTGGCCTGCGAGCGTGGCGTGTTGGTCGACGCGTACTGCAGGACCTCGGCGGCGGACGTCTATGCGGCGGGCGACGTCGCGGTGCTGACGGCCGAGGACGGCCATGCGCGCATGGAGTCGTGGCAGAACGCGCAGGACCAAGGCACGGCCGCCGCGCTGTCGGCCCTGGGCCTGGGCGAACCTTATGCGCCGACCGGCGCCGTCTGGTCGGAACAATACGACGCCATGGTGCAGATCGTCGGATTCCCGGGCCTGGCCCGCAGCGAAGTGCTGCGGCCGCAGGCTGGGGAGCGCGCCTTGCTGTCGGTGGCGCTGGACGCCAGCGGCCGCGCCGTGGCCGGCGTATCGGTGGATGCAGCCCGCGATTTCCGCCAGCTGCGCAAATGGATCGCGCAGCGCGCGACCCTGGACCCGGCGTTGCTCGGGCGGCCCGACGTGCCGCTGGCCAGCGCCCAGATCGGATGAGGATCGCAATGGAAAACCCGATTTTGCCCATGCTGGCCAAGACGGCCTGCGAATCCGTGGTGCTGGAATTCTTCCATGCCCTGGACACGCGGCGGCACGAGGCCGCAGCCGCGCTCATGGCCGAGGACGGCGTCTGGCAACGGCAGGGACGCCGGCTTGCCGGCCGCCAGGAAATCCTGCAAGCCCTGAATGCCCGCGCGCCCGAGCGCAGCACCTGCCACGTCATTACCAATCTGCGACTGGTCGAGCTGGCTGGCGCGCGCGCCACCGTCGGCTACTTCCTGACCGCCTACGAAAGCGTGCCGCACGAGCAGGGCGGCGCGCCGCGCCTGGTCGCCATCCGCGAGTGCCAGGACGTGCTGGTGGAGACGGACGGCGGCTGGCGGCTGGCGGACAAGAGCAGCCGCCGCCATCTTCCGCCGGAATGACGGCCTGACATCACGGAGATCCCGCACATTCCGAATCCTTGTTCCTCACGCGTCCGGACCATTCAAAAAGCAATGGGCGCGTACCGTAAATACCCCAGGAGACAAACCATGAAACCCTCAAGAATCTTGCATTGCATGTTGGCGGCCGCCTGTGCGGCCGTCGTGACCGGCGCCCAGGCGCAGCAGGCCGACTGGCCGACCCATCCGATCACGCTGGTGGTGCCGTTCGCGGCCGGCGGCGGCGGCGACACGCTGGCGCGCCTGGTCGCCGAGCCGCTGTCGCGCGAGCTCGGGCAGTCCATCATCGTCGAGAACCGCCCCGGCGCGGGCGGCAATATCGGCACTTCGATCGCCGCGCGCGCCAAGCCCGACGGCTATACGCTGTCCTACGGCACCAATGGCACGCAGGCCACCAATCACTGGCTGTACAAGTCGCCGGGCTATGCGCCGTCGGACTTCGAACCGATCTCGCGTTTCACGGTCATTGCGGCGGCGCTGGTGGTCAATGCCACCGACGAGCGCTTCAAGACCCTGGCGCAGCTGCTGGCCTACGCCCGGGCCAATCCGGGTGAGCTGACCTGCGGTTCCGCCGGCAACGGCACGTCCTCGCATCTGGCCTGTGAGCTGCTGAACCAGATGGCCGGCACCAAGGTCATGCACATTCCCTACAAGGGCGGCGGCGCGGCCATGACCGATCTGCTGGGCGGGCGCATTTCGTTCATGATCGACGTCATGCCCAATGTGTCGGGGCAGATTGCGGCGGGCAAGCTGCGGGCGCTGGGCGTGACGACGCCGGACCGCGTGGCTTCCAATCCGGACATTCCCACGATCAGCGAAGCGGGCGTCAAGGGCTATGAGTTCTTCGCCTGGGACGGCCTGTACGCGCCCAAGGGCACGCCGGCGGCCGTGCTGGACAAGCTGAACGCGGCGGTCAACCGCGCGCTGCAGCAGCCCGAAGTGCGCAAGATGCTGGAGTCGCGTGGTGCGATTCCTTCGCCCACGTCGCGCCAGGCGCTGGCGGAATTCGGTGCGGAAGAGTATGCGCGGCTGGGGAAGGTCGTGAAGGTGGCGGGCGCGTCGATCGATTGAGCGGCTGACGCCTGAACCAACCAAGCCGGCGGCGCGTGCCGCCGGCTTGCCTTTGTGCGCAAGGAAACTACCAAGCCATGCGCAAGCGCCCCAACGCGGGCAGTGCGCCCACCGTGGCCGCCAGGCCGCCAGGTGGCTGTTCTTCATGGCGGGCCACGCGCCCATCTGGATCGAGAAAGTCGCTCAGCACGTCGTCGCGCAATCGGATGAAGCGCGGATCGCTGCGGTTGCGCGGATGCGGCAGATCCACGTCGACGATGCGGCGGATGCGTCCCGGGCGCGGCTGCATCACCACCACGCGGTCGCCCAGGAACACGGCTTCCTCCACGTCGTGCGTGACCAGCACCATGGTGATCTGCTCCTGCTGCCAGATGCGCTGCAACTCGTTCTGCAGCCGCGACCGCGTCAACGCGTCCAGCGCGCCCAGCGGCTCGTCCAGCAGCAGCACGCGCGGGCGGTTGACCAGGCCGCGCGCGATCGCCACGCGCTGCGCCATGCCGCCCGAGATCTGGTGCGGGTAGGATTTCTCGAACCCCTGCAGGCCGACCAGCGCAATGTGCTCGGCCACCAGCTCGCGCTTTTCTGCCTTCGACAGCGGTGCGTTGCGCAGCGCCGCCGCGATGTTGCGTTCCACGTTCAGCCACGGAAACAGCCGGTGGTCCTGGAATACGATGCCGCGGTCCAGGCCCGCGCCGCGCACTGGGTTGCCGTCCAGCAGGATCTGGCCGGCGTAGTCGCCATCCAGCCCCAGGATCAGGCGCAACAGCGTGGACTTGCCGCAGCCGCTGGCACCCACGATGCTGACGAAATGCCCGGCGGGCACGTCCAGGTTGATGTCCTGCAGGACTTGCAGCGCCTCTGCGCCGTCGCCCGGGCCGGCATAGCGCTTGCCCACGCCGCGGATGTTCAATTCCTTGCCGAAGATGCTCGTCATTCCTTTCCTACTCCATCAGGCGGCGCCGTAGCGGTGCCGCGCCAGCCTGCGCTCCAGCGCGCGGGCCAAGGCATTCATGGACCAGCCCACCAGGCCGATCACGAACATGCCGAAGATCACCAGGTCCATCTGGAAGTGTTCGCTGCCTTCGATCAAGGTGTTGCCGATGCCGTGGCCGGCCACCAGCAGGTACTCCGCGCCTATCGTCGCCAGCCAGGAGTAGATCAGCGCCAGGTACACGCCGGTGAAGATCGAAGGCGCGGCCGCTGGCAGGACCACGTGCAGCAGCGTCTGCCAGCGGGAATAGCCGTACACGCGGGCCACTTCCAGCAGCGCCGTGGGGGTGCTGCGTATGCCATCGCAGGTATTGACGACCACGGGCACCAGGGCGGCCAGCGACAGGAACGTCACCTTGGCCACGTCGCCCAGGCCGAACCAGACCGAGATCAGGGGGATCCAGGCAAACAGCGAGATCTGCTTGAAAGTGTTGAAGCTGGGACCCACGATGCGGTTGAACAACGGCAGCAGTCCCAGCAGCGCGCCCAGTATCAGGCCGAGCGCGGTGCCTATCGCGAATCCGGTGAATTCGCGCGCCAGGCTCGCGCTCAGCGCGCGCCACAGCCGTCCCGAGGATATCTGGCTGGCCGCCGTCTCCAGCACCTTGCCCGGCGACACCAGCAGCGGAGTGGATACCCAGTCCAGCCGCGCCAGCGCCCACCAGGCCAGGATGGCGGCGGCGGGCAGCACCAGGCCGCGCCAGCGCGCGCGCAACCAGGCGCTGCCGCGTCGGACCACGGGAAGCGTGGAGATGAACGCCGCGGTCATGTTCGGGCTCCGGTGGCCGCCGCGCCCAGGCGCGTAGCGGCCTGGCCGCCGCCCGCGCGGGTTTCGGCCAGGTCCAGCAGCTTGTCGATGGCGTAGCCGATGGCGCCCACCACTATCACCGCCGCCATCACCAGATCCAGCTGGAACAGTTGACGGCCGTAGACGATGAGGTAGCCGAGTCCTTCGCTGGACGCGACCAGCTCCACCACCACCAGCGACAGCCAGGCCTTGGTGAAGCCCAGCCGCAAGCCGGTGAAGAGCGTCGGCAGGGCGTGGGGCAACACGACTTCCAGCACCTGCTGGCGGCGCGTGTAGCCATAGACGCGGGCCACTTCCAGCAGGCTGGTCGGGGTCTGCCGGAATCCCTGCAAGGTGTTCAGCGTCACCGGCACCAGCGCGGCCTTGGCGATCAGGATGTACTTCAGTGGTTCGCCTATGCCCACCAGCAGCAGCACGAAGGGCAGCCAGGCCAGGACCGGGATCTGCACCAGCGCATTGAAGGTGGGCAGGATGTAGGCTTCCAGTGGACGCCACAATCCCATCGCGGCGCCCAGCGCCAGGCCCAGCGCGCTGCCGGCCGCGAAGCCCACCAGCACGCGCTGCATGCTGGCTTGCACGTTCAGCCAGAGGTCGCCGCTGCTGTAGAGATCCTGCAAGGTCAGCCAGACGAAGCCGGGCGAGGGCAGCACCTGCGGCGAGATCCAGCCCTGCGATGCGCCCAGCTGCCAAAGCGCGAGCAGGGCCAGCGGCAGCAGCCAGGGCAGCAGGCGGCCGCCGGCGTTGCGCAGCAGGGCGGCAGGCGCCAGGCGCGGGCCGCGCCGCGCGGACGCAAATGGGGCGTTAAGCGTGTTTCCCGACATGGCGGCTCCTTATCGTGCGGCGGCGCTGGCCTGGCGCTCGCCCGCGGCCGGCTGGCCTTGCGCATTGAACGCGGTCCAGCGGGCGGCAAGATTGGCCTTCTGCAAGGCGGCGTCGAGGTAGCGCGGCTCGAACCAGCCGTCCACGCTCACGGGACGGCGGATCAGCTTCAATTTCAGCGCGTCGTCCGCCACGGCCTGGTAGCGCGCGGCGAGGAACTCGTCCAGCAGCGGCGAATTGCGCACGGCCAGCACTTCGCCGTCGAACTCTGCCTGCCAGGACGCGTAAGGCGTGCCGCTGCGCGCCCAGATATTGAAGAGCGCATCGCGGTTCTGCTCGTCCGAGGACCATTGCGCCGCACGCACGAACACGTCAACCACGCGCTGCACGGCTTCGGGATTCTCCTTTTCGAAATCCTCGCGCACCAGCAGCGACGCCTGGCGCGTGAACGAGGGATCCTGGCCCTTGGTCGAATAGATGATGCGCGCCAGGCCTTGGTCGCGCAGCTTGAAGTATTCATAGCCGCCGAAGGCCGCATCCACGCCGTTGGAGACCAGCGCCGCTTGCGCGCTGCCGGTGTCGAGGTTCACGCCCTTGATGTCGCGTTCGGTCAGCTGGCGCGAGGCCAGCACGTTGATGGCGACCAGATGGCCGTTGGTGCCGCGGAAGATCGACACCTTGCGGTCCTTCAGGTCGTCCAGCGATTGCAGCGGGGAGTCCTTGGGCGTGGAGACGTACAGGTTGTTGCGCACGCCGCTGCCCAACAGGATGCGGGTCTTCAACCCGTTGGAGCGGCCCACCACCGACGGCAGGTCGCCCTGGTAGGCGAAATCGATCTGCTTGTTCGAGAGCGCTTCGTTGACCGCGGGGCCTGCGCCCTTGAAGAACAGCCATTGCACTTCGGTGCCGGTGCCCTTGAAGGCTTGCTCCAGCCAGTTGTTGGCGCGCGCCACGCCGCCCGGCGAGCCGCCCCAGGTGATGGGGTCGCCGCCGCCGGCGGTCGCCACGCCGATGCGGACCACGTCGGGCGCGGCCAGGGAGGCGAGGCTGACGGCGCACAAGGCTGCGCCCAGCATCAGGCGTGAAATCAGGCTGCGGGGAGAGAGCAGGGTGCGCATGGTCGTTCCGTATATCGATGATAAAAGACAGGTCCGGGCTGGCAGGCGCCGGCCGCGGGCAGGACTAGGCGCCCGCCGGCATGTGCCGGCGGGCGGGATTGCAGGTACGCGATAAGGTCAGGCCGCGCGCTTTTCGGCGCGCGCCTGCAGCTTCTGTTCGATGCGCGTGCCCTTGAAGAAGTCGGGATGCGCCTGGGTGTAGAAGCGGTATGGGTTGTCGAACACCAGGGCCTTGAAATCTGCCGCGGAGATCACGCCGTCTTCCACCAGGTCCCAGCTTTCGGCCAGCGGCTCGGTCAGGTCCGGCACGTCCCAATGGCCGACGTCGGAGGACCAGATCGCGTTGAGCTTGGTGTTCAGCGGATTGGCGCGGTCGTTGAAGGCCGCCCCTATGGTCCGGTCGTCGGCCTCCGAGCCGAAGTAGAAGCTGTCGACCCAGCGCTTGCGGATGTCCTCTACGTTTTCGATGCCGGCCGCGGCGAAGTCGTCGAGTTCATCGCCCTGGGGGTCGCGGCTGTGGTGCAGCGCCGACAGGCCCAGGCTGTCTCGCAACAGGGTGTCCTTGTTGAGCTCGCGCCCATTGAGCAGGTCCGCGCCGTAGCGTTCGAACAGGTCCGCCAGCAGCTCCACGTCCGCGTTGGCCGGGTTGTATTGCTGCACGGCGTTGCGGTTGCGCTTTTCCCAGCGGTCCACCAGGTGCGCGTACACGTGCGCGCCCCAGTCGGCGCCGCCTTCCAGCAAGGCCACGCGCAGGTTCGGAAAACGCCGCGTCACGCCGCCAAAGAAGAGCGCCTTGGCAAAGGCCTGGGAACCGTCGGCGAAGTGGCCGATATGGTTGAACATGTAATTGCTGATGGAGTGGCGCCCGGTCCAGCCCTGGCTGCCGTAGTGGGTGGCCAGCGGCACGCCCAGCTCCACCGCCTTGGCCCAGAACGGGTCGTAGTCGTACTCGCTGTCCAGGCCGAAGAAATCCACATAGGATGCATGCCGCGCGATCTCCGGGAATTCGGCGGGCGGGTACTTGTCGGCGATGGCCTTGATCGGCCGGCGCACGCCGCCCGGGATGTTGGCCACCTTCAGCCCCAGCGTCTTGACCGCGAATTCGAGTTCCTCGATGGCTTCCTGCGGCGTGTTCAGCGGAATGCCTGCCACGGGCGTCAGGCGGTCGCTGTACTTGCGGTACTGGTCCGCATGGAAGTGGTTGATGGCGCGGTGCAGGGGCTGGCGATACTCGTCGCCCGCGCCCAGCGGCGCCAGCACGTCGTTGGGAAACAGAATGGAGTAGTCCGAGCCCTGTTCTTCCAGGCGCTCGTACAGCAGCTCCGGCAGCGTGACGGTCGCCAGGTCCAGGGTGTTGCGCGTGACGCGCGCCCACCAGGGCGAGCGCAGCGTGCGGTTGCGCTGCCGTTCCTCCGGGGTCTGCTGGTACCAGTCCTTGCCCTGGGACTTGGTGGCGAAGCGCGAGCCCTGCGTCTTGCGCAGCACGTCCACCAGCTTGGAACCGCCATAGTGCTGGATGTAGTCCTCCAGCACGGGCGCGTAGTCGTTGACGTGTACGTCGGTATCGATCACGGGATAGTCCAGCTTCGCCTTGATCGCGGCGGATCGGGAAGCCTGGGTACGGTGCAGCCGGTCGTTCATGCGGGTCTCCGAGAGTGAAACGGACGCGGCGCCTTGCGGATTCGGCAAGGCCGGCGCGGACAGGTCACATTACGGGAGTTGGCCGCCTGGCCAAACGACCGATTCGCAATTTCCAACTAAGTGATGTGCTTATGGCATTGGGGGAGATTGTCGGAATTCCGGCATTCCCATATTTGGTGCGGATGGTATCCGCGGCTGCGCCTCTCATGCGACCGGAGGAGGGCTAGTCGGGACGTTTTCGCGTACCGTCGGTCCACGCGGCATTCTGGAATCTGCGTCTCTTTTGGCATTTGGATAGACAGACAACATCTGCTCGGCCTGGCGTGCGCGGCTGCCCATGTCCGAGGAGCTCCGGGAGCGTTTCATGAAGCGTTTCGTCAATGTCGAGGCAGTCAACCTGCGGTCCATTCCCAGCACCGAGAACAACACGCCCGTCGGTAGCCTGACGTTGGGCCAGGAGGTTGACGATCTAGGGGATGCACCCGCGGGCTGGCACCATGTTCGGACGCAAATGGGCGGCTTGACCGTCGAAGGCTATGCAGTCGATGGCCTGGCGGATTCGAAATTCAAGTGGGCCCCCACAGCCAGGCAGCCAACCCTGCGGCCACCCGATAACCGGGCTCGCGAGACGCTCGTGGCAGCGGCGGTGGAACAGTGGCTACGATTCGACAAAGGGCGGGGAAAGGAGACCGTCGAACCCTATAGCAGCTACATCCACGAGATGTGGAAGGCGCTGGGCAAGAATCTGAGCGGAAAGGACACCGGCTATCCCTGGTCCGCCGTCGCTATTTCTCTCATGGTGAGCAATGCGGCCAAGGTCATCCCGGAATTCAAGGCGTTCAAGCGTTCCATCGGTCATGCGGCGTACATGTGGGATGCCATCAAGAAGCGGGCGAGCCAGGACAAGTCCGCGCCGTTTTGGGGCGTACGTATAGCGGAAGAAAAGCCGCAGGTCGGCGACATCATCGGCAGTTGGCGGGACAAGCCCTACACGTTCGATCAATATCTCGCAGCCTCAAAGAATCCGGAAGCTCCCAGCCATTCCGACATCATTGTGGCGGTAGGCACCGAAGTCGCGTTGGCCATAGGCGGCAACGTCAGCCAGTCGGTCTTCGTTACCGGGTATCAGCTGACGGCGGACGGCAATATCGCGAAGAACCAGCGTTTCTTCAAGGAAAAGCTGGTTGGAGAAGCCATCGTCCTGATGAAGAACCGAATCGATTGAGGGGTGCGGTGTTGCGCAAGCAAGCTCAAGCCGCGGGCTGCTTCGCAAAGTCGCCGCGCTCCAGGACGAAGCTGGTCGCCACGCCGAACACCACGCCCCAGAACGGCGCGCCGATGCCCAGCAGCGGCAGGCCGCCCAGCGTCACCAGGAAGGCAACCAGGGCGCCCAGCGTGAAGTGCTGGCGGAACGCGGTATGGAATGCGCCTTGCAGGATGCGTAGAAGCGCCAGGCCCGCCAGCGTGGCGACAAAGGCCGCGGGCGTGGCCAGCAGCGCCTGCGTGACCAGGGGAGAGAACAGGCCGAACACGATCACCATGACCCCGAGGAAGATCGCGGCCAGCCAATGCCGTGACGCGTTGGCGCCAGAGGCAATGATGGCGTTCGACGGCCCGGCCAGACAGGTGGAGACGCAGCCCAGGCAGGCGGTCAGCGCCGAGAACACGCCGCAGGCATTGGTGATGGCGTTGACCGGCGGGCGGTGCAGCGAGTTGCGCAGCACGGCAATGCCTTGCGCGTTCTGCACGGCGATCACGGTCACGGCAAGCGGCAGCACCAGCTCGAACGCGGCGGCCCACGAGAACACCGGCGCGTAGAACTGCGGGCTTGCCAACGAGGTCGCCAACGTCACATGTTCCAGCGCGGGCGTCCTGCCGGTGAACGCCAGCGTGCACACGCCGGCGATGAGCGCGCCGATGATGGGAGAGAGCCGCTTTTGCACCGCGGGAAACAACGAGACCGCGAAGAAGGTCGCGGTCATGGCGCCTGCCAGCCAGGGATCGGAGGCGAACGATCGGATCCAGTCCAGCGCGAAGCTGAGAAAGACGCCCGCGACCATGCCCATGACGATGGGCATGGGGATGCGGTCCATGATGGCGCCGACCCAGCCCGTCAGCCCCAGCACCAGCATCAGCGCGGCGGTCAGCAGGTAGGCGCCGATGACCTCGGCGAAGGGCAGATGCTGCAGGGCGCTTGCGACCAGCACCGCGCCCGGGATGGTCCAGAGAAAGGCCAATGGTTGCCGGTAAATGGCCGACATCACGATGGTTAGGATGCCGTTGAGCACAAAGGCCGCGAAGATCCAGGAGGCGAGGGTGGCCTGGCTGAGACCCCCTTTCACGCCGGCGCTCAGGATGATGGCTACCGGCGCCGAGGCGGAAAACAGGAAGGCGACGAAAGCGTTCGTCAACTCAGTCGCCGGGAACGAGGACGGGGCGGCTGGGATCGTTTCTGGGTGGGCCATGGACTTATCTCATTAATGAGTGAAGCATTTTGCCGAGCACCGAAACAATACAGGAAATATCGCGCTATGAAGCTCGGGGCCGCCGGGCCGGGGCGCCCTGCGCCTTGCCGTCGGGCGCGGGATGCCGGTAGTCCACGCCGCGCAGAACGAAGTCGACGACCGTTTCGGCGTAGCTTGCGCAGTTTTTCTGCAGCAATTCCATTTTGTCGTTCGGGGTGTACAGGAAATGGTTCAGCAGCGCGCCTGCGACCAGGTCGAGTATCAGGGCCGGAGACACGTCTTTGGGAATTTCCCGCCGTTCCATCGCTTGCAGGATCATCTTCCGCCCGTGGTCGCGGCTGCTCCGTTCCCAGTCTGCCAGCGATTTTCCCAACACTTCAGGAAAGAGCTTTGCCTCGATGCGCAAGCGGGTGACGATGAGTCCGTAACCCTGGGCGTAGAACCGCAAGATTCCGACCGCCAGGGCGACCAGGTCGCCACGCAGGGATCCGGTATTGCCGAAATCCGGAAGCGGGGGGGATAGGTCTTTCAAGGTGTCCGCGATCAAGGCTTCCTTGCTCGGCCAGCGCTTGTATATGGCGGCCTTGCCGACCTTCGCCGCGCGTGCAACGCCATCGATGGTCAGCCCGGCCCAGCCCAGCTCTTTATATAGAACACGCGTAGCGGCAAAGACCCGGGGTTCGAGTGTCGGATCTACGGGACGGCCGCGGATGGGTGTAGGCGAATTCAGGATGCTGTCCTCGGATGCGGAGCGGATGGCGAGCACGGCTCCCCATAAAGCAAAACGGAGCATGCCGTCAAAGCGCATGCTCCTGCGTGGGGACTCACGGCGTGGATGCCAGACATACCTCCGCGAGCAGGAATCATTGACGGCTGGCAGACAGTACCAGGCTGGTCGATGCCGCAAAAAACAGCCCCACGCCTTGCACGAAGCTGAGCTGCGCATTTTCAACTTGAGCGTCGGCGCAGCCCCGCAGTTGCCGTACTGCTTCTTGAATGGCGAACATGCCGTACATGCCCGTGTGAGTGTAGCAGAGGCCTCCTCCATTGGTATTCATGGGCAATTGGCCGGACGGCAGCGTATTGCCATCGGCAATGAACGCGCCGGACTCGCCCTTGCCCACGAATCCCAAGTCTTCGAGCATGTATAGCGGCAGGTGCGCAAATGCGTCATAGCACATCAGGTGATCCACGTCGCCATGGCTGATTCCGCTGGTTTCGAAAGCTTCCTTGGCCGACCGGCGGAAAGACTGGAATGAACTTACGTCTTCCATTTGCGAAACCAGCCGCGATTCGGCCGATTCGCCCGAACCCAGCAGATAGACTGCGCGGCTTGCCGAAGGCAGGTCCGCGGCGCGTTCGGCGCTGGTCAGGACCAGGGCGCCGCCGCCATCGGTGACGACGCAGCACATGTCGCGCGTGAACGGGTAGGCGATGGCGGGCGCGGCGAGCACCTCATCGGCCGTGACGATGTCCCGGCGCACGGCGCGGGCGTTGCGGCTTGCCCATTTCCGTTGCGCAACCACGACTTCCGCCAGATCCCGCGTTCCCATGCCCCGGTCATGCAGGAAGCGCAACGCGGGTACGGTAAAGGTGGAGTAAGGCGCCACGGCGCCGTAGGGCGCTTCGAATTGCCCATCCGCAGCCGCTGCGTTGATGTTCCAGGCGGGAGCTCCGACCCTGGAGCGGCCGGACTCGCCATGCGTGATGAGGACGACGTTCGCCGCTCCTGACGCAATGGCTGCGGCTGCATGCCGCACGTGGGAAAGGAAACTGCATCCGCCGACCATGGTGCCGTCGATCCATCTGGGGGTGATCCCCAGATAGTGCGAGACCTCCATGGGCAGCAGGCCCGCAGTTGCGATGCCGTCGACATCCGAGGGGGACAGGCGCGCGTCGCGGAGCGCATTTCTTGCCGCTTCGGCATGGAGCGCGATCACCGATTTGGAGGGCAGGACGCCGATCTCATCGGTTTCGGCCGCGCCCACAATGGCTACGTTTCCGCCATGCATGTTCATGTTGCTCATTGGCTGGTTACCTCGGGCTGAAAACAGGAAGCGAAATGTCATCGCGCTGGACGAAGTCCACGACCAGATCCATGTCCAATGCCAGGTTTTCCGGCTGGGGCGCGACGCCCACGATATTGGTCATCATGCGCGGACCTTCGGCCAGTTCGACCAGCGCGATGATGGGCGAAGCGCCTTCATTGCCCGGGATGGGGCGGTGATTGATGACATAGGAGATCAGTTTTGCCTTGCCGGAAACCTGCTTCCAGCGGACCTGCCCGGAAAGGCAATGCCGGCAAAAGATTCCAGGATAGAAAAAGAACTTGCCGCAGTCGTCGCAATGCTGGATTTCGAGGCGGCCTTGTTTCGCGGCGTTCCAGTATGGAAGGGTTTCGGGTGTGGGTATGGGCTTCATGTGTGTCGCTTCGGTGTGATTGACGATGGTGTTGCTTCGACTTGCTGTTTGGCTCCGCAATTTCTGTGCTACGATGAATTTCAGACGAAAATGGTCTGAAAATAATAATGCTGGTGCGTGAGCAAGTCAACGGTTCTGCCGGCGAGCGGCTGGTGGCGTGGGCAGGCGGTACGCGCCAGAACGGAATTTCTTTTCCACGGAGATGCGCAATGGCTGAGCCAGCTGACATCGGGACGATCCTGTCCCGCGGAACCGCGACGGTAGAAAGGGGGCGGTTGAAGTTCTTTTCTAAGGCGATCGGGGAGCACGATCCGATCTACTCCGATGAGTCCGCGGCGCTTGCCGCCGGGTACCGCGGCATTCCAGTGCCGCCGACTTTCCTGTTCTGCCTCAACAGCGAAGTCGCGAGCGCCAGCAACACCCTGGCGGTCCTGAAGCTGGACCTGGCGCGCATTCTGCACGCCGAGCAGGCGTTCACCTATCAAAAAATGGTCTATGCGGGCGATGTCCTGCAGTTTGAAACCAAGGTGGCCGATGTGTACGACAAGAAGGACGGCCTGCTGCATTTCGTCGTCATGGAAACCGCCGTAAGCGACGCCGACGGAGCAGCGGTGGCCCAACTTCGCAGCACGCTCGTCGAGCGCAGAAACGGATAAGGAGCATGCACGTGCAAAGACTTGAATTTTCGGCCGTCTCCATTGGCGATGAGATTGCGCTGACCGATATTCCGGCCATCACCCGAACCACCTTGGCGCTGTACTGCGGCGCGTCCGGCGACCACAACCCGATCCATGTGGACATCGATTTCGCCAGGAAAGCAAAAATGCAGGACGTATTTGCGCACGGCATGCTTTCGGCGGCATATCTGGGAAGACTGCTGACAAAGCTGGCGCCGCAGGAAGACATACGCAGCATGTCGGTGAGATTCACCGGCATTACCAACGTCGGCGACCAGCCAAAATGTATAGGTCGGGTGATCGAAAAGTCCGAGGACAATGGAGAGAAACTGGTCAGGCTAAGCCTGGGCTGCCAGGATCAAAATGGCGCGCAGAAGCTGATAGGCGAGGCCGTAGTCGCCGCCCTCTGATCCGGGCGCGGGCTGGCGATGGTCTGCGCGCTTGCGGCAGGCCGACCTGTCCTACGCCCACGAAAAAAGCGATGGATTTTGCCGCTTGACAGCAGATGATCGCGTCAATAGTATTTACAGACAAAAATCGTCCGTAAAACCGGGCGGCGGTTTCCAAATAAGAACGAATACCCCACGGAGGAAGACTCATGCATGGCCAAGGACCCGAATCGAAAGGTTTCTACAGCTTCGCTTGCCGGCACCCCGAACGTATTGCGTACATAGATCCCGATGGCGCGTCGACGACCTTTGGCCAGTTGCTCGACAGGGTCAACGGACTCTCGAACGGACTACGCGCGCGGGGCTTGCGCACCGGCGATGCCGTCGCCGTGCTGCTGAAGAACTGTCAGGCCTATTTCGAGCTGGCTTTGGCTACGGGCCAGCTCGGGCTGTACCTGGTACCGGTTAACTGGCACCTTACCGCCGACGAGGTCGCCTACATCGTGCGCGACAGCGATTCCAAGATGCTGATCGCATCGCATGAATTCGCGCAAAACCTGGTGTCGGCCGAATTGCCAGACTTGCGCTTTGCCGTTGGTGCGGTAGCGGCTGGCTGGCAGGAGTACGACGAACTGCTGGGGGATAGCCGCAGCCCCGCAGAGCGCAGCGCAGGCTCATTGATGGGCTATACCTCCGGCACTACCGGCATGCCCAAGGGGGTGAAGCGCAAACTTGCGGGCAAGAGCCCCGAGGAAGTCCTTGCGAATCAACCCGACATGCTGGCGCTGTTTGGCGCCGCTCACGACGCCGGTTGTCATCTGGTGTTTTCGCCCCTGTATCACTCCGCGCCAGCGGCGTGGGCGATCTCGTCCCTGCATCGCGGCCACACGATCGTCTGCCGCAACAAATTCGACGCTGAGCTGGTGTTGCGGGATATCGAGCAGTATCAGGTATCGACCATACATATGGTGCCGACGCATTTTGTCAGATTGTTGCGGCTCGAGGGCCGTGAACAATACGACATTTCAAGTTTGAAATGCGTAGTGCACGCCGGGGCGCCTTGCCCGATCGACGTCAAGTACAAGATGCTGGATTGGTTCGGGCCAAGAATCTGGGAATACCTTGGTTCGACCGAGGCTGGCATGTATTCGATGGTGGGACCGGAGGACTGGCGCCGAAAGCCGGGAAGCGTGGGGAAGTCCGTGCCCGGGACGGCACTCAAGATCGTGGATGAGCACGGCCAGGAGCTGCCGGCAGGCGAAGTCGGCGTGATCTATTCGCGCAATGGCTTGACCGACTTTGCCTATCACAAGGACGAAGCAAAGACCCGGGCGACTCATCTCGTCGATGGCTACGCGACTTCCGGCGACATCGGCACCATCGACGAGGATGGCTTCCTGTTCATTCTTGACCGCCGCAATGATCTGATCCTGTCAGGCGGTGTGAACATCTATCCCGCCGAAATCGAAGGCCGCCTGATCAGCCATCAATCGGTAAAGGATGTTGCGGTCATCGGCGTGGACGATCCTGAATGGGGGCAGAGCGTGCTGGCGGTCATACAGCCCGTGGATGCAGGCGGCGACCGCGCGGCCTTGATGCAAGAGCTCGGTGCCCATGCGGCCGCGACCCTGGCTGGCTACAAGTGCCCGCGACGGTATGAATTTCTTGAAGAGCTGCCCCGCACGGAGGCGGGCAAGCTGCAAAGAAATGTTCTTAGAGATCGTTACAACACATCCATAACGGAGAATTGAGCATGGGTATCCTGAAAGGCCGTACCGCGATCATCACGGGAGCAGGGCAGGGAATCGGCGCGGCCATTGCCCTCGCCTTTGCGCGAGAGGGCGCGAATCTGGTCATCAACGATCTGGGAACCGGACCGGACGGCACTGGCGGCGACAATGGCCCGGTGCATCGCGTCGCCGAACAGATCAACGATCTCAAGGGCAGCGCGGTGGCTGACGCGGGCGACATCGCCGACGTTGCGACGGGGCGGCGGCTGGTCGAGACGGCAGTGGCGAAATTCGGGAAACTCGATATCGTCGTCAATGTCGCGGGCATACTTCGCGACCGGATGATCTTCAATATGAGCGAGGCCGATTGGGACGCTGTCATCCGCGTGCATTTGAAGGGGCATTTCAGCACCGTTCAACCCGCGGCGGCCTATTTCCGCCAGCAGCGCAACCCGGAAGGGAACTACCGCATCATCAACTTCACTTCGGCTTCGGGCCTGCAGGGGTCGCCCGGGCAGGCCAACTATGCCGCGGCCAAGATGGGGGTGGTGGGGCTGACGTATTCCTTGGCGCAAGGACTTGCGCGCTACGGCGTTACGGCCAACGCCATCGCTCCGCTGGCGGCAACGCGACTGACCGGCACGATTCCCAGCGACAAGAAGGGGGGCGATATGGACAGTGCCAGAAAGGTAGCGCTCATGCCGGAGAACATTGCGCCGATCGCGTTGTATCTCGCCAGCGAACGTTCGGGTTGGCTCAACGGGCGCACACTGTCCGCCGGCGGTTTCGATGTCGGGCTGTACAGCAATCCCGAAGAGATACGTCAGATCAGCTCTGCCGCTCCGTGGCAGTTTGATCAATTGTCTTCCATGCTGGAGAAGACGTTCAAGCAGGTCGCCGACGGTCTGCCGCCGAGCGTGTTCGCGATGCCGCCTGCCAACGCGGCGGCCAGCTAGATGAGCTAAGGCGGGCTTCGGCCGGAGCGGTTTGCAACGGACGCGGTTTCTTCGAAACTGCGTTCGACCGTAAGGGCTGAAACCGTGCACGCAACCTGCTACGGCGCCGCCCCTGGGCCTACGCTATCCCATTTCGGGAGGCGGAAATCACGGGCCGAATTTTCTGCATGGCGTTTGTGGCGGGCGCGGGGCTGGTTCAGATATCTGCTCAAGTCCCGGCCGCCGGCGTCCAGTGGGTGCTGGCAGGAATCTGCCTGTTTGCGTTCGTTCTTCGCCCGCGCATGCGCCGCGGCGTTGCGCGCCAGCTTGCGGCGCTGGCATTGGGGGCGTGCGCGGGCCTCCTCAATGCCGCCCTGCAGGCGCAACTCCGGCTGGACGACGCGCTGTCGGACGAGCACCAGGACGCCGTGTCGCGCCTGGCGCTGCGCGTGGCCAGCCTGCCCGCTGGCGACGAGCGCAGCCAGCGCTTTCTGGCCGAACTGGACGAACCCGCGCCGTCCGGCATTCCCTCGCGCATCCAGATCGCCTGGCAGGCGCCGCCCGGCCCGCAGGCGCTGCTTCCCGAAATCAAGCCCGGCCAGGTCTGGCGCATGGCGCTGGTGTTGCGGCGTCCGCACGGCTTGTTGAATCCAGCCGGACCGGATGTGGAAGGGCGCCTGTTCGCGCAAGGGATACGGGCGGTGGCTACGGTCCGCGGGCAGCCCAGGCTGCTGGCGGACCGGCCCTGGGCGACGCCAGGCATCGCCATTGAGCGGGCGCGCCACAGCGTGCGGGAGGGCTTGCGCGCGGCCTTGGGAGAGCATCGCTACGCGCCGGTGATGATCGCCTTGGCCATTGGCGACCAGGCCGGCGTCGCGCGCGAGGACTGGCTGCTGTTCAACCGCAGCGGCATTACCCATCTGGTGTCGATCAGCGGCATGCATGTGACGTCGATCGCGGGCATCGCCGGATTGCTGGTGGCGGCGCTGTGGCGGCGAGGACGGTGGCGCGGCGCGGGGCTGGCCGAGCATGTGCCTGCGCGGGTGGCGGGCGGGGCCGCGGCCGCGCTGGTCGCGTTGCTGTATTGCCTGCTGGCCGGCTGGGGCGTGCCGGCGCGCCGTACGTTCTTCATGCTGTCGGTGGTGCTGGCGGCCGCGGTGTCGCGTTTGCCGCTGTCGGGCGGCCGGGTGCTGGCGTGCGCGGCTGCGGCGGTCGTGGCGCTGGATCCGTGGGCGCCGGTGTCGGCGGGATTCTGGTTGTCGTTCGGCGCGGTGGCGGTGCTACTGCGCATCGCAGACGCGCCGATTGACCGCGAAGCCGGCTGGCGCCGGCGCTGCACGGCCAGGCTGGCGCAGGCGGCGCGCCTGCAGCTGATGGTGACCGTGGGCCTGACCCCCTTGCTGGCTTACCTGGTGCACCAGGTATCGCTGGGATCGCCGCTGGCCAATGCGGTGGCGATCCCCGTCGTGACCTTCATCGTGACGCCGCTGGCCTTGCTGTGCGCGGCCTTATCGGTTTTACCGGGCGCGCAGGGGCTGGCCGAGTTGGCCGGGCGATGGGGTCTGCAGGCGTTTGACCTGACCATGGCGCCGGTGTCCTGGGTGGGCAACGCGTCCTGGGCCAGCATGCCGGTTGCGGCTGCGCCATGGCCATGGCTGCTGTTGGCCGTGGCGGGCATGGCGTGGGCGCTACAGGTGCGCGGGTGGCCGGGCAGGCATCTGGGGTGGCTCTGCATGCTGCCGTTGCTGTTTTGGCGACCCGACCGGCCCGAGCCGGGATATTGGCGCATGAGCGCGATGGATGTGGGGCAGGGCAGCGCCATCCTGGTTGAGACGGCCAGCCAGGCCTTGCTGTTCGACGCGGGGCCGCGTCATTACGGCGGCAGCGACGCGGGCGAGCGCGTCGTCGCGCCGTTCCTGCTGGCGCGGGGCATCCGGCAGCTGGACGTGCTGGTCCTGTCGCATGCCGATCTGGACCACGTGGGCGGATTGCGCGCGGTGCTGGCGGCGGTTCCGGCTGGGCGCAGCTACGCATCGTTCGATCTGGCTGCGTTCCTGCGACGCGATATCCGGATGTGGCCGCAAGCCGGCAGCGCCGCGCCGCCATTGCCCGCCGACATGGGGCGTTGCCAGCGCGGCATGAGTTGGGAGGCGGACGGCGTGGCGTTCACCTTCCTGAATCCCGCCGATGGCGGTGGCAAGAAGGGAGAGGGCCGCAATGCCGATAGCTGCGTGCTGCTGGTGCAAGGTACATCGCATGCGCTGCTGCTGACGGGCGACGTGGGCGTGGCTCAGGAAAATGCGCTGGCCCAGGCATTGCCCCAGGTCGACGTGGTGATGGCGCCGCATCACGGTTCGGCATCGTCCTCGGGCCGGGATCTGGTGGACGCGTCCGCCGCCGGCCATGCGATCGCGCAGGCAGGGCATCTGAACCGCTTCCGCCATCCGGCCCGGGCGGTGGAGCTGCGGTGGACGCGCGCCGGCGCGGCGTTCTGGCGCAGCGACCGCGACGGCGCGGTGATGGCGACTTCAGGCGCCGGGGGGCTGGAGGTATGGGCAGAGCGTGAGCGCGGGCGGCGGTACTGGCATGGGCGCTGAGGCCGCCCGCGGCGTTCAATTGGCGCCGAGCAGGTTCGCGCTCTTGACCAGCGACGATACGCGTTGGGAGTCGCGCTTGAGCAGATCGGAGAATGCGATGGGGCCCCGTTCCTGCGTGGTAGGCGCTTGCGCCGCCAATTGTTCCAGACGAGTCTTGAACTCGGGGGTGTCTATCGCTTGCGACAGGGCGGCGGCCAGTTTTTCGACCACAGGCTGCGGCGTGCCAGCCGGCGCCACCAGGCCATTCCAGATAGCCAGATCGAACTCAGGCAGCCCGCCCTCGGCAAAGGTGGGGATGTCCGGACTTTGCGTCAGGCGCGCAGTTCCGGTCACGGCAATGGCTTTGACGCGCTTGTCCTGATGCAGCGGCAGCATGGTCACGGTCTGGTCGATGACCCCGTCGATCATGCCGCTCATCAAGTCGGTCAGCGCGGGACCCGTGCCGCGATAGGGAATGAGTTCGCCGCGTGCGTCGGCGAAGTGCAGAAACATGGCCTCGGCCAGGTGCGCCGTGCTGCCCGGCCCGCTTGAGCCCAGGTTGAGCTTGACGGCGTTCGCGTCGCGGATGCGCTTGAGCATGGCGGGCAGATCCTGGATGCCGCTCTTGTTGCTGACCGACAGCACCATGGGCACGGTCGCGACGATGCCGATGGGCGCCAATTCCTTTTGCGGATCGTAGTTGGCCTTGGGATGCAGATGCGGCAGGATCGCCAGCGACATGTTGTTGAAGGCCAGGGTGTAGCCGTCCGGTGCGCTCTTCTGCAGCTTCTGCATGCCGATGAGGCCGCCGGCCCCGCCGGAGTTTTCGACGACCACCGTCTGGCCCAGTTGCTTGGACAGCGACGTGGCCACCAGGCGGCCCAGCGTGTCGCTGGTGCCGCCGGGCGCGAAGGGCACGATGACCGTGATGGCGCGGCTGGGATAGTCCTGGGCGGCGGCGGGAGCGGCAAAGGCTGCCGCGGTCAGGGCGGCGCACAGGAAGGGGGTGATGCGTAGCATGGGGTGTCTCCTCGTATTCTCTTTTCTAGGTGGGGATCGGCCTGGCCGTCAGCGCGACAACGCGCGGCAGACGGCGTCGGTCATGTCGGTGCAGCTTGCCGTGCCGCCCAGGTCGCGCGGCACGTGGTCGCCTTTGGCGAGCACCTGTTCGACCGCGCGCTCGATGCGTTGCGCGGATTCGGAGAGCGCGGCATCGGCATGCTTGTCGCCCAGCCAGCGCAGCATGAGCGCGCCCGACAGGATGGTGGCCAGTGGGCTGGCGGCGTTTTGGCCGGCAATGTCGGGCGCGGATCCGTGCGCGCCCTGGAAGAGCCCATGGGTGTCGCCCAGTTCTGCGGAGGCCGACAGGCCCATGCCGCCTATCGTGGCGGCGCCCAGGTCGGAGATGATGTCGCCGAACATGTTTTCCGCCACGATCACGTCATAGAAATCCGGCCGCTTGAGCATGTGCACCGTGATGGCGTCGGCATAGGCGTAATCGATTTCGACGTCGGGATAGCTGGCGGCCACGTCATCGCAGACCGCGCGAAAGAAGGCGTAGGTGCGCAGGATGTTGGCTTTGTCGCATACCGTGACGCGGCGCTTGCCGTCACGCGGCGCGCCGTTGCGCTGGCGCGCCAGCTCAAAGGAAAAGCGGGCGACGCGTTCGATGCCCTTGCGGGTGACGACGATGGTGTCGGTCGCCACTTCGTCGCGCAGCACGATGCCGCCGCCGCGGCTGGCGTACAGGCCTTCGGTGTTTTCGCGCACGATGACGTAGTCGATCTGTCCGGGCTTGAAATGCTTGAGCGGCGAATCGACGCCCTGGTATAGGCGGATCGGGCGCACGTTGGCGTACAGGTCCAGCCGGAAGCGCAGGCGCAGATGCAGGTCGTTTCCGACTTCGGTGCCGTCGGGATAGGTCACGCCCGGCATGCCCGCCGCGCCGTGCAGGATGGCGTCGGCCGCCTTGCAGGCTGCGTAGGTGTCGTCGGGCAAAACCTGGCCCGACCTGACGTAGTGATCGGCGCCGCCGTCGTAGCTGCTGAATGAGAGCAGGTCGGCGCCGCAGGCTTCCTTCAGTACGGTGATTGCCGATTGGCAGACCTCCGGACCGATGCCATCGCCGTCGATGGTCGCAATTTCATACTTAGCCATGTGTGGCTGTCTCCTCGTGAGGGTTTTGCAATCAGAGGGACGGTCGCGTCCGGGACGCGGCCGTCAGGGCTTACCAATTGGTCGATATGTACTTGGCTTCCATGAACTCCAGCAGCCCATGGTGCGCGCCTTCGCGGCCCAGGCCGCTTTGCTTGACGCCGCCGAAGGGCGCCGCGGGATCCGATACCAGGCCGCGATTCAGGGCGATCATGCCGCTTTCGATGCGTTCCGATACGCGCAGTCCACGCGCCAGGTCGCGCGTATAGACGTATGCCACCAGCCCATACTCGGTGGCATTGGCCAAGGCCACGGCTTCGTCCTCGGTATCGAACGCCACGATGGGCGCCACGGGACCGAAGATTTCTTCAGCAAGCAGGTCGGCATCGGCGGGCACATCCACCAGCACGGTGGGCTCGTAGAAGTGACCGGCGCGGTCCAGCCGCTTGCCGCCGGCCTTGATCCGCGCACCCTTGGCGACGGCGTCGGCCACCAGCGATGCCACCTTGTCCACCGCGCCCGCATTGACCAAGGGGCCGCATTGCGTGCCGGGATCGACGCCGTCGCCGGTTTTCAGCGCGGCCATGCGTACGGCGAAGCGGGCGCTGAATTCCTCGACCGCGCCGCGCTGCACGTAGAAGCGATTGGCCGCCGTGCAGGCTTCGCCGCCGTTGCGCATCTTGGCGATCATGGCGCCTTCCACGGCGGCATCGATATCCGCGTCGTCGAAGACCAGGAACGGCGCGTTGCCGCCCAGTTCCATCGAGCAGCTGATGACGGAATCCGCCGCCTTGCGCAGCAGCACGCGGCCCACTTCCGTCGAGCCGGTGAAGGAGAGCTTGCGCACGCGCGGATCGTCCAGCACCGCGTTGGCGAACTTGCCCGCCGAGGAGGTCGTCAGTACGTTGACCACGCCCGCAGGCACGCCGGCCTCTTCCAGCAGGCGCATGACGGCGTAGGCGGTCAAGGGGGTCTCGGTGGCGGGTTTGAGGATGCAGGTGCAACCGGCGGCCAGCGCGGGCGCAATCTTGCGGGTGGCCATGGCCGCGGGGAAGTTCCACGGCGTGACCAGCAATGCGATGCCTATGGGCTGGTATTGCACGATGATGCGGCTAGCGCCGCTGGGCGATACGCTGATATCGCCATTGATGCGCACCGCCTCCTCGGAAAACCAGCGGAAGAACTCGGCGGCGTAGGCGACCTCGCCGCGCGCGTCGGTCAGCGCCTTGCCGTTTTCCTGGGAAATCAGACGTGCCAGATGGTCGGCGTCGCGGATCATCAGTTCATAGCACTTGCGCAGGATTTCGCCGCGCTGGCGCGCGGGCGTGGCTGCCCAGCCGGCGGCGGCGCGCGCCGCTGCGTCCACGGCCGCGGCGGCGTCTTCGAGCGTCGCGTCCGCCACGCTGGCGATCACCTGTTCGGTGGACGGGTCGTACACGTCGATGCGACGGCCCGAGGTGGAGGCGCGCCAGGCGCCGTCGATGTAAAGGTCTGTGGACAGCTTGTTGGCCTCGATGGTCATGCGTCAGCTCCGGATGTGGGTGGAAGGCGGGTTATCAAGATGCGCGAAACGAGCCGTGTCCCGCGTAGGCGGCGGCCACGATGGCGGCGATGCCGTCCTGGTCCAGCGGGCGCGGGTTGTTCGTGACCAGGCGCGCGGCCAGCATGGACTGCGCGGCGATCCATTCGAGCTGGTCGGCGCGCACGCCCAGTCCGGCCAGCGTCGCAGGGATGCCGATGCGCGAGAACAGGTCATACACATGGCGCGGCGCGCGTGCGGCGAGGCGCGCGGGATCGGTTTCCGTGTCCCCCATCGCCGTAGCGATGGCCGCATAGTCGGCGCTGCAGGCCGTTGCGTTGAAATCCATGACATAGGGCATCAGGGTTGCCACGCCCGCGCCGTGCGCCGTGTGCGTCAGCGCGCCGATCGGGTACTGGATGGCGTGCGCCGCCGCGGTGCCCGCCACGCCGAAGGCCAGGCCAGCGGCCAGCGCCGCGGCCATGACCTGGCCCCTGGCATGGAGGTCGGCGCCGTCGTCGACGGCGCGGGGCAGATAGGACGCGAGCGCGCGGATGGCAATCAGCGCCTGCTGGTCGCTGAAGGCGTTCTTGCCGACGAATACGCGGGTCTGCGCAATGTCGGCATCCGGACTGCGGCGGACCGCGGTCAGGGCCTCGATGGCATGGGTCAAGGCGTCGGCGCCGGCGATGGCGGTCAGTCCCTTGGGGCAGGTCAGCGTCAGTTCAGGATCGCAGATGGCGGTGTGGGGAATCAGGTGCGGACTGGAGACGCCCACCTTCAGATCGCGGGCGCTATCGGCCAGCACGGCGACTGGCGTGACCTCGGAGCCCGTGCCCGATGTGGTGGGCAGCGCGATCACGGGTAGCACCGGGCCAGGCACCTTGTATTCACCGTAGTAATCGGAGGCCTTCCCGCCATGCGTCAGCAACAGGCTGACCAGCTTGGCCATGTCCAGGCAACTGCCGCCACCCAGTCCGACGATTACCTGTGGTTGGAACGCGCCGTGCGCTGCCACGCATTCGTAGACGCCCTCGACGGGCAGGTCCGGCTGGGTGCGGTCGTACACCTGGACGCGCACGCCGGCACTTTCCAGCGTGGCCAGCAGTTCGGACATTTCCGCCGTGGCGGCGAAGCGCTCGTCGGTGCAGATCAGCGCGCGCTGGCCCAGGGCGGCCGCGACGCGGCCCAGCGCAAGGCGCTGGCCGTTGCCAAACAGCACGGCGCGCGGTGCGCGCATGATTCCAAACAATTCACTCATTGTGGATCCTTGAAGGGGAGTCTTGGGAAATTCAGGCGGTGCGTTGCGCGAGATCGAGGATGCGGCGCCAGACCTCGTCGGCCAGTTCCATGCCGCTATCCAGCCGCAGGCGGCGTTCGGTGCGCGCCCGATCGCCTGGCACCGCGACCGGCCGCCCGGGCAGCAGGGCAGGGCAGGCGCGGATGTCATCCAGGTATCTGGTGACGCGGCTGGCAATCCCGCCCGACCCAGCCTCGATCGCGATGAAGACGTCGCCCTTGTTGCATATTTCGCTGGAATCCAGCGTGCCCTTGACGGCATTGCCCAGCGCGGATGCCGTCAGGCTGGCGACCAGGACCTCGAACGCCAGGCCCAGCGCGTAACCCTTGGCTTCACCGAAGGGGGCCAGTGCGCCCGCCTTGGCAGCTTCGGCATCCGTGGTGGGGTTGCCGGCGCCGTCGAGCGCCCAGCCCGGATCGAGCGGCCGGCCATGGTTGGCGTAGTCGTGGATCTTGCCCATGGCGACCTGGCTGGTGGCCATGTCCAGCACGAACGGTTCGTCCGCGGTGGGCACGCCGATGGCGATAGGATTGGTGCCGATCAGGGCGTGGCGGCCGCCCCAGGGATGGACCAGGGCCTCGCTGGTCGACAGGGCCAAAAGGATCTGGCCTTCGCGCGCCGCTCTTTCCGCGTAGAGCGCCAGCATGCCGATATGGTTGTTGTTGCTGACCGCGGCGATGGCGATTCCCGTCTCGCGGGCGCGTTCGCGGATCTGCTCCAGGGCTGCCAGCGCGATCACCGGACCCAGGCCGCGCTCGCCATCCATGTCCAGGAAGGCTGGGGAGCGCCAGACGGCCGTGCCGCGGGTCTTCGGGTCGGCCACGCCGTTGTGGATGCGTTCGATGATGCGCGGCAGGCGCAACAGGCCGTGGGACGCGCGGCCGCGCAATTCGGCTTCAAGCAGCAGGTCGGTCTGCGTCGCGGCGTGGTCGGCCGGGGTTCCGGCCAGTTCCAGTGCGCGGATGCAGACTTGCCGTGCCTCCCCCATTTTTATCGTTGTCGTCATAGTGTCGTTAAGTTGTTAAATCCGATCGGATCTGAAATACGATCTGATTTATGCTAACCTCGTAACAAATTGGACGTCAACACATAGTTGGCAAATCAGGGTGAAACAACCATGACGACACTCTCTCGCGGTTCCGCAGCCGTACTCTCGACCCCGCCCGCGGCCGGCCAGCGCCTGGGCGAGCGCGTGCGGTCGTTGGGCGATGAGGTCTATGAAACGCTGCTGTCGCAGCTCATTTCCCTGAAGATCGCGCCCGGCATGCGTATCGCGGTCGATGCGCTGGTGCGTGAGCTAGGCGTCTCGCAAACGCCGATACGCGCCGCGCTGATCCGGCTTGAAACCGAAGGGCTGGTGGTCAAGACGCACCACGTGGGATATAGCGCGGCGCCCATGCCTACGCGCAGGCGTTTCGAGCAGATGTACGAATTGCGTTTGCAGCTGGAACCATTCGGGGCAGGGCTGGCGGCGCAACGCATGACGGACGCGTCACTGCAGGAACTGGCGGCGCTGTCTGCGGCGATGAGCGCCCCGAGCGCCGATGACGCGCGCGTGGCCTATGGCAAATTCGCCGTGCTGGACGCGCAGTTCCACTCCTGGATCGCGGAACAGAGCGGCAATGAGCTGCTTGCCGAAGCGCTGGCCCGGTTGTATGCGCATACCCATCTGTTCCGGCTGCGTTTCCACTCGCGGGTTACGGAAGAAGCCGTGACCGAGCACGCGCGCATCGTGCGGGCGCTGAACGAGCGTGACGCTGAAGGCGCGCAGGATGCCATGCGCGACCACATCCTCAGGTCGCGCGAGCGCATGGCGCCGTACTTCGAAATGCTGGATTAGCGCGCGGCGGCTGCGGGCGCTTGTCCGCCCAGGCTGATGCCGTCCCGGATCTTGCGGAACGCGGACAGGGCTGCCGGCATGTCTTCGCTTGCCACTGTGCAGCGCATGGCCACGCGCAGCGTCGCCGTATCCACCAGCGCGTTGTACTCCCGCAGGCGGGTGCCATCCGGCCGGGCGCCTGCGGGCGCGACATAGTCGATGCCCTTGGCGCCTTGCAACTCAAAGCCGCTGCGCTGCTCGGGCGATTCGCCCTGCGCGGCCAGGATCGCCTCGGCCGCGGCCATGCGCTCGGCGGCGGAGAGCGGCGCTTCGGCGCCGGGATGCGTCTTCAGCGATTTGCGCGGCGTGCTGAAGCCGATGCCGCACAGGTAGCCGGCCGCATCCGGGACTTGCGGCGCGCCGTTGGCGCGGACGATCTCGACCAGCACGTCGAATTCGTCGGACTTGCCGTGCTTCACGATCCGATATGCCGCGGGCACGGCTACGCCGAATCCGCGCGTCCGGTCGGCATAGCGGCGCTCGGCGTCGCTGGCGGGCTCGTCGATCATCTGGAACCGCACCGGCAGCATCAGGATTTGCCTGTCGGCGTGCATGTCGCTGGTGAAGGCGGGCAGCGGGCTGGCGCGCCGGACCATGCGGACCGCGGCCTTGTCGACGGCGACATAGCCCGAGGAGCTGGCCAGGTCCACCGCGTCGATCTTGCCGTCCCGCAGGACGGTGAGGCGCAGGCGCAGGCTTAGGGGACCGTCAAGTTCGTACGCCTCCTTGGGCATTTCCAGATGGCTCTGCAGCTTGCGCATTGCGCCGGTGGCCCACTCGGCCTGATTGGCGGGGGCGGCGGCCGAAACCGCCGTGGACGCGCACAAGGCGATCGCGGCCATGGCGCAGGCGCGTATCGGCCAGTTCATGTGGGCAAGTCTCCTGGGGATGCGGCGCCCGCCAGCTGGGCGCACCGGCGCAGCATAACCCGGACGCGCACGCTTCAGCGCTGCCCCGACGCCAACTCATCGAACAGCAGATCGCCGCCCATCTGCCCGCCCTTGAGCATCAGCTCGATGCCGTCGGTCACGGGGTCGTCGCTGCGCGTCAGGCTGACGGTGACGCCCGGCGCCAGCACGCAGCGGAACGCCAGGCCCCAGACGCCCAGGGCCAGGGTGGCCTGGCTGGAGGTATCGCCGCCGGCGATGCCGATGCGCGACAGGCGCGCGCCGGCTTGCGCGCTGGCGCGCACGATGTCCGCCACCAGTTGGCCCGTGGCGCGGGCGGTTGCAGCGGTCTGATGCGGGGCGAGGGGCTGGGCGGGCCGGTCGGTGTGCGCCAGTACGTTGCGGCCCTGTGCCAGCGTGGCGGCGGCCAGCTGCGCCTGTTGCGCGGCATAGGCAGGGTCCCGCAAGAGCCGTTCCGCCTGCAGCGGCTGGCGCTGGTATTGCCGGCAGGCGGCGATCTGCCTGGCCGTGACCGGAGACAGGCTGCCGGCGACCGCCAGCACCGGACCCGAGGCTGCTTGCAGCGGCGCGGTCGCGGCGCTTGTGCCGCCGGTTGGCATGGCGCGGGCCAGCGCCTGCTGCACGCTGCTGGGGCCGACCGCCAGCAGCGGCAGGCAGGACGCCGCGCGCCAGATGAGGCGGCCGATGATGGCCAGCTGTTCTTCGTCGACCAGATCCAGCAGCAGCGGCCCGTCGGTACTATCGATGACCTGGTTCATCCAGTCGTCCAGCAGCGGCGCATCCGCCGCCCGCCGCAGGCGCGGGTAGGCCGTGTGCGGCAAGGAGCGGATGTCCGCCAAGCCCTGCGCCGCCAGGTGCAGGCGCAGGTCGGCCTCGTGCATGGGGGTGACGGGGTGCGCGCTCATGACCGGATGGCGGTCAATGCGGTGGATCTCGGGCGCGGACCCCGCGCGCGCGAACAGCTGGGCGAAGCTGCAATAGCGGCCGATGCTGGGCTGCCCGCCCACGATAGGCACGAGCGGGTTGGGCATGTGGCGGCGCAGCTCGCGCACGGCTGCGCCGATGCTGCCCACATGCGGCGCGCTGTCGAAGGTGGAGCAGCACTTGTAGTGCAGCACGCGCACGCCCGCGCCCGCCATGTAGCGGCCCACGGTGCGCAGTTCGGCCTGCATGTCGGCCGGCGCCATGCCGCGCGCCGCGCCCGCGATGCCGATGGCGTCCAGCGGCCCGGCGCGCTCCAGTTGTTCCTGCGTGGGCACGCCCAGGAACAGCAGGCTGCGCAGGCCGGCGCGGGCGGTTTCGGCCAGCGTGTCGGTGGCGCCGGTGAAGTCGTCGCCGTACCAGCCCAGCCGCGGCCGCGTTTCTTCTTGCGCCGCTGAATTCATGCGCGGCCGCCGAAGCGTTCGATGGCGCGGCGCAGTTCCGGCGCGTTGCGCGCGTAGTCTTCCAGGCGCTCGCCGTCGCGCATGGCCTGCCAGGCCTGGCCGATGCTGAGCACGCCCGCGGCGGGACCGTCCGGGTGGGCGAGGATGCCGCCGCCGGACATGAACAGCAGATCGTCGCTGCGCACGGCGGCCCAGGTGGCGGGCACGGTGCCGGCCCATTGTCCGGACGAGAATGCCGGCATGACGGGGTCGTCGATCCCGGGAGTCAGCGAGGCCAGGCAGTCGCGCGCCGACTCGACGACTTCGGCGTCTTCCTGGGCGAACTTGCCCTGCAGGCCGTGCACGTGCATATGGTCCACGCCGGCCAGTCGCCATAGCGTCTGGTAGGCCTGGAAGCCCACGCCCAGCAAGGGGGCACGAGACAGCGCGCCGTAGCCGTTGCGATGTCCATGCAGCGCCAGCGGCGTGCTGCGGCGCAGGGTCTGGATGGCCGAGTAGCCGCAATGGTTCAGGCTGGCCATGACGCAGGTGCCGCCTTCGCGTTCAATCAGGTCTGCGTGGCGGCGCATGGCGTCGGTTTCGTCGCTGATGTTGAACGCCACCATGACCTGGCGCCCGGTGCGTTCGCGGTGCGCGCGCACCACCGCCATGACGGCGGCGACGCGCTGGGCCAGCGGCGCGTGGGCGGGGTTGGCGCAGACCTCGTCGTCCTTGATGAAGTCCACGCCCGCGGCGCACAGCTGGGCCGCCAGGTGCGCGGTCTGTTCGGGCGACAGGCCGACGTTGGGCTTGATGATGGTGCCTATCAGCGGACCGTGGGCCACGCCGGTCAGTTGGCGCGTGCCGGCGATGCCCGCGCGCGGCATGTCGAATTGGGCGCGGTAGTTGGCCGGCAGCTCCATGCTTTCCAGGCGCAGCCCGGTGACTTCGCCCAGGTCGTACAGGTTGCCGCCTACCGTGGCAGCCAGCGTCGGCAGGTTGGCGCCGACGTTGGCGACGGGAAAGGCGATGCGCACGCGGGCGCGCTGGTAGCGGCCGGGCATACCGCCCGGCTGGCGCGCCAGCCAGGCGTTGGGCAGGCTGGGCGCGGACACGGATTCCAGGGGCTCGATGGACTCGATGCGCGCGCGGGCACGGGCGCGCAGCTCGTCGGTTTCGCCCTGCACCCGGGTAAAGGTGCCGCAGGATTGCTCGCCGGCCATGATCTCCGCGACCCTTGCGGGGTCCAGCGGGGTTTCGATCAGGTAGGTGGCGCTAAACGATTGGGAATTCATGGCGGCGGTGGCGGGTAAGGGAATCAGATCCGGTTGAGGTCGGGAAAGGGGCGCACGGGGTCCTTGCCGTCCCAATCGCGGGCGCTGTCGCGGATCAGGTCGAACAGGCGGCCCTTGGGACCGGCGACTTCGGACAGTTCGATCACGGTGCCCGGGTGGTACTCGGTGTCGAAGTAGATGAAGCGGCCTTTCTCGCCCACTTCGCCGCTCATCTTGGGCTTGAAGCCTTGCGCCAGCAGCCGTTCCAGGTCGGCGTCGTAGCTTTCGGTCCAGTAGGCCACGTGCTGCAGCCCGGTGCGGCCGGCCTGCAGGAAGTCGCGGTACATGGAGGGCACGTCGTTGCGGGTCTGGATCAGTTCGACCTGCACGAAGCCGGAGTTGGCCAGCGCCACCGAGTTGTGCGGTTCGTGGCGCGCGCCGTCGTACTGGTAGTTGACGATGGGCACGCGCGGGTTGTAGTACCAGGGGCCCACGCCCAGCGTGCTGCTCCAGTAGTCCATGGCGGCTTCGATGTCGTGCACCACATAACCGAGTTGGCGGATTTCGCCCAGGAAACGACTCATGATGGATTCTTTGCGGGAGAGGTTTGAGGATGTCGGGAGGATGCGGCCCGCTGCGGGCCGCGGATCTCACAGGAAACCGATGGAGAACCAGGGGAAGGCGGCGACGATCACCAGGCCCACCAGCAGCGCGGCGACGTAGCCCCAGATCGGGCCGATGCCTTCGTTGGGATCGACGCGGCTGATGGCGCAGGCGCCGTAGTAGCCCACGCCGAAGGGCGGCGCGAACAGGCCTATGCCCATGGCGAAGATCACGACCATGGCGTAGTGGACCTCATGCACGCCGGCCTGCGCCGCGATCGGGAACAGCAGCGGGCCGAACAGCACGATGGCGGGTATGCCTTCCAGCACGCTGCCGAGGATGATGAAGGCCACGATGGACACGGCCAGGAAGCCGTAGCTGCCGCCGGGCATGCCGGCCATCAGCTTTGCCAGGTCGCCGGAGAAGCCGGACTGCGTCAGCGCCCAGGCCATGGCCGTGGCGCAGCCCACGATCAGCATGATGGCGCCCGACAACGAGGCGGTCTCGATCAGCATGGGCTTCAAGCGGGCCCAGTCGAAGCGCCGGTAGATCAGCAGGCCGACCACGGCCGAGTACACGATGCCTATGGTCGAGACCTCGGTGGCGGTGGCCACGCCTTCGACCACCGCGGCGCGGATCACGAAGGGCAGGGCCACGGCGGGCAGGGCAATGACGAAGAAGCGTCCGATCTCGCGGGCGCTGAAGCGCTGCGCCAGGCTCAGGTCTTCCTTGCGGTAACGCCACCACACCACCGAGCACAGGGCCAGGCCCAGCACCACGGCCGGCAGCAGCCCGCCGGTGAAGAGCGCGGCGATGGACACGCCCGTCACCGAGCCGATGGTGATGAGCACGATGGACGGCGGAATGGTCTCGGTCTGCGCGCCGGTGGCGGACAGCAGCGCCACCAGGTCGCCGGGCTTGGCGCCGCGCTTCTGCATTTCCGGGAACAGCACGGGCGCGATGGCCGCCATGTCGGCGATCTTGGAACCCGAGATGCCGGACACCAGGTACATCGCGCCGATCAGCACGTAGGACAGCCCGCCGCGCACGTGGCCCAACAGGCTGGCCAGGAACTGGATCATGGCGCGCGCCATGCCGGTCATCTCGATCAGCGAACCCAGGAAGATGAAGAGCGGCACCGCCAGCAGCATCAGGTGCGACATGCCCTCGTCCAGCCGGCCCACCATCACCACCATGGGCGTGTTGGTGGTCAGGGCCAGGTAGGAGAACGTGGCCAGCGCAAACGAGAACGCGATGGGCACGCCCGAGAACACCGTGGCGGCGACGATGCCCACGAAGAAGATCAGCAGGTTCAGCTTGCCCAGCGTGGCGAAGAGGGGCTGCGCCACCCAGAACAGCGCGACCACGGCCGCGGCTCCCGCCAGCGCCGCCAGCATCTGCGGCGCGGTCTGGGTGCGCAGGAGGCGCAGCAGCGCCACCACCGCCATCAGCCCCATGCCCACCGGAATCGCGGCGGCGCGCCAGGCGTTGCTCAGCTCCAGCGTGGGCGTGATGATGAAGTGTTCTTCATGCGCGTATTCCACGGCGGGCGCCAGGATCAGCGCCAGGAAGGCCAGCGACGCGGCCAGCGCCAGCGTTTCCAGCTGGGCGCGGCGCGCCGGACTGACGTTGTTGACCAGCGCCGTCATCCGCATGTGTTCGCCGCGCCGCAGGGCGACCACCGCGCCCAGCATCGACAGCCACAGGAACAGGATGGATGCCAGTTCGTCGGACCAGACCAGCGGGCTGTGCAAGGCGTAGCGCGCCACCACGCCGGCGAACAGCACCGCGATCTCGACCAGCACGATGGCCGCGGCCACGTGTTCGACCACGCTGCCCAGCAGCGCGTCGAGCGCGCCGGCGGCGCGGCGCAAGGGGTGGGCCGGCAGCGCCTGCGGCGCGGCGTGGGGAGCGGACAGGGAGGACATGGCGCGTCCTCAGGCCAGCTTGCCGACGGCCTGCTCCAGCAGGGTCCAGGCCTCGTTGCCGAAGCGGCCCTGCCATTCCTTGTAGAAGCCTGCCGCGCGCAATTGCTCGCGGAAGCTGTCTGCCGACGGCTGGTTGAACAGCAGTCCCTTGCCCTCCAGGTCCGACTGCACCGAGGCGTTGAGCTTCTTGATGTCTTCGCGCTGGGCCAGGCCGGCCTCGTTGATGCCGCGCGCCACGACGGTCTTCAGGTCTTGCGGCAGGCCTTCCCACATGCGGCCGTTGGCGATGAACCAATAGCCGTCCCAGATGTGGTTGGTGAGCGAGCAGTACTTCTGCACTTCGTACAGCTTGGCCACCTGGATGATGGGCAGCGGGTTCTCCTGCGCATCCACCACCTTGGTCTGCAACGACGAATAGACCTCGCTGAACTGCAGGCTGGCAGGGGCGGCGCCCAGGCCCTTGAACATGGAGATCGGCAGCGAGCTGACCGGCACGCGGATCTTCAGACCTTCCATGTCGGCGGCGGACTTGACCGGCGCCTTGCTGCTGGTGGTCTGGCGAAAGCCGTTGTCCCACATTTTTTCGAAGGCGTAGAGGCGGCGCTGCGCGATGGCGGCGCGCACGTGGGCGCCAAGCGCGCCGTCCATGGCGCTCCAGACCTGGTTGTAGTCCTTGAAGGCGAAGCCTACGGCGTTGATCGCCGCGACCGGCACCAGGGTCGCGATGACCAGCGCGGACGGGGTGAAGAAGTCGATGCCGCCCGAGCGCACCTGGGCCAGCATGTCGGTGTCCCCGCCCAATTGGTTGTTCGGGAAGATCTTGATGTCCACGCGGCCGTTGCTTTCCTTGAGGATGCGTTCGGCGGCCTCCTGGGCGCGGATGTTCAGCGGGTGCGTGACCGGCAGGTTGTTGCCGTACTTGAGCGTGTAGTCGGCGGCGCGGGCGATCAGCGGAAAGCCCGAGGTCAGGGCGACGGCGGGAACCGCGCAAAGGCGGCGCAGGGCGCTACGGCGTGTCAGCAGCTTCATGCTTGTCTCCATAATCTTGGTTATGATGTTTTTTGATGTGCCACAACAGCGCCAGTACCATGCGGCAGACTGGACAATAGTGAATCGTTGCCAACATCGTCAAACCTGATTAATGATGGATTTTGATGTGAATCGAACGCCTCCCGAACGCAAGCTGGCACGCCTGGCCGATGTGGCGGAGCGCGCTGGAGTGTCGACCGCGACCGCCGACCGGGTCCTGAATCGCAGGCCGGGCGTGCGCGCCAGCACCGCCCAGAAAGTCTTCAAGGCGGCCATCGAGCTGGATTACCTGCCGGAGCAGGAGGTCCGCGCGGCCGCGGCGCCCGAACCCTTGCGGCTGGTGTTCCTGCTGCCGCGAGGCAGCAACCGCTACTTGCGCATGCTGGGCGACACCGTCAGCTATGCGCAGGAGCACTTCGCGCCGCTCAACGCCAGGTGCCAGGTCGAGTACGTGGAGAGCTTCAATCCGGACGCGCTGGCGCAGGCGCTGGCCAAGCATGGCAAGCGCGCCGACGGCATTGCGTTCATGGCGCTGGAGCACCCCGCGGTGCGCGAGGCGGTCAACCTGCTGGCGCAGCAGGGCGTGCCGGCGGTGACGCTGATCTCCGACCTGGCCAACAGCGCCCGCGTGGCCTATGTGGGCCTGGACAACCGCGCCGCCGGGCGCACCGCGGGCTACCTGATCGCGCGCTTCATCGGGTCGCGCGCGGCGCACGTGGCGCTGATCGCCGGGTCGCGCCACTACCGCGCCCACGAAGAGCGCGAAGGCGGCTTCCTGCAGCTGTACGCCGAACAGTTCCAGGCCATGCAGGTGGTGGACCTGCGCGAAGGCTACGACGACGCGCAGCGCAACTACGAACAGACCCGCCAACTGCTGGAGCAATATCCGCAGCTGGCCGGCATCTACAACATCGGCGGCGCGTCCGACGGCGTGGCGCGCGCGCTGAAGGAAGCCGGGCAGCAGCACCGGGTGGTCTTCATCGGCCACGGCCTCACGCCCGACACCCGCGCGCTGCTGATCGACGGCACCATGGACGCGGTCATCACGCAAAGCCCGATGGAAGCGCTGATGAGCTGCGTGCGCATCTTCTGCAACCTGCGCGACAAGCGCAGCCCGATGAACGGGGTGGAACTGGCGCGCAGCCAGGTGATCTTCCGGGAAAACCTGCCCTAGGCGGAAGAGTCGGGAGTAACCCTGACTGCGGGCGCGTTATGCAAACTATGCATAAGCCCGCCGGGCGCGGTCCCTATACTGCCTCGCATTCACTCTGACGGCGCGGCGGTTGCAATGGATCTACGTTGGTTCCAGGATTTCCTGACCTTGGCGGAATGCGGGCAGTTCACCACGGCGGCCGAGCTGCGGCATGTGTCGCAGTCGGCGTTCAGCCGCCGCATCCAGTCCCTGGAAACCTGGGCGGGCGCGGCGCTGATCGACCGGGGCTGCTTTCCCTTGCGGCTGACGGTGGCGGGCGAGCAATTCCGTTCCAATGCCGCCGAGATCGTGCGCAAGGTGGTGGATGCGCGCGGCGAGGCCAGCGTCACCGGCCATGACGGCGCGGTCCTCAGGGTGGCGATGCCGCATTGCCTGGCGACCTCGCACTTCCCGGGTTGGTGCGTCCGCTGGAAGGAGGAGAGCGGGGTCGAGTCGCTGCGCCTGCATGTGGGCAATGTGCACGATTCGGTCGAGTGGCTGGCGGCCGGCGTGGTGGACTTGCTGGTGTGCTTTCGCCACGCCGCGGAAGATATACAGCTGGATCCGCAAGCCTACATGCGGACCGGCATGGAACCCGATTTCCTGCGCCTGTTCCGCCCCGCCGCGATGCCGGTGGACGAAACCGCGCTGTACGACGCCGATTCCCAGGCGCGTTACCCCTATGTGTCGCATGCCCAGGGCGCCTATTTCCGGCGGCTGGTAGACCTGTCTTGCGGCGACCTGTTGCAACGTCCCGTCCTGCAGCGCGTCTGCGAAACCGATTTCGTGGACGGCGCGCGCACGCTGGTCAGCGCCGGCGTCGGGTTGGCGTGGCTGCCCGAGTCCAGCGCCCGGGCGTCGGTGGACGCGGGAGAGATCGTCGCGATCAAGGACCGGCGCTGCGCCGTCCCGATGCAGATCTGCATGTATGCGCGCCGCCAGGGGCCGGCCCAGGAGCCGGTGCAGCGCGTGTTCAACCTGTATACCCAACGTTGACTGGCCGCGCCCGCCACTCCCGCCACGGGCGGGAGACGGGCGCGCTCGGCGGCGAGTCCTGCGCAGCACCCCACAAGTACATGAATCCCAAGGAGAAAAGCATGGCACTTTCCATCAAGGCATTGATCGCGGCATTGACGGTTGCAATGGCGGGCCCCGTCGCGGCCCAGCAGCTCGACGGCACGCTGAAGAAGGTCGCTGACACCGGCGCGATCACCATCGGCCATCGCGAGACGTCGATCCCGTTTTCCTACTACGACGGCAACCAGAAACCCGTCGGCTACTCCATCGACATCTGCAATCGCATCGTCAGCGCGGTGCAGGCCCGTCTGAAGCGCAGCGACATCCAGGTCAAATACCTGCCCGTCACCTCCGCCACGCGCATTCCGCTGATGGGCAACGGCACCATAGACCTGGAGTGCGCCTCGACCTCCAACACGCTGGACCGCCAGCAGCAGGTGGCGTTCTCGGTCACGACCTTCGTCACCGGCAACCGGTTCCTCAGCCAGAAGTCGTCCAAGTTGCGTTCCATCGACGACCTGAAGGGCAAGGTGGTGGCGTCGACCTCCGGGACCGCGAACATCCGTCAGATCAACGAGCTGAATGAAACGCGGGGCTTGGGCATGCGCATCGTGCCCGTGAAGGAGCACGCGGAAGGCTTTCTGATGGTGGAGACCGGCCGCGCCGCCGCCTTCGTGATGGATGACATCCTGCTGTACGGCCTGATCGCCAACGCCAAGCAGCCCGACCGTTACGAGGTGTCCGACGAGTCCCTGTCGATCGAGCCCTACGCCATCATGCTGCGCCGCGACGATCCGCAGTTCAAGGCGCTGGTGGACGACACCATCAAGGCGCTCTATGCCAGCGGCGAGTTCCAGGCCCTGTACGACCGTTGGTACCGCAGCCCGCTGCCGCCCAAGGGCATCAACCTGAACGTGGCGATGAGCGAGGCGCTCAAGCGCGTGGTCGCCACTCCCACCGACTCGGGCGATCCGGCCGCCTACCGCTAGGCCCGGAACCTGCCGCAATACGCCGATGCGCGGCCCCGCCCCGGGGCCGGGACCGCGCGCGGCCTGATCATCGAGAAAAGCATGGCATATCAATGGAACTGGGGCGTGCTGCTGGCCCCGTCGCCCGATGGCGGGCAAACCTATCTGCAAACCCTGCTGGATGGATTGAGCGTGACGGTCAAGACGGCGGCGCTGGCGTGGCTGATCGCGCTGGCGCTGGGCCTGGCGGTCGGCGTGGCGCGCACGCTGCCGTATCGCGGGGTGCGCGCGGCGGCGGCCGTCTACGTGGAAGTGTTCCGGAACATCCCGCTGATCGTGCAGATGTTCCTGTGGTACTTCGTCTTGCCGGAACTGCTGCCGACGGCGGCGGGAGACTGGATCAAGCAACTGCCCGACGCGTCCTTTTACACGGCCGCGCTGGCCATCGGCATGTATATGTCGGCGCGCATCGGCGAACAGCTGCGCGCGGGGATTGAAGCGCTGCCGAAGGGGCAGCGCAACGCAGGTCTGGCGCTGGGGCTGACCCTGCCCCAGCTGTACTGGCACGTGCTGTTGCCGAATGCGCTGCGCACGGTCCTGCCCACCATGACGTCGGACTGCCTGAACACCATCAAGAACACCTCGGTGGCGCTGACCATCGGGCTGGCGGAACTGACCGCCCAGGCCCATGCGATGCAGGAGTTTTCGTTCCAGGTGTTCGAGGCGTTCCTGACCGCGACCATGGCCTATCTGGCGCTCAACCTGATTGTGATCGTGGTGATGCGGGCGCTCGAATACAAGTTGCGCATTCCGGGGCGCGCGGTCGGCGGGCGCGCGGCGAAAGGGGGCAGGGCATGACGGATTTCGACCTGCAAGCCATCGTTGACGCGTTGCCGTACCTGATCCTGTCGGGCCTGCGTTTTACCCTGCTGCTGACCTTCACGTCGACCGTGGGCGGCGTGCTGCTGGGCACCTTGCTGGCGATTGCGCGGCTGTATGGCGGCCGCCTGCTGGCGTGGCCTGCCACGGTGTACGTGAACCTGTTCCGCTCGCTGCCGCTGGTGCTGGTGATCTTCCTGATCTATTTCATCCTGCCGTATGCGCTACAGGCGGTCACGGGGGCTGAGCGGCCCATCGTGCTGGGGGCCATGGGGTCGGCGTTCATCACTTTCATCCTGTTCGAAGCCGCGTATTTTTCCGAAATCATCCGGGCCGGGGTCGGGAGCGTGGGGCCAGGCCAGTATGCCGCCGGCAGCGCCCTGGGCCTCACGCATGCGCAAGTGCTGCGCAAGGTGATCCTGCCGCAGGCATTTCGCAACATGCTGCCGGTGCTGCTGACCCAGGTGATCGTCATCTTCCAGGAAACGGCGCTGGTCTACGTCCTGTCGCTCACGGATTTTCTGGGGGCCGCGACCAAGATCGCGCAGCGCGACAACCGCCTGGTGGAAATGTACATGCTGGTGGCGCTGGTGTTTTTCGTGATCTCGTTCACCGCCTCGCGCGGCGTGCGGGCGCTGCGCGCCCGGATCGGGGCCTGAAGCTGTTTCCATGAGGAGTCTACATACATGATCGAGATCGAACGGGTCGGCAAGCGCTACGGCGATCTGCCGGTGCTCAAGCAATGCTCGCTGCGCGTGCAGCGCGGCGAGGTCGTGGTGGTCTGCGGGCCGTCCGGGTCGGGCAAGTCCACGCTGATCAAGTGCGTGAACCGTCTGGAACCTTTCGATGCGGGCCGCATCGTGGTCGACGGCACCGACGTCGGCGCGCCCGGCACGGATCTGCCGAAACTGCGCGCCCGCGTCGGCATGGTGTTCCAGCATTTCGAGCTGTTTCCCCATCTGACGGTGCTGGAGAACGTCTGCCTGGGGCAGGTCAGCGTGCTGGGCCGCAGCCGCGCGCAAGCGCTGGAGAAGGCGGCCGCGCTGCTGGAACGCGTCGGCGTGGCGGCGCATGGCGGCAAGCACCCGGGACAGCTATCGGGCGGGCAGCAGCAGCGGGTCGCGATTGCGCGGGCGCTGGCCATGGACCCGGTGGTGATGCTGTTCGACGAGCCGACCTCGGCGCTGGACCCGGAAATGATCGGTGAAGTGCTGGACGTGATGACGGGGCTGGCGCGCGACGGCATGACCATGATGGTCGTCACGCATGAAATGGGATTCGCGCGCCGCGTCGCCGACCGCGTCGTGTTCATGGAGTCCGGCGAGATCGTCGACGATGCCAGCGCCGAGGCGTTCTTCGGCAACGCCGCGTCGGCGCGTTCGCGAGCTTTCCTGTCCCGCATCATCAGCCACTGATTTCCTTCACTCCACCTAGGCATCCATGTCTTCCATTTTCCATATCAACGGCAATCTTGTTCCGGCCGAGCAGGCCGTCATCCCGGCGCTGGACCGGGGCTTTCTTTTCGGCGACGGCGTCTATGAGGTGATCGCGGTAATCGACGGCCTGCTGCTGGAGTTCGAGCGGCACGCCGCCCGCCTGGCGCGCAGCCTGGCCGAAGTCGGCATCCGCAATCCGCTGCCGCGCGACACGTTGCTGGCGCGTTGCCGCGAACTGGTGCTGCGCAACGGCCTGCGCGAGGGGTCCGTCTATGTGCAGGTGACGCGCGGCACGGACAGCAAGCGCGATTTCGCCTTTCCCGCCGACGTCGAGCCCACCGTGATGATGTACGTCAGCGAGAAGTCCTTGCGCGTCAATCCGCTGGCGGAATCTGGCGTGCGGGTGGCCAGCGTGCCGGACATGCGCTGGCAGCGGCGCGACATCAAGAGCGTGTCGCTGATCGCCCAGGTGCTGGCCAAGCAGGCCGCGCAGGCCTCGGGCGCGTTCGAGGCGTTGATGGTCGATGCCGACGGTGTGGTGACGGAAGGCGCCTCGTCGAGCGCGCTGCTGGTCGACGCGCAAGGACGGATCGTGGTGCGGCCCTTGTCGCGCGAGATACTGCCGGGCTGCACGCGCGCGGCGGTGCTGGCGCTGGCCGCCAAGCGCGGGGTGGCGGTGGAGGAGCGCAAGTTCACGCTGGACGAATGCCGGCGGGCGACGGAGCTGGTGTTGACGTCGGCGCTGCATTTCGTGCTGCCGGTCATCGAGCTGGACGGCCAGCGCGTCGGCACGGGCCAGCCCGGACCCGTGTGCCGCGAGCTGCGGCAGCTCTACATGGAGTACGCGCTGGCTTCCGCGCTGTAGCGGCGCGCGAGCCAGGGCGGGCGTATGATTCCGCATAAGGGCTCGCACCCCGTCCGGCAATGGCCGGCACGCCATTGCCTATCTCATCGTATGGTTGGTCTACATCGGCCGCCCGGGCCATTCCGCGGGCGGCCGTGAAGGCGTTGCGCCATGGATCGCTTCCCGTCCGCTGTCCGCGTGGATGGCCCGGACCGGCCCAAGCCAGGCATCAAGGTCCGGTCACCGGCGCGTCACCACGATCTCCAGGTATTCGCTGGGTACGACCATCGCGCTGTCGCCGGAGCGGTTATACCGGTCTATCTGCACCATGAGATCGCTGGTCAGCGCGGCTTGGGCGGCCGGATCCAATGCGCCAAACGCCTTGAGCAGGGGGCCGTAGTAGGTCTTGAAGACCTGCAGCCAGTGTTCCGGGGAGCGGTAGCGGAACACGAAGTGGCGGGGCTGGGTCTGGATCGACGAGGCGTGCGGACCGAACATTTCCTCGATGCGCGCGCGGGTGCCCCACAGCGCCGGCGACTTGACGCCGGCGGGCGGCGGCAGATGCTTGCCTATGGTCTTGAAGACCTGGCCGATGAATCCCTCGGGGGTCCAGTTGGCCAGGCCGATCTTGCCGCCGGAGCGGCAGACGCGGACCAGTTCGGCCGCCGCCTGGTCCTGGTCGGGCGTGAACATCACGCCGAAGGTCGAGACGACCGCGTCGAATCCGCCATCCGGGAACGGCAGGGCCTCGGCGTCGGCTTCCTGGAACTCCATTTTCAAGTGCTCGGCGGCGGCGCGTTCGCGGCCGCGGCCCAGCAGCGCCGGCACGTAGTCGGTCGAAACGACATCGCACCAGCGGCGGGCGGCGGCCAGCGAGGCATTGCCGTTGCCAGCGGCGACATCAAGCACCTTCTGTCCGGCGCGGACATCCAGCGATTCGCACAGCTGTTCTCCTACGATCTGCAGCGTGGTGCCGACTACGGCATAGTCCCCGGAAGCCCAGGTGCCTTGCTGGCGTGTCTTCAAGGCGGCCAGGTCGGGCTGCGCGGAATCGCGCACGGGGCTGGTGGCGAGGGAGGAAATGGACATGGTCTGTCTCCGTTAAGGCTCTGTGTATGCGGCAGCGCGCGATACCGGCCTGCCGGGGAATCGCAACCGGCGCCGCGCAGGCTTGCGCGCACCGTGCATCCCGAGATCCAAGTTAAGAGCGGGCCATGGAGGCGGGCGTGGTAGCCGGCGTGGAATCGGCCGAGGGTTCGGCCGGCCCCGCGCAGCCGGCCGGTTCCGTCCCCGGCGGCGAGGTCCGGCTGCGCCTGCTCGGACCCATGGCGATCAGCCGGGCGGGCGCGGCCTTGTCGCTGCCGCCGTCGCGCAAGCTGCGCGCGCTTGTCGCCTATCTGGCGCTTGCCCCGCAGCCCGTGCAGCGCGCGCATCTGTGCGAACTGCTGTGGGACGTTCCGAACGATCCGCGCGGCGAACTGCGCTGGTGCCTCAGCAAGGCCCGCGCGCTGCTGGACGAGCCCGGCCGGCGCAGGGTCGAGACGGCGCAGGACACGGTGAGGCTGGATCTGGCCGACTGCCATGTGGATGCCATCGAAATCGGCAGTGCGATGCAGCAGGGTATCGCCCAACTGGACTGCGGGCGGTTGCAAGCGCTGGCCGGGCAGTTCGCGGGTGATTTCCTCGAGGGGCTGGAGATCGACCGCAATCCCTTCTTCAACAACTGGCTGACCGCGCAGCGCCGGCGGCTGAGAGCCTGCCATGCCGCCGTCCTGGAGCATTTGGCGGCCAGGCTCCCGGCAGCGTCAGGCGATACCTTCGCCTGCCTGGACAAGTGGCTGCAGCTTGCGCCCTTCGACCGGCGTGCGCACGAGCTGTTGCTGGGCCTGCTGGCGCAGCGCGGCCAGTGGCGCGAAGGCGAGGAGCATCTGGCCGCCGCGGTGCGGGCCTTCGAGGCGGACGGGCTGGACTGGCGGCCGTTGCGCGACGCGTGGCGGGCGTTGAGGGGGCGGACCGGCCAGGCGCCGCAGCCGGAGGCCGCGCCAGGAGAGCCGCCCGAGGAGCCGCCCGCGCAGCGCGGGGGCCGCGCCTCGATCGCGGTGATGCCGTTCGTGGACCGCTCGGCGCTGGCCGGCGTGCGCGGCGGGCTGGCCGATGGCCTGGCCTATGACATCATCGCCCGGCTGGCCAAGCTGCGCAGCCTGTTCGTCATAGCGCAAGGCACGGTGTTCGCGCTGGACCAGCGCAACGTGGGGCCGGACGAGGCCGGCCGCACGCTCAATGTGGACTACGTGGTGAGCGGGTGGCTGCAGCGCCGGCAAGACCGCATCGCCGTGGCCGTTGAACTCATAGAAGCCCGGACCGCGCGCATCGTATGGGCGGACGTCTACGACCGGCAGCTGGACGACGCCTTGCTGGCCCTGGACGAAATCGGCAACCGGATCGTGGCCGCCATCGACATCGAAATCGAGGCCGCCGAGCGCAACCGCGCCATTCTGAAGCCGCCGAACTCCCTGGACGCCTGGCAGGCCCATCACCGCGGCCTGTGGCACATGTACCGCTTCAACCGGGCCGACAACGAGCAGGCGCGGCACTTTTTCGAAATGGCCTTGCGGCTGGACCCGACGTTCTCGCGGGCCTACGCGGGCCTGTCGTTCACCCATTGGCAGGATGCGTTCCAGCGTTGGGGCGCACAAGCGCCGGCCATCGACCTGGCGTTCGAAGCCGCCGGCCAGGGCCTGATCGCCGACGACCGCGACCCGGCGGCGCATTGGGCCATGGGCCGGGCGCTATGGCTGCGCGGCAGCCAGGATCAGTCGCTGGCCGAGTTGACGCGCGCCGTGGACCTGAGCCCGAACTTCGCGCTGGCGCACTACACCCTGGGCTTCGTCCACTGCCAGTCGGGCGACGCCGAGGCCGCGATAGGCTGGTCCGACCATTCACGCGAACTGAGTCCCTACGACCCGCTGCTGTTCGGCATGCTGGCCGTGCGCGCCCTGGCGCTGGTGCGCCTGGGCCGGTTCGAGGAAGCCGCCGGCTGGGCGCTGAAGGCGGCGGCCCGCCCCAACGCCCACGTGCACATCCTGGCGATCGCGGCCTGCTGCCTGGCGATAGCCGGCAAGGACGATGAAACCTCCGGCCTGCTGGCCGCGATACGCAAAACGCATCCCGCATATCGCGTGGACGACTTCCTGGCGGCCTTCCGCCTGGCCGGCGATGCCGAAGCGCTGTTCAGGGCGGGCGCCCGGGGCATCGGACTGGGCTGAGCCGGCGGCGGCGCGTTTCAGGCGATCTCCACCGCATCGCCGTTCAAGCGCGCCAGCCAGGTCCGCAGCCGCTGCTCCGGGTATTGCAGGCATACCCCGTCGGCAAGCCGGAAGTGCTGCTTGTACAGCGGCGAGGCCACGATGAGTTCGCCGCCCACGTGGCCGACGATGCCGCGGCCGATGACGTTGGCGCCGGACTTGGGGTCGCGGTTATCGATGGCATAGACGCCGTCGCCGGCGGCTTGCGGCACGTAGAACAAGGCGACCTGCGCGCCATCCACCAGCGCCACCACGCCGGAATTGGGCACCAGATCCTGGCGCCGGCATACCGGCCGCCAGTCTTGGGGTTCGCGGATCAGGGCGTCCATCAGGCAATCTCCTCGGTGATGGCGATGACGCGCGCGGGAGCGGGCCGGGGCTGGCCGCGTTCCTGCACGAACTGGATGCCGGGGTCGGCGCTGGCGTCGTTGACGAAGGTGCGGAAGCGCTTGAGCTTTTCCGGATCGTTCAGCGCGTTGGCCCATTCGCATTCGTAGCGATCGACCACCAGCTGCATCTGCGCTTCCAGCTCGGCGCACAGGCCCAGGCTGTCCTCCAGCACCACCTGCTTCAGATAGTCCAGGCCGCCCTCGAGCGATTCGCGCCACACCGAAGTGCGCTGCAGCTTGTCGGCGGTGCGGATGTAGAACATCAAGAGGCGGTCTATGGTGCGGATGAGGGCGGCGTCGTCCAGGTCGGTGGCGAACAGTTCCGCGTGGCGCGGGCGCATGCCGCCATTGCCGCAGACGTAGAGGTTCCAGCCGTTTTCGGTGGCGATGACGCCGATGTCCTTGCTTTGCGCCTCGGCGCATTCGCGGGTGCAGCCGGACACGGCGAACTTCAGCTTGTGCGGCGAGCGCAGGCCCTTGTAGCGGTGCTCGATGTCCAGCGCCATCTTGACGCTGTCCTGCACGCCGTAGCGGCACCAGGTGCTGCCGACGCAGGACTTCACGGTGCGAGTGGATTTGCCGTAGGCATGGCCGGTCTCGAACCCGGCGGCGATCAATTCCGCCCAGATGTCCGGCAGTTCATGCAGCTGCGCGCCGAACAGGTCGATGCGCTGGCCGCCGGTGATCTTGGTGTACAGCTGGTACTTCTTGGCGACCGCGCCGATGGCGATCAGGCCGTCGGGCGTGATCTCGCCCGCGGGGATGCGCGGCACGACCGAGTAGGTGCCGTTCTTCTGCATGTTGGCCATGAAGGTGTCGTTGGTGTCCTGCAGAGGCACCAGGTGGGGATCCTGGATCGGGCGGTTCCAGCAGGAGGCCAGGATGGAGCCCACCGCGGGTTTGCAGATGTCGCAGCCCTGCTGGCCGCGCCCGTGGCTGGCCAGGAGCTCGTCGAAGGATTCGATGCCGTTGACGCGCACGATGGCGTACAGCTCCTGGCGGGTGTGAGGGAAGTGTTCGCAAAGGCTCTTGTCCACGGCCACGCCGCGGCTGGCCAGTTCGTGCTCGACCACCTGCTTGAGCAGGCTGGCGCAGCCGCCGCAGCCGGACGCGGCCTTGGTGCAGCTCTTGACCGCGGCCAGGTCCGCGCAGCCGCCGTCGATCGCGGCGCAGACCGCGCCCTTGCTCACGTTATGGCAGGAACAGATGGCGGCGGCGGCGGGCAGCGCATCCACGCCCAGGAGCGGCGCACCCTGGCCCTGCGGCAGGATCAGGCTGGCCGGGTCCGCGGGCGGCGCGATGCCGTTCTGCACGTATTGCAGCAGCGTGTCGTAGTAGCTGTTGTCGCCCACCAGCACCGCGCCCAGCACGCGCTTGCCGTCGGCCGACACCACCAGGCGGCGGTAGCCGGCGCCGGCCTCGTCGATGTAGCGGTAGCTGCGCGCGCCGGGCGTGGCGCCGTGGGCGTCTCCGATCGAACCCACGTCCACGCCCAGCAGCTTGAGCTTGGTGGACATGTCGGCGCCGCTGAAGGCCTGATCGGCGTTGCCGCAAAGCGCCGCCGCCACCGTGCGCGCCATCTGATAACCAGGCGCCACCAGCCCGAACACGCTGCCGTTCCAGGCCGCGCATTCGCCGATGGCGTAGATGTGTTCATCGCTGCTGCGGCATTGGTCGTCGATGGCCACGCCGCCGCGCTCGGCCAGCGTCAGCCCGGCCTTGCGCGCCAGCGCCACCTGCGGCCGGATGCCGGCCGAAAACACGATCAGGTCGGTTTCCAGCGGGGCGCCTTCGGCAAAGCGCATGCGGTAGCGGTACTGCGTGCCGGGTTTGATGTCCTGGGTGGCGCGCGACAGGTGCACGCCCACGCCCAGCGCCTCGATCCGCGCCTTGAGCGCCGCGCCGCCTTGCTCGTCCAGCTGCACCGGCATCAGGCGCGGCGCGAACTCGACCACGTGGGCCTCCAGGTTCAGCGACTTCAGCGCATGGGCGGCTTCCAGCCCCAGCAGGCCGCCGCCCACCACCACGCCGCGGCGCGCGCCGCGGGCGGCCTCGCGGATCAGGTCCAGGTCGTCGAGCGTGCGGTACACCAGGCGCGATGCGCCTTCCGCGCCCGTGATCGGCGGCACGAAGGGATAGGAGCCCGTGGCAAGTATCAGCTTGTCGTAGGCGCTGCGGCCGCTGGCGGTCACGATTTCGCGCTGGCGGCGGTCTATCTCCAGCACGGGTGTGCCCAGGTGCAGGGTCACGCCTTCGTGTTCATACAGCGCGGCATCGCCCAGCGCCATCGATTCCGCGTCGCGCCCGTTCAGGTATTCGGACAGGTGCACGCGGTCGTAGGCGCGGCGGCTTTCCTCGCCGTAGACGTGGATGCGGTAGCGCGCAAGCGCGCCGCCGGCGATGAGTTGCTCGACGCAATGGTGACCCACCATGCCGTTGCCGATGACGACGAGGGTCTGCAGAGAATCGGATGCGGCCGCTACTTTCATGGGATGTCCCCGGGCTTGGGTATTCGGGTTTCAGAAAACGCAAAGGCGCCCTGGACCTTGCGGTCGGGGCGCCATTGCCGTTGCTGCTCAAGTTGTCTCGCCAGCCTTGCGGCCCGCGCATGAACCATCAAGCAAAGTCTGTGCCAGGGATGCCGATGACCATCGGCGCGCGCGGATCTTCATAGGGGAAGCGGACCCAGGATGGCTTTTGGCGCGCGTGTCGCGCGCCGCGCAGCTGCAGGCGGCGTGCGTCAAGGCGGTGCATATTGCCGTGCGTCGCTGCACCCGTTTGGCGCAGCGGATGGACCTAGGCAAACGCCGCCTGGACGGCGGCGAAGGCCGCGGCGACCAGGGGATCGTCGCGGCGGGAGGCCTGGGTGATGAAGGCGAGTTCGGCCTGGATCGCCAGCCCCTTGACCAGCACCAGCCCGCTGGCCTGGGACTCGCGCAGCGCGATCGAGTCGCGCGCCAGCGACAGGCCCACGCCCGAACGCACCAGGTCCAGCATCGAGGCTTCCTGGTCCACTTCGGCCACGGCGTTGGGCGCGACGCCCAGCGCGTCGAACTTATCCGACAGCAGCCTGTGGTGCACCGAATCCGGCGGCGTCCAGATCCAGGGCAGGGCGGCGATCGCGGCCCAGTCGCGGCCGGCCACCTGCGCGCCCCAGCCCTTGGGGGCGACGACGAAATAGGCGAAGGAGGCGAGCGGCAGCGCCTCGAGCCCGGCGGGAGCCGCGTCGCGCCCTTGCGGCCCGAGGGAAAAACCCACGTCCAGCTCGCCCGCCCGCACCTGTTTCGCCACCGATCCGGACATGCCGTGGCGCAGGGTGGGGCGGATCTTGGGGTAGTGCTCCACCAGGTATTGCAGCGTGGCGCCCAGGCGCAGGAATTCGGGATCGAGGATGGTGCCGATGCGCAGATCGCCCTGGACGGTGTCGCGCAAGGCGCCCAGGGCGCGCTGGAAGTCGTCGAGGGCGTCCAGGATGCGCTGCGCCGAGGGCAGCAGCGCGCGGCCGTCGGCATTGGGCGCCAGGCCCTGTGCCGTGCGCGAGAACAGGGTCAGGTCCAGCGCTTCCTGGAAATTCTTCAGCTGCAGGCTGAGCGCGGGCTGGGTCAGGTGCAGATGTTCGGCCGCGCGCGTCAGGTTGCCCTCGCGGGCCACGGCGGCAAAAGTGCGGATGTGCTTCAGGTCCATGGGGCGGTTCCCGGAGTAGGCGGCCAGCAAAAGGGGCTGAGCATTATTTAAGTTGCTTATAAACCGTTTTTCAACAATTCATTGGACAGTTCCGCCCGGCTGCGCGAGAGTCACGGTAGATGCCCGGCGCGTGCAAGGTCACCAGAGCCGGGTCGGCTCACCCAGTCCGCAGGCGTACCGCCCCGGCAAGAAGATAAGAAGAGCTTATGGAGACATACGACTACATCATCGTCGGTGCGGGCTCGGCCGGCTGCGTGCTGGCCAACCGCCTGAGCCGCGACCCCGCCGTGCAGGTGCTGCTGCTGGAGGCGGGCGGGAACGACAACTACCACTGGATCCATATCCCGGTCGGCTACCTGCATTGCATCGGCAACCCCAGGACGGACTGGATGTACCGCACCGAGGCGGAAGCCGGTCTGGGCGGCCGTTCCCTGATCTATCCGCGCGGCCGCGTGCTGGGCGGCAGTTCATCGATCAACGGCATGATCTACATGCGCGGCCAGCGCCAGGACTACGACGACTGGGCCGAACTGTCCGGCGATCCCGCCTGGGGCTGGGACCAGGTGCTGCCGGTGTTCAAGCGCAGCGAGGACTATCACCGCGGCGCGGACGAGTTCCATGGCGCAGGCGGCGAATGGCGCGTGGAATCGCAGCGCCTGCGCTGGGACATCCTGGAAGCTTTCGCCGGCGCGGCCGAGCAGGAGGGCATTCCGCGCGTGCAGGACTTCAACCGCGGCGACAATTTCGGCTGCGGCTATTTCGAAGTGAACCAGCGCGGCGGCTGGCGCTGGAATACCTCCAAGGCATTCCTGCGGCCGGTGCAAAAGCGCCCGAACTTGCGCGTGATGACCGGCGCCCATGCCGAGCAACTGGTATTCGAGGGCAAGCGCTGCGTCGGCGTGCAACTGCGCCGCAACGGCCAGAGCGCGACCTTGCGCGCGCGCCGCGAAGTGGTGCTGGCGGCAGGCGCGGTCAATACGCCGCATCTGCTGGAACTCTCCGGCGTGGGCGAGCCCGCGCGCCTGCGCGAAAGCGGCATCGCCTTGCATCATGCCCTGCCGGGCGTGGGCGAGAACCTGCAGGACCACCTGCAACTGCGCGTCATCATCCAGGTGCAGGGCGTGAAAACGCTGAACCGCATCGCCTCCACCTGGTTGGGCAAGGCGGGCATCGGCCTGGAGTACCTGCTCAAACGCAGCGGCCCGATGAGCATGGCGCCGTCGCAGCTGGGCGCGTTCGCCAAGTCGGATCCGGGCCAGGCGCGCGCCAACGTCGAATTCCACGTGCAGCCGCTGTCGCTGGGCGCCTTTGGCGAGCCGCTGCATGGTTTTGACGCCTTCACCGCCAGCGTGTGCAATCTGCGGCCGACCTCGCGCGGCAGCGTGCATGCGCAGGGGCCCCAGGGCGCGCCCGCCATCACGCCCAGGTATCTGAGCACCGACGAAGACCTGCGCGTGGCGGCGGACTCGATCCGCCTGGTGCGGCGGATCGCGGCGGCGCCGGCCTTGCAGCGCTACCAGCCGCAGGAATGGCTGCCGGGACCCGCGTTCCAGACGGACGCCGAGCTGCGGGAAGCAGCCGGCAAGATCGGCACCACCATCTTCCATCCGGTGGGGACCTGCGCCATGGGACGCGACGCGGACGGCGGGGCGGTGGTGGACGCGCGGCTGCGCGTCCACGGCCTGGAAGGCCTGCGCGTCGCGGATGCCTCGGTGATGCCTTTGATCACGTCGGGCAACACCAATTCGCCGACCATCATGATCGCGGAGCGGGCTGCCGACATGATCCGCGAGGATGCCGCGGCCCGCTGAAACGACGCCGGGCGCCGCAGAAAAGAAAGCCGCCCTCTTGGGGCGGCTTTCTGACGATGGCGTCACTGCCTTCAGCGCAGCGAGCGGTACATCTCCTGGCGTTGCGGGTGGGTCAGCATCACTTGCCAGAGCTGGCCCTCGCGCGAGCGGAAGAAGCCCGCGCAGCACATCAGGTAGTACTTCCACATGCGGTAGAAGCGGTTGCCATAACGCGATTCCAGGCCGGGCCAGGCGCGCTCGAAGTTGTCCCACCAGGCCATCAGGGTGCGGTCGTAATCCGCGCCGAAGTTATGCCAGTCTTCAATGATGAAGCGGCTTTCCACGGCGGTGGCGATCTCCCGGGCCGATGGCAGCTTGCCGTTGGGAAACACGTAGCGGTCGATCCAGGGATCGGTGCTCTGGCTGGTGGCGGCGATGCCGATGGTGTGCAGCAGGAACACGCCGTCCGGCGCCATCAGGCGCTGCACGTTGCTGAAGTAGGTGTCGTAGTTCTTGGGGCCGACGTGCTCGAACATGCCCACCGACACCACCTTGTCGAAGCTGCCCTGCAGGTCGCGGTAGTCCTGCAGCAGCAGTTGCACCGGCAGGCCCTTGACCCGTTCCTGCGCCAGCGCCAACTGCTCCTTGGACACGGTCACGCCCGTGACCTTGACGCCGTAGCGTTCGGCGGCGAAGCGCGCCAGCCCGCCCCAGCCGCAGCCGATATCCAGCAGCGTTTCGCCTTCGCGCAGCTGCAGCTTGCGGCAGATCATCTCCAGCTTGGCCAGCTGCGCCTCTTCCAGCGTCTGGGCGTTTTCCCAGTAGGCGCAGGAATAGATCATGCGGCTGTCCAGCATGGCCTCGAACACGTCGTTGCCCGCATCGTAGTGCTGTTCGCCGACCTCGAACGCGCGGTGCTTGGACTGCAGGTTGAACAGCTTGTGGCGCAGGTGTTCGGCGATCAGCTTGACGCGCGCCAGGCCCAGCGCCGCCGACCCCATGTCCGCGCGCAGCAGGCGGGTGAACAGTTCGTCGAGCTGGTCGCAGTCCCATTCGCCGTCCATGTAGGATTCGCCCAGGCCCAGCGACCAGCTGGCGAAGACGCGGTCGTACATATGCTTGTCATGAACCTGGATGTCCCAGGGGCGGTTGCCGTTGATGCGGACGTCGGCCCGGGCCAGGATGTCCTGGAGCACTTTGGGAGGTTCGGGGGGAGGGGAACTGGCGGATTGATGGCCGGTGGCGGCCAGCGGCGAGGAAGGACTGCTCTGCTGCATACGGACTCCATATCAATTTTGGGATGACTGATCTGGCAATGCTTGAAACTTCCGACTCTGATCCTAACAGGTCCGCAACTCCAATTTAATGATTGGATCGCCTCGATAGGCAATGGCAATTCCGCGGCGGCGGCGATCCGGATGCCAGGATCGTAGCGACGACCGGGCCGATAGTCCAGAACCCCACGGCCGGGGTGTTGCGGCGGCGCAGCCCGCCGTCCTATAAGATACCGGCCTGGCGCGCCTTCGCCATGGCGCGCAACGACTTGTGGAGTGTATCGATGGTGGACGCCAGCCTGGAACCCCGTTTGGATTTCGTCACATGCGCCAGCCCGGCGGGACTGCACCGCATGGCCTACTGGGAATGGGGCGACCCGGCCAACGACCAGGTGCTGGTCTGTGTGCACGGCCTGACCCGCAGCGGGCGGGACTTCGATACGCTGGCGCGGAGGCTGGCGGGGCGTTATCGCGTGGTCTGCCCGGACGTGGTGGGACGTGGCCGCTCCGACTGGCTGGCCAATCCCGCGTTTTACACGGTGCCGCAGTACGTCTCGGACATGGTGACCCTGCTTGCGCGCCTGAAGCCGGCGCGGCTGGCCTGGGTGGGGACGTCGATGGGCGGCCTGATCGGCCTGGCGCTGTCGGGCGCGGCCGTGTTCGCGCGCGCCATGCTGGCCATGCGTCCGCACGCGGGCATGCTGCCGCCCGAGCAAGGCTTCCATCTCGACAAGCTGGTGCTCAATGACGTCGGGCCGCGCCTGGAGACGGGCGCCCTGGCGCGCATCGGCCAGTACGTGGGCGAACCCGGCGAGTTCGCGAGCTTCGAAGAGGCCGTGGCCACCATGCGCGCCAACTCCACCACGTTCGGCCCGCATACCGACGCGCAGTGGGCGGACTTGGCGCGCTATCTGTATCCCCGGCAGGGCGATAAGTGGGTCAAGCATTACGACCTGGCGCTGTCGCAGGCCCTGGCCGCGCAGACCCCCGAGGAACTGGCGGCCGGCGAACAGATCCTGTGGCGTTCGTATGATTCCCTGCCGTGCCCCGTGCTGATCGTGCGCGGCGCGGAATCCGACTTGCTGACGCGCGCCACCGTCGAGGAAATGCTCAAGCGCAATCCGCGCGCACAGGCCCATGAAGTGGCCGGCGTGGGCCATGCGCCCACCTTGATCTCGGACGAGCAGGTGGATCCGGTCGCGTCCTTTCTGCTGTCCTGACCGCGCCGTAAACAGGGGACGGCTCGGCGCTATCCACGCTGCCGGGCCTTCTCTACAATAGCTGGATGAACGCGCGCACACTGAACATCGATCTGCATTGCCATTCCACCGTCTCGGACGGCTCGCTCGCGCCGCGCGACGTGGCGCAGCGCGCGCATGCCAACGGCGTGGACGTATGGGCCTTGACCGACCACGACGAAATCGGCGGCGTGGCCGAAGCGGCCCGCGCGGCGCGCGAGCTGGACATGGACTTCGCCACCGGCGTCGAGATCTCCGTGACCTGGGCCGGCGTGACCGTGCATATCGTGGGCCTGCGCTTCGACCCCGAGAACGCTGCCCTGATCGAAGGCCTGCGCAAGACCCGCTCCGGCCGCGCCGAACGCGCCAAGCGCATCGGCGAACGCCTGGCGGAAATGGGCATGCCCGGCGCCTATGAAGGCGCGCTGCCGTTCGCCGGCAACCCCGAACTCATCAGCCGCACGCACTTTGCGCGCTATCTGGTCGAAGCCGGTTATTGCCCCGACGTGCAGACCGTGTTCACCAAGCATTTGGGCGATGACCGCCCGGGCCACGTGCCCATGCAGTGGGCCACGCTGGCGGAAGCCGTGGGCTGGATCCGCGGCGCGGGCGGCATCGCCGTCATCGCGCATCCCGGCCGCTACAAGTACACGCCGCTGCAGTTTGCCGCGCTGTTCGACGAATTCCTGCAGCTGGGCGGCCTGGGCATCGAGGTCAACACCGGCAGCCATACCCCGGAAGAGGCCCGCTATTATGCGGATGTGGCGCGCCGCTATGGATTCCTGGCGTCGCGCGGTTCGGACTTCCATAGTCCGAAGGAAAGCCGGGTGGACCTGGGCCGCTTGCCGGCCTTGCCGCCCGACCTTAAACCGGTCTGGCACGACTGGTTCTGACGCGGGCGGCGGCCGGGCCGCCTTGCCCTTCAAGCTATCGACTGGGACCGCGCCGAGACGGCGCAACCGCCATGAACAAAGCCTTTGTCAAAGAGTCGGACAACGAGGACGACGACGATCTGCCGCAAGCCCAGGCCCTGCCTGCCGGCACCAAGAACTACATGACGCCCGGCGGCTATGAGCGCCTGCGCGGCGAACTCACGCACCTGATGAACGTGGAGCGTCCTTCCGTGGTGCAGGTGGTGTCGTGGGCCGCGTCCAACGGCGACCGTTCCGAGAACGGCGACTATCTGTACGGCAAGAAGCGCCTGCGCGAAATCGACCGCCGCATGCGCTTCTTGACCAAGCGGCTGGATATCGCCGAAGTGGTCGATCCGGCCGCGCAGCCCAACCGCGACCAGGTTTTCTTCGGCGCCACGGTGCTGTATTCCGACAAGGCCGGCGAGGAACACAACGTGACCATCGTCGGTGTCGACGAGGCCGAGCCGCTGGCGGGCAAGATCAGCTGGATTTCGCCGGTGGCGCGCGCGCTGATCAAGGCCAAGGAAGGCGACACCGTGGTGCTGCGCACGCCCGGCGGGATCGAAGAGCTGGACATCCTGGAAGTCAGCTATCCCGCATAAAAGAAAACGGGCGCCAGCTTGTGGCCGGCGCCCGTTGGTGGGCGGGATCTGACGTCCCTGCCTCGGTTGGCGGCTTGCGCCGCCGTTCCCCTGGGGCTTGCTGCTTGTTCTTTGCGGCCTACTTCTTGCGATTGGCGATCGACTTTTCAGCCAGGTTCACCAGGTCTTCGCCGATCTGCTTCTTCCACTTGTCATAGACGGGCTTGGTCACCTTGACGAAGGCCTCGTGGTCCGCCTGCGACAGCGAGGTCACGGTCACGCCGTGGCCCGCGATCTCCTTCAGCAGCGACGGGTCTTCAGGCGTCACGCCCTTGCGCGCGATCACGATCTGCTGCTTGCCGGCGTCCAGCGCGGCCTGGCGCACGATGTCGCGGTCCTTTTCGGACCAGGAATTCCAGACCTCGCGGTTGACCACGAAGATCAGCGGATCGGCCACGTAGTTCCACAGCGTCAGGTATTTCTGGCCCACGGTGTAGAGCTTGGAGCCGGTGTAGATCGACAGGGGATTTTCCTGGCCGTCCACCGCGCCGCTGGCCAGCGCCGGCTGGGCATCGGCCCAGCTCATCTGCGTGGGGTTGGCGCCCAGCGCGGTGAAGGTGTCGATGTACAGCGGCGAGCCCACCACGCGCAGCTTCAGGCCCTTCATGTCCTCGGGCTTCTTGATCTCGTGCTTGGAATTGCTCAGCTGGCGGTAGCCGTTCTCGCCCCAGGCCAGCGGCACCACGCCGGCCTTCTCGATGAGCTTGAACATTTCCTTGCCCACGTCGCCCTGCACCAGCGCATCGATGGCGGCGTAGTCGGGCATCAGGAAGGGCAGGGAGAACAGGTTCAGCTGCTTGACCTGCGGCGACCAGTTGATGGTGGAGCCCACGGCCATGTCGATCACGCCCTGGCGGATGGCGGTGAATTCGCGCGTCTGGTCGCCCTGGACCAGCGAGGTGCCGGGATAGACCTTGATGTTGATGCGGCCCTGCGTGCGCTCGCGCACCAGGTTCGACCAGATTTCAGCGCCCTGGCCCCACGGGAAGGTGGTGCCGACCACGATGGAGAGCTTGTATTCGGGCTTGTAGTTCTGCGCATGCGCAGGCGCCATGCCGACGACGGCCGCCGCGCACAGGGCCGCTCCGATCAGGTTGCGGAATTTCATGTTGCGTCTCCTCTCTTTGCGTGTCTGTTGTTGTAGTGAATACCGGTACCGCCGGCCTTGGGGTCGCCCCTTGGGGGCGTCCTGTTTGGCCCTTTCAATAACCCAGCTTCTTGGGCAGCCACAGCGCCAGCTGCGGGAACACCAGCACCGCGACCAGCACCAGGAACATCGCGCCCAGCAGCCACACCACCCAGCGCACCGTCGACTCCATCGGCACGCGCGCGATGCGGCACGACACCATCAGGTTCACGGCCAGCGGCGGGGTGAACTGGCCCAGGGCGACCTTCAAGGTCAGGATCACGCCGAACCACACCGGATCCCAGCCATAGGCGTTGGCGATGGGCATGAGCAGCGGCACGAAGATCAGGAAGATGGAGATGCCGTCCAGGAACATGCCTACCGTCATCAGCAGCAGGATCAGCAGCGCCAGCACACCCCATTCGCCCAATCCGGAGTTGACGATGGCGTGGGTGATGGGATCGATCACGCTCAGGGTGGAAAGCGCCCAGGCGAAGATGCCGGCCAGCGTGACCACCAGCATGATGACGGCGGACAGCTCGGCGGCTTCGCGCAGGATGGTGTACAGGTCGCGCAGCTTGATGGTGCGGTGGATGAACATGCCCACGAACAGGCCGTAGAACACCGCGACCACGGCCGCTTCGGTAGGCGTGAACCAGCCCATGCGCATGCCGCCCAGGATCAGCACCGGCGCGGCCAGGCCCCATGAGGCTTCGCGCAGGCTGGCCCAGAAAGGCGGGCGGGGCAGGTGGGCTTCCAGCGCGCCCATCTTGTACTTGCGCGACAGCCAGACCGCCGGAATGATGAGCGCGAAGCCGGCCAGGATGCCGGGGATCATGCCGGCGGCGAACAGCGCCGGCACCGATGCGCCAGGCACCAGCACCGAGTAGATGATGAAGGCCACCGAGGGCGGGATCAGGATGTCCGTGGCGGCGCCGGCCGCGACCACGGCAGCGGAGAACGAGCCCGGATAACCGGCGCGCGACATGGCGGTGATCATCACCGCGCCCACCGCGGCGGCGCAGGCCGGGCCGGAGCCGGAGATGCCGCCCAGGAACATGGCCACGGCGATCGATACCAGCGGCAGCATGCCCGGGCCGCGGCCGACGATGGCGATGGCGAAATCCACCAGCCGCTTGGCCACGCCGGAACGGTCGAAGATCGAGCCCACCAGCACGAACATGGGGATGGCCAGCAGCGGATACTTGGCCAGGCCGGCGTAGAAGTTCTGCGGCACGGTCAGCAGGCCATACCAGGGCGTGTCCAGGTTGGACAGCACGATGGCCACAGTTCCGCCCAGGCCCAGGGCCACGCCGACCGGCACGCCGATCAGCATCAGGACGATGAAGACGGTGAAGAGGATGGCGGCGATCATTGCTGATCCTGCCCGGCGGCGCGCCCGCTCTTGGCGATGCGGCGCAGCGTGCCGATGGTGCGCAGCGAGATCGCCGCGGCCATCACGGGCAGCCAGATCGAATACCACCAGGTCGGCACGCCGATGGCGGGCGAGGTCTCTTCGTAGATGTACTCGTCGGAAACCAGCTTCACCGACAGCACGGTCAGCAGCAGGAAGAAGGCCAGCACGCAGCTGTTGGAGATCAGCGCCATGATGCGCTGGCGGCGCGGCGAACCCGAGTCCGCCAGGATCTCGATGCGGATGTGGTGGTTGCGCACGAAAGCCACGCTGCCGCCGGCCATGGTCAGCACGATCAGCAGGAACACCGAGATCTCTTCCGTCCAGGCAAAGGACTGGTCGGTGAAGTAGCGCACCAGCACATTCAGGAAGGTAATGATGGCCAGGGTCGCCAGCAGGATCACGGCCAGCCAGTCCTCGATGGCCAGCGGCACTTTGACTGCGGGATCTGATTCGGTGGGAATGATCGGTTCGACAGGCTCGGCGGGGGCTTCGGGGCGGGACATGTGAGGCAGCGGCCAGCGCGCGGGTAGGCGCCATGCATTAATGGGGGTCGCTGCATCCTACCGTTGCGCCGTGGGGCCGGAAGTTCGTGTTTTCCCGCGGTGCGGGATAAGCGCAACATGTTGCGCCGCCGCATAAGCGCCGGGCTTGCGGCGCGGCTGGTGTTGGGAAAGGTTCGCAATGGCGGGAATTTGTCGTCGATATTGCTCTGCACCATCAAGCCGCGGGATGCCTGGAATTCTTTTGTAACAGTGGTCCAAATCGGGCCATCGGAGGTCGGTGGAACAAGCTCTCCGGGAAAACCCCCTAAACGGGTAAAATCACGTTTTGCTCTCCTTCTCTTTATACGGCGCCCGCATCGTGTCCCTAGTTCAGCATCTGCCTGGTTCCTCCGTCCTGTCCTCCTTCCGTCGCGATCGCCTCCTGGCGCAATTGAAGGAAGCCGGCCTGCCGGTGGCCGACATATCCGCCCGCTACGAGCACTTCGTCAGCACCGACGCGGCCCTGACGGCCGAACAGCAGCAACACCTGACCCAATTGCTGGACTACGGCACCCCCGCCACCGGCGACGCGCCGGCCAAGAGCCTGTCCCTGCTGGTGATCCCGCGCCTGGGCACGATTTCGCCCTGGGCCAGCAAGGCCACCGACATCGCCCACAACTGTGGCCTGGCGTCCGTGCACCGCATCGAGCGCGGCGTGCGCTACGTGATCACCCCCGAGCGCGGCCTGCTGGGTACCAAGTCCTTCGACGACGCCATGCTGGCGCGCGCGGCCGACTGCCTGCACGACCGCATGACCGAAACCGTGGTGGACGCCAGCTTCGACGGCCAGGCGCTGTTCCAGCCGCTGGCCGGCAAGCCCATGCGCACGGTCGACGTGCAGGCGCGCGGCGCCGAAGCCCTGGCCGAGGCCAACGTCTCGCTGGGCCTGGCGCTGTCGGACGATGAAATCGAGTACCTGGCCAAGTCCTTCAGCGACCTGGGCCGCGATCCCACCGACGTGGAACTGATGATGTTCGCCCAGGCCAACAGCGAACACTGCCGCCACAAGATCTTCAACGCCCAGTGGGTGATCGACGGCCAGGAACAGCCCAACACGCTGTTCGGCATGATCCGCGCCACCCACAAGGCGCAGCCCGAGGGCACCGTGGTCGCCTATTCGGACAACGCCGCCATCATGGAAGGCGGCCCCGCGCAGCGCTTCCAGGCCGGCGTGCCGGGCGTGACGGGCGAGGGCGTCGAAGGCGCCAAGTACATCCGCCGCAACACCACCGTGCACACGCTGATGAAGGTGGAAACCCACAACCACCCGACCGCGATCGCGCCGTTCCCCGGCGCCTCGACCGGCAACGGCGGCGAGATCCGCGACGAAGGCGCGACCGGCCGCGGCTCCAAGCCCAAGGCCGGCCTGACCGGCTTCACCGTGTCGCACCTGCGCTTTGACGATGCCTTGCAGCCCTGGGAAGCCGACCATCACGGCCTGCCGGAGCGCATCGCCTCGCCGCTGTCCATCATGATCGACGGCCCCATTGGCGGCGCGGCGTTCAATAACGAATTCGGCCGTCCCAACCTGCTGGGCTATTTCCGTTCGTTCGAACAGACCGCCGGCGGCACGCGCTGGGGCTACCACAAGCCCATCATGATCGCGGGCGGCCTGGGCAGTATCGATGCCGGCCTGACGCACAAGGACGTGATTCCTCCGGGCGCGCTGCTGATCCAGCTGGGTGGCCCGGGCTTCCGCATCGGCATGGGCGGCGGCGCCGCCTCCAGCATCAGCATGGGCAGCAACTCGGCCGAACTGGACTTCGATTCCGTCCAGCGCGGCAACCCTGAAATCGAGCGCCGCGCCCAGGAGGTCATCGACCGCTGCTGGCAGCAGGCAGAGAACAACCCCATCATCGCGATCCACGACGTGGGCGCGGGCGGCCTGTCCAATGCGTTCCCGGAACTGGTGAACGACGCCGGCCGCGGCGCCATCTTCGACCTCAAGCGCGTGCCGCTGGAAGAATCGGGCCTGTCGCCCGCCGAAATCTGGAGCAACGAATCCCAGGAACGCTACGTCCTGTCGATCCTGCCCAAGGACCTGGAACGCTTTGACGCCATCGCCCGCCGCGAACGCTGCCCCTACGCGGTGGTGGGCGTGGCCACCGAAGAGCGCCAGCTGCGCGTGGTGGACGGCGAGGGCCTGCCGGGCCTGGACACCATCCGTCCGCAGGGCGAAGCCGAAGTGCGTCCGGTGGATGTGCCGATCGACGTCATCCTGGGCAAGCCGCCGCGCATGACCCGCGACGTCACGCGCCTGCCCGGCGTGTCGGCGCCGCTGGACCTGGCCGGCATCGACCTGACCGAAGCCGCCTACCGCGTGCTGCGCCACCCCACGGTGGCCAACAAGTCCTTCCTCATCACCATCGGCGACCGCACCGTGGGCGGGCTGTCCAGCCGCGACCAGATGGTCGGTCCGTGGCAGGTGCCGGTGGCTGACTGCGCCGTGACCCTGGCCGACTACGAAGGCTTCCGCGGCGAAGCCATGTCCATGGGCGAACGCACCCCGATCGCCATGCTGGACGCGCCGGCCTCCGGCCGCATGGCCGTGGCCGAGGCCCTGACCAACCTGGCCGCGGCCGACGTGGCGCGCCTGGAAGACATCAAGCTGTCGGCCAACTGGATGGCCGCCTGCGGCGTGGCCGGCCAGGACGCCGCGCTGTACGACACCGTGTCCGCCGTCAGCGAACTGTGCCAGGCCACCGGCCTGTCGATCCCGGTGGGCAAGGATTCCCTGTCCATGAAAACGTCCTGGGAACAGGACGGCGAACAGCGCCAGGTGGTGGCGCCGGTGTCGCTGATCGTCACGGCCTTCGCGCCCGTGGCCGACGTGCGCGCCAGCCTGACCCCGCAGCTGCGCACCGACGCCGGCGACAGCGTGCTGATCCTGATCGACCTGGGCCGCGGCCGCCATCGCATGGGCGGCTCGATCCTGGCGCAGGCCTACAACCAGGTCGGCGAAACCGTGCCGGACATCGACGCGCCGCAAGACCTGCGCGCGTTCTTCGTCACGATCCGCACCCTGGCCGAAGCCGGCACCATCCTGGCCTACCACGACCGTTCCGACGGCGGCCTGTTCGCGACCCTGACCGAAATGGCCTTCGCCGGCCGCACCGGCATCTCGGTCAACCTGGACATGCTGACCTTCGATCCGCAATCGGCGGATTGGGGCGATTACAAGATCCGTCCCGAGCAGGTGGCGGTGCAGCGCGAGGAACTGACGCTCAAGGCGCTGTTCTCCGAAGAAGCCGGCGCCGTCATCCAGGTGCCGGCCGCCCAGCGCGACGCCGTCATGCAGGTGCTGCGCGGCGCGGGCCTGTCGGCGCATTCGCATGTCATCGGCGGCCTGAATGGCGCCGACGAAGTCGAGTTCTACCGCGACGGCAAGAAGGTCTGGGGCCAGCCGCGCGCCGAACTCGGCCGCGCCTGGAGCGAAGTGTCCTACCGCATCATGTCGCGCCGCGATAACCCGGCCTGCGCCCAGGCCGAGCTCGACGTCTGGAACGACGTCACGGATCCGGGCATGAGCCCCAACGTGGACTTCGACCCCCAGGAAGACGTGGCCGCGCCCTTCATCAACACCGGCAAGCGTCCGCGCGTCGCGATCCTGCGCGAGCAGGGCTGCAACAGCCAGGTGGAAATGGGCTGGGCCTTCGACACCGCCGGCTTTGAAGCCATCGACGTGCACATGACCGACCTGTTGTCCGGCCGCGTGGATCTTGCGCAGGTGCAAGGCCTGGTGGCCGTGGGCGGCTTCAGCTACGGCGACGTGCTGGGCGCTGGCGAAGGCTGGGCGCGCACCATCCGCTTCAACAGCAAGCTGTCGGATCAGTTCGCCGCCTACTTCGCGCGTCCCGATACCTTCGCGCTGGGCGTGTGCAACGGCTGCCAGATGATGGCCGCGCTGGCGCCGATGATTCCGGGCGCAGAATTCTGGCCGCGCTTCACGCGCAACCTGTCGGAAAAATACGAAGCCCGCCTGGCGATGATCGAAGTGGCCAAGTCGCCGTCGATCTTCTTCGCCGGCATGGAAGGCGCGCGCATTCCGGTGGCCGTGGCGCACGGCGAAGGCTATGCGGACTTCTCGCAGCAGGGCGACGCCAGCCGCCTGCTGGCCGCCGCGCGCTACATCGACAACCGCGGCCAGGCCACGGAAGCCTATCCGTTCAACCCGAACGGCAGCCCGGGCGGCCTGACCTCTGTCACCACCGCCGACGGCCGCTTCACGGTCATGATGCCGCACCCGGAACGCGTGACGCGCAACGTCATGATGTCCTGGGCGCCCGAGAAGTGGGGCAAGGCGGATGCCGGCGGCGCGTTCAGCCCCTGGATGCGCATCTTCCGCAACGCGCGCGTCTGGCTGAAGTAAGCCAAACGCTGGCGCCGGGGCTTGCTTCCCGGCGCTTGCGCGAAACGCCCCGCTACTTGGCGGGGCGTTTTCATTGTGGCGCTCAGAACTGGTACTTCACCCGGCCGATGACGCTGCGGCGGCTGCCCGGATAGCAATCGCTCAGGTCGGAGCAGGTCGCCAGGTATTCCTTGTCGAACAGATTGGTGGCGTTGACCGACAGCGTCAGGTGCTTGTCCACCGCATAGGACACGCCCGCGTCCACCAGCGTGCGCCCGGCGATTTCCAGCGTGTTGGCGTTGTCGCCGTAGGTCGAGCCCACGTAGCGCAGGCCCGCGCCCAGGCTCAGTCCGGCCAGCGCGCTGTTGCGCACCGTGTAGTTCAGCCAGCCCGACGCGCTGTGCTCGGGCACCAGGGCAGGGCGGTTGCCTTCCGTGCCGTTGTTGGCGCGGGTGATGCGGGCGCGCACATAGGTATAGGAACCGGTGAAGTCCCAGCCGTCGCCCAGGCTGAACTTGCCTTCCAGTTCCACGCCGCGCGATTGCACCTCGCCCGAAGCGACCTGGAATCCGGGGTTTTGCAGGTCATTGGTCAGTACGTTGCTCTTCTTGATGTCGAAGACCGCCAGCGTGTAGAGCGCATTCGACCCGGGCGGCTGGAACTTGATGCCGCCTTCCCATTGACGTCCGCGCGAGGGCGCGAACGGAGAACTGCCATTGGCCGGCGCCGAAGTTCCGGTATTGGGCAGGAAGGACTGGGCGAAGCTGACGTAGGGCGCGACGCCGTTGGGCATGACGTAGTTCAGGCCGGCGCGGCCGCTGAAGCGGCTGCCGCTTTGATCGGAGTCGTTGTTCAGGATCCGGTTTTCGGTCTTCTGGCTGTACCAGTCGTAGCGGCCGCCCAGGGTCAGCACCCAGCGCTCGTCGAAGCGGACCTGGTCCTGCAGATACAGGCCGGTCTGATGCGTGCGCTCCAGGTAGTTGGCCAGCGGTATGGTCGGCGTGGGCACGTCCACGCCATAGACTGGATCAAAGGGGTTCAGGCTGGGGGCGGGCCCCATGGTGCGCGACACGTCCGCGCTGCTGCGGTTGAAGTCCAGGCCCAGCAGCAGCGTATGGGCGAGCGGGCCGGTGCGCAGGTCGAACTGGGCTTGGTTGTCCAACGCCAGCGCGGTCATGCTTTCGTCGTAGCGGCGGGCAGTGCGGGCGATGCCGGTGGGCGTCAGGCCGGCCAGGAACATGTTGTCCAGGATCGAATCGACCCGCCCGTAGCGCAGGTTCTGCCGCACCTGCAGCGTGTCGTTGAAGCGGTGCTCGAACAGATAGCCGATGCTCTTCTGGTCCTGGTCGTAGCGATTGAAATTGGGATCGCCGTTGCGCAGATTGGTGGGTTTGCCGTTCACCGTGACCGTGCCGATGGTGCCGCCGGACCGGTCGCGCAGGTACTCCGTCAGCAGCGTGAAGCGGGTCGCGGCGGAAGGGGCCCAGGTCAGCGAAGGCGCCAGAAAGAGGCGGTCGTCGGAAATGCGGTCGCCGTTGGGGTAGGTGAATTGCGTGTTGGCGTCGCGCGCCACGCCGATGATGCGGTACATCAGCGTGCCATCTTCGGTCGCGGGGCCGGTCAGATCGACCGCGGCCTGCTTGCGCTGGAAGCTGCCGTACTCCAGCTCGGCCTCGTAGTGCGGCGTGGCCGAGGGCAGCTTGCTCACGCGGTTGATGACCCCGCCCGCATCGCCCTGGCCGTACAGCACGGAAGAGGGGCCGCGCAGCACTTCGATGCGATCGAGCGCGTACGGTTCGCTGCGGAACAGGGTGTAGCCGGACGTGGCCTGGCGCAGGCCGTCCTTGTAGTCGCTGGTGGCCTGGGCGTTGAAGCCGCGCAGCATGACCCAATCGAAGCCCTTGGGATCCACGCCATACGTTTCCACCGTCACGCCGGGCACGTAGCGCAGCACTTCGGTCACGCTTTGCGCGTTCTGCGCTTCCATCTGCGCCCGCGTCACCACCGAGATCGACTGCGGGACTTCCAGGATGGGCGTGTCGGTCTTGGTGCCGGCCCGGGTTTCCTCGGCCACGTAGCTGTCGGGCGCCACGCTCGAGGCTCGCACGGTCACCGGCTCCAGCGTGGAAATGCCTGCCGCGCCGGGCGGCAGCGGACGCAGCACGTAGCCGCCGCCTTCCAGCCGCGCGGCCAGGCCGCTGCCGGCGAGGATCGCGGCATAGCCCGCGTTCAGGCCATAGGCGCCGTGCAGGCCGGGGCTGCGGCGGCCCGCGGTCAGGGCGCCGTCGATGGCGATGGTCACGCCCGCCTGCTGGGAGTAGGCGTTCAGCACCTGGTCCAATGGGCCGGCGGGAATGTCGTAGCTTCTGGCGGCCCGCTCCTGGGGCGAGGGGGAGCCTGGTCCCGCGGCCATGGTGGCGGGGGGCGCGGCCAGCGCCAGGGCGGTCAGGGCCAGCGCCAGCGTGCTGCGGGCGGGCTTGGGAGTGGAGCGGGCTTGCATGGAGTGGGTTCCTCGTTGCGGACGTGAATGCTGCGGATATGCAGGTATCCCGAACGAGAAATAAAAAGTGCTACGGTTTTCGCGGATTTTTTTGTAGAGGGCTATCTGGGTTCCACCACCACCCAATAAGCCGTGTAGCGCGACACGCGCAGCGGCAGGGCTCTTGCAAGCGAGGCCAGGATCCGGTCCGTGTCGTCCAGGGCGTACACGCCCGACACGATCAGGTCGGCCACGCGCGGGTCGCAGCGGATCACGCCGCGCCGGTGGCGCCCGACCTGGTCCAGGAAGTCCGCCAGGCGCAGCCGTTCGGCCACCAGTTGGCCGCGCAGCCAGGCCGGCGCCTGCTGCAGGACGTCCGGCATCGGCTCGGCCGCCAGCGGCGTGAACGCGGCGGACTGGCCCGCGTCCAGGCGCAGGGGGCGGCCCCGGGAGGGCTGGATCTCCACCGCGCCTTCGTAGACGCCGACCCGTATCCGGTCGCGCTGCTGCTCCACGGTGAACCGGGTGCCCAGCGCCTGCACATCGCCATAGGCGGTGGCGACGAAGAAGGGGCGGCCCGCGGCAGCCGGGCCGTGGCCGGTTTGCACGTAGATCTCGCCGCGCCGCAGGACCAGCCGGCGCGCCTCGGTGGTGTATTCCATGTCCACGGCGCTAGCGCCGTTGAGTATGAGCCGGGTGCCGTCGGCCAGCATGATTTCGCGCCGTTCGCCTGCCGCGCTGCGATAGTCCGCGGCGTAGGCCTGCCAAGGCAGGCGTTGGGCCGCCAGGCCCGCGGCGCCGGCGCCCAGCACCGCCCAGCCCATCAGGCGCAGGGCTTTGCGGCGTCCCGCCTGCCGGCCCGAGCGGGCCAGAGCCTGGGCCGATGCCTCGGGCGAAACGTCCATCAGCCGCGTGTCGATCCGCTGCACCTGCTGCCAAGCGCGTTCATGGTCCGGATGGGCCGCGCGCCAGCGTTGCCAGGCGGCGCGTTCGTCGGCGCTGGCTTCGCCGGACCACAGGATGACCAGCCATTCCAGTCCTTGCGCCAGTATCGGTTCGGGGATGTCCCCGTGCCGGGCGCTCACAGCGCGGCCAGGCAGGCTTGGGCGGCGCGCAGCATGTGCTTGCGCACCAGCGCCACCGACACGCCCAGGCTTTGCGCGATGTCGGAATAGGTCCGGCCCTCGAAGCGGGACAGGATGAAGACCTGGCGGGCGCGGGCGGGCAGGGCGTCCAGCGCGGCGTCCACCGCCATCAGCGTTTCCAGCGCCAGCGCGCGCGCTTCGGCCGAAGGCATGTGCGCTTCGGGCAGGCTGGCCAAGGCGTCCAGATAGGCGCTTTCTAGGGCGCGGCGGCGGTACAGGTCCACCACCAGGCCCTTGGCGATCTGGGTGAGGAAGGCGCGCGCCTGGCCGGCTTCGGGCAGGCGGCCCGAGTTCAGCAGCCGCTCGTACGTGTCGTGCGACAGGTCGGCCGCGTCATGGGCGCAACCCAGCCGCCGCCGCAGCCAGCCCGCCAGCCATCCATGATGGTCGCGGTAGAGCAGGTTCAAGGCATGTTGCGCCGTGGGCTGGGTGGCCGCCGTCACGATGGGTTTCCGTCAGGTCCAAAGATTGCAAATGATAATCGTTGTTAATTGTGTTGGACAAGGGCGACGCCGAGGGAAATGCGTCATGCAATCAAATGAGATGTTTAACTTTTCATTGCAACCTGTCGTAAAGCATAGGTAGCCGCTATACGCAACCCGGAGTGACCCCAATGTTCCAGAATCTCAGTATTCGCGCGGTCTTGACGACCGCTTTAGCCGTTTTCTTCGCGCTTTTCCTGCTAACCGGCATCGCCGTCCACCAGCAGCTGACGTCCAACCGCAATTCCATCGAAGTGCTGCTGGACACCAACCTGGTCCGCGCCAATGCCGTGAACGGCGCCGGCACCGAACTGCTGCGCGCCCGCCTGGTGCTGCTGGCCGCGCAGACCGCGCTGATGGAAGGTAAGAGCCTGGACAACCTGGCCAGCATGCAGCGCCTGGACGGCTATACCAAAAAGGCCGGCGAGCTGATCGACCTGGTGCGCAAGACCCCCGAAACCTCGGCCCAGGGCAAGCCCCTGCTGGACGCGGCCCTGGCGGCCTACGACGTCTATCACCGCGACGCCATCGTGCCCATGATTGCGGCCATCCGCGCCGGCAACGCCCAGGATTCCAATCGCCTCAACCTGGAAAAAGTCACGCCGCTGGGCCTGACCTTTACCGCCGCCATCCAGAAATACGTGGACTATGCCGACGAGGTCGGCCAGCGCGTGGCGCGTGACGCCTCCACCCGCATCAACGGCGCGATCGCCGTCCTGGTCGGCCTGCTGGTCGTCGTGGCCGCGCTGGTGGTGGGCCTGTACGCGGTGTTCGGCCGCGCGGTGTTCCGTCCGCTGCATGAAGCCGGGCGCCTGTTCGACCGCATTGCCGGCGGCGACCTGACCAACCGCATCGAGCAACGCGGCAACAACGAAATCGGCGTGCTCTACGCCGCCGTCAAGCGCATGCAGGACAGCCTGGCGCGCACCGTGTCGGCCGTGCGCCTGGGCGTGGAAGAGATCCACACCGGCGCGCGCGAAATCGCCGCGGGCAACATCGACCTGTCTTCGCGCACCGAACAGCAGGCCGCCTCGCTGGAGGAAACCGCCGCCAGCATGGATGAGCTGTCGTCCACCGTGCGCAACAACGCGGAAAGCTCGCGCAGCGCCTCGGAACTGGCCGTGGCGGCATCCGAAGTGGCCACGCGCGGCGGCCAGGCCGTGGGCGACGTGGTCGGCACCATGCGCGGCATCGCCGACAGCTCCAACCGCATCGCCGACATCGTCGGCGTGATCGACGGCATCGCCTTCCAGACCAACATCCTGGCGCTGAACGCCGCGGTGGAAGCGGCGCGCGCCGGCGAGCAGGGCAAGGGCTTCGCGGTCGTGGCCAGCGAAGTGCGCGCCCTGGCGCAGCGCAGCGCTGCCGCCGCCAAGGAAATCAAGGGCCTGATCGACGACTCCGTGCAGAAGGTATCGATCGGTTCCGACCAGGTTGAAGCCGCCGGCGCCACCATGCAGGAAATCGTGACCTCGGTGCGCCGCGTGACGGACATCATCAACGAAATTTCCAGCGCGTCCGAGGAGCAGTCGCAAGGCATCCAGCAGGTCAACCAGGCCGTGTCGCAGATGGACAGCGTGACGCAGCAGAACGCGGCGCTGGTCGAGCAGGCGGCGGCGTCCGCGGCATCCCTGGAAACCCAGTCGCAGCGCCTGCGCGAAGCGGTGGCCGTGTTCAAGCTGCAGACCGGCCGAGTGATCGACGCCGATGCGCCGGCCGTGGGTCGCAACGGCGAACCGGCTTTGCTCGGCGCCTGAACGCGCCAGCACATGGCGGCCGGCCCGGATGGTTGGCCGTGAACGGGAACAAAGCCCCCAGCGCGTGTGCGACTGGGGGCTTTGTCCATGGGCCGGAGGTGCGGTCCGTGTGGCGGCACCATTTCCCGGCGCCTATGACAATCAGGGACAAAAGATGCCAGCCGCGCCGCACAGGCATAAAATAACGGATTGCCTACCCCCTCCCGCACACAGGATCCCGCGCCATGAACGCACGCATCCCCGAAGACGCTCTTCCTCCCACCCTGGATCCGAAGGCCTTGCAGGCTTTCGTCGACGAAAAATGGGACAACGAGATCATCCCGGCGCTGACCGACTACATCGCCATCCCGGCCAAGAGCCCGGCTTTCGACGCGGACTGGGAAAAGAACGCTTTCATCGAGCGCGTGGTGCGCGACGCCGCGCAGTGGGTCGAGGCGCAGAAGGTCTCGGGCCTGAAGCTGGAAGTGGTGCGCCTGCCGGGCCGCACGCCCGTCATCTTCTTTGACGCGCCCGCCACCCGCAGCGACAACGGCGACACCGTGCTGCTGTACGGCCACCTGGACAAGCAGCCCGAATTCTCGGGCTGGCGCGCCGGCCTCGGCCCCTGGACCCCCAAGCTCGAAGACGGCAAGCTCTACGGCCGCGGCGGCGCCGATGACGGCTATGCCGTGTACGCCTCGCTGACCGCCATCATGGCGCTGGACAAGCAAGGCATTCCGCGCCCGCGCTGCGTGGGCATCGTCGAAACCTGTGAGGAATCCGGCAGCTACGACCTGCTGCCCTACGTGGACGCGCTGCGCGACCGCCTGGGCAACGTGGCCCTGGTGGTGTGCCTGGACTCGGGCGCCGGCAACTACGACCAGCTCTGGATGACGACTTCGCTGCGCGGCATGGTGTCGGGCACGCTGGAAGTGCAGGTGCTGGACGAAGGCGTGCACTCGGGCGACTCCAGCGGCGTGGTGCCGTCCTCGTTCCGCATCCTGCGCCATCTGCTGGACCGCCTGGAAGACAGCGGCACCGGCCGCCTGCTGCCGCAGAGCCTGCATTGCGAGATCCCCGCCGAACGCGTGGAACAAGTGCACGCCACCGCGCGCATCCTGGGCGACGAAGTCTGGCGCCGTTTCCCCTGGAGCTGCGGCGCCGACGGCGGCTTCGTGCTGCCCATGACGACCGAACCCGAACAGGCGCTGCTGAACCGCACCTGGCGTCCGACGCTGTCGGTGACCGGCGCCGAAGGCCTGCCGCCGCTGTCCAGCGCCGGCAACGTGCTGCGTCCGCGCACGGCCTTCAAGCTGTCGCTGCGCCTGCCGCCGCTGATCGACGCCGTGGCCGCCTCGCAAGAAATCAAGGCGCTGCTGGAAGCCGACGCGCCCTATAACGCCAAGGTGATCTTCAAGGCCAACGAAGGCGCCGCCACCGGCTGGAACGCCCCGGCCTCCGCGCCCTGGCTGACCCAGGCGCTGGACGCGGCCTCGCAGCAGTACTACGGCGCGTCCTGCGGCTATATCGGCCAGGGCGGCACCATTCCGCTGATGAGCATCCTGCAGAAGGGCTTCCCCAAGGCCCAGTTCATGGTCTGCGGCGTGTTGGGCCCCAAGTCCAACGCCCACGGCCCCAATGAATTCCTGCACGTGCCCTACGGCAAGAAACTGACCGCAGCCGTGGCCCAGACCATGGCCGCCATGCCGGCCGCGTAAGCGGCGGCGACGCTCTTCAAAGCGCGGGCCGCAACGCCCGCGCTTTTCTTTTTTCCAGGACGGACACCCATGATTTCCACTTCCGACGCCTATGCCAACGTGGTCGCTGAGACCAAGCACTGGCTGAACCAGGCCGTGATCGGCCTGAACCTCTGTCCCTTCGCCAAGGCGGTGCAGGTCAAGGACCAGATCCGCTTTGCCGTCAGCGACGCCACCGACGCCGAAGGCGTACTCACCGACCTGCAGGACGAACTGGCGCTGCTGGCCGAGACCGATCCGGAAAAGATCGACACCACGCTGCTGATCATCCCCGACGCGCTGGACGACTTCATGGACTTCAATGACTTCGAAGACCTGTCCGACCGTCTGCTCAAGCGCATGCGCCTGGTGGGCGAGCTGCAGGTGGCGACCTTCCATCCGCAGTTCCAGTTCGCCGACACGCAGCCGGACGACATCGAGAACTACACCAACCGGTCGCCGTACCCGATCCTGCACCTGTTGCGCGAAGACAGCATCGACCGCGCGGTGGAGTCCTTCCCGGATGCCGCCGAAATCTACGAGAAGAACATCGATACGATGAAGCGGCTGGGGCTGGAAGGCTGGAAGAAGCTGATGACCAAGGCCTGACGCCATCGGATCGCATACCAAATACCGCTGCTCGGAATAAAGTGCTCATCGTCTCCTGGTAAGCCTCGGGATATCCCTAGATAGCCCGTCCGCAGTATTGCATACAACATACTGACGCCGTGACAGCTCGCCGTAAGGTGAGCGGCCCGTGCGTCCTTTCCCTTCGATTGCTTTGCCCCGCGGCCTCTCCCGGGCGCGGGGGCGTTGTCCTTGCCTGGAGAGTTGTATGCGATTTACCCGCCGCCATGCCCTGGGCGCGCTCGCCGCGCTGCCTCTGATCTCGCGCCCCGCCTGGGCCCAGAACACTTTTCCGACCCGCCCCGTGCGCCTGCTGGTGGGCTTTGCCCCTGGCGGGCTGACCGATATCGCGGCGCGCGCCCTGGCCGAGCGCATGGGCAAGACCTTGAAGCAGAGCGTGGTGGTGGAAAACCGTCCCGGCGGCCAGGCCATCATCGCCACGGTGGCGGTGGCGCGCGCCGAGCCCGATGGCTACACGCTGGGCTTTGCCGGCACCAATGGCATGATCCTGAACCCCTTGCTCTACAACAACCTGCCTTACCAGCCATCGGACTTCAAGCAGCTGGGCTCCATGGGCAAGTCGCCGATGCTGCTGATCGTGCATCCCGAGCTGGGAGTAAAGAACGTGCAGGAATTCATCGCGCTGGCCAAGAAGAAGCCGGGCGACATCACCTGCGCGCACGCCGGCCGCGGTGTGATCAACCACCTGGCGCTGCTGCACTTCCAGTCCAAGACCGGCACCCAGTTCCAGGACGTGCCATACAAGGGCAGCGGTCCCGCGCTGCTGGACCTGATGGCAGGCACGGTGCAGAGCACTTTCGACTTCCCGACCTCGGCGCTGCCCAACATCAAGTCGGGCAAGTTGCAGGTGTTGGCGGTGACCTCCGACAAGCGTCTCTCCAGCCTGCCGGACGTCCCGACCATGAAGGAGGCTGGCCTGGACGGCTTCGAACTCTATACCCGCATGATGATCTCGGGCCCGGCCGCCATGCCGGCGCCGGTAGTCGCGGCGCTGGAGAACGCCGTGCGCGAAGGCACGCGCGATCCCAGCCTGGTGCAGCAGTTCGCGGACCAGGGCGTGACCGTGGAGTTCACTTCGTCGGCCGACCTGGACAAGGTCATCGCCGACGAGTCCGCCATGTGGGCCCAGGTCATCAAGGCCAACGGCGTGCCCAAGACCGACCTGAAGAGCTAAGGAGCCACCGTGGCAGAACAACCCAGCATCACCGTCAGCCCGGAACGCGCCCTGATCGACGTGGCGCGCGAGATCCGCGTGAGCGGCTTTCCGGCCTATGCCTTCATCACCGTCACGGCCAGCATGACGATGTGCGGCGCGCCATGGCGCTCGCAAGCCGTATTCGTGGCCGGCCACGACGGCAGCCTGGACCTGGCCCGCGATTGCCCCGTGTCCGGCAGCTATGCCGAGCCCGCCGCCATGGGCATCGTCTGGTCCATGGCTTGCGAGGACGTGGCCAGCGTGGTGTTCCCGCCGGACCGGACCGAGCCGCTCGTCATTCGCATCGAAGCCAGCGACGGCCGCCAGTCCGCCGCGGCGACCCTGGTGCAGGAATTCCAGGCCGAAGGCGTCACGCACCGCAGCGTGCGCGAGCAGGTTGGCGGCATGACGCTGTCGGGTGAACTCTATACGCCCGCCGGCCCCGGCCCGCACCCGCTGGTGATCTACATGAACGGCTCGTCCGGCGGCGTCAACGCGCCGCGCGCGGCGCTGTTCGCGTCCCGTGGCTACCAGTGCCTGGCGCTGGCCCTCTTCAACTACGAGGGCCGCCCCAAGTACCTGAACGACATGCCGCTGGAGTACTTCGAGCATGTGTTGCGCTGGGCCCGCACGGAGCTTACGCCGCGCGACGGCTTCGTGGCCTTGTCCGGCATCAGCCGCGGGGGCGAGACCTCGCTGCTGGTGGCTTCGCATTACCCGGACTTGGTCAGCGCGGTGGTCGCCTACGTGCCGTCGCCGGTCATGCATGGCGTGGTCAGCGCCGGCGCGCCCGGCACCGGCCGCGACGCGCAGGTCTGGACCAAGGGCGGCGAACCGCTGCCGCATCTGTGGCAGGACAACACCAGCGCCAACTGGGACGCCGCCTACGCGTCCCAGCCGCCGTACCGCCAGACGCATGCGTTCCTCAGCGCCACGCGCGACAGCGCGGCGTTCGAGCGCGCCCGCATTCCGGTCGAGAACTATCCCGGCCCGGTGCTGCTGGTCAGCGCGTCGGACGACGGCTTCTGGCCCAGCACCGCCTACTCGGAAATCGTCATGCGGCGGCGCCAGGAACATGGCTTGCCCACGTTCCACCACGTCTGCATGGGCGCGGGCCATCACGTGCACTATCCCTGCCTGCCCGCGACCCTGATCAGCAAGCCGCACGCCATGTCCGGCCTGCTGCTGGACGCGGGCGGCACGCCCAGCGCCAACGCGGCGGGCAACGAAGGCTCCTATCTGGCGGTGCTGGAGTTCCTGGGCAGGGTGGGGGGCGTGGCGAAGTAGGCGGCCAGGCGGGCGGCCGGGCTAGTCCGCCCGGCCGTCATCCGTTGCGCAGCTTCTGTTCCGACACGAACGCCGACCAGCGCTGCAGCTCGCCGCGTATCAGCCCGGCGAACTCGGCCGGGGTGTTGGCCTGGGCGGCTTCCATGCCCAGGCCGGCAAGCTTTTCGCGCACCTCGGCGTCGGCCAGGATGGTCTGCATGGCGCCGTTCCATTTGGCGATCAGGTCAGGCGGCGTGCCCGCGGGCGCGACGATTCCCTCCCATTCCTTCAGATTGAATGCAGGCACCCCGGCCTCGGCCAGCGTGGGCACGCCGGGCAGGGCGGCCATGCCGCCATCGCGCGTGACGGCGAGGGCGCGCAGCTTGCCGGACTGCGCCAGCGGCACCGCGACGGATGCGGTGGCGAACATGGTCTGCACGTAGCCGCCCATCAGCGCCTGCGCCGCTTCCGCCGGCCCCTTGAACGGCACGTGCAGCATGTCTATGCCGGCCGCCTGGCAGAAGGCCGCGCCCAGCAGATGGGCAGGCGAGCCATTGCCGCCGGAACCGTAGCTGAGCTTGCCGGGCTGGCGCTTCGCCTGTTCGACCAGGCCGCGGACGTCGCCGTATTCGCTGCCCGGCGCCACCAGCAGGGCGTTGTACAGCCAGACCAGATTCGCGATCGGCGCGAAGTCGCCATCCGTGCGGTACGACACCTTGCCGAACAGCGCCGGCAGCACGGTATGCGTCAGGAACATGATGCCCACGGTATAGCCGTCGGGCGCGCTGCGCGCGACCGCGTCCAGCCCTATCATGCCGGTCGCGCCGGGCCGGTTCTCGACCACCACCGGCTGGCCCCACAGGCGCTGCAGCCTTTCGCCGATCACGCGCGCCAGCACGTCGGGCGGGCTGGCCGCGGGCAGCGGCACGATGATGCGTACGGGCTTGTCCGGGTACGCGGCGCGGGCGGCCCAGGGCAGGGTACAGGCCAGGGCGCCGGACAGGCCCTTCAGTAGCGTGCGGCGGCGCATGGTTCAGGCCGCGGACGAGACAGGCGGCATGAAGATCACGTCATACTCCGGCGCCACCGCAACGACCTCCGCCGGACTCGACATGTTGTGGATGCGCCGGTAGAGCTCCAGCAGCTTGCCCGCGGGCGCGGCCCAGAACAGCGCGGTGGCGGCGACGCCGGAATTGTTGAAGAAGGCATGCGGCACGCCACGGGGCATGCGCACCAGGTCGCCGGGGCCGGCCGAGGTCTTCTTGCCATCGAGCAGCAGGTCGATGCGGCCGTCCAGCACGAAGATGTACTCGTCCTGATTGGGATGCACGTGCGGCGGCACGAAGCTCTCTTCCGGAAACGTGGCGTGCCAGGAAATGCTGTCCAGGCTGACCTGCTTGGGCACGTACACCTGGCCCAGGATGTTCCAGGAGACGCCGTCCAGGCCGGCCTGGGCGCGGGTGATGTCGGGGGTTTCGAGAATCATGCTGCACTCCTCAGGATTGCGACAGCCGATCCAGCGTCGGCTTCACGAGCGGGTTGGATGATGCGAAACGGGGCTTGAACGTCTGCCTGGCGCGGGCCAGGTCGGCTTCGTCCCAGTAGCCGATCAGGATGCCGCCTTCGGAAATGCGCGGCTGGACTTCAATCGACTCGATGGTGCCGTCGGCCACCGTGGCGCGCTGGCGCGGCTGGCGGGCCCAGCGGAACAGCAGGTCCTCCATGCGCTTGCGCACCGCCTCGTGCGCGGGCGAGGCGCCCAGGTCGACGAATTCGTTCGGGTCTTCCTGCAGGTCGTACAGCATTGGCCGGTAGCCTTCGGCCAGCACGTATTTCCAGCGTTCATCGCGCACCATGCGCAGCCAGGCCTGGCGCGCGGGCGTGCCCAGCGCGATGCGCGAATCCTGGAAGGCGTAGTCGTACTCGCAGATGACGTGGTCGCGCCAATCCGGCGGCGTCTGGCCGAACAGCAGGGGCCGCAGCGAACGGCCGTCCATGATGTGCGGCACCGGCACGCCGCCGCAGGCCTCAAGGAAGGTGGGCGCCAGGTCTATCGCCTCGACCATGGCGGCGCAGCGCGTGCCGCGGGCGGCGTCGGCGCGCGGATCCGGGTCATAGACAATCAGCGGCGCGCGGATGACGGGTTCATGGAACAGGTCCTTTTCCCCCATCCAGTGGTCGCCCAGATAGTCGCCGTGATCGGACGTGAACACGATCATGGTGTTGTCGAACAGGCCGCGCGCCTCCATGAAGCGGAACAGCGCGCCGAGTTGGTCGTCGATCTGCTTGATCAGCCCCATGTAGCCGGGCATGACCGCCTCGCGCACGCCAGGCTCGGAGAAGGTCGCCGACACGCGATGCTGCATCATCGCCGCATACACCGGATGCGGGTCGGCGCGTTCGGCCTCCGATCGCACCACCGGCAGCGCGTCCTGCGCGCTGTACATGCCGGCGTAGGGCGCCGGCGCCAGATACGGCCAGTGCGGCTTGATGTAGGACAGGTGCAGGCACCAGGGCTGCTCGCCCGCCTCGGTGATGAAGTCCATCGCGCGGCGCGTGATGTAGGGCGTTTCCGAATGCTCGTCGGGCACGCGCGCGGGCAGGTTGGAATACTTCAGGAACCAGCCCGAGCGCACCCTGCCGTCCGTGTCGACCGCGGAATTGGCCCAGCTTTCCCAGGGGTTGTCGCCGCCATAACCCTGTGCGCGCAGATAGTCGTTGTAGCGCGGGTCCGGATCGTGGCCCGAATAGGGATGGATGCCGTCGTCGCGCTCGTAGGCGTCGAAGCCACATTCGGCAATGCGGCGGCCAATGACAGAGGCAGGGTCTATGCCCAGCCGCGACATGCCGGCCGTGTCGGCGCGCATGTGGGTCTTGCCCACCAGCACCGAGCGCACGCCCAAGGGCCGCAGATGGTCGCCTATGGTCATCTCGCCGGCCTTCAGCGGCACGAAGTTCCAGCTGGCCCCGTGCGCATGCACGTAGCGCCCGGTGTAGTAGCTCATGCGCGACGGGCCGCAAACGGGCGACTGCACGAACGCCCGGTCGAAGATCACGCCGCGCGCGGCCAGCGCGTCCAGATTCGGGGTCTTCAGCCTGGGATGGCCAAAACAGGAAAGATGGTCGTAGCGCAGCTGGTCGCACATGATGAAGAGAATGTTCTTCACGCCTCGGGTCATGCTAGGCTCCTGTCTCCGATGGGCATGCAGGAATTCTATCGACGGCCTGCGCGCGCATCCCTTGAATTGTTTTGATGTCGATTACCCCAGGTAATCGGCCGGAGAGGCGGTTTGCGACTCCAGCATCTGAACCTGTTGCTCACCCTGGCCCGGACCGGCAGCATGCGCGCCGCCGCGCAGGTGCTGAACGTGTCGCAGCCGGCGTTGACCAAGTCGCTGCGCCAGCTGGAAGAAGAGGTCGGCGCCGAGCTCGTGGTGCGCACGCCCAAGGGCGTGCGGCTGGCGCAGGCAGGCGAGATCCTCGCGGCACGCGCCGCGGTCGTCATGCGCGAAATCGAAAAGGCTCGCGAAGACCTGGCCTGGCACCTGCGCGGCGCCGAAGCCCAGGTGACCTTGGGCGTATCGCCCGCGGCCGCGATCCTGCTGGCGCCGGGCGCGGTGGCGCGCTATGGCGCGCGCTGGCCGCAGGTGCGGCTGCGCGTGCGCGACACGCTGTATCCGCAGGCGCTGGAGCGCATCCGTTCCGGCGAACTGGACATGGCACTGGGGCCGCTGCCCGAGGCGGGCGGCGGCGGCGACCTGGCCGTGCAGCCGCTGTTCGAAAGCCAGTCGGTCATCGTCGCGCGGGCATCGCATCCGCTGGCAGGCGCCCGGCGTCTGGGCGAGCTGGCCGAGGCGGCTTGGGTGCTGACGGGGCCGGCGCAGGGGCCGGGCGATCCCAGGGCGCTGTATGCCGACGAAACGCAGGCGCGCGCGTTGCACCTGCAGCTCGAATGCGAGTCTTTTTCCACGCTGCTGGCGTTGATGCCGCAGCTGGACCTGATCGGCATCATGCCCCAGGGGTTCCTGGACCGCTACGGGCCGACGTTGGGCCTGGTGCGGCTGGCCATCGCCGATCCCTTGCCCAAGACCGTCATCTATGTGACGCACCGCGCCGATGCGCCGCTGACCGTGCCGGCGCGCCGCCTGCTGGACGCGCTGCTGGGCGAGGCCGCGCAGCTGGCTGCCCACCCCTGAGCCGTAACGGATCGGTCCAAAAGGTTGAGGCGCGCCGCAGACGCCATGCCAGCGGCGTAAGCCTCAATATCTTTGACGGTTGGCCATGCGCGGCCTTATTTTTTTGGATTCCTGCCGAGGCGCAATCCACGCCGCCTCGACATTCTCCAAGGCGACATCATGGTGATTGCAACGACAGTCCTGGTGGTGGGCGCCGGTCCGGCGGGCCTGCTCACCGCCGCCGAGCTGCAACGGCGCGGCGTCCAATGCCTGTTGATCGATGCGCACGAGCGGCCGCTGGAATGGGACCGCGCAACCGTGGTCCACCCCCGCTCGCTGGAGATCTTCGACTCGCTGGGCATCGTCGAGCCGCTGCTGGCCGCGGGCGTGAAGCAGCGCGGCGCGCGCATCCATGCCGACGGCAAGGTGCTGGGCGAGATCGACCTGGACCTTTGCGGCAGCCGCTACCCCTACAACATCGGGATTTCGGAAGAGGTCACCGAGTCCATCCTCGCCGATTATCTGGCCAGCCACGGCGGCAGCGTGCAGCGGGCCAGCAAGCTGGTGGACCTGCAGGAACGGCCGGACGGCATGCTGGCCAGGATCGAACGGCCGGACGGCGATATCGAAGTGCTGGCCGAGTGGGTGATAGGCTGCGACGGCCACCACAGCACGGTGCGCGAACTGGCCGGCATCGAACAGGACGGCCACGACATCAGCCAGCCTTGGGCGGTGTTCGATGCCGCAATCAGCGGCTGGCCCGAGATTTTCGAGGCCAACTACGCCTACCTGGACCGGATCCCGGTGATCTTGACGGCGCTGCCGGGCCAGCGCTGGCGCGTGTACCTGCGGCCCAGCGCCGAAGATTCCGATCTGGTGGCCGATGCCTTGTCCACGTTGCGGCGCTATCTGCCCCAGGCCAATTTCGAAGACGTGGCCCACCCGGCGCGCTTCCGTTGCTACACCAAAGTCGCGCGGCAATTCCGGGCCGGCCGCATCCTGCTGGCTGGGGACGCCGCGCATACCTGCAGCCCGGCCCAGGGCCATGGCATGAATAGCGGCCTGCACGACGCCGTCAACCTGGCCTGGAAGCTTGCGCTGGTCTGTGGCGGGCAGTGTTCGGATTGGCTGCTCGACAGCTACCAGGCCGAGCGCCGGCCGGCCGCGCAGCGCGTGCTGGCATCGGGCGACGAGGCCGAGAGCGCCCAATTGGCCACGAACCCCGACGTGCTGCGCGAGCGCAATGCCGCCATCCGCAAAGCCTTCGAGGACGGCGCCTCGCAGCATCACGAGGCGGTGGCCGAGGCGGAACTGGACATCGACTACCGCGATTCGCCCATCGTCATGGGAGACCGGCACGACCCGGTTTCGCCCGGCCAGCGGCTGCCGGACCAGATCCCGATCCGCCTTGCGGCGGGCGGCGCGGGGATGCTGCACGAACGCACCCACCGCAAGGGCCATACGGTCTTCATCCTGGGCGGCCCGCGGACGTCCGCGGACGCGCTCGCCCAGGTCCGCGCCGCAATCGAGCCGCTATCCGACGGCGCCATCATCGAGGCCGTGGTCGCCTTGACGGCGAACGGGGATATCGGCGGCGTGGACGGTTATCTGGATCTCTCGATGGCCGGCAGGCTGGGCGTGCGGCATATCCTGGTGCTGGCGGTCAGGGCGGACGGCCATGTCGGGCTGCGCTCGGAAGAGCGCCACGCGGAGACCCTGGGGGCTTACGTAGCGCGGCTGCGCATGCCTGCGCCGGCCTCCTGATCGGGGGCGGGCGCCTGCGCCACGCCCGGCACGCCGCGCCGGATGTTGCGCGAGAATTCGGCCGCATCCACGGTGGCGCGGGCGCGTTGCGTGTAATGGCCCGCCTGCCGGTAGGCCTGCGGACTGTCCGCGCCTGCGAGGGCGTCCAGGCGGTACAGGTACTCGGGCAGATAACCGGAGAACAGCACGCGGTAGTCGAGCGGCAGCCCCGGCACGATCTGGTCGGCCAACCGGTACACGATGGTGGTGCAGTTGCCCGTCAGCGTGTTGTAGAAGCGCGGCTTGTCCGCCAACCGGGTGGCGGTGTCCACATAGGACAGGAACAGCTTGCGGGCCGCGCCCTCTGGCATGTGCACGCGGTACAGATAGCCTTCCTCGCCGCGCACATTGGTGCGCACGCGCAGGCTGTCTTCCTCGGTCGAGGCCAGCACGGACAGCTCGTACTGGCGGAAGAAGCCGCCGATTTCCGAGAACTCGTCGTGCAGCTTGCGGCGGATCTCCACCGAGAACACCACGTATTGGCCGTCGCTGAAGCCGAACGACACCAGGGCGTGGGCGATGGCGGGCCGGCCCCAATAGGACAGCGCCAGGTCCACCGAGGCGAGGCGCGACAGATCGTAGCGGCGGGTCTCCCAACGCACGTCGTAGTCCGTGCGCGTGCGCCAGTCGAAATTGCGCACGTTGCGCAAGGTGACGATGTCGCCCTCGATGGTGCCTTGCGTCTGGCGCTCCACTTCCGGCATCCACTGACGGTCGTTGGACGGACGCACGCCCAGCCGCCACCAGGCCAACAGCGCCAGCAGCAGAACGCTGAACAGCCAGGCAGGCCGGGACTCTCCGATGGACAGTCCGACCAGCGCGGCGGCCGCGAGCGCGAGCCATGCCGCCGGCAGGACGGCGCGCGCGCGGCCGGGGAACGGAGACTGGAACCAGAGCGCCGCCGCGCCCCAGGCCGCGCCGGCCACGATGGCCACTCCGCCTACGATCTGCGCAATCATGGCGTCTTCATGCGCGTTGCGGGGCCGTCATTGCGCCCCTTGCGAGGATTCGGCCTGCTCCGCGTTGCGGGCCTGCGCCTTGCGGTCCTGCTTGCGCCAGCCCGCGCGCATGCGGGCGATCTGGCGCAGCGCGTCCTGCGACATCTTCCACCAGCCGAACGGGCGCGGGTCGGCCAGCATGCTGAGCGCGCGCGCATAGTCCAGGGTGAGGCCCGGGGTCCAGGCCATGGTCAGCGCGCGCTTGCGGATCTGCGCGGCCACCCACAGTTCAGGCGTCAGCAAGAGGCGCAGCAGCACGCGCCATCCTGCCTTCGGGCCATGCAGGCGTCCCACCACGCCGTCCAGCGCCGCTTCCAGCGCGCTGGACACCGAACTGGAGCAGTTGCGGTGCGTCAGGTTGTAGATCTCGGTCTTGCGGTACTCGTTCCAGAAGGCCTGCAGCTTGGCCGCGTCGTAGTTGCGGATGCGCACTCGCATCGTGGACGGCGTCCAGGCCTTGGATTCGGTGGCGTAATCGGGCTGGTACACGCCTGGCACGTTGTTCTCGGCCGTGGCGCGCAGCAGAGTGCCGAACTGTTCCGGAGAGTGGTCGATCTCCCGGGCCGGATACAGGCTGATGTACACGCCTTCCGGCGATTCCAGCGCGGCGTGGCCGGTCGACACCACGCCGTTGATGTCGACGGCGGCGATGTAGCGATTGACCACGGGGTAGTTGCGCGTCTCGGTCTTGGCCGAGCCCGACGGCGTCCAGACGTGGACGGTCAGCGCGCGCTCGGATTCCAGCGGGGGACCGTCGAACACCGTCTGTGCGGGCGCGTCGGCGCGCGTCGGCATGAAGTCTGGATGCGGATTGACGTCCAGCGCCGGGTTGGAGTCCAGGTGGCGGACGCGGCGCGCCAGCGACAGCAGCCGCAGCCCTGTAAACGCCAGGAACAGGCCCAGGCAGTATGGCACCGTGCCGACGTAATGGGTCGGGTAGGGCTGGAAAAAGAAAATGGCCAGCAGGATTTCCGCCACGCCCGAGGCGAAGACATAGCGCCAGCGCTCGTAGCGCACCACGTAGGCGGCGGTGCATTGGATCAGGCCGTCCACCAGGAACATGAGGCCGAACAGCATGGATAGCGCGAAATGCCCGTGATGGTGGCCGATCAGGACCAGGCTGCCGGCCGTCAGCACGATGGCGCCCTTGGCATAGCGCAGCACCCGCTGCCCGCCCACCCCGGACTTGGCGATCATCAGCGTGGCCAGGCCTTCGATGACCAGCAGCGCCGCGAAGAAATTCAGCGGGAAATAGACGGCGTTGTCGAGCGCGTCGATGAACAGCGTGACGCCTGTAATGCAAAGCAGGCCGCCGATGATATACAGCCCGCGGGCGCGCTTGCGCAGATAGTCCACGCCCAGCAGCAGCAAAACCAGATTGGCCATTGCGCTTGATCCTCCTCTTCCGTGACCCCGTTACAGTGCTAGATATTTGGTTTGCTAACCAAGTTAACAAATTTCCTGGCAGCTATGCAGGTATTCTTCCTGACGCATCCGTCTGCGATCTTTCCCGGGACATGGCATGAACACCAAGACCAGCCGCGCAACAAAAGAGGCAACGCAAGAGACACCCTCCAGCCTGATAGACGCCAGGATCCGCGAACTGGACGACTGGCGCGGCCAGACGCTCGCGCGGGTCAGGGCCATCATCAGGCAGGCCGATCCCGGCGTGGTAGAGGAATGGAAGTGGCGGGTGCCGGTGTGGTCGCGCGACGGCATCATCTGCACTGGCGAAACCTATAAAGGCGCCGTGAAACTGACCTTCGCCAAGGGGGCGGCGCTGGAGGACCCCACCGGGCTGTTCAACGCCAGCCTGGACGGCAACACGCGGCGCGCCATCGATATCCGCCAGGGTGAAACCCTGGACGAAACGGCCCTGGCTGCGCTGATCCGCGCCGCGGTGCGCCTGAATGCGGCGGGGAAATCGGCAGGCGCGAAAAAATAGCTCGCGCCTGAGGTTCAGGGCAACAGCCCGGCCTCCCGCAACAGCGGCTCCTCATACTCGGAGCCTTCCGCCGGATATCGCAGGTCCGCAAGCTTGCCGGCCTTGGCCAGCGCCCAGACGATGCTTTCGCCGGCGGGCAGCGTGTCGGGCGCCTGGGCGTACAGCGGATCTTCAAATGCGGCGCTCGCCGGGGCGATCGTCCAGCCCTGGGCGTTCAGCGCCGCAATCACGTCCGGCAGGGCTGCCGCATTGAGCTGGTTGGTGTGCAGCAGCATGACATGCTTGGGGCTGCGGCCCAGCACCTCGCGGGCCAGCCCGTCGTAATAGGCCGCCCGGTCCAGCAAATGGCGGACGTACCGCTGTTTCACGCCCTGGGCCCGGGCGGTGTCGCCCGCCTTCATGTGATCGGCATAGACGCGGCTGTAGTACCAGTCGCTGGCATCTATGGATACCAGCCCGTTCCTGTAGCGGTTCTGCGCCATCCAGTCCCGCATGCCGTCCCGCTTGGCTTGCGTATCGCCTTCTTTCAGGTACGGGAACCGCAGCATCGGCACGAAGGTAGGCAGGCTCCGCAGGGCGGCATCGGCGCTTTTTACATCGGCAATGAATGCTTCCAGCGACACCTTGGGGTCGGCAAGGCTGCGGTGGCTGGCCGTATGGTTGCCAACCCAATGTCCCGCCCTCGACCATTGCGCCACCAGCGCGAGCCCGTCGGCGCCACCTATGCTGCGCAACGCGGGAAACAGCGCGGACTGGATCCCGTGCTTCTGCAAGGCCTCCAGCAGTTGGGAATTCCATAGCGCGGCCTGGGGCTGCTTATCGGGATCGAGTCCGTCGTCAAAGGTCAGGGCCACGGTCTGGGCGGAGCACCACGACGCCCATAGAGAGAAGCCGACGGCAAAAATGCGGCGTAGGGAAAAGCGGGAAGCCATGCAGGGAAGCAAACCTCGGATGTCGTTGCCACGCACGCCAGGAATTCCACCCTGGCGTCCCGTGCCCCGGCGGATGCCGGGGCATCAGGATAGCAGCCAGGGCAAACGGGCGCGCCGATCATGTCAGGCCCCCGCCGGCCTGATGTTCTGGTTGTGCCGGAACAGGTTGTGCGGGTCGTAGCGGGTCTTGGCCTGGACCAGCCGGTCGAAGTTCGGGCCGTAGGCCGCGCCCAGCCGCTCCGGTTCGTCTTGCGTCAGGAAGTTCACGTACACGCCTCCTTGCGCATAAGGCTCGGTGGTGCGGAACAGCGTCCGGGCCCAGGCGATGCAGCGCTCGTCTTCTTCCGGAAAGTCCCAGCGTCCGTGCACGTTCATGGCGAATTGCGCCGCACGGTGCGGATAGGCCATGGCGGACACCGGCACCTGCGCGGCCACGCCGCCGATGTAGCCCAGGAAGATCTCGCATTGCGGCGACGGCAGGTTTTCCACCGCAGCGACGATGGCGTCGATCAGCCCGTCTTCCAGGCCCCCCAGATTGTGCGACTTCCAGTAGTTGCGGGCGCCGGGCGTAAGCAGCGGGTCGAAGGCCTTTTGCCAGGCGGTGTAGGGCATGGGGCCCAGATGCTCGCCATAAGGCGTGCCGAAGCCGCGCACCACTTCGACCGCGGCCGGACCTAGCGCCGGATCCCCTGAATAGCACATGGCGAAGGCGACCATGGGCTTGCCATGCACATCTTGAGGCAGGAAGGGCAGCGGCGGCGCCAGGCGCAGCACGGCCCAGACCGTCAGTTCCTGGGGCAGCGTCGCCAGCGCATCGCGGTACTTCGACAGCGCTTGCTTGCCTTGTTCCAGCGGCAGCACCACCAGGCCGCCATACACCTCGGGGCCGACCGGATGCAGCTGGAATTCGAACATCGTGACCACGCCGAAATTGCCGCCGCCGCCCCGGATCGCCCAGAACAGGTCCGGGTTGTCCTGCTCGCTGGCGTGCAGCAGCTTGCCGTCCGCGGTGATGACGTCGGCCGAGAGCAGGTTGTCGATGGTCATGCCGAACCTGCGGGTCAGCCAGCCGAAGCCGCCGCCCAGCGTCAACCCGGCCACGCCGGTGGTGGAATTCACGCCCAGCGGCGTGGCCAGGCCATAGGCCTGGGCTTCGTGGTCGAAATCGGCCAGCGTGGCGCCGGGCTCCACATAGGCCCGGGCGCGCAAGGGATCGACGCGCACCGACTTCATCGGCGACAGGTCGATCATCATGCCGTCGTCGCAGACCGCGGTGCCAGCGATGTTGTGGCCCGCGCCGCGCACGGACAGGACCAGGCCGTTGTTGCGCGCGAAATCCACGGCGCGGCGCACGTCGGCCGCGCCCGCGCATCGGAAGATCACCGCCGGCCGGCGGTCTATCATCGCGTTCCAGATCTTGCGGGCGTCGTCGTAGCCGGGGTCGCCCGGGCAGAGGACCTGGCCTCGGGCCGAGGCTTTCAGATCATCCAGGGCGCTATCGGAAAGTTTGCTCATCACACACCTCCTTGAAGGTGCTGCTTCGTGAACAACCTCTGAAACTGGGGCCTGCGTAGCAGGCCCTGGCCGCCTATGGGTTCGGGCGCGGCATGGGAGACGCCTCCTGGGTAGAGGGCCATGACCCGGAAAGGGCGGCGCGCCGCGCCGGGAGCCGGTCGGCCCGCTCCCGTTTTGCGCGCCGTGGCGTGCGTATCTGGAAAGCTTACTCCTCGCTGGTCCATTCCACCTGCACGCCGAGGCTGCGCAGGTTTTCGACGAAGCGCGGATGGGCGCGGCGGATCGGCGTGGCGTTGCGGATTTCCGAACGGCCGTCGATGCTGCTGGCGATCATGAAGAGGGCGATGGCGACGCGGATGATGTAGGGGCTTTCGACCACCGCCGGCGTCAGCGGCCGGCCGCCGAACGTGATCAGGCGGTGCGGATCGGACGAAAACACGTGCGCGCCGAACTTGGACAGTTCGCCGGCCCAGCCCAGCGCGCCGTCGTAGACCTTGTTCCAGAACATGGCGTTGCCCTCGGCGCACACGCCCAGCGCGATGAAGATGGGCAGCAGGTCCACCGGGAAATAGGGCCACGGCGCCGCCTCGACCTTGGTCAGCACATTGCTGGTGAAGGGCGTCTGCACCTTCAGCGGGCCCGAGCGCAGCGCGCGCGACCAGCCGTTCTCGTGCACGATCTGCACGCCGAACTTGGCGAAGGTGCGGTCGATCAGCGGGAAGTTCGCGGGCGTGCTGTTGCGCACCACCACGTCGCCGCCCGTGATCGCGCCCAGCGCGAGAAAGGTGGTGATCTCGTGGAAGTCTTCCTCGAAGGTGAACTCGCCGCCGCCCAGGCGGGCGCCGCCGCGCACCGTCAGCCGCGAGGTGCCGATGCCGTCGATGTCCGCGCCCATCATCGCCATGAAACGGCAGAACTCCTGCACGTGCGGCTCGGAGGCGGCGTTGGTGAGCGTCGACTCGCCCTGCGCGGCGGCGGCGCACAGCACGAAGTTCTCGGTGGTCGTCACCGAGGCATAGTCCAGCCAGTGGTGGGTCGGCTTCAGGGGACCGCTGCTGCGGACCAGCAGCGAGCCGCTGGCGCGCTCCACTTCGCCGCCGAAGGAGCGGAAGATGTCCACGTGCGGGTCGATCTCGCGCACGCCCAGGGTGCAGCCCTTGACGTTGTCTTCCAGCCGCGCCACGCCGAAGCGGGCCAGCAGCGGCGGCACCAGCATGATGGACGAGCGCATTTCCTCGGGCAGCCGGTGGCGCGCGGCGTCGAAGGCGGTGTCGCGGTGGTGCAGGTCCAGGGTGCGGGTGGACTCGTCCAGCCGCACCTCGCTGCCCAGGGTGCGGAAGATGTCCAGGATCTTGCGCACGTCGGTGATGTCGGGCACGCCGTGCAGCCGCAGCGGCTGGTCCGTCAGCAGGGTGGCGCACAGCACCGGCAGGACCGCGTTCTTGTTGGCCGAAGGGATGACGCGGCCGCGCAATGGGGTGCCGCCGTGGACGATGAGGTTGGACATGGAGCGAGTAGGACGAAAAGAAAGAGGGAGGGGAGCCGCCAAGGCTCCCGGTAAATTCACACTGTAAGGGGGCGTGGCACCCGTGTCATGCCGGCTTGGCGGCGCCGGGGCCGGGATTCTTGCGGATCAGCACCCAGCCGCCTATGGTCAGCGCCAGGCCGGCCCCCAAATAAGGCAAGCCGAAAATCAGCGCCCAGAAAAACAGCGCCGTATAGGCGTCGTTGGCCGCCTGCTTGCCGCCGGTGGCCGGATTGAAGATGCCGGGTTCCATCGCAAGCAGGGCGCCGAGCAGGTTCAGCAGGACGGCCAGGCCGAGCATGGCGCAGCCCCAGCCGATCAGGCGGCGGAAATTGGGAATGCGGACCAGCGCCGCGACGAGCGCCAAGCCTATCAGCAGCGACACGATGCCCGTCGTGATCAGCATTTTGTCCAGCGCTGCCATGTAGGCAAGCCCAGTCAAGTCCGCCAGCCCGAACGCGTGCTGCATGACCGGATTGACGACGCCGCCGCTGGCCCAGGCGACGAGCAGGCCGAACGCGATGCTGGTGAGCCACTTGGTCAGGGCAGAGGGCATGCGGGAGTCCTGTTCATAATGCGGTGCAGCGAGAATACTGCGGATTGCTGCTGACGATTGAGACCGGCGGTAACCGCGATCCGGGCAAGGCGCCGCCGCCTAGGGCCGGCGCCGCAGTCTTTCCTGGTGCAGCAGCCTGACCTGTTCGGCGAACTCCGGCACCGGTCCTTCGACGGGAATGCCGTCCACGACCTCGGCGATGGCCAGCGGCCGCACCTTGGACGTGGGGGCGACACCCCATTCCCGCAGCCATTCACGGTATTGCGCGGAGGAGCTGGCATAGACGATGCGGCCCAATCCGACCCAGCCATGCGCCGACGCGCACATGGAGCAGTGTTCGCCAGAGGTATAGACGGTGCAGGCGGCGCGCTCGGCCGCCGGCACATTGCTGGCGGCCCAACGCGCGATCTCGAATTCCGGATGCCGCGTGCGGTCGCCGCCGGAGACGTGGTTGTGGTCTTCGAACAGGACCACGCCGTCGGGCGAGACCAGGACCGAGCCGAAGGGCTCGTCGCCAGCTTCCAGCGCCTGTCTGGCGAGTTCGATACAGCGCGCCAGGTGCTTCTTGTCCGTTTCTGTAATCATGCGAGCCTCCTTGTGTATGCCGCGCGGCGCGTGGGGACCGGCGGCTGTGGGTGGGGAGGCCGCCGGCATGCATCCGCAAGCATAGCCTTGTTGCAGGCTGGCTCAGTAATACACGTCCACGTAGTCCGTCAGCCCGCCGCAGGCTTCCATCTGCTGCAGGCGCCAGTACTTGCGCTTGCCGGTCGCGCGGAACTCGAATTCGCCGTTGCGCTCGCAGCGCCGGCCCTTGTCCGGCGCGTCCAGGATCAGGATCGTGCCGCGGAAGATGAAGCGGTCGCTGGCGATGGAGACGATATCGCCCTTGATCTTCAGCGTGCCTTCGTGGTTGGCCTGAGTGCCCTCGATGCGGACCACGTCGTTTTCATCCGTCGCGGTCAGGTGGCCGCGCTGCGCGGACCAGAGCCATTGCAGCGTGATGCCGCTGTTGTTCATCAGGCGCTCGTAGGCGGCCTGGTTCTGGATGTCGGTCTTCTGCACCGAACCCGAGGGCGCGGCCGCGGCCGGAGCCGCAGCGGTCGGGGCAGAAGCGCCTTGATGCGCCCTCACTTGGGCCGCAGCCATCGTCGGCACAGCCGCGGCCATGGCCAGGCTTGCCGCCAGCAGCAGGCTGGACATCCGCTTTTTTCCCAGGGCGATGGGGGTGTCGCGCTCGAGGTTCTTGTGCATGGTTCTCGTCAAGTAAGGGTAGGAGGGCGCGGCCGCCCGGTCCGGGCAACCTGACGGGGACGCCGCCAGGGATGCGCCTGGGCCGAGGGTCGGCGGGCGCATAACTTAGCATGGTCATCGGACCCCGATAATTGCTGTTGTTTGAGCTTGTGTATCCATTGGTTATTTGCATTACCAATGAATACCTCCAGACGCCGCGCCAGTCCATGCCCCCCGCCCACTCATTGTTTGGCGGCTGCGCTCTGCGCCCGGAAGGCGGCTTCGCCCGCATCGGAAATCTCGACCCATTTCCTGTCGGGCGCGGCGTCCGGCACATAGCTGTCGTGCCAGTTCCACCACTTGTAGGTCGGCGTCTGCGGATAGCCCTCGGGCGAATCCTCCCAGACTTCCTGGCGCCCCAGCGGCGTGATGTCCAGGTAGTTCCAGGTGCCGCCCATCTGCTCGTCGCCGCGGTTGTTGAGGAAGTAGGTGCGGAAAATGCGGCCGCCGTCGCGATAGAACACATTGGTGCCATGCCACTCGTCCACGCCGAAGTCGGCATCGAAGCCGTCGGTCAGCGTGTACCAGGGCATTTTCCAGTCCATCTGCGCTTTCAAGCGCGCGATGTCCGCCTGCGGCGCGCGGGAAACAAAGACCAGCGTGGTGTCGCGGGCGTTCAGGTGCGCCAGATGAGCGACCTGGTCCGCCACCATGGAGCAGCCGCGGCAGGCATGTTCCGGCCAGCCGTACACGCCCGGTTCGAAAAAGGCGCGGTAGACGATCAGTTGGCGGCGGCCATCGAACAGGTCGGGCAGGGCGAGCGTGCCCGAGGGGCCCTCGAACACATAGGTCTTGGCCACTTCCGTCCAAGGCATGCGCCGGCGTTCGGCGGCCAGCGCGTCGCGGGCGCGGGTGTGGGCTTTTTCCTTGACCAGCAACTGCTGGCGGGCGGTTTCCCAGTCCTGGGGCGAGACGACCGGGGGCGTGCGCATGGGGGTGCCATTGCTTGATGCAGTCATGATTTCCTACCTCCTTATCGCGGGCCGGCGCCCTGGCGCAAGGGTCTGCGCGCAGACTGGCTGCTCGGCGGCCTGGAAACAGTCTGGCATCGCCGGGCCGAGAGGGGGGAGTAACAAATCCGGCGCAATTCCGCCGGCGGCCGGCTCAGAAACTTACCGCCAGGCCCACCGAGAAGCCCGACACGTTGTTGCCGAACACATAGCGGCCCACCAGCCGGGTGCGGGTGATGATCATGTTGTAGGCGCTGGAGTCCAGCTCAAGGCCGGCGCCCACCGAGGTCAGCCGGTCGAAGCCCAGGATGCCGCGCTGGTCGCCAAGGAACTCCGAGTGCGTCAGTTCCAGCACGTAGCGCAGCGGCCGTTGCAGCATGACGAATCCCGTGGGGGCGCGGTAGCGCGCCCACAGATTGGCCGATTGCGCCGTGGCATGGCCTTGCACGGCCGTGGAGCTGTCGAAGCTCTGCAGGCGCAGGTCCGAATAGCGCAGCTCCACGTCGACCTCGTAGCCGGGTCGGTAGTGCTCGTAATCCAACATGAGCGAGCCGCCCAGGCCGTAGGCGTTGAGCGAACCCTTGTCCAGGAAATCGATGTCCTTGCCAGTCTGGCGTCCCACATACCAACTGGCCGCGCGCAGGTCGCTGGTGACATTGCCCAGCGCGAAATTGAAGATGGGGCGCAGTTTCAGTTCGTCCGTGAGCTTGAAGTCCCAGCCGATGCCGCCGGTGGCGGATACGCTGTTCCACTTGGTGGGGACGGTGCGAGACTCCGCCCCTTGCGTGGCGACGAAAGTCGGATCGTAGCGGCTCCAGGCCAGCACGCCTTCAAGGTAGATGGGCACGGATTTGGAAATGGTGTCGCCGCCGCCCAGCTGCGACATGGAGAATTCGCTGGACCCGGAGACCGATCCAGTGCCGGCGCCGATGTTCAGGGCGCTGGTCGTGATGTCGGGCACGATGGAGAACGACATGATGGCCAGCACGCCGTTGGCGCGCTTCTGCAGGTCGTCCTTGCTCAGGCGCAAGCCTTGCTGCGCCAGGGCGGGAGCAGCCGCTGCGCAGGCCAGCAGGGCAAGCAGCCGGCCCATATGTCGTTTCGCCATGCTCAGGGGCAGGGGCATGTCATCTCCGGAACGAATGCGTGTCCAATGGCGGCAGCCAGCCTTGGGGCGTCAGGCAATCTAGGGGGCGGCGGCAGGCGGGTCAACCATGGATTGGCGCTGGGCTGCCAGCAGAGTGTCGCTCTGGTCGATGCGGATGGTTCCTATCCGCGGAAATTCGAAATCCACGATGATGTAGATCGCCGCCGTCATGACCACCGCATAGACCAGCTGGTGCAGCATGCTGTCGCGCTGGGCGACCGCCAGTTTGGATCCGATGAGGCAGGCGCACACCAGCGCCAGAAACACCAGGAACGCGTAGGTGGCGACGGGGGGATGGACCTTTTGCGCCACGGTCTGGGCGGTGGACACGTCGAACATGTCATTGACCGCGCCGATGTACGACGCCGCGAAGGGCGGCACGGTATTGCGGGCGGCGCTCATCGACGTGGTCCAGATTTCTTTCTGCAGCGCGCCGACCCGGCCTGCGATCGCTTCGCGCTGGCCCAGGTCGGAAACGTGGCTGTAGTATTCGATGCGCCCGTCCACGTAGCGCCGGAACTGCTCGCGCAGCTTGGGCTGGTCCGCGGCATTGAGCATGTCGATCCGCAGCCAGGCCGTGCCGATGGCGTTGACCTCGAGCACCAGGAGGTTGCGGCGCTCGGCCATGCGCTGCGCCGCGCCCGAGAACGTGAAAGCCACCAGCAGGCCCAGCAGCGCGAACACGGACGCCTCGATGGCGGCGGCGCCGGCGCCGCTCTTGTCGTCGGCGCGATGGCCCAGGCGCTTGCCGATGCGCATCGCAAGCAGCAGCAGCGCGAAGAACAGGACCGCCAGACCCGCCAGCAGAAGGGAATAGTTCATCAGGTCACCACGCGTTCAATTGCGGTTGGTCGGGTACGGCGGCACAGCCTGGGCCTGGTCGCGCCACAGCGTGACGCGGTTGCGCCCCGCCTGCTTGGACGCGTACAGGGCCTCGTCAGCCCGCCGTATGACTTCGGAAGCGGACTCGCCGTCCTGCGGCCAGAGCGCGACGCCGATGGATATCGTCACGCGGCCCACGCTGTCCGGCATGAGACGGCGGGCCACGGCCGTGCGCAGGCGTTCGGCAACCTCGCAAGCCTTTTCAGCCGAACCGGTGGGCAACAGGGCGATGAATTCTTCTCCCCCCACCCTGAAGGCGCGGTCCTGGTCGCGCAGGCCGGCGCGGATCACCTCGGTCAGCGCGATCAGCACTTTGTCGCCCGTCATGTGGCCGAAGCTGTCGTTGATGCGCTTGAAGTGGTCCAGATCCATGGCGATGACCGCCACGGATGCGCCGTCTGCCGCGTAGGCGTTCAGCACCTCGGTCATGGCCCGGCGGTTCAGCAGACCGGTCATCGGATCCGTCAGCGCCTGGGTGTTCAGGCGTCCCACTTCGTCCTGATGCTGGTCCAGCGTCGATCGGACGGCCTCGCGCAACGTGTCGGCCTCGGCGTACCACGCGTTGAGCCGCGCGAGGTCCACGTCGCCCGACTTGCCTGCGGTCATGGCGCGCGTCAGGCGCGACAGCGGCGATGCGATGGCATAGGCCAGGCCGCACACCAGCAATAGCGTGAGCGCGATGGCCGGGATGGCGGAGCGCAGCGCATCCCCCAGCAATTCGCGCAGCGGCGACAGTACCTGATCCAGCGTACGCTGCGCCACCACCGCCCAATTGCCCTTGGGCAAGGGCGCGTAGCCGGTCAATACGGCGCCGCCGTCCGCCTTCGGATGCAGGGCGGCGCCGACGTTCCGGGCCGATTCGATGCTGGCCAGATCGAGCGTGTCGGGCGCGGCGTGCCGGCGGTACAGCACGTCGCCGTTGCTGCCGACCAGGAACACCGACATGCCGGCGATTTCGTCCCGGTCGCCGATGATCCGGTCCATGCCGCTGCCAGCATCCAGCGTGATGGCAATGGCCAGATAGGCCTGGGGCGCGCCGGCCGCGTCTTCCACGGGTTCGGCCACGGTAAGCACCGCGGCCTGCGCCCCGGGTATCTCCGTCACCCAGGCGCCCGAGCCTGGGGCGCTCACGCCCAGATCGGCAAGACGGAGGATCTTTGCATCCGCAAGCTGGCCCGTAGGCGAGCGGGCAACGATACGGCCGTCGGCGTCGGCCAGCATGACCGCGTGCAGCGAGTCGACCTGGCCGGCCAGGCGCTGCAATTCGCTCTGCAGCGCTTGCGGTTTTCCCATGGAGGCAGCGAGTTGGCCGGCGGCATTGCGGGCCTGGCGATGCAAGGCGGCAATGTAGACGTCGATGACCTCGGCCAGCTTCTCGGCGCGCGCGTGGTTGGCGGCCAGCGCATTCTTGATGATCTGCGCCTTCTGTACCTGGTAGCTGGAGTACATGGCGTTGGAAAAACCGACGGCGACGCTCAGCACGGCCAGGACGACCAGCACTGCAAGCAGGCCGATTTTGCGCTTGCGCAGGCCTGCGTGGCTAGACCGAGGGCTCATCGAGACTCCGTGCAATATTCCATGCTTGGGGGTGTATCGACCGCGTTGAGTTCGACAACAATAAATGGGGAGCCGGCCGTCTGCAACGCGAAACCCGATCAATAGCTATTCGCGATGGATTTGCGCAACGGTTTTTGCTTGCGCTATGACGCGGGAGCATCGCGCGCCGATCGCCCGCCGTTCAGTCAACATTTTCCAAATCTTGGTAACTGGACAGGCTGGCCTGGCCGGGTATTCTCAGACGATGCGTAAACCTGCAGCGCAGCCCGCCGTGCCTTCAAGCCAGTCCCCCCCAAAGACAGGAGATCCAGCATGCCCAGCAAAAACACGATTTGCCTCTGGTACGACCGCGACGCCCTGGAAGCCGCGCAGTTCTATGCCCGGACCTTTCCCGACAGCGCCGTCAGCAAGGTGCTGCGCGCGCCGGGGGATTATCCTTCCGGCAAGCAGGGCGACGTGCTGACGGTGGAGTTCACCGTGGCAGGCATCCCCTGCGTGGGCCTGAACGGCGGCCCGGCCTTCAAGCACAGCGAGGCCTTTTCCTTCCAGATATCCACCGAGGACCAGGCCGAGACCGACCGCCTGTGGAATGCCATCGTCGGCAATGGCGGCCAGGAAAGCGAATGCGGCTGGTGCCGGGACAAGTGGGGCCTGTCCTGGCAGATCACGCCGCGCGTGCTGATCGAAGCGATCTCGGACCCCGACCCTGCCATCGCCAAGCGCGCGTTCGACGCGATGATGACCATGGGCAAGATCGACATCGCGGCCATCGAGGCCGCGCGGTGGGGGTAGGGGGAGGATTCCTCCTTTTGGCTGATTCCGGCGGGAACCGCGCGATCTATCATGGAAGCGCCGCGCCGGGGCAGCCATCCGCATGGTTCGTCCCGAGGGTGGCAAGTGCTTGCGCTATCTTGCTCGGGGAGCTTTTGCCATGGCCACGCTCGCGGTTCGCCTGATGGCGTTTGTCGTGCTTGCGGGCTGCGGCGCCGCGGCTCATGCGGGGCCCGGACAGGCCATGGAGGCCACCGGCACGTCGCGCTCCTCATCGTCCTCGCGCAGCAACAACACCGGCGCCGCCATCGACGCGGCGCAAAAGGCGCTGAGCGATTATCTGCGCAGTTCCGACCAGCAGGACGGCGCGCTGCTCGATCAGGACGCGCAGGACCGCCTGCGTCAGCAGTACGAGGAGGCGCAGCGCGCGGCGGCTCAGGCCCGGGCGAAGCAGCAAGAGGCTGACTATCAGCGGAATCGCGACCGGATCAAGGAGCGCTATGGCGCCGATCCCGCGCTGAATCCGTGGGGTAGCGGTTCCGCCAGCCGCGACAAGCCCCGCAATGCGCCCGCCGACGCGCCGAACCCTCCGGCTTTAGCCAAGGCCGGGGCCAAGGACCCCGGGCTCGATTACGCCGGCCAGGCCTGCGAGTACTTCACGCGGCCCTCGGATGCCGCGCATCTGAACTATTACAGCGAAGGGTCGACCGTCGTGTACGGCGGACGCGTCTACCAATGCAAGGACGGCCGCTGGGCCTACCGCTATCCCGATACCGTGCTGAGCGCGCGCGACCGCAGCCGGCTTTCGGCCACCCAGCTGGAGAAGTGACATGTCATTGTTCGCGTCGGTCATGGCGGCCGTGCTGGCGTCTTCGACCCTGGGCGCTCCGCAGGGCTCGGGAATGGGAAACAGCGAAGCCTTGTACAAGGCTTATTCCAGCGCCTTGGACCAGGGCTTTCAGGCGATGGGGCCTGGCATGCAGCGCGCGCTGGCAACCTATTGCCAGGACGGGCTGTCCATCGACGGCTACTGCAGCATGGTGGAGCACGGCGCCATCATAGGCAGTCATCTCAGCGGCAATTACGAGGCTGTGCTGCGCTACAGCGACCGGTACGCAACGGCCATGCTTGCCTACCTGGGCGCCAACCGCGTTCCGGCCGGCGCCTGTATGCCCTTGAACGCAGCAGTGGTGAATCCACGCACGAGCAGGATTACGGCCTCCTGGGACGCTCTTTTGCCGTCCTTGGTCTACTTCGCTCAGACCAAGCTCAGGCTGCCCGCGAGCGGCTCCTATTACCAGGCGTTCTACTGCGCGCGCCGTGGGCCCAACAATCTGTTCGAGGACTATGACCCTGAACATTCCAGCGTGCCGGCCAGCGAGGCGGAAGTGCGTGTTGCGCGCAAGTTCGAGGCGGAGATCCTGCGGCCGTTCCGCGTCGCGAATGAACAATTGCACGCGGAACTCCTCCAGACCGCCGATCAAGACCGCGCGGCGGGCCGCCGTCACCTGCTCAAACGCTCCGTCCTGTTCGGAAACGCGTATGCGGCATGCAGCCGGGCGCGTTTCCCGGCCAACCTCTGCGGCTACCTGAGCACCGACCGCATCGAGGTCGATTATTACGAGCGCCAGTAAGCCGGCTTTCACGCACCCAACAGGAGAAGCGATATGTCATTGTTCGCGTCGGTCATGGCGGCCGTGCTGGCGTCTTCGACCTTGGGCGCGCCGCTGGGTTTGGGAACGGAACGGAGCGAAGCCTTGTACAAGGCCTATTCCAGCGCCTTGGACCAGGGCTTTCAGGCGATGGGGCCTGGCATGCAGCGCGCATTGGCAACGTATTGCCAGGACGGACGGTCCGTCGATGGCTACTGCAATTGGGCGGTGCAAGGCGCCATCATAGGCAGCTATCTCAGCGGCAACTACGAGGACGTGCTGCGCTACAGCGACCGCTATGCCGCTGCGAAGCTGGCTTATCTGCAATCCAGGCGCGAGCCACTGGGCGCCTGCATGGCGGTGTACGTGAGCACGGTGAAGCCTGGCACGACCAGCACTTTGATTTCCTGGAGTTCGCACGTGCCGTCGTTGAACTACCTGGCGCAGGCGCGGCTGAAACGGCCCGCGACGGGGCCGTACTACCAGGCGTTCTATTGCGCGCGACGGGCGCCGAATGACTTGCTGGACGCCTATGACCCCGAGCATTCCAGCGTCCCGGCGAGCGATGCGGAGTTGCGCGTGGCGCGCAAGTTCGAGGCGGAAATCCTGCGGCCAATGCGCACGGCGAGCGAGCAGATGCAAGCCGAACTCGTCCGTACCATCCAGACCGACAGCACGGCGCTCAGCCGCAATTTCCTCCAGACCGCGGTGCTGTACGGAAACGCCTATTCCGCGTGCAGCCGGGCGCGCTTCCCGGCCAATCTCTGCGGCTATCTCAGCGCGGATCGCATCGAGGTGGAATACTACGAACGCCAGTGAGCCCGCGCCGCTGTGCGGGTGCCGCTAGCTGGCATAACATGCACTGATTGCGATACGCCACGGAGCGCAGACAGTGCGATTGTCCGCCAGTCCGGATCACCGGGCGTTTTCCCGGCTGTGCCGCGCGCGGGACCTGCTCGCGGAGCTGCGGTCCGCGCAGGTTTCGGTCGCGGATGCCGCGCGCGAAGCGAGCATGTCCCCATTTCACTTCATCCGCCGCTTCGAGGCCGCGTTCGGCGAAACGCCGCACCAGTTCCGCACGCGGGAAAGACTGGCGGCCGCGCAGCGGCTGCTTGCGCATGGCCACGCCGTGACCGACGTGTGCCTGGAACTGGGCTACAGCAGCCTGGGCTCGTTCAGCACGCTGTTCGCGCGCAGGATCGGGGTCTCGCCCGCGCAATACCAGCGCAGTCTGCGCCAAGTCGTCCATATCCCCGACTGGACGCCGCATCCCCCGGCATGCCTGTTGCTGATGGGCGGACCAGCCGCTATCGCAATTTTCGAGAAGACGCGGCGCCGGCCTTGAGCCATGCTGGGGCTTTTGCGGCCCGGCCATGGTCATGCCGGATTTTGCGCCCAGGCATAAGGAGAGACGATGAGGATCAAGCTGAACAGCATATTTGTCGACGATCAGGACAAGGCGCTGCGCTTCTACACCGAGGTGCTCGGCTTTATCAAGAAGCAGGATTTTCCCGCGGGCGGCGCGCGCTGGATCACGGTGGTTTCGCCCGAGGGACCGGACGATCTGGAGCTGGTGCTGGAGCCCAACGGCCATCCGGCGGCCAGCGCCTACCAGACCGCGCTCAGGAATGACGGCATCCCCGTCACCGCCTTTGAAAGCGCCGACGTCCAGGCCGAAGCGCAACGCCTGAAGCAGAAGGGCGTGGTCTTCACGGTAGATCCGACCGCCGCGGGTCCGGTGACGATCGCGATCTTCTCGGACACCTGCGGCAACCTGATACAGATCTACCAGTTGAATGGCTGAGGCTGCCGGCGCGCGCTTCAGCCTCCGGCCGGCAGCACGTGCAGTCCGGTGCGCTTGACGAATTCCTCGTAACTGATGGGCGGCCCGGCCTTGGTGCTGGCGGCGTTGGCCTGCCAATGGACCCAGGAGCGTCCCGTGGTCGCGTCGTACACGACCTTGTAGATGTAGGTGGGCACGGCCACGCCCGCGCCTATGGTCTTGGGCTTGTCGGCATAGACGGGGCCGGTGAAGACGTACACGTCGCCCGCGGCGCGCATCACGTACTTGCGCGTGTCCTGTTCGATGCTGCTCCAGGCGCCGCCGTTGTGAATCTGGTCCTGCGGCACCATGTTGGCCAGCGAGAAGCTCTGCGCCATCGCCTCCGGCGTGGACATATCGCCTGCCGGCGCCATGTGGCCGCGCGAATAGCCGGAGCCGCGGTAGTCGTCCAGCTCGGCCCGCTCGGCGCGCGGCAGCCGCGCTTCGGCGTAGAACTTGTCGGTGCGGCGCATGCCCTGGGCCTGGGTCAGCATCTGGCGATTCAGGCGTTCCGCCACGAATACCGGCGTCTTGGTCTGCCCGTCGTGCAGGATGGCGAAGGCCGAGAAGCACACCTCCCGCAGCTTCTGGCCGCCCGGGACTTCCGGCGGGCGCGAATGCGGAAAGAACTGCCGGCATTCGGCAAACATCGTTTGAACAGGCGCCCCTGTCCGCGCTGCGGTCGGCACCGCCACGGGCGCCGCGGGCTGGCGTTGCTGCGGCCAGCCCAGGCGCGTGATGACTTCCTGCACCGGCGCCGGAATCCGCCACTGCGGATTCAGCATATAGGTGGCCGCGCCGAAACTCGCCAGCGACGAGAACAGCAGGGCCTTCAGGAATCGGGGGAAACGGCCGCTGGATCGGGATCCGGCCCGGGCTTTGGATCTGCTTGGGGGACTTCTCTTCTTGGAAGCGGGTGTCTTCGCGCGCGTCATTACTACCTGTGAGCTACTGCCCGATTGCAGTTGGCAATCGGCACCGCCCCGGATTGTAGATGAGTGGCAAATTTGCCACTTGCACGGATTCTTTCGTTTCCCGAGATGACTGCGAGGTCCGGTGTTGCATGATGCGCAACACGGCTTGTGACAGTAGTTACGCTATGTTTCCATGAGGCATTTCCCACGTAGAATTCTTGCTGGCCGCGGCGATTGCTGCGGCGCGATACCCACGCGTTCAAGATGTACGTCGATCTCCTCACCCTTTACTTCATCATTATCGGAACGCTGCTCGCCAGTGCAGGCCTGACGTTCTGGGAGCATCGGACCCATCCCAGCCGCAGCGGATCATTGCGCATCCTGGCGGCGGGTTTCGCCACGCTGGCCGTGGGCTGCACTGTCGCGCTGTTTCGCGCGAGGCTTCCCAGCCCGCTGGGCTCGGCCGTCGCCAATCTCATCGTCCTCAGCGGCTATCTCCTCCTCATGAACGGCGCGGCCTCATTGAGCGGCAGGCGCCACCGCGGCGCTTCCATTGGCCTGCTGGTCGTCATGGCGCTGATCTGGCTGGCGGCCGGCACCCAGCGGGAGGACCTGGTCTGGAAGTACATCAGTGCATTCCCGATCGCGTTGGTCAGCGGCGTGACCGCTTGGGAACTGCTGCGCTGCCAGTCGCTCAGGTCGTTGACGCCGCTGCGCATCGCAACGGCGGCGGTAACCATCCACGCACTGGTCTACGCCGCGCGCGCCTTCATCCTGCCGTGGTGGGTGGCGGAGCACGGGCCGGCCATACACCTGACCGCCAGCACCCTCACCATGTACGAAGGCGTGCTGTATTCGATCGTGCTGCCGATGACGCTGCTCAAACTGATCCGCGAGGAAACCCATGGCCAGCTGCTGCGAGAGTCGCAGACGGACTATCTGACCCGCCTGGGCAACCGCCGCTGGTTCTTCGAACAGGGCGCGCGCATCATCGAGGGCGGAGCAGGGCGCGGACCGGTTGCGGTGCTGGCCTTCGATCTGGACCAGTTCAAGGCCATCAACGACAGGTACGGCCACCAGACGGGCGATCAGGTGTTGAAATTCTTCGCGGATAGCGCGCGTTGCGTGTTGGGCGACGATGTGTTGCTTGCCCGCATCGGCGGCGAAGAGTTCGCCGCGCTGCTGTCCGGCCCCGACGCGCGCCGCGCCACGGTGCTGGGCGCGGCCGTGGCGCAACGCTTCGCCGTGACGGTGTCCGGGCGGGACGACAGCCTGGGCATACCGGCCACGGTCAGCGTCGGGCTGGCGCAGTTCGAGGACAAGGTTCCGCCTTTGGCCGACGCGCTGGCCGCGGCCGACCGGGCGTTGTATCAGGCCAAGGCGCTGGGCGGCAACCGGGTGGAACTGGCGGGTGCCGCCGCAAGCGCGGTGAACTGCTGACCGCAGCCGGCGCGGATCAGGTCCGGCGCCGCGACCTGGGCCTGGGCGCCACCCCCATCCGCGGATCCCGCGCCAGCGCAAGCCGCGCCATCAGCGCTGCGGTCGTCTCGAAGTCCTCGTCGGTCTGGGGCAGGTACAGCCATTTCCCCAGCACCGGATGCACGCGCAGGGCGGGGAACTCCGCCAACAGCGCCTCATGGCGCTCCCGCGAGGTGCAGACCAGCAGGCCGCTCCAGGGATCCTCGCGATCGGCCGCGACCAGATACAGCAGGCCGTCCAGATACGCCGCATCGCAGCCGAACATCTTGCGGCGCAGGTAGCCGGCATCGCGCTCCAGCGGTTCCAGGATCCAGAGCAGCGAATTGAGGCGGACGGCCCGTTGTTTCGGGGGCGGGGCGAATGGGTCTGATCGGTTGCGCATAAGGTGACTGCTGGCGGGACGGGTTGCGGCGGGAACCCAAGAATAATGGTAATAATGGTGCCGGATTAAAGTTTCGACTGCGAGGGAATAGCGTGCATTGCTCTAGATGCGGAGCCGCCCACAAGGGCAAGAACAGCGTATGCGACGAATGCGCAAGAGTGCTGGGCAACATGCCCAGCAAGAACATCTTCGCATCGGACACCGGCAGTTTTTCGACGGACCAGACGCCGCCGGCGGTGACGGGTCCGCAGCCGGCCATGAATCCGCAGCCCGCCGCCAGTCCGCCAGCTGCCGCGGCCTCTCGCGGCAGCTGGGCTGAAGCATTCCAGCGCTACCACATTGTGCCCCTGCGGCTGCGCGGCAAGCCCGTCAAGACGGTCTGGCTGTTGGCTGCCGGCGCGGCAGGCTTGGCGATCACCGCCCTGGGCGTCTACGCCTGGGGAATGTCGACGTGGTGGTTCATCCTGATTTTCCTGAGCCTCATCAGCCTGGACACGGGGCGTGACCTGAATCGCATGCGCTACTCGCGGTTTTTAATGATGTGCAGCCTGGAGGCCAATCGCGCCGGCGAGGTTTTCTACACGGAGATTGGCGGCCAGTGCCCGGTGTGCGATGGGGAATTGAAGCTCAGGGAGATCGGTCCGAAGCGCCATAAGGAGACGATGGCGGTGTGCTGCGTGAATGGCAGCCACCGCTGGCGATTCGATCCCCGCGTGCTCGGCGATCTTTGAGGTCTGTGTCCGGCGCAATCCGGCGGGCGTAGTCCGGCCGGCGGGGCCGGTCCCGCCGCGCTGCCTATAATGGCCCCGATCCCCGCTTCGACGGCAATCTTGCCGTGTTTCATGTCCTCTTTGCCTCTACGCGTGCTGTCGGTCATTCCGCCGATGACGCAGCTCAATACTCCGTACCCGTCCACCGCCTACCTGACCGGCTTTCTGCGGTCGCGCGACGTGACCTCGTTCCAGGAAGACCTGGCGCTGGCCCTGGTGCTGCGCCTGCTGTCGGCCGAGGGCCTGCGCGCCGTGGCGGAACGCGTCGCCGCCTTGCCGGCGAACAAGCACAGTCCCGCGGTCCAGTCCTTCGTGGCGCAGCAGGCGCGCTACCTGGCGACCATCGGGCCGGTGATCGCCTTCCTGCAGGGCCGCGATTCGACGCTGGCGCACCGCATCGTCGGTCGCCATTTCCTGCCCGAGGGGCCGCGCTTCAGCTCGCTGGACGCGTATCTGGACGAAGACGGCGGCGATCCGCTGGGCTGGGCCTTCGGCGCCCTGGGCCTGCATGACCGCGCCAAGCACCTGGCGACGCTGTATCTGAACGACCTGGCCGACGTGCTGCGGGACGCGGTGGATCCGCGCTTCGAGTTCGTGCGCTACGCCGAGTCGCTGGCGGGCAGCCAGCCCACGTTCGACCCGCTGGCCCAGGCGCTGGCGGCGCCGCCCACGCTGGTGGACGACATGCTGCGCAGCCTGACCGCGGAAGCGCTGGCCCGCCACACGCCCACCGTGGTGCTGCTTTCCGTACCGTTCCCCGGCGCGGTCTATGCCGCCTTCCGCATAGCCCAGACCATCAAGGCGCACGATCCCGGCATCGTCACCGTGTTGGGCGGCGGCTTCGTCAACACCGAACTGCGCGAACTGAAGGACCCGCGGGTCTTCGATTACTTCGACTACGTGACCCTGGACGCGGGCGAGCGTCCTTTGCTGTCGCTCCTGGAACACCTGCAGGGCAAACGCTCGCGCCAGCGTCTGGTGCGCACCTTCCTGCGCGACGCGGACAGCGGCGCGGTGCGCTATGTGAACATGGTCGAACCCGATATCGCCTTTGCCGAAGTGGGTACCCCCACCTGGGACGGGCTGCCGCTGGACCGCTACCTGTCGCTGCTGGACATGCTGAATCCCATGAACCGGCTGTGGAGCGACGGGCGCTGGAACAAGCTGACCGTGGCGCATGGCTGTTATTGGAAGAAATGCAGCTTCTGCGACGTCAGCCTGGACTACATCGGCCGCTACGAAGGCGCATCCGCCGCGGTGCTGGCCGACCGCATCGAGGCCATCGTGCGCGAAACCGGGCAGACCGGCTTCCATTTCGTCGACGAGGCCGCGCCGCCCAAGTCGCTCAAGGCGCTGGCGACCGAGCTGATTGCGCGCAATACCGATATTTCATGGTGGGGCAACATCCGCTTCGAAAAGACCTTCAGCCCCGAACTCTGCGAACTGCTGGCCGACAGCGGCTGTATCGCAGTATCGGGCGGCCTGGAGGTCGCCTCGGACCGCCTGCTGAACCTGATGAAGAAGGGGGTCTCGGTGGATCAGGTGGCGCGGGTCACGCGCGCCTTCACCGACGCCGGCATCCTGGTGCATGCCTACCTGATGTACGGCTTTCCCACGCAGACCGTGCAAGATACCGTGGATGCGCTGGAGTACGTGCGGCAACTGTTCGACAATGGCTGCATCCAGAGCGGCTTTTTCCACCGATTCGCCTGTACAGTGCATTCGCCCGTGGGGCAGAACCCCGAGGAATACGGCGTTACCCTCAAGCCCTTGCCGCCGATCACCTTCGCCAAGAACGACGTCGGCTTCCATGACCCTACCGGCGTGGATCACGACGCGCTGGGCCGCGCGCTGAAGAAGGCCATCTACAACTACATGCATGGCATCGGGCTGGACGAGGACGTGCGTAGCTGGTTCCCGTTCCATGTGCCGAAGACCACAGTATCGAAGCACCGGATCGGCCGGGCATTGAGCCAGCGCGGTTAGGGCGGCGCGCCACCCCTATAATCCGCAGCACGGAAATGACCGTCGGAGCGGCGATGGCAGTGCTGGTGGTCGGAGCAAGCGGAGCAACGGGGCGGCTGCTCGTGAGGCAGCTGCTCGATCGCGGGCAGCAAGTCCGGGCCATCTTGCGGTCTCCCGGCGCGCTTGCGGACCTCGCCGGCGATGCCAGGCTGTCGCTCATACAGGCCAGCGTCCTGGACCTTGGCGACGCCGAGATGGCCCGGTGCGCCAGCGGCTGCACAGCAGTGCTGTCTTGCCTGGGCCACAACATGACCCTGAAGGGCATGTACGGCGCGCCTCGCAGGTTGGTGGCGGATGCGGCCCGACGCTTGTGTACGGCGATCCGGGCGAACCGGCCGGACGCGCCGGTCAGATTCGTGCTCATGAACACGGCGGGCAACAGCAACCGCGATCTGGCGGAGCCTGTTTCGTTCGGCCAGAAATGCGTGGTCGGGTTCGTGCGTCTGCTAGTGCCGCCACACGCCGACAACGAACAGGCTTCGGATTATCTGCGCACGCAAGTGGGCCAGGCTGACGGCATGGTCGAGTGGGCCGTGGTCCGGCCCGACAGCCTGCGCGATGGCGCCGCAGCCACCGGCTATGAGGTGCATCCTTCGCCCACCCGCAGCGCCATCTTCAACGCAGGGGCGACAAGCCGCATCCATGTGGCGCACTTCATGGCCGAGCTGGCCACCGACGCGGCCACATGGAACCGGTGGAAGGGGCGGATGCCGGTGATCTACGACCAGGGCATGGCCTAGCCGGACTGGATCGGGACGCCGCCCTAACGCAGCAGCACATCTTCGTAGAACGCGCCGATCGGCCGCTGCGCATCGCGCACCTGGATCTCCAGCACCCAGATGCCGTCGGCGGGCACGAAGTCCGCCTGCGCCAGCAAATGCTTGCCGTACAGCGCATGCGGGAAATCCGACACCCGGTGTCCGGGAATCTCGCGCACCAGTTCGCAGCCATGCTCGCGTGCATATTCCGAGGCACGGTCGTATAGCGCGGCTCCCGTCAGGCCTTCCAGCCATGCCAGGCGTGCGCGCCGGAAGACCTCGCGCGCGGCCTCGGCGCAGCGCAGGCGGTCCGCATCCGCACCTAGCACGAAGGTGTCGCCGTAGTCGCCCTCGTGGCCGTCCCACACCGGGCCGATGTCCACTACGAAGATGTCGTGCGCCTGCAGCTTGCGGTCGTAGTCGGTGCGCTGGACGGGCGGCGATTGCGTGTCCGGGCCGAAGCGCACGTAGGTCGGGTGCCAGTTGTTGGATGCTCCCATTTGACGCAGGTGCTCATCCGCCGTGGCGATGGCCTCGCGCGTGGTCATGCCGGGGCGCATCAGCGCGGCGATTTCCGCCACCGCCTGCATGGATCGCCGGCGCGCGTCCAGGATGCCTGCCAGCGTATAGCGCGGACTGAGGCGTTCCCAGGGGTGCGCCTCGCGCTGCGGCGCGACGCTGGCCGCGTCCCCGGCTGCGGGGTGGAAGGCTTCGGAACGGTAGCGGTCGGCGGGCAGGCCGGCCGCCAGCAGGCGGTCGCGGGCAGCCTGCACCATTGCGGGATTGCCGCAGGCGTAGACCAGGCTGCTGGACCAGTCATGGTCCGCGGCGATGGCGGCGTCCTGCACGTGGCGGCGGGGCCGGCCATCTGCGCTATCGGCTTGGGACAGCACCTCATGCCACTGGAACCCCTCGCCCTTGCCCTGCAAGGCATCCAGCATCTGCCGGGCGTAGCAATCGTCCGGCGTGCGTCCGCCCCAGTACAAGGTCACCGTCTTCAGCGCGCGGCTTTGCAACGCTGCCATAAGGATGGGAGCCACGCCCGCATAGCCCGTGCCGGTGGCCAGCAGCACCAGGTGATCGATGCCGGCAGGCATCTCTGCGGGCCAGGTGCAGCCGCCTTGTGCGCCGTCCAGGGTCAGCATGTCGCCGGGCTGGAGACCGGGAAGAATGCCATCGGTGAAGGCGCCGCCGGGCATGCGGCGGATGTGGAACTCCAGCCGGGCAGGCCCCGCCGCGCCGGGCGCATTCGCTATCGAAAAGTTGCGGCGGGCGCCGCCGTCCAGGATCAGCCGGGCATGCTGGCCGGGCAGGTAGCCGTAGTCGTCCCCGTCCTGCAACTCGACGATGAGCTGGGTGACGTCCGGCGCCATCGGCAGGCGCGACGCCACGCGGGCGCGGCGCGGCGGCCTGGGTTCTTCGGGGGCACGCCAATGCGGGAAGCGCAGCGTCAGGTCGCTGGCGGCGCGGCACTGGCACATCAGCAACTCGTCGCTGGCGGTCTGGTAGCTGCCGTCCGCGGGCGGGGCGATACGCTCGTAGCTGCCCGCCACGACCACGGCGCGGCATGAGCCGCAGGCCCCGCGCTGACAGGAGAAGGGCACGGGTATCCCCTGGGCCAGCGCTGCCTCCAGGATCGAGGTTGTGCCGTCCGCGACGAAGAGGCCGGTCTCCAGGGTGATGGTGTGGCAGGGCGCAGTGACGGTCATGGCGGGTTCCAGGAAATTTGCCCCGCTAGGGGCTCAGGCAGTCAATCTACCGATAGAATGGCTACATGGAATAGAGCCATTTCTGCCAATATGAACAAGCCACTTTCCGTAGCGCAGCCAGGCGCGAAACGCCAGGAAGCCAGCCTGGATCTGCCGATGGACGCCGCGCGGCCCGGGGAATCCAAGCAGGCCTGGGTCTACCGCGAGATCCGAGAACGCATACTGAAGGGCGCGCTGCCGTCCGGTGCGCGCCTGCCGTCCACGCGCAGCCTGGCCGGGCGCTGGCACATTGCGCGCTCCACGGTCGAGGCTGCCTACGATCAATTGCGCAGCGAAGGCTATACCGCGGGCACGGTCGGTTCGGGCACTTATGTGGCGGCGGTGATTCCGGACAACTTTTTCCGGGGGGGGGTGCCGGGCGAGGGCGCCGCAACGTCCAAGACCCCGGGGCCGCGGCCCGCAACGCAAGCAGGCGGGCCAACGGTCGGCGCACCCGGGGCCGGCCCGCAAATGGCTGCGATCTTCGCGCCGACGCAGCCCAACTCCCAGTTCTATTCCCGCAGCGCCGACGCCGCGCTCTTTCCCATGGAACGCTGGCGCAAGGGGCTGATGACCAGCGCGCGGCGCGTCACGCCGGCCCAGCTTGCCAACGATGAACCACAAGGCTGGCGCCCCTTGCGCGAGCAGATCGCCCGCTACCTGGGCGCGGCCCGCGGCATCAGCTGCGATCCGGATCAGGTCATCGTCCTGGGTGGCATCCGCGACGGCCTGGACCTCTGCGGCCATCTCCTGCTGCAGCCGCAGGACAAGGTGCTGATCGAGGATCCGGGCTACCTGAACGCCGAACCCATCTTCGGCCAGTACACGCGGCACATCGTTCCCTTGGCCATCGACGCCGAAGGTTTTCCGGTGGCGCAGGCGCGGCGCCAGCGCGGCGTGAAGCTGGTGCACGTCACGCCCGCGCACCAGGCGCCCACTGGCGCCACCATGCCCGTGTCCCGCCGTCTGGAGCTGCTGGACTGGGCCGCGCAGGCCGGCTGCTGGATCGTCGAGGACGACTACGACAGCGAATTCAACTACGACGGCGCGCCGCTGGCCGCCCTGAAAAGCCTGGACACGGCCGACCGCGTCATCCATTGCGGCAGTTTCAACAAGACCCTGTTCAACGCGCTGCGCATCGGCTATGCGGTGGTTCCCAAGGAATTGGCGGCCGCTTTCGTGCAGGCGCGCCGCCGCGCGGGGCGCTCGCCCAGCATCATCGAGCAAATGACGCTGGCGGCGTTCCTGCAGGACGGCAGTTTCGCGCGCCACGTGCGCAAGGCGCGCGGCGTGTACGCGCGACGGCGCGACGCCGTGCTGCGCGCCTTGCGCCAGGCCGTCGGCAGCGATGCGTTACGCGTCGGTGGCGAGCACGCGGGCTTTCACCTGCTGTGGTGGCTGCCTCCGGGCTGGGATGTGGCGCAGGCCGCGGCGGCGGCGCGGGCCGCGGGCGTGGGCATGCAGCCGGTGGCGGACTTCTGCCGCAAGGTGGATCTGGCGCCGGGCGTGGTGGTGGGCTATAGCACGGTGCAGGAAGACGCCCTGCTGAAGCTGGGAACGCTGCTGGCGCAAACCGCGCCAGGCGCGGGCGCGCAGCAGGATCCGGGCTTGCTGCGCCGCCTGCTGCGCGTCAAGGACCGCATGGACGCGGCCTCGCACGAGGCCTGGCCGGTGGAGCGCCTGGCCGAGGTCAGCGGCATCTCCAAGGCCCATTTTGCGCATTCCTTCAAGCGCGCCTTCGGCCTGCCGCCGCACCGCTATCTGCTGACGCGGCGTATCGAGCAAAGCGTGGCCATGCTGCGGGACACGGAGCGAAGCGTGACGGAAATCGCCTACGCCACCGGCTGGGAAAGCCTGGGCACCTATAGCCGCATCTTCCGCGACATTACCGGTCTCAGCCCCAGCGCCATGCGGGCGCAGGCGCGGGAGGGAACGCCGCTGTTGGACCGCATGCCCGGTTGCGTTGCGAAGGCCGCGCAGCGCCCCGATCTCAACATCGCTGTTTTGGAGAAGCGCCGCCGCGAGGCCGACGGTAAATTTCCGCCATCAACCAAGGAGGTCTCATGAACTCAGGCATCAATGTGGCGGGCATATACGTGGATGATCAGGACGCGGCGCTGGCGTTCTACGTGGACAAGCTCGGATTCCGTGTCCACACGGACGTGCGCAACGGACCGTACCGGTGGCTGACGGTCCAGCATCCGGACCAGCCCTCGTTCCAGCTCGGCCTGTTCGCGCCCGGCCCGCCCATCCACGACGAGGCCACGGCGCAGACCTTGCGCGCCATGGTGGCGAAGGGAGCCATGCCGCCCCTGGTCCTGCATGTGGCCGACTGCCGCGCAGACTACGCCCGGTTGCAGGCCCTGGGCGTCGAGTTCACGCAGGAACCCATCGAACGCTACGGCAGCGTGGACGCGGGCTTCCGCGATCCGGCGGGCAATGGCTGGAAGATGATCCAGGCGCCGCGGGGCGCGACATGACAGCCGGCCTCGGGCGCGGGCGGCGCGTTCAGTAAGTGATCCGCACCGAAGCCGCACTGCGCTGTGCGCCCGCGCGGGTGACGGCTTCGATGTTGTTGCCGTCCGGGTCCAGCACAAACGCGGCGTAGTAGCCGGGATGGTAGGCGGCGCGCTCGCCCGGTTGGCCGTTATCCCGGCCGCCGTGCGCCATCGCCGCCTTGTAGAAGGCGTCCACCATGGCCTGGTCTTCCGCCTGGAAGGCCAGGTGGATCCGGCCGGTGAGTTCGCCCTGCACCTCGGCGCTGCCGCGCGACGAAATGAACAGCTCGTCCGTCCAGAAGTCTGCGCCGTCGGAGCCGCCGATGGGAATCTTCAACGCATCGAAGACCGCCGTGTAGAACGCCTTGCTGGCGGGCAGGTCGCGCACGACCAGCCCGATGTGATCGATCAAGCGGCCCTTGTGTCGTTCTTTTTGCGCCATGAATCGCTCCTGGCTTTGGCAGTGGGAGAAGAATCAGCGATGTGAGACTACGCCTGGCGGCGCCATGTTTCAAGGCGCCGCACAGCCATTCGGGCGCGTGGCGATGCCCGCTCAGTCCTGGCCGGCCATGGCCCGCATGGGCTGGCAGGTCAGTTCCTTTTCTTCCTCTCCGAAATCCGCCATGTCCTTGCGCGCCTTGGTGTAGGCGCGCAGATACTCCGCATCGAATGCCAGCGACGACACGCCGGACTCGCGCGTTGCCGACTGCTGCCGCTTCTTCAGGATCTCCAGCAGTTCAGGGGTGAGCACCTTGCAATACTCCATGATGGCGTGGATCTGGGCCAGGGAGGTGGCCCGCTCCAGGTTCTGTTGCGCCAAGGCGGTTGCCGCGGGCAGCGACAGCACGGCGGCGGCGGCGATCCAGGCGGCCGGTTTTAGCAGGGGATGGGGCATTGCGGGCCAAGTCCGTTCAAGAAGCAAGAGCCCGCATTTAACACGATCTTTGGTGGCGCCCGCTTCGACGCGCCGGGAAATGCGGCCGTCGGTCTACAATTCGTCCCGCTCCATCCGGGGGCTCAGGCTGTCTGTACGTGTAGTGTCGATAAAGGTCCACCCATGCGTCTGAACCAGTGCCAGAACTTCCACGACTTTCGCCGCATGGCCCGCCAGCGGCTGCCAGGCCCCATCTTCAATTATATCGACGGCGCCGCCGACGATGAAACCACCTACCGCCGCAACACCGCGGCCTTCGAATCCTGCGACCTGCTGCCCGATGTGTTGCGCGGCGTGGCGGAGGTGGACATGTCGGTGACGGTCATGGGCCAGAAGCTGGCGCTGCCGGTCTATTGCTCGCCCACCGCCTTGCAGCGCTTGTTCCATCATGACGGCGAACGCGCCGTGGCCGCCGCCGCGGGCAAGTTCGGCACCATGTTCGGCGTGTCCTCGCTGGGCACCGTCAGCCTGGAAGAAGCCCGCAAGATCAGCGGCGGCCCCCAGGTCTACCAGTTCTACTTCCACAAGGATCGCGGCCTGAACCGCGAGATGATGGCCCGCGCCAAAGAGGCCGGCGTGCAGGTCATGATGCTGACCGTGGACAGCATCACAGGTGGCAACCGCGAGCGCGACAAGCGCACCGGCTTCGCCATTCCGTTCAGGCTCAACCTGGCCGGCATCGCGCAGTTCGCCATCAAGCCCGCCTGGGCGCTCAACTACCTTACCCACGAACGCTTCCGGCTGCCGCAGCTGGACACCCACGTCGACATGGGCGGCGGCGCCATGTCCATCAGCCGCTACTTCACCGACATGCTGGACCCGGCCATGACCTGGGACGACGTCGCCGCGATGGTGCAGGAATGGGGCGGGCAATTCTGCCTGAAGGGCGTGATGTCGGTGGAAGACGCCAGGCGCGCGGCCGACATCGGCTGCACCGGCATCGTGCTGTCCAACCACGGCGGCCGCCAATTGGACGGATCGCGCAGCGCCTTCGACCAGCTCGCGGAAATCGTCGACGCGGTCGGTGACCGCATCGACGTGATGATGGACGGCGGCGTGCAGCGCGGCACCCACGTGCTCAAGGCCCTGGCGCTGGGCGCCAAGGCAGTGGGCCTGGGCCGCTACTATTTATTCCCGCTGGCGGCCGCGGGCCGGCCGGGCGTGGAGCGCGCGCTGGAACTGATGCGGGTCGAGATCGAGCGGGCCATGAAGCTGATGGGCTGCAGGACCGTCGCCGAACTGCAGCGGCGGCACCTGCGGTTCCGCTGATCGGGCATCGCGGTTCGCGGATCGGGCAGGATAGGCCGCGATCCGCGGGCTTGCGCTTCAGAACGCGATCTTCACGCCGAGCTTGCCGTTGAAGTTCTGGCCATCGCCTCTCAGGCTGATCTCCGAGCCCACGCTGCCGTACATGGAGACATTGCGTTTGACGCCCACGTCCGCGCCCAGGTTCAGTTGCACCGATGCGCCCTTCATGTCGGCCCGGAACGGTACATAGCCGTTCTGTGATGAGAACTCGGTGGTCGGATTGGTCAGGAACTCGTTGACGAGGCTGGCGCGCAGCCAGGTCGTCGCGACCCGCTTGCCGTCTGGCCCGGGATCCAGTTCCACCGTGCGCGCCAGGCGCACTCCCAGGCGGCCCCTAAGGCTGTCTACGTCGTTGAAGCGGATCTTGGCGGCGCCGTCGTTGGCATCGTTGAGGTTGACATTCTGGAACACCAGTTGCGCCTGCGGCTCGATCACCCATTCGTCGTTCAGGCGGAACGGATAGCCGCCTTCCAGCGAGGTCGCGAAGCCGAAGCCGCGCGTGTCCAGGTTGTAGCCCGCGGGCGAGCGGCCGTTGTCCACGTCGTAGCGCGTGCCTTGGATCACCGCGTCGACATACCAGCCTTCCTTGCCGATATGCGTCCAGTAGCCGCCCAGCGTCACGCCGTTCATGGCCGCCTGGCCGGCCGAGCGGCCATCCAGGTGGTCGACGTCGGCTGTGGCGCGGCCGAAGGCGACATAAGCGCCGGCATGGTCCATGCTGCCGTTGGCGTTGGCGCGGCGATAAAGGTCCACGCCGGATTGCAGGCCATAGATCTTGTAGTCGTAGTCCGGGCCTCGGGATCCCAGGATGCCCGAGTTGCTGCCGTTGCGCTCGCCTGTCACGCCGATGACGCGGCCCCATGCCAGGGAATTGCTGCCGGTCGGCGTGGAGGGCAGGGCGTAGCGCGCCTCGCCGATGCGTTCATGTAGCGAGTCGAGGAAGGTCGAACCGTAGCGCAAGGCCAGCTCCGGCGTCGCCACGGCCGTGGAGACTTCGGGCCGGTAGTTGGGCGGTGCGGGCGGCACGGGCGTGGGCGGGTTGGGCGGCACCGGCGGCTCGGGCGGGTTCGGTGGAACCGGGGGCTCGGGGTTCTTGCACGCGGGATTGCTGGGCGCGGCGGCGCAATCCACCGTCGATCGCAGGTACCAGTTCTGCAGCCCGCTGGCGTCCACGCTGGAGCGTTGCAACGTATAGGCATACGGGCCCGCGGCGACGTAGCCGCCGGCATTACCTAGCGTGAACGCGCTGGTGGCCGTGGTGCCGCCATTGACGGCATCGACCAGCAGAATGCCGTTGCCGGTAGTCACGGCGCCCGCGCCGCCGGCGTTGGTGACGATCAGTGAAGACGAGCCTGAGGCCGTGCCGCCATTGATCACCAGGCGGTCTGACGGCGAACTATCGTCGCCGAGCAAGGTGTTCATCGCGATCCTGCCGCCCTGGCCTGCGTAGTTCGGCGTCGTCAGCGTGGTGCCGGGCGCGGTGCCGGTGCCCATATTGATGAGGCCGGCATTGGTCACGCCGGCCACAGTCTGGTTGTAGCCGCTCAGATCGAGTGTACCCGCTGCCGCCACGTTCACGGCTGAGTTGGGACTCAGCGTGGAGGCCGCGCCCGCGCGCAGCACGCCGTTATTGACGTTGGTCGGACCGCCATAGGTGTTCTGCGCAGTCAGGATCGTCGTGCCGGTGCCGTTCTGATTGACGGTGCCGCTGCCGGAAATCAGGCCGGCGAACGTGACCGCGTCGGAGCGATTGAAGCTTAGCGCGCCGCTGTTGGCCACGTCGCCCAGGATGGCGCCGGATGTGCCGCCATTGCCCAATTGGAGCGTGCCTGCGGAAATGGTGGTGCCGCCGGTATAGGTGTTATCTGCGGTCAGGATGGTGGTGCCGGTGCCGATCTGGTTGACCACACCGCTGCCGGAGATCAGGCCGGCGAAGGTCTGGACATCAGAGCGGTTGAAGGTCAGCGCGCCGTTGTTGTCCACGTTGCCCAGGATGGCGCCGGTCGTGCCGCCATTGCCCAGTTGGAGCGCCCCTGCGGAAATGGTGGTGCCGCCCGTGTAGGTATTGTTTACCGTCAGGATGGTGGTGCCGGTGCCGATCTGGTTGACCGTGCCGCTGCCGGATATCAGGCCGGGGAAGGTCTGGATATCAGCGCGGTTGAAGGTCAATGCGCCGTTGTTGGACACGTCGCCCAGGATGGCGCCGGACGTGCCGCCATTGCCTAGCTGGAGCGTGCCTGCGGAAATGGTGGTGCCACCCGTATAGGCATTGTCCGCTGTCAGGATGGTGGTGCCGGTGCCGATCTGGTTGACCGTGCCGCTGCCAGAGATCAGGCCGGGGAAGGTCTGGACGTCGGCGCGGTTGAAGCTCAACGTGCCGTTGTTTGCGACGTCGCCCAGGATGGCGCCAATGGTGCCGCCGTTGCCCAGCTGCAGCGTACCTGCCGAGATCGTGGTGCCGCCGGTGTAGGTATTGTCGGCGGTCAGAATCGTGGTGCCAGAACCGATCTGGTTGACCACGCCGCTGCCGGATATCTGGCCGGCGAAGGTCACTACGTCGGAACGGTTGAAAGCCAGGACTCCATTGTTTGCCACATTGCCCACGATGGCGCCCGACGCGCCGCCGTCGCCCAATTGCAGGGTGCCTGCGGCAATCGTGGTGCCGCCGGTGTAGCTGTTGTTGCCTGTCAATACGGTGGTCCCGGTGCCGATCTGGTTGACCACGCCACTGCCCGAAATCTGGCCTGCGAGCGTCATGGTGTCCGAGCGGTTGAAGGTCAGCGCTCCGTTGTCGACCACATTGCCGAGGATGGCGCCCGAGGTGCCGCCATTGCCCAGCTGCAGCGTACCCGCCGAGATCGTGGTACCGCCGGTGTAGGTATTGTCGGCGGTCAGAATCGTGGTGCCAGAGCCGATCTGGTTGACCACGCCGCTGCCGGAGATCAGCCCGGAGAAGGTCTGGACGTCGGAGCGGTTGAACGTCAGCGCGCCATTGTTCGCGACGTTGCCCAGGATGGCGCCCGAGGTGCCGCCGTTGCCCAGCTGCAGCGTGCCGGCCGAGATCGTGGTGCCGCCGGTGTAGGTGTTGTCCGCCGTCAGGATGGTCGTGCCCGCGCCGATCTGGTTGACCACGCCGCTACCGGAGATCAGGCCAGGGAATGCCACGGTATCGGAGCGATTGAAGGCCAGCGCCCCATTGTTGGTCACGTTGCCCAGGATGGCGCCCGAACTGCCGCCATCGCCCAGTTGCAGCGTGCCCGCAGAGATCGTGGTGCCTCCCGCATAGGTATTGTTGCCTGTCAGCACCGTGGTGCCGGCGCCGATCTGGCTGACCGAACCGCTGCCGGAAATCTGGCCTGCGAACGTCAGGGTGTTGGAGCGATCGAACACCAGCGCCCCATTGTTCGCTACGTTGCCGACGATCGCGCCCGTGGTGCCGCCATTGCCCAACTGCAAGGTTCCAGCCGCGATGGCGGTGCCGCCGGTATAGGTGTTGTTGGCCGTCAGTATCGTGGCGCCCGTGCCATTCTGGTTGACCACGCCGCTGCCCGAGATCAGGCCTGCGAACGTCACGCTGTCAGTGCGGTTGAAGTTCAGGATGCCGTTGTTTGCGACGTTGCCCACGATGGCGCCGCTGGTGCCGCCATTGCCCAATTGCAGCGTGCCGCCGGCGATCGTGGTACCGCCCGTGTAATTGTTGTTGGCGGTCAGTATTGTGGTGCCGTTGTAGGTGCTGAGCTTGCCCGCGCCGGTGATGCCGGGAGTAAACACATAGCCGGCGGTGTTGGTGTGGTTGAACACCAGTCCGCCTGTTGCGCCCAGGGTCAGGCTGGGACTGGGGCCCGTCAACGACAGCGTGCCGGGGGCCGCCGCAGCGGCCAGTGCGGCAGCGCCGATATTGATGACGCCTTGTGAACTGGCCGCTGCGCCAACCACGGCGCTGGTCGCACTGACCACGGCATCGTTCGAAATGGTCACGGCGCCGTTGCCCGAAGCGCCCACGCTGAGTTGAGCGCTGCTGTTCCACTGCGTGCCAGCGCCGCTGACCGTCACCACGCCCACGCTGCCCGGGTCGTAGCCGACAACGGCGGCCGCATTGCTCACGACCGCGCTGTCGCTGATCTGCAGCGTGCCGTTGCCGGTTTGGCCCACGCGCATGAAGCCGGTAGTGTTCAGCTGCGATCCCAGGCCGCTTACCGTAACGGTGCCGGTGCCGCCCGCCGCCACGCCCACATAAGTGTTGGTCGTGCTTCTGACGACACCGCCGTTCGAAACACCCAGCGTGCCCGTGCCCGAGAACCCTACGGACAGGCCCGCGCTGTTCGTCCATTGCGCTCCCGTGCCGCTCACCGTCACATGGCCGGTGCTGCCGACCTGCCGGCCGATGAAGCCGGATCCGTTGGACACCACGCCGGTCGCGCCAATCTGCAGCGTGCCGGTACTGGTGTTGCCTACCGTGAGGGAACTGGCTCCCAGGTTCCAGGGCGAACTCTGCGACCCGGGAACGGTGACTATCGATCCGCCGTCGATGGTCTGGGAGTAGGCGGGGAAAGCGCCCAACGCGATCAGGAATGCGCTGGAAAGCTTGAATGACAAGCGGACGTCAATTGGTGACAAGGGCTGCATCTTCTCTACTCACTTAATCAAAAGAAATTCAGTGAAGTGATCGTCTGCGCGTAATGCCTGCCAATTGAATTTGCCGGTGGGTGAACAACCGACGAGGGCAGGCAACAAGAATAAGCCTGTTTATCGTTGTTGTTACAACAATAAATAGGGTCATATAACGACGCGCAGGAATGTGTGGCTTCCCGTCTACTCAGACGGCAGCCATGGAGGTGCGGTGAAAGTGCCGGGCGATCAGGGAACCGAAGCGATTCCGATCAGAGGCGGGAAATGGACGGAGGCTGAACTCGGGCGCGCGCGCAAGGCGGTGCGACGGCAGACGAGGCCGAGGGGGAGAGGGGACGTACAGGCAACGCGCATGGCAGATCGAACCGACAAAAAAATGCCTAGCCTCAGTAGTTCTGTTCCATGGCAGAGCTGCTTGGACCTCCGGATTCAGCACATGGTCTGGAAATGCACGAACGAGGATTTTGCAAAGGAGGTCAGGTTCAGATTAGTGCTGGAAAATCCAGGCGCGATTGATGCAAATCAATGGTCTCGCGCGACGCGCGCTTAATCAGCTGTTTATGCGCAGAGCACTGTCGGGTTCCCACAACCGATAGCAATACTGTTGCGGATTGCAGCGATAGTGCGTGGCGCGGCGTTCGGTGTTCGAGCCGCTCAGGCCCCGGTCCGGCGCAGCAGGCCGGCCGGTGTGCACTGGCTCAGCAAGGGGTCGCCGGCCTCCATAAGCACAGGTTCGACAGGGAGGCGCAGGCGCGGCAGCAGCCGCGCCAGCAGCATCTCGCAATCGCGCCGCAAATAGCTTTGTTCGCCCGTCAGTTTGCCGATGGCGCGCGCCCATGCCGAATCCTGCGCCAGCACCAGCAGCGCGAGATAGCCGTTGCCGGCGTCGCGCAACAGCCAGACGCCGGTGGCGGCGCGCAGCAGCGGATCCAGCGTGTCGGCGAATTTGCGCAGTTCGGATTCACTGAGACCATGCGGTTGGTAGCGCGCGTGGCCGTCCTCGGTCTGGATTTGCCGCTGCAGCCTGTCCGCCTCCACCCGCCAAGCTTGCGCTTGGCTGGCATCACCGCGCCGTAGCGCCGCTGCCGTCAACTGGCGCAGGCAGGGCTGGCGATGGAGGCCGGGTTGCTCGATGGCTTGCTGCCATAGCGCCTCGGCGCCTGCTTCCAGGCGCGAAGTCTCGGCGTTGGTCTGGTGGGCAGCCCGTCGTAGCTGTAGCGCGGCCAGTTGGCACAGCGTGGGCAGGTGGCCGGGATGATCCTGCAGATTCTGTTCGAACATGGCGGCGGCGCCGTCCGCGTCGCCGGTCAGCGTGTCGGCGTACCAGGCCATGCGCGCCCGTTCGTCGGCCGACAGCGTGCGCAGGCGCTGCTTGCGCAGCAGCTCGTGATGGCCGGCAATGGCTTCGTCGCGTTCGTTTTGCGCCTCGCGGGTGGCCTGCTCAATGGCGTCGCGCTGCGATTCATCCAGCGCACGGGCCAGGGGCAGGCGCTGGTCGGCCAGCCATGCTTCAGCGGCATTGGGCGCGGCGCGGCGCCAGGGCAGGGGACTGGCGCTGGTCGCATGCAGCGCGGCCAGACGGTCCGACAGGGAAGGATGCGTGTCGTCATCGGCGGTTGGGATGCACAACGCCTGATGCAGCCAGGCCTGCGCTTCGGCCTCGTCGCGAGGGCAGGGCAGCTCGGCCGCGCCGGCCAGCCGCGCATGTGGCGAGGGCGGCTGTGCGTCAGAGGCTTGTGCGTAGACGTCCGGCCAATACTCGCGCAAGGCCCGGCCCTGCAAGGACACGGCCAGCAGCGCGCTCGCTGCGGCATCGGCGCCACTGGCTAGCGCAGACTGCGCATCGGCCTCGTACTCGCACTCCCGCGCAAAATCCAGGCTCGCCGCCAGAAAGCGCGGCACGTGCCAATTCATGAAGAGGCGCAGCGGTCCCGTCGACAGCCCCTTGCGCCGTTCCAGCTGCCTTGCGGCTTCTTGCCATTGCAGGCGCGCAAAGTACACCCGGCTGGCGTAACGCCCGTGGCTGCCCGCGATATGCGCGCAGTCATGCGCCAGGATGGCGCGGCAGGACTCGGCCGAGAGCATCTCCAGCAGCGGCTGTCCCAGCCACAGCACGTTGCGCGTGCGGCCCAGCAGGCGCCGGTGCTGCCGGATGCTGGCGTTGAACTCGCCGTTCAGGTAGACGGCATCCAGCGTCGGCGCACCCAGGCGGGCGCGCACTTGCTCGATCTCGCGGAACAGCGCGGGAGCGTCTTCGGGTTGCAGGCGTATGCCGTCCTCCGCGCCTGGCGGGCGCGCGGCAAAAGGCAGCCGCAGCATCGCCCAGCCCGCGAACGGCAGGGGCAGCGTCAACGCCGCCGCAGCCATGCCCAGGACTCCCGGCAAGGCTGCGTACAGCCATGCGGGCGCCGTGCATAGCGCCACGCCGGCGCCCGCCAAGGCGGCATCGCCCAGCCACAGCCGGGCAGACAGCTTCAATCCCGACAGGCTGCCGCGCGCCATGCTTACTGCGCGGCCGGCTTGGGCGGCAGGTCTTCGGCCGACACGCCGCCGCGGCCCAGATAGGCGCCGAACACCGTGCCTATGGTCTTGACGAGGCTGTGCGAGTTCATCACCTGAGCCTGGATGTCTTCGATGTCCTCGTCGTCCGGCTGCAGACGGCAGGCATGCTGCGCCCATTCGATCGCGGCAAAGCGGTTCTTCTTGGCGCCGCGGCCATGCGTGTGGGCCAGCGCGATCTCGGCGCTGGCGCGCCCGGCGCGCCAGTCGTCGTCTTCCTCGACTAGCGGGCGCAGGTAGGCGCGCACGCCTTCCTGCTGCTCCTGCTCGGTGCCGTGGTCGCGCAGCAGCACGCCGATGCGCAGGCGGGCCAGCGCCTCCGCGCGCGGCTCCTCGCGTGCGCCTTGCAGCAGCCACAACACCCGGTCCAGGTTCTCGCGGCGCGAAAAGTCCATCTCGCCGTCGAAGATATTGCGATGGGCCATGTTGTACTTCGCCAGCGGCGAACCGTCCTCTACCGCGCGCGCCAGCCACTGGTCGCGCACTTCGTTGTCCAGGTAGCTGTCGGGCGTGTTGTCGCGGAACCCACGGTGGATGTCGTACATGCTGCAGGCGGCGTCCGGCACGCGCCGATCCGCCAACTGCCGCGACAGGAAATAGCCCTGCTCATGGTCGCCGCCATCCCATAGCATCGCGGCGGCCGCCAGCACGTTGAAATCGTCATCCATCTGGTCCGCCGCCAGCACCGCTGCGCGGTCCAGCAGCTGCTGAGCTCGCGCCGGATCCTGAGCAAAACCCCAGCGGCCGAACTGATGCGCCACGGCCGCCAGCGCATGCGCCGTGGCCACTTGATCCCAACCGCACATGCGTTCCAGCACGCGCTTGAACGCGCCGTCGTCGTCGGGCTGGTGATGGATGATGCTCACATGCGCGAAGCTGCGGAACGGCCCGTCCACCTGCGCGAAATACTCGTTCGGCCCGAATGCCGCCACGCTTTGGCCATGTAGTGCGCGGGCGCGCGCCTGGTCCTGCAGCGAATAGCTGGCGAACTGCGCGTAGTAACCCAAGGCCATGCCACGCTCGGTCGGCCGAAGCTCGCGCGCCAGGAACGACTCGAAAATGCGGCGGTACTCGTCGACCGCCTCGGTGTCGTCCGGTTCCGGATAGCTGTCCAGCGAGTCATAAATCCCGATCCAGCGGATCGCATTGCGCTGCGGCTCCGTCAGCGCCGCGCATAGCGGGCCGCCGGCCATGCCGTCGATGTCCTCGTAGCTGCCGCCCCAACGCGGTTGCAGGTACTGCGCGTAGGCCGTCAACGCGCCCAGATGCCCGGGCCGCAGTTCCAGCGCACGCAGCAGCCAGTAATCCTTGGCCTGCTCCATTTCATGCTCGGCGCGGGGCGCCAGCCAGGCCGGCAAGGCTTGCGGCGCCTGCGCGAGTCGCGGCACGCCCACAGACGCCAGATGCGCCAGCGCCGCATCCATCAGGCCGTCTTCCTCGATGTCGTCATGCGTCAAGGTCGCGGGCGGATTACCCGTGAACAGCGCGCGCAGCCAGTAGGGTTCCTTGAAATGCGCGGCCAGCTGCATCATCGTCACACAGGCTGCAATCGGGCGCGGAGAAAGCGCCATCGCCTGCAGCAGCGCCGCCGCAGAGCTTTCACAAGCCAGCGCCGCGCCCAGCCAGCGGTCCTGGGTCACGCTGTCCGCCCAGCCATAACCGCGTATATCGGCCGCGCGGCCATAGCAGAAATTGCCCATCACCAGCTGCGCGTGATACGAGTCCGGGCAGGCGGCGATCCAGGCTTGCAGAAAGTCCGAAGCGTCCTGGTACGACACGGTCGAATAGTCGAACAGCGTGCCGGAATTGGCCGCCTCGAAATAGGGCGCGCCGGGGTTTTCCGTGTCCGCCCAGTCTTGCTGTTCCAGGTCGGCGTAATAGGCGTCGAGCTGCGCGTAGGCGCGGGATTGAACCAGGGCGCGGACGTCGCGGCGGATGGAGGAGAGGGATTGCAAGGAGGCACCTGATGAAAGGGACGTGATTTACCCGCGGGCGGGGCGGGCAGATGATGCCTGAGTTGGGCGCAAGGTTGCGAAACCAATGCGACAAAATGGCAAAAATATGACAAATAGAAAGCTGGTGCTGGCTTCACGTTCAGGCCCTGCTGGGGCCTGGGAAAGAAGGGGCAAAAGCTGCCTTAGTTTCGGAGTTGAACGCCCCGCCAAAAATGACAGTATACGAATATAGGTTTCAAAATGTATTTTCGCCGAGGCTGAACAGGCATCGTGTCATCGCCCGCAGCGCCTTGTAGCCAAGACCAAGTTTGGCGCGCAAGGCGGCGCCGGACGGTGTGGTCTTCAGCCAATACCCCGCGTCGCCCCAATCACCAGGGATAAGGCTGCAACATGGCTCACAAGATCTTCAATTGGCAGGACCTCGAAAATGACTTCTCCGACACCTTGCTCGTCGGCAATGGAGCGAGCGTCGCCGTCAGCGGCGAGTTCGGATACACGGGCTTGTTCGAAGCCGCGCAGGTGCACAGCTTTATCGACGCCAAGGCGCAGGATGTATTCGAGCGCTTTGAGACCGATGATTTTGAATTCGTGCTCCGGCGGCTCTGGCAAGCAAAGCAAGTGAATGCCGCCCTGGGTATCGCCGTGAAAGAGGTGGACGAAGCCTATGCCGCGGTACGCAAGGCGCTCATTCAAACGGTCCGGAAAGTACATGTTTCCTACGAGGAGGCCAGACCCCACCTGGAACCGATCTACAAGTTCATGCGGCGGTTCCGCACCGTCGTTTCATTGAACTACGACCTCATCGTCTACTGGGCAGCGCAATTGGGAAATGAAGCGCTGGGCAGCCGCTATCACTTCAAGGACGGCTTCAACAAGAACGCCTTCGCGGATAACTGGGCGATGTATCGGCAATCCTACGGATCTGTCGATAATCCAACGATCTATTGCTACCCGCACGGCAACATCGTGCTGGGAGTGACGCCGTCCTTCGAAGAACATAAGCTCGTAGCCGGACCGCAGGGCTTGCTTGATCTGATCTTCGAAGAGTGGCGCTCGGGTGGCCGCGTGCCGCTGTTCGTGTGCGACGGCACGTCCGACCAGAAGTTGGACGCCATCCAGAAGTCGCATTACTTGCGCAGCGTTTACAACGGCCCCTTGAGCGAGGTCGGAAAGTCCCTCGTCATCTATGGCTGGGGCATCGCCAAGCAGGAAGGGCACATCCTCAATCAGATCGCCGCGGCAGCGCCCGATCGCGTCGCCGTGTCTGTCCACGAAGGCATGCAGACGTATTGCGACCACGCGCACAAAGCGCTTACGGATATAGGCGTCAAGGACGTGCGGTTCTTCCATTCAGATAGCGACGGCGCCTGGCACAACCCCTAATCCTTCAACCCGATCGGCTCTCATTGATCGGTCCGGTATTGCGTTGCTGGCAGCAGACAGGAGCCTGCGCGGCAAGTTTCTGTCCAAGGAGTACGTATGGCGGCAAGAAAGACCAAGCGACCTCAGAATGCGTGCCGCGAATGCGGCCACACCTGGTATCCAAGAGGCAACAGCCGTTCGCTGAAGTGTCCGAACTGCGGCAATCGGGATGTGAAAATCGTGGGGCCGGGCATATTGGGAGTCGCAGTGCTAGCCGGTTTCCTGTTTCTTTCGAGCGGCAACAAACCGGATACATCGAAGGCGTCGGCGCCGGCCAATCCCGCAGTCAACGCCGCGATTGCGCAAACGCCGCCAGCACCTGCTGCAATGGGTACCCCTCAGAGGCAGGAGCAGGCGCTCAGCGTACCCAAAGCGCCGAACGGGGCAACGTGGCCGACCGGAGCAGGATACGTCAACGGATATGAGTCGCGGGATTTCGGTGGTTCGGTCGTCAACCTGGTCAATCAAAAAACAGGCAACGCATTCTTTGTGAAGCTGGTCAGCAGCGCGCGGGGCGTCCAGTTCAGCAGCAGGCATGTCTATGTAGGACCCAACCAACAATTCTCGATCGTCAATGTCGCGCCGGGCGATTACTACCTGGCGTTCCAAGACTTGATGAGCAGGAAGTTCTACAGGACCAAGGACTTTTCCCTGACCCAGGGGCCGTCGTCGGTGGATGCCGGCAGGCTGCGCTACACCACCATCGGATTCGAATTCACCGGGCAGGGCGGCGGATATGAGGATGCCCAACAGATTCCGGCGGCGGTTTTTGGGGGCAGGTGACCTTTGGGTTTGGTTCAAACAGCTTCCGGTTTGATGCCTGCCGCAATCAGACGCCAGGATGGAATTCGATATTCGTACGATGCCTCCTCCAGCGTCTGATACCGCTGAAACCAGGGCGCAAGATGGTTTTCAACATCCGTCGCCAAGGTCGACAGCCAGTCTTCCATGTCTTGCGCATCGCTGATCTTGAGCACAGCGCCGCTGCCCAGGGTGGGTTCCTGGACCAGCGCCTCTCCCGGTTTCAAATAAGCGCGGCGGTACATGCGCCCCTTGTTCCATACCTCGGCCGGCACGTAGACCGGCCATTCCTTTTCATATGGAAAGGACACGTAGACGCCCAAGGACACGTGCTGCGCGTTGTCGAACGAACCCTTGTAGCGGATCAGTTCCACGCCTTGCTGCAATTCGCCGCAGGCTCGCCACAGGCAACGCTTGCCCTTTTTCTTCCAGCCCGCGAATGCGGGCTGCGCGCGCAACCGCTCCATGACGCCTTGCTCCAGATCGGCCAGGGCTATCGGCATGCGAGCCTCCAGGGCATAAGGGCAAATTTCTGATTGCAATATTGCAAATGCATGTTCGTAGGTCCTCCGTGCTGGAGCTCTTCAGGCTTCAACGGTGTGTCGCAAGGTATCATGCGCTGGTTTTCACGGCTCGACCTCCTTGACAGTCAGAAGGCTCTTCAATGAAAAAAAGCATGCCACTGGTATTGCTGTCGTCCATGCTGCTGACGGCTTGCGGTCCCGACAAAATCATCGCCGATCTGCCTTCGCCTGACGGGAAATATCACGTCGAGGTCCGCAAGTGTCCGCAGCGCGGGTCCCTGACCTGGGACGAGCAGACCCAGGTATCCGTGGTCGAGGCAGGCGTATCGGAAAAGTGCAATGCGTTCATCGTGGCGCTGACGCAGTTCCGGTCGTATACGCCTGATGAGCAACTGCAGCTTGAATGGATTTCCGATACGGAACTCAGGGCCTGGCATCCTGCGTTCGAGCCGAAGAATGGCCCTTGGGCCAGCACGATCAAGCAGGGCGCGCCGGTCAAGGTGATATTCGCGCCCTAGAGCTAGTCGGAGGCCGGTCATACCGCGATCTGCCGGAGCCGTGTCGTAAACGTGATAATTTGTTGCCCGTCGGCGCAGTTGTGACTGCTTGAATCCACAGCTTCCAATGAATTCGGATTATCCGCAGGCATATGCCATGGATTGCCGATTTTTTCGCCCATCCGGGCAGTGCCATTTGTGTTTGAATACGCGCCGTTTGCGCGCGTGGTTTGGCCAGCCGCAAGACCCATATTCGACGGAGCCCGATCCAGTATGCATTTCAGAGTTTTGGCCATAGGGCTGCTGATGGCCGGCGGCAACATTGCGCAGGCCGCCACGGTGCAGGACGTCTTCAACGGAAAAATGCTGGGCAAGAGCCAGGCGCATTTCGAATCGATAACCGGCGCGCCGCAGGAATCCTACGGCGATGATCGCGTGTTCGAGGTGCAGGGCTGCCTGATCACCGCGACGATCAAGTCGGGCAAGGTATCGGCGCTGAGCATGGATGCATCCGAAGCCTGCCAGCCCGACCTCGCCAGTTTCATTGGCGAATATGCGCCCAAGCCAGGGCAGAAACTAACCCCCGCCGCCTTTGGTCCGGACCTGACCTATACGGCCGATTGCCTGACGGACTGCGGCAATGCCGCCGATCCCTGGGTCTACGCAAGCTGGACCGCGCCGCGCGCAGCCGGCGGCATGGAGGTCATGCTGGGCTTTGTGCAGGCCGGAGACGAGGCGCTGGATGCAGCCGAAAGATGGGCCTCGCAGATGGAAAAGGCCGAAGGCCAGGATTACCTGCTCAACAACAAATTCAATTGCGACGCCCGCTACAACGATGTGGCCGAGGCCGCCTTCAGGAATGTGGCCGCGACCAGCGTCAAGGTCGGGTTCGATCTGCCGAAGGAGCCTTGCCGCTAGGCTGCGCCGCAATGGGTTGAGATTGAGCATGGACATCGACAAAATCAAAGGCCGGCTGGCCTTTCTGCAGGAAGCCGAAAAACTCAAGAGCGTGCTGCGTAGCGGATTCACGTCCACGGGCCGCCCGGAAAGCACGGCTGAACACAGCTGGCGCTTGTGCCTGATGGCCATGGCCTTTGAGGACGAGTTGGCCGGCCTGGACATGCTCAAGGTCCTGAAGCTGTGCGTGCTACACGATCTGGGCGAGGCCATACACGGCGACGTGCCGGCCATCGAGAAACACCAACATCCAGACAAGAGCGAGCAGGAGAAAGCCGACCTGCTGCACCTGACGCGGTCCCTGGACGAGAAGCAGCGCGCAGGAATCGTGGCGCTTTGGCAGGAATATGAGGATGCCGCCACGCCGGAAGCCAAGGCCGTCAAGGCCCTGGACAAGCTGGAGACCATCTTGCAGCACTCGCAGGGTTTGAATCCGCCGGATTTTGATTATGGGTTCAATCTGACCTACGGCCAGAAGCATACCGACGCGGATCCCTTGTTTGCCCTGGTGCGCAGCGTCCTGGACGAGAAAACACGCGCCCGGATCAATCCAGAGGCCTGAACGGTTTGGCGGCTCGGAGGCCGCTCAAGCGGCGTTTGCGGGTGCGCTCGCGCGCCGTTCATGCGTGCCGAACCAGACGCCGGACAGGACCAGAACAAAAGCCCCTGTCAGGCGCCAGGTCAACGGATACGAGCCACTCAATAGCTCGATCAACACGGCCGTGATCGGCGCCAGCGCCTGAAACGACATGACGCGGCTTGCCTCCAGGCGGCTCAACGCCCACAGCAGGCAGAAATAGCCCACCGCGCTGGATAGTCCGATGAACACCACATTCGCCCACTGAAAGCCCGACAGGCTGGGCAGCAATGGCGCGCTTCGCGCCAGGCAGACGCCTGCCAGGAACAAGACCGAGACAAGCATCGCCACCACGCTGACATACATGGATGGATAGCGACGCAGGTACGGACGATATAAAAGACTGCAAGCCGCGCCGATAAACGTCGCGCCCAACAAGGCGGCCCAAGCCCAGCCATCCGCGGCGCTGCCCACCGCGGCGGCAGAAGGTTGCAGCAATAGTGCAATCCCCGAGACTGCCACGCCCGCGCCGATCAGCCGCGGCCAGCTGAACCGCTCGTGTCCCGTGGCAATCGCCAGGCACAGCGTCACCAGCGGCAGCGTGGAAAACACCAGCGCGCACGTGGCGGCCGGCAGGCGGGCCAGCGCGTAGTTCAACAGCAATATCAGCATCGCGAATTGCAGTATGCCCAGGCCCGCCACCGCGCAGAAATCCTTGGCCGTAAACCGTACCGACCATCGCCGCAGCATGGGCGCGGCAAGCATGAGCGCCCCGATGGCATAACGCAGGAAGGCCAAGGTCTCCGGTGACACGTCGTTCGACACTGCGCGTGTCGAGACCATTGCGGCCCCCACCAGCGCGCCCGTGATCGCGGCGGCGCAAATGGCCTGGGCGCGTTCACTCATCGGAGCCGCGCCTGTCCGCAAGCACGGATTTCATCTGGTTGCTGGGATGCATTGCGCTTCCTACAGATCCCGCGCCCAATACTGGCCCACCAGATCCTTGCCGAAGCTGTGATGCTGTTCTTCCTCGACCAGCTCGAAACCGGCCTTTTCATAGATCCGGCGCGCATCCGTCAGCACGCTGTTGGTCCACAACACCATGCGCCGGTAGCCTGCCTGCCGCGCAAAACGCAGACACTCGTCCACCAGCCGATGGCCTATGCCCAGCCCGCGCGCGGCGCCGTCCACGTACAACAGGCGCAGCTTCGCCGTGGTTTCGTCCTGCCGCACCACGAAGACCGAGCCCACCATCTTGCCGTCCTTCTCGGCGATCCAGCAGCGCTCTCGCTCGCGGTCGAATTCCCGGATGAACTTCGCCACGATCTCGGCCACCAGCGCCTCGTACTCCGAGTTCCAGCCGAATTCCTGGGCATAGACCCTCGCCTGGTTCGCCACTACCAGCCCCATGTCGCCCGGCCGGGGATCGCGCAGCACGTAGGGCAGGGGAGCTTTGTCGCCGAGCAGGTTCTGGATTTCGTTCATGGCATTGACCAGCTGCGCTTGCGCCGGCTCCGATAGCTGTTTGAGGATGGCGATGATCTCGTTGCGCGACGCTTCATTGAGCGGCGCAAACGCCGCCCGGCCCGCGTCCGTCAGTTCCAGCAAACCCACGCGCGCGTCCGCCGCCGAGCGCGTCTTGGCGATCAAACCTTTCTTTTCGAAGCCCGAGATCACGCGGCTGACATACCCGGCGTCCAGGTTCAGCTCCCGGCACAGGTCCGAGGTGCTGAGCGCCGGCCGGTGAGCCAGCTCGTAGAGAATGCGGACTTCGGTCAGCGAGAACTCGCTGGCCAGCAGATGCTCGTGCAGCACTCCGATCTGGCGGGTGTAGAAGCGGTTGAAGTACCGGACCGCTTCGGCGCGGTCGTAGAGCGATTGCTCTGTCATGGGAAGTTCCAATTACTTGCTTAAGGCATATTATTGTTTGCTTTAGGCAAGCATTGGAAGATCTTTTGCTGTTCGACGGCGATCATTCCGATAGGCCGGCGCTATCCGACGCGCGGCACGGGAGGGGCCGCCGTTACCGCTGCCGGAACTGCTTCCGATACCCCGCAGGCGACACCGAGAACGCCGCCGTGAAATGCTGCCGCAGCGACACCGTCGACCCGAACCCCGTGGCCTCGGCCACCCGGTCCACCGACAGCCCGCCCGTCTCCAGCAGCCGCTGCGCGGCGGCCAGCCTGTGGTTCAGCACCCACTGCGTCACGGTCGTGCCCGTCTTCAGCTTGAAGCGCCGCGTGAAATTGCGGCGGCTCAGCCCGGCCTCGCTGGCCAGGCGGTCCAGCCCCAGCGGCTCCTGCAAATGCTCGATGGCCCATTCCATGGCCACGCCTATCGGATCGCCGCCGTCCTCGCGCGTGAGCGGCCGTTCGATGTACTGCGCCTGCCCGCCATCGCGATGCGGCGCCATCACCATGCGGCGGGCCACCCGGTTCGCCAACTCCGCGCCATGGTCGCAACGCAGCAGATGCAGGCAGCAATCGATGGCGGCAGCGGTGCCGGCCGAGGTCAGGATGTCGCCGTCGTCCACGTACAAGGCCTTGCGGTCGAGCCGGATCTGCGGGTACTTGCGGGCGAAGTCGTCACTCCAGACCCAGTGCGTTGAAGCCGGTCGGCCGTCGAGCAAACCCGCCTCGGCCAGCACAAAGGCGCCCAGGCACAGGCCGATGACACGCGCGCCGCGCGCATGCGCATCGCGCAGGGCCTGCAACATGGTTTCCGGCGGGCGCTCGTCCGGATCGCGCCAGGCGGGCACGATCACCGTGTCGGCCTCGGCCAGGGCCGAATAATCGTGCGGCACATGGATATCGAAACCCGACATGGTCGCGACCGGCCCGACTGCTTCGCCGCAGACCAGCAGGCGATAGCGCGGCGCGCCCAGCCGGGCCAGGTCGTCGCCGAACACCATGCAGGGCACGGACAGGTGAAAGGAACTGATGCCCGCGAAGGCGACGACGGCGATGGTATGCATGGCGCAATGGGCTGAAATGCGGATGTGGCCCGATCCTATCATTTATTGGTATTCGGGCCACTTTCGGGTTCCAACCCGATGGCGCATCCTTGATGCCGTTCGCCCTCGTGCGTGAACGGCACACTAAACGCCTACAGATCAAGGACCTACGATGAACCACCCGACCATCCGCGCCATCGCCGGCGCCACCGCCCCGCAGTCCATCGACCCGACCAGCACCGCCTTGCTGGTGATCGACTTCCAGAATGAATACTTCAGCGGCAGGCTGCCCATTCCCGAAGGTCCGGCGGCCCTGCGCAACGCGGCTAGGCTCGTCGCCCATGCCGATCGGCATGGCATTCCGGTCTTCCATATCCAACACGCCACGCCGGCCGGCAGCCCGGTCTTCGCCGACGGCAGCGCCGGCATCGAGTTCCATCCCGACCTGCAGCCCGCGGCCGGCCATACGGTGCTGCGCAAGTCGACAGTCAGCGTGTTCCCCAGCACTGACATCGACCAGCGCCTGAAGGCGGCGGGCGTGCGCACGCTGCTGATCACCGGCCTGATGACCCACGCCTGCGTTGCAGGCGCTGCCCGGGACGCGGTGCCGCTGGGGTATCAGGTGATCGTGGCGGCTGATGCCTGCGCCACGCGCGACCTGGATACGGGTGCGGGGGAGCAGGCTGCGTTGCCGCACGCGATGCTGCATCGTGCGGCGCTGGCGAGCATCGATGACACCTTCGGCGACATCATGACGACGAAGCAGGTGCTGGAGCTGCCGTTGGCTTGAGAGGATAAGGGGCCGGGCAGGTCAGCCGGTCTGGTGCGAGTCCATCGGCATCTTGCCTGTGAGCGCGCGTTCGGGCACATGGCGTCGGCCTGCTTCATCTCTGGTGTTCATGGTGCCTTGCTTACCGGCTGGGCTGGGAGCCCTCGCGTTTGGGGGGATTCAGCAGCGAATCGATGATCGGATCGGTTGGCGCCAGCGGCGCTGCGGTATCGGCGGTAGCCAGGGCGGCTGCCACTGAAGCAGGGACTACCGGAGACCCCGTCTTTACGCATGAGTCGATATCCAGGAGGGCCAGCTTTACCTCCTTGGCGAGCCGTTCAGCTGCTGCGTAATCTGGAATGGTTTTGCCCAGGACAGTCACGGCTGAACCTTTTAGCGGCGTACCCTGCATCTTGTAATAGCCGTTGTACGCAGCCAGTACGGCAGCGGCATCGATGGGAGCAGGTGTCAGCGCGTTGAGATTCTGGCGCAGCTGCGATTGAATCTCCATCGACGCGAAATTCATGGATCGCACCAGGATGGGTAGCTTGTTGAGCTCGTCGCTCAACTCCGATGGGGCGCTGTTCTGCAAGGCGTACGTCACCGTGACCACACAGCCCGCCTTCTTCGCCGCCGCATCGAAAAGGCCGCGCTGAGCCTCCAGGTGATACCGCGCACCCAATTGACTCGCACCTGCCGCAATGCCGGCGCCGGTAGCCGTGGTCGCCACGTTTCCAATCAAGCCGCCCGTGACGCCGACGACCACGCCTGCCAACGTCCAGTCGCTCTGTTCATACAAGGCTAGCTGCGCCCGGTCCGCGCGGTCTTGATACGCCGTCCGTTCGGCGACAAGGCGGTCATTGCCTTCGGGGACGGTGGTGAAAGGCTTGAGTGGCGCGGGCGTGTACATCGGATAGGCGCCAGGAGGACGGGCGGCACAGCCGGCCAATAGGACCGAGACCAAGAATAATGGCAACCAATGGCGGCTCGCCGTCCCTTGCGCCGACAGCCGCAATAGCCGAGCAAAAGGGGTATTACCCTTCAGGTGCTTGAGCATATTCTTGGATGGAGATAATTGGACCGAGCGTTTCTGGCGAATGCTGGTAGCCAGCGTAGCAACGAGGATCCGATGCGGCTAGCCATCCAAAAGCACGATGCAAGAGGTCCGAGGAGCCCATCCAGGCACCCCGGCGCCTAGCGGCCGACCACCTTATTTGGGCCCGGACCCGGTCCGCTCCACGTAGATCGGGCTGGAATAGATGAAGAAGCCGTCCTCGGTCGTGATGCGCAGGTACACCGCATTGTCGGAGTCTGTGTGCAGCGGCACGCGCACCCGCGCCTGCATCCGCCGCACCGGATTCTCGTCAGGCAGGCGATAGACCTGAAGCCGGCGCCGGATGCCGCCGTTTTCCACGACGACCGGCTCCAGTCCGATCTGCTCGACGGGGATCTCGGTACGCACCACCGGCGTGTCGATTTTCAGCACGCCGGCGCGCGGATTGCTCAGCCGCACATCGATGCCGCTGTAGCCGCCGGTGGTCAGCGAGCGCCAGCTCAGCATGTCGGGGCGAGGTTGCGCCAGGGTCTTGTCCAGGTTCCAGAAATTGATCGGTAGCGGATCGACGAAGGTGTTGCCTTCGAGGGTCGCGCTACCGTCCCAGACCGTCTGGCGGCCGCGGCCGCGGTACTCGGATCCTTCCCAGACGATGCGGATCCGGTTGCCCAGCGCGGCCTCGTCGTAGGGGTACAGCGTCTGCACCACGTCCATGCGGTTGCGGACTTCCACGCGCTCGATGGCGCCATGGGTCAGGACCTCGAAGGACAGCTCCAGCGAGTCGCCGTCGTACGACAGGATGGCGCCCATATCGGCCTGCGTGACGGGCTCGCGCGTGACCGGCGCGCCCAGCTTGGGATCATCGGAATAGCGCTGCGCCGGACTATCGAAATGCGCCTGCACGTCCAGGTAGGCGCGGCATCCGGTGGTGGCGTAATGGCGGCGTTGGCGCAGGCACTCGGCGATCGACTGGCGTGTCAGCTGGTCGGCAATCAGACAGCTCAGGCCGCCATATGCGCCAAACAACGATGCGCCCGGATGGCTGGCGCCATGCCGGCCCTTGTGCCCGTCGCTATTGGCCAGGATGCCCACGCGGTAGCCCAGCCGGAAGGCATCCTCTAGCAGCCATTCGAAGGTGCCCCAGTCGGAGTGGATCTCGATGGAGCGCTCAAGCCGCGCGTCATGGGACCGCGTAATGTCGGCGTAGCGGCCGCCGATGTGCGCGAACACCACCACGTCCTCGTCCTTCAACGCGTCAAACAGCGCATCGGCATCGTTGGCGTCCAGCGCCAGGTCCGACAGGTCGTCGATCAGCGCGTGCGAGGAACGATGAATGGGGCGGCCTTCCTTCAGGTACAGCACGTTGCGGTCGCCGCCCAGGCCGGTGTTTCCCGACCATTCATAGCCGGGGAAGATGATGAACGATCCATCCTGGTTGTACTGCGCGGTCAGCTGGTTCAACTGTTCCCAGAACGGCGTGGTGATCTGGAAGTCATTGCCCTGATGGCTCATGACGTCCAGAAAGGCGCGGTCGCGCGCGAACAGGATCAGGTCCTCGGCGGAATTGGTGCCTATGGTTTCCTCGGACTGCCCGTGCAGGTCGGCCCAATAGTGCCCACGCGTGCCGCCGCCAGCCGCGACGATGCGGCAGGGCGTGCTTTGCGCCACGGGCAGGCCGTCGCGCAGCACCTCGATGCGCAGCTCGCCGGGCGCCTCGGCCACCAATCCCTCAAGCCGCGCGGCAAACTCGCCCTCGCGCATCGAGAACGTGGCGGGCAGGCCGCGTAGCGGCAGGCTGCTGCGCAGGGTGAACTCGCCTGCTACCTGATCGCTGGGGTTGCCCCATTTGTCTTCACCCTTGAAACCCAGACTGAAGGGCTCGCCCGCCACCGCCTGGCTGGGCAGGATGGCCTTGTAGGCGACCGGCGGCCCGGCCACCACGGCAATGGTGGGCGAGTGTTGGAGTTCGGTGTAGTTGTAGGTGGCGAAGGCGTCCACCAGCACCTTGAATTCGAACGTAGGCTCGCTGAACGTCTGCACCCGCATGCCGGGCGAGCCCTGCCGCGTATCGCCGAAGCGCACCACGATTTGATCGCCTTCCTCCAGGTAGCCGCGCACCACCCGGATGAATAGCGTCTTATCCCAAGGCCGGATGTTGCGCTTGCCGTCGTACTCCACCTGCAACACCGCGCCGTTGGAAGCCTCGACCGTGGTGTAGTTCCAGCCGGCCGGCTGATCGAATTGCGGCTTGCCCATGTCGCTGGCGAAGCGATGCACGATCTTGATCGATCCGGTGTCGTCGATGCCGAAATAGCCCGCGGTGTACGTCAGCGTGAACGATGCGAAGCTGCCCGCTTCGAAGCGGCCGGTAGGTTCGACGATAGCCGATCCCATGCGGTCGGCGGCGTAGGAAGAGTGGGGCATTGCGGTTCCTGGCGGGTTAGGGAAATCCCATCTTAGGGACCGCACATCCATATAGCTATAGTATGCAAACTATTCCATCATGACGTCGCTACATGACCGAGCCGATCGAATCCGTCTCCCTGCGCCAGCTGCGCGCGCTGGTCGCTATCGGTGAAACGGCCAGCTTCACGGCCGCCGGCGAACGGCTGGGCCTGTCGCAACCCTCGGTCAGCCACTTGATCCGCCGATTGGAGGCCGAAGTCGGCCAGCCGCTGGTGGTGCGCGGCCGCGAGGTCTCCTTGACGCGCGACGGCCAGGCCATGGTCGACGCGGCGCGGCGCGCCATCCTGGCCATCGACAGTTCCATCCAGGAATGCCGCGAACACTCCGACCTGAAGCGCGGCAAAGTCATGGTCGCCGTGGGCCACGTCAGCGCGGCCACCTTGTTGCCGCACATCCTGATGGAGTTTCGCCAGCGCCACCCCCAACTGGACCTGATCGTGGTCGATTGCATGGTGCAGCAGATCCGCACGCGCCTGCTCTCGCACGAGGCCGATGTCGGCCTGGGCGCGGTCATGCAGGACGACGACTCCCGCATCATGGTGGAACAGCTTTCGGACAGCGGCGTCGCGCTCTTCGCGCGCATGGATCATCCCCTGGCCAGGCTCGACCAGGTCGATGCCAAGGTGCTGGCCGAATTGCCCTGCATCCAGCTGAACCCCGAAGCGCCCGCCTGGCTCAACATCAGCCGCCGCTTGATCGCCGCGAATATCTATCCGCGCGTCGAACAGCGCGTCGTCCTGTTGTCCACGGCCATCGGCCTGATACAGGCGGGCATGGGCGTGGCCATGCTGCCGCAGATCGCGCGCGGGCAGATGCCCGCCGGCATCAAGGGCATCGCCTTGCGCAACCCGGCGCTTGAATGGCCGATCTCCATCGCGCGCCTGGCCAACTACCCATTGTCTCCCGCAGCCCAGGCCTTTGTCGCCGTGGTCCGCTCGGTCTCCCAACGCCTGCGCCGCGACGCCGCCATGCCGTGATGGCATGACGCTATAGCACCTCGCCTATTTTTCGGGGTTGCCTCCTCCGATACGCTGCTTGGCATCATGCAAGCCCGCATGGTTTCCATTGCTCGCGCCAGCGCGGAGGCATCATGAAAACACTACAAGGGGTTCTACTGGGGGCTGTACTGGCCTGTGCGTCGCTGGTCGCGACGCCAGCCGAGGCGGCGCCGTTTCCGGATCGTCCCATCACGCTGGTCGTGCCGCTGGCGGCGGGCAGCACGGCCGATATCCTGGCGCGGTCCATCCAGCCCGGCCTGAGCCAGCAACTTGGGCAAACGGTCGTCGTCGAGAACAAGCCCGGCGGCGGCGGCCAGATCGCCATGAGCTACGTCGCCAAGGCCTCGCCCGACGGCTATACGCTGGTGCTGGGCTCCAACAATACCTGGGCCATAAACCTGGGACTGTTCTCGAAGCTGTCATACGATCCGAACAAGGATTTCGTGCCGGTAGCCTATCTGGCGGGCGGCTCCAACGTGCTGGTCGTGCCGTCCGACAGCCCGTACCGCTCCGTGCCCGAACTGGTCTCGGCCTTGAAAGCCCAACCGGGCAAACTGATGTACTCATCCGGCGGCAACGGCACCACGCACCACCTCTCGGCCGAACTGCTGCTGTCGATCACCGGCACCCAGGCCGCGCACATCCCCTACCGTGGCGCCCCGCAAGGCGTGGCCGCCGTCATGGCGCATGAGGTCGCCTTCGCCTTCTACAACACGCCCAGCGTGTCCGGCCTGGTCAAGGAAGGCAAGCTGCGCGCCCTGGCGGTCACGGGCGAGGCCCGATCCCCCTTGCTGCCAGACGTGCCGACCATGATGGAAGAGGGCGTGTCGGGCTACGTGATCACCGTCGACCTAGGCCTGATGGCCCCCGCCGGCACGCCGCCGGACATCGTGGCGAAACTCAACGCCGTGGCGCGCAAAGTGATGGATAGCGCCGAACAGCGACAGCGGCTGCAGGGCTTGGGGTATGAGATCTTCCACGACGGGCCGCCTAGCGGACTGGCGGCATTTATCCAGGCGGATATCGCCAAATGGGTGCCGCTGGTGCAGCGGTCGGGGGCGAAAGTGGATTAAGTGTTTGTGTTGCCTGATTTCTCTGCTTAGGGAAATGCGCGGGGCGCCAGCTTACAATTCGCCGGCCCCAGCCATCTCAGCAGAGTGAGTCCCACCCATGTCCGAACACCACCAGTTTCTGTGCCCCCGCGACATGCATTTGCCACCGCCTGATTGGCGGGCGCTGGAAATCAAACTGCTGGAAGGCGGATATGTGATGGAACCGCGCGGCGACGGCGTTCCGTATCGCGCGCTGTTGAATCTGAGCTTCGATCTGGCCAGCCTGAACGAAGGGTCGTACCAGTATCAAGAGGGCCTGCGCACCACGGGAGACGTGATCGCGATGTACGTGCGGGCGGGGTATTTGCCGGCGGAGATACCGATACGCCACAACGACACCATGGAAGAGGCCATGGCGTTGCTGGCTGAACACGGTATTACGCCGGGGGATCGGTATGCGGATAACGAGAGCAGCGACTGGAATAGTCCGCAGTACTGCCTGGGGCCGGCGGCTCGTGCTTTTCTGACCGACGACACACGGGCTTCCTATGATGCAGATCCCAAGAATTTTCCGTTGATGCTGCTGGCCTATAACGGCCCAGAGCCGCATGTGGCGGTGGGGGAGAATCTCTCGGAGCCTAGCTTGCCGGGGTCAGATGAATTGTTGGAAGCCATGCCGCCGTTTGACTCGCATGTTGATTTCATTGGAGCGGCTTACGAGGATCCGGCGGCGCAATGGCATTGTGCGGAGAATGGGCGCGATTACCGAATATTGGAGTTGGATTGGCAGTACAGCCTGGCGATGGGGTTTCGGATGGTTCGGACGGAATGGCTGGATGATGGCAGCGCGAGGGGGCTGGCCAGGCTGATCGAGGGGCTGACTGGGCAGGTTATGGTTTGCAGCCATCGGCATTTGTGAATGCGGGGTAGGGGATAGGTGCTGGGCTGTTATTCCCTGGTTCTTGCGAGACATAAACCTGCGGTGCGGATGAGAGGTGTCGCTACGGCTGTTCTAGCGGCCACACCTCAACGACCCCGTGCGCGACGGCGCAGGGCGTTTGCGACACCATCGCTATAGCTTCGGCCATGTCGGCGGCTTCGATGATGGCGAAGCCGGCTACTGGCAAGGATGATTTCATGAATGGGCCGTTTGTTGTTTCGACCCGAGCGGCCTCGCGGTTGCGCACTTGCACTGACATGCCTGCAATGCCCATCAGTACACCGTCTTTCTGCAATTTTGCGTCGTGCGCATGCGCTGCGTTTCGGATGGTCGCGGGCGTACGATCGTAGCCCTCTTGATCGCCATATCCGATGGTCACGAATTTGGGCATGGTTTGTCCCCTTTGCGCGTGGGAGAAATGGTGTCTGGCTGCAATCCGCCGAGAGAATTGTAGTCTGACACCATTCGCCCTCAGTGAGATATATTCTAGGGTAGTAGCGGATAATGTGTCAGACTACAATTTCATCTACCGCATGCAGTCAATCGTCACCCGGTGCGCTTTCCCCAAGATTGGATTCGTCAAGATTCGACCCCACAAGGTCCGCCATGTGATCGCATAGGCTTTCAATTCCTCCGATCAAATTGGACATAATCCAAGCATCTAGCGGTCGCCCGCCACTAGCCTCAGGCTCATCGCGCCGTTCCCCACAATTCGAGCAATAGCCCAAATCGCAGCGCACGCCCGTTCCATTTTCCGAAAGTCCGCAAACCGCACAGTGCAGAACTCCGGATCGTCCGGCGTAGCCCATCGGTCATGAGTCAAAGGGTGATCGTTCATCAGCCGCTCCAGTATTGACGTAATAAAGAGAAGGCAGTCGCTATTGCAGCGACCATGTCGTCCGTCTTTTCCAGCTGTCAATCTGGGCGATCTTTGTGGGATTGCGATGCCAGTATCGAGTCCGGCGGGCATCGCAATCAAGCGTGACCCGTGCCAAATTGAGCACACTTGAGCCCAAATCCACGCCATGCATTGCGGCCATTTCCAGTTCAGGCTCAGGTCACGCCGGCTCAGTCGTCATCTCCATCCCTTACACTTACTCCGATCACCAGGGAGCGATATGTCGATTCAAAGATTGGGCCGTTGCAGCATCCTCTTGTTCCTTGCCGCCTTGAGCTCCGGATGCTCATTAGGCGGCGAGTGCGGATGGAACCGCAGCAGCTGCATGTATGAGGGCAAGTACGAAGAGGGCGAGGAAGACTACGCGGAAGACGAAGCGAAGCGCTTGAACAAGAACTCATCTGATCGGTTGCGCCGCAGTTCTGGCAATTGATCCGCGGATTGGGCTCTTCAAGCCCGTGAGGTCCTAGCTTGAGACCTGCCAGTCGCGAAACTGCTTGAACAAGCGAAACCCGACATAGGTTTCGCTCCTGACCCAGCGCAGCCGGTAGTAGCAATCCCAGTAGCTGGTCATGCGTTGCTGCGCCAGATCCAGAAAGGCCGGATTGCCTCGAAGAACCGTTCCATAGGCGCGCTTGTCCAGCAAGGGCAAGCGCGCCTCGATGTCCTGCAGGATTTCCACGACGTATTCGCTGCAGAGCTGGACCACGAATGGCACAACCCAAGGCTCGGAAGCCGCAGCGAGCCGCTCAATCTGGCGCTGGCGCACGTGGCCATCATGATGGCGTGACTGTATGCACGCGTAGATCAGTGCCTGGGGTTCGTCCAGCTTGGAAGACAAGGAGTCGCCGCCCCCATGCTGAACGCGATAGGGCAGGGTCAATGACTCGTCCTGCACGATGACGGACAATCCGCGGCCGCTCATGACCGAGGGGCAGATCTCCTCGGCGATATGTGCCACTTCGGTTCGCAGTCGCGCGGGGAAGGCCGCTGTTAGCAGCGCCGTCTGCTCCGGGGATGCCTTGCGCGGGCGAGAGGACATGTGGGGAATGCTGCTCGAATGGCGTTCACCGCGTCATGCGGTGCATCCGGCAGCAGACGACGGCACGCACCACGGATGCTGACGCTGCTGCATGAAGCACGACAGGCGCTTATGCCGCCGCCTCTGCAGGTTTCTGCACAAAGAACCGATCCTTCAATTCTTGCAACCCAATCCTCTCCAGCATCTCCGTCAGCCGCTCAGCCGCCTTCCTGCGCGGCAAATCCTTGTACTGCGCGATGATGAGCTCATTCTTCATCGAATGCTCCCATCCCACCAGCTCAGTCACGCTGACCTGATACCCATGCGCTTCCAGTTGCAAGCAGCGCAGCACATTGGTGATCTGGCTCCCAAACTCCCGCGTATGTAGCGGATGCCGCCAAATCTCAGCCAGCGGATCAGCCAGCGCCTTCGCCTTGTTCTTGCGCAGCACCGACGCCACTTCCGCCTGGCAGCAAGGCACGACGACGATGTACTTGGCCTTCTTCTCCAAGGCGAAGTGGATCGCGTCGTCGGTGGCGGTGTTGCAGGCGTGCAGGGCGGTGACGACGTCGATTGTGGCGGGCAGTTTGTCCGACGTGATGGAATCGGCCACCGACAGGTTCAGGAACGACATGCCGCCAAAACCCAGTCGCTTGGCCAGTTCTTCCGACGACTTCACCAGTTCTTCGCGGGTTTCGATGCCGTAGATGTGGGAGCCGTTCTTCAGCGCCTCGGGCTGTTCCTTGAAGAACAGGTCGTAGAGGATGAAGCCCAGGTACGACTTGCCCGCGCCGTGGTCGGCGAGGGTGACGGCGCCGCGTTGTTGTTGGACGTCTTTGAGCAGCGGTTCGATGAACTGGAACAGGTGGTAGACCTGTTTCAGCTTGCGGCGGCTGTCCTGGTTCATCTTGCCGTCGCGGGTCAGGATGTGCAGGGCCTTGAGCAGTTCGATCGACTGGCCGGGGCGGATGTCGTGGGTTTTGTCGGACATGGGGTAAGGCAATGCGCCCCGCGATGGGCGGGGCGCAGGAGTAGGCGGAAAGTGTCAGTTTAACGAAAACGCCGCCGACGCTGGCGAACCGGGAAAACCAGCCACGGACTGTGCGGTATCTGGCGATCCAGATTATCTGGCAGGCGAGTAACATGCCCGATGCGATTGAGGCATGTCATGCATTTCTGAAAGCGCCTGACCATCAGGGCGGGCGCGTGGAGAGTCATCAAATGTTCAGCCACATCACTGTCGGGACGCGTGATCTTGAACGCGCGGGCCGTTTTTATGACGCGGTGCTGCTTCCGCTCGGACTGAAGCGCCGCGTTGTCACGCCGGATGGCGGGTCCTTGGCGCTTTGCTGGGTGACTGGCCAGGCGCTGCTGCCGCGCTTCTACGTCTACATGCCCTACGACGGCGAGCCGGCGACGGTGGGCAATGGCAGCATGGTCGCTTTTCTGGCTCCTTCGCAGGAAGCCGTGAGCACGGCCCATGCGGGCGGTCTGGCGCAGGGCGGGACGGACGAAGGCGCGCCGGGCGCGCGTCCTCATTACGGTGATGGCTACTTCGGCGCGTATCTGCGCGATCCCGATGGGAACAAGGTCCATATCGTCCATCGCGGGGACCTCCTGCTGTAACGCGGGATATGACCTGGCATCCCTGGAGAAACGCAAATGCTCGTGAGTCAGCTTGCTCTTGTGTACGGCACCTATCTGATTGCCACCGCCAGTCCCGGACCCAGCAACATGGCGATCATGGCGACGGCGATGCGTGACGGCCGTGTGCCGGCGCTTGCGCTGGCGGCGGGCGTGATTACCGGCTCGCTATTCTGGGCCACGCTGGCGGCGACGGGCATTTCCGCCGTGCTAGCGGCGTCCGCGCAGGCGCTTTACATCATGAAGATGGTGGGAGGCGTCTATCTGCTCTATCTGGCGTTCCGCACTGGCAGGTCGGCGCTGAGGCCGGGCGCGGCCTTTGTGAATGTGAAAACGGGCCGTGCGACGCCGCGCTATCGGGTGCTCTACCGCCAGGGCGTGCTCATGCACATCGGCAATCCGAAGGCGGTGCTGGCCTGGATGGCGATCATGTCGCTGGGGCTGGGGGAGAGCGCGTCGGACGGCACCTTGCCCGCGATCATCGGCGGTTGCGCGTTGCTCGGCGTGATGGTGTTCGGCGGCTATGCGATTGCCTTCTCGACTGCGCCAATGATTGCGCTGTATGCCAGGCTGCGGCGCTGGATCGAAGGGACGGTGGCCGTGGTGTTTGCCGTTGCGGGCGTCAAGCTACTGACCTGGCAGCGTTGATATCGCGGCTTGTCATCGCCGATACTGGTCGGCGATGACAAGCCGCAGGCAAAGCGTCCGGCACGCAAGCGGCCGGACGCCGCGGGGTCAAGCCTGCGGGAAAACTGGCTCGCCCAGGTTCAGCATCAAGCGATTCGCCCAAGCAAAGATCGCATCCGAATGCAGCAGATCCAGGATCTCGCCTTCATTCAAGCCCGCATCCTTCAAAGCCTGGATGCTGTTGGCATTCACCGAGGCAGGCGCTTCGGTGATCTGGATCGAGAACTTGCCGATAGCCAGTTCACGAGCCGTGGTGCCGGCGGTGGCGGGATCCTCGAACACCTGCGCGATGACTTCATTGCGCTTGGCCAGCTGTTCGAAACGCTGGGCATGCACGGACGCGCAGTACACGCAGCCGTTGATGCGCGATACGTAGGTCGAACCCAGTTCGCGCTCGGCGCGCGACAGTCCACCCGGCGCATACATGATGGCGTTGAACGCCGTGGAGCGCTGGCGCAGGATTTCGGGCTGATGCACCAGGAACAGGTAGTAGTCCGAGACCTTGGCCTTGGGGTGGCTTTCTTCCAGGACGGCGACTTGTTCGGGCGTGGCGGTCTCGACGTTGACGACGTCCAGCCAGGCCTTCCATTCCAGCGATTCGTTGGTGAAGCCGTGGGCCTTGATCACCGCGCCGGGCGCGGTGGCGGCGGTGTTGGCGGGGAAGGGCGCGGGCGGGGTGCCGGCGGCGCGTTCGGGCTGGCCTTCCAGGGCCTTCATGGCTTCCAGGCCGGCGACCAGGCGGACCTGGTAGGACAGGAAGGCAACGAGCTGGGACAGCGTGACCACGGCGGGCGTGGAGACGCCGGCGGCGGGCAGGGTCTTGAGCGCGGCTTCGTCGCCTTCGACGGGCTTCTCGATCAGCTTGCGCGTGAATTCCAGGATGGCGGCCAGGCGCGGGGTGGCGGCCTCAGTAGGCTTGCCGGATTCGGCGACGGCGATGTCGGCCGGGGTGGCGCCGGCGTCGGTCAGGCGGGCGCGGTAGTGCGCGGCCAGCAGCGGCGACGGGGTGATGCGGGTGGCGTACAGCGCGACCAGCAGGCGCTCGGCCAGGGACAGGCCGGGCAGCGCGGGGTCGAACAGGGCGTCGTAGCTGCCTTGGGTGGCGGCGGCGACCTTCTCGCGGAAGTGGCGCACTTCGTAGGTCTTGGCGCCCGGGGCCAGGCCGATCAGGCGGTCGACGAGGTCGTCCGTGACGTTGTAGACGATGGGTTCAGCCATGCGGATCTCCTTGATGCTTTACTTGGCGGCGCGTGCTGCGACCGCGGCGTCCAGGAACTGCTTCACGCCTTCCCAGGATTCCTGGTCGGCGCGGGCGTTGTCCTTGGGGTTGCCGCCGCTGGTGCTGATCTTGCCGGACACGGGGTGGGCGTAGACGAGCTGGGTGGTGGGCACGTAGGGGAACAGGATGGAGTGCCCGCCGTTCTCGTAGTCCAGCCACTCGACCGGGTAGGGATGGTTCACCTCGGCCAGCTTGTCCTGCACCATCTTGGAATAGATGCTGGACGGCCAGGAGCCGTCGTCGGTGCCGGACAGCAGCATGACGGGACCCTGGATGTCTTCGACCTTGATGCGGGCGCGGGCCACGGCGTCGGGGTCTTGCAGGGCGGTGAGGATGGCTTTCTCGTGGCGGTGCGGCGAGGGGCCTTCGTCGAAGGGCGCCCAGGTGGCGGTGCGGTTGTTTTCCCAGACGTGGGGGATGGGCTTGCCACCCAGGAGCCACGTGGGGCCTTCGCGGCCGATCTTGGGATCGCAGGCGTTCTGGCCGCTGTGGACCACGGCACCGGGCACGTAGGCGACCACTGCCGAGACTTCCTCGGGGAAGGTGGCGCCCAGCAGCAACACCAGTTCGCCGCCGCGCGACTGGCCGCTGATGGCGACGAAGTCGTGCTTAGGCTGGACCTTCTTGCGCAGCCAGCGCAGGCCGGTCTGGAAGTATTCCAACGGGGTGTTGGAGATGTAGTCCGACAGGCCGGGCGCCTTGAAGTAGGCCAGCGCGAAGGCGGCGTAGCCGCGGGACGCATACAGCGCCGCGCGCGGTTCGTTGATGCCGCCGCCCGAGCCGTTCAGGATCATGACCGCAGGGAACGGGCCAGGGCCGGGCGGCAGGTACAGCGTGCCGACCAGGCCTTCTTCGCGCACGTCCTGGCGGGTGACGCCGTCAGCCGCCAGGCGCTGGGTGAAGCTGGCCTGGGCCTGCGCGCCCGCGGCGCGCGCCACCACGTCGGTGACCAGGGCGTCGGTCACCGGGTGGTTGAAGTGTTCGCGGCTGGACGAGTCCACAGGGGACTGCGACCAGACCAGGCCCATGGGCGCCACGCCTTCGTAGTCGCCCGACACGGGCGCGTCGCGGCCCAGGTCGACGGTGCCGTCTGCGCCCGCCACGAAGGCGGCCTGGCTTTGCCAGAGCACGCCGTTGCGGCGGGTCAGGGCGGTGATCTCCACCGTCTGGCCGGGCGCGACGTGTTCGACCCGGATCTGGCGCGGCACGTCGATCAGGTCGACGGCCGGGGTGATGGTCAGGGTGGGCGTCATGGCTTACTTGCCCGACTCTTTCGTCACCATCATGGCGGCCGTGCGGTCGCTGGTCATGGGGGTGACCTTCAGGCCCTTCTTGGTGGCCCAGATGTTCTTGTAGTGGAACAGCGGGATGATGCCGACGTCGTCGTACACGATCTTGACGGAGTCGCGCAGGATGGCTTCACGCTTGGCCACGTCGAATTCCGAGGTGGATTGCTCCAGCGCGGCGTCGACCTTGGGGTTGCTGTAGCGGCCCCAGTTGGACGCGCCCAGGCCCTTCTTGGCGTCGGCGGTGGCCAGGATATTGACCAGCGCGTAGCTGCCTTCGCCGGTGCCGTTGCCCCAGGCCAGCATGCTGACCGCGAATTCGTTCTTGTTGGCGCGGCCCGAGTACACGGCCCATGGCACGACTTCCACCTGGGTCTTGACGCCGGCGCGGGTCCAGAACTGCGCCACGGCCTGGGCGGTTTCCGGGCCTTGCGGGTAGCGGTCGTTGGGCACGTGCATGGTCAGCTTGAAGCCGTCCGGGTAGCCGGCTTCGGCCAGCAGCTTCTTGGCCTGGGCGACGTCGTTGGGGATGTCCTTGACGTCGGGGTTGTAGCCGATGGTGCCCTTGGGCATCCACTGGTTGGCTTCGGTGGCGGCGCCTTGCAGGATGCGGTCGGCGATGGCCTTGCGGTTGATGGCCAGGTTCAGGGCCTGGCGCACGCGCACGTCCAGGAGCGGGTTCTTGTCCAGCGGCTTGCCGTTGTTGTCGGTGATGTACTGGTTGGGCGCGGGGTTGAAGCTGGGTTGCAGCAGCATGACGCGCAGGCCGTCGTAGGGGTAGACCGACACGTTGGCGGCCTTTTGCAGCTTGGCCAGGTCCGACACCGAGACCTTGTCGATCACGTCCACGTCGCCGGCCAAGAGCGCGGCGGTGCGGGCGGCGGCGTTGTTGATGTAGCGGTAGTTGACCTTGTCCCAGATCTGCTTGTCACCCCAGTAGCCGTCGTTGCGTTCCATGATGACGCGGTCGCCGGGGGTGTAGGACACGAACTTGTAGGGGCCGGTGCCGACCATGGCCTTGCCCGAGTTGTAGTCTTCGGTGGTGGACTTTTCACCGACGTGCTTGCTGACCACGTGCACCGAGGCCAGGTTCAGCGGCAGGTCGGGGTTGGGGGCCTTGGTCTTGACGATGAGCGTCAGCGGATCCTTGGCGGTCATCGTGTCGATGGTGCGCAGGTAGCCGGCGTAGGTGGCCACGCTGCCCGGCACGGCGCGCGCGCGGGTGTAGGAGTAGATCAGGTCGTCGGCGGTAAAGGGCGTGCCGTCCTGCCACTTGACGCCTTCGCGCAGCTTGAATTCCCAGGTCTTGTCGTCCAGCGGCTTCCAGCTGACGGCCAGGCCGGGCTGCAGCTTGTTCCACTTGTTCTCGATCAGCAGGTCCCAGAAGTGCAGGGCCACCGAGCGGTCGCCGGCGTGGTTGTTCAGCTGCGGGTCCAGCGACGACAGCGGGTCGGCGAAGCCGATGGACAGGTCGTCCGCGCTGGCGGCGGCGGAGGCGCCGAGGATGGCGGCGGTCAGGGTGGTGAGAATCAGGCGTTTCATGTTCGGAGTCCTTGGTATAGGGGGAACTAGCGGTTAATTCGGGCGCCGCGGCGCGGCGGCTGGGTTCACGCCATGTCGTTCAGGTGACAGGCGCTCAGGTGGTTGATGGCGATTCCCTTCAAGGTGGGAACCTCGGTCTTGCAGCGCGGCATCGCATGCGGGCAGCGCGGATGGAAATGGCAGCCTCCCGGCGGATTCAGCGGGCTGGGGATCTCGCCCTTGATCGCGGTAAAGGTCTTGTGGCGCGACTTCAGGCTGGGGATCTCGGCCAGCAGGGCCTGCGTGTACGGGTGGTTGGGGTGGCGGAAGACTTCTTCCACCGTGGCCGTTTCCACCACGCGGCCCAGGTACATGATCACGACGCGGTCGGACAGGTGCTCGACCACGCCCAGGTCATGGCTGATGAAGAGATAGGTCAGCCCCAGGTCTTCGCGCAGGTCCATGAAAAGGTTCAGGATCTGCGCCTGGATCGATACGTCCAGCGCGGCCACGGCTTCGTCGCACACCAGCATGGTGGGCTGCACAGCCAGCGCGCGGGCGATGCCGATGCGCTGGCGCTGGCCGCCGCTGAACTGGTGCGGATAGCGCTGGCGCAGCGCCGGGTCCAGGCCGGCGCGTTCCAGCTGGGCGCTGACGTAGTCGTCGAAGTCGCCGTTGCCGACCAGGCCGTGGATGCGGGCCGCTTCGCCCACGATCTCGTCCACGCGCAGGCGCGGGTTGAGGCTGGCGTAGGGGTCCTGGAAGATCATCTGCACTTGCAGGCGCGCGGCGTGGGCCTGGGCCGAGTTCATGTCGGCCGGGCGCACGCCGTTGATGCGGATCTCGCCACCGGAGGGCGTCAAGAGGCCGGCCGCGATGCGGCCCAGCGTGGACTTGCCGCAGCCGGACTCGCCGACCAGGCCGACCACTTCGCCGGGGTTGACGATCAGGTCCACGTTGTCGACGGCGCGGGTCACGGCGGGCGGCTTGGACAGGCCCAGGCGCTGCATGGCGCGCGTCGCGGGGCCGGTGGGGCGTTCGCCGAAACGCTTGCTGACTTGGCTGAGATCAATCAGCGGGGTAGGGGCGGTCGCGCTCATGCCATTACCTCGCTGGTCTGGATCGTGGGGTGGAAGCAGCGCACTTTGTGTTCGGGCAGGGCCTGGGTGATGCCGGGCTGCTGGCCGCAGGCGGCGGTGGCGCGCGAGCAGCGCGCCGCGAAGGCACAGCCCGCGGGCAGGTTGAGCAGGTTGGGCGTCATGCCGGGAATCTGGCGCAGGCGTTGGCCGCGCCGGTTGTTGCTGGGCAGGCTGTCGATCAGGCCCACGGTGTAGGGGTGCTGCGGACGGTCCAGCACGTCGTCGACGGTGCCGTGCTCGACGATGCGGCCGGCGTACATCACCGCCACGTCGTCGGCCAGGCCGGCCACCACTGACAGGTCGTGGGTGATCCAGATCAGGCTGGTACCGTGCTGTTGCGCGAGCTTCTGCACTTCGGACAGGATCTGCGCCTGGATGGTGACGTCCAGCGCGGTGGTGGGCTCGTCGGCGATGATCAGGTCGGGCCGGTGCAGCATGGCAATCGCAATGGCCATGCGCTGGCGCATGCCGCCGGACAGCTGATGCGGGTAGGCCAGCAGCCGCTCTTCGGGGCTGGGGATGCCCATCATGCCCAGGGTGTCGCGCGACAGGGCGCGGGCTTGCGCCACGCTCATCTTGTTGTGGGCGCGCACGGTCTCGATCATTTGCGCATCGACCCGCAGCACGGGGTTCAGCGTCATCATCGGATCCTGGAAGATCATGGCGATGCGGTTGCCCTGCAGCTTGCGCAGCTCGCGCGGCGCCAGCTTGGTCAGGTCGCGGCCCTGGAACAGCACCTCGCCGCCGACGATGCGGCCCGGCGCGTCGACCAGGCCCATGATGGAGAAGCCCGTGACGGACTTGCCCGAGCCGGACTCGCCGACCAGGCCCAGGATCTTGCCGCGTTCCAGCGTGAAGGAAACGTCGTCCACGGCGGGCAGCACGCCCGCGCGGGTGTGGAAGTGGGTACGCAGGTTGCGCACCTCCAGCGTCGGCGCGCCGGCAGTATGGCGGTCGGCGCTCATTTGTGGGTCCTCGGGTTCAGCACGTCGCGCAGGCGGTCGCCCACCAGGTTGATCGCCACGATGGTGATCAGGAGCGCGATGCCGGGGTAGAAGCTGATCCAGTATTCGCCGGACAGCATGGTCTGGAAGCCGTTGGAGATCAGCAGCCCCAGCGACGGTTCGGTCACGGGCACGCCCAGGCCCAGGAAGCTCAAGGTCGCTTCCAGCGTGATGGCGCGCGCGATCTGCAAAGTGCCGATGACGATCAGCGGCGGCAGGCAGTTGGGCAGGATGTGCTTCAACATGATGCGCCAGTTGGGGATGTCCAGGCAGCGGGCGGCTTCCACGTATTCGCGGCGGCGCTCGACCAGGGCCTGGCCGCGCGCGGTGCGGGCGTAGTAGGCCCATTCCAGGATCACCAGCGTCAGCACCACGTTGCCCACGCCCTTGCCCAGGTAGGCCAGGATCATCATGGCGACCAGGATGGACGGGAACGACAGGATCAGGTCGACCAGGCGCATGATCAGGGCGTCGACCTTGCCGCCGGCGTAGGCGGCCAAGAGGCCCAGCAGCGTGCCGACGATGCCGGCGATGAGGGCCGAGCCCACGCCCACCACCAGGCTGATGCGCAGGCCATACAGGATGCCCGAGAGCAGGTCGCGGCCCTGGCCGTCGGTGCCCAGCCAGTAGTGGAAGGTGTCCAGGCCGTTCATGCTGCCCGGCGGCAGGCGCGCGTCCAGCACGTCGATCTGCAGCAGGTCATACGGATTCTGCGGCGCGATCCAGGGCGCCAGGATGGCGGCCAGGATCAGCAGCGTGGCGACAGCCAGGCCCAGCACCGCCGTCTTCGACGACATGAACTCGGCCAGGTTGCGCCGCCACGGCGATTCGCGGCGCAGCGCGGGGGTAGGGTTCGGGGTAGATACGGCGCTCATGCCGAGGCCTCCAGCCGCACCCGCGGGTCCAGCACTTTATAAAGAATGTCCACGATCAGGTTCAGGGTCACGAACAGGCACACCACCACGATCAGGTAGGCCACGATGACGGGGCGGTCCAGCGCGTTCAGGCTGTCCAGGATCAGCTTGCCGGCGCCGGGCCAGGCGAAGATGCTTTCCGTGACCACGGCGAAGGCGATGGTGGAGCCCAGCTCCAGGCCCAGCACCGTCACCAGCGGAATCATGGTGTTGCGCAGCACGTGCACACAGACCACGCGCATGGGCGACAGGCCCTTGGCGCGCGCGAACTTCACGAAGTCCAGCGGCAGCACGTCGCGCACGCCGGCGCGGGTCAGGCGGATCACCAGCGAAATCTTGAACAGCGACAGGTTGAACGCCGGCAGGATCAGGTGGCGCCAGCCGTCGGCCGTCAGCCACGACCACTGGAAGCCCAGGAACTCCACGGTTTCGCCGCGGCCGCTGGCCGGCAGCCAGCCCAGCGACACGCTGAAGGTCATGATCAGCATCAGCGCGATCCAGAACGTCGGCAGCGAGAAGCCGACGATGCTGCCCGCCATGATCATCTTGGCGAAACGGCTATCCGGATACAGACCGGCGTACAGGCCCAGAGGCAGACCCACCACCACGGCCAGCATCATTGCGGCGATGGCCAGCTCGAATGTCGCCGGCAGGCGCTGGATCACCAGTTCGACCGCAGGGATGTTGTAGACGAAGCTGTTGCCCAGATTGCCGTGCAGGGCGCCGTTCAGGAACGCCAGGTACTGTTCCCACAGCGGTTTGTCCAGGCCGAGTTCGGCGATGATGCGGGCGCGGTCCACCTGGTCCACGTCCTGGCCGATCAGGATGTCCACCGGATTGCCGATGGCATGCAGGCCCACGAAGACGATCAGCGTCATCAGGAAGACCACCACCGCGGCTTGCGCGATGCGGCGCAGCAACCAGCCCGTCATTGCGCGGTCTCCGCTTGCGGGGCCGGGGCCGGCGTCCATTCGTCACCGAACACTTCGGGTTCGGAGAACGCTTCCATATTGGCGTAGTGCGTCTCCACGTCCTCGCGGTAGAACAGGCCGGCGATGCCTTGCGCCAGGCGCTTGGCGCCTTCGCTGATGGCCGGGATGTCGCCCGAGATCGTGCCCTGCGTCAGCGCGGCGGGGTAGGAGAAGCAATGCACGCGGTCCAGGCCGGGACAGGCGCCTGGGGTCTTTTCCTGCAATTCGAACACCGCGCCCAGGTCGGGCGAGTCATGCAGTTCCTGGTCTTCTTCACCGGCCGGCGGCACGTAGCGGTCGCCCCAGGCGCGCACGTGCGGCGCCAGCGAGGCGAACTCCGGACGCACGGTCCAGTCGATGCGGAAACCCGTGGAGAAGATCAGGAAGTCCAGCACGAACACGCCCTTGGGCGTGGTGACGTGGATCTCGTCGCCGACCAGCGCCAGGTCCTGCACGCCGCAGCCCAGATTAAAGCGGGCGTTGGGGTGGCGCGAGACGCGCAGCGTGCTGCCGCGCGGCGGCGGCACCTGGGCGGCGTTGATGTAGTGGCGGATCTTCCACTTCCATTCGTCGGGCAGGGTCAGGTGGCCGTGGGTCAGGCCGGGGTTACCCGCGCCCTTGCCCTTGTTGATGCGCGGAATGTCGTTGCGGCGGATCAGCAGGTCTACGCTGGCGGCGCCGGCTTCCAGCGCGGTGCCCGCGCTGTCCATGGCCGACGCGCCCGCGCCCACCACGCCCACGCGCTTGCCGGCCAGGGTGTTGTAGTCCATCACGTCGGACGAATGCGCCCAGCGGTTGCGCGGCAGCTTCTTCGCAAAATCAGGCACATAGGCGCCGCCCAGGCCGTCGCGGCCGGTGGCCAGCACCACGCGGCGCGCCAGCACCGTGCTGCGTCCGGCGGGGGATTCGATGTCCAGCTGCACCAGCTGGTCGGCGCGCGGCAGCACGGCCAGGATGCGGTGTTCGTTGCGCACATCCAGTTCCAGCGCGCGGCGGTACCAGCGCAGGTAATCCATCCATTGCAGGCGCGGGATCTTGTCCAGCGCATCCCAGGCCTCGGAACCGAACTGGGCTTCGAACCAGGCGCGGAAGGTCAGCGCCGGCAGGCCCAGCGCGGGGCCGGTCAGCTGCTTGGGCGAACGCAGGGTTTCCATGCGGGCGGTGGTGGCCCAGGGACCTTCATAGCCCTCGGGCGCCTGGTCGAAGATCGGCGCGTTGATGCCCAGGTGCTTGAGCGAGGCGGCCGCGGCCAGGCCGGCCATGCCGCCGCCGACGACGGCCACATCCAGCACGGGCTGGCCATCGACGAGGCGCGGCGTGACCCAGTTCTTGGCGGGGATTTCCAGCCAGGACAGGTCTTGCCGCAGGCGCGCTTCCAGCGCGGCTAGGCCTTGCGGCGGGGTGGCTACAGGCTGATTCATATAGCAGGGGATTCCGTAAGAGGGGCGTCGTCGCCATAGATCGACTGCAGCAGCGCCGAATGTTCGGCGGCGTCGTGCAGGGCGAAGCCGGGCAGCAGGGCCGCGGCGGCTTGGGCCAGCGCGTCGACCATGGCCTGGCAGGCTGGCGTCGGCGTTTGCGACTGCGGGGTGATGACCCCGAAGAAAAAGGGAATGTCCAGGTCGATGGGCCGGATCGCCACGCCCGGCATGGGGGCGCCGTAGGCGGTGATCGGTTCCAGCACCGACACGCCCAGTCCGGCGCGCACGGCGGCCAGGGCGTTGACGGACGAATTGGTTTCCATGGTGCCCAGCGTCTGGGCGTTCTGCGCCAGCGCGGCGTCCAGGCGGCGGCGCAGGCGGTAGGGATTGGCCATCGTGATCATGCGGCGTCCAGCCAGCGCGGCGACGGGCACCACGGCTTGTTGCGCCAGCGGATCGTTTTCCGGCAGCGCGACCACACAGGGCGCTTGCCCGATCCAGTGCACCGTCAGGCCGCGATGCTCCAGCGGCAGGCTGGTCGCGCCCAGTTGCGCGGCGCCCGACAGCACGGCATGCACCACGCGCTCGGGCGAGGCGCTGCGCAACTGGATGCGCGCGGCGCCGATCCGGTCCTCGATGCGCTTGAGCGCGTCGGGCACCAGGCCCGCCGCCAGCGCGGAGGTGGCGGCCATCAGCAGCGGCTGGGCCTGGCCGCGGGCGATTTCATCGGCGCGGCTGCGGATCTGCTGCATGCCCGCCAACGCGCGCTCGACATCGTCATACAGCAGGAAGCCCTGCTCGGTGGGCGTCACGCGCGGGCCGCTGCGCGCAAACAAGGGATAGCCGATCTCGGCTTCCAGTTCCTGCAACAACCGGCTGATCGCCGGCTGGGAGCGTCCCAATAGCCGGCCGGCAGCAGTGACGCTGCCCGTGGACATGACGGCCGCGAAGGCCTCGAGTTGACGAAGTTCCATCTGAATTGATTTATGCCAAGGACGAATTCTTGCCCGGCAAGTATGCGCTTTGCAAATAATTAAAGCGCATAAGTAAATTCCCTGATGGGGTTTTCATCAGGGAATTTCATAACTGTTAGTTATTTCAAGGATTTAGAGCGCAAGCGGCTCAGCAGCCCGGTATCGGGCTGGCGGCATGCGGGTGCGCGCGGAGAGCCCGCGGGCGCGGAGATCCTGATCAGGCCCGGGTGCGCAGTGCGTCTGCAACCGAGTCCAGGGAGTACCCCAGGTTCTGCAGGACTTTGGCCGTGGCCGTGCGCGTGAATTCATCGGACGCGGTCTTCATGAACGCCGCGATCAATTCTGGATGCTCTCGGGCATAGCCCCCACCGAAAACCGCATCGATCTGGGTTTCGGCTGCCCGCAGATAGCTTTCGGTACGGCTCTGGGCAAGCGTGAACAGAGTGTCAAGGTTCGCTTCAATGAACTCGGGCATGAGAGGTCTCCAATGACGGCGGCAGGCCATTTCAAGGCTAGCACCAGGCCCTTGCGCCTGCCAACGATCAGAAGTTCAAGAATGCCCGCGCCCCTCGCGCCGGTAGTACAGATAGCGTTCGATTTCCGCTTGTTCCACCGCGGGTTCCAGCGAGCGCCACCGGACCACGTAGCCGCGATGCGCAGGCGGCATCCAGCCCAATACGGAGTACATCGTGACTTCGGTCTGGCCAGTATTGAATTCCGTCTCGAAGAATCCCTGGCGACCCGGCGGCTCGCTGCCGCAAATCCAGCTGGAATCTGGCATGGCGCTCTCCCGTACGGCTTCAATCCTACGCGCCGGTCCGGGAAATGGCATACGTTCTAGCCCCGATGCGGGCTGCGTCCGCCTTGTGTTAGAAACGTGGATGGGGCTCTTGCGGCATGATTGCCGCGATCTTTGCGAACCTTTGCAGTTCGATTTGGCCGATGCCGGTAGTATTCGTCCCATCGAACCTCAGGAGCCCGTCATGCACACTCAGCAACCCGCGCCCGAGCCGAACAAGCGCCGTTGGCCTTTTGGCTACGGCGAAGAGGAGTAAGCCGGCTGCCCTAGCCGATACGCGCAATGATGTTCACCGGACGCCCGGAAACGCATTCACCCAGGTGATCGTCACGTCGGGAAAGGCATCCACCAACTGGATCTTGAAGTCCGGGAAGCTATCGACGATTTTCCATTCGCCGCAACTGTCGGCGAAAGCGTCGACCTTCTTCACCGACAGGTCGGCAAACGCGCTGACCACCTTGACCTTGATGTCGGGGAACGCGGTGACGATCTTCACCTTGCCATATAGCGGGACACCTTTGTAGGTGCAGTTGGCCTTGTTCAGATCGCCGGCCACGGCGGCAAATGGACCAGCCAGCAGGGCGCAAGCAAGGACGGCTCGGTGGGTGAGGCGCATGGGAGTACTTCCTGCAACGCCGGCACGCGTCGGCGACATGGGGACAATGACGCGCGCATAGTACCGCAGGCCGTGCGAGGTCTGTGGCGCAATGATGCGGCCACCTATGCGGCGACCTCGCCCCTTGCGCTCAGTGCTTGGGCAGCACGAACTCCACCCTCCGGTTCTGCGCCCGTCCTTGCGGATTGTCCGCGCCATTGGCCAGCTTGTTCGATTGGATCGGCTGGGTATCGCCGTATCCCTTGACGGTCAGCCGCGACTTGTCCACGCCATGATTCGCCAGCCATTGCGCCACCGCCTGCGCGCGGCGCAATGACAGATCCTTGTTGTAGGAGGCCGAGCCCTTGGAGTCGGTGTGGCCTTCGATGCCGACGGTGCCGGCCGAACTGGATTGGATCAGGCTGGCGATGTCCCGCAGCGTAGGTTCGGCGGCCGGGCGTATGGCGGTCTTGTCGAAATCGAACAGCACATCGCCCAGCATGGCGACGGTCACGGCGTTCTTGTCCTGCCGCACCGACAGGCCGTCGTGGCGCGCGGCCAGTCCGTCTATCTGCGCGTTCAGGTCCGATATGCCGCCGCTGGCATCGGAAGGCAGCCCCTTCAGGTCCAGGATGGTGGCCTGCAGATCCAGGATCTCGGCCTTGTAGGGTGGCTCCTGCGCGATGGAGCCGCTGGCGGCGGCGAGCAACGCCGCGGCCAGCAGAGTGGACGTGCCCGGGTAGCCGGCCATGGCTAGCGGTCGGTGATCTTGATGGCGTCGAAGGTCTCGACGCCAGGTATCGTCAACGAGACCTCTTTGATCTCTTTGGGCGGGGCGGGGAACTTCCCCTGCCAGGAGCCGGCGATCGGGGCGTCCTTCTCGGTCCGGATCATCAGTTTGGGATTGGTCAGCGGCTTGTCGTTGCTGTCTCTCAGCAGCAGATGCTTCTTGTTGCCGGCGACCACGTAGAAGCTGTTTTCATAGTCGCTCTTGCTGATCTGCGGATAGAGCATCTCCGTCTTGCCCATGACGACGGGCTTGAACCGTACCTTGATGGACAGGATGTCGCCGCTGCGCACCGCTTCGATGACCTGGCCCTCGGCGCTGCCGGAGTCGGTCAGGCCGGTGGCCAGCGGCGCGGGAGCATCGGCTTGGGCTTGGGCAAGAACGGTCTGGCCGGCTACCGCCGCCAGCATGCCCAAACCCAGGGCACAGGCGGCGGCTGTCTTTCTGATCGGAATCACGATAAGCATCCTTTGTCGTTGAAAACCATTCAGGGCAGGGCGTGCGGACCGGGACTCATCCTTTCGGTCCCGTCCAAAGTCCAACGCAAGATGGTCCAACTTTCAGGCGCTTATTTCAGTTCGATGTTTTTCCAAGACGTTACGGAATCTAGCCGACGCGAGCCTCATCCGCCGCGGTGCCCGTGGTAGCGCGGCGCGGCGACGCTGCGGACGTTTTCCTTGTGCTGCGAGCCGACCAGGGCCTTGCGCCGGGCTTCATCATGCTGGTGATCCGCGCGGGCGCGTTCCTTGTCGGCCTGCGCGTCTGGCGCGGCGTGGGAGGGATTGGGGTGGGGAGTGTTGGGCGTCATGGTGCGTACCTATTAAGCAGGTGACGCGGCATATGCCGCTTTTCCACATTACGCCCCTCATCCGTGTTTCTCAAGCTGCGGTTACGGCGCTTTTTTTGATCCTGGCGGCGCGATGTTTGAGCATTTGAAGAGGCCGCGGCAGCACAATGGTCCTGCGCTGGTTTCCCGGATGTTCTTCTTTCAGGAGAGCTTCATGTGCGACTGTTCTTCTTTCGCCAATTCCCCGCAATTCAACCGCCGCCGCCTGCTGTTCGGCGCCGCAGCGATCGCCGCAGCCGGCGCTTCAGGCTGGCTGGGCGATGCCCAAGCCGCCGTGCCGTCAAACGATATCGGCCCCGACGAGGCCTTGAAGCGCCTGATGGCGGGCAATGCCCGCTACGCCGCCAACAAGCCGAACATGCGGGACTATTCCGCGGGACGCGCCGCCCGCGCCGTGAAGCAAAAGCCCATCGCCGCCATCCTGGGCTGTTCGGACTCGCGGGTGGCGCCGGAACTGGCTTTTGACCAAGGGCCGGGCGACCTCTTCATCGTGCGCGTAGCCGGCAACTTCGTGAACGAAGACGGCCTGGCCAGCCTGGAGTACGGCGCCCTGGTCCTGCGCGCGCCGCTGATTCTGGTGCTGGGCCACGACAACTGCGGCGCGGTGGACGCGACGGTGAAGGCATGGAGGGACAAGACCGAACTGCCGGGCCATCTACCCGCGCTGGTGAATGCGCTCAAGCCCGCCGTCGAGCTTGCGGACAAGTCGGGCGCGAAAGACCTGGTGGCCGCGGCGGTCCAGGCCAATGTGCGACTGACGGTCGAACGCCTGAAGACGGCGCAGCCTCTCTTGCAGGAGATGGTGCAGCAGAAAAAGTTGGGAGTGGTCGGCGGTGTGTACAGCCTGGCCACGGGCAAGGTGACATTGGTTTGACGCCAGCGCAGGGGGCGGCTGAACTCCAGCGCCGGCCGGCCCCGCAATGGTGAGAATTGCTGAGCTTTAAGCGTTTTTCCCTTCGTAATATCCGATGAAAGGATACTGAAAGGGGAAGAGGCATGGGGGCGTGTGAAAAATGCGAGGCTATCGTCACGGACCGGCGCGATGCGCCCGGTCATGACAACCTGATCAGCCTGGGCGTGGTGCGGTCGACGGGGCAGCAGCAACGCGGCGTGCAGCACGAAGCGTACACCTGTGCGGTGTGCGGCACGGATTGGGATTATCTCCACGACAAGCGCGATCCGGCTTCGGGGTGGCGCCGTTCCGATGCGGGCGTGCACACGGAAACCGCCGCAGCGCCTTTGGCAAGAGCCGTCGGCGCCGCGTAGCGCGGCGCGCCGTCTTTAATCAGATCCCGTTCCCGCATCGGCTCAGCGGCCGGCGCGGCTACATCTGCATCTTCTTCTTGCCCATTAGCGTCAGCGCCAGGCTGCGGCCGGTGCGCATGAAGGGATAGAGCGCCGTCGACAGGCAGGGATTGCGGAACACGGCCGCGTTGACGCTGTTGAACAGGTCGTTGCCCGTGCTGAGCAGCGCCAGCCGGTTGATGCAGTCGGCGCCCCAGTAGTCCTGGCCGTCCAGGTGCAGCAGCATGCCCTGGTTCAGATCGTAGCCTTGCGCCTTGTAGGCCACCGCCAGGTCAGGGTGGTCGCGCATGTTCAGCAGATCGATGGGGCCGACGGCCTTCTGCAGTTGCAGCATCCGCACGTAGTTCGAGCAGAAAGGGCAGTCTCCGTCGTAGAGCAGGAAGTTCTTTGCGATGGCCATGATGCACCGTGTGGAAATGCGCGGGCGCGAAAGGCGCGCCTGCCTCTTGCTTCCGATTAAAACGCATATCGCGGCAAGCGCCCACCGCCCGCGTCGTAGGCGCGGAAATCAGCGCATCTGGCGCACGCCGTGCCCCAGGCGCCGGCGCAGCAGGTTGCGCAGCGTGACGCCATCGGCATAGCCGACTTGCGCCGCGATCTGCTCCAGCGACTGGTTGCTGGTCTTCAGCAAATGGGCCGCGCGCTCCACGCGCAGATCCTGGAAAAACGACAGCGGGCTCTTGCCCAGAACCTCCTGCATGCGGCGCGCCAGCGTGCGCTTGCTGGCGCCCAGCGCCTGCGCCGCGGCGTCCAGCGAGAATCCCTGCGCAAGATGCGCCCGGGCCCAGCGCTCGAAGGCCTGCACCAGCGGCTCGGCATGCGTCAGGTGATCGGTGATGACATAGGCCGACTGCGAGGGCCGCTGGTCCACGATCAGATAGCGCGCCACCAACGCGGCCAGTTCCGGACTGGCCTGTCGCACCAGCCACAGCGCCATGTCCATGTGGCTGAGCGCCGCGCCCGCGGTCAGCAGCGACGACGAGCGCACCAGCATGCGTTGGTCCTCCAGATCCACCGCCGGATAGCGCTGCCTGAACAGCGGCGCCAGCCACCAGGTGGTAGTTGCCTTGTGGCCGTCCAGCAGGCCCGATTCCGCCAGCACGAAGGTGCCGATGCAGGCTGCTGCGGTGTTCGCGCCAGGCGCGCGCTGTCGCAGCATGCGGCCGGCGTCGCGCACGTCGGGGCGGTCCAGCGCGGGCAGCAGGGTTTCGGGCATCTTGCAGGCGATGGCCGGGATCACGAGCCAGTCGGGGTCCGACGGGTCCGGGCTGCCCGAGACGGGCACGCCGAATCCCTGCGCGCTGCGCACCTTGCGGCGCATGCCGACGATGCGCGTGTCGAACGGCTGGACCGGTTCGGGCAGCAGCGGCGCCAGCTCGTTGGCCGTGGTGAACACGTCCAGGATGGCCGACAGGCCGGTATCGAACACGCCCTCCAGGGCCAGGATCTGGATCTTCATGGCAAGAACGCTATCAAAGATGTCAAAACCGCCAATATTAATCAGGCCGGCCCGGACTCACAATGCGGCTGCCTGATTGCGAGCGCAAACGTGCGCCGCGCCTTGCCGGAGCCGTATCTTGTCTTTTGAAAATCTGTTTGCCCTGGCGGTATTCGCCTTCGTGACCTCGGTTTCGCCGGGACCCAGCAACGTCATGTTGATGACCTCGGGCGCCAACTTCGGCTTCGGCCGGACGTTGCCCCAGGTGCTGGGCATCACCGTTGGCTTCACTACGCTGCTGCTTGGGGTAGGTCTGGGCCTGGGCGCGCTGTTCCACGCCTGGCCGGCCCTGTCGGCAGGCCTGAAGGTAGGGGGCGCCGCCTATCTGCTGTACCTGGCATGGCGCATAGCCCTATCGCGTTCCATCGGTGCGGGGCAGGCGTCTGCCAGGCCGCTCACGTTCATGGAGTCGGCCTTGTTCCAATGGATCAATCCCAAGGCCTGGATCGTCGCGCTGGCCGCGGTTGCGGTTTATGTGGATGCCGCGGCGCCCTGGGCTTCGCTGGCGTGGATGTGCCTGGTGTTCGCGGTGGTGAACGTGCCCAGCGTTTCGCTGTGGGCGGGCTTCGGCGTGGCGCTGCGCGGATTCCTGGCGCAGCCGGGGCGTCTGAAGTGGTTCAACATCGGCATGGGATCGCTGCTGGCGCTGACGTTGTGGCCGATGCTGCGGTGAGGCAAGCCAGCGGCAGCATTGGAGAAAGTGCGGCGAGGAATCCCGTGGCCGCTTTTTTGAGGGGGGGGCGGCCTGCGCAGGCCGCGCCCCGACACGGCTCAGTCCGCGGCGGCTTCAGCGGGCGCGCCCCATGCCAGACCCATGGCGTAGCCACGCACATCTTCGGGCCATGCGGCGATCTGCTGCGTAAAACGCTCGCGGTCGCTGGCATACAGCGCCCGCGTGGCTTCCTCGAAACCGGGCAGGTTGCCGGCCATGCTGGACATGAACCGGTACGCCGCCTCCTGGCGCTCGCGCAGGCGGTCCTGCGCCTCGTTGTCGCGGCGCGCCTGTTCCACCAACTTGCGCAGGACGACCGAAGCGCCGCCGGGCTGCGCGCCCAGCCAGTCCCAATGGCGCGGCAGCAGAGTCACTTCGCGCGCCACCACGCCGAGCTTGGGGCGGCCCCGGCCGCGCGGTTGCGCGTCATCGGCCGCACCGGCGGGCGCTTCGGGCGCTGGGGCGGCCGGGTCAATGCGGACGCGGTGGCGCTCCGCGATGGCGGCATGGCTTCCGCTGAGGTCCAGATCGACCTGTTTGCCGGATAGGTCGTCGAACACGAGGATGGTGGCGTCGCGGCCTTCGTCCATCGCCTGCCTGACCGCGAGCGCCACGTCGGAGAGGGCGCCGGCGGCAAGAATGCGATGACCGGCGAAGGCGGTGTGCGGATCGGCGGAGAGGGGTGTGATTGAGTTGTTCATATTTTATCCGGGTGAAATTCGTGAATGAATTATGATCCGGGTAAAAATAGATGTCAATACACCCGGGTAAAAATAGCGATGCGGAAAAAGCACCACCCTGAGGTACAGAAATATCCCCGAGAACCTAGGGTCAACACCTAGGCAAAACACCCAAGCGGCGTATAATCTTGCTTTGCGCCCGGAGTTACCCATGCGTCTCGTACAAAAAGCGCTCACCTTCGACGATGTGTTGCTGGTGCCTGCGTATTCCGAGGTCCTGCCTCGCGACACTTCCCTGGCTACGCGCCTCACTCGCAACATCACCCTGAATATCCCGCTCGTGTCCGCCGCCATGGACACCGTGACCGAATCGCGCCTGGCCATCGCCATGGCGCAAGAGGGCGGCATCGGGATCATCCACAAGAATCTGTCCGCTGACGCCCAGGCGCGTGAAGTCGCCCGCGTCAAGCGCCACGAATTCGGCATCGTGATCGATCCGGTCACCGTCACCCCCCAGATGAAGGTGCGCGACGCCATCGCGTTGCAGCGCCAGCATGGCATCTCGGGCCTGCCGGTGGTCGAAGGGCGCAAGCTGGTCGGCATCGTCACCAACCGCGACCTGCGTTTCGAAGAGAACCTGGACCAGCCCCTGCGCAACATCATGACGCCGCAGGAACGCCTGGTCACCATGAAGGAAGGCGCCACGCTGGAAGAGGCGCAGTCCCTGATGCACAAGCACCGCCTGGAGCGCGTGCTGATCGTCAACGACGGCTTTGAACTGCGTGGCCTGGCCACCGTCAAGGACATCGTCAAGAACACCGAACACCCGATGGCCAGCAAGGATGCCCAGGGCCAGTTGCGCGTGGGCGCGGCGGTCGGCGTGGGCGCCGGCACTGAAGAACGCGTGGAAAAGCTGGTTGCGGCCGGCGTCGACGTCCTCATCGTCGACACCGCCCACGGCCATTCCAAGGGCGTGCTGGAAGGCGTGCGCTGGGTCAAGCAGAACTACCCCAAGGTTGAAGTCATCGGCGGCAACATCGCCACCGCGGCCGCCGCGCGCGCGCTGGTCGAGTATGGCGCCGACGGCGTCAAGGTCGGCATCGGCCCCGGCTCCATCTGCACCACCCGCATCGTCGCGGGCGTGGGCGTGCCGCAGATCCATGCGATCTCCGAAGTCGCCAAGGCGCTGGAAGGCACGGGCGTGCCCCTGATCGCCGACGGCGGCATCCGTTACTCGGGCGACGTCGCCAAGGCCCTGGCGGCCGGCGCTTTCGCCTGCATGATGGGCGGCATGTTCGCCGGCACGGAAGAAGCCCCCGGCGAAGTCGTGCTGTTCCAGGGCCGTTCCTACAAGTCCTACCGCGGCATGGGCAGCCTGGGCGCCATGACGGACGGCTCCGCCGACCGTTACTTCCAGGATCCGTCCAACAACGCCGACAAGCTGGTTCCCGAAGGCATCGAAGGCCGCGTCCCCTACAAGGGCAGCGTGCTGGCCATCATTTACCAACTGGTCGGTGGCATCCGCGCCTCGATGGGCTACTGCGGCTGCGCCACCATCGACGACATGCGCACCAAGACCGAATTCGTGGAGATCACCTCCGCGGGCGTGCGCGAGTCCCACGTGCACGACGTACAGATCACCAAGGAAGCGCCCAACTACCGCGCCGACTGATCCGTACAGTCAACTACAATGTCATGCATCGCGCACCGGCAGAACCGCAACATGAATCAGCGGTTCTGCCGGTGCGGTTTTATTTACTGCGGTTTTATTCTTTACCGGTAGAGTCTCCATGCACCAGCGCATCCTCATTCTCGACTACGGTTCGCAAGTCACCCAGCTGATCGCCCGCCGCGTCCGCGAAGCCGGCGTCTACTCCGAAGTGCACCCCGGCGACGTCGACGACGCCTTCGTGCGCGACCAGATGGCGCAAGGCCTGAAGGGCATCATCCTGTCCGGCAGCCACGCTTCCGCCTACGAAGAAGGCTCCATGCGCGTGCCGCATGCGGTGTTCGAACTGGGCGTGCCCGTCCTGGGCATCTGCTACGGCATGCAGTCCATGGCGCAGCAATTGGGCGGCGTGGTCAGCTTCTCCGACCACCGCGAATTCGGCTACGCCGAAGTCCGCGCCCACGGCCACACCAAGCTGCTGGAAGGCCTGGAAGACTTTTCCACCGCCGAAGGCCACGGCATGCTGAAGGTCTGGATGAGCCACGGCGACAAGGTCACCGAACTGCCCCCGGGCTTCAAGCTGATGGCTTCCACGCCGTCCTGCCCCATCGCCGGCATGGCCGACGAAGACCGCAAGTTCTACGCCGTCCAGTTCCACCCCGAAGTCACGCACACCGTCCAGGGCAAGGCCATGCTGGCCCGCTTCGTCAACGAGATCTGCGGCTGCGAAGGCGACTGGAACATGCCCGACTACGTGGCCGAAGCCGTTGCCCGCATCCGCGAGCAGGTCGGCACGGACGAAGTCATCCTGGGCCTGTCCGGCGGCGTGGATTCCTCGGTGGCCGCGGCGCTGATCCACAAGGCCATCGGCGACCAGCTCACCTGCGTATTCGTCGACCACGGCCTCTTGCGCCTGGACGAAGGCAAGCAGGTCATGCAGACCTTCGCCGAAAACATGGGCGTGAAGATCATCCATGTCGACGCCACCGCCCAGTTCATGGGCAAGCTGGCCGGCGTGGCCGACCCCGAAGCCAAGCGCAAGATCATCGGCCGCGAATTCGTCGAAGTGTTCCAGGAACAGGCCGGCAAGCAGCAGAGCGCCAAGTGGCTGGCCCAGGGCACGATCTACCCCGACGTCATCGAATCCGCGGGCGCCAAGACCGGCAAGGCCACCTCCATCAAGTCGCACCACAACGTGGGCGGCCTGCCGGACACGCTCAACCTGCAACTGCTGGAGCCGCTGCGCGAACTGTTCAAGGACGAAGTCCGCGAGCTCGGCGTGGCCCTGGGCCTGCCGCCGCAGATGGTCTACCGCCACCCGTTCCCCGGCCCCGGCCTGGGCGTGCGCATCCTGGGCGAAGTCAAGCACGAGTACGCCGAACTGCTGCGCCGCGCCGACGCGATCTTCATCGAAGAGCTGCGCAACACCAAGGACGAGGCCAGCGGCCTGACCTGGTACGAGCTGACCTCGCAAGCGTTTGCCGTGTTCCTGCCGGTGAAGTCGGTGGGGGTGATGGGCGATGGGCGTACCTACGAATACGTCGTGGCGCTGCGTGCGGTGCAGACGTTTGACTTCATGACCGCCGATTGGGCGCCGCTGCCGCATCCGTTGCTGGCTCGGGTGTCGTCGCGCATCATCAATGAAGTGCGCGGCATTAATCGTGTTGTTTACGACGTGTCGAGCAAGCCGCCGGCGACGATCGAGTGGGAGTGATCCCGCTGTTGTCTTGCGGTGAATGAAAGAGGCGCTTCGGCGCCTCTTTCTCTTTGAGTCGGGAGATGAGAGCGCTGCCGTCAGCCCCTCAATCGCACCAAGAATGCTCCCAGCGCCGTGACCGTCGCCAGCACCGTCACCGCCATCCATCCGAACTGTGCATACAGCAAGGCTGCCAACGCCGACCCGACGGCCATGCCGATGAACATGCCGGTGAACAGTACCGCGTTGAGCCGGCTGCGGGCATTGGCGTCGATGCCGTAGATGATGGTTTGGTGCGCGATCAGTGCGGCCTGTATGCCCAGGTCGAATCCGATGGCGCTGGCGACCAGCAGCCCTAGCTGCGCGCCGGGCGCCATGAACGGGGCCACTCCCATGGCGGCGAAGGACGCGACGACCAGGCCTGCACCCAGACGGGTGACCAGCGGGGCGCCGTGGCGGTCGGCGATGCGTCCGGCGATGGGAGCGGCCATGGCTCCTGCCGCGCCGGCCAGTCCGAAGGCGCCGGCGGCGGCCGCGCCCAGGTGGAAGGGCTCGTCATGCAGCATGATGGCCAGGGTGGACCAGAAGGCGCTGAAGCCGATAGACAGCAGGCCTTGGGCCCAAGTGGCGCGGCGCAGTGCGGAATGTTGCCGCCATAGCGCGGCCAGCGATCGCAGCAGCGCGAAGTAAGGCAGTTGCGTGCTGGCCTCGAAGCGCGGGAGCTGGCGCTTTGCGGCCAGGCCTACGAGCGCGATGCTGGCGGCGGCGGCCGCGAACATGGCGCGCCAACCCCAGTTCTCGGCAACGAAGCCGCTGACTACCCGGGATAGCAGGATGCCCAGCAGCAGGCCTGTCATCACCGTGCCGACGATTTTGCCGCGATGCGCGGCTGGCGCCAATGTTGCGGCTGCCGGAACGATGTCCTGTGCCATCGTTGCGGACACGCCGACGGCCAGGCTGGCGGCCAGCAGCGTCGGCAAAGAGGGCGACAGGGCCGCGAGCAGCAGCGCGGCGAACAGGATGGCGGCCTTGGTGAGGATGATCCTGCGCCGGTCATGCCGGTCACCCAGCGGCGCCAGGAAGAGGATGCCCAGGGCATAGCCCAACTGGGTCAGTGTTGGCAGCAGTCCGACCGACTGGGGAGAGGCGCCGATGTCCGGCGCCAGCACTCCCAGCATGGGCTGGCTGTAGTACAGGGATGCGACCGACAGGCCGGCGCTGCCGGCCAGCATGAAGGTCAAGCGTAGTGGCAGCCCCGAGGAGGCGGCTGAATCCTGATCCTTGGCGGCGGCGGTAATTTGCGTGGAAGGCATGTTGGTGTGTTCCAGGGGCTAAGTTGGCGGCCGCCACGGCGGCCTGTTGAAGGGCTTGCAGGAACGCCGCGGGCGGTTGCGCACCGCTGACGAGAGAATCGCCGATGCACAGGGATTTCACGGCGTGGCTCCTTGCGTTGAGAGGAACGCCAGATTAGTCTTTGCGTAAAAATGAATGAATCGGTCTATATCGCAACGTAGGATTGCGTATTTCGCAAAGATAACTATGGACAAACTGCAAGCCTTGCGCGTCTTCCTGGACGTGGCCGAGTCAGGAGGATTCTCCAAAACCGCGCGGCGCCTGGGGGTCGCCACGTCTTCCGTCACGCGGCTGATCGATACCCTGGAGGCGTCTCTCGGTACCGCGCTGCTGACCCGGTCGACGCGCCGGGTAACGTTGACCGACGCAGGAGCGACTTACCTGGAGCAGGTGTCCAGGGTTGTGTCGGATCTGGAGGAGGCCGACGGCAGCGTGTCGGATGTTGGCGCGGTCGCGGTCGGACCCTTGCGGGTTTCCTTGCCAGTGACCTTCGCGCGCTTGTGCCTGGGACCCTATATCTCGGGTTTCCTGCGCGAGAATCCGCGCGTGTCACTGGATCTGGTGCTATCCGATGCATATGTGGACCTGGTGGCGGAGCGGATCGATGTCGCCGTCCGCATCGGCACACCGGACTTGCAGCCTCAATTGATCGTGCGCAAATTGGCCGAGCACCGGCGCTATGTGGTGGCCAGCCATGAATACCTGGAGCGGCACGGCACGCCCACTGCGCCTGAGGAGTTGACAGAGCACGACTGTCTGCGATTCGCCCACCAGGCCGGGCCGCAACGCTGGTCGTTCCTTCGCGGCGATGACGAGGTGCGGCACGTGGAGGTGCAGGGGCGTTTGGCCGCCAACAACTCGGACATGCTGCGCGAAGCTGTGCTGGATGGGCAGGGCATCGCGTTGCTGGCGGAATGGCTGATCCGGGAGGACGTGCGGGCCGGGCGGCTGCGCCGGTTCTTCGAGGACTACGAGGTCAATCCTCAAGAACAGAGTGTGTGCGTCCATGCGGCGTATCTGCCGAATCGCAGACACTCCAAAAAGGTCCAGGTATTTCTCGATTTTCTCCAGATGCGTCTTGCGAGGAGCACGGCCGGCTGACGTCAGGCCCTGTTGAACCCCGCAGCCCGGACAATTGCAGGCCTTCTTTCCGGGATGTTATGAACGCACACCGCAGATATCGCGCAATTGCGCGATATCCGGCTGCACGCCCAGCCCCGCCGCGTTTCCGAGCTGGGCCTCTCCTTCAACGATCGCACCCAATGCCGGACTGAGAGCCGCGCGCAGCGGGTTCTCGTTGGCATCGATTTCAAGCATGCCGCCGGCTCGTCCCCGCGCCGCCAGAATGTGCGCCGACGCAAGCTGGCCGACACCCGCGCCAAGGAAATGCGGGCAATAGCGCAGTCCGGCCTCGTGAATCCTGTCGATCACGGGCAAGCAGCCGGATATGCCGCCCCATTTGGCCAGGTCCGGCTGCACGACCTTGAGCGTCCTGCTGTTGATCATGGCCTCGAAGGCGTCTGGACCGATGAGGTTCTCTCCGGCTGCGAGGGGGATATCCGTTTTTTCTGCCAACTGCGCCCAGTCCGATAGCGGGCGATCGGCGCGCAGCGGCTCTTCCAGCCAGCGCGGCGTGAACTCGCTGAAGCGGCTGCTCATGTGTAGAGCGCCCACCAGATCCCAGGCCTGATTGGCGTCCAGCATGAGCTCGCTGCCCGAGGGCAGCCGAGCGCGCACCGTTCTGACATTGGCGAGGTCCCGTTCTTCGCCAAAGCCCACCTTGAGCTTGAAGGCGCGATAGCCCTCCGCGTGTTTTGCGAGCACCGTATCTTCGGGGCGGTCAGGGTTGATGCCGCTTGCATAGACGCGGATCAGGTCCGAGGCGCCGCCCAGGAATTGCCATAGCGGCGCGCCGGCCCGGCGCGACAGCATGTCCCATAAGGCCAGGTCGATGCCGGCGATTACCTGCGCGATGGGGCCAGGTTCGCCGGACTGGATGGCGAGTACCGCGGTGCGCGCGCTCATGTGGGCAAACGCGGCTTCGGCCGAGGCGTAGGACTGGCCGACGACTAGCGGCGCGACCACGGTTTCAAGCAGGCGGGCGCGGTGTTCGGCGCCGCAGCCGGGAAAGTTGCACCAGACCTCTCCCCAGCCGACCGCGCCGTCCGCATCTTCTACCCGCACGAGCAGGGCGGGGCGGTCATGCATGGTGCCGAACGAGGTTTGTACCGGACGCTTGACCGGCCATCGCAGGACGTAGGCCTCGATACGCGCAAGCGTGAATGGTTCGATGGCCCAGGCTTGATTCGTATTAGGGTTTGTCATGGCATTAAGATATTAAGTGCTGGTCTATAGTATGTTTAGCACTTACGGATTGCAACTCAGGTCTAACCCTCTATACACACCATGCGCCTTCCGTCCTTTATCTCGCGCCCGCTGCTCATCGCGGCGCCATGGCTATGCATCCTCTTGCTGTGGCTGGCGGTGCGCGCCAGCGGGCTGGTCAGCCCCGCGCTCGTGCCTTCGCCCGCCGCGGTCGTCGAAAAGTTCATAGAGCTCTCCAAGGACCGGCTGTGGCTGGACATCTGGATGTCGGCCCGCCGCGTTTTCACCGGAGTCGCGCTAGGCATCCTGGTGGCAGTGCCCGTGGGTTTTTGCCTGGGCTGGTATCGCGGGCTGCGGGTCTTCATCGATCCCGTCATCAATTTCTTCCGCGCGCTCCCGCCGATCGCGCTGATTCCGCTGGTGATCGTCTACTTCGGCATCGGCGAATCGGCCAAGACCGTCATCCTGTTCTATGCCTCGTTCTTTGCCGGCGTCATCGTGATGTACGAGGGCATCGCCCAGATCAGCCCGATCTTCGTGCGCGTCGCACGGACGCTGGGCGCCAATGATGTGGAGATCTTCATCAAGGTCATCGTCCCGTTGACCGTGCCGCACATCCTGACCGCCATCCGGGTGGCGCTGGGCGTGGCCTGGGCCACGCTGGTGGCGTCCGAACTCATTGCGGCCCAGCAGGGGCTGGGGGCGCTGATCCAGAATGCGTCCTCGTTCTTCCAGCTGGACGTGATCTACGTCGGGATCATCTGCATCGGCCTCATCGCCATGCTGATGGACCTGGCGCTGAGGGCCGCAAGCCGGCGCCTGGTCGCGTGGCAAGACCGTATCGCCTGAGACCATCCCGGACATTCAAGACCATGACCATGAGCACTCAACTGCGCAGCGTGGATACCGCTACGCCGAAGCCTTCCCAGGAACCGGAAGTCAGGATCAGGTTCGACAACGTTACGGTGGACTTTCCCACGGCCACAGGCCCCATGAGAGTGGTGGATGGCGTGACGCTGGACATCCGGGATGGCGAGTTCGTGTCCATCATCGGCCCCTCGGGTTGCGGCAAGACGACCTTGATGAACATCGTCGGCGGCTTCGTGCAGCCCACCTCCGGCGCCGTGACGCTGGATGGGCAGCCTGTCACGGCGCCCGGACCCGACCGCGGCGTGATCTTCCAGGAATATGGCGTCTTCCCGTGGCTGACGGTGCGCGGCAACATCGAGTTCGGCATGAAGCTCGCGGCCAACAAGACGAACCCGCGGGAGCGCGCCGAGATCTGCCAGCGCTACATGACGCTGATGGGCCTGAGCGATTTCGCCGATCACTTCCCGAAGCACCTGTCCGGCGGTATGCGGCAGCGGCTGGCAATCGCGCGAGCCTACGCCGTCAAGCCCCATTTCCTGTTGATGGACGAGCCCTTTGGCGCGCTGGATGCGCAGACCCGGACCGCCATGCAGGACCTGCTGCTCGAAGTGCTGCAGACCGAGGGCAAGACGGTGATGCTGATCACCCACTCGGTGGAAGAGGCCATCTACCTGTCGTCGAAGATCGTCGTGGTCACAGCGAGGCCTTCCAAGGTACGCAAGGTGATAGAGGTGCCTTTCGGCTACCCCCGATCGGAGCGGGTCCACGAGGACCCGCGCTTCGTCGAGCTGAGCCGCGAGATCCGGGAGCTGGTCATGTTCGAGTATGAAGCCCAGGCCCGCCAATCCGTCCGGCCGACCGATTGAGCCTGCGTCAGCAGCCCCACCACAAGGAGACACCATGAAGCTCGACCGCAGAACCCTACTCAAGGCCGGCATGGCCGCTTCCATCGCAGCGATCGCGGCGCCCGCCATAGGCCAGGCGCGCAAGAAACTGCGCGTAGGCTACCTGCATACGCCCGCCGTCGACGGCCACTTGTGGCTGGGCTTGCAGATGGGCAGCTACGCCAAGCATGGTTTGGAACTGGAGCCCATCGTCTTCACCACGGGGTTGGAGATCTTCCAGGCCATGATAGGCGGCAGCCTCGATGTGCTGGCCACCGGCGCGGTTGTGTCGAACTTTCCAGCCCGAGGCCAGGGCAAGGTCTTTCTCGTGAACGACATCGAGTACGGCACTGCCCAACTCTGGGTCCGCGACGAGTCGATCAAGACCGTGGCCGACCTGAAGGGCAAGCAGATCTCCACGACCACGGGCACGACCGCCCATGTGTTCCTGGACCGGGCCTTGCGCGCGGCCAAGCTGGACCCGGGCAAGGACGTGCAGATCGTCAACCAGCGCATGGCCGACGCCGTGACCTCGTTCGTCTCCGGCGCGGTCAGCGCGGTCGCGCTGTGGGTTCCGTTCGACACGATCGTCCGGTCCAAGGTGTCCAATGCGCGAATGCTGATCGACGCTTCCGCGTTCTATCCGGAGGCGGCGATCATGGGCGGATGGGCGGCCAGGAACGATTTCTACGAAGCCCAGAAGCCGGCCATCCGCAGCCTCATCGCCGCCTGGGGCGAGGCCAACGACGCCATCGTGAAAACCCCGGATGCCGCGGTGGAGACGCTGCAGAAGACACAGTACAAAGACGTGCCGCTGGCCGAGTTCAAGGCGCAGTTCAAGCAGGCCAAGTATTTCTCCACGGCCGAATGGCGCACCAAGTACGAAGACGGTTCAGTGACCCGCTGGCTGCAGCAGGTGACCGACTTCTTCGCGCAGGCCGGGAACATTCCGAATCCGGTTCCGGCGTCGCGCTACTTCGATCCTTCAGCCTATCTGGAGGCGATCAAGGCATGAGCATTCCGGCTGGGACGGGCTTTGACTACATCGTCATTGGCGGCGGCTCCGCCGGATGCGTGCTGGCCAATCGGCTCAGCCGCGATCCTGCGGTGCGCGTGCTGCTGCTGGAGGCGGGAGCGGCCGCGCACAATTTCTGGCTCAAGCTGCCGGTGGGCTACTTCAAGACCATCTACGATCCGCGGTTCTCCCGGCTGTTCCCGGTCGAAGCCCAGGCCGAGACCGGCGATCGCACCATCCTGTGGCCGCGCGGCAAGGCGCTGGGCGGGTCTAGCGTGATCAACGGCTTGTTGTATATCCGCGGGCAACATGAGGACTACGACGACTGGGCCGATCTCGGCGCGACCGGCTGGGCCTATCGGGACGTGCTGCCGTATTTCAAGAAATCCGAGCGCTACGACGGGGGCGAGTCCGAGTACCACGGGGGGGCCGGCGAACTCCGCGTCTCCAATCTGCGCAATGAACATCCCTACACGGCTGCGTGGGTGGAAGCGGCAGTCGAGGCCGGCTGCCGGCGCAATGACGATTTCAACGGCGCCGAATCGGAAGGGGTGGGACCTTACCAGTTGACCCTCGGCAGCCGTTGGCGCTGCGACGCCGCGACCGCCTTCCTGTATCCGGTCCGGTCGCGTCCGAATCTGGTGATCGAAACCGGCGCCCATGTCACGCGCATCCTGATCGAAGGCGGCCGGGCGCTGGGCGTGGAGTGGGTGCAAGAGGGCCAATTGAAGCGTGCGATGGCGGATGCCGAGGTGGTGCTTGCGGCGGGCGCGCTGCAATCGCCCCAGGTGCTGCAGCTTTCGGGCGTGGGCGATGCGGCGCTGCTTGCCAGGCACGGCATCGCGGTTGCGGCGCACGCGCCGGAAGTCGGCCGCAACCTGCAGGACCATTACCAGGCGCGCGTGATCGTCAAGCTGAAGCGGCGCATGTCGCTCAACGACGCGGTGCGCAATCCGCTCAGCCTTGCGGGCATGGGAGCGCAGTGGCTGTTCCAGGGCAGGGGACCGCTCACGGTGGGCGCGGGCCAGGTGGGCGGACTGGCGGCGACCGAGCACGCGGTCGGCGGCCGGGCGGACATTCTCTTCAATGTCATGCCGCTGTCGGTCGACAAGCCCGGCGACCCGTTGCACCGGTTTTCCGGTTTCTCCGCGTCGGCGACGCAATGCCGGCCCGATTCGCGCGGCACCGTGGAGATCGTGGGCACGGATCCATTGGCATCGCCGCGCATCGTCTCGAACTATCTGACCGAGCCGCGCGATGCGAAGGTCCTGGTCGCGGGCTTGCGCATGTTGCGCGACATCTATGCCCAGCCGTCGTTCCGCGATCTGGTGACCGGCGTGGAGTACCTGCCGGGCAACGATGTCACGACCGCCGCCGCATTGGAGCAATTCGCGCGCAACAAGGGAGGCACGGTGTTCCATCCCGCCGGCACCTGCCGCATGGGCGGGGATGACGGGGCTGTGGTCGATGCGCGCTTGCGCGTGCGCGGGATCGAGCGCTTGCGCGTCGTCGATGCTTCGGTCATGCCCCGCATGGTGTCGACAAACACAAACGCCGCCGCGATCCTGATCGGCGAGAAGGGCGCCGCGCTGATCCTGGAAGACGCGCGCGGCGCGGCCCGGCCGCAGGCGCGTGATATAGTCGCGGACACTTTGACGCCATGATTCTCGACACTGCCCAAGCCCCTCTCTACGTTCAACTTTCGGATCTGTTCCGGCAGCGGATCCTGAAGGGTGTGTGGAAGAACGGCGAGAAATTGCCCTCGCTGGACGCGCTGGCCGAGGAGTTCCACGTGGCCAAGGTCACGGTGCGCCAGGCGATCGAAAGGCTCACCCGCGACGGACTGCTTTCACCGCAGCGGGGGCGCGGCACCTTCGTGACGGGCGCACCCCAGGACAACCGCTGGTTCCGTGTCGAGACCACGCTCGAGAACCTGTCCAGCGTCTATCGGGATACGCACCCGACCATCCTCAATATCGATGAGTCCACGCGCACGCCATTGCTGAACGATTCGGACGGCGTCGCGGCGGACAAGTATGTCTTCATGCGGCGCATTCACGCCCGCAATGGGCAGCCGTACTGCGTCATCAACATCTACCTGGACGCCGCCATCTTTGCCAAGCACCCTGCGCGCTTTCGCAAGGAAACCGTCATCCCCATTCTGATGGGGATGTCCTCGGTGGATATCGTCTCTGCCCGCCAGGTGCTGACCATTTCGACCGCCGATGTCGAGGTTGCGCGGCATTTGGGCATCAATGTGAATGCGCCGGTGGCGGAAGTCCGGCGCGTGTTCACCGGACCGGACCGCCGCGTCATCTACCTGGGCGAAGTGACGTATCGCGGCGATTTCGTGCGCATGGAAATCGACCTGAAGCCGTGATGCCTGAAAGGCTGCCCGCCGCATCCGCGCTGGCAAGCAGGCCGTTCATGTGTTCCAGGGCTATCGGCTGCCGGCCAGTCCTTCAATAGCGGCGCGGGCGTGGGCAATGAATGCCGCGGTTTCGGCAGCGTGCCGTTGCGCCAGATCGTCTTCCTCTTGTCCCAGATAGATCGCGCGCGCCTTGCTCAGGACGGGGCGGTAGGGCGCTTCCAACCTCTCCAGCAGCCACGCCGCCGCCTGGTCCTTGGAGGCGATGCCCCCGGAGACGGCCGTGTACCAGATGCGCGCCAGCGCGAGGATGATGTGCTTTTCGTCGCCCGCCCAGTCCTCGGGCGTGTTCCACTGCGCGACGGTGTCCAGCAGTGCCCGCCTCAGGTCTGCGGGGGGGACGGCCTGGAGCAACTGGGCGGCCTCCGGGCCGACGATAGGGGTGCTGTGGCCACGGACCTTGGTGAGCAGGATGGTCAGATCGTGGTCCATCATGGGCGGTTCCACGACGCCCGCCATCAGATCCGTTCGCAGCCATTCGCCGAACTGGAGTTCGCGCCTGGCTGGGTGGCGCCAAGGCACGACGTGTTCCAGCGCCAGCACGGTGACTTCGAGCGCGCGCAAGTCGGGCGATGAACCGGGCGGGGCGGAGATCGCCAATAGCGCCGTGGCCAGCGCGCGCAGCACGGTTTCGTCCGGCGGCTGGGTCACGGTGACGAGCAGGTCGATATCGCTATGGGGTTGCAGCCCGCCGTCCACGGCGGAACCGAACAGGTGGATGGCGACGAGGCCTGCGCCCAGATGTCGTTCGATGAGGCTGCTGGCCGCTGCGACCTGGGGGGCGATTGAGGGAGGAACGAGATGAGCCATGCGTCGATAGTAGCGAAGTTCGCGCGCGGCCGGCAGGCCGGCGGCGCGCATGCCATGGCGGCAACGCCGGCACTGGTACTATGCCGGCGCAAGGCCCCAGTCCGATGATCCCCACAAGCCCACGACAGGCACCGAGATGATACGTTTATTGCTCCGAGCCGGCGCCCTGGCCGCAGGCGTTCTGATGGCAATGGCCAGCCAGGCGCAATCGCCTGCGCCAGCGCCCAATATTGGAGGCTGGCGCCAGGTGTCGGACAGCCAGTTCAACCGGCAATTTCATTTTTCGATGCTGCCCGGCGTGGCGGCCATCGGCAGCAACTGGGCGGTGTACGACTCCCGCGCAGGGAAGGTGGTGTGCTGCCTGGTCGTGGAAGGGCCCGAGGTGTCGGAAGAGCAACTGGGCAGCGTCTATGACATTCCGGGCCCCTGGGTCACCGACCTGACCAATGGCTGGAACCTGGACGCGGCGCCTTACCGGCCGCGGGTGCAGTTGCTGCGGGTTGATGGGGAGTTGCGCGACTACGAGTTCGCCGATGCGGGAGACGGTGTGGGCGGGCTGCTGGTGCCTGACCATGCCGGCGCTGTCGCCGCCCGCACGCTGGAGATCGACGGGCAGCGCTATGCCGTGGAGCGCAAGGATTCGGCGCTCGCTGATGGCGATGGCGGCGTGTACACGTATAGCCTGCGTCCGGCCAAGGGCGGCGCGCCGCTGAAGATCGAGGTTCCCATCGGAACCTATTGAGTCCGGGAGGCGGCGATCAACGCATGAAGCAGACCCTGCAAATAGAAGATGCTCCGCTCACCGAGGACGACATTCTGCTGCTGCGCAGATGCTCCCGCGGCAGACGGTTGATGGCCGTGTTCGGCGTCTTCGTGGTGCTGCTGCTGGCGCTTTCCGTGTTGACCTTTGTCGTGCTCGGTCTGTCCGAGTGGCGCGCGCTGGATGTCGGCGGAGGCGCGGTACTGCTGGCGGGCATTGCGGTGATGGGAGCGCTGGCGGTGTTTTTCGGGCGCAAGCTGCTGCGCATTCCGCGAGGCTGGCGCAGCCTCGACCGGGCGCTGAAGGGACGGCTGGCCAAGCAGATCGTTTCAGGCCGGCTGACGTCGTTTGGTCCGGGTTTCTCGACGCCGGGCGTGTGCTACGGATTCGGCGAGCAGCGCGTGGAGGCCGCCTTGCCGTTCTGGAACGAGATCGCCAGCGACACTCGCAGCGGACACGGGCCCGCGACGGCCGTGGGCCTGACGGATCTGCCCGTGCGCCTGCACCTGCTGACCCTGCAGCCAGACTCGCCTCCCGTGCTGTTGCGGGCGGAGTACCCCATGAGCGCGGAGTCCCTGGTCGCTGTCGAGGAAATCAGCGATGCCGACCGTGCGGCCGTGCGCAGGGAAGAGTTGGACGCGCGCAAGTTCATGCTGATCTTTGCCCTTGTGCCGCTGGTGGGAGGGCTGTTTTTGCCGCCGCTGCTGTTCGTCGCGGCGATCTTTGCGATCCTGGGGATGCTGTTCGGCATGCGCAGCCGCAAGCTGCAGCGGGGACTCTACAAGCACGGCGTGCGGGGCGTGGTCGAAGAGGCCGTGGTCTACCGGCTGCGCAGCCCCAACTCCTCGATTGTCTCGCTGGTCCACAATTACCGCATCGGCGGCGTGATGTATCGGGTCGAATACCTGGGCGACGTGGTCGAACCCGGCAGGCGCGTCGAGTTCGAGTTCCTGGATGCGGGCCTGAACGGGCAGACTGCGCTGTTCTTCCGGGTGGATGGCGAGCCTGCGTAGACGTCAATGAATGGACGGGATGGTGACAAGCGGATCCCGCCGAGCACAAGGAGAGTAGCGTGTCCGTACCCACAGACGTGTCCGGCGAGCCGGCGGGCTCGGTGAGCGAAGCAGGGCAGTATCAGGTGAGTCTGATCGCGCCGGGCAGCCATGTCTTCGCGAGGGAAGCAGGCCGCGGCAACCTGATCATCGGTCCGGCCTGCATGGGCAAGAAGGCCGATCTGCACGTGGCTGGCGAAGACGCCATCAACTGGGCGGTGTTCGATCCATTCTCCACGCCTGCCGGCTCGGCATGGCCGCGCCACATCGATTATTACGGCAACGACAGCGGCTTCTTCGGCTGGTCGCAAGGCCGCGAGATCGAGCAGTTCAGCTGGGCGCCGGCATTTTCGGACAGGCGCGCCATCGACGCCGGCGCGGCAAGAATCCAGACGCTGCATATCCGGCTGGACGCGGTGTCAGGGCATCTAGCCGCCAGACTGCCCCAGGTCCGCAACCTGGGGCTGTTTGGCGACCCGACGCGCATTACCGTGGCGGGGCCGCTGCCCGACATGCTGTCGCTGCAGCCTGCGCTGGGACGCCGGGCCGTCGGAGCTCCCTATGCCTTGCCCGACCTCGGCCCGCTGCAGAACGTGACTGCGCTGACGTTGCACGGCGCGCCGCTGGGACAAGCCATATCACTGCAAGGGATCGAGCGCTTTCCGCAGTTGGAGAGCCTGTCGCTTTGGGGCAGCTTCAGCGACTGGGGGGCGCTGGCCCGGTTGTCGCGCCTGACGAGTCTGGAGATCCGCTACACGCCCGATCTGGCCGGGTTGCCGGAACTGGCCAGCTGGCCTCTGCTGGACAGGTTCATCGCCTTCAACGTCGACGAAGCGGCGGGCAAGCGATTGAAGGCACAGATGACGGCGAGGGCGAAGGTCCGCGCTTGGGGCGGCTACAGCTCCGTCTCCAAGCTGCGCAAGCAGGAGTGGTGGCAGAGCGAATACGGCCGGCCATTCTCGGGCTGGAGCAGCCGCATGGCGAAGTCGGCGAACACCGCCTATGACAAGGCGCAGGCGGCGCTGGAAAGCGCCAGCAATCCCGCTGAGGTCCAAGTCGCAATCTCTGCCTTCGCCAGCCACTTCAATGGCATGAAGGGCATCGAGACCATGGAGCGCGAAGACATCGGCGAGGCGGTGTGGCAGTTCAGCCAGCTTGCCCTGGTCGAACGGTTGGGCGTAAGCGAAGAGCAGGCGCAGCGCTGGTTCGACGAGGCGAGGGATTACTGAGAGGCGTTGCTTCCCGCCCGGCGTTGCGGCCCGCGCATTCCCGCGCGCGCTATTCTGGCAGTCGGACTCACTTTCGGAGCAGCTCATGGAACCAAGAATCACGGTCATCACGCTGGGCGTCGATGATCTGGAAAAATCGGTGGCTTTCTATCGCGATGGGCTGGGGCTGTCGACCGAGGGCATCATCGGCAAGGAGTTCGAACACGGCGCGGTCGCGTTCTTCGACTTGCAGAATGGCGTGAAACTGGCCGTGTGGCCGCGCGCGAGCATGGCTGCCGACACGGGCATTGCGTTGCGGCCGGGCGGCTCTCTTGAATTCACCTTGGGACACAACGTGCGTTCCAAAACCGAGGTGGACGCGGTGATGCAACAGGCTAATGGCGCGGGCGCCACCGTGGTCAAAGCCGCAGGCGATACCTTCTATGGCGGCTACGCGGGCTACTTCATGGATCCGGACGGGCATTTGTGGGAAGTGGTCTACAACCCTCAGATGCTGCCTTAGGAATAGTCGCGTAGCGCTCTGTTACGGTGACAAAGGGCCGCTTCCTTTAAGCTCCGCGAGTCTCAATTCTGATGGAGCTGGCGCATGTTCAAGCCCTTGATTTCCGTGGCGTCGATGGTTGCATTGTTGGGAATGGGCGGCATGGCCCGGGCCCAGGACCTGGTCCTGCCTTCCATTCCCGAAGCCACGGATGCGATCGTCGACATGCTGGCGGACACGGGCATGCCGCGGCCGTCCAAGGTCAAGCTTGGAACCTGCATCCCTGCGGTGGACGCCACCTATCCGAGCCAGGTCGCCTGCACGGTCGCGGTGACCCTGGGGGCTGCGGTCAGCGAGAACCAGATGGATTTCTACAAGCAGGACGGCAAGTGGAAAGCGCAGCCCAGCGTTTCCCAGGATAAGCTGCCGTTTCCTGATCCCAAGCTGGATTGAGAACGACCTCCGGCGTGGCGACGGGCACAGGCACTTCAACCAGGAGAAAGTCATGCCGTTCGTCAGTATCCGCATTACCCGCGATGGCGTTACCGCCGAGCAGAAAGCGCAGGTCATCCGCGAAGTCACCGAGACGCTCGAACGCGTGCTGCACAAGCCGCCGGAGTGGACGCACGTCGTGATCGAGGAAATCGACACGGACAACTGGGGCTTCGGCGGGGTGACGACGACCGAGATGCGGGCGGGCAGGGTGCCGACGCCGGGCGCCAAGCCGCAAAGTGGCGGCTAGGGACAACTACCCGCCGTGCCAGGCCTGGGCCATGCCCCAGGCCTGTGAGCCGCAAGGGCTTTGGCGCTATTGGGGCTGACGCTCCAGCGCCATGGCCGGCTTTTGCAGCTTGCGATAGGCCATAACCAAGGTCAGGGAAAACAAGGAAACCAGCAGCGCCGCCGCGGGCAGTTGCGGCAGCGCGTCCCGCGGGAAGACATAGGCCAACAGCGGAAACGCGTATACGGCGGGCATGCGCATCTCGAACAGGCGCAGCAGCAGCCACATCAGCGCCAGGTCCAGCAGGACCACCGTCATCCAGTCCTCGACCGCCAGATAGAGCGCCACGCCGACAGCGGCCGACAGGGTCAGCATCGCAGTCTGCTTGAACAGCATGCGCCACGAGTACATCTTCATGTGCAGGGACTCGTACACCACCACGGCCACTGGCGGCAGTACGGCCAGGTGCGTATTGCCGGCGAGCGCGGCGATGCCGATTCCGGCCAGGCTGATGGCGGCATAGGCAGCCATCAGCCTGGGCTGGACGGAAGCGGTGCGATCCGTGCTGGCGCGCAGCCGTCCCAGCATCACGCCCAGCATCAGTAGCAGGGTGCTGATCACAATGGCGGCAATGAATGACGGCTCGGTGGCGTTGGTCACCACCGGCAAAAAGCCCGTGGCCAGCGCAGGCGCCAGACTGTAGCGCAGCAGCAGGAAGAACAGCAGCATCGCTGCCAGGACGAGCGCCAGTTTGGCGGTATAGGGTATGGCCAGCAGGTTGATGCCGAAGCCCATCAAGGCCGTTGCCGTGGGCCAAAGAAAGATCTTCTCGGGATGGCGCATCCAACCGGGCTCGCGGTAGACCCACAAGGCGATTGCCATGGCGGCGATCTCGGGCAGCACGATCTCGCGATCGTTCCAGACGGCGGCGGCCGCGACCATTGCAGCGATGAACGCGAAGGCGCAGAAATACGACAGGCGTGCCTGGCGAGGCGTGAGCGTTGCTTGCTGCATGGCGGAACCCTTTTCGAAAATGCGCCTGGCCCGCTGCGCTGCATGAGGCAGTCGGGGCAATACGATGGCGTCAGTTTCAAGCTTGACACGATGGGAAGGTCAAGCGGCGGGGTTCAGCAGGCGCATTTCGCGGGCCCGTGCCGGGCCCGGCACGCTTACCCCTATCGGCTCATGATGCTCAAGGCCACCGCCTCGGCGATCTTGATGCCGTCCACGCCCGCCGAGAGGATTCCGCCGGCATAGCCCGCGCCTTCGCCAGCCGGGAACAGGCCTTGGGTATTGAGGCTTTGCAGAGTCTCGTTGTCGCGCTTGATGCGGATGGGCGACGAGGTGCGGGTTTCGACGCCGGTGAGCACGGCGTCGTGCATGCCGAAACCCTTGATGGTCTTGTCGAAGACGGGGAGCGCTTCGCGGATGGCGCTGATCGCGAATTCGGGCAGCGCGGCGGCCAGGTCGGTCAGGTGCACGCCCGGCGTATATGAGGGCTGCACGGAGCCGAATTCGGTCGAGGCCCGGCCGGCGATGAAATCGCCGACCAGTTGGCCTGGTGCGCTGTAATTGCGGCCGCCCAGCTCGAACGCCTGGGATTCCCATTTGCGCTGGAAATCCACGCCCGCCAGCACATGTTCGGGGTAATCGACCTCGGGCGAAATTCCGACCACGATGCCCGCGTTGGCGTTGCGCTCGTTGCGCGAGTACTGGCTCATGCCGTTGGTGACGACACGGTCGGGTTCGGACGTGGCAGCCACCACGGTGCCACCAGGGCACATGCAGAAGCTGTAGACCGAGCGTCCGTTGCTGGCATGATGCACCAGCTTGTAATCCGCCGCGCCCAGGATGGGGTGGCCGGCGTTGGGGCCGAAGCGGGCGCGGTCGATCAGCGACTGCGGATGTTCGATCCGGAAGCCGATCGAGAAGGGCTTGGCTTCCATGAACACGCCCTGGTCGTGCAGCATCTGGAAGGTGTCGCGCGCGCTGTGGCCGATGGCCAGCACGACGTGGTCGGCCTCGATGTGCTCGCCGCCGGCCAGGGTCACGCCGGTGACGCGGCCGTTTTCCCGATGCAGCGTTTCGACCCTGCTGGAGAAGCGGACTTCGCCGCCCAGCTTGGTGATGGTGTCGCGCATGACTTCCACCATGCCGACCAGGCGGAACGTGCCGATGTGCGGCTTGCTCACGTACAGGATTTCTTCGGGCGCGCCGGCCAGGACGAATTCCTTGAGCACTTTTTCGCCGTAGTGCTTGGGGTCCTTGATCTGGCTGTACAGCTTGCCGTCGGAGAAGGTGCCGGCGCCGCCTTCGCCGAATTGCACGTTCGAATCGGGGTTCAGGATGCGCTTGCGCCACAGGCCCCAGGTGTCCTTGGTCCGTTCGCGCACGGCCTTGCCGCGTTCCAGGATGATGGGCTTGAAGCCCATCTGCGCCAGGACCAGCCCGGCGAACAGCCCACAGGGGCCGGTGCCGATGACTATGGGGCGCTTGCTCAGGTTGGCGGGCGCCTGGGCGACGAACTTGTATTCGGTGTCGGGAGTGGGCTTGACGTTGCGGTCGTCGTGATAGCGCTTGAGCAGCGCCGCTTCGTTTTCGACGTCGACGTCCAGCGTGTAGATCAGCAGGATGTTGTGCTTCTTGCGCGCGTCATAGCTGCGGGAGGCAACGGTGTAGCCGCGCAGATCGCTGGCCGCTACACCCAGTTTCTTGAGAATCGCGGCAGGCAATTCTTCGGGCGTGTGATTCAACGGCAGCTTGATTTCAGACAGTCGCAACATCTTTGGTCCAGATAAATGGGCGAGCACAACGTCGCCAAACGCGAATTGTACTGGACCGCAGGCCGGGGCCGCGGCGTATCCCGCGCCGATCAGGGGCCGGGAGGGCTGGTGCGCGCATCCCGCCGCACCGCCTGCGGCGGCATGCCGAAGCCGCGCAGAAAAGCCTCGCGCAAGTGGCGGCGGTCGCGAAAACCGGTTTCCCTGGCCACCACTTCCAGCGGATGCCGGCTGCTTTCTATCATCAGCCGGGCGGCTTCCAGTCGCAGCCCCTCGATGGCCTTGGCGGGCGACTGGCCGGTTTCGGCCGTGAATACACGGCTGAACTGGCGCGGGCTCAGGCTGGCGGCCTGGGCCAGATCCTCCACGCTCAAGGGACGGGCGAGGTTGCGCCGGGCATGTTCCAGCGCTTGCTGGATGCGGTCGGACTTGGGCGCGAGCCTGAGCATTTCCGAATGCTGCGACTGTCCGCCGGAGCGGCGCTGATGCATCACCAGCCGGTGCGCCACCGCGCGCGCGAGTTCCGCGCCCAGGTCCTTCTCCACCAGCGCCAAGGCCAGGTCCATTTCCGCCGTCATGCCGGCGGAGGTCCAGACCGCCCCGTCGGCGATGTAGATGCGGTCGGCCTCGACCTGCGCGCGGGGGTGGCGCTGCTGCAAGGCGTCGGCCCAGTACCAGTGCGTGGTGGCGCGCCGGTCGTCCAGCAAGCCCGCTTCGGCCAGCAGGAACGCGCCGGTGCACAGGCCGGCGACGCGGCGCGAGCGTGGCGCGAGTTTCTCCAGCAGCCGGGGGAGTTCGGGCGAGACGCGCCTGGACAGGGGCGAAAGCACGCCGGCCACCAACCAGGTGTCGGCCTGGCTGCGGGCGGTGAGCGGACGGGCCTGCACCGTCAGGCCCGCCGAGGCGCGCACCGCGCCGTCCAGGGCGTAGCTTTCCACGGCGTAGAAGGGCTCGCGCGCCACCGCGTTGGCGAGTTCGAATACGGCCTGCGTGCCCAGGCCGATGATTTGGAAGCCTTCGGGAAGTATGTAACCGATGCGGTGCATGGGGGCGTCCTGGCGGGTTCTGGCCCCGCATATGTCCAGCGTTGATGTCCTTATTTACGACTATATACGTCATTTACGCCATGCGCTGCAAGCCGCAACATGGCTCCCATCGCAACCCCTCTTTGTGAGTCCCAACATGGCACAAACCCAACCCGGCACCGCCCTCGTCACGGGCGCATCCAGCGGCATCGGCGCGCTGTACGCGGAAAAATTGGCGCAGCAGGGCTACGACCTGATCCTGGTCGCCCGCAACCGCGAGCGTCTGAACACGCTGGCCAGCGACATCAGCACCCGCAGCGGCCGCGCGGTGGAGGTATTGGCGGCGGACCTGGGCGACCGCGCGTCGCTGGCCCGCGTCGAAGACCAGCTGCGCCAGGACGCCAGCATTGCCTTGCTGGTGAACAACGCCGGCATCGGCACGCATACGCCGCTGCTGCAAAGCGACGTGGAGCAGATGACGCGCATGGTCGATCTGAACGTCACCGCGCCGATGCGGCTGACCTATGCGGCGGTGCCGGGCTTCGTCGCGCGAGGCCGGGGCGCCATCATCAATATCGCTTCCGTCGTGGCGCTTGCGCCCGAAGTCCTGAACGGCGTCTATGGCGGCAGCAAGGCGTTCGTGCTGGCGTTCAGCCAGTCGCTGCAACACGAGCTGGCCGGGACCGGCGTGCAGGTGCAGGCGGTGCTGCCCGGCGCCACGGCCACGGACTTCTGGGCCATCGGCGGGCGGCCGGTGGAAACATTGGACCAGCGCATCGTGATGCGCGCCGAAGACCTGGTCGATGCCGCCTTGCTGGGCTTCGCGCGCGGCGAGAAGGTCTCCATCCCCTCGCTGCACGCTGGCGAGGAATGGGACGCCTATGAAGCCGCGCGCCTGGCCATGGCGGGGCACCTGTCCAGCAGTACCGTTGCGCAGCGCTACGCGGCCGCGGTCTGAGCCTGCTCCTGGGAAGCTGAAACCATGAAAGCAGTCATAGCCGCTTATGCGCGCTCGCCTTTCCACTTTGCCCGCAAGGGCCGGTTGGCCGGCTTGCGGCCCGATACCTTGGCCGCGCAGGTGGTACAGGGCCTGCTGCGGCGCACGGACCTGGATCCGGCGTTGCTGGAGGACGTGATACTGGGCTGCGCCTATCCGGAAGCCGCGCAAGGCAACAATCTGGCGCGCATCGTCGGCCTGTTGGCCGGCCTGCCCCTGGAGGTGGGCGGCATGACCGTGAACCGCTTCTGCGGTTCGTCGATGCAGGCGGTGCACATCGCGGCGGCGCAGATCGAGGCCGGCATGGGCGAGGCCTTTCTTTGCGTGGGGGTGGAGTCGATGACGATGGTGCCGCAGGGCGGCTTCAACTTTTCGCCCAACCCCGAGCTGCAGGCGACCAGCGACGCCTACCTCTCCATGGGCGAGACGGCGGAGAACGTGGCGCAGCGTTGGAACGTCAGCCGAGCCGACCAGGAACTGCTGGCGCTGCAATCCCACCGCAAGGCCGCCGCGGCGCGCGAGCAGGGCTTGCTGGCGGCCGAGATCGTGCCCATCCGCTTGCCGGACGGCGAGGTGGTCGATGCCGACGGCTGCATCCGTCCGGGTACCACGCTGGACGCATTGGCGGGACTCAAGCCCGCGTTCCGCGCCGATGGCGTGGTCACGACGGGCACCTCGTCGCCGCTGACCGACGGCGCGGCGGCGGTGCTGGTTGCCAGCGATGCCTTCGCGGCGCGCCACGGCCTGGAGGCGCTGGCGCGCATCCGCAGTTTCGCGACCGTGGGCGTGGACCCGGCCGTCATGGGCATAGGTCCGATACCTGCCACGCGCAAGGCGCTGGCGCGCGCGGGGCTTGCGGCGGCCGACCTGGACGTGGTGGAGATAAATGAGGCGTTCTCGTCGCAGGCCCTGGCTTGCGTCCGTGAGCTGGGCCTGGACATGGCCCGGGTCAACATCGACGGAGGCGGCCTGGCCACCGGCCATCCTTTGGGCGCCACGGGCGCGCGCATCACCGGCAAGGCTGCGGCGTTGCTGGCGCGCAGCCAAGGGCGCTATGCGCTGGCCACGCAATGCATAGGCGGCGGCCAGGGCATCGCCACGGTGCTGGAACGGCCCTGAACCCGATCGACAGTCGGACCTCATCGAACCATGCGCACGCATGCCTTCATTTCCCTTGGCCGCGATGCGGCCTTTGCCTTAACGGGGGCCTTGGCCCGAGCGCGTGGCAGTTGGGCTTGTTCTTCGCGTGCATGGCGCTCGGATGCGCCGCGCTGATGGCGGGCAAGCGCCGGCGGTAGTACCTTCCTGATTCTCGACAACCTGTACAGAGGACACATTCAATGCTGCGCTCCCCCGAAACCATAGAAAGTCTCTTCGAACGCCAGCGCGGCACGCTGCCGGACACCTTCGGCGTGCGGCCGCTGTCCATCGAGGAAGGACGCATGTCCATGGAAATGACGGTGGCGCCGTGGATGATGGCGCCCAATGGTTATCTGCACGCAGCCTCGCAGGTGATGCTGGCCGATACCTGCGCCGGCTACGCCACCCTGGCGCATCTGCCCGCAGGGGCCAAGGGCTTCACCACGCTGGAGCTGAAATCGAACTTCCTGGGCACCGCGCGGGAAGGCGTGCTGACCGTCGAGGCGGTGGCGGAACACATGGGCCGCACCACCCAGATCTGGTCGGCGACCGTGGTCGACGCAAGCGGCCGCAAGCTGTCGCTGTTCCGTTGTTCGCAGATCATCCTCTGGTGAGCGCGCGGCCCGAAGATGGGCCGCAATGGTAGAACCCGCAAGCCATTCCAGTCCTTTCGTCCGTTTCTCAGACGGACTCAGCCTTGGTTCCCGCGAGTGCCCTCGATAAGCTGCAACGTCGGTTTTCAGGGCCGGCGGCCACGGAGGACGCTGTCCATCCACGACATCCGGCGCTGTTGGCATCCCTGAAGCTGTGGTCAGGTTGTCCATTGACAACCTGTTTGAATGTCTTCATACTGGATACCAATGATGGCTCGTCCGTCCCATCCCAAGAAAGAGGTAGAGGCAGCGCTGCGCCTTGCCGAAGAATGCGGCTGGCGCGTGGAAGTTGGCGGCAGCCATGCCTGGGGGCGGATCTATTGCCCCAGCAATCTGGCGGACTGCCGTTGTGGCGAATTCTGCATCACCAGCATCTGGAGCACCCCGAAGAACCCCGGTAATCATGCGCGCGCCTTGCGGCGCGTCGTAAACAACTGTAGTGCGCACAGCCGGTTGCCCGAAGCAGACGGCGGCGCATGGGAGTAGTGCGATGGAATACACCTTTACCTTGAAGTACCAGCTTGCGGACGTCGATCACGACATCGATGCGCTGGTCGAACGCCTGGGTGCGGCCGGTTGCGACGATGCCCTGGTTGGCACCGGGCTGCCGGGGCGCATTGCGCTGGCGTTCACCCGCGAATCTGAAAGCGCGGAAGCCGCGGTGCGCTCGGCCCTTGGAGACGTCAGGCGCGCGGTTCCAACCGCGAAGCTGATCGAGGCCGCGCCCGATCTGGTGGGCTTGACCGATGTGGCCGAGATCGTCGGGGTTTCCCGCCAGAACATGCGCAAGCTGATGCTGGCGTATCCGGACAGCTTTCCGCTGCCGGTCCACGAGGGCAGCACCTCGATCTGGCACCTGGCGGACGTGCTGGCGTGGTTGCAGGCCAAGGGCGGCTATCCGCAGGTCGAGCAGGTCATGGACGTGGCCCGCGTGGCCTTGCAGGTCAACGCCGCAAAGGAAGGGCAGCGCGTTTCGCGTGCTGCCTCCAAGGAACTGGAAACGCTGGTGTGACGAGCATTGCGCCTACGTTGGCGCGCCTGCCCGCGCCAGCCTCCTGATTTCGTCCAGGAAGCGCAGGGCCGGCCCCGGCAGTATGCCTACACGCCGATGGTAGGCTGAAAATCTGCGCTCATGGTCCAGTCCGTCCACCCGCAGTTCATGGATCAGGCCGGCCTTGAGTTCGGCGCCGTACATGGGTCGTGTCAACCAACTGACGAAGCCGGAGTACGCGACCAGGCTCTTGATCAGCGGAATCGACGTGCTGGAAACCGCGATGGCCGGCGCGGGCAGGCCCCGGGCCTTGAACAGCGACATGAGCCGGTTGTGCGGCTCTGTGCGTTGCGGCACGAAGCACCAGCGCTCTTCCAGCAAGGCCTCCATGCTCACCGCCGCGTCGCCCTGTCGCGGGTGGCCGGCGCCGACGACGACGTTCATGCTTTCTTGCCATGCGCAGTTGCGCGCAGACACGATGCTGGCGGTCTCGGGCGCTTCCGGGGCAATCACCAGGTCGACCTGATAGCTGTCCAGCGCCGTAGCCAATTCGTCCCAGATTCCCTCGACCACATCGATGGCGATGCCAGGCCACTTAGCCAGGAACGCTTCCAGCGCCTTGGGGATGAAGAGGGCGGACGCGCCCGCGGTGACGCCCAGGCGCAGCGCGCCTGTCGCCAGGCCGCGCATGCGGTTCATTTCATCGCGGGCGATCTTTTCTTCGCGGCATAGCAGTTGCGCGTGCGGCGCCAGGGCCTTGCCGTATGCCGTCAGGCGCATGCCGCCGGAATGCCGCTCGAACAGCGGTTCGCCGACAGCCGCTTCAAGACGCTTGACGATGCGGCTGAGAGCGGGCTGCGTCAGGTTCATTTTGTCCGCTGCCTTGCCGAGTGAGCCTTCGTCCAGCACCGCAAGGAACGCGCGCAATTCATTGAGGTTGTATGCCATACCGAAATGTAATGACTTATGCGCTAAATAACAATTTTCAGGAATGAGGAGCGGCCTCACACTCTCTCCATCCAATACGGCCTGTCCCGCGGTCGGCAACTGAGCAGGGACATGCGCGGCATACACACATGGAGAGTAGCGACATGCAGAAACGTTTGTTCCTGAAAGCGCTGTTTGCACTGGCGGCCGGCTCGGGCGTGGCGGCCTGTTGGGCCCAGGCCAGCGACAAGCCCATTGAATGGGTCCATCCCTATCCCGTGGGCGGGGGCTCCGACGCCATTGCGCGCAAGCTGGCCGAAAGCGTGGGCGCGCAGATGGGGCGCAGCTTCTTCGTCAGCAACAAGCCGGGCGGGGCCACCAACATCGCCGCGGCCTATGTGGCCAATGCCCGCGCCAATGGCAACATCGTCTTCACGGGCGACTTCGCCACCCTGGCGGCCAATCCGCATCTGTTCGCCAGCCTGCCTTACGACAGCGCCCGGGACTTCGTCTCGGTCGGCCTGTATGCCCGCTATCCGATACTGCTGGTGGTCTCCAGCAAGGTGCCGGCCAGCAACCTGGACGAGTTCCTGCAATGGGCGCGCGCCAATCCGGACAGCGCCAATTTCGCCAGTTCCGGCGTGGGCTCTCCCCAGCACCTGGCTGCGGAACTGTTCCGCGAGCGCACCGGCCTGAAAATGACGCACGTCGCCTACCGCGGCGGCGCGCCGGCGGTAACGGACTTGATGGCAGGCGCGGTGTCCTTCGCCTTGATGGACGCTTCCACGGTGGTGCCTCAGATGAAGACGGGCAGGCTCAAGGTGCTGGGCGTGGCCAGCCCGCAGCGGATGAAGAATTTCCCGGACATCCCCACGCTGCATGAACAGGGCTTGAAGGATTTTGAGGCGTTCGCGTGGCAGGGCATGCTGGTTCCCGCCGGCACCCCCCGCGCCACCGTGGACGCGTTGAACCAGGGGCTGGCGGCGGCGCTGAAGACGCAGGCGGTCATCGATTTCTACGCCAACATCGCGGTCGAACCCTGGTTCAGTTCGCCGGACCAGATGGCAAGCTTCGTGGCGGGCGAGAACAGCCGCTGGGGCAAGATCATCCGCGAACGCGGCATCACCCTGCAGTAGGTGCGGCGTGCTGTTGACGATGGAGGATTACCGAAACCGGGCCAGCAAGGTGCTGCCCCGTTTCGTGTTCGAGTTCGTGGACGGGGGCGCGGAGCACGAAACCTGCCTGCGGGCCAACCGGGAAGACTTCGAGCGGATCCGGCTGACGCCGCGGGTGCTCAGGGATACCCGAGAAGTCGACGCTTCGGTTGAGGTGTACGGATCGGTCTGGCGGCAACCGTTTGCGCTGGCGCCCACCGGCCTGAATGGCGTGATCCGCCCCGGCGGCGACGGCATGCTGGCGCGGGCGGCGGCGGAAATGGGCGTGCCGTTTGTCCAGTCCACCGCCTCGAACCAGCGGGCCGAGGACGTGCGCGCCATCGCTGGCGGCGGCGAACAATGGCTGCAGCTATATGTAATGCAGGATCGCCGGCTGGCCGAACAGCTCGTGCGCCGGGCGCGCGCGGCGGACTACCGTGCGCTGGTCCTGACGGCTGACGTGCCGGTGGGCGGCAGGCGCTGGCGCGATGTGCGCAACGGCTTTTCCATGCCGTTCCGGATCACGCCTCGGATCGCCTGGGACGTGGCGCGGCGGCCCGGGTGGGCGCTGCGCATGCTGCGCGGCGGCCCGCCGCGCTTCGTGAACCTGGCTGCACACGCCGACGAATCCCTGTCCATGGAAGTGCAGGCATCCCTGCTTGCGCGCAGCATGGACCGTTCATTGACCTGGGACAGCCTGCGCTGGCTGCGCAGCCTGTGGGATGGCCCCTTGCTGTTGAAAGGCGTGCTGCATCGCGAGGATGCCGTCCTGGCGGCGCGGCATGGCGTGGACGGCCTCATCGTGTCCAACCACGGCGGCCGCCAACTGGATGCCGCGCCGTCGTCGATCAGCGTGCTGCCCGGGATCGTCGACGCGGTCGCCGACCGCATCCCGGTATTCCTGGACAGCGGCGTGCGCAGTGGCGCGGACATCGTGCGTGCCCAGTCTCTGGGGGCGCGCGCCGTATTCATCGGGCGGCCCGCGCTGTATGGCCTGGCTTGCGGCGGCGCGCAGGGTGTGGCCGATGTGATGCGTTTGCTGGCGGAAGACTACGAGCGCACCATGATCCTGTCGGGACGGATTGGCGCTTGTGGCGCGCGGCGGGAGCAGGCATAGCCTTACCTTTGCGCCCGCGCCGCAGTCGCTCTTACAATGCCGCATTCATCACCTCACCAGGAGTCATTCGCCATGCGCCACTGATGCCGCCGTCTTCGCGACGGCCAGTCTCCACCCACCCCCAAAGAGCAGGGGGAGTTCTTGGCATCCTTGGAATTGCACATGACGAATCCCTATATCGCGCTGGAAGGCGTGTCTTATGTTCTGCCGGACGGCAGAACATTATTCTCCGGTCTCGACGAACAGTTCGACCTGCGGCCTGCCGGGCTGGTGGGCCGCAATGGCGTGGGCAAGAGCGTGCTGGCCCGCATTCTTGCCGGACAACTGCCGCCGGCCCACGGCCGCTGTCTGCGTTCGGGCAGCGTGCATTACCTGGCCCAGCAGGCGGCGCCTGGCGCGGCGGAAACCGTGGCCGGCCTGGCGGGCATGCAGGCCACGCTGGCTGCGCTGGGACGCATCGAAGCGGGCAGCGCCGCCGCCGAGGACTTCGACATCGTGGGCGAGCGCTGGGATGCGCGCCTTGCGTTGCAGCAGGAACTGGAACGCTGCGGCCTGGGCCACCTGGATGCCGCGACGCCGGCCGCCGCGCTCAGCGGCGGCGAGGCCATGCGTGTCGCCCTGATCGGCGCCTTGCTGTCGGACGCCGACTTCCTGATCCTGGACGAGCCCACCAACCACCTGGACAGGCCGAACCGGCTGGCCCTGGCCGAACAGCTGCGACGCTGGCCGCGCGGTTTGCTGGTGATCAGCCACGACCGGCAATTGCTGGAGGCGATGCAACGCATCGTGGAATTGTCGCCGCTTGGGTTGCGCGGGTATGGCGGCGGCTACAGCTTTTATGCGCAGCGCAAGGAAGAGGAACGGGGCCGCGCGCTATCGCTGCTGGAGCAGCGCAAGCATGAGCGCCAACGCGAAGAACAGTCCCTGCGCGAACAGCGCGAACGCCAGGAGCGCCGCCAGGCGCGCGGCAACCGGCAGGCGCGCGACGCCAATCAGGCCAAGATCCTGCTGGGCCGGCAGAAGGCGCGCAGCGAAACCTCCGCCGGCAAGCTGCGTCGCCAGCATGAGGCCGCCAGCGAGCAGCTTGCCTTGCGCGTGCGCGAGGCGGCTGGGCAGATCGACGAGCAGGACGCCATCGTGTTGCATGCGCCGCCAGCCGCAATGCCAGCGCAGCGGCGCGTCGCCGAGCTGGACGCGGTGGAGCTGCCGTTCGTCCCGGCCGCCACGCGCCGCATCGACCTTGCGCTGGGCGGGCGGCAGCGCGTGGGCGTGGTCGGTCCGAACGGTTGCGGCAAGTCGACCTTGCTCAAGGTGCTGGCGGGGCAGCTGCAGGCATCGGGCGGAACCTGCCGAGTCGCGGCAAAGGCCGTGTATCTGGATCAACGATTAGCCATGCTGGCGCCGCAGCAGTCCGTGCTGGCGCAGCTGCAAGCGGCCAATCGCGGCGCGACGCAAGCCGACTTGCGCACGCGCCTGGCCCAGCTCGGCCTGGACGCGCGCAAGATCGCGGCGCCCAGCGGCGAACTCAGCGGAGGAGAGCGCCTGAAGGGCGCGCTGGCCTGCGCGCTGTACGCGGACCCGCCCGCGCAGCTGCTGTTGCTGGATGAACCCAGCAATCACCTGGATCTGCCGTCGATGCAGGCATTGGAGGCGATGCTGCGCGCCTACCGGGGCGCCCTGGTCGTGGTGTCCCATGACGACGCGTTCATGGACAGCCTGGACCTGACGCACCGGCTGGCCGCGGGCAGCGGCGGCTGGCGCATGGAAACTATCTGATCGACAGTTCCAGGATGTCGTCGCCGGCGTCATCGCGTTCTCCGGTGGGCGTCCAACCCAGGTGGCGGTAGAAGCCATGGGAGCGCACGGCGGGATCGCTGGCGCAGGCGAGGAACAGGCGTTCGTGTCCCAGGCTTGCCAGATGCTGGACCATCAACCGCAGCAGCGCCTTGCCTGCGCCCTGGTTTTCGCTTTCGGGCAGCAGGGCCAGCACCACGATTTCACCGGTCTCGCGGTCGCCGAAGCAGTAGCCTGTCACACGGCCGTCCGCGCAGGCGACGAAGCCGCGCAGATCGCCCGCGCGTACGCCGGCGGCCCAGTTGTCCTCGGTGATGCCCAATGCGCGCAGTTCCTCCACGGAAAATGCGTTCTCTCTGGTCTGGCCTCGGATCGTCACGCAGGCAGGGACGTCGTCGGCGGTGGCGGGGCGGAATGTCAATGTGCTCATGTCCGCATATTGACACCCTGTGCGCAATCGTGGCGAGCGGTAACACTCCGCGCGTCCCGGCGGCATTAACATCGTCCGCTTCAATCCGCGCACTGCAGGGTGTAGGCATGCTCGAGTCCGTACTCGCGCCATGGGCGCTCACCGGCCGGCTGTGGCTGCGGTTCTGGCCGCAATTGATGGCGCTGGTGCTGGCAGGCACGCTGGCCCGCGATGTGCTGCTGTGGGTGGCGGCGCAGACCGGCTTCGCCAACCATCTCGCCGGCCTGGCCGTGCTTACGCTGGTGGCGCTGGCTCAGTTGGTGACCACCGTCGCGATGTTTCTCGTGCTGCTGCCGGGGCTGCCGGCCTTGCGCGGCGCGCAGGAAGCGGCGCGCGCCGGGCAGGCGGAGACGGGCGGGAGCAGAGGGCGGCTGGGGCAGGCTTTGACGGTGGCCTTGCTGCCGTTCTTCGCCTACTACGCGGCCTGGGGCTTTCTGGGCGACATCGTGCGGCAATACTCGCGCCTGGCCTACGGGCTGGATCCGCTGGGCGAGCACGGCAATGTGCTGGACGCGCTGGATTCCCGCTGGCTGCTGGTCTCGGTGGCGATTTCTTGGCTGGTGCGCAAGGCGGCGGTGACGGCGCGCGACCGCACGGGCAAGGGCCGCTGGCAATGGCTGGTGGTGCTATGCGAAACCAACTGGGTGCTGATCGGCTTGTACGTCATCAGCCGCTGGAAGGACCAGGCGTGGCAGTGGCTGGCCGACCGGCGCGGCCTGGAGGCGTTGCTGCAGTCCCTGATGAACATGCTGACGCCCGTCACGAATGCCTGGGCGGCGGGCATGACGCCCGTGGAGGCGCAAGGGCCCGGCCTGGGCACGGCGCTGATCAGCCTGTTCTTCTATGCCTTGTTGCCGGTGATATGGCTGGTGATGGCCGCGTTGGTCTATGGCTATGACGTGCGCGACGATGCCGATCTCAGGCGCTATCAACGGCTGCAACGGCTGGGCGACCGCTACCGCGCCGTGCCGCGTTTTCTGCGCGATTTCATCGAGCATTTCGTGGCCGGCTACCGCAAGCGTTATCTGCCGCTGGCCAGCGGCGTGCGGTTGGCCTTTCACAGCAGCGCGCTGCTGCTGGTCACGCTCATCGTGGGCTACCGCCTGATCGACTGGGGCGCCGCGTGGCTGTGGTACGGCGCGGCGCGCCTGATCGGTCCGAACGACCTGGATACCTGGCAGGTGCTGGCGCATGGCGTTTCGCTGCTGTTCGGCAGTCCGTTCCGCGATTCTTCCACGGGCCTGCTGATCGAGCCCCTGCGCATCTGCTTTCTTGCCGCCGTGCTGGAATGCGCTTACGCGCCCTGGAAGATGCGCAGCGCGGCGCCCGCGCCCGCGGCATGAGTCAGCCGGCAGGATCCGGCGGCGCGAAGCGCAGGTAGGCGGGCCGCTCGGCATCGATGGACACGGTGATCGACCAGGGCGCGGCTGCGTCGGCGGGCACCATGAAGGCTTCCATGATTTCGACGCTGGCGCCGGGGGCGGCGCCGCTGTGGGCCGCGGCCACGCAGCCGCGCGCGGTGCCGCGCGGCAGGCGCAAGGCCGGGGCGATGGCGGGCAGCCAGGTGCGCCCCTGCGCGTCATGCAGCGCAATGCGGCAGCCGCGCCAGCGCGTGGGCAGATCGGCGGATTGCACCTGCACGGAGAAGGCGGCCAGCGCGGCGCGCGAGCCGGGCTGCCAGCCCCTGCCGGCCGGCGGCTCCAGCACGGCGAATTGCCGCAACTGCCATTGCGCGCCGCCTAGCGGCGCCTGCGCGCCAGCCGCTATCTCGCGCGGCCGCAGTTCGCGGCCCTCAAGCCAGCGTGCCACGCTGTCGCGGGCGCTCCAGTACAGCGTCAGGGCCAGCAAGATGGGCAGCAACCAGAGGCTGCGGCGGCGCCAGCGGCGTTCGCTCGCGGCCGCATCATTCATGGGGCGGCCTCCTGTTCGAGATCGTAGCTGGTGGCGCTGACGGGCCGGCCGGAGGCGTCCAGCGGGATGTCGTCCAGCGCAATGCGCACCTGCGAATCCAGGCGCGGGTCATAGCGCGCGGACAGCAGCAGCGTGGCGTCGCGCGCCTGATCGGGCCGGATCTCGAACACCAGCCGCACGATGCGCGGCAGGCCCGGTTCCACGGCGTGGGGCGGCTGGTTGCGCGCGAGCACGAGACGGTCCGTGTGGCGGTAGGCCAGGCCGTCGGGTCCGAGCCAGGCGGCTTCGCCGACAGTGGCCGACGTGTCCCGGGCCGCCAGGCGCAGCCAGACGATGGCCCATACGCCGCCCGTCGTGCGCGTCTGCGTAGCGCTCAGGCTGCGGTAGCGCAATTGCTGCGCGAACTGCACGCGCTCCACGGTGACGTCGAACTGCCTGGCGCTCACCGTCTGTCCCATTGCGCCGCTTGCCGTGATGGGTCCGGTCAGCGCCATGTAGCGGGGCGTGCTGCGCTGCATGGCGTACAGGGCCAGCGCGGCGGCCAGCACCAGCAGCAGCGTGCCCAGCCGCGCGCTCATGGCGCTGACTCCGGTGCGCCGTCCGGGGCTATCGGCAACTCGATCCGGCCCACGTTCGCGGGATTGAACCAGCCCGGCGCGCCATACAGATTGTCGACGGGCTTGTAGATCTTGCTCTGCAGGGCAAGCGCGGTGCGCACGGGCGCCGCGGCCGCGGGCGGCAGCATCCAGACGAAGGCCATGCGCTCGGGCAGGCCGGGCTGCAGATAAGGCATTTGCTGCGAGTCGCGCAGGCCGACCACCATGGGCTTGCCGGCAGCCGCTCCCAGCGGCGCATTCCAGCGCAGCAGTCCGAGATAGTCGGCGCTCGATTCGGCCGTGCGGTTGGTGAGGTCGGCCTCGACCACCAGCGCGGTGGCACCTGGCTTGACCGGCACGCCGTAGACCTTGGGGGTGGACGCGGTCCAGGCGCGGCGCGGCACCACCTGCCACTGGCCGGTCTGGATCGAGACATCTGGGCCATATACCGGTTCGGACGCGCGGTTGAGCTTGCCGTAGGCGCCGTAAATCGCGACGCTGGCCGCGGCGAGCAGAGAGCCTATGCCTGCCAGGCTGGCGGCGATACGGGCTCTGAGCGAGTGCAGTACGCGCATCCGGACTCCAGGCGCGCAGATGGCGCGCATCGGGAATCCCAGATCGTAGGCGCGCTGCTCCTGGCGGGTTCTGTCCTTATGTTTCCATGCATGTCGCGCATGGCGTTGCCGCGTGCGGCGGCCAAGTTTTGAAACAATTCGTCGGGAGCATGCCTCAGAACAGGTTCAGCGCCCGCGCCACCCACCAGCCCAGGCCGATCGCGACGCCGATCAGCAGCGTCCTGCGCAGGCCGCCGCCCTTGGGCGGCACGGCGCCCGGCGGCAGGCCCGTGTTCGGGGCGGACTGAACGGATGCCGCCGGGGCGCGGGTCGGCGCCGGGTCATCGGTCTCGATCGCGAATTCAGGCTTGGCGTCCTGCGGCTTCAATCCCGGCGCCAGGTTTTCCACGTCCACGCCGGCATTGCGCAGCATGTCCCACAGGCCGCCGTCGCCCTGGCCGGCGCGCAATGCCTCGATGCGTTCGCGTTCGGCGCGCGGCACGTCGTCCAGGCTGTCGTACTTGCGGCCATTGACCGTGACCGCGCCGTTCTTGATCTCGACCTTGAAGGACTCGCCGTTTTCGGTGCCGGCATAGCTCCAGGTCTCGTTGACCGTGGCGCCGTCCATCCCGCCGTCCAGCAGTGCTTCGATGTTGGCGCGCTGTTCGGGCGTCAGGTCCTGCGCGGCGCTCCAGCTGCGCGTCGTCGTGGTGCTGCGCCAAGTCTTGGTCTTGTCGTTCATTGGATATCCATAGGTGTGCGGATCGCGTCCAGCGCGGCATGCCTTGTCATTAATGCAGAAGGCGTTTTCCTGTCAAGAAAATCAGAACGGCGCGCGGTTTGCCGGAGCGCGGCCGTGCGTTGATATATCAGATCTCCCTGACGATAATTCTTCCACTGTTGCCCGCTAGGAATCGTGATGCAGAAGCCTTACCCCGCCACGGCGGCTGATCGGATACGGCAGACGCTGGAGGATCAGATCGTCAATGCCGAGTTGCCTCCGGGCCTGGCGCTGGACGAGGCGTTGCTGGCGCAACGTTGCGGCGTTTCGCGCACGCCCGTGCGGGACGCCTTGCTGCAGCTTTCGGCCCAGGGCTTCGTGCACATCAAGCCGCGTGTCGGCATCTTCGTGGCGGCGCTGGAACCCGACGAACTGGCCAATATGTTCGAAACCCTGGCCTATCTGGAAGGGCTGTGCGCGGGGCTGGCCAGCCAGCGCATCACCCAGGCCGGGCGCGCCGAACTGCTGGCTGCGCACCGCGACGCCGAGCCGGCCCGGGCCGCAAGCCGTCCCGGCGGCTACGCCGCGGCGAATCTCGCGTTCCACGACATCCTCTATCGCGCCAGCGGCAACAGCTACCTGATCCAGCAGATCATGGCGATACGCAAGCGCACCCATCCGTACCGGCTGCGGCATTTCGACCAGCCGGGCCGCCTTGCCTGTTCCTGGCGGGAACACGCCGGCGTGCTGGAGGCGGTGCTGGACGGCGACGAGCGTGCGGCCTCGCAGGCCGCCACCCGCCACATCGTCGAGGGCGGGCAGCAGTTCCGCGAGTTCGCCGAGCGCTTTCCGCAGGGGCTGTACGCCGCGGTAGGCAGCATGCGCGCCGCGGAGCAGGCCGCGCCGGCCGCGGCCACGCTTGCCTGGCTGTATGGCCCGCGCACCGCGGGCAGGCATACCAAGCCGGTCAATTGAACCTTGTCCACCGCGTTTACCGGCGCCGGCCGGGGCGCGATGCTGTCCGGCGTTTTTGCGCCATCGATCAAAAACAGAAGCAGGAGACTAGCCGTGTTCCATCGAGTTGCAGGCCTTGCGGCCGCCTTGTTCATCGCCGCCGCCAGTCCGGCCGCGCAGGCGCAGACCACGCCGGTCAAGATCGTGGTCGGGTTCTCGCCGGGCGGCGGCGTCGATACCTTGGCGCGCCTGTTGGCCCAGGGGCTGGCGCAGGCGATCGACCGGCCGGTGGTGGTGGAAAATCGCGCGGGGGCTGGAGGCACCATCGCCGCCGACGTGGTGGCGCGCGCCGAGCCCGACGGCGCGACCTTGCTGTTGGCGGATACCTCGCTGCTGCTTGCGCCGCACATCTATCCGAAGGTCAATTACCGGATGAACACGAGCTTCACGCCGGTCGCCATGGTGGGCGACGCCGGGCTGGCCTTGGCGGTACCCGCAGCCAGCCCGGCGCGCACGCTGCCGGACCTGCTGGCCATGGCGCGCAAGGAGCCGGGCCGCTACACCTACGCCTCCGTAGGCGTGGGGTCCATGCATCATCTGGGTGGCGAACTGATCAAGTCCATGGCCAACGTGGATCTGGTGCATGTGCCATACAAGGGCGGCAGCCCGGCCACCCAGGCGGTCGCATCGGATCAGGTGTCGTCCGCCATTTCCAGCCTGCCGGCGGTGATTCCGCAGGCAAGCGCGGGGCGCATACGCATTCTGGCGGTGCTGGGCGCCGAGCGGTTCCCGGGTTTGCCGGATGTGCCGACCGTGGCAGAGACGCTGCCGGGCTTTGACGCGACCCCGGCGATCTTCCTGCTGGCGCCAGCCAAGACGCCGCCTGCCGCGCTGGCAAGGATCACGCAGGCGCTGCCGCAGGTATTGGCCGACGCCAAGCTGCGGGAAGCTTTCATCGCGCAGGGTTCGCTGGTGCGCTACCAGCCCGCCGACGCGCTCGCCGCGTGGCTGCCCGCGCAGGAGCAGCGCTGGGTCGACCTGATCTCGCGCGCCAAGCTGACCTTCGCCCCTTGAGATTTTCGGTATCCACAGTAGGAGAACTTTTCATGCAGCAAGCAAGCACTCCCACCATCGGCATGATCGTGCCGCCCGCCGCGGGTCTGGTGCCGGCGGATGGGGCGCGGCTCTATCCCGATCTGCCCTTCATTGCCAGCGGGCTGGGGCTGGGCTCGGTCACCCCGGAAGGCTATGACGCGGTGATCGAATCGGTGGTGGACCATGCGCGCCGCCTGCAAGAGCAGGGCGCGGCGGTGGTTTCGCTGATGGGCACCTCGCTCAGCTTCTACCGGGGCGCGGCCTTCAATGCCGCGTTGACCGTAGCGATGCGCGAAGCCACGGGACTGCCATGCACGACCATGAGCACGGCGGTCCTGAACGGATTGCGCGCCCTGGGCGTGCGCCGCGTCGCGTTGGCGACGGCCTATATCGACGATGTGAACGAGCGCCTGGCGGCATTCCTGGCCGAAGAGAGCCTGGTTCCCACCGGCTGCCGCAGCCTTGGCATCACGGGCGTGGAGGCCATGGCGCGCGTGGATACGGCCACGCTGGTCGACCTGTGCGTGCGTGCCTTCGAAGCGGCGCCCGATAGCGACGGCATCCTGCTGTCTTGTGGCGGCTTGCTGACGCTGGACGCCATACCCGAAGTCGAGCGCCGCCTGGGCGTGCCGGTGGTGTCTAGTTCGCCGGCGGGGTTCTGGGACGCCGTGCGGCTTGCGGGGGGAGGGGCCAAGGCAAGGCCCGGATACGGCCGGCTGTTCGACGAGTCTTGACGATAGCGGCTCGCCTGCGGCAAGGCCGCAATCGCGCGCTAGCCGCGCACCGCAGTGACATGAAACCCGCGCAAGCGGGTTTCTTACTTTGTCCTTAATGCAAAACTTATTTTCATGTCAAGAAAATCGATCTGATATGGTCTGTTGAGCGTATCAGATGGCTTAAAAAGCGCATAATGTGCGCACCCTTTCCCAAGCTGCATGTCATGGGGATCGGGTCGATTTTCTGTAAGCGAAGAGCGTGTTGTCACTAGCTCGGCGGTTCGTGTTCCCAGGTTCATGTTCGGTAGCTAGGACAACTTGGAGTATTCACGGAGATGTCTATGACAGAAGACGCAAAGCCGCGCAGGCGGTTCCTGCAGGCGTTGGCCATCGTGCCGGCGTCGACGCTGGCGGTGGGCGCAATGACCACCGGCTGTACCAACCAGCCGGATAGCGCCGCTGCGCGCGCGGCCAAGCCCTACGAACCCACCTACTTCACCAAGGCCGAATGGGCCTTCATCGTGGCCGCGGTGGATCATCTGATTCCCGCCGACCAGTACGGTCCTGGCGCCATCGAGGCCGGCGTGCCGGAGTTCATCGACCGCCAGATGGAAACCCCGTTCGGCCACGGCAAGCTCTGGTACATGCAAGGTCCGTTCCACACCGACCAGGTGCCGGAACTGGGCTACCAGCTGAACCAGAATCCCCGCGAGGTCTACCGCCACGGCATCGAGGCCTGTGACGCCTGGTGCGTGAAGACGCACGGCAAGGTCTATGCCGAACTGGACAAGGCGCTGCAAGAGCAGATCCTCAAGGACCTGCAAGGCGGCAAGATCGAATTCGAGAGCGTGCCCGCCAGGACGTTCTTCAGTTTCCTGCTCTCCAACACGAAGGAAGGTTTCTTCGCCGATCCGATGTACGGCGGCAACAAGAACATGGTGGGTTGGAAGATGGTGGGTTTCCCGGGTGCGCGCGCGGACTTCATGGACTGGGCCGACCAGCCCAACGCGAAGTATCCCTACGGCCCCGTGTCGATCTCTGGGGAGAAGGGCTAAGCCATGGCGATCAAAAAAGACAAAGTCGATGCGGTGCTGGTCGGGTTCGGCTGGACCGGCGCGATCCTCGGCCAGGAGCTGACCGAGGCCGGGTTGCACGTGCTGGCGCTGGAGCGCGGCGCGATGCAGGACACGCCCAAGGACGCCGAGTACCCCAAGGTTGCGGACGAGCTGGCGTATTCCGTGCGCGGCAAGCTGTTCCAGGACCTGTCCAAGGAAACCGTGACCATCCGCCATGGCGTGGACGATGTGGCCGTGCCGTACCGGCAGAACGGTTCGTTCCTGCTGGGCACGGGCGTGGGCGGGGCGGGCTTCCACTGGAACGGCATGCACTACCGCGTGTTGCCCGAAGAGCTGGAGCTGCGCACCCGCTACGAAACGCGCTACGGCAAGAGCTTCATTCCTGAAGGCATGACCATCCAGGATTTCGGCGTGACCTATGACGAGCTGGAGCCGTACTTCAGCAGGTTCGAATACGTCTGCGGCACCTCCGGCAAGGCCGGCAACCTGAACGGCCAGATCGTCGAAGGCGGCAACCCGCTGGAAGGCAAGCGCAGCAAGGAATTCCCGCTGCCGCCCCTGACCACCACCTACGGCGCCCAGCTGTTCGACAAGGCGGCGCGCGAAGTCGGCTTCCATCCGTATCCGGCGCCCGCGGCCAATGCCTCGGGTCCGTACACCAACCCATATGGCGTGCGCCTGGGGCCCTGTAATTTCTGCGGTTTCTGCGAGAACTACGGCTGCTACATGTATTCGAAGGCCTCGCCGCAGACCACCATCCTGCCGGTGCTGCTGAAGAAGCCCAACTTCGAACTGCGCACGCATTCGCACGTGATCAAGGTCAATCTGGATTCCAGCGGCAAGAAGGCCGTGGGCGTGACCTACATCGACGCGCAAGGCCGCGAAGTGGAGCAGCCGGCGGACCTGGTGATCCTGTCGGCCTACCAGATGCACAACGTGCGCCTGCTGCTGCTGTCCGGCATCGGCAAGCCCTACGATCCCAAGACCAATGAAGGCGTGGTGGGCAAGAACTACGCCTACCAGATGAACGGCGGCGTCAGCGTGCTGCTGCCCAAGGGCACCCAGCTCAACCCCTTCGTGGGCACGGGCGCGGGCGGCGTGGGCATGGACGACCTGAACGGCGACCAGTTCGACCACGGTCCCCTGGGTTTCCTGGGCGGCGCCAGCATCCGCCACGTGCGCTACGGCGGCCGTCCGATCAAGCAGACGCCCACCATGCCGGGTACGCCCACTTGGGGCACGGGCTGGAAGGCCGGGGTGCAGGACGCCTACCAGCGCCACATGACCATAGGCATTTCCGGTTCAGTGATGTCGTACCGCGACGCCTACCTGTCGCTGGACCCCACCTACAAGGACAGCTTCGGCCAGCCTCTGCTGCGCATGACCTTCGACTGGCATGACAACGAATTCGACATGCTGGGCTACATGGGCAAGCGCATGGAAGAAGTGGCCAAGGCCATGAAGCCCGAAAAGTATGCCGTGGGGGTGCGCAAGAAGGGCGCGCGCTACGACACACGGGTCTACCAGAGCACGCACAACACGGGCGGCGCCATCATGGGCTCCAATCCCAAGGAAAGCGTGGTCAACAAGTACCTGCAGAGCTGGGACGTGCCCAACCTGTTCGTGATGGGCGCCTGCGTGTTCCCGCAGAACATGGGCTACAACCCCACCGGCCTGGTCGGGGCGCTGGCCTATTGGTCGGCGCAGGCGATCCGCGACCTGTACCTGAAGAACCCCGGCCCGCTGGTCCAGGCTTAAGGAGACGGCACAATGATTAAGCAGACCATTGTTGCGGCCATCTCCGCCCTGGCGGCCAGCGCCGCGTTCGCCGCGGACGGCACGCCGGCCGCCGCCGACGCCCAGATGATCAAGCAGGGCGAGTACCTGTCGCGCGCCGGCGACTGCATCGCCTGCCACACGGCCAAGGACGGCAAGCCGTTCGCGGGCGGCCTGGGCATCGATTCGCCGCTGGGCATGATCTATTCCACCAACATCACGCCCGACAAGGACACCGGCATCGGCGGCTACTCCTACGAGGACTTCGACCGTGCCGTGCGCCACGGCGTGGCCAAGGACGGACACTCGCTGTATCCGGCGATGCCGTACACCGCCTACGCCAAGGTCACGCCCGAGGATGTGAAGGCCCTGTACGCCTATTTCATGCACGGCGTCGAGCCGGTGAAGCAGGAGAACAAGGACACGGACATCATCTGGCCTTTGTCGATGCGCTGGCCGCTGGGCGTGTGGCGCTGGATGTTTGCGCCCGACGTGGCCACGGCGCCGGTGACGGCTGACACCCAGGGCGCCGACCGCGCCGCGCTCTTGCGCGGCCAGTACCTGGTCGAAGGCCTGGGCCATTGCAGCACCTGCCACACGCCGCGCGGCGTCGCCTTGCAGGAAAAGGCGTTGACCGAGGCGGACGGCTCGGCCTTCCTGTCCGGCGGCGTGGTCGAAGGCTGGCTGGCCAAGAACCTGCGCGGCGACACCACCGACGGCCTGGGCAGCTGGAGCCAGGCGGACATCGTGGCCTTCCTGAAGTCCGGCCGCAACGGCCATTCCGCGGCTTTCGGCGGCATGGCTCAGGTGGTGGGCGACAGCACGCAGCATCTGTCCGATGCCGACCTGAACGCCATCGCGGCCTATCTGAAGAGCCTGCCGCCGGTGAACAAGGACGCCACCAAGCCGCTGGCCTACAACGAGTCCGTGGCGCAGGCGCTGCGCACAGGGCACGACAAGGGCGACGGCGCCATGGCTTTCCTCAACAACTGCGCGGCCTGCCACCGCAGCACGGGCAAGGGCTATGCGGAAACCTTCCCGCAGCTGGCGCTCAGCTCCACGGTGAACTCGGCGGACCCCGCGTCCCTGATCCACATCGTGCTCAAGGGCGCGCAGATGCCGGCCACCGCCGCCGCGCCGACTGCTTACGCGATGCCGGGCTTTGACTGGCGCATGACCGACAAGGAGGTCGCCGACGTGGTGACGTTCGTGCGGTCCAGCTGGGGCAACCAGGGGGCGGCCGTCACCGCCGCCGACGTGGCCAAGGTGCGCAAGGATGTGGGGGCGGCGCCGCAGCCGGCGCGTTGACGCCTGACCGCGCGCGCGGCGCCGGCAAGCCCTTGCGGCTGCCGGCGCCGCGTTTTTCATGGGCGATTTGACAAGCCCCGATGCCGGGCGCAAGCTACGCCACATGCATAGCCCCGCAACCGCCTTCGCGCTGATTATTACCACCATCAGGTCCATGGTGGGTTAGCGCGCGTCGGTACATCGCTACATAAACCCGCCAGAGGCGGGTTTTTTGTTGGCCCGCCTCCTGCCGCAGTTTTTTCCAGGAGAGCACTTCATGATGTCCACAGAACCTTCCTCCACGGCCACGCCCATGCTGCACTTCCTGTGCGGCAAGATCGGCGCCGGCAAATCCACGCTGGCGCAGGCGCTGGCGGCGCGGCCCGGCACCATCCTGCTCAGCGAGGACAGCTGGCTGGCGACGCTGTACCCCGGAGAGATCGTGGACCTGACCGACTACGCCCGCTGCGCCAGCCGCCTGCGCAACGCCATGGGCAGCCATGTGGCGGCGCTGGTCAGGGCGGGTTTGTCGGTGGTGCTGGACTTCCCGGCCAACACGCGGCGCAGCCGCGCATGGCTACGCCAGGTGGCGCAAGAGGCCGGCTGCGCCCATCAGCTGCATTTCCTGGATCTGCCCGACGAGGTCTGCAAGGCCAGGCTGCGCGCGCGCAATGCCTCGGGCACGCACCCATACACCACCACGGACGAACAATACGACGCGATCACGGCGTACTTCGTCGAGCCGGAAGAAGACGAGGGTTTCGTTCTGGTGCGTCACGGGCAGGCCTGAAGCGCGGGACGCGGGCCGGGCGCGCCTGCTATGATTGCTGGATAAATATCCAGTTCTCCGGCCCGGCCGATGTTTCCCGCCTACCGTTACTACTATCTGCACAACTTCCAGCGCGCGCTGACCTGGGTGGGCGAGCGCTACGCCGACCTGCTGGACGACGCCGAGCGCGGCTTCATGGCGGAATTTCCCGCCTTGCCGCAAGCATCCCAGGCCCTGATGGTGCGCATGCTGATGCGGCGCGGCCCCTGGTTCCGCGCCAGCCGGCTGACCTACGAAGAGATCGGCGCGACCGAGGCCGCCGCGGGCCCGCTGCTGCAATTGGGCTGGCTGGACGCGCAGGCGCCGATGACGCTGGATGAACTCTTCGGCCTGCATACCAAGCCGGAGCTGAACCGCATGTTTGCGCAGCTGCCGGCCAAGTCCGCCTCGCGCAAGGGCGATCTGCTGGAGGCCGCGCGCGCGGCGGGCGCGGATGCGCGGCCTTATGCGGACTGGAATCCCGCGGCGGACGAGCCGGTCTGGCGCGTCACCGTATCGGACATCTGCGAGCGATTCCGCCTGATGTTTTTCGGCAATCTGCACCAGGACTGGTCGGAGTTCGTGCTGGCCGACCTGGGCGTGTTCCAGTACGAGACCGTGCCGTTCGACGCCTCGTCGCGCGCCTTCCAGACGCGTGAAGACGTGGACTGCTATCTGGCGCTGCACGCTTGCCGCGTCGCGCTGGAAGAGGGGGCCGATGCCGATGCGCTGATGCTGGCCGTCCAGGCCTGCGCCAGCGGCAACCCCTGGCTGGAAAAGCGCCGGGCCAAGGTTCTGCTGCGCATCGGGCAGGCTTGCGAGCGGTTGCAGGACTGGGGCACCGCGCAACGCGTGTACGAGGCCTGCGCGTATCCCGGCGCGCGCCACCGCCGCATCCGCGTGTATGAGCGCATGGCGCGGCACGGCGACGCATTGGCCCTGGCGCTGCAGGCCCAGGCTCAGCCTGAAAGCGAAGAGGAAAGCCAGCGCCTGGCGCGCATGCTGCCGCGGCTGTACCGTGGCGCAGGGCAGGGCGCTCCGGCGCGCGAGCCGGCTCCCGCCTTGCTGCGCACCGATCTGACGCTGGCGCGGCCGGCAGAGCCCGCCTCGGTGGAGTTCGTCACGCGCGACCACCTGCACCGCGACGATGCGCCCGTGCACTACGTGGAAAATGCGCTGATCAATTCGTTGTTCGGACTGCTGTGCTGGCCCGCGGTGTTCGCGCCCTTGCCGGGCGCATTCTTCCACCCGTTCCAACGCGGCCCGGCCGACCTGGACGCGCCGGATTTCCATGAGCGCCGCGCGGCGCTGTTCGCCCAGTGCTTGGCGCAGCTGGACACGCCGGGCTACCGCGACCTGATCCTGCAACGCTATGCCGAAAAATCCGGCCTGCAATCGCCCTTCGTTTTCTGGGGCGCGCTGTCGGAGGACCTGCTGACGCAGGCGCTGGACTGCCTGCCTGCCGCCCACTTGAAGCTCTACTTCGAACGCCTGCTGCGCGACGTCAAGACCAACCGCTCCGGCCTGCCGGACCTGATCCGCTTCTGGCCGGCCGAGCGCCGCTATGAACTGATCGAGGTCAAGGGGCCGGGCGACAAGCTGCAGGACAACCAGATCCGCTGGCTGCGGTATTGCGTGTCGCATGGCATGCCGGTGCGGGTGTGCCACGTCAGCTGGCGCGAGGACGGCGCATGAGCTATGCCGTGGCGGTGCGCGCCCTGTGCGAATTCACGGCGCGGGCAGGGGATCTGGACCTGCGCTTCACGCCCGCGCCCACCGGCCTGGAGGGCATGGCGGGCCACGCGGCCGTGACGGGCCGCCGGGGGCCGGATTACGAGACCGAGGTGGCCCTGTCCGGCCAGCATGAAAACCTGCTGGTGCGCGGCCGCGCCGACGGCTACGACCCCGTGGCCAAGCAGCTCGAAGAAATCAAGACCTACCGCGGCCAACTCGATAGCGTGCGCGACAACCACCGCGCCGTGCATTGGGCGCAGGCCAAGGTGTATGGGCATCTGCTCTGCCAGGCGCGCGGACTAGCAAGCCTGCGCGTGGCGCTGGTGTACTACAACGTGGTCACCGAGGAAGAGACGGTGCTGGTGGAAACGCACGAGGCCGCCGCGCTGGAGGCGTTCTTCCGCGAGCAATGCGGACGATTCCTGGCCTGGGCGGCGACGGAACTTGCGCACCGCCAGTCGCGCGACGCGGCGTTGGAGGCGCTGAAGTTTCCGCACGGCGAATTCCGCGCGGGTCAGCGCGAGCTCGCCGTGGCCGCGTACCGCACGGCCCGCGACGGCGGCTGTCTGATGGCGCAGGCGCCCACCGGCATAGGCAAGACGCTGGGGACGATTTTTCCGCTGCTCAAGGCCAGCCCGGGCGCGGGCCTGGACAAGATCTTCTTCCTGGCCGCCAAGAGCCCGGGCCGCGGCCTGGCGCTGGAGGCGCTGGACACGGTCAACGCGCAGCCCGCGGCGCCTGGCTTGCGGGTGCTGGATCTGCAGGCGCGCGACAAGACCTGCGTGCATCCGGACCTGGCCTGCCATGGCGAATCCTGTCCGCTGGCCCAGGGCTTCTACGACCGCTTGCCGCAGGCGCGCGAGGCCGCGCTGGCGCACGCGCGACTGGATGCCGCGACGGTGGCCGCGGCCGCGCGCGAACACCAGGTCTGTCCGTACTACCTGTCGCAGGAGCTGATCCGCTGGAGCGACGTGGTGGTGGGCGACTACAACTACTACTACGACGCCACGGCAATGCTGTACGCCATGACGCAGGCCTACCAGTGGAAGGTGTCCGTGCTGGTGGACGAGGCCCACAACCTGGTCGACCGGGCGCGCCGCATGTACACGGGCGAGCTCGACCAGGCCTCGCTGGCGGCGGCGCGCTACGCCGCGCCCAAGGGGTTGAAGAAGTCCCTGGATGGCTTGCAGCGCTCATGGAACGCGCTCAACAAGAAGCAGGCGGAGCGCTACCAGGCCTATGACGAAGTCGCGGCCGGGGTGCTGGCCGCGGTGCAGAAGGCGGTCGGCGCGATCATGGAGCACATGGCCGAAAACCCGTTGCCGCAGGATGATCCCGTGCTGGGGTTCTATTTCGAGGCCTTGCTGTTCATGCGCCTGGCCGAGCAATTCGGCTCGCATGCGCTGTTCGACGTGACCTTGTCGGACGCCAGCGCGGCCGGCGCCAAGACGCCGCCCTCCGTGCTGTGCGTGCGCAACGTGATCCCGGCGCCGTACCTCGCGGCGCGTTACGCGGCCGCGCACGCCACGGTGCTGTTCTCGGGCACGCTGAGCCCGCAGCAGTTCTACCGCGACACGCTGGGCCTGCCCGCGGCCACGCCCTGGCTCGACGTGGCCGCGCCATTCCAGGCCGAGCAGCTGGCGGTGAGGGTGGTGGGCAATGTGTCCACGCGCTATCGCGACCGCGAGCGCTCGCTGTCGCCCATCGTCGAACTGATTGCGCGGCAATACGCCGAGCGGCCGGGGAACTACCTGGGCTTTCTCAGCAGCTTCGACTATCTGCGCCAGGTGTCGGACCTGATGCGCGAGCGCCATCCTTCGGTGCCGATCTGGCTGCAGACGCCGGGCATGGACGAGGCGGGCCGCGCCGCGTTCCTGGCGCGCTTTACCGAAACGGGGCAGGGCGTGGGTTTCGCGGTGCTGGGCGGCGCTTTTTCAGAAGGCGTGGACCTGCCCGGCAAGCGGCTGATCGGCGCGTTCATCGCCACGCTGGGGTTGCCGCAGGTGAATCCCGTGAACGAGAACATGAAGCGCGCCATGGACTTGCGCTATGGCGTGGAGAACGGCTACGACTACACCTACCTGTACCCCGGCATGCAAAAGGTGGTGCAGGCCGCGGGCCGCGTCATCCGCACGGAACACGACGTGGGCACGGTGCACCTGATCGACGACCGCTACCGCCGCGCCAAGGTGCGCGGCTTGTTGCCCGGCTGGTGGCGAGTGGAGTGATCAGGCCGGGCGTAACTCGGTCAGCGGCTGGTTGGGATCGCGGCTGAGCTGGTAGCCGTACCACAGGCTGCGCGCCATGCGCCTGGCCATTTCCTGTGCCGCGTCGGCCAGGGCGCGGTTGGGCAGGGCGTCGGTGGTTTCCTGCCACAGCGCCAGCCAGCGCTCGAACAGTTCCGCGCTGAGATGCGGCATGGCGGCATGCTTGGGCATGGGCATGCCGGTGAAGCGGCGTGTGCCCAGCAGCACGGCGGACCAGAAATCCGACAGGGTCGCCAGATGCTCGTCCCAGTCGTGCACTTGACTATTGAAGACCGGGCCCAGCTGCGCGTCGGCGCGCGCCTTGCCGTAGAAGGCGTGCACCAGGTCGCGGATTTCGGCTTCGGTGCAGATGTCGGCGGTCGAGTTCAAGCTCGTCTCCTTGGGGGGCGGATGGCGATCTTAGGGCGGGTGCGCCCGCCAGCGGTTTGATCTGGCGCAAGTTTTCCGGCCTGCCGCGGGATCCGGCGCGGCAAGCGCGGCGCCTGTGGTTTGCGTAGTATTGTCTGCCTGCGCGGCCGGCGTCCGGCAAGCGCGACCCCATATGAACAGGCGCCCCGAGTCGAAGGCGCGCCGCAAGGAGACCCGCATGACCATTGCCGCCCCGGCCGCAGCCGCCCCATTGAACGACATCGTGGCGCTGCCCGCGCACGCGCTGTCCGAGGCGATCCGCAAGCGTCAGGTGTCTTGCCGCGAGGTCATGGCGGCCTATCTGGCGCACATCGACCGGGTCAATCCCAAGCTCAACGCCATCGTTGCGCGGCGCGACAGCGACGAACTGCTGCGCGAAGCCGATGAGCGCGACGCCCAACTGGCCGCGGGACAGTGGCTGGGCTGGCTGCATGGCATGCCGCAGGCACCCAAGGACCTGACCGCGGTGCGCGGCATGGTCACGTCCATGGGCTCGCTGGTCTACAAGGATCAGGTCACGGCGCATGACTCCATCATCATCGAACGCATGCGCGCGTCCGGCGCCATCTTCATCGGCCGCAGCAACGTGCCGGAGTTCGGCTTGGGCTCGCACACCTATAACCAGGTGTATGGCGCCACCGGCAACCCCTACGATCCTTCCCGGACAGCGGGCGGCAGCAGCGGCGGGGCGGCGGCTGCGCTGGCGGCGCGCATGTTGCCGGTGGCGGACGGCAGCGATTTCGGCGGCTCGTTGCGCAATCCCGCGGCGTTCTGCAACGTCTACGGCATGCGTCCGTCCGCCGGCCGGGTGCCTTACGGGCCATCGACCGAGGTGTTCCTCAAGCAGCTCGCGTTTGAGGGGCCGATGGGCCGCACGCCGCGCGACGTGGCCATGCTGCTGTCCGTGATGGCCGGCCCCGATCGCCGCGTGCCGTTGTCCCTGACCGGCGACCCGGCGCAGTTCGCCCAGCCGCTGGACGCCGACCTGCGCGGCAAGCGCGTGGGCTGGCTGGGCGACTGGAATGGCTATCTGCCGATGGAGGCGGGCATTCTGGAACTGTGCGAGCAGGCGCTGGCCGACCTGGCGCAGACCGGCTGCGTAGCGGTCGACTACCAGGTGCCATTCGCCGGCGAGCGCCTCTGGCGCATCTGGCTGGCCCACCGCCACCTGATGGTGGGCGGACAACTGCACCCCCTGGTCCAGAATCCCGAAACCCGCAAGCTGGTGAAGCCCGCCGTGGTCTGGGAGGTCGAAGGGCTGGAAGGCATGACGGCGCGGCAGGTTTACCAGGCCACGGAAGAGCGTAGCGCCTGGTATCAGACCGTGCTGCGCATGTTTGACGACGTGGATTATCTGGCGGTGCCGTCGGCCCAGGTGTTCCCCTTCGACGCGGCGCTGGACTGGCCCAAGGAGATCGCCGGGCGTTCCATGGACACCTATCACCGCTGGATGGAGACCGTTACGCCCTGGACGCTGGCGGGCTGCCCGGTGATCAGCGTGCCGGTGGGATTCAACGCCGCCGGGCTGCCCATGGGCATGCAGCTTATCGGGCCGCCGCAGGCCGACCTGGCCGTGCTGCAGCTTGCGCACGCCTACGGGCAGGCGCGCGACTGGGTGCAATCCCGCCCGCCCGCGGCGCTCTGGAGCGGCGCCGCCTGAAAACGGGTCCGGTACGCATTGTTGCGGGAAAAGACAAGCCCTTGTAAGAGGGCTTTGCTTTTTTCCGACGCAAAACGCCATATTTCCGGCAATTTCCGCGTTTTACGTGGCTGTCGGCGTTTGCCTTTGCAATAATTGTCGACCAACTCACAACATCCCGTAATAAATGGACAGCCTTGTGTCCCTGGTTTTGTTCCAGAATATTTCGGTCCAATCGACGAGTTGATTTTGCATAGAGGTCTCCCGGCATGAAGAATCTGACACTACGCCAGCGCATCCTGGCCAGCTTCCTGGCGATTCTGGCCATCATGGCGTTGATGGTGGTGATGGATTACCGGCGCCTGCTGGTCATCGAGTCCGAAGTCGAGCTGATCAATAACGATGCCGTGCCCGGCATCTACTACAGCACCTCGATCCGCGCCTCCTGGTTCGCCGGTTTCGTGCTGGTCCAGGATGCCTTCAACATGGAGACGGAGCAGGAACGCAGCAGCATCCTGGCGGGTCTGCCCGAAACCGACAAGCTGCTGGCGGAACACACTGAACAGTACCGCCGCACCATCGCGCGCGACGATGACCGGCAGATGTTCGAGGAGTTCGAGAAAGAACTGCAGGAGTACAGGCGCATTCGCGCCAGCATTCTTGCGCCCGCCACGCTGGCGGACCCGGCGCGGGCGCAGGGGCTGATCAAGGCCGAACTGCGGCCGGCGTTCTACAAGGGCCGCGACATCCTCGCCAGGATGGTGCTGGAAAACAAGAAACAAGCCGATGAAGCGGCCGTCGCCATCAAGCAATCGGTGAGCAGCGCCGAAACGCGCATGCTGCTGTCGCTGGGCCTGGCGATCGTGGCCGCCATCATCTGCGGCATCCTGCTGATGCGCGCCATCGCCAATCCCATGCGCGCCATCGTCAAGACGCTGGAGGCCACCGGCGGCGGCGATTTGACGCGGCGCCTGACGCTGGCGCGCAAGGACGAATTCAACGCCATCGAAACCGGCTTCAACGGCATGGTGGACGAGCTGACCGGGCTGGTCGGCAAGACGCAGCGCTCCGCGGTGCAGGTGGCCACCTCCGTTACCGAGATCGCGGCCACCTCCAAGCAGCAGCAGGCGACGGCTTCCGAAGTCGCCGCCACCACCACCGAGATCGGCGTGACCTCGCGCGAAATTTCCGCGACCTCGCGCGAGCTGGTCCGCACCATGGCCGAAGTCTCCGGCGCCGCCGAGCAGACCGCGGCGCTGGCGGGCAGCGGCCAGGTGGGCCTGGCGCGCATGGAAGACACCATGCGCAACGTGGTCGGCGCGGCCGGTTCGGTCAACGCCAAGCTGGCGATCCTGAACGAGAAGGCCGGTAATATCACACAAGTGGTTACTACCATCACGAAAGTGGCGGACCAGACCAACCTGCTGTCGCTGAACGCGGCGATCGAGGCCGAGAAGGCGGGCGAATACGGCCGCGGCTTCGTGGTGGTGGCGACCGAGATCCGCCGGCTGGCGGACCAGACCGCCGTCGCTACCTACGACATCGAGCAGATGGTGCGCGAGATCCAGTCCTCGGTGTCGGCCGGCGTCATGGGCATGGACAAGTTCTCCGAGGAAGTGCGGCGCGGCATGGCCGACATGCAACAGGTGGGCGACCAGCTGTCGCAGATCATCCAGCAGGTGCAGACGCTGGCGCCGCGCGTGCAGATGGTCAACGAAGGCATGCAGGCGCAGGCCACCGGCGCCGAACAGATCAACCAGGCCTTGCAACAGCTGAGCGACGCCGCCCAGCAGACCGTGGAATCGCTGCGCCAGTCCACGCTGGCGATCGAGGAACTGACGCTGGTCGCCAACGACCTGCGCAGCGGCGTTTCGCGCTTCAAGGTGTGATGGTTGCCATGGCGCAGCACGCTCCCTCTGCCGCGGCCGGACGCCGGCTGTACCTGCTGTTCCGCATCGGCGGCGACCGCTATGCGCTGGACGCAAGAGACATTGCCGAGGTGTTGGGCCTGCGCCAGTTCAAGCAGGTGCCGGGCGCGCCCGCGTGGGTGGCCGGCGTGATGGACCGCCGCGGCGTGGCAGTGCCCGTCATCGACATGAGCGCGCTGGCGGGGGGCGGAGCGGCCGCCGCCGTGACCAGCACCCGGCTGGCCCTGGTGCGCTATCAGGCGCAGGCGGGCGGGCCGGAGCATCTGCTGGGACTGATCCTGGAGCAGGCGACCGAAACCGTGCACTACGATCCCGCCGCGTTCCAGTCCGGCGGCCTGGACAATCCGCAGGCGCGCTATCTGGGCGCGGTGCTCGGCGATGCCGGCGGCATGGTGCAGGCCGTCAACGTGGACGACCTGCTGCCCGTCCCGGTGCGGGCGCTGCTGTTTCCCGCCCATGCCGATGCCGCTGGCGCGGCGCGCGAGGCGCGGCCATGATGCTGATCGACGAGTTCAGCGCCTTGCTCAAGCGGCGCATGGGCCTGGATAGCGGCTCCATCGGCAAGGCCGCCGTGGAGCGCGCGGTGCGGCGCAGAATGGGCATGGCCGGCATTGCCGACGAACAGGACTATCTGTGGCAGGTGCAGGCTGCACCCGCCGAGATGCAGCAGCTGATCGAAGCGGTCATCGTGCCGGAGACCTGGTTTTTTCGTTATCCCGAATCGCAGACGGCCATGGCCGCGCTGGCGCGGGCGCGCCTGTACGCCGCGGGCGCCGAAGGCCGTGTGCTGCGCGTGCTGAGCGTGCCCTGCTCCAGCGGCGAGGAGCCTTACTCCATTGCCATGGCGCTGCTGGACGCCGGCGTGCCCGCCGAACGCTTCCAGATCGACGCCTTCGACATCAGCGTGCGCATGGTCGAGTTCGCGCGGCGCGGCCTGTACGGCCGCAATTCGTTCCGCGGCGATGACCTGGGCTATCGCGACCGTTATTTTTCCGAGACCGCCGACGGCCACCAACTGGCCGCCCAGGTGGCGGCGCAGGTGCGGTTTCAGGCGGGCAACCTGTTCGATCCCGATCTGCTGGCCGGGGTGGCGCCTTATGACTTCGTGTTCTGCCGCAACCTGCTCATCTACTTCGACGCGGCGACGCAGGCCCGCGCGGTGCAGGTGCTGCGCAGCTTCACGCGCGAGGACGGCGTGCTTTTCGTCGGCCCGGCCGAAACCACCTTGCTGACGGGCCGCAGGCTGCCCGCGGTGCCGATGGCGCGTTCGTTCGCCTTTCTGGCCAAGCCGCTGCCGCCGCCCGCGGAGCCTGCCGCGCCGGCGGCTGCGCGGCCCATCGTGCACAGCTGGACGCCGCCCAGGAGGCCGTTGGCCCAGGCGCCGGAGCCAGGACTGCCCTTGGCGCATGCGCCCATGCCGGCGATACCCGCGGCGCCCGTGGCCGCCTCGGCCGCGTTGCCCGACGCGCAGGCCTCCTTGCGCCATATCGCGACCCTGGCCGACCAGGGCCGGGTGCAGGACGCGATGACGCAGTGCCTGGCGCACATAGGCACCCACGGCGCGAGCGCCGAGGCCCTGTATCTGCAAGGCCTGCTGCAGGACGCGGCAGGCGACGCGCGCCAGGCGCAAGCGGCCTACCGCAAGGCGCTCTACCTGGATCCGACCCATCGCGAAGCCCTGCTGCACCTGGCCGCGCTGGTGGCGTCGGACGGCGATCACGAAGCGGCCAGCCGCCTGCAGGCGCGCGCGGCGCGCGGGGAGGCGCGACGTGGATGAAATGATGCACGCGCTGTCCGACGTGGACGACTGCTGGAACCGCATCGGCATCCGCGGCGACAAGAGTTGCGCGCAATTGGCCGAGCACGTGCACTGCCGCAACTGTCCGGTCTATGCGGCGGCGGCCAAGCGCATACTTGACCGTCTGCCGCCGCAAATGGAAGAGCAGGGCGCCGAAGCGGCCCCGCAGGAGCGCGGTAGGCTGTCTTCGCTGCTGGTGTTCCGCGTGCACCGCGAATGGCTGGGACTGTCGACCCGCGCGCTGGACGAAGTCGCCGGCAGCCGCGGCATCCTGAGCCTGCCGCACCGCCGTGACCCGGCGATGCTGGGCGTGACCAACGTGCGCGGCTCCCTTACCGTGTGCGTATCGCTGGCGCGCCTGCTGGGCCTGGAGGCCGCGGTCGAGGACGCGCGCGAGCGGCCCGCCACGGCGCGCATGCTGATCCTGGGCGGCGCGGGCCGCGCGGTGGTCGTGCCGGTGGATGAGGTCGAAGGCATGCATGCCGTGGACCTGGACGGGCTGGAGCCCCTGCCCGCGACCGTGGAGGGCGCAAGCCTCAAGTACTCGCGCGGCATGGCCCGCTGCGGCGGACGCGCGGTGGGCGTGTTGGACGAGACCTTGCTGATGCAAGCTTTGGAACGGAGCCTGGCGTGAATCCGGAACAGATGCGCGACGCCTCGCTTCTGGAATTGTTCCAGCTGGAGACCCGCACCCAGGTGCAGGTGTTGAACAAGGGCCTGCTGGCGCTGGAACACGACCCCACGTCCGCGCCGCAGCTGGAAGCCTGCATGCGCGCGGCGCATTCGCTCAAGGGCGCGGCCCGCATCGTCGATCTGCATCCGGCGGTGCGCATCGCGCACGCCATGGAGGATTGCCTGGTCGAGGCGCGCGAAGGCCGGCTGCGGCTGCAGGCCGCGGACATCGACGCCCTGTTGATGGGCGCGGACCTGTTGCAGCGCGTGGCCACGCCGGGCGCGGAGCTGGGCAGCGAGATCGACGAACTGGTGGCGCGGCTGAGCAATGCGCCGCATGCGCTGCCGGCAGCGCCGGCTGCCGCGCCGCTCCCCAAGCCCGCGGATTTCCTGCCGCCGATTCCGGTCCTGGATGAGCCGCCCGCCACCGCGCCGCAACGGCGCAGCTCGGACGCGGGATTGGGCGAGGGCGAACGCGTGTTGCGCGTGACGGCCGACACCCTCAATAAATTGCTGGGCCTGTCCAGCGAAACCCTGGTGGAGTCGCACTGGATCGCGCCCTTCGGCGCGTCCATGCTGCGTCTGAAGCGCATGCAGGCGGGCGCGGTCCAGGCGCTGGATGGCGTGCGCGCGGCCCTGGCTGGCCAGGCGCTGGACGCGCAGGCGCAAGCCGCGCTGGACGATGCCTTGCGCATTGTCCAGCAATGCCAGCAGGAGCTGTCGCAGCGCACCAGCGAGGTCGACGAATTTGGCTGGCGCATGGGCCACCTGGCCCAGCGTCTGTACGACACCGCGTTGGCCTGCCGCATGCGGCCGTTCGGCGACGGGGTGGGCGGCATGGCGCGCATGGTCCGCGATGTAGGCCGCGCGCTGGGCAAGCAGGTGCGGCTGGAGATCGAAGGCGAATCCACCCAGGTGGATCGCGACATCCTGGAAAAGCTGGATGCGCCGCTGATGCACCTGCTGCGCAACGCAGTGGACCACGGCATCGAGATGCCGCAGGACCGGCTGGCCGCGGGCAAGCCGGCCGAAGGCCGGATCAGGCTGTCGGCGCGCCATGCGGCCGGCATGCTGCTGATCGAACTGAGCGACGACGGCGCCGGCATTTCCTTGGACCGGCTGCGCGTGGAAGTGGTGCAGCGCAAGCTGGCCAGCGCGGAAACCGCGGCCAGGCTGACCGAGGCCGAGCTGCTGGAGTTCCTGTTCCTGTCGGGTTTCAGCACGCGCGGCGAAGTCACGGAGATTTCGGGGCGCGGCGTGGGGCTGGACGTGGTGCAGACCATGGTGCGCCAGTTGCGCGGCGCGGTGCGCATCCAGCAAGTGACGGGGCAGGGCACCCGTTTCATGCTGGAGATGCCCTTGTCGCTGTCGGTGGTGCGCAGCCTGCTGGTCGAGGTGCAGGAAGAGACCTACGCTTTCCCGCTGGCCTACGTCAACCACGCGCTGCAAGTGCGCGCCGAAGACATCGAACAGCTCGAAGGGCATCAGCATTTCCGTTTCATGGACCGCCAGATCGGGCTGGTTTCCGCGCGCCAGATCCTGCGCACGGGCGGCGCCGCGCCGGCCGCCGAAACGGTGTGCGTGGTGCTGGTGGGCGACCACGACCGGCTTTACGGCGTGGCCGTGGACCGCTACGTGGGCGAACGCACGCTGGTGGTGCAGCCCCTGGACCCGCGCCTGGGCAAGGTGCAGGACGTGATGGCGGGCGCCCTGATGGACGACGGTACGCCGCTATTGATCCTGGACGTGGAAGACATGCTGGTGTCGGTGCAGAAGCTGGTGGAAGGCGGACAGCTGAGCCGGGTGGACGGCGCGGGCGCGGCCGAACAGGCGCGGCGGCGCAAGCGCGTGCTGGTGGTGGACGACTCGCTCACGGTGCGGGAGCTGGAACGCAAGCTGCTGCTGAACCGCGGCTTCGACGTGGCCGTGGCCGTGGACGGCATGGACGGCTGGAACATGTTGCGCAGCGAGGCATTCGACCTGGTGGTGACCGACGTGGACATGCCGCGCATGGACGGCATCGAACTGGTGTCGCGCATCAAGGCCGATCCCAAGCTGCAGGGCCTGCCGGTGATGGTGGTGTCGTACAAGGACAGGGAAGAAGACAGGAGGCGCGGGCTGGACGCCGGCGCCGACTATTATCTGGCCAAGGGCAGCTTCCATGACGACGCGCTGCTCGACGCGGTGGAAGACCTGATCGGAAAGGCGCGCACGTGAGAGTCGGAATCGTCAACGACATGCCGATGGCAGTGGAAGTGCTGCGGCGCGCGATCGCGCTGGAGCCGGGGCTGGACCTCGCCTGGGTCGCGACCAACGGCCAGGAGGCCGTGGACCTGTGCGCCCGCGACCGGCCGGACGTGGTGCTGATGGACCTCATCATGCCCATCATGGACGGCGTCGAAGCCACGCGCCGCATCATGGCCGAAACGCCCTGCGCGATCGTGGTGGTGACCGCCGACGTGGCGCGCCATACCTCGCGCGTGTTCGACGCCATGGGCCACGGGGCGCTGGACGCGGCGGACACGCCAGTGATCGGCAGCGGCGACATGCGCATGGCGGCGGCACCGCTGCTGCGCAAGATCCGCAACGTGGGCTGGCTGATCGGCCGCTACGGCAAGCGGCCCGCGCTGACGCCGGTCGCACGGCCCATGCAGCTGGCGGACGCCAAGCGGCTCCTGGTCATTGGCGCGTCGGCTGGCGGCCCGCCGGCGCTGGCGCAACTGCTGAAGGGAATCCCGCCGGAGTTCCCCGCCGGCATCGTGCTGGTACAGCACGTGGACGCCTCGTTTGCCGCGGGCATGGCGGACTGGCTCAATGAACAGGCGCCGCTGCCCGTCAGGCTGGTGCGCGAGGGCGAATGGCCCGAGCCTGGCCAGATACTGCTGGCTGGCACGGGCGATCACCTGCACATGCTGGCCGACGGTACGCTGCGTTACACCGAAACCCCCAAGGAAAGCCTGTACCGGCCTTCCATCGACGTTTTTTTCCATAGCGTGGCGCAGCACTGGCGCGGCCTGGCCGTCGGCGTGCTGCTGACGGGCATGGGCCAGGATGGCGCGCGCGGGCTGAAGGCGCTGCGCGAGCGCGGCTACCTGACGATTGCGCAGGACCAGGCCAGCAGCGCCGTCTACGGCATGCCCAAGGCCGCGGCCGCCATGCAGGCGGCCGTGGAAATCCGCCCATTGGACCAAATCGCTCCCCGCGTGATCCAGGCCTTTGCCTGAGCGCGCGGACCACGACAGCATTCAAGGACTCACTATGCAACCTCCCATTGACAGCTCGGCTTCGGCGAACCTGAATTCGCATGCGGCCATGGTGTTGCTCGTCGACGACCAGGTGATGGTCGGCGAGGCCATCAGACGGGCCCTGGCCACGGAGGGCAACATTGACTTCCACTATTGCTCGGACCCGGAAAAAGCGCTGACCGTGGCGATCCAGACCCGGCCCACCGTCATCCTGCAGGACCTGGTGCTGCCGGGCGTGGACGGACTGAGCCTGGTACAGGAGTACCGTGGCCATCCAGTGACGCGCGACATCCCCATCATCGTGCTGTCCACCAAGGAAGATCCGGCGATCAAGAGCGCGGCCTTTGCCGCCGGCGCCAACGACTACCTGGTGAAGCTGCCCGACTCCATTGAACTGGTGGCGCGCATCCGCTATCACTCGCGCTCGTATCTGGCGCTGGTGCAGCGCGACGAGGCCTACCAGGCCTTGCGCCAGAGCCAGCAGCAACTGCTGGAAAGCAATATGGAGCTGCGCCGGCTGACCAATTCCGACGGCCTGACGGGCCTGGGCAACCGCCGTTATTTCGACGAGTACCTGAATGCGGAATGGCAGCGCGCGCGCCGCGACGGCCGCGAAATCAGCATGCTCATGATCGACGTGGACCACTTCAAGGCCTACAACGACACCTATGGCCACATCGCTGGCGACGAGGCGCTCAAGCGGGTGGCCAACACCATCTTCGCCAGCTGCGACCGGTCCACCGACCTGGCGGCGCGATTCGGCGGCGAAGAGTTCGCGCTGGTGCTGCCGGGCACGCCGGCCGGCAGCGCGCGGCTGGCCGCCGAGAAGCTGCGCCGCGCCGTCGAGGCCATGCAGATTCCGCAGAAGGACACGGGTGATGGCCCCTGGCTGACGGTCAGCATAGGCACGGCCACGGCGGTGCCTCAGGGCGACCAGCCTTGCACCGACCTGATCCAGGTGGCCGACCGCGGCCTCTATCAAGCCAAGCGGCAGGGCCGCAACCGCGTCGTTCCCGGCGTGATGTAGGGGCGCGGCCGCGGGCAGGCTGCGCCAGCCATCTTCCGCGGGATCTCATGATTTTCCAAGCGATTGCGCCAAGTCGATGTAACCCGGCAGCGTCTTTCATGAAATCCTGGTGAAGAGAAATATTGTTTCTCACTGTCCCTGCCGGACGATGCAGGTGCAAAGGCCCTTGCGGCCGGCCACCGTCATTCTTCCATGCAGTCCGGGGCCGGCAGCGCTATCGTTTCCGCATGCGTGACGCGTCTGCCCGGCGGCCCGGCCGGGCATCCGGAAACCAGACAGAGAGGCACAGCATGAGTTACTCCAGCTATCACAAGAAGGACATTTTCGGCCGCCCGCTGCATGCCGAAACCCAGATGATGTCCTACGGCTTCGACCCCTTCCTGTCGGAGGGCGCGGTCAAGCCGCCGGTGTTCCTGACGTCCACCTTCGCGTTCCGCTCGGCCGAGGACGGCGCGGCGTTCTTCGACCTGGTTTCAGGCCGCAAGCCCTTGCCGCAGGGCGAGTCGGCGGGGCTGGTGTACAGCCGCTTCAACCATCCCAATCTGGAAATCGTCGAAGACCGCCTGGCGCTGCTGGATGGCTCGGAAGATGCCGCGGTGACTTCCAGCGGCATGTCGGCGATCAGCGCGGTGTTCCTGGCCTTTCTGCGGCCGGGCGATCAACTGGTGCAGTCCGTGCCGCTGTATGGCGGCACCGAGACCTTGATCTCCAAGATCTTCCCGGAGTGGGGCATAGGCTCGCATGCGGTCGAAGACGGCCTGTCGGCCAAGAGCATGCGCACCGCGCTGGAGGCCGCGGCGGCCCAGGGGCCGGTGCGCCTGTTCTTTGTTGAAACGCCCGCCAATCCGACCAATGCGCTGATCGATTTCGAAGCCATGAAGAATGAGCTGGACGCCTTCGAAACGCGGCACGGCTATCGTCCCGTGTCGGTGTGCGACAACACGCTGCTGGGCCCGATCTTCCAGAAGCCGGCCGAGCATGGCGTGGATCTGTGCGTGTATTCGCTGACCAAGTATGTGGGCGGCCACAGCGACCTGGTCGCGGGCGCCGTCACCGGCAGCAAGGCGCTGATCAAGAAGGTGCGCGCCATCCGCAGCGCGTTCGGCTCGCAGCTGGACCCGCATTCCTGCTGGATGATCACGCGCTCGATGGAAACCGTGGTGCTGCGCATGAAGCAGGCCGCGCGCACGGCGACCAAGGTGGCCCAATGGCTGTCCGGCAATCCACATGAAAAAGTGCAGATCTTCCATCCGGAAATGATTGCCGACCGGGCCTACCAGGACGTCTACAAGCGCCAGTGCAGCGGGCCGGGCTCGACCTTCGCCTTCATGCTGGAGGGCGGGCGCGCCAAGGCCTTTCGCTTCATCAATGCGCTGCACCTGTTCAAGTCGGCCGTCAGCCTGGGCGGCACCGAATCGCTGATCTGCCATCCGGCGTCCACCACGCATTCCGGCGTGCCGGCGGCCGAGCGCGACGCGGCCGGCGTGTCCGAGGGGCTGGTGCGTGTGTCGATCGGACTGGAGCACGAGGAAGACCTGATCGCGGACATGGACCACGCCTTTCGCAACTGCTGAGCCGGGGCCGGCATGGCCGGCCGGTTTCAGGCTGCCATGCGCCGCCGGTTGAACAGCATGAATCCCGCCGTGGCCAGCAGCATCAACGCCGCAGTGGCGATGACCGCGGCATAGCCGGTGTCGAAGGCGGTCTTGGCCAGGCGCGTCAAGGCCATGCCCAGGTCCGACGACAGTCCGTCCGCCACGATCAGGGCCTGGTCCAGGCTGTCGCGCGCCAGCTCGGACTGGGGCAGGCCCGCCGGCACGGCCAGCGTGTGCGCATAGACGCCGGACAGGATCGATCCCATCAGGGTGACGCCCAACGCGCCGCCCAGCTCGTACGAGACCTCTTCGATCGAGGCCGCCATGCCGGCGCGCTCCGGGGTGGCGCTCTGCATGATGGTGCTGGACGCCGCCGTCATGGTGGCGCCTATGCCGGCGCCCAGCACGCACAGGCTGATCATCTGCGGCAGCAGCGCCGCGTCATAGCTCAGCAGATAGCCGGTCATGCCCAGGCCCGAGACCAGCAGCGACAGGAACAGCATCGTGGCGCTGTTGACGCGGCCCAGCAGCCAGCCCGCCAGAGGACCCGCGATGAAAGCGGCCAGCGACAGCGGCAGGATGAAGAGCGCGGCTTCGAGCGGCGACATGCCCATGACCAGCTGCAGCCGCTGGCTGAACACCAGCTCCATGCCCAGCAGCGCGGCGGCGGCAAACAGCGCGGCCGCCACCGCCGAACTGAAGCTGAGGTTGCGGAAGATGGCGAAGTCGATCAGCGGATAGGGCCGCGCGCGCTGGCGCCGCACGAATACGGCGAGCATGGCCGCGCCCGCGGCGCAGGCCAGGCCGGCATCGCGCCAGGAAGGGGCGGTCTTGCCCAGTTCCTTCAGCGCGTAGGCGCACAGGATCAAGCCGGCCATGACCTGCAGCGAGCCCAGCAGATCCCAGGGGCGCGAGGCGTCCGGACGGCTGGCCGGGATCAGGCGCCAGGCCAGCGGCAGCGCCAGCAGCACGATGGGCACGTTGATGAGGAACACGGACCCCCACCAGAAATGCTCCAGCAGCACGCCGCCCACCACCGGACCGACCGCGGCGCCGCCCGAGGCCACCGAGGCCCATACGCCGATGGCGATGGCGCGTTCGCGCTCGTCGGCGAAGGTCAGGCGCAGGATGGACAGCGTGGCCGGCATCATCATGGCGGCGCCCACGGCCAGCAGCGCGCGCGCCGCGATCAGGGTGGCCGCGCCGGGCGAGTAGGCCGCGCACAGGGACGCCGCGCCGAACACGATCAGCCCCGTCATGAACAGGCGCTTGTGGCCGAGGCGGTCGCCCAGCGTACCCATGCCCAGCAGCAGGCCGGACACGACCAGCGCGTAGATGTTCACGATCCACAGCTTTTCCGATGCATTGACGTTCAGCTCATGCGTGAGCCGGGGCAGGGCGGTATAGAGGACGGTCATGTCGACCACGATCAACAGCAAGGCGCTGGACACGATGGCCAGCACCAGCCAGCGGCCGGGCGCGGCCGTGGCGACAGCGTTCGGTTCAGTCCGCTGCATGGTTCTACTCCTGAAACTGAAACGCCTGCCGCGCCGAGGATACGGGCGGGGCCGGGATGGCCGGGTTCCAGAGCGCGCCATTATCCATCTTCTATTTGCCATAAAAAAGTTGGAAACCATCTATAAAATGGATGGATAAAGGAGGGCTGGGATATGCAATGGACACTGGACCAGCTGCGGCATTTCGTCGCCGCCGCGGAATCGGGATCGTTCTCGGCGGCCGCGCGGCGTCTGGGCAAGGCGCAATCGGCGGTCAGCACCGCGGTGGGCCTGCTGGAAACGGATCTGGGCGTGGAACTGTTCGACCGGTCGCGGCGCAACGCCACGCTGACCGCTACCGGGGAAGTCATGCTGCAGGAGGCCCAGGAGCTGCTGCGGCAAGCGGGCGCCTTGGAGCAGCGCGCCTTGTCGTTCGCCGCCGGGCGCGAAGCGCGCCTGGGCCTTGCGCTGGACGAAGGCCTGCCTTATCTGGTGGCCGACCAGTTGCTGAAGGAACTGGCCGAACGCTATCCGGCGCTGGAGCTGACCCAGCTCAACGGCACCGCGACGGAGGTCGCCGAATACGTGGAGCAGGGCCGCGCCAGCCTGGCCTTCCAGTTCGATCGCGGCGATCCCGGCAGCGCCTTCGCCCACCGCCATCTGGGCAACGTGGCGCAAGGCATCTTCGTGGCCCAGGGCCATCCGCTGGCCGCGTTGCCCGAGGTCGGGCGCAACGATCTGGCGCGGCACAGGCAGTTGCTCATGCAGATGGACGGCGTAGACCAGGTGGTGCTGAGCCCCTCGGTCTGGCGGGCCGACAGCAGCTACAACATCGCGGCCATGGCGGCCAATGGCGTGGGCTGGGCCATCCTGCCGCTGAATATCGGCGAATACGAGGGCTTCAGCAACGCGCTGGTCAGCGTGCGTTGCGCGGACCTGTTCCTGCCCATGCTGTCCGTGCGCACGCTGTGGCTGAGGGGCGGCAGCCTGAGCGAGACGGAACTCTGGCTGCAGCAGCGCATGGGCCAGCTATTGGCGGGGACGCAGGCGCGGCCGTAGTACGGCCGGCCCGGTTTCAACTGAGCAGCGCGCTGACCAGATCGCCGCCGCTGCGGCCGCCGTTCTTGAAATCCAGCGCCGTCTGTACGTGTTCCAGATGCGCATCCATCAGCGCGCAGGCGCGGTCGGCATCGCCCGCGCGGGCGGCCTCGATGAAGGCGTGATGTTCCTGCGACGAGCAACTGGCATCGTGCGAGCTTTGGTACAGCACGGTGATGACGGCGCTGCGTGCCGAGAGTTCGCGCAGCATCCCCGTGAGCACGGAATTTCCTACGGCCTCGGCCAGCAGGATGTGGAAATGCCCAAGCAACCGGTTGCGTTCCTGCACGTCGCCGCCTTCCAGCGCGCGGCGCTCCGCGGCCAGGTGCGCGTCGATGCGGCGGTAGTCCGCCGCCGTTGCCCGCGCCACGAACTCGCGCGCGAGCGCCGCTTCCAGGATGCGCCGTACGGCATAGACCTCGCGCGCCTCGTTCGCGTCCGGCTTGCTCACGAAGGCGCCCTTGTCCGGCACGATGTTGATCAGCTTGTCCTTGGATAGCATCAGCAACGCGGCGCGGATCTTGGTCCGGCTGACCTGATACACCCCCGCCAGCGCCTCTTCGCGCAGCCGTGTGCCCGGCGGCAGCTTGTGCGCGACGATGGCCGCCGAGATTTCCTTGGCGATATCGTCGGCGCTGGGGTCGGGGCGGACTTCCTGGGACATGTTGGGGCAGGAGAGGGACAGGGCCGGTCAGTCTAGCAAATGGGCAGGCCCGGCGGTGACGGGGCCTGCCGGACCGGGCCTAGCGCGCCGCCGCCAGCGCGCCCATCGCCTGCCGCATGAACGACAGGGTGGCGTCATCGGTCCAGGTGCCGGCGGTGAGTTCGGGCTCGTTCATCAGCGCCTGGCGGAATTTCGCCTGGGTGGCGGGGTCGTTGCCGGCATAGCTGCGGAACAGGTCCAGCCAGCGCCGGGCCAGCGCCAGCGCCGTGGCCGAGTCCGGCGCCGCGCCCGCGTCGAGCGCGTCGCGCACGTCGGCCATCAGCTCGGGCCATTCGCCGATGCGGTCGCCATAATGCTCACGCATGTAGCGCGCCTCGTCCGCGGTGAGGTACTTCTCGTAGATCCGCAGCTTGCTTTCCGAGAAGGCCTGCAGCACGTAGTCGCGCAAGGCCGGCGAGACGCCCATGTGCGCCTGCATCGCGGGCTCCCGTTCGTGCATCCGGTTCAGCTTGACCAGCAGGCGCGGGTCGCGATTGGTGTCGCGCAGCAGCAAGGTCATCCAGCGCAACGCCAATTCGCGCGGTCGCGCCTCTTCGGGTGCGGCGCCGGCATCGATCTGCGCCTGCACCTCCTTGATCAGCGCGAGCCAGTCCGCGTCGCCATCCTGGCTGCTGCGGTACATGGGCAGGCGGGCCAGTTCATCGGGGGAAAAATACTTGTCGTACATGGTCATGAGTTCCAGAGTGGTGAGCCAATCGGCCAGCTCTGGCTCCTTGCCTTGCGCCAACTGGCCCTGCAGCTGGGCGAGACGCTCGCGCAACCGGGAGGCTTGCTGGATCTGGCGGTCGAGCATCGCGATCTGCCTGGCGATGATTTCGTCCATGGGAGTGTCGGGCTGGTCCAGATAAGCGCCGATTTCAGCCAGCGGCAATCCGAAGCGGCGCAGCGCCTGGATCTGATGCAGCCGGGCAATGTCGTCGCGGCCATACAGCCGATAGCCGTTGTCGGCGCGCGCCGAAGGCGTGAGCAGCCCGATCGCGTGATAGTGGTGCAGCGTGCGGACGGTCAGTCCGCTGCGCTTGGCCAGTTCTCCTACTTTCAGTTGCACGGCATTCCTCCTGTTGATGGCGCGGAACGAACTCTGGGACATGACGTTGCGTGAGGGTCAAGCCTGTTGGCGGCTCCTGGCGGACCCGGCCAGCAGCGCGACCGCCGCAATCGCCAGGGGAATGAATGACACCCACAGCACCGTGGCCCAGTCGTACGCGGCCAGCAGGCCGCCCGATGCGAAGGAGCCGACCGCCATGGTGCCGAAGATGATGAAGTCATTGAGCGACTGCACCCGGGTCCTTTCCTCGGGCCGATGGCATTCCAGCACCAGCGCCGACGCGCCCACGAAGCCGAAGTTCCAGCCCAGGCCCAGCAGGATTAACGTGACCCAGAAATGCGCGACGTCGATGCCCGTGAGGCCTATGGCCGCGGACAGGCCGGTCAGCGCCAGGCCCGCCGTGACGATGCGTCCGGCGCCGAAACGCGTGATGAGGCGTCCGGTGAAGAAGCTGGGGCCGTACATGGCGATGACGTGCCATTGCAGGCCCAGGTTGGCGCTTTCCTGCGAATGGCCGCAAAGATGCATGGCCAGCGGCGCGGCGGTCATCAGGAAATTCATCAGCAAGTAGGAGACGGCGCCGCAGACCACGGCCGTGATGAAGCGCGGTTGGCGCGCGATCAAGCCCAGCGGCCGTCCGCCCGCGACTTCGGCCGCGCTGGGCATGGGCAGGTGCACGCCCAGCAGGACCAGGGCCGAGATCGCCGCGACCGCGGCCTGCACAAGATAGGTTGCCGCGAACATGTGGACCGGCCACAGGTACATCGTATATGTGACCAGTTGCGGGCCGACCACGCCGGCCAGCACGCCGCCGCCCATCACGAAGGACAGGGCGCGGGCGCGCCGGGCGGGAGACACGCCGTCGGCCGCCGCGAAGCGGAACGACAGCACGACGGCGGCGTACGCGCCGCCGAAGAAGGTGCCCAGGCAGAACAGCCAGAACGAGCTCAGCACGATGGCGGCGGCGGCCAGCAGGCCCACGAGCACGCCGCAGGCCGTGCCAGCGAGAAAGGCGGCACGGCGGCCGTAACGCCGGGCGATGGCGCCCATGGGCAGGATGCAGGCGGCCATGCCGACCACGAAGAGGGAAATGGGCAGGGTCGCCAGCGCCTTGTCCGGCGCCAGCATGTCGCCGACGATGGCGCCGGTGGCGTAGACCACGACGGCGTTGGCGCCTGCCAGCGCCTGGGCGATCGTCAGCCGGGCGATGTTGCCGCGCTGCGCCTGGGGCGAGAGTTCAGCGCTGGGCGCGGCCGATGGCGCCGGGGTTGATGCGGACAAGTGGGTCTCCTCGAGGATTGCGGTTTTAGTTGCTATGGGTAGCGGTTTGCCATGTGCGGCGTCGTTCCCGCGCGGCGTCCATGGTCAGGACCACGCGGAACTTCGCTTCGCCGGACTTCAGGCGCAGCAAGGCGTCGGCTGCGCGTTCCAGGGGTAGAGTCTCGACCATGGGCAGCGCCTCTGCAAGTACGCTGAAGTTCAGCGCTTTTTCAGTTTCCCAGGGCGTGCCGGTCATGGACCCGGCAACGGTCCGCTCGCCGCCCACCAGAAAGCCCGGAGGCACCGCCAGCGGGACGCGGCCCACGCCCAGCAACATCGTGCGGCCTTGCGGAGCCAGTCCGCGCATGGCCTCGGACACGGCCTGCGTGTCGGTGATGGTGGCGATCAGCGCTTGTGCGCCGCCCATGCCGAGGAGCCGTTGCGCGGCGTCTTCCCCGTTGCTGTCGATGTAGACATGGGCGCCCAGGCGCAAGGCGTCAGCGGCTATGTCGCAGCCCCGGCCGATGGCTACAACCTTCATGCCCATGCGGCGGGCGTATTGCAGCGCCATGTGGCCCAGGCCGCCTATGCCCAGCACGGCGACGAGATCGCCGGCCTGCGCCCCGCATTTCCTGAGCGCGTTGAAGGTGGCGATGCCGGCGCAGAGTATCGGGGCGGCTTGTATGGCGTCGAGCTCGTCGGGTATGGCAACCAGTCCGGTCGTCCGGGCCAGCATCAGTTCGGCATAGCCGCCGTCCTGGGTGACGCCGACTACCGGTTGATTCGTGCACAGATTGAAGAGGCCTTGGCGGCATTGCGCGCAGGTACTGCAATGACCGCCCAGGCGTCCCACGCCGACGCGTTGGCCGATGTTCCAGTGGGCGTCGACGCCCGCGCCGAGCGCGGCGACGCGCCCGACGGCTTCGTGGCCGGGGATGCGCGGCCGTTGCAGCGCCGGATTGTCGATATCGGCCGCGTCGGCGCCACAGACGCCGCAAGCTTCGATACGCAGCAGTACTTCTCCGGGGCCGGGTTCGGGCGTGGGCAATTCAACGAATTCGAGCCGGCCGGGCGCGGTGGTCCGAATGGCGCGATAGGTGGAAGGGACGCGCGTCATCGGGCGGGGACTCCGGGCGGGACCGCGTTGGGGGCGGGTGCAGCGCGGTCCAGCAGCCGCTTCACGCCGGCGTCCGCGGCATCGATGGCGCCAGCCAGATAGCCGGGGAATGCGGCGGACCATTCGCTGGCTATCCCGGCCAGGCGGCCCGCCCATACGCCAGTCTCGGCCGCAACCGCGGGTGCGGCCGGGTGCGCGCCGCCATCCATGCAGTCCGCCGCCGTGGAGGTGTCGGGGTCTTGCGACCAGTCCTTGTAGAACTCCCGCTCGGGCTTGAGCGCCTGGGGGCCGAACAGCCGGGCGAGCTGCGCGCGACTGTGGGCCATCAGCACGTCCTGGCCGACGGAACGGCGCGCCGCCGCAGGCACGTCTACGAATCCGAACAGGGCAGGACCTTGCGGGGTGCTGGCGTCGTGGACCTCGGCCAGAGGCCCCCGGCTGCTGCGGGCCGCGCCAGACATGCCTTGCTCGCGCCAGAATGCCGAGCCGTAGACGGCGAGGTACTTCGCATGGGGAGCCATCCAGGTCGGCGTGCCGCGCCATTGCGTTGCCAGCGCGCTCGGCAGCGGAGGGTCGAAATCGATACGGGATTGCGCCAGGCGCGGAGGCACGGCCAGCAGCACTCGCGAGGCCTGAAAGACGCTGGGCCGTCCCTCGCTGTCCCGCGCGTGCACTTCGATGGCGGGGCCGGTCGCACGCAGCCGGGTCACGGTCTGGCCCAGCTTGATGCGCGCCGGATCCAGGCGTGCGCGCAGGGCATCGATCAGGCCGCTCATGCCGGCCGCCAGCCGCATGGACGCCGGATGGCTGGGGTAGCCATGCATGCGCACCGGCGTTCCTGAACGCTCGACCATCATGGAACCCGCTTCGTGTTGCGGGATGATAGACAAGCCGAAATCGCGGACGATGGCGCCAAGCCCGGGCTGGATCGCAGGCCAGAACCACGTGGGGCCCAGATCGTAGGAACCTGCGCCCAGGATGCGGCCGCCGGGCCTGTCGCGCGCTTCCAGCAGCATATGGCTGCCGGCGCCATGCCGTTGCAGCAGCAGGGACGCGTACAGGCCGGAGAGTCCCCCTCCGACGATGACGGTGTCCACTTGTGTCGTCATGGCTGGCTCCCGCCGTTCGGGTCCGGCAGATGGCCGGTCTTCAGATAGACGGTAGCGCCCTGGGCGCCAGCGGCGAGCGCGGCGTGCGCGCCACGGGCAAGGCGCAGCCAGCTGCCTTGCGGGTAAGAGGCTTGTCCATCGGCAATTGATCCGGCCAGCACCAGTATTTCCGCATCCGCGGCCGCGGTCCGTGGCAGCGGTGCGTGGGCGGGCAGGCGCCGCAGGCAAGTCTGCTCATAGGACGCGGAGTAAAGCGGGCAGGTTTCGCCGCCGCGCTCGCGCGTCCAGGCAGCGGGATCGCGCGTGTCGATGCGCATGATGGATTGTTCATCCGCGGGCATCTGCCGCAATTTGACGAAGATGGTGGCGCCGTTCCTGCTGGAAGGGGCATGGGCGGAACCGGGCGGATTGCGCAGATACCAGCCTGCCGGATAGTCGCCGCTGGCGTCGGAGAAAGTGCCGGACAACACCAGTATTTCTTCGCCGCCGGGATGGGCGTGCGGTGGAAAACGGCTGTCCGGCGCGTAGCGCACGATGCTGGTGGCGCGCGCCTGTTCGCCGCCCACGCGGTCCAGCATCATGCGTTCCACGCCGTGCTGCGGCGACGGCATCCATTGGTACTGCTCCGGCGTAACGATGGCGTTGCGTGAGAAATCGGCGTTGATAAGCATGATATTGGTAGAAAAGCTATTTCAGGATGACGTCTGGCCCTTGGCTGCCATGTGCTGAAAAGGCTAGAGATAGAGCGTATTCTTGGCCAATCGGCAGCAGCAGACAAACCAGATAAACTACCTCTAATAGAAAGAAAAACTTTATCGTCATGAAGTCTCTTGCCCACCTCAACGCGCTGCGCGCCTTCGAGGCCAGCGCGCGCCATCAAAGCTTTTCGGCAGCCGCGGCCGAGCTGCACGTGACGCCTGCCGCGGTGGGCCAGCTCGTGCGCGCGCTGGAGCAATGGCTGGGCGCGCCGCTGTTCCATCGTGGCGCCAGCGGCAAGGCGCGGCTGGTCCCGACGGCGGCGGCTGAACGCGCGTTGCCGGAGATACAGGCGGGGCTCGGCAAGCTGGCGCTGGGCCTGGAGCGCTTGAAGGAAGGTTCCTTGAGCGGCATGCTCACCGTGGCCGTGAGTCCGGCGTTCGCCGCCAAGTGGCTGCTGCCCCGGATCGAGCGCTTCCAGCATGCCTGGCCCGATACCGACGTGCGCCTGGACACCAACCTCAAGCCGGTGGATTTCGCGGCCCAGCAGATCGATATCGGTGTGCGCTATGGCGCTGGCGTCTGGCCCGGCCTGGCGGCGGAAAAGCTGATGGACGAAGAGGTCTACCCGGTCTGTTCCCCGGAACTGCTGCGTCGGCGCAAGGCGGCGAAGCGTCCGGCCGAGCTGGCGGGCGAGACCTTGATCCATGATCTATCGATGGACGCGCAGACGGGATTTCCGACCTGGGCCATGTGGCTGGAGAAAGTCGGCGTGCAAGGCGTATCCACGGCCCGAGGCATGAAGATCAACAATTCCGCCGCGGTGCTGCAGGCGGCTATCGATGGCCATGGCGTGGCGCTGGCCCGCAGCGTGATGGCGCATGATGATCTCGCCGCCGGCCGCCTGGTGCGCCTGTTTCCGCAGTTGGCGGTTCCCTCCGCGTTGGCCTACTACGTTGTTTATCGGCCGCAGGAGCGGGAGCTGCCCCGATTGGCCGCCTTCCGCGACTGGCTGTTCGACGAGGCCGCTGCCTGTCGGTAGCCGGGTTCGGAGTCCGGCCGACCTTGCGTGACACCCGCCGCGCTTACTTCGCGGCGCGGGTGAATCTCTTCACCATGAATTCCACGAAGGTCGTGAGCTTGGGCAGGGCCTTGCGGTCCTTGGGATAGAGCAGCGTGATCGGCCGGGCCACGGGCCAGGCCGATTCAAGGATCGGGACCAGTCGGCCCGCGCGCACGTCTTCGGCCAGCAGCAGCTCCGGCTGCAGCACGATGCCGAATCCGGCCAGCGCCGCCTGCCTGAGCGCCTGGCCGTTGTTCGACACGAAGCGGCCCGCAGGGTAGGCCGCGCCGCCATTCTCCGCGTTCAGGCGCCAGCCGGTGCGGCGGTTCCAGTAGGAGAAGTCCAGGCATTGATGGCGCGCCAGGTCGCTTGCCGTTTCGGGCGTGCCGTGGCGTTCCAGATAGGCGGGCGCCGCGCAGATGATCATCTGGTAGCGTCCGATCTTGCGCGCGACCAGGCTGGAATCGGCGGGTTCGCCGATGCGCACCGCCAGGTCGTAGCGCGAGGCCACCACGTCTTCGACGGCGTCGCTCAAGGCCAGGTCCACGCTGACGTCGGGGTACTCGGACAGGTAGTCGGCGATGGCGGGGGCCAGCGCGAACGACCCGAAGGTCACGGTGGAGGTGATGCGCAGATGGCCGCGCGGCGCCGCGCGCATGGCTTCGGCGCCTTGTTCGGCATCGCGGATGTCCGACAGGATCACCTTGCAGCGGGCGAAGTAGGCCTGGCCCGCTTCCGTCAGGCTCTGGCGGCGCGTGGTGCGGTTCATCAGCCTCAGGCCCAGCCGCGCTTCCAGGCCCTTGATGTGCTTGGCCGCCATGGCGGGCGACATCTCGTGGCGGGCCGCCGCCGCGGTCAGGCTGCCCAGCTCAACGACCGCCACAAAGACTTCCATGCTGAGCAAGCGGTCCATGGATTACGCACCCTGAGTGTGAAGTGAACCCACCATTCTAGGATTTTTCCAGGATGCGTCCTTGGCCAGAATGCGTACAAGCGCTGGCGATATCGCGGGCGCACCCCACAACATACGAATCGGAGTTCCCATGAAAATCATCCTGATCGGCGCCACCGGCACCATCGGCCGCGCGGTCGCCCAAGAGCTGGGCCAGCGCCACGACATCATTGCCGTCGGCAAGACGCGCGGCGAGCATCAGGTCGACGTGACCCGGAGCGACAGCATCCGCGCCTTGTTCGAGCGCGTGGGGAAGGTGGACGCCATCGTCTCCACCACCGGCAGCCTGCACTTCGGACCGCTGGCCGAAATGACGGCGGAGCAGTTCAAGATCGGCCTGCACGACAAGCTGCTGGGGCAGGTGGATCTGGCGCTGATCGGCCAGCATTACGTCAACGAAGGCGGTTCCATCACGCTCACCAGCGGCATCCTGACCGATGAACCGATCCGCTACGGCGCCAATGCGTCCGCGGTGAATGCCGCCATCGACGGTTTCGTGCGCGGCGCCGCCGTGGAACTGCGGGGCGTGCGCATCAATTCGGTCAGCCCCACGGTCCTGACGGAATCGCTGGATGCCTACGGGCCGTACTTCCAGGGCTTCGAATCCGCGCCGGCCAGCCGCGTCGCGCTGGCCTACAGCCGCAGCGTGGAAGGCGCGCAGACGGGGCGGGTGTTCCGGGTGTGGTGATTGCTCAGGAGGTCCTGGCGCGGTAGCGGCATGCCGCCACCCTGGGACCCAGCCTAAACAAAGCCCGCAGCGGACGGACCGCTGCGGGCTTGGGCATGCCAGGGACCGGCTGCCCGGCCCAGGTCACGAGGCTTACCAGAGCACCTTCAACCCGACAGAGCCCTGCGCGCCGGTCTTGACGCGGCTGTCGCCGCTGTTGGCCCAGAGCTTGCCCACGTCGCCGTAGAGGCTGGTGTTCTTGGTCAGCTGCAGCATGGCGCCCACCGCGAACTCGGTCGACGTGTAGCCGCCCTTGGCGCGGATGTCGGTGGTGCCGGCTGGAGCGCTGAAGCTGGCCACGTCGGTGGTGTTGCTGGCCTTGTACAGATTGACGCGGGCAAAGGGCTGCAGCACGGTGCCGCCAATGCTGTAGCTGCCCTTGACGCGGGCGCCCAGACGCAGGGTCCAGTCATCGTCCGCATCGTTCTTCACCTTGGCCAGACTCAGCGTGGTGTCGTCCAGGTTGAGCTTGCGGTAGATGATTTGCGCTTGCGGTTCCAATTGCCAGCTGCCGCCCAGGTCGAAGGGCTTGCCCACTTCCAGCGAGGCCAGCCAGCCGTGGCCCTTGGTGGTGGCGCCAGCGCCGGTGTCGGCCGTGCGCAGGCTGCTGCGGTAGTCGGCGCCCTGGATCACGGCGTCGGCGTACAGGCCGGAGTCATGCTGCCAGGTGCCGTACAGGCCCACGTAGCGGCCGCGCAGGTTGTTGTAGCCCGCGTACTTGCGCTCCATGCCACTGGAGAAGCCGCGCACGCCCATGTCGCCGTCCAGCTGGCCCACGTACAGGCCGGCCTTGAGGTTGCGGTCGGCGTACACATCCACGCCTGCCTGGAAGCCGGTCAGGTGGCCGCTGCTCTCGGGATTGACCGTGCCTTGCTGCGTGATGGTCGGCGCCGTGCGCAGCACCCGGGCCCAGGCGCGGTGGTTCGGGTCCTGATCGATGGCGCCTTGAGCGGCGTCGTCGCCCATGCGCTTGCGCATGTCGCCGAGCATCGCCATGTCCGCCTGGCGCAGTTGCGCGGGCAGGGAGGACAGCAGCGGCACTTCTTCGCGGTAGGCGGGCGCCGGCGTGACGCCGGGGCCGGGGTTCTGCGTGTTGGTCGAGTGCAGCGCGGCTCCCTGCGTCGTCTGGGTCAGGCGGTACTCATAGGCGCCGGCGTCGACATGGTTGCCCGCGAGGGTGAAGCTGCCGGGTTGCAGACTGGCGCCGTTTTCGGTGGCGATGACCTGAATGCCCTGGCTGCCTGTCTGTGCGCCCAGGCCGCCGGCATTGGTGATCTGCACCGTGGTGCTGCCGCTGGCGATGGCGCTGGGGCCGCTTAACAGCAGCTTGTCGGTGGCGCTGCCGTCCGCGCCCAGCGCGGTGGAAACGCCCAGCTTGCCGTTGTTGCCGACATAGGGGCCGGTGACCTTGAGCACGGCCCCCGGCGTGGCGCCGCTGAGATTGACCGCGCCGCTGTTGTTCAGGCTGGCCACGGTCTGGCTGTAGCCCGCCAGGTCCAGCACGGCGCCGCTGGCCACGGTGTGGGCCGAGGCGCTGCTGAAGGTGTTTGCCGCGCCGGCCTTGAGCGTGCCTTGCGCGACATCGGTCGCGCCGGTGTAGCTGTTGCCTGCGCTGGTCAGCGTCAGGACGCCGGTTCCCTGCTTGGTGAGGAAGCCGCCGCCGGTGATGGCGCCGGCCCAGGTGGCCGTGTTGGCGCCGGTGTCGATGACCGGGTCGTTGGTGCCCGTCATGGCCAGGTCGTTGGCGATGGTCATGCCGTTGGCGATCAGGCTGATGACGGTGCCGTCGTCCATGGCCAGCGTGCCCGTACCCAGGCCTTGCGCATGGCCCAGGGCGATGCTGCCTTGCTTGAGCTGCACGCCGCCCGTGAAGGTGCTGCCGCCGGTCAGCGCGAGTGCGCCAGCGCCGGTTTTGACCAGGTCGCCGCCGCCCACGAAGATGCCCATGTAGGTGGACGCGCTGCCCGCCGCGATGTCGGCGGTCAAGCGCCCGCCGCCCAGCGCCACGGTGCCGCCGCCGCTCAGGCTGCTGGCCAGCAGCGAGTTGCCGTTGAGGTCCAGCACGGCGCCCGTCAATACCTGATAGCCGGTGCCTTGGACCAATGCCGTCGCGGAGCCTGCGCGCAAGGTGCCGCCCGCGACCAGCGTGCCGCCGGTATAGCTGTTTACGCCGGTCAGGGTCTGCGTGCCCGAGCCCTGCTTGACCAGGGTGCCGGTGCCGATGACCGAACCGGCGAAGATGCCGTCGGCCGAACCGCCCGCCAGCAGGGTGTTGGTTCCCATCTTGATGTTTCCGGCGCCCGCGAGGGTGCCGAACACCTGGGCGCCTTGGCCTGCCGACAGGTCGAAGGTCGCGCCGTTGGCGACGGTCACGATGCCGGTGGCGGCGAGGCTGCTGCCCGCGCCCAGCGCCACCGTGCCGCTGTTGACGTAGGTGCCGCCGGTATAGCTGTTGGTGCCGTTGAGCGTCAGCGTGCTGGCGCCGTTCTTGGTTAGGCTGCCCGCGCCCGAGATATTGCCGTTAAGCGTCAGGTCCTGGCTGCCTTGCACCGTGAGGCCGGCGTTCAGGGCGATGTTGTTCGCCAGCGCCAGCGCCTGGGTGTTGTCCAGCGTGGCCGCGCCACCTACCGTCAGCGTGCCGGAACCGAGCGCGGCGCCGTTGCCGACGATCAGGCCGCCCGCGTTCAGGAGGGTGCCGCCGACGTAGCTGTTGACGCCGCTGAGGGTCAGGTTGGCCGCGCCGTTCTTGATCAGGCCGCCAGCGCCGCCGACGGTGCCGTTCAGCTCCATGGTGTTGGAACCGGCGATCGTCAGCGCGCCGTTCAGCGCGACCTTGTTGCGCACGGTGACTGCCGTGTTGCTGTCCAGCGTGGTGCCGTTGGCAGCGGTCAGCAGGCCGTTGCCCAAGGCCTTGTCGTTGCCCAGCACCAGCGTGCCGCCGTTGAGCGCCGTGCCGCCGGTATAGCCGTTGGACGCGTTGAGCACCAGGGTGCCGGGGTCGACCTTGGCCAGCGTGCCGCTGCCAACGAGCGGGGCGTTGATGGTCGCGGTCACGCCGGGATCGACGCGCACGAAGGCGTAGCCCGAGCCGCCGTTGACCAGGTTGAGCGATCCCAGCGAGCCGGGCTCCAGGACATAGCCGTCGGTCAAGAACTGCATGCCCGTCGTGCTTTGCGCGCCTGCGACGGTGACCGTCCCTGCGGCGCCCTGGAACACCGCGAAGTTGCCGGCCCAGGAGCGGTTCCCGTTGCCGTCGACGCCGGTCCAGTTGGCGTTGGCGCCGTCCCAGGTGCCGCTGCCGCCTTCGATCGCGCCGTTGCCGACGGTTTGCGAGCCATCCCAGAACTGCACGGTGACGTTGGGCGCGGCGACCAGCAGGTTGACCTGGTTGGCGACGGCGGTCTGCAGCGTCAGGTCGGCCGCTTGCACATTGCTGGGCAGATCGCCGAAGCGCATGCCGCTGTCGGTCAGGCTGCCGCCATAGTTCATGAGGCGGTACACGCCGGTGCCGAAGCCGCCGGCGTCGCTGATATTGAGCGTGCCGCCCAGCAGCAGGTTGCCGGCCACGTTCACCAAGGCAGTGCCGCCGCCGAGGGCGGGGGCGCCCAGGCTGGCATTCACGATCGACTGGGTGCCGAGCCCCATGCTGCCGACCGACAGGGTGTGGCCGTCCGTCAAGTTCAGGCTGGCGTTGCTCATGAGCGTCACGTCGCCGGCGATGCTGCCGGTTCCGCCCAGGGCGGCGCCGGAGTACACCAGCACATTGGTGCTGGCGAGCGCGCCGTCTACCCGCAGGCTGCCGGCGCTGACCGAGGTCTGGCCGGTAAGCGTGTTGTTGCCGGAAAGAACCAGCGATCCCGTGCCGCTCTTGGTCAACCAACCCTTGCCGTTGAGCTGGCCGCCGAAGTTGCTGTTGGCTCCGTTGGCGCCGATGGTCAGGTTGTTCCCGTTCGAGACCGTTACGGTGCCGTTGCCGTTCAGGCTGGCCAGACGAGCCAGATTGGTGATGAACAGATTGGCGCTGGCCGCCACGTTCGCGGTGGCATTCTGGCCCAGCGCGTTGTTGCCTGCGGTGGTCAAGCTGCCGCTCCGCAGATCGATCGTGCCGCTGAAGGTGTTGGCGCTGCCGGTGAGCGAGAGGTCGTTCGCGCCCGTCTTGCGCAGCGTGCCGTTGCCGTTGAGCTGTCCATCCAGGATCAGGCTGTTGTTGCCCGCCACCGTCAGCGCGCCGCCGACATTGACGGTATTGCCCAGGCGCATCGGACCGGCGGTATCCAGTTGCGTGTTGCCAGTGACAGTCAGCATGCCGTCGCCCAGCGCCGCGGCATTGCCCAGGCTCAAGTCGCCGGCATTGACCGTGGTGCCGCCGCTATGGCGGTTTTCGCCATTGAGGGTGAGTCGGCCGGCGCCGTTCTTGACCAGCTCGGTGGAGCCGTTGATCACGCCGTTCAGGGTGAAATCATTGCTGCCGTCCAGCGTCAGGGAAGCGCTCAGTTGCACGTTGTTGGCCAGGGTCACCGCGCGGCTGGCTTCCAGGGTGGCCGCGTTGCGCACGGTCAGCGTGCCCTCGCCGAGCGCGGCGTCGTGGCCCACGGCCAGGTTGCCGCCCGTCAGGTTGACGCCGCCCTGGAAGGTGTTGGCGCCGTTCAAGGTCAGCTTGCCCGTGCCGCGCTTGGCCAGGCCGCCTGTGCCGTTGACCAGGCCGTCCAAAGTGAGGTCCTGGTTGCCGACGAGGCTCAGGTCGCCGGCCAGGTTGACCGTGTTGGCGAGGCTCAATGCCACGCTGTTGTCCAGCTGCATGCCGGAGGCGGCAGTCAGGGTGCTGTTGCCCAGCGGATTGCTGGAGGCCAGCACCAGCGTGCCGCCGTTCAGCGCCATCGTGCCGCCGAAGGAGTTGTTGCCGCCCAGGGTCAGGGTGCCGCTGCCGTTCTTGTTCAGGCCGCCGCTGTTGCCGGCGATGTCGCCGTTCAGGATCAGGTTATTGCTGCCGCCCAGGTTCAGCTGGCCTTGGGCAACGATCTGGTTGGTCAGCGTGAGGGCCTGGTTGTTGTCCAGCGTGGTGCCGCCTGTCGCGGTCAGGGTCGCCGTGCCCAGCGCGTTGTTATTGCCGACCACGAGCGTGCCGCCCGCCAGCAGGGTACCGCCCTGGTAGCCGTTGTTGCCATTGAGCACCAGCTTGCCCTGGTCCAGCTTCTGCAGGGTGCCGGTGCCATCGATGTCCACGTTGATCGTCGCGGTGACGCCCGGATCGACCCGCACGGCGAAATTGCCGCCATCGCGGTTGACCGCTATGAGCTTGCCGTCGATGCCTGCCGCCAGTTGGTAGCCATCGGTCATGAACTGCATGCCGTTGACGGTCTGCTCGTCTGTCACCGTCACGGTGCCGGCCTGGCCTTGGAATACGGCGAACTGGCCGATCCAGGACTGATTGATAACGCCGTCGGAGTTGGTCCAATTGGTGTTTACGGAGTTCCACGAGCCGGTGCCGCCGGCGATAAGGCCGTCGGGCACCGAGTGGGCGCCATCCCAGAATTGCATGGTCCGGTTCGGCGAGTTGACGAGCAGGTTGACCTGACCCGTGACCGCGGTTTGCACCGTCAGTTCCGTCGTGGGCATCGTGCCAGGCAAGGTGCCGTAGTCGAGGATGTTGTTCACGAAGCTGCCGGAGTAGTCGAACAGGCGGTAGACGCCATTGCCGAGCCCGCCGGCATCGGTGATGTTCAACACGCCATCCAAGGTCAAGCCGTTGTTGGCCTGGAAGAGCGCGGGATTGCCCGTGCTAGGAGCACCCAGCGCGACATTGATATTGGAGGTCTGCGAGAGGTCTATCGCGCCCGCGGTCAGTTTCTGGCCGCTGCTGCCGGTCAGGGTGCCGCCGTTGGCAACGGTCAGCGAGCCGTTGATGGCGCCGCCGCCGCTCACGGTGCCACCGCTCTGGACGGTGACACCGGTGTTGTTCAAGGCTCCGCTGACTTTCAGGGTGCCGGCTTTGACGGTGACAGGGCCGCTCAGGGAGCTGTTGCCCGAGAGTTCCAGTGTGCCAATGCCCACTTTTTCAACCGAACCGCCGCCGACCAGCGCGCCGGCATAGGTGCTGTCTGCGTTGGTGCCGCCCAGTTGGAGCAAGCTGGCCACGCCGGTGCTGGTGGTGCCGCTGCCGCTAAGAGCCCCGATCTGCGCGTTGGCAGTAAGGTTCAGGACGGTGCCTGCGGCCAGCTTCACGCTGCCGGGGGTACCCAGCGCATTGTTGGCGAATGTCGTGACGTGCCCTTGTTCGATTTCGATAGCGCCGGAGTACGTGTTGCTGGTATACAGGAACAATCCGTCCGCGCCAGTCTTGATCAGCTTGCCGCTGCCGCTCAATGAGCCGGCCAATTCCAGCGAACTCGAGGTCTGCATGGTCAGTTCGCCATTGACGCTGATGGCGTTTTGCAGGAGCACGGGCCGGTTGTTCTGCAGCGTGGCCGTGCCGTTGGCGACCAGCGCGCCGCTCCCCAGGGAAGTCGCGTTGTCGAACGCCAATGTGCCGCCACTGAGGGCGATGCCGCCGGTGTGGTCGGGGTTGGCGTTGCCGAGGGTGAGCGTGCCAGTGCCAGTCTTGACCAATTGGCCGGGGCCCGAAATCAGCGAGTTCAACGTCAGGTCATTGTCCCCGGCAACCGTCAGGCTCGCATTGAGGGCGATGGCGTTGCCTAGCGTTACCGCGTTGCTTGCCGTCAGGGTGGAAGCGCCGCCCACGGTCAAGTTGCCGAGACCCAAAGCCTGATCGTTGCCCACCGTCAGCGTGCCGGCGTTCAGCGTGGTACCCGACAGATAGGTGTTGGCCCCGTTCAAGGTCAGGTTGGCGGCGCCGTTCTTGATCAGCGAGCCTGGGCCGTAAACGACGCCGTTCAGCGTCAAGTCGGCGCTTCCGCCTATCCCCAGGCTGCCGATCAGATTCACATTGTTGTCGAGGGCTACCTTGTTATTGGCGTCGAGCACCGTGTTGTTGAGCGCCGTCAGGGCGCCGCTGCCCAGCGCGGTATTGCTGCCGACTTCCAAGCGGCCGGCCTCGATTATCGTGCCGCCGGTATAGGTGCTGTTGCCGTTGAGTATCAGCGTGCCGCTGTCTTGCTTGTGCAGGGTGCCGCTGCCGCCTATGGCGACGCCCAGGGTTGCGGTCACGTTGGGATTGACCCGAATATTGGCAGTGCCGCTGGTATTCAGCTGGCCATTGGCTCCGCCCACCAGCTTGTAGCCGTCGTTCTGGAACTCCAGGCCCGTGATGCTGTGTTGGCCGCCGACCGCCACGGTGCCGGCGGTGCCGGGGGGGCCGGAGAATACCGCGTTGCCGCCGTTCCAGGATTGATTCGGCGTCCCGATATCGGAAGTCCAGTTGGTATCGGAGTAATCCCAGATGCCAGAGCCGCCATCCGCCGAACCGTTCGCCACGGATTGGCTGCCGTCCCAGTACAGACTGGGGGGAAATGCGTAGGCGTTGGCGGCGACCATCGCCATGCCCAGCGCGCCCGCCAGTTGTGCACCGCCGCGACGCAGGCGCCGGGCAGGACTGCTGCTTTTTGCCGGCCCGCGGGCGATTTCACTGACGGCCTGCCACACGCCGGCGGCGGCGTTGAAGACTACTCGATAGACGTGATTCATTGATCTCTTCTATGCCGGAGCCGATGCCAGCCCGGCAAAATTGGACGTTGTATTGATGTAAATGAAACTAAATGCGTCTTGGTGGTAGGTCGCTCAACTGGGCCGATAGCACGAACGGACGAGGCAACCGTTACAGAATTCGAAATGTTTTGCTGAAAATTAACATTTATTTACGCCGCGTAATGTACGGCAAAAATGCAGATTTCCACACCGTCAATGCGGAAAAATTTGAGTTCAGTTCACATTTGCTGCGTTGACGCCACGCCGAGGCGGCGATGGCCGAGCGCCGCATTCCTGCGTACACTCCCGGCCATGCTACGAATCGACAATCTCGGCAAGCGCTACGGCGACCATCTCGTCTTCCAGGGGCTGACCCATACGTTCACGCCCGGATGCGTGGCGTTATGCGAAGAAGACAGCACCGGCAAGTCCACGCTGCTGGGCATCATTGCGGGCGTGATCGCGCCGGATGCGGGAGAGGTCTGGATCGATGGACACGCGCTGACCCAGGCACCGGCGCAAGCCCGGTCCCGCTTGGCCTATGTGCCCGACAATTGCATGGCGCTGCCCGCGCAGACGGGGCGCGGATTGCTGGAGCAGGTTGCGGCGGAGAAAAATGTGCCGCTGGCCGACAGCGTGCTGGACCTGGCCTTCCGGCTGGGGCTGGAGCCGCATCTGGACAAGCGCTTCGAGCAGATGTCCACGGGCACGCGGCGCAAGGTCTACCTGACTGCCGCCGCCCTGGGCGACCCGGCCGTCATCATTGCGGATGGGGCCAGCAACGGCCTGGATGCGCAGGCGCGCGGCGTGCTGGCCGAACAGTTCAAGATCTGGGCGCAGGATCGGGTGGTGCTGTTTGCCAGCCACGACCCCGAGCTGGTGGAAGCCAGCGGCGCCAGATCAGTCGAGGTTGCGGCGCTGCGCTGAAGGCGCTGCCGCCCTTATTACTACTTCGCCATCAAGCCCAGGTATTCGATCAGGCCTTTTTCCTTGACGTAGGTGGCCTGCGCCCATTCCTTGTAGTCCTGGCTGTTGCGGTAGGCGGGTTCCTGGTTCAGCTGCTTCATGACGTCCAGGCTGGCCGGATCGAACAGCGCCTTCTTGAAGGCGTCGTGCAGGGTCTTCACGACTGCCGGGTCCATGCCCTTGGGGCCCGCCAGGCCGTAGGGCGAGGTGGACACGACCTTGTAGCCCAACTCCTGGGCGGTAGGCACGTCGGGCCAGCGCGTGGTGCGCTTTTCGCCGAAGGTGACCAGCAGGCGCATCTTGCCGGAATCCACGAACTGGTCCCAGCCGGTGGCGTCGCTCTGCGCCATGACGTGGCCGCCCAGCAGCGCCTGCTGCATGTCGGCGTTGCCCTTGAACGGCACGTGGTTCAGCTTCACCTTGGCATTGATGGCGACTTCCTCGATCAGCAGGTGCGGCGATGAGCCGATGCCGGTGGAGCCGTAGTCGATGGTGCCGGGCGCCTTGCGCGCCGCCTCGATGTATTCGTTGAAGGTCTTGTACGGCGAGTCGGAGCGGACGGTGAAGCCGAAGGTGTAGCCGGACAGACCCAGGATGAAGGTGAAATCGTTGATGGGGTCCCAGCTGCTCTTCTGCATGTACGGCATGCGCAGCATGGCCAGGGTGTACAGGGTAATGGTGTAGCCGTCGGGCTTGGCGGTCTTGGCCATGGTGGCCGGACCCAGGGTGCCGCCGGCGCCGGGCCGGTTTTCGACGATGACGGGCTGGCCCAGGTACTTGGAGGCGTCCTGCGCCACGATGCGCATGTGGCGATCGGTGGAGCCGCCGGCCGGGAAGGGCACGATCAGCGTGATGGGCTTGGACGGATAGGCGCCTTGCGCCGCGGCGGCGAATGGCAGGGCGGCGCCGGCGATCGAGAGCAGTGCGGCGCCGAGGCAGGCGCGCCGCAGGGGCTGGTGGGTCATGGGTTTGTCTCCTGGGGTGTTGTTGTGTGTGGGAGGGGGACTGCTCAGTCGCGCAGGACGACTTTGACCGGCAGGCGGGCCAGCGCGTCGCGCAGGCTGGCTTTCAGCGCCGCGGGCGCGCGGGCGTCGGCCAGGACTGCGATATCGGGCTGCGCGTCGGGCTCGACCCGGAACAGCGCGCCGTCGTCGATCAGGCCAGCGTCCTGCAGGGTGCGCGCCACCACGGCCTGCGCCGACACGGCGGTGGCCAGGCGGCGCAGATCGGGCTTGTAGATCTTGCCCACGTTGGTCATGGGCATGTTGTCCAGCACGATGACGCGCTTGGGCCGCGCCGGGCTTTCGTCCACGTGTTCGGCGGCGTAGGCCAGCAGCTCGGCTTCCTGCACCCGCGCGCCTTCGGCCAGCGTGACGAAGGCGATGGGCAGCTCGCCGGCATAGGCGTCGGGGGCGCCGACCGCGGCGCAGAGCTGCACCGACGGGTGCGAGGCGAGCGCATCCTCGATGGTCTTGGGATCGATGTTGTGGCCGCTGCGGATGATCAGGTCCTTGGCGTGGCCCTGCAGATGCAGGCGGCCGGCTTCGTCCAGATAGCCGACGTCGCCGCTGATCAGCCAGCCGTCGTCGGTGAAAGCGCGCGCCGTGTCTTCGGCGTCCAGAAAGCCCGGGATCACGTTGGGCGCCTTGAACAGCACCATGCCGGGCGTGCCGGCGGGCAGGTCGCGCGCGGGCGCGCCAGCCGGCACGTCCAGCCCGACGATGCGTACCTGCACGTAGGGCAGCGGAAAGCCGACGCAACCCACCGGAAACTCGCAGCCTGGCGGCGAGATGGTGGAGATGCCCGCCATCTCCGTCATGCCCAGGCTTTCGTTGACGTGCAGCCCGAACAGGCGCTTGAAGCGCGCGGCCAGCTCGGCGGGCAAGGGCGCGGCGCCGGTGCGGCAATAGCGCAGCGACGAGATGTCGGCGCCGGCCAGCGGCACCTCGGCCAGCGCCGCGAGTATGGTCGGCACGCCTTGCAGCGAGGTGGCGCGGTGGTGTTCGACCAGGTGCCAGTAGTTGCGCAGCACGTCACGGTTGCGCAGCAGCAGGGTGGTGGGGATGACGGTCTCGACCCCCGCCGACAAGGCGGCCAGGGATGCCGGCAGCACGCCCGCCACATGGAACAGCGGGTAGCCGTTGATGACCACGTCGTCCGGTCCGGCGTTCTGCAATTGCACCGCGGCCCAGGCGCTGAAGACCTGGTTGGCGTGCGTGTGGATGGCGAGCTTGGGCGCGCCGGTGGTGCCGCCGGTATGGAAATAGGCGGCCACGTCCTCGGCATGGATGTCGCGGTGGCTGACCAGGCGGTCGGCCGGCTGCGCGGTGCGCGCAGCGTTGAAATCCAGCGCATGCCCGGGCAGCGCCGGGCGGGCCGAGGGCGGCTCGTCCAAGGGCGCCACGCGCAGCAGCGTGTGCAACGTGGGCACGCGTTCGCGCAGGCGCAGCGCCTTGGACCAGGAGCCGCATTCCACGTCGGACCCATAGGCGATCAGCACCTTGGCGCGCGCCGTGGTCATCAGGGAGGCGAGCTTGTCCTCGGCCAGCAGGGGGTTCAAAGGCTGGACGATGCCGGCGGCCTCGCCGCCCCAGAGCGCCAGGTGGTACTCCAGGCAGCCGGGCAGCAGGATGCCGACGGCGTCGCCCGGACCCACGCCCAGTTCATGCAGCAGGTTGGCGGTCTGGTGGATGCCGGCCAGCAGTTCGCGGTAGCTCCAGCGCACCGGCGCGTCGCCGGGGTCGGCGCTGCGCAGAAAGGTCAGCGCGGTCTTGTCGCCGAAGGCCGCGGCCGAGTTGCGGAAGATCTCGTAGGTGCTGCGCACCGTGAGCGTCTCGGTCAGCGGGCGGGCCTGCAGCCGCTGTACGTCCGCGGCGCTGCGCACGGGGAACGGGGCGGCGAAAGGCGGCGAGAGGGGCGGGGCGGCATGGACCTGGGTCATGGCGTGGTCCTCCGCTCAGGCCTGCCCCAGCGCGATGTAGCGCCGCAGGTGATGGTCTTCGTCGCCCAACTGGTGGTCGATCATGACCAGGCGCTTGGCGTAGTGCGCCAGCGGCAGCTCCCAGGTCATGCCGATACCGCCGTGCAGCTGGATGCTTTCCTCGGCCACCAGCGTGCCGATGCGGCCGATGGTGAATTTGGCGGCGGACAGCGCGCGTTCGCGGGTGGCGCGGTCCGGGTGGTCCAGCGCGGCCGCGGCGTTGATCACGGCGGAGCGCGCCTGTTCGATTTCCAGCAGCACGTCGGCCATGCGGTGTTGCAGCGCCTGGAAGCTGCCGATGGGCGCGCCGAACTGGCGGCGCGTGCGCAGGTATTCCAGGGTGGCGTCGCGGGCGCAGTCCATGGCGCCCACGGCTTCGGCGCACAGCGCCAGGATGCCGCGGCCGGCGGCGCGCTCCAGCAGCGGGTAGCCTGCGCCGGCCTCGCCCAGCAGGGCATCTGGCGCAAGCTGTACGCCGTCGAGCACCAGTTCGGCCGCGCGGCCGCCGTCGATCAGGCCATAGCCGCGCACCTTCAGGCCGGGCGTGCCGGCGCTGACCAGGAACAGGCTGATGCCGGCCTCGTCGTCCGGACCGCCCGCGTTGCGGGCCGGGATCAGGAACAGGTCGGCGTGTTCGCCCGCCGCGACCACGGCCTTGGCGCCGTTGAGCACCCAGCCGTCCGCGCTGCGTTCGGCGCGGGTTTCGACGTGCGCCAGCTCATAGCCGGAGCCGGGCTCGGCGTGGGCCAGCGCGGCGGTGATGGTGCCCGCGATCAGGCCTTCGAGGGCTTCGCGGTGGGCTGGCGTGCCGGCGGCGGCGATGGCGCTGCCGACCATGAGCGCGTCCAGCAGCGGTTCGACGGCCAGGCCGCGGCCCAGCGCCTCGAACACGACGGAAATGTCGAAGCCGCTTCCGCCCAGTCCGCCATCTGCTTCGGCAAACAGCGCGCCGATGGCGCCCAGTTCGGCGTAGCGCTGCCACAGTTCCAGGCTGTAGCCCCGCTCCGAGCGGGCGTTGCGGTCGCGCGTGGCGAAGTCGCTCTGTTCGGCGACAAAGCGGCGCAGCATGTCGGAGAGCATGCGCCGGTCTTCGGTGTGTTCAAAATTCATGGCCGGCCCTTACAGTCCGAGGATCATCTTGGAGATGATGTTCTTCTGGATTTCATTGGAGCCGCCGAAGATCGACAGCTTGCGGTTGTTGAAGTACTGCGCTGCCGCGCTCTCGGCGCCCTCGGGGCCGATGGGCGGCGCGTCGTAGCCGTCGTGCAGCGCCTCGGGTACGAAGGGACGGGCGTAAGGCCCCATGGCGCGGCGGTTCAGCGCGCTGATTTCCTGGCGGATCTGGGTGCCGCGGATCTTCAGCATCGAGCTTTCGGCGCCGGGCGCGCCGCCGCCGGCAACCGCCGCGACCACGCGCAGGTTGGTGGTGCGCATATTGGCCAGCTCGATCTCGACGCGCGCCAGCCGGGCAGCGAAGTCCGGGTCTTCCGATAGCGGACGTCCGTTCTTGCGTAGTCTTGCGGCCACCGTCTTCAGGCGTTCCAGCGCTGCCGTGGATTGCCCGACGCCGGCGATGTTGGTGCGTTCGTAGGTCAGCAGGTATTTGGCGCAGGTCCAGCCGCGGTTTTCCTCGCCCACCAGGTTGGCCGCAGGCACCCGCACGTCGGAGAAGAACACCTCGTTGACTTCGTGTTCGCCGTCCAGCGTGATGATGGGGCGGACTTCCACGCCGGGGCTCGTCATGTCGATCAGCAGGAAGCTGATGCCTTCCTGGCGCCGGCCTTCCTGCGAGGTGCGCACCAGGCAGAAGATCATGTTGGCGTACTGGCCCAGCGTGGTCCAGGTTTTCTGGCCGTTGACGACGTAGCTGTCGCCGTCACGCACGGCGGTGGTCTTGACGGAGGCCAGGTCCGAGCCCGCGCCGGGTTCGGAGTAGCCCTGGCACCACCAGTCGGAACCGTCCAGGATGCGCGGCAGCCAGTGGCGCCGCTGTGCCTCGCTGCCGTACTTGATCAGCACCGGGCCCAGCATGCTCAGGCCGAAGGGCACGATGCGCGGCGCGCCGGCCAGCGCGCATTCGTTTTCGAAGATGTACTTCTGCACGGCGCTCCAGCCGGTACCGCCGTATTCCATTGGCCAGTGGCTGGCGAGCCAGCCCTGGCGGTTGAGGATGGCGTGCCACTCGACCATGTCGGCGCGCGTCAGCAGCTTGCCCTGCGCGACCTTGGCGGACAGGCGCTCGGGCAGCTTGCTGGCGAGAAAGGCCCGGACTTCGTCGCGGAAGGCGTTTTCTTCGGGGGTGAATTCCAGGTCCATGGGGGATCCTCAGTAGATTTCAAACAGGCCGGCCGCGCCCATGCCGCCGCCCACGCACATGGTGACGACGGCATAGCGGGCGCCGCGGCGGCGGCCTTCGATGAGCACGTGGCCAGCCAGGCGGGCGCCGGTGACGCCGAAGGGGTGGCCCAGGGCGATGGCGCCGCCGTCCACGTTCAGGCGGTCCATCGGGATGCCCAGCTTCTGCTGGCAATACAGGGCTTGCGAGGCAAAGGCCTCGTTCAGTTCCCAGAGGTCGATGTCCTGCACCTTGAGGCCGTGGCGCGCCAGCAGCTTGGGCACGGCGTAGACCGGGCCTATGCCCATCTCGTCGGGTTCGCAGCCGGCAATCGCCAGTCCGCGGAACGCGCCCAGCGGCTGGATGCCGGCGCGCTGGGCCTCGGTGGCTTCCATCAGTACGCAGGCGGCGGCGCCGTCGGACAACTGCGAGGCATTGCCCGCCGTGACGAACTGGCCCGCGCCGCGCACCGGCGCCAGCGAGGCCAGGGCTTCGTAGGTGGTGCCGGGGCGGTTGCAGGTGTCGCGGTCCACGGTGACTTCGCGTTCGCTGACGGCGCCGGTGGCGCGATCGGTGACGGACATGGTCGTGGTGACGGGGATGATCTCTTCCAGATACCGTCCCGCAGCCTGGGCGGCTTCGGTGCGCGCCTGGCTTTGCGCGGCGAAATGGTCCTGGGCTTCGCGGCTGATGCCGTAGCGGGCCGCCACGATATCTGCGGTTTCGATCATGGGCAGGTAGAGCTCGGGCTTGTTGGCGACGATCCACGGATCCATGCCGCTCACGCCGTCGTCGCGGGTGCGGATCTGCGAGACCAGTTCCACGCCGCCCGCGATCATGGCGGGCGCGCCGTCCATGACGATGCGGCTGGCGGCCGAGGCGATGGCCTGCAGGCCGGAGGCGCAATAGCGGTTGACGGTGGCGCCGCCCACGCTGACCGGCAGGCCGGCGCGGACCACGGCCTGGCGGCCGATATTGCGGCCGGTGGCGCCTTCCGGATAGCCGCAGCCGATGAAGGCATCTTCGATCAGGGCGGGGTCTATGCCGGCCCGGTCGACGGCGGCGCGCACCGCGTGCGCGGCCAGCGTGGGGCCGGCGATAAGATTGAATTCGCCGCGCCCCGCCTTGGTGATGGGGGTGCGGGCGGTGGAGACGATGACGGCTTCGCGCATGGCGTGTTCCTGTGTGGAGTGCGGGTCAGGCGGTCTGGTTCAGGCTGGCGAAATTGCGGCCGGATTCAGCCAACTGCACCAGCAGGGGCGAGGGCTTCCAGAAGGCGGGGTCTTCCTGCGCGTAGCCGCGGATATCCGCCAGCACGCGCTCCAGTCCCACGCTGTCGGCGTAGTGCATGGGGCCGCCGCGATGGCGCGGAAAGCCGTAGCCGGACAGGAACACCACGTCGATGTCGGACGGGCGCTGGGCGATGCCCTGGTGCAGCACGTTGGCCGCTTCGTTGATCATCGCGGCCAGGTAGCGGCGCTGGATGTCCTCTTGGGTGTAGGCGCGCGGCGCGACGCCGGCGCGCGTACGTTCGGCGTCGATGATGGCGAGGACTTCGGGGTCTTGTTCGCCTTGGCGCGCGCCATCGGGGTAGAGGTAGAAGCCGCGGCCCGTCTTCTGGCCGAACCAGCCGCGTTCGCACAGCCGGTCGGGGATCTGCACGTAGCGCAGCGCCGGATCGCGCGTGGCCGCGCGGCGCTTGCGCGTGGCCCAGCCGATGTCGCCGCCGGCCAGGTCCGCCATCTGATAGGGGCCCATGGGGTAGCCGAAGGCGCGCACGGCGGCGTCGATCTGGTAGGGCGAGGCGCCGTCCTCCATCATCATGTCGGCCGCCTGGCGGTGCACGGCCAGGATGCGGTTGCCGATGAAGCCGTCGCACACGCCCGCGCGCACCGGGATCTTGCGCAGGCGCCGGGCCAGTTCGAAGCCGGTGGCCACGGTGTCAGGCGCGGTGTGCTCGCCCACCACGACTTCCAGCAGCTTCATGATGTTGGCCGGCGAAAAGAAGTGCAGGCCCAGCACGTCGGCGGGGCCGCGCGTGGCGGCGGCGATGAGGTTGACGTCCAGGTACGAGGTATTGGTGGCCAGCACCGCGCCGGGCTTGGCCACGCGGTCCAGCTGCGCGAACACGGCCTGCTTGACCGTCATGTCCTCGAACACGGCTTCGATGATGAGATCGGCGTCGTCCAGCGCCTCGTAGCGGGTCGAACCGGTGTAGCGCGCCATGCGGGCGTCGCGCTCGTCGGCGCTGATCCGGCCTTTCTGGACCAGCAGCTCGTAGACCTGCGCCACGCGGGCGCGGCCCCGTTCCAGCGCGGCCTCGTCCTGTTCGACCATGGTCACGGGAAAGCCGGCGTCCAGCGCCGAAACGGCGATGCCGGCGCCCATGGTGCCGCCGCCGACGATGCCGATGCGCTCCAGCCGCCGCGCCCGGGCGGGCTGCTGTCCCGGCATCTTGGCCGTATCGCGTTCGGCGAAGAAGGCATGCACCAGTCCCGCCCGCTGCGGGCTGTCCAGGCATTGCAGGAACAGCGCGCGTTCGGTGCGCAGGCCGTCCTCGAAAGGCTGCTCGATGGCGGCGCGCACGGCCTCGACGATCTTGCCGGGCGAGTACAGTCCGCGGGTGGTCCGGGCCACGCGTTCGGCCGCTGCCTCGACCTGGGCCAACGCGGCGGCCCGGTCGGCGAGCGCGCCGGCGTCGCGGGTGCGGCGCGGACCGGCGCCGATCGCCAGCAATTGCCGGGTATAGGCCAGGCCCGCGTCCAGGGGATCGGTTTCGCTGGACAGCGCGTCCACCAATCCGGCTTCCAGGGCGGCGCCGGCAGAGAGGTGCTTGCCGGTCAGCATCAAGTCCAGCGCGGCCTGCGCGCCCATGAGGCGCGGCGCGCGCTGGGTGCCGCCGGCGCCGGGCAGCAGGCCCAGGTTCACTTCGGGCAGGCCCAGCTTGGCCCCGCCCAGCGCGACGCGGTAATGCGCGGCCAGCGCCACTTCCAGCCCGCCGCCCAGCGCTGCGCCGTGTAGCACGGCCACGACCGGCTTGGCGCTGGCTTCGATCAGGTTGCAGACGTCGGGCAGGATGGGCGGCTGCGGCGGCTTGCCGAATTCGCGGATGTCGGCGCCGGCGATGAAGTTCTTGCCCGCGCCCATCAGCAGGATGGCGCGTACTTGCAGATCGGCCTGGGCGTCGCGCACGGCAGCGGCCAGATTGCGGCGCACGGCGGCGCTCAGGGCATTGACGGGGGGATGGTCGATGGTGACGACGAGGATGTCGTCGTAGCGGCGCGCGCTGGCCGCGCCGGTGCTTGCGCTGTCTGTCATGGACAGTGTCTCCGATGAGGCCTGCCGCTGCGACGCCGCTTGGGGCGGCCGCCAGGGCCCGGCCGGGCGGACCAGGAACGGCCCGTCTTTTATGGGCTCATTCTTTCGCAGTAAAGAAGTCTTGACAATGGCATCGATAATTGACATTGAGGTCAAAAAAACTTGACAATCCCGGGGTGAATTGCGGTGGCGTGGAGGCCCGAATGGACACCAAATCCCTGACCTTGCTGGTGGAAATCCTGGACGCGGGCAATCTCAGCGAGGCCGCGCGCCGTTTGAAGATGACGCGCGCCAATGTCAGCTACCACCTGAATCAGCTGGAACGCTCGGTCGGCATGCAGTTGGTGCGCCGCACCACCAGGCATGTGGAACCGACAGAAATCGGACTGAAGCTGTATCGCCACGGCCGCAGCATCCAGGACGAACTCGCGGCGGCGCGTGAATCCGTCGAGACCCTGGGCAAGACGCCGCAGGGCAAGGTCAGGCTGAGCGTGCCCAGCGGCTACGGGCAGTTCGTGATGACTCCCTGGCTGCTGGAGTTCAAGCGGACCTATCCGGACATCGTGCTGGACGTGCTGTTCGAGAACAGTGTCGATGACCTGCTGCGCGACGAGGTCGACATCGCGGTGCGCATCATGTCCGAGCCGCCGCAGAACCTGGTGGCGCGCGAGCTGGGCCAGGTCCGCTACGTGGCCTGCGCCTCGCGGGACTATGTCGCCGCCCGGGGCCTGCCGCAGCATCCGGAAGAGCTGGCGCGCACGCCCACCATCAGCGCCGCGGTCATCGGCCGCCCCTTGCGGCTTTCCGCCTACTACGGCGGCCAGCCGCGGCAGCACGTGGTGCTGGAGCCGACCGTGATTTCGCGCAACTACGCCTTCCTGCGCGACGCGACCCTGGCGGGGCTGGGCGTGGGCGTGGTGCCGGATTACGTGGTGCACGACGACATCGCGCGCGGCGACCTGGTGGCCGCGCTGCCTCAGTGGCGGCTGAGCATCTTCGGGCGCGGCATGTATATGCTGTACATGCCCAACCGCCACCACCCGCGGGCGATCTCGATGATCATCGAATTCATCCTGGAACGCGCCCAGGCCGCGCACGAAGGCAAGCCGGGATTGCTGGAGGCGGCGGGCTAGCGGCGCCGGTCCGTGGAGGGCTGTACGGGGCCGGGAGGCGCGGCGTTCCTGACTGGGCGTTCAGCTTGGCAGGCATAAAATTCCTGTTCTTTACGGCAAACGGCCGCGGGGCCGCGCCCATTTTTTCCCAGGCCCGTCCATGTCTTCCTCCGACGTCCAATTGCTTCTTACCGCGCTGGCAAGCGTGCTGGTGCTGGTTGCGCTGATCGTTTCGCGCATCCGCATGCATCCGCTGCTGGCGCTATTGATCGTTTCCATCGGCGTGGGTTTCGCCACCGGCATGGAGCCGGTGGCCATTGTCAAGAACCTGAGCAATGGCGCGGGCAAGACACTGGGAGCGGTGGGCGTGGTGATCGCGCTGGGCGCGATGCTGGGCAAGATCCTGGCGGATTCGGGCACGACCGAACGCCTGGCCAATGCCATCCTGAACCATACCTCGCCTCGCATGATTCCCTGGGCCATGACCCTGGTGGCTTTCGTCATCGGCATACCGATGTTCTTCGAAGTCGGCCTGGTGGTGATGCTGCCGCTGATCTTCAGCGTGGCGCGCAAGCTGGAAAGCCAGGAGCGCTTCAAGGGCTCGGCCTACGTGTACGTGGGCGTGCCGGTGATATCGGCGCTGGCGGCGATGCACGGCATGGTGCCGCCGCATCCGGGGCCGCTGACGGCGATCGCCACGCTCAAGACCACGGTGGGGCCGACGATGATTTACGGCTTCATCGCGGCGCTGCCGGCCATGGTCTTCGGCGGTCCCTTGTATGGCGCTTTCATTTCGCGGCGCATGACGACGCGTCCGGACGAGGCGCTGCTGGAACAGTTCACCACGACCCGCCAGGATGCCGCCGGCCCCAATGCGCCGAGCGTGGGCCTGGGGGTGCTGGCGGCCTTGCTGCCCGCCTTGCTGATGCTGGTGCACGCGGGCGCGGAGATGCTGCTGCCCAAGGATTCCCGCGCCATGCACGTGGCGGCGTTCCTGGGCGACCCGATGGTCGCGATGCTGCTGGGCGTGCTGTTCGCCGCATTCACCCTGGTGCTGATGCGCGGCGGCGACGCGGAAAAACTGCGCGATGCCATGGGCAAGAGCCTCAAGCCCATCGCCGGCATCATGTTGATCATCGCGGGCGGCGGCGCGTTCCAGCAGGTGTTGACCAGCGCCAAGGTGGGCGATGCCATTGTGCAGCTGACGCATCAGTTTTCGCTGCCGCCACTGGCGCTGGGCTGGCTGATCGCCATGCTGCTGTCGGTGTCCACGGGGTCGGCCACGGTCGGCATCGTGGGCGCGGCGGGCCTGCTGGCGCCGCTGGCGGGCGCCGATCCCAGCCTGAACCTGCCGCTCTTGGCGCTGGCCATCGGCTGCGGTTCGCTGTTCTTCAACTACGCCAATCACGCGGGCTTCTGGATGGTGAAGGAGTCCTTCGGCATGACCATGGGCGAAGCGACCAAGACCATCTCGGTGGTGCAGTCCATCGTGTCGGTGGTGGGGCTGGTCATGGTGCTGCTGTTCAACATGCTGCCGCCGCTGGGCTGACACGCCTGCGGGCCGCAATTGTTATGCTGGGTCTGTCGTTTCCGGAGACCCCATGACAGAGATGCCCCGTTCCGCCGCCACGCATTCCGCGCTGGCTTCCGAAGCGCGCCGCACGCAGTTGCGGCGCATGAAGATCGCCGCGCTGGCGCTGCTGGTGGCGATGGTCTGCGGCTTCATCACCAGCCACGTCATGGGCGGGCAGGGCGCCTGGGCCTGGGTGCGGGCGTTCTGCGAAGCGGCCACGGTGGGCGCGCTGGCCGATTGGTTTGCGGTGGTGGCGCTGTTCCGCCGGCCGATGGGATTGCCGATCCCGCACACGGCCATCATTCCCAGCAACAAGGACCGCATCGGCGACAACCTGGCGGTGTTCGTGCGCGACCATTTCCTGGACCCGGACACGCTGATGGAGAAGCTGCGGGTGTTCGATCCCGCGGCGCGGCTTGCGCGCTGGCTGGGGCGTCCGCGGCAGGCGCGGGCCTTGAGCGAGGGGGCGCGCAATGTGGCCTTGCAGACGCTGGACCTGCTGGACGAGCGGGCGGTGCGCGGGGTGATCCAGGAGTTCGTGGTGAAGAATCTGCGGCGCTGGGACGCGGCGGACACGGCGGGCGAGGTGCTGGGGCTGCTGACGCGCGACGGGCGGCACCAGGAGCTGCTGGACGCGGCGCTGGAGCGGCTGGGCGGCTATCTGGGCGACGAGGACGTGAAGGCGCGGGCCTCGAGCCTTCTGGTGAAGTTCGCGAAGAAGGAATGGCCGCGCATCATTGCGGCGGTGGACGTGGTCAAGTCGGTGGACGGGATTGCCGACAATCTGGCGGACCGGCTGGCACGGGCGCTGGTGGAGGAACTGCGGGACGTGCTGTCCGAGCCTGGGCATCCGGTGCGGCGGGATTATGAGGCCTGGGTGCAGGATTACATCCGACGGCTGAGGGATGATCCGGCGTTGTCGGCGCAGGTGGAGGCCTTGAAGCAGCGGGCGATCGATCATCCGAAGGTGCAGGAGTATGTGCAGGGGCTGTGGGACGATATCCACGCGGCGTTGCGGCGCGATCTGTCATCGGAGGATTCGGCGCTGGCGCGGCATCTGGAGAGCGCCTTGCTGGCCTTGGGGCGCAAGCTGGGGGAAGATCCGGGGTTGCGGGAGGCGATCAACAATCACGTGCTGGGCGGGGCGCGGAGGCTGACGGGGCGCTTGCGTAGCGGGGTCACGGAGCATATTTCGCGCACGGTGAAGAATTGGGATGAGCGGCATCTGGTGGATGAGCTTGAACTTAGCGTGGGGAAGGATCTGCAGTACATCCGGTTCAATGGCACCTTGGTGGGCGGGTTGATAGGGGTGGTGCTGCATGCTGTGGTGTTGCTGGTTCGAGGGTGATGCGGGTGCTTTTTGACTGTTTCATCCGAGGCTTTGCTAGTCCTCCCGGGGCTTTGTAGGCCGGGATTTGACTGCTGTTTCCTGTGCTTCGTGGGCCGCCCGTCGTCGCGGGCGCATGGGCGGCGAGCGCCCACGATTGCGGTCCGGAGCGTTCGCTCCGGACTGCCCCGTCGTCATCGTCGTCACCGCCTGCGGCGGCTCCTTCCGATTCCCTCGGGCGCATCGAGGTTGCTCGCCACCCATGCGCCCGCGCCGACGGGCTATCCATGTCTTGGTATGAGGCGCTGCTGCAGCCGTGTTTGGTTGCGAGGTTTGCGTGGCCCGCCGCCAATGGCCGCGCGGGCGGCCATTGGCGGCTTACGCGGTTGCGTACGTGGTGGTGGGGCGCTGGGTACGCGCGGACGGGGCGGGCGCGGGATTTTTGGCGGGCAAGCAGAGCAGTCAGATTTTCTCTGGCCGTATCGCCCTTGTTTGTATCAGGAACGAAGATTGCTGGCAGGTGCGCGGAAGCCGGTGCTATTGTTTTTTTCGGAATGGACGGCAACGGGCCGGCCATGTAGCAACGGGCGTCCGCGGCCTGCGGGCGCGTATCCTGGAGGCACCCCATGAAGAAAATCTCGATGCTGGTCGCGGCGCTTGCGTTCGCAGGCGCGTCTGGCGCGGCGCTGGCGGAAGACGTGTCGATGTCGTTCCTGAGCGTGGACGGCGTGGGCAAGAGCGCTGGCACGATCACGCTCAAGGACACCAAGGGAGGGCTGCAGCTTACGCCGCATTTGAAGGGTTTGCCGCCGGGCGAACACGGTTTTCATGTGCATGAGAAGGGTTCTTGCGAGCCTGGCATGGTGAACAACCAGATGGCGGCTGGCGGCGCTGCGGGCGGGCATTTCGATCCCAAGGGCACCAAGGCGCACAAGGGGCCGATGGCGACCGACGGGCATCAGGGCGATCTGCCGTTCATCGTGGTCGCTGCCGACGGCACGGCGACGAAGGCGGTGGTGGCGCCGCATCTGAAGCTGGCCGATGTGAAGGGCCGTGCGGTAATGGTGCACGTGGGCGGCGACAACTACAGCGATACCCCGGCGCCGCTGGGCGGCGGGGGCGGCCGGCTGGTTTGCGGCGTGGTGAAGTAGCCGCTTGGGCGGTCAGGCCGTGCCGTTGCGGCCGTACAGCTGGTAGCCGGCCCGTTCGGCGAGCCGGTCGTAGTAGGCGGCGACGGCCGGCAACCGTGGTTTTTCAAATGGGGTGCTGAACCAGCGGTTCACCGACAGGCCGACCGGTATGTCGGCCAGCGAGAACGCGGGGCCGGCGACGTAGCCGCCGGCCTGTTCCAGGCGCTGGTCCAGTATCGCCATGTAGCGCGCCCATTCGCGGCAGGACGCCTCGATCGCGGCGCGGTCGCGGTGGGCGGGGGATTCGCGCACCAGGGCCATGAAGGCGTAGCTCCAGGCGCGGTTCAGGTCGGTGGCCTGCCAGTCCATCCATTGGTCGACGCGGGCGCGCAGTCTGGGTTCGACGGGATACAGGCGCTGGCCGCCGTATTGCGCGGCCAGGTAGCGGATGATGCTGTTGGACTCCCACAGCACGAAGTCGCCGTCCTGGATGACGGGCACCATCGCGTTCGGGTTAAGCGCCAGGAAGGCGGGATCGCCGGTGGGCTGGAACCCGGAGCCCCAGTCTTCGCGTTCGAAAGGCAGGTCCAGTTCGGCGCAGGTCCAGAGCACCTTGCGCACGTTGATGGATGAGGCTTTACCCAGGATTTTCAGCATCTTGCCGCCGCCGTGTTGATTGACGGCGGCAGTCTAGCGGTCGCCGGCGGGCGCGCACAGATACAGATTGCCGCTTTTGCGTGCGCAACAGCGCTTAATAGGCGCCGGCCTCGGGCTGGGTGCGCAGGCGCAGCACGGGCGAGGTGTACAGCACCACGAATTGCACTGCGAAGCCGGCGGTCGATACCCACAGGCAGGCTTCGACGCCGACCCGGGCGGCAAGCGCGGCGCCGATCAGCGCGCCGACCGGCCGGGCGCCGAAGGTGGCGGTCAGGATCACGGCGGACACGCGGCCCAGCAGGGCGTTGGGCGTGATCGCCTGGCGCAGCGTGGTGGTGGTGATGGTCCAGAGTATGGGGCCCGCGCCGAACAGGAAGAAGCCCGCCGCGGCCCATGCGCCGGACGGAAACGCCAGCGTGGAAAGCAGGATGGCGCTTGCGATCAGCGCGGCCAGCGGGCCCACGGCGATCATGCCGCCGAAGCTCAGCCGCTGCGCCAGCCAGGGGGCCAGCAAGGCGCCGGCGACCATGCCGCCGCCGTACACGCCCAGCGTCAGGCCGACGGCCGCGGCCGACAGGCCCAGCCGTTCGATGGCGTAGGCCACATAGATGGCCTGCAGCACGAACCACGCGGTATTGAAGAACACGGCGGTCACCAGCACCGGGCGCAGCAGCGGATGCGTGAGGACGAACGCCGCGCCTTCGCGCAGTTCCTCCAGCAGGCGGCGGCGCGGCGCGAGGCCGGGCGTGTCGTGGGGCAGGCCGGCCAGCAGCAGGGCCGCCAGCAGCGAGAGCACGGTGGCCAGCACATAGGCCGAGGGCGCGCCCATCCAGCCGACCAGCGCGCCGCCGGCGGCTGGCCCTGCGGAGAAGGCGGTGCTGCGGGCCAGTTCCAGCCAGCGGTTGGCGCTGGCCAGTCCGGCGGGCGCGACCAGCCGCGGCACCAGAGCCGGCGCGGCGACGTTATACGCGACCGTGCCGACCGCGCCCAGGGATCCCAGTGCGGCCAGCCAGCCCAGGTCAAGCCCGCCCGTGGCCAGCAGCGCCAAGAGGCCCAGCAGGCTGGCGGCGCGCACGCACTCCGCCGCGGTCATCAGCGCGCGCCGGGACATCCGGTCGGCCAGCACGCCGGCGGGCAGGGACAGCAGCAGGAAGGGCAGGGTCTGGGCGGTTTGCAGATAGCCGGTTTCGGCCGCGCTGGCGCCCAGCGCCAGCACCGCGACCAGCGGGGCGGCCGCCAGCGCCATCTGTTCGGAGAATTGGGCGGCCAGGTTGGAGGCGGCCAGGCGGCGGAACGCTGAGGGCAGGGCGGACATGGGGGGCGGACGGCGGAAACGACAAGGGCACGATCATGATCGTGCCCTTGTCCGCCGGCACTCCGTTCCTTGCCATGGGCAAGGCGGCGCCTCAGCTCACCGCATCAAGGGATGGGCGGATAGTCGCCGAAGCCGTCCGGCCAGGGCGTCAGCACTTCGTAGCCGGTCTCGGTCACGACCACCATGTGCTCCCATTGCGCCGACAGCGAGCGGTCCTTGGTGACCACGGTCCAGCCGTCGGGCAGCTGCTTGGTCTGGGGCTTGCCGGCGTTGATCATGGGTTCGATGGTGAACATCATGCCAGGCTGCAGCACCATGCCTTCGCCGGGGCGGCCGTAGTGCAGCACTTGCGGATCGTCGTGGTAGATCTGGCCGATGCCGTGGCCGCAGTACTCGCGCACGATGCTGAAGTGTTCGCGGTGCGCCACGGTCTGGATGGCGTGGCCGATGTCGCCCAGCGTCGCACCGGGCTTGACGGCCATGATGCCGGCGCGCATGGCTTCATAGGTGGTGTTGACCAGGCGCCGCGCCAGCGGGCTGGGCTGGCCCACGTAGTACATGCGGCTGGTGTCGCCGAACCAGCCGTCCTTGATCACGGCCACGTCGATGTTGAGGATGTCGCCGTTCTTCAGCACCTTGGCGGACGGGATGCCGTGGCAGATCACGTGGTTGGCCGAGGCGCAGATGGTCTTGGGAAAGCCGTGGTAGCCGACGTTGGCGGGTATCGCCTTCTGCACGTTGACGATGTAGTCGTGGCAGATGCGGTCCAGCTCATCGGTGGTGACGCCGGGGCGGACGTGTTCGGCAATCATGTGCAGCACTTCCGCCGCCATGGCGCCGGCCTTGCGGGCCATTTCGATGTCGGCGGCGGACTTGATGGAAACCTTCTTCGCCATTTACGCGGCCTCCTGCTGGCCTGGTTGTGGCAAGCCTTGGGACAAGGAGGCGATGGCGAAGCCCTCGGCCTGTTCGATGCGGATCAGCAATTGGCAAATGTCGGCGTGGCGCAGCTCGGGGTAGAGCTCGGACAGCATGCCGATGCGCATCCAGTGTTCGGCCTGGGAATTGATGGAGCGGCTGAGCGCGCCGCTGGCGACGCGGAGGTTCTCATGCATCTGCTCGGAGATCTTGACGATGCCCATGGAGTGAATGATCCATATATGGTTTGTATATGGATCGTATCTTACCGCCGATGGGCGGCAGGGCGCAAATCGGCAGTGGGCTAGCGGCCCTTGCCGCGCGCCGTCTTCTTGGCGCCGGCGCGGGGCGCGGCTTCCTTGGGCGGGGGCGCGATGGCGGCGTGTACCTGCTCCATCCACATCAGCGCGTCGGTGTACGACAGGAACTGCTGCAGATAGCCGGGCGACACCTCGCGCATCAGCGACAGCGCGCGGTGCACCAGCTGGTTGGAGTTGAGCGGGCCGGCGTTCTTGTGCACCTGCTCCTGGGACTGCCGCACCTGGCGGTCGGCGCTGACCCGCGACCAGACGCCGCGGAAGTATTCCAAGGTTTGCAGTTCGGGGTAGGAAGCGCGCAGGTCGGCGGCGCCGCGCGCGTCGGGGCCGGCGTCGGCGATGTACGCGGTCAGCGCCGCCAGCGGTCCGGATTCCGGGATGCCGGCAGCAGGCGCGGCGACGTTTTCGGTCGCATCCGCGGGCGCGCCGTCCAGCTCGGCCTCGTAGGCCTGGATCAGCGCCGCCAGCTTGCCGTCCAGCAGCCTGCGGGCTTCGCCGCCTTGGGCGGCTGCGCGCCGTTGCAGCGCGTCCATGAACTGGAAGCGGACGGGAGCCACGCGGTCGGCGCCGGCCTCGCGCCAGGCGTCCAGCATGGCGCGGGCGTCGATGATCTCGCCGCGGGTGCCGTCACTGGCCATGCGAGGTCCCGGCGTCGCTGGAGGGCTTGGGAATGGGCGCGATTTCGACCCGGCGGTTCTTGGACCGGCCGTCCTCATCCGCGTTCGAGGCCACCGGCTGTTCCGAACCGAAGGCCGCGGCGAACACGGCCGACGAAGGCACGCCCTCGTCGATCAGCGCGCGCGTCACGGTCAAGGCGCGCTGCGCGGACAGGTCCCAGTTGTCGGCAAAGCGCCTGTTGCCTTCGCGCACCTGCTGGTCGTCGGTATAGCCGCTGACCATCAGGATCTCGTTGTGCGACTTCAGATAGGCCGACAAGGGTTCGATCAGGCTTTTCAGGACTTCACGGCCCTCGGGCTGCAACTGGTCGGAGTTCAGGGCGAACAGGACGCTGCCGCTGATGCCGATGCGGCCGTCGATCAGGGTCACGCGGCCGGCGGCCAGCGGACCCGCCAGCGCCTGCTCCAGCGTTTCGCGGCGCTGGGTTTCGACCTGGCGTTGCTTGACCTCTTCCTCCAGCTGGGTGGACAGCTGCAGCTGCACCGCGACGACGCTCACCAGGATCAGGACGAAGGCGCCCAGCAGCACCGACATCAGGTCGCCGAAGACGGCCCAGGCCGGGACTGTGGGCTCCACGCCGCCGTCGATGTCCTCGCTCATGCCGCTTCCGCCCCGGCCGTCGCGCGCTGGATGGCCAGCTGCTGCAGGTTCTCGATGATCTGCTTCTGCGACACCATGCTCAGGTCCACCACTTCACGGGCCTGCGCCACGTAGTAGGCGAGCTGCTCGTCGCCGCGCGCGATGGACTTGTCCAGCGCCGCTTCGATGCGCTGCAGGTGCGCCACCAGCTTGTCGTTGGACTCGCCGAAGAGCTGCACGGCAGTGCCGAAGGACTCGCCCAGGCTGGCCACTTCGGCCGCGCCGCTGGCGACCTGCGCGGCCACCTCGGCCAGCTTGCCGGTTTCGGCCTGCGCCTGTTCGGTGAACTGCGTGCCGACGCGGTCCAGCAGCTCTGCCGACGAGGACACCAGCGCGTCCACGGCCGTGCGCTGTTCGGCGGCGGTGTGGTTGACGGCGTCCAGCAGGGTGCCCAAGGTTTCCAGCAGGCGGTTGCGTTCCTCCAGCATGTCGTTGTCGCGCTCCATGCTGTCGGAGAGCTTCTGGCGCAGTTCGCCGATGACTTCGGCGGCGGCGCGCGGCGCTTCGGACGCGGCCTGCACCAGGCGGCCGATCTCGGCGATGGTGTCGTTGGCGGACGCCTGGGTCTGCGCGCTGATGTTCTGCGCCGTGATGGCCAGCGTGTCGCAGATCTGCTGCTGCTGGTTGGCCGTGTAGGAACTGGTCTGTTCCCATTCGGCGCGCAGCGAGTCGGCGATCGTGCCGAGCTTGCCGGTCCAGGCTTCCAGGCGCGCTTCGTCCTCGGCGGCGAGCGCGTTCTGCAGGTCCGTCTGCGATTGCTCCAGCGTTTGCAGCAGGGCGGCGGAGTGTTGTTCGAATGCCGCGGCGGCGGTTTCCAGCGCCTGCTGGTTGTCACCGGCCAGCTTGGCGTTGGCCTGCTCCTGGCGCGCCTGCGCCTCGGTCCAGGCCTGGGTGACGCCGGTGGCGGCCGTTTCCAGGCGGGCCGATACGCTTTCCAGCAGGCCGGCCTGGGCCTGGGTCTGGGCCGTGATGTCGCGCGCGGTCTGGGCCAGGGTGTCGTTGACTTCCAGCTGGCGCAGCGCGGCCTGGGTGCCGGCCTGTTCCCATTCCTGGCCGAGCTTGGCGGCCATGGCGGTAAGCGTGCCGGTCCAGGCGGCCAGGCGTTCCTGGTCGCGCGAGGCCAGCGCGGCCTGCAACTCGGCGTGCGATTGGTCCAGCGTTTGCAGCAGGGCGGCGGAATGTTGCTCGAAGGTGGCGGCGGCGGTTTCCAGCGCTTGCTGGGTGTCGCCGGCCAGTTTGGCGTTGGCCTGCTCCTGGCGCGCCTGCGCCTCGGTCCAGGCCTGGGTGACGCCGGTGGCGGCCGTTTCCAGGCGGGCCGATACGCTTTCCAGCAATCCCGCCTGGGCCTGGGTTTGCGCCGAAACGTCGCGCGCGGTCTGGGCCAGGGTGTCGTTGACTTCCAGCTGGCGCAGCGCGGCCTGGGTGCCGGCCTGTTCCCATTCCTGGCCGAGCTTGGCGGCCATGGCGGTAAGCGTGCCGGTCCAGGCGGCCAGGCGTTCCTGGTCGCGCGAGGCCAGCGCGGTTTGCAATTCGGCGTGCGACTGGTCCAGCGTTTGCAGCAGCGCGGCGGAATGTTGTTCGAAGGTGGCGGCGGCGGTTTCCAGCGCTTGCTGGTTGTCGCCAGCGAGCTTGGCGTTGACCTGTTCCTGGCGGGCTTGCGCCTCGGTCCAGGCCTGGGTGACGCTGCCGGCCGCCGTTTCCAGGCGGGCCGAGACGCTTTCCAGCAGGCCGGCCTGGGCCTGCGTTTGCGCGGCGATGTCGCGCGCGGTCTGGGCCAGCGTGTCGCTGGCGGCCTGTTGGCGGGCCACGGTGTCGGCGCCGGCCTGCTGCCATTCCTGGCTCAGCGTGGCGGCCATGGCGGTGAGCGTGCCGGTCCAGGCGGCCAGGCGTTCCTGGTCGCGCGAGGCCAGCGCGGCCTGCAGTTGCGTGTGCGACTGGTCCAGCGTCTGCAGCAGGGCCGCGGAATGCTGTTCGAAGGTGGCGGCCGCGGCGGCCAGGGCCTCGCGGTTGTCGCCAGCCAGCTTTGCGCCGGCCTGTTCCTGGCGTGCCAGGGCGCTGGCCCATTGCTGCGAGACGCCGTTGGCGGCCGCCTCCATGCGGGTGGACACGCCTTCCAGCAGCCGCGCCTGGACTTCCGCCTGCGCGGTGATGTCGCGCACGGTCTGCGCCAGCGTGGCGCTGATGGCTTCCTGGCGTTCGGCGGCCTGCGCGCCGGACTGCTCCCATTCCTGGCGCAGCGTGGCGCCCATGGCGCCCAGGGTGTCGGTCCAGGCGGCCAGGCGCTGCTGGTCGCGCGAGGCCAGCTCGGACTGCAGCAGGGTGTGCGATTGGTTCAGCGTGCGCAAGAGCGAGGCCGAATGCTGCTCGAAGCTGGCCGCGGCCGCGGTCAGGGCCTGCAGATTGTCGCCAGCCAGCTTTTCGCTGGCCTGCTCCTGGCGCGACAGCGCCTGGGTCCAGGCTTGCGACATGCTGCCCGACGATTCCTCCAGGCGCGAGGACACGCTGTCCAGCAGGGCGGCCGAGCGCTGTTCGAAGGTCTGGGCGAAGTGGTCGAGCGAGGCGCGCAGGTCCTGCGACAGGGCCTCGCTGGCGCGCTGCTGGCCGGCCAGGGCCTGGTTCCAGATGCCGGCGACGTTGCTGGTGGTGGCCTGGAAGCCCGAGGTCAGGCCTTCCAGCTGGCGCTGCACGGCTTGCGTCACGGTGTCCTGCAGGGACGCGGTTTCCCGCGACAGGCTGGCCATCGTCGCTTCCACCACGGGTTGCAGGGCGGCGCCGGCCGAGCGCGCGCTTTGCGACACGCTTTCCTTCATCGACTGTTCCATGACGGCGGCCAGGCGCGAATAGGCGGCCTCGGCCTTGCCCTGGAACGCGTCCTGGCTGGCCATGTGGCGGTCGCTCAGGGCCTGGTTCTGGCGGGCCATGTCGCCCATCATGGCTTGCAGCTTGTCGACCAGGGTGGGCATGGCCTCCGCCTGGCGCTGCATCACTTCAGCCTGGCGTTGCAGCAGCTTGAAGGATTCTTCGCGTTGATAGCCCTGCGAGTACACGCGCAGGGTGGTTGCCGCCTTGCTGTCCAGCAGTTGCGCCGCGCGCACGCGGTCGCGGCGGCACAGGGCTGCCAGCAGACCCAGCATGGCGGAGCTGGCCACGCCGGCGATCGAGGTGCCGAAGGCAAAGCCCAGGCCCTTGACCGGCGCGGCGAGCGAGGCGCGGATGGCGGCCAGGTCGGTGGCGCTTTCCAGCGCCAGGCCGGTGCCGCGCAGGGTCACGACCATGCCCAGGAAGGTCCCCAGCATGCCCAGCAGCACCAGCAGGCCGACCAGGTATGGCGTCAGCGCCGGGCCAGGCAGGCCCGCGCGCTCGCCTTCGATGCGCAGGCGCGCGGCGTTGCGCAGGCCCGGCGGCAACTGGTCCAGCCAGGATCCCAGATTGCCGGGCGCTTCGGACAGGCCCGAGAGCGCGCGCGTCAACGAGGACGTCGCCTGCTGGTAGCGCAGCAGTTCCAGCGCGCCGCCCAGGTAACAGACGCCTATCAGCAAGGTCACGGCCAGCGCCAGCGGGTTGGTGCCCGCATAGCCCACGCCGATCCAGCCCACGACGGCCAGACCCGCCAAGAAAACCACGAGATTAGTCAGATATTTGGACATAGTGTCCCGGTTAGCTGGCGCGAAGGGTGGCAAGCAGCCCTTCGACCGGTTGTAAACGAACATCCAATTCGGCCAGCAGCACGCTGCGCATGTCTTTGCGGAACGTGTCCAGCCAGGCGCCCGGCGTTATCGATGCCGGCGCCGCAGCGGGCGCCGCGCCCGTCTCGGCCGCGGCATCGCCTTGCGCCTCGGTCTCGGCGCCGGCCTCGGCTGGAACTTCAGCCAATGCGGCAGCCTCGGCCAAGGCAGCGGCCTCCGCATCGCGCAGGCGCTCGAAATGGCCCTGCAGCAACTTCGGAATCGCGCCGAACAGCGCGCGTTCCTTGGGTAGCAGGGCGCGGTCCATGATGGCGTCGACCACCGCCAGGCGCGTCATTTCGCCGTTTTTGGCCGCGACCATGCCGCGCAGCCGGCTGCGCAGATTGCCCACCGCGGTTTCCATCGTGTGCTGCAACGACAGATAGCGCTGGCGAAAATTCGCGTAATCGGCGTCGGCCTCGGCCAGCGCCGCCAGTTGTTTGGCGGGGGCCGGCGCTTGTCCCGGCGTGCGCCGCTTGGCGGCCGTGGCCGCGGTGTCGCTGGCGATGGCGTCGGCCAACGTGGTCCGCACGCGTTCGCACTCGCGCTCTTCGGCGCTGCTGAACATGCGCGCGCCGGGGGCGATCACCGGCGGGCTGGTATTCAGCGCCGCGGAGAGCGCGATCGCGTCCGTCCAGCCGAGCCACTGGCTCAGATGGTCCGAGAGCGATTGCCTGGATTGCGGAACGTCGACATCCGTCAGGCGAGTCAGCAAGCGAATGAGCGTCGGGCCGCTTAAACCTGTGCGCTGTGGGGCCTGCAACATACCACCAGAGTCAAAAAGGGGGGAGTTTACACGGTGGAGGGCGGCGTCAGGGGCAGGGGGCGGGCGGCAAGGGCGTGCCGCCCGCAAAAAGAGGGTCGCATCATCTGCGGATGCAATATTGTGACGGGGTTATGCCACCCGGCGGATCCGGAGTTCTGGCGCCAAGCCATGCGCCGGGTTGTCCTGCCGGGCGTCCAGGTATTCGGCCAGAAAATCGATGAGGTACCGGGTCCGGGCTGGCAGCAAGCGGGTTTCAGTCAGGGCATGGACCTCGATCGGTCCCAGGCTCCAGGCCGGCAGCACGCGCGCCAGCTCGCCCGAGCGCAGCCGGCCGCTTTCGTCGCCGCCCAGCGCCGCGATGCCGGCGCCCAACACGGCAAGGTGCCTGGCCATGCAGGCGTCGTTGGCGCCGTAGCGGTGCTCCACCGGAACCAGCAACTGTTCACGCCCGCGCTGCAGCGGCCAGGGCGCGGGCTGCCCGCCGCCGGCGCGCAGCCCGATGCAGTCGTGGCGCGCCAGGTCGGCGGGGCTGACAGGCGTGCCGCGCGCGGCCAGGTAGGCGGGCGAGGCATACAGGCCGGCATGCACCGCGCCCAGGCGGCGCGCCACCAGCGACGAGTCGGGCAGTTCGCCCAGGCGGATGGCGACGTCGCCGATCTCGGGCGGGTGCTCGGCGAACTCGGGTCCGGCCACGCTCATCTGGAGCTGGATAGCCGGGTGGCGGCTGCCGAACGCCACCAGGGCGGGCATCAATGCGTCCAGCGCATAGGCCGCGGGCAGCTGGATGCGCAGCGGCCCGCTGGGGATTTCCAGCTGTTCGCGCAGTTCCTCGTGGGCGATCTCGGCCTCGGCCACGATGCGGCGGCAGCGTTCGAAATACAGCCGCCCGGCGTCGGTCAGCTCCACGCGGCGCGTGTTGCGGCTGAGCAGCCGCAGGCCGACCGAGCGCTCCAGTTCGGCCACCTGGCGCGACACCGTGGAGGTGGGCATGCCGAGCGTCGCGGCGGCCCGGCTGAAGCTATGCGCCTTCGCCACTTCGGCGAACAGTTCCATGCCTTGCAGGCGTTTCATGGGCGTGCCTCCCCTGCGGCCAGGCGCGCTGGCGCGCTGATGAAGTCCGGACGGCTCTGGCTGGCCAGCGCGCCGCTCGCGGCGGGCAGCGCGCCGGCCGTCAGGGGGCCGCTTGCTAAAATGTGTTGCTTCATTCCGTTGCTTCCCATGCGTTTTTTCGGCGGGCCGGGGTCCAGTTCCCCGTCATAGGAGCGCATTGTCGGCATGGGGTTTTAATAATTTTTTAAAGCGATGCCTGCATGCTGCGGCATCGTGGACGGTTCTGGAGTTTTCTTGCGTGTCCTGCTAGTTGAAGACGACGCCATGCTGGGCGACGCCGTGCACACCAGCCTGGCGCAGTCCGGCGCCGACGTGCAATGGGTGCGCGATGTTGCGCAGGCGCGGCTGGCCCTGGTGGATCACGGCTTTCAAGCCGTGCTGCTGGACCTGGGGCTGCCGGACGGCAGCGGACTGGCGGTCCTGAAGCATCTGCGTACGCGCTACGATGCCACGCCGGTGCTGATCCTGACCGCCCGCGACCGGCTGAGCGAGCGGATACAGGGCCTGGATGCCGGCGCCGACGACTACATCGTCAAGCCATTCCAACTGGACGAACTGCTGGCGCGGCTGCGCGCCGTGGTCAGGCGCAGCAGCAACGCCGTGGTCTCGGCGCTGCGCTGCCGCGACGTGGTGCTGGAGCCGGCCAGGCGGGCGGTGACCCGCGCGGGCGTCGAGGTCAGCCTCAGCGCGCATGAATACCGCACGCTGCTGGCGCTGATGGAGCGCGTCGGCCACACCGTCAGCCGCGAACAGCTGGAGGCCGCGGTCTACGGCGACAGCGGCGCCATCGAAAGCAACACGGTGGCCGTCTACATCCACCAGTTGCGCCGCAAGCTGGGCGACAAGCTCATCGCCACCGTCCACGGCCTGGGCTACCGCATCGAGGCCGGCGAATGAAGACGCTGCGCAAGCAGCTCACGCTGACGCTGCTGTTGACGATGGCGCTGTCCTGGATCGCGGTGTTCGCCTTCCAGCAGTACGAAGCCGCGCGCTCGCAGACCGGCGCGCGCGATCAATGGCTGCACGACGCGGCCAGCCAGATGCTGGCGTCGCTGCCGGTCAGCCTGCTGGGCAACGAGGCCCCGTCCGAGCGTTTCACCCCGCCCGCATCCAGCCGTGTCGACGGCGACAAGGTGCGTTTCCACCTGTGGTCGCTGGTCGACCGCCGGCTGCTGCTGCGCTCGCCCGAGTCGCCCGCGCAGCCCTTGAGCGGCGGCTTCCAGGACGGTTATTTCGACGTGCGCGCCGACGGCATGGACTGGCGCGTGTACGCGATCTCCGACGCGCAGGGGCGGGTGCAGGTGCAGGTGGCGCGACCGCAGAGCGAATTGCGCGCGCAGTCGCTGTACAGCCTGAAGCGCGGACTGCTCATCGTGTCTATTCTGTTCGTGCTGTTGGCCGTGGTGAGCTGGATGGTGGTCGGCCGAGCCTTCCGCAAGGTGGACCGTGCCGGCGTGGCCATTGCGCGGCGCGGTCCGTTTGACCTGGCGCCGCTGCCCATGGCCGGCATGCCGGGCGAACTGCGTCCCTTCATACGCTCGATCAACCAGCTGCTGCTGCGGGTCAAGGGCGGCATGGACCGTGAACGACGCTTTCTGGAAGATGCCGCGCACGAGCTGCGCACCCCGCTGGCCGCGCTGAGCGCGCACGCGGAGCTGGTGGCCCGCAGCGCGGGTTCGGGAGACGCCCCGGCCGCCATCGAGAAACTGCGCCTGGTCGCCCAGCGCACCTCGCGCCTGTCGGAACAATTGCTGGACCAGGCCCGCATGGATGCGCTCAGCGCCAGCGCCGATGAACCGGAGCTGGTCGAACTGGACGCGCTGGTCGCCATGCTGGTGCGCGACTGGGAAACCGACGCCACCCGCAAGCAGCTGCGCATCCAGCTGGACGTGCAGGCCTGCGTCGTCAGGGGGCGGCTGGACGCGCTGGGCGTGCTGGTGCGCAATCTGCTGGACAATGCCGTGCGCTATACGCAGAGCGGCGGCCAGATCGCCGTGTCCTGCGAACCGTCGGCGGACGGCGGAGCCTGTCTGCGCGTGGCGGACGATGGGCCGGGCATCGCGCCGGAGGAACGCGCGCGCGTGTTCGACCGTTTCTATCGCGCCCCGGGCAGCGCCGCGGGCGGCAGCGGCATCGGCCTGTCGCTGGTGGCGCAGATCGCGCAGCAGCACGGCGCCGAGGTCACGCTGGGCGAGGGCCTGCGCGGCGCGGGCGTGGCGCTGACAGTGAGTTTCCCGCCTGCGGTCGGGGGAACTGCCGCGGCAGGGGCGCCGCGCGCCTGAATCCCGCCGGCCGTGAAGCCGGCTGCCCCGACTACGCTGCGAATCGCCGCCGGATGGTAGATTAGTTCCCGGTAAGCGGACTGCGGGAGCAGCGTCAGTGGCGGGAGTTCCATGGATGTTCTGATCACCTCGGCCGCGCGCGCGCTGGCCGCCGGCAATCCGCTGGGCGCCCTGAACCTTGTGGCCCTGCGCGACGACGCGCCCGCGCTGGCCCTGCGCGGCATCGCCATGGCCCAGCTGGGCGATTTCCGCCGCGCCCGGACCTTGCTGCGCAGCGCGGCCCGGAACTTCGATCACAAGAATGTGTTGGCCCGCTCCCGATGCGTCGTGGCCGAGGCCGAGATCGCCCTGGTATCGCGCGATCTGGCCTGGCCGGAAAAGGCCCTGGAGACCGCGCGCGCTGCGCTGCAAGCCCACGGCGACCCGGCCAATGCCGCGCATGCGCGTCATCTGCAGGCCCGGCGCGAACTGCTGCTTGGCCAGCTCGACCGGGCCGAGGACGCCCTGACCACGCTGGACCCGGCCTTGCTGGCCCCGGCTTCCCGCGCCATCCATGAATTGATAGCTGCCGGTATCGCCTTGCGGCGCCTGCGCACCGAGCGCGCGCGCGCCGCGCTGACCCAGGCGGAGCTGGCGGCCCGCGTCGCCGGCATCCCCGCGCTGATGGCCGAGGTGGAACAGGCCACCCTGGTCCTGAATACGCCAGCCGCGCGCCTGATCGGGCAGGGCGTCCAGCGGCCCATTCTGCTGGATGAAGTGGAGGCGCTGTTGGCATCCGACACGCTGGTCGTGGACGGCTGCCGCCATGCGGTGCGCAGCGCGGGCCGCGAGATTGCGCTGGCGAGCCGGCCGGTGCTGTTCGCGCTGGCGCGTGTCCTGGCTGAAGCCTGGCCGCAGTCCGCGCCCAGGGAAACGCTCATCGAGCAGGCCTTCCGCACTGCCTATTTCGATGAAACGCACCGCGCGCGCCTGCGCGTCGAGATAGGGCGCCTGCGCGCGGCCTTGGACGGTGTGGCCGGTATCAGCGCCGCGCGCGGCGGTTTCGTCCTCAAACCGCAGGCCGGCCGGCCGGTCGCGCTATTGGCCCAGCCTGGCGGCGAAGGCGACAGGGATCAGGGAGCGGTGCTGGCCTGCCTGGCGGACGGCGAAGCCTGGTCCAGTTCCGCCCTGGCCCTGGCGTTGGGGGCAAGCCAGCGCACGGTGCAGCGTACGTTGGACGCATTGGCCGTGGCGGGCAAGGTGCAGGCTTGCGGACAGGGCCGGGCCCGCCGCTGGATGACGCCGCCGGTGCCGGGATTCACGACAACCTTGTTACTCCCGGCCGCGCTGGCCGCCGACTAGCATGAATGCTCGAACTCCAGTTCAAGGACATCGACATGAAACGAACGCAAGCCCAGATCATCCGCGAGTACGGCCCATTTCCCGGCGTGCAGGCCGTGCATGGCGTGACCTATGACGGCCGGCAGGTGTGGTTCGCCGCCGGCGAAAAGCTGATTGCCATGGACCCGGATAGCGGCAGCACCCAAGCCACGATCGACATCGTCGCCGACGCGGGCACGGCCTTTGACGGCAAGCATCTCTATCAGATCTCCGACGGCACCATCGTCAAGCTGGAACCGCGGAGCGGCCGGGTGCTGAGCCGCATCCCAGCGCCCGGCGGCGGCGGCGCTTCGGGCATGGCCTGGGCCGAGGGCAGCCTGTGGGTGGCCGAGTACCGCCAGCGCAAGATCCACCAGGTGGATCCCGAAACCGGCCGCGTGCTGCGCACCATCGAATCCAACCGCTACGTCACCGGCGTGACCTGGGTGGACGGCCAGCTGTGGCACGGCACCTGGGAGGACGGCGCCAGCGATCTGCGGCAGCTGGACGAAAAGACCGGCGACGTGCTGCAAAGCGTGGAGATGCCGGCCGGCATCGGCGTGTCGGGGCTGGAATCAGATGGCGCCGGCTGCTTTTTCTGCGGCGGCGGCGACAGCGGCAAGCTGAGGGCGGTGCGCCGTCCGCCAGCCAAGGCCGACGATACGGCGGTCACCAACGGATGATGTAGGGCCTGTCTCCCAGTTCCCACACGCCGTTTTTCCGTTCCAGCATGATGTACTCGGTCTGCCATTCGTCCGGCTGGTCCTCCGGCGCAAAGCCGGATAGGTACGGACGGAAGGCGGGATCCGCCGCCCAATCCGCAGTGCTGCGGTCCAGGCGCCACTCGAACTTCACCGCCGAGACCAGGTTGGGGTTGTCGTCGAATGGATTCTTGAGCGGCTTGGTATGGGTGAGGATCTTGCCGATCTGCAGGCCGGGGGCGCAGAACTTCGCGGTATAGACCAGCTTGGAGCTGAGGCGGGCCTCGCCATCGGTGTAGTAGGGCCGGCCTTTATCCGTCAGCTCCATGCGGCTGCTCGCGTCCTCCGGATCCTCGTCCGCTCGCGGCGGCCCGCCGTCGCCGCTGGCGCTGACGCGCTTGACCGTGACCAGCTGATGCTTGATCAACCCCTGCACGATCCTGTCCTGGCTTTCCAGGAACGCGGTGTAGACATCGGTGGGCAAGGGCCGCACGCCCACGACGTTGACGCAGGCGCCGACCGGCGCATATTCCGGTTGCGCCGTGGCCTCGACCAGGATCTTGCGCATCTTGCCTTCGCTCAGGCCCGGGCCCAGCGGCGATTGCCACCATGCATAAAAACCCGCGGCGCCAGCGATGATCAGGCCCAAGGCCCAGGCCTTGCGTGGCATCCGGCGGCGGTTGACGGCGCGCTGCTTCTGGTTCATTCCTACCCCTGCTGATGACAGTGCCGCGATGGTAACGCGTGCACTGTCCATCATCCAAAAGACCTAATCCGCATTTCTAGGGTAATTCCTGACAAGAAGCTGATTGTCAGCGATTAGTCAGAAAGGTTTAATCAGGCTCACGCTTTGCGCATCGTCCGCAATCGCGCCGGCGGGATCCCGCAGCAGGCTTCACCATCCCGCGCCCACGCAGGAGTAGTAACTACAAGCTGGTCCATGTAGTCCTAATTCAGGAGACAAGACGCCATGCAACACGTTACCAAGCCCCGCCGCAAGTTCATCTCCGGCGCCGCTGTCGCCGGGGCCGCCGCACTAGGATTTCCGGCAGTGGCCCGCGCGCAGAACGCCCCGGTTTCCCTGCGCTTCCAGAGCACCTGGCCCGCCAACGACATCTTCCACGAGTTCGCCCGCGACTATGCGCAGAAGGTCAACGACATGGCCGGCGGCCAGTTGAAGATCGAGATCCTGCCGGCTGGCGCCGTGGTCAAGGCCTTCGACCTGCTGGACGCGGTGTCCGCCGGCACGCTGGACGGCGGGCATGGGGTGGTCGCCTACTGGTACGGCAAGAACACGGCGGTGGCGCTGTGGGGATCGGGGCCGTCCTTCGGCATGGATGCCAACATGCTGCTGGCCTGGCACGAGTACGGCGGCGGCAAGGAGCTGCTGGTCGAGATCCAGAAAGCCATGGGCGTGAACGTGGTGTCGCTGATGTACGGGCCGATGCCGACTCAGCCTTTCGGATGGTTCAAACGTCCTATCACAAAGATGGAGGAGGTCAAGGGCCTCAAGTTCCGCACCGTGGGCCTGGCCATCGACATGTACACGGCCATGGGTGCCGCCGTGAACGCGTTGCCCGGCGGGGAAATCGTGCCCGCGCTGGACCGCGGCCTGCTGGACGGGGCGGAGTTCAACAACGCTTCGTCGGATCTGGCCCTGGGCTTCCAGGACGTCTCCAAGATCTGCATGCTGCAGAGCTTCCACCAAAGCGCGGAGCAGTTCGAAATCCTGTTCAACAAGGCCAAGTACGACGCGCTGCCGGAGCACCTGAAGCACATCCTCAGCTATGCCGCGCAGGCCTCCAGCGCGGACATGTCCTGGAAGGCGGCAAACCGCTATTCGCAGGACTACGTCAAGCTGCAGAAGGACCACAACGTCAAGTTCTACAAGACGCCCGACGCCATCCTGCAGCAGCAGTTGAAGATCTGGGACGAGATGATCGCCAAGCGCTCGGCCGAAAACCCCTTGTTCAAGAAGGTGCTGGAATCGCAGCGGGCCTTCGCCGAGCGCGTCGGGCGCTGGCACGGGGACACCTCGGTCAACTTCCGCATGGCCTACAACCACTACTTCTCGCGCTCCACCAAACAGGCTTGAAGGGCCGCTACCTGTATTCCGCGCCGCGCGCCGCACCCCGGCGCGCGGCGGGACGCCATGCGTCTTGACCTGGAAGCGAGATGATCCGAATCATACGTTTCATAGACCGCATCTCCACGTTTGTCGGGCAGGCCTTTGCCTGGTTGATCGTAGTCCTGACCTTGCATGTGTGTTGGGAGGTGGCCGCGCGCTACCTGTGGAACCAGCCCAGCGCCTGGGCGTTCGACATGCAGATGATGTATTACGGCATCCTGTTCATGATGGCGGGGGCCTATACCCTGGCCAAGAACGGACACGTGCGCGGAGACATCCTGTACGGCTTCCTGCCGCCGCGCGTGCAGGCGGCGCTGGACCTGATCCTGTACATCGTGTTCTTCTTCCCCGGCGTGATCGCGCTGGTGTGGGCGGGCTGGTACTACGCCGGCTACTCCATCGCCATCCGCGAGCATTCGTCGCTGATGGCCAACGGGCCGCCCATCTATCCCTTCAAGGCCTTCATCCCGATAGCCGGCGCGGTGCTGCTGGTGCAGGGCGTGGCGGAAGTGTTGCGCTGCGTACTGTGCCTGAAGCGCGGCGCCTGGCCCTCGCGCGAGGAGGACGTCGAGGAAGTGGACGTCGACAAGCTCAAGAAAATGGTGCATGTGAAGGACGAAGACATCGCCAAGCTGGACCGCTACGTCACCACCGGGGAGCCGCGCTCATGAAGATCCACAAGGCGCTGTGGTTCGGCCTGTCGTGCATCGGCCTGGTGCTGCTGATGATCGTGTTCCTGACGCCCTGGGACCATCTGACCACGGGGCATATCGGCCTCTTGATGCTGGCGCTTATCGTGGTCGCCATCATGCTGGGCTTTCCGACGGCGTTCACGTTGATGGGCATGGGGGTGTTGTTCACCTTCCTGGCGTACTACATGCAGAGTTCGGACGCGGCGCGTTCGGTCGGGCAGACGCTGGACCTGATGGTGCAGCGGACCTACGCCACGATGACCAACGACTCGCTGATTTCGATCCCGCTGTTCGTGTTCATGGGTTATCTGGTCGAACGCGCCAACCTGATCGAAAAGCTGTTCCGCTCCATGCACCTGGCGCTGGCGCGCCTGCCGGGCGCGCTGGCGGTGGCCACGCTGGCGACCTGCGCCATCTTCGCCACCGCCACGGGCATCGTGGGCGCCGTGGTCACGTTGATGGGCTTGCTGGCGATGCCGGCCATGCTGAAGGCCGGCTACAGCGTGCGCCTGACAGCCGGGTCGATCACGGCGGGCGGCTGCCTGGGCATCCTGCTGCCGCCTTCCGTGATGCTGATCGTGTACGGCGCGACCACCGGCGTGTCGGTGGTGCAGCTGTATGCCGGCGCGCTGTTCCCGGGCATCATGCTGGCGGTGCTGTACATGATCTACGTGATCATCGTGGCCAAGCTGCGCCCCGACATGGCGCCGCCCCTGCCCAAGGAAGAACGCGGCGTGCCGTTGTCCCCGGAATCCGCGGCGCTGGCCTCCGGAGGCTACACGCGCGCCGTGTCCGGCATGCTGGCGGCCTTGTTCAAGGGTCGCCGCAACAAGGACGTGCCGCTGGGCTTCCTGATGCGCAACATGGCGCTGGCGATTGCGCCGCTGGCGGTTACGGTGCTGCTGGTGGCCGTGGTCTACCAGGCGACGACGCGGCCGGCGGTGGTATACGAGATCCCCGCCGAATTGCAGCTTGGGTCGGGGGGATTCGATTCGGGCCTGAGCGAGCCGCCTTCGAACGAATTGGCCGAACCGCCTGCGAACGAGTTGGCGGAGCCGCCTTCGAACGAGCCGCCCGCGGCCGGCGGCCTGGCCGAGCCGCCGGGCACGCCCGCCGCGGCGCCAGCGGCCGCACCCGGGACGGCCGCCGCGCAGGCGCCGGCATCCGCCGACGAGAGTATCGCCGCGCCCCAGGGCTTCTGGATCTTCGCGGCCATATGCGCGGCCATCCTGGTGGCGTTCTATGCGATGCTGACCTGGGCGCGCATGGAAATCTTCAAGATGCTGATGGCGTCGTTCTTTCCGCTGGCCGTGATGATCGCGGCGGTGCTGGGCTCCATCGCCTTCGGCCTGGCCACGCCCAGCGAGGCCGCGGCCATGGGCGCCATGGGCGGTGCGCTGCTGGCGCTGGCGTACCGGCGGCTGAACCTGCCGGTGCTGCGCGAATCGGTGTACCTGACGGCCAAGACCAGCGCCATGGTGTGCTGGCTGTTCGTCGGCTCATCGATCTTCTCGGCGGCGTTCGCGCTGCTGGGCGGACAGCGCATCATCGAGGAATGGGTGCTGTCGCTGGGATTGTCGCAACTGCAGTTCCTGCTGCTGGCGCAGGTCATCATCTTCCTGCTGGGCTGGCCGCTGGAGTGGACCGAGATCATCGTGATCTTCATGCCCATCTTCGTGCCGCTGCTCAACACCTTCGGCATCGACCCGCTGTTCTTCGGCCTGTTGGTCGCGCTGAACCTGCAGACGGCCTTCCTGTCGCCCCCGGTCGCCATGTCGGCGTTCTACCTGAAGGGCGTGTCGCCGCCGCACGTGACGCTGAACCAGATCTTCCTGGGCATGATGCCGTTCATGGGGATCCAGGTGGTGGCGATCTTCCTGCTGTACGTGTTCCCGGGCATCGGCCTGTGGCTGCCGACGGTGCTGTACCGGTAAAAGGCGGGGGCGGCCGGCGCGCCGCCTCCCGAGCCGCCTTGCTTCAGCCCTCTGCCTGAATGTCGCGCCGGCCCAGGCCCGCCGAATAGCGGATGAGATAACCGTCCGGATCCTGCACCAGGAACTGGTGCACGCCTACCTCCGTGGTTCCGGCGCGATACCACTTTTCCTCGGGCTGCATGTACAGCGGCCAGCCGGTGAGGCGCAAGGCATCGACGATCGGCATGATCGCGGGCACCTCGATCTGCAGATTGATTCCGCGTCCCAGGGGCGATTCCAGCGGGCCGGTGATCCAGTTCCTGCCGTGGCCATATTCCTCAAGCATGACCTGGGAGCCGTTCTTGTCCAGGTAGGCGAAACGGTCTTCCGGGCGGTCGTAGGCTATCGAGAACCCGCAAAGCCCGCACCAGAAATGCAGGCTTTTGTGGATGTCCGACACCAGCAGTTCGGGCACGACGCGGGCGGCGAAGAATTCGGAGGCGGGAAGGACGGGATAGGTCATGGCGTATATCTGCAGGAATGGCGCGCAGGAAGGCGGGGATCAAGGCCGCGGGAATCGGTCGGATCCAGCGGCAGGACGCGGCAGTGTATAGACGATGGTTTCGCGGTCGTAGTGGCATTCGCGCGACCGGAACGCAAACCCGAGCCTTTCCAGGACACGTACGGAGGCTTGGTTGTCGGGCCAGACAACCGCGACCAGTTCGGAAACTTCCGTCTCGCGCCAGGCGTACTCGCACAACTGCTTCGCTGCCTGGCTCGCATATCCCTTTCCCCAAGCCGCGCGTTGCAGCCGATAGGCAAGCTGGATGCTGTCCGTGCCAGCCAAAGGGACCAGACTCACCCAGCCCACGGCGGCGCCGTCTACTGTGATTGCCCAGTGGCCAAGCCTGGTCAGCGGTTCGCGCAGCCATGCCAGCAGCTCCTGCCGCCGCGCTTCGTCTGCAGGTTTGACGCCGGTGCTGTAGCGCATGACCTCGGGATCGGACTCCATGGCCAGCAGCATGGGGATGTCATCTTCCTGCATGCGGCGCAGGGTCACGCGGGAAGGCAAGGGCATGGATTCAGTCACTGATCGCTGAGATAGCCGGGATGATAGCGGTTCGAAGCCATCGATCCGTCTTGCATAGATATAGTTAGGCGCCTTACTATAATGGCATCGAGAATCACCAGGGCTGGTTTACTCATGCAAGACCCACAACACATGCTTGAACCCAAGCACCGCGCGCTGCTTGACGTCGCCGCCAGGCGCGGCCTGGCGTCGGCCGACGGCATAGCCCTTTGCTTTCAGCTGCTGTCGCTGGCCAACGCCATCGACCGCGATTGCGCTGCCCGGCTGGCGCCGCGCCAGTTGTCGGAAGGGAAGTTCGTGCTGCTGTTCCTGCTGCACGAGCAGGCCGACGGCATGTCGCCGCACGAGCTGGCCGATGGCGCGGGTGTCACGCGGGCCACGGTCACCGGCCTGCTGGACGGCCTGGAGCGCGATGGTTTCGTCTCGCGCCGCGCGGGCAAGGACGACCGGCGCAAGATCGTGGTGAAGCTGAGCGCCAAGGGGCGGGCCGAGGCCGCGCAGCTGTTCAAGACGCATACGGACTGGATAGGCGCCTTGTTCGCGGGCTTGGGCCCAGCGGACCGGGCCAGCTTGCGCGCGCTGCTGGGCAAGATCTGGCAGGGAACCGACGCGGGCCGGGCCGCGGGACAGGAGACCATGCAATGACCAAGAAAGCAGCTGCTGCGCCGACGGGCCGGGGCGTGAAGGACATCAGCGCCGAACGCCTGGCGCAGTTGAACGCGGGCGAGCCGGCGCGCAACCTGACCGAATGCCTGGCGGTGGACTTTGCCGAATTGATGCAGGCAGCCGCGCCGCAGGTCGGCGCCGAAGCCATCGCCGTTCTGCGCGCGCAGGCTGCGACGGGAATCTCCAAGCGCATGGCCGTGGCGGCGCGGACGCTGCTGGACGGCCTGGGTGCGGACGCTTTCGAGCAACTGCGCGATCACCGCTCGGATACCATCCGGGGATGGGCCTGCTTCATGGTCGGCGCAATGCCGGACCTGAGCTTGGAGCAGCGGCTGGCGCTGATCCGGCCGCTGGCCGATGACGCGCATTTCGGCGTAAGGGAATGGGCCTGGTTGGCGCTGCGTCCGCAACTGGCGGCGGAACTGGCCGCTGCAGTGGAACTGCTGCGGCCCTGGACCGCGGATGCGTCCGAACGCGTGCGCCGGTTCGCCAGTGAATCGCTGCGGCCGCGTGGGGTCTGGTGCGCGCATATCGCGGCCTTGAAGGCCGATCCCGGCCGCGCGTTGCCGCTGCTGGAGCCGCTGCGGGCCGATCCGGCCGTCTATGTGCAGGACTCGGTGGCGAACTGGCTGAACGACGCCAGCAAGGACCAGCCGGACTGGGTGCGGGAGGTCTGCGCGCGCTGGTCCAAGGGCAGGCCGGCCGAGGCGACGCAGCGGATTTGCAAGCGCGCGCTGCGTTCCATCGGCGCCTAGCCGCGGGTATCGGCAGGTGCGCTTGCGCCAACCCAGGCCGGCCAGCGACTACAGCTGGCTCATGCCCCCGTCCGCGATGATCTCCGTGCCCACGATGAAGGCGGACTCGGGCGAGGCCAGGTGCAGCACCGTGGACGCGATTTCCTGTGGCGTGCCGAAGCGTCCCAGCGGCACCTGGGCGCGGATGCTGGCGGCGGTCTTCTCCAGCGCCGCCGCATCCAGGCCCAGCTTGTCGTAGATCGGCGTGGCGACCGGCCCGGGGCTGATGACGTTGACGCGTATGCCGCGCGGCAGCAGCTCGGCCGACAAGGTCTTGGCCAGCGAAATCAGCGCGGCCTTGCTGGCGGCATAGATCGACGAGGCGGGCATGCCGATGCGGGCGTTGATCGAGCCGTTGAGCACGATGGACGCGCCCGGGTTGAGCAGCGGATCCAGCGCCTGCAACTGGAAGAAGGCGCCTTTGACGTTGGTCGAGAAGGTCTGGTCCCAGAGCGCTTCGGTGGCTTCGGCCAGCGGCGCGAAGCGGGCCACGCCGGCGTTGATGAAGACAGCGTCCAGGCGGATGCCGGCTTGGCGCAGTTCAGCCGCCAGCGCAGCGGGCGCGCCGGGGGCGCCGGCGTCGTTGCGCAGCGCCAGCGCATGCGAGCCCAGGCTGGCGCGCACCTGCTTGAGCACCGCGGCGTCGCGGCCGGTGACGACAACACGGGCGCCTTCGGCGGCGAAGGCCTGGGCGGCGGCCAGGCCGATGCCGCTGGTGCCGCCGGTGATCAGGACGGTCTTCTGTTCGAAACGGTTCATGTCGGGCTCCTTGGAAGCCGGGGTGTGTCCTGCGCGTTTGCGGCGGGCGGGTTTGCCGCCATCCACGATAGATCAATCAGGGGCCCGGCGGGCGATTCGTTATATTCATTGCTGACCGCGATCAATCTGCGGCAATGCGGCAAAGTCCGCGCACAAAACAGTCCAAGGGACGGGCATGGAAGAGACGACACTGAACTGGGCATCGCTGGTCGATGACCTGAACAAATTGCTGCGCCTGAAGACCACGGTCATCGGCATGAAGCTCTACGAGCGTGAAGACGAGATGGCCGCGGTCAAGGGCCTGCGGCGCCCGCAAGCCACGCACACCACCGACCAGATCGTGGGCATGGCCGCCAGGCTGGGCTGGACGGTGGGGATCACGGGTGACGACCTGGTCGGCGCGCAATGCCGCGCCGTGGTCGGCCTGGGGCCGCAGGACGAGGCCTGGAAGCGCGGCGAAGATTACGTGGGCGTCTGGCACGCCACGCAGGAAGACGCCCAGGCGCGCCAGGAGGCGCTGTCCTGTGTGCCGGCGGGCAAGTACCGCGGGCTGGTGGCGTCGCCGCTGGCGGCGGGCCGGCTGGACCCGCCGGACATCTGCCTGATCTACGCCACGCCGGGCCAGATGATCATCCTCATCAATGGCCTGCAATGGAAGAACTACCGGCGCTTCGACTGGAGCGTGGTGGGCGAAACGGCCTGTGCCGACTCCTGGGGGCGCGCGCTCGCCACCGGCGAGCCCAGCCTGTCCTTGCCCTGTTACGCCGAGCGCCGCTACGGCGGCGTGCCCGACGAGGAAATGCTGATGGCCTTGCCGCCGCGCTACCTGCCCATCGCCATCGAGGGCATGAAGGCGCTGTCGGCGAATGGCCTGCGCTACCCGATTCCGCCCTACGGCATCCAGAACGACGTGCGCGCCGGCATGGGCGTCAGCTATGCGCGTGCGCCCGCGTCGTCCAAGCCCTGATGGACGGCGGCGCGCAAGGCGCCCGCCAGCACGCGGGCGGCCGGTCCCAGCGGCTGGTCGATGCGGTGCGCCAGATAGGTTTCGCTGACCACCTGGCTGCCGCGCCCCAGGCTGTCGGTCGGCAGGCGCAGCAACCGGCCTTCGGCCAGATCGCGCTCCACCTGCCAGTAGGGCAGCCGGCCCCAGCCCACGCCCGCCAGGATCAGCGCATGCTTGGTGTCCTGGCCGCTGACGCGGCAAGTCTGCGGCGACAGCACCGCGAAGTCCCGGCCCTGGGTCAGGGAGGAAGGGTCCATCTGCACGATCTGCACATGGTCGGCGAGTTCGGCCGGGCCCAGCGGCATGTCGGCGGCGACGCGCTGCGCCAGCGCATGCCCAGCGCCGACCACCGCCACCATCTGTACGGACGACAGCGCCTGCATCACGACGCGCGGATGGCGGAAATGGTCGCCCGCGACGATGGCCAGCGTATGGCTGCGCGTCAGCAGGGCTTCCACCGGGCCGCCCAGGGGCAGCACGGAAACGCGGACGGCGACGGACGGGTAGGCCGCGCGCAGGGCGTTCAGGGCGGCGCCTACGTCTGCGATCGGAAACAGCGTGTCCACCGCCAGCGACAGCTCCAGCTCCACGCCTTCGCCCAGGCCCTGGGCGCGGGCGCGCATGGCGTCCACGCGCAGCAGGATGTCGCGGGCGTTGACCAGCAGGGCCGCGCCTTGCGGCGTCATCACGGGCCGGTGGCCGCTACGGTCGAACAGGGTCACGCCCAGCTGCGCTTCCATGTTGGCGATGGCGTGGCTGACGGCCGATTGCACGCGCGCCAGGCGGCGCGCGGCCGCGCGGAAACTGCCGGCGTCGGCCACGGCGGCGAATACGCGCAACTGGTCCAGGGTCAGGGCGTCTATCATTCTGCCGGCTGATCTATCCAATCGATCAATTCCATCAAAAGATTATCACTTACCAGGATCGGTTTGCGCTGGCATCCTGGCTGGGTCGTAGAACAAGGGAGACAAGGATGGGCAAGGAAGGAACGCGCTGGTCGGCGGTGCTGGCCATCGTGGGGGCTGGGGTGGTTGCGGCGCTGCAAGTGGGCAAGGTCATCATCGCCGCGCCCTTGCTGCGCAAGGACATGGGGCTGGATCTGGCCTCCATCGGGGCGCTGGCCGCGGTGTTCTCGATCCTGGGCCTGGTCGGCGGCATTGCCGCGGGCGGGGTCATCAACCGCTACGGCGCGCGGCGCATGCTGCTGGCGGGCCTGGCGGCGACGGCGGTAGGGTCCGTGATGGGCGCCATGGCGACCGCCTACAGCGTCCTGCTGGTCTCGCGGGTGGTGGAGGGGCTGGGCTTTCTGATGATTACCGTGGCCGGACCCGCGGCCCTGCAACGCATGGTGTCGGCCGCCACCCGCGACTTCGCCTTCGCGCTATGGAGCTGTTACATGCCGGCCGGGATGGCGATTGCGATGCTGGCCTCGCAGGCCTTCAGCGGCTGGCAGGCCTATTGGTGGTGCGCGGGCGCGGCGGTGCTGGTGGCCATGGTGTGCGTGGCGGCGCTGGCGCCGGCCACGCCGGGCGGCGCCAGCCTGTCGTGGCGGGGCTTGCGGCAGGACACGGCCGATACCATGGGCGCGCCCGGTCCGCGCCTGCTGGCGCTGTCGTTCACGCTTTACAGCCTGATGTTCTTCGCGCTGTTCACGTTCTTGCCCGTGCTGCTGACCGAACAGCTAGGCCTGCCGCTGGCGACCGCCGGCCTGTACAGCGCCATCGCAAGCGCCGCCAACGTGGTCGGCAACCTGGGCGCGGGCGTGCTGCTGGCGCGCGGTTGGCGGCGTTCCACCCTGATCGCCTGCGCCAGCCTGGTCATGGGCGCGGTGGCGCTGCTGATCTTCCGCTCGGTGCTGCCGGCCATGCCCACCTTCCTGCTGTGCGTGCTGTTCTCGGCCGTGGGCGGACTGATACCGGCCACGCTGCTGGGCACGGCGCCGTTGCTGGCGCCGCGGCCGGCGCTGACGCCGGCTTCGGTGGGGCTGGTGATGCAGGGCAGCGGCCTGGGGCAGGTGATCGGCCCGGTGGCGGTGGGCGGCGCGATCGACCGCTACGGCTGGTCGGTGGCGTCGCTTATCGTCGCGGCCGCCGGATTGGGCGGGGTGTTTCTGGCGTGGCGCTTGCGGCGCCTCAAAGGTCCGGGGATGTAGGCGGCGCGGATCGCGTGGTGGTGTCACGAGCCAGGCATATCATGGGAACTTGTCCTGAAATGGAGCCACCATGCATACGCCTGCCCCCAGCCTGGTCATCTTCGACTGCGATGGCGTCCTGATCGATAGCGAGATCATCGCGGCGCGCGCCCAATCGCGGGCGCTGGCCGAGCATGGCATCGCCATCACGCCCGAGGACGCCGCGCGCCGCTTCGCCGGCATCCCCGACGCGGACATGTGGCGGACCCTGCAACAGGAAAACGCCCGCAGCTTGCCCGAAGGCTTTGCGCGCGAATACGCGGACGGGCTGGAAGCCATCTTCCGCCAGGAATTGCGCGCGCTGCCCGGCGCGCTGCAGACGGTTCGCATGCTGCGCGAGCGCAGCCTGCAGGTCTGCGTGGCCTCCAGCAGCACGCCGCCCAAGCTGGAGGCGGCCCTGAAGCTGGTGGGTCTTTGGGACGAGTTCACGCCCAATATATTCAGCACCGCGCAGGTCGCGCACGGCAAGCCGGCGCCGGACGTGTTTCTCTTTGCCGCCCGGCAGATGCGCACGGCAATCCTGGATTGCGTGGTGGTGGAGGACAGCGTCCCCGGCGTGCGCGCCGCCCGCGCGGCGCGCATGCGCGCCATCGGTTACGTGGGCGCTACGCATAACGGGCCGGACCAGCGCCAGCGCTTGCTGGACGAAGGCGCATCGGACGTCATCGACGATCTGCGGCGCTTGCCGGAATTGCTGTTGGACTAGGGGGCGCGCGCCTATGCCGCCGCAGGGACGGGCTCCGGCTTGACCCGCACGGCGCGCAGCACGCCCACCATCAGGCAGGCGATGCCGATCAGCGTCAGCGGCTGGGGCATCTGTCCGCGCAGGATGTAGGCATAGGCCAGCGCCGCCAACGTTTCGAACACGATCAATTGCCCCGCCAGCGCGGTGGGCAGGCGCTGGCTGGCTTCGTTCCAGCACAAGGTGCCCAGCCAGGACGCGAACAGGCCGATGATGGCCATCAAGGCCAGGAAGACCTCGGGCCTGGGGCCGGCCGGCATGGGAAAGGCGCTGCCGGACGCCGCCATGCCTGCCCATAGGACCGCATAGCCCGCCAGCGCCAGCGGCAACGTCGCCACACCCTGGGCGGTGGCCCAGGTGCGCGGGCTGCGGTCGGGATGAGCGCGCAGCCAGTCCGCGTTGCGCAGCGGATACCAGGTCCAGCAGGCCACCGCGCCCAGCGCCAGCAGCGCGCCGATGGCGTAGCGCGACATGTCGGCGTCGGCATCCTGGCGCAAGGCCTGCAATTCGACCTGATTGACGCAGGCAATGCCCAGCGCGATCAAGGCCAGCGCGGGCGCCAGCCGCTTCCAGGGCAGCCGGCCGTCGCGGCGCGCGTTGCGCAGGTTGGCGCTGATGGCGATGACCACCGGCAGCGTACCGATGATCATGGTGGGCAAGGGGCCGCCCGCGCGCTGGATGGCGCTGGCCAGGCACAGGTAGTAGAGCAGGTTGCCGATGGCGGCGAGCTTCAGCGCCTCGATCCAGTCGGCGCGCTGCAACTGGCGCAGGCCGCGGCGGTCCAGCCAGGCCAGCGGCAGGGCGATCAGGCCGAACGCCAGGTAGCGCGCCACGGATTGCAGCGCGGCAGGGTATTCCGGCAGCAACAGGGGCCCAACGAACACCAGCCCCCACATCAGGCCGGCGGCCAGGGCATAAAGGGTTCCAGCCCACATACGACGTCGCTCCAGGTCACGAATGGCGGCAGTCTAGCCAGCGGGCGGGCGGCGCGTCTTGTACCAGATTGCGGTGCGGAGTTCAGGCGCGGACTTGCTTCTGATAACGGGCGGGTGTGACGCCGTAGCGGCGCGAGAAGGCGCGCGTCAGGTGGGCCTGATCGGTCAGCCCCGAGGCCAGCGCCACCTGGGCCGGCGATTCGCCGGCGGCCAGCCGGCGCTTGGCCTCGAACAGCCGCAGCGCCATCAGCATCTGCTGCGGCGTGGCGTGGTACTGCGCCTGGAAGCTGCGCAGAAAATGAAAAGGGCTGAGCCCGGCCACGGCCGCGAGTTCATCCAGCGTCAGGCGGTGGGCCAGATTGGCGCGCAGGTAGTCGATGACGGGCGCGAAGCGCGGCGCGCCTTCGTCACGGGCCGCCCGCGGCACGCGCGCGTGGCGGCGGAATTCAGCCAGCAGCGCGTACAAGGCGCTATCGAAAGCCAGCGGTTCGCGCGCCTGCCACAAGGTGTCCAGCAGCGCGGTGACGCGCTGCGCGCCGGCCGCGTCATGGCCGACGGCCGTATCGAACCACCAGCCGCTTTCGCCGGTGACGCGGGCCACCACGTCGGGGTCCAGGTAGACCATGCGGTAGCGCCAGCCACCCTCGGTTTCGGCGCGGCCGGTGTGCAATTCATCGGGGTTCATCAGCACCACCGAGCCCGAGGGCGCCAGATGCTCCGCGCCGCGGTAACGGAAGCGCTCGACGCCGGACTCGATCGCGCCCAGCCCGTAGGCTTCATGGGTGTGAGGTTCGAAGGCGTAGCGGATGATGTGCGCGCGATACAGCTCCACGCCGGGCAGGTGCGCCGCCTGCCGGAACTCGGCGCGGTCGCCGGGATGCTCGAACGCCTGCGGCACGCCCGGCATGACGGGCGCGGCCAGGTCGGACGGGACATGATCGGCGGGGCGCATGGAGGGATTTAAGCATGCCGGCCGGGTCCGCTGCGCCCGGACCGGCGCGCCTAGGAGTCGGACATGTCGCGCGCCCGCGCCAGCAGCAGTTCCCGCTCGCGCGCATTGCGCGTCATGCCGGCCGCGCGTTCGAACTCGGCGCGCGCTTCGGCGCGACGCCCCAGCTTGGCCAGCAGATCCGCGCGCACGCTGGGCAGCCAATGGTAATTGGCCAGGGCGGGCTCCTCGGCCAAATGGTCGGCCAGGTCCAGCCCGGCCTGGGGGCCGAAGGCCATGCCCACGGCCACTGCGCGGTTCAGCTCCACCACCGGCGAGGGCATGGCTTGCGCCAGCGCGTCGTACAAGGCCACGATGTGCGGCCAGTCGGTGTCCTCGGGCGTACGCGCGCGGGCATGGCAGGCGGCCAGCTCGGCCTGCAAGGCATAAGGGCCGCGCGGCGCGCCCAGGCTGTCCGACAGCGCCAACGCCGCCAGCCCGCGGCGGATCAGCAAGGGATCCCAGCGGCCGCGGTCCTGCTCCATCAGCAGGACGGGGCGGCCTTGCGCGTCGGTGCGGGCATGCAGGCGAGAGGCCTGCAATTCCATCAGCGCCGCCAGTCCATGGACTTCGCTTTCGCCCGGCGCCAGCTGGGTCAGGATGCGGCCCAGGCGCAGCGCTTCGTCGCACAGCGCCGGGCGCATCCAGTCATCGCCCGAAGTGGCCGAATAGCCCTCGTTGAATATCAGGTAGATGACTTCCAGCACCGACGCCAGGCGCGGCGCGCGCTCCTCGGCCCGCGGGACTTCAAACGGCACGTTGGCCGCGGACAGGCTGCGTTTGGCGCGCACGATGCGCTGCGCGATGGTGGATTCGGATGCCAGGAAGGCGCGCGCGATCTCGGCCGTGGTCAACCCGCCCAAGAGGCGCAGGGTGAGCGCCGCGCGCGCCTCGGTGGACAGCAGCGGATGGCAGGCCGTGAACACCAGCCGCAGCAGGTCGTCGCCGATGTCGTCCTGGCGCGCGGCGTCCAGCGCGTCGACGAAATCAGGTTCGACGTCGGCCTGCAGGGCCTCCAGCTCGTGCCCGATCTGCTCGTGCTTGCGCGTATGCAGCGCGTCCAGCCGCAGGCGGTCGCGCGCGCGATTCTTGGCGGTAGTCATCAGCCACGCTCCCGGGTTGTCCGGCACGCCGGTTTCGGGCCAGCGTTCCAGGGCGGCGACCAAGGCATCCTGCGCCAGCTCTTCAGCCAGTCCGACGTCGCGCACCAGGCGCGCGACGCCGGCGATGACGCTGGCGGACTCGATCCGCCAGACCGCCTCGATGGCGCGATGCACGGCCTCCCGCGTCATGCGTTGGGCACTTCGCCGGGGACCATGTAAATCAGCTCCCACACATGGCCGTCCAGGTCCTCGAAGCCATGGGCGTACATGAAGCCGTGATCCTGCGGCTGGCGCGGAGCGGTGCCGCCGGCGGCGAGCGCGCGCTTCACCTGTTCGTCAACTTCGGCGCGGCTGTCGCAGGACAGCGCGATCAGCACCTCGGTGGTCTTGGTGGCGTCGGCCACCGGCTTGCCGGTGAAGGTCTGGAAAAAGTCCTTCACCAGCAGCATGACGTAGATGCTGTCGCTCACGACCATGCAGGCGCCCTGGTCGTTGGTGAACTGCGGATTGAAGCTGAAGCCCAGGCTCTTGAAGAAAGCCTGCGATTTCTGCATGTCGTTGATGGGGAGATTGACGAAGATCTGGTTGTGCATGATGTTCCCGCTTCCTTTTTAGTGTGAGTCCTGGCGCCTTTCTGCCAGGGTCTTGAGGTTGGCCAGCCCGTCTTCGAAGTCCTTCCCGACCATGCTGTCCATGTTGAAAAAGAGATGCATCAGTTTGGCGACGTAGTTCAGCCGGCCTTCCATGGCCCAGGTGACTTGTGTGCCGTCGCCGGCCGGCGTCAGGGTGAAGTTGACCTGGTTGACGGCGGAGAAGGGCTTCACGAAGGTCAGCCGCAAGGCCACGGACGAATCCGGCACGGCCGTTTCGATCTGCATTTCACCCACGCCCACTTCCTTGCTTTCCCAGGCGTAGGTTGCGCCCGGGCCCGCCGTCACGGCGCCATAGGTGCCCTTGATCGCCGGATCTTTCTTTTCGTAGGGGTTCCAGGTGTTGAACGCGTGCAGGTCATTGATCAGCGGGAACACGCGCGCCGGCGGCGCCTGGATGCGCGCGCTGCGTTCGACGCGGAAGGTGTCCGGGCGCGTGGCCGCGTAGGCCAGCACCAGCGCGATGGCGGCCAGGACGATGAGCAACAAGGTTTTCAGCATGAATCAGATCCGTTGATGGTAGGAGGAGCGATCGCGCTCATTGGCCGTTGCCGGGTATCTGCCGGAAGCGTTCGACGCCCTCGCTGGGGCCGAAGTCGTCCAGCTCGAAGACCTGGCGCACTTCGACGGCGCAGGACTGGCCGGGGAAAGGCTGGGGAAAGCGCAGCGCCCATTGCATGGCTTCCTCGCGCGAGCGCACCTGGATCATGGTGTAGCCGGCGATCAACTCCTTGGTCTCGGCGAACGGGCCGTCGACCACCGTGCGCTGATCCTTGTCGTACTGCACTCGCCAGCCCTTGGAGGAGGGGTGCAAGCCATTGGCGTCCAACAGCACGCCAGCCTTGGCCAGCGCCTCGTGATAGGACGCCATGGCGCCCAGCAGGCTTTCCTGCGGCATCACGCCGGCTTCACTGTCCGCCGTGGCGCGGACGATGATCATGTATCGCATTCCTGTGACTCCTGGATTCGGTAAACAAGGCCCGAAGGGGGGGCTTGTACTGGCACGACGAACGGCAAGACACGAAATCGACAAAAAAATGATGAACCTAGGGTAAGTACCAGGAAAATGGGTCCGCACACGGTTACAAAGGTACAGCCCTGGTTGCAGCGCGCCTCCATACACTCGCAGCGTCCACAACTTTGAACACCGATATGAAGATCCTGTGCAGTCTTGCCTTGCTGGCTTCCTTGCTGACGGGCTGTGCCGTCTATACCCCGAGCGGCGCGGTCATCGTCGATCCCCACGACGGCGGCGGCCGTGGGGGTTTCTGTCCGCCGGGCCAGGCCAAGAAAGGGAACTGTTGAATCGTGCGGCTGGCGCGCGCCAGCCGCCGGTCCAGCATGGGCCCTGTGCCTACATGAAGCACGGGCCCAGTTCGCGGACCTCCACCGTGGCCCATTGCGCGGCTGGGCACTCGGCCGCCAGCGCCAGCGCTTCTTCCCGGCTATCGCAGTTCAGCAGGAAGAAGCCGCCTATCATTTCCTTGGCCTCGGCATAGGGGCCATCCACCAGGGAACGTTCGCCGTCGCGGATGCGCAGGCGCACGGCTTCCGACTCGGACTTCAAGGATTCCGCGCGCGCCAACAGGCCGCGCGAACTCAGGTCTTCCGCATAGCGCAGCATTTGCGCATAGGCTTCGCGGCCCTCTTCGGGCGTGCGCTGGGCGCGCTGGCCCACCGGTTCGACGATGAAAAGCAGATAGGACATGGGATCTTCCAGTACGGACTGCCGATAAGGTTCGCCAGATTACCGCTATTTGTTGCGCCGGTGCCATCTTGCAATACACGCCCCGGCGTTCTTTGTAAGCAGAGGTAGACGGGGCTTATCCATCGTCCCGCAGCACTGCCGCTCCCGTGCGGGGATTCACCAGCGTGACGTTCTCCAGCGCCTGGATGCGCCAGGCGCCGGCCTGCCGCGTCAGCACGGCAAGAATCATCGTGTCGACGGCATGCACTCCCGCCGGATGGGCAGCGCCGGCCGAGAGGCGGCTCCAGAAGTGCACGATCGCCGCATCGCCGCCTACCGGCGTCACGTCGACGAGTTCGTTCGCCAGCGTGGAATCGCTATAGATGGTGGCGTGGATGGGGGCATGCATCTTGACGATTTCCTCGACGCCGCGCACATAGTGGCCGAACCGGTTCACAAACGTCGCGTCCTCATGGAACAGCGCGCCCAGCGCCTGCATGTCGTGGTCGTTCCAGGCCGCCTGGAACGCGCCTGGAATGTCCTCGGGATTCCGCATCTGTGTCATGTGGGTTGTCGCCAGTGTCTGTATAAAGAGAGGACGCCGTGCCTCGCGCCGTCATGCATAGCCGCAAGCATGAATAATGCGTCAGACTATGGAATCGGCGCCACCGGATTTGCAGCCTGATACGCGCTGCCGGCGCCTGCTCACATTGCGAAGGTCCCATGGCATCCCATACTCCCGCCTCCAAGGATGTGTCCGCCGCCGGCTGGCTGCGCTGGCTGCCCGGGCTGGCGGTGCTCAGGTCATACCAGGCCGCCTGGCTGCCCAAGGACCTGGCCGCCGGCCTGGTGCTGACGGCCATGCTGGTGCCGGTCGGCATCGCCTATGCCGAAGCGTCCGGCGTCCCAGGCGTCTACGGCCTTTATGCCACCATCATTCCACTATTGGCCTATGCGCTGTTCGGCCCCAGCCGTATCCTGGTGCTGGGTCCGGACTCCGCCCTGGCCGCGCCCATCCTGGCGGTGGTGCTCAGCGTTTCCGAAGGCGACCCCATGCGTGCGGTGGCCGCGGCCAGCCTGATGGCCCTGGTCGCCGGGGTGTTCTGCATCGTGATGGGCCTGCTGCGGCTGGGCTTCATCACCGAACTGCTATCCAAGCCGATCCGCTACGGCTACATGAACGGCATCGCGCTGACGGTGCTGGTCAGCCAGTTGCCCAAGCTGTTCGCGGTATCGATAGACGATGCCGGCCCCTTGACCGAATTGTGGCGGCTGGGGCGGGCGGTATTCATGGGCGAGGCCAACTGGTTTACCTTCGCCGTGGGAGGGGCGACCCTGGCGCTGATCCTGCTGCTGAAGCGCTACGATCGCGTGCCGGGCATCCTGATCGCCGTGATCCTGGCGACGCTGGCCGTCAGCCTGTTCCACCTGGACTCGCAAGGCGTGAAGGTGCTGGGCGAAATCCCGCAAGGTCTGCCCAAGTTCGTCTTGCCCTGGCTCAGCCATGCGGACCTGGTCAAGATCGCGCTGGGCGGTTGCGCGGTGGCGCTGATCGCCTTCGCGGACACCAGCGTGCTGTCGCGCACCTATGCCGCGCGCACCAACACCCGGGTCGATCCGAACCAGGAAATGGTGGGCCTGGGCGTGGCCAACCTGGCGGCGGGCTTCTTCCAGGGCTTTCCGATCAGCAGCAGCGCTTCGCGCACGCCGGTGGCCGAGGCGGCGGGTTCGCGCACGCAGGTGACAGGCGTGGTGGGGGCGATAGCAGTCGCGGTACTGCTGGTCGCGGCGCCCAATCTGCTGCGCTATCTGCCGAACAGCGCGCTGGCGGCCGTGGTGATCGCGGCGGCCATCGGCCTCTTTGAATTCAAGGACCTGCGCCGCATTTACCGCATCCAGCAATGGGAATTCTGGCTGTCGATGGCGTGCTTTGCGGGCGTGGCCGTGTTCGGCGCCATTCCGGGCATCTGCCTGGCGGTGGTCATCGCCGTGATCGAATTCCTGTGGGACGGCTGGCGGCCGCACTTCGCGGTGCTCGGCCGCGTGCCCAATCTGCGCGGCTACCATGACATGAAGCGCTATCCCAATGCCGCGCTGATCGACGGCCTGGTGCTGTTTCGCTGGGATGCGCCGCTATTCTTCGCCAATGCCGAACTTTTCCAGCAGCGCCTGATGGAAGCCGTGGAGGCCTCGCCCACGCCGGCGCGCTGGGTGGTGGTGGCTGCAGAGCCGGTCACCAGCGTAGACGTCACGTCGGCGGACATGCTGCGTGAACTAAGCCGCAGCCTGGCCCAGCAAGGCGCGGCGCTGCATTTTGCGGAAATGAAGGATCCCGTGCGGGACAAGCTCAAGCGCTTCGAACTGACGGAGGTGTTCGGCGACGACCGTTTCCATCCCACGGTGGGGAGCGCGGTGGACAGCTACCTGGAAAGCGCGGGCGGCAGGCATCCCGGAGATTAAGGCCCGCCTCGCTTGGGTCAGGCCATCAATACCGCGACCTGTTCGCCGAACAGGATCAGCGCAATGACGATCATGGCCAGGCCCGAAAACTGGCTGACCCTGCGCGCGGCGACCGGGCGCGATTGCAGTACCGCCTTCGACCCCAGGCCCACCAGGGTATAGATGACGGCGCAATTGAGGATCTGCAGGATCCCCAACGCCGTGATCTGCGTGGATATCGGCCAGGCGCCGTCGCGGCTGGTGAATTGCGGCAGCAGGGCCAGGAACAGCAGGATGGCCTTGGGATTCACGCCGCTGACGGCGAAACCTCTTGCGGCCCAGCCCAGCCAATGCCCCGCGGCCTGCGCATCGCCCGCCTTGGGCTCGGCGGGATGCGCCAGCACGGTGGCCCCGAGCCAAAGCAAATACGCCGCACCGACCAGGGTCAGGACGGTGAGGATCGCGGGTTCGCTCGCCACCAGGGCGCCTATGCCCGCCGCGACCACCATGGTGATCATCAGATAGCCGGTCAACATCCCCGCCACGGCGGGAAGGACGGCCTTGTCCCGCAAGCCGGCGGATATGGCATAGGCCCAATCCGCGCCCGGGACGACAACCAAAGAAAGCGAAACAAGCCAAAACGCCACCAGATTGCCGGTTTCCAACTGCATACCCCAAATGAATCTCAGGCGGGGAATGTTATCGGCGAAGCAGGGGGAAGTGCTTCTTCCATCTACCGCAAGAATTGAAGTTCTGGGTAGAATCTTCCTCATGGATGACCTAGATAGAAAAATTCTTGCGCAGCTACAGGAAGACGGCCGCATTTCCATCACGGACCTGGCGGAACGGGTCGGCTTGAGCCTGTCTCCGTGTCATCGGCGGCTGCGGGCGCTGGAAGAGGCGGGCGTCGTCAGCGGCTATGGCGCGAACATCAATCTGGCCGCGGTCGGGCTGAATTTTTCGGCCATCGTCTTCGTCACCATGCGCGAAGGCAGCAGCGACCGGGTGTCGGCGTTCGAGGCCGCCCTGGCCGATATTCCCGAGGTGGTGCAGGCGCAGCGGCTGTTCGGCGACCCGGACTACATGCTGCACGTCGTCACCCAGGACTTGCCGGCGTTCCAGGCGCTCTATGACCGGGTGCTGTCGGCGTTGCCCAGCGTGCTGCGGTTGAGGTCGACGCTGGTGATGAAGAACGTGCTGAGGAACCGGCCTGTGCCGCTCTGAGGCGGACGGAGAGACAGGCCGCGCGGCTGCGCGGCCTGGACCCGGATCAGGATTTTGTGGCGGAGGCGGGAGCGGCCGCCGCGGCGCCAGGCGCCGCGCCCTGCGCCGCCTTTTGCGCGGGCGCAATGTCCATGATGAGTTCCACGCGCCGGTTGGCCGCGCGGCCCGCCGGGGTGTCGTTGGACTCGATGGGACGGGTCTCGGCGTAGCCAACGGCGCGCAGGCGCTGGGCCGATACGCCGTCGCGGACCAGTTCGCGCAGCACGCTGGTGGCGCGGCTGCTGGACAGTTCCCAGTTGGACGCGAATTGCCGGGTCTGGATGGGCACCGGGTCGCTGTGGCCCTCGACCGAGACCTGGTAGTCGTTCTTGTTGAGGATGGCGGCCAGGCGCTTGATCACGTCCAGGCCGGTGGGGCTGAGGGTGGCCTGGCCGGACGGAAACAGCAGTTCATTGCTGATGCGAAAGCTCACCGACTGTTCGTTGATGATCACGTCCACCGATTTGCCCAGGTCGCCCAGGCCCAGCGATTCCTTGGAGGGCGCGCGCAGCGGCGGGGCGGCGTCGGCGACGATCTCGCCTTCCTGGGCCGGCTGCGCCGGCGTGGTCGCGGCGGCGGCCGCCGGCGTCTCGGTCTGCGCCCAGCTTGCGGGAATCTGGACGGCGTCGAATTCGGAATACTCGCCGTCGTAAGTGGGCAGGCCGCTGGCCGCCAGCGTGCCGACCAGCTCCACCGGCTGTTCCGATTGGCCGAATGCGCCGCCATGCAGGCGCGTGAGCGCCAGCAGCACGACCAGCATGGCCAGGAGCAGGGTGATCAGGTCCAGGTAGCTGAGCAGCCAGTTCTCGGAATCCTGTTCGACGGTTTCCTCGACGTGCCAGCGGGCATAGCGGTCCTTGCGGTCGCTCTGGCTGGGACGCCAGCCGCTGTTGGCCGCCGCTTTCTCGGCGCGCAGCTGGGCCTGGCGGGCCTGCTCGATCCGCTGCGCCAGGGTGGGGGAAATCAGGCTCATTGGCGCGCGGCGGCAGGACGGGCGATGGAGACGGGCTGGGCTGCGGCGGGTTTGGCCGCGGGTTTGATCTGACCTTCCGCCTTGGCTTGCGCGGCCTGCGGCTTGGCGTCCGCGCCGCCATCGTAGATCTCGTCTTCGACGTGCATGACGAAGGAGTTCAGGGTTTCGCGCACTACCGCGGGGCCGCGCTTCTCGCACATCATGGCGATGCCTTGCAGCACCATGTTCATGGATTCGACGCGCCTTGCGGTGCGGCGTTCCAGCTTGAGCGCGATGGGCTTGCAGACCAGGTTGGCCAGCAGGATGCCGTAGAAGGTGGTCATCAGGCCGATGGCCAGCTGCTGGCCGATCATCTGCATGCTGCCGTCGCCCAGCACCGACATCAGGTTGATCAGGCCCACCAGCGTGCCCAGCATGCCGAAGGCCGGGGCGAAGGTGGCCATGACGCGGAACATCTGCGCCTCGGCCTGCTCGCGGGCGCGCAGCCGCGCCACGCGCCATTGCAGCAGCTCGATGATCTGGTCTTCGGGCGTGTTGTCGATGATCAGCTGCACGCCGGTGCGCAGGAAGGGGTTGCTGACCTTCTTGAGTTCCTGCTCGACCTTGCGGACGTCGGTGTTCATCCACAGCTGGGCCATGGACACCAGTTCCTCGATGTCGCGCTGCTGGTCGTGCTGGTCGTTGCGAAAGACGGTGCGCACCAGCTTGAAGACGCGCAGCACTTCCGGCAGCGGATAGGCGATGAACACGGCGGCCGCGGTGCCGCCCAGCACGATGGCCAGGCCCGGCAGGTTGATGTACATGCCGGGGTCGGTGGCGGCCAGGGCCACGACGATAACCAGGGTAAGCAGGCCGACGGCGGCGCCGATGACGGTAGACGGATTCATGGATCTTGCCCGATAAACATAGGCATCCCGTACGCGGAATGCCGGATTTCGGGGAATTCTAGCCAGGGCAGGTCCGAGTCAATCGGCCGGAAAACGGGGCGAAAAGGGCGGTAAGCGGCGGCTTGGACCGGGCGGGCGGCGCGCGTCGTCCCGGAAATAATGGGGGCGGATAAGGCGCGGAATCGTCCTGCGTCTGGCGCCGGCATGCCGCGGGTCCGGCATCAGCCCTGGCCAGGCTTGCGGGCGAACCATTCCTCGCGCGTGATCTCCCAGATTTCCGTGGGCAGCCGTCCGCTGACGTAACCGCGCTCTTCGGTGGCGACCAGGCGCATGCCGCCGCGCTCCGAGATGCGGCGCGAAGCCGCGTTGACGGAGGCCTTGGGCGCGCGCAGCAGCGGCTTGCCCAGCACCTCGAACCAGTAGGCGGTGGCGGCTTCGCTGGCCTCGGTCATGTAGCCCCGGCCGTGATGGGCGGGGTCCAGCCAAAAACCGCGGTTGTTCCAGGAATCGTCGTCCATCAGGCTGACGATGCCGATCAGGTTGCCGGGGTTCTCACGGGTGCGGATGGACCAATGCCACTCCTTGCCCTGGCGCATCGCAGGGATCGCCACTTGCTCCAGATAGTTGCGAGCGCCGTCGGGCGGGTAGGGCCATGGCACCTGGTCGACCAGGTAGCGCACCACTTCCCACTGCGGAAACAGGCGCTGGATGGCCTCGGCGTCGCCGATTTCCAAGGGCTGCAGGACCAGGCGGTCGGTGGCAAGAGGGGGAAACAACGGAGCTTCAGGCATGGCTGCTGGGGTGGGCGCCGCGTACCGGCGGCATATATGTATATCATGAGCGTCATCTGGCGGCGTCTCGCCCGGCGCCGCCGCAGCATTGGAGCAAAAACATGAATACCCCCAACGAAAACGTCAGCATGGCGCTTTTCTGTGATTTCGAGAACGTGGCGCTGGGCGTACGCGACACCAAGTACCAGAAGTTCGATATCCGGCCGGTGCTGGAACGGCTGCTGCTCAAGGGCAGCATCGTGGTCAAGAAGGCCTATTGCGACTGGGAGCGGTACAAGGAATTCAAGGCCCCCATGCACGAGGCCAATTTCGAACTTATCGAGATCCCGCACGTGCGCCAGTCGGGCAAGAATTCCGCCGACATCCGGTTGGTGGTCGACGCGCTGGACTTCTGCTACACCAAGTCGCACGTCAATACTTTCGTGATCATCAGCGGCGATTCCGATTTTTCGCCCCTGGTGTCCAAACTGCGCGAGAACAACAAGAAAGTGATCGGCGTGGGCGTGAAGCAGTCCACCTCGGACTTGCTCATCGCCAACTGCGATGAATTCATCTTCTATGACGACCTGGCGCGCGAAGGCCAGCGCGCGGCGGACGCGCGCCGCGACAACCGTGGCGGCGCCGCCGCGGGCCAGCAGCGCCGCACGCCCGACGAGGAACGCCGCCGCAAGGAAGAGCTGGAGGCCCGCAAGACCCAGGCCGTGGAAATGGTCGCGGAAACCTTCGAGGCGCTCATGGCCGAACGCGGCGACAGCGGCAAGATCTGGGCGTCCGCCCTGAAGGACGCCCTCAAGCGCCGCCGCCCGGATTTCAACGAGTCCTACTACGGCTTTCGCGCCTTCGGCAACCTGCTGGACGAGGCGCAGTCGCGCGGCCTGCTGGAAGTCGGGCGCGAGGAAAACGCCGGCACCTATGTGTTCCGCGACAGCGCAGGCGGCGCGCCGGCAGTGAACCGAGCCCCCGTCGATGGCGGATCCCGTTCTGCCTCGACTCGTCAGCCGGCGGCGGCTGAGACCGGCGATGCGCCAGTCGGAGCGGCTCAGGAAGAATCCCGTTCCCGCTCCGGCCGCAAATCGCGCGGCGGGCGCAAGTCGGGCGGCGAGGGCAGGGGAACCGGCCAGGTCGCCGAGCAGGAAGCCGGCGGTGAGAGCGCTGCCGCAGCCTCCGAAGTTTCGCCCGTGGTGTCTTCCGCGCAACCCTCGGCCGAAGCGCCGGCCAAGGCGCCGGCTCCAAGCGTGCCAGCCGCGCAATCGTCCGCTACCGCGCCGGCGACCGCGCAGGCCGACGCCGCCCGGCAGCCCGGCGAACAAGCGGATGCCGCCAAGCTGGATGCCATGCGGGCCGACGCCCTGGCTCGGGCGCAGGAATCGAAACCCGTCCAACCCTCGCGCCTGCCGCCCATGCCCAAGCCTTTGCCGCAGGCGCGTCAGCCGCTGCCGGCGGTGAACATCGCTGAATGGACCTTTGCCCAGCCTGCCGCGGAAAACCGCAGCCAGCCCGCGAGCAAGACGCCTGCCAAGATGTCCGACCCGTTCGAGGGCGGCATGGCCAGGATTGCCGCAAGGGACGAGGCCAAGGCCGGCAAGCCGGTCGCGGATACGCCTGCGGCGGCAGAACCCGCAGCCGACAAGCCCGCTGCGAAGCGGGCCACGACCCGCAGCGGTCCCGCCGCCAAGAAGACCGCCGCCAAGACCGCCTCCAAGACCTCTGCCAAGACCGCGCCAGCGGCGGCGGCCGAGCCAGTGGCGGCGGCATCCGAAGCGCCCGCCAAGCCTGCCCGCAAGAGCGCCGCCAAGACCGCCAGCAAGGCGGCTCCCCGCGCGCGCCGGGCCAGCAAGACGGCCGAGGAATCCTGAAGCCCGGGCCTCAGGGCTGACAGCGCTTAACCGCCCGGGCCGCCGTAACGGCCCGGCGTGGCGCCCAGTTCGCGCTTGAACATGGCAATGAAGGCGCTGACGTTGTCATAGCCCAGCTCCAAGGCCACTGTGGTCACGGCCGCGCCTTCGGCCAGCATCTCCTGCGCCCGCATCAGACGGGCGCGCTGCCGCCAGGCGCCCAGGGTCAGACCGGTTTCCGCCAGGTAACGGCGCGCCAGCGTGCGCGGCGACATGCCGATGGCGGCGGCCCATTCTTCCTGTGTCCGGGGGTCCGAAGGCTGGTCCGATAGCGCAAGCGCCAACCGTTGCAGCCGCGCGTCGCGCGGCAGGAGCAGGGGCCGGCCGGCATGCGGCAGGGTTCTGATCTCATCCCGGATCACCTCGATCAGGCGGCTGCGCGTCGGGTCGATGGCGCTGTCGCTCCAGGATGCGGCGCGGTCCACGGCGGCCCGCAGCAAGTCCGAGGCGTGCAGCACACAGGGCGCGGCGGGCAGCCCCGCGCACGCTGCCGGGCTCAAGTACGCGCTGTAGCCGGCATACGGACCATGCGAGTACAGCCCGTGCGGCACGTCGGGGGGTATCCAGACCGCCTGTCGGGATGCCACCACCCATTGATGGTCTCCCGCATAGACCGTCAGCAGGCCTTGATAGGCGCCCAACAGCTGCCCCCGCGCATGCTGATGCATGGCGGTATGGCGCAGCGCGCCGTCCTGGCTGCGCACGGCGATCAGCCTGGGGCCGCCGCCGGCGCGGGTGCGTCCGGGGTCGAGCAGGGGAGCATTGGGAGCAGGCAGTGCCATTGGCAGAAACACCGTATTGAATGGCGAAAACCGCGCAGACTTGCCACGCGGGCGCATCTATCGTAACTCCTGTCTCGAACGCCTACAGGAGCACAACATGAAAGCAAGCGACGTCCTGCCCGACGGCAGGGATCTGGGCCAGTTCAACGGCGTGGCCGTCCGCAAGGGAACGGTGGGGGCTTTTCTCGCCAACGCTCGCGTCTGCCTCGATCCGCAGGCGCCGGCCCAGGCCGTGGCCGATGCGCGCAGGGACATCCTGGAGGCCTTGCCGGCGTTGAATGCGCTGGGACTGTTCGAGGTGCTGCAAGTGCGCGATCCTGCGCTGCGCGCGTGGTTGTTTGAAATGGGCGCGGCGGCAGGCTGAGCCCAGGCTATGCGGACGACCAGCAGCCAGGTCCGGTGCTCTATCATGCATGCTTTGGATACGGGCCGCGCGCTGCGCAGCGGCTCATTGCCTCGGATTACGCATGCAATACGTTCTGGTCAGTTCCTGTCTGTTGGGCAACCCCGTGCGCTACGACGGACGCGGCGTGTCCCATGACAACGCCGTGCTGGCCCGCTGGCGGGACGAGGGCCGGGTGGTGGCGGTCTGTCCGGAAATGGCGGGCGGCATGCCGGTTCCGCGCCCGCCCGCCGAGATCGAGCCGGACTCGGACGCCGCCGCCGTGTTGGCTGGCCGCGCCCGGGTGATGGCGGTGTCGGGCGAGGACGTCACCGCCCCCTTCGTGCACGGCGCGCAAGCCGCGCTGGAAGCCGCGCGCAAGCATGGCATCGGCATCGCGGTACTGAAGGAGGGCAGTCCTTCTTGCGGCAGCGGCTACGTGTACGACGGCCATTTCGCCGGCCGCAAGCAGCCCGGCGTGGGCGTGACGGCCGAGCTGCTGGCCCGGGCCGGCCTGCGCGTCTTCAGTGAAAAGCAATGGGATGAGGCCCAGGCCTGTCTGGCCGGCCTGGAGGCGGCCGATGGGCGCTGACGTGGGCGACCTGCTGGTGCTGCTGGCCGTGGCAGGCTGCGCGGTCCTGGCCTGGAAGGCGGCCGTGCGCACCGGCCGCAGCAAAGGCCTGCTGCGTGCGGCCGCCGGCGTAAGCCTGGCCCTGTCCGCGCTCTTTTTCTACGCCTGGTACGCGCAATACCTGAAGTGGGATTTCAACGAGCTGGGCCGTTACTACGACCCGGTCGAGCAGGTGGTCTACACGGATTCGGGATTCGTCTGGATCCTGCCCGCCGGCGTCATGCTGGCCATCGGCCTGCTGTGCGCCTGGCGCGGCTGGCGCCGCTGAGCCGCCAGCCGCTTCCTGTCTCACGCGCTCATTCGCTGCGGATGTTGGCCTGCTTCACGATCTGGCCGTTATCGGCATATTCCTTCTGCACCTGGGCCGTGAACTGCTCCACCGTGCCGGGCGACATGATGTTCAGCGCGTCCGTCAGCGGCTTGTTGATGTCCGGCATGGCGGCGATGCGGTTGATCAGGCCGTTGATGCGCTGACGGAAATCCGGACTGGTGCTGGCCGGCGCGAAAAACCCGAAAGTGGATGTCATGTTGGCCATGGGGTAGCCCAGTTCGGCCAGCGTGGGCGTGCCGGGCCGTCCCGGCAGCCGGGCGGGCGAACCCACCGCCAGCAGCGTGAGCTTGCCTTCGTCGATCAGCGCATTGACCGGACCTGAGGCATTCACCAGCATCAGCGTGAACTGGCCGCCGAGAGCGTCGGGCACCATCTGCGCCATGCCCTTGTATGGCACGTGCGTGATGCGTACGCCCGTCTGGCCATTGATCTGCTCCAGCATCAAATGCCCCAGCGACCCCACGCCGGCCGTCGCCAGCGACAGGCCGCCGGGATCAGCCTTGGCCTGGGCCAGCATGTCCTGGAAGGTCTTGCCCGTGAACTTCGGGCCGCCCACCAGATAGACCGGCGAATACATCACGGACGCCACCGGCGCCAGATCCTTCAAGGGGTCGTACAGCGTCTTCATCACATGCGGCGACAGCGTGACGGGGCTGACGGCGGTAAAGGCCAAGGTGTTCTCGTCGTGGGCCCGCGCCACCGTGTTCATGCCTATCATGCCGCCCGCGCCGCCGCGGTTCTCGACCACCACGGGCCGGCCCAGTTCCGCCGCCAGCTTCTGCGCGAAGGCGCGCGCGGTGTTGTCGACGATGCCGCCCGCGCCATAGGGCACGACGATGGTCATGGCCTGGGTCCGGGCGTCGGCCTGCGCGTGCGCGGCGGCGGAGAACGCGCAGGCTGCGCCGATGGCGCACAGCCCCGCGATCCGCTTGAAATCCAACATGCTTTCCCCTTGTCTATGCCCGGCGGCCTGTCCGCCGGGACGCGGCGACGGTCCTTCAATGAGGCGCGCCGGCATGCAGTGTGGGCAGGCCGGCGCGGCGGGACAAGCGGGAATACCCGGAATGCCGTATCAGTGCGCGCGGTAGCCGCGGCTGGTCATGCAGGAATCAAGCGCCCGGTTGTAGGAGTCCACCATGACCTGGGTGGTCCATTGCGTGATGGTGGCCGGGTCGTAGCCGCTCTGGTTCATGGCCCAGCGCTGGCAGTCCAGGGTGGCGCTGGCCTGCGCGCTGTTGACGGGCGGCACGGATTCGTACTGCACCGGCTCGTACTGGGGCTGGGGCGCGCTGTACACGGGCTGCGCTTCGTACACCGGCGCGTTGTAGACGGGGGCCGCGTAGACCGGCGGGCTGGTGTAGCCCACGCCCGACGAATAGACGCCGGCCTGGGTGTACGAGGGTCCGGAATCGGCCGCCAGCAGCAGGCCTATGGTGGCCAGGGCGAACGCGCCGCCTATCCACCAGCCATCGGAACTGCTGCCGCCGCCATGGTAATTGTGATATCCGCCGTGGTATCCGCCACCGTGATATCCGCCGTGGCCGCCGCCCCAATAGCCGCCGCCACGTCCGCCAGCCATGGCAGGCGCGCTTGCCACGGCCAATGCCAGCGCCGCGACGATGGCCATCCGGCCAGAAAACCGCTTCATGATCTTGCTCCTGATCCGCCTCGGGCCCAGCGTAACGCCAGACTCGGACCGATATTGCCACTTTACCGCCTGGCCGCTTCCATAAAGTGTCTCAAGCGCTACGGAGATTTCAACTGATTTCAGCGGGAGGCTGACGGGTCCTGGCGGTCGGGCCAGTTGTTGCAGGAACGCGACTCGCCGGGGCGCAGCGTGATCTGCGGTTTGTCGTTGAAATACGCCGCGTCGCGGTCCAGCGTCATGTAGGTTTCGTAGCCCGTCTTCTCCACGCACCAGTTCCAGAAGTACACCTGCGCTCCGTGGATCATCATCGATTCGGCGCGCCATTCCTTCAGGGCCTCGAACGCGGCGCTGCCGTCGGACGCGCTGCGGGTTTCATTGCGGAACTGCTCTCGGCCATAGGGAAAGGTGCTGCTGATCAACACCACCCGAGCATCGGCCAGAGGCTGGGAATTTTCGTCCAGCACGGTGGCGCGGGCATCGGGCTGCATGGTCTTGTACACGGGGTAGGGCACGCAACCCGAAAGCAGGCTGGCGAGCGCCAGGATCGCAATAGTTGGCAAGCACTTTGGGAAGGACATTGCAATGGTTGTATCCGTTGTGGGAACCGTGGGTAAAACCAGTGGCTAAAAGCGCGGAAGGGTAGTATTTTCTCGCGATGATTACGGCACGACCCTCTTCTTTACCGCAAGACAAGCGTCTCACCAAGGGTGAACGTACACGGGCTCAACTTCTGGAGGTCGCGGCGGCGGAATTCGCGGAACGCGGATTTCAGCATACCCGGATCAGCGACATCGTCGCCCGGGCCGGCGTGACCCAGCCTGTCTTCTATCAATACTTCGCCGGCAAACAGGCGGCCTACGACGAACTCGTGGGCCTGTTCGCGCAGCGCCTGCGCCAGGCCATCGGCCAGGCGCGCATGCCGGACGGCCTGCAAGACGCCGGATTGGACAGCCGCGTCCGCCTGGGCGTGAGCGGCCTGCTCGCCATTCTGCAGGAAGATCCGAACCTGACGCGCATCGGCTTCTTCCAGGCCGCCGAGGCCGAGGCGCTCAAGAACGAGCTGGCGGCGATGATCGCCGACAACGTGAGGGCCGAGCAGCAGGTGGGCCTGCTCCGCGAGGACATTCCGGCCGACTGGTACGCCCAATCCATGATGGGCATCATTGAACGGTTCACGCGGCAGGAGCCGGATGCGGCCGGGCAGCAGGCCCTGGCGGAAGTCATCACCAGCCTGCTGCTGGACGGGATACGAAAGCCACTCCGACAAGCCTCCTAGCCGGAGGCTTTTTTTTTGGCCGGACTCTGGTTGCGGTCCGGGCCTGAATCGCGGGCGCGCCCGTCCGGCCCTCAAGCCCAGGTTTCTTGCAGATACATCCATTGCGGCTGGCCGCCGGGCCGGACGGCAAACAGCGCCGTCGCCCGCCGCTGGGTCGCGCCCGCGCTCCAGGCGTGGCGTTCACGGTAGCTCAGCAAAACCGAATCCGCGCTGGCGTGCAGCACGGCCAGCTCGTCGATGTCGATCTTCAGACCGGGGCGGGCGCCTCGCAACCTGCCGAACAAGGCCGGCAAAGCCTCCGCGGGCAGGCGCTGGCCGTCGGCCGCGATCATGCTGAAGCCGGGCGAAAAGTCCTCGAGCAGGCTGGCCAACTGCGAGTCGGGAGCATCGGGCGAGCCTATCCACTGTTCGATACGGGAATGGACGTCGAGAGTCAGGCGCAGGCAATGGGAAGAAAGATCTGACATGGGAAGGATCCATGGAAAGGGTGCGCCATTCTAGGAGCCGTGTTGTTCCCGAAAAACGACCTGTCGATGGATATACTGTTCGTGTTTTATTGACAATCTATCCAGGCCTTCCATGATCAATCTGAATCGTCTGGCAATGTATGCGGCGGTAGCCGAGGCCGGTTCTTTTACGGCGGCGGCCGAGGCGCTGGGCACGACCAAGGCGGTGGTCAGCTTCAACGTCAAGCAGTTGGAACAGGAACTGGGCGTGGCGTTGCTGACGCGCAGCACCCGGCGGCTGGCGTTGACCGAAGCGGGCGAAGGCTTCTACGGCCACTGCGCGCGCCTGCTGCGCGACGCCGAGGCGGCGGTGGACGAGGCGCGTTCCGGCCAGACGGCCTTGTCGGGCAGCCTGCGGGTGACGGCGTCGGTGGACTACGGCAACCGGGTGGTGGCGCCGGCGCTGGCGGCATTCGCGCGCGCGCATCCCGCCTTGCGGGTGGATTACCGCGCCGGGTCGGCGCATGCGGACCTGATCGCCGAGCGTCTGGACCTGGCCATACGGGTGGGGATGTTGGAGGATTCCAGCTACCGCGCCACGCGCATCGGCCAGTTCAAGCTGTGGATCGTGGCCAGTCCGGACCTGTTGGCGCAGCACGGCGCGCCGCGCACGCCGCAGGCGCTGGCAGCGTTGCCCTGGCTGGCCAACCGCCCTGGCCGCAGCGATCGCTGGCGGCTGACGGACAGCAAGGGCCGCGAGCACGAGCTGCGCGTGGCGCCCGTGGCGCAGGCCGACACGGCCTCGGCGCTCCTGGCGTTCGCCGAGGCCGGATGCGGCGTGGCCGCGTTGCCGGAATGGCTGCTGGAAGAGCCTTTGGCGCGCGGCTCGCTGCAACGCCTGCTGCCTTCGTATGCGCTGCCGCGCCTGGAGGTCTACGCGGTCTATCCCGACACTCGCCACGTCAGCGTCAAGGTTCGGCGCTTCATCGATTTCCTGCGGGAGCGGCTGGGGCCGTCCGGCAAGGCTTAAGGCCGGCGCATGGTCCTTTGAATGCGAACGGGCCGTGGCCTCGCGTCTCAGCGCTCCAATGCCGGCGTGCCGCCCGCGCCCAAGTCCCAATACAGTCCCGTCATCAGGCTCAACGCCTGCCGCAGCAAAGCCGGCGGCAAGTGTTCATTCGGCGCGTGCTGGGAACAGCCTGGATAGGAGTGCGGCACCCAGATCGTGCGCAGGCCCAGCACGTCGGTGAAGATGTCGTTGGGCAGGGAACCGCCCAGGTTGGGCAGCACCGCGGTCTTGGCGCCGGAGGTGCGCTCCAGCGAATCCACCGCCCAGCGCACCCAGGCGTCGTCGGGGTCGATGCGGGTGGCGCGGAACATGTTCTCGCGCGTCAGCGTGATCTGGACCATGGGAAAGCCCTGGCGGTCCAGGTGGCGGCGCAGGGCGGGGACCAGATCGTCCGGATCCACGCCCACCACGAAGCGCAATTGGCAGCGCGCCCAGGCGCGCGGCGGAATGGCGTTGACGGGCGTGTCGGGATTGCCGGTCTTGTACGCCAGCACCTCGAACGAGCACCAGCCGAACACGCGTTCGGCCGGCGACAGGCCCGGCTCGCCCCACCAGGGCTCGATCTCGGGCCCGTCGGCGCCGCCGTCCACCTGGCAATCGGCCAGGGCGCGCCGCACGGCGTCGGGCAGTTCACGCGGCACCCATTCCGGGATGCGGATCTGGCCGGAGGGCGAAACCAGGGAGGAGATGGCATGGGCCAGCTGGATGCCCGGGTTGGAGATCAGGCCGCCCCAGTTGCCCGAATGATGTCCGCCCGCGCGGGCCTCGATGCTCAGGTCGAAGTTCAGGCTGCCGCGCGCGCCGAGGAAGATGGTTGGGCGTTCGGCGCTCAGCCGCGGGCCGTCGGAGGCGATGAGCAGGTCCGCCGCCAGCATTGCGCGATGCTCCTCGCACAGGTCGCGCAGGCCCATGGAGCCGGTTTCCTCACCCATCTCGATCAGGTACTTGGCGTTGAAGCCCAGCTTGCCGCGCGTTTCCAGCACCAGGCGCAGCGCCTCCATGTTGATGCTGTGCTGACCCTTGTTGTCGGCGATGCCGCGGCCATACCAGCGGCCCTCGGACTCGGTCAGCGCCCAGGGCGACAGGCCTTCCTTCCATTCCTTTTCCAGGCCGCGGATGACGTCCCCATGGCCGTAGCCCAATACGGTGGGCAGGGCGGGGTCCTCGATGCGCTCGGCATACAGGAACGGCGCCAGCGCCTTGGGGTGCGTCAGCGTGCGGCAGGTGAAGCCCAGGGCCTCGAAGGCGGGCCGGATCTCGGCTTCCAGGTAGGCGGCGAGTTCGGGCGCGCGCGCGGGGTTCTGGCTCTCGGTGGGCTGGGCCAGGCGGCGAGCCAAGAGCGCGCGGAAGGCGCCGGAATCAAAACACTGTTCCGCCTGGGCGATGGCTTGTGCGCGGGTCATGATGGCTGGGCTCCGTTGGAGGTAGGGGGATAGAGGTGGCAGGCCACCACGGATTGTTCGCGCCGGACCAATGCCGGGCGCTCGGTCTTGCATTGCGCCATGGCTTGCTGGCAGCGCGGATGGAACGGGCAGCCCGGGGGCGGACGCAGCGGGTCCGGGAACGACAGGCCCAGGCCCATGTCGGGTATGCCCAGGCCGGGTTCGGGCGTCAGCACCGAGGCCAGCAGCGCCTGCGTGTAGGGATGGCGCGGATCATGGAACAGCTGCGCGGTGGCGGCGGATTCCACCACCCGGCCCAGGTACATCACCGCCACCTGGGTGGCGATGTGCTCCACCACCGCCAGGTTGTGGCTGATGAAGACATAGGTCAGATTGAACTCGCGCCGCAGGTCCATCAGCAGGTTCATGATCTGCGCTTGCACCGACACGTCCAGCGCCGAGGTCGGCTCGTCGCAGATGACGATCTCGGGATGCATCACCAGCGCCCGCGCAATCGCCACGCGCTGGCGCTGCCCGCCGGACAACTGGCCCGGCGTGTTGTGGGCTAGCCGCGGCGGCAGGCCCACGCGCTCCAGCATTTCGATGGCCTTGTGTTGCTTCGGATTGGCGATGCCGTGCACTTCCAGCGGCAGCGACACGATGGAAGCGATGGAGCGGCGCGGATTGAGCGAAGAATACGGATCCTGGAAGATAGGCTGGACGCGGCGGGCGAGCGCGCGCCGGCCCAGGCTGCGGATGTCCTGGCCGTCGAGCCGGATCGCGCCTTCGGTGGGCGGCGTCAGCCCCAGCAGCATGCGCGCCAGCGTGGATTTGCCGCAGCCGGATTCGCCCACGATGCCCAGCACCGCGCCGCGCTCCACCGCCAGGTCCACGCCATTGACGGCGTGCAGCGTGCTGCGCGGCCGGAACATGCCCGACCGGATCGAGAATTGCCTGCTGACGGCCTCGGCTTGCAGCAAGGGGCTCATGCCGGGACTCCTTCGGATTCGAGGATGCAGCGCCATTGCTGGCCCGAGACGGCGCCATGCACGGGCACCTCATGGCGGCATTGCGGCTGGGCGTGCGGGCAGCGGTCGCGGAAGGCGCAGCCTTGCAGCTCGCCCACCAGCGCGGGCACGACGCCGGGTATGGTGCCCAGCGCCTCGCCGGGCGGCGTGCGTCCAGGTACGGGGATACAGCCCAGGAGCCCCTGGGTGTAGGGATGACGCGGCGAGGCGAACAGTTCCGCCACCGGTCCTTCTTCCACGATCTGGCCTGCGTACATCACCGCCACCTGGCGCGCGATGCGCGCCACCACGCCCAGGTCGTGAGTGATCAGCACCATGGCGATGCCCAGCTCGGCCTGCAGGTCGGCCAGCAGGCGCAGGATCTGCGCCTGGATGGTGACGTCCAGCGCGGTGCTGGGCTCGTCGGCGATCAGCAGTTCCGGTCCGCACATCAGCGCCATGGCGATCATCACGCGTTGGCGCAGGCCGCCCGACAACTGGTGCGGATACTGCGACAGGCGCTGCGCCGCCGAGGCGATGCCGACCTTCTCCAGCAGTTCCACGGCGCGGTCGCGCGCCTGCCGCGCGCCGGCCTTGCAGTGGTGGATGTAATGCTCGGTCAGCTGCTCGCCGATGGCGTAGGCGGGATTCAGCGCCGTCATGGGTTCCTGGAAGATCATCGCCATCTTGCTGCCGCGCAAGGCGTTGATGCGGCCGCCGCGCGCGGCCGAGAGGTCTTCGCCCAGCACCGCCAGCCGGCGCGTGCTGCGGCGGGCAGCCTTGGGCAAGAGCCCCATGATGGCCAGCGAGGTCATGGACTTGCCGCAGCCGGATTCCCCCACCAGGCACAGCGTTTCGCCGCGCCGGACCTGGAAGGAAACGTCGCGCACCGCATGCAGCGGGCCGCGCGGCGTGGCGATGTCCACGGTCAGGCCCTGCACATCCAGCACGATGTCGGTGTCGCTCATGCTCAGGCCCTCTCTTCAGGCGTCAGGAGTTGATGCAGCCCGTCGCCGGCCAGGTTGATCGCGAAGATCAGCAAGGCCAGCGCCGACCCGGGGATGGCGATCAGCCAGAACGAGAAGAACATATAGGCCTTGGCCTCCGAGATCATCAGGCCCCACGACGGCAGCGGCGGCTGCACGCCCAGGCCCAGGAAGGACAGGGAGGCTTCCAGCAGGATGGCGCTGGCGGCTTCCAGCGTGGCGATCACGATCAGCTGCGGCACCACGTTGGGCAACACTTCGCCCCAGACGATGCGCCAGGTGGACGCGCCCGCCGCCTGCGCCGCGGCCACGTATTCCAGCGAGCGCACCTGCTGGGTGGCGCTGCGCATCACCACCGCGTAGCGGTCCCACTTGAGCAGCCCCAGGACCAGGATCACCACCCAGAGCGAGCCGCCGACGATGGCGACGGTGGCCAGCGCCACCAGGATCACGGGCATGGACAAACGGGTGGTGATCAGGAACGACACCGCCATGTCGACCTTGCCGCCGAAGTAGCCGGCCGCCATGCCCATGGCCGTGCCGATCAGGCCCGAGATCAGCGCCACGCTGATGCCGATCAAGAGCGAGATGCGGGCGCCGTAGAACAGGCGCGACATATAGTCGCGGCCCAGCTGGTCGGTGCCCAGCGGATGCAGCCAGGTGCCCTTGGCGTACCAGACCGGCGGCGCGGTGCGGTAGGCCAGGTCCTGATAATAGGGATCGTGCGGCGAGATCCAGGGCGCGAACAACGCGATCAATACGATGACGAGCAGGATGCCGCCGCCGGCCAGCAGCGCCTTGTTGCGCCGCAGCCTCCGCCAGCGCAGGGCGGACGCGGACAGTTCCAGCGGCGCGGGGGCGCCGGTAGCGGGGGTAAGGGTAGGCGTGTTCATGTCAGGACACCCGGATGCGCGGGTCCAGCCACGCGTTGGCGATATCGGCGGCCAGGGTCAGCAGCACGTACAGCACCGACAGCAGCAGCACGATGAGCTGCATCACGGGATAGTCCTTGTAGGTGATGCTCTGGTAGGCCAGGTAGCCCAGCCCGTCCAGCGCGAAAATGGTCTCGATGACGACCGAGCCGCCCAGCAGGTAGCCCAGCTGCACCGCCGCCAGCGCCACCACCGGCACGATGGCGTTGCGCAGCGCATGCTTGAAGACGATCTTGCGCGCCGGCAGACCCTTGGCGCGGGCGGTGCGGATGTAGTCGGCGGCCAGGACTTCGATCATGCCGGCGCGGATCAGGCGCATGAAGGCAGGGGCCACGTAGTACCCCAGCGCGATCGCCGGCATCACGAAATGCTGCCAGCTGCCGCTGCCCGACACCGGCAGGATGCGCAGCGAGATCGAGAACAGCATGATCAGGATCAGCGCGAAGAAGAAGTTGGGCAGCGCCTGTCCCAGCACGGCGATGGCCAGGCAGATGCGGTCGATCAGGCTGCCCTTGTACAGCGCCGCCAGCACGCCCAGCGGAATCGAGATCAGGAGCGCGAAGGCCAGCGCGCCCAGGCCCAGCAGCAGGGTGGTCTTGAGCTTGGAGAGGATCAGCGGCCCGGCCTCGGTCTTGAAATACACCGAGGTGCCGAAGTCGCCCTGCAGGATATGCCAGAGCCAGTCCGCGTACTGCACCGCCAGCGGCCGGTCCAGGCCGTAGGTCTTGCGGATCATGTCGATGTCGGCCTGGCGCGCGCCTTCGCCGGCCAGGGCCAGCGCCGGGTCGCCGGACAGGTGCAGCAGCAGGAACGCCAGGATCGAAACCGTCAGCGCCACCAGCACCGCCAGGCCCAGGCGCCTGATCGTGAAATACAGCATAGGGCTTCCTCTTCGTTGGACTCACGCCGGCCCGGCGCGATGCCGGGCCGGCGCGGGGCCGTGCCTTACTTCCAGCTCATGTCCCAGAAGCGCACCAGTTCATCCGAATAGGGCTTGAAGTTCACGTCCTTGGTGGCCACGTAGTAGGCGGGCAGGGTCCACAGCGGCACCGCGTAGGCCTTCTGCGCGATCAGGTCCAGCGCCTGCTTGTAGGCGGCGTTGCGCGCGGCGCTGTCGATGGTGCGGTCGCCCTTGGTGAGCAGGTCGCGCACCTGCGCGTCGCGGGTGACGTCGTCGTTGCCGAAGGCGAAGTACACCGGCGTGGACGCGGACACGTCGTTGACCAGGTTGGAGCCCCAGGTCTGGTGCGTGAGCGAGGCCTTGTTGGCGCGGATCATGTCGCGCATGGCGGCGTATTGCAGGAAGTTGAGCTTGGCGCGGATGCCGACCGCCTGCAGGTAGTTGATGATGGCTTCGGTCTGGTTGCGCTCGCGGTAGGCCACCAGGTCGATGTCGAAGCCATTGGGGTAGCCGGCTTCCGCCAGCAGCTTCTTGGCCTGGGCCGGATCGTACTTGTAGACCGGCGCGCCTTCCTGCGTGCAGCCCGTCTGCGAAGGCGTGCAGATGGTGTTGATGAGGCCGCCGCCTTCGCCCACGATGTTCTTCAACATGGATTCGCGGTCGATGGCGTGGATGATGGCGCGGCGTACGCGTTCGTCCTTGAGCTGCGGGGCCGGCGTGCCTTCCTGGATGTTCATCTGCATGAACACGATGCGCATGGTGTTGCCGGTGACCATCTGCAGCGAGGGCATGCCGCCCAGCTGCTCGGCCTGGTCCTTGGGCACGCTCATGATCAAGTCCTCGCCGCCCGAGATGACCTCGGCCATCTGCGTCTGGCGGTCGGGGATGAAGCGGATCACCACCTTGCCGATCTTGGGCTGGGCCTTGGGCGAATCCTTGAAGTAATCGGCATTGCGTTCCAGCGTGATGGACTTGCCCGGCTGGTAATCCACCACCTTGTAGGGACCGGAGCCCACCGGCTTGGCGTTCATGCCCTTGGGGCCGACTTCCTGGTAGTACTTGGCCGGATGGATGGCGGCGGTGGTGGACAGGTATTCCTTGGCGCCGGGGAAGGGTTCCTTGGTGATCAGGCGCACCTTGTACTTGTCGATCTTCTCGACCTTGTCGATCCAGGCCACGTTCTGCTGCGTCACGGCCTTGTTCTTCGGATCCGCCACATAGTTCAGCGTGTAAACCACCGAGTCCGCATCGAACTCCTCGCCGTTATGGAATTTGACGCCTTCGCGCAGTTCGAATTCCATGGTCTTGTCGTCGACCTGCTTCCAGCTCTTGGCGAGCTGCCCCTTGTACTCGTTGGTGACCGGGTCGCGGTAGAGCAGGGTGTCCCAGACGTTGGCGGCGATGATGACGCCGATCCGCACGTTGTTGTAATAGGGGTCCACGCTTTCCGGCGCCTGGTCGTAGGCCATGCGCAAGGTGTCGTCCTTCTTGCCGGCCAGCGCCGGCTGGGCCGCCAGCGTGGCGCAGGCCAGCAGGGCGGCAGCCAGGGCCTTGAGGGGGAGAGGGCTGCGCCAGGTCGGCGCGGATGCTGCGGGGGTGACGCGGAAATCAGTCATGGTGAGGCTCCTGTGGAAGTCACTGCACGTACTGCTTATCTGCCATCTTGTCGCGGGCGGCGCGGCCCGCTGCGGGTCAGCCGGAATCGGCCGCCGCCGCGGGCGGCTGGGTAAGGGTCTTCAACGCGGCCTCGCACTTGCGCTGCAAGTGCTGGCGCATGATGCCGGCCAGCCGGTCCGCGTCGCGCGCGTCCAGGGCCTCGGCCATCTCGATGTGCTCGCGCATCGCCAGATCCCATTTCTGGCGGTTTTCGTTCGAGACGAAACGCAGGTTCTGGATGCGCGCGTTCTGCGCGTCGTACAGCTGCTTGAGCAGGCTGTTGTGCGCGGCCAGGCTGATGCGTTCGTGGATCTCGCGATTGGTGCGGAAATAGGTGGGCAGGTCGTGGCGCGCGTGGCTGGCCATCATTTCGTAGGTCAGCGCGCGGATCTCGGCGATCTCGGTGGCCGTGGCCCGTTCGCAGGCCAGCCGGCAGGACATGGCCTCCAGCCCGCCGATGACCTCGAAGGCTTCGCGGATGTTGGCCTCCGACAGCGCCACCACTTGCGCGCCGCGGTTCGGCTCGATCTGTACCAGGCCTTCGGCGGCCAGCACGCGGAAGGCTTCGCGCAAGGGCGTGCGGGACACGCCCAGCAGGTCGCACAGGGTGCGTTCGTTCAGCCGCGTGCCGGGCGGAAATTCGCCCTGGATGATGCGTTCGCGCAGTTGCCCGGCCACCGTGGCCGGCAGCGTGCGGCCGTTGCCCATGCCGCGGGCCGCGGACGGCGGGGCGGTTTCGGCGGCCACGCTGGCGGCGCCGGAATCAGGCATCAGGCTGGAAACGCTGCTCATTGGTATACAAAAATTCCCCGTGTTTTGCGAGACTATAAACCCGTCTTTCGGTATCGCCTGATGGGTGTATACCCTAGGTTATTAACGCAAAAACAATGGGATAGAGTGACGCATGCCGCAAGTCCGCGCGTTGGGCAAGCCCTGCTTGTCTGCCCTGCGCTTTTCATTGGTATACAAAAATATTCCACTTTGGGACTACGCATGCTTACCCTGAACAGTCATCCGTCCGGCCGGCATTTCCTGCAGATTCCGGGGCCGACCAACGTGCCCGACCGCGTGCTGCGCGCCATCGACCAGCCCACCATCGACCATCGCGGACCCGAGTTCGGGGCGTTGGGTCTGGCGGTGCTGGAAGGCGTCAAGCAGGTGTTCCAGACGCAGTCGCCGGTGGTGATCTTTCCGTCGTCCGGCACCGGCGCCTGGGAAGCCGCGCTGGTCAACACCTTGTCGCCCGGCGACCGCGTGTTGATGGTCGAGACCGGCCATTTCGCCAGCCTGTGGCGCAAGCTGGCAGGGCGGCTGGGCCTGGAGGTGGACTTCCTGGAAGGCGACTGGCGCCACCCGGTGGACGCGGCCGCCATCGCCGCCCGCCTGGCCGGCGACCAGGGGCGCAAGATCAAGGCCGTGTGCGTGGTGCACAACGAAACCTCCACCGGCGTGACCAGCGACATTGCGGCCGTGCGCGCCGCGATCGACGGCGCCGCGCATCCGGCGCTGCTGATGGTGGACACGATTTCGTCGCTGGGTTCCATCGACTACCGCCACGACGAATGGGGCGTGGACGTGACCGTGGCCGGCTCGCAGAAAGGGCTGATGCTGCCGCCAGGCCTGGCCTTCAACGCCGTCAGCGCGCGCGCCCTGGCCGCGGCCGACGAGGCGCGGCTGCCGCGTTCTTATTGGGACTGGCGCGAGATGCTCACCGCCAACGCCCGCGGCTACTTTCCGTACACGCCGTCGACCAATCTGCTTTACGGCCTGCATGAAGCCCTGGCCATGCTGCGCGAAGAAGGCTTGCCGCAAGTCTTCGCGCGCCACCAGCGCCACGCCCAGGCCACGCGCCTGGCCCTGGCCGGTTGGGGTCTGGAGCTGCTGAGCCTGGATCCGGCCGCGCACAGCCCGGCGCTGACCGCCGTGATCATGCCGCAAGGCCATGGGGCCGACGCCTTCCGCAAGCTGGTGCTGGAACGCTTCGACATGTCGCTGGGACAGGGCCTGGGCAAGCTCGCCGACCGCGTGTTCCGCATCGGCCACCTGGGCCACTTCAACGACCTGACGCTGTGCGGCACGCTGGCCGGCGTGGAAATGGGCCTGGCCGCGGCAGGCGTACCGCATCGCGCCGGCGGCGTGCAGGCGGCAATGGAATTCCTGGCCGGGGCGCGTGCAAACGTCCCGGCCTGAGACACACACATAACGAGGGAAACGATGAACACACTCATGCAGCAGGCGATCCAGTTCGCCAACGACCACGAATCCGCCTGGGACCGCAGCGTCAAGGGCAACTTCGGCGTACACCTGAACGATCCGCCGCCTTGGAACCGCCTGCTGGGCCCGATCCACGACCGCGGTCCCGTGTCGGGCGTGGTCACGGTGCGCGGCGAGACCCTCGCGTCCTGGGGCGAGCCCGAACGAGCCGACCTGACCTTCAGCGTGGCCAAGCTGTACCTGGCGATCCTGGCCGGCGTGGCCCATGACCGGGGCCTGCTGCCGGACGTGGATGAACCGGTGGGCAAGCGCGTGCAGGGCATCGGCTTCGATGAAGGGCAGAACGCCGACATCACCTGGCGCCATCTGTTGCAGCAGACCAGCGAATGGGAAGGCGAACGCTTCGGCGTATCGGACCAGGCCGACCGCTACCGCGCTGTCACCTTCGGCGTGCCGCCCGATGGCAAGAAAGGCGAGGCTCGGCCTCTGCAGCGTCCCGGCACGTACTGGGAATACAACGACGTGCGCATCAACCAGCTGTCGTATGCGCTGCTGCACCTGTTCCGCAAACCCTTGCCCGAGGTCTTCCGCGAGGCCGTCACGCGGCCCATCGGCGCCAGCGAGAACTGGCAGTGGGTCGGCTACGACAACGCCTGGGTCGAGATCGACGGCCAGCGCATGCCGTCAGTGCCTGGCGGTTCGCACTGGGGCGGCGGCATGTCCATCAGCGCCCGCGATCAGGCGCTGATCGGCCAGATGCTGCTGAACGACGGCATGGCCAACGGACGCCGCATCCTGTCCAGCGAATGGATCCGGGATATGCGCACGCCATGCGCGATCGCGCCGTATTACGGCTATCTGATCTGGCTGAACCATGAAGGCCGCGTGTTTCCCAGCGTGCCGGCTTCCAGCTTCTTTGGCGTGGGGGCGGGCAGCTCGTTTACCTGGGTGGAGCCGGAACGGCAGATGGTGGTGATTGTGCGCTGGCTGAATTCAGCCCACGCCGACGCGCTGTTTGGCAAGATCCTGGAGGCTGTGGACGCTGGGGTTTAGATCGTTGTTGGCTTGGCTTGAGGATATCGAGGGGCTTCGAGCATGCGGATGTCGGGGTTCTGAACCGCCGAGGCCACCCTGCGCCATTCCGATGCTCGCCCCAGTGGGGCTGCGCTTCGGATGGCTCCGGGCAGCCTCGGCTGACTCTCGCCTGATGCGATGGTTGTTCCCCGTTCATGGGCGGATGCCCTGAGCCGGTGGCCGGGCGGAGGGATCCGAAGCGCAGCCCCACCGGGGCGAGCATCGGAATCCCGCAGTCCGGGCGCCGGCGGCTCAAGAACCCAGCCTCGCAAAACCGAAACGGCAGGGCTTCGAGCTTGCGGATGCCAGGGTTCTTTAGCCGCCGAGGCCACCCTGCGCCATTCCGATGCTCGCCCCAGTGGGCTGCGCTTCGGATGGCTCCGGGCAGCCTCGGCTGACAGTCGCCTGATGCGATGGCTTTGACCCCGCTCATGGGCAGACACCATGAGCCGGTGGCCGGGCGGAGGGATCCGAAGCGCAGCCCCACCGGGGCGAACATCGGAATCCCACAGTCCGGACGCCGGCGGCTCAAGAACCCCAGCCTTACAAAACCAAACGTCAACAATCCACCCAAGAATGCCCTGGATGCGAATTTGACTGGCGCGGGCTTAACGTTGCATGCTCCCGCCTAATCCATTTCCGTGAACGAGAGGAAGCCAACCATGAACTACCGCCGCCTCGGCCGCAGCAATCTCCGCGTCTCTCCGCTCTGCCTGGGCACCATGATGTTCGGCGAGCAGACCCCCGACGACGAAGCCGCCCGCATCGTCGCGTCCGCGCGTGACCATGGTTTGAACTTCATCGACACCGCCGACGTCTACAACGGCGGCCGCTCCGAAGAAGTGGTTGGCAAGCTGCTGAAAGGCCAGCGCCACGACTGGGTGCTCGCCAGCAAGATCGGCAACGCCGTCGGTGTAGGCCCGAACCAGGCACACTATTCGCGCCAGTGGCTCATGCGCGGCGTAGAGGAAAGCCTCACGCGCCTGGGCACCGACTTCATGGACATCCTCTACCTGCACCGCGACTACCACGAGGAAAACCTCGAAGAAGCGCTGTGGGCGCTGGGCGACCTGATCCGCGCCGGCAAGCTGCGCAGCTTCGGCCTGTCCAACTTCCGCGGCTGGCGCATCGCCGAGGTCATGCGCCTGTGCGAAAAAATGGGCGTGCCGCAACCCGTGGTGTGCCAGCCTTACTACAACATGCTCAACCGCGGCCCCGAAGTCGAGATCCTGCCCGCCTGCAAGCACTACGGCCTGGGCGTCGTGCCCTACAGCCCGATCGCGCGCGGCGTGCTTACCGGCAAGTATCTGCCGGGCCAGGCGCCCGCGGCCGATACCCGCGCCGGACGCGGCGACCGCCGCATCCTGGCGACCGAGTTCCGCGAAGAGTCCCTGGAAATCGCGCAGAAGCTGGTCGCGCACGCCGCCGCGCGCGGCACGCAGGCGGGCCATTTCGCCACCGCCTGGGTGCTGGCCAATCCCGTCATCACCGCGGTCATCGCCGGCCCGCGTACCCTGGCGCAGATGGAGGACTACTACGCGGCCCTGGACGTGAAGATAACGGCCGAGGACGAGGCCGTCGTCAATGACTGGGTGACGCCGGGCCATGCTTCGAGCCACGGCTACAACGACCCAAACTACCCGTTCTACGGCCGCCCGGTAGCGGCGGCCTGATACGGGCATAGTCCCAGGGTAAGAAGCGCCGGCCCGCATGGCCGGCGCTTTCACGTTCAAGCCTTGCCCAATCCCCCGCGCGGCATGGCAGGCGGCGCGGCCGCTTCCAATTCAGCCGGCTGCACGCCACGCCCGATCAGCATGGCGCAGATCGCCGATACCACCCCCGCGAACAGCACGTACAGGCAGATCAGCCAAGGCTGGCCGCCGCCCGTCTTCAGTAGCGCCGTTGCGATGATGGGCGTGATGCCCGAGGCGAAGATCCCCGAGAACTGATAGACGAAGGAAATCCCCGTGTAGCGCACCTTGGCGTCGAACAGCTCGCAGAACAGCGCCGCCTCCGGCCCGTACACCGCTGCGTAAAGGATGCCGAACGGGATAATGATCGCGAGCCAGATCAGCATCACGCTGCCCTGGCTGTTGAGCATCAGCCAGAATCCGGGGAAGGACGCCGCCGCAGTGATGAGCGATCCCCAGAAATAGACCCGGGTGCGGCCGATGCGGTCGGACAGCCGGCCGAAGAAAGGGATGAAGAAGCACATCACCAGGGCCGCGGCCATCACCCCGATCAGCGCTTCGGTCCGGCTGATCTGCACCGTCTGCGTCAGGTACGAGATCGAAAACACGCCGAACACGTTGAAGAACACGCCGTCGATATAGCGCGCGCCCATGCCCTTGAAGACATTGCCCGGATAGCGCTTGAGCATGTCGAAGAACGGAATGCGGCTCTCGGCGTTGTTGGCCTTGACCGCCGCGAACTCGGGCGTCTCCTTGATGTTCAGGCGGATGTACATGCCCACCAGCACCATGGCGGCCGACGCCAGGAAGGCGATGCGCCAGCCCCAGGCCATGAACTGCGCATCCGTCAGCAGCGTGGACAGCAGCGCCACCGTGCCCGAGGCCAGGCACAGCCCGATGGCCAGCCCGATCTGCGGCAGCGAGGCATAAAAGCCTTTCTTGCCCGGCGGCGCGTATTCGTAGGCCATCAGCACCGCGCCGCCCCATTCGCCACCCAGCCCTATGCCCTGGAACACGCGCAGCAAAAGCAGCAGGATCGGCGCCCAGATGCCGATGCTGTCGTAGGTCGGCACCAGCCCGATCAGGAAGGTGGCGATGCCCATGATCATCAGCGTCATCACCAGCATGCTCTTCCTGCCGATGCGGTCGCCGAAGTGGCCGAAGATCAGGCCGCCCAGCGGCCGCGTGACGAAACCGACGGCAAAGGTGGTGTAGGCCAGCATGGTCGAGACCACCGGGTCGCCGGTGGGGAAGTACAGCTTGTTGAACACGATGCCCGCGACGACGCCATACAGGAAAAAGTCGTACCACTCGATGGTGGCGCCGATCAGCGACGCGGCGACGACTTTGCGCACCGCGGCTTCGTTTTGCTTGGCCATGTCTAGTCTCCTTTGGTGGGGCGGTCGGGCAATCTGCGTTGTCCTGCGCCTTGGGGTTCTGCTATCCGGGGTCCGTCATCTCCAATTCAGGCGGCGACGCGCAGCGCCTGCGGCTGCGCTTGCCTGAGGTCCTGCAACATGAATTCGGCCGCGCGTTCGGCCAGCATCACCACCGGCACGTTGGTGTTGCCCGACACCAGCGTCGGCATGATGGAGCAGTCCACCACCCGCAGCCCGGCCACGCCGTGCACGCGCAGGCGCTCGTCCACCACGGCCAGCGGGTCGCTGGACGGCCCCATCTTGGCGGTGCCGGACGGGTGGAAGATCGTGGCGCCGTATTCGCGGCAGAAGTGCAGGATCTCGTCGTCCGTGCGCACGTCCGGCCCGGGGCGGAACTCGCGTTTCATCAGGCCGGCCAGCGGTTCGGTGGCGGCGAGCCTGCGCGCATATTTCACCGCGGCGACCGCCATCTTGCGGTCCAGTTCGGTGGACAGGTAATTGGGTTGCATGGACGGCGCTTCGAACGGGTCCGCGCTGCGCAGTTGGACCCGGCCGCGCGACGTGGGCCGCAGCTGGCACACCGAATAGGTGCAGCCCGAGAACGGATGCACCTTGCCACCCGCCATGTCGGCCGACAGCGTGGCGAAATGGAACTGCGTGTCGGGCGTGCGGCTGGCAGGGTCCACGCGGCAGAACACGCCGCCCTGGTTGATGCCCACCGCCAGCGGCCCGCCGCGGAACAGCAGCCATTCCAGGCCCATGCGGGCGCGGCCCGTCAGGCTGCGCAACTGGTCGTTGGTGGTGATGGGGCGGGTGGTCTCGTAGATCAGCCGGATCTGCAAATGGTCCTGCAGGTTCTCGCCCACGCCCGGCAGGTCGCGCACCACGCCGATGCCGAACTGGCGCAGCAGGGCCGCGGGGCCGACGCCGGACAGTTGCAGCAGCTGCGGCGATTGCAGGGCGCCCGCGCACAGCACCACTTCGCGGCGGGCGCGCACGGTGTGCACCTGGCCGTCGCGCCGGTAGCGCACGCCGCAGGCGCGGCGGCCCTCGAACAGCACGGCCATGGCGTGGGCGTCGGTTTCCACGCGCAGATTGCTGCGGTCCTGCGCCGGGCGCAGGTAGGCCACGGCGGTGGAGCAGCGGCGGCCGTTGCGCGTGGTGAGCTGGTAGTAGCCCACGCCCTCCTGGTCGCCGGTATTGAAGTCCTGCACATGCGGCAAGCCCAGCTTTTGCGCGGCGCCGATCAGCGCTTCCACCAGCGGATGCGCCGTCTTGATGGAGGTGGCGTTGAGCATGCCTTCGGTGCCGCGCGTGGGGCCGGGACCGAGGTCATTGTTCTCCAGCTTGCGGAAATAGGGCAGGCATTCGTCCCAGCTCCAGCCCGGATTGCCGGCGGCGGCCCAGGCGTCGTAGTCCTGCCGCTGGCCGCGGATGTAGATCAGGCCGTTGATGGAGCTAGAGCCGCCCAGCGTGCGGCCGCGCGGCCAGTAGATGCGCCGGTCCAGCATGCCGGGGTCGGGGTCGGTGTAATAGCCCCAGTTCAAGACCTTGTGGAACATCGTCTTGCCGTAGCCGATGGGGATGTGTATCCACGGGTTGCTGTCCTTGGGGCCGGCTTCCAGCAGGCAGACGCTGTGCGCGCCGCTGGCGCTCAGCCGGTTGGCCATCACGCATCCGGCCGAGCCGGCGCCAACCACGATGTAATCCACGGTATCGGACATGTCCGCAAGCTCTCCCTGCAGCAGGGCGCCGCGCCAAGCCTATGGCGCGTTAACCCTGCTTGTCGTTGTGGGGCGCACTTATATACTGGATCGATGCCGGCGCCTGGGCGCTGCGGCATTTGAGGCGATTCTAGGAAGCGCGCGCGCAGAGCAAAGCACAACAGGCGCAGGGGCGGAAAAGTGGAACAGAATATGCAGATTCAGTTTCAAAATCGCGGTGCAACATCGGCGCAGCAGGCCGACGACGCCGCCAGCCATCAAGAGGCCGCGCGTTCGCTGCGGGCGCTGGTGGTGCTGGACCACCTGGCGCGCGCCCAGCATCCGCCCACGCTGGCGCAACTGGCGCAGCGGCTGGACATGCCCAAGACCACCTTGATGCGCCTGCTGGCGGCCATGCAGCGCGCCGGCTTCGTGGCCGCCACGCCCACCGAGAACGGCTTCGTGCCGGGGCCGCAGGCAGCCACCCTGGCGCTGGCCACCTTGCGCGCCTCCGCCTTCACGCGCGCCTGCCGCGCGGTGCTGGCCCAACTGGTCGGCACCCTGGGCGAAACCTGCAACTTGACCGCGCCCGACGGCGACCGCGTGGTCTACATGGAACGCGTGGAAACCGCCGAGCCGCTGCGCCTGTTCTTCGCGGTGGGCAGCCACGTACCCATGCATTGCACCGCCAGCGGCAAGCTGTTCCTGGCGTCCATGAACCGGTTGGAGCGCGGGCGGGTGCTGGCGCGCCTGCCGTTGACACGCAACACGCCGCGCACGCTGACGGACCCGGCCAGGCTGGAAGAAGAACTCGAAAGATTGGCCGCGCGCGGCATCGGCATCGATAACGAGGAATTCGTGCGCGGCATGAGCGCCGTGGCGGTGCCGGTGCGCGACGCCGATGACCGCGTGGTGGCGGCGGTGGCTTGCCATGCGCCGACGGCGCGCGTGATGCTGGACGACCTGCTGCGCGCGGTGCCGGTGCTGGAACGCGCCGCGCGGGCCATGCACGACGTACTCGCGCAGCACCGAACCGGCGCGACGTAACGGCGCGGCCTCGGGCCTGCGGGTTTTCAATCGGGCGTGAACAGGTCCGGCGGCAGGCGCGCCACGGCGTCGTAGGTCAGGCGGATGTGGGCGGCCAGCAGGTCACAGGCGCGGTCGGCATCGCGCGCCAGCGTGGCGTCCAGGATGCCCTTGTGCTCATCGTCCAGGTCGCGCGCGATGGGTTTGCGCGTGACGGTCAGGCGGCGGTAGCGCTCGGCCTGCTGGTACAGGATGCCCAGGAAATGGTGCAGCCAGCGCGAGGGACAGGCGCGGATCAGTTCGCGGTGGAATTCGCGGTTGCGCTGTTCCCATTCTTCAAAGCGGGTGTCGGGGTCGGCGGCCAGGCGCTGTTCGGCCTTGCTCAGCCGGTGGAAGGCGGCCAGCACCGCGCTTTCCCAGTCGTCGTCGCCCAGCGCGATCGACTGGCGCAGGGCCTGGGTTTCAAGCAGCACGCGGTTCTCGGTGATGTCGCGGAAGTCTTCCAGCGAGATCGGCGTGACGTGGAAGCCGCGCTGTCCTTGCGCGATGACCAGCGCGTCCGACACCAGCAGCGCCAACGCTTCGCGCAGCGTGCCCGCGCCCACGCCGTAATCGTCCTTCAGGTGTTCGACCCGCAGGCGGGAACCCGGCGGATGCACGCCCTGGATGATGTCGCGGCGCAGATTGACATAGGCCGCGCCGACCAGGGTGTTGGCCGAGGCGGAATGGGCGAGCGGGGGGAGGGGGGCGCCGTCTGACATGGGAGCTACTTTATCACTGCGTTCAAAAAATCTCGATAAAAATTATTGACGCCGAGATTTATGCTGCTTATCGTAGAAAAAAGCGTCGAGACTACGACCGGCACCGAGCCGGCGGCTGGCGCACCCAGGAGACAAGCACAGTGATACGGCTACACGACGTCCGGCGTACCGGCCCGCGCACCGGCAACCTGCCCGAAATGCCTGCCCGACGGCCCTTGTTGCGTCCGGTTCTGCGCCATATTGCGGCTTGCGTGGCGGCGGTGGCCGCACTGGCCGCGAGTCCTGCGGCCAGCGCGGAAACCTGGCCGGCGCGGCCGGTGACGCTGCTGGTCAATGGCGGCCCAGGCAGCCTGCCGGACCTGTTCGCGCGGCCCTTGGCCGAACGCCTGCACCGCTCCCTGGGCCAGCCCGTCGTGGTCGAAAACAAGCCGGGCGCTGGCGGCATGCTGGCAATGCAGCAGCTCAAATCCGCGCCGGCCGACGGCCACACGCTGGCCCTGGTCACCAATGCCCACCTGGTGTGGAATCCCTACATCTTCCCGGCCCTGACCTACGATCCGGCGCGCGACCTGCAGCCCGTCAGTCCGCTGGCGGTCATTCCCATGGCGCTGACGGTCAACGACAAGCTGCAAGCCCAGTCCCTGGACCAGCTGCTGGCGCTGGCGCGCCAGAAGCCCGGCCGCCTGAACTACGCGTCCTCGGGCAACGGCAGCCCGCCCCACGTGCTGTTCGAGATGCTGCGTGAACAGGCCGGCGTCGACATCCTGCACGTCCCGTTCAAGACCGGCACCGCCGCGCTGAATTCGGTGCTGGCGGGCGATACCGAAATCTATTTCGCCGGCACCGCGCTGGTCGAGCCCATGGTCAAGGACGGCCGTTTGCGCGCGCTGGCGATGAGCGAGACCGTGCCCGACGCCGCCTTCGGCAAGACTCCCACGCTGGCCGCCAGCAACTTCCGCGGCTTCGAAGGCGCGGTGTGGCTGGGCGTGGCCGCGCGCGCCGGCACGCCGGACGCCATCGTGCAGCGGCTCAACGAAGAAATCGGCCGCGCGCAGCAGGACGGCGCGCTCAAGCAGATGTACGCCAGCCACGGCTCCTTGCCGTACCATCTGGCGGCGGCGGCCTTCGCCCAGCGCGTTGCGGCCGAGCGGGACACTTCCGGTCCCGTGCTGCGCAAGCTGGGCATCAAGCCCGATTGAACCTCCTACTTCCAACCCTGGTATTCGGGGCTCCGCTTGCGGGGCCCGCAGCAGCTTATGAACCTGATCGAAGAGATTGTTGAAAACTCCCCGTCCATCCGCGACATCCGCAGGGACATCCATGCGCATCCGGAACTGGCGTTCGAAGAGAACCGCACCTCCGACCTGGTGGCGCAGCTGCTGGAAAGCTGGGGCATCCCGGTGCATCGCGGCTTCGGCAAGACCGGCTTGGTGGGTGTGATCCGCAACGGCGACTCCGGGCGCACGCTGGGACTGCGCGCCGACATGGACGCGCTGCCCATGCACGAGGTCAACCAGTTCAGCCACGCCAGCAAGCATCCTGGCGTGATGCACGCCTGCGGCCACGATGGCCATACCGCCATGCTGCTGGGCGCGGCCCAGCACCTGGCGCACCATCGCAACTTCGACGGCACCGTCTACCTGATCTTCCAGCCCGCCGAAGAGCGCGGCGGCGGCGCGCGCGAGATGATGCGCGACGGCTTGTTCGAGAAATTCCCCATGGAAGCGGTCTTCGGCATGCACAACATGCCGGGTATTCCCGTGGGCTGCTTCGCCTCGTCCGCGGGGCCGGTGCTGGCGTCCAACAGCGAATTCCATGTGACCGTGCGCGGCAAGGGCGGCCACGCGGCCATGCCGCACCTGTCCATCGATCCCATCCCTGCAGCGGCGCAGATGATCGAGGCCTTCCAGACCATCATCAGCCGCAACAAGAAACCGCTGGAGACGGCAGTCATCTCCGTGACCACGGTGCAGGCGGGCGGCGTGGTCAACGTCATCCCCGACACCTGCGAGCTGCGCGGCACCGTGCGCGCCTACACCCGCGAAACCCTGGACCTGATCGAGCGCCGCATGGGCGAGATCGCCGAGCACGTGGCCGGCATGTTCGGCGCGCAATGCGAATTCGTCTTCACGCGGCACTATCCCTCGACCATCAACCACGAGGCCGAGACCGCCTTCATGCGCAACGCGCTGACGCAGGTGGTGGGGCAGGAGCGCGTGCTGGTGCAGGCGCCCATCATGGCGGCCGAGGACTTCTCTTTCATGCTGGAAGAGGTGCCGGGCAGCTATTGCTTCATCGGCAACGGCGAAGGCGACCACCGCGAACCCGGCCATGGCGAAGGCCCGTGCCTGGTCCACAACACCAGCTACGACTTCAACGACGCGCTGCTGCCGATCGGCGCGAGCGCCTTCGTGAAGCTGGCTGAGAACTGGATGCCGCGCAAGTAGCGGCGCTACAGCCCCGGCGGCGGTCGCGCCGGGGCCATGCGGCCATCGGCTTCAGTTGCCGGAATCGGCCTGGACCGATAGTTCGTGGTTGCGTGTGCGCACCAGTAGCGCGCTGAGCGCAGCGGCCAGCCCCGCGATCAGGGCGCCCGCCAGGAAGGTCAGCTGATAGCCGCCATTCAGCGCCAGGGTCGGCGCCGCGCCAGCCGCCGCCAACCCGGCGCTGCGCGCTGCGGCCAGGCTGGCCAGCACCGCCAGCCCCAGGGCGCCGCCCATCATGAAAGCCGTGTTCACTACGCCCGAGGCCAGGCCGGACTGGCTGGGTTCCACATCGCTCATCGCGGCCAGCAGCATCGGATTGAAGGCCACGCCCGCGCCCAGTCCCAGCAACAGCATGGCGGGCAGAACGTCGACAGCAAAGCTGCCGTCCGCCGGCGCGCGCGCGAACAACGCCAGCCCCAGCGCGGCAATGAACAGGCCTATGGCCAGCGGCGCGCGGATGCCAAAGCGCATCACCAGCTTGGCTGACAGTCCCAGCGAGAACGCCGCCATGATGAGGTTGGCCGGCAAGAAGGCCAAGCCGACTTCCATGGGGCTGTAGCCCAGCACCAGCTGCATGTACAGCGCCGACACGAAAAACCACGCAAACATCGCCGCGGCCCATAGCACGCCAACGATGTTGGCCGTGGCCACATTGCGCAGGCGGAACAGCCCCAGCGGCATCAGCGGCGATTCGACGCGCGCCTCGATGGTCAGGAACAGCACCATCAGCGCGGCCGCCGCGCCCAGCAGGGTCAGCGATTGCGTCGACGTCCAGCCGGCCTCGTTGCCATTGACCACCGCATACACGGCCAGCATCAGCGAGGCGGTGACGCTCAGCGCACCGGCCACGTCCAGCCGGGCGCCCGCGGCGGCAGGCGGCGCTGCCGGAATCAGCCGCAGGCACAGCGCATAGACCACCACCCCGATGGGCAGGTTGACCAGGAAGATCCAGTGCCAGGACAGCGCGCTGGTCAGCAGCCCGCCCAACAGCACGCCGATGCTGCCGCCGCCCGCGCAGACAAAGCCATACACGCCCATGGCGCGCGCCCGTTCGCCGGTTTCGGTGAATAGGTTCATGATGAGCGACAGCGACACCGCCGACACCACCGCGCCGCCCAGGCCCTGCGCGGCGCGCGCGGCGATCAGCAGGGTCTGGCCCTGGGCCAGCCCGCAGGCCAGCGACGCCACCGTGAAGACCACCAGGCCCGCCAGGAACATGCGGCGGTGGCCGAACAAGTCGCCCAGCCTGCCGCCCAGCAGCAGGAAACCGCCGAAGGTCAGCATGTAGGCATTCACCACCCAGACCAGCGAGGTCTCGGTGAAATGCAGGTCTTCGCGGATGGAGGGCAGGGCGACGTTCACGATGGTGGTGTCCAGCACGATCATCAACACGCCCAGGCAAAGCACCATCAGCGCCCACCAGCGTTGCTTGCCATGTATTCCGTGCGTCATCGAGTCTTGCTCCGTGAATGGCGGCAGTCGGGTGCGCCGCCTTGTTCCAGGTTCTTAGTGCGAAACGCGCCCGCCGCTGACCATCCAGCGCGTGCCATAGCGGTCTATCAGCGCGCCATAAGCCTCTACCCAGAAAGTCTTCTGCAAGGGCATGGTGATGCTGCCGCCTTCGGCCAGCAGGTCGAAGACGCGTTGCGCGTCCGAGACCGTGGGATAGGCCAGGGACAGCGCCACGCCCTGCTTGCCGGGATAGGGATGCCCGGCGGTGGCGTCGCTGCCCATCAGGGTCTGCTCGTCCAGGCCCAGGCGGGCGTGCATGATACGGCCCGCGTCCTCGTCCGACAAGACCGGCATGGCGGCGTCGGGCGGGGCGTCAGCATAGCGGATCATGGCCTCCATCCGTCCGCCCAGCACGCGCTCGTAGAAGTGCATGGCCTCGGCGCAATTGCCGTCAAAGCTGAGGTAGGCGGATAGTTGGGGCATGATGTCTCCAGGGTGACGGGCGGACAGTGCCAGGAGGGCGGCGCCGCTCTATGATGGAAGCCTGACCCCACGTAAAAAGGAGCCCGGCCATGCTGAAAGGAAGCTGCCATTGCGGACAGATCGCGTTCGAAGTCGATGGCGCACCGTCCCAGGTACTGGAATGCAATTGCTCGCACTGCAGCCGCAAAGGCTATCTGCTGTGGTTCGTGCCCCGCGCCAGCGTGCGCCTTGCCACGCCCGCCAGCGGCATGTCGACCTACCGGTTCAACAAGCACGTGATTTCACACCACTTCTGCGCCAATTGCGGCTGCGCGCCATTCGGTTTCGGCGTGGGCGCCAAGGGCGAAGAGACAGCAGCGGTGAACGTGCGCTGCCTGGAAAACGTGGATCTGAACGCCTGGCCCCGCATCCCGTACGACGGCCGCAGCGTCTGAGCGCCGCGGACCGCGCTACATCATAGGGCAAGGCCGCGCCGCGCGATATGGCGAGTGCGTGACATGTCTTTTCATCGATTTGAACTAGTTTCAGGGAAGCGCCGCATGAGCACCGTAAAACTGCTGTCCGACGAGGAAGTCCGCCAAAACCCGCAAGCCTGGGCCGTGTTCCAAGACATCCGCGCCACGCGCAAGTCGGACTTCGTCAACAACTTCTGGCGCGCCCTGGCCAACGATCCGCCGCAGCTGGAACGGGTCTGGGGCCAACTCAAGCAGGTCATGATGGCCGACGGCGAACTCTCGCCGCTGGTGCGCGAAATGATCTACATCGCCGTGTCCACCGCCAATGGCTGCTCCTACTGCATCCATTCCCACACCGCCGCCGCCCGCGCCAAAGGCATGACCGACGGCCAGCATGCCGAACTGCTGGGCGTGATCGGCATGGCCGCGCAAACCAACGCCATGGTCACCGCCATGCAGGTACCCGTCGACGAGGCATTCATCGTGAAATAGGAGGCCGCCATGTCTCTGATCCCGCTGTTTCCGCTATCCAACGCGCTGTTCCCCGCAGGCGTGCTGCACCTGCGCATCTTCGAGGTGCGCTACCTGGACATGATCCGCCGCTGCATCGCGGACGGCAGCGAATTCGGCGTGGTCGGCCTGTTGTCGGGCCAGGAGGTCCGCACCCCCGAAGGCGTGGAGACCCTGGCCCCCGTCGGCACCATGGCGCGCATCGCAGACTGGGACGCGCCCATGCCGGCCCTGCTGGAGCTGCGCTGCGTCGGCACCAGCCGCTTCCGGCTGCTTTCCAGCGAGGTGGCAAAATACGGCCTTTGGATGGGCCAGGCCGAGCCCATCCCCGACGACCCGCCCGCGCCCGTGCCGGCCGCCATGCAGCCCAGCGCCGACGCGCTGGGACGCCTGGTGGCCCAATGGCAGCAAGATGGCGTGTCCCCCGAAAGAATGCCCCTGGGCCCGCCGTTCCGGCTGGATGACAGCGGCTGGGTCGCCGACCGCTGGTGCGAACTGCTGCCGCTGCCGCCCGACGACAAAGCCGCCTTGCTCGCCATGACCGATCCGGTGGCGCGCCTGGCGGCGATTCAGGACGTGCTGCGGGGGCAGGGGCTGGCTTAGGACAGATGCCAGGGGCCGCGTATTGCTATGGCGTACCGGACCTGGGCGTAACCGTATTTGGACACCATGGAAATCAGGATAGACGAGGGCCTGCGCGCCTACATAGACCCCTTGACCGACGACGAGCGCGAAGCGCTGGAACGCAGCCTGCTCGCCGAAGGCTGTCGCGACGCCCTGGTGCTATGGGGCGACCTGCTGGTCGACGGCCACAATCGCCATGCCCTTTGCATGAAGCACGGCATCCCCTTCGAGACCCGCCAGAACACCTCGTTCAAATCCATCGAGGACGTGCACCTCTGGATGATCGAAAACCACCTGGGCCGGCGCAGCGTGTCGGATTTCCAGCGTGGGGTGCTGGCGTTGCGCAAGAAGGAAATCCTGCAGGCGCGCACCGCCTCGGCGCCCGCGCCTGACGATCCACCCTGGGATGAAGACTCCGGCGAACCGCCGCCATTGCCTGCCGCAGTCGTGTCGCAGGCGCTGAGCCGGCAGGCCCTGGCTCGGGCTGCGCGTATCAGCAGCAATACCTTGGGGCAGATCGAGAAGATACAGAAGGCTGCGGCGCCGGAATTGGTGCGGGCTGTCAAGGATGGGGCTATCTCCATCAATGCTGCGGCGGCGGTGGCGACGTTGCCGCCGGAGCGGCAGGCTGCGGCTGTGGCCGGCGGCAGGAAGGAATTGCAGCAGGCTGCCCGGGAAGTCCGCCAGGCCAAGGCGCCGCCGCCGCGGGAGGCTGTGCCGGATATTCCTATTGAGAATATTGCGGATTTGCCGGCTGAGGTGGCGCGGTTACGGGAGTTGCTGACTCGGCTGACGGATGAGAGGGATCAGTTGAAGAAGAAGGTGATGCATTTGACGGTGGCCTTGGCGGAGGCGCGGAATGCGTCGGGGGGAGGGGATGATTGAAGGCTTGGGTGGAGAAGGGGGAACTGATTGCCAAGCGCGGGCTTTCCTTTGTTCAGCTTAAAGGCGTGCTTCCATCGGTCGCCGATGCGACTAGCAACGCCAGCCCCTAAGTCGGTTCGGAATACTTATGCATCAGGCCTTCCTGGAATTTGTCATTGAACTGCTACGCGCGGTAAATCCATTCTTGCTGTTAAGAAGCCAGAACAGGCGTGAGCTTCTTGAAAAATGGAGACAAGCCAGTATTCCCGAAAGGCTTGCCTATTCCGTCCTAGTGCTCAGTGCACTTTTCTTGTACGGTTTGGGATGCTCACTCGTGGTGATAATTCTCATGGCCGCGAACAAATCGGGCTGAGTGTCGTGCGGCCAAAATTTGATCAAGCGGTTACTCCGGCACTGCACTGGCGAATCGAGTAGTCATTTCCAGGCGCATGAGTATTTGTGTGACATACCAGTTGCTACCGCCGTTGGAGCCGCCAGGATTGTCCGTAAAAGTGTTGAGGAATCCTGTGCGTAAGAGGGCGTTAGTGAGTCCTCCCAACTCCCTCTCGGCTCAACGAGTTCCACTTGATGCCGCCCGCGGCGCGGTTCAGGCTATCTCGTCATTGTTCGAACTCGTTATCCGTTAAAGAACTATCCGCCATCGTCTTCCTTATGGATTGAAAGCACTTGATGTGGGAAGGCATTCGATCCATAGCTCCCTAACGAGCGATGGCGGTGGGCTGCACAACGGACTCGGAAACTCCCCGAGAGTGTCATATCACTGAAAGTTCGACGCCATCTGACTCGTTCGAAATCGAGTCGCCATGGATGCGATTGGTCAATGTTCGCGATCCGGATAAAAGGCGATAAGCTGGTCTGCACTAAAAATAGTGTCAGACTACGATTTCACCCGGAAATTTGCAGTCTGATATCTATTCTTGGAAATTCTCCCTATGTCCCCAAGGTCCGCCGCCCCACGTCACATCGCATCTTTCCTGAGCCTGTTGCGCGCCATCTTCGTTGCGGGTTTCGTGATCAACAGTGCTCCTCTCATGGCGGCACCGCCTAAAGTGCAATCGGCCCTCGCGTACCGAGATCCTTACGTTTGGCACTTGGCGGACAGGTTGGCCACTGGCGCACTGCTTATGGTCGGCATGTACGACAACTCCTCATTTCCTCCTGACATTCGCTTTCAGGTGGAGGGAGACTTTCGTATGCTCTACCACCGCGGCCTGGTGGCGTGCGACGGCCCGTTGGACGAAGTTGCCTTGAGAGTGGATAAGTCGCAGGTCATGGCGCTACGGTCGTTGGATGATGACGCGTTGAACAAGGCGCTGGCAGATGCGGCCTTGACGGCGGAAGTACAAGAAGTGCTTCTAAACTGGAATCGGTCCGTTTTTCCGACGTATCTGGAGATGGTGAAGTCTGGGCATCCTCCAGTGGGATTGCCGACCTGCCTGAATCTCAATTATGTCGCGCCACCTGTGGGAGCACGCTAAGCCAGTAGATGGTGAAATTGCAGTCTGACACCATGTTTCCTCTATACGACAATGACCTGCCCCCCGTGAATTGCAGCGGGATGGAGGCTACCGCTACGCCGTCGTATCGCTTGGCAGGATCGGATTGCTACTTCCGGGCTAGTTACTTACCACGCGATCACGAATAACCTAGATCCGATTTTAGGCAAGCGTCTAAAGGGAGGGTCTATGCTTGAACGTAGCTATCTCAGCAACCGCTACACCATCTCGGATCCCGATGCGCGGCTGAGGCGAGAAGACAATCTCATGGCTTTCGAAACGGCCAATGGAGAGATTCAAAAAATACCGCAAGGGATCGTCATTCGTGTTGACGCGATTCAGCGCTTGCAGACGGGAGCAAAGAAGGTCGCGCTGTTTGCGCATGCCGTCCGAGAAAACGGCGAGCCACTTGGCTGGACCTCGACAAAGAACTTCGAAGGCTCGTTTATCAATGAGACCCTTGATCTGCTCAAACCCGGGGCTGGAAGCGGAAAGTTCGGTCCTAACGCCGCATGGTCGCATGGCGCCTACATTGGCCAAATTGACCTCGTCGAAATAGTCGATTCGACAATGGAGATTGAGCGTCTTTCTATTGATACCGTTATGCCATATCTGGAAATGGTAGCGAAGGCGAAGTCGTCAGGTGTAAACCTCACCATCAATAGCGGGTTCCGATCCTATCCGGAGCAGAAGATGCTGTGGGATGGGTATGTCAAGCGTCTTCCCGGATTCAATTTGGCTGCGAAGCCCGGCAGCTCGAACCACCAGAACGGGATCGCCATCGATATCGCTGTCGCGGGCGCGGACGGCAACGAGGTTTATGAGTGGCTAAAACAAAACGCGCCTCGGTTTGGGTTCGTTCGCACAGTCAGTGGCGAGCCATGGCATTGGGAACACGATCCCACACGCGCTCAGCAGGCGGTTCAAAATGGGACATACAAAATTCCATCTGTGACTGGCTGACAGGGCGAATCTCTGTGGAACTGCCCGTGAAGCCGTAAGCACAGAAAGGTTCAAACTACGGGCGGTCCCGTCCTAGGTAGCTTCCAGCTTTGCAGTGCGCTTGCGTCGCAGCTCAACCACCTGTTCCGCGCCTACAGCCCGAGCCCGCAACTGCCCACAGCCCCCATCCACATCCTGCCCAGCGCTATTTCTCACCTTGGTCAGCACGCCACGGCTTTGCAGGGAGCGGACGATCTCGTGGATGCGCTCGGTTTCGGGGCGCTGGTAGTCATCCCCTTCAAGGCTGTTGAAGGGAATGACGTTGAGTACCCCATATTTGCCCTTCAGCAGACGCACGACCGCATCGAGTTCGTCGTCGCCGTCGTTGATGCCCTTGAGCAGCGTCCACTGATACTGGATCGGATAGTCGGTGTCGCGGGCGTATTTCTCGCCCAGTTCGATCAGTTCTTCCGGCGCAATTTTCGGCGCGCGCGGCAGCAGGTGTGCGCGCAGTTCGGCCTTGGTTGTGTGCAGCGACAGCGCCAGCGCGGGCTTGACGCGTTGTTGCGGCAGGGCTTCGAACACCCGCAGGTCGCCCACGGTTGAGAACACGAGATTTTTGTGGCCGATATTGCCCTCGGTGCCGAGCAGGTCGATGGCTTCGAGCACGTTGTCGAGGTTGTGCGCCGGTTCACCCATGCCCATGAAGACGACTTTTTTCACTACGCGCTGACGCCGCGCCAGCACGACCTGGGCCAGGATTTCCATGCTCGTGACCTGGCGGATCAGGCCGCTCTTGCCGGTCATACAGAAGCGGCAGCCGACCGCGCAACCGACCTGGGTGGAGACGCAGAGTCCGTCGCGCGGCAACAGCACGCTTTCCACCATCTGCCCGTCGGCGAGTTCGACCAGCAAGCGCGAGCCGTCGTTGCCTGCGTGTTCGGAGCGGACGCGGGCGAGGGCGTCCAGCTCCGCCGTCAAAGCCGGGACGGCGTCACGTAGCGCGAGAGGCAGAAAGTGCTCGGCGCTCCGGCGTCGCGTGCCGGTGTCGAGCGCTTGCCCTTGCAGCCAGACGCGCACGAGGCGGCCACGGTGGACGGGCAGGGCGCCGAGAGCGGCGAGGCGTTGGTCGAAGTCGGAGTAGCGCATGGGGGGCGCATTTTACCCTGCCGCTGGAACGAGCTGTCGTAGGGTAGGTGGTCTCGTTGCCGACTACTGCCGAGATTTCGAAGGTCGGTAACTGCCGTTTGGTCTGCTACCGGCAAGTGGCAGTCCTCCACGGATTGCGTCACGTGGGAATCACACCCTGAGGATTTATCCGCGTCATTTCAACGTGCGCGTGCCGCTTTGGGTTTGATTTTGCGCTCGATCAAGTCGCACGTTGCACTTGACCTGGCTCGGGTTTCCCTGGTTAATGTCGCTGCCTATGATTTAGCGGCTCCAGCGCAGGATTATTTCCGTTTCTCCACGTCAAGGTTATGGTTGCATCCACTCTCGTTGCCATGCTGTGTGCACATCTATTGTGCTTTTCGGGCATGTTTTTGCTGATTAGCCGCCGCTTGCCCGGCAACAGGATGGGAATGGACTTTTTCGCCGCGGGCAATCTCCTGCTGGCGTTGGCCTATATCCTGCAACTGGTTGAAGGCGGACCCGCCTGGAGTGTGATGAGCGTCGTTAATCACACCCTCACGCTGGCTGCCCCGATCGCCTACTGGCTAGGCGCCATGCGCTTCTTTGGGCGTCAGGTCCGATTGTGGCGCACGTTGATCATTTTTTCCGTGGTCTATGGCATTGCGCAATGCCTGGTGCAATGGGGCGCAGGACCCACCGCGCGTTACGCAATGCTTGCGGCGATGGCGAGCGTGCTCTTCTTTGCAATGACCATAACCGTGATCTATGGCGTTCGCACTTTCGCGAAAGATCTGCACGGGGAGATGTTCTTCTTCGCGTTCCTGATAGGCGGAATCTGCATTCTGAATGCGCTGAAGTTCTTGAAAATCGTAGATGGCGGCCTGGATGCGCTGCATATGGATAGTCGATTTCAGATGATCTTCTACATCTACATGTCGACCCTGGCGACCATAGTCCCACCTTCCATTGTCTGGCTGGTACTGCGGCGGCTGACGGATAGCCTGCGCAATATGGCGGCGCGCGATCCCATGACGGACCTGCTCAATCGCAGGGGGCTTCAGGAGGCGCTGACCCGGTCTTTTAATTCTCGGAATGCCGGGGCGGCTCGATTGCTGCTGCTGGACGTCGACCATTTCAAGCGCATCAATGACACCTATGGGCATCAAGCTGGCGATGAAGTGATATGCCAAGTCGCGGACATACTTCGTTCCACGGTTCGCAACGGGGACTTGACGGGGCGTATTGGCGGGGAAGAGTTTGTGGCTGTTTTTCTGGAAGCTGATGGGGACCGTGTAATCCACTTGGCGGAACGTCTGCGTGCCTGCGTTGAGAACCGGGCAATCAAAGTGACGGGTTCCGACGATGTGCTGCGCTGCACGGTCACCATTGGAGTTTCACCACCGTTTCATGGTGTGCATGAGTTGGAGGATGCGCTTCGCGAGGCTGATGCCGCTCTGTACAGAGGAAAAGCAGCGGGACGTAATCGGATTGAATCAGTTGATGTCGTTATCAGTGGTTCGGTAAAAAGTCCTGAATCAGCGATCGCGTGAAATAAAAATGCAGATAGAACTGAAACGAACTAGTCATTTTGTTTGGGGGCTGGGTCGTCTTCAAGCGGTTCAGATAAAATGTTTCTGATTTTCAAAATTAGGGGAATTGAATGGGGTGGGAATTAAATAATTTGGTGGTTGTGGTAGGGGGTGTAGGCGTGACGCTTGGGTACCTTATCTCTTGGCTCAATTCAAGGCGGCACTTAATCGAGGCGAATGCGTTAATGGAGAGAAAATCAGCAGAGCATGCAAAAATCGTATTGTCTGAGTATAAGGATTCCTCCGAATGGACTGCGCTACTTGATTTGCGCTTTAGGGATGGTCATCAAGCTGGCTCTGCTGAGGCAATCAACCAGTACAAGAAATCCGAAGGATATGAAGCTCTTTTTTCTCTGGAGCATTCCAAAGGGAGAGCGGCAGGCATTGATGAGGAGAGAAACCGTTGGCAACTAATTTATACTCCTATCGTTATCAGCGATGATGGATTTTTTAGCTACACGGTGGAAACTGGATATGAGATGCAGATATTTTATGCCGGCTTTCCAATCAATGATCCGTTAAGACGAATTACTGATTATCACAAAAAATCCAAAGATGAGAACATTAATAAGTTTTTTGGTATTGCGGAAAAGGCTGTTGATGTGGCGGTAGCAATTGCTTCAAAAAATAAAATTCCTGTCTCGATACAAAAGCCAAGACAAGAAAAAAAAGCTGAGTAGCCGAAGAAAAAGTGTCGGCCTAAAGGAAAATAGGTGTCCGACTACCATTTTGCTACCTAGGAACAGTGAAATTGCAGTCCGATACTTTTTTTATACGTAGAGACTGCGAAAGTTTATTCTGAAATCTCTTTTCTCAATTGATAAGAAGTCTGGGCGGTGGGCAGCATATTCGAGTGGCGGCTGTCTAGCCAGAATTCACATTCGTACTCTCGGCCAGTATCGCGCGTTCGATTCGAGGTCAGCGCACCGGGCGGGGGGTTAGAAATTATCTCTCCCTTGATGCACTTAATCAGAAACCCTGTTAGAAAGGAGAATTTAATGACCACAATGTGGATGGTACGAGCAAAAGGCGGTCTGCTGTACGAAGAGTTCCGCGACAAGGCCGTTGCCGCCATCGGTTGGGTCCGAATCGCTGAGGAAGCGAGCAAGGGGGCAACGCGGGAGCAGCTGGCCGACGCTTACCGACTAGTTTCACCGGGTACCAAGGAGGGAACTATCATCGCGGGCGTGTCGCAAGTGTATCGGTTCATCCATGAAATTAAGAACGATGACTGGGTGGTAACGTATTCGACCGAAAATCGGACGTATCTCGTAGGGCAGGTAAAAGGGCCGTGTGAGTACCACCCTGAATGGACAGATTTGAACATGGCATTGGCGCGACGGGTGGCTTGGTTGCAAAAAGAGGTAGATCGCGACTTGCTCCTTACTAGCAGTAAGAACAGTCTTGGCTCGGTTCTCACTATATTTAAGGTGCCGGAGTCGGCGCAGAATGAACTACTCGCAATCGCGAAAGGGGCGATCCAAATGCCTCAGCCGACAAAAGAGGAACTCGTTGAGGTTGAAGTCAACGACCCTCTGCAACAGACTGAGGTCATCGCATTTGAGCGCATCAAGGACCAAATCAACAGGCTCGATTGGGACGAAATACAAGAACTCGTTGCTGGGATCTTGCGGGCGATGGGTTACAAGACCCAAGTGTCCCCTGCAGGTCCTGACAGGGGGAAGGACATCCTCGCTTCCCCGGATGGATTCGGATTCCAACAGCCGCGTATCGTGGTGGAGGTAAAGCATCGCGATGGGAAGATGGGAAGTGCACAACTCCGAAGCTTCCTTGGCGGCAGGCATAAAGACGACCGAGGCCTTTACGTCAGCACCGGTGGGTTTACGAAGGATGCATTATATGAAGCTGACCGGGCGGCGGTTCCTCTCATGCTCTGGAGCTTGGACGAACTTGCGCGAGCACTGACGGACAACTATCAGGCCGCTGATACCAAAACCAAGCAACTGATGCCGCTGCGATACTTTTACATGCCGGCGTAGATTCGGTGCGGCGAGGCGAACTTCTCTGCAATTCGGACGCGAGAGCAGCGATGACGCCAATAGTGCGGAGCGGGATCTGCTTAGTTGCACGGTAGACATATTCCGCGCCAAGTGGATTCACCCCCCTCATCGATGTGAGGGCGGAGGTACGGCCGGAAACCGCTCATCGAGGATGGCGGGGCGTCGCGTTTCGAATTGGCTCGGTCGTGGTCGGCGACGCGCATTACCGCTTCTGCGCAAGACGAGACAAAAGCGGCCCGCCGTTATCGAATGGCAGGGAAGGGGTGGAAGCGGCCCGTCACCAGCGTCGGTTCGTGGCAACGAACGATCATTCGGAAGACATCGCGGAAACCGGTCATTCGCCAGCATTGACCTGCATAGCCAAAAGCCGCTAGGATCGTAGACATGACTAATCGCTCCAAATCCCTCTTTTCGCTGGTCCGTGCATGTTGTCAGAACGTGCCGGGGGAAACTGCGCCTAGCAATTAGCTATACGTTGAATCAATCGCCTCTGGCCGCCCGTTGCAAAACCGGCGGCTTTTTTGTTTTTTGCCTGCACTCTTCGATACGGAGAGAGTTGATGCCACTTGCGTTGTATGACACCTGGTCACGTACCGTGCGCCCGTTCACGACTATCCACGCTGGCCACGTCGGCATGTATTGCTGCGGACCCACCGTCTACGACCACGCGCATATTGGCAATCTAAGAACTTATGTGTTTGAAGACATTCTGCGCAGGGTACTCATACGCAACGGCTACGAGGTCCGTCATGTCGTTAATATCACCGACGTCGGTCATCTGACTTCGGATGCCGACGAAGGCGAAGACAAGATGGAAAAAGGTAGCAGGCGGACCGGGGAGTCCGCCTATGCTATTGCTCAGCGCTACACCGAGGCCTTCGTTGCCGATTGGCATGCCCTCAACTTGTTGGAGCCGACGGTATGGTGCCGCGCGACCGATCACATCGCCGAACAGATCGCGTTTATCGGCGAGTTGGATCGGTCCGGCTACGTGTATAAGACCGACGACGGTCTTTATTTCGACACAAGCAAGCAGGATGACTACGGCTTTCTGGCCCGGCTCGACCGTGCCGGCCTGCAAGCGGGCAAGCGCGTAGCACTTGGCGCGAAGCGGAACATCACGGATTTTGCGTTATGGAAGTTCAGCCCGGAGGGCGTAGCGCGGCAGATGGAATGGGATAGCCCATGGGGGCGTGGATTTCCGGGCTGGCATATTGAGTGCTCGGCCATGTCGGCGAAACACCTCGGCATCTGGTTCGACATCCACTGTGGCGGAGAAGACCATATCGCCGTGCATCACAGCAACGAAATTGCGCAAACACAGGCAGCTTACGGCACTCGCCTTGCGAACTTCTGGATACACGGACATTTTCTGACACTCAATGCCGACAGCAAGATGTCGAAGTCGAGCGGGGATTTTGTGCGCTTGCAGACCTTGCGCAGTCGGAACATCGATCCGCTTGCCTACCGCTACCTGTGCATGACAGCTCACTACCGGAGCAAGCTGCATTTCAGTTGGGCGTCTCTTGGTGCAGCGCAGACCGCGTTGAACCGGCTGCGGCAGCTCTATTCTGGCTGGTCGGACGGTGGCCGCATCGATCCGGATTTCGCCGCGCGCTTCAACGCCGAATTGAATGATGACTTGAATCTGCCGAGGGCATTGGCCGTGCTATGGGAACTCGTCAAGAGCGAGCTCCCGCCTGCCACCTTGAAAGCGACGGTGGACAGCTTTGATTTGGTACTGGGCCTCGGGCTACGCGATTGGAGGCCAGTAGCGTCTGACATTCCGGAAAGTATCCGGGCGCTGCTCGGTGAACGCGCTCAAGCCCGAGAGGCAAAGAACTGGGCAAAAGCCGATGAGATACGGAAGGTGTTAAACACCCAAGGCTGGAGAGTCGAGGATGGCAACGACGGGCAACGCCTGACTGAAATCGCCACGCCCCTCACCGATATCGCAAGCTAGTGGTAACAGCATGGGCGTCGCGTACTTAAACGGGTGTCAGACTACAATTCTCATCGAGGTTCGACAGCAGCCGCCGAAATCAAGAAAGGCCACGGAAACGCAAGCGGTCGCGGGGGCGATCATCCGACGATCGGAGCGGAAACCGATCACCCCGGCGAGGGCGTTCAGGCGGTCAGGAAGCGCAAGACTTCGGCCCAATCGTTCGTCGACAGGGCGACGTCTTCGTAGTCGCCAGCTTCTTCGTCGTAGCGCGAAACGCAGAAGCGCTGGCTTCTGCCGGATTCGCGGTCGGCGTAGTTGGCGTAGTCGACATAGACTTTCAAGCTGCGCTCCTCGTTCTCGAATGAGGGAGCAGCGTCGATGTAGCTCGATGTATCGAAATACCCTTCGGGCAGGGGCGGCAGGGTTGCTATGTCGAAGTCGGGAAATTCGCGGCGCAGTCGTTCAAGGTTCATAAGGGAAGCAAGTGGAGGCTGGAGACCTGACATTTTACGTTGCTCCGTGTCAGTCGCCACGATGGCTCCCGAAACCGAGTTTGGAAATGACGTTTATGACTTTCCAGACAGAAGCCGTTACACGAAAATCTCGAACATGACAGGCAGAACTCTCAATCAATCAGAGCTCGACTTTTTCCATGGCGAAGGGTACTTGCGATTGAGCGGTGCACATTCCAAGCGCTGTCTGACGCCGCTTCGGGAGCGCATTCTGCGAGAGCTATCGCGGCTCAAGGTCTGGGCCGGCGGAAAAAGTCTTGGCAGTTCACTGAACAATTTGTCGCCGTTTCAGCAGATCGCAAAGCTATCCTCGATGGTGAAGATTGCGGATCTGGATGAAACGCTGAACACGGCGGAAATTCGCAGCGCAATCGCTGACCTTACCGGCAGAGCCCCGCAATCCAGCCTGGGCACGCAGCCCTTGCTGTCGCTGCCTCATCAAGGACCTTGGTCTCTGGGCAGCCTGAACTGGCACGTTGACCTGGCTGCGAAATCCGGGGCTGAGATCCCCGGCATCCAGGTGTTCTATCTGATCGACGACGTTGTTGAACACGGGGGCGCAACTTTAGCGCTGGCCCGTTCTCATCGCGTGGCGGGTGTAGCGGCTGGGAGGCTTCGTGGATCGTTGAAATCGCCAGGGGATCTCGAAGCTGTTCTCAGCACGTCCGACACCAAGATCATCGAGATGTCGGGACGGGCTGGCGATGTTTTCTTGATGGATATGCGCGTGCTGCACACCCCATCCGTCAATTCGTCCAGCCGTATCAGGATGATGGCCACGACGCGTTTCGGTCTGCGCACGAGCAGATAGGGCGGGATCTGCTGGGAGTTGCGGCGTCAACCGCTCGTCTTTTGTGCCGGGAAAAATTGGTGTCAGACTACAATTTCGATGTTCATGCCTGTGTTCGGTTTTTTGCATTACCAAAGACCAAGTCGGTGAGTTGACGGCGTGGCTAAATAAATCCGGCGATTTCGCAATGATCGCAAGCGACGGGCAGGGACGATGGCGTGCCGTGCAGCCCGTGACCCGGACCATTGGGAAACGCCTATGCCTCTGGCACACGCCCGATGGGCCCTTGCCACTCCTCCCGGCAGACCCACGCCAGAAAAAAGGTACCGTACCTGACCCCTGGTCCGGGTGGGCGGAATTGCGTTCGCGCGATCGCAGCCACTTGCCACCGGAATACCAAGCGGGGCAGTTGATGCCGAGGCCGACGCGGACATCACTTTCTCCTTCCGACAGTGGCGTTGGCGGAGGTGCGCAGTCCCGACGGCGGCGACCAAACGCCCAAGTGCGAATAAGGGATAACCCTATCCGCCATCATCCACGAATAAAATTCCTACATAACCGGGAATTTATATCGTTTTGAGGAACACCCCCTGGGGCCTTGTAATGCGTGTTCGCTTAACGCTGTCCACGCATTTACCCCAGACTTATGAATCCCATCGGATACCGCATTCTTCCCCGTACCGGCCCGGCCGTCGCTGCTGACGTGCTGGCCGGTTTCGCAGCCATCGGCTCGGCCCAGATCAGCGATTGCATGAACCGCCTGTACGGCGTCAGCGGGCTGCGTCCGCTGCATGCCTGCAATCAGCGCACGGTGGGCCTGGCGCTGACCGTCAAGACCCGGCCGGGCGACAACCTGATGATCCACAAGGCGATTTCGCTGGGCGGCGCGGGCGACGTGATTGTTGTCGATGGCGCGGGCGATACCAGCAATGCGCTGGTGGGCGAACTGATGATGATGGATGCGCAGTCGCGCGGCATTAAAGGTTTTGTGATCGATGGCGCGGTGCGCGATCTGGATGTGTTCGCGCAGGGCGAGTTCGGTTGCTATGCGCGGGCCGTGTCGCACAAGGGACCGTACAAGGATGGTCCGGGCGAGATCAATGTGCCGGTATCGGTGGGTGGCCAGGTGGTCAACCCGGGCGACGTGGTGGTGGGTGACGCGGATGGCGTGGTGGTGATTCCCGCAGAGCATGCGGCGGCCGTGCTGGCTTTGGCTCAGAAGAAGGAGTCCGACGAGGCGGTGGCGAAGGAAAAGCTGCGCGCCGGCACCTATACCAAGCCCTGGCTGGAGAAGACTTTGGCTGAGAAGACGGGAGCCGCAAAATGAGCCAGACCCCGAGCCAAACCCAAACCCCGCAGCCCACCAGCATCGTCGCTGACCGCATCAAGCGCATCAAACTTTCGCCCAGCGTCGCTGCGCGCGCCATCATCGCCGAACTGCGCGAACAGGGCCGTCGCATCATCGATCTGACCATCGGCGAGCCGGACTTCTCCACACCGGAGCACATCCGCCTGGCAGCCACCGCCGCCATGAACCGCGGCGAAACCAAGTATCCGCCGGCCCAGGGCACGGTGCCGCTGCGCCGCGCCGCTGCCCAGCATTTGCTGGAAGCGACGGGCGTCGATTATCCAGCGGGGCGCATCATCGTCAGCACGGGCGCCAAGCAGGTGATCTTCAACGGTCTGGCGGCGACGCTGAATGATGGCGACGAGGTGCTGATCCCGGCGCCGTTCTGGGTGTCGTACCCGGACATGGTGCTGGTCAATGGCGGCGTGCCGGTGGCGGTGGAGACTACGCCGGCGACGGGTTATAAGGTCACGCCCGAGGCGCTGGAGCGCGCGATTACGCCGCGCACCAAGTGGCTGATGATGAACGCGCCCAGCAATCCGACCGGCTCGGTCTACACTGCGGACGAGCTGCGCGGCCTGGCCGAGGTGCTGAAGCGCCATCCGCATGTATGGCTGATGACGGACGATATCTACGCCCGCCTGAATTTCACGGACGAGCCGACGGTGCATCCGCTGCAGGTCGCGCCGGAGCTGGCGGCGCGCACGCTGGTGGTCAATGGCGTGTCCAAGGCTTATGCCATGACGGGCTGGCGCATCGGTTACGGCGCGGGTCCTGACGAGTTGATCAAGGCGATGGCGATTCTGCAGTCGCAGAGCACGTCGGGCGCGTCGTCGGTGAGTCAGGCGGCGGCGCTTGAGGCCTTGTCGGGTCCGCAGGATTGCGTGGCCGAGTTTGCCCAGGTGTTCCGCCAGCGCCGCGATCTGGCGATTGCGGAATTGGCGGGTACGCCGGGCCTGGAGATCGTCGTGCCGCAGGGCGCGTTCTACGTGTTCCCGGACTGCTCGGGCCTGTTGGGCAAGAAGACGCCGGCGGGCGACGTGATCGCGACCGATACCGACCTGACGCACTATCTGCTGCGCGAAGCCGGCGTGGCCGTGATCGACGGCCATGCCTATGGCGCGCCGGGCACGTTCCGGCTGTCGTTCGCGGCGTCGCTGGACGATATCAAGCAGGGCTGCTCGGCCATCCGGGAAGCCTGCGCCAAGCTGGCCTGAGGGCAGGGCGGGCATTCCGTACACCACACAACCACACAACCACACAAGGGGAATCAAGCATGAAACGCCATACTCTTTTCGCTGCCTGCCTGGGCCTGGCTACGCTGGTCCTGGGCGCCTCGGCCCAGGCCGACCAGGTGGATGACATCAAGGCGCGCGGCGAGCTGATTTGCGGCACGCTGGGCACGTCGCAGCCGTTCAGCTTCCAGGACGCGGCGACGCGCCAGCTGGTGGGCTACGACGTGGATGTCTGCAAGCTGGTTGCGGACAAGCTGGGCGTGAAGATCAGCTACAAGCTGCTGTCGGTGGCGGCGCGGGTGCCGGAATTGAATGAAGGTCGGGTCGACATCCTGGCGGCCAACCTGGGTTTTTCGCCCGACCGCGCGCAGCAGATCGCTTTCAGCCACGCCTACTACGTGAGCCCGCAGAAGCTGCTGGTGCGCAAGGATTCGGGCCTGGAGACGGTGGAATCGCTGAACGGCCGCCGCATCGGCGCGACCAAGGGTTCCAGCTCGGAACGCGAGATCAAGCGCATCCTGGATAAGTCGCAGGTGATTGGCTATGGCGACAGCTCGGCCACTTATCTGGCCCTGCAGCAGAAGAAGGTGGACGCACAGTTCGCTTCCGAATTGGTGTTGGTGCGCCTGGTGCTGCAAAGTCCGCCCACGGCGCCCGTCAGCGTGATCGCCAAGTCGGTGTTCGACGAGCCTTGGGGCCTGGGCGTGCGCAAGACGGAGCCGCGTTTCCTGGAAACGGTGAACCAGGCGCTGGACGAGGCCGAGGCCTCGGGCGTGGCCGCCAAGCTGTTCGACAAGTGGTTTGGTCCGGAGACGCCGTACAAGCTGGAGCGCGGCTTCAAGATCGGCCCGATCGCGGGCTGAGCAGGGTCCGGAAGTACCACCGCGAGTCCCACGTCACGGGTTCCGGCGCCGCATCCAGCGGGCGGCCGGAACCCGTGGCGTTTGGCCTGAGCCTCGCGATAGCAGGAGATTGATTGTTTTATGAGCCTACTTGACGCTTCCCAATACCAACTGCTGCTGAGCGGCATGGCGGTGACCGTACAGCTGTTCCTGGTTGCCTGGGTCATGGCCTTTGCCATCGCGGTGACGCTGGTGGTGGTGCGCGCGACCAATCTGGCGCCTTGCCGCTGGCTGGTCGACGCCTATGTGGAATACCACCGCAACGTGCCGTTGCTGGTGCAGGTGCTGTTCTGGTACTTCGGCATGCCCGAGCTGCTGCCGGAAGGTTTCCGCATGTGGCTGTACCAGCACAACGCCGAGATGTCGCTGGCGGCGATTGCGCTGGCGCTGGGGTCGGCCGCTTATATCGCGGAGGACATCCGCAGCGGTTTGCGCGCCATTCCCTTTACGCAGTTCGAGGCTGCCCGCGCGCTGGGCGCGAGCTATCTGCAATGCATGCGTTTCGTGATCGTGCCGCAGGCGGTGCGGATTTCGATTCCCCCGCTAGTGGGGCGCGCGCTGCTGCTGTTCAAAAACACCAGCGTGGCCATGGCCATCGGCGTGATGGAGCTGACCTACCAGGCGCGCGAGATCGAAAACGAAACCTACCGCACCTTTGCCACCTTTGGCGCGGCCACGATCATGTACCTGCTGGGATCGTTCCTCATCATGCTGATTGGATCGCGCGTCTATGACCGCTATCGCCTGAACCGGGGAGGCCACGGTGCTTGATCTACTGTCTCAATACTGGCCCACGCTGCTGGTCGGCCAATATCCCAACGGGCCGCTGGGCGGCCTGGCGCTGACGCTGATCCTGGCCGCTTGCGGCCTGGCCCTGTCGCTGCCGCTGGCGCTGTTGATTGCGCTGGCCCGGGTCAGCCCCTACGGCTGGCTGCGCACGGCCAGCAAGGCGCTGGTCAACGTGGTGCGCGGCATGCCGCTGCTGATGCTGATCTTCTGGGCGTACTTCGTGGTGCCCAAGCTGACCGGCCAGGTGATCAGCGGCTTCTGGACGCTGATCTTCGCGCTGGTGGTCTATGAAAGCGCCTATCTGTCGGAAGTGATCCGCTCAGGCATCGAGGCGGTGCCGCGCGGCCAGATCGAGGCCTCGCGCTCGTTGGGCGTGGGCTACTGGACCACGATGCGCCGGGTAGTGCTGCCGCAGGCGCTGTTCAACGTGCTGCCCAGCATGACCAGCCAGTTCGTCTCCACCATCAAGGAGACGTCGCTGGGCTATGTCATCAGCGTCAACGAGCTGACCTTCGCGGCCAATCAGGTCAACAACCTGGTGCTGACCAAGCCGCTGCAGGTTTTCGGCATCCTGGCCATCATTTATTTCCTGGTGTGCTTCAGCCTGAGCCGCGGGCTGAGCTGGCTGGACCTGCGTATCCGCCGCTCGCGCGCCATGGCTTGAAGGAACAAAACATGATCAATCTTGAAAAAGTGAACAAGTGGTACGGCGCGCATCATGTGCTGAAGGACGTGGATCTTTCGGTGGCGCGCGGCGAGGTGCTGGTGGTCTGCGGCCCGTCGGGCTCGGGCAAGTCGACCATGATCCGCACCATCAACCGGCTGGAGCCGATCGAGAAGGGGCGCATCCTGATCGACGGCAAGGACATCTACGCCAAGGGTTCGGATCTGAACGCGCTGCGCCAGCAGATCGGTTTCGTGTTCCAGCAGTTCAATCTGTTTCCTCATATGAGCGTGCTGGAAAACGTGATCTTTGCGCCGGTCAGCATCCGCAAGCAGCCGCGCAAGGCGGCCGTCGAATTGGCGCGGGGCCTGCTGGCGCGGGTGGGTCTGGAGCACAAGATCGACGCCTATCCGGGTTCGCTGTCGGGCGGCCAGCAGCAGCGCGTGGCGATCGCCCGGGCGCTGGCCTTGCAGCCGCCAGTGATGCTGTTCGACGAACCGACCAGCGCGCTTGACCCGGAGATGGTGGGCGAGGTGCTGCAGGTGATGAAGGGCCTGGCCAAGGACGGCATGACCATGGTGTGCGTGACCCACGAAATGGGCTTTGCGCGCGACGTGTGCGACCGGGTGGTTTTCATGGACGCGGGCGAGATCCTGGAGATGGACACGCCCGAGCGCTTCTTCAGCGCGCCCTCGCATCCGCGGGCGCAGCGCTTCCTGGCCGACATCCTGCATCCGCGCGGCTGAGGCGGGGGCGGCGGGCGTTGCCATGATGGTAAGGTGAGGGTTTCCATGCGCTTCGCATCGACCGCCGCGATGTACACCCTCAAACAGCTAGAGGCTTTCTACTGGAGTTCCCAGCTGGGCAGCTTCAGCGCGTCTTCCCGCAAATTGCACACCACCCAGTCGGCGGTCGCCAAACGGGTGGGCGAACTGGAAGCCTTCGCCGGCGCGCCGCTGTTCGAGCGCCGCGCCAAGAAGCTGATCATGACCGCGCAGGGCCGCAAGCTGTACGAGCTGGCGCGCGAGATGCTGGACCTGAATAGCCGCATCGTGCAGAACATGGCCGATCCGGCCAGCTTCGAAGGCGTGGTGCGGCTGGGCGTAACGGAACTGGTGGGCATGACCTGGCTGGCGCGGCTGATCAGCCAGATCAGCCTGCGCTATCCGCGCGTGCAGCTGATGCCGGAGATCGACGGCGGCATCACGCTGTACGAAAGGTTGGAGCAGGATGAACTGGACCTGGCCATCATGCCCGGCCCGTTCTGGGGCTACCAATACGATTGCGTGCACCTGGGCGCGGTCACCAACGTCTGGATGGCCAGCCCGGCCCTGGACATCGATTTTTCCGCGAAGCTGACGCCGCAGGACCTGGCGCCGTATCCGGTGATTTCGCAACCCACCAATTCGGCCTTGTCGCATCTGTACGATGCCTGGTTCGCGGAACAGGGCCTGCCGGTCAAGCGCGTGCTGACCTGTAATAGTTTGGGGATGATGGCGCAGCTGACGATGCTGGGGCTGGGCATCAGCTATCTGCCGGGTGCGTATTTCGCGCCGCTGGTGGAGCGCGGCGCGCTATGCCAGCTGGACGTGCAGCCCGACCTGCCCACGATCAATTACTACGCGGTGCACAAGAAGAACATCGTCAACCCGGTGGTGGCCCGGGTGATCGATATTGCGCGCGAGGAATGCGCTTTCGAGGTGGCGGGGGCATTCCTGCCCCATGTGCCGCCGGCGGTCAGGCCGCCGCAGGCGTAGCGCGGGGCCGGCGTTGCACCGGCCCCGCCTTTGGTCATCAACCGCAGCGAATCGCGGTCATGACGTCCTTATCATCCACGATCAAATTCAAGCGCGTAGCGTTGTACTCCATCGTGACCAATTGTCCCGGACGCAGCATGCGCGCAGTGCTGCTGCCGCTGCGGGTACGCAGGTCTTCCATCACGGACGCAGTGGCTTTCTGGCCGATCTGGGATTGCAGCGAAGATGCGTCGCAGGTCTTGCCGCCGCCCATGGACGACGAAGAACCGTAGGGCGACCCGCCATAGCTGGTTCCGGCGTCAGCTGCGGACGAGGAGCTGGAGGAGCTGGACGCTGCCGGCGCGCTGGATGAGCGCGGGGCGCCGGTGTTGGCGCACGCGGTCAGGCTGGCGACCAGCAGGAAAGGGATCAGCTTTCGGATCATGTAACGCTCCTTACAACAACACGTCTGAAAAAAGCCATGATAGACCAGCGCGGGTGCGCTGTGACCGACGCCGGGCAGGGCCGCAAGCGCCGTTCCTGAGCGCGGCTTGGATGATCCAAATTTTGCATTGACACTAAAGTTTCATCAGAATATATTTCTGAAACCATAGTTTCATAGGCGGGATCATCATGACTTCGGTGTTGCAGGAGCGCATCCTCGCGCTGCAGGACAGCTTCACGGACAGCGAGCAGCGGTTGGCCAGCGTGACCCTGGAGTGCCTGGGCAATATCGCGGCCTATTCGGGCGCCGAGCTGGCGCAGAAGGCGGGCGTGTCCAAGGCGACGGCGGGGCGGTTCTTCCGGCGCCTGGGCTACGAGAACTTCAACGAGGTGCGGGCGCAGGCGCGCGACGAGGCCGACCGTGGGTCTCCGCTGTACGAGATGGCGGGCGTGCGTCCGCCGGACGCGACGGGGGATGCGTTGGCGGAGCATCTGGCCACGGACTTGCAGAACCTGGCGCAGACCTTCGAGCGCCTGGACAGCCGCGACGTGGAGCGGGCCATCGAGCTGTTCGCTGGCGCTCGCCGCATCTGCATTGCGGGCTTTCGCAATGGGCGGGTGCTGGCGCAGTACGCCTGGGCCTTGCTGACGCAGCTGCGCGACGGGGTCGCGCTGGTGCCGGGCGCGGGTTTGAACCTGGCGGAGGATCTGGCTGATCTGGGGCCTGACGACGTGTTGCTGGTGATGGATTTCCGGCGTCGCGTCACGCTGCTCAAGCCCATTGTCGAACATGCGAACCGGGTGGGCGCGAAGGTCGTGGTGTTGACCGATCCCACCGCCACCGAATTGCCCGCGCGCTCGGACCTGGTGTTGCGATGCGTGAACAGCGGCGCGGCCGTGTTCGATTCCTACGTCGCGGCCACCAGCGTCATCAATCATCTGTGCTCGGCCCTGGCCCGGAAACTCGGGGCGGCCGCGCGCGAACGTCTGCAGAACATAGAACGCCTGCACGAACACTACGGCGACTTGCATCGCTGAATTCCAAGAGGAGACTGACTTGAACCATCCCATTCCGAACCTCCGGCTGCAGTACGCGCCCAATCCGGCCTTCGAACCCGCCGCGCCTTACGGTAAACGGCAACTGGACGTGCTGGGCGGCCAGGCCTATGCGCAGGCGGAGGCGCAGATCCGCCGCTGGCCGGGCTATCAGCCCACGCCGTTGCGCGATCTGTCGGGCCTGGCGCGCGCCGTGGGGGTGGCGGGCATCCGGTACAAGGACGAGGGCGGCCGCTTCGGGCTGGGCAGCTTCAAGGCCTTGGGCGGCGCCTATGCCGTCAGCCGCCAATTGCTGCGGGAATTGGCGGTCAAGCTGGGGCGCGACGATCTGTCGGTGGACGACTTGCTGTCCGGCCGCTACCGGGAGCTGACGCAGGCCATGACGGTGACCTGCGCGACAGACGGCAACCACGGACGTTCGGTGGCCTGGGGCGCGCAACGCTTCGGTTGCCAGTGCGTGATCTACATCCACGCGACGGTCAGCGAAGGCCGCAAGCGGGCGATCGAGCAATACGGCGCGCAGGTCGTGCGTACGCCGGGGAACTACGACGACTCGGTGCGCCAGGCGGCGCAAGACGCGGCGCGGCTTGGGCGATATGTGGTCTCGGATACGTCGTATCCCGGCTATATGGAGGTGCCCAAGGACGTGATGCAGGGGTACGCCGTGATGGCGGACGAGGCCTTGCGCCAGTTGCGCGAGGCGGGCGATGGCGAATTGCCGACGCACGTGTTCCTGCAGGGCGGCGTGGGCGGGCTGGCTGCCGCGGTCTGCGCGCATTTCTGGGAGCAACTGGGCGAGCGCCGTCCGCGTTTCATCGTGGTTGAGCCGGACAAGGCGGCCTGCCTGTACGAGAGCGCCCGCGCCGGCAAGCCGGTGGCGGTGCACGGCGATCTGGATACCGTAATGGCCGGGCTGGCCTGCGGGGAAGTGTCGCTGCTGGCGTGGGAGGTGCTGCATCCCGGCGCGCAGGCTTTCCTGACGGTTGACGACGAGGCGGCGCTGGAGACGGTGCGTTTGCTGGCAAGCGGCAAGTATGGCGACGCGCCCATCGTCGCGGGCGAGTCGGCCGTGGCGGGGCTGACCGGCTGCCTGGCGGCGCTGGCCGATCCGGCGGTGCGCGATGCGCTGGGCCTGGACGCTGACAGCCGCGTGCTGGTGTTCGGCAGCGAAGGGGCGACCGACCCGGAACTGTATCAACGCATCGTCGGCCGGAGCGCCGCCGAAGTCGAAGCCGAGGCCATGGCATGACTGGCGTCACGCTTGAGGCCGGCCGCGAGGCCGTGCGGATCGATGGCGCCCGCCTGTTGCGCCGCATTGCCGATCTGGCGCAGGTCGGCGCCATTGAGGGCGGCGGCGTGTGCCGTCTGGCGCTGACGGACGCGGACCGACAGGGACGCGACCTGGTGGTGCAGTGGATGCGCGAACTGGGCCTGGCCGTGACGGTGGACGGCATCGGCAATGTGGTGGGCCTGCGGGCCGGGCGCAAGGCCGGTCCGCCCGTGATGACGGGGTCGCACATCGACACGGTGCGCACCGGCGGCCGCTATGACGGCAACCTGGGGGTGCTGGCGGGGCTGGAAGTGGTGGCGGCGTTGAACGACGCGGACGTGGTCACTGAAAGGCCGATAGCGGTGGCGTTCTTCACCAACGAGGAAGGCGCGCGCTTTGCGCCGGACATGATGGGCAGCCTGGTGTTCCAGGGCGACCTGGCGCTGGAGGACGCGCTGGCCACGGTCGGCATAGACGGCACCTCGGTGGGCGAGAACCTGGCCCGCATCGGCTATGCCGGGACGGCCCCGGTAGGCAATAACCAGGTGCATGCCTTTGTCGAACTGCATGTGGAGCAGGGGCCGGTGCTGGAACATGAGGGCTACACCATCGGCGCGGTGACGGGCGTGCAGGGCATCCACTGGATCGAGTTCACCGTGCGCGGGGTGTCCAACCATGCGGGCACCACGCCGATGGCGTTGCGCCATGACGCCGGCATCGTGGCGGCGCGCATCGCGTGCTTTGCGCGGGATCTGACCGTCGAGTTGGGGGCGGGCCAGTTGGCGACTGTGGGGCAGGTGAATCTGTTTCCCAACCTGATCAACGTCATCCCCAACCGCGCGACCTTCACGCTGGACCTGCGCAACACCGACGGCGCGGCCTTGCAGGAGGCGATTGCACGCTGCATGACGTATGCGGCGCAGGTTGCCGCGGATGAAGGGGTGGAGCTGAGCCATCGGGTGCTGGCCGATTTTGCGCCGGTGGCGTTCGACGAGGCCATCGTCGGCCGGGTCGAGGACATCGCCCGCAGCCGCGGGCACCGCGTGCGGCGGCTGCCCAGCGGCGCCGGGCACGATGCCCAGATGCTGGCGCGCATGTGCCCGACGGGCATGGTGTTCGTGCCCAGCGTGGGCGGGCTGTCGCACAACGTCGCCGAATTCACGCATGACCAGGATATCGAGGCGGGCGCCGGCGTGTTGCTGGAACTGATGCTCGAACTCGCAGAACAATGAAACCGTAGGAGACTGAACATGTCACGCATCATCAATGTCGCGGCCGCGCAGTTGGGGCCGATCCAGCGCAGCGACACGCGTCGCGACGTCGTCGAGCGCCTGCTCGCGCATCTGCGCCAGGCCCATGCCATGGGCTGCCAGCTGGTGGTTTTCCCGGAGCTGGCGCTGACGACTTTCTTTCCGCGCTGGTACATGGAAGATCCGGCCGAGATCGACGCGTTCTATGAAAGCGAGATGCCCGGTCCGCAGACCCGGGTGCTGTTCGAGACCGCGCGCAAGCTGGGCATAGGCTTTTACCTGGGCTATGCGGAGCTGGCGGTGGAGCAGGGCGTCAAGCGCCGCTTCAACACGTCGATCCTGGTGAACCAGAACGGCGACATCATCGGCAAGTACCGCAAGGTGCATTTGCCCGGGCATGCCGAGCACGAGCCGTGGCGCGCTTTCCAGCACCTGGAAAAGCACTACTTCGAGCCGGGCGACTCGTTCGACGTCTGGCGCGGCTTTGGCGGCGTGATGGGCATGGCCTTGTGCAATGACCGCCGCTGGTCCGAGACCTATCGGGTCATGGGCTTGCAAGGCGCGGAAATGATCCTGCTGGGCTACAACACGCCGGTGCACAACCCGCCGGCGCCCGAGCACGACGACCTGTCCATGTTCCACAACCATCTGGTGATGCAGGCGGGCGCCTATCAGAACGGTACCTGGGTGGTGGGCGTGGCCAAGGCCGGCAAGGAAGAGGGCTGCGAGATGATAGGCGGCAGCTGCATCATCGCGCCGTCGGGCGAGATCGTCGCCGCCTGCTCGACCAAGGGCGATGAGTTGGCGATCGCGCGCTGCGACCTGGATCTGTGCCTGTCCTACAAGAGCACGACTTTCAATTTCGACCGCCACCGGCGTCCCGAGGCTTACGGCCTGATCACGGAACGCAGAGGCGCGGTGGAACCTGCGCCGGAGGCGGCGGTAACCGCCTGACCTGCGGCGCGGCCAGCGCGGACGGTCGATAGACCGTCCGCATAACCGGCCCGGACGTTCCCTTCCCATAAAAAACAGCATGCGGGCGCCCCGAGCGCCTGCAGGGGAGCGTTCGGCCTAAAAAAACACAGACCCCAAGGTGAAAATATGGACCAGTCAGTCGAGAGCATTGCGGCGCCTCCGGTTGCCGCAGACAAGGATCCCCTGGCGGCGCGGGATGATGCGCTGTATCGGAAGGTGGCGTGGCGGCTGCTGCCGTTCTTGATGGTGTGCTACATCGCGGCGTTCCTGGACCGGGTGAACGTCGGCTTTGCCAAGCTGCAGATGCTGGACGACCTGAAGTTCAGCGAAACGGTGTACGGCCTGGGCGCGGGCATTTTCTTCATCGGCTATTTCCTGTTCGAGGTGCCGAGCAATGTGCTGATGCACCGCATCGGCGCGAAGAAGACGCTGGCGCGCATCATGATCCTGTGGGGCATCATCTCGGCCGCCATGGCCCTGACGCAGACGCCGACCCAGTTCTACATCCTGCGCTTCCTGCTGGGGGCGGCCGAGGCCGGGTTCTATCCCGGCATCATCCTGTACCTGACCTATTGGTTTCCGTCGAACCGGCGCGGCCAGATCGTGGCGGTGTTCATGACGGCGGTGCCGTTTGCCGGCATCCTGGGCGGGCCGCTGTCGGGCTGGGTGATGGAGGCGTTCCATGACACGCACGGCATGGCCGGCTGGCAGTGGATGTTCATCATCGAGGCGATTCCTTCGGTGCTGTTGGGCCTGGCGGTGTTCTGGTACCTGGATGACCGCATCGACGACGCGCGCTGGCTGTCGCCCGCGGAGAAGTCGCGGCTGGGCCAGAACCTGCAGAGCGAGAAGACCGCCAAGACCGAGCACGTGTCCATGCTGACCTTGCTCAAGGACAGGCGCGTCGTGCATATGGCGCTGATCTGCTATTGCACGGTGTCCAGCTTGTCGGGCCTGGCGTTCTGGATTCCGTCGGTGATCCGTTCCACCGGCGTGGTGTCGCTGCTGGACATCGGTCTGTTGACGGCGGTGCCGAACGTCTGCGCGGTGATCTCGATGGTGCTGGTGTGCCGCCATTCGGACGCGGTGCGGGAGCGCCGCTGGCACATGATCGTGCCGTTTCTGGTGGGCGGGACGGGCCTGGCGCTGAGCACGCTGTTCAGCCATAACCCGATGCTGGCCGTGGCCATGCTGTCGGTGGCGGCCGCCGGCTGCATGGTGTGCTCGCCCTTGTTCTGGAGCCTGCCGACGGCGTTCCTGGAAGGCAAGAGCGCGGCGGCGGGCATAGCCGGGATCAATTCCTTCGCCGGCTTGGCGGCCTTTGTCAGCCCGTATGCGATCGGCTGGATCAAGGACCTGACCGGCTCGACGGATTGGGGCATGTATTTCCTGGCCAGCTTCACGCTGATCGGGGCGGTGCTGGTGTACCGCGTGCCGAAGAGCCTGGTCAACCGCTAGGCGGCTTCTCTACATCGGCGGGCGCGCCGCGCCCGCCACTTTCAGACAGGAATGATGATGACTCTGGACGTAGTTACGTTGACCCAGGCCATGGTGCGTATTCCCAGCCTTTCCGGCAAGGAAGGCGAGATGGCGGCGCTGATGGCCGCGACGATGCGCGAGGCGGGTTTCAGTTCGGTCACGACCGATGGCAATGGCTCGGTGCTGGGCCTGATCGGCCCCGCGGACGCGGACGTGGCCTTGCTGTTCGACGGACACATGGACGTGGTGCCGGTGGCGGGCGACTGGCGCTTCGATCCGTTCGGCGCCGAGATCCGGGATGGCCGGCTGTATGGGCGCGGCAGCACCGACATGAAGGGCGGCATCGCCGCGGCGATCTGCGGCGTGGCGGAGGCGGCGCGGGACGGCTTGAAGCGCCGCGTGGCGGTGTCGGCCAGCGTGCTGGAGGAAGTCATCGAAGGGCATGCGCTGGCTTCGGTGCTGGACATCTGCACGCCGCAGGCGGTCGTCATCTGCGAGCCCTCCAAGCTGCAGATCAAGGCCGGCCAGAAGGGGCGGGTGGAACTGCTGCTGACTTTCCACGGCAAGCCGGCGCACGCGGCGACGCCGCATATCGGTGTCAATCCCCTGCATGCGGCGGCCCGGGCGCTGAACGCGCTGGAGAGCCTGTCGCTGCCGCATGACGAGGTGCTGGGCCAGGCACTGCTGGTGCCGACGGACATCGTGTCGCATCCTTATCCGTCGATCTCCATGATTCCGATTTCGACGACGATACGCTTTGACCGGCGTACCGTGTCGGGCGAACGCCTGGAGGATGTGCTGGCGCAGATCCGCGCGCATCTGGCGGCCCATGGCTTGTCCGATTTCACCCTGCAGGTCAGCGAGGATCACGTGGCGACCTATACCGGGCAGCACGCCACGCCGCCGCGCTGGTTGCCGGGTTGGCGTTGCGATGCGGAGGCCGGGCTATTGCAGGCTGCGCGCGCGGCCGTCAGCGCCAGCGGCCGGGATCCGGTGGTGGGCAGTTGGGCGTTCTGCACCAATGGCTCGGAATCGGCCGGACGCCGCGGCATTCCGACGATAGGGTTGGGGCCGGGCAACGAGGAAGACGCGCACACGATCGACGAGTCCATCGCGTTGGAGCAGTTGGAAGGCGCGCGCGACATCTACCGGAATCTGGTGCGCGCCGTCTGCGGTTAGGGCGTTTGCATGCCGGGCAGGCGCGCCAGCCGGTCATTGAGGAAGTCGATCAATAGCCGTGCCCGCAGCGACTGGTAGCGGCGCGACGGGTAGATGAGGAAAGCCTCCTGCGGCGTGGCGCTCCATTTGGGCAGGACGCGCAGCAGTTCACCGCTGGCGATCAGGTCCTGCACCAGCCACGCAGGGCAGAGTCCGATGCCGGCGCCCATGGCCAGGCTTTCGCGGATGGCCAGGGCGTTGTTGACGCGGAAGCGCCCTTGGGTCTGGACCGTGGCGAGGGTGGCGCCCTGGTGCAGTTCCAGGGTGTCGCCGGCAGCCAGCCAGGCAAAGCGCACGTACTCGTGCGCGGCCAGATCGCGGGGCGCGCGGGGCTTGCCGCGCTGTGCCAGGTAGGAGGGGGCGGCCACCAGGTAGCGCGGCGACATGGCCGCCTTGCGGGCGATGGCGTTGGGCGGCAGGTTGCCGCCCAGGCGCAGCGCCACGTCCACGCCTTCTTCCACCAGGTCCACGAACCGGTCGTTCAGGATCAGTTCCACCTGGATGTCGGGATATTCGTCCAGGAATTCGCGCACCAGCGCGTTCAGGCGGAACTGGCCCAGCGCCACGGGCGCGTTGATGCGCAGGAAACCGGAGGGCTTTTCGGTCTGGCCGCGGGCGTCGGCGACGGCCTCGGAGTATTCCTCCAGCACGCGGGTGGCGCGTTCGTAGAAGCGTTTGCCTTGTTCGGTGGGCACGACGCGCGTGGTGCTGCGTTCCAGCAGCCGCACGTTCAGGTCCTTTTCCAGCGCGGCGACGATCTTGCTCAGGGCAGGCTGGCTCAGCGCTTGTTCGCGGGCGACGGCCGACAGGGTGCCCAGCTCCACGGCGCGGACGAAGGCCCGCATGGCGCGCAGGGTGTCCATGGTCATTCCTTTTTGGAAGAAGTGGTATGCAGTTTAGGGTTCTACCGGTTGAATTGGGAAGAACCTATCGTGACGTCACTTTCTCTTTTTCTGGAGTCGTCATGAATCGCTTCAATCTTCATTCCCTGGTTTCGGCCGTTGCGTTGGCCGGCGGCCTTGCGGTCCTGGCCCCGTCCGCCGCCATCGCGGCGCGGCCTTCTGTTCAAGCCGATGCCGCGCGTTCCAATTGGGTCAGTTCCTGGTTCGCCAGCCCGCAACCGCTGTGGGAGGATTCCTTCGTGCTGCCCACGGAAATGCCGGCCGAATTGCGCGGTCAGACTCTGCGCCAGACCTTGATGCTGAGCGTGGGCGGACCGCGCTTGCGGGTGGTGTTGTCCAACCGCTATGGCACGCAGCCCCTGGAGATCGGGGCGGCCAGCGTGGCGCTGGCCTCGGGCCAGTCCAAGATCCGTCCGGCATCCAGCCGCGGGCTGGCCTTTGGCGGGCGGCCGAGCGTGACGGTGGCGCCGGGGGCGCAAGTGGTCAGCGATCCGGTGGACCTGCCGGTATCCGCGCTGGCGGAACTGGCCGTCAGCCTTTACTTCCCGCAGGCGACGCCGGTGACCACCTTCCATTGGGGCGCGCAGCAGACCGGCGCCCTGGTCCGGGGCGATGCCACGGCGGCGGCGGAGCTGCCTGATGCGCAGGCGCTGCAAGGCCGGGCCTTCCTGGCGGGGATCTGGGTCGAAAGCCCGTCGCGCGCGCCGGTGGTGGTGGCGTTTGGGGATTCCCTGACCGATGGCAACGGCTCGACGCCGGGGGCCAACCGCCGCTGGCCGGATTTCCTGGCGCGCCGCCTGGCCCCGCAGGGCATGGGCGTGGCCAATGCAGGCATTTCGGGCGCGCGGGTCTGGGGCGACAAGATGGGGGTGAATGCGATGGCGCGCTTCGATGCCGACGTGCTGTCGCAGCCGGGCGTGCGCACGGTGGTGATGATGATGGGCATCAATGACATCGGCTGGCCGGACAGCGGCTTCGCGCCGGCGGACGCGCCCATGACGGCAGCCAGATTGACAGAGGGCTACCGGCAGCTGGCGGAGGCTGCCCGCCTGCGCGGCGTGCGCATCGTGGGCGGCACCATTGCGCCGTATGAAGGTTCGCTGCATGGCACGCCGTTGTCGGGCCACTACAACCCGGCCAAGGACGCGGTGCGGCGGGAGGTGAACCGCTGGATCCGCGAAAGCGGCGTGTTCGACGCGGTGGTGGATTTTGACGCGGTGCTGCGCGATCCGGCGCATCCGGCGCGGCTGCTGCCCGCGTATGACTCGGGCGACAACCTGCATCCCAACGATGCCGGCTACCAGGCCATGGCGCAGGCCTTGGATATGGCCACGCTGTTCGGCGATTGAGAAGCGTCCGGGACGATTAGTGGAAATTGCGGCTCTGGGTGTTCAAGTCGCCCAGCAGCTCGGACAGGTCCACCAGCCGTTGCGCGATCAGGTGGCGCACGCCGTCCACGCTTTGCCAGGACCCGTAGACGCCCAGCAACGAGGCCCCCAGCAATTCGCGGCGCTGGCGTTCGATGAGTTCCGTACGCACGACCACGTTGACGGGACCGGTCTCGTCTTCCAGCGTGACGAAGATCACCCCCTTGGCAGTCTGCGGGCGCTGGCGCACGGTGACGATGCCGCAGGCGCGCGCGACGCGCTTGTCGGGGTAGCCGTTGAGCACCGAGGCGGGCTGGAAGTTGCGCGCCGCGAGCTGGGGGCGCAGCAAGGCCACGGGGTGGCTGCGCAGCGTCAGGCCCACGCTGCGGTAGTCGGCCGCCACGGTCTGGCCTTCGGAAGGGGCGGACAATTGCGGCGCCTGGGTTTCCTGGATGGCGGCGTCGCGCAGCAGGTCGCGGCTCTGCACGCTGGCGGCGGCTTCCCAGCTGGCCTGGCGGCGATGGCCGGCCAGGGTGCGCAGGGCGTCGCCGGCCGCCAGCGCGTTGAGGTCATGGCGGGTGAGCGCGGCGCGGCGGGCCAGGTCGCCGGTGTCGGCAAAGGGCGCGGCGGCGCGCGCGTCTTCGATGCGCCGGGCGGCGTCCTCGCGCATGCCCTGGATCAGGCTCAGCCCCAGCCTGACGGCGGGGCGGGAGCCGTCGGTGGCGGGCGCGTGCGGATGCGCGGTCCGGCGGGCGCCGGGGTGGCCTTCGGGCAGGGTTTCCAGGGCCGAGTCCCAGCCGCTGACCGTCACGTCTGGCGGCAGCACGCAAACGCCGTGGCGGCGGGCGTCCTGCACCAGTTGCGCGGGGGCGTAGAAGCCCATGGGCTGGGAGTTGAGCAGGGCGGCCAGGAAGGCTTCGGGCTCGTGCCGCTTGAGCCACGAACTGGCGTACGCCAGCAGCGCGAAGCTGGCGGCATGGCTTTCGGGGAAACCGTATTCGCCGAAGCCTTCGATCTGGCGGAACAGCGCCTCGGCGAAATCCAGTTTGTAGCCGTGGGCCAGCAGGCCGCCGACCAGCTTGGTACGGTACTTGTCCACGCCGCCCTTGCGCTTCCAGGCTGCCATGGAGCGGCGCAACTGGTCGGATTCGCCCGGTGTGAAGCCCGCGGCCACCACGGCGATCTGCATGACCTGTTCCTGGAAGATGGGCACGCCCATGGTGCGGCTGAGCACGCCGCGCACTTTTTCGCTGGGATAGGTTTCGGGCTCCTTGCCCTGGCGGCGGCGCAGGTAGGGATGGACCATGCCGCCCTGGATCGGGCCTGGGCGCACGATGGCCACCTGCACCACCAGGTCGTAGTATTCGCGCGGACGCAGGCGCGGCAGCATGGTCATCTGGGCGCGGGATTCGATCTGGAACACGCCTACGGTGTCGGCGTCGCAGATCATGTCGTAGGTGGGCGCGTCGCTGGGGGGAATGTCCTGCAGCCGCAAGGGCTGGCCGCGGCGCTGGCCGGCCAGTTCCAGCGTGCGACGCAGTGCCGACAGCATGCCCAGCGCCAGCACGTCCACTTTCAGCAGGCCCAGCGCGTCCAGGTCGTCCTTGTCCCATTGCACGACGCTGCGGTCCGCCATGGCGGCGTTTTCGATGGGCACCAGGCGCGACAGCTTGCCGCGTGAAATCACGAAGCCGCCGGGATGCTGCGACAGGTGGCGCGGAAAGCCCATCAGGGTCTGCGCCAGCGCCGCCCACTGCCGCGCCACCTGCGATTCGGGGTCCAGTCCGCAGGCGCCCAGCGTGCGCAGCATTTCCTTCTTGCCGTCCCACCATTGGTGGGCGCGCGCCACGGCGTCGATGACGCCCGCGTCCACGCCCAGCGCGCAGCCGGTATCGCGCAGCACGCTGCGCGGCCGGTAGGAAATGACCACGGCGGTGAGCGCGGCGCGTTCGCGGCCGTATTTGCGGTAGATGTACTGGATGACTTCTTCGCGGCGCTGGTGCTCGAAGTCCACGTCGATGTCGGGCGGCTCGTTGCGTTCCTTGCTGATGAAGCGTTCGAACAGGTTGTTGCCGCGCACCGGATCCACTTCGGTGATGCCCAGGCAGTAGCAGACCGCGGAGTTGGCGGCGGAACCGCGGCCCTGGCACAGAATGCCTTCGCCGCGGGCGTACTGGACGATGTCGTAGACCGTGAGGAAATAGGCTTCGTAGTGCAGGTCGGTGATCAGCGCCAGCTCTTTTTCGATCTGCGTGGTGACGCTGTCCGGCGTGCCGGAAGGAAAGCGGCGGGCGGCCCCGGCCAGGGTTTCCTGGCGCAGATAGGTGGCCGGCGTGTGGCCGCGCGGAATGATCTCGTCCGGGTATTCGTAGCGCAGCTCGTCCAATGAGAAGGCGCAGCGGCGGGCTATGGCCAGCGTCTGGGCCAGCGCTTGCGGCGGGTACAGGTTGGCCAGGCGCATGCGCGTGCGCAGGTGCTGTTCGGCGTTGCCGGACAGTTCGTAGCCGCACTGCGATACGGGCTGGCGGGTGCGAATGCCGGTCAGCGTGTCGTGCAGCGGTTTGCGCGAGCGCAGGTGCATCTGCACCTGGCCCAGCGCCACGATGGGCAGTTCCGCGGCCTGCGCGGCGTGTTCGACCGCGGCGCGGTGCAGGTCGTCGCGCGAGCGGTGCAGCAGGGTCAGTCCGACCCAGGCGCGGTGGGGGAAGACGCGCGCCAGCCAGCGCGCCTGCTCGGCCATGCGGTCGGCGTCGGTGCCGTAGGCGGGGCTCAGGATGGCCAGGCATTCGGGCAGGTGGCGCAGATGGGCGTGGCCCGCGGGCGGGTGGGTAAGGTCTTCGGGCGCCAGCTGGTATTCGCCCTTGGGCGCGCGGGTGCGGGCCAGGGTGATCAGTTCGGACAGGTTGCCGTAGCCCTCGCGCGTCTGCGCCAGCAGGGTCAGGCCCAGCGGCGCGGCGTCGGACGCGGCGCGCAGCTGGAAGGTGGCGCCGATGATGAGCGGCAGCTTGCGGGTCTTGGCTTCCACGTGGGCGCGGACCACGCCCGCCAGCGAGCATTCGTCGGTGATGGCGAGCGCGGTGTAGCCCAGTTCGGCGGCGCGTTCGACCAGTTCCTCGGGGTGCGAAGCGCCCTGCAGGAAAGAGAAATTGGACTGGCATTGCAGCTCGGCGTAGCCGGGCAGCTGCGCCAGGAGGCCGGGGGTGTCGTCGTCGTCCATGCGCATGACGCTTCAGGCGTAGAGCCCATGCAGGAACCAGCGGGCGTGTTCGTCGTCGCGCTCGCGGTAGATCCAGTAGCGCGCGGCGGCGGCGTCCTCGGCGACGAAGTAGTCGCGCACCGTCAGGGCCGGGTCCCACCAGCCGCTTTCGATGCGTTCGGGGCCGCGCATCAGGCGCAGCGCCTGGCCGCCGTATTGCGGCCGGTGGCCGGAAAGCTTCAAAGGCAGCGGCGGGTCCAGCAGCCAGAAGGGGCGGTCCAGCAGGGCGGGCAGGGGCGCGGGACGTTGGGGCGGCGACAGCGCGTCGCCCCAGGCGTTGGCGGCCTCGGGGCGGTGGTCGGGAACCGGGTGGGCGTGGCGCACCTGGTCGCGGCCCAGCCGCGCCACCAGCAGGTCCAGCAGCCGGGCATGGTCGGCGGGCGTGCCGCCGGGCTCGGGGAACAAGGTAGTGCTGGCGGCGGGCTGTTCCACCGTGTCGGGCGCCAGCAGCGCCACGGCGATCACGGGCGCTTCCAGCGTGAAGCGGGCCAGCTTTTCCCGCAGCAGGTGGAGGATCTGCGGCGCCTGCCAGACCGGCTGGGCCAGGGCCAGTTCCAGTTCGGTGGGCGGCCGGGCGTGGCGGCCGCGTTCGTGTTCCATGCTGAGCACCACGCGGCGCACCGCCAGTTGCCGGGCGCTGAGCCAGCCGCCCAGCTGTTCGGCCAGCCGGCGCGCCACCGCCAGCACCGCGTCGGTGTGCTCGACGTAGTCGGTGAGTTCGATGCGGCGCGAGAACTGGTGCGGCGGCTCGATCCAGCGGTGGAGCTCGGGCGCCAGGCCGTAGGCGGCGTCCAGGGCCTGCAGCAGTTCGGGCGCGCTGCGCCGCTGCAGGCCCGCGCGCGGCAGGGCGCGCAGGTCCGCCAGGGTATGGCAGCCGATGTCGTCGAGCCAGTCGCGGCGGGCCTGCGCCTGCGGCAGCAGGGCCAGCGGCAGTGCGTCCAGCCGCCGGGTCAGCGTGGGCAGCGTCAGGGTGCGCCGGGGTGCGCGCCGGCCGGGGCTGCGCGCCAGCAGCCAGGCGCCGGCGGCGGTCGGCGCCATGCCTAGCGAGACGCGCAGGTCCAGGGCGCGCAAGGTGGCGGCGACCCGCCGGTGCAGCGCCTTCGGACCGCGGAAGAGCATCAGGCTGGCGCTTACGTTCAGCAGCAACGTGTCGCCGTCGGCCAGGGTGATTTCGGGCGTGTATTGCAGCAGCGCCAGCGCCGCGCCCTGCAAGGCTTCGGACTCGGCCAGGACATCGCGGGGAAGCAGCTCGACCTCGGGGGCGATGGCGGCCGCGCCCGCGCGGCGCATGCCCGGCTTGACCCCGGCGCGGCGGGCGGCGGGCGTCAGGGCGGCGACGCGTTCCTGTTCCAGGACCGCGAACGCCTGCCCCTCAAGCGGCCAGTGCGGGCGCAGTGCGTCCAGCGGCAGGCAGCGCAGGAAGGCGGCGATCCAGAGGCGCATGGCGGGGAGAAACAGGTGTGGTGGCGCCCGGTTCCAGGCCCACGTATAGCGGCGTATCGCAGGCGGGCCCGCGGCGCTTCAGGATGTGGACGGACAAGCCGCCCGCGGCCGGCGCGAGCGCCAGCCGCAAGGGCGCGGGCGTGGCGTTTTGCGCCGCGCTGCTGGGGCGCACCGCGATGAACAGCAGGTCGCTGGCCTGGGCGGCCAGGTGCAGGCGGCGCAGGGATTCGGGGCGCACATGGGGCAGCCAGCAGATCAGGGCGCCGCAGCTGCCGTTCTTCAGGATCTGTTCGGCGGCCCAAAGCGCGTCCACGGGTTTTTCCGGCGCCACCCAGAGCAATTGGCGCGGATCCAGCCGCCAGCTCATCCAGCTGGCGATGTGGGGCGCGTGCGGCGGCTGCACCAGCGCGATGGCGCGGCGGGTTTCCAGCTGGGCCAGCGCCGGACGCAGCAGGCGGATTTCGCCGATGCCGGGGTGCGGCACCAGCAGTTCGGTCAGCGAACCCAGCGGCCAGCCGCCGTCCGGCAGCTCGGGCGAAAGCGCGGCATGCCCGGTGGGCAGGGTGCGGGCGGCGCCTTGAGCCAACTGGGTGGCGCGCCACAACGCGGGATGGATACGTTCTGGGGACTGCATGGCGATCGGTTCCGGCTTGCGGGGACCCGGGGTAGTGGCCGATGCGTCATTATAGCTGTATATATATACAGTATTTAAAAGGGGCGGAGCGCGCCGCGAATAGTTTTGCGCCGGTAACGCGGCAGCCCAAAAGAAAACCCGCCCGTACACCTTTCGATGCAGAGGAGCGGGCCGTGTTGAACACGATTTTAGCCGCTTCAGGCAGGCGGATCGCAATCAAGCGCGGGCGTTCTGCGCAGTAGATACCGAGGCCTCCACACCCGCCGCGCGATCCAGATCCAACCCATAAAACCGCATATCCTCGTACCGGATCCAGTGCGACTTGCGCACCAGCCGGTGGCCGATCCACAAGGCCAGGAACAGCGGGATCGCCAGGTAGGTGGAGATCACGCCGATCCAGTCGATGCGGTCTTGCAGGAAGGCCTGGTAGTTCTGGCCCAGCGTGACCGCCAGGCACAGGACGAAGGCCAGCAGCGGGCCGAAGGGGAACAGGCCGGCCTTGTAGGGCAGGTCGGCGGTGTCGTAGCCGTGCTTCACATAGCCCTGGCGGAAGCGGTAATGGCTGACCGCGATGCTCAGCCAGACGATGAATTCGGTCATGCCGGCGAAGTTCAGCAGCCAGATGTAGACGGCCTTGGGGCTGTACACCAGGCTGAACAGGCACAGGCAGGCCAGCAGCGCGGTGGCCATCAGCGCGTACAGCGGCACGCCGCCGCGGGTGACGCGTCGGAACAGGGCGGGCGCCTGGCCCTCCACCGCCATGTTGAACAGCATCCGCGTCGCCGCGTACATGCCGGAATTGCCGGCCGACAGCACCGAGGTCAGGATCACGGCGTTCATCACGGTAGCCGCCGACAGCAGCCCCGCGTGCTGGAACACCAGCGTGAAGGGGCTGACCGCGATGTCTTCCACTTCGTTGCGCAGCAGCTGCGGGTCGGTATAGGGCAGCAGCAGGCCGATGATCAGGATGGCCAGCACGTAGAACAGCAGGATGCGCCAGAACACGTGGTTGATCGCGCGCGGCACGTTGCGGCGGGGATTCTCGGATTCGCCGGCGGCCACGGCCACCAGTTCGGTGCCCTGGAACGAATAGGCCACCACCATCGCCACGCCCACCCAGGTGGCCGCATTGCCCACGAAGGGCGCGTCGCCGACCGACCAGTTGACCAGGCCCACGGGCGTGCCGCTGTGGATGATGCCCACCAGCATCGCCAGCCCGACGCCGATGAAGCACAGCACGGCCACGACCTTGATGATGGCGAACCAATACTCGGCTTCGCCGAAGCTGCGCGCCGAGAAGGCATTCAGCCCGAAGGTCAGGGCCAGGAAGGCCACGCTCCATATCCAGCCGGGCGTATCGGGGAACCAATAGGCCATGACCAGTTGCGCGGCCACCACGTCCACCGCCACCACCGTGGCCCAGCTGATCCAGAAGTTCCAGCCCAGCGCGAAGCCGAAGCCGCCGTCGACGTAGCGCGAGGCATAGGTGCAGAAGGAACCCGATACCGGCATGAAGGTGGCCAGTTCGCCCAGGCTGGTCATGATGAAGTAGACCATCAGGCCGATGGCCAGATAGACCAGCAGCGCGCCGCCCGGGCCGGCCTGGGCGATGGCGGCGCCGGAGGCCACGAACAGGCCGGTGCCGATGGCCCCGCCCAACGCTATCATCGTGAGGTGGCGCGCCTTGAGCACGCGATGCAGCTGGTTCTGGCCGGCAGGCGTGGCGCCGGATTCTGTTGTCGGAGTTTGCATTACTGGGGTAGGAAGTTGCCGCGGCGGCGGACCATCAGGCACGGGCGTGCGGGCCTGCCCGCCAGGCAATGCCGCGCAAGCCAGCCGGTCCGTGGCGGTGCGGCAAAGGTTGCTTCAAGGCGCGCATTTTACAATGCGGCTATTCCGGGGCCGTTCGGCGGCCCCAGCCAGCACGGAGCAGTTTCATGGCGTCTTCCACTTCTATCGAGTTTCTTCCCAACGCCGGCGTCGACGTGCGCCAGCTGTTTATCCTGCTGCACGGCGTGGGCGGCACCCCCGACGACATGGAGCCGTTGGCAAAAGCCGTGCGCGCGGCGTTCCCCAGCGCGGCGGTGCTGGTGCCCCAGGGGTTCGAGCCCTACGACGGCGGCGGCGACGGCCGGCAGTGGTTCTCGGTGCGCGGCGTGACCGAGGAAAACCGCCCGGAACGCGTGGCGCGGGCCTTGCCGCCCCTGGAAAACTATGTGCGCGAGGCGCAGGCGCGTTTCGGCCTGCTGCAGTCGGATACGGCGCTGGCGGGCTTTTCGCAGGGCGCCATCATGGCGCTGGAACTGGTGCAGGCGCACGACGGCATCGCCGGCCGTGTCATCGCCTTCTCGGGCCGCTACGCCCAGATGCCCAAGCTCGCGCCGCAGTTCACCACGCTGCACCTGCTGCACGGCGCCGCCGATCCGATCATGAACGTGGAGCTCATCCAGGCCGCCCAGGCGCGCCTGACCGAGCTGCACGGCGACTCGACCATCGACATCGCGACCCAGGTGGGGCACGCATTGCACCCGGCGCTGATCGAGCGCGCCATCGTGCGCTTGAAGACCTGCGTGCCGTTGCGCAGCTGGGAGGCCGCGCTGGGTCTTAACCAGACGCCGCCCGACGGCACCCCGGTGCATTGATCATTTTTCCCAGCCGCCACCCAGCGCCAGGAACAGCGCGATCTGGTCGCTGCTGAGGTCGGCCTGCGAAGCCGCCAGCGCGCTTTCGTTGCTGGCCAGCGTGCGCTCGGCGTCCAGCACGGTCAGGTAGTCGGTCTTGCCGTACTGGAACAGGCGGTTTGCCTGCGAGGCGGCCTCGGCGCTCTGGTCGCGCGCGGCGCGCAAGGCGGTGTCGCGATCCAGCTGGCGCGCGTAGACCACCAGCGCGCTCTCCGTTTCCCGCAGGGCATTCAGCACGGTGGCGTCGAAACGCGCCGCCGCGGCCTTGGTGCTGGCCTGCGCCTCGGCGATGCGGGCCTGCGCGGCGCCGGTGTTGGGTATGGTCCAGGAGATCAGCGGACCGACGCTCCAGCTGAAGGTGCCGCGGTCGCCGAACATGGCGGCCGGGCCGCCCGAGGCCGCCGACAAGCCCAGCGAGATCTTCGGATACAGGTCCGCGGTAGCCACGCCGATGCGCGCGGTGGCCGCGGCCAGGGTGCGTTCGGCCTGGCGGATGTCGGGACGGCGGCGCAGCAGTTCGGCGCCGTCGCCCACGGGGATGGTTTCGGTCAGGCGCGGAGCCTGGGCGCATTGCAGCAGCGCGGGCGGGATTTCGCCCGGCGTCTGGCCGGTCAGCGCCGCCAGGCGGTACAGCGCGGTGCGCTGCTGGGCCTGGAACGGCGGCAGGTTGGCCTGCAGCTGTTCAAGCTGGCTGCGGGCGCGGGTCACGTCCAGCGTGGTGCCGCGGCCGGCGCGTTGCAGCCGGTCCACCGCGTCCAGCGATTGCTTCTGCACCTGCACCGAATGCTGGGCCGAAGCCAGCTGCATGCCGGCCGCGCACATATTGGCGTAGGCCCGGGCGGTCTCGGCGGCCACGGTGACGCGGGTGGCGTCATAGGCGGCCTGCGCGGCCTGCTCGTCGCCGCTGGCCGCTTCCACGGCGCGGCGGATCTGGCCGAACAGGTCCAGCTGGTATGCCACGCTGGCGCCCATGGAGTAGGACCAGCGGTTGGGCGGATCGATGCCGGGCTGCAGTTCCTGCAGGCCGGACACGTGGCCGAAAGTGGGCGAGGCATTGACGCCGATGGACGGTTGCTGCTGCGCCTGCGCTTCGCGCACGGCGGCCTGGGCGCGTTCCAGGTTGGCGCTGGCCACGCGCAGGTCGGTGTTGGCGGCCAGGGCTTTTTCCACCAGGCCATCCAGCACGGGATCGTCGTACAGGCGCCACCAGTGGCCAGGCACCGCATCCTGCCGGAACGCCGCCTCGCGCGCCTGCGTGAAGGGCGCCTGCGCGCTCTGCCGCTCGGCCGCCGATCCGGCGGGCACCTGGTAGTCCGGGCCCACGGCGGCGCATCCGGCCAGCGCAAGGGCCAGCGTAAGAGGCAGGAGGTATCTGGTGTTCATGGCGGTTACGGCTGTGCGTCGATAAGAGAGTAGGGGTGGAAGAAAGGAACGATCAGGACGGCTGGCGCGCCCCGGCTTGCGAGTGGGCCGGGCCGGAATCCACCGACACGGTGGCGGTTTGTCCCGCCACCAGGCGCACGCCTGCGGGCACGTCGTCGATCTTCACGCGCACCGGGATGCGCTGCGCCAGGCGGACCCAGTTGAACGTGGGATTGACGTTGGGCAGCAGGTTGGCGCCGGTGCTGCGGTCGCGGTCGGCGATGCCCATGGCAATGCTCTCCACGTGGCCGCGGATATGGTGCGAGTCGCCCATCAGCGTCACGGTGACGGGGTCGCCTTCGTGGATGCCAGGCAGCTTGGTTTCCTCGAAATAGCCTTCGACGTAGAAGGAACTGGAATCCACCAGCGCCATCACGCCGCGGCCGGCGGTGGCGTAGGAACCCGCGCGCAGGTCCAGGTTGGTGATGCGGCCGTCATTCACCGCCAGCACGCGGCTGCGTTCCAGGTTCAGGCGTGCGGTATTGAGCTGCACTTCGGCCTGGGCCAGCGCGGCTTCGGTCTGCTGCAGCTTGGTCTGGCTTTGTTCCAGCGCCTCGGCCGCCACCAGTTGGCCCAAAGAGCGGTTGCGCTTGGCGTCGCGCACGGCCTGGTCGCGCGCCACTTGCGCGGAACGCACCGAGGCCTGGGTCTGGTCGTAGGCCAGCTGGAAGCGCGCGCGGTCGATTTCGAACAGCACGTCGCCGGCCTTGACGTCCTGGTTGTCGTGCACCGGCACGCTGGTCACCAGGCCGGAGACATCGGGCGCGACCTGCACCACGTAGGCCTTGACGCGGCCGTCGCGGGTCCAGGGTTCGACTTCATAGTGCACCCAGAGCTGCCAGCCGGCGTAGGCGGCCGCGGCGACGACGACGGCGGTCACCGCGAACTTGCCGATGGCTGCGGGGCGCAGGGCGTTGGGGAGTTTCATGCTTATCTCTGGAGTAAATAGGGGGAAATGAGGGATACGCCGTACAGCAGCACCACGAACAGCGCCAGGTCGAACAGCGCGGGGTGCCACACCAGGCGGTACAGCCCGGCGCGGGCCAGCACGCGGCGCACTGCCCAGGCCACGCCCAGGGTCACCACGCCCAGCACCAGCAGCCAGGGAAAATAGACGCCGTAGAGATTGAATTCGCCGATCATGATGCTTGGCCCTCCAGGGTGGGATGGGCAGGTTGGTAGTCGGGCGCGTCGGGGAAGAAGGCGCGGCGCAGGCCCACCAGCGCGACCACGGCGCGGTCGCGGGCGGCGGCGCCCGGGGGCGTGGCCGTCACGCTGGCCAACGCACGGTCGATCTGCGCCAGGAACTCGGGCGTCTTTTCGCCGACCTGCCAGGCCGAGCGCGCGTGGAAGAATTTCGCCAGTCCGTCCAGCACTGGCTGGATGGCGGGTTCCGCCATGGGCAGGTGACGCCGGGCGCGCTGCAGTTCGGTGATGTCGCGGCCCACGCGCAGGTCTTTCAACGCGTCGGCGGCGACCAGGTCGTCGGGCCGCTGGGCCAGCGCCAGACGCGGCTGCAACAGGCCGATGCGGTCCAGCATGCGGGCGGCGTAGGTGTGGCGCGAAGGCGCGCGCGGCGAGCTTGCCAGGGTTTCCAGTTCCTTCCAGTTGGCGGCCTGGATGCGGCGTGCGCTCCAGTCGGCGCTGACGGTGCGGAAGATGGCGGCGATGATGGCCGCGGTGGCAACGCCCATGCACTGCGCGACCTGCGTGTCGATGAAGGACACGATGTCGGCGGTGTTGGTGTCCTGCAGCGCCATGGTGCCCAGGAAGCCGAACAGCATCGCCATGGCCTTGCCGGCGGTGGCGGGCCGGGCAATGAAGATGCCCAGCACGAAGGTGGTGGGCAGCATGGCCAGGGCCAGCATCTCGAACGAATGCAGGGCGGGCATGATGCCCAGCAGGTACAGCGCCGACAGCGGAATCGAATACACCGTGTAGGTCAGGAACTGCATGATGCCGGGGACCGGATTGTCCTGCGACGCGAAGAAGCAGCTGAAGATGGCGGCCATGAGCGCGGCGGTGGCACCGTTGCTCCAGGCCGTGCCGATCCAGAAGGCGCAGCAGACCGAAATGGCCACGCCGGCGGCCAGGGCCGACAGCAGCGCCATGCCGCGGTCGCGGTGCAGCGCGGTGTTGGGCGCGGGATTGGAGCGCGGCGCGCGCAGCGGCGCGCCCGCCAGGCCTGCGCGGATCTCGCGGCGCAGCGCCAGGCATTCGTCATAGGTGTCGACCAGTTCGCGCAAGCGCGTCATCAGGCTGGCCAGCAGCACCTCGCGCCAGCTGGAGCGGCTGTCGATGTCGGGCGTGAGGCGGGTGGCGGCGGCGCGCAGTTGGACCGCGGTCTCGTGGGTGGCCTGGGCGCCGGCGTTGATCCATTCGGAGATGTCGGCGAGCAAGGCCGTGACGGCTTCCGGCAGTGGCTGGCCGCCGGCCTGCAGGGCGCGCATGCGGTCTTCCACGGCGGACACGGTGGGCGTCAATGCCGCGATCTGGTCCTGCATGGCGCGCACCGCGCCCGAGGTCCAGCGCAGGTTGCTGGTGTCGAAAGGCACGTGGGTGGACATCAGGCGCAGCTGCGTGATGTCGTTGGCCAGCACGCGGCGGTCGCGGTCCTTCTGTTCGGTGGCCTGGCCGCTGAGCGTGTCGTGCATCCAGTTGCGGGCGTCGCGCACGGCCTTGTCCAGCATCAGCGTCAGGGCCGGGGCCAGGCCGCGCGGCAGCACGATGCTGTGGATCAAGGTGGCGCAGACGATGCCCAGGCTGATTTCCTCGACGCGGGCGAGGGCGGTGTCGAACACCTGGGCGGGGGCGGTCACGCTGGGAAAGCCGATCATGGCGGCGGTATAGCCCGCCAGCATGAAGAGGTACGAACGCGGCGTGCGGTCCAACACCGACAGGTACAGGCAGGCGCCCACCCACAGCACCATGGCGGCGGTCATGACCACCGGGGAATTCGATAGCCGCGGCACCAGGTAGACGGTGGCGGCCGAGCCGAAGAAGGTGCCGGCCAGGCGGTACAGCGCCTTGGAGCGCACCGCGCCCGACCAGGGTTGGGCCACGACGTAGGCCGTGGTCATGGCCCAGAACGGACGCGGCAACCCCATGCTGTAGGCCAGGTAGAGCGCCATGATGGCGCTCAGGTAGCTCTTGAGCGAGAAGATGGATTCGCGGACGTTGGGGAGTTTCACGCTTGTTCGTCCTGTGGCTGGGTGCCGGCGCCGCCGCGGCCCAGGGTGACTTTCAGGCTGTCGAAGACCCGCAGGCAGGCTTGCAGGTCGGCTTCGCTCACGCCCCGGAACAGGCGGCGGCGCAAATCGACCAGCACATCCTCGACCTTGGCGCGCAGCGCCTGGCCGGCGTCGGTCAGGTGCAGGGTCTTGGCGCGGCGGTCGTGCGGGTCTTCGCGGCGTTCCATCAGGCCTGCGGCGACCAGGTGGTCCAGCACCCGCACCAGCGAGGGGCCTTCCACGCCCAGCGCCTCGGCCAGCGCGCCTTGGCGCACGCCGTCTCCCAGGCGGCCGGCCAGGATCACGGGCCAGGCGGTGGCCTGGGACAGGCCGTAGTCGGCCAAGGCCTTGTCGGCGGCGCCGCGATAGGCGCGCGACAGGACCATCAGGGCGGAGGTGGTGGCCATGAGCTGGGAGTCGGTGGGCGTGTTCATGGAATAGATTGTATCCTATCTATTAGCTTACTAATAATTGAAAATGGCGATTATCTCCATGGATTTTCTCAATCGGGAAAATAGAGGACGGTTGTTCCAGCTATGGAAAACCAGGGACAGTGTTCTGGGATTTTCGGCGTCGCGGGGAGCGACGCGGGCGCGGCGGCGGCGGCCGCGCCCCGGCGTTCAGCCGTTGCAGTCCGCCCAGCAATTGGGCGTTTCGTACAGGCGCACGCGGGTCAGGCGCAGTTCGGCGCCATAGTGGCCGTGATAGTGCGGGGCCAGGGTCTGGAAGACGATGGCGGCCAGGTTTTCGGCCGTCGGGATGCGGTCCAGCACCACGGTCTTGTGGCCGGGCAGGCTGTCCAGGAAGCCGCGCACGGCGGCGTCGCCCTCGTACACCAGGAAGGCATGGTCCCAGACGTCCACGATGTGGGTCTTGGCGATGTGCTTGATCTCGGAGAAATCCATCAGCATGCCGTTGTCGGATTCGCCGGGCGCCTGCACCACGTCGCCGGTCAGGGTGATCTCCAGCACGTAGCGGTGGCCGTGCAGGTTGCGGCACTGGCTGCGGTGGTCGGGAATGCGGTGGCCGGCGTCGAATTCCAGCCTGCGGGTCACGGAAATCATGGCGCGCTCCGCAGGGGGCTAGGGTGAATCATGGAATGCCTATGTATTTGTGGGTCTGCAGGCTGAGCCGCCATTGCGGATGCTGCATACAGTACTGGACGGCCTGTTCGGTGTTGGCCGCGCGCGCGGGGCCGTCCATGGGTTGCAGGAAGAAGTGGTCGAAGTCCAGGTGCGCGAAGGCTTCGGGCTGCGCGTTGGCTTGCGGATAGACCAGCTTGAGCTCGTCGCCGCGCTCGAGGACCACGGGCGCGGTGCCCTTGGGGCTGACGCAGATCCAGTCGATGCCGGCCGGCGGCTTGATGGTGCCGTTGGTTTCGATGGCCACCGTGAAGCCGCGCGCGTGCACCGCGGTCAAGAGCGGCGCGTCCAGTTGCAGCAGCGGTTCGCCGCCGGTGAAGACCACGTAGCGGTCGTTGGCGCCGGGGCCCCAGGCCGCGGCGATGGCGTCGGCCAGCAGTTCGGGCGTGGCGAACTTGCCGCCGCCGTCGCCGTCGGTGCCGATGAAGTCGGTGTCGCAGAAGGTGCAGGCGGCGCTGGCGCGGTCGCTTTCGCGGCCGGTCCAGAGGTTGCAGCCGGCAAAGCGGCAGAAGACCGCCGCACGGCCTGCGTGGGCGCCTTCGCCCTGCAGTGTCTTGAAGATTTCTTTGGCGGAGTAAGTCATGGTGGTGCCGGCGGTCGGATAAGGCCGGACCCCGGATAAATCAGGCAAAAGCGCATTATTTTACTTTGCGCGGCGCATCTATACTTGCGGGCTATGTTTCACGTCCAAGATTCCATCTACCTGGATGAACGCGATCTCGCGTTCACCATGATCCGCGCCCAGGGCGCGGGCGGCCAGAACGTCAACAAGGTGTCCAGCGCCGTGCACCTGCGTTTCGACGTGCGAGCCTCCAGCCTGCCCGAGGAAATCAAGGAAGCGCTATGCGCCCTTAGCGATCACCGCGTCTCCAAGGACGGGGTCATCGTCATCAAGTCGCAGACGTTCCGCAGCCAGGAAAAGAACCGCGCCGAAGCCATCGAGCGCCTGATCGCCATGGTGCGCGCGGCGGCGCGCACCGACAAGCCGCGCCGCCCGACCAAGCCCACCCGCGCCTCGCAACGCCGGCGCGTGCAGCGCAAGGTGCTGCACGGCGAGGTCAAGCGCCTGCGGGGGCGGGTCCAGGAGGATTGAGGGCGGCCCGCGTGAGGGCGGCCCGCGGCCCGGCCTGGGCGCGGCTGTGCAGGCGCTGCCGGAACAGGTCCGCCATGGTGGCCGCCGCCAGCGACAGTGGCGTTCCCCGCAGCGTCATGATGCCGATGCTGGCGACCGGCATGGGCGCCTCCGTGCGGATCTGGCTGGCTTCGGCGCCGTAGGGCGGGATCTCGAGCATGCCCGCGGGGCAGACGATCAACGCGTCGCTGCGGACCATCAGGTTCCACATCACGCCGAACGTATCGCAATCGATGACGCGTTCGGGCGATTGCAGGCCGTTTGCGCGCAAGCCTTGCAGAAAAGCGTCGGTGTGGCTGCCGCCCGAGGTGTTGAGCAGCCATTCGCAGCCCGCGATGTCTTGCCAACGCGTGGCGCCCGCCAGCGGATGACCGCGGCGGCAGGCGACCATGAATTCCAGCGGCCGCAGTTCCTCGAAATCGAATTCCTGCCCGCCATGGTTCCCGGCCATGCCGGATGCCAACGCGAAATCCAATGAGCCGTTGCGCAATGCCGGCAGCACGGCGGCCAGCAGGCCTTCCGAGACCTTGAGCTTGGCCGCGGGCATGCTCTGCCTGAAATCGTTGAGCACGTCGGGCAGCACGCTCAGCATCACCATGGGCGTCACGCCCACCGCCACCCGCGCCTGGGCGCCGCTGAGCAGTTGGCGGATGTCCTGGCGTGCCAACGAGAGCTGGGCCTGGGCAAGCTGCGCCCGCACCGTCAGGTGTACGCCGCACTCGGTGACCTCGATGCCCTGGGGACTGCGCGTGAGCAGCGGCGCTTCCAGTTCCGTTTCCAGTTCCTTGATGGCCTTGGTCACGGCGGCCTGGCTCAGGTGCAGGCTGCGCGCCGCAGCCCGGATGCTGCGCAATTCGGCGACCTTCAGCCAGGCCCGCAGATGGTGGTCTTTCATATGCTTCCCCCCGGTGGCGACAACTGCTAGTTGTCACCTTAACAAAGAAATAGCCTTATGCGCAGCGCGGGCGATCTCTAAGCTTCACGACGACCAGACCATGCAGTCCCGTACTTCAGGAGCAAGCCATGCAGATCTTTCCCCGTCGTGTACGCCAGACCCTTTCACTGTGTTTTGCCTTGCTGGGCGCGGCAGGCGCCGGCGCGGCGCAGGCGGATTGGCCCCAACGGCCGGTCAAGCTCATCGTGCCGTATGTGGCGGGGTCCGGTCCGGACGTGGTGCTGCGCCCGATCGCGGACGCCCTGGGGCGCGAACTCGGCCAGCCGGTGATCGTCGACAACCGCGGCGGGGCGGGCGGCATCGTCGGCACCCAGGCGCTGGCCGCGGCGGCGCCGGACGGCTACACCATCGGCTTCGGCAACCTGGTCACGCTGGCGATCAACAAGAGCATGTATTCGAAGCTGCCTTACGACCCGCAACGCAGCCTTGCGCCCATCAGCCTGGCCATCAGCAATGCCCTGGTGCTGATCGCCCGCAACGACTTCCCGGCAAGCAATGTGCAGGGCCTGGTCGACTATGCCAGGCAGCATCCGGGCAAGGTCAGCGTCGGCTCGTTGGGCGTGGGATCGAGCGCCCATCTGGCCGGAGAAATGCTCAAGAGCGAGACGGGCACGACCATGCTGCACGTCCCGTACAAGAGCGGCCAACAGGCGGTGGGCGACATCGTGGGCGGGCAGCTTGACGTGATGATCGACAACGTCGCGGGCGTGCTGCCCTTCATCCGCTCCGGCCAGGTCAAGGTGCTGGGGGCGACCAGCCTGGCGCGCGTGCCTGTCCTCTCGGACGTGCCCACCCTCGACGAATCCGGCTTGAAGGGCTTCGAAGTGGTGTCCTGGGGCGGCATCGTCGCGCCCGCCGGTACGCCCAAGCCCATCATCGACAAGCTCAATCGCGCCATCGCCAAGGCGCTGCAGGATCCGGCGGTGCTCAAGCTCAACGAAACGCTGTCCGTCGACGCGACGCCGTCCACGCCTGAACAGTTCGCCAACCTCATCGCCACCGAGATCCCGCGCTGGGGGGAGATGGTCAAGCGCTCCGGCGCGTCGGCCGACTGAGCGCGTTCAGCACCCGCGTTCAACACCATAGGGAGCCATCATGACGAACGAACTCTGGCGCTGGAGCGCCGTCGACCTGGCCCAGGCCATCCGCAAGCGGGAAGTTTCCAGCCGGGAAGCGGTGCAGAACTGCCTGCAACGGGCGGAACGGCTCAACCCCATCTTCAACCCGCTCACCGAGATCTGCGCCGACCAGGCCCTGCAGGCGGCCGACGCCGCCGACGCCGCGGTGCGCGCGGGCGCGCCGCTAGGCATCCTGCACGGCGTGCCGGTGACGATCAAGGCCAATGCAGATCTGGCCGGATCGGCCACCACCAATGGCGTCGTCGCGTATCGGGACCTCATCGCAAGCGAGAACAATCCCGCCGTCGACAACTGGCTCAAGGCCGGCGCCGTGGTGATCGGCCGCAGCAACGTTCCGGCATTCTCCTGGCGCTGGTTTTCGGACAACGACCTGCATGGCCGCACCGTCAATCCGTTCGACGCCGCGCGCACGCCGGGCGGCTCCAGCGGCGGCGCGGCCGTCGCCGCAGCCCTGGGCATGGGGCCGCTGGCGCACGGCAGCGACCAGGGCGGATCGATCCGCTACCCGGCCTACGCCTGCGGCGTGGCGGGGCTGCGGCCGTCGCAAGGCCGGGTGCCGGCCTACAACGCCAGCCAGAAGTCGGAGCGCCCGGTGGCTTCCCAACTGGCCGCGACCCAGGGTCCCTTGGCACGGAACATCGCCGACCTGAGACTCGGGCTGGAGGCCATGTCGGCGGGCGATTCCCGCGATCCGTGGTGGGTGCCTGCGCCGCTGGACCTGCGCCAACCCGGGGACTGCCGGCGGGTGGCGCTGTTCTGCGGCACCTCGGCCTTCAAGCCCGATCCCGCCGTGCTGGACGCCTTGCTGCGCGCCGCAAAGTACCTGGAAGACGCGGGCTACATCATCGAAACGGCAGCGCCGCCCCGTTTCGAGGAAGCGGCCGAGCTATGGCGCAACGTATTGATGAACGAAGCGTCCGGCTCCATGGGCCGCGAAATCGAGCGCGCCGGCGACGCTGCGATACAGCGCGCGTATCGCAGCATGCTGGCGCACACCGCGCCGCTGGACAAGGACGGCTTGGTCCAGGCGCTGGCGCTGCGCACCACGATACTGCGGGAATGGGGCGGGTTCTTCGACCGCTATCCGCTCGTGCTCATGCCGGTGTCGTTCGAGCTTCCATTCGCCATTGACCAGGATCAGCAAGGCGACGCAGCCATGGGCGACATGCTGCGCGCGCAGAGCCCACTGGTCTCGACCGCGATACTGGGCTTGCCCGGCCTGTCGGTCCCTGTGGGCCTGGCGGACGGCGTGCCGATGGGCGTCCAGCTGGTGGCGGGGCGGTTCCGGGAAGACTTGTGCCTGGCCGCGGGCGAAGCCATCGAGGCGCGCGCGGGGTGGTCGGTGCAGGATAGGCTCTTGGCCTGAGCGGCGCGGGGTGGAAGGAAGGGGAAGGGCGGCTATTGGGGGGCCGGGGCGGATAGCCGCGCAGCTATCCGCCCCGGCCATAAAGCCCTGTCCGGCGCAGGGGCATGACTATATATCGAATAGTTCCGATATAAGATTCGATAAATTGCGATACTTCAATATGACGGTCTCAACTTCCAGCCCCGACCCTGCCGCCTCGCTACCTGCCATCGACGCCGACGCCATCCTCAAGGCGCTGGCCAATCCGGTGCGGCGCGACATTCTTGCCTGGCTGAAGACGCCGCACGCGTACTTCGAGGTACGCCCGGGCCATACCTTCGAGCATGGCGTATGCGCGGGCCACATCGATGAACGCTGCGGACTGTCCCAGTCCACCGTGTCCTCGCACCTGGCCGTTCTGCAGCGCGCGGGCCTGATCTCGGCGACCAAGGTGGGGCAGTGGATTTTTTACCGTCGCAACGAAGCCGCCATTGCCGCGTTCCTGCGGCAATTGAACCAGGATATGTAGCCTCGCTACGCCGCCAGCGGCCCCTTCATCCGGGGCCAAGGATTTACGCATGAGCCAACTTTTCGAACCCCTGCGCGCAGGCGATCTGACGCTGCGCAACCGCATCGTGATGGCGCCCTTGACGCGCATGCACGCCAGCCCGGGCCGCGTGCCCAACGACCTGATGGTCGAGTACTACACCCAGCGCGCCGGCGCCGGCATGATCCTGACCGAAGCCACGGCGGTCACCCCGCAAGGCGTGGGTTATGCCGATACGCCGGGCCTGTGGACCCCCGAACAGGTCCAGGGCTGGCGCAAGGTCACGTCCGCGGTGCACCGGGCCGGCGGCCTGATCGTGGCGCAGCTCTGGCACGTGGGCCGGATCTCCGATCCCATGTTCCTGGATGGCGAACTGCCCGTGGCGCCCAGCGCCATTGCGGCCAAGGGCCACGTCAGCCATGTGCGGCCGCAGCGCGCCTACGTCACGCCGCGCGCGCTGGAAACCGCCGAGATTCCTGGCGTGATCGAGGCTTACCGCCACGGCGCGCGGATGGCCATGGAGGCCGGTTTCGACGGCGTGGAAGTGCATGCCGCCAACGGCTATCTGCTGGACCAGTTCCTGCAGGACAGCACCAACCACCGCACTGACGCCTATGGCGGTTCGCTCGAAAACCGCGCGCGGCTGCTGCTGGAAGCGGTGGACGCCAGCGTGTCGGTGTGGGGCGCGGGCCGCGTGGGCGTGCATCTGTCGCCGCGCGGGGAAATCCACACCATGGGCGATTCCAATCCGGCCGCCACCTTCGGCTACGTGGCGCGTGAACTGGGCAAGCGCGGCATCGCCTTCCTGTGCGTGCGCGAGTATGAAGCCGCCGACAGCCTGGGCCCGATGCTCAAGGCCGAGTTCGGCGGCACGTACATCGCCAACGAAGGATTCGGCCGCGAGTCGGCCGAGGCCGCCATCGCCGCGGGCCGGGCCGATGCCGTGGCCTTCGGCGTGCAATACATCGCCAACCCGGATCTGGCGCGCCGCTTCGAACTCAAGGCGCCGCTGAACCGGCCCAACCCGGCCACGTTCTATGCGCCTGGCCCGGGCGGCTATACCGACTATCCGGCCCTGGCTTGACCGGCTGGTCCGGCCTTCAGAGCACGGCGCGCATCGGATAGGTGAACAAGCCGAAGTGCGCCGCGTTCAGGCCCAGGTGCGCTAGCACCGCCGCGGCCAGGCCGCCGTATTTGTAGGCCAGGCCGTAGGCCGCGCCCGCCAGGCCGGCCAGCAGCATCCATTGCCAGCCGCCTGCGTAGTGCGCCAGGCCGAACAGCGCGGCCGCGATGATCAAGGCCGCCCACGAACCCCAGGCGCGGCCGCGCCACAGGTCCGTCAGCCGCTGCTGCAGGTAGCCGCGGAACAGCGCCTCCTCGGCCAAGGTCACCAGCAAGGCATTGTTGATCAGCCAGATCCAGCCCGATTGCGGCCACTTGGGCGTCCAGCCGACCACGCCCAGCGCCAGCGCGCAGCCCAGGCACAGGGCCAGCGCGCCCGCGCAGGCCAGGAACGCGGCCGACAGCGTGGCGCGCGGGGTCGGCCCCGCCATCGGCGGCGCCAGCGCCAGCACCACCCAGAACGCCACCAGCGGCTTGTCCAGGTTCAGGTACATGCCGAAAGGCACGGCGTCCGGACTCAGGGGCGCCGGCGCGATGACTTGCGGGTTGTGGAAGCCCGGCAGCCAGTGCAGGAACAGCAGCGCGGCCAGTGCGATGAAGAGCGCATGGCCGGCGGTGCGCGCCATTGCGCCCGATGCGGGCTGGACCAGCACGGCCGCCGCGATCAGCAACGTCGGCCAGACCAGCGCCACGGCGTTTATCGTGCCATCGGTCCAGGCCCAGGCGTAGGCGGCGGCAAGCGGCGCCAGCGCCCAGCGGCGCGTGGCGGGCGGCCACAGCATGGCGGCGGCGATGAACAGTGCGGACCAGGGGCTGAGCAGGGGCACGGGCGTGGACGGGCGTTGAAAGCGCTGAGTGTAAACGCGCCGCTCTGTGCAAGCCGCACGGCATGCGCGCCGGGCCGCTGAGCGCGTGTGCTGACGCCGCGCGGCGAACCCAGGTATCCTGGCGCCTGCCGGATACCTGGGAGCCAGACTATGAAAATGATCGCGTGGTTGATGTTGGCGGCGGCCGTGCTGCCTTTCGTGTCGGCGATCGTCGCCAAGGCGGGCGGAAAGAAATTCGACAACAACGATCCGCGCGCCTGGCTGGCGCGGCAGGAGGGCTGGCGGGCGCGCGCCAACGCGGCGCAGACCAATACCTTCGAAGCGCTGCCGTTCTTCTACGCGGCGGTGCTGTTCGCGCTGTATACCCAGGCGCCGCCCGCGCACGTGGCCACCTTGATGGCCTGCTGGCTGGGCGTGCGGCTGGGCTATCTGGCCATGTACCTGGCGGGCTGGGGCGCGCTGCGTTCGCTGGTGTGGGCGATCAGCGTGGGCTTCATCATTGCGATCCTGTTCGCAGGCGTTTAACGGGCGGCGCCATGCGCAAGCGGCGTGTCGCGGCGCTGGCGGCCATTGCGTTGCCGGGCTTCATCTACGTCAACAACGCTGACTGGTCGGCGTCCGATCCCGGCGCGCGGGCGACGCTGCTCGCGCATCGCGGCATCGCGCAACGCTACGACACGGCGGGCATGGAGCGGGACACCTGCACCGCGAGCCGCATCGTCGAACCCACGCACGGCTATCTGGAAAACACCATCGCCTCCATGCGCGCCAGCTTCGAGGCCGGCGCGGACATCGTCGAGATCGACGTCCATCCCACCACCGACGGCCAGTTCGCCGTGTTCCACGACTGGACGGTCGATTGCCGCACCGAGGGCCGCGGCGCGACGCGCGAGCACACGATGGCCGAACTCAAGGCGCTGGACATCGGCTATGGCTACACCGCGGATGGCGGCAAGACCTTTCCGTTCCGCGGGCGCGGCGTGGGCCTGATGCCCACGCTGTCCGAAGTGCTGCAGGCGTTTCCGCGCCAGCGCTTTCTCATCAACGTCAAGAGCCGCGACGCGGAGGAAGGCGCGGCGTTGGCGGCGGTGCTCAACGGCTTGCCGCCGGCCAGGCGCGCCGATTTCATGGTGTACGGAGGCGAGGAGCCGGTAGGCCGGCTGCGCGAGTTGGCGCCGGGCGTGCGCACGCTGACGCGCGCGGATCTGAAATCCTGCCTGTTGCGTTATGCGGCGGCGGGCTGGACCGGCCATGTGCCGCAAGTCTGCCGCGGCATGGCGCTGACAGTGCCGGTGAATGTCGCACCCTGGCTGTGGGGCTGGCCCGGCCGCTTCCTGGACCGCATGGAGGCGGCGGGCAGCAGCGTGTTCCTGCTCGGTCCTTACGCCGGCGATGGCCATTCCACGGGTATCGACACGCCCGAGGACATACGCCGCGTGCCGGCGGGATACGCGGGCGGGATCTGGACCAACGAAATCGAAGCCGTGGCGCGCGCGTTCAAGCGCGGGCCATGAAAGCCGCTACTTCCATTCGAACACGGCGCGCGCGGTACCGGTGTTTTGCACCGCGACGTTGCGGTTCTGCGCCTGGCCGTTGTAGGTGGCCGAGATCTTGTAGTTGCCGGCCGGCAGCTTGACCAGCATGTACGGGCCTTCGGCAGTGGTTTGCAGCACGGACTTGCCATGCGCATCGCTGATGGTGACGGAGACATTGGCAACGTAGTCCGCCTGGCCGTCGCGTTGCGCCGCGAACGTCAGCGCCAGCGGATAGTCCTTGGCTGCGGCCTTCATGGCTTCGGATTCGTCCAGCCCGATGCCGCCGCTGACATACTGCACCGAACCCTGCTGCTGCACCGGCGGCATGCCCGCCTGGGCGGTGGACAAGATGCCGGCAAAGGCCATGCTGCCCAGCGCCATCGCGGCGGCCATGGTGCAGCGTTCTATACGCTTGTTCATGAGACTCTCCTGGATAGGACGATCTGCGCGGTTTTGTACGCGCATGAACATTTCGACCCGCATGCCGGCGCGGAGTTCGCGCCGGCGGGTCTCCGATATCAACCGATTCTTTCCGCAGCCTAAGTAAGCGTACTGCGTGCCGCGCGCCAGGAAAATGTCAGCCGGCTTTCGCCGCTGACCGAGCCGTCCGGGGCGAAGCGCCTTTCATCCAGCTGTCCGGCGCCACCGTCGCGCAGCGCCAGTACGCTGGAACTGCGGGTGCCATAGTTCGGACTGACGATGAACGGGCTGCTCAATAGCCTTTCGCGATCCAGCGGCAGACCGGTGGCGGGCAGGTCGGCGTCGTCGGCGGGCTGGCGGTCGGCCAGCGCGGCCATCAGCGCGGGCAGGTCCGGCTGCGGCCCGCTGCGCAGCACGGCTTCGAAAGCCGCCTTGGTGCGCGCCAGCTTGGGCCAGGGCGTGTCCAGCAGATGGTTGGACAGGGCGTAGACGCCTGGAGCCAGGCGGCGCGGGCCGCCATCGCGGTTGCTGAGATACCAGGCTTCGCGCGCATCGCCCACGATCAGGTTGAAGCCGTTGTAGGCCTGGCCCTTGGCATGCACTTGCGCCAGGTAGTCGGCCGCGGAGGCCGTGCCGCGCAGATAGTCTTCGACCAGCGCGCCGCGCGAAGGCGCGTTCTCGATGATCCGGCCCGGTTCGCGGAAGTTGGTGACCAGCGCATGGCGTCCGCCGGTCGTCGCGCCCATCCAGCTGCCGCCGGCCAGGCCGTCGCGGCCGGCGTAGACCTCGGGCGCATCGGGCCATTGCGCGGCGGGCAAGGTGGGGCGTTGGTGGAATTCATCGCGGTTGGCGGCGATCAGGACGGGGATGCCCGGCAGGGCGTGCAGGGCCAGTACGGCAAGACACATGGTTCAGACCTGGTTGGCGGGTTTGTCGGGAATGGTTTTGCCTGGCGCAGCCGCGAAATCCGGGCCGGCCAGCGCGGCGCGCAAGGCTTCGATCTGGGCGGCCACGTCGCGCAGCGCCGGCGCGGGCGACGCGATGGCGGCGGCCGGCATGGCCGCGCCTTGCGCAACAGCGGCGCTCATCTGGTGCAGGCTGGCCGCCAGTTGCGCCAGCTCCGCGGCGCTGGGCGCCGGCTGGTCGGCTGGCAGCGACCAGGCGGTGTCGGAAATGGCATTGGCCACGCGCTCCAGCGCGACCTCCACCGGCCACCAGGCCAGCGCGCGGCGGCTGACCAGGCGCGGTTCCGACAGCCCGCGCTGCAAGGCGATGCGCAGGTCGGACAGGCGCGCGTAGGCGCTGGCGCGCAGGTCGTGGCGGCTGGTGGGATCGGCCTGGAACACGGTGTTCAGGTAGGCGGCCAGCGTGTCCATGGCGGCGGCGACGGTGTGGTCCAGGTTGCTGCGCTCGATCCGTATCCACGGCAGGTAGCCCACCAGCAGCACGATGCCCGCGGCCACGGCCACGTCGATCAGGCGCGCCAGCGCGATGGGCCAGCTGCCTGGTTGCAGCGCGCCGATCAGCAGCATCAGAATGGGCAGCAGGATGGCCGAGAACAAGCCGTAGTTGCGCCGCACCGACCAGGGCAGCAGGGACGCCAGCCCGGCCACCGTGAGCAGGCTGACGATGCCGTTGCGGTCCAGCGCCAGCACGGTCGCGCTGATCGCCACGCCGACCACGCTGCCCGCGCAGCTTTGCAGCGCCCGCGCGAACACCGAGCCGAAGTTGGGTTTGAACACCACCACCACGATCAGCGGCACCCAGTAGGAGCGCGGCAGCGAGAACGCCATGGACACGGCCTCGGCGGCGATCAGGCACAGCCCCAGCCGCGCCAGATAGCGCACGGTGGTCGGCCCCGGCCGGTAGGTGCGCGCCAGCACGCGCCAGGGCGTGCGCGGCCGCGCGGGGGGCAGGCCGGCAAAGGCGTCGGCCTCGGATAGCGTGGCGCCGTCCAGCAGGGGCTGCACCTGGGCCAGCGCGTCGGCCAAGGGTGCCATGTCCGCCTGGCGCAAGGCCGCGATGTCCTCGCGCGGGTCCGGCGTCGCATCGTTCTCCACGCGGTCGGCCAACCGGTTCATGACGCGTGCGCAATCGTGCGGCAGCACCCGGCCGGCGCGGGCCAGCTCCAGCGCGGTATTGGTCAGCGGCGTACAGGCTTGCAGCTGCGCCGCCAGCCGCGCCAGCCGGGGGGAGGGGCCGGCCGCGCCGCGGCGGGCAGCCAGCACGGTGTCGTAGGCGGTGGTCATGGCCGCTTCCATGTCGCGCCGCGCGCTCATGGTGTGCGAGGTGCCGATGGCGGCGAACATGGCGGCCAGCTTGCGGTAGGCCATGGCGACGGCGGCGCGTTCGGGCGCTATCGGGTTGACCACCCAGCCCGTCAGCGTCAGCGCCAGCCCGAACAGGCCGCCGGCTCCCACCAGCACGGAAGGCAGCCAGGACGGCAGGTTGGAAGTCAGGCTGGCGCCGACGATGACGTAGGTGGCGAATTGCAGCGTGGAAACGGCGGCGATGTTGTTGAAGGTGCCGACCAGGCTGGCCGCCAGCACCAGCAGCGTCATGGCCGCGGAGGTCCATAGCCCGTGTCCGGCAATCATCGTGCCGAGGAAGTACCCAAACGCGCCGCCGAACACGGTGGCGCCGATGGACAGCGCGCGGTTGCGGTAAGGGCCGCCATTGTCGCCGGTGATGGCGGGCAGCGCGCCCAGCGCGACCAGGGCCGCCGCCGCGCTCTGGTCCAGCACGAGTCCGACCGCCGAAGGCAAGCCGATGGCCAGGGCGGCACGCAGCGCCACCCAGCGGCTGACGGGCGAAGGTTCCATGTGCGCCAGGCTCATCAGCCAACGCATGTTGGCGTTGCGCGCGGCATGTTTCAGCGAGGAACGGAACACGGCAGCCTCGTGGCGCGGCCCGGAGTCAGGCCTTGATCAGCGGCGCCTCGTCGGGCGCGGCCAGCCGGAAGTAATCTTCCGTGTTCAGGAGGATGGAGGCGTCCAGGCGGCCGGCGTTGAACACGATTTCATCGTGGCGCTGGCGCAGGCTGGGATCCACCAGCAGGTGCAGGTCGGGATTGAAAGTGAAGGGCGGGATGGCGCCGATCTCGCAGCCGGTGAGTTCGCGCGCCAGGTCCTGCGACGCCAGCGACGCCTTTTTGCCGCCGGCCGCGCGGGCGATTGCGTCCAGGTCGGCCTGCTTGTCGGCCGGGAACACGGCCAGCACATTGCGGCGCTGGTTGGAGGATATCTTGACGCGGCAGACCAGCGCCTTGGCACCCTGGCTGACCTCGGTGCCGCGGATCGCCGCGACTTCGACGGAGCGGCCGGCTGCGGCGTGTTCAATCAGGCGGTAGCGGGCCTGGTTCTGGGCAAGCAGGGCTTGCAGGCGTTCGAAGACTTCCATGTCGGGGCGCGTAGATCGGGATGTGGCGGGCGCAGGCCGGGAGTCGGCCTCGTACGCCGCATGATACGCCCGCCGCGCAGCGCCGCGGCGGCGCGTGGGCCGATCGCGGCCAGCCGCCTCAGATTTCTCCGGTAAAGGCGTAACCCCAGCCCCAGACGGTGCGGATCGGGAGCTCCAGGTTCAGGTCCTGGGCCTTGCGGCGCAGGCGGCTGACCAGCACGTCGGTGCGGCGCATCGATTCGTGGCCGCCATGCGAGTCCGTGATGGCCGCGTCGGCGCGAGGCAGGCGCTTGTCGGCGGAAGCCGTCAGCTTGAGCAGGAATTCGCGCTCGGCCAGCGTCAGGGCCAGGCGTTTGCCTTGCGGGCTGACCAGCGTCCAGGCCGCGTCGTGGAATTGCCATTTGGCCATCGCTTCGCCTGCCGGCGCCGGTTGCGCCGGGCGCGGCTCGGCATCTGCGGCGCGCCGGCCGGCCGCGGGTATGCGCCGCACCAGCGCCTGCAGCGCGGCGGCGATTTCCGTTGCGCCCGCGTCTGGCGGCAGGCAGACGTCGGCGCCGCAATGCAGCCCGAGTATGCGGCTTTCAGGGGAGTCGAAGTTGGATATGGCGACGATGCCCGCGGTGGTGTCCAGGGCGCGCAGGCCGGCCACGGCCATGCAGAGATCGGAAAGTTCGGTTTCCATCACCAGCAAAGGGGTGCGGCGGGCCTGAAACAGGCGGAACAGGCTGTTGGAGTCTTCGCACAGCCGGGGCGAGAAACCCATTTCCGTCAGCGCGGCGCCGCGGTGCGTGCGCGCGCCGGGATCGGGCGAGAAGACGATCAGGTCTAGTAGGTCATTCATGAATCGTTGTGATCTGTGCAGCATGGGCGCATGCATGATGCATCGGATACAGCGATTTCCTAAACCTCGCACAACGCCACTTTATGACCCGAATTCTCGGGCATGGTTACGGGAGGCGTGTCGCAGCACCGTTATGGTGCGTCGGCGGGCGTTTCGTTCCACCAGCCGCCGCCCAGCGCCTGCAGCAAGGCAGCGGTGTCGGCGTGGCGCGCCGCGTCCGCCGCGGTGCGCGCAATGCGTGTCTGCAACAGTTGGCGCTGGCTGTCCAGCAGGCTCAGGTGGCTGATGCCGCCGGCCTGGTAGCGGCCTTGCGCGATGCGTTCGGCTTCATCGGCGCGGCGCCATGCCTCGTCGCTGGCCAGGTAGGCGTCGCCGTCGGTCTGTACGGCGCGCAAGGCGTCGGCGACCTGCCGGAAGCCCTCCAACACTGTTTGACGGTAGCCGGCCGCGGCCGCATCGTAGGCGGCCTCGGCCGAGCGCGTGCGCGCGCGCAGCTCGCCGCCGTGGAACAGCGGCTGGACCAGTCCCAGGCCTAGGCTCCAGACGTTCAGGCCATTGGACAGGTCGCCCACGCGGGTGCGTTGCGAGCCGAAGCTGGCGGTCAGGGTGAACTGGGGATACTGGTTGGCGACGGCCACGCCGACATTGGCCGAGGCCTGATGCCAGAGCGCTTCCGCGGCCAGGATGTCGGGCCGCTGGCGGGTCAGCGCCGACGGCACGCCGGTGGGCACGTCGGCGGGCAGCGTCAGGTCGGCCAGCCGCAGGGGCGCGGATCGCAGTTCGGCCGGCGCCAGGCCCAGGTAAGCGGCCAGTTGATGCGTGGCCTGCGCCAGCTGGTATTCCAGCGGCGGCAGCGTGGCCCGGGTCTGCGCGACCAGCAGCTCCTGATTGCGCAGATCGGCCTCGGACACGCCGCCCGCCTGTTGGCGCTGGCGCATGATGTCCTGCTGCCGCTCCTGCGCCGCAAGCAGCGCCCGCGTGTCGGTCAGGCGTTCGCTCAGGTCGGCCTGGCGGATGGCGGCGGTGACCACGTTGGCGGCCAACGACATGCGCGCGGCCTGCAGCTCATGCGCCTGGTAGTCCGCCTGCGCGCCCAGGCCTTCCAGCGCGCGGCGGTTGCCGCCGAATACGTCCAGCGTGTAGGACACGTCGATGGACGCGTTGTAGAGCGTGAAGGGCGGGGGCTGTTCGGCCACCGGCACGCCGAAGGCCGCGGGGTCCACCTTCTGCCGCGTTGCCGACAGGTTGCCATTGACCTGGGGCAGCATGCGGCCGCCGGTTTCGGCGTTCAGGTCTTCGTTTGCCTGACGCAAGCGGGCGCGCGCCTGCTCCAACGTGGGACTGGCCTGCAGGGCCTGCCGCACCAGCTGGTCGAGCGCTTCGGAGCGGAACAGCTGCCACCATTGCGCAGGGATGTCGGCGCCTTCTTGCAGGCGTTGCGCGCCGATGGGCGCAGAAGCATCGCGGGGCGCGGCATAGGCGTCGACCTGCGGCGGCGCCGGGCGCTCGAAGTCCGGCCCCACGGCGCAGCCCGCGAGCAGCGCGCACAGGACCAGCGCGGCCGGGCGCGGCGGCGCAGTGGGCGGGAGGGGCAAAGGCGTGGAGCGGGACATGGCGGTTCAATCCAGGGTGCGGCGGTAGAACTTCACGGCGGCGGTCATGACGACCACGGTAAACACCAGCAGCGGCCAGATGCTGGGCCACAAGTCCCACCAGCCGTTGCCCTTGAGCAGGATGCCGCGGATCAAACGGTTGAAATGCGTCAGCGGCAGCAGGTTGCCCAGGTACTGCGCCCACATCGGCATGCCCTGGAACGGGAACATGAAACCGGACAGCAGCATGTTGGGCAGGAAATAGAACATGGTCAGCTGCATGGCCTGCAACTGGTTCTGCGCCAACGACGACAGGGTGATGCCCACCGTCAGGTTGGCGGCCACGAACACCAGCGCCGACAGGTACACGGCCAGCAGCGACCCAAGGAACGGCACGTGGAAAACAAAGTGCGCGGCCAGCAGGATGATGCTGGATTGGATCAGGCCTATCGCGATGTACGGCACGATCTTGCCCGTCATCACTTCGAGGGGCCGTACCGGCATCGCCAGCAGGTTTTCCATCGTGCCGCGTTCGCGTTCGCGCGTCATGGCCAGGCCGGTCATCATCACCAGGGTCATGGTCAGGATCACGCCCATCAGGCCCGGCACCGTGTTGTATTGCGAGATCTGCTCTTCGTTGTAGAGCTGGTGCACCAGCACGTCGAAGGGCGGCTGGCCGCCCGCCAGGCTGGCCAGCGGTCCGGTCAAGTCCTTCTGCGCCACGGCCTGCGACAACTGCGTGGCCGCGCCTATGGCCAATCCGGTCGCCATGGGATCGGTGGCGTCGGCCTCGATCAGCAGCGCGGGGCGCTCGCCGCGCAGCAGCTTGCGGCTGAAGTCCGGCGGGATGGTCAGGACGAACAGCACGCGGCCCTGGGCCAGCGCCGTGCGTCCGGCTTCTTCGTTGTCCAGTTCCTCGATGATGTGAAAGTAGTCCGACGATTTCATCGCCGCGACGAAGCTGCGCGTGAACGGACTGTGGTCCGCGGTGATGACCGCGGTGGGCATCTGTTTCGGGTTCGTGTTGATGGCGTAGCCGAACAGCGCCAGCTGCATGATGGGCAGGCCCACGATCATGCCGAAGGTGATGCGGTCGCGGCGCAGCTGCAGGAACTCCTTGAGCACCATGCTCCACCAGCGCGACCAGGAAAAGCCTTGCAGATGGCGCATCATGGCGGGCTCGCGAAGTTGTCGGTGGAGCGCTTCATCAGATAGATGAAGACGTCCTCCAGGCTGGTGTCGATGGGCTCCAGGCTCAGGTCCTGGCTGGCGATGGCGTCCCTGAGCGTGCGTTCCAGCAAGGCCGCGTCGCGGCCGCTGATGTGCAGCGCGGAACCGAAGGCCACGGTCTGGTCCACGCCCGGCGCGTCGCGCAGGCGTTGCGCCAGCGGCACCAGGTTGTGCCCATGGATGGCCCAGGTGGTCAGGTGCTGCTCGGCGATGACGTCCTCGGCCGTGCCTTGCGTCAGCAGGCGGCCGTAGGAAATGTAGGCGAGCTTGTGGCAGCGCTCGGCTTCGTCCATGTAGTGCGTGCTGACCAGCACCGAGATGCCGCGCGCCGCCAGCTCATGCAGTTGCTCCCAGAAGTCGCGCCGCGCGGTCGGGTCCACGCCCGCGGTGGGTTCGTCCAGCAGCAGCAGCTTGGGCTGGTGCAGCAGGCAGGCCGCCAATGCCAGGCGCTGCTTCCAGCCGCCGGACAAGGAACCCGTCAATTGCTTGGCGCGGCTTTGCAGGCCCAGGTCTTCCAGCGCGCGCTCCACCGTTGCCTTGCGCTCGGGCATGCCGTACATGCGCGCCACGAAGTCCAGGTTCTCGCGGATGGTCAGGTCGTCCCAGTACGAGAACTTCTGCGTCATGTAGCCGACGTGCCGCTTGATCTGCGCGCTGTCGCGCAGGATGTCGTAGCCCAGGCAGGTGCCGCTGCCCGAGTCCGGCGTCAAGAGGCCGCACATCAGGCGGATGCAGGTGGTCTTGCCGCTGCCGTTGGGGCCGAGGAAGCCGAAGATCTCGCCTTCGCGCACCTGCAGCGACACGTCGTTGACGACGTGCTTGTTGCCAAAGCGTTTGTTCAGCCCGTGCACGTCGATGACGTACTGGCCGGCGGACGCTTCCTGAGTGGCGGCGGGCGCGCTCATTGCAGCACCGCCTCCACCGGCTGCCCCGGGTGCAGCCGCGTGGCGGCTTCGGGCGCTGGCCGCGCCTGCACCATGTAGACCAGTTTGCTGCGGCTTTCGCGGCTGTAGATCACCGGCGGTGTGTATTCGGCCTGGGCCGATATGTAATCGATGCGGACAGGGATGGGATCGCCGCAGCCGTCGCAGCGCACCGTCGCCTGTTGCCCCACCTTCAGCGCGCCCAGCGCCGTTTCCGGAACGAAGAAGCGCACCTTGATATTGCCCGGCGGCAGCAGGCTCACCACCGGACTGCCGGCAGGCACCCATTCGCCCACGCGGTACAGCGTGTCGAACACCAGCCCGGCGGCCGGCGCCGCCAGGCGCTTCTGCGCCAATGTCCATTCCGCCTGGGCCAGCGCGGCGCGGGCCGCGTCGACCTGGGCGGCCTGGGCGCGCCGCTGGTCGTCGCGGCCGGGCAGGCGGGCCACTTCCAGCTGGGCCTGCAATTCGCGCACCCGCGCCGCATCCGATTGCGCCTGTTCGCGGCTGTCGTCCAGCTGCGCGCGCGCGATGCCGCCGATGCGGAACTGGTCGGTATCGCGCCGCAGTTGCGCCGCCGAGCGGCGGCTGGCCGCCTCGGCCTGCGCCAGCTGGGCGCGGCTGACGTCCACTTCGGGCGGACGCTTGCCGGTGGCGATGTCTTCTTCCTGGGCCACGGCGGCGGCCAGCTGCGCGCTGGCCTGGTCGCGCGCCGCGGTTTCGCGCGTGGCCTCCAGCGCGAAGAGCGGCGCGTCGGCTTCCACCTGTTGGCCGCGCCGTACCGGCAGCTCGGCCAGCCGGCCGGCCTCGGACGACGCCACGTAGACATATTCGCCTTCGGCGTAGCCCTGGAAGAAGGCGCCGCTGTCCTTGCCGCAGCCGCCCAGGGCAAGCAAGGCCAGCGCCGAGGCGGGCAGGGGGCGGCGCAAGACGGGAGGGATGCGCATGGTCAGCGTCCTGGAATGGCGGGAGTCGGGGCGGACGGCGAGAACAGGCCGCCGGTGAGCATGGCGATGGCGTGGGCCGCGATCGCGCGGGTGTCTATGGCTTGCGGCTGCGCGGCGTCCTGCAGGACGCGCTGCCACAGGCCGGAGGTGGCCAGCGGCAGCAGGGTCAGTCCCAGGACGGAAAGAAAGACCAGCCGCGGCTCCACGCCGGGGGTGATGGCGCCCGCAAGCTGGCATTCGGTGATGAGGCCGATGAAGGCCTGCAGGCGTTCGGCGGGCAGATGGCGCAGCACGCGTTCGCGCAGCTGACCGCCTTCATTCACGACCTCGTGCAGCCACAGGGCCGGCAGCCAGGGCCGTTCGACCGCGCTTTGCACCAGCCGGCCCACGACCTCTGCGATGAAGGCGCGCGCGGCTGCAGCGGGGTCCGACGCGGGTGTCTGCGCCTGCGGCAGCGGCGACCAGACGTAGCCGATGACCGGCACGATCCGCTCTTGCACCACCGCGTCGATCAGCTGGTCGCGGCTCTTGAAGTAGTAGTGCACCATCGCCGTGGTGACGCCGGCGCGTTGCGCGATGTGCGTGAGCGTGGTGGCGGCGACGCCCTGGGCCGCGAACAGGCCGGTGGCGGTGTCCAGCAGGTTGGCACGGGCGGCGGCATTGTCGGGACGCGGCGGACGGCCGGGCCGGCGGGAGGGGGCAGAGGGAGCGGAACGCATGCGGCGTATGTTAATTAAATTATTAATTAATTAAAAGAGGGGCGCTCTTCAGGGTTACGCGCCGGATGCGCGGGCTTCGATGGTGTAATGGATCGGTACCCCATCCCGCCACCCGGGTCGTGTGCGCCAGGCCCGGGCGGCTTACTTGCAGGAGGCTGGACCGTCATGCCGCAATCGTCTTCCATCAACCGCCGCATCGTGCTCGCCGCACGCCCGCAGGGCGAGCCGGCGGACAGCGATTTCCGCCTGGAAACCGGCGAGGTGCCGCAACCCGGCCCCGGCCAGGTGCTGCTGCGCACCGTGTACCTGTCGCTCGATCCCTATATGCGCGGCCGCATGAGCGACGCGCCGTCCTATGCCGAACCGGTGCAGGTCGGCGCCGTCATGGTCGGCGGCACGGTCACGCGGGTCGAAGCCTCGAATCATCCCGATTACCGTCCGGGGGAGTGGGTGCTGGCGCAATCCGGCTGGCAGGATTACGCCTTGTCGGATGGCGCCGGCCTGCTGCGGCTGGGGCCCAATCCCGAACATCCGTCCTACTCGCTGGGCGTGCTGGGCATGCCTGGGTTCACCGGCTACATGGGCTTGCTGGACATCGGCCAGCCCAAGGCGGGCGAAACCGTGGTGGTGGCCGCGGCCAGCGGCGCGGTCGGGGCGGTGGTCGGCCAGATCGCCAAGATCCATGGCTGCAAGGTGATCGGCATCGCGGGCGGCGCGGACAAGTGCCGCTACGTGGTCCAGGAACTGGGCTTTGACGACTGCCTGGACCACAAGGCGCCCGATCTGCCGGGCCGCCTGGCGCGCGCCGTGCCGCAGGGCATCGACGTGTATTTCGAGAACGTCGGCGGCGCGGTCTTCGACGCGGTGCTGCCGCTCTTGAACCCGCGCGCGCGGATACCGGTCTGCGGCCTGATTTCGGCCTACAACGCCACCAGCCAGCCGCAAGGGCCGGACCGCCTGGGCCTGCTGATGCGCACCATCCTCACCAAGCGCCTCAAGATGCAGGGCTTCATCATCTTCAACGAATACGCGCACCGTTACGGCGAATTCCGCGAGGCGATGGAAGACTTGATCAAGCAAGGCCGCATCAAGTACCGCGAGGATGTGGTCGATGGGCTGGAGAACGCGCCGCGCGGCCTGATCGGGCTGCTCAGGGGTGAAAACGCCGGCAAGCGCATCGTGCGCGTCGGCCCGGACGAAAGGAGCGCCACATGAACATCCTGATCGTGCTGACTTCCCACGACACGCTGGGCAACACCGGCCGCAAGACCGGCTTCTGGCTGGAGGAGTTCGCTGCGCCTTACTACGCCTTCGTCGACGCCGGCGCCAAGGTCACGCTGGCTTCGCCCGCGGGCGGCCAGCCGCCGCTGGACCCCAAGAGCGACGACCCCGACGCCCAGACCGACGACACGCGGCGCTTTCGCCAGGATGCGGACGCGCAGCGGCAACTGGCCGCCACCTTGCGGCTGGCGCAGGTGCAGGCGGCCGACTACGACGCCGTGTTCTACCCCGGGGGCCACGGCCCCTTGTGGGACCTGGCGGAAGATTCCAATTCGGTTGCGCTGATCGAAACCATGCTGGCGGCGGGCAAGCCCGTCGCGGCCGTCTGCCATGCGCCCGGCGTGCTGCGCCACGCCAAGACGGCCGACGGCAAGCCGCTGGTGCAGGGCAGGCAGGTCACCGGCTTTTCCAATGCCGAAGAGGCGGCTGTGCAATTGAGCGACGTGGTGCCCTTCCTGGTCGAGGATGAACTGAAGCAGTTGGGCGGGCAGTACACCAGCGGCCCGGACTGGCAGCCGCACGTGGTCGGCGACGGCCTGCTGGTCACGGGCCAGAATCCGGCGTCTTCCGTGGGCGTGGCGCAGGCGCTGCTGGACCGGTTGAAGGATTGAGTCCTGGCGTGCCGGACCCGGATCCCGCGGCATGCGCGGGACGGGACCGGCACTGCTTTGCCCCGGGGCGCGGCATCTGATCGGCAAGGATTGCTGCGCAATGTGTCAGAATCGCGACCTTTTGCTACAGCGCAATGCGGCACGACCCACTTGCGCGCGATGACCGATGCCTCCAGACGTACCCGAATATCCCGCAGGCTCCTGCGTGGCGGCCTTGTTTGCCGCCATGCGGGCGCGCGACCCGGCCACCGGCCGCCATTCCGAAAGAGTTGTTGCGCTGAGCGTGGCGCTGGCCAGGGCCTGCGGCCTGCCGGAATCCGAGCAGGAGGTGGTCGCGGTCGCTGCCCGCCTGCATGACATCGGCAAGATCGGCACGCCGGACCGAGTGCTGTATTCGCCCAAGCGGCTGGACCCGGACGATTGGGCAATCATGAAGGCGCACGCCGCGGTGGGCGCCGACATCATCATGCACAGCGACATCCCGCAACGCGAGCTGATCGCGCGGGCGGTGCGCCATCACCACGAGCATTTTGACGGATCAGGCTATCCCGCAGGCCTGCGCGGCGAGAACATCCCGCTGCATTCGCGCATCATTTCCCTGGCCGATTCCTACGATGCCCTGGGCGATGCGCGTCCCTATCACCCCGCGCGCACGCACGCGGAGATCATGCGCATCCTGCACCAGGAAGCCGGCGCCAAATGCGACCCGGCGCTGTTGCGCACATTCGAATCGATGATCGCGAAGAGCCCGCTAAGGGTTCCGTAGCACAGACCCCGCCAGCACCGCCGGCGGGTTGCGCAAGTCGGGCGGCGGGTCACTTCAAGCGGTAATTCGCCGCCACCAACGCCAATTCCTGCAGCGTGCGCTGCTGCCACGCGGCATCATGCCCCAGCTCTTCGGCCAGGATGCGCGCCACTTCGGGCGCCGCCAGCATCGCGGCCTCGCTGTCCAGGAACAAGGCGCGGTTGCGTCGCGCCAGCACATCCTCGGCGCTGCGCGCCAGTTCGTACCGCGCAGCGAAACGCACGTGCGCTTCCGACAAGCCGCTGCTCTTGACCAGCATGCGGTCGGCGCCGGGCAGCGCCTTCAAAGCCGGCAGGTCGCTGCCGTAGTAGCTGTCCGGCGTGCCGGCATGTTCCTGCGACGGAGCCAGGCCCGCCGCGCCATGCAGCGGCAGCGATTCGGTGCGGCAGGTGGCCTGCGTCAGTAGCTGATGCTGGATGGCCGTGTCGACCACGTCCTGCGCCATGCGGCGGTAGGTGGTCCACTTGCCGCCGGTGACGGTTACCAGTCCGGCCTTGGATACCAGGATGGTGTGCTCGCGCGACAAGGACTTGGTGGAGGCTTCGCCGGTGGCCTTGACCAGCGGACGCAGTCCGGCCCAGACGCTGGTGACGTCGTCGCGCGTAGGCTTGCGGCTGAGATAGCGCGCCGCGGTGCTCAGGATGAAATCCACGTCCTGCGCGCCCGCTTGCGGATCCAGCGGCAGATCGTCGCGCGGCGTATCGGTGGTGCCGACGATGGTGTGGCCATTCCATGGCACCACGAACAGCACGCGGCCGTCGTCGGTCTTGGGAATCAGGATGGCGCGCTTGCCCGGCAGGAAATCCTGCGGCAAGGTCAGGTGCACGCCCTGGCTGGGCGCGACCATGGTCTGCGCGTTCTTGTCTTCCATGCGCCGCACCGCGTCCACCCATACGCCGGTGGCATTGACCACGCAGCGCGCGCGCAGCGTGAAGCTGGCGCCGCCGATCGCATCCTGCACGGTAACGCCGTCGACCTTGCCGCCCGTCATGGTCAGGCCGGTGGCGCGCATGTAGTTCACCGCGGTGCCGCCCAGGTCGAACAGCGTGCGCATCAGGCTCACCGCCAGGCGCGCATCGTCGAACTGGCCGTCGTAATACAGCACGCCGCCTTTGAGATTCTTGCCCTGCACGTTCTCGGCCAGCGTCGGCGCGTTGGCCAGCGTGTCGCGGCGCGACAGCCAGCGGCTGGGCGCCAGGTTCAGCTTGCCGGCCAGCATGTCGTACATCTTCAGGCCGATGCCGTAGAAGGGCTGGTCGAACAGGTTGTAGGCCGGCACCACGAATCCCAGCGGCCACACCAGGTGCGGCGCGTTGCGGTTGAGCAGGCCGCGTTCGTGCAGCGCTTCGCGCACCAGGCTGACGTTGCCCTGCGCCAGATAGCGGACGCCGCCGTGCACCAGCTTGGTGGCCTTGCTGGACGTGCCCTTGGCGAAGTCCGCGCCTTCGATCAGCAAGGTGCGATAGCCGCGCGAGGCGGCATCGACGGCCGTGCCCAGGCCGGTGGCGCCGCCGCCAATGACGATCACGTCCCAGGAGTGCGTGTTGTCCAGCGTGTTCAGGAGGCGGTTGCGGTCGGGCGGGGCGACGGAGGCTAGCGGTTGGTTCATGGGATTCAAGGTGTTTGCTTCAAGGTATTCGGGGCGGCCGCGACGTCGCAGCGCACGCCCGCGTCCAGCAGGACTTGCGCCAGCGGCTCTTGCGGATGCGCGTCGGTGAAGAAGCGGTCGATTTGCGAGATGTGCGCCAGTTCCACCATGGCCTGGCGCTTGAATTTGCTGCTGTCGGCGGCAAGCCAGACTTCGCGGGACTGTTCGATGATGGTTCGCGCCACGCGCACTTCGCGGAAGTCGTAATCGCGCAGCGTGCCGTCGGCCTCGATGCCGGAGATGCCGATCAGGCCGATGTCGACCTTGAACTGGCGGATGAAGTCCATGGTGGCTTCGCCGACGATGCCGCGGTCGCGCGAACGCACCACGCCGCCGGCCACGATGACTTCGCAATCCGGGTTGTCCGAGAGGATGTCGGCGACGTGCAGGTTGTTGGTGATGACGCGCAGGCCGCGATGGCGCAGCAGGGCGCGCGCAATCGCTTCGGTGGTGGTGCCGATGTTCAGGATCAGCGAACAGCCGTCGGGCACGGCGCGCGCCACGGCCTCGGCGATGCGCTGCTTGCCGGCGGCGTGCAGGCCCTGGCGCTTGCGGTAGGCGATGTTCTCGATGGTGGACGCTTCGATGCGCACGCCGCCGTGAAAGCGCGACAGCAGGCCCGCTTCGGAAAGAATATTGACGTCGCGCCGCACCGTCTGCAGCGTGACGTCAAAGCGTTTGGCGAGCTCCTCGATCGAGGCCGAGCCTTGGGCCCGCACCATTTCGATCAAGGCGCTCTGTCTGGGGTTCAGTGTCATGTTCGTATAGTAAAACAACAAAAGCGAAAAATAATGCCGCGCCGCAAGATTGTTTTTTGTTCGCTTCTTGAGTAAAACGCACAATAAACGAAAGCTATCTGAAAGAGTATGCTCATCCTGCTGTTCGCTTGAATGCAGGCCGAGCCGTTGTACCGAATACCGAAGTCCGCCGTAAAAAACAGGGACGTATAAGTAGGTAGAGGAGACCAGATGCAGCTGAACTTGGACAGGGTAGGTTTGCGGGCCGGCTCGCAGACGCACCTGTATCCCATGAGCCTGGCCCCCGTCGAGGGCGCCATGACGGTATTGCTGGGGGCCACCCTGGCGGGCAAGACCTCGCTGATGCGCATCATGGCCGGGCTGGACCGGCCCACCGAAGGCCGCGTGCTGGTCGACGGCGCCGATGTGACCGGCGTGCCAGTGCGCCAGCGCAATGTCGCCATGGTCTACCAGCAGTTCATCAATTACCCCTCCATGTCGGTCTACGACAACATCGCTTCGCCGCTCAAGCTGCGCGGGGCGGCGGACATCGGCGAAAAAGTCCGCGCCATGGCGGCGCGGCTGCACATCGACCATCTGCTGGAACGCTATCCCTCGGAGCTGTCCGGCGGGCAGCAGCAGCGGGTGGCGCTGGCCCGGGCGCTGGCCAAGGACGCGCCGCTCATCCTGCTGGACGAGCCCCTGGTGAACCTGGACTACAAGCTGCGCGAGGAACTGCGCGACGAACTTTCCGAGTTGTTCGCCGAAGGACGCTCCACGGTGGTCTATGCCACTACCGAGCCGGGCGAGGCCCTGTTGCTGGGCGGCCACACCGCGGTGCTGGATGCGGGCGAACTGCTGCAATACGGTCCCACGGCCGAGGTCTTTCACCGCCCCAATTCCATCCGCGTGGCCCGCGCCTTCAGCGATCCGCCCATGAATCTGTTTGCCGCGCGCCGCACGGCATCCGGCTTCGTGCTGCACGGAGACCTGGCGGTGGAACGGGCGCTGCCGCAAGGCGCCGATACGGAGATTACCGCCGGCCTGCGCGCCGGCGCCCTCGATGTCGAGCCGCGGCCTGGCCACATCGTGCTGCCCGGGGTGGTGAAGCTGGCCGAGATCTCCGGGTCCGACACCTTCGTGCACGCCCAGACGGAGGCGGGCGACGTGGTGGCGCAATTGCCCGGGGTCCACCGCTATACGCTGGACCACCGCGTGCAGTTCTATTTCGACCCGGCGCAGACCTATGCCTTCGGCGCGGGCGGCGCGCTGCTGGCGGCGCCGCGGCAGCCGGCGGGCGCGGGGGAGGCGGCCTGATGGCGCAGATCGAGCTGGACCTGTCCCATTCCTACGTTGCAGACCCCAAGACCGACGAGGACTATGCGCTGCTGCCGCTTTCCTTCACCTTCAAGGACGGCGGGGCCTACGCCTTGCTGGGGCCGTCCGGTTGCGGCAAGACCACGTTGCTCAATTGCGTGTCGGGCCTGCTGCGGCCGTCGCACGGGCGCATCCTGTTCGACGGCCAGGACGTCACGGACAAGACCCCGCAGGCGCGCAATATCGCCCAGGTATTCCAGTTTCCGGTGGTGTACGACACCATGACCGTGGCCGAGAACCTGGCGTTTCCGCTGCGTAACCGCGGCATGGCGCCCAAGCTCATCGGCGAACGCGTCGGGCGCATCGCCGAGATGCTGGAGATGTCGCATGTGCTGGACCGGCGCGCCAGCGGCCTGACGGCCGACGCCAAGCAGAAGATTTCGCTGGGGCGCGGGCTGGTGCGCAGCGACGTGTCGGCCATCCTGTTCGACGAGCCGCTGACCGTGATCGACCCGCAGCTCAAATGGGAGTTGCGGCGCAAGCTCAAGGAAATCCACCACGAGTTCAAGCTGACGCTGATCTACGTGACGCACGACCAGACCGAGGCGCTGACCTTTGCCGACGAGGTCATGGTGATGGCACGCGGCAGGGCGGTGCAGGTCGGGACCGCGGATGACTTGTTCCAGCGGCCGGCGCATACCTTCGTGGGCCATTTCATCGGCTCGCCGGGCATGAACTTCCTGCCGGCGCAATGGCGCGACGGCGGGTTGGAAGTGGGCAAGAGCCGCGTCGCCGGGCTGCCGGCGGAGATGGCGGCAAAGCTGGACGGCGCGGGTCCCGTGAAGCTGGGCGTGCGCCCCGAATACTTGCGCATCACCGAGCCGGGCGCGCCCGGCGCCGTGGCCATGCGCGTGGAGCGGGTGCAGGACGTGGGCACCTACACGCTGCTGGTGGCGGACTTCGAGGGCGCGCCGGTGCGCGCCCGGCTGGCCAGCAACATCGTCCCGGCCGCGGCCGGCGGCACGGTCTGGCTGTCGGTACTGAATCCGCACACCTGCTTTTACCGCGACGAGGAGCTGATCCGATGAAACCCATAGATCACCGGGCCTGGTTCCTGGTCCTGCCCGTGGTGCTGTGCGTGGCGTTCTCGGCCATCCTGCCGCTGATGACCATCGTCAACTATTCGGTGCAGGACATCATCTCGCCCGAGCGCCGCGTCTTCGTCGGCACCGAGTGGTACGCCGCCGTGCTGCAGGATGAAGAACTGCATGGCGCGCTGTTCCGCCAGATCGGCTTTTCTCTGGCCGTGCTGGCCATCGAGATCCCGCTGGGCATACTGCTGGCCCTGTCCATGCCCGCCAGCGGCTGGCGCGCTTCCGCCGTGCTGGTGATCATCGCGCTGTCGCTGCTGATCCCCTGGAACGTGGTGGGCACCATCTGGCAGGTGTTCGGGCGCACCGACATCGGCCTGCTGGGGGCCACGCTGTCGTGGTTGGGCGTGGACTACAACTACACCGGCAACGACTTCGACGCCTGGGTCACGGTGCTGATCATGGACGTATGGCACTGGACGCCGCTGGTGGCGCTGCTGTGCTACGCGGGCTTGCGCGCCATACCGGACGCCTATTACCAGGCCGCCCGCATCGACGGCGCCTCGCGCCTGGCGGTGTTCCGCTACATCCAGCTGCCCAAGATGCGCGGCGTACTCATGATCGCGGTGCTGCTGCGCTTCATGGACAGCTTCATGATCTACACCGAGCCCTTCGTACTGACGGGCGGCGGGCCGGGCAACGCCACCACCTTCCTGTCGCAGTACCTGACGCAGAAGGCGGTGGGCCAGTTCGACCTCGGGCCGGCGGCCGCGTTCTCCATCATCTATTTCCTGATCATCCTGCTCTTGTGCTTCATCCTCTACAACTGGATGCAGCGCGCCGGAACCACTGGCGGCTTTGACGAGGAGCGCGCAAATGCGTGAGAAAAATTCCCGCTGGCGCGGCGTCTTCCTGACCCTGTACCTGATCTTCGCCATCCTGCCGCTGTACTGGATGCTGAACATGTCGTTCAAGACGAACACGGAGATCGTCAGCACCCTGACGCTGTGGCCGCGCGACTTCACCTTCGAGCACTATCGAACCATCTTCACCGACCCGGCCTGGTACTCCGGCTACATCAACTCGCTGATCTACGTGGTCATCAACACGGTGATTTCCCTGGCCGTGGCGCTGCCGGCGGCCTACGCCTTTTCGCGCTACCGCTTCATCGGCGACAAGCACGTGTTCTTCTGGCTGCTGACCAACCGCATGACGCCGCCCGCGGTGTTCCTGCTGCCGTTCTTCCAGCTCTATAGCTCCTTCGGCCTGATGGACACGCACCTGGCCGTGGCGCTTGCGCACCTGGTGTTCAACGTGCCGCTGGCGGTCTGGATCCTGGAGGGTTTCATGTCCGGCGTGCCGCGCGAGATCGACGAGACCGCCTATGTCGACGGCTATTCCTTCCCGCGCTTTTTCCTGACGATCTTCCTGCCGCTGATCAAGTCGGGCGTGGGCGTGGCGGCATTTTTCTGCTTCATGTTCAGCTGGGTGGAGCTGCTGCTGGCGCGCACGCTGACCTCGGTCAACGCCAAGCCCATCGTCGCCACCATGACCCGCACCGTGTCGGCTTCCGGCATGGACTGGGGCGTGCTGGCCGCGGCGGGCGTGCTGACCATCGTGCCGGGCGGCATCGTCATCTGGTTCGTGCGGCATTACATCGCGAAGGGCTTCGCGATGGGCCGGGTGTAGAGGCAAGGAGAGCGCGCTCATGTTCAGCTGGATGGTATGGACCACTCCCGTCGCCGTGTTCTTTTCCTGCATCGTGCTGATGCTGGTCGGCATGACGGTGTGGGAACTGAAATCGCCCACGGCCGAGCGCAAGGGCTTCCTGCCCCTGCGCACCACGCGCGGCGACCGGCTTTTCATCGGCCTGATGGCCGCGGCCTGGCTCAATCTGGCGTTCCTGGGGTTAGGCCAAAAGGCAGCGGAATGGTTTTCGCTGGACGAGCCGCCATCGGTTTGGATCAGCTTCATCGCGTCCATGCTGCTGCTGGCATTCGTCATGAGGAAAGGCTGAAGAGGGGCGTCAGACCCTTCGCGTATTCAAGCGGTTGGTAAGGACTATCGGCCAGCGTCTTCCCCGGCCAGCGGTCCGCAGCAAACGATGGGGAAGACTTATCGAGGAGACAGGTCATGAAATTGCGCATGCACGCCATGGCAGCCGCCATCGCCCTGATCGGGACTTCGGCGGCCTGGGCTGGCGAACCGGAAGCGAAGAAGTGGGTCGATTCGGAGTTCCAACCTTCATCGCTGTCCAAGGACCAGCAGATGGCCGAGATGAAATGGTTCATCGAGGCCGCCGCCAAGCTCAAGGCCAAGGGAGTGAACGAGATCAGCGTGGTGTCGGAAACCATCACCACGCACGAGTACGAGTCCAAGACGCTGGCCAAGGCTTTTTCGGAGATCACCGGCATCAAGGTCAACCACGACCTGATCCAGGAAGGCGACGTGGTCGAGAAGCTGCAGACCTCGATGCAGTCCGGCAAATCCATCTACGACGGCTGGATTTCGGATTCCGACCTGATCGGCACGCACTACCGCTACGGCGCCATCCTGCCGCTGTCCGACTATATGGCCGGCGCTGGCAAGGAATGGACCAATCCCAACCTGGACCTGAAGGACTTCATCGGCACCAAGTTCACCACCGCGCCAGACGGCAAGCTCTACCAGCTGCCCGACCAGCAGTTCGCCAACGTCTACTGGTTCCGCGCCGACTGGTTCGCGCGGCAGGACCTGAAGGACAAGTTCAAGGCCAAGTACGGCTACGAGCTGGGCGTGCCCACCAACTGGTCCGCCTATGAAGACATCGCCGACTTCTTCTCCAACGACGTCAAGGAACTGGACGGCAAGAAGGTCTATGGCCACATGGACTACGGCAAGAAGGACCCGTCGCTGGGCTGGCGCTTCACCGACGCGTGGCTGTCCATGGCCGGCGCCGCCGACAAGGGCCTGCCCAACGGCATGCCGGTGGACGAGTGGGGCATCCGCGTGGCGGACGACAAGTGCACGCCGGTCGGCGCGTCGGTGGCGCGCGGCGGCGCCACCAACAGTCCGGCCGCGGTCTATGCCCTGACCAAGTACGTGGACTGGATGAAGAAGTACGCGCCGCAGCAGGCCATGGGCATGACCTTCTCGGAATCCGGCCCGGTGCCTGCCCAGGGCCAGATCGCGCAGCAGATCTTCTGGTACACGGCCTTCACCGCCGACATGACCAAGAAGGGCCTGCCGGTGGTCAACGATGATGGCACGCCGAAGTGGCGCATGGCCCCGTCGCCCTACGGCCCGTACTGGAAGGACGGCATGCAGAACGGCTACCAGGACGTGGGTTCTTGGACCTTCTTCAAGTCCACCAACCCGGACAAGATGGCGGCGGCCTGGCTGTACGCGCAGTTCGTCACGTCCAAGTCGGTGTCGCTGAAGAAGTCCATCACCGGCCTGACCTTCATCCGCGACAGCGACATCAACAGCGAGTTCTTCACCAAGAACGCGGCGAACTACGGCGGCCTGATCGAGTTCTACCGCAGCCCGGCGCGCGTGGCGTGGACGCCCACCGGCAACAACGTGCCTGACTATCCCAAGCTGGCGCAGCTGTGGTGGAAGAACGTCGCCACCGCGGTCACCGGCGAAAAGACCCCGCAGGCCGCCATGGACAACCTGGCCAATGAAATGGATCAGGTCATGGCGCGGCTGGAGCGGGCCGGCATGGCGCAGTGCGCGCCCAAGCTCAACCCCAAGAGCGACCCCAGCAAGTGGCTGTCGGACCAGCATGCGCCGTGGAAGAAACTGGCCAACGAAAAGCCCAAGGGCGAGACGATCGCCTATGAGAAGCTGCTCGATGCGTGGAAGCAGGGCAAGGTGAGGTAAGCCGGCCGAACGCTGCAGACGACCCGGACCCGGCAATGCGCCGGGTCTTTTTTTTGCCCGTCAGTGTATGACCCGCGCCGCCTTGCGCGCGCGCTTGACTTCATACATGCGGGTGTCGGCCAGGCGCACGGCGGCTTCGGCGTCCAGGCCGCGCGGGTCCAGCGCCACCACGCCGACGCTGGCGCCTTCGTACGGGACGGTTGCGTCGCCGAGCTGGTAGCGGCCCACGGTGGCGGCGGTGGCGCGCTCTTCCAGGGAACGGGCGGCTTCCTCGGCATCGCCGCGCGGCGCGTGCACGCCATGGGGGCCGTCGCCCGCAGCCAGGGCCGGGCCGGGGCCGATCAGCACGAATTCGTCGCCGCCCATGCGACCCAGCATGTCCGAACCGCGCAGCGCCGCGGAGATGCGGCGCGACACTTCCTGCAGGAACACATCGCCTTGCTGGTGGCCATAGACGTCGTTGATGCCCTTGAAGCCGTCCAGGTCGATCACGCCCACCAGCACGCTGCCGCCTTCGCGGATGGCGCGCGCCTGCAGGCGGTCCAGCGCCTCGTAGAGCGCGCGGCGGTTGGGCAGGCCGGTCAGCGCGTCGGTCAGCGCATACGACATGAGCTGGACGTTGGCGGCATGGAGCTGTTCCATCAGCATTTCGCGTTCCAGGAAGCGGGCGATCACGCTGGAGAACAGTTTCAGCACCGATTCGGCCTGCGGTTCGATCCGGTGCTGCGTGGCGCTGGCGGCGCACAGGGTGCCGAACAGCACGCCCTCATCCGTGCGCACCGGCGCGCTCAGATAGGTTTGGATGCCCAGTTGCCGGGCGGCGTCGGAATCCGGCCAGCAGCTGGAGACGTCGCTGGTGCACATGCGGCCTTCGTCCAGCGCGCGTTTGCACAGCGTGTCGTCCCAGGGCACGGACAGGCCTTCGGGGATTTGCAGTGTTCCGGCGTTGCGCGCGTAGCGGATGCGCTGGAGATCGGCCTTCAGGTCGATGGACGTGAGGTAGGTGGATTCCAGCCCGGTCACCGCGCCCAGCATGTCCAGCAGCGGGCGCGTCAGCTGTTCGACCGACTTGGCCTCGGGCAGGGTGGTCGACAGTTCTGCAAGTATCGGATCCAGCACGGCGTCTCCAGGAAGCATGGGCATATGGGTGGGCATTATGCACGCTGCGCAGCGGCTTGCATGGAACCGTCGCGCAGGACTACCCTGGACTTTCCACACGCGGCGGCCGGGCTCGACGGGTAGCGGCCGCCAGGGAGGCAGGCATGCATCACGCGAGCGAACTGCGCGGCCGGGTGGCCGTGGTGACAGGCGCATCCTCCGGCATCGGCCGGGCCATCGCGATCGGGCTGGCGGCGGCTGGCGCGCAGGTGGTGGTGAATCATCGCGCGGGCGGCGATTCGCAGGGGCGGGCCGCGGCCGTCGCCGAAGCGATCCAGCGGCAGGGCGGTTCGGCCGTCACCGCGGCCGCCGACATCAGCAAGGAGTCCGAGGTGGAGCACCTGTTTGCGCAGGCGCTGCAGCATTACGGGCGGCTGGACATCCTGGTCAACAACGCGGGCATAGAACATCCCGCGCCGATTGCGGACATGACGCTGGCCGACTGGCAGCGCGTCATCGACGTGAACCTGACGGGACAGTTCCTATGTGCGCGCGCCGCTGCGCGGCAGTTCCAGTCGCAACCGGTTGACCCGGCGCGGCAGAGGCTGGCGGCGGGCAACATCGTTTTCATCAGTTCCGTGCACGAGGCCATACCCTGGGCCTTCCAGGTGAACTACGCGGCATCCAAGGGTGGCGTGTCGATGCTGATGAAATCGCTGGCGCAGGAGCTGGCGCCGGCCCGGATACGCGTCAATTCGATTGCGCCGGGCGCCATACGCACAGCCATCAACCAGCCGGCCTGGGATACGCCGGAAAGCCTGGCCAGGCTGTTGCAGCTGATTCCCTACGGCCGCATCGGCGAACCCGAAGACGTGGCGCGGGCCGCCGTGTGGCTGGCCAGCGACGCGTCCGATTACGTCACCGGCACGACCCTGTTCGTCGACGGCGGCATGACGCTGTATCCCGAATTCCGTGGCGCGGGCTAGGCCATGTCCAAGCCCCTGGAAGACTATGGCCTGATCGGCAATATGCTGTCCGCCGCGCTGGTGGCGCGCGACGGCTCCATCGATTGGCTGTGCCTGCCGCATTTCGATTCGCCCGCCTGCTTCGCGGCGCTGCTGGGCGATGAACGGCATGGACGCTGGCGCATCGCGCCGCACGCACGGAACTGCACGGTGTCGCGCCGCTACGTGCCGGATACCGCGGTGCTGGAAACGCGCTACGAAACCGGCTCGGGCACGGCGCTGCTGTACGACTTCATGCCCTTGAGCGACGACGACGAGCGCGCCGACGTGGTGCGCATCGTGCGCGGCGAATCCGGACACGTGCAGATGGACATGGAGATGGAGCTACGCTTCAACTATGGGCAGGCCGTGCCCTGGGTGCGCCGGCGTGACTATGGCCTGAGCGCCATCGCGGGCCCCGACGCGGTCGAGCTGCACACGCCGGTGGACCTGGCCGGGCACGAACTCACCACCACGGCGCGCTTCACCGTGCATCCGGGCCGGGTGGTGCCGTTCACGCTGTCTTACCACCGTTCGCACCGCACTCCGCATTTCGTGCCGGACCGCGTGGAAAGCATGGACCGCACCATTTCCTGGTGGCAGGAATGGGCCAAGCGCTGCCGCTGGGAGGGCAGCGAGGAAGGCCGCGACGCCGTGGTGCGCTCGCTGATTACCTTGAAGCTGCTGACCTTTCACCCGACCGGCGGCATCATCGCCGCGCCCACGACCTCGCTGCCGGAAGCCCTGGGCGGCAGCCGCAACTGGGACTACCGGCACTGCTGGCTGCGCGATTCGGCGCTGACTTTGTACGCCTTGCTCAATGCAGGCTACCGAGAGGAGGCCGAGGCCTGGCGCCAATGGCTGTTGCGCGCGGTGGCCGGGCATCCCGACCAGTTGCAGATCATGTATGGCATCGCCGGCGAACGCTGGCTGCCCGAACTTGAAATCCCCTGGCTGCCGGGCTATGAGGGCAGCCTGCCGGTGCGCCGCGGCAACGGCGCCGCCGGCCAGAGCCAGCTGGACGTCTATGGCGAACTGATCGAAACCCTGTATGCGGCGCGCGCCGCGGACCTGGCGCCGCTGGCCGAGGCCTGGCGCCTGCAGAACGTGCTGCTGGAGCCGTTGAAGCGCCGTTGGCAGGATCTGGACCACGGCATCTGGGAAGTGCGGGGCGAGCGCCGCGCCTTCACCCATTCGCGCTTGATGTGCTGGGTGGCCTTCGACCGCGCGGTGCAATCCTGCGATCGCTTCGGCCTGCGCGGGCCGCGCGATGAATGGCAGCGCCTGGCCGACCGCATCCGGGCGGACATCTGCAAGCATGGCTACAACCAGGCCCGCGGCAGCTTCGTGCAGAGCTATGGGTCGGACGAGCTGGATGCCAGCCTGCTGCTCATCCCCCAGGTGGGTTTCCTGCCCGCGGATGATCCGCGCGTCACTGGCACGGTGCGCGCTATCGAGCGCGAACTGCTGCGCGACGGCCTGCTGCTGCGCTATTCCAACCAGCATGCCAGCGACGGCTTGCCGGGCGACGAAGGGGTGTTCCTGGCCTGCAGCTTCTGGCTGGCCGACGCCTACGTCATGCAGGGGCGCATCGATGACGCCGAACGCCTGTTCGAGCGGCTGCTGGGGCTGCGCAACGACCTGGGCCTGCTGGCCGAGGAATACGACGTGGCGCGGCGCCGCCTGGTGGGCAACTTCCCGCAAGGGTTCTCGCACATCGGGCTGGTCAATACCGCCTACAACCTGAGCCGCGCCAGCGGTCCGGCGCGTCAGCGTTCCGAGCAGGACGCGCCGCGGGAATAGGCCGCGCAGCGGCGTCCCGCGTTTGCCGGCCCGGTGTATTCTGGCGATCTAACGGTCGCCCCAAGGCGGGCCGAACCGCAGAACAGAGCAGGCCGCGCGTCGGCCGCCACCGCATCCAGGAGAGACAAGTATGCTTTTGACCGAAGAACAGCTCAGCGTCCAGGAAATGGCGCGCCGCTTCGCGCAGGAGCGCCTGGCGCCCAACTCGGAACGCTGGGACCGCGAGCATCACTATCCCGCCGACGCCATCGCCGAAATGGCGCAGCTGGGCTTTTTCGGCATGCTGGTGCCCGAAGCCTGGGACGGCAACGACAGCGGGTATATCTCGTACGCCGTCGCGCTGGAGGAAATCGCGGCTGGCAATGGCGCCTGCTCCACCATCATGAGCGTGCACAATTCGGTCGCCTGCATGCCCATCCTGAAGTTCGGCACCGACGCGCAGAAAGAACAGTTCCTGCGTCCGCTGGCAACGGGCGAGCATATCGGCGGATTTGCGCTGACCGAGCCGCAGGCGGGCTCGGACGCCAGCAGCCTGCACACCCGGGCGCGCCGCGATGGCGACGACTACATCCTGAATGGCGCCAAGCAGTTCATCACGTCGGGGCGCAGCGGCCAGGTCGTGATCGTGTTCGCCGTGACCGACCCGGATGCCGGCAAGCGCGGCATCTCGGCCTTCATCGTGCCTACCGATACTCCGGGCTACAAGGTGCTGAGGGTGGAAGACAAGCTGGGCCAGCATGCTTCCGACACCTGCCAGATCGCGTTCGAGGACATGCGCATTCCGGCGGCCTGCCGGCTGGGCGCGGAGGGCGAGGGCTACAAGATCGCCCTGTCCAACCTGGAGGGCGGGCGCATCGGCATCGCGTCCCAATCCGTGGGCATGGCGCGCGCGGCCTACGAATGCGCGCGCGACTATGCGCGCGACCGGCAGGCCTTCGGCAAACCCATCATGGAGCATCAGGCGGTCGCGTTCCGCCTGGCCGACATGGCCACGCAGATCCATGCGGCGCGCCAGATGGTGCTGCATGCGGCAGCCTTGCGCGAAGCCGGCAGGCCGGCGCTGACGGAAGCGTCCATGGCCAAGCTGTTCGCCTCCGAGATGGCCGAAAAGGTCTGCTCCGCCGCCATCCAGACGCTGGGCGGCTACGGCTATCTGAAGGATTTTCCGGTCGAGCGCATCTATCGCGACGTGCGCGTCTGCCAGATCTATGAGGGCACCAGCGACATCCAGCGCCTGGTGATCGCCCGGGCCTTGTAAACGGTAGACTAGGCCGGCTGGCGCCGGCCGCGCCGCGCCCACAGCGCGTAGACGATGACGTTGCCCACGATCAGCAAGGCCGCCAGCACGATCTGCGTGCCGCGAGTGATGCCTTCGGGGTAGATCAGCGCCAGCACGTAGTGTTCGATGAAGCCGCCGCCATAGCCTTGCTGGCCGGCCTGCTGGCGCAGCGAAATCTCCAGCGGCGTCAGCGGGCAGATCCAGCCCATGCCTATCACCAGCGCGCCCCAGGCCAGCGCCGGCAGGTGCAGGTAGGCGATCCAGCGCTTCCACAGCGCCAGCAGTCCGCCGAACACCACGAAGGCAACAAAGAGGCCATGCACGGCCAGCACAAGGTCTGCAAGCAGGCGGTAGCTCATGACCGCACCCGGCTCAGGGCTTGAGGTCGCGCAGCAGCTTGGCCAGTTCGGGCGCCGTCATCAGCGACACGCCCTGCGACTTGGCGTATTGCAGCGCATTGTCCGAGACCTCGCCAAGCGCGATGTATATCGCTTCGCGCGCCCCGCGCTTTTCGCGCGCGGCCTGCAGCTCGCGCAGCGGTTCGACGCCGACGCGCGCAGCTTTCCAGCGCTTGGCGCTGACCAGCGCGACGTGGCCGTCCTTGGTCAGCGCGAAATCGGCGCCGGGCAGTTGCAGGCGCTGCACTTCACAGCCGTCGCGGCGAAAGCCCGCTTCGACGGTTTTGGAAAAATCCGCCCAGGACATGCCGGCGGCGGCTTCGGCCACGGCCTGCACCCGCGCGCCCGAGGGCGCGCGCAATTGCTTGTAGGCCGCCATGATGGCGATGACCGCGAACGGCACCGCCGCGAACACGCCCATCGCGGCGTACTCCAGCGGCAGCGCGGCAAAGCCGGCGGCCGACAGCAGCACGGCCACGCCGGCGCTCATCCACCAGGGCGAGCGCAGCAGCACGGCAAAAATGGAGTTCTGGGACATCTTGAGTTTCATGGCGGCTCGCGGTCGGGCGGGTTGTGATGGCTTCAGGCGTCCTGGCCGCCAGCGTCGGGGCCGCGCACGACGATGCGCACGTCGCCGCAGGTCACGATCTGGCCGGCGCGGATCTTGGCCGTCTTGCGGCTTTCGACCACGCCGCCCACGCTGACGTGGCCTTCGGCCACCAGCATCTTGCCCGCGCCGCCGCTGTCGCACACGCCGGTGGCCTTGAGCAGCTGGTTCACTTCAATATAGGGGCTGCCTTCGGCCAGCGTGAATTCGATGATGGGCATAGCGAGAGTTTGGTAGAGAGGTGAGGGCGGGGCGCTCAGGCCTGGCCGCCGCCGTTGGCGCCGTCCTGCGCGGGGGCGGGAGGCTCCTGCGCGGCGGGACGGTTGTTGGTGGTTTCGGCGCGAGCCATCCAGGCGATCAGGGACGAACGCATGGCTTCCTCGACCGACATCTGGATGGGCTGGACCCATTCCTGCGGCACGAACACGGTATAGCCGCCGATCATGTAGCCCATCGGCAGGTACACGGCCACGCGCTCGCCCTGGCTGAAGCCTTCGGGCAAGCCTTCCATGTTGCGGCGCGTGACCAGGCCGACCAGCTCCAGCTGTTGGCCAGGCACGCGCAGGATCACGACCTGCTGGGCGGTGTTCTTGGAACTGGGTGAGAAATAGTCCGCGAAACTCTTCAGCGACGAATAGATGCTCTTGACCACCGGCAGGTTGGTGAACGGCATTTCCAGCAGCACCAGCACGCGCTGCACGCGTTCCTTGGATACGAGGTAGCCGATGGCCAGGATGCCGAGGATGCCCAGCGCCAGGCCCATGCCCGGCACGTAGAACCCGCCGATGAAGGGGCGCAGGAAGGTCAGCGCCACGGCTTCGGTCCACGCCAGGAAGATGTAGAGCAGGTAGATCGTCAGGGCCAGCGGCAGGACCGTGATCAGTCCGCGGAAGAAGTACTTGTAGAGACGGGTCATAGACATAGGCAAATAAATTAGGGTCGGATTACGCGGCAAAGGCACGCGCCGAGGGGCCGCCAGCATAGCAGCCAGCGCGGACCCGACCGGTAACAATCGGCGTGCGGCCAGCGGAAGCGGCGCGCGCCTAGCGGTCCACGGGCAGGTACAGCGTCTCCTTGATCTCCTCCATGACCACGTAGCTGCGAGATTCGGCGGACGCGGGCAGGCGCTTGAGGATTTCGCCGAGGAGACGGCGGTATTCGTTCATTTCGGTCAGGCGGGCCTTGACCAGATAGTCGAAGTCGCCGGATACCAGATGGCATTCCATGACTTCGGGCACGTACAGCAGTTCTTTCTTGACCTTGTCGAACACGTCGCCGGACTTGGCCGACAGTTTGATCTCCAGGAAGACCAGCAGGTTCTTGCCCAGCGCAGCCGGATTGACGCGCGCATGGTAACCCGTGATGACGCCTTCGCGCTCCATGCGCTTGACGCGGTCGGAGCAGGGGGTGGCGGACAGGCTGATCCGGTCGGCCAGTTCGGTCACGGAAATGCGGCCTTCCCGCTGCAGGATATCCAGGATTTTCAGGTCGATACGGTCTAGCTCGCGCATTTCACTTTTGGCGATCGAAAAACAGGAGGTGGCCGGGAAAAAGCACTGGCAAAGCAAAATCTTCAGTGCTTTTCACTGCTGAGAGGCCCATAGACTACCGAAATTCCTGAACAAAACCAATCACCGGAAAGAATCATGCACGTCATCGTCCTCGGCAGCGGCGTCATCGGCACCACCGCCGCCTATTATCTGGCCCTCCAGGGCGCCAAAGTCACGGTGCTGGACCGCCAGCCTTCGGCGGCGCAGGAGACCAGCTACGCCAACGCCGGACAGGTTTCGCCGGGTTATTCCACGCCCTGGGCCGCGCCCGGCATTCCGCTGAAGGCCATCAAGTGGCTGTTCCAGAAGCATGCCCCGCTGGCGATCCGCCTGGACGGCAGCCTGTTCCAGCTGAAATGGATGGCGTCCATGCTGGCCAACTGTTCGGCCGAACGCTACGCGGTGAACAAGGAGCGCATGCTGCGCCTGTCCGAGTACAGCCGCGATTGCCTGCGCGAACTGCGCCAGTCCACCGGCATCCACTACGAAGAGCGCACCCGCGGCACGCTGCAGCTGTTCCGCACCGAGGCCCAGCTGGAAGCCGCCCGCCGCGACATCGCGGTGCTGGAAGAAGTGGGCGTGCCCTACGAACTGCTGGACCGCAATCGCCTGGTGACGGCCGAGCCCGCCCTGGCGCGCTCGCTGCACAAGCTGAGCGGCGGCCTGCGCCTGCCCAATGACGAAACCGGCGACTGCCAGCTGTTCACGACGCGCCTGGCCGAATTGGCCAAGGGTCTGGGCGTGGAGTTCCGTTTCGGCCAGGCGGTGTCGGGCCTGAACACGGCCGGCGGCCAGATCACCGGCGTGCGCGTGGGCAATGAAGTGCTGACCGCCGACCGCTATGTCGCCGCCTTCGGCAGCTACACGCGCGATTTCCTCAAGCCGCTGGACCTGGACCTGCCGGTGTATCCGCTCAAGGGTTATTCGCTGACCATCCCCATGGCGGACGAATCGGCCGCGCCGGTTTCGACCATCCTGGATGAAACCTACAAGATCGCCGTGACGCGTTTCGACCAGCGCATCCGCGTGGGCGGCATGGCCGAGATCGCGGGCTTCGATCTGCGCCTGAAGGAGGCCCGCCGCAAGACGCTGGAGCTGGTCGTCAACGACCTGTTCCCGGGTAGCGGCCACGTGGCCCAGGCCGAGTTCTGGACCGGCCTGCGTCCCATGACGCCGGACGGCACCCCGGTGGTCGGCGCGACCCGCTACGGCAACCTGTACCTGAACACCGGCCACGGCACGCTGGGCTGGACCATGGCCTGCGGCTCGGGCAAGCTGGTGGCCGACCAGGTCATGGGCCAGCGTCCCGCCATCCGCACCGATGGCCTGGACCTGTCGCGCTACGACCGCAAGGCCGTGTCCAGCCAGTCGCTGGTGCTGGACGGCAAGAGCGCCTGATTACTGTTTGCTCCCCTCGGCCAGGCCGCAAGCCTGGCCTGCAGCGGCCCCGCCAGCGCAGAACGCCGGCGGGGCCGCTGTCTTCACGGCTGCTGCGCTTGCGCCAATTGCTCCAGCATGGCCAGCACGGCGGGCTGCGTTTCATCGTGACGCCAGATGCCGCGCAGATCCGACGGGGTCGACGCATGCGTCAGGGGACGGCAAACCAGATTCGGCAATTGCACCTTTCCCAGCGAAGCTGGAACCAGCGACACGCCGAATTCATGCGATACCAGGGTGGCGATCGTCAGCATGTTGCGGACCTTGTGCCGGATATGCGGCGTGAAGCCGGCCTGTAGGCAAAGCGCCAGTATCTTGTCGTAGTAGCCCGGCGAGAAATCCCGGGGAAACAGCACGAAGTCGTCGTGTTGCAACTGCTGCGCGGCGATCGTCTGGAGTCCGGCCAGGGGATGCGTTGCCGGCAGCAGGCAGACGAAGTCCTCGCGGTGCAGTACGCGTGACGCGACGCCGGAGGGCATCACCCGGGGATGCACGATCCCGATATCGATCTGGCCGCGCAGCAGCGCGTCGATTTGTTCGTAGCTGCTGAGTTCGTACAGCACCACCTCGACGTCCGGCCGCGCCACGCAGAAGGCCCGGACGTCGGACGCCAGCCGTGTCAGGAAAGACGAGCCCACGAATCCGATATGCACGGCGCCGGCTTCGCCATTGGCGGCGCGCCGCGCCTGTTCCTCGGCGTCGCGCGCCAGCGCCAGCAGTTTCAACGCTTCCCGATAGATCACCTTGCCGGCCTCGGTCAGCGCCACTTCGCGCGTGGTGCGCCGCAGCAGTTCCATGCCCAGCGAGGATTCCAGCTGGCGGATGTTGAAGCTGAGGGGAGGCTGGCTGATGGACAGGCGCTTGGCGGCCCTGCCGAAATGCAGCTCCTCGGCGACGGCCACGAAGTAGCGGAGTTGACGCAGATCCATGGAGAGGCTCGCGGACTAGGGGACTCTGACAGGCTGGAAAAGATTGATCCAATATCTGTATGAATAGCACAAAAAAATATATTGGACGAGAAAAATCACGTTGCCAATAATGGGTTTCACCGCGGCGACATGCGGCAATGAATCCGGGCACAGACCCGCGATCGATCCCCCAAGGAGACTCTCGTGCGTATCCCTAGCCTCATCGCGCTGGCCGCCAGCGCATTGCTTGCCGCCAGCGCCGCAAAAGCGCAGGACTATCCCCGCATGCCCATCCGTCTGATCGTGCCGTACTCGGCCGGCGGCATGACCGACGTAGTGGCGCGCGTCATCGGCCAGAAGCTTGGCGAACGGCTGGGCCAGCCGGTGATCGTGGAAAACCGCGCGGGCGCCGCCACCATCATCGGCGCGGAGATGGTGGCCAACGCCAAGCCCGACGGCTACACCTTGCTGGCGGCAACCAACACCACGCTGACGATCAATCCCTGGCTGTACCCGAAATTGCCGTATGACGCGGTCAAGAGCTTTGCGCCGATTGCGCTGGTGGCCAGCACGCCCAGCGTCATCGTCGTCAACCCGAAGGTCCCGGCGCAGACGCTGGCGCAGTTTGTGGGCCTGGCCCAGGCCAAGCCGGGCGAGTTCAGCTATGCCTCGTACGGCGCTGGCTCGACGGCGCACCTGGCCGGCGAGATGCTGCGATCCCGGGCCAGCGTCAATCTCCTGCATGTGCCGTACAAGGGCAGCGCGCCTGCCAAGGCGGCTGTGATGGGCGGCGAGGTCTCGGTCACGTTCGAACCCGCGTTCACGGGCTTGCCGCAGATCCAGGCCGGCAAGCTGACCGCGCTGGCCGTCATGAGCGACAAGCGCTCCGCGGTGCTGCCGCAATTGCCGACCACGGCAGAACTGGGCTACCCGGACATGAGGATGTCCGCGTGGGTCGGCATCCTGGCGCCATCGGGCACGCCGCCGGCCATCGTCAAGTCGCTGAGCGGCGCCATCGAACAGATCATGACCCAGGCCGACGTGCGCGAAGCCCTGCTGCGCACCGGGGGAGAGCCGGTGGGGTACTTCGGCGACGCCTTCAGCGCGTACATGCGCGAGGAAAGCGCGCGCTATGGGCAGGTCATCAAGGACGCGGACATCCGCATCGATTAAAGCGCCGCATCGGCATCGAGGCTCAAGACACATGGCAATCAAACCTTTATCCCATATTCGCGTGCTCGACCTGACCCGCGTGCTGGCAGGGCCCTGGTGCACGCAGAACCTTGCGGACCTGGGCGCGGACGTGATCAAGATCGAACGCCCTGGCGCTGGCGACGATACCCGCGGCTGGGGGCCGCCCTGGATGCCTGATGCGGGAGAGCGGCCGCGCGAGGATTCGGGCTACTACGCGTCGACCAATCGCGGCAAGAAATCCGTGACGGTAGACATTTCCACCGCCGAAGGCCAGGACATCGTCCGCCGGCTGGCGGCGGACTCGGACGTGCTGGTGGAAAACTACAAGGTCGGCACCCTGGCGCGCTATGGATTGAGTTATGAAGACCTGCGCGCCGACAACCCCGCGCTGGTCTATTGCTCGATCACGGGATTCGGGCAGACCGGGCCGTATCGCCACCGCCCGGGGTACGACTTCATTTTTCAGGGCATGGGCGGCTTGATGAGCGTCACCGGCGAGGCCGATGGCCTGCCCGGCGCAGGGCCGCAGAAAGTAGGGGTTGCCGTGGCGGACATCACCACGGGCATGTACGCCAGCCTGGCGATTGCGGCCGCCTTGGCCTGGCGCGAACGCAGCGGGCAGGGGCAGCACATAGACATGGCCTTGCTGGACTGCGTGCTGGCGTTCGGCAGCAACCCCGCCGTGAACTACCTGGTGTCCGGCAAGGCGCCCAAGCGCTATGGCAACGCGCACGCCAACGCAGTGCCATACCAGGTGTTCGACACAGCGGATGGACGCTTGATCGTGGCCGTGGGCAACGACAGCCAGTTCGCGGCCTATTGCCAGGAGATCCGGCGGCCGGACCTGGCGCAAGACCCGCGCTATGCCAAGGTCAGCGGGCGTCTGACCCATCGCGACACGCTGTTGCCCCTGCTGGCTGAAATCATGAAGACGGATACCAGCGCGGCGTGGCAGCAGCGGCTGGAACTTGCGGGGGTGCCCAGCGGACCGATCAACACCTACTCCGAGACCTTCACCGATCCGCAGGTCGTGCACCGCGGCCTGCGCGTGGATTTGCCCTTGTCGACGGGCGGCACCTGCCCGGGCATCGCCAGCCCCATGCGGTTTTCGGCGACGCCGCTGGACCATGCCGCGGGTCCGCCCGTGTTGGGCGAGCACACAAGAGACGTGCTGACGCAGCGTCTTGGCTACTCGGATGCCGCGCTGACGCATTTGCGCGCTGCCGGCGTCATCTGATTTTCCATTGCCGACGCATGCCCGCGCGCCGCTTCAGGCGCGGCGTCCGTCCACGACCTTCAGGAGCTGTCCATGTCATTTTCAGCCAGATACGATGAATACGTACGCCCGCGTCCAGAGCGCTCTTCGCAGAGCTCCCATTTCCTCGCGCCCGACTGCGCAGGCCTGGATTTCTACGCGCTGGATCGGGGTCTGCAGGACCTGCTGAGGCTGTACCTGCCCGCTGCCGCGCATGCGCAACTGCTGCCGCAGTTCCAGCGCATGGGGCAATTGGCGGGGGGGCGCCTCAATGCCTTGGCAACCGTGGCGGACAAGTATCCGCCCGTGCTGCACGCGCGCACGCGCTGGGGCGAGGACGAAGACTGGATCGAGTACCACCCGGCCTACCAGGAGATGGAACATATCGCGTTCGCGGATTTCCAGTTCCATGCCATGAGCCATCGCGCCGGCGTGCTGGGCTGCGATGCGCCGCTGCCGCCGGTGGCGAAGTATGCGCTGCAATACTTGTTTGTCCAGGCCGAGTTCGGCCAGATGTGTCCGATCAGCGTATCCGATACCTCGATCCATCTGATCAGGAAATTCGGCAGCCCCGCCCTGAAGGAAAAGCTGCTGCCGCGCATGCTGTCCAGCGACCCGGCCGCGCTCTGGAAGGGAACGCAATTCATGACGGAGAAGACCGGGGGGTCCGACGTGGGTGCCCTGGAAACCGTGGCCCGCCAGACTGACGGGATCTGGCGCCTGTACGGGGAAAAATGGTTCTGCTCGCACACCGACGCGGACATCGCCTTGCTGTTGGCCCGTCCCGAAGGCGCGCCGGCGGGCACGCGCGGCTTGGCTCTGTTTGCGATGCCGCGGCGCCTGGAAGACGGCAGCCGCAATGCCTATCGCATCGTCCGGCTGAAGGACAAGCTGGGCACGCGCTCGATGGCCAGCGGCGAGATTCGCCTGGAAGGCGCCCAGGCGTACCTGGTGGGGGAGGCGGACCAGGGGCTCAAGCACATGATGGAGCAGGTCAACCTGTCGCGTTTGTCGCACGGCGTGCGCGCGGCGGCAATGATGCGGCGCTGCCTCAACGAGGCCATGCTGGCCGCGCGCCATCGGCGGGCGTTCGGACGCGATGTCATCGCCTATCCGCTGCTGCGCCGCCAGTTGTTGAAACTGCTGACGCCGACGGAAGCGGCGTTGTCCATGGTCATGGCGACGGCCGATATCATGCGGCGGGCGCAGGAGGGCGCCGCGCACGCCGCCCAGGCGCTGCGGCTGCTGACGCCGCTGCTCAAGCTGCGCACGTGCCGGGACAACATCGCCGTGGCAACGGGCGCGATGGAGATACGCGGCGGCAACGGCTACATCGAAGACTTCGTCAATGCCCGGCTGGTGCGAGACGCGCACATAGGCGTGCTATGGGAGGGAACCAGCAACATCAACGCGCTCGACGCGATCCAGCGCGCCGTGCGCAAGGATCGGGCGCACGAGGCCTTGTCGGCCTTGCTGGAGAGCAAGCTGGAGGAGGCGTCCGCCTTGCCCCGCGCCTGGCGCGCTACGGCGCGGGACTGCCTGCGCCGCGCCGTCAGCCTGGCCCAGGCCGTCGGGACGGACGAACAGCATGAGGCGCAGGTGCGCCGCGCGGCATCCGCACTCTATTACGCATCGGCGGCGGTGTTCATGGCCTGGGAGAGCTGCCAGCCCGGGGTGGATGCGCGCCGCCTGCTGCTTGCCGACGCGGTGCTGCGCCACTATCTGCTGCCCGCCGATCCCCTGCGCGACGCCGAGGCGGACGCAGAGACGCAGGGAGACAGACTGATGCTGCAAACCGAGCCCTTGACGCTGGCGCAAGTTCTGCCGGTGCTGGCTTTGTCATCCTGAGAGGAGCCGCGGCAGGGGTCTTGCTCTTACAATTCCGCGCATGACCCATTTCCTGCACACCGCCGACTGGCAGATCGGCCGACAATACGGCCAGTTTGAAACCGACGACGCCGCCATGCTGGCCGAGGCGCGCTTCGACGTCGTGGCCCGCATCGCCGCGCTGGCGGCCGAACGCGGCGTGGACGCCGTGATGGTGGCGGGCGACGTGTTCGACACGCAGGGCGTGTCGAACCGCACGATACGCCGGCTGTTCGCGGCCATGGCCGCTTACGCCGGGCCTTGGGTCATGATCGCCGGCAACCATGACGCCGCGCTGGCCGACAGCGTCTGGAGCCGGGCGATGCAGCTGGGCTGCATTCCATCCAACGTGCATGTGCCGCTGCGCACCGGCGTGGTCGATCTGGCGGCGATCAATCTCGCCGTGCTGGCCGCGCCCCTGACGCAACGCCATACCTACGACGACGTGACCCAGGCCTTCGACGCGCTGGAAACCGAAGCCGGCCGCATCCGCGTGGGCCTGGCGCACGGCAGCGTGGCGGGCCGCCTGCCGGACACCATAGACGCCACCAATCCCATCGCCCCGGACCGTGCGGCGCGCGCCCGCCTGGACTACCTGGCGCTGGGCGACTGGCACGGCTGCCTGTCCATTGACGAACGCACCTGGTATGCCGGCACGCCGGAGCAGGACCGCTTTCGCGGCAACGAGCCCGGGTACGCGCTGCATGTGCGCATCGAGGCGCCGGGCGCCACGCCCGCCGTCGAGCGGCTGGCCACGGGCAAGTACCGCTGGTCGGCCTGGACGGAAACGCTGAGCCTGCCCTCGGACGCGCAGGCGCTGGCCGCGCGCATGGCAGCGCTGCGTGCGGAAGATGTCCTGCGGCTGGAAGTGCAGGGGCACGTCAACATGGAAACCTGGGAGACGCTGCAACGCGCCGTGGACCAGGCCGCAGCGCAAGTGCGCGCGCTGTTGCCGGACCTGTCCGGCCTCATGCTGGAACCGGACGAAGCCGACCTGGCTGAACTGCGCGCCAGTGGCTACGTGGGTGAAGTAGCGGCGCAATTGCAGGCGCTGCAGGCCGATCCGGACCAATCCGCGGTCGCTGGCGAGGCATTGCGGCTGCTGCTGCGGTTCCAGCGCGAAAGCGCCGCGCCGGGAGCCGCCAAATGAAGCTGTCGCGCATCGCCCTGGAAGAATTCCGCAAGTTCCGCCAGCCCATGGCGCTGGAGGGGCTGCAGGATGGCCTGAACCTGTTCGTGGGCCCGAACGAAGCCGGCAAGAGCACCGTGGCCGCGGCCATCCGTTCCGCCTTTCTCGAACGCTACAGCACCAGCAAGGTCGCCGACCTGGCGCCGCACGGCGAGTCCGGCGCGCGGCCCAGCGTGGAACTGGAATTCACGCATGCCGGGCACAGCTACGTCCTGAAGAAGCAATTCCTGTCGCGCGCCCGCTGCGAACTGCTGATCGATGGCGGCGCGCAGCGCCTGGACGGCGAAGAAGCCGAAAACGCGCTGGCCGCCTTGCTGGGCTTTGAATTGCCGGGACGCGGCCAGAGCAAGCCGGACCTGGCGGGCATACCCGGCCTGTTGTGGATCCAGCAGGGCGACGGCCAGAACCTGCAGGAAGCAGCCGGCCATGCGGGCGCGCATCTGCGCGAAGCCTTGACGCAACTGTCCGGCGAACTGGCTTCGGGCGATGGCGACCGCCTCTACGAGCGCGTGGCCGCTGAGCGCGGCGCGCTGCTGGACGCGCGCAATGGCCGCCCCAAGGGCGCCTACAAGGAAGCCGAGGACGCGCTGGCGCGCGCCGCGGCCGAACGCGACGAATGCGCGCAGGCCATGGCGCAACTGAACGCCGACGTGGATCGCCTGGCCGAATTGCGTCGCGACCACGAGCGCGCCCAGGCCGGCGAACCCTGGAAGGACTTCGAGGCCAAGGCGGCCGAAGCGCGCGCGCGCCTGGCCGCCTTGGCCAAGGAGCGCGAAGCCTTCGACGGTCTGCGCCGCGAACAGGCGCAGGCCGCGCAGACGCTGGCGCTGTTGCAGGACCAGGTCCGGCGCGACCAGCAGGACGAGGCCGAACTGCAAGCCCTGGTCCACGAGGCCCGCGCCGCGCGCGCCCGGGTCGAGGCCGCGCGCGAACCGCTGGCGCGAGCCCAACAGCAGCGCCAGGCGCATGCCGCCGCGATGGACGCAGCGCGCCAGCGCGTCACCGCGGTGCAGGCCGTGGCCGACCGGCGCGACCTGGAGCATCAACTGGTCCAGCTGGGCGCGGAGATCGAACGCCTGGACGGCGCATTGAATGAAGTCACCGCATTGATCGAGCAGGGCTCCGCGCTCAAGGCCGAGACCATGCGGCTCGAAATCGCCGACGCCGACATGGAAGCCTTGCGCAAGCGCGAACGCGAACTGGCCAATCTGCAATTGCAGCAGCAGGCCAGCGCCACGCGCCTGTCCTATCAGCTGGAAGCGGGCGGCCGGGCGCTGTTGGACGGCCGGATGCTGAGCGGCGCCGACGAGGTCTTGCTGACGGCAGCCGCCGAACTGGAACTGCCGGGCGTCGGGCGCTTGCGCATCGAACCGGGCGGCAAGGACCTGCCCGCGCTCAAGCGCGAAATCGACGCGGCCCGGGCGGCCAGCGCGGCCTTGCTGCAACGCCTGGACGTCGAAAGCCTGGCGCAGGCCGAGCAACGCCATGCCCGCTACGGCGCCTTGCTGCGCGAACTGGAAGGCATGCGCAAGACGCTGGGCATCCATGCGCCCAAGGGCGTGGACGTGTTGCGGGGCCAGCGCGATGACGCGCTGGCGCGCCGCGCGCAATTGCAGGAACGACTGGACAAGCTGCCGGCTGCGCCCGCAGCGGACGGCGGCGATCTGCCTGCGGCGCTGCAGTCCCTGCGTGAAGCCGAGGCGGTTGCGGCGCAGGCCGAAACCGCGCTGGCCGCCGCGCAGCGCGCCATGGATACCGATGGCGCGCGCGCCCAATTGCTGGAAAACCAGGCGGCGGCGCGCAATGCCGAGCTTCAATCACCGGAGCGCGCAGCGCAACGGCAGGCCCGCGCGGGCCGGCTTGCCGAAGCGCGCAGCAGCCACGACGAGCTGGAGCGCCGCGTGCGCGACGCGCAGGCGGCATTGGCTGGCCACCGCCCCGAACTGGTCGAACAGGATGTGCAGCGCTACGAGAAGTCCGCCGCCATCGAGCGCGAAGCGCAGCACAAGCGCCACGGCGAAATCCTGCAGTTGCAAGGCAAGCTGGACCAGGCGGGCGCCCAGGGGCTGGGCGAACGCCTGTCCGAGGCCGAGGCCGCCTGCGAACGCCTGGAACGGCGGCGCGCCGACTTTGCCCGCCGCGCCGCTGCGCTGGAACTCCTGCAAAAGCTGCTGGCGGACAAGCGCGCCGCGGCCACGCAACGCCTGCAGGCGCCGCTGGCGCGCCGGCTGAACCACTACCTGGCGCTGCTGTTCCCCGAAGCCGACCTGCGGCTGGACGATGCCTTGTTGCCCATGGCGTTGCGCCGCGCCGGTGGCGAGGACCAGCTGTCCGCGCTCAGCTTCGGCACGCGCGAACAGCTGGGCATCCTGGCCCGCTTCGCCTATGCCGACCTGCTGCGCGAAGCAGGGCGGCCGACGCTGCTGCTGCTCGACGACGCGCTGGTCCACACGGACGACATGCGGCGCGACTTCATGAAGCGCGCGCTATTCGACGCGGCCACGCGGCATCAGATCCTGATGTTCACCTGCCATGGCGAAGCATGGCGCGACATGGGCGTGGAGCAGCGGCGCATCGCTTGACCGCGCCGCGCGCAGCCGGTAGGCTACGCCCCATGCCTGACCACACGTCCTTCGCCGATTTCGCATCCGCTGCCTGCGCAGCGGATACGCGTGCGCGTGTGCTGTCCCGGCGCTCCGCAGTTTCCCCCGGTTTTTCTCCTGTCGTGTCCACGGTGGTATCGCCGCCGGTCGCGCCGCCTTGCGGCGTGGTCTCGGGCGCTTACCCGCCTTGCGCGGTCGTCGTCGGCTGACGCCGTCCGCAACGCGACTCCAGTCCTCTTTTCAATAAAGCTGCGCCAGACGTCCTGATGCGTATTGCATCCGTCTAGCGCATGCCTATGCCCGCTCGCGCGGGCGGGGCTGGAGCCTGTTCATACCCCGACAGGTAGAAACCTCATGTCTTTCGATAGATCCGCGTGGACCTCCTATGGCTCCACTTCCTTGTTCGTGCTGCTGTGGAGCGGCGGCGCGATTTTCGCCAAATGGGGGCTGTCCCATGCCTCCGCCTTCGGCTTCCTGCTGTTGCGTTTCATCCTGGCGTTGGCCGTGCTGCTGCTGTTGTGCGCGTGGCGGCGGCGTTGGCTGCCAGCGCCGGGCACGCGCCTGACGGTGGCGGCCACGGGCCTGCTGCTCATCGGCGGCTATTCCATCTGCTATCTGCTGGCGCTGGACCACGGCATCACGCCCGGCGTGCTGGCCACGCTGCTGGGCGCGCAGCCCATCCTGACGCTGGCCGTGATGGAAAGGCGCTATTCATTGCCGCGCCTGGCGGGCCTCGGCCTCGCCTTGTGCGGGCTGGTGATGGTGGTCTACCAGAGCATAGGCATGGCGCGCTTCTCCGCGGCCGGCATGGTCTACGCGCTGACCGCGCTGCTCTGCATGACCAGCGGCGCCATGCTACAGAAGCGCGTGCGCCAGACGCCCATGGACGTCATGCCGCTGCAGTACCTGGTCAGCCTGGCGCTGTGCCTGCTGTTCGTGCCGTTCCAGCCCATCCGGGTGGAGTGGGTGACAGGCTTCATCCTGCCGCTGATCTGGATGGGCCTGGTGATTTCGGTGGGCGCGACCCTGCTGTTCTACCGCATGATCCAGGCCGGCAACCTGGTCAACGTCACCAGCTTGTTCTATCTGGTTCCGGCCGGCACGGCGGCGCTGGATTACCTCATCCTGGGCAACCGGTTGTCGGCGTTGAGTCTGGGCGGGATGGCGGCGATCCTGCTTGGGCTGATGCTGGTGTTGCGCAGTCCGGCGCCGGCGGCGAAAGCGGCGCAGACCTGACTGTTGCCTATTGAGGCATGACCCCGCGGGCGGACTTCGGTGCACCCGCGGGACAACTCCTTGTGTTGCGGGTTTTCCCTGGGTATCGGAGAAAAATACCAAGTAGTATGTTCTCATCCAATCAATTAAATACTCGTTAGTATGTTGCTGGAGACAACGATGTCCGTGATCTGGAATCCCTCGCTCGACCCGCAAGCAAGCGCCTGGCGCGACAAGGCCGCAGACTTGACCGCGCAGGCGTTTGCGCCGGCCGCCGCCGCCATAGACCGGGAACAGCGCTATCCCGTGGAGCATCTGGCGCCGTTGCGGGAAAGCGGAATCTCGGGACTCTTCATCCCGGCCGAATACGGTGGCGCAGGGGCATCGCTGACCTCGCTGGTGGCGGTGGTGGAAGCCGTGGCGCAGGGCTGCGCCTCCACGGCCGCCATTCTGGCGGCGCTGTCGCTGGGCGCGTTTCCGGTCATCCTGGGAGGCTCGGCCGAACAGAAGATGGTGTTGCTGGGCGGCTTGGCGCGGGACGGCCACGCTGTCAACTTTGCCCTGAGCGAGCGCGGCGCGGGTTCGGATGCGGCAGCCCTGTTGACCACTGCCGTGCCTGAAGGCGACGGGTGGCGCATCCGGGGTGAAAAATGCTGGCTGGGCAATGGCGGGCATTCGCGCCATTTCATCGTGTTCGCCCGCACAGGCGAGCCTGGCGCGCGCAACAACATCAGCGCGTTCGTGGTCGACCGCGATGCCAGCGGCGTAGTGGTGGACCACTACGAAGACAAGATGGGCATACGCGGCACCACCACCACCAACCTGAAACTGGACACCTGGGTCGGCGCGGAGAGCGTGGTCGGAACGCTGGGAGAAGGGCTGAAGCTCGCCTTGGCGACCCTGAGCATCGGCCGCGTGGTGGTGGCTGCCCAGGCCAATGGCATCGCCCTGTGCAGCTATGCCGAGGCGCGGGACTTCGCGGTGGGGCGCCAGACTTTCGGGCGCAGCATCATCGACCACCAGGGCGTGGGCTTCAAGCTGGCCGACGCCGCCACCGCGTTGTCGTCGTCGCGGATGATGACCTACGAGGCGGCGCGCGCCTACGACGCCGGGCAGGACATCGGCACGCTGGGCGCGATGGCCAAGCTGCTGGCCAGCGAAACCTCGCACAGCGTGGTGGACGACGCGATGCAGATCCTGGCCGGGCGCGGCTACGTGAAGCCGAGCGCGGTGGAACGCTGCTACCGGGACCAGCGCATCACCGAAATCTACGAAGGCACCTCCGAAATCCAGCGCGTGGTCCTGGCCCGCGCCATCAAGAAAAGCGCAGGCGCCGCGGCGCAGCGCCGGGAGTTCGCATGAAAGCCAAGACTGCCATTCCTTATGACGAGATGCCGCTGCGGCAAGTGGAGTTGCTGGACGCGGCCGCGCATGCCTTCACCGAGATGGGATTCGCGGCGACCACGATCGATTCGGTCGCCGACCTGATCGGCGTCACGAAAGGCAGCGTCTATTACTACTACCGCAGCAAGACCGACCTGTTCTTCGCCGTGCACCGGCGCGCGATGCAGTTGAACCTGGACACGGTGACGCCGCTGGCCGAGGACGCCGCCGCGTCGCCGCCCCAGCGGCTCTGGAACATGGCCCATGCCCACACGCATCTGATGATGGCGCATCTGCCATACCAGCGCGTCACCGTGCAGGGCGTCGAACTGCACCTGGCCGGCCGCACCACGGCGGGCCAGCGCGCCGAACTGGAAGAACTGGTGCGGCAGCGCGACCGCTACGAGTCGCTGTTCCGCAGCGTGGTCGAGGCGGGCATGGCGACCGGAGACTTCCGGCGAGGCCCGCCGGCCTTGCAGGTCAAGCCGCTGCTGGGCGCCTTGAACTGGACCACCATGTGGTATCGCCCCAGGGCCGGGGAATCAGACGCGGATCGCGAGGCCATTGCGCGCGACATTGCGGATTTCGCCGTCGCGTCCATGCAATCCCTGCTGCCCGGTTCCGTGGCGGTTCCTACTGGAGTGAATGGCCATGCATGAAATGCAATCCGAGGAACGCGGCTGGCGCGCGGTTTCCGAGTGGTATCACGCGTTCTTCACCGGCATCGTCCTGTCGGCCGTGACGCGCCGCGGCACGGCGCGCGCGGCTGAACTGGTCTACGAGATCTTCTGCCGCCAGCGCAACGAGCGCTTCCTGCCAGGCCTGAAGAAGCTGGGCATCGCGCATCTGCCGCCCGCGGTCGCGGCGGCTCAGTACCACTATCTGTCCAACCATATCGGCGGCGTGGCGGTGCAGTACATGCACGAGTCCGACCGCAAGGCCTGGATACGCTATTCCGCGCCGCGCTGGATCTGGTCGGGCACCGCGCTGTGCGCGATACCGTCGGAGGTGTCGCGCGCCATGCTGGCGGGCTGGCATGCGCAGAACGGCGTGTCGCTCAACAATCCGCGGCTGGGTTTCGTGTGTACCAAGCAGGCGGTCGACGGCCAGTCGGGACTGGAGGGCTACTACTACGAATACGACCGCGACCTGCAGCCGCACGAACGCCTGCGCTTTAGCCGCAATGAGGACGCGCCCGATTTCGACGCCGCGGCCGCGCCGACGCTGCCCACCGTGGATTGGCCCGCGACGCGCCTGGCCAAGGCCAGCCGCAACTACGCCATGGAGTACGTGCGCAGCGCCTTGCCCGTGGCGGTGAACCTGTGGGGGCCGGAGGAAGCGACCGGGCTATTGCACCTGACCGGACGAATGATAGGCATGCAGTTCTATCACGAGACGGCGCGGGCGCTGGGCGTGGAGCAGGATGGCTCCGCGCTGCAGTTCGGGCGCTTCATGGCGGCGCTGGCGCAAGCGCAGGGCGACGCGTGCGAGTTGAGCGAAACACCGGAAGGCGTGCGCGTGACGCAAAAAGGCTGGAACCTGATGGACGCCGTGGCCGATGCGCACCCTTGCGTGGCGCAAGCCTGGAACGGCCTGCTGGAAGGCGCGCTGGATGCGCACAACCACCGGCTTGCGCTGCGCATGAGCACGCAGGCGGGCGCGCAGGGCAGGGAATTCAACTGGCTGATCGCCCGCGCCTCGGCCTGACCTTGGATTCGAAGGAGACAGACTATGCATAGCAGCGATGCCGGCGGCGCGCTCGCCGGCCTGCGCGTCATCGACGCGTCGCGCGTCCTGGCAGGGCCATTCTGCGGCCAGATGCTGGGCGACCACGGCGCCGACGTGATCAAGATCGAGTCGCCGGAAGGCGACGAATGCCGCGGCTTCGGCCCGCCGTTCGTGGATGGCAGTTCGGCCTATTTCCGCGCCGTGAACCGCAACAAGCGCAGCATGGTGCTGGACTTGAACAGCGAGGCCGGACGGGAGACGTTCTGGCAACTGCTGGAAACGGCCGACGTGCTGATCGAAAACTTCAAGGCCAGCACGCTGCGCAGTTGGGGCGTGGCCGAACCGTCCGCCATCACCGAGCGCTTTCCGCGGCTGGTGCATTGCCGCATCACGGGTTTCGGCGACGATGGCCCGCTGGGCGAATTGCCAGGCTACGACGCCGCCGTGCAATCCATGGCCGGCCTACTCAGCATCAACGGCGAGGCGGGCGGCGAACCCCTGAGGCTGGGCGTGCCGGTGGTGGACCTCACTACCGGCATGAACGCCGCGATTGCCGTGCTGTTGGCCCTGCAGGCCCGGCACCGCACGGGGCGCGGGCAGATGGCGGACGTGTGCCTCTACGATTCCGCCGTGTCGGTGGCGCATCCGTTCCTGGCCAATTACCTGGCGTCGGGCAATACGCCGCGGCCCAGCGGCAACGGGCATCCCAACATCGTGCCCTACAACGTCTACCAGACCCGGACCTGCCCCTTGTTCATCGCGGTCGCCAACGATCGCCTCTTCACCAAGCTGTGCGCGCAGCTGGGCATTGCCGGCATGGCGCAGGACGAGCGCTACAAGTCCAACGGGCAAAGAGTCGTCAACCGCGAAGCCGTGGATGCGGCGCTGGCCCAGGCGTTCGCGCAGGTCGATGGCGAGGCGTTCGGCAAGCAGTTGCTGGCGCAGAACGTGCCCGCCGCACCGATCCTGGACATGGCATCGGTGGCCGCGGCCGCCCATACCGAACATCGCCAAATGGTGGTCCGGCGCGACGATTATCACGGCCCGGGCATACCGATAAAGCTGTCCGGCACGCCGGCGGCCATACGCCGAGGCCCGCCGCGCCTGGGCGAAATGAATGCCACGACACCGCCGTCAGAGCGGTAAGGCAAACCAGGCAGTACCCATAAAACCAGGAGACTACACCCATGAAAACGATTCGATTCGCGCTGTTGACGTGCGCCTTGCTGAGCCTGTCCGCGCAGGGCGCGGCGCAGGCCGAACCCTATCCGGGCGACAAACCCATCAAGATCGTCGCGGCCTTCTCGCCGGGAAGCGCCACCGACACCAGCGCCCGCATCATCGCGGAAGAACTGCGCCGCGATTTGAACGCCAACGTGATCGTGGAGAACAAGCCCGGCGCCCAAGGCTTGATAGGCACCGAATACGCGGTGCGTTCTCCGGGCGATGGCTACACGCTGACGATCTCCAGCAGTTCGTTGAACTCGATCAATCCGGGGCTGTTCAAGAAGCTGCCCTACGATGCGCAGAAGGACTTCAGCCACGTGTCGCGCTTGACCACCATGCCCATGCTGCTGCTGGTTCGCGCGGATGGCCCGTACAAGGACTTGGCCACGTTCGTGAAGAAAGCGGCCTCGGGCTCCTTGAACTACGGCTACGGTTCCCCGGGCGGGCAGGTCGGCGCGGCGGCGTTCAACCGCATTGCCGGCGTGCGCGCGGAAGGCGTGCCGTACAAGAGCCAGCCCCCGGCGCTGACGGACCTGGCGGGCGGGCAGGTCGATTACGTGATGGCGGACCTGTCGGTCGCGACGCCGCTGCTGCGCGGCGGCAAGCTGCGGGCGCTGGCCATCAGCACCGAGCGCCGGCTGGCGGACCTGCCGGATGTGCCGACCTTTGCCGAAACGGGATATCAGGATTTCGACCTGGTGGTGTGGGTGGGCCTGGCCGGTCCCGCCGGCATCCCCCAGCCGATCCTGGAGCGCTTGAACAAGGCGGTGAACGAGGCGCTGGCGCGTCCCGAGGTACAGCAGAAGTTCGCCACCCTGGGCATGACGGCCGCGCCGAACACGCAGGCGCAACAGCAGGCGTTCGTCGAGGCGCAGCTGGGCACCTGGGGCCGCCGCATGCAGGAAGCGAACATCAAGCCGGAATAGGCGACGTTGCGCCCTGGCTGCACCGGGGCTGCCGCTATGCGTAGACGGCGCTGTCCTGGCCGTCCCAATGCCCGCTGACCAATTGCTCGGGCCGGCTCTGCGCGACGACCCGCGCGCAGGCGGCCCAGGCGTCCAGGCGGACGCTCAGGCCGGCGTAGATGCCGTGGCCCGCGCCGGCTTCGATCACGCCTTCGGCCTGTACGCCTTCGCCAGCCCGGATCGCGCCTTCGGCGCGGATGTCCTCGCCGGCGATCAGGCCCCAGCCGGAAGCAAGGTGCTCGCCGCACTGGATGGAGCCGCCGGCCTGGATGCCGCAGGCGGCGTCGATTTCCTTTTCGGCGCGCACGTCGCCGCCGGCCTTGATGCCCTGGCCGCATTTGATGGCGCCTTGCGTCTGGATGTCCTGTCCGGCATGCAGGTGGCCGGTCACGGCCAGGTCCTGGCCGGCGCAGATGTCCCATTTGGCGCGCACGTTGCCGCCGCAATCCAGGCGCGTGGCGGTTTCGATGCCCCAGTCGGCGCTGACGTCGCCGCCCGCGCGCAGATTGCCGCCGCAGGCGATGTTGGCGCTGGCGGTGATGTTTTCGCCCGCCTGGATGGTTTCGCCGGCGCGGATGCCGCCGCCGGTGACGATGCTGCGGCCGGCGCGCACCACGCTGTCCACGTTGATGCCCATGCGCACTTCCAGCGTGCCGGCGAAGACGATGGCATTGGCATCGACCGAATCCAGCCGCAGCACCGCGTCGGTGGGGCCGAACTGGTCCAGCAGCCAGCAGGCGTCGCTGACGCGGCCGTCAGCGACCAAGGCGTCAAGCACGGCCTGGTAGTCTCCCTGGCCGTTGTGGTCGCGGATGAACCATTTGTAGCCGCCCGCGCAGGGGTTCTTGGCTTTGACGAAGTTCTTGGTGAGTTGCATGGCGCTTGGAATAGGTCGGTGCGTGGCCTGGCCGCAAGCCTCCGTTGGCGTTGCGGATAGAGGGACGAGACGCGGAGCCCGGCCACGCGGCAGGGCGTCCGCCGGCCGGCAGCAAGGCTGCCGGATGCGCGGATGTGCGCAGGCAGCCGGCGGCGGGCCGGTGCAGGAATCAGAAAGGGGGAAAGCGGGCGATTAGCCGGGCTTGGAGCGGGCGTAGGCGGAGCGCGCGGCGACTTCCTGCGAGCTCAACAGGGTCGAGCGCAGGGCGCAAAGCGCGCAGGCGGCGCAGGGAGGGGGAGAAAGATGGGATCGCACGGTCGCACATGCTACCACCGGGACGATTGCAGTCAAGCGCGGCCCTTGGAACGATGGCGGTGGAAGAAGCAAAAAAAACCGGCCTGGGAAACAGGCCGGCCTCGGGGCGCCGGATTGGGTCGGCGCGTTGTGCGCTAACGATCAGTTGGTCGACTGGATGTTGCGTTCCTTGGCGATGCGCTGGCGCAGTTCCAGCTCGCGCTTGATCTGGGCGGCGTATTCGGCGGGCGTGTTGCCGTCCACCAGCGAGCCGCCGTCGGCCAGGCGCTGCACGATCTTCGGATCCTTGAGCGCCTTGACGGTGGCGTCATGGATGCGGTCGATCACGGCCTGCGGCGTGCCGGCGGGCGCGACCAGGCCGTACCAGGCCATGTTATCCATTTCCGGCAGGCCGCCTTCGGAGAAGGTCGGCACGTCCGGAAGCGCCGGCAGGCGCTTGGGCGCGGCCACGGCCAGGGCGCGCAGCTTGCCGGCCTGGATGTGGGGCATGGACGAGGGCAGGTTGTCGAACTGCGCGTTGACCTGGCCGGCGATCACGTCGTTGAGGGCCGGGCCCGAACCGCGGTAAGGCACATGCACCATATCCGTCTTGGTCAGCGACTTGAAGAGTTCGCCGTCCAGGTGGCCGATGCCGCCCGCGCCCGAGGATGCGTAGGCGTACTTGCCGGGATTGGCCTTGAGCAGGGCGATGAATTCGGCCAGGGTCTTGGCCGGCACCGCCGGGTTCACCGTCAGCACGTTGGGGACGTTCACCATATTGGTGATGGGGACGAAGTCCTTCAACGGGTTGTACGGGTTCTTGGGGTTGGTGGCCGGGTTGGTGGCCATGGTGCTGACGGTGGCCACGCCCAGGGTGTAGCCGTCAGGCGTGGAGCGCGCCACGGCGTCGGCGCCGATCGAGCCGCCGCCGCCGCCGCGGTTTTCGACCACCACGGCCTGGCCGAGCTCACGGGTCAGGCCTTCGGCGACGATGCGCGCCACGATGTCGGTAGTGCCGCCCGCGGCGAAAGGTACGATCAGGCGGATGGGCTTGTTGGGGTAGGGGTCGGCTGCTTGCGCGGCGGTGGTGAGGCAGAGGCCGGCGATGGCGGCGGCCAGGACGGCCTTGGCTTGGGACAGCATGGTCAAGAGTCTTCTCCAGATTATTTGAATTTCCGACCCGGCCGGCTTCTTGGGCCGGCGTCGGTGAAGCCTGCCGCGCCGGGATGCTGGCTTGGCGGAGCCTCGTGGGCGCCATTCCACACAGTAAATTTCCGCCGGTCAACCCGGATAGACCCTGGCTTGTCCAGGGTTATTTTTTTATGGCGCCGTTGCCCGAAGAAGACGGGAATAGACCAAAAAATCCAATGCTGACAAAGATATGAACAGCTTCGGGAATATTTCAATTGCGCAAGGATTGCGCATCGATCTTGCCGTCATCCGCATCGTAAACACATAAATCTCTGCATAACTTACAAGAATCTGATATTTTTCGTATGAGATTCTTGGCCGGTCTTGCAAGAAAGCTATTGCGTTTGTTTCTGTCTGCGCCGTTCAATGGCGTTGGTTGATGTCCCCCGCGGGGCAACGTGTAGTGCAGCGACGCACCGGGCCAGGGTTCCGTCCGTTTTTCAATCCCCGGTCTGTTCGTCTTTCGCTGCCTTGCGCTGGCGGGAGGGGGCCCGGACACTCTCGGAACGCCATGTCGCTGATCCTGATCCTCGCTCTGCCGTTCGCCGGCAGCCTGTGCGCCGCGCTTCTGCCATCCAACGCCCGCAATGCCGAGGCGTGGCTGGCGGGCCTCATCGCACTGGTCTGTGTGGTGCTGGTCATCAGCCTCTATCCGGACGTCGCCAACGGCGGCGTGGTCCGCTTCGACATGCCCTGGGCGCCCGCGCTGGGCCTGCAGTTCACCCTGCGCATGGACGGCTACGCCTGGCTGTTCGCGCTGATCGTCTCCGGCATGGGCGCGCTGGTGGTGCTGTATGCGCGCTATTACATGTCGCCGGAAGATCCGGTGCCGCGCTTTTTCTCCTTCTTCCAGGCCTTCATGGCCGCCATGTTGGGCGTGGTGCTGTCGGGCAACCTGATCCAGCTGGTCATGTTCTGGGAAATGACCAGCCTGGCGTCCTTCATGCTGATCGCCTACTGGCATCACCGCCTGGACGCGCGCCGCGGCGCGCGCATGGCGCTGACGGTCACGGGCGGGGGCGGGCTGTGCCTCCTGGCCGGGGTGCTCATCCTGGGCCATATCGTCGGCAGCTATGACCTGGACCGGGTGCTGGCCGCGGGCGACCTGGTGCGGGCCGACCCCTGGTATCCGGCCGTCCTGATCCTGGTGGCGCTGGGCGCGCTTACCAAGAGCGCCCAGTTTCCCTTCCATTTCTGGCTGCCCAATGCCATGGCGGCGCCCACGCCGGTATCCGCGTACCTGCACTCGGCCACCATGGTGAAGGCCGGGGTGTTCCTGCTGGCGCGTTTCTGGCCGGTGCTGTCGGGCACCGACGAATGGTTCTGGATCATCGGCGGGGCGGGGCTGATCACGCTGGTGCTGGGCGCCTATGCCGCCATCTTCCAGCAGGACATGAAAGGGGTGCTGGCGTACTCCACCATCAGCCATCTGGGGCTGATCACGCTGCTGCTGGGCCTGAACAGCACGCTGGCGCTGGTGGCCGCCATCTTCCACATGATCAACCACGCCACCTTCAAGGCCTCGCTGTTCATGGCGGCGGGCATTGTGGACCACGAGACCGGCACGCGCGACCTGAGCCGTTTGTCCGGCCTCTACAAGGCCATGCCGATCACCGCCACGCTGGCCATGGTGGCGGCCGCCTCGATGGCGGGGGTGCCGCTGCTCAATGGCTTCCTGTCCAAGGAAATGTTCTTCGCCGAGACCACCTTCGTCAGCGGCGACCGTATCACCGAGATCGGCCTGCCGCTGGTGGCCACCATCGCGGGTGCGTTCAGCGTGGCCTATTCGCTGCGCTTCATCCTGCAAGTGTTCTTCGGCCCGCCGGCCACCGACCTGCCGCGCGCCCCGCACGAGCCGCCGCGCTGGATGCTGTTCCCCAGCGCGCTGCTGGTGGCGATCTGCCTGCTGGTGGGCGTGGTGCCTGGCCTGACAGTCGGCCCGTTCCTGGCGACCGCGGCCCAGAGCATCCTGGGGCAGGACATGCCCGAGTACAGCCTGGCCGTCTGGCACGGCCTGAACCTGCCCCTGGTCATGAGCCTGGTCGCGACCACGGCCGGCGTCCTGCTCTATCTGGCCCTGCGCGCCCACCAGCGCGCCAATCCGGGCCGGGTGCCGTTCATCTACCGCCTGGACGGCCGCCGCAGCTTCGAGGCGCTGCTGGACGGCTCCAGCGTGGCCGCGGCCTGGCTGCTGCGCTGGCTGGCGTCGTCGCGCCTGCAGGTGCAGATGCTGCTGATCGTGCTGGGCACGCTGTTCGTGGCCTGGCTGCCGCTGCGCGCGGGCGGCTGGCTGGATGGCGCCGGCCGCATGACGCCGATCGATCCGGCCTTCGCGCTGTTGTGGCTGGTGGGCGCGGGCTGCGCGCTGGCCGCCGCCTTCCAGGCCAAGTACCACCGCCTGGCGTCGCTGGCGCTGGCCGGGGGCGCAGGGCTGATCACCTGCCTGACCTTCGTCTGGTTCTCGGCGCCCGACCTGGCGCTGACCCAGCTGTCGGTCGAAGTCGTGACCCTGGTGCTGTTGCTGCTGGGCCTGCGCTGGCTGCCGCGGCGCATCGCGCAGGATGAAGACGAAAGCCTGAAGGTCACGCTGCGGGCCCGCGGACGCCGCCTGCGCGACCTGCTGCTGGCGGGCGCCGCCGGCACCGGCATGGCCGCGCTGGCCTACGCGGTGCTGGTGCGGCCGCAGGGCGACACCATTTCTTCGTACTTCGTCGACCGCGCGCTGCCGGACGGCGGCGGCACCAATGTGGTCAACGTGATCCTGGTGGACTTCCGCGGTTTCGATACCTTCGGCGAGATCACGGTGCTGGGCATCGTGGCGCTGACCGTCTACGCGCTGCTGCGCCGCTTCCGTCCGGCCGCCGAAAGCGCGGACCTGCCGCGCCAGCAGCTCGACCAGGATGGCGGCGTGCCCGACGCGCCGGACATCAAGTCGCTGGTGCCCGCCGGTTCCATGATGGTGCCCACCGTGCTGGTGCGCCTCTTGCTGCCCACCGCCGCGCTGATTTCCGTGTACTTCCTGCTGCGCGGCCACAACGAGCCGGGCGGCGGCTTCGTCGGCGGATTGATCTTCGCCACCGCCGTCATCCTGCAATACATGGTCGGCGGCGTGTACTGGGTGGAGTCGCGCAGCCGGCTCAACCCGCAGCATTGGATCGGCCTGGGCCTATTGTTCGCCGGCGCCGCGGCGGTGACCGCGTGGCTGGCCTACAAGCCCTTCCTGGCGGCGCTGTCCTGGGATCTGGCGTTGCCGCTGATCGGCCACGTGCACCTGTCCAGCGTGCTGCTGTTCGACCTGGGCGTCTACATGCTGGTCGTGGGATCCACCGTGCTGGTGCTGGTGGCGCTGGCTCACCAATCGCTGCGCGCGCAACGCAAGGCCGCCGCCGAAATCCAGGCGGCCGCCGCACAAACAGGGGAAGCCTGATGGAATTGATATACGCCATCGCTATTGGTGTCTTGGCTGGTTCGGGCGTCTGGCTGCTGCTGCGGCCGCGGACCTTCCAGTTCATCATGGGCCTGTCGCTGGTTTCCTATGCGGTGAACCTGTTCATCTTCGGCATGGGCCGGCTGACCTCGGGCCGTCCGCCCGTGGTCGATCCGGCGGTGGCCCATGATCCTTCCTGGTATGCGGATCCGCTGCCGCAGGCGCTGGTGCTGACGGCCATCGTGATCGGCTTCGCCACCACCGCGCTGTTCCTGGTTGTGCTGCTGGCCTCGCGTGGCCTCACGGGTACCGACCACGTTGATGGACGGGAGTCCCAATCTTGAATTTTTGGCTGCAACACCTGCCCGTATTGCCCATCATCACGCCGCTCGCGGCGGGCGCGGCGATGCTTCTGCTGGCGGATACCCGCCGCTATACCCGCGGCGCCATTGCGCTGGTTTCGACCCTGGGCCAACTGGCCGCCGCCATCGCGCTGCTGGTGGTGGCGGGCGGCGGCGTACCCGGCGTCTGGCCCGATGGGGTAGGGGTCTATCTGGTGGGCGACTGGCCCGCGCCTTTCGGCATCGTGCTGGTGGTCGACCGCCTGGCCGCGGTGATGCTGACCCTGACCGCGGTGCTGGGACTGGCTACCTTGGTCTATGCGCTGGCGCGCTGGGACCGCGCCGGTGTGCATTTCCATTCGTTGTTCCAGTTCCTACTGATGGGCCTGAACGGCGCGTTCCTCACGGGCGACCTGTTCAACCTCTTCGTATTCTTCGAGGTGCTGCTGGCCGCGTCCTATGGCCTGTTGCTGCACGGCTCGGGCGTGGCGCGCGTCAGCGCCGGCCTGCAGTACATCGCGGTCAACCTGGTGGCCTCGTTCCTGCTGCTGATCAGCATCGCGCTGATCTACGGCGTGACCGGCACGCTGAACATGGCGGACCTGGCGGTGCGCGCCGGCAACCTGGCGGGCGCGGACCGCATGCTGTTCGAGGCGGGCGCAGCCATCCTGGGCGTGGCCTTCCTGGTCAAGGCGGGCGCCTGGCCGCTGAACTTCTGGCTGGTCAAGGGCTACGGCTCGGCCGGCGCGCCGGTCGCGGCCATGTTCTCCATCATGACCAAGGTCGGCATCTACGCGCTGCTGCGCATCGGCTCCTTGCTGCTGCCCACCGGCGCGCCGGCGGCCTTCAGCCTGGACTGGATGTTCGCGGCGGGGCTGGCCACGCTGCTGTTCGGCGCCCTGGGACTCCTGGCGACCCAGCAGCTGGAAAAGATGGTCGGTTACTGCGTGATCGTATCGGCTGGCACGCTGCTGACCGCGCTGGGCATGCCGGGCGTGACGCTGACGGGACCGGCGCTGTTCTACCTGCTCAGCTCCGTGCTGACCACGGGCGCGTTCTTCCTCTTGGCCGAACTCATCGAGCGCACCCGCAGCTTCGGCGCCAACGTGCTGGCGGTGACCCTGGACGCGTTCGACCTGGACGATCCGGCCTCGCTCAACCGTTCCGACGACGTGGTGGGCGTGGCCATTCCCGCGGCCATGGCCTTCCTGGGCCTGGCCTTCATTTCCTGCGCCTTGCTGGTGACCGGCCTGCCGCCGCTGTCGGGCTTCGTCGCCAAGCTGTCGCTGCTGTCAGCGGCGGTGTCGGCCGCCAACGAGTCGGCCGTGCCCATGGACGCATGGATATTGGTGGCCGCGGTGCTGCTGTCGGGGCTGGCCGGCCTCATCGGCCTGGGCCGCACCGGCATCCGGGTGTTCTGGGCCAGCGATGACCGCAGCACGCCGCGCCTGCGCTTGATCGAAGCCGGGCCCGTGGCGGTGCTGTTGCTGCTGTGCGTGGGCCTGGCGGCCGGCGCCGGCCCCGTGTCGGCCTATCTGGACGATGCGGCGCGGTCGCTGGACCAGCCCAAGTCCTACATCGACGCCGTCATGTCCGCGCAGACCGTGCGCGGCCTCAAGGGAGGAAGCTGATGCGCCGTCTCTACTTCCTGTTCCTGCCCGTCTACCTGTTCGTCCTGTGGCTGGTGCTCAACCAGAGCGCGTCCGCGGGCCAGATCGCGCTGGGCATCGCGCTGGCGCTCTGGTTCACCTGGGCCGCCTCCCGCCTGCGGCCGCTGAAGGCCAAGCCGCGCCGCCTGTGGAAGGCGGTCCCGCTGTTCCTGCACGTGACCGCGGACATCATCAAATCCAATATCGCCGTGGCGCGGCTGATCCTGAATCCGCGCCGCAATGACTTTTCGCCCGGGTTCATCATGATCCCGCTGACCATGCGCGACCCGCACGGCCTGGCGATGCTGGCCTGCATCGTCACGTACACGCCGGGCACCGTCTGGGTGGACCTGACCGACGACCATTGCCTGAAGCTGCACGTGCTGGACCTGCAGAACGAAGGCGACTGGATCAAGCTGGTCCAGGAACGCTACGAGCGCCCGCTGAAGGAGATTTTCGAATGAACAACATACTTTATTGGGCGGCGTCCTTCGCCTTGCTCTGCTTTGCACTGGGCATGGTCTTCGCCGCCATCCGGCTGCTGCGCGGTCCCACCGCGCAGGACCGCGTGCTGGCCCTGGACACGCTGTACATCAACGGCATGCTGACCATGCTGGTGTTCGGCATCCGCTCCGGCACCTCCGTGTATTTCGACATTGCGCTGCTGATCGCCTTGTTCGGCTTCGTGGGCTCCACCGCCATGGCGCGCTTCCTGCTGCGCGGCGAGGTGATCGAGCCATGATCGACGCCCAGATCCCGCTGTGGGCCGCCATACCGGCCAGCGTCCTGCTGGTGTTCGGCGGCCTGCTTGCCCTGACCGGTTCGGCCGGCCTGCTGCGCTTCCGTACCTTTTATGCCCGCATCCATGCGCCTACCTTGGGCAACACCATGGGTTGCGGTTGCGTGCTGGCGGCGTCGATCCTGGTGTTTTCGGCGCTGTCGTCGCGGCCTGTGTTTCATGAAGTCATCATCACGCTGCTGCTGATCGTGTCTTCACCCGTGACCGCCATGCTGCTCATGCGCGCCGCAACCTACCGCAATCGCCTCAGCAAGGCCGACGCCGAGCGCGACGCTAGCTAAGGCGACAGGCAAGGTATGTTGCGTCGCGGCAATTGAAACGTAGTCTTACGATTTCATGTCGCTGGACATGTAGCGGAAGCGTCATCGTGGGATAGTGGGTAACGGTTCAACCAACTTCAAGGAGCTGACCATGACTACACGACCCATGCATGTCAAACGCCTCGCGGCGACGCTTTGTGCCGCTGGCCTGATGTTGGCCGCGGGAGCAGTCCACGCGGCTGATGCGACCGGCCGCGGCTCAGCTCAGTCCCAGTATCAGCAGGATGTGGCGGCATGCAAGAGCGGCGCCACCGGCCAGGACCAGGCCGCCTGCATGCGCGAAGCCGGCGCGGCGCGCCAGGAAAGCGGCCGCAACAACCTCAAGGACGGCAGCAACGACCAGTTGCAGCAGAACATGCTGGACCGCTGCAACCGCCTGCCGGCCGCCTCGCGCCAGGACTGCGTGACGCAGATGACCTCGCCCACCAATGTGCGCGGCAGCGTGCAGGGCGGGGGCGTGCTGCGTGAAACCGTGATCCAGGTGCCGGCCGACACCGTGCCGCCCGCGGCCGGCGCGCCGGGCATGGCGCCGGCGCCCGGGGCGCCCATGACCTCGCCGGTACGCCAGTAAGCGACAGCCGGAACAAGGGCCGCCAGGGCGGCCCCGCTCGGACCTCCAGGGGCGCAGCCGCCGCCACATTCAGGCAAAATGGCGGCTGTCGCCCCTTTTTCACGCATATACATGTCCGACGTCATCGCCCTGATTTTCGACTTCGACGACACGCTGGCCTCGGACAGCACGTCCGGCTTCCTGGAAAGCATGGGCGTGGACACGGCATCCTTCTGGAAGGATGAGGTCGATCCGCTGCTCTCGCAGCAGGACTGGGACCCCGTGCCCGCCTACCTGTACCAGATGATCCAGCTGTCGCAATCGGGCAAGCACGGCCTCATTACGCAGCAGCGCCTGAAGGACTGGGGCGCCCGGCTGGAACTGCACGACGGCGTGCCCACGCTGTTCCAGCGGCTGCGCGCCGCGGTGCGGGCCGAACAGCCGCAAGTGCAGCTGGAGTTCTACCTGATTTCCAGCGGTATCGGCGACGTGGTCCGGTCCACCCCCATTGCGCACGAGTTCACCGAGATCTGGGCGTCCGAATTCATTTACGGCGCGGATGGCGGCATCGCGTTTCCGCGCCGCATCGTCAGCTTTACTGACAAGACCCGCTACCTGTTCCACATCCAGAAAGGCATCATCGGCCGCGATTTCCGCAACAAGCCCTTCGAGGTCAACCGCAAGGTGCCCGAGGACCGCTTGCGGGTGCCGTTCGACCAGATGGTGTTCGTCGGCGACGGCTACACCGACATCCCGTGCTTTTCGCTGATCCGCCGCGCCGGCGGCTTCGCCTTCGGCGTGTGGGACCCCAAGCATCGCGACAAGCGCAGCCGGGCCTGGGGCTTCATCGAAGAGGGCCGGGTGTCCAACCTGAACCAGGCCCGCTACGACGAGCACGCCGAACTCTACCAGTGGCTGGAAGAGGCCGTGACCAGCCTGGCCGGCCGCATCGCACTGAAGTCCCGGGTGTACCGTGGTTGAGGCTATCCCGATGGCGGCGGTCCAACCCTGGACCGCGCAGGACGCCAGCTTCATGGAACTGGCGCTGCAAGAGGCCCAGGCCGCCTATGACATCGGCGAGGTGCCGGTGGGCGCGCTGGTGGTGTCGGCACAGGGCGACATCCTGGGACGCGGCTACAACCGCACCATCATCGACCACGATCCCACCGCCCACGCCGAGATCGTCGCCTTGCGCGGCGCCGCGCGCGCGCTGGAAAACTACCGTCTGCCGGGCATCACCGTGTACGTCACGCTGGAGCCTTGCGTCATGTGCATCGGCGCCATGCTGCATGCGCGGCTCGCGCGCGTCGTGTTCGGCGCCTACGACCCCAAGACCGGCGCCTGCGGCAGCGTGCTGGACGTGGGCTCGGTCCCCAAACTCAATCATCACACCTCAGTCACCGGCGGCGTGCTGGCGGAACCTTGCGGCGATCTGCTGCGCCGGTTCTTCCGCGAACGCCGCAGCAAGGAATCCGCAGCATGAGCAAATCCCAAGGCGCCAAGGCGCGCGGCGCGAAAGCGGCCGCCACCCACGACCATGACCATAACCACGATCATGGTCATGCAGGCCACGAATGTGATGAAGACTGCGGCCATGACCACAGCCACGCCCACGCGCTGCCCGACGCCCGCGGCATCTACCTGATCTCGCCGTCTTCCGCGGTGCGCGATCCGGCCGCCGTCGAGCTGGCGCGCGAAAGGCTGCAGCAGCAGGGCTTCAAGACCGCCGTCGACCGTACCGCCTACGCGCAGCACCAGCGCTTTGCCGGCACCGACGCGCAGCGCCTGGCCAGCCTGACGCGCGCCGCCAAGCAGAAGTTGCCCATCGTCATGGTGACGCGCGGCGGCTACGGCATGGGCCGACTGCTGCCTGCCATCGACTGGAAGGCCATGGCCGACAGCGGCAAGCGTTTCGTCGGCATGAGCGACTTCACCGCCTTCAACCTGGGCCTGCTGGCGCAGACCGGCGCGGTCAGCTATACCGGCGCATCGGCGGTCTACGACTTCGGCGGCAAGAAGGTCGACGACCTGACCGAAGCCCTGTTCGGCGAGATCATGCGCGGCGAACTGGAAATCCTCAGCTTCGAAACCCAGGACGCCGATGCGGTGGATTGCCGCGGCATCCTGTGGGGCGGCAACCTGGCCATGCTGACGTCCTTGCTGGGCACGCCCTACATGCCCAAGGTGCGCGGCGGCATCCTGTTCCTGGAAGACGTGGCCGAGCATCCTTACCGCGTCGAACGCATGCTGATCCAGCTGGCGCAGGCCGGCATCCTGGGCAAGCAAAAAGCCATCGTGCTGGGCCGCTTCACGGACTACAAGCTGGCGCCGCACGACAACGGCTACGACCTGCACGAAGTGGTGGCCTGGCTGCGCAAGACGGTCAAGGTGCCGGTGGTGACGGGGCTGCCGTATGGCCATGTCGCCACCAAGGCGACGCTGCCCATCGGGCAGAAGGTGGGCCTGGCCACCGAAAAGGGCATGGCGCACCTGGTGCTGGACGAACACACGCACTAAAAAAGAAAAGGGGCGCCGAGCGCCCCTTTCTCATTGCTACTTGAACAGCCTGTCGACCAGCGATTGCGCTTTCTGCTCGCTGCGTCGCTTGGCCTCGGCCTGCTCGGCGGGCGACTGGGCCGCCTTGCTGCATTCCCCGGCATAGCTTGCGAAGCGCGACGCGCATTCCTGCGCCAGCTTGCGCGCCTGGTCCCAGCCCTGGGTCTGGCCATAGAAGCGGATGGCTTCAGGCCATGCCAGCGCCGAACCGCGGAAGTACTCGAAGCCCTGGCCCATGATCCTGGCGGCCGGCCCGGATTGGCCCGCGCCCAGCAGATTGTTGGCGCGCAACACATACACCTGCCAGGCGCGGTCCTGTTCCGACGCCAGATTGCGGTCCAGCAGGGCGGACCCGCGCGCGCCGGATTCCGCCTGCGCCATGCTCAAGGTCAGCAAGGGCAGGGCGTGCGTGGCGCTGGGGCCGGATGCGGCCTGGGCCGCGAGCTTGCGGGCGCGCGGGTAGTCCTGGGCCTGCAAGGCCTGCTGCGCCTCGGCCGCGGTCTGGTAGTTCTTCAGCAGCGCGGCCGTGCGGCGTTGCGCGCGGGCCTTGTTCCAAGGCGCCGCTGCCGCCGGGGGCCGAGGCTTGCCCGCCATCAAGGGCATGACCTGTTCGGTCAACGCAGCCAGGCGCGCGCCGGTGTCGGGATGGCTGACGGTCAGCTTCTTCCAGATGTCGTCCAGGCCGGTGCGTAAACCTTCGCTGGCCCCGGCCACCCCGGAATTCAGCGAGGCCTGCATCTCGGTCAGGGGGGCGATGTTGTTGCCCTTGGCCGCCTCTTGCTTGCGGGTGTTGTCGGCCGCCGCCTGTTTGATCTGCTCGAGCATGCGCTGGCGCGCTTCGGCCTGGACCTTGGCGTTCTCGGCTTCCCAGGTGGCCTGGCGTTCCAGGAACGCCTTGAAGCCTTGGGTATATGAGTAGCCCAGTTCCAGGCTGACGGTGGCGCCGAAGCGGTCGGCGTTTTCCTCCTGCTGCCGGCCCCAGGCCGGCACCAGCATGTTCTTGCCCAGCGTATACGAAGCGATCACGCTGTCCACGGGGCTCCAGCCAGTGGCGCTGCCGGCCTTCCGAGCCAGCGCCACGCCCACGGCCGCCAGCGTCGCGACCTGGTCGCCCGCGGCATTGACCGATTCCATCTGGTGGTAGTCGAGGTAGATGTGGCCGAATTCATGGGACAGGATGGCGACGATCTCGTCCTCGGATTCCGCCGAGGCCAGCCAGCCCATGGACAGGTAGATGTTGCCCGCGCCGGTGCTGTAGGCTTCCAGCGCCGATGACGAGGTCACGTGGACCGCGCCCGGCCAGCCGGGCACGCCCGCGGCGTTCTTGATCCGGCCAAGCAGGCCGTTCAGGTAGGTTTCCATCTCCGGCATGGCGACCAGGCCCATGCCCTGGGCGCGCTGGTTGCGCGCGTCCAGGCTGGCGTCGGGCCATTGCCGGTCGGCGGGGGGCGGGGGCAGTTGGCCGGCCGTGACCGAAAAACCCTTGCCTCCGGGAAGCGTGGAGCAGGCGCTCAGCAGCAGCGCGCCGGAGACGGCGGCCATGCGCAGGATGTGGGAGGATCGCATGGGCGGCTCAGCGGCAGACGTTCTCGCCCGCACCCGCGGTCGAGCCGGTGGGCGGCGGCACGCCCTTGATCACCGGCCCGCATTGCGCGGCGGAACCGCGCGCGATGCGCACGTGCATGCTGTCCACCCAGTAGTCCTTGCCGTCGATCTTGACGTGGTAGAACTCATTGGCTTCTTCGAGCACGGGCCAGGGCATGCCCTGGCCGTCGGACTTGGCCGCGGGCGCGCCGCCGTCCGACTTGGCGTACAGCGGCACGGGCTTGAGGTTCAGGCCGACGATGGCGTCGGCCGCCGCCGCGCTTGCGCCAGTCAGCGCCAGGGCGGCCGCGGCCAGCGCGGTGATCAGGGAGGAGGGCTTGGGCATGCGTTTCTACTCCTGTTGCGGGCGGGTAGCCGATGGCTCCCGCTCGGGTGTCGGGGACGCCGGCGCGGAAGCGGCATCCGGTTTGCCAAAAAGAAAGGCGGTGGCGCGATTGGTCCAGCCGAGCCAGTGGGCGGCCAGGGCCATGATCGCCAGGTCGACGATGGGCAGGGTGCCCACGTTCAGCCAGCGCTGCGCAAGCAGCACGATGTACAGCACGATGAGCGAGGACAGGACGATGGCGGCAGCCTTGCGCAGCAGCAGCAACGTCGCGACGCAGAGCTTGGATGCCAGCCAGCGCGCCAGCCACAGGCGCGCGGCGCGGTCGCGCAGCAGGGCGGACAGGCGCCCGGCCTTGGCCTTCCAGCCGCCGCCAGTGTGCGCGGCGGGCGGCAGCGGCAGGGCGGGCGCGTCGGCAAACAGCCGCCATTCGGCGGGCGGGGCCAGCAGCCGGCCGCCCAGCCGCGTATTGCCGCGCAGCCATTGCGCCAGCCAATGCAGGAAATGGGCCAGCATGACGACGGGGATGCCCAGCAGCCACAGGACATTGGGCGGCCAGATCTCCCATTCGAGGGCGCGCTTGTAGTCGTCCTGATAGGTCAGCAGATTGTCGAGGGCCATGGCGTGCATGAATACGCCGGGAATGGCGTCATGCACCGGCGACAGCACGGTGTCGTTGAAACCGCTGAGCGCGGCGCCGATCATGACGTAGCGGCCCGTGAGCATGTCGGCCAGGCGGGCGCCGTCGGCATCCGGCGCGCGCAATTCGGACAGGGTCAGCGCGCGCGTGTACGGGCAGATGGGCTGGGCGGCGTTCGGGTCGCCCAGCAGGCTGCGCACATAGGACGGCAGCATTTCCACATAACCGCCGCGGGCCTGCCGGCATTCCATGCTGAAGCGGCGCTGGTCCAGGTTGTCGACGCCCCAGGTCAAGGCCATGGCGTCGCGGGTGGGCGTGATGGATACGCCGGCCGCGTCCTGGGCGATGGCCAGCGCCGCGCTGCGCGCATGTTCGCCCGACCAGAGCGGGTAGCTCCATACCAGCCGGTCCACCTTGCTGGGGGTGTAGCGCACGTCGACCATGGTGAAGCACGGCTTCTCGCCCGCGGGCGCCTCCAGGCCCGAACGCAGGCGCAGGTCGCCCTGCGCATCGGGCAGCGCGGCCAGAAACACCGGGATGTTGGCGTCGCGCAGTTCGCACAGGGCGGCGGCCAGCTCGGGCAGGGTCGGGTCGTCGCGCTCGCGCCCGAAGGTGATGTCCAGGAAGATGGCCTTGGGCTTGTGGATCAGGCCGATGTTGCGCAGCCAGCGCGCATGGGTCCGGTAAGGCACGGGCCAGGCGCCTTTCTGCTGGTCCAGGGAATCGTCGTCGATCAGGACGACCGTGGTGTCGTTGCGGCGCGCAATGTCGTAATGCCCCCCGACCAGCCGGGCCTGGAGCCGGGCCGCCGCATAGGTGAGCAGGTCGGAACTGGGGGTGAGCCGGGGCGTCGCCCACAGCATCACGATCGCCACGATGGCCGCCACGATCAGCGACCGGCCATAGGAAAGCTCGACTTTCTCGGAGGAGTGGTTGGCGTCTGCCACGTAGCGGGGGAGCTGGGTTGCAACCGCCTGACGGGCCTGGCGGCCGTAGGCGCTGAGTCACCCGCAATAGTACCCCAATTAATACAAATATTTACGTTATGACATTAAATGGCATGCTGCATTTCCAGATGCTTCAGGCGGCGCTCTGCCGCGCTTGGATGCGATTCACGGATGCTTGGTACACTATCGGGTTTCTCCGCATGCGTCCCCGGACGCCAAAAGACTCAAACATACCGTGATCTCCACCGCCAATCTCACCATCCAGTTCGGTCCCAAACCCCTTTTCGAGAACGTCAGCGTCAAGTTCGGGGAAGGCAACCGCTACGGGTTGATCGGGGCCAATGGTTCCGGCAAGTCGACCTTCATGAAGATCATCGGCGGCGACCTGGAACCCTCGGCGGGCAACGTGTCGCTGGAGCCGGGCGTGCGCCTGGGCAAGCTGCGCCAGGATCAGTTCGCGTTTGAAGACCTGCGCGTGCTGGATGTGGTCATGATGGGCCACACCGAGATGTGGGCCGCCATGTCCGAGCGCGACGCCATCTACGCCAATCCGGAAGCGACCGAAGACGACTACATGCGCGCGGCCGACCTGGAGGCCAAGTTCGCCGAGTACGACGGCTACACCGCCGAAGCCCGCGCCGGTGAACTGCTGCTGGGCCTGGAAATCGCCGTCGACCAGCACAACCTGCCCATGCGCGAAGTGGCGCCGGGCTGGAAGCTGCGCGTGCTGCTGGCGCAGGCCCTGTTCTCGAACCCGGACGTGCTGCTGCTGGACGAACCGACCAACAACCTGGACATCAATACCATCCGTTGGCTGGAAAACGTGCTCAACAGCTACCAGAGCACGATGATCATCATCAGCCACGACCGCCACTTCCTGAACCAGGTGTGCACGCACATGGCCGACGTGGACTACGGCGAGATCCGCATTTATCCGGGCAACTACGACGACTACATGCTGGCCTCGACCCAGGCCCGCGAGCGCCTGGTGGCCAACAACGCCAAGGCCAAGGAACGCGTCGCCGAATTGCAGGACTTCGTGCGCCGCTTCGCCGCCAACAAGTCCAAGTCGCGCCAGGCCACCTCGCGCCTGAAGCAGATCGACCGCATCAAGGCCGACCAGGTCGTGGTCAAGCCCTCGTCGCGCCAGAACCCGTACATCCGCTTCGAGCAGAACAAGGTCATGCACCGCCTGGCGGTCACCGTCGAAAACCTGTCCAAGGCCTACGACGCGCCCGTCATCCGCAAGTTCTCGGCCATGGTCGACGCGGGCGAGAAGATCGCCATCATCGGCGCCAACGGCGTGGGTAAGACGACCCTGCTGCGCCTGCTGGCAACCGATCTGCAGCCGGATTCGGGCGAAGTGAAGTGGTCCGAAAACGCCGACCTGGGCTACATGGCGCAGGACGTCTCCGACCAGTTCCTGCAGACCGACATCAACCTGCTGGACTGGATGGGCGACCATCGCCAGCCGGGCGACGACGACCAGTCGATCCGCTCCGTGCTGGGCCGCCTGCTGTTCTCGGCGGATGACCTGCCCAAGGCGCCCAAGGTGCTGTCCGGCGGCGAAAAGAACCGCATGACCTTCGGCCGCCTGATGCTGGGCCGGCACAACGTCATGCTGCTCGACGAACCCACCAACCACCTGGACATGGAATCGATCGAGTCGCTGCAGTTCGCGCTGGAAAAGTACGAAGGCACGCTGGTGTTCGTGTCGCACGACCGCGAGTTCGTGTCCGGCCTGGCCACCCGCGTGATCGAGATCCTGCCCTCGGGCGAGATCGTCGACTACCGCGGCGGCTACGACGACTACCTGAGCTCGCGCGGCATCGACGGCTGAGGCCGGCGCAGACCGCGGCCGGAAGACCCTGGCCGCGGTTCCGCATCCGCCTTACATGCCTATGGTCATGCCGCCATTGGCATAGAGGTGCTGTCCCGTCATGTACGAGGCGGCATCCGACAGCAGGAAGCACACCGGCCACGCCACCTCCCCAGGCTGGCCAAAGCGGCCCAGCGGGATCTGCGACAGGTAGGTGTCGCGGAACTTGTCCCCCCGTATGGTCTCCGTCATGGGCGTTTCCACCACGCCGAAGCCGATGGTGTTGACGCGTATCCCATACTTGCCCCATTCGCGCGCCGCGCTCATCGTCAGGCCCAGCACGCCCGACTTGGCCGCGGCGTAGTTGATCTGGCCTATGGTGCCGCGGCGGCCCGCGTCCGAGGTGATGTTGACGATGGAGCCGCCCGGCTTGCCCGTTTCGCGCGCCGCCGCCAGCATGTGGCGGCCGACGGCCTGCAGGAACTGGAAGGATCCGGTCAGGTGCACGTCGATCACCTTTTGCCAGGCTTCCTGGGTCATTTTTTCTATCATTGCAGTGCGCGTGACGCCCGCGTTGTTTACCAGGCCGTCGACCGCGCCGTAATGCTGCGCCGCGCGCTCGACCGCCAAGGCCGCGAATGCCGGGTCCGACACGTCGCCGGCCAGGGTCAGCAGCTGGCCTTGCGGCGCCTCGCGCTCAAACGCGGCGAGCGCGTCGGCGTTCATGTCGACGGCGGTCACGCGCGCGCCCAATTGCATGGCCAATTCGCTGATGGCGCGCCCTATGCCCTGGGCGGCGCCCGTTACGATGATGCTGCGCTGGTCCAGCAGAAAAGCAGTTCGGTTCATGGTTTTCCTTGTGGAGTTCAAAGCGTTTCGGCCGTGCCCAGGATCAGCGTGGCCTGGCTGGAGAGTTCGCCGCCGTTGCCGTGCGCCAGCGCCAGGCTGGCTCCCGGCACCTGGCGCGCGCCGCCCAGGCCGGCCAGCTGCACGTAGGCTTCGACCATGGTGAACAGGCCGTACATGCCGGGATGCACGCAGGACAGGCCGCCGCCGTTGGTATTGACGGGCAGCTCGCCGCCCGGCGCGATGCGGCCGCCTTCGACGAAGGCCGCGCCTTCGCCCTTGGCGCAGAAGCCCAGGTCCTCGAGGAACAGGATGGGGTTGATGGTGAAGGCGTCGTACAGCTCCAGTACATCGATGTCCTGCGGACGCACGCCGGCCTGGGCGAAGGCGCGCGCGCCGCTGCGCGTGGCGGCCGTTACCGTCAGGTCGGGCATGTTGGTGATCTCGCGGTGGTCGGTGGCCGCGGCCGCGCCCAGCAGGTAGGCCGGCCGGGCGCAGTGGTCGCGGGCCCGGTCGGCGCGGGTCATCACCACGGCGGCGGCGCCGTCGGTGACCAGGCAGCAGTCGCGCACGCTCAAGGGTTCGGCCACCATGCGGGCCGACAGGTACTGCGCCATGTCCAGGGGTTCGCGCATGTAGGCTTCGGGATTGAGCATGGCCCATTGGCGGGCGGCAATGGCCACCGCGCCCAGCTGTTCGCGCTTCAGGCCGTATTGGTGGGCGTAGCGCGAAGCCGCCAGCGCATACGCGCCCACCGGACGCGCCAGCCGGTAGGGCGCTTCGTTGGGGGCAGGGCGCATGGAGCTCACCAGCTTGCCCGCGCCGCTGCGCTGATTGCTGCCGTAGGCGATCAGCGCCACGTCGCATTGCCCCGCTTCCAGGGCCAGCGCGGCCCACATGGCGTGCGTCAGGAAAGACGATCCGCCGGTGCGGTTGTTCTCGGTCAGGCGAGGCGAGATGCCCAGGTATTCGGCAAAGCCCAGGCCGGACATGAAGTCATCGGGCAGGCCAATGAAGAGGCCATCGACCTGGTCCGGGCGCAGCCCCGCCTGGTCCAGGGCCGCAAGACTGGCCTGGACCGCCAGGTCCATCGAACTCATGCCCGGGGTCTGGCCGATGCCATAGGTGGCGGCGGCGACGATGGCGGACTTGCCGCGCGGGAAACGGTCTTGGGTCATGCTTGCTCCGCCACGGGTTCGAACACCAGCACGCCGCATCCGGCCTCCTGGACGACGCGGGCGCGCACCCGGGCGCCGACGCGCACCTCCTGCGCCGGAATGTCGTCCACCCGCGACATCAGCCGCGGCCCTTCGTCCAGGTCTACCAGCACCACGCCGTAGGGCGCTTCGGGCGGCCGGGGATGGATGACGGTGGCGGCGTAGATGCGCCCCAGGCCGCTCGGGGCGGCCCATTCCAGATCGCGCGAGCCGCTGCGCGGCGCGGCCACGCGTGGATAGAAGAAAAATTCGCCGCTGGCGCGGTCGCGCTGCAGCATGAAACGGCCTTCATTCAGATAGGCCTCGTAGCGGGCCTGCGGGCCCGGTTCGGCGGTTTGGGTTGGCGTGGGCATGTCGTTCAGTCCCATTTGTAGGCGGGGGGCAGTTTTTCCACGAAACGCCGGGCGGCTTCGCGGTGGAAGGCGCTGTCGCGGCAGATGGCCTGGGCCATGGCTTCCTGCGTGTAGATGTCTTCGCGGCTGGACTCGAAGGTCCGGTTCATGATGGTCTTGGCCAGGCCCAGCGCCTGCGTCGGAGCGTTGTGAAAGCGTTCGGCCATGGCCAGCGCCTGTTCCAGCGGATCGCCGTCGCAAAGCGCTTGCACCAGTCCCAGTTCCAGCGCTTCCTCGGCGTCGCAGACCCGGGCCGTGAACACCAGCTCCTTGGCGCGCGCCAGGCCGACGGCGCGCGGCAACAGATACATGCCCAGCATGTCGGGCACATAGCCGAGGCGGGCGAACACCGCGCAGAAAGTGGCGCCGCGCCGCGCGATGGCGTAGTCCGCGCATAGCGCCAGCGACAGGCCGGCGCCGAAAGCCACGCCCTCCACCGCGCTGATGACGGGTTTTTCCAGGTCCACCAACGCGTCGTACCACTGGTGGATCTTGCGGATGCGAGCGCGCCCCTCGAAGGCGTCCAGGCCCTGGGCGTGCGCCTGCGCGATGGACTTGATGTCGCCGCCGGCGCAGAAATGCCCGCCCGATCCCGTCAGGACGACGGCCTTGATGCCGTCATCCTCGCGCAGTTCCGGGAGGGCGCGCGCGAACGCCTCGCGCATTTCCAGGCTGAGCGCGTTGCGCTGGTCGGGGCGGTCCATGGCCAGCACGGCGGTGGCGCCGTGGCGGGTGATCTTCAGTGTCATGCCTGCTCCTTGCCTGTGTGATAGGCGATCTGCGTGAGCCAGCGCGCAACCAGCGCGGGCCTTTGCTCGCCGTCGATATCGATGCGCACGTCCCACGCCAGCCGGGCCTGGCCGTCCGGCAGTTCGTCGACGGAAGTCAGCGCAAACGCGCCGCGCACGCGAGCGCCGGCCTTGACCGCCTGGGTGAAGCGCACGCGGTCAAAACCGTAGTTCACCGCCAGCCTGCGGTTCGGAAAGCGCATCGCCGACGCATACAGGCTGGGCAGCAGCGAGAGCGTCAGCAAGCCGTGGGCGATGGCCGCGCCGTAGGGCGATTCGGCCTGCGCGCGCTGCGGGTCCATATGGATCCACTGCGTGTCGCCGGTGGCCAGGCCGAAGCGGTTGATGGTGTCCTGGTCGACCGTCTGCCAGGGAGTCAGCGCGGGAGGCTGTCCGGAGAAGGCGCGCAGCGCCTCGATGGAGTCCAAGGTGATCATGGCGGCCTCTTTACTGGGCCTTCAGGCCCAGGTCGCGGGCGACCGGCAGCCAGCGGTCGCGCTCGGCCTGGACGAAGGCGGCGAACACCTGGGCGTTGCCCGGCATGGCCACCGCTCCAATACTGGTGAGCTTGCGCTGCAGTTCCGGCTGCGCGAGCGCCTGGTTGACGCCGCGGTTCATCTGGTCGACCACGGCGGCCTGCGTGCCGGCGGGCGCAACCAGGCCGAACCAGGCGCTGGCATCGATGCCGGGATAGCCCAGTTCGCTGGCGGTGGGCACGTCGGGCAGGCCGGCGAAGCGCTTGTCGTCGAGCACGGCGAAGGGGCGGATCTTGCCAGCCTGCGCCTGCGTCATGCTGGAGGGCAGGGCGTCGAACATCATGTCGGTGCTGCTGCCCATCAGGCCGACGATGGCGGGCGCGCTGCCCTGGTACGGCACGTGCGTGACCTGGAAGCCCAACTTGCTGACGGCGTATTCGCCGGCAAGATAGGTGATATTGCCGGTGCCGGCGGAGCCCATGGTCAGCTTGCCGGGGGATTGCTTGCCCAGGGCTATCAAGGCCTTGACGTCGCGCGCCGGCAGGTCATGACGGACCACCAGCAAGAGCGGCGATTTGGCCATGCCCGAGACCGGGACGAAGTCCTTGGCCGGGTCGTAGGTCATCTTCGCGTAGAGCGCCTGGTTCACCACCAGCGGGGCGTTGGAGCCGACGAAGAAGGTCTTGCCGTCGGGCTTGGCGCGGGCGACGTAATCGGCGGCGATCATGCCGGCCGCGCCGGGCTTGTTCTCCACGATGATGGTCGCGCCGCCGCCCTTGCTCATTTCTTGCGCCACCAGGCGCGCGATCTGGTCGGCGGCGCCGCCCGGCGGGTAAGGCACGATGAAGCGGACGGGCGCATCCTGGGCCGATGCGGGGGCGGCCACAAGGGCAGCCAGGGTCAAGGCGCCGCAGACTGCGGCGGTGGTGATGCGCATGGTGGTGTCTCCTGGGTTGTTGTCGTGGCCGCCTGCCCGGCGGCTGGGTCAGATGATTCCGCGGCCTTTCAGCTCCGCGATGCGGGTCTGGTCCAGGCCTAGCCGTTCGCTTAGCACGTCGTCGGTGTGCTGGCCCAGGGTGGGGGCGGCGCGGCCGTAGCGGATGGGCGTGTCGCGCATGCGGATGGGATTGGCCACGGCCGGGGTGTCCACGCCGGCGGCATGGGGCAGCGACAGCTGCATGCCGCGATGGCGCACGTGCGGATCCTGGAATACCTGTTCGATGTTGTAGATGGGCCCGCAGGGCACGTTCGCCGCCTGCAGTATCTGCACCCATTCCTGCATGGTGCGCGCCAGCATCGCCTCGGCGATCGGGGGTATCAGCGTGTCGCGGTTCCGGTTGCGCCCGCCGGCCGTGGCGTAGCGTTCGTCGGCGGCCAGGTCGGCACGGCCGATGGCGCCGCAGAGAGCGCGGTACTGGCCGTCGTTGCCGACCGCGACGATGACCGAGCCTTCCTTGCAGGCGAACACCTGGTACGGAACCATGTTGGAATGGGCATTGCCCATGCGCTGGGGCACCCGCCCGGACAGGAAATAATTGATGGCCTGGTAGGACGAGATCGTGATCACGCAGTCCAGCAGCGACATGTCGATGTACTGCCCGACGCCGCTGACGTGGCGGTGCTCGACCGCGGCAAGAATCGCCGTGCTGGCGTAGACGCCGGTCAGCAGATCCGTGATGGCGATGCCGGATTTCATCGGCTCGCCGGCGGGGTCGCCGGTGATGCTCATCAGCCCACCCATGCCCTGGAACACGAAGTCGTAACCCGGTAGCGGCGCGTAGGGTCCGTCCTGGCCGAAGCCGGTGATCGAGCAATAGATTAGGCGCGGATTGATGGCGCGCAGGCTGTCGTAGTCCAGTCCATAGCGCGCCAGCGTGCCGACCTTGTAGTTCTCGACCAGCACGTCGGAGTCCTTCGCCAGTTCCGCGATGAGCGCCTGGCCTTCGGGCGTGGCGATGTCCACGGTAATGGACCGCTTGCCGCGATTGGCGCTCAGGAAGTAGGACGAGTCCCGGGTCTCCGCGCCGTCGGCGCCGGTCAGGAATGGAGGCCCCCAGCCGCGCGTGTCGTCGCCGTGCGCGGGGCGCTCCACCTTGATGACGTCCGCGCCCATGTCGGCCAGCGTCTGCGTCGCCCATGGGCCGGCCAGTACGCGCGTCAGGTCCAGGATCTTCAGATGGGATAGCGCGCCGCGCGGTTGCGCGGCGGCGGTGTTGTCTCGCTCCATGTCGCTCCGATCGGGGTGGGCCCCGTTATGTCTGGGATCCACCTTAATGACCGGAGGGGCGTGGGTCCAATATCGTTTTGCGCGTTATCGATTCGAATTGAGTATCGACGGCGGAATCAGGGCGGCCGTTCAGCGGTTGTAGCCAGTCGCGGCAGAATGCCGTGGATGGGTTCTTTATTACGAAAAGAAGTTAAGACATTCAATATTGATAGTTTGGATTCATATAACGAATTGTTAGATTGGAGGCTCGTTTTTGGCCCGCCACGATACGTTCCATGAATCTGACCTTCGACCATGTCCACAAGCACTTCGGCGAACTGCCGGTGGTGGACGGCTTTACCAGCGAAATCAAGACCGGTGAACTGGTCGCCCTGGTAGGCCCGTCGGGCTGCGGCAAGTCGACCTTGCTGCATCTGGCGGCCGGCCTGGAAAAGCCCACCGAAGGCAGCGTCCTGGCCGACGGCAAGGCGGTCGCCGGCCCCCATCCCAGCCGTACCCTGGTGTTCCAGGAGCACGCGCTGTACCCCTGGCTGACGCTGGAGGACAACGTGGCGCTGGCGCTGGAATTCCAGAACACGTCCAAATCCCGCGCCCGCGAAGCCGCGCGCCAGTGGTTGGCGCGCGTCAGCCTGGCCGGCTTCGAACACTATTACCCCCATCAGGTGTCCGGCGGCATGCGCCAACGCGCCGCCCTGGCGCGGGCCTTCATCGCGCAGCCGCAGACCATGCTGATGGACGAGCCCTTCGGCGCGCTGGACGCGCTGACCCGCCTGAGCCTGCAGGATGTGCTGCGCCAGCTCATCGCCCAGGAAAAGCCCACCGTGCTGCTGGTGACCCACGACGTGGACGAGGCCTTGTTCCTGGCCGACCGCATCATCGTCTTCAGCCCGCGCCCGGCCCGCGTGCTGCGCGAGTTCAATCTCGCGCACCGCGAAAAGACCCATGACCTGTCCGGCCTGGCGGCCGAGAAGCGCGAGATCCTGCGCCTGCTCGGCATCGCGGTGGACGGTTCCGGCGAACACGCCGACCTGGCCCTGGCGGCCTGACCCCCCGGATCTCTGGATTCTTGCTGGCGGCGCGTGCGCGCCGGCCGGCTCTGCATACCTTGGAGCACTTCCCATGAAACTGAAGCAATGGCTGTCCCTGCCGCTGGCCGCGGCGCTGCTGGCGGCGGCCCCCGCGATGGCGGCCGAGAAATTCCGCGTGGGCTATCTGCGCGTGATGGATGATGCGCAAGCCATCGTCGCGCAAGAGGGCGGCTATTACAAAAAGGCCGGCCTGGATTCCGAACTGATCGAGTTCAAGTCGGGTACCGACCTGATCAAGGCGATTGTCGGCGGCCAGCTGGACATTGGCGTGCTGGGCTTCACCAACGCGGTGGCCTGGGCTTCCAAGGGCGCGGACCTGAAGGTGGTGGGCGGCGCGCAGCAGGGCTACCACTCGCTGATCGTGCGTGAAGACTCCGGCATCAAGGACATCGCGGGGCTGAAGGGCAAGACCCTGGCTTCCCAGGCCGAAGGCAGCACCGCCGACGTGGTCCTGAAGGGCGTAGTGCTCAAGCAGGGCAACCTGGGCGCGGACGACGTCAACGTCATGGGCGTAAGCCCGGCCGTGGCGGTCCAGTCGCTGGTGGGCAAGCGCGTGGACGCGGCCTTCCTGTTCGAACCCTACGACCGCATTGCGCAGCTGGTGGCGCCGGTCAAGCAGATCTATGAAGTCGGTCAGGCCTGGCCGTTCCCGTGCATGGTGGTGATCACCTCCGGCGAAACGCTGGCCAAGCGCAAGGACGACGTCTGGAAGGCGCTGGATGCGCAGAACCAGGCCATCCAGCTGCTGCAGAAGGAACCCGCGCAGGCTTCCAAGCTGATCGCGTCGTACTTCATCGCCGAGCCCACCTTGAAGACTTTGACCCGTGGCGAGCTGCCGCGCGAAACCGTCATTGCCGAGGCCATCGGCACGCAGGTCTTCACGCCCAAGCTGACCGACAAGGACACCCGCCGCATGCAGGAAATCGCCGACATCCTGCAGGCCCAGGGTTCGCTGAAGACCCGCGACGGCAAGCCGTATGACGTCTCCAGCATCGTCGACCTGTCCTGGCAAGGGGCTCGCAAGCTTTGAGCGCATCTACCCGAGTCACCGGCGCCCGCAAACACTTCGCGGGCGTTCTGGGCGTGTTGTTCATCCTGGCCTTGTGGCAACTGGCGGCGTTCGCGCTGCCGGACTTCCTGATGCCGGGCGTGCCCGCCGTGGTCGAGCGCTTGGTCGAAGACCTGGGCAAGCAGTCCTTCCACCAGAGCCTCTTGGGCACGCTGGGACGGCTGGGTGCGGGCTACGGCCTGGCGCTGGCGGCCGGCATCGGCTTCGGCCTGGTGGCGGCGGTGCTGTTCTTCTTTCGCGAAGTGCTGCGCAGCGCCATCGTCATCCTGCAGTCGATTCCGTCGATCGCCTGGGTGCCGCTGTTCCTGATCGTGATGGGCTTCGGCAATACGCCGATCATCGTGGTGGTGGCGCTGTCGGCTTTCTTCCCGGCCGCGCTCAGCGTCATGAACGCCACCGAATCCGTGCAGCGCGTGCACGTGTCGGCGGCGCGCGTGATGGGCGCCACGCGCTGGGGGCTGGTCAAGCGGGTCTACCTGCCGGCCGTCATGCCCGAGCTCATCACCGGCGCGCAGCTCGCCTTCGGCAATGCCTGGCGCGCGCTGATCTCGGCGGAAATGCTGATCGGCTTCGGCAAGGGGCTGGGCCGTTCGCTGGCCTATTCTGGCGAAATCGCCGACATGACCGGCGTCATGACCAACATCCTGGTCATTGCCGTGCTGGCCGCGCTGATCGATCAGTTCGTGCTTGAAAACCTCAAGCACCGCCTGCTGCGCTATCAGTACGTTTAAGGGCGACAGGAGTCCCGCATGATCGGCCGCATCCGTCTGTTGGTCCTCGGCGCTTTCCTGGTTGCATCGGGTTTCGCACAGGCGCAGTCCGACGCCTTCGCGGCGGCTCGGGCGCGCGGCGAGCTGGTGGTGGGCGTGCCTTACCTGGCGCCGCCGCCTGCGGCCGGCGCCAAGATCCGCACGCCGGACGGCCTGGACGCGGCAATGACGGACAGAGTGGGGCAGAGCCTCGGACTGCCGGTGCGCCTGGTGCAATTGTCGCAGGAGCAGGCCGCTGCCGCGCTGGCGGCGGGACAGGTCGATCTGGCCCTGGCCGACGGCGAGTCGGGCCAACCGGACACCGTCGCGACGCAAGCCACGGGCTATGCCGCGCGTCCCAAGGCCGTGATCCGCAGCGATACCAGCCTGCGCCGGCCCGCCGACGTGCGCGGCCGCAGCGTCTGCATGGCCGAGGCCGCAACCGCTTCCCGCGCCCTGGCCGAAAGCTGGGGCGCCGTGGTGCGCACCTACCGCGTGCCGTCCGATGCGCTGGTCGCCGTGCGCGAAGGCAGCTGCGACATCGGCCTGGTCGACGACGCGGTCTGGGAGCCGCTGGTGCGCTTTCCGGAATGGAAGAAGTTCTCCTCGACGCTGGCGGCCGATGGCGCCCGGCGCGAACGCGTGTGGCTGCTGCCGGCCTCCGACTCCGCCAGCCGCAACTGGCTGAGCCAGGAAATGCGCGCCTGGGATCGCGCGGGCGCCTGGAAGGCCATGACCGCGAAGTGGGCGCGCGATGTGGCCTTCGACGTGTACCTCGATCAGGAAGTCCCTGACTGCCACGGCTAGGGGCTGCCGGCACATACAATGCCGGTCATGACGCACACGCTGACCGCCCCTTGCACCTACCAGGAAGACATCAAGAAAAGCCGCTTCGTCGCGTATGCCGCACCTGTGTCCGGCGTGGACGAAGCCATGCGCTTCTTTGCCCAGCACAGCGACGCGGAAGCGACCCACAACTGCTGGGCCTACCGCATCGGCCAGGAATACCGCTTCAATGACGACGGCGAACCGGGAGGCACGGCTGGCCGTCCCATCCTGCAAGCCATTGAGGGCCAGGACATGGATCGCGTGGCGGTGCTGGTAGTGCGCTGGTACGGGGGCATCAAGCTCGGCGCAGGCGGACTGGTGCGCGCCTACGGGGGCTGCGCGGCCAACTGCCTGCGGCTTGGGGACCGGACCGAGATCGTGGATCTTGCAACCGTCGCCTGCGCTTGCGGCTTTGGCGAACTGGCGTTGCTGAAGTCGCGCCTGGCTCAGGCGGGCGCGGCCATCCTGCAAGAAAATTTCAACGAAGAAGGGGTGGCGCTACGGTTCACGGTGCCGCGCGCAGCGGTGGCGGACCTGGAAGTGACCGCCGCCAACATCACGCGCGGCCGTGCGGCCTGGGAAGTCGAGTCCTGATCCCAGGGGGCACGGCCAGCGTAGCGTTTTCAGGCGTCCTGTCCGTTCTGGGCAGCCGCGATTTCCTGATGGACCTTTTCCATGTCCACTTCCTTGATCTTGGCGAGCAGCTCATTGAGCTGGCCGCCCGACAGGGCGCCCGGTTGCGAGAACAGCAGGACCTTCTCGCGGAAGACCATCAGGGTCGGGATCGAGCGGATGCCCAGTGCGCCGGCCAGTTCCTGTTCCACGTCGGTATTGACCTTGGCGAAGGTGACGTCGGGATGCTCGGTGGCGGCCTGCTCGAAGACCGGCGCGAAACCGCGGCAGGGGCCGCACCACGGCGCCCAGAAATCGACGATCAGCGTACCGTCGGGGGTGATGGCTTCCTGGAAGCTGTCTTTGGTGAGTTCAACAATACTCATTTTGAATCCTTGCCGGCGAGCGGCGTAAAAAGCGGTCTCAGAGGCCCGGGGTATGCCCGTCCCGGACCCGATGGGGCGTTGCGGCGGCGTTCGGTGCTTTAGAACGATAGTAGAGCGGGTAATGGCCGCGTCGCAATGGTTGGCGCCAGGGGCGCGGGCTGCGGCCCTCAGGCCGCGGTGCTTGCCGGGGCGCCGTTTTTCAACGACGCGACGATCTCGAAGGACCGCAGGCGGTCGGCGATATCGTAGAAATCCGAGACGATCATGACTTCGTCGGCCTCGGTCTCGGCGACCAGCGCTTCCAGTTCGCGCCGGACGGTATCCGGGCCGCCCACGATCGCGGCGCCCAGTCTTTGATGGACTGCCTCGCGCTCCCATTCGTTCCACAGGCCGTCCATGCTGTCCACGGGCGGCTGCAGCTGCAGGCGGTTGCCGCGCACCAGCGACAGGAATTTCAGCTGCTGGGTGGTGGCCTGGCGCCTGGCGGCCTCATCGGTTTCGGCGGCCACGACCGGCACGCCTATCATGGCGTAGGGCCGCGCCAGCGTTGCCGACGGCTTGAACAAATGGCGGTACAGGCGCATGGCGGCCATGCCTTCAGGCGAGAAATGCCCCGCGAAGGAGAAGGGCAGCCCCAGCTCCGCGGCGAGCCGCGCGCTGAAATCGCTGGAACCCAGCAGCCAGATCGGAATGTCCAGGCCTTCGCCGGGAATCGCGCGCACCGGTTGCCCGGGGCGCGAAGGCGCCAGGAAGCCGCGCAATTCTTCGACCAGCGCAGGGAATTCCAAGCCGCTGCGCGGACCGCGGCGCAAGGCGTGCTGCGTGGCGCCGTCGCTGCCGGGTGCGCGGCCCAGACCCAGGTCGATGCGGCCAGGGTAAAGCGTTTCCAGCGTGCCGAACTGCTCGGCGATGATCAGCGGAGCATGGTTGGGCAGCATGACGCCGCCCGAGCCCACGCGCAGGGTGCTGGTGTGCGAGGCCACGTGGCCGATCAGCACCGCCGTGGCGCTGCTGGCCACGCCGTTGATGTTGTGGTGTTCGGCCAGCCAGAAGCGTTTGTAGCCCAGGCGTTCCACGTGCTGCGCGACCGCAACCGTGTTGCGGAAGGCGTCAGCCGCGTCGCGGCCCTGCACAATCGGGGCCAGGTCCAGTACGGAAAAAGGGATGCGTGCCAGGCTGCTCATGCGGAAACCTCCGTGTACACGGTGGAACAGGACAGCGGGGCGGAAACAAAGCGGGTAAGGCGCAAGGCGGACTCCATATGCCGTTATACATGGGGAGTGTATCGGTGAAATCAAGCGGACCCGCCAGCAACCTTATGGTGCGGCGGGTTGATTGATTTCCGCTATTCCTGCGATTGGCCCGCTCTGTAGGGCGGCTTTGGCGGCCTGGCCTAGCCTGGGAAGAAGGCGTAGCGGATCACGAACAGCGCGGCGACCAGCCAGGTCGCGGGATGCACGTCGCGGATCTTGCCGGTGGCCGTCTTCAGCACCACGTAGCTGATGAAGCCGAAGGCGATGCCGTTGGCGATCGAGTACGTGAACGGCATGACCAGCGCGGTCAGCGCTGCCGGCGTGGCTTCGCAGACGTCGTTCCAGTCGATGTCGATCAGTTCGCGCATCATCAGGCCGGCCACGTAGAGCAGGGCGGGCGCGGTGGCGTAGGCCGGCACGGCGCCGGCCAGCGGCGAAATGAACAGCGCAGCCAGGAACAGCACCGCGACGACCAGGGCGGTCATGCCGGTACGGCCGCCGGCCTGCACGCCCGAGGCGCTTTCCACGTAGGCGGTGGTGCTGCTGGTGCCCAGCATCGAACCGGCCACGATGGCGCTGCTGTCGGCAAAGAGCGCGCGGCCCAGGCGGTTGGGGCGGTTCTCGGGCATCAGGCCCGCGCGCTTGGCCACGCCCACCAGCGTGCCGGTGGCGTCGAACACTTCGACCAGCACGAACACCAGGATCACGTGCACGAAGCCGCTGTGCAGCGCGCCCAGGATGTCCAGCTTCATCAGCGTGGGCGCCAGGCTGGGCGGGGCGGCGAAGATGCCCTTGAATTCGTTGTAGCCCAGCGCCATCGACAGCACCGTGACCACCAGGATGCCGATCAGGATCGCGCCGCGCACGCGCAGCGCATCCAGCGCGGCGATGATGAAAAAGCCCAGGATGGCGAACAGCGGGCCCGGCTGGGTCAGGTCGCCCAGCGTGACCTTGGTGGCGGGATGCGCGACCACGATGTTGGCGCTGGATAGCGCGATAATGGCAAGGAACAGCCCGATGCCGGCGGCGATGGCGCTGCGCAGCGAATGCGGAATGCCCTTGACCAGCCAGACCCGGATGCCCGAGAACGTCAGGAACAGGAAGATCACGCCCGAGATGAACACGGCGCCCAGCGCCTGCTCCCAGGTGTAGCCCATGGTCTTGACCACGGTGAATGCGAAGAAGGCGTTCAGGCCCATGCCCGGCGCCATGCCGATCGGCCAGTTGGCGATCAGCGCCATCACCAGCGAGCCCAGCGCGGCGGCCAGGCAGGTGGCGACGAACACGGCATCGCGGTCCATGCCCGTCGACGACAGGATGTCCGGATTGACGAAGATGATGTACGACATCGTCAGGAAGGTCGTCAGGCCGGCGACCAGTTCCGTACGCGCTGTCGTGCCGTGTTCACGCAGCTTGAATAGCTTCTCGAGCATTCGAGTCCCCAATGTGTTTGCAGGATTGCGGGTTGTTGTGGGCGGGCCGGGTTGCCCGCCGGTTTTTCATGAAAGGGCGTATTTTCGCATCAGTTGTAAACTCTGCCGCCATGATTATTCTCGGCTTTGAAAGCTCCTGCGACGAAACCGGCGTCGCAGCCGTCTGTACGGAACGGGGCCTGCTCGCGCACGCGCTGCATACCCAGATCGCCATGCACCAGGAATACGGGGGCGTGGTGCCGGAACTCGCCTCGCGCGACCATATCCGCCGCGTCGTGCCGCTGACCCGCCAGGTCCTCGAAGACGCGGGCCTGCAAATGTCGGATGTCGGCGCCGTGGCCTATACGGCCGGCCCCGGCCTGGCCGGCGCCTTGCTGGTGGGCGCCAGCGTCGCGCAGTCATTCGCCTGGTCGCGCCATCTGCCCGCCATCGGCATCCATCACCTGGAAGGCCATCTGCTGTCGCCGATGCTGGCGGATCCGCGACCGGAATTTCCCTTCGTGGCCTTGCTGGTGTCCGGCGGACACACGCAGCTGATGCGCGTGGACGGGGTGGGGCGCTATGAATTGCTGGGCGAAACGCTGGACGACGCCGCGGGCGAGGCCTTCGACAAGTCCGCCAAGCTGATGGGCCTGGGCTATCCGGGCGGGCCGGCGCTGTCCCGGCTGGCTGCCAGCGGCGATGCTGCGCGTTTCGATCTGCCGCGCCCGATGCTGCACAGCGGCGACCTGGATTTCAGTTTCAGTGGCCTGAAGACGGCGGTGCTGACCCGCGTCAAGGCCGCCGAGGCCGCGGGCGGTCTGGACGAACAGACCCGCGCCGACCTGGCCGCGGCCACGCAGGCCGCGATCGTGGAAGTGCTGGCGGCCAAGGCCATCAAGGCGCTGAAGCAGACCGGCCTGAAGCGCCTGGTGGTGGCCGGGGGCGTGGGCGCCAACCAGCTGCTGCGCGCCAAGCTGGACGCGGCGCTCAAGCCGCTCAAGGCGCGCGCCTATTTCCCGCCTCTGGAACTGTGCACCGACAACGGCGCCATGATCGCCTTTGCGGCCGCCGAGCGGGTCAAGGCGGGCCTGGCGACCCTGGATCCGGACGCGCACAGCTTCACTGTGAAGCCGCGCTGGGACCTGGCCGACATCGCCTGAAAATGAAAAGGGCGGCCTTGCCGGCCGCCCCGAAGCGCATTCGTTTCGCGCTTATTTCTTCTTGCCGCCGCCGATGCGGCTTTCCGTGCCCTGGACCAGGCGCGTGATATTGGCGCGGTGGCGGTAGAACAACAGCACGCCGATGGCCGCCAGCGCCACGCCCATGGACGGCTGCGCATACCAGGCCAGGCCGGAGCCGAACACGTAGTAGACAGGGGCGAAGAAGGCCGCCACCAGCGAAGCCAGGGACGAATAGCGGAAGAATACCGCGACGATGAGCCAGGTGGCCGCCGTGGCGACCGCCAGCCAGGGCTGGATCGCCACCAACACGCCCAGCGCGGTGGCCACGCCCTTGCCGCCCTTGAAGCGCAGGAATATCGGGTACAGATGGCCCAGGAAGGCGGCCAGCGCCACCAGCGCCAGCGCGACGGGGGAGATCCCGGGAGCCAGCTTTTCGGCCAGCCAGATTGCGAACCATCCCTTGGCGGCGTCGCCCAGCAGCGTCAGCGCGGCGGCGGTCTTGTTCCCGGTGCGCAGCACGTTGGTGGCGCCCGGGTTCTTGGAGCCGTAGCTGCGGGGGTCTTGCAGGCCCATGAGCTTGCTGACGACCACCGCGAACGGCACGGAGCCGATCAGGTAGGCCAGCAGGATGAGTGCAGCGCTGAAGACCAGGGAGGGGTCGTTTATCGCCATGGAGAGAGGGTCCGTTGTTGTTGTGTTGTTGCCGTAATGGCTGCGGATTCTACCGCGCCCGGGGCCGGGTCCGGCTACGGGTTATCGAGCGGGGCGGCGGCCCCCGTCTGCCAGCCGATCGCACGGATGCCGGCCGCGGACGGTACAATCCGACGCGTTCACCCGCGTTTTATTTTCTTTCGGATGCACAATGCGAATTCTGGTTTCGAACGATGATGGTTATTCGGCCCCTGGGCTCGAGGCGCTGGTTGACGCGCTGCAAGGCCTGGGCGATCTCACCGTTGTCGCGCCCGAGACCAACCATAGCGGCGCGTCCAACTCGCTGACGCTGAACCGGCCTCTGTCGGTGCGCACCGCCTCCAACGGCTTCATCGCCGTCAACGGCACCCCGTCCGACTGCGTGCACGTGGCGCTCACCGGCCTGATGGATACCCGGCCCGACCTGGTCGTGTCCGGCATCAACAACGGCGCCAACATGGGCGACGACACCCTGTATTCGGGCACCGTGGCGGCCGCCAGCGAAGGCTATCTGTTCGGCATCCCGGCCATCGCGTTCTCGCTGGCCGAGAAGGGCTGGGCGCACATCGATTCCGCCGCGCGCGCCGCGCGCCTGGTGGTCGAGCGCCACCTGGCCCAGCCGCTGGCCGCGCCGGTGCTGCTGAACGTCAATATCCCCAGCCGCCGCTTCGAAGACATGCACGGCTTCGCGGTCACGCGCCTGGGCAAGCGGCATCCTTCGCAGCCGGTGGTGCGCACCACCACGCCATATGGCGATACCGTCTATTGGATCGGACCCGTGGGCCTGGCTGCCGACGCCACGCCGGGTACGGACTTTCATGCCGTCGAGCAGGGCACGGTGTCGGTCACGCCGCTGCGCCTGGACCTGACCCAGCACAGCCAGCTCGACGAGATCCGGACCTGGGCGGAGCCGCTATGCGTAAACGCGTAAGCCAGCCGGACGTGACCCAGCCCGTGCCCGGGCGTACCGGTCCGGTGCGCTACGACTCGGGCCGGCTCAGTCCCGGCGTCACGCCCGCCAACAGCAACACCCGCATTTCTGCAGCCACGCTGCAACGCCAGACCCAGGCGCCCACGCCCGCATCGGGCAGCAATCTGGGCCTGAACTCGGACCGCCTGCGCCAGGCCATGGTCGAGCGCCTGCGCGCGCAGGGCATCACCGACGAACGCGTGCTCAACGCCATGGGCGCGGTGCCGCGTCATCTGTTCGTCGACGAGGCGCTGGCCAGCCGCGCTTACGAAGACGCCGCGCTGCCCATCGGCCATTCGCAAACCATCTCCCAGCCCTGGGTGGTGGCGCGCATGATCGCCGCCGCCTGCGACGACCGCACGCCCACCCGCGTGCTGGAAGTCGGCGCGGGTTGCGGCTACCAGGCGGCGGTACTCGCGCAGTTCGTGCGCGAGGTTCACTCCATCGAACGCATCCGCGGACTGTATGAACTTGCGCGTGAACATCTGCGCGCCTTGCGGCTCACCACCAGGATCCGCTTGATCTACGGCGACGGCATGCTGGGTCTGCCCGGCGTGGCGCCGTTCGATGCTATCGTTGTGGCTGCCGCTGGCCTTGCCATCCCGCAGGCGCTGCTCTCGCAGCTCGCGCCGGGTGGCCGCCTGATCGCTCCGGAAGGGGGCGCCAACCAGCGCCTGGTTCTTATCGAACGCACAGGCGCGGCCAGCTGGAAACGCACTGAATTAGAGGCCGTGCGCTTTGTGCCGCTACGGGCCGGAATACAATCTTGAGCAAACAGGAGAAACGTATGCTCAACGGGCAGTTGCAACTGACCGATATCACCCTGGGCGCGTCCATGACGCGCCTGCGTCGCCCGCTCTTCATCGCGGGGGCTCTCAGCCTGTCCATCCTGGCTGGCTGCGCTTCCAAAGGTACTCGCGCTCCGGTGGTCGACATGACCGGCGGGCAACCCGCGCCGGCCACGCAGACCGGCGGCACCTATGTGGTGAAACCGGGCGACACGCTCTACAAGATCGCCCGCGCCAACAATGTGGATGTCGAGAACGTCAAGCGTTGGAACAACCTCAGTGATCCCAACCAGATCTCGGTCGGCCAGGTCCTGAAGATGTCCGGCAGCGCCAGCGGCGGTGCCCAGACCGCGCCGGTAGCGGGCACCAAGCCGCAGCCGCGTCCGCTGGACCAGCCGGAAACCCTGCCGCCGCCCACCACTGAAACCACCACGCCGCCACCCACGGCGCCGGTCGAAACCAAGCCCGCCACGCGCGCGGCCGACGCGGCCGTCATCAATTGGGCCTGGCCTGCCAGCGGCCAGATCGTGCAGGGCTTCAACAACAGCAGCAAGGGCATCGACATCGCCGGCGCGCTGGGCGATCCGGTCACCGCCGCCGCGGACGGCCTGGTCAAGTACAGCGGCAACGGTGTGCGCGGCCTGGGCAACCTGATCATCGTCGAGCACCAGAACGGCTTCATCACCGCCTACGCGCACAACCGCGCGGTGCTGGTGAAGACCGGCCAGAACGTCAAGCGCGGCGCCAAGATCGCCGAACTCGGCCAAAGCGATACCACCTCGCCGCGCCTGCACTTCGAAATCCGCCGCCAAGGCCAGCCGGTGGATCCCATGCAGTATCTGCCCGCGCGATGACGCCGACTCTCGTCTTCGACCTGGAAACCATCCCCGACGCCGAGGGGCTGCGCAAGCTCAACGGCTGGGGGGCTGACGTTCCCGACCAGGAAGTGGTCGAACGCGCCCTGACCGCGCGCCGCGAGGCCGTGGGCCATGATTTCCTGCCGCTGCATCTGCACAAGGTGGCGGTGGTGGGCTGCGTGTTCCGCGACGACCAGGGCTTTCGCGTCAAGACCCTGGGCCAGCCCGACGATCCCGAGGCAGCCTTGCTGGCGGGTTTCTTCAAGACCATCGAGCGCTACACGCCCAAGCTCGTGAGCTGGAACGGTTCGGGCTTCGACCTGCCGGTGCTGCATTACCGCAGCCTGATCCAGGGCGTACCCGCGCCGCGTTACTGGGACATGGGCGAGGAAGACCGCGACTTCAAGTTCAACAACTACATCTCGCGCTATCACTCCCGGCACCTGGACCTGATGGACCTGCTGGCCAAGTACAACGGCCGCGCCAACGCGCCACTGGACGAACTCGCCAAGCTTTGCGGTTTTCCGGGCAAGCTGGGCATGGACGGCAGCAAGGTGTGGGAAGCCTGGAGCCAGGGCCGCGCCGACGAGGTGCGGGCCTATTGCGAAACCGACGTGGTCAACACCTGGCTGGTGTATTGCCGTTTCCGCTTCCTGCGCGGCGAGCTCGACCGCACTTCCTACGAAACGGAAATCGCCTTGGTGCGGGACACCCTCAGCGCCAGCGATGCGCCGCACTGGAAGGAATACATGGCGGCCTGGGACGCCAACTGAGCGGTGTCTTGGCCGGAGGATCCGTCCTCCCGGCGGACAGGATCGAACGGGGCCCGTGCGGCCCCGTTCTTGCGTCTGGCGCCTGCGCAATCGACTGAAACATTGCTTGCGCCAGCGAAACCTGGATGAAACCGGGCCAATCGCACAATGGCCTCGCTTTCTTCACTTTCAGGAGACCTACATGTCCCGATTCGCTATCCGCTCCAATTTGGCCGCTCTTGCATTTGTCGCCGCGACGGGCGGCCTGGTGGCCGGCTCCGTCATGGCTGCGCCTCCTCCTCCCGCTGACGGCGGTCCCGCCGCCATGCACGATGGCCAGCGCGGCGGCTTCCACAAAGGCATGCGCGACGGCCTCTTCATTCCCGGCCTGGGTCCCGTGACCAAGGCCCAGGTCGCCGAGCTGAAGCTGGACGACAAGCAGCAGGCCTTGTTCAAGACCGCGCAGGACGGCCAACGCAGCCTGCACGAAGCCATGCGCGCCTCTGGCGACAAGCGTCATGACCTGCTGAAGGCGCAGCTGGACAGCGGCAAGCTGGATCCCCGCGCGCTGGTCGAGCAGTCCGAAAAATCGCGTGATGCCTTCGGTCCCCAGGCCAAGCAGGTGCGCGACCAATGGCTTGCGGTCTGGGACAGCCTGAATGACACCCAGCGAGGCCAGGTGACCAAGTTCGTCAAGGAACGCCAGGATCGCATGCAGGAGCGTCATGCCCGCATGGAAGGACGCCACGGCAAGGGCAAGGCTGAAGCGCCTGCCGCCGCCGCGCCGGCCAAGCCTGCCGCCAACTAAGCCGTGTGGCCGGCCGTCCTGGCCGGCCCACGCCAGCAACCCCGGACACGCGACCGCGTGCCGGGGTTTTTCATTTGGCGTCCCGGATGGTGGCTAGCGGCGGCCCGCCATGCGAGCCGATCCGGAGCGGGTTCCCCGTTTTGACGCATAGGGGCGTGCGTCGGCGCTCGCGTCCGCACTGTTCTGGTGCGGGGCGGGTGCCGCCAGCGACGCATGCGCCGCCGTATCGGCCTGCGCCAGACCTGGCACGGACATTGCTTTGTGGAGTAGGAACCGGTTTCAAACGCTGCACCGCCGGTCCTTGGGATGCGCCTCGGCCATCCGCCCATTCGACAAAACCGATCAGGACTCCGCACCATGAAGAAGACGTTGCTAGCCGTGCCCTTTGCGCTCGCCGCTTGTTTCGCCGCGACGGCGCAGGCCGAACCCACCGATCTGGGCGGCGGATTCTCGCTCAGCGGCAACGCCGCCATCGTCAGCGACTACCGTTTCCGCGGCTACTCGCAGACCGACTTCCGGCCTGCCGTGCAGCTGGGCTTTGACCTGACCCACAGTTCCGGCTTCTATCTGGGCAACTGGAACTCGAACGTGTCCGATTTCGTCTTCACCGACGGCAACCTGGAAATGGATTTCTATGGCGGCTGGAAGGGCGACGTGGGCGGCGGCTTCACGCTGGACGCGGGCGTGCTGCATTACTACTACCCCGGTTCCAGCTCGCCGAAGGGCGGAAACTACAACAACACCGACCTCTATCTGGGCGCGTCCTACGGCAACTACAGCCTCAAGTACTCCTACACGCCCAGTGACTTCTTCAGCACGCCGGACAGCAAGGGCACCTGGTATCTGGACGGCACGGCCAATTTCGATCTGGGCGACGGTTGGGGCCTGGTCGGCCACCTGGGCTACCAGAAGCTCAAGAACCAGACCAATATGGACGGCGACTCCATCGGCCATTACGTCGACTACAAGCTCGGCGTGACCAAGGACCTGAAGGGCTGGATCCTGGGCCTGGCCGCGGTGGGCGCGACCAAGGACAACTGGCTGCCGACCAAGTACGGCCATCCCTCGGGCCGCCTGGGCGCGGTTTTCTCGGTGGCGCGTTCCTTCTGACCGATATCCGTGGCGGCGCCTGGCGGCGCCGGCTTTCGGGCTTGCCAAGGATCGGCGGCGTCCGCCGTCCGCGGCAAGCCCTTTTTTCATCGGAAGGCCGTTCCGGCCCCGCATGGCCATTTCCAGGAATGGCCGCAGTCCTTTTACAATAGCGGGTTGCGTGTAATTCTTCTGGACTGCGTGAGATGTCTGACGTTTTGAGTATTGAATCCCTGGACCTGGAAGCCCGGGGTATCGCCCGCCGCGACGGGAAAGTCGTCTTCGTGGAAGGCGCCTTGCCGGGCGAACGGGTCACCACGGTTACGCTGCGCCGCAAGCCGTCCTACGAGATCGCGCGCGTGGACGAGGTGCTGCGGCCCTCGTCGCAGCGGGTAACGCCGCGCTGCCCGCATTTCGGTGTCTGTGGCGGCTGCGCCATGCAGCATCTGGAGCCCAGCACGCAGGTGGCGATCAAGCAGCGTTCGCTGGAAGATACTTTCTGGCACGTCGGCAAATTGCGTCCGGCGCGCATCCTGGCGCCGCTGCAAGGCCCGACCTGGGGCTACCGTTACCGCGCCCGCCTGTCGGTGCGCGTGGTGCCCAAGAAGGGCGGCGTGCTGGTCGGCTTCCATGAGCGCAAGAGCAGCTACGTGGCCGACATGCGCGAATGCCATGTGCTGCCGCGCCACGTGAGCGACCTGCTGATCCCCCTGCGCGAAATGATCGGTTCCATGTCCGCGCCAGACCGCATGCCGCAGATCGAAGTGTCGCTGGGCGAGGGCGTGACCGCGCTGGTCCTGCGCCATTTGCTGCCGTTGACCGACGGCGACATCGCCATCCTGCGCGCCTTCGCCGCCAAGCACAACGTGCAATGGTGGCTGCAGTCCAAGGGTCCGGAAACCGTGCACCCGCTGGAGCGCGAGCACGGCGACACGCTGGCCTACACCATGCCGGAATTCGGCCTGCGCATGCCGTACCGGCCCACCGATTTCACTCAGGTCAACCACGCCATCAACCGCGCCATGGTGTCGCGCGCCCTGAAGCTGCTTGAAGTGCAGCCGACCGACCGCGTGGCGGATCTGTTCTGCGGGCTGGGCAACTTCACGCTGCCGCTGGCGACGCAGGGCAGGGAAGCCGTGGGCGTGGAAGGCAGCAAGGCGCTGACCGACCGCGCTTTCGACGCGGCATCGCGCCATGGCCTGGGCGATCGCACCAGCTTCGCCACCCTGAACCTGTTCGAGGTGGACGTGGAATGGCTGCGCGGCCTGGGCTATTTCGACCGCATGCTGATCGATCCGCCGCGCGAAGGCGCACATGCCGTGGCGCAGGCCCTGTCGCAGCTGGAGGCGCACGAACGCCCCGTGCGCATCGTCTACGTGTCCTGTAACCCGGCCACGCTGGCGCGCGACGCGGCCATCATGGTGCATGAAGGCGGCTACGTGTTGAAGAGCGCAGGCGTGATCAACATGTTCCCGCACACGGGCCATGTGGAGTCCATCGCGGTGTTCGAATCGCTGGACGCCGAGGGCATCCAGGTGGTGAGGGAACGGGCCCGCCAGCGCGCCATCCAGGCGGCGGCGGAAGCGGCCGCCGCGGAAGAGGCCAAGGCCGCGGCCGCCGCCGAGAAGGCGGCCGCCAAGCAGGCGGCCACCGACGCCTATCACGCCAAGGTCGCGGCCGAAGCCCAGGACTGATGGCCGCGAGGCCTGGGCGGCTTCAGTGCTTGCAGCCCAGGCCTTCCAGTATCGGGCAGTCCGGCCGATCATTGCCCTGGCAGTGCTCGGCCAGATGCTTCAGGGTCGCCGCCATGTCGCGCAGCGCCTCGGCCTTGCGCTCCAGTTCCTGCACGTGTTCCAGCGCGATGCGCTTGACGTCGGCGCTGGCGCGGCTGCGGTCCTTCCACAGCGCCAGCAGCTCGTTCATCTGTTCCACCGAGAAACCCAGGTCGCGCGCGCGGCGCACGAAGTGCAGCGTATGCAGATCGTGTTCGCTGTACACGCGGTAGCCGGAATCCGTGCGTCCGGCAGGGCTGATCAGGCCGATGCTTTCGTAGTAACGGATCATCTTGGCGGAAATGCCCGAACTCTTGGATGCCTCTCCGATATTCATTGCTCTGCTCCTGTGTGGCCTGAGTGCGATTCTACGCTTGACCTTGCCATCATAGGAAGGTTTAAGCTGTTTTCCATGGTGGACGAAACGCAGTCCATCACCCTTGAATCCTATGGAGATAACTATGAGCATCGAGTTCCAAGTGGCTGACATGACCTGCGGCCATTGCGCCAAGACCATCACGGCGGCGGTGAACCAGGCGGCACCGGGCGCGACTGTCACAATCGATTTGCCCACCCACCGCGTGACCGTGACCGGGGCCGATGACGCCGGCAAGATCGAGGACGCGATCCGCGACGCCGGCTACCAGCCGCTGCCGGTGTAATGCTTCCAGGCGCGAGGCCGGGCCATGATAGGTTCGACCTCGCGCTAGCTATTTGTTCATTGCCAAAATCTATTGATTCATTGAATTTATTAAATTTGAATAATTGATAGTAAGGATTTATCATTCTTTCCATGGTGGTTAATCAAACAACCCCGCTACCCCAAGGAGAGATTTGAATGCTGCAAAACCGCGAAGGCCAACGTGTTCCGAACGTAACGTTCCCGGTCCGTGAGGACAACACCTGGAAGAAGGTCACGTCCGACGACCTGTTCAAGAACAAGACCGTCGTGGTCTTTTCCCTGCCCGGCGCCTTCACGCCGACCTGCTCGTCGACCCACCTGCCGCGCTACAACGAGCTGGCTCCCGCCTTCTTCGCCGCCGGCGTGGACAGCATCGTCTGCGTGTCGGTCAACGACACCTTCGTCATGAACGAATGGGCCAAGGATCAGGAATCGGCCAACATCACGCTGCTGCCCGACGGCAACGGCGAGTTCACCGAAGGCATGGGCATGCTGGTCGACAAGAGCGACCTGGGCTTCGGCAAGCGCAGCTGGCGCTACTCCATGCTGGTCAAGGACGGCGTGGTCCAGAAGATGTTCATCGAGCCGGAAAAGGAAGGCGACCCGTTTGAAGTGTCGGACGCCGACACCATGCTGGCGCACTTCGCCCCGTCGGCCAAGAAGCCCGACCAGGTGGTCGTGTTCTCCAAGCCGGGCTGCCCGTTCTGCGTGGAAGCCAAGGCGCTGCTGGATGCCAAGGGTTACGCCCCGATCGAGATCCCGCTGGAAAACAAGGTCCGTGGCCGCGTGATCGGCGCCGTCTCGGGCAAGGGCACCGCCCCGCAGGTGTTCATCAACGGCGCGCTGATCGGCGGCCTGGAAGACCTGAAGGCGCACTTCGCCTAAGCGTCTGCAACGCCACCGGCCCCGGGTCTGCCCTGGGGCCGGGCAGGGCGCAGCGGCGGTCCGCCGCCTGCTGCTCCCGTCACAAGTTTCCCTTTTTACGCACCTTTGCGCGCGGCCCCTCGGGCGCTGCGGGACTGCCCACGTCCAGAGGGTGCGAAAAAAGGCGGAACCAGCCTTTGAATTCCTGCTCCACGCCACATCGGGGGATACCCAGTCATGAAAACTCTGCATACCGATATTGCTGTCATCGGCGCCGGCACGGCCGGCCTGGCCGCCTACCGCGCCGCCCGCGCCGCGGGGCTGCGCGCGCTGCTGATCGAAGGCGGCCCGTACGGCACGACCTGCGCCCGCGTCGGCTGCATGCCGTCCAAGCTGCTGATCGCCGCCGCCGAAGCGGCCCACAACGCGGCTCACACCGAGCCGTTCGGCGTGCACGTGGGCGGCGAGATCACGGTCGATGGCGCCGAAGTGATGGACCGCGTCAAGCGCGAGCGCGACCGCTTTGTCGGCTTTGTGCTGGAAGGCGTGGAGAGCATTCCCGCCGAAGACAAGCTGCGCGGCTATGCGCGCTTCGTGTCGGACACGGTGCTGCAGGTGGACGAGCATACCGAGGTGCATGCATCCCGCGTGGTGATCGCCACCGGGTCGCGGCCCTCGGTGCCGCCGCCGTTCCGTGCGCTGGGCGACCGGCTGGTGCTGAACGACGACGTGTTCGCCTGGGATGATCTGCCAGGCCGCGTCGCCGTATTCGGTCCCGGCGTGATCGGTCTGGAGCTGGGCCAGGCGCTGGCGCGCCTGGGCGTGGAGGTGCGCGTGTTCGGCGTCAGCGGCAGCCTGGCCGGCATCAGCGATCCGCAGGTGCGCAATACGGCGCGCAAGATCTTCCAGCGCGAGTTCTATCTGGATCCGGACGCCCGCGTGCTGGAAACGACCCGGGTCGGCGACGAAGTGGAAGTGCGCTACGTGGCGCTGGACAATACCGAACGCACCGAACGCTTCGACTACGCGCTGGTGGCTACCGGCCGCCGCGCCAACGTCGACGGACTGGGCCTGGAAAACACCTCGCTGCAACTGGATAAGCATGGCGTGCCGGTATTCGACCGCGAAACCATGCAGGCGGGCAATGCGCCCATCTTCATCGCGGGCGACGCCAACGCCGACGCGCCGCTGCTGCACGAAGCCGCCGACGAAGGCCGCATCGCCGGCGAAAACGCGGCCCGCTACCCCGAAGTGCGCAAGGGCCTGCGCCGCGCGCCGCTGGCGGTGGTGTTCTCGGACCCGCAGATCGCCATGGCCGGGCAGGGCCACGCACGGCTGGTGCCGGGCACCTTCGTGATCGGCGAAGTGGACTTCAGCGACCAGGGCCGCTCGCGCGTCATGCTGAAGAACCGCGGCATGCTGCACGTCTATGCGGACATCGAAACGGGTCGCTTCCTGGGCGCCGAAATGGTCGGTCCCAGCGCCGAGCACATCGGCCACCTGCTGGCCTGGGCCGTGCAGCAGGAGCTGACCGTGGCGCGCATGCTGGAAATGCCGTTCTATCATCCCGTGATCGAGGAAGGCCTGCGCACCGCGCTGCGCGATGCGGCGGCCAAGCTGGCCCGAGCGCAGGAAGCGCTGCGGCGCGAAGAGCCGCAGAGCGAGACCGCCTGAACGCCCGAGGCATCCTGCGCGACCCCAACAAAAAGGCCACGAAACATCGTGGCCTTTTTGCTTGTGCGCCGGATCAGTCGTCCGACTGCTTCTTCGGCACCGGGAACGGATTCTCGCGGAACTGCAGCGTGAATCCAGCCCGCTCGTCCTGCCCCAGCGTGCGGGCCAGATACGGCATGGCCTGCTTCAATGCGTCGTGCAGCGTCCAGGGCGGATTGATCAGGAACATGCCGCTGCCATGCAGGCCGTAGCCGTCGATGGTCGCCTTCTTGACGGTCAGCGTGGCATGCAGCCAGCTCTTGACCTTGAGGTTTTCCAGGTGGCGGGCCATTTCGCCGGCCTCACGGCGTTGCACCAGCGGGTACCAGACGGCATAGGTGCCGGTGGCGAAGCGCTTGATGCATTCCTTGATGGTGACGAACGTGCGGCGGTAGTCGTTCTTGTCTTCGTACGAAGGATCGATCAGCACCATGCCGCGGCGCGTGGGCGGCGGCAGCAGCGCCTTGACGCCTTCGAAACCGTCGTCGCCGTAGATCGTGGTCTGGCGCTGCGCGGCGCGCCCCTGGTGTTCCAGGTTGCCGACCAGCGTGTCGATCTCGGTCGGGTGCATCTCGAACAGGCGCAGGCGATCGGACGGACGCATTGCGTCCAGCGCCAGCCAGGGCGAGCCGGGATAGCGCCTGAGGCGGCCGTTGGTGTTGTAGCCGCGGATCCGGGCGACGTACTCGGCCAGGATGGGAGGCAGGTCTTCGGCTTCCCAGAGGCGGCCGATGCCGTCGGCGAACTCGGAGGTCTTGGCGGCCCAATCGCTATCCAGGCTGTAGAGCCCGGCGCCGGCGTGGGTATCGATGACCCAGTAGGGCGCGTCCTTTTTATTGAAGTAATCCAGGGTGTGGATCAGGATGGCGTGCTTGAGCACGTCGGCGTGGTTGCCGGCGTGAAAGGCGTGGCGGTAACTGAACACGGGCGTTCTGCCTCAGGCGGCGGGCCGGATCGCGGCCAGCTCGTCGGTGAAAATGCCGTCGATGCCCCAGTCGAGCAGCAGGCGGGCGCGCTCCGGGTCGTTGACGGTCCAGGCGGCGATACGGTAGCCGGCGGCATGCACGGCATCGATCAGCTCAGGGGTGGCGTCCTTCTGATTGATGTTCAGGGCCACGCACTCGTACTTGGCCAGGCGTTCGCGCCAGTCAGCGGGCACCTTCTCCACCAGCAGCGCGCGCGGCAATTCGGGCGCGGTCTCCAGGGCGGCCTGCAGCGCTTCTTCCGCGAACGAGGACAGGAGCGGCGGTTCGGCCGCGCCTTGCCACAGCTGGCGCGCAGCCAGCGCCACGGCGCGGCCGGTCTCGGCTTCGCGGCCCGGGCAGGGCTTGATCTCGACATTGCTGGCGATGCCGTTGGCCACCGTGTAGCGGGCGACGGCGGCGAAGGTGGGCAGCGGCTCGCCAGCGTAGGCGGCTGAATGCCAACTGCCGAAATCCAGCTGGGCAAGCTCGGCGTAGGTCTTGGCGGCAGCGGGGCCCCGGCCGTTGGAGGTGCGGTCGACGTCGTCGTCGTGCATCAGCACCAGCACGTTGTCGCTGCTTAGCTTGACGTCGTATTCGAACATCGTGAAGCCGTGCTCGGCGCCCACGCGCATGGCGGCCAGGGTGTTCTCCGGGGCCAGACGGCCGCCGCCGCGGTGCGCGATGTAACGGGAGTAGGGCCAGGAGGGGAGTTTTGCGCTCATTTGGGTGTTGCTTCGGGTTCTTTTGGTCAGGGTTGCAAGGATACTCCTTCTACACGCCGGTTTCGGCCATGCCGCGGCGCGCGAGAACGCCGCGGCGGGTCCATAGGCCTATTTCATGGGCGCCTTGTCCTGCGACACGTCCATGATCATCCGCGCCGCGAGGTACAGGCGCGGCACGATGCTGTTGATCTGGATGTACTCGGCGTCGTTGGAATGCGCGCCGAAGCCGCTCAGGCCCATGCCTTCGATCACCGGGCCGCGCGCCTTCAGCGCTGCAAAGGCGGCGTCGGTGCCGCCGCCGCTGGCGCGGTCCACGACCTTCATGGGCAGGTCCATTTCCTTATAGATCTGCACGCCGTGCTGGGCCAGGGCGCGCGAGGCGGGCGTGGCTTCCAGGGGTGGACGGCGCACCTCGAATTTCACGCTGACCTTGGATTCGGGCAACAGCTTCTTCTGTATGCGCTCTTCCAGGGTGCGCGACAGCGCGTCGAAGTCGGAGACGCGCAGCGCGCGGGCGTCGGCCTGGGCGGTGGCCTGGCCCGGAATGACGTTGCGGTTGGTGCCGGCCTGGGCCACGGTCCAGTTCAGCTTCAAGCCTTCCTCGGGCTTGGACAGCTTGTCCAGCTGCAGCAGCTGATGGGCCAATTCATACAGGGCGTTGACGCCGCCTTCGGGGCGCGCGCCGGCATGCGAGGTCTTGCCCTGTACGGTCAGGTAGGCCGCGCCGATGCCGCTGGTGGCCAGCGTCAGGCGCGCTTCCGCGCCGCCGCCTTCGAACGAGAACACCGCGTCCTGGTCGGCGCCCAGGCGGGTGATGGTGCTGCGCGCGCCGGGCGAGCTGATTTCCTCGTCGCCGTTGATCAGCACGGTAATGGTGCCGTAGTCTTCGAAGCCCAGCTTCTGCAGCAGGGTCAGGGTATGGATGATGGCGGCCACGCCATGCTTGTCGTCGGCGATGCCCAGGCCGTAGGCCTTGTCGCCGTCGATGCGGAAGGGCTGGTCCTTGAGCATGCCGTTGCGGTAGACGGTGTCCATGTGGGCGATCAGCATGATCTTCTTCTGGCCTTTGCCCTTGAATTCCGCATGGACCATGGGGCCGACCTTTTCCGGCGTGTCGTCCAGGCGAAACACGTCGGCGGGCTGGATGATCTCGACGGTCCCGCCCAGCGCCTTGAGCCGGTCGCGGATCAGGACGGCGATGCGCTCAACGCCTTCGACGTCCTTGCTGCCCGACTCGATGCCGACCAGGTCGCGCATGGTGTCCAGCATGCCTTGCTGCTGGGCTTGGGCGGCTTCGTGGACAGCGGCGACGGGCGCGGCCAGCGCGGCGGGGGCGGCGCCGACGAAGGCCAGGGCGATGCAGGTGCGCAGGAGTTGCAGGCGGGGAGATGTGTACGGCATCAGTGTGTACCTCTGAGCGTGCGTGGAAGGGGCCACATCCTTTGGGGACGCGGCGTCAGCGGTAATGCGGGCTTACCCTGACAGGCCACGATACGAGGGACGCAAGGGGCTGGAAATGGTGGTTCCCCGGGTTGACTCGGTCCCCGGTTTCGTGCCGCCGAACCCGGAGGGCAGCCATGGATGGCATTCGAAAGATCCCTAGGCTGCGCGGCGAATGAGAAATGGTAAAATCCGCCCGCTGATCCGGTATTGACCGGTATGGGAACAGGGCGAATCTGGTTCGCCTTTTTTTATGCGTTTTCTTGCGGCTTCGGGCGTGCGCCTGGGGTGCGGCAACAGGGATTCCATGTTCGAATTTATTCGCAGCCATCGGCGCTGGATGCAGTTCATCCTGCTGCTTCTGATTGTGCCGTCCTTCTTCCTGGTCGGTATTCAAGGCTATGACAGCTTCATGCGCGCCGAGCCTGAATTGGCCACGGTCAATGGCCAGCCCGTGTCGCGGGCCGAGTTCGATCAAGCGCACCGCAACCAGCTGGAGCAGTTCCGCCAGCGCCTGGGCGCCCAGTTCGATCCGGCCGTCATCGACACGCCGGCACTGCGCGAAGGCCTGCTCAACCAGCTGATCAATCAGCGTCTGCTGGCCAACGTCGCGGTCGACAACCGTTTCTCGGTGTCCGACGAAACGCTGCGCAACACCATTGCCGCGATTCCGGAAGTCCAGGACAACGGCCGCTTCTCGCCCGAGCGCTATCGCCAGGTGCTGGCTGCGCAAGGCATGTCGCCGACCTCGTTCGAAGCCGGCCTGCGCCGCGACCTGGCGGTCGCGCGCGTGCTGGAGCCCGTTGGCCAGTCGGCCCGCGCGCCCGGCGAGGTCGTGGCCGCGCTGGAAACGGCGTTGACGCAGCAGCGCACGGTGCAACTGCGCCGCTTCGCCGCCGCCGACTACCGCTCGCAAGTCACCGTCAGCCCGGCCGATATCCAGGCCTGGTACGACGCCAACAAGCAGCAGCTGCAGATTCCCGAACAGGTCCAGGTCCAGTACCTGGTGCTGGACGAGGCCGCCGCCACGCAAGGCGTGCAGGTCAAGGACGAGGATCTCGCGTCCTACTACGAGCAGAACAAGAACCGCTTCGGCCAGCCTGAACGCCGCCGCGCCAGCCACATCATGATCAACCTGGCTCCCGGCGCGTCGGAAGACGCCCGCAAGGCTGCCCGTGCCAAGGCCGAAGACCTCGCCAAGCAGGCCGCTGCCGATCCGGCGCAGTTCGCCGAACTCGCGCGCAAGAACTCGCAGGACGCGGGCTCGGCTTCCAATGGCGGCGACCTGGGCTGGCTCGCGCCCGGCATGCTGACCGGTCCGCTGGAAAAGGCAATCTTCGGCCAAGCCAAGGACCAGGTGTCTGGCGTGATCGAAACCCCGTCCGGCCTGCACGTGGTCAAGGTCACCGAAATCCAGCCCGCCGCCATCAAGCCGCTGGCCGAGGTCAAGGACCAGATCACCGCCGAAGTCCGCAAGCAGCTCGCCGCCGTGCGTTTCTCGGAAATGGCCAGCCAGCTGAACAAGCAGGTCTATGACCAGCGCGACAGCCTGCAGCCCGCCGCCGACACCGTCGGCCTGAAGCTGCGCACCGCTTCCGGCGTGACCCGCGAAGGCCTGCTGCCCGCCGACAAGGCCGGCCCGGGCTCGGCCGCAGCCGGCCCCGACGCCGCGCTGCTGGACAACCCGCGCGTGCGCCAGGTGCTGTTCTCGCCCGACGTGCTGCGTGAAAAGCAGAACTCCGGCGTGATCGAACTCTCGCCCGACACCATGCTGGCCCTGCGCGTGGCCGCCGTCGAGCCGGCCCACGTGCCGCCGCTGGACAAGGTCTCGGACACCATCCGCACCAAGCTGCTGGACGAGCGTTCGGCCGAAGCCGCCAAGAAGGCGGGCGAAGCCGCGCTGGCCGCCGACCGCGCCAACCCCGCGGCCGCGCCGGAAGGTTTCGGCGCGCCGGTGGTCGTGTCGCGCCAGGATCCCAAGGATCTGCCGCGTCCGGTGCTGGACGCCGTCATGCGCCTGCCCGCCGCCACGCTGCCGGCCTACGCCGGTGTGCAATCGGGTTCGGACTACACGCTGGCGCGCCTGGAAAAGGTCGAGGCCGGCACGGTCGATCCGGCCGACAAGGAGCGCCTGGCGCAGCAGTTGTCCGGCGCTTGGGGCCAGGCTGAAAACGAAGCCATGCTGCGCATGCTGCGCGAAGAGTACAAGGTGCAGGTGCTGCCCGCCGCGGCCGCGGTCATCCGCGGCGATCAGCCGGCAGCCGGCTGATCAGCCAGACTCGGCTCAACAGCGTCAGTTCAACAGTGGCCGCAGCGTCGGCCACACGTTGTCCAGTAGCAAGGGTTGGGCATCCTCGTTTGGATGGATGCCGTCAGCCTGGAACATCGCCCGGTTCGTTGCGATACCTTCCATCAGGAAGGGCACGAGCCGGGCGTTTTCGTCTTTGGCGACCGTGGGGAAGACCTGCGCGAAGCGCTGGGTGTAGTCCCGGCCGTAATTCGGCGGGATCTGCATGCCGACGATCAGGACCTGCGCGTCGGCCTTGCGGGCGGCCTGGGCCATGGTGCGCAGGTTCTGCTCGGTCATGTTCAGGGGCAGGCCCCGCAGCGCGTCGTTCGAACCCAGCTCCAGCACCACCACGGCCGGCGCGTGCTGGCGCAGCAACGCAGGCAGGCGGGCCACGCCGCCGCTGGTGGTGTCGCCGCTGATGCTGGCATTGACGACCTGGTACTTGGGGTATTGTTCCGCTACGCGGGCGGAAAGCAGCGGCACCCAGCCGGTGCCGCGCTTGATGCCGTATTCGGCCGACAGGCTGTCGCCCAGGACCAACACCGTGCGGGGCGCGGAACCCTGGGCCGCGGCGGCGGTCTGAGCGTGGGCGGGCGCCACGACGGCGGTCGCCATGGCGGTCATGAGTAGCAGACGGGAAAATAGGCGCATGGATAACAAGAATTCGATCGAGGTGAAAGGGCTGGGCAAGCAGGTGGCCGATGCCGGCGGCACGCTCTCCATCCTGGAAGGTATCGATTTTACGGTCGAGGCGGGCAGCGCCGTGGCCATCACTGGCAGTTCGGGGTCGGGCAAGTCCACCCTGTTGGGACTGCTGGCGGGCCTGGATGTTCCCAGCGCGGGCAGCGTGCGCCTGGCCGGGCAGGACCTGTTCTCGCTGGACGAGGATGGCCGCGCCCGCCTGCGCGCCAATCATGTGGGTTTCGTGTTCCAGTCATTCCAGCTGCTGCCCAACCTGACGGCCCTGGAAAACGTGATGCTGCCGCTGGAACTGGCCGGGCAATCCGCCCGCGACGCGGCGCAGGCCATGCTGGAACGGGTGGGGCTGGGCAAGCGCCTGCATCACTATCCGCGCACCTTGTCGGGCGGCGAGCAGCAGCGCGTATCGCTCGCGCGGGCCTTCGTGGTGCAGCCGGACCTGCTGTTCGCGGACGAGCCCACCGGCAGTCTGGACGCTGCCACTGGCGTGACGGTCATCGATCTGATGTTCGACCTGCATCGCGAGCACGGCACCACGCTGGTGCTGGTGACCCACGATCCGCAGCTGGCCGCCCGTTGCGGGCGTCAGCTGGTGTTAGCCGCGGGGCGGATGGTCAACGGCGCCTGATGCCGCCGGCCCACCGCCGGGCCGCCCCAAGGTGGGCCAGCCCCCTCGGGGGGCAGCTAGCCCCGAAGGGGCGCGGCATGGGGGCCTATCTATTTCGCCTTGGCTACGGCCTGGTTCCAGGCCGCCACCACCGCTTCATACTCCTTCGCGGCCGCATCCTGACTGACCGGGAAGATCTTGATGGTCTTCAGGTCGGGCAGGGTGGTCAGGCTGGCCACGGCCACGTCCGTGCGCGTCGGGCGGCGGAAGTTCTTCACCAGCTGGGCTTCCTGCGACTCCTTGCTCAAGAGGCCGTCGTACAGTGCCTTGGCGGCATCCATGTTCTTCGCGCCCTTGATGATGAACATGCCTTCCGGCGCCAGGTAGCTGCCCTCGGTCGGGTAGACCAGCTTGATCTCCTTCTGGCCGCCGGCCACGTATTCCTGGGCGGCGTACTCGAGCGTCATGCCCACGGCATACTCGCCCGCGGCCACGCCCTTGTAGGTGGTGCCGGAGGATGCGGTGACCACCGCGTTGGCGGCGATCTTGTCCAGCCCTTCCTGGCCGAATTGCTTGAAGAGGCCGTACACCAGCATGTAGGCCGTACCGCTCTTGGACGGGTCGGTGATGGCGAACTTGTTCTTCCATTGCGGCTGCATCAAGTCGGACCAGGTGGCCGGCGCGGGCAGGCCCTTGAGCTGGCGCTCGTTGACCATCATCACCATGACGTGCACGTTGGTGCCCACCCACAGATCGTCCGGACCGCGGAATTCGGTGGGGATCTTGTCCAGGTCGGCCGGACGGTAGGGCTGCAGGTGCTGGCGGTAAGCGCCCAGCGTGCCGAAGCCGCCGCTCCAGAACAGGTCGCCGCGCGGGTTCTGCGCTTCGGCCTCGATGCGCTTCATCATCGTGCCGGTGCCGCCGGTGACGGGCTGCACGTTCAATTTCGGCGACTTCTGCTTCACCGCGTCCAGGGCGGTTTCGATCGTCTCCGTGTTGTTGGACGAATAGAGCACGACATTCTGGGACTGGGCGGCGCCGGCGGTCAGGGCGGCGGCCAGGACGCTGTACTGAAGTAGGTGCTTGAATTGCATGGTTAGCCTCTGTGCGAGTGGGTTATTTACCGGAGAACAGCTTGATGCGGAACGCCTTGACCGACACGATGATGGGCAGCACGATGACCGTGACCAGCGCCGCGCCGTAGGCCGACGCCATGCCCAGCCTGCCGCCGTCGACCTGGCGGAAGATGGCGATGGGCATGGTCTCCAGGCCGCCGCTGTAGGCGACGATGGAAGCCGATAGCTCGGAAATGGTGGTGAGCCACATCAGGATGGCAGCCGAGATGATGGACGCCTTCATGGCGGGCAGGATCACCTTGAAGAAGGTCATGAGCGGCGACACGCCCAGGCTGATCGAGGCTTCCTCGATCGACTCGGGAATGTTGAACAGCACCGACGAGGCGTTGCGCACCGCGAAGGGCAGGCGCCGCACCGTGTAGCACAGCACCATGATTCCCGACGTACCCGCCAGCACCAGCCAGCCGGTGTTGAAGGTCTGCACCAGCGCGATGCCCAGCACCGTGCCCGAAATGGTCAGGGGCAGCACCACGATGTAGTCCAGCACCTGGGTGGACGCGCTGCGCTTCTTGATCGTCAGGTAGCTGACCAGCACCGCGAAGGCCACGCCCAGCACCGTGGCCAGCGAGGCGAACTTGAGCGAGTTCAGGATGGGCTCCGGCGCGCCATGCAGCGCGCGCTGCATGCTGGCCAACGACCATTGGCCCCATTGCATGACCGGGCCGCTGGTCTTGGTGAAGGCGGCGATGAAGACCACGATCAGCGGCAGTAGCGAAATGAAGATGATCAGGCCCACGCCGCTGGTATAGAGCAGGGCGGTCCACGAGCGCACGCGGGTAGCGGCCGGCGCGCGTCCCTGCGTCATGGTGTAGACCTTGCGTTCGACCACGCGCTTCTGGAAGAACAGCACGATGGCGACGATGGCGATGGACACGACCGACATCGCGCTCTGCAGCGTCGGGCTGCCGCCCATTTCGCTGACGAAGGTGTTGTAAGTCATGACCGACAGCAGCGGCACGCGGCTGCCCAGCAGCATGGCCAGCGCGAAGTTGCCCACCACCAGCGTGAACACCACCAGCGCGTTGACCAGCACCGCGGGCAGCAGCACCGGCACCAGCACGCGCAGCTTGGTCAGGAGCGGCGGCGTACCCAGGCTCAGGCCCGCTTCTTCGAGCTGGCCGTCGAAGCCACGCAGCGCCGCCAGCACGCCCAGGTAGATGTAGGTGTAGTAGACCAGCGTCATGGAGAACACCATGCCGGTCCAGCCGTAGAACGAGGGCAGCGAAATGCCGGCGTCGCCCAGCAGGTTGGTCAGGATGCCGTTGTTGCCCAGGATCAGCAGCCAGGACTGGCCCACGATGATCTCGGGGATCACGATGGTCAGCACCGGCAGGATCGCCACCAGGTTCTTCAACGGAAAGTCGAAGCGCGCCACCATGTAGGCGAAGGGCACGCCCACCAGCACGGTGCAGGCCGTGACCGCCAGGCCCAGGATCAGCGTATTGCCGAAGGCCTCGATGTATTGAGAGTCGGCCAGCAGGGCCTTGAAGCCCTCCAGCGTGAAGCCGCCATCCTGCCCGGTGACGCTGTTGCTGAACAGCACGGCCAGCGGATAGAGCACGAAGAACAGCAGCAGAGCCAGGCTGATTGCCGTCAGGATGCCCCAGGGCCACCATTTGATTTTCATGGTCGGCGCGTCCTCAGGCGTTGACGACGCGGCTGTCGGCGGGAATCAGCACCTGTACGGCTTCGCCGGGCTGGAACTGCGCCACCATGTTGCCGGCATGCAGCTCGACGCGGATCTCGGAGCCGTTGTCCAGCGCGATGCGGTAGGCGGTCTTGAAGCCCAGGTATTGCCGGCGCAGCACCTTGCCAGGCAAGGTATTGGGCACGTAAGGGGCGGGCGCCATCAAGGCCAGCTCTTCAGGGCGGGCGATGAGCACGCCTTTGCCGTCCAGCTGGTCGCTGCCTTGCACGCCGTCAAAGCCCAGCCCGCAGATCTCGTAGCGCACATGGCCGGCGGGGGCGCCGGCCTGGCCGTTGCGGGCCGGCACCGGGATCACGTTGGCCGAACCGATGAAGTCCGCCACGTAGGCGTTTACCGGCGTGCCGTAGAGTTCTTCCGGGGTGCCCAGCTGGGCGATGTCGCCGCGGTCCATGATGGCGATGCGGTCGGACATCGCCAGCGCTTCTTCCTGATCGTGCGTCACGAATACGGTGGTGATGCCGGCCTCGCGCACCAGGTCCAGGATCACGTCGCGCATCTGCAGGCGCATCTTGGCGTCCAGGTTGGACAGCGGTTCGTCCATCAACAGCACGCGCGGCCGGATCACCAGCGCGCGCGCCAGCGCCACGCGCTGGCGCTGCCCGCCGCTCATCTGCGCGGGATAGCGGTCGGCCAGCGCCAGCAGGCCGACCTTGTCCAGCGCTTCGTTGACGCGCCGCGTGATCTCGGCGCGCGCCACGCCGCGGGCGCGCAGGCCGTAAGCCACATTGTCGAAAGCCGTCTTGTCCGGGAACAGCGCATAGTCCTGGAACACCATGCCGATGTCGCGGCGGTGCGCGGACACGTGGGTCACGTCGTCCTGGTCAAACAACAGGCGGCCGCCGTCGGGGGCATAGAAGCCCGCAATGCAGCGCAGCAGCGTGGTCTTGCCGCAGCCGCTGGGTCCCAGCAGCGTGTAGAACGCGCCGTCGGGGATGTGCAGCGACAGATTGCGCAGCACTTGCTGCCCGCCGAAAGTCTTGACGATGCCGTCTACGGTGATTGATGCCATGTTTCGCTTCCTGCCTGAGGTTGCCGGCATCATAGAAACGCGCTGCGCGCCCGACCAGCGGTGTTTTTTAAGGGTAGTCGTTAGTTTTTCTAAGAGGTCGGCGCGCGGGCTATCACCTAGAATGCGGCTGGATGACACAGGCGCGCGCAAGCCGCGCCAATGAAAAATAGACGACAAGGGAAACCGTGGGAAAGAGCAGCACTACGCGGCGCCAGGCCGGCGCGCGGGCGGACCGCAACTGAAATGGCGGGGCAGAGCCTGCCGCCGCTCAAGGCCTTGCGCGTGTTCGAAGCCGCGGCGCGTCTGCGCAGCTTCACCGCGGCCGCCGACGAACTGAGCATTACGCACAGCGCGGTCAGCCAGCAGATCCGCATACTCGAAGAGTACGTGGGGCAGCCTCTGTTCGCGCGCGAGGCGCGCGGCGTGGCGCTGCTGCCTTGCGCCCAGGCCTACTTTCCGGAAATCCAGGCCAGCCTGGAGCGCATCGCGGCCGCGACCGCCAAGCTGAAATCGCCCGCCTACGGCGGCGTGCTGCGCGTCTGCGCCACGCCGTCCCTGACCATGAAGTGGCTGATTCCGCGCCTGTCGGCGTTCCAGGCCCGGCATCCGGGCGTGGACGTGCAGCTCACCACGCAAGGGCGGTCGTTCCTGGACCGCGGCGGCGACACCGGCAGCGACGTGCTGATCCGCCATGGCTACATGGCGCACTCCGACCTGGCCTGCGTGCACTGCCTGGACGATTTCCACGTGCCGGTGGCGTCGCCGCGCTTCATCGAGCGCAACCGACTGGCTGCGCCCGCGGATTGCCTGGGGCATCCGCTGCTGAAGATCGCGGGCGGCATGGACCACTGGCCGCGTTGGTTCGCGCTGGCCAAGGTGGACGTGCCCGCGCAATTGCCGGGACCGGTGTTCGACCACCAGTTCCTGTGCATGCAGGCCGCCATGAACGACCTCGGCATCGCCTTGGCGCCCTGGTGCCTGCTGGAAGACGACATCCGCGCCGATCGCTTGCGCCCGCTGTTCGACGGCCCGCAGCTGCCGAACGCCGGCATCCACGCGCTATACCGCCAGGATGGCCCGGCCGCCGCGTCGGCGCTATTGTTCATCGAGTGGTTGCGCGAGCAAAGGCGCGACCCCTCACATACCGCATAGACCAAGGATTCCTCATGCATTCCAGCTCCACGATACCCGGCCTCTTTTGGCGCGGCATTGCGCCTCCCCTTGCGCTCGCGGACTACAAGCTCATCGCCTTCGACATGGATTCCACGCTGATCTCGATCGAGACGCTGGACGAAATGGCGGACCTGATGGGCAAGAAGGCCGAGGTGGCGGCGCTGACGGAAGCCGCCATGCGCGGCGAGATCAAGGACTACAAGCAGAGCCTGCGCGAGCGCGTGGCGCTGCTGGCGGGGATGCCGGAAGCGGCGCTGGACGAGGTCTATGAGCAGCGTGTGCGCATCAATCCAGGCGCGCAAACGCTGATCGCGGCGTGCAAGGACGCGGGCCTGACCTGCCTGCTGGTGACCGGCGGCTTCACCTGCTTCACCGACCGGCTGCGGGTGCGCCTGGGGCTGGACGACGTGCGCGCCAACGTGCTGGAAATCGTTGACGGCCGCTTGACCGGCAGGCTGCTGCCGCAAGCGTGGGGCGATATCTGCGACGGCGAGGAAAAGCGCCGCAAGCTGCTGGAAGTGTGCGCGGCGCTGGGTGTGGGGCCGGAACGCGCCATCGCCGTGGGCGACGGCGCCAACGACCTGCCGATGATGCGCGCGGCGGGCCTGTCGGTGGGCTACCGCGCCAAGCCGGCCGTGCGCGAGGAGGTCAATGTCGCAATCGACGCAGGCGGCCTGGACCGCCTGCTGGAGCTGATGGCGCGCTAGCGCCGGGGCTTACGCCAGGCCGCGGATTGCCACGGCCGGATCGGTGTCGGCTTCATAGTCGACGCCGTCGATCTCGAAGCCGAACAGGCGCAGGAAGTCCTGCTTGTAGCCCGCGAAATCGGTCAGCTGGTAGATGTTGTCGTTGTTGACCTGGCCCCACAGCGCCTGCACGCGGGCCTGCACCTCGGGATCCAGTTCCTTGTAGTCGGCGCGCAGGCGGCCGTCCTGGTCGAGGATGGGCGTCTGGCCGCAGAGGCTGTCGCGGTACAGGCCGTAGACCTGTTCGATGCAGCCTTCGTGCGTGCCGGCTTCCTTCATGGTCTTGAACAGCAGCGACAGGTACAGCGGCATCATGGGGATCGCCGAGCTGGCCTGCGTCACCACCGCCTTCAGCACCGACACGCGGGCGTCGCCGCCGCGCGCGGCCAGCTTGGCGCGGATCTCCAGCACCTTCTGGTCCAGATCCTTCTTGGCCGCGCCGATGGAACCGTTCCAGTAGATGTCGTGGGTGATCTTCTCGCCCAGATAGGTGAACGCCGTGGTGCTGGCGCCTTCGGCCAGCACGCCGGCTTCCAGCAGCGCGTCGATCCACATCTGCCAGTCTTCGCCGCCCATGACGGCGACAGTCGCGTCGATCTCGGCCTGGGTGGCGGGCTCCAGCACGGATTCCTTGACCACTTCGCGGTCGGTGTCCAGGCCGCGCAGGTTGACCGCCTGGCCGATGGGCTTGAGGGTCGAATTGAACACTTCCCCGGTCTTCGGGTGCGTGCGGCGCGGGGCGGCCAGGCTGTAGATCACCTGGTCGACCTGGCCCAGGTCCTGCTTGATGAGGTCTATGGTCTTGCGCTTGATCTCGTCGGAGAAGGCGTCGCCGTTGATGCTCTTGGCATAAAGGCCGGCGGCATGGGCCTGCTCGTGGAATTCCGCCGTGTTGTACCAGCCCGGCGTGCCGGCCTTGGCCGCGTCGCCCGGCCGCTCGAAGAACACGCCCAGCGTCTGCGCGCCGCAGCCGAAGGCCGCGCTGATCCGCGCCGCGAGGCCATAGCCGGTCGATGCGCCCAGCACCAGCACGCGTTTCGGCCCGCCAGCTATCGGCCCCTGGGCGCGGGTGTAGGCGATCTGGTTGCGGACGTTGGCGGCGCAGCCGGCCGGATGGGTGGTGACGCAGATGAAACCGCGCACGCGGGGCTTGATGATCATGGGAGCCTCGATTCGGGGAAATGCCTGGATCGCCCATGCGCGAAAGCGCAAAAAGCGACCCGCATTGTACGGGAGGAGGCGCCGGCGCGCTGCCGGCTCAGCGTGCGTCGGCCCGGGCCAGCGGCGCGGCCTGGGCGCGACTGCGGCGCCATTCGATCAAACCGATGCCGATGCCGCTGGCGCAGATGATGGCGATGCCCAGCCAGGTCAACGGGTCGGGGAAGTGGCCCCAGACCAGCCAGCCGACCGAGGTGGCGCTGATGATCTGCAGGTAGACAAAGGGCGCCAGGGTGGAAGCGGGCGCGCGGCGGTAGGCGGCGATCTGGAACAGATGGCCCAGCCCGCCGGTGATGCCGGTGGAGATCAGCACGACCCAATCCAGCGGCGCCAGCGCCTTGAGGACGGGCAGGGCGGGCGGCAGGATGAAGGGCAGGGCCAAGGTCAGGCATATCGTGCCGACCGCGCCGCTCCAGATCAGCGAGGTGAATGGATCGTCGCCTGCCACGCGCCGCGTCGCGATGAACTGCACGGCGAAGCAACAGGCCGTGAGCAGGCCGAACACCGTGCCCACCGGATCCAGGCCGCCGCCCGGCCGGATCACGATGATCACGCCGATGAAGGCGATGCCCGCGGCCACGAATCGAGACAGGCGGGCGGGTTCCTTCAGGACCCAGGGCGCTGCCGACAGCACCAGCAGCGGCGCCAGGAAGTTGATGGCGGTGGCCTCGGCCTGCGGGATGTAGCTCAGCGTGGTGAAGAACATCAGCGTGGCCAGGAACATCGAGCCGCCGCGCAGGATCTGTTCGCGCGGCTTCTTGCTGCGGAATACGCCCAGGCCGCGCGCGGGCAGCACCAGGGCCAGCACCAGCGCCAGGTGCACGGCATAGCGGAACCACGACAGCACCAGCAGCGGCACGCCCGCATTCATCACCCACTTGCCGCTGGCATCCAGGCACGACAGCGTCCACATCGACAGCACCAGCAACAGCACCCCCATCATCGGGCCGCTGGAAGCGGGCGCTGCGCGGCGCGTGCGACCGTCATCGGCCGGGGTCATCGACAAACTCCTTTGGTGGCTGAAACGCCGGTTTGCAGGTACCGGGCGGCTGCCATGATACGCTCATCGCGCCGGGGGAACAGGCTCATGATAGAACTACGCAACATCGAAACTTTTTTCTGGGTGGCCACGCTGGGCAGTTTTCGCGCCGCGTCGGAGAAACTCAACACCACGCAGCCAGCGGTATCGCAGCGCATCGCCTCGCTGGAAGCCGACCTGGGCGTGCTCCTGTTCGAGCGCGAAGCGCGCGGCGTGAAGCTGACCGCCAAGGGGCATGAACTGCTGTCGCATGCGGAGCGCATGTTGCAGGTGCGGCGCGACATGTTCGAAGCCGCGCGTGAGCAAAACGTCATGAGCGGCACGGTGCGCATCGGCGTGGCCGAGACCATCGTGCAGACCTGGCTGCCCACGCTGATCGAACTGATCCATTCCAACTATCCGGCGCTGGTGCTGGAAATCGAGGTCGACACGACCCACGTGCTGCGCTCGCATCTGATGTCGCGGCAGATCGATCTGGCCTTCCTGATGGGACCGGTGCTGGAAGCGCGGGTCGAGAACCTGCCGCTATGCACCTATCCGCTGGCCTGGGTGGCGAGCCCGGTGCTGGACCTGGGGCCGGAGCCGCTGACGCTGGAGCGGATAGGCAAGCTGCCCATCATCACCTATCCCTCCAACAGCGCGCCTTACCGCGTGGTGCGCGATATGTTGACGCGCGCCGGCGTGAGTTCGCCGCGCATGTACGGCAGCGCGTCGATGTCGATGGTGGTGCGGATGACGCAGGACGCCATCGGCACCAGCGTCATCGCGCCGGTGTTCCTGGGCAAGGAGCTGGCGCGCGGCGAATTGCGCATCTTGCGGGTGGAGGCCGATCCCTTGCCGGAACTGAGCTTCACGGCCACCTGGGTGCAGGGGCCGGATAGCCACGCGGTCCGCGTTATCGCGCAGATGGCGCAGAAGGTGGCCGAGCAGGCCGCGGACGGGACTCCGCTCTAGGTGTTTACCCCAGCAGGGGCTGCGCCGCCGGCCGTGGCGGCCTTGCGACGCGGTCGCGTTGCGGCGCGCCCGGCTGCCCGCTAAGCCCCGCCATTGCGTCGTTTGCGCGAAACGCGGGGGGCGTGGCGCACGAGACCAAAGAAAAATTTATACCCCCGTATCGCAACATACGATTGGACGCTCCGCGCCCCTGACGCTGCAATGGCGCCACATCAATAACGATCGCCTGGATGCCTAGAGCGGGGGGAAAGCATGAACCAGCGTATGTCCCATTCCCGGAATCGGGCGGCAAGCCATGCCGCGCAGGCGCGATGCGCGCCGCTGCGCGGCTGATCTCCAGACTCATTGATTGCCACCGCGCGCCGCCAGGATAACGGGATCCGGCGCGCGGCATACCATCCCGCCAGCCAGGAGTTTTGTCCATGAAGAAGTCGCTAGTTTTCGCCGCCGTCGCCGCCAGCCTGTTGGCCGGCGCCGTCCAGGCACAGGACCTCCCCAAGACCCAGTTGAAAGTCGTGGGCGGCCTGAGCAACCTGACTGCTTACAACGATTACGAAAAGCCGTTCTGGACCAAGACCATCCCCGAGCTGTCCAAGGGCCAGGTCACGGCCGACATCAAGGGCTTCAACGAAATGGGCTTGAAGGGCCCCGAATTGCTGCGCCTGATGTCTCAGGGCGTGGTCGAATTCGGCACCGCCACGCTCGCCTACTTCGCCAGCGACAACCCCATCAACGAAGCGATCGACCTGGCCGGCCTGGCGCCCGACGTCAAGACCGCGCGCGCCGTCACCGACGCGTTCGAACCGGTCTACGCCAAGCTCTATGGCGAAGGCAGCAACGTCAAGCTGCTGGGCATTTCCACGTATCCCGCGCAGGTGCTGTTCTGCAACGCCGAAATCAAGAGCCTGGCCGACATCAAGGGCAAGAAGGTCCGCACCAGCAGCCGCACCACCGCCGAGTTCGTCGAGGCGCTGGGCGGCTCCAGCGTGACCATGGCCTTCGGCGAAGTGGTGCCGGCGCTGCAGAACAAGGTGGTGGATTGCGCCATCACGGGTTCGCTGTCCGGCTATTCGGCCAAGTGGTACGAAGTGTCGACCCACCTGGTCGCGCTGCCGATCAACTGGAACCAGCAGATCCACGCCGTCAACCAGAAGGCCTGGGACAAGCTGGACCCCAACGTGCGCACTTTCCTGCAGACCAATGTGAAGACGCTGGTCGACAACATCTGGGACGCCGCCGCGCGCCAGACCCAGGAAGGCTATGACTGCAACACGGGCGCCGCCGCTTGCCCGTTCCCGGTCAAGGGCAAGATGGTCCTGGTCCAGCCCTCGGACGCTGACCGCGCGCTGCTGAAGAAGGTCACCGAAGAGGCCGTGCTGCCGAAGTGGGCCGCGCGCTGCTCGGCCCAGTGCGTGAAGGACTTCAACGCCACCGTCGGCAAGACGCTGGGCCTGACCGCTATGAAGTAGTCCCCCCCCCGAAGCGCTGCGCGCTTCCCCCCCAGGGGGGCATGCCTGCGGACCGGCGGAGCCGGATCCGCGGCATCCGGATGGGGCGGTGTGCTACGGACCGGTGGAGCTGGTTTCGGTACATCCCGATAGGGGGAGTTGCTGCAGATCGGCATAGCCGGCTTCGTGGCATACGTATGGGATCGTTCGTTAATCGCAGAGGCGGCGATGTGTGCCTGGCCCTGCAAAGGTTTGACTCATGACTCAATCTGAACACTTCCGCCTGCTGGGCGGGCTATTGCGGCGCGCCGAGAGCTTTTCGCGCTTGGCCGTGTGGGCCGGCGGCGCGCTGACGGTGGCCAGCGTGTTGCTGATCTCGTTTGACGTGCTGGCCCGCAAGTTCCTGGGCTTCACGACTGGCGGCGCGGACGAGTTGTCCAGCTATGCCTTCGCCATCAGCACCTCCTGGGCGTTGGCATTCGCCACGCTGCAGCGCGCCAACGTGCGCGTGGACGTGGTTTACCAGTACATGCCGGTGCGCGTCGCCGCCGTGCTGGACTGGATCTCCATGGTGGCCCTGGCGGTCTTCATGGTGTACCTGACGTATTACGCGTTCGAGGTGGTGCAGACCTCCTGGGCGCAGAAGTCCGCGGCCAATACGCCGCTGGCCACGCCTCTGTGGATTCCGCAGGGCCTTTGGGCGCTGGGCCTGGCCTGGATGTGCGTCACGGTCGCGCTGATGCTGGCGCGCGCTTCCGCCGCGCTGGTCACGGGTGATATCGAACTGGTCAGGAGCATTTGCGGCGTGCGTTCGGCGCAGGAAGAAGCCGACGAGGAAGCCGCCGCCGGCGAGCGCATGGTGAAGGGAGAGGCCGCATGATTTCCACCGCATTGATACTGCTCCTGGTTTTGATCGGCCTGTCGATTCCGGTGGGCGCGGCGCTGGGCGTGCTGGGCCTGATCCTGGACCCGCTGTTCTCCATGTTGCCGCTGACGCGCGCGATCGGCGAAGTTTCCTGGAGCACCAACAACGAATTCCTGCTGGTGGCGATTCCGCTGTTCATCATGCTGGGCGAGGTGCTGCTGCGCGCAGGATTCGCCGAACGCATGTATGGCGCGATGAGCCTGTGGCTGTCGTGGCTGCCGGGCGGGCTGATGCACGCCAACATCGGCGCCTCGACGCTGTTCTCGGCCACCTCCGGCTCCAGCGTGGCGACCGCCGCGACGGTGGGCACCGTGGCGATCCCGCAGATCCGCAAGTACGGCTACAACGAGCCGTTGTTCCTGGGCAGCCTGGCCGCCGGCGGCACGCTGGGCATCCTGATCCCGCCCTCGATCAACCTGGTCATCTACGGCGTGCTGACGAACTCCTCGGTGCCCAAGCTGTACCTGGCCGGCATCATCCCGGGTTTCGCGATGGCCGCGCTGTTCATGCTGACGGTGGTCATCGCCTGCGTCGCCAAGCCGTCCTGGGGCGGCAAGAAGATCCAGGCGACCTGGGGCCAGCGTTTCGCCAGTTTGGTGCATCTGGCGCCGCCCATGGGGATCTTCTTCCTGGTGGTGGGTTCCATCTACGCCGGCCTGGCCACGCCGACCGAGGCCGCCGCGCTGGGCGTGCTGGGCGCCTTCATCCTGGCGGCCTGGTTCCGCCGCCTGTCGTGGTCGATGCTGCGCGAGGTCATGGAAGGCACCATGCGCTCCACGGCCATGATCATGCTGATCGTGGTGGCGGCCAGCTTCCTGAACTTCGTCATGTCCGCGACCGGCCTGACCGATGCGCTGACCAAGTCGATCACGGGCCTGGGCCTGTCGCCCGGCTGGATGCTGCTGATCGTGGTGATCTTCTACCTGGTGCTGGGCTGCTTCATGGAAACCCTGTCCATGATGATCACGACCATCCCCATCGTGGCGCCCATCATGATCGGCCTGGGTTTCGATCCCATCTGGCTGGGCATCGTCATCATCATCCTGGTCGAAGCCGCCCTGATCACGCCTCCGGTGGGCCTGAACCTGTTCGTGGTGCAAAGCCTGCGCAAGAGCGGTTCCATGAGCGCGGTCATCGTCGGCAGCCTGCCGTTCGTGGCCGCCATGTTCGTGATGCTGGCGCTGCTGGCCTTCTGGCCGGACGTGGCGCTGTGGCTGCCGCGCGTATTCGGCTGACCTTTATTGCCTAGACGTTCCGGGGCGCGGCGAACCGCCGCGTCCTTCACTCCCTAATTCTCAGCAGGACAGACATGAAAGCCGTATTCCAGATCGAAGACTCGCAACCCCGCCAGGTGGAAGTGGAGTTCAACACCCTGATCGTCGCCGGCTGGGCCGGCCGCGACATGGCCGCGATCGAGCATCACATCGAAGAGCTGGCCGCCATCGGCGTGCCGCGTCCCAGCAGCGTGCCGCTGTACTACCGCATTGCCGACAATCAACTGACGCAGAAGGAAACCGTGCAGGCCCTGGGCGAGGATTCCTCGGGCGAAGTCGAGACCTTCGTATTCTCCGTGGACGGCGAAATGTACGTCAGCATCGCCTCCGACCATACCGACCGCAAGCTGGAAACCTACAGTGTGGCGATGTCCAAGCAGGTCTGCGTCAAGCCCGTAGCCACGAGCGCCTGGCGCCTGGCCGACGTGGCGGACTACTGGGACGAGCTCGTCATCCGTTCCTACATCGTCGAGAACGGCGTGGAAGTGCTGTACCAGGAAGGCCCGCTGGCGTCGCTGCGCACGCCGCAGGACCTGATCGCGGGCTATACCGGCGGCGCCACGGTGCTGCCGGCCGGCGCGGGCATGACCTGCGGCACGGTGGGCGCGATCGGCGGCATCCGCGCCGCGGCCGACTTCACCATGGAATTGCACGATCCGCGGCGCCAGCGCAGCCTGCGCCACCGCTATCATGTCGAGACGCTGCCCGTGGTGGCCTGATTCTGGCCCCAGGCGCCGATCGCCAGGCGCGCCCGCGGGCGCGCCCGTTTGCACTCAAGCCGCAAGACGGCACTAGGATGACTATGGTTCCGACTTTGAACGATCTGACCCAGGCCCTGCAAGAGGGCCGCAGCACCTCCGTGGAACTGACGCAGGCGGCGCTGGCCCGCGCGCAGGACGAAGCGGGCGAGGGCGCGCGCGCGTTCACCCGCCTGTACGCCGAATCCGCGTTGGCGCAGGCGCAAGCTTCCGACACGCTGCGCGCCGCCGGCATCGTCCGCTCCGCGATCGAGGGCTTGCCGATCAGCATCAAGGATCTCTTCGACATCGAAGGCGAAACCACGATGGCTGGCTCGGTGGCCCGTGAAGGCGAACCGGCGGCCGACGCCGACGCTGAAGTCGTGCGCCGTCTGATCGCGGCAGGCGCGGTCATCATCGGCCGCACCAACATGACCGAATTCGCCTATTCGGGCCTGGGCATCAATCCCCATTACGGCACGCCCCTGAACCCCTACGACCGCGCCACCGGCCGCATCCCGGGCGGCTCGTCCTCGGGCGCCGCGGTGTCGGTTGCCGACGGCATGTCGGCCGCGGCCATCGGTTCGGACACTGGCGGTTCCGTGCGCATTCCGGCCGCGCTTTGCGGCCTGACGGGCTTCAAGCCCAGCGCCTGGCGCGTCTCCATGGAAGGCGTGCTGCCGCTGTCGGCCAACCTGGACTCCATCGGCCCCATCGCCGCCAGCGTGCGCTGCTGCGCCGAACTGGACGCCATCCTGTCCGGCGACGGCGGCCCGGCGCCGGAAGCGGCGGTGCTGCGCGGGTTGCGCCTGGCCATCCCGACCACGCTGGCGCTGGACGCCATGGACAAGCATGTTGCCGACAGCTTCGCGGCCGCCGTGAGCCGGCTGAAGGCCGCCGGCGCCCTGGTCGAAGAGATCGCGATTCCGGAATTCGCCGAACTGGCCGCCATCAACGCCAAGGGCGGCTTTACCGCCGCCGAAGCCTGGGCCTGGCACCGCGACCTGATCGCCCGCGCCGGCAAGCGCTATGACCCGCGCGTGGTGTCGCGCATCATGCGCGGCAAGGACATGAGCGCGGCCGACTACCTGGACTTGCTGGATGCGCGCGAAGCCTGGGTCGCGGCGGTGGACCGCCGCATTGCCGGCTACGACGCCCTGATCATGCCGACCACGCCCATCGTGGCGCCGGCGGTGGCCGACCTGCAGGCCTCCGATGATGCCTATTACGCCGCCAACGGCCTGATCCTGCGCAACCCGACGCTGATCAATTTCCTGGATGGCTGCGCGCTGTCGCTGCCTTGCCATGCCGCCGGCACGGCGCCGGTGGGCCTGATGATCGCGGCCAGCAACGGCGCGGACCGCCGTATCCTGAGCATCGGCCTGGCGGTGGAAGCGCTCTACGCCGGCCAGTGAGGCGCAGCCGGGACGGGCGGCGGCCGCCGGTCCGTCCTGGGCGCTAAGATGGCGGCTGCATAGCCGGATGCCGCCGCCATGATCGATCTGCGCAATATCGAAACGTTCTTCTGGGTCGCCACCCTGGGCGGTTTCCGGGCGGCGGCCGAGAAGCTCAATGCCACCCAGCCGGCCATTTCCCAGCGCATCGCGTCGCTGGAATCCGATCTGGGCGTGCGCCTGTTCGACCGCGACACGCGTGGCATCAAGCTGACAGGCAAGGGGCGCGAGCTGCTGTCGCATGCCGAGCGCATGCTGCAGATGCGGCGCGACATGCAGGAGGCCGCGCGCGCCAAGAGCGTGATGAGCGGCATGCTGCGGCTGGGGGTATCGGAAACCATCGTCCATACCTGGCTGCCAACCCTGATGGAATATCTGCACGACGCCTATCCGGCGCTGATGGTCGAGATCCAGGTGGATACGACCACGGTGCTGAAGACGCAGCTCGCCTCGCGCCAGATCGACCTGGCATTTCTGCTCGGGCCGATGGAAGAGCCCCGCATCGAGAATCTCTACCTCTGCAATTACCCGCTGTCCTGGGTGGCAAGCCCCAAGCTCAAGGTCGGACGCCAGCCGATCGCGCTCAAGCGCCTGGCCGAATGGCCGGTGATCACCTATCCCTCCACCACCGATCCGCATCGCGCCGTGCGCCAGCTGTTGCAGCAGGCGGGCGTCGAGGCGCCGCGTATGTACGGCAGCTCCGCGCTCAGCGTCATCGTGCGGATGGCGCAGGACGGCATCGGCACCGCGGTCATCGCGCCCGTCATCCTGCACAAGGAGCTGGCGCAGGGCGAATTGCGCATCCTGGACGTGAAGGCGCCGGCCTTGCCGCCGCTGCATTACACCGCTTGCTGGATGCAGGGGCCGGACAGCCAGATTCCGCGCGCGGTGGCTGAGGCGGCGCAGCAGATCGCGCGGGAAGAGGCGCTGCGCCATCCGGCATAACCCTGATAAATATTTTTGATCGGGGTCTATCGCAACTTGTGATTGGACGCTGGCCCGCGGTTCCTGTGCAATGCCCCAATACCTGCATCATCATCAAGGGGATAGGCATGCAATCCAAACCCGCGGCGCGCGCCAGCGTCGAATTGGCCCGGCAGGCGCGGCTGGACGCGCGCAGCGGCAAGCTGACCGGCCCGACCGCCAATCTGGCGCCGGGCCACGTCCAGGCCAACCTCGCCATTCTGCCGCGCGCGCTGGCCGCGGACTTCCTGCATTTCTGCCAGCGCAATCCCAAGCCCTGTCCCTTGCTGGCCATGTCCGAGCCCGGCGATCCCGCCTTGCCGGAACTGGGCCAGGACATCGACATCCGCAGCGACATCCCGCGTTACCGGGTATGGAAGAACGGCGAGCTGGTGGCCGAGCCTACCGATGTGCGCGATATCTGGCGCGACGATCTGGTGTCGTTCCTGATCGGCTGCTCGTTCTCCTTTGAGGAAGCGATGCTGGACAACGGCTTGCCCGTGCGCCACATCGAGCAGGGCTGCAACGTGCCCATGTATCGCACCAGCGTCCCGACCCATGCCGCGGGCGTGTTCGGCGGTCCGTTGGTCGTGTCCATGCGTCCCCTGAAGGCGGCGGACGCCATCCGCGCCATCCAGGTCACCTCGCGTTTTCCCTCGGTCCACGGCGCGCCGGTGCATATCGGCGACCCCGCGTTGATCGGGATTGCCGACATCAACCGCCCGGACTATGGTGATCCGGTGGAAATCCGCGAAGGGGAAATGCCCGTGTTCTGGGCTTGCGGCGTAACGCCGCAGTCGGTGGTCGCAGCGGTCAAGCCGGAATTCTGCATTACCCACGCGCCGGGCCATATGCTGGTCACGGACCTCATCAACAGCCGGATGGCGGTGTTCTGACCGCCAACCATCCGCTTTCTCAGTAGCGCGTAAGCGGGTAGCGGTTAGAAGTCTCTACTCGCGCTGCAGTACCAGTTGTGCCACCAAAACGATCCATTAAAGGACAAGGGGAAATGGCGACAACCGCTTTGAATCTGGGGCCTTCCGGCTTGCCGGAGGGTCTCGTGCCGCCGCCAGCGCGGCCATGCATTGCTTTCACACCCAGCCGGTCCAATCCAGGAGTCCAGTTATGAAGATGAAGCTCATCGCGGGTGTCGCCGCGAGCCTGGCGCTGATGTGCGCCGTTCCCGCGCAAGCGCAACAGGCCGTGCGCATCGGCGCAATCTATCCGCTATCGGGCGCCTTGGCGTCCACCGGGGCTGAAATCAAGGCGGCCGTCGAACTGGCGGTCGAGATCATCAACAATCCGCATCCCGAGTTGGAAGGCATACCGCTGGCGGCGGGCAGCGGCTTGCCGGCGCTGGGCGGCGCCAAGATCGAAGTGGTGTTCGGCGATTCTCAGGGCAAGCCCGAAGTGGGCCTGGCCGACGCCCAACGCCTGATCGACCAGGAAAAGGTAGTGGCCCTGACCGGCGCTTACCAGTCCGCCGTGACCAAGACCGCCAGCCGCATCGCCGAGCAGCGCGGCATACCCTACGTCAATGGCGAATCCAGCAGCCCGGACCTGACCGAGCGCGGCTATAAGTGGTTCTTCCGCACCTCGCCCAACGACGATACCTTCGTCGAGAACATGATGCAGTTCCTGGATGGCATCAAGGCGGTGCCGACCGCCAAGATCGCCGTGGTGTACGAGAACACCGACTTCGGCGTGAACACTTACAAGGCGGTCGAAAAGTTCGCCAAGCAATACAACCGCCAATTGGTCGCCAACATCGCCTACAGCGCCGGCTCGGCCTCGGTGACGGCGGAAGTGCAGAAACTGGCGGCCGCCAAGCCCGATGTGGCGATCTTCGCCAGCTATACCTCGGACGCCATGCTGTTCGTGCGCACCATGCGCGAAAGCAAGTACGCGCCGCCGGTGTTCCTGGCCAACGACGCGGGCTTCATCGATTCGCGCTTCGTGCAGGAGGTGGGGCCGCAGGTCCAGGGCGTGCTGACGCGCGACGTCTGGGGCAATGACGTGGCGGCATCCAAGGCCGGGCTGAAAAAGATCAACGACATGTACAAGGCCAAGACGGGCAAGGACCTGAACGGCAACAATGCCCGTTCGATGCAGGGCGTGCTGGTGCTGGCCGACGCGATCAACCGGGCCGGTTCGACCGACCCCGAGGCGATCCGCAAGGCGCTGGCCGCCACCGATCTGGGCGAGGCGCAGGTCGCGATGCCCTGGGCCGGGGTGCAGTTCGACGCCAAGGGCCAGAACACCAAGGGTTCGGGCCTGATCCTGGAGCTCAAGGGCGCGGCCTACCAGACCGTGTGGCCGGAAAAATACCGTACCGACAAGAACCTGCCCACGCTGCCGTTCACCTGGAAGTAAACATAGTCTGACGCGGCGGGCCGCGGGGCCCGCCGCGAGGAGCACTCCATGTTTGAAGCTCTCTCGGCAGGCCTGTTCAACGGCCTGATCTATGCCGCGGTGGCGGTGGGGCTGGCGCTGATCTGGGGCATCACCGACGTCATCAACTTCGCCCATGGCGAGTTCCTGATGCTGGGCATGTATGCAGCCTATTGGCTCTACACGCTGGGCCACATCGATCCCACGCTGTCGGCGCCGCTGGTGGCGGTCCTGCTCGCCTTCGTCGGCTTCCTGACTTATGCGCTCATCATCCGCCGCCTGCAAAAGGGGCCGGCGATGGCGGTCATCCTGGCCACCTTCGGCCTTGGGCTGGTGCTGCGCCAGATTGCCTTCATCGCCTTCAGCCCCGACTACCGCAGCCTGCCGGACACGCTGGTGTCGGGCAGCGTCACGGTTGCCGGCATCTCGCTGGGCCGACCCCAGGTGGTGACGGGCCTGATCGCGCTGGTGGTGGTGGTCGCGCTGTTCATCCTGGTGTACCGCACGCGCTGGGGCCATGCCCTGCAGGCGGTGGCGGAAGACCGCCAGGTGGCGGCGCTGGTGGGCATTTCGCCCGACCGGGTCAACGCCCAGGTCTGGATGCTGGGCAGCGCGGCGGTCGGCCTGGCCGGCGCCTTGCTGACCACCTTCTTCTACGTATTTCCCTCGGTGGGCACGGTGTTCGGCCTGCTGGCCTTCGTGGCGGTGTGCATGGGCGGCTTCGGGTCGTTGCCTGGCGCCTTCATCGCGGGGATCCTGATCGGCATCATCGAGGCCATGACCGGCTACTTCGTCGCCCCAGCGTTGAAGACAGTGAGCGTCTTCATCCTGTTCATCCTGGTTCTCTGGTATCGGCCGCGCGGCCTGTTCGGGCGGTGGTGAGATGAACAAGACAGACAAGATCGATACCGTGTCCGCCGGCGTGCCCAAATGGCCGGTCCTGGCCGCTGCCGTCGCGGCCATCCTGATGGCCCTGGTGCCGCTGGTGGTGAAGGATGCTTTCACCCTGCAGGTGCTGCTGCTGGCCATCATGTTCGGCGCGCTGGGCGCCTGCTGGAACCTGGTGGGCGGCTTCCTCGGGCGGATCTCCTTCGGCCATAGCGTGTTCGTGGGGGTAGGGGGCTACACCACCTTGCTGCTGCTGCACCATCTGAAGCTCACGCCGCTTTTGGGCATCCCGCTGGGCGGGGTGATCAGCGCCGCGCTGGCGTGGCTGGTGGGCGGACCCACCCTGCGGCTGTCCGGCCATTACTTCGCCATGGCCACCATCGCGCTGCTGCAGATCGGCCTGCTGCTGATGATCAACTGGGAATGGGCGGGCGGCGCGGTCGGCCTGGAGGCGCCCATCGGCGACGCCGCCTGGATGCTGCTGTTCCGCAGCAAGGTGCCGTACTACTGGATCGCGGTGGGGCTGGCCTTCCTGACCTTTTGCGCCACCTTCTTCCTGGTGCATTCCAAGACCGGCTTCTACTGGCGTGCCATCAACGGCGACGAGGCGGCCTCGCGCAGCCTGGGCGTGCCCGCGGACCGCTACAAGATGCTGGCATTCGTGATGTCGGCGGGCATGACCGGCGTATGGGGCGGCTTCTTTGCCATGTACGTGGGCTTCATCGACCCGGAATCCATGTTCAACCTGACGATGTCGGTGCAGGTCGTGCTGGTGACCATCCTGGGCGGGGTCGGCACGCTGATCGGCCCGTGGCTGGGCGCGGCGGTGCTGCTGCCGCTGTCCGAGGGCACGCGCGTGTTGTGGGGCAGTTCGGGCCTGGGCCTGGATCTGCTGATTTTCGGCCTGGCCATCTTGCTGGTCACGCTGTTCCTGCCGGGTGGGCTGGTGACATTGAGGAGGCGCCGTGGCTCTGCTGGACGTTAAGAACCTGACCAAGCAATTCGGCGGGCTGGTCGCGAACAAGGACATCTCGCTGTCGGTCGAGGCGGGCGAGATCGTTGCCATCATCGGCCCGAACGGAGCGGGCAAGAGCACCTTGTTCAACGGCCTGGTCGGGCATCATGAGCCCACCTCCGGCTCGGTGACTTTCGACGGCCAGCCGATGATAGGCCGGCGGCCCGAACAGGTGGCCGCCATGGGTCTGGTGCGCACTTACCAGATCCCGCGCAGCTTCGGGCAGATGACGGTGCTGGAGAACGCCATGGTCGGCGCGCTGCTGCGCCATCCGCGCCTGCAGGACGCGCGCCGCGAATCGGCCCGCGTGCTGGAACTGGTGGGCCTGGCCGAACGCGCCGACGTCAGGGCGGCCGAGCTCAATGTGGCGGGACAGAAGCGGGTCGAACTGGCCCGGGCGCTGGCCACCGAGCCGCGCATGCTGCTGCTGGACGAAGTGGCGGGCGGACTGAATCCGGCCGAGGCCATCGCCCTGGCCGAGATCCTGCGCGGCATCCACGCGTCGGGCGTCACGCTCATCATCGTGGAGCATGTGCTGGAGGTGGTCATGCGGCTGGCGCACCGGGTGCTGGTGTTGAACTTCGGCCAGATGATCGCCGAGGGGGCGCCGCAGGAAATCGTGCGCAATCCGGCCGTGATCGAAGCCTATCTGGGGAGAAAGCACCGTGCCTGATGCGATGCTGAAAGTGGAAGACCTGAGCGTGGCCTACGGCGGCGTGCAGGCGGTGCGCGGCCTGTCGCTGGAGGTCAGGCCGGGCGAGATTGCGGCGCTGCTGGGCGCCAACGGCGCGGGCAAGTCCAGCACCCTGATGGCGATCGTCGGCTCCGTCAAGCCCAAGAGCGGCCGGGTGATTTTCGAAGGCCGGGATATCACCGGCACGCCGCCGGACAGGCTGGTGACGCAGGGTATTTCGATGATTCCCGAGGGCGCGCGCGTGTTCGCGCGCCAGCCCGTGGAACAGAATCTGCGCCTGGGCGCGTACACCGTGCGCGATGAGCGCGTGTACGGGGAACGCCTGGAGCGCGTCTACACCCTGTTCCCGCGCCTGAAGGAGCGTCGCACGCAACTGGCCGGAACCATGTCGGGCGGCGAGCGCCAGATGCTGGCCATCGGCCGGGCGCTGATGAGCGGACCGCGCCTGCTCTTGATCGACGAGCCCAGCCTGGGCCTGTCGCCCTTGCTGGTGGAACAGGTATTCGACGCGTTGGCGGCCTTGAACCGCGATGACGGCCTGTCGGTCTTGCTGGTGGAGCAGAACATGGCCCAGGCGCTGGAAGTCGCGGCGCGCGCCTACGTGATGCAAAGCGGCAGGGTGGCGCTGTCGGGCGAAGCGGCGGAGCTGGCAGCCTCGGACGAGGTGCGCAAGGCCTATCTGGGGATGTAAGGAAGGGAGCGTGACGAAACTGCGCCGGACGCGCAAGGCGTCCGGCGCGGACAGTCATCAGAAGATGTGGCGGAAGCCCACTGCGGCGCCGAGCTGGCTGCTCTTGCCGGCGATTTCGCCGCTGGCGGCGTCGTTGACCTTGTTCCAGTCGACCGTGCCGTAGATCTGCGAGCGCTTGGACAGCGAGTACTCGGCCACGGCGACCAGCGCGTAGCGCTTGCCCTTGTCGCCGTCTTCGACCACGTTCTTGCTCTGGTCGTAGTAGGCGGCGCCGGTGATGGCCCAGCGCGGCGTGGCCTGCCAGGTGGCGCCGGCGAAGTAGCCATTGTCCTTGCGGTCCAGGCCGGGCGCCTGGTTGCCGCCCATCACGGCGTTGACCCAGCCGGTTTCGTCGCGGCCGTTGTAGTAGCCGGCGAAGACCTTGGCGCCGTCGAACTGATACGAGGCGTTCAGGTTCCAGACGCGCTGGCGCAGATCGGAATCCGTGCCATCGTAGGTCTGCTGGTAGGCCGCGCCCAGGCCCAGCTTGCCGACGGTGTAGCGCAGGCTGGCGCCGTACTGCTGGCCGGCCTTGTGGTCCTTGTAGTCGTCGCCGTTGGCCCAGGACAGCACGAACGCCAGGTCTCCAATGGTGTTGGAGTACTTGGTCATGTTGTTGGTGCGCACGCGCGACATGGCGGCGGGCAGCCAGGCGTTCTGGTCGTAGTTGCCGACGGTCAGCGGGTCGAAGTAGTCGGCCAGCAGGTCGAACATCGGGGTGTTCTGCAGACCCAGGGTCAGCGCGCCGATGTTGCCGCCGTCCAGGCCGATGTAGGCCAGGCGGCTGAAGGTCTTGGACGGATCCGAGCCGCGGCCGTTCTGCATGTTGAAGCCGTTTTCCAGGCGGAAGAAGGCGCGGTTGCCGTCGCCCAGGTCTTCGGAGCCGCGCAGGCCCCAACGGCTGTTGGATATGGCGCCGTTCTCCATCGACACGCGGCTGCCGTCTTGACCGACGCTGCCGGCGCTGGTGCTCAGGTAGCGGATGCTGACGTCGGCGATGCCGTACAGGGTGACGCTGGTTTCGGCGTGGGCCGCGCCGGCGGCCAGGCCCAGGCTTGCAAGGGCGAGGGATAGGGGAATGCGTTTCATGCTGGGGGCTCCTCCTGGGTAGCGCTATTTATTAGTGGCGCCGGGCTTTTGGCCCGGCTGTTCGCGCCTGGCGGATCGTCAGGCGCTGGGCCGTCGCACCGACGCTTACGGTAAGCGCGGGTCCGGGCGATAGCCGCATATGCACATATACGCCGTAATGTTGCAACGTAGCAGCGCCAGGGAATTCTAGAAAAACTGGGGCGTGAGCGGCACCTGTTGTTTTTTGGAGTTTTCCCTGGTTTACAACACGAAAAAACAGGGGGAGGCGAGACGGGAGGCCAAAAAAAACCCCGTTTCAGAAACGGGGTTTTCATGTCAGCGCCGCGCTACAGCGTCATGTGCAGCGGCAGCCACGTCGCTATGCCGGGCACGGCATAGAGCAGCAGCACCGCCAGGATCATCAGGAAGAACATCGGCAGCGAGGCGCGCGCGATGTAGGGCAGTTCCCTGCCGCTCATGCCGGACAGAACGAACAGGTTGAACCCCACGGGCGGCGTGATTTGTGCCATTTCCACAACGAACACGATGAAGATGCCGAACCAGATCAGATCGATGCCGGCGGCCTGCACGGTGGGCAACAGCACGCCCATGGTCAGCACGACAATGGAGATGCCGTCCAGGAAGCAGCCCAGGACGATGAAGAACACCATCAGCGCCATGATGAGCCCGAACTGCGACAGGCCTAGCCCCCCGATCCATTCAGCCAGCGCGCGCGGCAGGCCGATATAGCCCATGGCCAGGGTCAGGAACTGCGCGCCCGCCAGGATCAGCGCGATCATGCAGTACAGCCGGGTGGCGCCCAGCAGCGATTGCATGAAGGCGGAGCGGTTCAGCGATCCCTGCAGCGCAGACAGGATCAGCGCGCCCACCACGCCGACCGCCGCCGCTTCCGTGGCGGTGGCGATGCCGGTATAGATGGAACCCAGCACCGCGCCGATCAGCAGCATCACCGGGATCAGATGGCGCGAACGCGACAGCTTTTCCAGCAGCGACAGGCCGGGGTCGGCCGCCGGCACCTGGCCGGGATTGCGGATCGCCCACCAGGCGATGTAGCCCATGAACAGCAGGGCCAGCAGGATGCCCGGCACGATGCCCGCGATGAACAGCTTGGCGATGGACACGTCCGCCGCCACGCCGTACACGATCATGATGATGGACGGCGGGATCAGCAGGCCCAGCGTGCCGGCGCCCGACAGCGTACCCAGGATCTTGTCCTCGGGATAGCCGCGGCGCGTCAGTTCCGGGATGGTCATCTTGCCGACCGTGGCGCAGGTCGCCGCGGACGAGCCCGAGACCGCCGCGAAGATCGCGCAGCCGATCACGTTGGTGTGCAGCAGCCGCCCGGGCAGGCGGTTGAGCCAGGGGGCGAGTCCCTTGAACAGGTCTTCGGACAGCCGCGTGCGGAACAGGATTTCGCCCATCCACAGGAAAAGCGGCAGGGCGGTCAGCGTCCAGCTGGAGGACGCGCCCCAGATGGTGACGGCCATGGCATCGCCCGCGGGCCGGCTGGAGAAGATCTCCATGCCGATCCAGGCGGTCCCCGCCAGGGTCAGGCCGACCCAGACTCCGCAGCCCAGGAGCGCGAAGATCGAGACGACCAATAGGGTGATGACGAGTAGTTCATTCATGGGTTTGCTGCGAAGTGGCGGCGGACAGGCCGCGTGAGCGTCGGATCAGCTCGTCGATCAGGGCGACCAGGAACAGCACCGTGCCCACGGCCATGCTGAGTTGCGGTATCCAGAGCGGCGTCGCGTCGTTGGACGTGGAGATGTCGTTGAACTGCCAGGAGTCGTAGGTCAGCTTGACGCTGAAGAACGCGAAGGCGGACGCGAGCAGGCAGCCGACCGCCAGGGCGAAGATATCCAGCTTGCGGCCTGCGGCGGGCTTGAGCGAATTGAGCAGCAGCGTCACGCGGATGTGTTCGCCGTGCTTGAACGTACTGGCAAGGGCGAGGAACCCGGCGGCGGCCATGAAATACCCGGCATAGGCGTCCGTGCCGGGTATGTTCATGCTGAGCTGGCGCGCGATGATCGCGGCCAGCACCGACACCAGGACGCCGATCGTGCACAGGCCGGCCAGCAGGCCGGCCGCGCCGTAAAGACCATCTAGAAAGCGGCGCATGGAAATATCACTGCTTCTTGTAGGCGTCGATCATGGCCTGGCCATCGGCGCCAGCCTTCTTCAGCCAGTCGTCCAGCATGCGCTTGCCGATCACGGACAGGCCTTCCTTCAGCTCGACCGTGGGCTGGATGGTTTCCATGCCGTTCTTGGCCAGTTCCGCCTGATACCACTTGTTCTTTTCCTGCGACAGCTTCCAGCCGCGCTCTTCGGCTTGCGCGCCGGCCTTCTTCAAGGCGGCCTGGGTCGCGGGGTCAAGCGCGTCGAACGCCTTCTTGTTGACGATGATGGCGTTCTTCGGCAGCCAGGCCTGGGTGTCGTAGAACTTCTTGATGTACTCGTAGGTCTTGGTGTCGTAGCCGGTGGAGGCCGAGGACATATAGGAATCGATCACGCCGGTGGCCATGGCCTGGGCCAGTTCAGCCTGCTGCACGGTAACGGGCTGCGCGCCGACCAGTTCGGCGATCTTGGCCGTCACCGGGCTGTAGGCGCGCCACTTCAGGCCCTTCATGTCGCTGATCTGCTTGATGTCCTTGTTGGCGAAGATGCCCTGGGGCGGCCAGGCCACCGCGTACAGCAGCGTCATGCCGTGCGCGTTGAGCTTCTTTTCGAGGAAGGGCTTCTGCGCTTGATAGAGTTTGAACGACGCGTCATAGCCGGTGGCCAGGAAGGGCAGGCCGTCCAGTTCGTAGATCGGATCTTCGTTCGCAAAGTTGGTCAGCAGGATCTCGCCGATCTGCGCCTGGTTGCCCTGCACCGCGCGCTTGATCTCGGGCGCTTTGTACAGCGAGGCGTTGTTGTGCAGCGTGATCTTCAGCTTGCCTTCGGACAGCGTGTCCACGTCCTTGACGAAGGTGGTCAGGTTTTCAACGTGGAAGTTGCTGGCCGGATAGGCGGTGGGCAGATCCCATTTCGTTTGAGCCTGGGCGCCGGCGCTGAACGCCAGGACGATGCTGCCTGCCAACAGGGAAATCTTCTTGTGCATGGGGTGGTCCTTCTTTGCGAATGGTGAAGCCGGGTTGTGCCCGATAGGCATTGCGAAAAAGAGAGCGCTGCGGCGATGACGCGCAGCTGAAAAGCCGTGCCATTCTATGTTGCTATGCGGCGGCGGGGCGCGCGAAATCGCGTCTTTACGGGTTATTCCTAACAGGCGTGCGCAGCGTCGATCATTGAAGGTTCAATCTTTGCGCAAACGCATTGCGGCAGCCGTTTTTCTTCTAACATTGCGTATCGAATGCATGGTGCCGAGGCGTGTGTGAATTTCGTTTTCCGTCGTGATGAGTTGCTGGTTGAAGAGACGTCCGCCGTATTGCCGGATACCGCCTTGTGCGTGCAGATAGGCGTGGCGGCCGCGGCCTTGCAGCCGATCTGGGCCATGCCCGGCTCGCCCTGCCGCACGGTGCATGTCGAACCTGGCGTGGAACCGCCGCAGGGCTACGCCTTCAGGAAGCTGCGTTCGCTCTTTGGCGTGCTGGATGACGAACGCATGGCGCTGGCCGGACGCGCCTACCAGATCGCCGAATGGGCGCGCACGCACCGGTTCTGCGGCGTCTGCGGTACGCCGGCAGAGCGGGTGCCCACCGAATTCTGTCTGCGTTGCCCGTCCTGCGGCTTCTCGGCCTACCCGCGCATTTCGCCCGCCATGATGGTGCTGATCCGCAAGGGCGACAGCATCCTGCTGGCGCGCCACACCACCACCGCGACCTCGCGCTATACCGCGTTGGCCGGTTTCGTCGAGCCCGGCGAAAGCATCGAACAGACCATCCACCGCGAGGTCCATGAGGAGGTCGGCCTGAAGGTCGGCAACCTGCAGTATTTCGGCAGCCAGTCCTGGCCGTTTCCGCATTCGCTCATGGTCGCGTTCACGGCGGACTACGTGTCCGGCGACATACGCGTGCAGGAAGACGAGATCGCCGATGCGCGCTGGTTCGGTCCGGGCGATCCCATGCCCGAGATCGCGCCGCGGATTTCCATCGCGGGATGGTTGATCCGGGCGAACCTGCCCATGGGCTGGTCGGCGCCTTAAAACCGTCGTTTCGCTTGCAGTCTACTAGGGGTATTCCCTCGAAAGAGGGGATTTTTGGCGTCTCGTCCGTATTTTTTATTGATGAAATATAGATAAATTATTAGTATTTCGCTCATATAAACTCGGCTTGCGTCTTCCATGACCCCCACTTTGATTGCATCGTCGGCCCATTTGGCCGGCGGCAGCGCGCCTGACCTTTCCGAAGTGGAATTCGGTCTGATGATCGCCAGCCATGCCTTCGACCGCTGGACCGTGCGCTGCATGGCGGCGGCCGGGCTGCCCGATCTGACGCCCACCGACGTGATGGTCTTTCATCATGTCTATCACCGTGAGCGCCCCAAAAAGCTGGCCGACATCTGCTTCACGCTGAATGTCGAGGACACGCACATCGTCAGCTACGCGCTTAAGAAGCTGGACCGCCTGGGCGTGGTCAAGGGCGAGCGCAGCAGCAAGGAAGTCTTTTACAGCGTGACCCCGGAAGGCGCGGCCATACTCAAGCGCTATGCCGAGGTCCGCGAACAATGCCTGACCGCCGGCCTGGACGCGCCGGGCGGGGGCGGGCTGGACTACAGCCGCCAACTGGCGCATACGCTGCGCGCGTTGTCCGGCCTGTACGACCAGGCGGCCCGCGCGGCGACCTCTCTCTGATTCCGTTTACCCGTGCGCGGCCGCAGGCGCCGCGGCGACCCTTTGTTTGCAAGGACAGCTATGAAGTGGCAATTCTGGATTGACCGTGGGGGCACCTTTACCGACATCGTGGCGCGGCGCCCCGATGGCACGACCACCACGGCCAAGATGCTCTCGGAGAACCCCGAGCAGTATCGCGACGCGGCCGTGGCCGGCATCCGCAAGCTGCTGGGCATCGCGCCCGGCCAGCCCGTGCCCGCCAATCAGGTCGAGTGCGTGAAGATGGGTACTACCGTTGCCACCAACGCCTTGCTGGAACGCAAGGGCGAGCGCACCTTGCTGGTGACGACCCGGGGTTTCCGCGACGGCCTGCGCATTGCCTACCAGAACCGTCCGCGCCTGTTCGACCGCAACGTCGTCCTGCCCGAGATGCTCTACGAGTCCGTGGTGGAAGCGGACGAGCGCGTGGCCGCCGACGGCGAAGTGATCCGCGAGCTGGATCAGGACGCGCTGCGCGCGGCCATGCAGGCCGCTTACGACAGCGGCATCCGCGCCGTGGCCATCGTCTTCATGCACGCCTGGCATGCGCCCGAGCACGAGCGCATCGCGGCCCGCATCGCGCGTGAGGTGGGATTCCCGCAGGTGTCGGCCTCGCACGAGGTCAGCCCGCTGATCAAGTTCGTGTCGCGTGGCGACACCACGGTGGTGGACGCCTATCTGTCGCCCATCCTGAAGCGCTATGTCGACCAGGTGGCCGGCGAACTGCCGGGCATCCGCCTCATGTTCATGCAATCCAGCGGCGGCTTGACCGACGCGCACCGTTTCCGCGGCAAGGACGCCATCCTGTCGGGTCCTGCCGGCGGCATCGTCGGCATGGTGCGCACCAGCGAGATCGCGGGCTTTCCCAAGGTCATCGGCTTCGACATGGGCGGGACCTCCACCGACGTGTCGCATTACGCGGGCGAATTCGAACGCGAGTTCGAGACCCAGGTGGCCGGCGTGCGCATGCGCGCGCCCATGATGAGCATCCACACCGTGGCGGCGGGCGGCGGCTCGATCCTGCATTTCGACGGCGCGCGTCTGCGCGTGGGCCCCGATTCGGCCGGGGCCAACCCGGGCCCCGCCTGCTACCGCCGCGGCGGCCCGCTGGCGGTGACGGACTGCAACGTCCTTCTGGGCAAGATCCAGCCCGACTTTTTCCCCAAGGTCTTCGGTCCCGAAGCCAATGAACCGCTGGACCGCGAGGCGGTCGTGGCGCGCTTCACGGCCATGTCCGACGAAGTGCGTGCCGCCACCGGCCGCGAAATGAGTCCCGAACAGCTGGCCGAAGGCTTCCTGGAAATCGCCGTGGGCAACATGGCCGAAGCCATCAAGCGCATCTCGGTGCAGCGCGGCCATGACGTGACCGAGTACGCGCTGACCGTGTTCGGCGGCGCGGGTGGGCAGCACGCCTGCCTGGTGGCCGATGCGCTGGGCATGACCACGGTGTTCGCGCACCCGCTGGGTGGCGTGCTGTCGGCCTACGGCATGGGCCTGGCCGACCAGACCGACATGCGCCAGAAGACGGTCGAGAAGGTGCTCGATGCCGAACTGATGCAGGCGTTGAAGGGCGAGCTCGACGAGCTGGCTGGCCAGGCGGTGGGCGAACTGCGCCGCCAGCATGTCGCCGAAAGCGACATCAGCGTGCAACGCCGCCTGCACCTGAAGTACCGCGGCACGGATACCTCGCTGGAAGTGGCGTACACCGACCTGGAACAGGCGCGCAAGGAATTCGAAGCGGCCTACCGCCTGCGCTATTCCTTCCTTATGCCCAACCGCGAACTGGTGGTGGAAACCATCTCGGTCGAAGCCACCGGCGGCGGCGAACGCGTCGGCGAAGCCGTCAACGCGCGCGTGCGCGACGGCGCGCTGGCTCCCAGCCGCGTCGTCAGCATGTACAGCGGCGGCGCCTGGCGCGATACGCCTCTGTACGTGCGCGAGGACATGGCGGGCGGCGACGTGGTGGCGGGACCCGCCATCATTTCCGAACCCAACCAGACCACGGTGGTCGAGGCCGGCTGGCAGGCCGAACTGACGGCGCAGGACCACTTCGTGATCCGTCGCGTGGAAGCGCGTCCGGAACGCCGCGCCATCGGCACGCAGGCCGACCCGGTCATGCTGGAGGTCTTCAACAACCTCTTCATGTCGATCGCCGAGCAGATGGGCTACCGCCTGCAGAACACGGCTTATTCGGTCAACATCAAGGAACGCCTGGACTTCTCCTGCGCGATCTTCGATGCGCAGGCCCGGCTGATCGCCAATGCCCCACACATGCCGGTGCACCTGGGTTCCATGGGCGAATCGGTGCGCACGGTCATGCGCGCCAACGCCGGCAGCATGCAGCCTGGCGATGCCTATGTGGTTAACGATCCATATCACGGCGGCACGCATTTGCCCGACGTCACGGTCATCACGCCGGTGTTCGACCGCGAGGGGCGCGAGATCCTGTTCTACGTCGGTTCGCGCGGCCACCACGCCGACATTGGCGGCACCACGCCGGGTTCCATGCCGCCGGATTCCAAGACGGTGGAAGACGAGGGCGTGCTCTTTACCAACTTCCAGCTGGTGAAGAACGGCGAATTCCGCGAGGCCGCGGCGCGCGGCATCCTGGGCTCGGGCCGCTGGCCGGCGCGCAATCCGGACCAGAACATCGCCGATATGCACGCGCAGATTGCCGCCAATGAAAAGGGCGTGCAGGAGTTGCTGCGCATGTGCGACCACTTCGGCCTGGACGTGGTCCGCGCCTACATGGGACATGTGCAGGACAACGCCGAGGAAGCGGTGCGCCGCGTGATTTCGGTGTTGAAGGACGGCAGCTACGAGTACCCGCTGGACAACGGCGCGGTGATCCGCGTCGCCGTGAAGGTGGATACTGAGGCGCGCAGCGCCGTGGTGGATTTCACCGGCACGTCCAACCAGTTGGACAACAACTTCAACGCCCCGGGCGCCATCGCCGTGGCGGCGGTGCTGTACGTGTTCCGCACGCTGGTCAATGACGATATTCCGCTGAACGACGGCTGCCTCGTGCCGCTGTCCATCATCCTGCCGGAAGGCTCGATGCTGCGCCCGAATCCGCCGGCCTCGGTGGTAGCGGGCAACGTGGAAACGTCCATGTGCATCGTCAACGCGCTGTACGGCGCGCTGGGCGTGCTGGCCGCAAGCCAGGGCACGATGAACAACTTCACGTTCGGCAACGCGCGTCATCAGTACTACGAGACCATCTCGGGCGGCACGGGCGCGGGTCCGGTGCGCATCGACGCCGCGGGTCCCCGCGACGAAGGTTTCGCCGGCACCTCGCTGGTGCAGGCGCACATGACCAATTCGCGTCTGACGGACCCCGAAGTGCTGGAGTTCCGGTTCCCGGTGCGGTTGGAGTCCTACGAAATCCGCAAGGGCTCGGGCGGCGCCGGCCGCTATCCGGGCGGTGACGGCGGCGTGCGCCGCATCCGTTTCCTGGAGGACATGACGGCCGCCATCCTGTCGAACAACCGCCTGTATGCGCCTTTCGGCCTGGCGGGCGGGCAGCCCGGCGCCATGGGCCGCAACTCGGTCGAACGCGCCGACGGGTCGGTCCAGGAGCTGGGTCCGCAGGACAGCGCCCAGCTGCGTCCGGGCGATATCTTCGTCGTCGAAACGCCGGGAGGCGGGGGCTACGGGGCGGCGTAATCCGTCCGCACGGAAACAAAACGGCCGCGTCAGTGATGACGCGGCCGTTTTGTTGATGGGTCACGCGGCTATCTCACTCCGCATCCGACATGACGTCCAGCGCGATCTCCGCCTTGGCCTTCCGGTCGTATACCCGCAAGGTCACTTCGCTTTCCCCAATTTCAAAGACGGCCGTCGCCAGCGTGTTTTCGTCGTCCGGATCGTCCGGCGAGGTTCGCAGTATCGGCAGCTCGCCTTCGGTGTTATGCAAGGCGGCGAGCAGATCCGCGCTGGCGGTGGCGCTGGACCAGCCGTCCACGATGCCTTCGATGCGGTTTTGCCGTGCCCGCGACGAGTCGGTGACGATCTGCGCGATGCCCCCCATGTCGGCATGCACCATGTGATTGGCATGGCCGTAGCGCGTGCCGATTTCCAGGATGGAAACCTCGCCTGGCGCCACTTCCGCGCTAAGCAGGCGGGCGTCGCCGGCCGCGCCCAGCGTGTGGTGAAAGCCCCCGGAATGCGGCAGGTCGCGCATCAGGGCGAGCGCCTGGTCCAGCGTCGTGCAGTCGAGCACGGCGCGCGCCATCAGCATGCGCGGCACGCCCGGATGGCGCTGCCGGATGCGCAGGTTGTTGATGGTCTGCACCAGTCCGGCGCGATTGGCGCCGAAGGTATGGCCGGGCAGGGAGCCGGGATAGTAGAAGCTGAGGTAGCCGGGCGCGTCGTCCAGCGCCACGTCGACCAGATGGCAGCGCCCGCGCAGGTAGGGATCGCCGTCCTCGTTGTGCGCGATCCAGCGTGTGCCGTCGGCCGCTTTCAGCGCGACGGAGGTGCAGCCGTCGGTGGTGCTGTGCAGCAGGTCGCCGCGGCAGTTCCACAGCAGCACGTCCTCGATCGGCATGTGCAAGCCCTCGGCCATGCCTTCCAATTCTTCCCAGATCGCCGGCAGCGCGGTTTGCGCCTGCTGCGCCAACTCGTCCAGGAAGGCGTGGCCGCGCCATGGCCGCAGCGCGTCCCAGGTGCGGCTTTGGTCCAGGTAGGTCGCCATCAGGGGCCGCGCCAGCTTGCCCAGCGCGAGGCCGGTCTGATGCCGGTTTCCGGCAATGCGTACATGTTTGTAGGCCATGGGAATCCTCCGGGTGTCATGCGGATTGTAAATTTTCCGGCCGCTGCCGGGTGGGGACGTATGCGTTAAGATCGGCGGTAAGCCGTGCCGGAGACCCCGGCGCAGCCCAGGAATCATGCCCCTACAACAACCCCGGGGTGCCGACTGGTCCCCAAGAGGAGAGTTTCATGATCAAACGCAAAGTCGCCGCCGCACTGGTCGGCCTGTCCGTGGCCATGTTCGGCGCTGTCTCAGGCGCGCATGCCCAAGGCAAGGAATTGGTGGTGGCCACCGATACCGCTTTCGTGCCGTTCGAGTTCAAGCAGGGTAATACCTATGTGGGCTTCGACGTGGATCTGTGGGCGGCCATCGCCAAGGAACTCAACCTCAAGTACAAGCTGCAGCCGATGGACTTCGCGGGCATCATCCCGGGCCTGCAGACCAAGAACATCGATGCGGCGTTGGCCGGCATCACGATCCGCGATGACCGCAAGAAGGTCATCGACTTCTCCGATCCCTATTACGAAAGCGGCCTGGCCATCCTGGTCGGCGAAAAGAATACGGACATCAAGGACGCCAAGTCCCTGGCCGGCAAGACCGTCGCGGTCAAGACCGGCACCGCCACCGTGGACTTCCTGAAGGCGCAGGTGCCGGACGCGAAGCTCAAGCTGTTCCCCAACATCGACAACGCCTATCTGGAACTGGCCACCGGCCGCGTGGACGCCGCGGTGCACGATACGCCCAATGTCCAGTACTACGCCAATACCGCAGGCAAGGGACGCGTGAAGGTGGTCGGCTCGGTCAAGAGCGGCGACTTCTACGGCATCGCCTTCCCCAAGGGCAGCGATCTGGTGCCGCAGGTTAACAAGGCGCTGGCCACGCTGAAGGCCAACGGCCAGTACGACGCCATCTATACCAAGTGGTTCGGCAAGAAGCCCTGAGCATCCGGGTCCGCATTGCATTCCGGGACCGCCCGGCATCGGCCCGCACTGGCTGATGCCGGACGCTACGCCGCAGTCGGGCGCAGGGTCCCGCGCCGCTCCCGCCGCGCTACGGCGCGGCGCCGCGCCATAGGGGGGATATCGTGGAGTTTGACTGGACTGTAATCAGGGACGCGCTACCCAATCTGCTCGAGGGTACGCTGATGACCATCAAGATCACGTTCTGGGGCTTGTTTGGCGGCTTTCTGCTGGGCGCGCTGTCCGGCGTGACACGGGCTTACGGGCATCCCATCCTGTCGGCCATCGCACAGGTCTACGTCGCGGTCATCCGCGGCACGCCCATCGTTGTGCAGGTGATGTTCATCTATTTCGCCTTGCCGCTGCTGGCGAACATCCGGGTGGACGCGGAGTGGGCGGCGATCGTCACGCTCATCATCAATTCCGGCGCCTACATTTCCGAGATCGTGCGCGGCGCGCTGTTGTCCGTGCACAAGGGCCTGAAGGAAGCCGGACAGGCCATGGGGCTGCCGTTCCACAAGATCCTCTTCCACATCATCGGGCCGGTGGCGTTCCGCCGCATGATTCCGCCGCTGGGCAACCAGTGCATCATCAGCCTCAAGGATTCCTCGCTCTTCATCGTGATCGGCGTGGCCGAGCTGACGCGGCAGGGCCAGGAAATCATGGCCAGCAACTTCCGCGCCGTCGAGATCTGGTCGGCGGTGGCGATCGTCTACCTGATCCTGACGGGCCTGATGGCGCTGGGCCTGCATCTGATTGAAAGAAGGATGCGCATACTATGAGCATGGTTGAATTCCACAACGTCACCAAGAACTTCGGCGAGTCGATGGTGCTCAACGGCATTTCGTTGAACATCGACGCGGGCGAGGTCGTGGTGGTGGTCGGCCCGTCGGGCTCCGGCAAATCCACCTTCCTGCGCTGCATCAACGTGCTGGAAACCATCAATGGCGGCGACTTGCTGGTGGACGGACTGAGCGTGAACGGCGGGGCCGCGCAAGTGCGCGAGATCCGGCGCGAGGCGGGCATGGTGTTCCAGCAGTTCAATCTGTTCCCGCAGATGACCGCCCTGGAAAACGTCATGTTCGGCCCGATCCACACGCGCGGCCAGAGCCGCGCCGAGGCGCGTGAACTGGCCGAAAGCCTGCTGGCCAAGGTCGGTTTGGCCGAGCGCATGAACCACTATCCGTCCGAGCTTTCAGGCGGCCAGCAGCAGCGTGTGGCGATCGCGCGGGCGCTGGCCATCAAACCCAAGCTGATGCTGTTCGACGAGCCGACCTCGGCGCTGGATCCGGAGCTGCGTCACGAAGTGCTCAAGGTCATGCGCGACCTGGCCGAAGAGGGCATGACCATGGTGGTGGTCACGCATGAAATGGAGTTCGCGCGCAAGGTGGGCAGCCGCCTGATCTTCATCGACGCCGGCAAGATCGCCCATGACGGTCCGCCGGGCGAATTGCTCAGCAATCCGCCCAGCCAGCGGCTCAAGGATTTTCTGCAGCACGTGACCTGAGGTGCGCAGTGCAGGGCTGGCGTTTCAGCCCTGCACTGAAGAACGGCTCAACCCTTCACGCGCACGATCTTCTGCACTTGCGGCACGTGGCGGATGGCGCGGATGACTTGCGCCAGGTGCTTGCGGCTGTCGACCTGGATCGTCAGATGCAGCGACACCGTAGCGACCGCGTCGTCGTGCATGGTGACGTGCACGATGTTGGCGTCGGCCGCCGTGACCTCCGCCGCCAGCCGCCCCAATACCCCGCGCTCGTTTCGCGTGACGATGTCCAGGCGCGTGGCCAGGTGCTTGGCGGTGTTGTTGGGATCCCAGGCGACGTTGATCCAGCGTTCCGGCTCGCGCAGGCGCTGGCGCATGGCCACCGGGCAATCGGCGGTATGCACCACCAGCCCGTGTCCCATGCGCATGCCGGCGATGATGGGGTCGCCTGGCAGCGGACCGCAGCAAGGCGCCAATTGCACCGCCTGGCCTTCATTGCCCTGGATCAGGATGGGGGCGCTGCGCGCCGAGGTCAGCTCGTCCACCGCCGCGGCCGTGGTCGCGACCAGTTGGTGTTCGGGCGCGAAGCGGCGCGCCACCACGGCGGCCAGGCGCTTGCCCAGGCCGATGTCGGCCAGGATTTCCTCGCGCGAGCTGGCGCCGGTGCTGCGCGCCAGCTTCTGCCAGGCCGGGTCGTCGGTGGCGGGCAGGGGCATGTGCAGCTCCTGCAGCGCCTGTCCCAGCAGGCGTTCGCCAAAGGCCACGGACTCTTCGTACTTGACGGTGCGCAGGTAGTGGCGGATTTCAGAGCGCGCGCGGCCGGTGCGTACGTAGTTCAGCCACTGCGCGTTCGGACGGGAAGCGGGGGAGGTGACGATTTCCACCGTGTCGCCGCTGTTGAGTTCGGTGCGCAACGGCACGAATTCGCCGTTGACCTTGGCGGCCACCGCCTGGTTGCCGATATCGGTGTGGATCGCGTAGGCGAAGTCCACCGGCGTGGCGCCGCGGGGCAGCGAGATGATCTTGCCGCGCGGCGTGAATACATAGACGGCGTCGGGGAACAGATCGACCTTGACGTGCTCCAGGAATTCGCCGGAATCGCCGGTCTGGCTCTGGATGTCCAGCAGCGACTGCAGCCACTGGTGGGTGCGCTTCTGCAGGTCGTTGAGGGTGAGGTCCGCGCCCTTGTAGAGCCAGTGCGAGGCCACGCCTTCTTCCGCCACATGATGCATGTCGCGGGTACGGAACTGGAACTCCACCGGCGTGCCGTAGGGACCGACCAGGGTCGTGTGCAGGGACTGGTAGCCGTTCACCTTGGGGATGGCGATGTAGTCCTTGAACTTGCCGGGTACGGGCCGGTAGAGCTGGTGCAGCGTGCCCAGCGCCAGGTAGCACTCGGGCAGGGTGTGCACGATGACGCGAAAGCCGTAGATGTCCAGGACGTCGGAGAACGACTTCTTCTGGTCGACCATCTTGCGGTAGATGCCGTAGAGCGTCTTCTCGCGGCCGGTGACCTCGGCCTCGATGCCTGCGGCGGGCAGCGAGGCCCGCACCGAATCGGCGATCTTGGTGATGACCTCGCGGCGGTTGCCGCGCGCGGCCAGCACCGCCTTGTACAGCACCTGGTAGCGGTTCGGGTACATGGCCGCGAAGCACAGGTCCTGCAATTCGCGGAACAGCAGGTTCAGGCCCAGGCGATGGGCGATCGGCGCGTAGATGTCCAGGGTTTCGCGCGCGATGCGGCGGCGCTTCTCCGGATTGACCGCGTCCAGCGTGCGCATGTTGTGCAGGCGGTCGGCCAGCTTGATGAGGATGACGCGCACGTCGCGCGCCATCGCCAGCAGCATCTTGCGGAAGCTCTCGGCCTGCTGTTCGGCCTTGGTGGCGAAGTCCAGGCGGTCGAGCTTGGACAGGCCGTCGACCAGTTCGGCGACTTCAGGGCCGAATTTCTCGGCCAATTCGTGCTTGGCGATGCCCTGGTCTTCCATCACGTCGTGCAGCAGGGCGGCTGACAACGCGTTGACGTCGAGCTTCCAGCCTGCGCAGATTTCCGTGACGGCGATGGGGTGAGAGATGTAGGGCGAACCGCTGGCGCGGAACTGGCCCAGATGCGCCTGGTCCGCGAAGCGATAGGCCTCGCGCACGCGCTCTACGTCTTTCTTGTCGAGATAGCTGCCGATGATTTCGGTCAGCGGCGCCAGCGAAGCGACCGGCGAGGCGGTCGCGTCCGCCGCTTCTTGCGCGGCGACGGACGGTGGCGTGGGGGGAGTCTTGTCTTTCTTGCCCGTGCGGCGCCCGAGACGGGAGCCGGCACGCAGTGCGGCAAGCAGACCTGATGAAGCGTACTTCAGCCCGGGAAAAGCCATGCTTGCCGCCCCCGGAAACGATCAGGTGGGTACTTTACGCAGCATTTCCACGCCGGTGAGGCCGCCCGCGATTTCGCGCAGGGCAGTGACCGTGGGCTTGTCTTTGCTGTCCAGGCGCGGGGCATGGCCTTGCGCCAACTCGCGGGCGCGGTACGTTGCGGCCAGCGTGAGCTTGAAACGATTGGGGATTTGATTCAGACAGTCTTCGACGGTAATGCGAGCCATTAGGACACCTGGTGCTGATGGAGGATGGGGAGAATGCGTTCGGCTCAGTGCTCGGCCGGGATGCCCAGTTGCGAGAACAACTGGCTATGGCGGGCGGCCTGAGACGAAAAGCGCAGCCGGGCGGCGCTGACTATTTGAGTCAATTCCGACAAGGCCACGCTAAATTCTTGATTAATAATAACATATTCGCATTCAGGCGCGTGGGCGATTTCGCCGCCCGCCGCCATCAGGCGACGCGCGATCACCTGGGGTTCGTCCTGGCCGCGCGCCTTGAGCCGGCTTTCGAGTTCGTCAATGGACGGCGGCAGCACGAACACGCCGATCGCGCCGGGGAAGCGCTGCTTCACCTGGCGCGCGCCTTGCCAGTCGATCTCCAGCAGCACGTCGCGGCCGGCGCGGGTGGCTTCGTCGATGCGGTCTCGCGGCGTGCCGTAGAAATTGCCGTGCACTTCCGCCCATTCCAGCAGGTTGTTGCCTTCGCGCAGGAGCTTGAACTCGTCCGTGGACACGAAGCGGTACTCGCGGCCGTCTTCCTCGCCGGGGCGGGGCGCGCGGGTGGTGCAAGAGATGGAGAGCAGGATGGAGGGGTCTTGCTGAAGCAAGGCCTTGACCAGGCTGGACTTGCCGGCGCCGCTGGGCGCGACGACCATGAAGACGTTTCCGGGATTGGCGGACATGAATGTGGCGGGCGTGTGATGCTAAGACACGAAGAATAACAAATCACGCGGCCGGGCAGGGGGGAACCCGCAAGCCGGCCACGTGATTTGCGCCTGCCGGACTTAGCCGCCAGCCTTGGCGGCGGCCTGGGTCAGCTTGCCGCCGGCTGGCGGCGAGTCGCTGCCCAGCAGATGGCCGTTGACCTCGATACCGTATAGCGAATCGTCGGAGTCGTGGTACTTGGCCCGGGTCGCGGCCACAGACTCCGTGTAGCGCGGATCCTGCGGACGTTCGTGCGCGTTCATGAAGTAGGCCACGTCCCAGGCTTCCTGGTCGCTCAGCATGCCGGCCTGTCCGAGCGGCATGTTGGCCTTGATGAAGCTGGCGGCATTGCCGATCTGGTGCATGCCCGCGCCCCAGTTGAAGGAGTCCGCGCCCCACAGGGCGGGGAACACCCAATGCTTGCCGTTCTTCTGGCCCTGGCCTTCGGCCCCGTGACAGACCGCGCAATACTGCGCGTAGACCTCGCTGCCGCGCAGGTAGTCCGCCTTCTTGGCGGGCGCGGGCAGCTTGCGATAGCCCTGGCCTTCCAGCACCACGCCGGTCGGCGCCTTGCTGGCCAGCCAGAACATGTAGGTCTGCAGCGCGGTCAGGGTGGGATCGTCCGCGGCGGGCGCCTTGCCGTTCATGCTGAAGCGGAAGCACCCTTGCAGGCGTTCGGCCAGGGTGTTGACGTGGCCGTTCTTGGCGCGATAGGCGGGGTAGAGCACGTAGGCCGCCCACATCGGCGCGGAGTCCGGCCGGCGGCCGGCGTCCAGGTGGCAACTGACGCAGTTCAGGTTGTTGCCGACGAACTTGGCGGCCTTTTGGGGCGTGTGCAGGAAGATCTGCTCGCCTTCGCGTACGGCTTTGCCGAAATCGTTGTCGGGAATGGACGCGGCCGACGGCGGCGTGAAGGACGGGCGGGGTTCGGCCGCAAACGCGGCGGCGGATGCGAACAGACAGGCGGCGGACAGCAGGCGCAGGCTGATGGGGGTCATTGCTGGGCTCCCGCGGCGGTGTTGGCTTGCGCGGCAAGCTGGTCGGCGGCCTTGGGCAGGCCTGCGTAATAGGCGGACACGGCGTCGATCTCGGCGCTGGAGAGGCGCGTGGCCACGGCCGGCATCAGGCCCAGCGGACCTGGCGGGCGCTGGCCTTGCTGCCAGGCGCGCAGTTGGCCGGCGATGTAGGCGGCGGGCTGGCCCGCCAAGGCGGGGAAATTCGCGCCTACGCCGATACCGCCGGGTCCGTGGCACTGGTTGCAGGCCGGCACGTTCTTGTCCCAGGCGCCGCGCGTAGCCAGCCAGGCGCCGGTATCGGCCGGATTGGCCGGATGCATGGCGGTCGCAGCCAGTGTGTCGATGTCCTGCGCGGAGGGCAGGGAGGCGTAGTACTGCGCGACGGCCTTGCGCTGTGCCGGGTCCAGCGCCTTGGCTGTGGCGGCCATGACCGGGCTGACGCGCGAGCCGTTGGCCATGGCTTCGAGCTGTTCTTCGAGGTAGGCGCTGCCCATGCCGGCGAGTTGCGGGAAGCCGGCGGCCGGGTTGCCTTCGCCACGGGCGCCGTGGCAGGTGATACAGGCGGGCGCGCCGTTGGCGCCCTGGGTGCTGATCTGCTTGCCGTCGGGCGCGCTTTGCGCACCGGCCGAGGCGGCGTGCAGCGCGCTCAGGATCAGTGCGGCGGATAGGGACCGTGGGGTCATAGAACCTGCTCCGTGGGTGTTATTGGATTTCTGGTAATAAGCTAATTGCCAGGAATTATATAAAGACTTGTGACGGATCAACACGGAATTGTCGACCCTATGGCATGCGTTGCGCGGTTTTTTTCTGCGAGAAAAAGCGGCGCGGGCGCGGATCCGCCGGTCGGGATCGCTTCAGGAAAAACGCGTCTTCCGGCGCGTTCGGCAGTTCGTCCATGCCGGGTAATTTTTGCTTGCGTGTGACGCGTTCGAATGTGTCACGGCTGGAACCTTCGCTTGCAGCATGGCCAGAATGATTGGGGTAGCATTCCGCCGATCGATAACAAGGAGAATCCGATGCAAGCGAACGAGATCGAACACCCGCGCGTGGCGCTGGTCACCGGCGCCGGTACCGGCATAGGCCGCGCGGTGGCGCTGGAATTCCTGGCGCAAGGTTATCGGGTCGTGCTGGCCGGCCGCCGCCGCGAACCGCTGGAAGCCACCCGCACCGCGGCCGGCGAGGACGGCGTGAGGGCGCTGGTGGTGCCCACGGATGTATCCGACGAGCAGGCCGTGCGTGAACTCTTCGACAGCGCGCAGCGTGAGTATGGCCGGCTGGATGTGCTGTTCAACAATGCCGGCCGCGGCGCGCCGGCGATGCCGATCGAAGAATTGCCCGTGTCGGTCTGGCGTGACGTGGTCGACACCAATCTGACCGGCATGTTCCTGTGCGCGCAAGCCGCCATCCGCGTGATGAAGGCGCAGAATCCGCGCGGCGGACGCATCATCAACAACGGTTCGATCTCGGCGCATGCGCCGCGTCCGTTCTCCATTGCCTACACTGCCACCAAGCACGCGGTGACCGGGCTGACCAAGTCGATTTCGCTGGACTGCCGGCCCTACAACATTGCTTGCGGCCAGATCGATATCGGCAATGCCGCCACCGACATGACCGAGCGCATGGCCGCAGGCATCCTGCAGGCCGACGGCAGCACCAAGGTGGAGCCGCGCATGGACGTGGCGCACGTGGCGCAGGCGGTGGCCGCGATGGCGCGCCTGCCGCTGGAGGCCAACGTGCAGTTCATGACCATCATGGCGACCAATATGCCCTTCGTGGGCCGGGGCTGAAACGCAGCAAGCCTGCGGCGGCGCGTCCTTCCTGGACTGGCCGCGGCAGGCCGTGGTGCCACCCCCCAGAGGCGCCGGCAGCGGCGCTCCTATTTTTTCGTCAGCGGGCGGAAACCTGGGCCAGCATCTGGCCCGGTTGCATATCCAGATAGCGCCGGGCGCCGACGTAGCGCTTGTTCCAGTACGAATTCTTCATTTCATCCACACGCACCTTGGTGCCGCGGCGCGGAGCGTGGACAAACTTGTTCTGGCCGATGTAGATGCCGACGTGCGAGGTCACGCCGCGGCCGCGCGTGGCGAAGAACACCAGATCGCCGGGGCGCAATTCCTGCTTGTTGGCGACGGATTCGCCGGCGGTGCGTTGCGCGCGCGCCGTGCGGGGCAGCTCCAGGCCGGCGATTTCGCGGAAGACGTGCAGCACAAGTCCGCTGCAATCGAATCCGTCGGCATCGTCGCCGCCCCAGCTATAGGGGGTGCCGATGGCATCCAGGCCGGCTTGCACGACGCGGTCGCGCAGGGTGGGGACGGTGGGTTCCTGCGCCAGGCGCAGGCCGGTGAGCGAGGGGCGGGCCTGCTCGGAGCGGATGGACGCCTGGGCGGCGTCGGGAATCCAGGAGAGAGTCAGGGCGATGATGGGCGCTGACAGGAATACGGGAATGCGGAGTTGGGCAATTCGGGCTTTTCGCGTGGGCGGCGTCATTACGTCACTTCAAGAATCGGAGTGGGCGGCATGGCTTTGCCTGGACAGGCAAGCCGGCGGAAAGGGGCAACACCGGGACGTAAAACCCCGGACTGCCATGTGATTGTAATGGAATAATGTTTCATTACATTTGTAGTGCAATGCAGCATTCTTGTCGGCGGAAGTTACGGCGTGCGCAGCTTCCCGGGCCGTCGAATATGACACTTCATCTTGCGCGGGCTCGGGCATAATCGTCGCAATCGGCCCTGCGGCCCGGCAAGCCGGCAGCGGCCGCGGTTACAGATAAGATGAGAAGCGGAGTAAAGCTCGATGATGAACGCAGTGCACCCTTTGTCTTCCATGAGCCGGCCGGAAGCCTTGCCTTTCGAGCCGTTCCAGGATGCGGTGGCGGCAGTGGAGCGCCTGATCGAAATCTATGCGCGCAATACCGCATTCCTGCGCGCCGCCTTCCGTGAAGTGCTGAAAGGCTCGACCAACGGCCGCGAGCGCGCCCGCGCCTACTACCCGGCCATCCGCATCGTGGTGGAAACCTATGACCCGATCGATACCCGGCTGTCCTACGGCCACGTCGCCGAGCCGGGCATTTACCAGACCACCATCACCCAGCCCGCGCTGTTTCGCGACTACCTGATAGAGCAGGTCAGCCAGCTGCTGCAGAACCACCGCGTGGCGGTCGAGGTCGGCGAGTCCGATTCGCCCATTCCGCTGCATTTCGCCTTCCCGGAGGGCGCCTACGTCGAGGGCGAGCACCTGGAGGCGCTCAAGCGCCCCTTGCGCGACCTGTTCGACGTGCCCGACCTGGCGGTGACGGACGACGCCATCGTCAACGGTTCCTGGCGCGGCAAGGAGGGCGAACCCAAGCCGCTGGCGCCGTTCACGGCCCAGCGCGTGGACTATTCGCTGCACCGGCTGCAGCACTACACCTCGACCGCGCCGGCGCATTTCCAGAATTTCGTGCTGTTCACCAACTACCAGTTCTACGTCGACGAGTTCTGCGCCCGCGCCCGCGCGCTCATGGCCAGCGGCAACGAAGACTACGAAATGCTGGTGGAGCCAGGCAACCGCATTACGCGCCGCGGCGAAAGCGGCCCGGGCGACGAGGACCAGGCGGTCCGCCTGCCGCAGATGCCGGCCTATCACCTGGTGCGCGGCGACCATTCCGGCATCACGCTGGTGAACATCGGCGTCGGACCGTCCAACGCCAAGACCATTACCGACCACATCGCCGTGCTGCGCCCGCACGCCTGGCTGATGCTGGGCCACTGCGCCGGCCTGCGCGATTCGCAGCGCCTGGGCGACTACGTGCTGGCGCACGGCTATGTGCGCGAGGACCACGTGCTGGACGCCGACCTGCCGACCTGGGTGCCGGTTCCGGCGCTGGCCGAGGTGCAGGTGGCGCTGGAGCAGGCGGTCGAAGAGGTGGCGGGGCTGTCGGGTTGGGACCTCAAGCGCATCATGCGCACGGGCACGGTGGCCACCATCGACAACCGCAACTGGGAACTGCGCGATCATCTGGAATTGGTGGAGCGCTTTGCGCAGTCCCGCGCGATCGCGCTGGACATGGAGTCCGCCACCATCGCGGCCAACGGCTTCCGTTTCCGCGTGCCATACGGCACCTTGCTATGCGTGTCGGACAAGCCGCTGCACGGTGAGCTGAAGCTGCCCGGCATGGCCAGCGCCTTCTACCGCCGCCAGGTAAATCAGCATCTGGAAATCGGCATCCGCGCCCTGGAGCGGTTGCGCGACATGCCGCCGGAACGCCTGCATTCGCGCAAGCTGCGCACCTTCATGGAAACAGCGTTTCAATAGGTTCGTCGATCCGTCCCCGAGGCCGCCCGATTTCACCGGATGGGGCCTCTTGCGCTATTCTCGCCGGTTGCTTGGAAATTCCCAGGCACCTGGCGCTGCGCGCGGGTGCCTTCATGACCTGAAGGAAATGCATTTTGGCACCATCGGAACACGATGAACGTCGCTCGGGCGGCACGCGCGAGGTGAAGGCGAACCCGCCTTCGGAACTGCGTCGCACGCTGTCCGCGCGCCACCTGACCATGATTGCGGTGGGTGGGTCCATCGGCACCGGCCTGTTCGTGGCTTCCGGCGCGACCATTGCAAAGGCCGGCCCCGGCGGGGCGCTGCTGGGTTACGTGCTCATCGGCATCATGGTCTATTTCCTGATGACCAGCCTGGGCGAACTGGCCGCCGCCATGCCGGTTTCAGGCTCCTTTTCCACCTACGGCGCGCGTTACGTCGAGGATGGCTTCGGCTTCGCCCTGGGCTGGAACTATTGGTACAACTGGGCCGTGACCGTGGCGGTGGACCTGGTGGCGGCGCAGCTGGTCATGGCCTATTGGTTTCCCGACGTGCCAGGCTTCTATTGGAGCGCCTTGTTCCTGGCGATCACCTTCGGCCTGAACGCCATGTCGGCGCGCGGCTTCGGCGAGGCGGAGTTCTGGTTCGCGCTGATCAAGGTGATCGCGGTGCTGGCTTTCGTGGCCATGGGCGTGATGATGCTGCTGGGCATCATCCGCGGCGGAGAAACCGGCGGCCTGGCCAACTGGACGGTGGGCGATGCGCCGTTCTCGGGCGGCTTCGCCGCGCTGATCGGCGTGGCCATGGTGGTGGGCTTTTCGTTCCAGGGTACCGAGCTGATCGGCATCGCCGCTGGCGAATCCAAGGACCCGGCGCGCAACCTGCCGCGCGCGGTGCGCCAGGTGTTCTGGCGCATCCTGTTGTTCTACGTGGCGGCCATCCTGGTCATCGGCCTTTTGATTCCCTATACCGATCCGCACCTGCTGCGCAACGAGGTCGAGGACATCAGCGTCAGTCCGTTCGCCCTGATATTCGAGCGTGCCGGTCTTCTGGGGGCGGCTTCGGTCATGAACGCGGTGGTGCTGACGTCGGTATTGTCCGCGGGCAACTCCGGCATGTACGCGGCCACGCGCATGCTTTACAGCCTGGCCCGCGAAGGCAAGGCGCCGCGCATCTTTGGCCGCATTTCGCGCAGCGGCGTGCCGCTGTGGGCGCTGCTGGCGACCACGGTGGTGGCGGCGCTGTGCTTCTTTACCTTTATTTTCAGCCCCAACGCCGTCTACATCTGGCTGCTGAACACTTCCGGAATGACCGGCTTCATCGCCTGGCTGGGCATCGCCATCAGCCACTACCGCTTTCGCCGCGGCTACGTGAAGCAGGGCCACAACCTGGCCGATCTGCCCTATGTGTCGCCGTTCTTTCCGTTCGGGCCGATCTTTGCTTTCGTGCTGTGCCTGATCATCACCCTGGGGCAGAACTACCAGGCGTTCCTGCAGGACAAGATCGATTGGGGCGGCGTGGTCGCGACGTACATCGGGATTCCGCTGTTCCTGCTGATCTGGGCCGGCTACCGGCTGGCGCGCGGCTCGCGCTTCGTGAACTACCGCGACATGCATTTCCCGGATGCGCGGGCGCGTAGTGCTTATCTGGATTCAGCGTTGCGGGGGGAGCCCGCGGCGGGTGAGGCGAGGGGATAGGCGCGCGGGTGATGGGCAGGCCGTCGTGGCGCTGCCCCGTTGCTGGCCGCGCTCAAAGACGTGGCCTGCGCAAGTTTCTCAAGCGTGTTCAATCTCCGCATGCAGTTTGAGTCCCAAGGCGCGGATCACTTTCATGATGGTGCTGAACTCCGGGTTTCCTTTGGCCGATAGGGCCTGATACAGCCCTTCACGGGACAGACCCGTCTCGCGGGCAAGCTGGCTCATGCCGCGTGCCCGGGCGATGTCGCCCAGAGCCGCACGAATCAGACTGCCGTCACCTGGGTCTTCCGCGAAACAAGCTTCAAAGTACAGCACGGCAGATGTGGACGGTTGTCCGGCCTCTCTCATTTCGAAAACCAGGCGAAAAGCAGCCCTTACGCACTGGATCATCCATCCAGCAGGTAAGGGCTGCTTTTTCTTGCGCCAGGATCTGGCGCCCACTCACAGGCGCCGCCGCGTATTCCGCTATTCGATGTTCTGCGCCTGTTCCCGCATCTGCTCGATCAGCAGCTTCAGGTCCATGGCGGCGCGGGTGACTTCCATGCTGCCGGCCTTGGAGCCCAGGGTGTTGGCTTCGCGGTTCATTTCCTGGAACAGGAAGTCCAGGCGCTTGCCCGCGCTGCCTGCATTCTTCTTGCCAGAGGCGGGTTTGCCGCCGCCGTCGCCCAGCAGGTGGCGCAGTTCTTCCAGGTGCGAGCGCAGGCGCGACAGTTCTTCGGCCACGTCGATGCGCAGCGCGAACAGGTTGGCTTCCTGGGACAGGCGTTCCGACAGTTCCGCGCCGGAAATGTGGGTGAAGCCGCCGGGGAAGGCGGATTCCACGCTTTCGCGCAGCTTGGAAGCGAGCTTGTCGCGGTGGTCGGCCAGCAGCTGGGGCAGGTGCGCCTGCACCAGTTCGACGATGCGCGCCACGCCGTCGGCGCATTCGCGCATCATGCCGGCCAGGCGTTCGCCTTCGCGTTCGCGGCCTTCCTGCAGTTGGGTCAGAGCCTGCTGGGCGGCCTGCATGCAGGCGGCGCCCCAGACTTGCGGGTCGAGCGCGTCGTTGGCGCGCTGGCCGGGCCAGTTGAACAGTTCCACCAGGCGCGGGGCGGCGATGTCGGGGAGGATGCGGCGCGCGGCTTGCAGCTGTTCGGCCAGGCTTTCGAGCCAGGCCGGTTCCAGCTTGGACAGGTCGGTGCTGGCGTTGCGCGTGTAGGAGACGCGGATTTCGACCTTGCCGCGCGCCAGGTTGGCGGTCAGCAGTTCGCGCAGCGGCGTTTCCACGTGGCGCAGTTCGTCGGGCAGGCGGAAGTAGAGGTCGAGGAAGCGGCTATTGACGCTGCGGAATTCGAGCGCAAGCGTGCCTTGCTCGAGATCTGCGCGGGCGTTGCCGAAAGCGGTCATGCTGCGAATCATGATGTGCGTGTCCTGGTAATGCTTTTTATTGGGAACCGGCGGGCCTGCGCGCCAGCCGGTTTTCGGCGCGGGCCATTCCATTTGTACCGGTTATATCGCGGCAGGATACTCCAAGCGGCGTTTTCCTGCGGCGCCACCCCGTACAATGCGGCGGATCTAAGCCACGTCTGGAGTCTGCCTGTGACCACTACCCCCGCCATCGCCCGTCCCTCGGGCCGCGCCGTCGACGAATTGCGGCCGTTCAGCCTGGAGCGCGGGTTTACGCGCTACGCCGAAGGTTCGGTGCTGGTGAAGGCCGGCAACACCCATGTGCTGTGCACGGCCAGCGTACTTGAGAAAGTACCGCCTTTTCTGAAGGGCAAGGGGGAAGGCTGGGTAACGGCTGAATACGGCATGTTGCCGCGCGCCACCCACACGCGCGGCGACCGCGAGGCCGCGCGCGGCAAGCAGAGCGGCCGCACGCAGGAAATCCAGCGCCTGATCGGCCGCAGCCTGCGGGCCGTGTTCGACATGAAGGCGCTGGGCGAGCGCACGCTGCACCTGGATTGCGACGTGCTGCAGGCCGACGGCGGCACGCGCTGCGCCAGCATTACCGGCGCCTGGGTGGCGGCGGCCGACGCCGTCGCGTTGCTGATGCAGCGCGGCGACCTGGCCGCGAACCCGATCCGCGATGCGGTCGCGGCGGTGTCCGTCGGCCTGGTGCAGGGCCGCGCGGTGCTGGACCTGGATTACGAGGAAGACTCGGCCTGCGACGCCGACGTGAACGTGATCATGACCGGCAGCGGCGCATTCGTGGAAGTGCAGGGTACGGGCGAGGGCGCCACCTTCACCCGCGCGGAACTGGACACGATGCTGGTGTTGGCCGAAAGCGGCATCGCCGGCCTGGTGCGGGCGCAGCGCGCGGCGCTGGCCTGATCGGCGCCAAACAAAACGGGTTGGACGCGCACTCCGCGGCCAACCCGCGGCCCCGCCTGCTGGCATTATTTCGGCGCCAGCAGCGTCTCCATTTTTTCCGCCTTTTCCAGGTTCCAGATCGCCGCGATCAGCCCGCGCAGCTCTTGCTCCGTGGCGGCGTCCGCGTAGCGGCCCAGGCTTAGCGTCTTGTCCTCGATTTCCGCCCGGCTCAGGGTGTTGCCCGGATCGCCCTTGGGTTCGTCCACGCGGCCATGCAGCTTGCGGCCGTCGCGCGTGTAGACCGTGACCTTGCCGATCCAGCGCTGCGGGTAGGCGTCATCGACCTCGGGATCCAGCTCCATTTCGACCTTGCCGCGGAACGTGGCCACGCCCGGATCGTCCAGGCCGGCGTCGAACTCGGCCAGGCCGGCGCGGCCTTGGCGGGCGATCAGGGCCAGCACGGTGCCCATCGAGAACTTGGACTGGTGCACCGTCTGCGGATTGACTACCGGGCCCAGCACGTCGATGGCGCCCTGGTGCACGTGGGCCACGACGCGCTCGATGTCGGCCTCGGTCAGATTGTTGTCGTGCAGCGCTTGCTGCAGCGCGTCGGCCGCCGGGTGGGTGTGGCGGCAGGACGCGTGGAACTTGAACGAGGTCTCGGCCAGCGCCCAGCGCTCGCCCAGGCGGTCGCACAAGCGGCTGGGATCGGCGTCGGTGGACATGCCGGCCGCCATGCCCTGAGGGCCTTCCAGGATGTGGCGCGCGCCGGTGAAACCTTCGCGCGCCAGATAGGCGGCGGTGATGCCGTCGGCCGCGGCCTTGGCGGTGTGCAATTGCTTGGAGTCGGCGGCGTCGCGCAGGAACTCCCAGAGGCCCGCGGCCTGCGTGCCGGCCGAGCCCAGCGCGTGCAGCATTTCCTCGGGCGACAGGTTCAGCAGGCGGCCGGTGGTGACGGCCGCGGCCAGCGTGCCGGCGGTGCCAGTGGTGTGGAAGATCTTGTAGTGCGAACGGCCCAGGAATTCACCGACGCGTATGCCCACTTCGTAGCCCGCAACGGAGGCGACCAGCAGGTCGCGGCCCGAGCGGCCCAGCGCCTGGGCCACCGCCAGCGCCGGCGGGAATACCACGGCGGCGGGGTGGAACACGGAACCGTTATGCACGTCGTCCTGCTCGACCACGTGGGCGGCCGCCGCGTTGACCATGGCGGCGAACAGCGGCGTGGTGCGGCGGCGCGTGATCAGGACTTCGCTGGGGCCGTCGGCCGGACCCATGGCGGCGGCATAGCGGTCGATGGCCCGCACCGCGCGGGCCGAAGCGCCCGCCAGAATGGAGGCCAGGCAGTCCAGCAGCAGATCCTCGGCGCGGCGCAGCACCGGGGCCGGAATGTCTTCATAGCGCAGATTGGCGGCAAAGGCCGCGAGTTCGGCGCTCAGGTGCGGGGTGTCTTTGGCAGCGGTCATGGATGTCGGGATCCGGTCAGAAGGAGCGGGGCAGGCCCAGGATGTGTTCGGCCACGTAGGACAGGATCAGGTTGGTCGAGATCGGCGCGACCTGATACAGGCGGGTTTCGCGGAACTTGCGCTCTACATCGTATTCCGTGGCGAAGCCGAAGCCGCCGTGGAATTGCAGGCAGGCATTGGCGGCTTCCCAGGATGCGTCGGCGGCCAGCAGCTTGGCCATGTTGGCCTGGGCGCCGCAGGGCTCGTGGGCGTCGAACAGGCGGCAGGCCTCGTAGCGCATCAGGCTGGCGGCTTCGACGTTGATGTGGGCGCGGGCGATGGGGAACTGCACGCCCTGGTTCTGGCCGATGGGGCGGCCGAACACCATGCGCTCCTTGGCGTAGGCGGTGACCTTGTCCACGAACCAGTAGCCGTCGCCGATGCATTCGGCGGCGATCAGGGTGCGTTCGGCGTTCAGGCCGTCCAGGATGTACTTGAAGCCCTTGCCTTCCTCGCCGATCAGGTTCTCTTCGGGGATTTCCAGATTGTCGAAGAACAGCTCGTTGGTCTCGTGGTTGACCATGTTGGGGATCGGGCGGATCGACATGCCATGCTTCACCGCGTGATGCAGGTCCACCAGGAAGATGGACATGCCTTCGGACTTGCGCGTGACCTGGTCCAGCGGCGTGGTGCGCGCCAGCAGGATCATCAGGTCCGAGTGCTGCACGCGCGAGATCCAGACCTTCTGGCCGTTGATGACGTAGCGGTCGCCGCGCTTGACCGCGGTGGTCTTGATCTTGGTGGTGTCGGTGCCGGTGGTGGGTTCGGTCACGCCCATGGACTGCAGGCGCAGTTCGCCGGCGGCGATGCGCGGCAGGTACTCGCGCTTCTGGGCCTCGGAGCCGTGGCGCAGCAGCGTGCCCATGTTGTACATCTGGCCGTGGCAGGCGCCGGAGTTGCCGCCGCTGCGGTTGATTTCTTCCATGATGACCGACGCTTCGGTCAGGCCCAGGCCGGAGCCGCCATATTCCTGCGGAATCAGCGCGGCCAGCCAGCCCGCCTCGGTCAGCGCGCGGACGAAGGCTTCGGGATAGCCGCGTTCTTCATCGACCTTGCGGAAATATTCGGAGGGGAACTGGGCGCAGAGGTCGCGCACGGCTTCGCGGATGTCCTGATAGGCGTGGGAGGCGTTGGGCATGATGCTGTTTTCTATATGGGTGATGGATCGGTACAGCGTTGAATGTGCCGTAAGCGGCCGCCCCTGCCAATTCACAATTGCTTAATACGGGGTTCGGTTTCATGACGGGAGTTTGTCATCCCCGTGCCCGGGTTGTGTCAAGAAATTGCCAAACTGGGTGTCCATAATCCATGCGAACGCCGCCGCTGGCGGCAGGTTTTGTATGGACGGATATGCGGAAAAACATCAGGGTCACGACGGCGTTGTCGGCCATTCTTGCGTTGTTCGTAGTGCTGTTCGCGCTGGCGGCAGCGGCGGGAATCTCGGTGCTGCGGGAAAACCGGACGGATATCGAAGCGCTGGGCCGGGGCAGCATCGAACGGGCCGGCGATCTGGCCGACATGACCAGCCGGCTGTTCCAGGCGCGGGCCGCGCTAACGGATGCCAAGACGGCGATGGAAGGCGGGCTGGAAGAGGCGCGCAACGAGTCGCTGGCGCACGCCGAGGCGCTCTTCAAGCAGGCCGCGGACAGCCTGGGACGCTTGCGCGCCAATCCCGACATCAGCGCCGAGGGCGCGCCGTTGTTCGATGCGGTACTGGCGGCCTACGCCGCCTTCGCGGACAAGACGCTGGCGCCCATGCATGCGGCGATCAAGGGCTGGAACGGCATCGAGGTGAACCGCCTGGTGGACAAGGTGCTGCCCGCGAGCGGCGCCGCCTACGTCAACCAGGCTGACGCCTACCAGACCTACGCCCGCGATCAGGGCCAGGCGGCGGTGGCCAGCGCCAGCCTCACGCTGCAGCGGGTAATCGGCGTGGCGGCCGGGGTGCTGGCGCTGGTGCTGTTGCTGGCAGTGCTGATCCGGCTGGCGTTCCGCCGCAGCATCCTGCGGCCGCTGAACGAAGCCGGCGCGCATTTCGACCGCATCGCCGACGGCGATCTCACGGGCGCGATCGCCATGCGCGGCGACAACGAGATCGGCGTCCTGTACAGCGCCATGCGGCGCATGCAGAAGGGCCTGTCGGCGGCCGTGGCTTCGGTGCGCCACGGCGTCGAGGAAATCCATACCGGTTCGGGCGAGATCGCCGCGGGCGGGGCGGATATGTCGGACCGCACCGCGCGCCAGGCCGGCTCGCTGCAGGAAGCCTCGGCCAACATGATGCAGTTGGCGCATACGGTGCAACTGACCGCCGGCAACGCCGACCTGGCCAGCCGCCAGGCGCTGGGCGCGACCCAACTGGCGCAACGTGGCGGCGCGGCGGTGGAAGAGGTGGTGCAGAGCATGCAAGGCATCGCCGAGAGCGCCCGCCGCATCGGCGAGATCGTGGGCGTGGTCGACAGCATCGCTTTCCAGACCAACATCCTGGCGCTCAATGCCGCGGTGGAAGCGGCGCGCGCGGGAGAGCAGGGCAAGGGCTTTGCCGTGGTGGCGGGCGAGGTGCGTTCGCTCGCCCAGCGCAGCGCGCAGGCCGCCAAGGAAATCAAGGGGCTGATCGAGGATTCCGCGGCGCGCGTGCAAGCCGGCGTGCGTCAGGTCAGCCTGGCCGGCGACACCATGCGCGACATGGTGCAATCGGTGGACCGGGTCACGCAGATCGTGGCCGAGATCTCCAGCGCGACGGCCGAGCAGGCGGCGGGCATTGCCTCGGTGAACCATGCGGTGGCGGATATCGAACGGTCGACGCAGGAGAACGCCGCCATGGTGGAGCAGACCGCGGCCGCGGCCGCGGCGCTGGAAGCCCAGGCGCAAGGTTTGCGCCGGGCGGTGGCGGTGTTCCAGATCGCCCCGCCGGCCGACGGCGCGGCCGGACAGGATTCAGCTGTCCAGCTGCGGCAGGATGCCGCCGGTGTAGCGCTCGGCCACCAGCGACAGGTTCCCGTGCTTGACCTTGTGCTTGACGTGAGCCGCGGCCGACGCGATGTCCTCAGGGCGGATGCGCTCGCATAACGATGGCGTGACGGTGAGGGCGCCCACGCCCAGCGTCACGAAGGGAAAGAAGCGTGGCACGCCGTAGCGGTCCTCGGCTTCGATCCCGCCGTTGCGGCGGCCTGCTTCGTCGTACAGGTCCATGGCGCGGTCGTTGAACTCCGCGACGATGCGCTGGGCGCGCGCCATCCAGTCGGGACTGCGCAGCAGCACCACGAAGTCGTCGCCGCCCACATGGCCGACGAAGTCGCGCTGCGGATCGCAGTGGCGCTTGATGACTTCGGCGGTCAGCATGATCATGTCGTCGCCGCGCCAATAGCCGTAGACGTCGTTGAAGGGCTTGAAATTGTTCAGGTCGCCATAGCAGATGGTGAAATCGTCGCCGTCTTCAAGAAGGGTGGCGATGTGCCGGCTGATAGGGATGTTGCCGGGCAGGGACGTCAGCGGATTGGCGTAGCGTGCCGCCTCGATGCGCATTTCGGTGACTGACCGCACCAGCGTTTCGCCGGTGGCCAGGCCGTCGTAGCGGCCCTCGCGGGTAATGATCAGGCCGTCCATCAAGTAGCGCTGGTCTTCGGAGATCAGCACGTGGCTCAACTGGTCGATGGACACGTCCAGATCGACCAGCACCGGTTCGGCGTTCATGAAGGTGGAGCAGGCGTCGCGTCCAAACAGCTCGCGGGTATAGCGCTGTGCGTAATGTTCCGAAAAGTCGCGCCGGTTGATGATGCCGACGGGGCGGTTGTCGTCGTCGATCACCGCCACCGCGTGCATTTCCTTGTGTTCGATGAAGAGGCGGTGCACGTCGTCATTGGTGTGTCCGGTCAGCCGCACCGCCGGCGCTTCGACGCGCAGGCTGGCCGCCGTGCCGCCGACGCCGCGCGCCGGCGCCGTGGCGGGCGCGCGCAGGCGCAGCGAATCGCGCAGCGGCGGCGCCAGCTCGGTCAGCAGCATTTCTTCCGGCCGGCCCAGCAGCCAGCCTTGCGCGTAGCGGATGTCCAGCTCGCGCACCACGGCCAGGTCCTCGGCTGTCTCGATGCCTTCGGCGACGATGGTGGTGCCCAGATGCTGCGCCACCTTCAGGATGGCGCGCACCATGTTCTGCTTGCGTTCATCCTGGCCGATGCCGGCGAAGAAATAGCGGTCGATCTTGACCAGGTCCGGCTGCATCTCGGCCCAGAGCTGCAGATTGGAGTTGCCCACCCCATAGTCGTCCAGCGCGACACGCATGCCATGCGCCCGCAGGCAGGCAAATGCGCTGGACAGCTCGCCCATGTGTTCGGACAGCGGATCCTGCTCGGTGAGTTCGACGATGATGCTGGAAGGCGCGAGCGAGCAATTCTTGAGCAGGCGCTCGGGCATTTCCTCGCCCCAGAGAGTCCAGTAGTGCAGCAGCGCCGAACCGGACAGGTTCAGGAACAGCATTCCGGCGGCGTCGTGCTGATGAAAGCCCTGCGCGCCCGCGCGGAAGCTGGCCAGCTCCAACTGCGGATGCAGGCCCTGGCGGCGGGCCTCGGCGAATAAGGCGTCGGGAAAGTGCAGGGCGGTGTCGACCGGGCCGCGGATCAGGCTTTCATGGCCGTAGATGCGGCTGTGCGAAAGATCGACCACGGGTTGGAAGCGCGGGCGCAGCAGCCGTTCCCGCAGGATGCCAGCCAGGCTCACGTGCGCTGACGCGCCGTCCAGGGAGGCTGAGGGCGCGCGGGCCGCTACCGGCCGGGGCAAAGCGTGAATGGGGTCCATCGCCGGTGCGTTCAGATACTATCAGTGACAAGTTTGATCATGTTGACAACAAAATATGTCCGCGTTGTTTCGCCGACGGCAGGCGCGCCATATTCAATTAGGGTCAGTATCACTGTCAACCCCGGCGCAAGGTATATCCATTCGACTGGCACGGGCATGACGCCGGCAGGCGGCGCAGGGGGCCCGCGCCCTATACAATTTGCTCCATGACTGCTCCCAAGATTCCCGATTCCCTGCGCCGCGTGGTGCTGGCCTCCAACAACCCCGGCAAGTTGCGCGAGTTTTCCGCGCTGTTCGCGCCCCTGGGCATGGAACTCGTGCCTCAGGGCGAACTGGGCGTACCCGAAGCCGAAGAACCGCACGTGACGTTCGTCGAGAACGCGCTGGCCAAGGCGCGCCATGCCAGCCGCCTGACCGGGCTGCCGGCCCTGGCCGACGATTCCGGCCTGTGCGTGGCGGCGCTGGATGGCGCGCCTGGGGTGTATTCGGCGCGCTACGCCAAGATGCTCGGCGGCGAAAAATCCGATCAGGCCAATAACGAACTGCTGGTGCGCAATCTGGCCGGCGTGGCCGACCGCAGCGCCTGGTACGTGGCGGTGCTGGCGCTGGTGCGTTCCGAGAACGATCCGCGGCCCCTGATAGGCGAAGGCCTGTGGCACGGCGAGATCATCGACCAGCCCGAAGGCGCCAACGGCTTTGGCTACGATCCGCATTTCTACCTGCCCGACCAGGCCTTGACCGCCGCGGCGCTGGATCCCGAGGAAAAGAACCGGCTGAGCCATCGCGCCCGCGCGCTGCGCGAACTGTTGAGCAAGCTGAACCAGGCTTGACGAGGGCGCCGCGCGGCGCCCGGTTCAGGAATTACGCATGTCCATCATCATTCCCATCCGCAACGACATGGGCGCGCAGCCGTCGCGCCTGAAACTGCCGGCCGGCGCCACGCTGACCAGCCTGCCGCCGCTGTCCGTCTACGTGCACGTGCCCTGGTGCGTGCGCAAATGCCCTTATTGCGACTTCAATTCCCATGCTGCGCCGGGCGAGATCCCGGAGCGCGCCTATCTGGATGCCCTGCGCAGCGACCTCGAGCAGGCGCTGCCTTCGATCTGGGGGCGGCAGGTGGTATCGGTCTTCATAGGCGGGGGCACGCCCAGCCTGCTCTCGTCTGAAGGTCTGGACGAACTGCTGGCGATGCTGCGCGCCTGTCTGAACTTGTGGCCCGATGCCGAGATCACCATGGAAGCCAATCCCGGCACGGCCGAGGCCGGGCGTTTCCGCGACTATGCCGCCAGCGGCGTGACGCGGTTCTCGCTGGGGATCCAGAGCTTTGACGATGCGCAGCTGAAGAAGCTGGGCCGCATCCATGACAGCGCGCAGGCGAGGGCGGCGATCGAGATGGCGCAGCGGGCGGTTTCGCGCGTCAACCTGGACATGATGTTCGCCTTGCCCGGCCAGACGCTGGACGCCTGTGTGGCCGATCTGCGGCAGGCCGTGGCCTTCGGCACCGAGCACCTGTCGCTTTATCACCTGACGATGGAACCCAACACCGTCTTCGCCAAGTTCCCGCCCGAGGATCTGCCCGACGACGACACCAGCGCCGCCATGCAGGACGCGGGGGAAGCCGAGCTGGCCGCGGCCGGCCTGGCGCGCTACGAGGTCTCGGCCTATGCCAAGCCCGGCGCGCGCTGCCGCCACAACCTGAATTACTGGGAGTTTGGCGATTACCTCGGCTTGGGTCCCGGCGCGCACGGCAAGCTGTCGTTCCATGACCGCATCCTGCGCGAAGCGCGGCTGCGCGGCCCCGACTCCTGGATGCAGGCCGCCATGGCTCGGGATGGCAGCCACATCGCCGAAAGCCGCCAGGTCGGCCCGGACGAATTGCCGTTCGAGTTCATGCTGAACGCGCTGCGATTGAAGGACGGCGTCGCCGCCACTGCCTTCAATGAGCGCACTGGCCTGTCGCTGGCCGCCATTGCGCACCAATTGGAGGCGGCCTCCAAGCGCGGGCTGTTGGATGCCGATCCGACCCGTCTGCGGGCGACTCCACTGGGCTGGAGATTCCTCAACGACCTGCAGGAAATGTTCCTGTAGTGTTGTTGCACCATAGTGGGGCATTCATGCCCCACTATTTGCACCATGATGGTGCTACATTTTCCCATGATCGAGCCAACTTCCCCGGGGAATCCCGGAGAGGAAACCTGGCACGCTTATTGCTTCCCTCTTTTATGCCAGTCGACGGGCAAAGCCCTCGACCTTTTTATCTAATGGAGATGACATGGCAAGCCCGAAAGATGTCCTGAAACAGATCGCCGACAACGAAGTCAAATTCGTGGATTTCCGCTTTACCGATACGATTGGCCGTGAGCATCACATTTCGGTGCCGATCAGCCAGATCGACGAAGACAAGCTGGAAAGCGGGCAGGCCTTCGACGGTTCGTCGATCCCGGGCTGGAAGGGCATCGAAGCCTCCGACATGCTGCTCATCCCCGATCTGTCCACCGGCAACCTGGATCCGTTCCGCGAGGAGCCGACCCTGATCCTGTCGTGCGACGTGGTCGAACCGTCCGACCTGAAGGGCTATGACCGCGACCCGCGTTCGCTGGCCAAGCGCGCCGAAGCCTATCTGAAGTCCTCCGGCCTGGGCGACACCGCCTACTTCGGTCCGGAACCCGAATTCTTCGTCTTCGACGGCGTGACCTGGAACAGCGACATGTCCGGCACCTTCGTCAAGATCAAGTCCGAAGAAGCGCCCTGGTCCTCGGGCCTGGAGTTCGAAGGCGGCAACACCGGCCACCGTCCCACCGTCAAGGGCGGCTACTTCCCCGTGCCCCCGGTCGACTCCTTCCAGGACATGCGTTCGGAAATGTGCCTGCTGATGGAACAGATGGGCGTGCCGGTCGAAGTGCACCATCATGAAGTGGCTGGCGCCGGCCAGCTGGAAATCGGCACCAAGTTCAGCACGCTGGTGCAGCGCGCCGACTGGACGCAGATCGTCAAGTACGTGATTCACAACGTGGCTCACGCCTACGGCAAGACCGCCACGTTCATGCCCAAGCCCATCGTTGGCGACAACGGCTCCGGCATGCACGTCCACCAGTCCATCTGGAAGGACGGCCAGAACCTGTTCGCGGGCAACGGCTACGCCGGCCTGTCGGAATTCGCGCTGTACTACATCGGCGGCATCATCAAGCACGCCCGCGCGCTGAACGCCATCACCAACCCCGGCACCAACTCGTACAAGCGCCTGGTTCCGCACTACGAAGCGCCGGTGAAGCTGGCCTACTCGGCCCGCAACCGTTCGGCCTCGATCCGTATTCCGTACGTCGGCAACCCGAAGGGCCGCCGCGTCGAAGCGCGTTTCCCGGACCCCCTGGCCAACCCGTACCTGGCTTTCTCGGCCCTGATGATGGCCGGCCTGGACGGCGTGCAGAACAAGATTCACCCCGGCGATCCCGCCGACAAGAACCTGTACGACCTGCCGCCGGAAGAAGACGCGAAGATCCCGACCGTCTGCGCCTCGCTGGAACAGGCCCTGGAAGCCCTGGACAACGACCGCGAGTTCCTGACCCGCGGCGGCGTGTTCAGCAACGACATGCTCAGCGCCTACATCGACCTGAAGATGGCCGATGTGAACCGTCTGCGCATGACGCCGCACCCGGTCGAGTTCGACATGTACTACAGCCTCTGATGTCCTGAGGCAGTAGCTGGAGGTGGCGCGATGATGCAGGCAGAAACCAGGGCCCGCAGCACGCGCACCGCCAGATCGCGGTTCGACGTGCTGTCCGCCAGGCGCTGCGCCTGGCGGGCAGGGCGCCGGCTTCCGGCGCGGCCGTCGCGTTCCGCCGTCCCCTCACATTCGGGTATGTAGAAAATGAATGTAGAAGCTCTCGATTTGCTAGCCACGTCCGTTTTCCTGGTCAACGAACGCGGTCATATCGAATACGCCAATGCGGCCGCCGAAGATCTGTTTGGCCGCTCGCGCAAGCAACTAAGCGGCCATTCCGCCGCCACGCTGTTCGACAGTCCGGAAAACATCCAATCCTCCATCGATCGCGCCGCCGCCGGGCGCTATGCCGACGTCAGGCAACTGGCCTCGCTGCGCCGCGCCGCCGAATCCGTGGAAGTGTCCGTGACGACCGTCGGACTGACGGGCCAGCGCTGGCCCGTGCTGATAGAAACCCGCGAGATCGAGCAGCGCGTGCTGGCCGACCGCAACCACCGGCTGGTTGACGAGATCGAAGCCCACCGCGAGCTCCTGCGCAATCTGGCGCATGAAGTCAAGAATCCCCTGGGCGGCCTGCGCGGCGCCGCGCAATTGCTCGAAGCCGAACTGCCCAGCGCGGCCCTGGCCGAGTACACCCAGGTCATCATTTCCGAAGCCGACCGCCTGCAGGCGCTGGTGGACCGCCTGAGCGGCCCGCAACGTGTGCCGCTGAACGCGCGGCCGGTGAACATCCATGAGATCTGCGAACGCGTCTGCGCGCTGATCCAGGCCGAATTCCGCAATGACGTCACGCTGCTGCGCGACTACGACGCCTCGGTGCCGGACCTGAAGGGCGATGCCGCCCGCTTGATGCAGGCCGTGCTGAACGTGGCGCGCAACGCCGCGCAGGAGCTGGTCGCCAGGCCGCCCGGGCCGCAGACCGAACCTGGCGTCGTCACGCTGCGCACGCGCGTGGCGCGGCAGGTGATGCTGGCCCACCGCCAGCACCGTCTGGCGCTGGTGCTGTCCATCATCGACAACGGTCCCGGCGTGCCGGACCAGATCCGTGACCGCATCTTCCATCCGCTGGTCACGGCCCGCGCCGGAGGCACCGGCCTGGGCTTGAGCCTGGCGCAGGATTTCGTGCAGCAGCACGGCGGCATCATCGAATTTGAATCCCGGCCCGGCCGCACCGAGTTCCGCCTGGTCCTACCGATGGAGCCCGCACACTGATGAAACCCGTATGGATCGTCGATGATGACCAGGCTATCCGCTGGGTCCTGGAAAAAGCCCTGGCGCGCGCCGGGGTGCCCACCCGCAGTTTTTCGCAATCGGCCGACGTGCTGGAAGCGCTGTCGCGCGAAGCGCCCGCCGCGCTGGTGTCCGACATCCGCATGCCCGGCGGCAACGGCCTGGAGCTGCTGCGCCAGCTGAAGGAACGCAATCCTGGCCTGCCGGTCATCGTCATGACCGCGTTCGCCGACCTGGACAGCACCGTGTCCGCGTTCCAGGGCGGCGCTTTCGACTACCTGGCCAAGCCGTTCGACGTGAACGAGGCGGTGGCGCTGATCCAGCGCGCCATGCAGGAGTCCGCCGAGCCTGAAAACCCCGAAGGGCAAGGCGAGTCGGCGCAGAACAACGAGCGCTGGATGATGACGCAGTCCTCGTCCACCGCCATGCAGGAAGTGTTCCGCGCGATCGGCCGGCTGGCGCAGTCCAAGGTCACCGTGCTGATCACCGGCGAGTCCGGCACTGGCAAGGAGCTGGTGGCGCGCGCCTTGCACGGCCATGGCGTGCGCGCCGGCGGTCCCTTCGTGGCACTGAACGCGGCGGCCATTCCGCGCGACCTGCTGGAGGCCGAGCTGTTCGGCCACGAACGCGGCGCGTTCACGGGCGCCAATAATTTGCGCCGCGGCCGCTTCGAGGAAGCGCATGGCGGCACGTTGTTCCTGGACGAAATCGGCGACATGCCGATCGAGTTGCAGACACGCCTGTTGCGCGTGCTGGCCGAGGGCAGCTTCTACCGCGTCGGCGGCGCGCAGCCGGTGCGTGTCGATGTGCGCATCGTCGCCGCCACCCACCAGCCGCTGGAACAGCGCGTGGAGCAGGGCCTGTTCCGCGAGGATTTGTTCCACCGCCTGAACGTGATACGGCTGCGCCTGCCGCCCTTGCGCGAACGGGTGGAGGACATACCGGCGCTGGCCGGCCACTTCCTCACCGCCAGCGCCCGCGCGCTGGGGGTGCCGGTCAAGCGCCTGACGCCGGAAGCGCTAGCCGTGCTGTCCAAGTTCGACTTTCCGGGCAACGTGCGCCAGCTGGAGAACTTCTGCCACTGGCTGACGGTGATGGCGCCTGGCCAGACCGTGGAGCCGGCGGACCTGCCGCCGGAAATCCGCGCCATGGAACACCAGCAGCACCCGAGTCCCGCCTTGTCGCGTCCGGCCGTGTCCATGGCCGGCGTGGGCACGGTGGTTCCGACCGCGGCGCCCGTGGAGGCCGGTTCGCCGCGCAACTGGCAGGATTCGCTGCTGCGCGATGCGCAGTACCGGCTGGAACGCGGCGAGCCCGCGGTCATGGCCACGCTGACGCGCCAGTTCGAGAAGATCCTGCTGCAAAGCGCGCTGGACGCCAGCCGCGGCCGGCGCGTGGAAGCCGCCAGCCGCCTGGGCATAGGCCGTAACACCATCACGCGCAAGCTGCGCGAACTGGGCATCGAAGACGAATAGGGCGCGCGGCCGCGCGCCTTATCCTATCCCCAAGAGGCTCTCGCACAGGCGCGGCGACTTCAGTTTCTGCAGCCACCATTTCAAGGCTTCGCCCGGCGGCTCCGAGCGCCAGGCGTAGGTCAGGTGTTCCGTCAGGGACATGCCTTCGTCTGTCTCGCACACCACCAGCAGGCCCTGCGCCAGATACGGCGCGGCCAGGGTCAGCGGCAGGTAGCCGCAGCCCAGGCCGCGCACCTGGGCGTCTATCTTGGCCTGCATGGTGGGCATGACCAGGGTGGGTTGCTCGGCCAGGATGCCGCGCGTCTGCGGCGCCAGGTTGCGCGACGTGTCCGCCACCACCACCGCGCAATAACGCGTGATGTCGGCGCGGCTCAAGGGCTGCGGCAGTGACGCCAGCGGATGGTGCGCGGCCACGCAGAAGCCGAATTGGGATTGGCCCATGGCTTGCGAGCGATAGGGGCCGGTGGGCTCGCCCGCTGCGCCCGCGCCGATGACCAGGTCGGCCCGTCCTGAGGTCAGGGCGTCCCAGTTGCCGCTCAACACCTCGCTGGAAAAGCGCAGCGTGGTGGCGCTGCCCAGCGCCTGGAACTCTTCGATCAGGTCATACAGCGGCCGCCACGGCAGCACCGCGCTGACGGCGATGCGCAACTCCACCTCCCAGCCTGTGGCAATGCGCTTGACGCGGCAGGCCAGGTCGTCCAGCGATTGCAGCACGTGGCGGCCGTCCTTCAGCAGCGTTTCGCCCGCCGGCGTCAGCAGCGCGCGGTGCCCGGAGCGGTCGAACAGCAGCACGTCCAGGCCATCTTCCAGCTTGCGTATGGAATAGGTGACGGCCGAAGGCACCTTGCCCAGTTCGCGGGCGGCCTTGGCAAAGCTGCCGTGGCGCGCGATGGCGTCCACCAGGATCAGCAGTTCGGGGGTGATGGCTTGCATGGTCGCTTCCGGCACAGGTATTCAAAAAATTTGAATGGTTCCGTCAAAATATAGCGCCAAACAGGCCGGTCCGCACGCGCACAATATCACTCATGCCGGTGGTGCAGCGGCTTCCCAAGAATTGATGGCAGGGCTGCACAACCATTCACATTATTGAAACAGGAGTCCGCAATGCTTACCACTCGCCGCGCCGCTGAACGGGGTCATGCCAACCACGGATGGCTGGACTCGTTCCACACGTTTTCCTTCGCCAATTACTACGATCCTGCCCACATGGGCTTCGGCGCCTTGCGCGTGATCAATGACGACCGCATCGCGGCCGGCCGCGGCTTCGGCACGCATGGCCATCGCGACATGGAAATCATCACGTATGTGCTGGACGGCGCGATCGCCCACAAGGACAGCATGGGCAGCGGCTCGACCATCCAGCCCGGCAACGTGCAGCGCATGAGCGCCGGTCGCGGCGTCATGCACTCCGAGTTCAACCCGCTGGCGGACCGCGAAACGCACATGCTGCAGATCTGGATCGAGCCCGACGTCACCGGCATCGCGCCGGAGTACGAAGAGCGCGGTTTCAGCGATGAGCAGAAGCGCGGCCGGCTGCAAGCGCTGGTGTCGCCGGATGGCGCCGATGGCTCGATGAAGATCCATCAGGATGCGCGCCTCTATGGCGGGCTGTTCGACGGCGCCGAATCGGCCGCCCTGGATCTGGCCGCCGGCCGCCGCGCCTGGGTGCACGTGGCCCGCGGCAGCCTGACGGTCAACGGCGTTGAACTGTCGGCTGGCGACGCGCTCGCCATCACCGGCGAGCCCCGCGTCGAGCTGTCGGGCGGCAAGCAGGCCGAAGTCCTGGTGTTCGACCTGGCGTAATGCGCCAAGGCGGGCGGACTGAACCAAGTCCGCCCGCCGCTGTTTTTTTCATGCAGGCGGCAGGCCTTAAGATGGCCTTAGTCCCCACCACCCGGAGAGTCCGATCATGTCCACCTTGTCCGAAGCCGGCGAAAGCCAGATTGAATCCGTCGTGGTGCCGCGCACCAGCGACCTGGGCGGCTTTTCCGTGCGCCGCGCCATCCCCTCCGCGCAGCGCCGCACCGTCGGGCCGTTCGTCTTCCTGGACCACATGGGTCCGGTCGAATTTGCCGCCGGTACGGGCATAGACGTGCGCCCGCATCCGCATATCGGCCTGTCCACGGTGACCTATCTGTACGAAGGCTCCATGGTGCATCGCGACGGCGCGGGCCACACCCAGACCATCCTGCCCGGCGAGGTCAACTGGATGACGGCCGGCCGCGGCATCGTGCACTCGGAACGCTCCTCGCCCGAAAGCCGCCAGGCGGCGCAGCGCCTCTGTGGCCTGCAGATCTGGGTGGGGCTGCCCAAGGAACATGAGGAAACCGATCCGGGCTTCACCCACTATGGTCTGGATGCCCAGCCGGTCATCGAAGGCGAGGGCGTGCGCGCCCAGGTGGTGGCGGGTTCGCTGTTCGGCAAGACGTCTTCGGTGAAGACGCTGTCGCCGCTCTTCTATGGCGATCTGCAACTGCAGGCGGGCGCGACCACGGTGCTGCCGGCCGAGCATGAAGAGCGCGCCGCCTATCTGGCGCAGGGCACGGTCGAGATCGACGGCCAGGAGTTCGAAAGCGGCCGCCTGGTCGTGTTTGCGCCGGGCCGCCCCGTGCAGATCCGCGCCAAGACCGCGGCGCGCTTTGCCGTGATTGGCGGCGAACCTCTCGATGGGCCGCGCTTCGTGTGGTGGAACTTCGTCTCCAGCAGCAAGGACCGCATCGAACAGGCCAAGCAGGATTGGCAGCGCAGCCGCTTCGACCAGGTCGTGCCGGGCGACGAGACTGAGTACATCCCGCTGCCCGAACCGCGCGCCTGAGTCAACGCTCAAGCTGGCCGCGCGCAAGCGCCGCGCGGCCGGCGGTATGATGCGCCTCCGAACCCAACAACAACACGGGATGGAGACATCATGCATCGCTACACATTCAACGCGCTGCGCGGCCTGGCCGCGGTGGCGCTGATCCAGGGCGCTTCGGCGGCGCTCGCCGCCGGCTATCCGGCCAAGCCCATCACCTTCATCGTGCCTTACACCGCCGGCGGCACCACCGACCTGGTGGCGCGCACCGCCGGGCAAAAGGTGGCGGAAAAATTGGGCCAACCCGTCATCGTCGAAAACCGTCCCGGCGCGGGCGGCAACATCGGCATGGACGCCGTGGCCAAGGCCGCGCCCGACGGCTACACCATCGGCTTCGGGGCCATCTCGACCAATGCGCTGAATCCCTTCGTCTACCCGTCGATGCCTTTCGATCCCACCAAGGATTTCACGGGCGTCAGCATGCTGGGCGCGTCCACCGTGGTGCTGGAAGTCGGCCCGGCCTTGAAGGTCGACAGCGTCAAGGATCTGGTCGCCTACGCCAAGCAGCATCCGGGCACCTCGTTCGGCACGCCGGGCACCGGCACCTCCATGCATCTGGCCGGCGTGATGTTCGACCAGCTGACCGGCGCCGGCATGCAGCACATTCCGTACAAGGGCAGCGCGCAGGGGCTGAACGACCTGCTGGGCGGCCACCTGCCGGTGATGTTCGACAATCTGCCGGCGTCGCTGCCGCATATCAAGGCGGGCAAGGTGCATGCGCTGGCGGTGACGGGCAGCAAGCGTGCGCCCGCCTTGCCGGACGTGCCGACGCTGGCCGAGCTGGGCTACGAGGCAGCCGTGGTCGATCCGTGGTTCGCGGTCTATGGGCCGGCGAAGATGTCGCCCGAAGTGACCAAGGCGCTCAGCGAAGCCTTCCAATGGGCGCTGGCCCTGCCGGAAGTGAAGGCCAAGCTGGAACAGGCCGGCTTCATGCCCTATGGTTCCACGCCGCAGGAAGTGGAGCGCCTGACCCAGAGCCAGCACGAGGCTTTCAAGGCCTTGTCGCAAAAGGTGAAGCTGTCGGCCGACTGAGCGGCCGGGATGACCTCAGCGGCCGCGGGCGTAGGCCTGCTCGCGCCGCTCTTCCAGCGCTTCGCGGCGGATGAAATCGCGCACGAAGTCGCTGGCGGGATGATGGTGCAGGTTATAGGGCGTGTCCCACTGCGCGATGCTGCCCTTGGACATGACGCCGATGCGGTCGGCGATGGCGAAGGCTTCGGCCTGGTTGTGCGTGACCAGGATGGCCGTGTGGCCGGTGGTCTTGAGGATGTCGCGCACCTCGAAGGCCAGGCGCTCGCGCGTGTCCACGTCCAGGTTCGAGAAGGGCTCGTCCAGCAGCAGCAGGTCGGGCGAGGGGGCCAGCGCGCGCGCCAGCGCCACGCGCTGTTGCTGGCCGCCGGAAATCTCGTGCGGATAGCTGTTGGCGGCATGGGCCAGACCCACCAGCTCCAGCATTTCTTCGACGCGGCGGGCGCGCTCCGGGCGCGCCATCTTGCGCAGGCCGAAGGCCACGTTCAGCGCCACCGTCAGGTGAGGGAAGAGCGCGTAGTCCTGGAACATCATGCCTACCCGGCGATGCTCGGGCGCGACCTGCACGGTGGGCGAGGAAATGACGGTGCCATCCAGCAGGATGCGTCCGGCCCGCACCGGCTCGAAGCCGGCGATGGCGCGCAGCACCGTGGTCTTGCCGCAGCCGGACTCTCCCAGCAGGCAGCCGATATGGCCCACGGGCAGCCCCAGCGTCAGGTCCTGCACCACGGGCTTGAGCCCCGCCGGCGTGTCGTAGGCGAGGGAAAGGTGATCGAGTTCTAACAGATCGGGCACGATGATCAATGTCCCATTTTCAGATTGGTGCGCGCCAGCAGGATGACGGGGAACAGGCCGGCCAGCACGATGGCCAGCGCGGCGACGGCGCCTTCTTCATAGGTGCCGCGGGCCGCCTCGGCGTAGAGCCAGGTTGCGAGCGTGTCGAAATTCATGGGCCGCAGCAGCAGCGTCGCGGGCAGTTCCTTCATGGCGTCCACGAACACCAGCAGGGCGCTGGCCGCGAGCGCGGGGCGCAAGAGCGGCAGATGCACGCGGCGCAAGGTCCCGGCCGAGCTTTCGCCCAAGAGGCGCGAAGCCTGCTCCAGTGACGGCGGAATACGGGCCAGGCCGGCTTCCAGCGCGCCGGTGGAAATTGCGAGGAAACGGATCGCGTAGGCGCAGACCAGCGCGCCCATCGAGCCCATCAGGAACAGTCCCGTGCCGCCGAAGACCTTGGCGACCGCGGTATCGATCCAGACGAACGGCGTGAGCAGGCCGATGGCCAGCACCGTGCCGGGCACGGCATAGCCCAGGCTGGCGATGCGCGCGCAGGCGCGGCCCGGGTTGAAGCCCGAGCTTTCGCGCAGCGTGCGTCCGGCCCAGGCCACGATCAGCCCGCACAGCAGGGTGACGACGGTGGCGCTGAAGGCCACGATCAGGGTATTGCTCAAGCCGTTCAACAACTGATGGGAAACGCCGCCCACCAGATGCAGGCGCTTGTAGGTCTCCACGACCAGATAGAGCGCCGGCGCGACAAAACCGATCAGCACCGGTATCCAGCCCAACGCCGCGGCAACGGCCGCCGCCGGACCGCGCAGGCGGCGCGGCTGCATCGGGCGCATGCGCTGCGTGTTGGCGTAGCGCTGGCGCTTGCGGCCATGGCGTTCCAGCAGGATCAGCCCGATCACGATCGCCAGCATGGTGAGCGCGATCTGCGCCGCGCCCGCCAGGTCCGAACGCGTGACCCAGGTGGTGTAGACCGACACGGTCAGCGTCTGCACGCCCAGGAATTCCGAAGCGCCGATGTCATTCAGCGTTTCCAGCAGCGCCAGGCTGACGCCGACCACGATGGCAGGCCGGGCCAGCGGCAGGGCGACCCGGAAGAACACGGCGAGGCGGCCGGCGCCCAGCGTGCGGGCCGCTTCCAAGAGGCTGGCGGCCTGCGTCATGAACATGACGCGGGTGCTCAGGTAAACATAAGGGTAGAGCACGAAGCCCAGCACGAAAATTGCGCCATAGATGGAACGCAGGTCGGGCAGGCGGAACTGGCGCGGGCTGTCATAGCCCAGCAGCGCGCGGATCGCGGTCTGTATCGGGCCGATGGGATGCAGCAGGTCCAGATAGGCGAAGGCGATGATGTAGGTCGGCACCGCCAGCGGCAGCAGCAGCGCCCAGGTCAGCACGCGGCGGGTAGGGAAGTCGTACGCGGTCACCAGCCAGGCGGCGCCCGTGCCCAGCAGCGTCACCAGCACGCCCACCCCGGCCAGCAGGATGGCGGTATTGGCCAGCGCCTGCGGCAATACGTAATTGGCGAGATGCTGCCAATGCGAGAGTTCGCCGCCCAGCGCCCACCAGCCCAGCGTCAGGACGGGCGCCAATACGGCCAGCGCGATCAGGGCGGCGCCGGCCAGCCAGCCGGCCCCGCGTTCAGTCCAGCGCAGACGCAGCGGCCGGGGCAAAGAATCTGTGTGCATGCTTCAAAGTCGATTGCATCAATGGCAAGGCCTGCTCCCCCAAAAGAAGGGAGCAGGCCCTACGCGTGAGCTTATGCGCAGCCCGCGCGTTTGTCACTGCCGCATGGTTTCGCCAAGCCGGCGGGCGTGGCGTTCCATGGGCCTATCAGTTGTCAAAACCGACCTTGTCCACCAATTCGCTGGCTTGCTTGCGATGCTTGGCGATCTCGGTCAGCGGCAGCGGGTCCACCTTCAGTTCGCCAAAACTGGCGATCACGGGGTCCAGCTTCACGCCCTTGCGGACGGGGTATTCATAGTTTGCCTGGGCGTACAGGGCCTGGGCGGGTTCCGACACCAGGAAGTCCAGCAGCTTGACCGCGTTGGCCTTGTTGGGCGCGTGGGCGGCAACGGCGGCGCCGCTGACGTTCACGTGCGTGCCGCCGCTCTTGGCGTTGGCGAAGGTCGGGCGGATCACCTTGATGGCATCGCCCCACTTGCGGGCGTCGGTGCCGGGCTCGGCATTCTTCATGTGGCCGACGTAATAAGCATTGGCCAGGCCGATGTCGCAGATGCCGCCCAGGATGTCGCGGGCCACGTCGCGGTCGCCGCCGGCAGCCTTGCGGGCCAGGTTGGCCTTGACGCCGCGCAGCCATTTTTCGGTGGCTTCGGCGCCGTCATGCGCGATCATGGAGGCGACCAGCGCGGTGTTGTAGGGATGCTGGCCCGAACGGATGCAGACCTTGCCCTTCCACTTGGGATCGGCCAGGTCTTCGTAGCGGAAGGCTTCCAGCTTCAGGTCCTTTTCCACGTACAGCACGCGGTCGCGCAGCGACAGGGCGTACCACTTGCCGTCGGCGCCGCGCAGGTTGGCGGGGATGACGGATTCCAGGGTTTGCGACTTGACCGACTGGGTCACGCCGCCATCGACCAGGTCCAGCAGGTTGCCGATGTCCACGGTCATCAGCACGTCGGCGGGCGACTTGGCGCCTTCCGCCTTGACGCGCTCCAGCAGGCCGTCCTTGACGAAGACCGTGTTGACCTTGATGCCGCTTTCCTTGGTGAAGGCGTCCAGCAGCGGCTGGATCAGCTTGGGTTCCCGGGTGGTGTAGAGGCTGACTTCCTCGGCGGCGTTGGCCGACACGGCGAAGGCGGCGGCGCCGGCCAGCGCCAGGGCGCGCAGCAGCGAGTTCAATTGGGGACGCTTGGTCATGACGAGGTGCTCCGGCTAGGGCTGCAGAGGGATTCCCGAGGCTTCAGGCCTTCCCGCTGCGCAAAACTGTCTGCTAACGAAAATGATTATCAAATGAGAACGCGACGATAACAGGAAGCAAAGCGGCGTTCAACTGGTCGTAAGTCAGGCAGGCTGCAAGCTTGATCCCCATCAATACGGCATAAGGGTATTACGGAATAATGAGAGCAGTTATCATCGAGACCCTGTAGAATAGGGTCAACCCTAATGCCGGCCGCGTCTTTTGTGCGGTGCGGAATGACCCAGCGGCGCAAGCCGGGCGCGTAGCCCGGGGCGGTCGCCCTTATTTGATACGACATGGCTGCTTTCAACACTGAGCGCGTACTAAGCGTGCACCACTGGAACGACACCCTGTTTTCCTTTACCACGACGCGTGACTCGGCCTTGCGGTTCCACAATGGCCACTTCGTGATGATCGGACTGGAAGTTGAAGGCAAGCCCTTGCTGCGGGCCTACAGCATCGCCAGCGCCAACTATGAAGAGAACCTCGAGTTCCTCAGCATCAAGGTGCAGAACGGCCCGCTCACGTCGCGCCTGCAGCATCTGAAAGAAGGCGACACCATCCTGGTCAGCCGCAAGCCCGTGGGCACGCTGGTCGTGGACGACCTGAAGCCGGGCAAGCACCTGTTCCTGTTCGGCACGGGCACGGGCCTGGCGCCTTTCATGAGCATCATCAAGGATCCGGACGTCTACGAACGCTTCGACAAGGTCATCCTGGTGCATGGCGTGCGTTGGGTCAGCGAGCTGGCCTACGCCGACTTCATCGAAAAGGAATTGCCGAACAACGAATTCTTCGGCGACGTGGTGCGCGAGAAGCTCGTCTACTACCCGACGGTCACGCGCGAACCGTTCCGCAACCAAGGCCGCATCACCGAACTGATGGAAAACGGCAAGCTGTGCGCCGACATCGGCATTCCGCAGATCAATCCGGAAACCGACCGCGCCATGATCTGCGGCAGCCCCCATATGCTGGCCGACATCAGCGCCATGCTGGACAAGCGCGGCTTCACGGTATCGCCGGGCGTGGGCCAGCCGGGCGACTACGTGGTCGAGCGCGCATTCGTGGACAAATAAGTCCCGCCGCTGGCGCCAAACCCAAAACCCATCGCAGCGATGCGATGGGTTTTTTGTTTTCCGAGGCCGTAGGACGTCATTATCAAGTGCAGCCCCGCAACGAGAAGCACGCGGCGTTGATGGGGCGCGACAATACAAGGCTCAAGGCGCGGATCGCGGAATCCGCCATGCGCCAATCGATTGCAAACAACGACAAGGAGCGAGAAATGGATCTGGGCATTACCGGCAGGACCGCGCTGGTGGGCGGCGCAAGCAAAGGCCTGGGCTACGGCTGCGCGCTGGCCTTGGTGCGCGAGGGCGTCAACGTGGTGATCGTCGCGCGCGGCGCCGACGCCCTTGAGGCCGCGCGGCAGCAACTGCTGCAGGCGCGGCCGGACGGCAAGACCTTCGTCAAGGCCGTGGCTGCCGATATCACCACCGCGCAAGGCCGCGAGGCCGTGTTCGCCGCGCATCGCGACTACGACATCGTGGTCACGAACGCGGGCGGGCCGCCGCCAGGGGACTTCCGCGATTGGGGCAGGGAGCAGTGGCTGAACGCGGTCGACGCCAACATGCTCACGCCGATCGAGTTGATCAAGGCCTCGGTGGACGGCATGGCCGAGCGCGGCTTCGGGCGCATCGTCAACATCACGTCCAGCGCGGTCAAGGCGCCAATCGACATCCTGGGCCTGTCCAATGGCGCGCGCAGCGGCTTGACCGGTTTTGTGGCAGGCGTGGCGCGCAGCGACATCGCGGCCCGCGGCGTCACGATCAACAATCTGCTGCCGGGCGCTTTCGCCACCGATCGCTTGAGCTCGGCTCTGGCGGCATCGGCAGCCAAAACGGGGCAGGATGCGCAAGCCGTGCGCGCCCAACGCCAGGCAGCGATTCCGGCTGGCCGCTTTGGCAACGCGGAGGAGTTCGGCGCCATCTGCGCCTTCCTGTGCAGCGTCCATGCGGGCTACATCACCGGCCAGAATGTGCTGGCGGACGGCGGCGCCTATCCCGGCACGTTCTGAGCGGCCGGCGGTGACGTATCGAGCAGATCAGTTCACGGGCTAGACGGTGTGAATGACCGCCCCTCGGCAGCGGCGTGCCCAGCTGGCGACGGGCGGCGGCGCGAGCGCGCACCGCCGCCCGCAGGCGCCCCGGCCTATTCAGGCTGAATACCTGCCTTCTTGATGATCTCGCCCCACTTCTTCGACTCGGCCTGCTGGAACTGCGCCAGTTCTTCCGGCGTGGAGCTTGCCGCATCCGTGCCCGTCTGCGCATAGAACTGCTTGGCGGGAGCGCTTGCCGTGGCCTTGACCAGCAATTCATTCAGGCGCTTGACGACATCCGGTGGCGTGCCGGCAGGCGCATACGCGGCGAACCAGTAGCCCATTTCGTAGCCCGGGACACCGGCTTCGGCGATGGTGGGCACGTCCGGCGCCAGCGGCGAGCGCGCCTGGCCGGTCACGCCCAACGCGCGCAGCTTGCCCGACTTGACCTGCGGCAGGCCGGTGGCGGTGTCGGTGATCATCATATCGATCTGGCCGCCCAGGAGGTCGGTGACCGCCAGCGGGTTGCTCTTGTACGGCACGTGCAGCAGCTGCACGCCCGCCATCTGCTGCAGCAGTTCGCCGGCGATGCGGCTGCTGGAGCTGCCGCTGCCGAAGCTCAGCTTGCCGGGCGCTTGCTTGGCCTGGGCCAGGAAGTCGCCGACCGTCTTGGCCGGCGAACTGGGATTGACCACCATGATCTGGCCGCCTTTGCCCAGCAGGGTCAGCGGCGCGTAGTCCTTGACCGGATCGTAGGTCAGCGTCTTGTAGAGGTGTTCATTGGCGGCGTGCGTGGTGTTGGTGGTGATCAGCACGGTGTAGCCGTCGGGAGCGGCGCGGGCGCCGGCGGCGGCGCCTATCATCGCGCTGGCCCCGGGCTTGTTCTCGATCACCACGGCGTGGCCGGTCTGTTCGGTGACGCCCTGGCCGATGGCGCGGCCGATCTGGTCGGTGGCGCTGCCGGCCGCGAACGGCACGATGAAGGTGATGGGTTTGGCGGGGAACTGGGCCATGGCGCTCAAGGGCAGGGCGGCGGCCAGCAGCAAGGCCAGCCGGCCTTTGGAAGCAATGCGCATGTGTGTCTCCTGTGGATTTTTATAGGAATCGAAATCAGGCGGCCGCGGGGCGGTCGCCGGGTATGTCAGGCAGCCGGGCGGCCAGCGCCGGGCTGACCTCGACCGTCATGTCCAGCAATCTGAATGACAGGCTCTTGCCGTGCGTATCCAGGTTGAGGGCATCGTTGACGCCGCCGTCCAGCACGCCTTCCAGCACGAAATTCATGGCGTGCAGCGTGGGCAGCATGTAGCGGGTGACGCGGCTGGGGCGGCGGTAGGCGAACCAGGCGGCGACGCGGGCTTCGGTAGCCTGTGCCGCCAGCACGTCGTAGCATTCCGGGTCCCAGGCGATCAGGCTCAGGTTGGAGATGTCGCCCTTGTCGCCGGAACGGCTGTGCGCCAGGCGATATAGGGGGACTGAGATCAGCGGCGGATTCATTGCGGGGCTTCTTCCAGGAAGGTCCAGCCGCTGGGCACGGCGTCGCGCGGCAGGGTGCAGGACAGCATGTTCAGGCGCGGGCGCAGCGCGGTGCGCACGCCGCCGCCGCCGGCCGGGCCGCAGGTATAAAGCGCGGTCACTTCGCGCAGCACGCTTTCCGCCAGCTTGCGGTCCAGATGTTCGGCCGCGATGCGCAGGCGCACGTCGCGCGCATGGCCGGGGGGCAGGGCCGACAGCATGCTGCCGGCGTCGTCGCCCAGGATGCTGATGGCGCCGATGAGGTCTGCGCGCAGCCGCAGGGCCGGGTCCAGGCGCTTGCGCACGATATCGGCGGCCAAGCGGGCGCGCGCCTCGGCCTGTACCCCGGCGTAGGAGATCTCGGCCTCGGCCAGCCAGCCGCCGCGGTAGCAGACGTTGACCTTGAGTTCCGCCGGACGCGCGTGGCCGGTGATGCCACGCACCGCCACCCGATCGCCGCCCAGGTCGACCACCTCGGCGCGGCTCAGGTCGGCGACGACGTCCGGCGTCAGGTAGCGCGCTGGATCGTGCACCTCGTACAGCAGTTGTTCCTTGACCGTGCGGGCGTCGACCATGCCGCCAGTACCGTCTGCCTTGCCGATCACGAATTCGCCGTCCGCATCGATCTCGGCGATGGGAAAGCCCGCGGCATGCACGTCCGGCACGTCCTTCAGGCCCGGCACGCAGAAGTAGCCGCCGGTAACCTGCAGGCCGCATTCCAGCATGTGGCCGGCCATGGTGGCGCGGCCCAGCCGCGGCCAATCGTCCATGGACCAGCCGAAATGGGCCAGCGCCGGACCCAACGTGAGCGATGGGTCCGACACGCGGCCCGCGACCACGATCTGCGCGCCGGCCCGCAGCGCCTCTGCGATCTCGGCGGCGCCGAGGTAGGCGGTGGCGCTGACCACGTCCATTCCGTCCAGCGCGCCGCCAAGGCGTAGTCGCAGCAGTTCGCGTTGCGCATCGCCGGACAGCGCGTCGCCGTGCACCACCGCGATGCGCGGCGCGGGCAGGCCTTGCTGCCGGGCCAGCGCGGCAATGCGCCGGGCCGCGGCGCGCGGGTTCGCCGCGCCGAAGTTGCCGACGATGCGGATGCCGTGGCGCAGGCAATCGGCCAGCACCGGGCCGACCAGTTCGTCCAGCAAGGGTTCGTAGCCGCGCTCCGGATCTTCGTTGCGGGCCAACTGGGCCAGCGCCAGCGTGCGCTCGGCCAGCGTTTCATAAATCAGCACGCCGCCGCCGCGGGCGATCAGCGTGCGCACCACGGCGGCGGCGCCGTCGCTGCGGTCGCCGGAGAACCCGGAGGCGCAGCCTATGTGGAGGGGGGCTAGGGACATACGGAATCAGGGCAGGGGTCTAGGTGTCTGAGCCCACTATAGGCATGCACGGCTCATCAGTAAAATAGAAAGATCGGATCAATTCATAGAGAAAACCCATGAATCTGTCTGCTCGCCAATTGCGCGCGTTCGTGGCCCTGGCCGAAGAAAAACACTTCACCCGGGCCGCCCAGCGCTGCCACCTGACGCAGCCGGCCTTCAGCGCCCTGATCCGCCAACTGGAGGACAGCGCGGGCTTGCGCCTGTTCGACCGCAACACGCGCCATGTGGAACTGACGGTCGAAGGGCAGGTGCTGGATGCGACCGCGCGCAGGCTGCTGGCCGACATGGACCTGGTCATGGAGGACCTGCGCGACCATGCCGCCAGGCGCCGTGGGCGGGTGGCGCTGGCGGCCTTGCCTTCGCTAGCCGCGGGTTGGCTGCCGGGGCTGTTGGCGCGCTTTCGCGTAGCCTATCCAGGCATCACGGTGGACCTGCGCGATGCGCTGCTGGATCCCTGCCTGGATCTGGTGCAGGCAGGGCAGGTCGACTTCGCCGTGGCTTCGCGGCGGCCAGACATGAACGATCTGGACAGCGAGTTCCTGCATGCCGACCGCTACTTCCTCGTATGCCGCGCCGACCATCCGCTGGCGGACGCGGGCCGCGCCCGGCTGCGCGACATCCTGCGCTATCCCATGATCCAGCTCGCGCGCGGCAGCAGCGTGCGCAAGCATCTGGACGCCGCCCTGGGCGCAGACGCGCCCGCGCCGGTGTTCGAGGTCGAACACCTGGCCACGGCAACGGGGCTGGTGCGCGCGGGGCTGGGCATCTCGGTTGTGCCGGCGATGACGCTGTTCCACTTCGGCGGCGCCGACCTGCGCATCGTGCCGCTGGCCGGCAAGGCCTTGACCCGGCCGCTCTACCTGGTGCGGCGCAAGGGCCGCACGCTATCGGTGGCGGCGCAGGCCTTGTATGACCTGCTGCGGGAGCATCGGGGGGATATCGATAGCCCGGGATGCCATGGAGTTGGCTAGTCATGGCGGCGATCTCGGAAAGATCTTGCTCAGCCTGCGCGAGCAACGAATCGTCCCGGATGTTCAGTCGGTTGCGCAGCGCGAAACCGCCGGGGCAGCAGTACGGATCCTGTCCGGTGCCGTACTTGTCCAATGTCAGGCAGGCTTGCGATAGGCGCGCAACACGGCTTCGCGGGAAGGCAGTTCGCGCTGCGCGTGGGCGGGCGTGACTGGGTAACCTTCCAGGCGCAGGCTGGCTGCGTAGTTGGAGCGGCGCACCTTTGCCCAATAGTCCAGCTTGGCTTGGAGGCTGGTGTTTTTCAAGGGAGACGCCTCATTTGAGAAGCTGCGTGGGTATCCAGACGAATATGCCGAAGCGCGCATTGGACTTGGCTGGCCCAGCCTTGCGGGAAGCATCATATATGTTCCGTCTTGCAGCCACCCTACGGCATTCAGCCACTTTCGCAAAAGTCTATTGCTGGATAAACTTCGATAGTTGTAGTTTCTATCCGACTTTCGAAGGATTCCGCCCATGAGCAAGCAAATCATCCATACCGACACCGCGCCCGCCGCGGTAGGCCCTTACTCGCAAGCGGTTGCCGTAAGCGGCACCAAGACTGTCTATCTCTCGGGCCAGATCGGCCTGGAGCCGGGCACTGGCGATCTGGTCTCCGAGAACTTCGATGCGCAGGTGCGTCAGGCTTTCGCCAACATGCAGGAAGTCATCAAGGCTGCCGGCGGCACGCTGGACAATGTAGTCAAGCTGACGCTGTTCCTGACCGACCTGGGCAAGTTCACGGCCGCCAACGCCATCATGGCCGAGATCATTCCCCAGCCGTTCCCGGCGCGCTCGACCATCGGCGTGGCCAGCTTGCCCAAGGGCGCGCAGTTCGAGGTCGAAGCCATTCTGGTCCTGTAAGGCCCGTCCGGACTTTTCAATCCAGGGGTTCGTTTCTCCATGCCGGCCGCAGCCGCGGCTTCCAAGCGATCCGGCGCCGACAACAAAGGCGCCGGCAAAGCGATGACGGATACGGAGCGCAAGCTTCGTAACCTGGGTTTGGTGCTGCCCGAGGACTTCGTGCTGCACCTGCCGCTGCGCTACGAGGACGAAACCCGCATCATGCCGATCAGCGCCCTGCGGCCCGGTTTTGCCGGGCAGGTCGAGGGCGAGATCACCAAGTCCGAGGTTCTCTACCGGCCCCGGCGCCAGCTGACCGCAACCCTGGCGGACGACAGCGGCGAACTGCAATTGCGCTGGCTGAATTTCTACCCCAGCCAGCAGAAGCAAGTCACGGTGGGCAAGCGCCTGCGTGCGCGCGGCGAGGTCCGCGGCGGGCTGTTCGGGCGCGAGATGGTGCATCCGCGCATGACCAATGCCGACGCGCCGCTGCCCACGGCGCTGACGCCCGTCTATCCCAGCACCGAAGGGCTGCCGCAACTGACGTTGCGCCGTGCCATCGCGCAGGCGCTGGACCGCGCCGACCTGTCCGACACCTTGCCCGACGAGGCGCGGGCGCGTTACGACCTGCCGCCGTTCGAACCGGCCATCCGCGCGCTGCATACGCCAGCGCAGGGCGAGTCCGAGCAGGCCTTGCTGGATCGCGTCCATCCCGCCTGGCGGCGCATCAAGTTCGATGAACTGCTGGCGCAGCAACTGTCGCTGGCGGCCGCGCGCGCTGCGCGCCGCGTCAAGGAAGCGGAATCGTTGCCCGTGCGCAATGAGGCTGGGGGCCTGGTCGCCAGATTGTACGAAGCCTTGCCGTTCAAACTGACCGGCGCGCAAGAGCGCGTGGTTCAGGAAATTTCCGCAGACCTGGCCAAGCCGTATCCGATGCACCGCTTGCTGCAAGGCGACGTGGGCAGCGGCAAGACGGTCGTGGCGGCCATCGCCGCCGCCCAGGCCATCGCCAGCGGCGCGCAGGTCGCGCTGATGGCGCCCACCGAAATCCTGGCGGAGCAGCACTTCCGCAAACTGGTGTCCTGGCTGCAGCCGCTGGGCGTGAACGTGGCCTGGCTGAGCGGCAGCCTCGCCGCCAAGGCGCGCCGCGAAGCCGTGGCGGCCGCGGCTGACGGCAGCGTGCAATTGATCGTGGGCACGCAGGCGCTGATCCAGGACAACGTCGAATTCCATCGCCTGGGCCTGTCCATCGTCGACGAGCAGCACCGCTTTGGCGTCGGGCAGCGCCTGGCGCTGACCCGCAAGGGTGAAACCGTGCGCGGGCGCAATGTGCCGCACCAGCTCAACATGAGCGCGACGCCGATTCCGCGCACGTTGGCCATGACCTTTTTCGCCGACCTGGATGTGTCCGTCATCGACGAGCTGCCGCCTGGGCGCAGCCCCGTGCTGACCAAGCTTGTGTCGGACGCAAGGCGCGAGGAAGTCATCGCCCACATTGCCCAGGCCGCGCGCGGCGGGCAGCAGGCCTACTGGGTTTGCCCGCTGGTCGAGGAAAGCGAGGCCCTGGAACTCCAGACCGCCGTGGATACCTACGAAGGCATGCGCGCCGATTTGCCGGACCTGCGCATCGGACTGGTGCATGGCCGGTTGCCGCAAGCCGAAAAGGCCGCCGTGATGCAGGCGTTCCGAGATGGCGAAGTCGACCTGCTGGTCGCCACCACCGTGATCGAGGTGGGCGTGGACGTGCCGAACGCCTCGCTCATGGTGATTGAGCACGCCGAGCGTTTCGGCCTGGCGCAGCTGCATCAGCTGCGCGGCCGGGTAGGGCGCGGCACCGCCGAATCGGTGTGCGTGCTGCTCTATCAGACGCCGCTGTCGCAAGTGGCGCGCGAACGCCTGCGGGCCATGTTCGAGACCTCGGACGGCTTTGAAATCGCCCGCCGCGACCTGGAACAACGCGGCCCGGGAGAGTTCCTGGGCACGCGCCAGTCCGGCATGGCCTTGCTGCGCTTCGCCGACCTGGAAACGGACGCGGCCATCGCCGAAGACGCACGCGATGCGGCGGTCTGGCTGCGCGCCGAGCATCCGGCCGCGGTCGAGGCGCACTTGGCGCGCTGGATGCGCGGACGCGAGGATTTCCTGCGCACTTGACCATGCAGCCAGCCGCCAATCTCAATCTAGCAAGCGCCAGCCACAAGGCTGGGGCATAACCCCCGGGGGCGTAGTCCACCATGACTCTCACCGAACTCAAGTACATCGTCGCCGTCGCGCGCGAACGGCATTTCGGCCGGGCGGCCGAGGCCTGTTTCGTCAGCCAGCCCACGCTCTCGGTGGCGATACGCAAGCTGGAAGACGAATTGGGCGTGACGCTGTTCGAGCGCGGCGGCGCCGAGGTCGGCGTCACTCCCATCGGCCAGCGCATCGTGGCGCAGGCGCAGAAGGTGCTGGAAGAAAGCGCCAGCATCAAGGAGATCGCGCGCCAGGGACACGACCCGTTGGCCGGCCCCTTGCGCGTCGGCGTCATTCACACCATCGGTCCGTACCTGTTGCCGCGGCTGGTGCCGGAGCAGATCCGCCGCACGCCGCAGATGCCGCTGTTGCTGCAAGAGAATTTCACGGTGCGGCTGGTTGAACTGCTGCGCCAGGGCGAGATCGATTGCGCCATCATGGCTTTGCCGCTGCCCGAGGCCGGCCTGGTCATGCAACCCTTGTACGACGAGCCCTTTGTGGTGGCCGTGCCCAATGACCACGAGCTGGCCCGGCGCCAGGCGATCGACGCCCAGGACCTGAAGCAGCAGACCATGCTGCTGCTGGGCAGCGGCCATTGCTTCCGCGACCAGGTGCTGGAAGTCTGTCCCGAGCTGTCGCGCTTTTCGGCGGCCAGCGATGGCATTCAGCGCACCTTCGAAGGCTCGTCGCTGGAGACCATCCGCCACATGGTCGCGGCCGGCATTGGCGTGACCGTGTTGCCCGTGACCGCGGTGCCGGAACAGCCCCCATCCAACAGCCTGCTGCGCTATCTGCCATTTGACGGCCACGTGCCGGAGCGCCGCGTGGTGCTGGCCTGGCGTCGCAGCTTCCCGCGGCTGGCCGCCATCGAGGCGCTGGCGCAGGCGGTCTATGCCTGCGAGCTGCCCGGCGTGAAGATGCTGACCGACGAGGTGGCGGCGGTGCAGGATTGATTTCCGGGCCGCTGTCCGGCGGCTGCGCGGGCGGTTTGCGCCGCGTCAAAAGGTCGCAGGACTGATTGATGAAAGCGGCGGATATTGCGGCATTTCGCCGCATTTGCAGTGTTATCCTTGTTTCGCACATACATCCCTAGGAGCTAGCAATGGCCAAGTCCCCCAAGAAGACCTCCAGCGTTCCGCGCATCAACATCGGCATCTCGGACAAGGACCGCGCCGCCGTCGCCGGCGAACTGTCCAAGCTGCTGGCCGACTCGTACACGCTGTACCTGATGACGCACAACTTCCACTGGAACGTCACGGGGCCCATGTTCAACACGCTGCACCTGATGTTCATGACCCAGTACACGGAAGAGTGGAACGCACTGGACAGCATCGCCGAGCGCATCCGCGCGCTGGGTCACTATGCGCCGGGCACCTACCGCGAATTCAGCAAGCTGTCCTCGATCTCCGAGCCGGACTCGGTGCCCGAGGCCCTGGAAATGGTGCGCCTGCTGGTGACCGCCAACGAATCGGTCGCCAAGACCGCTCGCGCCGCCTTCGAGAAGGCCGATGCCGCCAACGACCAGCCCACGGCCGACCTGCTGACGCAGCGCCTGGACGTGCACGAAAAGAACGCCTGGATGCTGCGCAGCCTGCTGCAGTGATCGCGACGGTCGCCGCATGAAAAACGGAGCCTCGCGGCTCCGTTTTTTTTCAGCAGCAGGACTGAGTTCAGGGCTGATGCGATAGCGGCCGCGCCGGGATGGGCGCGATCCGCTCGGGCGGCGGCGTCACCCGCCACACCGCGCGCCGGCGCAGCGCGCCCAGCAGCTTCAGGCCTTGCGGCCAGTCGTCCAGGCCGCTCTCGGCGTTGATGTGGCCAGCGCCCGGCACGACCACCAGCCGGCTGCCCCAATCGCGCGCAAAGGCGCGGGCGCGTTCCAGCTGGCAATAGGGATCGTTGTCGCTCGCCACCACCACGCTTTGGAAGGGCAGGGAATGGCGCGGCACGGGCCCGAAGTTTCTCAGGCAGGCGGGAGCATTGTCGCGCTCCACGTCGGCGGGCGCCACCAGCAGGGCGCCAGCGACCTTGGCGCGCAGCGGCACCGGCAGGGCGGCGCTGATCAGGCAACCCAGGCTGTGCGCGACCAGGAGGACGGGACTGCGGGCCTCGTTCACCTCGGTGGCCAGCGCCGCGATCCATTCGCCGGGAGTCGGATGTTCCCAGTCGCGCTGTTCGACGCGGCGCGCATGCGGCAGCAGGGCCATCCAGCGCGATTGCCAGTGTTGCGGTCCGGAGTTTTTCCATCCGGGAACGATGATCGGTTGGAGTCTCATGGCGGCCATGATGCCGGGCGGCCTTAGTAACGCAAACGAATAAATCGTCTTTTGCATATACGCCAGCGGGCATAAGAGCAGCCCGCGAACAATGCCGCAGCGCAATAATCGGACGGGTGTCAAAGTGGTCCGAAACTGGCCTGAGAAGGGCTATTTTTCAGTGTATGCTTGCCGTGCAATCGCAATGCAACCGGGCGTGACCAGGGCCGAAACCCCTGCAAAGGGCAGTCCAGCAGGCATGCATGGCCTGGAGATGATCCGGCGTCCGACCCGGTGCAAAAACTAACGATTACAAATCATTAGAGGAGTCCACACATGAAGCCAGTATTTCGTCTGACCCCGGTCATTGCAGCGCTGGGCGTCGCAGCCGGTCTGGCGTTTGCCTCGGGAGCGCAAGCGCAAACCATCAAGATCGGCGTGGTCGGCCCCACCACCGGCGCGGTCACGCAGTATGGCGATATGGTCCGTGAAGGGGTCGATACCGCGGTCGAGCGCATCAACGCCGCCGGCGGTATCAACGGCAAGAAGCTGGAAACGGTCGTGATCGACGACGGCTGCGAACCCAAGCAAGGCCCGGTCGCCGCCAACCGCGTGGTCAACAGCAAGATCGGTTTCGTCGTGGGCCACGTGTGCTCGGGCGCCACCATCGCCGCCGCCGACATCTACAACAACGAAGGCGTGGTCATGGTCACGCCGTCGGCCACGTCGCCGGCGCTGACCGACGGCAAGAACTACGAGTTCATCTTCCGCACCATCGGCCGCGACGACCAGCAAGGCCCCGCCGCCGCCAAGTTCATCCTGGAAAAGATCAAGCCCAAGAAGGTCGCCGTGCTGCATGACAAGCAGTCCTACGGCCAGGGCATCGCCACCGCGGTCAAGAACGACCTGGAGAAAGGCGGCGTGGCCGTCGCCGTGTTCGAAGGCATCAACGCCGGCGACAGCGACTACTCGGCCGTCATCACCAAGCTGAAGAGCCAGGGCGTGGACTTCGTCTACTACGGCGGCTACCACCCTGAAATGGGCCTGCTGCTGCGCCAGGCGGCCGAACAGGGCGTGAAGGCCAAGTGGATGGGTCCGGAAGGCACGGGCAACCCCGACATCAACGCCATCGCCGGCGACGCCGTCGAAGGCATGCTGTTGACGCTGCCGGCCGACTTCACCCAGAACGCCGCCAACGCCGACATCGTCAAGGCCTTCGAAGCCAAGAAGCGCAACGCCAGCGGCGCCTTCCAGATGACCGCCTACACGGCCACCCAGGTCATCGCGGACGGCATCAAGGGCGCGGGCAGCGACGACCCGACCAAGGTCGCCAAGTACCTGCACGCCAACTCCTTCGATACGCCGATCGGCAAGGTGTCCTGGAACAAGCAGGGCGACCTGACGAACTTCCAGTTCGACGTGTTCACCTGGCACAAGGACGGTTCCAAGACCGTCTACAAGTAAGTCCATGCGCGGGCCGCCGGCCCGCGACGCCGGCGGAGCCACTAGCGGTTCCGCAGGAAACCGGGCCGGAAGCGACAGTCTTCCGGCCCGGTTTTTTTGTTCCTCCGACGAACCGGGAACCGGCGCGGCGCGTTCCGGTCGAACGCGCGCCCGCCGCATTTGCGTAGAATGCGGCGCCATCGACCTCACTTTTTCTGTCTGGACACCATGACCAAGGCCTTGTTAGTCGAAGACGATCCGAAACTATCGCGCCTGATTGCGCAGTTCCTGGAGCAGCACGGTTTCCATGTTGCCCAGGCCTACCGCGGCGATCACGCGGTGGAGGCATTCCGCAGGCATGACCCGGCCATCACCATCCTGGACCTGATGCTGCCTGGCCGCGATGGCCTGCAGGTGTGCCGCGATCTGCGCGCGTTCTCGTCCGCGCCCATCCTGATGCTGACGGCCCGCGAGGACGACCTGGACCAGATCCTGGGCCTGGAGTCCGGCGCGGACGACTATGTCATCAAGCCCGTGGAGCCCCGTGTGCTGCTGGCGCGGGTGCGCGCGTTGCTGCGCCGGCATAGTCAGCTGGACGAGCCGCCGGAGCGCCTGGAGTTCGGCCCTCTGGTGATAGATCGTCGTACGCGCGCCGTGGTCCATGCAGGCTCCGAAGTGGACCTGACCACGATGGAGTTCGAGATGCTCTGGGCGCTGGCCAGCCAGGCCGGCCAGGTGCTGACCCGCGACGACCTGCTCAACGCGGTGCGCGGCATCGAATTCAACGGCCTGGACCGCAGCGTCGACGTCTGCGTAAGCAAGCTGCGGCGCAAGCTGGATGACGACCCGCGCGATCCGGCGCGCATCAAGACCGTGTGGGGCAAGGGCTATCTGTTCTCGCCCAAGGCGCACGAGGGCGGTGATGCTTAAGTTTGTCCTGCGGCTGTTCGTGGTGCTGGCGGTGGGCTTCGTCATTTCCAACGAAGTGGTGGACCGGTCCGCCAACTACTTCTTCGAACCCGTCAGCGATGCCTACACGCGCGAAGCGGTGCGTGGCCAGATCCACAGCCTGGTGCAGGAACTGAGCCGCGTACTGCCCGCCGAGCGCGAGGCGCACGTGCGCGACGCGCTGGCGCCGCACTACGGCCTGGCCCTCAGGGTGGTCGACGCCGACAGCTATGGCGCCACCGAGGACGAACGCGCCATGGTGGAGTCCGGCAGCTTCTTCGTGCGCGACAAGCAGCAGACCTTCGTGGCGGCGATTCCCGGTCCGGGCAGGCAATGGCTGGAGGTCAAGCTGCCGCCGGAACCATCCATCGCCCCCTGGCTGATGGCCGCGGTGTATTCCGCCCTGGGCCTGTTGCTGTGCGCCTTCATGCTGGTGTGGGCACTGCCCATCTGGCGCGACCTGGAAGCGCTGAAGACCGCCGCCTTGCGCATGGGGCAGGGCGACCTGCAAGCCCGGGCGCGCCTGTCGCGCCATTCCAGCATCCGCAACCTGGGCGATACCTTCAATCAGATGTCCGACCGCATCAGCGCCTTGGTAGGCAACCAGCGCGACCTGACCAATGCCGTGTCGCACGAGTTACGCACGCCGATCGCGCGTCTGTCGTTCGAACTGGACATGATGGACCGCGAGGACGACCCCGCCGCGCGCAGGCGATTGGTCGAGGAAATGAAGAGCGACGTGGCCGAGCTGGACGCCATGGCCTCGGAATTGCTGATGTACGCCCGCCTGGAGCACAAGGGCGACGGCGTGGCGCTGCAACCGCAGGACGCGCGCGGCTGGCTGGATTCGGTGGTGCAGCATGCCGGCTTCGAGGCCGGCGTGTCGGGCGTGCGCTGCGAAGTGGCGCTGTGCCAGGTGCCGGAGGTGCACCTGCACCAACGCTACATGACGCGCGCCTTGCTCAACCTGCTGCAGAACGCCATCCGGCATGCTGGCCGGCAGGTCCAGGTCAGCTTGATCAGTCCGGGCGCGCGCGAGTACGTGCTGATCGTGGACGACGACGGCCCCGGCATCCCGCCAGCCGACCGCGAGCGCATTTTCGAACCCTTCATCCGCCTGGACGAAAGCCGCGACCGCGGGACGGGCGGAGTCGGGCTGGGCCTGGCCATCGTGAGCCGGGTGGCTCGCTGGCACAACGGGACCGTGCAGGCGAGCGACAGCCCCCTGGGCGGCGCGCGTTTCGTGATTGCCTGGAAGACCGCCTGAAGGCTGGCGGCCGCGGCGCGGCACAACGTAAACAAACTTCACAATCCGCCGCTGCAATCTTCACAAACTCCATACAAAGCGGGAAAGATCGCGGGCAGGCGCCTGGATAGCATGACGGCAGTTCTCTTCAGAGGTCTTGCCGCTAGCCATGTTTTCCCTCAGCCGCCTGGTTGCCGTAGGTATGTTGCTGGTCGCCGCGGGCGGTTGCCAGGGCGTGCCTCCCGAAGCGCCGCCTCCGATCGCCCAGGGCGACTACAAGGCGGTGGTGGGTTATCTGGCCCAGCGCATCCCCTATGACATGGACGCCTCCGGCGTGCCGGGCCTGTCGATCGCCATCGTCGACGACCAGCGCGTGGTGTGGAGCACGGGCTTCGGCTACGCGGACCCGCTGCGCCACCGCAGCGCCACCAGCGACACGCTGTATCGCGTAGGGACCATCACCAAGATCGTCACGGCCGCGGGCGTGCTGCGCGCTGCCGACGACGGACGCCTGGCGCTGGACCAGCCCGCCTCGCAGGCGCTGCCCGATTGGGACATCCAACCGCGCCGCGGCGCCATGCAATGGCTGGGCACGCATCCCTTCACCGCCCGCAATCTGCTGGCGGTGCACCCTGGATCTTTGGAAGACACCATGGGACGCGCACGCGCGGACATGGCCTACGCCCTGTTGGGCGACATGGTCGCGCACGTGGCGAGCGAACCGTTCGACACCTACGTGCGCCGCACCATCCTGCAGCCGCTGAACATGCCGCGCGCCGGGTTCCATCCCGACCCGCGCATGCTCGAATTGCGAGCCTCGGGCTACCGTCGCGGCGCGCCCTGGACCGAGGCGCCCCAGCCCAATGAAGCGGCCGACGGCCTGTGGCTCAGCACCTCGGAGATGGCGCGCTTCTCCAGCATGTTGTTCGCCGACGGCGTCTACGAAGGGCGCCGGATACTCAATGCCGACTCGGCCCGCGCCGTGCTCGACATGGAAACGGTGGAAGGCGGCTTGGCGCTGGAGTGCCGTCTGGCCTTGTCCTGGCTGGCAGCGCCCTGTGGCGACGATATCGCCGGCACGCCATTGCGCCTGCATAGCGGCGCCACCGAAGCCTTCCATTCGCGCCTGGTGCTGGCTCCGCGCGACAAGCTCGCAGTGCTGGTCATGAGCAATTCCGACACGAGCGAGCCGTTGGTGGCCTCGGTGTCGACGATGGCGATGGCGCTGATGCGCCAGGCCAAGCAGGGCGCAATCGCCCAATAGATCGGGCCGTTCCCGGCTCCCCGGTTTTATCCCCCCTCAACCTCGTTTCTTGGAAGCTGTTATGAAGCGAAAAATCCGTTCCACCCTGTTTAAACGCGGCGCCGGCGTCGCGTGTCTGCTGGCTTTAGTCCCGGGACTGTCCCTGGCCGATGACGCTGCGAACAGTTCCGTCTACGGCCAGCGCGGGGCCAGCTCGCGCGGGTTGACGGTGGCGACCGGGGAGGGGCCGGCGGACGAATGGCTGTTCTACGGCACGCTGGGCGCAGGCTACGCGCCGCGCTACAGCGGCAGCGACGAGTACTCCGCGACGCCGATCTTCGGCGCAGGCGTGCGCAGTCCGGGCGGCTTCTTCCTCGGTACCGACCGCGGCCTCGGCTGGGAGACGCACGCGCTGAACAGCACATTCAGCTTCTATCTGCAGCCCAGCGCGGCGCGCAAGGACCACAAGAAGGGCTACCAGGGCTCGGACAAGTTGCGCGGCATGGGCGACATCAAGAGCCGTGCGCAGATCGGCATGGATGCCGAAACCACGCTGGGCCCGGTGACCCTGTCGGCCACGATCGCGCATGCCTTCAAGAAGGGCGATGACCGGGACGTGGGCAGCGCCTACACGATGTTCAACCTGGGAGCCAGCACCACCGTATACGAAGGCAGCGCCGGAGCGATCTCGCTGGCCTTGTCCGGCACCTTCGGCGACGGCAACTACATGCGCACCTGGTATGGCGTCAGCGGCAAGCAGTCGGCGAACTCGGGCTATCGCAAGTACACGCCCAAGGGCGGCCTGGAAAGCGTGGGCCTGGGCGCGACGTGGACCGTGCCGCTCTCCAAGTCCTGGTCGTGGACCACGGCGGCGGAAGCGCGGCGCCTGTATGGCGACGCGGCGGACAGTCCCATCGTGCGGGACCGTGCGCAGTACTCCATCGGCACCATGATGACGTACTCGTATTGATCGGGGGAAAAGCCCGTTCCCGGACGGGAGCGGGCTAGGCGGAAGCGGGCGGGCATTGCCGCCCGCTTCCGGCCAGGGATGGTTTACAGGCCTTGCACGCGGCGGCCGCTGTCGGCCTCGAACCAATGCAGCGGATGGCGGCCGTCCGGGCCCAGGTTGACGCGGTCGCCGACCTTGGCCGAGGACTCGGACAGCTGGCGCGTGGTGCAACGCACGACCAGCATGTTCTTGCCGCAGCGGCTGTGGACCAGCTGTTCGGAGCCCAGCGTTTCGACCATTTCGACTTCGGCCGGCACGCCCTGGGTGTTCAGCAGCATGTGCTCGGGACGCATGCCCATGATGATCTTGCGGCCGCGCACCTGGGAGGGCACCTGCAGCGGCGAGATATCCAGCGCGATGCCATCCAGCGTCTGCACCGTGCCGTCGCCGGCCACGTTCACTTCCATCAGGTTCATCGGCGGCGAACCGATGAAGCCGGCGACGAAGGTCGAGGCGGGCTTTTCGAATACTTCCATCGGCGTGCCGATCTGTTCAGGCACGCCCTGGTACATGACGATCATGCGGTGGGCCAGCGTCATGGCTTCGACCTGGTCGTGGGTCACGTACAGGCTGGTGGTGCCCAGGCGGCGATGCAGCTTCATGATTTCCAGGCGCATCGCCACCCGCAGCTTGGCGTCCAGGTTCGACAGCGGTTCGTCGAACAGGAACACCTTGGGTTCGCGCACGATGGCGCGGCCCATGGCCACGCGCTGGCGTTGTCCGCCGGACAACGCGCGCGGGCGGCGATCCAGCAGGTGACCGAGTTCCAGGATCTGCGCAGCCACATCCACGCGCTTCTTGATCTCGTCCTTGGAGAACTTGCGGATCTTCAAGCCGTAGGCCATGTTCTCGAACACGGTCATGTGCGGGTAGAGCGCGTAGTTCTGGAACACCATCGCGATGTCGCGCTCGGCGGGTTCCAGGTTGTTGACGACCTTGTCGTCAATGAGGATTTCGCCGCTGGTGACGGTTTCCAGGCCGGCGACCATGCGCATCAGCGTGGATTTGCCGCAGCCCGACGGGCCGACGATGACGATGAATTCACCGTCCTTGACGTCCATGTCGATGCCATGGATGACCGGCACATTGCCGGCGTAGGTTTTCTTGACGTTACGGAAGCTGAGAGTAGCCATGAGTTATTCGTGTTCGGAGTCGTGTTCGGGTGGGCGAGGGCGGGCAGGGGGCACCTTTTCATCGCCGAGCCGTCTCAAGATGAAAACGCCCCCCTGGGGGGCAGCAAGCCGAAGGCGCGGCGTGGGGGTCATTTTTCAGTGTCGACCAGACCCTTGACGAACCATTTCTGCATCAGGATGACGACCAGCGCCGGCGGAATCATCGCGAGCATGGCGGTGGCCATGGTGATGTTCCATTCGGTCACGCTGTCGCCGCCGCTGATCATCCGCTTGATGCCGATGACGACGGGGTACATGTCTTCCTGCGTGGTGACCAGCAGCGGCCACAGGTATTGGTTCCAGCCGTAGATGAACTGGATCACGAACAGCGCGGCGATGCTGGTCTTGGACAAGGGCAGCAGCACGTCGCGGAAGAAGCGCACCGGACCCGCGCCGTCGATGCGCGCGGCCTCGATCAGCTCGTCAGGCACCGTCAGGAAGAACTGGCGGAACAGGAAGGTCGCGGTCGCCGAGGCGATCAGCGGCAGGGTCAGGCCGGCGTAGCTGTTGAGCAGGCCGAGGTCGGCCACGACCTTGTAGGTGGGCGCGATGCGGACTTCGACGGGCAGCATCAGCGTGACGAAGATCATCCAGAAGAAGAACATGCGGCCGGGGAAGCGGAAGTACACCACCGCGAAGGCCGACAGCAGCGAGATGGCGATCTTGCCGATGGAAATCGCCAGCGCCATGATCAGGCTGACGTACATCATGCGGCCCACGGGCGCGCCCGACGAACCGCCGGACGAGCCGCCGAACAGCGCCTGCATGTAGTTGTCGACGAAATGCTTGCCGGGGATGAGGGACATCGGCGCGGACGCCACTTCCTGCGCGGTCTGGGTGGACGCGACGAAAGTGACATAGAGCGGAAATGCCACCATCGCCACGCCGCAAAGCAGGATGACGTGGGCCAGAATATCCAGCCAGGGACGGCGTTCAACCATTGTTTATAGCCTCGGACAAAATCAATACTGCACTTTGCGGTCGACGTAGCGGAACTGCACGACCGTCAAGGCAATCACAATGAACATCAGCACCACCGACTGCGCCGCGGACGAACCGAGGTCCAGGCCGCGGAAGCCGTCGCTGTACACCTTGTAGACCAGGATGGAGGTCGACGTGCCCGGACCGCCCTGCGTGGTGGTGTCCACCACGGCGAAGGTGTCGAAGAAGGCATAGATGATGTTGACCACCAGCAGGAAGAACGTGGTGGGCGAGAGCAGCGGGAACACGATGCTCCAGAAGCGGCGCGACGGGCTGGCGCCGTCGATCGCGGCGGCTTCGATGAGCGAGCGCGGAATCGATTGCAGGCCGGCCAGGAAGAACAGGAAGTTGTACGACACCTGCTTCCATACCGCGGCGATCAGCACCAGGGTCATGGCCTGGTTGCCGTCCAGGCGCGGATTCCAGTCGACGCCGGCATGGCGCAGGGCCACGGCCAGGATGCCGACGGAAGGCGAAAACAGGAACAGCCACAGCACGCCGACGACGGCGGGCGCCACGGCATAGGGCCAGATCAGCAGTGTCTTGTAGAGCCCGGCGCCGCGGATGACGCGATCTGCCATGACGGCCAGCAGCAAGGACACGCCCAGCCCGACCACCGCCACGAGGATCGAGAACACGGCGGTGACGCGGAAGGAATCCAGGTAGGCCTGTTGCGAGAACAGTTCCATGAAGTTGTCCAGCCCGACGAACTCGGAGGACAAGCCGAATGCATCTTCCAGCCGCAGCGATTGCCACATGGCCTGGCCGGCCGGCAGGAAGAAGAAGACCACGGTAATGATGATCTGCGGCAGGAGCAGCAGATAGGGCAAGGTCTTGTGCCCGAATACAACACGTTTTTCCATAGGGGGAACCCAAGGTACAGAAAAGCGGCGGTTGGAGTAACCGCCGCCTGAAACCGCCTTCGTAAAATGCGACAGGCTTAAAGCCCTAAAAACCCCCAGGGCCTTAAGCCTTGTACTGCCTAGTGCAAAACAGCCCAAGTCCTTGTTACGGCATGGAAAATACCGATTGACAGGACTGGGCTGACGTCGCGGAAGGGCGTTACTTTACACTCTTCTCGAATTTTTCCAGCAGTTCGTTGCCGCGCTTGACGATGTTGTCGGCGCCGTCCTTGGCGCTGACCTTGCCCGAAACGATGCGTTCGATTTCGGCGTCTTCGATTTCACGGATCTGCGGCAGGAAGCCCAGGCGCAGGCCGCGCGATTGCGCGGTGGTTTCGACGTTCAGCTGCTTGACGCCGACTTCGGTGCCCGGGTTCTTGTCGTAGAAGCCGTCCTTCTTGGTCAGCTCGTAAGCGGCCTTGGTGACAGGCACGTAGCCGGTCTGCTGGTGCCAGCGGGCGGCGATTTCCGGGCTGGCCAGGAACTTGAAGAACGCGGTCACGCCCTTGTAGGTTTCCGGCTTCTTGTTGGCGAAGACCCACAGCGAAGCGCCGCCGATGATGGTGTTCTGCGGTGCGCCTTGCACGTCGGCGTAGTAGGGCAGGGTCGAGGTGCCGAATTCGAACTTGGCGTTCTTGGCGATGTTGGCGCGCAGGCCGGACGAGCCGGTGATCATGGCGCACTTGCCGCTGATGAACAGCGAGTTCGGCTCGTCGCCGCGGCCGCCGTACATGAAGATGCCTTCCTTGCCCAGCTTGGCCAGGTTTTCCAGGTGGCGCACGTGCAGCGGGGTGTTGATGGCGATGCGGGCGTCCAGGCCGCCGAAACCGTTGTCCTTGGTGGCGTACGGCACGTTATGCCAGGCCGAGAACGTTTCCAGCTGGACCCACGACGGCCAGGAGGTGGTGTAGCCGCATTCCTGGCCGGCAGCCTTCAGCTTCTGGCCGGCGGCAGCCAGCTCTTCCCAGGTCTTGGGCGGCTTGTCGGCGTCCAGGCCGGCCTTCTTGAAGGCGTCTTTGTTGTAGTAGAACACCACGGTCGAGCTGTTGAAGGGCATCGACACCAGCTTGCCGTCGGCCGACGAGTAGTAGCCGGCCACGGCGCCGATGAATTCCTTCGGATCGATCGGGTTGCCGACTTCTTCCGACATCTGCTGGACCGGCTTGATGGCGCCCTTGGCGTACATCATGGTGGCGGTGCCGACTTCGAACACCTGGAGGATGTCCGGGGCGTTGCCGGCGCGGAACGCGGCGATGCCGGCGTTCATGGATTCACCGTAGTTGCCCTTGTAGACTGCCTTGACTTGGTAGTCGGGGTTCTTTTTGTTGAATTCGTCGACCAGGCCGTTCACGCGGTCGCCCAGCGCGCCTTCCATCGAGTGCCAGAATTGGATCTCGGTGGCGGCATGCGCGGAGGCGCCTGCGAAAGCCGTCATGATGGCGGCAAAGGTTAAGGCAATACGGTGGGATCGCATAGAGAGGTTCCTCCAGTTGGGCGTGACGCGACCGGGTTGTCCGGGCGCAGAAAACACGACACCTTATGAATTGTTTGTGACAAAACCGTGACTTTCACATCACTCCAAACGCCTGTCAAATTGCGCGTTTTAGGCGCGAACGAACATTTTTCTTTTTTTTCCCAACGAGAACTCCCGTTTACAATCGGCTCCTATGAAAAACGAACTTTCGATTGCGTTCATCGGTGGCGGCAATATGGCCGCTGCGCTGGCCTCCGGCCTGGCCGGCAAAGTATGCGCCGCCGGCAACATACATGTCATTGACATAAACCAGGATTCGCATGCCGCCTGGCAGGCTCGCGGCATGACCACCGCGACGGCTCCGGGCGAGGCCCTGGCGCGGTGCCGGGTCTGGGTGTTCGCTGTCAAGCCACAGAACATGAAGGACGTTGTGGCTTCCACGCGTCAATGGTTGCGTGAAGACACTTTGGTGGTAAGCGTGGCGGCCGGCATCCGCGCCGATACGCTGGCCGCCTGGCTAGGCACGCCCGAAGCGCCGTTCAAGCGCCTGGTGCGCTGCATGCCGAACACGCCGGCCCTGGTGGGCGCCGGCATCACCGGCCTGGCGGCCCTGGATGGGGTGGACGCAGTCGACCGCGACCTGGCGGCCCGATTGCTGTCCAGCGTGGGCGAAGTGGTGTGGGTCGCCGACGACGCCGCGCTCGATGGCGTGACCGCGTTGTCGGGCAGCGGCCCGGCGTATGTGTTCCTGTTCCTGGAAGCGCTGGTGGCCGGCGGCCAGAAGGTCGGCCTGACGGCCGAGCAAGCCAAGCAATTGGCGTTGGGCACGCTGACTGGGGCGACGCGCCTTGCCGCCGAGTCTTCTGAGCCGCTGGCCACGCTGCGCGAACGTGTGACGTCCAAGGGCGGCACCACGGCCGCGGCGCTCAATGCGTTCGGCGCGGCCGGGTTTGCCGGCATCGTCGAAGACGCCATGGCGGCCGCCGCCCAACGCTCGCGCGAGCTGGCGGAGGAGTTCGGCAAATGACGGCCGCGGACGGGAGCGCGGGCTCCCGGCGCTTTGCGCTCATGAGCCGGCCGCAATTCGCCATCGCCGTGCTGTGCATGCTGGTGGTGGTGGTCGGTTCGAACATCCTGGTGCAGGTGCCGCTGAATGACTGGCTGACCTGGGGCGGGCTGTCCTATCCGGTCGCCTTCCTGGTCACGGACGTGCTGAATCGCCGTTTCGGCCCGGCGGCCGCGCGCCGGGTGGTCTGGTTCGGTTTTGCCGCCGCCCTGGTCGTGTCGGTATGGGTGGCCTCGCCGCGCATCGCGCTGGCTTCGGGCCTGGCCTATATCTGCGCGCAACTGGTCGACATCCAGGTGTTCGACCGATTGCGCGACCAGCGCTGGTGGCGCGCGCCCTTGGTGTCGGGCGTGCTTGGCGCCATCCTGGACACGGCCGTGTTCTTCAGCGTGGCTTTCGCGGCTACCGGCGCGCCCTGGATGACCTGGATGATGGGCGACCTGGCGATCAAGCTCGCGGTCAATATCAGCATGCTGGCGCCTTTCCGGGCGCTGATGTGGAATCTGGCCAAGCCGGCCAATGCCTGAGCATGCGGCGGGGCGCCTGTGGTCTTCAGGCCGCCCCGGACTTTAATCCAGTGAATAACTACGCACGTTAATTATTATTCGTAAGTCCTGCGTAAGCACTGTATTTAAATGCGTCTTTAAACAGCGTATTAATCGGCGGCTATATATATCCCAAAGCACAATTTCGGATGGCGCGCCAGATGATAAATACGATTTTCTTGCGGATTCTCCAACGATTTCATGGGTTTGCCCCGGCTATCCGTCACGATTAAAGGTGCGCGCCAAAATATTGGGGATTACACGCAGTGACAGTATGGCGGCTTGCTTCCAGAATACCGGCCACACCGTGTTTTTGCCCAAGAAGCCGGCGACGGGCGACGAGGATTAACGGATTACCCAACCGATAAACCGCGTCGGACAGAGCCGCTCAAAACCTCGCTGGAGAACTCCGCATGAAGTTTCTGAATCGCCTTACCCCGGTAGCCATGGCGCTTGGGGCACTTGCCTTGGCTGGCGCCGCGCACGCCGCCGACACGATCAAGATCGGCATTCCCCAGCCCATGACCGGCCCCAATACGCAATACGGCGACCAGATCCAGGCCGGCGCATTGACCGCGATCGAGACCATCAACGCCAAGGGCGGCGTCAAGGGCAAGAAGCTCGAACCCATCCTCATCGATGACGGCTGCGAACCCAAGCAGGCCGTGCCGGCCGCCAACCGCGTGGTCAACTCCGGCGCCAAGTTCGCCGTGGCCCATGCGTGCTCGGGCGTGACCGTGGCTGCCGTCAAGGTCTACGAGGAAGAGGGCATCGTCGGCATCACCCCGGGCGCGACCTCGCCGCTGGTCACCGACACGATCAAGCCGCATTACTTCTTCCGCACCATCGGCCGCGACGACCAGCAAGGTCCGTACGCCGCCAACTACATCGCCAAGACCCTGAAGCCCAAGAAGGTCGCCGTGCTGCATGACAAGCAGACCTACGGTTCGGGCGTGGCCACCCAGGTCCGCGATTCGCTGGGCAAGGAAGGCGTGAACGTCGCCATGTTCGAAGGCATCAACGTCGGCGACAGCGATTACTCGGCCATCATCACCAAGCTCAAGTCGGCTGGCGTGGACCTCGTCTATTTCGGCGGCTACCACCCCGAGCTGGGTCTGTTGCTGCGCCAATCGCGTGAACAAGGCCTGAAGGTCCAGTTCATGGGTCCGGAAGGCACCGCCAACCAGGATCTGGTGGCGATCGCCGGCCCGGCCATCGACGGCCTGCTGGTCACGCTGCCGGCCGACTTCACCAAGCTGCCCGGCAACGAGAGCATCGTGAAGGCCTTCAAGGACGCCAAGCGCGATCCGGACGGCGCCTTCCAGATGCCGGCGTACGCCGCCGTGCAGATCCTGGCCGACAGCATCAACGCGGTGGGCGAAGACCCCGCCAAGGTGGCCGACTACATGCACAAGACCACTTTCAACACCGGCATCGGCAAGGTCGAGTACGACGCCAAGGGCGACCTGAAGAACTTCGAGTTCGCCGTCTATAAATGGGATAAGGACGGCAAGAAGACCCAGCTGTAAACTCGCGATCCCGCCGGCGTCGCCGGCGTGTAGGGCCTGTCGTCCTCGTTCTGCCGTAATCCGCGTAGCGATGCGCCAAAAGCGCTGTGCGGCCGGCGGGCGCAGATGCCAGGCCCTTATAAAATACGCCCAGGTTTCCGGCTCCGGGTCTCTCCACCGGGGCCGGAACCATTTGGAGCAAGAGAAATAATGTCTGACCTCATACCCCAACTTACCCAGCAATTCTTCAACGGATTGTCTCTGGGCGCGATCTATGCGTTGATTGCCATCGGCTACACAATGGTCTACGGCATCATCGGTATGATCAACTTCGCTCACGGCGAAATCTATATGATCGGCGCCTATGTCGGCCTGGTCACCTTGACGGCCATCGGCACCAATAGCGGCTTGCCGATACCGTTCATCATCGCGGCCATGCTGGTCGTGGCCATCGTGGTCACGGGCATCTACGGCTTCAGCGTCGAGCGCGTCGCCTACCGGCCGGTGCGCGGCAGTCCCCGCCTGGTGGCGCTGATCTCGGCCATCGGCATGTCGATCTTCCTGCAGAACTGGGTGGCCCTGGGCCAGGGCGCGCGCGACATGGCCGTGCCATCGCTGGTGTCGGGCGCCGTGCAGTTCCACATGGGCTCCGACTTCGACGTGACGGTGCCGTATTCGCGCATCATGATCATCGTGGTCACGGTGGTGCTGATGATCGGGCTGACGCTGTTCATCAAGTATTCCCGCATGGGCCGCGCCTCGCGCGCCTGCTCGCAGGACATGCACATGGCGAACCTGCTGGGCATCGACACCAATCGCGTGATCTCGTTCACCTTCGTGATGGGCGCGATCCTGGCGGCGGTGGGCGGCGTGCTGATCGCCATCACCATCGGCAAGCTCAATCCCTTCATCGGCTTCCTGGCCGGCATCAAGGCCTTTACCGCGGCAGTGCTGGGCGGCATCGGCAGCATCCCCGGCGCCATGCTGGGCGGCGTGCTGCTCGGGCTGGCCGAGACCTTCGCGGCTGCCTACATCTCCTCACAGTACAAGGACATCGTGGCGTTTTCGCTGCTGATCCTGATCCTGCTGTTCCGTCCCACCGGGCTGTTGGGCAAACCTGAGGTGGAAAAAGTCTGATGTCGAACAACAATCTGAAAAACGCCACGATGGCGGCCGTGCTGACGGCTGTCATCGTCACCCCCGTCTTCGGCCTGCAGTTGATCCGCCAGGGCGCCCGCACCACGATGGAATCGAACTGGTCGCTGGTGGCGATTGCCGCCGCGATCGTGTTCGTGTTCCAGCTGCTGCGCCCCTGGATCGCCAAGCCGTTCCAGAAGCTCAAGACGAGCCTGCCGACCTTGCCGGCGGCGCCTGTCAAGACCCACAAGCCGCTCGCGTTGTTGCTGTTGGCGATAGCGGTGGTGTGGCCGTTCTTCGCCGGACGCAGTTCGGTGGACATCGCCACGCTGGTGCTGATCTACGTGATGCTGGGCCTGGGCCTGAACATCGTCGTGGGTTTCGCCGGCCTGCTGGATCTGGGCTTCGTGGGCTTCTATGCCGTCGGCGCCTATACCTACGCCTTGCTGTACCACTGGGGCGGCTGGAGCTTCTGGGAAGCGCTGCCGTTCTCGGGCGCCATGGCCGCGCTGTTCGGCTTCATCCTGGGCTTTCCGGTATTGCGATTGCGCGGCGACTACCTCGCCATCGTGACGCTGGGCTTCGGTGAAATGATCCGCCTCTTGCTGATCAACCTGAACACGCTGACCGGCGGTCCGGACGGCATCTCGGGCATCCCCAAGCCGACGGTGTTCGGCCTGGAAATGACGCGCCGCGCCAGCACGGAAGGCGGCACCACGTTCCATGAATTCATGGGCTGGAACTTCCAGAACCAGGACATGGTGGTGTACCTGTACCTGATGGCGTTGTTGCTGGCGCTGGTCACGCTGTTCGTGTCGACGCGGCTGATCCGCATGCCGGTCGGCCGGGCCTGGGAAGCGCTGCGCGAGGACGAGATCGCCTGCCGGTCGCTGGGGCTGAATCCCACGCGGATCAAGCTGTCCGCGTTCACGCTGGGCGCCATGTTCGCCGGTTTCGGCGGCGCGTTCTTCGCGGCGCGCCAGGGCATGGTGAATCCGGAGTCCTTCACCTTCATCGAATCCGCGCTGATCCTGGCCATCGTGGTGCTGGGCGGCATGGGCTCGCAGGTGGGCGTGATCCTGGCCGCGGTGCTGCTGACGGTGTTGCCGGAAGTGGCGCGCGAGTTCGCCGAGTACCGGATGCTGATGTTCGGCCTGGTGATGGTATTGATGATGATGTGGCGTCCGCAGGGGTTGTTGCCCATGAAGCGTCCCCATGTGGAGTTGGCTAAATGAGCGAGGCATTGCTGAAAGTATCCGGACTCACCATGCGGTTCGGCGGCCTGCTGGCCGTGGACAGCGTGGCGTTCGAAGTCAAATCCGACGAGGTGTTCGCCATCATCGGCCCCAATGGGGCAGGCAAGACCACCGTGTTCAACTGCGTGGGCGGCTTCTATGCGCCGACGGCGGGCGACATCACCATGGACGGCAAGGCCATCACCGGTTTGCCCAGCCACAAGGTGGCGCGCCACGGGCTGGTGCGCACCTTCCAGAACGTGCGCCTGTTCAAGCAGCTGACCGTGCTGGAGAACCTGCTGGTCGCGCAGCACACGCAGGTGGAGTCGCGGCTCTTGCCGGGCCTGCTCAAGCTCAAGTCCTATCGCCAATCCGAGACCGACGCGCTGGCGCGCGCCGCGCAATGGCTGGATTTCATGGGTTTGCGCGAGTTCGCCAACCGCGAGGCGGGCAACCTGGCCTACGGCCACCAGCGCCGCCTGGAGATCGCGCGCTGCATGATCACCAAGCCGCGTCTGCTGATGCTGGACGAACCGGCGGCGGGCCTGAATCCTCAGGAAAAGCGCGATCTGCAGTCGCTGATCGACCAGTTGCGGCGCGAGTTCGGCGTCGCGGTGCTGCTGATCGAGCACGACATGAGCCTGATCATGGGCATCTCCGACCGCATCCTGGTCATGGAGCACGGCAAGCCCATCACTACCGGCACCCCCGAGCAGGTGCGCAACGACGAGCGCGTCATCAAGGCGTACCTGGGGGAAGAGTAATGCTTAAGCTGGATAACATTCATACCTACTACGGCGCCATCCAGGCGTTGAACGGGGTGTCGGTGGAGGTCAACAAGGGCGAGATCGTCACGCTGATCGGCGCCAACGGCGCGGGCAAGACGACGCTGCTGATGACCGTCTGCGGCAACCCCCGCGCCAAGGAAGGCACGATCACGTTCGAGGGCGAGGACATCACCCACAAGGACACGCACCACATCATGCGCAATGGCATCGCCATTTCGCCGGAGGGGCGGCGGGTCTTCAAGGACCTGACCGTGGCCGAGAACCTGATGATGGGCGGCTTCTTCGCCAAGCGCGAGGAGATCCAGGCGGGCATCGACCACGTGTACGGGCTGTTTCCGCGCTTGAAAGAGCGCGCCAGCCAGCGCGCCGGCCTGATGTCGGGCGGCGAGCAGCAGATGCTGGCCATCGGCCGCGCCCTGATGACGCGTCCGCGCCTGTTGCTGCTGGACGAGCCGACGCTGGGCCTGGCCCCGCTGGTGATCGCCCAGATCTTCGACATCATCCGCGAGATCCGCGAGCAGGGCGTGACGGTGTTTCTGGTCGAACAGAACGCCAACAAGGCGCTGGGCGTGGCCGACCGCGGCTATGTGCTGGAAAACGGGCGCGTGGTGTTGCAGGACACCGGCGCCAATCTGCTGGTCAACGATCAGGTGCGCAAGGCGTATCTGGGCGGCTGATTGCGATTCCCCGCGAAGGGAAATTGGGGCGCATCGGAAGATGCGCCTTTTTTTTCGCCTGCTTGGCGCGGGGAAGGAGTAGCGGGCTCAGGCCGCCAGCAGTTGTTCGGCCTGGTAGTGCGCGATTGCGGCTCGCGCCAGCGCGTCGATGGAGTCGGTCAGCGTCACGCCCAGGCTGGGGCGCAGCGCGTGCGGCACGGCCAGCGGCAGTTCGGTGCAGCCGAGCACCACGGCGTCCGCGCCGCGCGCCTTGAGGCGGACGATGCATTCGGCGGCCGGCGCGTAGGCGTCCTCCAGGCGGTTGGCCTTGACCGCGCGGATCGAGCCCATGCAGTAACGCTCGACTTCGTCGTCGTCGGGCACGATGCACTCGTAGCCTTGCGCTTCCAGATGCCGCTGGTAGAGGCCCAGCTTGAGCGTGGCCGCGGTGCCCATCAGGCCGATGCGGCCGGCGGGCAGGCCCAGGCGGCGCAGGTCGTCGATGACGGCCTGGATGATGTGCAGCACGGGCAGGTCGGTGGACGCGGCGATCTGGTCGTACCAGAGGTGGGCCGTGTTGCACGGAATGGCGATGAGCTGCGCGCCGGCGTTCTGCAAAAAGCGCACGCCTTCCTGCATGTAGGGCAGGGGATTCTCGCCGCCGGCCATGTAGGCGCTGGAACGGTCGGGAATGCGGGGGTCGTTGCGCAGCAGCGTGGGGATGTGCTGCTGGTCGATCGCGGCGGGCGTCAATGCCGCCAGGCGCAGGGCAAAGGCGGCGCCCGCCATGGGGCCCATGCCGCCCAATACACCCAGGTAACAACCCTGGGAATAGCTGTTCACGTTATTTACTCCGAGGTAATGCCGTCCCGGGCGTCAAGACCTGGCCCGGGCGTTCGGCGCTGGTTCGTTCCCCGTCCCAGACCTGCCTGCCATTGACCCAAACTGCTTGGATGCCCTGGCTTGCCTGAATGGGAGCTGAAAAAGTGGCCACATCTGTCACCGTGGCGGGATCGAACAGCACCAGATCAGCATGATACCCCTCCCGCAACAGGCCGCGCTCGGCGATGCCGTATTGGTCCGCGGCGAGGCCGGTCATTTTGTGGATGGCCGTTTCCAGCGTCAGCAGGCGCTGTTCGCGCACCATGGCGCGCAGCACGTTGGTGAAGGTGCCCCATTGGCGGGGGTGCGGATGCGGATCGAAGGGCAGGCCGTCCGAGCCCACCATGGTCAGCGGATGCGAGAAAATGCGGCCGACGTCGGCCGGGTCCATCAGGAAGTAGATGGCGCCGGCAGGCGCGAGCCGTGCGACAGCGGCTTCGTCGTCCAAGCCCAGTTCCGCCATGACTTCGCTGAAGTCGCGGCCGGTGGCTTCGGGGTAGCCCTTGGACCAGGTGATCATGGTGCGGCTGGCCAGCCGCGCGCGGTCCAGCCGCAGCATGGTGGAGGTGGCGGGGTAGGGATGGCAATCCAGGCACACCGCCTGGGTGGCGGCGGCGCGGCTGATCAGGTCCAGGGTTTCGCGGCTGCGGCCGTGGTTGCGCTCGCCGGCCAGCTTGTGGTGCGAGAACACCACGCGGCAGTCGAGTTCGCGGCCGATCAGCAGCGCTTCTTCCATGGCCGGCACGATGTGGTCTGCCTCGTCGCGCAGATGGGTGGCGTAGACGCCGGGACGGCCGCGCAGCGGCGCGCAGACGTCGATGATCTCGTCGGTGGGCGCGGCGCTGGCCGGCGGATAGAAGGTGCCGGTGGATACGCCGAAGGCGCCCGCGTCCAGCGCCTCTTGCAGCAGCGCGCGCATCGCGGCGCGTTCGTCCGCGTCGGCGGCGCGCGAGGTGTCGTCCATCACCGCCACGCGCAACGTGGTGTGGCCGACCAGCGGGGCCACGTTGACAGCGGCGGGCGTGGCGCGCAGCGCGTCCATCCAGGCGCGGAAGCTGCTGAAACGGAACAGTTCGGCCGGACCCAGCAGGTCCAGCGGCTGCGGGATGGCGGTCCCGGCCAAGGGGGCCAGGCTGATGCCGCAATTGCCGGTGACCACGGTGGTGATGCCCTGCGAGACCTTGGGCAGCATGTCCGGATGCGCCAGCAGGTAGCCGTCGTCGTGGGTGTGGGAGTCGATGAATCCGGGCGCCAGGGCCAGGCCGCCGGCGTCGATGACCGGCACGCCAGCGGGGTGGGCGAAGTTGCCCACCGCCGCGATGCGGCCGTCATGCACCGCCAGGTCGCCCTGTCGGGCGGGTCCGCCGGTGCCGTCGACGAGCGTGGCGCCCGCCACGATGAAGTCTGCTTGCAGCATGCGTGCGCTCATGTTCAGTCGAGTTTCTCGATGCCGGCGCCGTCGATGATCCGTTGCCACTTGGCGGTTTCGCGGTCGATCAGCTGCTTGAAGTCGGCGGGCGAGCCGCTGGCCGGTTCGGCGCCCAGCGTGGCCAGGCCCGTGCGGACTTCAGGCGCCTGCAGCGCCTTCTGGATGGCGGCGTTCAGGGTTGCCACCACTTCCGGCGGCGTGCCCTTGGGCGCCACCACGCCGCCCCAGGCCACGGTTTCGTAGCCCTTCAGGCCAGCTTCGTCCAGCGTGGGCACGTCGGGCATCAGGGGCAGGCGCTTCAGGCTGCTTACGCCGATGGCGCGGACCTTGCCGCTCTTGACCAGCGGGGTCGCTTCCGAGGTGTTGACGAACAGGTAGTCCAGGCGGCCGCCCAGCAGGTCCTGGATGGCGGCGGGGCCGCCGTTGTACGGGATGAACATGACGTTGACCTTTGCCATGCTCTTGAAGAGTTCGCCGCCCATGTGGCCGGTGGTGCCCACGCCCGAAGCGCCGTAGGACAGGCGGCCGGGTTCCTTGCGGGCGCGGTCGATCAGGTCCTGCACGCTCTTGATCGGCGAGTCGGCCGGCACGATCAGCGCGTTGTACAGGTCGAACAGATGGGCCACGGGCGTCAGGTCCGCGTCCACGTCGTAGGGCAGGCGCTTGAACAGGGAACGGTTCACGGCCAGCGTGTTGATGTTGCCGTAGCCGACGGTGTAGCCGTCGGGCGCGGCGCGCTTGACCAAGGCGATGCCGATGTTGCCGGCGGCGCCGGGTCGGTTCTCGACCACCACCGTGGCGCCGGTGTCGCGCGCCAGCTGGGTCGTGATCAGGCGCGACAGCACGTCGGGCGAGCCGCCGGCGGCCGACGGCACCACGAAGGTGATGGGCTTGTCCGGATAGGCGCCGGCGGTGGCGCCGGCCGACATGGCGGCGCCGAGCGCCAGCGCGGAAAGGCCGCGGAAGAGTTTGCTGCGCATGGTGGATTCCCCTTGATTTTGTGGTGTTGAGGCCGGCAGGTTACACCCCGCATCCGCGCGCGCCCTCATCGAAAAATGTCGAAAACCTATAATCGGGCGTTATCGGTTTGGTGCTGATTTGCCAGGGGAAGAAATGGATGAGCATGCCTACGCGGACGAGGTCGGACCCACCGCCGGACGGCCTTTGAACCTGCGCCAGATCGAGGTGTTCCGCGCCATCATGATGGCTGGATCGATCAGCGGCGCGGGCCGCATGCTGCATGTCTCGCAACCGGCCGTCAGCCGCGTGCTGGCGCTGACCGAGAGCCGCTTGGGCTACAAGCTGTTCGAACGCGTGAAGAGCCGGCTGTCGCCGACGGCCGAGGCGCGGCGGCTATACGCGGAAGTGGAGCAGGTCTACGGCGGCATCCAGCGCGTGAACGACCTGGCTGCCAGCCTGGGCCAGTCGGGCGCGGGCATGCTGAAGATCGTCGCCAGCGCCAGTTTCGGGCAGCGCCTCATTCCGATGGCGCTGGATCGCTTCCGCGGCCGCAATGCGGACGCGCGCGTCGACTATCGCAGCGTGACCTTTGACGAGCTGGCTGCGTATTTTCTATCGGGCCAGGCGGACATAGGCATCTCCATGCAGCCCCCCGATCATCCCAATCTGCGGTCCGTGCGCCTGGCGCGGGTGCCTATCGTCTGCGCGCTGCCTGCCGGCCACCCGTTGGCGGCGCGCGAGGTGGTGCGGCCGGAGGATTTCTCCACCGCGGCCTGGATCGGCTATCCCCGCGGCACGCCGCTCGCGCGTGCGCTCAAGCCCTTCTTCGGCGAGGGGCCGGCCTGCGCGGCGGCGGTGGAGGTGCATTCGCCCGTGACCGCCTGTTCTTTCGTGCAACAGGGCTTGGGGCCGGCGCTGGTGGACGCCTGGTGCGTGACGCCGGATCAGGCCGCGCACATGGTCTTGCGCCCGATATTGCCGCAGGCCAGCGTGGATATCTGGGCCACGCATTCGAATCTGAGCGCGCCGCCCTTGCTGGCGCGGCGCTTTCTGGCGGCAGTGAAGAAGACGCTGGAAGAGGGCGCGCCGCGCGAACCGGCGCCCGGCGCTTCCAGCTGAGGGCTTGCGGCTGGCGGCGCAAGCCCCGCCGAGGCCTTACAGGCCTTCGGCCTTGAGCGCGGCCTGGACGCCCTTGTCGGCTTCCATGCGCTTGAAGAACGCGGCCAGGTTGTCCAGGCCCGACAGCTTCACTTCCTTGGCGTGCGCCCAGCGCAGCACCACGTACAGGTAGGCGTCGGCGATGGAAGGCTTGTCGCCCGTCAGGTAGGACTTGCCGGCGAGCTGCCCGTCCAGTTGCGCGAACAGCTTGGTCAGCAGCGCGGAAGCCGAGGCGGCCAGCTCCTTCTGCGCGCCTTCGTCGCCGACGAAACGCGACGCGCCGAAGATCATCGAGAAGGTCTTGTGGATGTCCGAGTTGATAAAACCGAGCCAGCGGCGCACTTCGGCGCGCGAGCGCGGCGAGCCGTCGCCCAGCAGCTGCAGTTCCGGCGCGTGTTCAGCCAGGTATTCGAGGATCGCCGCGTTCTGCGTGACTGTCCAGCCGTCGTGCGCCAGGGCGGGCACGGCGCCCAGCGGGTTGACCTTCAGGAACTCCGGACCCTTGAGCTCGTCGCGGCTCAGCTTGTGCGTTTCATAGGGTTTGCCGATCCATTCCAGAACGATGTGGGAAGCGAGCGAGCACGCGCCGGGCATGTAGTACAGTTTCATCAGATGGGGTCTCCTGAGAGCAAGGACGGGGATCTCCGTTCCTGGCCGATATGGTACGCCACCCGTTGCCGGAGATGCCCATGCCGTCACGTCCCGCCGCAATCGCGCGCGCGCTGTTCCTGTCGTTCTCCTTGTGCTTGGCGCTGCCCGCGTCCGCGCAGCCGGGGCCCGAACCCGCATCGGTCCCGGCCCGCGTCACGGCCGTGGTGGGCGGGCTCAATCATCCCTGGGCCATGGCTTTTCTGCCCGAAGGCGGCGTGCTCATTACCGAGCGTCCCGGCAACCTCAGGCTGCTGCGCATCCCGGGCGGATTGTCCAAGCCGCTGGCCGGCGTGCCCAAGGTCGCGGCGCAGGGCCAGGGCGGCCTGCTGGACGTGGCGCTGTCGCCGGACTTCGCGCGGGACCGCTATGTCTACCTGTCCTATGCCGAGGCCGACGGTTCGAAGAGCGGCACCGCCGTGGGCCGCGGCAAGCTGTCCGCCGACGGTACTGCGCTGGAGGATTTCCGCGTGCTGTTCCGCCAGCAACCGAAGCTGTCGTCGGGCCTGCACTACGGATCGCGGCTGGTGTTCGACGGCAAGGGCTATCTGTACATCTCGCTTGGCGAGAACAACCAGCGGCCCACGGCGCAGGACCTGGACAAGCTGCAAGGCAAGGTGGTGCGGCTGAAGGCCGACGGCTCGGTGCCGCCCGACAATCCCTTCGTCGGCCAGGCCGGCGCGCGGCCCGAGATCTGGTCCTACGGGCATCGCAATCCGCAGGGCATGGCGCTCAATCCCTGGAGCGGCCAGCTCTGGGAGAACGAACACGGGCCGCGTGGCGGAGATGAGATCAATCTGGTCCAGCGCGGCAAGAACTACGGCTGGCCGCTGGCTACCCACGGCATCAACTATTCGGGCCAGCCCATCCCCGAAGCCAAGGGCGCCGACCTGCCCGGCATGGAGCCGCCGCTCTACTGGTGGCCGAAGTCGCCGGCCATCAGCGGCATGGCTTTCTATAGCGCCGACCGGTTTCCCGCCTGGCGCAATTCCGTGTTCATCGGCGCGCTGGCCAACCAGAATCTCATCCGCCTGACCTTGGACGGCGACCGCGTGGTGGCGCAGGAGTGGCTGCTGACGGATCGCAAGCAGCGGATACGCGACGTGCGGCAAGGACCGGACGGTTATGTGTACGTGTTGACGGACGCCTCGCCGGGAGAGTTGCTGCGCCTGGCGCCGGCCGAACAGGGGGAGTGAACGCCATGAAACCGTATGAGCTGATCGGATCCGCGGGCTGCGGATCCGCCATCGTCGAGATGGCGCTGGTGCTGGCCAACGTGCCGCACACCTTGACGGACCTGCCGTACCTCAAGCCCGGCGCCGAACGCGACAGGCTGCTGCAATTGAATCCGTTGGGGCAGGTGCCCACGCTGGTCCTGCCGGATGGCGAAGTCATGACCGAGAGCGCGGCCATGATCCTGCATCTGAACGACGTGGCGCCCCACGCCGGCCTGGCGCCCGCGCCCGATAAGCCTGAGCGCGCCCGATTCCTGAATTTGCTGATCCGGCTGGTGGCGGCGATCTATCCCACGTTCACCTATGGCGATGATCCGCCGCAATGGACCACGGCAGGCCCCGCCGCCGAGCTGCTGAGGCAGCGCGTGCACACGCGGCGGGCGGAGATCTGGCTGGAACTGGAACGTCAGGCTGGCGCCCCGCACATGCTGGGCCGGCGCTTTTCGGCGCTGGACCTGTACGTGACGGTGATGACGCATTGGCGTCCCGGGCCGGCGTGGTTCGCATCCGAGTGTCCGGCGCTGACCGCCGTGGCGTGCGAGGCGGCGCTGGAACCCAACGTGGCCCGCGTGCTGCAGCGGCATTTTCCGCCGCCCACGGAGTAGCCCGGCGTCAGGCCTTGGCCGGCTTGCGGGTCCTGGACTTGGCCCGCGCTTCGCGCAAGGCAATGTAGACGCCGCTGCCGGCGATGAAGAGCGCGCCCAGATAGGCATAGGCGTCCGGGGTCTCTTGCCAGAAGATCCAGCCCAGGATGGTGGCCCAGATCAGCCCGGTATAGTCGAAGGGCGCAACCACTGAGGCGGGACCGATGCGGAATCCCTGGGTGATCAGCGCCAGGCCCAGGGTGCTGAACAGCGCGACGGCGCCGAAGTACGGCAGATCCTCCATCGCGGGCTGCTCCCATACCAGGGGCAGGGCGACCGCGCTACAGACCAGCTGGCCCAGCACGATGTAGAGCGTGGTCGTCAGCATGCCTTCGTTGCGGTTGATGCCGCGCGCCGTGATCATCATCACCCCATAAAGCAAGGCGGTAACCAGCGGCAGCAAGGTGGCCGCCTGGAAGGTTGCGGCCCCCGGCCGCACCACGATCAGCACGCCGGCAAAACCGGCCAGCACGGCCAGCCAGCGCTTGCCGTCCACCCGTTCTTTCAGGACCAGCACCGACAGCGCCGTCACGAACAGCGGCGCGGCGAACGCGATGGCGGTGGCCTCGGCCAGCGGCAGCGTGCGCAGGCCCAGATAGAAGCAATAGGCCGAGACGACGTTGATGGCGCCGCGCGTCAGGTGCAGGCCGGGGTGCGCGGTACGCAAGACCCGGCGTCCGCCCAGCCACAGCGCCAGCGAGGCGACGAAAGGCAGGGCGATGAGCGCCCGCAGGAACAGGATCTGCAGCGGGTTGTAGTTGGCGCCGAGCCATTTGGCGTTGGCGTCGCTCAAGGTCAGGAAGAAAATGCCGCCCACCACGCAGGCGATGCCTGCTGCGGCGGATTGGGCCTGGGCGGCGGGAAGTACGGAAGAGGTGGACATCTACAGCCTGGGAGGGCGGCGGTTCCGGCCGCCCGAAAGGGAAAAAAGGGGGGAGGGTTCAGCCTTGGGTGCGATAGGCCGCCAGCGCGACCATGGCCCATGACGCCAGGAAGGCGACGCCGCCGAAAGGCGTGACAGCGCCCAGCCAATGCGTGCCGGTCAGGGACAGCACATACAGGCTGCCGCAGAACAGCACGATGCCGACGAACATCATCACGCCAGCCGCGGACAGCAGGGACGAACCGTAGCGGGCGCCCAGCAGCGCGACGACGAACAGGCCCAGCGCATGGACCAGGTGGTACAGCACGCCGGTCTGCCAGACGGACAGCAGTTCCGGCGTCAGCATGCGCTTGAGGCCGTGGGCGCCAAAGGCCCCCGCGCCCACCGCCACCATGAGATTCAACGCCGCGAGTATCGTCAGCTGCCGGTCCGTCATCGCCAGTCCTTATAAGTGTCTGAGCTATTGTGTTACAGCCGCCTATGATATGCCCAAATCCTGCCCCACCCCGAGGGTGTCGCTGTCGGGGACGGATCTTGTAGCGGGAATTCCAAATGGGATATCATGAATTCAATTTGGAAATTCCAGGAGGCCCGCAGCCGCGGCCTCCAGACTTGCAGGAGCCAGGCCATGAGCGTAGCCGCCCTTCAAAAAAACCCCGCCAAGCGTCCGCCGCGCCATGCGGCGGCGCGCGCCAAGCAGTTGTTCCGCAGCCTGGTCGACAGCCCTCTGGTGGACATGGCGCGCGACGTGCGCCGCGGCCTGCCCGCGCAGATGGTCGACGACGCCGCCGACTACCTGCAGGTGCCCAAGTCTGAAATCATGGCCATCACCGAGGTCAAGGCGGCGTCGCTGTCGCGCTGGAGCCGCGAAGGCCTGATGCTGCCGCTGGGCGAATCGGACCGCCTGGCCCGCGTCGCGCGGGTGGCGCGGGTGGCGCGCCAGGTGCTGGGCAGCGACGAAGAAGCGGTCGCCTGGCTGAACACGCCGGTGCCCGCGCTGGGCAACGTCAAGCCGCTGTCCCTGCTGACATCCGACGCCAGCAGCCGCATCGTCGAGGACACGCTGGCGCGCGCCGCGGCGGGCGTCTACGCATGACGGACGACAGCATTTCGATCTGGCGTATCGGGACTACCGCAGGCAAGTACCGCGCCGACGATTTGAGCGGGGCGGGCGCCGCGGCCGTGGGCGGGCGCTACAACAGCCCGGGTACGGCGGTGGTCTATGCCTCGGCCAGCGTGGCGCTGGCGGCGCTGGAAACGGTGGTGCACTTTGCGGCCCGCGCATCCGAGCAGGCCAACCGCTATCTGATCGAACTGGCGGTGCCGCGCGCCGTCCACGAAGCCCGCCAGGCGCTGAGCCTGACGCAGTTGCACGAGGATTATCCGTTCTGGGACGCCGTGCCTTTCGCCGAAGCCTCGCAGGCCGTGGGCGACAACTGGGTGCAGTCCGGCGTGTCGGCGCTGCTTGAACTGCCCAGCGCCATCGTGCCTTATCGGGGTGTGCCGGACTGCAATTTCCTGATCAATCCGGCGCACCCGGACGCCGAGCACATCGTGGTGGTGCGGCGCGAACGCTTCATCTACGATCCGCGCCTGCGCCCCGTCTAGTTCAGTTCGTCAGCACCGCGCGGCCCACGACCTTGCCGGCCCGCAGCGATGCCAGCACGCTGTCGGCTTCGGCCAGCGCGTGGCGATGCACGGGCATGGGCGGAACCTTGCCGGCCCGCACCAGCTCCATCAGTTCCTGCAGTTCGGTCAGGTTGCCGACGTAGCTGCCGATGATGGACAGGGCCTTCATGGGGATCAGCGCGATGGGCCAGGACGATGCGCCGCCGAACAGGCCCACGATGATCAGCTTGCCGCCCTTGGTCAGGAAGTCGAAGGCGAGCGAGGTGGTCGCGGGCGCGCCGACCAGGTCGATGGCCGCCTGGACAGGCTTGCCGCCGGCCGCCTTGATGATCTGCTGCGCGGCATCGGGCGCGGCGCCGTCGATGGCGGCGAGCGCGCCGGCTTCCAGCGCGGCCTGGCGCTTGGCCGGGTCGATATCGACGACGATTGCGCCGGCGCCGCCCAGGGCCTTGATCAGCGTCAGGCTCATCAGGCCCAGGCCGCCCGCGCCGAAGATGACCACGGGATGCGAACGGTAGACGTCCGGGCCGATCTTCTTCAGCGCGGAATAGGTGGTGAGCCCCGAGCAGGCATAGGGCGCGATCTGCGCGGGATCGAGGTCGCCGATGTCGATCAGGTAGCGCGGATGCGGCACCAGGATGTGGTCGGCATAGCCGCCGGCGCGGTGCACGCCTAGGCAGGCGGGCGCGGAGCAGTGGTTCTCCATGCCGGCCAGGCACGGTGCGCACTTGCCGCAGCCGATCCAGGGATAGACGAGGTAGTTGCGGTCGGCCGAGAGTCCCTGGGCGTCGGGGCCGGCGGCGACGACGGCGCCCACGGTTTCGTGGCCCATGGTCAGCGGCAGCGACACGCCGCGGTCCTTCAGCGACAGCGTGCGGCCCTGGCCCAGGTCGTAACCGCCTTCCCACAAGTGGATATCGCTGTGGCATACGCCAGCCGCGCGGACCTTCAGCAGCACCTGCGACCCTTGCGGCGTGGGCGTGGGCTGGTTCATTTCCTGCAAGGGCTCGCGGAAGTTCACGACGCAATAGCACTTCATGGGATGTCTCCTCCTGGGTGGTTTCTACGGCCGGCCCGCGAGGCGGGCGCGGCGTGGCAAGGCTATTTCTTCACGGTCGGGCATTCACTGTCCGCCAGGGACACGAAGACCTTTTCGCCCGGCACCGTGGACAGGATGCGGTAGAAGTCGCCGGGGTACTTGGATTCGGCGGGTTTCTTCACTTCGACCAGATACAGATCCATGATGACGCGGCCGTCTTCGGGGCGCACCCGGGCATTCTTGATCAGTTTGGTGGTGATGGGCAACTCGCGCATCTTCTGGTTGACGGTCGCGCCGTCGAAGGTGCCGGCGGCCTGGGCGGCTTGCAGATAGTGCGTCGTGGCAACGTAGCTCAGCGCCTGCACGATGGACGGCGCGCGCGTCACGCCCATCTTCTTTTGCCAGCGCTGGGTCCAGGCCCGGGTGTCCTCGTCCGCGTCCCAATAGAAACCGGTGGGGAAGGTCAGCCCTTGCGCCACGGGCAGGCCCATCGCCTGGACGTCGTTGATGAAGGTCAGGAAGGTCAGCATGCGCTGCTTGCCGCCAGTCAGTCCGAACTCCTGGGCCTGCTTGATCAGGTTGACCAGATCGCCGCCGGCGCTGGCCAGGCCCACCACGTCAGCCTTGGACGATTGGGCCTGCACCAGGAACGAAGCGAAATCCAGCGCGCCCAGCGGATGCCGGGTGCTGCCCAGCACCTTGCCGCCGGCCTTGTCCACGAAGCGCGAGGCGTTGGCTTCCAGCGATTTGCCGAAGACGTAATCGGTGGTGATGAAGTACCAGGACTTGCCGCCGCTTTCGACCACGCTCTTGACCACGGCATTGGCCAGGGCATAGGTGTCGGGCGCCCATTGGGTGCTGAGATTGCTGCACTGCTTGCCGCTGAAGTCCCCGGCGAAGCCGCCGCTGATGAGGGCGGTTCCGCCTTTTTCGCGCGCCACGCCCTGCGCGGCCAACCCTGCGGAGCTGGCGCCGCCGTCCACCACGGCCACCAGGCCTTGCGTGTCGAACCAGCGGCGAACCAGGGCCGAGGCCACGTCCGCCTTGTTCTGGTTGTCGGCGCCTATGACTTCGACGGTCTTGCCGGCGACCTTGCCGCCAAAGTCCTCGACCGCCATGCGCACGGCCATCTCGGAGCCCAGCCCGCCCAGGTCGGAATAGATGCCCGAACGGTCGTTGGACACGCCCAGGCGCACCACGTCGTTTTGGGCTTGGGCCGCGCAGGCGGCCAGCGAGGCGGCCAGCGCCGCCAACAGGGGTTTGATACGCATCTGCTTGCCTCCCGGCCCGATGAGGGCCGAATTATTGGTGTCTCGTTGGGATGCTGTGTATCTGCTTGCGGGGCGCCAGTTCTCCATCTGGCCGAAAATTATTTCACATTGGTGAAAGAAAATTCTTGTGCAAGAATTTAGGTTCGCACATATGAAAAGTCAACATAGTGGATTTCCCAAGTCGAAGCGCGGGCGCGCCGGCTGGAGGGACGCCGCGCGAGGGGTAGACGCATGGAAGTGAAGCTCGTCGCAAGAACGCTGGAACTGATCGAACTGTTTGCCCAGGAGCGGCGGCCGATGCCGCTGACCGAGCTGGCGCAGGGCCTGGGCGCGCCCATGTCCAGCTGCCTGGCATTGGTGCGCACGCTGGTGGCGCGGGGCTATCTGTACGAGGTCCGGCGGCGCGCCGGCTACTACCCCACGCCCAAGCTGCATGCCTTGTGCGGGTCGATCCAATCGGGCGATCCCTGGATGGAGCGGGTGCGTCCGCAGCTCGCGGCGCTGCGCGATGCGGCCAATGAAACGGTGATGCTGGGCAAGATCCAGGACGGCGCGGTGCTGTTCCTGGACATGGCGGAATCCACCCACCCGGTGCACTACGCGACCCGGCCCGGGGTGCGGCGGCCTTTGCACACCAGCGCCGTGGCCAAGGCCATTCTTGCACGCCTGGGGCCGGCCGAGCGCGAGAGCATCCTGGCGGACGCCGGGTACGAACGCTATACGGATCGCACGCTGGTCACGCGCCAGGCGCTGCTGGACGAAGTGGAGCGGACGGCGGCCAGGGGCTGGGCCGAAAACGCCGGCGAAAGCGTGGCCGACCTGACTGGGCTGGCGGTGGCGCTGGACCTGGGCGGGGAATGGTACGCGCTGTGCATGGCGGGACCCACGTCGCGCGTTGCCGAAAGGCGCGCAGAGAACCTGCGCCTGTTGACCGAGACGGCGGAAGCGATCCGTCTCGGCCGGGAAGCTTAGGGCCTGTGCAGGCGGCTCAGGAACCGCGGCGCATCAGCGTGGACTTGCCGAACAGGCTTTCAATGAGGTCCACCGCCAGTTCCGCGGTCTTGTTGCGCACGTCGAAGGCAGGGTTCAGTTCCACTACGTCCAGCGACCGCATCAGGCCGGTGTCGGCGATCGTTTCCATGCACAGCTGCGCCTCGCGGTAGGTGGGGCCGCCGGGGACGGTGGTGCCCACGCCGGGGGCGATTTCCGGGTCGAGGAAATCCACGTCGAAGCTCACGTGCAGATGGGTATCGGCGTCCAGCCCGGACAGGGCTGCTTCCATGGTGGCGCGCATGCCCATTTCGTCCAGGTAGCGCATGTCGAAGACTTCCAGCCCGGCCTCATGCACCAGGCGCTTTTCGCCCTGGTCCACGCTGCGGATGCCGATCTGCCGCACCCAGCCCGGCTCGATGTCGGGCGTCTGGCCGGACAGGCCCGTGATCTGCGCCGGGCCGTAGCCGCACAGGCATGCCACCGGCATGCCGTGGATGTTGCCGGTGGGGGTGAGCGCGTTGGTATTGAAGTCGGCATGGGCGTCCAGCCACAACACGCGCAGCTTCTTGCCCGCCGTGCGGCAATGGCGCGCGACCGCGCTGATCGAGCCTATGCCCAGGCAGTGGTCGCCGCCCAGCAGGATGGGCAGGCGGCCCTGGCTCAATTCCTCATGGACGGCGTCGTGCACCGCGCGGTTCCAGGCGGCGACTTCGTCCAGGTGGCGATAGCCGTCCACCGGTGGCAGCCAGGGATTGGCGGGGCCGTAGAGGTTGCCGCGGTCGGTCACCTGGAAGCCCTGGGCCTCGATGACCGGGCCCAGGTTCGCCACGCGCAGGGCTTCAGGCCCCATGGACGCGCCGCGCGCGCCGGCGCCGATGTCGGTGGGCGCGCCGATCAGGGTGATGTGGTGGGGCAGGTTGGCGGTGTTCTGCAAATCGCGGACTCCGGTAGGGGGCATTAAGTGGCGGATAATACCGCGCTCAATTGGTCGCAGGCCCAGTCGATCTGTTCGCGCGTCACGATCAGCGGCGGCGACAGGCGCAGCGTGTGGCCGTGCGTATCCTTGACCAGCATCCCGCGTGCCTGCAGGCGTTCGCACCACAGGCGCGCGCCGCCGGCGTCGGGCTCCAGTTCCACAGCCAGCATCAGGCCGCGTCCGCGCACTTCGCGCACGGGACCCGGCAGGGTGCGCAGGCGGTCCAGGAAGTAGGAACCCATGGCGGCCGCGTTTTCTATCATGCCTTCCTCGATCAGCACGCGCAGCGCGGCGCGCGCGATGGCGCAGGCCAGCGGGTTGCCGCCGAAGGTGCTGCCGTGCTGGCCGGGCTGGAACACGCCCAGCACGTCGGCGTTGGACAGCACCGCCGACACGGGGTAGAAACCGCCCGACAGCGCCTTGCCGATCAAGGTGACGTCCGCTTCGATGCCTTCATGCTCTTCTGCCAGCAGCTTGCCGGTGCGGCCCAGGCCGGTCTGGATCTCGTCCAGGATCAGCGTGATGCCGCGCTCGGTGCAGCGCTGGCGCACCCGCGCGAAATAGCCCGCAGGCGGCAGGACCACCCCGGCTTCACCCTGTATCGGTTCCACCAGGAATGCCACGGTGTTGGGCGTGATGGCGGCGTCGAAGGCCTCGTAGTCGCCGAAAGGAACGATCTTGAATCCCGGCGCGAACGGCCCATAGTGGCCATAGGCGTCGGGGTCGGTAGAGAAGCCCACGATGCCCAGCGTGCGGCCATGGAAGTTGTTGGCGCAGACGATGATCTCGGCCTGGTTCTCCGGCACGCCGCGCACTTCGTAGCCCCATTTGCGCACGGCCTTGATGGCGGTTTCCACGGCTTCCGCGCCGCTGTTCATGGGCAGGATCTTGTGCGCTCCGGTCAGGCGCGCCAGGTCTTCGTAGAACGGCGCCATCTGGTCGTGGCGGAAGGCGCGCGAGGTCAGCGTGAGCTTTTGCGCCTGCTCGGCCATGGCGGCCAGGATGGCGGGATGGCAATGCCCCTGGTTGACGGCGGAGTAGGCCGACAGGCAATCCAGGTACTTGCGGCCGTCCACGTCGTAGAGCCAGACGCCGCTGCCGCGCGCGATGACCACGTCAAGCGGATGGTAGTTGTGCGCGCCGAGCTGGTCTTCCACGCGGTCGCGGTGGCTGGCGGCGGACTGCGCGCCCGGCTGGGTGTTCAATACCGCGCTCATGAGCGTCTCCCGAGGAGGTATTGCAGCCATCTTAGCGCCGCAATCCGGTCCGCGGCATTGCCATTGCGTGACAAAGGCCATTGCCGGGCGATGCCGCGGGCTGCTGCACAATAGCGGCTGCGCGGGGCGATGCCCTGTTTTCCTACCTGGATGGTCCTCATGTTGTTGCACAAACTGCTACTGAAATTCACCCGCTGCGCGGCCACGGCCGGGTTGGCGCTGGCCTGCGCCTCCGCCGCGATGGCGCAGGACAAGCCGCTGCGCATCGGCGTGATCCCCAGCGTGGCCAATGCCGCCACCGAGATCGCCATCGCCCAGGCCCAAAAGGAAGGCCTGGAGGTCAAGCTGGTGGAATTCAACGACTGGGTGTTGCCCAACATCGCGGTCGCCGACGGTTCGGTGGACGCGAACTTCTTCCAGCATGAACCCTTCCTGGAACTCTTCAACCAGCGCCGCGGCGCTGACCTCAAGCCCATCGCCTACGGCTATTCCACCACCATCGGCCTGTTTTCCAAGAAGCTGAAGAAGGGCGACGCGATGCCCGAGGGCGCGACCATTGCGGTTCCCAACGACCCGGTCAACACCGGCCGGGCGCTGTTGCTGCTGGAATCCATCGGCCTGATCAAGCTCAAGCCCGGCGTGGCGCACCAGGCCGCGCTGGAGGACGTGGTGTCGAACCCCAAGAAGCTGAAGTTCGTGCCGATCGAAGGCTCCCAGTCCGCGCGCACCTTCGACGACGTGACCGCGTCCGTCACCTACACCACCTTCGCCAAGCAGGCCGGCTTGAACGAGAAGGACGGCCTGGCCTTTGACAACACCGATCCGGCCAATGTGCGGCGCTATGCCATCCGCTGGGTGGCCACGCCGGCCGGCGCGCAGGATCCGCGCCTGCTGAAGTTCATTTCGATCTACCAGAACTCGGCCGAAGTGAAGGCCAAGCTGCGCAGCCTTTATGGCGACCTGATCGACTTTCCCTGGTAGCGCGGCGCGGCGAGCCGAGGGGGGGGCGGGCGTTGACGATTCTTGGCAGTTCGGCTCAGAGATAGCTCGTATACTGGCCCCAATTTTCCTCCCGCCCGGAGATCAGGCGCCGCCATGGCTGCTCCGCAGGGCGCGCCCTCTACTTTCGAGCCCCAAGCCATGCGTATTCCATCGCCCGACGATGCCGCCCATGCCCAGGTCCTGCCCGTCGATGACGGCCGCATCCTGGCTGCGGCCAGCGCGATCCTCGCGGCGGGGCCGCAGGCCGGTTTTTTCGATACGCTGGTCAACCGCGCGGTCGCGGACATGGGCGTGGACTACGCCTGGGTGCGGCTGCACGATGCCGGCGGCGGGACGGAGCTGATCGCCAGCGTCAGTTGCGGCGCGGGCCTGGCGGCCGATCCCGCGGGCGCGGGCGACGCCTTGCATGCGCGGCTGGCGGATCAGACCTCGCAGGCGTGTCTGCGAGACTTGCGGCAAGACCATCCCTGGCTGCTCGAGGCCGGCGTGCGGGCCTGCGTGGCGCGTACGCTCTTCGACGGGAATGGAGTCGCCTGCGGCCACATCGCCTTCCTCTTCAGGCGCGAGCTGGCCGATGCGTCAGCCCACGCCAACGCGCAAGCCATACTGGCCAGCTTCGCGCAGCACGCCGTGCTGGGCGCGGCCGCGCGCGAAAGCGAGCTGGCGCGCCAAAACGAAGTCATTGCGCAGTTCGGCGCGCTGTTCCGGTCGGCGCCGGTGCTGATCAACGCCTTCGACCAGGACGGCCGCTGCACGCTGTGGAACGACGCCTGTGTGCGGCGCTTCGGCTGGTCCGAAGCCGAGATCAAGCTGAGCTCGAACCCGTTTGCGCTGTTTTACCCCGATCCGGCGGTACGGGATCGCGCGATGGACAGCGTCGTCGCGCGGCCCGAACGCTCGTTCCGCGAATGGCAGCCGCGCACACGCGACGGCGAGCAACTGTCGGTGCTTTGGTCCAACGTCAAGTTGCCCGACGGCAAGGTCGTGAACCTGGGCATGGACATCACTGAAAGCCGGCGCGCGGAAGCCGCGCTGGAGCGCATGGCCCGGGTGGACAGCCTGACCGGCTGCTGGAACCGCGCCGAAATCCTCAAGCGCATGGAAGAACGCCTGGCCGACGGCCGCCGTGGCGCGGGCGGGCCGACCACCGCGCTGATGCTGGACCTGGATTACTTCAAGCAGGTCAACGACCGCTATGGGCACTTGGGGGGTGACGTGGCGCTGAGGCACTTCTGCGATCAACTGCGCGCCTGTCTGCGCGAGGGCGATTCGGCAGGAAGGCTGGGCGGCGAGGAATTCCTGGTGCTGCTGGCGGACGCCGACGCGGCGGTGGCGCGCGCGATCTGCGAGCGCCTGCGCGCCAGCCTGAGGCAGCATCCGGCGGATATCGACGGGGCGGTGGTGACGCTGTCGGTCAGCGGCGGCATCGCGGGCTTTCTACCTGGCGACGCCACCGCGTCGGACGTGCTGCGCCGTGCGGATTTCGCGCTATATCAGGCCAAGCGGTCGGGTAGGGATTGCGCGGTGGAGTACCGGAGCTGAGGGGCGCTCAGGCAGCCGCCTGGCCGCCCGCCGCGCGCCGGCCGTTCAGGCGCCAATGCAGGCCTAGCGCCGCGGCGGCCAGGGCGCAGGCCGCGGCCAAGCCCAGCGCTTCGAACCCCGCGTGGGTGTAGATGGTGCCGGCGATCGCGGTGCCGACGCTTGCGCCCAGGTAGGTGGTGCAGGTATTCAGCCCCAGCACCGCGCCGCGCTCTTCGGGCCGGGCGCGCGACAGCAGCAGCACCAGCAGGTTCAGGCTCAGTTGCGAGGCCGCGCCCCAGAGGGTGGCGATGGCAAGCACCGCGCTCAACGCATGCGCGGCCGGCAGCAGCCCCAGATACACCAGCGCGATCACGCCCAACGCCATCGGCAGGGCGCGGCGCGGCCCCAGCCGCTCGATCAGCGGCGCGCCAGCTACCCCGGCCAGCAGGAACCCTGCGCCGTAGGCGAAAGCGATGAAGCCTACCTGTCCCGCGGATAGCCCCAGCAGGCCGCGCACATGGTCGGCCAGGAAGGCATACACGCCATAGAAGGCCGACGAGAACGCCAGGCAGCCCAGCAGCAAAGCGGGCACGTCGCGGTAGGACAACGGCGCCAGCAGGCGCGACAGGCGCAGCGGCGCGGGATTCTCGGCGCGGCGCTCCGGCAGCTGGCGCAGCCCGAGCACGGCGATGGCGGCGCAGAGCGCCAGCGTGGCGTAGGTGGCGCGCCAACCCACGGCGTCGGAGATGAGCGCGGACAGCGGCACGCCCGCCACCAGCGACACGGACCAACCCGCGATGACGCGGCCCAGGGTGCGCGCCTCCTGGCCGGGCGGCGCGATCAGCGCGGCCGATCCATAGGCCGCGGGCAGGATGACGCCCGCCGCGGCGCCTGCCAGGGCTTGCGCCAGCGTCAGCACGATCCAGTGCGGCGCGCAGGCGGACAGGACCAGCGCGGCGATCAGCACCGCCATCGCGCCCAGCAGCGAGCGGCGCACGCCGATGCGGTCGATGCGGGCGGCCAAAAAGAAGGCGCTGGCGGCGGTGGCCGCGCCATACGCGGAAATGGCGGTGCTGATGGTCAGCGGGGAAGTGGAAAAAGAGCGCGCCACGTCGCTCAGGATGGGGCTGAGCGCCAGACCGTTGGAGCCCACGACGCTGACGGCGAACATCAGGGCGGGGACGGAAGAGGCGGGGCGGGCGCTGCGGGTGCTACGGTTCTGCATCGCGAAATTTTATTGGAATAAAATAAGGGTTAACGCTTATATTTCCTTATTCCATAAAAGTTCGAATGCCGTTCGGCAGAACCCAATTCCAATGCCTGATCTTGACGACCGCGACCGAAAGCTATTAACGCTGCTGGCCGACGATGCCTCCCCCAGCTACGCCGAACTGGGCAAAATGCTGAACCTCTCCGCCCCGGCCGTGCATGAAAGGGTCAAGCGTCTGAAGCGCGACGGCCTGATAAAAGGCATCGCCGCCAAGCTGGATGGCGCGCGCATCGGCCGGCCGCTGCTGGCCTTCGTGCACGTGGACACCAACAACTGGACCATTACGCAGCAGGTGCTGGGGCTGGCCGAGCTGACCGAGGTGGAAGAGATCCACACCATCACCGGCAAGAGCGCCATGCTGCTGAAAGTGCGCGTGCGCGACACGCAGGCACTGGAGGCGCTGCTGGCCCGCATCCATCAGATCGACGGCATCACCAACACCACCAGCGACATCGCCTTGACCAGCTATCTGGAGCGCGGGCCCTTGCCGGACAACGGCTGAACCGCGCCGCTCAAGCCGCGCGCAGCCGCAGGCGCGTGATCTCGGAGGGCGCGCCCAGGCGCTTGGGCGGTCCCCAGTAGCCCGTGCCGCGGCTGATGTAGATCCACATCTTGCCCAGGCGATGCAGGCCGGCCGTATAGGGCTGCTGGAACCGCACGAAGAAACCCCAGGGGAAGAATTGTCCGCCATGCGTATGGCCGGACAATTGCAGGGTATAGCCCAGCGGCTCGGCCGCCGCCGCGCTGCGCGGCTGGTGCGCCAGCAGTATCCGGGGCATGGCATCGGCGGGCGCGCCCGCCAGCGCCGCCTTGGGGCTGCTGCGCTGCTGCGGATCGAACGAGCCCGCGCTGTAGTCGGTGATGCCCGCCACCACCACGGGCAGGCCGGCGGGGTGGATGACCACGTGTTCATTCATCAGCACGCGCAGCCCCATGCGGCGGAACTCGGCGATCCAGGGCGTGGCGCCCGAATAGTATTCATGGTTGCCGGTCACCAGAAAAACCCCGTGGGTCGCGCGCAGCTGACCCAGCGGGCTGGCCTGGGCGGAAAGCTGCTCGACGCTGCCGTCGACCACATCGCCAGTGATCGCAATCATGTCCGGCAGCTGTTCATTGACGGCGTCGACGATGGCCTGCACGTAGCGTTTCTTGATGGTCGGGCCGACGTGGATGTCGCTGATCTGCACGATGGTGAAACCGTCCAGGTCGGGCGCGAGCCCGGCGATGGGCACGTCCACATCGACCACGCGCGCCCGCTTGCGGGCGTTGTACAGGCCGACCAAGGTCGCGGCGAGAGCCAGTAGGGGCACGGTCCAGGCGCTGGCCCGGCGCAGCGCGGTCCAAGGCAGACCGGCGCCGATGAGCAGATCCGCCAGCCCCGCCGCCAGCAGCAGCGCGTCGCGCAGCACCGTCAGCACGAACAGGGACGAGAACAGGCCCATCGCGAACAGCCCGACCCAGGCGATGCGGTCGCCCCAGGGCGGGTGCACGGAAGAACGCCCCAGCATCCCCAGCGGAATCAGGATGCAGGACAGCAGCAAGGCAAGGATGGCGGCGGCGGAACCCGCTCCGCCCAGTTGGGCGTCGGGGATCAGGCGGGCGCCCACGTAGACGTGAGCCAGGGCGCCCAGGGTCAGGAAGCGCAGGAAGAATGAGGATTGGCGTAGGGACACGGCGACTCTGGGGCGCGCCGGGCGGAAAGCCGCGGCGCGCGTGGCAAGGGAACCGTCATTCTATGCCGCGTGCGGATTCTCCCGCACGAGCAAATCCGGCCCCATCTCCCGCACATGGTTGATGCCCAGCATCGCCATGTTGCGGTCGACCTCGGCGCGCAGCAGGCCGATTGCATGCGCTACGCCAGCTTCGCCGCCGACCGCCGCAGCGTAGTTGAAGGGTCGTCCGACGAAGACGAAGCTTGCGCCCAGCGCCAGCGCCTTGAGCACGTCGCTGCCGCGGCGCACGCCGCTATCCATCATCACGGTCATGTTGCCGGCGGCGGCGACCACGCCGGGCAGGGCGCGCAGCGGCGAGACCGCGCCGTCCAGTTGCCGGCCGCCATGGTTCGACACGATGATGCCGTCGGCGCCATGCTGCCGCGCCAGCGCCGCGTCCTGCGGGTGCAGGATGCCCTTGATGATGAGCGTGCCCGGCCACTGGCGGCGGATGCGCGCCACATGTTCCCAGCTGAGGTGGTCGCGCGCGCTGAAGTCGCGCAGCACCGACGACGACACGATCGGCGCGCCGCGCGTCGCGAAGGAGTTTTCGAAATGCGGCATGCCATGGGCCAGCAGCGTGCGCATGAACGTGCCGGCCAGCCAGCGCGGCCGCGTCAGGCCGTCCCAGGCCAGGCGCAGGCTGGGCTTGAGCGGCGTGGAGAAGCCGGTGCGCACGTTGTTTTCGCGGTTTGCCGACACGGGGATGTCCACCGTCAGCACCAGCGTTTCGTAGCCGGCGTGGCGGGCGCGTTCGACCAGCGCGTCGATGCGCTGCGGATCCCCCGGCAGATAGGCCTGGAACCAGGTGCCGGGCGCTGCGCGGATGACGTCTTCCAACGGGATAAGCGAGGTGCCGCTGAGGATGGCGGGTATGCCTTGCTCACGCGCGGCACGCGCCAGCACGATGTCGCCGCGGTAGGCCGACAGCGCGCTGATGCCCATCGGGGCAATGCCGAAGGGCGAGGCATAGCGGCGGCCAAAGAGCTCGGTTTGCTGCGTGCGGCGCGACACGTCCACCAGCACGCGCGGGGAAAACGCGTACTGCGCAAAGGCGTTGCGGTTGCCGCGCAGGGACTGGTTGTCTTCGGCCGCGCCCGCGACATAGCCGAAGATCGGCCGCGGCAGGCGGCGTTTCGCGGCCGCCTCGAAGTCGTCCAGCGACAGCATGCGCGCCAGCGCGCGCGGCAAGGGGCGGTCGGCCGAGGCGGCGCGGGGACTGGCAGTGGTCGAGAGCAGGGATGTCATGGCGGGCCGGCAAAAGCCCGTAATCTAGCAACGCCGATTCATCGCATAAAGCGAATAAAACCAGACATCCAATTTCGATTTAAGCGAAGAGCTTCCCGGAAACTACGCGGGCAGCGCCATCAGCTCGCCCATGCGCACCGGACCCAGCACGGAGGGCGTATCCGCCCAGCGGATCTGGTTGGGGCCGAACAGCACGATGGCGGTGGAGCCCAGCTTGAAGCGGCCCATTTCCGCGCCTTTGGCCAGATGGATCGGGGCGCGCGCCGCGTCATCGTAGCGGGTGGCTTTGACACGCCGCTTGTGCGGCGTGACCAGGCCGGCCCACACCGTCTCGATGGAGGCGACGATCATCGCGCCCACCAGCACCACCGCCATCGGGCCGTGCTCGGTGTCGAAGATGCACACCACGCGCTCGTTGCGCGCGAACAGGCGCGGCACGTTGCGGGCGGTCAGCGGATTGACTGAGAACAGGCGGCCGGGCACGTGGACCATTTCGCGCAGGGTGCCTGCGACCGGCATGTGCACGCGGTGGTAATCCTTGGGCGACAGATAGATGGTGGCGAATTCGCCGCCCTGGAACGGGGCTGCGCGCTCGGTATCGCCGCCCAGCAGGTCGGCCAGGCCGTAGCTGTGGCCCTTGGCCTGGAAGATCCGGCCATGTTCGATCGCGCCCATCTGGCTGATGGCGCCGTCGGCGGGACACACCACCGAGCCCGGCTCGTCGTCCAGCGGCCGCGCGTCTTCCTTCAATGCCCGCGTGAAGAAATCGTTGAAGCAATCGTAGGCCAGCGGGTCTTCCTGCAGCGCTTCGCGCATGTCCACGCCATAGCGGCGGACGAAGCGCGAGATCATCCAGTTCTTGACCGCGGGTTCCCGGCAGTCGGATGCGTACCCGAAGAGCCGCGACACCAGATGGTGAGGGGCGAGATACTGGCTGGCGAGGAATAGTTGGTCTTTGATCGGCATCTAGGAGCGCTGAGAAATTACCCCGCGGCCGGCCGCGGCATGGGCCGGCCCGCAGTGGGCCCGCCTTCAAGCCCGGGACTGGCCGCGTCAAAAAACGTCGTCCCGCGTTGCAGCGGGACGACGTGGTGATGAGCAGAGGGGTGAATTCTACCGCTTTCAGGCGCACTTCAGGCATATGAATGCGTGCATGCGACGCCAGGCGCAAGCGCGCGGCATTGCAGGCACGCCAGCCCCTACAGCTCCAGCACGATGCGCTTGCCCTGGGCGCGGGAGCAGCAGGCCATCATGCGGTTGCCGGCCTCGCGCTCGGCGCGGGTCAGCACCACGTCGCGGTGATCGACCGCGCCGCCCAGCACGCGCACCTCGCAGGAGCCGCAGAGTCCTTCCTCGCAGTCGCTCTGCACGTCGATATTGGCGCCGCGCAGCGCGCTCAGCAGTGTCTGGTCGGCAGGCACCTGCACGACGATGCCGGAGTCCTTCAACTCGGCCTCGAAGGCGTGTTCCTTGGACGGGTCCAGCGTGGCGAGCGTGGAATGGAAGTGCTCCACGCGCAGACTGTCCTCGGGCCAGGCGGCGCAGGCGGCCTGCAGGGCATCCAGCATGCGCTCCGGACCGCAGGCGTAGATCAGGACGCCGGTCTCGGGGCGGGACAGCAGGGCGCCGAAGTCGTTGCGGCTGCCTTCGTCGCTGACGTGCAGATGCAGGCGCGCGCCGTGCAGTTGCTGCAGTTCGTCCAGCATGGCCATGCTGGCGCGCGAGCGGCCGCTGTAGTGCAGTTCGTAATCCTGGCCCAGTTCGCGCGCGCGGCGCGCCATGGCGCTGATGGGCGTGATGCCTATGCCACCGGCGATGAGGATCAGGCGTTTGGCGCTTTCGTCCATGCGGAAATGGTTGCGCGGGCCGCGTGCGCGCACGATGCTGCCCGCGCGCAGGTGCTGGTGGATCCACGCGGAACCGCCGCGGCCCGCGGTTTCCTTGAGCACGGCGATCTCCAGCGCATGCGCGGCGGCCGGATCGCCGCAGAGCGAATATTGGCGCGACAGGCCGGTGTCGCCGCATTCGAGGTCGATGTGCGAGCCGGGCGTCCAGCGCGGCAGCGGCTTGCCATCGGGCGATTCGAGCCGGATGCGCGCGATGCCGTCGGCCGCGGCCGTGACCTCGGTCACGACCAGCTTGCGGCTGATGGCGTGGGTGGAAGGCTCGCCGATGCGAACCGGCTGCACCTGATCCAGCAGGGCGGCGTCGCGGCGCTCGGGGTTGTCGGCCGGATTCCATTCCACCCACAGATGCTCCGGGCCGCGGAACGAGGTGTTCGGCACGTAGGTGAACTGCTGTTCGGCCAGGCGCATGTGCGGCAGGCGGCGCGTCAGCTCTTCCAGGAAGATCTGCATCTCCATGCGCGCCAGGTTCTTGCCCATGCATTGGTGCGCGCCATAGCCGAAGGTCAGCTGGTCGCTGGCGTTGTCGCGGCGGATGTCGAAGAAGTCGGCGTCGGCGAAATGGCGCTCGTCGTGGTTGGCCGACGACGACACGATCAGGAGTTTGGCGCCCGCGGGAATCGCCACGCCGGCGATCTCGGTGTCGCGCGTGGCCAGGCGACGCCAGGCCGCGACCGAGCCGTTGTGGCGCAGGCATTCCTCGACCGCGTTGGGCAGCAGGCCGGGGTCCTCGCATAGTTCGCGCCAGGCGTCGGGGTGCTGCAGCAGCAGCTTGATGGCGTTGGCCGAGGCGTTGGCGGTGGTCTCATGCGCCGCGACGATGCCCGCCATCATCATCGAGTGCAGGTAGGAGTCGGTGACGACCTCGGGGTGGTCCTTCTGCTTGCGGATGCCGTACTGCATCCAGCCCGGGGCGTCGGGATCCTGGCGCATCTTGTCCAGGATCTTGCCCGCCAGCTGCCAGAAGTTCCCCACCGCATGCGCCACTTCCACCTGTTCTTCCGGCTTGGGCCGGCCCCAGGTGTTGACGGTGTGCGCGATGGAGTACTTGCGCAGCAGATCCATGTCTTCCTCGGGTACGCCCAGGAAGTGCAGGGCAACCGTCAAGGGCACTTCCCACAGCATCTGGTCGACCAGGTCGGCGCGGCCGTCGTTGATGAAGCGGTCCACGTATTCGCGCGTCAGGCGCCGCACCATGGGTTCGTGGTGCTTGAGCTCGTCCGGCGTGAACGGGTCCATCAGCACGCGGCGGCGCGGCATGTGGGCCGGCTCGTCCTCGTTGACCAGGGTGCGGTTCATCGCGTAGCCGTAGCTGGCCAGCACGGCGTTGGCCTCGGGGCCGGTGGGCGTGATCTTTTCCAGCGCGATCGAGGGGCTGTAGGTGTGGTTGTCGCGGAACACGGCCTTGATGTCGTCGTAGCGGGTGACCACCCAATAGCCCAGCTTGGGGCTGTAGAACACGGGTTCCTGTTCGCGCGCCCAGCGCACGTACTCGGGCGGATCCTGCTGATAGCCGTCGCCAAAAGGATCGAATTCCGCGGCGCGAGGGCTGACCGGACAGGCCTGGGCGCGCGCCAGCGCGGCGTGGTCTATCGGACAGCCGCCGGTATTGGCGGGCGCGGTGGTTGCAGGGGTGGTTGGGTGGCCCATGTCGTCGCTCCGGATTACAATTGCGTAAATCATATACGCATTGCGTAATTATTCAATTGGGGTAATCTCCGGGCTGCATCCGCAGCCGCTAGGCAGATCCCTTATCGCGCCATGACGCCGCGCCCATGACCCAGACTCCCGAACCTTCCTCCGTGCCCGTTCAGACTACCGACGCGCCCCGTCCGCGTGGACGGCGCCAGCGCGTGCAGGCCGCCGAAACCGGCATGGCGGTGCTGAAGGGGTTGGGCCGGTTGGGCGGCCGCGCCAGCCTGACGCTGCTGGCGGCGCACGTGGACGAAAGCCCCGCCAAGGTGCACCGCTACCTGGTCAGCCTGATGGAAGCAGGGCTGGTGGCGCAGGATGCCGCCACTCAACAGTACTGCCTGGGATTGGAAGCGATGCTGCTGGGCCTGGCCGCGCTGCGCCAGGCCGATCCCATCCGCCTGGCCGAGCCCAGCCTGGTGCGCCTGCGCGAAGGCCTGGAAGTGACCTGCTTCATCGCGGTCATGGGCAACAAGGGGCCGACCATCGTGCGCTTCGAGGAACCGGGCCTGCCGGTGACGGTCAACGTGCGCATGGGTTCGGTGCTGTCCATGCTCTGGTCCGCCACCGGACGGGTGTTCCTCGCCATGCAGGACGATGCGCGGGTGCGGGCGCTTGCCGAGGCCGAATTGACGCGCGCGCCTGCCGACATGCGGGCGCTGCTGGACGCCGCCGACCCGATCGGCCGCCTGCGCCGCCAGGTGCTGGCCGAGGGCTGCGCCACGGTGCGCGACACTAATTTGAAGGGCATCAGCGCGGTGTCGGCGCCGCTGCTGGACCACAACGGCCGGCCTTGCGCCGCACTGACCGCGCTGGGCGCGACGGGCGGATTCGACGCCTCGGCGGACGGCCCGATCGCGCAGGCGGTACGGCGCGAAGCCGAAGCGGCCAGCGTGCTGCTGGGTTATCAGGCGCCCGGGCCCGGCGCGGCCTGATTCGTGTTTTCCGGCAGGCGGCGCAGCCACGCCATCGCCGCCTGCACCACCGGCATGCCGGCCGTGTTGCGGTTGACCACGGCGCCGATGGCGCCGAAGTTGGCGTCCAGCCGCAGCGGCAGCACGGCCACGCTGCCTTGGCGTTCGCAGTAGCGCGCAATTGCCTGGGGCAGGGCCGCCAGGCGGTCGTCCTGGGCCAGCAGGGCGAGGGTGGCCAGCAGCGAATTGGATTGGATGCTGGAATCTGGCGGGCGCGCTCCGGCATGCACGAAAGCCTCGTCCAGGCGCTCGCGCATCATGGTGGCTTCCAGCGGCAGCACCCAGGGCCAGCGCGCCAGTTCGACGGCCTCCAGTGCCTGGCTTGCGGCCAGCGGATGGCCGGGGCGCGCCACCACCAGGATAGGTTCTTCGTGCAGGCGGATCACCTCGCAGTCCGCGGGCAGCAGGCGGCTGCCCAGGCGGCCCAGCACGATGTCCAGCTCGTCGCGCGCCAGCTTGTCCATGAGTTCGCCAAGCGCGCCTTCCACCAGTTTCACTTCCAGCCGCGGCGCCAGGCCCAGCAGATGCGCGATCAACTGCGGCGCGAGCCGGGGCGCGGCCGAGGGCAGGGTGCCCAGGCGCAGCAGGCTGGCGCCGCGTTCTTCGGCGGCCCGCAATTCGGCCGCCACGCGCTGGGCCGCGCCCAGGCTGTGCCGGGCGTGGCGGATCATAACCATTCCGGCATTTGTCGGCAGGGTGCCCTGGGTTCCGCGCTCGAATAGCGCGTAGCCCACCTGTTCCTCCAGCTGCGCCAGCGCCTTGGACGCGGCGGGCTGGGACATGTGCAGGCGCTCGGCCGCGCGCCCCAGGTGGCGTTCGTCGTCGAGCGCGACCAACAGTTCGGCATGACGCCGCTTGAGATGGGCGCCGTTGCGCTCTGACATGGCGATTCATATTCAAATGGTTATGAATCGTTCAGTTTATTTCATTTCACGCCGGCACCGGGCGCTAGGCATACTTGCCGCTCTACGAGAGACAGGCGTTCCCCAGGCTGGGCCGGGAAGGACGCCGGGATGGAGACGATTCATGAAGAAGTTCTGGATGGCCCTGGCCGCGAGCTGGGCCTGTGGCATTGCGGGTGCGGCGGCGGCGACGGATGCCTACCCGGCGCGGCCCGTGCAGATCGTGGTGCCGTTCTCGCCTGGCGGCGCGGTGGACGTGCTGGCGCGCCAACTGGCGCAGCGCCTGGAGCCTCGCGGCTACACGCTGGTGGTGGAGAACAAGCCGGGCGCGGGCGGCAACATTGCCGCGTCCATGGTGGCGCGCGCCGCGCCCGACGGCTACACGCTGCTGATGGGCACCACCAATACGCACGGCATCAACAGTGCGCTGTATTCCAGCCTGCCGTACGACCCGGTGCGCGATTTCGCGCCGGTCGGCCTGGTGGCGGACAACGTGGTGGTGTTGCTGGCCAATGCCGAGTTTCCGGCATCGACGCTGGCCGATGCCGTCAAACTGATCAAGGCCAATCCCGGCAAGTACACCTATGGCTCGCCCGGCCTGGGCACGGTGCACCAACTGGCGATGGAACAGTTGAAGCACGCTGCCGGCCTGGACGTGGTGCATGCGCCATACAAGGGCGCCGCGCCCGCGATGGCCGACCTGGTCGCGGGCCACGTGCCGCTGATGATAGGCGGCATCGCGCCCGCCATTCCGTTCCTCGCGTCCGGCAAGGTCAAGGTGCTGGGCGTGGCCAATACTGAAAAGTACGCGGCGCTGCCCGATGTGCCGCTGTTCTCGGACGTGGCCGCAGGCGTCGCCGTGCGTTCCTGGATCGGCCTGTTCGCGCCCACCGGCACGCCGCCCGCGGTGGTGAAGAAGCTGAACTCGGATTTGGAGGCGGTGCTGACCGACAGCGCGTTCGCGCAGGCCTTGCAGCCCCTGGGCATGGTGCCGATCTACATGACGCCGCAGGCCTTCGGCGACATGATCAAGCGCGACATGCCGGCCTGGCGCTCCGCCGTGGAGATGTCGGGAGCGAAGCAATGACGTCCGCTGCGAAGCCCGTCAACTTCCTGCTGTTCATTACCGACCAGCACCGCGCCGACCATCTGGGGGCCTATGGCAACCGCGTGGTCCGCACGCCCAACCTGGACCGCCTGGCCGCGTCCGGATGGCGCGCCGACAACATGCACGTGGCCACGCCCATCTGCATGCCGAACCGCGCCAGCCTGATGACCGGCCGCTATCCGTCCGCGCACGGGGCGCGCCACAACGGCATCGCGCTGTCGCTGCGCAGCCGCACCTTCGTCGAAGCCATGCGCGAGGCCGGCTACGGCACCGCGCTGGTCGGCAAGGTCCACTTGCAGAACATGACCGACATTCCGCCTTCCTGGCCGGTGCGCGCTGAAGACAGATTGCCGCGCGAGGCGGTCGAACCGGACGCCGGCCGCTACGACCAGGAGCAGCGCAAGCTGTGGCTGGAACGCGCCGACCACGAGCTGAGCTATCCCTATTATGGTTTCGAGCGCGTGGACCTGGTCGACGATCACAGCGACGACGTGCATGGCCACTACCGGCGCTGGCTGCGCCGCGAGCATCCGGAGATCGAGGCGCTGATCGGCCCCGCGCATGCCATCCCCGCGCCGGAATACGAGCTGACGCGCATCCGCCAGGCTTGGCGCACGCGCGTGCCGGAAGAACTCTATCCCACGGCCTACATCGCCGACCGCAGCATCGAAGCGCTGCGCGGCTATGCGGCATCCGGGCAGCCGTTCTTCCTGCAATGCTCGTTTCCGGATCCGCACCATCCCTTCACGCCGCCAGGGCGGTTCTGGGATCTGCACAAGCCCGAGGACATGGAGCTGCCCGCGTCGTTCCACGGCCAGGGCACGCCGCCGCCGCACGTGGCCTGGCTGCGCGCGCAGCGCGACGCCGGTACGGCGGTCAAGCATACGCCCGCGATCTTTTCGTGCAACGAGCGCGAGGCGCGCGAAGCGCTGGCGTTGAACTATGGGTCGATCGCCAACATCGACAACCAGATCGGCCGGGTACTGGCCGAACTCGATGCGCAGGGGCTGGCCGACAACACCGTGGTGATCTTCACCAGCGACCATGGCGACTACCTGGGCGACCATCAGCTGATGCTGAAGGGGCCGATCCACTACCGCGGCCTGACCCGCGTGCCTTTCATCTGGCGAGACCCGGCTGCGGCGCGGACGGCGGGCGCGGCCAGCGATGCCTTGCTCAGCACCATCGACGTCGCGCCCACGGTGCTGGCGCGCGCCGGCGTGCAGCCCTACAACGGCATTCAGGGGCGAGACATGGCCGGCCTCATCGGCGGACGCGAGGCCGGCGTGCGCGATGCGCTGATGATCGAGGAAGAAGGGCAGCGCGTGATACTCGGCTTCAACAGCCGCATCCGCTGCCGCACGCTGCTGGCCGACGGCTTTCGCGCTACGGTCTACGATGGCGCGCGCTGGGGTGAGCTCTACGATCTGAACCAGGACCCGCACGAGCTGCGCAACCTGTGGGACGATCCCGCGCACGCCGCCGACCGTGCGCGGCTGCTGGAGCGGCTGGCCTACGGCATGCTGGAACACATCGACACCAGCCCCTATCCCAGCGCGCTGGCGTGACGTGGCGCGGGCAGGCCGCCCGCGCCTGGCTTCAAGCGGCCTTGGCGGCCAGCTTGGTCTTGTAGAGCCAGTCCTTGTAGTCGTCCAGGTCGCCGTCGAAGGGGCTGACCTCGCCGTCGGCCACGATGATGAATTCATCGGTGGTGGCGCGCAGCAGATGGCGGTCGTGCGACACCAGCATCAGCGTGCCTTCGAACTGCGCCAGCGCGGTGGTCAGCGCTTCGCGGGTTTCCAGGTCCAGGTGGTTGGTGGGCTCGTCCAGCAGCAGCAGGTTGGGACGCTGCCAGACGATCAGGGCCAGCGCCAGGCGCGCCTTTTCGCCACCGGAGAACGGTGCGATGGAACTGGTGGCCATGTTGCCGTTGAAATTGAAGCTGCCCAGGAAGTTGCGCAGCTCCTGCTCGCGCACGGTGGGCGCGATCTTCGTCATGTGCCAAAGCGGCGATTCGTCATGGCGCAGCATCTCCACCTGGTGCTGGGCGAAGTAGCCGATGGACAGCCCCTTGTTGAACTGCGCTTCGCCGGCCAGCGTTGCGAGTTCACCCGCGATGGTCTTGATGAAGGTGGACTTGCCCGCGCCGTTGATGCCCAACAGGCCGATGCGCTGGCCCGCCTGCAGCGAAAAATTGATGCCCGACACGATGATCTTGTCGGACTCGACTTCCGTTTCCTCGTCCGCGATGCGATAGCCGGCGCTGACCGCGTCCATGGTCAAGAGCGGGTTGGGCGCACGCAAGGGCTCGCGGAACTCGAACGAGAACTCGGCCGCCGCGCGCAGCGGCGCGACTTCTTCCATGCGGGCCAGCGCCTTGATGCGGCTCTGCGCCTGGCGCGCCTTGCTGGCCTGGGCCTTGAAGCGGTCGATGAAGGATTGCAGGTGCGAGCGTTGGCGCATCTGCTTTTCCAGCATGCCTTGCGCCAGCTCCAGCTGCGCGGCGCGCTGGCGCTCGAAGGACGAGTAGTTGCCCGAATAGCGCTTGAGCTTGCGTTCGTCGATATGGACGATGACGTTGACCACGCCGTCCAGGAAGTCGCGGTCGTGCGAGATGACGATGAGCGTGCCTGGGTAGCGCTTGAGCCAGTCTTCCAGCCAGATGATGGCGTCCAGGTCCAGGTGGTTGGTGGGCTCGTCCAGCAGCAGCAGGTCGGACGGGCACATCAGCGCCTGCGCCAGGTTCAGGCGCATGCGCCAGCCGCCGGAAAAGCTCGTCAGCGGCAGGTGCATCTGGGCCTGCGTGAAGCCCAGGCCGGTCAGCAGCTGTTCGGCGCGCGAATGCACGGTGTAGGCGTCGGCGTCGGCCAGCGCGGCGTAGATGTCGGCCATGCGCAGGCCGTTCTCGGTGCTTTCGGGTTCGGCTTCCAGCTGCGCCAGTTCCGCCTCCAGCTTGCGCAGCGTGACGTCGCCGTCGATGGCGTACTCGATGGCGGGCCGGTCCAGCGCGGGCGTTTCCTGCGCCACATAGGCCATGCGCCAGCTGGCCGGATAGTCCAGGTCGCCCTGGTCCGCGTGCAGCGTGCCGCGCAAGAGACCGAACAGGCTGGACTTGCCGGCGCCATTGGCGCCGATCAGGCCGATCTTGTCGCCGGGGTTGAGCAGCAGGTCGACCTTGTCTAGCAAGGGCTTGACGCCGCGCATGAGTGAAACTTGTTGGAAGCGGATCATGGGTGGTGCAACAGGGGACGCGGCAGGATTCCCGCCGGCCAGGCGCAGAGAAGAAGGTGGGGAAGCAGGGCGCTCGGGCAGCGCGGCAGGCGGACGGAACGGGCGTTCGTTCCGCGTCAAAGGCGGGTATTGTACCGGGCTTGGCGACCCAGGCGCGCGATGCCGCCCGTCAGCGCGAGGCGTACCGGCTGTCCAGCACCCGGCGCAGGCGCACCGCGTCGCCGAAGCGCGAGCCGTTGATGCCCTGCGCGTTGAGCAGCACCATGGCCAGGTTGCGCTTGCCGACCTTGACCGCCATCACCAGGCAATCGCCGGCTTCGCGGGTGGTGCCGGTCTTGGACACAAGGATGTCCCATTGCGGACGGCCCACCAGGATGTTGGTGTTGCGGAAAGTCTGGCCGGCGGCCTGGTAGCTGGTCTCGCCGGTGTATTGCCGCAACAGCGGCTGGGCGGAAATCGCCGCGAGCAACTTGACCAGATCCCTGGCCGAAGACTGGTTTTCGTTGGACAGGCCGCTAGGTTCGGCGAAGCTGGAATCGGTCATGCCCAGCGCGCGGGCCTCGGCGTTCATCGCCGCGACGAAAGCCACCGTGCCGCCGGTATAGGTGCGTCCCAGCGCCTGCGCGGCGCTGTTTTCGGAAGGGATCAACGCCAGGCGCAGCAGATCGGCGCGGCTCAGTTTGGTGCCGGCTGTCAGGCGCGAGGGCAGCTCGCTGGAGGAGCGGGTGTCGCTGGCGTCGATGGTGATGATGTCGTCCATCGGCAGGCCGGCCTTGACCAGCGTCAGCGCCGCCATGAGCTTGGTGATGGAAGCGATGGGCCGCACGGCGTCCTCGTTGCGCGCGAACAGGACTTCGGACGTGTCCATGTCCTGCACCAGGATCGTGCTGGACTTGAGCTTGCCGATTTCCTTGGCCGGGTCGCGCGTGACCAGCGAGGCGTTGGCGGCCGCGTCCGGGTCCAGCGGGTCGGGCTGCGCGCCCCAGCGCTGCACGGCGATGCGCTTGCCGTAGCCATGCAGGCACATCGGCAGGGAAGGCTGGGAATTGCAGGGATGGAAATTGGCAGCCTGGGCGCGCGCCGGCGCCGGCAAGCCCGCCGCCGTGGCGGCCCACAAAGCCGCCACGCAGAATGAGATCGACATTTGCCGCAAGATCAGCGTCACGAGCGCTCCCCGATACGCCGGCCACGCGCCCGGCAGGGCGTTACCGGCAATATGCATTTGAAAGCCGATATTACTGCGGTTGGCGCCGTTGTCACTGGTGCGCGTCTGCGATGGCCTCGGCCAGCGCCAGCACGCGCTCCGCTTCGCGCGCATGCAGGTTTTCCACCAGCGCGCCGTCGACCACGGCCACGCCCAGGCCCGCGGCCTGCGCGGCGCGCCAGGCGTCCAGGCGCTTGCGCGCGGCGGCGAGTTCTTCTGGCGAGGGCGCAAAGGCGGCGTTGGCCGCCGCGATCTGCTTGGGATGGATGAGCGTCTTGCCATCGAAGCCCTGGTCGCGTCCCTGCCTGCAAGCCGCCGCCAGGCCGGTGTCGTCATGCAGGTCCAGGTGCACGCCGTCCAGCGCCGCCAGGCCGTGGGCCCGCGCCGCCATCACCGCCATCGAGCGTGCCAGCAGGGTTTCTTCGCGAGACGGCGTATGCCGCGCGTGCAGATCCTTCACCAGGTCCGAGGTGCCGACGACGATGGCCGCCAGCCGCGGATGGCCGGAAGCGATGGCGTCCAGCCGCAAAAATCCCAAGGGTGTTTCGGCCATGGCCCACAAGGGCAGGCTGGCTGGCGCGCCCGCCGCGTCCAGCGCTCGCGCGAGCGCGTCGAGCTCGGCGGCGGACTGCACCTTGGGCAGCAGCACCGCGTCCGCGCCCGCCTGGGCAATGGCCCTGACGTCGTCCAGGCCCCATGCCGTGTCCAGCGCGTTGATGCGCACCACGCATTCGCGGCGGCCATAGCCGCCAGCGCGCAGGGCCGCGGCGACTTGCTCGCGGGCTTGCGCCTTGGCATCGGGCGCGACGGCATCCTCCAGGTCGAGGATCAGGACATCGGCGTCCAGGCTGCGCGCCTTGTCCAGCGCGCGCGCGTTGGCGCCAGGCATATAGAGTACGGAACGGCGGGGTCGGATGGCAGGAGTCATGGTTTCAGTACTTGGCGTTGCCGACGATCTGCACAGGCGTGGTGCAGACATAGCCCACGCCGTACACCGTGCGTATGCCCATGTCGCCGCCGGCCTGCGCGCGCAGCTTGCGCCGCAGGCGGTGCATGTGGGCGTCCAGCCGGTGGGTATCGTAGGCCTCCACGCTGGCGCCCAGCGCCTCGATCAGGCGGCCGCGCGACAGGGGCAGCGGCGCGGCCTGGATCAGCGCGCCGATCAGCCGGCTTTCGGTATCGGTGATGTCCACGCTGACCTGCTGCGGCGACACCAGCGTGCGCCGGGACGGATCGAAGCGCCAGGCATCGGATTCCGGAGCGTCGGCGTCGCCCGCCGGCACCACCCGCAGGCGGCGCGACAGCGACACCAGCGTGGCGCCAAGCTCGGCCAGGTTGACAGGTTTGGTCAGGTAGTGGTCGGCGCCCAGGCTCAGGCCCGAGACCTTGTCTTCGCTCAAGAGGCGGCCGGTGAGCATGATGATGCCCATCGACGGGAAGGATGTCCGCAGGTGCGAGACGCGGGTCAGCGCGTCCCCGTCGGGCAGCATGGCGTCCAGCACGAGGATGCCTGGCGTCACGGTGAGCAACAGTTGGTCCAGCTCCGCGAGCGAGCCGGCGGTGAGGATGCTGCGGTCCAGGCCCAGATCCTCGATGTATTCAGCGATGGTGTCGCGCCAGTCTCCGTGGTCGTCGACGATGATGATGGTCACGGCGATTCCGGCGTCAGCGGTTGCGCGCAGGGAGCTTCGAATGCAAACACGCTGTCCGCTCCTTGTATGTGGGTCTTCTTGTATAGGGGGAGTCCGCTGGCGCGATATTTTTCGTATCGCGCGCTTGCGGAGAATATCATCATCGCCCCTGCGGCGCCGCGTCAAGAATCAAGGATGGCAGCCGGGCGCCGGCCAATTTTCAGCTGGTCAAAAAATGAGCAGCCCGTTGCGCATCGGCCGAACGGCCATCAGCCAGGGGTTCGAGGCTTTTTTATCCACAGAAATTGTGGATAAGGCCGGCCCTGTGGATACTGTGCTTTTTATGTAGACAGGTGTTCGACGGCAACGCCCGGCGGCACCTTGCGCATGCGGTCGCGCTCGATGCGCGGCGGGGCGAAGCGGGTCTTGCGGGCAGCGGCGTTCTGCAGCAGCACGGACAGCACCGCGCCCTTGTCCTGTATCCACTCATTTTTGCCGCGCAGCAATTTCATCGCGTTCTCGGCGGTGCCAAGGCGATAGGTCATGGAGTTGATCTGGACCGAGGTCTTGCCATTGAAAACGGCCGCATCCTGTTCGGTGATTGCCGCGGCGTCCAGATTGCTGCTGTCGTGATCGATGCGGTAGACGAACTTCAAGCCGCTGTGCGGATCCTGCACCACCACGAGCTTGTCGGACCCCGATATGTCGGACAGCATGCCGATCACCAGCGACTCGACCAGCTGGTTGCCGCGCTGTTCCTCGGTGTAGATGTATATCGTGTGACGCGCTGGCGCGGCGTAGGTCTGTTGCATAACTGGCTTCAATAGTGCGGGGCAGGCCTGGCGGCCCGGACAAGCTGCGAAAAGAGCGGGCGATGCGCGCTATCCGGCGCGGCGCATGCGCATCAGCAAGCGCGCTTTGACGGCTGGCCAGTCCTCGTCGAGGATCGCGAAGTAGACCATGTCGCGCGCGCGCCCCGATTGCGCGATCAGGTGCTTGCGGAACACGCCTTCCTCCACGCCGCCGATCCGCAGGATGGCCTGGCGCGATTGCATATTGCTCAGTTCAGTCTTGAATACGATGCGCATGATACCAATTGTTTCAAAGGCGTGCTGCAACAGCAAGAACTTGGCCTCGGTATTGGCGCCGGAACGCTGGCTTGCGGGCGTGAGCCAGGTGCCGCCGATCTCCAGGCGCTTGTGCGCCAGCGCGATGTCCATATAGCGCGTTGCGCCGATGACCTGGCCGTTGTCCTGTCGCACGATGACAAATGGCAGGCAGTTGCCATCGCGCTGGCCGGCCAGCGCGCGGTCGACATAGCGCTGCATATCGTCCAGCGTCTGCACGGGTTCGGGTTGCAGGCGCCACAGTTCGGGGTGCAGGCCCACCTGCGCGAGCGGCTCGGCATGGCTGGCGGTGAGCGGTTCAAGGCGCACGACCTCGCCAGCGAGCGTGACGGGTTGCAGGCGGGGGCTGGTCATGACGTATTCCTTGATCGGAGCGTGGGCGCGGAGGGCAGGGCGTGCAGCAGGGGATTCTACGCGCGCGCGCCCTTGCCGAATACCGCACGCAAGCGCAGAATGCGCCGCATGAAAACAGACGCCTTGGTCCTGGGTGCGGGCATCGTCGGGGTGAGCACCGCCCTGCATCTGGCGGCGCGCGGCCGTTCAGTGGTGCTGCTGGACCGGCGCGGCCCTGGCGAGGAAACCAGCTACGGCAACGCGGGCCTGATCGAACGGGCCAGCGTGATTCCCTATGCCTTCCCGCGCGACTGGCGCAGCCTGTGGCGCTACGCCAGGAACAATACGCCGGACGTCAGCTACCACCCGCGCTTTCTGCCGCGCATCGCGCCATGGCTGCTGCGCTACTGGTGGCATTCGGCGCCGTCGCGGCTGGCGCGCGCGACCCAGGCCATGCTGCCGCTGATCGAGCGCTGCGTCGCGGAGCACGACGCGCTCAAGGACGAGGCCGGCATCTCGCGCCTGTTCCGGCGCAGCGGCTGGATCGATGGCGTACGCAGCGAGGCCGGCCTGGCCAGGGCCGCGGCCGAGGCCCAGGCGCTCGCGCCGTACGGGCTGAACTACCGCGTATTGGACCGCCAGGCGCTGGCGGCGCTGGAACCTTCCCTGTCGCGCATGGCCGGTGCGGTGCATTGGCTGGATCCGGTCAACGTTTCGGACCCGGGCGCCGTCACGCGCGGCTACGCGGCCTTGTTCGAACGGCGCGGCGGCGTGCTCGCGCGCGGCGACGCGCGCAGCCTCAAGCCATCTGGCCAGGGTTGGCAGGTGCAGGGAGAACAAGGGCTGATCGAGGCCCGCGATGTGGTGGTTGCGCTGGGCCCGTGGTCGCCGGACATCCTGCGCCCGCTGGGCTATCGCATTCCCATGGCGGTCAAGCGCGGCTATCACCAGCATTACGCATTGGAAGATGGCGCGACCTTGTCGCATCCGGTGGCGGACATCGAAAGCGGTTTCGTCGTGACGCCCATGACCCTGGGCGTGCGCCTGACCACGGGCGCCGAGTTCGCGGCGCGCGATGCGCCGCCTTCACCGATCCAGATCGAGCGCACGCGGGCGTTGGCGCGGCAGCTGCTGCCGCTGGGCGAGGCCGTGGAGCGCGAACCGTGGATGGGTTGCCGGCCCTGCATGCCGGACATGCGGCCGGTCATCGGACCAGCGCCGCGCCATCCCGGCCTGTGGCTGGCGTTCGGCCATGCGCATCATGGCTTTACGCTAGGTCCGGTGACGGGCAAGCTGCTGGCCTGCATGATCACGGGCCAGGCGCCGGACATGGATCCGGCGCCTTACCGCGTCGGCCGCTGAGGCCGTACGCGGCAAGAGACGCGAGAAGCGCGGTTCTCAGGCCGGTTTTGCGGCCTTTTCGCGGCGCTGGCGCACGGCCAGGGCCAGCGTTTCCAGCACCGGCGCGGTCTGCGACCAGCCCAGGCAGGCGTCCGTGATGGACACGCCGCGGCGCAGCGGCAGGCCGGGCTTCAGGTCCTGGCGGCCTTCTTCGAGATGGCTTTCGATCATCACGCCGGTGATGCGGCCGTCGCCCTGGGAGATCTGGGCGGCGATATCGTTGGCCACCTCGACCTGGCGCAGATGCGACTTGTTGGAGTTGGCGTGCGAGCAGTCGATCATGACCTGTTCGCGCTGGCCGGCGGCGCGCAGGGCGGCGCAGCAGGCGTCGACGCTGGCCGCGTCGTAGTTCGGGCCTTGCTTGCCGCCGCGCAGGATGACGTGGGTGTCCTGGTTGCCGCGGGTTTCGAAGATGGCGGCCATGCCCATCTTGGTCATGCCCATGAACGCGTGCTTGGCGCTGGCGGCGACCATGGCATCCGCGGCGATCTGCACGCCGCCGTCGGTGCCGTTCTTGAAGCCCAGCGGGCAGCTCAGGCCGGAACTCAGCTGGCGGTGGCTGGGGCTTTCGGTGGTGCGCGCGCCGATGGCGCCCCACGCGATCAGGTCGGCAATGTACTGCGGGCTGAGCAAGTCCAGGAACTCGGTGGCGATCGGCAAGCCCAGGCCGCTGATGTCCAGCAGCAGTTCGCGTGCGCGGCGCAGGCCTTCGTTGATGCGGAAGCTGCCGTCCAGGCGCGGATCGTTGATGTAGCCCTTCCAGCCCACGGTGGTGCGCGGCTTCTCGAAGTACACGCGCATGACGATGAGCAGGTCTTTCTGGTGCTGTTCGGCGGCGGTGCGCAGCAGGCGCGCGTATTCCATGGCCTGGCCATGGTCGTGGATGGAACAGGGGCCCACCACCAGCACCAGGCGGTCGTCGCGGCCGTGCAGGACGTCGGCGATCTGGACGCGGCTTTGCTCGACCAGCGTCTGGATCTCGGCCGAAACCGGCAGTTCGTCCTGCAGCAGGGCGGGCGAAATCAAGGGGCGCACCGCGCTGATGCGGGTATCGTCGGTGCGCGTGTTGTCCTGGGTGGAGTCGGCCGCGCCGACCTCGCGGTCGTGCAGGGGGTCGTCAATGCGGGTCAAGGGTAGCTCCGTGCCGTAGATGCGGGAAGAAAGACATCTATTATGGCACCGGCCGCGCCGCGGGGCGACGGAAGGCTGCCTCCGTCTGGCTGATGCCGCGAATACTACGACTATCGGCGATGGGGCTGCATTAACCCGTTAGCGATAACGACAGCGCGCGCGCGGATGCCTTAGCATGGGGGACACAGTTTTCCAGCGGCCGCCTGCGGGGGCCCGCCCTATATGAGTAGGACGGTAGACCATGCCTAAAACGGAACCCGGCGGAACCCGACGGATACTCCTCGTCGAAGACCACCCGGTCGAACGCGCCTATCTGCAGAACGTGCTGCTGGCGCTGGGTTTCCGCCGGGTCGCCGGCCTGGGCAGCAGCATAGAAGCGGTCAGCGCGCTGACGCGCCAGTTCTACGACGTGGTCATCAGCGACATCGTCACGGGCGAGGGCGACGGCACGCGGCTGCCCAACGAACTGCGGCGCCTGGTGGACGCCGGACGGCTCAAGAGCATGCCGCCCATCATCTGGATCAGCAGCCTCAGCGATGAACTGTTGCAGTCGCACGTGCGGCTGGCCCTGCAGGCCGGCTGTCCCTCCGCGCAGGCCTTGTCCAAACCGGTGTCCCGCAGCGCCATGCAGCAGGCCATCAAGACGGCGTTGCGCAGCATCGACGAAGACGATGCCGCCTCGACCCGGCCGCGCTCGCTGCGGCGCGACGTCATCGAGGCGGCGTTGGGCCATGCGCTGATCACGGGGCAGGGCATGAGCGTGGTGCTGCAGCCGCAGATGAGCCTGTCGACGGGCCGCGTGCTCGCCGCCGAGGCGCTATCGCGCTGGGATCACCCCGAACTGGGCGCGATTCCGGCGGCGGACTTCGTGCCTGCCGCGCACCGGCTGGGGCTGGACCGGACCTTGTTCTGCTTGGTGACCGACAAGGTGCTGGAGCTGCAGCAGCGCATGCATGCCGAGGACATCGCCGTGCCCATCGCGATCAACGCCTCGGCCTCCACGCTGTGTTCGCGCGACCTGCCGGGCCTGCTGGAGCAGCGCGTTGCGCAGGCCGGCCTGCCGGCCCGGTTGATCAAGGTCGAACTGACCGAGGATGAGCCGGTGACCGATTGGCTGGCCTTGTCCTCGGCGCTGAACCTGCTGCGCGTGCGCGGCTTTGAATTGGCAATGGATGACTTCGGCGCGGGCATCGCCTCCATGCGTCTGTTCTCGGCCATGCCCTTCACCGAACTGAAGATCGACCGCGACTTCATCGTCCATATGCATCGCGAGCCCGCGTCGCGCGCGGTGGTCGCGGCCGCCATCGAGATGGGCCGCGTGCTGGGCCGGCGCGTGGTCGCCGAAGGCGTGGAGCACGAGCGCGACGTGGAGTTGCTGCGCGAATTGGGCTGCGACGTGGCGCAAGGCTACGGCATTTCCGTGCCGCTGGAACCCGACGCCTTCGTCGAATTCTGCCGCAGCCATTGAGTCATCCGCCCGGCGCGATGGGGTATCCTGGCGCAGGCCGGGTCCGTCCGGACCCTCCCGACTTTCGGCGGACTTGACCCCGATCAAGACTGCGCCCGCGCATGGAAAATTGGCCCCACGGGTGGATTTACCATGGCTTCATGCGGGCTGCGCACGGTGGCGCGGTCCCCTCGATGGAGCGATGAACCGATGCGACGCATACTGGCCGCCGTACTGCTGATTTCCCTGCTGGCCTGGGCCGGCGCCTATTGGGCGCAACCTCCGGCCGAACTTAACGTCTGGACCGCGCGCGATCAGCTCATCCTGCTGACAGGCCTGGGCGCGTACGCCCTCATGGCCTTGATCATGCTGCTGGCGGTGCGTCCCATGTGGCTGGAAACGCGCATAGGCGGGCTGGACAAGATGTACCGGCTGCACAAGTGGAGCGGCATCCTGGCCGCCGTGCTGGCGGCGGCGCATTACCTGATCAAATTGGGCAAACCGCTGCTGCTGGCGCTGTTCGACCCCGTGCCCAAGACGCCGCGCGCGGCCGCCTTGCTGGACATGTTCCGCGGATCCGCCAAGGACATCGGCGAATGGGCCGTGTGGATCCTGGCGGCGATGGTGTTGCTCACGCTGTGGCGGCGCTTTCCGTACCACATCTGGCGCCAGGTCCACCGCATCGCCGCGGTGATCTTCCTGGTGGTCGCCTTCCATGGCGTGGTGCTGACGCCGGCCGCCTGGTGGTGGCAGCCCGCCGGCTGGCTGGTGGCGCTGTGCACGGCCGTGGGGACGGTTTGCGCCGTCATGGCGCTGACCGGCAATATCGGACGCGGCCGCCGCTACCGGGGGCAGGTGCTGGCCATCGATCATCTTTCCGACGACATCCTGGCGCTGACCTGTAGGGTGGAGGGCAACTGGCACCATCGCGCCGGGCAGTTCGCGTTCCTGACGGCGGACCGGCGCGAGGGCGCGCATCCCTTTACGGTGTCCGGCGCGGACGACGGCACCGGCCGGGTGCAGTTCTCCATCAAGGCGCTCGGCGACTACACGCGGCGTCTGCAGCGCAGCCTGCAAGTGGGGCAGGACGTCATCATCGAAGGCCCTTATGGCTGCTTCGACTTCCAGCGCGGCGATGGGCGGCCGCAGATCTGGGTGGCTGCGGGCATCGGCGTCACGCCGTTCATTTCATGGATGGAATCCCTGCAGACGGACCCGGACACCGCGCCGGTCGCGACCCTGTACTACTGCGCCCGCAATGCCGGCGACGCGCCGTTCGCGGACCATCTGAAAGCGCTATGCGCGCGCGTGCCGAACGTGACGCTGCAGGTGCGCTACAGCGATACCCAGCGGCCGCTGACGGCCGCCGAGCTGGCCGCGGACCACAAGCCGGGCGCGCGATGGCCCAGCGTGTGGTTCTGCGGCCCGACGGGATTCGCCGATGCCTTGAAGGACGGCTTGCACCGGCGCGGCATGCCGGTGAGCGAGCTGTTTCACCAGGAGGCGTTCCAGATGCGCTGAGCGCATCAGATGCCGGACACCTCGATGTCGCCCGGATAGTCGACCGAAAACTTCAACACCGTTTCGCGCGACTTGCCGGGCTCCATTTCCCAGTCCCACACCAGCTTGCCGTCTTCCTCGCGCTTGATCTCGCGGTCTGCCGGCGACAGCAGCTTGACCACGATCTTCTCGTTGCGCGAAATGGGCAGGCGGTCCTTGAACGACACCTGCTCCTTGGTGGCCTTGCTGTTCTTGACCGTGATCTTGTACTCGTAGGTCACGCGCTTGCCGCTGCCCGAAAAGCCGGTGCTTTCGGTATAGCGGTTGACCAGCTGGCGCTTGATCGAGATGCCTTCGTCGGCGCCCAGCGCCAACTCGAGCTTCTCGCCGGGCATCACCGCCTTCATGGAGCTGGCCGCGACGAAGGCGTCGTCCAGGAAGGTGTTCAGCGAACCGGCCAGGAAGGGGAAGTCCGTGTTGTTGCTGGCGTGCGCGGTCAGGAACATGGCTTCGCGCAGGGCCGGCGTGGACTGGTACTGCAGCGTGGCAGGCAGCTTGGCCGTGGCAATGGCCACGCGTTGCGAAGAATTGTCGGACAGCAGCGTGGCCGGATTCTTGATCTGGAACGATGCGCTGGTCGCTTCGGCCTGCACCTCGGCGGTCGCCTGCTCCAGCGGTTCCGGCCTCATCTCGGCAACCGGCGCGGCGGCGTCCTCGAAGGACTGGACGCGCTGGCGCGACATCTTGGCTTCGGCTTCTTGCCTGGCCGCGGCGACCGGCGCCGGGCTGGGGCGCGGACGGGGCGGAGGAGGCGGGGCGGCCACGTCGACGATCCAGGGCTGCAGCGCGGGCGCGCCGCCGCCCAGCGAGGGCCGCGCGGTGGACAGCGTGAGCTTGACGTTATTCCAGTCTTCGCCGGTGTTCTGGCGGATGACGCCGAAGTAGCCCAGGTCCACGCTGCGATCGGCAGGGCGCAGGCGCGCATCGTAGGCGGGCGTCCAGCGGGCGCCGGCCACGGCGTAGGAAACGTTCAGATCCAGCTTGCCCGCGCGCGCCAGATTGACGCGCAGGGTGACGGTCTTGGTGCGGCGGTTGAGCGAACTTTGCAGCTGGCCCAGTTGGTCTTGCAATGCGGTCAGTTCGCGCTCCAGCGCCTCTTTCTGTTCGGCCACCCGGCGCAGTCCGGCCAGCGACTTGGCCAGGGAGTCAGCGCTCAGGGACTGGATCGCCTTCAGTTCGTCCAGCGTCAGGCGCGCGCCGTCCTTCGAGGGCTCGGTGGCGCCGCGCTGCATCATCAGCACCAGCTCACGCTGGTTGTCCAGCACTGCCGCTTCGTCGTCCAGCAGCGCCTGCTGGCCCTGCAGCTTGCGTACCTGTTCCTCCAGCTGCTTGACGCGTTCGTTGGCGGTGTCGGCCTGATAGGCGTCGCGCACCTTCACATCCAGCAACGTCGCCTGGCCGGTGCTCTTGGCAGAGACTTGCAGCGAATTCTCCTGCAGGCTGGCCGGCAGCTTCTCCAGCACCAGTTCGTGTTCGCCCGCGGCCAGCTCGCTGCTGGCGGCGCGCGTCACGACCGCGCGGTCCTGGTAGACGGTCACGGAACCGATGGAGGAAGGCAGCCCGGCGGCTGCGGCCAGGCCGGGGATCGTCGCAATGGCCAAGGCCAGAAGGGTACGTCGCACTATTTCACCTTTAGACAGGTTGGAATCGCGCGGCGCCGTGTCCTTTGGGCAGGGACGGCCCGCCGCGCGCGCCAAATTTACATTGTGGCCTGGGCGCTGGTTTTACAGAAGATGACAAACGCGACAGGGCGATACCGCGCGGCCCTCAGGGATGGGCCAGCGCGCGCAGCATGTCCACGGCGTTGCCCGCCGCCGTCGAGCGGTCGTGGCGGCGGTAGGCCATGTCCAGCAAGGCATGCGGCGCGTCGCCCTTGATGGGCCGGTATTCGATGCCTTGCGCGCCCATGTGCCGCATCGCCGCCGGCACGATGGAAATACCCACGCCGGCCGCCACCAGGCTGACGATGGAAGCCATCTGCGGCGCTTCCTGGATGACCCGAGGCACGAAGCCGGCGCGTTGGCAGGCCGACATGATGGCGTCGTACAAGCCGGCCCCGATGGGGCGCGGATACAGCACGAAGTCCTCGTCGGCCAACGCGGCGATGGGCACGCTGCGCTTGCGGCTCAACGCATGGTCTGGCGGCAGCGCCACCAGCATGGGTTCGTCCAGCACGCGCTCGGACTCGAACTCCGGGTCCAGTACGTAGGGCGGCCGCACGAAGGCGACGTCGACGTCGCCCGCGCGCAGGCCGCGCAGCAGCGTGACCGTATTGCTCTCGGTGAGCGTGACGCGCACGTCGGGATAGCGGTCCCGGTACGCGCGAATGGCCCGTGGCAGGTAGGGGTGGAACACCGCCGACGCCGTGAACCCCACGGTGATCGCCCCGCGCTCGCCGCGGCCCAGCCGGCGGGCCGTGTCGATGGCGCGATCGGCGCTGGCGAGGATGGCGCGGGCGTCCTCCAGGAACTGGGCGCCGGCCTCGGTCAGCGCGATGCCCCGCGGCAGGCGCAGGAACAGCGGGGTGCCGATTTCGCGTTCCAGCTGCTGGATCTGCTGGCTCAGCGGCGGCTGGCCTATGCCCAGCCTGGCGGCGGCGCGCGTGAAGTGCAGCTCTTCGGCGACGGCGGTGAAATACCGCAGGTGGCGCAATTCCATCGTTATTACATATGGTCGGGGTGACTTTCATATATTGGACATATGCAGGGGAAAAGTCTACTTTGATTACGTGGGCTGCATGCCCGCCGTTTTCGAGAATCCCGATGTCTGCCCCCTTAGCCAGTCCCTCGTCCCCAATCGCCGCGTCCGCGCCGGCGGAATCCGTCTCTGCGCCTACCGATCATCTCGCCCGCGGCACCCCTGGGTTGCGGCGCGCCCAGTGGGCCTTGTTCGCGGCCGGTTTTTCCACTTTTTCCCTGCTGTATTGCGTGCAGCCGCTGATGCCGCTGTTCACCCATGCGTTCGGCGTGTCGCCCGCGCAGAGCAGCCTGGTGCTATCGCTGTGTACCGGCTTCCTGGCTGTCGCCATCTTCTTCGTGGGCTTGTTTTCGCAAGCCGTGCCGCGCAAGCGCGCCATGGCGCTGTCGCTGTTCGCGTCCGCCTTGCTGGGCACCATCGCCGCCGCCGCGCCCGACTGGCACAGCCTGCTGGCGCTGCGCGCGTTGCAAGGGCTGGCGATGGGCGGCGTGCCGGCGCTGGCCATGGCCTACCTGGCCGAGGAGGTCGAGCCCGGCACCCTGGGCTTCGCCATGGGCCTGTACATCGGCGGCAGCGCGTTCGGCGGCCTGTCCGGCCGCGTCATCACCGGCCTGGTGTCGGATCATTTCGGCTGGCGCGCCGCGCTGGGCACGCTGGGCCTCCTGGGCATCGTGGCGGCGGTGCTGTTCGTGTGGCTGCTGCCCGCGTCGCGCCGGTTTGCGCCGCAGCGGGGCAGAGGCTGGGCGGGCGTGTGGGGCGATGTGCGCGCAGGCGCCGCCTCGCACCTGAAGAATGGTCCCCTGTGCGGGCTGTTCGCGCTGGGTGGCCTGCTGATGGGCGCGTTCGTCACGGTCTACAACTACGTGGGCTTTCGCCTGCTGCTGCCGCCATTTTCGCTGAGCCAGACCTTCATCGGCTTCATCTTCGTGGTCTATCTGGTCGGCATCTTCGCGTCGACCTGGTTCGGCCGCCTGGCCGACCGCCATGGGCGCGGCGCGATGCTGTCGGCCGCCACCGGAATGGCGCTGGCGGGGCTGCTGCTGACGCTGTCCAACTGGCTGCCGCTGCTGATCGCCGGGATCGTGGTGTTCACTTTCGGCTTTTTCGCGGCCCACGCCGTCGCCAGCGGCTGGGTCGGACAGATGGCGCGCGGCTACAAGGCGTTGGCGGCGTCGCTCTATCTGCTGGTGTACTACGTGGGTTCCAGCGTGCTCGGATCCCTGGGCGGACACTTCTGGACCACGGGCCAGTGGGCCGGCGTGGCCGCGATGGCGGGCGGACTGCTGACTTTGGCGCTGGCCATCAGCGCGGGCCTGTACAAGCGCACTGGCCGCGTGCCGGCATCGGCCGCGGTGGGGCGGGGCGTCTCCTAGAATGCCATAAAAGATATTAATTCTCATTTATAATTTGCGGCACGCTCGGTGAGCGCCATCCCATCCAGATCCGAGGGCCGCGATGAATCCTATTTCTCCCGACAGCCATAACCTGCAGCGCGAGCATGCCGCGCTGCTTGCCGCCTACGGACAGGCGCAAGCGCATTGCAGCCGGCTCCTGGCGGCCCAGGCCGCGCGCATCCTGTATCTGGAGAGCGAGGCCATGCGCCTGCGCGCAGCCGTCATCCAGCGCGACACGGCGCTGGCCTGGGCGCGTGAAGACCGCAATACGCTGGAGACTTCCATTCCAGGGCTGCCCAAACGCGTGGCGCTGGCGCGCCGCGTCGCCCAGTTGATGGAGCGCGTGCAGACGCTCATGCGCGAGCGCTTGGCCTGGCAGGGCCGGGCCGGCGCTGGCGCGCGTGAACTCGAGACGCTTGCGGAACCGCCTGCCTGGCGTCCCGCGCCGCCCGCGGTGGTGCTGCGCGAGAAGGCGGTGCTGTGCGTGGGCGAGGACGCGGTGGCACTGGCGCTGACCCGCAAGATGGTCGAACTGGCCGGCGGGCGTTATCTCGGCCATGACGGCGGCGCGGATGCCGATGGCGAAACGCTGGAAGCCAGCCTGGTGGCCGCGGACCTGGTGATCTGCCAGACCGGCTGCGTCAGCCACGGCGCCTACTGGCGCGTCAAGGACCATTGCACCCGCACCGGTAAACAATGCGTGCTGGTCGACAAGCCCGAAGCCTTGCAGGCGCTGCGGCTGGAACGTCAGCCGCTGAAGACGGGCAACTGAGCCGGGAACCGTAGCGTCGCGTTACCTAGCGTTTCGGCTGCGCGCCCACAGGCGCAATACAGTCGAGGGGCAAGGGGGGCCGACATGCTGACCAAGCGGGACCGAGTGGCGCTACCCTGGACGGACACGCTTGCCCGCCTGGAAGACGAGCGCATCATGTTGCAGCGCATAGCCGCCGGCATGCCATTGGCCGAAGTGCTGGAGCACGTGCTGCATGCCATCGAGGCGCAATCCAGCGTGGAGCTGCGCACATCCATCGCACTGGTGGACGAAACTGGCGGCTTCCTGCTGCACGGCGCCGCGCCCAGCCTGCCGGTGGCCTACAACACCGCGGTGCATAAGGCCGTCATCGGCCCCGGCAGCGCATCCTGGGGCGAGGCGGCCTACACCGGCAGCCCGGTCTATGTGGAAGACATCGCCCTGAATCCGGGTTGGGAGCGCTGGCGCGATCTGGCCCTGTCGCACGGTTTGCGGGCCTGCTGGTCCACGCCGATCAAGGCGCCCGATGGCCGCCTGCTGGGCGTGTTTTCCAATTACTACGCGGTGGTGCGCTCGCCATCGGCGCACGATATCGACGCGATCGCACTGGTGACGCGCAGCGCCGCCCTGGCGATCGAACGGCATCTGACGGAACTGGCGCTGCGCCAAAGCGGCGAACGCTGGCGTGCGATGTTCGCCGGCATGCAGGAGGCGTTCTTTCTCAGCGAGGCGCTGCGCGACGATGTCGGCCGCATCGTCGATTTCCGCTTCCTGGAGGTGAACCCCGCGTTCGAGCGCCAGACCGGCATGAAGGAAGGCGATACGCTGGGCCACACGCTGCGCGAGATGATCCCGGGCGTGCCCGGGCAGATCATGGACACCTTCGCCCAGGTGGTCGAGACCGGCGAGCCTATCCAGTTCGAGTTCATGGTGCCGGCGCCCAAGGAAGCCTGGTACGAGGCGCGCGCGCGCAAGGATGGCGCCGGCCGGATGATGGCGCTGTTCCTGGACGTGACCGCGCGCAAATCGGCCGAGGCTGAACTGTGGGAAGGGCAGCACCGCAAGAATTACCTGGCTGCGCTGGGCGACCGCATGCGCGAACTGCATCGCGAGGAAGAGATAGAGCAGGCCGCCTGCGAAGGGCTGTGCCAGCATCTGGCGCTTGGGCAGATGGCGGTGCTGGATACGCGGGGCGAGGATCATACCCCGGTCATTTCCTCGGTCTGGCCCCCGGGGTCCGCGCTCCTCGGCCAGCCGCCGCATACGCTGGATGCCTTGGGCGACGACTATCATGCGGCCTTGCGGCTGGGACGCACGACCTACCTGGCGCCGCTGCTTGGGGAAGCGGGCGGCGAGATCCGCCCATGGGCCATCGTCGTGCCGCTGCGGCGCTGGGGCCGGCATGCAGGCGCGATGCTGGCATGTCCCGGGTCGGGCAGCAGGCTCAAGAGCAGCGACATCGCGTTCATCGAGGAAGTGGCCGAGCGCATGTGCGCCGCGGTCGAGCGCTCGCAGTACGCACGGACGCTGGAACAGCGCGTCGAGGATGCGATCGCGGAGCGTGACCGCATTTGGCGTCTTTCCCCGGAGCTGCTCGCGGTGATCGACCGCCAAGGGCGCTTCGCCAGCGTCAACCCCGCGGTGCGGCCCATCCTGGGCTGGACTCCCGAGCAATTCATGTCGATGGCGCTGCGCGACCTGATCCATCCGGAGGATTTGGCGGCGACGCTGGCGGCGTGGAGCTGGGCGTCCGGCGACGCCGGCCCCCGTCCTGGTGCGAAGCATCTCGAGAACCGCCTGCTCAAGCGCGAGGGTGGCTATTGCTGGATAACCTGGAGCATGTCCTGGACCCAGGACAGCCTGTACATGACCGGCCGGGACGATACCGACCTCAAGCTGCAGGCCGAGGCCTTGCACGACACCGAGAACGCGCTGCGGCAGTCGCAGAAAATGGAAGCGGTGGGGCGCCTGACGGGCGGCATCGCCCATGATTTCAACAACATGCTGCAGGGGATCTCGGGCGCGCTCTACCTGGTGGAGCGCAAGATCACGGCGGGCGCGCCGGAACAGGCGCTGCGCTTCGTCGACGTCGCCATGGATTCCGCGAACCGGGCCGCGCACCTGACGCAGCGGCTCCTGACGTTCTCGCGCCGCCAGCCCATCGACCCCAAGCCGTTCTGCGCGGCGTCCGCACTGCAATCCATGGTGGCGCTGTTCCACCGCTATACCGGCGAACGCGTGGCGCTGCGGCTGGACCTGCAGCCGGAACTGTGGACGGTCTGCTGTGACAAGAACCAGTTCGAGAACGCCATGTTGAACCTGGTGATCAACGCCTGCGACGCCATGCCCAACGGCGGCGCGCTGACGGTTGCCGCGCGCAACGTGGAGCCGGACGATCCGCTCCTGTCGCAATGCGCCGGGGAGCATGCGGGACGCTACGTGGAAGTATCGGTGAAGGACGTGGGCTGCGGCATGCCGCCGGACGTGCTGGCGCACGCGTTCGACCCGTTCTTCACCACCAAGCCCTTGGGCCAGGGCACCGGGCTGGGCCTGTCCATGATCTATGGCTTCGCCAAGCAGGCTGGCGGCGCGGCCAGCCTGGAGAGCACGGTGGACGTGGGCACTACGGTCAGGCTGTTCCTGCCGCGCCATGACGGCGCGCCCGAAAGCGTGCAGCACGGCGAACTCCCGGCGGCCGCTACGCGCGGCGCGGCGCGCAAGGAAGTCGTGCTGGTGGTGGAAGACGATGCGAACGTGCGCGAGATGGTGCGCGAATGCCTGGCCGAACTCGGCCTGGAGGTGTTGACCGCCGTGGACGGCGAGGCCGGACTGGAGGTGTTGCAGTCCGCGCGCAGCATCGACCTGCTGGTGACCGATGTGGGGCTGCCGGGGCTCAATGGCAGGCAATTGGCCGACGCCGCGCGCGTGGCGCGTCCAGGCCTGCGCGTACTCCTGATGACCGGATACGCGGAAAGCGCGGCGCGCGGCCAGGGCTTTCTTGAACAGGGGCTGGAGCTGATCGTCAAACCCTTCCAGCTCGACAAGCTGTCCGAACGCGTGCAAGGCATGCTGGACAGTGCGCCGGGCAGGCCGGGGCAGCAGGCCCGGCCCTGACCTGAGACGGCCTAATGGCGGCGGCGCAATTCCGCGGGCGGCATGCGCAATTGCCCGCGGTACTTCGAGACCGTTCGCCGCGCCAGCAGGATGCCGTTGGCCGCCAGTTGCTGGGTCAAGGCCACATCCGACAGCGGCATCGCCGGGTCCTCGGCCTCGACCATTTCCTTGATCAGGGCCCGCACGGCCGTGGCGGAGCAGGACCCGCCAGTGTCGGTGGCCAGTTCGCGGGAAAAGAAGTGACGGAATTCGAACACCCCGCGCGGCGTCACCATGTACTTGCCGACAGTGGCGCGCGACACCGTGGATTCGTGCATGTCCAGGTCATCGGCGACCTCGCGCAGCATCAAGGGCCGCAAGGCCACGTCGCCATATTCGAAAAAGGTCTGCTGGCGCTTGACGATGGCTTCGGCCACGCGCTGGATCGTGATGTAGCGCTGTTCGACGTTGCGCACCAGCCAGCGGGCTTCCTGCAACTCCTGGGCCATGGGGCTGCGATCGTCCAGGCGGGCGCGCCGGAACAGTTCGGCATAGGTCTGGTGGAGCCTCGCCTGGGGCATGGCGTTGCGGTTGGGCAGCACGCGCCAGCGCGATTGCCATTTGTCGACGAACACGTCGGGCACGACGTAGACGGGCGCTTCGGCGCTGTAGCGGCCTCCCGGTTTCGGGTCCAGGCTGCGGATCAGCGCGCAAGCCTCGCGCAAGGCGTCTTCAGAACAGCCCAGCTGCTGGCGCAGGCCGGCGCAGTCGTTGCGGGCCAGCCGCTCGAGCTGCTCGGCCACGATGCGCATGGACAGGGCGCGTAGCGCGTCGCCGATGCCGGTCGCTGCCGCCAATTGCAGCAACAGGCATTCGGCCAGGTCGCGCGCAGCCAGTCCAGGCGCATCCAGCTGTTGGACCAGGCGCAGCGCGGTCATCCATTCGCCTTCGTCGGGGACGGCTTCGGCGCCGCGGCGCAAATCGCCCCACAGGCTGGCGAGCGGCACCCGCAGGTAGCCGTCGTCATCCAGTGCATCGATGATGTACTCCGCCAACAGCCTGTCGCGCGGCGACAACTGATAGTTGCCCAGCTCCAGCGACAGCCGTTGGCTCATGGACAGCGTGGACGCGGCCCATAGGCCCTGGTCACGCTCGGGGCCGTCGCCCTGGCCGCGTGTCGGATAGTCGCCGGAGTAGGCCGGCGCGTCCGGCAGCGGCGGTTCTTCCTGCGGGACGGGTTCCGGCGGAGCCGGATCGGCGCCGTCCGCCAAAGGAGGAAAGACCGCAACGGCGGGGCCTGCTTCGGCCTCCTGCTCATCGGCGTCTTCCAGGAAGGGATTGCTGGCCAGGGCCTGCTCGACCGCGGTGGTGAACTCCAGGGCGGTCATCTGCAGCAGCTTGACGGATTGCTGCAGGCGAGGCGCCAGCGTCATCTGCTGACGCAGGCGCAATTCTTGCGAGGGGTAGACCAATCGAGTCTCCTGGACAGCGGCTGCCGACGGGCAGCTCATCCTGAAACTCAAGCAAAGACCATGCCAGGCGCCGCAGCGGGCGGGGGGCGTCCGGCGCGCGGGCGGCGCCGGCCCAGTATTACAAGGAAGCGGTAAGAAATTCTTCCCCGCGCGGTCCAGATGCTCACGTGCCGGCGGGATCCCGCTAGTCCTTCTCGTAGTCGTCGAGCCGGTTGTAGAGCGTCTTCAGACTCAAGCCCAGAGTCTCGGCGGCGCTGCGCTTGTCGCCCGCGTGATGGGCCAGCGTCGCCAGGATGAATGCGCGCTGTGCCTGGCCCAGCGACATGCCGATGGGCAACGTCAACGCGCCGTCGCGCAGCATGGGATGCTGCCCGCCGCGGTTCCGCGGCAACAGCTCGTCCTCGAGCTCGCCGTCGGCCAGGATGAACGCGCGCTGCACGGCGTTGCGCAGCTCGCGGACATTGCCTGGCCAATCATGCAGGGAGATCGCATCCAGCATCTGCGCGGAGAAGGTCTTCTGCGTACCGTTGGCGGTGTTCAGGGTATTCAGGAACCAGTGCGCCAGCACCAGCGCATCGTCGCCGCGCTCGCGCAACGGCGGCACGCGCAACGGAATCACCAGCAGCCGGTGCAGGAAGTCCTGGCGCAGGCGGCCTTGCGCGACGGAGGCGAAGGGATCGCGGTTGCTGGCACAGATGATGCGGACATTGGCGCGCAGCAGGTCCGAGCCGCCCACGCGCTGATAAGTGCCGGCCTCCAGCACGCGCAGGAAGTTGACCTGCAGGTCCGGCGGCATTTCGGTCACTTCGTCCAGGAACAGCGTGCCGCCGCTGGCGTACTCGAAGTAGCCGGCGCTCTGTGCCACAGCGCCGGTGAAGCTGCCTTTTTCATGGCCGAACAATTCGGCATGCGCCAGGCTGCCGCTGATGGCGCCGCAGTTCACGGCCACAAAGGGCTGTTCCCGGCGTTCGCTGGCGTCGTGGATGGCGCGCGCCACGATTTCCTTGCCAGTTCCGCTTTCGCCCACGATGAAGACGCTGGCGTCGGTGGCCGCAGCCAACTGCAGTTGGACGCCGAGCTTTTGCATCACGGGCGATAGGCCCGACGCGTCGGTCAGTACGTCCGGGGACGCCTGCGCCGGCGCGCGCGCGGCGTTCGGGGTGCGATTCGGCATGCTGATTCCTGGGTCCTGCACGGACCGTGAACGTCACAACCCATGCTAATGAACTGGACCAGGGCAGGATGCGACGATTTGCAAGTATTCGAAAATCTTGGTGGAAAGTATCGAACATTTACCCCCGGCCCACCTGTAGTCGCTATGCTGAAGGACTTACAACAACATCCGCGATACGGAGCAAGCATGCCTCATCTGCTGATCGTTGATGACGACCCCACGATACGCGAAACCCTGGCCGAGATCGGACGCGAAAGCGGTTTTTCCGTGGCCTTGGCAGCGAGCGTCAAGGATGCGCTGATCCAGCTGGAGCGCCATGCGCCCGACTTGGTGTTGACCGACATCCGCCTGCCCGAGGGCAGCGGCATGGAGATCTTCAAGAGCGAGGCCGCCGCCAGCGCGGAGGTCGTCGTGATGACGGGGCACGGCACCGTCGACAACGCGGTGCAGGCCTTGCGACTTGGGGCCACCGATTACCTGGTCAAGCCGATCTGCATGGAGCGCTTGAATGGCATCTTCGCGCGAGTGAATGCGAATTCGGGCAGCGAGCTTTCGGGCGCCCCATTCGAGGAGCCGGGACGCTACGGCAAGATGTACGGTGCGTCGGACTGCATGCAAGAGCTCTATCGGCAGCTCGGCCGCGTGGCCAAGACCAATGTGACGACCTTGCTGATCGGCGAAAGCGGCACGGGCAAGGAACTGGCCGCGCACGCCATCCATGAACTCAGCGCGCGCCGCCAGCGGCCGCTGATTGCGGTGAACTGCGGCGCAATCTCGCCCAACCTGATCGAAAGCGAAATGTTCGGGCACGAGCGCGGCAGCTTTACCGGCGCGGACCGCCAGCACAAGGGCTACTTCGAGCGCGCCGACGGCGGCACCCTGTTCCTGGACGAAGTGACCGAAATGCCGCTTGACCTGCAGGTCAAGCTCTTGCGGGTCCTGGAGACCGGGCAGTTCATGCGCGTGGGCACCAATCGGGAGATCGCCTGCGATATCCGGATCGTCGCCGCGACCAACCGCGATCCCGAGCAAGCAGTGAAGGAAGGCAAACTGCGCGAGGATCTTTATTACCGGCTGAGCGTCTTCCCCATCAAGTTGCCGGCGCTGCGCGAGCGCGGTGACGACATCCTGTTCCTTGCGAATCGCTTCCTGCAAGGCTTGAACCAGGAATCCGGCAAGAGCAAGGAATTCTCGCCGCGCGCGCTGGCCGCGCTGCAGCAGTATGCATGGCCGGGGAATGTGCGCGAACTCAAGAACTACGTGCGCCGCGCCTTCATCATGGCGGACGGCGACACGCTGGAAGTGGACATGCTGACGCCGCGGGTGTCGCCGGCGGGCGAGGGCGAGGGTGGCCAGGTCAGCGTGCCTGTGGGAGAAACCTTGGCGGAGGCGGACCGCCGCCTGATCCTGGCAACGCTGGAGCGCTGCAACGGCGTGAAAAAGCAGGCCGCGGCGGTACTCGGCATCAGCCCCAAGACGCTGTACAACCGGCTCGAGGAGTACGCCGCGGCGGACGCGGAAGGCGCCGCCGCGGCGCCTGGCCGGAAACAGGACCGGCCCTGACTTCATTTGCCGTACCGGGTCTTCAGGTCGGCCATGCACGCGTCCTTGGCGTTGCCGGACATGGCGTCGCACTTCTCCTTGCCAACCTTGTAGTCGGCGTCGTTGCGCACCTTCGCCGCGTCGTGCGAGGCCTCGGCTTTTTCCTTGCCTGCCTTGGCGTCGGCCCGGGCCTTGTCGCGCGTGGCTTCGGCCTGCTGCTGGCAGACGTCCTTCTGGTTGCCTTTCATGCCGTCGCAATGTTTTTTGTCCAGCTTGTATTGGTCATCGATCTGGGCGTTGCTGCGCACGGGGCCGGCGCTGGTTTGCGCGGTTTGCGCCTGGGCCTGAAACGCCAGGGCGGAAAGGCTCAGGGCGACGGCGGGGAAAACGACTCGGGACAGATTCATGGCTGACTCCTAGGGTGGGGACCCGGCATCGCCCGGGCCTGGCCGCATGTGCAAGCAAGCGGCGTTCCCGGGCCTGGCGGGCACGCCGCTTGCTCCGGCACCTTGCCGCAGGCGCTGCCCATGCGCACGCTGCAAGCATTCATTGAACGACCACGGGAATACGAACATGCAAACCAAGCGCGCAGATCACGAAAAGGCGGACACGGAGCAAGGCAAGGCCAATGCGCCGCGCACGCAAACTGAAGCCGCGCATCGCAGCGGCCAGTTCGGGACGGACAAGCCGGACTTCGGCAAGCCGCCCGCGGCGCCCAAACGCGAGTCGGACAAGAAGCCCAATGACAAGGGCGCCGAGTACGAGGAAGGCGGCCAGTATCCGGGCAAGCGGCCCGGCTCAAAGTAGCCGTTCGCCGCGGTTTCAGTCCGCCGCTTGTTCCGGCTGTTCGTCCGCGTTTACGTTCGTCTCTTGTTCGCCCAGCCGGAACAGCAGCACCACGCTGTATAGCGCGGCCAGTCCGATCAGGCCGTAGACGCCGCGCGTCGCGGCGGCCGACGGCAGCACCTTCGCGAAGACATCCAGGTTCACCGCCGCGATCAGGCCGCAGTTCAGCCCCCCCGCGACCACCGCGATCAACGCCGACCAGTCCAGGAGGGAGAGGCCGCGGGCCTCGGGAGGAACCGGGGGAGGAGCAGGATCTTCTTCCAGTTCGGAAAAATCTTCTTGGTTGCCGGGCATGTCCATGTGGAAGTCCTTACGCAGAATGCGGGTAGGCGGGACTGCGGGCGGACGGCCTCTGAACCTGCCGGACCAGGCCGCTCGCCAGCGCTACAGCAACTGCCATGCCCGAGAGCGGGCACGGCGGTTGCTGGCAGCCAGGGAATGATTCCCGAAGGAGAGCACAATGTCCCTGATCGTTGCCGCCCGTTTCGACACTTTCGACCACGCCGCCGAGGCGGCGCGCAAGCTGTGCGCCGAAGGATTCACCGAAGACGACATCCATACCTTCTACATCAACACGGCGGGTGAACACGCGCGCTTTCCGATAGGCGGCGACCGCGTGGCCGACCCCGACGCCCGGGGCGGCCATTTCGGCGCGGTGGCGGGCGCTTCCGCGCTGGGTCTGGTGTTTGCGCTGCTGGGCGGCTTGATCGCCGCCCGGGTCGGGGCTTCGGTCTTGATCGTCATTGCCGCTGCGGGGGTAGGCGCTTATCTCGGCGCGCTGGCCGGCGCGCTATGGGTGATCGGGCGCGGACGGCGCAGACATCCGGCGGCGTCCGTCGCCCGTGACGCGCATCCCGCCGTACGCCAGGCGGGTGTGATGCTGGCGCTGCACATATCACCGGACCGCGATGCGTTGGCAAGAACCGTGCTGACGCAGGCTGGCGGCACGGACATCGAGCGCGCACAGGGCCGCTGGTTGAATGGCAAATGGGAAGACTTCGACCCCTTGACGCCGCCGCGGCATGTGGAAGCGTCGACGATGGCGAACTAGGCCGAGGGAGACGGACATGAAAAAGACCTTATGGCTCTGCGGCGTCGTCGCGCTATGCCTGCTGGCCGCGCCCGGCGTGCTGGGCGGGGTGCAGGCGCAGGAGCTGGCGGAGCCGGAAGCGCGCTTCCTGCAGGCGGCGGCGGGCTCAGGCATGTTCGAGGTGGAGGCGGCGGAGCTGGCGAAGAAGCTTGCGGGGGACCGCGACGTGAAAGCATACGCCGCGCGGATGCTGGAGCAGCATGGCGCCATGAACGCCCAGCTGAAGACCCTGGCCGGACGCAAGCAGGTGAAGCTGCCAGCGGAACCGTCCGAACCCGACCGCGACACCCTGCAACAGCTGGGCAACAGGACAGGCCCCGACTTCGACGCGCTCTATATCGAAAAGGCGGCCGTGGACGCGCATACTACCGCCAACCGCCTGTTCGAGACGGCTGCGCGCGAGTCCAAGGATCCGCAGGTGCGCGATTTCGCCGTGCGCGCGCTGCCCATGCTGGCCGAACATCTGGCAATGGGCCGCAAGCTGCAACGCACGCCGCCCGCCGATGCGGACAAGATCCAGCCGGCAACAAAGGGCGAAGCGCCGGCGGTTTCACCCGCGTCGCGCGAAGCGCCCGCATTGATCGCGCCGGCAAAGTAACGGGCCGCGCAGGCCTCAATCGCCCGCGCTGCCGGTAATGGGCAGGACGATGCCGGTGATGTAGCTGGCGCACACGGGCGAGGCCAGGAAGACATAGGCCGGAGAGATTTCCTCGGGCTGCGCCGGCCGCCCCAAGTCCGTGTGCTTGCCGAATTCCGTGATTTTCTCCGGACTTTGATCCGCAGGATTCAGCGGCGTCCATACGGGTCCCGGCGCCACTGCGTTCACACGCACGCCCTTGGCGGCGAGGTTGGCGGCCAGCGATCGCGTAAAGGCATGGATCGCGCCCTTGGTGGTGGAGTAGTCCAACAGCCTGGCGCTGCCGCGCAGGCCCGTGACCGATCCGGTATTGATGATGGAGGCGCCCGCGCGCAGATGCGGCAGCGCCGCGCGCGCCATCTGGAAGTAGGCGGTGATATTGGTGCGCAGCGTCTTGTCCCACTTTTCGTCGCTGATCTCGGGCAGCGTGTCCGTGTGCTGCTGATAGGCGGCGTTGTTCACCAGGACGTCGAGCTTGCCGTACGCCCGGATCGTCTGTGCCACCGCCTGTTCGCAAAACGCGGGTTCCTGTACGTCGCCTGCGATCAGCATGCAACGGCGGCCTTCGCTTTCCACGGCGCGCTGGGTGTCTTCAGCGTCCTCTTGCTCGTTGAGATAGACGACCGCTACGTCGGCGCCTTCGCGCGCATACAGCAGGCAGACCGCGCGGCCTATGCCGGAATCGCCGCCTGTCACCAGCGCAACCATGCCCTCGAGCTTGCCGCTGCCCTTGTACTGCGGCGCCTGGTACTGTGGCTTGAGAACCATGTCGGCTTCCTGCCCCGGCTTTTCCAGGTGCTGGGCCGGCATGGGCGGTTTGGGATGCGGGCGGGCGCCGGTGTCGGCTTGATCGGGCTTGCTCATGTGGGCCTCCTGGTGGGCAGGCGCGACAGGCGCCTCCCCATTGCCGAGCAAACGCCATGCCTGGCCCGCCGCGCGCGCCGGGGCTACTGCCGTCCCACCACCACGCCAAAAAGGAAAGCTGCGCCGGCCACCAGGCCGATGGCCTGCCAGGGCCGGGCGTGGATGTACTCCTCGGTGCAGTCTATGGTCTCGCGCATCAGGTCGCCGGCGTGGTCGGAAGCGTCTCGCAAGCTGCGCCGCGTGGCGTGCAGCTGTTCGGACAGGCGCGCCTTGAGCGCCTCAAGATCGGTCGCCGAGGCATCGCTGAGCGTGGCTTCCAGATCGTCGATCCAGGCCTCGGGATGCCGTGCTCGCCTGTGCGCGCCGCGGTTGTCCGGGCCGTTTTCCGGAAAGTCTGAGGGCAGGGGGGTGTTGGTAGAGGCCATCGGTAGCTCCTGGCTGTCGGGCGGGAAATGCGCCTGCGCGGACCGGCCCGGGCGGCCGCGCAGCGGATCGGAAGGTTTCAGGCCTCCAGCATGTCGCGGCAGGCCAGGGTGCAGCTCAGGCACGCGCCTGCGCACACCTGGCAATGCTCTGCCTCGTGCGATGAGCATTCGCGCGCGCACGCATCGCATATCAATGCGCACAAGGTGCAAAGCGCATTGGCGAACTCGCCGTCGCGTGCCAGCATGGCCGCGCAAAGCCGGCAAACCGCGCCGCAATCGGTGCACAGCGCAATGCATCGCCGCATGTGCGCCGGGTTCTCGCGCAGGCAGGCGGACGCGCAAACATCGCAAGCGACGGCGCATTCATAGCAGGCTTGCACACATTGCTCGAAATTTTGGTCTCGCATTGCATCTCCTTGTGTGCGCCCGGTACGCGCAGCAACGGGCATGCCTGGGGGTCGGGCCACATCCGCTTGCAATTTGATGCCGCGCTGCGATGACCGCAGCGGCCTGGAGCCCTAGCATGGGAACCGTATTCCCTACGGGGGAGCCACTGCAGGAGCCACGCATGAAGCCAGCATCCATACCCGGATCCGCGAAGCCGGCGCAAGCGGGCGAGCGGGCGGAAGACAACGCTAAGATACTGCCGCCGCGCGCTCTCGTCGATGTGCCGCGCAGACCGGATAAACCAGACGCCTCGACCCCGGACGAGGCCGCGCGCGACAAGCGCGTCGTGGCCGACACGCGCACCGAGTCGAACTGGGCGGACGGTTCCGCGCCGCAACCGAGGGCCAAGAACGCGCGCTCATCGATCCTTTGAAGCCTGCTTGGCGTTCGCCGCCGCAGCGGCCTCTCCGCCCAGGAAGGCAAGCAGGCGGCGTTCGTCCGCACTCAGTCCACGGGGACCTCGCGGCGCCGCTGAGCGCGCGGGTAGCGTGCCGTCCAGATAGGCGGCCAGAATGGCCGGATGCACATAGCAGGCGCGGCATACGGCTGGCGTATTGGCCAGGCGCCGGGCGACCTGCTTGACCACGTCCACCACCGTCTTCTGCGCCTGGGCGGCGCTCTCGTGCGGGTTCGCCTGAAGGGCGGCATAGGCCATGACGGAGCCCGCCCAGGTACGGTAGTGTTTCGCCGTGAAGTCGCCCGCGCCGGCTGCGCGCAGATAGCCGTTGACCGCGCCCGAATCGACGGGATGGCTGCCGCCGTCCGCGTCCAGATACTGGAACAGTTGCTGGCCGGGTATGTCCAGGCAGCGCTTGATGATGCGCGCCACGCGCCGGTCCGCGGCGCTGACGTCGTGGGTCACGCCGCTCTTGCCCTGGAAGCGGAAGCGGAACTTGTCGCCCGTCACGCTGGCGTGCCGCCGCTTGAGCGTGGTCAGGCCATAGGACTTGTTGGTTCGGGCGTACTCGCGCGCGCCGATGCGCACCAGCGTCGTCTCCAGCAAACGTACCAGTACGGCTATCACCTTGTTCTGGGACAACCCGGCGGTACGGAGATCGCGCTCGACCTGCCGCCGTATGCGCGGGAGCGTCTGGCCGAAGGCTGCAAGGCTCTGATACTTGCTCGCATCGCGCACTGCGGTCCAATCGGAGTGGTAGCGGTACTGCTTGCGTCCTCGGGCATCGCGCCCGGTGGCCTGCAGATGCCCGAGCGGGGTAGGGCAGATCCACACTTCTTCGTATGCCGGCGGTATTGCCAGGGCGTCGATGCGCTTGATTTCCCGCGCGCTGCGTATGCGTCTGCCTTGGGCGTCCAGGTAGTGGAAGGCGCTGCCGTTGACACGGACCCGGGCATAGCCTGCCTGGCTGTCGTCGTAGTAGACCAGCGCTGCGCCGCCGCGGGCGGGCGCCGTTCGGGAACTTGGGTTCATGTCGTCTGCGGCAAACAGGGGGACAGGGACGCAGTCATCAGCATGCGGCGTGCCCGCGATCCCCGACGAAGGGGCTGGGCACGCGGCTTGCTGACGGAGGAGTGGATTTTCCCCGGAGACAGCCATGCACATCGCGTACTCGTACTACCTGCACGTTCCGCCCAAGCCAGATCCGATCCCGCCAGGTTCGCCGCCCGGCGACCTGCCTGTTGATCCGGATACCGACGAGCCGGACGTGGACCTGCCGCCCTTGTCGCCGCCCGGCAAGGAGATCACGCCGCCCAGCCCCTGACGCGGGCTGTGGCTTTTCCCTGATCCCAACAAGAACCGAGGAGTCGCCATGTCGACCATCCTGCTGATTATTCTTATCCTGCTCCTGGTCGGCGCCGTGCCGGCCTGGCCCCATAGCCGCGGTTGGGGCTATTACCCCAGCGGCATACTGGGCATATTGCTGATCGTCCTGATTGTGATGCTGTTGACCGGCCGGCTCTAGCAGGTCCAATGCGGTCATGAAGGCGCGAGCCGTGTCGGACGGCTCGCGCATCGGTCCGAGCGCCGGGCGGCCGTCTGGCGGACCGGCGGGTGGCGCGGGCTTGCGCCCAGGCGTAAGATCGCCGGGTTTTTGTGCAGCCCTCCGCCATCCGCGGCATTCCCGACATGACCATCCCCTTGCTTGTCTTGATAGAAAGCGTGCAGGATTACCTGCCCGAAATCGAAGCGCGCGGCTTTCGCGCGATTTTTGCGCCTACCGCCGATTCACGCGCGCAGGCGATTCGTGATCACGGCTCGGAGATCCGCATCGTGCTCACGCGCGGAGCCACCGGCTTGTACGCGCAGGAAATGGCGGCGATGCCCAAGCTGGAAATCGCCTGCTCGCTGGGCGTGGGCTACGAAAACATCGATCTGGCCGCTGCGGCCGAGCGCGGGATCGTCGTGACCCATGGTCCGGGCGCGAACGCGGTATCGGTGGCGGACCATGCCATGGCCCTGCTGCTGGGCGCGGCGCGGCGCCTGCCGCAAGCGGATGCGTCGGTGCGCCAGGGCCATTGGAGCGGCTTCATGGGACCGCAGGTCACCGGCAAGCGGCTGGGGATTTTGGGCCTGGGCACCATCGGATTGGAAATCGCGCGGCGCGGCGCCAACGGCTTCGGCATGAGCGTGGGCTATTACAGCCGCAGCGTTCGCCCGGAATCGGGCTATGCCTATTTCGACAGCCCGCGCGCGCTGGCCGCGGCATCGGATTTCCTGGTGGTGGCGACGCCGGGCGGAACGGACACGCGCCACCTGGTGGACGCGCAGGTATTGGAAGCGCTGGGGCCGGAAGGCTATCTGGTGAACATCGCGCGCGGCAGCGTGGTAGACACGCAGGCGCTGATCGCGGCCTTGGCCGAGCGCCGCATTGCGGGCGCGGGCCTGGACGTGGTGGACGGCGAGCCCGACGTACCCAAGGCACTGATCGAGCTCGACAATGTGGTGTTGACCCCGCACAGCGCGGGGCGCTCGCCGGAAGCGGTGCATGCCACCGTGGCGCTGTTCCTGGACAACGCCACGGCGCACTTCGGCGGCAGGCCGGTGCTGACCCCGGTGCGCCGGGGCTAGCAGGCCAAGGCTAGTGCGAGAACATGACCGGCACGGTCATGCTCTTCAGGATGGACGCCGTCGCCCCGCCCAGCGCCCACTGGCGCAGCTTGCTGTGGCCATAGGCGCCCATGACGATCAGGTCCGCGCTATGGTCGGCGGCGGCGTTCAGGATGGTGCTGCCCACGCCTACGCCCTTGATGTCGCGGCGCACATGCTCGGGCGCCGGCATGCCCTGCGCCACGCAATAGGTGGCCAGGTCCTCGAACGGCGCTTCATGCTTGGGGCTGGCGGCGCCTTCGTCCATGGTCAGCACGACCATGTGCGAGGCCAGGCGCAATATCGGTGCCGCATCGGCCAGCGCGCGGGCGGCTTCGCGGCTGCCGTCCCAGCAGCACAGCACGCGGTCGCCGATGACTGGAAATTCGCCGCTGGACGGAATCGCCAGCACCGGCCGGCCCGCCGTCAGCAGGGTCTGTTCGACGAACTCGATCTCGTGCGCGGCCTCGACGTCCTCGCGGTTTTCCTGGCTGACCACGATCAGGTCGGTGGTGCGGCCCAGCAGCGCCACGGTCTCGCTGGGCGAGGAGGTACCCGCGCGCATGAATGCGGGCACGTCCGCTTCGGCCGCGGCCTCCAGAAAGGCGGTTTCCACCGCGTCGCGGCTTTGCGCCTGCAACTCCTTGATGATGCCCAGCGAACGCGACATGAGCACGGACTCGCCGTAGTAATACTGCGGCGGCGCGGCGTTGGCGTAGATGCCGACCAGCTCGGCCTTGTGCCGCTTGGCCAGGGCCAGGGCAGCTTCAATGCGGCGTTTGCAGTCGAATCCGTGGTCCAGGTGGACGGAAATGCGGCGGTACATGAAGGCCTCCTTGTTTAAGCGTGCCATGTGCATATGGTTACGCTTTCCGGCCTTCTCGCCCTTGATGCGCGTCAAGCCCGCGGCAGTTCGCCGGGGCGAGCGCAAACGGCAGGCTATGGCGCCGGGGGAGTCCGTTCCACGCGTTCGCGCAACTGGCGCAATTGGCGCGCCTGTTGCGCGATGCGGTCCAGCGGGGCTGCCAGTTCCGGATAGCCCGCGGCCACCGCAGGCGGCACGGCCAGTTGGCGGTCGCTTGCGCGGGGCGCGGGCTGCTGCGGATGCAGCGCATGCGCCAGGGCCGGACCGTACTCGGAGAGCGCTTGGGCGGCGGGCGATCCGGCGGGCGGGGCCGGCTGCAGCTCCAGCACCGTACCCGCCGCCGTGACGCGGCGCATGGCGTTGAGCAGGTTTTCCGCCGTACCGACATTGCGGTCGCGATGCACCGGATTCTGCTGCAGCCGCTGCAAGGACGCCTGCGCATTGTCGGCGGAAAGGCAGGCCATGCGGCGCAGCGCCACCAGGTCCTGCCCATCGCCGGCATCGCCGCTCTTGGCCCGCAACAGGGCGCGCGCATAGGCGGCGTGACGCTCCAGCGCCAGGCTGAGGGCGCCGGCCAGTTGCCGCGGCTCCTTTTCGGGCCAGACCAGAAAGCCCACCAGCAGGGCCAGGACGCCGCCCAGCACGCTGTTGAACGCGCGCAGGGCCGCGAGCATCGGCTCCTGGATCTCGGGCTGCTGGATGTGGGTGACCAGCACGAACTGCGAAGTCAGGAAGAACGTGAACAGCGCGTAATGAATCGTGCGCGCGGCGAAAGTGCCCAGCGCGATTGGCAGGACCGCCAGGGCCACGGACAAGGGCGTGCTCAGGAACAGGCCCAGCAACGAAGCGCCGATGGCGCCGGCCACGCTGCCGGCCACGCGTTCCAGCGTGCGCTGCCAGGTGGTCGCGAAGTAAGGCTGCAGGATGAAGACCAGCGTCAGCGACATCCAGTAGCCGTGGTTGACGGCGAAGGTCTTGGACAACGCCACGGCGATGGTGGCGCCCACGCCTACCCGCAGCGCATGGCGGAAGGCGTCGGATTCGAAACTCAGGTTCTGGCGCAGTGCGCGCCAGGCGTCTTGCGCAGGGTTGGCTGCGCGGCGGTCGCGTGTGGGCGCCGCCGGGGCTTGCCCCTGGTCGAACAGGGACTGCGTGACGGCCTGCGCCGTGTGCAACAACCGGTCCAGCACCGGCGCCATGGTGGCGAGTTCGGGTGCGTGGGCCAGGGCGCTGCCGCGCAGTTCATGCAGGCCGGCGCTGTAATGGGCCAGGCGTTCGCACAGGCACTGCGTTTGCTTGGCGTCGTTGACATCCGAAGTGCTGGCGATGGCATTGCACAGGCTGGCGTAGCGGTGCAGCGCATGCGACAGATGGGCGCCGGCGCCGCGCCCGAGCCAGCGCGGCGCATTCGATTCCAGCAGATCGGCCGCGGCCACCAGCGCGATGAAGCTGTCCTCCGCATTGTCCAGCAAGTACAGCAGCTGATGCGCGCGGGCGCGGCGCGAGGGTCGCGCGTCCTGCACTTCGCGGATGCGGGTGCGGGCGGCTTCGAGCGCCGCACGCTGGGCGCTGCGCTGCGGCCGCGTGACCGCGCTCCAGGCCTGGGGGCTGGCGGCGGGCGTCAAGCCCGAGTACATGCGGGCCAGCGCGTCGGCGAAGTCCGCCAGGCCGCGGTAGCAGTGCGCGACCGCGTGGGTGGCGTCCTTCCAGGGACGCCGGCGCCATACCAGCGCCGTCATCAGGATGGCCCAGGCCGCGCCGGCCAGGAAAAACAGCGTGTATGAGAGGCTTTCCGCCCAGGTCGGGGCGGGCAGTTCGGCCGCCACCACGAAACCCGCGGACAGCAAGGTGCCGACGATGGCCGCGGCCGGCCCCAGCACGCGCAACAGGCCGCCAAATGTGCAGCACACGAAGGTCAGGGGCAGCAGCAGCCATAGATGGGCCGCGCTGACGCTGGCCAGAAAGCAGAACAGCGCGCCTATCAGCCCCAGCGCGAGCATTGCGCCCGCGCGCTGGCGCAGGGGACCGCCCGGATCCCCGAAGCAGGCCCAGAACGCCGCGATGGCGCTCCAGCCCAGGCGCGGCTCGTGCGCCAGCACGGCCAGGATGACGGGCGCGGCGCTGATGGCCGCGGCTTGGAGGGCGTCCAGCCAGAGGACGTTGCGCAAGGAGGCGCGCCAACGGAAATACAGGTTCTTCACGCTAGGAATACAGCAGCAGCGGCGGTGGGCCCGGCAGGGCGGTAGTCGCAAACCCTACCATGTCGACAAGGCTTTCCGGCGAGGGCGGCGGCCGGGGCCGGAAAGGCCGTTTCATTCATGAATCCGAGCAGCTTAATACGTATGGATACATATATGTGACTTTGCCGCCGCAGCGGCGCAGAATTGCCTGGAAGAAAGTCTGGAAATGGCATACAAAAAGCGCTGTAGCTGGGAATACTCAGTCCAATGTGCCTCTTTCTGCGCCCGGACAGCGCAGGTTTTCGCCCAGGGGCGCGCAAGGAGTATCGACATGATGTCGAATCAAGAGGCTTCCACAGACTCGGTGGCGAGCGACGACGAGATCGCCGCCATGATCACCGGCAAGGATGGCCTGCGCATGCTGTTGCAACCGCAGGTGGACCTGCTGACAGGCCGGATCGTGTCGGCCGAAGCGCTGGCTCGCTGGCGGCATCGCCGCCTGGGCATCATCATGCCTTCCGACTTCATTCCCGCCGTCAACCGCCTGGGCCTGGACAAGGTGCTTTTCGAGCGCGTCTGCCTGCGTGTCATAGACATGCTGCTGACGATGCGGCGCGCCGGCATCGCCATTCCCGTGGCCATCAATGCGCCTGCCTCCACCTTGTCGGACGAGGCCGCGGTGGATTTCCTGCTGGACCGCATCTATGCGGCTGAGCTGCCCGCGTCGCTGGTGCGCGTGGAACTGACGGAAGACCAGCCCATCCGCGAACTCGACGTGCTGCGCGCCACGCTGCTCAAGCTCGAGAATGCCGGCTGCGAGGTCAGCCTGGACGATTTCGGCACCGGCCACGCGTCGCTGAAGCTGCTGTCGGCGCTGCCGCTGTCCGAGGTCAAGATCGACCAGTATTTCGTAACGCGCATGCGCCGCAGCGCGGTCGCCTTCGAAGTGTTGCGCACTGCCGCGGAATTGGCGAACCGGCTCGGCCGCCGGGTGGTGGCCGAAGGCGTCGAAAATGTGGCGGACATTCCCGCCTTGCGCGCGGCCGGCTGCCGCTACGGCCAGGGCTTTGCGCTGGGCCGCCCCATGCCGCTGGACGAATTGACGGTGCGGCTGCGCACGCAACGCGACCAGGGCGAACCGCTGGCCGCGCCCGCCGCCTATGCGTCATCCTGGCTCGACGCCTACGACGCTTCCGCCCAGGAACCGCAGTCAGCGCGCGGCAAACGCCACGCGGCCACGCAATAGGGCTGGGCGCGCAGCGTATTTTTTACCAACCTGGCCGGACTTTACCGGCGTTCCTTGCGTCCCCTCGTACGCGGGGCTGCGGGTTGACCGCCGCGCGGGTTTGGGCACGCGGGTTGCTGTATGGAATGCGGCGGAGCTTTTTCCGTCTTCCAGGAGACTTGCAATGCCCAATCAGAACCAGCCCGACCAGCAAAAGCAGCAACAGAAGCAACAGGCCCAGGAAAACCCCAGGGACCGCAATCAGCCCGGGCAGCAGCAGCCCGGCCAATCCGGCCAGCATGCCGACAAGGATCGGCAGCAACCTGGCCAGAACCCGGGCCAGCAAAGCAAGATGCCGCGCTGACTCATAGACCGCGTGTTCCGGGCCCTGTAGTCGGGCGGGTATCGCGGTAAGGACGGCCTTGTCCCGCTGTGGGCGGACAAGGCCGTTTGTGCTTCATGCATCGTCATTGAAGCGTCAAGCCGCCGGTGACAGCCACAGTGCTACCGGCAGTTCGCACAGCAGATCGGACAAGGGCAGCGCACCGTCGGCGCCGCGCCGCGCCTTTTCGTCGCCCATTGCATCGCGCCACGCCAGGTCCCTGACCGCATCGGGCAGGCACAGCGCGGTGTCGGCCCAGAATTCCCGCGCCGCCCGCGGCTCGCCGCGAGCGTAGCCGGACAGGCGCAGGGCGCACAGCCGCGGCGCGGCGATCACGGCACACTCGTCTTCATGACACCGCAGCCAGGCGACGACGTGCCGTGCATGCGTCCCGGTTGCAGCCAGGGGGATGCACTCGCCCTGGCCGAACAATGCAGAGTGGCGCAGCCGCGCCGACAGCAGGCGCTGGATCAGGGCCTGCTTCACCGCGCCGCTACGCCAGTCCGCTGCGCTGGGTCGGACGGCGGCGCTGGCGCGAGCGCGGGCCAGCATGGCTATCCGCGGCGGATAGTCGACCGCGCGCCGGTTATCAGGGTCGACCAGGCTTACGTCCCAGAACTCCGTACCCTGGTACAGATCCGGCACGCCCGGCAACGTGTTGCGCAACAGCGTCTGCGCCAGGCTGTTGATCATGCCGGCGGGGGCCAGCTCCAGGGCGTATGCGGCGATTTCGGCCAGCAGGCGCCGGCCGGGGGCCGCGTCCCGCAGAAACTCCAGTGCGCCAAGCCCGGCGGCTTCATAAGCGGAGTCAGGATCCGTCCAACTGGTATGGAGCTTGGCTTCGCGCAGCGCCTTGAGCTGCCACTGCGCCACGCGCTCGATCCATGCGGCCACGCTTGCCGGCCGCTGTTCGATGATGTCGGCATCCCAGCCGGCGGGCCAAGCCCCGATCAGCGTCTGCACCAGCAGGTAGCGGTCCGCCAAGGTGAGTTGCCCGGCGTCGGGCAGGGCATGGATCCAGCGATACGCGGTCTTGCGCCAGGCTTGCGGCATTTCCGATAGCACCGCCAGCCGCGCGCGCGCGTCCTCCCCGCGTTTGTGGTCATGCGTGGCCGTGGCCAGCATGGCGTGGGGGAATTCGCGCGCCCGCGCTTCGACCAGAGCATGGAAAGCCTCGGGCGCCAGCGCGAACCGCTGCGGCGATGCGCCGACTTCATTGCGCGACAGCAGCGGGCCGTAGCGATAGAACAGCGTGTCTTCCAGCGCTTTGGCGGCCAGCGGCGGCGTCAGTTGCTGGAACCGGCGCAGGGATTGCGCAGCTTCCGTTTCACCTTGCGCGAGCGGCGCGGCGGCATGATCCGCCGTTGCGGGGTCGGCGGGGCGTCCGCTCAGCCAACGATCCAATTGCGCCAGCAAGGCGGCGTCAGCCGAGCCGGGAAGGGCGCGCAGGAGGGTTGCGGCGCGTTGCGCGGCTGCATCGCAGCGGTCGCGGTCCGCGTCGCTGCGCCCGCCGTCCTCGGCATAGGTCCGGTACACCGGAAAGGCCGCCAGCCACGCGGACAGCACGCGGTCCATGGCCGGCGCGGACCAGTCGCGGGTGCGGCGGTCGTGCCGCGCCAAACGTTCCAGGCAGCGGACCAGCGCCAGGCGTTCCGCGGAAAAGTGCCGCTGCAGCATGCGCGTGCGCGCCGCTTCCAGCTGGCGCTGCGGCGTGCGCAGATCGCCCGTGAGCATCTGCCAGAACGCCCGCAGCGGCGCTTCGGCCTGCGGGTCGTGCAGCAAGGCGCCGACCTGATCCATGAAGTCGTAGCCGGTGGTGCCATGCAGCTGCCAGCGCCCATCGGGCGCTTCGTCCGACGCCAGGATCTTCTCCGCCACCAGATAGGCTTGCGATTGGGCGCAAGCCGGCGGACGGCTGGCTCCGGCTTCGGCCAGGCATCGATTCAGCCTGCGCAGATAGGCGCCCGGCGCGGCCAGTCCGTCGATGTGGTCGATGCGCAGTCCGTCGAGCAGGCCTTGCGCGTACAGGCGCAGCGGCAGCGCATGCACGGCATCGAAGACGGCTTCGTCCTCGACCCGTACGCCCACGAGCTCGCTGATCTCGAAGAAGCGCCGCCAGTTGATCTGATCGGCAGCGCAACGCCACCAGGCCAGCCGGTAATGCTGGCTCTGCAGCAGCCGGTGCAGGCGTTCGCGGCCGGATGCGCGCGCCGGGTCGCAGCGGCGCAGCAGGGTTTGCGGATCGAGCCCGCGCGCAAGCGATTCCGGCGCCACGGGATAACGCTGGCCCGAGACCTCCAGTTCGACGCGCCCGGTAGTGGCGTCGTGGCGCAGCGCCATTACGCCTTGATTCAGCGACTCGCCGTAGGAGTCGGGCAGGATGGGCAGCAGGACTTTGCCGCGCAGCGCGGGATCCGGCGCGTTCCAGTCGATGTCGAAGCAGCGCGCATGCGCGCTTGCGGCGCCGTGTTCGAGCACATCGCGCCACCAGGCATTGGCGGGGTGTGCCGCCATGTGGTTGGGCACGATGTCCGCGATGAGGCCCAGCCCGCGCCGGCGGGCCGCCCGGGCCAGGTCCCTCAGCGCCGACTCTCCGCCCAGCTCCGGATTGACCGCGCCATGGTCGATGACGTCATAGCCATGCGTCGAGCCGGGGCGGGCGCAGGTGATGGGCGACAGGTAGAGGTGGCTGACCCCGAGGTCCGCGTAGTAGTCCACGCAGGCGTGGGCGTCGTGCAGCGTGTAGCCGGCATGCAGTTGCAGGCGGACCGTGGCGCGCGGCATGGTCATGGCCGACTCCGACCCGTGCGCAGGGCTTGCAGCCGGCCTTGCACGGCTGGGTCGGCGAAGCACGCCGCGCTGCTTGCGGCCAGGCGTCGACGCCAGTTGGGATGCTGATCCACGGTGCCGGGCAGGTTGGGCTGTTCCAGTTCGCCCGCCAGGTCTTCCATGGGCACCAGCAGCAGGGGACAAGGGCTGGAAGACACGAAGCGCAGCATGTCCTCCAGCGGCGGCCGCGCGGGTTCGACGGCGCAGCCCATGGCTTGCGCAAGCAAGCTGCGGTCCATGCGCCGGTTGTGCCGCAGCGTGGCCTCGTCATCGCCGCCGCCCAGCAGGTTCAGTTCGGCGCGCACGTCGATGTCGCGCTCGGCCCACCAGCCGCGCAAGGTCGGCAGGTCGTGGGTCGAGGTCATGGCCACGGCCTGGACGGGCCAGTCTTCGGTGGCAAGAAAAGGCGCCGGCTTGGGCGGCTCGGACGGCGGCGCGGTCATGTCAGGCTCCTGCCGCATGAACCACAGCACATTCATGCCCAGGATGCCGTGATCCGCCAGTTCGCGGTTGAAGCCTTCAGGCACCGTGCCCAGGTTTTCGCCGATGGCAAGCGCGCGGTGGCGCCAGGCTTCCAGCGCCGTCAGCGCCAGTAGTTCGCGCAACGGATAACGCAGATAGGCGCCCGCATCGGCGGCCAGTCCATCCGGTACCAGCCACAGCCGCGCCATGCCCAGGATGTGATCGATGCGCAGGCCGCCAGCGTGAGCCAGCGCGGCGCGCAACATGTCGATGTAGGCCGCGTAGCCTTGGGCATGCATCGCGCGCGGCGAGAACGCGGCCAGATTCCAGTTCTGTCCTTGCGGATTGTGGATGTCGGGCGGCGCGCCTATGGACAGTCCTGGCATCAGGTCGGTCTGGCGGCTCCAGGCGTGGCTGCCGTCCGGACTGTCGCCCACGGCCAGGTCGGCGATCAGCCCCACGCGCATGCCGGCGCGGCGCGCCGCCTTCTGCGCGTGGCCCAGGCTTTCGGCGGCCAGCCATTGGGCGTAGCGATGGAAGTCGACCTCGACCGGATGCTGCCGCGCATATCGCTCGACTTCCGGCGAGTCCGGATCGCGCAGGCCGGCGGCCCATTGCGTCCAGGGCAGGTGGTGTGCGCCATGCGCTACCTGGGCGGCATGCAAGGCTTCGAATACGGCGTGGTCGCGCAGCGCCTTGCCGCGGCGGACGCAGAACGCCTCGTAGCGCTGGCGGGCATCCTCCGGTCCGATTGTGCGGAACTGGCGGTGTAGCGCGCGCAGCAGGCGCTGCCGCCATATCCCGGCCGATGGCCAATCTATCAAGTCGGTTACGGGCGGCTGGGCGGCCAACTCGGCCAGCGCCCGGCGCAAGGCATCGTCACCAAGGATGGAGGCGGGATCCGCGTACAGGGTGTTCAGGAACAAGCGGCTGGATGGCGCGTAGGGACTGCAGCGCTGCGGTTGCGCGGCAAACATGGCGTGCACCGGGCTGATGGCGAGCGCGTCGGCGCCCTCGGCCGCGGCAGCGGCGGCCAGCTCGCGCACCGCGCCAAAGCCGCCGAAGCCGTCGTCGCCAGCCTGGCCGGCATCGCGCCTGAGACTGTAGACCTGCGCGCATAGTCCCCAGGCGCGCGGTCGCATGCCATCGGTCAGATCGTCCAGGCTGGGCGCCTGCCGGGGAGCCACCGCGAGCACGGTCTGGCCACATGCCAGATGCAGCGAGTGATATCCCGGCTCCTGCGGCGCGATCAGGCTGCCGTCGTCTGCGACCTCGCCGTCGCAGGTCAGCCCGGACTCGCACACGATGCGGTAGCGGCCGCGCGCGCAAGCGGGCAGGGAGGCAGGCATGCCGCTGCGCGCGACCAGCAGGGGCGGCAGCCGGGCCCCGAGCTCCACGCCCAGGCGATGGTCGCTATCGCGGATGTCATCGGTGTTGCCCGCCGGCAGGCCCATGCCCTCCAGCAGCAGCCGTAATGTATCCGGCGACACCTGCCGCGGACGCTGGCGCGCGTCGGTCCAATGTTCGGCGATGCCGGCTTTGGCGGCCAGCGCGGACAAGGCCGGATCGCCGGCGGGCGTGGTGGTCATGCCGGCTCCTCCAGCAGCCACACGGTGCTGTCGCCGCACACCTCGCCCTGGACCAGCGCGTCGCGCGCGCCGGCCACGGATTCGAAGAGCAGCGTGGCATAGGCCTCGACGCCCGCCTGCAAGGCCTCGGGCAGCGCCAGGCGATCGGGGCCGAAGTTCGCATAGACGGTCAGGCGCGCGCCGCCCGCCAGTTCCCAGCGCGCGTACACGCCGCGTTCGCCGATGGCGGCCGCGCCCAGGCTGACCGCGCCAGCCAGCCGCGGCGCGATCAGGCGGGCGCGCAGATGCAGCAGGACCGCGTAGTCCCGCATCCAGGCATGCGCGTCCGCGGCGCTGGCGCGCGGCTTGCTGGCCAGGTAGGTCGCGGGATCGTTCGGGTCGGACAGCGCGCCCGCGCCCTGGAATTCGGGAAAGCGCGAGAACTCGCGCCGCCGGCCGTCGCGCACTGCTTGCGCCAGGGCCGGGTCGGCATGGCTGGTGAAGTAGTGGAACGGCGTGCGCGCGCCGCGTTCCTCGCCCATGAAGATCAGCGGGATCTGCGGCGACAGCAGCTGCAACGCGACCGCGGCGCGCAGCCGGGCGGGACTGTCCACCAGGCTGGTCAGGCGTTCGCCGCCCGCACGGTTGCCGGTCTGGTCATGGTTCTGCAGGAACAGCACGAAGGCGATCGGCGGCAGTTCCGCGCTGGGTTCGCCCCGCGGCTGTCCGCCGCGGTAGGGTGAACGCTGCCCCTGGTACAGCCAGCCTTCGGCCAGACAGCGCGCCAGCGCCTGGGCCGGCTGGGCGCTGTAGTCGGCGTAATAGCCGTGGCTTTCGCCGGTCAGGAGGCAATGCAGGGCATGATGCGCGTCGTCATTCCATTGCGCATCGAAATCGCCTTGCAGCAGGCTGGCGCGGTTGTCGTCGTTCTCCAGCACCAGATGCACGTAGCGTTCGGGCGGAATATGCTGTCGCAGGTGCTGGGCCAACTCATGCAGCCATTCATGGCCCGCGATCGCATGCACGGCGTCCAGACGCAGCCCGTCGAAGCGGTACTCGGTCAGCCAGTACAGCGCGTTGTCCTTGAAGAACTGGCTGACCGCCGGCTGACGGAAATCAATGGCGTCGCCCCAGGGCGTGGCGACGTCTTGCCTGAAGAACGGCGCGGCATAGCGCGGCAGGTAATTGCCGTCGGGTCCGAAATGGTTGTAGACCACGTCCAGCATCACGCCCATTTCCAGCCCATGGGCCTCGTCGATCAGACGCTTGAGTTCGTCGGGCGTGCCGTAGGCCGCGTCGGGCGCATAGGGCAGCACGCCGTCATAGCCCCAGTTGCGCGGCCCGGGGAAGTCGGCAATGGGCATCAACTCCAGCAAGGTCACGCCCAGCGCTGCCAGCTCCGGCAGCCGCGCCAGCAGGCCCGCATAGCCTCCCTCCAGGCCGGCATGGGTTTCGTACAGCACGGCATCCTCCCAGGGCCGTCCGCGCCAGCTGCCGTAGCGCCAGGGGTAGGCATCCGGCGCGACCACGATGCTGTCGCCATGCACGTCGCCGTACTGCAGGCGCGAGGCCGGATCGGGCGCGACCGTGTCCGCGTCGAGGCGGTAGCGATAGCGGGCGCCGACGGGGCAGTCCACGTCGGCCTGCACGTAGCCATCCGGGCCGGGACGCAGGGCGATGGCAGGATGGCCTTCGACCTCGAGCGCGAAGCCGGCGGGCGCGGTCGGCGCCCACAGCCGAAAGCGCGTGACGCCGCTCTCCAGCGGGATTGCGCCGGATGCATAGTCGTATGTCATGGCGGATCTCCCGGCACGTAGGTCGCCGCCAGCAACACCACGCTGCGCGCGGCCACCGTGACGGCGGGCTCCGACAAGGGCGCGGCAGGCGCCTGCGTGGCGGAATCCAACTCGCGGATCCAGGCCAGCTCGGGCGGCGGCATCTGGAAAACCGCGTCCTCCGCGCCTGGATTCAGCAACAGCAACGTTACGTCGACGCTGCCGTCTTCGCGGCAGGCGGCGCGGCGCAGGACCAGGGCATTGGCCTCCGACTCCCAGGCGGCGGCGTCCAGTTCGGCGCCCGCTGGATCGAACCAGGAGATGGCTTTCACGCCAGGCGCGAGCTCCTGGCCCGCGTCGCCGTAGCGCGCGGCGCGCGTGCTGGGGTGGGCGCGGCGCAATGCGATCAGGCGCGCCGCGTAGCGGGATAGCTCACGACCGTCGTCAGCCTGCGCTTGCGTCCAGTCCAGCCACGACAGGGCGTTGTCCTGGCAATAGGCATTGTTATTGCCTTCCTGGCTGTTGCCGAATTCGTCGCCCGCCAGCAGCATCGGCGTGCCATCGGCCAGGAACACGCAGGCCAGCTGAGCCCGCTGCACCCGTTTCCGGGTGTCCAGGATGGCGGCGTCCCCGGTCGGGCCTTCGGCGCCCCAGTTATGGCTGTAGTTCTCGCCGTGGCCGTCGTTGCCGCCTTCTCCGTTGGCCTGGTTGTGGCTGCCGTCGTAGCTGACGATGTCGGCCAGCGTGAAGCCGTCGTGCGAGGCCACATAGTTGACGCTGCTCCAGGGGCGCCGGTGGCGGCGGTCGAACAGGTCGCGCGATCCGCACAAGCGCGCCGCCATCTCGCCGCGCATGGCGGGATCCCCGCGCCAATAGCGGCGGGTGGCATCGCGGAACTTGTCGTTCCACTCGGCGAATCCGGGCGGATGGTTACCCAGTTGGTAGCCATCCGGGCCCACGTCCCAGGGTTCGGAAATCAGTTTCAGGCGGGCAAGGGCAGGGTCCTGCAGCACGGCGTCGAAGAAGCCCGAACCCGGGTCATAGCCGGTGCCTTCGCGGCCCAGGGTGACGCCCAGGTCGAAGCGGAAGCCGTCAACGCCATAGGATTGCGCCCAATAGCGCAGCGAATCCGTGACCATTTGCAGGACGCGCGGATGCGACAGGTTGACGGTGTTGCCGCAGCCGGTGTCGTTGATGTAGTAGCGTTCATCGCCCGGCACCAGGCGGTAGTAGCTGGCGTTATCCAGTCCGCGCCAGGACAGCGTGGGCCCCAGCTCGCTACCCTCGCACGTATGGTTGTAGACCACGTCCAGGATCACTTCGATGCCGGCGGCATGCAGCCGGCGGATGGCCTGGCGCAGTTCGTTCGGGTTGTGCTGCAGGTAGGCGGGCTCCGGCGCAAAATACGATAGCGTGCTGTAGCCCCAGTAGTTGCGCAGGCCGCGTTCGGTCAGGAAGCGGTCCTGCAGGAACGCATGGACGGGCAGCAGCTCCACGGCCGTCACGCCCAGCCGTTGCAGGTGTTCGATGAAGCGCGGGTCGGCCAGCGCGGAGCAGGTGCCGCGCAAGGGCTGGCGCAGGTCTTCGCGCAGCATGGAGGCGCCGCGCACGTGCACCTCGTAGATCACGGTATCGTTCCAGGCCGTGGCCGGCGGCCGGCTGTTGCCCCAGGTGAAGGGCGTTTCCTCGGCCACGATGGCCTTGGGCATGGCGGGCGCGCTATCGCGCCGGTCGATGCTGAGGTCGGCGCGCGCATGCTTCATGCGATAGCCGAACAGCGCATCGCTCCAATGCAGCGGCCCGGTCAACTGGCGCGCGTAGGGATCGAGCAGCAGCTTGTGGGGATTGAAACGGTGCCCGTTGCGCGGATCGTGAGGGCCGTGGGCGCGATAGCCGTACACCAGCCCGGGATGCGCGTCGGGCAGGTAGCCGTGCCAGATCTCGTCGGTGCATTCCGGCAGGTCGAAGCGGCGCAGTTCCTTGCGGCCCTTGGGATCGAACAGGCACAGCTCGATACGCGTGGCGTTGGCCGAGAACACCGCGAAGTTCACGCCCAGGCCGTCGCTGACCGCGCCCAGCGGATGGGGCTGGCCGCCGGCGATGCGCGTGAATTGGGAGGGATCCATATGCGTTCAACCTTCGTAGAGCAGAAACAGGGTGGACAGCGGCGGCAAGGTCAAGGACAAGGCCTGGGGCTGCCCATGGGACGCGCTGAGGCCGGTGCTGGCGCCGCCCTGGTTGCCCTGGCCGGATCCGCCGTAGTGCGTGGCGTCGGTATTCAGCCTTTCCGCCCAGCGGCCGGCCCGAGGCACGCCGATGCGGTAGTCATGCCGCGCCACCGGCGTGAAATTGGCGACCGCGAGCACATGATGGACGCCGTCGCTGCGGATGAATGCGACCACGCTGTTGTCCCGGTCGTCCAGGATCGTCCAGGCGAAGCCCGCCGGATCGGCATCCAGCGCATGCAGCGCCGGCACTCCGCGGTACAGGCCATTCAGGTCGGCAACCAGCCGCTGTATGCCCAGGTGGCCGGGGCGGTCCAGCAGGTCCCAATCCAGCGGGACGTCATGGTTCCATTCCCTGGGCTGTGCCATTTCGCCGCCCATGAAGAGCAGCTTCTTGCCCGGATGGGCCCACATGAAGCCGAGGTAGGCGCGCAGGTTGGCGAGCTTGGCGGCCGCGTCGCCCGGCATCTTGGCCAGCAGCGAGCCCTTGCCGTGCACCACCTCGTCGTGCGATAGAGGCAGGATGAAGCGCTCGCTGTACGCATACACCATGCTGAAGGTGATGTCATGGTGGTGATGCTTGCGGTGCACGGGGTCCTCGGACAGGTAGCGCAAGGTGTCGTGCATCCAGCCCATGTTCCATTTGTAGTGAAAGCCCAGCCCGCCGTCGCTGACCGGCGCGGTGACGCCGGGCCAGGCCGTCGATTCCTCGGCGATCATGATGGCGTCCGGCACTTCATGTCGCACGATGCCGTTGAGCGCCTGCAGGAACTGCACCGCCTCCAGGTTTTCGCGGCCGCCGTAGCGGTTGGGGATCCATTGGCCGGGCTGGCGGCTGTAGTCGCGGTAGAGCATGGATGCGACCGCGTCCACCCTCAGGCCGTCGACATGGAAGCGCTGCAACCAATGCAGCGCGCTGGCGATCATGAAAGCCTGCACCTCCGTGCGGCCCAGGTTGTAGACCATGGTGTGCCAGTCCGGGTGATAGCCTTCGCGCGGATCCTCGTACTCGTACAGCGCGGTGCCGTCAAAGCGGGCCAGGCCGTGCGCGTCGTCCGGGAAGTGCGCCGGCACCCAGTCCAGGATCACGCCGATGCCCGCGTGGTGACAGCGGTCGACGAAACGGGCGAAGGCGGCGGGCGGACCATAGCGGGCCGCGGGCGCGAACATGCCCAGCGGCTGATAACCCCAGGACCCGCCGAAGGGATGCTCCATGACGGGCAGCAGCTCCACATGGCTGAAGCCCATGGCGCGGGCGTAGGCCGGCAGCTTGTCGGCCAGCCGGTCCCAGATGCAGGCGCGCGAGTCCGGGTCGTCTGGCAGCCAGGAGCCCGCATGCACTTCGTAGATGGACAGCGGCGCGTCGGAGGATTGGCGCGAGCGCCGCTGCGTCATCCAGGCCTGGTCTTCCCACGGATAGCCGGCGCCGTCCTCCACCACCGAGGCCGTGGCCGGCGGCGCTTCGCTGCGCCGCGCCAGCGGATCGGCCTTGAGGCGCTGATTGCCGGCGCGGTCGGTGATGGCGAACTTGTAGCGTTCGCCGGCCTGCACGCCCGGGATGAAGATCTCCCAAACGCCGGCGCGGTGCCGCAGGCGCATGCCGTGCCGGCGGCTGTCCCAGGCGTTGAAATCGCCCACCACCGCCACGCGTTGGGCGTTCGGCGCCCATACCGCGCAGCGCAGTCCTGCCACGCCGTCGATTTCCATCAGCCGCGCGCCCAGGGCTGTGCCGACGCTGCGCCATGCGCCTTGCGCCAGCTCCTCCAGCGTGCCGTCTTCCAGCAGGGTGCCGAAGGCATAGGGGTCGGCGGTGATCTGTTCGGCATCGGGCCACTGGATCGCCAGACGGTACGAGCCGCCGTCGCCGGAGCGGGCTTGAGGAACGCGTCCAAGAAACAGTCCCTGGCCCTGTTCGCGCAAGGGGATGCGCGCACCGGCGCCGTCCAGCGCCGCGACAGCCCGCGCGCCGGGGACATACACGCGCACTTCTCCCTCGTGTGGCCCCAGGAAGGCATAAGGATCGCTGTGCAGGCCGCAGGCCAGCGCAGCCAGTTCGACGGGTGAGGTGGCGCTGAGGCTGCCGCCTGCGGGCATGTCCTGGCTCATGATGACGCGTCCTCCTCATCCACCGCGGCCGACAGCAGCAGGCCGCGCGCCAGCTCCACCAGGGCGCACAGCGGTATCGAAATCCAGTCGGGGCGATGCGCGGCCTCGTAGCTCACTTCATAGGCGGCCTTCTCCAGTTGCGCCAGGGCCAGCAGCGCGTCGTCGGCCGCAGGCGGGACAAGCGCCGAGGTGCGCGCATCGCGGTAGCCTTGCAGGAAGGCCTGGCTGGCGGTCTGGCGAAAGCGCGCCAACAGCAGGTCGCGCAGTTCCGCTGGCGCGACAGGCGCGCCCGGCGTTTCGCCCGCGCCGGCATTGGCGTCGGTCGGCGCGCCGCCGATGATGTCGCTGCGGGCGATCGAGGCGGCGGCATAGTCGAACGAACGCAGCATGCCCGCCACATCCTTGCAGGGCAAGGCGAGGGCGCGGCGCGCCTGCACGCTGCTGACGGGTTCGCCCTCGAAGTCGATCAGATAGGCGTCCGCCTGCGCCACCAGCACCTGCCCAAGATGAAAGTCGCCGTGCACGCGCAGGCGCAAGGCGCCGGTCTCGGCCTGCGCCATCGCCGCCACGCGCGCCGCCAGCCGGGAGCGGTGCTCGAAGTACCATTCGGCGCAGGCGCGCGAAGGGGCCTCCAGTTCGCCGAGTTGCGCGCGCAAGTTCTTTTCCGCGCGTTCCAGCAGGCCCTGGACGTGCCGCGCGTGCGCATCGGCATCCGCCTGGCGGGCAGCGCGCGGCTGGAACGCGGGGTCGTCGGTGGCCTGCGACAACAGGTTGTGCATCTGCGCCAGGCGCTCGCCCATGGTGGCGGCCATTGCGGCGTAGCCTTGCAGGTCCTGGGCGAACTCGTCAGGGCTCTGGTTCACCAGCAGCGCATTGTCCAGCGTGCGCTTGAGCAGATCCAGCGTCCAGTTCCAGGCGTCGCCCTCGTTGGCGACATAGCGGTGCGCCACCGCCAGCGTATGGACCACGCCGTCGGCGTCCTCCCGTTGCACCTCGCCCAGCAGCGCCGGCATGTTGGCGTAGCCGGCGCGCGTCAGGTAGCGGGTCATCTCCAACTCGGGCGATCCGCCGGGCTGGACGGCGCGGATCAGCTTCAGTATCAGCTTGCCATCGACAACGACCGAGCTGTTGGACTGTTCTCCTGTCAGCCATTGCAGTTCGCCGTCTCCGGCGACCTCCAGGTCGGCCAGGCCTGCTTCGGGCAGGAAGCGGATGACCCCCGGCTTGTCGCCGGGCTTGCCGCCGCTGCGGCCGTCTAGCTCGCGGCCCTGCTGCATAGCCTGAACGACCGTGCGCACGAAACCGGGCTGCAGGAAGGCGTCCGCCAGCACGCCGACTTCCGCGCCGCGCCGCACCCGGGCGATCGCATACTGCACGGCGGCGGCCTCGTCCCAGACCAGCACGAAAGGCGCCTGCGCGCGCAGGCCGTCGACGCCGTCTTCGGGCTCGACCTCGGCCCAGTAGTACTCGCCATCCGCGCCGGTGAACGGCGTGGCGTAGGCAAGACGTGCGCGCGCCGGCGGCTGCTTGCCCGGATACCAGCGCTGGCGCGCCAGGTACTGGGGCAGCACTTCTCGCTCCAGCGTGGCGCGGGACGCGTCCGTCAAGGCCGCGCCGCCATGCGCGCGCAGCACCAGGGTGGTCAGCTCCGGCATCTGTTCGGGCGTGCTGGCATGCCAGTCGGGCGGGGCAGCCTGGTTGCTCAGGTCCAGCCAATAAAAGGCGTAAGGCGGCAGGGTCAGGAGGTAGGGCAGCTCGCCTACCGCGGGGAACGGCGTGCCGCCCAGCATTTCCACCGGCACGCGGCCGTTGAACTCCTGCAGTTGAAGTTCCACCGGCTGCGCGGCGTTGGACAGGTTGGCCACGCACAGGATGGTGGTGTCCTGCCATTGGCGCAGATAGGCCAGGATCTTCCGGTTGCCCGCGAAGATGAAGCGCAAGGCGCCGCGTCCGAACGCATGGCTTTGTCGGCGCTGCGCCAGCAGGCGCCGGGTCCAGTTCAACAGGGAATGCGGATCGCGCTGTTGCGCCTCCACGTTCACCGCTTCATAGCCGTACAGCGGGCCCATGAGCACCGGCAGCGGCAGCTGTTCGGGGTCGGCGCGCGAGAAGCCGCCGTTGCGGTCGGGCGACCATTGCATCGGCGTGCGCACGCCGTCGCGGTCGCCCAGGTGCACGTTGTCGCCCATGCCCAGCTCGTCGCCGTAATACAGCACGGGCGTACCCGGCATGGACAGCAGCAGGCTGTTCATCAGCTCGACCCTGCGCCGGTCGCGTTCCAGCAGCGGCGCCAGCCGCCGCCGGATGCCCAGGTTGATGCGGGCGCGCGGGTCCGCCGCGTACACGTTCCACAGATAGTCGCGTTCGCGGCTGGTGACCATTTCCAGCGTCAGCTCATCATGGTTGCGCAGGAAGATCGCCCATTGGCAGGACGCGGGAATGTCCGGCGTCTGGCGCATGATGTCGATGATGGGGAAGCGGTCCTCCTGCGCGATCGCCATGTACATGCGCGGCATCAGCGGGAAATGGAAGGACATATGGCATTCGTCGCCGGCGCCGAAGTATTCCTGCGCGTCCTCCGGCCACTGGTTGGCCTCGGCCAGCAGCAGCCGGTTGGGATACTCGGCGTCGATCACGGCCCGGATGCGCTTGAGCACCTCGTGCGTTTCGGGCAGGTTTTCGTTGTTGGTGCCTTCACGTTCGACCAGGTACGGCACCGCGTCCAGGCGCAAGCCGTCCACGCCCATGTCCAGCCAATAGCGCATCACGGCCAGCACTTCCTTGAGCACCTGTGGATTGTCGTAGTTCAGGTCGGGCTGGTGCGAGTAGAAGCGGTGCCAGAAATAGGCGCCGGCCTCGGGGTCCCAGGTCCAGTTGGATTTCTCGGTGTCGCAGAAGATGACGCGCGTACCCGCATAGGCCTTGTCGTTGTCCGACCAGACGTAGAAGTTGCGCGCGGCCGATCCGGGTTTGGCCGCCCGCGCGCGGCGGAACCAGGGGTGCTGATCGGAAGTATGGTTGACCACCAGTTCGGTGATGACGCGCAGGCCACGGGCATGGGCCGCGCGGATCAGCTTCCTCACGTCGGCCACGGTGCCGTAATCCGCATGCACCCCACGGTAGTCGGCGATGTCATAGCCGTCGTCGCGGCGCGGCGACGGATAGAAGGGCAGCAGCCAGATCGTGTTGACCCCCAGGCTGGAGATGTAGTCCAGCTTGGAGATCAGGCCGGGCAGATCGCCCACGCCGTCGCCGTTCGAGTCGAAGAATGACTTGACGTGCAGCTGATAGATGACCGCATCCTTGTACCAAAGGCCGTCGTCCTGGAGAGGTTGGGTTTCACTGATCATGGCAATGGGCGCGCGGCGTCATCCATGCAGCGACAAGCGCCACACGCGATAGGGTTGATCGGGATGCAGCGTCAGTTCGCGGATCTGCCCCTGCCATGGCTCGCTGCGTTCAGCCAGCAGGTCTTCTGCGATCAGCCGGCCCGTGTCGGCCTCGCCGAACAGCCAGAATGGCGCCTCGATGCGCGCCGCCTGCGGCTGGAAGGGATCCAGGCTGATGACCGCGAGGATGAAATTGCCGCGGCCTGGCGTGGACTTGCAGAACGCCAGCACGCGGTCGTTGCCGCTATTCGCCAGGGTCAGGCCCCGATGGCTCTGCAGGGCCGGGTTGGCGCGCCGGATCTGGTTCAGGCGGGTGATCTCCGCGCGGATGTTGCCCGGCGCAAACCAGTCGCGCTGGCGCAACTCGTACTTCTCGGAGTCCAGGTACTCCTCCTTGCCCGGCAAGGCGGCCGACTCGCACAGTTCGAAGCCGCTGTACATGCCCCACAGGCCGGACCCCAGCGCCGCCAGCGCAGCGCGTATCAGAAAGCCCGGGCGGCCCGAGGACTGCAGGAAGTAGGGGTTGATGTCCGGCGTGTTGACGAAGAAGTGCGGCCGGAAGAAATCGGCGGCGGGCGGCGTGGAGACTTCCTCCAGATAGGCCTCCAATTCCGCCTTGTCATTGCGCCAGGTGAAGTAGGTGTAGGACTGGGTGAAGCCGATCTTCGCCAGCCGGTACATCATCTTGGGCCGGGTAAAGGCTTCCGACAGGAAGATCACGTCGGGATGCTGCGCGTGGACCTCCGCGATCAGCCACTGCCAGAACGGCAGCGGCTTGGTATGCGGGTTGTCGACCCGGAAGGTGCGCACGCCATGCTGCACCCAGAACAGCACCACGTCGCGCAGGCCGCGCCACAGGGTCAGCTTGCGCGCGCGGCGGGCGACGGCGCCATAGAAGGCGACATTGACAATGTCCTGGTACTTCTTCGGCGGATTCTCGGCATAGCGCAGCGAACCGTCCGGACGCCAGGAGAACCAGTCCGCGTGCCGCGCCAGCCAGGGATGGTCCGGGGAGCACTGGATCGCGAAGTCCAGCGCCACTTCCATGCCGTGGGCGCGGGCCGCGTCCACCAGCCGCAGGAAGCCGTCCAGCCCGCCCAGCAGCGGTTCAACCGCATCGTGCCCGCCGTCGGCAGAACCGATGGCATAGGGACTGCCCACGTCGCCGGGCGCGGCGCGCAGGCTGTTGTTGCGTCCCTTGCGGTTGCGTTGCCCGATGGGATGGATGGGCGGGAGATAGAGCACGTCGAATCCCATCTCGCGCACGTCCGGCAGCCGCGCAATGACGTCGTCGAAGGTGCCATGCTGGCCGGGCAGCGCGGATTGCGAACGCGGAAACAGCTCATACCAGCTGGCGTGGCAGGCCTGGCCGCGATCCACCCAGACCGGATAGGGCGCGGGGCTGACGTATTCGAAAGGGCGGTCGTCCAGTTCGCGCATGGTGCCGGCCAGATCCTCGTCCAGCAGTGCATCGATCTGTTGCGGTGTGGGCGGAGCCGGTTCGTCTTCGGCGGCCTTGGCGAATCTCTGCAGCGTGTTGCGCAACGTCATGGCGCCGGGGTGCGAGGCGTTGCGGGCGCGCGCCAGCGCCGCGCGCAGCATCAGCAGGCCTTCCTCCACTTCCAGGCGCAGGTCCACGCCGGCCTGGTGTTTCACCTCGAAGTCATGGCGGAAGGTCTGCCAGGCGTCCAGCCAGGCATGCACCACGAACTCGTGCGGCCCGATGCGGCGCGGACGGAACGAGGCTTCCCAGCGGTCGTTCAAGCCGCGCGTGAAGGGTGCTGCGCGCCACGAACTTTCGTCGGCCGCGCGCCAGCGCAGTTCGGCGGCCAGCAGTTCATGGCCGTCCATGTAGATGTCGGCGCGCACCGGAATCCGCTCATGCGGGATGCTCTTGATGGGGAAGGCGCCGCCATCCACGGTGGGGCTGACCTGCTCGACCACGATGCGCTGGCTGGCGGCGCCGTCCTGGCGGCGCGCCACATGCCGCGAAGCTTCGCGCACGGGATGCGTGGGTTCGAGCAGATACATGGCGCAGCCCGCGGGCGCAACGGCATTGCCTTGCGGCGCCAGGCCGCCCGGCACGCCTTCGGACAGGAAATCGGCCGGCGGCAGAAGCGGCGCCAGCGCGTCCCAATCCACGCTTGCCTCCTCCGTATCCGACGGATTGAGCGCCAGCACGGCGGTGCCGGCCGCGCATTCGCGCAGCAGCAGGGTGCAGTGGCCGTCGCGCCCGCCGGCCAGACGCAGCGGGCCGCGCAATCCGGCTTGCGCAAACCAGCGATTGGCCGCGGCTACGTCGGGCAGGCGGGCATCGTCCTCGCCATCGAACATCAGGACATCCGCGCATAGCGCCGCGGCCCAGGCGCCGCGCTTGTCCGGGACGTCGCGTGGCGGCGCGGCAATGACGGGGGCAATGGCGCGCAGCCTGCGGTCTTCCTCCGCCAGCCAGCCGGATTTGCAGTCCCACCAGGGCAAGGACGAGCACAGGCCGTCCAGGCCCGCGCCGCGCAAGGCCGCCAGCGACTCGGGCGTCAGTCCCTGCGCCCAGGCAAACAGTCGCGCGGCGCGATCCGGGCCGCGCAACGTCGCCGCCAATGCCGCCCAGTCCTGGGCCGGCAGGCATTGCGGCGCATGGAAGACATAGCCTGCGGCGCCGCGCTCGATCCAGCGCCGCAGCCGTTTGCTCCAGGTCTCCACAAAGCCGGGCGGCGGCGGCCCCGGACGCAAGTGCAGCGCCTCGCGCACGTCGGCGCTCATGCGCGGATCGCGCGCGGGGTTTTCGGCAGGCGGTTGATACCAGCCGGGGCCAGCCGTGTCCGCTACGGCACCGATGGCGCAGCGGTCCATGACGATGTCGAGGTACAGGGCCAGGCCATGTTCGGCGAGCTGCCCTGCGGCCTGCTCGATCCAGTCGGCCATGGGCACGCGCCCGCCTGCCAGCTGCGCGCTGTCGGCATCCAGCGGGGCGGGCGAGGCGCTTTCCGGCCCCTGCAGCCAGGGCGCCGGCAGCAGCAGGGCATTGAATCCGCGTTGCCGCAAGTGTGAATAAAGGCGCGGCCCGATTTCACCGCCATGGGCGCAGGCGTCCCCGCTTGCGCCGCCACGGGCGTGGTAGAGGCGCAAGGGAGCGTGCGGATGGGCTGGCGGGGCTGTGGGCACCTGCGGTTCCTCCTGTCGGGGCGCCTAGACGGCGGGCGCGGGAAAAGGCCCGCCAGAACGCTGGCCAGCGCGTAGGGCAGCCACCTCGGCCACGGCCGGCACGCGGGGCCTTCTGTCGGTATCGGCCAGCGCGCGATAAAGCTCGGCGTAGGGCGCCGCGGCGGCGCGCCAGCTGAAATCCGCGTTCATGGCATTGCGCTGCATGGTGCGCCAGAGCATGGCGTCCTCGCGCAGGCGCAGGGCGCGGGCGATGGCCGCATTCATGGCCGCGGGGTCGTCGCCGTCGAACAGCAAGCCATTGGCGCCGGCCATTGCCGAGAGCGGCGCGCGCGGCCCGGGATCGTCGATCGTATCGGCCATGCCGCCCACCCGCGAACCTATCGGGATGGATCCGTAGCGCATTGCATACAGCGGCGTCAGGCCGAAGGGCTCGAAGCGGCTGCCGTGCAGCAGCATGTCGGAGCCCGCGTGCAGCCGGTGGGCCACCGCCTCGTCATAGCCGATGCGGGTGGAGCAACGCCCGGGAAAGCGCGCGCACAGTCGTTTGAGAGCTTCTTCCAGGCGGCGGTCGCCCTGGCCGAGGATCGCGACCTGCAGGCGCGGGTGGCGATCCAGCGCCTCGGGCAAGGCCTGCGCGGCGACGTCCGCCATCTTCTGTTCCGTCAGGCGGCTGCCCATCGCCAGGAGCACGGCTTCGGCATCCTCATGCAAGCCGAACTCCCGCTGCAGGGCCGCCTTGCTGCGCGCCTTGCGGCCCAGGTCGCGCGCCGAAAACCGCAATGAGCCCAGATGCGGATCGCGCACCGGATTCCACACCATGTTGTCGATGCCGTTGGGGATGGCCACCAGATCCGCGGCGCGCCGCCGCAGCAGTCCCTCCAGTCCGCAGCCAAAGGCGGGCGTCAGGATTTCCCGGGCATAGGTATGGCTGACGGTGGTGACGCGGTCGGCGTAGCGGATACCGGCCTTGAGGAAATTCAAGCGGCCCCAGGCGCCGGCGGCTTCGTCGTTGCGGTAGCGTTCAGGTATGCCCAGGGAGGCGGCGCGTTCCATCGGGAACTGTCCCTGGAACGCCAGGTTGTGGATGGTCATGATGCTTTTGACGTCGCCCGGGCCGTATTCCCGCAGCAACAGCGGCACGAGTCCGGCGTGCCAGTCGTGCGCATGCAGCAATTGCGGCCGCGCGATGCCGGGCAAGCCGCCCGCCACGCGCACCGCCGCATGGGCCAGCGCCGCGTAGCGCAGCGCATTGTCGGCGTGCTCGCAACTGTTTTCGTCCAGATAGATGCCAGGCCGGTCATAAAGCGCGTCGTTCTCGAGCAGCAGGAAGTCCAGCCCCGACTGGGCGCAATGCCCGGCGAGGAGCCGGGCTTCCCCTCCCGGCAGATTGTGCAGTGGCGCCACCACCCGCAAGCGCTCCAGCCGCTGGCGCACGCCGCGGTAGGCCGGAAGCAGCACCGTCACGGGCACGCCGGCTTCGCACAGCCCGCGCGCCATGCCCGTGATGGCGTCCCCCAGGCCGCCCGTCTTGGCCAGGGGAAACGCTTCACCCGCCACTACCAGGGTTCGAATCTTTGTCATGCCAACTCCCGTTCAGGCGGATCGTCGAGCGCGTCCGCCGCTGGGGCTTTCATCCGCAAGCGCCGTGCCTGCGCCGGCACCGGCGCAGGCGGACACGGCCGGGAACGGTAATTGCTGGTCTGGGCGTTCTGTCGAATTGCGGGAAAACGCGGAGCATCGAATGAAGACTGTGGCGGACTTTGTGCTGGAACGGCTGTCGCAATGGGGGGTCAGAAGGATCTACGGCTACCCCGGAGACGGTATCAACGGCCTGATCGGCGCCTTCGGCCGCACCCGTGAGCCGTTGGAGTTCGTCCAGGCCCGCCACGAAGAAGCCGCGGCGTTCATGGCCTGCGCCCACGCCAAGTTCACCGGGCAGGCCGGGGTCTGCCTGGCGACCTCCGGTCCCGGCGCCATCCATCTGCTGAATGGCCTGTACGACGCCAAGCTGGACCATCAGCCCGTCGTGGCCCTGGTCGGCCAGCAGGCCCGCAGCGCCCTGGGCGGCGACTACCAGCAGGAAGTCGACCTGATCAGCCTGTTCAAGGACGTGGCGCACGATTACGTGCAGATGGCCGCGACCGCCGAACAGGCGCGCCACATGATCGACCGCGCCATGCGCATCGCCCTGGAGCGGCGCAGCGTGACCTGCGTCATTTTTCCAAACGATGTGCAGGATTTGCCGGCGGTGGAGACGCCCGCCCGCGAACATGGGACCGTGCCGACGGGCATAGGCTTGACCTCGCATGCCGGCGTGCCGGGCGAGGCCGCCTTGCGCAATGCCGCAGACATCCTCAACCACGGCGAACGGGTCGCCATGCTGGTCGGGGCGGGCGCGTTGCAGGCCGGCGCGGAAGTGCGCCAGACCGCTGAACTGCTGGGCGCCGGCGTGGCCAAGGCGCTGCTGGGCAAGGCGGCGGTACCCGACAGCCTGCCGTACGTCACGGGCTGCATCGGCTTGTTGGGCACGCAGCCCAGCTGGGACATGATGAACGAGTGCGACACCCTGCTGATGGTGGGCACGTCGTTTCCGTACTCGGAGTTCCTGCCGCCGCCAGGACAGGCGAGGGCCGTGCAGATCGATCTGGACGGCCGCAAGCTCAGCCTGCGCTATCCCGTGGAACTTGGCTTGGTCGGCGACAGCCGGTTGACCCTGCAGGCCCTGATTCCCTTGTTGCAGCCCAAGACCGCGCGCCGCTGGCGCGAACGCATCGAGGGCAAGGTCGCGCGCTGGCACGAAACCGTGGAGGCGCGCGCAATGGTGCAGGCCCAGCCGCTGAATCCGCAACGTCCCTTCCTGGAACTGTCCAAACGGCTGCCGCCACGCAGCATTCTGACCTGCGACTCGGGCTCGGCGGCGAACTGGTATGCGCGCGACATCGCCATGCGCGAGGGAATGATGGGCTCGGTATCGGGTGGCCTGGCCACCATGGGCTGCGGCGTGCCTTATGCGCTTGCCGCCAAACTGGCGCATCCGCAGCGGCCCGTCATTGCGCTGGTCGGAGACGGCGCCATGCAGATGCTGGGCATGAACGAGCTGATCACCATCGCCCACCGCTGGAAGGACTGGGCCAACCCGACCTTGATCGTCATGGTCCTGAACAACGGCGACCTCAATCTGGTCACCTGGGAGCAGCGCGTCATGGGAGGCGACCCCAGGTTCCCGGATTCGCAATGGCTGCCCCGGTTTTCGTACGCGGAGTATGGCCGCCTGCTAGGCCTGGAAGGCATACGGGTGGACAGCCCGGACGCCGTGGGAGACGCCTGGGATCAAGCCCTGGCGGCGACCCGTCCGGTCGTGCTGGAAATGGTGACCGACCCCGAGGTGCCACCCTTGCCCCCGCACATTCCGGCCAAGCAGGTGGCCGCGTACTTCCAGGCGCTGCGCAAAGAAGAGGGCGGCGCGGCAGGCGCGGCCTTGCGCGCGACCATCAAGCAATGGTGGGCGGGATGAGGCCGCGGCCGCATCGATCGCATTCTGTCGTTCAGGAGCATGCCATGACCAAGACCAAGACCAGACCTTCCGGACCCTCCCGGCCCGCGGACCCCAAACCGCCGGGTCCGCAGCAGCATCCCGCCGAACAGCCCACCCCCGACCCAGGCCGGCACGAGACCGACCGGCACGGCCGTTGGCCGCCCGACAGCCTGCCCAACCCCATGCCCGGACTGGATCCCCAGCAGACGCCGGGGATCGACAGGCTTTGAGGAACCGCGGCCTTCTGCCGCACACGTTTTTTCACAAGGAGCACGTATGAACAAGCACCACGGATTGCGGGACATGTTTCAACCCGCCGACAACAACACGCGCACGGTGCGCGAACTGATCGCTGGCACCGAGGCGCTCTTGCGCAGCACGGCGAGCTATAGCGGTTCCGAGATCGAAGCTGCGCGCGACAGCCTCAAGCAGCAGCTCGAAGCCGCGCGCGAGCACGCCAAGGGCTGGGAGCGTGCAGCCTGGGAGCGCGCCCGGCATGCTTCCCATGCCGCCGACGAGTACGTCCATGAAAACGCCTGGAAGAGCCTGGCGGGCGCGGCGCTGATCGGCATGCTGGCGGGCGTGTGCCTCATGGCCGACCATAAACGCCGCTGAGCGCCTAATCCTTTTTGCCCATTGATAGGGCGGGGCGTTTCCAGGACCATGCTCGGATTGCGCCGCAACACCGGAATCCACGATGAACATCGACCCAACCGCGCCACGCCGCAAATCGCCATGGGGGAAAGCCTTGGCGGTCGTGACCCTGGTTGCGGCGGTGGGTGTCGTGCTGGCGTTCGCCGCCTTGCGCATCGCCGAGCAGCGCATCGCCAACATGCTGGGTCCGCGCGGCGAGGTGGGGCAGGTCGACATCGGCTATCGGCAGGTGATCCTCAAGGACGTGACGATATCCGGCGGCACGGGCCAGGCAGGAGCCCGCGCGCGGCACGTGATCCTGGAGCCGGACTGGTCTGCCTTCCTGCGCCATGAGACGGTCTTCAAGACCGTCATCATCGAAGGCTTCGACTTCACCGTGGTGCGCCGGGCCAATGGCGATATGGACATTGCGCCCGCGTTGCAGGCCTCGATGCGGGCGGGCGAAGGTGGCGACGGCCAGCCGCGCCGCAACACGCCTATCCGCATCGCGGAATTGATACTGCGCGACGGCCGGCTGGATTTCGAGGACGCCGCAGTCTCCCGGCCCGCGCATAGGATCCCGTTTTCGGGCGTCGAGGCGAGTCTGCGTCCGCTGACCATCCCCGGTGACGGCTCGCGCAGCGAGATGGAATTCTCCGGCAATGTCGAAGGCAACCGCAACGGGGCCGCCACGGTGCGCGCGCAGGGTTGGCTGGTGCTGGGCGGCACGGATGCCGACATCAAGGTGGCGGTGCGCAACATGGACATCCAGCATGCCGCGCCGTACCTGGCCGACAACGGCGCCACGTCCTTGGCCGCGGGCGCCATGGACCTGGACATGCGCACCGCCATCACCAAGCGACGGCTGCAGGCCACGGGCACCGTGGCCCTGCGAGGCTTGCGCTTCGGCGGCAACGGCGACCTGTTTTCACTGCCGCGCAAGGCGGTGCTGGCGGCGCTGAAGGACCAGAGCGGCACGCTGCGTTTCGATTTTTCCCTGGCAGGCGACCTCGACAATCCCAAGTTCTCCGTCGCGCGCGGCTTTACCGCCCAGGTGGCCCAGGGCTTCAGCCATGCGATCGGCGTGGGCGCCGAAGGTGCGGCCGAAGGCGTTACCGGCGCCGTGAAGGAACTGGGCAACGCCTTGTCGGACCTGCTCACGCCTAAGCCTTGAACGAGTGGCCGGCGTCGTTGCGGCGCCTGTCAGCCGCAGCCGGCCTGGGCTCAACTTCCGGTTGCGCGCGCCTGTGCCTCAGTTTCACCTCCAACGCGGCAAAGGCCGCCAGGGCCAGGAACAAGGGCGCGAACGCATAGAGCGCCCGGTAGGCCAGCGCCGCGCCCAGCACCTCGGCAGCAGGGATCCCGGGCGCGAGCGTGGCCACGAAGATGGCTTCCGTGGTGCCCAGTCCGCCCGGCACGCGGATGACCAGGGCCGCGAAGCTGGCGCAAAGCAGGATGCCAAGCACCGCAAAATAGCTGGCCTTGCCTTGCAGCAGCAGATAGATGATGGCCCCCATGATGGCCCACGACAGGGCCGCGACCACGCTTTGCGCCACCGCCATGCCGGCGCCGGGCAGCACCGCATGCTGTCCCATCCAGGTCCAGGTGCGCCGCTTCGCCCGTGCGCACACAGCCACGTAGCCTGCCGCCAGCAACAGCAACGCGACGCCGAGTGCACGCAGCAGGTGTGACCCGATGGCCCAACCCTGCGGCACGGACACCGCGCCCGCTGCGAACAGCGCGCCCGCGATCCACGCGTAGCCTATCCAGTTCGACACTGCCGAAAACAGCGTGACGCGCGTCGCCACCGACTTGCGGCAGCCCAGCCGCGCGTACAGCCTGAGGCGCGCGCCCAGGCCGCCGAGCAGCACGCCCAGGTTCAGATTCAGGGCATAGCTCATCATGGCCACGCCCAACACCTTGGGCCAGGGCAGGGTATGCCGGGTGTAGCGCTTGCTCAGGAGATCCATGCCGCCGTAGGTCAGGTAGCCCGCCACGACCAGTGCGGCGGCAGCGGCTATGGTCTCCGGCGGTATCCTGCGCATGGCGATCCAGACCTGCGCCCAGTCTACCGAGCGGCCGAAGTAGTACAGCAGCGCCGCCACCAACGCCAATACGATCACCGGCAAGGCACGCTTGACCCGCGGCCAGCGGTGCCTCCACGCGCGCGTCAACGTGGAGCGGAACACTCTCATGCCGACTCCTGTTGCGCCTGGATAGGCAGCGACTTCAGGCGGGGCTTGTGCGCGGGCAGGCTGCCGGCCCAGGCGGGAAAGCGCCGCAGGAAATGGAATACCACCACGCCGATCCACAGCCGCCGCAAGCGCCGCCTGGACCCCTCGGGCAGCTCGATGCGCCGGCAATCCTGTTCGATGAGCCGGTCAAGGCTGCGGCGCAGCGCGGCGTTCAAACCGGCGTCGCGCGCCACCACGTTGGCTTCCAGATTGAGCGCCAGGCTGAGCGGGTCCAGATTGCTGGATCCGATGGTGCTCCAGTCTCGGTCCACGCAGGCAACCTTGCCGTGCAGCGGGCGCTTGCAGTACTCGTAGATCTCCACGCCCGCATCGATCAGGTAGTCATACAGCATGGACGCCGCCAGGCGGGCGACCAGCACATCGGGTTCGCCTTGCAGCAGCAGCCGCACGCGCACGCCGCGACGGGCGGCGTTGGCCAGGTCGTGCAGCAACTGATATCCGGGGAAGAAATAGGCGTTGGCGATCAGCACGTCCTCGCGCGCGGCGCGCACGCCGGCCCGGTAGTAGCGTTCGATGTCCGTCTGATGCTCGATGTTGTCGCGCACCACCAGGCGGCCGCCGCCGTCGCCTTCCGGCATGGGATCCATGCGCGCCGGCCGCCGCCGCTTGCGGGTCCACGCGTCCACCGCTAGCGCCTCGCGCGCGAAGTCCGCGACGTCCGCGGCCAGCGGGCCTTCCAGCCGCACCGCATAGTCCTGCTTGGCTTGCGGCCCGTAGTCGGGCAGGTGGTCGGCGGAAAGATTGATACCCCCGACAAAGGCGACCCGGCGGTCGACCGCCACGATCTTGCGGTGCATGCGCCTGAACACATTGGTGCGCACGCCGAGCAAGCGCGGACGCGGATCGAATACATGCACACGGATGCCGCTTTCGGTCATGGCGCCGACGAAGGCGCCGTCCAGCTCGTCCGAGCCATAGCCGTCCACCGTCAGGTCCACGCTGACGCCGCGACGGGCGGCGGCGATCAGGGCGCGCTGGAACTCCTGCCCCACGGCATCGTCGAACAGGATGAAGGTTTCCACCAGCACTTCGCCGCGCGCCGCGGCAATCGCATCGAGCACGGCCGGAAAATACCCGGTGCCATTCTCCAGCAGCGTGTAGCGGTTGTTCTCGCGCCAGCGCAGGTTCATAGCGCGATCTCCGCGCAGATCGGCACATGGTCGGACAGGCGCGACCAGATCCGCGAGGCCAGCGGCACCGGCTGCCAGTCCCGGACGTTGCGCACGTAGATGCGGTCCAGCCGCAACAAGGGCCAGCGCGCGGGAAACGTGCGGGCGGGGCGGCCCAGGCGCGACGTGTAGACCTCGCGCGTGCCGCAATCCCGCATCAGCGAGTCGGCGCGCAGGCGCCAGTCGTTGAAGTCGCCTGCGATCAGCAGCGGTTCGCTGGCGGGCACGCCTTGCGCCACCAGTTCGCACAGGCGGCGCAACTGCTTGCCCCGGTGGCCTTCCAGCAGGCCCAGGTGCACGCATATCGCATGCACCGGCGTATCCAGCGAGGGCACCCGCAGCACGCAGTGCAGGAGTCCGCGGCCCTCATGCCCATGCACGGTGACGTCATGGTTTTCGTGGCGTTCGATGGGATATCTTGACAGGAGCGCATTGCCATGGTGTCCCGCCGGGTAGACCGCGTTGCGGCCGTAGGCGAAATCGGTCCACAGCGAGTCCGCCAGGAATTCGTACTGGGACAGGGCAGGCCAGGCCTGATGCCGTTCGGCGTGCCCCTGGTGTTCTCCCAGCACTTCCTGCAGGAACACGATGTCGGGGCTCGCCATCCGCAAGGCTTCGCGCAGTTCATGCAGCATGAAGCGGCGGTTGAAGCTGGTGAAACCCTTGTGCGTGTTCACGGTCAGCACGGTCAGCGTGGTGGCATCGATGTAGCGGGAGGAGGGCATGGACGCTCCGGATGGGTCGATCCGGACAGCGGAGCAATCCGCGTTCCCAAAACGTAAAGAGGCGTAACTGCCGGGGCGGCGCTGGGATCCGGCCTCGGCGGCGTTGCGCCAGGCGGGCGGCGCTACACGGTGCGGGCGGCCCAGAAGGCAGTGCGCACGGCGGGCGAGGCCGCGATGCTGGCGGTCACGCGGTCCAGGTCCAGCTCGTCGACCGAGGCCTCGCTCAACGCCGCCTCGATTTCGACTTCGTTCTCGCCGAACTGGTCGATCTTCAGTTCGGACAGGGGCAGCTGTTCGGTTTCGAGCACGTCTTCCAGCACCGTCATGGCCGCCTGCCGCTGCTCCACGTTCGCGATTACATGTATCACGGTCGTGACTTCGGTGGTCTGCGAGTCGACCGGCTGGCGGTTGACGTAGCTGACCACCGGACGCAGCAAGGTGTTCGCCGCCAGCACGAAGGCGGTGGCGGCAACCGCTTCCAGGATCAACGATGCGCCCGCGCAGGCGCCGATGGCGGCGGAGCCCCACAACGTGGCGGCGGTGTTCAGGCCGCGGATGCTGCCGCCTTCGCGCATGATGGCGCCGGCGCCCAGGAAGCCCACGCCCGAGACCACGTAGGAAATGACGCGCGAGCCGCCATCGGCGCCGCCCACGCGGAACGCCAGGTCCACGAAGATGGCGGCGCCCACCGCCACCAGCACATTGGTGCGCAGGCCGGCCGTGCGTTGGCGGAACTGGCGCTCAAAGCCGACCACCGAGCCCAGCACGAACGCGGTCAGCAGGCTGACCAGGGTATTGGCCAGCGTGATGAATTGGATGTTTTCGAAGTTCTTCATCTTCTTCTCTCTTCTTCAGCATGTTATGGATGGGCGCGGGCGGACTCAGGGCAGGCGCCAGACCGACGCCAGGACCAGCAGCAGTCCCGCCAGCCAGATCAGCGCCAGCAGGACGACGCGCGCAATCATCAGGGTTTTGTACGGATCTTTCATGACAGCCTCCTGGCCGCGAGTTGGCGTCAGGCGGGCAGCACGGCAATGGCCGCGCCGGACTCGCATTCCCAGTGCACCCGGCGCACGTCTGGGCTCTGGCCCAGCCGCAAGGCCACCGCGCCCAACAGATTGCGCAGATGCGGCGGGCAATACAGCGTGACGACGGTGGATGCGAGCTGGTCCGATTCGGCGCGCGAAATCCGCACCGCCAGCACGCGCAAGTCCAGGTCGCGCAGTTCGTAGTAGAGCTGCTTGCGCAGCGCGTTGAGCGCGTCGCCCAGGCTCACGATGGTGAACTGGTAGGTGGTAGGGGCCGTCTTGGACGCGGCCGCCATGGGCGCGGCCGCGCCGCTCCGGTCCAGGAAGGGCAGGAATTGCTTGATACGCATGATCGTCTCCTTAGCGGGGAGTACGGTGGCAGGTCCACATGCATGCGCCGCCAGGCCGGTGCGCAGGCGCGCGCAACAAGGCGCAACGCATCGCGTCGGCAAGCAGTAGGGGAGAGGGCTGGCGGTCCCGTGTCGGGTACCGAAGAGCCGGGTCCTGGCTGTCAGACAGGACCGGCGCGGACTATTTCCGCGGATCCTGCGTCAAGCGGCGCTTGCAGTCGTGTTCCGACTACATCCGTCGTTGTCCACATTGATCTCTAGTGAGTTGAAGGTGCCCGCAGTATATCGCCGACCTAGGGTAAACACCAGTAAAAATGCCGCGAAAGAAGGGCGTCCGCGGCATGGCCTGCCTGGGCTTCGTCGGATGCGGGAGAGAACGGATTCATGTAGTATTCAGTTTCCCGTAAGAAAGAGAGCAAGGCGGGCGCTCTATCCGTTTGCTGCCCCGGCAGCCTGAGCCGTCCGCCATCTATGACTGAAGACCCACCCCCTAGCAGGGCGCCGCAAGCAAGCCGGCGCCCGATGCCCCATCTTCCCGCCACGGCCCGGGCGCGCAGCCCGCAAGCCGACTCCATGTTCGCCGCCGCGGCCACGCCGCGCCTGGGCGGTCGCGCTCCGCCGGCCGTCCTTGGGGCCGTTCGCGCCCGCACTGAGCCTCATGCCCGCATCCGCGGCGCATTCCCCTTGATCCTGGCCGGCGCCGCATGGCGCCCGGTCCCGATTTGCATGGAACCTCGATGATTTTCGATTGGATGTCCGACCCCACCGCCTGGCTGGGCCTGGCGACCCTGGTCGTGCTTGAAATTGTGCTGGGTATCGACAACCTGGTGTTCATCGCCATCCTGGCCGACAAGCTGCCGCCCGAGCAGCGCAACCGCGCGCGCCTGATCGGCCTGACGCTGGCGATGGTGATGCGCCTGGGCCTGTTGGCGAGCATCGCCTGGGTGGTCACGCTGACCGAACCCATGTTCACGCTGCTGGGCGCGGAGATCTCCGGACGCGACCTGATCCTGATCCTGGGCGGCCTGTTCCTGCTCTTCAAGGGCACCATGGAGCTGCATGAGCGCGTGGAAGGCAGCGCCGGCCACGAGCAAGGCCAGAAGCCGCAGCATGCCGTGTTCTGGCAGGTGATCCTGCAGATCGTGGTGCTGGATGCGGTGTTCTCGCTGGACTCGGTGATTACGGCCGTGGGCATGGTGCAGGACCTCAGCATCATGATGATCGCGGTGATCGTGGCCATGGCCGTGATGATGCTGGCCAGCCGCCCGCTGATGGCTTTCGTGGGCCGCCACCCGACGGTGGTGATCCTGTGCCTGGGCCTGCTGCTGATGATCGGCTTCAGCCTGGTGGCGGAAGGCCTGGGCTTCCACGTGCCCAAGGGTTATCTGTACGCCGCGATCGGCTTCTCGATCCTGATCGAGCTGTTCAATCAGCTGGCGCGCCGCAACCGCGTCAAAGGCACGCACGCCCTGGGCCGCCGCCAGCGCACCGCGCAGGCCGTGCTGCGCCTGCTGCGCGCCGGCCGTGCGGGACAGGCCGCCGGCCAGGCCGACGAGGTGGCCGCGCTGGTCGACGGCGCGGACGGCGAACCGGCCTTCGCGCCCGAGGAAAGCACCATGATCGAACGCGTGCTGTCGATCGGCGGGCGGGACGTGCGTTCCATCATGGTGGCGCGCGGCGACATGGTCTGGCTGGACGTGGCCGATACGCCGGAGATCATCGTGCGCAAGTTCGGCAGCGGCCACTCGCGCCTGCCGCTTTGCGCGGGCGATCCGTCCAATGTGTTGGGCGTGCTGCACTTCAAGGACGTATTGCCGCTGTTGCAGAACCCTGGCCCGATCGATCTGGTGGAGCTGGCGCGCGAACCGCGCTATGTGATGGAAACCATGCCGGTGCTCAAGGTGCTGGATGAGCTGCGCGGTTCGCGCGAGCACATGCTGATCGTGGTCGACGAGCACGGCGTGTGCGAAGGCCTGATCACGCCCATGGACGTGCTGACCGCCGTCGCGGGCGACCTGCCCGAGCATCAGGAAGACCAGCCCGAAGCCTTGCAGCTGGCGGACGGAACCTGGCTGCTGGAAGGCCGCCTGGCAGTTGCGGAAGCCGCGCGCCTGCTGGACGCGCCGGACCTGGCCGAGGAGTACCCGGATGCCACGCTGGCGGGCTGCCTGCTGCGCGCCGGCGGCCGGATCCCCGAAGCCGGGGACGCGATCGAGTGGCGCGATTGGCGCTTCGAGGTCACCCGCCGCGACGGCCTGCGCATCGATCAGGTGCGCGCCAGCCTGATGCGGCAGGAGGCGCCGCAGGCCGGCTGATGTTGCAAGGCCGGCGCCAGCGCCACGACGGGGATGCCTGAGGGCATCCCCGTTTTTTTGTCTGCGCAATAACCTTTCTTCATCCTGAACGCAATCGGTTACGGCCTATGGCGAGTATTGGTGAAAGTAAAACTCTGTGCGAAGATTGCGACAGATTTCACGACTTTGGATCTCGGCACGGCTTGCCGAGATCAGCATTTCCGCACGGCGCGTCTTTGCATTTTGTTATCTCTCTCCGGGGTACATCGCATGGGCAGTACGCAGTCTGCATTCAAGGAAATAGGTGGAAGAGGAATCGCGGCGTGGCTGATGATGGCTGCGCCGCTGTGCTTTGCGCAGCTTGCGCACGCCCAGTCCCAGTCGGCGGATGACGCCAACAAAAGCAACAACCCGCTGAACCTGGCGGCGTCGTTGAATTTCCAGAATTACTACACGCCGAAGTTGTTCGGCAGCAACGCTCACACCAACGACTTCCTGATCAGGCCGACCATTCCTGTCGCGCCCGGCGAGTTGGTCGGCGTGCCGCAGATATTCCGCATCACGGCCCCCGTCAGTACGCGCCCGCAGGCCGACGGCAGCTACAAGACTGGCCTGGGCGACATCAATGTGTTCGACATTTTCCTGTTGCAGCAGGGCGCGGTCGATCTGGGCGTGGGACCGATGCTGACCATGCCCAGCGCGACTGGCAGCGAGCTGGGCGCGGGCAAATGGTCCGCCGGACTGGCCGGCGTGGCGGTGCACTCCAGCAAGGAAGGGCTGCTGGGCGCGCTGGTGCAATGGCAGCATTCATTCGCCGGCCAGGCCGCGCGCGACACCGTGCACACCGCCACCTTCCAGCCGTTCTTGATACGCAACCTGCCGCAAGGCTGGTACCTGAGGTCCACCGCAACCTGGACCTTCGATCTGCAGAAGAACGACTACTACATTCCCTTGGGGCTGGGCGCGGGCAAGGCCTGGCGTGTCGGGAAGAACATCTTCAACGCGTTCGCGGAGCCGCAATGGACGGTTGCGCACAAGGGAGAGGGCCTGCCCCAATTCACGTTGTTCGCCGGTTTGAACATCACCTTCGGGAATTGATCCCGTCAGCTTTTTCCGATCTTGCGGAGTGTAGGCATGCAGAGCGCGATTGCGGCAGTTGCTGGGTGCTTGGCGGTGCTGGCCGGACTGGTCCTGCCGTCGTCCGCCTGGGCCACCGAAGGGGCGCTGGGACGCCAGATCACCGGCACCAACGTGCAGCCCAATGCCGGCATCGTTTCTCCCGAGCCCATCTGGGCCGTCAACCTGTCGCAGATCTACCTGGACGGCAGCGTGGGCGGCAGCCGCGAAGTGCCGGTAGGGGGCCGCACTTCGCTGGGCCTGGACGCGAAAGTCGCGTTCACCCTGGCCACCGTGCTCAAGACCTGGGACACCGGCCCCGGCCGCTGGAACTTCGCTTCCAGCTTCACCTTGCCCTATGTCTGGAACAAGGTGAATTCCACGGTCACGGGGCCGGGCGGGCGCAACGTGGAGCAGAGCGACACTGCCTCGAACCTGTTCGACCTGTATTTCTCGCCCATCATCGCGGGCTATCACTTTTCCGAAACCTCCCATATGGCGCTCAGCCTGAACATCTGGGCGCCCACCGGCAAGTACAACGCCAACGACATGGCCAACCCCAGCCTGAACAACTGGACCTTCATTCCCCAGGTGGCCTACACCAAGATATTTCCGGAATCCGGCTTTCAACTGGACACCGTGGCCGGCGTCCAGTTCTACACCCGCAACAACGCCACGGACTATCGCAACGCGCCGCTGTTCAGCATGGACGTGATGGGCCGCAAGATCTTCAGCAACGGGGTGAGCGCGGGCCTGATCCTGGGCACCATCCAGCAATTGGGCAGCGATTCGGGTCCGACGGCCGACCGGCTCAACGGCTTCAAGGGGCGCGACTGGGCGCTGGGCCCGATCGTGACCTATGACACGAAGCTGGCGGACAAACGCTCCCTGTCCCTGAGCCTGCGCTGGGTACCCACGATCAGCAGCACGAAGCGTCTGGACAGCAACGACACGGTCATGGCGACCGCGACGCTGGTGTTCTGAACGTCAGCACGATTTCAAGGGGCTGCCAGCCCCGGGCGCGGCACGGCCGCACCTGAACCATCAGCTTTGGGGTGATAGCAATGGCAAACCAGACAAAGGGAAAGACACGCTACGCCAGCGCATTGCTGCTGGCCGGCGTGGTGCTGGGCGCGGGCGCCAGCACGGCCTACGTGGTCATGGGCAAGAACGGGCCGCCCGAAGCGGTGAAGGTGGTGCTGGGCGACGGCAAGAGCGGCCCGGCGGGCATGGCCTGGGTGCCGGGACGCGAGTTCCTGATGGGCAGCAGCCACAAACTGGCCCAGCCCAATGAAATGCCGGCGCACAAGGTATCCGTCAGCGGCTTCTGGATGGACGTGAACGACGTGACCAACGCGCAGTTCCGCCGTTTCGTCGAGGCCACCGGCTACGTCACGACGGCCGAGCAAAAGCCTCGATGGGACGACTTGAAGGTGCAGCTGCCGCCCGGCACGCCGCGTCCGGACGACAGCCTGCTGGTGCCCGGCGCCATGGTGTTCGTCGGCACCGAGAGCGAGGTGTCCCTGCGCGACTATTCGCGCTGGTGGCGCTATGTGCCCGGCGCGAACTGGCGTCATCCGCAAGGCCCGGGCAGTTCCATCGCCGGCAAGGACGACCACCCCGTGGTGCAGGTGTCGTACCAGGACGCCACGGCCTATGCCAAATGGGCAGGCAAGCGCCTGCCGACGGAATCCGAATGGGAAATGGCCGCGCGCGGCGGGCTGGAACAGGCCACCTATGCCTGGGGCGAGGAGTTGCTGCCTCAGGGTAAGCCCATGGCCAATATCTGGGACACGCAGCAACAGCAGCCGTTTCCTGTGGTGAAGGACGAAAAGGTGCAGGTCGGCACCATGCCGGTGGGCAGCTTCTCGCCCAATGGCTATGGGTTGTACGACATGGCCGGCAACGTCTGGCAATGGACCGCCGACTGGTACCGCGCCGACGCCTTCAAGATCCAGGCGCAGTACCGCCAGCCGCCCGCGGATCCCGCGGGGCCGGCCGACAGTTACGACCCCGACGACGGCATCGTTCCGCCCGCCGCGCCCAAACGCGTGACGCGAGGCGGCTCGTTCCTGTGCAGCGACACCTATTGCATCAGCTACCGCACCAGCGCCCGGCGCGGCACGGACCCCATGAACGGCATGTCGCACCTGGGTTTCCGCACCGTCATGACGCCCGAACAATGGAAACTGGCCCAGACCGCCAGGAACGGCGTCGCCAGCCGCTAGCCGGCAAACCATCGATCACGCAGGAGAGGGTATGCCGATGAGCAACCGCGACAGCATTCTGGAACTGGAACGCGCCATCGCGCGCGCCGTGCTGGGGCAGGGCGCCGTCATCCGCGAAGTGCTGCTGGGCCTGCTGGCCGACGGCCACCTGCTGCTGGAAAGTCTGCCGGGGCTGGCCAAGACCCGGACCGTCAAGACGCTGGCCCAGCATCTGGCCGCGGCCATGAGCCGCATCCAGTTCACGCCCGACCTGCTGCCTTCGGACATCACCGGCGCAGAGGTGCTGCAACAGGACGCGCAGGGCGCCAGCCGCATCCAGTTCCAGCAGGGGCCGCTGTTCGGCAACCTGATCCTGGCCGACGAGATCAACCGCGCGCCCGCCAAGGTCCAGGCCGCGCTGCTGGAAGCCATGGAGGAACGCCAGATCACCGTGGCCGGCACGACCCACCGCATGCCGCAGCTGTTCATGGTGCTGGCGACCCAGAACCCGATCGAGCAGGAGGGCACCTATCCCTTGCCCGAAGCGCAGATGGACCGCTTCATCATGAAGATCGTGCTGGACTATCCCGACCCCGCCAGCGAAAGGCAGATGCTGGCCATGCTGCGCGGCGAATCGCGCCAGGACGCGGAACCCGCCGCCGCGCCGCTCAGCCAGGAAGACCTGTTCGCGTGCCGCGCCGAGGTCGACCGGGTGCACGTGTCCGAGGCGCTGGACCAGTACCTGGTGGACCTGGTCAACGCCACCCGCAGCCCGGCCGGGCATGACGCCGACCTGGCGCGCTGGATCCAGGTCGGCGCCAGCCCGCGCGGCGCGATCGCGCTGGACAAGGTGGCGCGCGCCCACGCCTGGCTGGCGGGGCAGGACTATGCCTCGCCCGATGATGTGCGCAGCGTGGCCCGACCGGTGCTGCGGCATCGCCTGCACCTGTCCTATGACGCGGTCGCCGACGGCGTGTCGGCGGACCAGGTGATAGGCAGGCTGCTCGACACGGTCGCCGTGCCGGTCTGAGTGCGCCATGCCGTCCGCCGCTCCTTCCCCGGAAGTCCAGGTCCGCATCACGGACCTGATGGCGCTGGAACCCGCCGCGCGCGGCCTGGGGTTCTTCAGCCGCCAGCCGGTGCGCAGCATCCTGGCCGGCCAGCATGGCTCGCGCCTGCGCGGGCGCGGCCTGGACTTCGAGGAGTTGCGCCGTTACCTGCCCGGCGACGATCTGCGCCAGCTGGACTGGCGCGCCTCGCAGCGGCTGGGCAAGCCCTATGTGCGCACCTACAGCGAGGAACGCGACCGGCCGGCGCTGGTGGTGGTGGACCAGCGCATGGGCATGTATTTCGGCTCGGTGCGCAGCTTCAAGTCGGTGGTGGCCGCGCGCGTCGCGGCGCTGTCCGCCTGGATGGCCTATCTGGCGGGAGACCGCGTGGGCGGCTTGGTGTTCAGCGATGCGGGCATCGACAGCGTGCGCCCGCTGCGCAGCCGCGAACGCATCCAGGCGCTGTTCGCGGCCATTGCGCGGCGCAGCCAGTCCATGGGCGCGGACCAGCCCGACGTGGACGCATCCGGACGGCTGAACGAAGCGCTGCAAGGGGCGCTGGCGCACGCGCCGCATGATTGCCTGGTCTGCCTGATCAGCGACTTTGCCGGCGCCGACAGCGCTACCTTGCGCCTGCTGCGCACGCTGGCCGCGCACAATGACGTGGTCGCAACGCTGGTGTACGACCCGCTGGCGTTGCGCATTCCCTTGAGCGGCCGGCTGGTGGTGACGCAGGGCGAGCTGCAGGTCGAGGTCGCGGCGGATCGCAAGCAGGTGCGCGAGCCGTTGTCGGCGTTCTTTTCCGGGCGCCTGCAGGACGTGGCCGACTTGCTGCGCCGCAGCCGCGTGCCGCTGCTGTCCATCGACACGGCGGACGACACCGTGGCGCAGTTGCGCCGCGAACTCGGCCGCGAGGCCAGTGTTGCGCAAACCCGGGGCCGGGCATGAACGCCGACGCCGCCCCGTCCATCGAACAGCTGCGGCAGCTGCCGCTGCCCGAGCCAGTCAGCTACTGGCCGCAGACCTGGGGCTGGCTGGTCCTGCTGGCAGTGGCGCTGGCGCTGGCCGCATGGGCCGCGTGGCGGATGGCGCGCCGCCACCGGCGCAATGGCTACCGCCGCGCGGGCCTGCGCATGCTGGAAGCGCTGCGGCGCGAAACGCAGGCGGATCCGCTGGCCGCGCGGGCCTTGCCGGACCTGCTCAAACGCGTCGGCCTGTCGTCGGTGGCGGCCGCCGACCGCAACCGGGTGGGCGCGCTGCAAGGCGCGGAGTGGGTCGCTTTCATGGATGGCGGCGCGGCCGTGTTTCCGCCCGACGCGGCCGTGCTGCTGAGGGCGCTTGCCTATGCGCCGCCCGAAGCCTTGCGGGCCATCGACCCCGCGCGCGTGCGGACCTTGTTCGCCGCCAGCCGGCAATGGATGGAGCGTCATCATGTGGCGGCTTGAATATCCGTGGCTGCTGGCGCTGCTGCCGCTGGGCTGGCTGGCATACCGCTATCTGCCGCCGTATGTGCAGCGGCGCAGCGCCGTACGGATTCCGTTCTTTGAATCGGTGGCGCGCAGCACCGGCCAGACGCCGCGGCGCCCCGGGGTGCGCGGCGACCGCTGGCAGCTGGCCTTGAACGCGCTGGTATGGCTGCTGCTGGTCCTGGCGCTGGCGCGGCCAGAGCGGGTCGAGCCGCCGCTGGAGCACCGCCAGCCGGTGCGCGACCTGCTGTTGGCCATCGATATCTCGCAATCGATGGAGACCGAGGACTTCGTCGCGCCGGACGGCCGCCGCGAGGACCGCTTGAGCGGCGTCAAGGCAGTGGTGGCCGACTTCATCGACCGCCGCAAGGACGACCGGCTTGGACTGATCGTGTTCGGCACCGCGGCCTATCCGCAGGCGCCGCTGACCCAGGACCACGCCACGCTCAAGCTGCTGCTGGGGCAGGTAAGCACGCGCATGGCTGGTCCCAATACCGCCATCGGCGACGCCATCGGCGTGGCGATCAAGCAGTTCGAGCATGCCGGCGAACACGATCAGGTCCTGATCCTGCTGACCGACGGCAACGACACCGGCAGCGCCGTGCCGCCGGACCGCGCCGCGGCCATGGCGGCCGCGCGCCACATCGTCGTGCATACGGTGGGCATAGGCGATCCGCAGGCGCAGGGCGAGGAGAAGGTCGATTTCGACGCCTTGCGCGCGATCGCCGCCAGGACCGGCGGCCGCTTTTTCCCGGCGCAGGACCAGGCCTCGTTGCGGCAGGTCTACGCCGAACTGGACCGCATCACGCCGCACGAGGTGCGCGAATTGCGCCACCAGCCCAAGCAGGATTTCTTCTGGGTGCCGCTGGGCCTGGCGCTGTTGCTGCTGGCTGGCTGGCACCTGGGCGCCGCGCTGCGCGGTTGGCGTCATGGCGCCGGGGCGCAGGGCAAGAGCGGCGTGGAGGAGGGCGGATGGAAATCGACCTGAGCGCCTTCCATTTCCTGCGCCCCTGGTGGCTGCTGGCGGTCGTGCCCGCGGCCTTGCTGCTCTGGCGGCGGCGCGGCGAGGACGGCCGGCTCGGCTGGCGCAGCAACATTGCGCCGGCGCTGCTGCCACACCTGACCGTGCGCACGCCGGGTAGCCGCGGACCGCGGCCGGTGCAATTGCTGGCTGCCTTGCTGGCGCTGGGCGGCCTCGCCGCCGCGGGACCGACGTGGCAACAGGACCGCCCGGCCTTCCTGGACAATCTGGCGCCCCTGATCGCGGCGGTCGACCTGTCGCCTTCGATGGACGCAACGGACCTGCCGCCCAGCCGGCTGGAGGCTGCCAAACGCAAGCTGCGCGATCTGCTGAAGCGGCGCGCAGGCGCCAAGACCGGCCTGATCGCCTACGCCGGCTCGGCGCATCTGGTGCTGCCGCCGACCGACGATCCCGCCTTGCCCGACATGTTCGTGCAGGCCCTGTCCACCGGGCTCATCGCCGCGCCCGGCAAGGACGCGGCGGGCGCGATCGCGCTGGCCGCCAGCCTGCTGCAATCGGGCGAGGCGGGCGGCACCCTGTTGTTGGTGACGGACGGCGCGGACACCCGCCAACTGGCCGAGGTCGAGCGCCTGGCGCGAGCCAATTCCTTCCAGGTCCTGGTGTGGGCGGCGGGCACGCGCGATGGCGGCGTGGTGCGCGACGCCCGCGGCCAGCCGCGCATCGACGCGCAAGGCCGGCCCTTGCTGGGCAGTTTCGACGAGGATGCGCTGAAACAGCTGGCGCAAGCCGCCCGCGCGCCCCTGGGCAGCCTGACCCTGAACGACGACGACCTGGACTGGGTAACACTGCATGCCGAGCGGCATTTCCAGGAGGTGCAGGACGCCGACAAGCCGCTGCACTGGAAGGACGCGGGCTATTGGCTGTGCTGGCCGCTGGCGCTGCTGGCATTGCTGGCGCTGCGGCGCGGCTGGAACATCAACTGGACGGCCTGCCTGCTGCTCGCCGTCACGGCCGCGCTGCATGCGCCGCGCGCGGAAGCAGGCGCGCTGGCCGACGCCTTCTTCACGCCCGACCAGCAGGGCCGCTGGGCCTACGAACACAAGCGCTATGCCGAGGCCGCGGCCTTGTACGCCGATCCTTACTGGAAAGGCCGAGCCGCCTACGACGCGGGCGACTACCAGGCGGCGCTGGCCGCATTCGCCAAACTGGACACGCCCGAAGGCGACTTCTATCTGGGCAATACCCAGGTCCGCCTGCGCAGCTACGAAGCGGCGCTCGCGGCATACGATCAGGCGCTGCGCCTGCGGCCGGATTTTCCCGAAGCGCGCGCAAACCGCGAACTGGTCGCCAGATTGATCGCCGCCGCCGAAAGCGAGCAACAGGACGACGATTCGGAGAAACCGGACGAGACCCGCGTGGACAGCGACAAGGGCGCGGGCAAGATGATGCGCACCGAGACGCCGCAAGCCGCGTCCGACGAGGTCTGGCTGCGCAACCTGAGCCTGTCGCCGGCCGGCTTCCTGAAGCAGAAATTCGCCATCGAAGACGCACGCAAGGCCGCGCCTGCGCAGGGGAAACAGCCATGATCCGCCGCCATGCCGCGCTGCTGCGTTGCCTGGGCCTGCTGCTGTTGCTGCACCTGGGGCTGTGCGCAGGCGTGGCGCGCGCCCAGCAGGCGGAAGCCGGGCCGCAGCTGCACGCCGAGGCGCGCATGGCGACTCCCGGCGACCTGACGGCCGGCGCCACCGCCATCCTGCAGGTGGACGTGCTGACTTCGACCTGGTTCACCCAGCCCCCGCAGATGCCGGCCCTGGACATTCCGGGCGCGCTGGTGTCGGGGCCGTCGGGACAGGCCACCATCATCCGCGCCACCATTGGCGGCGTCGCCTACAACGGACTGCGCTACACCTATCTGGTCAGTCCCGAGGCGGCGGGCGCCTTGCGCGTGCCGGCCATCCAGGTCAGCGCGCAGGTGGGGCAGGCGACGGCGCCCCTCGTTGCGCAGACGCGCCCGCTCGAGGTGCGCGCCGCCGGACCGCCGGGCGGGGTAGCCGGTGGAGTTGCGGGCCGCCTCCTGGCGGCAAACTCGGTCCAGGCGAGCCAGCAGATCCGCTATTCGGCCGAGCCGCCCGCCGTGGGCGACCACGTCAGCCGTGTCATCACCGTGCAGGCCCAGGGCGCGCAGGCCATGCTGATCCCGCCTGCCGCCGCAGCCGCCGTGCCGGGTCTGAAGCTGTACCCGTCCGAGCCCCAGCTGACGCAGATCTCCGACAGCCGCGGCGGCTTCCTCGGCGGACAGCGCGTCGACCGCCTGGACTATGTGATCGAACGCGGCGGCGCCTACGAACTGCCGGCGGTCGAGATCCGCTGGTGGAACATCGCGGCCAACAAGGAAGAGCGCGTGACGCTGCCGGCGCAACGCTTCGAAGCGCAGGCGGGCGCCGCCTACCAGGCGCCATTCTCGGTCGAACAGGACCTGCGCGACATGGGCCGGCAGGTGCAGGTGCGGATTCCGGGAGGATGGCTGGCGTTGGCCGCGGGCGTGGCGCTGGCGGCGCTGGCCTGCTGGCTGGGCGCGCCCTGGCTGCGGCGGACGCTGGCCCGCATGCGGGCCGGACTGCGCGCGCGGCGCGAACAATGGCGCGCGTCCGAACCCTATGCGGCCATGACCTTGCGCCGCTTGCTGGCGCAGCCCCAGCCGCGCATGGACGCGCTATACGCGTGGCTGCGCTGCGCATGCGGCGCGGCCACGCTGGCACAGGGGACGGCCAGTCTGGAACCGGCGCTGCGCCGATCGGGCGACGACGCGCTGCGGGCCTGCTATGGCCGCGAACCGGACGCGGCGCGGGGCTGGCAAGGCTTGCGCGAGATGTTCCCGCGCTGGCGTCGGAGCTTGCGCACCGCGGCGCGGCCTGCCGGCACGGCCGACCTTCCTGCGCTGAATCCCCGTCCGCCCGCGTCGTCGCGCGGACTGGCGGACACGCCGCCCGGCGAACTTCCCGGAGATCTCCCATGACGACGCCTTTGCTTGCCCGCCGCTGGTTCGCGCTGCTGCTCCTGTTGTTGCTGGCCGGCCTGGCGCGCGCGCAGACGCCGCTGCCGTCCTGGAACGAGGGACCTTCGCGCCAGGCCATCCTTGGGTTCGTGCAAGCCGTCACCGCGGAAGGCAGCCCGGACTACGTGGCGCCGGCCGACCGCATCGCGGTGTTCGACAACGACGGCACGCTGTGGAGCGAACAGCCCTTGTACTTCCAGCTGATTTTCGCGTTGGACCAGGTCAAGGCCATGGCGCCCCAGCATCCCGAATGGGCGGCCGAGCAACCCTACAAGGCCGCGATCGAGGGCGACCGCCAGGCGCTGGCCGCCTCGGGCACCGAAGGGCTGCTAAAGATCGTAGGCGCCACCCACGCCAACATGACGACGCAGGCCTTCGGCGCGGAGGTCCGGCAATGGATCAAGACCGCCCGCCATCCGCGCTTCAAGCAGCCGTACACCAGCATGATCTATGCGCCGATGCTGGAGCTGCTGGACTATCTGCGCGGCAACGGCTTCAAGACCTACATCGTCTCGGGCGGCGAAGTGGAATTCATGCGGGCCTGGGCGCAGGACGTCTACGGCATTCCGCCCGAGCAGGTGATAGGCACCACCTTCGTCACCGAGTTCCAGATGCAGGACGGCAAGCCCGTGCTGATGCGCACGCCCAAGCTTGACTTCAACGACGACGGCCCGGGCAAGCCCGTGGCCATCAACAAGTTCATCGGCCGCCAGCCCATTTTCGCCTTCGGCAATTCGGACGGCGACCTGCAGATGCTGCAATGGACGGCGGCCGGCAGCGGCAAGCGTTTCATGGGCCTGGTGCATCACACCGATGCCCGGCGCGAGTGGGCTTATGACCGGAACTCCAGGATCGGCAGGCTGGACCGTGCGCTGGATGAAGCGCAGCAACAGGGTTGGGTAATCGTGGACATGGCAAAGGAGTGGAGAAGGGTATACGCATTTGAAACACAGTGATTCGTTTACGTGACTGGGAACCGCCCGCAAGGGTCAGGAGAAAGCGATGAACGCAAGAAAACTGTTGAGCGCGGCGCTCTTCGCCGCAACCGGCCTCATGGCACTGGCAAGCGCGCAGGCGCAAACCCAGGCGCCCGCGGCCAATCAGGGCCAGGCGGCGGCTTCAGGCAAGAAGCCGAACATCCTGGTGATCTTCGGCGATGACATCGGGCAGGCGAACATCAGCGCCTACGCGCATGGCGTGGTCGGATACACCACGCCGAACATCGACCGGATCGCCAAGGAAGGCATCCTGTTCACGGACTACTACGCCGAGAACAGCTGCACGGCAGGTCGCTCGTCCTTCATCACGGGACAGTCGCCGCTGCGCACAGGGCTGTCCAAGGTCGGCATGCCCGGTGCGACCGTGGGGCTGCAAAAGGGCGACATCACGCTCGCCGAGGCCTTGAAGTCGCAGGGCTACACCACGGCCCAATTTGGCAAGAACCACCTGGGCGACCGGGACGAGTACCTGCCCACGCGCCACGGTTTTGACGAGTTCTTCGGCAATCTCTACCACCTGAACGCCGAGGAGGAGCCCGAGCGCCCGTATTGGCCCAAGGACCCCAACGATCCCTACGTCAAGAACTTCTCGCCGCGCGGCGTGATCAAGGCCACCGCCGACGGCAAGGTGCAGGACACGGGCGCCTTGACCACCAAGCGGATGGAGACCATCGACGACGAGACCGTAGGCGCGGCGATCGACTACATCGACAAGCACGGCAAGGAAGACAAGCCGTTCTTCGTGTGGATGAACACCACGCGCATGCACATCTATACGCATATCCGGCCCGAACACAAGGGCAAGAGCGGCATGCCCGGCAATGATTACGCCGACGGCATGTGGGAGCATGACCAGGACGTGGGCAAGCTGTTGAAGAAGCTGGACGACATGGGCATCGCCGACAACACCATCGTCGTCTACACCACCGACAACGGGCCCAACGCCTTCACCTGGCCGGACGCTGCGACCACACCATTCCGCAGTGAGAAGGACTCCAACTGGGAAGGTGCGTTCCGCGTGCCCGCCATGGTGCGTTGGCCGGGCAAGATCCCCGCCGGGGAAATCAAGCGCGGCATCGTATCCGGCATGGACTGGTTCCCGACCCTGATGGCGGCCACGGGCGACACCACCATCAAGGAACGGCTGCTGGATGGCTGGGCGCCGCAGGCCGGCGGCACCAAGTTCAAGGTGCATCTGGACGGCTACGACCAGCTGGGCTATCTGACCGGCAAGCAGGACAAGAGTGCGCGCGACGAGTTCTTCTACTTCAATGACGACGGCGTACTGGTCGGGGCGAGGTTTGGCGACTGGAAGGCGGTGTTCTGCGAGCAGCGGGCTCCCGGCAATCTCAACATCTGGCAGGACCCATTCGTCTGCCTGCGCTTGCCGAAGATCTTCAACCTGCGCATGGACCCGTACGAGCGCGCCGACATTACGTCGGACCAGTACAACGATTGGCTGGCCAAGAACGCCTATCTGACCGCCATCGCCACGATGAAGGCCACCGCGTTCCTGGATACGTTCCTCAAGTATCCGCCGAGCCAGCGTCCCGCTACGTTCAGCGTGGATCAAGTTCAGGAGAAGGTCAACAAGGCCATGGAAGAACACTTCCAGCAGCTTGATAAGCAAAAGGCGAAGTAACTGCGCCCGGCGCAAGCCGGGACAGTACCGGGCGGCGCCTGTCGCGCCGCCCAGCAACGCGAAGGAGCAGCATGATGGGCATGGCGGCAAGCGAGGCGGCGATGCAGGGACATGATGTGGACGACAAGGCGGCGCAAGGACCCGCCCTGACGGCGGTCCGGCCGGCCGCGCTGCTGTTCCTGTCCGGAACGGCGGCCCTGGTGTTCCAGGTGCTGTGGATCAAGCAGTTGTCGCTGGTGGTAGGCGTGGAGGTCAGCGCCATCGCGGGCGCGGTCAGCGCATTCTTCCTGGGCCTGGCGCTGGGCGGCTGGCTATTGGGCCGCAAGGCGGACCATCTGCGGCGCCCGGTACGCTTCTACGCCAAGCTGGAAGCAGCCGTGGCGCTGTCCTGCGTCGCGGTGACGTGGCTGCTGGCGCGCAGCGCCGCCGCCTTCGTCGCGGTCGAGGCCCATAGCAGCCTGGCGGCCTGGCTGGCGGTGGGGCTGCTGCTGGCCATCCCCGCCTTCTTGATGGGCGGCACCTTGCCGGTGCTGCTGCGCGCCGTAAGCCGGCAGCAGGGCGCGGACGTAAGCCGCTCCGGCGGCGCGATGTACGCCGCGAATACCTGCGGCGCCATCCTGGGCGCCTTGCTGCCCGCATTCTTCCTGATTCCGCGCTTCGGCGTGCAGGGCGCGGCGCTGGCCGCGGCCTCGCTGAACCTGCTGGCGGCGCTGGGCGCCTGGATGCTGGACCGCAGGGCGGGCGACAGCGCGGCTCCCGCCGTCAGTCCGCAGTCCGCTGCGGCGCCCTTGTCGGGCGACGCGCGCCTGGCCGTGGCGCTGTATGCAGTGGCTGGCGCGGTCGCGCTGGGCTACGAAGTGATCTGGTCGCAGATGATCGTGCCGTTCATGAGCACGCGCGCCTTCGCCTTCGCCATCGTGCTGGCCACCTATCTGGCCGGGCTGGCCATCGGCGCCGCGCTTTATGCGCGCTGGGCCCATCGCGTGCGCAATCCCTGGCCGGTGTTCGGTTTCCTGATCGCTGGCGCAGGCCTGCTCGCGGTGCTGGAGGTGGCCATGCTGGGCAAATGGCTGATCGTGGCCCAGACACAGGCGGAAGCGGCGGTCTACCAATGGACGGGCAGCGGCTTCGCGGGCATGTGCGCGCGCTTCGCCGTGGCGGCGGCCAGCCTGGTGCTGGCGCCCACGCTGCTGCTGGGCGCGGCGTTTCCCGCGGTGCTGCGCATCGCGGTGGGGGATCGGCAGGTGGGGCGGGAAGCCGGCGCCGTACTCGCCGGCAACACGCTGGGCGGCATCGCGGGCACCTTGTTGACGGGATTCCTGCTGTTGCCCGCCCTGGGGCTGGTGCGCACGCTGAGCGTGCTGGCGGCCATCGCAGCGGCGGTGGGCGCCGTGGCGGCCTGGCGCGGAAGGTCGGATGGCCGCGCCGCCACTGGCTGGGCCACCGGCATCGCGGGCCTCGCCACGCTGGCGGTGGTCGCCATGCTGCCGGCAGACCAGTTTGCGCGGCTACTGCCCGGGGCGAGCGGCGCGGGCCTGGTGTTCTACGAGGAAAGCCATGGCGGCACGGTGGCCGTGGTCGAGCGCGCCGGCAACGGCAATCGCTTCCACCGGCTCTACATCCAGGGCGTATCGAACTCGGGCGACGCCATGCCTTCGCTGCGATACATGCGGCTGCAAGCGCTGCTGCCCTTGATCGTGCATGCGGGCGAACCCAGGTCCGCGCTGGTGGTGGGCTATGGCACCGGCATCACGGCCGGCGCCTTGTCGCAGTACCGCGGGCTGGAAAAGCGCGCCGTCGCCGAGCTGCTGCCGGCGGTGCTGCGCGCCGCGCCGCACTTCCAGGGCACGTTCCAGGCCGCCACCGATCCGGGCCTGGACAAACGGCTGCGCGACGGACGCCGCGAGCTGCAGGCTAGCGCCGAACGCTGGGACCTGATCACGCTGGAGCCGCCGCCACCTTCCGCCGCGGGCGTGGTGAATCTGTATTCCCGCGACTTCTACCAACTGGCCGCAAGCCGGCTCGCGCCGCAAGGCATCGTGGCGCAATGGCTGCCGCTGCCCACGCAGAACGAGGACGACACCCGCGCGCTCATCGCCAGCTTCATCCAGGTCTTTCCGCATGCCCAGCTCTGGACCAGCGAACTGCATGAAATGCTGCTGTTGGGCTCGATGCAGCCGCTGACTCTGGACGCGGCCCGCATCCAGGCGCGCTACGCCCAGCCCGATACCGCCGCCGCGTTGCGGGCAGTGGGCGTACCATCGGCCGCGGCCTTGTTGTCCACCTGGGTCACAGACCGGGACGGCCTGGCGCGCTTTGCCGGCGATACCCCGGCCGTGACCGACGACCGCCCCGGCATCGAATACGCGACCTGGGTCCGGCCGCGCGAAGTGGCGCGCGTCCTGCCCGCGCTACTGGCCTTGCGCAGCGAACCGCCGCTGGTCGGCGCGTCCGACGCGCTGCGCGCCGACATGCAGCTGGAGCGGGCGCGGCTGGACACGTTCTACCGGGCTTCGCTGGCGGCCTATGTGGGGGATCGTGAAACCTGGGGCAGGGAAATGAACAAGCTGGCGCGCGACGACGGCGACAACGCCTACTACCGCTGGTTCATGCCGAGCGCCAGGCAGTAGGGTGTGGCTGTGCGAGTCTTGACGGCGGGCGCTGACTGCGGGTCTCAACTACATATGCGCCGCCATGGCGCGACCCCATGGGGCGAGCAGTAGCCCGCGCAGGGCGTCGCCATCGACATGCCGCTCTGGCAGCGCAGGTCCGGCGCCCGTTCGCCATAAGGCACCATGCCCTGGCAATCGCATTGCGCCAGTCCGGCGCCGGAAGGCAGCTTCCGAGGCGGCTCCGGCGCGGCGGCGCGTTCGGCCTTGGCCTTGGGCGTTGGTGCGGGCGGCGGCGCGTCGTCGGCGGCATCGGCGCGCTCGATCACGCCCCGGACCTTGGCCGCCGGCATGCTGCAGGCCTTGGCGATGGCATTGACCGTGCGGCCGTCGTTGGCCATGGACAGGATCTTCTTGTCAGCGCAGGCCGCCTCGGCGCGCGGCGCGGCGAGGACCCACAGCGCGAGCGCGGCGGCCAGGAAAATGCCGGGACTGGTCAGTGTCATTGCACGCCTCCTGCACCCATGCCCGAATGAGGATGTACGGCGTAGTCTGGTCAGGCGAGAGGGTTCTCGCCAAGAGCGTAGTGCCGGCTATTTGGGGGTGTCAACGCAGCCCGATTGCCTAATACTTCTTGCGGACGCGGGCCGGGCGCCGGCGCTATTCCTAAGCATGAGGCGGCTTGGTGCGCGCGCCATGATGCGCGGGCACCAGCCCGGCGCGATCAAGCTGCCGCGAACTCCGGATGCAATCCGGCCGCGAACGGATGCGCGACGACCTCCGATTGCGCCTGCGCCCGGGCCGCCTGCAGCGCGTCCGCGCCGCGTGCGGTGCCTTGCACCGAGAAGAAGGTCACGTTCTTCAGCCCCATCGTACCCAGCACGTGCTGCAGATACGGCGTAAGGAAGTCCGGCTGGCTCTGTCCGTCGCAGCCGAAGTCGCCGCCCGAGGAGATCGCCACGTATACCGGGCGGTCCTCCAGGCTGCCTTCCTTGCCGCGGGCCGTGATCTGGAAGGTGCTGCGCACCCGCACCACATGGTCGATCCAGGTTTTCAACGATGCCGGCACGGTGAAGTTGTGCATCGGGGTCGCGATGACGACATGGGTAGCGGCCTGCAGGGACTGGATCAGTTCGGATGAGCGGCCCAGCGCGCCGCGATGCTCGCGTCCGTCGGTGGGGTCCTGGCGCGCGCTCAGCGCGGCCGCATAGTCGGAGTCGACCAAGGGCAGGGCAGTCGCGTCCACATCGACCACGGCCGCGCCCGGGGCGGCGGCGGTGAGCTGGTCGACGATGGCTTGCGACAGGCGATAGCTTTCGGAGGCGCGGCCGCGCGGGCTGCAGATGATGCGCAGGATATTCATGACGCGGAAGTTTCCAGGGATTTGCTGAATCGGATGGCGCTGGTCAAGAGACCGGCGCGGAAGTAGAAGCGCTGGGCCAGGGCGTTGCCCAGGCCGGTGTCGAGCACCAGGCGGGCGCAGCCGTTGTCGCGCGCGGCGGCGTCCAGGGCTTGCAGCAGCCGGGCGCCCCAGCGTTCGCCGCGGCGGCCGTTGGCCACCACCAGGTCGTCCACATACAGAAAGCGGCCGTAGATCAGGTTTTCCTGCAGGCGGTAGCCGGCCAGCGCGACGGCTTGGCCCCGGTCCATGGCGGCCAGCAGCCGGTAGCCATCGGCGCGCATGCGGCTCACGCGCTCGATGAAATCGGCGTCTTCCTTCAGATGAGGCCTGAGTTCGCGCATGAGCGGCAGGCAGGCCCGCAGATCCTGCGGGCTTTCGATGTGTTGCATGGTGGCTTGGGTCATGGATGCACTAGCGGTGTCGGGGTTCATGTGCAGTCATGTTAGGAGCCGCATGCCATAATTAGAAGGGCCATAAATTGAATTCTGGACTATGCCATGATCAGCCCGCAGCCACAGGACCCGCCGGCGCCGCCGGACGGCGCCGAGCCCCTGTACCGCCAAGTCTATGAGCGCTTTCGCGGCGCCATCGCGCAGGGCACGCTCAAGCCGGGCGACCGCATTCCGTCGGCGCGGGCGCTGGCCAAGGAAATGGGCGTGGCGCGCGGCACGGTGGAGGTCGCGTATTCGCTGCTGGCATCGGAAGGCTATATCCAGGCGCGCGGCCAGGCCGGCACGGTGGTGGCGCCCGACCTGCAGCCCCAGCACGCGCCGCCGCCCGCCGTGGCCATTCCGCCCGAGACGCCCGGCAACGGCCCGGGCTGGCGCGAGCCTTCGGGCTTGCGGCCGTTCCAGATGGGCCTGCCGGCGCTGGATGAATTTCCCCGCAAGCTCTGGGCCCGCCTGGGCGCGAGGCAGTTGCGCGGCCTGCAGGCCACGGACCTGGCCTATCCGCCCCATGGCGGCCTGCCGGCCCTGCGCGGCGCGACCGCCGCCTATCTGCAGGTGGCGCGCGGCATCCATTGCCAACCCTCGCAGGTGTTCATCACGGCCGGCTACAACAGTACGATGGCGCTGATCCTGCAGACGCTGTTCGAAGCCGGCGACCAGGTCTGGATGGAAGATCCAGGCTATCCCCCGACCCGCGCGCTGCTGGAGCAGGCGCGCTTGAAACCCGTACCCGTGCCGGTGGACCAGGACGGCATCATGGTCGGCGCCGGCATCGAGCGGGCGGGACGGGCGCGCGGCGCGGTGGTGACGCCTGCGCATCAAAGCCCCTTGAGCATGTCCTTGTCATTGCCGCGCCGGCAGGCGCTGCTGGACTGGGCCGAGCGTTGCGGAGCCTGGATCGTGGAAGACGATTACGACGGCGAATACCGCTACGTCGGCCGCCCGCTGCCTGCCCTGAAGAGCCTGGATACGCAGGGGCGGGTGCTGTACGCGGGCACCTTCAGCAAGGTGCTGTTTCCCGGCCTGCGGCTGGCCTATCTGGTGGTGCCCGAGGCGCAGGCCGCGCGCTTCGCGCTATCGGCGCGCCTGCAGGCGGGCGCCGCGCCGGGCCTGACCCAGGCGATATTGAGCGCCTTCATGGCCGAAGGCCATTTCGCCCGCCACATCCAGCGCATGCGCAAGCTGTACGCGGAACGGCGCGCGGCGGCGGTGGCGGGCCTGCATGATGCGCTGGGGCAGCGCCTGCGGATCGAACCGCAGCCCGGCGGCATGCATCTGGTGGCGCGTCTGGAACCCGGCCAGAGCGACGTGGCGTTGGCCGGGCGGATGGAAGAGCAGGGCATGTATGCGGGCGCGCTGTCGCGCTGGTGCGCCGCGCCGCAGACGCAATCCGCGCTGCTGCTCAGCTTCACCAATATCGCCACGCAGGCGCAGGCCCGCGAACTGGGCCTGCGCATATTGCAGCTGATGCAGCCTTAGTTCAGCCCGGCCTTGTCCAGGCCGTAGGCCGCATCGGCCGAACCCGGCACGGTGCGGAACGCCACGTTCAGCCGGTTCCAGCCGTTGATCCCGACCACCAGCAGGGTGAGGTCCGAGATCTCCTTCTCAGAAAGCTGCGCGCGCGCCTCGTCATAGACCGCATCCGATACGCCCTGCGCCGACAGGGTGGTGACCGCCTCGGTCCAGGCCAGCGCCGCGCGCTCGCGCGGCGAGAACAGCGTGGACTCGCGCCAGATGGCGATGTGATGCAGGCGCAGCTCGCGCTCGCCCGCGATGCGGGCCTGCTTGACGTGCATGTCCAAGCAGAAGCCGCAGCCGTTGATCTGCGAGGCGCGGATATCCACCAGTTCGCCGACCTCTTGCACGATGGGGGTCTTCTTCAGCGACATGCTGAATTCCAGGTACTTCCTGGACTGTTCCTCGGACACCTGGAAATAATTCAAACGCTGGCTCATGTTCCTACCTTTTCGATGCGTGTTGCCGAGCAGAATCTCGTGCTGACAGGATGCCGCGGCTTGGCCCAGGAAGGTAGTGCCATAAATGCAGTTTTCGCCTGGGCCATGCTCAGGCCGGCCAGCGCAGCACGAAGCGGGCGCCGCCCAGGGGGCTGTCGTGGATTTCGATGCCGCCGCCGTGGCTGGCGGCTACCCGCCAGACGATGGCCAGGCCCAGGCCGGCGCCGCCGGTGCCGCGGTCCCGGCTTTCGTCCAGGCGGATGAAGGGTTCGAACACCCGCGCGCGGTCGGCCGGCGCGATGCCGCCGCCGTCGTCGTCCACGATCAGCTCGAAGCCGCCCGCCGGACACTGGGTGAGCTTGACCTCCACGTGACGGCTGGCATAGCGCACCGCGTTTTGCACCAGGTTCAGCAAGGCCCGGCTCATGTAGCGCGGATGCAGCCGCACGCGCGGCGGGTAGTCGCGATGCACATGGCACTGGATCGCACGCGCCTCGGCCTGGTGCGCCACCTGGGCCAGCGCTTCGCCCAGCCAGTCGCAGGTGTCCACGGTTTCCAGCCTGACGGAGTCGTCGCTGGGACGCTCCAGCCGCGCATAGACCAGCAGTTCGGCCACCAGCGTTTCCAGTTCGCAGATGTCGGCCTGCATGTCGCGCAGTATCTGATGCCGCTTGGGCTGGTGCTGGTCCTGGCCCAGCAGGGCGACCTCGAAGGACAGGCGCGCCAGCGGCGTGCGCAATTCGTGCGAGACCGCGTTGGTCAGGCTGCGCTGGTTTTCGACCAGCGCCGAAATGCGCTCGGCCATCTGATTGAAGCTCTCGCCCACGTGCCGCATGCCGGCCAGCCGCGACAGCCGCACCCGCACGCCGAGTTCGCCCTGGCCCATGCGCAGCGTGGCGTTGCGCAGCCGGTCCAGATCGCGCCACAGGGGCAGCGCCCAGAGCAGCAGCAGGATGATGCCGACGATCAGGCTTAGCGCGGCCCAGACGCCGACGGTGACCCACCGCTCCAGCACCGGCGCGCGCGGCAGGCGGACTTCCAGCCACTGTCTGGGCTCGCCGGACAATGGGACGAGGTAAACGTTGTACTCGTCGCGCATGATCATGCCGAGCGCGGCCAGTTGCCGCTGCTCCGCTTCGCTGGGCGTGACCTTCTCGTCGGAGAGCAGGCTCAGGCCCAGTCCATAGAGCGGCTGGATGTCGTCGCGCAGGTGTTCGGCGCGCGCAACCGGGGCAATGCCATCGAGTTCCTTGCGCAGCACATGCATCTGTCCCCGGACGGCCTGGTACGACAGATCCGCGCTGACCGAATCCAGCAGATACATCAGGCTGCGTTCCACCAATTGCGACCCCGCGACATAACCGATGGCGGCGACGACAAAGATGCGGATCGCGAACTTGAACATGTGGGATACGGCCGGATGAGGACTCGCGATGCTAGGGGCATACCGCCGGGCAGTCCGCCGATATTTGTACGGTATTTGTAAAGTTGTTTGTAGCGGCTGCGCGGGCGAGGTAAACCCGCCATATGGCCCGGCCCGTTCAGGCGGTTGAATCTGCCGCGGCGCCCGGCTATAAGCATGGGGCGGGGGCAGGACCCTCATGCCCCGCCTGCCGATGAAGCCGAATCCCATGCCGCCGCTGCCTCCCCACCAAGACGAACATGTCGCCAGCAAGCCCGCCACCGCCACGCGCGAGCAGCCCGGCCAGGGCTCCTGTCTGGAAGTCTTCCTGGTTTTCCTGCGCCTGGGGCTGACGTCCTTCGGCGGGCCGGTGGCGCATCTGGCGTACTTCCGCACGGAATTCGTGGAGCACCGGCGCTGGCTGGACGACTACGCGTATTCCGACCTGGTGGCGCTGTGCCAGTTCCTGCCGGGGCCGGCCAGCAGCCAGGTCGGCATGGCGATAGGCCTGAAGCGCGCCGGATGGGCCGGCATGCTGGCGGCCTGGGTGGCGTTCACGCTGCCCACGGCGGTCGCGCTGATTCTCTTCGCGCTGGGCCTGGCGCAGTTCGGCTGGCTGTCCGCGTCGGGCGCCATCCATGGACTGAAGATCGCGGCGGTGGCCATCATCGCGCAGGCGGTCTGGGGCATGGGCCGCTCGCTCTGTCCCGACCGCGAGCGGGCGGGGCTGGCGGTGGCTGCGGCGCTCATCACCATCCTGATGCCGACGACCCTGGGGCAATTGAGCGCGATCCTGCTGGGCGCCATCGCCGGCATGGCCGCGCTGCAAGTACCGCCGCGTCCCGCCCTGGCGGTGCAGCCGCTGAAGATCTCGCGCCGCGCCGGATACACGGCATTGGCGCTGTTCGTGCTGCTGTTGGCGGCCTTGCCGGCTTGGGCGGCGATCAGCGGCATGCCGCTGGCGCAGCAGCTCTCGGGCTTCTACCGCGCGGGCGCGCTGGTGTTTGGCGGCGGCCACGTGGTGCTGCCCTTGCTGGAATCCGCCTCGGTGGCGGGCGGCATGGTTTCCAACGCCGATTTCCTGGCAGGCTACGGCGCGGCGCAAGCCATGCCGGGGCCGCTATTCGCTTTTGCCGCCTTCCTGGGCGCGATGTCGTCCGGTCCCTTGTCAGGCTGGGCTGGCGGACTGGTGTTGCTGGCGGCCATCTTCCTGCCAGGCGCCTTGCTGGTGGCGGCTGCGCTGCCGTTCTGGGAAAGCCTGCGGCGGCGCGCGGGCGTGCGCAACCTGATCGCGGGCGTGAACGCGAGCGTCGTGGGCATCCTGCTGTCGGCGCTGTACGACCCGGTCTGGATCAGCGCCATCCGCGACCGCGCGGACTTCGGGCTGGCCTTGCTGCTGTTCGGCCTGTTGGTCTATGCGCGCTGGTCGCCCGTCTGGGTGGTGCTGCTGGCCGCGGCCGGCGGCTGGGCGTTAGCCTAGCGCAGCCGCCCCAAGACAACCCCGCGGCGTTGAATCAGGACTGCCAGCGCGGCGGGCGTTTTTGCAGGAAGGCGTCTATGCCTTCGCAGGCGTCGGCTTCCATCATGTTGCGCGCCATCACATCGCCCGCGTAGTCATAGGCATCCGCCAACGCCATCTGCCGCTGCTTGTAGAACATGCGCTTGCCGTAACGGATGGCAGCAGGACTCTTGGCCAGGATGTCGTCGACCAGCGCGCGCACGCGCTGGTCCAGCTGCGCCTCGGGCACCGCGTCGTTGATCAGGCCCCAATCCCTGGCCTGGCCGGCATCGATGAAGCGCGCCGTCACCAGCATTTCAAAGGCGCGCTTGGCCGATACGTTGCGGCTGAGCGCGACGGCGGGCGTGGAGCAGAACAGGCCGACGTTGATGCCGGATACCGCGAACTTCGCCGTGTCGGCCGCCACGGCCAGGTCGCAGCTGGCCACCAGCTGGCAGCCTGCCGCGGTGGCGATGCCGTGCACCTTGGCGATCACCGGCACCGGCAAGGCCTGCAAACCCTGCATCACGGCGCTGCATTTCCTGAAGAGGTCGCGGTAGTAATCCAGCGATGGCTGGCTGCGCATTTCGCGCAGGTCGTGGCCGGCGCAGAACGCCCGGCCGCTGGATTCGAGCACCACGCAGCGCACGCCGGCATCGCGCGACAGCGCGTCGATCTCCGCTTGCAGCGCGGCCAGCAGGCCTTCGGACAGCGCGTTGAACTGCCCGGGGCGGTTCAGGCGCAGCGTCACCACGCCGTCTTCGGCGTGGCGCGCCAGGATCGGCTCTTGCGCCGCTACTTCGTTGTTCATGTCGTCTCCAGGGTGGGCTATCCCTGGATAGTAGAGGCATACGCCGATCGGCGTCAGCCCGCCGCCAGACGCCGCGCCATGCCCGGCGACAGGCACAGCAGCGGCCCGACGATGACCGCGCCGATCAGCGCCATCGCCGCTTGCGGCGCCATGCCGCTGTCCAGCAGGAGAGTGGCGATGACGGCCGATCCGCTCATCTGGAACAGGCCATAGACCGCGGCCGCGGTGCCGGCGCGCTCGGCGAAGGGCTCCAGCGCCAGGCTCAGCCCGGACCCCAGCGCCAGCGAAAAGCCCACGGTCAACACCGCCACCGGCAACATGAAGACCCCGGCCGACAGGGGCAGCCACAGCCACGCGGCCAGGTGCATGGCGGCGGCCGCAAGCAGGGCGGCCATGCCCACGCGCACCATGGTGTGGCGGCCAAAGCGCGCGATGAAGGCAGGGGCCAGGAAGAAGGCGCCGATATTGATCGCCGCGTTGCCGCCGAACCAGGCGGAGAAGCCCAGTTCGGAATAGCCCAGTTGCTGCACCAGCACTACCGGCGCGGCGGACACGAACACCAGGATCATCGCCATGCCGGCCATGCCGAACGCCGCGAAATACAGAAAGCGTCCGCTGGTCGCGATCGGCGCATAGCGGCGCAGGCTGTAGAGCGCGCCGTGGGGCTTGGGCGGCGCTGCACGGGTTTCCTCGAAGCGGATCGCCAGGAATCCCGCAAGGGTCAAGGCGAACAGCACCATGAAGACAAAGGTGCTGCGCCAGCCCGCGTGCACGGCCAGCGCGCCGCCCACCATGGGCGCCAGCGCAGGCACGGTGCACAAGGCGCCGTTCAAATAGCTGTAGACGCGCGCGCCGACTGCGGGGCTGAAGCAATCACGGACCGCGGCAAAGGCGACCAGCGAGGCCGAGCACGCGCCCAGCCCCTGGATCACGCGGGCAACATAGAACACGTCCAGCGACGTGGCCGCGGCGCCCAGCGCCGAGCCCAGCAGATAGGCCAGCGCGCCGCCCAGCGCCACGGGCCGCCGGCCATAGCGGTCGGCCAGCGGACCGATCAGCACCTGGCCCACGCCCACGGCGAAGATGAAGAGGGTGATGCTGGCTTGCAGCGCGGTGACTGGCTGGCCGTAATCCTGCGCCATGACGGGCAAGGAGGGCAGATAGATATCGATGCCCATGGGCGTAAGCGTGACCAGTCCCATCAGGAGACCGATCAGCCAGCGTTGGCCGCGAGGGGATAATGCAGACTTCATGGCAGGCTCGGGGTCCATTGCGGACCCGGGAAAACCCGATATTATCCATGAACCGGCGTAGAATCTCCCAGCTATGAACACACCCGCCCTGCGTCCCCGCATCGTCATCCATTACTGCACGCAGTGCCAGTGGCTGCTGCGCGCCGGCTGGATGGCCCAGGAACTCCTGTCCACGTTTTCGACCGATCTGGGCGAGGTCGTGCTGCAGCCTGGCACCGGCGGGATCTTCCAGGTCACCTACAACGGCGACCTGATCTGGGACCGCAAGAGCGATGGCGGCTTCCCCTCGGCCAAGGAACTGAAGCAGCGCGTGCGCGACCGCCTCGATCCCGGCCGCACGCTGGGCCATATCGACGGCCACTCCGCCGGCCCGCTGGCCGCGCCCGACGCCTGAAGCGCATGCGGACCGGCCCCGCAAGAGCCGGCCCGTTGCCACGCAGCCGCAGGCTTCAGGCGGAAGACTCCGCTTGCGCCAGGCCCGCGCGCTGCTTGCGTTGGCGCATGGCCGACACCACCAGCAGCGCAATCAAGCCCACGCACGCCACCACGAAGCCCAGGCTGATGGGCCGCGAGACGAAGATCGTCAGGTCGCCGCGCGACAGCAGCAGGGCGCGGCGGAAGTTCTCTTCCACCATGGGGCCGAGCACGAAGCCCAGCAACAGCGGCGCGGGTTCGAAGCGCATGCGGATCAGCGCGTAGCCCGCCGCACCGAACAAGGTCACCATGGCCACGTCGAACAGATTGTTGTTGGTGCTGTAGACGCCCACGCAGACAAAGAACAGCGCCGCCGGGAAAAGGTAGCGGAACGGCACCGTCAAGAGCCGCACCCACATGCCGATCAGCGGCAGGTTCAAGAGCAGCAACAGCACGTTGCCCACCCAGAAGCTGGCGATCAGCCCCCAGAACATGTCGGCGTGCTCCACCATCATCTGCGGTCCCGGCTGGATGCCGTGGATGATCAGCGCGCCCAGCATCAGCGCCATCACCGGATCGCCGGGGATGCCCAGGCTCATGGTGGGAATGAAGCTGGTCTGGGTCGACGCGCTGGTGGCCGCTTCCGGTCCGGCGATGCCTTCGATGGCGCCGCGGCCGAAGCGGCGCGGCTCGCGCGCCACCTTCTTTTCCGTCGCATACGAAATGAACGAGGCGATGGTGGGACCGGTGCCGGGCAGGATGCCAAAAGCCGCGCCGATGGCCGTGCCGCGCACCAGCGCGCCGCGCGACTGCTTGATGTCGCCGGCCTCGGGCCGCATCGACTTCATGCTGATCTTGGCGGTGGTCACCTTGGCGTCGCCGCCGATGCGGTTGATGTTCTTCAGGAAGTCCGCCACGCCGAAGAGACCCATGGCCAGCGCCACGATCTGCAGGCCGTCGGACAGCTCCAGGATGCCGAAGTGAAAGCGCATCGTGCCGGTGTTGACGTCGGTGCCCACCACGCCCAGCAGCAGACCCACCACCACCATCGCCACGCCCTTGATCGCCGATCCCTTGGCCAAGGTGGCGCCAGCCAGCAGGCCCAGCATCATCATGGAGAAGTACTCGGCGGGGCCGAACTTGAAGGCCACGTCCACCAGCATAGGGGAGAACAGGATCATCGCCAGAATGCCGACCGACGCGCCGCAGAACGACGAGAACATCAGCATGAACAGCGCCGAGCCGGCCTTGCCGTTGCGCGCCAGCGGATTGCCGTCCAGGCAGGCCACCGCGTGCGACGCGGTGCCGGGCAGGTTCAGCATGATGGAGGTAATCCCGCCGCCGTACTGCGACCCGTAGTAGATGCCCGACAGCATCACCAGCGCCGCCGTGGGCGTCATGGTGTAGGTCAGCGGCAGCAGGATGGAGATCGCGGCCAGCACGCCCATGCCCGGCAGCACGCCGATAAGGTTGCCCATGAACACGCCGAACACGGCCCACATGAGGTTGTCCAGCGCGAAGGCGACGGAGAACCCGTGCATCAGGTTGTTGAAGATTTCCATCGATCAGCCCCAGCGGAACAGCGGAAACTGCAGTTGCAGCGCCCAGGAGAAAACGGCGACGCCCAGCACGGTTACGCCGGCGGCCAGCAGCGCCGCGCTGCGCGGCGTGTGCTGGCGGTCGCCCATCGCGGAAATGAAGACCAGCGCAAAGGTCGCGGGCACCAGGCCGCCATACTTGCCCAGCAGGATGAAGGTCATGAGTCCGCCGATGATGCAGCCCCAGCCGCGCCAGTCGGGCGGGGGCTCGTCTTCGGCGTCCTCATCGGGTGCCGCGGGCGCCGCCGCCATGCGCGCGATCATCAGGCCCAACAGCACCAGCAGCACGCCCAGGATCGCGGGGAACATCCCCGGCCCCATGCGCGCCAGGCTGCCGATGTTGTAGGTGGATGCCTGCGCGATGGCGCCCAGGCCCAGCACGATCATCGTGCCGGCTGCCCAGACCTCGCGCCGCGCGGCGCTGCGTTTGGATTGCATCTGTAGTCCTCCCGTTGTTGTGCTTTTGCCTGACTACGTTCTGAACAAAAGCTGACTTTTGAATGAACGCGGAAGTCTAGGAATTCAAACTTCCGTTCACCTTTCAGGCGCACGGGCAATGCGCCAAACAGGCGTTTTTTTCGGCAAAAACGGGGGAAATCCCTAAGCCCGCGAGAATGGCGGGCAGAGCCGATGCGCTGCGCGCAAGCGTTTGTTGCGGCTATGCGCCGCGCGCCGCGGCGGCGGGTTCTCAGCCCTTGGGCGTCCAGGGCTTGCGCGGGCTGCCGGCCAACGCGACGTCCAGGCGCTGCCGGGCGGCCAGGGGCCAGCAGGCGTCCATGTCGTAGAACGCTTCGGCCGCCGGCACGTCATCCGGTATGCCCACCCATGGGTGCCTGGAACGCACGAAGCAATGCGCGCCAGGCGGGAAGTCGGCGGCGCGGTCCAGCGTGCCCGCGTAGATCAGCGCCACCGTTTCGCCGTAACCCGGGTGATGGCTCCACAGCAGGCCGAGGCAGGCCGCGCAACGCACGACCACGACGGTCTCGCCATCATTGGCGTTCTTGTCCGCGGGATGGCGGCGCACCTCGCCCCGCAGGCGCTGCACGCGGTCGGATTCGATCACCGCGTTCATCGCAAAGGCGGTGCCGGAGTGCCGTTGGCACACGGTGCAATGGCAGCAATGGACAAACATGGGCGGGCTGGCGAGGCGGTAGCGGACCGCGCCGCAATCGCAGCCGCCTTCGATGGGAGCCTGAGTCACGATGCGTCTCCTGGGAAGGTGCGCATCCAGTGTATTGAGGCCGCTGGCCGCCGGGCAGTGGCGATCGCGTCACGCTGCGGGGGGATTTGCGTCAACGTCACCAGGGCAGGGCGGCGGGACTGGTATCGCGGCCGCCGGCGATGCTATTGCTTTTGCAGGCAATATGATGCTAAAATACATCAACTTTCGGCAAAATTACAATAAACCAAGCGCCGAAAAAGTCGCTGGCGGCCGCGGCCGCCATTTTCGTTTGCGTTGCCTGCGCGCATGCCCCCCGCGCCCCGATGGCATCCATTGGAAACAGCATCCATGGCACGCACGAATCTCATGCATTGCGCTTTGCGCGGGGGAAAGCCATGCGTCCTGAACAGGAGAACGTTCATGTCTCATCAACTCGTTGGCAAGAAGTGGCAATTCGAGATTCCTCCCCTGGACTGGAAGGCGCCCGAGACCAATAAGGACGCGGACATCAAGACCGTTGCCGCGGACGCCGATGCCGCCGAAGACCAGGACGCCTGACCGGGCGTTGCCACAACCCTGAAATAGCCGCCGGGCGGGCAGGGGCGTCAGCCCGCGTGCGTCACCACGCGATTGCGCCCCTGCTGCTTGGCCGCGTACAGCGCGGCATCGGCCGCCTGAAAAACCGGTTCCACATCCGCGCCGCCCGCCGGCCAGTGCGCCACGCCGGCTGACACCGTGATTTCCGGGGCGCCGCTCAAGCGGCGCATCTCCGTCGCCTTGCGCAGGCGCTCGGCCATGCCCGTGGCCTCCCTGGGGCCCGCCGCGGGCAGCAGGATCAGGAACTCCTCGCCGCCGTTGCGGCAGAGCATGTCGGTCGGGCGCGAACAGTCGCGCATCAACTGCGCCATTCCCTGTATCACTTCATCGCCCGCCGTATGGCCGTAGGTGTCATTGACCCGCTTGAAATGGTCGATGTCCAAGGCGATCACGGCAAAGGGCGTGTCGGCCGCCTGCAGCGCGTCCACCGCCTGCCGCATGCCGCGGCGGTTGCGCAGCCCGGTCAGCGGATCGGTGATGCTGGCTTGATTGAGCTGGCCGATCTTGTCCTGCAGGTTGGTGTAGCTGCGGATCACTGCGCGCTTGAGGCGCTGCGCCTCGAAATACCAGGCTTTCACCGAGCGCACCCGCTGCATGGCCACCGCCATGTCATGGTGCTCGACGTTGGTCGCCAGTTGCGATAGCGGCTGCGAAATCTTGCGCGCGCACCACCAGATGGCCAGCAGGAACAGCAGCGCGAAGGGCGCCGCGTAGCGGATCAGCGCCCAGATGAGATCGTGCAAGGGCTCCAGCGTGGCCAGCGCGGGGCGCTGCGCGATCACGCCCCAGCCGCTGCGCGAAACATGCGCGTAGCCTGCCAGCATGTCCACCCCGCGCGTGTTGATCAGGCGCTGCGCGCCGTCTTCCCCGCGCATCACCGCGGCTACCACGGGATTGCCGGTGACGTCCTCGCCAACGCGCCCGCTCTCGGCGTGATAGATCAGCCGCCCCTCGTGATCCACCACGTACAGATAGGAGCCGTCCTGATACGGATGCTTGCCCAGCAGGTTGTGCAGGGCGCCTTCGTTGCGCAGGTAGATCGTGCCAGAGACATAGCCCAGGTAGACGCCGCTCTCCGAATGAATCGGATACGAGACGTTGATCAACAGGTTGCCGGCGACCGACACATAGGGCTTGCTGATCAGGGGCTTGCGCGTTTGCAGCGCCATGCGGCTGGCGGCGTTGTCGACCCGCGTTCCCTGGAAGCTGCGGATGGCCTGGCTGGCCGCCACCATGACGCCGTCAGCACGGATGATGGCGACCGAGTTGAAGCTGTCCGTCTGCTCCCGCAGGCGCGCGACTTCCGCGTTCAGGACCTCCGGCGCATCGAAGCGCCAGGCGACATGGCGGGCGCTGTACTCCAGTTGCTGCAGGGCCGATTCCAGGAAAGTGCCCGCGCTCTCGGCCAGCTTGGCGGCATACACCCGGTTGGATTCCAGCGTATTGGCGATGAGCTGTTCGCGCTGCACCCGATAACTGGCGTACAGGGCGTTGGCGGTGGCGGCGAGGGCGCTGCATACGGTAAGCGCAAGCACCAGCCCGCGTAGGTTGATTCGCATGAAGATCGTGTCGGGCAGGATTCGGGTTGCGGCGAGTGCGCGGGATTTTACCCGCGCGGGGCGTCCGGCTCGTCCAAGAGCCGGGCCGCGGGCGATTCGGCCGCCGCCCCGGCGCGGAAGTAGCCCATGACGGTGGCCACGCTGGCGTGTCCGGTCATGGCCATGGTGTCGCCCAGCGGTACATTCCGCCGCCCGGCCTCGGTCACGAATCCGGATCGCAGGCTGTGCGCCGAAAACTCGCCTTCCAGGCCGGCCAGCTTGCAGCGTTCCCGCACGATGTCCCGTACCGCGGCCGCGGCCAGCGGCTCGCCCAGCACGTCGCCGCGCCGCACGCGCCGGAACAGCGGACCTTGCGTGATGCCGCTGGCGCGCAGCCAGGCATCGAGCGCCTGCGCAGCGACGCCCACGATGGGCTTCTGGTCATTGGCGCGGTGGGCGCCCGCCTGGTTGGTCTTGGAATACGCCAGCGCGTACAGAAAGCCCTCGGCCGTGCGCCGCGTGTTTTCCATCGTGGCGTGCACGACTTCGGAGCGCCTGCGCCCGCCGCTGGCCCAGGCGAACAGCAGCAGGGCCCGGTCGCGCAGCCCGCGCAGCGAGTCGTCGCAGGTGGCCAGCATGGCCTCCAGCGGTTCGCGCGTCAGCGCCATCTTCTTGGCGGGCGCCACGCCGCGCCGGGCGTAGGCGCGCCGCGTCCTGGCAAGCAGTTCGCGCACCGCGGCCGCGCGGCAGGGGTTGGGGTGGCCTTGAAGTTCGTGCGCCTTGGACAGCACGGAGATGCGCTGCAGCAGCGTGTTGAGGCTGGGCGCACCCAGCCTGCCTTTGGCTTTGAGCCGGACCAGCTCCTGGTCCAACGCCAGCGGCAATTCCCATTTCAGGCCTTGCTCGGTGGACCGCTGCGCATGGTCGACCACGAACTGGACCACGGCGGCTTCCGGCAAGGGCAGGGCAAAAGGACGGGCGTAGCGCAGCTCGAACCAGGCGCTCCAGTAGCGGATGGCGGCGCGGTAGCTGGCGACCGTGTTGGCCGAACTGCCTTCGCGCATCAGGGCGCGGGCGGCAGCGTCGGCCTGGGCGTCAAGGGTCAACGGGTCCAGAGCGGGAAGCGGCGCCTGCGTTTTCAGCTGTGTCATGGTTGAAGAGGGTGGGAAAATCATATTTCATACATATTATTATGTCTGCTGTATGATATCTAACATTAATATCAATTTACTCACGATAAGGTTCCATTATCGTGGGTAATTATCCTACAGTTGCCGAATCCGGCACGGAGCACGCGCATGGCCACCGGAATTACCGAAACTGACGTCTGGACCGCCGCCGACGCCTTGCTGCTGGAGGGCGCGCGGCCCACCATCGAACGGGTGCGGCAGAAGATCGGCCGGGGTTCGCCCAACACCGTCAGCCCCTATCTCGAAACCTGGTTCCGCTCGCTGGGCGCGCGCATCAAGGACCCGGGCGCGTTCGCGGCGCCCGCGGCCGTACCCGACCCGGTAGCGCAGGCGGCCTCGCACTTCTGGGAAGCCGCCTTGGCCGAGGCCCGCGCGCAGCAGGAACAGGCCTATCGCGGTCGCTGGGAAGAACTGGCGCGGGAAGGGGAGCAGCTCGCCTCCAACGCCGAACAGCTGCAGCAGCGCGAAGCCCAGCTTGCGCATCGCGAACAGGATCTGCAGGAAGCCCTGAGGGTGGCCACTTCCCAATTGGCCGCCGCCGAAGACCGGCTGCTGGCGGCCGAACAGCAGTTGCGCCAACGCGATGAACTGCTCAGGCGCAACCAGCTGCAGCTGGAAGACGCACGCGGCGCCACGCAGGCGGCGCTGGCGGAAAGCGAGAAGATCCGCACCCAGCATGCCCAGGCGCTCGACGCGCTGGAAACCCGCCACACTGCCCACGAGCGCCGCTGGCTGAACGAACTGGACAGCGAGCGCGGCGCCGTCAAACGCTTGCAGACCCGGCTGGACGAGGCGCAGGCCGCCAGCCAGCAGCAGGCGGCGCAGGCGCGCAAGGCGCTGGAGCAGGAACAGGAGCTGCGCCGCCAGGCCGAACACAAGGCGCAGGCTGCGGGCGGCGAGACCCAGGCCCTGCAAGCGCGCCAGCAGGCCGATCAGGCCGCGGCCAGCGCGGCGCGGGCGGCAGCGCGTGAACGCGAAATGGCGCTGGAATCCCGGCTGGCGGCGGCCGAGCAACGCGCGTCCGACTACCTCGCGCAGTTGAAAGGGAAGGATGAGCAACTGGGCGAACTGACCCGGCATCTGCTGGCGCAAGTCCAGCGGCAGGATCCGGGGCAGGCGCGGCCGGAGCATCCGGGGTCCTAGCGCCGCGCGCGCAGCCTGGCGCATCACGGTTCGCGGGTCGCGGCAAAAGGATGCGCTGCATGCCCCCGGCGACCCGATTCGGATTATTGTTATAGGCATGGCGAAGCGCGCAACGCGCCCCGCCACGCGGCACATATATATATAGCGACGCAGTAACCCGGCCAGCCGGAGGAACTATGTCATTTCGCGTGATTGCCTCGATGCTCTGCGCGCTGTTGCTGTGGCTGCCTCCATCGCCTGGGTATACCCAGGCGACAAAGGGCAAAGGCGACCCGCTGGCGCTGGCCTACAACATGAAGCCCTGGACCGGGGATTTCGACGGCATGGTCAAGCGCCGGCAGGTCCGCGTGCTGGTGCCTTACAACAAAACCCTGTATTTCCTGGACAAGGGCGGCACGCAGCGCGGCATCATCGCCGAGATGATGACCGAGTTCGAGAACGACCTGAACCGGCAGCTCAGGAACAAGAACATCCGCGTGTACGTGGTGCTTCTGCCGACCTCGCGCGAACGCCTGATTCCCGATCTGCTGGCGGGCAAGGGCGACATCGTCGCGGCCAACCTGACGGTCACCGAGGAACGCCGGAAGCTGGTCGATTTTTCCACGCCGCTGGCGTCGGGCGTGCCGGAGCTGGTCGTGGCCTCGCCAGGCGCGCCCGAGCTCAAGTCGCTGGACGATCTTTCCGGGCAGGAAATCTTCATCAACCCCGTCAGCAGCTACTACGGCAGCGTCAAGACATTGAACGCGGATCTGGAGGCCAGGGGCCTGAAGCCCGCGGTCATCCGCGATGCGCCCGGCAACTTCGAGACCGATGACATCCTGGAGATGGCCAGCGCGGATCTGGTCAAGTACACCGTCGCCGACCGCTACCTGGCCAATTTCTGGAAGCAGATCTTCCCGCAGATCAAGGTCTACGCGAACCTGGAGATCGACAAGGGCAACGACATCGCCTTCGCCTTCCGCAAGAACTCGCCCAAGCTCGCGGCGGTGCTCAACCCCTTCATGGAGAAGAACCGCGTCGGCACCTCTTTCGGCAACCAGCAGCTCACCAAGTACCTGAAATCCGTGAAATGGGTGAAGGGCGCCACCGACCCCGAGGAAATCGAGAAGTTCCACCGCCTGGCGGAGTTCTTCCGCAAGTACGGGGATGAATACAACATAGACTGGCTGCTCATGATGGCCCAGGGCTACCAGGAGTCGCGGCTGGACCAGGATGCCAAGAGCTCGGTCGGGGCGATAGGCGTCATGCAGATCATGCCGGCCACCGGCAAGGAACTGAAGGTAGGCGATATCCGGCGCGAGGAGTTCAACATACACGCCGGCGTCAAGTACATCCGTTTCATGATCGACCAGTACTACGCGAAAGAGCCCATGACGGACTTGAACAAGGGACTGTTCGCTTTCGCTTCCTATAACGCCGGCCCCGCCCGGATCAACCAACTGCGCAAGGAAGCCGCCGCCAGCGGACTGGACCCGAACGTCTGGTTCGACAATGTGGAGCGGGTGGCGGCCGAGCGCATCGGGCGAGAAACCGTGCAATACGTGAGCAATATCTTCAAGTACTACATCGCCTATACGCTGGTGCGCGCGCAGGGCGCGGGCGACGGCGCGGGGACGCCGCGCTAGCCGGAGGCGGCGCCGCTTGCGGGCCGCCACGGTGTATGTCCGCGGGTTTTTCGGATAAATTCGCCACAGGCGCATCCGCATGCACCCATCCGGCAGACGCCCCGCCGGCATCGATGCGCCACAGATCAGGGCTGCCGGCCCTGTCAGGAGCCGCGGTTGAATCCTCTTCCACGCCAGACGGTCGATCTCGCCCGCATCATCCTCGTCATCGTGATCCTGGCCGGCCTGATGGCAGGCAGCGTCTACATCCTGCGCCCGTTCCTGCCCGGCCTGGTCTGGGCCACCACGATCGTCGTGGCGACCTGGCCGGTCATGCTGGCGATCCAGCGCTATTGCGGCGGACGGCGCTGGATGGGTACCCTGACCATGCTGGTCATCCTGCTGTTCGTCATCGTGCTGCCGCTCTACGAGGTGATCTCGACGCTGGCCTTGCACAGCAGCTCGATCATGGCCGCGGTCAAGAGCCTGCCCGACTACGCGCTGCTGGCGCCGCCCGCCTGGGTCCACGGCATTCCGCTGGTCGGCCCCAAGATCGCGCAGGAATGGCAGACCCTGTCGGACGCCGGCGCCGGCGGCCTGCTGGCCAAGCTCGAACCGTATCTGACAAGCGCCGCGGCCTGGCTGCTCGGGCATGCCGCCATCGTCGGCGCCTTCATGATGCACATGCTGATCACCGTGGTCGTGGCCGGCATCCTCTATACCAAGGGCGAGGTGGCGGTCGATTTCGTGCGGCGCTTCTTCAACCGGCTGGCGGGCCAGCGCGGCCTGGCGGCCGTCAAGCTTGCCGGGCAGGCGATACGCGCCGTGGCGCTGGGCATCGTCGTGACCGCCGTGGTGCAGTCCGGGCTGGGCGGGATCGGCCTGTGGATCGCGGGCGTGCCGGCTGCCGGCATCCTCACCGCGCTGATGGTGATGCTGTGCCTGGCGCAGCTGGGGCCATTCCTGCCGATGCTGGCTGGCGTGGTCTGGCTGTTCCAGAACGACATGAAGCTGGCGGCCGCGGTGCTGCTGGTCTGGGCGGTGCTGGTGGCGATGCTGGACAACCTGCTGCGGCCGTTGCTCATCAAGCGCGGCGTCAACCTGTCCTTGCTGCTGATCCTGGTGGGCGTGCTGGGCGGACTGTTTGCCTTCGGCATCGTGGGCCTGTTCATCGGCCCGGTGATCCTGGCGGTGACCCATACGCTGCTCAACGCCTGGATCGAAGAAGTGCCGCCGCCCGCCGGGTTGGACGCGGAAACGGAGCCCGCCGCAACGCCCGCGGAACGCGCCGGATTTCCGCCGGTCTGAACGCCGCCGGCATCGGCTGCCAGCCAGGCCGCGCCGGGCAGCCTGCCGGGGAAGGGCGTAACATCTGCCTCACGTCGCGGGCGCATTGCCCGCTTTTCTGGCAACACCCCGGCAATACCTCATGACGATGCACCCTCTGGCGCCGCTGCAAGGCGGCTACTCTTCCTGGTCCGAAGCCCTGCCCGAAGCACGGCTCGATACACGGCCTGGTTCCACACCCGGCCCCGCGGCTTTCCCGCACAAGGCGGTGGCGCGATGAGCGAAAGCGTACGCCTGGCCAAGCGTCTGGCCGCCGAACTGTCCTGCTCGCGCGGCGACGCGGAACGCTACATAGAGGGCGGTTGGGCCGCCGTGGACGGCAAGCAGGTCGAGGAGCCGGGCTATCGGGTGGCGCCCGGCCAGTCCGTGGGCCTGTTGCCGGGCGCGCGCCTGGAAGACGCGCGTCCCGTGACCGTACTGCTGCACAAGCCCGCCGGCCTTTACGCCAATGACGAGCCCGGCTCCGCGCGCGACCTGATCCTGCCTGAGAACCTGATGCCCGGCGACCGTTCCGGGCAGCGCTACCTGAAGCGCATGTTCAATGGCCTGAAGCTGGTCACGCCGCTGGAGCGCGCAGCCAGCGGCTTGGTCGTCTACACGCAGGAATACCCGATCGCGCGCAAGCTGGTGGAAGAAGGGCGCTACGTGGAGCAGGAGTACGTGGCCCAGGTGTCCGGCCAGCTCAGCGCCGCCGACCTGGCGCGCCTGCAGCGCGGCATGGCTTACGACGGCCGCGCCGCCACGCCCATGAAGGTCAGCTGGCAGAACGAAACCCATCTGCGCTTCGCCCTGAAGACGCCCGCGCCCGGCTTCATCGAGTACGTGTGCGATGCGGCGGGATTGCGCCTGCAGGCCTTGCGCCGCATCCGCATCGGCCGCCTGCCGATGGCCGGCCTGGGCCTGGGGCAATGGCGCTACCGCCTGGACTACGAACGCTTCTGACGGCAGCAGGGATGACCATGGAACAAGCGCCGCAAGGCCAGCGACCACAGCGCGATCCCGGACGCCGGGGTTTCTTGATCAATGCCGGCGCCCTGTGCCTGTCCGCCGCCTTGGCCGGCTGCGCGGCGCCCAAGCCTGCGCCGCGCCGCGCGCCGCAGTCGGCCAAGCCCGGCTCCGTCGCGTCCCCGGTTGTCAGCAGCGCCGCAGCCCCTGTGCCCGCCCTCAAACCCGGCGCGCGCATCGCCATCGTGGCGCCCGCGTCCGCCGCGCTGGATGCCGCGGACGAAGCAGCCGAATGGCTGTCCGCGCGCGGCTACGTGCCGCAGGTCATGCCGGCCGCGCGTTCACGGCTGGACGCCCCCTATGACTATCTGGCGGGATCGGACGCCGACCGGTTGGCCGACCTGCATGCGGCGTTCGCCGCGCCCGATATCGGCGCCGTCTGGTGCCTGCAGGGCGGCTTTGGTTCCTGGCGCCTGCTGGATCAGCTGGACTTCGATCTGCTGCGCCGCCACCCCAAGCCGTTCATCGGCTATAGCGACATCACGGCCCTGCACCTGGCCATGCAGCGCCGCGCCGGTTTCGTCACGTTCCACGGGCCGATGCTGGCGCAGGACCTGCTGGCCGGCAAGCGCGAACCCACCGAATCGAACCTGCTATCCATGATCAGCGGCCAGGTGGGGCAGGGGGCGTGGATCACGCCGCCGCCTTACGCCACCGCCACGGAACTGATACCGGGCACGGCGACCGGACGGCTGATCGGCGGCAATCTGGCGCTGATCGGCGCACTGATCGGGTCCGACAGCGAAATCGACACCAGCGGCGCCATTCTTTTCATCGAGGACGTCAACGAAGCCTTGCCTCGCATCGACCGGCTGTTGAGCCAGTTGGCTGCGGCGGGCAAGTTCGATGACCTCAAGGGAGTACTGGTCGGCAACTTCACGCGCATCCTGGGCGTGCCGGGCGACGATGCCCAGGCGCAGGGGCTGCTGTACCCGCTGATACTCGACCAGTTCCGCTCGCGCGGCATTCCGGTGCTGGCGGGATGGCCCAGCGGCCATGGCGATCCGAACCTGACCTTGCCGCTGGGCGCTCAGGTCACGCTGGACACGGCGCGTGGCGGATTGCGGCTGGAGCAAGCAGTGGTGGTGTGACCCGGAATGATCCATTAATGAGGCATAAAATATGACTATGCCTTATTAACACAGCATTCTTAAATCCAAAAATGACTCATTAATAGTGCAAATTACCAAGCAACGCACTATTATTGATTCATGAAAAAGAAGATCGAACCCAGCTTCGATGCCGCCATGGCGCTTGCGCGCCTTGGCGCCAACATCCGCACCGCCCGGTTGCGCCGCGCCGAAACCGAGTCCATGCTGGCTGCCCGCATGGGCGTGTCGCGCGCCACGGTCACGCGCCTGGAACGCGGCGACGGCGGCGTGTCCCTGGCGCTAGCCATTGAAGCCTTGCTGCAGTACGGCTATGCGGACCAGGTCTACGCCCTGGGCGACCCCGACCTGGACGGCGTAGGCAAACGCCTGGACGCGGTGCGCCGGCCCAGCCGGGGCAGCGGCAAAACACCCAACACGCACCGCGCCGATCCTACCCAGCTGTAGCGCCACGCAAATCGTGAACGCAAGAAAACACAAATCGGTGGAAAGCGAGCTGTATGTCTACGTCGACATCCGCGGCGAGGCCGTGCTCGCCGGCCTGCTGACGCTGGACGATTCGGACGAAAGCCGCTTCTACGCCGAATTCACCTATGTGCAGTCCTACGTGAACGACCCGCGCGCCTTTGCGCTGGATCCGCTGAACCTGCCGCTGGTGGATGCGCGCACCACCTTCCGCACCGAAAGCCGCTACGAAACGCTGGGCGCGATCTTTGACGCCGCGCCCGACGCCTGGGGCCGCAACGTCATGCGCGTGGACAACGCCGGCGCTCGCGTGACCGAGGACGAAGTGCTGCTCAAGGGCCGCGGCATGGGCGTGGGGGCCTTGTTCTTCAGCGCCCGCCGGCTCACGCCGAACATGCGCAAGACCTACCGCCTGCCGGAACTCAGCCAGGTGGAATCGCTTGCCGACCTGCTCGCCGACATCGACCAGGGCGTCAAGCCCAAGGGCCTGTACCGCGACATCCTGGGCAGTTCCTGGGACATCGGCGGCGCGCGCCCCAAGATCATCGTGCGCGACGAGCGCGGCGAAATGTGGATCGCCAAATTTCCGCGCAAGGGGGATTCCTACGACCGCCAGCGCGTCGAGTACGCCAACCTGCAAATGGCGCGCGCCATCGGCATGACGGTGCCCGAGATCCGCCTGGCTGAAACGCATCTGGGCGCGGTCCTGCTGACGCACCGCTTCGACCGCGAACTGCTGCCGGCCGGGCAGGGCGCAACCCCGATCGTCGCGCGCCGCCATTTCCTCAGCGGCGCAGCGCTGATCAGCCCCTCGGCGCAGATCGGCAAGCGCGAGCTCGACGAGGCGCGCGGCAAGGCCACGTATTCCTACGCGCGGCTGGCGGACGTCACGCGCCGGATTTCGTCCAACCCGGTGCAGGACCTGAAAGAGCTGTACGCGCGCATGGTCCTGAACGTGGCCGTCCACAATACCGACGACCACCTGAAGAACGTCGGCTTCGTGAAGGACGAGGGCGCGCAGACCTACCGGCTGTCGCCCCTGTTCGACGTGGTCACGCAGGAAGGCTCCGCCAGGCACTACCTGCACATCGGCGCGGCCGGCCGCGAAAGCTCATTCCAGAACTGCCTGAGCGAGTACCGGCGCTTCGGCCTGCGCTCGGAAGCCGTCGCGCGCGGCATCCTGGAGCACGTGCGCGAGGTGGTGGCGCAGCGCCAGCGCTATTACGGCATGGCAGGCATGACGGCTCAGGAAATCGGGTATGTGGAAGCGTCCTTGATGGCCTGGCGCCACGCCGCATGACACGCCCGCGCCGGCCTTACACCCGCTTGGCCGACCAGCTCCCCCCGCCGGCGGCGCTGCCGTTCATCTGCTTGCCGTTCACCGTCCCGGTATAGCGCACGCCGTTGGCGACAAAGGAGATCTCGGCGCCGTTCAGCCGCGCCTCCGAAATCGGCGCGCCGCCCAGCTTGCCGGACAGGCGCTGGTAGCGCTGCTCCAGCTGCAGGGGCTGGCCGTCCACCTCCCAGTTGCCCGCCACCTTGGCGGGCACGATCCACAGGAGCGCCGTGCAGTAGGTGTTGCAGTCCTGCCGGATGGTTTCCTCGGCGTCCGGCTCCCAATCGCCCATGCGGAAGGAGTTCGACACGATGCGGGTGCCCGGCGCCAGTTCCAGCAGCTTGGGCCGCAGCTTCTCGTTGATGGTCGACAGCAGGAACATGGTGATCACGTCCGCCTGCGACAGATCGGTGGCGAACAGGTCCGCCGTCACGAAGGTGGCGCGGTCGGCAACGCCGGCGCGCTGCGCGTTGCGGCGCGACAGTTCGACCAGATCCGGGTTGTACTCGATGCCCTGGGCCGTCAGGCCGCGCTGGGCCGCGGTAATGACGGTGCGTCCATCGCCCGAGCCCAGGTCCATCAATCTGTCCTTGGGCGTGACCTTGGCCATGTCCAGCATCGTATCGACCAGGGCCTGGGGCGTAGGCACCCAGATGACGTCCTTGCCGTCCTGACCGACGTCGGGCACGTACTCTTTCTGTTCCGAGGGCTGCGCGGTGGCGGCCAGCGACGGCAGCGGAGCGCATGCCAGCGCCAGCGCGGCTGCCGACGCGATCAAGGCGCCGCGCAACGGCGGCATGGCGGTACGGGCGGCGGATCCGAAGGATTGAATCGCGATGTGCATGATGTGGACTCCTTGCAGGTAAGGCATGCGGACGGAACCGCCGCCCCGGGGAAACGGTGATCAGGCCCGCGGCTGCGCGGGACCCAGCAGGCGCAGCAGCGGCAGGCCCGCCGCCAGCACCGCCAGCCCGATCAGCGCGCCGGCGCCGGCATACATGGCGCTGGACACCACCAGGCCCGCGCAGGTCAGCGCCAGCAGCAGCGGGGGCAAGGGATAGAGCGGCACGCGGAACGGGCGCGGCCGGTCCGGATCGATGCGCCGCAGCCGCCACACCGAGGCCGCAACCAGCAGCATGAAGATCCAGAACACCGGCGCGGTGTAGGCCACCAGGGTCTGCACGCTGTTCTGGCTGAAGGCGCCTAGCGCGATCAGCGCAAGCGTGATCGCGCCCTGGACCAGCAGCGCGGAAGCGGGCGTCTCGCCTTGCGCGTTCCACGCCGCCAGCGCGCGCAGCCGCGGCACGTCGCGGCCCAGGGCGCAATACACCCGCGCCCCAGTGATGATGGTGCCGTTGATGGTGCTGAGCGCCGTGGCGCAGATCGTCAGGCTGAGCAGGGCGGCTGCGTATGGGCCGGCCGCCAGCTGCATCACGTCCGCCCCCAACGCTGGCGTATCGCGCAGTCCCTGCAGGCCGAAGATCTCCAGCAGCGCCAGGTTGGTCAACACGTACGCGCCCGTCACCAGCAGCGTGCCGATCAGCAGCACCCGGCTCATGTTGCGGCCCGGGTCGCGCAGCTCGCCGCTGAGATAAGCGGCTTCGTTCCAGCCGCCGTAGGTCAGCAGCACGAACACCATGCCCATGCCCAGCAGGCCCGCGGTATTGCCGGTCAAAGGCATCGGTTCGGCATCGCTGCGCAGCGGGCTGTCTCCCGCGGCGGCCAGGCTGGCGATCAGCACCGCCGCCAGGGCCGCCACCGTCAGCGCGGTGAACACCCATTGCAGCCGCTTGGAATAGCGCGTTCCCGCCACGTTCAAGGCGGTCAGCGCCACCACCGATATCGCCGCGTGCAGGGCAGGGCCGTACGGACCGAGAGGCGCGAGCCGTTGCGCGTAATCGCCATAGATATAGGCGACCACGGCGATGGCGCCGGTCTGGATGACAGAGCAACGCGCCCAGGCGAACATCAGTCCCACCTGCCGCCCCCAGGCCCGCGTCAGATACAGGTATTCGCCGCCCGCGCCGGGATAGGCCGAACCCAGCTCGCCGTAGCAAAGCGCGCCAACCAGCATCACCAGGCCGCCCGCGCACCATAAGGCGATGTACATCGCCTCGGAACCCGCGTGCTGCGCCACCAGCGGCGGAAAGCCGAATATGCCGATCCCGATCACCACGCCTACCAGCACCATGGTGGCATCCATCACCGATAAACCGGCCGACGCGCGCGGCTGGAGCAACAGGGCCGGATTCGCGGACGAACGCAGGGTGGGCTGTGTCATCGGATGCTCTCGGTTGGGCGCGGCGGGCGCGCGGAGACGGCGCCATTCGGGGACGGTGCCTGACAATCACCTGAACAATTTGCGACCAGTGTGCAAGCGGGAAAGTTTCTTCGGGTTTTCCCGAAACAATCGCTGATTTCTTGAATTCAGCGTAGATTCAGCATCATCCAAACTATAAAAATAACTCTCTATGCCATTGATTTTTAGATGATTATTTATGTTTCTGAAGTGTTTTATTTAAAGTGATTTCTTAGCATTGAATCACGCTCGATATGGCTGACCTGCCGCGTTATGCTGGTTGCGCCGGACGCGCGCCACACGAGCGGCCGCCGCGCAGGGAAGGGAGCCAAACCGTAATTCAGGAGCAGCGACATGAAGCTATCCATACGCGTGGCCACGGCAGCGCTGGCGCTTTCCGGACTGATGGGCCTGGCGCCCGCCGCGATGGCGCATCACGGCTGGTCTTGGGCCGAATCCGAACAGATGACGCTGCAAGGCACGGTCCAGCAAGTGCAGATTGCGCCCCCGCATCCCTGGCTGGACGTGCGCGCCGACGACGGCGTCTGGCGCGTGGAGCTGGGCAATCCCACCCAGACCAAGGACGCCGGATTCGTCGACGGCTCCGCCAAGCCGGGCGACGCCATCACCGCCATCGGCAACCGCGACCGCGAGTCGGACGCCAAGCGCATGAAGGCCGTCCAGATCAAGGTGGGCGGCAAGACCTACGACATTTATCCCAGCCGCATCAAGAAGCCCTGACCGGCCAGGCCATGCCTGAGCTGCTGCGCCTTGCGCTCGAACAGCTTGAGACCCTGCCGCCGTCGATCTGGCTGCGGCGGTGGAGCACGCTGTATCTGCTGGTGAACGCCGCCCACATCGGCGCCATCGGCCTGCTCATAGGCTCCATCGTTCCGCTGGACCTGCGCCTGCTGGGGCTGCTCAAGCCCGGACCGCTGGCTGTGCTGGCGCCCGTGTTCGCCAGGACCGCGGCGGCTGGCTTGGCGCTGGCGGTATTGACGGGCGCCATGCTCTTCAGCGTCCAGCCGCTGGAATACCTGGCGAATCCCGCGTTCGGAATCAAGATGGGCCTGTTGGCCGCGGCCGCGGCCAATGCCGTGCTCGCGCGCCGCAGCAAAGCCTGGCAGACGGTGCAGGGCGAAGGCAGGGCGACGGGCGCCATGCGCGTGCGCGCAGGCGCCTCGCTATTTCTATGGCTGGCCTGCCTGGTGGCGGGGCGCTGGATCGGGTTCCTGTCTTAGCAGCCAGGGCCTTGCGCGTGCGGCGATCGCAGCGCCCGGGAATTCAGCGCGCGGCGTCGGCCACGGCCTCGACCGTGATGCGCAGTTGCACCTCGTCGCTCACGCCTGGCGCGAACGCATCCACGCCGAAATCGCTGCGCTTGACGACCGTCATGGCGTCAAAGCCGATGGCGGGACGCTGCGCCATCGGATGGATGCCTTGCTTGTTCTGGCGCGCCTGCAACACCACCGGCTTTTCGATGTCCTTGATGCGCAGGACGCCGCTGATGCTGAGATTGCCATTGCCGTGGTCGGCCACCGAGGTGCTCTTGAACTGGATCTCCGGATACTTGGCCGCCTGGAAGAACTCGGCGCCTTGCAGCATTTCGTCCAGCTTGGGCACGTGCGACGTCAGGCGCGCCACCGGCACGCGCAGGTCGACGGCCGACTTCGCGGGTTGAGCGGCGTCGTAGCGGATGACGCCCGTCACGGCCCCGGCATGCGCGGTGGGCTTGGAGAAACCCAGGTGGTCCCAAGTCACCACGACTTCCGTGTGTTCCGGGTCGATCTGGTAGTCTACGGGCGCGGCGTGCGCCGGCAGGCTGCCCAAGGCCAGCAGCGAGGCGGCCAGAAATGCTGCGTAGGTGTGCTTCATTCGATTCTCGGTATGTTCGGCGTCTGGAGGAGCCAGGACGCGCATTCCGTCAGCCCGCCAGCTTAAAACGCGCTGACAGCAACGGCACGGAAGAAGGATAGGAAAGGATGCAATACCGCGCTAGTCCGCCGAAACTGACTGCAGCGTTCCAATTTTGATGCCAATCAAACCGATACGATAAGTGGCAGTGCTGGCCGGGCCTCGCGCGCCGGCCAGCCCGCCGCCGTCAGGAAGCCTGGGCTTCGGCCCGTGCGCGCTGCACGGCGGGTCTTGCCGCGACCCGGGCCAGATAGGCCGCGAGCTTGGGGAACTGCGCAAGGTCGACGCCGTCGCCCTCCAACCAGCTGCCTATCGTAAAGAGATAGCCGTCGACCACGCTGTAGCGCTCGCCCGCCGCCCAGGGACCGACGATCTGCGATTCCAGATAGGCGGCGCAGGCGGTCATGGTCTGCGGCACCTTGGCCTGCATGGCGGCGTGCGCGGCCGGATCGTCAGCCCAGCGCGCGCCGCGGCGCTTGTGCGCGTGGGCCACGTGGGCGGTGGACGCCAGATAGCTCGCCAGCTCCTGCATGCGCGCGAAGGCGAAGGGATCGTCGACCGGCGCCAGCTGCGCGGCCGGAAAGCTCTGCGCCACGAAGGCGAGCAGGGCAGGGGTCTCGGTCAGCACGCCGTGCTCGGTCGCCAGCGCCGGCACGCGGCCCTTGGGATTGACGCGCAGGTACTCGGGGCTCTGCTGCTGCCCGGCGCCCATGTCGAGCTTGACCAGGTCGAAATCGGCGCCCGCTTCATGCAGGGCGATATGCGTCGCCAGCGCACAGGTGCCAGGGGCTGAGTAAAAAGTCCAACGGGACATCCGCATCCTCTACTTTCTATGGTTGAAAAGCCAAGTCGCCGCAACGGGCTGCCGGCTACAGGGTAGCCCGATCACTTGCCTGCGCCAAGTTTGGCGGCGACGCGCAAGAAGCGGCGGCATTGTCTGATCTACATCAGGCGGCAATCCGAATTGGCTGCGCGTTGCCATTCGTCCACGGCATCTGCTCCGTCTTGCGTGATAGCATCTGCGCCGATAAGGAACCGCCGAATGCACGCATCTGCCCATGCCCGTAGACGTTGGGTCGCGCTGGTCGCGATGGCCCTGTTCGTCTTCCAGGCGCTAATCGCGTCTTCGGCGCTGGCGGCCTCGGGCATCGGAACGGGCCAGGCAGGCGTCACCACCATCGTCTGCACGGCCAGCGGCCCGCGCGTGGTGACGCTGGATGCCGATGGGCAAAAGCAGGGTGCGCAGCAGCAGCACAGCGGCGCTTTGCCGCACTGCTGCAGCGCGGGCTGCGCCATGCTGAGCGACGCGCTGCCGCCCGCAATCATCCTGCTGGCCTGGCTCCTGCCAGCCGCAGCCCCCGCAGTCCATCCCCCGGCCGCCGAACCCCATATTGCAAGCGCCTTGACCCGGCTGCCGCAACGGTCGCGCGCGCCGCCGCCATCCGCCTGACCCTCTCCCCAGACTTCAACGACATGCCATCCGCGCAGCCCGTGTTTCCGCGGGCCTGAGCGCTTGCGCCAGCGTCATCGGCGCGCAGCGGGCCATGGTCCTTTTGCGCCGCGCGGGGAGGGTCCCCCTTTCGTCACGCCCATGCGCAGACTGCGCGCTCCTGTCACGCCTTCCTTAAGGGGAGACGGCCGCGCCGCCCGTCTGCGCCTGCCATCGCACGTTCCCGATCGACAGACACCAGACATGACCATTAACCAAGAATTCCTGCGCCTGAGTTGCCTGGCCGCCGCAGTGGCCGCCTCATTTCCCGCCTGGCCCCAAGCCGCCGGCACGCCCGACGTCTACACCACCGATCCCGTGGTCATCACGGGCGTAGAACCCAGCGCGCCGTTGACCTTCACCACGGATCCCAAGATCCCGCGCCAGCCGCTGCCGGCCAGCGACGGGACCGACTATCTGAAGACGATTCCCGGCTTCTCGGCCATCCGCAATGGCGGCACCAACGGCGATCCCGTGCTGCGGGGCATGTTCGGCTCGCGCCTGAATCTGCTGACCAACGGCACGTCCATGCCAGGCGCCTGCCCGGCGCGCATGGACGCGCCCAGTTCCTATATCTCGCCCGAGAACTTCGACCAGCTCACGGTCATCAAGGGGCCGCAGACGGTGCTGTGGGGACCCGGCGCGTCCGCCGGCACGGTCAAGTTCGACCGCGACACGCCTCGCTTCACGGCGGCCGGCGTGCGATTCGACGGCAGCCTGACGGGCGGCTCGTTCGGCCGCAACGACCAGGCCGCCGATCTGACCTTGGGCAACGACAAGGTCTACACGCGCATCACCGCCAACCATTCCCACTCCCAGGACTACAAGGACGGCGACGGCAACACCGTGCCTTCGCGCTGGGACAAGTGGAACGCCGACCTGACCCTGGGCTACACGCCTGACGCCGACACGCTGTACGAACTGACCACGGGTACGGGCGATGGCGAAGCGCGCTATGCCGGCCGCGGCATGGACGGCTCCCAGTTCAAGCGCGAGAGCTTCGGCCTGCGTTTCGAGAAGCGCAACCTGGGACCCGTGCTGGGCAAGGTCGAAGCGCAGCTGTACTACAACTACGCCGACCATCTGATGGACAACTACACGCTGCGCGCGCCGGACCCCATGAGCGCCATGCCCATGGCCATGGCGGCCGACGTGGACCGCGCGACCTGGGGCGGCCGCTACGCCGGCACCTGGGAACTTTCGCCGGATGTCAGCCTGGTCACCGGCCTGGATTTCCAGCAGAGCCGCCATCGCTCGCGCAGCGGCACCGACACGGTGCCGTACAGCAGCCAGAGCTGGGTCAAGGACGCCGACTTTTCCAACACCGGGTTGTTCGGCGAACTGACCTGGCGCGCCGCGCAGGACAGCCGCGTCATCGGCGGGGCGCGGATCGACTGGGCCTCGGCCAAGGACTTCCGCCAGGGCACAGGCTCGATGATGATGCCCATGCCCAATCCCACTGCGGATGAACGCCGCAAGGACACGCTGCCCAGCGGCTTCCTGCGATATGAGCAGGATCTGGCCACACTGCCGGCCACGGTCTATGTGGGCCTGGGCCACGTCGAGCGCTTCCCCGATTACTGGGAACTGTTCTCTCCGGACCAGGGGCCTGCCGGGTCCGTCAACGCCTTCCAGGGGGTGAAGCCCGAGAAAACCACCCAGCTGGATTTCGGCGCGCAGTATAAGACCGAAGCACTGGACGCCTGGTTCTCAGGCTACGCGGGTTACGTCAATGACTTCATCCTGTTCAGCTACACCTCGGGCGGCATGATGGGTCCGGCGTCGCAGGCCAGCAATGTCGATGCGCGCATTGCTGGCGGCGAACTCGGCGTCTCATACAAGCCCGCGCCCGCGTGGAAACTGGGAGCCACGCTCGCGTATGCCTGGGGCGAGAACCGCAGCGACGGCAGGGCGCTGCCGCAGATGCCGCCGCTGGAGGCCAGGCTAAGCGCCGCCTACGATGACGGCACCTGGTCGGCCGGGGCGCTGTGGCGCATCGTGGCCGCGCAAAGGCGCTACGCCTTGAACGAGGGCAACGTCGTGGGCAAGGACTTCGGCCCAAGCGCGGGCTTCGGCGTTTTCTCCGTCAACGGCGGCTACGCGGTCAACAAGCAGGTCCGCCTGTCGCTGGGTGTGGACAATCTGTTCAACAAGACCTACAGCGAACACTTGAACCTGGCCGGAAATGCGGGTTTCGGCTATGCCGCCAACACCGCAGTCAATGAACCGGGCCGCACCGTCTGGGCGCGCGTGAGCTTCAAGTACTGACGCGCCCAGCCCGGCATACGCGGTTAGGACGGATGCCCAGTCGTCAGCAGGCGGACGATGGCGCGCAGGTCCTGTTCGGCCTCCAGCCCACGCAGCCGTCGCGCCAGCTCCCGTGTCTGGGCGGCGGGCAAGGGCGGCTGCGCGGACGCGCAGCAGGCTTCGAACTTGGCGTCCTGTTCCGCCACGCCCAGGGGGCGTTCCGGGCTGCCAGGAAAGGCCGGCATGTCGACCGTGAATTCGCGGCCGTCCTTCAGCCGCAATTCGACGCGCTGGGGGCTCATGGCGTTGGGATCCGGATTGCCGTCATCCAGCACCTGAACGCGCGCGGCCAGTTCGAAAGTCCTGGTCTCGGCCAGCGCGTCGGGATCGAAGTCGGGTATGCCGACCCGGCCGCGCAGCAGGGCCGTGGCGATGGCATAGCCCATGCAGAGCCGGGCGGTGGCGGAATCCATGCCCGGGTGGGCCGGCCGTCCCACCAGGCGCACGATCAGCGACGACGCGCGGACCGTGATCCGGTCCACGTCCCCCGGCTGCAGCGCATGAACGCGCATGAGGTCCAGCACGGCGCCGATGCCGCTATGGGTGGCCCGGCCGGTCGGGTAGGGCTTGTGGCTCATGCGGCTGATCTGGAACACCCGGCCCACGTCCGCGCGGACCGCGTCCCAGTCGGCCTGGCCGGCGTCGTACAGCGCAAAGTAGCCGTATGGGCCTTCCAGGATGTCGCGCGGACCGGGGAAGCCCGCGCGCGCCAGTTCGAAGGCCGTAACCGCCGCCCTGGCGTTCAGGCCGACTTGCAGGCCGACCGCGGGAGAACCTTCGATATGCGCCTGCATGGTGCCGGAGAGATGGCTGTACGCCAGCCCCAGCGCATCGCGCGTGGCGCTCTCATCCAGCCGGCCAAGCTTGCACAGCGTAGCCGTGGCGCCCAGGCCGCCGCACATGGCCGGCCGGAAAAAACGCATGGGTGCGCGCTGGGCCAGCGCGACATAGATGGCGAAGTCCAATCCGGCGGCGACGGCGGTGATCAACCGGGGACCGTCGACGCCGCCTTCGCGTTCGGCGTAGCCCAGCGCCGCCGGCACGATGCAGGCAAACGCGTGCACCACGGCCTGGTCGTGGATCGCGTCGAACTCCTGATTGAAGACCTGGTATGCGTTCAGCATGACTGCGCTGGCAAGGGGCAGCTGCTCGCCGCTGCCCCAGACGGTTGCTTCCGCGCCCTGGCCCAGGGCCTGGGCCGCCTGGCGCAGCGAGGGCATGCGGGGATGGCGCGAGCCGGACAGACCGACGCCGACCGCATCCAGAATGAAAGTCTTGGCCGCGTCCACCGCCGTTGCCGGCAGGTGCTCGTATTGGGTGCGCTGCAAATGCGCGACCAGGGTATCGATGGCGTTCATGCGGCGGCTCCGTCGTGCTGGGCGGGAACCTGGCGGGCGTACCAGTCATGCATCGCGGCGCCGGTGACGAAGGTGGTCATGGGGTGCTTTTGCAGCAGGTCCAGCATGGTGAGCAGGTCGGCGTAGCGGTGCGGCACGCCCATCAGGTGGGGATGCAGTCCCAGCGTGAGGACGCGCGGACGGCCGGCGGTGCGGGCCTCGTCGGCGTACAGGTCCAGCGTCCGCTCGAGGCGCCGGCTGAACTCTCCGGTGGCATGCTTTTCCACGGCGTGGATGACCGAATCGTTCAGCTCCAGCGCATAGGGCAGCGCCAGCAGGGGCTTGCCGGCGGTCCGCATCCAGTTGGGCAGATCGTCCAGGCACCAGTCGAACAGGTAGTCGATGCCGGCCTGGGCCAGGAGATCCGGCGTATCCTGCGTCTCGCGCAGGCCCGGCGAGAGCCAGCCGCGCGGCCGGCGGCCGCTGAAGCGCTCGATCCGGTCCAGCGCCGCCGCGATGGTGCGCGCCTGGCCGTCGCCGTCCTCTTGCGACAAGGCCCGCTGATGGATGCCGTGGCCGATGAATTCCCAGCCGGCCTCCAGCAGCGCCTGGGCTGCCTCGGGGTAGGCATCGATGACGGAGGCGTTCAGGCTGGCCGAGGCAGGCAGGCCGCGGCCGCGGATGGCGTCGATGAGCCGCGGCAGCCCGCAGCGCAGGCCGTACTCGGCCCAGCTGTAGTTGGGCACGTCCGGCACCGTCTCGCGCCCATGCGGCGCGGTCAGCAGGGTGCGGGGCATGGGCTGGTCGAACGGCCAATGCTCCACATTGACGACCAGGTGCACCAGGATGGCCCGGCCGTCCAGCGCTGCCAGTGGCGGGCGCTGGCTGGAAAGCATGAAAGGAATGCGTGGATTGTTCATGGCATCTTGCTCATGGTTCAAAGACGGCTCAGCGGCCAAGGAAGACCGGATCGCGTTTCTCGGCGAACGCCCGCCGGCCTTCGGCGTAGTCCTCGCTGGCGAAGCACTGGGCCACCAGCGCGTCGATCGCATCGAGCTGCGCGGGCGCGGGCGGATTCATGGTCGCCAGTATGGCCGCCTTTGCCGCGCGCAGGGAGAGGGGCGCATTGGCGGCAATGGCGCGCACCCGGGCCTGCGTCTGGCGAACGAAATCGTCGTCGGCGTACCGTTCGTGGACCAGGCCGCGGCGTTCGGCCTGCTCGGCGTCAAGGATGCGGGCGGTATAGAACAGATCGAAGGCGGACGCCGCACCCACTACGCCCGCCAGCCTGCGCATGTCGGCATAGGAGTAGCCCAGCCCCAGTCTTGCCGCCGGCATGCGGAAGCGGGCGCTGGCGCTGGCATAGCGCAGGTCGCAAGCCAGCGCCAGGCCGATGCCGCCGCCCATGCAGGCGCCTTGTATCAGCGCGACCGTAGGCGCGGGGAAGTCCGCCAGCAGCTGCTGCGCATCGGCCACCGCCTGGTTGTACCGGGCGACCGCGGCCGCGCCGTCGCGGGCCTGGTCGAACTCGCTGATGTCGGCCCCGGACACGAAGGCCCGGGTACCGGCGCCGGTCAGCGCCAACACCCGGACCTCGGCGCCGTCGAGTTCCTGCAACGCGGCGGCCAGCTGCTGCCACATGGCCAGCGTCATCGCGTTGCGCCGTTCCGGATGGCAGACCGTCAGGGTTGCAATGCCGTCCTGGAAATCCAGCAGGATCTCGCCGCCGCTCATACCACGCCCTCTTCATACAGGCGTTCGATGTCGCCCGTGGCATAGCCTATTTCCGCCAGCATTTCGCGGGTGTGCTCACCCCAGCCTGGCGCGGGCCGCTTGATCTGGGCAGGCGTGCGCGTCAAGGCCACGGGCTGCGAGATCAGCCGGTACTGGTGTCCGGCCTCGTCGGCAACCGGCTGCGCCACGCCCAGGTGGCGCACCTGTTCGTCCTCGAATACCTGCGGAATGCTGTAGACCGGGCCTGCCGGCACGCCGGCGCGGTTCAGCAGGCCGACCCAATGCGCGACGCTCTGCTGGCTAAAGCGCTGCGCCAGGGATGCATTGAGCGTGGCCCGGTTCGCCACGCGCAACTTCTCGGTCGCATAGCGTGGATCCTCCAGCCATTGCGGCGCGTCCAGGCACTCGCACAGGCGGCGCCAGTTGCCTTCGCCGGACGCGCCCAGATTGAATGCGCCGTCGCTGGCCTCGAACAGTCCCATCGGGCTGCTGGTCGGATGGTCGTTGCCCGCCTGCACGGGCGTATCGCCTTCGTTCAGATAGCGCGCCGCCTGGAAGTCCATCAGCGCGATCTGCGTGTGCAGCAGGGAACTGTGGACCCACTGGCCCACGCCGGAGTGTTCGCGCTCCAGCAGGGCCAGCAGAACGCCGACCGCGGCATAGATGCCCGTGCCGCAATCGGCGACCGCAAGTCCCGCGCGCAGCGGACCGCCCCCGGCAAAACCCGTGACCGACATGAGCCCGCCCATGCCCTGGATGATCTGGTCAAAGCCCGGCCGGTCCGCATAGGGACCGTCCTGCCCAAAGCCGGAAATGCTGGCCAGGATGATGCGGGGATTGATGGCGCGCAGGGCGTCGTAGTCCACGCCCAGGCGCGTCTTGACGTCGGGGCGCCAGTTCTCGACCACCACGTCGGCCGTGGCCACCAGCTGCTTGAACACGGCCAGGCCTTCGGGCTTCTTCAGGTTCAGCGTCATCGACCGCTTGTTGCGGTTCAGGTTCTGGAAGTCGCCGCCGGTACGGTCGGCGGCGAACATGGCTTCATTGGGATCGATCCCGGCTGGCGGTTCGATGCGGATCACGTCCGCGCCGAAATCGGCCAGGATGCGCACGCAGGTCGGGCCGGCGCGCACGCGCGAGAGGTCCAGCACGCGAAAGCGCGCAAGAGTGGGGGAGACATTGATTCTGGCCATGATGAGTCCGTGGATTAGCGTTGCAGGATGGCGGAAAAGGGCAGGGCGAACTGATGCGCGAAGGCCAGCAGCAGCGCTTCGCTGCCGGGCGCGCCGACCGCTTGCACGCAGATGGGGCGGCCTTGCGCATCGATGCCGACGGGCAAGACCAGCGCCGGCAGGCCCAGATAGTTGAGGTAGGCGTGGTGGCGGTGCAGCGCGGCCAGGGCGCGCGGATCGAAGCCGGGGCTGCTGGTGGTCACCGCGGCGCGGTCCGGCACGCCTTGCGGCAGGCAGGGCATGAGCAGCAGGTCCGCGTCGGCCAGACAGGTGGCGAGGAAGGCGGCGCGCAATGGCGCGATCTGCGACAAGGCATGGCGATACCAGACCGCCGGCATGGCCCAGCCCGGCAGCGCGATGGCCCGGGTGGCGGGCGCCAGCGAGGCCAATTCATGGCGCGCGCTGTCCGCAAGCGTGACCGCGGCTTCGGCATGCAGCACGATCTGGGCCAGGCGGTTCAAGCGGTCCAGGTCGGGCGCGGGGCGCAAGCCGATGCGATGTGGATCGGGCAGGCCGTGTTCGAATCGCGCCATCACCGCCGCCACGTCGGCGCGCGCCCCGGCGGTCGCCAGCGTCGACGCCAGCCGCCAACGCCGCGGCCTGGATAGTTCCTGTTCGATCTGCGTGGCGTCCGCGGGCAAGGCGGACGCCGTTGTCGGCGCTGGCAGCAACGCGGCGTAGACGCAGGCCGCATCCAGCGCGCTGCGGCCCATCACGCCCACCGTGTCCAAGGTAGGCGCCAAGGCCGCCACGCCGTCCGCCGGGATCGCCCCTGGCGTCGGCTTGAGTCCGACCAGGCCGCAGGTCGCGGCCGGCATGCGCACCGAGCCGGCCGTATCGGTGCCCAGCGTTGCGGGCACCAGGCCCGCCGCCACCGCAACGGCGCAGCCGCTGGACGATCCGCCCACCGCGGCGGCGGCGTCCAGCGGATTGGCCAGCGGTGCGCCGTGGGGGTTTTCGGCTGTCGCGCCGCAGGCGTGCTCGGCCATCGCCAGCGCGCCCAGGTTCAGTGCGCCGTGGTCCTGCAAGCGGCGCAGCGCCGTGGCCATCGGACCCGCGGCTTCGTCGCGCAATGGCCGTCCGCGCCCCGGCGCGTGCATGCCGGTCTGGAACGCATCCTTGTGCGCCAGCGCCACCCCTTCAAGCAGGCCGCCGGAACGCACGGTTGGCGGGGAGGGCTGATAGGTGCGCGTGGCGCAGTGCAAGTCGGCCGCGCGGCGCTGGAACGCCGCAGCCTGGGCCGCGACCAAGGCGGCGCGTGCGCCGGGCGCGGCCTGGGCGTAGTTTTGGCGCATGTCGGCCACGGAGAGATGCAGCAGAGGATCAGGCATCGCCATCCCCGCAGCCCGCGATCTCGGCCTCCACGGCGGCAAGACGCAAAAGCGTGCGTGCGACCGCCGCTTGCGTCTCCACGGGTACCTCCAGGCCATGCGTCTTGCAGGCCAGGGCGACCCAGGCCTGCCATTCCTGCTTGGGCGAGTCTTCCATGCTCATTACCTCCTGCCGCGTTTTGCTCGTTAAAATAAAAGTCTAGTCTCATAAATATATTTATAGAAGTCAAGAAAATACTATGCCTAGCGTGAATTTTCTTCCCCCCTTGACCGGAGTCCGCCATGAAAGCCGCTGAGCGCATCCGCCTGTCCGTCGAAGAGTCCATCCGCGATGGCAGCCTGCTGCCGGGAGATCCGGTCGATGAACAAATGCTGATGCAGACCTACGAGGTCTCCCGTACGCCGGTGCGCGAGGCGCTGCTGCAACTGCAAGCGCAAGGCCTGGTGGCCAGCCTGCCGCGCGGCGGCATGGTGGTGGCGAAGATGGACGTGGCCCAGTTGCTGGCGATGTGGGAACTGCTGGCGGAGCTGGAAGGCATAGGCGCGCGCCTGGCTTGCGAACGCATGACGCCGGCCGAACGCGACGAGCTGGCGGCCATCCATGAACGCGCCGCGGCCGTGGTAAGGCGCGAGGACACCGACGCCTGGCAGGAGCACAACCGGCGCTTCCACGATGCCCTGTACCAAGGGGCCCGCAATCCCTATCTGCGCCAGGAGATCCTGCGCATGCGGTCGCGCACCGGCGCCTACCGGCTGCACGCCTTTTCGGCTTTCGGCCGCCTGGCCTCGTCGTGGGAACAGCATGGCCAGCTGCTCGAAGCGATCCAGGCGCAGGACCCGGCGCGCGCGGCCGCGGTCATGACCCAGCACATGAGCCCCGGGCAGGGGGCCACCAGCTTCGCGTCCTTTATCGCCGCGCTACCCAAGAACCTGCTGGCCTGAAGACGCGCCAGCGGGGCGTCGCCGGCGGTGCTCACCGCGGGTTAATCCTGATTATTGTATTTTTTCAAAGTGGCAAAATATATTTATAGCAGACAAAAACATCTGCTCGCGTGACCTTGCCCCGGTGTCGGCGGGCTAGGGCGCTCCCCTGATCCGCTCCACCGAGGAACCCGCTATGGATGCTGTTTCACCGCAACCCCTCACCGCGCCGGCGCACGGCCCAGCGCCCACCGCCGATTCAGGCCAGATGCACCGCAAGGTCGCCTGGCGCCTCATTCCTTTCCTGATTTTCCTGTTCCTGCTGGCGTGGATCGACCGCGTCAACGTCGGTTTCGCCAAACTGCAGATGCTGCAAGACCTGCGCTTCAGCGAAGCCGTGTACGGTCTGGGGGCGGGCATCTTCTTCATCGGCTACTTCATCTTCGAAGTGCCCAGCAACCTGCTGCTGCAGCGCATCGGCGCGCGCAAGACCCTGGCCCGCATCACCATCCTGTGGGGTTTGACCTCGATGGCGATGGCATTCGTGACCACGCCGACTTCCTTCTATGTCCTGCGCTTTCTGCTCGGCGCCTTCGAAGCGGGCTTCTTCCCCGGCGTCATGCTCTATCTGACGTACTGGATACCGGCAGGCAGGCGAGGGCGCATCAATGGCTGGTTCATGACGTCATTCGGGATCGCCGGCATCGTCGGCGGGCCGATAGCCGGGCTCATCATGAGCGGCATGGACGGCGTGGCGCCGCTGCGCAACTGGCAATGGCTGTTCGTGCTGGAAGGCATTCCATCGGTGATCGCCGGACTGGTGGTGCTGGCCTACCTGCCGGACCGCCCCCAACAGGCGCGCTGGCTCAGCGCGGCGGAGAAGGCCGCGCTGACGGCTGAGCTGGACAACGAACGCCTGGATCCCGGCAAACATGCCAGCTTCGCCCAGGCCCTGCGCCTGCCGGCCTTGTGGCTGTGCACCGCGGCGTACTTCTGCATCGTCGGCGGCAATGCGACGCTGGCGTTCTGGATGCCTTCCATCGTGCGCGAGCTCGGTGTGCAAGGCGCCCTGAACATAGGCCTGTTGTCGGCCATCCCGTTCATCCTGGGCACGGCCGCGATGGTGATCAACGGCGCGCATTCCGACTCCACCCGTGAACGCCGGCTGCATTGCGCGGGCGCCACCCTTGTCGGCGCGCTGGGCCTGTCCCTGACCGGCGCCTACATCGGCAGCCCCGTGCTGGCGATGGGCGCCTTGAGCATCGCCGCCATCGGCGTGCTTGGCGCGTTCCCCGTCTTCTGGGCCATTCCGGCAGCATTCCTGACCGGCACCGCGGCCGCGGGCGGCATTGCCTTCATCAATTCGGTCGGCAACCTGGCCGGCTTCGCCACGCCCTTCATGATGGGCTGGCTCAAGGAATGGACGGGCGGCGTGGCCGCCGGCCTGTACGTCGTGGCCGGCATGCAGCTTGTCGCCACGGCGGTCGTCGCGCTGACGATGCGCCGGCTCGCGGTCTAGGCTACGGGGGCGGAAGCCGTGCGCAAGATCCGCCGCCGTGTCATCATCGACACAGGCTTCCGGTATCGGCTCGCAGCCAAGCCGGGATAGGCCGTGGGGATGAACATCGCCCGCGGCAAGGACCAGAACGCCTTTTACATCCTGGTCGGGAGCGCATGGCGATGAAGAGAAACGACGCAACCCCGGAGCTGGAGGCAGGCGCCTCCCAGCTCGGCAACCTGCTGCAATTCCTGGCCTGGATCGCCGAACGGCCGCGCACCTATGCGCAGACCATGGACGCCTGGCGCAGTTCCTGTCCGCGCCTGTCCGCCTGGGAAGACGCGACCGCCAACGGACTCGTGGACATGTCCCGAGACCGGGACGATGCGCGCGCCGAACCGGTCGTCATCCTGACGCCAAAAGGCCGGACCCTGCTGGCGTCGGCCGGCGCCCGTGCACGCCCCTGATACGAAGGGCCGGCTGCCTCGCGCCAACCTTTGCTTACATCCGCTCCCGGGTTCGATGTAACGATGTGGCTTTTTTTGCCGATTTCGTCGAAAAAAAGCGCTGATTCGTCGAAAAAGCGTTGCACCGACCGCACGGCCTGCGGATTCTAGTGGCGAAACTTTGCCAGTTACTACTGAGCGACGCGTCCGGTTGCCGGACGGGTTCCGCGCTCAGGCAACAAGAATCCGCTCATCCATGAAGCCCCTCTCTCGCCCCACGCGCGGCCACGGCCTGCCTTTCCCTCTGCTGCGCCAGAACACCTTGCGGCTGGCCATCGCGTCCGCGCTGGGCGCCTGCGCCTGGGGCGCGGCGGGCAGCGCGCAGGCCGGCTACGCATGCGCAGGCGGCCCCACCTTGAACGTGCCGTCCGGCAACTACCCAAGCGCCCAGGCCATCTGCGAGGGCGACAACGGCGTAGACCATGACAACGAAAAGAACGGCCAGAACGGACCGGACGTGTCGGTCACGTCCTCGGGCAACTACAACGCCAACGAGAACCAGACCCGGCTGAACCCAGTGGGCGTGGTCACGGCCATATCGCGCGGCGGCGATGGCGTGGATCAAGGCACGGCAGGCGATGGCGGCCACATCACCGTGTCCAGCAGCGGCGACATCGCGCTCAACGGCACGGCGCTCAGCAACTTCAACAGCCTGATCATGGCGGTCTCGTCCGGCGGCATCGGCGACCCCGCCAACGACAACAACGATTCGAACGGCGGACATGGCGGACTGGGCCAGAACGTGACCGTGACCAATTCCGGCAACCTGACGTTGTCGGGTTCATTGCCCACCCCGCGCCAAGGCTTGTACGGCATCAACGCGCGGGCCGTGGGCGGGGCGGGCGGCGACCAGAACGATCCGACGCTGGAATACGGCGACCAAATCGGCGGCAATGGCGGCAACGCCAGCACGGTCACGGTCAGCAACACCGGCGCCATCAACCTGGGCAGCAGCGCCACAAGGCTGCGCACCTACGCAACCGGCGCGGCCATCTACGCGAACTCCGTGGGCGGCATGGGCGGCTACAACAATGGCAATGCCGGCACGGGCGGCACCGTGCAGGTAACGCACCAGGGCCAGGCCAACAGCTACTGGCAGGTTTTCGACAGCGGCACGGTCTTTGGCATCTATGCGCAAAGCATCGGCGGCGACGGCACCGCGTCGACCGACAACAGCGACAACGGCGGCAACGGCGGCGGCAACTCCGACACCTGGACCCAGAAGGTGACGGTGGACGTGAACGGCTCGGTGCTGCTGGACGTGGCCGGTTCGGCCGCGGGCGCTACCGTCCAGGGCGCCGGCGTCGCCGCCCGCGCCATCGGCGGCAAGGGCGGCAAGGGACCGGACAAGGACCATTCGGGCGGCAATGGCGGCGCGGGCGGTGCGGTCGCGATCAATCTTTACCAGGGCGGCAGCGTTGCGACCCGCGGCGACAACCTGCCGGGCCTGGCGGCGCAGAGCCTGGGCGGGCAGGGCGGCGACGGCACCGACAGCACCAAGCTGGCCGGGCAGGGCGGGGGCGGCGGATTCGGCGGCAACGCCAGCGCCGTCACCGTCTCCACCGCCAGCGGCAGCGCCATCAGCACCACGGGCAATTTTTCCACCGGCATCGTGGCGCAATCGGTCGGCGGCGGCGGCGGCACCGGCAGCGACTTCGTGTCGGTGCTGGGCGGCCAAGGGGGCAACGGCGGCAATGGCGGCAACGCCGGCGCGGTCAATGTCGCGACCGCCGGCACGGTCACCACCGGCGGCGACCACGCCTACGGCGTGCTGGCCCAGTCCATTGCCGGCAGCGGCGGCGCGGGCGGCGCGGACACGGCCGAACTGGTTTCCCTGGGCGGGGACGGCGCAGGCGGCGGCGCGGCCAGCCAGGTCACCATGAGCAACAGCGGGTCCATCGCCACCTCGGGCTACAGCTCGCACGGCATGATCGGCCAGTCCATCGGCGGCGGCGGCGGCGCTTCCGGCAGCGCGACCGGCCTGCTGAGCGTGGGCGGCAGTTCGGCCGGGGCCACCGGATCCTCCGGCAGCACGGTGGTCATGGGCAATACCGGCTCCATCTCGACGGCCGGCAACGCCGCCATCGGCATGGTGGCCCAGTCCATCGGCGGCGGCGGGGGCAGCGGCGGCGACAGTATCGGCGTGCTGGGCGTGGGCGGTGGCGGCGCCGGGGGCGGCGCGGGCGGCAACGTCATCATCCAGGACCTGGGCTCGATCCAGACCGCCGGCCAGTTCGGCGCGGGCGTGCTGGCCCAATCCGTGGGCGGCGGGGGCGGCAACGGCGGCGATACCTTCACCGCATCGGTGGGCGTATCGGTGGCGATCGGCGGCAGCGCCAGCGGCGGCGGCAACGGCGGCACGGTCTGCATGAGCAACCAGGGCGGCTGCGACGGCACGCTGACGTACTCCACCTCGAACATCGCCACCCATGGCAACTACGCGCCCGGCATCATCGCGCAAAGCGTCGGCGGGGGCGGCGGCACGGGCGGCAGCGTCAAGAACGCCAGCGTGGCGTCCTTCGCGGCCTTGCAACTGGGCGGCAGCGGCGGCGCCGGCGGCAATGCCGCCGAGGTCAAGGTGGGTTACAGCAACCTCAACATCAGCACCGGCGGCTCGCACTCGGCCGGCATCCTGGCCCAGTCCATCGGCGGAGGCGGCGGCAACGGCGGCGACGCCAGCTATTACGACGTGACGGTCGGTTTCAACGCGGCGGTGGTGCTGGGCGGCAGCGGCGGCTCGGGCGGCGCCGGCCAGTCCTCCATCGTGAACCTGAGCGGTTCGCACGTCGCCACGGGCATGGACTACGCCAGCCCGAACATCGATCCCGCCACTTATGCGCCCAACGATTCGTTCGGCATCCTGGCGCAGACCATAGGCGGAGGCGGCGGCAATGGCGGCAGTTCCAGCGCCAGCGACCTGGTGGTCGCCGTTCCGACCGGCGAGGGCGCATCCCTGGCGTTCAACTTCGAAGCCGCGGTGGGCGGCAGCGGCGGGGCGGGCGGCAGCGTCTGCCCGCCGGGGGATACTGCCTGTGTCACCCAGATCAACCTCAGCAACGGCTCCACGGTCGCCACCCTGGGCGACGGCTCCCACGCCGTGATGGCGCAATCCATAGGCGGAGGCGGCGGCAATGGCGGCGATTCGTCCGTGCTGTCCACCGTGCTGGGCGATGCGACCACGATCTCGCTGTCCGCGGGCATGACACTGGGCGGTTCCGGCTCGGCAGGCGGCGACGGCGGCGCGGTGGGCGTGAGCCTGGGCGATGCCAACGGCGCCTATGTCGCCATGCCGCCGTCGTTGCTGACCCCGCCCGGCGTGCGCGTGCCGCCGGCGTCCACCATCGTGACCTATGGCGACTACGCCAACGGCGTGCTGGCGCAATCCTTAGGCGGAGGCGGCGGCAACGGCGGCGTCGGCAGCAGCAATGCCTACACCCACGGCGGGCCCACCAACGTCAAGCTGACCCTGGCCCTGGGCGGCACCGGCGGCTCGGGCGGCACCGGCGGCAATGTGGACGTGACGCTGAACCCCAACTTCGCCATCCGCACGCTGGGCTCGGGCTCGCGCGGCATCGTGGCGCAGTCCATCGGCGGCGGCGGCGGTGCCTCGCAGGGTGGCACGCTGAACGTGGCCGGCAGCGCCGAGGAACGGCCGTCCGCCCGCCTGCAGGTGGGCCTGGGCGCCACGGGCGGTTCCGGCGCCACCGGCGGCAGCATCGCCGCGGTCTTGCTCGGCGCCATCCGCACCGAAGGCGGCGATGCCGACGGCGTGCTGCTGCAATCGATCGGCGGCGGCGGCGGGCTGGGCGGATCGCTGGGCGCCGACGCCTCGTCCTATCCCATCCTGGACCGCATCGGCAATCACAGCGACAACAAGGAACGGCTCGACGACGAAAACAGCACTTATCAATTCGGCATCGACGTGGGCGGCACCGGCGGCACGGGCGGCCATGGCGGCAACGTCACCGTGAACTACGCCGGCAAGATCGCCACCGCCGGCGACTGGGCCGACGGCCTGGTCGCCCAATCCATAGGCGGGGGCGGCGGCGTGGGCGGATCATCCAGCGCCTCGGGCAGCAAGATCAAGGCCAACGCGATCATCGGCGTGGGCGGCAGCGGCGGCGCGGGCGGCAACGGCGGCGCCCTGAGCTTCTTCTTCGACGACGACCATGGCAACAGCATCGCCACAACCGGCTACAACGCCTACGGCGTGCTGCTGCAATCGATCGGCGGGGGCGGCGGGCAGGGCGGCGACGGTTCCGATCAAGCCCAGGGCACCATCACCGTCGGCGCCTCCTTCGGCGGAACCGGCGGCGTGGCCGGCGACGGCGGCGGCATCCTGACCTCTGGCGGCGGCAGTTGGCTGAACGTCCAGACCACGGGCGACGACTCTCCGGCGCTGGCGATGCAGTCGATCGGCGGCGGCGGCGGCACGGCCGGCGCGGGCAACAGCAGCTCCAAGCTGCAGCAGGACAGCCATTCCATGAGCGTCGCGGTGGGCGGCAACGGCGGCTTGTCCGGCTCGGGCGGCAACATCGATGTCGCTACCGGCATCGCCGCCACCACGCAAGGGGCGCGCGCCTACGGCGTGCTGGCGCAATCGATCGGCGGCGGCGGCGGCCTGGGCGGCGCGGGCGACGCCAGCAATCTGGCCAGCGTGTCGCTGGGCGGGCGCGGCGGCGCGGCCGGCGATGGCGGAACCGTGACCTTGACCTTGAATGCCGGCGGCCACATCAGCACCAGCGGCGCGGGCTCGCATGGCCTGATCGCCCAGTCCATCGGCGGCGGCGGAGGCATCGCCGGCGACACCAGCAAGGGGCTGCAATTGGGTTCGGGCGGTTGGACCCCAAGCGGCGGGCAGACGGGCGGCAGCGGCAGCGGCGGAACGGTCGCTCTCAATGTCGCCAGCAATATCGAAACCCACGGCGCCTACGCCTTCGGCGTAATCGCCCAATCCATCGGCGGCGGGGGCGGGCTGGGCGGCAATGCCGCTGGCGGCTTCGCCGGCAGCACGGCAGGCGCCGGCAGCACGGGATCAGGCGGGAACGTCACGCTGACGCAAAGCGGCAGCATCGCCGCGACCGGCGCCGGCGCCACCGGCATCTTTGCGCAAAGCGCCGGTCCGCAAGGGGCGGGCCAGGTGGCCGTCACCGTCGACGGTTCGGTCAGCGGCGGCACCGGCGCGGGCGCTTATGGCGTCTGGATCGTGGGCGACCAGCAGAACACGCTGACCGTAGGCGCGGCGGGCATGATCGCGGCCGGCGCCGGCGGCAGCGCGGTGCGCTACGACGGCGCCACCCTGCAGCAGGCCAAGACCGTGAGCTTCCTGGCCAGCGCCCCCAGCGCCAGCCTGTCCATCAACAATGCGGGGACCGTCCTCGGCAACATCGAATGCGGCGGCGGCGCGGGCGGCATCGCCTGCAATGTCTGGAACGCCGCCAGCGGCACCCTGAGCGACGCCACGCTCTATCAGGCCAACATCGAGAACGCGGGTGTCGTGGCCATAGGCAGGACCGGCGCCTTCGACACGCTCACGGTCGCGGGGAATTTCAACCTGCGGGCCGGCGGCCTGCTGCAGGCTGACGTGGACTTCGCCAACCTCAAATCGCCGAGCATGGTGGTGCAGGGCGATACCCGCCTGGACGGCCAGGTCAATGTCCAGCCCATCACCTTGCTGCCCGATCACGAAGTCACCGTGGCGACGCTGCAAGGCGATGTGCAAGGCAGTCCCGTTGCCAAGGACAGCCCGGTGATCGACTACGACGCCAGGCTGGACGGCAAGAACGTGCGCGTGCGCGCCGCGCAGGCCGACTTCGCCGCGCCGTCCATGCAATTGGCCGCCAACCAGCGCTCGGTCGCGAGTCATCTGCAAGGCGCCTGGAACCTGGGCGGCAATGCCGCCATGGCGTCCTTGTTCGCGGCGCTGGACATGGCCTCCCGCGAAAGCGCCGACACCTATTCGAACCGGCTGTCGGACCTGTCGGCCGGCGTCACCGTGGCGCCCGCCGCGCAGATGCAGGCCAGCATGGCGCGCTTTACCGGCGCCATGATGTCGTGCCCGGCATTCCAGGGCGGCGACGCGCTGACCGGCGAGCAGGATTGCCTCTGGGGCCAGGTGTCCGGCATCAATACCAACCAGGACGGCGACGGCGGCGTCTCCGGCTTTTCGTTCGATGGCGTCACCTACCAGTTCGGCGGCCAGCGCCAGGTCAGCCCGGGCTGGTTCCTGGGCGGCTCCGTCGCCTACCAGAACAGCCATCTGAGCGGCGACGATGGACGGGTCAGCGGCAAGGGCGACAGCGGCTATGCCGGCGTGGTGGTCAAGCGCGAAACCGGGCCCTGGACCCTGTCCGCGGCCCTGGGCGGCGGCTATGGCCAATACGATATCAACCGCAGCATCCGCATCCCCGGCATGCAGAGCACGGCCGACTCGGACCTGGACGTCTATGGCGCGGCCTTGCGCCTGCGCATCGCCCGCACCTACGCCGCGGAACACGTCTACCTGAAACCCTATGTGGATCTGGACGCGTCCTACACCCATATGCCCGGCTACAGCGAATCCCGCGACGCCCTGCATCTGGACGTGGAAAGCAGCAACCAGTTCGTCATGGCCCTGTCGCCGACGCTGGAGCTGGGCGGCAAGGTGGCGCTGAAGAACGGCGCGACCATGCGCCCCTACATGTATGGCGGCGTGTCGTTCCTGTCCAAGAACGAGTACACGGTCAAGTCGCGCTTGCAGGGCGCACCGGCAGGCTCCGGCGCCTTCGACACCTCGGTGCCCATGGACGACGTCATCGGCCGCATCGGCGCAGGCCTGCAGGTGTCGAACGCCGGCGGCCTGGACTTCCGGCTGCAGTACGACGGCGACTTTTCGTCCCACATACAAAGCCATCGCGGCACGTTGAAGGTGATGGTGCCGTTCTGACCACCCGGATTCTTGTTGACCCCAGTGATTTCAGCGTCTGGAACACGCAGCTCAGCCGCAAGTTGCCCTCCGCCACAGCTAGATTGAGCTTTGCTTCATTCGGCTCGACAGCGCAGCGGCGGTTTCCTTGCGTTCGCTGTAGCGATCCACCAAGTAGGGTGTTGCATCCCGAGTGAGCAACGTGAACTTCATCAACTCCTCGACAACGTCCACGATTCGATCGTAGTAAGGGGAGGGCTTCATACGTCCCGTATCGTCGAACTCTTGGTAAGCCTTGGCCACCGACGATTGATTCGGGATAGTCAACATGCGCATCCAGCGCCCCAGCACCCGCATCTGGTTCACGGCGTTGAACGACTGCGAGCCGCCCGACACCTGCATCACCGCCAGCGTCTTGCCCTGAGTCGGTCGCACGGCGCCCACCGACAGCGGGATCCAGTCAATCTGCGTCTTCATCAATCCCGTCATCGCGCCGTGACGCTCGGGCGAACTCCAGACCATGCCGTCGGCCCATTGGACCAATTCGTGAAGCTCACGAACCTTTGGATGGTCCTCCGTGGCGTCATCGACCAGAGGCAGGCCGGAAGGGTTGAACAACAGGGTTTCGCCACCCAGCGCCTCGAGCAGGCGCGCCGCTTCCTCGGCAACCAAACGGCTGTAAGAACGCTCACGCAACGACCCATACAACAGCACGAAGCGCGGCGCGTGCGTGGCCCGTTCGGGCGAGAACAGCTCGGCCAGGCTTGGTTTTTCAAACAGCGAGGGATCGATATTCGGCAAATCGGCGAGGAACTCAGACACGGTTGCCCTCCGCATCGCGCGACGTGCGGCAGGCCGGATTGTGATAAATCGTGATGGAACTCATGAAACACCTCTATTGATACGGAATTCAAACTTCACTCGACCGCAGGCCGCGCTCGCAGTACCAGCAAGGCTGCGCAGGCCGCCAAGCCTATGGCCCCGGATAGCCACAGAGCGTTGGCGCCCCACGCGTCCAGCGCCAGGCCGAAGAGAAACGGGGCGGCCGCTTGCGCGACACGCGCCGGCATCATCAACCATCCCTGGCGGGCGCCATAGCCCTGCGGGCCAAACAGCGCCAACGGCAACGTGCCCTTGGCGATGGTCAGAATGCCGTTGCCCGCTCCGTGCAGAATGGCGAACACCGGCGCCATTACCGGTCCGCCGGTCAACAGCACCGCAACGCCGGCCGGATGCGCAAGAGCCGCCAGGCGCGCCGACAACAAGGGATGAACCCGGCGTAGAAGCCCAAACTCGAGTAGGCGTCCAGCCACCTGCGCGGGACCGATCAGCGCGCCCACGGCCACAGCAGCGGCGAGGGTCGCGCCAGCAGCTTCCAGCATGCGCGGCAAGTGCGTGGCCATCGCGGTACTGATGAACCAGGTCGCTGCAAACACGAAAGCGAGGAGGGCAGTGGCATACCTCTGCGGTTTCGACTCGGGCACGGCGCGCGGCCCGGCATCCACGCTGCCGGTGACATTCGGGGCTTCCGCCTTCGGAACAGCCGCCGCCTTGGGGAGCCAGGCGTTCAGCGGCAGGCCGACCAATAGATGCAAGCCTGCCCAGCCCAGGCATGCGCCGCGCCAGCCGAACTGCGCTTCCATCCAGGCGGAAAGCGGCCATCCCACGGTACTGGCGAACCCTGCGATCAGCGTGATCCCGGTGATGGCGCCACGGGCACGATGACCATAGAGGCGCACCAGGCTGGAAAACGCCGCCTCGTATAGTCCGGATCCCATCGCCACTCCCATGACGAGCCAGGCGGCCACCATCGTCCAGAGTCCCTGAGCGCTGCCGAGCATCCCCAGCCCCAAGGCGAACAGCAAACTCGTGCCGACCAGCACGATGCGGCCACCGCGACGATCGATTGCTTGTCCTGCCCACGGGCCGACCAGTGCCGATGCGACCATGGCTATCGAAAAGGCCGCGTATACCGTTGGCGCGGAGAGCTCCAGATCGCGAGCCATTGGATCCGCCAGCATTGCCGGCAAGTAGTAGGAAGACGCCCAGGCCAGGGTTTGGGCCGTTCCCAGGGCGCCGACAACGCGGACAGGGGCGCTGGCCATAAATCAATTCCGCATGGCGCCGGCGTCGTACCAGCCTTTGCTCCGATTGACGATCCGCACGACGAGCAACATCACGGGCACCTCGATGAGCACGCCAACGACTGTCGCCAACGCGGCACCGGACTGGAAACCAAACAGGCTGATCGCGGCGGCAACGGCCAGTTCAAAGAAATTGGATGCGCCGATTAGCGCCGACGGGCACGCAATGCTGTGCTTCTCGCCGACCCGGCGATTGAGCCAGTACGCCAGGCCGGAGTTGAAGAACACCTGGATAAGAATGGGTACGGCCAGCATGGCGATAACCAGCGGCTGCCCGATGATGGCCTCGCCCTGGAACGCGAAGAGCAGTACCAGCGTCAGCAGCAGGGCGGCCATCGAGAATGGCCCGATTCGCTCCAGCGCCGCTTCGAACGCCGCCTGGCCGCGGCGAAGCAGCGCCCGGCGCCAGAGCTGGGCAAGAATGACCGGAATCACGATGTACAGCCCGACGGACACCAAGAGCGTGTCCCAAGGCACGGTGATGGCCGATAGACCCAACAGCAGTCCAACCACGGGCGCGAACGCGAACACCATGATGGTGTCGTTCAGCGCCACCTGGGACAGCGTGAAAACCGGGTCGCCGCCGGTCAACCGGCTCCAGACGAAAACCATGGCGGTACACGGCGCCGCGGCCAGGAGGATCAGGCCGGCGATGTAGCTATCCAATTGGTCGGCGGGCAACCACGGGGAAAAGATCTGGCGGATGAAAAGCCACCCCAGAAAGGCCATCGAAAAGGGCTTGACGGCCCAATTGATGAACAGCGTCACGCCGATGCCGCGCCAATGCTGCTTGACCTGGCCCAGTGCGCCGAAGTCCACCTTGAGCAGCATCGGAATGATCATCACCCAGATCAGGACCCCAACCGGCAGGTTGACCTGGGCGACCTCCAGGCGGCCAATCGCCTGGAACAACGCCGGCATAAACTGCCCAAGCGTCACCCCCAGGACGATGCAGAGGAAGACCCACAACGTGAGGTAGCGCTCGAAAACACTCATCCCGGGGCGCTCGCGCGGGGCCGGCGCCGCCTGCGTACTGGACGACATCGGTTTACTCCCGGGACTGGCCAATGCTGCGCAGCTCGGTCTGCAGCGACATGGCGTCCAGGCGGTCAAGCGGCAAGGACAAGAACAGTTCGATACGGCGCTTGAGCATTCGCGCAGCTTCGTGGAAGGCCTTGAGGCGTTCTTCCTCGCTGCCCTCATGCGCCGCCGGATCCGCCACGCCCCAGTGCGCAGTCATCGGATGGCTCGGCCATACCGGGCAGACTTCACCCGCCGCGTTGTCGCACACCGTGATGATGAAGTCCATCCTGGGGGCATCCGGGGTGGCAAACTCGTCCCAACTCTTGCTCCGGTACCCATCCGCAGGCAACGAATAGGATTTGAGGGTGGCGAGAGCTAGAGGGTGGACCTCGCCCTTGGGAGTGCTACCAGCCGAGTACGCCTGAAACCGGCCAGCGCCCAAACCCTTAAGCAGCCCTTCGGCCAGGATTGAACGCGCGGAATTGCCTGTGCATAGAAAGAGCACATTGAAAGGGGAGTGCGACATGAGATTTCCTAGCAGCAACGGGTAGTGGAGTTTGCTTTTGGTGTACAGCAACCGGTGGGCGCCGCAGCTTTGATCGACGGCGAACCGCAGTCGGGCGCCGCCACCTGATCGACATGAGCGCTGTGCGCCTCGCCACAGACGGGGATGGAGCCCAGCGTGTGGAAGTGCTCCCAAGCCAATCCTTGTGGATCGGTTACCCAGTATTTCTCGCTGCGGGCGTAGCAGCAGGACGTTTCTCCCTGATCATCCAGAACCAGGCTCGCAGCCTGCGCCCGGGATTTCAATGCATCCAGTTCCTCGGCGCTGTCGGCCTGAATCCCGAAATGATCAACGCCCAGGCCGGCGCCACGGGTCGAGATGGCGAAGTTCACAGGAGGATCATCCAGCATCCACTTTGCGTAGTCGGATTCGACGCGGGCTGGCTCAAGCGCGAAAAGCCGGGAATAGAAACCAATGTTCCTGGCCAGGTCATCGACATGTAGATGGACGTGGAAGCGCTTCATGGAGAACTCCTGATTAGCAGGTCGTGCAGGCCGCGGGACCGGAAGCCTCGCAGGGCGCTCCCTGGCAGCAATGCTCGGTGAGATAGCCGAGCAAGCCATTCATCTTCGAGAAATCGGCGCGGTAGATCAGATTGCGCCCCTGTTGCTCGACGCTGACCAGGCCCGCATGTGCCAGCTCTTTCAGGTGAAAGGAAAGCGTGTTGCGCGCGACTCCGAGCTGGTCCGCCAGGACGCTAGGCATGAGTCCTGGCAACCCGGCCACCACGAGCGCGCGGAAAGTCCGCAGTCGTTGGGGATGGGCAAGAGCGCCGAGCGCTGAGATGGCTTGATCTTCGTTCATGATTCGATCATACAACGATTGTTGAATTATATGCCAGTGCAGAACTGCCGTTCGCTTGCATAAACCTGTTCAGTCCCGCTCAGACTCCTGACCATGGAGCGGGGAAGCAGTCGTGAACTGATTTGCGCAACGTAGGCTTTCCTGTATTGGTTCAAAAGCCGAACAACTTAGGCAAATCCATCCCATATCCGTACCGGGTTTCTTGCTTCCGGGATCTCGAGCGGGCGCGCACTGAATTTTGCTTGGAGACGGTGCAAGTACCCTTGATTTCCGTAGCGATCTGGTGGAAGGCCTAATGGAAGACTCCGCCGATCTCGAGCCTCAGCATTCTTCATACCGAACGATAGCCGGGCCAATCAATTGCACCTGAGTAATTGGCTTCGCCCTCCGTCAACACGGCAAGGATCTGGCTCTCTGTAAATCTGCTTTTCTTCAAGGGAGTCTCCGACGCAAGGAGGCGCCGAAATTCTGCCGGTTGGGGCCTATTGGGAGAGGGAGCTTATGGGAGTTCATTCGAGGAGTTAGGAAGCTCAATCAACCCATAGCCGTTAGCTGAGGAAGGAGAGGATGCATCATCGCGTTTTCATACATCTACTAGTCAGAGCAGCTCATGCTGATCGCGCTGGGGTACGAATTGCGGCGTGCCATTAGGGGTTTTATCCGTTTACGATTGAAATAGTGCAGAGGACAATATTTGATTGTTTACAACCCTTCGCTATCCGCATGGACTCGGCACACCAGAAGAAGACACCCGAAAAAACGGGCCGCCTTACGACAACGCTTGAACGGGGGCTGCGCGTGCTGCAATGTTTCGACAGCCGCGATGCCGTGCTCAGCAACGGTGAAATAACGAAGCGCACAGGGCTTCCCAAGGCCACGGTATCGCGGCTGACGCATACGCTGGTGCAGCTGGGATACCTGAGGGTGAGTCCGGACAATGGCCAGTTCATCCTCGGCATTGGGGTGTTGTGCCTGGGTTATCCGCTGATGTCGGGAAACGTCCTCAGTCCCTCCATGTCGCAGCACCTGACGCGCCTGGCGCAGCTGATCGACGGGACCGCCACGATCAGCATGCGGGACCACTTGCGCATTGTCTCGCTTCAATCGGAAAGCGCTAACGATGTGCTGCGCCGCCGGCCAGGAATAGGGCTTTCCCTGCCGTTCTGCGGCAGCACCGCGGGTTTGGCCTGGCTGATCGGCGCAACCGAAGACGAGCGGGCCAGGGCGATACGGGAGCTGCACTACGCCGCCGATGAAGAAGCCGTCGTCAAGTATTTGAACCTCTATCGCAACGCGGCAGCCTTTCATCGACGGGAAGGCTACGTCATGACGGAAAACCTGGTGCATCAGGACACCGCCGTCTACGCCAGGACCCTGTACCGCCGGCCAGGCGAAGACCTGCTGATTCTGTCATGTGCGATCTCCACGCGCACCCCGGCCGGGCAGGATGCGAGGACCGCCGTGCCGAGGCTGTTGGCCGGGGTGGCGGAAACCCTCAACGACGACCTCCGGAAGCCCACGCGTTCCAGGGCAAGTGATAGGGCGTCAGCGTAAATCGTCTGCCTCATACAGGCGATGGATACGCTCACGCAGTCCTTCGGACAAGACAACCTTTTCACCGGAGGCATTGCACAGCCAGACGCAGATTGCGTGGCTGGACGCAACCCGCCCCTGATGCCACACCGCGAACTCCATGCGGAAGCTGGAGTTCTTCAGCCAGACGAATTTTCCGGTGGTCAAGACCCGGGTCGCGATACCGATAGGCCTGTCATAGCCGACAGTCAATTCCCGGATGACCGGGCCTGCGCCGTTCAGCGCGAAAGGCGGATAGTCCAGTTCAAGAAACATCGCATTGCGGACCTCTTCGAACCAGCCCAGGTGTGCGCGGTGGTTTACGTGGCGAAACGCATCCAGTTCACTCCAGCGCACATCGAATTCCAGTCCAAATCGCCAACCGGTCTCGACGCCGTATGCGGCGATGGTGTCGTCAGTCAATTGAGGCATATCGATTTTGTCCTGTCAGTGTCGCCTGTTGCAGTCATACCCATTCAAACCCGACCTTCTGGCCTGACGTCTGCCCGATGGCTTGCCCGCGCAGGCTGTCGGCCGCACTGAGCAGCAAGCTGCGCGAAACGAAAGAGGGCAGCTCCTGCGCACGTTGCTCACACAGTTCCGCCTTCAGGCGGCGGGCCTGCATGACGGCGGGCATATCTGAATCCGCCAGCGCCAGCAGGTCGACGACATGCAGGGCAAGCTGGGTTTCTCCTGCCTTCTGCAAGGAGAGGGCATGCTGCAGCACTTGCTCCGGACGCTTCACGGCGCCCAGGACCGCGCCAGCTGCCGCCCGAACCGGGCTGGGATGCAGATCCGTGGGATTGCGGTTCCACCAGCCGTTCTCGGAACGCCAGACATCGCGGATCACGAATTCCGCGCAGCCGTAAGAAGGTTTCATGTAAGGGTTCCCGAAGAGTTCGGCGGGCAACTCTACGGCATGGATGATTTCTTCAACAGACAGGCCGGCATTCATGTGGCGCACGACCTCCTGCCTCAGGTATCGGAGGGCTCGCGCCGGAACGGAAAGCGCCTCGGCGATTTCCTCCTTCGCCGTCAAGGGCTTGCCGAACTCGGGGATCAATACCTCCGGATCCAGCTCGAGAAATCGCTCCAGCGTATCGGCCCACACGCAGGGGTCGCGCAAGATGCGGTAAGGGGAGCCGCTATTGGGGCAGGTCTTGATGAATGCGTTCGAACCATAAAGCACCTTGGATTCCGGAATCCAGACGGCAGTTCCATCGTCGGTTTCGCCCGGCGCGTGCAGCAATTGCACGCAACGCTCCGAGCCATGGACGAGCATTGTGTGTCGGTACGTCGTATCGGCCGGCGTGAACCAGTTCGAGGGCGGATCTTCCGGGTAGGCCGTGCGGAACTGACGGGTATTGGTATGGCTTTGCAGGCCGGCGGTTTCCCGATAGCGGCGGAACCGGCGCGCGACGTTTTCATGGGCAATAAGCTGAGGCGGCAAATGGCCATCTTCCCGGGCCGCCTGTCGCCAGGCGTCGACGCCGTTGTTGTAGCCCATGTGGCCGTGGCTGTAGACGATGAAGGCGACAGGCTTTCCGAGGCCCAGGCGGATCTCTTGAATCATGCGCCGGGTGATGTCGCCACCCGGTCCGCTATCCACCAGTAGCAGGCCGCTGCCCAGATCGACGACCAGGGAATTTCCCTGTCCGCCCAGCGTATATACATGGGGGGCATGTTGGATAAGTCCGTGGCTGCGCATCAAAACGTCGGCACGTGTCATGGTTGTTGTCTCCTTTGGGACGGGCGTCATTGGTCATGTATCCGGGCAAATTCTAGGTGTGGTGTTGCCGTCGGGGATCAACGTTTCATTCTTTGGAACAATGTGTTCGGCAGGCGCCGAAGTCCCTAGAATTTTCTCCACGCACGGACACCCTGGCATGGCCGCCGGGGAGGCTGCGACATAAGCAAAATCCACGGAGACAAGCATGTTCAACTTTGCAAAGCCCTTGGCCAAGCTGGGCTTGATGGCAATGTATTGCCTGCCGGCTTGGGCCCAAGCCACCTTTCCGACACACGCCGTGGTGGCGGTTTCGCCCTTCGCCGCCGGCGGACCGAACGACACCTCACTGCGCCTCATCCTCCAGGGGATGGCTGCCAAGTTCGGCGGCGACTACGTGGTCGAAAACAAGCCCGGGGCAACTACGCGAATCGCCAATCAGTACGTGGCCCGGGCCAAACCTGACGGACACACCTGGCTCTATGCGGCAGCGCCCATCGCGAATTTCGCGGCTGCCAATGTCAAAACGTCCTACGACCTACGCAAGGACTTCGCGTTCATCGGCCCGGTTGTCGTCACGCCGTTGTTTCTGGTGGTCAAGGCGGACAGCCCCTACCGTAGCGTCGCAGACCTTGTAGACGCCGCGCGCAGCCGCCCGGACGGCGTGACTTTCGCAAACTCCGGCTATGGGGCCTCTCCGCACCTGACCGCGGAATTGTTCTCGATGAAGGCGGAATTCAAGCTGCTGCCGATCCAGATGAAGGGCGATGCCGCCTCCTACATCGAACTTCTGGCAGGGCGCGTGGATGCGACGTTGACCTCGCTGACCGGCGCCTTGCCATTTATCCGGGAGGGCCGCCTGCGTGTGCTGGCCGTCGCCTCACCCGAGCGTTCCAGGATCTATCCAGACGCCCCCACGTTCAAGGAAGCCGGATATCCCGACGTCGTCGGCTTCGGCTGGTTCGGCCTGCTTGCACCGAAGGAGACGCCATCCGATGTTGTGCAACTGGTCAATCATCGAATCAATGAGTTGGCTTCCGATGCAGCCTTTACGGAACGTCTGCTATCCACCGGCGTGGAAATTGCGCCCCAGACGCCTGAGCAATTCAAGCAATTCGTGAACGAGGAGGTCCGCAAGTGGGGCGAGGTCATGAAAGAAAACAATATCAAGCTGGATTGAGGAGGAACGAGATGCAAGGTGCTGATGCAGTCAAGAAGGGGACGGCAGGGGTCGTGCTATTCGACAACCCCGTCCGCAGGGACATCGTCAAGGGCATCCACACGATCGGAGGGCAGGGGAATTCGCTTGCCATCGAGACAGGCCGCGGCGTCGTAGTGGTGGACGCCGGACCGGGAGGCAAGATCACGGCGGCGATGATCGCGAATCTGCGCGCCATCACTCAAGCGCCCGTCCATGCCATCGTCTACAGCCACGGGCACAACGGCTACAACTCGGGCGTTTCCGCTTGGCGCGAACATGCGGAATCGCGCGGCGAAGCCGGACCGGTCTTGATTGGACACCGCGGCGTTGCGCGGCGCTATGGCCGATACGTGGAGACGGCTGGGCTACAGCAATGGTTGAACGGCCGGCAGTTCCGCAGGGAATTCAAGCCTTACATGGCCGATGCGTTCCAGTCACCCGACGTTCAGTTCGAAGACTTTCTCTCGCTGGACTGCGGCGACCGCAGCGTAGAGCTGATTCACGCTCCCTCAGAAACCGATGACAGCATTGCGGTATGGCTGCCCCAGGATCGATTCCTGTATGCGGGCCCCGCATTCATCCGTAGCATCCCGAACGCCGGAACGCCGCTGCGCACCTTCCGGGATCCGATGCGTTGGGCGGGAACCCTGGAGCGCCTTCAGGCGCTAGGCGCCGCCATCCTGATGCCGGAATTCGGTGATCCCGTGACGCGCCCCGAAGAGATACAGGCCGCGTTTTCGGTCACCGTCCGGGCATTGCGCTACCTGCGCGCGGAGGTAGTGGCGCGTATGAACCAGGGCATGGACGAGCGGGATATCCTGGCGGACATGTCCTATCCGGACGAGATCTTCGGCCACCCATTCCTGCGGCCGATCTACGGGTGTCCGGAATACATCGTGCGGGAGATCTGGCGTTCTGAAAACGGCTGGTGGGACCGCAATCCAACCACGCTGCATCCGGCGCGTCCGCAGGCAGTTGCCGCCGCCTTGCGCGCCGCATTGGGCGACGTCGATTCGGTGCTGGACCACGCGCGTACCTTGCAACGACAAGGAAAAACGCAGTTGGCCCTGCATGTGGTCGATCTGGTGGCGTCAAGCCAGAACGACGATCCGCAAACCCTGTTGGCCCGCGAACTGAAGGCGGAACTGTGCGTAGAACGCGCTACGCAAATGCCCTCCATCGTATCGCGCAACATTCTGCTCAGCAGCGCCGAGGACGTGCTTGGTCTGCCCATCGGGGCGCGTCGCGCGGACGACCCCACCTTCGAATTTTCCTGGAACTAGGTGATGGAAAAGATACTTGACCACCACGAAATCCGTCATGGGCGCGCGCTTGCCCATGGGGTATCCCTGCATTACGCGGAATGCGGCGACCCGGCGAATCCGCTGATGCTGTTCATCCATGGCTTTCCCGAGGCGTGGTTCGCGTGGCGGGAGCAGATGCATCATTTCAGCGACAAATATCATGTGGTTGCCGTCGACACCCGCGGCATCAACGAGTCCGACAAGCCCGGCCAGGTCGAAGACTACCGCATCAAGCCTCTGGTCAAAGACATCGTCGTCTTGATCGAGGCACTTGGCCACGAGCGCTGCATCCTGGTCGGGCACGATTGGGGCGGCGCAATCGCCTGCGCGGTGGCGCTGGCTGCTCCCCAGCGGCTGCTTGGCCTTGTCCTCATCAATGCGGTGCACCCAGTCTTGTTCGCACGCCAACTGCTGCGCAATCCCGCGCAGCAGGCGGCCAGCCAATACATGCTGGATTTTCGCAGCGAGCATTTCGCGCAAGCTGTTCAACAGGATGATTGCGCCTACTTGATAGCGATGCTCTCCGAGGATGGAGACAGGCCGGATTGGCTGAACGACGCGGCGTTGGAAGAGTATCGCGCGGCATGGTCGCGTCCAGGCGCGGTGGCTTCGGGCCTCAACTATTACAAGGCGACGGCGCTGTACCCCGGTAACGACGCTCAACTGGCAGAAGTCGGCGACAGCAACCTCGACGCGTTCATTTTGCGCATGCCTACGCTCGTGCTCTGGGGGATGCGAGACCGCTATCTGCTTGCCGGTTGCCTGGACGGATTGGATCAATTCATACCGGATCTGCAGCTCCATACGCGCGACGATGCGTCGCACTGGATCGCGCACGAAAAGCCTGAGTGGATAAATACGATGATAGACACCTTTGCGCTTGGCGCCAGGGCAGGGGAGTGATGACGTGACCGATACGCAGTTGCTCACCCGGCTGTTTTACCCCCGAAGCGTCGCCATCGTGGGCGCGTCCTCGTCGCCGACCAAGATCGGCGCGGTACCCGTATCGTTGCTTGCGCAACATGGCTACGGCGGCAAGCTCTATCCCATCAACCCGGCCGCCGAGACGGTGCAGGGCATGCCTGCATTCGAATCTCTGACTGCCGTGAAGGCGCCGGTGGACCTGGCGATCGTTTCGGTGCCGGCGGCGCGGGTGTTGCCGGTCCTGCATGAGGCCCTGGAACTCGGCACAAAGAACTTCGTGCTGTTTTCATCAGGTTTCGCCGAAGCCGGAGAGGCAGGGCGGCTTCAGCAACAACAGTTGACCGAGCTGGCGCTTGGCCACGGGGCAAACATACTTGGGCCGAACTGCCTGGGCTTCATGAACATACGGGAGCGCGTTTTCGCGACATTCTGCACCGGGCCGGCCGGAGGATTGGTACAGCCGGGCAATGTAGCCATCGTGTCGCAAAGCGGGGCGTTCGCGGGCTACGCGTATACCTTGGCTCGCGAGCGCGGTCTGGGCCTTTCGCATTGGATCACCACCGGCAACCAGTGCAGCATCGATGTCGCCGACTGCATCGCCTGGCTGGCCGGCGACCCGCAAACTCGCGTCATCATGGTCTATATGGAAGGTTGCACGGACGGCGAAAAGCTAAAGGATGCGCTGGCCAAGGCATACGCCGCCGGCAAGCCCGTCGTGGCCTGCAAAGTTGGACGGACGTCGTCAGGGGCCCAGGCGGCGGCGTCGCATACAGCGGCCATGGCGGGCGATGACGCCGTCTATTCCGCCTTGTTCAAGCAATATGGGGTGGCCCGCGCTTACACCGTCGAGGAATTCTTCAATCTGGGCTACGCCTTTTCCGTGGCGGACGCATTGCCGTCGAACCGGGACATCGGATTGCTGACAATGTCGGGAGGCGTGGGCGCGCTGATGGCGGACGATGCGCAGATCGCAGGCTTGACCATGTCGCCGCTGCCCGAAGCAGCCAGGCAGTCGATCTTGCGCAGAGTGCCATTCGCCGGCGTGAACAATCCGGTGGACATCACCGGGCAAGCCACATCTGAGATGGACCTTTTGTCGTATACGGCTCGGCTGATGCTGGACGAGGGGAGGTACGGCTCCCTGGTGGTCTTCGTGGGTGCTGTCGCCGCATCTCCGGCGCTTTGGCCGCATGTGCGCGAGTTCGTCTGCGATATCCGCAGTGCCTATCCTGACACGCCGCTTGTGCTCAGTTGTACGATCGCCCCGGCCAACAAACAGGACCTCGAGTCCTTGGGGTGTCTCGTGTTTTCCGACCCTAGCACCGCCATCCACATGGTTCGCGCCTTGTGTTCCCGCCGCGACGGCAGACCGCCGCGCGGCCTGCCAGGCAGGACAGGTACCGGGACCGTCGCATTTCCGGAGCGTCTGGGCGAAGCGGCATCGTTCGCATTGCTCGAGGCCGCCGGCATACCAACGGTCTGCGCGACGGTATGCGCGAACCCACGCGAAGCGGTCGCTGCCGCGCGGCGGTCAGGCTATCCGGTCGTCATGAAAATCGCATCGGCGGACATCGCGCACAAGAGCGATGTAGGTGGCGTGCGCCTCGCCATCGCCGACGACGCGAGCGTCGAATCGGCATTCAGCGAGATCATGGCCACCGTGGCCGCCAATGCGCCAACGGCGGCATTGGATGGCGTTCTGGTTGCACCGATGGTGAAAGGAGGGGTCGAATGCATTCTGGGCGCCCACATCGATCCGGTTTTCGGCCCGGTAGTGATGTTCGGCCTGGGAGGCGTGTTCGTGGAGGTCCTGAAGGATGTCAGCTTCCGCCTGGCGCCGATAGACGAGGACGAGGCTCGCAGCATGGTGGCCGAGATACGGGGCGCGCCTTTGTTGGCCGGTGCGCGCGGAGCGGAACCTTCCGACATCCAGGCGCTTTGCCGCGCCATCGCCGCGCTATCGGAATTTGCCGCCGCCAATCGGGAAGGCCTTTCATCCATCGACGTGAACCCGCTCGCAGTCCTTCCAGAGGGTAGCGGCTGCATCGCGCTTGACGCCGTCATCGTCCCGCGGGCCTGGGGCCGTACTCATTAGATAGAAGCGACAAACCGAGGGTGCGGGTCCAACGGGTCCGAGCCCGCACCCTTGGTTTACTTGATTCTGACTTGGCAATCCGCCCGACGCGGCGAGGGCTGGGGGTTAGGACCGTTACTCTCCAGATTTTCTACTTTACATAATACACATTATGCGTATTACAGATAGATCAGGCAGAGTTGCCCATAGCCGCTGGCGGACAGCTTGGCATCCTTCGCCACAATCCCGAGCTGACGGTCCAGGAATCGCTCTGCCGGCGGCTTGCAAGACTAAACCTTGCGTCACATCCGGGACTCCTCTAAAACGTATCCGTATCATCACCAGCGAGGCGATCTTGCAAGTTTCAACCCTGCGCCATTTCCGCCTGTACCTGCCGCTGATACTCCTCGCGTTGATCCTGGGTTTCCCTCCGGCCTCATCTGCAGCGCTACCCAGCCTGACCGGATCGACTGCCAGCAAGCCCGTCGACCGCACGGAGCTGAACCAATCGCTGGACCAGGTCATCCAGACGCTGGAAAACGACAAGCAACGCGCAGACCTCCTGGGCCAGTTGAAGCAACTGCGCGACGCCACCAAGCCAGGTGCGACGAACGAAAAAGACGGCATTCTCGCCCTCATCCGCGACACCGCCGAAAGCCTGGAAAGACGCCTGGACGGCCCCGAAGGCGCCTTGACCCGCTGGGGCATGCTGTACCGGCAGGCACGAGCCGAACTCGCAACCGGTTTGCCCGCATGGCGCGAGTGGCCCACGCTGATAGCCGATTTCCTGATGGTCCTGGCGATCTGGGCCGGTCTGGCCCTGGCGCTGCGCTGGATAGGCCGGCGCCTCGAGCGCCGTCGGGCGCCGGCGGACGCGGCGCGCGGCCGTCCGAAGACCCGCCAGCTGCTCTGGCAGGCGGCGCGGCAGTTGGCGCCCTGGGCCATCGCCTTCGTGATCATGCTCTCTCTTTCCGTCCTGACGCCGGACTCCGTGGGCCGGCTCGGGGCCTTGGTGCTCGCCTACGTGTTGCTCGTCGGCGCCTTGTTTTCATCCCTCTGCCTGATCGCCCTGACCCTGCTGGACGGCCCGCACCGCGGCCAGGCGCTCGACATCCTGCAGCGGCGCGCGGCCTTGCCACTCTGGCTGATAGGCAGCTTGGCCGCCCTGGGCGACGCCTTGCACGATCCTGAGATAACCGGCGTGTTCGGACCGGGCATCGCGCAATTCGCCGGCCTGTTGGCCAACGTGGCCGCCGCGACGCTGAGCGCGCTGTTCATCCTGCGGTTCCGCCGGCCCGTCACGCACCTGATCCGCAATCAGCCCAGAGATCGCCGCGTCAAGCGCCAGGGGCTGCACAAACTGTTGCGGCTGATCGGTCCGCTGTGGTTCATCCCATTCCTCATCCTGGTCGGCATCTCGCTGGTCACTACCCTCGCCACCGCCGACGACAGCGATCAGGTGATACGCCGCGCCCTGCTCTGCGCGCTGGTGGCCATCGCGGGCATGGCCGCAAGCGCCATCATCCGACGCGCCTACCTGAATTCCAGCCGCGCCGCCAACCGGCGCACTGCCTATCTGGGACAGTTCAGATACTTCGGCTACACCGTGCTCTGGGTCGCCAACCTGCTGGTGTTCCTGGAAATCGGCCTGCGCGTGCTGGGCCTGTCGCTGATCGGGCTCATGGAAACCAGCGGATCGGCGATCGGCCCCAGGGTCGCGAGCTTCGTCGGCACCCTTCTGGTGGCCTGGCTGATCTGGATACTCACGGACACCGCGCTGCAGCACGCCCTGGGCGCAAGCGGGAAGAACCGGGCCAATGTCCGCGCGCTGACCATGCTGCCGCTGATTCGCAATATCCTGTTCGCCACGATTTTCGTGATTGCAGTGATCGTCGCGCTCGCCAACATGGGCATGAACGTCACGCCGCTGCTGGCTGGCGCCGGCGTCATCGGCCTGGCCATCGGCTTCGGCGCGCAATCGCTGGTGGCCGACCTGATCACGGGCTTGTTCATCATCATCGAGAACTCCCTTTCCATCGATGACTACGTGGACGTGGGCAATCACCTTGGGTTTGTCGAGGGCCTGACCATCCGCACCGTGCGCCTGCGGGACCTGGATGGCGTGGTGCACACGATTCCATTCAGCGAGATCAAGACCATCAAGAATTACTCGCGCGAGTTCGGCTACGCCATGTTCCGCTGGCCGGTGCCGGCCACCATGCCGATCGACGACGCCGAGGCGCTGATCCGCGAGGTGGCCATGGAGCTGCGCACCGATCCGGCGATCTATCCCTTCCTGTGGTCTCCGATAGAACAGCAAGGAGTCGAAAGCTTCGACAACGGCCAGGCCATCCTGCGCTTCCGCTTCAAGACGGCGCCGCTGCGGCAATGGGAAGTCCAGCGCGCCTTCAACCTGCGCCTGCGGCGCCGGCTGGATCAGGCCGGACTGGAACCGTCCATGCCGCGCATGAACGTGCAGCTGTCCAGGGCGCGTCCGCCCAAGCGCTCGGCCGAGGCTTCGGACCAGAGCGCGTGATGCCCTTCCCTCACCTCCCTGCGTCGACGCGCTGCTTGAGCCGGACGCTAGCTCCCGCTTCATAGCTCGGCCATGGCGCGAAGACCTCGCGATAATGCCGGCCGAACAACACCGAGGTCGGACACCTGTAATCCGCCGCGTCGCCTTCCAACCGAACCAGCAAGCTATCGCCCACGCACTCCAACCCTGCCTCGGCCGCTTCGGGCCTGACGCGGCGGGTCATCGCGGGATCACGAAAGAAGTACGCATGGTCCAGGACGGCCAGGCAAACGTACAGGCCCGCCACCGCCGTCAACCACAAGACTCCTGTCCTGAGAGCCGCCACGCCACGCACGCGTTCCGCGCGCGCCTGCAACGGCTTCGCAGCGACCAGGAGCGCCATGCTCAGCAATCCGGAGGCGAAATAGGCGGCGGGAGACCAGTTCCGCGTCTCCGCATACGGCCCATTCCAGGTCGCAGGACCCATGACCTCAGTTCCCAATAGCAGCCCCACCAGAGCCGCGCAGCCCGCCGTCGCGTGCCCGGCGCCCCGTAGCGCCGAACGGCCGTCCAACGGTCCGGCTGCGCAACGAAGCGCGGCAGCGATGTTGGCGTAGATCAGCAAGTAGCTGGCGGATAGAAACAGCATCGTCGTCACAGAGAATCCAGGAACCACCTTTCATGATTGCGGCCCGCCGCCAGGACCGGCCGCCGCAAGATGGCCGCCCTACTTTCCGGCCACCTCATCACCGCGCCAGCCGCCGCCCAGCGCGCGAAACAACGAGGCCAAGGCGATCTGGCGCTCGGTACGCACTTCGATCAGCGCGATCTGGTTGGCGAAGTCGCTGCGCTGCGCATCCAGGTAGCGCAGATAGTTGTCCACGCCGCCGCGATAGCGCGCCTCGGACAGGCGCAGCGCGGCCTGGCTGCTGTCGGTCTGCGCGCGCAGCGCGTCCTCCTGCCTGCGCAAGGTGTCGGTCGCGGCCAGCCCGTCCATGACCTCGCGGAACGCGGTCTGGATGGACTGTTCGTATTCGGCCACCGCCGCTTCCTTGCGGACCCGGGCCAAATCCAGGTTGGCCTGGTTGCGGCCGCCGTCGAAGATGGGCAGCGTGATTTGCGGCGCGAAGGACCAGGCCCGCTGGCCACCCGAAAACAGATCCGACAGGTCAGAACTGGCGCTACCGAACATGCCGGTCAAGGAAATTCGGGGGAAAAATGCCGCGCGCGCGGCGCCTATGTCGGCGTTACGTGCCTGCAAGCGATGCTCGGCGGCGAGGATGTCCGGCCGGTTGGTCAGCAGCTCGGACGGCACACCCGCACGCAGTTGCTGCACCAGCATGGGCGCGGCGCCGTCGTTGGGAGCCAGGTACGGACTCATGTCGCTGATTCCTGCCAACAACGTCAGCGCATTGGTCGACTGCCGGTACTGCCGCTCCATGCGCGCCAGATCGGCGCGCGCCTGGTCCGCCAGGCCCTTCGCCTGCTCATAATCCAGGGCGCTACCAACGCCTTCGGCGCGGCGCCGGGCGATCAGTTGCAAGGACTGCTCACGCGATGCCAGCGTCCGCTCGGTATGCAGGCCGCGCTGGCGCGCGCCTTCGCGTGTCAGGTAGGCCTCTATCACTTCCGCGATCAGGCTGATGCGGGCGCTGCGGGCGCCGTTCTCGGTGGCCAGATACTCTTGCAGCGCCGCCTCCGACAGGCTGCGCACGCGGCCGAACAGGTCCAGCTCGAAAGCCGTGATGCCCACGCCGGCGCGCCATTCGCTCTGCTCGCCGGACGTGCCATTGGTATTCAGATCCGCTGGATTATGCTGACGCGAGCCGCTGGCCTGGGCGCCGATTGACGGCAGCTGCTCGGACCGCTGCACGCGGTACATGGCGCGCGCCGCTTCCACATTGAGCAAGGCGCGGCGCAAGTCCCGGTTATTGGCCAGCGCAGTTTCGATCAGTCCACGCAGCGACGGGTCGGTCACGAAGCCGCGCCAGTCCAGGGTGGCGGCGGCCGAGCCCGGTTCGGACGCGAAGTCCGCCTGGCCTTCGGCGCCCCACTGCTGGGCGACGGGGGACGCGGGGCGCTCATAAGTCGGCGCCAGCGCGCAGCCCGACAGTATTGCCACGACGGCGGCGGCCGCGGCCAGCGGCTTGAGCCGCATGAGGGTAAGGCTCATCGCTTTCACTTTTCACCTGCTTGGTTGGTCGCCAATTGGCCGGGCGCGGGCTGCACCTTGCGGCGCTTGAACACGGATAGCGTCCAGACGAAGAACACGGGTACGAACAGCACGCCCAGGATGGTGGCGCTGAGCATGCCGCCCAGCACGCCCGTGCCGATGGCGCGCTGGCTGGTGGCGCCCGCTCCCGTTGCGATGACCAGCGGCACCACGCCCAGGATGAAGGCGACCGAGGTCATCACGATGGGACGGAACCGCAGCCGCGCGGCCTCGATCGCGGCCTCCTTGAGCGAGCGGCCTTGCTCATGCAGGTCCTTGGCGAACTCGATGATCAGGATCGCGTTCTTGGCCGCCAGGCCGATGATGGTCACCAGCCCCACCTTGAAATACACGTCGTTGGGCAAGCCGGCCACGATCACCGCCGCCACCGCGCCCAGCGCGCCTACCGGCACGATCAGCAGCACCGACGCGGGGATCTTCCAGCTTTCGTACAGCGCGACCAGCACCAGGAACACCACCAGCAGCGCCAGCGCCAGCAGCATGGGGGCTTGCGAACCCGTGGCCTTTTCCTGGAACGACAGGCCGGTCCACTCGAAGCCGATGCCGGCAGGCAATTCCGAGATCAGGCGTTCGACTTCCTTCATCGCCTCGCCCGTGCTGCCGCCCGGCGCGGCATCGCCGATCAGCTTGATGCTGGGGTAGCCGTTGTAGCGGATCAATTGGACGGGACCATGCTTCCAGCCGATCTCGCTGAAGGACTCCAGCGGCACCAGTTCGCCTGCACGGTTGAGGACGTTGAGCTTGGCCACCGATTCCGGCGTATCGCGGCTTTCGGGCTGGGCCTGCACGATGACGCGCTGCATGCGGCCCTGGTTGGGAAACTCGTTGACCAGCGCCGAGCCGAACGCGGTGGATAGCGCCGAGTTGATGGCGTCGAACGACACGCCCAGGGCCTCGGCCTTGCTGCGGTCGATGCGCAGATCCAGCTCGGGCGCGTCGGATAGGCCCTCGATCAGGATGTAGGAAAAGACCTTGGGATTCTCGTACACCTTTTTCATCAGGGTCTCAGTCGCCGACAGCAAGGCTTCCCGGCCCAGGCCCGCACGGTCTTGCAAGCGCAGCGCAAAGCCCGAGGAATTGCCCATGCCTTCCACCGACGGCGGCACCACCGAAAACAGCACGCCGTCGGGAACGCCCGCGAGGGCCTGGTTGGCCTGGTCCGCCTCGGCCATGGCCGACTCGCTCTTGCCGCGCTGGGCCCAATCCTTGAACATCACGAAGCCCAGGCCCGCGTTCTGGCCCTGGCCGGAAAAGCTGAAGCCTTGCAGTGTCAGCACGTCCGATACCGCCGGGCGCGTGTCCAGGTAGCCCTCCAGCTGCTGGGTCGTTTCCAGCGTGCGCGACAGCGTGGCGCCCGGCGGCAACTGCACGTCCGTGTTCATATAGCCCTGGTCTTCGGTCGGCAGGAAGGCCGACGGCAGGCTCGTATAGACGTAGCCCAGCGCACCCACCAGGACGACATACAGCACCATCATGCGGCCGGTGCGGGCCAGCAGGCGGGCATTGGTGGCCGAATAGCGCTCGGTCATGCGCGCGAACACGCGGTTGAACCAGCCGAAGAAGCCCTTCTTCTCGTGGTGCCCCTTCTCGATCGGCTTGAGCAACAGGATGCTGAGCGCCGGCGTCAGGGTCAGTGCCAGGAAGCCCGAGAACAGGATGGACACCGCCAGCGACACCGAGAATTGGCGGTAGATCACGCCAACGGAGCCCGTCATGAAGGCCAGCGGCAGGAACACCGCCGCCAGCACCAGCGTAATGCCCACGATCGCGCCGCTGATCTGCCCCATGGCCTTGATGGTCGCCTCCTTGGGCGACAAGCCCTCGTCGGCCATCAGCCGTTCAACGTTCTCGACCACCACGATGGCATCGTCCACCAGGATGCCGATCGCCAGCACCATGCCGAACATGGTCATCATGTTGACGGAGAAGCCCAGCGGCAGCATCACCGCCAGCGTGCCCAGCAGGCAGATGGGCACGACGATGGTCGGGATCAGGGTGTAGCGGAAGTTCTGCAGGAACAACAGCATTACCAGGAACACCAGGACCACGGCCTCGGCCAGGGTCATCAACACCTTGGAGATGGCCACCTCGACGAAGATCGAGGTGTCGAACGGCACGCTGTACTCAATGTCGCTGGGGAAATTCTTGGACAGCTCGGCCAGGCGCGACTTGATGCCCTTGGCGGTTTCCAGCGCATTGGCGCCGGGCGCGAGCTGCACGCCCATGGCCGCCGCCGGTTGGCCGTTCAGGCGGCTGGACAGGCGGTAGTCCTGGCGTCCCAGCTCGATGCGGGCGACGTCGCCCAGCCGCACCGTGGAACCGTCCGGATTGGCGCGCAACACGATGCCTTCGAACTCCGGGATGCTCGTGAGCTGGCCCTGGACCATGATGCTCGCGGTGATTTCCTGCGTCGCCGGACTGGGCTGTTCACCCGTGGAACCGCCCGAGACCTGGACGTTCTGCGCGGCGATGGCCTTGTTGACCTCATCTACCGACAAGCCGTAGCCAACCAGCTTGGCCGGATCGATCCAGATGCGCAGCGCCCGTTCGGCCGCGAACATCTGTACCCGGCCCACGCCGGGCACGCGCCGGATTTCGTTGTTGATGTTGCGGGCGGCGTAGTCAGCGAGGCCCACCTGGTCCTTGCCGGCGTCCTTGTACGTCAGCGCGTAGATCAGCAAGAAGCTGGAACTGGCCTGCTCGAGCTGCAGGCCCTGCTGGATGACCGCCTGGGGCAGGCGCGACTCCACCCGCTTGATGCGGTTCTGCACGTCCACCTGCGCCAGGTCGGGGTTGGTGCCCGGCTCGAAAGTCACCGTGGTTTCCGCCACGCCCGAGCTGTTGCTCTGCGACTCGTAGTACAGCAGGCCCTTGGCGCCGTTGAGCTCTTCCTCGATCAGGCTGATGACGGTGTTATTGATGACTTCGGCGGATGCGCCCGGATAGGTCGCCTTGATGATCACCTGTGGCGGCGCAACGCTGGGGTATTGGGCCACCGGCAGCGCAAAGATGGCAAGCAGGCCCGCCAGGGAAATGAAGATCGCGATGACCAACGCGAAGTTGGGCCGCTGGATGAAGAAGTTCGGCATGATGTGATCCGTCCGGGCTCAAGGTTGTTTGACGATCACGGGCGTGCCGGCGGGGATCTTGGCGGCGCCGTCCACGATGACCTTGTCGCCCGCCGCCAACCCCTGCGTAATCTGCCACTCCATACCCTGCATCGCGCCGGTCTGCACCGCGCGCTCCTCTGCCTGGCCCTCGGCCGACACCAGCAACAACTTGGCCTGGCCGTCGGCGCCGCGCATCACGGCGCGCTGGGGCACAAAGATCGCGTTCTGGTCCCTGCCCTGCTCCGCGCTGACGCGCACGTACATGCCCGGCAGCAGCAATCCGTCGGGATTGCTGAACTCGCCGCGCAGCAACACCTGGCCCGTGCCCGGATCCACGGAGACGTCGGAGAACAGGAGCTTGCCCTGGGCCGTGTAGTTCGTGCCGTCGACGCGCACGCTCACCGCCGATTCGCCCTGCCCGCCCGCCTGCATCTGGCCACCCGCGGCGGCCTCGCGCAGCTTGAGCACCGCATTCACGGGCTGCCGGAAGTCCGCATAGATGGGATCGATCTGCTGGATCAGCGCCATGGGCGTCGATTCGCCCTGCCCGACCAGGCTGCCTTCGGTCACCAGGCCGCGGCCGATGCGGCCCGAGATGGGTGCGCGCACGCTGGCGTAGCCCAGATCCAGCTGCGCGGTCTTGACGTCCGCCTGGGCCGACTGCTGATTGGCCTGCGCAGTCTGAAGCGCGGCCACTGCGTCGTCATATTCCTGGCGGCTGACGGCCTCGATCTTCACCAGCGGCTGGTAACGGCTGACCAGGGCCTGGGCCTGCTTGACCTGGGCCTGGGCGCGCGCCAGCGCTGCTCGTGCGCGCCCCAGCGCGGCATCCAACGGCGCCGGCTCGATCGTGAACAGCAGATCGCCCTCCTTGACTGTGGCCCCTTCCTCGAAGTGCCGCTTCTGGACGATGCCCGCCACCCGGGCGCGCACTTCGGCCACGCGCACGGGCGAAATCCGCCCGGGCAGGTCGACCATGATCGCCTGAGGCCGGGGAGCAATGACCAGCGGCGCCACTTCGATGGGCGGCACCTGCGCCGCTTGCGGTTCCGGCTTGCCGCACCCGGCGAGAACGGCGAGTAGGCATAGCGCCACGGCGCTGGCTCTGAATCGGGTCATGTAGTCCTCTGACATCCATTGCCGCCTCAGGCTGAGGCGATCGAGGACCCGATAGTACTTATTGGATTTAAATGAGTCAATATCGATTCATTAGAAATTGATTAGACTCTTTAGATCCGTAGTAGACTTTATGCGTGTGTTTTTCACCACAACTGAATTCAAAAAGACTCATCAACATCGGTCGCCAGGAGAACTCCCATGTCTGAAGGCCTCGACGACAAACTCGCTCGCGCATTGGCCCTGTCCGTCTCGCAACAGCCCAGGGCGAACCTGCAGCAGCTGGCGCGCAGCGCCGGGATCAGCAAGGCCACGCTGTACCGGATATCGCCCACCCGCGAGGGGATCATCGACCTGCTCATGGAGCGGGCCACCCAACACCTGCAGGATGCGCTGGCCCGGGCGGACCTGGAGACGCCACCCCATGCGGCGGCGCTGCAGCGCCTGACCGAAGCGGTGGTCCAGGGCCGGGAGTACTACCTGTTCTGGAACCACGCCGAGTGGATCCGCGTGATCGATGCGCGAACCGAGGACGCCAACGTACCGATACCGTCGTTCTACGGGGAAGCGCTGGAGACCTTCTTCCTGAACGGCCAGAAGGCGGGCGTCTTCCGCATAGACGTGCCTTCACTGTGGCTGGTCAGGGCGTACGACTATCTGCTGTATGCGGCGATGGATGCCGCGCAGCGCGGGGAAATCGCGCCGCTAGGGATGGCGTCGATGGTGCAGAAGCTCTTTCTGGAAGGGGCGGCCAACCCGGCCGCCTAAGGCTCGAGTCTCGCGCTTTCCCGCCGCAATTCCGGCGGGTTCACTGCTGCGCGCCGGTAGCCTTGGCCACATACGCCGCCAACACCTCGATTTCCTTATCCGACAAGCTCGTATAAGCCGGCATCTGGCCGATGCCGTTGCGGATGGCCGTCTCCACGCGCGCCGCATCGGGCTTGAGCTCATCGAGCTTGGGGCCGATGGCGCCGCTGGACTGGGCGTCGTTCAGGGTATGGCATATCGCACAGGCTGGCGTCGCGCCGACGAACAAGGCGCGGCCCGCCTCCATGTCGGGGTCGGCTGCCAACACGCCGGCATGCAGGCAAGCGATCAATAATCCGGCGCCAAATGCGCGCTTCCTGGGTAACGCCAGCGCGGTTTCCCTCATGCCTTGGCCACCACGGCCACGGCATGATCGCGCCAACTGCTATTGATGTATCCGCCGGAATTCTGCGGACGTTCTTCTTCCTGCACCCGGCCTTCGGTATCGGTCGCGCGGCTGACGAGCACATGTTCGCCGGCCGTCAGTTCCACCGGCAATGCGAACTGGCGCCACGCATAACGCCCCAGATCCGGGCCGACCAGTTCCGCTTTCTGCCAGTTTTTGCCGCCGTCGATCGAAACCTCGACCAGCTTGATGCCGTTGGTGCCGCCAAAAGCCACGCCTTGCACCACGACGCGCCCGGCCTTCAAGGTGGAGGCGGCCGGATTGGGCGTATTGATCCACGACTTCACGCCCATGGCCCAGACCGAGGGCTGGCTGGGGTCTCCCTTTTGGCCCGGCGGCGCCAGGCGATAGCCGGTCTGCTGGATCGCGGCCGCGCTTTCCTTTTCGGTGAAGGCCAGTCGTTTGATGTATTTGACGCTGTTCACGCCCGTGTAGCCCGGCACGATCAGGCGCAAGGGACCGCCATGGGCCAGCGGGATCGGCTCGCCATTCAGCTCCCACGCCAGAAGCGCATCCCGCATCGCTTCCTTGGGCACGGAACGTTCGACCTTGACCATGTTCGGATCCAGGCCGTCAGGCAGCTTCTCGCCGCCGGTTCCGGTCATGAACACGGCCGCCGCCTCCATGCCGCCGCAGTGCTCGACCAGCACGCTGACCGGCAAGCCGCTCCAGATCACGCAACCGGCCGCGCCGACCTGCCAGGGCGTGCCGCTGGGCTTGTTCGGGAAATAGCCGCGGCCGTTGCCGGAACACTGCAAGACCATGGCCAAAGTCTGCAAGCCCATGGTCTTCAATTGCCCCACGCTCAACGACATCGGTTTGGCCACTCCGGCGATTTCGACGACCCATGCGTCCCGGTCGGCGACGATGGACTCGTCAGGCGGCGGCAGATTGTTGCGCACGTAGAGTTGGCGCAGCGGCGTGACGACCCCGTTGCCGAATGCCTCGCGCCGCGTCTCTATGGTGTTGGCGCTGTGCACGATCATCGCATCGGGCTGCTTCCAGGCCGCATAAGCCGGTAGCGGCTTGGCGGCAGATGCCGGCGCCGGTGCGGCAGCCGCGGCTGGCGCGGCTTTCTGCTCGGCGGCCAATGCCGCGCGTCCCAGGCCTGCTGCGGCCAGGGCGCTGGCGCCGCCAGCCAACAGGCGCCGTCGCGCCGCGCTCTCGATCAGGGATGAACGCATTGCAGTCTCCTCGTTGGGGTCCGGAATCGTTGGTGTTCCAGAACCCTGCCGGCCTGCTACGACGTGGCTGTTTACCCCGCACGCACGTGTCCCAGGCCGCCAATAGTTATGACTGCGATGTTGGTTGAGCGATCTTTTCGTGTCAATTAGTTATTTGCAATACCCTGCCCTAGCCCGTTTGGATAGGCCAGCCACCTAAGCCTGCCGGACCAGGCGGTAGACCGAAGCCGGCGGCAGGTTCAGCGGCACAAACCTGACCTTGCTGGCCATCAAGCCGCAGGCCTCCAGCACGCTGGCGGATATCGGACAGCGCACCCCATAGGTGAAAAGGGCCATCGAGCCCTCTGCCGGCAGCGCGTCGAATACGGCGGCCAGCAGTTGCTGGTGATGCGCCTGGCTCATATTGCGCAACGGCAGGCCGCAGATGGCGGCGCCGATCCCATCCATTTCGGGATGGCGCTTGCGGCAGAGATCCTGCGCCGGCACCCGTAGCACCGCCGCCTCCGGAAACTGCGCCTGCAAGCTGCTGCTCATGGCCATGTCCTGTTCGACCAGCACCAGATTGGCCGGGTCCACGCCCCGGCGCAGCATTTCGCGGGTGAAGACGCCCGTGCCGCAGCCCAGTTCCAGGACTTTGCCCGCGCCGGGCGGAATGCAAGCGGTAATGGCCGCGGCCAACGCCGGGCCGGATGGCGCCACCGCGCCTATGGCCGCGGGATTGGACAGCAGCGCCCGGACGAACTGCGTGCGCTCCTGCAACCAGCCCATCGGCGAGCGGCTCGCAGGCTGGCGCGGAACAACGGTCTTGTAGGATTGCGTGGAATGCATGAGGCCTCAGTCTCCTGGATCGGGAATTCCGTACGACCCCGAAACCTTAACTGCGCCAGGCCCGCCGCGCCCGCAACCGTCGGTAAGCACCCTTGTCAATTCAGCCGCGCAAGGCATGCCTGCCGCACCCATGCGCGACCGCAGGCGGAAAGTTCAGGTTGCATAACTCCCGCCTGCCTGCGTTTGCGCGCCGTTCGATCACCCACAGGCCACGCTGATCGAACGGCGCTCCACGGGAGGCCTGGCCTGAATCAGCGCTGAGCCGGCCGCAGATTCAGGGTGCCGGCCTTCTCGCTATCCACCTTGGCGCGGCTGAACGCCATGGGGAAGTACTCGCCGGTAGCCCAGTCCTTGAGCAGGTTCTGGTAGTACGGGCTGCGCGGGTCGGCGGATTGTCCCGGCACGTTCTGCATGCGCGAGTTGTCCCAGTCGGCCACGTCGATCACCTGGCGGTACGACGCGCCGCTGGTCTGGCGGAAGTCGCTGGCGCGGAACGTGGCGCGGTGCACGGTGTCGTTGTCGCCGCTGACCGGATAGCGCGGCGTGCCGTAGGCATTGGCAGTGGCCTCGGGCAACAGGCCGGCCAGGCTGTGCTCGAACTGGATGTGGTGCAGCTTGCCCCACTGCCATTGCGAGGAATCCGGTCCCAGCTTGGCGCGCAGTTTCTGCAGGCCGTCGTTCAGCGCCTGCAACAGCAGCGCGTCGCGGCCCTGCTGCGGCTGCGCGCCGAAGGCGCTGTCCGGCGTGGCCAGCTTCTCCAGCGTTTTCGCGGTGGACAGATTGCCGAAGGCGGCGCGGCCGTTGGCCGGCACGTAGAGTTCAGTCACGCGCTTGACGACCTCGGGCAGCCAGAACTCGTAGACGGTCGCCGCGCGCGATTCCGTTCCCACGCGGGCATCCCAGTCCTTCAGCATGCTCAAGGCCTGCGACGTCGCGGGATCGGCCGAATTCAACGACTTCGCGTAGCCCGTCAGCGTGCGCGCCGGAATGGACAGGTTGTCGTACTGCAGCGCCTGCGAACTCTGCACCGTCTGCCCCTTGCTGTCGGCCAGCACCTCGCGTATGCGCTGCACGCGGTAGGGTTCGGCCCAGGTGCGGGCCGACATGTCCTTATAGCGGTAATCGGCCGGCAGGTTGTATTCGTTGGCGGTGGCGATATAGCCTTCGGGCGGGTTGTAGGCGCGGGGCAGCGCGCTGCCGGGCAGCACGCCGCGCCATTCGAACTCGCCATTGCCCGGCACCGGCAGCATCCCGGACCAATCCGCGCGCGGGCGTATCGGCGCAATGCTGCCGCCAAACCAGCCGATGTTGCCGTCGACGTCGGCGTACACCATGTTCTCGCTGGGGGTGTAGTGCTTCTCCATGCCGGCGACGAACTCGTTCCAGTTCTGCGCCTGGTTCAGCCGCAGGCTGGCAAGATAGGCCGCGGTTCCGGGAAATTCCAGGTAGGCCGCGCGCAAGGCATAGGCCTTGCGCTTCACCGGATCCACGTAAATCACCGGACCATGGCGGGTGAACTTCAGCTGGCGCACCGCGGCGGACTGCCCGCGCACGGGGATCGACTCGTCCACCTGCCGCATCTTTTCCCAGCGGCCGTTGTAGCGATACTCGTCCGGTTTGGCGGGGTTGGTGTCGTAGACGTACAGGTCTTCCTCGTCGCCGAAGGCGAAGATCGTCAGCCCGAAAGCGATGCGGTCGTTGTGGCCCATGGACACGCCCGGCAGCGCCGGTTCACCGGCGCCGATCACGTTCCAGCCCGGCGCGTTCAGGTGCACCATGTAGCGCAGCGATGGCATGGTGATGGACCGGTGCGGATCGCCCGCGAGGATGGGCTTGCCGCTGGCCGTATGCTGCCCGGCTATGGTCCAGTTGTTGCTCTCGTAGCGGGTCGCCATGGGGTCAAACGCAGGATCCAGCGACGCCAGCAGGTTGGCGGACAATTCCTGCGCGAGTTTTTCGCGCTCCGCGGCCGCGAGCGGGCTGCGCGGGAAGTCGGCGGCCACGAATTTCTGGCCGTTGCGCGCCAGGTTGTAGTCCCCCAGGACCTTGCTGTCGACGTCGCGCACGTCCAGTCCGGCGGGCACCTGCAGCGCCAGGGGCGGCTCGAAGGTGCTGAGTCCCTGCACGGCGTTCAGGCCCAGCGCCGCGACGCGTTGCGCCATCCGCACCTCTTCGCTGAGGTTGCGGGTCAGGCCGTAGATGCGGATGAGCGAGGTCTCGGGGCTCCAATAGCCGGGTTCGGTGCCGGTCAACTTGAATTCCGGCGGCATCTGTTCGGGATTGGCCTTGACCCAATCAATGTAGGCGTTGATGCCCGCCGCGAAGGACGTGAGGATCGCCTTGCCCTGCGGATGGTAGCTGGCGAATTCGGCCTGCATATCGCCGCGGTACAGGAACAGGCGCGCGGCGCGGTCCTGCTCGACAAAGCGCGGGCCGAACTGTTCGGCCATCTTGCCCTCGCCCTGGCGGCGCCAGAGGTCGAGCTGCCAGAGGCGGTCGCGCGCCGCGTTGAAGCCTTGGGCGAAGAACAGGTCGTCCTGGTTCTGCGCGTAGATGTGGGACACCCCGTGGCGGTCGCGCACGATCTCCACGGGCTGGGACAGCCCCTTCATATCGACGGTTTCTTTTTTGCCTCCGGGCGACGCGCAGCCTGCCAGCACTGCCATGAGCCCGCTCGCCAGGAATGCCGCGGCCCTGCGATTGAACATACGCATTGACTCCTCCTCGGGTTTATTTGTCTTCTATCTGCCTGTCGGGCATCGAGGGTCATGCCGCCCAATGCGACAGTCAGGGCCTCTCCAGGCCCTTGCCATATGTACAACCAAATCGGCTTGCGGTGGAACGCTGTTTCATTTGATCAGCTTAGTCAGAATATGTAACCAGCGCCGACCCCTGCCGAGGTTCAGGTAGACGTAAACGCATGGGCAGAAAATGGACCGCATAGGAACTTGCAGGAGACATCATCATGTCTCGGAGACTATTGCTCGCCCTGCCCGTCCTGGCGCTGGCCTTGTACAGCGCCGCCGCGGCAGCGGCGCCGGCGCCCGATGTCCTGCTGGGCGCGTCCGTGCAAATGACCGGCCCCGTCGCCAACACCGGCCGCTACTACCGCGATGCCTACCAGATGGCGGTGGACCAGATCAACGCCGCGGGCGGCGTGAAGATCGGCGGCGAAACGCGCAAGCTGGCGCTCAAGATCTACGACAACCAGTCGGACGTCAATCTGAGCGTGCGGCAGTACACGCAACTCGTCACGCAGGACAAGGCCAATCTGTTGCTGGGTCCCTTCGCCAGCAATTTCGCGCTGGCCGACTCGGCGGTGTCGGAAAAGTACAAGGTGCCCATGGTCCAGGGCGGCGGCGCCTCGGATCAGATTTTCTCGCGCAAATTCAAGTACATCTTCGGCACGCTGGCGCCGGCCAGCAACTACTTCGGCAGCACCGTGGAAATGCTGAAGATGCTCAAGCCCGCGCCGGCCAGCGTGGCCTTGCTGTATGCGGATGACGCCTTCGACGTCTCGGTGGCCGAGGGCACCCGCCCGCTGCTGAAATCCGCGGGCCTGCCCATCGCCATGGACGAGCGCTACAGCACCAACGCCACCGACTTCAACTCGCTGCTGTCGCAGATCAAGAGCAAGAACGTGGATGCGGTGCTGGTGGCCGGACACGAAACCGAGATCCTGAATTTCGTGCGCCAGGCCAAGAGCCTGGCCGTCGCGCCCAAGATGTATTCCTTCACCGTGGGAGTGCCGTCGGAGGATTTCCGCAAGGCGCTGGGCCGCGACGCGGATTACGCCTTTGGCATGACGGCATGGCTGCCTTCGGCGGCCTTGAAGGACCGCTGGTTCGGCGACGCGGAGCAGTTCGCCCGCGCCTACAAGGCCAAGTTCGGCTATGACCCGGACTATCACGCGGCGTCCGGCGTGGCCGACGTCGAAGCGCTGGTCTACGCCATGGAAAGCGCCGGCAGCGCCAATCCGCAGAAGGTGCGCGACGCCTTGGCCAAGATCAGGTTCGACAGCCTGTACGGCCCGGTCGCCTTCAACGCCCAGGGGCAGATCGACCTGCCTCAGGTGGTGATCCAGGTGCAGGATGGCCGCTTGGCCGAGATCTACGGCGCCAAGGGCTTCATCACGCAGCCCAAGTATCCGATGCCAGCCTGGAACGCGCGCTAGGACCGGCGGGAGGACACGATGGATCTGCTCGCGCAAATCCTCGTCAACGGCATACTGCTCGGCGGGCTGTATGCCGTGATGGCGCAAGGCCTGGCGCTGGTCTGGGGGGTGCTGAACATCGTCAACCTGGCGCACGGCGCGTTCATCATGCTGGGCGCGTACGCGTCCTGGTATCTGTACAACGACGCGGCCGTCGATCCCTTCCTGGGCCTGCCCTTGACGGCGGCCGCGATGTTCCTGCTGGGCTACGCCTTGCAGCGCGGGTTGCTCAATCTGGTGGTGCGCGCGCCCATGTTCAACACCCTGCTCATCACCTTCGGCCTGGAGGTCGTGCTGACCTATCTGGCGCAGCTGGCGTTCTCGGCCGACTTCCGCACCATCAACCCGCCTTATGCCGGCGACAGCTATGCGCTGGGTCCCGTCACGCTACCCATGGCGCGGCTGGCCGCCTTTGGCGTGGCGCTGGCCATCACGCTGGGCATGTGGCTGTTCCTGCTGCACAGCCGCCTGGGCCGCGCGATCCGCGCCACCGCGCAGAATCTGGTCGCCGCCAGGCTCTATGGCGTGGAGCCGCGCCACCTGTATGCGGTGACGTTCGGCCTGGGCCTGGCGTTGGCAGGCGCGGCCGGCGGCCTGTACGGCACGGTCTCGCAGATCAATCCCTACATCGGCGCCACGCTGACCGCGAAGTGCTTCGCCATTTCCATCATCGGCGGACTGGACAATCCGCTGGGCGTGATGGTGGGCGGCCTGTTCCTGGGCATCGTCGAATCGCTGACCACGCTGTACGTGGGACCGACCTACGCCGATGTGGCCAGCTTCGGCATCCTGGTGCTGGTGCTGCTGGTCAAGCCCAGCGGCCTGTTGGGCAGAGCGGCATGAAGACGCCGCGCGTACTGCTGGCATTGATGGCGCTGGCCGTGCTGGCAGGCGTGCCCTGGTATGGCTCCGACGTGCTGGTGCAGTTCGGCATCAACACGCTGTTGCTGGCGGTGCTGGCCCAGGGCTGGAACATCATCGGCGGATACGCCGGCTATGCGTCCTTCGGCAATTCCGTCTTCTATGGATTGGGCAGCTACGGCGTGGCCATCGCCATGGCGCAGTGGGAACTGCCATTCGCCGCAGGGCTGGCGCTGGGCGTCGTGCTGGCCCTGGTCTTCGCGGTGCTGCTGGGCATGCCGGTGCTGAGGCTGCGCGGCCATTACTTCGCCATCGCCACCCTGGCGCTGGCGCAGGTCATGACGGCCATCGTCTCCAACATCGGGCTGGCCGGGCAGAACATCGGACTGGTGCTGCCGCCGCTGAACAACGACCCGCTGTTCTACGAACTGGCCCTGGGCCTGCTGACGCTGGCCACGCTTACCGTCGCCTGGCTCACGCGCAGCCGCTTCGGCTTCGGCCTGATCGCGATTCGCGAAAACGAGGAAGGCGCGGCCGTCATGGGCGTGAACACGACGCTGTACAAGGTGACGGCGTTTGCCATCTCGGGGGTATTCAGCGCCCTGGCCGGCGGCATCCATGCCTACTGGATCACCTTCCTCGATCCTGAAAGCGCCTTCGACATCAGCCTGAACGTGAAGATGATCATCATGGCCGTGTTCGGCGGCGCGGGCACCGTGCTCGGCCCGGTGGTGGGCGCGTTCTCGCTGTCGGCCATATCGGAACTGCTGTCCAGCGAGATCACCAGCGTGGCGGGGCTGTTCTACGGCGCGGTAATCGTCGCGGCGGTAGTGCTGATGCCGCGCGGTCTGGCCGACCTGCTGCGGCGCGCGCGCAAGTCGGGCTGGCGCTATTTCGCCGACAACATACGGGCGCACCGGCTATGAACCCGATCCTGGACGTGCGCAACGTGACCCGAAGCTTTGCCGGGCTGGTGGCCGTGAACCAGGTCAGTTTCACGCTGGCCGAGGGCGAGATCCTCGGCCTGATCGGTCCCAACGGCGCCGGCAAGACCACGCTGGTCAGCCTGATCAGCGGCACGCTTGCGCCAACCGCGGGCGAGATCCTGTTCCAGGACAAGCCGATCGACGCCTTGCCGGCGTACCGCCGCGCCCGCCTGGGCATAGGCCGCACCTTCCAGATCATGCGGCCCTTCCCCGGCCTGTCGGTGCTGGACAATGTGGCGGTGGGCGCCTTGTTCGGCCATGGCGGCGGCCAGCCCAAGCTGGCGCTGGCGCGCGAGCAGGCGCGTGCCTGCCTGGATTTCGTCGGCCTGGGCCGCGCGGCCGGACAGCGCGCCGACGAGCTGGGCGGGCCGGGCCGCAAGCGGCTGGAACTGGCCAAGGCGCTGGCCATGCAGCCCAAGGTGCTGCTGTGCGATGAAGTCATGGCCGGGCTCAACCTGGTGGAGATCGACGAAGTCATCGAGGTCATCCGCAAGGTCCGCGCCAGCGGCATCAGCGTGCTGGTGATCGAACACGTCATCAAGGCGATCAAGAGCCTGTCGGACCGGCTGCTGGTGCTGCATCACGGCGAAAAGATCGCGGACGGCGCGCCCGACGAGGTGCTGGCCGACCCCGAGGTGGTGCAGGCCTATCTGGGCAAGAGGCGCGCATGAACGACGCCGCCGCCCCGCTGCTGAAGGTGGAAGGGCTGAGCGCCGGCTATGGCGAACTACCGGTGCTGCAGGACATTGCGCTCGAGGTCCGCCGCGCCGAGATCGTGGCGCTGGTGGGCAGCAATGGCGCGGGCAAGACCACCCTGCTGCGGGCGCTGTCGCGGGTGCTGCCCTGCACCGGCAGCATCGTGATGGACGGCCGCCAGCTGTCGCGCGCCACGCCGGACGAGGCCTTCGCCAGCGGCATGGTGCAGGTGCCCGAGGGACGCCAGCTGTTCGACCGCATGACCGTGCAGGACAACCTGCTCATGGGCGCCTACCGCCGCCGCGGCAAGGCGGCCGTCGCGCGCGACCTGGACCGCGTCTACGGCTACTTTCCGCGGCTGTCCGAGCGCCGCCGCCAGCTCGCCGGCAGCATGTCCGGCGGTGAACAGCAGATGTGCGCCATGGCGCGCGCGCTGATGGCCGCGCCCGCGCTGATGATGATCGACGAAATGAGCCTGGGCCTGGCGCCGGTGGTGGTCGAGCAATTGATGGAGGTGTTGGCCGGCATCCGCCAGGAAGGCGTCACGGTGCTGCTGGTGGAGCAGGACATCCACCTGGCGCTGACGGGCGCCGACCGCGGCTATGTCATGGAAACCGGCCGCATCGCGCTTTCCGGTCCGGCGCAATCGCTGCTGTCCGATCCCAAGGTTCGGCAAGCCTATCTGGGAATCTGAACCGGTCCGCCGCGCCTCTTGCGCCGGCCTGCTTTCGAGCCTACATTGATTGTTGTCGCCCGCCGCCCGGCCCTTGCAAGCGCGCGGCGCGTATGGCGTCACTGGGTTGTTTTTCTGTCTTTTGTTCCTCCAAGGAGCGATGCGATGAAAGTGAAACACCTGTTAGGTCCTGTAGCGCTAGCGCTGTCGTTGCTGGTCGCCGCGCCGGTGACGGCGGCGCCTTCCGATCCAGCGCCCATCGTCACCGGGAAGCAATGGACGGAGTCCGACACAAATCTGAAGAAGGCCTACCTGCTGGGCATGGCGAACCTAATCCAAGTGGAGCAAGCCTATCAGCAGCGCCGCGCGCCGGCCGACAACCAGACGCTGATCCCGCGCTTTGCCAAGGGTTTGCAGAGCCATACGCTCGATTCGGTGCGCGAACGGCTGGATAGCTGGTACGCCGCCAATCCGACCCGGATGGACCGCCCCGTGGTCGAAACGCTCTGGTTCGAAATCGTCGCGCCCGCGGCGCCGGCCACCCCCGCCGCTCCCGCCAAGCGCGCCCGCTAGGAGTCAGCCATGAAAGTCATCCGATCGATTGCCATAGGCCTCATGATGGGGTCGCTGGTTGCCTGCACCAACATGAGTTCCAAGCAGCAAGGCACGCTGTCGGGCGCGGCCATCGGCGCGGCCGCCGGCGCGGGCATTGCCGCCATCGCGGGCGGCAGCGGCTGGACCGGAGCCGCCATCGGCGCCGCCGCCGGCGGCATCGCCGGCAACATCTACGGCGACAAGCACTAAGCCTGCGCCCTTGCGCAATGGCCAGTCCCGGGCCGCGGCCCGGGACTGTCGCTACAGATTGCCGGTGGACTTGCCGATCCGCCAGTACACCCCTCCTCCCGTCATGCCGCCGTCGACCGGCAGGTCCGCGCCGGTGATGAACGAAGCCTCCGGTCCCAACAGAAACATCACCGCCGCCGCGATCTCGTCGGCATCCGCGCCGCGCGACAGCGGCGTGGCGTCGCGGTTGCCTTCATAGAACAGGCGCGCCCGGCCTGCGTCATGCACGGCATTGGGCTGCATGATCATGGGCGTTTCCACCAAACCCGGACATACCGTGTTGACGCGTATGCCGCGCCCGGCCAGCTCCAGCGACGCCGCCCGCGTCAGGCCGCGCAAGGCCCACTTGCTGGCGGTGTAGGCCGCGCTGAAGTAGCCGGTGAGTCCCGCCGTCGAAGATGTATTGACGATGGCCGCGCCCTGCGGCATCAGCGTGGCCAGGTTGCGGATGGCAAGGAACGGCCCGTCCAGATTGATGTCCAGCAGCCGCCGCCATTCCGCGTGCGTGGTCTCGGTCACGGTCTTGCGCAGGGTCACGCCGGCGTTGTTGACCAGGCCGTAGAGCGGCACGCCCGCCTGCGAAATCTCGTCGGCCAACGCCAGCCAATCGGACTCGCGGGCCACGTCCGCCACCCGGATGCGCAGCCGTTCGGCATCCGCGCCCGCCGCCGCGCGCAAGTCCGTCCAGGTCGCGTCGCCTTCGGGCAAGACGTCCAGCGCGTAGACGGTCGCGCCGGCCTGCAACAAGCGCAACGCCTCGGCCGCGCCCTGCCCTCTGGCCGCGCCCGTCACCACGGCCGCCTTGCCGTTCCACCACGACGCCAGATCCTTGCCGCCGCTCATGTCTTGGAGACTCCGCCGTCGACCATCAGCACGTGGCCGGTGACATAGGCGGATGCCTGCGAGGCCAGGTACAGCGCCGCGTCGGCGATCTCGGACGGCTGGCCCACGCGCCGCGCCGGCAGCCGCTCGACGTATTCGGCATAGGTGGCGGCGTCGGCGTGCATCCAGCTGCTCATCGGCGTTTCAATGAAACCGGGCGCGATGGCGTTGACGCGCAGCCCCTTGGGGCTCCACTCCAGCGCCAGGCATTGGGTCAGATGGGCCACGCCGGCCTTGGCCGCCGCGTAGTCGGCGCAATTCGGGCGCGGCTTGACGCCGGCATAGCTGGACAGGTTGATGATGGCGCCGCTGCCTTGCGCAATCATGTGCCGCGCGGCCGCCTGGGCGCCGAAGAACGTGCCTTTCAGGTTGATGTCCATGGTGCGTTGCCAGGCGGCTTCGTCCAGGTCCAGGGCGGGCATGCGCGCCATGAAGCCGGCATTGTTGACCCACACGTCCAGCGCGCCGTACCGCGCGGCCACCGCGTCGGCCAGCTCGCGCACCGCCTGCGCTTGCGTGACGTCCAGCTGGCGGCAATCCGCGTCCACGCCGGACAGCGCCTCAAGGTCCAGGTCGGTGGCGACCACGGTCGCGCCCTGCTGGCGGAACGCCGCCGCCATGGCGCGACCGATACCGCCCCCGGCGCCCGTGACGACCGCGATTTTCCCTGCCAGATCCGGATAGTTCATTTTGCTCATGTGATGATGGAAAGATTGAAGTTCAGTTGAATGCCGCGCGCTTGGCGGCCTTGTTGGCGGCATTGCCGGATTCATCGCCCGGCAACCGGATGTCGTTGAGGTCCATGCCCGCGGTTTCCTTGATGAGGAAGGCGCCGGCAAAGGCCATCAGCCCCAACGCCCCCACATAGGCCGTGTAGACCCATTCCAGCCCCTGGGCGCCCAGCCAGGCATTGATATAGGGCGCGGTGCCGCCGAAGATCGCGACCGACAGCGAAGAGATGAAGCCCACCCCCATGGCGCGCGCGCCGGTAGGCACCTGCTCGGCCACCACGGCCGGGAAGATCGCCGCCAGCAGCGCCCAGACCAGCAGCCCTATCAGTTGGCCCACGAACAGCGTCCAGGGCTGGTCGGTCACGATGTGCGACACCGGAAACACCGCCAGCGCCACGCCCAGGCCAAAGGCCATCACGATGGGCTTGCGGCCGTAGCGGTCCGCCATCCAGCCGCAGACGGGCAGCCACAACAGGCACACCAGCTGCGCGATCAGGCTGGCCGTGTAGGCACCCGCCGGATCCATGCCCTTGGTCGCAATGGCCGTGGCCGGCGCGAAGGTGACCCAGGTGTAGTAGGTGGCGTTGGACGCCGCGGCGATCATCACGATGTTGCGCGCAATCTTCAAGGCCTGGCGCGCCGACACCTTCTGCGCGCCGCCCTGCGCCGCGCTGTGTTCGAAGACCTCGCTTTCGCTCGCGCTGCGGCGCAGGAACAGCGCGTAGACGCCCAACAGCGCCCCCACGCCAAAGCCCACGCGCCAGCCCCAGGCTTCCATCGCGGGCTTGCCCAGCCAGGACGTCAGCAAGGCGGCCAGCGCGGTCGCGGCCATGACGCCGATGGTCACGCTGACGAACACCGAACTCGACCACAGCCCGCGCCGCGCCGGCGGCGCGATTTCGGCAACGTAGGTATAGGCCACGCCGGACTCGCCGCCATGCGCCAATCCCTGCATCAGGCGGCAAATGAAGAGCAATACCGAAGCCAGCACCCCGGCCTGCTCATAGGTGGGCAGCAGCGCGATCGCCAGGCTGGTCAGGGCCAGCAGGCACATGGTCAGGACCAGCGTGAACTTGCGGCCGTAGCGGTCGCCGATGCGGCCGAACAGCCAGCCGCCGATCGGCCGCGCCAGGAATCCCCCCGCGAACACGGCCAGCGTGGCCAGCAGCGCCGAGCCGCGGTCGGACGGGTCGAACAGGTTCATGGCCAGATAGGCCGAGAACGTGCCGTACAGGGTCCAGTCGAACCATTCCAGGGCATTGCCCACCGCCGCCGCGCGCAGCGAAGCCTGGCGGCGTTGGCGGTCCTGTGTCTCCATCATTATTGTCGTCGTCATGTTCTTATCCGTGCTGGTCTTGGCCGAGGTGCCGCGCGAACCAGTTGGCCGCGGCGCTGCTGGTGCGTTCGAAATGTTCCGTGTAGACCGAGTAATGGCCGCCGGGCAGCAGCAGCAATTCCTTGGGCTGATGGGCCGCGTTGAAAGCGTCCTGCTGCAGATCGGCAGGCGTCAGGCCGTCGCCGGCGGCGACGATCATCAGGAGCGGCGTGGGCGCGATGCGCCGCACATACATGCCGGGCTCATAGGCGCGGGCCAGTTCCAGTGACCGCAGCGTGACTTCATTGACCCAGCTCGGGCAGCGGCGCGCTTCGCCCGTCATGTAGTTGTAGGATTCCGGGCCCGGATACGCGACCGGCGCGTCGGGATCGGCATCGACCATGCGCAGCGTCGCCGGCGGCTGGCCCGCGTCGCGGGCCTCGCGGTCGGCTTCGAACGCGGCCTGCAGCGCCTGCGCCTTGTCGTAGCGCACGCGCCGTTGCGCCGCCGAGAACCCGCTGGTGGTGGGAACCTGGCTGACCACGCACTTGACGCGCCGGTCAATGGCGGCAACCGTCAGCGCATGGCCGCCGCTGTAGCTGCTGCCCCAGATGCCGATACGCTCGCGGTCCACTTCCGGGCGCCGGCGCAGATAGGAAATCGCCGAGCGGAAGTCCTGGATCTGCCGCTGCGGATCGATCTCCTGGCGCGGCATGCCCTCGCTGCGGCCGAGATTGCGGAAGTCGAAGGTCAGCGCGGCCAGGCCGCGGGCCACCACCGCGGCCGCGTACTCTTCCAGGTCGCCCCCCGCGACCATGGACCAGCCGTGCGCGAGCGCAACCGCGCCCACCGGGCCGCTGGCCTGCTCGGGCCGGTAGAAGGTGCCGCGGACCAGATCTCCTTCGACCAGGAATTCAATCGGCTCTGCCGATCCTTTTAGGCCTATTCGTTCTGGCACAGATGAACTCATGCCTGTCTCCTTATCGCCCATCAATGGGCTAAGCTTGTGTGAACAGGTCGAATTCTGCCCATCGGGCCTGGAGCGAACAAGCGCTATTATTCACGCCATCAATCGTTAATTCCGATTGATATAAGAATGACCACTACGCGCGCGCAATGCGCCCCGAAGCCATGGATCTACGCCAATTCGATTGTTTTCTGGCCGTCGCCGACAAGCTGCATTTCGGCCGCGCGGCGGAAGCGCTGCACATGAGCCAGTCCTCCGTATCGGAAGCGGTCAAGGCGCTGGAAAAGACGCTGGGCGCCCCCTTGTTCGAGCGCAGCAGCCGCCGGGTGGCGCTGACGCCGCTGGGCGTAACCCTGCAACTGGGCGCGGGGCCCGCCGTGGTCATGCTGAAAGCCGCGCTGGACGACTGCAAACGCCAGGCCGCGGGCAAGCCGCGCCATCTGCGCATCGGTTTCCTGGGCGGCGGCTTCTACGAGCTATACCGTCCGCTGGTCTCGGAGTTCAAGGCGGCGCATCCCAACGTGGAACTGGAGTTCGTGGAACTGACCTATGTCACCCACTACGCGGCGGTCGCGGACGGCTCGGTCGACATCGCGTTCTGCCGTTTGCCGCTGGGCGCGGACGGCCTGTGCCATGGACCCATCGTGCTGCGGGACCAGCGCATGCTGTGCGTCCCGCTGGATCATCCGTTTGCCGCGGCGACCCTGCTGGACCCCGAGCTGCTGGCCGAGGAACGGCTGGTGCGCATGGTGCCGGGATCGGTCAACCAGGAATGGCAGGACTATCACTTTCCGCGCCATACGCCCAAGGGCAAGCCCATCGGCGACGGCCCGGTGGTGCGCACGATCCGCGAAGGCATTGCGGCGGTGAACACGCGTGTGGGCCTGCTGATGCTGACCAAGCGCGCCGCCAGTTACTACGCGACGCCAGAGATCGCCTTCGTGGAGATAGACCTGCCCGCCATGCCCTCGGCCCTGGTCAGGCGGGTGGACGACCACCGGCCCATCCTTCAGGACCTGGAAGCCTTGCTGCTGCGCATCGCCGAGCGGCATGGCGTGGCGGCCTGATCCGGGCGGCTTGCGGCCGGATCAGGCCGCCGAGGCGCAAACGGATCAGCGCTGCGAATCCAGCACTTCGTTGTTCTTCACCACTTCCTGCGCCTTGGAGTAGCTTTCGATCAGCAATTGGTAGGCCGGGAACACCTTGGTATAGACCTCGGCCCACTGCATGGCGTCTTCGCGGTTCCAGGTCTTCTGCAGCTCCGAGGCCACGGCGGCGGTGTCCATCGGCACCACGCCGGCCTGCACTACGCGCGCCAGCGTGATTTCCTGGGCCATCTTGGTGTACGTGCCGGAGGCGTCGATCACCGCGAACACCTTGTAGCCGTCGGCGACCGCGCTGATGGCGGGGAACGCCATGCACACGCTGGTGATGGTGCCGGCAATGATGAGCGTCTTGCGGCCGGTGGCCTTCACGGCGGCAACGAACTCGGGATTATCCCAGGCGTTGATCTCGCCCTTGCGCGCAATGTATTGCGCATGCGGAGCGTTGGCGTGGATCTCCGGAATCAGCGGACCGTTCGGACCTTGCGGCACGGAAGCCGTGGTGATGACGGGCATCTTGGCCAGCGTGGCCATCGACGCCAAGGCGCCTGCGCGGGCGCGCAGTTCCGGCATGGGCATGTCGCCCACGGTCTGGAACAGGCCGCTCTGGTGGTCGATCAGCAGCATGACGGCATCGTCGGCGTCGATGACAGGACGTTGGCCGTTGAAGTTGGCGGGTGCGGACATGGTGTACTCCTAATTTGGAAGGTCGACGGCTTGTGGCCGAATCAGAAGCCTTATGGCTGCACAAATATTAAAAATGGAACAAAATTAGCGGAAGACCCATTTTTTGCTTTCAGCGTTCTATTTTTTGAACCAAAAGGGATGCCATGCAGGATCTCAACGACCTCTTCTATTTCGTGCAGACCGTCGAGCACCAGGGCTTTGCACCCGCGGGACGCGCGCTCGGCATGCCCAAGTCCCGCCTCAGCCGCAGGCTGGCCCTGCTGGAAGAGCGCCTGGGGGTGCGGCTGATCCAGCGCTCCACCCGGCACTTCATGGTCACGGACATCGGCCAGACCTACTACGAGCGCTGCAAGGCCATGCTGGCCGAAGCGGAAGCCGCGCAGGAAGTGATAGACGCGGCCCAGGTCGAACCGCGCGGCGTGGTCAAGCTGACCTGCCCGATCGCCCTGCTGCATACCCATGTGGGCGGCATGCTCGCCGATTTCATGATCAAGTACCCGCGCGTGGTCATACAGCTCGAAGCCACCAACCGCCGGGTTGATGTGCTGGGTGAAGCCGTGGATGTGGCGATCCGCGTGCGCCCGCCTCCGCTGGAAGACAGCGAGCTGGTCATGCGCGTGCTGTCCGACCGCGGCCAGAGCCTGGTGGCCAGCCCGGCCCTGACGGCCGAATGCGGCCAACCCACGACCCCGGACGACTTGGGCGCATGGCCCAGCCTGGCGCTGGGCTCGCCCAACCAGACCTATCGTCTGGAGCTATACAAGCAGGACGGGCAGCAAGCCACGGTTTCGCTGGCCCCCAGGATGATCACCACCGACATGATCGCGCTGCGCAACGCGGCGGTGGCCGGCGTGGGCGTGGTGCAGCTGCCGACCATGATGGTGCGGGACCAGTTGCAGGCGGGACAGCTGGTCCGGCTGCTGCCCGACTGGGCCCCGCGCCGCGAGCTGATACACGCGGTGTTCCCATCCCGGCGCGGCCTGCTGTCGTCGGTCAGGGCCTTGGTGGATTATCTGGCGGAGCGCTTCGGAAAGTTGCAGGAGGACTAAGCCCCAGCGTTCCGTTTTCAGGACAGCCAGGACGAAAAATGGCGACTACCGACGCCATTGTCCTTACTTTATCTTGCCGCCTGGTTTCTTTTACCGCTGTCGACGCCCGCATGCGCCGGCTGCAGCCCAGGCAACTTGAACTTCCACAGATTCGCAATCCTTCCGCTGGCCGCGCTGGCATTCGGCGCCGCGCAGGCCGCCGAACCCGCGCTGCCGCCCATCGATCCCTGGCGTTATACCGAGGACTACAGCTACCTGGACGACCCCGCCAAACGCACCGGCGCCTGGGGCGAAGCCGGCAAGTGGATCCGGCTGGGCGACTCCTCCGCGCTGACCCTGGGCGCCGAGCTGCGCGCCCGCTATGAGCGCTACCGCAACAACGAATTCGGCGACGCGACCGTGCCCGACGAGGGCTACCAGCTCTACCGCTTCCTGCCCTATGCCGACCTGCGGCTGGGCCGCCAGGTCCGCGCCTTCGGCCAACTGAACCTGACCCATGCCGAGCGCGATGCGGGCTCCATCGGCCCGCCGGACGACACCGGCAGCGACGTGCTGCAGGCTTTCGTCGACATCTCCCTTGCCGGCGATGCCGGAACCTGGACTGCGCGCGCGGGCCGCCAGGTCATGGCCTACGGCAGCGAACGGCTGATCTCCGCGCGCTACGGCCCCAACGTGTTGCGCTCGTTCGACGGCGGCGCGCTCAGCTGGGCAGGCCAGGGGCTGCGCCTGGACGGCTTCCTGGTGCGCCCGGTGCGCAACGATCCCGACGATTTCAGCGACCGCGCCGACCCGCAGCGCAGGCTCGGCGGCCTTTACGGCACCTGGTCCGCGCCCGGCGGCCTGGCCGACACCGGCCTGGATGCCTACCTGCTGTCCTTGTCCAGCGACTCGGCCAGCTACAACCAGGGCAGCGGCCCCGAAACCCGCAATGCGCTGGGCGCACGCTACTTCGGCAAGCGCGCCTCCTGGCGCTGGGACCTGGAAGCGGTCTACCAATACGGCAGCTTCGCCGGCGCGCCGGCGCGGGCCTGGTCGCTCGCCAGCGATGTGAGCTACACCTTCCGCGGCGCGCCGCTGCAGCCGCGCCTGGGGCTGAAGGCCAACATCATCAGCGGCGACCGCAATCCCGACGATCCCAAGCTCCAGACCTTTACCGTCTTCTTCCCCAAGGGCAAGTACTTCGGCGAAGCGGGCCTGATCGGCCCTTCCAACCTCATCAATCTGCATCCCTCGCTCACGCTGGACCTGGGCTCCGGCTGGACGCTGGGCACCGCGGCGGTCTTCTATTGGCGTCAGAGCCTGCAGGACGGCGTGTACGGCGTGTCCGGCAATCTGCTGCGCCCGGCCGGCGCCAGCCGCTCGCGCTACATCGGCACGCAGGCCGACGTGGTGCTGGGCTGGGAAGTGTCGCGCCACCTGAGTTTCGAAGCGGCCTACTCGGTGTTCCGGCCTGGAAGCTTCATCCGCGATACGGGCCGCGCCGAAACCGTCCATTTTTTTGGCCTGGAAGCGCTATGGCGCTACTGAACATCCTTGACGACCGGAGACTACACATGAAAAGAACCACGGCGCTCGTCCTCGCGTTGGCAGCCGCGCTGCCCTGCGGCGCCCACAGCCGCGACGCCGACCTGGTGCTGCGCAACGGCCAGATCATCACCATGGACCCCGCCGCGCCGCGCGCCACGGCACTCGCGATCCAGGGCGAACGCATCGTCGCGGTGGGCGGGGACGGCGATGTCGAGCAACACGTCGGACCGGCCACGCGCCAATTGGATCTGCAAGGCCGCACGGTGATACCCGGCCTCATCGACACCCATATCCACGCCATCCGCGGCGGCCAGACCTATGCGTTCGAAACCTACTGGTATGACGCGCCCAGCCTGGCGGACGCGCTGGGCCGGCTGGCGCGCGACGCCGCGCAACGCCCGCGCGACCATTGGGTCGCGGTGGTCGGATCCTGGCATCCGCGGCAATTCCTCGAGCGCCGCGCGCCCACGCGCGCCGACCTGGACCAGGCGGTTCCCGGGCATCCCGCCTATGTCCAATACCTGTACGACTACGCCCTGCTCAACAGCCGCGGCATCGAAGCCCTGGGCCTGGACGCCCCGCAGCCGCCGGAACTGCACGGCATCACGGTCGAGCGCGACGCGCAAGGCCGCGCCACCGGCAGGCTGCTGGGCGGCATCGGCCCGTTCAACGCGCTGTTCGCCCGCCTCAGCCATACCGCCGACCGTCCCGCCGGGCTGCAAGCCTTTCTGCGCGCCATGAACGCGCGCGGGTTGACCGGCTTCATCGATCCATCGGCCGGCGCCGCTGAAGCCTACGAGCCGCTCTACGCGCTGCGCGACCGCGGCGAACTCACCGTGCGTGCGGGCTACCGGATCTCGGCCCTGCGCGCAGGCGGCGAGGCGCAATGGTTCCGCGACATCATGGCCTTCCGCCCGCCGCGCCATGACGACGGCAAGCTCGCGTTCCTGGGATTGGGCGAAAACCTGGTGTCCGCCATGAACGACGGCGTGCGCATGGGACCGGGATTCAAGCCGCCGGCCGAAGCGCGCCAGGAACTCGCCCGCATCGCCCGCTACGCGGCCGAACGCCGCATCCCGCTGGAGATCCACGCCTACACCGACGATGCCGCCAGCGCGATTCTCGATGTGTTCGAGGAAGTCGGCCGCGACCACGACCTGCGTCCGCTGCGCTGGTCGATCGCGCACCTGAACACCGGCTCGCGCCGCACGCTGGAACGCATGGCGCGCCTGGGGCTGGCCTACACGGTGCAGATGGGTCCGTACTTCGAGGGCGAGGCGATACGCGCGGCCAATCCCAAGGGAACGGAGCAGGATTCGCCGCCAGTGCGCACGGCGCTGGACCTGAGCCTGCCGGTCGCGGGCGGCACCGATTCCACCCGCATCGGCGTGGCCGGGGTCTGGCAGGCGGTGGAGTACCACGTGCAGGGGCGCGCCATCGGCGCCACGGTGCTGCGCGAGCCCGGCGCCTTGCTCACGCGGGAGGAAGCGCTGGCGCTCTACACTCGCCAGGCCGCCTGGCTGGCGTTCGACGAAGACGACCGCGGTCAACTGAACGCCGGCAAGCTGGCCGACCTGGCAGTGCTGGACCAGCCCTACCTGACGATGCCGGCGGACCAGATCCACGCCATCAATTCGGTGCTCACGCTGCTGGGCGGCAAGCCGGTGCATGACGCCGGGGTGTTGCCGGCGCCGCCGGCCAAGGCGGTCCGATAAAGAAAACGGCCCCGCCCTGAGCGCGGGGCCGCACCGCAACGCGCTCAGAACGAATGGCTGATCCCGACCTGGAAGCCCTTCGAATTCGCGCCCGGCACGCCCTCCGGCGCGACATCGCCGGTCACGAAGGCGGCGTTGCCCTCGTTCTTGATGAACGACGCGGCCGTGTACAGCACCGTGCGCTTGCTGAGCGCGTAGGTGTAGCCCAGCGCAAACTGCTGGGCGTCGTCGCCTTCGTACTGCCCGCTATGGGTGGAACGGGAGTACGACAGCTTCACGTGGCCGCCGCCCACAGGCACCGACGCGCCCGCCAGGGCCACGTGCTGCTTGTCCGACCCGATCTTCTGTTGCAGGTAGTTGGCAAACAGCTTCACCACGCGGAAGTCATAGCTGGCGCCCAGGGTCGCGGTTTCATAGTGCTCGCCGCCGCCCATCGAGGTCCTGCCGTATGCGGCGGCGACGTTGAGCGGACCGGACTGGTAGCCCAGCCGCCCGCCGGCATAGTCGGCGCCGCGCAGGTCTTCTTCGCGCGCATAGTTCAGTTGCCCGTAGATCCCGCCGAGCTTCTTCGGCAGGAAGTACGCCACCATGTTGCTGGCGCGCGAGAGCGTGGTGGCGCCCTCCATCCCCAAGGGCCAGCCCTTGATGATGTTGCTGCTGCCGCCCACGCCCACGGTGCCGAAGGGCGAGAACGAGGACACGTTCCAGAACGCCGCGGTGTAGTCCCGCCCCAGCCGCAGTTCGCCATAGCGGTCGTTGCTGAGGCTGATGGTCGAACGCCGCGTCCAGTTCAGGCCCTGCGGTCCGCCGCTGTTCGGCAGAATGGGCGCTTCCAGCCAGAACCCCACCGAATTGCCGTTGCCCAGGTTCTCGGTGCCGCGCATGCCGATGCGGCTGGGCAGCATGTAGCCGCCCTGGTCCATGCCGATCTTGGATGTGCTGCCCGCCGTGGCGCTGGTCACGTTCAAGTCGATATGGCCGAACAAGGTCAGCGACGACGATTGCGCAAGCGCCGGCCCCGTCAGCGCACAGGCTCCCAACAGCCCGATTCTTCTGATTATGGACATATTCCCCCCAAGCCTCCGGCTCAATTGCCGACACGTATGCCAGCGCCGCGGATCAGGCTGCCGGTGCTTTCCATTTCCCGACCGATCAGCTCGGCGAATTGCTGCTGCGGCATGGGTGCGGGTTCGGCCCCCAGGTTTTCGAAGCGTTCGCGCGTCGCGTCCGAGCGCAGCGCCTGTTCGGCGCCGGCATGCAGCTTGGCCAGGACTGCCGGCGGCGTCGCGGCCGGCACGAACATGGCCACCCAGAACAGCTGATCCACGTCGCGGTAGCCTGCCTCTGCTGTCGTGGGCACGTCCGGCAACGCGGGCGAGCGGTGGTCGGCGCTGATCGCCAGCGCGGTCAGCTTGCCGGCCTTGACCATGGGCAGCGCCAGCGGCAGCGGCAGGAAGAACCAGTCGACCCGGCCTGCGATCACGTCGTTGACCGCCTCCGGCGTGCCGCGGTACGGCACGTGGATCGCCTGGATGCCGGTCACGGCCCTGAACTTTTCGCCCGCGATGTGCGCGCCGCTGCCGCTGCCGGACGAGCCGTAGGTGTATTGGTCGGGTTCGGCGCGGGCGCGCTCCACCAGGTCCTTCAGCGACTTGAAGTTGCGCGCGTTCGACGCCACGATCACGTTCGGCATCGAGGCCAGCATGGTCACGGGCGTGAAGTCCTTGAGGGTGTCGTACTTGAGGTTGGCGTAGAGCGACTGGTTAGCCACGTGGGCCGCGGAGTGCACCAGCACCGTGTAGCCATCGGCCGCGGCGCCCGCCACCATGGTGGCGCCCAGCACGCCACCGGCGCCTGGCCTGTTCTCCACCACAACCGGCTGGCCCAGCTTTTTCTCCAGCTGCTCGGCCACCGTCCTGCCGATGACGTCGGTGGTCGATCCCGCCGTGAACGGCACCACCATCCTGATCGGGCGCGCCGGATAGTCCGGCTGGGCCTGCAGCGTGGAGGCCAGCCCCACGACGCCGGCAAGGGCTGTCGCGTATTGAAGAAAGTGTCTGCGGTGCAGTGTCATGGTTTGTCTCCTTTTATGCTTCTGCTGCGCGAAAAAAAGCCGATCGCCCATGACGGACAGGCGATCGGCCGGATAAAGCGGGTCGCGGATCAGGGCGCGAGGACGGGCCGGTCCTGCGCGCCTTCCAGCACCTTGATGTAGGCCTCGCGTGCTTGCGTCAACGGCACCACGGCGGCCGGACTGACCGGAAAGGACTGCAGGCTGCCGTCCTCGAAGCCGGGCAGCAGCTCGCGGAACACCGCGGCGCAGCGGGCCGAGTCCAGCTTCAGGCTGTCCACGCCGATCAGTTGAAGGTCGCGGCGGTAGAAGGCCTGGATGTCGAAGGGTACGTTGCGGTCGGGCGTGGAAATGACGATCTGCCGCCCGCCCACCCTGAGCGATTCCAGCGCCGCGGCGAAGTACGGCGAGCCCACCGTGTTGTAGGCAATGTCGGCCCCCGTCTGGCTGGTCAGCTCCATGACACGCTGGGCGATCCCGTCGCGGCTGCCATCGATGACGGACACGCCCGAAACCGCATGGCCGACGTAGCCCTCGCCGCCACGCTCCACCCCGATCACCCGGGCGCCGGCGCGGCTGGCCAGCTGGATGGCGGCCTGTCCGACCTTGCCGTTCGAGCCGAACACCACCACCGTCTGGCCGGGCCCAGACAGGCCGGCGCGCCGCAGCCCTTCATAGGCGGTGACAAACGGCACGCCCGCCATGGCGGCGCTGGCCGCGGCGATGTGGGCAGGCCTGCGCACCAGCGCGGCGACGGGCAGCACCAGGTAGCGCGTGTGGGTCCCGTCGCGCGTGATGCCGAGGTCGCCGCCCGTTCCCCACACTTCCTGCCCGATCCATTCCACGGGGCCGGCGATGACCTTGCCCGCGTAGTCGCGTCCGGGGGTGCGCGGCCAGATCGCGTACGGCATCATGCCCATCGCCGCCTTGACGTCGCTGGGATTGATCCCGGCCGCGCTGACCTCGACCACGGCATGGCCTTCGGGCGCCTGCGGCACAGCGATGTCGACCAGGGTCGGCCGCAGGTCGGCAACGGTGGAAACGCGCTCGATCACGCGCAGGGCTTGGGTTTTCTTGCTCATTTCTGTCTCTGGTTCTGGTTATTGCGGGCAAAGGCTGCCCGAGGCGCGGCATGCCGCGCCGGGATTGGGGTGAAAGTAGGAAAAGCCGGATCAGGAAAGCGGCGGCTTGGGCATGCGGGTTTCACCCGGCTCGAGCTTGAGTTCCATGTCCAGGCGGTAGGTGCCGTCGCCCGCCGGCTCGAACTTCCGCAGCAACGACCCCACCGCGCCGAATGCCGCGTCGCTGTACGCGTAGGCGTCGTTGGCGTCGAAGATCTGGGTGGTCAGCACCTTGTGCCCAGGCGCCGAAGCGATGAAGTGCAAGTGCGCGGGCCGCATGTGGTTGCGCTGCTGCAGCGCCAGCAGATCGCCGCAGGGGCCGTCGATGGGTACGCCGTAGCCGGCGGGCTTGACGCTGTCGAACCAGAAGCGGCCGTCCGCGTCGGTCATGAAGACGGCCCGCAGGTTCATGTCTTCCTGCTCGGGGTCCTGGTTCTCGTACAGGCCGCTGGGCGCGGCCTGCCAGGTTTCCAGGCGCGCGCCCGCCAGCGGCTGGCCGTCCAGCGTGCAGATGCGGCCCGTCACCAGCAGCCGATCGCCGGCCGTATCCTCGGAAGCGATCTTCGAACCGTTTTCGAGTACGGGCTGGTTGGCGCGCCAGAACGGCCCGATCAGTGCGGGCTCCGTACCGCCCGCCTCCAGCACGCCCTTGGCGTCCATCAGCAGGACCAGCGTGGCCACGCCCAGGATGTCGGCCAGCAGGATGCCTTCGTGGCGCAACGGATTGGTTGCCTGGCCCACCCGCACCATGAAGTCCAGGCCCTGGTGCAGTTCCTCGTAGCTCAGTTTCACGTCGGCCGCGAACGCGTGCAGGTGGCGGATCAGGGAATCAAGAACCTCGCGGGTACGCGGATCCGTAGCCTGGTTGGCCGCAAGAACAGCTTCCAGCAGCGCTTGCGGCGTGGCGGGTATGGCGCGCTGTTCGCCGGCGGCGCGCGTGTCCGCGCAGGAATTGGCATGACTCATAAACATTCAACCCTGTAGTCTGACTAATGAAATTTGCGTGCCGCGTTTCAGTCGGCCCTTATTCCCGCCTGGGACGCGACGGCCGCCCACTTGGGGACTTCCTGCGCCACCCGGGTTTTCAGTTCCTCGGAGGAGCTGGCAACCACGCGGAATCCAAGCCCGTCCAGCTGCTTGCGCATCGGCGCCTTGTCCAGCACTTCGGCCACCGCCTTGTTGACGCGTTCAATCGTGGCGGCCGGCGTGCCCGCCGGCGCGAAGAGCGCCTGGATGGTTTCGGAGCGGAAATCCGCGAAACCGGCTTGCGCGATGGTGGGCACGCCGGAAAGCGCCGGCCAGCGCTCTTCCCCGCCCACGACCAAGGCCCTGAGCCTGCCCTCGGCCAGAAAGGACTGGGCCGCCGGCAGCGCGGCGTAGGAGCAGTCGACCTGGCCGCCCAATGCGGCCAGCACCGCGGGCGCGGCGCCGGAGTACGGCACGTGCAATGCCTGGACGCCCGCGCGCCGCCATAGCAGTTCGGCCGCCAGATGCACGCTGTTGCCATTGCCCGGAGTGGCGTACGTGAGCGCGCCGGGATCGCGGGCGGCGGCGTCCAGCAGATCCTTGAGCGTGGCCAGGCGGCTTTCCGCGCGAACCACGATGACGTCCGGAGAACTGACCGCCAGGCTCACCGGCGCGAAGTCGCGCACCGGGTCATAGGGGGGCCGTGCCCCGGCGATGGCGGGATTCGTGACGAACGAGGACGACACCAGCAGCAGCGTGCCGCCGTCGGCGTCGGCCTTCGCAACCGAGACCACGCCGATGTTGCCGCCTGCGCCCGGACGGTTCTCCACGATCACGCTCTGACCCAGATATGCAGGCAGCTGCGCGGCCAGCAGGCGAGCGATGATGTCCGTGGTGCCTCCGGCGGCAAACGGCACCACCAGGCGCACCGGCGTGCGCGAGCTCCTGCCGAAGAACGGAACGAGCTGCTTGGTCTGGCCCATCGCGGGGACCGCGCAAAGCGCGCCCGTACAGGCGACGGCCCGCAGCACGCGTCTTCTTGCAATCAACCGGGATACGCCATAGTCATCGCTCATTCCATGTCTCCTCTATCGTTCTCTTTGTTATCGATGGCGCCGCACCAGGCCAGCGCAGGCCATCGTCCGGCATCAGCTTTCCGCTTTCTCTTTCAGGAAGCCGTCCGTGCCGTAGACCAGGCCGGTGCTCTCGGCGGCGCGCACCACGTCGGGATGCCAGGCGATGCGCCCGCATTCCTCGTCGGTGCCGCCGACCACGGAATAGACGACCAGGGCATGCGGGTTGGGATTGCGGAATCCGCGCATCACGCCGATGGGGCAGGAAATCACGTCCCACTGGTTCAGCATCACCGAGTGCTCGCCCTTCTCGCCCCAGATCACTTCCATCTGGCCGTTCAGCGGGCAGAAGACCTCCTCGGTCTTGTGCGCGTGCAGGCTGGCGCCCTGGCCCACGGGGATTTCGATGAAGGTCACGCCAAAGCGGTGGTTGCCGGGGATGGCGGGCTCCACGCCTTTGTTCTCCAGCACGCCGCGGTTCATGATCTTGTAGATGTTCTTCTTCATGCCGGGCAGGCGGCTTTCGATGAAGGTCTCGCGGTAAGGCTCTACCTTGCCCCAGCGCGCGATGCGGGTGGCTTCCATTTCCTGAGCATTGATATCCATGTCATTCCTTTTTCTGATGAGCTTTAAACAGAGATTTGCTGCGGCTTTTCTCGCGGCTGATGCAAGTTAAAGCTCACCCTTATGCAGCGTCCACTACCATTTTCTTACCGCTCTCATATAATTTTGTTATGACTCAATCCGCCACATAGGGCAGCCAGGGAAATGGATCTGCGGCAACTTCGCTACTTTGTCGTTCTGGCCAACCAGGGGCACTTCGGCCGCGCCGCAAGCGTCCTGCACCTGGCCCAGCCCGCGCTGACGCGCCAGATACAGCTGCTGGAAGAAGAACTCGGCGTCCAGCTTTTCGTGCGCCATTCGCGCGGCGCTTCGCCTACCGAGGAAGCCGCCTTCCTGCTGGAGCGCGCCTCCTTCCTGCTGCGCTATGCCGAACAGCTCAAGCAGGACATGTCGGCCCTGCAACGCCATCCCACCGGCCCGGTCGTCATCGGCATCTCGCCGGGCCTGGCCATGACGCTGGCGGTGCCCCTGACCCGCGCCGTGCAAGAACAGCTCCCTGACGTACGGCTGCGCTTCGTTCAAGCGTTCTCCCCCACCCTGCACGAGATGCTGCTCAAGGGGCAGGTGGACCTGGCCGTGCTGAACGGCCCCGTTCCCGTCGCCAACCTGCTCACCTACCCCTTCCTGACCGAAGGCATGTGCCTCATCGGCCCACCTGCGCATCGCAAGGCCCGACCCGCCAGGATCGGGGTGCGGGACCTGGCCGAGCTGCCCCTGGTGATGACCGGCCTGGCCAAATCCGGCGTAAGACTGGAACTGGAGGCCCAAGCCGCGCACGCGGGTGTGCACTTGAATCCGGTGGTGGAAGTCGAAACCATGGAAGTCGCCAAACGTCTCATCAAGGAAAAGGTGGGGGTGACCGTGCACTTCGCCGCAACCGTGCTGGAAGACATCGAGGAAGGCCGCCTGTCCGCGCAGCCCATCGACGGCCTCAGCCTGCGCCGCATGCTGGCCCATCCGTCCGACAGGCCGGCTTCGCGCGCCACCAAGGCGGTCGTGGATATCCTGCGCCAGGTGGCGCGCGAACTGGTGGCGAAGCAGCGCTGGCCCCACGCCACGCTGGACTTCTGAACCTGCCCCCGGCAGGTTTCGGCCATTTTGTCATCGTCCTGCGTTCCAGACGCAGGACGCAGCGTACGGTCGCCGCCACTTCCAAAAGACCCTGCGATCGGGCAGGCATGACCCGCCGCCGCCGGCCTCTCGGCATACACTGCTACGCGCCATGCCAGTCCCGGACCCCGCCATGCCGACGCTCAATCCATGATGTACCTACTGTGGTCGTTACCCGCCCTGGCCGTCATCGGCGCCATCGCCAGCGGACGCCTGACCACCACCGCCGCCGCCGTGCTGGGCCTGCTGGCTGCCGTGCCCATCGCCCTGTATGCGGCGCCAGCATCCTTCGGCGCCGGGCAGCTCGGGCTGGCGCTGGAACGCGGCCTCTGGATAGGCTGGATCATCACGCCGTACATTCTGGGCGGGCTGCTGTTCTGGAACATGGCGGCGCAAGGACGCGCGCCGCACGCGGCGGCGGACGGCGCCAAAGCCGCATTGGCCCATCCCCTGGCGCGCCGCCGGCTGCTGTTCTTTGCCTGTTTCCTGGTCGGCCCTTTCGCCGAATCGGCCACCGGCTTCGGCGTGGGCATGCTGGGTACGGTGCTGCTGATCCGGCCTTTGGATTTGAAGCCACGCGAAACCATGGTGTTCGCGCTGCTGAGCCAGACCCTGATCCCCTGGGGCGCCATGGGCAGCGGCACGCTGCTGGCTTCGGCCTACGCGCGCGTCCCGGCGTCGCAGCTGGCGCTGTACGGCATGGTGCCGGTCGCCTTGCTGACGGTATTGTGGATGCTGCTGTATTGGCGCACCGCCAGGCGCGCGGGCTTGCGGGCCGAACCCGCGGAGCATGTGCGCGAAGCCGTCTGGATGATCGCGAGCCTGGGCGCCCTGAGCGCCGCGACGGCGCTGCTGGGGCCGGAAACCGCGCTGCTGTCGGCCTACGGCCCGCTCATCGTGCTGCGCTTCCTGCTGGACCGCCGGCCGGACCGGCCCCGGATGATGGCAGCGGCGCGCAAGGCGCTGCCCTATATCCTGATGATTGCGTGGCTGGTGGCCACGCGCTTGCTGCCAAGACTGAACGGCGGCCTGGCCGGACTGGCTGCGTTCAGGCCATTCCCGGACCTGCCCAGCTGGATGCCGCTGCTGCATGCCGGCAGCTGGCTGATCGCGGGCGCCGTGCTCATGGCCGCCTTCTGCCGCCAGCGCGGCCTGCTCGCGGCACAGGCGCGCGCGGCCTGGACCACGGGACGGCACGCGGTTTACTCCGTGTTCCTGTTCGCCATGATGGCCGAAGTCCTGGCCGGCGCCGGCATCTCGCAAGCGTATGCCGACGGCCTGTTCGCCGGCCTGCAGGACTGGACCCTATTGATCACGCCGCTGCTGGCCGGCGTGTTCGGCATCCTGGCCAACAGCGGCAATGCGCCCAACAGCCTGTTCATGCCCGCGCAGCTGTCGCTGGCCTTGAATGCGGGCCTGAGCGTGCCGGCCGCGGCAGCGCTGCTGCATGTGTCGGGCACGTCGATGGGAATTTTTTCACCCGTGCGAATGTCGATCGCGGCCGGCCTGGCGCATGGGCGCGGCGAAGAGCGCGGCGTGTACGTGCAGTTGCTGCCTTATGCGCTGGCGGCGTTCGGACTGCTGCTGTGCCTGGCGGTACTGGTGGTGCTGACCGGAGCCTGATCGCGATCCGTGACTCACCCGCGATGTACGGTGCGCGCCGGCTTCAGGCGCGTGCGTACATCCGCAGGATTCCATGTCCGATCACGCCCTGGCTGAGCGCGTACTGGCTGAATGCGCCCAGCGGCATCGGCCTGCCATGGAAGTACCCTTGCGTGACCTGCGCCCCCAATGCGCACACCATGTCGTATTCCTCCTGGGTTTCGATGCCTTCGGCCACCACCGTCATGTCCAGCGACCGCGCCATCTCCACGGTGCAGGCCAGGACGTCCTGGGCGTGTCGATGGCGGCCCGCACGGGAGATCAGGTCGCGATCTATCTTCAGTTCATCGAAAGGCGCGCACAGCAGCCGGTCGAGCGAGGAATCGCCGGTGCCGAAGTCATCGATCGCGCAACTGAAGCCGCGCAGGCGCAGTTGCGTGACGGCCCCAGCCAACGCCCCATTGGAACGGGCGCCCCCGTCCTCGGTGATCTCGATGACGATGCGGCTCGGATCCACGCCGGCGAACTCGGCGCGGTCGGCCACGTCCTGCGCCCAGCAGATGGAACTTGCAACGGTCGCCGGCACGTTGATGCTGATGACGCAATCGGGCCGGTTGCCGAGTTCGCGCAGCGCCTCGAAGGCGCGCGCGAGCATGTAGTCGGTCAGCGATCCGAGCAAGCCGGCTGACTCGAAAGCCGGCAGGAACGCGGCCGGAGGAATCATCGTGCCGTCGTCGGCGGCCCAGCGAGCCAGCATTTCGGCGCCGCGCAGCTCGCCCGTCGAGGCGCAATGCTGCGGCTGGAAGTATGCGGTGATCTCGCGCTGCGCCAGGGCGCGGCGCAGGCGTTCGGCGTCCAGGCCGGCCAGCGCCACGCTGCTGCTCTGCGCCGCGGCGCGCAGCGTCGCCGCGCCATCGGCCAGCGCCGTCCGGGCCAGGGATTCGATCATTGCAATCAGGCAGGCCGCTTCCAGCGGCTTGCCCAGCGCGGCAATGATGGGCAGGCCGCGATTCCTGGCGTAGGCCGCCGCGGCCTGCAGGATCCGGGACGGATGGCTGCTGGCGATCGCGATGCCGCCGCAGCCGCCGGCCTCGGCCAGCGCGTCGATCATCTGCAGCCCGGTGCGGTCCGTCATGTCGAGGTCGACGATGACCAGATCCCACTGCCGCTGCTGGATCGCCGCCACGGCCGACGCGCCGTCGTGCGCCACCGCCACCTCGGGCACGCCGATCTTGCCCAGCATCCGCGTCAGCGCGGAGCGTTGGAGTTCGTCTTGATCGACAACCAGGGCGGATTTGAGCATGATGTTCCTCATGAACGGCGGGCCCATGGCGCTGCGGCAAGGCGCCTGCAGGCGGGAGGCCAGGCAGCGAACTGCCGACGAATTCATTGTTCCACCCGCGGCCGGGAACGGAAATCAGCCGAGTCCTATTTTCCGTTTTTGGCCTGATTGGCTCTATCATGGCGTCACCCATCCCGGCGGAGCCGAACCCAGCATGGCCGCGCACCCCCAAGACGTCCAAGAGTCCGACACCGCCGGCCGGCCATCACGCAGCGCCATCAGCATCCTGAACCGCTACCAGCGCGCCCTGCTGTACGTGGGCGGCGCCGTGACCACCCTGGTGCTGCTGGCCGTCGCCGGCGTCATGGTGTTCTCGCAGGCCAGGGATTACGTCGCGGAACGCTACGCCGGCTTTGTGGTGCGCAAGGCGCTGCTGCAGACGGCGCTGGGCGTGCGCGAGGGAGCCTTCCGCATCGGTCTGTCCCACGAGGAATACGCCTGGCCCGGGCGCGCGTCGGAGGCCGCGCCCGAGCTGGTGCAAGCCTTCGCGCGGCAGCAAGGACGCATGGAGTTCCAGCGCAATCCCAACTTCCCGCCGGTGGTGGCCTTGGCCGACATCGAACCCGGCCGGCCCGCGGCGGCCTATCTGCCCTACCTGCACCTGACCGACGAGATCAGCTATTCGGCCGCGGCCTATGCCAAGGCGCTCTCGGTCAGCGGCTTCTTCTACAGCCCCGATCGCAGCTTCCTCGGCGTGGGTCCCATGTCCGAGACCATGGACCCGCTCACGCTGGTGGGCGCGAAAGACGTCCCGGAACTGATCCGGACGATCGCCCCGGATCTGGGCGACCTGGACTCGCCCGAGGTCCGGCAACGCCTGATGGCGGCGGGCGGACCTCGCTGGCTGCCGCCGGCCATCGACCCGCTGACGCGCAAGCTGTCCCTGCGGCTGTACCAGGCAGCCAGCAGCGAGGGCCGGATATTCGCCATTTTCGTCGCGATCTACCCTGCCGATACGCTCAGCGCCTACCTGGCGACAACGCGCTACGAGGAAGCCAGCCTGCTGGTCGACCAGGACGGCCGCCAGCTCCTGGTCGACCAGCAGGGCGAGCAGGACGCCGCGTTCGCCGGCAGAGTCGTGCGCGCGTCGCTGCAGACGCCGTTCAAGCCCTCGGAGCTGAGCTACCGCGACGGTCTGTTCATCCTGAGCGACCGGGTATTGGAATCTGGGTGGCGCCTGACCTATGCTTTTTCCTGGCGCACCATCGTTGCCGACCTGTGGCCGCGGCTGGCGAGCTATGCGGTCGCGACGCTGCTGATGGTGGCGTTCGTCTGGGGCGTGCTGCTGTTGCTCGACCGCAAGGTCTTCAGGCCCGGCTATGCCCGCTCCCAACGCATCTTCGAAAGCGAAAACCTGAACCGCACCATGGTCGCCACCGCGCCCTCGGGGCTTGCCCTGCTGTCGCTGAACACGGGCGAAGTGCTACTGCAGAACGAGGTCATGCAGGACTACGCCGCCAGCGGCGCGCCCGGCAGCCCGCCCCTGCATTCGCGCCTGCTCGCCCAGTATCACGACGCTTCGGAAGCGGCCGGCTGGCATGCCGGCCTGGAACTCGCCTACCCGCGCGCCGACGGCAGCCGCAGCGATCTGCTGGTAAGCGCGGTGCGCACCAAATATCAGGGGGTGGAGGTATTGCTCTGCAACTTCACCGACATCACCGCCCGCAAGCAGCTCGAGCAAAAACTGGAAGAGGCCCGCGTCGCGGCAGACACGGCGAACCACGCAAAGTCCGCCTTCCTGGCCACCATGAGCCATGAGATCCGCACGCCGCTAAACGCCATCCTGGGCAATCTCGAACTGCTGGAGCGCTCCGGCCTCTCGGCGCCGCAGAGCGAGCGCCTGCGCGCCGTCACCTCGTCCTCGGCGACCTTGCTGGACATCATCAACGACATCCTGGATTTCTCCAAGGTCGAGTCCGGCCAGATGAGCGTGGAGTCCATTCCGTTCGACTTGGCCGAGGTCGCCCGCCAGGTCATCGCCGTCTTCACGCCGGCCGCGCAGGCCAAGGGGCTGGAGCTGGACTGCAGCATCGACGACGGCCTGGCGCCGCGCTATCTGGGCGACCCGACGCGCATCCGCCAAATCATGTTCAACCTGGTCGGCAATGCTATCAAATTCACCTCCCGCGGCGATGTGCTCCTTGAGGTCTACCGCCAGGATGACAACGCCCCCGACACGCCGATCGTGATCGGCGTCAGCGACACCGGCATCGGCATGACGCCGGCGCAGCAGGCCACGCTGTTCCGGCCGTTCACCCAGGCGGATTCCTCCATCGCCCGGCGCTATGGCGGCACCGGGCTAGGCCTGGCGCTGTGCGGCCGGTTGGCGGCGCTGATGCGCGGCGGTATTGCCGTCACCAGCGCGCCACAGCAAGGCAGCACGTTCCTCGTGACCCTGCCCCTGCGCGCCGCGCCCGCTGAAGTCCAGGAAGCCCCTGCCGCCGATGACGCCGCGGCCTGGCATCAGGACCAGCCCATCACCGCCCGCATCCTGGTGGCGGACGACAATCCCGCCAATCGGGAACTGATGAAGATGCAGCTCGAAACGCTGGGCTACCAGACAGACCTCGCCGCGGACGGCAGCGCCGCCCTCGGACGCTACATGGAGCAAGCCTACGACCTGGTGATCACGGACGTGAACATGCCAGGCATGGACGGCTACGCCGTGGCTCGCTGCCTGCGCGCGCAGGGCGCGCAGGTGCCCATCATCGCCTACACCGCCCACGTCGGCGCGCAGGAACACCAGCAATGCCGCGATGCCGGCATTGACGCGGTGCTGGTCAAGCCGCTGCTGCTGGGCAAGCTGGACGCGGCGATCCGGCGCCTGCTGCGTCCAGGCGCAGCGCCTGCCGCCGGCCCGCGCGCCCGGGACGAAATCGCGCAAGGCCCGCTGCCCGCACGCGTGCATGAGGCCCTGGTCCTGTCATTGCGGCAATCGCTCGCGGCCATCCGCAAGGAACTCGCCGCGATCCGCGCCGGCAATGATTCCCAGGAGACCGAGGCGGGCGCGCATCTGCACTCCTTGCGCGGAGCCTGCGCCATGATTCACGAGACGGCGCTCGCCGACCTGTGCGCGCAAATGGAAGAGCTGGCTCGCAGCCGGCGCACCGAAGCCCTGGCCGACGCCCTGGATGCCTTCGAACCCCTGGCAGAGGCGGCGCTGACAAGGCGCAAACCCCGCGACCCGGAAAAATAGGCTTAGTCCTATCCCGAACGGGCCCGCAATCGGACCTGGCTGCTTATCCGCCAGCGCGCGCGCCCATAAAGTCTGTGCTGCGCCGCCTCGACGCGCCTGGCGGCCACGCCAGCTTTGCTCCTACCCTGTTCGATGATGAAGCCACTCAATCTACGCGTCATGGTCGCCGACGACCATCCCGCCGTACGCGCCGGCGTGCAGCACACGCTGGCTACCAGCAGCACCGTATCCGTGATCGGCGCGGCCCGCGACTCCTCCGAACTGATGGAGATGCTGGGCCGGCATCCGTGCGAGATCCTGATCTCCGACTACTCCATGCCCGGCGGACGGTTCGGCGACGGCATCACGCTGTTCGGCTTGATCCGCCAGCGCTATCCCGCCCTGAAGATCGTGGTGCTGACCATGCTGGAAAGCCCGGGCATCGTGCATTCGCTTTTGAACCTCGGCATCCCCGCCGTTCTCAGCAAGTCCGATTCGCTGAATCATCTATTGCCGGCGATACATGGCGCCCATGCCAACGGCCGCTATCTTTCGCCGCGGATCTCCGAGCTGGCAAACGCGCTGGACCGCGGCGACTACGGCATCCACATGCTGACCCGGCGCGAGCTGGAAGTGGTGCGCCTGTTCGTGTCCGGCCTGACGATCAATGAAATCGCCGAGCGCCTGCACCGCAGCAAGAAGACCATCAGCACGCAGAAAGGCACAGCCATGCTCAAGCTGGGATTGGAGCGCGACATTGAACTGCTGCGTTACGGGATCGAATCGGGGCTGATCAGCGCCAGCCCTTCCTCCGGCCCTGCCGGCGCAACCCAGGAAGCCGCGTCGGCGTAAGCCCGCGCGCCCGGGCCTCAGCCCGGCGTGCCTGAATCCTGCTGTTGCCCCGCCGGCGCGGATTCCTCGGCCAGCGTGGCGGTCAGGCCGTTCTCCATTGCATACCGGAACAGGTCGACCTCGCGCTCGATGCCGAGCTTTTCCATGGCCTTGGCTTTCTGGGTGCTGATGGTCTTCTTGCTGCGGTGCAGGCGCTCGGCGATTTCGTTGATGGTGAGGCCCGAGGCATACAGCCGCACGACCTCTGATTCGCGCTGGCTCAGCACGCTTTCGGCATTGCGCCCGCGCCGGTTCCAGTCTATGCCCTGGATCACCTTGTTGGCGCTGGGCGAGTAGTACTTCCCGCCGGTGTGGGCGGCATGGATGGCCGGGATCAAATGCGCCAGCGCGTCGGACTTGCTGACAATGCCGCCTATGCCCAGCGTCACCAGCGTGTGCATGACCGCGGCATTGTCCAGCATGGTCAGCACCACCAGCTTCAGCTGCGGATAACGCCGCTGCAGCAAGCCGAACAGCGAAGCCCCATCGCCGAAATCGCCGGCGGGCATGGAGTAGTCGGACACCACCACATCGCAAGGAACGCGATCCAGCAGCGCGACCAGTTCGGTGGAGTTGGCCGCCGCGCCCACCAGCGAAATCGTAGCCACCTCGGCCAGCGCGTGCTGCACGCCCGCCACCATGCCGGGATGGTCATCCGCCAGCATCACCTTGATCTTGAATTCGTCCATGCCCGAGTCTCTAGGGACTGTTCGTCTGAAAAGGAGCCTTTGCGCAAGGTCCCGGGCCGGCGCTCATTGGCCGGCCCGATAGATAAGTCTTCGCGGCCGAGGCTAGTCGTAGGCCAGCGTGACGATGGCCCTGGCCGGCCCCGCGGCAGGATGCGACCGGCTCGCTGTCAGCGCCAGCGCGCCGCCGCCCGCAGGCAGATGACAGGCCGCGTCCGGCTGCATGCGCACGCCCGGGCAAGCCAAGCCGTACGACGCCGAATCCAGGTTCCGCAGGCTCACGGTCGCGCTGCTGCGTTCGACCCGGGCGCCCTGGAACTGCAGAGCGGCTCCGTCCGGCGCCTGCCGCAGATCGCGCGTAAACGAAGCTGCGGACACTCCCCCTGTGAACGTGATGGTTCCCGATGCGGCATGAGCCGCCATGGGTATCACACCCGCCGCCAACACGCCTGCCATGACCATACGAACAGAAACCCTCGCAGGATGCCTCATGTCAACTCCTCAACAATTGCGGCAGGGGCGCCGCAAATTCTTCCTTGCAGTCCCGACAAGGGCCGCCGGCCGTCGCGAGCCCGGACCAGGCCGCGCATGCCGGCGCTGGATGGGCGTGGCGGTCCGCAGCCTGCCCCCAGTCCTGCCCCCAGTCCTGCCCCATGCCGAATTCATAAGCCCAGTCCTAGTTCATTGGGCTTGGATATAGGGCTAGTCTGAATACGGCAAAACAAATGCAAATATAGCCCTGAAAACGGATTGCAAGCCGGGTTTTCATGGGATTCTTCGCGTCTGCATCAAGCGCGCCACACGTCCACGCGCGCGACCCATACCGAAAGACCGATATGCCTAACTCCACCGCCATGGCCAGCCTTGGCGATACGCAAGACCTGCTTAGCGCGGGGATGCAACACGGCAGGGAACTCAGCCTCCTCGCCCGCTATCACTCCGTGATGCTGTTCGGCGGCGGCATGGTGCTGTCCGTTCTGATCGTGCTTGCGGCCTGTCTGGTCCTGTACAACGCGGCGCATGCCGCCATCGCCAGGCTGCACACGGAACTCGCCGCGCACCAGTCTCTCGTGAGTCTGGATCTCGAAGGCAAGCAGACCGCCATGCGGCGCGGCGTCATCAATGCCGAACTGCTATGGCAGGCGCGGCCAGCCCCCACGCCTGAAAATGAAGCCGCGTTGCGCGCCGGCCATGGCCGGGTCCGCTTGCAGGCCAGCGCCGGGCTTACGCCCATTCTGGCGGTGGCCGACACGGCCGCGGCATCGTCCGCCGACGAACACGCCCGCTACCTCGGCATGCTGGAACTGCAGGCCTATACGGCGACCGCCAGCCAACAGGAAAGAAAGTCGCCGCTGATGGCATATGGATACAGCCCCGACCTGCGCTTCCTGGCCTTGATGCCCGCGCCGCGCCTGGATTTTCCGCAACTGCTGGAGCACGTCGGCGCCTCGGACACCGCTGGCCTCATCAGCCGCCTGTCCTATGACCTGACCGTCTTGAAGGATCCGGACGCGGCCGCGCTATGGGCCTCTACGCGCCGCATCCTGTGGCAAGCGCCGGCGGTCAACCCGTTGACCGGGCAGAACGTGATCAAGCTGGTCGAACCCGCATTCGACGGCCTGCAGCCGTTCATGATCTTCGTGAGCGACTATCCGGTCGGCGCCTTGGCCGCGCGCCTGGACGCGATCCCGGACGGCACCGCCGTGGCGCTGGTGGATGGCGACGGCCGCATCCTGCTTGAGACCGACCGCGGGCGGCCCATCGCTCACCCGGATGGGCCGGTGCGCACGGCGCTGGCGTCCGGCTCCTGGAAGCCCGCTGCGACGGAGCCGCGGACGCGCTACCAGCATGGCGTCTTCAACGTCAGCGGCCCGCTGCTGGACACCGGCTGGACCCTGGTGTACGCCTACTCCTGGCGCACCGTCGTCGCCGCGCTCCTGCCCAGCCTGGCGTTGTACCTGACCGTGACCATCCTGCTGCTCAGCACGCTCTGGGCACTGTTGCTGTGGTTCCACCGCAAGGCGCTGGTCCCTGTGTACCGCCGCTCGCGGCACGTGTTCGAAAGCGAGCACATGAATCGCTCCATCATCGCATCGGCGCAGTTCGGCGTGGGCCTGGTCTCGTGCGCGAGCGGCGAGGCGCTGCTGCAGAACGCGATGATGGAGCGCTACGCCGCCCGGGCCGCGGCCGGCGTGTCGCTGCACGGCTTGCTGCGCGACTGTCATGCCCGCGGCGAGCGCGACGCCTGGGTCCAGCGCGACCGAGAAGTCACCCTGAAGCTGGACGACGGCCGCGAGTGCGAACTGCTGGTCAATATCGTCAAGACGCGCTACCACGGCGACGACGTGCTGCTGTGCAGTTTCTCGGACGCGACGGCGCGCAAGGACATCGAGAGGCGGCGCGATGACGCGAGGATCGCCGCCATCGATGCGGCGCGCGCCAAGTCCGTGTTCCTGGCGACCATGAGCCACGAAATCCGCACGCCCTTGAACCTGGTGCTGGGCCATCTGGAACTGCTGGACCGGGATCCGAACGCCGTGGGCCAGGGCGGGCGCCTGCGCACCGTGCGCGAGGCCTCGCGCGCGCTGGTCGATCTGATCAATGACATCCTGGACGTGTCGCGGATGGAGTCCGGGCAGATGACGATCGAGCGCATACCGTTCGATCTGGCGCAGATCGCCGCCCAGGTCGTAGCCATGTTCGAACCCGCCGCCCGCGCCAAGGGGCTGCGGCTGTCGTTCAAGCCCCACAGCGGGCTGGCGCAGTCCTATGCCGGCGACCCGACCCGCATACGCCAGGTCCTGGTGAACCTGGTGGGCAATGCCGTCAAATTCACCGAGGCCGGCGAAGTGGAAATCACCGCGACGCCTGGCCGTGGCCTGGCCGGCGGAACCGGCGTGCAGCTGCGCGTGCGCGACACCGGAATCGGCATGACGACCGAGCAGGCGGCCCGCGTGTTCACCCTGTATGCGCAGACCGAGGGGTCGATCAGCCGCCGTTACGGCGGCACCGGATTGGGATTGCCGATCAGCAAGAAGCTGGTCGAAATGATGGACGGGACGCTGTCCGTCGCCTGCTCCGTCGGGAGAGGCAGCGTCTTCAGCGTGGCGTTGCCGCTGCAAGCCTGCCCACAAACGGCTGACGCGGCGCCACTGTCCGCCGGCCCGGTCGGCCCGCCCGCCACCGCCGCGTCTTGCGGACTGGCGCGCGACATCCGCGTGCTGGTGGTGGACGACCACCCCGCCAACCGCGAGCTGATCCTGGACCAGCTCGCCGCTCTGGGCATCGCCGCCGATGCCGCCGAAGGCGCGGCGGCCGCGATGCGCTGGGTCAGAATGCGCCGCTACGACATGGTGCTGACGGATATCTCCATGCCGGAGATCAACGGCTACGCCCTGGCGCAGTTCCTGCGAGCGCGCGGCCCCGCACTCCCTGTCGTGGCAGTGACGGCGCACGTGGAACCCGACGAACTGCACAGCAGCGCCGCGGACTTTGACGCGATATTGCTCAAGCCCTTGTCGCTACGGGCGCTGCAACGCACGATACGCGAACACATTCCGCAGGCCCGGCTAGGCGACGAATCCCTTGCCTTCACCGACCCGGCGACGCTGCCGCCGGAACCCGCCGTGCTGGCCGCGCTGGAATCCAGCCTGGGCGCCTCGCTGGCGGCGATCCGCGAAGCGCTGACGCGCGCGGACTTCAAAAACGTGCGCGAACAATGCCACTCGATCCGGGGCGCCTTTTCCATGATAGGCAAGACCGCCGTGGCCGACCTCTGCATGCAGATGGGACAGTATGCCTCGGCGCAGGACCGCCAGAAACTCGAGGAACATCTGCTCAGCCTGGAGACCGCCGCGCGCGCCGCCTTGCGCTGAATCCAGGGTGTTGCCGATTGTCCTGCGGGCCGCAGCCACGTATAACGTCGTCTTGGCCGCCTGCCCGGGAGACGACAGCCCCGGCCGGCGTGGCGTCAACCCGCAACCAGGTGTCATCCCGCATGAAGGCATACTTCCACGACGACCAGAAACTGCACCATCCGCAGACCTATTTCTCACGCGGCAAGATGCGCACGCCCCAGGAAGTGCCCTCGCGCCTGGACGCGTTGGCCGAGGCCGCGCGCAAGCTGGGCTTTGAGGTGCAGGCGCCGCCCGACCAGGGCGCGGGCGCGATTTCGGCGGTGCACACGCTGGACTACCTGCGCTTTCTGCAAGGAGCGCACGCCGCCTGGAAGCAACTGCCCGACGATTGGGGCGACGAGGTCGTCTCCAACGTCTTCGTGCGCGAACCCAACGCCCTGCGCGGCGTACTGGCCCAGGCCGCGCGCTACCTGGCCGACGGCAGCTGCCCGGTCGGCCAGCACACCTGGCACTCGGCCTACTGGTCGGCGCAATGCGCCATCGCCGGCGCCGATGCGCTGTTGGCGGGCGAGCGCCACGCCTACGCCATCTGCCGCCCGCCCGGCCACCATGCCCGGCGCGACGCGGCCGGCGGCTTCTGCTACCTGAACAATGCCGCCATCGCCGCACAGCGCCTGACCTCGCGCTTTCCGCGCGTCGCGATCCTGGACACCGACATGCACCACGGCCAGGGCATCCAGGAGATCTTCTACGAGCGCAGCGACGTGCTGTACGTGTCCATCCACGGCGATCCCGAGAACTTCTACCCTGTCGTCGCCGGCTACGAAGACGAGCGCGGCGCCGACGCGGGCTACGGCTACAACATCAACCTGCCCATGCCGCATGGGTCTCCGGAATCGGTGTTCTTCGACAAGCTGGCCCAGGCGCGCCGCGCCATCGAACTGTTCCAGCCCGACGCCCTGGTGCTGTCGCTGGGCTTCGACATCTTCGAGAAGGACCCGCAAGCCATGGTCGCGGTCAGCGAAAACGGCTTTGAACGCCTGGGCCGGGAAGTCGGCGGCCTTGCGCTGCCCACCCTGATCGTGCAGGAAGGCGGCTACTACATCGAAGGCCTGGAGTCGAACGCCGCGCGCTTCTTCGGCGGACTGGCTGCCGCCTGATCGCGCACCGCGCCGGCGTCCCGCCGCGGACGCCGGCCGCAAACCCGCGGGCGCGGCGCAAATGCCGCGCTAGTGGTTTTCCCTAAAAATGGAAAAGCCCGGTTCACAAGCCGGAGCGCCTCCGGTACATTTCGTCCAGTGGCCTGACCACTGGGCCACCAGATATCCAGACCCTCCCGGAGATTCCCCGGGGGCGCCATGCAAGACAAGCCCGGGCAGACCCATTACCCTCTACATCCCGACCATCCACCCGAACGCAACAATGACCTCTCTCCAGGCCGTCGCCTCCACCCGCCTCTACCGCATGATTGCCGACCAGATCGCCGCGCGCATCAAGGCGGGCGACTTCCCCGCGGGCGGGCGGCTGCCGGCCGAGCGCGAACTGGCCGAGCAGTTGCAGGTCAGCCGCGCCTCGGTGCGCGAAGCGCTGATCGCGCTGGAAATCGAAGGTTATGTGGAGGTCCGGGTAGGCACGGGCGTATTCGTGAACCAGGCGCGCGAAGACGGCCAGTACCAGTCGCAGCAACAAGCGCCGGCAGCCGCCAACGGCGTCGAAGCGACCGACATCGGCCCCTTCGACCTGCTGGAAACCCGCCTGCTGCTGGAACCCGAGTGCGCGGCCCTGGCGGCACAGAAGGCATCGCCGGCCCAGATCGCGGCGATCCGCGCGGCGCACGAAGGCATGTCCCTGACCGAATCCCCCAGCGTGCACGACCGCGCCTTCCACAGCGCGATCGGCGCGGCCTGCGGCAACGCGGCGCTGGCGGCGGCAATTTCCCATATCTGGCACCTGAGCACGCTCAGCCCGGTATTCAACCGTCTTGAAGAGCACTTCGTGACCACCAAGGTGTGGAGCGAAGCCCAGCAGGAACACGAACGCATCCTCGCGGCCATTTCCGACCGCGATCCCATCCGCGCGCGCCACGCCATGCACGACCATCTGGTCGGCATCCTGGCCCGCCTGCGGGAAGACTTCGGCAGCACTGGGATCCGATGATTTGATGAACGCCTGAATCCCGGCCTGACGCCCAGGCCCCTTTCCCTACCGACCCGTGCAAGCACCGCCGGCGCAGAACGCGCCGCCTGCGGCAAGGGGAGCGGCTTGCCCGCCGATACGCAAACAGCAGTTCCGCAGCACCCTCAGTACCCGTAAGTCCCATACCTAAAACACATCAAGGTGAAAACATGCAGCTGACCCGTACCGTGAAGCTTTTGAGCGCGGCGCTATTGGCGCTTGGCGCCCATGCCGCCCAGGCCAACAAGGCTGACAACTCCCTCAACATCGCCTTCGACGCGGCGCCCGCCACGCTGGACGCCTACAAGGAATCGGACCGTCCCGGCCTGGCGCTGGCGCGCATGGTCTTCTCGGGTCTGCTGCAGAAAAACCAGGACACGGGCGAATTCGGCCCGGCCATCGCCACCGGCTACAAGTTCGTGGACGACACCACCATCGAACTGCCGATCCGCAAGGACGTGAAGTTCCATGACGGCTCGTTGCTGACCATCGACGACGTGCTGTACACGCTGAACCTGGTGTCCTCCGAAGGCTACAAGGCACGCTTCCAGAATCAGGTCGCCTGGATTGCCAAGGCCGAGAAGGCTTCCGACGACACGGTCCGCATCAAGATGAAGACGCCCTACCCGCTGGCGCTGGAGATGCTGTCGGAGAACCTGCCGATCTATCCGCGCAAGTACTACGAGGCCAACCAGTCCGACATGGGCGCCAAGCCCATCGGCACCGGTCCCTACCGCCTGGTGGAAAGCCAGCCCGGCAGCCGCTACGTGTACGAGCGCTTCGAGGACTACTTCGGCCCCAAGCCCGCCGTGCAGAAGCTGGTGGTGCGCGTGCTGCCGGACGCCAATACCCAATACGCGGAGATGCTGTCCGGCGGCCTGGACTGGATCTGGCGCGTGCCGCCGGACGTGGCCAAGCGCATGGAAAAGCAGCCGGCCGTCACGGTCAAGAGCAGCAGCATCATGCGCATCAGCTATATCTCGCTGAACCCGCGCGCGGACGACGGCAAGTCGCCGCTGGCCAAGCAGGAAGTGCGCCAGGCCATCAATTACGCCATCGACCGCGAAGCCATCCGCAAAGCCCTGGTCGGCGGCGCCTCCAAGGTGATCAACGCGGCCTGCAACCCGGCGCAGTTCGGTTGCGCCGCCGACGTGCAGTCCTACAAGTTCGACCCGGCCCGCGCCAAGCAGTTGCTGGCCCAGGCCGGCTACCCCAACGGCGTGACCCTGGACCTGGTGATCTCGGCCCCGCCGCGCGCCATCCTGGACGCCGCCGCCGCGCAGATGGCGCAGGCCGGCATCAAGCTGAACCTGGTCGAGCAGCAATACGGCACCGCCATGACCAACTGGCGCGAAGGCAAGATCGCCATGCTGTCGTCCAACTGGGGTTCCTACGGCATCGCCGACGCGGCGCTGTCGACCAGCAACTTCTTCCGCGGCGGCCCGGACGACCAGGCGCGCAATCCGGAAGTCATCAAGTACCTGGAAACCGCCGACACATCCGTGGACCGCGAGTTGCGCGCCAAGAACTACGCCGCCGCCCAGAAGATCGTGGCCGAACAGGCCTACTGGGTGCCGCTGTGGAACCACTCGCTCAACGCCGTGCAGTCCAAGGACCTGAATTTCTCGGTCGACGGCGACGAGTTCCCGCGTTTCTACAAGGCCCGCTGGAACTGACCGGCCCCGCCGGCGCGGCTGCGTTCCCCAGCCCGAGCGGGCGGGAACGCCGGCCGCTGCGGCGCACTCCGTCATAGGTAAGCCCCATGATTGCATTCCTGTTTCGCCGCCTGGTGGTGTCCGCGCTGCTGGTGGTGTTCGTCTCGCTGATCAGCTTCTCGCTGGTGTTCGCGTCCGGCAATCCGGCCGCGCGCCTGGCCGGTGAAGGCAGCGCCGCCGACGCCGCCCGCCTGGCCCAGCTGCATGGCTTCAACGATCCCATCCTGGTGCAGTACGGCCGCTGGCTGGCCGGCGTCGCCCGCGGCGACTTCGGCGACAGCCTGTACTTCAGCCGTCCGGTGGCCGAACTGCTGACCCAGCATTTCCCCGCCACCGCCAAGCTGGGCCTGGCCGCCATGCTGTTCGCGCTGCTGCTGGCGATACCGCTGGGCGTGGCGGCCGGTTTGCGCCGGGGCTCGCTGATCGACCGCGCCACCATGCTGCTGTCGGCTTGCGCCCAGGCCATGCCGCCGTTCTGCCTGGCCTTCCTGCTCATCATCCTTTTCAGCGTGCGCAACCAATGGCTGCCGGCCTCGGGCTTCGACAGCTGGAAGCACTACGTGATGCCGGTGACCGCGCTGGGGCTGTTCGCCATGCCGGCGATGCTGCGGCTGATGAAGTCCGAGATGGAAACCGTGCTGGCCACCGACTACATCCGCACCGCGCGCGCCATGGGCCTGGGCGGCGCCAGCGTGGTGCTCAAGTACGCGCTGCGCAACGCCTTGCGGCCGCTGGTATCGCTGGCCGCGGCCCAGATGGGCACGCTGCTGGCCGGTTCCGTCGTCATCGAGACCGTGTTCGCCATCAACGGCGCGGGCCTCCTGGCCTGGACCTCGATCCTGCGCGGCGACTTTCCCACGATGCAGGCGCTGATCCTGATCTTCGCCCTGATCTACATCGTCCTGACCCTGGTCGCCGACCTGATCAACGGTTGGCTCGACCCCCGCGTGCGAGTTTCATCATGAGCAGCGTCATCGCCTCCCCCCTTCCCGTCCGCTCGCGCGGCGCACGCGCGGCCCGCCTGGGCCGCAACCTTGGCCTGGCCGTGCTGGCGCTGCTGGTGCTGGCCGGCCTGCTCGGTCCCTACCTGGTGCCGCACGACCCGTACACCCAAGACCTGCTGGCGCGCCTGCAAGAGCCCGTCTGGGGCGAAGACGGCAGCTGGAACCACATCCTCGGCACCGACCAGCTAGGGCGCGACGTGCTGGCGCGCGCGCTGTACGGCGTGCGCGTGTCGGCGTTGATCGGCCTGTCGGTCGCGCTGATGGGCGGGCTGATCGGCACCACGCTGGGCGTGGCCGCCGGCTACTTCGGCGGCGCCGTGGACCGCATCGTCTCCTTCCTGATCACCGCGCGCCTGGCGCTGCCCATCATCCTGGTGGCGCTGGCCGTGGTGTCGGTGGTGGGCGCCTCGCTCACCGTGGTGGTGCTGGTGCTGGGCCTGCTGCTGTGGGAACGCTATGCGCTGGTGGCCCGCACCATGGCGGCCGGCCTGCGCAACGCCGAGTTCGTCACGGCCTCGCGCCTGCAGGGCTGCACCCACCTGCAGATCATCTGGCGCGACATCCTGCCCAACCTGGTGGGCAACCTGCTCATCATCGGCACCGTGGACGCCGCCATGGCGATCACGCTGGAAGCGTCGCTGTCGTTCCTGGGCCTGGGCGTGCCGGCGCCGATGCCGTCATTGGGCCTGATGATCGCCGAAGGCAAGGAAAACATGCTGTTCCAGCCCTCTCTTGTGGTGATTCCCAGCGTCGTGCTGTTCGTGCTGGTGCTGTGCGTGAACCGCGCCGGCGAATCGCTGCGCGCCGTGCAAATGAAGAAGGGCTGATGCCATGACCGATACCAGCCATCCCTTGCTGCGGGTCCAGGACCTGCACATCGACATCCAGACGCCGACCCACGTCAAGCACGTGGTACGCGCGGTGGACTTCAGCCTGGAGCGCGGCAAGACGCTGTGCATCGTGGGCGAATCGGGCTGCGGCAAATCGCTGACCGCGCTGGCCCTGCTGGACCTGCTGCCGGCGGCCGCGCGCCGCCGCGTCGCCAAACTGGAATTCGCGGGCCAGGACTTGAGCGCGCTCACGCCCGCTGAACTCGGGCAGCTGCGCGGCGCGCGCATCGCCATGATCTTCCAGGATCCGATGACCTCGCTGAACCCGGTGTTCCCCATCGGCACCCAGCTGGTCGACGTGCTGCGCCGGCACAAGCGCGTCAGCCGCCGCGCGGCCGAGGAGCGCGCCGAATACCTGCTGCGCCGCGTCGGCATCGCCAATCCGCGCGACCGCATGCGGCAGTATCCCTTTGAACTCTCGGGCGGACTGCGCCAGCGCGTGATGATCGCGATGGCGCTCATGTGCGGCCCCGAGCTGTTGATCGCCGACGAGCCCACCACCGCGCTGGACGTCACCGTGCAGGCCGAGCTGCTGGACCTGTTGCGCGACATCCAGGCCGAGTTCGGCCTGGGGCTGGTGTTCATCTCCCACGACATGGGCCTGGTGGCGCGCATCGCCGACCACGTCATCGTCATGTACGCGGGCGACATCGTCGAAGGCGGCAGCGTGCGCGAGGTGCTGGAACAACCCAGCCATCCCTATACCGCGATGCTGCTGAACTGCATCCCCCAGCCCGGACGCACCGCGCCGCGCGCCGACCTGCCCACCATCGCCGGCGCCGTGCCCTCGCTGGACACCGCCATCCGCGGCTGCGCCTTCCGCGAACGCTGCCCGGCGGCGGAAGCCCGCTGCGCCCAGCCCTTTCCCGCGCGCGTCCAGGGCGGACACCGCTGCCTGTGCATCAAACCCGGCGCCCTGCGCCTAGGAGCCACGGCATGAGCAGCCCGATCGCCTCTTCCGCCAGCATCAGCCTGAACGCGCTGTGTTTCCAGTACGGCCGCGCCGGCCTGTTCTCGCGCCGGCCCGCGCCGCGCATCCTGCATGACATCGACCTGCACGTGCCCGCCGGCCAGACCATCGGCCTCGTTGGTGAATCCGGCAGCGGCAAGTCCACCATCGCCAAGCTGATGCTGGGCCTGTTGGCGCCCACGCAAGGCCAGGCGCTGCTGGACGGCAAGCCGCTGGCCGCGATGCCGGCCCGCGCCCGCGCCCGCCGCATCCAGATGGTGTTCCAGGATCCGTATTCCTCGCTCAACCCGCGCCGCACCATCAACGAAATCCTGACCGCGCCGCTGCGCACGCATGGCATCGGCAATGCAGCCTCGCAGGCCGCCGCGGTGCGCCGCATGATGGATGCCGTGGGCCTGGTGCCGGCCTTCGCCGCGCGCTATCCGCGCGAGCTGTCCGGCGGCCAGCGCCAGCGCGTGGCCATCGCGCGCGCCCTGATGCTGGAGCCGCAGCTGCTGATCTGCGACGAACCCACTTCGGCGCTGGACGTGTCGGTGCAGGCGCAAATCCTGAACCTCTTGATGGAGCTGCAACGCGAACGCGGCCTGGGCTATCTGTTCATCAGCCACAACCTGGCCGTGGTGCAACACATCGCCGACGAAATCGTGGTGCTGCAAGGCGGCCGCGTGGTCGAACGCGGCGCTGCCAGCCAGGTATATTTCGAGCCGGTCCACCCGTACACGCGGCAGCTCATCGGCGCCACCCTGGCGGTGCCGCAGGCGCAGGAGCTCGCGGCATGAACCCGCAAGGCGAACGCCACCTGCTGCTGGTCGGCAACGACCAAAAGGTCACCTGGGACGACGGCCAGATCCGTTTCCTGGCCCCCGGCAACGACAGCCTGTGCGTCTACGATGCCGGCGCGAATCCCGCCGTGCCCGAACTGGTCGCCACCTTGCCGCTGCCGAATTCGCTGTTCGGCCCGCCGGTCAACCTGGCGGTCACGCCGGACCAGCGCCTGGGCCTGATCGCGGACTCCATGGACTGGCGCGCGCGCGCCGACGGCGCGGGCTGGCAGCCCGAACCGGGCCGCGGCCTGTATGTGATCGACCTGCAAGCCAATCCGCCCGCCATCGTGCAGCGGCTGGAGATTGGGCTGCAGCCTTCGGGCCTGTCGATTAACCGCGCCGGCACGCTGGCGCTGGTGGCCAACAAGGCCGGCCGTTCCGTGTCGGTGCTGCGCATTGCGGACAAGCGCGCCGAGGTCTGCGGCGAAGTGGACGTAGGCACCCCTGTCGTGGCCGTGTCATTTTCCGCCGACGGCCGCCGCGCCTTCGTGGTCAAGACCGACACCCATCGCCTGGGGGTGCTGCGTATCGACGAGAGCGGCGCGGCGCCCCTCGTGACCCACGATCCCGCCGAAGACCTGACCACCGGCCTGGTGCCGTTCAACCTGGTGGTGTCGCCCGACGGCGCGCTGGCGCTGGTGGTGGACATGGGTAGCCCGACCGCGTCGGACGGCCATGCGGATTCGGTCAGCGTGGTGGACCTGTGCGCCGATCCGCCCCGCGTGATCGACCGCCTCATGGTCGAGGACGGCCCCGAAGGCATCGCCATCAGTCCCGACGGACGCCATGCCGCGGTCGCCATCGTGCAAGGTTCGAACAACCCGTCCAGCGCCTGGTTCCACCACCCGCGCGGACAGATTATTTTGCTGCGCATCGACGGCCAGTCCGTGACCCGCGCCGGCGCCATCGAGGTCGGCGCGCTGCCCGAGGGCGTGGCCTTCAGCCCCGACAGCCGCTACCTCTACGTCGGCAATTTCCTGGATGCCGAAATGCAGGTTCTCGCCGTGGACGACCACGGCCTGAGCGACACCGGCACCCGCATCGCCCTGCCCGGACGGCCCGCTTCGATGCGCGCCCAATCCTACTGACCCTACCCATCCCACCCCGCTCCCGGAGTTCCGCCATGACCACCGCTCCTCAAAAGAAACCGGCCCTGCTGGCCGCCGCCCTGCTCGCCCTCGCCGGCCTCGCGCCGCTGTCTGCCCATGCCCTGGACATCAAGCTCGGCCACGTGCTGGCGCCCAGCCATAGCTGGAACAAGGCCGCCGAAGGCTTCGCCGCCGAGGTCAAGGAAAAGACCGCCGGCCGCGTCAATTTCGTGTTGTTCCCCAGCGGCCAGCTGGGCAATGAAAAGACCATGCTGGAAGGCCTGCAGATCGGCAGCCAGGGCGCGGCCATCATCGGCTCGGGCTCGCTGCAGCCCATCGAACCCAAGTTCGGCGTGGTCGAGCTGCCCTATACCTGGTCGACTTCGCAGCAGGCCTACAAGGCCTTCGACGGCGAACTCGGCGAGGCCCTGGCCAAGCTGGCCGACAAGAAGAACCTGACCATCATCTCGTGGTGGGAAAACGGCTTTCGCCACGTCACCAACAACCGCGGCGCGGTGGCCAAGCCCGCCGACCTGGCCGGCCTGAAGACCCGCGTCACGCCCGACAAAATGCGTCTGGACACCTTTACCGCGCTGGGCGCCAACCCCGCGCCGCTGGCCTTCGGCGAACTGTATTCGGCCCTGCAGCAGAAGGTGTTCGACGCCCAGGAGAACCCGCTGTCCATCATCTACACCTCGTCCTTCTTCGAGGTGCAGAAGTACCTGTCGCTGACCGGCCACGTCTGGGGTCCGGCCAACCTGATCATTTCCAAGCCGGTCTGGAACCGTCTCTCGGCCGAGGACAAGAAGATCGTGCAGGCGGCCGCCGACAAGTGGCGCGACGCCCAGCGCCAGATGATTACCGACGGCGACCAGCAGTACATCGCCCAGCTGAAGGAAAAGGGCATGCAGGTCAACGAGGTCGATAAGGCTGCCTTCGCCGCCACGGTGGAGCCGGTCTGGAAGACCTACTCGGTCACCTACGGCCCCGAGCTGATGGCGCTGGTGCAGAAGTACCGCGAGGCCAAGTAATGCTCAACCGACTGTCCGCGATCCTGTCGGGCATCAGCAAGGCCTTCGCCGCCCTGGCGGTGGCCTTGCTGGCGATCCTGATCTCCTACGTGGTGTTCGCCCGCTTCGTCACCCATACCACGCCGCACTGGGCCGAGGAACTGCCGCGGCTGGTGCTGGTGTGGTCGGCCTTCATCGGCGGCGTCGTCTGCAGCTTCGAGCGTTCGCACCTGATGGCCGGGCTGCTGCCGTTCGTGGTGCGCAATCCCCGCATCCTGAACGTCTTCGAACGCATCAACCAGACCCTCATCATCGTCGGCCTGGCGGCGCTGGGCTACGCCGGCTGGCAGCTGGCCGAGCTGACCATGGACCAGACCCTGCCCGCGCTGGACGTGTCCGCCGGCGCCGTCTACCTGGCGCTGCCTTTCGCCTGCGCCATCACCATCGTGGTGCACCTGGCGCAACTGTTCTCGCCCGCTCCCGCCGCTGCAAAGGAATAACCAGATGTCTACGGGTGCTCTCTTCCTGATGGGCGTGTTCACGATCACGGTGCTGATCGACATGCCCATCGCTTTCGGCCTGGTGTTGTCCTGCCTGGCCTATCTGGCGGTCTTCGACTCCGCGCCCATGATGGTGGCGGCGCAGCAGTACGTGGTGGGGCTGGACAGCTTCACGCTGCTGGCGATTCCGCTCTTCATCCTGGCCGCGCAGCTGATGAACGGCGCCGGCCTGACGCAGCGCATCGTGCGCCTGTGCGCCGCCATCGTCGGCGACATCAAGGGCGGCCTGGCGGTGGTGGCCGTGCTGGCCTGCCTGATGTTCGGCGCGCTATCGGGTTCGGGCGTGGCCGACGTGGTCGCCATCGGCAGCCTGCTGCTGCCCGCCATGGCCCGCAGCGGCTACGATAAGGGCTTTTCCTGCGCCCTGGTCGGCAGCGCCGGCGCCACCTCCACCATCATTCCGCCCAGCATCGTGCTGATCGTCTACGGCACCATCACCGACACCTCGGTGGGCAAGCTGTTCGTGGCCGGCATCATCCCCGGCATCCTGCTGGGGCTGTCGCTGATCGGCGTGGCGATCTGGCAATCGCGCAAGCACAACTGGGCCGGGGGCCAGCCGTTCAGCTGGACCGAGCTGCGCGCCGCCGCCGTCGACGCGCTGCCCGCGCTGATGGTGCCGGTGCTGATCATCGGCGGCATCCGCTTCGGCATCTTCACCGCCACCGAGGCCGCGTCCAGCGCCATTATCTACGCCCTGCTGATCGGCTTTTTCTGGTACCGCACGCTGAGCCTGAAGTCGCTGTGGGACAACCTGAAGTCCACCGGTGAAAGCAGCGCGTCCATCCTGCTGATCATTGGCGCGTCGGGCCTGTTCGCCTGGGTGCTGGTGGCCGAGCAGGTGCCGCAGGCGCTGTCCACGCTGCTGGTCGAATGGACCGACAGCAAGACCGCCGTGCTGCTGGTGCTGACCGTGGTGCTGCTGCTCCTGGGCACCTTCATGGAAGCGATTCCGGTCATCATCATCGTGGCTCCGGTCGTGATGCCGGTGCTGGCGCACTACAACATCGATCCCGTGCACTTCGGCATCCTGCTGTCGATCAACATGGCCATCGGCGCCAACACACCGCCGGTCGGGGTCGACCTGATGGCCGCGTGCAAGATCGGCGGCATCAACATGATGCAGACCCTGCGCCCGCTGTCCTGGATGATGCTGGCCATGACCGCGGTCATGCTGCTGCTGACTTTCGTACCTGAACTGGTGCTGTTCCTGCCGAGGCACGTGCAATGACCCCTATCACCCCCTCCCGCCGTCCCCCCTTCCTGCGCCGCAGCTGGATGTTCGTGTCCGGACTCGACGCCAACGCCCAGGCCGACGGCCTGGCCAGCGGCGCCGATGCGCTGGTCGCGGACCTGGAAGAGTTCACCGCCCCGGCGGACCGGCCGGCCGCGCGCCCCATCATCGCCGAACTGTTCGGCCGCTGCCGCGCCCTGGGCGTGGTGGCCGCGGTGCGCATCAACAAGCTTGAGGACGACGGCCTGGCGGACCTGCGCGGCGTGATGCCTGGCGCGCCGGACGCGGTGTTCCTGCCGCACGCCGAAAGCGCGGCGCAGATCGCCGCGCTGGACCAGGCGATCACCGCGCTGGAGGCCGAACTGGGCCTGCCCGCCGGCAGCACCGAGATCGTGCCCACGCTGGAGTCGGCGCTGGGCGTGCACCGCGCCTATGACATCCTGACCGCCAGCCCGCGCGTCTCCGCCTGCCTGCTGGCCGCCGAGGACCTGACCGCCAGCCTGGGCGCTGAACGCGGCAAGGACGGCATCGAACTGCATCACCTGCGCGCCCGCTTCCTGCTGGACTGCACGGCGGCAGGCTGCCTGCCGATCGACTGCCCGTTCAACTACCGCGACATGCCGGCGCTGGAAGCCGACGTGCGCTGGGCCCGCCGCATGGGCCTGAAGTCCAAGTGCGCCACCGTGGCCGACCAGGTCAAGCTGATCCACGCCGTCTTCACGCCCGCCCCGGACGAGGTCATGGCAGCCCACGATTGCGTCGCCCGCTATGAAGCCCAGCGCGCCGGCCGCCACGACGCCGAGCGCATCGATCCGCCTGTCTACAACACCGCGCGCCGCCTGTTGGCGCGCCATCACCAATTCGAACGATGGGCCGCCGAGCGCCGCGCGCAGGCCGTCCCGCAACAAGGAGACTCCGCATGACGTCAGCAGCAATTCCCGAACGCAATGGCGGTCAGATCCTGATGCAGCAGTTGCGCATCCATGGCGCGCGCCGCGTGTTCATGATTCCTGGCGAAAGCTATCTGCCCTGCATCGACGCGCTGAATGACCACACCGATGCCATCGAAGCCATCGTCTGCCGCCAGGAAAGCGGCGCGGCCTACATGGCCGAGGCCTACGGCAAGCTGACCGGCGAACCCGGCATCTGCTTCGTCACGCGCGGCCCGGGCGCCACCAACGCCAGCATCGGCGTGCATACCGCCTTCCAGGACTCCACCCCGATGATCCTGTTCGTGGGCCAGGTGGGCAACGACTTCATGGAGCGCGAAGCCTTCCAGGAAATCGACTATCGCCGCATGTTCGGCCAGATGGCCAAATGGGTGGCGCAGATCGACCGCACCGACCGCATCCCCGAGTACATCTCGCGCGCCTTCGCCGTGGCCACCAGCGGCCGTCCCGGCCCCGTGGTGCTGGCCTTGCCCGAAGACACCCTGTGGGGCCGCGCCCGCGTGGCCGACCTGCCGCGCTACCCGCGCGTGCACAGCCACCCCGGCGCCGCCGACCTGACCCGCATGACCCAATTGCTGGACGCCGCCGAACGTCCCTTCCTGCTGCTGGGCGGCAACGGCTGGCACCAGACCGCCATCGACCAGATCGCCGGCTTCGCCGAGCGCTTCGAGCTGCCGGTAGGCACGGCCTGGCGCCGCCTGGAGTGCTTCGACCAGCGCCACCCCAACGCGGCCGGCCACGTCGGCTGGGCCATGACGCCGCAACTGCGCCAGCGCCTGCGCGACGCCGATCTGGTGCTGGCCGTGGGCACGCGCATGGGCGAGGCCACGACCGAAGGCTATACCGTCATCGAGAGCCCGCTGCCGCGCCAGCAGCTGATCCATGTGTATCCGGACGCCGCCGAACTGGGCCGCGTGTTCTCGCCGACCCAGGCCATCGTGGCGGACGTAGCCAGCTTCGCCGCCAGCGTGGCGGGCCTGGTCCCCGGCCACAAGACGGCGCGCGGCGAGGCGGTGCGCGCCGCGCACCAGGAACTGGTCGACAGTCTGAAGCCGCTGCCCTCGCCCGGGCCCATGAGCCTGGACCAGGCAGCCGCCTACGTCGACGCGCACGTGCCGGCCGACGCCTGCATCACCGTGGGCGCGGGCAACTATGCGCTGTATCCCCACCGCTATCGCCGCTATGCCGGCCCCGGCACCAGCCTCACGCCTACCGTGGGCTCCATGGGCTACGGCCTGCCGGCGGCGATCTCGGCCAAGCTGGAGGACCGCAAGCGCACGGTGGTCTGCTATGCCGGCGACGGCTGCTTCCAGATGAACATGCAGGAACTGGGCGTGGCGCTGCAATACTGTCTGGGCGTGGTGGTGCTGGTGTTCAACAACGGCATCTGGGGCACCATCCGCGCGCACCAGGAACGCGAGTTTCCGGCGCGGCCGATTGCACTGTCCTTCGAGAACCCGGACTTCACCCAGATCATCCGCGGCTACGGCGGCTATGGCGAGGCCGTGGAAGACACGGCGAGCTTCGGCCCCGCCTTCGAGCGCGCGCTGGCCTTTGCCGAACGCGAGAACATGCCGGCCCTGCTGGAAATCCGCTACGACGCCAACGGCATTTCGCCGGGCGAAACCTTGATGGGCATCCGCGAGGCCGCGCTGGCCCGCAATGCCGCCGCCAGCCACTGACACAGAGGGACTCCACCATGACGACGACTATCTCGATCAACGGACAGCGGCTGTGGCAGTCGCTGATGGACCTGGCGCAGATCGGCGCCACCGCCAAGGGCGGCAACTGCCGCCTGGCGCTGACCGCGCTGGACGGCCAGGGCCGCGACCTGGTCACCGGCTGGATGCGCGATGCCGGCATGACGCTGCGCGTGGACCAGGTGGGCAACATTTTCGCCCGCCGCGCCGGCCGCAACAATGACCTGCCGCCGGTCATGACCGGCAGCCATATCGACACGCAGCCGACCGGCGGCAAGTTCGACGGCTGCTACGGCGTGCTGGCGGGCCTGGAGGTCATGCGCAGCCTGAACGACCATGGCGTGGTCACGGAAGCGCCGCTGGAAGTGGCCATCTGGACCAACGAGGAAGGCTCGCGCTTCGTGCCCGTGATGATGGGTTCGGGCGTATTCGCCGGCAAGTTCCCGCTGGAAGTGGCGCTGTCCGCCACCGACCGCGACGGCAAGTCGGTGGCCGACGAGCTTGCCGCCATCGGCTATGCCGGCACGGACCCCGTGGGCGGCCGTCCGGTGGGCGCGTACTTCGAGGCCCATATCGAACAGGGCCCGATCCTGGAGCACGAGGAAAAGGTGGTCGGCGTGGTGACCGGATCGCTCGGCCTGCGCTGGTACGACGTGACCGTGACCGGCATGGAAATGCATGCCGGCCCCACCCCCATGCCGATCCGCCGCGACGCGCTGTATGCCGCCAGCTTCCTGCTGCAGGCGGTGGTGGACATTGCCAACGGCAACCAGCCGCATGGCCGCGGCACCGTGGGCGAGATCTACGCGCACCCCGGTTCGCGCAACGTCATCCCGGGCCAGGTGCGCTTCACGGCGGACCTGCGTCACGAGGACGAAGCCACGCTCACCCGCATGGACCAGCGCTGGCACGAAGTCTGCGCCGAAATCGCCCAGCGCCACAACGTGGAAGTGGACGTGAAGCACGTGCAGTATTTCCCGCCCACCCCGTTCGACCCGGACCTGGTGGGCAAGGTGCGCGACGGCGCCGCGCGCCGCGGCCTGGCCGCCATGGACATCGTCACCGGCGCCGGCCATGACGCGGTCTACATGGCCGCCGTCACCCCCACCGCCATGATCTTCGTGCCCTGCAAGGACGGCGTCAGCCACAACGAGATCGAGGACGCCAAGCCCGCCGACCTGGAAGCCGGCTGCAATGTACTGCTCGACGCCATGGTGGCGCGCGCCAACGCCCAGGAGGTGCGCTCATGAGCCAGGACGCCGCCTACTGGCGCGCCCGCGCCGCCGCGCTCGCTTTCAACGGCCAGGCCTACATCGATGGCGCCTATTGCGGCGCGGTCGATGGCGCCACCTTCCCCGCCACCAGCCCGATAGACGGGCGCAAGCTGGCCGACGTGGCGTCTTGCGGCGCGGCCGACGTGGACCGCGCCGTGCAGGCCGCCCGCCGCGCCTTCGAGGCTGGCGTCTGGAGCGGCCTGGCGCCGCGCCAGCGCAAGCAACATCTGCTGCGCCTGGCCGCGCTGATCGATGAGCACCGCGAGGAACTCGCGCTGCTGGAAACGCTGGACATGGGCAAGCCGATCCGCGATGCGCTGGCCTTCGACGTGCCGGAGACGGCGCGCTGCTACGCCTGGTACGCCGAAGCCATCGACAAGATCTACGACGAGATCGCCCCCACCGGCCCGGACGCGCTGGCCACCATCACGCGCGAAGCGCTGGGCGTGGTCGCGGCGGTGGTGCCGTGGAACTATCCGCTGATGATGGCCGCCTGGAAAGTCGCGCCGGCCCTGGCGGCCGGCAACAGCGTCATCCTCAAGCCTGCTGAACAGGCCTCGCTGTCGGCCATCCGGCTGGCGGCCCTGGCCGAGGAAGCCGGCATTCCCGCCGGCGTCTTCAGCGTGGTGCCCGGGCTGGGCGCGCAGGCCGGCCAGGCGCTGGGCCTGCACCCCGACGTGGACTGCATCGCCTTCACCGGTTCGACCGCCACCGGCAAGCGCTTCATGGAGTACTCGGGACAATCGAACCTGAAGCGCGTGTGGCTGGAGTGCGGCGGCAAGTCTCCCCACATCGTGTTCGAGGATTGCCCCGACCTGGACCGCGCCGCCCAGGCCGCGGCGCTGGCCATCTTCTCCAACCAGGGCGAAGTCTGCATCGCGGGTTCGCGCCTGTACGTGCAGGACGGCATCTACGACGCCTTCATGGCCAAGGTCGCGGACTACGCCGCCGCACTGCAGCCGGGCGATCCTCTGGACCCCGCCACCGCCATGGGCGCCATGGTCGACGAACGCCAGATGCGCGGCGTGCTGGCCCGCATCGAAGCGGGCTCCGCCGAGGGCGCGCGCCTGCGCATGGGCGGCCGCCAGGCCCGCGGCGACACGGGCGGCTACTACATCGAACCGACCATCTTTGATTGCGCCGGCCAGGACAACAGCCTGGTGCGCGAGGAGATCTTCGGCCCGGTGCTGGCCGCGCAGCGCTTCGCCACGGAAGACGACGCGGTGCGGCTGGCCAACGACTCGATCTATGGCCTGGGCGCCGGACTCTGGACCTCCAACCTGTCGCGCGCCCACCGCCTCTCGCGCCGCCTGCGCGCGGGCCTGGTCTGGGTCAACTGCTACGCCGACGGCGACATCACCGTGCCATTCGGTGGCGTCAAGCAATCGGGCTTCGGCCGCGACAAGTCGCTGCATGCGCTGGACAAGTACAGCGACCTGAAGACCACCTGGATCAGCCTGACGGCTTGACCCCCGGGGCGGACGCCTGCGCGGCGTCCGCCATCCTTGCCATTTCGCGTTATCTGCTTGGCCGCCAGTGCCATTGAAGGCGGTGGCCCCTTGTGCGACCTTGAACAGCGACGGGCTGCCCACCGCGGTTCCGTTGCGGGCAGGCGCAGGCGCTCTCCCGCCATCAGAACAATGACTGGAGACTACGATGCGCAATGCGACAAGGCGAGCCGCGCTGGCAGCCATGCTGGGCGTTTTGGCCTGGACCGCGGCCGGGCCGGCCTGGGCGCAAGCCCCTTATCCCTCCAAACCCGTCACCATCCTGGTCGGATTTCCGCCCGGCACGGCCACCGACACCGTCGCCCGCATGGTCGGCGACCGCCTGGCGCAGCGCCTGGGCCAGCAGTTCATCGTCGAGAACAAGCCCGGCGCGGGCGGCTCCATCGCCGCCGGCCTGGGCGCGCGGGCCAAGCCCGACGGCTATACGCTCATGATCGGCGCATCCGCGCCGCAAGCCATCAACCCGCACGTCTATCCCAACCTGAACTACGACGCGCGAAAGGATTTCGCGCCCATCGGCCTGCTGACCTGGCTGCCCTATCTGTTCGTCGTCAGTCCGGACAATCCCGCTAACAACCTGCAGGACTTTCTCGCGGCCGTAAAGGCCAAACCGAACCAGTACACCTACGCCACCACAGGCGTGGGCACCACCAGCCACCTGGTGACCTCGGTGCTGCTGGCCAAGGCCGGCGCCAGCATGATCCACGTGCCTTACAAGGGCAGCAGCCAGGCGCAGACCGACATCGTGGGCGGGCGCACCTACGCCACCTTCGACACCATGGTGTCCTCGCTGGCGCTGGTGAAAGCCGGACGCCTGAAAGCGATCGCAGTCAGCACGCCGCAACGGGTCGCGAGCCTGCCGGACGTGCCCACCGTCGCCGAACAGGGATACCCCGGCTTCGACATGGGCGCCTGGCTGGGCCTGATCGCGCCCGCCGGCATCCCGCCCGGGATCCAGCAGAAGCTTGCCGCCGAGGTCAACGCCGTGCTGGCGGATCCGGCCGTGCGCGACAAGCTGGCGGACCTGGGCGCCCAGGTCCGCACCACCGCCACGCCCGCCGAGTTCGGCGCGTTGATGAAATCCGAATACGAATCGTGGGGCAAGGTAGTCCGCGATTTCAACGTCAAAGCCAGCGACTGAACCGGAGACCCGAACCATGCATAGCACCATGAGCCCCGCTGAGCGTGACACCCGCATTCAACTGGCCGCCTGCTACCGGCTGGTGTCCCACTTCGGCATGAGCGATCTCATCTACAACCACATCACCGCGCGCATCCCTGGCCCGGAGGGACATCTGCTCATCAACCCCTACGGCATGATGTATGACGAGATCACCGCATCCAGCCTGGTCAGGATAGATCTGGACGGGAACGTGCTGGACAATCCGGGCGAGTACGGCATCAATGCGGCCGGCTACGTCATCCACAGCGCCGTGCACGGCGCCCGCCACGACGTGCAATGCGTCATCCATACGCATACGCGCGCCGGCATGGCGGTGTCGGCGCTGCAATGCGGCTTGCTGCCGCTGACGCAGACCGCCATGCGCTTCGCCAAGATTCCTTACCACGACTACGAAAGCGTGGCCTTGGACCTGGATGAGCGCGCGCGCCTGGTGGCGGACCTGGGCCAATCCGAGGCGATGATCCTGCGCAACCACGGCCTGCTGGCCGTCGGCCCCAGCATCGCGCAGGCATTCAATACGCTGTACTGGCTGGAGATGGCCTGCAAGGCGCAGGTGGATGCCCTGGCCGCCAACCGCGAACTCTGCGTCCCGCCGCCGGAAGTGATCGAGAAGACCTGGCACCTGTACCAGCCGACCACGCGCCGCCCCTTCGGCGAACTGGAATGGCCGGCCATGCTGCGCCTGATGGACAGGAAGGATCCCGGCTATCGCGACTGAGTCCTTGCCTGGCCCCGCCCCAGGAGGTCGATGCCGGCCGCGCTGTCCGCGCCTTCCGGCAGGATCGCCGCGAGGCTGGTCTTGACCTCCAGGAAGTACGGAACGGCCGAACCCAGCCCGCGCGCGATGGCCGCGGCCACCTGGTCCGGATGGGTGACGTACTCGGCCTGCATGCCGCAGGCGCGCGCCATCATCGTGAAATCGGGACTGGCGAGATTGGTGCCCGCATACCGCCCGGGATAGGTGCGCGCCTGATGCAGGCGGATGGAGCCATAGCAATTGTTGTTGGACACGATGAAAAGCACCGGCAGTCCGCGCTCGGCGGCGGCCATCATTTCATTGCCGGTCATCAGGAAGCCGCCGTCGCCCACCAGGCACACGACCTTGCTTTGCGGATGGCGCAACTGCGAGGCAATCGCCGCCGGCGTGCCGTACCCCATCGCGCCCGACTGCGAGGCCATCAGCCGTTGCGGGTAGACGAAGGGAAAATGGCGGTACACCGGCGCGGCGAAGGTGCCCGCGTCCAGGCACACCATGACGTCCGGCGGCGCCTGTTCGGCCAGCGCTCGCACCACCGACACGAAGGGCACGCCATCATCGGCTTTTGGATCCGGCCAGGCGGCGGAGCGTTCTCGGATGGCGCGCAAGGACGCCGCCCAATCGCCGCGCGCCGCGCTTCCCGTCGCAGGCAGAGCCACCAACGCCTGCGCGGTGGCCACCGGATCGGCGACGATGCCGACGTCGGCCGCGAAATGCTGGTTCACGATATGGGCGTCGACATGGCAATGCACCAGCGTCTGCGAAGGCCGCGGGTGGCCGGGGAACGTGTAGCCCTGCGTGGTGATATCGCCCAGGCGCGTACCCAGGGCCAGAATGAGATCGCTGGAATCGAACGCCGCGACCTGCGCGGGCTGCGTCGCCAGGTCCAGGTCGCCCGCGTAGAGCGGGTGCGTATTGGGAAAGATGTCATGCTGGCGGAACGATACCGCCACCGGTATGCCGTGCCGTTCGGCCAATTGGCGCAAGGCGTCGCGGCCGCCCGGCGCATTGAATGCGCCACCGGCGATGATGAGCGGCTTGTGGGCTGCGTCCAACGACGCCTGCAGCCGCTGCAACGTGGCGGGCGCGGGCTGCGCCGGACTGGCCGGCTGCGCGACCCAATCCGGTTGCGGCACGCGCGCCTGCTGCACGTCTTCCGGCACCACCAGCACCACCGGCCCCGGCGTGCCCGAAGTTGCGACGCGCAGCGCCTTGAATGCGGCGCAGGCCACGTCCTCCGGCGCCGCCACCTCGTGCACCCATTTGGCGATGGAACCGAACATCTTCTGGTAATCGATTTCCTGGAAGGCCTCCTTGCGCAGGTCCTTGCACGGGACTTGGCCGATCAGCAGGATCAGCGGCACGCCGTCCTGCTGCGCGGCATGCACGCCGATGGCCGCATTCGCCGCGCCCGGCCCCCTCGACACCATGACCACCCCAGGGCGGCCCGTCAGCCGCCCGTCGGCGCAAGCCATGAAGCTCGCGCCGCCTTCGTGCCTGCAGGTCACCACATCGATGCCCGGGAAATCATGCAAGGCGTCGAGCACGCCCAGATAGCTTTCGCCGGGAACCAGGAAGACGCGGTCGATGCCGTTGCGGGCGAAGACCCCGAGCAAGGCGTGGGAAGACGTGTTCAGTTCGGAAGCGGGTGTCATGGATGGCCGTAAACCTAGGGGCTAGCGCGCAGGCGCGGGTCTGATACGCAGGAATTCTAGGGTGGCTGGCGGCGGGCCATGTAGGCATACTGTGCCTATCAGATATACAAAAAACGCACACAAGGAGGAGCCGCCCGCAAGCGCCGGCGGCGAGACATCGCGATGGACCTGCGCAAGATCGAAAACCTGATCCACGTGGCCGACTCGGGCAGCTTCTCCAAGGCCGCTTCGGTGCTGGGCATCGCGCAATCGGCGCTGGGCCGCCAAGTCAGGAAGCTGGAAGACGAATGCGGCTGCGCCCTGCTCTACCGCAATGGCCGCGGCGTGTCCTTGACCCCGGAAGGTGAGAAGCTGCTGGATAGCCTGCGCCCCTTGCTCGCGCAGATGGCGCGGGTCGTGACCGAATTCCACGACGAGCAGAAGTCGCCCTCCGGCCAGGTCACGCTGGGCCTGACGCCCACGCTATCCCACATGGTCGGCATGCCGCTGGTGGCGGCAGTCTGGAAGCGCCATCCGCGCATCCAGCTCAACGTCATCACGGGCTATAGCGGCTACGTGCATGAATGGCTGGCCAACGCCCGCGTCGACATCGCGGTGCTGCATGACGCGCGGCGTTCCCAGCATGTGGTGGTCGATCCCCTGGCCGAGCTGGACCTGGCGCTGGTATCGCCCGTACAGAACCTGTCGCCCGCCGCGCGGGCCTTGTCCTCCATCGACTTCGCCCAGTTGGTTGATCTGCCCCTGGCGCTGCCCACGCGCAGCCACGGCCTGCGCCGCACGCTGGAGCAGGCGGCCGCGCAGGCCGACGCGCCCTTGAACGTCGTGTTCGAAATGGACGCGCTGGAACTGATGAAGGAAATCGTGTTGAACGGACTGGCCCACACGGTGCTGGCCCTGCCCGCGGTAGTGGGCGAATTGAACAGCGGCCAGCTCGTCGCCCGCAGGATCGTCAATCCCGCCCTGTCCACCCGCCTGATGCTGGCCACCGCATCGAACCGGCCGCTGACGCAGGCGGTGAAAATCGTGCAGGACATTCTGCGTGAATTGCTGCGGGACATGGTTGAGGCGGAGCCTTACCGCTCGTATATGCGGATGGCGGATGCGCGCGCCGTGTCCGCGTGAGCTTGGCGGCCGCTGCGTTTCAGCCTAGCCCTGACGCGCAGGCCCAATCCGGAACTGCCCGCGCCTACTCTTCAGCGCCGTAGAGCGCCGGCAGCAGAATCGGCAGCGAGTCCAGCGGAAAGGCGAATCTGACGGGCGCGTGGGAGGTGTCGGAGGCAACCAATCCGCATTTCAAGGCGGCCGCCAGCAAGGACCTGCCCGTGCGTTCGCCCAGGCCAGTCATCTGAATGAACTCGCCCCGCGTGGCCGGCCCCGCCGCGAACAGGTGGTAGATCGGCAAGGCGGCCTCTGCGCGCAGCCGTCCTTTCGCGGTTTCAATCAGAACGGACGCCTTGATCTTTTCCTTCATCGAGTTCAACGCCAGCATCCGGGACATATAGTCAACCTGCTCTTCGCACACGCGCAGGAAGTAGTCGATCCATAGCAGCAAACCTGTTTGCGTAAGGTTGCCCCGGCCGTCAAGATCGTCTTGACGCGGCGCGTCCGCAGCGGCCAGATGACCGTGGTAATCCTGCACCCCACGCGCCAATCCACGATTGACGGACCAAAGTCCCCTGGTGACAGGCCACATGGCGGCATGCGTTTGCAGGCGCGTGGCCCGACCATTGCCATCCGCAAACGGATGCATCCAGGCCATGCGTTGATGTGCGCAAGCGATGGCGATCAAGCGGAGTTCGTTGGTCCATTGCCTGCCGTAGTGAGAGGTAAAGGCCTCCATGAATTGTGGCAATGACTGCCAGGCTGGCGGGCTATGGCGGCCAACCGTGACGTCGATCTCCCGCAGTGTTCCCGGTTCCACGACCAGCCCGTCCTTGGTTGTCCGGTCATGGGACTCCAAGCGTCCGTATAGCGCACGGTGGGCGATCTGGACGAAATCCGCATTCAACGGCGAAACCCGCGCCGCCTGCTCTTCAACTTCTCTTTCCGCGTCCATATGGGCCACGGCAATGCGCTGCAGCCGCGCGATTTCCGGGCGGTCCGAGAACTCCTGACGCAGGGCTGCATCGATGTTCCTGGGCGACGTGCCCTGCCCCGCGATCCCGTTGCTGTAATACGAATTCATGCTGCGAAGCAGATCCTGCAGCGCCCCCCGGGTGTTGGGATGTGCAAATCCGCTCAGCTCGGCGGCCCGATACACGATGCTGGCTGCTCGTTCCAAGTACGGGACGAGCATGTGCACAGCAGGCATCAAGGGTAGGAACTGTTGCGGAGAATCGTACATATATTATTTCCGGTTTTTTTTCCGATTCCCTGCATTCTAACCGACTAATAATATTAAATAATTGGTGTATGAATTACTAAATCAAGCATTTTATATTCCGCTCTTTCCACCCTTTTTTCTACCGTTTTTTCTGCCGCCATGATGGCGCGATCCGGAAACATCAACGCGGTACCGGCAACGGGGGCGCGGGCGTCAGCGGCCCCGTCGGCACGCCGCGCTGCGCCGGCATCGGCGGCAGGCGGGACGGCGCAGGGCTTACCCAGCCGGGCTGGCGGCTCGGTCCGCTGGAAGGCGGCGCGGGCGGGCCGGGCGGCCTGCCGGCGGTGGCGCAACCGGTGCCCAGGCAGGGTTCCTCGGTAGCGCCCGGATTGACCAGCCGGGGACAGGAAGCCCCAATGCAGGCATCGGGAATGACGCGGGCCGAAGGCGGGGGTTGGGGAATGGCGGGTCCGGCGCCTTGCGCGACGGCTTGCCCCCAGGCGGCCGCCAGCAGCGCGACTGCACCAAGGATTTTCATGGCTGCGTGCCCTGCCCCTGGTCTGCGGCCGGGCGCCGCATAGCGTCCCTCGGCCCGGCCCCGCGTCGCGCCGGGGCCTGGGCGGGCGCGGGATGATTCCAGTGTGCCCCCGCGCCTGAGGGCCTGTCCAGACAGGCCCGGCGTCAATCCAGCCGGATATCCGCGCTTTTCACTACCGAGGCCCAGCGCGCGCGCTCGCTGTTGAAGAACTGCGCCAGTTCGGCGGGATTGCGGGTAACGATTTCGGCGCCCTGTTCGTTCAGCTGCGCCTTCACGTCCGGCTGGTTGACGATTTGCGCCATCAGTTCCGACAAGCGGATGGCGACGGGATCGGTCGTGGTCACGGGCGCCATCACCCCCTGCCAGGTGCCGGACTCGAAGCCGGCCACGCCCTGTTCAGAAATGGTGGGAATGTCGGGAACCAGCTGCATGCGCTCGCGCTTGGAGATCGCGATCGGCCGCAGCTTGCCGGCCTTGATGTGGGGCAGCGTGGCCAGCAGCCCGTTCATGATGACCTGGGTCTGCCCGCCTATGGTGTCCGTCACCGCCTGCGAACCGCCCTTGTAGGGCACGTACTCCCATTTCGCTCCCGTGGCCTGCTGCACGGCCACGGCAGCCAGGTGCGGCGCGCTGCCGATGGCGGTCACGGCGAAGTTCAGGCGTTGTTGCTTGGACAAGGCCACCAGCTCCGGCACCGTCTTGGCCGGCACGTCGGGATGCACGGCCAGCACGTGCGGCGAATAGGCCAGCATGCCGACCGCGCGCAAGTCCGTGGAGGGATCGAAAGACAGTTTGGTGTACACGGACGGGCTGATCGCCAGCGCCCCTACGTCGCACAAGAGCACGGTATGGTCCTCTTGCGCGGACTGCACCACCAGGCCTGCGCCCAGATTGCCATTGGCTCCGGGCTTGTTCTCGACCACCACGGTCTGCTTCAGGGCATCGGCCAGGCGCGGCGCCAGGATGCGGGCGATGATGTCCGACGAGCCGCCGGGCGGGTAAGGCACGATGATCCGGACCGCGCGCGTCGGCCAGTCGCCCGGCTGCTGCGCCCATGCCGGTAGCCACGGCGACAGGCAAAGCGCCGCAGCGCCGCCCAGGAACTGTCTCTTGCTTGGGTTCATGGAGTCTCCTTTGGAATGTCTTGCGGGCGGACGCTGCGCCCGGGCTCTCCGGGACAACCTCTTCGGATTGGCCGCCACGCGCGCCTGCGCCTGCCGCATATGTTCTGCCTATGTCATCGTACAACCATGAAATTATTGTTGGGAAGCGAAATATTCATTTACCGGGTATGCACCTATAAAGCCAATTTTCTCAGCGACCTTCGCTTGAATAGCGGGCATTTCATGTTGTACGATGACTTACCTCTTAACCAGGCTACCGGCAGACTCCTGCCGTTCGATGACGCCCCCATACGGATCAACGCAACATGACCACCCCGCAGGAACTCAAGCACATCGTTTCGGAAGGGTTGCTGTCCTTTCCCGTCACCGATTTCGACCAGAACGGCGACTTCAACGCCAGGGGCTATGCGCAGCGCCTGGAATGGCTGGCCCCCTACGGCGCGACCGCCCTGTTCGCCGCGGGCGGCACGGGCGAGTTCTTTTCGCTGGCGCCAGAGGAATACGCGGACGTGATCCGCACCGCGGTGCAGACCTGCGCGGGCAAGGTCCCCATCCTGGCCGGCGCTGGCGGCCCGACCCGCACGGCCATCGCCTATGCGCAAGAGGCCGAGCGCCTGGGCGCCAAAGGCATACTGTTGCTGCCCCACTACCTGACCGAAGCCTCGCAACCAGGCATCGCCGCGCACGTCGAACAGGTCTGCAAGTCCGTGGATATCGGCGTCATCGTCTACAACCGCGCGCAGTCGCGCCTGTCGGCCGACAGCCTGGCGCAACTGGCCGAACGCTGCCCCAACCTGGTGGGTTTCAAGGACGGCGTGGGCGACATCGAAGCCATGGTGCGCATCCGCCGCAAGCTGGGCGACCGCTTTTCCTACCTGGGCGGCCTGCCCACGGCCGAGGTCTACGCCGCCGCCTACCGCGCGCTGGGCGTGCCGGTCTATTCGTCGGCCGTGTTCAATTTCGTGCCGCGCACCGCCATGGAGTTCTACCGCGCCATCGCCGCGGGCGACCATGACACCACCAATCGCCTGCTGGACGATTTCTTCCTGCCTTACCTCGAGATCCGCAACCGCGTCCCGGGCTATGCCGTCAGCATCGTCAAGGCCGGCGCCAAATTGGTGGGCCGCGACGCGGGTCCGGTGCGCGCGCCCCTGACCGACCTGCGGGCCGATGAACTGGAGATGCTGGGCGCTCTGATCCGCAAGCTCGGCCCGCAGTAAGGAGCCCTCCCGGGCGGTGGTATATATAGACCGGTCCAGCCACACCCGGGAGTCAGCCTATGGCGCGTCGACGCAACCTCGCGTTTCTGCTCAGCATGCTTGCCGCGCCCGCGGGCGCGGCCGTCGTCTACGACAACCACGGCCTGGTGGTCGAAGCCACCACCGGCAGCCGCAGCGACTGGAATACCGGCCAGCGGCAGACCACCCGCGCCACCACCATCACCTACCAGGGCAAGCCGCTGTGCGGCAAGGACGTCGGCTCCCTGCTCTATCCCGATGGCCAGAGCGTCGAGGCCCGCGCGTTCTTCTGCGCATCCACCGCCAAGGCCTTGGAAACGGACGCCGTGCTGGCCTACTTCACCAGTTCCAGCGCCAATACCGTGCTGGCGCAGCTGAGCGCGGTCAACGGAGCGCTGCGGGTCCAGCGCCTGGCCTTGTCGGCCAAGCCGGACCGCGATCGCATCGCCACCACGCGCTTCGAGGACGCGCGCCTGCCTGGCTGGACGCGCGTCCAGACGTCCTGGAACGAAACCGTGATGATCCGCCACGCGCCGCTCGCCGCCCTGAACCTGGGGCCGGGCAAGCTGCTGGACGTGGCGGACGGCGTGGCCTACCTGGCCGTGCCGCCAGGCAGGGACGCGGTCGAGATCGAGCCCACCAAGCGGGTCAAGGACGCCGACGGCTATCTGCAGATCGTGCCGGCCATCACCAAGTTCGTGGACACTCCGATGGCGTTCCGCGCGGTGCGCATGAGCGACGGGCGCGAACTGGCCCGGCTGGATTTCAAGGATGTCTGCCTGCGCCTGCCCGCGATCCAATTCGATCGTCCGGACGCGCAGTCCAAGTCCTCGGCCGCGCCCGACGTGGCCTTCGACGACGTGCCGGCCTGGCGCGCCGCCACCCTGCAGCTGACGCAGGCGGCGCAGGGACGCGCCGCGCTGCGCCTGCAGCCGGGCGTGACCCTGCCACGCAAGCCCGGCTGCGCGCCCGGTTGACCTGGCCCGCTCAGATCAGGAACTGGCGGTAGGCCTCGTTGCCGGTTTCCTCGGTATGGGCGTAGCCCAGCTGGCGCAGGAACGCGTCCAGCGCCGCGCTGTCCGCCAGCGGCGCCTGGATGCCGACCAAGGCCGAGCTGAACTCCGTGCCCTGGTTGCGGTAATGGAACAGGCTGATGTTCCAGTTGGGCGCCATCTCGGACAGGAACTTCATCAGCGCCCCGGGGCGCTCAGGAAACTCGAAGCGGAACAGGCGCTCGCCCGCCGCCAGCGGCGAGCGACCGCCCACCATGTAGCGGATGTGCTGCTTGGACACTTCGTTGTTGCTGAGGTCGCCGACGGAGAAACCCTGTTCCTGCAGCGCCGTCATGATTTCCGCCGCGTCGCCGCGCCGCGAGATCTGCATGCTGACGAAGATGTGGGCGGAGCGCGCGTCGGCGATGCGGTAGTTGAATTCCGTCACGCTGCGCTGACCGATCACGCTGCAGAAGCGGCGGAAGCTGCCGCGCTCTTCCGGCACCGTCACGGCGAAGACCGCCTCGCGCGCCTCGCCAACCTCGGCGCGGTCTGCGACGAAGCGCAGGCGGTCGAAGTTCATGTTCGCGCCCGAGGTCACCGCCACCATGGGCAGGCCTTGCACGCCTTCGCGCTCTACATACTTCTTCAGCCCGGCCACCGCCAGCGCGCCCGCCGGCTCCAGCACGCTGCGGGTATCCAGGAACACGTCCTTGATCGCCGCGCAGACCGCGTCCGTATCCACCAGGATGATCTCGTCCAGGTATTCACGGCACAGGCGGAAGGTCTCCTCGCCCACCAGCTTGACCGCCGTGCCATCCGAGAACAGGCCCACTTCGGGCAGGTTGACCCGTTCGCCCACCTGCATCGACAGGGACATGGCGCAGGAATCCTCGGTCTGCACGCCGATGACCTTGACGCCGGGGTCCACCGCCTTGATGTAGGTCGCCACGCCCGCGGCCAGCCCGCCGCCGCCGATCGGCACGAAGACGGCATGCAAGGGGCCCGCGTGCTGGCGCAGGATCTCCATGCCCACCGTGCCCTGGCCGGCGATCACATAGGGATCGTCGAAGGCAGGAATAAAGGTCAGGTCCTGCGCGCTCGCCAGCTTCTGGGCGTGGCCATAGGCATCGCTATAGGAATCGCCCGCCTGCACCACCGTCACCGTGGGGCCGCCATGCGCCTTGACCGCGTCCACCTTCACCTGCGGCGTGGTCTGCGGCACCACGATGATGGCGCGCACGCCCATCCTGGCCGCCGAGATCGCCACGCCCTGCGCATGGTTGCCGGCGGACGCCGTGATGACGCCCCGGTCCAGCGCCGCCTGCGGCGTGTTGCGCATCTTGTTGTAGGCGCCGCGCACCTTGAAGGAAAAGACCGGCTGGTTGTCCTCGCGCTTGAAGTAGACCGGGTTGCCCAGCCGGGCCGACAGGCCGCGGGCGCGATCCAGCTCGGTTTCGCGGGCGATGTCGTAGATGCGTGCGGTCAGGATCTGCCTCAGGTATTCCATCGGCGAGGCCCGGCCGTCCTGGAATGCGGTCGGCGCGGCGGTTTGCTGGCTGGCTTGCGGGGTGTGGTGCATCTGGCTCTCTGCTTCGGTGTGCTTGCCCGGCAGAGGCGGCCACAAAAAACCCGCCTCGTGGGGCGGGTGGCTGTGACTGTTGCGGTCGCGCGCTAACCCACCATTCCAGGAATGATGGTAATAATCAGCGAAATGCGGACGGCGCGGAAATTCATGGGGACGTAGCTTCCTCCTTGTGCGGCGCTTTGTCAAACGGCCAACCGGCCCCGGCGCTCCCGATTAAATACGTCCCCATTTAATTTGGCGCCATTATGGCCACATCCCGGCCGAATCCGCGGTTTTTTGCTGCGCAGCAGGCGTAGCGCGGTATTACAATGGAAGGTTCGTGGCAGTCGCACTTTCCCAAATCAAAAAGGGGCAGGCGTCGGTCATGTTGGGTATACGCCTTCCGGCCAAATCCTGGACGCGTCCGCGTGCTTGCCCAAACCAACCCACTCTCCGACAACATCTACCGGCTTCTGGCCGCATAGCATGTTCGGGTTTGCGCCTAGCGCCTGCCGAACAGATTCAAGGATCATGTCTCTTACTCCGAAGATTATTTATACCCTCACCGATGAAGCTCCGGCGCTTGCAACCCGTTCGCTGCTGCCCATCGTCCAGGCTTTCGCCAAGCCCGCAGGCATCACGGTCGAGACCCGCGACATCTCGCTGGCAGGCCGCATCATCTCGGTCTTCCCCGACTACCTCGAAGACAGCCAGAAACTGGGCGATGCCCTGTCGGAACTCGGCGCCCTCGCCGTCCAGCCCGAAGCCAACATCATCAAGCTGCCCAACATCAGCGCGTCCATGCCGCAGCTGAAGGCCGCCATCAAGGAACTCCAGGACCAGGGCTACAAGCTGCCCGACTACCCGGACGCCCCCGCCAACGACACCGAGCGCGACGTCAAGGCCCGCTACGACAAGGTCAAGGGCAGCGCCGTGAACCCGGTCCTGCGCGAAGGCAACTCCGACCGCCGCGCCCCGCTGTCGGTCAAGAACTACGCCCGCAAGCACCCGCACAAGATGGGCGCCTGGTCGGCTGACTCCAAGTCGCACGTCGCCCACATGAGCGAAGGCGACTTCTACGGCACCGAGAAGTCGGCGCTGATTTCGGAAGCCGGCGACGTCAAGATCGAACTGACCGCCGCCGACGGCGCGAAGACCGTCCTGAAGGAAAAGACCCCGGTCAAGGCCGGCGAGATCATCGACGCCGCCGTGCTGTCCACGGCCAAGCTGAAGTCCTTCCTGCAAGCGCAGATCGATGATGCCCGCGCCACCGGCGTGCTGTTCTCGGTGCACCTGAAGGCCACGATGATGAAGGTCTCCGACCCGGTCATCTTCGGCCACGTCGTGTCCGTGTTCTACAAGGACGTGCTGGCCAAGCACGCCGATGCGCTCAAGCAAGCCGGCTTCGATCCCAACAACGGCATCGGCGACCTGTACGCCAAGATCCAGTCCCTGCCCGCCGACAAGCAGGCCGAGATCACCGCCGACATCGACGCCGCCTACAAGACCCTGCCGCAGCTGGCCATGGTGAATTCCGACCGCGGCATCACCAACCTGCACGTGCCCAGCGACGTCATCGTCGACGCATCCATGCCCGCCATGATCCGCGACTCGGGCAAGATGTGGAACGCCGAAGGCAATCTGCAGGACGCCAAGGCCGTGATCCCCGACCGCAGCTACGCCGGCGTCTACCAGGCCGTCATCGAAGACTGCAAGCGCAACGGCGCCTACAACCCGGTCACGATGGGCAGCGTGCCCAACGTCGGCCTGATGGCCCAGGCCGCCGAGGAATACGGCTCGCACAACAAGACCTTCGTCATCCCGGCTGCCGGCACCGTGCGCGTCACCGACGCTTCGGGCAAGGTGCTGCTGGAACAGGCCGTCGAAGCCGGCGACCTCTGGCGCATGTGCCAGACCAAGGACGCCGCCGTGCAGGACTGGGTCAAGCTGGCCGTCACCCGCGCCCGCGCCACCAAGACGCCCGCCGTGTTCTGGCTGGACGAGAACCGCGCCCACGACGCGCAGATCATCGCCAAGGTCAAGCACTACCTGAAGGACCACGACACCAGCGGCCTGGATCTGCGCATCCTGAGCCCGGTCGAAGCCACCAAGTTCTCGGTCAAGCGCATCCGCGAAGGCCTGGACACCATCTCGGTGACCGGCAACGTGCTGCGCGACTACCTGACCGACTTGTTCCCCATCATGGAACTGGGCACCAGCGCCAAGATGCTGTCGATCGTGCCGCTGGTCGCCGGCGGCGGCCTGTTCGAGACGGGCGCGGGCGGTTCCGCCCCCAAGCACGTGCAGCAGTTCCTGGAAGAAGGCTTCCTGCGCTGGGATTCGCTGGGCGAGTTCATGGCCCTGGCCGAATCGCTGGACCACCTGGGCCGCAGCTACGGCAACGCCCGCGCCCAGGTCCTGGCCAAGACGCTGGACCTGGCGACCGCCAAGTTCCTGGACGAGAACAAGTCGCCCGAGCGCAAGGTCGGCGGCCTGGACAACCGCGGCAGCCACTACTACCTGGCCATGTACTGGGCCCAGGCCGTGGCCGCGCAGACCGACGACCGTGAACTGGCTGCCCTGTTCGCGGCGCCGGCTCGCGCGCTGGCCGACGGCGAGGACAAGATCCTGGCCGAACTGAAGGCTGCCCAGGGCAAGCCCGTCGACATCGGCGGCTACTACCAGCCCAACGAAGCCCTCGCCAGCCAGGCCATGCGCCCCAGCGCCACGCTGAACCAGGCCCTGGCCTCGATCGCCTAAGCCTCCGCTGCCGCGCCTCGGCGCGGCAACAAAAAAAGGCCGGCAGCCCCAGGGCTGCCGGCCTTTTCCTTTGCGCGCGCCTAGCGCTGCGCTTCGCGGTGCCGCAGCTGGCGCACCTGCAGGAACTGAATCGCGACGGGAATCAGCGACAGGCCGATGATGATGACCGAGACCCAATGCAGGTTGGCCCGCACCCACGGGATCGAACCCAGCCAGTAGCCGGCCAGCAGCATCGACGAGCACCACAGGATGCCGCCGATGACGTTGTAGGTGTAGAACGTGCGGCGCGGCATCTGCGACAGGCCGGCGACGAACGGCGCCACGGTCCGGACGATGGGCACGAAACGCGCCACGGTGATGGTCATCGCGCCGAAGCGCGCGAAATACGCGCGCGCCCGCTCCATGTGATCGGGCTTGATCCAGCGGCTGCTGGCAAGCCTCTGCCCCCAGCGAGAAGATCCTATGGAATAGTTCAGCGCGTCTCCCGCGATGGCGGCAGCGGTGATGGCCGCCAGCGAAATGGCCGGATCGACGCCGGCCAGCCCCAGGAACGCGCCCGCGGCGAACAGCAGCGAATCGCCGGGCAGGAATGGCATCACCACCAGGCCCGTTTCCACGAAGATGACCGCGGCGATGATCGCGGTGCCCAGCACCCAATTCTGCGCCAGCACCGCCATCAGGCCCTGCTCGCTGGTCAGCCAGGAAAACACTTCAGTAATGCTCATGATCGAATCTTTGAATCAAGGTTTGGCCTGCGCCGGCGCCGCCGGCATGCCGGCGCACATGCGCTGGCGGGACGCGGCGTCGATATCGATGCGCCAGACGAACCGCTTCCCGACGGACAGCCTCGGCGCCACGCCGGCGAGTACCGGATAGCGTCCGCCGTCGTCTTCCTGGCCCCAGATCCAGAAGCGCGATCCGTCCGCCGCTGCGCACATGCGCACGCGCATGTCGTCGGCGCCGATCAGCACGCGCTTGCCCATCACGGGGTCGAACTGGGCGGCGTCGTACAGTTCCTTGCGCCAGTTGTCGCGCTTGGGGATCTCGGGGTTCTGCCAATCGTCGACGATCCAGGCGGGTTCCTTGGCCTGGGTATAGAAACCCAGGTCGAAAGGCAAGGTATGCAGCGCCATGTGGATGTCCTGCGGCTGCATTTCCTTGCGCAATTCCCTGGCCAGCGGCCCGGCGCTGCCGCGCGGATTGGACGACGCGACGATGACCGCGGCCAGGCAGATCACGGCGGACACCCCGACGGCGATCCAGGCGCCGCGCCGTTTGCCGGCCGCCCAGGCGGGCGCGACCCGTTCGCAGATCAGGAACGCCAGCGGCGGGAACACCGGCAGCACGTAGCCGATCAGCTTGGAATTGGGAATCGAGAAGAACACGATCACAACCGCGATCCAGATCGCCATCAGGCGCCGCAGGCCCTGCGGATCGGACTCGCGCCAATAGGCCGGCTTGAAGATCGAAATGCCCCACACCGACCACGGCAGCGACAGCCCCGCCACGATGGGCAGGTAGAACCAGAACGGTTGCGCGTTGTTGAAGCCGCCCTGCGAAAAACGCTCGAATTGCTGGTAAACGAAGAAGTACTGGTAGAAGCCGGGATGGCGCAATTCCATCAGCCAGAACCACGGCACCGCCACCAGCGCGAACGCCAGCAGGGCCGGCACCCACAGCAAGGCGCGCACGCCGGGCCAGTCGCGGCGCAGCAGCAGCCAGGCCAGCACGATGGCGCCGGGCAGCGCCACGCCGATCAGCCCCTTGGCCAGCACCGCCAGCGCGGCCAGCACGCCCGTGGCCACCGACATGGCGCGGAACGGCCGCCCGGCGGCGCGGCGCAAGGCGGTGTCGGCCGCCGCCAGCACGCACAGGGTGATCATGCTGGCCACCAGCATGTCCATATTGGCGAACTGGGCGGCGCCAAAGAACAGCGGCATCATGCCCAGGATCACCACGGCCCAGCGCGCCTGCGCGGCATTGCGGTAGCGCGCCACGAAGGCGTAGAGCGCGGCGCCCGCGCTCCAGGCGCCCAGCAGCGAAGGCAGCCGCGCGCTGAACTCGTGCACGCCGAACAGCACATAGCTGATCTGCGCAAGCCAGTAGTACAGCGGCGGCTTGTGGAAGTACGGCATGCCGTCAAGCAAGGGCACCATGGGCGAGCCGCTGCGCAGCATTTCCCAGGCCACCCCGGCATAACGCCCCTCGTCGGGCAGCGTCAGCCAGCGCGCCCAGGCCAGCGCCCCCAGCCACAGGGCCAGGCAAGCCAGCACCAGCCAGGCGGGCCAGGCACCGCGGCGCGCCCATAGACGGCGCTGGACGGAGGCAATGTGCTGCGGAGGTGCTTCGGGACGGGACGCTAGTCGCATGAGGAGCCGGAAAGGGTTCAGGAAAATGCAAGATTGCGCGCAGTATCGCCAGGCGCGCGTCAAGCTTTCATGAAATTTCCAAAAAATTTGCCTGCCGCCTACGTCGGATGCAGCCGGTCCAGCCTGAGCCGCCCGCGCTCGTCCGTCAGGCGGCGCATGGCGCCATAGGCCGCCGCAATCGCCGCCATGCCGCTGGCGCCGCATAGCAGGAACATCAGCAGTATCTGGTACTTTGCGGCCTCGATCGGATCCATGCCGGCGATGATCTGCCCGGTCATGATGCCCGGCAGGGTGATGATGCCGGCGGCCGACATCTGATTGATGCTGGGCACGATGCCGCGCCGCACGGATTCGCGCAGCAAGGACGAAAACGCCTCGTGCACCGTCGCGCCCAGGGCCAACCGCGCCTCGATCGCCAGTTTCTCGCGCCGCGCGCCGGACAAGACCCCGTCCAGCGCCAGGCTGGCCGCGTTGAGCACGCTGCCCAGCACGATGCCGATCAGCGCGATGGTGTAGCGCGGGTCGTACCAGGGGTCCGGACGCAGCGCCGTGTTCAGGATGAACAGCACCGTGATAACCGTGGTTCCCGCCACCGCCATCGCGCCGACCCAGCCGTTGCCGCGGCCGGTCAGCCTGCCCCTGGGCCGCGCCGCCACCTCCCGCGCCGCCAGCGCCATCATCACCGCCACCACCAGCGCCGTCAGCCAGGGCGCGGCGTGCGCGAACACGATGCGCAGGATGTGGCCGACCAGCAGCAGCTGCACGACGGTGCGCACCGCGGCCCACAGCACCTGGCGCTGCAGGTTCAGGCGCAAGGCAAAGGAGATGCCCGCGCTGAGCAGCACCAGCAGCGAGGCAATGGCCAGGTCGGAGGCCTGCAGTTTGATCACGTCCATAGCGGTTCCAGCCTGCCCTGCTCCATGCGCCAGGAACGGCGCGCCAGACGCTGCGCCTGCGCCGGGCTGTGCGTCACCATCAAGATCGCTGCCCCGCCGTCCAGGTAGCGCCGCAGCTCCGCTTCCACCTGGTCCGTGGCGGCCTGATCCAGCGCGGCGGTCGGCTCGTCCAGCAGCAGCACGCGGGGCGTCAGCGCCAATGCGCGCACCAGGCCCAGGCGCTGGCGTTCGCCCGTGGACAGCTCATGCACCAGCGCGTCCAGCTTGTCAGGCGACAGCCCCAGGCGTTGCATGATGGCCAAGGCCTGGGCGCGGTCCGTGAAATGCCGCAGCACCAGATCGTCCCACCAGCCTGCTTCCGCCTGGCAGTACATGACCTTGCGGCGCCATTCATGACCCCGCATGCCCGAGCGCGGGCGGCCCTCAAGCAGCGCTTCGCCATGCCCGGGGTCGAGGTCGGCGATCTGGCGCAGCAGAAGGGATTTGCCGGAACCTGACGGCCCCATGATGGCGGCGCATTCGCCTGCGGCCAGGTCCAGGCCGACGGGCGCAAGGCGTTCGCTATAGATACCGCGCAGCCTGAGCAGCGGGTGCGAGTCGGTGGTGGTGTTCGGCATGGATACAGATCTTAGCCCGTGGCGCCCCGGTCCGCACCCGGAACAACCTCGGCGATGCGTTAATCTCAAGCGCCCATCATGGCCCGCTGGCGTGCGACGATAGCGCGACGCAGCCCGTACACCGGCGCGCCTTTTCAGGAGTTTCGATGGAAGTTTCCTTGAGTGGCAGAATCGGCGGCCCCGAGGCCGGCGTCGCCTGGCTTGCCGGCATCGTCCAGCTTCGGCCGAAGCTGAAGTCCGCCTTGGCCGACCTGTCCGTCGCCGGCCTGCGGACCCTCGACATCGAGTTGTGGATCGGCGGCAGCATCACCGACTACGGACCCGAAGGCTTTTCTTCCAGCGCCAGGTACTACGCGAAGAAGGAGTCCTTGCTGCTTGCCATCTCCGTGCCCAAGGCGGTGGCGGCGGCCTCCCCGCAAGAGCGTCCGGAACAAGCCCTGCAGGGCTGGCTGGCCGACGGCTTCACTTCCGTCAAGCTCCCGCGCAGCGCCCAGATGCTGCCTTTTGCGCTCATTGCAGAGACGGTCCGCTCATCCCTGGGCATCGCCCGGCAGTGACAGGAATGTTTGCGAAATGAAAAAGCCCGCCTGAGCGGGCTCTTTCTTGCAACGCCGGCGCCTCAGAGCATGTGCGCCAGGAACTCGCGGCTGCGCGCCTCTTTCGGAGCGCGGAAAAAGTCCGCCGAGGGCGCTTCCTCGATGATGCGGCCTTCGTCCATGAAGATGACCCGGTGCGCGACTTCGCGCGCAAAGCCCATTTCATGGGTGACGACCAGCATGGTCATGCGCTCGTCGGCCAGCTGCTTCATGGTGCGCAGCACCTCGCCGGTCAGCTCCGGGTCCAGCGCCGAGGTGGGTTCGTCGAACAACATGATGTCCGGCTCCATGGCCAGCGCGCGGGCGATCGCCACGCGCTGCTTCTGGCCGCCGGACAGGCGCGTCGGGTAGTTGTCGCGCTTGTTCAGCAGGCCCACCTTGCGCAGCAGCTCTTCGGCCTTGGGCACGATCTGGGCGCGGGTCATGCCCTTGACGGTGATGGGCGCCTCGATGATGTTCTGCAGCACGGTCATGTGCGGGAACAGGTTGAACGACTGGAACACCATGCCCATCTTGCGGCAGATGCGGCGCACGTCGGCGTCGCTGGCGTACTGGCTGCGTCCGCCCGGCACGGCGCGGGCCATGGCCTCGCCTTCGACCTCGATGCTGCCCTCGTCGATGGTTTCCAGGTGGTTCAGGCAGCGCAGGAAGGTGCTCTTGCCGGAGCCGGACGGCCCGATCACGGCGACCACCTCGCCCTGGCCCAGGCTGAGCGATACCCGGTCCAGCACGCGGTTGGGGCCGAACGACTTGATGATTTCGCGGGCCTCGATCATGACGGGACGCGCGGACGGAGAATTACTGGTCATATTTGGCATAGCGCTTTTCCATGTGCTGGAAGAACCACGTCAGGATCAGCGTCATGATGAGATAGAAGGCGGCGGCGACCAGGAACGGCGTGGTCGTGAAATCGCGCTGCACGATGCCGCGCGCCGTGCGCAGGATGTCGTTGAGCGCCAGCACGTAGATGAGCGAGGTGTCCTTGACCAGGGTGATGGTCTCGTTGCTCATGGGCGGCAGCACCCGCTGCACCATCTGCGGCAGCACGATGCGGCGCAGGGTCTGCAGATAGGTCATGCCCAGGACCTTGCTGCCCTCGTACTGGCCGCGGTCCACCGACTGGATGCCGGCGCGGAAGATCTCGGCGAAATAGGCCGCGTAGTTCAGCGCAAAGGCCACCACGGCGGCCGGAAAGTCCGGCAGGCGGATCCCGATCACCGGCACGAACGGCAGCGCGAAGTAGATGAACAGCATCTGCAGCATCAGCGGCGTGCCGCGCATGAGCCAGATATAGCCGTTGACCAGGCTGCTGGCCAGGCGCCATTTGGAGATCCGCACCAGCGCCAGCACCAGGCCCAGCGGGACGGCCAGCGCCAGCGTGATGAAAAACAGCGTCAGGGTGACTTTCGCGCCTTGCGCCAATGGCCCCAATAGGGAGAGAACGTAGTCCATGCAGTGGGTTCGCGCCGTCAGCGTCGGTGGACGCCGGGGCTGGATCGATTCATGAGTAAGCCCGCCTGGCGCCTTGGCGCCGCGGCGGGCTGCGAAATACAGGCCGGGACGCCCGCGCCGGATGGCCGCGGACGCCGCCCGCCCCTTACTTGATGATGTTGGCGCCGAACCACTGGGTGGCGATGCGGCCGGCGGTGCCGTCCTGCTTCATCGAATCCAGGGTCTTGTCCAGCTTGCCCAGCAGCTCGGTGTCGTCCTTGCGCACGCCGACGCCGTAGTCTTCGGTGCCGAAGTTCTCGTCCAGCACGCGGTATTCGCCGGCGCGCTTGCTGATCAGGTAGCGGCCCACCACTTCGTCCACCACGATGGCGTCCAGGCGGCCGGCGGCCAGGTCCATCAGCGCGGTGACGTTGTCGCCGAACTTCTTCACTTCCTTGATCTGGGCCGCGACCGGGTCCTTGGCGATGGCGTCGGTGGCGCTGCTGCCGTCCTGGGCGCCCACGACCTTGCCGGCCAGGTCAGCCTTGGCCTTCACGGGCGAGGCGTTGCCGACGATGATGATCTGGTGGTTGGCCATATAGGGCGCGGTGAAGCTGATGTTCTTCTTGCGCTCTTCGGTGATGGTCAGGCCGTTCCACAGCACGTCGACGCGCTTGCCGTTGAGTTCGGCTTCCTTGGCGCTCCAGTCGATGGGCTTGAACTCCACTTCCAGGCCCAGGCGCTTGCTGGCTTCCTTGGCCATGTCGATGTCGAAACCGACGATCTGGTTGTTCGAATCGCGGAAACCCATGGGCGGGAAGTTGTCATCCAGGCCGACCACGACCTTCTTGGCGGCGGCAGGCGCCTGCGCGCCGGCGGCGGGCGCATTGTCGCTGGGGCCGCAAGCCGTGAGCAGCGCGGTGGCGGAAGCGAGGAGTACAGCTGTCAGTTTTTTCATCGTTATGGATGCGCCGGGCGCAAGAATGAAGAATGCCGGAATGGCCAGTCAAAAAGCCGCGAGCCGGTATTTTATCCTCTTGCGGGAGCGCAATCCGTCCCCTGGGGCGACATTGCCCCCCAACCCGCCCCGGACGCCGCCCGCGCGGCGCCCGGACGCCCTGCTCTTCAATCCGGCTTGATCCCGGCCGACTTGATCAGGGTTTCATAGCGGCCGGCCTCTTCCTTCATGGCAGCCAGCGTGGCCTGGGGCGTGGAGCCGCGCACCAGCAGGCCGCGCGCTTCGTAGGTCTGGCGAAACGCTGGATCCGCCGTGACCGCCGTCACCGCCTGGTTGATCCGCGCCACCAGCGCATCCGGCGTCTTGCCCGGGGCGAACAGGGTAAAGACCGTGGACGGAATGCTGCCGGCCTTGCCGCCCGCCTCCTGCAGCGTCGGCACGTCGGGCATCATGGCGGCCCGCTGCGAGGCGCCGGCGACCAGCACGCGGATCTTGCCGGCCTTGTACTGTTCCGACACCGCCAGGCCGCCCGCCATGACGCTGTCCACGTCGCCCGCCATGGTCGCTGTCATGGCCGGCGCCACGCCCTTGAACGGCACATAGGTGAACTGCACGCCCTCGGCGCTGGCCAGCATGGCCATGCCCAGATGGTTCACATGGCCCTGGCCGCCGGTGCCGACGTTGATGCGCTGCGGATTGGCCCGGGCGTAGTCGATGAATTCCTTATAGGTCTTGGCCGGAAAGGCATTGCTGACCGCCACGTACAGCTGGACCTGGCCCAGGTCGGTGACGGGCTTGAAATCTTCCTGCCAACGGTACGGCACCTTGGCATATAGAAAGGGATTGGTCTCCAGCGCCAGCCGGTCCACCATCAGCAGGGTATTGCCGTCGCCCGCCGCCTTGGCGACGTAGTCGCTGCCGATGATGGCGTTGGCGCCGGGGCGGTTCTCCACCACCACGGTCTTGCCGCTCTCCTTGAAGAGTCGGTTGCCCAGGTCGCGCGCCAGCACGTCGGGTTCGGTGCCGGGCGGATACGGCACCACGATCTTCACGGTGTCCGACGGCCAGGACTGGGCCGCGGCCTGGGTAGCTGGCAATAGCGCCAGCGCGGCCCACAAGACGGGTTGCAAACAACAACGGTACGGCGATCCCATGGTACTTCCCCTTGTATATGTCGTTTCCCGGAAGCGTCCGGCGACTGAGTTGCCGCTCCGAGCCAGGACGAACCCGGGCGGCTGGAAATCCAGATCAGGACCGGTCCGCTTCACCAGCGGCCGATCAGAATGCCCATCATCCGTTCGTGCGCATGCGTGCGCTCGCGTACTTCCTCGTCGGTTTCGGTGGCGCGGCGCTTGAGGCCTTCGTGCCAGTCCAGCAGTGCGGAACGCATCCGTGCCGCCACCGACGCCATGCCCGGATCGGCGCCCAGGTCATGCAGTTCGCCGGGGTCGTCGCGCAGGTCGAACAGTTGCGCGGGATAGCCCTGCCAATGCAAGTATTTGTAGCGCTCGTCGCGGACCATGAGACCGGTGCACTCGCGCTCACCACGTCCCAGGAACAGGCGCGCCTCGCGGTAGGCGTAGTCCAGGCTGCCCACCACGTACTCGCGCGCGGGCGGAGCGGACTCCGACACGCCGCGGATGCCCGGCAGCAGCGAGCGGCCCTCGATGCGGTGCTCTTGCCCCGGCAGCGCCAGCGCCTCCAGCACCGTGGGGACGATGTCTATGCATTCGACGAAGGCTTCGCTGCGCGTGCCGCGGGTCGCGTCGGCGGCGGGCGCCGGGTCATGGACCAGGCAAGGCACGCGCATCGCGCTCTCGTAGAAGTACTCCTTTTCGCCCAGCCAGTGGTCGCCCAGGTGGTCGCCGTGGTCGGAGGTGAAGAGGATCAGCGTGTCCTTCAGCCTGCCGCTGCTCTCCAGGTAGTCCAGCAGCCGGCCGACCTGGTCGTCGATCTGCTTGACCAGCCCCATGTAGACCGGCCGTATGCTGCGCCAGACCTCGTCGCGGGCGAAGGACTCCGACTCTTCCAGCCGCTGGTAGGCGCCATGCACCGGATGCGGACGCTCGCGTTCCGCCTGCGAGCGTACCGGCGGCGCACAGTCTTGCGCGCCGTACATGGCGTGGTAAGGCGCCGGCGCCTTGTACGGCCAGTGCGGCTTGATGTAGGAAAGATGCAGCGCCCAGGGCTGGTCGCCCTGCCCCTGCATGAAATCCAGCGCGCGGTCCGTGAGATAGGCCGTCTCGGAGTCCGCCGCGTCCACGCGGGCAGGCAGCGGCGCGTTGCGCATCAGCCAGCCGCTGGCGATGCTGCCGTCGGCGGCCTGGCTGCCCACCACGTAGTCTTCCCAGGGCCGTTCGCTGTCGTAGCCGCGTTCGCGCAGGTAGCGGCGGTAAGGGCTGTCCTTGGCCAATTCGAAATGGCCGTCGTAGCGCTCGATGGGCACGAAGCCGCCTTGCAGGAAACGTTGTTCGTCCTCGGCCGAATAGCCTTTGCCCCGCAATCCGGCGCGATCGGGCACGAAATGCGTCTTGCCCAGCAGGTGCAGCGGCAGGCCGGCCTGGGCCAGGTATTCACCCAGGCACCATTCGTCCACCGGATGCGGCACGCGGTTCCAGGTGACGCGGTGCGACAGCGGATAGCGGCCGGTGTAGTAGGACGCGCGCGACGGGCCGCAGACCGCGGACGTCACGTAGGCCCGGTCGTACTGCACTCCCATGCGCGCCAGCCGGTCGATGTGGGGCGTGCGCAAGGCGCCGGCTCCGCCATAACAGGACAGGTGGTCCGCGCGCAGCTGGTCGCACATGATGAACAGCACGTTGCGGACCGGGCCGTTCCCGGATTGGACAGGCGCGTTCATGGCTGCGCTCCGTTCAGCATGGCCCCGGGCGCATGTGCCGGACTGCTTGCCTGCGCCGCGGGCTGGCTTGTGGCCTGGGCGGCGCCCGGCACGAAGCGGGCGGCGTAGCGGCCCAGGGCATCGGCCGCGTCCTCGCGCCGGCCCAGCGCCGCGACGTAACGGTCCGGACGCACCAGCACCCAGTCGGCGCGGGTGCGCTGGAACCAGAAGTGCAGCGCGTTTTCCGTGTCCTGCAGCACGGGCAAGGCCCCGGCCTGCAGCTCGTCGGGATCGCAGCCGCTACGCGCGCGCTGCGCCGCCACGTAGCGGCAGCCCAGCTTGTCGAGCTGCGCGCGCAGGGCCGGCGGCAGCCCGGCGCGCGGATCGCGGCGCCAGCCTATCAGGGCGAAGCCCGCGCCCAGCGCTTCATCCAGGCGCAGCGTGGCGCCGTCCTCGCCTTCCACCAGCGGCTGGATGAACATGCGGCCGATGCACTCGCGTTGCGTCCTGTCGGCGCTGTCGCCTACCACGCCGCTGCTGTAGCGCGGCATGGGCTTGAACTTCATCTGCAGCACATAGTCGCGGATTTTCGGAATGTTCCGGATCGACAGGAAGAACGTGTCGCGCAGCGCCGCCAGCACCGGATTGGTCTGCGACAGCATGGCGCCGAACATGTCGGCCAGCGAAATCATGGCGCGGGCATGGCTGTGGCGTTCGTCGTGGTAGCTCTGCAAGGCGGCCGGGTCCAGGCGGCCCTGCACGATCCAGGCCACCTTCCAGGCCAGGTTGAAGGCGTCGCGCAGGCCGGCGTTCAGGCCCTGGCCGATCCAGGGCGGAGTCAGGTGCGCGGCGTCGCCCGCCAGGCAGACCCGGCCCGAGACGAAGCTGCGCGCCACCCGCGAATTGTGCGTATAGACCCGTGCGCGAATGACGTTGAGCCTGGTCGGATCGGCGACGTGGTGGCGCAGCAGTTCCTGCACCTTTTCGGGCTGCAGCATCTGCTCGCCGTCCTCACCGGGAAACAGCATGAACTCCCAACGCCGCAGGCCGTAAGGCAGGCGCAGGCAGACATAGGGGCGGCGCGGCTCGCAATGCAGCGCCGTGTAGGGCGCGTCCAGGGGGTCCTGGTCGCATTCGATGACTACCCATTTGCGCGGATGCGTGTTGCCGTCGAAGGGCAATTGCAAGATGCGCTCGCGCACCGTGCTGCGCCCGCCGTCGGCGGCCAGCAGGTATTGCGTGCGGATCTCGCGCTCGGCGCCCTTGGCATCGCGCACCCGCACCGAGACGCCGCGCTCGTCCTGCGTCAGCGACAGCAGCTCGGTGCCGAGTTCCAGCGCCACATGGGGAAAGCGCCGCAGCCCGGCGCGCAGGGTGCGCTCGCCCAGCGGCTGCGAAAACAGGTTGCGGCGATACCAGCCGAACTCACGCGTGGCCGGCAGGATCTCGGCGAAGCAACGCTTGGTCCGCGTGTACATGCGCATGGGCACGTTCTGGATCATGTCGCGCAGCATCTCATCGGCCAGGCCCGCGCTCTGGAACGTGCGCATGGCCTCGTCATCCAGGCCCACCGCGCGCGGATAGTCCAGCACGTCCTGGTTGCGTTCCAGCACCAGCGTTTCCACGCCATAGCTGCCCAGCAGATTGGCCAGCGTCACGCCGACCGGCCCGGCGCCCACAACCAGCACCGGCACTTCTACGATATGCGCCATCTCGGCTCTCCCTTGGATTCTTGTCTTGTGCCTGGCGGGTTGCGCCTTGGGCTCGCCTCAGGCGCGCCGCAGGAACCCGCCGACGGCCTGCTCGAAGGCGGCCGGCCGGTCGTCGTGGATGTAATGGCCGGCGCCTTCGATCTCGACCCATTCCACGTTCGGGTTGCGCGCCGCCATGTCGCGGGCGGTCTGGGCCTGCAGGTAGTCCGAGCGCCCGCCGCGCACGACCAGGGTCGGACAGCTCAGCGCCTGGACCTGCGGCCACAGGTCCACCACGCGCGCCGGATCGGGATCAAGCCGGGTCGCGGCGATGCCCGCATGGTCGTGGCGCCAGGTCCAGCCGCCCGCCCCGTCCTCCTTCAGCATGTGGCGCAGCCGTTCCTCGCGGGCGGCTTCGGTCACGCTGGGCCGCAGCGCGCGCAGGTATTCGCGCGCCGCGGTGATGTCGGGAAAGGATTCGGGCGTTTCGCGCAGCTCGCGCTGGATGCGCGCCGCGCCCGCGCTGCCTTCGAAGGCGGCGGGTCCCGCATCCTCGACGATCAGGCGCCGCACGCGCTGCGGATGGCGGGCGGCAAAGACGATGGCCGCGATGCCGCCCATCGAATGTCCCAGCAGATCGAAGCGGTCCAGGCCCAGCGCGTCGGCCACGCTCGCCAGGTCGTCGACGTAGGCGTCGGTGTAGTAGTTGCGCCCCGGATCCCAGCTGCTGGCGCCGCGGCCGCGCTGGTCATAGGCCAGGACACGGAAGTCCGGCTGCAAGGCCTGCGCGATGCCGGCGAAGGTCTCGGCGTAGCCCCGGATGCCGTGCAGCATGAAGAGCGGACGCCCTGCCTGGGGGCCCCACTCGGTCAGGTGCAGGGTCATGCCGTTGACGGCGATTTCGGTGTCGCGGCGTTGCATGTGCGCTTCCTTTCAGCAGAGTCCGTCTTTGCCCTGGATTTCGCTGGCCGGGATGCCGCCCAGGCGCGCATGCAGGCGGCCGCGGGTGGCGAAGGCGAAGGCGATCAGCACTTCGTCGCGGTTGGGCGCGTCGCCGAACAGTGCCGTCACGCTGTCGTAGTGGGAACGGACATAGAGCGCGTCCTTGTGCGCCAGCGGAATGTCGATGACGGTGCCGGGGCCGCCGCGCTTGCCGGTGGAAGGCACCCAGGCCTTGCCGCCGCCAAGCGCTGCTCGCACGGGCTCGGCGAAGATGGTGGTCAGGAGCGCGTTGCCGTGCTCGTACTCGCCGTCGGTGCCCACCACGCAGGCCTTGCCGTAGCTTTCCAGCGGTTGGCCGCCAGCCGCGGCGATGATGCGCCGGCCGAATTCCTCGCCCAGCATGCCCGAGGGTTCGACGTAGCCCGACAGGTCGCGCTCGAAGCGCCCCGCGTAGGGGTTGTGCAGCGCGGCCGCGATGACGATCTTGCGCAGCGGCTCGCCGTCGGCGGGTTCGCCGGTTTCAGTAGCCAGGGTGTCGTCGATCTGCAAATACCACTTGCGGATGCGGTAGGGACCGAAATTGCTGTTGCTCATGGATGCTCCAGGAAATGTGGAATCAGTAAGGGATGCGCCGCGCGGGCGGTCAAAGCGGGTCCAGCGTCATGGGGACGCTGGGTGCGTTGTGGTCGTGCAGAACCTGCTTGCCCTCTTCGTCGCCGTGCACGGTTTCGCAGAAGAACTCGAAGCGGTGGCCGTCCGGGTCGGTGAAGTACAGGCCGTAGCCGACCTTGTGGTCGGTGATCTTCACCACGTCCACGCCCTTGGCCAGCAACATGCCGTAGAGGCGGCGCAGTTCGTCCACGTCGCCCTCGATCTCCAGGCCGTAGTGCTGCATGTTGACGGGGCCGCGGGCGGGCTCGCCCTCGGCCGCGCGGATCAGGGCGATGTCGTGATGCTTGCGCCCGAAGGACAGGAACACCCATTGCTCGCCCCGCGCGGTCTCCTGCATGCCGAGCACGGATTCGTACCAGGGCGCCGACGCGAACGGGTCGCGTACGAACAGGGCCAGGTGGGTGCGCGCGATGCGCGGCCGGCGGTCTGCCGGCGCTAGCGTGGTGTTGGTGGACATGGCGGTCTCGGGCGGGTTGTCAGTTGATGGACTGGGGATGCGCGGTCACGGGCGCGGCATACGGCGTCCAGGCCACGGCGGTGATTTCGCTGAAGTCGCGCCATTCCTTGAACCAGCTGCGGCCGCCGTCGGTGGAACGGAACAGATGGCCGTACTTGGTGCCGGCGAAAGCCAGCCGCGGGTCGGCGGCGTGCACGCCGAAGGCCCAGAAGGTGGAATTGGGCGGCGTGTGCAGCAGCGCCGGCTGCCAGTTGCGGCCGCGGTCGGACGAACGGTAGATCCTGCTGCGCGTGCCGGGCGTGCCGTCGCCGATGGCCAGCAACAGCGTGTCGGGATCGTTCGGCAACGCCTGCACCGTGCGGGTGTAGTACATGCCGTCAAAGCGCGACTTGGAGGCCACGCCGTCCCAGCGCCGGCCGTCGTCCTCGCTGAGGTAGACGGAGTTCACGGTCAGCGCCATGGCGGTCTTGGGCGCGGCGGCGGTGGCCGGCAGGACAGCTACGCAATGGATGTCGGGGTTGGCGATGGCATCGGCGTTGCCCTCCTCGTCCTCGCGCGACCAGGTGTCGCCGCCATCGCGGCTGCGCCACAGCCCGCCTTCCTCGACCCCGAACCAGACCTCGCGGCCGTCGTCCGGATCCACGCAGACCGACAGGATGCGCGGGCGGTTCACGCCGCGGCAGAATTCCGGCAGTTCAGGCGACAGGCGTTGCCAGCTGGCGCCGCCATCCTCCGAACGGAACATCGCTGCGCGCGAAGGCGCGCCGGTGCCCGCATACATGCGTCGCGGGTCTGTCGGGTCGATCGCCATGGCCCAGACAGTCATGCCGTTCATGGGGCTGTCCACCCGGGTGAAATGCGCGCCGCCGTCGGTGCTGACGCACATGCCGGCGTCGGCGCCAGCGAACACTCGGCGCGGATCGGCCGGGTCCACGGCCAGGCTGCGCACCGTGCCGTCGAACTCGATGGCTTCCTTCAGCCCCAGGCGGTGCCAGGTGGCGCCGTCGTCCACGCTGCGCAGTATTCCTTGGCCGGCCGTGCCGACCAGTATCGTGCCTTGCATATCCAGACTCCCCGAATGAGGTTCAGCGGTTCAAAGAAAGATGCCGCGCGTGATGCCGCCGTCCACCCCCAGCGATTCGCCGGTGATGGCGCCCGCCCGCGGCGACGCCAGGAACAGCACCGCGTCGGCGATCTCGGCCGGCTGCAGCACCCGGCGTATCGGCGTGGCCTTGGCATAGTTGGCCTCGACCTGGGCGGGCGTCAGCCCCTGCTTGGCGGCTTCCTTTTCATACAGTTCATGGATGTGGGGCGTCTCGACCACGCCCGGATGGATCACGTTGACCGTGATGCCATGCGGACCCAGCTGGTCCGACAAGGTCTTGGTCAGGTGGCAGATCGCCACGTTGCGCATGCCCGAGAGCTGCTTGCTGCCACGCCCGGTCAGCCCGCCGATGTTGACGATGCGGCCAAAGCCGCCCTGGCGCATGTGCGGCGCGGCCGCCTTGGCGCAGCGCATGTAGCCCACCACCTTGATGTTGATGTCTTCCAGCAGGCCCTCGGGATCGGCCTCGTCGATCTCGCTGCGCACCAGCCCGCCGGGATGGGCCGCGCCGTTGACCAGGATGTCGATGCGGCCGAAGTGTTCGGCCACGCGCTGCATCATGGCGTTGACCTGGGCCGTGTCCGACACGTCGGCCGCCACGCCCAGCACTTCCACGCCCGTGGCGCGGGTGATATCGGCCGCCACCTCGTCCAGCTGCGCCTGGCGGCGCGCCACGATGGCCACGCGCACGCCTTCGGCCGCCAGCGCCTCGGTCACCGCCCGCCCGATGCCCAGGCTGCCGCCCGTGACCACCGCGACCTTCCCCTTGAGTTGCAAGTCCATGTTTTGATGCTCCTTATATATAGCGGCGCCTACAGCGCCATCTCGATCAGGACCGGTCCTGGCTGGCGCAGCGCGGATTCCAGCTGCGCGGCCAGTTCTTCCGACGTCGCGGCGCGGCTGGCCTGCACCCCATAGCTGGACGCCAACCCCACCCAGTCGATGCGCGGGCGGTCCAGCGCAGTCAGTTCGGCGGCGCGCTCGCCCAGCACGGCGTTGCCGCGGCGCAGCTCGTTGCGCAGGATGGCGTACTGGTGGTTGGCGGCGATCAGCACCGTGACCGGCAGGTTTTCATGCGCCAGCGACCACAGCGCCTGGATCGTGTATTGGGTGCTGCCGTCGGACAGCACGGCCACCACGCGGCGTTCCGGACAGGCGATGGCGGCGCCCATGGCGACCGGCAAGCCCTGGCCGATGGCGCCGCCGGTATTGGTCAGCACGGTGTGCGGCGCGGCGCCGGCGGAAGCGGCATACAGCGGATAACCGCAGGTGCCGCCCTCGACCGAGACGATGGCGTCGTTGGGCAAGGCCCGCGCCACCACGGCCGCGATGGATTGCGGCGTCAGGGCGCCCGGCGCCGGTTCGCGCAACGGTGCGGCGGCGGGTTCGAAAGCCGGCGCGCCCGCCAATTCGGCCAGCGCCTCCAGGCGCGAGGCGGCGTCCTGGCCAGGCGCCGCCAGCTCCAGCAGGCGTTCCGCCGGCACCAGACGGCTGGGATGGCCGGCATAGCCGAAGTACGTCACGGGCGGCAGCGCCCCCACCAGCACCACCAGGTCGGCGGCGTCGAGCGCGGCGCGAGCGGGTTCCGGGAAATACGGCAGGCGGTCGAAGTCCGGCAAGCCCCGGCCGCGCTCCGATCTGGCGGGAAAGGTCTCGGCGTATGCCTTGCCACCCAGGGCGGCGCACAGGCGCGCGGCCGCAATCTGCGCGCGGCGTCCCAGGCCGCTGGCCGGGCCGCCCCCACCCAGCAGGAACAGCGGCTTTTGCGCGCGGCTCAGGCGCTGCCATGCGGCGGCGGCGTCGAAGGTCTCAGGTTCGGCAGCGGGCTGGACAGCCGCCTCCGGGGAATCCGCCGCCACGCTTTCAGCCTGGAAGTCAGCGGGAAAGATCAGCGTCGCGCCCTGCCCGCCATCGGCCAGGCTGGCCTGCACGGCGGCGCGCGCGGCGCCCGCCGCCTCCTGCGCGGACGCGATCCGTTGCACCCAGCCGGACACGGGACGCGCCAGCGATTCGATGTCCGAGGTCAGGGGCGCGTCGCATTCCAGGTGCCAACTGGCGTGGTCGCCGATGATGTTGACGATGGGAGTGCGGGCGCGGCGCGCGTTGTGCAGATTGGCGATGCCATTGGCGAAGCCCGGCCCCAGATGCAACAGGGTCGCGGCCGGCTTGCTGCTCAGCCGGCCGTAGCCGTCGGCCGCGCCAGTGCAGACGTTTTCCTGCAGGCCGACGACGCAGCGCATGCCGCGCACCTCCTCCATCGCACGCACCAGGTCCAGCTCGGTGGTGCCGGGATTGGCGAAACAGACTTCCACGCCCTGCTTGCGCAGAGCCTCCAGCAAGGCACTAGCTCCGGTCATGATTACCGCCTCCTTTTTTTGCTACTTTATCGTAATTTGATAAATATGCAATTTCTTTTGGCGGATTGATGTCTGATAATTTATTAGAATTATCTATTTGATAGATCTGCAGGAAAGTCCTATACACACGCGTGCGCGCCGCGCGCGGTGGGGCGATTTGCCAATACGCGCCCCTTGGTGCACCCTCGCAGCACGTCTGCCTTCCCACGCCTCACACACATGAACAGTCTTCGCCGCATGCTCGATGTCCTGGACCTCTTTCAGCCCGACCGGCCGGTCCTGGACGTAGACGCCATCTGCCAGTTGCAGGGCTACGCGCCCGCCACCGCCTACCGCTACGTGCGCGAGCTGTGCGCCTGCGGCTTGCTGGTGCGCCTGCCCGCCGGCTACGCGCTGGGCCCGCGCATCATTGCCCTGGACCTGCAGATGCGGGAGTACGACCCCATGCTGACGGTCAGCCGCGACCTGATCGAGGAACTGTCCGGCCAGACCGGGCTGGACGTGCTGCTCAGCGCGCGCTACGACGACAAGGTGATCAACGTGCACCAGCAGGCGGGCCGCAATACCCAGGCCCTCAACTTCGGCCGTGGCCGGCACATGCCGCTGCTGCGCAGCGCGACCGCCCGCGTGATCCTGGCCAATCTGGGGCCGCGCCAGCTACGCCGCGTCTACGACGAGCACGCCGATGCGTCCGACATGCAGCGGCTGGGCCAGGACTGGAAGTCTTTCTCCCGAGCCATGCTGCAAGTGCGCAAGGCCGGCTATTGCATCTCGTCAGGCGAACTGGATTCCGGCAAGACCGGGATCGCCGCGCCGATCTTCGATGAAGAGAACCATGTGCTGGGCAGCATCACGCTCATCGGCATGCAGGATGCCTTCGCGGCCTTCCGCGAGGACTACCTGGCCGGCCTGATCTGCCGCGCCGCCACCGAGATCACCCGGCGCATCGCGCAGGCGCCGACCAAGCTGCCGCAAGCGGCCTGATCCACGCCCCCAGTCCCAGGTTCACGCATGACACCCGCCATCCGTATCGGTCCCCTCGTCTTTCCCTCGGACCTGCTGGTCCTCATCGTTGCCGCCGCCGTCGGGCTGCTGGCCGCCAGGATATTCACCCGCAAGCAACAGCCCCGGCCCGATACGGGCGCGGTGCTCTGGCGGGCGTTGATCATCGGCCTGGTGGTCGCCCGGCTGGGCTTCGTCTGGCAGTACCAGGCGCACTTCATCGAGAATCCGCTCCGGATCCTGGACCTGCGCGATGGCGGCTGGGCCGGGATGGCCGGGCTTGCCGCGGCGTGGCTCTACGCGCTGTACGCGGCCTTGCGTCGCCGGGCGCCGCGGCCCGCGCTGCTGGGCGCGCTGGCGTTGGCCAGCGCGATCTGGATAGGCGGCGGCCGCTGGCTGGCGCCCGCGCCGCAGGCCCAGCCCGAACTGGCCGCGCTGGCCTTGCGCCAGCTGGACGGCGCACCCGCGGCGCTGGCGGTCTACCAGGGCAAGCCCACCGTCATCAATCTGTGGGCGAGCTGGTGCCCGCCCTGCCGCCGCGAAATGCCCGCCTTCGCCGCGGCGCAAGCGGCGCATCCCAATGTGAATTTTGTCTTCCTGAACCAGGCCGAGGCGCCGCCGGACGTCACGGCGTTCCTGGCGCAACACGCGCCGACGCTGCGCAACGTGCTGCTCGACCCCGCAGGCGCGGCCTCGCGCCAGATGAGCAACCGCGGCCTGCCCGCCACGCTGTTCCTGGATGCCCGGGGACGGCTGGTCGACCTGCGCGTGGGCGAGCTGTCGGCGGCCTCGCTGGCCCAGCGCCTGGAGGCGACCCAGGCGCCGGCCAGCGGCGATTGACCCAAGAGCGCTTCAGGACCGCGGCTCGGCCGCAAGGCGGGCCCAAGGCAAGGGCCGCCCGTCCGTATCGCGTTCGAATAGCGACAGGAGCTGGCCTGCATGGGTGGGCGGTTCTTCCAACCGGACGACCAGGACCGGTCCCTCGGGCAGCGCCCGGACCGTGGCAATGACTGCGGCGGGCGCACCGTGCCGCGACGGCAACTCGGTCCAGGCCAGCAACTCCGCCTGCTCCACCGCCGCCGCGCGCGCCTGTCCATGGCCGCAAGCCGGGCACCACAGCCGCACGGGATAGACCAGATGGCCGCAGCTGCTGCATAGGCTGACGTTGACGCTCATGCTTCCTCCCGCGCCAGCACAGCGGCGTTGGCGCACATGCCGTAGCGCAGCTGCACCATGCCGTAGCCGGTAGCCACGCCGTGGCGCGCGCCGCGCACCTGCCGTTCCCCTGCCTGCCCCAGCAATTGGCGCGCCACTTCGACCAGGCCATGCATGCCGCCGGCGGTGCCCGCCTGCCCGGCGGACAGTTGGCCGCCCGCGGTGTTGACGGGCAAGTCACGCGAGGCCAGGCGGCGCGCGATGAAGCCAGGCAAGTCATCCACGCTGGCGACGCCCAGATCGCACAGCTGCGCCAGCGCCATGGCGGGATAGTCGTCATACACGCTGAGCACATCCATGTCTTGCGGCCCCAGGCCCGCGCGCTGCCAGAGCGCCGACGCGAACGCCGCGATGCCGGTCTGCAGCCCGTCCCCTTCCTGCTGGTCGCCGTTATAGCGGGCATCGCTGGCCAGCAGCCGCACGCTGATTCCCGCCGGACGCGCGCTCAGCACCAACGCGCAAGCGCCGCTGACCACCGGCACGCAATCCAGGCGTCCCAGCGGCGGCGCGACCATGGGCGCGGCCAGGTACTGCGCCAGGCTCATGGGCTCGCGATACGCCGCGTTGGAATTGCCGGCCGCCCATTGCCGCTGCGCGACACACAGCGCGCCATAGTCTTCCCGGGCAAGGCCGGTATGCGCCATCTGCCGTTGCGTGAGCATGGCGAACAAGGGGTTCGGACCCTCGCAGCCCAGGGGGCTGAGATAGTCCTGCGCGCTGCGGTTGTAGCCCCGCACCAGCCCCGCGAAATCGGCGCCCGTGAAATGGTCTCCCGCGACCAGCACAATGGTCTCGGCCTGCCCTGCTTGCAACGCCAGCCAGGCCTGGCGCAACAGATTGATGGCGCTGGCGCCGCCCATCTCGTCCTGCATGCACCAGTTCAGCCGCAGTCCCAGACGCCACGCCAGATCGATCGCGCGGTCGGGGCGCAACGTGAATGAAGCCACGCCCAGTCCGTCCACATCGCCGGGCTCCAACCCTGCGCCGCGCAGCGCCTGCGCGATCGCCTCGGCCATCAGGCCGGCCGTGCTGGTCCCCGGGCCGGGATGGCGCAACGAAGGCGTTTCGCCCACGCCAACGATGCCCGGGCCGCGCGCCGCGCTCATGCCGATTCCTGCCGCGGCGGTTCGCGCGTCAGCAATAAGGTCAACACCGTGACCGCGGCCATGCCCACCAGGAACCACGCCACCGGGGTCGCCGATTCATACTTGCGCAGCAGCGCCATGGCGATCAGCGGCGACAGGCCGCCAGCGAAGACAGACGCCAGTTCATGCCCCAGCGCCAGTCCGGTGTAGCGGACCTCTGCAGGAAACAGTTCGGCGAAATACGCCGGCTGGGTGCCGATCATCGCGGCGTGGCAGACCGTGTTGCCCAGGAAAAAGGCCAGGAATATCCATACCGGCTCCTTGGTCTGCACCAGCCAGAAAAACGGGAATGCCACCAGCACCAGCCCGGCCGAACCGATCAGGTACACCGTGCGCCGCCCGATGCGGTCGGAGAGGTGGCCGAACCAGACCAGCGTGCCTAGCTCGATGAACATCGACACCAGCACGCCGCCCAGCATGACGTCGTTGGGAATGCCCAGGAACTTGCCATAGGCCAGCGCGAACGCCAGGAAGATGTACGACCCGCCATTTTCGGCCACGCGCAGGCCCATCGCGGTAAACACCTGGCGCGGGTAACGGCGGAACACTTCGACTGCCGGCATGCCGCGCTTGGCGGTCTTGGCGGCTTGCACGAACTCATCGCTTTCCGGGATGTGCTTGCGGATGTACAAGCCCACGCCGAAGATCAGCACGCTAAGCAGGAACGGCAGGCGCCAGCCCCAGCTCATGAAGGCTTCTTGCGGCAACTGCTGCGCCAGCATGAAGACGCCCGAGGACAGCACGAAACCGCCCGCCACGCCCAGTTGGCTGAAGGAAGAGAAGTAGCCGCGGCGCTTGCCTCCGACCGCCTCGCTGATCAGCAGCACGCCGCCGCCCCATTCCCCGCCCGCGGCCGCGCCTTGCAGGATGCGCAGCACCACCATGGCCACCGGCGCCCAGAAGCCGACCTGGTCATAGGTGGGCAACAGCCCGATAAGGAAGGTCGCGGCGCCCATCAGGCCCAGGGTCCATTCCAGCGCCAGCTTGCGGCCGTAGCGGTCGCCGATATGACCGAAGATCACGCCGCCCAGCGGCCGCGCCAGGAAGCCGACCGCAAAGCCGGCAAACGCCCCCATGGTGCCCAGCAGCGGGTCGGTGCCCTTGGGAAAGAACAGTTCGCCAAACACCAGCGCCGCCGCCGTGCCGTAGATGAAGAAGTCATACCATTCCATCGCGTTGCCCGCGACGGACGCCATCACCACGCGCCGCGTGCGCTTTCTGCGCGCATCGTCGCCAGCGGCCGCGGCCGCCCCCTTGTATGCCATCGTCATTGCCGCCCCTAGTCTGTTTGAATGGATTGATGACGCTCAGCGCGCCACGCGATAACCGACGGCGTCGCGGTCCCAGGCGTCGCCGGTAATGCCCTCATCCCGCAAGCGGAACTTGCGGATCTTGCCGTTCTCGGTGCGCGGCAAATCCTCCAGCACGCGCAGATAGCGCGGCACGGCGAAATACGGCATGCGAGGCTGGCAGAAGTCCAGCAGCGCCTCGGGCGCGATGGCCTGCCCGGTCTTGTAGACCAGCGCCGCCATGACCTCGTCTTCCGCCAGATCGGAACGCACCGCATAGACCGCCGCGGCAGCCACCGCCGGATGCGCCAGCAGCACCTGCTCCACCTCGTACGAGGAAATGTTCTCGCCGCGCCGGCGGATGGCATCCTTCGTGCGGTCCAGGAAGCGGAAATAGCCGTCCGCATCGCGCACCACCCGGTCGCCCGTGTGGAACCAGAGGTTGCGCCAGGCTTCCACCGTCTTGTCATCCATGCCGAAATAGCCTGTGGCGATGGCGTATGGCACATGTGCGCGCAGCAGCAATTCGCCCGGCGTGCCGTCGGGCACCGCCGCGTCGTGCTCGTCGGCCGCCATCGCGTCGAACTCAGGCGCGGCCCGTCCCATCGTGCCGGGGCGTTGCTCGGCCAGCGTGCCGCCCAGCGCGAAATTGGTTTCGGTGGAGCCGTAGCCCTCCAGCAGCGCAATGCCGGTACGTTCGGCGAACGCCGCATGGAAGCGTTCGGGCACCCCGGGCGCCAGCGCGATCCGCGCGCGCTGGCGCCGTTCGGCTGCGGCAGGCGGCTGCGCCAACAGCATGGGCACCATGGCGCCCAGCAGATAGGTCACCGTGGCGCCCGTGGCCTCGAGCCGGTCGAAATAGCGGCTGGCCGAGAAACGCTCGTCGCAGACGATGGTTGCGCCCGTGACCAGGGCCTGGAAGCAGGCATTCAGCGCATTGGTGTGAAAGAGCGGCAGGCTCGTGTAGAGCACGTCGCTCTCGACGATTTCCAGGTTGCGCGCGGCGATCCTGCCCCACCAATAGAACTGCGCATGAGGACAGCACACGCCCTTGGACAGGCCTGACGTGCCCGAGGTGTACAGGATGGCCAGCGTATCTCCCGGCCCAAGGTCGGCCGCCGGCGGGAGCGGCGTGTCCGGCGCGGGAGGAGGCGGACACGCGTGCACCGGCAGCGCGTCGGCATTGCCGTCCAGCAGCCAAATGCGGTTCAAGGCCAGGGGCTGCATGTTCAGTGCGGCCAGCGCCGGACAGGACGCAGCGTCGGCCACCAGCAAACGGCAACCGCTGTTGGCCAGGATGTGCTGCAACTGCATGCCGCGCGACGCGGTGTTGATAGGCACCACCACCGCCCCCAGCCAGCCGCAGCCCAGCACGATGGACAGGAACTCATGCCGGTTGCCGGCCATCAGCCCGACCCGGTCGCCCCGGGCGATCCCGGCTTGGGCCAGACGCGCGGCCCAGGCCGCCGCATGCCCGGGAGCATCGCCGTAACGCAGCGCGCCGCCCGGCGCCTGCACCCATGTGCGCTCGCCCCATCGGGCGCCCTGCTCCAGCAACAACGACGGCAGTGTCAACGCATGCATGGCGGTGCTTCCCCTTTGTTGCGGCCCTCGGCAAGCGTTGCCCCAGCCTTATGAAATTAGTCTAGGAATCAACTATTTATATGTCAAATTTATGGATATTATTTATCTTATAAATCAAGCTGATATGAGAGGCATGCGTGGATTTTGATCTCAACCTCATGCGGGTTTTCCTGACCGTGCTGCAGGAGCGCAGCGTCACGCGCGCGGCGCAGCGCCTGAACCTGACGCAGCCCGCCGTGAGCTACGCGCTGGCGCGCCTGCGCGAAAAGTTCGACGATCCCCTGTTCGCGCGCACGGCGTCCGGCATGCAGCCCACGCCGGTCGCGTTTGCCCTGGCCGACCCCATCGAGCGCGGCATGAACAGCTTTGCGGAGGCGGTCAGCCTGCGGCAGCGCTTCGAGCCCGCCAGCAGCACCCGGCGCTTTCGCCTGTCCATGTCCGATATCGGTGAAATGGTGTTCCTGCCGTCGCTGATGGAACGCGTGCACGCCCTGGCGCCGCGCCTGCAGGTGGAAGTATTGGAGATCCCGCTGGAACGGCTGCCGCAGGCTCTTAAAGAAGGCGAGGTCGATCTCGCCATCGGCAACCTGGCCGGGTTGGGCAGCGAAACCTGCCACGCGGAATTGTTCAGCGAACGCTACACCTGCATGGGCAGGCGCGGCCATCCGGTGTTGTCGGCGGGCCTGACGCGCAGCCAGTACAAGCGCCTGGACCACATCCTGGTGGCCTCGCGCGCCAGCGCCCACCGCTTGCTGGACGATGTGCTGAGCGAAGCCGGCCTGCCACGCAGGCCGTATCTGACCTTGCCGCATTTCTCGGCGGCGGCCGAGATCGTGCGGCGCACCGATCTCACCATGACCTTGCCGCTGCGGGCCGCGATCTGGTTCAACCACGACGACGCGTTCCAGATACGCCCGCTGCCGATCGCGCTGCCGCCCCTGTCCGTGACCGTGCATTGGCACGCCCGCTTCGAAAGCGACCCGGGCACCGTCTGGCTGCGCCGCCTGGTGGTGGAAACGCTGGCGGACCCGGCCTGAGCCCGCCCAGGCGAGGCGCTTATCGCATCGCGGCCAGCATCAGGTCCAGGTTCTGCACCGCCGCGCCCGAGGCGCCCTTGCCCAGGTTGTCGAACACCGCCGTCAGCAGTACCTGGCCGTGCTGCGCATTGCCGTAGACGGCCAGGCGCAGGTCGTTGGTGCCGTTGAGCGCCTGCGGATCCAGGTGCGTATGGGCGGCCGCGTCCTGCGGCGCCACGACCTGCACGTGGCGCGCGCCCTTGTAATGCTGCTGCAGGCAGGCGTGCAGGCGCTCCATGTCCACGCCCGCCGGCAGCAGGCGCAGCTGCAGCGGCACGGTCAGGACGATGCCCTGGCGATAGGCGCCATAGGCTGGCACGAACACCGGCCGCTGCGTCAGGCCGGCATGCCGCTCGATCTCGGGCGTGTGCTTGTGCGCCAGGCCCAGGCCGTAGAGCTGGAACGCCGGTCCCGGCGCGCCGTCCGCGGCTTCGTAGGCGTCCACCGCCGCGCGCCCGCCGCCCGAATAGCCGGACACCGCGTGCACCACTACCGGGTAGTCGGCCGGCACCAGCCCCGCCCGCAGCAGCGGACCCAGCAAGGCGACCGCGCCCGTGGGATAGCAGCCGGGGTTGCTGACGCGCCGCGCCTGGGCGATCAGCCCGGACTGTTCCGCGTTCATTTCCGGAAAGCCATAGACCCAGCCCGGCGTCGTGCGGTGGGCGGAACTAGCGTCTATCACCCGTACCGCGGGATTGACGATGGACGCGGCGGCCTGCCGCGCCGGTTCGTCCGGCAGGCAGAGGATGGCGATGTCGCAGCCGTTGATCGCCTGCGCGCGGCGTTGCGGGTCCTTGCGTTCCGCCTCGGGCAGCGTCAGCAGCCGCAGATCCGTGCGCCCGTGCAGGCGTTCGTGGATCTGCAGGCCGGTGGTGCCCTGGTCGCCGTCGATGAAAACTAGAGGTTGGGTCATGGCGCTTGCGTCCTGGATCAAAGGGGCGCCGGAAGGTTCCGGGCGCAGGACTCCATCATCGGACTGGAAGCCAGATAACAAAAGTCGAATATCATGACTATCCAATTCAGCTTTCCTGAACGAAACCGCTATGCGTGAAATCAGCCTGGACCGCCTGCGCACCCTGGTTGCCATCGCCGACCTGGGCTCGTTCGCCGATGCGGCGCGCGCGCTGCATCTGGCCCCGCCCACCGTCAGCCTGCACGTGGCCGACCTGGAGGCGCGCATCGGCGCGCCGCTGCTCACGCGCAAGCGCGGCCAGGTCCGCGCCACCGCCATCGGCGAAACCCTGCTGGAACGCGCGCGCCGCCTGCTGGCCGATGCCGACCAGGCGCTGGACGACGTGCAGCGGCAGGTGCAGGGCTTGTCCGGCCGCGTGCGGCTGGGCGCCTCCACCGGCGCCATTGCCCATCTGCTGCCGCAGGCTTTGGAAACGCTGGGGCGCAACCATCCCGGCATCGACGTGCAGGTGGCCGTGCTGACTTCGCAGGAAACCCTGCTGCGCCTGGCCGACGGCTCGCTGGACGTGGGCCTGGTGGCCCTGCCCCAGCCGCCGCTGGAAGGCCTGGTGCTGCGCCCCTGGCGGCGCGACCCGGTCATGGCCTTCCTGCCCGCTGACTGGAAAGCGCCCGCGCGCCTGACGCCGGCCTGGCTGGCCGAACGGCCGCTCATCCTGAACGACGCCAGCACGCGGCTGTCGCGCCTGACGGGCGAATGGTTCGCCGCCGCCGGGCTGAACCCGCGCGCCCGCATCCAGCTGAATTACAACGACGCCATCAAGAGCCTGGTGGCCGCGGGCTACGGCGCCACCTTGTTGCCGCACGAGGCCACCGCGCCGCAGCCGGATCCGCGCATCCAGATGCGCGCGCTGCGGCCGGCCCTTTGGCGTCCGCTGGGCATCGCGCACCGCGCCGGGCAGGTGGAACAAGCCACCCGGCATGTGCTGGACGTGTTGTGGGAGCTGCGCGCTTCACCCGCCCGCTGAGGGCGTGCGGCGGAAGTACGCGGTGCGCTGGCTTTCCTCGCGCAGCCGGCGCGCGCGCGAGCGGAACAGGTCCTTGCGCCCCACGATGCCGACCAGCCGGCCGTTGGCCCGGTCAAGAATCGGTATGCGGCCGGCGCCGGTCAGCGCCATGCGGTCGGCGATCTGGCTGGCCAGTTCCTCGGGATGGCCGTACACCAGGTCGCGGCCTTGCAGCGCTTCCCCCAGCGTGCGCCCGGTCTGTTCGTCGTCGATGGCCCAGGCCAGCGTGTCCGCGCGCGTGACTTCACCCACCACCGCGCCTTCGGCATCCAGCACTGGATAGCTGGTGTGCACCGGCTGCGCCGTCGTGAAATGCGCGATGGCTTGCGCCACCGTCCAATCGGCCGGCAGCGTCTGGACCGGCGTGGTCATCACCTGGCTGACCCGCAGCAGGTCGAAGGGATCCACGCGGTACTCGCGGCTGATGTGATGGCCGCGCCGCGCGATCTTCTCGGTCAGTATCGAGCGCTTGAGCAGCAGCACCGTCATCCCGTACGCGAACACGCAGGCCGCCAGCACCGGCAGCAGCGCGCCCATGTCGCCGGTCAGCTCCACCGCGAACAGGGTCGCGGTCAGCGGCGCGCGCATGGTGCCGCCCATCATCGCGGCCATGCCCAGCAGCGCCCAGAAGCCCGGGTCGGCCTGCGGCAGCAGCGGCGCGGCCAACGCGCCCAGCGCGCCGCCGAATATCAGCAACGGCGCCAGCACGCCGCCCGAGGTCCCCGAGCCCAGCGCCACGGACCAGATGATGACCTTGACCGCCAGAAGCAGGAGCACGGCCTGGAACGCCAGATCGCCCGCCAGCAGATGGCGGATGTTGTCGTAGCCCACGCCCAGCGCCGCCGGCTCGATCAGCCCGCCCAGGCCGATCACCAGGCCGCCGAAGGCCGGCCACCACATCCAGTGCAGCGGCAGTTTCTCGAACAGGTCCTCGGCGGCGTAGACCATGGACGTCAGCACGCCCGATCCCAGCCCCGCCAGCACGCCTACGGCCGCGCAGGCCAGCAGGTGCACGGGCGTGAACGGCAGCGACCCCGAATACGCGAATATCGGGCCGCCATCGAGTGCGAATGCGCGCGTGGCCGCGGCCACCAGCGCCGCCATCGCCACCGGCAGGAAGCTGCGCGGCTTCCATTCGAACAGCAGCAGCTCGACCGCCAGCAACACCGCCGCCAAGGGCGTGGCGAAGATCGCCGTCATGCCCGCGGCCGCGCCGGCCACCAGCAGGGTCTTGCGCTCGCCGTCGTCCAGGTGGATGGTCTGCGCCAACAGCGAACCGATGGCGCCGCCCGTCATGATGATCGGGCCTTCGGCGCCGAACGGGCCGCCCGTGCCGATGGAGATGGCGGACGACACCGGCTTTAACACCGCCACCTTGGGCTGGATGCGGCTCTTGCCGATCAGGATGGCTTCCATCGCTTCCGGAATCCCGTGGCCGCGGATCTTCTCCGAACCGTAGCGCGCCATCAGGCCGATGATGAGACAGCCCACGACCGGAATGGCGACGGAAGCCAGGCCCAGGTGGCCGGTCGTGATGGGCTGGTCCTTGAAGGAGAACTGGTGGTGGTAGGCCAGATTGGTGCACAGCGCGATCAGCCGCAGCAAGGCCCAGGCCGCGGCCACGCTGGCCAGGCCGACCGGGATGGCCAGCCCCATGAGCAGGACCACGCGCTTGTCCGTGGTGAAGTCGCCCAGGCGCAGCGCGGCCCGGGCGGAGGAAGAAGTGGGAGGCATGTTCGAAGACGGGAAGAATTGCGCAGGGATTTGCGAAATGTCATATATATCGTATCACGACATATATTAGAATCGGCCAGGTGAAACCGCCCCCGCCCCCACCCCAGCTGACCGCCACGGACTACGAGCTCCTGGCCGACTTCCGCTATGCGCTGCGCCGCTTTGCCGCCTTCAGCGAAAACGCCGCCGCCGGGCTGGACCTGATGCCGCAGCAGCACCAGGCCCTGCTCGCCATCAAGGGCACCCGCAAGAACGCCCCCGGCCGCCGTGGCCTGTATGTCGGCGAAATCGCCGAACGCCTCCTGATCCGGCCGCACACCGCCGCCGAACTGGTGGGCCGACTGGCGCGCCTGGACCTGGTCAGCCGCGAGGCGGACCCCGAAGACGGCCGCCGCGTCGAGGTCGTGCTGACTGCGAAGGCCGAGCGCATGCTCGAAGACCTCTCGGCCTCGCACCTGGAAGAATTGCGCGCCATGCGCCCGCTGCTGACGCGCCTGCTGACCCGCATCGGCGACGACTCCGGCAACGCCTGATCCACGTCCTGCTGCATAAGCTTATGCAGCGCAGCCTTGCCTCGCGTGATAAATTGTCGCCCCGCGACATATCGATGCGCGAGGAGATCGTTTTGGGTGTAGCAATCAAGCGCTGGCTGGGCTCGTTCGCGCCAGCGCCGGTGGGCGTCAACGGACGCGAGAAACTGTACGGCGCGCTGGGGGCGCTGCTCGGCCTGTTCTGCACGGAATGGGTGGGCCGCCACGCGCTGGGCGACGCCAGCCCCTGGTTCATCGCCCCCATGGGCGCGTCCGCCGTGCTGCTGTTCGCCGCCCCCGCCAGTCCGCTCGCCCAGCCCTGGTCCATCATGGCCGGCAATCTGGTATCGGCCCTGATCGGCGTCTTCTGCGCCCAGTTCATCCCCGTGCCTGGCGTGGCCGCCGCCGTGGCGGTGGCGCTGGCCATCGGCGCCATGTTCTCCTTGCGCTGCCTGCATCCGCCCAGCGGCGCGGTGGCGCTGACCGCCGTGCTGGGCGGCCCCGCCGTCGCCAGTTTGGGCTACGGCTTCGCGCTCTGGCCTGTGGCCCTGAACTCCGCCATCCTGCTTTGCATCGCCGTGGTCTTCAATGGCGCGCTCAAGCGCAACTATCCGCGCCGCCACGCCGACCCGGCCGCCGGCCACAACACCCGCGACCTAGCGCCCAGCGCCCGCCTGGGCTTCAGCCTGGCCGACCTGGACGACGCGCTCACGCAACGCGGCGAGCTGCTGGACATCAGCAAGGAAGACCTGGAAGAAATCGTCCTGGCCGCGGAAATGCGCGCCAGCGTACGGCGCTTTGGCGACGTGCATTGCGCCGACATCATGTCGCGTGACGTGGTCACGGTGCAGGCCCAGGACCCGCTGGACTACGCCGTGCGTCTGTTCGACAAGCATCGCCTGCAGGCGCTGCCGGTGCTGGATTCGGCCGGCCGCTACGCCGGCATGGTCAGCCAGGGCGACGTGCTGGCGCGCCAAACCCGGCTGGCTGCCGTCGCCGTCGACGCGGATGCCGCGCCCGGCCTGCTGGTGGCCGACTGCATGCGTAGCGAAGTGCCCTTCGCCACCCCGGGCCTGCCCGTCATCGAACTGGCCCGCCCCATGTCGGACAGCCTGCATTGCGTGCCGGTGCTGGATGAAGCGCGCAACCTGGTCGGACTGGTGACGCAATCGGACCTGGTGGCGGCGCTGTACCAGATCGCGCTCGCGGCCAGCTCGCAGGCGCCGGACCCGGACGCCCAGCGGCTGGCGGCCTGAGCGCCGACCCTCCGTAGCCCTACGGATTCCTGCCCGCGTTGGCCGCAAGGCATAATTTCAGGCGTGAATCCCCTATCGCGCGCTCGCGCCTTCTTCTGCTGGCTGGTCCTGTTCACCTTCGGCGCCCTCTGGATCGGGCGGCAGGACTATGTGGACCAGTACGAACGCTTCACCCAGAGCACCAGCGTGGCGCAGCGCATGCTGAGCCAGAAGACGGTGCAGCATGAAGCCGTGCTGGCGACCCTGGCCGCCCTCTCCCACCCGCCTGCTCCGGAACGCCTCTATCCCAGCCTGCGGCCGGCCATGCCCCAACTGCTGGGGCTGGGCTACCTGTCCGGCGGCGCCTGGAGCGGCAGCGTGGCCGAACCCCCGGGCCTGGCGGCAGCCGTCGAACGCGCGCGCGGCCTGGGCCGGCCCGTGACGCTGCCGGTGGACGCCGCACGCTATTGGCTGGTGGCCCCCTCCAGCTGGAGCCTGCTGCTGGACGCCAGCCAGCTGATACCCGCGGCCGACTTTCCAACCGGCCTGGCCAACTTGACCCTGACGGTCGACCAGACCCCGCTGCGGCTGCTGGACAAGCAGCCAGACGCCAGCGGTCCCGGCTGGCCGCTGGCCCTGCAAAAGCCGCTGGGCGCGGCCAGCCAGCCCTTCCAGATGCGCAGCACGCGCACGCTGACACCCGGCGTCTGGCCCTGGGCCACCTGGCTCGCCTGGGGCTTGGCCAGCGCGCTGCTGGTGGCCGGCGCCGCGGCCTGGCAGCGTTCTCGCGCCCAGGCCCGCCGCCACCAGGAGCAACTGCGCCTGGGCGCCATGGCGCGCCTGAGCACGCTAGGCGAAATGGCCGCCGGCATCGCCCACGAACTGAACCAGCCGCTGACCGCCATCCTGGCCCAGACCCGCGCCGCCGAGCGGCTGCTGGACGACGAAGAGGAACGCCCCGCCGTGCGCCACGCGCTCTTGGCCAGCGCCGAACAGGCCAAGCGCGCCGCCGACATCATCAGCCGCATGCGCGCCCTGGTGCAGCCCAGCTCGCCCGCCCGGCGCGAAGCGCTGGACCCCGACGCATTGGTGGCGTCGCTGCGCTTTCTGCGCGAAACGGAATTGGCCCGGCTGGGCATACGGCTGAGCTGGCACAACGCCAACCCGGGCATGCGTCCGCTGGGCGACCGCGTGGCCCTGGAGCAGATCCTGCACAACCTGGTGCAGAACGCAGCCGATGCGCTGGCCGACGTTGCCGGGCCGCGCCAGATCTCGCTGGAGGGCCGCGCCGATGGCGACACCTATCTGTTCAGCGTCAGCGACACCGGCCCCGGCATCGCCGCCGACGCGTTGCCGCGCCTGTTCGCTCCTTTCTACACCACGCGGCCGCAAGGCATGGGCCTGGGGCTGGCGCTGTGCGACACGCTGGCCGGCTCCATGGACGGCCGCATCGCCGCGCGCAATCTCAGCCCGGCAGGCGCCTGCTTCACGGTCAGCCTGCCGCGCGCCGCCGCCGTCTGACGCCGCAGGAATCTCCCATGTTCGAACAATCCCCGCTGGTCTACCTGGTCGATGACGACGACGCCGTGCGCGACGGCCTGGCGCTGCTGCTGCGCAGCGTGGGCCTGCGCAGCGAGGGCTACGGCGACCCGCTGGCCTTCCTGGCCCAGTTGCACCCGCAGTCCATTGGCTGCGTGGTCCTGGACATCCGCATGCCCGGCATCAGCGGCCTGGACGTGCTGAGCCGGCTGGCCGAGCAATCGGACCTGCCCGTGGTCATGCTGACCGGCCATGCCAACGTGGACCTGTGCCGCCGCGCCTTCAAGGGCGGCGCCATGGAATTCCTGCAAAAGCCCGTCGACGACGACGTCTTCCTGGACGCGGTGCAGGCCGCCGTGCGCACCCACATCGCCAGCCGCGAAAAACTCGCCGTGACCCAGGCCGCGCAGGAACGGCTGGACAAGTTGTCCGGGCGCGAACGCGACGTGCTGGAGCGCGTCGTGCAGGGCCTGAGCAACAAGGAGATCGCGCGCGAATTCGACCTGTCGCCGCGCACGGTGGAGACCTACCGCGCCAACGTCTTCGCCAAGCTGGAAGCGGACAACCTGGCCGGGCTGATCCGCGAGTACGCGGGGCTGCTGGGCTAAGGCCGGTCCAGGCGGCCAGCAACCTTGCACAGCCCCCCCTCCGTAGCCCTACGGAGGCCCCAGCGTAGCCGACCGAATACCGCCGATCGGCCGCCATCTTTACTCTGTCTGTTCCCGTCACCGACCCACTAAGGACACAGACATGTCGCCCAAACTCATCGCTTTCGCCGCCCTGTTCGCCTGCGCCGGCGCCGCCAACGCCGCCGTGCTCAACGAGAGCAACCTGTCCATGGCCGACGCGCAGAAGCTGGCCACGGCCACCGTCGCCGCCTGCCAGGCCAAGGGCTACAACGTGAGCGCCTCGGTGGTGGACCGCGCCGGCCTGCTCAAGGCCTTCGCCCGTGCCGACAATGCCGGCCCACACACCATCGAGGCCAGCCGCGCCAAGGCCTACACCGCCGTCTCGGCCAAGACGCCGACGCTGACGATGCTGGAAAACGTGCAGAAGAATCCCGCCGCGGCCACCCTGACCGACATTCCGGGCTTCCTGGTGCTGGGCGGCGGCGTGCCCGTCAAGGCCGGCTCGGCCGTGATCGGCGCCATCGGCGTGGCGGGCGCTCCCGGCGGCAACCTGGACGCGCAATGCGCGGACAGCGCCCTGCAAGAGAACGCCGAACTGTTCAAGTAAGCCGCTGCCGGCCGGGACGCGGCGCGTTTGCCGCGCCAGCGGCATCGCGGTAGGCTTGGGGCGCCATGCCCCAGCCGCCCTCCCTCTCCCTGCTCGACGCCATCCTGCGCCGCACCGCCCGGCGCTATCGCGTACCCGCCATTTCCCGCATCCCCGCCGAAGACGCCGCGCCCGCAACCGCGCTCGCCGTCGCCATCGAACAGGCCCGCCAGTCGCTCGAAGATGGCGCCGCGCCGCCGGCCACGGTCAAGCAGGCCTTTCTCGACGCCCTGGCGCGCCTGATACGCGACGCTATGCGCGAGTCCGACGGCGATCCCGCATTCCAGGCCATGCTGCTGCGGCACCGCCTGCCGCTCGTGCGCGAGTATGCCTCCCTGGCCGCGCGCGCCGCCCAGGACCGCCGCGAGATCATTGCCGCCGCCAACGCCATCGCCCACCCCGCCAAGGTTGAACGCATGCCGGCAGGCCCCGCGCGCGACGCCATGGCCGCCTTGCAAGCGGCGGCGGCATCCGAGTCCTGGACGGCGCTGCCCGAAGCCGCGCGCCGGCTTCTCGGTTTGTCCTCCGAAGCCCAACCGGCCTCCGTCGCGCTCGACCGCCTGCTCGACAGCCCCGCGCTGGATCATCTGCAACGCCTGGACGCCCTGACCGCCGACAGCGACGTGCGCCGCTACCGCGCCTTGTGGGAACAGCAAGGCCCGCGCCCGGGCAGCGCCACCGCCCTGGCCGAAGGCAACGCCTCGCGGTTGCGCGGCGACGCCGTCGAGGCGCAGGCGCTGCAAGCGCTCCAGGCCCTGGCGCGCCGTCTCAACGACGCCGACGGCAGCCAGGCCTACCAGGCCGTGTCCTCCATGCGCGTACCGCCTTCGATGCCCGCCAACACCGACCGCGCCAAGACAGAATGGGATGCCGCGCTGCTGCGCCGGGCTGCGGGCGATGGCGCGCCGCCGGCCTGGGACCTGTGCCTGCTGCTCGAAGCCAAGGCCTCGGCCGACGCGGCCGCCACCGACTTTCCGCGCCTGCTGCGCGGGCTGCGCCTGCTGACGCAAGCCGATCCACGGACCGACTACGCCTTCAGTACGCGCCAGGGCCGGTACCCCCTGCGTGGCGCGGCGCTGCGGGCGTTGCCCGCCGAAGGCCCGCAGCTCGATACCACCGTGCTCTATGTCTGCGACGGCCCGGCCGATGCGATCCCGCGCCTGCTCAGCGCCGCCAGCCGCATGCAGCTGCTGTCCGCGCCGCCCAGCCTGGAATATGCCGGTCTTCTGGCGCAGGGTCTGGACGCGGCCCCCGAGACCTTGGAACCGGTCTGGCAACAGCTGCTGCAATCGGCCCAATGGGCCGGCGTGCTGCAGCAATACCCGACGCTATGCCAGGCGCGCGAACTGATGGCGCACCCGGATGACCTGATGGCGGCGATCGAAGGCGCCACGCGCTGAGGCCCACGCCCGCGGGCCGGTTTCGTACTGTGCTTGCCCTAGACCGCGGGCCCCTTCAGCTCGATTTGATTGCCATCGGGATCGAAGCAATAGATCGAAAGCCCTTCGCCTTCCGCGCCATACCGCAACACGGCCTTGTCCGCGGCAATGCCAAACGTTTGTAGATGTTGAACGATGGCCGCTTCATCGAACGGATCGACCCGCAGGCAAAAGTGGTCGACGTTGCGCCGCTCTTTTTCAGGCGCGGCCCCGCCAGCGGCACCCAAGGGTCCTTGCACGTCGATCAGATCGATCATGGACCCGCCGGCGCTCAGGTGGATCATGGCGAGCTTGTCGTTCTTCTTCTTGACGGAGCAGCCTAATACCTTCGTGTAGAAGTCCACGCTGCGCGCCAGGTCTTGAACCCTGAGCACGACATGGTCCAGGTGCTTGATTTGAAATGCTGGCATGCGGATTCTCCCGGGTCGAACTTGGCATTGTCCTGCGGCTTTCATCGGCTGTCGAACGTCCCGCTTCAGGGATGAATCGTTTCACCGCGATCAAGCATGCCGATGAACTCTTGGATCTTGCGCGCCCGCGTTGCGGGCCTTTTGGCATGCTGGATCCGAAACAGAATGGCGTAGCGGTTCCGGCTGTTCAGCGTCGCAAAGAACGCGCTGGCCTGGGGATTGGCGTCCAGCGCGGCTTGCAGGTCGTCCGGCACGACCGAATTGCCGGGAGAGGCATAGGCGGCGGCCCAGCGTCCATCCTGTTTGGCCTTTTCGATTTCCCGCATGCCGGCAGGGAGCATTCTGCCTGCAGCGATGAGCGCTTCGGCCCGATCCGTGTTGAGTTTGGCCCAAATACTCTTCGGAGAACGCCGGGTAAAGCGCTGCAGCCAGGTTTCTTCGCTTTCAGCCTGTTTTTGGCCATCGATCCAGCCATGGCAAAGCGCGCTCTCCACCGCCTGCGCGTACGTCAAGGTCCGCTGCCCGGCGCCATTCTTGGCTATGCGCAGCCATACCCCCGCCGACGTCTCGCCGTTGTGCGTCAACCAGTCTTCCCATTCGCTCTGGGCCAGGAATGTCAGGCGAGGTTCAGTCATGGAGCGTTCCGAATGGTTGCATTCATACAACGGGGTTCTTTCCCTTGCTGCTCCCTCACAGCCTACCGATTTACGCCAGTTTTGGTGCCGGTCTTTCTGTCAGCGTGGATCGACCGCCTTGCGTGCGATTCGCAGCAGTGGTTTTCCCTAGGCCAAGGCGTTCATTACGCCTTATAACGACATATGAAACCGCGCAACTCCCATTTGCACTAGGGAAAAAGTAGTAGTAGGGTTCCATGGCGTTCATGTTGTGTCTGCTCGAAAGACGACGCATCGATGTTCCTGCGGCGTCCAGATTGACTTCCGGTCACATTTCCCCTGGCAGGAGCCGCTCGTGAAATGCGCAGAACATGAAAATGTCTCCCCCGTTGTTCAATCGCCGAACCTGGCGGCTCGTGTCGCCATCGGGCTTGCCGCGGCGCTCGGCGGCACGGCGACGCTTGCAGAGATAATCCCGCAAGGCACCTACACCACCCCTTTTCGAGTTGTCGCCGGCGAAGAAAAGACGTTTGTCGGCGGCACCGTCATCACGCCTATCCCGCCCTATCCCCTACCCTTGGGCGGTACGGGTATTCAGGTCCAGGGCGGCTTGGCCATCCTGGACCCCTCGCTCGGCGACGGAACACCGATCCGCATAAGCGTCAACGGCAATGCCATCGACGGCTTGTATGTTCGTAGCGGCGGACAGTTGATAGTCAGGCCGGGAGGCGTCTATGTCTATGCCACCGGCGGCAGCGTTCGGGGCATCTACAACGTCGGGGAGACGAGCGTTCCGTCAGAGTTCAATGGTACGAACGTGTATGTCACGACGGATTTTGCCGGCTCGCATGCCCTGCGCACCTATGGCCCCGGTGCGACGACCGTACTGCGGGACTCGACGCTGACCACCTTGCAAAGCGGCTCCAAAGGCGCCGAGGTGTGGCGAGGCGCCAAAGCCGATCTGTACGACACCGCCATCCTGACCAAGAGCTCAGCCGCCTACGGCGTCCACGTCTTCGAGCAGAACAGCCTACTCACGGCCACGAACGGATCGATCACCACCGAAGGCACGACCGCATACGGCGTTCTGGTACAGGACTACGGCAAATTCATGGGTACCGGCACGTCGGTTCGCGCGCAAAACGCGATCGGCGTCTATGTCTTTACCAACGGCATATTCCAGTCCGATGGGATGACCATACAGTCCGACCGCACTTACGGCATGTACGTCAACGGCGGCAGCGCCACATTGAAAGACACGCAGGTGAGCACGCTGGCCGCCGGCTCGTTTGCGCTCTTCATCAACGGCGGGACGCCCGCGACCGTGGACGGCGGGCAGATCCTGACCTTCGCCGATCGCTCAGTGGCCGTGCGCACCCAGTCCGGCGCCGTGGCAAACATCAACGGCACCCGGATAAGCACGCTGGGACAGGCGGCGTACGGCATCCACGTCGAGGGCTGGGGCACGGTCAATCTGGGCCGCGACGGCGAGACGGGTAGCCTGGTCGACACCCAGGGCGCGGACGCCGATGCCGTACGCGTGTCGGTCAATGCCACGCGCTTCAGCGCCACCGGCGCGACGCTGCAAACCGCGGGCGCAAACGCCCAGGGCTTGCATCTGACCGGGGCGGCGGGCGCCGCGGCCAAGACCTACACCCTTGTGGACACCAAGATCGCCTCAGCCCAAGCCGACGCCATACACCTGTCGGAGGGGCCCGCCATCGTGTCCTTGACCGGGTCCTCCATCACTGGCGGCAACGCCGCCATCAACATCGGCGCCACGGCCGCCGCGACGGCGGATATCGGCGCCAGCGGCACCTTGATCCAGGGGCGCGTGCTGACGCAGCCTGGCAGCACGACCAACCTTGCCATGAGCAATGGCAGCACCTGGCAGGTGACGGGAAACTCCAACCTCACCAACCTGGTCAATACCAGCAGCCTCATCGACTTCACGCCCCCGCAGGCAGGCAGCTACAAGACCATCACGACGCGCAACTACGGCGGGAACGGCACCATCGCGCTCAATACTTACTTGGGAGACGACAGTTCTCCGTCGGACAAGCTCATCGTCAATGGCGGCAGCGCCACTGGCACATCGCAGCTCCGCATAAAGAACACTGGCGGCCCCGGCGCGTTGACGACGGCAAGCGGGATTCAGGTGGTCGAGGTGGTCAACGGCGGCGTATCCGGGGCGGGCGCGTTCGCACTGTCCGGTCGCGCGGTGGCCGGTCCCTACGAGTATCGGCTCTACCAGGGAAGCGCCGCCGCGCCGACCGATCAGAGCTGGTACTTGCGGTCCGAAAAGGAACCGGATCCGCCACCGCCACCTCCGCCGCCTCCACCTCCGCCGCCTCCACCTCCTCCACCTCCACCTCCTCCACCACCGCCACCGCCGGACCCCGACCCCGAGCCCTTGTATCGGCCCGAAGTTGCGGCTTACCTGGCCAACCAACGCCTCGTGGGGCAGATGTTCGTGCAGAGCATGCACGACCGTTTGGGTGAACCTCAATTCATAGAATCGCAGCAGTTCGCGGTTGACGGCAGCAAGCGTAGTTCCTTCTGGCTGCGCACCTCAGGAAACTGGGAAGGCAGCCACAGCCGCGACGGTAATTTTGACGTGAGCACCGACCTGTTCCTGTTGCAGGGCGGCGGCGATCTTGCGCAATGGAAGCTCTTCTCAGAGACCGACCGCTTGCACCTGGGCGCCATGCTCGGATACGGGACGGCTGACAGCACTGCCCGCGCCGACGGCAACCCATACAAGGCAAAAGGCCGCGTCAACGGATACAGCGCAGGACTGTACGGCACATGGTTTCAAAACGACGCGACCAAGCTGGGCGCCTACGTGGACACCTGGTTCCAATACGGCTGGTTCAACAATCGCGTGCAAGGCGACGAACTGCCGCGCGTAGACTACGACTCGCAGGCTTGGGCGATATCGGCGGAAGCCGGCTACGCATTCAAGCTGCGGGAAAACTGGACGCTGGAACCGCAGGCTCAAATCATCTATGTCGATTCCAACACCGACAGCATCACCGAGCAGAACGGCACCCGGGTAGACCGCGCCGACTCCAATGGGACCATTACCCGCCTGGGAGTACGTACCTACACCACGTTTGACCTGGGCAACAACCGCAAGGCCCAACCCTTCGCAACCGTGAACTGGTGGCACAGCAACGTCGACAGTTCCGTGTCTTTCAATCAACTTCCCATCGGGGACTTATATCCCAAGGACCGATATGAGTTGAAGGTGGGCGTGCATGCCGACTTCACCAAGGGCTGGACGGGATGGGTCAACGCTTCCGGCAGTTGGGGCGCGCAAGACTACCATCAGTATGCGGGGCGGATCGGCGTGAAATACACCTGGTGAAGCCGGAAGGGCTGGAAAACGGCGAGTGGAGGCGTCAGGCTAAAAAACCGGCCGATTCAGGATGCGCTCATATTGAAGAAGGTCTTCCGCCGAAAAGCAGCAGAAGATCACCTCCAGTATGGATGAGTCCCCGGCCAGACTTTCGCGGACGCTTTTGGCAGCGACCTCCGCCGCCAACACTATGGGATACCCATATATCCCCGTGCTGATGCTGGGCAACGCAATCGACGTGACCGCCCTTTCTTCCGCCAGCTCGATGCATCGGCGGTAGCAACTGGCCAGCAGCGCCGGCTCCCCGCTCTCTCCGCCCCGCCACACCGGCCCCACGGTATGAATGATGTACTGCGCGGACAGCCGATAGGCCTTGGTCACCTTCGCATCCCCCGTCTTGCAGCCGCCCAGCAATCTGCATTCATGCACAAGATCCGGACCCGCGGCGCGGTGGATGGCGCCATCGACGCCCCCTCCGCCCAGCAATGAGGAGTTTGCGGCGTTAACGATGGCGTCCACGTGCAGCTTCGTGATATCTGAACGGATTGCGCGCAGGCTTGTGGCCATGATCTTGCTCCTTGCGGTACGAACGCCGTCGCCGCGGCGCACTTGCAGGGCGATCTTCCTGCAGGCAAGCGTACGGCACTCATCACGCCTGCTGGCGGCGACGGATCGGGATTATGTTGCCAGTCTACAATTCCGCCCACTTCATGCACTCAAGATTGCAGGCTGACGCCGTTTCCCCACATGCAACGACGCCTTTTGAATGCCCTGTTGGTTACCCTCCTGGTGAGCGTCGGCGTGCCCGGCGGTTTGACACAAGCGCTGGCCCAGTCGACGCCAAAGGCGCAATCTGGCGAGGGCCGTCCATATGAAATTGCCGATAGCGAAGTATGGGACGTGCCCGATCCCGTATCGGGCCGCGGCTATCAGGTTTATGTCGCGTTGCCGCCGTCCTATGCGAAACAGCCGCAACGGCGCTACCCGGTGCTTTATGTGACCGACGCCGACTACGCCTTCCCGATCATCCGGCAGCTGGCGCGCCGCCTGAACGTGGAGGGACCGCAAATCGAGGAGTTCATTCTTGTCGGCCTGTCATATGGCAAGGGGGAAGATGGCGGAGTCAGCCGCCAGCGCGACTACACGCCGACACCGAACGGCCCAAGCACGGCACCGGCCAACGCGGTCCATGGCCAGGCGCGCGCCTATCAAGCGTATCTGCGCGATCAGGTGAAGCCTTACATCACCGCCCGCTACCGGACCGACCCGGCCAGAGCCCTCTTTCTTGGCCACTCCTATGGGGCGCTGCTGGGGACACAGATCCTGTTCACCGAGCCCGGCATGTTCAACGGCTATGTCCTCGGCAGCCCGTCCCTCTGGTACGACAAACGGCATGCCTTGAAACTCGAAGCGCGCTATGCCCAGCAGCATCGGGACCTGACGGCGAATGTCTATCTTTATGTCGGCGCCTACGAAGCCCTGCGCAAAGGCGACCGTCGCTACAACCAGACGGTGGACATGGTCGCCGACAACCGTGCGCTGGAGGCGGCGCTGCAAAGCCGGCAGTATCCAGGCTTGAAACTGAAGTCGGTGGTACTGAATGACGAGGACCATCTCACCGTGGCGCCGCGCGGCTTTATGCAGGCCCTGAAATATCTGCTGCCGGTGCGCTGAAGCAATACAGAAAGTCCTTCGCCTTCCGCGCCATGTGGCATCGCGGCCTTGTCCGCCGTGATGGGGTGGCGTTGGACAACCTCAGACCTATGACGCCTCTCAAAGGGACGATCGGAGCTTCACGAATACGAGCTCGGGGTCGCCGTCGTCCAGATTCTCGATTTGGCCGCTTCTGATAAAGCCAAGCCGGCCAAGCAATTGGCGCATCGCGATGTTTGACCTGTTTGTCGACGTGAACAGTTTTCCTCCCTGGCATTGCAGTTCCAGGGTCCGCATGATGGCTGTCGCGACGCCACGGCGTCGAGCCGAACGCTTGACGACGATCAGCGGAATGAAATCATGTCCGAAGAACGAGCGGTCAAGCACCCCATAACCGACCAGCGCCGAAGCATCCTCCGTTGCCGTCGCGGCCCAGCATTGGCCAGCAGCCACCGCCTGGGCGATAAATGTCCTCCTGCCCGGTTCCTGCCTGGCGATCGGATCCAGTTCAACAATCGAATCGATGTCTACGCTCTGGGCGATTCGGACCTGCGTTTGGAAAGACATGATCGCTGCGCATCGGGATTGGGGGATTCCTAGTCTACCTGCCCCGCATCCAGCAGGTGCCTGATCTGCCACCGCGGCGAATAGGCGATGCCGAGCCCGGCGCTCACGGCGGAATAGACTGCCGCCGTCGTGGTGGTTTGGAACGGACCACGGACCCCGACGTTACGCCGCTTGCGATCGATCTCAAAGCCCAACTGCCCGGGCCTTGCGACCGGCCTATTCTGGGAACGAACGGACCTTTGCCCGCCGGCCCTTTGCCCGCCGGCATTACCCCTGAACTGGTGTCCTGCCACTAGTTAATCCAGAGAATCCAAACCGCAGTTTGCGATATTCGGCGGGCCGAATCATCTTTGCAGTGTCACGATTAATGAAACGGTATTGGCATTAACGCGATCGAATACGATTCCCATCAACGAACTAATGCAAAGGATGCGCACCAACAAGGAATCAGGGTTTATACGAACAGATTATGCGCTGGAAATCACTATCCCATCAGCGGGATATTTGGCAGAATTTAATACCGGCCGCATTTCTACGCGAAAACTCATGCGCAAACCTGAATTCGCCTTGCACGATGTGCGCTGTGCGTTTCTGAAAAAATGGCGCGCTTTTGTTTTGGTCCTGTTGATCGTGCTTACCGCTGCCTTCTCGTGTATTTTGTATTTCCACGAGTCGCAACGCGGAGAGCTCGCAGCGCTGGCTCTGGGAGGAACCTTAATTGGAATGCTGTTCGTTGGCTTTTTTGTTTGCAGGCGTTGACTGATTTTGTCGCGCCACGTCGCACCGTGCGACGCACTCCCAAATCCGTATTGGATAATCAGCAGGCCATATCCAATATATACAAGCTAAAAATACGAAAACGCCCTGGTTTTACGCCAGGGCGTTGCTTCAGGACGGCAAGTCACCGTCCCCGCAAATACCCGTCCCGCGTCTGCGGCAGCTTCATCCCCAGCACGGCGGAGGCGACCTGAGTCCGCAGGATCTGCGCCGTGCCGCCGGCGATCGTGAACATGCGTGCGTCGCGCACGTGGCGCTCCATCGGCAGGTCGCGCCCATAGCCTGACGAACCGTGCAGCTGCAAGGCGTCGTTGGTCACGCGCTGCGCCGTTTCCGCCGCGTATATCTTGGCCTGCGCGGCCAGCGACAAGTCCGGAAAGCCGAAAGTCCGCGGCGAGCCGCTGCGCGCGGCCGCATGAAGCATGTGGCGCGCGGCGTTCAACTGGATGGCCATGTCGGCAACCATCCACTGCAAGCCCTGGAACTCCGCTATCGGCCGGCCGAACTGCTGGCGCTGCTTGACGTATTCCACGGCTTCTTCAAAGGCGCCCTGCGCAATGCCCAGCGCCACGGTGCCCGCGCCCACGCGCTGGGCGTTGTAGGCCTGCATCAGCCCGGCAAAGCCGCGTTTCAGGCCCTCGGGCGGCGCCACCAGCATGGACTTGTGCACCTTGAGGTCGCGGAACTTGATGTACGTCTCGGGTATGCCCCGCACGCCCATGGCGTAGGAACGCTTGGCGATCTCCAGGCCATCGTCCGCGGCGTCCGGCTCGCGCACGTGGATGAAGGCGCCTATGCCCAGATCCACGCCCTCGTCGAACACGCGCGCGAAGATCAGGTGCAGGCGCGACACCCCGCCTCCGGTGATCCAGTATTTCTCGCCATTGATGACGTAATCGTCGCCCATGCGCACGGCGCGTGTGCCCATTTCGCTGGCGGCGCTGCCGGCCTGGGGCTCCGAGATGCAGATGGCGGGCTTGTCGCCCGCCAGCACGCACCCGGCGGCCAGCGTCTTCTGCTCATGGCTGCCGTATTGCATGATGGCGCCGATTGCGCCCATATTGGCTTCCACCGTGATGCGTCCCATGGTGGCGCAAGCCTTGGCCATTTCCTCCACGACCAGGACGGTATCGAGATAGCTCAGCCCCTGTCCGCCGTACTCGCTCGGAATCGTCATGCCCATGAAGCCGCTTTCGCGCAGCAGGCGGACATTGTCCCAGGGATACTGTTCGGATTGGTCGGTGGCCGCGGCCGTCGGTTTGAATACGGTCTGCGCCAGTTCGCGCGCGCGCTGCTGCAGCGCCGATTGTTCTTGAGAAAGCTCAGTCATGGTTCATCCTTGCTACGTGCAAAACTCCGGCCGGGCCGCCAGGCCCGCCGGCATCAACCCACCTTGATATCCGCGCGCCGCGCCACCTCGGCCCAGCGCTCGACTTCGCTGCGCGTCAGGGCGGCGAGCTCCTGCGGCGTGCCGCCGCCCGCGTCGGCGCCCAACGCAATCCAGCGCTGCACGAAAGCCGGATCGGCGAACGCCTCGTTGACCGCCGCATTGAGCACGCGCACCACGTCCGCGGGCGTGGACGGCGGCGCATAGATGCCATACCAGCTGGTCGCGTCGTAATTGGCCGCGCCGCTCTCCGCCGCCGTGGGCACGTCGGGCAGGCTGGGCGAACGCACCTTGGACGTCACCGCGATCGCGCGCACGCTGCCGGCCCTGATGTGCTGGATGGCCGAAGGCATGGTCTCGAACATCATGTGCACGTTCCCGGCAATGATGTCCACGATCGCCGGCGCCGAGCCGCGGTAAGGCACGTGCATCATCTGGGTGCCGGTGACGTTCTTGAAGTATTCGGCCATCAGGTGCTGCATGGTGCCCGCGCCCGGCGTGGCATAGCTGTACTTGTCCGGATTGGCCTTCAGCAGCGCTACCAGCTCCTGCACATTCTGCGCGGGCAGATCCTTGTTGACGATCAGCGCATGGTTGACGCGTCCCAGAAAACCCACCGCCGTCATCTCGCGGATGTCGTATCCCAGCTTCGGATACACCGACTGGGCGATCGCGTGATGCACCGCCCCGAACAGGATCGCGTAGCCGTCGGGACGGGCCTTGGCCACGGCGTCGGCGCCCAGCGTGCCACCGGCGCCGCCGCGGTTTTCCACGATCACCGACTGGGCCAGGCTGGCGCGCATCGGCTCGGCCAGCTGCCGCGACAGGATGTCCACGGTTCCACCCGGCGCATAGGGCGCGACCAGCCTGATGCTCTGCGACGGATACTTGCCTTGCGCAAATGCGCGGCTCAATGGCGTCAATGCGGCCAGCGCCAGCAACTGTCTCCTATCCATGCCTCTCTCCTCTTGTGTCCGCCTTCGTCGAAGCGGTGTTGTCTAAGATGTGTGACGTCAGTCCGGCGGACCGCCCGCCGTCCAATCGTCCAGGATCTGCCGCGCATGCTCGTTCAGGCGGGGCGGCGGATTGCGATAGGAGACCGGCGTGGCGGACAGCTTCAGCGGATTTGCCAACAGGTTCAGTTCGCCGCCTTGCGCCCATGCGCAGGGCATGCGCAACTGCGCGCCGCGAGCCTGTACGTGCGGGTCGTTGAATACGTCGCGCAGGTCGTTGACCGGACCGCAAGGCACGCCCACGGCTTCCAGCTGTTCCAGCCAAACCTGCCTGGGGCGCCGGGCCAGCGCTTCCTGTACCCGCTGGCAGAGTTCGACGCGGTGGGCGACGCGGGCCGCATTGGAGGCATAGCGCTCGTCGTCCGCCAGCCCGGCCACGCCGGCAACCTCGCAGAAGCGCCGGAACTGCGCATCGTTGCCCACGGCAAGAATCATGGGACCGTCCGCCGCGTCGAATACCTGGTAGGGCACGATGTTGGGGTGGCCGTTGCCCAGGCGGACGGGCGGCTCCTGCCTGGCGAGATAGTTCGTCCCGGCGTTCACCAGCCAGGCAATCTGGCTGTCCAGCAGCGAGATGTCGATGTGCTGGCCCTGGCCGGTCAGGTCGCGGTGGCGCAGCGCCGCCAGGATGCCGACGGCGGCATACATCCCGGTCATGACGTCGGCGATGCCCACGCCCACCTTCATGGGCGCGCCTTGCGGCTCGCCGGTAAGGCTCATGATCCCGCCCATGCCCTGGATCAGGAAGTCGTAGCCCGCGCGCTTGGCGTATGGCCCCGTCTGCCCGAAGCCGGTGATGGAGCAATAGACCAGGCGCGGATACCGGTGCTTGAGCTGTTCATAGTCCAGCCCGTGCTTGGCCAGGCCGCCGACCTTGTAGTTCTCGACCAGCACGTCGGCGTGGTCCAGCAGTTGATGCAGCGTTTCCTGGCCCGCCGCCGTGGCGATGTCGATCGCGATGGACCGCTTGTTGCGGTTGGCGCTCAGGTAGTAGGCGCTTTCCGCGGTCGCGCGGCCGTCCTGGTCGTTGATGTAAGGCGGCCCCCATTTGCGGGTGTCATCGCCCTCGTCCGGTTTTTCCACCTTGACCACGTCCGCGCCCAGGTCGCCCAACAGCTGCGTCGCGCTGGGACCCGCCAGGATGCGCGAGAGGTCCAGGACACGCACGCCCTTGAGCGCGGAAGCTTCCACTGACTGCATACGCCTTCTCCATCAGAGTCGATCGATGCAGTCTAAAATTCGCAATCCTCACCTTCAATTGAGTTTTTTTTCAATATGAAGGACGGCTTGCCGCCCGGTCCGGACGGGCGACGCGCGGCGCTACTTGACCGGAAATTTCAGCTTGGGCGCGGCGTCCCTGACCATGGCCCAGAAGGCATGCGCGGCAGGCGACAGCTTGCGTTCATTGAGGCAGGCCAACCCGATCCTGCGCTTGGAAGCGGGGCTGATCTTCCGGTAGACCAGCCCGTCGTAGGCCTGCGGCAGCACCAGCGACGCCAGCACGGAGATGCCCTGCCCGCGCCGGACGAATTCCAGGATGGACATGATCTGCGAAAGATCGTGCGCGATATGCGGCTTGGCGCCGGCACGCTCGAACATGCGCGTAATGACAGGCTGCGAACCGGCGCGCGTCATGATCAGGGGATAGTCGATCAGCTCCTTCACCGCGATCGTCTTGCGCCCGGCCAGCGGGTGGCCGGCAGGAAGCACCACCATCAGCTCGTCGGTAACGAGCGGCAGCGTGTCGAAATCCGGTTTGGGCAAGGCCACCACGCCGATCTCGATGCGCCGTTCGACCAGCGCGCGCTCCAGTTCCGGGTCCGGCTTCTCGGTAACGAACACATCGACGCCCGGATATCGGGCTTTGAACATCTCCAGCAGCTGCGGCAGGATGTTCAGTGAGGAACTCGCCCCCAGCGAACCCAGATTCAGCAGACCCGAACGCAAGCCCGCGCTGGCGTTCGCCGTCGCCCGCACGATCTGCAGGGAGGCGAACACGTCCCTGACATGCGGCAGGATCTGCTGCCCGGCATAGGTAAGATGCACGCCCGATGCGTTGCGGTCGAGCAAGGGCGCTCCCAGCGTGGCCTCCAGCGTGCGCAGGGCGTGGCTGGTGGCCGAGGGCGTCATCCCCAGCCGCGCGCCCGCGCCCGCGATGCTGTCGGCGGAGGCCAGCGCCAGCAGCAGTTCCAGTTGCCTGAGGGAGAGGGATTTTGCGGCCTGATCCGGCATGGTCATGTCTCCTTGCTGCTAACCGGCCAGCGCCTGCGCCAGCCCCAACGCCCGCGCCAGGAACGCCGACGTGTCATCCTTGCGGTAGCTGACGATCACCGGCGACACGAAGGTATCGGCATCAATCGCCACGTGCGCCACATCCTGCCGCTGCAAGCGCTGCACCGACGCCGGCACCACCGTCACGCCCAGCCCCGCCGCCACCAGGCCGATGGCGGTCTGAAGTTCGTTGGCTTCCTGCACCACCTGCGGCGCATGTCCCGCTGCACGGAACAGGCCCAACACATGGTCGGAGAAGTTCGGCCGCGGGCGCGCCGGATACAGCACGAAAGGTTCGCGCGCCAGGCGTTCGACGGACACGCGCCGCAGCCGCGCGATCGGATGGCCCAGCGGCACCGCGGCCATCAGCGCTTCGGTCATCAGCACCCGCCGCTCGATGGCGGGATCGTCGAACAGGATGCGGCCTATGCCCAGGTCGATGCGGCCGGCCTTGAGCGCTTCCAGCTGCGGCAAGGTGGTCATTTCCGTGAGACCCACCTCGACCTGCGGGTCGGCGTTGCGCAGCTGCCGGATCAGCTCGGGCACGAAGCCGTACAGGGATGACGGCACAAAGCCTATGCCGAACCAGCGCCGCTGGGTCTGTCCCAGCCGGCGCGTGCCTTCCAGCACCTCTTCCAGGCGCGCGGTCAACAGGCGCGATTGCTCCAGCAGGAAGCGGCCCGCTTCCGTCAGACGCAGCGCCCGCGTGGTGCGTTCGAACAGCTGCACACCGAGTTCTTCCTCGAACAGGCGGATCTGGCGGCTGAGGGGCGGTTGGGCCATGTGCAGCCGGGCGGCCGCGCGGGTGAAGCTGCCTTCCTCCGCCACAGCCTGGAAATAACGCAGTTGCCTCAGTTGCATGGCATGGCTCCATACATACCATAAAGGTATCAATCGGAACCCATATAGTCTTGGACTCGCAGGGAAAACGCAAGCCATACTGAACCGTCGCGCAAGCCTGCACTTTGAAAGTATGAATCCCGGAAGTTACTTGCCCGGGATCCTTGGGCCAAAGGCGCGCGGCAACACAATAATTCCAGCATTACGGAGACCATCATGCGCTTGCGCCCTGTATTCAAACGAATCGCCCTGGCCTGTGCCGGCCTGGCGCTGCTGGGCGGCGCGTCCGCAACGCTGGCCCAGACGTACCCGGACCACCCGGTCAAATGGATCGTTCCCTTCCCGCCCGGCGGCGCGATGGACAGCATCGCCCGCACCCTGGGCGAATCCATGGGCAAGCAGCTCAACACCGCCTTCATCGTGGAGAACCGCGCGGGCGCGGGCGGCAATATCGGCGCGGCCAGCGTGGCCCGCGCCAAGCCCGACGGCTACACCATCCTGATCGTCGCCAACGGCATGGCCGTCAACCCGGCCCTGTACAAGGACCTGAACTACGACCCGATCAAGGATTTCGCCCCGATCTCGCTGCTGGCCGTGGTGCCGAACGTGCTGGTCACCAATCCCGCGCGCACCGGCGCCACCAGCGTGCAGGACGTCATTGCCAAGGCAAAGGCGCAGCCCAACCACTACACCTACGCCTCGGCCGGCGTGGGCACCTCCATCCATCTGGCGGGCGAGCTGTTCCTGTCCATGGCCCAGGTGGATATGCTGCACGTGCCCTACAAAGGCAGCGGCCCCGCCGTCGCCGACCTGCTGGGCGGACAGGTGGACTATATGTTCGACAGCATCACCTCCGCCAAGCCGCACATCGAAGCCGGCAAGCTGCGGGCGCTGGCAGTGACCACCAGCAAGCGTTCGGCCGCCCTGCCCGACGTGCCCACCGTCGCGGAAAGCGGCCTGCCCGGCTACGAATTGATGCCCTGGTTCGCGGCCTTCGCCCCCGCAGGTACGCCGCCGGAAGTGGTGGCGAAGTTGAACGCCGCGATGCGCGCGTCGCTGAACGACGCCAAGGTGCGCGCCACGCTGGACTCCATCGGCGCCGAGCCCATCGGCGGCTCGCCGGATGAACTGCGCGACCACCTGGCGCGCGAGACCGCGCAATGGAAGACGCTGGTGAAGGAACGCAACATCAAGATCAATTGAGGCCAGCGCGGCTGCGGCACGCTGGAGCTGGACGTCTAGGCGGGTTCCTGCAAGGCCGACGCATCCAGCAGATGATCAACGATGGCGAGTATCTGCTCGGCGGCTTCGCCGATATGCCGCTCCAGCGCGGCTTCGGCGTCTTCGGCCCGGCCCTGCCGGGCGAGCGCGATCAGTTCGCTGTGCTCGTCGTGGGCCTGCTGGCGGATCGGCGCGTTGACGATCTGGAAGCGGAAATAGCGTTCGGATTTTTCGTGCAGCGCGCGCACCATGGCCAGCGCGGCGGGCCGTTGCGCCGAACGGTACAGCAGTTCGTGCAGCTGCCAGTTCAAGCGCCCCCATTGCTCGGGCTCGGCCGTGTCCATCTGCGCCACCACCTGGCTCGCCAGCTCCAGGTCCCGGGGCTCGCGCTGCTGCACGGCCAGGCGTAGCAGCCATGGCTCCAGCCGCAGCCGGATGTCGAAGAACTCCTGCACCTCGGCGCGCGACAGCATGGAGACGTAGGCGCCGCGATGCGGAATCATGTCGATCAGCCCTTCGGCGCTGAGCTGGCGGATCGCCTCGCGCACAGGCAGCCGGCTCACCCCCAGTTCCTCGGCGAACAATTCCTGGCGCAGCGCCGAGCCGGGAGGAAGCGCGCCGGACAGGATGCGGTCGCGCAATTCGTCGACCACCAGTTCGACGGCGGTCTTGCGCACCAGGCGGCCGGGGCTGGCGGCCTGGGAACGGGACGGGTTGGAAGCGGAAAGCGGCGAATTCTGTGACATGAAACCTGCCTGGTTGCACCGTGCGGCGGGAGCGGCACGGGAGGGACTACGCGGAACCCGCGCCGCCATGCCCAGGAAAACCCCGAGAGACAGCCGATAGCCACAGCCCTTTTAATGTGAGTATATTGGATCCATGATCCAGTTCAAACCGCCGCCCGCCAGGGCGACGGGCCGAGGCCCGAGCCTCGTTTTTTTAAGCCCCATACTTTTGGATCCAATATCCAATAACCATCATCCAGCCGGATTGCTTCGGCTGGACCACGCATCAGGAGCCGCAGCATGAGCATTCAATGGCAAGGCGTATTCCCCGCCGTCACCACCAAGCTGAAACCCGATTTTTCGCTGGACCTGGAGGCCATCCGCCTGGGACTGGAACGCCTGATCGAGAACGGCGTGGGCGGCGTCGTGATGATGGGCATGGTGGGCGAAAACGCCCAGCTCTCGCCCGAAGAGAAGCTGCAGGTGCTGCGCACCGCCGTGGACACCGTGCGCGGCCGGGTGCCGGTGATTTCTGGCGTGGCGGAAACCGGCACCGCCCGCGCCGCCGCCTTCGCGCAGGAAGCCGCGCGCATTGGCGTGAACGGCCTGATGGTGTTTCCCGGCCTGACCTACAAGTCCGACGGCCGCGAGACCGTGGCCTTCTATCGCGAAGTGGCGCGCGCCAGCGCCCTGCCCATCCTGCTCTACAACAACCCGCGCGGCTACGGCGTGGACCTGACGCCGGACCTGGTGGCCGAGCTGCTGGAAGAGCCGACCATCGTCGCCATCAAGGAGGAGTCCTACGACACCACCCGCGTCACCGACCTGATCACGCGCTTCGGCGACCGCCTTGCCGTGGTCTGCGGCGTGGACGACCTGATCCTGGAAAGCGCCGCGCTGGGCGTGACGGCCTGGGTATCCGGCATGGCCAACGCCGTGCCCAAGGCTTCGGTGGACCTGCTGAAGCTGGCCGTCGAAGGCGATTTCGTCCGGGCCCGCAAGCTCTATGCCGCGTTGACGCCGCTGTTCCACCTGGACACCGTGGTCAAGCTGGTGCAGCACATCAAGCTGGCCGAACACCTGATCACCGGCAGCGCCGAAACCGTCAAGCCGCCGCGCCTGGACCTGGCCGGGGGCGAACGCGAACGCACCATCGCCATCACCAAACAGACGCTCGCGGATCTTTCCGCCCTGGGCTACTGATACCGGAGCCGCCACCATGCGCCCCTACCGCCTGTCCGCGCTGGCCCTCAGCGCCCTGTCCGCAGTTTCCGTCCTGTCCGCCGCGCATGCCGCGGACTACCCCGCCCGCTCGATGGAACTGGTGGTCGCCTACCAGCCCGGCGGCGGCAGCGACAACACCGCGCGCGCCATCGCCGAGGCGGTGCGCCCGCCCCTGCTGGCGCAGCCCACGGTGGTGATCAACAAGCCGGGCGCCAGCGGCTCCATCGGCTGGGCCTACGTGGCCAACGCGCAGCCCGACGGCTACAAGCTGGTGTTGATGACGCCCGAAATGCTGGTGGTGCCGCTGATGGGCATAGGCAAGACCACGGTGGGCGACTTCCAGCCCATCGCCCGCTTCACCGACGATCCCTCATCGGTCACGGTGCGCGCCGACGCGCCCTGGAAGACGGTGGAGGAATTCCTGGCGGACGCCAGGAAGAATCCCGAACGCGTCGCCGTGTCCAATGCCGGCATCGGCACGGTGCCGCACATGGCGGCGGCGGCGCTGGGCGAACAGGCCGGCGTGAAGTTCGTCCACGTGCCTTACCAGGGGTCGGCCCCGGCCATCATGGGCCTCCTGGCGGGCGATGTGCAAGCCACCACGGTCGCCTACGCCGAACTGCAGCAGCACGTCGAGACCGGCAAGCTGCGCACCCTGGCGGTCATGGCGCCCAAGCGCCTGGACAACCTGCCCTCTGTCCCGACCATGAAGGAGAAAGGCGCGGACCTGCAGTTCAGCGTCTGGCGCGGCATCGGCCTGCCCAAGGCCACGCCCGCCGACGCGGTCGAGAAATGGCGGGCCGCGGCCCGCCAGGTGGCGCAATCGCAGGACTTCCAGACCTTGATGCGCAAGCAGAACCTGACGCCCTCCTACGCCGACCTGCCGCAATTCACGGCCGACGTGGCGCGCCAGGAAGAGGCGTTCAAGGCCTTGGTGCCCAAGCTCAATCTGAAGCCCTGAACGCGTAGCCCTGAACGGCGGCGGGCGCGCCACGCCCGCTCGCCCGATCCGCCTATTCGACCGTCGCGCCCGACTTCTTCACCACTTCCGCCCAACGCGGGATTTCCGTCGCCATGAGGTCCCGCAGTTGCTCGGGCGTGCTGCCGACCAGTTCCATCCCCATGGTCTTGCCCAGCTTCTCCTGCACGTCCGACTCTTTCAGGATCGCTGCGATTTCCTGGGCCAGCTTGTCGAGGATGGGTTTGGGCGTGCCCTTGGGCGCATATACCGCCTGCCAGGACGCCATCTGGAAGCCCGGCACGCCGGCCTCCTGCATGGTCGGCACCTCGGGCGCCAGCGCGATGCGGTCCTTGGTGGTCACGGCCAGGAGCTTGAGCTTGCCGGTCTGCAGCAGGGGCAAGGCCGCCGTCATCTGGTCGAACATGAAGGTCACCGCGCCGGAGGACACGTCCACCATGGCGGGCGGCGTGCCCTTGTACGGCACGTGCGTGAGCGGCACGCCTATCATGCTGGAAAACAGTTCGCCGGCCAGATGCGTGGAGGTGCCCGCGCCCGAGGACGCGAAGGTGCGCTTGGACGGGTCGCGCTTCAACAGCGCGATCAGGTCGGCCACCGAATTCACGCCCAGGTTGGGGTCCACCAGCAGCACATTAGGCAGGTAGGCAATCAGCGAAACCGGCTCGAAATCCTTGACCGGGTCGTACTTCAGGTTCTTGTACAGGCTGGCGTTGATGGCGTGCGTGCTGATGGTGCCGCCGAACAGGGTGTAGCCGTCGGGCGGGGCCTTGGCCACATAGGTCGCGCCGATGCCGCCGGCGGCGCCGGGCTTGTTCTCGACGATGACGTTCTGGTGCAGGCGGTCGCCCAGCTTCTGCGCCAGCACCCGGCCCACCACGTCGGTCGAACCGCCCACGGTGAATGGCACCACATAGGAAATCGGCTTCTGCGCGGGCCAGTCGGCGGCCTGCGCGGGCGCCGCCAGCGTACCCAGCATGGCGGCGGCCAGCAGCGCGGCCAGCGCGCCGCGTCGTTGCGTGTTCATGGTTGTCTCCTGCCTCTTGTTTGGCTTATGGGGTTGCCGGCTGCGCCGGCGGCAAGGCTCAGCGGCCCTGTTGCTTGCGCCATGCGGCGAACTTGTCCTTGGTGCCGGGGTCCGTGGGCGGATACAGCCCCAGGATGGACGCGCCCTGCTGCACCTCGCTGGTCACGAAGTCCTCGAAGGCCGTCATCTCCACGGCTTCGACGGCGATCTCGTCGGCCAGGCTGGCGGGTATCACCACCACGCCCTCGCGGTCGCCCACGACGATATCGCCCGGCCACACCGCCACATCGCCGCAGCCGATGGGCGCATTGATGTCCAAGGCCTGGTGCAGGGTCAGGTTGGTGGGCGCCGAAGGCCGCTGGTGATAGGCGGCAAAGCCCAACTCGGCAATCTCGGGCGAATCGCGGAAGCCGCCGTCCGTGACCACCCCAGCCACGCCGCGCTTCATCAGCCGCGTCACCAGGATGGAGCCGGCGGAAGCCGCGCGCGCGTCCTTGCGGCTGTCCATGACCAGCACCGCGCCTTCCGGGCAGGTCTCGACCGCAACGCGCTGCGGATGGGCGCGGTCCTCGAACACCTTGATGGTATTCAGGTCCTCGCGCGCGGGGATGTAGCGCAGCGTAAACGCCGGGCCGACCATATTGGGCAGCGTGGCGTTCAGCGGACGCACGTCCTGGATGAACTGGTTGCGCAGGCCGCGCTTGAACAAGGCCGTGCACAGGGTGGCGGTGCTGACGCCGGCCAGGCGGGCGCGGGTTTCAGGATTCATTTGGGACACGATGGCTCCGGGGGGGGCTGAAGGCAATGGGGTGGGCGCGGATGGCGCGCTAGAAGATCTCGGGTTCGGGTACGGGTGCGCCGAAAGCGGTTTCCAGGAAATCGAAATCGCAGCCGTCGTTGGCTTGGAGGATGTGCTTCGAGTACATCCAGCCGTAGCCGCGCTCGTAGCGCCTGGGCGGCGGCGTCCAGGCGGCGCGGCGCGCGGCCAGCTCGTCGTCGCTGACGTTCAGGTGGATGCTGCGCGCGGGCACGTCCACAGTGATCAGGTCGCCCGTCTTTACCAGGGCCAGCGGGCCGCCGATATAGCTTTCCGGCGCCACGTGCAGGATGCAGGCGCCGTAGCTGGTGCCGCTCATGCGCGCGTCGGACAGGCGCAGCATGTCGCGCACGCCCTGCTTCACCAGCTTGGTCGGGATGGGCAGCATGCCCCACTCCGGCATGCCGGGACCGCCCTGCGGTCCGGCATTGCGCAGGATCATGATGTGGTCGGCGGTGACGTCCAGGTTCTCGTCGTCCACCGCGGCCTTCATGCTGGGGTAATCGTCGAACACCAGGGCCGGGCCGGTATGCCGCAGGTACTGCGGCGCGCATGCGCTGGGCTTGATGACGCAGCCGTCCGGCGCGATATTGCCGCGCAACACTGCCAGCGCGCCTTCGTCGTAGATGGCCTGGTCCAGCGGGCGGATCACATCGTCGTTGTAGACCTCGGCGCCGGCGATGTTCTCGCCCAGCGTCTTGCCGGTGACGGTCATGGCGGACGGATCCAGATGGTCTTGCAGCCGCGACATCAGCGCCGGCAGCCCGCCCGCGTAGAAGAAGTCTTCCATCAGATAGGTGTCGCCGCTGGGCCGGATGTTGGCGATCACCGGCACCTTGCGGCTGGCGGCGTCGAAATCGTCCAGTCCCACGGCGCAGCCGGCGCGGCGCGACATGGCGACCAGGTGCACGATGGCGTTGGTTGAGCAGCCCATCGCCATGGCCACGTTGATGGCGTTCTTGAAGGACGCCAGGCTCAGGATGCGCTGCGGCGTCAGGTCTTCCCAGACCATCTCCACCACACGCCGGCCGCATTCGGCCGACATGCGCATGTGGTTGACGTCCGCCGCCGGGATCGAGGATGCGCCCGGCAGCGTCATGCCTATGGCTTCGGCGATGGCGGTCATGGTACTGGCGGTGCCCATGGTCATGCAGGTGCCGTAGCTGCGGGCGATGCCGCCCTCGACCTCGGTCCATTGCTCCTGCGTGATCTTGCCGGCGCGGCGCTCGTCCCAGAGCTTCCAGGCATCCGACCCGGATCCCAGGATCTTGCCCTTCCAGTTGCCGCGCAACATGGGGCCGGCGGGCACATAGACACAGGGCAGCCCGGCGCTGACCGCGCCCATGATGAGACCCGGCGTGGTCTTGTCGCAGCCGCCCATGAGCACGGCGCCGTCGACCGGATGGCTGCGCAGCAGCTCCTCGGTCTCCATGGCCAGGAAATTGCGGTACAGCATGGTGGTCGGCTTGACGAAGGACTCCGACACCGAGATCGCGGGCAGTTCCACCGGAAAGCCGCCCGCCTGGAACACGCCGCGCTTGACGTCCTCGACGCGCTGCTTGAAGTGGCTGTGGCAGGGATTGAGGTCCGACCAGGTGTTGATGATGGCGATGACGGGGCGGCCCGCCCAGTCGTCGGGGCCATAGCCCATCTGCATCATGCGGGAGCGGTGGCCGAAGGAACGCAGGTCGTCCTTGGCCATCCAGGCGGCGCTGCGCAGGCTTTCGTAGGAGCGTTTCATAGGGGCGAGGCGGAGTTTCATAGTGGCGACCGGGTCATTTAAACACTAATACATTAGTGCGTCAGCCTGGTAAAAACCCGCTAAACTCCGTTACTCTTCAGGCCCAACTCCGCACGCGACCCGATGCAAAGCACCAAGCTCAGACTGGACCGTTCGCGCCACGCCGCGCCCCAGGTCTTTGAACATCTACGCGAACAGATCGTGTCCCTGGAACTGGCCCCGGGTACTCCCCTGTCGCGCATCACGCTGGCGGAAACCTACGGCCTGAGCCAGACCCCGATCCGCGACGCGCTGATGCGGCTGGCCGAAGAAGCGCTGGTCGAGATCTATCCGCAGCACACCACGGTGGTCAGCCGCATCGACGTGGACGCCGCGCGCGAAGCGCATTTCCTGCGCCGCTCGCTGGAGCTCGAAATCGTGCAGATGCTGGCGCAGCGCCCGGATCCCCAGCTCTTCCAGCGCCTGCAGGCCAGCATCGACCTGCAGCGCGCCAGCCACGCCAGCAGCCAGTTCCAGCGTTTCATCGACGCCGACCAGGCCTTCCACCGCGACATGCACGAAGCCGCCGGCGTGACCCGGCTGTGGGAACTCGCGCAACGCTACAGCGGCCACCTGGACCGCTTGCGCCGCTTGCACCTGCCCGAGGCCGGCAAGGCCGAACGCATCCTGGACGACCACCAGCGCCTGCTGGACGCCATCGTCGCGCAGGACCCGCAGCGCGCCCAGCAGGTGCTGCGGGAACACCTTTCGGGCACCCTCAGCCAAGTGGCCGAGATCTGCAAGCGCTATCCGGAATATGTGCTGACGGCGTAGGCGCCGCCGCCCCTCGGACGTATTCGCCCCGCGCATGCGCGCCCTGCCCGGTATGATCGGGGACACGCCGTGGCCACAAGCCTGGCGCCGGCGCCCCGCGCCACCACCGGAAAACACCAATGACCGCAAGGCACGCATTCCTGATCGCCCTGGCCGTGACCGCCTGGACCCACCCCGCGCAGGCCGCCCCGCCCGGCGCCTGCGAAACCGTCACGGTACGCGAAGGCGACCCAGTCCCCGCCGACGCCTGCGCCGTGAACATCGTGCCGCGTGACCCTGGACCCGGCGGCATGGTGTCCGCCGAACCGGACTGGCTGCCGCTCGACCCGCAAGCCATGCCAGGCGTGTTCTACGACAGCGCGTCGGTCAAGGTCGTATCGGAGCGCCCCGCCGTCAGGGCAGTGAACGTGGCCTGGTTCTATGCCCAGCCCAAGATTTCCGCCGCCAACGGGCAACCCTACCGCTCCGTGACCCAACCGGTCACCATGAATTGCACCGCCGGCACTTATACCGTCAGCCAGGTCGTGCACCATGCGGGCGAGAACGCCACCGGCCCCGTCGTCGAATCCCTGCCCCCGCCCGGCATCCGCAATGCGCCCATCACGCAAGACCCTGTGCAGCGCAAGCTGCGCGAGATCGTCTGCCCGGCCAACGGCAAGGGGCCGCGCAAGTAGCAGCAGCCGGCCGTCGCTGCCGCGCCGCGCGCCTATCCCGCCGCTTCGGCCGCCAGCCGCGCCTGGCGTTTGGCCAGTTCGGTTTTCAACTGCACCAGGCTGGGCGTAACGATGGGCAGGAAGGCCGCTTCCCGCCAACGCCGGGCAAAGCCTGAGCCGGCCTGCCGCAGATAGGCCCCGCCGCCGCTGGCCTGCAATTCCAGCTGCACCGCCTGCTGGGCCGCTTCGGCCAAGGCGATGCGGATTTCGAACAGCCGCCAGGGCTGCGCCACGAAGCTTCCGCTACGCACGCCTTCGATCAAGCCCGCGGTCAATGCATCCAGTTGCGCGCCCAGCGCTTGCAGCGGCTGGCCCAGGATGCCGCGCGAGGCCTGGCCCTGCCCGGCCTCCAGCGCGGCGCGCAAGGCGCCCCGCGCCAAGCCGATGGACAGGCCGCACTGCATGCCGGCGAAGGCCGGCCGGGCCTGGGGCAGGTATTGGCGCGCGTCGGGATGGATCAGCCATTCGGGGCCGATGCGCACATCGCGCAGCGCCAGCGCGGCGGTATTGGTCGACTGCAACGCCAGCAAAGGCAGGTCCGCGCTGCGCTCCAGCCCCGCAATGTCGTGCGGCAGCGCCACCACCGCCAGCGTGCCATCAGGCGCGGCGACCGCGGCCGCCACCAGGAAGCCTTGCGGCCGCAGGTTCGTGACCCAAGGCATCTGTCCGTCCAGCGCCCACGCGTCGCCCGCCTCGCGCGCGGCGATCTGCAGCGATTCGATGCCGCTGAGGAACTTCATGGCGTTCGACAGCGCGGTCGCGCCGGCCCGCCCGCCCTGGAGCAATGACCCCAGCCAGGCATCCGCCAGACCGGCGTTCGGACTGCGCAACAGGTACTCGATGAAAACGCGCTGGCTCCAGGCCACGAAGGCGCCGGCGACGGACAGTTCCGCCAACTGCGCAATGGTTTCGATGGCATCGCCGATATCCGTGCCCGGCAAGCCGCCTTGCGCCACGGGCACGCCATGGCGCAACACGTCGGCGGCGGCCAGCCGCGGCAACAACTCCGCCGCGTCCAGGCTGCCGTCGTCCAAGGCGTCGGCGTGTTGCCGCAGCCAGGCTTTCAGGTCTGCCGGCAGCGCGGCGTGGACGGGCGTAAGGGCCATGGGAGTCTCCAGCGGGTCGTCATGGGATGCGCCGGCGCGGGCGGCCCGGCGCAATCTCGCATGATGCCCTCAAACTGCGACGCCCGGACGACCGTATCAGCCGCCCGTCCTGGCCTGGCTGGATCAGGCCAGGCCCAGCAGCAAATCGGCCAGCAAGGCCGGATGCGTGATGTGGGCTTCGTGCGGCGCGGCAATGTCGACCCAGTTCCAACCCGCTTGGGACTTCACCAGCTTGCGCGAATCGTCCAGCACCGGCAGTTCGGGCTGGGTGCAATGGATGTAGGTACGGGCCACGCCGTTGCCGATGGCGTGCTTCAGGTTCAGCGGCGTGGTGTAGCTGGCCAGCGGATGCGCGGTCAGGCGGCGCTTGACCCAGTCATGGTCGGCGCTGCCCGGCGTGAATCCCCAGGCTGCAGGCAGCGGATCGGGAATCGGCACGGCCAGTCCATCGGTGGCCTTCGAGGCGGCCGCAATGCGCGCGTCGGCATCCGCCTTCGGATACACGGAGAACGCATTCTGGCCGCTTTGCAGCACGATGGCGTCGAAGTACACCAGATGCGCAAGCCGCTGCGGTATCCGGTCGGCCACGCCCGTGATGGGAATGCCGCCGAAGCTGTGGCCCACCAGGATCACATCCTTCAGTTCCTGCGTCTCGATGACCTGGACCAGATCCTCGACGAAGGTGTCGATGGTGATGCTCTTGCTCAACAGGTGGGCGCGGTCGCCCATGCCCGTGTAGCTGGGCGCGTACACGCGGTGGCCTGCGGCCAGCAGACGGTCCGCCACCGGGCGCCAGCACCAGCCGCCATGCCAGGAGCCGTGGGCCAGGACGTAGTTGCGGGCCTTTGCGGTCGGGGCAGCCGGAGCTGCCGCCCCGGCCGCTCCCGCAGCTGCCAGCGCGGGCAGGCCCGCGGCCAGCTTCAACAAGGTTCTGCGGGGAAGCATCGTCATGGCTTAAACCTGCGCCAGCGCCTGGTCCAGATCCGCCAGCAGGTCGTCGATGTGCTCGATGCCGATCGACAGGCGCACGGTTTCCTCGCGCACGCCGGCCTTCTGCAGCTCTTCGGGATTGAGCTGGCGGTGCGTGGTCGACGCGGGGTGCGTGGCCAGCGACTTGGAGTCGCCGATATTGACCAGGCGGGTGAACAGCTGCAGCGCGTCCTGGAAGCGCGCGCCGGCCTCGCGGCCGCCCTTCACGCCGAAGGTGAAGAGCCCAGGCGCCTTGCCGCCGAGGTACTTCTGCGCCAGCGCGTGGTCGGGATGGTCCGGCAGGCCTGCGTAGTTGACCCACTCGACCTTCGGATGTTCGCGCAGGTAGTTGGCGATCTTGACGGTGTTCTCGACGATGCGGTCCACGCGCAGCGCCAGGGTCTCGATGCCTTGCAGGATCTGGAACGAGTTGAAGGGCGAGATCGCCGCGCCGGTATTGCGCAGCGGCACCACGCGGGCGCGGCCGATGTAGGCGGCCGGACCGAAGGCTTCGGTGTAGACCACGCCGTGGTAGCTGACGTCAGGCGTATTCAAGCGCTTGAAACGCTCCTTGTGTTCCGCCCACGGGAACTTGCCGGAATCGATGATGGCGCCGCCCAGGCTGGTGCCATGGCCGCCCAGGTACTTGGTCAACGACTGCACCACGATGTCGGCGCCGTGCTCGATGGGACGCAGCAGGTATGGCGACGGCACGGTGTTGTCGACGATCAGCGGCAGGCCATGGCGATGCGCCAGCTCGGCCAGCGCAGCGATGTCCGTGATGTTGCCCAGCGGATTGCCCACGGATTCCGCGAAGATGGCCTTGGTGCGGTCATCGATCTGGGCCTCGAAGGCGGCCAGGTCGGAAGGATTGGCGAAACGCGTGGTGATGCCGTACTGCGGCAGCGTATGCGCGAACAGGTTGTAGGTGCCGCCGTACAGCGTGCTGGACGAGACGATGTTGTCGCCCGCTTCGGCGATGGTCAGGATGGCGTAGGTCACCGCGGCCTGGCCCGAGGCCAGCGCCAGCGCGGCGATGCCGCCCTCCAGGGCCGCCACGCGCTGCTCCAGCACGTCGGTGGTCGGGTTCATGATGCGGGTGTAGATGTTGCCCGGCACCTTGAGGTCGAACAGGTCGGCGCCATGCTGCGTGTCGTCGAACGCGTAGGCCACGGTCTGGTAGATGGGCACGGCCACGGCGCGCGTGGTCGGATCGGGGCGGTAGCCACCATGCACGGCCACGGTTTCAAGCCGCCACTGGGGCTTCTTCGCTTCGGTCATCAGTATCTCCTGAAGGGTTGCTTATCAATGATTCTTCTCAGACGGGAAGCGTCCGCGCCGCGCGCAGGATGCGTTCCACGTCCGCATGATTGTTATAGGCGCCGACGGACAAGCGCACGTAACCATACTCCACTATGCTGGCCACGATCCCGGATTGTGTCAGATGCGCCAGCGCGGCGGCGGGATCCGGCACGCGCAGCGCCGTCGTCGTGCTGCGGAATTCGGGACCGGCCGGCGACACCACCTGCAGGCCCAGTCCGCGCAGGCCGGTGCCCAGCGCTTCCGAAAGTTCCAGCACCCAGGGCTCGATACGCTCGGGCCGCGCGCCTTCGATCAGGTCCAGCGCGGCAGCCCAGCCCGCGATGCCCGGATAGTTCAGGTTGCCCGATTCGAGCCTGCGGGCGTCGGCGCCATCGGCGATGCCCACCTGCCATTGCAGTCCGGACTTGTCCAGCGTATTGACGCCCGAAGGCCCGATGTACAACGGATCCAGGACGTCCAGCAGCCTGGGCGACACATGCAGCAGGCCCACGCCCAGCGGTCCGAGCATGCCTTTGTGCGCGCCGCAAGCAAAGGCATCCACGCCCCATTCATCCACGTCGGCGCGCAACAGCCCCGCGCCCTGAATCCCGTCGACGACCAGCCAGATGCCGCGTTCGGCGCAACGCCGGCCCAACTCGGCAATATCGGTGCGCAGGCCGGTGCCGTATTGCACCCAGGACACCGCGATCAGCCGCGTGCGCGCATCCACGTGCTGCCAAAGGTCGTCCACCGTATAGCGATGCGAATTCGCCTGCGCCACCCGCACCTGCACGCCGCGGCGCCGCAGATTCAGCCAGGGCAAGGCATTGGTGGGATGCTCCTGATCGTCCACCACCAGGTTGTCGCCATCCTGCCAGGCCAGCCCTTGCGCAACGATGTTCAGCCCTTCGGTCGTGTTCTTGGTGTAGGCCAGGCGCTTGGCGTCGCCGCCGATCAGGCGCGCCAGCCGCAAGCGCAACGCATCCGCGTCCCGCAGCCACCGAGGCTTGTCGCTGCGCGCATAGGTGATGCCTTCGAAGAAGGCGGCGACCGCCTCGGCCACCTTGGGCGCCAGCGGGCTGGTATAGGCAATGTTGGCGTAGGCCTGGTCTTGCGTGATGGGAAACAACTGCCTGAATTCGTCCTGCCAGCTCATGCGCCACCGCTCCGTCATTTCAACTTGGTATGCAGGGATTCTAGGTATATGACGCGCATTTGAGTAAGGCTTAGTTTTTATATCCATATGACCATATAGTCGCTCGCGTCTAGCCATCGCGCCCATAGAATTCCTGCCTTTCCGGACGGCATCGAATAAAGGAATGGCATGCGTTTTACTCAACAATTGAAAATCGCGGGCATGGCCGCCATGCTGGCGCTGGCCGGTGCGGCTCAAGCAGGCACAGTCGATACCATCAAGAAACGCGGCGAGCTGGTCTGCGGCGTGAGCCAGGGGTCCGCAGGCTTGTCCATTGCCGACAAGCAAGGCCGTTGGACCGGCCTGGACGCGGACCTCTGCCGCGCGCTGGCCGCGGCCGTGCTCGGCGATCCGGAGAAGACGCGCTTCGTGCCGCTGAGTTCGCAGCAGCGTTTTCCCGCGCTGCAATCGGGCGAGATCGACGTGCTGAACCGCAACACCACCATTACCTCCAGCCGCGACGCCGGCCTGGGCATCGCCTCCGCCGGCATCGTTTTCTATGACGGCCAGGGCTTTCTGGTGCCGCGCAAGCTGGGCGTCAAGAGCGCGACGGAACTCGAAGGCGCGCAGGTCTGCGTGCAGCCTGGCACGGTCAACGAGCAAAACCTGGTCGACTACTTCAAGAAGCACAAGCTGAGCTATCGTCCGGTCGTCATCGAGAATCTGGTCGAACTCGAGCAAGCCTTCTACGCCGGGCGCTGCGACGTCTACCTGTCGGATGCGTCCACCCTGGCCGCCAGCCGCGCGGCCCGCGCCAGCCAGCCCGACGACTTCGTCATCCTGCCCGAACGCATCAACAAGTCGCCGCTGGGCCCCTTCGTGCGGCAGGACGACGCCAACTGGGCGGCCATCGTGCGCTGGACCATCAATGCGCTGGTGGCGGCCGAGGAACTCGGCATCACCGCCCAGAACGCCGACAGCCAGGCGCAAAGCAGCGATGCCCAGGTGCGCCGCCTGCTGGGCGTGGACCCCGGCATAGGCAAGAGCTTCGGCCTGGACGAAGGCTGGGCCCGCAACGCCATCAAGGCCGTGGGCAACTATGGCGAAGTCTGGAACCGCAATCTGGGCGCCGCGACGCCGCTGAAGCTGGAGCGCGGGCTGAACGCGCAATGGAACCAGGGCGGGCTGCTGTACTCGCCGCCGTTCCAATGATTCTGGCCGTTTGAGCGCCACGGGCGGGCCTTGAGCCCGCCTTTCTTGCATTTGCCCCCTCCTTTTCCATCATGGTTGCGACCACTCTTCCTTATCCCTCCACCGGCCGGTGGCGGCGCTGGCTGCCTGCGTTGGCGTGGACGCTCGCGCTCGGCGGCATGGCTGCCGTCCTGCTCTGGCACATCGAATCGGTGCAGACCGCGCGCGGCATCCAGGGCGGCTTCGGCTTCCTGTTCCAGCCCGCAGGTTTCCGCATTTCGGAAAGCCTGCTGGACATCACGCCGGAAGATCCCTACTGGATGTCGATAGCCGCCGGCCTGGTCAACACCTTGACCGTGGCCGCCGTGGCCATCCCGCTGGCAACGCTGCTGGGATTGGGACTGGGCCTGTTGCGCATGTCGCGCAACCCCTGGGCTGCGCGCTGCGCCGCCGCCGTCATCGCGCCCTTGCGCAACACGCCAGTCCTGCTGCAACTCTTCGTCTGGTACGGGCTGCTGCTGCGCCTGCCCGACCTGCGCCAGGCTTGGTCGCCGCTGCCGCACCTGCTGCTGTCCAATCGCGGATTGGCCTTGCCAGCCGTGCACGGCTGGCTGCCTTACGCGGCCGCGGCGGCCATCGCGCTGGCGTTGGTCGGATTCGCGCGCCGCCGCTGGGGCAATCCCGCGCCGTATGCCGTGCTGGCCGGCGCGCTGCTGGCATGGATGCTGTTGCCGCCCATGCGCATCGACGTGCCGGTCAGGCGCGGCCTGGGTCTGCAGGGAGGCTGGCAGCCCAGCATCGAATTCGCGGCGCTGACGATAGGCCTGGTGGTGTTCCATGCAGCCTACATCGCCGACATCGCCCGCGCGGCCGTGCGCGCCGTGCCGGTCGGACTGGTGGAGGCCGGCCAGGCGCTGGGCCTGAAGCCCCGCAGCGTGCTGCGGCTGGTGATCGCGCCCTATGCCGCCCGCGTGGCGCTGCCGCCCTATGCCAACCAGTGCCTGGCGCTGGTGAAGAACAGCACCCTGGCCATTGCCATCGGCTATCAGGAATTGATGGCGGTGATCAACACCGCCATCACGCAGACCGGCCTGGCGCTCGAAGGCATCACGCTGGCCGTCGCGGTCTATCTCGGTCTGGCGCTGACGCTGGGCGGCGGATTGTCGGCCTGGAACGCGCGTAATACCCGCCACGGTCCCGGCGACACGCACGGCGCGCGCCTGGGCGAGCGGCCCACCTGGAACCCTGCCGGCGAACGTCGTGGTTGGCGCGGCTGGCTGGTGTCGGCCGCATTGGCCGCCGCCGTGGGCTTGATCCTATGGCGCCTGCTGGAATGGGCGTTGCTCGGTGCGGTGTGGCGCGGCGACCCCGCAGCATGCGCGGGCGCGGCCGGCGCATGCTGGGCCGCCGTGGGCGAGAACCTGCCCCTGCTGTTCTTCGGCGCCATGGCCCAGGCCGACCGCGCGCCGGCGCTGGCCGCCAGCGCAGCCCTGCTTGCCGGGGTTGCGCTGGCGCTGACTGCCCCGCGCATGCGTGCAGCGGTGCGCGCGGCATTGCTCGCCGTCCTGTTGGGCGCGGCCATCAGCGCGCTGTCCGGTTGGCCTTGGGGCGGCGCCGCCATCGGGCCGCAACGCTGGGGCGGATTGCTCGTCACATTGATCCTGGCCATCTCCGCCTTGCTCGCCGCCGTGCCGCTGGCTTTCGCGCTCGCGCTATTGCGCCGTAGCCACAACCGCGCCGCCTCGCTGGCCGCCGCCGGGCTGATCGAGGCCGTGCGCGGCGTGCCGCTGGTGACGCAGTTGCTGTTCGCATCCTTCGTGCTGCCCATGCTGCTGGGCGGCGGCGTGTCCAAGTTCGCCATGGCGCTGGCCGCGCTGACGTTGCACACCGCCTGCCTGCTGGCGGAGGTGCTGCGCGGCGCGCTGCAAGCCATACCGCCCGGCCAGATGATGGCGGCGCGCGCCTTGGGCATGCCTGCGGCCATGGCCTATGGTTCGGTGATCTGGCCGCAGGCCCGCCGCATTGCCGCGCCTGCCGCCCTGGGCGTATTCGTGGGTGCGGTCAAGGACACTTCGCTGGTCAGCATCATCGGCGTGTTCGATGTGCTCGGTGCGGCAAAGGCGGTGGTGGCCGGCACCGATTGGCGGCCCTATCACGTCGAGGTCTACCTGGCCGTGGCCGCCTTGTACTTTGCGGCCAGCCTGGCCCTGTCGCGCGCGGCCCGCGCCATGGAAGGCAAGACCGGTCGCGCTTGAGGCCAGCATGATGCCGTGGGCGCGGAGGACCCGCTTCAGAAACGCTCGTCCATCAGCGCCGGCAAGACGATTTCCCGCACGAACGACGCGTCCGACAGATTCAGCAGCGCGCGTGTCATCGCCACCACGTCGTGCACGGGTATCAAACTGCCCTCTCCCCGCACGCTGGCGGCGTCGCGCGGCACGTCCAGGCCGTCTTCCGTGTTCAGGTAGCCCAATTGCAGGCAGGTCACCGCCAGCCGCCGCGCCCTGAAGCTCTCGCGCAAGGCGTCGGCGATGCCGCGCAACGCGTGCTTGGACGCGCCGAACGTGACTTCGGGACGGCCGCTGCCGGCCAGCGCGGAAGTCGAGCCGGTCAGAATGACTTGCGGCTTGCGTGCGCCCAGGACGCGCGGAATCAAGCGCTGAAGCAAGAGGATGGTCGCGGTGACGTTGATGTTCACCATGCGCGCGATCTCCGCCGGCGAGTCAGCCAGGAAATCGTAATCCTCGCTGAAGGCGTGCTCTTCCCACACGCCCAGGTTGTAGAGGATGGCATCGAGTCCATCCGGGGCCTGCGCGACAATCTGCTCGACGGCGGCCTCGGGGCGTGACAGGTCGGCTGCTATCCAGCGCAGTTCGCAACCGGGCGGCACAGTAATGTCCGCCGGCGCGCGGCGAGCCACGCCCACGATCAACGAGGCATCCTGGCCCAATCCCTCCACGAATGCCCTGCCCAGTCCCTTGCTGGCGCCTACTACCATGACCCGCATTGCTGCCTCCGTTCGATCGCGCCTGGGCAAACGGCAATGCTGCCCGCGGCAATGACGCCGGGTATAGCACGATCAGCGCCGGATTCCCGCAATGCCCGCAAGCGCTGGCGGGCATTGCGCGGCTAGCGGACCGCGCCCTGCAGCCATGCCGGCCGCGGCGCCGCGTCCAGCCAGTTCTTGACGATCAGCCCCAGCTCGGTATCGCCCGAGATCCGCAGCCGGCGCTGGAAAAACAAGGTATCGGCGTCCGTTTCCGAACGCATCAAGGCCAGCAGATCGGCCAACTTCGCGCCCAGCTCCAGTTCGGCGGGAGCGCCGTTCCATACCGGCCGGAAGGCGCCCTGGCGCACCGCGAAGCTGCTGCGCAGGCCCAGGTCCTCGACCGTGATGGCGAAGCTGCGGCCTTCCAGTTCGGACGGAGGTGTGAGCCATTTCAGCCGCCGCGCCAGTTCCAGCCCGGCGGTGAAGTGCAGCGAGACGAACGGCGCGGGTAGACGCCGGCCCAGCCGGGCGAGCACGCCCGGCACTTGAATCGCGGCGCTCATGCCACGGCCTCCAACAGATTGATGCCCGGCTGGCCATGGAAGTAGCCGTTGCAGCGGACAATGCCCGCGGGCGGCTGCGCCTCCATCGGCGCCAGGCCGCGCCGCATCGCATCCAGCGCGGCGATCGCGTCCAGCGTGCCGGCCGATTGCGGACTCACCCGCAGCACCTCCACGCCCATGGCGGCCAGCGCCGGCGCCTGCGACAGCAGGTCCAGGCAGGCTCCGGACTGCACCTGGATACCGTTGATCGCCAGGAAATCCCTCGACTCCCGCGTGCGCATGTCCAGGCCGTCCGGATGTTCGATGCAGCGAAAGCCGCAATCGTCCTTCTTCAAACGGAAATGACGCGCCGTAAAGCAGCGCGCCGAGAACGCCAACGCCATGCGGCCCCAGACCATGACTTCCGCCTCCAGGCCGGCAGGCCTTTCCGCCATGAGAAGAGCCAGCGTCCGGCCGTCCATTTCCAGCGGCGCGACGAAGCGCGCGGCGCCGCGCGCAGCCAGCCATTCGAGGGTGCCGCCGTGATAGGCATTGACATGGGGCCCCGCCACGAAGGCGCGGCCGTTCAGGTGCCGCACCGCGCCCAGCTCGCCGGCTTCGACCATGAAGTCGTCCTGCCCGCAGAGCTTCTTCAACGCGCTGGCCTCGGCGCCGGTCTCGATCAGCGTGCGGCCCGACAACACCACCGTCTTGCCCGCGGCGCGCAGGTCGCGCGCCAGCTCCATCCAGTCCTCGGCGCGCAGCTCGTGCCTGCGGCTACAGACGGTTTCGCCCACGTAGATGATGTCGGCGGGGCTATCGGCCAGCGACGCGTAGAAATCCAGCGTGTGCTGGCGCGGCCAGTAGTACTGCAACGGTGCGACCGATATCCGGTACGCGCTAGGTTTCATTTCCATGGACGTTCGAATGCGCCTTGCGTGACTTGGGAACCCTCGGAATGGCGCGCCAGCATGGCGTTCCATTCGGGACGGGGCGAAAAGCGGGAAGCGTCCGCATGCGCGCTGTCCAACGCGGCGCGCAAGGTCGACACCACCTGGGTGACATAGGCCGGGCTGCGCTGCCGTCCTTCGATCTTGATGGCGGACACGCCCATCTCCGCCAACCGTGGCAACAGGCCGATGGCGTTCAGGCTGGTGGGTTCCTCCAGCGCGTGATCCGCCTGGCCGTCCACATCGAAGCGGCCCTTGCACAAGGTGGGATAGGCGGCGGGTTCGCCCGGTTCGTAGCGGTCGATCAGGATGCCGTTCAAGCGCGCATCCATGCGGCCGTTCTCTTCCGACCAGCGCACGGCATGCGCGGGCGAACAGACGCCCTTGTTGTTGGGAGAATCGCCGGTGGCGTAGGACGACAACAGGCAGCGGCCTTCGGCCATGACGCACAGGCTGCCGAAGCCGAACACCTCGACCTCGACGCTGACATTGGCGCAGATGCGCGCGATCTCCGCCAGCGTCAGCACGCGCGGCAGCACCACGCGGCGTATGCCGAACTGTTCCTTCATCAGCTCGATGGCGTCAGCATGCGTGGCGGAACCCTGCACCGACAGGTGCAGGCGCAGGTCCGGATAGCGGTCGCTGGCGTAGGCCAGCAGCCCGGCGTCGGCCATGATGACCGCATCGGCGCCCAATCCATAGGCAGCGTCGACGGCGGCGCGCCATTCGGGCGCCCGGCCGGCCTGCACAAACGTGTTGATGGCGAACAGCACTTGCCGTCCGCGGCTGTGGGCCAGCTCGACGCCGGCGCGGATATCGCTTTCGGTGAAATTGAGCCCGGCGAAGTTGCGGGCATTGGTGGCGTTCTTGAGCCCGAGGTAGACGGTGTCGGCGCCGGCATCGATGGCGGCCTTCAGCGCGGCCAGGCTGCCGGCGGGGGCCACGAGCTCCATGGGAGAGGTTCGAGTTTCCATGCCGGCCAGTCTATGGGGCCACCACGCCCCTGGCCTTGTCGCAGATCAAACGGCCCGTGCCGAATGCCGCATGCCGCCCTATTCTTCCGTGTACAGGCCGTGTTCGACCGCGTACACCGCGACCTGCACCCGGCTGGTGAGGTTCAGTTTCTTCAACACGTTCTGCACGTGGATCTTGACCGTGCTTTCGCTGACGTCCAGTTCGCGCGCAATCACCTTGTTGCTGGCGCCGCGCGCCAGCCATTGCACGATTTGGGTTTCGCGCGCGGTGAGGCGATGGCGCTCGGCGCTGCCCCCTGGCTGCGGCGCTTGCGCGGCCAGGCTGGCCTGGCCGCGGAATTGCTCGACCAGCTTGGCCGTCATGCTTTCGGCGATGACCGGCTCGCCGCCCGCCGCGCGGCGGATCGCGGCGGTCAGCGCCTCCGCGTCGATGTTCTTGACCAGATAGCCGCGGGCGCCGTCGCGCAGCGCCTGCCCCAGTTCGTCGGCCTCTTCCGACACCGTCAGGATGATGACCGCGCACGATGGCAATTCCTGCGTCAGCAGCTGCAGCGTTTCCAGCCCCGACAGGCCCGGCAGGTTGAGGTCCAGCAGCACCACGTCCGGCTTGAGTTCCTTGGCGCGTTTCAGGCCTTCGACGCCGTCGCCGGCCTCGGCCACGACCTCGAAGTCGGGCTGGCGTTGCAGCAGCAGGCGCACGCCCGAGCGGAACAGGGTGTGGTCGTCGACGAGGAGTATACGGATGGGCATGGTCGGAATATTCAAGCGGCCTGGCGTTCGCTGCCGGGCAAGGTCAGCGCGACGCGCGTGCCGGCGCCGGGCTGCGATTCAAGTTTTATCACGGCGCGCATGCGCGCGGCGCGTTCGCGCATGATGTGCAGGCCCACGTGCGATTCGCCGCGTTCGGCCACCTCGGCGGGGTCGTACCCTTGGCCGTCGTCGGCAATTACCAGGCTGAAGTCGCGGTCGTTGGCGACGTCAATGCGCACGTGGCTGGCTTCGGAATGCTTGCGCACGTTGGACAGCGCTTCCTGCAGGATGAAGAGCACCTGCAACTGCTCGTCGGGTGCCAGCGGCGCGCCCGCGCCAGGGCCGAAGCGCAGCTCGGTTTCGATCCCGGTCTGCCGCCGGAACCGCGCCACGGTGTCTTCGATACCGGCCTGCAGGTCGCCCTGCGACAGCTTGGTGCGGAAGTTGGTCAGCAGTTCGCGCACGTCCTGGTAGCTTTCGTCCACGCCGGTGCGCAACAGCGGCAGGATCTCGTCGATCTCCGCCTGGTCGCCGCGCTTGACGGCGGCGTCCAGCATCTGCAATTGCAGGTTCAGGAAGTTCAGGCCCTGGGCCAAACTGTCGTGCAGTCCCTGCGCCACCAGCCCGCGCTCGCGCACCACCGCCAGTTGGCGCGCCTGCGCGCTGAGGCGGCGGTTGTCCAGGGCCACGCCCAGATGCTGGCCCAGTGTTTCCAGCAACTGCGATTCGGCCGGTGACAAGCGGCGCTGCTGGCGGAAATGCAGGGAATATGAACCCAGCACCTCGTCGCGCGTGACGATGCGGAACACGGCCACGCTGGCAAAGCCGTCGCGCTGGCAATTCAGTTCCATGGCCGGCGGCGACTCGCGGAAATCCTGGATGACGATGACCCCCGCCTGCCGCGTGGCGACGCCGCAATAGCAGTCGTTCACACGCATGCAATGCTCGGACTCGACCAGCTCGTCCGACAGCCCCACCGACACCATCAGGTTGAGCTTCTCGTTGTTGGGATCCAGCGCCCGGATGCTGCCGCCCTCGGCGTCGAACTGCAGCATCACGCGCCGCAAGAAGCCGTCGCACAGCGCCTCGATCTCGTTGGGCTGGTTCAGGAAGGCGGCCATGTCGTAGAGCGCGCCGATGTCGCGGTTCTGCGCGGCCAGTTGCGCGGTCTTTTCTTCCACCCGCCGCTCCAGGCCGGTGTACAAATCCTGCAATTCATCGGCCATGCGGTTGTAGCCGCGCGCCAGCACGCCGAACTCGTCCTGGCTTTCCACCGGCAGCCGGGTGCTGAATTCCCTGGACGCCATGCGTTGCAGGCCATCGCGCAGGCGCAGTACCGGCGAAATGATCCAGAGGTAAAGCAGGTAGATCATTGCCAGCGTGCCGGCGCTGGCGATAGCCGCCAGCACGCCCTGCGACAACCGCAGCGAGGTGGTCTTGCCGGCGTTGTCCTGTTCGATCATGCGCACCAGCGTGTCGGCCCGGGCCACGAATTCCGGCAGGGTCTCCAGATAGGTGGCGGCATCCGGCTGGGCCAGGGCGCGCGTGGCGGCCGGCTTCATGATGTCGTACCAGTAGGCGGCCACGTCATGCCATTGCTTGCGGATGGCCTCGTCGTTGGGAATGAACAGCGGGCGCGCGGGGTTGCCGCGCGCCAGCCGCGCGATGGTGTCGTCCATGAGCAGGACCTGCTCGTTGGTGCGGAACTCGCGTCCGGCCTGCGGCCGCATCAGCTCCACCGCCACGCGGTTGGCCCGCATGCGCAGGCTGCCCGTGTCGTTGATGGCCGCGCCCGCGCCTTCCAGCTGCCAGGACAGCCATAGCGTCCAGCTGACCATGGACAGCACCACCACCAGCGCCACCAGGGAGCTGATGACGATGCGCGTGGACAGGCGATGCCAGGGCGAAGGCAGGCCGTCGGCTGGGGCGGCGGTATCGGTGGGCTTCATGGCTTTCAACGCGGTCTTGCTGGAGGAATGCTGCGGCTTCCAGTGTAGCCGCAGCGCCTCTTGTTCCGGAGCCACGCCCTCAAGCCAACCCCAGGGTGCGGCAAATGAAATCCGCGACTTGCGCCGGCTCGTTGACCGGCAGGCAGGGCAAATCGGTATCCAGCGGCGCGTCGGTGGCCACCGCCAGGAAGCTGCTGTCTTGCGCATGCAGGGGCGGCTTGCCCAAGGTAGGCCGGTACACTTCGATGCGCGGGATCGCGGCCTGCTTGAAGCCTTCGACCAGCACCAGGTCGGCCGGCGACAGGCGCCCCAGTTGCTCGTCCAGCGTGGGCTCCGGGGCGTCGCGCAGCTCGTGGACGATGGCGTAGCGGAACGGCGAGGCCACCATCACCTCCAGGGCGCCCGCCTGGCGGAAGCGCGCGCTGTCCTTGCCGGGCGGCTCCATCTGGAAATCGTGGTGGCTGTGCTTGATGACGCTGACCCGCAGGCCGCGCGCGGCCAGCAGCGGCAACATGGCCTCGATCAGGGTGGTCTTGCCGCTGCCGGAACGGCCGGCGATGCCGAAAACTGGGGTCATGCAAGCTCCGTGAACAATGGGCATACGATGGGCAGGAATCCATCCGCCCGCGCCGAGTATGCCAGCAAAGCGCCCGCCACCAGGTCGAAGTACCAGCCATGCAGGGTCAGGCTGCCCGCCTCCACCGCGCGCCGCACAAAGGGCAGGTCTTCCAGATTGCGCAGCGAAATCAGGATCGAGGCCTGCTCGCAGGCGCGACGGCGTTCGGCCGCGGTCGCCTGCGGCATCTGCTGCAGCACCTGCCTGCGGGCCGGTTCCGCGATGTCCATCCAGCGCTCCAGGTAGTCGGTCTCGCCGTCGCCCCGGGTGCGCCGGTCCATCAGCGCCCGTATGCCGCCGCAGTGGGCGTGGCCCAGCACGATGATGCGGCTGACCTGCAACTGCTCCACCGCGAACTGTATCGCGGCCAGCACGCCCTGCAGGCCGCGGTCGGTGCTGGCCGGCGGCACCAGATTGGCGACATTGCGCACCGTGAAGATGTCGCCGGGGTCGCAGCCCAGCAGCATGGCCGGATCCACCCGCGAATCGCAGCAGCCCACCAGCAAGGTGCTGGGGTGCTGGCCTTCGCAGAGATTGCGGTATAGCGATGGCGCGTCTTCGTAATACTGCTGCTGAAAGCGCTGGAAGCCGTCGACCAGCCGTTCGATGTCGCGCATGTCAGCCTCCCGTCTGCGCCATGAAGCGCACGATGCGTTCCGGACGGGCCACAAAATCGTGGCGTTCCGGCTTGGCGGCGATGCCGGCCCGGATCGCCTGGATCAATTCGGCGTCGCTGGCGCCCGCGCGCAGCAGGCGGCCCAGCGGCACCTGGTCTTCCTGCCCCAGGCACAAGTACAGGGTGCCGTCCACGCCCAGCCGGACGCGGTTGCAGCTCGCGCAGAAATGGCGCGACATGGGGGTGATCACGCCCAGCACGGGCGTCCCATGGCCCGTGGTCCAGTAGCGCGCCGGTCCCGCGCCCGCCCCGCCCAGGGCGGGAACCAGGCCGGTTTCGGCGGCCAGCCGTGCTCCCAGGGCATTCAAGTCGATGTGGGCGTAGCCCTGGCCGCAGCTGCCCATGGGCATGGGCTCGATCAGGCGCAGCACGAAGCCCTGCGCCACCGCGTAATCCAGCAGCCTGCGCACTTCGGCCTCGGGCGTGGCCGCATGCACCACGCTGTTGAGCTTGATGGGCGCAAAGCCCGCCTGCTTGGCCGCCGCCAGCCCGGCCAGCACCGACTCCAGGCAATCCCGGCCGGTGATCTGGCTGAAGGCGGCGGCATCCAGCGTGTCCAGGCTGATGTTCAGCCGGTCCACGCCCGCGGCGCGCAGGTCGTGCGCGTGGCGCGCGAGCTGCGTGCCGTTGGTGGACACGGACAGATCCTTCAAACCGGGCATGGCGGCGATGACGCCAGCCAGACCTGCAACGCCGCGGCGCAGCAGCGGCTCGCCGCCGGTCAGCCGGACCTTGCTCACGCCCAAGCCGGCGAACAACCCCACCAGCCGCGCCATCTCGTCGTGGCGCAGCCAATTCGCGGGGGTTTCGAATCCTTTGAAATCCTTGGGCAGGCAATAGCTGCAACGCAGGTCGCAGCGGTCCGTGACCGACACCCTCAGATAGTCGATGCGGCGGCCATGGCCGTCCACCAGGGGTCCCGCAGCCGGCTCGTCCATCATGCGGCGCTCCCGCTGTAGACGCGCTCGGGCTCTTCGCCCTGCAGGTCTATACCCTGGATGTCGGCGCGTTCGACCAGCAGCTTGGCGTACTGGCGCCAGGCCGTATCGCGGCTCATGGACGACAGCGCGGCGGCGATCTGTCCGGCCACATGCTCGTAGGGTTGCATGCGGCCTTCGATACGCCGCGTGACGCGCACGATATGCAGGCCGTGGCGGGTTTCCAGCAACTGCGGCAACAGGCCTCCCGCGGGCAGCGCGAACACCGCCCGCTCGAATTCAGGCACCGTGTCGCCGCGGCCCAGTTGGCCCAGGCTGCCGCCCACCGCGGCGGACGGGCAGTTCGATTGTTCGCGCGCCACCTCGGCGAAGCGCGACGGATCTTCCATCAACTCCGCCAGCACGGCGTTGCCATGGGCCCGCAGCATGTCCAGGTTCACGCCCGGCGTGACCTGGAACAGGATGTGGTCCGCCTCGATCAGCTCGCCCGCCATGAAGCGTTGCGGGTGCATCTGGTAGAAGCGGCGGCAGGCGGCCTCGTCGGCCTCGGGCGCCGGCGCCTCGCGGGCCAGCAAGGCGCCGATGGCGCCCTCCTCGTCCGCGGGGTCCAGGCCCAGCCGGCTGGCCTCGTCCAGCAGCACGCGGCGCAGCACCAGGGCGGTGATCGCCTCGCGCATGGGATTGCCGGCCTCCGCATGCAGCGGCAGTTCGCGTTCCAGATCCGCGTCGTTCAGTTCGACGCCATTGACGATGACAGGCATGGTCGGCTCCTGGGACAGGGAATCAGCGCGGACGGACCAGCTGCCAGGCGCGGCCCAGATAGCCCACCGAGGCGAAGCCGCTCCAGACGTGGACCAGGCGCGTGAACGGAAAGATCACGAACAGCGTGAGGCCCATGAAGAGGTGCGCCTTGAACAGCAGCGGCACGTCGGCAATATGGCTGGCCGCGTCGCCCTGGAAGGTGACGATGTGCTGCGCCCAGGTCATCAGGCGCACCATCATTTCACCATCCATGTGGCCGGCCGACAGCGCGATGGTGGACAGGCCCAGCAACAGCGTGACCAGGATCCACAACAGCAGCAGCTTGTCGCCGGGCCGCGTGGTGGCGCGGATGCGCGGGTCGCTCAGGCGGCGATGGATCAGGATCAGGAGGCCGATCAGGCACAGCCCGCCCATGACGCCGCCGGCCACCATGGCCACGGTCTGCTTCAGGCTGTGCGACACGCCCAGCGTGTCCCACACCACCACCGGCGTCAGCAATCCGGCCAGATGCCCGAAGAACAGGCCCAGGATGCCGACGTGGAACAGGATGTTGCCCAGCCGCAATTGCCCGCGGTGCAGCAGCTGCGAGCTGTCCGTCTTCCAGGTGTATTGCTCGCGCTCGAAGCGCACGAGGCTGCCCAACAGGAAGATCGTCAGCGCGATGTAGGGATAGATGCCGAAGAAGAACTGATTCAGGGAGTTCATGATGCGTCGTCCTGAAGATTAATGAGCCGCGGGCGCGCGGGGATAGAAGCGCACGGTCTGCGCGCCATCGCCCGAGAACGGCCGCAGCAGCGGTTCCACGCCGTCCGCGCCTATGCCGAACGTTTCCATCGCCTCGTCCATGTCGCGCACGGGCGCCTCGGTCTGTTCGCGCGGAATCACGCGGGACTGGGCGCGCAGCACCGCGAAGATGCAGGCGTAGGGGCTTTCGCCCTTGGCCAGGCGCGCGCCGATGGCGGCCAGCACGTGGATGGCGTCGTCCAGCAGGTCCTGCGCCTGGACCGGGTCGATGACGCCCAGGAACTCCAGGAACAGCGGCACATGGTCAGGCAGCTCGGACACCACCGGCTCGAAGCCGTGCTCGCGGTAGGTGTCCAGCAGGTCCACCATGGCCTGGCCGCGGTCGCGGCTTTCGCCGTGCACGTGTTCGAACAAATGCAGCGAATGCGAGCGGTTGCGGTCAAAGGTGGCGACGTAGTTCTCCTGCAGCGCGATCAGGTCGTTGGTGGCCAGGTAGCCGACCAGCGGCTGCAGGGTTTCCTCTGCGTCGGGATAGTCGGCCAAGGCGGTTTCGACTTCACCCAGCGCGTCCAGCAGCTCGGGTTCCGGGTAGCACAGCAAGGCGGAAAGCAGGCGGTAAAGACTCATGGTTTTCTCCTTTCCTAGGCCGAAGCGGCCTTCTTGCGGGATTTCGGCATCTCGATGAAGATCTCGCTGCCCTGGGGCTTGCGTCCGAACAAGGTGCCTTCCGACACCCCGCCGGAGCAGCCGTTGCCGAAGGTGAAGCCGCAGCTGCCCTTCTCGTTGAAGCTGTCCTCGACGACTTCCTTGTGGCTGCTGGGTACCACGAAGCGGTCCTCGTAGTCGGCGATGGCCATGATCTTGTACATGTCCTGCACCGTGGCCTCCGTCAGCCCCACCTGGTCCAGCAAGGCCGTGTCGCGTTCGCCATGCACGGTCTCGGAGCGCTTGTAGGCGCGCATGGCCAGCATGCGTTCCAGCGCCTGCACCACCGGCGCTTCCTTGCCGGCCGTGAGCAGGTTGGCCAGGTAGCGTACCGGGATGCGCAGGCTGGAGACGTCGGGAATCATGCCGCTCTTGCCCACCGTGCGGCGCGGCATCTGGCCGGACTCGGCGGCCGTCTGGATGGGCGACAGCGGCGGGATGTACCAGACCATGGGCAAGGTGCGGTATTCGGGATGCAGCGGGAAGGCGACGCGCCACTCCACCGCCATCTTGTAGACCGGCGATTTACGCGCGGCCTCCAGCCACGATTCCGGGATGCCCTGCTCGCGCGCCGCGGCAATCACCTCGGGCGAATGCGGGTCCAGGAACAGGTCGAGCTGCGACTGGTACAGGTCCTGTTCGCTGGCGGTGGACGCAGCGTGCTCGATCTGGTCGGCGTCATACAGCATCACGCCCAGGTAGCGGATGCGGCCCACGCAGGTTTCCGAACACACGGTCGGCTGGCCGGCCTCGATGCGCGGATAGCAGAAGGTGCACTTCTCGGCCTTGCCGCTACTCCAGTTGTAGTAGATCTTCTTGTACGGGCAGCCCGAGATGCACATGCGCCAGCCGCGGCACTTGTCCTGGTCGACCAGCACGATGCCGTCGTCTTCACGCTTGTAGATGGAACCGGACGGGCAGCTGGCGACACAGGCCGGGTTCAGGCAGTGTTCGCACAGGCGCGGCAGGTACATCATGAAGGTGTTCTCGAAGGTCGAGTACATCTCCTTCTGCACGCCCTCGAACAAGGCGTCGCGGCTGCGCGCGCTGAATTCGCCGCCCAGGTCGTCTTCCCAGTTCGGGCCCCAATGGATCTTGTCCATTTTCTTGCCGGTCAGCACCGACACCGGACGCGCGGTGGGCGGCGTCTGCGACAGCGGCGCCTTTTGCAGGTGCTCGTAGTCGAAGGTGAACGGCTCGTAGTAGTCGTCGATCTGCGGCAGGTTCGGGTTGGCGAAGAGGTTGGCCAGGATGCGCAGCTTGCCGCCCTGGCGCGGTTCCAGCTTGCCGGCGGCGGTACGCTTCCAGCCGCCCTTCCACTTGTCCTGATTCTCCCATTCCTTGGGATAGCCGATGCCGGGCTTGGTTTCCACGTTGTTGAACCAGGCGTACTCGACGCCGTCGCGGCTGGTCCAGACGTTCTTGCAGGTGACCGAGCAAGTGTGGCAGCCGATGCACTTGTCCAGGTTCAGCACCATGCCGATTTGGGCGCGTATCCTCATGATTGCTTCTCTTCTTGTTGCGTTGCTTCAACCAGCGGACCTTCGAGCCAGTCCACCTTCTTCATCTTGCGCAGCACCACGAATTCATCGCGGTTGGCGCCCACCGTGCCGTAGTAGTTGAAGCCGTAGGCCTGCTGGGCGTAGCCGCCGATCATGTGCGTGGGCTTGAGCACCGTGCGCGTGACCGAGTTATGGATGCCGCCGCGCTTGCCGCTGGTTTCCGCCCCAGGCACGTTCACGATCTTTTCCTGCGCGTGGTACATCAGGCACATGCCCACCGGCACGCGCTGGCTGACCACCACCCGCGCCGTCAGGGTGCCGTTCACGTTGAAGACTTCGACCCAGTCGTTGTCGACCAGCCCGGCCTGCTTGGCCTCGGCTTCCGAGATCCACACGTGGGGACCGCCGCGGCTCAGCGTCAGCATGCGCAGGTTGTCCGAGTACGTGCTGTGGATGCCCCATTTCTGGTGCGGAGTCAGCCAGTTCAGGACCAGTTCCTTCTCGCCGTTCGGGTAGCGGCCCAGCATGGGCGCAACCGTCTTGGTGTCGATGGCCGGCTTGTACACGCAGGAGCCTTCGCCGAAGTCCAGCATCCAGCGGTGGTCCTGGTAGAACTGCTGGCGGCCGGTCAGCGTGCGCCATGGAATCAGCTCGTGCACGTTGGTGTAGCCGGCGTTGTAGCTGACCTCTTCGCTTTCCAGACCCGACCAGGTGGGTGCGGAGATGATCTTGCGCGGCTGCGCCTGGATGTCGCGGAAGCGGATCTTGTCGTGCTCGCGGCCGATGGCCAGGTGCGCGTGGTCGCGTCCGGTGATCTTGCCCAACGCTTCCCAGGCCTTGACCGACACGTGGCCATTGGTCTCGGGCGCGAAAGTCAGGATCATCTCGGCCGCATCGATGGCGGTGTCGAGCTTGGGCCGGCCCTGGCTCACGCCCGGCTCGGTCACGGCCTCGTTGATGCCGGCCAGCTCATGCACCTCGTGCTCGGTGTTCCAGTTGATGCCCTTGCCGCCGTTGCCCAGCTTGTCCAACAGCGGCCCCACCGAGGTGAACTTGCGGTAGATGTCGTTGTAGTCGCGTTCGACCACCGTCATGTTGGGCGCGGTCTTGCCGGGAACCAGGTCGCATTCGCCCAGCTTCCAGTCCTTGGGTTCGAAAGCCTGGCCCAGTTCTCCCGGGGTGTCGTGCATCAGCGGGGTCAGCACCACGTCACGGCGCTTGCCCAGGTAGGGGCCGCCGATCTCGCTGAACTTCTTGGCCAGCAGCTTGTAGATCTCCCAGTCGGTCTTGCTTTCCCACAGCGGCTGCACGGCTTCGCTCAGCGGGTGGATGAAGGGGTGCATGTCCGAGGTATTGAGGTCGTCCTTTTCATACCAGGTGGCCGTGGGCAGCACGATGTCGCCATACAGGCAGGTGGTGCTCATGCGGAAGTCCAGCACCGTCAGCAGGTCCAGCTTGCCTTCGGCGGCGTCTTCCTGGTAGGTCACCTCGGTGGGCTTGATCGCTTCCGCTTCGTCGCCGAACACCGCGTTCTGCGTGCCCAGCAGGTATTTCAGGAAGTACTCGTGGCCCTTGCCGCTGGAGCCCAGGATGTTGGAGCGCCACACGAACATGTTGCGCGGGAAGTTGGCCGGGTCGTCGGGGTTCTCGCAGGACATGCGCAGTTCGCCCGACTTCAGCTGTTCGGCCACGTAAGCCACCGGGTCCTTGCCCTGGCTTTCGGCCTGCGCCACCACGTCCAGCGGATTGGTGCGCAATTGCGGCGCCGACGGCAGCCAGCCCATGCGCTCGGCGCGGGCGTTCAGGTCGATCATGCTGAGGTCGCCATAGCGGCCACGGTCCGCCGTCGGGCCCAGGATTTCCTGGACGTTCAGCTTTTCATGGCGCCACTGGCTGGTGTGCGCATAGAAGAACGACGTGCCGTTCATCTGGCGCGGCGGGCGGACCCAGTCGGCGGCGAAGGCCAGCGGCGCCCAGCCGAACTGCGGGCGCAGTTTTTCCTGGCCCACGTAGTGCGCCCAGCCGCCGCCGCTCTTGCCGACGCAGCCGCACATCATCAGCATGTTGATGATGCCGCGGTAGATCATGTCCATGTGGTACCAGTGGTTCAGGCCGGCGCCGACGATCACCATGGACTTGCCTTCGGTGTCGTGGGCGTTCTGCGCGAACTCGCGCGCCACCTGGATGACCTGCGCGCGCGGCACGCCGGTGTGCTTTTCCTGCCAGGCGGGCGTGTAAGGCACGTCATCGTCATAGGAGCTGGCGACGTTGCCGCCGCCCAGGCCGCGATCCAGGCCATAGTTGGCCATCTGCAGGTCGTACACCGTGGCCACCAGGGCCTCGCTGCCGTCGGCCAGGCGGATGCGGCGCGCAGGCACATTGCGCACCTGCAGCTCGCCATGCTCGCTGCCGAAATACGGGAAGCCCACGCCGACCACGGCGTCGGACTGATCCAGCAGGCTCAGCACGGGTTCGATCTCGCGGCCGCTGCCGCCGTCCTTGGACTCCAGGTTCCAACGGCCGACCTTCTCGCCGCCGTTGACCGCGCCCTCGCCCCAGCGAAAACCGATGCTGCCATTGGGCGCGACCAGGTCGCCGGTCTTGGCGTCCAGCACCAGCGTCTTCCAGTCGGGGTTGTTCTGTTCGCCCAGGGCGCCGTCCAGATGCGAGGCGCGCAGGAAGTGGTCCGGCACGTGGAAGCCGTCGCGCTCCTTCAATAGCACCAGCATCGGCATGTCGGTGTAGCGGCGCACGTAGTCGCGGAAGTATTCCGATGCGCCGGAGAGATGGAATTCCTTCAGGATCACATGGCCCATGGCCATGGCGAGCGCGGCATCCGTGCCCTGCTTGGGCGCCAGCCAGATGTCGCCGAACTTGACCATTTCGCCGAAGTCGCTGGACACGGCCACCGTCTTGGTGCCCTTGTAGCGGACCTCGGTGTAGAAGTGCGCGTCGGGCGTGCGGGTCTGGGGCACGTTGGAGCCCCACACCATCAGGTAGGTCGAGTTGTACCAGTCGGCCGATTCCGGCACGTCGGTCTGTTCGCCCCAGATCTGCGGGCTGGCGGGCGGCAGGTCGCAGTACCAGTCGTAAAAACTCAGGCAGGCGCCGCCCAGCAGGCTGAGATAGCGCGCGCCTGCCGCATAGCTGACCATGGACATGGCCGGGATCGGCGAAAAGCCGATCACGCGGTCAGGGCCGAACTTCTTGATCGTGAGCGCGTTGGCGGCGGCCACGATCTCCATCGCCGTGTCCCAGTCCGCACGCACGAAGCCGCCCAGTCCGCGCACGGCCTTGTAGCGCTTGGCGCGCTTGGGATCTTGGCTGATCCATTCCCAGGCCGCGATCGGGTCCATGGTCTTGCGCGCCTCGCGCCACATTTCCATGAGGCGGCCGCGGATCATCGGATACTTCACGCGCTGCGCCGAGTAGACGTACCAGCTGTAGGAGGCGCCTCGCGGACAGCCGCGGGGTTCATGGTTGGGCAGGTCCGGCCGCGTGCGCGGGTAGTCGGTCTGCTGGGTTTCCCAGGTGATCAGGCCGTTCTTGACGTAGACCTTCCAGGAGCAGGAGCCGGTGCAGTTCACGCCGTGCGTCGAACGCACCACCTTGTCATGCTGCCAGCGGGCGCGGTAGGCGTTCTCCCACTTGCGGTCCTCGTTGACCGTTTCGCCGTGACCGTCCGCGAAGGTGGATTTCACCCGCGACATGAACTTCAAGCGGTCCAGAAAATGGCTCATTCTCTATTCTCCAAGAGCGCCGGCCCCGCCGGCGCGTACTGCGATCGATGCTGTTGAATCCATTGTGGGCGCGGCCCGCCTGCCGGACCATTCGCCGGTGGCACAGGCCGGGCGCGGCAGAATGACTAGTCACTCCGGCCGCGTCCGCTACGCGCTAGCAAGGCACCGGCGCATTGCGGCGGGCGTAGTACCACCAGGTGATGACCATGCAAGTGGCGTAGAACCCGATGAAGCAATACAGGGCGGCCTGCACGCTGCCGGTCATCTCGAGCGAGGTGCCGAAGCTGCGCGGGATGAAGAAGCCGCCGTATGCGCCGATCGCGCCCGAGAAGCCCAGCACCGCGGCCGATTCCTTGGCGGCGTCCGCCTGGGCCTGCTTCTGAGCGGCGGCACCCTTGCCTTCGGCCGCCTGCGTGCGTTCGCGCAGGAAGATCACGGGAATCATGCGGAAGGTCGAGCCGTTGCCCACGCCGGTCAGCGCGAACAGCACGATGAACATGGCCAGGAAGCCATTGAAATTGCCGGCCTGCCCGGCGACCGGCAGGAACGTCACCACGCCCAGCACCGCCGCGATCATGGCCGCGAAGGTGAACAGCGTGACGCGCGCGCCGCCCAGCTTGTCCGACACCCAGCCGCCAAACGGCCGCGTCAGCGACCCCACCAGCGGGCCCAGGAAGGCATAGGCCATGGGGTCGACCTGCGGGAACAGCGTCTTGGTCAGCATGGCGAAGCCCGCCGAGAAGCCGATGAAGGAGCCGAAGGTGCCCACGTACAGCCAGCACATCAGCCAGTTGTGTTTGCGCTTGAAGATGACGGCCTGGTCCGCGAACGAGGCGCGGGCGTCGGCGATGTCGTTCATGCCGAACCACGCCGCGATCGAGGCCAGCGCAATCGGGATCACCCAGATGAAGCCGGCGTTCTGCAGCCACAGATTCTGCTGCGCGCCATTGGCGTTGATGACCTGGGGCTCGCCGCCCGCCACGCCGAACACGCCGATGGAAATCACCACCGGCACCACGAACTGCACCAGGGAAACGCCCAGGTTGCCGATGCCGGCATTCAGCCCGGTGGCCAGGCCCTTCTTCTCCTTGGGGAAGAAGAAGCTGATGTTGGCCATGCTGGAGCTGAAGTTGCCGCCCCCCAGGCCACACAGCAGCGCCAGGATCAGCAGGGTCGGGAACGAGGTGGTCGGGTCGCGCAGGGCGAAGCCCATGCCGAGCGCCGGGATCAGCAGCGAGGCCGTGGAGATGGCCGTCCACTTGCGCCCGCCGAACACCGGCACCAGAAAGGAATAGAAGATGCGCAGGGTCGCGCCCGACAGCGCGGGCAACGCCGTCAGCCAGAACATCTGGTTCTTGGACAGCATGAAGCCGGCGCGGTCCAGGTTGACCACCACCACGCTCCACAGCATCCAGATGCTGAACGCCAGCATCAACGCCGGAATGGAGATCCAGAGATTGCGGTTGGCGACGCGGGCGCCGGTCTGCTTCCAGAAGCCGGGATTATCCGGCTCCCAGCGCGCAAGGACTTGAGTGGAAGACATAGGGATACTCTCAGGAGGTGGTGGAAGGAGAGACGGCGTGTTGCCGGGCGATGGCCGCGCTTTCCGGCCGGAAACTGAAATGCATGAAGATGAGGGAGACGCAGACGGTGCCGTACAGCAGCATGAAGGCGCTGGAGCGGACGCCCGTCAGGTCGAGCAGGACCCCGAACATGATCGGCAGCACGAAGCCGCCCAGGCCGCCGGCCAGGCCGACGATGCCGGACACGGCGCCGATGTTTTCGCCGAACTCGTCCGAGATGAACTTGAAGACCGAGGCCTTGCCGATGGCCATGGCGATGCCGACCACGAACAGCAGCACGGTGAAGGTGACCGGTCCCAGCGCAATGCCGAAGCTGCGCGGGCCGTTGGCCGTTGCGATGGTGAATTCCGTTTGCGGATAGCTCAGCAGGAAGAACGCGACCCAGCACACCCACATCACCCACCAGGTGGTCTTGTAGGCGCCGTAGCGATCGGAGATCCAGCCGCCCACCGCGCGCAGCACGCCGCCGGGCAGGGAGAAGCAGGCCGCCAGCAACGCCGCCAGCTTCATGTCGAAGCCGTATTCGCCGATGTAGTACTTGGTCATCCACAGCGCCAGCGCCACGTAGCCGCCGAACACCACCGAGTAGTACTGGCAATAGCGCCAGACGCGCGGGTCCTTCAGCATGGCCATCTGCGCCGACAGGCTGGCGCCGCTCTTGACGCGGTGCGAGGGGTCGGAAGAAGAGAACAGCCAGAACAGGATGGCGGTGACCAGCAACGCCACGGCATAGACCTGGGGCACGATGACCCAGGCCCCGCCCGCCGCCGCGATCAGCGCGGGGGCCACGAACTTGGTGATGGCCGAGCCCGAGTTGCCGGCGCCGAACACGCCCATCGCCAGGCCCTGCTTGTTGCGCGGGAACCAGCGCGCCACGTAGGGCGTACCCACCGAGAACGAGCCGCCCGTCAGGCCGACGAACAGCGCCAGCACCAGGAACTGCCAGTATTCGGTGGCGTAGGACAGCAGCCAGATCGGCACCACCGCCAGCAGCATCAGGATGAAGAACACCGGCCGCCCGCCGTAGCGGTCGGTCCAGATGCCCAGCGGCACCCGCACCAGCGAACCGGTCAGCACCGGCATGGCGGCCAGCAGGCCGAACTCGGTTTCAGACAGGCCCAGTTGCTGCTTGATGGGAATGCCCAGCACCGCAAAGATCATCCACACCGCGAAACAGATGGTGAAGGCGAATGTGCTTGAAATCAGGACCCGCATCGGCGCGCCGGCGGAAGGTTGACTTGCTGCCATGGTTACTCTCGCTTTACTCACGAAGACATGTGGCTAGCCTAGGCATGGCGGGCCTTGCGGACCATTCGCCAGCCGACCAGAAGCCCCGTGCCGATGTGACTAGTCACCCCTTTCTTGCCGGCCCGGCTTGCGCTGGATCAAGCGGCCGCGCTGGCGGCAAAGCGCCGGACGCATTAATATGCATTTCAAATACACCTTTAAAAGCGAAGCCGAAACGGCGCCGCGACTACCCACATGAGCACGCTGCTTAGCATCGAAGAGCCGGCGGCGGCCCCCCGCCGCGCAAAGCCCCAATGGAGCGCCTTCACGGAAATGGGCTTCCGGCCGCTATACCTGGCCGGCTGCTTCTGGGCGCTGGCGTCCGTGCTGCTGTGGGTGCATGCCCCTGCCCGCTTGACGGGCGTGTTGAACGGCATGTTCTGGCATGCGCACGAAATGCTGTGGGGCTTCGTCGCCACCATCGCGGTCGGCTTCCTGCTGACGGCAGGCGCCAACTGGACCGGCAAGAACCCCTTGCGCGGCACGCCTCTGGCGGTCCTGTGCGCGGTGTGGATCGTGGCGCGCGCGGGCTATCTCGTGCCAGGACGCCCGGCCTTCGTGGTGGCCGCGTCGGCGGATCTGCTGTTCTTCCTGTGGGCCGCGGGCGCGCTGGGCCGAGCCGTCGCCGTCACGCGCAATCAGCGCAATTACGGCATTCCCTTCCTGCTGCTGGGCCTGGCCGCCACCAACGCGCTCTACCTCTGGGCCTCGGTCCAGGGCGACTACTTCGCACTGATGCGCTACTTCAACGCCGGCCTGCTGTGCATGGCGGTGCTGACGCTGCTGATCGCGCGCCGCGTCATCCCCTTCTTCGCCAAACGCGCCGTTGCGGGGCTGGACATCCCGCCGCACACCCGCAGCGGCCACTGGCAACTGGGCACGGGCATCGTCGCCATCGCCTGCCTGCTTGCCGGCCAGCCGCAGGCCGCCGCGCTGGCATTGGCCGCGACCGGGCTGATCGCCCTGGCGCAATGGGTATCGTGGAAGCCCTGGGCGGTACGCAAGGTGCCGCTGCTATGGATTCTGTACGCGGGGTACGGCGGCCTGGGCATCGGCCTTCTGGTGGGCGCGGCGCAACTGGCCGGCTACGTGCTGCGGCCCGCCTGGCCCGCCCACGTGATCGGCGTGGCCGGATTCTCGGTGCTGATCCTGGGCATGGTCACGCGCACCGCGCTCGGCCACCTGGGCCGGCCGTTGCAGACTGACCGCAGCATGGTGCTGAGCTATGCGCTGATGATTCTGGCAGCCCTGCTGCGCCTGGCCGCCCTGCTCCCGACCGCCGCCGCCATCGGCTTCCTGCACGCCTCGGCCACCGCCTGGGCGCTAGCCTTCGCGCTGTACCTGTGGCGCTTCTTCCCGATGATGATCCGGCCGCGGGCCGATGCGGGCAAGACCGCAGCGCCGGTGATGAAGGTGGTGGCGGTCGGGCGGCGTCCGGCCGCCTGAGCCTCAGCCCCGCCCTTCGCGCCGGCGCGTGGCCGCGAGCTGCTGCTTCATGGCCTTGAGCCAGGCCTTGACCTGCTGCATGTCCACGAACTGCGACAGCTCGAACTCGAGTTCGCCTATGTATTCCTCGGCATCGGCGATCTCCGCGTCCAGGTCTTCCATCAGGTCGGCAGGATCTATGGACTGCGCGGGATCGAAATGGTATTTGGCCTTGAAGCCGTCTTCCGCGGCCGCGATGTCGCCGGCCAACACGGCGAGCTGCGCGTCCAGCGCCTGGTTGTACTGCGCGTAGCGTTCCTCATCGACGCCAGCCAGCCCATCCGGACCGGCAGCGGCCAAGGCGTCGATTTCCGCCAGCGTCTCGGGCGTCGGCGCAGCCCGGCCGGCCGCCGCCTGGGCCGGCGGCGCTTCGTCCTCGTCTTGTGCGTCTTCCGCGCTGGCGTCGTAATCCGAGCCGGCATGCTTGAGATACAAGGCCTTCAGCCTGTCCGCGTCGCACTCGGCCGGCGTGCCGTCCAGCACGATGGCGTCCAGCGTCTCCTGCGCCAGCTGCGCGGCAATTTCGGATGCCAGGGCGCGTTCCGCCTTGGTCAGTTCCTTCTGCTTGCAGGCGTGGTCGAAGCAGGCCACCAGCTTGGCCTTCAGTTCGACCTCGACCGTCTCCAGCGGCGCCAGCACGTCCTCGTATTTCTTCTGGTATTCGGGCAGCACGGCCTGCCACCCCCGCAGGCGGGCGCGCTGCTCTTCTAGCGTGCGCGCGAGCGACTCGAATCGCTGGCGCTGCGGCGTTCCGGATGCCGGCAGCGCGGCGGACGTGTTTTCTTGCATGGAGAGAACCTGGGCAGGCGGCGCCTGGAGCGCCTTGAAATGATCGGAGCGCCATTTTAGGTTACCTGTCGGCCGAACCCTCGGCGGCGTTGTCCTTGGCCGTCGTGTCGGCGGGTTCGATGTCCTCGTCGGGCACCTCGTCGCCCTGAGCGCTGTCACTGGCGTCGTCCGGGTTCACCGGCGGCGGCCGGTGGACCGCAGTCCCGGGCGGCGGCACGGACGCCATCGTTATCGGATGCAAGGCCAACTCGAATTGGATCTGGGGCATCGCGGCACCTATCAGGAAATGCGGCGAAATCCGCCGCAGCCCGGTATCAGCAAGCGCCATGCCACCAAGCCAGCGCAAGAGGCATCAGAAGCGCGGATTCTTGCCGAACGGCACTTCCGTGTCCGTCGGTTTCTCGAAAGACGCCGTATCGCCGTTCAGGTCCGCGACGTGGATCTGGGCCAGCCGCGTCGCTTCGTCGATCGCAACCTGGGCCGACGCGAAGCGCTCTTCGACGGCAATACGCTCTTGCGGCGCGCCCGCCGCCGGCGGAACCAGTACGTAAGCAATGCTCCAGCTGCCCTGTTGCTCAACCGGACGCTCGAGCTCGAAATCCCATCTGGCGTGTTCCATGGGGCCTCCTGTCGAATCCTGCTTTCATGCTACTGCGGTTTACTTGGGCCGGGGGTCGCGGATGCCCTGGTCTAGTCCCTCGAATTCGCCGCGCCGCAGGCGCGGCAGGAAATTGGCCATGGCGCGCGCCACATTGCGCACTTCCTGCTGCACCGCCTGGTCCCGGTCCAGGTCGTCGTGGCTGGTGGCATACGGGCGGTAATAGCTGATGTAGCGGTCCAGCCGCGAGGCCGCGCCGGCATCCATCAGCCCCATCCAGTCCAGCCAATCGGCGAGGCCGCGCCGCTGCGCCTCGATGCCGGCCACGTCTCCATGCACCACCAGGCCGTAGGCGCGGCCGGCCAGATGCTTGGGGTATGGCCAACCGGCAAGCTCTACCTGCTTGGCCTTGAGCGGATCCTTGCCGCGTGTCAGCGTGGGATCGGGATTGCCGCCGTCGGCGCACACCAGTCTGTCTATCATCAGCTTCAAAGGGCTGGGCGATTGGTACCAGTACGTGGGCGCCAGCAGGATCACGCCATGGGCCGCGACCCATTGCTCGTAGATGCCGGCCATGGCGTCATTGGACTGTCCCAGCGAGTGGTTCGGGTAGCAGCTGCATGGCCAATGGCACAAGGGCATCGCGGTCGACACGCAGCCCTTGCAGGGGTGGATGCGGTACTCGTACTCGGAAACCAGGCGGCTGAGATCCAGCAGATCCGTCTGCAGGCCCGCTGTTTGCAGTTCATCCAGGACGATGCGCGCCAGCCTCCAGCTCTTGGAAGCCTCCCCCGGACAGGTGCCGTCATTGCGCGCGGCCCCGACGATCACCAGGACACGAGACGGCGTGGCCGGATCGCGCTGCACTGCTGCGGCGCGCGCCAGCCGGTCACGGGTTTCCTGCCACTCCACGGACAGGTCGTAATCAGGGTCCGCGTAATCCGGGCCGGCCTTGGCCGTGAGGGGCGCCTTGCGGCCGTTTTCGTAGGCATCCCATGCGATCGCCTCCAGGCGCTCGAGGGCGGCGCGCTCGGTCTGGAAGGCTGGATCGTAGAAGCGCCGCATGAAGCGCAGGCGGAATTCTTCCCGCGCAAGGGGGCCGCCATACTGTCCCTTGCGCACCGACGGTCCGATTTCGGTCATGGTTCTCTCCTGGCGCGTTTGCGGCGCCGCTCTTGCCGGGCACGCGCGGTACAGGCCGCGGCCAGCGCCAGCAACTTGTCTTCGTCCAGGCGCTCGGCGTCGACCAGCCCTTCGTCCGCGCCCTTGAGCGCGATCAGCAATTCGTCCAGTTTCAGGTGCAGCGCCTCGCTGTCCTTGTTCTGGCTCTGCTGGATCAGGAACACCATCAGGAACGTCACGATGGTCGTCCCGGTATTGATCACCAACTGCCAGATTTCGGAATACCTGAAGGCCGGGCCGGTCGCGGCCCAGATGATCACGGCGATCAGCGCCAGCCCGAAGGCGATTGGCGAACCCACCCATCTGGTCACGTGCGCGGCGAAATGGTCGAAGAACCGGGAGATGGGGTTGGCGCGGCCGGCTGAGGCGCCACCGCCTGAGGCTCGGCCGGTGCGTGCCGCGCGGTGCGGCCGGCTAAGGAGTGGCCGGCTCAGGCGCGCGCCCTCCCGGGCTTGCTGACGTCGGGGAATGCTGGTGCTCGGCATGGTGTTGCGTCCAGTCCTAGCGGACAGTCCGCTCAGCAAGCCGCGTGCCCGGGGCTGGTTCAGTCCCGATACCGGCTGCCGAAGCCCGCATCGCGCCCCAAGGCGTCCGGTGCGCCGCCCGTCATCGGCAAGCCCTGTGCCCACCCTGCCGCCAAGGCCTGCGCGTCGCGTACGGGGTCGGAGGCCTTGGCGCGTTCATCGCGCATGCGGCAGGTTTCGGGATCGGCGGCGAACAGGCCGCGCGCGTGTACCCTGGCCTGCTCGATCAGCTGCGCGGTCTTGGGAGCGCGTAGCTGCGCAAAGCGCAGCAAGGCCGCCTCCAGCGCATCATGTCCGCCGTCCAGGCATCGGGCCAGGTGCCAGGCGTCCTCCAGGGCCTGGCACGCGCCCTGCCCCGAGGTAGGCAAGGGCGCGTGCGCGGCATCGCCCACCAGCAGCACGTTGTCCCGGCTCCAGATTTTCAAGGGTTCATGATCATGCACGAAGATCAGATGGACCGCATGCGCCGGCGTTGCGCGGATGATGCGGGCGACAGGCTCAGGCCACCCGCCGAACAAGGTCTCTACCTCCTGGCGCGGGTCCGTGGCAGGCGCCGTCGCGCGCAAGGGCCGCGCCTGCGCCCCCGCCCAATAGACCAGCCCTGGCCGCACCGCCACGGCGCCAAAGCGCTCGCCCGCGCCCCAATAGTCCCGGATGGCGATTTCATCGACCAGCGCGTCATCCGCCTGCGCCACGCCTATCCAGTTCACGAAGCCCTGGTAGACCGGCGCGTTATCGCCCGCGACATAGCGGCGCGCCACCGAATCCATGCGACCGTCGGCGCCGATGAGCAGGTCCGGGCGGATACTCAGCCCGTTTTCGAACCGCGCCACCGCCCGGTCGTCTCCGTCCGGCTCGATCGTCACCGCCCGATGCCCGTACGCCACCGGGATGCCGGCCGCCGCGGCAGCGTCCAGCAGCACCGTCTGCAGATCCCTGCGCAATACCGTATGGGTCGGGTGTCCCATCAAACGGTCCAGCAACGCAATATCCAGGCCTCCCAGCGGATTGCCTGCCGCGTCCAGCCGGCGCATCGCGGCCGGCCGGCCGCTTACCGCCGCGATGTCCTGCAACAGCCCCAACTCCTTGAGCACAAAGCCCGCATTGGGCCACAACGTCACGCCAGCCCCCATGGTCGCGGGCTGCGACCTGCGTTCGTACACGCGCGGCCTGTGCCCTTGCTGGCGCAACGCCAACGCCACGCTCAAGCCCGCAATGCCGCCGCCCAGTATTCCGATTTCCACGCTTTTGCTCTCCTTCAATGCCCGCCTCGACGCGCCGCTGGCGGCGCTACATCGGGCGATGGGGGCATCTTAGAGTCCGCCACTTCCGATAACTAGCATGCCAAAATGGGCCTATTCATTACCTCAATCGGGATAATCATGCGCGACGCCCTCGACCTGAACACCGTCCGCGTCTATGCGGCGGTCGTCGACGAACAGAGCTTCGCCGGCGCGGCCCGCCTGCTGGCGCTGCCGTCATCCAATGTCAGCCGTCACGTCGCGTCGCTGGAACGCCGGCTGGGCGTGCGCCTGCTGGAGCGCAGCACCCGCCATCTGCGCATGACGGAAGCCGGCAGGCTGTTATACGAACGCGCCAAGCCCTTGCTCGACGCCTTGCTCGCCACCGAAGAAGAGCTGGGCGCGGTGCAACGCGAGCTGCGCGGGTCCCTGAAAATGTGCATGCCGGGCGAAGCGCCCAGATTGTTGGCCCCCATCCTTGCCGAGTTCTGCAGCCTGCACCCCGGCGTGGAACTCGAATGCGATACGCGCATGAGCGGGCTGGAGTCACTGCGGGACGAAGACGTGGACCTGGCCATCGTCTTCCATCGCGGCCGGCAGGACGACAGCGCCTTCATCACGCGTGAACTGGCCACCCTGCCCAGCATCGTGGTCGCGGCGCCCAGCCTGCTTGCGCAGACCGGAACGCCTCGCCACGTGCGGGAACTCAAGTCCCTGCCCTGCATCACCACCCTGAGCGCGCTGAAAGGCCAGCCCTGGCAATTCGTCGACGCCGCCGGCGAAATCGTCAAGGTGCCGGTCCGCAGCCGCTACCGCGTCAACAGTGGCGAACTGGCGGGCGCGGGCGCGCGCCAAGGCATAGGCTTCGCGATACTGACGGCCTTTGGCTGCCAGGAAGACCTTGCCGCGGGCCGCCTGGTGGAGGTGCCGCTGGATCTGCGGCCGGCGCCGCTGCAACTGCTGGGGGCATACAGCCATCGCCATTCGGTGACTGCGCGGGTGCGGGCGCTGCTGGAGTTGATGCAGCTGCGGTTGGGCAACGCGGGACGACCGGCAACCGCGGAATCCTGACGATGCCGCGCCACGCGCGCTAGCCGTCGCTAGGCGCCAGGTCGGGCGCCGAGCGGGCCGGATCGACCTTTTCTCCCATCCGGAATGCGCGCCAGTCGGCGCCGGCGCCTGACAGCCAATGCCGTACGTAGCACAGGCTCAAGGCGGTGGACAGCACGTCGCCCTGAAATCGCAGATCAGGCTGCAACCGCAGCCAATTGAAGTCCTCGATGGTCCGGATCCTGCTTGCCAGCACTTTGACGCCCTTTCTGGACGCGTGCCCGAGCAAGCTGAAGAACTGCTCCTGCAACGCATCGACCTGGCTGATGCCCGCGGGAATATTCACGCGCAGGCCCACCGCGCGCAGGACGCCGAATGGCGTGGGCGCGCCGGCCCGGCTACAGGGAAGAAGGCGGACGCGCAGCGTGGCCTTGAAATCACCGTAGCGCCGGAAGAACTCGGCGCCTTCGGCGACGCGACTGCTCAACGGGATATTGAACACAACGCGCACGCTCGGGTAAATCGGCTGCGGCCTTTCCCGGAGCAGGGGCCCATCCGGCAGCAAGTTGCTACCCACCTCCGCTATGCGCAGATCGAGGCAAAGCTGTTCGGCCAGGCCTCTCCCCGCGTGCACGTTGAGCGGATGGTCCATGGTCAACGGCGCCAGGCTGCCGCTCTCCTGGAGAATGCGGCACGCGGCCCGCAACGCGGATGCCGCGGCTGCGTGCGATGCGCCCGTGGGCTGGCGGCTCATCCAATCCCCCGCCAGCGCCATTTCGCAGACGGCGCCGCTTGCGTCCAGAATGGGCTGAATCTTCAGCGAACTGCCCGGGCATGGCGTGGCTTCGGTCCTATCGTTGACGTTCATGCGTGTTTTCTGTGATTCCGCCGGCGCGGGAACGGCGCTCAGCCTGCTGGCGCCAGAGTACGGACCGCCGCAAGGCGCTCCCATCATAAGATTCTGATTCTCCAAGTCCTGGAAGCGCCCCCCGTTCGGATGCGCCAGAGCGAGTCTGAAGGACGGCGGCCAGCATTTTCAAAATCTTTTGATGTTCCGTGCCGCCCCCCGTTTCTACGATGGGCTCATGCCCGTCCAGGAATCCCAACCCCTCTCGCATGACAATGTCGAGGTCCCCCTCAGAGGGCCGACACTATTGCTGCATCTGTTCGCCCTCGCGCTCTTGGCGTGCATTGGGGCCGCGGCGGCCCTCTCCCTCTATTGGGCCTTCAGCGACACCGTTTCGGCCTATCGCCGCCAGATGAATGCCGCGGCCTACACCGCGCAGCTCTTTTTCGACCAACGGGAGATCCTGCTGCGCTCCCTGTCCTCTTCCGCGGTGCGCAACACGGACCGCGCGCCGGTCTCCCAGACACCGCGCTTCTTCGGCAATACGCGGCAGATCGAGGTGTTTCCGCTGCAGGAAGAGCAGGACGCCTACGACTGGGCCCTGATCCTCACTCCCCGCGACCTGAACGACGTAGGTCTTGCCCATACCCAGTTGCTGTACAGCTCGGTGCGCACGGGCCAGACCTCCCTGCTGGTGCCGCTGCCTGGACATGAACAGAACGAGATGGACCCGGCCAAGCAGCGCTGGATTGCGCGCGCGCTGGCGGCAGCCGATCCCAGCCTGGACCCCGCCGGCCGCCATCCGATCGTCTGGCTCAGGCCGCCGATGGATCAGACAAACCGGTTGTACCTGTACACGCCCATGGATTCCACCGCACCGGACTCGGGGTGGATCGGCCTGGAAGTGGTGGATATCGATGCCGCCATCGATCTGTCGCCCCTGATCGGCGGCAGCTACGCCTTGTACGACCAGGACGGCGCACCCGTGCTGCACAGTCCGGCCGCCTCGTTCCTGGCCATGTCCAGCCCGCGCGACGCGCACGCGGACTCCTTCGGCTGGTGGGGACCCGGGCTGCTGCCCGAGTATGTGGTGCTGAACAAATCCGTCGGCGCGGCAGGCTGGCGGCTGGTCTACCACACGCCAATCAGCCGCATTCTCGGCAACACGGCTTTTGCGGTCCAGGCGACACTGGCCGCCGCGGTCCTGCTGCTCGCGGCAGTGGTCCTTGGCGCGAGGCATATCAAGAAAACACTGATCGCGCCGGCCATCCAGCAATACGAAGCCTTGGCCGACAGCGTGTCGCTGACCCGCAAGCTCGTCGAGGTGGCGCCGGTGGGCCTGTGCCTGCTGCGGCGCGCCGACCACAAGCTCATCCTGTCCAATGAACTGGCCCGCCAATGGCTGCTCAGCGATGCCGGCCTGCTGTGCAGCGCGGCCACCTCCGCCGGCCTCAATTCGACGCGCGAGTACGCCTTGCAGGACGGCCGCAACGTCCACATCACGTTTGCCGGCATCACCTATCGCGGCCAGGAGGTGGTGTTGTGCGGCATCAACGACATCACACCCTTCAAGCAGGTAGAGCGCTCGATCATGCGGGCCAAGCTCGATGCCGACGCCGCGAACCACGCCAAGACCGTGTTCCTGACGACCATGAGCCACGAAATCCGGACGCCCTTGTTCGGCATCCTGGGCACGCTGGAAATGCTCGGCCTGACGGCGGTCGACAACCAACAGCGCCAATACCTGGAAACCATGCAGCAGTCCTCATCGACGCTGCTGCGCACCATCAATGACACGCTGGACCTGTCCCGCATCGAAGCCGGCTACCTGGAGCTGGAGTCAGAGGCTTATTCTCCGGCGGAGCTGCTGGACGCCGTGGTCAGCGGCTATGCCGCGCGCGCCGAAAGCAAGGGACTGCACCTCTATGCGGTGGCCGACGTGCAAGCGCCTGCGTGGGTGCTGGGCGATCTTACCCGCACGCGGCAGATACTCAACAACCTGGTCAGTAACGCCATCAAATTCACGGATTCGGGCCAAATCGTGTTGCGCCTGCGGGTCTTGCGCAGCGAGACGGAGACCGCGACGCTGAGGTTCCAGGTAGCGGACACGGGTGTCGGGATTCCGCCGGAACACCACACCCAGTTGTTCGAACCCTACTATCGCGCCGAATCGGGCCAGTCCGGCGCTATTCCCGGCACCGGACTGGGACTGGCGATCTGCGCGCGCCTGTCGGAGATGATGGGCGGATCGCTCCAAGCTGTCAGCGAGCCCGGCCTCGGCACCAGCATATCGCTGGACCTGACGCTGCCATTGGCCGGCGGCGTGCGCGATGACACGAGGGTCCGCCTGGACGCCACGCCGGTCTTCGTGCGCGGCGCCGTGAACGAAGTCGTCAACAACCTGTGCCACTGGCTGCGCCATTGGGGCGCCCTGGCCCTGCCTTACCACGCCGAAGACCACAACCAGGCGGAAGCCGGCGTGTTGGTGGATGCCTGGCCGCGGGTCCCGAACCCGTCGCACTGGTCAGGCGCCCGGGTAATTGCATGCCCTCCCGGCACGCTACCCCGCCAGGACCAGGCGCGCAGCAGCTGGATGGCCAACGCCTACAGCCTGGCCGATATCGCCGCCGCGGTGCGCCAGGCGCAGGATGGCGCGGCGGCCAAGGAATCCCTCGAAACCAAGGCCGTGCGCGAGGTTCTGGACATGCGCCTGCTGGTAGTCGAGGACAACCTGGTCAGCCAGCATATCTTGCGGGAGCAGCTGGAACATCTGGGCTGCACCGTGGTTCTGGCCGCCAACGGCCGCGAAGCCTTGGCCCGTCCGGACGTGACCGCTTTTGACGCCATCCTGACCGATCTCCAGATGCCCCAGATGGACGGTCATGAACTGACTCTGGCCCTCCGAAGCCAGGGCTATACCCGCCCCGTCGTCGGTATCACGGCCAACGCATTCACCGAAGACCTGCGGCGCAGCGCCGCCGTCGGCATGACCAAGGTCCTGCTCAAGCCCTTGCCCATAGACGCATTGCGCCAAACCCTCGTTGCCCTTAAGGAAGCCTCATGATGAAGCAGCTCGCCGACTACAGGATTCTGGTCGTGGAAGACCACCCCCTCCAATGCGTCCACATGACGACGCTGCTGGAAGCCGCCGGATTCGCCCCCGCGGACGTCGCTGCATCCGCCGAAACCGCGCTGGAGATGATCGGCGTAGCGCCCTATCACCTCGTGCTGATCGACCTGAACATGCCGGGCATGGATGGCGTTCAGTTCATCGACCGGCTCGCCACGCTGCACCACAATCCCATGCTGGCCATCGTGTCTGCGTGTCCGCGCCGCATCATGAACAGCGTGGCGTTGATGGCAAAGGAAAAAGGCCTGGCGGTGCTGGGCACGTTTGCGAAACCGCTGACGGCGGATCACGCCCGGCAGTTGACCAGCCAACTGCGGCAAAGTCGAACCGAACCGCGCGCTCCGGCCTCGCTGGCCAATACCGATGTCTTGTTCGACCGCGGGACCCTAGAACACGCCTTGCGGCAGGGGCAGCTGCGGGCCTGGTTCCAGCCCAAGAAAGCGCTGGCCAGCGGCCGCATCGTCAGTGCCGAAGCGCTGGTCCGGTGGCAGCACCCCGAATTCGGATTCATGCTGCCAGGATCGTTCCTGTCCGCGGTGAGGCGCCACTCGCTGGACCGCGCGCTGCTCCTGCGGATGCTGGGAGACGCCTTGGAAGCCTACACGCGTTGGCGGCGGGAGGGATACCGGATGCCCGTATCCGTAAACCTGCCGACCCAGCTGCTGGACGACCCGGACCTGCCCGACGAACTCGAGCGCATCGTGCTGGCCGCGGACGTGGCGCCGCAGGAAATCTCATTTGAATTGCTGGAAGACGAGACAACCACGGTCCAAGGCCAATACTATATGGGCGCAAGCAGATTGCGGCTGAAAGGATTCGGCTTGGCACAAGACGATTTCGGCATAGGATATAGCTCCATGTACAGCTTGATTTGCACTCCGTTCACCGAGCTGAAGATCGACCGGGCGTTTGTCAGCGGCGCCGCCGGCGACGAAGGCCGCGCCGCCGCGCTCGTGTCTTCGGTTCAGTTGGGACGGCAGCTGGGGCTCCAGATCACGGCCGAGGGCGTTGAAACCGGCAAGGACCTTGAGTTTCTCCGGCGCATCGGCTGCGACTGCGCACAGGGCTTTCTGATTTCCGCCGCGGTCGACGCCGATGCCTTCAGTAATCTGCTGGCCCTGGAGCGCCAGGCGATGAACCCATCCTAACGTTGAGGAAGCCGTTCATGCCCTTGCAGGACACGCCATTCGGCAGGATTACGCGCACCTCGCGCTGGTTGAACCTGGCCTTGTTCGGCATATTGCCCCTGGTGCTGGTGCTGGGCAGCGCACTTTTCTGGGGCCTGCAGCGCATCATCGAACAAGAGCGCGAACGCCTGAACCTGGATTTCACCATACTCATCGGCTATGTCCATGCCCAGGAACAGTTCCTGAACAAGCTGCGCTCGCATAGCCCATCGCTGCCCGCCGAAAACACTTCCACCACGATTTCCCTGCATGTAACGAGCGTCCGCGAACGCTTCGGCATGCAGCTCCTCGATGGGCAGCACAGCAGCGCCGAAATGGCGTTCTCCCTGGCATGCGGGGACCCGTCAGACTGTCCCACGGCCGGCCGGCGGCTGGCGGGCCTGGGCGGCTATCTGGCGAATTTCTACTCCACCTACTGGGCGTCGTCCTATTTCCCCGCGTCCACCAGTTTCCTGGTCAACCAGAACGACAGCATCAGTCTCAGCGTCCCGGCGGTCGACGCGCCGTCCGGCTACGAGATGCTGACCCCGCGCCACTTCCTGGCGGCCACGGACGCCATACGCGCGGAACTACGCCAACTGGATGCGGTCCAGCAACGCCTGATCGATCAGGATCTGCCCGGCTTGCCGGGGCCGGCCAGCGCGGGCCGCATTCATTGGTTCCGTACGGCAGAGCTGCCGGGCAGCATGTTGGGAATGATCTACGCCAACGTCCCGCCATCGGCATGGAGCGGCAGACCGGGGACAACGCCCGCGATCTATGCCGCCACGCTGCTCAGCCACCACCGCATCAGCATCTTCGAAAAAGCGATGAGCCGGCCCCTGTACGGCGGATTCTGGCTGTCGCACCGCGAAGCCGGCATACTGCTGGGCGACGGCGACCGTCCAAGGGTGAGCGAGAACGGGCTGCACTATACGGCCGACGGGCTGGTGCTGCGCACCACCGACTCGACCGGCGTCTGGACCGGCGTGTATCGGGTCGACTATCCCGTTTTCTTCCAGGACAATCTCTGGCTGCCGATCACCGCCGCCTTGCTCCTGCTCTTGAGCCTGGGCGGCGGCTTCGCCTTCGTGCGCTGGTTCAACCGCAGCGTGATCGCGCCTGCGCAGAATGCCCAGCACAAAATCGTCGAACGAGAAGAATTCAGTCGCACGCTGATCGAGACCGCGCCCGTTGCGCTCTGCCTGCTGGCGCGTCCCACGGGCGACATCGTGTTCGGCAACGGCCTGGCGCTGCAATGGCTGGGCGTCGAAGCCGGCCAGCCGCTGGAAAACACGCCGGAGGCCAATCTGCTGCTACGCCAGGTGCTGGCGGCGACCGCGCCGGGAACCATCGCCAATTTCCATGCCGCCGACGGCCGCCCGCTGTATGTCGCCTATGCACCGACGCGCTATAACAACCGGGATGTCGTGCTGTGCGCCTTTTCCGACATCAGCGCCCGGGCGTCGATAGAACGCGCGCTGGCACAGGCCAAGCGGGAAGCGGATAAGGCCAGCGAAGCCAAGTCCACGTTCCTGGCGACCATGAGCCACGAAATCCGCACGCCGCTCTATGGCGTGCTGGGGACATTGGAACTGATGGGGTTGACGCAGCTGGACCGCGAACAACGCCAGCATCTGGAGCGCATGCAAAGCTCGTCGGCGATCCTGCTCCAGCTCATCAGCGACATCCTGGACATCACCAAGATCGAAGCCGGCCAGCTTGTGCTGGAGTCCACGGAGTTCAACCCTCGTGAACTGGTGCAGAGCTGCACCAGCTCCTATGCGGCGATGGCCGAGCAAAAGGGCCTGCTGCTGTTCTGTTGCGTGGACATCGACGTGCCGCCCTGGGTGACGGGCGACGCCGCCCGAATCCGGCAGATACTGGGCAACCTGCTGAGCAACGCCATCAAATTCAGCGAATCCGGGCATGTGATCGCACGCCTGAAGGTTGCAAGCGCCGCGGCCGACCAAACGACCCTCACGCTCCAGGTCGTCGACACGGGCATCGGCATCGGCAAGGACGAACAGACCCAACTCTTCGTGCCCTTCTACCAGATCGATGGCGCATCGCATACGGTGCGAGGCACGGGGATCGGCCTGCCCATCTGCGCGCGCCTGGCCAAGCTGATGGGCAGCGAGATACGGGTGACCAGCGAACTGGGGCTGGGCAGCAGCTTTTCGCTGGAGTTACCGCTGCGGACCGTGCCCGGCCGGCCGCTCGATACGCCCGATCTGCGCGGCGCTCGCGTCCTGGTGCGCAGCCCCAATCGCGAGCTGACCGACAACGTTTGCCTGTGGCTGAATCTCTGGGGCGCGCAGGCCGCCCCCGCTCCGGCCCCCCTGCCCTTGGGCGCGCCCGACGAGGTGCTGCTGGACGTGCTGTTCAGCGGCCCCGACCTGGATGCCCTGGACTGGGCCGGCCACCACGTGCTGGCGGCCGCTGGCGTCAAGGCGCCCTCCGCCCGCACCATCCGGGTCATACCCGGCGTGGATCAGATCGCCGCCGGCATCCTGGGCGCCTTGCGGGGTCAGCTGACACCGCCGCCTGGCGCTGCGGAAGCGATCATATTCGCGCCTTTGGGGCTGCGGGTCCTGGTCGCCGAAGACAACCCGATCAATCAGGCGACGTTGCAGAATCAGCTGCAACAGCTGGGCTGTACCGCGACAGTGGCCCCGAATGGCGCCGAGGCATTGACGCTTTGGGGACTGGGAACCTACGACGTGCTGCTGACCGACGTCAACATGCCCCGCATGAACGGCTACGACCTGGCTCGCGAACTGCGCGCCCAAGGCGTCAAGGTCCCTATCATCGGCGTCACGGCAAACGCGATGCGCGAAGAGGAAGAGCGCTGCCTGGATGCAGGCATGACGTCATGGCTCGTCAAGCCTATCGAGTTGCGCACGCTGCGCCGCCATCTGCAGCACCGCAACGCCGGCGCTTCGGGCATCGCGACGGCCATGACCCGCTTGCTTCCCGCGGCAGCCAGCACGCCGCCCCCGGCGTCCATCAAGTTCCGCGCGCTTTTCATCACTACGATGCAGGACGATCTGGAGCAGCTGGAGCAGACACTGGCGGCCGGCGACCTGCACCTGCTGCAAAAGACGCTGCACCGCATCCGGGGCGCGGTCGGCGTCGTGCACATGACAGCGCTGACCCGCAGGCTGGAGGCGCTGGAAGCGGCGCTGCACAACGAAGGACTGAACGCGGTGACGTTCGGCGAAGCCCAAGCCCTGGCCGGCGCGCTGCGACGCATGCTGGCGGAAATCTAAACCCGTTTTCGCCGTGTCCCGGCAGGAACTTGGATTAAAATGAACACACTCGGAAGCCTGGATGGCTTCGGAAGCCGCGCCATTCGATAGCCCATTCATGAGCAAGCCTTTGTCTGCACAGGATGTACGTATCATCGTCGCCGATGATCATCCGATCATCTCGCTTGCCGTGGCCGAATCTCTCAACGGGGTTCCGGGCTTCAGCGTCGTGGCGACTGCCCGCTCCGGACTGGAACTCCTTGCGGCGGCCCAAAACCACCCCTGCAACTTGATCGTGACCGACTTCACGATGCAGTCCGACGCAGCGGACGAGGACGGCCTGCGCCTCATCGAGCGCCTGCAGCGCCAATTTCCGCAGATCCCGATCGTGGTCTTCACGATGCTGACCAATAGCGGCATTCTCAGCCAATTGCGGCAACTGGGCGTGGCGGGCATCGTCGGCAAAGACGAACCCATCGACAAGCTGGTGGCGGTATGCGTACGCGCCATGACCGGAGCAGAGACGATCCTGTCGGCCGGCGTCGACAAGCGGCTCAGCCAGAATGATGTGACGATGGGAGGCGCTGGCCGCACCAGGAGCCTGTCGCCCAAGGAACTCGAAGTGGTGCGCCTGTTCGCGCTGGGACTGTCGGTGACGGAGATCGCGCGCCGGCTGAACCGGTCCGTCGCAACCATCGGCACGCAAAAGCAGTCGGCCATGCGCAAGCTCAACATCGACAGCAACGCCGAACTGCTGCGCTACGCCGACGAACAAGGATTCGCCTGAGCGCCGTCCCGCCCGTCCACGCGTAACGCCCGGCTGCGCTCACCGCGCAACCGGGCGTTGCTTGACGCTGACCGGCCCTTACCAGCGATAGGTCACGTTCAACATCCCGCCTATCCCGCGCTGGTCGCCGCTGCCGGCTAGGCCAGACACCTGGCCCGCCAGATAAAGGGACTTGCCTATCCTGCCCTCGGCGCCCATCTTCAACTCAGCCGCGTCGCGCAACGGCTTGACGCTGAAGCGCCCGTCACCGATCGCGACCTGCGGGGTGCCTGTATTGTGCAGCCAATTGGCCTCCAGGAACGGACGCATCGTCGCCCCGGCCTCGGACTTGCCCAGCGGATAAACGCGCGCGCCGACCCGCGTGGTCACTGAATTCGCGCTGCCGCTCTCCAGCTTCATGCCCGGCAGCGTGGCGTCTTCGGCGTCGTACCGGGTGTAGGCCACTTGAACCTGAGGCTCGACCACCACGGCGGCCAGGGCCGAACCGGGCGCGAACGGCCGCACCGCATAGCCTGCTTCGACCGAAGCCATCCAGGCATGGGCGTGATAGCGCGCCGATCCCAGTTCGCTGCTGATCTGGTTCGAGTAGCGGGCGTACTGCAGCGTGGAGTCCGCATAGGCGCCCAGGCGGGTGACGTCATTGGCGTAGGCCGTGGCATACACGCCGACGGAGTAGCCCGTAACCTTGCCCCGCGCTCGCGCGTTCACGGAGGAGTTCGAGCCAGGCAGCATGAGCCGCGACGTGGAGTTCGCCCGCGCATCGCCGTAACCCGCCATCACGCCGGCAAACATGACGCCGTCCTGACCCGCGCGGGCGTGCAGCACATCGCCGCCCAACTGCATGACGTAGCTGTCCGTGTCGACGTCGACCTTGCCCTGTGTCATGCGCAGGCCGCTGTCGTGGCTACCTTTCACGCGCGCCCAGAGCGTATTGCCGGCTTTATCCGTCGCATCATTAGCCGACGGGATCCGACCCACCGCGCGGTCATGCAGGCTGTGCATGAACATCCGCGTCGCCGCCAACTGGTTGCCCAGGTACGCACCGCTTTCCGGCGAGACGTTGACGTAGCCCTCGCCGCCGGGCGGGGTGATCTCGGGCGGCGCCACCGGCCCGCCGGGCTCCGTGACCGGCGGTTCCGGCTTTTCCGGGTCGACCTCGCCGCCTGGATCCGTGACCGGCGGTTCCGGCTTTTCCGGGTCGACCTCGCCGCCTGGATCCGTGATCGGCGGCTCCGGCGTTTCCGGGTCGACCTCGCCGCCCGGCGTATAGACGGAAGTCAGGTACCAGTCTGACGCCACGCCATTGGCGCCGCCGCGCACCAGGCTGTAGTCATAGCCATTGATCGCGATGGTTCCCGCGCTAGCGCGGTAGCCCGTCGACCCGGCGTCCAGGCGAAACGCGTCCGCCGTGGTGGTGCCTCCATTGATCGTTTCCACCAGCCGGATGCCTTGCGTGGTCTGCCCGCCCGCGCCGCCCGCGTTGACAATACGCATGGCCGTGGTGCCGGAGGTGGAACCGCCGTCGATCACCAGTTTGTCGGTCAGGGAACTGTCATCGCCCAGTCTGGTGTTCATGACCAGCGTGCCGCCGCCGGCGTAGTCGTTCACGGTCACCGTCTTGAAGCCCGCGTGCGCGTCGGGTGCGACGAATCTCACCGTGCCCGCGTTGTTCAGGACGCCGAAGGAAGAATCGCCCCGAACGTTCCAGGCGCTGGTGGCGTCCACGCCCAGACTATTGATGCGGCCCCCGCGTGAGATGAGCGCGCCGGTCAACACGCTGGCATTCTTGAGCGAGACATCCACGACGCCACTGTCGGCCAGGATGTCACCGACCAGGGTGGAGCCAGCGGCGTCCAGGTTGACCTGCCCCGCTTCGATGGTCGTGGTAGTGCCGCCGCTGGTGACATCGATCGCCCGCGCGTGCAGAAGCAAGCCGCCGTCCTCGACACCGCCACGGCGCGCCGTGACTTGCGCGTCGCGCAGCGTGAAATCATGGTTGCCGCCAGTGACCAGCAACGCCGTGGCGTCCTGCGTGTCGACGCGGCTTCCGTTCGTGAGGAATAGCGTATTGGTGATGTCATCGCCCGTCACGTAGCTCCAGATCCCGAATGCGTCGACGCCTTGGGTACTCAGCTGCGTGCTGTCCAGCATCACGATGGTCCGGTTGCTCATGGCGAGGCCCGTGGCGTCGACGCCGCTAGTGCGCACGACGGTTCCTGTCGCGCTGACCTTCGAGTTGGTTCCGCTGGAAAACAGTCCGTGCGCCACGACGCCTTCGGTTTCGATGGTGGAGTCCGTCAACGAAATGCTGGCGCCGGATACCCGCGCCAGCGCGCCAACCGAACCCGCGCCGCTGGTCTGGATCCGCGTGCCGTAGGTTTCTATGGTGGCCTGGGTTCCCCCTTCGCGCGACGCATATAGCCCATGCGCATTGTTGCCACGCGTGATGATGGAACCCCCGCGCAGGATCGCGCGGCCCCGCCGGTTGTCGATACCGAGCGACTGGGAGTCGATATGCAAGCCGACGGCGTCGAGTTCGCTATCGACGCCGATGAGCCAGATCCCCGCTCCCCACGAACGCGTGGCCGAGATTGAGACGTCGCGCAGCTTGGCCGAAGCGCCGTCCGCGTTGAGATTGATGCCGTATCCGTTGGAACTCGACAGCGTCGCATCGCTGACTTCCACGGCGCCGCCCGGGACGCCGTAAACGCTGTTCGCCATGATCGCGTCGCCATAGGCGGTCACCGAGCCGCCCGCCATCACGAGCCTCCCGCTTTCCGCGTCGATGCCCCTGCCGGAGACAGCCGTGAGGTGCGTGTCCTTGAGCGACAGCGTCGACGTGGCGCCTCTCGCGGCCATCGCGGCGATCGTATTGCCACGAACGCTGGCATTGACGCCTGTCAGTTCGACCCGACCGCCGTTATCGACATAAACGGCGGCGCTGTTATTGGCGGCCGTGGTGATATCGAGGGATTCCGCCGTGATGAGGGAGTTTGCGCCTTCCGCGCGCAATCCGGTGCTGCCGTTGTTTGCCAGGGAGACGCTGCCGCCTTTCAGGGTGACTTTTCCGCCCGACTGCGCGTAAGCCCCATGGGAATACAAGCCCGCGGTGCTGATTTCGGTATTGACGGCCGATATCGAACTGCCCGCGCCCGTCGCATGCAGGCCATATGCGTAATACCCGGTGCCCACGGTCTGCACGCTGCCGTTGGACAGTTCCGCCGCCCCGCCCTGGCTGGCCTTGACGCCCGGGGTGTTCTGGCCGCCTGCTCCGCCCGCGGTGATACGGATGCCGTCTCCGATCACCTTGTTGCCCGCGATAGAGACAGTGATGGCCGCTCCGGCGCCAGCATGGGTGACCGTAGCCCCGGACTCCAACGTCATCTGCGTGCCGCCCGTTGGATCCGATACATCCACCTGGCCGAGTTCCGCCGCAACGCCGACGACCGGGTAGGCGGGAAGCGTGGCGGCCAGTATGCCGATCATAATTGGGGTGAGATGCTGGTTCATGGTGGATTCCTTGGCCCCTGCCAAGGTCCGCTGACGAACATCGCAAATCACCCGCGATAGTGCATTGCCTATCGATCAATAAGCCTGCGACCTGGACAAGGAGAGAATGAAGAAGAGGCCTCATTCTCTAGAGTCAAGGCTCCAGCAAGAATCATAAGATTATTAAAACCCCATCCCCCCGGCCGGCAACCTCTCTCTACGTGCCCAACCACGCCAACAGCGCCCCAGCCGCCACGCACGCCATTGCCAGCGCCGACCAGGCCCGCCCTGCGCTACGGGCGCCAAATACGCCCACCGCGATCGCGGCATACGCGACAAAACTCAATAGCGTTCCAGTCAGTACGCCCACAGCCGGCGACGCGCCGGCCACGGCCGGCAGAATCAGCGCCAACGCCGACATCGCCAGGGCCGACACCAGATAGCCGCCCGCGGCGGCCGCCAGCACGCGGCCGCCGGTCCGCCATCGCTGTGCCGCGGTTCCGTCGCCGGCGGGCCGCGCTTTCCGCGGCTGCGCTGCAGCGGCCACTGGCTCACCCCCCCAATGCCGCCGCAGCGCGCAAGCCATGTATGCCAACGCCAGGCCGAAGACGAGCGCGGTGAGTTCCACCGCCGCGAGCAACCCCTCCCCGCTCACGGCATACGCCTGCAAATGCCGCCCGGTCGTCGCCCAGTTCAACACCGGCAAACCCACGCATAGCGCGGCCGCTGCTGCCAGCTGCTCGATCCACGCATGTCGGGGCTGGCGCCACAACGCATGGGCCAATGAGGCGGTCCACACCGCGAAAAAGAACTGGATCTCTGCGGCGCTGCGCTGGGGCCAGGACGCCGGAATCAACCTGTTGCCGTAAAAGTAGGCGATGCTTGCCAGCGCAATGCCTGTCAGCGCGGCGACGTTGAGGGCCTCGACCCAACGGTAAACCAGAGCCGTGGCCCCGCCGAACTCATGCTCGCTCTTCCTGCGCCGCTTGATGGAGAACAACAGCGTACCGATGGCGATCATGGCGGTGCCCATCAGACCGCTGAAGAAGTACAGCCACTTGATGGTCCATCCGCCGAAATCCGCCTTGTGCAGGGCTTCGATCGTCTCGTGGACCTGCCTGGCTTCAAACCCGTCGTGCTGAGCGGGCACGACCTGCAATACCGCTGCGCTTGCCGCATCGAACGCGACGCGGCTGGCATCGGTGAGCAGCTGCGGGGCCGCGCTGGCCAAGGGCTTGCGGCCGGACACCAGGACCATGCTGCGGGCGTCGCCCGGACGGTCTATGGTGATGCGCGCAGCATCCTGCCCGGTCAGCTCGCGCGCGCGCGATAGCAAGGGATACAGATCCGGCACCCCGCCCAAACCCGGCCCTGCGAGGCCAGGCGCAGGCAGCGCAGGCGCAAGTTCGGCCTGGTAACGGCGATAGGCGCCGGCGTCCCCGCCATACACCGCATGCAGCGGCCACGGCATGTAGCTGGTGTAGAAGAACGCCAGTCCCGTGTACCCGATCATGAACAGGAACGGCAGCGTCAGCACCGCCGTGGCGTTATGGGCATCCAGCCAGCTGCGCAGACCCTTGCCCGGGCGAAAAGTGAAGAAATCCTTGAAGATGCGCTTGTGCACCACCACGCCCGAGACCAGCGCGACCAGCATGCACATGGATATCCAACCCACCAGCCAGTAACCCGGCAAGCCGCCGTGCAAGGTGTAGTGAAAGGACATGAAATGCCGGCCGCCCTCGGTCTCGCGTAGCTGGGGCGGCGGCTGCACCGCGCCAGTCCGGGAGTCCAGCCAGACCTCGTGGCGCGCGCCATCGTCCGTGCGCCAGGACAGCTGCACGGGCCAGCCGGGTCTGGCGGGCAGGGCGATATCCCAGGCGGAGGCCGCCGCGGCGCGGGACGACAACTCCTGCGTTGCGCGCGGCAGCCACTGCTTGGCATCCGCAGCAGCATCAGAGGCGGAGCTGGCCGGCGGCCCCGCTTCCATCCAGCGCGTGATGGGTTCCCGGAACACGCTGAGCGTGCCGGTCAGGAAGATCGCGCACAGCAGCCAGCCGCAAGTCAGGCCGCACCAGGTGTGCAGCCAGGACATGCTTTGACGGAATCCCCCTTTCACAATTGGGTCCGCAGGCCGCCGCGATCACCGACCGACAACCGGCCGGTCACAACGTGCCCCGCAAGGTCAGCATCACGTTGCGGGGCTCGCCGTAATGGTTGCCGCGTCGGATCTGGCTGACCATGCCGTAGTAGTCCTTGTCGAACACGTTCGCCACGTTCAGGCTGGCGGACCAGTGCTTGTTGATGCGATAGCCCGCGCGCAAATCCCACACCGCGCGGCCGGGCGCGCCCATCCGCACCGACATGTCGTCGTAGGCCTTGTACGAGTAGCCGCTTTGCGCCGACACGCCGCCGCCGACGCTGAAGGCATTCCAACGGCCCGGCAACTGGTAGGTGGTGGACAGGCGGAACAGATGGCGCGGCGTTTCCGCGCTGATCGTTTCGCCTTCGTCGTCGCGGCTGGTGACGTAGGTGTAGCCGGCCATCACCTGCCAGCCCGGCGACAATTCCCCGCTGGCTTCCAGTTCAAAGCCCTTGCTGCGCAGGGTGCCGCCGTTGCGATAGCAATTGGGCGAGGCCAGCGAACCCGGGCAGTTGCCAGGGGCAGACATGTCCTCCACGGCGATGCCGGACTTCTTCACCGCGAATACCGCGGCGGATACGTTCAGGCGTCCGTCGTAGAGTTCGCCCTTCACCCCCGCCTCATAATTGGCGCCGATGGACGGGTCCAGCGGCTTGCCCGAAGACGTCACGTAAGTGCTCTGCGGCTGGTAGGTGTCGGCGTAGCTGGTGTAGACCGACCATTGCTGGTCCAGGTCGTAGACCAGTCCGGCATAGGGCGTGAATTCATGCTTCTGCTCATAGTCCCGGGTTCTCGCGCCCGTCAGCCCGTCGTCGGACCGGTACTTCAGCCAGCTGAACTTGCCGCCCAGCAGCAAATGCAGTGGCTCCGCCAGTTGCAGGCGCATGCTGCCGTACAGGCTGGTCTGCTCCAACTGCGAGGTCTCCTTGCTGTCCCACGCTGGACGCGCCGGCTCAGGGATGGAGGAATGGTCCGGGTGGTACACGTTGATGGGCGAGTCGCTGTCCAGATTCGCCGACTTCTGATTGACGCGCTGGCGCGACCAGCTGGTGCCAAGCAGAATCTGGTGCGTGCCGCCCAGCGCCTGGAAACTGCCCGTCGTGTTCAGATCGACGCCATCGCTCTTCACCCGCGCATTGTTGAAGTAGATGGTGTAGAAGCTCGAACCGACGCCAGTCGCCCGATCCACCCCGCCGATCGGAATGGCCACGCGCTGGTCCAGGTCCACCTCGGTGTGGTTGAGAGACAGGCGCAGCTTCCAGTCCTTGTCGAACCGGTGCTCGGCTTCGGCGAACACTTCGTTCACCTGGCCCTTCTGCCGGTTCCAGTCCTGGATCAGCGAGGTCGAGCGTGAAACGTCCAGCGCGCCGCCATCGGTATAGCGCGGCAGGCCGAACAGCCAATAGCCGTCCGTGTCGGTAGCCTGGTGGCGCGCCCCGAACGTCAGCGTGGTGTCGCGCCCGAGATCGGCGTCGATCACGCCGTAGACCAGGGGCGATTTCGACTTCGTGCCATCGTAGAAGTAATGGCGGTCCTGATAGGCGGTCACCAGGCGGCCGCGCACCGTGCCGGACTCGTTGAGCGGGCCGCCGCCATCAAGTTCCATGCGGTAGTTGTTCCAGGATCCGACCGTGGTGGAACCCTCGAAATGGCCTTCGCCGCGCGGGCGCTTGCGCACCATGTTGATCGCGCCGCTGGGGTCCGCCGAGCCCAGCATCAAGCCGGCCGCGCCGCGCAGCACTTCGACCCGGTCGAATACCGCGGTGTCGATGGGCAGCCAGCCTACCGGGGCATAGACCACCCCGGCCACGCCATCGACCAGATAGTTGTTGTCGTCGACGGTGAAGCCGCGTATCGAGAACTTGTGGTTGCCGAAGTTTCTGGCCGTCTTCGTCACGCCGGTGGTCTGCGCCAGCGCCTCGTCCAGGGTGGTCAGGTTCTTGTCGTCCAGCAACTGGCGCGTGAGCACGCTGACCGACTGCGGCGTTTCCCTGACCGACTGCGTCATCTTGCTGATCGTGATGGCGTCGCTCGTGTACGAGCCGGTTCCTTCGGTGGTCGGATTGCCTACGCCGCTGCCGCTGACCGTCACCGACTGCAGCGTCACCGCATCGCCCGACGATTGCCCGATGGCCGTCAAGGTGTACACGTTCGGTCTGGCGCTGTTCACGCGCACATTGGCGCCGGCCAGCAACTGATCCAGCGCCTCCCGCGGCGTAAGGCGGCCATTGACCGCTGGCGCGCGCTTGCCCGCCACCACGGCCTCATCGAACAGCACCTGATGCCGGGACTGTTCCGAAAACAGCCTCAAGGCATGTTCCAGCGGTTGAGCCGGAATGCTGAAATCCACCTGCGCCTGCTGCTGCGCGTGCACCGCAGCGGGCGACGCCAGGGCGGCCAGCGCGCACGCCACCATCACCGGCATGGCCCTGAGTTGCATGCCCGCCGTCAACGCGCCGCCAGCCAGCGCGTCCTTCAACAATCCCCGTCCCATTCCCGCTCCATCGTTGTTGGCCGCTACCGGCCTTGCGGGAGTAAACGGATTGCGGCACGGGATTGGGAACCCGCATACCGCCTGCAAACAAAAAATAATTTTCAGGCAGGCGCCTGGACGCTCAGCGATCCAGGATCAGGTAGCCGCCATCGGGCGCGCGCTTGACCTGCACCGGCAGCAGATCCGGCAGGGCTTCCAGGAATGCGGCCGGCGCATTGGTCGCGGCAAAGCCCGAGACCGGCAGGGACTTCAGGCCCGGGTTGTCCAGCGCCACCGGCTTGCCCAAGTACTGCGCGACTTCCTGGGCCACTTCGCCCAGCGGCGTGCGCCGGTACGCCAGACGGCCAGTGCGCCATCCGCCCACCCCGTCCGGCACCGCCGTCACCGCCTGATGGGTGGCGTTGCGCGCATCCACGGTCACGCCTTGTTCCGCGCCCAGCGACAGCTCCGGCCTGGCCTGGTCGCGGTCGGGCTGCACGCGCACGCGGCCGTGCGACACCTTGACGATGACTTCCTCTGGCGTGTTGCGCACATTGAAGGCCGTGCCCACCACGGTGATCCTGCTGCGGCGGGCATCGACGGTAAATGGCCGGCCGGCGTCCGGCGCCACGTCAAAAAACCCTTCGCCCTGGTTCAACACCAGCTCGCGGCGCCGCGGGTAGTAGCGGACCTCCAGCGTGCTGCCGAAATTCAACGCGACATGCGAGCCGTCGGGCAGGTCCAGCTGGCGCACCTCTCCCGCGGCGGTGCTCACGCTCAGTACGTAGCCGGGCGTGTTGTCCCAGCGATACCAACCGTAGCCGCCGCCCACCACCAGCGCCGCACAGGCGGCGGCGAAGGTCTTGGAGAAACCCGGTTGCCCCAACAGCGCGCCCCAGAAGCCCGGCCGGACGGAGGCCTTCCGCGAAGCGCGGCGCGGCAAGCGCGGCGATGAACGGCTGGCGGCCTGCGCGTCGGAGGCCAAGGCGGGCCGCGGCGCCTGCGACAGGTCTTCCCAGGTTCGCGATACCCGCGAATAGGCCTGCCGATGCGCGGGCCGCGCGGCCAGCCAGGCATGCAGCTCCTCTTCATCGGCGTCCGACCAGCTGGCGTCCTGGCGGCGCACCAGCCACTCGGCCGCCGCTTCGTGCAGGGCAAGCGTGTCCGGCGAGGCAGAGGAAGACGGGTCGGTCATGACGAGGCAGCGTCGCTGTTGTTGTTATTGTCCAGGCCGGCATCGCCGCCAGCAGGCCGATGCAATTGCTGCATCTGCGCAACCGTAGCATAGTGCACGCGGACCTCGCAGTACGCGATGGCCCGCGCCAGATGCTTGACGACCATGCGCCGCGATATCTGCATGCGGGCAGCGACTTCGTCCTGAGTCAATCCATCGAAACGGCTCAGCACAAAGGCTTCACGCTGGCGTTCGGGGAGTTCCTGCAAGGCTTCGCCCAGGCGCGCAAGCCGTTGCTGATGCGCGGCCGCGCGCATGGGACACGCCGCATCGCCCGCCGCCATGGCCTGCACGCCCTCTTCCGCTTCATCGAGCGACACCGTCTGCAAGCGCCGGCCTGCCTTGCGTTCGCGGAATTCGTCCGCCACGCCGTTCAACACCGTCCTGCGCAGGTAGGCGCCCTGTTCATCGGAAGAGTCCAGCGCGGGATTCGCCGCCACCCATTTGACGACGCCATCGTGCAACGCGTCTTCGGCGCTGCCTATGCTGCCCTTGAACCGCGCCAGGCCGCGCATGAGCGGCAAGCGCCAGCGCGCGTAGGCTTTGGCGATCGCGCTGGAATCTCCGTTCTTGTCGTCGGCGGATGCGGGTGTCGTGTCGGACGCCAGCAAAGGGTTGCGGCTCATGCGGCGCGGGTCATTTGAAAGTGGCCGGATTGTACTGAGATTTATTCTCAATCGCAATGCAGCCCGGCCCCGTGCCTTTCACCCATCCCTACCAGCCTCGCGACTCACGGCGCCACTTGATACCCGCGCTGCTGCATGCAATTGCTGTACGCGGAGGCCGCTGCCGCATTCTGCTGCGACGCTTCGGCGCGATCCTGGCGGCGGTCCTGGCGTTGCCGCGAACCGCCCACGACCATCCCTGCCGCCGCCGCGTCTTTCGCCTGGTTCTGCCGGTACTGCTGCTTGGCGTCGTCGCTCATCCGGTCGTAGACCTCCTCGTGCTGATTGCCGCGCACGCCGGCTACTGCCGCACCTGCTGCCGCGCCCGCGGCGGCGCCACGGACCCGTCCGCCGGATTTAGGATCGTTCGTGCTGGCGCTGGCGCCGCTGCCTGACAAAGCCTGGCATGCGCTGATGTCCTGCTGGGTGGTTTGGGGCGACTGCCCTTTGAGCGGCGTTACTGTCTGTGCGGCGGCGCACAGGCAGAACAGGGAAAGCAGCGTCGCGGTACAGGGGCGTATGGACTTTTTCATGAAAAACTCCATTGATGGTGAGGGACCCTGGACGTTTCAGTTTAGCGCCGCCTGGCTGGCCGCGATCGCCTGCCAGGCACAGTTACTTCCTGCGGAAATCAGGCCGGAACCCCGCCCGCGGATTCCAGCGACAGCGCCCTGCCCGGCACCAATTCATAGCAGCCGCGGCGCAGCTTGCGGATCTGCAAGGGTCCGCCCCAATCCGCCAGGCGGCGCTGCAATAGCAACAGACGCACGCCCAGGTTGTCCTGCACATCGGGCAGTCCCAGGGCGCTTCCGGCCAGCCTCAGTTCGCGCGTGGAAAAGCCCCAGCGGCCGTGGCGCTGCGCATCGCAGGCCAGCTTCCACAGAATCGCTCCCGCCACGCCCTTGATCAGGTATTGCCCGTCGATGAAGACCGTGCCGTCGCGCGGAAAGTAGCGCAGGCTGAGAGGCGCGCCCGGGTGCGCCGCCAGCCCGATCGGCGTCTCCTGCGGCAGCGGAGCGCCTGCATCCAGCTCGGCGCCTTGCAGCGTTACCAGGGCTTGCGCCAGCTGCGCGCACAATACCGCCAAGGCATCCTCGTCGTCATACCCGAAGAACTGGTCGCTCTCGCTTTCGACCAGCAGCGCGCCCACGGTGCGCCCCCGCGCGCGCAGCGGGACGGCCAACTGGCTGCAAGGGGTGGCCAGGCCGGGCAGCGCGATGGGCAGGCCTTCGATCGGGCCCAAGCCGCTGGCCATCTCGTGCAGGGTGCGGCCGTACCGGTACATGCGCGCCATATGGCCGATGCGCAGCGCCACGCCTTCGCGCGCGGCTACGCCCGCCAGGCCGGCTTCGGCCAGCAGCACTTCGGCGCCCACGCCCTGCTGCGCATAACCCATGCTGGCCAAGGCATACAGGGTCTGGCGCCGCTCATCCAGCAACCAGAGGATGGCATGGTTCACCGCCAGGTCGCGGCGCAAGCCATCCATGGCGACCTGGGGCAACAGGCTAAGCTCGTCGCACTCGGCAAGCCGTGCCGACACGGCCCGCGCGCCGGCGGCCAGATCGCAGCGCGGCTGCAGCGTCGGCAGCGACGCGCCGGCGTGCATGGGCTGGATGTCCAGCACCTCGTAGATGTCGGCGCCGCGCAGCCGGAACACGTGTTCCATGCCGGTATGCGCGGCAATGCCGGCCAGCTTGGCGCGCAGGCGCTCGAACACCGGGCCTTCGGTTTCGGTGCGCAGATAACGCAATTGCAAAGCCAGGCTGGCCCCGGTGCAAGGGTCCTCCACCATCAGGCTGGCACGCCCGGTGGCGAGAATGTTCTCGCGGCTGCGGTTGAAGAACTGGAAGGTCAAGGCCACGTGGCAGCCATCCACGTACTCCACGTGCGACAGCAGATTGACATGGGGGATGCCATCGGCCGAGACGCTGCACAAGGTGGGCGGAATGCCGCCATCCAGGACACGTCGGACCGCCAGCAGGGTCAATGCGCTCATGGGCCAGGCTCCAGTTCCACTGCCTGCCCGGCATGCGGACCCGGCGTCTGGTTCCAGGCTCCCGCCACGGTAAAGCGCAACGCCACCAATTCGTGCACCGCTACGCCGTACCAGTGGTCCAGGAAAGGCGCCCCCGCGAAACCGTCGACTTCGGCGAGCTCCCGGGTCAGCGTGTTGCGCCGCAATGCCAGCAATTCGGCATGCGCGGGCAAGGCGGCTTCGACGCGGGCGTCGCGGCCTTTGAGATGCAGCGTGCGGTTCGTGCGGGGCGAGGTGGCCAGCATGGCGACCTGCGCGGTTTCGCGGATGGCGGCCACGACCCGGGGGGCGGCATTTTCCGCCACCAGCACCAGCATGCGGCCGTCCGGCAGCGTATCGGCGGCCAGGGCTCTGCAGACATGGGGATTGCCGTCTCGATCGCAACTGCCCAGCCGCAGCGAAGGCAGCATGGGCAGGCACAGGATCCATTCGGCGGGCAGTATGGGCACGGCGGGAAACCCCTGGGCTGTAGAAGCTCGACGGTGCCAGAAATCATAGCCCAAGGCCCCTGCCCGGATCGCATGGCAATTAGCGTTTTTTTAGCGCTTGCTTAACAAACTCTTAGCAACGCGCGCAGCGCGGCGTTCCTACACTTTCCTTGCCCGGTTTCCGGACCGAATCCGGCCATTTCCGGGCAACCGGCAACCGCCTCGCCCGTCCTCTTTTCAAGGCCAGCACCATGAACTGCAATACCGAAGCCCAGTATTTCCCTACGTCCAGCGCCGGCATGCCGCCGCGCATGGACATCTATGTCGGCATCCACAAGGCCTTGCGCGCCATGATGCTGGACACGCTGCAGGCCGTGGGCCGCGTCGACACGGCCGACCCCGCCGAAACGCGCGCGGCATGCGAACGCGTGCAGGCGCTGGCCGACATCTGCGCCAGCCACCTGGGACATGAAAACGATTTTTTGCATGCGGCGATGGAAGCGCGCCGCCCCGGATCCAGCGGGCGCATCGCCGCGGAGCATGTCGAACACCTTGCGGCGATTGCCCGCTTGCGCGCCGCGGCCTCCGCCCTGCTTGCCGCCGGCTGTGGCGCAACGCAAGCAGAAGCCGCGCTGCTGCTGTACCGGCAACTGGCGCTGTTCGTCGGCGAGAACTTCGTCCATATGCACGTGGAGGAAACGCAGCACAACCAGGTATTGTGGTCTTGCTACAGCGACGAGGAGCTGCGCGCGCTGGAAGGCGCCATCGTGGCATCGCTGCCGCCGGCCGAGAACCTTTGCATCATGCGCTGGATGGTTCCGGCCATGACTCCCGCCGAGCGCGCCGAACTGCTGGCAGGCGTACGGGCTGCCGCGCCCGCGCCTGTCTACGCCGCCGTGCTCGACGCGGTGCGGCCGCATCTGACTCGCGCGGATTGGGTCAAGCTGACCCGTGCGCTGACACCATCCGAGCCCGCTGTGCGGATCGTGGCCTGAGAGCCGCGATCAATTCGCCTTTTCGTCCTCGCCCTTGTAACCGCTGATATAGGCGCGCCCCGAGCAGCGCACGAAGGCCACGCAGGTCAGGCCGCCGCTCTTGGCGTCGCAGGTGGCGCGCGCCTCGTTGCGCGCGGCCACCGGATCGGGATTCTTCGCGGTAAAGCTGGTGCCGCGGCCCTTGCTGCCCTTGCCCCAGGCCATGCCGACGCAGGTGTCGGTATAGGTGAGCACCGTGCGGCAGCCCACGCAGTCTTCCCACTTGAGCAAGGCGTCGACCGCTTCCTTCTCGCTCGGGTAGCCGTCGGCATAGGTCAGCTGGCCCGAGTCCTTCTCGGCCACGGAGCCCCAGTAGCCGCGCGAATCCAGCTTGGCCGACAGGGCTTCGAGCTGGGCCGGCGTGGCGCTGTCGGGCGCCTTCAGGTCGGCTTCGCTGTAGCCGGGGCCAACGCACAGGGGCATGACGGCAAGCTTGCACTTGCCGTCGGCGCTGTCGTTGGTGCAGGTGCGGATGGCCTTCTTCGCGGCGACCTCGGAAGACACGCTGGCACCCCAGAACAGGTCGTCGCGCGAATTGCGCGAGAACGCCACGCAGCTGTCGGAGAATGAGGTCACGCTCTTGCAGCCCTTGCCGCCGGCCTTGTTGCACTTGGCCAGCGCGGCGTCCTGCGCTTCCTTGGTGGAAGTTTCGGGCATGACCCAATACAGCTTGGCGTGCGCTTCGTCGGTGGCCACGGCGCCGTACAGCGTGTCGGCATGCGCCGCGGGCGCAGCGGCCAGGCCCAGCGCCAGCGCGCCTGCGCCGGCCAATGCGGCCACGGTGGAACGGAACTGAACGAGCAATCGCGCGAGCATCATGGGTGTGCAATATCCAGTGGTTGTGGCGCCGCGCACCCCTGCGATCTGTCATCGCCAGGGCGCCCCGGGGCGCAGAACGCGCGGATCGTAACACGTTACAGTTTGTCTTCCAGGCCCTGCTTTTCCACGTTTCCAGGCATTACGTAACCAATTTTGCGGCGGCTGAAAGCTGATGCGCCACTATTTTTTCGTTAACATTCTGCCCTCATGGCGCAGCGCCGGGCGCCCGCTTGCGGGTATCCGCCGCCCTGCGGACGCTTCGGCGTCGCGATACGACTCGTCACGAAACGAAACCAAAACAAGACAAAATCTTGCGGTTGCTGAATTATGTTGCGGCACGCCGGATCTTTGAGGGAGCTAGGGCCCAGCATGAATAAATCGCGACTCCGTTCGACCTGGTTGCTGGGCCGCGCCCTGCCGGCGGCCTTGGCCCTGGCCGCCTTGGCCGGCTGCGCGCCGATGCCCACGGGCGGCAGTTCCACGCTGCCGTCGCTGACCAATATCTTCTCGTCCGGGCTATCGCTCTCGCCCAGCGTGAACGTGGCCAAGAACATGAAGGGCCGTCCGGTCTCCGACGCCATCACGGCGCTGGGCGAACCGTCGAAGAAGCGCGGCGTGGGCAACACGATGGAGCTCATCTGGTCCGACTACCAGACCGCCCCCTATACCGAATGGGTCTCGACCGGCACCTCGCAGCAGGTCGTGGGCATGATTCCGGCTACCTCCACCAGCGCCGCGACCCCCGTGTTCCAGAACACCAACCATGGCTATTACAACAACCGCACCAGGGTTTACGAATGCACCGTGGTGATGCGCATGCAGAACAGCGTCATCATCGACAGCCAGGTGGACGGCAACGTATGCCCTGAATTCATCGCCGCGCTGCGCAAGTGGGCCGGCGAACGCGAAGCCAACAACTACCGCAGCAATTAAGGCGGCGCCCCATCTTGTCGAACAAACTCGGAGCCCGCCATTTCGTCGCCGCGACGGCTGACGCCATACGCCAGCGGGGCCGGGCCATGCTGGCCGCGGCGCCCTGGTCCCTGGCGCTGTTCATCCTGTCGCTGCCTTTCGCCTTGCTGATCAGCAACCTGTTTCCGTACGGGAATGGGCTGTTCATGGCGCTGGCGCTGATCAACCTGATCGCGTTGGCGCGCATGACCGGCGCCTGGCATCGCGTCGTCAAGCCGGGTGGCCTGACGGGCGTCGGCGCCCACCGCGGCAACGCGGCGCAGGCCCGCCACCTGGCGTTGCTCGGCGCGCTCGTCATCACAGCCACTGCGATGGCTCGCGCCACCGGAGACCTGCCCTATGTGATCTACATGGTGCTGGCCGGATCGAATGACGCTGTGTTCTGGAGCGCCTTGTGCGCCGCGCTGGCGCTGATCTGGGTGCCAACGCTGTACGCGCTGGCGATGTACGGCCTGAGCCTGCCGCGCGTTGCGGTAACCGGCAAGTACGGTTTCCAAGCCGCGCGCACCGCCATGCCGTACAAGCCCTGGCCGCTGATGCTGGCGTTGCTCATGTTGATCGCGGCGGCCGGCCACGCTGGCTACATCCTGGGCATGCTCGCGTACGGCTACCCGGATGTTGGGTTGGCGCGGGCTGCGATAAGCGCCCTGCTCTGCGTCCCGCTCGTGTTTGTGGTGGCGGCGATGTATGCGGTTGCCTATCGCGATTCCTGCGAACCGGCTGCGCGGACGCCCTCCAGCCGTCCTTGAACCCGGGCGCAGGCCGTCCAATGAGGCGTCAGGCGCGCCTCTTGCTGCCATGCCCTAGTCCAAATCCGACGATCGCGGATACTCGATTTGGAGTATTGCCCCGCCACGCCAGAACTGCAAAAGTCGCTGGCAGCGGTTCCCGGGCCACCGTGTTGTCGATCATGTTGCCGCAGGCGCCCTCCCCCAAGTACTACTTATGAGCACGAGGAATCAGGAGATGTCGCCATGGACCCCAAGAGTTTTCATTTCATCCTTCCAGCGGACAAGCGCCCTTCGTTCAGCCCGCTGAACGAGGAGGTACACCCCGACTTCGGTTGGCTGACCGCGAATCGCGCACGGTCGCGCGGCGCCGACGTCTTCGCGGTGATCGATACGATCGTGATTCACGCCACGGCGGGTTATGCCACCCAGCACGCGATTGACACATGGAAGGATAGAAAGGCAAGCGCCCACTGGATCGTCCCGGATGAAGACGAGCCCCAGCACGGCCACTTCGTCTGGTCCGTGGTCGCTGAAGCCAAGGCGGCATTCCATGTCGGGGACGTCAACTACGCGCCGCATCTGGGCCAGGGTCCGAACGTCAATAACCGCAGCCTGGGAATCGAGATCGTCAACACCCAGGATGTCCAGAATTACAAGGACCCCTATTCGGATTGGCAGGTTGAAGCGACGGCACAGATCATTACCTATGCCTGGAGCAAGTATCCGAACCTGAAGCATGTCATTTCGCATGCCAAGCTGGACCCGAATCGCCGGTCGGACCCCGGAACCAATTTTCCCTGGTCCAAGCTGGAGAATCTGGTGCTGTCCCATACTGCGGTGGCACAACGGAATCCGCTGGTGTTTGCCGCCTATGCCGGCGCGCCGCGGGCCGATTACGCGGGGAACTGCTGCGGACCGTGATCTCGAATCCGCGCGAAGCTGACATTTCACTGACGCAAAGACGCGAATAGTTATTATTCATATAGAATCCGGACTGTCCGCAACCCCCTAGCCTGGCAGTCCCGATGTCCCTGCCCCCTTCCACGGGCCCTGATTTCCCACGCAAACGCCTGATCCTGACCGCCGCGCTGGCCTTGGCGGCCTTGATCGCTTTGGCGTTCTGGTATGCCGGATCCAAGGGGTCCCCCGCCGCGCGCCCGCCCGAATATGGGCAGATTCCGGTAGCCGTCGCGGTTGCAGCCGCCAGCGCCGGTCCGCTGCAGCGCGACCTGCATGCGCTCGGCACCATTACGCCGCTGGCGCAGGTCACCCTGCGCAGCCAGGTCGATGGGGAACTGCTGAAGCTGCATTTCACCGAAGGCCAGGCCGTCGCGCGCGGCCAGCTGTTGGCCGAGATCGATGCGCGCCCCTATCTTGCGGCGCTGGCCGCGGCCGAAGGCGAACTGGCGCGCACCCAGGCGCTGCTGGAGAACGCCGAGGCCGATCTGCAGCGCTACCGCAAGCTGGCGCGCCAGGAAGCGGTGTCGGGCCAGCAGCTGGATACCGCCGAAGCCCAGGTGCGCGCCTATGCGGCCCAGCGGCTGCGCAACCAGGCCCAGGTGGCCGATGCCCGGCGCCTGCTGGACCACACGCGCATCGTCGCGCCCCATGACGGCCGTATCGGGCTGCGCCGCATCGACGCCGGCAACCACGTGCGCGCCGCCGACGCCGACGGCCTGACCACCCTGGTGCAGACCCGGCCGATCTCGGCGCTCTTCAGCATTTCCGAAACGCGCCTGGACATCTTGCGCCAGGCCCAGGCGCGCGACGCCGCGCTGCGGGTCCAGGCCTGGGACGCGGACGACCGCCGCCTGCTGGCCGAAGGCACTTTGGAGGCGCTGGACAACCGCATCCAGGCCGCCAGCGGCACCGTCCGCCTGCGTGCGCGCTTTGCCAATGCCGACGAATCGCTGTTCCCGAATCAGTTCGTCAACATCCGGCTGGCGGTGGTGCAGCAGGACAACGTCATTTCCATACCCACGGCCGCGGTGCAGTACGGCGCCGAAGGCGCCTTCGTGTTCGTGATCGGCGAGGACACGCGCGCCACCCGCCGCGTGCTGGAGCTGGGCCCCGCCAACGCCGGCCGCATCGTGGTGCAGGCGGGCCTGGCCGCAGGCGAACGCGTCGTGGTCGAAGGCGTGGACCGCCTGCACGACGGCCGTGACGTACAGATTGTCGAACCGCCGAGATCATGAGCCTGTCGCGCCCCTTCATCCTGCGCCCCGTCGCCACGTCCTTCCTGATGATCGCCCTGCTGCTGTCGGGCATCCTGGCGTGGCGCATGCTGCCCGTGGCGGCGCTGCCGCAGGTGGACTACCCCATCATCCAGGTGACCACGCAGTATCCCGGCGCCAGTCCGAACGTGACGGCCCGCACCGTCACCGCGCCGCTGGAGCGGCGCTTCGGGCAGATACCGGGCCTGAAACAGATGTCGTCCACCAGCGGCAGCGGCATCTCGGTGATCACGCTGCAATTCTCGCTGGACGTATCGCTGGGGGTGGCCGAGCAGGAAGTCCAGGCGGCCATCAGCGCCAGCGGCGCGCTGCTGCCCAACGACCTGCCGACGCCGCCCGTGTACCGCAAGGTCAATCCCGCCGACGTGCCTATCCTGACACTGGCGGTCACGTCCGATTCCCTGCCGCTGCCGCAGGTCTACGACCTGGTCGACACCCGCATGACGCAACGCCTGTCGCAGTTGTCCGGCGTGGGCATGGTCAGCCTGGCGGGCGGCCAGCGGCCGGCGGTGCGGGTGCAGGTCAATCCCATGGCGCTGGCCGCGCGCGGCCTGCAGCTGGCCGACGTGCAGGAGGCCATCGGCAAGGCCAATTCGAACCAGCCCAAGGGCAGCTTCGACGGGCCGGTGCGTTCGGTCATCATGGACGCCAACGACCAGTTGCAAAGCGCCGAGGAGTACCGCGAACTGATCGTCGCCTGGCGCAACGGCGCGCCAGTGCGGCTGGGTCAGGTCGCCACGGTAGAGGACGGCGCCGAAGACCGCTATCTGGCCGCCTGGGTCGATCAGCAGCCCGCCGTGCTGGTCAACATCCAGCGCCAGCCGGGCGCCAACGTCATCGCCGTGGCCGACCAGGTCAAGGCGCTGCTGCCGCAACTGACGTCCAGCTTGCCCGCCGCCGCGCAGGTCCGCGTGCTGACCGACCGCACCGAGAGCATCCGCGCATCGGTGCGCGGCGTGCAATGGGAGCTGGCCTTCGCCGTGGGCCTGGTGGTGCTGGTGACGTTCCTGTTCCTGCGCAACCTGCCCGCCACGCTGATCCCCAGCCTGGCCGTGCCGTTGTCCCTGATCGGCACCTTCGGCTTCATGCACCTGGCGGGCTTCTCCACCAACAACCTGACGCTGATGGCGTTGACCATCGGCGCGGGCTTCGTGGTGGACGACGCCATCGTGATGCTGGAAAACATTGCGCGCTATCGCGAGCAGGGCCACAGCCCCATGTCGGCCGCGCTCAAGGGCGCCGGACAGATCGGCTTCACGCTGGTGTCCTTGACGCTGTCGCTGATCGCGGTGCTGATCCCGCTGCTGTTCATGGAAGACGTGGTGGGCCGGCTGTTCCGCGAGTTTGCGGTGACGCTGGCGGTCGCCATCCTGATATCGCTGGCGGTGTCGCTGACGCTGACGCCGATGATGTGCGCGCGGCTGCTGCCCGCGCACGAGGCGACGCGACCTGGGCTGCTGGACCGCATCCAGGCGCGCTATGCTGGCTGGCTGGACCTGACCTTGCGCCATCAACGGCTGACGCTGGCCGTGATGCTGGCCACGGTGGCGCTGACCGGACTGCTGTACCTGGCCGTGCCCAAGGGCTTCTTCCCGACCCAGGACGGCGGCACGCTGCAAGGGGTGACGCAATCGTCCCAGAGCACCTCGTTCGATGCCATGTCGCGGCGCCAGCAAGCGGTGGCCGAGGCCTTGCTGGCAGACCCGGACGTCGCCAGCCTGTCGTCCTTCATCGGCATCGACGGCATGAACGCCACCTTGAACACCGGCCGGCTGCTGATCAACCTGAAGCCCTGGTCAGAGCGCAGCGCGCCGCTGGCGGACATCATGGCGCGGCTGGATGGCCGCGCCCGCGAGGTCCAGGGCATTTCGCTCTACCTGCAGCCGGTGCAGGAACTCAATATCGAGGACCGCGTGAGCCGTGGCCAGTACCAGTTCACGCTGACCTCGCCGGACAGCGCGCTGCTGGCGCGCTGGACCCGTGCGCTGGCTGAACGCCTGGCGCAGGCGCCCGAGCTGGCCGACGTTTCCACCGACCTGCAAGGCGACGGCCGCCAGGCTTACCTGCAGGTCTCGCGCGACGCCGCGGCCCGCCTGGGGGTGACGATGGACGACGTGGCGCAGACCCTCTACAACGCCTTCGGCCAGCGCCAGGTGGCCACCCTGTTCACGCAGTCCAACCAGTACCGGGTGGTGCTCGAAGTGGACCGCAAGCTGGCGCTGAACCCGGACGCGCTGGAACGCATCCATCTGCAATCCGAAGACGGGCAGGCGATTCCGCTGTCGGCGCTGGCCACCGTCAGCGAGCGCGCGGCGCCGCTGGCCGTGAACCACCTGTCGCAATTCCCCGCGGTCAACCTGTCCTTCAACCTGCCCGCGGGCGGCTCGCTGGGCGCGGCCATCGCGGCCATCGAGTCGGCGCGGCAGGAGATCGGCATGCCGGTCAGCGTGGAGCTGCGCTTGCAGGGCGCGGCGGCGGCCTTCCAGGCCTCGCTGTCGAACACGCTGTGGCTGATGCTGGCCGCCGTGGTCACCATGTACCTGGTGCTGGGCATGCTGTATGAAAGCGCCATCCATCCGGTGACCATCCTGTCCACCCTGCCCTCGGCCGCGGTGGGCGCCTTGCTGGCGCTGCTGCTCACCGGGCGTCCGCTGGACCTGATCGCGGTCATCGGCATCATCCTGCTGATCGGGCTGGTGAAGAAGAACGGCATCATGATGGTGGACTTTGCGCTGGAGGCCGAACGCTCTCGCGGCCTGACGCCGCAGGCCGCCATCCGCGAAGCCGCGCTGCTGCGCCTGCGTCCGATTCTGATGACCACGCTGGCCGCGCTGTTCGGCGCGCTGCCGCTGATGCTGGCCACGGGCTCGGGCGCGGAACTGCGCCAGCCGCTGGGCTGGGTCATGGTGGGCGGGCTGCTGGTCAGCCAGGTGCTGACCCTGTTCACCACGCCTGCCGTGTACCTGTTCTTCCACCGCCTGGGCCAGCGCCGCGGCGCCGCGGCCGCCAAACCCGGGATGGAAGGCCGGGCGCCATGATCCGCGCCTTGCTGCACCGCCCGACCGCCTGCATCTTCCTGGCGATCGCGCTGACTTTGCTGGGCGCGGTCGCATGGCGGCTGCTGCCCGTGGCGCCGCTGCCCCAGGTCGACTTTCCCACCATCGAGGTGCGCGCCGAGCTGCCGGGCGCCAGTCCCGAAAGCATGGCCAGCACGGTGGCCGCGCCGCTGGAGCGTGCATTGGGCAGCATCGCCGGCGTCAGCGCCATGACTTCGTCCAGCAACCAGGGCGCGACCCGTGTGCAACTGCAGTTCGACCTGGACCGCGACATCAACGAGGCCGCGCGCGACGTGCAGGCAGCCATCAACGCGGCCCGCGCCGAGCTGCCCGCCGGCATGCCGGGCAATCCCAGCTATCGCAAGGTCAACCCGTCCCAGGCCCCCATCATGGCGCTGGCGCTCAGTTCGCCCACGCGCCCCGCGGGCGAACTCTACGACCTGGGTTCGACCGTGCTGGCGCAGAAGATCTCGCAGATCAACGGCGTGGGCGAAGTGACCATGGGCGGCAGTTCCCTGCCCGCGGTGCGCGTGCAAGTCAATTCCAACGCCTTGGCCCACTACGGCGTGGCGCTGGACGAAGTGCGCCAGGCCATCGCCGACGCCGCGCCCATGCGCCCGCAAGGCCAGCTGGATTCCGCCAGCCAGCGCTGGGAAGTCGGCACGCCCGAGCAGCCCCGCGCCGCGCGCGACTACGAAAGCCTGATCGTGCGCCACCAGGACGGCGCGGTGATCCGGCTGTCGCAGATCGCGCGCGTGAGCGACTCGGTGGAAAACCGCTACAGCAGCGGCTTTCACAACCGCAACCCGGCGGTGGTCCTGACCATCAGCCGCCAGCCGGGTTCGAACATCATCGAAACCATAGGCGCCATCAACCAGGCCCTGCCTGGCCTGCGCGCGCTGATGCCGGCCGACGTGGACCTGACCGTGGCGCTGGACCGCTCGCCGGGCATCAACGCCACCTTGCGCGAAGCGCACATCACGCTGGGGCTGGCCACCGCGCTGGTGATCCTGGTGGTGTGGGCGTTCCTGGGCAATGCGCGGGCGGCGGCCATTCCCAGCGTGGCGATTCCGGTGTGCCTGATCGCCACCTTCGCCGTCATGTACCTGTGGGGCTTTTCGCTGAACAACCTGTCGCTGATGGCGCTGATCGTCGCGGCCGGCCTGGTGGTCGACGACGCCATCGTGGTGCTGGAGAACATCTCGCGCCATATCGAGCGCGGCCTCTCGCCGCGCAAGGCCGCGCTGCGAGGCGTACGCGAAGTGGGCTTCACGCTGGTGGCCATGACCGTGGCGCTGAGCGTGGTCTTCGTGTCCATCCTGTTCATGGGCGGCCTGGTCGAGCGGCTGTTTCGCGAGTTCTCCATCACCCTGGTCGCCGCCACCGTCATTTCGCTGGTGGTCTCGGTGGCCATCATCCCCAGCCTGTGCGCCCGCTGGCTCAAGCCCGCCGGCCCGGCCGCGCCCACGGCGAACGCGCGTCCATCGCGCATGCGCGCGATCTTCGAGCGCCTCCATGCCTGGTACGGCAGCACCCTGTGGCGGGTGCTGGGCCATGCCCGCCTGACGCTGTTGCTGCTGGCCGCCGTGGTGGGGCTGAACGTCTACCTGTACGTGCAGGCGCCCAAAGGCTTCCTGCCGGTGCAGGATACCGGCCAACTGGTGGGCTTCGTGCGCGGCGACGATGGCTTCTCGTTCCAGGTCATGCAACCCAAGATCGACCAATACCGCCAACTGATGCTCAAGCATCCGGCGGTGCAGGACGTCATCGGCTACAACGGCGGCAGCCTGGGCATCAGCAACTCCCTGTTCCTGATCCGCCTGAAGCCCGCCGCCGAACGCAAGGAATCGTCGACCGAGGTCATCAACTGGCTGCGCACCAACGCCCCGGCCGTGCCGGGCGGCATGTTCTTCCTGAACGTGGACCAGGACCTGCGCATGCCCGGCGGTTTTGGCAACTCCGGCGACCATGAACTGGCCATCATGGCCAGCGACGTGCCGGCGCTGCGGCAATGGTCGCGCAAGATCTCCAAGGCCATGCAGGAGATCCCCGAGCTGCGCGACGTCGATGCGGAAGGCGACGGCGCCACCCAGCAGGTCGTGATCGACATAGACCGCGCCGCCGCGCAACGCCTGGGCGTGGACATGGGCACCATCAGCAGCGTGCTCAGCAACTCCTTCAGCCAGCGCCAGGTCGCGACCCTGTACGACGCCATGAATCAGTACCGCGTGGTGCTGGAGCTGGACCCGCGCTACACCGAGGACCCCGAGGTGCTGGAGCAGGTGCAGGTGGTCGCCGCGGACGGCACCCGCGTGCCGCTGACGGCCTTCGCCACCTACGACTACGGGCTGGTGAACGACCGCGTGTTCCATGACGGCCTGTTCGCTGCCGTGGGCGTGGGCTTTTCGCTGGCCGAAGGCGTGTCGCTGCAACAAGCCCTGGCTGCCATCGACAGAACCATGGCCGAGCTGATGGTGCCCTCTTACATCCAGACCCGCCTGGGCGGCGACGCGCGCAACTTCCAGCAAAGCCTGCAGGACCAGCCCTGGCTGATCCTGGCGGTGCTGGTGGCGATCTACCTGGTGCTGGGCATCCTGTACGAAAGCCCATTGCATCCGCTCACCATCCTGTCGACCTTGCCGTCCGCCGGCGTGGGCGCGCTGCTGGCGCTGCGCCTGGCCGGCATCGAATTCACGCTGATCGCGTTGCTGGGGCTGTTCCTGCTGGTGGGCATCGTCATGAAGAACGCCATCCTGATGATCGACTTCGCCCTCAGCCTGGAACGGCGCGAAGGGCTGACGCCCGAGCAGGCCATCCACCGCGCCGCCATGCTGCGGCTGCGGCCCATCGTCATGACCAACCTGGCGGGGCTGTTGGGCGCCCTGCCCCTGGTGCTGGGCATGGGCGAAGGCTCGGAGCTGCGCCGGCCGCTGGGCATCGCCATCGTCGGCGGCCTGCTCATCAGCCAGTTCTTGACGCTGTACACCACGCCCATCGTGTATCTGGCGCTGGAACGGCTGCGGTTGAAATGGAAGGCTGGCCGGCTGCGGCCTGGCCCCGAGGTCTGAAGCACGGGCCAGCCTGCAGGGTCAGTCCGGGAGTATTCCCGCCGCCTTGATGACCTGCGCCCATTTGCGCTGCTCAGCCCGCTGGAAATCCGCCAGTTCACCCGGCGTGCCGCCCGCCGGAATCGCGCCCAGTTCAGCCAGACGCTGCTTCACTGCTGCGTCGCCCAGGGCCTGGTTGATGGCCAGGGACAACTTTTGCTGCACCGCCTGCGGCGTGCCCGCCGGCGCATACATCGCGAACCAGGACGAGGCTTCGAAATCCGGCGCGCCCAAGGCCTCGGCCATGGTCGGCACCTGCGGATAGTCCGGCAGCCGCTGCGCCGTCGTGACAGCCAGCATGCGCAGTTTGCCGGCCTTCACGAAAGGCGTGCTGGTCAACAACGTATCGAACATGACCTGGACCTGCCCCGCCACCAGATCGGTCACGGCCGGGCTTGAGCCCTTGTAGGGGATGTGGGTCATGGAGGTGCCGGTCTTGTACTTGAAGTACTCCGGCACCAGGTGGGAAGAACCGCCATTCCCTGCCGAACCGTAGTTCACGCGATCAGGGTGGGCTTTCAGGTAGTCCACCAGTTCGCCCACGGTCTGCACCGGCATCTGTTGCGGGTTGATCACGACTGCGATGGGCACCGTAAGGACCAGCGCCAGGGGCGTAAAGTCCTTGTTCGCATCGTAGGGTATGTCGGGATAGAGCCCCGGATTGATCGCCATGGTGCCGATGCTGGCCATCATCAGCGTGTATCCGTCCGGCTTGCTGCGGGCGACATCGCCGGCGCCGATGAAGCCATGCGCGCCAGCCTTGTTCTCGATGACGAAAGGCGTGCCCAAGCGGTCGGAGAGCGCCTTGCCGACCACGCGCGCGGCGATATCGGTCGGACCGCCTGCGGGAAACGGTACGACCAGCCGGATGGAACGTTCGGGCCACTGCGCCCCGGTATTGCCCAGGGCGGGCTGCGCCACGGCAGCGCAGGCAAGCGCGGCGATTCCTAAAAGATGCTTCACGGATTTGTCTCCTGGTATGTTCTGCGGCGCGCGTCAGGCGGCCGTCTGGATGCCGGCTTCGCGTATCAGGCGCGCCCACTTCTTCTGTTCTTCCTGGATGTAGCGCTGCGCCACCTCTGGAGATCCGCCCATGGCCGTGCTGCCCTCGGCGGTGAACATGGCCACGGTGGCCGGATCCGCCAGCACCTTTTCCACCACCGCATTGACGGCCCGCACGACCTCGGGCGGCGTGCCCGCCGGCGCCACCAGGGCCTTCCAGTCCAGCGCCTCGAATCCCTCGTAGCCGGACTCGGCCACGGTGGGCACATCGGGCAGGATCGCCAGCCGCGCGCGCGAGCTGACGGCCAAGGACCGCAACACCTTGCCCTTGAGCATTTCCTGGGCGGCCTGCGGCGTGGCGAACATGTAGTCCGTACTGCCGCCCAGCAAATCGTTGAGCGCCGGCGCCGCGCCGCGATATGGCACGTTCAGCACCTGGAACTTGCCCTGATAGGCGAGCAGTTCGCCCGCCAGATGGCCTACCGTGCCGGAACCCGCCAGGGCCTGCTTGATGGCGCCAGGCTCGGCCCGCGCATCCTTGATCAGGTCGGCCAAGGTCTGCCAGCGCGCGTTGGCCTTGACCACCAGCACCACCGGCAGCGACGCGATCAGGGAGACCGCCGCGAAGTCTTTTTCCGCGTCGAAGGGAATCTGCGGCATCAGGGCGGGATTGATGGCCAGGTTGGCGGTCTGGCCCAGGCCCAGCATGTAGCCATCCGGCTTGGCCTTGGCGACGAAGTCCATACCGATGTTGCCGCCCGCGCCGGGACGGTTTTCCACCACCACCGACCAGCCTGCCATGGCAGTGACCTTGGCCGCGATGGCGCGCGCCACGGAGTCCGTGCCTCCGCCCGGCGTATAGGGAACGATGAGGCGCACCGGCCGCCCGTTCGGGTAGGCGGCCGCAGTCTGGGCGCGCAGCGGCAAGGCCGCGGCGCACATCGCGGCGCCCAGGAAAGCGCGGCGGGATAGCGTGATCATGGTTAGTCTCCTTGTGTGATTTGCCTTGCTTTCAAGGCCGCGATTTCGTCGTCGCGATAGCCGACGCCGCGCAGCAGCGCGTCGGTGTGTTCGCCCACCGCAGGCGGCTGCAGGCGTATTCCGGGCTGGGCGCCGCCCAGCGTGAAGGGCGCCAGCGGCGCCAGGGACTCGCGCCCGTCCTCCAGGGTGATGGGCGCGAGGCCGCCGGTAGCCGCCAAATGCGGATCGTCGAACAGTTGCTCAGGCCGCGTGATCGGCGCGAAGGGCAAACCTTCGCGCTCGAATACCGCCGCCAACTCGGCCGCGCTGCGGTCCGCCAGGTGCGAACGCAGCTGCGGCATCAGCCAGTCGCGCGCCTGCACGCGGTCGTTGTTGCTGGCCAGGCGCGGATCGGCCAGCAGCTCCGCCAGGCCGAAGGCGCGGCAGAAGATGCCCCATTGCTTGTCGCTGACCACGGCCAGGAAGATCTGTTCGCCGCCCTTGACGGTGAACACGTCGTAGATGGCCCAGGCCGAGATGCGGCTGGGCATGGGCGCGGCCGCGCGCCCGGTGACGGCGTACTGCATCATGTGCTGGCCGACCAGGAAGACGTTGTTCTCGAACAGCGAGGCCTGCACTTCCGTGCCCTCTCCCGTCTGCTCGCGCTGCGCCAGGGCCGCCATGGCGCCAATGGCGCCGAACATGCCGCCCATGATGTCATTGACGCTGGCGCCCGCGCGCAGGGGATCGCCAGGACGCCCGGTCATGTAGGCCAGGCCGCCCATCATCTGCACGACTTCGTCCAGCGCGGTGCGGTGTTCGTAGGGTCCGGGCAGGAAGCCCTTGTGGCTGACATAGATGAGGCGGGGATTGCGTTGCTTGAGGGTGGCGTAGTCCAGGCCCAGCTTCTGCATGACGCCGGCCTTGAAGTTCTCGCTCACGATGTCGGCCGAGTCGATCAGGCGCAACGCGGCCTCTATGCCCTCGGGCTGCTTCAGGTCCAGGGCGATGCTCTTCTTGTTGCGGTTGAACATCGGGAAGAAGCCCGCCCCCGACCCCAGCAAGCGGCGCGTGCTGTCGCCGCCCACCGGTTCAACCTTGATGACCTCGGCGCCCAGGTCGGCCAGCAGCATGCCGCAGGTGGGGCCCATGACCATGTGGGTGAACTCGACGACGCGGATGTGCTCGTAAGGAAGGCGCGGACTGGACATGTGCGTGGATCTTCTGCAAGTGTGGGCGGCTGCCGCAGGACCGGCGCGGCCGCATGTTTCTGATGTCGGGATCCCCGGCGCTCAAGCCTGGCCGAATCCCTTGGGCAATCCCGCGTCCGGCGTCATGCCGTACAGGGGCTCGCCCGGAAGTCCGGCGGCAAGCGGCGCGCGCGCGGCAACGATGCCTTCCAGGTCGATGCCGGTGCGCACGCCCATGGCCTCGAACATGAAGACCAGGTCTTCGGTCACGACGTTGCCGGACGCGCCCGGCGCATAGGGGCAGCCGCCCAGGCCGCCCAGCGAACTGTCGAAGGTGCGCACGCCTTCCTCCCAGGCAGCCAGGCAGTTGGCCAGGCCCAGGCCGCGCGTGTTGTGCATGTGGGCGGCGCCCGCCTTATCGCCGATTTCTGCGCGCAGGCGGCGGAACAGCCGGCGCACTTGCGCGGGATTGGCATAGCCCACGGTGTCCGACAGCCCCGATTCGTCAGCGCCCGCGGCCACGCACAGCGCCGCCAGGCGGATGACCTCGTCTTCGGGCACCGCGCCTTGCAAGGTGCAGCCGAAGGCCGTTGAAATGCCCGCCTCCAGCTTGACCGCGGGAGCCAGCTCGTCGCGCAGCCTCGCGATCGCCCGAACCTCCTCCACCATTTCTTCTGGCGTCTTGCGCACATTGGCCAGCGAATGCTCGCGGCTGGCGGAGACCGGCATCGTCAGCTTGTGGACGCCTGCCTTCAGCGCCGCCTCTGCGCCACGCAGGTTGGGCACCAGCGCCATGACGGTAAGCGCCGGATGGCGCGCCGCATGCCGCACCACCTCGGCAGCGTCCGCCATCTGCGGCAGCAGGCGCGCCGGCACGAAGGAAGCCACTTCGATTTCACGCACGCCGGCCGCGACCAGCGCATCAATCCAGCGCAGCTTGTCGGCGGTGGGCATGGTCGCCTTGACCGACTGCAAGCCATCGCGCGGGCCCACTTCGCTGATCAAGACGTCGGGGTTCCGGTCGCTGGGATGGGCCATGGCTTGATGTCTCCGAAAATTCTATCTTATAGAACGTTGTTTCTTTAGATAGAATTATGGAATTCACCCGCCGCAACTGTCAAGCGCCGGCTCGCCCGGGAAAACCACGAGCCACGCGCCAGGCAGCGCCTACAATGCCGTCACTCGTTCTAAAGGATGGAATATGGCCCAGCCCTGGAATCAACCCTGCGGAGCCGCGCATGCCCCGTAAAGCCGCCACGGAATCCCTGGCCGATAGCGATGCCGCCCAGGGCGGCGTGGCCGCGGTGGACCGCGCGCTCAGCCTGATGTCGGTTTACGCGCCGGGTGACAAGGCCCTGTCACTGGGAGAACTGGCCGAGCGTACGCGCCTGTACAAGAGCACGGTCCTGCGACTGCTGGCGTCGCTGGAGCACGCCGGATGGATCCAGCGCCTGGACGACGGCCGCTATGCCCTGGGTGGAGAAATCGCCCGTCTGCACGGTCTCTACGCCGCCTCGTTTTCGTTGGAAGAGGTGGTCATGCCGGTGTTGCGCGACCTGGTCGCCGCGACCGGCGAAAGCGCGGCCTATCACGTGCGCCAGGGCGATGCGCGCCTGTGCCTTTACCGCGTGGATTCGCCGCATCCGGTGCGCGACCACATCCGTGCGGGCGATTTGCTGCCGCTGGACCGCGGCAGCGGCGGGCGCGTCCTGACGGCCTACGACCCCGTGTTGGGGCGGGCGCCGGGACCGGACCAGGAACTGCATGCGCGCATCCGCGCCGACGGCTATTTCGCGGCCATGGGCGACCGCCTGGCGGAAGTGGCGGGCATTTCCGCTCCAGTCTTTCTGCTCAATGGCGAGATCGCAGCGGCGGTGACGCTGACCGCCCCCGTCCATCGTTATGTCGCCGCCCATCTGGCAGCGGTGCAGGAGGCGGCGCGGCGCCTGACCGGAAAAGTGGGCTAGCGGACGCGAAGGCCGCGAATACCGCCGGGCAGTGTAAAAAAACTGGTCCTTCCGCACGATGGACAAGCCCGAACCGGCGGATAAACAATGCATTTCCCTCCACGGCCGGAGTCCCTCCATGGCACCCGAAGCCCTGCAACTGCGGATCGACCACTTGACGGAGCTGGACCGGCGTGAACTTGTCAAATTGATGGGGGCCGATGCCGTGCGTTTCGTGGAGACGCGGCCGGCGGATGGACGCCTGGGCGAACTCGATACGCTCACCGCCATCGTCAGCATTTCGCTGGCCACCATCAACGCCGCCGGCGTCGTGCTGGCCATCTGGCTGGCCAAGGGCGGAAGGAAGGTGACGCTGCGCGACCACCTTGTGATCGAGACTGCCGAAGGCAACCGCCTGGTACGCAAGTTGGAACTGACCGGCCGATCCGAGGACGAAATCAAGGCAGAGGTCCTCAAGGAACTCCAGGCCGCATTTTCCAACGTGTCTACGCCCGCCAAGGAGCAATGAATGCGGCCGGCCGCCGGCCAGATGGACCCGGACACCAACACGGTGTTCGTCTGCGACAGCCCGGTGCGCGAGTACGTGAAATGGGCCATGCATGGCAAGCTGCCGCGCGCGCTCCTGCCCACGGTCCTGCATGAACTGACGCACCATTGGTGCCTGTCTGGTTGCGTCGGCCGCGCGCTGGCCGAACTCAGCCTGGAGTCGCAAGAACATCTGGCGGCCTCTCCCCTGTTTCCGCTCTATGCCGATGACATCGTGCTGGCGCAGTGGGACACGGTGGAGTTCGCGCGCGCGCTGCTGGAGCCGCTGCTGGAAGGCATGGCCATGTTCGCGCAGTTCGACGTCTATCCCGGGCCCTCTCCGGTCCTGTCCGGCACGCTGGCCATGCTGGGACGTCTGTTTCCCCCTGAAGAAGACGAGACAGCGGCGGACGTCATCGACGCGCTGCGCCACCGGCTGATCGAATACCGCCTGTCCGACCAAGCCCTGCGCAGCAAGAGCGGATTGCTGGTGCAGGCCATGAGCAGCCGCAACGGCGGCTATCTGCTGGGCTATCTCAGCGTGAAGAACCTGTGGATGCAAGCGCGCAAGGCCTCCCCCCGCCTGGCCGACGCCGACCTGTTTCTGCTGTACTTGCGCAATCTGGTCTTCGACGACGCGGGATTCGTGGACAAGCTGCTCGACGCCGGCGCGCAGGCGCTGCACGGCACGCAAGCGTTCGACGGCCTTGCCAGCCATCTGAACGAGCGCCTCAAGCTGTTGTCGGCGCCGGATCTGGAGCAGCGCGTCGCGGAAATGGAGGAAGCGCTGGAGAAGTACTCCGACCTGGAGGGCCACGGCCGCTGCATCTACCTGGACGATCAGTTGGTCGAGGACGTCAACTGGCGCCTTTACCAGCGTTTGCGCGCCATCGCACCCGGCTTGAAGGATCTGAAGGGACCCGACCTCAAAGGCATGACGCGGGCGGAAAAACTACATGCGATCCGCGAGTTCGGCGCGGCGCTGGACCGGGCGGCAACGGGTATCGACAAGGTGGATCCGGCTGACCTGCAGCGCCTGCTCAGGATCTGGGCGCACCTGTTGCACCGCGCCATCGTGTGCTTGCGGGTAGATCAGGTGGAATGCGAAACAGGCGCCGACGGCAGATGCACGGTCTATGCGAACGGCGCTCCCGTCTTCTCCGCAACCGCCCGGCCCAAGCGCAAACCCGACGGCCGCAACCCGGCCTCGCTGGCGCTCTACTACCTGCCCGACGAGTACGAGATCGCGCTGGTGTGCGTGGACGACAAGGGCGCCCTGTTCGCGCTCTTCGGGGACCGCGTTTCCGCCACGCAACAGGAAACGCTCACGCAGGCGATCCGCATCGTCCTCGGCGACCACGACCGGCGGGAAATCCTGGGCTCCTATCTGCGCATGCACGCCGGCTTGCGCGACGAACCGCTGCTGCGGCCGGGCGCGGTCGCGCGCCTGGCCGAACACTTCTACTTCAACCATGCGATGCGCTTCGTGGTCGACGCCCATCTGGACGCCTGCCTGAAAACGTTGCGCACCGACGGACTCTGGCAGATCCTGGACGAAGAAGGAAGCCATGTGAACGCAATGGCGGCCTTGGGACTGATCCAGTCCTGGACCTCGGACGAGACCTGCATTCGGGCCTTGCTGCAGCATCGGGAAATGGACTTCGATGAAGTCACCGCGCGACTCTCCCAGGCCCAGGCCGCCCACGGACTGCCCTTGATCCATGAGGGCAAGCGCAGGGTCTTTCTCTGACGCAAGCCGCCCACGGCAATCAGGGCAACTGCCCGCCCGGCAGCACCAGCTTCTCCAGATAATCCAGATCCTCGCGCACCAGCCGCAAGGACTCGCTTACGTCCGGCGACCTGGGACGCCGGGAGGCGTCGCGCAGCAATGACTGCACCGCCATGTCGGCCATGATGGCCGCGACTTCGGCGCGGCTCAGGCGGCCGTCGGGCTTGTACCACCACGCCGACCAGTTGCACATGCCGATGAGGCTGAAGGCGGCGACGTGCGGATCGACCATGCGGAATTGGCCGTCGCGGATGCCGTTTTCGATGACGCGGCTGAAGTTCTCCAGCACGTTGCGGCGCGACGCCTGCACCGCGGCGCGCTGCTTGGGCGTCATGTCGGCCTCGGTCCGGTCGGCCACGCGGAACTCGGCGGTGCGCGACAGGATCAGGTCGGCATGCCGCGTGACCAGCGCGCGCAGCGCCTCGACTGGATCCAGGTCCTCGCGGGTGGCGGTCTCGCCGGCCATTTTCTTGGCCGCGCTCAGCACGTCCTCGGTCAGCGAACGCAGGATCTCGTCCTTGCTCTTGAAGTAGTAATAGACCGCGGTGCGGCTCAGGCCCAGGGATTCGGCGATGTCCTGGATGCTGGTGCCGCCGCTGCCGCGCTTGATGAATAGCGTGGCAGCGGCGTCGAGTATGGCGGTGCGCAGCGCTTCGCCCTTCAGCGCTCCCTTGGTGCTTGCGTCGTTCACGTTGCGATGTTCCTCGAATGGACCGTCCGGGACGGCCCCGTCCCGAAATTATGGCATGCGCGTTTACGTCCCCAACCCGCGCCCGCCGGCGTTCTCCCGCGGCTGAGTCCCTAATTTTTGACGCTACTGTCAGTTTTTTAAATTTAATTGACACTAAAGTCAAATATTCGTCTAATACGTCAAACCGAGGTCTCAGGACCATCGCCACAGGAGACGAATGTGACTACCGCCGCCCCCTCCAGCCAGATCACCGCCGGCTTTCTCAACACCGATTGGAATCCGCGCGACCTGCCCGCCGGCGCCTCGACCCGCAACGTCGTGCTGCGCACCGCGGACGGCGCCGCCACCTCCGGATCGCTGTACCAGCCGGCCGGCCCCCGTCCCGACACCGTGGTCTGCGTGATGCATCCGCGCGAGTTCATGGCCTGCCACTACCTGATCCCCGACATCGTCGGCGCCGGTCTTGCGGCGTGGTCGCAAGGCGCGCGCTCGGTCGGCAACGATCTCAGGCTGGAACACGAACAGGCGCTGCAGGACGTGGCCGCCGGCCTGCGCTTCCTGCGCGAGCAGGGTTTCAAGAAGATCGTGCTGCTGGGCAATTCCGGCGGCGCCGGCCTGTACGCGTTCTATGCGCAGCAGGCCGGCCTGCCCGCCGGCGAGCGCGTCGCCCGCACCCCGGGCGGCAAGCCCAGCGGGCTGGATGAACTGGACATGCCCGAGGTGCATGGCCTGGTGCTGGTGGGTCCGCATCCGGGCCAGGGTTCGCTGCTGCTGAATTGCATCGACCCCTCTGTCGCCGACGAGAACGACGCGCTATCGGCGGCGCCGGACCTGGATCCGCTGGCGCCCGAGAACGGCTACCGGCCCAAGGGCCAGGCGCGCTATGCGCCGGAGTTCGTCGCCCGCTACCGCCAGGCGCAGCGCGACCGCGTGGCGCGCCTGGACGCGCAGGCGCGGCAGATGATCGCCGACCGCCTGGCGGCCCGCGCCGACCTCAAGAGCGGCGCCGACACATCCGCCGCACGCCGCCGCCAGGCCGCGCACACGCCGGTGCTGGTGGTCTGGCGCACCGACGCCGACCTGCGCTGCCTGGACCTCAGCCTGGATCCTTCCGACCGCCACCCGGGCTCGCTGTGGGGCAAGGATCCCTACGCGTCGAACTATGGCGCCGTCGGCTTCGCCCGCTTCTGCACGCCCGAGAGCTGGCTGTCGACCTGGTCCGGCCTGTCTTCCAACGCCAGCATGGCGCGCACCGCCGGCGGCATCAATCAGCCCACCCTGATCGTCGAATACACCGGCGACCAGGCCTGTTTCCCTTCCGACGTGCGCGCCATCCACGACGCCATCCCCGCGCCGGACAAGACCCACCTGCGCATCCGCGGCGACCACCACGGCCGCGCGCTGGTCGAAGGCGAAGAACCCGGGCGCTACGCGGCCGGCCGCGAACTGGCCGCCTGGCTGCGCCAACGTTTCCTGTAATCCGAATGCCGACGGAGCAAGTCATGACTGCAACTCCCAAGACCCCCGCCCCCCTGCGCCTGCACGGCGTGGACCATACGGCGCGGCCCACCTGGCGCCTGCGCGAAACGGTCGCCTTCTACCGCGACATCCTCGGCCTGCCACTGGTGCATGTGATCTCGGCGCGCGGCTGGGGTCCCGCCACGCACCCGGACTTCCTGCATTTCTTCTTCGACAGCGGCCAGGGCAGCACCATCGCGTTCTTCTATTACCTGGGCTCGGACGAACCCGAAGCGCTGCGCGGACGCAGCCGCATGCGGCCGCTGCCCGAAGACCATGTGTTCGACGCCACGCATACCGCCTGGCTGGTGGAAAGCGAGGACGAGCTCAAGGCCTGGAAGCAGAAGCTGCAGGATGCCGGGCTGGAAGTCTCGGTCGAAACCCGCCATGAAGTGATCGAATCCATCTACGTACGCGATCCCAACGGCTATTTCATCGAATTCACACGCAAACTGCGGCCCCTGGGCGAAGTCGACGCGATCGACGCCGCCTTGACGCTGCAGGCGGCCATGCAGGCCGAAGCCGATGCGGAATCGGCCGGCGGACGCATCCAGCACATCGACGACGTCTGGGCGCGCAAGGCGGCGCTGCTGCAAGACAGGCTGGAGCTGGCCGATGGCGGCGCCGAGCCGCCGGTGCGGATCTTCGTGCCGCGCGTCGAGGAGTTTTCGTCCCTGGTCGAGGACGCCTCGGGACGCGAAAACTGCACCGTGGTGCCGGGCGAGCATTTCGACTGCATCGTTTCCGACGGCCCGGTGGAGTTCCAGCGCAAGGCCCTGGGGCTCAAGCCCGCCGTCTGGTATGGCTTGTTCACCGGCGGCGTCAGCGGCACGATCGACGTATTGGATCGGGACCGCGTCCGGATCTCGGCCGCGCGCCACTGAGACACGGGCCAGGAGGAGACCATCATGCGAGATATACGCCACCCCATAGAGGGCGTGATCTACCACCACCCCGAGCGCGCCCGCCAGTATTTCGCCAGCGGCGCCTGGGAGCATTCGACCGTGGGCGCGGCGCTGCACGCCACGGCCCGGCGCTGCCCCGAACGCACCGCGCTGATCATCGACGAAGGCAGCCTGAGCTTTCGCGAACTGGACGAACAGACCGACCGGCTGGCCGCCGCCTTGCTGAAGCTGGGCCTGGCGCCCGCGGACCGCGCCATCTTCCAGATGGGCACCACGCTGGAAACCGCGCTGGCCTTGCTGGCCTGCTACAAGGCGGGGATCGTCCCGGTCTGTTCGTTGCCGCAGCACCGCGAGCTGGAGATCGGCCAGCTCTCGCGCCAGACCCGCGCCCGCGGCTATTTCGTGCAGGCCGACTTCGGCAAGTTCGATCTGCCGGCCTTTGCCGCCGGCATGCTGGCCGCCAGCGACACGCTGGAACACCTGGTCGTGGCGCGCGGCGACTCGCCGCATGGCGAGTCCCTGCATGCGCTGCTCGATGCGATGCCGCTGGCCGAGGCCCGCCTCATCCTGGCGGACCAGGGACCCGGCTGCGAGGACGTGCTGAGCTTCCAGCTGTCGGGCGGCACGACCGGCATGCCCAAGATCATCCCGCGCTTCCACGCCGAGTATCTGGGCCATTCGCTGGCCTGCGCCCGGCGCTACAAGATGCAGGACGACGACCGCATCATCTGGGCGCTGCCCCTGCTGCACAACGCGGCCCAGGTCTATGTGCTGATCCCCGTCATCGCCATGGGCGTGTCCGCGGTGCTGATGCCGCGGGTCGACGTGCCACGCATGCTGGAGCTGATCGAACGCCACCGCGTCACCCGCGCCATGTCCATCGGGCCGATAGCGCCGCAGATCATGGCCTTTCCCGACCTGGCGAACTACGACCTGTCCTCCTTGCGCCTGTTCATCACCATGAGCGCCGCGGACCGCCTCGAAGCGCATCTGAACGTGCCCTGCTCCAACCTGTTCGGCATCACGGAAGGATTGCTGCTGGGCTCGCCCGCCGACGCGTCCGAGTACGAGCGGCACCATACGCAAGGCCGCTCGGGCTGTCCCGAGGACGACATCCGCCTGCTGGCGCCCGGCACCGAGGAACCGGTGGCCGAAGGCCAGATGGGCGAACTCTGCTTCCGTGGCCCCGCCACGCTGCCCGGATTCTTCGATGCCCCGGCGGCGAACGCCTCGGCCTATACCTCGGACGGCTATTACCGCACCGGCGACATGATGACGGCGCGCGTGGTCGATGGCGCAACCTGCTACGCCTTCGAAGGCCGCCTGCGCGACAACATCAACCGCGGCGGCGAGAAGATCGGCTGCGAGGAAGTCGAGGCGCTGGTCGGCGCGCATCCCGCGATTTCCGAAGCGCGCCTGGTGGCCATGCCCGACCCCTTCTACGGCGAGAAAGGCTGCATCTTCATCATCGTCCGGCCTGGCCACGCGGCGCCCAGCCTGACGGAACTGGCGGACTTCCTCACGGGCCAGGGGCTCGCCAAATACAAATGTCCCGAACGCATCGAGCAGATCGAAGCCTTCCCCGTCACCAAGGTCGGCAAGCTCGACAAGGCCGCCCTGCGCCATAGCGTCGCGGAAATGCTCAATCAGGAAGCCGCAAGGGCCCGGGAGAACGGCAATGACCAGCACTGAATACGTCTTGAGCGAAACGCCTTTCATCGTGCGCCGCCGCGTCAAATGGGGCGACTGCGATCCCGCCGGCGTGGTCTACACCGTCACTTTTGGCGAATACGTGCTGTCAGCGGCCGAACTGTTCTACGGCCACCTGTTCAACGGCACGCCGCAGCGCATCAAGGATGAGCACGGCTTCGGCACGCCGACGCGCGCGCTGTCCTTCGACTTCCAGGCCTCGCTGTGGCCCGACGAGGAATTCGACATGTGCGTCAGGGTCGAGGAAATCCGCACCCGCACCTACACCCTGCACGTGGCCGGCAGCGTGCGCGGCCAGCCGGCGTTCGACGCCAGGCTGACCCCGATCTGCGTGGCGCGCGGCGAACGGCGCGCCATCGAAGTGCCCGCCGCGCTGCGCGGCGCGCTGCAGTCATATCAGCAAGCCTGCGCGCAGGCCGAAGCAAACAGGAGTGAAGCCAAATGAAGATCGCCGTCATCGGAGCCGGCCCCGCCGGCCTGTACTTTTCGCTGCTCGCCAAGAAGCATGCGCCGCAGCATGAAATCACCGTGTACGAACGGAACCCGCGCGGCGCCACCTACGGCTGGGGCGTGGTGTTCTCGGACATCGGCCTGTCCTTCCTGCGCGAAGCCGACCCGGAATTCTTCAAGGCCTTTGTCGCGCACCACGAACGCTGCGACTACATGGAAATCATCCATCAGGGCGCCCGCGTGCAGGTCCAGGGCAACCATTTCTCGCGCACGGCCCGCATCGACATGCTGGAAGTCCTGGAGCGCGCCTGCCTGGAAGCGGGCGTCAAGATCCTGCACGAACAGCGGATCGACGACGTGGAACGGCTGGCCGCGGAAGTGGACATGGTGGTGGCCGCCGACGGCAGCAACAGCGCCGTGCGCAAGCAGTACGCCGAACACTTCCGGCCGAGCTTCGAACGCCGCCGCAACAAGTTCGCCTGGTACGGCACGCGCCAGCGCTTTCATCCGGTGTCGCTGATCTTCCGCGAAACGGACCACGGCATCTTCATCGCGCACAGCTACCAGTACAGCAAGGACCTCAGCACCTTCCTGGTGGAAGTGGACCCGGACACCTGGCAACGCGCCGGCCTGGACGCGGCCAGCGAGGACGCAAGCCGCCGCTATTGCGCAGAAGTTTTCCGCGCCGACCTGGGCGCCAACGAACTGCTGGGCAACCGTTCGCTCTGGTTCGAGGCCAACATCGTGCGCAATGAGCGCTGGTCGCACCGCAACATCGTCCTGCTTGGCGACGCGTTGCGCACCGTGCATTTCTCGCTCGGCTCCGGCACCCGCATGGCGATGCAGGACGCGATCGCGCTGCATCAAGGCCTCACGCGGCATCCCGACGACACGCAGGCCGCGTTCGCGCACTTCGAGGCGCAGCGCCGCCCGGCTTCGTCCAACTTCCAGAGCGCCGCCGCGCGCAGCCTGGACTGGTACGAGAACGTGGCCGACAAGATGCACCTGGACCCGGTGTCCTTCGCCTACGACTACATGCGCCGCACGGGCCAGGTCAGCCACGACGACCTGCGCCAGCGCGATCCGGGCTTCGCCGCGGCCTACGAGGCGCTGCACCCGGAGGCGGCGGCCGTGTCCTGAGCGGCGCACTGTTTTGTTGTGAGTACCCGGCCGCGGCGCACCCGCGCTTGCGGCCTCAACGATAAGCGGCGCGGGGAAGCGCCGCAAAAACCATCCATGGAAAGTGGAGGAGACATGAAAAATACTCTCTGGTGCCTGGCGCTGACTGGCGCCCTGGCCTGCGCCTCGGCACAGGCCCAATCCGACAAGTACCCCGAACGGCCGGTGCGCATCGTGCTGCCCTATTCGGTGGGCAGCGGCCCCGACGCCGTCGCCCGCATGCTGGGCGAACAGCTCACGGCGGCCTGGAAGCAGCCGCTCATCGTCGAGAACAAGCCTGGCGCCAACGGCTGGCTGGCGATCGGCGAGGTCAAGCGCGCCACGCCCGACGGCTACTCGCTGGCGGTGGTGGACAACACCCACATGACGCTGCAACCACAGCTCTACCGCAGCCTGCCCTTCGATCCGGTCAAGGATTTCGTCCCGGTGGCGCCGATCTACACCACGCATTTCTTCATGGTGGTGTCGGCCTCGTCCCCCTGGAACAACGTCACCGACCTGATCGCGGCGGCCAAGGCCCAGCCCGGCAAGCTGACCTACGGCACCTGGGGCATGGGCAGCGTGGCGCACGTGGGCACCTCCATGTTCCAGACCGCCACGCAGACCAGCATGACGCACGTGCCCTTCAAGGACCTGGCCCAGCTCTACACGGCGGTGGCCAATGGCGAAGTCGATTGGGCTTTCGGCACGGCGGCCACGGTGCAGAACCTGTACCAGGCCAAGCGCGTCAAGCTGCTGGCGCTGGCGGCGCCGTCCCGCCTGGGTTCCTACGCGGACGTGCCCACGGTCAGCGAGGCCGGCGGCCCCAAGGACTTCGAGTTGAAAACCTGGGTCGCGGCCTTCGCGCCCAAGGGCACGCCGGATGCCGTGGTCAAGCGCATCAACGCCGCCATCGCCCAGGCCGTGGTCACGCCCGCCGTGCGCAAACGCTTCGAAACCTATGGCTTCGACGCCTGGCCGCAGGACGCCGCCGCGCTGGCCCAGGCCCGCGACGCCGATTCGGCGCGCTTTGCGGCCGTGGTCAAAGAGGCCAATATCTCGCTGGACTGAGGCACCGTCCCGGGGCTGCCCGCGGCGGCCCCGCTACCCTTCCGGCGCCTTGGGAGTGGCCGTCAGCCGCTGCGCCATGAACTCCAGGAATTCGCGCGCCAGCGCCGGCAAGGTCCGGCCCTGCAAGGTCAGGACCTGGATGCTCCGCTGCCGCATTTCCGGATTGCTGAACGGCACCGCCGCCAAGCCCTCGCCGTCGCGCTGTCCCAGCATCGTCAGGTAGCCCGACAGCGCCACGATGTCGCTGCCCGGCAGCATGGGCAGGAAGGCCGCGGAATGATTGGACACATAGGCCGGCTCGATATGCAGCCCGGCATTGGCGCAGGCCGCGTCGAACAGCTGCCGCACGGTGGTGCCATGGTCGCCCAGCGACAGCGGCACCTTGGTCAGGTCGCGCACGCTCAGGCTGCGGCGGCTGGCCAGCGGGTGGTTGCGGCACATGACCGCATAGACCGGCGCGCGCACCAGCAATTCGGTCTTGAGCCGGTCGTCCTGCGCGGTGGTGTAGCGCAGCGCCAGCTGCGACAGGCCTTCCAGGATCTGCCGGCTGACCTCCTCGGGGCGCTCCACATGCAGATGGAAGCGGGCCTCGGGCCGCACCCGCTTGAACTCGGCCATGCACATGGGCAGGAATCGGTGGGCGAAACCTTCGGTGCAGGCCAGGCGTATGGTCACGTCGCCCAGGTGGCTGCGCTGGCGGATCTCGGTGGTGACGCGCTCGGCTTCCAGCGCGGCGGCATTGGCGTACGCCGCCAGTTGGCGGCCGGCCTCGCTCAGTTCCATGCCGCGCGCCTGCCGCTCGAACAGCGCGATGCCCAGCCCGTCCTCCAGCTTGGCGATCTGCCGGCTGACGGCCGAGGCCGCCACGTGCTGCGCCGCCGCGGCGCCCGCGATGGAGCCGCAGCGCGCGACCTCCAGGAAGTACCTCAAGCCCAGCGAAATCATGACGGCCCCTCTTATCCATGCCTTTATGGCAACGAAAGAATGCTAATTATCTAATTGTGGCATGTTATGAAGCGTAATAACTTTGTGCCTCCCTCAGCATCCCAGCCGCCCAAGTGACACGCGAACAAGCCCTGCTCCAAGCCGTTCAAGCCTACGACAATGGCGACCTGCATGCCGCGCTGGCCCGTCGCGTCGCCTACGCGACGGAAAGCGAAGTGCCCGACCAGGCGCCGGCCCAGCATGCCTACCTCAATGAAGAACTGCTGCCCTTGCTCAAGGAGCTGGGCTTCGCCTGCGAGGTGCATCCCAATCCCTCGGGCGCCGACCTGCCCATCCTGGTGGCGCGGCGCATCGAGCAGGCCGGCCTGCCCACGGTGCTGATGTACGGCCATGGCGACGTGGTGCGCGGCAATGCCGCCCGTTGGGAAGCCGGCCGCGATCCCTGGCGCCTGCAGGTCGAGGGTGACCGCTGGTACGGGCGCGGCACCGCCGACAACAAGGGCCAGCACAGCATCAACCTGGAAGCCTTGCGCCAGGTCATCGCCGCGCGCGGCGGCGCGCTGGGCTTCAACGCGATCTGGCTGATCGAAACCGGCGAGGAAGCGGGTTCGCCCGGACTGGCCGCCTTCTGCGAGGCGCAGCGCGAGGCCCTGGCGGCGGACGTGTTCATCGCCAGCGACGGCCCGCGCCTGAGCGCCCGGCGTCCCACCCTGTTCATGGGCTCGCGCGGCGCGGTGAACTTCGAATTGAAGCTGCGTGCGCGCGAACGCGGCTATCACTCGGGCAACTGGGGCGGCCTGCTGGCCAACCCCGCCATCGTGCTGGCGCATGCCATCGCCACGCTGGTGGACGCGCGCGGCCGCATCACGGTGCCCGGCCTGCGTCCGCCCCCCATCCCGGACGCGGTGGCCGAGGCGCTGGCCGACCTGGAAGTCGGCGGCGGCGAGGACGACCCCGACATCAACGCCTGGTGGGGCGAACCCGGGCTGAGCGCGCCCGAAAAAGTGTTCGGCTGGAACAGCCTGGACGTCCTGACCTTTGGCGCCGGCGATCCGGCCAAGCCGGTCAACGCCATCCCGCCCGAAGCCGTGGCCTGGTGCCAGCTGCGATTCGTGGTGGGCACGGACTGGCGGGCGCTGGAAACGCATGTAAAGGAGCATCTGCGCGCGGCGGGCTTCGAGGACGTGCAAGTGCGCATCGGCATGCAGGCCGGCGCCACCCGCCTGTCGCCCGACAATCCCTGGGTGCGTTGGGCCGCGGCCTCGCTGGAACGCAGCACCGGCAAGCGGCCGGCGCTGTTGCCGAACCTGGGCGGTTCCCTGCCCAACGACATCTTCGCCGACCAGCTGGGCCTGCCTACCTTGTGGGTGCCGCATTCCTATCCCGCCTGCGCCCAGCACGCACCCAACGAACACCTGCTGGGCAGCGTCGCCCGCGAGGGGTTGGCCATCATGGCCGGCCTGTTCTGGGACCTGGGCGACCAGGGCAGCGCCCTGCGCCTGGCGGCCGCAACTCCGTCTTCCAACACCAAGTGACCGGGATCTCCGACATGAACGTCAAACTCCGCGCCGCCCTCGTGGCCGCAAGCCTTGCCGCCGCCGCGCATGCGGGCGGCGCCCATGCCGCCTATCCCGAACAGGCGATCAAGATCGTCGTGCCCTTCACGCCGGGCGGCGCGACCGACGCCGTGGCGCGGCTGCTGGCCAACAAGCTGTCCGGCAAGTTCGGCCAGCCGGTCATCGTGGAAAACCGCCCGGGCGCATCCACCGTGATCGGCGCGGAAGCGGCGGCGCGCGCGCAGCCTGACGGCTACACCCTGATGCTGTCGGGCAGCACCACCTATACCGTGCTGCCGGCGCTCAAGCCCGGCCTGCCCTACGATCCGCAAAAGAGCTACGAACACATCGCCATCGTCGCCATGGCGCCCGTGGTGCTGCTGGCCAAGAACGGCCTGGCGGCCGGCACCGTGCAGGAAGCGGCGGCGCTGGCCCGGCAGCAAAGCGCCAAGGGCGGTCTGATGTACGGCACCTTCGGTCCCGGGTCCGCGCCGCACCTGGCCGGCGAGATGTACGCCGAGGCCGCGGGCGCCAAGATGTTGCCGGTGCCCTACAAGGGCAGCGCGCAGTTGGTCACGGCCATGATAGGCGGCGAGGTCGACCTGGGCGTGGACACCGTGTCCTCCGCCGCGCCGCAGGTCCGCGCCGGCAAGATCCGCGCGCTGGCCGTGACGGGCGAACGCCGCATGCCGCAACTGCCCGATGTGCCGACTTTCGCGGAGGCCGGCATGGCGGACGTTTCCTTCGTGGGCTGGTACGCGCTGGTGGCGCCGGCGCGCACGCCGGCCCCGGTGGTGGACACCCTGAGCCGCGCCGTGGCGGAAATCATGGAAGACCCGCAGGTGCGCAAATCGGTGGCCGACCTGGCGCTCGATCCCGTGTATCTGCCCGCCCCGGCCTTCAAGGCGCAGATCACGAAGGAACTGCGCACCTTTTCTGAAGTGGCGGCCCGCGCCGGCATCACCCTGGACTAGCCGCGGCGGGCTGACGCCTGGCCTCAGTCCGGTTGGGTGCGGGTGATCTTGGACCCTTCCAGGCCCATGCCCGCCATCAGTCCCTGTCCGCCGAATGGCACGGCATATACGTCCTGGCTAAGGGTGGTGGTGGTAATGCTGGCGGCATAGCTGTCGTCCACCACGACCAGGCTGGGGCCGGCGCCGAGCGACCAGCCGTCGCTCTGGTCCAGGTACCGCAGCGCCGGCTCATTCATGAAGAACAGCGCATAGCTGAACTCCTGAGCGCCGGCCTGAAGACCGAACGATACGGCCGATATGTTGTAGTAGGCCTGGACCTTGCCGCCGCGCATGAGCGCGCCGTCGCCGGTTTCCGCGCCGACCAGCAGCCCCCCCTTCAGGATGCGGGGGAACACCAGCACGCCCACCGCCTTGTCGCCCAGTAAACGCGTCTTGGGTTCCTGCTGGTAGAGGCGATCCAGCGCACCCTGCGCTTCCCGGCTGAGCTCTGCCGCGGACTCCGCCCTGGCCTGCGGCGGCAGGAAGAAACAGGCAACCCACAAAAAAAGGCTGGCCCAAAGCCAGCCGCGGATACTCATAGGCAAAACGGATGCGCGACGCATACAGCCCCCTGATCTCGAAAGGAAAAGGACGGCAAGCGCCGACGCGCTCGCCCCGACTTGCTGGATGAGTATTGGCAGGCGCCGATGCCTTGTCAAGATGCATGCGCACCCGGCCACCGAGGCCACGTCAAACCCTGGGCGGCGAAGTCTCCCGTTGCGGGTGGCGATGCCGGCCCAGGGCTTCGATGAAGAACGACACGCTCTTGGCGGGGGCCGTCGCGTCCATCGTCAGCAGTCCGCCATCCGTCGGATCGGCGGACAGGCCCGCCGCGGCAAGCAACTGCACGCCCTCGCCCATGCCCATCAAGGTCTTGCCATGGCGGTAGGCGTCGCGCAGGAACTCCAGCGCGCGTCCGTCCGATTCCAGGCGGGCCACGGCGGCCTCGCCGCCCGCCGCCACCACGCCATCGAACAGCGCCGAAGGATGGTTGTCCAGGGAGGCGTCGGCATCCAGCGTGCCGCCCCCGGCCGCCGGGACGGGTCCGATGCGCTGCCCGACCAGCCGCACAATGGCGCCCGCCGCGATCAGGCCCTGGGCCACGGCCGACACGCTCTTGCCATCCGCGCCCTCCGCCACCAGGATTGCGACCTTGCGCGTGGCGATGCCGCCGTCGCCAGGGCGCGCGGCCAACGACAATGCCGGCGACACCTCGACCTCCGGCTTGGGCGGAAGCTCGATCGCCCGCGGCAAGGGCGCAGGCAAGCCCATGCCCAGTTGGTCGGCCAAGCCCCGCGCCAGTTCTTCGGACACATTGCGCAGCGACGCGACCATGCGCTGGCGCACCGCCGGCACCGTGACCTTGCTCAACTCAAAGGCATAGGCGTCGACGATGTGGCGCTTTTCCCAGTCCGCCTGGCTTTCATAGAACAGCGTCGCCTGGTTGTAATGCTCGGCGAATTTTTCAGGATGCCCTCGCAGTTCGTCGCCCGTCTCCGGCTCCGGAAACGACACAAAGCCTTCCATGCCGGCCTGGAAGGGACAGCCGCCTGCAAGCGAGTTGGGCTCGTAGGCCACGCGGCCGCGGTGGATGGCCTGGCGATGCATGCCGTCGCGCTGGTTGTTGTGCACGGGCGCAAGCGGCGCATTGATCGGGATTTCATGGAAGTTGGGGCCGCCCAGCCGCGAAATCTGCGTGTCCACGTAGGAGTGGATGCGCCCTGCCAATAGCGGGTCATTGGTGAAGTCCAGGCCCGGCACGATGTGGGCGGCGCAAAAGGCAACCTGCTCGGTCTCGGCGTAGAAGTTGTCGGGGTTGCGGTCCAGCACCATCCGCCCCACCGGCACCACGGGCACCAGCTCCTCGGGCACGATCTTGGTTGCGTCCAGCACGTCGAAGCTGAAGCCTTCGGCCTGCTCCTCGGTGAACACCTGCACGCCCAGCTCCCACTGCGGGCCATTGCCGGCGTCGATCGCCTCCCAAAGATCGCGGCGGTGGAAGTCGGGATCCGCGCCAGACACCTTGACGGCTTCATTCCACACCTGCGAATGCGTGCCGAGAATGGGATTCCAATGGAACTTCACCAGCCGCGACTCGCCCGCGGCGTTGACGAAGCGGAACGTATGCACGCCAAAGCCCTGCATCATCCGATAGCTGCGCGGGATGGCGCGGTCCGACATCAGCCACATCAGCATGTGAGTGGATTCCGGCATCAGCGACACGAAGTCCCAGAAGGTATCGTGCGCGGACGCGGCCTGGGGCATGCCATGATGCGGCTCGGGCTTGACGGCGTGCACCAGGTCCGGGAATTTCATCGCGTCCTGGATGAAGAAGACCGGCATGTTGTTCCCGACCAGATCCCAGTTGCCCTCGTCGGTATAGAACTTCACGGCGAAACCGCGGACGTCCCGCGCAGTGTCCTTGGAGCCGCGTTCGCCCGCCACCGTCGAAAAGCGCACGAACACCGGCGTGCGCTTGCCGGCTTCGGCGAACAGGGACGCGGCGGTCAGGCCGGTCAGCGGCTTGTAGCATTCGAAGTAGCCGTGCGCCGCCGAACCGCGCGCATGCACGATGCGTTCGGGAATCCGCTCGTGGTCGAAATGCGTGATCTTCTCGCGCAGGATGAAGTCCTTGAGCAAAGCCGGCCCGCGCAGGCCCGCCTTGAGCGAGTGCTGGTTATCGCTGACGCGCACGCCCTGGTTGGTGGTCAGCATCTGCCCGCCAGCATCGGCGCGCACGCGCTCCAGCCGTCCGTCGGCCGCATTGACGCCGGCCGCGGCCGCGCCCCCGGTCTTGGCCGAGGTCTCGGTTTCGGACAGCGAACTGGCCGTCGCGGAAGGATCCGCTGCCGCGACGTGCGCGCCGGCATAGGGGCAGCGCGCCCCTTCTTCGCCGTACTCCGCCGCCTTGCCGGCATTGTGGGGAATCGCGGCGGCCGTTTCGCCCACGGCCGCGGCGCGCTTGAGCGCCGGGTGGCTGGGCTTGCCCGCGGGTCCGGACGCCGGGCCGCTGTCCGTGTTCAGATAGGCAGTGTCCACGGCCGCGCCCGCGCCGCCCTTGCCTGCTGCTTTCTTGGCTGGCATCGCAATCTCCTAGTGGCTCAGCATCTTGCCGCGCGCCTGCTCGGCCCGCGAGGCGCCGATGGCGGTCTCGACCTGCTTGACCTCTTCGGGAGGCGGCAGCACGGCGGGGAATCCGAGCGATTCGATCCACAGCTCGCGCGACCAGCCCTGCGTGTGATAGAGATGATGGTCCTCGTCCGTTGCCACGGCGTCGTGAGCCTGCTTCAACACCTTGGCCTCGTCGCCGCTGTGCTGTTCGGCAATCACGCCGATCAGGGACCAGTTCGCGTGATCCTTGGTTTCGGCCAGCACCACGCATTCGGTGGCGACCAATTGGGCGGCGTGCGGATCGCCAGCGCTGATCGCCATCTTCATGGCCTTGACCAGCGCCTCGCCGATGTGGCGCACGACCTGGCGGCCCGGCGGCTGCGCCTGCGGGTCCAGGCCCAGCTGCTCGAACACCGTCAACAGCACCCGGCGGTGGGTGTGGGTTTCTTCCAGATAGCCGAGCCATTCCTTTTTCAGATCCTCGTTCACCGCGCAGGACACGGCGGTTTCGTACACGGCCAGGCCACCAATTTCGGTTTCCAGGGCCTGGTACAGCAGTTCCTCGATTTGCGAGGCATTTCCGGCTTTGCGTTTCATTGGGCGCTCCTCTTCTGGATGGGCATCCGCGCATGCCTGCGGCGGATATGCGGATGGAGCGCCTACCCAGCAATCGCCATGCCCGGTCCGCGCGATGGCAATTGCCCTGCGGCAGCTCGGAGCGGATGCCGCCTCCGCGGCAAAAAATACAAGACTGTGGGCAAGGACAACCTCGTCCCCATTTAGACTAGAATTGGAACCATTCTCAATAAAATCAGACCGCCAGGCTCGCGGCGGCCCCAACAAGAAAGAGGCTCGTCCTGAAATCCGGTTTCCGCCTATCCATGGCCTGGCTCCATACCTGGGTCGGCCTGTGGTTTTCCTGGCTGCTGTTCGCCGTCTTCCTGACGGGATCGCTGGCCGTCTTCTCCGAGCCCATTACCCACTGGATGACGCCCGAGCACCGCGAGGCGGAAGCCCTGGCCGCGCAAAAGGAAAGCGTGCCGGTGGACCGCGCCCGCCGGCTGGAACTGGCGGTGGACTACATGGCGCGCAACCATGCCGGCGCCGGCATGTGGGAAATCTGGCCGGTGGACCGCTTTCACGAAAACGGCCTGACGGCCTATTGGTTCGACCAGAACGGCCTATATGCGGATGCCGAGCTCGACCCCGAGACAGGCGCCGAACTGGATGACCACCACGATGCCGAAGGCCGCGCGACGATGGGCGGCACGCATTTCGTGGACTTCCACTACACGCTGCACGACGCCGGCCTGGGGCTGTGGATCGTCGCCTTCGCCAGCATGGCCATGCTGGTCGCGCTGATTTCCGGCGTGGTCACGCACAAGCGCATCTTCAAGGACTTCTTCACCTTCCGCGCCAAGAAGGGCCAACGGTCCTGGCTGGACGCGCACAACGCGGTGGCGGTGCTGACCCTGCCCTTCCAGTTCATGATTGCCTACACGGGAATCGTGATTTCCAGCGCCCAGCTCATGCCGGCCCCGGTCACGGCGACCTATGGCGCCGGCCCGCAGGCCAGCCGCCTGTACCTGGCCGAGCTGACGGGCGAAGAACGGCCCGCCCGCAGCGGCGTGGCGCTGGCCATGCCGGCGCTCGAGCCCATCGTGGCCCGCGGCGAACGACTGATCGGGCAGACCGCGCGCGCCATCGTCATCAACAATCCCGAAGACAGCTCCATGCGCATCGGCGTCTATGGCTGGAACGAAGACGCCGACACCTTCCGCAATCTGAGCGCCACCACGGGCATGGCGGAGTTCTCCGCCAGCGGCGAGCTGCTGCGCCTGCGGCCCGCGGGCGGCGTGCACGGCGGCGCGCCGGCGCTGACGTTCCAGGTGATGAGCGACCTGCACATGTCCAAGTTCGGCGGGCTGGGCGTCAGCTGGCTGTACTTCGTCTGCGGCCTGGCGGGCGCGGCCATGATGGGCACGGGCGCCTTGCTGTTCATGGTCAAGCGCCGCGCCAAGCATGGCGGCGAGTTCGGCAGCGCCACGGCGCGCATGTACCGGCTGATAGAAGGATTGAACGTGGCCGCGCTGGCCGGATTGGCGATCGCCTGCATCAGCTACCTCTGGGCCAACCGCCTGCTGCCCGTGGCGCTGGAGAACCGCGCGCTTTGGGAACTGCGCTGCTTCTTCCTGGCGTGGGCGCTGACCCTGGCGCATGCCTGGCTGTGCAGCCCGCGCCGCGCCTGGATCTCGCAATTGGTGCTGCTGTCGGCGCTGTGCCTGCTGCTGCCGGCGCTGTCGCTCATCACATTGGGCGACCATCCGGCAGCGCAGATCGCGCGCGGCGATTGGGAGAGCGCCGGCGTCGAACTGACGTCCGTCGCATTCGGCGTACTATCGGGCTGGGCGGCCCTGCTGTTGTGGCGACGGCCCGCATCCGCGCCCGTCCGGCGCAATCCCCGCAGTGACGCAGAGGCGGCCGCATGAACACCAACGACCTGTACGCAATTTCCATGGCGCTGCTGCTGACCTATTCGGGCATGGCCTGCCTGAGCCTGGCCATGCCGCGCCACTATGATCAGGTCTGGGGACGCGATCCCTCCGCCGGCCATACCCGCGTGCTGCGCGGCGCCGGCGTGCTGCTGCTGGCGTTGGCCCTGCTGCCCTGCGTGGGCCTGTGGGGCAATACCGTGGGCGTGGTGGCATGGCTGGGCTGGCTGTCGGCGGGCGCGCTGCTCTGGGTCGGCATGCTGTCATGGGCGCCGCGTCCGGCAGCCCGTACCGCGGCGCTGGCGGTGGCAATATCCCTGGCCGGGGTCGGCATCGGCTTCTGAAGCGCAGGTTTGACGCGCATCAAGCAAGCCTGATATCCCGGCGGTGCGGGGCAATTCCTGCACCATATGTGGTGGTAGAGTTTCCACACCCTACTACATATGGTGTCAGTCATGCATATCCAGCACATCCTCAAGCGCGACGGCCGGGTCGCGGCGTTCGACCGCGACAAGATCGCCCAAGCCATGGCGGCCGCCGGCAGCAGCACGGGAGAACTGGATCTGGCGGGCGCGCAAGTCCTGACCGACACCGTCATCGCCGCACTGGAAGGCAACCCCTGCCCTGGCGTCGAGACCATCCAGAACCGCGTCGAGGAAGCCCTGGTCCAGGCAGGCCATTGGCGCACCGCGCGGGCCTACATCGTGCACCGCGAACAGCACGCCCGGCTGCGCGCGCTGCGCCACACGCTGGTGGACGTGGAAAGCGCGATGGAGGAATACCTGGACCAGCGCGACTGGCGCGTCAACGCCAACGCCAACCAGGGCTACAGCCTGGGCGGCCTGATCCTGAACGTGGCGGGCAAAGTCACCGCCAATTACTGGCTGTCCAACGTGTTCGCGCCCGAGGCGGGCCGCGCCCACCGCGAAGGCGACATCCACATCCACGACCTGGACATGCTGAGCGGCTATTGCGCCGGCTGGTCGCTGCGCCAGCTGCTGACCGAAGGCTTCAACGGCATCCCCGGCAAGGTCGAAGCCACGCCGCCGCGCCACATGTCCGCGGCCATCGGCCAGATCGTCAACTTCCTGGGCACGCTGCAGAATGAATGGGCCGGCGCGCAGGCGTTCAGCTCCTTCGATACCTACATGGCGCCCTTCATCCGCCGCGACGCCATGACGTACGCCGACGTGAAGCAGTCCATGCAGGAACTCATCTACAACCTGAACGTGCCCAGCCGCTGGGGCACGCAGACGCCCTTCACCAACCTCACGTTCGACTGGACCTGCCCGCCGGACCTGAAGGACCAGATCCCGTACATCGGCGGCGAGGAAATGCCTTTTTCCTACGGCGACCTGCAGACCGAGATGGACATGATCAACCGCGCCTACATCGAAGTCATGATGGCTGGCGACGCCAAGGGCCGCGTGTTCACCTTCCCCATCCCCACCTACAACATCACCCCCGACTTCGACTGGGACCACCCCAACACCGAGCGCCTGTTTGAAATGACGGCGCGCTATGGCCTGCCCTATTTCCAGAACTTCCTGAATTCGGACCTGGAGCCGCACATGGTGCGCTCCATGTGCTGCCGCCTGCAGCTGGACCTGCGCGAACTGCTCAAGCGCGGCAACGGCCTGTTCGGCTCGGCCGAGCAGACGGGGTCGGTCGGCGTGGTGACGGTCAACTGCGCGCGCCTGGGCTACACCTGCCGCGGCGACGAAGCGCGGCTGATGCAGCGGCTGGACCACCTGCTGGAACTGGGCCGCGACGTGCTGGAAACCAAGCGCAAGGTGGTGCAGCGCTACATCGATCAGGGCCTCTACCCCTATACCCGCCGCTATCTGGGCACCCTGCGCAATCACTTCAGCACGCTGGGCGTGAACGGCATCAACGAGATGGTCCGCAACTTCACGGCCGACGCCGAGGACATCACCACCGCCGCGGGCCACGCCCTGGCCGTGCGCCTCCTGGACCGCGTGCGCGACCGCATGACCGAGTTCCAGGAACAGACCGGCCACCTGTACAACCTGGAAGCCACGCCCGCCGAAGGCACCACCTACCGCTTCGCGCGCGAAGACAGGAAGCGCTATCCCGCCATCCTGCAAGCGGGCAGCGAGACGCAGCCCTACTACACCAACTCCAGCCAGCTGCCGGTGGGCCACACCGACGATCCTTTCCATGCGCTGGAGCTGCAGGAAACGCTGCAGGGCAAGTACACCGGCGGCACCGTGCTGCATCTGTACATGAACGAAGCCGTTTCTTCTTCCGCCGCATGCAAGCAGCTGGTGCGCCGCGCGCTGTCGAATTTCCGGCTGCCCTACATCACGGTCACGCCGACCTTCTCCATCTGCCCCAACCATGGCTATCTGGCGGGGCACCACGAGTTCTGCCCGAAATGCGATGCCGAACTGCTGGCCAAGCAAGCGGCATGCTGCACCCCGGCCTAGGGCTGTAAAGGCCAGCCCCCAGGCCGGACCGCCGGGCAGCCCGCCCGGCATCCACTCCATAAGGAACCGCCATGCAAACCTTGATCGCTCCCGAAGTCGCCACCGCTCCCGCCGCGCAATTGGACGACAGCCAGCGCGTGCGCTGCGAGATCTGGACCCGCGTCATGGGCTACCACCGCCCCGTCACTTCCTTCAACACCGGCAAACAGGGCGAATTCAATGAACGCCGCTTCTTCGTCGAACGCCGCGCCTGAGGGCGCCACGCGAGCCGCCGCGTCGACCCCGGGCTGCGGCCCGGGCACGCGGCGGCTGACGGCGCGCCCGGCCTACCCGGCTGCGCCGCAACCGGTGGCCCAGCCCTTGCCGCGGCATTCACACGCCGTCGGCGGGCTGGTGCCGTTTTCCACCGTGGACTGGCCCGGACAACTGGCGGCGGTCGTATTCATCGCGGGCTGCCCCTGGCGCTGCCACTACTGCCACAACGTCGAACTCCAGACCCGCGCCGCCCGCTACGACTGGCGCGAGATCCGCGCCTTCCTGGAAACGCGCAAAGGCCTGCTGGACGCCATCGTGTACTCCGGCGGCGAGCCCTTGAGCGAACCGCGCCTGCCGCAGATGATCCGCGACGTCCGGCGCATGGGCTACCGCGTCGGCCTGCATACCGCCGGCATCTATCCCCTGCGCCTGGCCGACGTGCTGCGCCATCTGGATTGGGTCGGCCTGGACATCAAGGCCGACGCCCAGGGCTATGACGACGTCACTGGCCGCCGCGATTCGCAGCGCCCCGCGCTGGCCTGCCTGACGCAACTGCTGGCTGCCGGCATCGATTTCGAGTGCCGCATCACCTGGCATCCGGATTGGCTGGACGAGACGCGGCTGCTGACCCTGGCGCGCGAGCTGGCGCGCCTCGGCGTGCGCCGCTTCGCGGTGCAGGGCGTGCGCCGCTCGCCCGACGCGCCCCCGGTGCGCGCGCTAAGCGCCCCGGCCCTGGCGCTGCTGATGCAATGGTTCGAGGAGTTCGCCTATCGCTGAGCCAGGTGCTGCCGCACTTGATTCTGCGCAAGGCGACCCAACTCCCCTTGCTCTAGCCTCTGTCCACTTGAAAAGAGGAAAGACTCATCATGACGTGGTTCAAATCACTCACCCTCGCCAGACGCGAATTGCTGCCCATCGTCCAGGGCGGCATGGGCGTCGGCGTATCCGCCCATCGCCTGGCCGGCGCGGTCGCCAGCCAGAACGCCATGGGCACCATCGCCAGTGTGGATTTGCGCCACCACCACCCCGATCTGCTGGAGAAAACCGAGCGTTGCCATGACCGCGACATCATCGACAGCGCCAACCAGGAAGCGCTCGACCGCGAGGTGCGCGCCGCGCTGGACACCGCTCAGGGCCGCGGCCTGGTGGCGGTGAACGTCATGAAGGCGGTGCGCGACCACCCCGCCCTGGTGCGCCAGGCCTGCGAAAGCGGCGCCCACGCCATCGTGATGGGCGCCGGCCTGCCGCTGGACCTGCCCGAAATGACGGCCGACTACCCCAAGGTAGCGCTGGTGCCCATCCTGTCCGAGGCGCGCGGCGTGGCCGTGGTGCTGAAGAAATGGATGAAAAAGGGCCGCATGGCCGACGCCGTGGTGATCGAACACCCTGGGTACGCCGGCGGCCATCTGGGCGCGGCCCGGCTGGATGACGTGCACAGCGAGCGCTTCGACTTCCAGCATGTGCTGGCCGATTGCCATAAGCTGTTCCAGGAACTGGCGCTGGGTTCCGACGCCCCCCGCTTGATCGTGGCGGGCGGCGTGGGCAGCCATGAGCAAGTGCGCCATTGGCTGGCCAACGGCGCGGACGGCGTGCAGGTCGGCACGGCGTTTGCCGTCACCAGCGAAGGCGACGCGCACGAGAACTTCAAGCGCGTGCTGATCGACGCCGATCCGGACAAGCTGGCCGAATTCACCAGCGTCGCGGGCCTGCCCGCCCGCGCCGTGGAAACGCCCTGGCTGACGCGCTACCTGCGCCAGGAAAAGACGCTGCAGGCCAACACCCGCTGCGATGCGCGCCGCTGCAGCCAGCGCATGGACTGCCTGACGCAATGCGGATTGCGCGACGGCCTGGCGCGCTTCGGGCAATTCTGCATCGACCTGAAGCTGGCGGCCGCGATGCGCGGCGAAGTCAGCCGCGGCCTGTTCTTCCGCGGCGCGTCCAAGCTGCCCTTCGGCAACGCCGTACGTTCAGTGCGTGAATTGATGGACTATCTGCTGCACGGCGAGATGCCCGCCGCGGCCTGAGTCGCGCAAGACCGTCTTGGGCGGGATTTCCAAAAATAATTGCACGACGTACAATATTATTCGTCGTTCAATTATTTTCGCATCATGGATTCCTCTGCCCTCCCTTCATCCGAATCCGCCGCGCCCGAAGCCGGGCGTCGCGAACGCAAGCGCCTGCAGACCCTGGACCACCTGGCGCAGACCGCCTGGCGCCTGTTCGAGACCCTGGGCTATGACGCGGTCACCATGGAACAGATCGCCGCGCAGGCGGACGTATCCAAGGGCACGCTGTACAACCATTTCCCCGTCAAGGAAGCCCTGCTCGCGCACCGCTTCCATGGCGAGCTGGCGGCCAGCGTCCGCGACCTCCAGCCCGCGCTGCGCGCCCTGCCCACCCTCGCGCAGCGCCTGACGCGGCTACTGCATGCGTCGGCCCATTGGTCCGAATCGCATCGCGCCTATCTGGGGCCGTACCTGCGCTACCGGCTGTCCACGCTGCAGCCCGGCGCGCACGACGACGGCCGCTACCCGCGCAGCGGCATGCAGGCGCTGTACACCGCGCTGATCGAAGAAGCGCAGGCCGCCGGCCAGGCGCGTACCGATCTTGCCGCCGGGCAACTGGCCCATCAGCTGCAATTCCTGTATCTGGGCGCGATGCTGCGCTGGTTGGATCAACCTCGCAGCAGCCTGAAGGCAGAATTCGATGCCGCCATCAGTCTCTTCGTGCGCGGCGTACACCCCGAGGCCGGAGCATGACTGCCGCCGCGCTGGACTGGGCTGCCGCCGCCCTGGCCGGCCCGCACGCCGTCGGCGGCAAGGGCTGGCAGCTGGGCCGCATGGCGCAACTGGGTGTGCCGGTGCCCGACGGCTTCGTGCTGCCGGCCGCGCTGAGCCTTGACCACGAACCGGGCCAGGCGCTGCCGCCCGCCGTCACCCAGGCGCTGCGCGATGAACTGGCCGCGCGCGGCTGGCTCGAGCGGCCGCTGGCCTTGCGCTCGTCTGCACCACAGGAAGATTCCGCGGGCGCCTCATTCGCAGGGATCCATTTTTCCTGCCTGAACGTGCGCGGTGCGGATGCGGCGAGCGACGCGGTCCGGCAGGTTTGGGATTCACAATGGACGCCGCAGGCGCGCGCCTACCGGCAGAAGCTGGGGCTGGACCCTGCCGGCATGGCCGTGGTCGTCATGCCGCTGATCGACGCGGTCGCCTCGGGCATCGCCTTCACCATCGATCCCGTGTCGGGGCGGCACGACGAGATGGTCATCCACGCCAACTGGGGCTTGGGCGAGTCGCTGGTCGACGGCGCGGCGCAAGGCGACGAATACCGCCTGCGCGAAGACTATCTGCGCCAGGCTTGGCCGCTGGACGACCGGCGCATCGGCGCCAAACGCCACGCCAGCCAGGCCGCGGAAGGCTCCGGCACCTTGCTTGCTTCCACGCCCGCCGCGCTCGCGGCCCAGGCCGTGCTGAGCGACGCGCAGGCCGTAGCCCTGGGCGACATCGTGCGCGACGCGGCGCGCGCGCTGGACTATGCCGGCGGCGGCTACGACATCGAATGGGTCTGGGACGGGCGGCGCTTCTGGATCGTGCAGGCCCGTCCCGTCACCGTGGCGGCGCGCCACACCTATCCGGCGCTGCGCGCACAGCCCGCCTATTGGTCGCGCGGCAACACCCGCGAAGTGCTGCCGCTGGCCATGTCGGCGCTGGAATGGGATACGGGGCGCGTCATGGCGCAACGCATGCTGATCACGGGCTTTGAATTGAGCGGCTATACCCCCCTGCCGGGCTTGCGGCTGGCGGCGCTATTCCAGGGCCGGGTCTATCTGGACGCCTCGCTTATCCAGTGGGTGGGTTATGACGCGCTGGGCGTGCAGCCTAAAGCCATGAACGCCCTCTTGGGCGGCCCCCAGCCCGAGATCGAGGTAGCGCCTCTGACGCTGGGCCAACGCTTGCGGCACGGCGCGCGCATCCTGCGCTACCTGCGCCGCGCAGCGCCCTTGCGCAAGCAGGCGGAACTGGACCTGCCGCGCCTGTTCGCCCGCGCCCAGGCCTGGCTGGACGAGCCCGCGCCCGCATCCAACGCCGCGTTGGGCGCCCGCTTGTGGGACCAGTTCCTCACCGTGCTGGCGGCGGACCAACTGTTCTTCCTGCAAGGATCGGGCGGCGGCGCGCTGCACAAGCTGCTGGAACTGGTGGAAAAGGCCTGTCCGGGCGAAGGCCATGCGCTCACGGCCGCGTTGATGGCTGGCGGCGAACCCAGCGTGACCGCCGCGCAAAGCTACGCCCTCATGGCGCTGGCCAAGCTGGCCGCTGGCGACGCACGGGTGATGGACTGGCTGCGCGATCCCCGGCGCGACAGCGCCGGCTGGCAGAACGCCTTGCCGGATGGGGCTCCCTTCAAGCCGGCCTTCGCGGATTTCCTGCGCCAGTATGGCCACCGCGCCGTTTATGAAACCTATCTGCGCAACCCGCGCTGGCGCGAAGATCCCGCCTATCTGCTGGACAGCGTGCTGCAGCTGACCGACGCCGACGCTGCCGCGCTGCGCGCCCGGCAGGACAGCGCGGCAAGCCAGGCCCGGCAGCGCCTGCGCGCGGCATTGCCTTTCTGGCAGCGGCCGCTGATCGCCCGGCTGCTGGCCGCGGCACGCATCGAGGGCAGGCAACGCGAGGCCGCGCGCAGCGTCCTGGTAGCCTATCTTGCGGCCGCTCGCAGGAACGCGCTGGCGCTGGGCCGACGCTACGTCCGTCCCGACGGCCTGGCCGCCGCGGACGACATCTTCCATCTGACCGCCGCCGAACTCGTCGCCTTGGCCGAAGCCAGGCTCGCGCCCGCCGCGGCAGGCCGCCGCGCCGCCCTGCGCCGGACTCAGCTGGAATCCTGGGCGGCTACGCCGGATCTGGACGTCATCGCCGAATACGCCAAGGGCGCTTCCACAACGCTATCGCCCCTCGCGCCTGACAATACCGGCGCCACCGGTACCTGGCGCGGCACGCCCGCGGCCGGAGGCCGCGCGCAGGCAAGCGCGTTCGTGGCCCGCACGCCATCCGAGGGCCTGGCCATGCCCGCAGGCGGCGTCCTGGTGGCGGCGTCCACCGACCCGGCCTGGACGCCGCTGTTCCTGCGGGCGGGCGCCCTGGTCATGGAGGCAGGCGGCTACCTGTCGCATGGCGCCATCGTGGCGCGCGAGTTCGGCATACCGGCAATCGTCAATGTGCAGGGCATCATGCGGCACGTCGCCACCGGCGACATGCTGGACGTGGACGCGTCGCGCGGCACGGTGCGGCGGCTGGCATCCGCTACCCCCCTGGGCGCATCCGGCCCGTAGAAGCCCGCTAGCGCGCCGCGGCCAGGTCGAACTGGAACACCGCGCCCGATCCGGCGCGGTCCACCAGCCTGATCTCGCTGTGATGCAGCTGCAGGATGCGCTGCACGATCACCAGCCCCAGGCCGCCGCCGTCGCCAGGGCCGCGATTCAAGGCGCTGGCCCGCGTGAAAAGTCCCGCGCGCAATGCCTGCGGGATGCCCTCGCCTGTATCGCTGACTTGCACCTGCACCAGGTCATGCGCGCTGCCCAGCCGCAGTTCGATGAGGCCGCCGGGCGGGCTGTGGCGGATGGCGTTGTCCAGCAGGTTGGTCAGCACGCGTTCGATCAGCCCCAGGTCCGCGCGCACCGGCGGCAACTCGCGCGGGATATCGGTGGTCAGGCGCTGCTGCCGCGCCTCGGCCGCCAGCTCGAACTTCTGGATCACGTCTTGCACCAGTTCCGGCAGCGAAAAGGTCTCGGGCTCCAGCCGCACCAGCCCGGACTCCAGCCGCGCCAGTTCGAAGAGTTCCTGCGCCAGGCGGCCGACCTTGCGGCTCTGGGCCAGCGCAATGTCCAGGTAGCGGCGACGCTCGTCCGCGTCCAGCGTCTGGTCCTTCAGCCTCAGGGTTTCCAGATAGCCGTGCAGCGAGGTCAGCGGCGTGCGCAGATCGTGCGAGATATTGGCGACCAGGTCGCGCCGCTGCTGGTCTTGCCGCGTCAGTTCGCGCCACTGGTCGGATATGCGCTTGCCCATCTGCACGAAGCTGCGCCGCAACACCGCGATCTCGTCGCCATTGCGCGCCGCTGCATCGCCCGGACGCTCCAGCGCGGCCAGGGCCTGCCCGTCGTCGCCGTCGAAGGCGCGCACCGCGCGCGTCAGGCCGCGCAGCGGCCGCGTGATCAAGGCAAACGCCGCCAGGCCCGCCACCAGGCCCAGCAGCGCGACCAGCGCGATCGACCACAAGGTCGTGCGCAGCACCGAGCTGCGCGACACGGCCATCGCCAACGCGTCGTGCGCCTGGCCCTGCAAGACCACGTAGACGTAGCCCTTTTCCTGCCCGCCCACGCGCACCGGCGCGGCGCTGAAGACTTTCTGCGCGTCCAGGCTGCGCGGGTCGTCGCCGGTGATGGGCAGCATGTCGCCGGCCAACAGGCGCTTGACCGGTCCCAGGTCGACATGGTCGCGCTTGATCTGGCCGGCGGGCGCGGCATCGCCCACGATGCGGCCGTCATTGGACAGCAGGTAAACCTCGACCGCCGGATTCACCGCCATCAGCATGTCGAACAGCGAGCGCACCGCGGCGGGCTTCCAGCCGTTGGTGTCCATCAATTCGTTGGCGCCGGCGATGTGCTGCGCCAGTCCGCTGGACAGGCGTTGGACCACCTCCTGCTCATAGCGGGAATTGGCCGCGATCTGCAGCCAGGCCGAGGCGCCGCAGCTGGCAAGCAACAACAGCGCGAACACGGCGGACAGCCGTTGGGTAAGCGTGAACCGCTTCATGATGCGCCTCCCGCGCCGGCCGGCCCCGCGGCGAATTTATAGCCCTTGCCCCACACCGTCAGAATGCGCTGCGGATCCGACGGGTCCGCCTCGATCTTCACCCGCAGCCGGTTGATGTGGGTGTTGACCGTGTGTTCATAGCCTTCGTGCTGGTAGCCCCATACCTGGTTCAGCAGATCCATGCGCGAAAAAACCTTGTCCGGGTGGCGCGCGAAAAAATGCAGCAGGTCGAACTCGCGCGGCGTCAGGTCCAGCCGGCGGCCGTCGACCTCGGCCGTGCGCGCCACCGGGTCGATGGCCACGCCGTGCAGGGCCAGGCTGCCGGCGTCGATGCGCGCGTTGCGCTCCAGGGCTTCGCTGCGGCGCAGGAGCGCCCGCACCCGCGCCACCAGTTCCAGCATCGAGAACGGCTTGGCCAGGTAGTCGTCCGCGCCCAGCTCCAGGCCCAGGATGCGGTGCACCTCGCTGGAGCGCGCGCTGGTGATGATGATGGGCGTGTAGCGCGCCATGGCGCGGGCGCGCTTGCAGATTTCCAGGCCGTCGATGCCGGGCAGCATCAGGTCCAGCACCAGGGCGTCCCAGCCGCCTTCCTCCAGCCTGCGCATGCCCTCGTTGCCGTCGGCGGCATGCTCGACCGCGTAGCCTTCGTCCCGCAGATGCAGGCGCAGCAGTTCGGCGATGTGGGCGTCGTCTTCGACGATGAGTACGCGTCGGGGCGTGTCCATGGGCGGGAAACTCAAAAAGGGTTATGCGCCTATTGTCGCCAATCCGCGCCGCCGAGTTATCACAATTAATTTAAGTTTGCGTGAGGACTTCGGTATCGGCCACGGGGAAGAATGGCTCCAACGACAACCAGCCCCCCGGAGCCCGCCATGCTGGCCACCCCCGCAAGCCACCACGCGCCGCCCGTCCCGCCCGCCAATGCTCCCGTCCATCCCGGCTGGCTGCGCGCCATGCACTGGCTCAACGCCCTGGCCGTGGTGGTCATGGCAATGAGCGGCTGGCGCATCTACAACGCCTCGCCCTTGTTCGACTTCGTCTTCCCCCGGGAGATCACGCTGGGCGGCTGGCTCGGCGGCGCCCTGCAATGGCACTTCGCCGGCATGTGGCTGCTGTTCTTCAACGGCATCCTGTACCTGGCCATGAATCTGGCCACCGGCCGCCTCTGGCGCAAGTTCTTCCCCTTGAGCATCCGCGGCATTGCCGCAGACCTGGGCGCGGCGCTGCGCGGCAAGCTCGCCCACGCCGATCCGCGCCGCTACAACCAGGTGCAGCGGCTGGCCTACCTGTTCGTGATGGCCGACATCGCCGTGCTGGTGCTGTCCGGGCTGGTGCTGTGGAAGTCGGTGCAGTTCGAACTGCTGCGCGAGCTGCTGGGCGGATACGAGACCGCGCGCCGCGTGCACTTCATTGCCATGGCCGTGCTGACGGCTTTCGTGGCGATCCATCTGGTGATGGTGGCACTGGTGCCGCGCAGCCTGATCGCCATGATCCGCGGCAAATAAGGAGCCCTCCGTGAACAAGCACAAGCGCCCCTCCCTGCCCGGCCTGGACGGCCCGGCCATTCTCAAGGAAGCCGGAAGGATCCTGCAAAAACGGGTCGAACAGCCCTCGCGCCGCGCCTTCCTGCGCAACAGCCTGACCCTGGGCGGGCTGGCCATGCTGTCGGGATGCTCGCTGTCGGACGATGACAGCGTGGAACAAGCGCTGACCGCGGTTTCTCGCTTCAACGACCGGGTGCAGGGCTGGATCTTCGACCCCAACAAGCTGGCGCCGACCTATCCCGAATCGATGATCACGCGGCCCTTCCCCTTCAATGCCTACTACGGCATTGACGAGGTCCGCCACGTGGACGAGGAATCGTTCCGCCTGGAAGTCAGCGGACTGGTCGCCGACAAGCGCCGCTGGCGGCTGGAGGAACTGCGCGCCATGGCGCAGATCGACCAGGTGACGCGGCACATCTGCGTCGAAGGCTGGAGCGCCATCGGCAAATGGGGCGGCGTGCCGTTCTCCGCCTTCCTCAAGCGCGTGGGCGCGGACCTGAGCGCCAAGTACGTGGGCTTCAAATGCGCCGACGACTACTACACCAGCATCGACATGCCCACCGCACTGCACCCCCAGACCATCCTGGCGCTGACCTATGACGGCCAGACGCTGCCACCAGAGTACGGCTTCCCCATGAAGCTGCGCATGCCTACCAAGCTTGGCTACAAGAACCCCAAGCACATACAGGCAATTTTCGTCACCAACACCTACCCGGGCGGTTACTGGGAGGACCAGGGCTACAACTGGTTCGGCGGCAGCTAGGTGGAATCTTTCACGCTTTCACTCTCCATAAAGGAACGCATCATGAAGAAAATCGCTACCACCGCCGCGCTGTCCCTGTGCCTGGCTTTCGGCGCCGCGGCAGTCCACGCCGCCGACAACATGAGCAAGGACGCCATGGGCGGCGGCTCGATGTCCAAGGACTCGATGTCCAAGGATGGCATGTCGAAGGATGGGATGTCGAAGAGCGGCATGTCCAAGGACGGCATGTCGAAAGATGGGATGTCGAAGGACTCCATGTCGAAAGACAGCATGTCGAAGGATGGCATGTCGAAGGACAGCATGTCGAAGGACGGCATGTCGAAGGACGGAATGTCCAAAGGCGGAATGTCCAAGGACAGCATGTCCAAAGACGGCATGAAGCAGTGACTCCCAATCTACCAGCCCTGTTCCGGAGCATGTCATGAGACTAGACCGCAGGCATTTCCTGGGCCTGGGCAGCGCGGCGGCCATCGCCGCCGGCCTGGCCCCGGTCCTTGCGGCGCGCGGCGGCCCGGCCGCCGCCGCCCAGGCCTTCCCCTACACGCTGAGCGACGCGCAATGGCGCGAACGGCTCACGCGCGAACAATATGAGGTACTGCGCCGCGAAGGCACCGAGCGTCCCTACTCCAGCCCGCTAGACAAGGAGCATCGCAAGGGCGCCTACGCCTGCGCCGGCTGCGCCCATCCGCTGTTCTCGTCGTCCACCAAGTTCGACAGCGGCACCGGCTGGCCCAGCTTCTGGCAGCCGCTGGACGGCGCCGTCGGCGAGACCAAGGATCGCAGCTTCGGCATGACGCGCATCGCCGTGCATTGCGCCAACTGCGGCGGCCATCTGGGCCATGTCTTCGACGACGGCCCCCGCCCGACCGGACTACGCTATTGCATGAATGGCGTGGCCCTCGCATTCACCCCGCAGGCCTGAACTCGGGCCGCCCCATCCATCAGGAGAGACCATGTCCGCCACCCGCCTGCCCCGCAAACTCTGCGCCGCGCTGGCCGCCGCCTGCGGCCTCTTGGGCGCCGCCTCGGCCAGCGCCGCCGAAACCGCCTTCGTCATTCCGCCCCCGGCCCTGGACCAGCCCGCGGCCGCCGCTCCGCAAAAGGCCGTCATCGCCGGCGGTTGCTTCTGGGGCGTGCAAGCCGTGTTCCAGCACGTCAAGGGGGTGAGCTCGGCCGTCTCCGGCTACGCCGGCGGCCAGGCGTCCACCGCCAATTACGACACCGTCAGCGGAGGACGCAGCGGCCACGCCGAAGCGGTCGAGATCACCTACGACCCCGCCCAGGTCAGCTACGGCCAGCTGCTGCAGATCTATTTCTCGGTGGCCCACGACCCCACCCAGCTCAACCGCCAGGGTCCGGACACCGGCACCCAGTACCGCTCCGCGGTCTTCCCCGCGAACGACGACCAGCGCAAGGTGGCCGAGGCCTACATCGCGCAACTGAACAAGACCGGCGTCTATCCCAAGGCGCTTGCCACGACGATAGAACCGCTGAAGGCCTTCTACCCCGCCGAGGACTACCACCAGGACTATCTCGTGCGCCATCCGTACAGCATGTACATCATGGTGAACGACGTGCCCAAGGTCGAGAACCTGGCGAAGACGTTTCCGCAGCGCTATCGGGACAAGCCCGTGCTGGTGAACTGAAAACGATAGATGGAGCCGGCCGCGCGGAATGAGGTCGGCCGCGCGCCAGGCTACGAAGATCTCATCTCCTTCTTTTCCTGCGTCTCCGTTTTTCTCCACCGTAATGGGACTTGATGGCGAGAAACGTGCCCGTACCCAACGCCGGGAGTTTGAACGTACCGAAGACTACAGGACCCGAAAATTCATCATTTCCTCAAAATACTGCTTCAGCAGCTTCATTTGCCGCTCGTGGGCCAGGCAAAGACAAGCAGCAGGTACCGTAGACGGAAACCGTAGACGCTTCCCATGCCTACACCTAATGGTTGCCTGAAAAATGGCAATGCTGAAAGAGGTTGAAAATGGGCAGAGTGAGCGCCAAACTCCCACAAGCCGTCAAATTTTGCCGTCGAACACCATACAATTTGTTGAACTGTTCGATTTGTACGCATTGGACTTGAACCGCTCGGCACAACCCCGTACCCACATGTTCCAACTACGACAGCTAAAGATCTTCGTCGCGGCGATGGAAACGCTGAGCTTCACGAAAGCCGCCAAACAGGTGCATCTGTCCCAACCCAGCGTTACGGAACAGATACGGGCGCTGGAAGAAAGCGTCGGCCAGGCGCTGTTCGTCCGCCAGAACAATCGCCTGCAGCCCACCCCGGCCGCAGAGAGATTGGCCATTCGAGCGCGCGAATTGCTTGCGCGGGCCGATGACGCCTTCCGGGAAGTCCGCGAAAACGTCGGCGATTCGGGCGGCACGATCCGGGTCGCCGCGCCGCAGACTTTGTGCACCAGTGTGTTGGTTCCGCAACTGCTGCGCTTTGCCGGCATGCATCCCGGAACGCAGGTTGCGGTCCAGGAAAAAAACTCCATGGCAACCGCCCAGGCGGTGCTCGATGGGACGGCCGACCTTGGTCTGGTGCACGGATGGCCGGAAAACGACGCCGACCTTCGGGTGGAAGCCATTGCGCGGGACATGCCGGTGGTCGTGATGCCCCCAGGGCATCCGCTATGCCAGGCTGCTGACATCAAGGCCGACGCGCTTGCCGCGTTTCCGCTGGTTGTCACGATGGAAGGCTGCCGGTATCGGACATACCTGGAGGCCGTGCTGCAGGAAGCCCCGGCGCAGCCGCGTATCCGCGGTGTCGCCGAGAGCGTACCGGCCTTGATACAGATGGTGTCCGCAGGCCTAGGGGTATCGATCCTGCCGCGGATGGCCATGGATCCCGCATTAACAACGGCAGGCGTCCAGTGGCGGCCATTGTCCACTGCGGGAGCCGGTCTTCCCATCTGCCTGCTCATCTTGCACCGAACGCCTACGCGCCAGGTGGCCGCCTTTATCGAGATGATCCGCCTCGCGGCGGCCGGCTCAGACGAGCCGATGGCCGCCATCGACATGCAGCACGGTACCGGTCGTGTAGCCATTGCCGATCAGGAAGCCGATGGCATCCGCGATATCGCTGCCAGCACCGACTCGGCCCACGGGTAGCCGCTCGGCCATCGACGCCAAAAGCGGTCCGCTGTCGGCTCCGGCCACGTCATTCCAGATGGGCGTATCCACCCAGCCCGGCGATACGGCATTGATCCGCAACGGCGCAAGCTCGACCGCCATGGCGCGCACCACACCCTCCAACGCGGCATTGATCGCGGCCACGGCGATGCCCTTCGGCCGGGGACGGTAGGCGGCAATGCCGGAAGTCAGGGTGATGGAACCGTGCGCCGCCATGCGCTGGGCGCCATGTTTGGCCAGCAGGATCGGCGCGACGACCTTCGAGCGGATGGCCCGGTCGAGCGCGTCCAGCGAGAGGTCCGGTAGCAGCTCATAGGCGCCGCGTATGTCGGCAGCCGTGCAGACCAGATGATCCACCGGGCCTGATTCTTCAAACAGCCGTTGCACTTGCGCTTCACTCGTCACATCCGCCTGGTGCAGGCGCGGCGCGCCAAACGCTCGCAACTGCTCCCGCGCCGCCTCGAGCTTGCCGCGGGATCTGCCCACGATCAGCACCTCGCAGTGCATGCCCAGCAATCGCTCGCTGACGGCCAGCCCCATGCCGGAACTACCGCCGACCACCACAACCCGTTGCCCCGCAAGACCATTGCCCATGCTCATTTCCTTGAAATACGTGTTTGGAGTAAGCGATGGTGGCGTTACGCGCTGCCGGGCGCCAGCAGGAATGTTTGATTGAGGCATCGGCTAGCCCGATGCTCGGGCGGCTCGGAGGACGTGCGCTGGGCGCCGTTGCCCACGGCGTGTTCTGGGTCTTGGCCGCGGCGACCGCCACGCGCATTGCCCCGCCCGCGCGCGGCGGCCTGGCCACCGCCCTCATTTTTGGCGGAATTTCGATCGCCACCGTCGCCGGCGTGCTGTTGGCCAACCTGTGCGGCGACATCGGCCTCAACCGGACATACCGCAGTGCTCAACGGCGGCGGCGCGACGCTGGGCGGTATCATGCTGGCCAAGACCGGCGTTGCCGGCAAACGAGTCCAGGAGAAGTACAGCAGTGAACGATACCCACATTCCGGAAACGGAAGCCCCCGACGACCGCAAAGAACAGCTGCCCACGCTGTGGCGCGATGACGGCTGGACCGCCCGGATCATCAAGAACGAGGAAGACGACGGCTGGGCCGTGGAGATGACCATGGACGGAGAAGCCGAGCCCGCGCTGGTCGGCCCATGGACCATGGGCCGCGACAAGAAGAACCCCAAGCCGCTCGACTCCCCCGCCTTCATCACCCTGGTCAAGACCGCCCGGGAAGTCCTGCGCCGCCACGAGCAGCAATTGCACGCGACGCTGCACAAGAGCGTGAAGATCGACGCCGCCGCGGGCCGCCTGACCATCAAGCTGGATATCGTTCCCGACGAAGACGAGCCCTACGCCGTGTTGAGCGCCTACGACGAGTCCGGCGAACAATTGGCGCGGACCCAGGTCGCGCCGACGTACAAGCTGAGCGTGCAGCGCGCCTCGGAGTGGGCCAGCGGCGGCTTCGGCAAGCACGGCTGATACGCGGCGCTGACAAGCACCGGCTGCTGGCCGCTGCGGCGCCCGCGCGCAAAAGCAAAGCTGGCCACGTCAACGCGGCCAGCTTTGTCCCACTGAATCAAACCATCGCGGCCGGCTCAATGCCCGGTCGAATCCCCTTCCCGGCTGGCTTCGAACAGGAACCAGGTGCGCCGTTCGGTCTCGTCGATCCAGTTCTCGATCAGGCTGGAGCTGGCGATGTCGCGGTGTTCATCGGTGATGTTGTGCGCTTCGCGCAACGCCGCCGCCAGGACCTTGTTGTCCTCGCGCAGCTCGGCCAGCATGTCCAGCGGCTGCACGTAATCCGCATCGTTGTCCGAGATACGCTGCGAGCGCGCGATGTGTCCGATGGACCGCAGCGTCGTGCCGCCGATCTTGCGGATGCGCTCGGCGATGGGATCCGTCATGGCGAACAGCTGGTCGCCCTGCTCGTCCAGCAGCAGGTGGTAATCCCGGAAATGGGGGCCGCTGACGTGCCAATGAAAGTTCTTCGTCTTGAGATACAGCGCGAACACGTCGGCGAGTATCTGGTTCAACGCGGCGGAAATATCCCTGGTGGCCGCCGACGCCAGGTCGGTCGGCGTCGCCAGCGGGCGCTTGCGGCGCTCTTTCAGGGCTTTGGTGGTCTTCTCATCCAGTTTCTTGGCCATGGGTCGCAACTCCTAGGAATGATGGTGAAAACGCACGCGCGGCGCCAGGCTTGCTTGCGCCGCGACTTCGCTAGCGTAAATCCGCGCGAGCTTTTTTGCCAATGTCCTGGATCAAGGCGCTCCCCCTTTCTGAAATCCGGTCCGGCTAGGAGTATGCTACGGCGCGTCAATTCAGCCGGATCCCTTCATCGCCATGCGCGGCAATCCCGACACCAGGCAAGGCGCCATCGCCCTGCACGGGTTTTACTTCCTGTACTACGGCCTGCAGGGAGTCAGCATTCCCTTCCTGCCCCTATGGTTCGCCAGCCGCGGCCTGGATCCCGCCGTCATCGGCCTGATCGTCGCCACGTCCTTCCTGCCCAAGATCCTGTCCACCCCCGTGGTCGCCCACGTCGCCGACCAGACCGGCCGCGCGCACGCCCTGATCGCCGCGGCGCTGGCGGCGTCGCTGGCGCTGTTCGTCTGCTATCCGTTCAGCAGCACGCCCGGCTGGCTGCTGGCCATCACCCTGCTGCTCAATGCCGTTTTCCCGGCGGTGTTGCCGCTGATGGACCGCATGGCCATCGCCAGCGGCCGGGGCCAAGGCAGTTCCTACACGGTCATGCGCGCCTGCGGCTCGCTGGGATTTGCCGTGGTCACCGTGATCGGCGGCTACCTGATCAAGACCTTTGACGCCAACTGGGTGATGTGGCTGTCCATCCTCCTCATCATCGCCTGCCTGGCTTGCGTGCGGCTGCTGCCGCGGGCGGCCCGCCCCACTCCCGACGAGGCGCCCGCGCCAGCGGCGCGCCTGCCCATGCTCGAGGTCGTGCGCGACCGCCCGCTGCTCATGTGCATCGCGGCGGCCTCGCTGGTCCAGGCCAGCAACGGCTTTCTCTATTCCTATTCCACGCTGTACTGGACCGCCAGCGGCCTGTCGACTTCGCTGATTTCCATGCTGTGGGTGGTGGGCGTGGCCGGCGAGGTCCTGTTCTTCTTCCTGGCGCCCCGCATCCTGGCGCGCACGGGCGCGCAATGGCTGATCCTGGCGTCCGCCGTCATGACCGCGATCCGCTGGACCGGGCTCTCCGCCACTACCGATCCCACGCTGATCGCGGCGCTGCAGCTGCTGCAGTGCTTCACATTGGCCGGCAACAACGCCGCCATCATGTGGTACATCACCCGGCACGTGCCCGCGGCGATCAAGACCTCGGCGATCGCGCTTTACGCCTTGCTGTCGGGCGGAGTCTTCATGTTCGCCAGCATCCAGCTGGGCGGCGCACTGTATCGCAGCTATGCGCCGGGAGGGTTCCTGGTGATGGCGTTGTGCGCTGTCGGCGCGGTGCCGCTGGTGATTTATGCGGAGAAGCTGCGCAGGAAGGCCGCCTGACCAGAAGCCGGAAAAAAAAGGCCTCGCAAGCGAGGCCTCTTCGTCAGCAGCAGCCGATCCGCTTCTTCCCGCCATAGCGCGCGTCCTGCCGCTCGCGGAAAAATGCTTCGTAGCTCATCGGTTCCTGGTCCGGGTGCGTGCGCCGCATGTGGGCCACATACGTTTCGTAGTCCGGCACGCCGACCATCAGCCGGAGCGTCTGCCCCAGGTAGCGGCCGGCGGCGCCGGCCGCGGAACTCATGTTCGTAAACAGCATGCGTCGTCTCCCTGCTGCGCTCAGTCCGCGCCGGCGGCAACCGGCAGCGTTTCGTAAGGCATTTCGCGGGCGGTGGGCTTGTTCTCGTTGCGCGCGCGCTGCACCGAACGCAGGCCGAACACCACGATGCTCACCACCACGAAGATGAAGATCGCGCACAGGCCGGCGTTGATGTAGTCGTTCAACACCACGCGCGACATCTCGCCCAGGGACTTGGCCGGGGCCAGGACCTTGCCTTCGGCGATGGCCGCGTTGTACTTGTCGGCGTGCGCCAGGAAGCTGACGCGCGGGTCGGCGTGGAACAGCTTCTGCCAGCCGGCGGTCAGCGTGCATGCCAGCAGCCACAGGGTCGGCAGCACCGTGACCCAGGCGTAGCGGTCGCGCTTCATCTTGAACAGCACCACGGTGCCCAGCGTCAGCGCGATCGCGGCCAGCATCTGGTTGGCGATGCCGAACAACGGCCACAGCGTGTTGATGCCGCCCAGCGGATCGACCACGCCCTGATACAGGAAGTAGCCCCAGGCCGCCACGCACAGGCCGGTGGCGATCAGGTTGGCGGGCAGCGAGTCGGTGCGCTTGAGCGACGGGGCGAAGGTGCCCAGCAGGTCTTGCAGCATGAAGCGGCCCGCGCGGGTGCCGGCGTCGACAGCGGTCAGGATGAAGAGCGCTTCGAACAGGATGGCGAAGTGGTACCAGAAGGCCATCATGCCCGGGCCGCCGATGGCCTGGTGCAGGATGTGCGCCATGCCCACGGCCAGCGTAGGCGCGCCGCCGGCGCGCGAGATGATCGTGCTTTCGCCCACGTCCTTGGCGGTCTGGATCAGATCCGCGGGCGTCACCACGAAGCCCCAGCTGGAGACCACCTGGGCCACCTGGTCGGGCGTGGTGCCGATCACGGCCGCCGGGCTGTTCATGGCGTAGTAGATGCCCGGCTCGATCACGCAAGCCGCCACCAGCGCCATGATGGCGACGAAGGATTCCATCAGCATGCCGCCGTAACCGATATAGCGGGCCTGGGTTTCGTTCTCGATCAGCTTGGGCGTGGTGCCCGAGGAGATCAGGGCATGGAACCCCGACACGGCGCCGCAGGCGATGGTGATGAAGAGGAACGGGAACAGGTTGCCCGACCACACCGGACCGCTGCCGTCGACGAACTGGGTCAACGCCGGCATCTTCAGCTCGGGCGCGACCACGACAATGCCGATGGCCAGGCCGACGATGGTGCCGATCTTCAGGAAGGTCGACAGGTAGTCGCGCGGAGCCAGCAGCAGCCACACCGGCAGCACCGAGGCGATGAAACCGTAGATGATCAGGATCCAGGTCAGGCCCTTGCCGTCGAAGTCGAACATGGGGCCGATCACCGGGTGCGCGGCCACGTCCTGGCCGAAGGTGATGGCAGCCATCAGGCCGACGAAGCCGATGATGGACACTTCGCCGATCTTGCCTGGACGGATGTAGCGCAGGTACACGCCCATGAACAGCGCGATGGGGATGGTCGCGGCCACCGTGAAGGTGCCCCAGGGCGAGTGCGTCAGCGCCTTGACCACGATCAGCGCCAGCACGGCCAGGATGATGACCATGATCATGAAGGCGCCGAACAGCGCGATCACGCCCGGGATCTTGCCCAGTTCGGACTTGACCAGGTCACCCAGCGAACGGCCGTCGCGGCGGGTCGAGATGAAGAGGATGGTGAAGTCCTGCACGGCGCCGGCGAACACCACGCCCGCCAGGATCCACAGCATGCCCGGCAGATAGCCCATCTGCGCGGCCAGCACCGGGCCCACCAGGGGGCCGGCGCCGGCGATGGCGGCGAAGTGGTGGCCGAACAGCACGTGCTTGTTGGTGGGCACGTAGTCCAGGCCGTCGTTGTGCTTCCATGCCGGCGTCATGCGCGTCGGATCCAGCTGGAAGACGTTCTTGGCGATGAAGCGGCTGTAATAACGGTATGCGATCAAATACACGCATACGGCGGCGATCACCACCCATAGCGCATTGATGGTCTCCCCTCTGGCCAGCGCCACGGTGCCCAGCGCGAACGCGCCCAGTACCGCAACCGCCAGCCAGACCAGGTGCTGACCCAGTCCCTTACTGCTGGTTTGCATAAGTGCTCCTCTAGCCTCCCGCCATGCTTTTGGCGTGAAACGCTTTTATCGTCCCGCGGAAGGCAGACTCATTGTTGTGGGGTGGCGGACGCGCGCGCGTCCACGCAGCGCCGTGTCGACGCGGACGCTAGTATTTCGTTTTGACTACGCAGCAACAAGCGCGAAACTACGCAATTCCGCTACGTGTTACTACGCAATGCGCCGCAACATGATTTGGCGGAAACCGTAAAATCACGGCTGAAATTTCCCGATCCTGACTGCGGCAGGCAAAATGCTGCGTCGCAATATTCGCGTTCGCGCTGATACAAATCCTTCATGAAGCTGCGCCTGAAAATCCTGCTGCTCGCCGCGGTCCCCCTGCTGGTGGCCGTCGCCGCCATCACGGTGGCCGTCTACGTGCAGGGCCTGCAGCTGGCGCAGCGCGAAAAGCAGGTCGTGGAAAACGCCTGGCTGGCCAGCAAGGAAGGCGAACTGCGCCACTACGTCAACCTGGCCTACAGCGCCATCGCGCCCCTGCAGGCGGCGGCCGACGACGACGCCACCCGCCAGCGCGCGCTCGACCTGCTCGCGCAGATGGAATTCGGCCACGACGGCTATTTTTTCGTCTATGACCTGAAGGGCCGGAACCTGATGCACCCGCGCCAGCCGGAACTGGTCGGCCAGGACCTCTGGGAGCTGCGCGACACCAAGGGCCAGCCCGTGATCCAGAACCTGCTGACCGCGGCCCGGCGCGGCGGCCAGGACGGTGAAGCGGTGCATTACCTGTGGGAAAAGCCGTCCACCCACCAGACCGAGGAAAAACTGGGTTACGTGGTGGTGCTGGAGCGCTGGGGCTGGATGCTGGGCACCGGCATCTACCTGGACGACGTGCAGCAGGCGCTGGAGCGCATCGACGCCGCCGCGCAAGCCAATATCCGCGATATGTTTGCCTGGGTGGCCGGCATCGCCGCCGTGTCCATCCTGGGCGTGGCGGCCTGCGGCCTGGCCCTGAACATCAGCGACCATCGCCAGTCCGACGCCAAGCTGCGGCTGATGGCGCGGCAACTGGTGCGTTCGCAGGAGGACGAGCGCGCGCGGCTCTCGCGCGAGCTGCACGACGGCATCAGCCAGGTGCTGGTGTCGATCAAGCTGTCCCTGGAAGCGGCGCGGGAGCGGCTGCGGCAGACCTTGCCGGCCGAGCCGCGCGCCCTCGCTCATATCGACACCCCCCTGGGCGGCGCACTGGACCGGTTGAATACCGCCGTGGGCGAGGTCCGGCGTATTTCGCACAACCTGCGGCCGACGCTGCTGGACGACCTGGGCCTGCCGGCCGCACTCGAACATCTGGGCCGCGAGTTCGCCATCCCCAGCCAGGATGGCGCCCCGCCGCTGGCCGTGCGCCTGCACACCGCCGGGCAGCCGGTGAAGCTGCCCGAAGCCTATGCCACCGCCCTGTTCCGCGTCACCCAGGAAGCCCTGACCAACGTCATCCGCCATGCCGGCGCCACCCGCGCCGACATGACGCTGGCTTATTCCCAGCGCGACCTGCGCCTGACCATCGCCGACGACGGCCGCGGCTTCGACTATGCCGAGGTGCAGCAGGATCCGCGCCGCGGCATCGGCCTGCGCAATATGCGCGAACGCATGAACGCGCTGTCCGGCACGCTGACATTCCGCTCCACCTACCACGGCACGGTCCTGCAGGCCTGGCTGCCGCTGCCCGCCGCCCCTCTACCCGCGAGCTCCGACGCATGACCCACAAGCCCGACCCCATCCGGCTGCTGCTGATCGACGACCACCCGCTGGTGCGGGACGGGCTGCGGCTGCGCCTGGAAACCGTGCCGCAGTTGCAGGTAGTGGGTGAGGCCGGCAACGCCGCCGCCGCCCAGGCCTTTCTGGCCGCCTGCCTGGCCGAGGATCCGCAGGGCGGCACCCTGCCGCACCTGGCGCTGATGGACCTCAACATGCCGGGCGTGGGCGGGCTGGAGCTGACCGCCCTGCTGCACGAGCGCTACCCGCAGATCGCCGTGCTGGTGCTGTCCATGCACGACAACCCCGAATACATGCTGCAAGCCGTCAAGGCCGGCGCGCGCGGCTATCTGCTGAAGGACGAGCCGGCGCAGGAAATCGTCACCGCCATCGGCGCGGTCATGGCGGGCCGCAGCTATTTCAGCGCGGCGGTCGCGGTGCGCCTGTCGCAGGCCACAGCGCCGGCCACCATGCTGACGCAGCGCGAACGCGACGTGCTGCGCCACATCGCCAGCGGCGAGGCCAACAAGCAGATCGCGCAGGCGCTGGGGCTGTCGGTGCGCACGGTGGAAACCCATCGCCTGAACATCAAGCGCAAGCTGGGCATAGATGGACAGGCTGAGCTGATCAAGTACGCCGTCGAAAACCGTGGGGTGTAGCCCCCCACGCCGCGCACGCTACGCGTGCTTGCTGCCCCCCCGAGGGGGGCTGTTTCCCCTTGGGGCGGCCCGGCGGGGAAACCCTTCTTGTGGCCTGAGGTAGACTTGCAGCACTACGCTACACACAGTAAAGCGCCGCAACCAGCGCCGCCCCCAGGAGTCCCCGATGTCATTGGAAAAGCACTACACCGCCATTCTTGAAGAACTAGGGGAAGATCCGTCCCGCGAAGGACTGGCGGACACGCCCGCCCGCGCGGCCAAGGCCATGCGCCACCTGTGCCGCGGCTACGGCCAGAACCTGGACGAAATCGTCAACGGCGCGCTGTTCACCTCGGACACGCGCGAGATCGTGCTGGTCAAGAACATCGAGCTGTATTCGCTCTGCGAGCACCACATGCTGCCCTTCATCGGCAAGGCCCACGTGGCCTACCTGCCCAACGGCAAGGTGCTGGGCCTGTCCAAGGTCGCGCGCATCGTCGAGATGTACGCGCGCCGCCTGCAGATCCAGGAAAACCTCAGCCGCCAGGTGGCCGAAGCCGTGCAGTCCGTGACCGGCGCGGCCGGCGTGGCCGTGGTCATCGAAGCCCAGCACATGTGCATGATGATGCGCGGCGTGGAAAAGCAGAACTCGTCCATGGTGACCTCGGTCATGCTGGGTGAATTCCACGACAATCCGTCGACCCGGGCCGAATTCCTCAGCCTCATCCGCTAGCCGGATTTCCCCTCCCCCTTTTGGCGCATATCGCGGGCCGCCTCGCCGGCCGCACCCCGCCGCGCCGGCCGCGCCAGCCCTGGCGCCGCCGGCCGGCAGGCGGGCCCGGCCCGCTTTTGGCTCCTACTGATCCGGGCATCTGGCCCTAGCGTTCTGGCCCCATCCGGGCAAACTGGCTCCAGCATCCCGGTCGCGCCGGAGCGCGGCCGTTCCCTCCCGGAGATCTCCATGAACGCGATATTCCGCCTCATCCGCCGCTGCACCCTGGCCGGCCTGGCCGCCGCGCTGTTGGCCGCTCCCGCCTATGCCCAGACCAAGCTGGTGGTCGGCTACCAGCTGATCGTCGGGCCGTTCCTGACGGCGATCGCCGACGGCAGTTTCGACAAGGCCTTGAAGGACGCCGGCTACCAGGTGGACTGGCGCCAGTTCACCTCCGGCGGCGACATCTCCACCGCGCTGGCCTCCGGCAACGTGCCGGTCGGCGTGCTGGGCTCCACCGGCATCACCGCGGCCGCGACCCGCGGCGTGGACATGGAGCTGTTCTGGATCCTGGACAACATCGGCAAGTCCGAGGCGCTGGTGGCGCGCAACGGTTCCGGCATCAACAGCACGGCCGACCTGAAGGGCAAGCGGGTCGCCACGCCTTTCGTGTCCACCTCGCACTTCCATCTGCTGGTCGGGCTGGAACAGGTCTGGAAGATCAATCCGCGCGACGTGCGCATCCTGAACATGCAGCCGCCGCAGATCGTGGCCGCGTGGCAGCGCGGCGACATCGACGCGGCCTACGTCTGGCCGCCCGCGCTGACCGAGATCGCCAAGAGCGGCAAGATCATCGCCGACTCGGAACAAATCGGCAAAGCCAGCGTGCCAACCTTCGACGGCATCGTGGTGGATCGCGCCTGGGCCGCCAAGAACCCCAAGTTCATGGCCGCCTTCACCAGCGTATTGGCCAAATCCTACGCGGACTACCGCGCCAACAGCGCCAAATGGACCGCCGACTCGCCGCAGGTCAAGAGCATCGTCAAACTGATCGGCGGCAAACCCGAGGACATGGTCGAGGCGCTCCAGCTGCTGGTCTTCCCGACCGTGCAGGAACAGGCCTCCAATGTCTGGCTGGGCGGCGGCAAGGAATCGGGCGCCGCCCGCGCCTTCGCGGCCAGCGCCCAGTTCCTGAAAGACCAGAAGCAGATCGACCGCGCCCTGGCCGACTACAGCCCGCACGTCACGGACAAGTACGCCCGGGCGGCCGAGAAGTAAGAAGCGCTTGCGGCCAAGGCGGCCCGTCCGGCGCCGCCTGCCCAGCATCCCGCAGGGCTGCGCGCAGCCCGCCGCAACTAGGGGAGCCGGCATGACCATGCAGTCCACGTCCGCCACGCATAGCCTGTGCGCGGAGAAAGTCAGCGTCACCTACCCCGGCCTGCACGAAAGCGGTCCGGTCATTGCGCTGCAGAACGTCAACCTGACCATCCAGCCCGGCGAGTTCGTCGTCGCGCTGGGCGCCTCGGGTTGCGGCAAGACCACCTTGCTCAGCCTGCTGGCCGGGTTCCTGTCGCCCACCGAGGGCGAGATCACGCTGGGCGGCCGGCCCATCGTGGGTCCCGGCGCCGACCGCGGCGTGGTGTTCCAGAAGCACGCCCTGCTGCCCTGGCTGAACGTGCTGGAGAACACCGAGTTCGGCCTGAAGCTGCAAGGCGTGGACAAGGAAACCCGCCGCGCCCGCGCGCGCCGCAATCTGGAACTGGTGGGCCTGCAGGACTTCCACCGCCACATGATCTACCAGCTGTCGGGCGGCATGCAGCAGCGCGTGGGCATTGCGCGCGCGCTGACCTGCAACCCCGCCATGCTGTTGATGGACGAGCCCATGGCGGCGCTCGACGCGCTGACCCGCGAGACCATCCAGGAGCTGCTGCTGGACATCTGGCGGCAGACCAACAAGATGTTCTTCTTCATCACGCACAGCGTCGAAGAAGCGCTGTTTCTGGGTTCGCGGCTGATCGTCATGTCGCCCCGCCCGGGCCGCATCACGCACACCTTCACCCCGGACTTCAACCGGCGCTACCTGGAGACCCGCGATGGCCGCAGCATCAAATCCAGTCCCGACTTCATCGCCATGCGCGAACAAGTCCTTGGCATCATCTATGGCGACGAGCGAGCCTCCTCCCCCCAAGGCTTCCATGGCTAGCAACCGCCCGGGACACAAGCCCGCCGCGCCGGGCAAGGTCTACGGCGCGCCGGGCGCGGGCTACAGCGGCCACATCAGCCTGATCACCAGCCTGGCGCTCATCGGCCTGTGGTTCCTGGTGACCAGCGCCGGCTGGGTGCGGCCGCTATTCCTGCCTTCGCCCCTGGCCGTGTACGACAAGTTCGTCTCGGCCATGACCGACGGCGTGGCCAACTCCACGCTTACCGAACATGCGCTGGCCAGCCTGTCGCGGGTGTTCGGCGCCTTCTTCCTGGCCTGCGTGACCGCCATTCCCGTCGGCATCCTGATGGGCGTGAACCGCTACGCGCGCGGCATCTTCGATCCGCCCATCGAGTTCTACCGCCCGCTGCCGCCGCTGGCTTACCTGCCGCTCATCATCATCTGGTTCGGCATCGGCGAGTTCCCCAAGGTCCTGCTGATCTACCTGGCGATCTTCGCGCCCATGGCGATCGCCGCGCGCGCCGGCGTGCGCTCGGTGTCGATCGAACAGATCCACGCGGCCTACGCCATGGGTGGCACGCCCGCGCAGGTGGTCTGGCACGTGATCCTGAAGGCCGCCATGCCGGAAATCTTCACGGGCATGCGCATCGGCATCGGCGTGGGCTGGACCACGCTGGTGGCCGCCGAAATGGTGGCCGCCGACCGCGGCCTGGGCTTCATGGTGCTGAACGCCGCCCAGTTCCTGGCCAGCGACACCGTCATCATGGGCATCATCGTGATCGGCGTGTTCGCCTTCGCCTTCGACCTGCTGGTCCGTTATCTGGAGAAGTTCGCCATACCCTGGAAGGGACGGGTCTGAAACGCGCCCGGGCAATCCCTCATTTCGTCCCCCATCCGGCTCCTCTATCCTCAAGAGCGGCGCCTGCGCAGCGGCTACCGGCTGCGCGGCCTAGACAAGGAGCCGTCATGTCCAGCCAGGCCTCGATGCTCAAGCCTGTGTTGTGGGAGCGCCTGTTCGAACGCGAAAGCGCGCCCAATCTCAGCCTGCAGGGCTGCGTGCGCCAGATGCTGGTGTCCGCCATCCTCAGCGGCCACCTGCCGCCAGGCACGCCGGTGCCGTCCAGCCGGCATCTGGCCGACCAGCTGCGCATCGCGCGCAACACCGTGGTTTTCGCCTACCAGCAACTGGTCAGCGAGGGCTATCTGGTGTCGCGCGAACGCAGCGGCCACTTCGTCAGCGACACGGTCATGCGGGGCCATTCCGGGCCGGCGGCCGATGCCCCGCCCGCCGAGGGCGGCGAGCCCGACGTGCGCTGGGACGAAAGGCTGCGCTTTCGCCCGTCCCGGCAGCGCAACATCACCAAGCCGCGCGACTGGCAGAAGCAGCCCTATCCCTTCGTCTACGCCCAGTTCGACCAGGACCTGTTCCCCACCGCGGAATGGCGCGAATGCTGCATCAAGGCGCTGTCCGTGCTGGACATCCGCAGTTGGGCGCCGGACCTGATCACCCACGACGACCCGGCGCTCATCGAGCAGATCCGTACCCAGGTGCTGCCACGCCGCGGCGTCTGGGCCGACGCCGAGGAAATCGTCATCACGGTGGGCGCGCAGCATGCGCTCTACCTGCTGGCCGACCTGCTGGTCAACGAGGACACCGTGGTCGGCATGGAAGACCCCGGCTATCCCGACGCCCGCAACATCTTCGCCAGCCACACGCGCAATCTACTGCCCCTGCCGGTGGACGAACAAGGGCTGTGCACCGGCACCCATCTGCTGGGCTGCGACTACATTTTCGTCACGCCGGGCCACCAGTGCCCCACCACGGTCACGCTATCGCCGGAGCGCCGCCAGAACCTGCTGACGCTGGCGCGCCAGGCCGACAGCCTGATCATCGAGGACGACTTCGAAAGCGAAAGCCGCTGGGGCGAAGGCGCGATTCCCGCCTTGAAGAGCCTGGACCGCGACGGCCGCGTGATCTACGTGGGCAGCCTGGCCAAGTCCTTCGCGCCGGGCCTGCGCATCGGCTACATCGTGGCGCCGCGCGAGCTCACCGCCGAACTGCGCGCCCTGCGCCGCCTGATGCTGCGCCACCCTTCGGCCTACATCCAGCGGGCGTTTTCGCTATTCATTTCGCTGGGCCACCACCATTCGCTGCTGCGCAGGCAATCGCAGGCCTACCAGGAACGCGGCACCGAGCTGGCCCGCGCGCTGGCGCGGCACCTGCCCGATTTCAAGGTCATCCCCATTACCGGATCCTCGTCCTGCTGGTTGCAAGGGCCGCCCTGGCTCAACGCCTGCGAGCTATCCGAAGCCGCGCTGGCCGAAGGCGTGGTGGTGGAGCCCGGCGACGTCTTCTTCATGAACGGCGCCGACGCGCCGCGCAACTTCCTGCGGGTCGGCTTCACCTCGATCCGGCCGGAACACATCGAGCCGGGGATCGCCAGGCTGGCCAAGGTCGTCGACCGCTACCGCGGCCGCGCCGCGGACGGCAAGCAGGCCCCGCAGGGCCCGGACTTGCACGCGCTAGAGCACTTCGTCTCTTAGGTAGTACCAGCGGTACAGCAGGCCCTGGCCCAGCCTGCGGAACGGCGCGAACATATGCCCCGGCAAGGGCGAGTCGTAGATCGGCAGGTCCCAGGACACGCCGTCCTTGCCCATCATGCGCTGCGCCAGGCGTTTGCCGGCGTGGGCCGAGAACGCCACGCCATTGCCGCCGTAGCCGAAGGCGTAATAGACCGGCTGCGCCGGGTCGGGCTGCGTGACGCGCGGCATCATGTCGTGGCTCACGTCGACCCAGCCCCACCAGGAATAGTCCACGTCCACCCCCGCCAGCGTGGGGAACTTGCGCGCCAGCCCCTCGCGCAGCAGCGCCAGATGGCGCGGGTGCTGCGCGTCGGCGCCGCGCAGCGCGCTGCGGCTGCCGATCTGCATGCGGCCATCGGGCAGCAGACGGTAATAGAAGCGCAGCGTCCGTGTATCGGTAATGAACACCGTGCTCTTCAGACCCGCGGCGTCGCGTTCCGCCGGCGTCAGCACCCGCGTCACCAGCGAGTTCGAAAGCACCGGCATGATGCGATTGTCCAGCAGGCGGTTGACGCCCTGCGCGGTGTAGCCGCCAGTGGCGAACGCCACGCGGCGCGCACGCACGTAGCCGTTGGGCGTCTGCAGCCGCACGCCGCCGTTCTCGGCGCGCCAGCCCAGCACCGGGCTGCCCGGATGGATGCGCACGCCCAGGGCCCGCGCCTGCCGCATATAGCCATAGGCGAGCTTCAAGGGATGCACGCCCACGCCGTCCGGCTCGTGCATCGCGCCCACCGCCTCGCGGTCGTACACGTAGCGTTCGCGCAATTCCTCCCGGCTCAACATCCTGGCGTCATAGCCGAACACCTCGCGCATCACGCGGGCCTCGCTCTCCAGGAATGCCATCTTCTTCTGGCGGTGCGCGGTGTACAGGTGGCCGCCCGGCTGCGCGTCGCAATCCACCTGGGCCACCAGGCTCTTCCAGTATTCGAAGCCTTCGCGGATCTCGGCATCCAGGCGCTTGGCGGTCGCCAATCCCCAGCGCGCTATCCATTGCGAACGGTACAGGCGTCCGGACGCATTCTGTCCCTGTCCGCCGTTGCGGCTGGTGCAGCCCCACACCACGCGGTTGGCTTCCAGCACCACGGCCTTCACGCCGAAGTCGCGGGCCAGCGTCAGCGCCGCCGACAGCCCAGTGAAGCCCGAGCCCACGATCACCACGTCGGCATCGATATCGCCGTTGACAGGACCGTCGTCCTCGGGCGGCTCGCCCGCGGTCGCGACCCAATAGGTGGGCGCGTAGTCCTGCCCGCGGCCGGGCGGGGACACCAGCGGATCGTAGGCCGGGTTGTAGGCGCTGATCGCCGTCCGGCCAGCGGGGGCCGGACCTGCAGGTTGGAAGGACATTTGAGTATCCATGCGGCGTTCCGGTAGCTGGGTGCGGGGCGTGCTCAGCCGCGGGCCGGCAATACCGGGCGCTGCTTGCGGTAGGCGTTCTTGACGCGGATCTTGCCGTTCTGGAAGGTGAAGACGTCCACCATGTCCGCCTCCACGCGGGAGCCGTCTGCGGCAGTGCCGGTAAAGGTCGATTCGGACACGCCGCGGTCGCCGGCCACCCAATGCGTGCCGTTCTGCCACTGCGCGTCGGGAAAATTCGCCCAGGCCGCCGCGAAGGCGGCGCGCACCGCCTCGCGGCCTTCGTGCCGCGCGCCCCATCGCTCGGGGCCGGCCACGGTCTCGAACACGCAGTCGTCGCTCATGAAGGACATCAGGGCGTCGATATCGTGGCGGTTCCAGGCCGCCGCGAATTCGGCCAGCATGTCCGCGGTGACGGTCTTCTGCATTGCATACCTCCGGTAGACGCTGGCGCGACGCGCGCCAGCATTCAGGATCCAAGGTAAGTGAGCCCCCAGGCAGGGTCTAGAACCAGACACGGGAAATCGCTTGCACCAGACGCTTGCCCGTTCATCGCGCCGCGGCCGGCGCCAGCCAGGCGTCCATGCCGGCGGGATCGACGGCGCCGCGCATGCCGATCAGCACCAGCGCCGGTTCGTCCAGATCCGCCGGCGGCCTGGCTTGCGTGTCGTAGCGCACGCGCCGGCCCGCCAGTTGCACCAGCACCAGGCCGTGCCGGTCGGTGCGCACCCAGCCCTTGGCGCGCAGCAGCTGCCTGGGCGCGTCGCGCAGCCGGCTGGCGAGCCGGTCGGCGTCGAGCAGCGCGGGCGCGCGCCACAGCCAGCTCTGGAACGGATGATCGGGGTCATCGGGGGTTGCGGCGTGGACGTGCCCCGCATGGCCGCAAGCGCCGCTGGCGCATTCATGCGCAAGGCTGCAAGCCCCGCCCTCGCCCAGCAGATGGCGCAGGTCCACGCGCCCTTCGCGCGTCTCGACCATCGCAGCCCCGCGCGTCGCCGCGTGCAGCCATAGGCGCAGCGACGGCAGCTCCTCGGCAGGCGCCAGATCGGTCTTGTTCAACACCAGCAGATCGGCGGCCTTGAACTGGCGGTCCAGCGTATCGGCCAGCAAGGGATCCGCCGCCAGCGCGCGCACGTTCGCGGCATCGGCCAGCACCACCACGCCCTCCAGCTGCAGCATGGGATCGGCCATGCCGACCTGCGCGATGCGGCCGGGATCGGACACGCCGCTGGCTTCGATCACAATCCATTCGGGCAAGGGGTCCAGCGCCAGCACGCGCGCCAGGGCATCGTCCAGGCCGCCCGCCATGGAACAGCAGACGCAGCCGTTGGCCAGCCTGATCACCTGATCGCTGCGCTGCGCGATCAGCGCGGCGTCGATATCGACCGGGCCGAAGTCATTGACCAGGACCGCCGCGCGGCGCTGGCTGCGGGCCAACACGTGATTGAGCAGACTGGTCTTGCCCGCGCCCAGGAATCCGCCCACCACGGTCAGCGCGATGCGCGGTGCGCCATGGGCCGCCATCTCAGGCTTCCCGCAGCGGCAAGGGCCTGCCGCCGATGACGGTGCCCAGCACGCGCACGTCCTTCAGTTTCTCGGGAGCGACCTCCAGCGGGTCGTCCTGCAGCACGCAGAAGTCCGCATGCTTGCCGATCTCGATGGAGCCGACCAGGTGATCCAGGTGCAGGGTGTACGCCGCGCCCAGCGTGACGGCGTGCAGGGCCTGCTCCACGCCGATGCGCTCGGACTCCCCCAACACCTTGCCCGACGACGTCTGGCGGTTCACCGCGCACCAGGCCGTGAACAGCGGTCCCAACGGCGTGATGGGCGCGTCCGAATGGACGGAGAACGGCACGCCGGCGCGCGCGGCCGAGGCACAGGCGTCCATGCGGTTGGCGCGGTCCGGACCCATGGTCAGGGCGTGATGCGCGTCGCCCCAGTAGAAGATGTGGTTGGCAAAGAGATTGGCGCACATGCCCAGGCTGGCCATGCGCCGGAACTGCGCCGCGTCGGCCATCTGGCAATGCTGCAGGGTATGGCGGTGGTCGCGCCGCGGGCTGCGGCGCAGGGCTCGATCCACCGCGTCGATCGCAAGCTCGGTGGCTTCGTCGCCATTGGTGTGGATGTGCAGCTGCACCCCGGCGTCGTGATAGGCCTGGACCATCGCGTCCAGCTCGGCCGGCGCGATCACCCAGATGCCGTTGGGCGCGCCGTTGTAGTAGCCCGGCCAGCGCAGCCGGGCGGTAAAGCCCTGGATCGAACCGTCCACCACCAGCTTGACCATGCCCAGATGCAGCTTGTCGTTGTTCAGGCGCCGGGCCTCGGCCAGCTTGGCCAGGCAGCGCTGCGGATCGCCCGCGTAGGTCAGCGCGGACGCGGCCGGCACAATGCGCACCGGGTAGTCCGGCTCGGCGGTGATGCGGGCCAGCGTCGCCAGGCCCTCGTCGCCCAGCTCGTTGACCAGGTCCGTGGCCGTGGTGACGCCCGCCCACTGCGCCACTTTGCCAAACATGCGCAGGCCCTCTTCCGATACCCCCACGGTGCGGAACGGGCTGCCGATCAGGCGCATGACGGGGAACATGGCGGCAAATTCGCAGAGTTCGCCGCTGGGCCGTCCGTCTTCCATGCGCGTCACGCCCTCGATGTCGGTATCGCGGTCTATGCCGGCGCGCGCCAACATGGGCGTGTTCACGTTCATCAGGTGCATGCTGGCGTGCATGACCACCACGGGCCGCTCGGCGGACACGGCGTCCAGGTCCTGCACGCGCATGCGCGCGCCGTCGAAGAAGATCGGGTCGAAGCCCCACCCTATCAGCGTCTCGCCGGTCGCCAGGGCGCGTTCGGCCTCGCGCAGCCGCGCGGCCACAGCCTCGAAACTCTTCAAGCCTTCCCACAGCTTGCCATCGGGTCCGCGCCGGTCATAGAAGCCCACGTACACGAACTTCCACATGCCGCCTTCCGGCAGATGGCAATGCCCTTCGACCAGGCCGGGCATGAGCACCTTGTCCGCATAGCGCTCGTCGAGGTCGGCAGGCCCCCAGCCCGCCAGCTCCTCGCGGCTGCCCACGCCCAGGATACGACCCTCCCGCACCGCCACGTGCGTGGCGCGGGGCTGCATCGGGTTCATGGTCAGGATGCTGCGCGCGGCATAGATCGTGGTTCGGGCGCGGGTCTGGGTCATCGGTCTGTCCTTCTATCGGAGGGTGGGCTCATCCCTGCAGCGGCGACGCCAGGACGCCGTCGCGGGATTCGACGAAATGGCAGGCCACGCGGTGGCCCGGCGCGACTTCGCGCAAGCTGGGCTCGCGCGTGGTACAGAGCGGCTGCGCGGCCGGGCAGCGGCCGGCGAAACGGCAGCCCGGCGGCGGATCGACCGGACTGGGCGGATCGCCCGCCAGCCGCACGCGGCGCGCGGCCAGCTCGCGCCCGCCCTTCACGGTCGGCACCGCCGACATCAGGGCGACGCTGTAGGGATGCAGCGGCCGCGTGAAGAAGGCGTTGCGCGTGGCCTGCTCGATGATCTTGCCCAGGTACATGACGGCGATGTCGTCGCAGATGTGCTCCACCACCGCCATGTCGTGCGAGATGAACAGGAACGACTGCCCCTGCTCGCGCTGGATGCGCCGCAGCAGGTTCAGGATCTGCGCGCGGATCGCGATATCCAGGGCCGACACCGGTTCGTCGCAAACGATCAGGTCCGGCGCGCTGGCCAGCGCGCGGGCCACGTTCAGCCGCTGCCGCTGGCCGCCGGAAAACTGGTGCGGAAACAGTTGCCGCTGCTCCGGGCGCAGGCCCACCAGTTCGAACATGCGGGCCACGCGCGCCTCGCGTCCGCCCGGCGGATCGATACCCATCAGGTCCAAGGGCGAGCGCACGATGTCGCCAGCCCGCTGGCGCGGATTGAGCGAGGAATACGGATCCTGGAACACCAGCTGCACGCGGCGGCGCATGCGACGCAGGGCCGAGCCGTTCAACGCCGTCATGTCCGTACCGTCGAAGTGGATGGAGCCCGCGGTCGGGTCCGCCAACCGCAGCACGGACAAGGCCGTGGTGGTCTTGCCCGAGCCGGACTCGCCCACGATCGCCAGCGTGCGGCCGCGCTGCAGTTCGAAGGACACGCCGTCCACGGCCTTCACGACCACCGGCTTGCCGTCGCGGCCGCGTCCGCCGATGGGAAAATGCACGGCAAGATCGCGCACGGACAGCAAGGCGGGAGATTGCGGTGACGTCATTGCGCGGCCTCCGGATACAGCCAACAGGCAACTTCCTGGCCCTCGCCTACACGGGTCAGGGGCGGAAACGCGTCGCGGCAGCGCGCCATGGCCTGCCCGCAACGTTCCATGAAGGGACAGCCCGCGCCGCGCTCCCAGATCGACGGCACCACGCCGGGAATCTCCGGCAGGTCGGGGCGCACGTCGTCGGGCTCGCGGTCCAGTTCGGGCAGACAGGCGATCAGCCCCTGGGTGTAGGGATGGCGGGGCTGCGCCAGGATCTCGCGCACGCCGCCCTGCTCCACCACCCGCCCGCCGTACATGACCACGACGCGGTCGGCCATCTCCGACACCGCGCCCATGTCATGCGTGATCAGCAGCACCGCGGTGCCGCGCCGCGCCTGCTGCTCGCGCAGCAGGTCGAAGATCTGCGCCTGGACCGTCACGTCCAGCGCTGTTGTCGGCTCGTCGGCGATCAGCACGTCTGGATCGCAGGCCAGCGCGATGGCGATCATTACGCGCTGCCGCATGCCGCCGGACATCTGGTGCGGATAATCGTCCACGCGCCGCTCCGGCAAGGGGATGCCCACCGACTTCAGCATCTCGATGGCGCGCTCTCGCGCCTGGCCCTTGCTCAGGCCCTGGTGCAGCCGCAGGGGTTCCGCGATCTGGTCGCCGACCGTGTACACAGGGTTCAGCGCCGTCATGGGCTCCTGGAAGATCATGGATATCTTGTTGCCGCGCACCTGGCGCATGGCCTCCTCGTCGCGGCCGGCCAGGTCGTCGCCGCGCAGGCGCACGCGGCCCCCGCCGATGCGTCCCGGCGCGGGAATCAGCCGCATGATGGCCAGCGCCGTCATGCTCTTGCCGCAGCCGGACTCGCCCACCAGGCACAGGGTCTCGCCGGGGTTCAGGTCGAAGCTCACCGCGCTCAGCACCTCGGCCACGCGGCCGCGCGACTGGAACTCCAGGCTCAGGCTGTCGACCTCCAGCACGGGCGTCTGCTGCGCGGCGTTCATGCGCGCCCCCGCGAGTTCGGGTTGAGGGCGTCGTTCAGCCCGTCGCCGATCAGGCTGACGGCCAGCACGGTCAGGAAGATGGCGGCGCCCGGCAGGGTCACCGCCCACCACGCGGTCAGGATGTAGGGGCGGTTGCTGCCTATCATCAGGCCCCAGCTCATGATGTTGGGATCGCCCAGCCCCAGGAACGACAGGCCGGCCTCGAACAGGATCGCCGTGCCTATCGCCAGCGTGGCCGACACGATCAGCGGCGCCAGCGCGTTGGGCAGGATCACGCGCCAGATGATGCGCGCGTCGCCCGCGCCTATCACCCTCTCGGCCAGCACGTACTCGCGGCGCTTGAGGCGCAGGAATTCGCCGCGCGCCAGCCGCGCCGTGCCCGGCCAGCTGACCACGCCGATGGCGATGGCGATGGTCGCCAGCGACGGCGAGAACAGCGTCACCAGCACCATGGCGAACAGCAAGGTGGGCAGCACCTGAAAGAACTCGGTGATGCGCATCAAGGTTTCGTCGATCCAGCCGCCGTAGTAGCCCGCAAGCGCGCCCACCGTCAGCCCGATGGCCATGGACAGCACCGCCGCCACCACGCCCACCAGCAGCGTGGCGCGGCCGCCATAGACCATGCCAGTCAGCACGTCGCGGCCCAGGTAGTCGGTGCCCAGCAGCGCGTCCGCACCGGGCGGCGTCATCGGCGCGCCCGCAATCTCGAAGGGATCCGCTTCCATGATCATGGGTCCGAAGAGCGTCACGGCGAGGATGGCGGCCAGCAGCAGCACGCCGGCCAGCGCCGAGGGATTGCGCGCGAATACCCGCAAGGCCTCGTACGACGGGCGGGCCGGCGGCCGTGCCGCCTGGCCCTGCAAGGCGGCAATGGATACGGCGGGAGGGGTCTGGCTCATGAGGTCTTGATCCTGGGATCGATCAGGCGGTAGGCCAGATCGGTAAGCTGATTCATCACGACCACCAGCAGCGAGGCGAACAGCAGGATGCCCAGCAGCGTGGGATAGTCGCGCCTGAGCACGGAGTCGAACGCCAGCCGACCCAGCCCGGGCCAGTTGAAGACCGTCTCGACCAGGATCGCGCCCGCCAGCACATTGCCGAACTGCAGGCCCAGCATGGTCACCACTGGCAGCACGCCGTTGCGCAGCGCGTGCTTGTAGAGCACGGAGCGCTCTGGCAGGCCCTTGGCGCGCGCGGTGCGGATGTAGTCGGCCGACAACGCCTCCATGACGCTGGCGCGCGCCAGCCGGCTGTACTGCGCCAGATAGACGAAGGCCAGGGTGAAGGCCGGCAGCACCAGGTGGTGCAGCACGTCCAGCACGCCCGCCCAACCGTCCTGCGGCCCGCCGGCAGAACGCATGTCGGACACCGGGAAGATCGGCAGCGCCGAGGCGAACAGGATGATGAGGATGATGCCGGTCCAGAACACTGGCGCGGAATAACCCACCACCGACAACAGCGTGATGCCTTGCGACAGCGGCCCGTTGGGCTTGCGCGCAGCCAGCGTGCCCAGCATCGTCCCGGCCAGGAAGGCGCTCAGCACCGAGGTCACCACCAGCAGCAGCGTGGCCGGCACGCGGTCCCAGATCAGCTGCGCCACCGGCACGTTGAAGAAATAGGAATAGCCCAGGTCGCCCCGCAGCACCTGCATCAGATAGATGCCCAGCTGCGTCAGGAAGGGCTTATCCAGCCCGTACTGCGCGCGCAGCTGCGCCCGCAGTTCTTCGCTGATGCCGCCCATGGAGCCCGCGATGGTCTCGACCGGATCGCCCGGCGAAATGTGGATCAGCAGGAAATTCAGCGTCACCACGGCCAGCAGCAGCACCAGCGCATAGGCCAGGCGGCGCAAGAGATAGCGCGTCATGGCAGTTCCGCCTTACTGCAGGTAGGTGTCGTCCATGGGCGATATGACGCCCCAGATGCCGTCCGGCAGGCCGTGCACCTTCTTCAACGACAGGGTGTGGTACGGAATGACCGTGAGGAAGTCGATGGGCACATCGGCCGTGACCAGCCGCTGGAATTCCGCGTAGAGCGCACGGCGCTTGTCGGCGTCGGTTTCGGTGCCGGCCTGCTCCAGCAGTTCGTCCACCTTGGGGTTGGAATAGGATTGCGTGTTGGTCCAGATGATGTCGCGGATGTTGCTGGACAGGTAGGTGCGGTGCACGCCGATCACCGGATCGCCCCAGTTGAAGACGATATCCGTGGTCATGTCGAAATCCTTGCCGGCGATGCGCTTGGCCCAGGTCGGGAAGTCCGGCGAGGCGCGCACCTGCACCGCGATGCCGACCTTCTTCAACTGGCTGCGCAGGTACTCCGCCACATTCTTGCCCTGCACGTCGGAGCCCGGCATGTAGTCCACCGTGAGCGACAGGCGTTCGCCCTTGGCATCCTTCTTGTAGCCCGCTTCTTCCAGCAGTTGCTCGGACTTCTTCAGGTCCAGCGGATACTTCGCCACGTCCTGGGTGGCAAACGGACTGGTGCCGATAATGGGGCCGTCGGCAGGCTTGGCGAAGCCGGCGTTCAGAGCCTTGGTGATGAAGCCCTTGTCGGTGGCATAGGCGATGGCCTGCCGCACCCGCACGTCGTTCAAGGGCTTGCGCGCCGTGTTGAAAGCCAGCCAGCTCAAGGCGCCTATGCCTTCATAGCCCTTGCTGGTCATGACGATGGCGGGATTGTCCTTGGCGCGCCGCAGGATGGTGGGCTCGGTCATGAAGGGCAATACGCCGATGTCGCCGCGCTCCAAGCCGATCAGCAGATTGGTGGCGTCGGGATTGATCTTCACCACGATCCGGTCCAGGTAGGGCTTGCCGGGCAGGAAGAATTTATCGAACTTCTCCAGCACGATCTCCTGGCCCGGCTTGAATTCCTTGAACTTGAACGGACCCGACCCAACCACGTCGGCCGAGTTGCGCGGATGGCTCTTGAGGTCCTGTCCATCGTCGTAGATGTGCTTGGGCAGCACCGGCATCAGGGCCGGCGACAGCGCCAGCAGAATGGCTGGATGCGGTTTGCTCATGCGCAGCACCACCGTGTAGGGATCCGGCGTGTCCACCGCTTCCACGGGCGCGAACATGGTCTGGAACGGATGGTTCTTCTTGACCGCCATGACCGAGAACGCCACGTCGGCCGAGGTCACCGGCTTGCCGTCGTGGAATACGGCGTCCTTACGCAGATGCAGCGTCAGGGACTTGCCGTCCGGCGCCAGTTCCCACGATTGCGCCAGATAGGGCTGCGGCTTCCAATCGGCGTCGTAGCGCAGCAGGCTGGCGAACAGCTGCGTGCTGGGCAAGGCGGTTGCAATGCCCGATTGCACCGCGCCGTTCAGATGGCGCGGCACCTGCGTTGAACCGATTACCAGCGTGCCGCCTGGCTTGGGCGCATCCGCGGCGCTGGCCCCGCCCGCCAGGGCCAGCGTCGTCAGTATCGTGGTCAGGCATTTTTTTACGCTGCGCATGTTCTACCCCTTTGTGTCCAGTGTCACGAACCATTCATCGGATGGCCTTGGGGGTAGCGTATCCAGCCAGCTGGTCCAGGCTTAGTACCAAACCGCCGGACTTTTTGGAGCCAGCCCCGCAGACGGACCGGATTCAACCGGCCAGCGCCCGCGCGTACAGCGAAGCGACCGCGCAGCTGTTGACGCGGGCCTGCATGGAATCGGAGCGGCTGGTCAGCAGCACCGGCACGCGCGTGCCCAGCACCAGTCCGGCCGTACCCGCGCCAGCCAGCCAGGTCAGCTCCTTGTAGAGCATGTTGCCGGCCTCGATGTCGGGCACCAGCAGGATGTCGGCATCGCCCGCCACGCGCGACACGATGCCCTTCTGATCGGCCGCCTCGCGCGAGATGGCGTTGTCGAAGGCCAGCGGGCCGTCGATCTCGCCGCCGCGGATCTGCTGGCGGTCGGCCATCTTCGACAGGGCGGCCGCATCCAGCGTGGCGGGCATCGCAGGATTGACCGACTCGGTGGCGCACAGCACCGCGAGCTTGGGGCGGTCGACGCCCAGCGCGCGCGCCAGGTCGATGGCGTTCTGCGCGATGTCGGCCTTTTCCTGCAGGCTGGGTGCGATGTTGACCGCGGCATCGGTCAGGATGAAGAGCTTGGGATAGGCCGCTACCGCCATCACGAAGGCATGGCTGATGCGCCTGTCCGTGCGCAGGCCCGCGTCTCGCGCCACCACGGCCGACATGAAGTGGTCGGTATGCAAGCTTCCCTTCATCAACATGCGCACGGCGCCGTCGCGCGCCAGCGCGGCCGCGGCGCGCGCGGCCTGCACCTCGTCGTCGGGCGTGTCGACCACTTCCAGTTCGTCTGCGCGCAGCCCCAGATCCGCCATCAGGACGCGCAGCCTGCCGGCGGGGCCGACCAGCACGGGTTCGATGTAGCCCGCGTCGCGCGCCTGCACGGCCGCGCCCAGGCTGGTCGGACACAGCGGATACGCCACCGCGGTGCGCAAGCGTCCGGCCGACAGCGCGGCATTGCGCAGCGGCTCGAACAAGCGATCGCTTTCCATTTTGGTCTGCTCCTGCCGCGGAGATCCGCGGCGCCTGGCGAGAGAATTCCGGCGCGGCCGCCGCCGCGCCGGACGCACGCTATGCGATCAGCGCTTGGCGGGATCGATCGACAGCGGCACCTCGCCCGGATGGAACGGCTGGTTCACGTACTGCTTGTACTTGTCCAGGAAGCGCACCGGCTGCTTGAGCGCATCGCGGCGGAACGGGTCGCCCAGTTCCTGGCTGACCATCATTTCCAGCACGGTGGTCTTGCCTTCGGACTGCGCCTTGCATGCGGCCTGCAAGGCCGCGCCCACCTGATCGGCATGCTCCACCCGTATGCCTTCCGCGCCCATGGCCCGCGCCAGCTCCGAGAAGTTTGGATTCTTCAGGTTGCTGCCGACGAAGCGGCGGCCATAGAAGTCCACCTGGTTCTTCTTTTCCGCGCCCCATTGGCCGTTATGGAAGACCACGGCCGTCACCGGTATCTTCTCGCGCACGCAGGTCAGCAATTCCTGGAAGCTCATGCACCAGGCCCCATCGCCGACATAGGCCACGGCGGGCCGGTCGGGCCGGCCAAGCTTGGCGCCGATCAACGCCGGCAAGGCGTAGCCGCAATTGCCGAAGCTCATGGCGGCCAGCATGGAGTTCGGTTCGTCAAAGCGCAGATAGCTGTTGGACACCGAGCAGATGTTGCCGATGTCGGTGGAGACCATCACGTGCTTGGGCATGGCGCGTTCCAATTCGCGCAGCATGCGGCGGGGATGCATGCGGCCTGCGCCATGCTCGATGATGTCCAGGCTCCAGTCGTCGCGTTCATGCGACCAGCTGTCCAGTTCCTTTTCCCATTCGGCCTTCTGCGCCGCGATCTGTTCGGCGCGGCCACCCTTGGTGGCGGCGCAAGCGACCTCGCGTCCTTGCAACTTGGCGGTCAGCGCCGCCGCGGCCGGCTTGGCGTCGCCGCAGATGCCGACCGACACCGGACGCACCAGGCCCAGCATGCGGTGGTCGGCATCCACCTGGATGATGCGCGCGCCCTGCGGCCAGTAGTCCAGCCCGTGCTGCGGCAAGGTGCCGAACGGGCCCAGGCGCGTGCCCAGCGCCAACACCACGTCGGCCTGCGACAGCAGCTTCATGCCGGCCTTGGCGCCCTGGTAGCCCAAGGGGCCGCACCATAGCGGATGGCTGGCCGGGAACGCATCGTTATGCAGGTAGCTGGTGACCACGGGCGCGCCCAGCAGCTCGGCCAGGGCCACGCATTCCGCCTGGCCTTCCGAGAACAGCACCCCTCCGCCCGCCACGATGACGGGGAACTTGGCCTGCGCCAGCATTTGCGCCGCCGCCTCCAGGTCCTCTTCCGAACCCGGGCCGCGGCGGATGCGGCGCGGCTCCGGAATCGCCACGTCGATCTCGCCGTAGAAATAATCGCGCGGGATGTTCAGCTGCGTGGGGCCGCGTTCGGCCAGCGCATTGTCGAAGGCCTTGGCCGTGAATTCGGCCATGCGGTCGGGCCGGTTCACGTGGGCCTGATATTTGGTAATGCGCGAGAAGATCGGCAGCTGTTCGGTTTCCTGGAAGCCGCCCAGCCCCATGCCTGCGGTGCCGGTCTCGGGCGTGATGGCCACGACCGGGCTATGCGCCCAGTACGCCGCGGCCACGCCGGTCACGAAATTGGTGATGCCGGGGCCGTTTTGCGCAATGCAGACGCCGTGGCGGCCGGTGACGCGCGAATAACCGTCGGCCATGTGCGCGGCGCCCTGCTCGTGCACCGTCGGCACGAAGCGGATGCCGGCCGCCGGAAACAGGTCCAGCGCGTCCATGAAGGCCGAGCCGACGATGCCGAATACGTCCTTGACGCCCTGCGCGACCAGCGTTTCCACAAACGCTTCGCTGGGGGTCATGTGTTGCTTGCTGCTCATGGTCTCTCTCCTGGCAGGCCGGCGGTGTCGGATTGCATCTGGGCCGGCATGATCCGATACTGCAGCAGAAACCTGCCCGTTCCCAGCCCACGGCGTTTCATTTTCTGCAAAATCCGTGCGACGATGCGCGGCAAGCCGCCGAATCTTCAATTATTGAAAGATGAAAGACGAATCCTCCGCAGCGCTGCGCGCGCTGACCCTGCTGGAACAGGTTGCCCGCTCCGGGCAGCCGGTATCGCTGGCCGCGCTGACGGACGCCACCGGCCTGCCCAAGCCCTCCGTGCTGCGCATCCTGTCACGGCTGGTCGACGCCGGCATGTTGCTGCGCGAGCCCGCCGGCAAAAGTTACGTCAGCGGCCCGCGCCTGAGCGCGCTGGCGCGCGACACCCTGTTGAATTCGCCCTTGCGCGGCGAGCGCCACCGCATCCTGGACAGCCTGGTCGACGAAATCGGCGAAACCTGCAACTGCACCATGCTGGACGGCGACGAGGTCATCTACCTGGACCGCGTCGAAACCGCCTGGCCGCTGCGGGTGAACCTGCAATCGGGCTCGCGCGTGCCGCTGCATTGCTCGGCCAGCGGCAAGCTGTTCCTGGCGCACATGCGGCGCGAGGCGCGTCAGCGGCTGCTGGCTGCGGCGCCCTTGCCGCGCTACACGCCCAACACGCTGTGCGACGTCGCTGCGCTGGAGCAGGAACTGCGCACCATCAAGAAGGAAGGCGCGAGCTTCGACCGCGAGGAATTCCTGCTGGGTATCGTCTGCATGGCGGTGCCCATTCTGCATGGCACGCGCGCCATTGCCGCGGTCGCCCTGCACGCGCCCGTAGCCCGGTTGTCCATCGAAGGCGCGCGCGCCTGGCTGCCGCGCATGCAGGAGGCCGCCCGGGCGCTGGCCGGCACCTACGGGCCTGACGCCTAGCGGCCGGCGGCTCCCGCCCTCCCAGGGGCGCGTCTGGAACGCAATGTTCCGGCATTTGTTGCGAGGCCCATCGGCCACAGGCATTACACTCTTGGGCGTACGCGCGCATGCCGCCTTTTACGCTGCCGCCCCTTCCTTTTGCCGCCAGGCCGATGCCGGGCAGAAAGCGACTCTCTCTATCGTGACCGACACCTCCTTTACCTCCCTGCCCCTGCTGCCCGCCCTGCTCGACAATCTGAAGAGCCTGGGCTTCGAGCAGATGACACCCATCCAGGCCCAGAGCCTGCCGCTCATCCTGGAAGGCCGCGACCTCATTGCGCAGGCCAAGACCGGCAGCGGCAAGACCGCGGCCTTCGGCCTGGGCGTGCTGCAGAAGCTCGATCCCACCCGGCTGACGCCGCAGGCGCTGCTGGTCTGCCCCACGCGAGAACTGGCGGACCAGGTCGCGCAGGAACTGCGCCGGCTGGCGCGCCAGATCGCCAACGTCAAGATCCTGACCCTGTGCGGCGGCGCCGCTGCCCGCCCCCAGGCCGAATCGCTGGCGCGCGGCGCGCACCTGGTGGTGGGCACGCCCGGGCGCATCCAGGACCACCTGGAGCGCGGCAGCCTGGACCTGTCGGGCCTGAACACCCTGGTGCTGGACGAGGCCGACCGCATGGTCGACATGGGCTTTTATGACGATATCGTGGCCATCGCCTCGCATTGCCCCAGCAAGCGCCAGACGCTGCTGTTCTCGGCCACGTATCCCGACAACATCCGCAAGCTCAGCGCCCGTTTCCTGCGCAATCCCGCCGAGGTCAAGGTCGAGGCGCAGCATGACGCCAGCCGCATCGAGCAGATCTTCTACGAAATCGACGAAAAGGACCGGCTCGACGCGGTGACGCGCCTGCTGGCGCACTTCCGCCCTGAATCCACGCTGGCCTTCTGCAACACCAAGATCCGCAGCCACGACCTGGTCGAACGGCTGCAGGCCGAGGGCATCAGCGCCCAGGCCCTGAACGGCGACCTGGAACAGCGCGAACGCGACGAAATCCTGATCCAGTTCGCCAACCGCAGCTGCGCCGTGCTGGTGGCCACCGACGTGGCCGCGCGCGGCCTGGACATCCAGAACCTGAGCGCCGTGATCAACGTCGACGTGACCAAGGACACCGAGGTCCACGTGCACCGCATCGGCCGCAGCGGCCGTGGCGACCAGAAGGGCCTGGCGCTGAGCCTGTGCTCGCCCGAGGAAATGCGCTGGGCCAACCTGATCGAGCAGTATCAGGGCGCACCGCTGGTATGGGGCGACATCAAGGCCTTGCGGCCCAAGGCGGATCGTCCCTTGCGCGCGCCCATGATCACCTTGTGCATCCAGGGCGGCAAGAAGGACAAGCTGCGCCCGGGCGACCTGCTGGGCGCGCTGACCGGCGACGGCGGCCTGACGTTCGAGCAGGTCGGCAAGATCAACATCACCGAATTCAACTCCTACGTGGCGCTGGACCGGCAGATCGCCAAGCAGGCGTTCTCGCGCCTGTCCAACAGCAATATCAAGGGCCGGCGCTTCCGCATGCGCTATCTGGAAGAGTTCTGAGCGTCTGCGGGTGACAAAAACTTGATGATTTTGCTCGGGTTTTGCAATAATGGCGCGGCCTGCCCCGGCCGCCGCCCTACTCGCGATAGCCGGAGCGCGGAACCAAAGGCTCGCAACCTGTTCCAACGGCCGCAGTCCCCTTTCAACCAATAGATGAGAAACTCACCATGATCAAATCCGACGATACCGGCAAGCTGATCCTGCGCCTGACCCTCGGCATTCTGATTCTGCTGCATGGCCTGTTCAAACTGACCGGCGGCGGCGTCGGCGGCATCAGCGGCATGCTGTCCTCGCATGGCCTGCCGGGCTTCCTCGCCTATGGCGCGTACGTCGGCGAAATCCTGGCGCCCGTCCTGCTCATCGTCGGCATCTACACCCGCCTGGGCGGCTTGCTGATCGCGATCAACATGGTCGTCGCCATCCTGCTGGCCCACTCCGGCCAGATCAGCAGCATGACCAACAATGGCGGCTGGGCGCTGGAACTGCAAGGCATGTTCCTGTTCACCGGCCTGGCCATCGCCTTCATGGGCGCGGGCCGCTTCAGCCTGGCCGGCAACGGCGGCCGCTGGAACTAACAGCCGTAACACGGCGCTACGCGCTGACAGGGGGTCGCCGAGGCGGCCCCTTTTTTATGCGCGGACATTGATACGAACGAAATCGACAGTCACGCAGGCGCAAACATCCGTCACCGGAAAGCTGTTTCGGAACGATTACAGTCCAGAACCGTAAGGACTGGCCTGTGGCCTAATCCTGACGAGCGCAACAAAGGCGTGAGCCACGCCTGGCGCTCGGCAGGAGTCGCAAAATGAAGAAGAGTCTGTTGCTTATGCTGGCCATGACCAGCGCCTTGACCGGTTGCGTGGTCGTGCCCGCCAGGCCGGCGTATTACCGCCCGGCGCCGGTGTACTACACGCCGCATTATTACTACCCGGCGTACCCAGCCCCCCATTACTACTATCGTGGCTATTGATCCGCGCGCCCGTTGCGCCAAGGAAAAACCATGAATACCTGTTCCCGGATCCTGCGCCCGCGCCCTTTGGCCGCGGCTGTCCTGATCGCCGCCTGTGCCAGCGCGGCGGCCCAGACCTATGAGCCGCCGCCGGCGCCCGCCGCGCCCGTCTATGACGACGGCGATCCTGCCAACGCCAACCTGGCGCTGGTGGACCGCAGCCCCCAGCCGCCGCCGCCCCTGCCCGTCTATGTCCAGCCGCCGGCGCCCGCCGACGGCTATATGTGGGTGCCGGGCTACTGGAGCCTGAACCGCTACGGGTTTTTCTGGGTGCCCGGCGCATGGGTGCTCGCGCCCTATGCCGGCGCGCTCTGGACCCCCGGCTATTGGGGCTTCAGCAATGGCATCTACCTGTGGACCCCCGGTTATTGGGGCCCCCACGTGGGCTTCTATGGCGGGATCAACTACGGCTTCGGCTACAACGGCCTGGGCTATGTAGGCGGCTACTGGAAGCGCGACCGCTTCTACTACAACCGTTCCGTCACGAACGTGAACGTCACGCGCGTGACCAATGTCTATAACCACACCGTGGTCGTGAACAACGTGGACAACCGCCGCGTCAGCTACCACGGCGGCCCGTCGGGCATCCGGCGCGACGCGGACCCGCGCGAACTTGCCGCGCGCAAGGAACGCCATTCTCCGCAGACGGATATACAGCGCGGCTATGCGCGCGACGCGGGTAACAACCGGGCCCAGTTCTATGACCACAACAAGGGCCGGCCGCCCCAGGCCTACGTCGACCATCAATCCAATGGCCGGCCGCCCGAAGGCCAGCGTCCAGACAATGGACGGGATGGACGCGACCGCGGCCCGGACAACGACGGGCGCGATAACCGCGGCGGTGCTGACCGGAACAACGCGGACCGCGGCGACATGCAGCGCGGACGCGATATGTCTGCCGGGCAGACAGGCCGCCCTCAGCAAGCGCAGGGGCAACAGGCGCGCGAGCAACAGCAACGCGATCAGCAAGCCCAGCAACAGGCGCGTCAGCAACAGCAACGCGACCAGCAGGCCCAGCAGCAGGAGCGCCAGCAACAGCAACGCGACCAGCAGGCTCAGCAGCAGGAGCGCCAGCAACAGCAACGCGACCAGCAGGCTCAACAGCAAGCGCGCCAGCAACAGCAACGCGATCAGCAGGCCCAGCAGCAAGCGCGTCAACAACAGCAACGCGACCAGCAGGCCCAGCAGCAGGAGCGCCAGCAACAGCAGCGCGACCAACAGGCTCAGCAGCAAGCGCGTCAGCAGCAACAGCGTGACCAGCAGGCGCAGCAGCAAGCGCGTCAGCAACAGCAGCGCGACCAGCAGGCCCAGCAACAGGCGCGTCAGCAACAACAGCGCGACCAGCAGGCTCAGCAGCAGGCGCGTCAGCAACAGCAGCGCGACCAGCAGGCTCAGCAGCAAGCGCGTCAGCAGCAACAGCGCGACCAGCAAGCCCAGCAGCAAGCTCGTCAGCAACAGCAGCGCGATCAACCGCGCGGAGACGGCAATGCCAACGGGAATGGCCGCGGCGGCTCCGGACGCGATTAGGATGGGCGACGCCGCGCCGCTTGCTGGACCCCCGCTTCCCGCGCGGCTACAGTAGACCAGTTGCCGCGCGGCCCCTGAGACTCCTGGAGATTCCGATGAAGCGCATTGCCCCCTGGTTACTCCTCTGCGGCCTGCTGGCCGGCCCGTCGGCCCAGGCCGCGCTGGACGTGGGCGCCCCCGCCCCGGATTTCAGCACCCAGGCCTCGCTGGGCGGCAAGGTCTACACGTTCTCGCTCGGCGAGGCCCTCAAGAAAGGGCCGGTGGTGCTGTACTTCTTCCCCGCCGCGTTCACCCAGGGCTGCACGATAGAGGCGCACAACTTCGCCGAAGCCACCGACGAGTACAAGTCCCTGGGCGCCACCATCATCGGCGTGTCGACCGACAATATCGACACCTTGAACAAGTTCTCGGTCAGCGAATGCCGCGGCAAGTTCGCGGTGGCGGCCGACGGCGATGGCAAGATCATGAAGGCCTACGACGCGGTTCACGACAAGCGCCCCGAGTACGCGCAGCGCATCTCTTACGTGATCTCGCCGCAGGGCAAGATCCTGTATGAATACACCGACATGAACCCCGATTCCCACGTGGCCAATACCATGCGCGCCTTGCGCGACTGGAAGGCCAAGCAGTAGGCATTGCCGTCCAGGTTCGGCGCCATCCAGGACGGACGCGCCGCAAGCGCCGACCGCATGGAGCTGAGGTGTTCATGGCTGCGGCGGCGGCACCAGGGCCGTACCCGAACTGAACGTGACGCGTATGGTCTTGCCCGCATCCGCCGCAATGGCCCTCGCGGTAAGCACGGCGGTACCTGGAGAGACTGGCGCGCGCAGTTCCATCGTGGCAACGCCATAGTCGTCGGTGCTGCTGGTAGCCGAGAGCAGCGCCCCGAGGTTGGTCCGCCAGTTGACCGTGACGCCCGCGACCTCCAGATTGCCGTTGGCATCCCTAACGGTCGCCTTGAGGATCAGCTTCTCCTGGCCGTCGGCCCGAGCGGAGGTCTTGCTGCTGGCCAGAGAAGCGACGCGGGCGGTGATGGGATCCGCGGTCAAGGCCACGCGGAAGGTGCGGCCCGAATCGTCTGCACCCGTCTTGGCCGTCACCGTGGCGTACCCCGCAAGCTTTCCCGCCGTCAGCACGACAGTGGCCTCGCCCTGGGCGTTGGTTCTGGTGGATGACGCTTCCAGCGTGCCGAGATCGGTGCTCCAGTTGACCACATGACCTGCGCCTCCTGAACGGCCGTTACCGTCCAGCACCACCGCCGTGAAGACCACGGTGTCGCGAGCATTGGCTACGATGCTGGTCTTGCTGGCCGAGGCGCTGCCAACGCGGGTGCTGGGCGTAGCGGGCGCAAAGGTCACGCTGGCTACCCTGCCCGCGTCCCGCCCCGAGGCCGCGGCGGTGACATTTACGTTGCCGGCAGCCTTCGGCGCGGTCAGTACCATCGTGGCCTTGCCGCTGGCGTCGGGCCTGCTGACAGCATCGGCCAGCGTGCCGCCGGACGCGGTCCAGTTGACAACCATGTCGCCACCCATTGCATAGCCGTTGCTGTTCCACCCAATCATCGGATTGCCGTATGCGTCCTGTACCGTGGCGGTAAAGCTCACCGTATCGGCGCCGTCGGCAACGCCGTTGGTCTTGCTTTGGGTGAGCGCGACCACGCGGGCGCTGGTGGGGTCGGCCTCGAAGAAGACGAGCGAGGTCCTGCCCGGATCCGCCGTTCCTACCCGGGCCCTCGTCAAAACCCGAGCGGCGACCGTCGACACCAGCTTGACCTGGGCCTCGCCCTGGGCGTCGGTGACGCTCGTAGCACTATCCAGGCTGCCTATGCTGGCGGCCCAGTCGACGGTGGCCCCCGCCACGCGATTGCCCCTGGCGTCCTTCACATAGGCCCAGAGGAAGACAGTGTCTGTACCGTTGGCCCGTACCGTCGTCCTACCGCTACTAATTGCCAAACTCACCACGCGCGCGCTGTAGGCATCGGCCACAAAGGCTATCGTGGCGGTCTGGCCCGCGTCGCCGCCCGCGGCCCGGGCGTTGACGCTCGCAGTGCCCACAGCGGTCGGCGCGGTCAATACAACCGAGGCTTGGCTATGGGCGTCGGTCTTGCTGACCGTCGCAGCCAGCTTGCCCAGGCTGGCCCCCCAGTTGACCGCGACGCCCGCCCCCACCGGATTGCCTTTGGCGTCCGCAACCGTGGCCGTGAAGGTCACGGTATCCATGCCATCGGCCAAGCCGCTCGTCTTGCTCGCCGCGACTGTCGCCACGCGGGCGGTCGACGCGTCGGCCATGAAGGTGACGGACACAACCTGCCCCGCATCGCCGCCCGCGGCCTTGGCGGTAACCGTCGCGACGCCCGTGGAAGTCGGCGCAATCAGAACGGCCGTGGTTTCGCTCTTGCTATCGGTCGTGGTGGCCGTCTGGAGCTGGCCCAGACTTGTACTCCAGTTGACGGTCACACCTGCGCCGACCCGATTGCCTTGCCTGTCGACGACGACGGCCCGGAGGGTCACGGTGTCGGCGCCGTTGGCCACCGCGTCGGTCTTGCCCGCGGCCAGCTCGATGACGTGGGCGCTGGAGGCGTCAGCGATGAAATCGATGGCGGCGGTCTTGCCCGGATCTCCGCCGGCGCTCTTCGCCTGGCGGGCCGGCGCGCACTTGGCGGTGACAGTCGCCGCGCCGGTCGCGGTAGGCGCGGTCAGGACGACAGTGGCCTGACTGCTGGCATTGGTGATACTGGAAGCGCCTATCGTGCCCCGATCGGCGCTCCAATTGACCACGATGCCCGCCCCCACCGGATTGCCGCGGCCATCATCGATCGTGGCCGTGAGCGTGACGGTGTCGGTGCCATTGGCCAGGCCGGTGATCTTGCTTGGGCTGAGTGCGGCCACGCGGGCCCTCAGTTCGTCCGCCGCGAACACGGCCGAGGCGGTCTTGCCGGCATCGCCAGCCGCCGCCCGGGCAGTGACGGTCGCCGTGCCGGGAACGATAGGCGCGATCAGCAAGGCCGAAGCCTGGCCGCTGGCATTGGTGACGCTGGTAACGGCGAGCGTCCCCAGGCTGGCGCTCCAGTTGACGGTGACGCCCGCCCCCACCGGATTGCCGCGGCCATCTTCGACCATGGCGGTGAAAACCACGGCATCCGCGCCATTGGCCGTGCCTCTGGCCTGGCTGGGCGTGAGCTGGACAACGCGCGCGGTCGCGGCGTCCGCGATGAAGGCAACCGCGGCGGTCTTGCCCGGGTCGCCGCTTGCGGCGCGGGCAGTGATCGTCGCCGCGCCAGCCGCGGTCGGCGCGGTCAGCACGACTGTGGCCTGGCTGCTCGCGTCGGTGTTGCTGGAAGCGGCGCCCAACATGCCCAGGCTGGCGCTCCAGTTGACGGCGATGCCCGCCCCTGCCGGATTGCCGCGGCCATCCGCCACGGTGGCGGTAAAGGTCACCGTGTCCAGACCGTCGGCCAAGGCGGTAGTCTTGCTTGGCGTGAGCCGCAGCACCTGGGCCTCGGATGCATCGAGCAGGAAGGCAACGGACCCCGTCTTTCCCGGATCCTGGGAGCCGGCCTTGGCGGTGATAGCCGCAACGCCTGCAACGGTGGCGGACAGCAGTTCCGCCACGGCGATGCCGTTCGCGTCGGTATTGCTGCTGTTGCTGGAAAGCCGCCCGCCGGTGGCAGTCCAGCTCACCGCCACGCCCGCGCCTACCGCATTGCCCTTGCCGTCCTTGACCGTCGCCTTCAGTACCGTCTTGTCCCTGCCGTTTGCAAGAATGGACGCGGGCTCCGCAACGAGCTGCGCCACGCTGGCCGCGCTCGGCGCTTCAAGGAACTCCGCCTCGCTCCTGCCCTTGAACCCGTGCTCTTCCATCGCCTCGACCCCGATCATGCCCGCGGCAGTGCTGCTGACCAGGGCATACGCCATGCCATCGGCGTCGGTGCGGTCCGAGGACTCCTGGATCGTGCCTGGTCCCTGCACAGCCCATGTGACGATGCGCCCCGCCATGGGGTCGGCCTGAATGCCGCGAACCTGGGCCGTGAACCTGACGCTGTCGACGCCGTCCGCCATGGCGGCGGCCTTCGAGCGGGCCACGCTGACGCTGAGCGGATTGACGCTGACATTCATGATGTTGGAACGGATCCTGCGGCCATGCGCATCGGTGGCGGACGCCATCAGCTGATAGCTGTTGACGCCTCCGCTGCGGTAGTCCGGCAGCGTCAGCGATGCGGATGCGCCGCCGCTGTACGGCATCGCAAACGGCGCCGCGGAACCGGACCATTCGATCCTGGGCGCGGCATCCGCGCCCGCCAGCGTTACCGGGAAACTGACGACCGTCTGCGGATACCCGGAAGCGGCCGCCGGCAACTGTATCGTCATGGGATCGTTCTTCTTGTATTCCAGGACGATTTCGTTGTTGCGTTCCACCAGATCCATGCGCATGCCGGCAAGCTTGCGGCTGCGCGCGACTTCGCCCGGCTGCAACTGCCTGGCCAATGGCACGCCGAGCGCGTACTTCAGGCCCAGCTTGAAGCTGGTGTCGGACTGCCCGCCCTGCCCCATGCGATGGTCCAGGCCCAGCGTGACCAGCGACGCCGGCGTATAGGAAACGCCCAGGGTCCAGGCGCTGGGGTTGCGTTGCCGGTTGCTGGCGCCGAACAGCCCGACCTCTTCGCCGTAGTACTTCTCGAACATCAGCTTGCCGCCCAGCTGCGGATACTGCGGCAGATAACCTTCGGTCCGGATATCCCAGCCGCTGGCCGGACGTTCCTGATAGTCCCGCGCGTCGGGCGAACGCTTCCAGTCGCTCAGCCGGAAGTAGCCGTTCATGCTGAGCTTCAGATAGTCCGCCCACCATTCGCCGCCCAGACCGAGCCGCCGGTGGCCGCGCGACACGTCCTGGTCCAGGAAGGCGTTGCCGCCGACCATGTAGCCGTCGCCGAAATGGCGGTAGCCCAGCCCGAGGTTGACCGTGGTCCGGTAGGACTCTTGCAGCAGGTTGGTCCGCCGCGCGCCGAACTGGGAAAAAATCAGACCCGTCCCAGAATCGTGGAGCGGGAACAGCATGTCGAGGCCTGCGCCGTGGAAGTTGCCCAACAGGTCCAGCCTGGCGGTGCCGAACTGGCCCAGCCAGCTTTCCGCAGCCTGCTTGGCTACGCCGACGGCCTTGCCGCTGGCCGTCGACCTGGCGTCCGCGCTTGCCATTTGATTGGGATTGGCGGGCAAGGGGCGCCCTTCCAGATCGGGCGCGGGCTCCATGCCTGCGGGAATCGGCACGTTCGCTGCGGCCGCGCCTGGATCCTTCGCCCGATCTCCGTCCTGAACTGCAACGCTGGCGGATGCGGCGCGGCCTTCGGCGCGGGGGAACGGCTGGCGTTGTTCGCCGGCCAGCGGCGCGGTGCACCCCTGGAACAACAGCAAACCGGAAAGCGCCGTGCAGAGCGCCTTTCTGACTTGGCGCGCAGCCGCTCTGCACCAAGCGTGTGCCTTGGATGGCTTCAGCATCGTCATGACCTTGTCTGATAGGAATCCCGCGGGCGGGCAATGCGCCAACCAGGCAGAGCCGCCAAACTACTGAAGTGCGGCATTGGCGGATTCGTTCTGAGTCATATGCAGGACGAGGTCCTGCCAGCGCTCAAAGCAATCACGCCCCGGGATTCTTGTTACTTAATAATGACAAAATATGACGACATGCTATTTATATAACTGTTGATATCAATATGTAATTTCTTTATTCCATAACAGAAAACCCGATGACTGCGCGCATGGCAGCATCGGGCGGACTCGTGTTGCAGAGTGATGGGGACGGCTCAGCCAAGGCTGAGCACGGGGAGCGCAGGCTGAGCCGGCCTTCCTAGTTGAACGGCCAGACCGGCGGATGCGTGCCGGGCGGGCTGGACGGACGCGTCCAACGGGCCGGCGTATCGGAGAACTGCGCGGCGTGGCGCAGCGCCACCAGCTCGCCAAAGCCAGAGGGCTCGGTTTCCAGCAGGCCCTCGAAACCTGGCATCGGACAGGCCAAGCCGCCCTCGACGCGGCCCAGGCCGCGCAGCCAATGCGCGGTCTGCGCCAGCGACACGCGCACATGCCAGCTGCCGCCTTCGGTCGCTTGGCGCGCCAGCGCGGCTTGCGCGCCGAACGCCATCAGGTAGCCCGAGGCATGATCCAGGATCTGCATGGGCATGGGCTTGGGCGCGTCCTGGCCCGCGGCCTGCGCCTCCGCGTGGTTGAAGCCCGTGGCGGTCTGCACCAGGGAATCGAAGCCGCGGCGGCCAGCCCATGGGCCCTTGTCGCCATAGGCGGTCAAGGACACGTAGACAATGCCCGGACGCAGGCGCGCCGCGTCCTGCGGGCCGAAGCCCAGCGCGGCCAGGCCGCCAGGGCGGTAGCCCTGCACGAACACGTGCGCGCTGCGCAACAGGTTGCCCAGCGCGATGCGGCCGTCGGCCGTATCCAGATCGGCCAGCACCGACAACTTGCCGCGGCTGGTGTCGATGATGTTGTCGATGTTGGGCAGATGCGGGGAGTTGAGCAGCATCACGTCGGCGCCGTACGCCGCCAGCGCCCGTCCGCAGACCGGTCCGGCGATGATGCGGGTCAGGTCCAGCACGCGGATATCCTTGAGCGGCCTGGCGCCGTTGCCGTACTTGGGCCAGGGCCGTGGATCGGCTTCGCCGATGCGCTCGATGGTCAGCAGAGGCTGGGCGGCCACCGCCAGGGCTTGGGGATGGCGGTCCCATTCGTCGAAGCTGCGCATGGCAGCCACGGGCAGCCCCGCGTCGGCGGCCACCTGTTCGAAGTCCAAGGCCTTCCAGCGGCTCAAGGCGCGCTCGACCATGGCGCGGGTGGTGTCTTCGCCAGCCGGACAGCCCAGCAGCGCCAGCGCGCCATCGCGATGATGGGCGAAATTGGCGTGGATGCGGACCCAGCCCCCGTCTCCGCAGCGATACAGCCCGGTGATGGGGTCCCAGGGATTGGGCGTGATGCCGTTGATCGTGTAGTGGCTGCGGCATTCCTGCCCCGCGTGCAGCATGTCGACGGCGACCTGCTGCCTGGCGCCGCCGCGCAAATTCCAGATTTCCGCCGCGGCCAGCGCGGCCGCGGCCAGGCTGGTCTGCGCCGCGACGCCGACGGCGAAGGACGATGGGACTACCGGATCGGCGCCAGTCAACACCACGTGCTCCAGCGATTCGTCGGGCAGATCCACCGAGCGCCAGAGCTTTTGCAAGACGTCGCGGGACGCGTTGCCTGCGGGTGTGCGGCCCCTCAGAAAAGACGGGCGTAGGTCCATCAGATTTCCCATAGCGTTCATCTTGCTCTAGTCGTTTATTTGAATTACATGGCGGGGTCCAGGCCGCGTCAATATCCGCAGCGCGCCAGCGTGTTTCATGGTTTGACCGCAAAGCGCCGCGATCCGGCCGCGCCGAGCGCTTTCCCCCGCGAGGCCGGCGGCGCCGGCCTGGGCAGGCCAGGACACATCTACTCGTAGTTTTTACATCGTCTTCCAAGACCGGTCTGCCGGCGCGTCCGCGCGGCGGGCGCAATATAGAATGCCAGCCTCGCCGCCCCCTGCCCTGGACCGCCCATGAACACGCTGCTTTGGCTGCGCACCGACCTGCGCGCGCATGACAACCCTGCCCTGGCCGCCGCCGCCGAAGCCGGCACGGTCACCGCCCTGTTCCTGGCCGCGCCCGGCCAATGGCGGCTGCATGGCGACGCGCCGGCCAAGGTCGATTTCTGGCTGCGCAATCTGCGCGAACTTTCGCGCGAGCTTGGCCGCCTGGGCATTCCGCTGCGGCTGCTGACGGTGCATGACTGGAGCCAGGCGCCGGACGCGCTGGCCGCTTTCTGCCGCGACCACGCCATCGGCCAGGTTCACGTCAACGCCGAATGGGCCGTCAATGAACGCCGCCGCGATGCCGCGGTCGCCGCCCGCCTGCGGACCCTGGACGTGGACTGGACGCTGCATCATGGCGCTTCGCTGCTGCGGCCCGGCACGGTGCTGACCGGCAAGGGCGAGTGCTACCGCGTCTACACCCCTTACGCGCGCGCCTGCCGCGAACGGCTGCGCACGGCGCCGCTTCGCGCCCTGCCGGCCCCGCGCGCGCAGACCCCGCCGCCCTGGCCGGCGGATCCGCTGCCCGCGGCCTTCGAAGGGTTCGACGCGCCCGCCGAGCCCGTACGCGCGCTCTGGCCTGCCGGGGAGCACGCGGCCAGCGAACGGCTCGACGCCTTTGCCGACGGCGTCATTGACGCTTACCAGGAAGAACGCGATTTTCCCTCGCTGCCCGCCACCAGCTGCCTGTCGCCCTATCTGGCGGCAGGCGTGCTGTCGCCGGGCCAGGCCTTGCGCGCCGCGCTGACCGCCAACCATGGCGAGGTGGAAGGCGGCAAGCGCGGCGCCGCCACCTGGATCAACGAATTGCTGTGGCGCGAGTTCTACCAGCATCTATTGGCCGCCCACCCCGTGCTGTCCATGCACCAGCCCATGAAGCCGGAAACTGCCGCGGTGCCGTGGCGCGACGCGCCGGAGGACCTGTATGCCTGGCAGCGGGGCCAGACCGGCATTCCCATCGTCGACGCGGCCATGCGGCAGTTGCTGGCGCTGGGCTGGATGCACAATCGCCTGCGCATGGTGACTGCCATGTTCCTGTCCAAGAACCTGCTGATCGACTGGCGGCTGGGCGAAGCCTGGTTCATGGCGCAGCTGGTGGACGGCGATCTCGCCGCCAACAACGGCGGCTGGCAATGGAGCGCCTCCACGGGCGCGGACGCCGTACCCTACTTCCGCATCTTCAATCCGCTGTCGCAGTCGCGCAAGTTCGATCCGGACGGCGTGTTCCTGCGCGAATGGCTGCCGGAACTGGCGCATCTGGACAGCCGCGCCATCCATGACCCCAGCCCCATGGAGCGCGCCGCCGCTGGCTATCCTCTGCCCATTGTCGACCTGGCCCAGAGCCGGCTGCGCGCGCTGGAGGCGTTCAGCGGGCTGCCGCCGGCCTGAGCGCTGGCCGCGGGCGGGAACGACGTCGGCCGCGCTTGACCTAGGTCAACGCCGCTTCCGTCCGCGTCCCGGATGATCGGTCTGCGACATCCCGCCAACGCCGATCGCAGGACGACACAGCCATGCGCGACCATCCGCAGGTCCACGACCAGGAATACACGCTGCACGACGAGCAGTGCCTCATCACCCGCACCGACGCGCGCGGCCGCATCATCTACGCCAATCCCGCCTTCCTGGAGGTCAGCGGCTACACGCAAGCGGACCTGATGGGCAAGGGCCATGACACCATGCGCCATCCCGACATGCCGCTGGCCGCCTACGACGACCTGTGGCGCACGATACAGCGCGGCCAGTCCTGGACGGGCGTGATCAAGAACCGGCGCAAGCACGGCGGCCACTATTGGTCGCTGGCCAGCATCACCCCGGTGGTGGAGCGCGGCGTCACCGTCTGCTATGCCTGCGTGCGCGTAAAGCCGACGCGCGCCCAGATCGAGACGGCAGACAGCGCCTACCGGCGCCTGCGCACCGGCATTACCGGCGGCTTGCGATTGCGCGCGGGACGGATCGTGCCGGGAGGCCTGCTGGCGCGTCTGCGCGACTGGCGGGCGTCGGGCATACGCGCGCGCATGCTGGCCTGGGCGGGACTTTCGTCCGCGCTGTTCCTGGCCGCTGGCGGCATCGCGCTGCACGGCATGGCGGCCAATCTGAATATCGAACAACTGGCCTTGGCTGCTGCGGTACTGGCCGCCGGCGTCTGCCTGATCTTCGCTTCGGGCTGGGCCTACGCCCGCACGCTTTCCGGCTTGCTGAACACGGCCACCGACTTCACACGGCAGATCGCCGCCGGCAATCTGGGCACGCCGCTGGCGCCAGGCAATCCGGACGATGAAACCGGCGCGCTCAGGTTTTCGCTGGAGGCCACGCGCAGGAACCTGGTCGGACTGGCCCGCGACGTGCACACCGGCATCGCGGACGCGCCTGGAACGGTTGCGCAGCGGGTCGAAACAGAGGATCTGCGCCACGCCATCGAGGTATTGCGGATCGCGCGCGCCCAGCCGCGGCCTGCGCACCCGGCCGCCTAGGCCTGTTGCCCGGCATGGCCCCGCGCCGCGTCCGCGCGTCAACCGCCGGCCGCGGCCTCCTTGTCCAGCCGCTTGATGAACACCTGCAACTCCTTCACCACCTGCTGATCGCCGCGCGCCTGCGCGGCCTGCAAGCCTGACTCCCAGGCGGCGCGCGCGCCGGCCTTGTCGCCTTGTCCCAGGCAAGCCTTGCCCAGCCATTTCCAGGCCACCGAATAGGCGGGATCGAACGCCAGCGCCGCGCGCAGATGGGTCTCGGCCTCGCGGAAGCAGTCTTGCTCCGCATAGGCCTTGCCCAGCGAAAAGCGCAACAGCATGTTGTCCGTGCCCTTGGCCAGCATCGCCTCCAGGCGTTGGGTCATTCCTTCCATGGTCGGCCTCCTGCGGGCGCTCGTGCATTGCTGCGATGCGCACATGATAGGACGGCCGCGCCGCGATCCGCGCAAAGGCCCCGCGCCGCGCGCGGAGATGGGCGGGATGGCGCGGACATCCGCGCAGGTGTCCACGCAGAAACCCATTTCGGCGCGTTTCAATGCCGGGCCGGGGTGAATTCATTGGGGACTATCCTGTCTTACCTCAAGTTGCCTTCCGCAAGGTATCCGCCCCATGAAGCTCTTGTGCCTGCGCCTGCTGCGCGCCACGCCCCTGCTGCTGCTGCCGCTGGCCGCGACCGCGCTGGCTCAAGCGGAACCCGACAACCGGACGGGCGAAGCCGCCCTGGTCAACCGCGTGACCTGGGGCGCAACGCCTGCCGAGCTGGCCCGCATCCAGAAGATGGGACCCGAACGCTACCTGCAGGCGCAACTGCGCCCCGCCGCCGAAGGCAAGCTGCCGCCGGCGGTGCAGGAGCGCATCGACGCGCTCTCGATCTCGCAGCGCTCCGACGAGGACGCGCGCGCGACCCAGCTGGACATGCGCGCCGCGGCCAAAAAGCTGCCGCCGGACGAACAGCAGAAAGCCATGCGCGAAGCCCGCCAGTTTTCGCTGCAGCGGGCCGCGGAGGTCAACCAGCGCGCCGTGTGGCGCGCGTTGTATTCGGACAGGCAGTTGCAGGACCAGATGACCTGGTTCTGGATGAACCACTTCAATATCGACCTGCAGAAAGGCGACGTGGGCATCTTTCTTTCGCAATACGAAGACCAAGCCATCCGCCCGCATGCGCTGGGCAAGTTCGGCGACCTGCTGAAGGCCACCATGCGCGCGCCTGCCATGCTGATCTATCTGGACAATGCGCAGAATGTCGCCGGCAAGATCAACGAGAACTACGCGCGCGAGCTGATGGAACTGCATACGCTGGGCGTGGGCGGCGGATACACGCAGGCCGACGTGCAGGAACTGGCCCGCATCCTGACCGGCATGGGCGTCGCCGCCAAGCCCGAACCGCCCAAGGTCCGGCCGGAATGGCGTGCGCGCGTCGTGCAGGAAGGACTGTTTCTCTTCAACCCCGCGCGCCACGACCAGGGCGACAAGACGTTCCTGGGCCATCGCATAGCCGCGGCCGGGATTCGGGAAGTGGACGAGGCGGCCGATCTGCTGGCCCGCAGCCCGGCCACCGCCAGGCATGTCAGCGGCAAGCTCGCCGCCTACTTCGTGGGCGACAATCCGCCCGCGACGCTGGTCGGCAAGATGAGCAAGACCTTCCTCGCCGCCGACGGCGACATCGCCGCCACCCTGCGCACGCTGTTCGCGTCGCCGGAGTTCGCGGCCTCGCTCAAGACCGGCGTGTTCAAGGATCCCGTGCACTACGTCTATTCGTCGCTGCGGCTGGCCTATGGCGACATGCCGCCGATCCTGAATCCCCAGCCGGGCCTGGGTATGCTGAAGCAGCTCGGCCAGCCGCTGAACCAGCGCCTGACGCCTGACGGCTATCCGATGGGCAAGGCGGACTGGTCCGGGTCCGGGCAGATGGCCGTGCGCTTCGAGGTCGCCGGCGCGGTGGTTGGCGCGGCCAAGGCCCTGTATCAGGAGGACGGCGCCGCGCCGGCCAATCCGCCGCGCCTGCCGAACCTGCTGAAGGCAAACGAGGGCAACGGCCTGTTCGCCGGACTGTCGCCCGCCACGCGCGAGGCCATCGCGCAAGCAGGATCGTCCCGGGACGCCAACCTCTATCTGCTGGCCTCGCCTGAATTCATGCGCCGCTGAAGCGCCCGCAGGACAAGAACAAGGGAACGGATCATGGACCGCCGCCGCCTGTTGCAACTGATGGCCTCCGCACCGCTGGCGCTGGGCAGCAGCCGCTTGTACGCCGCCCCCGCCGCTTCCGGCAACCGCCTGCTGCTTGTCTTCATGCGCGGCGCCTACGACGCCGCCAGCCTGCTGGTGCCGGCCACGAGCGACTTCTATTACGAATCCCGGCCCAACATCGCCATTGCCCGCCCGGGCGGCGGCCCCGGCGCCGCCCTGCCCCTGAGCGACGGCTGGGCCCTGCACCCGGCACTGGCCGAAAGCCTGCTGCCCTACTACGAAAGGCGCCAACTCGCGTTCCTGCCGTTCGCCGGCACCGACGACACCAGCCGCAGCCATTTCGAAACCCAGAACAGCATCGAACTGGGGCAAGGCGCGAGCAAGGGCGGCGACTACCGTTCGGGCTTCCTGAACCGGCTCGCGGCGACGCTGAACACGGGCCGGACCCGACCCGCCGCATTCACCAGCGAGGTGCCGCAGATATTCCGCGGCGACGAACCCGTGCCCAACGTCGACCTGATCGGCGCCGCGCGCAAGTCGCGGCTGACGGCGGACGACAACCGCGTCATCGAGTCCATGTACCGGAACACCGATCTGCATGCCTCGGTCGCCGAGGGACAGCGCGTCATGGACGCGGCGCGCGAGGAGATCGACGCGGAAATGCAGGCCGCCAGCGGCAACGCCGTGTCGGCCGACAGGCTGGAACAGGAGGCGCGCCGCATCGCGCGCTTCATGACCGACCGCTACAACCTGGGTTTCGTCGACGTCGGCGGCTGGGACACCCACGTCGGCCAGGGCGCCGCCAGCGGCCTGTTGTCGAACCGCCTGGGCCAGTTGGGCCGGGCGCTGGCCGCCTATGCCGACGCCATGGGCCCGGCCTGGAAGCAGACCACGGTCGTGGTCATCAGCGAATTCGGCCGCACTTTCCGCGAGAACGGCAACAAGGGCACCGATCACGGCCACGGCACGGTCTACTGGATCATGGGCGGCAATGTGCGCGGCGGACGCATCGCGGGCCGCCAGGTGGAGGTCAAGCGCGAGACCTTGTTCCAGGACCGCGACTATCCCGTGCTGAATGAGTACCGCGCCGTGTTCGCCGGCCTGTTCTCGCGGCTGTACGGGCTGGACCGCGCGCGGCTGGCGCAGGTGTTTCCGGGCGTCGCGCCCGTGGACCTGAAGCTGGTCTAGCCTGCGCTAGAATTCCGTCCTTGCCCAGTCATTGCCGCCGCGGCCCTCCCTTTCGTCCCGGCCCTTCTCCCATGCCCCTGCACCTCATCGCGCTGGCCGCCGCCGCTTTCGGCATCGGCACCAGCGAGTTCGTCATCATGGGCCTCCTGCCCAACGTCGCCCAGGACCTTCAAGTCAGCATCGACATCGCCGGCCTGCTGATCACCGGCTACGCCATGGGCGTGGTGATCGGCGCGCCCATCATGGCCATCATTACCGCCAGGCTGCCGCGCAAGGCCACGCTGATCGGCCTGGCCAGCACCTTCGTGGTGGGCAATTTGCTGTGCGCGCTGGCGCCGAATTACGGCTTGCTGATGGCCGCTCGCGTGTTCACCGCGTTCTGCCATGGCGCCTTCTTCGGCCTGGGCGCGGTGGTGGCCGCGGACCTGGTGGCGCGCAACCAGCGCGCCAGCGCCATCGCGCTGATGTTCACCGGCCTGACGCTGGCCAATGTGCTGGGCGTACCGCTGGGCACGGCGCTGGGTCAGGTGGCCGGCTGGCGCTCGACGTTCTGGGTGGTCAGCGGCATCGGTTTGCTGGCCGTGGCCGCGCTGGCTGCGTGGCTGCCGGCGCGCATCCCCATGCAGCCCGGCAACATCCTGCGCGAATTCAAGGTGCTGCGCGACGCGCGCGTGGTCTGGCCGCTGGCCGCCAGCGTGCTTGCCTCCGCAGCGCTGTTCTGCGTGCTGACCTACATCGCGCCGCTCTTGCGCGAAGTGACCGGCGTGTCCGAACGCGGCGTCACCGGCGTGCTGCTGCTCTTCGGCGTGGCGCTGACGGTGGGCAGCACCCTGGGCGGCAAACTGGGCGACCGCAACCTGGAAGTGTCGTTGCGCCGCATCTTCATTGGCCTGCTGCTGGTGTTCCTTGCGCTCAGCCAGGCCATCCACGCGCTGGCCCCCATGCTGGTCATGACCTTCATCTGGGGCGTGCTGGGCTTTGCCGTCGTGCCGTTGCTGCAGACGCTGATCGTGGACCAGGCGGCCGACGCGCCCAACCTGGCGTCGACCCTCAATCAGGGCGCATTCAACCTGGGCAATGCGGGCGGCGCCTGGCTGGGCAGCGTGGCGCTGGGCCACGGCCTGCCGCTGACGGACCTGCCCTGGATGTCGGCCGGCATCACCGCCGCCGTCCTGCTGCTGACCTTGTGGGGTACGCGCTACTACGGCCGCGACGCCGGGGCTACACTCGCTGGACAACAAGCCGGCGCGCTGACGCCCTCGCGTTCGGACGCCTAAGGAGCCCGCATGAGCACCCTCTACGATTTTTCCGCCCGCGCCATCGACGGCACGGAACAGTCCCTGGACACCTACCGCGGCCGCGTGCTGCTGGTGGTGAACGTGGCCTCCAAATGCGGCTTCACGCCGCAGTACGCCGGCCTGGAAGAACTCTACCGCTCGTTCCACGACGACGGCTTCGCGGTGCTGGGCTTTCCTTGCGACCAGTTCGGCCACCAGGAACCCGGCGACGAAGCCGAAATCCGCAATTTCTGCAGCACGCAGTACGACATCACCTTCCCGCTCTACGCCAAGATCAACGTCAACGGCGAGGACGCCCATCCGCTGTACCGCTGGCTCAAGGGCGAGAAGCCCGGCGTCTTCGGCACCGAGGGCATCAAGTGGAACTTCACCAAGTTCCTGGTGGGCCGCGACGGCCAGGTCATCAAGCGCTACGCGCCCACCGACACGCCGGCCGGCATCAAGGACGACATCGAAAAGGCGCTGTCCGCGCCGGTCTGAGCCGCGCGTCAGCGCAGCGGCGGCAACCGGCGGCGCACCGTATGCGACTTGACGATGGCGGTGTTGGTTTCGGCGTATTCGGTCACGCGCTCCAGGATGCCGTCCAGATGCGAGATCGAGCGCAGCACCACGCGGGCGATGAAGCAATCGTCGCCCGTCACCTTGTCGCATTCCACGAATTCCGGGATTTCCTGGATCAGGCCTTCCACGTGGCGTAGCTGCCCGGGCAAGGGGCGGATGCGGACGATGGCCTCCAGCGCGTAGCCCAGCGCCACCGGGTCCACGTCCAGGGTATAGGCGCGGATCACGCCCGACTCTTCCAGCCGCCGCAAGCGGTCCGCGACGCTGGGCGCGGACATCCCGACCTGGCGCGCCAGGTCGGCCGTGGTGGTGCGCGCATTGGCCGTCAGCGTCTCCACCAGGCGGCGGTCGATGCCGTCCAGGACCGGGCTTTCACTTTTTAGGTCGTTTTGCATAAATCCCACCTAAACAAAGGTTTCGGAATCGATTCACCACATCAACATCATATAACCAGCTTGATCCGCCTGGGATAATTTCTCCATCGAACATCGCGGCCGCACGGCCCTGGAGAACCCTCATGAATCCCTCATCAGAACGCGTGGGCCTGGCCCAGATGGCCGCGGCGATGACCCTGTCCGGCACCCTGGGCGTGTTTGTGCTGGAGTCGGGGCAAAGCGCCTGGAACGTGGTTTTCTTCCGCTGCGTGTTTGGCGCCCTCTCCCTGTTCCTGTATTGCTGGGCGCGCGGCCTGCTCAAGCCGGGCCTGTTCACCGCCCGCACGCTGGCGCTGGCCCTGGCCGCGGGCGCCGCGCTGGTGCTGAACTGGGTGCTGCTGTTTTCCGCCTACCGGCTGGCGTCCATTTCGCTGGCCACCGCGGTCTACAACGTGCAGCCCTTCTTCCTGATCGGCCTGGGCGTGCTGTTCCTGGGCGAACGGCCCACGCGCGGCAAGCTGGCCTGGTCCGTGCTGGCCTTCGCCGGCCTGATGCTGGTGCTGCGCCTGTCCGACGCGGGCGGCGCGGACGGCCGGGCCTACCTGTCGGGGCTGATGCTGGGGCTGGGCGCGGCGGCGCTCTATGGCGTCACCGCCATCATCGTCAAGCGGCTCAAGCACATTCCGCCGCAGGTGCTGGCGCTGGTGCAGGTGACGCTGGGCGCGGTGATGCTGCTGCCCATGGCGGACTTCAACGCCCTGCCCGCCGCGCCCCTGCAATGGAGCTATCTGGTGGCGCTGGGGCTGATCCACACCTGCCTGATGTACATCCTGATGTACTCGGCCATCCAGAAGCTGCCGACCACGTCCACCGCCGCGTTGAGCTTCATCTATCCCGCCGTCGCCATCCTGCTGGACTTCGTGGTCTACGGACACCGCATGGACGCCACGCAGATCGCGGGCGTGGCCATGATCTTCCTGGCGGCGGCGGGCGTGAGCCTGAACTGGAGCTGGCGCCTGCCGGGGCGGCCGCGCGCGGGCACGGCCTGAATGCGGGCCGCGGCATGGGCAAGCCCCGGGCCGCCACCGGGGCAAACCCGTACCCGCCCCCCGGTTATTGGGACCGGCGCCAACCCGGCCCCGCTATCATGGCTTTTCCCTGCGCCGGCCGCCGCCGGCGCAACGCACAGGACATCCCATGATCGATCTCTACTACTGGACCACCCCCAACGGCCACAAGATCACGCTGTTCCTCGAAGAAACCGGCCTGCCCTACAAGATCCATCCGGTGAACATCGGCCGCGGCGATCAGTTCAAGCCCGAGTTCCTGGCGATCGCGCCGAACAACCGCATTCCGGCGATCGTCGACCAGGCCCCGGCCGGCGGCGGCGCGCCGATCTCGCTGTTCGAGTCGGGCGCCATCCTGCTGTACCTGGCCGAGAAGACCGGCCGCTTCCTGCCCGCCGACCTGCGCGGCCGCGCCGAAGTGTCGCAATGGCTCTTCTGGCAGATGGGCGGCCTGGGTCCCATGGCCGGCCAGAACCACCACTTTTCCGGCTACGCGCAAGAGCGCATTCCTTACGCCATCGACCGCTACGTCAAGGAAACCAACCGTCTCTACGGCGTATTGAACAAGCGCCTGGCGGACCGCGAATTCGTCGCCGGCGACTATTCCATCGCCGACATGGCGGCCTACCCCTGGATCGTGCCGCACGCCAAGCAGGGCCAGGACCTGAACGAGTTCCCGCACCTCAAGCGCTGGTTCGACGCCATTGCGGCCCGCCCCGCCACGCAGCGCGCCTATGCCCTGGCCGACACCATCAATACGGCGCCCTCCGTCAGCGACGAGGAATCGCGCCGCATCCTGTTCGGCCAGACCGCCCAGAACACCGCCCGCTGAAGGAGCCGCCATGCCCGACCCGCAACTGGTTTTCCGCCGCGCGCGCCTGGGGGATCTGCCGGGCATCGTCGCCCTGCTGGCCGATGACGAGCTCGGCGCCACGCGCGAGAATCCCGCGCTGCCGCTGGACCCGCGCTATGCTGCCGCCTTTGCCGCAATCGGCCAGGATTCCAATCAATTCCTGGCCGTGGTCGAGCAGGACTCGCAACTGGTCGGCTGTTTGCAGTTATCGTTCATACCCGGCCTGTCGCGGCTGGGCCAGTGGCGCGGGCAGATCGAGAGCGTGCGCATCGCCTCGTCCTCGCGCGGCGCCGGCCTCGGACGCAGGATGTTCGAGTGGGCGATCGAGCAATGCCGCACCCAGGGCTGCAGCCTGGTGCAGCTGACCACCGACCGCGCCCGCCCCGATGCGCGCAGGTTCTATGAGAGCCTGGGCTTCAAGGCCAGCCACGACGGCATGAAGCTCAGCCTGTAGTTTTTCAGTACTGATTTGGAAGGAACGCCCATGCATGGCGAATACAAAGTCCCCGGCGGCAAACTGGTCGTCGCGGATCTGGAAGTGCGCGACGGCCGCTTGGCCGACGTGCGCATCAGCGGCGACTTTTTTCTTGAACCGCCCGAGGCCCTGGACGCCATCAACAGCGGCCTGAACGGCCTGCCGGCCGATGCCGGCGAACTGGAACTGGCGCTGGCCGTGCAATCGGCGCTGCCCGCCGATGCCGAAATGTTCGGCTTCTCGGCCGAGGCCGTCGCCGTGGTGCTGCGGAGGGCGCTGGCATGACGCGCACCGACTGGAACGACTACGACTGGCAACTGATCCATGAAGGGCCGCAAGACCCGGTGCTGCACATGGCGCTGGACGCCGTCATCACCGACGAGGTCGGCGCCGGCCTGCGCCCGCCCACCCTGCGCATCTGGGAATGGGCGGCGCCGGCGGTCGTGATCGGCCGCTTCCAATCGCTCAAGAACGAAGTCGACCCCGACGGCGCGCGCCGCCACGGCATCCAGGTCGTGCGCCGCGTCAGCGGCGGCGGCGCGATGTTCATGGAGCCCGGCAACTCCATCACCTATTCGCTCAGCGCCCCGCAGGCGCTGGTGCACGGCATGAGCTTCCAGGAGTCCTACGCCTTCCTGGACGCCTGGGTGCTGACCGCCTTGCAGGGCCTGGGCATCAAGGCCTGGTACCAGCCGCTCAACGACATCGCCTCGGACATCGGCAAGATCGGCGGCGCGGCGCAGGCCCGCCGCGGCGGCGCGGTGCTGCACCACGTCACCATGTCCTACGACATCGACGCGGATAAAATGGTCGAGGTCCTGCGCATCGGCCGCGAAAAACTGTCCGACAAAGGCACCACCAGCGCCAAGAAGCGCGTCGATCCCTTGCGCACCCAGACCGGGCTGGCGCGGGAAGTGATCATTGACCGCATGGTGGAAACTTTTGCCGGCCTGCACCGTCTCACCCCCGGGCAGATAGGCAGCGACACGCTGGCGCGCGCGCAAGCGCAGGCGGCCGAGAAGTTCTCCACGCCCGAATGGACCGGCGTGGTGCCCTGAACGGCCGCGCCCCGATTTTCTGGAGGTAGTTTCAATGCGTCGCACATTCACGCCGCAAGGCGCGATAAGCGGTCTCATCCTGGGCGCGGCCCTGCTGGCGCTGGTGGGCTGCGGCAGCACGCCGCCCGCCGACATCACCCTGGCCACGCAGGCGCCGGCCTCGGCGTCCACGCCGGAAAAAGTCGGCGACCTGTCCACCGAGCGCATCAAGTGGGCATCCAGCAAACCGGGCTGCGAGGGCGATTGCCCCCGCATCGAAATCGACAGCGTCGCGTTTCCGGGCATACCCAAGCTGACCGCGCTGGTGGACCACGTGCTGGCCTACATGACCGGCACCGACGCCAACCGCCGCGGCCCTTACGACACGCTGTCCGAATACGCGCAGTATTTCTGGTCGGTCGCGCGTCCGCGCGACGCCACCTATTTCAAGGCCAGCGTGAAGGACACGGTGGGTGACGTCGTGGCCGTGGAACTGCACACCGAACAATTCATCACCGGCGCCGCGCACGGCATTCCGGCCACCCAGTACCTGAACTGGGAACGCAGCCGCGGCCGCGTGATGAGCCTGGAAGAAGCCTTGATACCGGGGCGCCATCCGCAATACGTGGCGGCGCTGCGCCAGGCGCACGCCAAGTGGCTGGCCGGCAATCCGGACGCGCGCCGCGATCCGGCGGCCTACAACAAGATGTGGCCGTTCCAGGAAAGCGACAACTACGCGTTGACGCGCGACGGCATCGTGGTCAAGTACGACGCCTATTCCATCGCGCCGTATTCGCACGGCGAACCCGAGCTGAGCATTCCCTATGCGGAACTGCGCGGGATCCTGAAGCCGGAACTGCTGCCGGCTTCGTAGGCCGCCCCCGGAAGCGCCCGCGGCCTGCGCGGGCGCTCCCTGCGGCAGCGAACCGGGGTTCGGTTGAGCGGACTGAGGATGGAGCTAGGGAGGTGGCCGCTTTTTTCGCGTCTGTGGCCGGGTAAGACGCCCAGTCCGCTCAGTGCAACCGCGGCGGCAGGGCGGCGCCGACGCGCCGCCCTTGCGCGCCTCTCGTCTTAGAAGCGGTGACGCACGCCCACCATGGCAACCGTGCTCTTCACGCCGTCGGTGAACGCGAAGTTGGTGGCATACGAACCCAAGGCGTACAGGTTGGTGCGCTTGGACAGGTTGTAGGTGTAGCCCAGGCTGTAGATGTTCATGGTGGCGTCGTCGCCGGTCAGCTTGGTGCTGTCCGTGTCGGCGCGCTGCCACGACGCCAGGAGGTTGCTGGCGCCGCCGATCGGCACGCTCAGGCCCACCAGGTAGGAATTGGCCTTGAAGCCCGACACCGCGACGTTGGTGCCAAAACCCTTGGCCGTGGGGCTGCCGCTGCCGAAGGCATTGGCGCCCTGGCCGGTGAACCAGCCGTCACGCGTCTGGCCGTAGGCCAGCGCCAGCTTCAGCACTTCGAAATCGTACGAACCGCCGATCATCCACGACTTGGGCGTGGCGTCGGCGTTCAACTGGTTCGCCGGGTTCAGCTGGTCATACGTCAACGCCACGTTCACCGGGCCGCTGACATAGCGCAGGCCGGTGGTGATGGCGCGGGTGTTGTCGGCGGTCTTGAAGCCGGTCTGCGTGGAAGTCGTGTCGGAGGCGTTGAACGAGTAGCCGATGCCGAACTGCAGGCCGCTGAACGACGGCGTCGAGTACTGCACCATGTTGTCGTAGCGGACCGTGTTGGCGGCGCTGAAGGCCACGCCGACGTTGGCCTGGCCGTAGCTGCCGCCGAACGGATCGATCGCGGCGAAGTACTTCGAGGCGATGTTGGTCTGACGACCCAGTTCCAGAAGGCCCCACGAGGTGCTCTTCAGGCCGATGGTGGCTTGGCGGCCGAACAGGCGGCTGTTCTGGCCCGACGTGCCGTTGGCCGAGTTGAAGCCGCTTTCCAGCGTGAACACGGCGCTCAGGCCGTCGCCCAGGTCCTCGGCGCCGCGCAGGCCCCAGCGCGAACCGCTGGACACGCCATTGACCATGCCAACCTTGGACTCATGGTAACCGTCGCCCTTGATGCGCTGGTAGCCGATACCCGTATCGATCAGGCCGTAGAGCGTCACCGAGGTTTCCGCTTGCGCCGTTGCGCCGAAGGCAGCCAGCATCGCGGTGACGAACAAAGTCTTTTTCATTGCAAATTCCCATTGATTGAACAGACATGCGCATCCGGGCTGGCACGCATCGCGTGCGGCGCGCTCGGCGCATGGCAGGAACGAATTCTAGGGACGCAATGTGTCAGTTCTGGTTACGCAAGCTGGGAAAATCCCTAGGCTGCAAAAAAGCGCCCGGGATGTGGCGCACCGCCGACAGCCCGCATGCCGTCGCGCGGCGCCCGCAGGCCTGCAATACCGGTGTGCTATTCGTGCGCGTTGCGCTTGCGGACGCGCAAATGGAAATCGCCCCTTGCGGGGCGATTTCCGTTTTTGTCTCCCTGCCCTCCTCGGCGCGGCGTCCGAGGACGCCCCGCCGTATCCGGTATCAGGGGTACAGGCCGCGCACCTGGCGCGCTTGCAGGATGCGCGTGCAAGCGACGATGAACGCCGCCGTGCGCAGCGTGACCTTGTGTTCCTTGGCCACTTGCGACACCGACGCGTAGGCTTCGCGCATCAGGCGCTCCAGGCGCTGGTTGATCTCGTCCTCGCTCCAGAAGAAGCTGGAGAAGTCCTGCACCCATTCGAAGTAGCTGACCGTCACGCCGCCGGCGTTGGCCAGCACGTCCGGCACCACGTACACGCCGTGTTCGGCCAGGATGTCGTCCGCTTCCGGCGTGGTCGGGCCGTTGGCGCCTTCCACCACGATCTTCGCGCGCACCTTGGCGGCGTTGTCGGCGGTGATCTGGCTTTCCAGGGCGGCCGGGATCAGGAATTCGGTTTCCAGCGTCCAGAATTCAGCCTTGTCCATGGCCTGGCCGCCGGAGAAGCCGCCCACGCCGCCATGCTGCGACACGTAGGACAGCAGCTTGTGCACGTCCAGGCCCGCCGGATTGTGGACGGTGCCGGTGTGGTCCTGCGCGGCGATGACCTTGGCGCCGGCTTCATGGAACAGACGGGCGGCGGTGCCGCCCACGTTGCCGAAGCCCTGCACCACCACGCGCGCCTTGGACACGTCGATGTTGAGGTCGCGCGCGGCTTCGCAGCCCACCACGAACACGCCGCGGCCGGTGGCCTCGACGCGGCCCAGGCTGCCGCCCAGCGCGATCGGCTTGCCGGTGACCACGCCCGTGGCGGTGGCGCCTTCGTTCATGGAGTACGTGTCCATCATCCAGGCCATGGTCTGGGCGTTGGTGTTCACGTCGGGCGCCGGGATGTCCTTGGACGGTCCGATGATGACGCCGATTTCCGAGGTGTAGCGGCGCGTCATGCGCTCGAGTTCGGAGGCCGACAGCTTGCGCGGATCGACGCGCACGCCGCCCTTGGCGCCGCCGTAGGGCAGGTTCACCGCGGCGTTCTTGATCGACATCCAGGCCGCCAGCGCCATCACTTCGGAGAGCGTGACGTCCTGGTGGAAACGCACGCCGCCCTTGCCGGGGCCGCGCGAGGTGTTGTGCTGGACGCGGTAGCCCTCGAAGTGGGCGATGCTGCCGTTGTCGAGTTCGATCGGCACGTCGACGATCAGGGAACGCTTCGGGCGCTTCAGGGTCTCGACCCAACGCGCCAGCGAACCAAGATACGGGGTGACCCGGTCGACTTGTTGCAGGTAGTTGCCCCAGGGACCGAGGTCCTCGGCGTTCAGATAAGACGGCAATGCGTGGGTGGGAGTTTGAGACATGAGCTGGCTCTCCTGACAAAGTTGCGCCATTTTATCCACGAAAGTTATAGCGTCCCCATTTAAAACGAAAATATTTTAATTAGGGACATATAACTGTTGCGGCGGTTGAACGGGCCGCAAACCCAAGCCTGATGCTGCCCTTATCCTAAGCCGCCAAATCGGCAGCGTCCAGCCTGCCAGCCATAAGGCGCAAGCCCTGCCGCCCGCCATAAGGGGGATGAAAAACGGGGCGGTTTCCTCCCAGGAAACCGCCCCGCCCGATCCTGCTCCCATCCGAAGGATGAGGCGCCGGTCCGCTCAATCGTTCAACAACTGCCAGGCCAGGCGGGCAGCCGCCCGCGCGCCGTGGCCGTCCTGGTCGAAACGCGGGTTGAACTCCGCCATGTCGGCCAGGCGCAGCTTGCCGCTGGCCTTGACCCGCAGCACGATTTCCTCGATCACCGGCAGCGGCACCCCATAGGGCGCCGGCGCCGATACCCCGGGCATGACCGCCGCGGGCAGCACGTCCAGGTCGATGGTCAGGTACACGTGCCGTGCCCGGGCCAGCAAGGCGTCGACGTTGGCCAGGCGCGCCGCCAGGTGGCGCTCCTGCATGTCGCGGTCCTCGACCCAGACGGCGCCGACTTCAGCGGCGCGCGCATACAGCGCCGGCGTGTTGGCCAGCCGCGATACGCCCAGGCAGGCGTATTGCAGGGCCCGCCCGCGTTCCTCGCAATAGCGCGAAATCTGGTCGAACGGCGTGCCGGAACTGCCGGGCCGTCCGGTGCGCAGGTCGAAGTGCGCGTCCAGGTTCAGCACCAGCACGGGTTCCGTGTCGCCGCGGGCGTCCAGCCAGCGCGCCAGGCCCTGGAAGCTGCCCCAGGCGATCTCATGGCCGCCGCCCAGCACCAGCGGGCGGGCGCCCTGCTCCATCAGTTCCGCCACGCGCAGGCCCAACTGTTCCTGGGCGTCTTCGAGCCGGTCGCCTTCGCAGGCCACATCGCCCGCGTCCAGCAGGCGCGTGAGGCCGTGAGCCGGCAGGCCCGCCAGGAACTTGCGGATGGCCGACGGCCCTTCGGCCGCGCCGATGCGGCCCTGGTTGCGGGCCACGCCGGCGTCGCAGGCAAAGCCCAGCAACACCGCCTCGCCTTTGCGGGCTTGGCCGGCGGCCGCTTCGACGATATGCGCCAGGCGGCGCGTGTCGCCTTGTTCGGCGCTGTCGTCGCGGGCCTTCCACAAGCTTCGATCGAATTGCGCCACGCTCATGCCGCCCCCTGCCCCGCGTTCAGCACCGCCTGCAGGAACTCGCGGGTGCGCGGCTCGCGCGGCTGGGTGAAGATCACGTCGGGCGAGCCGGACTCCAGGATCACGCCGCCGTCCATCACCGCCACTACGTCGGCCACGTCGCGGGCGAAACCCATTTCGTGCGTGACCACCATCATGGTCATGCCTTCCTTGGCCAGCAGCTTCATGACCTGCAGCACTTCACCCACCAGCTCCGGGTCCAGCGCCGAGGTCGGCTCGTCGAACAGCATGACCTTGGGCTGCATGGCCAGCGCGCGCGCGATGGCGACGCGCTGCTTCTGCCCGCCGGACAGGCTGGCCGGCATGGCCGACATCTTCTGGCCCAGGCCGACCTTGTCCAGCAGGTCCGCCGCCAGCGCGTGGGCTTCTTCGCGGCCCATGCCGCGCAGCTTGCGCGGACCGACCGTCACGTTGTCCAGCACCGACAGGTGCGGGAACAGGTTGAAGCCCTGGAACACCATGCCCACCTGCATGCGCAGCTGGTTGAGCTCGGCCTCTGGCAACAGCTTGCCGTGGTCCAGCAAGGTCTGGCCGCAGATGTCGATGGTGCCGGTCTGCGCCACTTCCAGCCCGTTGCAGCAGCGCAGCAAGGTGCTCTTGCCCGAACCGCTGGGCCCGATCACCACCACCACCTGGGACGGCAGCACGTCGAAGTCGATGCCGCGCAGGACTTCGTGGTCGCCGTAGGACTTGCGCAGGCCGCGGATGCGGATCATTTCTTGCGGGTCCGCGGCCCGGGTCGTAGCGGAGTTCATTGCGGAGTTCATTGCACCATCCCTCCCGCGCGCAGGCGGTGTTCAACCTTGCGCAGCACCAGCATGGTGGCCGTGGTCAGGATCAGATAAATCAGCGCCACCACCAGATAGGTTTCCAGCGAGCGATAGGACACGCTGATGATCTTCTGGCCTTCATGCATCAGGTCGTGGATCGTCAAGAGCGACACCAGGGCCGAGTTCTTGATCAGCGCGATGAATTCATTGCCCAGCGGCGGGATCATGCGCACCACCGCCTGCGGCAGCACGATGATGCGCATGGCCTGGCCGGACGACATGCCCAGCGAGCGCGCCGCTTCGGTCTGGCCGCGGTCCACCGACTGGATCGCGCCGCGCACGATTTCGGACACGTAGGCGCCGGAATACATGCCCAGCCCCAGCACGCCGCAGGCGAACGCCGGCAGGGTGATGCCGAAATGCGGCAGGCCGAAGAACCAGATGAACAGCTGCACCAGCAGCGGCGTGCCGCGGAACAGCAGCAGGTAGACGCTGCACAGGTTGTAGATGACGTAGCGCTTGGGGTTCAGGCGCCCCACGCCCACCAGCAGGCCGATGACGCAGGCCAGCAGCAAGGCGCCCGCGGTCACCTCGACGGTGACCACGGCGCCATTGATCAGCGCGCCGAAGTCGGCAAAGACGGGAGAAAAATCCAGGTTCATTTCGCGGGGGCCTCGAACCACTTGTTGACGATGGCCTGGTAGCTGCCGTCGGCCTTGAGCTTCTGCAGCGCGGCGTTCAGTTCACGGGTCAGCTCGGGCTTGTTCTTGGGCACGGCGATGCCGTAGTCCTCGGTGGTGATCTGGTCGTTCAGCACCGTCAGGTCCGGCGTGCTCTGGGCGAACAGCTTGGCGGCGGGCTTGCCGGTCACGGCGGCTTCGGCGCGGCCGATCTGCACCAGGTTGAACATTTCCTGGTTCTTCTCGACTTCCACGCGCTGCACCGCCGGGTAGTGTTCCTTCAGATAGTTGACCGACTTGGTGCCGACCTGCACCGAGACCTTGCGGCCGTCCAGGTCCTTCAGCGTCTTGACCGGGCCGTCCTTCTTGGTCATCACGACCAGGCCGCCCGCGTAGTAGGGATCGGTGAAGTCCACCACCTTGGCGCGCTCGGGCGTGATGTAGATGGCGGACACGGCGATATCGGCGCGGCCGGCCTGCAGCGCGGGAATCAGGCCCTTGAAGTCGATGTCGATCCACTCGACCTTCTTGCCCATGGCGCCGGCCAGCGCTTCCACCAGTTCGATGTCGAACCCGGTGCGCTTGCCGTCCTTGACGAACTCCATCGGCGGGAAGGTCGCGTCGGTGACGGCGCGGATGGTTTCCTGGGCGAACGCCGGACCGGCGCTCCAGGCGAGGCCCAGCGTCAGGGCGGCGGTCAGCAGTGTGCGGCGAGTGGTCATGGTGGGTCCTCTATGGAATGGGGATACGGCGGTCGGGTGGGTATGGGTACGGCGTGGAATGGAAGAAGGCTGTTTCAATGAACCTGCAACTTCGCCGAGATGCGCCGGGCCGCGGCCACGGTCATTTCGGTCAATGCCTCGGGCCGCTGGGCGGCCCGGGTCGATGGCGCCATCAGCGTGATCGAGGCCACGGCCTGATTGGCGCGTTGAAAAATAGGGACGCTGACACCCCAGACGCCGGCATCGACTTCGCTGTCGGTGACGGCATAACCCTGGGCGCGGATGGCTTCCAGCTCGTGGCCCAACCGGCCGGCGTCCACGTCGGCCTCGGCCGCCAGATAAGCCAGCGCGGCCTGCTGCCGGGCCAGCGGCATGAAGGCCAGCAGCGACTTGGCCGAGGCGCCGCGCGCCAGCGGCAGGCCGCGCCCCTTGGTGAAGGAACAGCGCAGCGGATGCTGGCTTTCGATCATGTCCAGGCAGACCGCCTGGTCCTTGACCGCCACCAGCAGGCCTATGGTCTCGCCGGAGGCGGCGGCCAGCGCGGCCATGTCGGGCTGCGCTTCATGGATCAGGAACGAGGACTGGTCAAAGCCCCAGGCCAGCTGCACGCATAGCGGGCCGGGGCCGTATTCACCGTCGTGCTCGGCGACAAAACCCCAGCGCTTGAGCAGCGCCACCTGGCGGTACAGGGTGCTTTGCGCCAGGCCGGTCTGCTCGGCCAACGCGGCAATGCTAAGGGGGCCGTCGTGCCTGGCCAAGGTGGCCAGCACATACAGCACGCGATCCGCGCCTGCCCCGACTGATAGATCCGCTTTCAACATGTGGCTCCAAGCTAACGGAGCGCAGATTATCAATTTATGGCTCTAACTCTGCTTTTTATTCCCGAATACTGAGAATAGCTGGGGAAAACCCCGAATGGCGGACGCAAAAAAAGCGCCCGAAGGCGCCAAAGCGTCCGCCGCGCCCCGGCGGCGCGCGTCGGACCTGACCCTTTCCTGGGGCCGGTCAGGGTTGGTGGGCGGTCGACCCCAGGATGCGCTCGGCGCAACGCGCCCAGTACAGCAGCCGCGCATCTTCCTTTACGAAGCCGACCATCTGGAAGCCCAGCGGCAGCCCGTTGGGGCCGCGCGCGACCGGCAAGGTGATGGACGGGTTGTGCAGCAACGACCAGATGCGGATGAAGGCCGAGCTGCCGGTGGAGCTGGCGAGCGGCGCCTCGCCCAGCGTGGACGGCATGGCCACTGCGTCGACCTCGCGCGCAACGTCGTAGAACGCCCGGCGGCAGGCGTCGGCGGCGTCCAGCGCGCCGGCGTAATCGGCCGCGGATAGGCCCTCGCCCATCGTCAGGTACTCGATCAGCCCGGGATCGCACAGCGCCGCATGATCGCGCTTGATGGCGGCATACTCACGCGCCAGGTCGTAGGCCATGATCACGTCCTGCGCCTCGCCCATGGTGTCGAAGGCCGGCGGCATGACCAGCTCTGTGACCTTGACGCCGGCGGTCGACAAGGCGCGCAGATTGGCCTCGAAGCTCTCGCGCATGCAGGGTTCGGTGTCGGCCCAATCCTTGGGGCGCCACACGCCCAGACGGAAGTCGTTGCGCAGCGAGGACGCCGGATCAAACCGGGGATCGCCCGTAAACGCACGCATGAACAAGGCCGCGTCGTCGACCGAACGCGAGATCGGCCCGATCACGTCCAGTACCCGCGAATAGCGCCGGATCGCCACGTAGGGAATGGCGTCCAGCGTGGGCTTGAAGCCGACCGCGCCGCAGAATGCTGATGGCCGCAGGATGGAGCCCGCCGTCTGCGTGCCGATGGACAGCGGCGCCATGAAGTCGGCGACGGCCGCCGCCGAACCGGCCGAGGACGCGGCCGGCGTGCGGGTCAGGTCATGCGGGTTGCGCGCAGGCCCGGGCAGCATGATGGCGTGGCGCGACACGGTGTTCTTGCCCAGCACGTTGAAGCCCAGCTCCTGCGCCTGCGTCACCACGGGCGCATCGGCCTCGGGCTGGCGGCCGGGGAAGATCTCGGGGTCGCCCAATTCGGTGGGCATGGCCGCGGTGTCGATGGTGTCCTTGATGCCCAGCGGCACGCCGTCCAGCGCGCGCTGCCGGCCATGGCGGTCCCATTCGCGGGCGCGGGCCAGCGCGCCCTCGGCGTCCACCCGGACCCAGGCCTTGACGCCGCCGTTGCGCTCCTCGATGCGCTCCAGGCAGGCGCGCGCCCAGGCCTCGCAAGTCAGCTTGCCCTGCTCCAGCGCAGCCAGGCCCTCGGTGGCGGTCAAAGCGGCGATGGCGCCAGGCGCCGGACGGCGCGCAACGGGCGCCGGGGAAACCATGGTTTCGGAAATAGGCAAGATACGGCTCCTGCAAAGAGATATGGAAATATGGATTTGCCATCCGCGACGGCGGCTGCCGGCGGGATGGCTCTGGCGCTTTCAAGCGGGGACGCTGCCGCTGGGCGGACGGTCCGCGCCCGCGTGGCCGCCCCGCCCTATGTACAGATCGCTCATGTGCTGGTTGGCCAGCAGCGCCTGCCCCGTGTCGGTCAGCACGATGCGGCCGGAATCCAGGATGTAGCCGCGGTCGCTGAACGCCAGCGCCTGGCGCGCGCGCTGCTCCACCATCAGCACGCCCACGCCGATCTGGGGCAAGCGCCGCACTTCGGCGAACACCTGCTCGGTCAGCGCCGGCGACAAGGCGGCGGACGGTTCGTCCAGCACCATCAGGCGCGGCGAGGACATCAGCGCGCGGGCAAAGGCCAGCTGCTGGCGTTCGCCGCCGGAGAGGTTCTCGGCATGGGTCTTGCGCCGCCCGGCCAGCGCGGGAAACAGGTCGAACATGTCGCGGATACGCTTTTCGCGCGCCTGCACGTGCTCCACCACCTGCAGGTTTTCCAGCACCGTCAGCGCGCCGAACACGTTGCGCACCTGCGGCACGTATGAGATGCCGATGCGCACGCGCTCCTCGACCGGCAGCGCGAACAGGTCGCGGCCATCGAAGGTCATGGTGCCGGCGATACGCGGCAACAAACCCATCACCGCCTTGACCAGCGTGGACTTGCCCGCGCCGTTGGTGCCGGCGATGGTGACGATCTCGCGCGGCGCCACGTGCATGTCGATGCCGGACACGATATCGACCTCGCCGTAGCCCCCGGACAGGCCTTGCATGACGAGCTGGCTCATATCACTCCCCCCATGTACGCTTCGCGCACCTGTTCATTGGCCAGCACGCTGTCGGGCGTGCCTTCGGCGATGACCCGGCCGCGGTCCATGACGTACATGCGCGGCACGATGCGCGACAGCTCTTCCAGGTTGTGTTCGATGATGGCGACGGTCAGGCCGCGCTGGTTCAGTTCCACGATGCGCGCCGACAGCTCTTCGATCAGCACCGGATTGACCCCGGCGAACGGCTCGTCCAGCAGGATGCAGCGCGGCTCCAGCATCAAGAGCCGCCCCAGCTCCAGCAGCTTCTTCTGCCCGCCCGACAACTTGCCGGCAGGCTCGTCCGCCACCCGGGACAGGTTCAGGAAGGCCAGCAGCTCGTGCACCCGCTCCGCGTTGCGCGCCTCTTCGCGGGCGACTTCGCGGCGGGCGAAGACCAGCGCCGCCAGCTTTTCGCCGCGCTGGTCCGGCGCGGCCGCCATCATGTTGTCAAAGACCGTCAGCTGGCTGAACTCGCGCGGCACCTGGAAGGTGCGCGCCAGGCCCCGGCGCACGCGCTGGTGCACGGCCACGCCCGTGATGTCCTCGTCGGCGAAGCGCACCGACCCGGAACTGGGCGGGATGTAGCCCGTGACCACCGAGAACAGCGTGCTCTTGCCCGCGCCGTTGGTGCCGATCACCCCGACCATTTCACCCTTGCGCACTTCCAGCGATACGTCGTCCAGCGCCTTGAAGCCGCCGAAGCTGGCGCTCAGCCCTTTGATGCAAAGCAGCGTCATGCCTTTCTCCTGCGCGTCGTGCCCGCGTTGCCAAAAATGCCCTGGGGCCGGTAAAGCACCACGCAGATGAGCGCCAGGCCGATGACGCCGATGCGCACGCTGGCCATCTGCACCTCCGAGATGCCGCCGACGAAGTCGCGCACGAAGCGCGAGCCTTCCAGGAACCCGACCAGCAGCACCGTGCCGGCCACCACGCCGCTCAGGCGCCCCACCCCGCCCAGGATGATGGCGATCCAGATGTAGAAGGTGATCAGCGGCACGAACTGCTCGGGGCTGATGAAGGTCAGGTAGTGCGCCTGGAAGGCGCCCGCCAGGCCGGCCAGGCCCGCGCCCAGCATCAGCGAACGGGTCTTGAAGCGGGCCGGGTCCTTGCCCAGCGCCCGCACCGCGACTTCGTTGTCCCGCACCGCCTCGATCACGCGGCCAAACGGGCTGCGTATCACCAGGTGGATGAGGAACAAGGCGCCGGCGTTGACCGCCAGAAGCAACAGCATGATCCACAGGTCCACCGTCTGCGGCGAGGCCCAGCCCGCGAACAGCCGCGGGATGCCCGGCAGGCCGTGCATCCCGCGCGTCAGCCATTCCTCGGTCTGCAGCATCATGCGCACCGACTCCGAGAAACCCAGCGTCACGATGGCGAGGTAGTCGCTGCCCAGCCGCAAGGCGATCATGCCCAGCGGCCACGCGGCCAGCGCCGCGAACGCCGCGGCCGCCGCCATGGAGATGGGTATGGGCACGCCCTTGAGCGACAGCAGGGCCGAGGTGTAGGCGCCGATGGCGAAGAAGCCGACGTGGCCGAAGTTGATCAGTCCGGTGAACCCGTAGTGCAGCGACAGGCCGAAGGCCAGCAGCATGTAGATCAGGATCCCGATGGCGATAGCAATCAGATAGGCTTCCATGATTTCACCTCGCCGCCATCGGACGGCCGAAGATGCCCTGGGGACGCAGCAGCAGCACGCACAGCAGCACCGCGAAGGCGAATACGATCTTGTAGGCAGGTCCCACCACCAGGCTGGCGACTTCCTGCGCAATGCTGAACACCATGATCCCGACGATGGCGCCCACCGGATTGCCGATGCCGCCCAGGATCACGGCCGCGAACATGGGCATCAGCAATTCCCAGCCCAGCTCGGGGATCACCACCGCCTTGATGCCCAGCAGTACGCCGCCCAGCCCGCAATAGGCGCCCGCGATGCTCCACAGCGTGATCATCACGCGCCGTCCGCGGATGCCGCTGGCCGCGGCCAGCTCGGGGTTGTCCGCCACCGCCCGCATGCGCCGCCCGGTGGGCGTCATGTGCATCAGGGCGAACACCAGCGCCAGCGCGGCCACCGCCGTGCCGACGATGTACAGGTCGGTAGGCAAAATGCGCACGCCGCTGAAATTCCAGGCGCGCGTGAGCGGCAGGTCGAAGGTGTACTGGTCCTGCCCGGCGAAGAAGGTGATCGTGCTGCGCAGCGCGAACGCCACGCCGATGGACGCGATCAGGCGCGACACGTTGGAGCGCGACTCCAGCGGCCGGAACACCCAGGCATAGAAGAACAGGCTGACCAGGGTGGTGCCGGCGACGGCGGCCAGGCCGCCCGCCAGCATCGAGCCGCCGGCCAGCGCCTGCGTGAAGACGGCGGCGTAGGCGCCCAACGTCATGTAGTCGCCGCTGGCGGCGTTGGGAAAGCGGGCGATGCCGAACACCAGCGTGATCGCCAGTGCCGGCAAGGCCAGCAGCATCCCGATCACAACGCCGTTGATCGCGGCGTTGATGACGGTGATTGCATCCATACTTGTGTTCCCCTAGTGTTTTTATCGTCAGACTTTGCCGGCGATGACTTCATTGAGCACCAGCTTGCCGTCGCGGATGTCGAAGACGCCAAAGTCCGGCACGGTCTCGCCCTGCTTGCCGAAGTCCAGGCGCGAGGACGCGCCGTCGTAGTCCACCGGCTTGCCGGCGCGCAGCAGCGCCTGGCCTTGCGCGAAGCCGCTGACCTTTTCGCCGCCGCCCTGCGCGGTCACGGCGCGGATCTTGCCGTTGATGGCAGCCACGTCCGCGGCAGCCCCCGCCGCCTCGATCGCCAGCGCCAGCGTGATCACCATGTCGTAGGACTGCGACGCGAAGATGTCCGGTTCGCGCTTGGTGCGCTTGCGGAATTCGGCGGCGAAGTGCTTGTAGGCCTGATGCTCGTGGGCGGCGACGTTGGAGATCGAGATGATGCCTTCGGTGGCCTCCTTGCCCAGCGCCTTCACCAGGTCTTCGTTGGCGGTCCAGCCCGGCATGATGAACTTGCAGTCCTGGCCGGTCTGGAACCACTCCTTCAGGATGATGGTGGCGTCGGGCCGGTAGGCGCTCAGCGAAATCACGTCGGGCTTGGAGGCCAGCACCTTGGTCAGTTCGGTGCGGTAGGTGGTCTGGTTGGGCTCGTAGATGGTGAAGGCGCTGACCTGTCCGCCCTTTTCCTGCCAGGCATCACGGAAGTAGTTGGCCTGCCCCACAAACGTGGAGTTATTGAAGGCCATGACCGCCGGCCGCTTGAAGCCGCGCTGGCGCGCCACTTCCGCGAAGGCGCGGCCGAACACCGCGTTGGAGGCCTGGAACATCCAGGCCAGCCCCTGCTTGTTCTCGGTCAGCATTTCCGGCGCGCCGCAGGTGTTCATGGTGATGAGGCCCGCGGCATTGGTGATGGGCATGGCGGCCAGGCCTACCGACGAGGGCCAGATGCCGACCACCGCCTCGACCTTGTTGATCTCGATCAGCTTCTTCACGGCCAGAACGGCCGCGTCGGGCTTGGTCTGGTCGTCTTCGGCGTAGAGCTGGATCTTGCGGCCGGCGGCGCCGCCGGCGGCGTTGACCTCATCGATGGCGATCTTGATGGCTTCCAGCATGGCCGGCCCGTAGGGGCCGCCGACGCCGGTGATGGAATTGAGCGCCCCCAGGCGGAACGGCTGGGCCGATTGCGCCCGGACCAGGGAGGGCGCGGCGGCGCAAGCGGCCAGCGCGGCGCTGGCCGCGATAAAGCCGCGGCGGGAAAGATGGATGGGCTGTGTCATGAAGGTTCCTTGCGGCGTGAACATCTTTGTTCAACTTCGAATAGCCGCCGGCGTCAATAGCGCCGGCGTCCCCTTGGAGCTTGGATGCGACTTCGATACTGCCTGCTGCGGTTTGCCTGCTACGCGATGACTCCTCGGGCGCGCATGCCTGCAATTCTGTCTTCCGCCACGCCGAAGCGGCGCAGCACCTCGTCCGTGTGCTGGCCCATCAGCGGCGCCGCCGTGCGCAAGGCGCCGGGCGTTTTGGAAAACTTGGTCGGAATGCCGATGGTCTTCATCTTGCCCAGCGCGGGATGGTCCAGTTCCTGCACCATGCCGCGCGCCAGGTAATGCGGGTCCTGCATGGCCTGGCCGAAATCGTTGATCGGGCCGCAAGGCACGGAGGCCCGTTCGCAGCGCTCGATCCATTCAGCCGCGTCGGCACGCGCGAATTCGGCTTCCAGCAACGGCTCCAGCTCGGCGATGTTGGCCAGCCGGTCGGAGTTGGTGATGAAGCGCGGATCGGTGATCAGTTCGGGCCGCTCCAGCACGTCCGCGCACAGGCGCTCCCAGGTGCGCTGGTTGGCCGCGCCTATCATGATGAAGCCCTGGCGCGTGCCGAAGGCCTGGTATGGCGCCGACACGCGGTGGCGGCTGCCCGTGCCTTGCGGCACCGTGCCGTCGGCGAAATAGGCGGCGGCTTCCCAGACGAACCAGGGCAAGCCGCACTCGGCCAGCGCGATGTCGATGTGCTGGCCTTCGCCCGTCTTCATCTGGTGGATGCAGGCGGCCAGGATGGCGTAGACCGCGGTCAGCCCCGCCCCCACGTCATAAATGGCGATGCCCGACTTCAAGGGCCGCCCGTCGGGCTCGCCCGTCATGCTCATGATGCCGCTCATGCCCTGGGCCACCAGGTCGAAGCCGCCCTTGCCCGCGTAGGGTCCGGAATGGCCGTAGCCGGAGATGGAGCAATACACCAGGCGCGGATTGATGCGCGACAGCGTTTCGTAGTCCACGCCCAGCGACTTGGTCACGCCCACGCGGTAGTTCTCCACCACCACGTCGGCCCAGCGCGCCAGCTCGTACAGCACTTCGCGCGCCTCGGGATCCTTCAGGTTCAGCGCCACGCCCTGCTTGTTGCGATTGATCTGGGCGAAACAGGTGGATTCGCCGTTCACGTAGGGACCCATTTCGCGGGAGTCGTCGCCGGCGCCGGTCTTCTCGACCTTGATGACCTCGGCGCCCAGGTCGGCCAGCACCATGGTGCAGTACGGGCCGGCCATGATCTGCGAAAGATCCAGGATCTTGATGCCGGCAAGGGGGGATGCAGCTTGAGTCATATGCGGTCCGTCTTGGGTCGGTGGCCGGATCAGCGGCCGATGAATTCGGGAATGCGCTTGGCGGCGAAGGCCTCGCGGCCGCGCCGGTAGTCCTCGGTGCCGAAGCATTCGTAGGCTTCGCTGCGCTCTTGCGCGCTCAACGCGCGTCCTTCGCGCAACTGGCCCACGAAGCGCTTGTGCCAGCGGTTGACCAGCGGCGCCGCCGCGGCGATGCGGCGGGCGGTGGCGTAGGTTTGTTCCGCCACGCGCTCGTCATCCACCACGCGGGTCAGCAGGCCCTTGGACATGGCTTCTTCGGCGCCGAAGATGTTTCCTTCCAGCAGGATTTCCAGCACGCGCGCAGCGCCCACCACGCGGATCAGGTCGGCCAGTTCCTGGTGGTCCACGGTCAGCCCGATGCGATTCACCGGGATGCCGTAGCGGCTGTTGCGCCCGCCAATGCGGATGTCGCACAAGGCGGCCAGTTCCAGCCCGCCGCCCACGCACACGCCTTCGATGCAGGCCACGGTGGGGTGGCGCAGGTGCTTGAGCGTGTCGGTCATGGAAAGCGTGAAGAGCGCGTACTCGGCCGCCTGCGCCGCGCCGTCGCGGTCTTCCTCGAAGCCGCCGATATCGCTGCCGGCGCAGAAGGCGCCGCCCGCGCCCCGCAGCACCACGCAGCGCACGCTATCGTCGGCATCGAGTTCACGCATGACCCGGCCGAACTCCCGGTACATGTCCAGCGTGAACGCATTGCGCTTTTCCGGGCGGTTCATCAGCACGGTGGCCACGCCGTCGGCGTCGCGGCTCAGGTCTATGCTCATGCCACGTCCTCCAGGCGCAGTTCGGTGCCCTTGAGCACCACCCTGCCGTCCAGTTCCAGCGTGGCGTCGGTGACGATGGTGTCGTAGTGGGCGGCGGCCTTGACGGTGCCGCCGATGTAGGCGCTGGTGCCCAGCGCCAACTGGATCGAGCCGTAGACCGATTCGTCGGACAGCATGGTGCCGTCCAGCTGGCAGCGCGGGTTCATGCCCACGCCCAGCTCGCCCAGGTTGTAGACCAGCGGATCGTTGAAGCTGGCCAGCAGATCGCGGAACTGGCGCGCCACCGCGCCGCCCTCGATCGCCACGGCCATGCCCTTTTCCATATGGATGCGCACGGGTTCGTCGCGGATCAGCGAGACGCCGGGAATGCTGGCGTTGACCACGATCACGCCTTCGGCCGTGCCTTCCACCGGCGCCAGGCTGGACTCCAGGCAATAGCCCGCCGAGATGTCGGTGGTGTTGGCGAAGCCGTGCAGCGCGCGGCCGCGGCGGCCGGCGATGCTCATGGTCACGTCGGTGCCGAGCTCGCTGGTGACGCGGGCCGTGTCGGCGCGGGTCAGCGCGTCGGCCAGCCCCTGGATCTGCGGGCGCAGCGCGTCGAAGTCGCAGTCCCAGCCTTCGGCCAGGAAGAAATCGGGCAGATGCGATTCGGGCAGCACGATCACGCCGACCCCGGCGCGCGTGGCCTGCTGGCGCGCATCGGTATGCGCGGCGTTGGCGCGGGTCAATGCAATCACCAGGTCGGCCGCCTGCATGGCCTGGGCCACCACCGGCGACAACTGCCGGCCATGGCGCGCGGAGCCGGCGATCTGCAGCAGGTGCAGGCCGGCGCCCGCTTCGTCCACCGCAATGGCCAGGGGCTCGACGTTGTGGTGGGTATGCAGGTCATACAGCACCAGCACTTCCATGCCTGGCTTGGCCGCGCCCAGCTGGCTGACCACCTTGCGGGCGTTCTTCAGTTTCAACAGCGTATGCATGGTGTGCTCCTCAAGCCGCTTGCGACGCGCGCGCGTCGGCGATGCGCTGGGCATCCGCCACCGCGCGCCCGAGGATGTCCAGGCCGCGGGCCAATTCCTCATCAGTAATGGAAAGCGGCGCCAGGAAGCGGATCACGTTGCCGTAAAAGCCCGCCTTCACCAGCACCAGCCCGCCCTGGTAGGCGGCCTGCACGATGTGGGCCGCCAGGTCGCCGGCGGGACTGTCGTCGCCCGCGCCGCGCACGACTTCGAACGCGACCATGGCGCCCTGGCCGCGCACGTCGCCCACGATGCCGTACTGGCCGGCCCAGTCCGCAAAGCGTGCGCGCACCCGGCCGCCGAGGTCGCGGGCGCGCGCCGCGTAGTCTTCGCGCTGCATGACCGCGATGGTTGCGAGCGCCGCGGCGCACGCCAGCGGGTTGCCGCCATAGGTGCCGCCCAGGCCGCCCACGGCCGGCGCGTCCATCAGGTCGGCGCGCCCCACCAGCGCCGCTATCGGCAGCCCCCCGCCCATGGACTTGGCCAGGGTGTAGAGGTCGGCTTCGATGCCGGCATGCTGGGTGGCGAACCATTCTCCGGTGCGGCAGAAGCCCGACTGGATCTCGTCGGCGATCAGCACGATGCCGTGTTGGGTGCAATAGGCGCGCAGCGCCTGCAGAAAGGCGGGCGGCGCGGCATGGAAGCCGCCCTCGCCCTGGACCGGCTCGATGATCACTGCGGCGACCTGCTCCGGCGTGACCTCGGTTTCGACCAGGCGGCGGAATTCATTGAAGGCGGCCTCGGCGCATTCGGCTTCGGTCAGCCCCGAGCGGTAGCGCACCGGGAACGGCGCGCGATAGATCTCGGACGCGAAGGGACCGAAGCCGGTCTTGTAGGCGGGCGCCTTGGCGGTCAGGGACAGCGCCATGTAGGTGCGGCCGTGGAAGGCGTTCTCGAAGGCCACCACCGCCTGCCGGCCGGTGGCGCGGCGGGCCACCTTGATGGCGTTTTCCACGGCCTCGGCGCCGGTGGTCTGCAGCATGGCCTTCTTCGGCCAGGATCCGGGCACCAGGCCGACCAGCGTTTCGGCCAGCTCGATGTATTCCGGATACATGACGATGTTGAAGCAGGTGTGCAGATAGCGCGCCGCCTGCGCCTGGACCGCGGCCACCACCTCGGGATGCGCGTGGCCCACGTTCAGGGTGCCGATGCCGCCGGCGAAATCGATGTAGGCGTTGCCGTCCAGGTCGGTCAGCGTGGCGCCGCGGGCAGCGGCCGCGAACACCGGGGGGCCGTTGGCCACGCCCAGCGCGACGGCGGCATTGCGCCGGGCCAGATATGCCTGGCACTGCGGGCCGGGAAGTTGAGGGGACTGCACGGCGTCTTTCATTGCCCAGGGCTCCTTGAATGAGTGGGTACCGCGACGAAGTGGAGCCACTATATTCTTGTGCGTTTTATTGTGTCAATGCTGATTTACAACTACGCACTCTAAATTGTGCACAATCTTGCGTTCAAAATATGTTATGCTTTGCTCCACTCAACCCAGGTGCCTACATGCCCACTAAACGCGCGACTGCCTCTGCTGACGCCGCCGCCCCCGAAACACGCAAGGCGGCCTCCACCCACGAAGTCATACTCGATATGCGGGAACGCATTGCGTCGCAGGCCTTGCTGCCCGGCACCCGCGTGCCGGAAGAAGACCTGGCGCAGGCCTACGACATCCCGCGCGCCAAGGCGCGCGAAGTGCTGGCGACACTGGAAGACCGCGCGCTGGTGGAACGGGTGCCCAACAAGGGCGCCGTGGTGGCCCTGGTCGACATGGAAACCACCTACCGCCTGTACCAGGTGCGCGAAGCCCTGGACGGACTGGCGGTACGGCTGGCCATGGCCAACGCCACCCCCGCCGACTGGGAAGCGATGCAGGCCCTGCTGGGCGAGCCTTTCGAACAAAGCCTGAAAAGCGGCGACATCGAGGCCCACGTGGCCACGATCGAACAGTTCCGCAACCACATCAAGAAACTGGCGCGCAATCCGGTGCTAAGCGACATGATCGAGCGCATCTACGACCGCACCCGCGTGTCGATGCGCCGCGTGGCCCTGCTGCCGGGCCGCTCAGAGATGGGGATCAAGCAATACCGCGCCCTGCTGGACGCCATGGTGCGCGGCGACGGCGACGAGGCCGAGCGCTGCGTGCGCGAACTGAACGGCAGCGCCCGCGACTACATCGAGCGCTACAAGAACTACGTGATCTGAATCGGGCCGGCCCCCTTGCGGGCCGGCCTCGGGCAAGCCCGCGCCTCAGGGCGCGGCGGGCTCGTCGTAGTTGTTGAGCTTCACGCCCGAAACGCCCTGGACCGCGGACGACGCGGCCGGGGCTTTCTTTTCCACGGCGGGAGCCTGCGCGGCTGCCGCACCCGGCTCCGGGCTGGCCGGCGCGCCCACTGCCGCGCCTGCCTGCGCACCCGCCGCCTCGGCGCCCTCTTCGGCCGGCCGCGCCGCGCGCAGCTTGCGGCGCGCTTCCTCTTGCTGCGCGATCAGCTTGTCCAGTTCCGCCGCCACCGCCGTGGACTTGCCCGTCCTGGCCCAATCGGCCGGAGTCTGGCCCTTGGTATCACGCGAGCCCACATCCGCCCCTGCCTTGAGCAACAGGTCCACCATGGGCTTGCGGCCAGAAAGCGCCGCCATCATCAGCGGCGTTTCGCCATTGGGCGCGGGCGCGTTGACCATGGCCTTGTGCGCCAGCAACAGGCGCGCCATTTCCAGCTGCCCCTTCGAGGCCGCGTAGTGCAGCGGCGTCCAGCCCAGGCGGTTGACCTGGGCGCCGCGCGCGATCAGCTTCTTGGCGCGTTCGGTTTGGCCAGCAATGGCCAGATACATCAGCGGCGTCTCGCCCGCCGGGTTCTCGGCGTTGACGTCGGTGCGCTTGTCGGCCGCGATCACGTCGAACACCTTCCAGGCGCCGTCCACCACCGCGCGCATCAGGGCCGGCTGGCCGTTCTTGTAGCGCACGTTGGGATCCTCGCCGCGCGCCAGCAGTTCCTTGATGTCGTCCGGGTAGTCATTGGCGACATAGACCCACCAATCGCCGGGATTGGCGGCCTGCGCCGCAGCGGGAACCGCCATGCCCATGGCCAGCGCCAGCAGCGCTCCACGGCAACACGACAAGAGGGTGTTCTGGACGGAAGCGTTGCGGGCAGCCATGGGTTTCCTATAAATCACTTTAAATAAATCAGATTAGATTATTTCTTTATCTTATTGAAAAGACGGAAGAAATTATCCGTTGAAGCGCGCGCCACATCAGCCACTGGTATACCCCTGAGATCCGCGATCTTCTCGGCCACGTGAATCACCTTGGACGGGTCGTTCAACTTGCCGCGGTACGGCACAGGCGCCAGATACGGCGAATCGGTTTCGATCAGCAAACGGTCCAGCGGCACCTTGGCAGCCACTTCATGCACGATCTGCGCATTCTTGAAGGTCACGATGCCAGACAGCGAAATATAGAAGTTCTGGTCCAACGCAGCCTGTGCCACTTCCCAATTTTCGGTAAAGCAATGCATCACGCCGCCGACCTCGGCCGCCTGCTCTTCGCGCAACATGCGCACGGTGTCCTCGGCGGACGAGCGCGTGTGCACGATCAGGGGCAGGCCCGTATCGCGGGCGGCGCGGATGTGGCGGCGAAAGCGCTCGCGCTGCCAGTCCAGGGGTTCGGACAGGCGGTAATAGTCCAGCCCGGTCTCGCCGATGGCCACGACCTTGGGATGCTCGGACAGGCGCGCCAGCTCTTCGGGCGTGGGGTCCGGGGTGTCTTCGTAATCGGGATGCACGCCGACCGAGGCCCACAGATTGGCCTGCGGCTCGACCAGCGACATCAGGCCCGGCCATTCCGGCATGTTGACGCTGACGACCAGCGCGTGCGTGACCTGGTTGGCAGCCATCCGGTCAAGTATGGCCGGCAGGTCGGCGGCCAGTTCCGGGAAGTTCAAATGGCAGTGGGAATCGACGTACATGATGAGTCTGGATACAAGTGCCGCGGCGCCCCGCCCTTCACCGGACGAAGCGCCGCCGGATCAAAGGCTTACGCCAGGCAGGATAGCACCACGCGCTGCAAGGTCGCGTGGGCGAAGAGCTTGGCGTTCAAGGGATGGGTGGCCAGCGCGCGCTGGCGCGTCAGCCAGCGCGCGGCCTCGGCCACCTTGGCCGGATTCATGCGCGCGGCGACCTGCGCGACCGCGCTGCCCAGGGCCGGGAAGTAGCGCGACGGCGCCCCCGCGCCGGCCAGCATCAGGTCCGTATAAAGGCGCTGCAAGGCGTCGATCCATTCGCTGGCCGCCACTTTTTCCAGGGCCTCGGCCAGCGTGCCGACGTCGGGCGACTGGCCCTTGGACAGCGGCCCGACCAGCTGGGTCAGCCAGGGCGGACAAGCGGATTCGTTCGACTGGGCCAGCCTCAACGCCGCCAGCGGCGCGCCGCCGGCCGCCGCCAGCCATTCGCGGGCCGGTTCCACGTTCTGCTCGCGCAGCCATTGCAGCGCGGTGTCGGGGTCCGGCGCGGGCAGCGGCAAACGCCGGCAACGCGACACCAGCGTGGGCAAAAGGCGGTCCGGCGCATCCGCGACCAGCAGAAAGACCGTGTGCGGCGGCGGCTCTTCCAGCACTTTGAGCAAGGCGTTGGACGACACCACGTTCAGCGCATGGGCCGGGTACAGCAGCGCTACGCGCCAGCCGCCGCGGTGCGTGGCGGTGTTGAACCAGGATTCCAGCGAACGGATCTGGTCTATGCGTATTTCCTTGGACGGCGCGCGCTTGGCCGCGCCCGTGGCGGGTTCGGCGTCTTCCGAGGGTTCGGCGGCGTCCGCGCCCTCTTCCACCGCCACGGCCTCGGGGCGGATGCGGCGCAGGTCGGGATGATTGCCGCTGGCGAACCAGGCGCAGGCGGCGCAACGGCCGCAAGCCAGGCCATTGTCCGGCGTTTCGCACAGCAGGCTGGCCGCCGCGGCGACCGCGAAGTCCAGTTTGCCGATGCCGGCCAGCCCATGGATCAGCCAGGCATGGGCGAAGCGATCGCGGTTGCCGAGCCAGTTGCGCGCCGTCTCGGCCTGCCAGGGCAGGAACTGCGGCGCGTTGGACGCCTTGACGTCCTCGTCTTTGGCGGCGCGGGTCGCATTCATGCCGACTGCCCCAGCAGTTCGCGCAGTCCCGCCTCCAGGCCGGTGCGGATCTGGGCGATGGATTGGGTGGAATCGACGATGCGGATGCGCTGCGGATCAGCCTCGGCGCGGGCGTGGTAGGCCTCGCGGGTGCGTTCGAAAAAGGCCGCGCCCTCGCGCTCGAAGCGGTCCGGCTCGCGCGCGTCGGCCAGCCGGGCGCGCGCCACTTCCAGCGGCACGTCGAAGAGCCAGGTGCGGTCGGGCTGGCCGGCCTGCATCCAGGCCTCCAGCGCGGCCACGCGCGCCGCGCCCAGGCCGCGCCCGCCGCCCTGATAGGCATAGGTGGCATCGGTGTAGCGGTCGCAGACCACCCAGGCGCCGCGCGCCAGGGCCGGTTCAATGACCTGGTGCAGGTGCTCGCAACGGGCCGCGAACATCAGGAGCGTCTCGGTGTCCAGCCCCATGGAGTCGGTCAGCAGCAAGGCGCGCAGCTTCTCGCCCAGCGGCGTGCCGCCGGGTTCGCGGGTGGACACCACGTCCAGCCCCTGCGCACGCAGGAAATCGGCGATCCAGACGGTATGCGTGCTCTTGCCCGCGCCGTCCACGCCTTCCAGCGTGATAAAGCGTCCGCGCGTGGTCATTGGTCTTGTCCTTGTACTTGTGCCTGTCCCTGGTCCGGCTCGGGCGCGGCGTCCGGCGCCGGGCTGGCGCTGGGCGCGGCTGCGGGCGTGCCGTTGGCCGGATTGCCATTGGCCGCGCCGCGGCTCGAAGCCGGGCTGGGCGCGGCATTCTGGCCTTGGCCCTGGCCCAGGATGTAGCGGGAAACGTTGCGGTTGTGCTCGTTCAGGTTGACCGAGAACTCGCTGGTGCCGTTGCCGCGGGAAACGAAAAAGAGGAACTTGTGCTGCTCCGGCTGCACCGCCGCCAGCAGCGCCGCGCGGCCAGGCGCCGCGATCGGCGTGGGCGGCAGGCCCGGACGCGTATAGGTGTTCCAGGGCGTGTCGGTCTGCAGGTCGCGCTTGCGGATGCGGCCTTGGTAGGCGTCGCCCATGCCGTAGATCACCGTCGGATCGGTTTGCAGCAGCATGCCGATCTTGAGCCGGTTGGTGAACACGCCTGCCACGCGGCGGCGGTCCGGCCCATGGCCTGTTTCCTTTTCAACGATCGATGCGAGCACCAGGGCTTCGTAGGGCGTGGTCACCGGCAGGTCCGGTTGGCGCTTGGCCCAGGTGTCCTGCAGGATGCGCTGGCCTTCCTGGTAGGCGCGGCGCAGCAAATCGTAATCGGTGCTGCCGGGCGTGAAGATGTAGGTGTCCGGGAAGAACAGCCCTTCCGGCTGCTTGATTTCCGAGCCCAGGCGTTCCATCAGTTCTTCATCGGTGGTTTCGCCCAGCGTCTGCTTGACGTCGGGATTCGCGCGCAGCGCCTGGCGGATCTGGCGGTAGGTCCAGCCTTCCAGGAAGGTGATCTGCCGCTGCGTCATGTCGCCGCGCGCCAGGCGCTCCAGCAACTTCCAGGGCGAGTCGCCGTTGATGGCCTGGTAGCCGCCCGCCTTCATCTGCTTGTCGAGTTCGGACAGGCGCGCCATCCAGATGAAACCCGGCTCCCAGACCGGCACGCCGGCCTCGTTGAGCACCCGCGCGACCGTGCGCGGACTGCTGCCCGGATCCACCACGAAATCGATCCTGTCGGCTTTCAGCTGCATGGGCTTGTGGGCCCAATACCAAGCGCCGCCCACGGCTGCGGCGGCAGCCAGCGCGATCAACAGGAAAAACCACAGGACGTAAAAAAAGAGTCGCTTCTTCATAAGTGTCGGAAGTTTAATTGATCGCGCGGAACTCTTGCGGCTAAAGAGGGGCGGAACGTAGCGCGCGTCCCTGCGCGCGGCGGGGACATGGCCCAGCCCGGAGGGGAACGCGGCTATCATCAGCACTTTGATGACGCGATAACACCGCCTCCATGCACGCTTTCCATTCTTCGATTCCCGTCCGCGCAGAAGGTTGCGCGCAAATTGCGCCGCTGGACGATTTCCTGGTCTTCGCCGCATCCGGCGCGGACGCCCTCGGTTTCCTGCACGGCCAGCTCACGCAGGACGTCACCGGCCTGCCCCAGGACGCCGCCCGCCTGGCGGGCTACTGCACCGCCAAGGGCCGCCTGCTGGCCACCCTGGTGATGTGGCGCGCCGCCCCCGGCGCGGACGACGCGCCCCAGCTGTACGGCCTGGTGCCTCAGGATCTGGCGCAGGCGCTGCTCAAACGCCTGTCGATGTTCGTGCTGCGCGCCAAGGCCAAGCTCGCCGCCACGCCGCTGCATGTGGCGGGCGTGACGGCCTCGCCCACGGACGCGGCGGCGCTGGAAGCCGCCGCCGGCGCGCTGCCGCGCGCGCCCTGGCAGCGCGTCGACCTGCCGTCCGGCACCTGGATCGCCGCGCCGTCCGCCGACGCGCATCTGCGCTGGTGGTGGATCGCATCGGACGAACAACTGGACCAGTCGGCCGCGCTGGCCGGCGCGCTGGGCCTGGCGCCCGCCGCGCAATGGCGCGCCGCAGACCTGGCAGCGGGCATCCCGTGGATCACTGCGGCCACGCAGGATGTCTTCATCCCGCAGACGGTCAACCTGGACCTGATCCAGGGCGTGAGCTTCACCAAGGGCTGTTACCCGGGCCAGGAAGTGGTGGCGCGCAGCCACTACCGCGGCACGGTCAAGCGGCGCATGGCCTACGGCACCATTGCCGACGCCGCCGTTCAAGGCCAGGCGCTGGCCGGCGTGGACGTCTATGACGCCACCCAGCCCGGCGAACCCACCGGACGGATCGTGGATGCGGCCGGCACGCAAGGCGTGGTCTCGGTGCTATTCGAAACCACGCTGGCGGCCCTGCCGGAAGGCGATCTGCGGCTGGGCGCCGCGGACGGTCCGCGCATTGCGGCCGCCGCGCTGCCCTATTCCATCACGCCCTGAGTTCCCCGTCCCGCGCGGACCGTGGCGGTCCTAGGCCGCCACGCCGAACAACGCGCCCACGCCCGCCGTCACGGCCATGGCCAACGCGCCCAGAACCGTGACGCGCAACGCCGCCGGCCCCTTGGGCGCCCCGCCAGCCCCGGCGGCCAGGGCACCCAGAGCGGCCAGGCAAACCACCGATGCGCCGATTACCCAGCCGATGAGTTGCGGCCCTGGCGTCACGGCGGCCACCGCCAGCGGCAGCGCCGCGCCTGCGGCGAACGACGCGGCGGACGCCACGGCGGCCTGCACCGGACGGGCGCGGTTATGAAGAGAGATGCCCAATTCGTCGCGCGCGTGCGCGTCGAGGGCGTCGTGGCTGGTCAGTTGGCGCGCCACCTGCTCGGCCAGGTCGCGGGTCAGGCCGCGGTCCACGTAGATATCGACCAGCTCGGCCAGTTCCTCGCCGGAATTGCGCTTGAGCGAACGCTGCTCCATGCGCAGGTCCGCCGCCTCGATGTCGGCCTGCGACTTCACCGACACATACTCGCCCGCCGCCATCGACAGCGCGCCGGCCACCAGGCCAGCCAGCCCCGAGGTCAGGATGGCGCCCTGCGTGGCCTGCGCCGCCGCGACGCCGGTGATGATGCTGGCGGTGGACACGATACCGTCGTTTGCGCCCAGCACGGCCGCGCGCAGCCAGTTGCTGCGAAAAATCCGATGATGTTCTTTTGAAGGCATTGCCACAAACCCATGCGCCGCGTGATGAACGCGCGGCAGGTCCGGCTTGCGCAGGACCCGCCGCGCGCGGGATTCAGCGCGGCGTCACGCGCACCGCGGTAAGCAAGCCTATCACGCAAAGCGTAGCTTGCTCGCCGTCGTACGCATGCACCTCGACCTGGCAGACGGACAGGCGCTTGCCGGGTTTGACCACGCGGCCGCTGGCCACGTAGCGGCTGCCCTTGGCAGGCGCCAGGAAGTTCATCTTGAACTCCGAGGTCAGCACGTCCTCGCCTGGCGCGAACAAGGTATAGGCGGCATAGCCGCCGGCGCTGTCGGCGATGGTCGTGGAAATACCGGCGTGCAGAAAGCCGTTCTGCTGGCACAGGTCGGCGCGGTAAGGCAGCACGATGTCCACCCTGCCCGGCTCGACCACGTCCAGCGCCGCGCCCAGCAAGGTCATGATGCTTTGCCGGGCGAAGCTCTCCTGGACCCGTGCGGCTGGGTCCGGCTGCGCTTGCGATGCCGCCATGTCAGTCCTGCTCGCGCTTGACCAGGTTGACGATGCTGGAGAAGTCCAGCTTGCCCGAACCGCCGGAACTATGCAGCGAATACAGGTTGCGCGCCAGCTCGCCCAGCGGGATCGAGGCCCGCGCCGACAAGGCCGCTTCGGCCGCCAGGCCCAGGTCCTTCAGCATCAGGTCCACGCCGAAGCCGCCCGCATAGCCCTTGGAGGCCGGCGCATGCTCCATCACGCCGGGCCAGGGGTTGTACAGTTCCGTGGCCCAGTTGCGGCCCGAACTCTTGGCGATGATGTCCGACAGCACCTTGGGATCCAGCCCGTTGGCCACGCCCAGCGCCAGGGCTTCGGACGTGCCGGCCATCAGGATGCCCAACAGCATGTTGTTGCAGATCTTGGCCACCTGGCCAGCGCCGGCCGGACCGGCATGGAAGATGTTCTTGCCCATCTTTTCCAGGATCGGGCGGGCGCGCTCCAGCGCCGCGGCCTGACCGCCGACGATGAAGGTCAGCGTGCCTGCGGCCGCGCCGCCCGTGCCGCCGGACACCGGCGCGTCGATCATGGCGATGCCACGCACCTCGGCCGCCTGCGCCACCTTGCGCGCCGAGTCGGGCGCGATGGTGCTGCATTCGATGACCAGCGCGCTGGACGGGATCTTGCCCAGCAGGTCCTCGCCCAGATACAGACCTTCGACGTGCTTGCTGGCGGGCAGCATCGAAACCACCACCTCGGCGCCCTTGACTGCTTCCGAAGCGGACGCGGCAGCCTTGGCGCCGGCGTCCGTCAAGGTCTTCACCGCCGCCGGCACCAGATCGAAAACCGTCACGCTATGTCCAGCCTTGACCAGATTCAATGCCATGGGCGCGCCCATATTGCCCAAACCGATAAACGCGATGCTGCTCATGATGTCCTGTCTCCTGTTGCTATAGCTATAGGTGTGAAACCATCGTGGTACTAGCGTTGCCGCGCCGGCGGGCGGCGGCCGGTCCGCCGCCGCGTGGCGCCTAGCGGCCTTCCTGGCCCAGGTCCGCCAACGGGTGGGGCTCGCCCTCGGGCCAAGGTTCGTCAAAGAATTTCTGCACCCAGGCGTCGGTCGCCATGTCGATGACGGCGGGATTCCAGCGCGGCTTCTTGTCCTTGTCGATCAGCAAGGCGCGAATGCCCTCGGCGAAATCGCCATGGGCGGTGCAGGCCAGCGCCGCGATGTACTCGGCGCGGAACACGTCGTCCAGCGAACGCAGGCGCAGCCGCTGCTGCAGCGCGAACGACAGGCGCACCGATCCGGGCGAGCCGGCCAGCATCGTCTGGGCCGCGCGCGCCAGCCAAGGATCCTCGTGGTCCTTCAGCGCGGCCAGTTCTTCGTAGATATCGTCCAGGCGGTTGCCGCTGCACAGGCTGTTGATCAGGAACGAGTGCTGGCGCAGGCTGCCAGGCGCCAACGGCGTCTTGGGCTCCAGCGCCGTCAGGGCGCGGCGCAGCAGGCCGTCGTTGATCGCGCGCGGAGGAATGGCATCCTCCGCCGTGCCGGCTGCCTGGCCGGCCCAGGGCTGCTCTTCCAGCGAAGCCAGCAGCTTGGGCCAATCCGCGTGATCCAGCCGGAAGTCCGCCAGGCCGGCGAAGAAAGCGTCCGAGGTGCCCAGCTGCGCCCCGGTCAAGGCCAGGAACAGTCCGATCCTGCCCGACATGCGATTCAGCAGCCAGCTGCCGCCGACGTCCGGGAACAGGCCGATCGTGACCTCCGGCATCGCCAGACGCGAGGTCTCGCTGACCACGCGGTGGCTGGCGCCCATCATCAGGCCGATGCCGCCGCCCATGACGATGCCATGGCCCCAGCACAGCACCGGCTTGGGATAGGTATGGATGCGGTAGTCCAGCCGGTACTCGTGCTCGAAGAAGCGGCGCGCATAGGCGTTGTTCCAGCCCGGCTTGCCGGCGTTTTCCGTCATGCTGCGGTACAGGCCATGCAGGTCTCCGCCCGCGCAGAAGGCCTTGTCGCCCGCGCCCTGCAGGACCACCAGGGCCACGCCGGGATCACGGGCCCAGGCGTCCAGCCGTTCGGCCAGCAGGTCCACCATTTCCAGCGACAGGCCGTTCAGGGTCTGCGGCGAATTCAGCGTCGCGATCCCGAACCGTACTCCATTGGCAGCGGTTTTTTCTTCGAACAGCACCGGTGCATTCATCTTATGTCGGCTCCTTTTTCCAACAATTGGCGGGCGATGATCACGCGCATGATCTCGTTGGTCCCCTCCAGAATCTGATGAACGCGAGTATCGCGCACCAGACGCTCCAAGGGATAGTCCCGCAGGTATCCGTAGCCGCCGTGGATCTGCTGCGCGTCCAGGCAAATCTGGAAACCCATGTCGGTGGCGAAGCGCTTGGCCATGGCGCAGTAGGTCGCCGCGTCCGAAGCCCCCGCATCCAGCTTGCAGGCCGCCAGGCGCACCATCTGGCGCGCCGCCACCAGGTGCGTCGCCATGTCGGCCAGCTTGAATTGCAAGGCCTGGAACTCGGCCAGGCGGCGGTTGAACTGGCGCCGTTCGTCCATGTAGCGCCGGGCGGCATCGAGCGCGCCTTGCGCCGCGCCCACCGAGCAGGTGCCGATGTTGATGCGTCCGCCGTCCAGGCCCTTCATCGCGATCTTGAAGCCCTCGCCCTCCTGGCCCAGCATGTTGGCCGCCGGCACGCGCACGTTCTCGAAGGTGATGGGACGGGTGGACTGGCTGTTCCAGCCCATCTTCTCCTCCTTGCGGCCGTAGCCTATGCCCTCGCTGTCGGCCGGAATGGCGAACGCGCTGATGCCGCCCGCGCCCTCGCCGCCGGTGCGCGCCATGACCACCAGCAGGTCCGTGTCGCCACCGCCCGAAATGAAGGCCTTGGCGCCGTTGACGATATAGTCATCGCCCTGGCGCTGCGCGCGGGTCGACAGCGACGCCGCATCCGAACCGGCGCCCGGCTCGGTCAGGCAATAGGATGCCAACTTCTGGCCGCTGGCCAGCAACGGCCCCCAGGCTTCCCGCAGCGCGGGCTGGCCCCAGTTGCCGACCATCCAGGTAGCCATGTTGTGGATCGTGAGGAAAGCCGTGGTCGACGGATCCACCGCCGCCATTTCCTCGAACACCAGCGTGGCGTCCAGCCGCGGCAGGCCCAGGCCGCCGATGTCCTCGCTGGCGTAGATGGCGCAGAAACCCATCTCGCCCGCCCGCGCGAAAGCCTCGCGCGGGAAGATGCCTTCGGCGTCCCAGCGCGCGGCGTTGGGCGCCAGTTCGCCCTCGGCGTAGTCGCGCGCCGCCTGCGCAAAAGCGCGTTGCTCGTCGGTCAGTTCAAAGTCCACAGCCTGTCTCCTGTTGTACTGAGTATTGTCTGTTGGCGTTGCTGCCGTCTCGTGAACGCCAGCCCGTCGATTTTGACATGACGTTGACGTAAACGTAAATGCGTGACGATGCTTATGTTACGCCGGAAGCGGCACGGCGATTTGTCCTATTTGCGACATTGTGCGGGGCGGCGCGCCGCCCCTCTGAGCGCTGCCCTACAGCAGCCCGGCGGGGCGGACCCTGCCATTCTTCGCCGTCTTGGCGCGGCGGTGTTCGGCGCGGCGGCGCCGCGACTCCTTGGGATCGAAACTCAGGCCGCGGTAGATCTCTACCCGGTCACCATCGGCCAACCTGGCCTGCGGCTCGGTGGCGCGGCCGAAAATGCCCACGCCCCGGGTCCAGGGTTCAACCACGGGAAAGGCCTCGCCAAAGCCGCTGGCCGCCAGCGCGTCGGCCACAGTGGCGCCGTCGGGCAGGCGCAACTCCCGCAGCCAGACATGGCCCGGCAAGGCGTAGCAGACGCTGACGCCGATCTGCGGCCCCGCGAACGGCTCATTCGCCATACTTGGCCTGCGCGCGCTTGGTGAAGGAATCGATGAAGCTGGTGGCGATGCGGTTGAACACCGGCCCCACCACCATTTCCAGCGCGCGGTTGGAAAACGCGTACTCCATGGTGAACAGGACCTTGCAGGCGTCCTCGGCCAGCGGCTGGAACTCCCAGTGTCCCACCAGGCTGGAGAACGGGCCGTCAACCAGCTCCAGGTCGATCCGGTCGGGATAGGCATGGGTGTTGCGGGTGGTGAAGCGCTGCTTCATGCCCGCGAAGCTGATCAGGATGGAGGCCTGCATGCCGTGCTCGTCGCGGGTTTGCACCTCGGCGCCGCCGCACCAGGGCATGAACTCGGGGTACTTCTCCACGTCGGCGACCAGATCGAACATCTGGGCGGCGCTGTAAGGCACCAGGACGGATCGTTGTACTTTGTGCATCGACTATCGCAAATGGCTAGAATGGCACGATTTTACCGGCACAACACGACCTGGGGCCAGAATACGCCTCTAGCCATAGCGCGCGGCACCCAGGCACAAGGGCTTTATGAGCATTATCGACAACCGCAAGGCCACGCACGACTATTTCATCGAAGACCGCTACGAGGCCGGCCTGGTGCTGCAAGGCTGGGAAGTCAAGGCGATCCGCGATGGCCGCGTGCAGCTCAAGGAAAGCTACGTCATCGTGCGCGACGGCGAGCTCTACCTGCTGGGCATGCACGTCAGCCCCCTGCCCACGGCCTCCACCCATATCCACCCCGACGCCATGCGCACGCGCAAGCTGCTGCTCAAGGCCGAGGAAATCAGCAAGCTCATCGGCAAGGTCGAGCAGCGCGGCTACACGCTGGTGCCGCTCAACCTGCACTACAAGAACGGGCGCATCAAGCTGGACTTCGCGCTGGGCCGCGGCAAGAAGCTGTTCGACAAGCGCGACACCGCGCGCGAAAAGGACTGGCAGCGCGAGAAAGAGCGCATCATGAAGCACGACACCCGCGCGCCGCGCAAAGGCAAGGACGACTGATCAGGCGGCCTCGGGCAGCATCTGGCGCTCGGCATCCTGCCCCGGTCCCGTGATGCGGTTGCGCCCGGCCGACTTGGACCTGTACAGCTTGCGGTCGGCCCGCTCGAAAAACGCCTGCAGGCTCTCTCCGGGCATCCAGTCCGCCACCCCGGCGCTGAACGTATAGGACATGGTGCTGCCGCCGTGCGCACAAGGCGTGCGCCGCACCGAATCCAGCAGCCGCTCCGCCACATCCAGCACGGCATCGCTGCGCATATCCGGAAACAGCACCGCAAACTCCTCGCCGCCCACGCGTCCGACATGATCGCCGGTGCGCAGCGTGGCGGTCGCCAGCAGGCCGAAATGGCGCAGCACCGCATCGCCGGCCGCGTGGCCATGGGTGTCGTTGATACGCTTGAAATGGTCGATGTCCAGCAACAGCAGCGTCAGCGGCCGCCGCGTGCGCAGCGCCTGGGCGCAATAGCGCTCGGCCTGCAGCCACCAGGCCTTGCGCGACATCAGGCCAGTCAGGAAGTCGGTGCTGGCCTCCTGTTCGCGGTCGGCCAGCATGCGGTCGTGGATGATCATGATGGTGCCCAGGGTCAGGCATGGCATCGTCAGCACGCCCAGCGTCATGAATGCGATGTTCCAGGCCGAGGGCAGCAACAGGGCCTGCGCGATGGCGATGTCGAACATGTAGACGACGGCCCGCGTCGCGCACACCAGCGCCGAGATCAGGGCGACCACGCACACGAAATGGTAGCTGTAGCGGGACCGGTTCATCGGCATGCCGCGCCTGACCGTCATGGCGATGGCCACCATGAACCCGAACATCAGCCAGGACATGACCACCATGCGCGGCCCGATCTGAGGATCGATGTAGGTGTAGTACGCCAGCGCCAGCAGCGTGGCACAGGACACCAACGCCATCAGGCGCTTGGGCACGGTCAGGCCGACCAGGCGGCGCAATCCGGTGTAATAGGCACAGAGGGCCAGGGCAACGGCGGTGTTCGCCGCCATCACCGACACCCATAGCGGCGCCTCGGTGATCTGGAAGGCGTAGAGCCCGAACGCCGCCAGCGTCAGCAGGTTGGCGCGTATCGTCTCCTTGATGCCGGCCATGCCGCTGCGGGCCAGCGACCCCAGCACGCACAGCGCAAGCACTCCCGCCAATGCTGCTATCAAAAGCAAGTTAACGGGAGCGATCATCGTCAGGCGCCGCCGGGCGCGGTTATCAGCTGTTGCGAGTGGACTTCACGATGGTCATGGCGGAGGCGATCATGCCGCCCACGTCCGCCAGGTTCGCCGGCAGGATCAAGGTGTTGCCTTCCTTGGCGACATTGCCGAAGGCCTCGACGTAGCGCTCGGCGACCTTCAGGTTCACCGCTTCCATGCCGCCCGGCTGGCGCACGGAGTCCGCCACCTGGGTGATGGCCTTGGCGGTGGCCTCGGCGATCGCCAGCACCGCGGCGGCCTCGCCCTGGGCCTGGTTGATCTGAGCCTGCTTCTCGCCTTCGGAACGGGCGATGGCGGCTTCGCGCTCGCCGGTAGCGATGTTGATCTGTTCCTGGCGGCGGCCTTCCGAGGCCGCGATCAGCGCGCGCTTTTCACGCTCGGCGGTGATCTGCGCCTGCATCGCGCGCAGGATCTCGTTGGGCGGGGTCAAGTCCTTGATCTCGTAGCGCAGCACCTTCACGCCCCAGTTCAGCGCCGCCTCGTCCAGCGAAGAAACGATGTTGCTGTTGATGGAGTCGCGCTCTTCAAAGGTGCGGTCCAGTTCCATCTTGCCGATGACCGAACGCAGGGTCGTCTGCGCCAGCTGCGTGATGGCCGAGATGTAATTGGACGAACCGTAAGACGCGCGCATCGGATCGGTCACCTGGAAATACAGCACGCCGTCGACCTGCAGCTGCGTGTTGTCGCGCGTGATGCAGACCTGGCTGGGCACGTCCAGCGGGATTTCCTTGAGCGAGTGCTTGTACGACACGCGTTCGATGAACGGAATGACGAAGCCCGCGCCGGGCGACAGGACCCGGTCGAACTTGCCCAGCCGTTCGACCACCCAGGCGTGCTGCTGAGGCACGATGGCGATCGACTTGATGACTATCAGTATCGCCAGCGCGACGATGACGAGCAGGACGATGGTGGATGTATCGATCATCATGATTCGGAGCCTCTCCTTCTGGTAAATAGGTGCACGGACGCCGCGCGGAACTGGCGCGGGCGCTGCTTAGGCCGAGCCGGGCTTGCCCTTGGGGGTCAGAACCAGAGTCGAACCGCGCATTTCCGTAATGGTCTGTTCGCCCGCGACCGGCGCATGCCCCCGCGCCAGTTCCGCGTGCCAATGCGCGCCGCGATACCAGACGCGCGCGGTCCCCTGGCCGGACCAGGCCTCGACCGACACCGTCTGGCCGATGTCCAGATTGACGTCGGCATTGCGGGCGGAATTGACCTCGCGCTTTTTCAACACGCGGGTCTTGCGCAGCACCAGCAGCCCCAGCAGCAATACGATGCCGCAGCCCAGCAATTGCCACTCCAGGCCGGCGCCGAACCAGGCGGCCACGCCCCCGGCAGCCAGCCCCAGGGCCACCAGCAGCAGATAGAAAGTGCCGGTCGCCAATTCCCCGATCAGGGCCAGCGCGGCCAGTCCCAGCCAAATCCACATAGTCTTCGTTCGCCCGAAAGGATGAGTCTCTGAGCGCGATTGTACGTATTTCCGGGACGGAACGGAAAAGCGGCTTTCATCATGGATCCGGGCGCTGGATTATGATGTGCGCTGGCGGTGGATCTCCCCCTGGAACCCGGCGCCCGCATCCTTTACGCACTAGCCCCCAATGACCGCTGCAATACCCACCGTTCTCCCCGTTCTGATCCTGCACACCGGCGATCCGGACGACACGCTCAAAAGCCAGTTCGGCGGCTATGCCGAACAACTCGCGCAGGCCGCCGGCCTGACCGCCGAGGCCATGGAAATCGTGCCCGTCCACGAGGGCAAGCGGCCGCAAGCTCCCCCCCGCTATCGCGCCGCGCTGATCACGGGTTCGCCTGCCATGGTGACCGACAAGGAACCCTGGAGCGAGGACACCGCCGCCTGGCTGCGCGAAGCCGCCGCAACCGGCCTGCCCATGTTCGGCGTCTGCTACGGCCATCAGTTGCTGGCCTACGCGCTGGGCGGCAAGGTCGGCTACAACCCCGCCGGGCGCGAAGTCGGCACCCAGACCGTTGAGCTGCTGCCGCCCGCCGCCGGCGACAAGCTGCTGGCCGGACTGCCGTCCACCTTCCCCGCCCAGATGCTGCATGCGCAGACCGTGCTGCAACCCCCGCCCGGCGCCGCCGTGCTGGCGCGTTCGGACCTGGACGAACATCAGATGATCCGCATCGGCCGCAACGTGTTCTCGACCCAGTTCCATCCCGAATTCGGCCCTGACTTCATCCGCGCCCATCTGGAACGCTTCGGCCGTCGCTACGCGGCTGAAAACCTGGACGTCCCGGGGCTGTCCGCCAACGTCCGCGCCACGCCCGTCGCGGGCGGCCTGCTGCGGCGCTTTCTGGACGCCTACGCCCCCGCGTAGCGCCCTGCACGGCCCCCGCGCAATATACGGAGTGCGGCGGCGGCAGGCTTTTGAGACGATGGGTCCAAGCGCGCGAATCCACGCGCAACAGGAGCTTTTTCATGAACCAAGCCGCCGCCCTGAGCAAACAGCACGCCGCCGCCGTCGAACGCGCCTGCCGCGCCCTGGAAGCCGAGCAGCCGCCGGATCTGTCCACCCTGGCCGAACAGGCCGGCATGAGCCGCTTCCATTTCCACCGCGTCTTCAAGGCGGCCACCGGCATCACCCCCAAGGCCTACGCCGACGCCCTGCGCGCCAGCCGCGCCCGCCAGCATCTCAAGCAAAGCGCCAGCGTCACGGACGCCATGTACGACGCCGGCTTCAATTCCAGCGGCCGCTTCTACGAAGCCGCCCCCGCCATCCTGGGCATGACGCCCACCGCCTTTCGCAAGAGTGGCGAGGGCGTGGATATCCGCTTCGCGGTGGCGCAATGCTCCCTGGGCGCGCTGCTGGTGGCGGCCAGCGACACCGGCATCTGCGAGATCGCGCTGCACGAAGACCCGGAACAACTGGTGCGCAACCTGCAGGACCGCTTCAAGGCCGCCCGCCTGATCGGCGCGGACTCGCAGTTCGAAGGCTGGGTGGCGGCCGTGGTGGGCTTCGTCGAAGACCCCTCCCGCGGCCTGGACCTGCCCTTGGACGTACGCGGCACGGCCTTCCAGCGCCAGGTATGGCAAGCCCTGCGCGAGATCCCCGTGGGTGAAACCGCCACCTACACCGATATCGCCGAACGCATAGGCTCGCCGCGAGCCGTGCGCGCCGTGGCCCGCGCCTGCGCCACCAACAACATCGCGCTGGCCATCCCCTGCCACCGGGTGGTGCGCACCGACGGCTCGCTGGCCGGCTACCGTTGGGGCATAGACCGCAAGCGCGAATTGATTGCGCGCGAAGCGCTGGCGGCATAGTCCTTTCCCGCTTGCACGCGTAAAAAAACCCCGCGCCCTTGCAGGCGCGGGGTTTTCACATCAGCAAGCCGATCAGTTCTTGGCCAGACGCTGCCAGGTATCGACAACGGTATCCGGGTTGAGCGACATCGACAGGATGCCCTCTTCCTTCAGCCATTGCGCGAAGTCCGGGTGGTCGCTGGGGCCTTGGCCGCAGATGCCCACGTACTTGTTGGCGGCCAGGCAAGCCTTGATCGCGCGGCGCAGCATGAACTTCACGGCCTCGTCGCGTTCGTCGAAATCGGCAGCCAGCAGTTCCATGCCCGAATCGCGGTCCAGGCCCAGCGTCAGCTGGGTCATGTCGTTCGAACCGATCGAGAAGCCGTCGAAGTACTGCAGGAACTCGTCGGCCAGGATGGCGTTGGACGGCACTTCGCACATCATGATGAGCTTCAGGCCGTTTTCGCCACGCGCCAGGCCGTGCTTGGCGAGCAGGTCCACCACCTTGGCCGCCTGGCCCAGGGTGCGCACGAAGGGCACCATGATCTCGACGTTGGTCAGGCCCATTTCATCGCGCACCTTCTTCAGCGCTTCGCATTCCATGCGGAAGCACTCGGCGAAGTCCTCGGCGATGTAGCGCGACGCGCCGCGGAAGCCCAGCATGGGGTTCTCTTCCTCGGGCTCGTAGCGCGAACCGCCGACCAGCTTGCGGTACTCGTTGGACTTGAAGTCCGACATGCGCACGATGACGGGCTTGGGGTAGAAGGCAGCGGCGATCGTCGCCACGCCTTCTGCCATCTTCTCGACGAAGAAGGCGCGCGGGCTGGCGTGGCCGCGAGCGGCCGATTCCACGGCTTTCTTCAGTTCGCCATCGACGTTCGGATAGTCCAGCACCGCCTTGGGGTGGATGCCGATGTTGTTGTTGATGATGAATTCCAGGCGGGCCAGACCCACGCCGCCGTTGGGGATCTGGGCGAAGTCGAAAGCCAGCTGCGGGTTGCCCACGTTCATCATGATCTTCAGATCGATGGGGGGCATGTCGCCGCGGCGCACTTCTTCCACTTCGGTTTCGATCAGGCCGTCATAGATGCGGCCTTCGTCGCCCTCGGCGCAAGACACGGTCACGGCCTGGCCTTCCTTCAGGAGGTCGGTCGCGTTGCCGCAGCCCACGACTGCCGGAATGCCCAGCTCGCGCGCGATGATCGCCGCGTGGCAGGTGCGGCCGCCGCGGTTGGTGACGATGGCGGAAGCGCGCTTCATCACGGGTTCCCAGTTGGGATCCGTCATGTCGGTGACCAGCACGTCGCCCGGCTGGACCTTGTCCATGTCGGAGATGTCGCCGACCACGCGCACCGGACCCGCGCCGATCTTCTGGCCGATCGCGCGGCCGGTGATCAGGACCTGGCCGGTGGCCTTCAGGCGGTAGCGCTGCTGCACGTCGTTGACGCCCTGCTGCGACTTCACGGTTTCCGGGCGCGCCTGCAGGATGTAGATCTTGCCGTCGATGCCGTCGCGGCCCCACTCGATGTCCATCGGGCGGCCGTAGTGCTTTTCAATGATGACGGCGTAGCGGGCCAGTTCGTTGACCTCGTCGTCGGTCAGCGAGTAGCGGTTGCGTTCGGACACCGGCACGTCGACCGTGCGCACGGCGCGGCCTTCGGGACGCTCGGGATCGAACTCCATCTTGATCAGCTTGGAGCCGATGCGGCGGCCCACGATCGGGTAGTGGCCCTGGGCCAGCGTCGGCTTGAAGACGTAGAACTCGTCGGGGTTGACCGCGCCCTGCACCACGGTTTCGCCCAGGCCGTAGGACGAGGTGATGAACACCACATCCTGGAAGCCCGATTCGGTGTCGATGGTGAACATGACGCCGGCGCTGCCCTTGTCGGAACGCACCATGCGCTGGATGCCAGCCGACAGCGCGACGTCGGCGTGGGCGTAGCCCTTGTGCACGCGATAGGAAATGGCGCGGTCGTTGTACAGCGACGCGAACACGTGGCGGATCTTGTCCAGCACGTCGTCGATGCCGACGACGTTCAGGAAGGTTTCCTGCTGGCCGGCGAACGAGGCGTCGGGCAGGTCTTCGGCGGTGGCGGAGGAGCGCACGGCGAACGAACCCTTGCCATCAGCGTCGAGCTTGGCAAAGGCGGTACGGATCTGCGATTCGAACTCGGGCGAGAACGGCGCGTCGATGATCCATTGACGGATCTGCGAGCCGGCATTGGCCAGTTCGCGCACGTCTTCGGGGTTCAGCGTGGTCAGACGTTCGGCGATGCGCTTGTCCAGGCCGGAGGCCTTGAGGAAGTCGCGGAAAGCATCAGCGGTCGTGGCAAAGCCGCCCGGCACGCGGACACCCGCGCCAGACAGCTGGCTGATCATTTCGCCTAGTGATGCGTTCTTGCCTCCTACCGAGTCCACGTCCGTCATGCGGAGCTGCTCGAACAAAACAACGTACGACATTGAAGTCACCTTTTACAATGGAATGAAAGCGAGTTTGGTCAATGCATCAGGAAGCTGGATCACAGTCGGATCACAGCCCCAATTTACGCGCTGACCAAACTGGCCTTGGACCGCCCTTGGGGTGACTTATAGGGGCCTGATTGTACTCGGTGGAGTGCGTCCGGCCATCTGCCTGGTTGGAATTTTTTACACATGACATCTACCCCGATCATACGCACGGTATACATCGTTTCCGACAGTACCGGCATCACCGCAGAAACCTTCAGCCAGTCAGTGCTCTCACAGTTTGAAGAGGTCAATTTCAAGCCTGTCCGCCTGCCCTTCGTCGACACGCTGGAAAAGGCCGCGGAAGTGGCCATGCGGATCGACCGCAGCGCCCTGGAGGCCGGCGTTCCCCCGATCGTGTTCAGCACTCTGGTCAATCCGGACATCCTGGCGCGCGTTCGCCAGGCGAACGGGGTTTTCCTCGACCTGTTCGGCACCTTCGTCAGCCATATCGAGCAGGCGCTGGGCCTTAAGTCCAGCCATTCCATCGGCCGCTCGCACATGCAGGCCAACTCGGAAAAGTACCGCAACCGCATCGACGCCATCAACTTCAGCCTGGCGCATGACGACGGCCAGTTCGTGAACCAGCTGGACCAGGCGGACGTGATCCTGGTCGGCGTGTCCCGCTGCGGCAAGACGCCCACCAGCCTGTATCTGGCCATGCAATACGCCATCAAGGCGGCCAATTTCCCCCTGACGCCGGACGATTTCGAGCGCGGCACCCTGCCCTCCACCATCGCCCCGCACCGCGGCAAGCTGTTCGGCCTGTCCATCCAGCCCGAACGCCTGGCCGAAGTCCGCAACGAGCGCCGCCCCAACAGCCGCTATGCGCAGCTGGAGCAATGCCGCTACGAAGTGGCCGAGGCCGAACGCATGATGCGCCGCGAGGGCATTTCCTGGCTGTCCAGCACCACCAAATCGATCGAGGAGATCGCCACGACGGTGTTGCAGGAAGTGGGCCTGGACCGGGGCTGAAAACGACAAGGGCGCGCCCTTGGCGCGCCCTTCCTTGCAGCGTAGTCCGGATCAGGGACGCAGCTTGACGCGTTCGCGCGAGCCGGCGCCCCAGTACTTCAGCGGCCCCATCTCCTGCTGGGCGGTCGCCTCCGAGTCTTCCAGGCGCATATCCTGGCGGCCCATGTTGGACGAATTGCCGCTCACGCCCTCGATGCTCAATCGCACGTAACGGGTCTGGCCCGGGGCCAGCGTGAACGACAGTTGCTCGTCGTCGCGCAACGTGTCGACCACGTACTTGCCGGCAGGCCGGTTCACATAGAAGAAGCTGCCCGGCTTGGAACGGCCGACCTTCAGACCGTTCACGCGCAGGTACGGCTGGGCCGACACCACGCCAACCGGCGCCGGCGGCTGATAGAAATAGATGCGCCCGGTTTCCGGCACCATCACGGGAATAGTGCTGGCAACGTCCTTGTACCGGGGACCGCCGCAACCCGCCAACAAGGCCGCGCCCAGCACGGCGGCAGCCACCAACTTGAACCTGCGCTTCATTCCGTCTTCTCCGATGTGCCAGCCCCACAGGCCATCAGCTCGATGGATCCCGCGAGAAAGTATATGAATAAGTCTAAAACCTACATATTGTAATTTTACTCATAGCGCAGCGGCTCTCGCTCGCGCCGTCCGGCGCCCCAGTAGCGCAGGTCCGACATCGCCTGCACGGCTACGTCAGCGGAGGTCTCCAGCCGCAGAACCTGCCTGCCGCCCGCAACATCCACGCGCACGTATTGGGTCTGCCCGCCGGCCAGCGGAACCTTGAGCGCGTCCTTGCGCTCCTTGCGGTCGGTGGCGGTGATGACTTCCACCTCGCCGGGCGCGCGGTCCACGAAGAAGAAACGGCCGGATTTGGAGCGGCCGACCTTGCGGCCGTCGACCAGGATCGCGGGCTGCGCGACCTTGTCGCCATTGAGCGTTGCGGGCTGGTAGAAGTAAATCCGGCCTTCGGCAGCCTCCAGCGCCGGGATGCGGTCCGCCACATCGCCATACCGGGGGCCGGCGCAAGCGGAAAGCAACACCGCCGCGCCCAGCGCGGCAAGACTCGATTTGATCCAGCTTTTCATGTCCCGTCCTTGATCGGATCCTGGCCTCGAGGCGCGGCTCAAGACCGCCCGGCGCAGGCAAACGGGGCAGTATAAACAGGGGACGGTGCCTGCAATCGGCGGAAAAGCGGCGAAACGATGGCCAGATCGGCGTTCAGTCCAGCTTGCCGCGCAAGGCTTGGCGCCGCTGCTCGAAGAGGCAGATCGCGGCTGCGGCGCCCACATTGAGCGATTCCACCGCCGCCATGTCGTGCGGTATGCGCACCTTGAGGCGTGCCGCGGAAAGCAGTTCCGCGGCCACGCCCTGGCCTTCGTGACCGAATACCCAGGCGCAGCGTTGCGGCAACGCGTCCTCGTACAGGTCGCGCGCGCCATCCAGCGCGGTCGCCACCAGCGGCACCCTCAATCTGGGCAGCAAGGCAGCCAGATCGACGTGTTCGTGGATGGCCAAGGCGAAATGGGCGCCCTGGCCGCTGCGCAACACCTTGGGCGACCAGGCCGCGGCCGTGCCCGTCGCCAGAAAGACGCGCTTCACGCCCGCCGCCGCGCAGGTGCGCAGCAGCGTGCCGACATTGCCGGGATCCTGGATGCGGTCGAACAGCACGCAGTTTTCGTCCACCGCATCCGGCAGGTCCAGGATGGGCGGCGTCACCTGAAAAGCCACGCCCTGCCCGCTTTCCACGGCCGCCAGGGACTGCATCAGCCGCGCGTCCAAGGCCAGGCAGTCGCGGTCCGGCACCGCGGCCGCAAGCGCCGCGATGTCGGGCTGGGACAGGCGCTCCACGTCGAAGATCGCCTGATCGGGCGCGCCGTGATGCTGCAGCCACGCCTGGCACAGGTGCACGCCGTCCAGCAGCACCGGCGCGCCGCGCTTGCCCGCCGTGCCGGCCAGCTTGGCCAGCGCCTTGACTGCGGGATTGTCGCGAGAACTGATGTGCTTCATGGATTCAGGCCGAAGGCCTTGATGGGTGCGAAGCTGCGCCGGTGCTCGGCGCATGGGCCGTGCTCGCGCAGCATCTCCAGATGCAGCGGGGTGCCGTAACCCTTGTGCTGATCGAAGGCATATTGGGGATACAGGGCATGCAGGCGCAGCAGGTCCGCGTCGCGCGCGGTCTTGGCAAGAATGGAAGCCGCGGAAATCGCGGGCACCAGCGCATCGCCCTTGATGACGGTCTGCACGGTGCAGCCCAGCTTGGGAGCCTGGTTGCCGTCCACCAGCGCCAACTGCGGCATGGTGGCGAGGCCCTGCACCGCACGCTGCATCGCCAGCATCGTGGCGCGCAGGATGTTCATGCTGTCGATCTCGGCCACGCTGGCGCTGGCGATGCACCAGGCCAGCGCGAATTCCTGGATTTCGAGCGCCAGCGCCTCGCGCGTGGCAGCCTTGAGCACCTTGGAATCCGCCAGCCCGGCGATCGGTCGGGCGGGATCCAGGATGACGGCCGCGGCGTACACGGCGCCCGCCAGCGGGCCGCGGCCCGCCTCGTCCACGCCTGCCGTAATCATGGCAGGCTGCTCGGGCGCCACGAACAGGTCAGGCTGCTCCACCGGCCACCTCCAGGATCGCCTGCGCAGCCAGCGCGGGCGTGTCGCGCAGCAGCTCCTGATGCAGGGCGGTAAAGCGGGCTTCGATGCGCGCCCTGCCCGCGTCGTCGGTCAGGGACGTCCAGGTCGCCTCCGCGAGTTTCTCGGGCGTGGCATCGTCCTGCAGCAGCTCAGGCACGGCGAAATCGCGCAGCAGCACGTTCGGCAGGCCCACCCAGGGCAGATAGGGACGCTGCTGGCCGGACTTCCAGGCCATGATGCGGCGCATCCAGGGCGACAGCACGTAGGAAATCACCATGGGCCGCTTGTACAGCGCCGTTTCCAGCGTGGCCGTGCCGCTGGCCACCAGCACCGCCGTGGCCGCTTCCATGACGGACCAGGCGACGGGTGCCTGGCGCTCTCCGCCCTCGCCGTGCAGATCATTCGCGGTGACGCAGCGCAGCCCCGGTACGGGGTACTGGGCCAGAATGGACTGGAACTCCGCGCGCCGCTGGTCGTTGACCATGGGGACGACGCATTGCAGGGCCGGGTCCTTTTTCTGCAGGATCTGCGCGGCTTGCAGGAAGCGCGGCGCCAGCAGACGGATCTCGGACGAGCGGCTGCCCGGCAGGATCGCCAGCACGCGCGCATTCTGGTCGATGCCCAGGCGCGCGCGCGCCGCGGCGCGGTCCGGCTGCATGGGCACGGCCCCGGCCAGCGGATGGCCCACATAAGTGACCGGAATCCCTTCCTTGCGGTAGATCTCTTCCTCGAACGGGAACAGCACCAGCATGTGCGATACCGACTCGCGGATCTTGTGGATGCGCTCATAGCGCCAGGCCCAGATCGACGGCCCAACGAAGTGCACCGTGGGCGTGCCTGCCTGGCGTAGCTGGTGCTCCAGCCGCAGATTGAAGTCCGGCGCGTCGATGCCGACGAACACGGCGGGCGGCTCCGCCAGCCAGCGCCGCTTGACGTCGCGATAGGTGCCAAGCAGGCTGGGCAGGCGCTTGAGCGCGTCGACATAGCCGAACACGGTCAAGGCATGCATGGGGTGCCAGGTATCGAAATCATGGGCCTGCATCTGCGGCCCGCCGATACCCTCGCAGCGTACGCTGGCGTCGCGCGCTTGCAGACCGGCAATGATGCGACCAGCCAGCAGGTCGCCCGAAGGCTCGCCGGCCACCATGCCGATCCGAGCGTTCATGGGCGGATGATGCCGCGGCTTGCGACGTCCAGGAAGTCGAGCAGGGTCTGCAGGTGCGGGGCCACCTCGGGCTCCGCCTCTTGCCGGGCGCGCAGTTCGGCCCGCGCCGCGTCCAGGGACAGGCCACGGCGGTAGATGATCTTGTAGGCGTCGCGCAGCGCCGAAATGTCGGCGGCCGTAAAGCCGCGGCGCTTCAGCCCTTCGACGTTGACGCCCACCGGACGGCACGGATTGCCCGCGGCCAGCACGAACGGCGGCGTGTCCTGCATCAGGGAGCTGTTGCCGCCCGTCATGCTGTGCGCGCCGATGCGCGAAAACTGGTGCACGCCGGTCAGGCCGCCCACGATGGCCCAATCGCCAACATGGACGTGGCCGCCCAGCTGCACCGAATTGGCCAGGATGGTGTTGCTGCCGATGTGGCAATCGTGTGCAACGTGCACGTACGCCATGACCCAGTTGTCGTCGGCAATCGTCGTGACGCCGCCGTCCTGCACGGTGCCCGTGTTGAGCGTGACGAATTCCCGGAACGTATTGCGGTCGCCGATTTCCAGGCGGGTAGGCTCGCCCTGGTACTTCTTGTCCTGCGGCATGCCGCCAATCGAGCAGTACCGATAGAAACGGTTGTCGCGCCCGATGGTCGTCACCCCGTCCACCATGCAGTACGGGCCGATCTCGGTGCCCGCGCCTATGGTCACGTTGGGACCGATGGTCGCGAACGGACCGACCACGACGGTCGGGTCGAGCTTTGCCGCCGGATCAACGACGGCGGTGGGGTGAATGTTTCCTGCCATTTACTCTTCCAGGCTGCGAATCGCGCACATCAGCTTGGCCGAAGCGACTTCCTGGCCATCCACCGTCGCGCGCGCTTGGTACTTACAGATGCTGCGGCTCAGGCGTTCGGCTTCGACCTCGATGCGCAACTGGTCGCCCGGCACCACGGGGCGGCGGAAACGCGCGCCGTCGATGCCGACCAGGTAATACGCGGTCTTGGAACCTTCGCACTTCAGCCCGCCATTCTCGTCGGTGAACGAGAACAGCGCGGAGGCCTGAGCCATGGCTTCCACGATGAGCACACCCGGCATCACCGGGTGGTGCGGGAAATGGCCGTTGAAAAACGGTTCATTGATCGAGACGTTCTTGATGGCCACGATGGACTTGCCAGGCACCATTTCGACGACGCGGTCAATCAGCAGCATCGGATAACGATGCGGCAGTCTCTCCATGATCCCCTTGATGTCGAGTTCCATTTTTCTATGCTTTCCTGCGAAGTAAAGTAATCATGCGGCGCGGACGCGCCAGGGGCGGCAGTGCGCCGCCCTAGTCTTTTTCCAGCGTCCGCACGCGCCGGCGCAATTGCGCCAACTGTTGTATCACGGCGGCGTTGCGCTGCCATTCGCCATGTTCCGCGTACGGGAAGACCCCGGTATAGCGGCCAGGCTTCGAAATGCTGGACGTCACCGCGGTGCCGCCGGAAACATGCACATCGTCGCCCAGCGTGAGGTGCCCGGACAGCATGGCGGCACCGCCTATGGTGCAGCGCTCACCGATGGTGGTCGAGCCGGCCACGCCCACGCAGGCCGCAATCGCGGTATGCGCGCCGATCCGGCAGTTGTGCGCCACCATGATCTGGTTGTCCAGCTTCACCCCGTCGGCCAGGACGGTGTCTTCCAGCGCGCCCCGGTCAACGGTGGTGTTGGCGCCGATTTCGACGTCGTCACCGACGGTCACGCCGCCGAGCTGCGGAATCTTGCCCCAGGCGCCCTTGCCCAGCGTGGGATCGGGCGCGAAGCCGAAGCCGTCCGCGCCCAGCACCGCGCCGCTATGGATGATGGCGCGCGCGCCCACCTTGACCCCGTCATACAAGGTGACGTGGGCGTACAGGCGGCTGCCGGGACCGACGGACGAGCCTGCGCCGATGACGCAGCCAGGTCCGAGCACGGTATCGCGGCCAATGCGGGCGCCGGATTCGACGACGCAATTCGGGCCGATGCGCACGCCTTCTTCGATGATGGCGTCAGCGGCGACCACGGCGGAAGGATGCGTGGATGCGGGCAGCTCGGGCCGTCTCGCGGCATCGAACCATTGCGCCACGCGGGCATAAAGCAGATAGGGATGCTGACAGACGACCAGCGCGAACGGCGGCCGGGCGTTGCCCTCGGCCTCCAGAGCCTGCGCCACGTCCGGCGAGACGATGACCGCCCCCGCCTGCGTGGCGCCTAACTGGCTCTGGTAGCGGGGGTTGGCCAGGAAAGCGATTTCCTGCCGACCCGCCGATGACAGGGTTCCGATGCCGCAGACCCGCATGGGGTCCGCGCCGGGAACCGCGCTGATACGCCAGTCCATCCCCTGGGTGTTGGCGGCGCTCAACAGTGTTTCCAGCGTTGGCGCGCGGGCAAGATCCAGTAGAACCGGCATAACGTGACGGGTGCTGCTTACTTGCCCAGGCTCTGGATCACCTTGTCGGTGATGTCGATGCGCGGGTTGACGGTCACTGCGTCCTGGATGATCAGGTCGTAGCTTTCCTGTTCGGCGATGCGCTTGATGGCGTCGTTGGCCTTCGTCACGATGCCCGAGAACTCTTCGTTGCGGCGGCGGTTAAAGTCTTCCTGGAACTCGCGGCGCTTGCGCTGCAGGTCGGTATCCAGGTTGGACAGTTCACGCTGGCGCTTGACGCGATCGGACTCCGACAGGACAGGCGCGTCCTTGTCGAACTTCTCGGCTTGCGAACGCAGGCTGTTGTTCAGGCGCTGAAGCTCATCGTCGCGCTTCTTGAATTCGGCTTCGATCTTGCTTTGCGCAGCCTTGGCCGGACCCGACTCGCGCAGGATCCGCTCGGTATTGACGAAACCGATCTTCGTGCCTTGGGCCTGCGCGGGAATCGCAGCAGCCGAACCGAGAATGAGCGCACCTACCAGGGCAATGGAGCCGCCCAGTTTGCCGCGGCGCATGGTGCGCAGCGATTTCGAGGTTTTAAGTGCGGAATCAGACATCATGAAAATCTCACCTTCCAGTAAGGCAAAGCCAAAGTGTGTATTGTGCCACTAAACAGCAAGGGAGCCGGCCGTACGCCCTTCTCCCTTGTTTTCAAGCGTAACGAGGCGCTTAGAAACCGGTCCCGATCTGGAACTGGAAGCTTTGCTTGTCGTCGCCAGGCTTCGAATTGAGCGGACGCGCATAAGACAACTGCAGCGGCCCCATCGGCGACTGCCACGACAGCCCGATACCTGCCGAGAACCTCCAGCCGCAAGGATCCTCGACCTCGCTGCCAGGCTTGCCGCCGGTGCATTGCAAGCCGCTGCCCGCCGAAACCTGGCCAGCATCCGAGAAGATGAACCAGCGCAGGGTGCGGTCCTTCGAGGCGCCAGGGAACGGCAGGTAAAGCTGCGCGTTGGCGATGACGCGCCGCGTGCCGCCCAGGTAGTCGCCCGTCTTCGTGTCGCGCGGACCCAGCGACGAGCCTTCGTAGCCGCGAACCGTGCCGATACCGCCGGCATAGACGTTCTTGATGACCGGGTAGTCCTTGCCGCCGTAGCTCTGGCCCCAATCGACCATGCCGTTCAAGGCCAGGGTGTAGGAGCCGCCCAGCGGCACAAAGTACTGTTGCTGAGCCGTCAACATCGTGTACTTCAGGTCCACGGTCGACAGGTCCGCCTTCAGGCGGGTGTAGCCGCCCTTGGTCGGCGCCAGGCCGCTGTCGCGGGTATCCTTGGTCCAGCCGGTGGTGAAGATCACCGAGTTGGTCGAATCGCCGTAATCGTTGACGAATTTCTCGTAGGCTGCCGGCGAGTTGTTGAACAGATCGATCTGGTTGCGTTCGAAGTTCGCGCCCAGCATGATGCGGTCATACTCGGAAATCGGCACGCCGAAGTTCATGCCCAGGCCCATGGCCTTGACACGGTAGTCGCCGTCGTTATTGTTCCAGGGCTCGGTCACGCGGTAGTAGGCGGACGTGGTGCGGCTGATGCCGTCCTTGGTCCAGTACGGGTCGGTGTGCGACAGCACCACGGCGCGGTTGGTCTTGCTGGTGTTCAGCTGCAGGGTCAGGTTGGTGCCGCTGCCAAAGACGTTGTCTTCGCTGATACCGGCCGACAGAATGGCCTTTTCGGACGAGCCGTAGCCCACGCCCAGGTTGATCATGCCGGTGGGCTTTTCCTTGACGTCGACGTTGACGTCGACCTGGTCGGGCGAACCCGGGACCGGATCGGTCTTGACGTTGACGTCGCTGAAATAGCCCAGGCGGTCGACGCGGTCGCGCGAGGTCTTGATGTCCTTGGCGTCGTACCAGGCGGCTTCCTGCTGGCGCATTTCGCGGCGCACGACTTCGTCGCGGGTGCGGGTATTGCCGCCGATCTGGATACGGCGCACGTACACGCGGCGGCTGGGGTCGACGTAGAACGTCAGGTCGGCCTCATGCTTGGCGCGATCCAGCTGCGGGTTCGGGTTGACGTTGGCAAACGCGTAGCCCAGTTCGCCCAGGTAGTCGGTGATGGCCTTGGCCGAGCCGTTGGCCTTGGCGGCCGAGAACGTCTCTTCCGGCTTGATTTCCAGCAGCGCGTTGATTTCCTTGTCCAGGCCCAGCAGATTGCCGGCCAGCTTCACGCTGCGCACCTTGTAAGGCTCGCCTTCGTGCACGGTAATCGTGATGCGGATGTCCTTGCGGTCCGGCGAAATCGTGACCTGCGGCGGCTCGACCGAGAACTCGAGGTAGCCGCGATCCAGGTAGAACGAGCGCAGGCGCTCCAGATCGCCCTCGAGCTTTTCGCGCGAGTACTTGTCGGTATCCGTATACCAGGTCAGCCAGCCCGGCGTGGTCAGCTTGAACTCGTCGAGCAGATCGCTTTCGGAGAAAGCCTTGTTGCCCACGAAGCGGATTTCCTGGATGCGCGCGACCGAGCCTTCGAACACGTCAAAGCTCACGCCCACGCGGTTGCGCGGCAGCGGGGTCACGGTGGAAGTCACTTCGATGCCGTACTTGCCCTTGGACAGGTACTGCTGCTTCAGTTCGTATTCGGCGCGCTCGAGCATGGAGCGGTCGAAGATGCGGCCTTCGGCGAAGCCGACCTGCGCCAGCGACGTGGTGATCGCCTTGGAGTCGAACTCGCGCATGCCGTTGAAGTTCACCGACGCAATCGTGGGGCGTTCCTGCACGACCACCACGACGACGTTGTTGTCCGTCTGGATCTGTACGTCGGTGAAAAAGCCTGTGCCGTACAAGCGGCGGATGGCCTCAGTGGCTTCTTCTTCGGTGAACTTTTCGCCCACTTTGACGGGGAGATAGCCGAAGACGGTGCCGGCGTCAGTTCGTTGAATACCCTCTACGCGGATATCCCGCACGACAAAAGGGTCGAAGGCGTGGGCGATGGCCGGAACCAGCAGTGCGGCGATCAAACCCGGCAGTACACCCTTTTTGTGATGAAACATCCGGCGAAAAGACATCCTTGAGTATCCTCGGTCGTGCAAATGGCGGGGGATTTTATGCTAAATCGCGTTCAAGTGAACAAACGCGTGAAATCATTGAACAGCGCAAGCCCCATCAGGCTTGCCAATAAACCTATGCCGGCGCGCTGTCCGATATCGATCCACCTTGCTGGCGGCGGGCTACCCCGCACAATTTCGACGAGATAGTACAGCAGATGGCCACCGTCCAGCATGGGAATGGGCAGCAAATTTAGTACGCCCAGGCTGATACTGATCAAGGCGATATAAGCGATGTACGCAACAATTCCGATTCTGGCGGTCTGGCCGGCGTAATCCGCGATGGTCACGGGACCGCTGACATTGCGCCAGGAAACGTCGCCCGTGACCATGCGCCCCATCATGCGCAGGGAGAACCAGGCGGTGTCCCAGGTGCGCACGGCGCCCTTCCACAGGCTTTCGAATACACCGTAGCGCACGGTCACCATGGGAATGTCGCCGCCCAGCTGGACGCCCAGGCGGCCTATTACCTGGCCGTTGACCGTCTCGGCACGGGGCGTGACGTTCAGGGAAACATTGGCGCCATCGCGCGCCAGGGTCATGGCCAGGGTCTTGCCGGCGCTTTCCTGGATTTGCCGGACCAGCGCGCTGGTGTCCGGGGTGGGGACGCCGTTCACGGCCAGGACCAGGTCACCCGCCCGCAGGCCGGCCGCCTGCCCTTCGCCGCCGTCGTTGACGACGCGCACAGCGGGCTTGGGCTGGGCCAGGCGCACGCCGGCTGCGGCCAGCGGGTCGCCGCCAGCCGGATCCATCGTGTTCGACGGCAGCACCAGTTCGCGCTGCTGGACCGCGCCCGCAGGCGTCTTGACCTCGATCCTGGCGCTGCCGCCGGTAGCCATGACGTCCATCAGGCGCCAGCGCGCGTCGGACCAGGAGGCCACCTCTTCGCCGTCGATGGCCAGGATGCGGTCGCCCGACAAAAGGCCGGCGCGCGCGGCCGGCGTGTCGGCCGCGGGCTGGGCGATGACGGCCACGGGCTCCTCGGTGCCGGCCATGTTCAGGCCGGCGTAGAGGAAGACCGCGAGTATCAGGTTGAAAATGGGGCCGGCGGCGACGATGGCGATACGCTGGCCGACGGGCTTGCTGTTGAAGGCCCCTGCCACTTCCGCCGAGCTCGCGCCGGCGGGGGGATCGTCCTGCATCTTGACGTAGCCGCCCAGCGGCAGGGCCGAAACGGCCCATTCCGTGCCGTGGCGGTCGGTGCGGCGCAGAATGACCTTGCCGAATCCCACCGAGAAGCGCAGCACCTTCACGCCGCACAGACGGGCCACCCAATAGTGCCCCAGTTCATGGAAGATGATCAGGGAGCCAAGCGCAACCGCAAAGGCCAGCAGGGTGAAAAGCATCGGAATCGGAGAAATCTAGGAAATCAGAGGCAGGCGGACGGTGGCGACCGAGCCTGCGTCAGGCCAGGCCCAGGTTGCCCGCGAAGACGCGCGCGTCGGAATCAAGCGCGAGCACGTCGTCAAGACTGTTGAGCGTAACAGATGCTTGCCGCGCCTGCCACTCCAGGGAAGCCTCGATTACCCGCGGAATCCAGGTATAGGGCAGCCGACCGCTCAGGAAGGCCTCCACGGCGATCTCATTGGCGGCGTTCAGCGCCACGCAGGCTCCCTGCCCGGCGCGCAGCGCCGCGAACGACAGGGCCAGACACGGAAAGCGGGCCAGATCCGGCTTTTCGAAGTCCAGCCGCCCCAGGCGCGTCAGGTCCAGCGGACCGACGCCGCTGTCCAGGCGTTCGGGAAAGCCCAGGCCGTAGGCGATGGGTGTGCGCATGTCGGGCTGGCCAAGCTGAGCCAGCACCGAGCCGTCGTCGTACTCGACCATGGAATGCACCACGCTCTGGGGATGCACCACCACCTCGATGCGGTCAGCAGGCATCGCGAACAGCCAATGCGCCTCGATCACCTCCAGGCCCTTGTTGAGCATGGTGGCGGAATCGACCGAGATCTTGCGGCCCATGCTCCAGTTGGGATGAGCGCAAGCCTGGGCCGGCGTCACATCGTGCAGGTCTTCCAGGTCGCGTCCGCGGAAAGGGCCGCCGGAGGCGGTCAGCAGCAGACGGCGCACGCCGGGCGCCGGGCGATCCGGCGCGACGGCTCGCCCGCCATGAGGCAGGCATTGGAAAATGGCGTTATGTTCGCTGTCGATAGGCAGCAGTTCGGCGCCGTTGTCGCGTACGGCCTGCATGAAGAGCGAGCCCGCGGCAACCAGCGCTTCCTTGTTGGCCAGCAATACGCGCTTGCCGCTGCGGGCGGCCGCCAGGGCAGCGGGCAGTCCCGCAGCCCCCACGATGGCCGCCATGACGGAGTCGCATTGGGGATCGGCGGCGGTATCGGCCAACGCCTGAGCGCCGACCCGGATTTCCGGCATGGGCTGGCCGTCCGCCCATGCGGCAATGAATTTCTCGCGGGCCGCCGAGTCCGGCACCACCACCACGGCAGCGCGGCTGGCCTGCGCCTGCTCCGCCAAGCGCGCCATCCGGCTGTACGCCGACAGCGCGTAAACCGCCAGGCGCTCGGGGTGGCGGGCGATCACATCCAGCGTGCTTTCACCGATCGAACCGGTCGATCCCAGCACGACGACGCGTTGAAAAGCCGTCAAAACAACACTCCAGACAAAAGTAGCGCAAACGGCGCGACCGGGAGAATCGCGTCGATGCGGTCATAGACCCCGCCGTGGCCAGGCAGCAGCGTGCTGGAATCCTTGCGGCCGGCGCGCCGCTTGAGCAGCGATTCGAACAGGTCGCCCACGATCGACAGCACGCCGAGCACGGCGGCAATGGGCAGCGCCAGCCAGAAGCTCCAGCGCTCGACCAGCGCATGGCCGTAAGTGCCTTCCCACAGGCTGGAAAGACCGATCCAGACCACCGCGCCCAGGACGCCGGCGACCGCGCCCGCGACCGTCTTGCCCGGGCTGACCCGCGGAGCCAGTTTACGCTTGCCAAAGGCTCTGCCGGCAAAATAGGCGGCAATGTCGGCGACCCAGACCAGCGCCAGCAGCGACACCACGAAACCGGCGCCATGCGCCACGAACATCTGCGCCAGCACGGCCCAGGCGGCAAACGCCGCGGGCACGGAAAAAACCGACCAGCCCAAGCTGGCGGGAGGCGCATCGGAGCGCCCGCGCACCACCGCCGTCAGACCGCCGAACAGCCAAACCGCGGCCACCGCCGGCACCACATAACGCAGCACCCAGACGGGATCCGCGATGCCGGCATTCTGCCCCGCGAGCCAGGCGGACGCCAACGCCAGCATGCCCCCGAACAGCAGGACGGCGACGCCGACGGCAATGAGAGGGGAAGGCGGTTGCGGCAGGGTCAGGCGCAGCCACTCCCAATTGGCGCAGGCGGCAGCCAGGGCCAGAAGCGCAACGAACCACCAGGGGTTCGCGCTGACCATCGCGGCGGCCAGAACGGCCAACAGAACGACTGCGGTAACGATACGCTGGCCCAACATTTGACGGTCTCCTCGTGTACAGCCCTGGAAAGACGCGCTAGTCGCCGTCCGTTTTATTACGCGCCGTTTTCGCTGACTTGCGCGCTGGTACGGCCAAAGCGGCGTTCGCGCGTGCGGTACCAGTCAAAGGCGGCCGCGAGCTCGGCGGCGCCGAAATCCGGCCAGTAGCGATCCGTGAAGTAGAACTCCGCGTAAGCCATCTGCCAGATCAGGAAATTGGAAATGCGCTGTTCGCCGCCGGTGCGGATGAACAGATCGGGTTCTGGCGCCCAGGACATGGACAGATGGCGCGCCAGGCGCTCCTCGTCCACCAGCTGGGGCTGGGTGGCCAGTGCGGGCTCGGCGGCCAGCATGGCGCGGGTCGCCTGCAGGATGTCCCAGCGACCGCCATAGTTGGCGGCGACCGTCAGGTGCAGGCGGTCGTTGTGGGCCGTGCGCTCCTGGGCCGCGAAGATCAGCTCCTGCAAACGGGGCTCGAAGGCCGACAGGTCGCCGATGACGTGCAGGCGCACGCCCTGCTCTTCCAGCTTGCCGATCTCGCGCTCCAGCGCCTGCACGAACAGGCGCATGAGCAGCGACACTTCCTCGGCCGGACGGCGCCAGTTCTCGGAACTGAAGGCGAACAGGGTCAGATAGCGCACGCCGGCGCGGCCGCAGGCCTCGACCACGCGCCGCACCGCCTGCACGCCCTTGGCGTGGCCCGCGGTGCGCGGCAGCAGCCGCCTAGTCGCCCACCGGCCATTGCCATCCATGATGATGGCCACGTGCTCGGGAATGTCGCGGGTAGCGGGAACCGCCTGGGTCGAACTGGTTGCCATTGGTCTGGGGCTGCGCGCGGTGAAACGGCGAAAACGGAACTACGTGGAGAAAAGCCTGCGCCGTCGTTCCACCGCTAGGCAGCAAGGCTGCGAATCAATGGACAGGACGGCGCTCAGGCAGGATATCCCGGTCGCCAGGGAGATAGGGGCTAGCCTGTCACCCTGACGGCATCCAGGAATTATACGGTCATGATTTCCGCTTCTTTCTGCGTGACCATCTTGTCGATGTCAGCCACGCTGCGGTCGGTCAGCTTCTGGACGTCGTCCTGCGAACGGCGTTCGTCGTCCTCGGAGATTTCCTTGTCCTTGACCAGCTTCTTCAGCGCTTCGTTGGCTTCGCGGCGCAGGTTGCGCACGGCCACCTTGGCGTCCTCGCCTTCGCTGCGGACCACCTTGGTCAGGTCGCGGCGGCGCTCTTCGGTCAGCGCAGGCATCGGCACGCGGATCGTGTCGCCCATCGACATGGGGTTCAGACCCAGGTCCGATTCGCGGATCGCCTTTTCGATCGCGGAGGCCATGCTCTTCTCGTAGGGCTGCACGCTGATGGTGCGGGCGTCCACGAGGTTCACGTTGCCAACCTGGCTGATCGGCACGGGCGAGCCGTAGTACTCGACCTGCACGTGGTCCAGGATGCCGGTGTGGGCGCGGCCCGTACGGATCTTGGCCAGGTTGGTCTTGAGCGTGTCAAGCGACTTGGCCATCCTGGCTTCGGCGGATTTGCGGATTTCTGCGACGCTCATGGAATTTCCTTTTCTTTAGACGTGTACCAAGGTGCCTTCGTCTTCGCCGCTGACGACCCGCTTGAGGGCGCCGGACTTATTGATCGAAAACACTTTGATCGGCAGCTTCTGGTCACGGCACAGCGCGAAGGCGGTGGCATCCATGACTTCCAGCCGGCGGACGATCGCTTCGTCGAAGCTGATGCGCGAGTAACGCGTGGCGGTGGGATCCTTGTTGGGATCCGCGCTGTAGATGCCGTCGACCTTGGTGGCCTTCAGCACGATCTCCGCCCCGATCTCGGCGCCGCGCAACGCAGCAGCCGTGTCCGTGGTGAAGAAGGGATTGCCGGTACCTGCCGCGAAGATGACGACCTTGCCCTCTTCGAGGTAGCGCAGCGCCTTCGGGCGGATGTACGGTTCGACGACCTGATCGATATTCAAGGCCGATTGCACGCGGGTGTCGACACCCTTGTGCTTGAGCGCGTCTTGCAACGCAAGCGCGTTCATGATGGTGGCCATCATGCCCATGTAGTCGGCGGTCGCGCGGTCCATGCCCTGCGCGCCCGGGGCGACGCCACGGAAAATATTGCCCCCGCCGATGACGATGGCCAGCTCGACGCCCGTGGCGGCGACTTCAGCGACCTCATCGGTCATGCGGACGATGGTGGAGCGGTTGATGCCGAATGCATCGTCGCCCATCAGCGCCTCGCCGGAAAGTTTGAGAAGAACCCGTTTGTATGCTCTGCTGCTCATAGGTGATATCCCGAAGAACAATCCGACGAAAGTGTAAGACAAGAAATAGGCCGGACTAGAATTTAATCTAGCGCCGGCCCTTAAGCACTACCCTGGGTCAGGCGCGGCCGGCGGCGGCAGCGGCGACCTCAGCGGCGAAATCGCTGGTCTTCTTCTCGATACCTTCGCCGACAACGAACAGCACGAACTTGCTGATCGAAGCGCCCTTTTCCTTGAGCATCTGCTCAACGCTGTGCTTGTCGCTCTTGACGAACGGCTGCGACAGCAGGGTGACTTCCTTCAGGAACTTCGCGACCGAGCCTTCGACCATCTTGGCGACGATGTCAGCCGGCTTGCCCGATTCGGCGGCCTTCTGTTCGGCGACCGAGCGTTCGGCGGCGATGTCGGCGGGGTTCACGCCGTCGGCGTTCAGAGCCTTGGGCTTGGTGGCGGCGATGTGCATCGCCAGGTCCTTGCCCACTTCTTCCGCGCCGGTGTATTCGACCAGCACGCCGATCTTGCCGCCGTGCACGTAGCTGGCCAGCGCGTTCGGGGTCTCGATGCGCTCGAAGCGGCGGATCGAGATGTTTTCGCCGATCTTGCCGATCAGGGCGGTGCGGGTGCTTTCAACCGTGCCGTCGCCGTAGGGCAGCGCCGACAGGGCTTCCACCGTGGCGGGGTTCTGCGTGGCGACCAGTTCGGCCAGCTTGTTCACGAAGCCGACGAAGTCGTCGTTCTTGGCGACGAAGTCGGTTTCGCAGTTGATTTCGATGACGGCGCCCTTCTTGGCGTCGGCGGAGATGAACAGACCGATCAGGCCTTCAGCGGTGACGCGAGCGGCAGCCTTGCTGGCCTTGTTGCCCAGCTTGACGCGCAGGATTTCCTCGGCGCGGGCCAGGTCGCCCTCGGCTTCCGTCAAGGCCTTCTTGCACTCCATCATGGGCGCGTCGGTCTTTTCGCGCAGTTCCTTGACCAGGGCAGCGGTAATTTCAGCCATGTTTGCTCCAATTTGCTAGAACATGCCCCGGCGCACCGGGACAGTGGTTTGATTCGATGGGACATCCGCGACTAGCGGATCAGGAAGATGGGAGCCCACCTTCGCATTGCCGGCGAGGCGGGAGCGGACCGATTTCGGCACCGCTCCCAGACGCTAACCGCCGGACATGACAACAGGCTTAGGCCTGGTTGTCCTGCACTTCGACGAACTCTTCCTGGCCTTCGCCCAGTTCTTCGACCAGACCGTTCAGGTTCTGTTCGCGGCCTTCCAGCACGGCGTCGGCGATGCCCTTGGCGTACAGCGCGATGGCCTTGGCCGAGTCGTCGTTGCCGGGGATGACGTAGTCGATGCCTTCGGGCGAGTGGTTGGTGTCAACCACGGCGACCACGGGGATACCCAGGGTCTTGGCTTCGGCGATGGCGATCTTGTGGTAGCCGACGTCGATCACGAAAATGGCGTCAGGCAGACCGTTCATGTCCTTGATGCCGCCGATCGACTTGTTCAGCTTTTCCAGTTCGCGCTGGAACAGCAGGCCTTCCTTCTTGATCATGCGCTCGGCGCCGCCTTCGGCGACAACGGCTTCCATGTCCTTCAGGCGCTTGACCGAGGTCTTGACCGTCTTGAAGTTGGTCAGCATGCCGCCGAGCCAGCGGGCGTCGACGAAGGGCATGCCGCAACGGGAGGCTTCAGCGGCGACCAGCTCGCGGGCAGCGCGCTTGGTGCCGACGAACAGGATGTTGCCGCCGCGAGCAGCCAGCTGCTTCACGAACTTGGTGGCTTCCTGGTACTTATCAACCGTCTTTTCCAGGTTGATGATGTGAATCTTGTTGCGATGGCCGAAGATGAAGGGGGCCATCTTGGGGTTCCAGTAGCGGGTCTGGTGACCAAAGTGGACACCCGCTTCCAGCATTTCGCGCATCAAAGACATAACTTTCTCCAAGGGTTGATTTCTTGCGCCGCACCTGCATCAGCCTTTGACTGACACCCTGGGTGGTGTTGCGCGCGATTTCCCGCAAATGCGGGATGACAAAATTTTAACCGGGCCGACCGATCACTGCCGCAATAACTACGACGCCCTGGGGCGCCTTCTACTACGCTGCCGCGATAAACCCAGACGGCCGCCACGACCAAGAGCCTTGCACCGCTTGCTTGCAGGCGCTTTTCCAGACCCACCAGGAATTTCCTGGAAGTTTCCGGCGGTTTCCCGAAAGCGCACCCGGACCTGTTTTGTTGGCGGCGAAATCCAGCTCTGGAAAATCCAGCTCTTCGCGTTCAAGCAGGGGTTTTTACACCCAGACTTCAGTTCGACCGCGCATCAGACCATCGGGGCATTTCTTAAGAAAACGCGAACGTTTTCAAGAACTTAAGCCGACATCCACACCGAGTCCAAACCCTGAGCCTGCATCGCCGCTCTAAAACATGACCGGGCTTACAAGCACGCCGCGTCCCCAGCCTGGCGCCTGCTCCGGATTTGCCGCTGTCCCCGCCCGCCCGACTGGTTTCCTGTTCGCGTATCCACCCACGGAATCAACGGCCTGCCCGATTTCGCTCCACAACCTTCGCTTGCGGTGAAACTTCAGGGCGCGCCGCCGATCACTATGAAAGGACCCGCTGCCAGAACAACTGCCGGGTTTGCGAGGCATCGGTTCCGCTGCCTGCACCCGCTGGGTTCAGCCTTTGCCGTAACCCGATTGCTCCCCAAAATTTTAGGGAAGCCTATAATTCTACTATTCTTTCAAGCAGACATTCAAGCGAGACATCGCCAAGCTATTCCATGGGCACTATCACCAATCAAGCCGACCTGGCCAAGATGCGCGCCGCCTGCCAGGATGCGGCCAAAGTCCTCGATTTCATCACGCCTTACGTCAAGCCTGGGGTCACCACCGGGGAGCTGGACCGCCTCTGCCTGGAGTACCTGACCGATGAACTGGGCGTGAAATCCGCCACGGTGGGCTATGCGCCCCCGGGCTATCCGCCCTTCCCCGGCGCCATCTGCACCTCGGTCAACCACCAAGTCTGCCATGGCATCCCGGGCGATAAGGTGCTGAAAAACGGCGACTCGCTGAATATCGACGTCACCATCATCAAGGATGGCTGGTTCGGTGACACCAGCCGCATGTACGCGGTAGGCGAACAGTCCATATTGTCGCGCCGCCTAACCGAGATCACCTTCGAATGCATGTGGAAGGGCATCCAGCAGGTGAAAAACGGGGCCACGTTGGGCGACATCGGCAACGCGATCCAGAAGCACGCCGAGGCCAACGGCTTTTCAGTGGTGCGCGAGTTCTGCGGCCACGGCATCGGCCAGCGCTTCCACGAAGACCCGCAGGTGCTGCACTATGGCAAGCCGGGTACGGGCGTGAAGCTGACGACGGGCATGCTGTTCACCATCGAACCCATGATCAATGCCGGACGCCGCGAGATCCGCCAGCTGTCCGATGGCTGGACGGTCGTCACCCGCGACCACAGCTTGTCGGCCCAATGGGAGCATGCTGTCTGTGTCACCGAGACCGGCTACGAAGTATTGACCCTGTCGCCAGGAATGCCCAAGCCGCCCGCCTTCGTCACCGAACCCCTGGTCATCCCAGCCGTCTGATACACAAGCTTAGCCACCATGACCGCCGCCATACTCAGCGCCCTGCGCGAACGCATCCAGGAAGCCCGGCGGACCGCGGTGGCGCAATTCCGCACGCACCTGCGGCCGGACACCCTGCTGTCCGAGCTGCGCCGCATCGTCGACGCCGCGCTGCGCGACCTGATCAAGCATTGCCCGCTGCCCGCCGGCGCCACGCTGGCGGCCGTGGGCGGCTATGGCCGGGGCGAGCTTTACCCGCACTCCGACGTGGACCTGCTGATTCTGCTGCCGCACGCGCCCACGCCCGAGGACGAGTCGGCCATCGAGAAGCTGGTGGCCTCGCTGTGGGACCTGGGCCTGGAGCCCGGCCATAGCGTACGCACCATCGAGGACTGCGAACGCGAGGCGGATGCCGATATCACCGTGGAAACGGCTCTGCTGGAATCCCGCTGGCTGGCCGGCAGCCGCACGCTGATGAAGGCCTTCGAAGCCGCGACCAAGTCGCGCCTGGACCCGCGCGCTTTTTTTCGCGCCAAACGCGTCGAAATGCAGCAGCGCCACGCGCGCTACCAAGACACGCCCTATGCGCTGGAGCCGAACTGCAAGGAGTCGCCGGGCGGACTGCGCGACCTGCAGGTCATCCTGTGGATGGCCCGGGCGGCCGGCTTTGGCAACAGCTGGCGCTCCGTGGCGCAGGCCGGCCTGCTTACTTCGTCCGAGGCGCGCGACCTGCGCAAGGCCGAACAAGCCTTCAAGCGCCTGCGCATCGAATTGCACCTGCTGGCGAACCGGCGCGAAGACCGCGTGCTGTTCGACCTGCAGCCCGCCCTGGCCGAGGTCTACGGCATCCACGCCACCGCCACCCGCCGCGGCAGCGAACTGCTGATGCAGCGCTACTATTGGGCGGCGCGTCTGGTGACGCAGCTCAACGGCATCCTGGTGCAGAACATCGAGGAACGGCTGTTCCCGCGCCCGGATAGCGACGCGCGCGACATCGACGACGACTTCCGCAATCTGCGGGACCGCCTGGACATCATTCGCGACGACGGTTTCGAGCGCAATCCCACCCTGCTGCTGCGCGCCTTCCTGGTGATGCAGCAGCACCCGGAACTGACCGGCATGTCGGCGCGCACGCTGCGCGCCATCTGGCATTCGCGCCACCGCATCGACGCGCAGTTCCGCCGCAACCCGGTCAACCGCAAGCTGTTCCTGCAAATCCTGCAGCAGCCGCGCGGCATCGTGCACGAGCTGCGGCGCATGACCATGCTGAACATCCTGCCGCGCTATCTGCCGGTATTCCGCCGCATCGTCGGCCAGATGCAGCATGACCTGTTCCACGCCTACACGGTGGACCAGCACACGCTGGCGGTGGTGCGCAACCTGCGCCGCTTCACCATGCCGGAGCACGCCCAGGAATATCCGCTGGCCAGCCAGCTGATCGCCGGCCTGGACCGGCACTGGCTGCTGTACGTGGCCGCGCTGTTCCACGACATCGCCAAGGGCCGCGGCGGCGACCACTCCGAGCTGGGCGCGCGCGAAGTGCGCAAGTTTGCCCAAGACCACGGCATGGAGCCCGAGGACGCCAAGCTGGTCGAGTTCCTGGTCCGCCAGCATCTGCTGATGTCGGCCGTGGCGCAAAAGCGCGACCTGTCCGATCCGACCGTGGTGCAGGACTTCGCCGCCACCGTGAAGGACGAGCGCCATCTGACAGCGCTGTATCTGCTGACGGTGGCCGATATCCGCGGCACCAGCCCCAAGGTCTGGAACGCCTGGAAGGGCAAGCTGCTGGAAGATCTGTACAAGCTGACGCTGGCCGCCCTGGGCGGCGCCCATGCCGACGCCCACACTGTCCTGACCGAACGCAAGGAAGAAGCCGCCCGCCTGACCCGCCTGGCGGGCCTGCGCGACGACGCCCGCGAGGCCTTCTGGAACCAGCTCGACGTGGCGTACTTCCTGCGCCACGACGCCTCGGACATCGCCTGGCACACCCGCCACCTATACCATCAAGTCGCGCCGGCGCAGGCGGTGGTCAAGGCCCGCCCGACCGAACACGGCGAAGGCCTGCAGATCATGGTGTACACCCGCGATGCGCCCGACCTGTTCGTGGCGATCTGCGGCTATTTCGACGCCAAGTCGCTTTCCATTCAGGATGCCCGCATCCACACCACGCGCCACGGCTGGGCGCTGGACAGCTTCATCGTGCTGCTGCCGGAAGGCGCCAGCGACCTGCGCGCCCAGGCCACCCTGGTCGAACACGAACTGGCCGAACGCCTCAAGGACCCGCACGCCGCCGCCTTGCAGCAACCCGCTCGCGGCGGCTACTACAGCCGCGGCCGCCAGTCCCGCGTGTCACGGGTGTTCCCGGTCATGCCGCAGGCCGAACTGCAGCCCGACGAGCGCAGCACCTCCTGGCGCCTGTCCGTGACTGCCACCGACCGGCCCGGCCTGCTGCACGCCCTGGCCCGCGTCTTTGCCAGCCACGAGGTGAACCTGCTGATGGCCAAGATCATGACGCTGGGCGACCGGGTCGAAGACGTCTTCATCGTCGACGGCACCGCGCTGACGCGCCCGCGCAGCCAGATGCAGTTCGAGCGCGACGTCCTGGACGCCCTGGCGGGCGAGGAAGCCCAGCAGCGCGCCGCCTGACCGCGGGCGCCCGGCATCGCCAGCGCCGCCGGGACCGCATACAATCCCGGTTTTCGGCCAGGCGATGCCCTCCCCATGGAGCTAAACGATTATCTGCGCGTTTTCGGTACCAGCTTCTTTTTCGCGCTGGCTACCCTGTTGCCGTTCCTCAACCCGCCCGCGATCGCGCCGATCTTCCTGTCGCTGACCGAGGGCGCGTCGTCGTCCACCCGGATGGTGCTGGCCAAGCGCGTGGCCATCAATGTCTGCCTGATGCTGATCGTCGCCATGGTCGCGGGCAACGTGCTGCTCAGCTTCTTCGGCATTTCGCTGTCCATCGTGCGAGTCGGCGGTGGCATGCTCGTGATCGCCAGCGCCTGGCGGCTGGTGAATTCACCCGACGCCGACACCGAACGCGTGGCGCGCATGGCCGAGTCCTTCACTCCGGAAATGGCCAAGGCCCGCGCGTTCTATCCCCTGACCTTCCCCATCAGCTGCGGCCCCGGATCCATCGCCGCGGCCATCACCGTGGGGGTGTCGCTGCGCGACCAGAACCACGTGCTGAGCCTGCTGCGGCTGGGCGGATCGATTCCGGGCATCATCGTCGTGTCGGTCACGCTCTACATCTGCCTGCGCTTTGCGGCGCAGATGCTGCACCGCCTGGGCGACAATGGCACCGCCGTGTTCATGCGCCTGTCGGCCTTCATCATGCTGTGCCTGGGCGTGCAGATCTTCTGGGAAGGTTCGCGCGAACTACTGCTGGGCGTGTTGCAGCAAGTGATGCAACCAATTCCGATTCCCAAGGCCTAAGCCTGGCTCGGGGCCGAGTCCGCCCCCTTTTCCAACCCTTGCAAAGCAACAATGACCTCTCGCTCAGAACGCCTGCTCCGCCTGATCGCCCTCTTCTGCTTCGGCGCCGTCGGCCTCGCCCTGGTTTCCCAGCATGTCTTCGACATGCCTCCCTGCGCCTGGTGCGTCATGCAGCGCCTGATCTACCTGGTGATCGGCGTCATCGCGCTGGTGGGCGGATTCGGCGGCGGACGCGCGCTGACGCGCCTGTGCGGCGCACTCGCCGCGCTGCTGTCCCTGGGCGGCATCGCGGCCGCCTGGTATCAGTACAGCGTAGCGGCCAACATGCTGTCCTGCGACCAGACCTTCGCCGACCGCTTCATGACGGGCATCGGCCTGGAAAGCGCCGTGCCGTGGCTGTTCGGCATCTATGCCACCTGCATGGACGCCAAGGTGCCGGTGCTGGGCATCGAATACGCACTGTGGAGCCTGGCGCTCTTCGTCATCATCTTTTTCATGGCGCTGCCGGTCGTATTCCGGCGCGGCGGGTCGCAGTAACCTCATCTTCCCGATGCCGCCTGCAGTCTTGCGGGCGGCAGCCAAACGCCGGGCTGCCTGACCACGCCCGCCTCGATCATGTCCACCCTGAAATACCTGACCGGATACCCGGAATCCCTGCTCGCCCAGGCCCAAAAGCTGCTCGACCAAGACAAGCTGGGTCCGGCGCTGCTGGCGCGCTATCCCGCCGGCCCTCACGACGTGCGTACCGACCGGGCGCTCTACCAATATGTGACGGATCTGAAGAACGCCTATATGCGCAATGGCGACCAGATCAACAAAGTCGCCTTCGACAGCAAGATCCACGTGATCCAGCATGCGCTCGGCCAGCACACCTATATCTCGCGCGTGCAAGGCGGCAAGCTCAAGGCCAAACATGAAATCCGGGTGGCGACGCTGTTCAAGACCGTGCCGGCGGAATTCCTGAAGATGATCACGGTGCATGAGCTGGCCCACCTGAAGGAAAAAGACCACAACAAGGCCTTCTACAGCATGTGCCTGCGCATGGAGCCGCAGTACCACCAGTATGAGTTCGACCTGCGCCTGTACCTGACGCACTTGGAAGCGACGCGCCAGCCCTTGTGGGATTCAAAGGCATAGTTAATCGCATCGAATATCGCCCAGGCCATGCGAATCGATTAATTCTTGGTTTTTTTCTGAAACCATATTCTGAATATTTTCTGAACGAAATCTGACGCCATGCTGACTGATTTCTTTAACTCTCCTTTCTCTCCACTTAATAAAAGCTGAATATCGCATTTCGGCAGAAAAAATTTACACCACCCTTAGGGTTAGCGAGGATGAAATCTGAAATTTCTCGCTAAAAACCGAAAGCGGAGTGAAAGTGGCCGTTATTAGACTCTCTCAGGCGTTTGTAAGGGGGTCGAAAATTCCAGCTCCTTGTAAGCGTATTCATATAACAAGGAGAGCATGGTGCTTCAAGAAAGCAGCGGCAATATAAATGTGGAGAGGGGTATTCATAGACATATGAATAACCAGAGTTTTGTCAGGGGCGTATTCATGATGATATTCGCCCTTGTATTCGGAGTGACAGCACTCAAATATCAAGTCGGTACATTTTCCAGGGGCGGACCGGGCCTCTTTCCGCTGATGGCAAGCTCGGCGCTATTTGTCATCGGCCTGATCACGGTAATCACCTCGTTCTTCACGCCGCCGGTTCCCATGAGCCACAGCATCAAGAACATTTCCATCATCATGCTGAGCCTGGTGGGCTGCGCCGCCATATCTGGCGCAGTCAATATGATCGTCGGGATCATTTTCCTGGTTTTCTGCGCCTCGCTCGCCGCCACTTCATATTCAACCCTGAGAAACCTGAAAATCTCAGGAGGGCTGATCGCCGTGGCTTTTGCATTCAAGAGCTTTCTCGGCCTTAACCTGCCCTTACTCTGAAGCGAGCGCGCGATGGAAATCATGGATAACTTGATGCTCGGCTTCGAGCATGCCTTGACCTGGCAAAACCTGCTTTATTGCGCGATGGGCTGCGTCATCGGCACCCTGGTCGGACTGCTGCCCGGATTGGGTCCGCTGTCCACGATCAGCCTGCTGCTGCCGTTGACCTATTCCATTCCCACCGGCGGCGCGCTGATCATGCTGGCCGGCATTTATTACGGCGCGCAGTATGGCGACAGCGTCAGCGCCATTACCATGAAGATCCCGCATGCAAGCAGTATCGTCGCCTGCATAGACGGCTATCAGATGAACCTCAATGGCAAGACCGGCCTGGCCCTGTTCACTGCGGGCGTCTCCAGCTTTATCGGAGGCACGGTAGCTATCGTGGTGCTATCCACCATGACGCCGATTCTCGGCGAAGCCGCCTTTCTGTTCGGCCCGGCGGACTACACCGCGCTAATGCTGATGGGCTTCTTCTGCGTCAGCTTCGTCAGCAGCGGCAATATGCTGACCGGCCTGGCGATGGCCATCGTCGGCGTGCTGCTGGCGTCGATCGGCACCGACGTCAACAGCGGCACTGCGCGCTTCACCATGGATTTCGCCTTCCTGCAGGATGGGATCGGCCTGATCAGCATTGCGCTGGGCTGCTTCGGCATCGCGGAAATCGTCAAGAACCTGGATAACCGCAACGAGCTCACCCCATTCAACGGCAAGATCAAGCTCATGCCGACCTGGGCCGAGTTCAAGCGGATCATCCCGAGCGCCCTGCGCGGTAGCGCAATCGGCGCGGCCCTGGGCATCCTGCCCGGCGGCGGTCCCACGATTGCGCAGTTTGCGGCCTACGCGGCCGACAAGCGCTTCAGCAAGTACAAGCATGAGATGGGGAATGGCGCGATCGAGGGCGTGGCCGGCCAGGCTGCCGCCGACGAAGCGGCCGCCCGCACCAGCTTCATCCCGCTGATGGCCATCGGCATTCCCGAGAATGCCGTGATGGCGCTGATGCTGGCCGCGTTCATCATCAAAGGCGTGCAGCCCGGCCCCAACATGATCGGCTCGCACCCGGACCTGTTCTGGGGCCTGGTGGCCAGCATGTGGGTGGGCAACTGCTTCCTGCTGATCCTGAACGTGCCGCTGGTGCGCTACTGGCTCTCGGTGTTCAAGATCCCTTACACGGTCCTGTTCCCGTCGATCCTGTTCTTCTGCATCGTTGGCACCTTCAGCATCAACAACAGCCTGGATGACATCTACATCACGGCGGTATTCGGGCTGATAGGCTACGCCTTCCTGCGGCTGGGCATGGGCGCGGCGCCGCTCATGCTGGGCTTCATCCTGGGACCCATGCTCGAGGAGAACTTCCGCCGGGCGATGCTGCTGAGCCGAGGATCGTTCGACGTCTTCGTGACGCGGCCGATCAGCGCCACCCTGCTGGGCGTCATCGGACTGGTGATCGTCTGGAAGTTCGTCAACTTCGTGCGTAGCCTGCGGCAACCCAAGATGGCGGAAGCCACGCCCGCCCCTTGATACACGACCGCTCCGCGCCGCTCGCCCAAAAGGCAGGGGCGCACGAAATTGCCGGGCAAAAAAATGCCGTCCCTCGGGACGGCATTTTTATTGCATCCGACCGCTGCAATACGGTCAGGCGTCGCTGGCGGCGTAGCCCATGTTGAACTGCAGGCCGCTGGCCCCGCCTTCCTCGCCCGGTTCGCCACGGGACTGGCCCAGGCGAGCCAAGTACTCGGGGGTGATGTCGCCCGTAACATACTGGCCGTCGAAGCAGGACGCCTCGAAGCGCGACAGCTTGGGATTGATATCCCGGACCGCCTGCTGCATGTCGTGCAGGTCCTGGTAGACCAGCGAGTCGGCGCCGATCGCGCGGGCGATTTCCTCGTCGTTGCGGCCGGTGGCGATGAGTTCGCTCTGCGTGGGCATGTCGATGCCGTAGACGTTCGGGAAGCGCACCGGAGGCGCCGCCGAGGCGAAGTAGACCTTGTTGGCGCCGGCGGCGCGGGCCATGTCCACGATCTCGCGGCTGGTCGTGCCGCGCACGATGGAGTCGTCCACCAGCAGCACGTTCTTGCCCTTGAACTCCATGCCGATGGCATTGAGCTTCTGGCGCACGGACTTACGGCGCACGGCCTGGCCCGGCATGATGAAGGTGCGGCCCACGTAGCGGTTCTTGATCAGGCCTTCGCGATAGTCCAGGTTCAGCCGCGCGGCCAGCTGCATGGCGGCGGGACGCGAGGAATCCGGAATCGGCATGACCACGTCGATATCGCCCAGGCGCATGTTGCGCGCCACCTTGTCGGCCAGGTACTCGCCCATGCGCAGACGGGCGTCGTATACCGACACGCCGTCGATCAGCGAATCCGGACGCGCGAAATACACGTATTCGAAAATGCAGGGGACCAGTTGCGGATTGTCGGCGCACTGGCGGCTGACGAAGCGGCCGTCCAGGTCGATGAACACGGCTTCGCCGGGCTCGACGTCGCGCACGAAGGCAAAGCCGCTGCCTTCCAGCGCCACGGATTCCGACGCGACCATCCACTCCACGCCCTCTTCGGTTTCCTGACGGCCGATGCACAGCGGACGGATGCCGTTGGGATCGCGGAAGGCCAGCAAGCCGTAACCGGAGATCTGCGCCACCACGGCATAGGCGCCGCGCACGCGCTTGTGCAGGGCCGACACGGCGCGGAAGATCGCGTCGTCGTCCAGCGACACGCCGCTGGCCGCCGATTGCAGCTCGTGCGCCAGCACGTTCAGCAGGACTTCGGAATCGGAGTTGGTGTTGATGTGGCGGCGATCGACGCGGTAGAGCGATTCGCGCAGCTCGCGCCAGTTGGTCAGGTTGCCGTTGTGGGACAACATGATGCCGAACGGCGCGTTGACGTAGAACGGCTGGGCCTCTTCCTCGCTGGCGCTGGAGCCCGCGGTGGGATAGCGGACCTGGCCGACGCCCGACGTACCCGGCAGCGCGCGCATGTTGCGCGTACGGAAGACGTCGCGCACCAGGCCGTGCGCCTTGTACATATTGAATTGGTTGCCTTGCGATGTCGCGATGCCCGCGGCGTCCTGCCCGCGATGCTGCAACAACAGCAAGCTGTCATAGAGCAGCTGGTTGACCGGCCCGCGCCCGATGACCCCTACGATTCCACACATGGTGAGAGTTCCTGGTTGATTTAAAGCTAATCAATACGGCGGCCACGTCGCCAGGGACGGCGGCAGCCACGTCTTGATATGTTTGATGGCCTCGATGGCCGAATGCGAAAACATGGCGTCCTTCCACCACGGCTCCTGCGGCAGCGGCGTGTAGCCTGCGGCGGCGACCAGCGCCAGCACGATCAACAGGCCACGGGCCAGCCCGAACATCCCGCCCAGGCCGTGGTCGGCGGGACTCAGTCCGGTGCTGCGGATCAGGGCGGCAAGCGTCATGTTGACCAAGCCCACGCCGAGCAGCACGATGATGAACACTGCAGCGTACGAAACTCCCATGCGCAGCAGCGTCGTTTCAATATAGGGCTCCAGCCAGGCATAGACCGTGGGCCCCCACCATATCGCGGCCACGAAGGCCAGCAGATAGGCGACCAGCGACAGCACCTCTTTGAGCAGGCCGCGCACCAGGCCCAGCACACCCGAAACCACCAGGATGGCCAGCACGACGAAGTCGAAGCCGGTCACTATTGGGCGGCGATGAAACCATTGTCATAGCCCAGGGTGCGCAACCGCGCCTGGGCCGCCTGCGCCGCCTCGCGCGAGGGGAACGGCCCCACCCGCAGACGGTACTGCTGTTTGCCATTGATGGTGGCTTGTTCCACGAATGCGTTGGTGACGCCCGCCTGGTGCAGCTTGCTGCGCCGCGACTGGGCGTCCTCGGATGTGGTGTAGGCGGCGATCTGCAACACGAAATTGCCCTTGGCGGCCGGCTTGGGCGCGGGCGCCGAAGCCGCGGGCGCCGGACGCCCTTCCAGCAAGGCCAGTGCGCGCGCGCCGTCATCCGAACGGTTATCGGGCTTGGCCGGCGTCGCGGGCTTGGGCTCGGGCTTGGGCGGCGTGGCGGGCTTGGGCTCGGGCTTGGGCGGCGTGACGGCGGCGGTCGCGGGCGGCGTCGCGGGCTGAGCGGCCGGAGGCGTCGTCGTTGCCGGCGGCGGCACGGAGGTGACCGGAGGCGGCGTGGGAATGGCCGAAGGATCCGTCGGCGTGGCGCTGCCCGGCGCGGGCGTCTGCGGCGCGGCGACTTGCGGTTCGGTCACTTGCGGCTGGAACGGCGTATTGCGGTCCGGCACCCTGATGGGAATGTTGTCGTCCACAGGCGTGGGCTGCGAATCGAGCACCATGGGCAGGATGATGACGGCTGCCAGCACCAGCGCGACAGCGCCCGCCAGCCTGCGCCGCGCGCGGCCGCGCAGCTCCGCAGCCTGCACCTCGCTGGGCACAGCCGCCCGTTTGGAGGACTGCGCCTGGTCGGCAGGATCTTTGCGTTTGAAAAAACCCATGGAGGAGAATTCCTTGCGGCGATATGGCGGCGGGCCGCCTGGACGCGACTGACCCGCTGCTGCCTATGCCTTGCGACCCAGAGCCTGCAAAACCGAGGCTACGGTGAGAAACGAGCCGAACACCACGATTCTATCATTCTCCCCTGCCCGTTCGCGCGCTGCCGCAAAGGCCTGGGCGGGATCCGGGTAAGCGGAGATGCCTGGTTTTTCGCCATCCGCCGGCGCAGGCGGCAACGCGGCGGCGACCTGCTCCGCCAGCGCGTCTCCAGAGGTGCCGCGCGGACCCGGCAGGCCGGCGCAGTACCAGTTGTCGATGCGCGTGCCGAGCTTGGCGATGACGCCGGCCAGATCCTTGTCGTTGAGCATGCCGAACACCGCGTGGGTGTAGGGATGGAAGCCCATGTTGTCCAGGTTCTGCGCCAGCACCGCCGCGGCATGCGGATTGTGCGCCACATCCAGGATCACCGCGGGCTGGCCCGGCAGGATCTGGAAACGGCCAGGCAGGGACGCCTGCAGCAAGCCCAGGCGCACGGCCTGCTGCGGCACCGGCAGGCGGTCGCGCACCGATTCCAGCGCGGCCAGCGCGGCCGAGGCGTTCAGCAATTGGTTGGCGCCGCGCAGCGCCGGATAGGCCAGTGAATTGCGCCGCTGCTCGCGGCCGCCGTAGGCCCATTGCTGGCGGTCGCCGGAATAGTTGAAGTCGCGCCCGAACAGCCACAGGTCCGCGCCGATTTCCTGGACGTGGTCCAGCAACGATTGCGGCGGCATCGGATCGCTGCAGATGGCCGGCCGGCCGCTGCGGTAGATGTGCGCTTTCTCGAAGCCGATCTTCTCGCGCGTATCGCCCAGCCAGTCGGTGTGGTCCAGGTCCACGCTGGTGACGATGGAGCAATCGGCATCGACGATATTGACCGCATCCAGCCGTCCGCCCAAGCCGACCTCCAGCACCACGGCGTCCAGCTTCGACTGCGAGAACAGCCGCAGGATCGCCAGCGTGGTGAACTCGAAATAGGTCAGCGACACGTCGCCGCGCGCGGCTTCGACCGCCTGGAACTGGGCGATCAGGGCCTCGTCCGTGGCGATCTGGCCGTTGATGCGGGCGCGTTCGTTGAAATTGATCAGGTGCGGGGATGTATACAGCCCGACCTTGTAGCCGGCCGCAAGCAGGATTGCCTCCAGCATGGCACAGGTGGAACCCTTGCCGTTGGTGCCGCCGACCACGAACTTCACGCCGGAAAGCTCCAGCCCCAGGCGCCCCGCCACTTCGCGCACCCGGTCCAGGCCCATGTCGATGGCGGTGGCGTGGATCGATTCCAGGTACTGCAGCCAATCGGACAGGGTGGCGGAAACGTCGGGCGTGCGGGCAGAAGACATGACAAAGCCGGTAGTGAGGTCAGCCTTCGATTTTAGCAGTCCGCGCCCGGTGTTTTCCCTAATCCCCCAGGGAGCGGCAAGGTATCCGCAGCGAAAAACTGCTTGCCACTATTTTTCTCATACATAAAAATAATTTCACGTATGAAAACTTAAACGGATCAACCATGACGCAAGGCAAGACCCCCGCCTGGCTGGTGCGCGAGGCCGACGTGCCCGGCTACCACCCCGCCAATCACACCGGCACCCTGAACCGGCGCCTGATCGGCCCGGACACCGTCGGCTCCCGGGGCGTGGAAGTGCTGCTGGGCGTGATCGACAAGGGCAAGGGCGCCCTGCCGCACGCCCACCCCGGCATCGAGCAGGTCTGCTACCTGCTGTCCGGCACGGCGCGCGCCCAGGTGCAGGACGAATGGGCCGACATGGGACCCGGCGACTGCTGCTACTTCCCTCCGGACATTCCGCACGTCTTCACCGTCACCAGCGACGAGCCCGCCCGCCTGTTGGTGATCTACACGCCCCCTTATGAAGAATCCCCAGACCGCGTGATACGCGGCTTTCCGGCGCCATCCCCAGCCGCTTGACGCGGCGCAGCCCCGGGCAGCGGACGCAGAAACCGCGCCTGGACCCGAAGCACACAGGAGACAAACCCATGAGACCACTAAGCCTGCTGGGCGCCGCCCTCATCGGCGGCGCGGCGCTGTTCGCCGGCCCCGCCGCCCACGCCACCGACTACCCAGCCAAACCCATTACCCTGATCGTCCCCTTTCCCGCCGGGTCCGGCACCGACGCCGTGGGCCGCATCTTCGGCGCCGAGTTGGGCAACATCCTCGGCCAGCAGGTCGTGGTGGAGAACAAGCCCGGGGCCAACGCCACCATCGCCGCCAACTACGTGGCGCGCGCCAAGCCCGACGGCTACACGCTTTTCGTCACCACCAATACCTCGCATTCGGCCGCGCCCTGGCTGATGAAGAACGTGCCCTACGATCCGGTCAAGGATTTCACCCCCATCGCGCGCGGCGGCAACCTGCCCTTCATCCTGGTGGTGAACCCGAAACGCCCCTGGAAAACCGTGGGCGAACTGGTCGCCGACGCGCGCCAGCGTCCCGGCCGCATCACCTACGCCAGCGGCAACAGCACGGGCATCGTCGCCGGCGCCACGCTGGCGAACCGCGCCAAGATCGACATCCTGCACGTACCTTATAAAGGCACGCCGCAAGGGTTGACCGACGTGGTCGGCGGGCAGGTCGATTTCATGTTCACCGACCTGGCTTCCGGCCTGCCCTTCGTGCAATCGGGCCAGTTGCGCGCCCTGGCGGTATCGACCGCCGAACGCAGCGCCATCGTCCCGGACCTGCCGTCCATGGCCGAATCCGGCGTGCAGGATTTCGACCTGAACTCCTGGAACGGCTACTTCGGCCCGGCGGGAATGCCCCCGGAGATCGTGGCCAAGCTGAATGCCGCGATCAACCAGGTGGTCGCCAAGCCTGATGTGAAAAAGCGCTTGGCCGGCCTGGGATTCGACGCCTTCTCCAGCACGCCCGAGGCCTTTTCCCAGTTCGTCGGCGCCCAGCTGGACCTGTGGGGCAAGCTGATCCGCGACGCGGGAATCGAACAGCAATGAACGAGCGGCCGCAATCCGAACCCCCTGGCGGCCCGCTGGCGGGCGTGCGCATCCTGGACCTGAGCACCGTCGTGATGGGTCCCTATGCCACCCAGGTTCTCGCCGACCTGGGCGCCGACGTCATCAAGGTCGAGCCGCCGGCGGGCGACAACATGCGGGCCGTCGGCCCCATGCGCAACCCCGGCATGGGCCATATCTATCTGCACCTGAACCGCAACAAGCGATCGGTCGTGCTGGACCTGAAGACGCCGGAGGGACTGGAGGCCTGCCTGAAGCTGGCCGAAAGCTGCGACGCCCTGCTCTACAACATCCGCCCACAGGCGATGGCCCGGCTGGGCCTGTCCTACGAGACGGTCGCGGCGCGCAATCCGCGCATCGTCTACCTGGGCGCCTACGGCTATGGCGAGGCCGGCCCGTACGCCGGGCGTCCCGCCTACGACGACCTGATCCAGGGCCAGACCGGCATCGCCGCCCTCTCTGCCCAGCACAGTGGAGACGTGCCGCGCTACGCGCCGCTGACCCTGGCCGACCGCGCGGTCGGGTTGCACGTCGGCATTGCGCTGGTGTCAGCGGTGCTGCATGCGCGCGGCACGGGGCAAGGCCAGCAGGTGGAAATCCCCATGTTCGAGGGCATGGCCCACCTCGTGCTGGGAGACCATCTCGGCGGCGCCACCTTCGATCCCCCGCTCGGCCCCACTGGTTACGCACGCCTGCTGGCGCCGCATCGCCGCCCCTACGCCACGGCCGATGGCTACATCAGCCTGCTGATCTATAACGACAAGCACTGGCGCAACTTCTTCGACCTGATCGACCGGCCCGAATTGTCGCGGGACCCGCGCTTCAGCACTCACGGCGCACGCGCCGCCCATATCGGCGAGGTCTACGCCTTCGTCGCCGACGTCATCGCCACCCGGGGCAGCCAGGACTGGCTGGAAGACCTGGCGCAGGCGGACATTCCCGCCTCGCCGCTCTATTCCGTGGACGACCTGCTGCAGGACGAGCATCTGGCCGCGACCGGCTTCATCCGGACCATGGACCACCCCAGCGAGGGCCCGATACGCACGACCGCGCCGCTGGGCAGATACGAATGCACCCCCACCTCGATACGCCGCCCCGCTCCCAGGCTGGGCCAGCACAGCCGCGAGGTGCTGGCCGAAGCCGGCTATGACCCCGCCCGGATCGACGCCATGGCGGCCCGCGGCATCACCCTGAATGGAAACGACTGATGGACTTTGAATTCACCCCCGACCAGTTGGCGCTGCGGGACGCCGTGTCCCGCATCTGCGAACGCTATCCGGACGAATATTGGCTGGAACGCGACCGCGAAGGCGGCTTTCCGGAACCCCTGCATGCCGATCTGGCGCGCGACGGCTGGCTGGGCATCGCCATGCCGCAGGAATATGGCGGCGCAGGCTTGGGCATGACCGAAGCGGCGTTGATGATGCAGACCATCGCGGCCTCCGGCGCAGGCTTCACCGGCGCCTCGGCGGTCCATATGAATATCTTCGGCCTGAACCCGGTGGTGGTCTTCGGCAGCGACGAGCAGCGCCAGCGCTGGCTCGGGCCCCTGATCGCCGGCCGCGAAAAGGCCTGCTTCGCCGTCACCGAGCCCGACGCCGGGCTCGACACCACCAAGCTCAGCACCCGCGCCGTGCGCCAGGGTGACGAGTACGTGGTGCATGGCCGCAAGATCTGGATCTCGACCGCCCAGGTCGCCCACAAGATGCTGCTGCTGGCCCGCACCACCCCGCTGTCAGACGTCGACAAGCCCACCCAGGGCTTGTCGCTGTTCTATACGGATCTGGACCGCAGCAAGATAGAAGTGCGTGAAATCGAGAAGATGGGCCGCAAGGCGGTGGACTCGAACATGCTGTTCATCGACGGCCTGCGCATCCCCGTGGCCGACCGCATCGGCGAGGAAGGCCGCGGCTTCGAATACATCCTGCACGGTTTGAACCCCGAACGCATCCTGATCGCGGCCGAGGCCGTGGGCATCGGCCGCGCCGCATTGGACCGGGCGGTGAAATACGCCGGCGAGCGTACCGTGTTCGGACGCCCCATCGGGCAGAACCAGGGCATCCAGCACCCCCTGGCGCAAGCCTGGATGCAGCTCGAAGCCGCCGACCTGATGGTATTCAAGGCCGCCAGCCTGTATGACGCCGGCAAGCCCTGCGGCCCCTACGCCAACTCGGCCAAGTACCTGGCGGCCGAGGCCGGCTACAACGCCTGCCAGACCGCGGTCATGACCCTGGGCGGCATGGGTTACGCCAAGGAATACCACGTGGAGCGCCTGCTGCGCGAGAGCTTCATTCCCCGCATCGCGCCGGTCAGCCCGCAGCTGATCATGTGCTTCATCGCGGAAAAAGTGCTGGGGCTGCCCAAGTCCTACTGAGTAGCGGCGCTCGATAAGCGCCCAGGCCTGCCCGTCAGGCCTGCTGCTCCAGCGCGGTGCAGGCCGAGCGCAGGATACGCGCGTAGGCCTCCTGCTGCGGCTCGATCCGGTAGATCGGCCCGCCGACCGAAATTGCATAGTGTTCGCCGGACAGCGTAACGGGCCAGGCGATCGCACCCACGTCCGCAATGGATTCGCCGCTGTTCATGAACCAGCCGCGCTGACGCGACAGCTCCAGATCCGCCAGCAGCGCCTCGCGCGTGACCAGGGTGCGCTCGTTGTGGCGGGTCATGGTCATGTCCGCGAGCATGGCGTCGCGGGTCGGCGCGTCCAACAGCGACAGCAGCGCCTTTCCCAGCGAATTCGCGTGTACGTCCTTGAATTCGCCCGCAACCGGCGCGTATCTGATCGTATGCGGGGAGTCCAGCACATCCAGGTAGACCACCCGCCCGTCCTGGCTCAGCTTGGCGAAAACAATCGTTTCGCGCGTAGCGTCCCTTAATTCCGTGAGGCTGGGATAGACCCGGTCCAGCACTGGGTCGGCGCGGGCGATGCGCTGCGCCATGGCCAGCAACCTGCCGGTCGGGTAGTAGCCCTGGCGCCGGCCGGTTTCGTACAGATAGCCCAGCCCCGTCAGGGTACGGATCAGGGCCAGGCAGCTGGACACCGGCACATCCAGCAGCCGGGCCAGTTCCGATAGCGGCAGCGCGCGCTTTTCGCGGGCATAGGTTTCGATGATTTCGATGACTCGCAGCGCCGTCTTGACACTCATTACCCGATCCGAACTATTTAGCACGTGAAACATCTGGACCGCCGGTGGCTAAAGTTCCCTACGGGCCTGCCGTTATCGTAGCTGAGAATTCCCTGAAAACAGCGCGTTCCTCCGAGACGCCCACATCGCCGTTGGAGTGATCATGGCCGTAATTCCCATAGCTCCCCCATCGTTTGCACCGGCGGCGGCCGCGGCAGGACCCATCGCGCCGGCTCCGGCCGTGAGCGTCCTGCCCGCAGCCGCAGCAACAAACAGCGGGGCTTCAGACAGCGCGACATCGGAGCAGTCCGATTCGCAAAAGCCCCCGCTGGACAAGGCGCTGAACGAAATCAACGACCAGATGAAAGCCTGGTCCACCCAGCTTCAGTTCGAAATCGACCCCGACGTGCACCAAGTGGTGGTGTCAGTGCTCGATGCGGAATCGGGCGAGGTCATTCGCACCATTCCCAGTGAAACAGTGCTGAAAATCGCCAAAATGATCGTGAACATGCAAGGAAATGGCATCAAAACCACAGCCTGATTCGACCCTTATTTCATGCTCCGTCCGCTGCAACTGTGCGGACCGGCCATGGAAGCGTCGAAATAGGCCCGCCTAATGCCCTTACCCGGCCAATCGCCGCCACCGTATTTTTGACAGAATCGCATCGCTAGGAAGGAATTTCACATGGCCTCTATCACCAACCTCGGCTCGACCACCGGCTTGCCCCTCGAAAAGATCCTGACCGATCTGCAGGCGGCCGAGGACAAGAAGCTCAGCCTCTACACGACTCGCCAGGCCAGTTACGAGGCCCGTGTAAGCGCCTATGGCCAGATTCAAAGCGCGGTTGAAGCCTTGCAGAAAGCTGCCGCCGCATTGGGCAAGACATCCACGCTGGATGCGGTCAAACCCAATGTGACGGGTGATGGATTGACGGCGACGATCGGTGAAAACGGCGCCACGATGGGCGAATACGCCATAAAGATAAATGCTCTGGCGACCGCCCAGACCCTGCAATCTGGCAAGGTCGATGATCGAAAGATCTCCAACGGCGCATCGGGTTCGTTTGAAATCGAGTTGACCAACGGCGATAAGCACACTATCGATCTGACGGGCGACACCTCGCTGGACGGTATCGCCAAAGCGATCAACAGCGATGACAAAGCAGCCGTACGAGCGACCATCATTACCAATGAGAGCGGCAGCTACCTGATGCTCAGCGCCAAGGACACGGGCGTACAAGCGTCGGTGAGCTCGATCACGGTAACGGGCGACCAGAAACTGAAGGACATCCTGAGCTACAACTCTGGCACTGGCGCGCAGATGACGCAGCAGACGCCGGCTGCCAATGCCGAAATCGAGATCAACGGTATCGTGGTCAAGAGCGGCAGCAATACTATTTCCAACGCCATCGATGGCGTGACGCTCAACCTCACCGCCAAAACGCCCGCCGACAAGCCGATCACTCTCAAGCTGCAGAGCGACACCAGCGTCGCTTCCAAGGCGGTCCAGGACTTCGTCAACGCATACAACTCGCTACAAAGCACGATTGCCAAACTGACTGCTTTCGACGTCACCGCACAAACGAACCAGGCGCTGACAGGCGACAGTACGACACGCAGCATACAGTCCTCCATGTCCAGCGCCCTTCAGGTCGTAACCGGTGAGGGTTCGCTGCGCTCGCTGGCAGACCTTGGCATCGCCATGGACCCCAAGACCGGCATCCTGAAGCTTGATCAAACGGAATTGAACAAGGCTTTGGCGGCCAACCCGGCCGACATCAAGCGCATCATGACTTCGCCCGACGGCCTCGCCGCCAAGTTCGAAGCGGCGACCAAGAGCATTCTCGGCACCAATGGGTCGATCAAGATCAGCCAAGACGGCCTGAGTGAATCGATCAAGGACGTGAAGGAACAACTGGTGCGCGCAAAGGCTTCCAGCGCCGCATCCATGGCCGCCATGCGTGCCCAATTCGTCGCGCTCGACAAGTTCGTCTCGCAACAGACCGTCACGGCAAACTACCTGACCCAGCAATTCGCGGCCATGAACAAGTCCAAGTAATTTATAGAAGATGTATTGATGACTTACGCCGCCCGACGCCCGACCGGATCTCACTCCGTACGTTCCTACACCGATATCGGCCTGGAAACCCAAATCCTTGGGGCCAGCCCTGAACGGCTGATTTCGCTGCTGTACATGGGCGCGCGGGCGGCAATCGGGCAGGCTCGCTTGCACCTCCAGGAAGGCAGAATCACCGAACGGGGAGCAGCCATCTCGAAGGCGATCAAAATCGTCGACGAAGGCCTGAAGATGGGCCTGAACATGGAGGCTGGCGGCGAGATCGCGGCGAACTTGGCCCGCTTATACGACTACATCATCCGCACGCTGCTATTAGCAAACTTGAAAGCAGACGCGGAAGCGCTCGAAACGGCAGACCGTCTCTTGGCCGATCTGGCCGAGGCCTGGCAAACATCCATTGATCGCCCTGCCGGGGGCGTGCAGCCTTGACGGCATCGCATAAGCCCCAGCCAGCCATCGAACGCCCGAGATTTCCATGACGTCCACGACCCAGTACACCTCCCCTATCCTGGAACACTACCAGGAGATCGCTCTCATCACGGGAGAAATGCTAGCCGCCGCGCAAGCCGGCGACTGGGATGGGGCCATGGTCCATGGACAGCAATACTGCGAGCTGGTGGAACGTCTGCGCCAGACCGAACATTCCCTGCCGCTGGACGAAGCTGGCCGCGCCATGAAGTACGACCTGCTGGTGCGCATCCTGGAAAACGACGCGCTCACCCGCGACCTGGCGCTGCCGCAACTGGCCCGCCTGGGCGACCTGCTGGGACGCATGAAGCGCCAGCAAACCCTGCTGTCCGCCTACGGCTACCAGGCGCCTGAAGAATGAGCGTAGGTCCTGCCGCACTCGGCAACGTCCTGGTGCAGCGGCTGGACGCCGTGCTGGGCACGACGATGTCCGCCGCCAGCGCCAACCAGGTCTCCGGCGCCCGCCCCGACGCAGTCAGCCAACCTGGCAGCCTGGAAAAACCCGGCGCTTCGGACGGATCGACACGCGATCCGCGGCAAGGCATACAGCCCGGTGGCGCCCGCGGCGACCGCCCCAATACTGTCGTCGACCCCAAAATCGCCGCGGCGCTGGCGCTGGCCGCGCGTGGCCTGGTCACCAGCAGCGACACCACCGCCTCGGCCCCGACCACGCTGGGCACGACGGCGCGCACGATTCTTGCCTTGCTCGCCCAATTTCCGGAGGCCGCGCCAGCGGTACAGGGCCGCGCGCCCTTGTGGACCGCCGATGCGCAGCCGGGCCAATCCGCCGCCAGCGCCAACCCCACGCCCGCACCGCAAGCAGGCCAACAAACAGCGCAAACCGCTACGCAAACCCTCCAGCCGATGCCTGGCCAGGCATCGGCACAGGCTCCCTCCCAGCAAGCCTCCGCGCTCGCCGCCTCGGCCGCGGCAACCCTTGACGGCGACACGCCGGCGACCGGCGCCAAACAGGATCGGCCCGCCGGACCCGGCGTAAATCCCGGCGCAGCCAAAGGACCCGACGCCGCAGCGCATGCCGCCCTGGCGGCTGGCGGACCTTCCGCGCGCGCGCTGGGACAGGCTCTGCGCCAGGCGCTGCAAGGCAGCGGCCTGTTTTACGAGTCCCATCTGACCGACATGGTCTTCGGTCGCGCCAACCCTGAGCAATTGCGCAACGAACCGCAGGCCGTGCTCGGCAAGAATCCGCCAGCGCAAGATGCCGCGCCCTCGCGGCCGCGGGCGGGCAACGCCCCCAGCGGCCGCGCAGGCGCCGACCCCGCGCCGGGCGGCGCAGCCTCCTCTACCTCATCGGCCCCCGGCACGCCCATCACCGGCATACACCAGGACCTGACCGTACTCGTCCGCCAGCAACTGGACGTGCTGGCCAACCAGGCGCTGACCTGGCAAGGCGAAGCCTGGCCCGGCGCGCCCATGGAATGGGAAGTCGAGCGCGACCCCTACGGCGGCGACCCCGAGTCGACAGTTTCCACCTGGGCCACGCGCCTGAAGCTGGACCTGCCCCGCCTGGGCCTGGTCGATGCCCGACTGAACCTGGCCGGCGATCAAATCGTCCTGCAACTCGTCGCGCCGCACAGCGCGGCCGAGATCAATGACTCCTCGGACGCGCTGCGTTCGCGCCTGCTGGCAGCCGGCCTGACCTTGAGCAATCTGTCGGTAAGCGTGGTCGAACCGCGCCTCGACATTCCCGCCGATATCTGATGAGCCGCCTCACCCCCCATCCGGAATCGGACCCGAACGCCGGCCGCAACGCGGCGGTCGCCATTTCCTACGAAGAAAAGGACGGCGCTCCGCGCGTCGTCGCCAAGGGCTACGGCCAGCTCGCGGACACCATCGTCCGCGCCGCGCAGGAAAACGGCCTCTACGTCCACGAGTCGCGCGAACTGGTCGGCCTGCTGATGCAGGTGGACCTGGACGCACATATTCCTCCCCAACTCTATGTAGCGGTGGCAGAATTGCTGGCCTGGCTCTACCGCCTGGAATCGCGCGAGTTCCCCGAACCCGCCCCACCCGCCTGACCCTATTACCTGAGGAAGACCAAAGTGTTGGATGCCAGCGACCCGGAGTTCCTGCTGACCCGGCCTGACGAGATGCGTTCGGCCCTGTTCGAACTCACCCACCCCGACAGCCACATCCTGGTACGCGACGCCGCAGACCGGGAGATGGCCGTGCTGATCCTCGGCGTGGACAAGCAGGCCGGCGAATTCTTCTGGAGGCCGCGCGATTACGCCGGCGCGGACTTCGAGCAGTCCGACTCCATGGGCTTGCTAAGCGGCACCACCTTCCACTTCCATGCCACCGCCTATGGCGGCGTGCAGATCCGCTTTCGCGTGCAGCGGCCTCAGATCATTCATTTCGACGACGGCAGCGCCGCACTGGTATCGCCGTTCCCGGAACGCCTGGCCCGCATCCAGCGCCGCAAGATGTTCCGCGCGTCCCTGATCGCGGCCGCCAACGTATGCCGCGCCAGTTGGCAAGCCACGCCCAACGACAAGCCCTACGCGTTCACGATACGCGACATTTCGGTCGATGGCGTAGGCCTGCGCGCAGGACTCGCGGTCTCCGCCCTGCCGGAACGCGGCACCGTGCTGGAAAATGTGCAACTGGATTTTGGCGACCAGGGCAAGCTCAACGCCAGCCTGGAAGTGCGCAATGTATACCCGGTTTCCGGGCAGCCCATGGTCTCATCCGCCGATCCGGACGAACCGGCGGCAAGGCATGTTTCGCTGACTGGCGAACCGCCCGTCAGCCACCTGGGAGCCGTCTTCCTGAATCTGGATGCGCGCCAGGAAAACTGGCTGCAGCAGGTAGTCTGGCGCCTGGAAAGAGGCGCCCAGCGCAATTGATACCTGGTTTGGCGGGGCCATGCGCCGCAAGCGCCCCGCCCCTGATGCCTGCTGCGCTTGCGGCGTACGCGCAAGCGCTGTTCCCGCGACGGGACTCAGACCGCCATCGAGGAAATTTCCTTGTAGGCGGCAACCAGCTTGTTGCGCACCTGCACCGCCGTCTGGAAGCCGATGCTGGCCTTCTGCATGTCGATCATGACGTCGTTGAGGGAAATATCGGGCGCTCCCAGCTCGAACGCCTTGGCCTGGGCCGTGGCGGCATTCTGGGCGGAAGTGACGCGACGGATGGAGCGTTGCAGCTCCGCGGCAAAGCCGTCCGGCTGACCGACCATTTCACCCGCGCTGAGATTACCGGTCTCCGCCTTGCTCACTACCGCGCGCATCTGCTGAAGCATGCTTTCGATGCCGGACAAGCCTGATACAGCCATTACCTGATTCCTTGCTGGTTGGGATTACACCAATTGTGCGCACAGCGTAACGCCAACTCCGTCGGTTCATAGCCGACAAGAACCGCCAAAAAACCCGACATTTCCACGAATGCGGCCGCTTGCCGTCAGGGCGGCCGCGGCTTTGTCCGCCTTGTCGGGGACATAGGAGATAAGTAACGCCAAAAACCGGCCGTTTTCAACGATTGGGATGGACGTCTCAGGGGCAATAATCCACGCTCTCCCCAGACCAGAAGCACGTTGCATGTGTAATCTGCCCTACCCAGACATGAAGTCCCAATTCCAGCTCCGCGTGGCCAGCGGGGGCCGCCAATGAACCAGCAGGCCACCCTGAGTTCGTCGCTGCTGACGAAGTTCCCCGTGCTGGAGAAGGTGCGCGCGCTGCCCAAGCCTGTCCTGCTGGGCGCGGCGGCGGCTCTCGTCGCGGTCATCGTCGCCGTGGCGATGTGGAGCAGCGAGCCCAAGTACAAGGTGCTCTTCTCGAACCTGGACGACCGCGATGGCGGCGCCATCGTGGCGGCGCTCGGCACGATGAACGTGCCCTACCGCTACAACGAAACCGGCACCGCCGTGCTGGTTCCGGCCGACCGCGTGTACGACGCCCGTCTGCAACTGGCGTCCCAGGGGCTGCCGCGCGGCGGCTCCGTCGGTTTCGAACTGATGGACAACGCCCGCTTCGGCGCCAGCCAGTTCACGGAACAGATCAACTACCAGCGCGGCCTGGAAGGCGAGCTGGCGCGTTCGATCGAAGCCATGCACACCGTGCAGCACGCCCGCGTGCACCTGGCCATGCCGCGCCAGTCGCTGTTCGTGCGCGAACGCCAGGCACCCACCGCCTCGGTGCTGCTGAACATGCATCCGGGGCGCAGCCTGAGCGACGCCCAGGTCTCCGCGATTTCCTGGCTGGTGGCCTCGAGCGTCCCCGAACTCACCGCCGAAAACGTATCCATCGTGGACCAGAACGGCCGCCTGCTGTCGGCGCCGATGGGCGAAGGCCGCGGCATGGACGCCGACCAGATGCGTTTCGTGCGCGAAATGGAACAGCGCACGGTCGAACGCATCCTCACCATCCTCAATCCGCTGGTCGGCCCGGGCAATGTGCACGCCCAGGCCAGCGCCGACGTCGACTTCGCCCGCCGCGAAGAAACCTCCGAGGTCTACCGTCCGAACCAGGAGCCCGGCCAGGCCGCCGTGCGCAGCCAGCAAACCAGCGACTCGACCCAGCGCGGCATCAATCCCGCGCAAGGCGTGCCTGGCGCGCTGTCGAACCAGGCGCCGGCCAATCCGCAGGCTCCCATCGCCAACCCGCCGCAACCCCAACCGCCCCGCCCCGGCCAGCCGCAGCAACCGGCCAATGCCCAGCAGCAGACCGGCACGCAGGCGGTCACCGGCAACCTCAATGAACGCCGCGACGCCACCACCAACTACGAAGTAGACCGCACGATCAGCCACATCAAGCAGCCGGTGGGCAACCTCAAGCGCCTGTCGGTCGCCGTGGTCGTCAACTACATGCGCGACAAGGACGGCGAACTGCAGCCCCTGCCGCCTGAAGAACTGAACAAGCTGACCAACCTCGTGCGCGAAGCCATGGGCTACTCCGAGACCCGCGGCGATTCGCTCAACCTGGTCAACAGCCAATTCAACGACGGCCCGCCGCCGGTGCCGATGTGGCGCGATCCGGAAATGATCTCGCTGTTCAAGACGATCCTGGCCTGGCTGGTCGGTGGCGTGCTGGCGCTGTGGCTGTATCGCCTGCTGCGCCGCACGGTGGGCGACTACCTCTACCCGCCGGTCGATCCGGAACAGGCTGAAGCCGAGCGCATCGAAGCCGCACGCGAGGCCCAGGACGCGGCCCGCGCCAAGGAAGTGGACCGCTACCAAGACAACCTGGAACGCGCCCGCACGATGGCCACCAAGGATCCGCGCGCCGTCGCGATGGTTCTGCGCACCTGGATGAACAAAGATGAAAAATGATTCCACCCCGCTGGACGGCATGACGCGCAGCGCCGTGCTGATGATGTCGCTGGGCGAAGATGCGGCAGCCGAGGTCTTCAAGTACCTCGGCGCCCGTGAAGTCCAGCAGGTCGGCGCCGCCATGGCCAGCCTCAAACAGGTCACGCGCAGCGACGTTGCGGTGGTGCTGGAAGAGTTCCGCCAGGAGGCCGACCAGTTCATGGCTGTAACGCTGGGTTCGGACGACTACATCCGCACCGTGCTGACCAAGGCCCTGGGCAGCGACCGCGCGGCCGGCCTGATCGAAGACATCCTCGAAGCCGGCGAAGGCGGCAGCGGCATCGATGCGCTGAACTGGCTCGATCCGAACACCGTCGCAGAACTGATCGGCGACGAACACCCGCAGATCATCGCGACCATCCTGGTGCATCTGGAGCGCGACCGCGCCGCCGGCGTGCTGGCGCTCCTGACGGACCGCCTGCGCAACGACGTGATGCTGCGCATCGCCACTTTCGGCGGCGTGCAGCCAGCAGCGCTGTCCGAGCTCACGGAAGTCCTGAATTCGGTCCTGGCCGGCCAGGGCGCAAAGCGCAGCAAGATGGGCGGCGTGCGCACCGCGGCCGAGATCCTCAACATGATGAACTCGACCCAGGAAGAAACCGTGGTCGCCAGCCTGCGCGAGCGCGACAACGACCTGGCGCAGAAGATCATCGACGAGATGTTCGTCTTCGACAACCTGCTCGACGTCGAGGATCGCGCCATCCAGCTCATCCTCAAGGAAATCGACAACGACACGCTCATGGTTGCGCTCAAGGGCGCCCCGGAAGAGCTGCGCGCCAAGTTCCTGCGCAACATGTCCAGCCGCGCCGCCGAAATGCTGCGCGAAGACCTGGACGCGCAAGGTCCGATCCGCATGTCCAAGGTCGAGACCGAGCAGAAGAAGATCCTGCAGATCGCGCGCCGCCTGGCCGAGAGCGGCCAGATCGTCCTGGGCAACCAGGGAGACGACACCTATGTCTGAGGTCGACAGCGGCGCCACGGCGCTCATCTCGCGCAGCGCCGCCTGGCGGCGTTGGCAGATGCTGTCGTTCGACGAGCCCGCGGTCGTCGAAGCCGAGCCGGAACCCGAACCCGACCCCGGGCCGGATCCCGAAGTGGTGATGGCCCAGCTGCGCGCCCAGGCGCTTGCCGAAGGCCGCGAGGAAGGCCACGCGCTGGGCCACGCCGCCGGCCTCGAAGTCGGCCAACAGGCTGGCTATGAGGCCGGGCTCGCCGCCGGCCGCGAACAAGGCTACGCAGAAGGCCTCGTCCAGGCCCGCGAACAGGGCGCCGCGGAAGCGCAGCGCCTGCATGCGCTGGTAGAGGCTTGCGCCGCGTCCCTAGGCTCGCTCGAAGAAAAAATGGGCCAAGGCCTGCTGACCCTGGCTCTCGACATCGCCCAGCAGGTCGTGCGCACCACGCTCGCCGACCAGCCGGAAACCGTTGTCAACGCGGTGCGCGAAGTGCTGCACATCAATCCCACCGCCGGCGGCCAGATGCGCCTGTGGGCCAACCCCGACGACATCGAACTGATCCGCCTGCATCTGGCGGACGAGCTCAAGGAAGGCCACTGGCGCGTTCTGGCCGATGAGTCCATCTCGCGCGGCGGCTGCCGCGCCGAAACGCCCTTCGGCGACATCGACGCCACCTTGCAGACGCGCTGGCGCCGGGTCGCGGCCTCGCTGGGCCGCAACGTCTCCTGGGAGGAGCCGGTGTGAGCGCCAATCCGGCTCCCGCCCTGCCCGGCCAGCCGGCCGCGCCCGCTACCGCGGTGCCGGTCATCGACCGCTGGCAGACTCAGCTACAGATCGGCTCGATCCGCGCGGCCTCGACCGACCCGTGGCTCGTCAGCGGCAGGATCACGCGCGCCACCGGCCTGGTGCTGCACGCCACCGGCCTGCGTCTGCCCGTCGGGGCGGCCGCCCGCATCGAAATCGCCCGCGGCCACGACCACTGGGCGGATGCAGAAGTCGTAGGCTTCGACGGCCACACCCTCTATCTGATGCCGCAGGCGGATATTTCCGGCTTGCCGCCCGGCGCGCGCGTCGTGCCTGGCGAGCCTCCCGTGCAACGCCAGATCCCGCTGCCGCGCAAGGCCGAACTGAACGGCAACGCCAAGCCGCAGCTGGGCCGCCACCTGCCGGTCGGCAACGCCCTGCTGGGCCGGGTGCTGGACGGCACCGGCCGGCCGCTGGACGGACTGGGTCCGCTCAATGGCGCCGAACTCGCCCCCCTGTCCGCCCAGCCGATCAACCCGCTGTCGCGCGCACCCATCGATACGGTGCTCGACACCGGCGTGCGCGCCATCAACGGCCTGCTCACCGTGGGCCGGGGGCAGCGCATGGGCCTGTTCGCCGGTTCCGGCGTCGGCAAGAGCGTGTTGCTCGGCATGATGGCCCGCTACACCAAGGCCGACGTGATCGTCGTCGGGCTGATCGGCGAACGCGGCCGCGAAGTCAAGGAATTCATCGAGCACAACCTCGGCCCCGAAGGCCTGGCGCGCTCGGTCGTGGTGGCTGCGCCGGCCGACGTGTCGGCGCTGTTGCGCCTGCAAGGCGCCGCCTACGCCACGCGCCTGGCCGAACACTTCCGCGATCAGGGCCTGGACGTGCTCCTGATCATGGATTCGCTGACCCGCTACGCCATGGCGCAGCGCGAAATCGCGCTGGCCATCGGCGAGCCGCCTGCCACCAAGGGCTATCCGCCCTCCGTCTTCGCCAAGCTGCCGACGCTGGTCGAACGCGCGGGCATGGGCGCGCCCGGACCGTCCGGCAAAGCAGGTTCGATCACTGCGTTCTACACCGTGCTGGCCGAAGGCGACGACCAACAGGATCCGATCGCGGATTCGGCCCGCGCCATCCTGGACGGCCACGTCGTGCTGTCACGCCACCTGGCCGAAGCCGGCCACTACCCGGCCATCGACATCGAAGCGTCGATCTCGCGCGCCATGACCTCGCTGATCACGCCCGAGCAGTTCGCCGTGGTGCGACGCTTCAAGCAAAGCCTGTCGCGCTACCAGCGCAACCGCGATCTGATCGCGGTGGGCGCCTACGCCGCCGGCAATGACCCGCAGCTGGACGACGCCATCGCCCGCTATCCGCGCCTGGAAGCCTTCCTGCAGCAAGACATAGGCGAAAACGTCGGCTATGAAGCCGCCGTCAACCAACTGCAGGCCAGTTTCGAATTGAGGAACGCTTATGCCTAGCCAATTGCCTTTGGACATGCTGATCAACCTGGCCAAAGAGAGCACGGACGAAGCCGCCCGCCTGCTCGGCAGGCTCAGCGCCGAACGCACCAACGCCGAACGCCAGCTATCCATGCTGCACGACTACCGCCAGGACTACCTGGAACGGCTGCAACAGGCGATGACCAGCGGAATGTCGGCCAGCGACTGCCATAACTACCAGCGCTTCATCAGCACGCTGGACGACGCCATCAGCCAGCAACAAAGCGTGTTGCGCCAGGCGGACGACAACCTCGCCAAGGGCCGGCTTTACTGGCAACAGGAAAAACGCAAGCTCAACTCCTACGACGCCCTGGCGCAGCGCGAACTGCGCGCCCAGGCCGTCGTGGAATCCCGCCGCGAACAGCGCGCCAACGATGAATACTCCGCCCGCCTGGTCCAACGCCAGACCGGCATGCATTAAGCAATACCTCACAGGAAGCCCCAGATGAACGCTCCCCTGCCCTCCATCGCGCCCGCCGCGCCCTCGTCGATCGCCGACGCGCTCGGCGCCAAGAGCGCGCCTGTAAACAAGAAGGGCCCCAGCTTCTCCGACGTGCTGGCCCAGCAGCGTCCCGCGCAACAACGCCCCAGCCAGGCCGCCGATTCGCGGCCCGCGAACAACGGCGCCAAGACGTCCGCTGATGGCAAGACTTCCAGCGACCCGGCCGCCCGCGCCGAAGGCGCCGCCGCCGGCGCCATCGACGAGGCGGTGCAAACCGCCGCGCAGGCCGAGGCAGGCGCGCTGGCCGTCGCGGCCGCGCAACCCGCGGTCATTCTCCCGCAGCAAGCCCTGGAAATCGCGGCCCAGGCCGCAGAACAAGTGCAGCTCGCACGCGGCAACGCCGCCGCTGCCGCCGCAGCGATGAGCAGCGGCGCCGCCGTTCTGACCGCCGCGCTGAATGCCGCCGACGCCGCGCCCGCAACGCAGGCGCAGGCCGCTGCCATCGCCGCCTCTGGCGCTGTCGGCCTGACCGCTCCACAAGCAGAGGCTGCCGCCGCGCTTGCCGCCCGCGAGGCCGAAATCGCCGTGCCGGTCGTCACCGCGGCAGCCAAGCCCGGCACTGACGCGGCGGCAGTCGCGCAAGCGCCGGTCCGCACCCCGGCCGCTGCCGCGCCCGTCAAGGCCGAAACGCCGCGACTCGCCGCGGAAGTCGCGCTGCCCCGTCCCGCGCGCGATGCGCGCCCGGCTGCGGACCACGCCGCCATGCCTGAACAGACCGACGAAACGCCGGCCCTGGCCAGCGCCCAACAGCAATTCCAGGCGCCGCAACATGGCGCCTCGGCCCAGGACCACCTGGCCCAGGCGCTTGCCGCAGCCGCGCAGCGTCCTGCCGCCGCTCCGGTTGCAAATCCGGCAGCTGTCGCCGCACCCGTCGTACCGGTGGTGCTTCAAGTCGCCACTCCCGTGGGCGGCACCCATTGGGGCACAGAGCTCGGCCAACAAGTCGTCATGATGAGCCACAGCGCACGCCAGGGCATGCAAACTGCCGAACTGCGCCTCGATCCGCCCGATCTGGGTCCGCTGCGCGTCAGCCTGAACCTGACGGACGGCGTAGCCAGCGCTTCGTTCGTGTCGGCCCACGCCTCGGTCCGCCAGGCGATCGAAACCGCGATCCCGCAACTGCAGCAGGCGCTGGCCCAGGCTGGCATCTCGCTGGGTCAGACCAGCGTGGGTGAACAAGCCGCCCAACAGGAGTTCGCGCAGCAAGGCGGCAACGGCTCGCAGCGCCATGCCGGCGGCAGCCAGACTGGCGCCGAAGCCGTAGCTGAAGCACCCGCTGCAGTGACGGCCCCGCGCAACGCCAACGCGCTGGTGGACACCTTCGCCTGACAAAGCAACGCATCGCCTCTGGCCACGGCTGCGGGCGGTGCAGCAATAGCTTGAGATACGCGGCTTTCGCCCTGTTTTTCGCCTCCAAGCGGAAGCGGCATTTGGGGCAGAATGCTTTCATCCACTAAGAACCCGTTTTCATCAGCGGCAAAACACGCATCGACACCGAGATGGCGACTTCCAAACCTTCACCCATGCCTGCGCGCGGCGCGCCTTCTTCCCGCTCCGGCGGCATGGGCCGTATTCTTCGCCCCTTGCTGGCAATCCTGGTCCTGCTCATCGTTGCCGCGGCCAGCGCCGGCGCCACCTGGTTCATCACCCAACGCATGCAGCCGCAGAACAGCGCAACCGTGCAGCTCGGCGTCGGTCAGGTGCCCGCCGGACAGCCTGGCCAACCCGGCCAGCCGGGTCAGCCGGAACAAGGCCCGCAAGCCACCCCGACCACCTTTGTCGCGCCGCCGGCCAACCCGGTCGCCGTGCCCGCTCCGATCTTCGTGCCGATCGAACCCTTTACCGTCACGCTGCAAAATCCGGATACGGAACGCATCATGCATGTGGGCCTGACGCTGCGCGTCAGCGACGAGCAGACCCGTACGCGCCTCGAAAAGTACATGCCTGAAGTGCGCAGCCGCATCCTGATGGTGCTGTCGTCGCAATCGCCCACCGGCGTGCAGACTCAGCAAGGCAAGACCGACATGGCCAACGCGATCAAGCAGGCCGTGAATCGCCCCTTCTCGCCCCTGCCGGACGGCCAGTATGTCACCGACGTACTGTACACGGCGTTCGTGGTGCAATAAGCATGGCCTACGAGGCATTTCTTTCGCAGGACGAGGTTGATGCGCTGTTGGCGGGCGTCACCGGCGAAAGCGACAGCAAAACTACCGCCGCGGACCCGAACGCCGGCGCCCGCGCTTACGACCTGAGTTCGCCGGACCGTGTCGTGCGGCGCCGCATGCAGACGCTGGAGCTCATCAACGAGCGTTTCGCCCGGCAGATGCGCCATGTGCTGCTGAACTTCATGCGCCGCAGCGCCGACATTACCGTGGGTTCGATCAAGATCCAGAAGTACGCGGATTTCGAACGCAACCTGCCCGTGCCGAGCAATCTGAACATGATTCAGATGAAGCCCCTGCGCGGCACGGCCCTCTTCACCTATGATCCGAACCTGGTGTTCCTGGTCATCGACAGCCTGTTCGGCGGCGATGGCCGCTACCACACGCGCGTCGAAGGCCGGGACTTCACCACGACCGAACAGCGCATCATCCGGCGCCTGCTCAACCTGACCCTGGAAAGCTACGGCAAGTCCTGGGATCCCGTCTACCCGATCGAATTCGAGTACGTGCGCTCGGAGATGCACACCAAGTTCGCCAGCATCACCGGCAACAATGAAGTGGTGGTCGTCACCTCGTTCCACATCGAATTCGGCGCGACCGGCGGCGACCTGAACATCTGCCTGCCCTATTCCATGATCGAACCGGTGCGCGACCTGCTGACGCGCCCGCTGCAGGAAACCACACTCGAAGAAGTGGACCAGCGCTGGGCGCAGCAGCTCTCGCGCCAGGTGCGCAGCGCCGATATCGACGTGGTTGCGGAATTTGCCCGCATTCCCTCGTCGATCCGCGAACTTATGAGCCTGAAAGTCGGCGACGTCCTTCCCGTGACCGTACCCGAAACCATAGTCGCCAGCGTCGACGGCGTGCCGTTGATGGAATGCGGCTACGGCGTCTTCAATGGCCAGTACGCCTTGCGCGTACAGAACATGTTTACCCACGATACAGAATCCAACGAGGCCTCTGACCATGACTGACAAGAACGAGCCCGGTACCGGCTCGTCCCCGGCCGACGACTGGGCCGACGCGCTCGCCGAACAATCCCGCGCCAATCCGCCCACCCAGGCCGACGGCCTGAAGCCCCAGGACGACTGGGCCGCAGCCATGGCCGAGCAGACCAGTGCGGCGGCGCCCGCTGCCGCGCCGGCTCCCGCAGCGGCGGCGCCTGCCGCTCCTGCCGCAGCCGCCCAACCTGCCGCGCAATCCGTATTCAAACCCCTGGCCGGCGCCACCGGTGGCGCCGGCGCGGATATCGACCTGATCATGGACGTACCCGTCCAGCTGACGGTCGAGCTGGGCCGCACCCGCCTGACCATCAAGAACCTGCTCCAGCTGGGCCAGGGTTCCGTGGTCGAGCTGGACGGCCTGGCAGGCGAGCCGATGGACATCTTCGTCAACGGCTACCTGATCGCCCAGGGCGAAGTCGTGGTCGTGGAAGACAAGTACGGTATCCGCCTGACCGACATCATCACGCCGTCCGAGCGGATCAACCGCTTGAACAACCGCCGCTGATCCTGGCGTCATGGACGATTCCGCCCTCCTGCGCGTCTTTGCCGGCCTGATCCTGGTCGTGGCCGCCATCCTGGCCTCGGCCTGGCTGGCGCGCCGCGCCGGGCTGACACAGCGCGGCGGCGGCAACCTGTTGCGGCAGGTCGCAAGCCTGCCCGTCGGTCCGCGCCAGAGCATCGTGGTGGTGGAAGTCGAGAACACCTGGCTGGTGGTGGGCGTCGGCCCGAACCAGCTCAATACCCTGCATACCCTGCCCGCCGGCCAACTGCCGGAGGCTTCGACCTTGCCCGCGGCCGCCTTCGCGGCCAAGCTGGGCCAGGCGCTCAAGCGCCGCTAGCGCTGCCGCGCCCTCCAAGCGACACCCATGAGTTTGCTCACCAGCACGACACCCGTCCGCGCCCGGCCCGGCGCGCTACACCTGCTCGGCGCCGCCGCCCTGCTAGGCCTGGCCCTGTTTCCCGCGGGTGTCGTCGCGCAGGCCACCTTGCCCGCGCTGACCGCAACGCCGGGTCCGAACGGTTCCGAAACCTATTCGCTCAGCATGCAGACGCTGCTGCTGATGACCTCGCTGTCGTTCCTGCCCGCCGCGCTGCTCATGATGACGGGCTTCACCCGCATCATCATCGTGCTGGGCCTGCTGCGCAGCGCCATGGGAACGGCCATGTCGCCGCCCAACCACGTGCTGATCGGCCTGGCGCTGTTCCTGACCTTCTATACGATGTCGCCGGTGTTCGACAAGATATACACCGACGCCTACAAGCCGCTGTCCGAAGGCTCGATCCAATTCGAGGCAGCCGTCGAGCGCGCCGCCGCGCCGCTGCGCACCTTCATGCTGCACCAGACGCGCGAGAACGATCTGTCGCTGTTCGCCAACCTGGCCAAGCAGCCCGCCCTGGAAGACCCTACTCAGGTGCCTCTGCGCATCCTGGTGCCGGCGTTCATCACCAGCGAACTCAAGACCGCCTTCCAGATCGGCTTCACCATCTTCATTCCCTTCCTCATCATCGACCTGGTCGTCGCCAGCGTGCTGATGGCACTGGGCATGATGATGGTTCCTCCGGTGACGGTGGCCCTGCCCTTCAAGCTGATGCTTTTCGTGCTGGCCGACGGCTGGAACCTGCTCATGGGCTCCCTGGCCCAGAGCTTCTACCAATAACGCCTGGAGGAGAATCGCCATGACCGCCGAAACCGTCATGACCATGACCTACCAGGCAATGAAGATCGTGCTTGCGATGGCTGGACCCTTGCTGCTCGTGACACTGGTGGTGGGCCTGGTCATCAGCATCTTCCAGGCCGCCACGCAGATCAACGAAATGACGCTGTCGTTCATTCCGAAGCTGTTGGCCATGTGCGGCGTGCTGGTGCTGCTCGGTCCCTGGCTTATCGGCGTCATGGTCGACTACATACGGCAGCTGATCGGCCAGATCCCCATGCTGGTGTCCTGAGCGGCGCCCGCCGCCGGACACCGGACCTTTCCCCATGATCGCCTTCACGCTCGAGCAGCTCAACGGCTGGATCGGCCAGTTTCTCTGGCCGTTCGTGCGCATTCTGGCGCTCGTGGGCACCGCCCCGCTGTTCTCGGAATCGCTGATTCCCATCAAGGTCAAGGTCGGGCTGTCCTTCGTCCTGGCCGTTGCGATCAGTCCGGCGCTTGATCCCGTGCCGCCCATTGCGCCCGGTTCGTTTGCCGGATTGTGGATGGTGATGCAGCAGGTGCTGATCGGCATCGCGCTGGGATTCACCATGCGCCTGGTGTTCGCCGCCGTGCAGACCGCCGGTGAATTCGTCGGCCTGCAGATGGGCCTGTCGTTCGCGTCGTTCTTCGACCCGAGCTCCGGCGCCAATACCGCGGTGCTGTCGCGCCTGTTCAACATCATTGCCATGCTGACATTCCTGGCATTGGACGGCCATCTACTGGTCCTGGCGGCACTGGTACGCTCCTTCGACACCTTGCCCGTTGCCATGATCCAGTTGCATCAGAACGGCTTTGGCGTGGTGGTGGAATGGGGCAAGACCATATTCGTATCGGGTCTGCTGCTGGCCCTGCCCCTGATCTGCGCGCTGCTGACCATCAACCTGGCCATGGGCATCCTGAACCGTGCGGCGCAGCAACTATCCGTGTTCTCGATCGGATTTCCCGTGACGCTCATCATCGGCGTCACCATTCTGGCGGTCGTCCTGCCGCACGCCGGGCCCTTCCTGGAATCGCTGTTCGAATCCGGCCTCACCGCGATGAGCCGCGTCGCCGACGCCCTGGCGGGCAAGTAGGGCTGGACTCATAGGGACCGCCGGGGCGGTGTGTGACACCGCCCCGCGCCCGATCACTGCTGCCCGGTAAGACGGAACACCCGGATCGTCTCGCGCAGCGCGCCGGATTGGTTGCCCAGTTGGACCACCGCGCCGCCCAGGTCCTGGACCAGCGCGGTGTTCTGCACCGTCATCACGTCCATCTGCGACACCGCCGTATCCACCTGCTCGATGCCGCTGGACTGTTCCTGCGAGGCCTGCGAAATCTCGCCAATGATGTCGGTGACACGATGCACGGCGGCCACGATGTCCTGCATCGTCGCGCCCGCCTGCTCGGCCTGCAGGGAGCCTTCGGTCACGCGTTCCACCGAGTCTTCGATCAGGCCCTTGATCTCCTTGGCTGCCTGGGCGCTCTTCTGCGCCAGGCTGCGCACCTCGCCCGCCACCACCGCGAAGCCCTTGCCCGACTCTCCGGCGCGAGCCGCTTCCACGGCAGCGTTCAACGCCAGGATGTTGGTCTGGAATGCGATGCCTTCGATGATGCTGACGATGTCGGCAATCTTGCGGGAACTGTCCGAAATGCCGTGCATGGTGCTCACCACCTGCCCGACCGCCACACCGCCCTTGCGCGCCACTTCCATGCTGCTGGCGGCCAGCTGATTGGCCTGTCGCGCATTGTCCGCGTTCTGCCGCACCGTGGAGGTCAGCTGTTCCATGCTGGCCGCGGTCTGCTGCAAGGACGCCGCCTGGCCTTCGGTACGGCCCGCGAGTTCCTGGTTGCCGCGCGCGATATGCGCCGCGGCATGGGTCGTACCCTCGATGCCGCGATACACATCCTGCGCGATCCCGATCAGGCTCTTGCGCATCACATCGAGCGAAAATTTCAAGCTTCCGACTTCATCATCGGAATCCGCCACGATCTGCGTGGTCAGATTGCCTGCGGCGACCTGACGCGCCATATTGGCGGCATCCACCATCGGATCCAGCAGCGAGCGCGACAGGCGCCAGCCCATGCCAAAGATGGCGATAACGCCCAGCGCGATGGCCGCGCAGCCGACGCTCGCGCCCAAGGTGCCCAGTTCCGCCCAGTTGGCCCGCAGGCCGTAAATACCGGCGCCGGCCATGATTGCCGATGACAGCAGCGCGTGGCGCAGCATGCGGCTGCGGACATTGCGCCGGAACGGAAATGCCAGCACGTCCACGCCGCGGCGCCAGCCTGCCCGCACGGGACGCCCGCGCAGGATGCGCACGCCCTTGGCCGTGCCCTCGCGAATGCGGGCATACAAATCCTCAGCCATTTCGATCTGTTCTTCGGAGGGGCGCACCCGCACCGAGGAATACGCCACGACCTCGCCGTTTTCGACGATGGGCGTCGCGTTGGCCAGCACCCAGTAGTAACCGCCGTCCTTGCGCCGGTTCTTCACCAGCCCCAGCCAGGACTCTCCGGCCTGCAGCGTTTCCCACAGATCTTCGTAGGCTTCGGGCGGCATGTCGGGATGACGCACGATATTGTGCGGCTTGCCGATGAGCTCTTCTCGGGAAAAACCGCTGACTTCGACAAAGGCCGGGTTCGCATAGACGATCCGGCCCTTGGTATCAGTACGCGAGATCAGGTATTGATCCTCGCGCAGCTTGGTTTCTACATTGTGGACAGGTAGGTTGACGCGCACAGCTTGTCTCCGGATACATCATGTCGAGCAGCGAATGAATATCGGCGAGCAAACCGGATCTGACGCCCCGCATAGACGTGTTCCCCCGCCAGGTTCGTCAGGCTCCGGGACGACATGGCCCCCGCGTTTTCGAACACTGTTCACCGCCCTTTTCAGGCGTTATTGTTGTTAACGACCAAATTTTCGAAAACTTAACGTGCGCATGAATTTTGCGCACACCAAGGCGTAAAACACATGGACCGCGGCCGCGCATCAGCGCGGCCGCGGTCCTGTTGCAGACGTTAGAAGACGGGCATCAAGCCTGCGTCAGCGTCGGCGCGGCATAACCGCCCGACAACTGGTGCGCGGGGACCTCGATCACTTCACCCGTGTTGATCTTGAACACGGCCACCGCTTCGGCCAGGCGCTGCGCCTGCTCTTGCAGAGACCCTGCAGCCGCTGCAGCCTCTTCCACCAGCGCCGCGTTCTGCTGCGTCACCTCGTCCATCTGCGACACCGCGCGGTTCACCTGGTCGATGCCGCTGGACTGCTCTTCGGACGCCGCCGAGATCTCGCCCATGATGTCCGTCACGCGCTTCACCGACGCCACGATCTCCTGCATCGTTGCGCCCGCGCGCTCCACCTGCTGCGAACCCGCGCCGACCTTGCTCACCGAATCCTCGATCAGGCCCTTGATTTCCTTGGCCGCCTGGGCGCTGCGCTGCGCCAGCGAACGCACCTCGCCCGCCACCACGGCAAAACCCTTGCCCTGCTCGCCCGCGCGAGCCGCTTCCACAGCCGCGTTCAGCGCCAGGATATTGGTCTGGAACGCAATGCCGTCGATCACAGACACGATCTCGGAGATCTTGCGCGAGCTGGCAGAGATGCCTTGCATCGTGCTGACCACTTCCGACACAGCCGAACCGCCGCGCTCCGCCACATCGGACGCGCTGGCCGCCAGCTGATTGGCCTGGCGCGCGTTGTCCGCGTTCTGCTTCACGGTCGACGCCAGCTCTTCCATCGAGGCCGCGGTTTCCTCCAGCGAAGCCGCCTGCTCTTCCGTGCGGCTGGACAAGTCCGTGTTGCCGGCGGAAATCTCGCGCGAGCCCACCGTGATTTCGTCCACGCCGCTGCGTACCGCGGACACGGTACGAGTCAGGCTTTCCTGCATGCGCTTGAGTGCGGCGAACAACTGGCCGATCTCGTTGTGCGAACGCACTTCCACGCGGCTGGTCAAGTCTCCGGCAGCAATCTTGTCGAAGTGCTGGCCGGCTTCCACCAAGGGGCGCACCACCAGGCGACCAAACACCAGACGCGCCAGAATCATCAGCAACACCGCCAGACCGACGGCGACGCCCACCGCCACCATGGCGAGGTTGAAGTTGGCTTCCGCCTCGTTGATCGTCTCCTGCTGCTGGTCGCCGATGTACTTGCCGAACTCGCTGAGCGCCTCGATGAAGGCTGCGCTACGCGGCGTGCCGTACTCGTTGTTCACCATGTAGAAGGTGGAATAGTCTTCGCTGCGCAAGGCTTCGACCATGGTATCCACGCCATCGTCGATGTAAGAACGATAACGACGGACCAGGTTCATCGACAACTGACGGCCCGTATCGTCCTGCAGCATGTTCTTCTGGAAATCGGCGAAGCGGCTACGCACGCCGGTCAGCAGGTCCGTGGCGCCCTTCAAGGCCGCCGCGGCATCGCGGGCCGAGTTCTCGCCGCTGCCCCAACCGGATTCCTGCAGATGGCGCGCGGCGACCATCAGCGCAACGCGCGCGCGCAACATGTCGCTGTTGATCACTTCGACCTGCTTCGCACGCTCGGTCAAGGCATTGACTTCGCGGATCGACTCATAGTTGTTCTGCAGGAAATACGCGGCCAGACCGCCCACCGCCGCGATCAACACGGCGAAAAACGCCATGACCCACAGCAGCATGGTGCCGACGCGGGCATCGCGCAACCGCAGCTTGCGCTTCACCTTGGGTGCGCGCGCGGCCTTCTTCTTGCCAACTTTTCCGGATTTCGTACCGGACTCGAGACTCGCTTCCATATTATTTCCCCATCCCTCAGGAACTACTCTGACCAAATGAAAAACCACCCGGTGGACATGCCTTGTTACACGAGGCACGAACTCCGGGCGACGTACATCGCGGCGCGCGCCGCGATGCTCCCCGCTGGACTACAGGGCGTTATTTGCCCTGAGGCTGCAAGCCGGCCGGTTCACCCGGACCCGGTATGTAGATGGTCTGCACCTCGGGGGCCGCAGCGGGCGGCGCCATATCCTGACGCAGGTCAGGCACAGGCGCGGGTCCCAGCAGCTTCTGGCGTTCCCAGGGTTCCAGCAAGATATTGGTGCTGTCGACGAGGCGCAGCAGCCGGCCATCCGGGCCGAACTGCAGCAGCGCTTCCTTGCGGCTGTACAAGCCGTCCGCGACGAAGGTGATTTTGAAGGCCCAGAGCGCGAGCAACGTACCGTCGGTCTGCTTATAGAGTTTGTCGGGCGGGGCGGTCAGCGCACGAGAGGCCTCTTCCAGCGTCGTTTGCCCAGGGGTCAAGGTCGACAGCTTGTCCGGGTCAAAATTGTGCCCGGTCGCCGCGCAGCCAACCAGAAAGACCGCCAACACGGCCGTTGCCAGAAGATGTATATAGCCTCGCATACCCTACCCATTTACCGGCAAGGCCGGTGTCAGAAAGATTCCCAATCGTCATCCGCAGGCGCCGATCGGCGGCTTGGCGTCGTCGCGGGCTTCGCCGCTGGCGCAGCGGCCGGACGCACAGTGGGACGGCGCAGCGGCCGTGCCGCAGTCGCCCCTTCGGCCGCAGCCGGCTTGGCCCGCGCGGAATGCGTCAAACGCACGGCCGGTACCGCCTTGGCCTCTGCCGCGGGCGCGTCCGCCTGCGCCGCCGGGGCGGAGGGAGCAACCGGGGCAGCCACGCGCGCCGCCGGGCGTCGCCCCGCCAACTGATGCGCGGGGACTTCGATCACTTCGCCCGCATTGATCTTGAACACGGCCACCGCTTCGGCCAGGCGTTCGGCCTGTTCCTGCAGCGAACCTGCGGCGGCAGCCGCCTCTTCCACCAGCGCCGCGTTCTGCTGCGTCACCTCGTCCATCTGCGACACCGCGCGGTTCACCTGGTCGATGCCGCTGGACTGTTCTTCCGACGCCGCCGAGATCTCGCCCATGATGTCCGTCACGCGCTTCACCGACGCCACGATCTCCTGCATCGTTGCGCCCGCGCGTTCCACCTGCTGCGAGCCCGCGCCGACCTTGCTCACCGAATCCTCGATCAGGCCCTTGATTTCCTTGGCCGCCTGGGCGCTGCGCTGCGCCAGCGAGCGCACCTCGCCCGCCACCACGGCAAAACCCTTGCCCTGCTCGCCCGCACGCGCAGCCTCCACCGCGGCGTTCAGCGCCAGGATGTTGGTTTGGAACGCAATGCCATCGATCACCGAAACGATTTCAGAAATCTTGCGCGAGCTGGCAGAGATTTCCTGCATGGTATTGACCACTTCCGACACCGCCGAACCGCCACGCTCGGCCACGTCCGAGGCACTGGCGGCCAACTGGTTCGCCTGGCGTGCGTTGTCCGCGTTCTGCTTGACGGTCGAAGCCAACTGTTCCATCGAGGCGGCGGTTTCCTCCAGAGAAGCCGCCTGTTCCTCCGTGCGGCTGGAGAGATCCGTATTGCCCGCGGAAATCTCCCGCGAACCCACATTGATTTCATCCACTCCGCGACGCACCGACGCCACGGTGCGCGTCAGGCTTTCCTGCATGCGCTTGACCGCCGCCATCAGCATGCCGATCTCATTGGTGGAGGTCGCGTCCACGCGCACGGTGAGATCGCCGCCGGCGATCTTATCGAAACTGTCGCTGACAGCGCGCAAGGGACGCAGCACCACGCGGTTCATGAACAGGAAGGCTCCCATCCATACGGCCAAGATCAGCACGGCGAGCGCGACGTACACAATCGCCATCGTCGCCGCCTGCGAACGCGAAGACGACACCATCTCTTCGCTATAGGAGGTGATGTCCTTGGCAAATTCGGTCAGTTGCTTCGAGAATGCCCCACTCGCGGCGCCGGCCCTGGTGTTCTTCAGATCCAGGTAAGCCGCCGAATCGCCCTTGTCCAAGGCCGACATCATGGCCTGCAGCGCGTCGGCGAACCCGTTGAAGGACGAAATAAGATCGCCTTCGGCGCTCTTGCCTAGCGCCGTAGTCTTCGGGATGGCCTTGAAGGTTTCCATCTTCTTCTTGGCGTCGGCGACCAGCTGCTGCACCGTGCGCGTGTTCTCGCTGGCGCCGTTGGCGTCGCCCGTGGCCCGCTGCGCGGCGGCGATGTCGGCGCGTATCGTCGCGCGCAACATCTGCGTGTAAGCGTCCTTGATCAGATTCGCCTGCTGCACGCTCAAGGTGTCCAGCGCATTGATCGCCTCGGAGTTGGAACGCATGCTGTTCCAGCCCAGGACAATGGACACCAGCGCGGCCAGCGCCACGGCCAACTGGGCGAGCATCAAGCCCGTGCGCACCTTCAGATTGCTAAACATTTCCGTATATTCCGGTAGTCGTCCCGGCGGCATTCATGCCGCCAAGCCGTAAATAGGGGGTAGCTTTACTGCGTGTGCTGCGCTGACGGATCCCTCCGTCAGAAAGACTCCCAATCGTCGTCCGCCACAGGCGTTGGACGTCGGCTGGCGGCCGGCGCCGCAGGCGCGGCGTCCTTGGCACTCGTCGGGCGGCTGGCCGGCCGGCGTAGCGGACGAACGGTAGTGGCTGCTTCCGGCGCTGGCTTGGGTCGGGCGACCTGCGTCAGGCGGGGCGCAGGCGCCGCCTTCGGCGCAGGTTCCGCCGGCTGAGGCGCTTCTGCCTTGGCAGGTTCGGTGGACACCTTGCTTGCCGCTGCTGCCTGCGGCGCGGACGGAGCCGGCATGCGCGGCGCGGCGCGTTGCGACGCCAATTGCTGCGCGGGGACTTCAATCACTTCGCCCGCATTGATCTTGAACACGGATACTGCTTCGGCCAGGCGCTGCGCCTGCTCTTGCAGAGACCCTGCAGCCGCTGCAGCCTCTTCCACCAGCGCCGCGTTCTGCTGCGTCACCTCGTCCATCTGCGACACCGCGCGGTTCACCTGGTCGATGCCGCTGGACTGTTCTTCCGACGCCGCCGAGATCTCGCCCATGATGTCCGTCACGCGCTTCACCGACGCCACGATCTCCTGCATCGTTGCGCCCGCGCGCTCCACCTGCTGCGAGCCCGCGCCGACCTTGCTCACCGAATCCTCGATCAGGCCCTTGATTTCCTTGGCCGCCTGGGCGCTGCGCTGCGCCAGCGAGCGCACCTCGCCTGCCACCACGGCAAAGCCCTTGCCCTGCTCGCCCGCGCGAGCCGCTTCCACAGCCGCGTTCAGCGCCAGGATATTGGTCTGGAAGGCAATGCCGTCGATCACCGACACGATCTCGGAGATCTTGCGCGAGCTGGCCGAGATGCCTTGCATCGTGCTGACCACTTCCGACACAGCCGAACCGCCGCGCTCCGCCACGTCGGACGCGCTGGCCGCCAGCTGATTGGCCTGGCGCGCGTTGTCCGCGTTCTGCTTCACGGTCGACGCCAGCTCTTCCATCGAGGCCGCGGTTTCCTCCAGCGAAGCCGCCTGCTGCTCAGTGCGGCTGGACAGGTCCGTGTTGCCCGCCGAGATCTCGCGCGAGCCCACGTTGATCTCGTCCACGCCACGGCGCACCAGCGCCACGGTGCGGGTCAGGCTTTCCTGCATACGCTTGATCGCGCCAAACAACTGGCCGATCTCGTTGGTGCTGCGCACATCGATGCGACCGGTGAAATCGCCGGCCGAAATCTTTTCAAAATGATCCCCTGCTTCACGCAGCGGGCGCAGCACGGTCCGGCTGATGAACAGCCAGCACCCAACTGCCAGGGCCAGAGCGATCGCCAGCATCACGATCGTGACCGTGCGCGACACGCCGTGGGCCGTCTCGGCCTGCACCACCAGCTCGTCGGTGGTGGAGTCGATATGCGCCAGCACACCGCCCACCGCTTCCCTCAGCGCGGTGTTCGCTGCGCTGCCGGCATCGTTCAGATCCAGGTAATCCTGCACGGCCATGGTCGACAACGCGGCCGCCTGACGCTTGACCACGCCGTCGAACTGTTTGTAGGCGCTTTCCAGCTTTTGATTCAGAGCATCCGAGCCTTCCAGACGCGGTGCCTTGCGGTACGCATCCAGCGCCTGGGCGCCCTCCTGCATCAAGCCTTCCGCACGCTTGGCCTGCGAGATTGCCTGTTCGGTCTTTCCTTGTTGCAGATCCATCAGGGAAGTCGCCAGCAACAAGCGCCCGCGCAGGAACAGGATGTAGGCACGGTTCAGTTGCGAGGCTTGCGTGGAGTAGGCGTCGTTGACCCGCTCCAGCTTCTCATTGCTCGAGTTCAGCCCCATCCACGCCACGCCATTGGATATGAACATGGCGCCCGTGAAGAGCAGCAACACCAGAACGAGACAGGTGCGGACTTTCAAGTTGACAAGCATGGAATATCCGAGCGTTAAGCAATGTGAGACGACAATTTCCTACCCTGCACGCACACACGGACGCCCCGGCCCCTGGCCAGTAGCGTCCGCAAAGGCGCAACTCTACGCGCCCGAGGGCGCGCTTTTTGGACCTACCGCAGTGCTACTTGCGGCTGAACAGACTTGATCCCTGGATGGTCATGAATGCAGCCGACGCCGCTTGCAGAGCCACCTGGCGCAAGGCAAGCTGGCTGGCGCCCTGGTAATAGTCCAGTTCTTCCAGATCAGACAGGGACTTCGAGTAAGACAGGCCTTTCTGCGTGCCCGTGGCGTTCAGTGCGTCCAGTTCGTTCATCCGGGCGCCCACCGAAGCCTGCACCGTCAGAACGTTGTCGTAGGTGTTCGCCAGTTTCTTGTTGGCCGTCGCCAAAGCGTTGTTCAGCTTGGCGGTCGCGACGGGGTCGCCAGCGCTGGGCGCATCCAGGGCAGCGATGACGTTGTCCAGGGTCGCGAACACGTCCATATCGATAGCCTGGACGCTATCGACGTTAATCACGTCACCCGCATTCGGGGCGCCCTTGATCGATACGGATACACCGCTACCCAGATCGATCGTGGCGCCATCAGCGTAAGCCGCAGGTGATCCGGCCGCCGGAGCGGTCGTGCTGGAACCATCGGGATTCGTCGTCGTGACCCGATACCCCATCTTTCCAGTAGTCGCATCGGTTTCAAACTGCACCGAGAACTTCTTGCCAGCGTTGGCCGAGCCCGGCGTCACGGATGCCGAGCCAAACTCGGCAGTGCCAGTATTGGAGTTGGCAGCCGACGCGACAAAGGCTTGCGATCCCGGATTGGCGCGACCAAAAATATCCTTACCCAGATCGCTGGTGGACAGCTGGCGACTCTGATCGACCTGAATGGTCCGTTCACCTACCGAATTGCTATAGACGATCTTGCCCGTGGCGTCCTTGGAGTACGGAATCACGCTGCCATCGTTGCCCGAGAACAGATACTGGCCATTGCCATCCGTCGTGTTCGCAAGGCCCAACAATGCATCGCGCGTGCTCTTGAGCGCGGTCGACAAAGTCTGACGGTCGCTATCAGAGAGCACGCCGCCGGCTTGAATGATACGGGTCCTCGCTTCTTGCAAAGCGTTTGTCACCGCCGTCAAGGTGTTGCCTTCCTGACCCAAATTCGTGTTGGCCGTCTGGCGATTCATGCCATACGTACTGTTCATGCTCTGCGTCTGTGCCACGCTAATGGCCAGCGCGGCGGCCAGGGGATCATCCGCCGGAGTCAGGTTCTTGCGTCCGCTACCGACCTGCTCGACCAGGCGGTTCATGTCGGATTCCTGAGAGAGAACGCCCTTCAGGCCGTTCGAGTACATCATCGAGGTGCTCAGGCGCATGGTGAAGCTCCGAAAATTTCTTTATTGGTCACGATTCAACGATCCGATCAGCCGCGCAGACCCAGCAGCGTGTCGAACATGGTGCTGGCCACATCAATGATGCGAGCACTGGCTTGATACTGTTCCTGGTAGAGCGACAGGCTGACGTATTCTTCGTTCAGGTTGACGCCCGAGACAGCCTGCTGCGCCGCGGTCTTCTGCGTAATCAGGTTTGCCTGCGCGGTCGCGGCGGACTTGAGTTGAGCGGTCTGAACCCCGACCGTATTCACCACCTGCCCGAACATGTCGTTCACGCTCATCGTGCCGTTACCCAGCACCTTGCTGTTCTGCAACTGCGCCAGCTTCAGCGCGTTCTTGCCGTTGGCGTCACCACCGGCTGCGTCGGCCGCCGCCACCTTATAGGGATCGCTGATCAGCACGGTGATGTCACGTGCAGCATCACGTGTGGGCGCCAGCGACCATTTGTCACCAGCCTGGGGCGGTTCACTGATGGTCAGGGTCACGCCCATCTCGCTGTCGAGATTCAGCGTGCCCGGTGTACCCGTGGCCGGACCGTTATAAACCTGCGAACCTTCCGGCATGCGCAGCACGCGGTAGTTCGTGCCATCAAAGGAAATCTCGTATTCCTTGGCGTTGATGTTGTTCACGTTCGTGAACTGACCCGAAAGCGACGCGTTGCTCTTGTTCTGCGCATTCGGCACGCCCTGCGGCGAACCGATGCCAAAGAAATCCGTGCCAGGATTACCGTTCTGGTCCAGGCCCTGCTTGTGCTGCTCGTTGAAGGACAGCGCCAGGCCGACGGCCATCTGACCCAACTGGCTTTGCATGACATCCAGCGAAGTCGCGCGGAATTGCAGCAAGCCGCCCAGCGACCCACCGGTCACTTCCGCATCACCCAGCTCCACGGCAACCGTCTTACCCGAGCCGGCCGGCAGCGTGTAGGCAATGGCGGTACGCCCCGTATCCTTGGAGGAAGCCACCGCTTGCAACGGATAGATGGTGTTGCCGGACAGCAGCGCTTGGCCGCCGTTGGCCAGCGTAATGTTGATCTTGTCGCCTTGCTCGTAGGTGGTGATGCCTACCAGCTGGTTCAGTTCCATGACGGCTTGGTCACGCTGATCCAGCAGATCATTCGGAGGACCGCCGCCGGCCTTGCCCGTAGCCAGCGAGATTTGCTGGTTCAGGTCGTCGATACGCGTCAGATAGCTGTTGACCTGCTCAACCGTGGTCGTGATCTGCGTATTCAGGCCGATGCGCTGATTCTGCATCTCGGTGTATGCCGAGCGGATCTGGGTAGCCAGGCTGTTGGCCTTGCCCAGCAAATCCTGACGCGCAGCGGGGTCGGCAGGCTTGCTGGCTACCGCGTTCATGCTGGTGAAGAAATTTGTCAGGCCTGGCGCGATACCGACGGTGCGGTCGGCAAACAGGTTGTTGATTGCCGAGACCTGATTGTATTGCGTCTGCAACTGGGCGCCGCTGCCCTGAGCGCCGACCAGTTGCTTGTACAGGAAGCTGTCGTAGCTGCGCACGACCGTGTCGACCTGCACACCGCGGCCGATATAGCCGTTGCTGGTCGCCTGGGCGCCTGCGGTCGAGACCATGACGCGCTGGCGGTTGTAACCAACCGTGGTGGCATTGTTGATATTGTGGCTGGTGGTGGCCAGCCCTGCCTGAGCGGCGTTCAGCCCGCCCAGCGCCAATTTATACATGTTCATGCTGACAATGCCCCGTATTTAACCGCTGATATGCCTGGATATCCAATTAACGGCAGGAGATGATCCGAATTTAGAGTCCTTCCAACATCTGGCGAGAAATTTCCACCTTGGATGCCGCGCCCCGCAACTGGCTCATCACGCCGATCAATTTTTGCGCGTACTGCGGATCCGTCGCATAGCCCGCGTCCTGGATCCGGCGGGCCGCCTCGATCTCGTTGCGCGCCTGCGTGACACCCTCGTAGCGCGGGCTGTTGCCGATCAGACGGGCGTAATCCGCGAACGATTCCTCATAGGACGCGTAGGCGCGGAAAGGTTGCGTCACCTTTTTCGCGACGCCATCTTCGTATTCGGTGGTCAGCACGTTGACGACCTGCCCCTTCCAGCTGGAACCCGCCTTGATGCCGAACAGGTTGTAGCTGGTGCTGCCGTCCTGGTGCTTGATCTCGCGCTTGCCCCAGCCCGACTCCAGCGCCGCCTGGCCCATGATGAGGCGGGCCGGCACGCCGCTTTGCTGGGAAGCGAGATTGGCGGCGCGCGACATTTTGGACACGAAAGCGACCACGTGGTCGGGCGCGCCTTCCGCGGCGGCCAGCGCCCGGTTTTGCGCGCTGTTGTTGCGCATCACATTCAACAGGGCCGAGACTTCGCGCGAGCCGGCCGAGCGGAAATCGAGATCCGAACCCTCTCCCAGGCGCTTGACGGCATCCGCGCCCAGCTCGCCGGGCTTGCCCTGCTGCATCTGCGCCAAGATGGCACCAGACAATCCGATGCCGGGCGACGCCAGATGCAAGGCCAATTGCTCGTCCGCCATGGACTGCAGCATCTGCGTCTGCTGCGAGTCGAACAGCCCCTCCTTGGGCGTCGCCTCGCGCATGCGCTTGACCATCATCTGCAGGAACAGGGCCTCGAACTGCTTGGCGACCTGCTTCTGCTGCTCGGTCCCCTCAGGATCTTTCTTGACGTCGCGCTTCAAGTCCGACAGGCGGCCCATGTCGAAGACCGAATCCTGCCGGCTGGCGCCGCGCGCCGCATCATTGGTGTAAGCCATGGCCGTCAGATGATTTCCAGTTCGGCGCGCAAGGCGCCGGCGGTCTTCATGGCCTGCAGAATCGCCAGCAGGTCCTGCGGCGTGGCGCCCAAGGCGTTCAAGCCCTTGACCACGTCCGCCAGATTTGCGCTGGTGCTCACGCGCTGCAGGGAGCCGTTTTCCTGGCGCACCTCGATCTGGGTATTGGGCACCACTACCGTCTGCCCTTCCGTGAACGGCGTGTCAGGCTGAGACACCTGGTTCTGGCGATTGATGATGACCGACAGATTGCCGTGCGCCACGGCGGCCTCTTCGATCATGACGGTACGGTTCATGACGACCGAACCCGTGCGCGCATTGATGATGACCTTGGCCACGGTAGGCGCGCGCGTCACCTGCAAGTCTTCGAGCTGCGACAGGAAACGCGCCTGCGACGCCTGGTCCATCGGCGTACGGACCTGCACCACGCGTCCGTCCAGGGCGGTGGCGGTGCCTTGCCCGAACTTGCGGTTCAACGCCATGGACACATTCTGCGCCGTGCCGAAATCGGTGTTGTTCAGTTCCACATAAACGTAGCCGTCGCGCGAGAACGTGGTGGGCACGCCGCGCTCGACAATGGCGCCCGCGCTGATGCGTCCGCCGTTCAACTGGTTGATCTGCACGCTGGAACCGCCGGCGGAGGCGCCCGCGCCGCCCACCAGGATATTGCCCTGGGCGATGGCGTAGACCTGGCTGTCGGCGCCTTTGAGCGGAGTCATCAGCAACGTGCCGCCGCGCAGGCTCTTGGCGTTACCCATGGACGACACCACCACGTCCAGCGTCTGCCCCGGGCGGGCGAAAGCCGGCAGCGTGGTCGTGACCATGACCGCGGCCACGTTCTTCAACTGCATATTGCTGCCGGGCGGAACGGTGATGCCCAGCTGCGACAGCATATTGGTCAGACTTTGCTGCGTGAACGGCGTCTGCCGCACTTGGTCACCGCTGCCGTCCAGGCCCACGACCAGGCCATAGCCGATCAGCTGGTTGCCCCGCACGCCCTGGATTGAAGCCAGATCCTTGAGCCGTTCGGCGTGTGCCGCGCCCGCGCCGGCCACCAGCCCGACCGAAATGCAGACGCGCGCCAACAAGGACACCAAGGCGGATATCGGATTCGGTTGTTTCATGTTCAGAACGGCGAAGCGATCAGGAAGAAGCGTTGCAGCCAGCCCATGGTCTGGACTTCATCCATGACGCCTTTGCTGCGGTACTCGATGCGGGCGTCGGCCACCTGCGTGGACGACACGGTGTTGGTGCCTGTGATGGAGCGCGGATCGACCACGCCGGAGAAGCGCACGAATTCGCTGCCCCGGTTGATGGCGATCTGCTTTTCGCCCGCGACCTGCAGGTTGCCATTGGACATCACCCCCACCACCGTGGTGGTGATGGTGCCGGTAAAGGCATTGTTCGCCGTGCTGTCACCCTTGCCCTGCGACACATTGCCGCCCTTGGCGTCGGTGTTCAGGTTGGCGTTGGCCCAGCTGTCCATGAAGGACGGCGCGGCGGCGATGCCCAGGGAGGCGCTGCCGCTACGGTTAGTGTTGGTGGCGACGTTCTTGGAAGCATTGGTCTTCTCGTTCAGGACGATAGTGACGATGTCGCCCACGTTGCGCGGCCGGCGGTCCTCGAACAAGGGATAGTTGCCGTAGGTCGTCGGCTGATAGATCGAGCCCGTCGGCTGCGCCATGGGCGTGGGCGGCGGCGGCGGCGCCGCCGTCGTCGGCCCGGTCACGATGGGCTCGGGCGGGATCATGGCGCAACCGGCCACCAGCATAGCCAGGGCCGCACTCGATACCAGGCGCAGGACAGACATGGACATCACAGTTGAGTCAGGCGAGCCAGCATTTCGTCCGAGGTCTTGACGGCCTTGCTGTTCATTTCGTACGCGCGCTGTGTGGTGATCATGTTGACCAGTTCTTCGGCGACGTTGACGTTGGAAGTTTCAACGTACTTCTGCATGATCGAACCGGCGCCATCCACGCCAGGCTGCAACAGGTTGGCGGGTCCCGAAGCGTCGGTTTCCAGATACAGGTTTTCACCTACGCTCTGCAACCCGGTGGGGTTGATGAACGTGGCGATCTGCAGCTGGCCGATCTGTACGTTGATGCCGGCGGCGCCGGGCTGCGTAACCGAAACGATGCCGTCGTTGCCGATAGAGATCGACAGCGCATTGTCGGGGATGTTCATCGGCGGCTGGATCACGTAGCCGCTGACGGTCGTCAACTGGCCGTTCTGGTCACGCTGCAACGCGCCGTCACGGGTGTAGGCCTGGGTGCCGTCAGGCAGTTCGACCTGCAGGAAACCACGGCCGTTGATGGCGATGTCCATCTCGCTGCCGGTGTTGTTCAGGTTGCCCGCCGTGTGGATGCGCTCGGTCGCGGCAACGCGCGCACCAGTACCCAGTTGCAGGCCCGACGGCAGCTGGGTGGCGTCGCCGACCTGGGCGCCGGGCTGACGCAGCGTCTGGTACATCAGGTCCTGGAACACGGCGCGGCCGCGCTTGAAGCCATTGGTCGAAACGTTGGCCAAGTTGTTCGAAATCACGTCCATGGAGGTCTGCTGACCTTCCAGGCCCGTCTTGGCGATCCACAGCGAACGCATCATGATGAAGTACTCCTGGTGTCGCGGCCCGGCCGCGCGCAAAAATTGTTTCTAGTTCAGTTGCCGTATCAGGCGCTTACCGACAGGATGCCGTTGGCGCGTTCGGCGTTGCGGTCCGACTGCTGAATCACCTGCATCTGCTGTTCGAAGCGGCGGGCGTTGGCGATCATGCCTACCATCGCCGCCATCGGATTGGTATTGCTGCCTTCCAGTACGCCCGACAACAGCCGCAGGCTGGGGTCGGCGGGTACCGGAGGCGCAGGCTGGCCATTGACGGGCGCCATGCGAAATACGCCGTCGTCGCCGTGCACCAGCTGCTCGTTCTGCGGGTTGGCCAGTTTGATCCGGCCCAGGTTCAGGATGTTGTTCGGCGCGTCGCCAGCGCCGATGGCGGTAATGGTGCCGTCCGCCGTGATCGTCAGCGCAGCCTGGTCGGGCACGTCGATGGGACCGCCCTGGTCAGACAGCACGGGCTGGCCCAGCGAGGTCTGCAACAGGCCATTGATGCCGACCTGCAGGCTGCCGGCGCGAGTGTAGGCCTCGCCTTGCGGCGTCTGCACAGCGATCCAGCCGCGCTCGCTGGACAGCGCCACATCCAGATCCCGGCCCGTGGTCTGCATATTGCCCATCTGGAAGCTGTTGCGCGGCGTGGACGCCACCGTCGAAACACGCGTGGGCAGGCTCGTCCCATCCGTGACCGGCACGGAGCGGTACAGCGCGATCTGCTCGCGGAAACCCGCCGTGTTCACGTTGGCCATGTTGTTGGAAAGCGCGGCCTGATGCTCGGTGATGCGCGCCGCGCCATTCATGGCGGTGTAGATGATACGGTCCATTGCCTATTCCGTCGGTGTCGTCTCGAGCCTGCCGGGCTTACTTCAAGTTCATCAGGACTTGCATGATTTCGTCCTGGGTCTTGATGGTCTGCGAGTTGGCCTGGTAGGTGCGCTGGGCAATGATCATGTTGACCAGTTCCTTGCTCATGTCGACGTTGGACGACTCCGTGGCCTGGCCCACGACCTTGGAGAGGCCGTTGGTGCCGGGCTGGCCCAAGATGGGCTGGCCGGACGCGGAGGTTTCCGTCCAGGCGTTGTTGCCCACGGGCTGCAGACCCTGCAGGTTGGAGAAGTCGGCCAGCACGATGGTACCGACGACCTGGGTCTGGCCGTTGGTGTAGCTTGCCACCAGGCTGCCGTCGCCGCCGATGTTGATGCCGCTGAACTCACCGGATGCGTAGCCGTCCGGCTTGGCCACCAAGGTGTAGGCGCTGCCAAACTGCGTGGTGCCCGCGTAGTTCATTGCGATGTTGATGGGATCGGCCGGAGCAGCGCCTTCACCCGGGGTTGCAAACGACAGGTTCACCACTGGCGCGCTGGTCATCACACCCGCCTTGTTGAAGGTGAACTTCTGCGGATTGCCCCATACGCCACCAGCTTCGGTCGTCGGCGCCATGGCTTTGCCATCTATCGTGTAATAGACGTCATAGTTGCTGATATCGGGACCGGTCGAAGGACGCTTCACGAAGTACTGCATGACCTGATGCGAGTTGCCCAGCGAATCGAACACCGTCATCGGCGATGCGTTCGTGTAGGTGCTGGACTGCTTCGGATCGAACGGCTTGCCGACCTCCACGGTGGGGGCCACGTATTCGCTGTAACCGGCCATGGTCTTGATATCGCCGGTGACTACTCCGCCAGTGATAGTGACACTATTGGCGCCGTTCGTGTATGTGCCGTCGGCCGGGGCAGCTCCGGCCCATACCAACGCTCCCGTCCCGTTCCTGGTAAACGTGTACGGCAAACCATTGAGCGTGACAGTGCCATCGGAACCAGGATCCGTCGTCGTATTGGTTTCGTAGATAACCTTGGCATTGGCGTTCAGGTTGGCAACGGTAGTGCCGGCTGCGGTCGCCTTGGGCGCCACGTTGGCAGTGGGCAGCTGCAATTCCACCGGGTTGGCTCCAACCGAGCCCGGCGGATAGCCTGTCAGGCGATAGCCCTGAGCGTTCACGATGAAGTTGTTCTTGTCGACCAGGAATTCGCCGTTGCGGGTGTACATCACCGCACCGCTCTGGTCGGTGACGCGGAACATGCCCTTGGCGCCGTCAATGGCGATGTCGTACTCGCCGCCGCCGCCATTCACCGTGCCCACGGTAAAGCGCTGGTTGATGGCCGCGACCTTCACGCCCAGGCCGACGCGCGAGCTGGCGTAGACGTCGGCGAACGAGGCGGTGGCGGACTTGAAGCCGACCGTGCCAGAGTTGGCGATGTTGTTGCCGATGACGTCCAGGTTCTGCGCTGCGGCGTTCAAGCCGCTCAATCCTTGTCCGAAACCCATGTTTATTCTCGCTAATCTTTAACTAGGGGAAGCCGCCGCCCATGCGCCGGCACCGATACATTGCGCACGCTTCAGGCGCCGATCACCTTGCGCACGTCCAGCATGCTGGTCTGGCCATCCAGGCCCAGATCCAGCCTCAGGCCTTCAGTGGAGTACGCCACGCTCTTGACCTGGCCGTAGCTCAGGACTTCTGCGTTCACCTTCTTGCCATCGGCATCCGTGGCCAGAACGGACACGGTGTAAGCACCCGGCTCCAGCGCAATGCCTTGATCGTTCTTGCCATCCCAGGACAGCGTGTACACGCCAGGCTTCTGGTCCTTCGTTTCGATCGTGCGCACGACCGCGCCGTTGGCGTCGGAGATACGGATCTGCACCTTCTGGGCATCGCCCTGCAGATCCAGACCGTAAGGCGTGACGACGCGGCCACCCGGATCCGTTGCATCCACGCCGGACTTGATCTTGGAGCCGGGAATCAGCACGCCCTTGCCTATCATGGCCACGGCATTCATCGACTGAGACACGTCGATCTGGCCGCTGATGGCGAGCATGGTGTTCTTCAGGTTGGTGATGCCTTCCACCGTGGAGATCTGCGCCAGCTGGGAGGTCAGCTCGGCGTTCTGCATCGGATTCAGGGGATCCTGGTTCTGCAGCTGCGTGACCAGCAGCTTCAGGAACTGGTCCTGCAAGCCTTGCGCCGTGCTGCTGCTATTGGCGCCCGTTTGAGCCAGGCCCAAACCGGTCTTGCTCGTCGATTGGTCGATAGTGGTCATGGATTAACTGGTTCCGGAAATTAGGACTGGCCGATGGTAAGGGTCTTCTGCATCAGCGCCTTGGCGGTGTTGAGCACCTCCACGTTTGCCTGGTAAGAGCGCGAGGCCGCGATCATGTTCACGGTTTCGGCCACCGGGTCAACGTTGGGCATGCTGACGTAGCCCTGAGCGTCGGCCATGGGGTGCTGCGGGTCATAGACCTGCTTCAAGGGAGACTGGTCTTCTACCACCCCAGCCACGCGCACGCCGCCTATTTCTTGGCCCAGCGCCTGGCCGGCCGGGGGATTCACCTGGAACACGACCTGGCGGGCGCGGTAGGGTTTGCCGTCGGGGCCAACCACGCTGTCGGCGTTGGCCATGTTGCTGGCCGCCACGTTCATGCGCTGCGATTGCGCGCTGAGCGCCGAACCGGCGATATCGAAAATGCTCAACAAGGACATTGCCTGCCGCTCCCTTTAAAGAATCATTCCTGAATTGCGGCCATCATGGTCCGGATACGGCCAGACAGCATCTGCATCGTGCTTTGGTAATGCAGGGTGTTATCGGCGAACTGCACGCGTTCGATGTCCATGTCCACCGTGTTGCCATCCATGCTCGGCTGGTACGGCAGGCGGTACAGGAGTTCCGTCGGACCTTGCGATACAGCCTTGGCCGGAATATGGCGAGCGGCAGTCAGCGTGAGCGCGGTGTCGGGCAGGCGTTTCGTGCCTTCCATGGCGTTGGCCATGGCCGTCTTGAAGTCGAAATCGCGCGCTTTGTAGTTGGGCGTATCGGCGTTGGCGATGTTCGACGACAGCACTTCCTGGCGTTGCGCGCGCAGTCCCAGGGACTGCTGGAAAAACCGGAAATCTTCATTAAGCCTGTCTAGCATCGGGGCGCCTTGGTGCGTTGCAATTCAGATAAAGCCAGGGATGCCGGACAGACCGTTATCCCATTGGATGACGGCATCATAGGGGCCGGTGGCTCAACACAATCAGCCAAATAACCCGCCATTTCTCATCCAATTCACGTATTGCCGAATGCCGCGGACTTCTACAATTCCTCCATCATGAAAATATCCGCCCCTCGACTCCGCGCGCGCGCAAGCTGCCTGGCAGCCCTGCTGTTGCCCCTGGCCGCCGCGCAGGGGCAGGAAACCGCCACCCAGGCGCCCGAGGCGATCGCTCTTGTCGCGCAAACCTATCTGCTGGATCAATTGGCCGGCCTTCCAGGGCAACCCTCGATAGCGATAGACCCGCCGCGCGCGGAACGCCTGGCGCCTTGCGACGCCATGTCCCCTTTTATGCCCTCGGGCATGAAACTGCGTTCGCGCATGACCGTCGGGGTGCGCTGCAACGCCCCCAAACCTTGGACGGCCTATGTTCAGGCGACGGTGAGCGTGCCGGGCCACTATTACGTCGCCGCACGCATGATTGCCGCAGGGCAGGCCCTGACGCCGGACGACCTCGCCCCACGGGACGGCGACCTGGTCGCCCTGCCCCCGGGCGCGATTACGGATCCGCAGACGGTGGTGGGCATGACGGCCGTGCACCGGATCAATGCCGGGCAAGCAGTACGGGGTTCCGGGTTGCGCAACGCACAATCGGTGGTGCGCGGCGCCAACGTCCGCATCAACGCGCGCGGCAACGGCTTCGTCGTCAGCAGCGAAGGCCAGGCGCTCGACAACGCGGCGCCCGGCGCAACCGTGCAGGTCCGCACCGCGGGCGGCCAGGTGGTCAGCGGCGTGGTGCGCAATGCCAGCCTGGTGGAAATACAACTGTAATTGTTGTTACATGTCGCATTGCACCAACACACCGCCCTCCCCTAAAGTTCCTTCCGGCCCTGCCGTTACTGAGGCATAAGTAGGCGAAACCGTCGCACAACCGACCCAGGACGCCCTGCGGAGAAAATCTTGAAGATCAATTCCACCACCAACCGCCCCCTATCGGCTGACGCCGTCGTGCCCCGCGCCGACTCGGCGGTTGCCCAGGCCTACGGCGCCGGCAGTGCCAGCGGCTCCAGCAGCTCGCAGGTGGCGCTGAGCTCGGCGTCGCGCAAACTGCTGGCGCTGCAGGACGGGTCCAATGACATCAACGTCGAACGCGTGGCCGCCATCCGCGCGGCAATCGCTTCGGGTCAGTTGAAGATCGACACCGGCCGCATCGCGGACAGCCTGATTGCCAGCGCCCGCGATTTGCTGAAGTAACCCCGAACCTCCCGAGCCGAACAGCATGACCATGAGCACCGTCGAATCCCTGCAATCCTGCATGCGCCAGGAAGATGCCCTGATCACCGAGTTCTCCGCCATTCTGGAAGAAGAGACCGAAGTGCTGGTGGGCTTGGGAAGCGTCGGCACGCTGCAGGAAATCACCGAGCGCAAGGGCGACGTCGCCCGCAAGCTCGTGGACCTGAGCCAGGTCCGGGACTCCCTGCTCGCGGAGATCGGCCTGCCCGCCGGGCATACCGGCACCGAACAGGCAGCCGTTCTGCATCCACAGCTGTCGGGCGTCTGGCAGGCTTTGCTGAGCAAATCGGCATCCGCCAACGAAATCAACTTGCGCAACGGCGCGCTCATCGACGTGCATCTGCGCTACACGCAGCAGTCACTGGACGCCCTGCGCGGCTTGGGTGCGGCGGGTGGTACTGTATCCACTTACGACGCCCGCGGCCGTGGCGCACGCAGCGGCCCCGGCCGCAAACCCATCGTAGCGGGCTGAACCGACGTAGGATAGGTAAAGCGCGCCGGTTTCGCGCGCCGGAACCCACCTCGCTATCGCGCGCAACCCATCACGCACTTGCGCAAAACCACCCCAGCCACGGCCTTCGTTACCCCGCTGTCATCTCCAGCATCGCATACATCTTCAGCAAAGCCAGCGGCAACATGCGCCCGGACAGCTTGCGATCCGTTCCCATGATGCCCGACAAGGGTCCGCGCAGCACTTCCGCCGCCGACGTGTGCGCCAGCTGCCAGCATGCCGCGCCCATCTGACCGGCCATCAGCGATTGGCGCGCCAAGGCATGGGCGCCGTCCACCGCCGGCAAAGCCTGCCACGCATTAGCCATATAGCGGAACCCCGCCTTGGCCTCGTCCTGCAGCACCAGCCAGCGCGCTACGGTGGCCGCATCCGCTTGGGACGCGGGCAGATTGGTCATGCCAAACAGCTGCCCGGCCACCTCGCCGCTGACCGTGTCGATCAGTCGGGCGCAGACCAGCCGGACGGGTTCGCCGCCGCTACGGCCAGGCAGGGTCACTTCCGTACCCGAAGCCCACAACGCCAGGGGCACGCGCTTGCTGCCCTGGACGCTGTGCAGCCCCGGCATATCGCCGGGCTGGCCGACGGGCAAATAGCCCACGCTCTTACCCACGGCATTCAGATTGGTCGGGCAGTCATCCTGGATGACGCGCTGGCCGCCGGCGCTGCGCGCAACCCAGGCGACGCCCTGCTCGCTCAAAGCCGGCCACAAGGCGGATGTGCCCGTTTCCAGCATCTGAACAACCGGGACGCGCTCCAGCTTCTCGGCCAGCCAGGTAACACGCCCCTGCAACGCCAGGGCCGCGTCTGGCTGTGCCGGCGCCGCCGGCGCAAATGAAGAGAGCAGCCCATGCGGCAAAACCAATTGCTGCGCGGGTGCCGCCAGAGCCGTGCCACGATCGCTCATCAACAGCGTGCCCAACACGGCTCCGCCAGGAAGACCCTCTCCCTTCATGGCGGCCTTGCCATGCATGGCAAGCAGGTGCCGTCCGCAGACCGCGGAAAATTCTCGGCGCACCATCGCCAAGGGTTCATCGCCCAGCGCAGCTACGCTCGCGCCCGAACTGTCGCCGACATAGCCGCGCCAGGACGCGCGAGCCTGCACGCAGGCCGGATCGCTTTCCAGCCAGGAAATGGCGTCGTCCAGGTTCTGGGCCGCCTCGATGGAACTCGCGCCACCTTGCGGACGCAGGATGGCGGAAGCCAGCAATTGCCGCTTGCGCGCCGGATCCGCGCTTTCGGGCTCCCGCGACGCGGACACCAGCGTCGCAAGGTCTGCCTCGCTGGGGGTGTATAGCGCGCGGGCGCGCTCGACCATCGAGAAAGCGCGGTCGATCAGCACGTCGGCGCGAGCCAGCTCCATGTGTTCAGGCACCTTTTGCCCGACCGACATGTAATGGATCGGCAAACGATGACGGATGGCCGTATCCAGCGCCGCGCCCAGGCGGGTAGCCTCGTCCAGCTTGGTAATGATGCAGCCGGCGACATCCTCGCCCACGCCATTGCGATACGCATGCGCCACTTCGTCCAGCGTGTCGCCCTGGCTGGCCGCGTTGAGCACCAGCAGCCGGCGCACCGGCTTGCCCGCATTGCACAGCATGGCCGCCTGCTCCGCCACCTGGCGGTCGCGCTGGCTGATGCCAGTGGTATCGATCAGCACGATCTTGCGGCTGCCCAACTCAGCCAGGATGCGGCGCAGCTCGCCCGCATCGCGCACCGAATGGGCGGGCACGCCCATCAAGCGTCCGTAAATCTGCAACTGTTCCAGCGCGCCGATCCGGAAATTGTCGGTGGTCAGCATCGCGACCTGCTCGCGGCCCTCGCGCGCCACGCAACGCGCGGCCAGCTTGGCCAGCGTGGTCGTCTTGCCCACCCCGGTCGGACCGACCAGGGCGTATACGCCGCCGGCCAGGAACTCATCTTCGGAACGCAGCACCGGGAGGTGGGTCACCAGCTCGTTGCGGGCCCAGCTCAGCGCCGCTTCCGGCGTCATTCCTTCCGGGAGGCGCTCCACCAGGGTGCGCACCAGCTTGGTGCTGAACCCCGCGTCCAGCAGGCTGCGGAACAGCGCCGCGCCCGCGGGTTCCCGGCCCGGTCCTTGGCGGCCGCCCCAGAGCAGGCCGTCCATGCGGCTTTCCAGAGCGCCACGCAGTGCGCTGATGGCGTCCTGCAATCCCGCTGCGGCGTCAGCCGGCATCGCCGCAGGCGGCAAAACCGGCGGTTGGCGCAACGGCGCATCCGGCATGCGGGCCATCGTAGGCGCGGGTGCCGGTTGAGGGGCGGCCGGCGTGTAAGGCGCCGGTGCCGGTTGGGGCGTGGCTGGCGTATAAGCCGCAGGCGCCGGAGCCGCGCTTGCAGGCACGCCCGAATAGGCAGCGGCAGCCGCCGGGGCCTGCCCGGCGGGCGCAACAGCATACGCGGATGATGCCGCAGGAGCGCCAGGCGCGGCAGCGGATGCGGCGGACTGATCAGCGGGGACCTGGCGCAACGGCGGCAGGGATGGCAATTCAACCCGCACGGGCACCGCCGGCTGGGGCGCTATAGGAGCAACCCGGGGCGCTTCATCTTCAGGCTGTGTCGAAGATGCGTAAGCGGTCTGGTATGCGGCGATAGAACGCGACGGCGCCGCGTATCCGCCCTGGGGCATCACGGGCGCGGGCGCACGTCCTGCCTGCTCAGACGCATCGAAGCGCATGCCTGCCGGCGCGCCCGCAGGTGGCAGCGGCCGCGCTTCGAGCGGCCGGACGGGCGCAGCTTCCTGGCGCGGCGCGGGCTCGTGGGCGGCATCGTCAAAAGCGCCTTCGACGGTAGCCAGCACCTCGACGCCGCCATCGACGCTACGGTTCGACACGATCAGCGCGTCCGGTCCCAGCACCTGCCGGACCTGGCGCATCACATCGCGGCTGTTCGCCCCGAAAAATCGGCTTATCTTCATGCCCCATTACCTCCGCCGATCAGCGCGGTAACACGCACCATGCGCTCATCGGGTATTTCCGTATTCGACAACACGCCCAGCTGCGGCAGATGGTGCCGCAGGAAGCGCGACAAAGGCGCACGCAAGACCGGAGACACCAGCAACACCGGCGCATTGCCTTGCGATTCCTGGCGCTCGACCGCGGCCTGCGCTTCGCGCAACAACGTATCGGCCAACCCGGGTTCCAGGCCGCCGCTGGTTGTCATCGCCTGCGAAAGCACACGCTCGAGTTTCACGTCCAGGCCGATTACCCGCAGCTCGCCCTCTCCCGGGAACCATTGCTGGGTAATGGCGCGGCCCAACGAACGGCGCGTCAGCGCGATCAGTTCGTTGATGTCGGGCTGGCTGCCGGTGCCGGCGGCCAGCGCCGCCAGGCGCGGACCATGTTCGGACAAGGTATCGATGATGGTGCGCATGTCGCGGATCGGCACTTCTTCCGACAGCAGGCCCTGCAGCACCTTCTGCAGCGCCGTCAGCGAGAGGGTCTTGGGCACCAGGTCCTCGACCAGCTTGGGCGCGTCGCGTCCAATGCGGTCCAGCAATTGCTGCACTTCCTGGCGGCCCAGCAGATTGGAACCGTGACGGTGCATCAGGTGATTCAGGTGCGTCGCGACCACGGTGCCGGCATCCACCACCGTATAGCCCGCCACCTGCGCCTGATCGCGCAGGCTGCCGTCGATCCACAGCGCCGGCAAGCCGAAGGCGGGATCGGTCGTGGGCGTGCCCTTGATCTGCACGGTCACGCCGCCCGGGTCGATGGCCAGCCACTGGCCCGGCATGGCGACGCCGTGGCCGACCTCCACGCCGGACAGCAGGATGCGGTAATCGTTGGGCTTGAGTTCCAGGTTGTCGCGGATATGCACGACCGGCGGCAAAAAGCCCACGTCCTGAGCGAATTTCTTGCGCAGGCTGCGGATCCGGTGCAGCAGCTCCCCGTTTTGGGCATGATCCACCAGCGGGATCAGGCGGTAGCCGACCTCGAGGCCCAGCTGGTCCACCATGGACACGTCGTCCCAACTGGCCTCGGCCGCCGCGGCCTGAGCCTGCGTAACGGCCTGCGGCGGCACCTCGGCCGCCGCGGCCGCCGCCGCAGTTTGCCGCTTGTACAGCATCCAACCGCCCCAGCCCAGCGCGCCGGCCAGGGTCAGGAACGCGACGTGCGGCATGTTGGGGATCAGGCCCATGATGCCGACGATGCCGGCCGTCAGGAACAGCACGCTGGGGTTGGAGAACAGCTGGCTGAGAATCTGCTGGCCGATGTCCTGGTCGGTCGAGACGCGCGATACCACCACGCCCGCGGCGGTGGAGATCACCAGCGCCGGGATCTGCGCCACGAGGCCGTCGCCGATGGTCAGCAGCGTGTAGACGCGCGCCGAATCACCCATCGACATGTCATGCTGGGCCACGCCCACGATCAGGCCGCCGATGATGTTGATCGCCATGATCAGCAGGCCGGCGATGGCGTCGCCCCGCACGAACTTGCTGGCACCGTCCATCGAGCCGAAGAAGTCGGATTCCTGAGAGACTTCCGCGCGGCGCTTGCGCGCCTCGTCTTCGCCGATCAGGCCGGCATTCAGGTCCGCATCGATCGCCATCTGCTTGCCCGGCATCGCGTCCAGGGTGAAGCGCGCGCCCACCTCGGCGATACGGCCCGCGCCCTTGGTGATGACGATGAAGTTGATGATGGTCAGGATCACGAAGACGATGATCCCCACGGCGAAGTTGCCGCCGACCAGGAAGTGGCCGAAGGCCTCAATGACCTTGCCTGCAGCGTCGGGCCCGGTATGGCCATGGAGCAGCACCACGCGGGTGGAGGCGACGTTCAACGACAGGCGCAGCAGCGTGGCGAACAGCAGCACGGCCGGGAATGCCGCAAAATCCAGCGGCTTGCGCGTGAACATGGCCACCAGCAGGATCATCACCGACAACGCGATGTTGAAGGTGAACAGCAGGTCGAGCAGGAACGTGGGCAGGGGCAAGACCATCATGCCCAGCACCATCACGATCAGGATCGGCCCTGCCAGCAGCCGCGCATGCGTGGCCCCGTTACTCTTCAACATGGTGAGCAAAGCGCTCATTCCTTAAGCTCCTTGTGCTGCGGTTTTGGCTTGCGGGTCCAGCTCGACCGGCACGGGCAACCGGGTCGGGGCCGTCGGTTCGGCGCCCCAACCGGCCCGCCAGGAGCGCAGCTGGAAGACCCACGCCAGCACTTCTGCCACCGCGGTGTAGAGTTCGGACGGAATTTCCTGCCCAATCTCCACGTGTTGATGCAATGCGCGCGCCAGGGGCGGCGCTTCCAATGTCGGGATGCGGTTCTCGGCGGCAAGCTCGCGGATCTTGGCCGCGATCAGGCCCGTACCCTTGGCCAGCACGCGCGGCGCGCCGCTCTTTTCCTCGTCGTACTTGAGAGCCACGGCGTAGTGCGTGGGGTTGGTCACCACCACGTCCGCCTTGGGCACTTCCGCCATCATGCGGCGGCGCGCCGCCTGGCGCTGCTGCTGCCGGATGCGCGCCTTCACGTGGGGGTCGCCTTCGCTTTCCTTGTGCTCCTGGCGCACGTCTTCCTTGGACATGCGCAGCTTCTTCAGGTGGCTCCAGATCTGCCACGGCACGTCCAGCATGACGATGACCATCAGCGAAGCCACGATGAAGGCGCAGCACATCGCCACCAGCGTCAGCGCCTTGATCAGCGCCGCCGACGGCGCCACGTGCATCAGGCTGAGCATGTCGTCGTGGTAGCGCCAGATGACCCAGACCGCCACCCCGCCGACCAGCGCGGCCTTGGCCAGCGCCTTGATCAGCTCCACCACCGTCTGCGACGAGAACATCCGCTTCACGCCCGCAATGGGGCTGAGCTTGGAGAAATTGAACTGCAGGGGCTTGCCCGAGATGACGATGCCGCCCAAAAGCACGCTGGACAGCACCGCGATGACAGCCAGCAGCCCGAAAATCGGCAGCAGCACCAGCAAGGCCTCGCCGAAACCTTCGACCGCGCGTTCGACCATCACGCCGGGATCGAGGACGATACGCTGATCAAACGCCAGGCCGTTTCGCAACACGCCGCTCAGGGTCTGGTAGAGCGAACTGCCGCCCACCCAGATGGCGCCCACGCCCGCCGCCAGCATCATGAACGTTCCCAATTCGCGGGAACGCGCAATCTGCCCCTCCTCGCGCGCCTTTTCCAGGCGCCTGGGAGAGGCGGCTTCGGTTTTTTCGAGGTCGCTTTCTTCGGCCATGCTCTGCGGTATTGTCGCGGCTCGCGGATTATGGAATGACGAGCTGCCCGCCGAGATTCTAGGAGGCCCAGGGGCTCGGCGATAAGCCAAGAAACGGGGGGAAAGCGGCGCTATTCCCGGATGCGTTTCAGGCAGCGCGTTCCAGGCCCGCCCGGAACGCGCCCGGCCCCGGGCGGGCCAGCGGCGTCAGCCGCCCGTGGCGACCGCCAGCCGGTCTGCCTCGCCCTCTCCGGCCGCCGCTTGGAAGCGGCCGAAATCCAGGCCAATCCGCACCGCGCCCCAATGTTCCGACCCCAGATAGACCGGAATGGATATGTCATTGACGATTTCGCCCGTATCGCGGGAATAGGTCTGCAGCAGCATTCCGCCGGTATTGGTCGCCAGGCGCAAGCCCACCGGATCATCGAAGATGCGCTTATTGCGCACCCGCAGGATGTCCTGCTTCGGATCGCCGGTAGGCGCCTGGGAAAAGCGGCGATTGTGGGCCGGCGCGTAACCCCGGCCGTCCACCAGGATCGTGTAGATCCCGCCCGGCACGCCATCCAGCACGCTATCCAGCAGCTGCGTCACTGTCTCGTCGATCTGCCGGTCGTAACTGGTGTGGTAGCGCGCGGGTTCGCTGCCGGGAATGCGCCGGTAGTGGCGGTCGAACACGTCCGCTCCGCGGCTCCTGGCGTCTTCCAGCAGGTTGACGGCGGCATCCCGGAAGGCTTCGAGAGCCTGGGACAGGCCGTCAAAAGCGGTATTGCCGGTGCGCATGTCGGCCAGCACCTCCTGCACGCTTTCCGTCTGGCGGCGGATGCGGTCGATTTCGCCGGACATATGGCCCACGCGTTTCAGCACGTCGGCGCTCAGCGCGGCAATCCGCCCCACCTCTTCGCTCATGCCGTGGTTGGTCGAGTCCACCTCGCCGATGGCCTGAACGACGTCGCCGACCTGGCGGTTCATGCTGTCGAAGTCGCGCACGAAACGCTCAAAGCCTGAGCATGTCCGATCCAGCACTACGCCGGAAGCGTTGACGTCCTCGCGCAGCGTGCCGGTCTGATGCTGGGTCGTCTCCACCAGCTCCAACATCTCGGCGGTATGTCGGCCGATATCGCTGGTGGCCGAGTTCACGCGTTCGGCCAGCCGCCCGACCTCGCTGGCGACCACCGCGAACCCCCTTCCCGCGTCCCCTGCCCGGGCCGCCTCGACCCCGGCGTTCAAGGCCAGGAGCTGAGTCTGCAGGGCGATCTCCTTGATCAGCTTGCTGATGTCGCCGACCGACTGGGCGCGGTCCGTCAGTTGCCCGACCACCTCGGTGAATGAAGCCATCTCCCGCGTCATGCGCTCTACCCGCGCCTTGACGTCCGACAGTTCGGCCAGCGCCTGCTGCGCCGCGTGCAGATTCTGCCCCGACACCTCGGCAATCTCGCGCGCATGGGTGGATGTTGATGTCGACAAGGCGGCGATTTGCGCGCCGCTGGCGGCGAGCGCCTCAGCAGCCCGCGCCTGCTCCTGCGCCAGGATCGAGCAATGGCCCGCCTGGAACTGCGTGCGCGCGGCATTCAGCGCGATTTCTATGCTGGACTGGCGTACGGTCATGATGCGGCTGCGTATGCGCGTCATGAAACCGTACAGCGGCCAAACAGCCGGACTGATGGATAGCGTGCGTTCCGACAGTGTCGCGTCGCCGCGATTGAGCCGCCGCAACAACCGCCACATGCCGCCCAGGCGGAATACGGATCTGGCCATGATCAACCTCCTTGTGCCGGCCCGGATCGCCTTCTATGGGCATCCGTTGCCTGGCGCGCATTGCGCGCCATGATTCACGCTGCACAGCCCCTGATTATTTTTCTGGAGGGGAGTCTATCCATGAGGCGCTCTTTGCGCCCTTAGGGACTACCTTCATGCGGACTACCTTCATGCGCGGCGGCACCACCAGGAAAACGCGCCGCCGGAGACCCTGTCCGGCGGCGCGGCTCCCGGCTAGAAGCCCAGGCTGGCCAGCAGGTCGTCGACCTGATCCTGGCTGGTCACCACGTCGGTCTTGCCTTGCGGACTGATCTGCGGCCCGTTGAGCAGGCTGTTCGCTTCGTCGCGGCGTTCTTGCGGGACGTTGTCCAGCAGCACCTGCAGCAGTTCGCGCTCGATCGCGCCCACCACGTCCATCATGCGCATGATGACCTGGCCCGTGAGGTCCTGGAAATCCTGCGCCATGATGATTTCCATCAGCTGGGATTGCGTCTGCTGCGCCTGTTTCGGCACATCCTGCAGGTAGGCGCGGGTGTCCTTCACCAGTTCGCGCGCCTCGGGCAGTTCCAGGGGTTGGTCGTACCACTGCTGCCAGCGCGCATCCAGCGCCTGCGCCGAACGCGACAGGCCGTCCTGGATGGGACCGGCTTGCTCGGTGGCGTTCAAGACGCGGTTGGCGGCCTGCTCCGTCATCTGCGCCACGTAGCGCAGACGATCGCGGGCGTCGGGAATGGCGTTGGCGGCGTCCTTGATGGCCTGATCCAGCCCCAGCTCGCGCATGCTGTCGCGCAGCATGCGCGTCAGCGACGCGATGCGATGGATCAGGTCGGGGGATTCGCCCGGGCTCTCATGTTCCGTCGTGCTCATGGCTCACCTCAACCGGCGATTTTCTCGAAGATCTTGTTGAGCTTCTCTTCCAGCGTCGCCGCCGTGAAAGGCTTGACCACATAACCGTTGGCGCCGGCCTGGGCCGCGGCAACGATGTTTTCCTTCTTGGCCTCGGCCGTCACCATCAGCACGGGCAGCGAAGCCAGCGCCGCGTCGGCGCGGATCTGCTTGAGCATCTCCAGGCCGTCGAGATTGGGCATGTTCCAGTCGGACACCACGAACTGGAAACCGCCGTTGCGCAGCTTTTCCAGGCCGATGGCGCCGTCTTCGGCTTCATCCACGTTCTCGAAACCCAGCTCCTTGAGCAGGTTGCGGATGATCCGCCGCATGGTGGGGAAGTCATCCACCACCAGAATCTTCAGGCCCTTGTCTACCATCTTCTACTCCAGAAAAAATTTAGCTTGGACCGATCGGGGAGCCTTGCGCGTCAGACGCGGTGCCCGCGATCGCCCAGGCGAGTCAGAATGCGTTCGCTTATCGCCGACAACGAAACCACTTCATCCGCGGCGCCCAAGGCGATCGCTTCGCGGGGCATGCCGAAGACGACGCAACTGGCCTCGTCCTGCGCAATCGTGTGGGCGCCCGCGCGGTGCATGGCCAACATGCCAGCCGCGCCGTCCTTGCCCATGCCGGTCAGGATGACGCCGATGGCGTTCTTGCCGGCGGCGACGGCGGCCGAATTGAACAGCACGTCCACCGACGGACGGTGGCGGTTGACGGGTTCGCTGGCTTCAAGTTCGATCACGTAGTTGGCGCCGCTGCGGCCCAAACGCATGTGCATGTCGCCGCCCGGCGCCAGATACACGTGTCCGGGCAGTACGCGGTCGCCATGCACGGCTTCGCGGACGGTCACGGCGCACAGGGCGTCCAGGCGCTGCGCGAAGGAACGCGTGAAACCCGCCGGCATGTGTTGCGTAATCAGGATGGCCGGGCTGTCGGGCGGCAGCGGCTGCAGCACCTCGCGGATCGCCTCCGTGCCCCCCGTGGACGCGCCGACGATCACCAGTTTTTCCGAGCTGGCCAGCGGGCGGCGCAACATGGGTGCGGGTGCGGCGGGCGCGGCATGCGCCGTGGGCGCGCGCAGCTTGGCGCGCGAGGCGGCGCGTATCTTGTCGGCGATGATCTCGGTGTATTCGAGCAGGCCGTCGCGGATGCCCAGCTTGGGTTTGGTGACGAAGTCGATCGCGCCCAGTTCCAAGGCCCGCAGCGTGATTTCGCCGCCGCGTTCGGTCAGCGACGACACCATCACCACCGGCATGGGACGCAGGCGCATCAGTTTTTCAAGGAAATCCAGCCCGTCCATGCGGGGCATTTCCACGTCCAGCGTCAGCACGTCGGGGTTGTGGCGCTTGATGAGTTCGCGCGCCACCAGTGGATCGGGCGCGGTTGCGACCACCTCCATGTCCGGCTGGCTGTTGATGATCTCGGTCATCAGGCCACGCACCAATGCCGAATCGTCCACACACAAAACGCTAATTTTCTTCATTTTTTGCTGCCTCGTCCCGCTCAGGACCTGCCCGCGCATTCATAGACGGTCTGCCCGCGCAGACGAAAATCCCGGCTGATGTAGGTGAAGTTTTCGGAATGGCCGGCAAACAGCAAGCCACCCGGCTTGAGCAGCGGCACAAACCGCTCCAGGATCCTGGCCTGGGTGGGTTTGTCGAAATAGATCATGACGTTGCGGCAGAAGATCACATCGAACTGTTCATTGATCTGCCAAGCCGGCGCCAAGAGATTCAGGGTCTCGTAGCGGACCATGTCAGCGATTTCCGGGCGCACCCGCACCTGCCCTTCGTTGGCGCCGCGGCCCTTCAGAAAGAAACGCCGCAGACGCTCGCCGTCCATTTTGTCCACGCGCTCGGCCGGATAGACTCCAGCCCGCGCGCGGTTGAGCACATTGGTGTCGATATCGGTGGCCAGCACCGAACTTGCGCTGGCCCTGGGGCCCAGCGCTTCCACCAGCGTCATGGCGATCGAATACGGCTCTTCCCCGGTGGAGGCCGCACAGCACCACACCGACACCGGACCGCCACGCCGCTTGGCGAAGTCGGCCAGGATGGGAAAGTGATGGGCTTCGCGGAAGAAAGCGGTCAGGTTGGTCGTCAATGCGTTGACGAAATCTTCCCACTCGGCCGCATTCGGCTCATTTTCCAGCTGGTCCAGATAGCTGCCGAAATCCTGCATGCCCAGCGCACGCAGGCGCCGGGCCAAGCGGCTGTAGACCATTTCGCGCTTGTGCGTGCCCAACGAAATGCCCGCGTAGGCGTGGATCATCTTGCGCACGCGCGAAAAGTCCGCATCGCGAAAATCGAATTGGCGTTCCACCGAAATGGACGGCGCCTGGGTTGCCGCTGCTGTAGCCACTGCTATCCTCAGTGCCCAAGCGCAAGCGCGTCAGGCGCCTGCAAACGTGTATCGTCGCCGGAAGAACGCGCCGACGACAGGCGCTGGGCCGGAACTTCGATGACCTCGCCCGCATTGATCTTGAACACGGATACCGCTTCGGCCAGGCGTTGTGCCTGTTCCTGCAGGGAACCCGCGGCAGCCGCCGCCTCTTCCACCAGCGCCGCGTTCTGCTGGGTCACCTCGTCCATCTGCGACACGGCGCGGTTCACCTGATCGATGCCGCTGGACTGTTCTTCCGACGCCGCCGAGATCTCGCCCATGATGTCCGTCACACGCTTCACCGAAGCCACGATTTCCTGCATCGTCGAGCCAGCGCGCTCCACCTGCTGCGAACCCGCGCCGACCTTGGTCACGGAGTCCTCGATCAAACCCTTGATTTCCTTGGCTGCCTGGGCGCTACGTTGCGCCAGCGAGCGCACTTCGCCCGCCACTACTGCGAAACCCTTGCCTTGCTCACCGGCGCGCGCCGCTTCCACCGCCGCGTTCAGCGCCAGAATATTGGTCTGGAAGGCGATGCCGTCGATCACCGATACGATCTCGGAGATCTTGCGCGAGCTGGCCGAGATTTCCTGCATGGTGCTGACCACTTCCGACACCGCCGAACCGCCGCGCTCAGCCACGTCCGAGGCGCTGGCCGCCAGCTGGTTGGCCTGGCGCGCATTGTCTGCGTTCTGCTTGACGGTCGAGGCCAACTCTTCCATCGAGGCCGCGGTTTCCTCCAGCGAGGCAGCCTGCTGCTCGGTGCGACTGGACAGGTCCGTATTCCCCGCCGCGATCTCGTGCGAGCCGACGTTGATCTCATCCACCCCGCGGCGCACCGACGCCACGGTGCGCGTCAGGCTTTCCTGCATGCGCTTCAACGCGGCGAACAACTGGCCGATTTCGTTAGTATTGCGCACGTCCACGCGGGCAGTGAGGTCGCCACCGGCGATGCGGTCGAAATGATGACCGGCTTCCTTCAACGGCAGCAGCACGCGGCGGCGCAGGAACACGTAGGTGGCAAACACCAGCAACGCGGCGATCACGCCGCCAGCCGCTACCGCCATCAGGACGAACTGGTAACGCACCTGCGCCACCTCGTGGGCATCCAGCGTCTTGCTGGCGCGCCAGAAGTCAAAGCCTTCGATGGCTCGTGCGTAGCGTCCCTCGAGCGCGTCCTGTACCGTCTGGACCTGCTTCTGGTAGGCGGGCATGTCCGCCTTTTCCAGGGCGGCCACCAGCGGCGCCAGTCCTTGCCGGACCAGCGCGTCATAAGATTCGTCGATTTCCTTCAGGGCATCGGCCGCTTCGGCCGGCCGGGCCAGGCTCTTGTAATACTCGTACTCGGCCTGCCCCTTGTTCATGGAGGCCTTGGCGCGCTCCAGCAAGCCGGCCGCCTCGGATGACAGACCCTGGGTCAGCAAGGTCGGCTGCCCCACGCTCTTCACGATGTCAGCATAGTTGGCCGCAGCCGCGCGGCCCAGGCCGGTCATGGAGTCCTTGTAGCTGGAAACCACACGGCCGACCGCATCATCCAGCTCTTGCGATTGCTTGATCTGCGCCAGAGTGCCATTGCTGATGCGCAGGGACAGCACGCCCAGCGCGGCCCCTATCACCAACATGAATGAGAAAAACGCCAGCACCCACAACAGGCTGCTGCGTATCGTCATGTTTGCGAAGAACTTGCGCATCACAAGAACCACTCCCAGATTGAAGTCGTTAAAGGAAAGCGCCACATTGGGTTCAATATGGCGCTTCTACCTCCCAAGCAGGCCGTTCCGATCAGGACGCGGCCTTCTCCACCAGCGCCATTTCGTCGCTGGTCATCATTTTTTCAATATCCACCAGGATCAGCATGCGCTCGTCCACCGTGCCCAGACCCGTCAGGTACTCGGTGGACAGGGTTGCGCCAAACTCCGGCGCCGGGCGGATCTGCCCCAAATTGAGCATCAACACATCAGACACGCCATCCACCACGATGCCGACGACGCGGCGATCGAGGTTGAGAATGATGACCACGGTCTGTTCGTTGTACTCGACGCGCCCCAGATTGAACTTGATGCGCAGGTCGACGATAGGCACGATGATGCCGCGCAGATTTGTCACGCCCTTGATGAACGGCGGCACATTCGCGATGCGCGTGACCGAATCGGCGTCGTAGCCGCGGATCTCCTGCACCTTCAGGATATCGATGCCGTACTCTTCGTCGCCCAGCGTAAAGACCAGGAACTCGCTGCCGACATCTTCCTTGCGTCGGGCTTGCGTTTGCGGGTTAGCTGCCATGAGGTTTATTTCTCCGTCAATTCAGAATGGCTTCGGGCTGCGACCAACGCTCGCGGTTGGCGCGCGCAAGCGCAAATACGTCGACAATCAAGGCCACGCTGCCATCGCCCAGGATGGTGGCGGCGGAAATGCCCGGCACCTTGCGGTAATTCGATTCCAGATTCTTCACCACGACCTGGTGCTGGCCGATCAGGTGATCCACCAGCAGCGCAAAACGGCGGTCTTCAGCCTGCATGATGACCGCGATGGCCTGCGTGGGATCGGTCTGGGCGTCACCGACCGAAAACACCCGGTGCATCTCGACCAGCGGCAGATACTCGCCGCGCACGTGCATCACGCGCTCATTGCCCGCCACCGAGTAGATCTGGTCATTGGTGGGCTGCAGCGATTCGGTTACGTGATTCAGCGGCAGGATGAAGGTCTCCTCGCCGACGCGCACCGACATGCCGTCCAGAATGGCCAGCGTCAGCGGCAGGACGATGCGCGTCGTGGTGCCGTTGCCCGGCTCGCACGACAGCTGCACGTGGCCGCCCATGTCCTGGATGTTCCGGCGCACCACGTCCATGCCCACGCCGCGGCCGGAGATATCCGTCACCTTTTCGGCGGTGGAGAAGCCCGGCGCGAAGATCAGTTGCCAGATTTCGTCGTCCGGCGAATTCTCGTTGACCGGCAGGCCCTGGGCGATCGCCTTTTTCAGAATTTTGTCGCGGTTCAGCCCGCCGCCGTCGTCGCTGACTTCAATGACGATGTTGCCGCCGTTATGCTGGGCGGACAGCACCAGTTGCCCGACGGGGTCCTTGCCAGCGGCAACGCGCTTTTCGGGCGTCTCGATGCCATGGTCCAGGCTGTTGCGCACCAGGTGAGTCAGCGGATCGATGATGCGTTCGATCAGGCTCTTGTCCAGTTCCGTCGCGCGGCCGTGGGTCTGCAGTTCGATCTGCTTGCCCATCTTGCTGGCGATGTCGCGCACCAGGCGCGGGAAGCGGCTGAACACGTAGTCCATCGGCATCATCCGGATGGACATGACCGCTTCCTGCAGGTCGCGGGCATTGCGTTCAAGCTGTTCCATGCCATTGAGCAGGCGGTCGTGCAGCACCGGATCCAGGGTGGAAGCGGTCTGCGCCAGCATGGCTTGGGTAATGACCAGTTCGCCCACCAGGTTGATGACCTGGTCGACCTTCTCGACGCCGACGCGGATCGAGGTGGATTCCTTGTCCGCGTGCGCCGGAGCCGCCGCGGCAGGCCGCGCCACGCGGGCGGATTGTGTGATGGCCTCGGCGGCCGCGGCCGACTCGGCCACGGCGGGCGCTTCGGCTACCGTAGGCGCAGGGGCTGGCGCAGGCGTCGCGGCCGCAACCGGCGCTGCAGCCTGCGTCACGCCCGCCGGAGCGGCTTCGCGGCTGATTTCCAGCTGGTCGCCGTCGACGATGAAGCAGCATACGGCCTCGATATCGTCCGGCGTGCAGGTGCTGTCCATCCATACGGTCAAGGTGCCGTCGGCGCGTTCGCTGGCCTTGACGTTGCCGAGATTGCCCATTTCCTCGAGCAGGGAGGCGGCGTCCTTGTCCGAAACCTTGGTGATCCGCACACGCAGAGGCAGGCTGCCCGCTTCCGCGGCCGGCGCTTGCGCTGCGGGCTCGGCCACAGGCGCCGGGGCAACCACCGGTGCGGGGGCCGGAGCCGGCGCTGCCACGGCTGCAGGGGCCTCGGCCGGCGCGGCTGCCGCGGCGGGATCCTTATGCTCCAGCGCAAGCTGCCTCAGTACGGCGCAGATACGCTCAAACACGGCTTCATCGGGCTCTTCGGAGGCCCGATAGGCATCCAGTTGGCTTTTGAGCACGTCTTTTGTTTCCAAGAAAATATCGATCATGTCCGTGCGCAGCGCCATTTCGCCGCGACGGATCGCATCCAGGAGGTTTTCCAGCAAATGGGTCGTGCCCGCCAGCTGCGTGAAACAGCCGAACGTGGCCGCCCCGCCCTTGATCGAGTGGGCGGCGCGGAAGATCGCGTTGAGCTGTTCGATGTCGGGCGCGCCCACATCCAGCTCGAGCAGCAGCTGCTCCATTTGCGCGAGCAGCTCGTCCGCCTCGTCGAAAAAGGTCTCGTAAAACTGACTGAGGTCCAAACCAGAACTCATGACCCGTACGCCTTCAAAAATGAACTTGCTTACGCGCCGGCCTGCTCGTCGAGCAGTTCAGACGCCAATTCCACCAGCACATCAGGATCGACCGGCTTGGAGAGCCAGCCACAGACCCCCAGATCCCGGGCGGCCATCTTGCTGTCCACGTCGTCCTCGGTGGTCAACACCAGCACCGGCACGTCCAGGTACTCGTCTTCCTGGCGCAGTCCCTGGATCAGCTCCAGGCCGCCCATGACCGGCATGTTCCAGTCGCTGACCACCAGATCCACCGGGTGGATCTTGGCCAAATCCAGCGCTTCCTGGCCATTGCCGGCCGTCAGGACTTTCCATCCCGCGCCCGTCAACGTCGCCTGGACGATCATGCGCATCGTCGCCGAGTCGTCCGCCACAAGAATCGTTGCAGCCATTGCTATCGAACCCCTTCCGCGGGCGGGTTGCTCTCCGCCTCGCCTGGTTTGGTTGCCGTCGTGGCCTGGGCCGCGGCTTGCGCCGCTTCCACTGCCGTTCCTACCTCGCGGGCATCCTTGGCGCTGACGTCCGCAGCCGCGGCGTTCTCGCTTTCGATGCGCCGCTGGGTGCTCTGATTGAGCACCACAAGGCTGATACGTCTATTAACGGCCGCATACGGGTCATCTTTAACCAGACTCATGCTGGACGACAGTCCCTGGATGCGCAGGACCTTGCTTTCGTTCATGCCGCCCGCCACCAGCTCCTGGCGCGAGGCGTTGGCGCGGTCGGCCGACAGCTCCCAGTTGCTGTAGGCACGCTCTCCGCGGGCGTACTGCGAAGCGTCGGTGTGACCGGAGATGCTGACCTTGTTGGGCAATTCGTTCAGGACCGGGCCCAGTTCCCTGAGGATGTCGCGCATGTAGGGCTGCACTTCCGCGCGGCCGGTGGCGAACATCGGACGGTTCTGGTTGTCGATGATCTGGATACGCAGGCCTTCGGTGGTCAGGTCGATCAGCAGTTGCGGCCTGAACGTTTTCAGCACCGGACTGGTCTCTATGACGTTTTCAATGCGCTTCTTCAGGTTTTCCAAGCGATGCTGTTCGCGACGCTCGGCGTCGCCCATGGGCTGGGCCTCCACGCGATTGCCCTGCGCGCGGCGCACATCGCCCTCGCTGCGCAAGGGGTCGCGACCGCCTCCCGGCACCGCGCTGGTTTCGGCCGAGCTACTGGGCCCGCCGGTGATGGCGACGCGCAGCGGCATGCGGAAATACTCCGCAATGCCCTTGAGTTCTTCGCGCGGGACCACGCTGATCAGCCACATCACCAGAAAGAACGCCATCATCGCGGTGATGAAGTCGGCGTACGCAATCTTCCAGCTGCCCCCATGGTGCCCCCCGCCATGCCCCCCCTTCTTGCGGCGGATCACCACGCGGTGATTGTTTACCGTACTCATGGCCCGCTCCGTCAGGCCTTGCCGGTCGTGGCGGACTTGGCTTGCCGGACGTGCTCTTCCAGCTCACCGAAGGTCGGGCGCACAGCCGAGAACAGCACCTTGCGGCCGAATTCCACCGCCAACTGGGGCGGGTAGCCATTCATACTGGCCAACAGCGTAGTCTTGATGCACTCCAGTACCTTGGTGGCCTCGTCGCTTCGGCGATCGATGCGCGAGGCCAGAGGACCGACAAAGCCGTAAGCCAGCAGAATACCGAGGAACGTGCCCACCATGGCCTTGGAAATCAGGTCACCCAGGATCGCCGGAGGTTGGTCCACGGCGGCCAGCGCCTTGATCACGCCCAGCACGGCGGCCACGATACCGAAGGCCGGCAGGCCGTCGGCCATTTGCTGCAGGGCGCGCACGGGAACTTCGCGCTCATGGCGGTAGGTTTCGATTTCCTCGTCCATGAGCGTCTCGATTTCAAACGAGCTCATGTTGCCGCTGATCATGATGCGCAGGTAGTCCGTGATGAACTCCATCAGCTTGGCGTCTTTGGCGATACGGGGATATTCGCTGAAGATCGGACTGGATTCCGGGTCTTCGATATGCGATTCGATGGCCATGAGGCCCTCGCGGCGCGCCTTGTTCAGCAACACATACAGGAGCGCCATCAGCTCCATGTACACGTCCTTGCCGTAGCGCGAGCTTTTCAAGGCGTCGGGCAAGGCGGCCTTGACCAGCATCAGCGACTTTTTGCTGTTGCTGGCGAGGAAGGCGCCGAAAGCCGCCCCAAAAATCAGCGTGAGCTCGAACGGCTGGTATAGCGCGCCCAAATGGCCGCCCAGCGCTATGAAGCTGCCGACGACCGACACGGCCACCACGAGAAAACCGATAACAATCAACACATCAGGCCCCTGCCAACGAAGTCTAAAACTGGCGTCAATGATCCCCTGTTCCCCTCGACCCAAAAAGGCGGGTTACGGGGGGTTTTCCAGGGCTTTTGATGTATTTGAATACCGCCGGTCAGAGCCGGGCGGCATTCGCAACGGGTGCGGGGCGGGTGCCGGAGCGCGCCTTGGCCGCAGCGCGCGTCTTGCCGGCGCGGGGTGGCGGCCGGCAGATCGCGCACACGAAATCCGACTGGGGATCGTGGGCATGGGCGATGAAATGCCCCCCGCACTGGCGGCAGGCGGACATTTGCAGCATGCCGCTATCGAAAAAACGCACCAGCATCCAGGCGCGCGTGAAGCTCAGGACGGGCTCTGCGCCTTCAGCGGCATCGGTGCCGGCGTTTTCGAGATAGAGGCGATAGGCGTCGATGGTGGCGCGTATGCCTTTGCTGCTGGTACGCGTATTCAGGAACGAATACACGTTGTAGAAGAGCGAGGAATGGATGTTCGGCAGCCAGGTCATGAACCAGTCAACCGAAAAGGGCAGCATGCCCTTGGGTGGCGAGCAGCCGCGGATTTCGCGGTACAGGCGTGCCAGGCGGTCGTGGCTGAGGCTGGTTTCAGCCTCCAGCACCTGCAGCCGGGCTCCCAAAGTGATCATGGAGCTGGCTAGCAGAATGTCATCCGCTTCCTGCGAAACGCTCTTGGTGGCCATTACACGTGCTTCCGGATGGAATGATCAGGCCGTCAGGCCAATTCTTCGACAGGCTGCTTGGCCAGCAGGATGGTGGCGTGCGCTTGCTGCAACGCACCGCCCAGAACGTCATGGGTCAGCGCGGACAGCAGGCTGTAATCATCAAAGCGGAACCGGCACAGCAGCGAGCTGGAACTGGCCAGCTTGACCAGCTGAGCGGGCGAAAGACGCATCAGGATATCGGCAACTTCGTTGCTGAATCCAAGGCGGAACATCGATGCCGCGTAATCGTCCCGCAACATACGTTGCGCCAGTAACAAATATGACAGATTCACTTCGCGAATGTCTGTCAGCAATGAATTTTCGACTTGTTGCACGCCCAACTCCCTATTCCCTATCCCGCCGACGGGGGCTTGTGTAAGCAAAGGCACCGGAATTCCGTTGCCATTGCGTTCGATGCATTCCGCTTTGATGCGAAATGTATCATTTGTTCGCAATTTAAGTAAAATTTACCACAGCTAATGTCATTTTCTATGACTTATATGACAAAACTTTGTTGATGTTGCGCAACTTACCTTTTCCGATACACCTTGACATATAAATTTCAGCCAACTTTACGTCAATTTGGCAAATAAGCATTCAAAACATTGCGTACTTTGAGGAATGAAACGGTGTTGTTTGCCGACAATGGCAACTTGCAGATCACTAAATCCACCTAGCTTTAGCGCCGCCGCGCGTTTGTCGACAATGTCGCAAATTGACAACAACAGACAACGCGCCACGATGGACACCGCCCGACACTCCCGCAATGCCTCACGCAGATGACAGCCTGGTCGAATATGCCCCGCTAGTGCGGAAGCTGGCCCTGCAATTGCTCGCCCGGCTACCCGCCAGCGTAGAGCTCGACGACCTGATCCAGGCCGGCATGATCGGCCTGCTCGATGCCGTGCGCCGCTACCAGGAAACGGCCGACGCCCAATTCGAGACGTACGCCACCACCCGCATCCGCGGCGCGATGCTGGATGAGTTGCGCGGCCAGGATTGGCTGCCCCGCAGCGTGCGCGCCAAGGCGCGCAAGATCGAACAGGCCATCCAGCAGCTCGAACAACGTTTGATGCGCGCGCCAACCGAAGCCGAAATCGCGCAGCAGCTCGATATTCCGCTGACCGACTACCACACGCTGCTGCATGACGCCCAAGGCGTGCAGATCGTGCACTACGAAGACTTCACCACCGAGCCCGATTCGGCTGGCGGTCAATCCGACTGGGCGGCCACCCTGAACCATGGCGCGGCTGGCGGCAACCCGCTGGATTCGCTGCTGGCCGGCGACTTCCGCCAGGCGCTGATCCACGCGATCGACGCCCTTCCCGAGCGCGAAAAGCTGCTGCTGTCGCTCTGCTACGAGCAAGGACTGAACCTGAAGGAAATCGGCGCGATCCTGAATGTGACCGAGGCGCGGGTGTGCCAACTGCGGTCCCAGGCGACGGCGCGGATAAGGGCGAAGCTGAAGGAGCAGGCTTGGCAGGAGCTGCCTCAGGATGGGCAAATTGCGCAGGTGATATAGACGGACGCAGGGCGGCAAGACGCCTTTGCCGCACGCCCCTGGCCGCCACTAAAAGGCTCTCAACATGACGGACGCACCTCGCGTCCGTTTCTCATTGCGCGGCGCATGAAGAGACCATAGATGGAGAACCGAGGGCATGCGTTGTCTGCAGACTTCCACGGGCCAACGTCTTTACATTTTGGACGCAGCGGCAGCGGTAGTTGCCTGACCTAGGCCCGATGCCCGCCCTATCCGACCGGATAGAAGAAAAATGTCGACTTTCTCGAAATAGCGCTAAAGATTGATTTTGGACTGCCGTAATCCTGGCAACGGAGAGATTCCCAGACACAACGTCGACGAACTTTCCCGTTAACACCAGTGGGCGGCCTTGCTGCCCAGTTTGAAGAAGCCTTTCTCTCTCGGGAGCCTCACATGGCAGTCATCAATACCAACTACCTGTCCCTGGTTGCACAGAACAACCTGACCAAGTCGCAATCGTCCCTGGGCAGCGCCATCGAGCGCCTGTCGTCGGGCCTGCGCATCAACAGCGCCAAGGACGACGCCGCTGGCCAAGCCATCGCCAACCGCTTCACCGCCAACGTCAATGGCCTGACCCAAGCCGCCCGCAACGCCAACGACGGCATCTCGATCGCCCAAACGACCGAAGGCGCCCTGAGCGAAATCAACAACAACCTGCAGCGCGTCCGTCAGTTGTCGGTGCAAGCTGTCAGCGGCACCAACTCCCCGTCCGACCTGCGCTCGATCCAGGACGAAATCCAGCAACGCCTGGACGAAATCGACCGCGTGTCGGCCCAAACGCAATTCAACGGCGTGAAGGTCCTGTCGGCCGACAACAAGATGACGATCCAAGTTGGCGCCAACGACAACGAAACCATCAGCATCGACCTGAAGCAGATCACCGCCGGCACGCTGGGCCTGGGCAGCTTCAGCGTTGCGGGTCCGACCGTCAACTCGACTGGCGTGATCACGGATTCGACCGGTGCTGCAGCCGGTAGCGTGGGTGCGAACGAGTTCAAGAAAGTCTTCGGCAACGACACCCAATTCACGGCTTCGTCGGTCAGCTTCGGCACCGGCGCTCAGGCTGACTTCGCCCAGAAGCTGGGTGTCGCGTCGGGCAGCATCGCGCTCGGCACCGACCTGAAGTCCGATGGCCGCGGCAACTGGTACGCCACCGTGACCGTCACCCCCTCGACCGCTACTGAAGTCGAAAACCTGGCCAGCCGTGGCATCACGGTCGGCTCGGATGGCAAGGCGCTGGCATCTGGCGCGGCTTCCACGTTCTACATCGCCGTGAACCCGCAATCGACCACCTCGACGGGTACCGCCACTGCCGCGTTCACGCTCGGCAGCAGCGACCTCAGCGTGGCCGCCATGACCACCGGCTCGACCGCCAACCCGCTGGCCAAGCTGGACAAGGCCCTGTCGGACGTCGACGCCCTGCGCGGTGAACTGGGCGCTGTTCAGAACCGTTTCGAATCGACGATCGCCAACCTGAACAACACCATCACCAACCTGTCCGCCGCCCGTTCGCGTATTCAAGACGCCGACTACGCCACGGAAGTGTCGAACATGACCAAGGCCCAGATCCTGCAACAGGCTGGCACCTCGGTTCTGGCGCAAGCCAACCAAGTTCCGCAAACCGTTCTGTCGCTGCTGCGTTAATCACGCCGCAACGCTTGACGGTCGGGAAGACGCAGGGCCTCTGGGCCCTACCCTCCCGGCACCGACCCAGGGCCCTCACGCCCTCGTCGAGACCAACAAGCCGGCATCCGCCGGCTTGTTTCTTTTTAGCCCAACTGGTCGCTCGCGCTCCATGCCGGCGCGATTTTTTCACCGCATCCACAAGAGTGGATCAGCCCGACAACGATTCGGACGTGGCGGCGAACTGGTATACGTCCCAGTCCCAATCAAGCCCCATTTTTTCGGACTGTTCCCCTTTTTCACTCCTCTCAATTGCCTCATACTCGCGGCTGCACGTTTTTGTATCCATAGTTTTCACAACATGACCGCGACGCCTCCCGATCCACTCGCTACGCAACACGGCAGCACTCCGGATCCCGATACCCAGGCGCCGATGGACGCGCAGACCCTGCGTCTGCGCGAAGAAAACCGCGCCTTGCGCGAATTGCTGGTTGCACAGGCGCAGGCCGCGCCAGCTCCGCAGGAACCCGGTCCGCTGCGGCGGATGTTCTGGTGGTTGATATCGGCCCCCGGCGCGGCGCTGGTCCGCTGGCGCGCCCTGGTGGGACGCGAAGACGCCCGGCCGATCACGGGTAAGCGCGTGGGATATGCCACGCTGACCGTGCTGTATACGCTGGCGATCTACGGCGCGCTGGTGCTGCTGGTGGTGTCGTGGAGTTCGCCCAACACGACGGTTTCGGGCGCCACGGCTGCCGGCCCGGTACGGATACCTCTGACGCCGGCACCACCTTCGCACGCGGAACCTGTATTCGGCCACCCGGAATTGACGTCGGTGGCGGTGCCTGTACCTGTCCCGGATTCAGACTCCAGTCCGGATTCGGCGGAATCCCAATCTGAGCCTACGCCTCCGCCAGCACCGACGCCAGCTGAACAGCAACCCGCCTCACAGGCGCAACCCGAACACGAAACGGCGCCGCGCGCGGCAGCGAGCCCGGCGGCGGACACAGTGAACACTGCACCCAAGTCCACTCTGCGCGTGACCGAAATCCCCGCGGCAGACCCGATGGCCTGGGTGGAAGAGCTGAAAGGCGAGTTGGCGCGTTGCGCAACGCTGGGGTTCTTTGATCGCCCCGACTGCGCCTGGGCCGCGCGCGCGCAGTTCTGTGAACTCAATCGCGCGTGGGGCACCATCAAGGAATGCCCGAATCGACCGTGAGGACCGCCACGAATCCCGTGCATCCGGGCGCAGTCCACGCGATAATCCAATACCAGCTTAAGCCACCCTCCAAACACTAGGACACCCCGAGCATGGACGCATCGATCAGCAACACCGTCAATACCGCCCTGGCTTTGCAGGACGCGAATGTCATGCAGGAAGTGCAGGTCCGCGTGCTGAAGAAGGCACTCAATGCGCAAGCGGATACGGCCTTGACGCTGATGCAGTCGCTGCCCGTGCTGGCCGTGGACGGCACGCTGGGTTCGCGCATCGACACGCACGCCTGAACGCCGCGCCGTAGGCGCACAAAAAAAGCGCCGGTCCCCATCCAGGGCCGGCGCTTTTGCATTGCGCGGGCGGCATGGCCGCCCTTGCGCATTACTTCTTCTTCATCGGCGGCAAGTCGGTGCAGACGCCTTCTGCGACTTCCGCAGCCATGCCCACCGATTCACCCAGGGTCGGGTGCGGGTGGATGGTCTTGGCGATGTCGACGACGTCGGCGCCCATCTCCACGGCCAGGGCCAGTTCGCTGATCAGGTCGCCGGCGTGGGTGCCGACGATGCTGCCGCCCAGGATGCGATGCGTTTCAGCGTCAAAGATGAGCTTGGTGAAGCCTTCGTCGCGGCCATTGGCGATGGCGCGGCCGGAGGCGGCCCAGGGGAACACGCCCTTCTCGATCTTGATGCCCTGCTTCTTGGCCTCGTCTTCGGTCAAGCCGACCCAGGCCACTTCCGGATCGGTGTAGGCCACCGACGGAATGACGCGGGCGTCGAAGAAGGACTTCTGGCCAGCGGCGGCTTCGGCGGCGACGTGGCCTTCATGCACGGCCTTGTGCGCCAGCATGGGCTGGCCGACGATGTCGCCGATGGCGTAGATGTGCGGCACGTTGGTGCGCATCTGGCGATCGACCTCGATGAAGCCGCGGTCGGTCACGGCAATGCCAGCCTTGTCAGCGCCGATTCTCTTGCCGTTGGGGCTGCGGCCCACTGCCTGGAGAACCAGGTCGTAGCGCTGCGGCTCCTTGGGCGCGCCTTCGCCTTCGAAGCTGACGTAGATGCCATCCTTCTTGGCTTCGGCACCCACGGTCTTGGTCTTCAACATGATGTTGTCGAAGCGGTAGGCGTTCTTCTTCTGCCATACCTTGACCAGGTCGCGGTCGGCGCCCTGCATCAGGCCGTCCAGCATTTCGACCACGTCCAGGCGCGCGCCCAGTGTGGAGTACACCGTGCCCATTTCCAGGCCGATGATGCCGCCGCCGATGATGAGCATCTTCTTGGGGACTTCACGCAGCAGCAAGGCGCCGGTGGAGTCGACGATGCGGTCGTCCTGGGGCAGGAACGGCAGCTTCACCGACTGGCTGCCGGCGGCGATGATGGCTTGCTTGAAGCGCAGGGTCTGGGTCTTGCCGTCGGCGGCCTTGACGGTCAGGTGGTTGGCGTCGGCGAACTCGCCCACGCCATGCACCACGGTGACCTTGCGCGCCTTGGCCATGCCGGCCAGGCCGCCGGTCAGCTTGGCGACCACGCTGTCCTTGTAGCCGCGCAGCTTGTCCAGGTCGATCTTGGGCTCGCCGAAGCTGATGCCGTGGGCGGCCAGTTCGCGGGCTTCGTCGATGACGGCGGCGTTGTGCAGCAGCGCCTTGGACGGAATGCAGCCGACGTTCAGGCAGACGCCGCCCAGCGTGTCGTAGCGTTCCACCAGGACCACGGACAGGCCCAGGTCGGCGGCGCGGAAGGCAGCGGAGTAGCCGCCGGGGCCGGCGCCCAGCACCAGCATGTCGTACTCGCCGTCGGCCGAGCCCTTGAAGCTGGCCGCGGTGGGCGCGGCGGCAGGCGCCGCGGCAGCCTGCTTGGGCGCCTCGGCGGCCTTGGGGGCTTCCTTGGCGGCAGGCGCGGCGGCGGCTGCGGCACCCGCTGCAGCTTCCACTTCCAGCACGACCGTGCCTTCGGCGACCTTGTCGCCGACCTTCACGTTGATGGACTTCACCACGCCGCCCTGCGACGCGGGGATTTCCATGGAGGCCTTGTCGGACTCGACGGTGATCAGGCTTTGTTCAGCCTTGATCGTGTCGCCCACCGCCACCAGCACTTCGATGACTTCCACTTCCTTGAAGTCGCCGATGTCCGGCACTTTGATTTGAACGGTATTGCTCATGGGGCTCCCCGTTTACAGCGCGATGCGGCGGAAGTCGGCCAGCAAGGCGCCCAGATAGGCGTTGAAGCGCGCGGCGGAGGCGCCGTCGATGACGCGGTGGTCGTACGACAGCGACAGCGGCACGATCAGGCGCGGCACGAACTGCTTGCCGTCCCACACGGGCTTGTGCGCGGAGCGCGACACGCCCAGGATCGCCACTTCAGGGGCGTTGATGATGGGCGTGAACGAGGTGCCGCCGATGCCGCCCAGGGACGAGATCGAGAAGCAGCCGCCCTGCATTTCGGCGGGCGAGATCTTGCCGTCGCGCGCCTTCTTGGACAGGTCGGTCATTTCCTGGGCGATCTGCAGGATGCCCTTCTTGTCGGCATCGCGGATCACCGGCACTACCAGCCCGTTGGGCGTGTCGGCGGCGAAGCCGATGTGGTAGTACTGCTTGAGCACCAGGTTGTCGCCGTCCAGCGAGGCGTTGAACTCGGGGAACTTCTTCAGGGCCGCGACCACGGCCTTGATCAGGAAGGCCAGCATCGTGACCTTGATGCCCGACTTCTCGTTTTCCTTGTTCAGCGTGACGCGCAGCGCTTCCAGGTCGGTGATGTCCGCTTCGTCGTTGTTGGTGACGTGCGGGATCATGACCCAGTTGCGGTGCAGGTTCGCGCCGGAGATCTTCTTGATGCGCGACAGCGGCTTGGCTTCGATCGGGCCGAACTTGGTGAAGTCGACCTTGGGCCACGGCAACAGGCCCAGCGCGGCGCCATCGGCCGAACCGCCCGTGGCGGCCACCGGACCGGCGGCGAGCGCCTGCTTGACGAAGCCGCGCACGTCGTCGGCGGTGATGCGGTCCTTGGGACCGGAGCCCTTGACCTTGCTCAGGTTGACGCCCAGTTCGCGCGCGAACTTGCGCACCGAGGGCGACGCGTGCGGCAGCTGGCCCGGCTTGAGGTTGGCGTCTTCGAGCGCGGCGGCCGGAGCCGGACGCTGCGCGGCAGGCGCAGGCGCTTCGGTCTTGACGGCGGGCGCGGCAGCGGCTTCCGCCTTGGCGGCTGGGGCCGGGGCCGGGGCCGGGGCCGCGGCGGCGGCGGGCGCGGCGCCCTCCACCACGACCACGACCGAGCCCTTGGCGACCTTGTCGCCGACCTTGACCTTCACTTCCTTGACCACGCCACCTTGCGAGGCGGGGATTTCCATCGAGGCCTTGTCGGACTCGACGGTGATCAGGCTTTGCTCGGCCTTGATGGTGTCGCCCACGGCGACCATGACTTCGATGACTTCGACTTCCTTGAAGTCGCCGATGTCGGGCACTTCGATGTTCACTGGACCGCTGGAGGCGGCCGGCGCAGCGGCGGCAGCGGCCGGCTGCGCGGCAGCCTTGGCTTCGGCCTTGGGAGCCTCTTCCTTGGCCGGCGCGGCCGCGGGGGCCGCAGCTTCGCCCGCGCCCGACGCTTCCACTTCCAGCACGACCGTGCCTTCGGCAACCTTGTCGCCCACCTTGACGCTGATCGACTTCACCACGCCGCCTTGCGACGCGGGGATCTCCATCGAGGCCTTGTCGGATTCGACGGTGATCAGGCTTTGCTCAGCCTTGATCGTGTCGCCCACCGCCACCAGCACTTCGATGACTTCCACTTCCTTGAAGTCGCCGATGTCGGGAACCTTGATTTGCACGATGTTGCTCATGTCTCTTTACCCTCAGGCGTATTGCGGGTTGGCTTTGTTCGGATTGATGCCGTACTTCTTGATGGCTTCAGCCACCTTGGCAACCGGCACCTTGCCTTCGTCGGCCAGCGCGCGCAGCGCGGCGACCACGACGAAGTGGCGGTCCACTTCGAAGTGCTCGCGCAGCTTCGAGCGGAAATCCGAGCGGCCGAAACCGTCGGTGCCCAGCACCTTGTATTCGCGGCCCTTGGGCACGAACGGGCGGATCTGGTCGGCGAAGAGCTTCATGTAGTCGGTCGACGCGATGATCGGGCCTTCCGTCTTGGCCAGCTGTTCCGTGACGTAAGCCACCTGCGGCTTCTTTTCGTCGGGGTGCAGCATGTTGTGGCGTTCGGCGTCCAGGCCGTTGCGGCGCAGTTCCGTGAAGCTGGTGACGCTCCAGAGGTCCGAAGCCACGCCCCAGTCGGCTTCCAGCAGTTCTTGCGCGGCCATGACTTCGCGCAGGATGGTGCCCGAGCCCATCAGCTGCACGCGGTTCTTGCCCTTGCCGTGCGACTTGAGCTTGTACATGCCCTTGATGATGCCTTCCTCGTCGCCCTGGGTCAGACCGGGCTGCGGGTAGTTTTCGTTCATCACCGTCAGGTAGTAGTAGACGTTTTCCTGGTCTTCCACCATGCGCTTCAAGCCATGCTGGATGATCACGGCCAGTTCGTGGCCGAAGGTCGGGTCGTACGAGACGCAGTTCGGGATGGTGGACGCCAGGATGTGGCTGTGGCCGTCTTCGTGCTGCAGGCCTTCGCCGTTGAGCGTGGTGCGCCCGGCGGTGCCGCCCAGGAGGAAGCCGCGCGCCTGCATGTCGCCGGCCGCCCAGGCCAGGTCGCCGATGCGCTGGAACCCGAACATCGAGTAGTAGATGAAGAACGGGATCATGATGCGGTTGTTCGAGGAGTACGACGTGGCCGCCGCAATCCAGGAGCTCATTGCGCCCGCTTCGTTGATGCCTTCCTGCAGGAGCTGGCCGTCGGCCGCTTCCTTGTAGTACATGACCTGGTCCTTGTCGACCGGGGTGTACTTCTGGCCTTCCGGCGCGTAGATGCCGATCTGGCGGAACAGGCCTTCCATGCCGAAGGTGCGCGATTCGTCGGCCAGGATCGGCACGACGCGCGGACCCAGCTCCTTGTCGCGCAGCACCTGGTTCAGGATGCGCACGAAGGCTTGGGTGGTGGAGATTTCACGGCCTTCGGCGGTGGGTTCCAGCACGGCCTTGAAGGCGTCCAGGGCCGGGGCCTTGAGATGTTCGTCGGCCTTGGCGCGGCGGCGCGGCAGATAGCCGCCCAGCGCGGCGCGGCGCTCGTGCAGGTACTTCATTTCGGGCGAGTCTTCGGCCGGCTTGAAGTACGGCAGGTCGGCCAGCTGGTCGTCCGGAATGGGGATGCCGAAACGGTCGCGGAATTCGCGGATCGAGTCCAGCTCCAGCTTCTTCTGCTGGTGGGTCGGGTTCTTGGCCTGGCCGACGTGGCCCATGCCGTAGCCCTTGATGGTCTTGGCCAGGATGACGGTGGGCTGGCCCTCGTGGGTGGCGGCGGCGTTGAACGCGGCGTACACCTTGTGCGGGTCATGGCCGCCGCGGTTCAGGCGCCAGATGTCTTCGTCGCTCATGCGCGACACGGCTTCCAGCAGCTTCGGATGCTTGCCGAAGAAGTGTTCGCGCACGAACTTGCCGTCGTTGGCCTTGTACGCCTGGTACTCGCCGTCGACGGTGTCTTCCATGATCTTGCGCAGGATGCCTTCCTTGTCGTGCGCCAGCAGCGGATCCCAGTAGCCGCCCCAGATCAGCTTGATCACGTTCCAGCCCGAGCCGCGGAAGTCGCCTTCGAGTTCCTGGATGATCTTGCCGTTGCCGCGCACCGGACCGTCCAGGCGCTGCAGGTTGCAGTTGATGACGAAGATCAGGTTGTCCAGCTTTTCGCGGGCAGCCAGGGCGATGGCGCCCAGCGATTCGGGTTCGTCCATTTCGCCGTCGCCGCAGAACACCCAGACCTTGCGCTTGCTGGTGTCGGCGATGCCGCGGGCGTGCAGGTACTTCAGGAAGCGGGCCTGGTAGATGGCCATCAGCGGGCCCAGGCCCATCGACACCGTCGGGAACTGCCAGAAGTCCGGCATCAGCTTCGGATGCGGGTACGAGGACAGGCCCTTGCCGTCCACTTCCTGGCGGAAGTGGTTCAGCTGGTCTTCGGTCAGGCGGCCTTCGAGGTAGGCGCGGCCGTACATGCCGGGCGACGTGTGGCCCTGGAAGTAGACCAGGTCGCCGCCGTGGTTTTCGTCTTCGGCGTGCCAGAAGTGGTTCTGGCCGCAGCCGATCATGGTGGCCAGCGAGGCGAAGGAGGCGATGTGGCCGCCCAGGTCGCCGCCGTCCGGCGGGTTGTGCTTGTTGGCCTTGACCACCATGGCCATGGCGTTCCAGCGCACGTACGAGCGGATGCGCGATTCCAGCTCCAGGTTGCCCGGGTGGGCCGGCTCCAGGCCGGGGGGAATCGTGTTGACGTAGGCGGTGTTGGGCGAGAACGGGATATGCGCGCCGGAACGGCGGGCTTCGTCGATCAGGCGTTCGAGCAGATAGTGGGCGCGCTGCGGTCCTTCACGATCAAGGACAGCCGCCAGGGCTTCGAGCCACTCCTGGGTTTCAAGGGTGTCTTCGTCGTTGGCAGCCTGTACGGCGCCAGCCTGGGCGTAAGAGGACATCGTGTGTCTCCTGTTGGATTGTTCGTGACCGCACCCGCTTACTTATCTACTCGCGGACCTTGCATGGTAGCCGGGATCATCCGGGCTACCATGCAAGGCATGGGGTCGGGTTGTTCTAGAGACCTGCTACTGGGTCGGTTCCCTATCAGCGGGCATTCTAAGAAAGAAGGTTAACCGGTCGCAAGCAAAATTTCATGTTGCGGTACGGCATTTCATAATACGAAAAATTTAAAGCAAGCTGAACGCTTTGGCGTCATACTTTTACCCAGGGACTCCAAAAGGACGAGTCGATTCCCGGCAAATCCCTGCCAACACGCACTAAAATGCGCGGTCTATCCGGCCCGAATTCCATGTCCAGCGCGCCCAAGTCCAATATTCCTACGCCGTTCCACGATCACGCCCGCACTCGCCGACGCGGGGTGTACTGGGTCACGCCAGCCATGGTGCTGATCCTCTATATCTGTGTGATGGCGGTGTTCTTCTGGCTGCAACGCATCCATGACGACAGCGTCATGTTTGTCACCATCGACCAGGAAATGCGCCAGCAGCGCCTGATCTGGGTGGTGCTGGCCCTGTCCTGTGTGATCGTCATCAGCCTGCTGATGCTGTGGCGCTATACCCGTTTCCGCTCGGCGGCCGAAGCCGCCCTCATCGCCGAGACGGGCTTCCGCCGCGCCATGGAGAACTCCATGTCCACGGGCATGCGGGTGCTGGACATGGAAGGCCGCATCGCCTACGTGAATCCGGCCTTCTGCCGCATGATCGGCTGGAACGAGGCCGACCTGATCGGCCGCAGCCCGCCCTTCCCTTATTGGGTGCCGGGTCGCCACGAACAGCACCAGCACACCCTGGACGTGCTGATGTCCGGCAAGACGCCCAGCAGCGGCCTGGAAGTCGAGGCGCAGCGCCGCGACGGTTCGCGTTTCACGGCGCGGATGTACGTGTCCCCGCTGCTGGACCCGAACGGCAACCAGATCGGCTGGATGACCTCCATGACCGACATCACCGAGCCCAAGCGCATCCGCGAGGCCCTGACCGCCGCGCACGAACGCTTCATGACGGTGCTGGAAGGCCTGGACGACGCCATCTCGGTCACCGCCGACACCCACGACGGCCTGGAGCTGCTGTTCGCCAACCGCACCTACCGCCGCGTGTTCGGCGCGCAGACCGGCGGCCACGACGAGCTGCTGGCCGGCCGCCGCGGCCGCTTCACCGACGAATCCGTCGAAGTCTTCGCGCCCTCGGTTCAGCGCTGGTTCGAAGTGCACCACCGCATGCTGGCCTGGACCGACGGCCGCCGCGTGCGCATGCAGGTGGCGCGCGACATCACCGAGCGCCGTGTGCACGAGGAAGCCTCGCGCGTGCAGCAGGAAAAGATCCAGCTCACCAGCCGCCTGACCACCATGGGCGAAATGGCCTCCTCGCTGGCGCATGAACTGAACCAGCCGCTGACCGCCATCGCCAACTACAGCATGGGCGCGGTCGCCCTGGTCAAGGCCGGCCACACCAGCCCCAACATGCTGCTGCCGGCCCTGGAAAAGGCCGCCTCGCAGGCCGAGCGCGCCGGCAAGATCATCAGCCGCATCCGCGAATTCGTGAAGCGCAGCGAGCCCCGCCGCCAGCGCGTGACCATCAGCCGGATCGTCGACAATGCCATCGGCTTCGCCGAGATCGACGCCCGCAAGCGCCGCATCCGCATCGACCGCTTTGTGCCGTCGAACGCGCCGGACGTGCTGGCCGACCCCATCCTGATCGAGCAGGTGCTGTTGAACCTGCTGAAGAACGGGCTGGAGGCCATGGAAAACAGCGAATCCGACGAACTCAAGGTCGCCGTGATCCTGCACGAACAGCACATCGAGGTCGCGGTCGTGGACCGCGGCCACGGCCTGGCCGAACCCGAACGCCTGTTCGAACCCTTCTTCAGCACCAAGACCCAGGGCCTGGGCATGGGGCTGAACATCTGCCGTACCATTATTGAATCGCACCATGGCCGCTTGTGGGCGGATCCCAATCCCGCCGGCGGCACCATTTTCCGCTTTACCCTGCCCTGCGCTGCACCCCAGTCGCAGGCCCAGAACGATCAGTCCGAGGAGTTGCACGCATGAACACGCCCCACCTGTCGAGCACGGTTTTCATTGTTGACGACGACGAAGCGGTCCGCGATTCGCTGCGCTGGCTATTGGAGGCCAATGGCTATCGCGTTCGCGCCTACGCCAGCGGCGAGTCCTTCCTGGAAGACTACGACGCCAGCCAGATCGGCGTGCTGATCGCCGACGTGCGCATGCCCGGCATGAGCGGCCTGGAACTGCAGGAACAGTTGATCGCCCGCAATGCCCCGCTGCCCATCGTGTTCATCACCGGCCACGGCGACGTGCCGATGGCCGTGTCCACCATGAAGAAAGGCGCGGTCGACTTCCTGGAAAAGCCGTTCAATGAATCCGATTTGCGCGAGATCGTGGCGCGCATGCTGGAGCAGGCCACGCAGCGCGTGAGCAAGCACCAGGCCCAGAAAGACCACGAAGCCATGCTGGCGCGCCTGACCGCGCGCGAGCAGCAGGTGCTGGAGCGCATCGTCGCGGGCCGCTTGAACAAGCAGATCGCCGACGACCTGGGCATCAGCATCAAGACCGTAGAGGCGCACCGCGCCAACATCATGGAAAAACTTGAAGTGACCACCGTAGCTGATTTGATGAAAGTGGCCTTGGCCAAACCCGAGGCGACGGCATGAGCCGCCGGGCCGATCCCAAGGCGAATACCGCAGCGCGTAGCGCGGAGGCCGCCGAATGACTGCAAGGATTATCGACGGCGCGGCCCTGTCGGCGCGCATTCGCGAAGAAGCTGCCCAACGCGTTGCGGCCCTGGCCGCCAAGGGTACCCGCCCCGGCCTGGCCGTGGTGCTGGTGGGTGAAGACCCCGCTTCCCAGGTGTACGTCCGCAATAAGGTGGCGGCCTGCGAAAAGGCAGGCCTGCATTCCGTCAAGGAACAGTACCCCGCGGACATGACCGAGGCCGAGCTGCTGGCCCGCATCGCCATCCTGAACCAGGACCCGACCATCCACGGCATCCTGGTGCAGTTGCCGCTGCCCAAGCACATGGACTCCCACAAGGTCATCGAAGCCATCGCGGCCGAGAAGGACGTGGACGGCTTCCATATCAGCAACGCCGGCCTGCTCATGACCGGCCAGCCCCTGTTCCGCCCCTGCACGCCCTATGGCGTGATGAAGATGCTGGAATCGGAAGGCGTGACGCTGCGTGGCGCCGAAGCCGTGATCGTGGGCGCGAGCAACATCGTCGGCAAGCCCATGGCGATGCTGCTGCTGCAGGCCGGCGCCACCATCACCATCTGCAATTCCAAGACGCGCGACCTGGCGGCCCAGACCCGCCGCGCCGACGTGCTGGTGGTCGCCACCGGCAAGCCCGGCATGATCGACGGTTCGATGATCAAGCCCGGCGCGGTCGTGATCGACGTGGGCATCAACCGCGGCGCTGACGGCAAGCTGTGCGGCGACGTGGACTTCGCCTCGGCCAAGGAAGTGGCGGGCGCCATCACCCCCGTTCCGGGCGGCGTGGGTCCCATGACCATCGCCATGCTGCTGGTCAACACCATCGAAGCCGCGGAACGCGCCGCAGGCTGATACTTTGCATGTCATGGGCGCGGCGCGGGAGTTCTTCTGCCAGAACTCCCGCGCCGCGCCCATCGCACTTGCATTCCGGGGAATCGCCCCAAACTGATTCTTGTCCCTATTCCCGCCGCTACCGCCATGTCCCAGAATCCCCTGCTCGCCCCTGTTTCCGACCTCGTCGACTATGCGGCCGTCAAACCCGGACACATCGTGCCGGCAGTCGAGGAGCTGCTGGGCATCGCCCGCCTGGCCGTGGACCGCGCCGCCGACCCCGCGCTGGCGCCCACCTGGGAAGCCGTGGTTGAGCCGCTGGATACCGCCTCGGAACGCCTGTGGCGCGCCTGGTCGGTCGCCGGCCACCTGAATGCCGTGGTCAACACCCCGGAGCTGCGCGAAGCGTATAACGCCGCCCTGCCCCTGGTGACCGAATTCTCCACCTGGGTTGGCCTGCACGAAGGCCTGTACAAGCAGTACCAGCGCCTGGCCGCCGCCCCCGATTTCGCGTCCTGGACGCCGGTGCGCCGCCGCATCGTGGAAATGGCCCTGCGCGACTTCCGCCTGAGCGGCGTGGAGCTGCAAGGCGCCGACCGCGAACGCTACGCCGCCATTTCCGACCGCGAGGCCCAGGCCTCGCAGAAATTCTCCGAAAACGTGCTGGACTCGATCGACGCCTGGTCGCTGCTGATCGAGGACGAGGCCCGCCTGGCAGGCATTCCGGCCGACGTGCGGGCCGCCGCCCGCGCCGCGGCCGAGGAAGACGGCAAGCCGGGCTGGAAGCTGACGCTGAAGATGCCGTGCTACCTGCCCGTGATGCAGTATGCCCAGGACCGTACGCTGCGCGAAGCGCTGTACCGCGGCTACGGCACCGTGGCGTCGGAACACGGCGATGGCAAGTTCGACAATTCGCCGCTCATCGAAGAGCTGCTGTCCCTGCGCGCCGAAGAAGCCGGCCTGCTCGGCCTGGGCACCTTCGCCGCGCTGCGCCTGCAAACGCGCATGGCGCGCGACGCGCAGGAAGTCACCGTATTCCTGCGCGACCTGGCGGCGCGCGCCAAGCCTTACGCCCAGCGCGACCTGGCGGAGCTGAAAGCCTACGCCACCGGCGAGCTGGGCCTGGACGACCTGCAGCCCTGGGACGTGGCCTACGCTTCCGAGCGCCTGCGCGAATCGCGCTATGCCTATTCCGAAGACGAGGTGAAGCAGTATTTCACCGAACCGCGCGTGCTGTCCGGCCTGTTCGAGGTCATCGAGACCCTGTTCGACGTGCGCCTGGCGGAAACGCCCGTCTCGTCCTGGCATGGCGACGTGCGCGGCGTGCGCGTGGAAAGCCCCAAGGGCGAACTCATTGGTTATCTGTACCTGGACCTGTACGCCCGCGCCGGCAAGCAGAGCGGCGCCTGGGTCGACAGCGAACGCACGCGCCGCGTCGTGGCTGGCAAGGTGCAGACGCCCATCGCCTACCTGACCTGCAATTTCTCGCGCCCCAACGGCGACAAGCCGGCCGTCCTGACGCATGACGACGTCATCACGCTGTTCCATGAAACCGGCCATGCGCTGCACGCCCTGCTGTCCGAAGTGGACGAACCCGGCGCCGCGGCCTTCGCCAGCGTCGAATGGGACGCGATCGAACTGCCCTCGCAGTTCATGGAGAACTTCTGCTGGGAATGGGCGGTGGTGCAGAAGCTGTCCGCCCACGTCGACACGGGCGAGCCCCTGCCGCGCGCGCTGTATGACCGCCTGGTCGCCGCCCGCAATTACCAGAGCGGCATGCAGACCGTGCGCCAGATCGAGTTCGCGCTGTTCGACATGCTGATGCATGACCGCGCCCAGGGCGCGTCGATTGCCGAAGTGCTGGCCCTGCTGCAGGAAGTGCGCCAGGAAGTGGCCGTGCTGTTCCCGCCCGCCTGGCACCGCCTGCCGCACGCCTTCTCGCACCTGTTCGCGGGCGGCTACGGCGCGGGCTATTACAGCTACAAGTGGGCGGAGGTGCTGTCGGCCGACGCCTACGAAGCCTTCGAAGAGGCGGCGGCGCGCCAGGCCGGCAACGCGCTGGGCACGCTGGATCCCGAAACGGGCGCACGCTTCCGCCGCGAGGTGCTGGCCGTGGGCGGATCGCGCCCGGCGGCAGAGTCCTTCGCCGCCTTCCGCGGGCGCGCGCCGCGCATCGACGCCCTGCTGCGCCATAGCGGCATGACGCCTGCCTGAGCGTCCGCGCCTCCGCGCGCAATCCGACGGCCCGCCCTGGCGGGCCGTTTTCTATGCCGCGGCGGAATCGTCCACCGGCCGGCGCGCCGACATCACCAGCCAGCGCCCGTGCACGGACTGGTCGGAACCGGCCTGCTTCCAGTAGCGACGGCTTTCCTCATCCTGCGCCTGCTTGAGCCTGCGGCCGTAGTAGAGCCGCGACGGCACGGCCAGCACATGCTCCGCCATGCGCTTGGGCTTGTTCTCGTCCACGTCGTGCAAGGTGATGTCGGTGTAACCGTAGTGCTTGAACAGCAGATGCAGCTGCGGAAAGCTCCACGGAAAGTATGTGACGTAATCCTCGCCACGCTGCCGTCCGACCATGGGCCGGAACCCCGAATGAAAGCCGCGCAGCAGGAACTGCAGGCGCGAACGGAAGTACCAGGTGTTGGGCGTGGTGACGATCAGCGTGCCGCCCGGCCGCAGCGCGCGATAAAAGCTCTGCATCAGCACGCCGGGGTTGGTCAGCAAATGGATCGCCTCGCAGCAGACCACGGCATCGTAGGCAGCGGAAACCGTCAATGGCGTTTCCAGGTCGTGCTCCGCCACCTGGCGGTAGCCGCCGTCCGCCGGCGGAAACTCCCACAAACCCACGCCATCGATATCGACCTGCCGGCCGCTGGCGGCGGGCAGCATGTCGCCCAGCCAGCCCAATCCGCAAGGCGCGTCCAGCACCGAATCCGCCAGGCGGCTGCGCAGGATGTCGAGCACGACGGGGTAGTACGGATAATAGGGATAGCCCAAGGAATTCCTGACCGGCATGTCCATATGTGGCGCCTCTAGATCTTGAAATCTGACACGGCCCTGAATGTAGCGGCAGCCATGGCACCCGGTCTGGAGAATTCGCCACTTCCAAACAATAACTAGACAAAGCTTTACAAGTGGGCGGGGCGGCCCCGCGGCTTGCGCCAGGACAAGCCGCCCCCAAGTTGGCGCCCCTTGCCCGCTGCGCCCTGCCCGCGGCTTGCGGGTAGAATCAAAAGGTTTACCCCCTACCGGCCCTTGGACTCATGCGACACCTCATTTCCGGCCGCGCCCTGCGCAGCCTGCTGCTGACCCTGTGCGTGTTTCTCGCTGCCTGCGGCGACAGGAACGTCGATTGGACCCTGTACAACGTGAAGGGGCACCTGCCCGACCTGAAGTTCTCCCTGCCTGGCGCGGGCGGCAAGATGGTCAGCAGCGACGATTTGAAGGGCAAGACCGTGCTGCTGTTCTTCGGCTACGCCAGTTGCCCGGACGTCTGCCCCACCACCATGGCGCAGTTGACGGCCGTGCTGCAGAACCTGGGCGACAAGGCCCGCGACGTGCGCATCCTGTTCGTCAGCGTGGACCCGCACCGCGACACGCCGGACATCCTGCAGGCCTACGTCAACGCCTTCAACAACAACGCGATCGGCGTGACCGGCGATGAAAAGCAGATCGCCGACCTGGCGCGCCGCTACCGCGTGGCCTACCAGATCGAGAAGCCGCGCCCCGGGGACGACGCCGATATGTACGAAGTCACGCACAGCCGCGGCGTGTATATATTCGACAAGGATGGCAAGGCGCGCTTGCTGGCTTCGGATACCGACAGCATCGAGGCCATGACCAAGGACGTGCGCCAGTTGATCGACCTGACTTCCTGAGCGCCAGCAGGGCGCGATGTTGCCCGCGCGCCCCATACACCAGTTGTTACAGCCGCTGTGCGCGGGGCGTGAGTATCATCTAGCCACACTGCCCCCTTTTACTTCCAGCAAGGAGTACGCGCATGAGCATAATCATCATGATCATCGTCGGGTTCGTCGTGGGCCTGATCGCCCGCGCCATCATGCCCGGAGACCAGAACATGGGGATCATCATGACCACCATCCTGGGTATCGTCGGTTCGGTCGTCGCCGGCTTCCTGGGCCAATCGCTGGGCTGGTACGCGCCAGGCGAACCCGCCGGGTGGATCGGATCGGTCGTCGGCGCGATCGTCGTGCTGTTCGTGGTTGGCCTGATCGCCAAGAAACGCGCCTGACGTTCTGCTGGACCTGAAATGAAAACGGGCCGATCGAAAGATCGGCCCGTTTTTTTCGCCTGCCCTTACTGCTGCTGGGCCTGCGCGGTCGCCGTGCGTTCGGTCCAGCCGCCGCCCAGCACCTTGTACAGGGTGACGAGATTGGACAGCCTGGCCCGGCGCGTATCCACCAGCGCCTGCTGCGCGGTGTACAGCGAACGCTGCGAATCCAGCACGCTCAGGTAGTCGTCGATACCCTGGCGGAAACGCTGGTCCGACGCGTCGTAGGCGCGCTGGTTGGCGGCTACCAGAAGCCGCTGCGCCTGGATTTGCTCGTCCAGGGTGCCGCGTCCGGCCAGGGCGTCCGCCACTTCGCGGAACCCCGTCTGGATCGACTTCTCGTACTGCGCGACCTGGATGTTCTTCTGCACCTTGGCCAGATCCAGGCCGGCAAGCAGCGAGCCGCCCGCGAAGATCGGCACGGTGATCTGGGGCACGAAGCTCCAGGCGCCCGAGCCGCCTTCGAACAGCCCGCCCAGGCTGGCGCTGGCGGTGCCGGCCGAGCCCGTCAGGCTGATGGTCGGGAAGAAGGCGGCGCGCGCCGCGCCGATATTGGCGTTGGCGCCCTTCAACTGGTGCTCGGCCGCGCGGATGTCCGGGCGGCGGGCCAGCAGGTCCGACGGAAGGCCGGCGGGCAAGGTGGTCGGCAGCATGCCATCGTCGAGCTGGACGGCGTTGTCCAGCGCCGCCGTCAGCTCGGGCGACAGCGGCTGGCCCACCAGCAAGACCAGCGCATTGCGGTCCTGCGCGGCCTGGCGCGTGTATTGCGACAGGTTGCGCTCGGCGGTACGCAGCGACACTTCCGCCTGGCTCAGGTCCAGCGCCGTGGACAGGCCCTGGTCGTAGCTCTGCTGCGTGAGCTTGAAGGAATCCTGCTGGCTCTTGAGCGTGTCGCGCGTCAGGCCGACGAGTTCCTGGTCGGCGCGCAGGGTCAGGTAGGCATTGGCCACTTCGGCGATCAGCGTCAGCTGGGTCGCAGTGCGGGTTTCATCCAGCGCCAGATAGGATTCCAGCGCCTTGTCGCTCAGGCTGCGGATGCGGCCGAACAGATCCAGCTCCCAGGCCGACATGGCGGCGCCGACCTGGTAGCTGTGGCTGGTGGTGGCGCGGCCGCTGGCCGACAAGTCGGCCGGCGAGCGCTGGGCCGATTCCTGGCCGGCGATGCCGATGCTGGGCATCAGGTCGGCGCGCTGGATGCGGTACTGGGCGCGCGCCGCCTCGACGTTCAGGGCCGCCACGCGCAGGTCGCGGTTGTTCGCCAGCGACTGTTCGATCAGCTGTTGCAGCAGCGGATCCGAGCCGAAGAAATCGCGCCAGCCGATATCGGCCGTCATCAGGCCGCCCGCGTCGGCCGGCTGGGCCGCCTGGTAGGACGGACCCGTGGGATAGGCCGCATCGATCGGCGCGTCCGGCCGTTCGTAGGTGGGGGCCAGCGAGCAGCCCGCCAGGGCCGCCGCCAGGGAAACAGACAGCAAGGTTCTCATCGGGAATGTCATTGCGGTTGGCCCTCCGTCGAGACGCCCTGCGTGCCGTTGGCGCTGGTGTCGTGCTCGTCGACGTTTTCGCTCATGCGCTTGACCTTGAAGACGCGCAGCATGATCACGAAGAAGGCCGGAACAAAGAAGATGGCCAGGAAGGTGCCGGTCAGCATGCCGCCGATCACGCCCGTGCCGATGGCGTTCTGGCTGCCCGAGCCCGCCCCCGACGAGATCGCCAGCGGCGTCACGCCCAGGATGAACGCCAGCGACGTCATCAGGATGGGACGCAGGCGCTGCCGCGCGGCGTGGATGGCCGATTCCGTCAGGCTGGCGCCATGCTCGTAGTGCTCCTTGGCGAACTCCACGATCAGGATGGCGTTCTTGGCCGCGAGACCGATGGTTGTGAGCAGGCCCACCTGGAAGTACACGTCGTTGGACAAGCCCCGCATCATGGTGGCGAGCAAGGCCCCGATGATGCCCAACGGCACCACCAGCATCACCGCCGACGGGATGGTCCAGCTTTCGTACAGCGCAGCCAGGCACAGGAACACCACGATCAGCGAAATCGCGTAGAGCGCGGGCGCCTGGGCGCCGGACAGGCGTTCTTCGAACGACAGCCCGGTCCATTCAAAGCCCACGCCCACCGGCAACTTGCTCGCCAGGCGTTCCATTTCCTCCATGGCCGCGCCCGAGCTGTAGCCCGGCGCCGCCTGACCCTGGATGTTGTACGACGGCACGCCGTTATAGCGGTTCAGCTTTTGCGGGCCGTAGCTCCAGGTGGCCTTGGCGAAGGCCGAGAACGGCACCATGTCGCCCTCTTTGTTGCGCACGTACCATTTGTTCAGGTCTTCCGGCAGCATGCGCGACGACGCCTCGCCCTGCGCGAACACCTTCTTCACGCGGCCGCGGTCGATGAAGTCGTTGACGTACGACGAACCCCAGGCCGTGGCCAGCGTGCTGTTGATGTCCGAGACGGCCACGCCCAGGGCGCGCGCCTTCTCGCGGTCGATGTCCAGCTGATACTGCGGCGCGTCTTCGATGCCGTTGGGGCGCACGCCCTGCAGGACCGGACTCTTGGCGGCTTCGCCCAGCAGCTGGTTGCGCGCGGCAAGCAGCCGCTCATGGCCCACGCCCGCGCGGTCCATCAACTGGAAGTCGAAGCCGGTGACGTTGCCCAGTTCCATCACGGACGGCGGCGGCACCACGAACAATTGCGCACGGCGCTCCGTCTTGCGGAAGTGCGCGTTGGCCCGTCCCGCCACGGCGCCGGCCTTCAGACGCGCGTCGCCGCGTTCTTCCCAGTCGCGCAGCTTGATGAACAGGATGGACGCGTTCTGGCCGCGGCCGCCGAAGTTGAAGCCGTTGACGGCGAACACCGAGGTGACGGCGTCCTTTTCCTCGGTCAGCAGATACTTGGTGGCGTCGTCGATGACGGCCTTGGTGCTTTCCGCCGTCGCGCCGGCAGGCGTCTGGATCTGGGCGAACAGAATGCCCTGGTCCTCGTCCGGCAGGAACGCGGTCGGGATGCGGGTGAACATCCAGCCCATGGCGATAACCAGCGCCAGGTACACCACCATCAGGCGTTTGGTACGGTTCAGGCCGCGAGCGACGGTATTGGCATAGCCGTGGCTGCTGCGGTCGAACGCGCGGTTGAACCAACCGAAGAAACCCTTCTTGGAACCATGATGGCCCTTGGGGATGGGCTTGAGCAAGGTCGCGCACAAGGCCGGCGTGAACACGATGGCCACGATCACCGACAGCACCATGGAGGACACGATGGTGATGGAGAACTGGCGGTAGATCACGCCCGTGGAACCGCCGAAGAAGGCCATGGGAATGAACACCGCCGCCAGCACCATGGCGATGCCGATCAGGGCGCCGGTGATCTGCGACATGGACTTGCGGGTGGCCTGCTTGGGCGACAAGCCCTCTTCGGCCATCACGCGCTCGACGTTTTCCACCACCACGATGGCGTCGTCCACCAGCAGGCCGATGGCCAGCACCATGCCGAACATGGTCAGGGTATTGATGGAATAACCGAACGCCGCCAGCACGCCGAACGTGCCCAACAGCACCACCGGCACCGCCAGGGTGGGAATGATGGTGGCGCGGAAGTTCTGCAGGAACAGGTACATCACCAGGAAGACCAGGATGATGGCCTCGATCAGCGTCTTGAACACCTCGTGGATCGACAGGCTGACGAACGGCGTGGTGTCGTACGGATAGACGACGTCCATGCCCGGCGGGAAGTAAGGCTTCAGGTTGTTGATGGTGTCGCGCACCGCCTGGGCCGTATCCAGCGCGTTGGCGCCCGGCGCCAGCTTGACCGCGAGGCCCGAGGCCGGCTTGCCGTTGTAGAAGCTGTCGATGGCGTAGGTCTGCCCGCCCAGTTCGATGGAGGACACGTCGCCCAGGCGCACTTGCGAGCCGTCGGCGTTGACCTTGAGCAGGATGCGGCCGAAGTCTTCCGCCTTCTCCAGGCGCGACGGCCCGATGATGGTGGCGTTCAGTTGCTGGCCGCGCACGGACGGCAGGCCGCCCAGCTGGCCGGACGACACCTGCACGTTCTGTTCCTTGATCGCCGCCACCACGTCGACCGTGGTCAGGCCGTAGTTGACGAGCTTGGCGGGATCCAGCCAGATGCGCATCGCGTACTGCGAGCCGAACAGCTGGAAGTCGCCCACGCCCTGCGTGCGGCTGATGGGATCCTGGACATAGGAGGCGACATAGTCGGCCAGGTCGTCCTTGGTCATCGAGCCGTCGGTGGACACGAAGCCCGCCACGATCAGGAAGTTCTTGGTGGCCTTGGTGACGCGGATGCCCTGCTGCTGCACTTCCTGCGGCAAGAGCGGCTGCGCCAGCGACAGCTTGTTCTGCACCTGGACCTGCGCGGTATCAGGGTTGGTGCCCTGCGTGAAGGTCAGGGTGATGGACATGCTGCCGTCGGAGTTGCTTTCCGAGGAGATGTACTGCAGGCCGTCCAGGCCGTTCATCTGCTGCTCGATCACCTGCACCACGGTGTCCTGCACGGTCTGCGCGGAAGCGCCCGGGTAGGTCACCGCAATGCCGATGGCTGGCGGCGCGATGTTGGGGTATTGGGAGACCGGCAGCTTCAGGATGGACAGCGCGCCGGCCATCATCAGCACGATCGCGATCACCCATGCGAAGACCGGTCTATCGATAAAAAACTTTGCCATGCAAGGCTCCTGACTACTACTGCTTGGCCGCCGCGGCGGCTGCTTGCGGCTGCTGCGCCGGCTGCGCGGCACTGGCTTCGGTGGCGACGACTTCAGCCCCCGGACGCACCATCTGCAGACCTTCCACGATGACCTTGTCGCCGGCGGCCAGGCCGTCGGTGACCAGCCACTTGTCGCCGATGGCGCGGTCGGTCTTCAGTTCACGCAGTTCTACCTGGTTCTTGGCGTTGACCACCAGCGCCGTCGGGACGCCGCGCTGGTTGCGCGTCACGCCGCGCTGCGGCACCAGCAGGCCGTCGGCGGCCACGCCGTCGGCCAGGCGGGCGCGCACGAACATGCCCGGCAACAGGCGGCGCTCCGGATTGGGGAACACCGCGCGCAAGGTGACCGAGCCCGTGCCCTGGTCCACCGTGACTTCGGAGAACTGCAGCTTGCCCGGCTGGGCGTACTGCGAGCCGTCTTCCAGGGTCAGCGTCACCAGCGCGGCCTGCTCGCCGTCGGCCTTCTTCAGCAGGCCGCTGGCCAGCGCGTTCTGCAGGCGCAGCAGCTGGACGCTGGATTGGGTCACGTCGACGTAGATGGGATCGATCTGCTGCACCGCGGCCAGGGCGGTGGTCTGGTTGGCCGTGACCAGCGCGCCTTCGGTCACCGCCGAACGGCCGATGATGCCGTCGATGGGCGACAGCACCTTGGTGTAGACCAGGTTGATGCGCGCCGTGTCCAGCGCCGCCTTGGCCGACAGCACGTCGGCGGCGGCCTGATCGCGCGAGGCGACGGCGTTGTCATAGGTCTGCTGGCTGACCGCGCGGGTGGCGACCAGCGGCTTGTAGCGCTCGGCCAGCAGCGCGGCTGTCTTTTGCTGCGCCTGGGCGCGCGCCAGGGCGGCCTTCTGGCTGTCCAGGCTGGCCTGGTAGAGCGCGGGATCGATCTGGTAGAGCTGCTGGCCCGCCTTGACCTCGCCGCCTTCGGTAAAGAGGCGCTTCTGGACGATGCCATTGACCTGGGGACGCACTTCGGCCACGCGGAACGGCGAGGTGCGGCCAGGCAGTTCAGTCGTCAGCGAAACGGGCTGCGTGGCAAGCGTCACTACCGTTACCTGGGGCTTGCCCGCCTGGGGAGCGTCTTGCTTCTTGCCGCAAGCGGCCAGCATGAGGGCCGATGCCGTCAGCGTGACGACTGCCGCGCTGCGCCACATAGCGCTTTTCTTATCCATAGATTGCATTCCCGATTTCAACAAAAAAAAAGCCCGCCCCGGATCGCGTAATGAGCGTTCCGTGCGCATCGATTGGGTGGATTTGCCTCGAACACGCAGGCTGGGCTTTGTCGCATTGCTGCATTGCAGAACTCGCATTCTGCGTTATCCCGCCCCAGAAACAAAGAGGCATGTTGAGAAAACATCATTCCATTTATGGGACAATGGCTTCACCGTTGAATATGACAAAATTCCGCCATGAAACGCTTGCAAGGCATGGAACTATTCGTCGAAGTCGCCAAAACGCGCAGCTTCAGCCGCGCGGCGGCGATGCTCGGCGTGCCGAAATCGACACTGTCCCGCCAGGTGGCCGAACTGGAGCGCTCCGTGGGCCTGCGCCTGCTCAGCCGCACCACCCGCAAGGTCGAACTGACCGACGCGGGCCGCCTGTACTTCGACCGCTGCCAGCGCATCGTGGCCGAGGCGCAGATCGCCCATGAGGAACTGCAGAAGCTGGTCGATACGCCGGCCGGGCCGCTGCGGGTGAACATGCCCGCGGATTTCGGCACGGACTTCCTGGCTGAATCGTTCATGGAATTTTCCCGCCGCTACCCCGACGTCACGTTTTTCCTGGACCTGGCCAATCCAGATCACGCGCAGCGCGTGTTCCAGACCTGCGATATTTCGATCGAAATCGGCGAACTGCCCGATTCGTCACAGATTGCGAGGCTCTTGGGCATGCTGCCGGCCCATCTGTACGCCTCGCGCGAATACCTGAAGAAGCACGGCGAACCGCGGCATCCCAGCGACTTGACCCGCCACGAGTGCATAGAGTTCCGCGCCAAGGGCGCCGGACAGGTGACCCGCTGGCCCCTGACCGACGGCCAGCAGCACATCGAATTCACTCCCGGCAACCGCTTTTCCGTCAACGGCGTCGCCATGGCCCGGCGCCTGGCCCTGCTGGGCGCGGGCATCGTGGTGCTGCTGGGCGACCAGTCGGCCGAACAGCAGTCCGGCCAATTGCAGCGTGTGCTGCCTGACTGGCAACTGGGTCCGTTTCCGGTCTACGCGGTGACGGAGACGCGGCTGCTGCCCGCCAAGACCCGGATCTTCATCGAATTCCTGATGGAGCGCCTGGGCGATGTCGGGCAGGCGAAGAATACTCCCGCTTTCATGAAATAAACGGAAGTCGGAAACAGATTGAAAAATTTAGGACTGCCCGACAACACCTGTCGGCCAGTTCGTCCAATCAGAAGCGCTCGTCTTCGCGCAGGTAGCGCCATTGGCCCAGCGGCAGGTCACCCAGCGACACCCGTCCGATGCGCACCCGTTTCAGGCCTATCACCTTCAGGCCTACCAGTTCGCACATGCGGCGGATCTGCCGCTTTTTGCCTTCCCGCAGCACGAAACGCAGCTGGTCGCTGTTCTGCCAACGCACCTGCGCCGGCTTGAGCGCCTTGCCGTCCAGGGACAGGCCGTGGTTCAACAGCGCCAACCCGTTTTCGGACAGGTTGCCCTGCACCCGCACCAGGTATTCCTTGTCCACGCTGGAATCTTCGCCGATCAGGTGCTTGGCGATGCGCCCGTCCTGGGTCAGCACCAGCAGGCCTTGGGAATCGATGTCCAGGCGGCCGGCCACGGCCAGCCCGTCCAGGTGCGAACGCTCGAAACGCTGCGGCGCGCGGTCGCCGGCATAGCGGGAGCGGGAGTCGATCAGGGCCACGGCGGGCGTATAGCCCTTTTCGGCCTGGCCCGAGACGTAGCCCACGGGCTTGTTGATCAGGATGGTGACGCGCGAGGTCTGGCGCGCCTGCGCGGCGCGCTCCAGGGTAATGACCTGATCAGGGTAGGCCCGGGCGCCCAGTTCGGATACCACAACGCCGTCCACGCGGACCCAGCCGCGCTCGATATAGGTGTCGGCCTCGCGGCGCGAACACAGCCCACGCTCAGACATGAGCTTGGAGATACGTACTTTTTCCATGGCCGGTATTGTATGCGGACGCCATGCCCCCCTCTTCAGGCCGCGGGGTCGTAGTCCGACGGCGCCATGGGATCCAGCGGATGGAGCGGCCGGCTGCGCCGCTGATAGGGAAACAGCGCGAAGTCCGAGCTGGTGACGCCCGCGCTGGCGCATTCCACCAGCGCCTGGGAGATAGGTTCGAACACAGGGCGGCAATACATGCGCGACTTCACCAGCACGAAGCGGGCCCGGCGCGGATCCAGTCCCATGCTCTCGAACACGCCCAGATCCCAGGGCTCGTGGGTTCTCTCGGTGATCACCAATTGCGCGGCGCCTATGTCCAACACCGCGCTGCGGCCCATGCATGCCGTCTGCCCCGTGTACGTCGGACCGGTAATGACATACTCGCCGCCAGTCACGGCGCGGACCACTCCGCGCAGCAGCACGGGCGCCGCCGGGCGGCCGATGGCCGGAATCGGCCGTTTGTTGCCCACCGCCAGCTCCACCTGCGCGCCCTCGCCCGCCGCGGCCAGCGCGGCGACTGCCTCTGGGTCGCAGTACAGGCCCGCAATGATGCCCGTCAGGCCGGCGTCGACCGCGGCCGTCAGCACCTCCATGGTGTCGCAGGTGCCGCCGGACATGCAGTTGTCGCCATGGTCCAGCAGGAGCACGGGCTTGTCCGCGCCGCGGGCCAGTTGCGCCGCGCGGGCCAGCGACTCGCCCAGGGGCTCGCTATCGTAGAAGTAGCCGTCGCGCTCGGCCCAGATGGCCTGCGCCATATCGCTTGCGACCCGTTCCGCCTGCTCCCGCGGCCCGGAGCCCACCACGACCACGCTCAGGCATGGATTGGGGATGTCAGCCAGCGCAAAGCCCGCCAGCACGGAGACGCCCAGCATGCCGTCCGCTTCCGCGCCCCGCGCCGCCTGCACCGCGCGGCGCATGGCGCCCTGGGCCGTGGCGCTGCGCAGGGTGTGCGTCATCAGCGGCAGGCGGCGCCAGGCCATCACCGGGCGCGGGCCGCCATTGAGCCAGTCGTACAGGATGCGGCCCGCGTGCTCGCCGGTCTCGTACATGTCCACGTGCGGATAGGTCTTGAAGCTGATGATCACGTCGGCGTTGGCCATCATCTTGGGCGTGACATTGCCGTGCAGGTCCAGCGCCACGGCGATGGGTACGTCGGGCGTGCGGCATCGCAGGCGTTCGAGCAGGTCGCCTTCGCCGTCGTCGGTAGTTTCGGCCACCATCGCGCCATGCAGATCGAGCAGGATGGCGCCGCAGCCCTGAGCGCCGGCCACGATTGCATCGCACAGTTGGCTATAGGCTTCTGCCGACACCCGGCCGCTGGGGTAGGCCGTGGCGGAAACCGGCGTCACCACCGTCGCGCCGTTGGCCTCGGCAATATCGATGAAGGCGGACATGGCCGTGCGCTTGCCCTTGTTCTCTGCATAGGCCTGGGCGCCGAAGGCGGGGCCGTCATTGCCGAATGCGGACAGCGGCGTGGGCACCGGCGAGAACGTATTGGTCTCGTGGTTCAGGCGGGCGATCATGACCTTCATTGTCCGGCTCCTTCGGCATGCGCATTCAGTTCGTTCAATTGTTCTGGGACGGCCCCGGGCGCAAGGCCCCCAGGCCAAGCTTTTCCATGGCCTCGCTGGCCTCGACGATCATCGCGGCCACTTCCGCCACGCTCACGCGCAGGCCCGTCGCCCGGGTCCGCATGTGCTCATAGGCGGCGCGCTCATCCAGGCGCTGGTGGTCCATCAGCACGCGGATGGCCTTTTCGATGACGCGCCGCGCCTTGATCGTGCTTTCCAGCTTGTTGATCTTGGACTGCTGGCGACTCTGGAACTGCTTGGCCGAACGCGCCAGCACCAGCGTGCTGAGCACCCCCGCGGAGCGGAACGGCCGCGTCAGCACGCCGTGCGCGTTGGTCTTCAGCAATTGCTTCAGCGTGGTCGGGGTTTCGTACTCGGACAAGGCGATCAGGGTGGCCTCGACCTCGCTGGCCGTCCAGGCGGCGCTGTTGCGGCCGCATTGCGATACCTGGAAGAAGATGACGTCCACGCCGGCGGGCGGGCCATCCGGAAACGGCCAGTGCAGATGGATGCGGCAACCGATGCGCTTGAGCTGTTCGACCAGCAGGTCGCGGTCCTCGCCCGGCGGATACACCACGGCGACGGCCACGCTGCGCAGGTCCTCGTAGAGGCGGCGTAGGCTATGGTCCATGGCTATTTCAACCAGAACTCGTCCAGGCCGAACGCGGTGAGGTACGGGTCCGGCTTCACGGGTTCGTCGCTTTCCCAGACGATGTCGAAGCGTCCGTCCTCGCGGCACACGCCTATGCGCGGCGTCAGCACGCTATGGTTGTTTTCCGCCAGCACGGACATCTGCCCGTCCGGCGCGTCGAACTGCACCTGATGCACCGCCTGCACCAGTTTGCGGGTGTCCATGCTGCCCACGCGCTGCAAGGCGCGCGCGAACAGGTGCATCTGGCTGTAGCAGGTCTCGGCGTAGACGCTGGCGGGATGGTCGCCGAAGCGGGCGCGCCAGCGTTCCAGGAAATGCGCGTTGGCGGGCGTATCCACCGTATTGAAATAGGTCGCAGCTGTGATGTGGCCCACGCAGCGCCGCGGCCCGATCTCCGCCACCTCCGACTCCGCCATGGTCAGGCTGGCGATGGGGATGTGGGCGGTGGCCGCGCCTTCGGCTTGGCAGGCCTCGTGGTAGCGCTGGTAGAAGCGCTGCGCATCGGAGCCGATCAGGGTGGAAAACACCACGTCCGGCTGGATGCGGCGAATGTCAGCAACCACGTCGTTGATCTCGCTGTCGTCGCATCCCAGGGGCAGATAGGTTTCATCCAGGATCTCGCCGCCATGCTCCTCGACCGTCTCGCGCATGATGCGGTTGGTCTCGCGCGGGTAGATGTAGTCCGCGCCCACCAGGAAGATGCGCGAGCCGCAATTCTGGATCAGGTACGCAGCCAGCTGCATGCTGCCCTGGTTCGGCGCCGCGCCGGTATAGATGACGTTGGGCGAATATTCGAAGCCTTCGTAGACCGAGCCGTACCACAGCAGGGAATTGCTGCGCTCGACCACCGGCAGCATGGCCTTGCGACAGTGCGAGGTGCAGCCGCCAAAGATGACGCTGACCTCGTCGTCCAGCAGCAGCCGGGCCGCCAGCCGGCGGTACTCTTCGGCGTCGCTGCGCGGGTCATACACCACCGGCGCCAATGGCCGCCCCAGCACGCCGCCCAGTTCGTTGATCTCCTCCACCGCCAGTACCGTGCCGAAGAAGTGCTGCGATTCCGTGGTTCCGGTGACGCCGCTGCGCGAATAGAGCACGCCGATGCGCCAGTCCGGCCGCTCTGCGTGCTTGTCCTGGGGCGTACTCATGAGGGAATCCTTGAACGTGTAGTGCGCGTGTGCGTCATGGCGAATCCGGGCCGCATGGCCTTCATACTTTCAGATGAGCAATGATATTGCCCGCCGCCTCGGGCGCGCCAGCCTCGCCTTCATCGACGATGCTGCCCTGCTTGAGCACCAGATAGCGATCGGCCACGTCCAGCGCGAACGCCACGTTCTGCTCCACGATGAACATTGTCGTGCCGTGCCGCTCGCGTTCCCAGTTCAGCGCGCGGCCCAGGCGCTCGATCACCGAGGGCTGCAGCCCTTCCGTGATCTCGTCCAACAGCAGCAGCGCGGGCCGCTGCATCAGCCCGCGCGCCACCAGCAGCATCTTCTGCTCGCCGCCCGACAGGGTGCCGGCATGCTGGCGCAAGCGGCTCGTGAACACCGGAAACAGCTCGGCGATCTGGGCGAAGCGTTCGTCGAAGAGTTGCTCGCGCGGCAGTCCCAGGCGCAGGTTGTCGCGGATGCTCAGGTCAGGAAACAGCGGCTGTTCCTGGGCGGCGTAGGCCACGCCGCAGCGCGCCACTTCGTGCGGCCGCAGCCGGGTGGCGTCGACCCCGCCCACGCTGACCCGCCCGCGCTGCTTGGGCAGATAGCCCATGACGGTCTTGAGCAAGGTGCTCTTGCCCATGCCATTCTTGCCCAGCAGCGCCACGCAGGCGCCGCGCTCGACCGTGAGCGACACGTCATGCAGCACCATGGCCCGCTTGTAGCCGCTGGACACCGCTTCCATGCTCAACGCCGGCGCTGCGATGCTCGTCATTGCCCTGCTCCTTGCGCGGCCGGCGCGCCGCCGGCGTAAATGGTGCGCACCAGTTCTGATTCCACGACCTCGCGGAATCCTCCGTCCATGACGATGCGGCCCTGGTGCAGGACCACAATGCGCGTCGCGATCTCCTTGACGAAATCCAGGTCATGTTCCACCAGCAGGCAGCACAGGCCATAACGGTGCGCCAGGGACGACAGCACGTGGCCGATCTGCAGGCGTTCGGCCTTGCTCAGCCCGGCGGTGGGCTCGTCCAGCAGCACGATGCCCGGTTCCAGCGCCAGCACCATCGCCAGCTCCAGGGCCTGCTGCTGTCCATGCGACAGGTCGCGCGCCACGTGGTCCAGGCAGTGGTCCAGGCCGGTCACGCGCAATGTCTCCAGCGCATAGGGCGGCAGATGCAGCGTGGGCGACCGGCGCCACCACGACGGCCGTTCGCGCAGCGTGGTCGCGATGCGCAGGCTTTCGGCCACGGTCAGCGTATCGAACACGTTGGCATTCTGGAACTTGCGGCCCAGCCCATGGCGCACGCATTGCTCCGGTCCGTCGCGCCGCACTTCGTGGCCATAAAGTTCCAGCCTGCCCTGGGACCGCTCGGCGCCGTCCGCGATGCAGCGCATCAGCGTGGTCTTGCCGGCACCGTTGGGGCCGATCAGCCCGACCAGTTCGCCGCCGCGGGCTTGCAGGTCTATGCCTTCCAGCACCTTCAGACTCCCGAAGTGCTTGGACACGCCCGCCAGGCTCAAGGCCTGGGCCGCGCCGCCGGCTTGCCGCGCGGGGATGGCGCGCTCACCCAGCGCGGGTGTGGCCGCCCTACCCGACCTTGCGCGCCAAGGCGCGATCAGCAGGGGCAGAAGCCCCCGCGGCAGCAGCAGGATCACCAGGACGAAGGTCACCCCCAGCAGCAACTGCCAGACGAACGGCATGTTGCCGCTGAGATAGGAGCCCGCCACATTGATGAGTATGGCTCCCAGCACCGGCCCCCAGATGGTGCCGCGCCCGCCCAGCGCCACCCAGATGATGAGTTCCGTGCCGAAGACGAAGCCCGTGAGTTCCGGCGCCACCACGCCGCTGAACGCGCCATAGCCGAAGCCCGCCAGGCCGGCCACCGCGCCGCAGGCCACCAGCAGCGCGATGCGCCAATGGGCGGTGTTCAACCCCAAGTAGCTGCACCGCGCCTCGTTGTCGCGCAGCGCCACCAGGATGCGGCCGCCATCGCTGCGCACCACCACCCAGGCCAGCAGCGCCACCGCGGACAGGCCCCCCGCCGCGATCACATACCAGGCCTCCAGCGACAAGTCGAAGGTTTCGTACCCCGTCAGGCCGGACGAAGAGCCGGTGTAGGTGCCGCCGGACAGCACCAGCTGCATCAGCACGATGGGCAGCACCAACGAGATCACCGTGGCGAAGAATGGCGAGGCCCCACGGTAGAACGACAGCCAGCCGGTCACCAGCGCCAGCAACGCCGCGGCGCCCACCGCCGCCAAGGCGGCCAGCGCCGCTATCGCAGGCGAGAATCCGTAGTGCGTGAAGGCCAGGCCCGCCGCATATGCGCCCACCCCGAAAAACGCGGACTGGCCGAAGGTCAGGTAGCCGGTATAGCCCCACAGCACATCCACGGTGACCGCCGCCACGGCGAAGAACAGCGCCTTGATCAGCACGTTCAGCAGATAAGTGTCGAACAGCCAGGGGCCGGCCGCGGTCAGCACCAGGCAGAGCCCGGCCAGGCCCAGCAGGCTGCGGCTGCGCGCGGCCTTTTGCGCCGAGGCGTCGTCAGCGGCGCCAGCCAGCGTTTGAGGGGTCAATGCGCGGTCAGTCATGGGCGAATCCTTGAGGACGCAAACGCAGCGTCAGCGCGGCCAGGACGGCGATGGTGACGCCGCCCAGGATCGGGCTGACGTAGACGCTTACCAGCACCTGGCAGGCGCCGTAGACCAGGCAGGTCAGCAGCAGCGCGGTGATCGAATGGCCCGACACCATGACCAGCATGAAGGCGCTGACCAGCCACGGCAGCCCCATGTTCGGGTCGACGCTGGACAAGGGCGTGATCAGCGCGCCGGCCAGCGCGCCCAGCCCCGCTCCCAGGCCGAAGGTGGTGAAGCGGATGCGCTCGGCATTGATGCCCAGGCCGCGCGCCAGGTCCTCGTTCATGATCACGGCCCGGGTCCGAACGCCAAAGCGCGTGCCGCTGAGCAGCAGCGTCATGGCGGCATACATCAGCAAGGCCGCGGGCACCAGGAACAGGCGGTACGCCGAATACTCCGTGCCCAGGAAGGACACGGCGCCGTGGATGGGCGAATCGGCGAACTTCACTTCGCGCCCGAATGCCATGGTGATGAGCTGGCCGATCACGATGCCCAGTCCCCAGGTGGCCAGGATGGCGTCCAGCGGTCGCTTGTACAGCGGCTGCACGATCAGCCGTTCCACGCCCATGCCCACCAGCACGCCGACCGCCAGCGCGAACGGCAGCGCCAGCCAGAGATTCAACCCCAGCTGCGTCACCACCAGGCTGGCGTAGCTGCCCAGCGTAAGAATCGCGCCATGCGCGAAGTTGACGATCTTCATCACGCCGAAGATGATCATCAGCCCGGCCGTCACGATGAACAGCATGGCGGCCGTGCTCAGGATGTCCAGCAGCAAACCCATATCGCTCTCCGGCGCCGCCGGCAGGACCGGCGGCGCTTGTCATGGCATGGCCGTCACTTCAGGTCCGGACACTGCGCGCCCGGGTCGACCTTGTCGAAGGTCTGCAGGATCTTGATGGAACCGTCCTGCTGCACCTGCCCCAGGCGCATGGTCAACGCCGCGTGGCGCTGGCGGTCCATGGTCACCGGGCCGCGCGGGCCGTCGAACGTGACTGCGCTCAAGGCCTGCACCACCTTGGGCGCATCGGTGCCGCCGGCCTTTTCGACCGCCGCCTTGTACAGGTAGAAGGCTTCATACTGCGGCGCGGAGAATTCGTTGGCGGTCTTGGCGTCGTTGCCGAACTTCGCCTTCAGGCCGTCCAGGAATTTGCGGTTCTGCGGCGTGTCGATGCTGGTCAGGTACGAGGCCGACATGTACATGCCCACCGCCGTGTCGCCCATGGTCTTGGCCGTGCCTTCGTCGATCGCCAGATTGCCGTAGGGCATGGACAGGCCAGCAGCCTTGACCTGCTTGGCCAGGCTGACGTTGGGTCCGCCGCCGGCCGTGGAGCTGATCAACGCATCCGGGTTGGCCGAGCGTATCTTGGAGACCACCGGCGTCCAGTCGGAACCGTCGATCGGCAGGTACTCTTCGCCCACCACGCGTCCGCCCTGCTTTTCGATATATTCCCGCGTGAACTTGAGCATGCCGCGGCCGAAGGCGTAGTCGCTGCCCACCAGGAAGAAGGTCTTGGCCTTGCGGTCCTGCATGAAGTGGTCCACCACCGGCGCGACCTGCTGTTCCGGCACCCAGCCATTCACGTGCAACCAGCGGTTGCAGGAACGGCCTTCATAGAATGACGTGTAGATATAGGGCACCTTGCCGCGCGACACGATGGGCAGCGCGGCATTGCGCGCCGCGCTGGTTTCCATGGCGATGATCGCGTCCACCTTTTTCTGGAACACCAGGGTGTCATACGCCTTCTGCGCCCCGACCGCGCCCGAGGCGTCATCGGCGATCTCCAGCACGATCTGGCGGCCCAGGATGCCGCCGGCCGCATTGATCTCGTCGGCAGCCAGTTGCGAGGCCTGCACCACGCCCGGCGCGACCACGCTGTTTGCGCCGGACAGGCCGACGGGCACGCCGATGCGCAACGGTTCGGCGGCATGCGCGCTGGCAGCGCCAGCCAGCAATGCGACAAACGACAGGCGGATCCGGCAGCTATTCAATAGGCTCTTCATGGGTTTTCTCCTTGGGGGAACGGCCGTGGACCGTCGTTCAGCGTTGCCGCAGGCCTGCGGCGGCGCCCAACTGCTCGTCATAGATGTCGCGGCGCCTGTCGCGCAGCACATGGTTGAAATCATTCAACTGGCGCGCGCGGCGCGAGGCCTTCAGGTCTATGGGTGCCAGCAGCACCTCCTCCTGGTCGATGCTGGCGGGTCCTGCCGCCGTCCAACCCTGGGACCCCACGATCAGGCTGCGGCCCACGAAGGGCTGGCCGCGCTCGGTGCCGACCCGGTCGGCGCACACCACCGTCAAGCCGTTGCTGTGGGCGCCGCTCATGGTCAACGCATGGGCCATGACCGGCCCGTCGCGGGTCTGCCCCGGCATCGGCACCCAATTGGTCGGCACCGCCACGATGTCCGCGCCGCGCACCGCCAGCAGCCGGTAGACTTCGGGAAACCAGCCGTCGTAGCAGATGGCCACGCCGATGCGGCCCAGCTCGGTGTCGAATACCGGCAACCCCAGGTCGCCCGCCTCGAAGTACAGGTTCTCGTCGCCCCAGAGGTGCAGCTTGCGATAGGTCCCCAGATAGCCATCCGGGCCCGCGACCAGCGCGGAGTTGTAGAGGCGCCCGCCGGCGCGTTCCGCAATGCCCGCCACCAGGTAGATGCCCAGGCGCTGCGCCAACGCGATCCAGGCCTGCGAGCTGGGGCCTTCCGGCACGGCTTCGGCCAGGGCGTAGGCCTCATCGCGGCTATCGAACATGTATCCCGTATTGGCCAGTTCAGGCAGCACCACCAGCCGCGCGCCCTGGGCCGCGGCCTGCTCCACCAGTTCGATGGACCGCGCGATGTTGGCGGCGGTTTCGCCGATCGCGGGCTCCATTTGCACGCTGGCCACCCAGGTCACGGCGGCGGGAGAACGTTGCGGTTCCGACGCTTGCATGCGAGCTCCATATTCAGAAATTGAAAACGAAAAAGCCCCCGACCACGCATTGCGTGCAAGTCGGGGGCTTCTATAGCCAAGACTGTATGTTCAGGCAGCAATCATTGCTGCGGGGTACTGCAAGCCGTTCAGGTCAATGTTGACCGTGTGCGAATGATAGGGAGACGCGGGTTCCTGGGACAATAAGTGCTTTCCCGGACGGCAGGACGGTCCGCCAAAACGCGCGTTCCGGCGCTGCGTCATTGCGACGCATTGGGTCGTCCCACGCGGCTTGGCATAATACGCAGCCATGAGCAAACCCGCAGCACACCACCCTCCCCTTGCCGCAGGCTGGCTGGCCAGCGCGCCTCCCATCCTGCCTCCTGCCCCGCGCCACTGGCTGTTCCGCCCCGGCGCGCTGACCGCCGGCTTGCGCCAGGTTGGCCAGGTGCGCCTGCGCGTGCTGGCCGAGTACGCGGATGGCGCGCCGCTGGATGAAGCCCGGGCGATGGGCATCGCGCCCGGCGCGCCGGTATGGATCCGCGAGGTGCTGATGTCGGTGGACGGCGTGGACAGCGTGCCCGCCCGCAGCCTGACGCCGCTGCGCGCGTCCCACGGCGCCTGGCAAGGCATGCGCCGCCTCCTGACCCGGCCATTGGCGGACATGCTTTACCACGACAGCACGGTGGTGCGTTCGCCGTTTGCCTGCCGCCGGCTGGCCTCGCCGGTGCCGTTTCATGCCACCGCGCTGGGGGTATTGCCGACCGGGCAGCGCGACCGCGATGGCGGGCGCATCTGGGCGCGCCGCTCGGTGTTCTGGCGCCAGGGCCAGCCGCTGCTGGTGGCCGAGTGCTTCCTGCCGGCGTTCTGGGAGCTGGTTGCTGATCAACCCGTGCCGCCGCTGGTGCCGCATCAGCGCACGCCGCGCTGACACCCCGGCCTCAGCCTTCGTAGCGGCGCCCGCGCTTCAACAGTTCGGGCGTGCCGATCACGGCGTTCAGACCGTCGAAATCCAGCATGCCCTCGCGCCACGGCGCGGTCGTGCCATGCTGGCGCAGGCTGGCGTAGTAACCCTGCAGCGTGTGCGCCACCGCGCGCGCCGTGCCGCCAGGAAAGATGACGATGCGGAATCCCAGCGCGGTCAGCGCATCGGCGCTTTGCACCGGAGTCTTGCCGCCTTCGACCATATTGGCCAGCAGCGGCACGCGATGCGCAAAACGGCTGCACGCCGCCTGCATCTGCTCCGGCGTGCGCAACGCCTCGATGAACAGCGCGTCCGCGCCCGCTTCCAGATACGAGTCGGCGCGGTCCAGGGCGGCTTCCAGCCCTTCCACGGCCAGCGCGTCGGTGCGCGCCAGGATCAAGGTGGACGCCTGCGCGCGCGCATCCACCGCGGCCCGCAGCTTGCCGCACATTTCGGCGGCCGGGATCACGGACTTGCCGTCCAGGTGGCCGCAGCGCTTGGGGAAGGTCTGGTCTTCCAGCTGGATCATGGCGGCGCCGGCGCGCTCCAGTCCGCGTACGGTGCGTTGCGTGTTCAAGGCATTGCCGAAGCCCGTGTCGGCGTCCACGATGACGGGCGTGGCCACCCGCTCGGTGATGCGGGCCAGCGTGTCCTCGACCTCGCTGTACGTGGTGAGGCCGATATCCGAGCGGCCCAGCCGCGTGTAGGCAATGGACGCGCCCGACAGGTATAGCGCGCCGAAACCCGCCTGTTCGGCGATGAGCGCGGACAATGCGTCGTAGACGCCGGGAGCCAGCACGGCGCCGCCGGCCAGCTGTGCTTGCAGATTCTGTTTGTGCATGGTTTGGAAAGTCCTAGGAAAGCTCGCGGCCCAGCAGGGATGCGGCCGTCGCCGCGGCGATATGGCCGCCCGCCACCGCGCTGAGCAGGCCGTTGCCGGACAGGTAGCCGGACACGTCGTTGCCCGACACGCCGCGCGCCGCGCCGCCTGCCGCCAGCAGGTTGGGCAAGGGGTTGCCCATCTGGTCCAGCACGCGGCAATGCGCGTCGATGTCCAGGCCGCCCTGCGTATGGAACAGCGCGCCCGTCACTTTGATGGCGTGGTACGGCGCTTGCAGCGCGCGCTCGAAGCGCCGGCCGAGGGCGTCGGCGGCGCCGGGCGACACCCCCGCCAGCGTCGCGCGCAGCGTGGCTTCGTCGCAGCCGATCAGGGCCGCCAGCGCCCCGACGTCGGCGCAAGTCTTCAGCGCCTGGCCCATCTCTGCCTGGACGAAGTCCGGAAAGCCGCGCGCCAGCGCCAGCGTGCGGTCGTCGAATACGTTCCAGGCCACGCCGCCGGGTTGCGCCAGCACATGGACCGCGGCCTCGGAATAGCCGTGGGTCTCGTCATGAAAGCGCCGCCCCGCGCCATTGATCTGCACGCCGCCGTCCATCATCACGGCCCAGGAGATCAGTGCGCCCTGCGGCGTGGCCCAGGAGCCGTGCCCCTGGTAGCCGCCCAGGTCGGCCAGGCGCGCGCCCAGTTGCACTCCCCATTCGATCGCGCTGCCGTCGTTGCCGACATGGCCGCCGTAGACAGCCCCCCGCATGGCCGGCAGATGTGCGCCCACCATCGCGGCATTGCCGCCAAAGCCGTTGCAGGCCAGGATCAGCACGTCGCAGCCGATCACGTCGATGGAGCCGTCCGGACGTTCGCAGCCCACCGCGGTGACGCGGCCGCCCTCGTCCGTCCAGATCTGCCGTGCCAGGGCGCGGGTCAGCAGATAGGCGCCGGCCCCGGTGGCGGCGCGCTCCAGCGCGGCGACCAGGGCCGCGCCCGTGCGCTCGGGCAAGGTGTGCATGCGGCGGGCGCTGTGGCCCGGATACAGGAAGCCGTCCAGCACCTGGAAATCCAGGCCGTGGCGGCCAAGATTGTCCACTGCGGCAGCTGCCGCACCCGTGTAGGCATCGACCAGCTGCGGCGCGGCCGTGCCGCCCGCCTTGGCCTGGATGTCCGCGGCAAAGCGCTGCGCGTCGTCCTCGATGCCAGCGGCCCGCTGTACCGCCGATCCCGCCGCCGGAATGAAGCCGGACGACAAGGCGGTGGAGCCGCTGGGCGCGGCATCGCGCTCGATCAGCACGGTCTCGATGCCGGCATCGGCCAGGCGCAGCGCGGCGGTCAGGCCGCAAGCGCCGGCGCCGATGATGGCCACCGGCACATGCATCGCGTCCGCGCCAGGAGCCAAGCCCCGCAGGACTTGCGGCGCGCTCACGAAGCCAGCCTGCCCAGGAAGTCCTGGCAGGACAGCACGTCGGCCACGGTGCGCAAATCCGCCAGCGCGGCATCGTGCATGGCCGGCGTGGGCGCGGCGCAGCCGTCGGCCAGCACCGCTACGTGATAGTCCCGCATGTGGGCATCGCGCGCCGTGCTGGCCACGCCGCCATTGGTGACGATGCCGGCGATCACCACGTTGGAAATGCCCGCGCGCCGCAGCACCCAGTCCAGCTGGGTATTGAAGAAGGCGGAGTACGCCACCTTCCAGACCGACACGTCCACCAGCCCATCCAGCTCGGCCACGTTGGCCTGCCCCTTGGAGCCGGCGACGAAATCGCCCTTGCGCAGGAATGGGCGCAACTGCCGCAGATGCGGCGAAATCATGGGTTCGCCGTGGGCGTCCGGCCATAGCGTGAACTGGCTGGCCGCCACGAAGCCGCCTCGCGCCTTGAGCGCGCGGGCCACGGGCGCGACCCGGGCGGGCAAGGCCCGCGCCTGCGGGCTGACGGCGCCGCCGCGGTCATAGGCGCCGCCGGGCGCGAGGAAATCGTTCTGCAGATCGATGACGACCAGCGCGGTGCTGCGGGGATCGAAGGCTGACATGGGCTCTGCTCCTAGGAAGCCTGGCGGGCGATCAGCAGATTGCCCAGGGAATCGACCTGGCCGGCAAAGCCGGGCTCGATCCAGATCGTGGTGTCCGGCTGCTCCAGGATGGCGGGCCCCGCCACCTCCGCGCCCACCGGCAGATCCAGCCGCGCGTAGCGCATGGCGTCATGCCATTGCCCGCCGTGGAAGACGGGTTGCGTGCCCAGCGCGTCCGGCATCGCGGTGCTGGTCGGCGCCAGCAGCGCCAGATCGAACTTGGGCCGCTGGCCGATGCGCGCATAGCGCAGGTTCAGGATGCGCACCGCGATGCCGTCCAGGCTGCGGCCGAAGGCGGCGCGGTAGGCACGCTCGAAGGCTGCGCCGATGCCGGCGCGGTTCAGTTCATCACGCCCGACTTCCACCCGCACCGTATGGCTCTGCCCGACGTACAGCATGTCCAGCTCGATGCTCTCGCGTATGCCCTGAAAGCCCACGCCCGCGGAATCCAGCCGCTCCTGGCAGGCCAGCGCCAGGCCGTCGATGCGGGCCAGCAGGTCGTCGGCGTCCAGCGCGGCCAGCGCCACGTTCAAGGTCTGCACGCCGTCATGCCGCATGTCGGCCATGACGCAGCCCAAGGCCGAGGTCACGCCGGGATAGCGCGGCACGATGCCGCGGGCCGCGTCCACTTCATTCATCATGGCGCAGACGTGCAGCGCGCCGCCGCCGCCAAACGGCATGTAGGCGAACTTGCGCGGGTCATGGCCGCGCTCGATGGACACCACGCGGATCGCGCCCGCCATCTTGGCATTGGCCACGGTCAGGATGGCCTCGGCCGCGGCATGCACGTCCAGGCCGAGCGGCTTGGCTACATGCTCTTCGATGGCGGCGCGCGCCAGCGCCACGTCCATGGTGGCAAGCAGCCCGCCGCCCAGCGGACGTTCGGCCGCGATGCGGCCCAGCAGCACGTTGGCGTCGGTCACGGTGGGACGGGTATTGCCCCGGCCATAGCAGGCCGGCCCCGGCACGCTGCCGGCGGATTCGGGACCCACCTGCAACAGGCCGCCCGCGTCCACGCTGGCGATAGAGCCGCCGCCCGCGCCGATGGTCTCGATCTGGATCATGGGCGCGCGCACCACCATGCCGAAGTCGATGGCGGTCTGCGCCGACAGCGAGGCCTCGCCGTCGGCCACCAGCGACACGTCGAAGGAAGTGCCGCCCATGTCGCCGCTGACCACGTTGGGAAAGCCCGCGGCGCGCGCGATGGCGGCGCAGGCGATGACACCCGCGGCCGGGCCGGACAGCGCGGTGCGCACCGGCACGTCGCAGGCCGTCTGGCGCGACATCACGCCGCCGTTGCTCTGCACCACCAGCAGTTCGCCGCCGAAGCCGTTGTCCTTCAGGTCCGCTTCCAGCCGGGTCAGATAGCCGCCGACCACCGGCTGCAGCGCGGCGTTGAGCACGGCGGTGGAGCAGCGCTCGAATTCGCGGATCTCGGGCAGCACCTCGGTGGCGGCGGTGACGTTGCCGTTGGGCCAGAGCGCGCGCACGCAGGCTGCGGCCTGCGCCTCGTTGGCCGGATTGGCATAGGCATTGACGAAAAAGAGGCAGACCGCCTCGCAGCCCTGCTCCAGCAATTGGCGGGCCGCGGCCTCGACCTGGGCCAGGTTCACTGGCGTATGCAAGGTGCCGTCGGCCAGCACGCGCTCTTCGACTTCCAGACGCAGGTCGCGCGGGACCACCGGCTCATAGTTGCCGCGCAGGCCCCAGGTCTGGGGCCGGTCGCGCCGGCGCATTTCCAGCACGTCGCGAAAGCCGGCCGTGGTGATGATGCCGGTGCGCGCCACCTTGCGCTCCAGCAGCGCGTTGGTGCCTACCGTCGTGCCGTGCACGATGGTGGCGATGGCGTCCGCGCCGTCGGCCACTCGGGCGATGCCGTTCATGAAGCCGCGCGCTTCCTCGCCGCGAGTGGAAGGCACCTTCACCACGCGGGCGCTGCCGCCCGCCTCGTCCAGCACGAATATATCGGTGAACGTACCGCCCACGTCCACGCCTACGACCAAACCTTGTGCCGCGCTCATGCCGACTGCTCCTTCAGATTTCCGCTCACGTAACCCATCTTGCGGTCATGCTCGCGCGCCGCCTGCGTGCGCGCGGCAGGCTCGCCGTAACCGCCTCCCCCCGGTGTTTCCAGGCGGACCCGGTCGCCGCGCTTGAGCTGGATGCCCAGCATCTTCGAACGCATGGGCGGTGTCTGCCAGCCGCCGTCCTGCTGATAGCGGAAGACGTTCAGCGCCGCTTCCCTGCCGCCGGCGATACCCTTGGGCGCGCTCTTGCCGCGTTCGCCGAAGATGAAGGCCTCGGCGCTGTCTTCCAGCAGTTCGATTTCATAGATGGCGCCCAGCCCGCCGCGGTGCTGGCCGTCGCCCGCCGAATCGGGCCGCAGCGCCCATTGCGTGAAACGCACGGGATAGGCCGCTTCCAGGATTTCCAGCGGCGGAATGGTGGCCGTGGAGATGGGCGCGTTGCCATGGCTGAGCCCGTCGCCGTCCGAGTGGCCGCCATGGCCGCCGCCAAAGAAGCTGAACATCACCCAGCGCTGGCCGCGCCGGGCGGGGTCGCTACGGTAGCCGGCGATCGACAAGGCATTGATGGTGCCGTAGGCCTGCGCCAGCGCGCGCGCTGGCTCGGCCTGGGCCATGGCGCAGAAGATCACGTCGATCATGCGCAGAATGGTTTCCGTGTAGCCTCCGACCGGTCGCGGGCGGTCCGCCGAGATCACCAGGCCGTCCGGAAGCACCACGTCCACCGCGTCCAGCACGCCGGCATTGGCCGGCACGTCCGGGAACAGGTGTTTCAGGGCGACATAGCAGGCCGCGATCGCCGTGGCGCGAGAGATATTCACCGGCCCGGCGCAGGCAGGCGAAGTGCCGGTGAAATCCAGCGTCAAGCGGTCGCCCTGGACGATGAGCTTGAGCGCGATGCGCAGCGGCTGGTCGCGCACGCCGTCGTTGTCCAGCATGTCCTCGAAGGCGTATTCGCCGTCGGGCAGGCGCGAGATGTGGTCGCGCATCAGGCGGCGCGCCCGCTCCCGCAAGGTGTCCAGCGACTCCAGCACGGTGGCGTCGCCGTATTCGTCGAGCAGGCCGTCCAGCCGGCCCGCGCCCAGTTCGAGCGCCGCCAGCTGCCCGTTCAGGTCGCCCCACAGGCTGTCCGGCAGGCGCGTGTTGGCCTTCAGAATAGCCAGCACGTCCAGGTCCAGCACGCCCGCGCGCACGATGCGCACCGGCGGAATCTGCACGGCTTCCTGCCAGCATTCGGTGGCGGCGGGGTTGTAGTTGCCCGGCACCGCGCCGCCGACGTCATGCCAATGGGCCGCCGAGGCCAGGAAGCAGAACAGCTTGCCGTCGCGGAACACCGGACGCACCAGCTTGAAGTCATTGGCGTGGGTGCCGCCTTCGTAGGGATCGTTGAACAGCCAGACGTCGCCGTCGACCATGCCGCCGCGCTCGGCGGCCGCCTTGGCCGCGGCCTTGACGGCAAAGGCCATCGCGCCCACGAATACCGGCAGGCCGGACTTGCCCTGCACCAGCGTGGCGCCGGTGGCGGCATCGTACATGCCGTGGCAGGCGTCATGGGCCTCGGCGATGATGGGATTGAACGCGCTGCGGTACAGCGTGGCGTCCATCTCGTCGGCGATCTGTTCCAGGCGGCCTTTCAGGACCGCGAGTGTGACGGGATCAAGCATGATGTGGTTCCTAATGAGTCTTGCGCTGTTTCAGCAAATTCAGCAGTCCGCCGGCCTGCACCATTTCCAGCAGGAAGGCGGGCACGGTGTCGCAATGCAGTTCCGCGGGTTGCCCCGCGGCGCGGCGGATGCGGCCGGCGGCGGGGTCCAGGGCGATGCGCTCGCCCTCTTGCAGGGTTTCGGCCTGTGGGCAGGTCAACAGCAGCAGGCCCACGTTGAAGGCGTTGCGGAAATACAGGCCGTTGAAGGATGGCGCGACCACCGCGGCGATGCCCAGGCGCACCAGCGCCGCGGCCGCCTGCTCGCGCGAGGAGCCGATGCCGAAGTTGGGGCCGGCCACCAGCACGTCGCCCGGCCGCGCGCCGGCGGCGAACTCGGGCCGCACGCGCTGCAGGCAATGGCGCGCGATCTCGTCGATGCCGAACTTCATATAGGCGCCCGGCGCCAACGCGTCGGTGTCGATATCTGCGCCCACGCGCCAGACGCGGTGCGTCACGGACTGCTCGGTCATGCCATGAACTCCCGGGGATCGGCGATGCGGCCGGCTACCGCCGATGCCGCCACCGTATAGGGCGAGGCCAGATAGACCTGGGCCGTCTCCGAGCCCATGCGCCCCTTGAAATTGCGCGCCGTGGTGGCGATGACGCTGGCGCCGTCCGGGATGGACCCGCCATAGCCCGCACAGGCGCCGCAGGAGGTAGCCAGCACGTCCGCGCCGGCCTCGCGCAGCGTCTGCATCACCCCTTCCGCCTCGGCCTGGCGCTGGTCCTGCTGGCTGGCCGGCGCCACCATCAGACGCATGCCGGCGGCCAGCCGGCGGCCGCGCAGCACGCTGGCCGCGGCGCGCAGGTCCTCCAGCTTGGCGCCGGTGCAGGCGCCGATGTAGGCCACCTGCAGCGGCACGTCGCCATACTGATCCACGTCGCGCGCATTGGCCGGGCTGTGCGGCGCGGCAACCTGCGGCGCCAGCGCCGCGGCGTCGAATTCGTGCCACTCGGCCTGCGCGCCTTCGTCGCTGCGCCAGCGCGCCAGATCGATCTCGTCCGTGACGCCTCCCTCGCGCAGGTAGGCAACGGTGGTGGCATCCGGCGCGATCAGGCCGACCTGCGAGCCCAGCTCCGCGCTCATGTTGGACAAGGTCATGCGTTCCTGCATCGACAAGGCGCGCACCGCCTCGCCGCAGAATTCCACCGCCTGGTAGCGGCCGCCGTTCATGCCATAGCGGCCTATCATGTGCAGCATCATGTCCTTGGCGGTCACGCCAGCCGACAGCCGGCCGTTCCAGCGCATCATCAGGGTCTGCGGCACCTTTACCCAGATCTGCCCGGTGACGGCCACGCCCAGCATCTCGGTGCTGCCGATGCCGAACATGTAGGCGCCGAACGCGCCGCCCGTGGGCGAATGCGAGTCCCCGCCCACGCAGAACATGCCGGGACGAATATGCCCGTGCTGCGGCACCACCACGTGGCAGATGCCGAGCGAGTCATAGACGTTGGGCAGTTGCTGTTCGGCCGCCCAGTCGCGCGCGATGCGCACGATGCGGCGCGATTCGTCGTCGGATTCGGGCACGTAGTGGTCGATGACCAGCACGATCCTGGACGGATCCCACAGCGTGGCGCCCAGTTCCTGCAGCATGGGCTGCAGGCGGCGCGGGCCGCTGGAATCATGGAACATGGCCAGGTCGACCGCGCAGGTGACGATTTCGCCCTCGGCGACGCAAGCGCGGCCACAGGCCGCCGCGATCAGCTTCTGCGCCAGTGTTTGAGGCTCGGCCATGGCTACATCCCGAGGTAGGCCCGGCGCACGTCGTCGCTGGCCATCAATTCCGGGCAGGCGCCGCTATAGCGCACCGCCCCGTTTTCCAGCACGTAGGCGCGCTGTCCCGTTTCCAGCGACTGGCCCACGTTCTGCTCCACCAGCAGGATCGCCAGCCCCTCGCCATGCAGGCGCGTGATCAAGCCGAACAGCTCTTCGACCATCAGCGGCGACAGGCCCAGCGACGGCTCGTCCAGGATCAGGAGGCGCGGCTCGGCCATCAGGCCGCGGCCGATGGCCAGCATCTGCTGTTCACCGCCGGACATGGTGCCGGCCAGCTGGACCAGGCGCTCGCGCAGGCGCGGGAAGATGTGCAGCACTTTCTCCAGGTTGGCGGCGCGGCGCTCGCGGGCCCGGGTGAACGAACCCAGTTCAAGGTTCTCGCGCACGCTCAGGTTGGGGAACACGCGGCGGCCTTCGGGCACCTGGATCAGTCCGGCCTTGACCACGTCGCGGTAATGGCGGCCGGTCAGGTCCCGGCCTTCGAAGCGCACCGTGCCGCCCCAAGGCCGGCACAGCCCGCAGACCGTGTTGTTCAGCGTGGACTTGCCGGCACCGTTGCTGCCCAACAGCACCACTATCTCGCCCTGGTCCACCCGCAGGTCGACGCCGCGCAGCACTTCCATGCGGCCGTAGCCGGCGCGCAATCCCTGGACTTCCAGCAGCGCGCTCATGCCGGCGCTCCCTGCGCGGCCAGCCTGGCCGCCGCGCCCTGGCCCAGATAGGCCTCGACCACCGCCGGATCGCGCGTGACCTCGCCCGGCGTGCCCGAGGCGATCAGGCGGCCCTGCGCCAGCACCCAGACGTGCTCGGCCAGGCTCATCACCGCGCGCATCACGTGTTCGATCATCAACACGGTCACGCCGTCGTCGGCCAGCTTCTTCACCACCGGTATCATCTCGTCGATCTCGCTGGGGTTGAGCCCCGCCAATACTTCGTCCAGCAGCAGCAGGCGCGGCCGCGTGGCCAGCGCGCGCGCCAGCTCCAGTCGCTTGCGTCCGGCCACGGTCAGGTCCGCCGCCGGCCGGTCCAGCAAGGCTTGCAGGTTCACTCGGGCGGCCACCTCTTCGGCCGCTTCCAGCGCCTCGCGGCGGTTGCCCAGGCGCAAGTGCGCTCCCACGGCGATGTTCTGGCGCACCGTCTGCGCGCCGAAGGGCTGCACGATCTGGAAGGTGCGGGTCAGCCCGAGCCGCGCCGACTCATGCGGCGGGCGGCCGGTGATGTCCGCGCCGGCGAAATGCACCGAACCGGAACCGGGCTTGAGGAATCCGGACAAAAGGCCGAACAGCGTGGTCTTGCCCGCGCCGTTGGGGCCGACCAGGGCCGTCAGCGAGCCCTGGCGTACGTCCAGGCTCACGTCCTGGACTGCCTTCAGGCCGCCGAAAGTGATGGAAAGATTGCGCGCTTGCAGCAGGATCTCAGACACGGGCGCGCTCCTTGGCACTGAACAGCCGGCTCAAAGCCTGACCGCTGCCGGTGATGCCGCGGGGGAGGAACATCACGATCACGATGAGCACCACGCCGTAGATGACCATGCTGATGCCCGGCAGCTCGCCGAACAGGTTGCGCGTCAGGTCGCTCAGCGCATGCAGCGTGACCGCCCCCAGCAGCGGTCCCCACAGAGTGCCCAGGCCGCCGACAATGGCGCCGACCAGCGCCTCCACCGACACGGCCGAGCCGAAAGCGATGCCCGGATCGATGTACTGGAACACCTGCACGTAGAAGGCCCCAGCCGCGCTCATGAAGGCGGCCGACAGCGCGATGCCGCCGAGCTTGACCCGCAGCGGATTCACGCCGATGGCGCGCGCCGCGTCCTCGTTGTCGCGCACCGCCTGCAGATAGGCGCCGAAGCGCGAATGCCGCAGCCATGCCGTAACCACCAGCGCCAGCAGCACGAAGCCCAACAGCAGGTAGATGTAGCCGCGGCGCGAACCGAACTGCATGTTCGCCACGCCCTCCTGCAACGGCACCATCAGGCCCACGCCGCCCCCGGTGAACGACACCGACAGCGCCAGGATGCGGAACACTTCCGCAAACGCCAGCGTCACCAGCGCGAAATAGGAGCCCTTCAGGCCATAGCGGAACGTCAGCCCGCCCACCGCCAGCCCGACCAGCGCGCCCAGCGCGATGGCCATGGGCAGCGCCAGCCAGGGGTTGATGCCCAGGTTGAGCTGGCCCAGCGCCTGGGCATAAGCGCCCACGCCGAAGAACAGCGCATGGCCGAACGACAGCTGGCCGCCGTAGCCGCCCAGGATGTTCCAGGCCTGCGACAGCAGCGCCGCGTACAGCGACATCATCACGAAGGTCAGGGCGACGCCCGACTCCGTCAGCGCGGCGGCGGCCGCCAGCGCCGCGCCGAACAGCGCGATAGTCAAAAGATCCTTGCCCATGCTCAGCCCCTCGCCCCGAACAGCCCCTGCGGGCGAAACAGCAGCACCGCGATGAAGATCGCGAATATGCCCATCTGGCCCAGCGAGTCGCCCAGGAACAGGCCCCCGATGGACTCCACCACGCCAATCAGCAGGCCGCCGACCAGCGCGCCCACGAAGCTGCCCATGCCGCCCAGCACCACGATGGTGAAGGCCACCAGCACGAAGCCGCCGCCGACCTGCGGATTCACGTAGTACGCCGGCAGCAGGAAGCAGGCCGCCGCTCCCAGGCAGGCCATGCCGATGCCGAACGACAGCGCGTAGACCTTTTCCACGTCTATGCCCATGAGCTTGGCGCCCTGCTTTTCCTTGGCCACCGCGCGGATCGCCCGGCCCAGGTCGGTGCTGCGGATGATCCAGAACAGCACCGCCGCCACCGCCAGCGCGCCGCAGAAGGCGATGATCTTGGGCAAGGCGATCATGGCCGGTCCGATCTCCACCGTGGACAGCGTGTAGGCCGTGTCGATGGTGCGCGTATCCGACTTGAACCACACCAGCGCCAGGTTCTCCAGCACGATGGCCAGGCCCAGCGTCACCAGCAGGATGTTCTCGTCCTTGCCGTGGCTGGCACGGTTGATCACGTAGCGCTGCAGGGCATAGCCCAGCGCGAACATGCCCGCCACCACCAGCGGCAAGGCGGCGTAGGGGTCGATGCCGAGGCGGTCCTTCAGCAGATACACGGCGTACAGCGCCACCATCAACGCCGCCCCATGGGCGAAGTTGATGATGTGCAGCACGCCGTAGATCAAGGTCAGGCCCAGGGCGATCAGCGCGTACACCGCGCCCGTGGTCAGGCCGTTGAGCACCGAGGAAAAGAGGATGGCGGGATCGAGCACGCTCAGGCCTTCAGCGGGAAGATGGCATCGGCCTGGCGGTAGTCGGCCGGGATGACGACCTTGATGTCGCCGCCGATCACTTGCGTCAGCAGAGGCTGCGCGCCGGTGTTCTGGCCGTCCACGAACTTGGTCGGGCCGTAGGGCATGATGTGGTCCGAGAAGGTGCTGGAGGCCAGCGCCTCGGTGATGGCCGCGCGGTCGGCGGACTTGGCGCGTTCCAGCGCGTCGGCCAGCAGCAGCACCGAGGTATAGGTCATGAAGACCTCGTAGCTGAAGTAGGCGCCCTTCTCTTCCACGCGCGCCTTCAGCGGGGCAACGCGCGCGTCCTTGGGGTTGAACCAGTGGTTGCAGTCGAGGATGCCGTTGGCGATGTCGGGGAATTCCTTCAGGAACTTGTAGCTGGAGGCCGCGCCGCCCAGCACCGAGTAGATCGCCTTGGGCTGCACCTTCTGCTGCTTCATGGCGCGCAGCAGCAAGGCGTATTCGTTGTAGTAGTTGGCCGGGATCACGATGTCCGGATTGAGGGACTTCATGCGCAGCACGATGTTGTTGAAATCGCGGGTCGGGTTCGGATGCTTGACCACGTCCTTGACCTCGAAGCCATGCTGCGGCAGGGCCTTGGACAGCAGCGCCGCGGTGCCGGTGCCGAACAGCGAATCCTCGTGCACGATCATCACGGTCTTGGCCGGCTTGCCCGCCGCGTCGTTGAGCGCGGCCAGGTCGGTGATGGCGCGTTCGCTACAGGCGCGGTAGCCCGGGCCGAAACGGAAAGTGTTCTTCAGGCCGCGCTCGACGATCTGGTCGGCCACGCCCACGTCCACCACGTGCGGCAGGTTGTACTTGGCCGCGGTCTGCGTGGTGGCCAGGCAGATCGCCGACGCATAGGCGCCGACGATGGCCGACACGCCCGCCTCGTTCATTTTTTCGACCTCGGCCGAACCCGCCTCGGGGCGCGACTGCGCGTCGCCCAGCATGGCTTCCAGCGGCGCGCCGCCCAGCGACTTGATGCCGCCGGCCTTGTTGATGTCCTCGATCGCCAGCAGCGCGCCCAAGCGGCATTGCTGGCCCGAATAGGCCAGCGCCCCCGTCACCGGATGCAGGATGCCGATCTTCACGGGTTTGGCGCCCTGGGCGCGTGCCACCCATGGCGCCGACACCAGGGCAGCTGCGGCGGCGGATTGATAGAGGAAAGTGCGGCGCGAATTCATGGGCGATCTCCGAGAGTTCAATGGAATTGGGCGGACAGCTCTTCGCTGACCCATACCTTGGCGTCGATGCTGCCGACGCGTGACAGCTGCAACTGGTACTGATAGCGGTCGGGGCGGTACAGGCCTTGCAGCAGCTGCACCGGCCGCTCGTTCACGTCGCGCACGATGCGCGTCACGGCCAGCAGCGCGGAGCCCACGGCCACGTCCAGGTGGCGCGCCACCTGCGCATCGGCCAGCCGCGCCGAAATGGTCTGGGTCGCGCCGCCGAACTCCACGCCGGCCGCTTCCAGCAACATCAGCAGGGGTTCGCGCTCCAGGTCTGCGCGCGTGAATTCGGCCACGGCCTGCGGCACGTAGGTCGTGATGTGGGACAGCGGCCCGGCCTCGGTGCTGCGCACGCGCAGGCTCTTGTGCACGGGCGCGCCGGGCGCCAGGTCCAGCGCCTCGGCCACCACGGGCGGCGCCGACACCAGGGCGCTGTCCAGCACCTGCACCGAGGTGCGCAGGCCCATGTTGACGATGTTCTCCAGCAGGCCGGTGAGGTGCGCCTTCTGCGGCGGATTGGCCTTGGGCGCGCTGGCCGGATTCGCCGGCGCGCGCAGCGGCCAGGTGCCCAGGCCGGGCCGGCGCGACACCAGTCCGTCTGCCACCAGCATCTCCATGGCCTTGCGGATGGTGATGCGGGCCACGTCGAACTGGTGGGCCAGCGCGTGCTCGCCTGGCACGCCGTCCTGATCGAAGCGCCCTTCCTGCACCTGTTCGCGCAGGACGAGGTAGATCTGGTGGTACTTCGGCAGAGGTAATGAGGTTCCCATGACGGGAACTCTAGGAGTGTCCTAATGTACCGTCAATGGAACAAATGACTTAGACGGTTGTTCTATCGGGAAAACACTGAGGGCGCGGACTCGATCCGGTTGCGCCCGCGCTGCTTGGCGTAATACAGGGCGCGGTCGCTGCGGCTGAGCGCCAGCTCGGCGTCCGCGTCCATGGTGTGCATGGTCGAGATGCCGATGCTGACCGTCAGCGGAATATGCCGGTCGTCGCCCAGCGAAAATGGCGCGGCCGCAATGCGCTGCTGCACGCGCGTGGCGAAGGCGTGCGCGCGCTCGATGTCGGTATCCGGCAGCACCACGGCGAATTCCTCGCCGCCGATGCGCCCCACCAGGTCGACCGCCCGCAGTTGGGCCCGCAGCGTATTGGCGAAGTGCTGCAGCACGCCGTCGCCGATGGCGTGGCCCCAGGTGTCGTTGATGCGCTTGAAATGGTCCAGGTCGCACATCAGCACGGCGGCGCAATCGCTGCCCTGGCGCTTGATCCGGGCCAGTTCCGCGGCGATGCGCGACATGAAATGGCGGCGGTTCGGCAGCGTGGTCAGGGCGTCGGTGGCGGCGAGTTCGCGCAGTTCGAAGTCGGCGCGCTTGCGGTCGGTGATGTCGGTCACGAAACCGTGCCAGACCACGCTGCCGTCGGCCGCCTTGCGCGGACTGGCGTCGCCCTGGCGCCAGCGCAGGCCCTGCTGCGGCAGGCAGACGCGGAACTCCAGGTGCCAAGGGGTCTGCGCCGCGGCCGCGGCCTGCAGCGAGGCGTGATAGGTGGCCAGGTCCTCGGGATGGACGCGCAGCTCGATCGCCGCGGGGTTGGTGCGCACCTCGTAAGGCGTGAGTTCGAACATGTCCCAGATGCCCGCGCTGACATACAGGAAGCGCGACCCGCCCCCGGGCCGCTGGCCGCACTGGAACACCATGCCCGGCACGGCGTCGGTCAGGTTGACCAGCAGGTCCGCCGTGCGCCGCAGGCGTTCCGACATCGCGCGCATCGCGCTGATGTCGGTGGTGGTGCCCATCATGCGCAAGGCCCGCCCCTGCGCGTCGCGGCTGACGACCTTGCCGCGGCTGCAGATCCACTTGTAGCTGCCGTCCTTGCAAAGGATGCGGTGCTCGACTTCGTAGCTCTCGGTCTTGCCCTCGAAATGCGCCTGCATGGCGGCGCGCACATAGTCGGCGTCGTCGGGGTGCAGGCGTTTGTAGGAGTCCTCGATGCGGTTGGTGACTTCGGATTCGGCGTAGCCCAGCAGGGCCTTCCAGCCCGGCGAATAGGTGATTTCGCCGGTTACGACATTGCGATCCCAGATGCCCGTGCCGCTGCCTGCAATGGCCATGGACAGATTGCGCGCCTCGGTGCGCCAGCCGTCTTCCGCCGCCCGTTCCGCCGCCAGGGCCTCGCGCTTCTCGACGGCCGCGACGGCCAGTTTGGCGAAATCGTGCAAGGCATCCAGGTCTTCGTCGCCGAAGTCCCGCGGCTGGCCGTGCAGCAGCCGGAACGTACCCAGCCGGCGGCCGTCGCAGGCGTGCAGCGGGCAATCCACGGAGAAAGGAAGCGTGCCGGCCGCGGCGGCAGGCAAGGCGCCTGCCTGGGCCTGCCAGACGCCGTCGGCGTCGCTGCAGGCGACCAGCGCCATGTCCACGCCGAACTGCCGCCTGGCCAAGCGGACGAGCCGGTCCAGGGGGCCGTCGAGCCCGGTTTGCACATTCTCCGCGCCGCCGGCGGGCGCGCATGCAGGGGGAACGTCACCTGTTGCTGGCATGTCTGGACCTGACTCAACACGAGATTCATAGACATGGCCATGCCGGTGGCCATGACTGACATTTTGTCACGCTCTGCACCAAAATAGCATCATTTTGAACGATATGATCACCGGCCTATGGAACACCCTACCCGCCTGCTGCAACGCGCCTGGCTCCTGCTGCTGGCCATCCTGATCACCCTCCACGGCGGCCTGGCCCACGCCCAGGCGTTCGACCGCCAGGCGGAGAACGCCCGTTACCGGCAATGGCTGGAGGACTTCCGCGCCGACCTGCAGCGCCTGCGGCAATCGCCCGATCCGGCCAAGGCCGACATCGACAGCCTGTTCGCGAAGACCATCGTGCCGGCTTCCCGCGGCACCCAGCTGGTCAGGACACTGGTGGAGGCGCCCGGCGACTCCACCAGCGGCGAGGTCCACTACGCAGGCTTGCAACGCGTCTTCCTGGCCGCCCTGGCCAACGCCGTGGTGGCGGGCGACGGCGGCAACTACCCCGAAACGCAGGCCAAGTATCAGAAACAAGTATTGCGCGTGCGTTACATGCACGTGGACGGCGGCGGCCGGCTGGAGTCTTTTTTCAACGACCCCGAAAACTTCAAGCCCTACCGCCTGCCCGCGCCCGGCACCCTGGAGCGCGACGCCTACCCCTTCCTGCTGTTCGAGGAACATGAGGGCAAGCTGAGGCTGGGCGGCGTGTCCAAGGAATTCTGGGATCTGGTGAAGTTCATGGATACGCAGCAATATGCGTAAGCGACTGGTCCTGCTGCTGGCGGCCATCGCGCATGCCGGCCCTGCCCTGGCGGCCTGCGGCCCGGCCGCCGTCGATTTCGCCGCGCCCGTGGCGCTGAAGGCGGTGCCCGTCTCGGTCGGCCTGGGCGGCGACCGTGTCCTGCTGGGCCGCCAGGGCGAACGCGTTGCCGCCCGCAACAAGCCGGTATGGGTCGACGAAACCGGCGATTCGATGCCCCGAACCTGGATGGACAAGGTCGATTGGTCCGCCTACCGGCTGGAGAGCGCCTCGCGGGCGCCCACGAGGTTGTACTTCGACGACGATGGCCGGCTGTGCCGCGCGGAGTCCTACGACCTGCCCCGGCGCGGCGACGCCGCCCCCTTCCTGTCGGGCGGTTACACGCTGGAATACGACGGCAACGGCGCCCTGACGCGCGTGGTCGAGTACGAACAGACCGCGGTGCGCCGGCCGGCCACCTACGAGGCAAGCGGCCAGGCCTGCCTGAAACGCGATGCCCGGGGCGCACTGACCGCCTTCAGCGATGGAGCTTGCGACGCCAGGCAAGAGCCGGCCGCCGGCCGGTTCTACGCGCGCGACGCCGCAGGCCGCCTGCTGCGCGCCATCGATACCGCCGCGCAAGGCGGCGCATTCCAGGTCCAGACCTATGATGCCGAGGGTCAGCCAAAACAACGTTATGTGCGCCGCTATTCCCCCGGGGATGGCGCCAAATCCTACGCCTCCGTCGCGCACGCCTCCCCGGACTCCCGCCCTTATCCGGTGCACCAGGCAGAGTTGAACCAGCTATCCACCGAGGTTCCGGGCAATGACTGGCGCATCGTCAGCATCGCCGACGAGGTGGCGCTGGACGATCCGGACATGCAGTCCTGGAATCCGGACACGCAAACCATCCTGGCCCAGGGCGTGACCGATGCGCAAGGCCGCGCGCCGCTCTCGGCGGACGCGCAGGCGCGCGTCTGGCAGGCCATGCGCGACAAGCCTGGCAGGATCTTCTGGTATTCGGACCTGATGAGCCGGGTGCTGCTGCTGCCCGCCATGGACGAGGCCCGCTGGCGCGCCTGCGCCGATCCCGGGAATCAGGCCGCCGACGCCTGCGGCTGAGGCGCGCGGCGCAGCCCGGGCCTCACGCTCCGCGCTGCTGCGTCGCGATCGCCCGCCATAACGCGGACATCCGCTCCGCATCCTGCATGAAGCCCACATTGAACCGGAACCACGGCGAGACGGCTCCGGGCTCGGGCAGGAATATGGCCCCGGGCGTCAGCGCGAAGCCGCGTTCCAACAGAGCACGGGTGCATGCCGCCGCGTCCTCCACGCCAGGCAGCTTGACCCAGAGAAAGAGCGAATGTTCGGGCGTGCAGAACACGGTCGCGCCATGCTTGCCAAACTGCCTGAGCGCATCCTTCACGGCGCGCCGGGTCCGCTGTTGCAGGTCCAGCACGTGCTTGTGGAATCGTCCTTCAGTGATCACCGCATGAACCGTGCGCTCGGCGAACGGGGAGCTGTTGAGCGACAGCACGGTCTTGACCGACACCAGTTCCCTGACATGCCGCGGCGCACAGGCCAGGAAGCCGACGCGCACCACGCTGGACAGCGACTTGGAAAAACTCCCCACATATATCGTGTTTTCCAGCTGGTCCAGCGAGGCCAGGCGCGCGCAATGCCCCGGCTTGTAGTCCGCCAGCGCATCATCGTCGACGATCGTCAGCCCCGCCGAGGCCGCCAGCGCCAGCAGCTCGCGCGCTGTTTCCGCAGAAATGTCGCTGCCCGTAGGGTTATGGCCCACGGATTGCGTGAAGAACAGCTTGGCCCGGCTGGCCCGCAGCGCCCGCTTCAGAAAAACCAGATCGGGCCCTAGCGGCGTTCGGGGCACCCCAATGATTCTTGCGCCTTGCAGGCTGAGCTTGTTGAAGGTGGGATAGAAGCCGGGCGCGTCGACCAGCACGGTGTCTCCCGGCCGGACCATGTGGCGGATCAGGATATCGACCGCCTGGTAGGCGCCCTGGGTGAGGATGATCTGGTCCGAACGCGCCTCGATGCCATAGGCGCCGAGCTTTTGCGAAATGCTCTGGCGCAACGGCAGATAGCCGTAGGGGTCGCCGTAGCGGAACACGCTGCCCAGCCCGCTGCGCCCGATCTTGTGCATGTAGCGGTCGAGCCGGCAGTTCTCCAGCCAGGCCGAGGGCGGCAGGCCCTCGCCCACCGAATGGCCGCCTCCAGCCAGATGGAACGCCGACCGGTCTATGCCGATGCCCGCCAGCGCGTGATCCAGGGCGGGCGCCCAGCGCTCCGCCGAAACCGGCGCCTGCGGCACGCCCACCACGTAGAACCCCGAACCATGGCGAGGCTCCACATAGCCATCCGCCACCAGCAGTTCATAGGCCTGCACCACCGTGTTCTTGGCGACCCCCTTGATCTGCGAGTAGTGCCGCAGCGAGGGCAGCTTGGCGCCTGGGGCCAGATCACCCTGCCGTATCTGCAGCTTGATCTGGTTGGCGATCTGCTCGGAAAGAAGGTCCGGCGGGAAATGGGAGGCCATGGCGGATATCCAACTGTAGCGGCCAACTGTACCACTGGCTTTGCGGTACAGCGGCCTACGATGCAGGCACAACGAATCGATACCCACGGAGACCGCGCAATGCCTCACCCCAACGACCACTCGTTCAACGGCGTCATCGGCAAGACCTACCGCGATTCGACGCCGGACTGGCCGCGCAAGCCAGCAGCTCCCGAACAGGCGCCGAACGTCCTCTTCCTGGTGCTCGACGACGTAGGCTTCTCCGACCTGGGCTGCTACGGCTCCGAGATCCACACCCCGAACATGGACCGGCTGGCTGCGGGCGGGCTGCGCTATACCAACTTCCATGTCACCGCCATGTGTTCGCCCACCCGGGCCTGCCTCATGACCGGGCGCAACGCGCATTCGGTCGGCGTGGGCATCATTTCGGAATGGGCCAACGGCTATCCCTCTTATCAAGGGCGGATCACCCGCCAGGCCGCCACCTTGCCGGAGATCCTGGGCGACTATGCCTATGGCTGCTACGCCACCGGCAAATGGCATCTGACCAATCTCGCCGATTACGGTGCATCGGGGCCGCACGGCGACTGGCCGCTGGGCCGCGGGTTCTCCCGCTGGTACGGCTTTCATGGCGCCCTGATCGACCAATGGAATCCCGAGCTCTACGAGGACAACCACCCCATTCATATCGCGCCGCAACCGGGATACCACCTGTCATCCGACCTGGTCGACAAGACCATCTCGCAGATCCGCGATCACGTGACCTCGTCCGACAACCGGCCATTTTTCAGCTACCTGGCTTTTGGCGCCTGCCACTGGCCGCACCAGGTTCCCGCCGACTACATCCAGAAGTACAAGGGCCGTTACGACCAGGGTTGGGACGCCGTGCGCGCCGAACGTTTCGCCCGGCAAAAGGCCACTGGCGTGGTTCCGCAGAATGCGGAGATGGCTCCCCGCAATCCCGGCATAGGCGCATGGGAAGATCTGTCGGAAGACATGCGGCGCCTGGGCTGCCGTCTGCAGGAAACCTACGCGGCGTTCCTGGACCATACCGATGCCGAGATCGGCCGCCTGGTGGATTATCTGCGGTCCATCGGACAGCTAGACAACACGCTGATCGTGCTGCTGTCGGATAACGGCGCCAGCGCCGAGGGCGGCCCCACGGGCGCGATCAATATGCGCAAGCACATGACCCACGAACAGGAAACCGTGGCCTCCGCCCTGCCCCATATCGACCTGATTGGCAGCGAGCATTCATTCAGCCATTACCCGATGGGATGGGCGCAGGTTTCCAACACTCCGCTCAAGTGGTTCAAGAAGGACACCCATGGCGGCGGCGTGCGCGCCCCGCTGATCATGCACTGGCCGGAACGCATCAAGCAGGCCGGCGGGCTGCGCACCCAGTTTCATCATGTGATCGACGTCGTCCCGACGGTGCTCGACTGCCTGGGCGTGGAGCCGCCATCCGTCCACCAGGGCTACAAGCAGCTGCCGCTGCATGGCGTGAGCATGCGCTACAGCTTTGCCGAGCCCGATGCCCCCACCGCCAAGACCACCCAGTATTTCGAACTGCTGGGCGACCGCGCCATCTGGGACCGCGGCTGGAAAGCCGTGGCGCGCCACGTCAAGGGCCAGGACTACGACACCGAGGACCGCTGGGAACTCTACAAGCTGGACGACGATTTCACCGAAACGCGCGATCTGGCCCAGTCCCATCCCGACAAGCTGCGGGAACTGCTGGACCTGTGGTGGCAGCAGGCGGACGAGTTCGGCGTGCTGCCGCTGGACGACCGCGAGGCCGAGCGCGCCCGCGACTTCCTGGGCACGCAAACCCGCACGCACTACGAATTCCAGCCGGACATGGCGCGCATCGACCGCTTCATGGTTCCGGAAATCAGCGACCGCAGCTACTGCATCACGGCGGAATTGGCGGACCTGTCGAGCGCCACCGAAGGCGTGGTCTTTTCCTGGGGCAGCAGATTCGCCGGCTTTGCCTTGTACGCCCTGGGCGGTGAACTGGTCTACGAGTACATCTATACGGAAACCGTCGCCCATCGCCTGGCGGTCCCGCTGCCGCAAGGCACCGCCACCGTCACGCTGCAATTCACGCGCACTGGCCAGAATGCCGGACGCATCGCGCTACGCGTCAACGGCGAACTGATGGGAGAACTTGAGCTGCCGAAAACCTGGTGGACCTACAGCACCACCGCCGGTCTGACCTGCGGGTTGGCGGGCGTGCCGCTGACCGAGGCCTACCGTCCCCCTTTCCGCTTCAATGCCGCCATACTGCGCCTGGCCGTGGACCTGGAAAACGACGGCGGCGACAGCGCCGACGGCAAGCTCTGGACCGTATTCAAACAACAATAGCCCCGCCACACGGAGACAAACCATGAAAGGCATACCACTGGGAAAAACGCTGCTGGGCCTGGCGCTGTCCATCCTCGCCGCTGGCGCCACGGCGGCGCCGCCGGATTACCCCTCCAAACCGATCAGACTGCTGGTGGGGTATCCGCCGGGAGGCACGACGGACCTGCTGGCGCGCGCGCTGGGACAGCAATTGATGCAGGCGCTGAAACAGCCGGTCGCGGTCGAAAACAAGCCCGGCGCGGGCGGCGGGCTGGGAGCGAACCAGGTTGCCCGCGCCGAGCCTGACGGCTATACGCTGGGCGTGGGCAGCGCGGGCAACCTGGCGCTGAATTACGCCACCTACGCCAATATCCCCTATGACTCGCAGAAGGACCTGACCGCGCTGAGCCTGGTGGCCAGCGTGCCGAACGTGCTGGTGGTCAATCCCGCCACGCCGGCCAAGACCGTGCCGGAACTGATCGCCTACTTGAAAAACAAGAAGGGCGGCGGCTTTTTCGCCTCCACCGGCACGGGTAACGGCCCGCATCTCACGGGCGAACTGTTCAAGGCGCGCACCAGCCTCAACCTGACCCACGTGCCCTACCAGGGAGGCGCGCCGGCCATCACCGCGCTGCTCGGCGGCGAGGTCGACCTGCTGTTCGACAACCTGCCGTCTGCGCTGCCGTTCATCCAATCTGGAAAATTGCGCGCCCTGGCCGTCACCAGCGCCCACCGCGCGGCCATCCTGCCCGACGTGCAAACCATGCAGGAGGCCGGCATCGACAATTTTCAGGTCGATGCCTGGTTTGCCTTGTTCGGACCGGCCGCCATGGACCCGGCGGCGGTCGCGAAAATCGGCGCGGCCATCCGCGGCATGTCTGGAAACACGGCCTTTCTGGACGCGCTGAAGAATATGGGCACGGTACCGGAGCTCACCGATGGCACGGCGCTGTCCAAGCTCATAGCCATGGAACGCGAACGCTGGCCGGCCCTGGTCAAGCAAGCCGGCATCAAGCGCGAATAGCGTGCCCGCCGGGAACCTAGCGCCAGGTTTCCGGCTCGACGCTGACCTCGCCCTTGTCGGCCGAGAAATACACCACGCCGTCCGAAATGTTGGCGTTCAGACGCATGGTGCGCTCGGCCAGCTGGGCCAGGGCGCGGGTCTGGTCGGACGGCAGGTTCACGATCTTGAGGTTGCGCGTGCGTTCCAGCTTGTTCTTCACGCCGTCCCACCAGATCTTGCTGGCGGAACCGCCATAGCAATAGACGATGACTTCGTCGGCGCGGCCGCAGGCGCGCAGGATGCGGCGTTCTTCGGGCTGGCCGACTTCGATCCAGAGCTTGACCGCGCCGGTCAGGTCCTTGACCCACAGGTCCGGCTCGTCGGTGTCGCTCAGGCCCTTGGTGAAGGCCAGTTCCTCCTGCGCGTGCAGGGCGTAGGCGACCAGCCGCACCATCATGCGCTCGTCGGTTTCCGAGGGATGGCGGGCGACCGTCAGCGAGTGGCTGCCGTAGTAGTGGCGGTCGGTGTCGGCGACGTTGAGCTCGGCCTTGTAGATGGTGGCGCGCAGGGCCATGGCGTAAATCCGGTGAATGTAGCGAATTGCTGAAGGCCGCCATGATAACGCCTGCGGCGCTGCGGCACGGCGACAGACGGCCGCGGACGCCGGTCCGGCGGCGCTACACTGGCCAGCTCCGCCTTGCCACGCCCGCTACCGGACCCCGCCCATGACCGCCACCGCCGCCCTGCTCGCCTTTACCCTGGCCGCCGCCATCCTGACCGTCACGCCCGGCATGGATACCGCCCTGGTGCTGCGCACCGCCGCCGTCGAGGGCGGCCGCCGCGCGCTCATGGCTGGCCTGGGTATCGCCGCCGGATGCCTGGCCTGGGGCGTGGTGGCGGCATTCGGCCTGGGATCGCTGCTGCTGCTATCGACCCTGGCCTACGACGCGCTGCGCATCTGCGCCGCGCTGTACCTGTTCTATCTGGGGGTGAAGCTGCTGTGGGGCGCCCGGCAAGGCAAGCAAGCCGCCCCCGATTCCGCGCCGCCCGCCCCCGCCGCGGCGGCCAGCGCCGGCGGCTGGTTCATGCGCGGCTGCCTGACCAATGCCCTCAATCCGAAGATCGGGATCTTCTACATCACCTTCCTGCCGCAGTTCATCCCCGCGGGCGCGGACGTGCTGCGCTTCAGCCTGCTGCTGGCAGGCATACACGCGATGCTGGGGATAGTATGGTTTGGCGTGCTGGTGGCGGCGACGCGCCCGCTGGCGCGCTGGCTGTCGCGGCCGGCCGTGATGCGCGGGCTGGACCGCATGACGGGCGCGGTCTTCATCGCCTTCGGCCTGAAGCTGGCGCTCGAAAAGCGCTAGTTTCGGCTCCCCCTGCACGCAGCGGGGGGGATGCCGCCGGCTGCCAGCCGGCGGCCTTCTGCCTCAATAGACCCCGATCGAATGGCGGGCCACGAAGTGGCCTTCGCCCACGGCGACCAGGGGCTCGACCAGCGGATCGTCGCCCAGCTTGCGCATCGGGCTGGGGATCTCGTCGACCAGCAGCGAGCGCTCGCGGTGGCGGCGCTGCGGGTCGGCGATGGGCACCGCCGCCATCAGCTTCTTGGTGTAGGGATGCTGAGGGTTCTCGAAGATGGCCCGGCGCGGGCCGATCTCGACGATCTGGCCCAGATACATCACCGCCACCCGGTGGCTGACGCGCTCGACCACCGCCATGTCATGCGAGATGAACAGGAACGACACGCCCAGTTCACGCTGCAGGTCCAGCAACAGATTGACGATCTGCGCCTGGATCGACACGTCCAGCGCCGACACGGATTCGTCGGCGATCACCACCTTGGGGTTCAGCGCCAGGGCGCGCGCAATGCAGATGCGCTGGCGCTGGCCGCCCGAGAACTCGTGCGGATAGCGGTCGATCATTTCCGGCAACAGGCCGCACTTGTCCATCAGCCAGCGCACCCGGTCCTGCGCCGCCTTGCCGCGCGCCACGCCGTGGATCAGCAGCGGCTCCATGATGGAGTAGCCCACCGTCATGCGCGGATCCAGCGAGGCGAACGGATCCTGGAAGATGAACTGGATGTGCTGGCGCAGGGTCTGCATGGCGCTGCCGCGCAGCGCGCCGATGTTCTTGCCGTCGAATTCGATGCTGCCGGCCTTGCTCTTGACCAGCTGCAGCAGCGAACGGCCGGTGGTGGTCTTGCCGCAGCCGGACTCGCCCACCAGCGACAGCGTCTCGCCCGGATACAGGTCGAAACTGACCTTCTCCACCGCGTGCACGCGCTTCTGCACCCGGCCCAGGATGCCGCCGGTGATGTCGAAACTGGTGGTCAGGTCGCGCACTTTTAGCACCGGGCCGTTTTCGCGGCGCACGGTGGACGCGGCCGCGACGGGCGCGGCGGCTTGCGGTCGCGCCGTGGCGTCGTCCACGCGCAGCAGCGGGAACGGCGCGGGCTCGTCCGTGCCCTGCATGGCGCCCAGCCGCGGCACCGCCGACAGCAGCGCGCGCGTGTAGGCGTGCTGCGGACGGGCGAAGACCTCGTCCGAGCTGCCCTCTTCCACCTTGTCGCCGCGATACATGACCAGCACGCGGTCGGCCACTTCCGCCACCACGCCCATGTCGTGCGTGATGAAGATCACGCCCATGTCCATTTCTTCCTGCAACTGGCGGATCAGCTGCAGGATCTGGGCCTGGATGGTCACGTCCAGGGCCGTGGTCGGCTCGTCGGCGATCAGCAGCTGGGGCTTGCACGACAGCGCCATGGCGATCATGACGCGCTGGCGCATGCCGCCCGATAGCTGGTGCGGATAGCGGTCCAGGATGGCGCGGGCCTCGGGGATGCGCACCCGCTCCAGCATGCGCAGCGTCTCGGCGCGGGCCGCGGCGGCGTCGAGCCCCTGGTGCAGCTGCAGGGCTTCGGCAATCTGGTTGCCGGCCGTGAAGCTGGGGTTCAGGGACGTCATGGGCTCCTGGAAGATCATGGCCACGTCCGCGCCGCGCACGCGCTGCAGCGTGCTGTCGGGCGCGTTGAGCAGGTCCAGCACTTCGCCGCTGCGCCGGCGCAGCAGCATGCCGCCATTGACGATACGGCCGCCGCCATACTCGACCAGGCGCATCAGCGCCAGCGAGGTCACCGACTTGCCCGAGCCGGATTCGCCGACGATGGCCAGGGTTTCGCCGCGGTCGACGTGGAAGGAGACTTTGCGCACCGCTTCCACGGTGCGCTCGGGAGTCTTGAAGCGCACGGTCAGGTCGTTGACCTGGACGACGCGCTTGGGGTCCATTGTTGTTGCCATGGTGATTACTTTTCCTGACGCGGATCGAGCGCGTCGCGCAGGCCGTCGCCCAGCAGATTGAAGCCCAGCACCACCAGGAAAATGGCCGATCCGGGGAAGATGGACATCCAGGGCGCCTGGGTCATGAAGTTCTTGGCGGTGTTCAGCATCGAACCCCAGGACGGATTCGGCGGTTGCAGCCCCAGGCCCAGGAACGACAGGCTGGCCTCGGCGATGATGGCCGTGGCGATGGTGATGGTGGCCTGCACGATCAAGGGCGGCATCACGTTGGGGAACACGTGCCGGCCGATGATGCGCAGGTCGGACGCGCCCAGCGCGCGCGCGCTCTGCACGTAGTCCTCGTTCTTGACCGCCAGCACCTGTCCGCGCGTGAGGCGGATGAACTTGGGCGCGGCCGAGACGCCGATGGCGATCATGGCGTTGGTCAGGCTGGGCCCAAGGAACGCGGCCAGCGCGATGGCCAGGATCAGGAAGGGAATGGCCAGCAGCGCTTCGGTGGCGCGGGAGATGATGCTGTCGGTCCAGCCGCCGAAGTAGCCGGCGGCCAGGCCGAAGGGCACGCCCACCGCCAGCGCGATCAGGACCGACACCAGGCCCGCCATCAGCGAGGCGCGGGCGCCATAGACCATGCGGCTGAAGATGTCGCGGCCCAGCTCGTCCGTGCCCAGCCAGTAGGACGCCGAGGGCGCCTTGCGGATGGTGGTGAAGCTGGTCTGGAAGGGATCGTGGCTGGCGATCAGCGGCGCCAGGATGGCGATCACGACAAAGAACAGCACGATCCCCAGGCCCAGCATGGCGATGTGGTTGCGCTTGAATTTGCCCCAGGCGCGGTTGCGGCTGCGGGGCGGCGTGACGGCTGCGGCCGTTGCAGGAATTGCGCTCATGAGTGCCTCAGGCGGGGATTGACCAGGATGTACAGGATGTCGGCCAGCAGGTTCATGATGATGAAACCCACCGCCACGCAGAGCACCACGCCCTGCACCACCGCGTAGTCGCGCGTAAAGACCGCGTCGACCACCAGCTTGCCGAAGCCCGGAATCGTGAAGACCTGCTCGGTCAGCACGGCGCCGGCCAGCAGTTCGCCGAACAGCAGCGTCACCAGCGTGACGATCGGCATGAGCGCATTGCGCAGGGCGTGGCGCAGCACCACGCTGCGCGGCGACACGCCCTTGGCGCGCGCGGTACGCACATAGTCGGCCGACAGGGCTTCCAGCATGGCCGAACGGGTATGGCGCATGAGGTAGGCCGCGATGGCCGTGGACAGCACCAGGGACGGCATCAGCATGGTCTTGATCGACAGCCAGAAGTCCTCGGACGGCGACACGTAGCCCGAGGCCGGCAGCAGTTTCCACTGCACCGACACCACCATGATGAGGATGATGCCGAGCCAGAAGTTGGGGATGGACATGCCCGACAGCGCGGCGATGTTGGCGCCCATTTCGATGGGCTTGCCCTTGCGCACCGCGGCGACGATCCCCATGGGAATGCCGATCAGCAGCGCGAAGAACATGGCCATGGCGGCCAGTTGCAGCGTGACCGGCAGCTTCTGGCCGATCAGCGTGGTGACGGGAACGTCGGTGCGCAGCGATTTGCCCAGGTCGCCTTGCAGGACCTGTCCGGCCCAGGCGGCGTACTGCACGGGCAGCGGATCATTGAGGCGGTACTTGTCGCGCAAGTAGTCCAGGACGGCCGGATCGCGTTCTTCGCCGGCCAGTGTCAGCACCGGGTCGCCGGGCAGGATTTTCTGCAGCATGAAGACGATCATCGACACCAGTATCAGTGTCGGTATCGCGACGAGCACGCGGCGCAAGATGAGTTTAAGCATATGAGAAACCGTAAGACAGGAACGGCGGACGGGGCGCGGAAGATAAACCGCGGCGCCCTGCCGCCGCAAACGACAACCGGACGCGCGAGGCGCGTCCGGCTGGCGCGGCGCTTGACTGCCGCGCCGCGATCACTTCTGCGCGAACGTCACGCCTTTCAGGCGGATCATGCCGTCAGGATAAGGCGTAAAGCCCTTGACCTTCTTGGCCATGGCGAAGGGCCAGGGCTGATAGTAGTTATACACCCCGGGCAATTCGTCCTGGATGATGGTCTGCGCCTGGTCGTAGATGGCCTTGCGCTTGGCTTCGTCGGGCACGGTGCGGGCCTCGTTCAGCAGCTTGTCCACTTCCGGGTTGCAGTAGTGGCCGTCGTTCAGCGCGCCCTTGCAGGTGACGAAGGCGTGGATGTTGCCGTCCGGATCGACCCGGCCCGACCAGCCCAGCATCACGACCTGGAAGTTGCCGCCGGCCGATTCCTTCTGCAGGGCCGCGTACTCGGTCGGGCGCAGCGACAGGTCGAAGCCCGCCTCGGACGCCATGGCCTGCACGATCTCGGCGATCGAGGACGTGGTGGTGTTGTTGCCGAACATGACCTCGGCCTTCACGCGGTCGAAGCCCGCCTGCTTGAGCAGCGCCTTGGCCTTGGCGACGTCGCGCTTGGTCGGCGGGAACTTGTCGCTGTGGTAGGGGCTGGCGGGCGGGAACGGCTGCTGCGCCGGATCGAAGATGCCGCCGCCGGCCACTTCGCTGATGGCGTTGCGGTCGATGGCGTACTGGAACGCCTGGCGCACCAGCTTGTTCTTGAACGGATTGTCCTCGGCGCGCTTGCCGTTGGCGACGTTGAACATGAACTGCTGGAAGCCCAGGCCGGCCACCGGCGCGAAAGTCAGGCTGGCGTCGCTCTTGACCTGCGGCACGTCGGAGGGATTCAGGCGTTCCAGCATGTCCAGATCGCCCGCGCGCAGGTTGGACAGGCGCACGGTGGTGTCCGGGATCGGCAGGAAGGTCACGCGCTTGAAGGCGAAATCCTTGGCGTCGTAGTACTGGTCGAATTTTTCCAGCACGATGCGGTCGTTCTGGATGCGTTCGACGAACTTGTAGGGACCGGAGCACACCGGCTTGCGGCCCACGGCGGCGACGTCGTCGGTGAAGGTCTTGGGCGACAGCATCATGCCGGCGCGGTCGGACAGTTGCGCCAGCAAGGTGGCGTCGGGCTTTTTCAGCGTCAGCACCAGCGTCGCGGCATCAGGCGCGTCGACCTTTTCGACCGAGGCCAGTTCGCCCTTGCGCAGGCTGTCCGGCAAGGACATGGCCCGTTCCAGGTTGGCCTTGGCCGCGGCGGCGTCGAACTTGGAGCCGTCATGGAACAGCGCGTCTTCGCGCAGCTTGAAGGTCAGCACCTTGTTGTCGGGACTGAACGACCACGAGGTGGCCAGCTGCGGCACGAAGTGCAGCTTGGGATCGATGTCGATCAGCTTGTCGCACAGCGAGGTGAAGACGATGCGGCCCACGTACGTGCGCGCCCGGTGCGGGTCCAGCACGTCCGGATCTTCCTGCAGGCCGATCCGGATGTTCTGGGCGGAAGCCGCGCCCGCGGCCAGCGCCAGCAGGCTGGCGCCGAAGGTCAAGGTCAAGCGTTTCATTATTTAAATTCCCCTTGTGGCTGCGCTATTGCGTATTAGAAGCCGACCGCCTGACCATCGCGCCGGCTGTCGCTGGCGGCGACGTAGCCAAGCTCGTTGTCGTTTTCGGACATGCGCCAGATGAACTGGCCCGCGCCGAAATCCATGTACGGATCGTCGACCGACTTCAAAGCATGCCCGAGGTCTTTCAGGCCCGCAATGGTGGAAGCCTTCATATTGGTCTCGATGTCCAGCGTGAAATCGCGGTTGACCTTCCAGCGCGGCGCGCAGCAGGCGGCCTGCGGATTCTGGTGATAGTCCAGCATGCGCACCACGGTCTGCATGTGGCCTTGCGGCTGCATGTCGCCGCCCATCACGCCAAAGCTCATGACCGGCTTGCCGCCGCGGGTCAGGAAGCCCGGGATGATGGTGTGGAAGGGACGCTTGCCGCCTTCGACCACATTGGCCGACTTCGGGTCCATCGAGAAGCCCACGCCGCGGTTCTGCATGCTGATGCCGGTGCCCGGCACCACCACGCCCGAGCCGAAGCCCATGTAGTTGGACTGGATGAACGAGATCATCATGCCGTTTTCATCGGCGGCGGTCAGGTAGATGGTGCCGCCGGCGTGCGGACGGCCCGCCTCGAAATGGGTGGCGCGGTCCAGGCGGATCAGCTTGGCGCGGCTGTCCAGGTAGGCGTCGGACAGCATCTGCTCCGGCGTCACCTGCATGGAACGCGGATCCGCCACGTACTTGTACAGGTCGGCGAAAGCCAGCTTCATGGCTTCGATCTGGATGTGCTGCGACTGCACCGAGTCCACCGGGATGTCGGCCATGTCGAAGCGTTCGACGATGCCCAGCGCGATCAGCGCGGCAATGCCCTGCCCGTTCGGCGGGATCTCGTGCAGCTCGTAGCCGCGATAGGACTTGGAAATGGGCTTGACCCATTCCGGGCGGTAGTTGCGCAGGTCTTCCAGGGTCATGGCGCCGCCGCATTCCTGGCTGAAAGCGGCGATGCGCTCGGCCAGTTCGCCTTCATAGAAGTCGCGGCCCTTGGAGGCGGCGATGCGGCGCAACGTATTGGCAGCGTCCGGGAAGCGGAAGTGTTCGCCGACCTTGGGCGCGCGGCCTTCGGGCAGGAAGGCCTGGGCGTAGCCCGGCTGCGATTTCAGTTCCTCGGCCGCGGCGGCCCACTTGTGCGCCACCACCGGCGGCACGGCGTAGCCGCGCTCGGCGATTTCGATGGCGGGTTCGAACAGTTGCTCGAACGGCAGCTTGCCCAGCTTTTCATGCAGCGCGGCCCAGCCAGCCACCACGCCCGGCACCGTCACGGCGTCCCAGCCGCGCTTGGGCTGGATCGCCAGGCCGTTGGCGCCCACGCCGTGCTTGCGCTTGAAGTATTCGGTGCTCCAGGCCGCCGGTGCCACGCCCGAGGAGTTCAGGCCGTGCAATTCCTTGCCGTCCCAGACGATGGCGAAACAGTCGCCGCCCAGGCCGCAGGACACGGGTTCGACCAGGACGATGGTGGCGGCCGCGGCGATGGCGGCGTCCACGGCATTGCCGCCCTTGAGCAGCATGCGCAACCCTGCCTGCGCCGCCAGCGGATGCGACGTGGACACCACATTGCGGGCGAACAGCGGAATGCGGACGGAAGGATACGGGTTGCCCCAGTCGAAGGATTTCATGTGGCTAGTCTCATAACGGGTAAGCGGCCGAAGTTACTCCCGTGGTTTAATTAAATCAATTTGAAATTTTGTTCCGTCATAAAAGAGATTTTTGTGAGTACCATCCGCTTTCTGCGCACTTTCCTGGCGGTCGCACACCACGGTTCCTTTTCGGAAGCGGCCGAACAGGTGGCGCTGACGCAGGCCGCCGTCAGCTTCCAGATGCGCTCCCTGGAAGCGGAACTGGGCCGCGAACTCTTCGACCGCAGCGGCCGGCTCGCCATCCTGAACGCCGCCGGCCGGGAATTACTCCCTGAAATCAAGCACTTGCTGGACCTTTACGACCGCATGCGGCTGCCGCGCACCGTACCTGGCGAGCTGGCCGGGTCGGTCGCCGTGGGCAGCATCGTGTCCTGCATGGGCACCCTGTCCAAGGTCGTATCGGGCATGAAGAAGCAGCACCCCAAGCTGGACGTGCGCATCCTGTCGGGCAAGGCCAGCGAGCTGGCGGGCAAGGTCGAGGACGGCGAGCTGGACGCGGCCTTCCTGGTGGAGGCCGGGCGCAAGATGGCCAGCACGCGCTGGACCGCGCTATATGAAGAGCAACTGGTGGTAATCGCGCCGCGCTCGGCGCCGGGCGAAGACGCGCGCCAGGTGCTGGCGCAGAACCCCTTCCTGCGCTTTGACCGCACCCAGCGCACCGGCCTGCAGATAGACCGGCTGCTGCGCCGCCTGGCGGTGCCGCTGAATGAATTCCTGGAACTCAACGCGATCGAGACCCTGGTCGAACTGGTGCGCCAGGAAGTCGGCGTGACGCTGCTGCCGCTGATCAACGGCTCCAACTGGCAGCACAGTCCGGAACTGCGGATTCTCACGCTGCCGCAGGACCTGGGACCGATGGCGCGCGCCATCGGCATGCTGGAGCGGCGCGAGCATGCGCGCCAGGGCATCACGGCGGCGATCTGCGCAAGCTGCGCCGCGGCGTTCCGCGAACGCGACGGGCAGACGGCCGCCTGAACTACGTTGAGCGGGGACTGCCAGTCTGTGTTGGCCGCCCTGGAACGATGGGCCTGGCAGCGAGCGAGCCCAGGTTTCAATGAGGAAACCAAAGTCTTCATGCACTCCATCAACCCGGCTTTTCCACCCCTTTTTCAATAGATTGACTAGGGGCTGCTTTTCCTATACTGCATCACGAAATTTAGAGCCGTTTCCCGGCCCTTCCAGATGCCGCGCGATCTGATAGGAGGACGGGGTTCCTTCTTCAAAGGCATCGACGTGAAGGCAGTCATTTTGGCCGGGGGTCTGGGCACCCGGATTTCCGAAGAAACGCACCTGAAGCCCAAACCCATGGTGGAAATAGGCGGCAAGCCTATCCTGTGGCACATCCTGAAGATGTACTCGCATCATGGCATTCACGACTTCGTGATCTGCTGCGGCTACAAGGGCTACGTCATCAAGGAGTACTTCGCCAACTACTTCCTGCATATGTCGGACGTCACTTTCGACATGAGCACCAATCGCATGGAAGTTCACCAAAGACACGCCGAACCCTGGCGGGTGACACTGGTCGACACGGGCGAAAGCACCTTGACTGGCGGACGCCTGAAGCGCGTGCGCGACTACGTCAAGAATGACGACGCTTTCTGCTTCACCTACGGAGACGGCCTGAGCGACGTGGACATCGGCGCGTCGATCCGCTTTCACCGCGAGGCCGGCCGCCTGGCGACGGTAACGGCGGTGCAGCCGCCGGGACGTTACGGCGCGCTCAAGCGCGAGGGCAATCAGGTGACGGGCTTCACCGAGAAACCCCGCGGTGACGGCGGCCTGATCAATGGCGGCTTTTTTGTGCTTTCGCCCGCTTGCCTGGACCGTATCGAGGGCGACCAGACCAGTTGGGAGGGCGATCCGCTGACTTCGCTTGCGCGCGACGGCCAATTGATGTCATTCGAACATGAGGGTTTCTGGCAACCCATGGACACCTTGCGGGAAAAGAACCTGCTGGAAGACCTATGGGCGTCGGGTCAAGCGCCGTGGAAGGTCTGGGCGTGAAACAGCCGGACGACACTGTCCTGGCCAATCCCGATCCCGCCTTCTGGCAAGGCCGACGGGTGCTGCTGACCGGGCACACCGGTTTCAAGGGAAGCTGGCTCGCCCTATGGCTGCATCGCCTGGGCGCCCAGGTAACGGGTATCGCGCTGGCGCCAGCCGGCGAACCGAATCTGTACGAGTTGGCGCGGGTCGGCGATCTCTGCGACAGCCACTACATCGACATCCGCGACGCGCACGGCTTGGCTGACCAAATCCGCCGGTCCAGGCCCGAAATCGTTTTCCACCTGGCCGCGCAAGCGCTGGTGCGCACCGGATATGCGGATCCCCTGGGAACTTACGCCGCCAACGTCATGGGCACCGCGCATGTGCTCGATGCGCTGCGTGGCCTGGACAGCGTAGCGGCCGCAGTGATGGTGACGACGGACAAGGTCTACCGCAACCTGGAACACGCCTATCCTTACCGCGAGGACGATGCGCTGGGCGGGCATGACCCCTACAGCGCCAGCAAGGCGGCCAGCGAACTCGTAATAGCCAGCTACCGCGACACCTGGCTTTCCCCGCAGGGCCTGGCCATGGCGTCAGCGCGGGCGGGCAATGTGATCGGCGGGGGCGATTGGGCGGCCGACAGGCTGATTCCCGATGCGATCCGTTGCTGGCAATCAGGTCACCCCTTGCCGATACGCCGCCCCCAGGCCATCCGGCCCTGGCAACACGTATTGGAACCGGTAAGCGCCTATCTGCGCCTGGCTCAAGCCTTGCATGCCCGGTCGGCGCCCGCCGCCGCATACAACTTCGGCCCCCACACGCACGAGGCCGCCACGGTGCGTCAGGTCATCGTCTCGGCGCGGCAGGCCTACGGCCACGGAGACATCCAGTGGGGCGACGGCACCGAAGGGCCGCATGAGGCCGGCTGGCTGGCGCTGGAGATCGCCCGGGCGCGCGAAACGCTGAACGTGCACCCGCGCTGGGACCTGGAGATGTCGATCCGCAGAACCATGACTTGGTACCGCAACCAGCGCGCGGGTGCAGATGCCCGTGCGCTATGCGAGGTCGACATTCAGGCTTTCGAGGCGCTGGGAGCAGCGCTATGAGCCGTTTTGCGGTCACAGAAATCGGCATCGAAGGCTTGCATGTCGTCGAGCGCCAGCGCCTGGGCGATGAGCGAGGATTCCTGTCGCGGCTGTTCTGCGCCGAGGAACTGGCCGCGGCCGGCTGGCACAAACCCATTGCGCAAATCAATCACACCTGGACCCGCACCAAAGGCACGGTGCGGGGCATGCATTTCCAACGCCCGCCGCACGCCGAGATGAAGCTCGTGAGCTGCGTGCGCGGCGCGGTATGGGATGTGGCCCTGGACCTGCGGGCCGGGTCACCCACTTTCCTGCAATGGCACGCCGTCGAGCTATCGGCCGACAACGCCCGCGCCCTGCTGATTCCCGAGGGGTTCGCGCACGGTTTTCAAGCGCTGAGCGAGGACTGCGAACTGCTGTACCTGCACTCCGCCCCCTATGCCGCCCAGGCCGAAGGCGGCATATCAGCCACCGACCCCGCGCTCGCGATCGAATGGCCCCTGCCCCTCGCCCTGCAATCTGAGCGCGATCGAGCGTTTCCCAGGCTGCCCGAGGACTTTACCGGATTGGACCTGAATCAATGAATTGCCGTCATTGCGGCGCCTTGCTGCGTCATGCATTCCTCAACCTGGGCTACGCTCCGCCCTCCAACGCCTACTTGAAAGCCGAGGATCTCGCACAGCCCGAGACCTACTATCCGCTGAGCACCCGCGTCTGCGACCTGTGCTGGCTGGTGCAAACCGAGGATTACGCGCAGGCAGACGAACTTTTCGGCCCGGAATACGCCTACTTTTCCAGCACGTCCAGCGGATGGCTGGCCCATGCGCGGCAGTATGCGCAAGCCATGACCCGACGTCTCGGACTGCACAAAGAGAGCTTCGTGATCGAGGTCGCCTCCAACGATGGCTACCTGCTGAAGAATTTCGTCGCCGACGGCATTCCCTGCCTGGGCATCGAACCAACGGCCAGCACGGCGGCGGCGGCCGAAAGCATCGGCGTGCCGGTGCTGCGCGAGTTCTTCGGCGAGGCGCTGGGCCGCCAGTTGGCCAACGAAGGCCGTCAGGCCGACCTGATCGCGGGCAACAACGTTTACGCGCACGTGCCCGACATCAACGACTTCACGCGAGGCCTGGCTGCGGCCCTGAAGCCCGAAGGCACCATCACGCTCGAGTTCCCGCACCTGCTGCGCCTGATCCAGAACAACCAGTTCGACACCATCTATCACGAGCATTTCTCTTACCTTTCCGTGCATGCAGTGCGACGGATCTTCGAAGCCTGCGGGCTGCGCATCTACGACATCGAGGAGCTGCCCACGCACGGCGGCAGCGTGCGGATCTACGGCTGCCACGCCGAGGCGGCGCTCGAACAACAGCCCGACGTCGAGCGCGTGCTGCGGCTGGAAAAGGAAGGAGGCCTGCTGGACCTAGCCACGTACCAGGCCTTTCAGGCGCGCGCCGACCGCGTCAAAGACGATCTGCTGGCCTTCCTGATCGAGCAAAAGCGTTTGGGCAAGACCGTGGCGGCCTACGGCGCGGCAGCCAAGGGCAATACGCTGCTGAACTACGCCGGCGTCAAACCCGACCTGCTGCCATTCGTCTGCGATGCGGCGCCGGCCAAGCAAGGCATGTACCTGCCAGGCAGCCACATCCCCATACTTGCACCGCAGGCGCTGGCCTCGCAGCGGCCGGACTACGTCCTGATCCTGCCGTGGAACATCGCGGCGGAGGTCAAGGAACAAAACCGAGGCCTTGCCGAGCAGGGAACGAAATTCGTGGTGGCAGTGCCGAAACTGGAGATTTTGTGAAATCCCGCATCTATTACACCAAGCCGTCCATTACCGATCTGGAAGTGCGCTACGCCACGGATGCGGCAGCCCATGGCTGGGGCGATCGCTGCTATGAGTACATCGGGCGATTCGAGCAGGCATTCCGGGAACACCTGGGCGTCGAACATGCGATGGCCACCTCAAGCTGCACGGGCGCCCTGCACCTGGGGATGGCGGCGCTAGGCATCGGTCCGGGAGATGAGGTCATCCTGGCCGACACCAACTGGATCGCAACGGCCTCGCCAATCGTGCACCTGGGGGCCAAACCGGTCTTCGTCGATATCTTGCCCAGCACCTGGTGCATAGACCCGGGAGCGGTGGAAGCCGCCATCACCCCTCGAACCCGCGCCATCGTGGCTGTTCATTTGTATGGCAATCTTTGTGACATGGACGCGCTGCTGGAGATAGGCGCGCGCCACAACATCCCCGTGATCGAAGATGCCGCCGAAGCGCTCGGGTCTGTCTATCATGGCAGGCGTGCCGGTTCCATGGGGCGCTTTGCTTCGTTCTCGTTCCATGGATCCAAGACCATGACCACGGGCGAAGGAGGCATGTTTGTCACTCAGGACGTCGAGCTGTACGAACGCGTGCTGACCTTGAGCAATCATGGCCGCGCACGGGGCGAGACGAAACAGTTCTGGCCGAATGAGGTCGGATACAAATACAAGCTCTCCAACATCCAGGCGGCTCTCGGTTGCGCACAAATGGAGCGCATCGACGAACTGATCGCGCGCAAGCGCGAAATCCTGGCGACATACCGAAGCGGCTTGAGCGTGCTGGACGGCGTGTCGATGAACCCAGAACCCGCAGGCACGATCAATGGCGCATGGATGCCCACCGCGGTGTTCGACGAACGCACCGGGGTCAGCCGGGAAAAGCTGCAGGCCGCCCTGACCGCCGAGAACGTGGATGCGCGCGTGTTTTTCTGGCCGCTATCCAGCCTGGAAATGTTCACGCCTGTGCGCAGCAACACCCACGCGTGGTCCATCCCGGGACGCGCGATCAATTTGCCGAGTTACCACGATATGGACGCTACACAGATCGCGCGGGTAATCGACGTGCTCCACCAGATGCTGCGATGAAGACCAACAACACTGGCTACCTGATATGGGGAAGCGCCGGCCACGCTCTTGTGCTGGCGGACTTGCTCTTCTTGAAGGGTGAATGCGTCGTCGCCTTGTTTGACAACAATCCGGATGCCTCTTCCGTGATTGACGGCGTGCCGCTATACCACGGCGCGCAAGCCCTGAAGAACTGGGTCGAAACGCAGGACGGCCTTCGACGAGGTCAGGCCGCCGTCGCCATCGGGGGAAGCCGCGGGTCGGACAGGCAAAGCATCTCGGATCTGTTGCGCAATCATGGCTTCACCTTACCGCCCCTGATCCACCCGACCGCATACGTCGCGCCCTCGGCGCAGATTTCGGAGGGCTGCCAACTTCTGGCAAACAGCATGATCGGCTCTGCCGCGCGCGTAATGCGCGATTGCATCATCAATAGTTCCGCAAACATCGATCACGAGTGCCTGCTCTCCCCCGGCGTTCATGTAGCCCCGGGTGCGACGCTCTGTGGTTGTGTCTCGGTCGGCGAAAACACCATGATCGGAGCCGGCGCCTGCATTCTTCCAAGAGTGAAAATCGGGGCAAATTGCATCATAGGAGCAGGCTCCGTGGTGTTAAGAGACGTACCGGATTTTTCTGTTGTGGTCGGCAATCCGGCCAGAACCATCAAGCACGCCAGCAATTAATAATCGGAATATCAATGGACGATTCAGCAATTTTCAGAGAATCACGCACCCATGAAATACAACGGATGGGAGAAGACTCGGATCTTGGAAGAAAAACATCCTCGTGGCTGCAAGCCGCCAATGGCCAGAAGTACTCCTACCATTTCGATTGGTTGGGTTTGCCGATCATTCAGTATCCGCAGGACATCGTAGCAATGCAGGAATTGGTCTGGGCGATCAAGCCAGATCTAATCATAGAGACGGGCATCGCAAGAGGCGGATCGCTGGTGTTCAGCGCGTCCATGCTCGCCCTGCTGGACATGGCCGACGCCGTCGAAAGCGGCTCGACGATCGATCCCAGGCAATCGAAACGGAAAGTGCTCGGGGTAGACATTGATATCCGCGACCATAACCGGGCCGCCATCGAGGCGCATCCCATGGCTACGCGCATACAGATGATCCAAGGCTCCAGCATCGCCTCTGAAACTGTCGCGCAAGTCCTTGCGGCCGCTGCAGGTTATGAACGGATCCTGGTTTGCCTGGACAGCAACCATACGCATGAGCATGTTCTTGCGGAGTTGGAAGCGTATGCACCCCTTACCAGCCCTGGCAGCTATTGCGTCGTCTTCGATACCGTTATCGAAGACCTGCCCGCTTCCATGTTTCCGGATCGTCCCTGGGGCCCTGGCAACAACCCGAAGACAGCAGTGTGGGAGTATCTGAAGTCGCATGCCGAGTTCGAAATCGACCGGACGATTCCCGACAAGCTGCAGATTACCGTGGCGCCAGACGGTTTCCTCAAGCGCCGCTAGACATTTGCCGCAAGGCCAGCCACCGCTAGGGCGAGCGCCAACTCAAGCAAGCTGCTGAGTTGGCGCTGAAAAATGCGGCGGCCGAGACGTTATAAAACGAATCCGGCTGCTGGCACTCAAGCGTAGCTTGCTTCAGGAGCCTGCACGCTTTTCAGCCCATACGGCGAACATTTCACGGTAGGCGGCTTCCAGCTTCTCAATGAAAGCCTCCTGATCCATGAGATCGCTCTTCGCGAAGCGCGCCGGCAGGGTCTGACGTATGTCAGCCAGCGCTTGCACGTCGGAGGCCAGCGCCACCGCTTTTTCCACATAATCCGCGTCATCCGCGGCGATCCAATCCACGTGGCCCAGGCTGTGCAGGGGCGCAGAGCCTATCCGTCCCACGCTGGGTCGATCCGCCATGGTGATATAGGGAACCCCCGCGCATAGCATATCCAACAGGGTGGTGCCGGCATTGTGTGGGAAGCAATCGAGCCCTATGTCGGCATGGCGCAACGAATGCCAAGGAGGACTGGTGTAGCCCATCATCAGCCTGTGTCCCGGGATGCCGTGTTCGGCGAACCTTGCCTGCATGGTGACGCAGGTTTCCGGGTCGGCAAAATCCATGCTGTTGAGCACCAGCCGCGACCGAGGAACGGCAGCCAGAATCCGCGCCCAGCTCCGGATCACACGCTCGTTGATTCGAATGACTCGCGAAAGGCTGATGAAGGTGATGAAACCCTCCACCGCCGCTGGCAAGGGGCCCGGCTCGGGAATATCGGCCCAGTGCGGCTGGTAGACCGTCCAGCTGCCCTGGAGGCGCCAGATCTTTTCGGCAAACAGCTGCTCCGAGCCCTGAGGGCACAGCGCTTCGTTGCCCAGGAAGTAATCGATGGCCGAGACACCCGTGGTGTAGCCGTAGCCTAGCCAGGTCAGCGAAACCGGGGCAGGTTTGCGAGCGAAAACGCCCAGCCGGTGGCCGCCAGTGTGGCCGGACATGTCAACCAGGATGTCGATGCCGTCGTCGCGAATGCGCTGGGCGGCCTGATCATCCTTCATTCCGTAGATCGAAACCCATTGATCGGCCATCTTGCGAAAGCGCGCCGTGGCGGAATCTTCTGCCCCCATGTTGGCATAGGCATAGACTTCAAAGGCCGACTTGTCGTAACGGGCAAAGATCGGTTCCAGGAACCGTGCGACCGCGTGATCCTTAAAATCCGCGGATACATAGCCGATCCTGAGCTTTCGTTTCAGGTTGCGTGAATTCCTGTGCGCTTTCCAGCTTGTGTAGTGCGGTCGACACAGCTCGTTCTCGAACGCCTGGTAGTCCTGGAAAATCTGGTCAGCGCTGCGATCCGGATCGTAGTTCGCAAAGAACAAGAGGTTGTGGTAAATCGCTGCCCGGTAATCGCCGACCGCGTCGGCGCGGCTCAGCAACTCGCGGCAATGGGCGATACCCTGGCGGATCTTGCCCTGGCGCGTGTAGACGGCAACCAGATTGACCCCTAATGGGCGAAATTCCGGATCGACAGCCATCCCATGGGTCAGATACTGCTCCGCCGCCGCAACGCGGGCCGAATGCAAGCAAGCCAGCGCGACCGCATTGATCAGTTGTCCCGAGCCCGGTCGGCCATGCATTGCAAGCCGGCCGATGCGGATGGCCTCATCGTTATGGCCGGCCTGTGACAGCGCTATGGCGAGCAGCTCGCCATAGCCTGGATTTGCCCGAAAGCGGTCGCGCATCTGGCGGAGGACGCCGAGCGCGTCGTCGTGTCTTCCCTGCCCCGAGAGGCTGCGCACCAACGCCGTCCAGCCTTCGATGCGAGCAGGCTGTTTCTCAACCTCGCGGCGGGCCAGCGGTTCCACCTGGCCGTAGGCCAACTCCTCCAGGAGTCTTTGCAGATGATCGAGCCGTGCCTGGTCCTGCGGCGTGCTGGACCCGGAAGGAACCTGCGTCGCAATATCGGCCAGGCAGGCCTGGACATAAAGCGACCAGCAGGCGGACTTCCCATGATGTACGTCGAGATTCCGTCCGAGCAGGTCCAGCCATGCGGCCTGCGAACCCGCCAACAGCCCAAATTTCCAGAGCTTGGACAAGACTCCGGTGTGCACGATTTCCTGGACGCTTGCCATGCCGGACAAGCCGTGAGCACACAGTTCAACGCTATCGAGAGTTTGGACGAGGAATGCGTCCGCTTCGAGCGCGGCCTGGCCGGCCACGAACTCTCGCTCATCGTTCGTCAATTCGAGATCGACCGCAACACCCCAAAAGTTCCAGTGTACGAGCGCCGGCGTCGGCCCCCCGCTGCCCTCAACCTGGTCACCGGTTGAAGACGGGCGCGCTGGCGCCAGCGAAGGCGCCAGATACAAGCGGTCGTCTTCCAACCCATCGCACGGACCGGCGCCCAGGCAGTAATGCAGCATGTCCTCGGCAAACAGCGGGCGCAGGAAAGACAGCACCTCGTTGCGGGACAGCCCGGAAGCGTCCGACCATTGCTCAACCGACAGGCTGCGCGGCCAATGGGCGGCCAGCGCGTCCAACAGCCGGGCCTCGTTGGCGCCTGCGATCGTCCAGGAGCGCCCCTGATGATTCCGGTAGATCTGCCCCGCCTGCGCCGGCTGCCAGTCACCGGGTTCAGAGTAGCCTGCCCACCGCAGGTCGGCCAGGCGTTCCAGGTCCGGCTGGGTCCGGATGCCGGTTCCAAGATCGGCGCGCGCCAGCAATGCGTGGCGCTGGGCGCGCCCGCTGGCGAAATCCAGGTACTGCAAGCGGGTGGCCTCGGCCTGACCGAGACCCAGCAAGCTGTTGGTGGTCCGCACGCCATCGCCCCAATGCCGCGCCACATCCAGCTGAGGACGGGCATCGCCCACGCAGGCCAGGCCAGCCTGCAGGGCGCGTTGCGCGAATTCCACGAAATAGCTTCCCGCGACCGTGGTGCTATTGAGGATGACGTCCAGATGGCCTCGCCGGATGTCGGCTTTCATGACGCCAGCGGCTTCGCGCAGCGCCGGCGCCAGCGGATTGGCGCTGGCCAGGCCATCTTCGAACAGGCTCAAGGCGGCCAAGGCCTGATCACGCAGCGACTCAGGCGTCGTATTCGACGAGATGTTATGCAGATGCAACAGGATCGCGTCGCGCACGATCTCGAATGCCTTGGCGCCGGGATAGACCGGATAGCCGATGCAGGCCAGGCCGGAGGGCGAGAGCAGGCTTTCGCAGGTCTGCAGCAGGTAGGTAGCCGCTTCGGCCGGAAGATAGCCGTACAGGCCTGGGACGAGGATGTAGTCGAACCGGCCCAGGTTCCCGTCGATCTGGTCCAGGCTGGTGGGCAGATACTGCAGGTTGTCCGGCGTGGCCTGAGCCGTGGCGTGTTCAGACCCGCCGATGCTCACGACCAGGAATTGCGCCCGCGGGTACGCCAGGGCGAGCGGCGCCAACGCCGGCTCGGGTCCCATGCCGATGCACAGCACGCGCGCCTGATCTATTGCCGGGGCATCGATGCCATACAGATAGGCGGCTGCGCGCAGTCGATCTAGGCTGGGCAAGGTGGCAATAGGTGTCGTGGACATGATTCGTGCGTGATTGTGGGAATACGGGAATGCGCACGATGATACAGAGCGGACCTAGCGCAGAAAGCCTGGAAAAGCGGCCTAAGATGGGTGTACGGCGTGCAATCGAACGGCGACGAATGATTTGCGCCTTCACCCGACGACGCCGTAGCGCGCCAGGCCCGATGCCTGTATAAGCACCGGGCCTGGTTGGTCTGAGCCGCTGGCGGCAAACCTCTCAATGGCCGTGAAGACGGCTTACAGCCCCATCGCCGGGTCCGTCACCGAGGCGCGACCGGTTTCCACGCGGCCGGCGTAGCGGCGCAGATAGGCCGGATCCTCGGCCAGGCGCACGGTGAAGTCGTACCAGCCCTGGCTGCCTTCCAGCGCCCAGTGCTGTTCGACCTGGACGCCCGCGGGCACGGTGAACTTCCAGCGCTCGTGGTTGGCGTAATAGGCATTGGGCGCGACTTCGAAGGTGCAGGGATTCTGGCCGCCGTTGATGAAGCTGACGTAGACATCGCCCTTGGCGATTTCATAGCAGACCCGGATTTCCGCCGCCAGCGCCGACGTGCGGGCCAAGGCCAGGTCGCCCGCGAAATGACGGTGGTAGCCGTTGGGGCCCAGCACCCAGAGGTCGTACTTGCCGCCGTCGGCCGCCGCGTCCCAGCTGCCTTCGAGCTGCTTGTCCGGCTCCACCGTGTAGCGGCGCGGCAGGCGGTCCAGGTGCAGGCGGTCATAGACATGGAACACCGCCGCCTGCTTGCCCGTATTGGAGAACACCAGGCGCATGGCGCCCGTGTCGGGCTGGGCGCGGCCGCTGGCGTGCAGTTCGTAGGGCAAGGCGCGGGAATAGCGCACGCCCTGCTCCTGCACCGGCTTGGCCTGGGTGCTGGGGTCGGGCAGCGGCACGGCCTGCAGCGCTTCCTGCGCGCTGCGCTCACTGTCGGAACCCGCGCGGGTCAGCAGATTCAGGTCGGGCAGCTTCTCGTTATTGGGCGTGGCGAAGTTGAAGGCCGAGGTCAGGTCGCCCAGCACCGCGCGGCGCCAGGGGCTGATGTTGTCCTCGGCCACGCCGAAGCGGGCTTCCAGGAAGCGCAGCACCGAGGTGTGGTCGAAGGCCTGGGAATTGACCCAGCCGCCACGGCTCCAGGGCGACACCACGTACATGGGGACGCGCGGGCCGGGGCCATAGACGCGGTCGTCGGCGGCATCCTGGGCCGAGGCGTGGGTGTGACGCTCCAGGTCGGTGTTGACGGTGGAGGCGCCGGCCATCGAGCCGTCCGGATTCAGCGAAGGCGCGGCGGGCGGCGGCACGTGGTCGAAATAGCCGTCGTTCTCGTCGAAGTTGATGAGCAGCACGGTCTTGCTCCAGACCTCGGGATTGGCCGTCAGCGCGTCCAGCGCTTCCTGGATGTACCAGGCGCCCTGGATCGGGCTGGACGGACCGGGGTGCTCGGAATACGTGGCGGGCGCCACGATCCACGACACCTGCGGCAGCGTGCCGTTGAGGGCGTCCTCGCGCAGCGCCTTCAGGAAGCCGCCGTCGGGCATGGTGTTGGCCGTGCCCTTGTAGAGCGGGTTGGCGGCGTCCATGGACGGGGTCCAGGCCGGGTACGGCGCGCCGTTGGCGCTGTTGCCGGCCAGCTCGTTGGCGCGGCGGTACTGCTTGAAGCCGGCCAGCGAGTTGTCGCCGAAGTTTTCCGGCAGGTTCTGGTAAACCTTCCAGGTGACGCCCGCTTCCTGCAGGCGTTCGGGATAGGTCTTCCAGGTCCAGCCGGTGGACGAGGCGCCCAGGCTGTCCCACTGGTTGCGGGTCGAAGGGCCGTTGCCCAGGGACAGCGGGTCGTTGGTGCCGGTCCAGAGGAACAGGCGGTTGGTGTTGGTGCCGCCGTGGGTCGAGCAATGGTAGGCATCGCACAGCGTGAAGGCTTCGGCCAGCGCGAACTGGAACTCCACCTCCTTCTTCTTGTAGTAGCCCATGGACTGGTTCTGCTTGTAGCGCGGCCAGTGGTCCATGCGGCCGCCGTCCCAGGCCATCTGCGCGTCCATGTAGTCGTGCGGCGTGCCGGCCACGCGCTGGGCGTTGCCCTGCGTGCTGTCCAGGTGATACGGCATGACAACGCGCGTGCCGTTGCTCTGCTCCCAGACCGAGCGCTTTTCAGGCAGCGGGATGGTGATGCGGTCGCCGAAGCCGCGCACGCCCTTGAACGTGCCGAAGTACATGTCGAAGGAGCGGTTTTCCTGCATCAGGATGACCACGTGCTCGACGTCGTTGATGGTGCCGGTGCGGTTGTTGGCGGGGATGGCCAGCGCGCGGCGGATCGCCGGCGGGAACATCGACAGCGCGGTCAAGCCTGCGGTCGAGGCGGCCGCGTTGCGCAAGAAACGGCGCTTGCCGGCGTGGACCTGGTCTTTATCGAACGTCACGGATTCTATTCCTATGGATCGGGTGGACGCGCGGCTCAAGGCGCGCAACGCAATTCGGGTTTGACGGGCTCGGGCTTCGGCGTCTCGGGTTGGCCCGTGCCGGGGTCTTTGCCGCCGTCGCTGTCGCCGTCATCGCCGCCGCAGGCAGCCAGCGTGGCGCTCAGCATCAGCACCGCGCCCAGGCGCAGGAAACCGCGCAAGATCATGGACATGCTCATTTTTTTATCCTCGATACATCAGGGAAACAGTTCGGAAACGGACTTGCCGGAGAGGGCGAGCGACTTCACTTCAGCTTCGGTGAGCGCGCGCGACCAGTACGCCAGGTCGTCGAAGTACATCGTGTAGGGACCCTTGGTGCCGGCGCAGCAGACGCCATAGGTGCCGCGTCCGTCTTCATTCAGGCCCAGGTGCGGACCGTAGACGCCGGCGATCTTGGTCAGGTCGACCGAGCCCGTGCCGATGGTGCGCTGGGAGAAGCCCAGTTCGCTGTCGTAGACGGACGCCGTCAGGGTCTTGGCCGTCTTGTTCACGGTCATCGCGACGTAGACCGGCTTGTTCGGGGTGAACTTGACGTTGTTGATGTCGACCCGCGAGCCGCCGCCAGCCAGGTTGAAATACAGCACCGGACCGGCCCACTGCGCGATGGTGATGCCGGGGTTGCCGCCGGAGTTGTAGTCCTTGTTGCCCAGGATGGAACGGTCATTGGCGGTGCCGTCGGACTGATACCAGAAGCCGATGGTGAAGGCCTGGGCCGCGTCCAGCATGCCGGCCGGATAGTCCAGCTTGAAGCCGCCCAGGGCCGCCGCGCTGCGGTCGTTCTTGAACATCTTGCCGAACACGCCTGCATCCGCGTAGGCCGGCGCCTGCGTGCCGTCGAACGGCGTGATGGCTCCGCCGCCGGCGGCGAGGTCGGTCATGTTGCCTTCGAACGGGAACAGCATCGTCAGGCCGGTGCGCAGCGAAGCCAGCAGCGGCAGCGGCTTGGTGTAGGCCACGGTGGTGCGCGCCGCGCTGACCGCGTTGCCGACCGCCACGCTGTAGTTCAAGGTGTGCACGCCCTCGGTCTCGAACTTGAAACCCTTGTCGACGTACTCGGCGGCCGTGCCAGGCACGCGCGCGATCTCCACGCCGTCGCGGCTGACCACGATGTCGCCGGCGGGTTCGCCCACGCGCACCCAGCTCAGCGTCACGCTCTTGTTGTCGGTGGAGGTGCGGGCCGCGGTGTGGCGCAACGCCAGCTTGCCGGCAAGCGACGTGCCCGCCATGTCGTACTTGGCGGCGGCCGGCAGCGCCTTCAGATGGTCCAGCACCGTCGGCGTCACATCGGCCGCGCTGGGCAGCGCGTACCAGTTGTTGTCCCACAGGCCGTCAAACGATGCATCGTCGGCGCTGCCGCCCAGCAGCGCAGGCTGGTTGGCGGCCAACAGGATGGTCTTGTTCGAGGACATGGGACGGCCGTCGCTGGCGCCGGTCTTGCCCAGGCCGTGGCTGGAAGCCACGATCACCAGCCACTTCTCGCCCGGATGCTCCGCCTTGCGGTCGGCGATCTGCTTGGCCAGCGCGCCGATGGCGGCATCGGCCTGGCGGATCGCGCTGTCATAGGCCGAGCCGAAGCCGTTCTCCGAGGCCACGCGTTCCGGCGCGCCGAACTGCGCCACCACCACGTCATAGCCTTCGGTAATGCGGTCGCGCGCCTGGGCGGCGACGCAATCGTCCGCGCCTGCACAGTCGGTCAGCGACTGCAGATAGCCCGCGTCGCGTTGACCGGCGATCAACCCGGCCAGCACCGTCGAATTGAAGGCGGCGGCGCTGCGCGCTTCGGGACGCGCCTGCTTGACGCGCTGGAACAGGGTCGGCGATTGCAGCGTTTCGCCCTGCACGCTGTAGCGCACGCCATGCTGGTCGGCCCATTGCCCGGTCAGCAACGTCGCCCAGCCCGGCGCCAGCAGCGTCGGCTGCTGCGTGGGCGCGTCCGTCACGCCGCCGGTCCAGGCGCGCGTGGCATTGAACTGCGCGATGTTGGGCAGGAACTTGTCGGCCACGCCGCGGCGCATCGCGTCGTAGGTCAGGCCGTCGACGCCGATGAACAGCACCTTGTCGGCGGGCGTGGGGTCCGGCTGGGTCACCGGCGGCTGGGTCGGCGGCGCTTCGGTGTCGTCGTCATCGTCGCTGCCTCCGCAGCCCGCCAGGGCGCTGGTCGCCAGCAGGGCCGCGCACCATCTTCTCCAATTCAATGCTTGCATGCTTCTCTTCTCTAGTCATGAACAGGGTTTTATGCAGGGCTACATGATGGCCAGCCAAGGTGAAAGCCCCGTGAAGCAAAGAAGAGAAACCTTGATCGACGGATCAGGATTCTTTTGCGCGCGATCCGCAAAAAAAACGGCTTCCCGAAGGAAGCCGCGGCAAAGCCGGAGGCAGGCTGGCGCCTGCCGCAAGCCTAGGCGCCGATCTTGACGCCGGTCAGATAACCCACCGACGCGCCAAAGCCGTCCTTGTAGTTGGCCTTGACCAGGGGTTCCAGCGTGGGCCGCACCACCGAGTGCACGCTGCCCCAATCGGCCGCGTGCTGGAAGTTGCTGGTGATGTAGGTCCAGCCGTTGATCTCGTCCACGGCCTGCAGGCCGGTGGATTCCGCGGCCACCGGGCAGGACAGCAGGCGCGACAACTGCCTGGTGTCGACGTTGTAGGCCCACAGGAAGTTGTTGACGTGGCCGCCGCTGTCCTCGCCCACGAAGAGCGTGCGCAGCTTCTCCGAGAACTTGAGGTTGTCGGGGTTGGAGATCTTGTCGGCGGCGTGGGTATTGCCCAGCGCATCGCGCGCGGCCAGCACTTCGCCCACCAGTTCCGGCACCGCGGCCATGTCCACCGGCACCCAGGCGCTGTCGATAGCCTTCCCGTCCGTGTCGACCTGGCCTTCCTTCATGTGCAGCTGGTAGACCGCGCCCGCCGCCGGGCCTTCGACCTTGAAGCCGGGCGACAGGCCGTCGGTCATCGAGCTGTCCACGCGCGACATCGCGCTGTAGGCAATCTTGTCCTTGGCGTTGACGGTAGTGCCCTCCATCTTGGAGAAGGCGAGCGTGCCGCCCACCATGGCGGCGTAGCGGTGGGTTTCCAGAAAGGCCGCGGCCACGTTGCGCCCGGGCTGCAGCTTGACCCAGTTGTCCTTGCCGGAATAGCGGATCTTGGTGAAGGCGGCATCCAGCGGGTCGGCGGTGCGCACGTCCATGATGTCGGCGGCGCTCAGCTGGTCGGCCAGCGCCTGCACTTCCGCGCTGGTCGCGTGGCCCAGCTTGATCCAGGTCAGTGTGCCGGCGCCGGGGCCGGTGCCCGAGGTCTGGTTCCATTTGGCGACATACAGCGTGCCGGCCGACAGATCGGCCTTGCGGTCGGCCACGAACATGAACAGGCCGCCGTTGGTGGCGTCGTCGCCCATCAGCGCGGTGCGCTGGTCCGGCATGACCTGCACCAGCTCGTGCGAAATGCGGCCCATGCAATAGTGCTTCTTGATAGTGCCGGTGCCGTCCGGGTTGACGGTGACCTCGGGCATGTGGCCGTAGTGGTAGGGATTGGCCTTGGCCGGATCTCCGTAGAGATTCTGGCTGTAGGCCTGGAACGAGGACGACGCCTTGGCCGTGGTGGCGTCGGGCTCGTACTCTTCGCTGGACAGATGGGTGTTCCAGGGCGAGAGGCTCGCGCCACAGGTGATCCACAGGCCATGCACCGACGACGTGTCCACGGTGTGGTACTTCACCAGGCTGAGCTTGCCGGTGTTGGGGTCCTGCGACAGCGTCAGCACCGCGATCTGCGACGGCAGCAGGCCGTACATGTCCTTGCCGGCCTGGTCCATGGACTGGTACTCGAACTGCACCACCGCGTACAGCGCGTTGCCGGCCACGCCCGCAACCTTGGTCGGTTCCGACAAGGACAGCAGCGACATGCCGTCCGGACAGTTCGAGAAGAACTGCCGCGCCTTCGCGGGCACCGAATTGTCGACGATGGGCGCGCCGGCCAGGTTGTAGTAGCCGCCGGCGACCACGGTGCCGCCCTTGCCGTCCGGCACGGCGTCGCCCGTCATGAAGAAAGGCTCGTAGCCCAGCTCGACGCTGCGCTTGGAGCCGTCGCTGAACGTCAGCTCCAGCGCCGAGGCGACGGTGGTACGCGCCATCAGTTCAGGTTGGGACAGCGAGGGCGCGGCCATGGACCTGAAGGAGGCGGACTTGAAGGTGACCGGCGCGACGGGCGGCGTGCTGTCGTCATCGTCATCGCTGGAATTACAGCCGGCCAGCAGCGCGGCCAGGCTGACGCCGCCCAGCGGCAGCATCGGCGCGCCTCCCAGCATTTTGAGGAGTCGGCGGCGATTGGCTTGGTTCAGGTCTTGCATGCGGGTTCCCTGTTGGAAAGGAGGTCTGCCCGGATGCGCCATCCGGACTTCAGCGCATGCTAGACATGGGGCATGTACGAACGATGACAGAAGGCCCCGCGCAACAGGAGCGATGGCAGATACCGCGGGTCATCGCAAGCCTGTCATGTAGCGACGCTATAGTCGGCCCGTCGCAACCCGCCCTGCCCGCCTGTTCCATGCCCTTCTCCCTGCGCCCGAACCTGCCCGCCGCGTTCCGCGTTCTTGCCGTGCTGGCCCTGGCCGCGGGCCTGGGCGTATGGGCGTCGATCCTGCTTGCGCCCAAGGCCGGAGCCTTGCCTGCGGCGGTATCGGCGGGAGCGCCGCGCGCCGCCGACAACGCGCCCGTGGCGCTGTGGTTCGGCAAGGACGAAGCCATGCGCACGCAGATCACCGTGCTGGGCGTGATCGCCGCGGGCGCCGACGGCGCCGCCGTGCTCAGCGTCGACGGCGGCCCGCCGCTGGCCTGGCGCGCGGGCGGCGAAGTGGCCCCCGGCATCGTGCTGCGCGCAGTCGCCGCGGACGCGGTGACGGTGGAACAGGCCGGACGCTCAAGCCGCCTGCCAGCGCCGGCCGCCCTGCCCGCGCCCGCCGGCATATCGCGCGAAAAGTAGGCCGCGCCGCGCGCGGGCCGGGTCCTTGCGCATTTGGCGGCGGCGTGAGTATTGCTGTCATATTTCATGTCCACAATCCTCCGTTCCTACTGAAAGACCGGAGTCATCAAGTGCGTCAGTTACCGCGCGGGCTTGCCCGCCAGCAAGGTTTCACCCTCATCGAGATCATGGTGGTGATTGTGATCATGGGGATACTTGCGGCGTTGATCGTCCCCCGCGTGCTGGACCGTCCCGACCAGGCCCGCCAGGTCGCCGCGCGCCAGGACATCGCCGGCATCATGCAGGCGCTGAAGCTGTACCGCCTGGACAATGGCCGCTACCCCAGCACCGCGCAGGGCTTGCGCGCGCTGGTGCAGAAACCCGAGGGCGCGAACAACTGGCGCGGCTACCTGGACAAGCTGCCCAACGATCCCTGGGGCCATCCCTATCAATACCTGAGCCCTGGCGTCAAAGGCGATATCGACGTGTTCTCGTTCGGCGCCGACAACAAGCCCGGTGGAGAAAGCGGCGATGCCGACATCGGCTCCTGGGAACTCTGAGCGCGGCTTCACGCTGGTCGAAGTCCTGGTGGTCCTGGTGATCGTGGCGATCGCGGCCAGCATGGTGAGCCTGTCCGTCGGCCGCGGCGACAACCGTCTGCGCGGCGACGCTCAGCGCCTGGCCGACGCCTTCACCGTGGCCCAGAGCGAGGCCCGCAGCGACGGCCGTCCCATCCGTTGGCTCGCCAATGGACAGGGCTGGTCGTTCGAACGCCAGGGGCGGCTGCCGGGCCCGAACGCCGAGGAAGACAGGCCGCTGCCGCCGGACCGGCTGGAACGCGACGAGGTGCTGCGCCCGCAATCCTGGTCGACGGCGTCGGTGGCGCTGCGGCTCGATCCGGACCGGCCGCTGGTGTTCAACACGGAATGGGTCGCCGCGCCCGTCACGCTGACGCTGAGCGCGGGCGATGTCCGCGTCACCTTGCGGCGCGACGCCGCGGGCCGCTATGAAATTCAATGAACCGCCCCGCCCGCCCGATCGGCAGCGCGGGTTCACGCTGATCGAAGTGCTGGTGGCCCTGGCCATCATCGCCGTCGCCATGGGCGCCGCCCTGCGCGCGACCGGCGTCATGGCGGAGAACAACCGCGCCCTGCAGGACAAGACGCTGGCGCTGCTGGCCGCGCAGAACGCGCTGGCCCAGTTGCGGCTGGAACAGGCGCTGCCGCGCGCGGGCACGCGCAGCGCGCCCTGTCCGCAGGGCGGCCGGGCTTTGCAGTGCGAAATGGAGTTTACGAATTCGATGAACCGCAGCTTCCGCCAGGTGTCGATCAAGGTGCGCGACGCCGGTGCCTCGCAGGCGGACGCCGTGCTGCTGCAGCTGGACGGCCTCTTGTCCAGCCTGCGATAGCCATGCGCCGCCCTCCCCGATCCCAAGCCGGCTTCACGCTGATCGAAGTGCTGGTGGCCCTGGCGCTGATGGCGCTGGTCAGCCTGATGGCCTGGCGCGGCCTGGCCAGCGTATCCGGCGCGCGCGAGCGGATCGAGGCGCAGGCCGAGGACATCGATGCCATCGTCCGCACGCTGGGCCAGATGGCGCGCGATGTGGAACTGTCCTACACCGGTCCCGGCTTCGAGCCGGCGGGCCTGGATGTGCAGGCTTACACCAGCGGCCTGCGCCTGCTGCGCCGCGCAGGCGGCGGTCCCGTGTTCGAGATCCTGCGCCCCGACCCGGACGACAACGGCCTGTGGCAGCGCGTGCAATGGCAGGTGCGCAAGGACGGCCTGTGGCGCGCCAGCGGGCCGTCGGCGGCGCGCAGTCCGCTGCCCGCGACGGACAACGGCATCCTCCTGCTGCCCGGCACGCGGGCCTTGACGCTGCGCGCCTGGGTGCCGGGGACCGGTTGGGTGAATGGCGAAGGCAGTCAGGCCGCGGCCCCGAGCGGCCTGGAGATCGCGCTGGAACGCGGCGCGCCGGGATCCCCCGAGCGCTACACCCGCGTGCTGGAGCTGCCATGAGCCGTCCGCGCAACGCAGAACGCGGCGCGGCGGTCATCAGCGCGCTCATCATCGTCGCCATCGTCGCCGCCCTGACCACCGGACTGTTCCAGCGCCAGACCGCCAGCACGCGGCGCGTGGAAAACGAGATGGCGCGGGTGCAGGCGCGCGCCATGCTGGCCGGCGGCATAGACTGGGCCCGCCTGATCGTGCGCGACCACAGCAAGCGCGAACCGATCACCCGCGGCGACCAGATATGGGCCACCCCGGTGCTGGACACGCGCATCGAACGGCCCGGCGACGAACGCGTTGCGGTGTTCTCCGGCCGCGTGCAGGACGAGCAAGGCAAGTACAACCTCTATAACCTGGCGAACAATGGCGTGCCGCAGCCCGAGCAGGAACTGGTGCTGCGCCGGCTGCTGAACACGCTGCAGCTGCCCGACACCCTGGCCGCGCGCATGGTGGACATTATGTCGGCCGCGCAGCCCGTGACGCCGCCGGCGGATGCGGCTTCGGCGCCGCAGGGACGGCCCGCGCCCGACGCCCGCGCCCCTTTGCCGCGCGGCGTGGACGAAGTGGCGGCCCTGCTGGCGCTGGAGCCGTCGGCGCGCAACGAGCTGCGCCGCACTATGACAGTGCTGCCCGTCGCCACCAGCGTCAACGTCAACACCGCGCCCGCGGAGGTGCTTGCAGCGCTGGTCCCCGGCCTGTCGCTCAGCCAGGCCCGTTCCATGGCGGGCGAACGCGACCGCGGCAACTGGTTCAACAATTCCGGCGATTTCGCCAACCGCCTGGCCGGCGCGGGCGTGAAGACGCCTGCGCCGGCCGTCGCCACCACCAGCGGCTGGTTCCTGGCCAGCGGCACCGTGGCCTATGAGCGGGCGCGCATCTCCATGCAGGCGCTGCTGCGCAGCTCGCCGCCCGCCGCCCCCGACACTTTATGGACCAGAGAAATTCCTTGAAGAACATCCTGCGCATCGCGCTGCCCCCGCTGGACGAGTTCGGCTCCGGCTCTCTCCTGCCCTATGCCTGGTTCGACCGGCGCGGACGCTGCGCCCGCCAGGGCGAGCTCACACTTGAAGCCCTGGGACACGCCTACCCCCACGCCGCCTGCGAAGCCGTGCTGCATCCTGCCGACGTGATCGCCGCCAGCGTACAGATCCCCGCGGTGGCGCGCGCCCGCTTTGCGGCCGCGGTGCACAGCGCGCTGGAGCCGCTGGTGCTCAGCGACCTGGACGCGCTGGCCATCGGCCACGGCCCGCGCTCGGCCGACGGCACGGTGCCGCTGGCCTGGGCCGCGCGCGAACCCGTGCGCCGCGGCTGGAGCCTGCTGAATGCGCAGGGCTTGCGCACGCAGGCGCTCATCGCGCCGCAAGCGCTGAGCGCCGAGACCACGGAACCATTGCGCGACCCCGCCGATCCCCGCTGGCTGGCGCCCTCGCCTTCGTGGTCGCTGGCCATGCCCCAGCTGGCGCCGGCCCGCGTTTCAGCCTGGCGCCCCGCCTGGCGCTGGGCCGCGGCCGCGGCAGTCGTCTGGATAGGCGGGCTGAATCTGTACGCCTCGCAGCTGCAAGCCGAAGCCGACGCGTTGCGCAATGGCATGCACGCGCAGGTCCTGGCCGCGTTCCCCGACCTGCCGGTGGTCCTGGACCCGCCGCGCCAGGCGCAGCAAGGCCTGGACGCGCTGCAAGCGAACCGCGGCGCGGCCAATGCCGCCGACTTCCTGCCCCTGGCGCGCGCCGCGGCCCAGGCCCTGCCCTTCGCCGCCGACAAGGTGGCCCGCCTGGGCTACGCCGAACAGGCGCTGACGCTGCAGCTGGCCGACGCCGGCGAGCAGTCGCAACGTGTCGCGGAAACCCCCGCGCTGATCCAGCAAGCCGTCGCCCTGGGCCTGAAGCTCGAACGCGGCGATAACGACAACACCTGGCGCATCGTGCGCGCGCAACCATGAAACTCCCGCAAGCCCTGCATGCGGCCAGGCAGTCGCTGGCCAAGACCCTCACGCCCGCGCTGACGCGCGCCGGGCAACGCTACCGGGCGCTGGCGCCGCGCGAGCGCCGGCTGGTGACCGCGACCGGCCTGCTGCTGGGCGGCGCGCTGGTCTTCGTCACCCTGATCGAACCGCCCTTGAACACGCTGCGCAAGCTGCAGGCGGAATTACCCGCGCTGCGCGGCCAGGCCGCCACGGTCGCCGACCTGACCGCGCAAGCCACGGCATTGCGGCACAAGTCGGCCGCGCCCGCCGGCGCCATGCCCAGCGCCGCGGAGCTGGGCGCCTCGCTGGAACGCGCCGGACTCGCCGCGGAGCTATGGACGCTGGGCGAGCCCGAGCAGGGATCGGGCATGCTGCTGACGCTGAAGCAGGCGCCCTCTTCGGCCTTGCTACGCTGGCTGGACGGTGCGGCGCGCGACTGGGGCCTGGCCGTCAAGGAGGTGCAGCTCACCCGTGCCGCCAATGTCAACGGGCGGCCGCTGCCCGGCCTGGTCAATGGCAAGGTGAGCCTGGCGGCGCCGCAAGCGTCGGAGCGTGGCTGAGATGTCTGCCGTCCGACTTTCCAAACGTTCCGCCGCGCTGCTCCTGGCCGGCACCGTCTGTGCCGCCGCAGCCGCCATCACCGTGCTGCCCGCACGCTGGCTGCTGGCCGTGCTGCCGGACAAGGCGCCGGTCACGCTGGCCGACGCCAGCGGCACCTTGTGGCGCGGCAGCGCCTGGATCGCGCTGGGACCTCCCGGCGCGCGCCGCATGTTGCCGCAACCGGTGCAGTGGCAATGGCGCTGGGACGCGCTCGCGCTGGATATCTCCCACCCCTGGCTGCAAGGTCCCTTGCGCGCGACGCCCGCCTGGAACGGCGTGTCGGTGCCGGCCCAGTCGCTGCGCGCGCCCGCCTCCATCCTGTCCGCGCTGGGCGCGCCGTGGAACACCATCGCCCCGCAGGGCACGCTGGAAATCCGCTGGCAGCCGCTGCGGCTAGGCGCGGCCCTGCCCGCAGGCCCGGTGGCCGAACTGCGCTGGCGCAACGCCAGCACCGCGCTGACGCCGGTGGCGCCCGTGGGCTCGTATCTGCTGCGGGTGCAAGGCGGCAAGTCAGGCGCCACGCTGGCCCTGAGCACGGAAAGCGGCCTGCTCGACGTCACCGGCCAGGGCAGCGCGGGCGGGCGCGGCGGCCTGAAGTTCCGGGGCCAGGCGACCTACGCCGACGCCGCGCGTGAAGCGGACCGGGCGGCGCTGGATGGACTGTTGTCGGCGCTGGGGCGGCGTTCGGGGGATATTACGACCTTCGGGACATGAACCAGAGAAGGCAGGCGCGGCACTAGACTATGCGTTGTTAGGTACAAGTATTTCGCCCACGGAGCCTGTCAAGAGCATCTCCTCCGCCGATGTGATTCCGTTGCCCCAAGCTCGATCCAATTTGTCCCAGTTCGCTGATCAGGTCAAGTCCGGAGTGAGAAGATCATCACCAAGAATGGTGAAAGCTACGTCGCGCTGATCGACGCCGAGCGACTGGAACAGGAACGCATCCACCTGCTGTTGATCGACGATGCTAGCCGGGGCTTGTCCGATGTTGCGGCCGGCAAGCTCAAGGACGCGCTAGGCGCGGTGTCGGCCCTCAAGCACCGCCAGCTTTCCTTCGACTTTCCAGACCGCTGGCGGGGATAGACACTAGGCATCCCGCGTCACCCGCAGGATTTCCTCGGGCGAAGTCTGCCCGCTGTCGACCCAGCGCTGCCCATCCTCGCGCATGGTGCGCATGCCTGACGCGGCCGCCGCGCGCCGCAGTTCGCGCTCGTCGCGTCCTTCGTGGATCAGCCGGCGCGCCTCGTCGTCCACCGTGAAGAGTTCGTGGATGCCGGAACGCCCGCTGTAGCCGGTATGGTTGCAGGCGTCGCAGCCCACCGGATGGAACACGCACGCGCCGTCCTGCACGGCGGACTTCTTGCAAGCCGGGCACAGCTTGCGCACCAGGCGTTGGGCCAGTACGCCCAATAGCGACGACGCCAGCAGGAAGGGTTCGACCCCCATGTCCGTGAGCCGGGTCACGGCGGACACCGAATCGTTGGTGTGCAGCGTGGCCAGCACCAGGTGGCCGGTGAGCGAGGCCTGCACCGCGATCTGCGCGGTCTCCAGGTCGCGGATTTCGCCGATCATGATGACGTCGGGGTCCTGCCGCAGGATCGCGCGCAGGGCCAGCGCGAAGCTCATCTCGATCTTGGCGTTGACCTGCGTCTGGCTGATGCCGGCCAGGTCGTACTCGATCGGGTCCTCGACCGTGAGGATGTTGCTCGTAGAGGCGTCCAGGCGGCTGAGCGCCGCGTACAGCGTGGTGGTCTTGCCGCTGCCGGTGGGTCCGGTCACCAGCACGATGCCGTGCGGCTGGCGGATCAATCGGTCCAGCTGGCCCAGCACGCCCGCATCCATGCCCAGCTTTTCCAGCTGCAGGCGCCCCGCTTCCTTGTCCAGCAAGCGCAGCACCGCACGTTCGCCATGCCCGGTGGGCAAGGTGGACACGCGCACGTCGATGGGCCGTCCGCCCACGCGCAGCGCAATACGGCCATCCTGTGGCAAGCGCTTTTCGGCAATATCCAGGTGCGCCATGATCTTGATGCGCGAGATCAGCGCGGCATGCAGCGCCTTGCGCGGCGACACCACGTCGCGCAAGGTGCCGTCGACCCGGTAGCGCACCACCGAGTGGGTCTCGAAGGGTTCGATGTGGATGTCGCTGGCGCCGTCGCGCGCCGCCTGCGCGAACAGCGCATTGATCATGCGGATCACGGGCGCGTCGTCCTGGGCCTCCAGCAGGTCAGCCACCTCGGGCATGTCCTGCATCAGGCGGTCCAGGTCGATCTCGTTCTCGGCCACGCCCATGACCGAAGCCGCGTCTTCCGAGTGGCTGTAGGCCGCGGTCAGCAGGGTTTCCAGCGCCTGGTCGTCGACCTGCGCCAGTTCGATGTCGCCGTGGCAGCGGCGGATCTCGCGCACCGCCCATTCCGGCGTGCGCGGGCTGACGGTCAGGCGGGCCTGGCCGCCGCGCAGCGACAACATCGCGCGCTGCGCCCGGGCCCAGGCATAAGGCAAGGGATGCGCGCTCATAGCAGCGTATCGGGGTCCACGGCCACGCTGTGCATCAGCGTGCGCGACACGCGGATGGCGTCCGAAGCGTCGCGCGCAGACTCCGTGCCGGGATACTGGCGCACCGCGAAGGACTGGGCCGTGACCGGCGCCGGCCGGCGCAACGTTTCGGCCTGATGTTCCGGGCGCAGGTCATAGGCGTTGTTCGACACCGAAGGCGCGGAGCCCGGCGCCGGCAGCATCGGCGCCTGCATGTCGGGCAGCGCCCAGTGCTGGCCTGGCTGCACCGCCGCCTGCGCGCGGCGCATGTAGTCGTAGCGGTCCATGGTGACGCCCGCCGTGCGATTGGCGTCGCGCACCACGTAGGGGCGCAGGAACACCATCAGGTTGGTCTTGGTGCGCTTGCGCGAATCGTAGCGGAACAACGAGCCGATCACGGGCAAGGATCCCAGGAGCGGCACGCTGTTGGTGGAGAGCGTGACGTTGTCTTCCAACAGGCCGCCCAGCACGATGATCTGGCCGTCGTCGATCAGCACGCTGGTGTCGATGGCGCGCTTGTTGGTCACGATGCCAGTGGTGGAGTTGGAGCGGCTTTCGTCGATGCTGCTGACTTCCTGGTAGATGTCCAGCTTTACCGCGCCGCCCTCGGAAATCTGCGGCCGGATGTTCAGCTTCAGGCCCACGTCCTCGCGTTCGATGGTCTGGAACGGATTGGTGCTGCCGTTGCTGCCCGACGTCACGTACTGCCCGGTCACGAACGGCACGGTCTTGCCCACCAGGATGCTGGCCGATTGGTTGTCCAGGGTCAGCAGGTTGGGCGTGGACAGGATGTTGGCTTCGCCGGTGTTCTCCATGGCGCGCGCCAGCACGCCCAGGTTGATCACCTTGTTGCCCAGCACGTCGACCGTGCCCTTGACCACCCCCAGGCTCAGGCCGCTGCCGATGCCGTCGATGGTGGTCGGCCCCTTGCCGGTGATGCCGCTGCCGCCCAGGTTGGTGCCGCCGATGAAGCTGGTGCCGTCGCTGTTGATGTTGCCGGCGCCCGTCATCCACTGGATGCCGAACTCCGCCGCCTTGGCCTCGCTGACTTCCACGATCAGGCTTTCCACCAGCACCTGCGCGCGGCGCTGGTCGAGCTGGTCGATGACTTCACGCAGGCTGCGGTACAGCGGCTCGGGCGCGGAGATGATGAGCGAGTTGGTGGCCGGGTCGGCCTGGATGGTGGCGCCGCCGGCCGAATACGACACGGCCTGCGTGCTGTTGTCTTCGCGCGAGATGCGTTCCTGCTCGCCCGACAATCCGCCTTTGTTCGAACCCGACATGCCGGCCATGCCCGCCGCCTGGGCAGCCATGCCTGGCGCGGCGTTCTGCGTGCGCGCTCCGCCCTGCGCCGCCGCGCCGCCGCTGGTGCCACCCGTGGCGCCAGGCGCGGAATTCGCCTGCCCGGTCAATAGCCCGCCCAGCACCTCGGCGATGCGCGTGGCCTGCGCGTTGCGCATGTAGACCACGTGCAGATTGCCGGCGCGGTTCTGCTGCGCGTCCAGCTTCATGATGAGATCGCGCGCCAGCCGGGTGCGGGCCGGGCTGCCGGAACGCACCAGCACGCTGTTGCTGCGCGGATCGGCCACCACGGCGATGCGCTGCGTCGGATCGCTGCTTTGCGTATCCAGCAGCTGCGAGGCCAGGATGGCGAGGTCGGTGGCGACGGCCGAACGCACCGGCACCACGTCCGTGTCGATCGAGCTGGGCACGTCGATGCGCGCAATGACCTGCGCGATCCGTTCCAGGTTATCGGCGTAGTCCGTCACCACCAGCGTGTTGTTGCCGGGATAGGCGTTGATCGGGTTATTGGGCGGCACCATGGGGCGCAGCACCGGCACCAGGTTGGCGGCGTTCTCGTACTTCAGCGGGAACACGCGGGTCAGCATTTCGCCACTGCTGCCCTTGGCGAACGCGGACACGGGCACGGGACCACGGCCCGCGCCGCCCACGGCTTGCGCGGGACGTGCGCTGCCCGCCACCACGCTGCCTTGCAGCTTGCCGTCGGCCTCGGGCACCACGCGCGTCACGCCATCGACCTCGACGATGGCAAAGCCCTGCATGCGCAGCGCGCCCGTCAGCATCGACAGCGCCTGCGCGCTGTCCACGGGACGGTCCGACACCAGCGTCAGCTTGCCCTTGACGCGCGGATCCACCAGGAAGTTGCGCTGCGTGAACAGCGACAGCGCGCGCAGCACGGCGGGGATGTCGGTGTCGACGAAATTCAGACTGACGCGATTGTCGGTCTGTTGAGCATGGACTGTGCTGGCCGCGGGTCCGAGCTGGCTTGCGGCGAGCAGTACCGCAAGGCTGAATTGCGCAATATGACGCATGACGGGATAGGTGCCTGAAACGTGAAATCGTGTGAAAAAACGTGAAAGCGCGTCGGAGTATACGGGGTGACAGTGCAACACTACGGTCATAATTCGCAGGCATCGTAGCGGCCTTGAAACCCTTTAAATTCGGGGCTTTGCGCGTTTTTTTCATGCGCGCTGGCCATGCTTTCCAGATGCCTTCCTTCCGTTACGAAGCCACCGACGCGTTGGGGAAGATCGTGCGCGGCACGATCGACGCCGACAGCGAACGCGGCGCCCGCAACCAGCTGCGCGGCCGCGGCCTGCTGCCGCTGTCCACGTCCCTCGCGGCGCGCGCCGAAGGCTTCGGCGCATCGCTGCGCACGCGCCTGTCGGATGCGGATCTGGCCTGGCTCACCCGCCAGCTCGCCAGCCTGCTGGCCGCGAGCCTGCCGCTGGACGCGGCCCTGAGCGCCACGCTGGAACAGGCCGAGAAAAAACACATCGCCGCCACGCTGGGCGGCGTGCGCGACGATGTACGCGCGGGCCACAAGCTGTCGACCGCCCTGGCCGCGCGGCCGCGCGACTTCCCGGAGATCTACCGCGCGCTGATCGGCGCCGGCGAAGAATCGGGCGATCTCGCGCAAGTGATGGAGAAGCTGGCGGACTACATCGAGGAGCGCAACGCCTTGCGCAGCAAGGTGCTGACCGCGTTCATCTATCCGGCGGTGGTGGCCTGCGTGTCGGTGATCATCGTGATCTTCCTGCTGGGCTATGTGGTGCCGCAGGTGGTGTCGGCGTTCAGCCAGGCCAAGCAGGAGCTGCCGCTCCTGACGCGCATCATGCTGGCGCTGTCGGACTACGTGCGCGAATGGGGCGTCGCGACCGGCGCGGCGCTGGCGGCGGCCGTCGCGCTGTGGCGCTACGCGCTGCGCGCGCCCGCCGCGCGGCGCGCCTGGCATGCGCGCGTGCTGAAGCTGCCCTTGGCCGGGCGCTTCGTGCTGGGCGTGAATGCCGCGCGCTTCGCGTCCACGCTGGCGATCCTCTCGGGCAGCGGCGTGGCGTTGCTGACGGCCCTGGAGGCGGCGCGCCGCACCCTGGGCAACGATGTGCTGCGCCAGGCCGTGGACGAAGCCTCGGCGCGCGTGCGCGAAGGCGCGTCGCTATCGGCATCCTTGGGCGCGCAAAAGGTGTTTCCGTCGCTGCTTGTGCATCTGATCGCCAGCGGCGAGAAGACCGGCCGCCTGCCTGAACTGCTGGACCGCGGCGCGCAGAACCTGTCGCGCGATCTGGAGCGGCGCGCGATGGCCATGACGGCGCTGCTGGAACCGGCGCTGATATTGCTGATGGGGGGATTCGTGCTGCTGATCGTGCTGGCGGTGATGAGCCCGATCCTGGAGATGAACCAGCTCATCCGCTAGGCCGGAAAATGCGTTGCGGGCTTGGTGCGGCAGGATCCTCGCCGCGCCAAGCCCGCAACATCCTGCCGCGGTCTCGCGGCCGCCGGCGGATCCGGCCAGCCGCAAGCCCCGTGGAACTTATAGCGCCTCTTCGTCGCTCTCGCCCGTGCGGATGCGGATGGCCTGTTCGACCGGAGTGACAAAGATCTTGCCGTCGCCGATCTTGCCGGTGCGGGCAGCCTTGACCACGGCCTCGATGGCGGCTTCGACCTGGCTGTCGGGCAGCACCACTTCCACGCGGATCTTGGGCAGGAAGTCCACCACGTACTCGGCGCCGCGGTAAAGCTCGGTATGGCCTTTCTGGCGGCCGAAACCCTTGACTTCGGTAACGGTCAGGCCGCTGACGCCGACTTCGGCCAGCGCTTCGCGGACTTCGTCGAGCTTGAAGGGTTTGATGATGGCGGTGACTTGTTTCACGTTGGTCGTCCTGGGTTTTGATCTGTTGCGGCGCCCTGGCTAGGTATGGCTGCAGGGCGCATCGGATAAGAGAATACCACCCGCGGGGACCCGGACGCCGGGTCCCCCTTGGGCGGGAAATCCCGATCAGGCCTCGTCGGGAATGCGTTCGGCGTCGCGCATCCACACCGCCGACTCGGAGTCGCTGGGCGCGCGCCAGTCGCCGCGCGGCGACAGCGAACCGCCGGAGCCGACCTTGGGCGCGTTGGGCACGCAGGTGCGCTTGAACTGGCTGAGGCGGAAGAAACGGTCCAGGAAAATCTTAAGGTTGCGCTTGATGGCCGCCAGATCGTACTGGTTGCGGGCCACGTGGCCGCCCTCGGGCCAGGCGCCGGCCTCGCGGTCGCGCCAGGCCGCCAGCGCCAGAAACGCCACCTTGGTCGGCGCAAAGCCGTAGCGCAGCGTGTAGTACAGGTTGAAGTCCTGCAGTTCGTAGGGGCCGATGGAGTCTTCGCTCTTCTGCACCGGCTTGTCGTCGGCTCCGCCCGGCACCAGTTCGGGACTGACGTCGGTGCCCAGCACGTCCAGCAGCACCTGCGCCCCCTCCTCGCCCAGGCGGCCGGATTCGGCGACCCAGCGCACCAGGTGGGTGATGAGCGTCTTGGGTACGCTGGCGTTGACGCTGTAGTGCGACATGTGGTCGCCCACGCCGTAGGTGCACCAGCCCAGGGCCAGCTCGCTCAGGTCGCCTGTGCCGATGACGATGGCGTTGTTGAAATTCGCGATGCGGAACAGGTGGTTGGTGCGTTCGCCGGCCTGCACGTTCTCGAAGGTGATGTCATAGACCGGCTTGCCGTCGGCATAAGGATGGCCCAGATCCTTGAGCATCTGCAGGCAGCTGGGCCGGATGTCGATCTCGGAAGCCGTGCACCCCACCACCTCCATCAGCTTGCGCGCCTGCTGCAGCGTGCGCGAGCTGGTGGCAAAGCCCGGCATGGTGACGGCCAGGATGTTGGCGCGCGGCAGGTCCAGCGCGTCCATGGCCTTGGCGCAGACCAGCAGCGCATGGGTGGAATCCAGCCCGCCGGAAATGCCGATGACGACCTTGGACATGCGGCTGGCCGACAGGCGCTGGACCAGGGCCTGCACCTGGATGCTGTAGACCTCCTTGCAGCGGGCATCGCGGCGCTGCGGGTCGGCCGGCACATAGGGAAAGCGCGCCACGCGCCGCTCCAGCGGCAGCTCGGTGTCTTCCAGCGGCGGATTCACGGGCACCGCCACACTGCGGAACTTGCGGACTTCGTCCTGATGGCGGCGCACGGACTGGCCGAAGGTGGTCTGGCGCATGCGTTCGCGCGACAGGCGTTCGAGGTCCACGTCCGCGAACAGCAGATGGGAATGGCCGAGGAAACGTTCGGATTCGCCCAGCAGTTCGCCGTTTTCGTAGATCAGCGCCTGGCCGTCCCAGGCCATGTCGGTGGAGGACTCGCCCCGCCCGGCGGAGGTGTACATGTAGGCCGACAGGCAGCGCGCCGACTGCTGCGCCACCAGTTGGTGGCGGTATTCGGACTTGCCGACCACGATATTGGAGGCCGACAGGTTCACCAACACGGTGGCGCCCGCCAGCGCGGCGTAGGAAGACGGCGGGATCGGCACCCAGACGTCTTCGCAGATTTCGACGTGGAACTGGAACAGCGGCAGCTTTTCCATCTGGAAGACCAGCTCGGAGCCGAACGGCACGGTCTGCCCCAGCAGGCTGATCTCGGACACGGCTGCGCAATCCCCGGCGCTGAATTGGCGCGCTTCGTAGAATTCGCCGTAGTTGGGCAGGTAGCTCTTGGGCACCACGCCCAGCACGCGGCCGCCGGCGGCGACCACGGCGCAATTGAACAGCTGGTGGGCCACGCGCAGCGGCGCGCCGACCACGACGGCGATGTCCATTTCCGCGGTTGCCGCCACCACCTGGGCCAGCGCGGCCTCGCATTCGTCCAGCAAGGCCTTCTGGTGGAACAGGTCGTCGCAGGTATAGGCGGACAGGCCCAGCTCAGGAAACGCCGCCAGCACCGCGCCGCCCTGGGCGGCCTGCTGCGCCAGCGCGATGGTCTGGGCGGCATTGAACGCGGGGTCCGCGACCTTGCATTCGGGCACGCCGACGGCCACCCGGGCAAAGCCGTGGGAATACAGGTTGAAGAACGGGTTCGACATCGGGTCTATCGCCTGGGATTTCAACGCCTGGATTATCTCACGGGGCCACCCGCCGGCCCCGCCCCGGCGCCTTGCCGCGCCCGCTGTCCGCTAGCGCGGCATCTTCTCGTCGGTCAGTCCGCGTTCCGACGGCGCGGCCAGGCCCGGACGGCCGCCTTCACCGGCCAGCGCAGCCTGCAAGGCGCCTTCGCGTAGGTGGACGCCCATCGCGCCGATGTCGGCGCCGGACGGCTGCTGGTACAGGCGCAGGCCCAGTTCGGGCAGGATGGCCAGCAGATGGTCGAAGATGTCGCCCTGGATGCGCTCGTACTCGACCCAGGCGGTGACGGCGGTAAAGCAATAGACCTCGACCGGGATGCCCTCGGAGGTGGGCTCCATCATGCGCACCATCATCGCCATGTCCTGGCGGACCTCGGGATTCTGCTTCAGGTAGGCCAGCGCATAGGCGCGCAAGGTGCCAATATTGGTCAGGCGGCGGCGGTTGGCCGGCACGCTGGCCAGTTCGCCCATGGTCTGGTTGGCCTGGGCGATATCGTGGGTCTTGGCCTGCAGGTAGTCGTGCAAGAGGCGAAAACGCATCAGCCGCTGCGCCTCGTCGTCGGTCAGGAAGCGCACGCTGGCCGAGTCGATGCGGACGGTGCGCTTGATGCGCCGTCCGCCCGATTCGAACATGTGGCGGTAGTTGCGGTAGCTCTCCGAGAACAGCTTGTAGGTGGGCACCGTGGTGACGGTGTTGTCCCAGTTCTGCACCTTGACCGTGTGCAGCGCGATGTCCTTGACGAAGCCGTCGGCGTTGGACTGCGGCATTTCGATCCAGTCGCCGATGCGCAGCATGTCGTTGCTGGTCAGCTGGGTGCTGGCCACCAGCGACAGCAGCGTGTCCTTGAACACCAGCAGCAGCACGGCGGACAGCGCGCCCAGGCCGGAAATCATCCAGAGCGGCGAGCGGTCGATCAGGATGGAAAGCACCAAAACGGTGCATACCGCCATCAGGATCAGCTTGCCGATCTGGATATAGCCCTTGATGGAGCGGGTCTGCGCCCGGGTGGTGGCGGAATAGGTATCCTGCCAGGCGCTCAGCACCCCGGAAAACGCCATGAACACGCAGATCCAGGCGCCGGCATGCGCCAGCCGCCCGACGATGGTCACCGCCCGCTCGACATGCGGCACCAGGTCTATACCCAGCGACACCACCGCGAACGGCACCGCATACCAGAGGTTCTGGTAGGCGCGGCGGCGTTGCAGGGCCTTATCCCAGTCGCCGCGGCCGCTCAGCACCAGCACGCGGTGCGCCAGCAGCAACACGACCCGCGCCACCACCCACTGCACGAACAACGCGGCCAGGATCAGCGCGCCGATCCCGATCAAGGTCTGCGCCCAGGCTTCGCGCGGCAGATGGGTATCCAATTGGGTGACCAGTTCTTCCCATTCCAGGGGCATAGACTCTCTTCCTGCTCTAAGGTCTTGAAACTAATCCAGGATTATCCGACAAAGGCCAGGCCGGAGGGTTCGCCGCCCGCGGGACCCGCGCCCGGCGCCGCCGGCCTTGCGCGCCAGGCCCTATAATTCTGTCCATCATGGCAAACACTCCCTCCCCCGATCAAAACCAGTTCGCCAACAAGGCGCAGGCCTGGTCCGCCCGGTTCTCGGAACCGGTTTCCGAACTCGTCAAGCGCTATACGGCGTCCGTGGATTTCGACAAGCGCCTGGCGCGCTACGACATTCAAGGTTCGCTCGCGCACGCGGACATGCTGGCCGCCCAGGGCATCATCGGCGCCCAGGACCTGGCCGACATCCAGCGCGGCATGACGCAGATCCTGTCCGAAATCGACGCCGGCAGCTTCCAATGGCTGCTCGACCTCGAAGACGTGCACCTGAACATCGAAAAGCGCCTGGTGGAACTGGTGGGCGACGCGGGCAAGCGCCTGCACACCGGCCGTTCGCGCAACGACCAGGTCGCCACCGACATCCGCCTGTGGCTGCGCGCCGAAATCGACAACCTGCTGGACCTGCTGCGCCAGCTGCGCCACGCCCTGGCCACGGTGGCGCTGGACAACGCCGGCACCATCATGCCCGGCTTCACGCACCTGCAAGTCGCCCAGCCCGTCACCTTCGGCCATCACCTGCTGGCCTATGCCGAAATGTTCGGCCGCGACGCCGAGCGCCTGGCCGACTGCCGCCGCCGCGTGAACCGCTTGCCGCTGGGCGCCGCCGCCCTGGCCGGCACGTCCTACCCGATCGACCGCGAACGCGTCGCCAAGACCCTGGGCTTTGACGGCGTGTGCCGCAATTCGCTGGACGCCGTGTCCGACCGCGACTTCGCCATCGAATTCTGCGCCGCCGGCGCGCTGATCATGACGCACGTCTCGCGCCTGTCCGAAGAGCTGGTGCTCTGGATGAGCCCGCGCGTGGGCTTCATCGACCTGGCCGACCGCTTCTGCACCGGCAGTTCGATCATGCCGCAGAAAAAGAACCCCGACGTGCCCGAGCTGGCCCGCGGCAAGACCGGCCGCGTCAACGGCCACCTGGTCGCCCTGCTGACCCTGATGAAGGGCCAGCCCCTGGCCTACAACAAGGACAATCAGGAAGACAAGGAAGGCCTGTTCGACACCGTCGACACCGTGCGCGACACGCTGACGATCTTCGCGGACATGGCCGGCGGCATCAAGGTCAAGGCCGACAACATGCGCGCCGCCGCCCTGCAGGGCTTCGCCACCGCCACCGACCTGGCCGACTACCTGGTCAAGCGCGGCGTGCCGTTCCGCGACGCCCATGAAGTCGTGGCCCACGCCGTGCGCGACTGCGAACAGCGCGGCTGCGACCTGGCCGACCTGTCGCTGGACGAACTCAAGGCCTACCACGCCAGCATCGGCGACGACGTGCACCAGGTCCTGACCCTGGAAGGCTCGGTCGCGGCCCGCAAGCACGTGGGCGGCACCGCCCCGGAGCGCGTGGCCGAGGAAGCCCGGCGCGTGCTGCAGGAAACGGCGGAATAAGCCTGGCTTTCCGATGCAAGATGATCGGCCCCGTTATCGGGGCCGATTTTCATTGGAGCGCGGGACTTGCAGGTGTGCCAGCCTCAGGCAATCGACACGTCCAGACGGCGCCCTAGCTGCCCAAGGGCAGATTCGACTTGCTCGATCCGGGATGCGTGCCGCACGTTGAGCAAGCGGTCCACTTGCGGCATGTGAACCCCCATGCGCCTCGCCAACTCGGCCTTGCGCACCCCCTGAAGAATCATCTCGTTCGACAGAAAGACCTTGCTGGTGACCAAGGCGGGCAAGGTTACTGACGCCTGACCCTTGGCAGGCTTGGAGGGCATGGGAATGGGGCGGCGCGCCTCGAAGTAGATCTCCAGCGCAGCTTCGAGCGCCTCTTCGGCGTTGATCGCCGCTTCATCGACGTCCTGCCCTACGGTTAGCGCTTCTGGAATATCGCGAAACCGGACTAGCCACGTATCGTTGGAGTCGCGAGTCAGGGTATAGGGATAGGTCAGCATTCGGGCTTCCGTCTTATGAATGTGCCAGGCAAGGCTGTCCGCGTGACGCAGGCGTCATTTCAAACCGAGCTGTTTCTTGATTTCGCTTTCCAGATGCTTGCCCATTTCCTTGGACCCGTGATGTGGAAAGATCGTGGTCACGCCGTTCAAGGTAACCCGGTAATGGCTGCTGCCTGACTTGTGCGGCACAAACACTGCCCCTTGTCGTTCCAGCCATCTCTTGAACTCGCTGTACTTCATGAGCAATGGCCACGGCTTGATTGAGCATAAACAAAAATGTTGAATAAATAAACAGAAGTGTTTACTTGAGCCGTTCTCCTCCCGCTATGAGCGTAGAAGACGTAGGGACAACGCGGCGTAGAGGTGTCACTTTCTCGGACCGAACGATATTGCGGCCACCCGCTAGACGATACTGAGCGACTCCCCCAGCATCTCCACCACCGCATCCACCTTGGGCAACAACTGCTTGCCCAGCGGCCACGCCAGGTACAGCGGCAGGCCTTCGGTGGCCAATTGCGGCAGCACTTCGACCACCCGCCCATCGCGCAAGGCGTCGGCCGCCAGCCAGGTCGCCAGTTGCGCGATGCCGAAGCCGGCGACGACGGCGTCGACCTGGGCTTCGGCGCTGTCCAGCAACATCACGCCGTCGATCGGCCGCAGGCTGGCGGGTCCGGCGTCCTGCGCGATGCGCCACACCGGGGGCTCCCCGTCCGCGCGGCCGTAGGCCACCGCGTCATGCTGCGCCAGGTCGTCGGCGGTGAGCGGCGTGCCGCGTTGCGCCAGGTATTGTGGCGAAGCGCAGAAAATCACGCTCTCCGAACCCAGGTAACGATGGCCCAGGCCGGGCGCCCACTGCTGCGGCCCGCCGATGCGCACGGCCACGTCTATGCCTTCGGCGGCCAGATCCACATGACGGTCCGTGAACGACACTTGCGCCCGCAACAACGGATGGCGCTTGGCGAACTGCAACAGCAGCGGCAGCGCGACCCGGCGGCCAAAGGTTGCGGGCAGGTCCAGGCGCAGGCGGCCGGCCGGTTCCTGGCGCTGCGCCGCCAGCACCGCTTCGGCGTCCTGCAATTCGGCCAGTACGCGCACGCAGGTGCGGTAGTAGGCGCTGCCCGCATCCGTCAGCGCCAGGCGGCGGGTGCTGCGTTCGAACAGGCGGGTGCGCAGGCGGGCTTCCAGCCGCGCGACGCTCTTGCCCACCGCCGACGCGGTGAGGTGGAGCCGGTCAGCGGCGGCGGTGAAGCTGCCCGCGTCCGCGGTGGTGACGAAAGCTTCGATGCCTTTCAGGCGTTCGGACGGGATCATGGCGGCGATTATTAAGGAATTAGATTCCTTAATTTATGGAATAAATACCTGAGATAAGAAATTCTATCTCCAATATCGTTCAAGACCGTCTTGCTCTTGAACCCATCCATGCTCGAAACCTCCCTGGCATCGCCATCCGTCCCCGCCCGCTCCGCCACGCTTTCCATCGCCATCCTCGCCGTCGCGGCCTTCGTCATCGTTTCCACGGAGTTCCTGATCGTGGGACTGCTGCCCGAACTGGCCCGCGACCTGTCCATCTCCGTATCCGCCGCGGGCCAGCTCGTAACCCTGTTCGCGTTCACCGTGATGCTGTCGGGGCCCTTGCTGACGGCGGCCCTATCGCACGTGGAGCGCAAGCGCCTGTTCGTCGCGATCCTGCTGGTCTTCGCCGCCGCCAATGCGCTGGCCGCTGCCGCGCCCAACATCTGGGTGCTGGCAGTGGCGCGCTTCATACCCGCGCTGGCCCTGCCGGTGTTCTGGGGCACGGCCAGCGAAGCCGCGGCGCAACTGGCCGGCCCCCGCCGTGCCGGACAGGCGGTGGCGCGCGTCTACCTGGGCATTTCCGCCGCGCTGCTGTTCGGCATTCCGCTAGGCACCCTGGCGGCCGCATCCATAGGCTGGCGCGGCAGTTTCTGGGGACTGGCAGCGCTGTCCCTGGCGCTGGCCGCCTTGATGTGGGCCTGCATGCCGGCCTTGCCGCGCCCGCCGCGCGCGGGCCTGCGCGAGCAGGCGCGGATACTGCGCGACCCTCGCATGCTGGCCCACATCGCCCTGTCCGTCGCGGTGTTCACCGCGATGTTCACTGCCTACACCTATCTCGCCGATGTGCTGGAACGTATCGCCGGCGTGCCGCCGGCGCAGGTGGGTTGGTGGCTGATGGGGTTTGGCGCGGCGGGCCTGGCGGGCAACTGGCTGGGCGGACTGGCGGCCGACCGCAATCCGCTGGCCGCGACCCTGGCGTTCACCCTGCTGCTGGGCCTGGGCATGATGGCCGCCGTGCCGCTGGCGTCGACGCCAGCCGGGCTGCTGCCGGCGCTGGCTGCCTGGAGCATCGCCAACACGGCCCTGTATCCGGTGTGCCAGGTGCGCGTGATGCAGGTCGCGCCGCAAGCCCAGGCCATGGCGGGGACGCTGAACGTGTCGGCAGCCAATGCCGGCATTGGCGCCGGCGCCATGCTGGGCGGATGGGCGATCGCGCAATGGGGGCTGGGCAGCGTGGGCTATATCGCCGGGGCCGTGGCGCTGCTGGCGGCCCTGGCGGTTCCTGCCGTCGCCCGTCTGCGGCCATCCGTCAAGGTCTGATCCCGTATCGCGCGAGCGGCCACCGTGCGCCCGGAGGCTGGAAACCCGGCAGCAGCGGCTGCAACCCCGAACGCAGGCGCGTTGCTCAGCGCCTGCCCGCCTCCGGCATACAGGCCGGCACGGCGCATGCGGCCGGCGCCTTGATCAGGAACTCCTTCAGGCTGGCCACGTTGTTCTTCTTGAAGATGCGGTTCTTGTAGGTGACCACGGTGGTGGGCGACAGACCCAGCTCGCGCCCCACTTCCTTCGCGGTATGGCCCTGGCGCAGCAGGTCCGCCACCTGGATCTCGCGCAGCGACAGTCCGCTGCACCAGGACGGCACGCGCGGCGCGTCCGCTTGCACGCGGCACAACTGGTGATGGCGCCGCGCCAGCGCGATCAGCAAGGGCGCACGCCCGCGCATCAGCTCGGCCACGTTCGGCGAATGGGCGTGCGAGAAATACAGGTTCAGGTAGCTGATGCCCTCGTCGCGGCAGCCAATGAGCGAAATCTTGCTGGCGAAGCCCGGGCGCTCGAACAGCAGGCGGCGGTACTCGTCATCCGCGATGCGTTCGGGCGACGCGGTCTGGACGACCAGGTCGGGATGATGGCCGGGCCGGCAGGCCATGTCGCGCAGCAAGCCGTAATTGGGGTCGCGCCGGTAGAACTCGTTGTCCACGAATACGTTGGTGGTCCATTCGATCAGGGACTGGTTCAGCAGGCTGGCGGCCGACGAATACTGCACCGAGCCTTCCTGGCCGTAGAACACGTGCGACACGTGGTCGGCGGCCACGGTTTCGCGCAGTGCCAGCAGCAGCGCGGCATGGAACATCGGACCGCCCAGGTCCATGACGGCGGACTCGGCCCAACGGTCCGGCCCCCCGCCCGCGGGCATAGGGTTGTTTGTCTCTTCCATGGTGTCGTTTTCCCCCGCTTGCGCGTGTTTTCCCGATTCTAAGGTCATCCCCCGCCGCCGCGATGTCCTCTTCCGTGAGGACATGACGGGCCCGCGCTGCGCTCCTAGAGTGGGGCCTGCAACAAACCACATCGAACTAGGGAAAACGATGAAAGAGCTTCCCATCTATCCATACGTCAGGCCCGAGGAAATGGACCGCCCGCGCCGCGATCCGCATCCGGTGGCGGTCGTGGGGGCCGGATTGACCGGGCTGACGCTGGCGCTGGACCTGGTGCGGCGGGGCATCCCCGTAGTCGTGCTGGACGACGACAACACCGTCGGCGTGCGCGGCCTGGCCTCGCGCGGCATGGTCTGGGCGCAGCGCACGCTGGACATCTTCGACCGGCTCGGCATGGCCGGCGACGTGGTCGGCAAGGGCGTGCGCTGGAACGTGGGCCGCGTGCTGTGCCGCGACATGGCGGTGGCGTCCTTCACGCTGCAGGACCAGCCCGACATGCGCCACAACGGCTTCGTCAACCTGCAGCAGTACTACCTGGAAGCCTTCCTGGTGGACGCGCTGATGCGCGAGCCGCTGGCCGAGCTGCGCTGGCTGAACCGCGTCGCCGGCATCGATCCGCAGGCGGACGGCCCGGCGACGCTGCAGGTGGAGACGCCCGACGGCCCCTACCCGTGCCGCGCGCAATGGGTCGTCGCCTGCGACGGCGCCAAGAGCGCGGTGCGCGGCATGCTGGGCCTCAGCCCGCGGGTGTACGACCAGACCGAGGACCGCTGGATCATCATCGACATCGTGCTGCGCGACACCACCTGGCCGGAGGAACGCTGGACCTGGCTGGACGCGCGCAGCAACCATGGCCGCGCGGTCTGGCGCCACAAGATGGCCGACGACACCTGGCGGCTGGATTTCCAGCTGCGCGCGGACGAAGACCCGGCCGAGGCGGCCACCGACGCGGCCATGCGCCAGCGCGTCTGGGACCTGCTGGGCGAACGCGTGGAATTCGACATCGCCTGGCACGGCGTCTGGGCCTACCGCCATGAATGCCTGGACAGCCTGCGCCACGGCCGCGTGCTGTTCGCGGGCGACTCGGCCCACCTGGTCGCGCCGTTCGGCGCGCGCGGCGGCAACGGCGGCATCCAGGACGCCGACAACCTGGGCTGGAAGCTGGCCCTGCTGCTGCAAGGCCGCGCGGGCGACTCACTACTGGACACCTACAGCGTGGAGCGCAAGCACGCGGCGATGGAGAACATCCGCCAGGCGCGCCGCTCCTCGCGCTTCGTCTACCCGGGCGCGGCCCGCTCGGCCGCGCTGTGGCGCGACGCCATCATCGACCTGGCGCCGCGCCACGCCACCGCCGCCCGCATGATCAACACCGGCCGCCTGTGCATGCCGGCCGTCTATCCGGCGTCGGCGTTGGCGCGCAGCGCGCACGCCCTGGCCGGGCGCGCGCTGCCCAACGTGGTGCTGCGGCAAAGCGACGGCCTGACCCTGCATGGGCTGCTCGGCCCCTGGTTCACCGTGCTGGTGTTCGGCGATGCCCTGCCCGCCGGCGCGGAGGACGGCGACGGCCTGCTGCGCTGGATCGCCGTCGGCCCGCTTTGCGATGAGCGCGGACGCGCCGCCCTGGCGCACCAGCTCGGCCAGACGCTGGACGGCCAGGCCTGGCTGCTGCGCCCCGACCAGCATGTCATGGCCGCGGCCACGCCCGAGACGCGCGATCCCGAGGCCGTGCAGGCCTGGATCAACGCGGCGCTGGATGCCCCCGGCGCCTGTCCCGAACCCCTGCCCGAGGCCCGCGGCCTCTACCGCTCAACCGGAGGCGCCAGCCATGCCGCTATCCCAGCAACAGCTTGACGACCTGCTCGAGCGCCTTATCGCGCTGACCAACGTGCCCGACCCCGCGGCCCAGCGCGACAGCCTGGCCCGGCTGTCGCTGCTGCTCATCGAAGCCGTGGACGACGCGGCCCGGGTGCAGGCGGCGGTCGACGAGATGCTGGCGATCCAGCCCGGCTCGCCCGCCTTGAACATTCCATGAACCACGGAGACGGCGCCATGACGCTGCAACACCCCCCCGCCTGCCCCGCCATCCAGGGCCTGCATCACTTCGCCTGGCGCTGCCGCGACGCGGAGGAAACCCGGCATTTCTACGAAGGCATCCTGGGCCTGCCGCTGGTGCATGTGGTCAAGGAAGAACGCGTGCCCTCCACCGGCGAACACTGTCCCTTCGTGCACCTGTTCTTCGAATTCGCCGACGGCTCCCACATCGCCTTCTTCGACCTGGGCGACAACGGACTGAGCCAGCCCGATCCCGCCACGCCGCGCTGGGTCAACCACTTCGCCATGGAAATCGGCGGCGAAGCCGAGCTGGAACGGATGCGCCAGCGGCTGCTGTCCCACGGCGTCGAGGTGGTGGGGCCGACCGACCACCACTTCATCCGCTCGATCTATTTCTTCGACCCCAACGGCATCCGGCTCGAACTGACCCTGCGCCTGCCCGTGGACGACTACGTGGCTCGCAAGCGCCGCAGCGCCCATGACGACCTGGCCGCCTGGACCCGCGACAAGGCCGCCGGGCTGATGCCCGGCGCCAGCGGCACCAGCAGCCAGCAGCGCCGCCAGGCCCACGCCGGCTGAGCCGCCCCTCTTTCCATCCATCAAAGGAACACCATGAGCAAACCCTTCGCCTCCCAGGCCGACCTGGCGGAAAAGAAGATCTCCTTCGAGCGCCTGTCCGACAACGCCTACGCCTACGTGGCCGACGGCGACCCCAACTCGGGCGTGATCATCGGCGACGACAGCGTGATGGTGGTCGACGCGACCGCCACCCCGGCCATGGCGCAGGCGCTGATCCAAGCCATCCGCGGCGTCACCGACAAGCCCATCCGCCACGTGGCGCTGACGCACTACCACGCCGTGCGCGTGCTGGGCGCGTCCGCCTTCGTGGCCGAGGGCGCGGCCAACGTGTACGCCAGCCGCGGCACGCATGAGCTCATCGTCGAACGCGGCCAGGCCGACATGGACTCGGAGATCGGCCGCTTCCCGCGGCTGTTCCAGTCCGCCGAGACCATCCCCGGGCTGACCTGGCCCACCGTGGTGTTCGAGCGCGAGCTGACCGTGTTCCTGGGCAGCCTCGAAGTGCGCATGCTGCACCTGGGCGCCGGCCACACCCGGGGCGACTCCATCGTCTGGATTCCGTCGCAGGGCATCTGTTTCTCCGGCGACCTGGTGGAATTCAACGCGGGCGTGTACACGGGCGATGCCTACCTGTCGGACTGGCCCGCCACGCTGGACGCGTTGCAAGCGCTGCAACCGCGCCAGATGGTGCCGGGCCGCGGTCCCGCCCTGACCACGCCCGCCGCCTGCCGCGAGGCCATCGGCTACACGCGCAGCTGGGTCGAAACGCTGTACGGCTGCGCCCGCCAGGGCGTGGAGCAAGGCAAGAGCCTGAAGCAGGTCTATGAAGACACGCGCCGCGTCATGGACCCCGAGTTTGGCCACGTCGTCATCTACGAACACGCCATTCCCTTCGACGTTTCGCGCGCTTATGACGAGGCCAGCGGCATCGCCGATCCGCGCGTCTGGACCGCCCAGCGCGACCGCGACATGTGGGCGGAACTCACCGCCTGATCCCCGCACGACGAGGCCCCGCCGCGGGCCTGCCTTTCCGATACGGAGCACCTGAAGATGAAACTCGCCACCCTGACCAACGGCGCCCGCGACGGCGCCCTGGCCGTCGTCGACCGCAACCTGACCCGCATGCGCACCGTGCCGCACATCGCCGCCACCTTGCAGCAGGCGCTGGACGACTGGGCCCGCGCCGCGCCGCTGTTGCAGGCCGAATACGAAGCGCTGAACGCCCGCGAAGGCGCCAGCCAGCCCTTCGACCCTGCCCGCTGCGCCGCGCCCCTGCCGCGCGCCTACCAATGGCTGGACGCGTCGGCCTACCTGAACCACGTGGAATTGACGCGCCGCGCCCGCGGCGGCGAGATGCCGCCGTCGTTCCTGACCGATCCGCTGATGTACCAGGGCGCCTCGGATGACTTCATGGGCCCTTGCGAAGACATCACCGCCGCCAGCGAGGAACTGGGCGTGGACCTGGAGGCGGAGATCGTGGTCGTGACCGACGACGTGCCGCTGGGCGTGGACCCGGACGCGGCGCTCGAACACGTCGTGCTGCTGGGCCTGGTCAACGACGTGACCCTGCGCAACGTGGTGCTGCCCGAGCTGTCCAAGGGCTTCGGCTTCCTGCAGGGCAAGCCGGCCTCGGCGCTGTCGCCCGTGCTGGTCACACCCGACGAGCTCGCGCCCTACTGGCGCGGCGGCAAGCTGCACCGCGCCATGCAGGTGTGGCTAAACGGCCGGCAGATCGGCCAGCCCCAGGCGGGCGAGGAAATGCAATTCCATTTCGGCGAACTGATCGCGCACGCGGCCCGCACGCGCCGCCTGGGCGCCGGCACCCTGGTGGGCAGCGGCACCATTTCGAATGCCAGCGACGCCGCCGGCGTGTGCTGCCTGGTCGAGGCGCGCGTGCGGGAAAAGCTGCGCGACGGCGAAATGCGCACGCCCTTCCTCAAGCACGGCGACCGGGTGCGCATCGGCATGCGCGACGACGCGGGCGCAAGCCTGTTCGGCGACATCGACCAGCAGGTGCGCATTCCCGGCACGCGCCCAATGCCTGGCGCCGTATCGGCCGGTACGCCCGAAACTGCCGCCGCCTGACCGGAGACCGCCGTGGCCGATACGCCTGCCCTCACCCTGCACAGCTACTGGCGCAGTTCCGCGGCCTACCGGGTCCGCATCGCCCTGGCCTTGAAGGGCCTGCCTTACCGGCAGGTCACCTGGCACATGGTCAAGGGCGAACACCAGCAGCCCGCCTACCGATCGCTGGCGCCCTTCGGCCTGGTGCCCATGCTGGAAATCGACGGCCTGCGCCTGCAGCAGTCGCTGGCCATTATCGAATACCTGGACGAGCGCCATCCCGGCGCGCCGCTGCTGCCGGCCGATCCGACGCTGCGTGCGCAGGCCCGCGCGCTGGCGCAGCTGATCGCCTGCGAAATGCATCCGCTCAACAACCTGCGCGCGCTCAAGCGCCTGCGCGCCCAGTTCGGCGCGGATGACGAACAGATCCAGGACTGGTACCGCCACTGGTGCGCCGAAGGCTTCCAGGCCTTCGAGGCGGCGCTGCCCGCGGCGCAGGACGGCCGCTACGCGCTGGGCGCCGCGCCCACGCTGGTCGAGTGCTACCTGATCCCGCAGGTCTACAACGCCTTGCGCTACGGCGCGGACCTGACGCCCTTCGAGCGGATCCGCGCCATCGTCCAGGCCTGCGCCGGCCTGCCCGCGTTCGTAGCGGCCCGTCCGGAAAACCAACCCGACGCGCCGCAGAGCGCGGCGGCCTAGGCAACACCCCCGAATAAGAAGCTGAACCGCCGCATTCCCCCCACGGAGACAATCATGCAGACAGAAATCCCCGCCGACGGCGCCGCCGTCGCAGCCCCCGGCCGTTCCGCGTCCGGCCCGCTGGTCAGCGCCGACGACCGCAAGGTGCTGGCCGCCACGCTGGTCGGCTCGGCCATCGAGTGGTACGACTATTTCATCTACGTCCAGGCGGCCGGCCTGGTGCTGGGCTCGCTGTTCTTCGCGCCTTTCGCCAAGGAGAACCCGGAACTGTCGTTGATCCTGTCGTTCGCGACCGTGGGCGTGGCCTTCCTGTTCCGGCCGCTGGGCGCCATCGTCTGCGGCCATCTGGGCGATCGCTACGGCCGCAAGCGGGTGCTGGCGGCCACGCTGATCCTGATGGGCGTGTCCACGGCGCTGATCGGCGTGCTGCCCACTTACGCGCAGATGGGCATCTGGGCGCCGGTGATGCTGGTGACGCTGCGCGTGCTGCAAGGCTTCTCCGCCGGCGGCGAATGGGGCGGCGCGGCCCTCATGGCGGTCGAGCACGCGCCGCGCGACCGGCGTTCGCTGTTCGGCGCCTTTCCGCAGATCGGCGTGCCGCTGGGCATGATCGTCGCCACCGGCGTGCTGTGGTGCATTACCTCGTTGGTCGGCCCCGACAATTTCATGGCCTGGGGCTGGCGGGTGTCCTTCCTGCTGTCCATCGCGCTCATCGTCGTCGGCGTCTTCATCCGCCGCGCGGTCGAGGAATCCCCCGTGTTCCTGGAGATGCAGTCGCGCCGCAGCCATTCCTCTGCGCCGCTGGGCACGCTGTTGCGCAAGCATCCGCGCCAGATCCTGCTGACCACGCTGATCTTCGTGGGCAACAGCACGGCCGGCTACCTGCTGGTCGGCTTCTTCATCAGCTACGGCAGCCGGGCGCTGCGCATGCCGCCGCAGCAGGTGCTGATGATCTGCACGCTGGCCGCGGCCTGCTGGCTGGGCACCACGCTGCTGGGCGGCTGGCTCGGCGACCGCATCGGCCGCGTGCGCACCTTCCAGCTCGGCTACGTGCTGCTGGCGCTGTGGGCGGTGCCGATGTGGTCCTTCGTCGACTCCGGCGACGTCATGCAATTCGCCTTCGCCCTGGCCGTGCTGTCGGTGCCGCTGGGCCTGACCTATGGCCCGCAGGCCGCGCTGTACGCCGAGATGTTTCCGGCCGACGTGCGCTACTCGGGCGTGTCGGCGGGCTACGCGCTGGGCTCCATCCTGGGCGGCGCCTTCGCCGCGATGATCGCGCAGTCCATCATCACCGCCACCGGACAGTCCTGGCATGTGGGTGTCTACGTCATCGCCATGGCCTTGGTGTCCTTCGTGGCCGTGAGCCTGGTCAAGGACCGGCCCGGCGTCACGCTGCACGCCGACTGAACTTGATCCTCTGCTGAAGCCACCTACCCACGCATGCCATGAGCACCTTCATCCGCCAGGACGACCTGATCGAATCCATCGCCAGCGCGCTGCAGTACATCAGCCACTACCATCCGGCCGATTACATCGCGCATCTGGCCCGCGCCTACGAATGCGAGGCCAGCGCGCCGGCGCGCGACGCCATGGCGCAGATCCTGGCCAGCTCGCGCATGGCCGCCATCGGCCGCCGGCCGATCTGCCAGGACACCGGCATCGTCAACGTCTTCCTGGAAGTCGGCATGGACGTGCGCTGGGAGGGCTTTACCGCCAGCCTGGAAGACGCCGTCAACGCCGGAGTGCGGCGCGCCTACCTGGACCCGGACAATCCGTTGCGGGCCTCGGTGGTGGCCGACCCGCTGTTCGGCCGCGGCAACACCCGCGACAACACGCCCGCCGTCATCAGCACGCGCATCGTGCCGGGCGCCAGCGTGGCCGTCACGGTCGCGGCCAAGGGCGGCGGCTCGGAAAACAAGGCGCGGCTGGCCATGCTGAACCCGGCCGACAGCATCGTCGACTGGGTGCTGGCGCAGATACCCGCCATGGGCGCCGGCTGGTGTCCGCCCGGCATGCTGGGCATAGGCGTGGGCGGCACGGCCGAAAAGGCGGTGCTGCTGGCCAAGGAAAGCCTGATGCAGCCGCTGGACATGCATGAATTGCAGGCGCGGGCGCGGCGCGGCGACGCGCTGGCGCCCGAGGACGCGCTGCGGCTGGAACTGCACGAACGCATCAACGCGCTGGGCGTGGGCGCGCAGGGCCTGGGCGGCCTCACCACCGTGCTGGACGTGAAGATCAAGACCTACCCCACGCACGCCGCCGCCAAGCCCGTCGCGCTGATCCCCAATTGCGCGGCCACGCGCCATGCCCGCTTCGTGCTGGACGGTTCCGGCCCCGCGCACCTGGCCCCGCCGTCGCTGGACCTCTGGCCCGACCTGGGAGCCGCGCGCGGATCCAGCGCCGGCCGGCGCGTGAACCTGGACACGCTTACCCGCGAGGAAGTCGCATCCTGGCGCGCGGGCGAAACCCTGTTGCTCAACGGCCGCATGCTGACCGGACGCGATGCCGCGCACCAGCGCATCCGCGAAATGCTGGCCCGCGGCGAACCATTGCCGGCCGACTTCCGCGGCCGCGCCATCTACTACGTGGGGCCGGTGGACGCCGTGCGCGACGAAGCCGTCGGACCCGCCGGCCCCACCACGTCGACGCGCATGGACGGCTACACCGGCATGATGCTGGAGCGCACGGGACTGCTGGCGATGATAGGCAAGGCGGAGCGCGGCCCGCAGGCGGTCGAGGCGATCCGGCGCCACCGGGCGGCCTACCTGATCGCCGTGGGCGGCGCCGCCTATCTCGTGTCCCGCGCCATCCGCAGCGCACGCGTGGTCGCCTTCGAGGACCTGGGCATGGAAGCGATCCATGAGTTCGAAGTCCAGGACATGCCCGTGACCGTGGCGGTGGACGCCGAAGGCGGCAACCTGCATGTGTCGGGGCCGGCGCAGTGGCGCCGGACGGCGGGGGCCAGGGAAATACCGGTGGCGTTGACGGGGACCGCCTGACGACGAAGGTCGAAGCCGTCCTGGTAGGGGCAGCCTGGATCCCGCCGCGCCCCGGCGCGCCCTCAACCCAGCTTGAATTCCACCACCGCCCCGCCGCTGCCATACAGCGGCGCATATTCCAGCACCTTGGCGCCGCGGAACTGCTCGCCCAACGCGCCCAGCAGCCAGGACATGTGCTTGAAGCCCATCTCCGCCTTGGCCTGCCCGGCGTACTCGGGCACGAGTTCACGCAGTTGTCCGGCATCGCCGCTTTCCAGCAACGCCAGCATGCGGCGGTTCCACTCGTCGTCGGCCGGCGAAATCACACAATCCGAGTCCGGCGCCACCGGCTCGCGGAACATGGTGTTGGACAGTCCGCCTATGCCGATGACCGCTGCCCGCTTGTTCTGGAGCGCGGCCGCCTGCAGGGCGATGCGGCTGAGCTGCTCCGTCTGCGCATGGTCGTGGTAGAGGTTGTTGGCCGCCAGCGTCACCGGTAGCTGATCGGTGCCGAAGCCCATCAGCGTGCTGACCGTGATGGTGCCCGTGTCGATGGGAAAGTGGTCGTAGTCCACGCCGCGCGCATGGATGCCGGCATCGCGGCAGCCCTGCACACAGGCTTCGGCCAGAACCGTATCGCTGGCGATGTCGAAGGGCAGCTCGCCATACTCGTGCCAGTTCTCATCCACGTGCACGCCAGTGCTGCGCGCGCGGGTGATCCATAGCTGGTCCAGCACTGCCATCCACTGGGTCGAATACACCAGCACCACGTCGGGCCGGGAAGCCGCCAGCGACTTGCCGGCCGCGCGCAGCGCCTGGTTCAGCCGCCCCCAGGGCGCCACGTCGCTGCGCAATTGCGGCAGCGGGCTGCCGGGAACGAGAAATGCGGAAACGAGAGTCATGGCATGTGTCCTTCGAGGGCTAGGCGGTCGCACCGGCGGATGCTTCGAGGCGGGACAGCCCGGCCTCCTGAAGATTCCATTCCATCACCGCGTTACCGGTGCCGATCACGGTGCCGTAGCCGTGGAACTTGCCCGCCAGCTGCGGATAGTCCATGGCCGCGTGCATCCAGGTGAAGGCGCCGGATTTCACTTCAGCGAAGGCTTCGTCGATGAACTGCGGCAGCAGCTCGAACACCTCGCCCATCCTGCCCTTGCGCATCAGCTCGATCATGCGGATGTCCCACAGATAGCCGTCGTAGCGCGCCGGATGCTCCTTGGACATGTCCTCGGGCACCTCGGGCTGTTCATGAAAATGCCAGTGCGACAGCGTATTGCTGGCCAGCAGCACCGCGCGCCGCCCGCTCTTGCGTATGGCTTCGCGCGTGGCCCGGCCCAGCAGGTCCATTTCCTTGAGCCCCTCTTTGGTGTTGAGGTAGTACGGCGTGTTGTTCGCCGACAGCCCCACCACCGGAATGTCCCATTGCGGCCGCACCATGTGCAGCGTGGTGATGGTGCCGTAGTCCACCCTGAACTTCGGATTGCGCATCATCTTGGTGACCAGGCCCAGCTTGCCGCCTTCCTCGCAACAGGCTTCGGCCAGTTCCACGTCCACGTCCATGCCGAAGTCGTAGCGGAACAGGTCGGGAAAGATCGGATCGACCGAGCGGCCCGCCAGGCGCGGCACGCCCAGGAAATGGTGGCCCACCTGAGTGATCCAGTGCGGCGAATGCACCAGCAGCACGTCGGGCCGCAGGCGTTCGATGCTCTCGCGCACGTGGTCGTAGGCCCAGCGCAGGCTTTCCCAGCCGCCGCGCGAGCGCGGCTCGTTCTGCGGCGGGTTCTCGCCATACACCAGGTGCGGCGGATGGGGAGCCAGGAATCCGGAAAGAATTTCACCGTCCTTCATTGCTTACTCCTTTGCGAGCGCAGTGGGAACCCGATGTCGACCGATGCTGCGAGGCCCATTATTTTGTACGTATACGTACTGGATTCGAGTATCGAGTCACTGCAGGCCGCTGTCAACGGGCGGCACGCCCTCAGCAACTAGGGAATTTCCCGAGCAGGCGAAAAAAAAGAGCAGCGATAGCTGCTCCTTAAAAAAGACCTTGCGGAAAAACCGTCTCCATCCTCTCGTACGGAGATGGCCGGTTTCTCGCGGCGCCGGCGGGCGCGATCAAGCCTGGGCGGAATTAGACGCCATTCCTGGCCCCAGGCACATCACTGAAATTGGGTATTTTGCGCCTCGCAGCAACGTCAACGCATAGTTGGCCACATCCAGAAACAAACGCCGGCGGCACTCCGATATCATCGCGGCTCCCTGCGCCCCGCCCGCCCGTTCATGAGTCCATCTTCCTCCCGCCGCCTTTCGTCCCGCCACCTGACCCGCCTGATCGTCCTGGCCGCGCTGGGCGCGGCGGCGGCCAGCTTTGGCCCGCCCGTCCAGTCGCAAACCGCCCGCAAGCCTTCGCCCTATGAAAACTCGCGGCCGTTGACCGCCGACGAGCGCGCGGCGCAGCAGGCGGAAGACGCCACGAAAACCGGCCCCGCCTTCCTGGGGAAAATCCAGACCCAATCCGAATTCCAGCAGCTTGCCCGGGTCTACAACCCCGGCACGCCGTTGGAGATCCCCCACGTGCTGTTCGTGATCGACCGGAAACAGGGCGGCAAGATCTACTACGTCAACACACCGCGCTACACGCTGCACGAGAACTTCGCGCGTGAACGTCGCCTCTTGCCCGCCAACGACAAGGCCACGCTGATCGCACAGTACAAGGAGCCGCAGCGGCGCCTGCTGTTCGGCACGCTCAGTTGGCAGCGCGACCTGCCCGGCTACACCTATGAATTCTGGGAAGGCGACCGGCTCACCCCGGAGCTGTTGAAGCTGACCGAGGAAAAACTGCAGGCCAGCTTCTACGAACCCGTGCGCTTCAAGGCCAATTCCACGCTGCACGAACAGGTCGCGCAGAATTCTGGCCTGAAGCCCGTGACGCAGGAATCGCTGCTGCGCGAACAGACCTTCCTGCCGCTGAACACCGGCCAGGCGCAAGGCCGGCTGCGCATCGTGGCTTCGGTGGACGACACGCCGGACCTGGCGCCGACCGACATCCTGGTGCTGGACGAGGTTCCGGTGGCGCTGCCGCCCGTGGCCGGCCTGGTCACGCAGCGCCCCTCCACCCTGCTGTCCCACGTCAATCTGCTGGCAAAGGGCTGGCGCATTCCCAACGCCTATGTGCGCGATGCCGTCGCCGCACTGCGCGAGCACGACGGCCAATGGGTCGAGCTGACCGTCACCAGCAGCGGCTATCAGGTGCAACGCATCGCCAAGCCTGAAGCCCCGCCGCCCAGGGCTGCCCAGCCGCTGCCCAAGCCCGACCTGACGGTCAAGGCGATCAAGCCGCTCTCCGGCATGGTCACGCGCGACAGCCGCCATTGCGGCGTGAAGGCGGCCAACCTGGGCGCGCTGAAGTCCACGCTGCCGCCTGCGGCCACCGTGCCGGACGGCTTCTGCATCCCCTTCGCGCAGTACGCGGCCTTCATGGCGCAGCTGGGCGTGCCGCAGCGCATGGCCGCGCTGGAGCAGCGGGCGGACTTCACCGGCGACGCCAACGTGCGCCGCGCCGAACTGGCTGCGCTGCGCCAGGACATCATCCAGGCCCAACCGGATCCGGCCTTGGCCGCCGCCTGGCGCGAACGCTGGCAAAAGCAGTTGCAGGGCCGCGGCGTATTCGTGCGCAGCTCGTCCAATTCCGAGGACCTGCCGGGATTCAGCGGCGCGGGGCTCTACACCACCGTGCCCAACGTGACACAGGCCGACGCGCTGGCGCAAGCCGTGCAGACCGTGTGGGCCTCGGTCTACAACTACGAAGCGTACGAAGCCCGGCGCGCGGCCGGCATCGGCCAGGACGGCGTGGTGATGGCGGTGCTGGTGCAACAGGCGGCGGCATCGGACAGCTCGGGCGTCATGATCACCCGCGATCCCTTCGACGCCTCGCGCCGCTACGTCACCTACATCTCGGCCAAGCGCGGCCTGGGCATCAAGGTGGTGGAAGGCAAGCGGCAGGCCGAACAGCTGATGTACTCCAGCTGGTCCAAGGCGGTGCAGGTGCTGACCCGCTCCGCCGAAGACACCCAACTGGTGCCGGACGCCGCGGGCGGCGTGCGCGAAGTGCCGATCGAGGGCGCGCGCCAGGTGTTGAACGATGCCCTGGTGGCGCGCCTGGCTGCCGTGGGCAGCCAGGTCAAGCAGCGCCTGGGCGGCGCGGACCAGGATATCGAATGGGCCGTGCAGGGTGACGACATCCTGATCCTGCAGGCCCGGCCGTACATCGACGGCAGCCGTTAGGCCTTAATCCGGACTCGCTCCCGAGGCCTGCACGACCTGCTTCCACTGCATGAACTCGGCCTGCTGGCGCGCCGCCAGCTCGGCCGGCCCGTCATGCATCATGGTGACCCCCAGCTGGTCGAACTTCTGTTGCAGCGCCTGGTCGGCCAGGACTTTGCGGATGGCCTGATGCAAGGTCTCGATAGTCGCGCGGGGCGCCTCCTTTGCGCCATAGAACGCTACCCACAGGTCGCCGCGGAATCCTGGTATGGCTTCGTTGATGGCAGGAACATCGGGCAGCAAGGCGTTGCGCTTTTCGCTGCTGACGCCCAGCGCGCGCAGCTTGCCGGCCTTGATGCCTTCCACCGCCGAGGGCAGGCTGGCGAACAGCATCGGCACCTGATTGCCCATCACATCCGCCATGGCCGGCGACACGCCGCGATAGGGAATGTGCTGCATGCGCAGCCCGCCCATCTGGTCCAGCATGACGCCCAGCAGATGGTTCAAGGTCCCCGCGCCGGCCGAGGCGTACTGGTACTTTTCCGGGTGGGCCTTGATCAAGGCCATGAACTCCTTCATGTCCTTCGCGGGAAAGGCCGGGTTCACGCACAGCACGTTGGGCACTTCGCCCACCGCGGCGATCGGCGCGAAGTCCTTGATCGGATCGAACTTCGCATCTTTGTAGACCCAAGGCACGATCAGCTGGTTGCTGTTCGCCGTGAACAGCACGGTGTAGCCATCCTGCGGCTCGCGCAGGAACGCCTGCGTGCCGACGACGCCGCCGGCGCCAGGCTTGTTGATGACAACCACGGGCTGTCCCAGCTCGGCGCCGAGTTTTTCCGCCATGATGCGCGCAACGATATCCACCGTGCCGCCGGCCGCCGTGGGCACGACGACATTGATCGGACGGTCGGGAAAGGCGGCGTGGGCCTGCCCCAATCCTGTCACCGCTGCGGCGGCGCACAGGGCCAGCACGCCCTGCCTCAGTTTCTTGAATCCCATTTCATTCCCCTTGCTGTTTCAGCAGATGATGTAAATCCCGGCCGATGGCGAGCAAGGCCAGGTCCTTGCCCAGATCGCCGACCAATTGCATGCCCATGGGCAGTCCCGCGCGGCTGAATCCGGTCGGCAGGTGCAGGCATGGCCACCCCAGCACCGACCAGATCTTGTTGTATGAAGCGTCGCCGGTGTGCTTCAGCCCAAGGGGCGCCGGCCCCGGCGTGCTGGGCGTAAGCACCAAGTCGGCGCCGCCATAGAGCGCGCCCCAGCCCTGGCGCAGCGCTGCCTGCATCCCAAGCATCTCGTGGTACTCCCCTGCCCCGATGGCCAGGCCACGCGTCACCGCCTGGCGCAAGACGGCGCTCAGGGCATGGCCTTGGCGCTCCACTACCGGCGCCAGACTGCGTGCGAACTCGTAGTGCATGATCACATCGTGCGCCTGGAGCAAAAGCGCCGTCTCGCGTTCGGCTTGCACGGCCACGCACTGCACGCCATGCGCGGCCAGCACCGCAAGGGCGCGATCGATCTCGGCACGGCTCTCGACACACAATCCGGCTTTCGGATTGTTCAATTGCACCGCGACGGTCAGTTGGCGACCGGACGGTACGGGCGCATGCGCGCCGCCCACGAGCACGTCCGCGATGAGCTGGGCGTCCACCACGCTGTTCGCGTACCAGCCTATGGTGTCCAACGATTCGCAAGTGAGCTTCATGCCGTCCCGGAACACTCGGCCGGCGCTGGGTTTGAACCCGACAACGCCGCAATAGGCCGCCGGACGGATCATGGAGCCCCCCGTCTGCGTGCCCAACGCGGCCGGCACCATGCCGGCCGCCACCGCGGCGGCGGAGCCGCTGGAGGAGCCGCCGGGCGTATGCGCCGGGGCATGGGGATTGCGGGTGGGGCCCGGTGTCCTGAACGCGAACTCGGCGGTCACGGTCTTGCCCACGGGGATCGCGCCGACCGCCCGCAGCATGCCGACGCTGCAGGCGTCGAACGCCGCCTTGCCGGTAATCAAGCCAGGCGCGCCGAAACCTGTGGGCATGTCCGCTACGTCGATCACATCCTTGATGCCGATAGGCACGCCGGCCAGCGCGCCAGCGGCGTGCTGCGCCGGGTCCATCTGCTCCAGCGCCGCGGCGGGCAGCACATGGCTCCAGGCGCGGATTGCCGGGTCTTGCCGCGCAATGGCCGCCAGGCTCTGGCGCGCCGCCGCGAACGCCGCCACCTCGCCTTCCCTCACGCTTTGAGCGATGGCGGCGACTGAGGCAGGAATGGAAGCGAGGGACATGTGCGAATCCGGAATGCCGGCGGTGTGTAGCGATGCGGCATCTTAGGAACTCGACTAATCTATGTCCAATATGTAATTTCGCCCTGATTATGTCGAAATCCGAATTAATATTCCTGGACGGTCGCTTGCTGGTCCTGTTCTGCACGCTGGCGGAAGAACTGCACTTCGCGCGGGCGGCGGCGCGCCTGTTCATGACCCAACCGCCCCTCACGCAGCAGATCAAGCGGCTGGAAGCGATCGTCGGCGTGCCGCTGTTCGTACGCACCACGCGCTCGGTAAAGCTGACGCCTGCTGGCGAAATCATGTATGAACGAGCGCGCAAGATCGCAGCCGACACCCAGCTGATGCTGCGGCAGGCGCGGCGCACGGCCCGCGGCGAGACCGGGTCGCTGGTGATAGGCATCACGCCCAGCGCGGCAAGCTCGCCGCTGGTGTCGGCGCTCAGCCATTACCGCGATGCACACCCGGAAGTCCGCATCGATCTGCGCGAAATGAATTCCGTCGACATGGAGCCGGCGCTGCGGTCGCGCGCCGTCGATGTGGCGCTGATGCGACCGCATCCGCTGGATGCGGATATCGTGACCCGCGTCATCTACGAAGAGCCCCTGCGCGTGGCGCTGCGCCATGATCATGCGCTGGCGCATCAGCGTGATGTTTCGCTGGAAGAACTGCTGGAATATCCCTTGGTGGGTTACCGCCAGGACGTCTCGCCGTACTTCCGCAGCATGATCCAGGCGCTGTACGCGCGCGCGCAGCTGAAGCCGGAAATTGCGCAGGAAAGCGTCATTCCGACTTTGCTGACGCTGGTGGAAGCCGGCGTCGGCCCTGCACTGGTACCCCAATCATTGTCCCGCATGCGCTCGGATTCATTGCGCTTCCTGCCTTTGCGCGCGGTGGCGGGAGCCACGGCCCAGGTGGTGCTGGCGGCGTTGCGCGACCAAGGCAATCCTGCGGTGGAAGGATTCAGCGCCGCATTGGCGCAAGCCGTAACCCCTCGCTAGGCACTTGTCCGGGCTTGCGTTGGAACGCCGCGCAAGCGCGGCGTTCCGTTGCGCCTAGATGTGCAGCGCGTGGCCCAGCGCCTTGAGCGCCGCTTCCTGCACCGCTTCGCCCAGCGTCGGATGCGCGTGAATGGTACCCGCCACGTCTTCCAGCGTGGCGCCCATTTCCAGCGACTGGCCGAAGGCCGTCGACAGTTCGGACACGCCGCGTCCCACTGCCTGCCAGCCGACGATCAGGTGGTTGTCGCGGCGCGCGACCACGCGCACGAAGCCGTCGGTGGATTCCAGCGTCATCGAGCGGCCGTTGGCGGCGAACGGGAAGGACGCCGTCAGGCAGTCCAGCCCCGCGCTTTCCGCCTCCGCGGGCGACAGGCCCGCCACCACGACCTCGGGGTCGGTGAAGCAGACCGCCGGGATGGAGGCAGGCTGGAAATGGCGGCGCTTGCCCGAAACCAGCTCGGCCACCATCTCGCCCTGCGCCATGGCGCGGTGCGCCAACATGGGTTCGCCAGCGATGTCGCCGATGGCCCAGACGTCGCGCATGGAGGTGCGGCACTGGTCGTCGATGCGCAGCGCGTTGCCCTTGCGGTCCAGCTGCAGGCTTTCCAGCCCCCAATCCTGCGTGCGCGGACGCCGTCCCACCGCGATCAGCACGCGGTCGGCCGGCAGCAGGGTTTCGACGCCCGCCGCGTCCTGCACGCGCACCGCATTGCCGGCGCCGTTCAGGCCCAGCACCTTGCGGCCCAGGTGCAGGTCCACGCCCATTTTGCCTAGCGCCGCCGCCACCGGCTTGGTGAGTTCGGCGTCGTAGGTCGGCAGGATGCGGTCCTGCGCTTCCACCACGGCCACTTCGGCGCCCAGCTTGCGGTACACGGTTCCGAGTTCCAGGCCGATGTAGCCGCCGCCCACCACCACCAATTGCCTGGGGATGCTGGCAGGCGACAAGGCTTCGGTGGACGACACCACCATGCCGCCGAAAGGCATGGACGGCAGCGGCGTCGGTTCGGAGCCCGCCGCCAGCAGCAGATGTTCGCACTGGATGCGGATGGCGCCGGACTCGCCGCCTTCCACTTCCACGGTCTTGCCGTCCAGCAACCGGGCCCAGCCGCGCACCACTTCCACGCCGTTCTTCTTCAGCAACGCGGCCACGCCGCCGGTCAGCTTGCCGACGATGCCGTCCTTCCAGGCCACGGTCTGGGCCAGGTCGATGGCGGGCGCCGACACGGAAATGCCCAGCGCCGACTTGCCCGCGTAGTGGCGCGCCTTGTCGAATTCCTCGGCCGCGTGGATCAGCGCCTTGGAGGGGATGCAGCCGATGTTCAGGCAGGTGCCGCCCAGCTGGGCGCCTTCGACCAGGATGGTCGGCACGCCCAGCTGGCCGGCGCGGATGGCGGCGACGTAGCCGCCGGGGCCGCCGCCGATCACCAGCAAAGTCGTAGTCTTAGTGATCTGGCTCATGCTTACTCCACGAAAAGCAGCGCGGGTTGTTCCAGCAGCGCGCGCACCGCCTGGATGAAGCGCGCCGCGTCCATGCCGTCCACCACGCGGTGGTCGAAGGACGACGACAGGTTCATCAGCTTGCGCGCCACCACGGCGCCATTGCGGATAGCGGGCCGCTCGACGATGCGGTTCACGCCCACGATGCCGACCTCGGGATGGTTGATCACCGGCGTGGTGACGATGCCGCCCAAAGGCCCCAGGCTGGTAATGGTGATGGTCGACCCCGACAGCTCGTCGCGGCTGGCACTGCCCGTGCGCACCGCCTCGGCCAGGCGGACGATCTCGGCCGCCATGGACCAGAGGTCGCGCGCCTCGGCGTGGCGCATGACCGGCACCATCAGGCCGCCGTCGCTCTGCGTGGCGATGCCGATGTGGACCCCGCCGTAGCGCGTGACCACGCCGCCCTCGTCGTCGTAGCGCGCGTTGATCTGCGGAAAATCGCGCAGCGCCACCACCATGGCGCGCGCCAGCAGCGGCAATAGCGTGAGCTTGCCGCGCGTCGCGCCCCACTTCTGGTTGAGGCTGGCGCGCAACTCTTCCAGTTCGGTCACGTCGATTTCCTCGACGTAGCTGAAGTGCGGAATGCGGCGTTTGGATTCCGCCATCTTCTGCGCGATCTTGCGGCGCAGGCCGATGACCGGCACGTTTTCCTCGTCGTTGCGCTCGGCGTAGGCCACGCCGCCGCGGGCTTGGGCGCCCCCGCCCTGCCCTTGCAGGTAGGCGTCCAGGTCTTCGTGCAGGATGCGGCCGGCCGGGCCGCTGCCGTGCACGTAGCGCAGTTCGACGCCCAGGTCCCAGGCGCGCTTGCGCACCGCGGGCGACGCCAGCGGCTTGTCGCCGGGCTGGCGCGCGACGGCGGCGGTCGCCTGGCGCGCGGGCTTGGCCGGCGCGGCTGGCGGCGCGGCCGGCTTCGCGAGCGCGGCGGCCTCTGCCTTCGGCGCAGGCGCGAGCTGCGGCGCAGGCGCTGCGGCGGCAGGTTGTGCCGCCGCGGGAGCCGCAGCCGCCTTGGCCGGCGGCGCATCGGCGCCGGGCTTCAGGTTGCCCTCGCCTTCGACTTCCAGGCGGATCAGCTCGCCGCCCACCGCCATGACCTGGCCCACGTCCCCGCCCAGCGCGACCACGCGGCCGACCACCGGCGCGGGAATCTCGACCGTGGCCTTGTCCGTCATGACGTCGGCCAGGGGCTGGTCCTCGGCCACCATGTCGCCGATCTTCACGTGCCAGGCGACCAGTTCCACTTCCGCGATGCCTTCGCCGATGTCGGGCATCTTGATGACATGAATACCCATCTCTCAACCCTCCATCGCGCGCTTGAACGCTTCGCCGACCCGGCGCGGGCCGGGGAAGTACGCCCATTCCTGCGCGTGGGGATACGGCGTATCCCAGCCGGTCACGCGTTCCACGGGCGCCTCCAGATGATGGAAGCAGTGTTCCTGCACCAGCGCGATCAGCTCGGCGCCGAAGCCGCAGGTGCGCGTGGCTTCGTGCACCACCACGCAACGGCCGGTCTTCTTGACCGAGTTGACGATGGCGTCCAGGTCCAGCGGCCACAGGCTGCGCAGGTCGATGATCTCGGCGTCGATGCCGGTTTCCTCGGCGGCCGTCAGCGACACGTGCACGGTGGTGCCGTAGGTCAGCACGGTCAGCGCGTTGCCGGGCCGCACGATGGCGGCCGAGTCCAGCGGCACGGTGTAGTAGCCGGTGGGCACCACGCTGCCCGGCCGCCCGGTCCAGGGCGTGACGGGCCGGTCATGGTGGCCATCGAACGGGCCGTTGTAGAGCCGCTTGGGCTCCAGGAAGATGACCGGGTCGTCGTTCTCGATGGACGCGATCAGCAGGCCCTTGGCATCGTACGGATTGGACGGCATCACCGTGCGCAGCCCGCAGACCTGCGTGAACATGGCCTCGGGGCTCTGGCTGTGCGTCTGGCCGCCGTAGATGCCGCCGCCGCAAGGCATGCGGATGGTCATGGGCGCGACGAATTCGTTGACCGAGCGGTAGCGCAGGCGCGCGGCCTCGGACACGATCTGGTCCGAAGCGGGATAGAAATAATCGGCGAACTGGATCTCGCAGACGGGGCGCAAGCCGTAGGCGCCCATGCCCACCGCCACGCCGACGATGCCGCCTTCGGAGATGGGCGTGTCGAACACGCGCGAGCTGCCGTACTTGGCCTGCAGGCCTTCGGTGCAGCGGAACACGCCGCCGAAATAGCCGACGTCCTGCCCGAACACCACCACGTTGTTGTCGCGCTCCAGCATCACATCCATGGCCGAGCGCAAAGCCTGGATCATGGTCATCGGCGCGGAGGCCGGACCAGCGTTGTTATCGATAGCCATGATCAGACTCCGAGCTGCTGACGCTGCCGGCGCAGATGCTCCGGCATGTCCTTGTACACGTCTTCAAAGATGCTGGCGGCGCTGGGGACGTGGCCGTCCACCAGGGTGCCGTAGCTTTCCGCTTCCTTCTGCGCCGCCAGGATCTCGGCGTCGAGCTCGGCCTTGACCGCTTCATGCTCTTCGTCGGACCAGATGCCCAGCAGGATCAGGTGCTTCTTGAAACGCGCGATCGGATCGCCCAGCGGGAAGTGGCTCCAATCGTCGCCGGGACGGTACTTGGAGGGATCGTCGGACGTCGAGTGCGGCCCGGCGCGGTAGGTCACCCATTCGATCAGGGTCGGCCCCAGATTGCTGCGGGCGCGTTCGGCGGCCCAGCGCGAGGCGGAGTAGACCGCCAGGAAATCGTTGCCGTCCACCCGCAGCGAGGCGATGCCGCAGCCCACGCCGCGGCCCGCGAAGGTCGCGCCTTCGCCGCCGGCGATGGCCTGGAAGGTGGAGATGGCCCACTGGTTGTTGACCACGTTCAGGATGACCGGCGCGCGGTAGACGTGGGCGAAGGTCAGTGCGGTGTGGAAGTCGGCCTCGGCGGTGGCGCCGTCGCCGATCCAGCCGGAAGCGATGCGGGTGTCGCCCTTGATGGCCGAGGCCATGCCCCAGCCCACCGCCTGGATGAATTGCGTGGCCAGGTTGCCGGAGATGCTGAAGAAGCCCCGTTCGCGGTCGGAATACATGACCGGCAGTTGGCGCCCCTTGAGCGGATCGCGTTCGTTGGACATCAGCTGGCACATCATGGTGACCAGCGAGGCGTCGCGCGCCAGCAGGATGCTCTGCTGGCGGTAGGTCGGAAAGCACATGTCGCCCTGCTCCAGCGCCATGGCGTGGGCCGTGCCGATGGCCTCTTCACCCAGGCTCTGCATGTAGAACGAGATCTTCTTCTTGCGCTGGGCGGTCAGCATGCGCGCATCGAACAGACGCGTCTTCAGCATGTTGCGCATGCCGGCGCGCAGCTGCTCATGGCTGAGTTCCGGCGCCCACGGTCCGACGGCGCTGCCGTCGTCCGCGATCACCCGGACCAGGCTGTAGGCCAGTCCGCCGGTATCGACCGCGGCAACATCAATGGGGGGTTTGGGCACATCGCCGGGCGGCGACAGGTGCAGGTAGGAAAAATCGGTCTTGCAACCCGGGCGCCCTGTAGGCTCCGGGACGTGCAACTTCAACGGCCCATATTGGCTCATGTATTGTCTCCACGCTTGATCGTGTCATGCGCATTCTTCTTACCAAGACACTGCCCAAGGGGGTGACCTCGGACATTGCCATCGTCGGCCGGTGCAAAGGGATGAACATGCACGACCGGCAGCCAGAGTAGCACAGGGCGCAGCCCCGAAACAGGGGCCGCGCCGGGCCTCGTTGCCTGCGCCGGTCGCGGGCCATGCGGCGCCGGCGGGGTCGCGGTGGCGGCGGCCGGCGACGTCATATACTGCCTGTCCCTGATCCGCTGGAAACCGACGTGCCCCGATTGACCGCCTCGAAATGGTTCAGCTGGACCGGCATCGTGTTCGCCGCGCTGTACCTCGCCATCGTCATCCTCTGCGTCGCCGCCGCGCTGTCGGCCGGCGGCGACGACAAGGGGCGTTTCGTGCTGCTGCAATTGCCGCTGGCGCTGCAACTGGCGCTACTGCATGAACTGAACTTGGACCGTTTGCTGGAAGGCCTGTCCTGGGTCGGCGGCTACCTGCTGATCGGACTGCCCACGCTGGCCCTCTTCTACTTCGCGGGCTGGAGCCTGGAGCGGCTCGTGCGCCTGGCCTTCCGGCCGTTCGGGGACCGGCGCCAGGCAAGCCGCCCATGAAGAATTGCCGCCGCCCGGTTTTTCCTTGCGCGCGCAACAGCAAGACAGGCCATGCGGGGCCATGGGTCAGGCTTGGTTCTTGCGATTGCCGGTCTTCCTCGCATTGCCGACCATGGGCAGTATGAATGCACCGCGATGACTAGCCCTGAAGCCGCGCGGCGGTCAGTGGCGTAGTCCGCGAAGGACATTGCCATCTCTAGCTTCCTTTTTTGGTCAAGAAGTAATGCGCGGGCGAATCTCCGAAGGCGCGGCGGAACATGGCAATGAAGTTGCTTGGCGAGGCGTAACCCAATTGATCGGAAACATCCGTTACTGACGCACCGCGCGCCAGCATTTCCAGCGCATGTCCCAATTGCGCCTGCTGGCGCCATTGGGCGAAGCTCAAGCCTGTTTCCGACAGGATCAGCCGCCTCAAGGTTCGGGCCGACATGGCTCCCCACTGCGCCCAGTCCTCCAATGTGCGCGGATTGCCAGGGTTTTCCAGAATCGCCTGCGCCACACGGGCCAGCCGCGGGTCGGAAGGCATGGGGATGTGAAGCGACTCATGCGGCGCTCGGCGGATTTCGTCGAGGATGACCGCGGCGATGCGAACCTGCTCCGGTGCCAGCAGCGCATGCTTATCCCAATTCTCGGCACGCCGCACCAGAGCATGCAAGACCTCCGAAATGCCGATGACGCACGGCTGTTTCGGTAGCCGTCTTCCTCCATGAGGAGTGATCAGCAGGCTCCAGCCCGTCAGCGCGCCACTTACCCGCACCTGATGGGGAATGTTCGGCGGTATCCAGCCTGCACGGTGCGGGGGCAGCAGCCACGAGCCATGCTGTGTCCTGACCTGAATCATCCCCGCTTCGACACAGAAGACCTGGCCTCTCGCATGCTGATGCCAGTCGTACTCCCGCGTCCCGAGCTGGAATTCATTGTCGGGATTGTCATTGCCTCTCAGCGCGATAAGGAAAGGTCCTTCGAGCCACTCGCTGAGATCAACGGTTGGAGAGACTCGGGCCGGTTCGGGCGTATTGGCCATTTTTCACTATTTTTAGTCCATTTGCCGTTATATCAGTTTACCTCCCGCCAACCACAATGGCCTATCTGCAGGTTTCACAACGATAGATTGACCATTGTTCATTCGGGATCAGGTACACATGTCTTCCACCTCTACGCCAGTCATGCCCCCACCGCTTTTACGCGATGGAATTTCAACTTGGGTTGCCACCCTGGTCGCCTGCCTGTGCGCCTTCATGGTCGTGATGGATGGCGCCATCGTGAGTGTCGCGCTCCCGGCGATGCGGGACGACCTGGGGCTATCTGCGGTACAGCTTCAATGGGTGGTCGATATCTATCTTTTGCTGCTGGGTGGCTTCATGCTGCTGGCGGCTCGCGCCAGCGACATCTATGGCCGGCGAAACGTGTTGCTATGGGGATTGGCGTTGTTCACTGGCGCCAGCCTGATGGGTGGCTTGGCGCAATCAGGAGCAATCCTGCTGGTTGCTCGCGCAGTGCAAGGATTTGGCGCCGCAGCGCTGGCAACATCGCCGCTGGCTGTGATCGTGGCTGCTCATCCCCCTGGAGCCAGCCAGGATCGCGCGATTGGTTGTTGGGCAGCGTGCGCCGCGATGGGCTCTGCTTTCGGCGTGGTGATCGGCGGCGTGCTGACCAGTCTGGTCGATTGGCGCTGGGTCATGTTCGTCAATGTGCCGCTGGGCCTGATTCTGTTCGCAGCGGTCATGCTCAGCCTGAGTCCGCTGCATCCGGATACGCCAAGGGCCAAGCTGGACATACCGGGAGCCATCACGGTGACGCTGTCCTTGGCATCATTTCTGTACGCCATATCGCAATCGGCTCATGCAGGCTGGAGCGACACGCTCGTATTCAATGCAATGGCTTTTGCACTGATCATGTTCCTGGCGTTCGTGTTCCGGGAATTTCGCGCCAAGCAGCCGCTGGTCCGATTCGGCATCTTCCGATTGCGCAATGTTCCCATCGGGATGGTCATGGTCTCGGGGCTAGGCGCAATTCTCACGGCCTCGGCGTTCTTCCTGTCTTTGGCGCTGCAGCGCATTGATGGACGCAACGCGCTGGAAACAGGCTTGGCACTGTTGCCGATGGCCCTCGCCCTGGCAATCGCGGCAATGGCTTCCCGCTCTTTGCGCGATGCCGGTTTCACCCGCTTGCCATTGATCGGCGGCTTGATCGCTGCGGGCGGGTTGATCTGGCTCTATTGGCTGCCCATGCATCCAGTGCATGCGACCGAACTTCTGCTACCAACCCTGCTGGTCGGCGCAGGTAACGGCCTGGTAATGATGAGCGCGACCCAGGCCGTGCTGGCCGGGGTACCCCGCCAGGATTCTGGATTGGCGGCAGGTCTGCAAAACACCTCACGCCAATTGGGCGGCGCCATCGGCATTGCCATTCTGGCTTCTGTGGCCCATGGCGTGACGACGGCTCACCTGGCCGGCGGCGAGATACCGCAAGTGGCTGAACTGGCCGGGTATCACGCGGCATTCCTGATCGCGGGGCTGCTCAGCATCGTCTCTGCCCTGGCTTCGCTGCTGCTTCAGCGTACGCCCGTCTCGGGCGGCCAGGGAGAAACACAGCGGACTCAGACCGGACCGGTCCACTCCGTGACGAATTCCCGGTAGTCCGGGCGGTTGGCCGGCGGCACCGCGCAAGCCGGCGTGCCAATGGCCAAGAAACCCAGGAAACGGTAGTCCAGCGCGTCCAGGCCCAGCGCGTTCTGCACGTCTTCGACGTAGGTGCCGATACCGGTGCTCCAGAACGCGCCGTAGCCCAGCATGTGCACGGCGTTCAGCAGGTTCATGGTGGCGGCGCCGGTGGCCAGCAGCTGTTCCTGCTCCGGAATCTTGGTGTTGTCGTGCGCGATCTTCTGCGCCACCGCGACGAAGAGCGGCACGCCGGCCATCCATTCGCGCACCGATTTTTCCTTTTCCGGCGTCATGCGCGGATCGCCGCTGCGCTTGACGGCGTCCAGCGCCAGATCGGCCAGCTTGCCGATGGCCTCGCCCTGGATCACCACGAAACGCCACGGACGCAAGGCGCCATGGTCGGGCGCCGACATGGCCGCCTGCAGGATCTGTTCGAGTTCCTCGGGCTTGGGCGCCGGGGCGCGGAGGAACTTGAAGGAACGGCGCGTATTCAGGGCGTGCAACGGGGTGGCGGTCGGGGTCGTGGTCATCGGATCAGGCGTCAATGAGAAAGAAACACAATTCATATTACGCCACTCCGCCGCCGCAGGCCGTCATCCCCCCGGACCGCCAGAGGTCATTCGATCTGGATGCCGACCTCTTTGATGACGCCCGCCCAGCGCGCCAGCTCCGCGTTGACGAACTGGCCCAGCTCGGCCGGGCTGCTGGCGCCGGGCGTGGCGCCCTCGCCCTTGAAACGGGTCTGCAGGGCCGGCACCGCCAGCGAGCGCGCCACCGCCTGGTTCAGCACCGCCACCACCGCGTCGGGCGTGCCCTTGGGGGCCATCAACGCATTCCAGGTGTTGATCTCGTAGCCCTTGAACATCGGGTCCTCGGCCACCGTCGGCACGTCGGGCAGTTCTGCCGAACGGTCACGCGTGGTCACGGCCAGGGCGCGCAAGGCGCCCGCGCGAACCTGCGGCAAGGCCGCAGGCAAGGTGGCGAAGCTGAACTGGGTCTCGCCGCTCATGACCGAGGAATTGGCCAGCGACCCGCCCCGGTACGGCACGTGCTGGATCTGCACCTTGGCCTCCGAGGCGAACATGGCGCCAGCCACGTGCACCGGCGAGCCATTGCCGCTGGAGGAATAGTTCAGGTCGCCCGGCTTCTCGCGCGCCAGCTTGACCAGATCGGCCACCGAGGCGACCGGCAGCTTGGGATTGGCGACCAGCACCAGCGGGATGGACGCGATCATGCTGACCGGCGTGAAGCCGCCCACCGGGTCGTAGCCCAGCGACTTCTTGTACACGACCGGATTGATGCCATGGCTGGACACGGTGGCCATGAACAAGGTGTAGCCATCGGGCGCGGCCTGCTGCACGGAGGCCGCGGCGATGTTGCCGGCGGCGCCGGCCTTGTTTTCGATGATGACGGGCTGCTTGAGCTCCTTGCTCAACTGCTCGCCCAGCGCCCGCGCCAGGATGTCCGTGGTGCCGCCGGCGGCGTAGCCCACCACGATGCGCACCGGCTGGCTAGGGTACGCCCCCTGCGCGTGCAGCGGCGCCGCGCACAGCCACGCCGCCAAACCCGCCAGGCCTGCCCTCAGATGAACCGCTTTCATGTCTGTCTCCTCGTCGCCGCGCTTCTGCTGCGCGGTCTATGGCCTGGCCGTCCCCGGTGGGATCGGTGGCCGGGTTGATCCGGTCCGCGACGGATTCAGGACGCAAGCCTCCCCCGGGCCGCGCCGGCGACGGCGCGGACCTGCAAGCCGCGTAGGGAATCCGGCCCGCGGCCGGAGATCAGGTGCCGGTGAACACCGGCGCTCTCTTTTCCGCGAACGCCTTGCGGCCTTCGCGGTAGTCATTGCTTTCGAAACACTCCAGCACCAGGCGGCGCATGCCTTCCACGTCGACTTCCGGCCCCAGCTGCTGGAGCTGCCGGATCATCTTCTTGCCGGCGCGCAGCGTCAGCGGCGCGTTGGCCTGGATCTGCGCCAGCATGGTCTCCAGCACCTGCGGCAGTTCGTCCGCCGGGGCCACCCTGCGGATCAGGCCCAGTTCCTTGGCCTGATGGGCGTCGTAACGCGCCGCCGTAAGGAAAATCTCCAACGCGTTGGCCGGACCGACCGCCGTCACCAGGTTGCGGATCGCGGTCAGGCGGTAGCCCAGGCCCAGCTTGCCGGCGGGAATGGCGAAGCTGCTGTTGTCCGAGGCGATGCGGATGTCGCAGCACAGGGCGATGTTCAGGCCGCCGCCGATGCAATAGCCCTGGATGTACGCAATCGTGGGCTTGTCGTAGTCGTACAGCGCCAGCTGCGCGGTTTCGGCCACGCGTTCGTATTCCACCACGGCGTCTTCGCCGCTGCGCAGCGTGTCGAACTGCGAGATGTTGGCGCCGCTGACGAAGGCCTTGCCGCCCGCGCCCTGCAGCACCACCGCCCGGATCTCCGGGTCCTGGCGGAAGGCTTCCAGCACCACCGGCACCGCCTCCCACATGGCGAACGACACGGCGTTGTGCCGCTGCGGATCGTTGAAGGTCAGCCAGCCCACCGCGCCGCGCTTTTCGGCCACGATGCTGTCGGTGATATCGCCCTGCAGGATGCGTTGTATGGTCACGGTTGCTTTCCTTGTATGACTGTCTGGTGCCGTTGAATGCCATTGGTCAGGTGGGCGCGCATGGCAAGGCGCGCGGCCTCGCTGTCGCCAGCCACGATGGCATCGAAGATGCGGTGATGTTCGCGTTCGATTTCCGGCACGCGCTCGGTGCCCGCGCTGGTGTAGCGCAGCGTGCGCACGGCGCCGCGGAACACGTGGCGCAGGTGCGCCAACAGGCGCACGAAGTAAGGGTTGTTGGTGGCCTCGCCCACGGCCATGTGGAAGTCCAGCGCGTGGTCGGCGCCGGCCTGCCAGTCGTTGCCAGCCGCGTCTACCCGTTGCAGGGCCTGGCGCAGGGTTTCGATCTGTTCGGGGGTGCGGTGCAAGGCCGCCTGCGCGGCCGCGCCGGATTCCAGCTCCACGCGCAGTTGGAAGATGTGCGCCAGCGGCTCGGGCTGCAGCAGGTCTTCGGGCGCGATCTCGAAATTGCGCGTGCCCACGTCCTGCGCCACGAAGGAACCCACGCCGCGCCGCGTATCCACGTACCCCGACAGCTTCAGCCGCGCGATCGCCTCGCGCACCACGTTGCGGCTGACGGCGAACATCTGCGCCAGCTCGAACTCCGTGGGCAGACGCTGGCCGGGCTCGAATTCGCGCGCCACGATCTTCTGGCGGATCTGCGAAGCGATCTCGTCCGGCAGGTTGTCGGGGCGTCCCAGGCTGGAAAAGACCTGGTCGGCGGCGGTGGATGGTGCGTTCATGGGGGCTGTCTCCGTCTGGGCCGCCGGATACGCGGGCGGCCTTGGCGGCGATTTTATGCTCGGTGCCTGGACGGATCCCTTAAATGACGCCTTCGCGGGCCAGCTGCTGCAAGTCGGCGGGCGCCAAGCCCAGCATGCCGCCGTAGACGTCGCCATTGTGCTGGCCGCGCTCGGGCGCGGGCGCCATTTCCCCAGCGCTCGAGCGGCTCAGGATCATCGGCTGCCCCACCACCGAGATCGGCCCCAGCGCGGGATGGCGGATCTCGCGGCTGAGTCCCAGGTGGCGCACCTGCGGATCCTCGAAGGTCTGGTCCATGCCCAGGATCGGACCGCAAGGCACGCCTTCCTTGTTCATCAACGCGATCCATTCGGCGGTGCGTCGGGTCGCGGTGCGCGCGCCGATGGCCGCGTTCAGCGCCGGACGGTTGCGCGCCCGCAGCGGCACGGTCAGGAAGCGCTCGTCCTCGATCAGTTCCGGCAGTTCCAGCACGCGGCACAGGCGCGCATAGATATCGTTGCCCATGGCCGCGATGTTCATATAGCCGTCACTGGTGGGAAACACGCCGGTCGGGCTGCTGGTGGGATGGTCGTTGCCGCTCTGGCCCGGCACCTCGCCGTTCATCAGCCAGCGCATCGCCTGGAAATCCATCATCCAGACCTGCGATTGCAGCAACGAGGTCTGCACCCACTGCCCCTGCCCCGAGACCTCGCGCTCCAGCAGCGCGATGAAGATGCCGATGGCGCAGAACAGGCCGGAAGTCAGGTCCGCCACCGGGATCCCGGCGCGCATGGGGCCACGGCCGGGCTCGCCCGTCACCGACATCAGCCCGCCTATGCCCTGTGCGATCTGGTCCAGCCCTGGCCGTCCGGCGTAGGGGCCGTCCTGCCCGAAGCCGGACACGCTGGCGTAGACGATGCGCGGGTTCACCTGGCGCAACGTCTCGTAGTCGATGCCCAACTTGAACTTGACGTTGGGCCGGTAGTTTTCCACCACCACGTCGGCCTGGCGCACCAGGTCCAGGAACAGCGCCCGGCCCTGCGGGTGCTTCAGATTCAGCGTGACGCTGCGCTTGTTGCGGTGGGTGTTCTGGTAGTCGGCGAACTGGGCGGAACCGCCCGGCTTGTCGTCCTGCTCGTCACCCGGCTCTTCGATCTTGATGACGGTGGCGCCCCAGTCCGCGAACTGGCGCACGGCGGCGGGTCCCGAGCGCACTCGCGTCAGGTCCAGGACGGTGAATCGGCCCAAGGGCTTGGAATCCATGCTTGTCTGCCTCTCTGTTCGGCGTCGCTGGGGGGTGAACCGCGCCGCCTTGTCATTATTTGTTGGATGTTGGACATCTTACATGTTGATTTTGGGCGCAACAAGACGCCGCCGCGCTTTTTGCGCGGCGGGTTTTCCCTAGGCCATCAGGCCTGTATTCCGTGATGCCGCCCTTTGCAGGGCCGGTGTCAGCCCAGGTGGGTGTGGCGTTCCTGGCGCTCTTCGACCTGCATTTCGCTCAGGCCATGCAGGATGCCGCAGTCTTCCGTGTCGGGCCGGGCCGACAGGCAGCGCTGGCGCAGTTCGGTGAGCTGGGTCTTGAGCTGGGTCAGCTCGGCGATGCGCTCGTCCACGTGGGAGATGTGCTCGTCGAACAGTTCATTGATGGGGCCGCAACCGCTTTGATGGTTGTCCGCCAGCGACAGAATGGCGCGGATCTCGTCCTGCGTCATGTCCAGCGCCCGGCAATTGCGAATCAGCCGCAGCCGCTCCAGATGGGGCTGGCCGTAGCTGCGGTAATTGTTCAGCCCCCGTTCCGGGGCCGGCAACAGCCCTTCTTTCTCGTAATACCTGACGGTCTCGACCGTGGTCCCGGCCGCCGTGGCCAATTCGCCGATACGCATCGCTGCCTCCCGGATCGCATCCGATTGATATAGGGGGTTGACCCTATAGTAACTCCAAGGTGTGGAATAGCGTCACCAGCTTATTTCAAGGCAGAGGACGATGTCTTTACCTCCGGTCAAAAAACACGAACATATGCCCGCCGGGCAAGGCGGCGCCTGCTGCGCGCATGACGCATGCGACGCTCCCGCCAAGAACGCCCAGGCGCATGCCGGACACGATCATGCGGGGCATGATCACGCGGATCACAGCCACGCGGGCCACGATCACAGCCACGACCACGCCGGCCACGATCACGCCCACGGTCGCAAGCACGACCACGGCGGCGACGCCTGCTGCGGCCACGGCGACGGCCAGCCCTTCAGCGTCTCGGGCGCCGGCGCGGCCGCGCTTACCGCCGGCCCCGGCCAGTCGCTGGCGCGCCTGCGCATCGGACAGATGGACTGCCCCACCGAGGAAACGCTGATCCGCAAGAAGCTCGACAACATGGCCGACGTGCACGCGTTGGACTTCAACCTGATGCAGCGCGTCCTGACGGTGGTGCATGCCGAAGGCGCGCTGGACCGCGTCATGGCCGCCATCAAGTCGCTGGACATGACGCCCGAGCCCCTGGCCGACAACGCCCCCGGCACACCCGCCCCCGCCGCCAAGCCGGTGAACTGGTGGCTGATCGGCGGCTCCGGCGTCCTGGCGGCGCTGTCGGAACTGTCGCATTTCGCCGGCTGGCCGCTGGGCGTCACCGCGGCCCTGGCCGTGGCCGCCATCCTGGCCTGCGGCGTCAGCACGTACCGCAAGGGCTGGATCGCCGTGCGCAACGGCAACCTCAACATCAATGCCCTGATGAGCATCGCCGTCACCGGCGCCGTGCTGATCGGCCAATGGCCCGAAGCGGCCATGGTGATGTTCCTGTTCAACGTAGCCGAACTGATCGAAGCCCGCTCCCTGGACCGGGCGCGCAACGCCATCCGCGGCCTGCTCGACCTGGCGCCGGAAACCGCCACCGTGCGCCAGGCCAATGGCGACTGGCTGGAAGTGCCCGCCGCCAAATTGCAGGTGGGCGACATCGTGCGGGTGCGCCCGGGCGAACGCATCGCGGCCGATGGCATCATCGTCAGCGGCAGCTCGGCGGTGGACCAGTCCCCCATCACCGGTGAAAGCCTGCCGGTGGAAAAGACACAGAACGACCCGGTTTACGCGGCTACCGTGAACGCCGCCGGCTCCTTCGAATACCGCGTCACCGCAGCGGCGGGCAACACCACGCTGGCGCGCATCATCCACGCCGTCGAACAGGCGCAAGGCGCGCGCGCGCCGACCCAGCGCTTCATAGACCGCTTCTCGCGCATCTATACGCCGACCGTGGTGGGCATCGCGGTGCTGGTGGCGGTGCTGCCCCCGCTGTTCTGGAGCCAGCCCTGGTTCGACGCGATCTACCGCGCCCTGGCGCTGTTGATCATCGCCTGCCCCTGCGCGCTGGTCATTTCCACCCCGGTCAGCATCGTCAGCGGCCTGACCGCGGCCTCGCGCCGCGGCATCCTGGTCAAGGGCGGCGTGTATCTCGAAGAAGGCCGCAACCTGAAATGGCTGGCGCTGGACAAGACCGGCACGCTGACCCATGGCAAGCCGGTGCAGACCGACATCCAGGATTGGGACGTGTCCGACCAAAGCCGCCAACCGGCCGCGCTGGTCGCCGCCAGCCTGGCCGCCCGCTCCGACCACCCGGTGTCGCTGGCCGTGGCCAATGCCGCGCGCGACGCCGGCACGGCCTTGCTGGACGTGCGGGACTTCACCGCCCTGCCCGGCCGCGGCGTCAGCGCCACGCTGGACGGCGTGACCTTCCAGCTGGGCAACCGCCGCCTGATGCGCGAACTGGGCGTCTCCAGCCCCAAGCTGGAAGCGCGCCTGGATGAACTGGAACGCCAGGGCAAGAGCGCCATCGCGCTGACCGACGGCAGCCGCGTGCTGGCCGTGGCCGCCGTGGCCGACACGGTCAAGCCGACCAGCGCCGCCGCCATCGCGGACCTGCACGCCCTGGGCGTGCGCACCCTGATGCTGACGGGCGACAACACGCCCACGGCGCAAGCCATCGCGCAACAGGTCGGCATCGACGAAGCCCGCGGCGACCAGTTGCCCGAAGACAAGCTGACCGCCATCGAAAGCAAGCTGGCGTCGGGCGGCCGCGTCGGCATGGTGGGCGACGGCATCAACGACGCCCCCGCCCTGGCCCGCGCCGACATCGGCTTCGCCATGGGCGCGGCCGGCACCGGCACCGCCATCGAAACGGCCGACGTCGCCCTGATGGACGACGACCTGCGCAAGATCGGCACCTTCCTGCGCCTGTCCCACGCCACGCATCGCGTGCTGGTGCAGAACATCGCGCTGGCGCTGGGCATCAAGGCCGTGTTCCTGACCTTGGCCATGACCGGCAACGCCACGCTGTGGATGGCGGTGTTCGCCGACGTGGGCGCCAGCCTGCTGGTGGTGGCGAACGGCTTGCGGCTGTTGCGGGCGGCGCCTGCCGCCCACTAGGACCAGCCCGCCCTAGGCGGGCTCGACCGATACGCGCCAGCCCGCGCCTTGCGGGACGGCGGCGAACTTCACCGGCAAAAACTGCTGGATGGCCGCGAAGTTGCTGTGCGCATGCGCGGTCAGTTCGGTACAGGTGTAGCGCGCGGGCCGGCCACGGCGCCAGACGGCCAGGGCCAGCGGCAAGGCCCACTGATCCGCCAGGTACGGCCCCAGCGCCGCATCACTGTCCAGATAGCCGCGCAGGTCCTGCGCCAGCTCCTGGGCCACCTGCTCAGCGCCCACGCCCTTGGCGCCGAAACGGGTGTAGACCTCGCAAACGTGCTCATGCTCCAGCGTCGCCAGCAGCGCGTTGCCCGGCCCCTCGTGCTGGCGCGCGGGCGCGACGCGCAACTGCTCCGCGGTCCAGCCCAACGCCTCGCCCAGATGTTCCAGTTCGCGCCGCGCGACCGCGCGCGGCAGGGCTGGCGCATAACACTCGGCGTAGCGCGCGGCGGGCGCGCCGCGCTCGGTCAGGTCGAACGGCTCCAGCGCGTCGGCGGCAGGCCAGATCGAGACGTCGATCTCGCCGCCGCCTGCGGGGTAGAAGCCCAATCGGCGCAGGTTCAGTTCCGCCCGCGCGCCGAGCCGCCCCAGCAGGGGCGCATAGCTGCGCGCCAGGAAATGGAACGGCGGCGCGGCCGGGTTATGCGTGCCGCCGCCCAGCGACAGGCGGCTGGGCGCGTCCGCCATCATCAGGGCCGGCCACAGCGTCTGCAGCAGCAGTCCGCAACTGCCCGCCGTGCCCAGATGGAAACGGTAGTCACCCGCCCGCGGTTTGCCTGGCGCGAAGCTCAGCGACTGCGAGTTCAATTCCGCGCCGTGCGTGCGCGCGCCGCTGATCTCGGCCGCGGCGTTGACGCAGCCCAGATGCTGCCGCATCAGCCCGGGCTTGGCCCGCCCTGCACGGATGCGGGTCATGGCGAACGGCTGGCCCGTGCACATGGACAGCGCCAGCGACGTCCGCAGGAGTTGGCCGCCGCCCTCTCCGGCGGCCCCGTCGATTTCTATCACTTTCATACACATCCAATTCTGTTTCACTCGGGTCCGGCATCGAAATGCAGGACGGCATCGTGCAGGTACTGATCCAGCCGCGACCGGTCAGGCCTGTCGCCCGCAACCGGAACGTGCGCCTGCGCCGTTTCCAACTCGCGCAGGATGAAGTCGTGCAGACCCGGCCAGCGCGGGCTGGTCGCGGCCTCTCCCGCGCGCATCTTCACCTCCAGCAAGGCGTTGAGTTCATCGAGCAGCGCCTGGTCGGTCAGCGTCGCGCTCGCCAGCTCGGCGAAGCGCATGGGCGGCGCGCCGCGTCCGTCCCTGATCCAGCGCGCCGCCAGCAGCGGCCGCAGCACGTACAGGTACTTCTTGTAGCGCACGACCTCGCCCAGCAGGTGCTCGCGCAGATTCTTGCGGGCCATGGACACGTAATGGTGATAGCCGCGGACCAGCGAGAACTCCTCTTCGGCCAGCGCCCGCAGGCGCGGCGCCCAGGGCTCGACGGCGCGATAGACGATGGGCGAACGCAGCCACTCCAGCAGCGTCGGATTGGAATCGCGCAGCAGTCCCAGGGTCTTGCGCAGGTCCCAGCCGTTGATGTCCAGGTCGCCGCTGATGGGTTGTTCGATGACGTCGCGCCCCGGCAGCACGGTCAGGTACCAGGACAGCCGATGCGCGTAGACGAAACGCACGTCGTAGTCGCTATCGGGCGAGGCGAAACCCCAGCCCCGGCTGCCCGACTCGCAGGCGTACAGCACCGTCACCTGGTGCTGGCGCTCGATGTCGGCGAGTTTCTCGGCGATGAGCGCGCGCATGTCGTCCGACACCGGATGCGCGCTCATGACGCTTTCCTGCTTCATGTTCTTCTCCTTGGGGAATGGGGCCCGCGCCCCGCTCCGTCAGCCTTTCACGCACACCACCTGCTTCAGGGTGTGCACCACTTCCACCAGGTCGCGCTGCGCCGCCATGACGGCGTCGATGTCCTTGTAGGCCATCGGAATTTCGTCGATGACATTGGCGTCCTTGCGGCATTCCACGCCTTCTGTTGCGCGGACCTGGTCTTGCACCGTGTACATCTTCTTTGCCTTGGTGCGGCTCATGACGCGGCCCGCGCCGTGGCTGCAGCTCTCGAAGCTCTCCGGGTTGCCCAGGCCGCGCACGATGTAGCTGCGCGCCCCCATGCTGCCCGGGATGATGCCTAGTTCGCCGCGCTTGGCGCTGACCGCGCCCTTGCGGGTCACGAACACATCCTCGCCGAAGTGGCGTTCGCGCTGCACGTAGTTGTGGTGGCAGTTCACCGCCTCCACGTGCGACTCGAAGGGCTTGGCGATGACCTTGCGCACCGTCGCAATCAGGTTGGCCATCATCACCTCGCGGTTGCGCAGCGCGAACTGCTGCGCCCACGACACGGCGCGCACATAGTGGCCGAAATACTGGGCGCCTTCCTCGAAGTAGGCCAGGTTCTCGTCCGGCAGATTGCTCTGGTGGCGCTGCGCGTCCTTCTTGGCCAGCTCGATGAAATGCGTGCCGATGGCGTTGCCCACGCCGCGCGAACCAGAGTGCAGCATGAACCACACAAAGCCCGCCTCATCCAGGCAAACCTCGATGAAGTGATTGCCCGTGCCCAGCGTGCCCAGGTGCTTGCGGTTGTTGGTGTTGCGCAGACGCGGATGCAGCTCGCACAAGGCATCGAACTCGTCTGCCAGCGTGGCCCAGACCTGGTCCACCGACACGGGCGGGTTCTCCCAGCTGCCCGTGTCGCGACGTCCGCGCGGCGCCGAGCCGTGCGGCACGGCCTGCTCGATGGCCGCACGCAGCGGGCCCAGGTTGTCGGGCAGGTCCTCGGCGCGCAGCGTGGTCTTGGCGGCCATCATGCCGCAACCGATGTCCACGCCCACCGCCGCCGGGATGATGGCCTTGACCGTCGGGATCACCGATCCCACGGTCGCGCCGATGCCCAAGTGCACGTCCGGCATGGCCGCGATGTGCTTGAACACGATGGGCAGACGGGCGGCGTTCGCCAGCTGGCGCTTGGCGTCGTCTTCGACGGGCACGCCCTTGGTCCACATTTTCACCGGCACGCCGCCAGCGATTTCCTCGACGTTGTAGTTCTGATTCGACATGTTGATCTTCTTCTTTTCTATTGAACAATACTGTTGCATAAGGCGAGCAACGGACGACTAGTTCGTGGGCGAGACGGACAATTTGGAATGTAGTCCCGCCCGCATTCGTCCAACTCGCCCCGGAGGAACCTCCTCCGGAGCAAGACAATGCGCGACCAGATTGGCAAGACGTAGCCTGCTCCGGTTTCCCGGCCTGGGGATTTGAACCCCGTGGCATCCGATGTAGTCCTGCCGGCATTCGCGCGTAATCGGTACATCAATTTCCTGCGGCGGCCTGGCCGCCTACTGGACTCCCAGCGACACGGCCTCGATCTCGCCGATCCAGTGCTCGGCGCCCATCCGTCCTTCGGCGAAGCTTGCCACCATCTCGAACACGGCGTCGGAAAAACCGCCCACGTTCAGAATGTCGGAACGCTCCGCCGCCTGCGTGGTCGCCTGCGGCTGGATATCGATACACACCAGCCGCGCGCGCGGGTTGCGCTGTTTCAGCGCCTCCCACTGGCGCATGGTTTCGGTCGCTCCCTGGCGCCGCGCATCCATCCAGGACTCGTTGTCCGAGACCAGGATCACCAGGTCCACCTTGGCCCGTTCCCGGTTCAGGCAAGCCAGCGGCGCGCTGCAGCTGGTGCCACCTCCGCCGACTTCAGCCAGCTTCTGGGCGTTGGTCATGACCGAATCGCGCGGGTTCAGCCGCACATCGACCACGTCGCACTCGAACGGCAGCACCCGGGCGCGGCCGTTCTTGCGCAGCACGGCGGCCGCCACCAAGGCCGCCACGTCGATGCAGCGCACCGCCGACGTCGCCGACCCGGCCCAGCCCGTTACCGCGGACTGCATCGAACCCGACACGTCGGGACACACGACCACACGACCGCAGAAGCGGGGCACGTTGGCGATCGCCAGCTCCATCGCGTCCTGCAGCGCATCCCGCACCACCGCCGGAACCGCCTCGCCCGTCGCCTTGAAGGCCGACATGAGCTGGTACGGCAACACCCGCGCCTGGGTCACGGCCTGCGGATCGCGCAGCTTGGCGGCAATCGCCTTCGCCATGCCCGGCAGTTCGAACACCCCGTGGCGCGCAAAGGTATTCAGGTTCTGGCGCACCATCTGCCAGGACCCGGCCCGCGCGACCTGGGCCCACTGCGCCGGCCCCATCTCGAGCGAGGTCAGCATCTGGAACGGCACGTCCGGCGGCACGCCCGTGGCATCGCGCTTGTAGCGCTCAAACGCCTGCGTCGCGGGCGGCAACGCGGCTTCGTCATAGGGCTTGCCGATCAGCCAGGCGAACCAGGCCGCGCGCCATGCCTCGGCAGGCTTGGGATGCACCATCTTCACCACGTCGGCGAGCGACGGCGCATTGCCCACGGCCGCGTTCAGCAACTGTTTTTCCGTGGCTTGCAGCAACCAGAGCTGCACCAGCTTTTTCGGCCGAGTGCCCAGCGACTTGCGGCCCACGGCCCCGCTGCGCAGGATCTGCACGAAGTTGCGCAGCATCTTGCCGTTGTCCACCACTCGCGGGAACACCTGGGCCAGCAGGCTCAGGTCGCGCACGGCCAGGATTGCGGCCAGCAGCGCCGGCATGTCCTTCATGTAGCCGGATTCGCGGGCATGGATCGCCGTCTTGGCCACGAAGGCCGGATCTACGCTCGCGGCCAGTGCCAGCGCGCGATCCAGCTGATCCTGCGCCTGGGCGTAGAACGTCTGGCGCAGGCAGCCGGTAACGGCAAGCTGGGCCAGTTGATGGCGCGGGCCGAATTCATAGGCCGGCGCCCGTTCCTGATTGGCGTCCAAGGCTGCCGGCAGCAGCGCGCCGCGCAGGGATTGGAAGAGTTGCGTGTTGACCATGGAGCGTTCTCCTTCTTGCATGCGATTCGTTGTCTATGCATCTCCTTATGCAAAGGGCGTGCCAACTTTGCCAGATCGCTCGGAAATTTTTCTCAAGCCATTGATTTTTAACTATTAATTAATTTCCAAAACGGGCAGGAAGAAAATCTCATCTCATCGTCTCTAGGATTTATATAGAATATTAGCTAGTCTTTTATCCAAAAAACCATGCAAAAGAAGAACGTCGTCATCGGCTTCCTCGGCACCCAGCTGGATGCCGGCCAGGGTGCAGGCCGCTGGGCGAAATGGCGGCCCACGGTATCGCTGGTCCAGCACGAAGACACGCTGATCCACAGGCTCGAGCTGTTCTATCCGACGCGCTACAAGGCGCTGGCCCAGGTGATGCAGCAGGACATCGCCAACCTGTCGCCCGACACCATCGTGAACCTGATCCCGATGGACTTCGCCGATCCCTGGGATTTTGGCGAAATGTACGGGGCGCTCTACGACTGGACGCGCGGCTATCGTTTCGACCCGGAGCGCGAGCAGTACTGGGCGCACATCACCACCGGCACGCACGTCGCGCAGATCTGCATGTTCCTGATGGTGGAGTCGCGCGCCATTCCTGGCGTGCTGCTGCAGACCGCGCCGCCCAGGAAGCAGGCGGGCGAAGGTCCCGGCAAGTACACGCTGATCGATCTGGACCTGTCGCGCTACGACGTGCTGGCCCGCCGCTTCAGCCAGGCGCGCGAGGACGCGCTGCAATTCCTCAAGAGCGGCATTGCCACGCGCAACAAGGCGTTCAATACGCTGATCGAAGAGATAGAACGGGTGGCGGTGCGCTCGCAGGCGCCCATCCTGCTGACCGGCCCCACCGGCGCGGGCAAGTCGCACCTGGCGCGCCGCATGTACGAATTGAAGAAGTCCCGTCACCAGGTCCAGGGCGAATTCGTCGAGGTCAATTGCGCCACGCTGCGCGGCGACGGCGCCGCCTCGACGCTGTTTGGCCACAAAAAAGGCGCTTTCACCGGCGCGGCCGCGGACCGGGCTGGCCTGCTGCGCACAGCCCACCAGGGCGTGCTGTTCCTGGACGAAATCGGCGAACTCGGCCTGGACGAGCAGGCCATGCTGCTCAAGGCCGTGGAAGAAAAGCGCTTCCTGCCCATGGGCAGCGACCGCGAGACCAGCAGCGACTTCCAGCTGATCGCCGGCACCCACCGCGACCTGCGCGTGGACGTCGCGCAGGGGCGCTTCCGCGAAGACCTGTATGCGCGCATCAACCTGTGGTCCTATGACCTGCCCGGACTGGCGCAGCGGCCCGAGGACATCGAGCCCAACGTCGACCACCTGCTCATGCGGTCCGCCGAGGAAACCGGCGCCGTGGTCCGGTTCAACGCCGAAGCGCGCACGCGCTACCTGAAGTTCGCCAGATCGTCCGAGGCCAAATGGATCGGCAACTTCCGCGACCTGTCGGCCAGTATCACGCGGCTGGCGACGCTGGCGGACGGCGGCCGGATCCCGCTGGAACTGGTGGAAGCCGAGATCCAGCGTCTGAACTGGCTATGGCAGCGCGGCGCGCCCGCGGACCGCGACGGCGACAGGACGCGCCTGGACGCGCTGCTGCCCGCCGAAGCGGCCGATGGCCTCGACCTGTTCGATCGCCTGCAGCTCCAAGCCGTCATCGGCGTGTGCCGGCAATCAGACTCGCTGTCCGAGGCGGGACGCAAGCTGTACAACCGCTCGCGCGCGCAACGCACCGTGGTCAACGATGCCGACCGCCTGCGCAAATATCTGCTGAAATTCGGCTTGAACTGGGAAAGCGTTTCGGGCCGGGAAGGCTGAAGCCGCCCAGCCGGCAAGGAACAAGCGCCGGGCAACTCTGCCCGACGCTTTGCTGGCAACCATGCCCGCCTCAGCCCGCCTGCTCTTCCTGCGGCCAGTCGCGCAGCACCGGCGCATCCGGCGCGCCAGGCCCCACGTCGCGCAGATGGTCGTGCTGCAGCAGGGCCATGCGGTAGGCGTCGCGGTAGCCGCCGTTGGAAAAGAACTCTTCCTTCAACAGCCCTTCGATCTGGAAGCCGCAGCGCTCGTAGATGTGCACGGCGGCGGTGTTGTCCTTGTCCACCACCAGATAGACCTTGTGCAGGTTCAGCACGCGAAAGGCATAGCCCACCGCGATGCGCGTCGCCGCCTTGGCGTAGCCCCGGCCCTGATAGCTGGGCGCGATGATGATCTGGAATTCGGCGCGGCGGTGGATGTAGTCGATTTCCACCAGTTCGACCAGGCCGGCGGGCTGCCCGGTGTCGTGCTCGATGATGAAGCGCCGCTCGTTCTGGTCGTGCAAGTGGCGGTCATACAGGGCGACCAGTTCGTCGTAGGCCTCGTAGGGCTCTTCGAACCAATAACGCATGATGACGTCGTTATTGTTGATCTTGTGCACGAAGTGCAGGTCGCCACGCTCCAGGGGGCGTATTTTGATATCGGTTGTGACCGACATGGTGATACCTCCGAAAGTGCGCCCATTGTAAGCGGGCGCGGCCCGACGCGCTGGCGCTCAGCCGCCCGAGAACGCCGGCAGGCGTTGTTCGATGCGCCGCATGACCTCATTGGCGGCGGACGACAGCGGCCTTCCCAGCCGCAGGAGCGCCTGGCATTCGGGCGCGCTCAGGATGGGATGCGCGATCGGAATCGCCACCAGTTCGCCGCTGGCCAGCTCATGATGCACGCCAAGGTTCGGCATCAGCGTCACGCCGGCCCCCGTCATTGCGTACTGCTTCAGTACGCGCAGCGAATTGGTGGTGAGGCTGGGCGTCAGGTGGATGCGCTCGGTGAATTCCAGCAGGTCCACCGCCTGGCGCAGCCCGTAGGGCGCGGACATCAGCGCGAAGGGATACGGCATGATGTCGGCGATGGTCAGCGGCCCTGGACGCGAGGCCAAGGCGTGGCCGCGCCCCGCCAGCAGGCAGACCGGATGCTTGCGGCTGGCGCGGCAGCGCAGCCGCGGGTCCACCGGCGGGTTGTAGGCCAGCCCGATGTGGGCCGCGTCCGAAGCCACCGCCTCGACCACCTCGTTGACCGAACCGACGTTGACGCTGATGTTGATCTGCGGATATTCGATGCAGAACGGTCCGACCACGTGCTCCATCAAGCCGTCGATGAAGCCTTCGCTGATCATCAGCTGCACGTTGCCGCGCTGCATGCCGCGCAATTCCTGCAGGCGCGCGTTCAGGTGTTCCTGCTGGGCGCGGCAGCCGCGGTGGTACTCCAGCAGCATGTCGGCGGCCTCGGTGGGCGTCAGTCCGCGCGAGCGCCGCTCGAACAGTTGCACGCCCAGCTCCTTTTCCAGCAGCTGGATCTGCCGGCTGATGACCGAGGCCGCCGTATCCAGCTTGTCGGCCGCGCCCCGTATCGAGCCGCAGGCCATGACCTCGTTGAAGTACTTCAGGCGGACCTGGCTGATTTCCTGCATATCCCGCATTCCTGGGGCGCTAGGCCGCGCCAGTTGAAAGTGATTCGAGTGTTGCCCATAGGGCAACGATAATTTATCACCCCGGTCATTGTTCGGAACGCCGCAGTCTTCCAATATGGCGGCCCGGAAGCCATGAGGATTCCGGCCCAACCCCAGCCACCGCGGGCGCCAGACCCGCGCGAGGAGACATGCAATGCCCCATCCGACCACGCCGGGCGCGGACCCGCGCCTGGCCCCGCTCTATCGCAAGATCACGTGGCGCCTGCTGCCCTTCTTGCTGCTCTGTTACGTCTTTGCCTACCTGGACCGCATCAACATCGGCTTCGCCAAGCTGCAGATGCAGCAGGACATCGGCATCTCCGACGCCGTCTACGGCCTGGGCGCCGGCATCTTCTTCCTGGGCTACGTCATCTTCGAAGTGCCCAGCAACCTGTTGCTGACCCGCATCGGCGCGCGCCGCACGATCAGCCGCATCATGGTGCTGTGGGGCCTGACCTCCGCCTCGATGCTGTTCGTGCAGGGCGAATGGAGCTTCTACATCCTGCGCTTCATGCTGGGCGTGTTCGAAGCCGGCTTCGCGCCCGGCATGATCTTCTACCTGACCTACTGGTATTCGCAGTCGCGCATGGCCGGCGTCATGGCGGTGGTGATGCTGGCCGGCCCCATCGGCGGCATCGTCGGCGGTCCGGTATCCGCCTGGATCATGACCGCGTTCTCGGGCGCGCACGGCCTGGACGGCTGGCAATGGATGTTCCTGCTGGAAGGCCTGCCCTGCGTGCTGCTGGGCGTGATCGCCTACCGCTACCTGGACGACAAGCCCGCCGAGGCCAAGTGGCTCAGCGCCGATGAAAAGGCGCTGCTGGCCGCCGACCTGGAAACCCGAGGCGCGCAGCAGAAGCATGCCTTCAAGCAGGTGCTGCGCGATCCCGCCATCTACCGCATGGCGTTGACGTACTTCTGCCTGATTTGCGGCATCTATGCCGTCAGCTTCTGGCTGCCCACGCTGCTCAAGCTGGCCGGCGTGCAGGACACTATGGAAATCGGCCTGTATTCCGCCGTTCCGTACATCGCGGCGGCCGCCTTCATGCTGTGGTTCGCGCGCAGCTCGGACCGCATGCAGGAACGGCGCTGGCACACCCTGGTGCCCGCCCTGCTGGCCGGCGTGTCGCTCTGCATCGCCACCGCCGCGCCGACGCAATTCGCGCTATCCCTGACGGCCATCACGCTCGCCACGGGCTTCATGTGGGCCTCGTACACGGTATTCTGGGCGATTCCTTCGCAGTACCTCAAAGGAGAGGCAGCAGCCGGCGGCATCGCCCTCATCAACAGCATCGGCCTGCTCGGCGGCTTCCTCAGCCCGTCCATCATCGGCTGGTCCAAGGAAGCCACCGGCACGCTGGCTGGCGGCCTGTACGTGATTTCCGCCTTGCTGGTGGCAGGCGCCCTGCTCCTGCTGGTGAACCGTCCGCCCCGTTCCGCGCCCGCCCGCGCCTGAAGTCCAACTCACAGGAAACGATCATGCATATTCTGGTTGCTGGCTTCCAGCACGAAACCAACACCTTCGCGCCGTCGCTCGCCGCCTACGACAACTTCGTGCGCGGCGAAGGCTTCCCCGCCATGGTGCGCGGCAAGGACATGCTGGCGCTGCGCGAGGTCAACATCCCCGCCGGCGGCTTCATCAACGCGATGACCGCGCAGGGCCACACCATGGAAACCGTGATCTGGGCCGGCGCCAGCCCGTCCGCGCACGTGACGCGCGACGCCTACGAACGGATCGCCGGCGAAATCCTGGACGCCGCCCGCAAGGGCGCCTATGACGCCGTCTATCTGGACCTGCACGGCGCCATGGTGGCCGAGCACCTCGATGACGGCGAAGGCGAACTGCTGGTGCGCATGCGCCAGATCGTCGGCCCGACGGTGCCGGTAGTCGCCAGCCTGGACCTGCACGCCAACGTGACCGCGCAGATGCTGCATGAAGCCGACGGCCTGGCCGCGTTCCGCACCTACCCGCACGTGGACATGGCGGATACCGGCGTGCACGCGGCGCGCCTGCTGCTGGCCCGCATCGCCGCCGGCGGCAACTGGCACCGCAGCGAGCGCCGCCTGCCCTTCCTGATTCCCATCAACGGCATGTGCACGATGCTGCAGCCCTCGCAAGGCGTGTACGAGCTGCTGGAACGCCTGGAGCGGACGCCCGGCGTGACCTCCATCTCGTTCGCGCCGGGTTTTCCGGCGGCCGACTTCCCCGAGTGCGGCCCGGTGGTCTGGGCCTACGGCACCGATGCCGCAGCCGTCGAAAGCGTGACCGAAACCCTGTACCAGCGCGTGCTGGAACTGGAGCCGCAATGGTCGCCCGACTTCCTCGAACCATCCGAGGCCGTGCGCCGTGCGCAGGCCCTGGCGGCGGGCGCGTCGCGCCCGGTGGTCATCGCCGACACGCAGGACAATCCGGGCGCGGGCGGCGACGCCAACACCACCGGCATGCTGCGTGCGCTGGTTCAGGCCGACGCCCAGAATGCGGCGCTGGGGCTGTTCTACGACCCCGAGGCGGTGCGCCAGGCCACGGCGGCCGGCGTCGGCGGCAAGGTCCGGCTGAGCCTGGGCGGCCAATCCGGCGTGGCAGGCGATTCGGCTTTCGAAGGCGAATTCGTGGTCGAAACCCTGTCGCCCGGCAAGCTGCGCTTTGACGGACCGATGATGAACGGCATGGACGTGGACCTGGAAGCCGTGGCCGGCCTGCGGATCGGCGGCGTGCGGGTGGTGGTCAGCGCCACCAAGTCGCAGATGCTGGACCGCAACCTGTTCCGCGTCGGCGGCGTGCAGCCCGAGGAGATGGCGATACTGGTGGTGAAGAGTTCCGTGCACTTCCGTGCGGACTTCCAGCCCATCGCCCACGAAGTGCTGGTGGCCAAGGCGCCCGGCCCGATGCAGGCCGACCCGGCCGACCTGCCCTGGACCCGGCTGCAGCCCGGCATCCGCGTGCGCCCGCAAGGCAAGCCGTTCTCTGACTGAGCCCCCCCACCCCGCCGCCAGCCGGCGGGGTTTGCTTTCGCGCGACGCAGTGGCAGACTGGAGGCATGAAAAAGCTCCACACGCTCGCCTATCCGCGCCTCAGCGCGCCGGACTCCGCGTTCATCGAGGAGTGCCGGCGCCAGCATGACGGCCAGCATCCGCTGGTGCAAGCGCACTTCACCATGGCATTCGGCTGCGCGGGCATCGACGAACAGGCCTACCAGCAGCACCTCGAAGAAGTCGCCGGCCTGCACGGCCCGATAGACTTCGTATGCCGCTACGCCATGCTGGGCGCCGACCCCGCGCACGCTTATGCGTACCTGGTTCCCGATGAAGGCCACAGCCAGCTGTCGCGCCTGCATGACGCCCTGTACCGCCAGGTGCTGGCGCCGACCTTGCGCCTGGACATTCCTTATGTGCCGCACATCACCATGGGGTCGTCCACCAATCGCGCACTGATGAAATCGCTGTGCGACGAACTCAACCGCAACGGACTCGAAATCCGCGGCACGGTCGACAGGTTGACGATGGCCGTCCTGGAAAATGGCGTGCTGACCGATCTGACTTCGGCCCGGCTTTCCGGCTGAGGGGCCAGGCGCGGCCTGCCCCGCCCCCGCTCACTACTTCAGCTTGCCCTGCGGACTGACGAAGTCTTCCAGCGTCAGGCCCTTTTCCTTCAGGATGGCTTCCAGCAGCGGCTGCAGCCTGCCCAGGCTTTCCTGCACGGTTTCGCGCACGGTATCGACCACCACCTGGGTGCTGCGTTCGATTTCGATGTTGACGAAATCGCCCACCTGCTTGTCCTCGAACACCGTCATGCGGCGGGTTTCCGGAATCAGCCAGACCTCGAACCAGCCCTCGGCGCGATTGACTTCCGATACGGTCAGGCTGGCGCCGTTGATGGCGATATAGCCCTTGGCGAAGACATACTTGCGGAAAGCCTCGGGGATGCTGAAGCGCATCAGACGGTTGGTGTCGGATGACTTCACCATCACCACTTCAGAGGTGAAGTCCACGTGCCCGGACAAGGGATGGCCGCCGATCTCGGCGCCATCCTTGGCGGCCCGCTCGACGTTGGCGCGGTCGCCCTCCTGGTAGCTGCCCAGGGTGGTGATGGCCAGGCTTTGCAGCATGACGTCGAAAGTCGCCTGGTTCTCGGACAGGATTTCCGTGACGGTCAGGCAGACGCCATCGGTGGACACGCTGGCGCCGATGGCCAGGTCCACGCAAAAACCAGGGGGGAAATCCAGCGTGAAAGTGCGCAGGCCTTCGCGATCCGCGATCTTGGCGATCTTCGCGGTGCCTTGAACAATACCGGTGAACATACGGATCCTGAATGCGGGGCCGGGCCCCTGAAGCAAAACATCAACGTTAACCGATATTTTGCCAGGGGCCGGACTGCCCGCAAGCCAGGATCAGTGGCGGATGGCGATCGTCTTCAGGGTGGTGAAGCCGTACAGCGCTTCAAAGCCCTTCTCGCGGCCGTAGCCCGATTGGCGCGAACCGCCGAACGGCAGTTCCACGCCGCCGCCGGCGCCGTAATTGTTGATGAACACCTGACCGGCGCGCAGCTTGCGCGCCAGGCGCAGCTGGCGGCCGCCGTCGCGGGTCCAGACGCCGGCCACCAGGCCGTACAGCGTGCCATTGGCGATTTCCAGCGCCTCTTCCTCGGTGTCGAACACCATGGCGGCCAGCACCGGACCGAAGACTTCTTCCTGCGCCAGGCGGCTGTTGGGCGGCACGTCGCGGAACAGCACGGGCGGCTGGTAGAAACCGGCCTCGGGCGTGCCTTCCTTCAACTTGCCGCGGGCGGCGACCTTCATGCCTTCGGCCTCGGCTTCAGCCAGGAAGCCGCGCACGCGGTCCTGCTGGCGCGCGTTGATCAGCGGCCCCACGTCCAGGTCGGCCGCGGCCGGACCGGTGACGGTGGCCGAAAACGCGTCGGACAGGCGCTTGAGCACCGTTTCGTACACGCCGCGCTGGATCAGCACGCGGCTGCCGGCCGAGCAGGTCTGGCCCGCGTTCTGGATGATGGCCGCCAGCAGCACCGGCATGGCGGCGTCCAGGTCGGCGTCGTCGAACACGATCTGGGGCGACTTGCCGCCCAGTTCCAGCGTGACCGGCACATGGTTCTCGGCGGCGGCATGCGCCACCATCTTGCCCGTCTGCGGCGAACCGGTGAACGAGATATGGTCGATGCCCGGGTGGGCGGACAGCGCCGCGCCGGCTTCATGGCCATAACCCGTGCAGATGTTCAGCGCGCCGGCCGGCAGGCCGACTTCGGCGGCGATCTCCGCCAGCTTCAGGAGCGACAGGCAGGCGTCTTCCGCCGGCTTGACCACGCAGGCGTTGCCGGCAGCCAGAGCCGCGCCCACGCTGCGGCCGAAGATCTGCAGCGGGTAGTTCCAGGGCACGATGTGGCCGGTGACGCCGTGCGCTTCGCGCACCGTCAGCACGGTGAAGCCCGGGGTGTAGGGAATGGTCTCGCCATGCAGCTTGTCGACCGCGCCGGCATAGAACTCGAAGTAGCGCGCCACGGCGGCGGCATCGGCGCGCGCCTGCTTGATGGGCTTGCCGGTGTCCGCCGATTCCAGCTGTGCCAGTTCTTCCTGGCGGTCCAGCAGCGCGAAGGCGATGCGCATCAGCAGGCGGCTGCGCGCGGCGGGCGCCATCTGGCCCCACTCCCCTTCGAAAGCCTCGCGCGCCGCGGTCACCGCGCGATCCACGTCCGCGGCGCCGGAGCGCGCGATCGCCTCGAAGGGCTTGCCATCGGACGGGTTCAGGACGGGAATGGTTTCACCGGTGGCGGCTGCCACCCATTGGTTGGCGATAAAGTTCTTCTGAGTCACGATGTGCGGAGTAAAGTAGCGGCCGGACGGCCGGTTGCGGGGATATGGCGTCGCGCGCGGATTGCGTTTTGGTTTCGGGTCAAGGTACGGGAGCGGCCCGCAACTTGTCAATTGAATTGACAGCTTTTGTCCCAAGAGTCAGGATATTTCCTGATCACCTCGGGTAATCCCTAATAATTCAGCGGCTTAACGCCACCCCGGATTTGTCATGGTGACTGACAAGCCCGGCAATGCATGTAGGAATGACGATGAGCAATGTGCGGGATCCACAGCTGGAATCGCTGCTGCAAGCCGTGGACCGCCCCCGGCCGGAATTGGACGTGCTGGCGGAAGTGGCCTCGGGCCTGGGCTACGTGCGCGCCGAGCGCTTTGCGGAGCGCGTCTACGAAAGCCTGTTCTATGCCATTGCCACCGGCAAGATCGCGCCCGGCAACAAGCTGCCGACGGAACTGGAGCTGGCCGCGCTGTTCGAGGTATCGCGGCCAGTGGTCAGGCAGGCGCTGGATCGGCTGCGCGAAGACCAGCTGGTGGACTCCATCCGCGGCTCGGGCACCTACGTGCGCGCTAAGCCCGACCTGATGGGCGGCATGCCCGCGGTGGACCCGGCGCGCCGCGTTGGCCACATCCTGGAAGGCCTGGAACTGCGCATGGTGATCGAGCCCGAATGCGCCTACCTGGCCGCCTTGCGCCGCACCGACGAAGACCTGCGCGAAATGGACCGCATGCTGACCGGCTACGAAGAAGCCGACGCTTCCGGCGCCATCGCCCACCATCACGATTACGGATTCCACCGCGCCATCGCCGCGGCCACCAGCAACCAGCGCTTCGTGCAGGTGCTGAAGTCCCTGGAGTACGACGTCAGCCACGCCGTAAACGTCATGCGCCACCTGGTCCACAGCGAACCCTGGAAGCGCACCCGCGCCGCCATCGAGGAACACCGCCACATTTACCGGCTGATCCAGGAACAGGACGCCGAAGGCGCACGCAACGTCATGCGCGCCCATATTGAAAAAGCCCGCAGCCGCATGCTGAACAGCGGCTCGGAACACTGAGCAGGAAGCCTTAACGACATGTCATCGCAGCAACGCCCCTCCCTGGACCTGAACCAGCAACTCGTCGTCGTCACCGGCGCCAGCCGCGGCCTGGGCGCCGCCATCGCCCGCGCCTTCCTGCGCGAAGGCGCCAAGGTCGTCGTCAACTATCTGAACAGCGCCGAACGCGCGCAGGCGCTGGCCGCCAGCGCGCCGGACCGCGCCATCGCGCTGCAGGCCGACGTGCGCGACCCGGCCGCCGTCGCCGCCATGTTCGCGCAGGCCGCCAAGCATTTCGGCCAGCCCGTTGCCACGGTCGTCAACAACGCCCTGCCGGCCTTCCAGTTCAACGGCGACGCCCGTCCGCATGCCGGCGCACTGGACTGGACACAGATGAACGCGCAGCTGGAAGGCAGCGTGCGCGCCGCGCTCAACACCACGCAGGCAGCCCTGCCCGGCATGCGGACAGCTGGCGGCGGACGCATCATCAACGTCGGCACCAACCTGGTCCAGAACCCGGTGGTGCCGTACCACGACTACACCGCGGCCAAGGCCGCGCTGCTGGCTTTCACCCGCACCTTGTCGCATGAATTGGGGGCCGATGGCATTACCGTCAATATGGTTTCGGGCGGCTTGCTGCGCACCACCGACGCCTCGGCGGCCACGCCGGACGCGGTCTTCGACATGATTGCCGCGGGCACGCCGCTGCGCGAAGTCACCACGCCCGAGCAATTCGCCGACGCCGTGCTGTTCTTCGCCAGCCCCTGGTCGCGCGCGGTGACGGGACAGAACCTGATCGTCGACGGCGGGCTGGTAAAAGGCTGATGCAAGACGCGACGGCCTGACGCGCCATGGGCCGGCAAACCCTAGGCCTGCAGCCGTCGCGCGCTGATTTCCACTGCGGCGTACTTGATGCCCTTGAGCGCGGCATCCTCGCTCACGAAGGCGGAATCGCCCACGCCTATCCGCGTCCATTCGCGGCCTGGCGCGGTGCGTACCCAGGCTTCGTAGCCTTGCTGCGCCGCCAGCGGCCTGAGTTCATATTCGAGCTGATGCCCGTTGAGCCTGATTACTCCGGTTTTCATTGTTTTCTCTCCGCGCCCGAGCGCTTTCCCGCGAGGCCGCAGGCGCGCATCAGGATGAGCCCAGGCCCCGCCGCGGGCGCTCCCCGGCAGTCCTGGGCCCGCACCACTTCGGACACGCGCTGCCCGTCCGCCATCCATTGGCGGGCAACGCTGACGATATCGGTGAACTCGGGCTGCGGCCCGTCCAACAGCCAGCCGACGATGGGGATGCCGGGAACTCCGGCCGCGCCAGGAGGAACCTGATCCAAATCAAGGGGCTTCATACTCCTCTCCGTTCAGGAAACTGTAGGGAGCGTAGACGCCGCGTCAATTCTCAGGCATTAGAAAACCGCAAAAAATAGAACATTTTGTGTACTTCCCCGCCCGCGGCCTGGAGCGAGCCATCCCAGGCTGCGCCATCCACTCAGGGTGGAAATAAAAATTCACACATAAACTATCTGGGCAACGCCGAGGAACGACAGCCTCTCATTGCACGGCAGCCAGCTCGGCGGGCGCCAACTTCGCCAGATCCCCTGCAACCGACGTTTCGATCGCCGTGATCTGACCGTTCTCCATCCGTATCAGGCGGTCGGCCAGATGGAAATAGCGCTCGTCGTGGCTTGCCATGCCATGGCCGGCCTTGCATCGCCGCAGATTGTTCGTCCATCCACCTGCGCAGCGACAGCGGCCGCATGTCGGTCCAAGTCTTCTCGACATAATCGAGAACGGTTTTCTTGCCTCCCTTGACGCCGTCGACAGCGCGCCAGCCGCCGGTCACGCAGCGCACGAACATGTGCAAGCGCATCCTTGCGGATGCGGCGCTGATCGAGCGTGCAGGGGGAAGGAGATGCAAACCGCGCACAGCGGCTCGGCGTCGATGGCTGCAAACGTGGCGAGAACAAGCCTGAAAACTAGGCCTTGCCGCCGCGCTCCTCGGCGCCGGGGATATCGATATCGTTCGCGGGAGGAACCAAGCCCACCATCAACCACAGGCGGCCGGCATTGTCGTAGGCCTGACGATGGGCCGCATCGACGGCAAGCCATTGCACCAACTCGGCTTCAGCGTTTGCGTCGAAGCTATCGTGCTCGTGCTGGCGCAGCACCCAGGACCAGGCAGCATCCCAGACCGGGTCTTGCTTCGAATCGATGTCATCGCCCATTGGCTACCGTCGGGCCTGAATGGCTAGTCGGCGCTATGGTATAGGAAAAGGCTATCCACGATAACTTCTTTGGGCGGCGGCATACCGTCCGAACCGCATGCTTGCGCCAACCAAGCCCAAGGCGCAACTGCGCAGCCCGATGCCTGCGGACTCAGACCTCCAACAAATCGCGGCAGCTGGCGACGGCCTCAGTGGCATCCCGGAGCATAAAGTTCACAAGCGTGGCCGAGCAGCCCATTTGCCGCGCCACCTCACGTTGCGTCAAACCGCCGAGCCTATAGAGTTCGAAGGCGCGCCGCGTCCTGGGCGGCAAGGTGCCGAGGATCTGGTCGATGGCATCGATCACCTGCCGCTCCTGGAAGCGACGCTCCGGCACGCAGCCGCCAGCGACCTGCGGCAACTCCCCATCGTCCGTATAAATGCGATACGTGGATTCGACGGCCTGACGGCGGCAATGGTCCAACGCCAGATTACGGACCACCTGGCAGCAGTAACCAAAAGGTTCGCTGACGTCGCGCGCGCATGACCCTTCAATGAGCTTCAGGTAGGCGTCTTGCGTCACTTCATCCGCGATCTCCGGCGTGCCGACGATTCTTTGCGCGATGCGACGCAACTGCGCCCGATGTGCAATGAAAACGTCTCCAAGCCCCGCTCCCTGCGAACCCATGGACATCGAAGTGCCTCCGCGCACAGATCTATGGTGACTTGAAATAACTCAATCTATTGAGAAAAATTATTATTAATGGAAGATCGAATATCTAACGCCGCGCCCCCTTTGTTCGCCCAACCCAGCTCTTTTTATAGGGCCTCAAGCTAGCTACTGCATGGCGCCCTGAAAGCCTGAGAGTCAGCTTCAGCGCGGACAGGCCGCGGGCCCGGGCGGCGCAGCCACGGTATCATCTGCGTCTGTCCCCGGCGACCGCCGACCACGCCCCGGATGCATGGCCAGAAGATCAACTGGAACCGGGATCGTGGCGGGCGACGCCGCCGCAAGCCGCATGAATGAACGGTCTACGAAAATCATGAAATTAGCCACCTGGAACGTGAACTCCCTGAATGTGCGCCTGCCGCAGGTGCTGGACTGGCTGGCAGCCAATCCCGTCGACGTGCTGTGCATCCAGGAACTCAAGCTCACGGACGACAAGTTCCCCGAAGCCGCCTTCACCGAGGCCGGCTACCGCGCCGTCTGGGCCGGCCAGAAAACCTATAACGGCGTCGCCATCATTTCGCGCGTGCCCGGCACGTCCATGGTGCGCAACATTCCCGGCTATGAGGATCCGCAGCAGCGCGTCCTGGCGCTGACCTTTCCCAGCGCCGAAGGCGACGTACGCGTCGTCTGCGCCTACTGCCCCAACGGCCAGGCGGTGGGTTCGGACAAGTACGCCTACAAGCTGGACTGGTTCGAAGCCATGCGCGCCTGGCTGGCCGACGAGATCAAGCAGTATCCGCGGCTGGCGGTGCTGGGCGACTACAACGTCGCGCCAGCCGACGAAGACGTGCATAACCCCGAGAAATGGGAAGGCCAGGTGCTGGTGTCCGAGCCGGAGCGCAAGGCCTTCGGCGCCCTGATCGACCTGGGACTGGCGGATTCCTTCCGCCTTTTCGAGCAGCCGGAGAAATCCTTCAGCTGGTGGGACTACCGCCAGTTCGCGTTCCGCCGCAATGCCGGCTTGCGCATTGATCACGTCCTTCTGTCCGCGCCGCTGGTCAAACGCTGCACCGCCTGCGTCATCGACAAGGAGCCGCGCCGCAACGAGCAACCGTCCGATCACGCCCCTGTGGTGGCGACCTTGGAATTCGCCTGATTTTTTGCACGGCGGCATATTGCGCAGGCCAAGAACATTCCTGTATAGTCTTGGTCTTGCTTCATTGGGGCGGTAGCTCAGCTGGGAGAGCGTCGCGTTCGCAATGCGAAGGTCGGGAGTTCGATCCTCCTCCGCTCCACCAAAATTCCCGCCAAGACAGGGCACTACATTTAGCGATGTGGTGCCCTGTTTTGCTTTATGCGCCGGATTCCGGCGCCTGCGGAATCTCGATCCCGCAGCATGCGGAGATCGGCGGGCCGCCAATGCGCCGCCCACCTATCGCAAGAGTCCGAGCAGCGCGGCGCGCGCCACGGCTGCAGTCCGATTTCGGGCGCCGAGCTTGGAAATGGCGTTCTTCGTGTGGAATCTGACCGTCGACTCGGCAATCGCCAGTATTTCGGACACGTCGCTGCTGGTCTTTCCGTCCGCCGCCCATTTTAGAATTTCGGTCTCGCGACGCGTCAATGGAGTATCCGGCGCCAATTTGAATCGCGGCAGCGTGACCCTGCTCAATGCCAGGTGCGCAGCGGTCACCAGCCATCGCATGCGCAATTCCTTGCTAATCAGTTCCTCGTCGGAGAGTTGCTCCTTCTGTCTGGCCAGCGTCAGCATCCCCCCGGTTCCGTAAGCGTCCAGGTTCGACTGAGACCACCCCACACAAAGGCCTGCCGCCTGCGCCTCGTCCCAAAGCTCAGGCGTTCCCGCAAACACCCTGTCCGACCAGACGATGGGTATCGCGGACTGGCCGCAGTGCTTTACGGTGGGGTCGATCTCCACGTAACGCGCCTGCGCGTAACGCTCCTGCCAGGAGATTGGATAATTGCTGATCATGACGACCTGGGGATTGGTAAACGGCAAGGCCGCCCCCACCACATACCCGCAATAAGAAAACCCCAGATTCAATGCAGCGGTGGCCACCTCCGTGAAAACGGCTTGCTCAGTGGTCGCGCTATTAGTCGCCAATAAAAGGTCTTGTGCCCACGGCTTCATTCCGAATTCCACCCTCGTGCATTTGCATCGCCATCATTTGAAAATCGCACGGCTGAAAATCAATAACGCCGCAGTCACAATATAGTTAAACTCCTGAAATATTTCAAAATTTAAACAAATATAATTACTTGTTCATTTTTTATTTATTGACAGGCGATATTCAAACGTTTGCGTCGACGCGCATCGTCGTCGCGGCGTCTCGCAACGCATCCAGGAACAACGACGCCGCAGCCGCAGTGCGCACGTCCCGCCGCGTCATGATGCCCACGGGGTGCAGCCGCGCCTGCAAGGCCAGCGGCAGGATGGCCAGTTGCCGGTTGGCCGCCAGAGCACGAGCCACACGCAGCGGAATGGCCGACAGCAGCGAGGTCCGCTGCAATAGCGAGACGATCGTCAGAATGGCGCTGGATTCGATGGCAACCTGCGGGAAGCCCGCGCCGCGCGCCGAGACGGCGGCGGCGACCATGCTGTAGAGCGCCGCGTTGCGCGACGGCAGCACCCAGCGGCATTTGTCCAGCGCCGCGCCGCTCAACCGGCTGCGCGAGGCCAGCGGATGGGCCGGGCCGCAGACCACGGCGGTGGCCTCGTCGTAAAGGATCTCGCATTGCAGGTCGGCGTCCGCCCCCTCCACCCCGAGCCGTCCCACCACGCAGTCCAGCTCGCCTGCGCGCAAGGCGGGCAACAACTGCTTTTCCAGGCCTTCGGACAGCTCGATGCGCAGCGCCGGATGCGTCTCCTGCAGGCGTTGCGCCGCAAGGGGCACGAGCAGATGCGCCACCACCGGGAAAATGCCCGCCCTCACCTTGCCGCTTGCGCCGTTGGCAGCGGCGGCGAGTTCGGCGTGCGTCGCGTCGAGTTCGTTCAGCAGCAGGCGGGCGCGGTCGATCATCAGCAAACCCAGCGCGGTCGGCGCGACGCCGTGATGCGAACGCTCGAACAAGGGCTGACCGGCCAGCGCTTCGGCCTCGCCCAGCAGCTTGCTCAGCGCGGGCTGGCTGAGGTGCATCGCTTCGGCTGCCCGGTGCAGATTGCCGACCCGTCCCAGCTCGTCCAGCAAGACCAGGTGGCGGATGCGCAGGCGCGACCGCAGCTGCTGCAAAGGGGGAATGTCCGGCATGGAATACGCCCGGCAAGTTGGTTATCGATTGATAAGGAATCGCAATTATCCAGTTATCGCCAACACGCCCATACTAGGGTCATCCCGCTAACCGGGTGATATCCAAAAAAAGGGGAATAGCCATGTTTCATCGTCTTGCCGCGCTGGCGCTGGCCTGCGCCCTGGCGCCCGCCGCCGCGTCCGCCGACATCCGCATCGGCGTGATCGCCAGCAGCACCGGCCCCGGAGCCTCCATGGGGTCGCTATACCGCAGCACCGTGCCGCTACTGCCCAAGACGCTGGGCGGCCAACCGGTGGAGTACATCGCGCTGGACGATGCGACCGATCCGTCGTCCGCGGTCAGGACGGCGCGCAAGCTGATCACCGAGAACAAGGTGGACGCCATCATCGGCCCGAGCAATGTGCCGACCTCGATGGCGGTCACGGAAGTCGCCCGCGAAGCGCGCACGCCGCAGCTCTCGTTGGCGCCCATCATGGTCAGCCCCGACCGCGCCGAATGGATCTTCGTGGTGGCCCATGGCATAGACCTGATGGTGGACTCGCTGACCGCCGACATGGCCAAGCGCGGCGTGAAGAGCGTGGCCTACATCGGTTTCTCGGACGCCTGGGGCGACGCCGTCTACCGCGCGTTGCAGGAATCGGCCGCCAAGCGCGGCATCACGGTGCTCAGCAACGAACGCTACGCGCGCACCGACAACTCGGTCACGGCGCAGGTGCTGAAGATTGTCGCTCTCAACCCCGGCGCGGTGTTGGTCGGCGGCTCGGGCACGCCGGGCGCCCTGCCCCATCTGTCGCTGCGCGAACGCGGCTATCAGGGCGTCCAGTACAACACGCATGGCGTGATCAACAAGGATTTCCTGAAGCTGGGCGGCAAGGGCGTGGATGGCGTCATTGTGCCCAGCGGCCCGGTACAGGTGGTGGAACAGCTGCCCGCGGACAGCCCGATCAAGCCGGTCGCCACGCGCTACGCCCAGCAGTATGAATCGACCTACGGCGCCGATTCGCGTAACGCCTTCGCGCCTTACACCTACGACGCCTATCTGTTGCTGGACGCGGCCGTGGCCAAGATTCCCGCGGGCACCCAGCCCGGCACCCCCGCCTTCCGCCAGGCGCTGCGCGACGCCCTGGAAAGCCTGCAGGGCACCGTCGGCACCCAGGGCATCTACATGATGTCGCCCACCAACCACAACGGTCTGGACGAGCGCGGCGTCGTGCTGATGCAGGCCCGTTCGGGCGCCTGGCAGTTCCTGCCGTAAGCCGCCCTTCTTGCAACAGGAGTCCGCATGACCGGCGTACACATTCCCTATGGCGTGTATTGGAGCACCCCATTCTCGCGCTGGCAGGGCAGCCTGTCGCGCCTGCACAGCCTGCGTTTCGCGGCCTGGACCGCCAGCCGTGAACTGGAGCGCCGCGGCATCTCGCCCGCGGCGCTGCAAAGCGCGGTGCTGGGCTGCTCGGTGCCGCAGCAGGGCTCGTTCTACGGCCTGCCCTGGGTGGCCGGCATGCTGGGCGCGCCCCATCTGGCGGGGCCGGTGGTCTCGCAGGCTTGCGCCACCTCGGTGCGGGGCCTGGCCGCGGCCGCGGCCGAACTCATGCTCGGCAACGCCGAAACCTCGCTGGTCCTCATGGCCGACCGCGTGTCCAACGGCCCGCAGCTCTACCATCCCGATCCCGCCGGCCCCGGCGGCTCCGGCGCGCATGAAAACTGGGTGTTGGACAATTTTTCGCACGATCCCTGGAGCGGCCTGTCCATGCTGCAGACCGGCGAGCGCGTGGCCGAGCGCCATGGCATCTCCACGGACGAACAGAATGCCGTCACGCTGCGCCGCTACGAGCAATACGCGCAGGCCTGCGCCGGCGGCCGCCGGTTCCAGCAGCGTTACATGACGCTGCCCTTCGAGGTGCCCGACCCGCGCTACGCCAAAATCGCATCGGTGCTGGAAGGCGACGAAGGCATCCATGCCACCACAGAAGCGGGTCTGGCGCGCCTGGCGCCCGTGCTGCCCGGCGGCACCATCACCTATGGCGGGCAGACGCATCCGGCCGACGGCAACGCGGGCATGGTTCTGGCAACCGCCGCGCGTGCGCGTGAGTTGTCGCGCCGCCCCGAGATCGGCATCGAGATTCTGGGCTTCGGCCAGTCGCGCACCGAAAAGGGCTATATGCCGCAGGCGCCGATCGAAGCCGCCGGCCACGCGCTGCAACGCGCCAACCTGGCCGTGTCCGACCTGCATGCGGTGAAGACGCACAACCCCTTCGTGGTCTCGGACATTGCGCTGGCGCGCGCCACGGGGTTCGACGTCATGGCCATGAACAACTATGGCTGCTCGCTGGTGTGGGGCCATCCCCAAAGCCCGACCGGCCTTCGGTCCGTCATCGAGCTCATCGAAGAACTGGCCGAGCGTGGCGGCGGCCTGGGCCTGTTCACGGGCTGCGCGGCCGGCGACAGCGCGATGGCCGTGGTCTTGCGCGTGGACGCTGGCGGAGCGGCACGATGAGCCAATCCAGCCTTGAAGGCGTCCTGCGCATTCCCGCCCTGCTGGCCCGCGCGGCGCGCGACTGGCCCGAACGCACGGCCCTGGTTTGCGGCACACGTCGCGTCGATTACCGGCGCTACGCCGCCGAAGTCTGGGCGACGGCCCGCCATCTGCGCGTCCACGCGCCTTGCGGCGCGCGCATCGCAACGCTGCTGGGCAATTCGGACCTGGCCTGCGTGGTGACGCTGGCGCTGCAGTGCTCCGGCAACCAGCATGTGCCGCTCAATCCGCTGTATACCGCGCGCGAACTGGAGTTCATCCTGCGCGACGCGCAGCCCGCTCTGCTGATTGCGGACGCGGCATCGGCGGCCGTCGCGGCGTCGCTGGCCGCGGCGCTGAGCATCCCGTTGGTCGCCGAAGACGAGGCCCGTGAGTGGCTGAAGCCGGAGCCAGGCCTGGACGATGCGCCGCTGGACGATGCCGACGCCCAGGCGCCGGCCTTGCTGCAATACACCGGCGGCACGACCGGACACCCCAAGGGCGTGATCCTCGGACGCGACGCCATCGCCACCAATGTGCTGCAGCGCGAATTGGCCCTGCCCACCCGCTACGGCGCCGACAGCGTGCTTTGCGCCATGCCGCTGTTCCATTCCTACGGCATGGCCATGGGCCTGTTCCTGGCCGCCAGCGCCGCGGCCACGCTGGTGGTGCTGCCGCGTTACCGGCCCGACGACGTCTGCGACACCGTAGAGTGCGAGCGCATTACGTTGTTTCCCGGCAGCCCCACCATCTACACCGGCTTGCTGTCGCACCCGCGCTTCGCGGCCACCGACTGGTCCAGCGTGCGCGTCTGCTATTCCGGATCCGCCCCGCTGGCCGAAGAAGTGCACCGGCGCTGGGAAGCTGCGGTAGGCGCGCCGATCTACGAGGGCTACGGCCAGACTGAAGCGGGCCCCATCCTCACCTACAACGGCCCGGCCGGCGCCCGCCATGGTTCGGTCGGCACGCCCGTGGCCGGCACCGAGGTGCAGGTGGTCGACCTGGAATCAGGCACGGTCGTACTGCCGCCCGGCCAGCGCGGCGAAATCCGCGCGCGTGGGCCGCAGATCATGCAAGGCTATCTGGCCAGGCCGGACGCCACCGCTGAAACCCTGCGCGACGGCTGGCTCTATACGGGCGATATCGGCGAGTTCACGGAGGACGGCTTCCTGTACATCCGCGACCGTAAAAAGGATCTGGTGATTTCCGGTGGCTACAACGTCTACCCGCGCGAGATCGACGAGGTGCTGTACCTGCATCCGGACGTGGCCGAAGCCGCCGCGGTGGGTTGGCCGGACAGCTATCGCGGCGAGGTCATCCGCGCCTTCGTCGTCCTGCGGCCGGGCGCGGCAATCAACGAGGCCGGGCTGATCGCGCACTGCCAGTCGAACCTGGCGCGCTACAAGGTGCCGGCGGTCGTCTGCATACTCGACGCCCTGCCCTACACGGGCGCCAACAAGGTGGACAAGAAGGCGCTGCGCGCGCCATAAAGGCTGCGCGACGCCCCGGCAGGGGCGTCACGCGGCCGGCCCGCTGCTCACGCCGGGTCCCGATCCAGCCTGCGCACCGCCGCGCTCAGGGTCGAGAAATCGAACTCCTTGCGGCCGCGCAGCAGGCATCGCATCAGCACCGTCGTCACCACCGGCACCACCGCGGCCAGCAGGAAGGACTCCAGCAGGAACGAGGGCTTGTCGCCCGGAGCCGGGAAGTAGAACAGGCCCGCCGCCAAGCCGGAGAGGGTCGCGACAGTGGCGGTGAGGCCGTCGTGCTTGCGGCTGAACAATCCATAGAACACCGGAAAGGCGGCGGCGGAGCACAGCAGGTCGGCCAGCAGGAACAGGTACAGCACGCTGTAGCCCTGCGAGGCCACGATCATGACCGGAATGGCCATCAACAGCACCAGCCAGCGCGCCAGGCGCTTCATGGTCATGGAACTGGCGTTGGGCATCAGGCGGCGCATGTCGACCGCGATGATGCTGGAGACGGCGCTGATCGCCGTGTCGGCGGTGCTCATGACCAGCGACAGCCCCAAGGGAATCAACGCGATCACGAACCACGCGGGCGCATGCGGCATGATGACGCTGAAGAGCGCGATGGAGCTGTCGCCCTGGGGCGCCAGGCCGACGAAGGCCAGGCCGAACAGTCCCATGAGGAAGATGAAGGGCGCGACCAGCAGGCCGCCCAGCAGGAAGCCGTTGCGCATAGAGCGGGCATCGCGGGCGGCATAGATGCGCTGCCAGTTGCCCTGGTGGAAAATCCCCGTCAGCAAGATGGCGACGAAAAAGGTCAGCCCCGCCTTGATGCCCACCGGATCGGTCAGGTCCAGCAGCTGCGGCGCCTTGGCCTGCAGCGCTTCGATGGTGGGCATGGCGCCGCCCGCGGCCTGCCAGCCGACCACGCACAGAATCACCAGCAGGGGCACGATCACCATCATCTGCACCTGGTCGGTGAAGATCGACGAGCGCAGGCCGCCGTAGGTGGTGTAGAGCAAGGTGGTGCCCATCACGATGGCGGCGGTGGCCCACAGCGGCACGGGCGCCAGCATGGTGACCAGCTTGGCGATCGCCGTGACTTCGGCCGACAGGGCAATGAAGAGATAAAACAGCATGATGAACAGCGCCAGGCCGTACATGGGCCGGCCGTAGCGCGCCATCAGGAACTCCGTCAGGGTGTGTCCGTGGGGAATCAGTTCGCGCATGCGCCGTCCCAGCGGAATCATGACCAGGCGCGGCGACATCGATCCCAGCGCGTAGCCGATCACCGCCGCCAGGCCGCCCCAGGTGGCAGCCTGCGCGGGCGAGAACAGGATCCACGCGCCCAGGGTCGAAGCCATCAGCGTCAGGATGGTGCCGAAGGCGCCCTGGCTGTTGCGGGCGACGATGTAGTCCTCCAGCGTGCCGCGCTTGCGGCGCGTGTACAGCACGCTGGCCACGGCAAAGCCGCCCGAAAACAGCAGCAGCCACATCAGGGCGGTGGATTGGGTCAACATGGGTTTCGGTCCTCCCGCTGCCGGCGGGCAGCCGGACGCGCAACGCGGCGGCCCCGCTGGTACGCAGGCCGCAAGATGAATGAAAGTCTAGGGAGGGCGCGCGGACTGCGCGATGTCCTTCCCTTCGCCGGCATTACCCGGATCAGGTTCAAAGGGTTACCGCGATGTCGCGGAATCTCAGCCCTTGCAGGGCTCCCCCAGGAATTGCCGCAAGATTAGGAGAGCGGCACGCCAATGTCAACGCGCCGGGCGCGGACGCCCGCCAGCGGCTTTTGTGCTAAGTTCGCCCGCGTGCGGCGGCCGTTTTCCTGTCCGCCGCTGCAATCGTAGAGCCTGACCATGCCTATCGCGCCTTTTACCGCCCCTGTCCGGGCCGGATCGCCATGCTGCATCTGAACCTGTTCATTTTCGGCTGCGGCCATCACCGCGCCGCCTGGCGCCATCCGGACTCGGCCGCCGAGCGGCTGGGCGACATCGCCTATTACGAAGAACTGGCGCGCACCGCCGAACGCGGCAAGCTGGACGCCATCTTCTTTGCCGATGGGCAATCGGTCGACAACATCGGCGACGGCCCCCGCTGGCACCTGGAACCGCTGACCGCCATGGCCGCGATCGCGCGCGCCACCTCCCGCATCGGCCTGATCAGCACGGTCTCCAGCACCTTCTTCACGCCCTTTCACGCGGCCCGCATGGTGGCCTCGCTGGACCATATTTCGGGCGGTCGGATGGGCTGGAACGTAGTCACGTCCATGTTCGACGCGGAAGCGCGCAATCATGGCTATGAGTCCATGCCGGGGCATGACTGGCGCTATGCGCGCGCCGAGGAATTCGTCGACGTCGCGTTGAAGCTGTTTGACTCGTGGGACGCGGATGCCCTGGCCATCGACCGCGCCGGCGACTACGGCGTGCCCGCGCGCGTGCACAAGATCGGCCATCACGGCGAGCATTTCCTGGTGGATGGCCCCCTGACGGTGCCGCGTCCGCCGCAAGGCCGCCCGGTGCTGTTCCAGGCCGGCGCCTCGGACCAGGGGCGCGATCTGGCCGCCCGGCGCGCCGAAGCGATCTACGCAGTCGCCTACGACCTGCCCGCTGCGCAAGCCTACTACCGCGACATCAAGCGGCGCGTGCTGGCCGCGGGACGCCAGGATTTCGTGCCGATCATGCCGGGCCTGGTCACCTACGTGGGTTCGACCGAGGCCGAGGCCCGGGCCAAGCAGCGCGAGCTCGACGTGTTGCTGCCCAGCGACGCTTCGCTGCGCCAGCTGGGCATGTTCGTGCTGCAGGACTGCTCCGCCTGGGAGCTGGACGCGCCCGTGCCGGCTCTGCCGCCCCTGGCGGAATTCACCGGCCCCAAGGGCCGCTACGCGACCATCCTGCGCATCATCGAAACCGAAAAGCCCACCGTGCGCCAGTTGCTCGGACGGCTGGCGGCCGGCGGCGGCCACTGCACCATGGTGGGCACGCCCGAACAGATCGCCGACCGGATGGAGCATTGGTACCGCAACGAAGGCGCCGATGGCTTCAATCTGATGCCGCCTTCCCTGCCCGGGGGGATCGATGATTTCGTCGAGCACGTGATTCCGGTGCTGCAACGCCGGGGCTTGTTCCGCACCGAGTACCAACACAGCACGCTGCGCGGGCACCTGGGACTGGGATCCCGATAGGCCGGCGCGGCCGTCCCCGGCGGGCCATCTCGGCGCGCCGCTCAGGGTTATCCGGCTTGCGTGACAGGCGGCCGGCCGCGCTTGGCCTTCGCGGCATCGCGCGCCGCCGCCTCGACGATCAGGGCTTGGCGTTTGCGCAGGACGGCCTGACGCCTGGCCGCCGCGCGCGTCGCGATCCAGTCATAGAGCAGCACGCCCGGCTGGCGCAACAGCGCCGCGATCAAGATACCGGCGGCAGCGCCCAGCAGGCCGAACAATAACCCGTGCATCAGCGCGCCCCCTGTTCCAGCTGCAGCCGCAAAATGCGCCTGAGCTCCAGGATCGCCTGCGGCGTCTCCTGCACGCTATGCGAGAAGTCGATGATCTTCTCGGATTCGGCCCCGTCCAGATGCGCGCTGCGGTACGGGACCAGGCCGTCATCCGAATCCGCCAGCGGGACGCCGGGCGTGTTGTTCGCGATGATGCTGTGGTAACGCACCGCCGGCGAAATCGGCATGGACGCGGTCAGTCTCACAAATTGGTCCTTTTCGCTCAGGTTGTCCACGCCATTGGATATCCGGATCGAGGATTCGCGGGCCGGCCCATCGCCGTCGGCCAGCCTGTTGAGCTTGGCGAACTGCCTGACTACGGTCACGGGCAGCGTGATCAGGTTGGACAGCCAACGCGACAAAGTGTTCTCGGCAAAGGGCGTGCCCCGGTGCGGCGCCGCGATGAACACCGCGCGTGAAATACCGGGAAACGCCTCGAAGCTCAACACCGGATCGAATTCGGCGCGCGCCTGGGCCAGGCGGGCATCGTCCAGCTTGGCGTGGTCGCGCAGCGCATCCCACAGCACGGTGCCGGAGGAGGATACCAGCAACCGGCTCAATACGCCGCCCATGCTGTGCCCGATGATGACGGCGTCGCGCGAAGCCTGCGCCGCGCCCATGGGATCGAAATGCCCGATCGTCTGGCGCAGCGCGTCGCGGATGGCGCGGTTGTTCAGCGCCAGCGGCGCGTTGGTCGGGTAATAAACCTGCCAGATCTGGTAATTCTGGCGCAGGGTTTCGTCGCCCAGCACTTCGTTGGCGACGTTGATCCAGGCCTCGGGGCTGCTGGCCAGGCCGTGCAGCATGACGACCGTGCGCCGGTCCGGGTCGTAGGGCTGCAACAGATAGACGTGCGGCGCGTCGATGCCCTCTTCATTGCCCAGCACGTTGCGCAGCGCCTGGGTGGCGAAGCCCGAGCGCGCCAGCCACAAGCCGTAGCCGGAGGTGAAGTTGGCGGCCAGCGGCACCGTCGTGCCGGCTAGTTCCACCGTGTCCCGCTTGTAGGGGTCGTAGGCTGCCAGGGTCGCGTTTTGCGTGGCCATGACCTGTTCCAGCGTATCGCCGGGAAAGCCCATGATGACGGTCACGGCGGGAAACGGCGTTTCGCTGTACGGCGTCTTGAAGGTGTCGGCATCGTTCACGCGGCGCGCCGTGACCGCCACCAGTTCGGCGCCGAAGCCGTCGCGCCGGTACATGCTGCGCAGCCCGCGGAAGGTCAAGTTCGCCGCGGGCACCAGTTCGTGCGGAAACTGCTTGCCGCCGGGCAGTTTGACGTCGGACATCTCGCCCACCACCTGCCAGGGCCCCGCCGCCATGCTGGCCCCGGGTTCCGGCGGACGGCCGCGATGCTGCTCGAACAGGCGCGTGACGGCCTGTTGCACCGCGTAGTTGTAATAGTCGCGCACCTGCGTCTGGCGGTCCTCGAAGGCGCGGTCGCTGGGCGAGCGCGGCGTGAAGAACAGATAGGCGTAGGCGGCCCGCGCCGTCTGCAGATAGGCGTCCAGCAGCTCGTCCTGGCCGGCCTGGCTGTCGGGGCGCTGTTTTTCCGTGGCCAGCGCCTCCATCAGCCAGACTTCGGACAGCGTGGAGAGGCGCCGTTCGCTGTCCAGTCCATCCATGGTGGCAAGCGCATGGGTGCAGGCGTCGCGGTCCTTGCGGCATTCCTGCGCGTTCAGGCCCAGCACGGCCATGGACTCGCGCGCGGACGCGCTCAGCTGGCCGGTGGTGAGCACGTCGCCGCGGCGCTGGGCGATGTAATCCTGGGTGCTGACAGACGATACCTTGACGCCTGCGCAGCCGGCGCACGCCAGCAGGGCCAGGATCGCGCAGCCCTTCGCGCCGGCCGTCCAGATTCCGCTCATTGCGCGGCCCCGGCGGCGGGCGGTTGGCGGATGGCGCGCGAGAACGCAACCGGATCCGGACCGGGCAAGGCCGGCTTGCCGAGGTAGGCTTGTTCGCGCAACTGGGCCAGAGGCTTGCTGGTATCCAGCCCCCCTTGTTCGTAGAGGTATTCCGGCAGGTAACCCGACAGGAGGATGCGGTAGTCCATCGGCAGGCCCGGCACGATGGCGCGCACCATGCTGTAGACCAGCGTCGTGCAGTTGGCCGTCACCGTGTGATAGAAGCGCGGCTCGTCGGCCAGCTCGTTGGCGGTACGCACATAGGACAGGAACAGTTCACGCATGGCGGCCACGGGCATGTCGACGGGATACAGGTACACGCGTTCGGCGCGCGGCCCGGCTCGCACGTAAAGGATGTCGCGCTCCTGCGCTGCGATCACGCTCAGTTCGAACTGCTTGAAGAAGCCGCCGACCTCGGAAAACTGTTCGCCGCGCTCCTTGCGGATCTCGACCGAGAACACGACGTGGCGGCCGTCGGTGAAGCCGAAGGAGACCAGCGTATGGGCGATGGCCGGGCTCCCCCAGTACGACAGGACCATGTCTACGGAAACCAGCTCGTTCAGGTTGTATTGCTGGCTTTCCCAGCTCGCCGTGTAGCGCGTGTCGGTATCGGCCTGCCAATCGAAATTGCGCACGCTGTCCAAGGTGACGATGGATCCGGAGACGCTGCCGCGCAGCGTGCGCGCCACGTCATCGGCCCAGATGCGGTCGTTGGACGGGGCCAGCGTCTGCCACCAGACGCATAGCGCGGCCATGCCGACCAGCCAGGTCCAGGCGGCGCGCCGCGCGCGCCCGCGCCACAGCGCGATGGCCGCGTACAGGCACAGCCCGGCCCAGGCCAGCGCCGCCGCGCCTTGCACTACCGCGCCGCCCGGCAAGCGGTAGGCCAGGGCCAGGCCGCCCCACAGCGCGGACAGAATGAGAACAAGGCTGAAGATGACGCGCCCGGCAATCGCCAGGCAGCCGCGCCGGGCCCGATTAGATGCCGCCATGCTGTTGCACGATTTCCAGAACGCCGTTGATCACGAACTGCACCGCCATGCACACGAGCAGGAAGCCCATGATGCGGGAGATGGCCTCCACCCCGCCCTGGCCGATCACGGCCACGATGCGGCCCGCCGACCGCAGGCAAATCCAGAAGAGCAGGCCAAGCAGGGAGAACACCAGGATGGGCGTCACCGCCATCACCCAGGGCGCATAGGTCTGCGTCACCGAGGCATCGAGGGTTGCCGCGCCGCTGATGATCATGGCGATGGAGCCCGGACCCGCCGTGCCCGGCATCGCCAGCGGCACGAAGGCGATGTTGGGTGTCTGCCGGTTGGCCTGGGCGTCAGCCACGTCGGCCTCGGAGGCGGTCGACGGCGCGGACGGGAACACCATGCTGAAGCCGATGCTGGCTACGATCAGTCCGCCCGCGATGCGCAGCCCCGGAATCGAAATGCCGAAGGTATGCATGATCCAGGCGCCGGCGTAGTAGGTGACCAGCATGATGCCAACCACGTAAAAGGCGGCCTGCGTGACCTGGCGTTCTCGCTCTTTATAGGGAATCTGCTGGCCCAGGGACAGCAGCAATGTCATGGAGGTCAGGGGGTTGGCCAGGGGCAGCATCAAGGCCAGCCCCAGGCTGACCAGTTTTCCCAATTGAACCAGGTCGTCGATCATGGTGATGAGCGCTGCAGGCGACGCCGTTGCGGCGGGTCACAGCTGCTTGAATGAAGTCAAGTGCGTAATGTACTATACATTACACATTTTTAGCCAGGCACCCGCGTGGCGCTAGAGAGTCCGCGACCGACACGCGGCCATGGGAATGAAGTGAACACGATTCCAGACGATACGGCGCCGCGCGCGCTGACCAGCCGGGGCGAGGCGCGCCGCGAGCGCCTGCTCGAAGCCGCCACACAGTCACTGCTGGAGCACGGCTACGCGCAAACCTCCATCCAGAGCATCGTGCGGCAGGCCGGCGGATCGGCGGCCACCGCCTACCAGTTGTTCGGCAACAAGGAGGGGTTGCTGGTCGCGGTGCTGGAGCATGCATTGAACGACATGCGCGCGACGGTATTCCCGGACACCATGCTGGACCAGCCCGTCGGCCCCGCCCTGCACGAGCTGTCGCGACGCCTCTTGAACTACTCCCTGCTACCCAAATCGGCCGCGCTCTACCGCCTGATTGTTTCGGAATCGCATCGCCTGCCGCACCTGGCCGAATCCCTGCGGCTGGCGGTGGAAGTGCAACTGCATGCGCCCCTGGAACAATGCCTGAAACGGGCATGCGATCGCGGAGAACTGCGCATCGACGATCCGCGCCAGGCGGCGCGTACGCTGGGCAACCTGATCGACGGCATCGCGTCGCACGCGCGGCTGACCGGCGGCCGCGCCGAAGGCCCGAACGAAGAGCATCTGGCTACCTGCCGCTACGGCGTGGACACCCTGTTGCGCGCCTTTCGCGCGTAGCCGCCGCGCCACTCGCGCCACCCTGCCCGCGCCAGCATCAACGCCGGCCACAGCATGCAGGCCGCGGCCAGCCACAAATTGGTCCGCAGCCCCAGCGCGTCCACGCTGGGCACGCCCAGCAGCGAACCTGCCGCGATGCCCAGGTTGAACACCGCGACGAACAGCGAGGTGGCGGCTTCCACGGCATCCGGCGCGGCCTTCATCATCCAGGTTTGCAGCGACACCGACACCGCGCCATAGGCCAAGCCCCACAGCAAGAGCAAGGCCGCGGCGGCCGGGCGCAGTTGCCCCAGTACGCCCAGCAACAGCAAGACCACCAGCAGGCTGAGCGCGATCAGCAGCAGCGTCGCGGCCGGCCGCCTGGCGGCCGCGGCCCCGCCCAGGAAGTTGCCCGCCACGCCTGCCGCGCCGTAGGCGAAAAGCAGCGGTCCGATCCAGTTCTGGCCGAACGCCGCGTGGATCTGCAGCAGCGGACGAACGAAGGTGTAGGCCATGAAATGGCCCGCGACCAGGAACAGCGTGATCAGGAGACCCCGCCGCAAGCTCGGATTGGCCAATTGCGACACCAGTTGGCGCGGACGCAGCGTGCGCGCCGCGGGCAACGGCGGCAGGCTGAGCAGATTCAGCAGCAGCACGGCCGCGCACAGCGCCGCCATGGCGCCGAAGGCCGCGCGCCAGCCGGCCAGCTCGCCGATGAAGGCGCCCAGGGGCACGCCCAGCACGGACGCCACCGCGACGCCGCCGAAAATGACGGACGTGGCCAATCCCACCGAGCCCGGCCCGACCAGCCGGCCCGCCAGTCCGCCAGCGATCGCCCAGACGCCGCCGATGCAAAAGCCCACCAGCACCCGCGCCGCCAGGAACCAAGGCATGCTGGGCGCCCAGGCGCTGGCCGCGTTGGCGCAGACCAGCAACGCCAGCAGACCGCCAAGGATCACGCGGCGGTCCGCCCCCTTTGCGCCGATGACGACCAGCGGCGCGAACAGCGCCGCCAGGATGGCGGGCACGAACAGCATGAAGCCGCCCATGCCCACCGAAACGTCCAGCGCCGCGGTGATGGGCACGAACAGCCCCACCGGCAGCATTTCGGTCGTGACCACGCAAAAGGTCGCCAGGCCCACGGCGATCACGCCCAGCCACGCGCGCCAGCCGGCGCGCTCGGGCATGGGTTCGGTACACGAAGCGCCAGCGAAGGCGTGGTCTTCAGGGGAAATGCCGCGGGTCATGATCAGGGGTTCCAATAAGGCCCTTGCCGGGCCGACCCCTAGGCAGTCTACTGTTTCCATTTCGCTGATAAAGTAGGAATATCAATAAACACAAGGGACGAATCGTGCGCAATTCATCCTACCCGGCCGCCCGGTTGGATCACATCGGCGACCTGCTCGCATTCGTGCGCGTGGCTGACACGCAGAGCTTTACCGCCGCGGCCGAAAAGCTGGGCCTGTCGCGTTCGGCCGTCGGCAAGTGCATCGCGCGCCTGGAACTGGGCCTGGGCGCCCGGCTGCTCCATCGCAGCACGCGCAGCGTCAGCCTCAGCGATGAGGGCCGCGTCTTCTACGAACACGCGCAGCGCATCCTGTCCGAGGTCGACAACGCCACCGACGCCATGGCCAGCCGCAAGCAGGCGCCGCGCGGCCGGCTGCGCATCGACCTGCCGGTATCGCTGGGGCGGCTGCACATCATGCCGCTGCTGCGCGAGTACCTGCGCGATTGGCCCGAAGTCGAGGCGGACGTCAGCTTTTCGGATGACTACATCGACCTGGTGCGCGACGGCGTGGACGTCGCCATCCGCATCGGCGGCGAAACCGACAGCCGGCTGGTGCGCCGCGTGCTGGCGCCGCACCGCCTGATCACCTGCGCCGCCCCCGGCTACCTGGACCGCCATGGCGTGCCGGCCAGCCCGGACGATCTGGCCGGCCACCACACCCTGGCCTACACCCATGCCGGCGCGCTGGTCCCCTGGCGCTTTGCCGTCAACGGCCAGGAACGCAGCGTGCATGTCGCTGGACGCCTGCGGCTGGGCAACACCGAAGCGCTGCGCGACGCCGCGCTGGCGGGCGAAGGCATCGTCCAATTGGGCGCCTTCCTGGTGGGCGAGGACTTGCGCGCCGGCCGGCTCGCGCCGGTGCTGGAATCCGTAGCTCCACCTGGCGCGCCGGTATGCGCGGTCTATCCGCACCGCCGCCATCTGGCGCCCAAGGTGCGCGTCCTGATCGACGCCATCGCCGACAGATGGCGCGGCGGCGCGCCCTGGGCCGGCGACGCCGCGCCGCCGCGGCCTTAGGCATGCGCCCGATCCACTATGATTGCCGGCATTGCCCCGCCGGGCGCAATACCGGATACCCAGGGACGCTGCCAGGCATGCCCTTGCCTGCGCCCCGCCATTTCCCCCGGAGTTTTACTTGAGCGATATCTACCAATTCAGCCGCGGCACGGCGCCGCTGCTGATCTCCATTCCCCACCTGGGCAGCATGATCCCCGACGCGCAGCGCGCGCAGATGACGCCGCTGGGGCTGCAGTCGGGCGACACCGACTGGCACCTGGACACGCTGTACAAGTTCGCCGAGACGCTGGGCGCGTCCGTCATTGGCGCGCGCTATTCGCGCTACGTGGTGGACCTGAACCGTCCGCCCAACGATGAAAGCCTGTATCCCGGCCAGACCAAGACCGGTCTGTGCCCGACCCAGACTTTCCGCGGCGACGCCCTCTACCGCAACGCGGCCGTCCTGACCGACGCGGAACGCGAGCACCGGCTGCAGACCTACTGGAAGCCCTACCACGCCAAGCTGTGCGAGGAAATAGACCGCATCAAGGCCGAGCACGGCACCGTGCTGCTCTGGGAAGCGCACTCGATCGCCAGCGTGCTGCCGCGCCTGTTCGAAGGCAAGCTGCCCGACCTGAACATCGGCACCGCCGACGGCGCGGCCTGCGCGCCCGACATCCTGGCGCCAGTCGAAGAGCGGCTGCGCGAAAACACCGCCTACACCTGGGCGGTGAACGGCCGCTTCAAGGGCGGCTACATCACACGCCACTACGGCAAGCCCGCCGACAACGTCCACGCCATCCAGCTGGAAATGTGCCAGTCCACCTACATGGACGAAACGCATCCCTACGGCTATCGGCCCGAGCTGGCGGACAAGGTCATTCCGCTGGTCGAAGGCATGGTGCAGTCGGCGCTGAAGCAGACCAAGGCGCGCCAGCGCTGACCGCAAGCCGGCCCCCACCCCAAACCGCCCCAGGCGCTTGCCGCCTCGGGGCGGTTTTTTTGTCTGGGCGCTCGGGTATTCCCCAATTTTTCACATCACAGTCCAAAACGTAGTATTTCAACTGAGCTACGTAAAACATTACGAGCCATAATGAAAAATACGTGGAGACAAAAATGAAGACATGGAGTCACGCCGCCTGCGGCGCGCTGGCGCTGTGCGCCCTGTATGCAACAGGGGCGCGCGCCGCCGATCCCGACACGTTCAAGATCGGCGGCGTGGTCTCGCTGTCGGGGACCTACGGCATCTTTGGCGAAGACATGCGCAAGGGCGTCACCATCGCCATCGAGCAGCGCGGCGGCAAGGTGCTGGGCAAGCCCATCCAGGTCACCTGGGAAGACGATGAAACCAAGCCGCAGCCCGCGGTACAGAAAACCACCCGCCTGATCTCCGATGGATCGCAGATGATCTTCGGCGCGGTCAGCTCGGCCAGCACGCTGGCCATCATGAACATCGCCAAGCAGCGCAAGATTCCCCATCTGGTCACCATGTCGGCCGACGACAAGATCACGGTGCCGGGCGGCTCGCGCTACACCTTCCGCACCTCCAACACGCTGGGCATGGAGCAGCGCATGGCGCTGGCCTACTCCAAGGAGCAGAAGCTCAAGCGCATCTACGGCGTGACGGCCGACTACCAGGCCACGCGCGACAGCTGGGACTGGTACCGGCGCGAAGCCGAGAAGGCCGGCATCGAGATCGTGGGCGCCGACTTCCCGCCGCTGGGCAACCGCGACTATTCCTCAATCGCCGACAAGATCGCGCGCTCCAACGCCGACGGCGTGGCGCTGTTCATGACGGGCTCGGACGCCGTCACCATGGTCAAGCAGGCCGGCCAGATCGAACTCGGCAAGACGCGCAAGATCTTCGGTCCGGTGATCGCCGACGAGACCATGGCAGCCGGCGTCGGCCCCACCGCGGTCGGCGTGCAATCGGGCGTGAGATATCACTTCACCGTCGAGAACGACGCCAACAAGGCCTTCGTCGAGGCTTTCCGCAAGAAATACAACGAGTTCCCCTCGGCCGCCGCAGGCGAAGCCTACGACGGCATGAGCTGGTGGCTGGACGTGGTCGACAAGACCGGCACCTGGGACAAGGAAAAGTGGGTCGAGGCGTTTGCCGCCAGCGAACGCGCCAACTCCGTGGAAGGCAAGAAGACCATGCGCGCCTGCGACCACCAGGCCATGCAGAACGGCCTGTGGGGCGTGGTGGCCACGGGCAAACCGCCGCAGCCGGCCTACGTCATGGACATCGTCAAGGTGTTCCCGCCGGATCAGGTTTTCGAACCCTGCGCGGGCTGAAGCCACCGCGTCACGCACCCGCCGGCCCCTGCGGACCGGCTCTCCCCCCGGCGCGCCCTGCGCGCCGCCTGACGGATTTCTGCCATGTCCACCGTGATCATCGGCCTGAGCCTGGGAATGCTGCTATTCCTGTTGGCGTCCGGCCTTACGCTTATCTTCGGCATGCTGGGCGTCATCAACTTCGCCCATGGCGCGCTGTACATGCTGGGCGCCTACCTGGCCTTCGACATCCAGTTGCGCACCGGTTCCTTCATCGCCGGGCTGGTCGTGGCAACGGTGGGCGTCGGCCTCGTCGGCGTGGCGATGGAAAGGCTGGCCCTGCGGCCGCTGTACAACCGCCCGCACTTCTATCAGCTGATCCTGACCTTCGGCTTCATCCTCGTCATCAGCGAGGCCGTGAAGTTCGTCTGGGGCCTGGGCTACCAGGAAACGCCGATGCCGGCGCTGCTGGCGGGCACGGTCGAGCTGGCCGGCAGCACCATCCCGGTCTACCGCCTGTTCGTCATCGCCTTCGGCCTGCTGGTGTCCGCCGCGCTGTTCTTCGTGCTGGAGAAAAGCACCTTCGGCATGCTGGTCCGCGCCGCCAGCAGCGACGGCGAAATGGTGCGCATCCTGGGCCTGCCGGCCGCCACCATCCGCAGCGCGGTGTTCGGCGTGGGCGCGGCGCTGGCCGGGCTGGCCGGCGCCATCTCCGCGCCGCTGTTTCCGATCGAGCTGGGCATGGCCACCAACACCATCATCGACTGCTTCATCGTGGTGATCCTGGGCGGGCTGGGCAACATCCGCGGCGTGGTCGCGGCGTCGCTGCTGATCGGCATGGTGCGCGCCGTGGGCTACACCTTCATGCCCAGCTGGGTCGACATCCTGACGTTCGCCATGCTGATCGCCACCCTGCTCACCCGTCCGCAAGGACTGTTCTCCCGCCAAGCGAGGCTGGCATGACGACTTCCCGCCAAGATGCCGCCATCGCGGCAGGCATGGCCGCCGCGGTGATCGCGGTGCCCTTCTGCACGCAAAACGACTTTCTGTTGAACCTGACCATCCTGATCATGGTGTGGTCCATCTTCGCCGTGGGTTTCGACCTGGTGTTCGGTCTGCTGGGCATGGTGTCCTTCGGCCACGCCGCCTTCCTGGGCACGGGCGGCTACGCGCTGGCGCTGGCGACCCAGCGCTACGGCCTGCCGTTCGAGGCGGGGCTGGCGCTCGCCATCGTGGCGGGCGCGGCCTGCGCCTGGATCTTCAGCGTGTTCGCGCTGCGGGTCTCGGGGATCTTCTTTGCGCTGGTCACGCTGGCGCTGTCGCAGCTCATGTACATCCTGGCCGACAGCAAGCTGCGCGAATGGACCGGCGGCGCGGACGGCCTGCCCGGCATCGGCCGGCCGGAACTCGCCGGCATTGACTTCTTCGATACCGTGAACTTCTATTGGTATGTCGCCGCCGTGTTCGCCCTGGTGATGGCGCTGATGGCGATGCTGCGCGCTTCGCCCTTCGGCCGCGCGGTCGCGGGCGTGCGCCAGAACGAGATCCGCGCCGCCCAGCTGGGCTACAACGTGCAGCGCCTGAAGCAGATCACCTTCCTCGTGTCCGGCGCCGTCGGCGGCCTGGCGGGCGGACTGCTGGCCGCGGTGCTGATGTACATGAATCCGCAGATGCTGCATTGGACCACCTCCGGCGACGTCATCATCATGACCCTGCTGGGCGGCGCCGGCACGCTGTGGGGGCCGGTGGCCGGCGTGCTGCTGTTCGAAGCCCTGAAGGAATGGCTCAGCGGCTGGACGCCCTATTGGTACGGCATCCTGGGCCTGGTCTTCATTCTGGCCACGCTGTACTTCCCGCAAGGGGTGCTGGGCGCGCTGCAGGCACGCTGGAGCCGCAAGCGCCCCCCGGCGTCCGCCCCCGCCAGTCCATCCGCGCCCGCCGTGCCGCTGGCCCCGCGCGAAGGGAGCCCGTCATGAGCGACATCGCCCTGCAATGCGAACAGGTCAGCGTCACCTTCGGCGCGCTGCGCGCCATCGAGGACTTCAGCTACGCCTTCGAAACCGGCCGCGTCTACGGCCTGATCGGCCCCAACGGCGCGGGCAAGACCACCCTGCTCAACGTGCTGTCCGGCAACCTGCCCGGGCATGGCGGGCGCATCCTGTGCCACGGCGCGGACATCTCGCGCCTGCGGGCCCATGAGCGCGCCAGGCACGGCATCGGCCGCAGCTTCCAGATCACCAAGATCTTTCCTGAAATGACGGTGCTGGAGAACCTGCGCATCGCCGCGCAGATCAGCCACTCCCATCTGCTGCCGTTCTGGCTGGCGCCACGCTACGACCGCCGCCTGGCGTCCACCATCGACGCCATGCTGGAGCTGACCGACCTGACGGCCTGGCGCGACACCGTGGCGGGCACCTTGTCGTATGGCTTGCAACGGGCGCTGGAACTGGGCCTGACCCTGCTGCCCGATCCGCGCATCCTGCTGCTGGACGAACCGCTGGCCGGCGTCGGCCACCACGAAATCGCCGCCGCCAACCGCCTGATCCGCCATGCGGCCGCCGGCCGCACGGTACTGCTGATCGAACACAACATGGACGTGATCATGACGCTGTCGGAACACATCGTGGTGCTGTCCAACGGCCGCAAGGTCGCCGAGGGGCCGCCCGCCGCCATCCGCGACGACGCCACCGTGCGCGCCGTCTACCTGGGCGAAGAGGTGGCGGCATGATCGAACTGCAACATGCCAGCGTGCATTACGGCCAGGCGTTGGCGCTCAAGAACATAGGCTTGCGCGCGGCCCAGGACGAAATCGTCGCCATCGTGGGGCGCAACGGCGCCGGCAAGTCCACCGTGCTCAAAACGCTGATCGGGCTGCTGCCCCTTTCGGCCGGCAACCGGCTGATCGGCGGCCAGGACGCCACGCGCCGCGCCGTCGAACAGATCAGCCGCGACGGCATCGCGCTGGTGCCTGACACCCGCCGCATCTTCCCCAACCTGACCGTGCGCGAAAACCTGCGCATGGGCGCGCTGGCGCACCAGCCCGGCTACTGGACGCAGGACCGCGTGCTGCGGGTCTTTCCCCGGCTGGGTGAACGCATAGGCTTCCATGGCGACCAGTTGTCCGGCGGCGAACAGCAGATGTTGTCGATCGCGCGCGCGCTGCTGGGCAATCCGCGCGTCCTGCTGCTGGACGAACCGACCGAGGGGTTGGCGCCGCGCATTGTCAACGAACTGATCGAAGTGTTCGCCGAAGTCCACCGCCAAGGCACCGGCATTGTGCTGGTCGAGCAGAACCTGAAGGTCCCCGCCCGCCTGGCGCACCGCCAGTACGTGCTGGACCACGGCGAAATCGCCTGGAGCGGATCGGCCGCCGAAGTCGAGACCAACCGCCACATCATTGAATCCATCCTCACCACGGGCATCCAAGCATGAGCAACGACACCACCTACATCGCGGGCGTGGGCATCACCCGCTTCGACAAGCAGCCTGCCAAAAGCGTCAAGGACCTGGTGCGCGACGCCGTGACGCAGGCGTTGGCCGACGCGGGCTGCGACGCCGCCGACCTGCAGGCAGCGTACTTCGCCACCGCTGGCCAGGGTTCCATCGAAGGCCAATACATGGTGGCGGGCCAGGTCGCGCTGAAGGCCATGGGCATTGCCGGCATCCCCGTCACCAACGTGGAGAACGCCTGCGCCAGCTCCAGCACCGCGTTGAACGCGGCGCACCTGTACGTGGCCTCGGGCGCGGGCGACATCTGCCTGGCCGTGGGCGTGGACAAGCTGTTTTCCGAGGACAAGGCGAAGAGCTTCGCCGTGTTCGACGGCGCCTGGGACGTGCACGACGCACAAGCGCAGATGGCGCGCCTGATGGCGCTGGCGCCCGACGTGGCGCCCCCGCCCGGCTTCGAAGAGCCTGGCAAGCGCAGCGTATTCATGGACATCTACGCCAGCCTGGCGCGGCTGCACATGAAGACTTTCGGCACCACCCAGCGCCAGCTCGCCGCCGTGGCCGCCAAGAACCACATGCATTCCACCTGCAATCCGCTGGCCCAGTTCCAGTACCCCATGACGATAGACGAGGCCCTGGCCGCCCGTCCCGTGTCCTGGCCGCTGACCCTGCCCATGTGCGCGCCCATCAGCGACGGCGCGGCCGCCGCCATCGTCTGCAACGCCCAGGGCCTGAAGCGCCTGCAACACGCCCGCGCCGTGCGCCTGTACGCCAGCGTGCTGCGCACCGCCACGGACCGCCCGGCCGACCGCTACGACCAACACCTGTGCCACCTGGCCGCGCTCGAAGCCTATGAACGCGCGGGGGTCGGCCCGCAGGACATGTCGCTGGCGGAAGTGCACGACGCCACGGCATTTGCCGAGATCCAGCAGACCGAGGCGCTGGGCTTCTGCGCCTTCGGCGAAGGCGGACCGATGGCCGAATCCGGCGCCACCAGCCTGGGCGGCCGCATCCCCATCAACGTATCCGGCGGCCTGCTGTCGCGCGGCCACCCCATCGGCGCGACCGGGCTGGCGCAGGTCCATGAAATGGTGATCCAGCTGCGCGGCGAAGCCGGCGCCCGCCAGGTCGAAGGCGCGCGCTTCGCCATCGCCGAGAACGGCGGCGGCTTCAACGGCGTGGAAGAGGCAGTGACCTGCATCACCCTGCTTGGCCGCTGATCCACGCCCCCATCAACCCAGAAACCGCCATGCATCTCAGCTCTCTCTTTCACCGCAGCGCCACCACCTATGCCGACCAGCCGGCGCTGGCCGCTGGCACCCGCGATCCCCTCAGCTACGCCCAGCTCCAGGCCCGGGTGCAGGCGCTGGCCGGCTGGCTGCGCGGCCCGCTGGGCCTGGCGCCCGGCCAGCGCGTCATGCTGGCGCTGCGCAACCACCCCAGCTATATCGAATCGATGCTCGCCATCTGGCACGCCGGCCTGTGCGCCGTGCCGGTCAACGCCAAGCTGCATCCCAACGAACTCGAGTACATCCTGCGCGACTGCGATGCGCGCCTGTGCCTGTCGCAAGGCGAATTGCTGCAGGCGCTGGCGCCCGTCGCTCGCAGCCTGCCCGCGACGCGCGTGGTGGACGTGGAATCGGCCGACTACGCGGCCGGCGCCCTGGGTCCCCGGCTGCCCCTGGAAACGCGTCCGCCGCAGGACCTGGCCTGGCTGTTCTATACCAGCGGCACCACCGGCAAGCCCAAGGGCGTCATGCTCAGCCACGCCAACCTGTTCGGCATGTGCCTGAACTTCTATGCCGACGTGCAGTCGGTACAGCCTGGCGACGCCATGGTCCACGTGGCACCGCTGTCGCATGGCGGCGGCCTCTACAGCATTCCGTACTGGCTGCACGGCGCCTTGCAGATCGTGCCGGACAGCGGCGGCCTGGACGAAGACGAACTATCAGGGCTGCTGACGCACTACCGCAATGTCAGCCTGTTCGCCTCGCCCACCATCGTGCAGCGCATGGTGCGCCACGCCCGCCTGGCGGGCGGCGCGCCCCCCGGTCTGCGCACGCTGATCGTGGGCGGCGCGCCCTTCTACATCGAGGACATCAAGGACGCGGTGGCCTGCTACGGCGCGCGCGTGGCGCAGATCTACGGACAGGGTGAAAGCCCCATGTCGATCTCGGCCCTGTCCGCGACCCAGATTGCCGACGCAGTAGCTCGCAACGATGACGCGCTGCTGGGTTCGGTGGGATACATCCAGTCGGCCATGGACGTCGAAATCCGCGAGGCATCCGGCCGGCCCGCAGCCCCTGGCGAATTGGGCGAAGTCGTCGTCAGCGGACCAACGGTCATGCAGGGCTACTGGAACAATCCGCGCGCCACCACCGACACGCTGGCCGGCGGCTGGCTGCACACGGGCGATATCGGCATCCTGGACGAGCGCGGCCTGCTGCACCTGAAAGACCGCTCCAAGGACGTCATCATCAGCGGCGGCACCAACATCTATCCGCGCGAGGTCGAAGAGGCGCTGATGCGCCACGACGCCGTGCAGGAAGTCTCGGTGGTCGGCAGCCCCGACCTCGAATGGGGCGAGTCGGTGCTGGCCTTCGTGGTGTTGAAGCCCGGCGCCCAGGCCTCGGACAGGGACCTGGACCGGCTGTGCCTGGAATCCATCGCGCGCTTCAAGCGCCCCAAGCGCTATGTCTTTCTGGATGAATTGCCGAAAAACAGCACAGGCAAAGTGTTAAAACGCGAACTTCAACAACGCGCGCTTCCGACTCCATGACCCAAGCTTTCCCCCTCTTTGGCCGCACCGCTGTCAGCCAGACCGAAAAGGCCTATTGCGCCCTGGAGGAAATGATCGTCACCGGCGAACTGCCGCCCGGCAGCCAGTGGTCGGAAACCACCCTGAGCGAACGCGTCGGGATCGGCCGCTCGCCGGTGCGCGACGCCCTGCAGAAGCTGGCGTTCCAGCGCCTGGTGGAAATCGCCCCGCGCCAAGGCATCTTCATCTCCGAGATCGACTACCAAGGCCAGTTGAAGATCATCCAGGCGCGCCGCGAGATCGAACGGTTGATCGTGGCGCAGGCGGCGCAGTGGGCCGACGACGGCGAGCGCGCCGAACTGGCGCGCCTGGCCCGGGAGCTCGAAGACCTGAAGGCGGTCAACGACATGCGCATGTACATGCGCCTGCATTTCAGCCTGACCAGCCAGATCGGCGTCGCCTCGCGCAACAGCTACGCGGCCGAGTTCCACGCCATGCTGCAGACGCTGGCGCGGCGCTTCCTGTACTTCCACCAGAAGCGCCACCCGGACCTGGTGCAGATCTGCGAGCTGCACATCCAGCAGATCAACGCCATCGTGGAGGGGTCGGTCGAACGCGCCATCGCCACGGCGGAGGCACGCAACGACTATGCCGAAAACCTCGCGCGCAACATCCTGATGGAGCTGATCGTCACCTCGGCGGTCACCATCAGCTCTCCGCCGCGCGGCCGGGGCGGCGCGGACTGACGCCCGGACGCGGGCTCAATGCCCCGCGTCCGCCAGGTTCTGCCAGGCGCCGGTGCTGCGCCCTTCTTCCGCCAGGAACTCCACCAGCGTCGGCAAGGCGGCGTCCATCGGCCGGTTGGCCTGGATCCGCATCACGTAGCCCCAGGAGCCTGCCATGCGCAGCTGCGGCACCAGGGGTACCAGCCGGCCGCTGGCCAGTTCCTCGTCGATCAGCGGCGCACGCCCCAAGGCAATACCGACGCCGGCGGCCGCGGCCGCGGCGACCGTGCTCAGGCCGCTCAGCACCATGGGCTCCTGCCAGTCCGATTCGGCCAGTCCCAGGCGCGGGCTCCAGGTGCGCCAGTCGGTCTCGGGGCTGTCCACGTGCTTTTCCTCCAGCCAGCGATGGCGCAGGAACACGGCGGGATCGCCGCGCTCGGCCGGATCGACCAGGGACGGACTGCAAACCGGCACCACCGTTTCGGTCATGAGCGGAATGTCGCCGGGTTCCGCGATATGCGGCCCCATGGCGCGCACGTGCAGGAACGCCAGGTCTATGTCCTGGCTTTTCCAGGCCGGGTCCTGGCTGGCGTGCAGGTACACCTGGATGTCGATGCCGGGGTGCAGCTCGATGAAACGTCCGATGCGCGGCGCCAGCCACATGGCGGCCAGCGACGGGTTGGCGGAAACGTTCAGGGTATTGCGCCGTTTGCCGCGGGCCGAGGCCCGCACGTTGCGGCAGGCGGTCTCCAACAGGGTCAAGGCCTGTTGCACCGACGCCAGCAGATCCGCGCCCGCCGCGGTGGTTTCGGCGCGGCGTACCGTGCCGCCGCGGCGCAGCAGCGCCACCCCCAGATCCGCCTCCAGCGCCCGCAGCTGATGGCTGACGGCGCTTTTGGTGACGTGGAGTTCGGCGGCGGCGCGGCTCAGGCTGCCCAGGCGGGCGACGGCCTCGAAGGCGCGCAAGGCCGCCAGGGGCGGCGTGTGGTTGGGGAGATCGGCCATGGGTCAAGTCTAGCTCAACCCTAGATTGAAAAACTATCGCTTTCGCCGGGTCGCGGGATCGGGGACCATGCAAGCACTGAAAGGAGTTTGCTATGTATTTCGATTCGCGCCTCTGGCAGTTGACGGCGGGCCTGCGCGCCGGCATGGCGGGCGGCATCTGCCTGGGCCTGCTGGCCCTGGCCGCCGGCATCGCCCGCTACGTGTTCCTGGGCCAGCTGCTGGCCCGCGTGTTCGACGGCGCCCCCTGGCAGGACTGGCTCGCCCCCGCGCTGTGGGCCGCCGCCATGGTGCTGCTGCGCGCCTTCCTGGACCACTGGCGCACTGTGCAGGCCAACCGCTGCGCCGCCACCGTGCAGCATGCGCTGCGCGCCCGACTTTATGACCGCATCGTGAGCCTGGGCCCGGCCTGGTTCGCCAACCAGCGCACGGGCGGCGTGATGCTGACGGTGGTCGACGGGGTCGAGCAGTTGCAAGCCTTCTTCGGCCAATACCTGCCGCAAGTCGCGATCGCCGCCGCGGCGCCCTTCGCCATCTTCGCCGTGATCGCGTTCTGGGACGTGCCCACCGCGCTGGTGTTCCTGGCGGCCGCGCTGTTCGCGCTGTTCGGGCCGATGGCGGTGCACATGCTGGACCGCCGCGCCAGCCTGGCCCGCAGCAAGTCCCTGAACGATTTCGGCGAGGACTTCCTGGACGCCGTGCAGGGCCTGCCCACGCTGAAATCCTATGGCCAGGGCAAGGCCTGGGGCCAGCGGCTGGCGGCCCGCGCCCGCAGCCTGTCGGACAACACCTTCTGGGTGCTGTCGGTCAGCCTCTTGACGCGCGGCATCAGCGACCTGGGCGTGGCCCTGGGCGCGGCGCTGGCGCTGACGCTGGGCGCCTGGCGCGTGGCCCACGGCGACATGAGCGTGGAGGCCCTGCTGATCGTGCTGATGGCCGGCACCGAGATCTTCCGCCCGCTGCGCGACCTGCGCTCGGTGCTGCACCGGGGCATGCTGGGCCAGTCGGCCGCCGCCAGCATCCATGCGTTGACGGACGCGCAGCCGCTGACGCCCGCGCCGGAGGCCGGCGGCAAGACGCCAGGCCGGCTCGCGCCCACCATCGAATTCGACAACGTGGCGTTTTCCTACACGCCCGAGCGCCGCGCCCACCAGGGCTTGAGCTTCCGCATCGCGGCGGGCGAACGGGTTGGCGTGGTCGGCCCCAGCGGCGCCGGCAAGTCCACCATCGTGCGCCTGCTGCTGCGCGAATGCGTGCCCCAGTCCGGCCGCATCCGCATCGGCGGCCATGACGTGAACGAACTCGACACGCAGGCGCTGCTGTCGCACATCGCGCTGGTGAGCCAGGACATCACGCTGTTCCACGGCACCATCGACGACAACCTGCGGCTGGGCCGCCCCGACGCGACCCACGAACAGGTGCGCGCCGCCGCCCGCGCCGCCAATATCGACGACTTCATCATGGCGCTGCCCGAGGGCTACGCCACCCGCATCGGCGAGCGCGGCCTGCAGCTGTCCGGCGGCCAGCGCCAGCGCGTGGCGATCGCCCGCGCGCTACTGCGCGACGCGCCCATCCTGATCCTGGACGAGGCGCTGTCGTCGGTGGACACCGAGAATGAGGCGCTGATCCAGCAGGCGCTGGACCGCTTGATGGCCGGCCGTACCACGCTGATCCTGGCGCACCGCCTGGCCAGCGTCATCGGCGCCGACCGCTGCCTGGTGCTGGACCAGGGCCGGGTCGCAGAGGAAGGACCGCACGCGGAACTGATGCGGCAAGGCGGCCTGTACTACCGCCTGATGCACGAACAGGCGGCCGCGCACCGCAATCCGTCGGCGGGATCCGCCGCCCCGGCCGCCGCCGCCCCTGCGCAGACGACGGACCGCGATGATCCCGCTCAGGAATCTGGCGGACAAGGCCCGGCCCTGCGCTCGCTGGACGCGGACGCGGTGCAGGTCGGCTGGCGCGCCACGCTCGGCACCCTGCTTTCAGTGGTGCGGCCGTGGCGCGGCACGCTGACCGCCACGATCCTGCTGGGCGTGGCGCGGGTCGCGGCCTACATCGGCGTGGGCGTGTTCAGCGCGCTGATCGTCGCCGCCATCCGCGACGGCCGCGACTATTCGGCCCTGATCGCCGGCCTGCTGGTCGCAGCGCCCCTGGCCGCGCTGTTCCACTGGCTGGAGTCCTGGCTGGCCCACGCCATGGCTTACCAGCTGCTGGCCGACATGCGGGTCAAGCTCTACGACAAGCTGGAACGCCTGGCGCCGGCCTACCTGTTGCAGCGCCGCTCCGGCGACCTGGTGGCGCTGGCCACCCAGGACGTGGAAATGGTGGAGTACTTCTACGCCCACACCATCGCTCCCGCCATCGTCTCGGTGCTGGTGCCGCTGTCCGTGCTGGGTTTCCTGGGCGTCTACAGCTGGCCGGTGGCGCTGGCGCTGCTGCCCTTCCTGGCCTATGCGCTGGTGTCGCCGGTGCGCGGACGCCGCAAGGTCGACGCGCTGGGCGACAAGGCGCGCGAGGCGCTGGGCGAGATGAGCGCGCACACCACCGACACCATCCAGGGCCTGGCCGACCTGACCGCCTTCCAGGCCACCGGCCGCCGCCGCGATGAATTCCTGCGCGTGGCGGACCGCTACCGCACCCGCCGCCTGGACATCCTGGACGACCTGTCGCGCCAGACCGCGGGCTTTGAAATCGCGATGGGCCTGGGCGGCCTGGCGGTGGCCGTCGTGGGCGCGCTGCAGGTATCGGCCGGCGCGCTGTCGGCCGGCATGCTGCCCCTGTTGGTGCTGATCGCGCTGGCCACTTTCCTGCCCGTGTCCGAGATCTCGCAGGTCAGCCGGCAATTGGCGGACACCATCGCCGCCACCCGCCGCCTGCACGTGGTCGCCAACGAACCGGAACCGGTGACGGACGGACCGCTGCCGGCCCCCGTCTCCGCCCACGGTCTGTCGCTGGCCTTCGAGCACGTCAGCTTCGCTTATCCGGGCAAGAACGCGGACACCTTGCGCGACCTGAGCTTCAAGGTGCCGGCCGGCGCCACCGTGGCGGTGGTGGGCGCATCGGGCGCGGGCAAAAGCACGGTGGCCAGCCTGCTGCTGCGCTTCTGGGATCCGCGCGCGGGACAGGTCAAGCTCGATGGCGTGGACCTGCGCGAACTGCAGCTCGACGGCCTGCGCGAGCGCGTGGCGCTGGTGACGCAGGACACCTATCTGTTCAACGACACGCTGGAAGGCAACATCCGGCTGGCCCGGCCCGAAGCCAGCCCCGCGGACCTGGCGCGCGCGCTGGAGCAAGCCGCGCTGGCGGACTTCGTGCGCGCTCTGCCAGAGGGCCTGGCGACGCGCGTGGGTGAACGCGGCATGCAGTTGTCGGGCGGCCAGCGCCAGCGCATCTCGATTGCCCGCGCCTTCCTGAAGAACGCCCCCGTGCTGATCCTGGACGAAGCCACCTCGCACCTGGACACGCTATCGGAAATGCAGGTACGCGGCGCGCTGGACGTGCTGATGCGCCACCGCACCACGCTGGTCATCGCGCACCGCCTGTCGACGATACGCGATGCCGACCTGATCCTGGTGCTGGAACGCGGCACGCTGGCGGAGGCCGGCACGCACGACCAGTTGCTCAAGCGGCAAGGGGTCTATGCGCGCCTGGCCAGCCACCAGGGCGGCTACGCCGTCAATAGCGCAACGTCTCTACCGACTTAGCGTTGGCGCGCACTTCCGCGTCCGTGAACCAGACCCGCTTGTTGCCGAAGCTGGTGTACAGGTCGAACTGGTCGCGGGTGTGGGCCGACGGCGTGCCGTCCGGGGCGACGAAACCGCTCTGCCCCGGCGCCACCACGTCCACCGCGCGCACGCCCTGGCCGTCGAACACCGTCATGTTGTTCTCGGTGCCGCGGTTCTGCGTGGCCGGGAAGCTCAGCACCGCCTTGTCGTCCGCCTGCGGCACGCCCAGGAAGTTCTTGGGCGCGAACACCATGGGCGGCGCGGGTATGCGCCAGCTTGCCGGATCCTGGCCGTAGGCCTTCTGCAGCGCCGCCAGCGCATCATCCAGCGCGGCCAGGCTCACGTCCTGCGGCCGCTGGCCGTTGAAGAAGTCGTACTTCTGCGGCACGCCCGAATCGCGGCCGGCCAGCGCGTTGAACAGCGCCTTCACCCCCACCGTCAGGTTGACCGATCCCGTGGCGGGTGCCGCCTGCGTCGGATAGCCGGTGGCGCTGTACCACTTGAAGAAGTCCGCGGGCATCTCGTCGGCCAGCGTGCGCTTGAGCATGGCGCGCAGCCAGGCGTCCATCACGGCAGGCCCCGCGTTGTCGTAATAGCCGGCCTGCTTGTCGCTCGTGCCCATGCCGTCCCAGGACGCCAGCCCCGCAACCAGCCTGGCTCGCGCATCGTCCGCCGGCAGCCCCTGCACCGCCTGCTGCAGGAACGGCAGGAAGTGGCGCCGGTTCACGTCGGCATAGCTGGTGGTGCGGATCAGGTCCCACATTTGCTGCGCGCTGACCTTGCCGCCATTGGCCGTCATGGCTTTCAGGCGGGTCTCGATCTCGGCGTAGCGGTCGGCCTGGCCCCACACGATGGCGAACAGGTCGGTGGACGGATAGCCGCGCATAGGCTGGTTGTTCCAGTTGGCGATGAAGCCTTGGCGCGGGTTGTAGACCTGAGGATTGGTCGAGAACGGCAGCATGCCGTCCCAGTCCATCTCGCCCGTGCCCGGCACGGGCAGGCGCGGATCGTGGCCCGGACGGCGCTTGGGATAGAAGCCCGTGTGCGCGTAGCCGATATTGCCCTTGTCGTCGGCGTAGTACCAATTGATGGTCAGCGCATGGCGCGCCGCCTGCTGCTTCCACTGGTCCCAATTGCGCGACTGCGCCTTGTGGGTCCAGGCCATCAGCGATTGCAGCTCAAAGCCTTCCCAGGCGCGTGCCTTGGCATAGGCCACGTGCTGCTTGTCATCGAACTTGGTGACGATGCCGTGCACCGTGCGGTACACGTCCATCACCACCGGCTGCCCATCCTTGACCTCGATGAGCTCGGTGCGCTTTTCCATCGTCTTCCAGACGCCGTCGTGGAAGTAGCGCGTGCGGTCGTTCGGATCGAGTTTTTCGGCGTAGATGTCCACGTCGTCGCCAAAGCCCGCGGTCGAGCCCCAGGTCACGTGCGCGTTGTGGCCGAACAGGATGCTGGGATAGGCGAACGGCGTGTTGCCAACCACGTCGAAGCCCGCGCCATGCAAGCCGATGCCGTAGGTGTAGGCGGGATTCCACCAGCCGAACTGCGGCCCGTTCAGCAGGATGGAACGGGCGTCCTTGGCATGGTCGCGGCCCACGATCCACATATTGCTGGTGGTCGGAAAACCGGCGATGCCGGGCTGCCCCGATTCCGCGAACTGCGCCAGCAGGCGCGCCGACGCGGCCGCGGGCGCCTCGTCCAGCACGCCGCGCGTCTGCGGATCGCGCGCCACGCGTTCCAGCATGGGCGGCGTGCCGTCGTAGCGCGGCAGCGCATAGGACAGCCTGGCGGAGGGTTTGGCGCCATCGGGCCGGTACACGCCCTCTTCCTCGGGCACGGTGGTCGGCGCGCGGCTGTCGGTCATCCAGCGCAGCTGATTGAAGATCTGCGTGGCGCGCTCGTCGCCATGCCGGTCCTTCAGGGCGGTCAGCAGCGCCAGGTTGTCGATCTCGCTATTGGCATCGGAGAAGCGGTTGGCCATCGTGCCCACGAACACCATCGCCACGTCATAGGCCGTCCAGTCCGCGGGCTGGAAGCGCAGATCGTTGAACTCCTTGGGCATCAGGCTGCCGGGCTCGGCGCGCACCCGCGCGATCCAGGCGTTCATGCCGGCCGCATAGCCGTCCAGGATCTGGCGCTCGGATGCCGGCAGCGCGGCCAGTTGGCGCTGTATGCGCTCCGGCGAGAAATTGCCGCGGATGGATTTGTCGAACGCCACCATGGACTGGCCCAACACCTCGGCCACGCAGCCCTGGGTACTGCGCCGCGCCATTTCCATCTGGAACAGGCGGTCCTGCGCCACCGCATAGCCATAGCCGTAGAAAATGCCGTACACGGTGTTGGCGTAGACGTGCGGCATGCCATAGCCGTCGCGCCGTATCGTGACCTGGCCGCTGGCCGCGCCCGCCGGGCGCATCGCGGCCTGGGACTGCTTCTGCGCGTTCTGCTGGACTTCCTGGGCCTGGGCTTGAGCGCCCATGGCCGCGCAGGCCGCCAGGATGGCGGCCGACAACAAGTGCTGCTTCATTCGAATCTGTCTCCGTATTTGACGAGCCGCGCCGCGGTGCGAGTCCCGGACGCGGTGTGCGGCGCCTCTGCGGGCGCCGTCTGCGGACCATGATACGAACAGCTTATCTATAATTCCAATGCATTTATTTCATAGTATTTATGCGGCGTGAGCATGGATTTTCAGAAACTCAAACACCTGCTGGCGGTGGTCGAACACGGCACTTACTCGCGTGCCGCAGAGGCGGTCAATCTGTCGCAACCAGCGCTCAGCCGCAGCATCCAGGCGCTCGAAGCCGAACTGGGCCTGCCCTTGCTCGACCGCGGCACCCGCCGCGTGCGCCTCACGCCCTACGGCGCCTGCGTGGCCGAACGCGCGCGCCGCATGCGCTTCGAGGAAGCCGAGCTGCAGCGCGAACTGAAAACCCTGCATAGCGGCGAATCGGGCACGCTGTCCATCGGGCTGAGCCCGGCGCCCGCGTCCCTGCTGCTGTCGCCCTTCCTGGCCCACATGGCCGAGCGCCATCCCCAGGTGCGCGTGGGCGTCGAACTGGGCGCCACCGCCGCCTTGCTGGAAATGCTGCGCGACGAACGCATCGACGCCATGGTCTGCGACGCCCGCATGCTGTATGACGCGGCCGACCTGGAAACCCGCGCCCTGCCTGCGCTGCGCGCGGGCCTGGTCTGCCGCAAGGGCCATCCCATCCTCGCCCACAAGCGGCCAGGCATAGAACAAATCCGCCAATACCCCGTGGCATCCACCACTCTCAGCCCGGAAGTCTCGCTGCGGCTGGCGGAAACCCTGGGGCCAGGCGGCGCGCCGGAACAAATGGTCACGCACCGCTGCGAGAATCTGGACGCGCTGGTGGAATTGGCGCTGCGCACGGACGCCTTGCTATTGGGCGTGATCTGCGTCACGCGCCAGCAGCAGGAAGCCGGCCTGCTGGTCGAAGTGCCGATCCCGTCCGACCCGCAGCGCCAGGGACACTACGCGCTGGCCCGGCTGGCAGGGCGCACGCCGTTGACGGCGCAGGATGCGTTGTATGAGTTCACCCGGGAATGCTGGGACGGATTCTTGGCGCCTATCGGCGCGTCGCCAGCCTGAAAAGGACGAGGCTGAGCAGCGCGGCGGCAATGTTGTAAAGCATGGCCGCCGCCAGCGCCCGCCCATGGACCGATGCGCCATCGCCGGCGGACAGGCTTCCCGCGGCCTCGAGCATTGTGAAGATAACGCCGCCCACCACCGCCACGCCGGTGGAAGTCCCCACGACTTGCAAGGTGCTGAGCATGCCGGAAGCCATGCCGGCCTGCTCCTCCTGCACCGAACCCAGAATGGCGTTGAATGCCAGCGGGATCACCAGCCCTTGCCCTGCGCCATTCAGCACCAGCGAGGCCACCAGCAGCGCCAGGTTCTGGGGCTGCATCGCGGCGGTAACCGCAGACAGCGCCAAGCCCACGGTGAAGACCAGCACACCGAACAGCAGCGCCCCGCGTCCATGGCGGGCGGCCAGTTTCGGACCGGCAAGCGACGCGCCAAAGAACGCCAACGCCGAAGGCGTGAACACGGCGCCCGCCGCCAGCGGCGCGAATCCGAGCCCGAACTGCAACAGCAGCGTCAACGCGAAGAAGAACGAACTGATGGCTGAAAAAAAGAAGAACACCGCGCCTATGCCAGCCACGAATGGCCGGTTGGCAAACAGCGCCATATCCAGCACAGGCACGCCACCGCGCCGGGCCAGCGTTTTCTCATAGCGGACGAAATACGCCAGCACGCCCAACGCCAGCACAGGCCCGGCAAGCGACCACCAGGGCCAGCCATGCTCTCGTCCCTCCATGACAGGCACCAGGATCAGGGCCAGCCCGGCAGCGCCCGCAAGCGCGCCGCGCAGGTCCACCCGCGTCGGAACCGGCGCGCGCCATTCGGGAAGCGCCCGGCGCCCCGCGAGCAACGCGGCAATGCCTATCGGCACGTTGATGAGAAACACCAGCCGCCACCCCAGATCCAGCGGATTCAGCGTGATGAGCATGCCGCCCAGCAGCTGCGAGATGCTTGCGGCCACGCCCTGCACCGCGCCCATGATGCCGAACGCGCGCCTGCGCGCCTCGCCCTCGAACACCACCCTGATCGAAGCCAGCACCTGCGGCATCAGCACGCCCGCCCCCACCCCCTGCAAGGCGCGCGCCAGGATGAGCTGCCACGGCGTGACCGCCACCCCGCATAGCGCCGAAGCCACGGTGAACAGCCCCATGCCGGCCAGGAACAAGCGCCGCCGCCCGAACAGATCGCCCAAACGCGCGCCATTGATCAGGCACAGGCCATAAGCCAATGCGTAAGCCACCACGATCAGCTGCAGATCGGTATCGGATGCCGACAAGCCGCTCTGGATGCTGGGCAACGCGACATTGACGATGAAGAGATCCAGGATCGTCACGAAGTTGCCCGTCAACAGCACCGCGAGGGCGCGCCAGGGGTGGTTCTTTTCAGCTTGCAACGCGGATTCAGGGTTCATTCTTTACATTTATATATGTACGATCGTATTTATAGTATCGTGAAAGAATGAAACCCGTGCAAGCAGAAAAACAAGGTCCGATGAACCCGTTGCCCCCCTCTCCCCCAACCGATGGCCGCCGCTTGCGCGGCGAGCGCGCGCGCACCCGCGTGCTGGACGAAGCCGTAAAGCTCCTCTCCGTCGAAGGACTGGGCGGCCTCACCTTCGGCCAGGTGGCCGACATGGCCGAAGTGGGGAAAAGCAATCTTCAGGTTCTGTTCGGCGACAAGGAAAACCTGCAACTGGCGGCCTTGGCCCATGCGATAGGCCTGTACCAGACCCAGGTCGTCGAACCGGCCATGCGCAAGCGCACGCCGCTGACGCGGCTGCGCGCCCTGATGACCGGCTGGTTCGACTTCGTGGAGACCCGCCAACTGCCGGGCGGCTGCGTCATCACTGCGGTAAGCAGCGAATATCGTGCGCGTCCCGGCCCCCTGCGCGACGCCATCCAGCAATATCGCGAGGCAGGACGCGCGCGTCTTCACGAATTGCTCCGCGAAGCCCGGGCGCAAGGGCAAATCGCGGCCGACGCCGACGAGGCGAAACTGGTCATGGAGCTATTGGCCTACCAGGCATACGCCAATGTCGCCGCGTCGATGGACGACCATGCGGAGTTCGGCCGCGCCAAGGCAGCCGCCATGGAAGTGCTTGCAAAAGCGGCTCGCTGACAACCGCGAACCAGGCTCCCGATCGGCCCGCCTACGCTTTCTTGTGACCCGGCTCGTGCGCCGCCGCCTGCATGCGCAACCATTGCGCCACGGCCTGGACCGGCGCCGAGGGCGGCCGGTCGGCGGGCATGGCCAGATGGTAGGTATGCCCGGCGATCACCGGGCCGAAGGGCTGCACCAGATGGCCCGCTTCCAGCTCTTCCGCTATCAACGCCAGGCTGACCAGCGCCGCGCCATGGCCGGCCACCGCCGCCTGTATGGCATGGCCCTCATCGGAAAAGCGCAGCTGGCTCGCCTGCCGCGGCAGGGAACGGCGCGCAACCTCGAACCAGCGCTCCCAGGTCGGATTGTCCGGATGGGACCGCTTCCAGTTGAAACGGATCAACGGCACGCCGGCCAGATCGTCCGGTGAGGCCACGCCCAGCCGCGGATTCGCCACGGGCGCGAACCGGTCCGTGAACAGCGGCTGCGCGACGAGGCCCGGATACGGCCCGCGGCCATAGCGGATCGCGATGTCGACCGCGGCCGATCGCAAATCGACCACGTCGTCGCTGGCCTGCAGCTGCAGGTCGATGCCGGGATGCTTGCCGCGGAAATCCGCCATGCGCGGCACCAGCCACTTCACCGTGAAGGCGTTGGTCGCGGAGATGCTCACCTGCATCCGCGTGCGCTGCTGCGTCAGGCGCGCCAGCGCCGCCTCGAAGGCATCGAAGCCATCCCGCAGCACGGGATAGAGCTGCGCGCCCGCCTCGGTCAACGACACCCTGCGCACGTGGCGGTCGAACAGCACCAGCCCGGTCTGCGCTTCCAGCGCGCGGATCTGATGGCTGACGGCGGTCGGCGTCACGGCCAGTTCCTCGGCCGCGGCCTTGAAACTGCCCAGGCGCGCGGCGGCCTCGAATACGCGCAGTCCGGAGAGCGGAAGAGATCGGCGTTGCATGATCATGGATGAGATTTTCTCATCTTATAGCTGATAAATGAACCTTTGTCAGCATGCCCGCATATTCCTACATTTACGACATGGATCAGCGATTTTCGCGCTGATTCACCTCCAAACCATAAATGAAGGAAATCGCATCATGCTACAGCGCGTCGTCACCCAGCCCGACAACTACGAACCCTTCCTGCTGTCGCAGGGCATCCAGTTCGGCAACCTGTTGTTCATCTCCGGCCAGGCGGGCGCCGGCGATGACGGCAAGATCGTCGAGGGCGGCTTTCTGGCTCAAGGCGAACAAGCCTTCCTGAACTTGCGCCGCGCGCTGGAAGCCGGCGGCTCCAGCCTGAAGGACGTCATCAAGGTCACCATCTTCGTCACCGACATGGGGCACTTCCAGGACGTGGTCACGCTGCGCCGCCGCCACTTCTCGGCCCCCTACCCCGCCGACACGATCGCCGAGATCAAGGCGCTCTACGACCCGGCCGCCATGATCGAGATCGAGGCCATCGCCGCCGTGCGTCCGCAGGAGGGCCGTTGACATGGGCGCGCTCGACTATCGTACGAACGATGCTGCGCAGGTCGGACTGTTCGCGCCGCTACAGCTGGAAAGGGGCTTGACCCTGGCCAATCGTCTCGCCGTCGCCCCCATGACTCGAGTCAGCGCCACGGAAGATGGCCGCGCCACGTCGCAAATGGCCGATTACTACCAAGCCTTCGCAGCCGGCGGCTTCGGCCTGGTGATCACCGAGGGCATCTACACCGACCGGGCGCATGCGCAGGGCTACCTGTTCCAGCCCGGCCTGACCGACGACGCGCAGCGCGACGCCTGGCGCACCGTGGTCGACCGCGTGCACGCGCACGGCGGCCGCATCATCGCGCAGCTCATGCATGCGGGCGCGCTGTCGCAGGGCAATCCTCATTGCGGCACGACCAAGGGTCCGTCGGCCGTACAGCCCAAGGGACAGCAAATGGCGTTCTATAGGGGCGACGGGCCGTACCGGATGCCTGAAGCCATGTCGGACAAGGACATCGCAGAGGCCATCGACGGCTTTGCCCAGGCTGCGCGCAGAGCGCAGGAGGCCGGCTTCGACGGCGTCGAAATCCACGGCGCCAACGGCTACCTGCTGGACCAGTTCCTCACCAGCTACACCAATCTGCGCGCGGACCGCTATGGCGGCAGCCTGGACAACCGGCTGCGCTTGACGGTGGAGGTCATCCAGGCCGTGCGCCGGGCTACCGGACCGCGCTATGTCGTGGGCGTGCGCAGCTCGCAGGGCAAGGTCAATGACTTCAGCCACAAGTGGGAAGGCGGCGAGGCCGATGCGGCGCAGATCTACCGCACGCTGGGCGCGCAGCCCATCGACTACCTGCACACGACCGAGTTCGAGGCTTGGCGTCCGGCTTTTGGAGATCAGGGTCCAAGCCTCGCGGCATTGGCGCGGCAGCACGTTGCGGTCCCGGTACTGGCCAACGGGTCGCTGCATGACCCGATGGCGGCCGGCGGGATGATGGCGCGGCAGGAGGCAGACTTCGTCTCGCTCGGACGCGGCGCGCTGACGCATTCCGATTGGCCTGCAAGATTGCGCGCGGGCGCGGCGCTGGAGAGTTTTGATCGGGCGCTGCTGGCGCCGATTGCGGACCTGGCCAATGCGGCGCGACATCGTGGGGAACACCTGGAATGACGATCCTATACAATTAGCAATCATTCCCATTAGCATTTGAACGGAACCCCCCTTGCCCCCCGCCGACTTTGCCTCCTCCGACGATTTCGTCAGCCTGTATCGAGAGCATCACGGCTGGCTCGTGCAAATGCTGCGCCGCCGGCTCAGCGGCAATACCGAAAACGCCGCGGATCTGGCGCACGACACCTTCGAACGCGTCATGCGCAGCGAGTCGCGCGCGGCGTTTGCCGAGCCGCGCGGCTTTCTCACCACCGTCGCCAAGCGTCTTCTGATCGACCAGTCGCGCCGCCGCGCCGTGGAACAGGCCTATCTGGAAACGCTGGCATCGCGCAACGAGGCCGTCGAGCCCAGCCCCGAAACGCACGCGCTGGTGATGGAAGCGCTGAACGCCGTATGCCGCATGCTGGAGCAGTTGCCGCCACGGGCGCGCCAGGTCTTCGTGCTGGCGCAGGTGGAAGGCCTGCCCTACCGCGACATCGCCCGGCAACTCGATATTTCGGTGGCGGCCGTGCAGCGCGACATCGTCAAGGCCTGGGAGCATTGCTACGCGGTGCTGTACGCATGAACGCCGCCCAGGCCGAACGGCTGCATCCCGACATCATCAGGCAGGCGGCGCGATGGATGATGCGGACCGGGGATGCCCCCGACGCGGCCACGCAGGCCGCCTGTGCGGCATGGCGCCAGGCAGACGTGCGCCACGAGCTCGCGTGGCAACGCCTCCAGGGCATCGGGCGCGAGATCAATGCCACCACAGTATCCGAGGGCGCCGCCAGCCAGACCATCCTGCGCTACTGCGAACAGCGTTCGCGCCGCAGCGTCATGAAATGGGCGGCCGGCAGCTTCTGCCTGGGCACGTTGGCATGGGCAGGCGCGCGCGAGGGCTGGTGGGAAGGCAGCACCGTCTATCGCACCGCCACCGGCGAGCAGCGGACCATGACCCTGCCCGACGGCACCCTCCTGACCCTGAACACCGATACCGCGGTGGCGCTGCGCTACGACGCGCAGCAACGCCGCGTCACATTGCGCAGCGGAGAAATCCTGATCGCGACGGCCGCGGATGGCGCTGGACGCCCCTTCAGCGTGCGGACCCGGCACGGCCTGCTCACGCCGCTCGGCACGCGCTTTGCCGTGCGCCAACTGGACGACAACGATGGCTCGACGCGTCTTGCCGTCTTTGAAGGGGCTGTGCGCGTGGCCCCCGCCGGGCGGACCGTGCATGCCGGCGAACAGGCGGAATTCAACGACCGCACGCTGTCTCCCGCAACCCGGGTCGACGGCACCGAGCCTGCCTGGGCCGCAGGCATGCTGGTCGCGAACCGCATGCGGCTGGATCAGTTCCTCGCGGAACTGGGACGCTATCGCGTCGGCATCCTGCACTGCGCCCCCAGGGTGGCGGACCTCGAAGTCACGGGGGCCTTCCGCATCGACGACACCGACCGGGCGCTGGAAGTGCTGGCCGGCGTACTCGACCTGAGGCTGCGATACCGCACGCGCTATTGGGTCAGCGTCGATCGCGCCTGACGCGCGGAGCCGCAACCCGGGCGCTCTCCCGGGAAATTTGTAACGCCAGCGAAGATTTTCGGATGTGGTTCGTTAGACATAGAGACAGACCCGAGGCGCCCGCGGTCTGGCCCTACCCATCGACGAACCAGGAAGCCCTCATGGCCGCACGCCATACACCCTCTACTCTTGCCGCGCCCCAGACGCCCGGGGCAGGTCCGGCGCGCTTGCGCCTTGCCGTCCATCTGGCTTTGGCCGCAATGGCTCCATTCGCCGCGCCCGCCGCGTCCTGGGCTCAGCCCGCGACCGCGCAAGGGGTCGCTTTCGCCATCGCCCCTACGACGCTGGATGAAGCGCTGGGCCAGTTCGGAGTCGCCGCCAACATCACCGTGGCCGCGTCGCCGACGCTGACCCGCGGGGTGATGACGCAAGGGCTTACGGGCCGCTACACCGCGGAACAGGGCCTCACGCGCCTGCTTGCAGGCACGGGCCTGCAAGCCGTGGCCAACGCCAACGGAGAGGGTTATCACCTGCGCCGCATTCCGCAAGGAGACGCGACCACTCTCGCGCCAGTCACGGTGACGGGCATGGCCGACCCGGCCGTCACGGAAGGCACGGGCAGCTATACCAGCGGGATCGTGACCATAGGCAAGGGCGAGCAGACCCTGAAAGAGATCCCGCAGTCGGTCACCGTGGTGACGCGCCAGCGCATGGACGACCAGAACGCCAACACGCTGGACGACGTGCTGGCCAACAGCACCGGCATGACGCTCTACAAGAGCCCGATGGGCGGAAACTATGTGTTCTCGCGCGGCTTCCGGGTCGACAGCTATCAGTTCGACGGCGTCAACCGCGCGTTCTATTACCCCCAGGCCAACAGCTTCACCAGCAGCACCGTGATCCTGGACCGCGTGGAAATCATCCGAGGCGCCACCGGCCTGCTGCAGGGCGCCGGTTCGCCCAGCGCCGCGGTCAACCTGGTGCGCAAGCGCCCACTGGCCGAAAACCAGGTGCAGCTGTTGGCCAGCGGCGGCTCCTGGAACAACTATCGCGCCGACATCGATGCGACCGGCCCCTTGAACGCGTCAGGCTCCCTGCGCGGCCGCGCCGTGGCCAGCTACAACGACCGGGAATACTTCTACGACAACGCCGACAGCCGCACCGGCGTGCTGTACGGCGTACTGAGCTACGACCTGGGACCCGCCACCACCTTGACCGGCGGCATCAGCTACGAAGAACTGCGATCCACGCCGTTCTTCCACGGCCTGCCCCACTACTCCAACGGCGACGACATCGGGCTGAAGCGTTCGACCTCGCTCTCGCAAGACTGGAACCGCTGGAACGGCAAGCAGACCACGGTGTTCGCCGAACTCGCGCACCGCTTCAACCAGGACTGGTCGCTGAAACTTACCGGGACTTCCACCCAGGAGTCCAACGATTCCAAATACGCCTTCACCGAAGGCGCGGTCAATCCGGCCACCGGGCTCGGGCCGACGATGTACGCCGGCATCTTCGATTTCTCCACGCACAACAAGGCGCTCAACCTGGACATGGACGGCGCGTTTGAGGCGCTGGGCCGCAAGCACTCGATCAGCGTGGGCGCCAGCATCAACGAACTGACCAGCAAAAACGATTTCGCGACTGCGCGCCTGAACCGCGCCGTGAACGTCTGGGATCCGGATCACCACGTGCCCGAACCCACCGATGACTGGCTGCGCGAGAACGCCTACCGCGGCGCCGCGACCGTCATCACGATGAAGCAGACCGGCGTCTACGGCGTCGGCCGCTTCAAGTTGGCCGATCCGTTGACGCTGGTAGCGGGCGCCCGCGTCAGCTGGTACGAGAACACCGGCAAGTACCGGGACGATGGCAAGCAGTACACCGACCCCTACAAGGAAAATGGCGTCGTCACGCCCTACGGCGGCCTGATCTACGCCTTCAATCCCCAGTGGTCCGGCTACGTCAGCTTTGCGGAGATCTTCGAACCGCAGAACGCCGTGGACGCGTCGGGCCAGATACTGGACCCCATCCTGGGCAAGAACTATGAAGTGGGCATCAAGGGCGAGCTGCTCGACGGCCGGGTCAACGCCTCGGTCGCCCTCTTCCGCGTCGACCAGAAGAACCGCGCCCAGCAAGACCTGGTCAGCGCATGCTCCGTGGGCGACATCTGCTATCTGTCCAGCGGCAAGGTGCGCAGCCAGGGCGTGGACGCCGAAATCAGCGGCGAGGTGGCCCCCGGCTGGCAGCTGTTTGCCGGCTACACCTTCAACACCCTGAAGTTCCTGGACGACACCGAGGTATCCAGCACCAACTTCGGACGCACGGTAACGCCCAAGCACATCCTGCGCCTGTGGTCCGACTACCGCCTGCCCGGCGAATGGTCGGCATGGACCTTGGGCGGCGGCGTGAACTACCAGACCGGCAGCTACACGGAAACCCGCTCGGTGCGGGTCTCGCAGGCGCCTTACGCCGTCTGGAATGCGCGCATCGGCTACAAGATCAACAAGAACTGGTCGGCGGCATTGAACGTCAACAACCTGTTCGACAAGACCTACTACCAGACGATAGGCGCGCCGGGATGGGGCAGCTTCTATGGTGAACCGCGCAACGCGACGCTGACGGTACGCGGGACCTTCTGATAGGGCGAAACGATTAAGTAGAATGGTTTTATCTCAATAAACCATGAATTTTCATCATGCTTGATCGTATCCATCTATCCATCGTGCAGGAGGTCGAAAAGCAGGGTTCGCTGACTGCCGCCGCAGGCGTCCTGCACGTGACGCAGTCGGCCCTGAGCCACAGCATGAAGAAGCTGGAGCAGCAACTGGGGACCGACATCTGGCTGCGTGAAGGCCGCAGCCTGCGACTCACCCAAGCCGGTCAATACCTGTTGGCGGTGGCCAACCGGGTGTTGCCGCAACTGGCTCTGGCCGAAGAGCGTCTGCGCCAGTTCGCCCAGGGGGAGCGCGGGTCGCTGCGCATCGGCATGGAATGCCATCCCTGCTACCAGTGGCTGCTGAAGATCGTCTCCCCGTATCTGGCGGCCTGGCCGGATGTGGACGTGGATGTGAAGCAGAAATTCCAGTTCGGGGGCATCGGGGCGCTGTTCGGCTACGAAATCGACCTGCTGGTCACACCCGATCCGCTGAACAAGCCCGGACTCGTGTTCGAGCCTGTATTCGACTACGAACAGGTGCTGGTCGTCGCTGGCAACCATCCTCTCGCCCGGGAGGAGTACGTCACCCCCAAACAACTCTCCAACGAAGTGCTGGTGGCCTATCCGGTGCCGGTCGACAGGCTCGACATCTACAACATGTTCCTGACGCCGGCCGGCATCACGCCCAGGCGGCACAAGGCCATCGAGACCACGGACATCATGCTGCAGATGGTCGCCAGCGGCCGCGGGGTGGCGGCGTTGCCACGCTGGCTGGTGCTGGAGTACGCGGACACCATGAATGTGGTGCCAGTCCGGCTGGGCAAGAAAGGCATTGCCAAGCACATTTATCTGGGCGCTCGCGAGGCGGACGTGGGAATCGACTACCTGCGTGCATTCATTGAACAAGCCAAAAGGCCCGCCGCGGCTTGATTCTTCACGGTAGCGTCTGCTCGCCAGGCGGTCGGATCCGAGACCGATCGACCGCAAATCCATCCATGAATGAAGCTAATGGCTTCATGAGATCAATTCACTTTTATTCATGGATAGCCCGACATAAACTACGCCTCCTATATCGTCAATGTCAAGACTGCTGAATAAAAAAAGCAGCGCTGAAAAAGCAGGAAATAGACGCGGGTTTTATCCAGGATTCAGGGCAGCAGAGCACCATGAGTAACGAGTTTGCATTTGCCATCAAGAGCATTTGTTTCGATGAGGACTATCGTCCTTCAGACAATACGCGGATCACGACCAACTTCGCCAATCTGGCCAGGGGCACGAGTCGCCAGGAGAACCTGCGCAACACCCTCCGGATGATTGACAATCGCTTCAATGCCTTGGCGCATTGGGACAATCCCAAGGGCGACCGCTATGCCGTCAACCTTGAGATCATTTCCGTCGAGATGAGCATAGACGGCGCAAGCAGCGGCAATGCCCTCCCCTTGATCGAAATACTGAAGACCAGCATCGTCGACAGCAAGACCAACGAGCGCATTGAAGGCATCGTAGGGAACAACTTCTCCTCGTATGTGCGGGATTACGACTTCAGCGTGCTGCTGCTGGAACACACCAAGAATCAAGCCACGTTCAGCACTCCGGACAATTTTGGAGACCTCCACGGCAAGCTGTTCAAGTGCTTTGTAAATTCAAGCACTTACAAAGAGCACTTCAGCAAGCCGCCCGTCATATGCCTGAGCGTATCCAGCAGCAAGACCTATCATCGGACTGAAAATCAGCACCCCGTACTGGGCGTGGAATACCAGCAGGATGAATACTCGCTGACGGATGAATATTTCAAGAAGATGGGGATGAAGGTTCGTTACTTCATGCCGCCGAACAGCGCCGCGCCCTTGGCTTTTTATTTTTCCGGCGATTTGCTGAGCGACTACACCAATCTTGAGCTCATCAGCACCATCAGCACGATGGACACTTTCCAGAAGATTTACCGGCCAGAGATCTACAACGCGAATTCCGCGGCCGGAAAATCCTATCAGCCCAGTTTGAAGCACCAGGATTATTCGTTGACCCGGATTGTCTATGACCGAGAGGAGCGTAGCCAGCTGGCTATAGAGCAGGGACGGTTTGTCGAAGAGCATTTCATCAAACCATACCAGGCGATTCTTGAGCAGTGGTCCGCAAACACCCCTCTTTGATCATCAAAAGCACCAAGGCATCTATTGTGAAAAAATTGCTACCTACTTCCACTGCCGGCAGCCTGCCTAAACCCTCCTGGCTCGCAGAACCTGAAAAACTCTGGTCTCCCTGGAAATTGCAGGACGAGGGCTTGGCCGAAGGCAAGCAGGATGCGCTGCGTTTGTCTCTGCAGGAACAGCAGCACGCCGGCATCGATATCGTCAGCGATGGCGAACAAACGCGTCAGCATTTCGTGACGACGTTTATCGAGCACCTGGAAGGCGTTGATTTCGAGAACCGCAAGACGGTCAGGATCCGCGACCGCTACGATGCCAGCGTGCCGACGGTCGTGGGCGCCGTGGCGCGCCGCAAGCCGGTGTTCGTCGAAGACGCCAAGTTCTTGCGCCAGCAGACCAAGCAATCGATCAAATGGGCCTTGCCGGGTCCCATGACGATGATCGATACGCTTTACGACGGCCACTATCAAAGCCGCGAAAAGCTGGCGTGGGAATTCGCCAAGATTCTCAATCAGGAAGCCCGGGAACTGGAGGCTGCTGGCGTCGACATCATCCAGTTTGACGAGCCCGCCTTCAACGTGTTCTTTGACGAAGTGAATGAATGGGGCGTGGCCACGCTGGAAAAAGCCATTGAAGGGCTCAAGTGCGAAACCGCCGTCCACATCTGCTATGGCTATGGCATCAAGGCCAATACGGATTGGAAGAAGACGCTGGGATCGGAGTGGCGGCAATACGAAGAGGCTTTTCCCAAGCTGCAAAAATCCAGTATCGACATCGTCTCGCTGGAATGCCAGAACTCTCGCGTTCCCATGGATCTGATCGAGCTGATTCGGGGCAAGAAGGTGATGGTCGGCGCCATCGATGTGGCAACCAATACCATTGAAACTCCCGAGGAAGTCGCCGACACCCTGCGCAAGGCGCTGCAATTTGTCGATGCCGACAAGCTCTATCCTTGCACCAACTGCGGCATGGCTCCTCTGTCCCGCGCAGTCGCACGAGGCAAGCTGAGCGCCTTGAGCGCCGGCGCTGAAATCGTCCGTAGGGAACTCTCGAACTGATTCCCAGGCGGAAATGGTCGTCGCGAGCGGCTCGCGGCGACCAAATCGAGCTGCACCCAGTATTCAACCCTCACTATGTCACTTTCCAGTACTGCGATCGAGCCCAGGCGCTTTCGCGAAGCTCTCGGGCACTACGCGTCCGGCATCACGGTAATAACGTCGCACATCGAAGGCGAGCCGATAGGCTTCACCTGCCAGTCGTTCCATAGCGTTTCGATGAATCCGCCGCTGGTGTCGTTCAATGTGATGACCAGTTCAGCCAGCTACCCCAAGATTCGCCGGGCAGGCCGGTTCGTAGTCAATATCCTGTCAGACGAGCAAGTCAGGATTTCCAACCAATTCGCCCAGCGCGGCACGGACAAGTGGCACGAAGTCGCGTGGCAGGAATCGCCGCTCGGCAATCCCATCATCGCCGGCAGCCTGCACTGGCTTGATTGCGAGATCTATGCCGAACACGCCGCAGGCGATCACCTGATCGTGATTGGCGAAGTGAAAGCGTTGGATCTGCAAGAAGCTGCTTCCACGCAGCCGTTGCTGTATTTCAAAGGACAGTATCGGAACATCGCCGCGCACGGCGCGGTTTGAAGGTTTGCCTCCGCTGCCCTCTTCTACGCTTCAATCAATCGGGAGCCTTGCCAGGCCGGATCGAGAAGAACCGCCACCGGCTCCTTGCTCTCCGGCCTCTTGTCGGCGCGTCGCGACTCATCTTAGAATGCGGATGATTCTCATTATTTCCGGGCACCGGTTTCCTCCTGGCCCGCGACGAGCCGGAGGGCCGCATGTCCGCGACCGAGTTTGCAGTGCCGCCCCAGGGCATCGATGTGCTGTACGCGAATCACCATGGCTGGCTGAAGGGCTGGCTGCGGCGGCGGCTGGGCAATTCCTCTGACGCGGCCGATCTCGCACACGATACGTTCATGCGCCTGCTGGTCCGGGGCGAGACCGTCGCGGTGCGCGAACCGCGCGCGCTGCTGACCACGGTGGCGCAGGGCGTGGTGTCCAATTTCATGCGGCGCCGCAGGATCGAAGAGGCCTATCTGGCCAGCCTGGCCAACCTGCCGGAGCGGGAAGCGCCTGGCCCCGAGACGCGCGCCATCCTGCTCGAGACGCTGATCGAACTGGACCGCCGCCTGGATACGCTGGCCGCGCCGGTGCGCCAGGCATTCCTGCTCTCGCAGCTTGAAGGCATGAAGCAGGCGGACATCGCCGCAACGCTGAACGTCTCGCTCGCTACCGTGCAGCGCCATATCGCAAAAGCGGCGCACCTTTGTTTTTTCGGCGCCTGATCGCCGCCCTCCCGCGGCCGCGACCCACACCGCCATGCCCATCGCCTCCACGGACCCGAGCCCGACCGCATTTCCCCTGCTGGACGGCCCGCCGCTGCCCGCGAGTGTCAGCCTGCGCGCCGTGGAATGGCTGGTCGCATTGCAAGCCGCCGATGCCAGCAACGCCACGCGCGAAGCCTGCCAACGCTGGCGCCAGGCGCATCCCGACCATGAGCGCGCCTGGCGGCACATCGAGATGTTCGGCCAGCAACTGCGGGAATTGAACACGCCGCTGGTGCGCGGCACGCTGGCGCATGATGAACGAGGCGGCCGGGCGCGCCGCCGCGCCGTCAAGACGCTGGCCCTGGCCCTGTTCGCCGGCGGCGGCGCCTGGCTGGCGCGCGACAGCCTGTGGCGCGGCTGGCAAGACTGGCAGTCCGACTATCGCACGCGTACCGGCGAACGCCAAGGCATCACGCTGGCCGACGCCAGCCGCATCGACCTGGACACAGGAAGCGCCATCGACGTGCGCTTCGATGGCGCGCAGCGCCTGGTCCGGCTGCTGCGCGGCCAGATACTCGTCGCCACCGCTCCCGATCCGGTCTCCCCTGCCGGACGCCCCTTCATCGTGGAGACGGCCCAGGGCCGCGTGCGGGCCCTGGGCACCCGCTACAGCGTGCGCCAGTTCCCAGGCCGCAGCCACGTCGCGGTGTTCGAGGGCACAGTGGAAATCCGTCCCGCGCTAGATGTGGACGCGCCGCGGCTTATCCATGCTGGCGAACAGGCCTCGTTCACCCAAGACTCGATGGGGCCCAGCCGCCCCTCCAGCCCGCGTGACGCCTCATGGTCCGTGGGCATGCTGGTCGCGCAGGACATGCCTCTGTCCGATTTCATTGCTGAACTTGCGCGGTACATGCCCGGCCGGCTGTCCTGCGATACCGATGCCGGCCGCCTGAAGGTTTCCGGCGTCTATCCGCTGGACGACACCGACCGGGTGCTGGACATGCTGCGCCGGACTCATCCGATCGAAGTCGACCGGATGACGCGGTATTGGGTCACCGTGCGCCTGCGCACGATCTAGCGCCGCGATGCGCAAGACATCCGCCTGATTTTTTGGGCAAACGTGAGGGGTTTCCGATTCTCAAGTGGCAAACCTAATAGAAGCCACATTTTTCTACCGGAAACCGTATCTCTCATGGACTACCGCCTGTCTCGGCGCGCCGCGCGCCTCCTTACCCGCAGCACTCTGGCGCTGGCCGCAAGCCGCGCCTTCTGGTTCACGGCAACGGGCGTCGCCTTGAGCGCCGGCACGCACCCCGTCCTGGCCCAAGCCAGCGCCAGGACCTACGCGATCCCCGCCGGCCCGCTGGAAAGCGCGCTGACCCGCTATGCGCTCGAAAGCGGATTGATGCTGTCCTATTCGGCCAGCGATATCGCGGACAAGCGCAGTTCCGGCCTGCAAGGCAGCTTCCAGGCGTCCGAGGGCTTGGCCAGGCTGCTGGCAGGCACCGGACTGGCGGCCCGCCTGCAGCCGAATGGCGGCTACGTGCTGCGCCCGCTGCCCGGCGGGCAGACGGGCCAGGAGTCCGCGCAGACCTTGCCCGCGGTCACGGTCACGGGCATCCATGAGTCCGCCTCCGGCCCGGTGCAGGGATTCGTCGCCCACCGCAGCGCGACCGCCACCAAGACCGACACGCCGCTGCACGAAACACCCCAGTCCGTATCGGTGGTTCCGCGCGACCAGGTCGTCGCGCAGGCTGCGGACTCGCTCGACCAGGCGCTGGGCTACACCGCCAGCGTCATGTCGCTGGAAGGCGGAGCGCTCAGGCACATAGGCACCCGCTTCACGGTCCGCGGCTTCAATATCACGGGCGCGGCCCCGCTGTATCTGAACGGCACCAAGTTCCCCATCAATTCGCTCAGCGGCGCGATCGAGCCTTACAACTTCGAGCGCATCGAGCTGCTCAAGGGGCCGGCCTCGATCCTGTACGGCCAGGCCGCACCGGGCGGCATCATCAACCTGGTCAGCAAGCGCCCCACGGCGGAACCCCTGCGCGAATTCGAGTTGCAGACAGGTAGCTGGAACAAGAAGCAGATCGCCATGGACCTGGGTGGCCCGGTGACGGAGGACGGAAACGTGCGCTACCGCCTCACTGGACTGGCGCGCGACAGCGACACCATGATCGATTACATCAACAATGACCGCAGGTCGCTTGCCGGCGCGCTGGAGTGGCAGATCAGCGACGCCACCTTGATCACGCTCCTGGCCAGCTACAGCCGGACCGACAGCCCCTACGATTCAGGCAAACCGCTGGAAGGCACGCTGCTATCCAATCCCAACGGCCCCATATCGCGCTCCCGCTTCGTCGGCGAACCCGGCTTCGACCGCTATGTCGTCAAGGGCACGACCCTGGGCTACCTGCTCGAACACCGGCTGAACGACGACTGGCAAGTGAAACAGAACCTGCTGGCCTACGAACACAAGGCCGACAACCAGTATGCCGCCGTGAGCGCGCGCGTGAATCCGTCGACCCCCGCCCTGGGCAATCGCTATGCCATAACCCGTTACGACACCGACAAGGGACTCGCCGTGGACAACCAGCTGCTGGGCAAGCTGCGCCACGGCAGCGTCGAACACACGCTGCTGTTCGGAATCGACTGGAGCAAGAGCGAATTCACGCGCTCCCAGGAGTTCGGCAGCATCGCGCCGATCGATCTGTACAACCCCGTCTATGGCGCCCGGCCGAATCTTGGCCCCGCCAACTATTCCGAAAACAGCATGCGCCAACTGGGCTTCTACGCGCAGGACCAGATCAAGTTCAAGGACCGCTGGATCGTGCTGCTGGGCGGCCGCTACGATTCGGTCCGCACCGACACAAGGCCGGGTACGGGTGAAGAGAGCTCCCATGCCTTCACGCCGCGCGCCGGCCTGATGTACCTGTTCGACAACGGCCTGGCCCCCTACTACAGCTACAGCAAGTCCTTCCAGCCCACCCCGGGCCTGGACTTCAACGCCAATCCCTTCAAGCCGACCACGGGCGTGCAGCACGAGATCGGCCTGAAGTACGAACCCAAGGGCGTGGACGCGTCCATCACCGTGGCGCTCTACGAAATCACGCAACGCAATGTGCTGACCAGCGATCCCGCCCACGCGGGCTTCCTGGTGCAGACCGGCGAAGTGCGTTCGAAGGGCGCCGAGATCGAGGCCCGCGCCAGCCTGAATCGCCAACTGGACCTGGTGGCGGCGTTGGCGACGACGGATGCCCGCGTCACCAAGAGCAATCTGGGCAATGAAGGCTCGCACCCTGCTTCGGTCCCGCGCAACATGGCCTCGCTCTGGATGGACTACCGCTTTGCTTCCGTGCCGGGCCTGAGCGCGGGCGTCGGCGTGCGCTACGTGGGACGCCAGGAGATCTACGACCTGGCGGTGCCGTCGTACACCACGTACGATGCCGCGCTGCGCTATCAATGGGACAAGTGGCAGTTCGCCCTGAACGTGAAGAACCTGGCCAACAAGACCTATGTGGCCGCCTGCCCCGGCACCTGCTTCTATGGCGATGAACGCAACATCACGCTGACGGCGCGCATCAACTGGTAAGCAGCCGCCCCCAAGCCTAGGGCGCAACGGCAATCGCAATCTTGCCGCGCACCCCGTGATTGGGACTTTCCAGCCGCGCATGGGCGAGCGGGATCTCGGCAAGCGTATAGACCGCGCCCAGGTGCGGCCGTAGTTGGCCGCGCGCGACCAACGCGCTCAGTTCATCGAGCTTGCCGCGGTTCTGCCGCGTGAACACGAAGTGGTAGCTCGCATTCTTGCCCCAGGCCTGGATCAGGTTTTGCGGCTGGGCGATGTCCACGATCGAGACGACCCGTCCCAGTTGCGCCAGCGCATCGGGGCTGCGCGCCAGGCTATTGCCACCAATGGTGTCGAACACGACGTCGACGCCGCGCCCGCCCGTCTCGCGCATGACGGCATCGACGTAGTCTTCCTTTTCGTAGTCGATGACCCCGTCGGCGCCCATGCTGCGTGCGAATTCCGCGTTGGCTGCGCGCACGGTCGTGTACACCTGAGCTCCGATGGCCTTCGCCAGCTGGATCGCCACATGGCCGACGCCGCCCGCGCCGCCGTGCACCAGAACGCTCTCCCCGACTCTCAGCCCCGCGCGCACGACCAGCGCTTCCCAAGCGGTCCCGCCGACCAGGCTCAGGCTTGCCGCCTCCAGATGGCTGAGCGCGGGCGGCTTCCTGCCGACGATGCCTTCTGCTGCGACGTGGTACTCGGCATAGCTGCCCGGCCCGTCGAAGATTTGCGGGGTGTACCAGACTTCGTCGCCAGGAACGAAAGCCGTCACGCCCGGCCCCACGGCTTCAACCACGCCCGAGACGTCGTGCCCGGTGATGGCCGGCAGCGGCACCAGATCGGCATAGTCGCCGCGCCGGACCTGGTAATCCAGGGGATTGATCGAGGTGGCGTGTACCCGGACCAGGACTTGTCCCGCCTGCGGCACGGGCTTGGGCAGGTCGCGGAGTTCGAACGACTCCGGGCCGCCGAATGATTGGAGTGTCATCGCTTTCATGGTTTTCCTTGATTCGAAAAATAGGGATATCGGGAAATTCCGATATTTACCTGCAAAAAAATTACAGCTCTTTCCCGATGAGCCCGGCAAGAGCGCGTATGGTTGCTTCGTTCCGCTTGTAGTAGGTCCACTGACCAATGCGCCTGGCTTCCACCAGGCCGGCGCGTTGCAGCGTCGCCAGGTAGTCAGACACCGTGGACTGCGACAGCCCCACGCCTTCCTGGATGCTGCTGACGCAGACGCCCACCGTGTGAACATCGCCTTCGTCCTGCGGCGGGAAGTTCTTCGCGGGGTCCTTCAATCCTTTGAGGATCTCAAGGCGCGTACGGTTGGAGAGGGCTTTGAATATTTCGAGCAGATCCATGCCGTCATGATATCGGGATTTCCCGATATGTCAATAAATGGGACTCGCGCGAACGCCTACTCGCCTGCTCACTTGTCCACCGACCGCATATCGCAAGTCGTCTCCGACGACGAGCAGATGCCGCGAAACCACGCCCGCCCGCGCGTGCGGTCCTTGGGCGCCAGCGGCTCGAACGTGTCGCTGTTGCGCAGCTCGTAGTCCAGCAACAGCCATTCGCCCTGGCAGGCGACGATGCCGCGCAGCGTGGCGCGCTCGGTCAGCCAGTCGCCGCCCAGGTCCAGCAAACGTTCACTGCCTGCATCCGGCCGGCCGTAGCCTCGCGCCGACTGGATGCCGACCTGCGCATCCGCGGCTTCGATCCAACCCTCGCCCCGATACACGGGCCGCGGCTTGCTCTGTTCGTCGCCGGTCTTGTCGTCGCTGGCGTTCCTGATCTTGAGCCAGCCGTCGCGCGCCTCGGTCACGTCGAAGGTCACGCTGTAGTAGTCGATCTCGGGATCGGGGCCGTCGCCGCGCGTCGTCGGCAGGCTGCCCAGCACCGCTGCCTGAGCGGATGCCGCCGCGCGCACCTGGATGGCCGGCTTGTCGTTCGTCGTCCAGCCGGAGAAGCTGCATGCGGTCGGGCCGGGCGGGGTCCAGGCGGCAGGCTTGGAAGTGGTTTGGGCATTGATGGCGGGCGACACCGCCAGCGCGGCAAGCGCCAGGAGTATCCATCGCATGGTCATGGGCTTGGTCATGTGTCAGTTGCTATTGATCCATTCCTGCGTATCCCGGACGAACCAGGGCAGATTCAGGCGCTCGCCTTCGCCGGATTGTATGGTCAGGCGTTGGTCCGAGGATCCAGGCGCGTTGTTCGTGCCCTGCCCCGTGGACGGAGAGCGGCTGCGATAGTCCAGCTCGGTTTGCTGGGGAGGTTTGTCCGCGCAGGCGGCGATCAAGGTGCATGCGGCTGCGGCAAGAACGGTCCGCAGCGCCGGACGAAGTATCTTCATGGTGTTCGGGTTCCCGCTGAAGGGCACAGGCCTGGGTGCCGGAAAATCAGGGCCTCCAGCCCATACCTTACTCGCAATGCGAGGCTCGCGTTGGCGTCTCAGATCGGCATGTTGAAATAGACGACCCGCTCCGTCTCGCTGAATCCCAGACGCGCATGCGCGGCCTGGCTCACGACATTGTCCAGCGCGGTATCCGAGGCCAGCTCCTTGCACCCCCTGTCGCTGGCCCATGCCCGGACGGCAGCAATCAAGGCCCTGGCCGCGCCCTGCCGCCTGGCCTCGGGCATGACGTACAGTCCTTCCAGGAACGCCACCGGACTGGAGTCCGTTCCATTGACGTAGTCCGTCCTGATGGAAGCTTCGGCCAACCCAATCGCGAGCCCGTCGTCGGCGCGCACCAGGAACTGAACGTACCGGTCCGGCGCGCAGACCTGATCGTCCATATCGTCCTGATGCTCGGCAGCTGACGCGTCAGGCCAAAGCGCCATGCGCAGTTGGAGCCAGGCGTTATCCCGGGAGGAGGTAATTGCGGCGGTTTTCATGGACAGGGTTCGTTTTCCAGGTGACGCCCGAAAATTTATCACCCTGCCCCGCCCGCAGTCGAAACCCATCCGGCGTCGGCACGCGCCCCCTACTCCTGCACCGGCACCGTATAGTTCAGCGCCAGCCTGCCGCCATCCGCGTACACCGTCTGCCCGGTCACGTAGCTGGCGTCATCGCTGGCCAGGAACACCGCCACCTTGGCGACTTCGTCCGTCGATCCCAGCCGCTGCATCGGAATGCGCGACAGCACGGTCCGGCGGGCTTCGGGGTTGCTGGTGATCGTGGCCAGGATCTCGGTGTCGATGCTGCCGGGGCCGATGGCGTTGACACGGATGCCGTGCGGCGCCAGGGACAGCGCCATCGACTTGGTCATCTGGCGCACCGCGCCCTTGCTGGCGCCGTAGGCCAACTGGTCTGGCATCGCCAGTTCCGCCGTCATCGAGGACAGGGTCACGATGGCGCCGTTGCCGCGTCCGCCCGCCACCATGGCGCGCGCGGCGGCCTGCGCCACCAGGAAGGTGCCGCGCACGTTGACGTTCATGACCGCATCCAGGTCTTCCAGCTTCAGGTCCAGGAAGTCCGCCGCGCGGATCACGCCGGCGTTGCAGACGCAGATGTCCAGGCCGCCCCAGCGCCGCACGCACTCGTCGGCCAGCTTCTGGGCGTCGGCAGGGTCGGTCACGTCGGCCACCAGCGCGGCGGCGCGATCGCCCAGGGCGCGGGCCGCGGCCATCAGTTCGGCCTCCTTGCGGTCGGCCAGCAGCACGTATGCGCCCTCGGCCGCGAAGCGCCGCGCGATCGCCAGTCCAATGCCCCCGGCCGCGCCGGTGACCAGCGCCACCTTGTCCTGCAATCTCATTTCAGACTCCTACGTAGGCGGCCACCAGGTCGGGCCGCTGGGACAATTCCGCCGAGCTGCCGCGCCACACCGTCACGCCCTTGTCGAGGATGACGTTGCGGTCCGACAGGCGCAGCAAGGCCGTGGTGTTCTTGTCCACCACGATCATCGACAAACCTTCGGCTTTCAATTGGGCCAGCACGCGCCAGATTTCGGCGCGCACCACCGGCGCCAGCCCTTCGGTGGCTTCGTCCAGCACCAGCAGGCTGGGGTTGGTCATCAGCGCCCGGCCCAGCGCCAGCATCTGCTGCTCCCCGCCGGATAGTTGCGTGCCCAGGTTGGCGCGGCGTTCGTGCAGGCGCGGAAACAGTTCATACACGCGTTCCAGCGTCCAGCCGCGGCCGCCGCCGCGGTGTATCGCCGTGGCGATCAGGTTCTCTTCCACCGTCAGGGTCGGGAAGATCTGGCGCCCTTCAGGCACCAGCGACAAGCCCAGCCGGCCGATGCGGTACGGCGCCAGTCCGCGCAGGGACCGTTCGCCGTAGCGGATGCTGCCCTGGCTGGCCGGCAGCAGGCCGAACAGGCATTTGATGACGGTGCTGCGGCCCATGCCGTTGCGGCCGATCAGGCCGACGACCTCGCCCTGGCCCACGTCCAGATCTACGCCGAACAAGGCCTGGCAATGCCCGTAGGCCGCCGTCAATCCGCTGATGCTCAACATGGAGGGGCTCCTTTATGCGTCGGCGTCGTCGCCCAGATAGGCGCGGCGCACGTCGGGATGGTTGCGTATCTGGTCCGCGCTGCCGGTGGCGATGACTTTGCCGTAGACCAGCACGCTGATGCGGTCGGCCAGCGCAAATACGGCGTTCATGTCGTGTTCGACCAGCACGATGGTGTAGCGGCCCTTCAGGCTTTGCAGCAAGGCGATCACGCCGGCGCTTTCGGCCGCGCTCATGCCGGCCATGGGCTCGTCCAGCAGCAGCACCGACGGCTCGCCCGCCAAGGCCATGGCAATCTCCAGCTGGCGGCGCTGGCCGTAGGCCAGGCTGTCCACCTGCGCCTCGGCCACGTCTTCCAGCTGGCAGGCCCGCAGCGCCTCGGTCGCGGCGTCGACCACGTCGGCGCAATCGCGCAAGGCGGTCCAGCCCGACAGGCGCCGGCGGCGCTTGCGCAAGGCCGCCAGGCAGGCGTTGTCCAGCACCGTGTAGCTGTCGAACACCGAGGTCACCTGATAGGAACGCAGCATGCCCAGCGCCACGCGCTCCTGCACCGAGGCGCGGGAAACGTCGGCGGCGCCCAGGCGCACGGCGCCGCCATCGGGCCGCAGCTCGCCCGACAGCAGGTTGATCAAAGTCGTCTTGCCCGCGCCGTTGGGGCCGATCAGCGCGTGCAGTTCGCCAGGGGCCACGTCCAGCGACACGCCGTCGGTCGCCTTCAGGCCGCCGAAGCGGCGCACCAGGTCCTGCGTGGACAGTCCAACGGGCGCGGCAGCGGTTTGCGTGCTCATGCCGAAGCCTCCTTGGCGATCGCGTCCGGCGGGCGGCGGTCCTGTTGCTCACCCGCGGCCGGCGGCTGAGCTGCGGGCGCGGCGGGCGGCGGACGCCGCAGCCAGGCCAGCGAATTGGCATAGCCGCCCTTGGCCACCATGGCGATGATCACCACCGCCGGCCCCATCAGCAGCATCCAATGCTGCGTCATGCTCTTGAAGGCTTCTTCCATCAGCAGATAGGCAACGGCGCCGAAGATCGGCCCCAGCACATTGCCCAGCCCGCCTATCACCACCATGACGATGAGCTCGCCCGACACCGGCCAGGACATGTAGCTGGGCGAGGCGAAGGCGGTCAGGTTGGCCAGCAGCAGCCCGGCCACGCCGGTCAGCACGCCAGAGGCCACGTAGGCCGTCAGACGCACGCCGAATACCGAATAGCCCAGCGCGTCCACGCGGCGCGGGTTGGCATGGGTGGCGCGCAGGATCATGCCGAAGGGCGAGCGGCGCAGGCGCAGCATCGCCAGGCTGGACACCAGCAGCACCGCCCAGGCCGCCCAGTACACCGGCTGGCTGCCGCCCAGGTCGAACAGGCCGAAGGAACTGGCTTCGTAGATGTTCAGGCCGTCGTCGCCGCCATACTCGCGCAGGCTGACCGCCAGGAAATAGAACATCTGCGCAAACGCCAGCGTAATCATGATGAAGCCTATGCCCGAGGTGCGCAGGCAGACCGTGCCGACGATCAGCGCCACCAGCGCGCACACCGCGATACAGACGGCCAGTTGCAGCCAGCCGTTGCCGAAGCCGTAATAGCTGAGGATGCCCACGGCATAGCAGCCCAGGCCCAGGAACATGGCGTGGCCGAAGCTCACCAATCCGGCAAAGCCCAGCACCAGGTTCAGCGCCAGCGCGGCCAACGCATAGATCAGGATGCGCGCGCCCAGCGTCACGTAGAACGGTTCGCCCAGCCATTGCGCCACGAAAGGCACGCCGGCCAGGACCAGGAACAGCAAGGGCAGCGCCCAGCGCCGATATGTGTGTTCTTGCATGATGATCCAACCCCAGTACAAGCGCGCGTCAACGGCGCGCCGAGAAGACCAGGCCTTGCGGCCGGAACGCCAGCACCACGGCCATCAGCACGTAGATCAGCATGGAAGCCAGGGCCGGCCCGACCGCGTTGGCGACGGAGGCGTCGAACACGGCGCGCAGCAGGTCGGGCAGGAAGGCCCGGCCCAGCGTGTCTATCATCGCGATCAGCAGCGCCGCGACCAGCGTGCCGCGCACCGAGCCGATGCCGCCGACCACGATCACCACCAGCGCCAGGATCAGCACCGGCTCGCCCATGCCGGACTGCACCGACAGGATCGGCCCCGCCAACGCCCCCGCCACGCCGGCCAGCACCGCGCCCAGCAGGAACAGCAGCGTCTTCTGCAGGTCCACGTTGGCGCCCAGCACGCTGGCCATGGGCGCGTTGCTGGCGCCCGCGCGGATCAGCATGCCGAAGCGCGTGCGCTGGATCAGGAACCAGGCGCCCACCGCCACCAGCGCACCCACGCCGATGATCATCAGGCGATACACCGGATAGTCGTTGCCGAACAGGCTGACGGCACCTTCCAGCCCCTGCGGCACGGCGGCGTAATACGGCCGGCTGCCCCAGATGACGGAAGCCAGTTCATTGAAGAACATCATCAGCCCGAAGGTGGCCAGCACTTGGTACAGGTGGTCGTGCTTGTACAGCGGCCGCGCGATCAGGCGTTCCAGCGCCACGCCCACCAGGCCGCTGCCCGTCACCGCCGCCAGGATGGCGAAGGCGAACGAGCCGCTGGCGTTGTAGGCGGTGGCGCCCAGGAAAGCGCCGATCATGTACAGCGACCCGTGCGCCAGGTTGATGAAGTTCATGATGCCGAAGATCAGGGTCAGCCCCGAGGACAGCAGGAACAGCAAGGCGCCGAGCTGCAGGCCATTGAGCATCTGCGACAACAGCAAGGATCCGTTCATGGGGCGTCTCCCGGGACGGTTACTTCAGCGGGCAGTCCGCCACGTAGGCGTCCTGGTGGTCGGTGAACACCTTGGCCAGCTGCTTCAGGCCCACGCTGTCGCCTTCCTTCACGACCTGATAGGCATACAGGTCCTGCACCGGCATGTTGTTGCTGTTGAAGCGGAACTTGCCGCGCACCGTGGGGAAGTTGGCGCCGGCGGCCTTTACCGCCGCGGCCAGCGCCTTGCTGTCGCCGACCTTGCCGCCCTGCTGCTTGATGGCGGCATCCAGCAGGAACGCCGCGTCATAGCCGCCTACCGCATATTCCGACGGCAAGCGTCCGTACTTGGCCTTGAAGGCCTCGACGAACTTGCGGTTCTGCGGGTTGTCCAGCGTGGTGGCCCAAGGCGTGCCGTAGATCGCGCCCACCGCCTGTTCCTTCAGCGCGGTCAGCGTGTTGGAGTCGATCAGGCTTTCCGAGAAGAACGGCAGTTTTTCCATCAGGCCGGCCTGGCGCAGCTGGCGCACGAAGTTCACGCCCACCCCGCCGGTGTAGAACACGAACAGCGCGTCGGGCGAGGCCGACTGCATGCGCGAGATCTCGGCCGAATAATCCAGCTGCCCCAGCTGGGTGTAGATCTCGTCGGCGGGCGCGGCGCCATAGAAGCGCTTGAAGCCCGCCAGCTTGTCCTTGCCGGCCTGGTAGTTGGACGACATCAGGTAGGCGCGCTTGTAGCCCTGGTCCTTGACGTACTTGCCCATGGCTTCGGACATGCTGTCGTTCTGCCAGCCGAGTACGAACAGGTTGGGCAGGCACATGCGGCCGGCGATGGGCGCGGGCCCGGCATTGGTGGACAGGGCCACCACGCCCGACTCCTTGATGCGCCGCAGTTCGGCCATGAGCACATTGGAGAAGCCCAGGCCGACGATCACGTCCACCTTGTCCTTCTCGATGAACTTCTGCACGATCTGCGCGCCCACGTCGGGCTTGAGCTGGTCGTCGTCGCGGATCACCACGGCCTTCTGGCCGCCCAGGCTGCCGCCCAGCTGCTCGATGCCCAACATCAGGCCGTCGTATTGATCCTGGCCCAATGCCGCCTGGGGGCCGGACAGCACCCCGGTAAAGCCGATGCGGATGTCCGCCATTGCGGCGTTGGCCACCGTCAAGGCCGCGACCGCGGCCAGCGCGGACAGGCCGCGTGCGTATGCTTGCATGCTAAGTCTCCTTGGGGATGGACGGCGGCGCCGTTCTGCGCGGCGCCTGCCGGTACTAAGGCTTGCTTACAGGTCAGAGCTTCACGCAGACATTGCGCAGCTCCGTGTAGAACTCGAGCGAATGCACGCCGCCCTCGCGGCCGATGCCGGACTGCTTGGCCCCGCCGAAGGCCGTGCGCAGGTCGCGCAGGAACCAGGAATTGATCCAGCAGATTCCCACTTCCAGGGCCTGCCCCATGCGATGGGCGGTGCCCACGTTGCTGGTCCAGACCGAGGCCGCCAGGCCGTAGGGCGTGGCGTTGGCCAGCGCGACGGCTTCTTCTTCCGTGTCGAAGGGCGCGATGTGGCAGCAGGGGCCGAAGATTTCCTGCTGGATCACGGCCGAGGTTTCCGGCAGTCCGGTCCACACGGTGGGCTGGATCCACGCGCCGCCGGCCAGCTCATCCGGCATGTCCGGCACGCCGCCGCCCGCGACCACCGTGGCGCCCTCTTCGCGGGCGCGGGCGTAGTAGCCCAGCACCTTGTCGCGGTGACGCTGCGAGATCAGCGGCCCCAGGTTGACGCCAGGATCCTTCGGACGGCCCAGCTTGAAGCCGCGGGCGCGCTCGCCCAGCGCCGCCACGAAGCGGTCGAAGATCGGCCGCTGCACGTAGACGCGCTCGGTGCCCAGGCAGACCTGCCCGGTGTTGTCGAAGGCGGCGCGCGCGATGCCGGCCACCGCCTTGTCGAAGTCCGCGTCGGCGAACACGATGCCCGCGTTCTTGCCGCCCAGTTCGAAGGACACCGGGCGCACGCCCACCGCCGCGGCCTGCATGATGGCTTCGCCGGTGCGGGTTTCGCCGGTGAAGGTGATGCCGTCGACCAGCGGATGGCGCGTGAGCTTTTCGCCCGCCGAGCCGGGGCCGCGGCCATGCACCACGTTATAGACGCCGGGCGGCACGCCGACCTCGTTCATGACTTCGCCCAGCAGCGTGGCCGTGGCCGGGGTGTCTTCGGAAGGCTTGACCACCACGGTGTTGCCGCAGGCCAGCGCCGGCCCCACTTTCCAGGTCATCAGCAGCAGCGGCAGGTTCCAGGGGCAGATCACGCCGATCACGCCGCGCGGCACGCGCACGCCGTAGTTCAGGGCATGGCCGCCATCCGGCGTTTCCAGGTCGAAGGTCTCGTTGGGAATGTTGCGCACCAGGTCGGCGAAGATCTTGAAGTTCGCCGCGCCGCGCGGAATGTCCAGATGGCTGGCCAGGTCGTAGGGCTTGCCGGTGTCGGCGATCTCGGCATCGACGAACTCATCGAAGCGGCGGATGATGCCGTCGGCCACCGCGTGCAGCAGCTCCACGCGCTGCTGCGTCTTGAGTTTGCCCCAGGGGCCGCGCAGCGCCGCCTTGGCGGCCCGCACGGCGGCGTCGACCTCGGCGTCGCCGGCCTCGTGGATGCGTCCGATCAGGCGGTTGTCGACCGGATCGCGGTTGTCGAACGTCTTGTCCGTGGCGACCCATTCGCCGTTGATGAAATTGCGGAAATCGGTCATTGCGTCCTCGGTTGTGACAGGTCTGCCAGCGCCGCTTCAGGGTCGCCGGCGGTCAGGTATTCCCACATGCGCTCGTAGATGCGGCCCGTGCCCACGGCGCGGGTAGCCGCCTCTTCCGGCGAGAGCGTGGGCGCGCCTTCGGCCAGGCCGGCCGAGCGCAGTTGCCATTCGATGCGCGCGGCATCCTCCAGATACCAGGTCAGCACCACGGCATGCATCAGCGATTCGGCCGCCACCACCGCGCCGTTGCCGCGCATGGCCACGGCGCGCGCCGCGCCCAGGGTCTGGGCCACGCCGCGCGCCTGGGCGTCGCTGCGCACCAGCTGCGGATCGTCCCAGAGCGGCACGGACGGAGAAAAATACGAGCCCATGCCATGGCGCGGCTGCGGCGTCAGCCGGGCCGAGGACAGCGTCATGACCGTGGGCGGCATGGAACGCACCACCCCGCCCACTTCGGGGCGCATGCGGTAGATGTGCTGATGGATGCGGACCTCGCCCAGCACGCCCTCGGGCAGTTCGCCGTGCACCGGCACCACCGTGCCCGCCTCGCCCGGTTCGATCAGGCCCATGGGCCGCGCGGCGCATACCAGGAAGTGACCGGCGTCGAGGCGGCTGCTGCAATGGCCGTAGGCGTGGACCAGGCCGGCGCGGGCCAGGCCGCGCGCCGCCGTCCGCACCAGGGCTTCCTGGCCGGCGTCGGCTTTCATCGGCGCGGCGCTCACGTCTTGAACTCCGGGATGTCGGGCTTGGCGCCCCACATGCAGAACGAGGACGGCACCGCGGGAAAGCTGCGCGGCCGGTAGGTCTTCTCGTCTTCGGCGGTGATCAGGCGCACGCCGGTGGAGTATTCGTAGATCATGCCGTCGGGGCCGTCGAAATACAGGAACATCGCCCCCGAGGTCGGATGCCGCCCCGGGCCGAAGCGGATCGGCACCTGCCATTCCTTCAGCTGATACCAGGCGCGCATGATGTCGTCGATGCTTTCGACCTGGTGGTTGATGTGCTGCACGCCCGGATAGCTGGACGGGAACAGCGCAATCTTGTGGTGCACTTCGTCGATGCGCAGCAGCGGCGCTTCGCCGATGCGGTCGCTGACCCGGGCCGACAGCAGGCCGGTCCAGAAGGCTTCGTCGCGCCGCGCGTCCAGCGTGCGCAGGCCGATATGCGAAAAGCCGGTCACGCCCGCATCGCGGCTGGGGAAGTAGCGGCGGCCGCTGTGATGCGGCGCGTGCACCAGCTCGATGCGGTTGCCGGAGGGGTCGATGAAACTGAGGAAATCGCGCACGTAGCGCTGCTCGGCGTCCTCGCGCTTGCCTGCGGCGACCTGATAGCCGCTGCGCTCCAGCACCGCGCCGGCATGCTCGAGTTCTTCGGATGTGTCCACTTCGAACGCGGTGGTGTGGTCGCGCGGATCGCCTTCGAAGTAGCACAGGGTGTGGTCGCGCGAATCGGACTTGAAGTAGACCGCGCCGTGCTCCTTGCGCGCCACTTCCAGCCCCAGCACCGCGGTCGCGTAGCGGACCGCGGATTCCAGGTCGCGGGTACCCAGCCGGACGTACCGGATGTCGTGTAGCCGTATCACTGCTTGTCTCCAGGTTGCGCCTGCCGCCGGCTCCGTGCCGGTCGTGGTCTCGACGCTTTTTTTCTACGATAAGCAGCATAAATCTCGGCGTCAATAATTTTTATCGAGATTTTTTGAACGCAGTGATAAAGTAGCTCCCATGTCAGACGGCGCCACCCTCCCCCCGCTCGCCCATTCCGCCTCGGCCAACACCCTGGTCGGCGCGGCCTATGTCAATCTGCGCCGCGACATCATCCAGGGCGTGCATCCGCCGGGTTCCCGCCTGCGGGTCGAACATCTGAAGGACGATTACGGCGTGGGCGCGGGCACGCTGCGCGAGGCGCTGGCGCTGCTGGTGTCGGACGCGCTGGTCATCGCGCAAGGACAGCGCGGCTTCCACGTCACGCCGATCTCGCTGGAAGACTTCCGCGACATCACCGAGAACCGCGTGCTGCTTGAAACCCAGGCCCTGCGCCAGTCGATCGCGCTGGGCGACGACGACTGGGAAAGCGCGGTGCTGGCCGCCTTCCACCGGCTGAGCAAGGCCGAACAGCGCCTGGCCGCCGACCCCGACACCCGCTTTGAAGAATGGGAACAGCGCAACCGCGAATTCCACCGCGAACTGATCCGCGCCTGTCCATCGCGCTGGCTGCATCATTTCCTGGGCATCCTGTACCAGCAGGCCGAGCGCTACCGCCGCCTGACGGTCACGCGCAAACCCATCGCGCGCGACCTGGACGATGAGCACAAGGGCATCCTGGACGCCACGCTGGCGCGCGATGCCGACCGCGCCTGTGAACTGCTGGCCGCCCACATCCGCCTGACCTACGACGCCGTGGCGCGCCTGCCGCCCACGCTGTTCACCCCAGGCTGAACGCCGCGCGCAGTTGAAAAAAACCCACACCGGCGCGCGCCTATCCGTTGCTTCGCCTACACCACTTCTATAGAATCTTCAATTCGGGCCTCTGCCCATTCCTTTTCCCCCACATCTCACACCACTGGGAGGCGCAAGATGATGAATCCGCATACCGCCATCCCGCGCGTGTCCCCGCGACGCCATTAAGTCGTCGCCCGCGCGGACCCATCGCTGGATGCCTATCTAGCGACTGGTCCTCCGTGCCTGCCCCAAAAACCTGAACGCAATCGCCCGCGCCTCGCCGCGCAGGCCGCTCCTTCCTCTTTCCACACAAGGACTCCCGGCGTCCTGGTGACGCCGGGCCATTGCAATGGCCAGAAAAAAAATCGATCTACGAGGACAGACCTTCAAGGATGTCCTTGGCTTTACCTTCCGCCATTGGCGCGCGCAGCCCTGGCGCACCTCCGGCATCATCGTGCTGGCCCTGCTGTCGGCGGTGACCGACGTGCTGACGCCGCTGTACGCCGGCAAACTGGTTGACGCCGTGGCCTCGGGCGCCGCCGGCGACGAGATCGTCTGGAGCGCGGCGCTGACCGCGTTCTGGCTGCTGCTCGCGCTGGGCATCGGCGGCACGCTGCTGCGCCAGGCGGTGTTCCAGAACATCATCACCTTCACGCTGAAGATGATGAACGGCATCGTCTCCAACGCGTTCTACCGCGTGCAGCGTTTCTCCACGGACTGGCACGCCAACAGCTTCGCCGGCTCCACGGTGCGCAAGATCACGCGCGGCATGTGGGCGGTGGACATCCTGAACGACACGCTGCTGGTCGCGCTGCTGCCATCGGTCGTGATGCTGGTGGGCGCTACCGCCCTGCTGGGCGTGCACTGGCCCATCATGGGCCTGGTGGTGGGCCTGGGTTCGGTGCTGTACATCGCCGTGACCGCGGCGCTGTCGCTGGGCTATGTGGCGCCGGCCGCGCGGCTGGGCAACGCCTGGGATACGCGCATGGGCGGCGCCCTGGCCGACGCCGTCAGCTGCAACGCCGTGGTCAAGGCCTTTGGCGCCGAAGACCGCGAAGAAGTCAGGCTGGACCGCGTCGTCGACAAATGGCGCCGCCGCACGCGCCGCACCTGGATCCGCGGCACGATCAACGGCGGCATCCAGGGCGCCATGCTGGTCGCCATGCAGGCGGGCATCCTGGGCGCGTCGCTGCTGCTCTGGTCGCGCGGCCAAGCCAGCGTGGGCGATATTACTTTCGCCCTGACGATGTTCTTCATGCTGCAAGGCTATCTGCGCGACGTGGGCATGCACATCCGCAACCTGCAACGCTCGGTCAACGACATGGAAGAACTGGTCGCGCTGGAAAAGCAGCCGCTGGGCGTGGACGACCGGCCTGGCGCGGGCGAACTGCGCGTGACGGCCGGCGAGATCCGCTTCGAGGACGTGACGTTCCGCTATGGCGCGCACGACAAGGCGCTGTACGACCATTTCTCGGTGCGCATCGCACCGGGCGAACGGGTCGGCCTGGTTGGCCATTCGGGTTCGGGCAAGACCACGTTCATCAAGCTGATCCAGCGCCTGTACGACGTGAACGACGGCCGCATCACGATCGACGGGCAGGACATCGCCCAGGCGCGGCAGGCGTCCTTGCGCAGCCAGATCGCCATCGTGCAGCAGGAACCCGTGCTGTTCCACCGCACGCTGGCGGAGAACATCGCCTATGCCCGCCCCGGCGCCACGCAGGCCGAGATCGAGCAGGCGGCAAGGCTGGCCAGCGCCCATGACTTCATCATGGCGCTGCCCAAGGGCTACGACACGCTGGTCGGCGAACGCGGCGTCAAGCTGTCGGGCGGCGAACGCCAGCGCGTGGCCCTGGCCCGCGCCTTCCTGGCCGATGCGCCCATCCTGATCCTGGACGAAGCCACGTCCAGCCTGGACAGCGAAAGCGAAGTGCTGATCCAACAGGCCATGGACCGCCTGATGGTGGGCCGCACCACGCTGGTGGTGGCGCACCGCCTGTCCACGGTGCGCGCGCTGGACCGCCTGCTGGTGATGGACCGCGGCCGCGTCATCGAGGAAGGCAGCCACGACGCGCTGATCCGCCTGAAGGGCGGCCTGTACCGGCGCCTGTTCGAACGCCAGGCGCTGGAGCTGACCAAGGGCCTGACGCAGTCGGAATTGCTGGAGGACGGCGCGGTCCCGCCGCGGCCGAAGGACGAGGAAGCCGACGAGTCCTCGTACGCCTACGCCAAGTAAGCCAGGCGGCCGGTCCCGCGGCGCAAGCTGCGGGGCCGGCGGTTCAGGCCGGACGCTGGGCCACGGTCAGGCGCAAGCCGAAGCCGATCAACGCCAGCCCGAACACCCGGCTCTGGATCTTCTGCGCACGGGGACTGGCCGACATCCAGCGCCCCACCGCCCCGCCCGCCAACGCGCACAGCACGTCCAGCGCCAGGCCCAGGCTGACCAGGATCACGCCCAGCACGGCGAACTGCTGGCCTATCGACCCCTGGGCGGGCGACACGAATTGCGGCAGCAGCACCGAGCAGAACAGCAAGGCCTTGGGATTGAGCACATTGGTCAACACGCCGCTCAATAGCGCCGGCCCCAGCCCCGCGCGGCTCGCGGGCGCCTGCCCGGAAGCATCGTAGGACACGGGTCCTGCGCGCAATAGCCGCAAGCCCAACCAGACCAGATAGCAGCCGCCCACCGTGCGCGCCGCATCGAACGCCCAGGGATGGGTCTTGAACAGCGCCGCCAATCCCAGCGCGGCCAGGGTCACGTGGGCGGCCCGCGCGATGGCCAGCCCCGCGGCCACCGCCAGCGCCTGCCCTCTGCCGCGCAGCACACCGGTTTCCAGCAGCAGGATCATGTCGGGTCCCGGCACCACGTAGACGATCAGCAAAGCCCCTAGAAACATCGCCATATCCGCCATTTCCCCGCTCCTTTCCGTCCTGTCTCAGGCGATCATTCTAGGAAAATGGCGCTGGCATGTGCATCCTATTCATGCCATCGGATTTATGATGATTGGCATATTCAACCAATCAAACAAACCTAATCTTAATTCCATGCCAAAACGCGAACTGGACGCCTACGACCGCCGGATCCTGGAAGCCCTGCAGCAGAACGGCCGGCTGACCAATGTCGAACTCGCCGAACAGATCGGCCTGTCCCCTTCGCCCTGCCTGCGGCGGGTGCGGCTGCTGGAAGAAGCCGGCGTCATCCAGGGATACGAAGCCCGCCTGGCGCCGGACGAAGTCGGCCTGGGCCTGACCGTCTTCGTCGGCATCAAGGTGGAGCGGCACCACGAGCGCGACTCGGCCCTGTTCCGCGAGGAAGTCAGCACCTTGCCGGAAGTCATCGCCGCGCACCTGGTGTCGGGCGAGTCCGACTTTCTGCTGCAGGTGGTGGTGCCCGACCTGCGCGCCTACGAACGCTTCCTGCTGGGCACGCTATTGAAGCTGCCCGGCGTGAAGGACATCCGCAGCAACTTCGCCATCCAGACCGTCAAGCCGCAAAGCCCGCTGCCGCTGGATCATCTGGCGAAGTGAGCGCGCCGCGCGCACGAACTCACGCCATCGCGGCCGCGGCCCGGTCCACCGCCTGCGAGCGGCGCTCGAAACGCGCCTGCGACATCTCCAGATAACGCTGCACCACGGCCGGCTCCGAAGTCTTGGGCGTGCCGCCAGGAAACGGCGGCTTGGGGTCGTATTCGATCTGCAGCTGGATCAGCTTGGCCACGTCCTCGCCGCACAGGTCCGCCACCACCTTCAGCCCCATGTCGATGCCGGAGGTCACGCCGCCTGCGGTGTAGAACTTGCCGTCCACGCACATGCGCTCATCGCTGGGAATGGCGCCGAAGCGCGACAGCAGTTCACGTGCGCGCCAGTGGCTGGAAGCACGCCTGCCGCGCAGCAGGCCAGCCGCGCCCAGCAGCAGCGAACCGGTGCAGATGCCGAATACGTAGCGCGCCGCCAGGCCTTGCGCACGTGTAAACGCTACCCAGTCGGCGTCGACAATGGCATCATCCGTGCCCGGCCCGCCTGGCACCACCAGCAAGTCGCAGGGCGGCGCCGATGCGATGGTCTGCGTGGGCACGAAACACAGCCCGCGATCGCTGCGCACCGGATCGCGCGTTTTTGCGACAAAATCCACGGTGAAGCCCGGCGCGCCTGCCAGCACTTCGTACGGTCCGGTCATGTCCAGCTGGGTCAGCCCTTCGAACAAGAGAAAATTCACATGCATGACGATGCTCCGTTAGAAACGACGACTTCCAGCATAGGCGGACGCGCCCGGACGCGTGCGCCAAATACGCCGCCCGATGCGCCATTGCGCGTGCAATTCGTCCTGTACGACGGCTTCCAGCCGCTGGATCTGGCCGGACCATGGCAAGCCTTCAGTTCGGCCAACGAGGAAGCCGGCCGCAAGCTCTACCGCCTGGGCACCATCGCCGCCACGCCGCAGGTCAGCACCTGGGAACAGGGCCTGCGCATGCAGGTGGACGGCACTTTTGCCGACGACGGCGATGAGCGTCTGGACATGATGTTCGTACCCGGCGGTCCCGGCGCCGATTTCGCGGGCGCCCATGGCGAGACGCGCGCCTGGCTGCGCCGCCGCGACGCGGACGCCGGACGCACCTGCAGCGTCTGCACTGGCGCCTTCGTGCTGGCCGCCGCCGGCCTGCTGGACGGCCGCGCCGTCACCACCCACTGGCGCTCGGCCGACCGGCTGCGCCAGCTACACCCGGCCCTGCGCGTCGAAGACGACCGCATCTACATCGAAAGCGGCAAGTACTGGACCTCGGCCGGCGTCACCGCCGGCATCGACCTGGCGCTGGCGCTGATCGAACGCGACTTCGGCGCCGACCTGTCGCAGCGGGTCGCGCGCCGGTTGGTCGTATTCATGCGCCGCAACGGCGACCAGCGCCAGTACAGCCAGGCGCTGCGTATGCAGGACCGCGTGGCCGCGCCGTTCCGCGACCTGGTGGAAAAAATCGAGGCGCAGTTGTCGGCGCGCTGGTCGGTCGACGACATGGCCGATGCCTGCCAGATGTCGCGCCGCACCTTCCAGCGGAAATTCGCCGCGCATTTCGGCGTCGCGCCCACCGAAGTGCTCAAGCGCCTGCGCCTGGAACGGGCGCAGGCGCTGGCGGCATCCGGCAAGATGTCCAGGAAGGAAATGGCGCAGCTGGGTCAGGCGCTGAGCGGCTAGCCGGCCAGCCCCACCGACACGCCGCCGCACACGTACAGCATCTGTCCCGTCATGAAACCCGCCCGCCGGTCCATGAACATGGAGACCGCATGCGCGACCTCTTCGGGCCGGCCCACCCTTCCTGCCGGAATCGCCGCCTCCAAGGCCAAGGTCTGTGGCGCGCCCGGCGGGTTGGACTGGTTGAACAGTTCAGTCGCGATGGGTCCGGGCGCCACGGTGTTCACCGTGATGCCGCTGCCCGCCAGCTCCAGCGCCCAGGTCCGCGTCATCCCGGCCAACGCCGCCTTGGACGCGCCGTAGACGGTGCGTCCGTCCTTGCCCAGGGCGGCGCGGCTGCCGATGTTCACCACACGCCCGTAGCCCGCCGCCCGCATGCCGGGCAGCAGGGCCTGCATCAGCAGGACCGGCGCCGTGACGTTCAGCGCCATGATCCGCGCCATCTGCTCCTGGGTGACATCGCCGATGCGCGCGACCTGGATCATGCCGGCGTTGTTGACCAGATGCAGGACCCGGCGTTCGGCCGCCAACTCCTGCGCGGCGGCCACGGTGGCTGCGGGGTCGCCCAGGTCGACCGAGCGGAACGTCTCGCCAGGCAAGAGGGCTTCGGGCGCGCCGCGGCTGAAGTTGACGACCTGAAAGCCATCGTCGATCAGGCGCGCGATGATGGCGCGGCCTATGCCCCGGCTGCCGCCGGTGACCAGTGCGGTGGGCGTGTTCATTGCGCGGTGATTCCCTTGTCCTTGATGAGTCCGCCCCACTTCTTGCGTTCCGCGGCCTCGAAGGCCGCCAGGTCCGCGCCGAAGAGCGTGCCAGGCTTGGCGCCCATGCCGGCGAAGTTGGCCGCGACGGCCGGATTCTTCAGCCCGCTGCGCGCGGCTTCGATCAGCTGCCGGACCACGGGCTCCGGCGTGTTGCGCGGAGCGTACAGCGCAAACCAGGCGGTGACGTCAAAGCCCGGCAGGCCGGATTCCGCGACGGTGGGCAGGTTGGGCACCGAAGCATCGCGAGCCGCGGACGTGACCGCCACGCCCCGCACCAGATTGCCGTCCTTGATCTGCGCCAGCGCGCCCGGCAGGTTGTCGAACAGCAGGTCGACCTGCCCGCCGGCCACCGCCGGCAGCGATGCGGACGTGCCCTTGAACGGCACGTGCAGCATGGTCACGCCCGCCATGGCTTCGAAATAGGCGCCGGTCAGGTGCACCGAGGATCCGATGCCGGGCGACGCATAGGTCAGCTTCTTGTCCTTGGATTGCTGGGCCGCCTTGATCACGTCCGCCACCGTTTTGTAGGGCGACTTGGCGCTGACGGCGATGACGTTGGGCGTGGTGGACACCAGCGCGATGGGCACCAGGTCGCGTTCGGGGTCGAACGCCATGTTGTTGTAGAGGAACTGGTTGATGGTCTGGGTGCCGATGGTGCCCAGGCCCAGCGTGTAGCCGTCGGGCTTGGCGCGCGCCACGTAGGCCATGCCGATGTTGCCGCCGGCGCCGGGCTTGTTCTCGACCAGCACGGTCTGCTTCAGGCCCGGTTCCAGCGCGTGGGCGATGGCGCGGCCGAAGATGTCGGCGCCCCCGCCCGGCGGATAAGGCACGACGACGGTGACGGGATGATCGGGATAGCCGGCGGCGTGCGCCGCGGGCAAGGTCAGGAAGGCCAGCGCGGCCAGGGCCGGCGCAGTGATCGCCAACCTGCGCTGCAGGAATTGCGTCATGGGCTTGTCTCCTATCGAACCCGCTGATTGCGGATTTCTTTTTAAAGTACGTAAATACGTACTATATTCATAAGAACATAGAAAACCTCCAGGAGACAAGCAGATGAAACGCTGGACCCAACGCCCCGAAGGCTCCACCTGGGGCGACTTCGGCCCGGATGACGAGATCGGCCGCCTGAACCTGCTGACCGAGGAAAAAGTGCTGCAGGCGGTGCGGGAAGTGCGCGCGGGCAAGGTGTTCTGCCTGTCGCTGCCGCTGGACCTGCCGGGCGGCAACGTGCTGAATCCGCGCCGCCACGCCCCCACACTCAAGCCCACCTTCCGCGAAGGCACGCCCTACCTGAACTTCCAGATGTCGCAGGTGCAGCCCCAAGCCGTGGACGTGCTGTCCGACGACCAGGTCACGCTGTCCATGCAGTACTCCACCCAGTGGGACGGCCTGTGCCACGTGGGCGCGCTGTTCGACATCCAAGGGGACGGCGAGGCGCGCCGCGTCTATTACAACGGCTACGCGGCCGGCGTGGACGTGTTCGGCGGCGCGGATCCCGACAACTCGGACGACGCCTGCTGCCCGCCCGGCGGATCGTATGCGCGCAAGCTCGGCATCAACCGCTATGCCGAAAAAGGCATGCAGGGCCGCGGCGTGCTGGTGGACCTGGCGCGCGCCTACGGCTCCAGCCGCACGGTCGTCGACCTGGCGGGCCTGCAGGCCGCCATGCGGGCGCAGAACGTCACGGTTGAACGCGGCGACATGCTGGTGCTGCGCACCGGCTTTGCCGAGGAAATCGTGGCCATGGACGGCCAGCCCGACCCGCACAAGCTGGAACAGACCGGCGCCGTGCTGGACGGCTCCGACCCGGCGCTGCTGGACTGGATCACGCAATCCGGCATCGCCGCGATCTGCGCGGACAACTATGCGGTCGAAGCCTATCCGGCGCGCACGTCCGGCCCTGGGCATTCGATCCTGCCGCTGCACCACCATTGCCTCTTCAAGCTGGGCCTGCCGCTGGCCGAACTCTGGTACCTGAAGGACCTGGCCGACTGGCTGCACGCGCAAGGCCGCAACCGCTTCCTGCTGACCGCCCCACCCTTGCGCATGCCTGGCGCGGTGGGTTCTCCCGTGACGCCCATCGCCACGGTGTAAGCCATGAACATGCCGTACTCGACTTTCTCCGAACACCTGGACGCCTTGGCCGCGCGCCAGCCCGATGCGCTGCTGCTGATCGACCAGGACCAGCCCATCGGCGCGGCGCAACTGCGGACGCGCAGCCGCGCGCTGGCCGCCGGCCTTGCCCGCATCGGCGTGCGCCCGGGGCAGCGCGTGGCGGTCTGGCTGCCCAATTGCGCCGCCTGGGTGGAATCGTTCCTGGCCTGTGCGCACCTGGGCGCGCTGGTGCTGGCGGTCAACACGCGCTTCCGGGCGCTGGAGCTGGCCGACATCCTGGGACGCGGCAAGGCGGACTGGCTGGTGTTCTGGCCGGGGTTCAAGGGCATAGACTTCCAGGGCATCCTGGGCGAGGTCGCGCCGGAACATCTGGAGCGCCTGCAAGGCGTGATCGCGCTGACGAATGCCGACGAGACGCTGCCCGCCAGCTTTCATGGCAAGCCTGCCCACCGCTACCAGGACCTGCGGTCCTGCACAGACGCGGCGCCGCCGGCCCAGCCCAATGCGGGTGTGCTGTGCTTCACCACGTCCGGCACCACGTCCAAGCCCAAGTTCGTGCTGCACGACCAGCGCACGCTGTTGAACCACGGCGCGACCGTGGCGCGGGCCTATGGCTATGACCACCGAAGCTGCGTGCTCGCCAGCGCGCCCTTCTGCGGCGCCTTCGGCTTCGCGACGCTGGCCGGCGGCCTGGCGCAAGGCGCGCCCGTGGTCTGCGCGCCGGTGTTCGACGCCGCCCAGTCCTCTGCCGCGGTGCGCCGCCACGCGGTGACGCACACCTACGCCAACAACGAGGCCCTGGTCGGCATGATGCGGGCGGGAGCCCAAGGCGACTTCGCCTCGGTGCGGCTGTTCGGCTTCGCCAGCTTCACGCCGGCGCTGGACAACATGCTGGACCTGGCCCGCGAGGCCGGCGTGCCGCTGACCGGCCTGTACGGTTCCAGCGAGCTGGTGGCCCTGGTCGCCGGCCAGCCGCGCGATCCCGCCGAGGGCGACGTGTCCGCGCGCCACCAGCCGGGCGGCACGCTGATCTACCCCGAGGCGCGCGTGCGCGCCCGCGATCCCGCCACGGGCGAAATCCTGCCGCATGGCCAGTCCGGCGAACTCGAAATCCTCTCGCCCAGCCTGATGCAGGGCTATCTGGACAATCCCGAGGCCACCCGCGGCGCCTGCACGGATGACGGCTACTTCAAGACCGGCGATCTCGGCTACACGCTGAATCCGCGCCAGTTCGTGTTCCAGACCCGCATGGGCGATTCATTGCGCCTGTCCGGCTTCCTGGTCAATCCGGTGGAAATCGAACAGGTGGTCGAAACCCTGCAGGGCGTGCGCGCCTGCCAGGTGGTCGGCGCGACGCAAAAGGGCAAGACCGTGCCCTACGCCTTCGTGCTGCTGCAACCGGGCGCCGCGGCCGACCCGGCGGGCTGGACCGCCGCGTGCAAAGCCGCGATGGCGGGCTTCAAGACGCCGGCGGGCTTTACCGTGCTGGATGAATTCCCCTCGGTGGAAAGCGCCAACTCGGTCAAGATCCAGAAGCACCGGCTGCGCGAAATGGCCGATGCCATACTCGCGGCTCCGACCACGACGCCCTCCGCCTGAACATGCCCGACCCCAAGCTCTTCTCGCGCAGCCCCCAGCCGCTGTATCTGCAGGCGGCGGCGCTGTTTCGCAGCAATATCCAGAACCGCACGTGGCGGCCCGGCCAGCAGATTCCGCCGCTGGAAGCGCTGATGGAAACCTATGGCATTTCACGGGCGACCATCCGCCAGGCATTCGGCCTGCTGGAAGACGATGGCCTGATCCGCCGCTCGCGCGGGTCGGGCACTTTCGTCAATGCCGAAATGCCTGAAACGCCCACCCTGCTGATCCCCAAGACCTGGGCCGAAACCGTGGAGCTGAGCAACCAGCTGGGCACGGTTTCACTGGTGGAGTCCAGCGCCGATTCGCCCCTGCCCGACACCCTGGGCATGCCTTGCGACGCCGACCGCGGCGGCAGCTTCCAGTACCTGCGGCGGGTGCACACCACTGATGGCGCCCCCTTCTGCTACAGCGAGGTCTTCCTGGACAGCGCGCTGTTCCGCAAGCACCGCGCCCAAATCCGCAAGAGCACCGTGGCGCCGGTGCTGGACCAGTTCTACGGCGCGCGCATCAGCGAAGCGCGCCAGGTGCTGAACGTGATCGAGGCCGGCCAGGAATCCGCCGAGTCCCTGCAGATTCCCGTGTCCTCGCCCGTGGCGGAAATACGCCGCTACGCCTGCATCGACGGCCGCGTGGTGTATTACGCGCGGCTGGAGTTCCCGTTCAGCAAGGTGCGGATGGAATTCGACCTGCTGTCCCATCGCTAGACCACATTCAAGACAAGGAGTCCCCCACCTCGACCCGCCAGCGTCAAGCCAGAACAGAGCGCCGCAGCAGATCCCCAAGCGCCAGCAGTATCCGAACAAGATCCGGCATAAAGGAGACAACCATGCAATGCCGTAGAACCCCCCGGATTTCCCTGAAGTTGCGCAGCACGCTAGCCCTGTTATCCGCCTTTGCCGCCGCGCCCAGCGCCATGGCGCAGGCAATCTCCGACGAGGTGGTCCGCCTGGGCCTGATCCTGGACATGAGCGGCGTGTATGCCGACGTCACGGGCAAGGGCAGCGCGACCGCCGCCGAAATGGCCATCGCCGACTTCGGCGGCACGGTGCTCGGCAAGAAGATTGACCTGATGGTGGTGGACCACCAGAACAAGGCCGACATCGCCGCCGCCAAGGCGCGCGAGTGGTACGACACCCAGAAGGTCGACGCCATCATGGACGTGGCCGGCTCCGCCCCCGCGCTGGCCGTGCTGGAAGTGGCCCGCGAGAAAAAGAAGATCGTGGTGTTCAGCGGGCCTGGCACCGAACGCATCACCAACGACCTGTGCTCGCCCTATTCCGTGCACTACACCTACGACACCTGGTCGCTGGCCAACACCACGGCGCGCGCCACGGTCGAGCAAGGCGGCAAGAGCTGGTACTTCCTGACGGCCGACTACGCTTTCGGCCACACCTTGCAGGCGTCCGCCACCGAAGTCGTCAAGGCCAACGGCGGCACCGTGCTGGGCGCGTCGCGCCACCCCCTGGGCTCCAGCGACTTCGCCTCGTACCTGCTGCAGGCCCAGGCCAGCCGCGCGCAGATCGTGGGCCTGGCCAACGCCGGCGGCGATACGGTCAACGCCATCAAGGCCGCCAGCGAATTCGGGCTGACCAAGGGTGGCCAGAAGATGGCCGGACTGCTGCTGTACATCAACGACATCCACGCCATCGGCCTGGACGCCGCCGCCGGGCTGACGCTGACCGAAGCCTTCTACTGGGACATGAACGACCAGACCCGGGCCTGGTCCCAGCGCTACTACGACAAGCTCAAGAAGATGCCCAACATGAGCCAGGCCGGCACATATTCATCGGTGATGCACTACCTGAAGGCGGTGCAGGCGGCCGGCACCGACGAACCCACGGCAGTGATGAAGCAGATGAAGTCCATGCCCATCAACGACTTCTTCGCCACCAACGGCCGCATCCGCGAGGACGGCCGCATGGTGCACGACATGTACCTGTTCGAAGTGAAGAAGCCGTCCGAGTCCAAGCGCCCCTGGGATTACTACAAGCTCGTGGCCACCCTGCCCGGCGATCAGGCCTTCATGCCGCTGTCGCGCTCGTCCTGCCCGTTGGTGAAGAAGTAGCGGTTTTGCGGGCGCCCGGCAGGCGCCCGCCTCGCTATGCCCGCAGCTTGCGGTCCAGTTCCAGCACCGACTGGTACAGCACGCGGGTGCCGTCCAGCAGCTGCGCGGGCTCGATCCATTCTTCCGGACAGTGGCTGCGGCCGTTCAGGCAAGGAATGAAGATCATGCCGATGGGGCCGGTGGGCGCCATGTAGACCGCGTCGTGGCCCGCGCCGCTGGGCAGGCGCATGGAGGCGTAGCCCAGCTGGTCGGCGGCGGCCTGCACCGCGTCCATCACCAGCGGCGTGCAGTCGGTGGGCCGCGCGCGGCTCAGCTGCGTGAAGCTTGCGGACAGGCGCAGCGCGGTCAGGTCCGTGGCCACGCCGGCCATCAGGGTCTCGGGGAAGGCGTCCAGCACGGCGTCGCTGTCGCTGCGCATTTCCAGCGTCAGTTCGACGCGGCCCGGCACCGCGTTGGCGGCGTTGGGCGTCATGGACAGCCGGCCCACGGTGGCGACCACGTAATGCGGATTGCCGCTGGCCGCGCTGGCCTGGTGGTGGGCGGCATCGATGATGCGGGCCGCGCCCACCAGGGCGTCGCGGCGGATGTCCATGGGCGTGGTGCCGGCATGGTCGGGCTGCCCTTCCACCGTGATCAGCACGCGGCGGATGCCGACGATGTTGGTGACCACGCCGATGGGCAGGCCGCGGCTTTCCAGCACCGGACCTTGTTCGATATGCAGTTCCACGAACGCCGCGGTGCCATCGGCAGCGCGCAGCGGCGCGCCCAGCGCCGACGGGTCGCCGCCGATGCGGGCAATGCCGGCCGCCAGCGTCTCGCCCTCGGGGTTGCGAGCAGCCAGCATGTCGGGCGTGAGCTGGCCGCAGAGGGCGCGGCTGCCGACACAGGAAATGCCGTAGTCGCTGGGCTCCTCGGACAGGAAATCGATGACCTCGAAGGGGTGTTCCAGCTGCACGCCCTGTTCACGCAGGGTGTGCGCGACTTCGATGCCGGCCAGCACGCCGATGATGCCGTCGAAACGGCCGCCGGCCATGACCGTGTCGCAGTGCGAGCCGGTGGCGATGGGCTTACGCGCGGGATCGCGCCCGGCCAGCGTGCCTATCAGGTTGCCGCCGGCGTCCAGGCGGGTGGTGAGGCCCGCGGCCTCGAATTCGCTGCGCAGCCAGGCGCGGGCCTCATCGAACAGCGGCGAGAACGCGCGGCGGGTCCAGGGGACCTCGGGCAGGGTGTAGCGGGAAAGGGTTTCGACGCGGGCCCAGAGGCGCTCGGCGTTCAGGGGGGGAAACTGCACAGACATAGCCGTTTCCCTCAGGCCTGGCGCGGACGCAGGAAGCGGCCGTCGCCCTTCTGGTTGACGATGCCCTTGCCATCGTAGACCTGCTGGCCGCGGCACCAGGTGCCCGCGACGCGCACGGTGAACTCGCGGCCTTCGAACGAACTCCACTGCACCGCCGACAGACTGGCGGACGGATCAAAGGCATAACGTTCCGGCTTGAGGATGACGATGTCGGCGTCCTTGCCCACCTCCAACGAGCCCTTGCGGTCATCCAGCAGGAAGTGCTGCGCGGGGTTGCGGCTCAGTTGGCGCACCACCATGGACGGCGCGATGCCATGCTCTTCGCAGCCGGTCCAGAAAGCGGGCAACAGCGTTTCCAGGCCGGGGCCGCCGGACGAGTTCTTGAATACGTTCGGATTCTGCTTGCGCTCCAGGCCCCAGCTGACATGGTCCGACGACACGAAGGTGCACTCATCCTTGGCGATATGGGTCCAGAGCAGATCGACCTCGGCCTTGGGACGGATCGGCGGATAGTGCTTGGTTTTCGCGCCGAAGCGGCGGGTGTGCTCTTCATGGTTCAGCATCAGGTACTGCACGCAGGTTTCAATGCTGGCGCGATGGCCATTGCGGCGGTACATGTTGCAGATCTCGAAACCGCGGGAAGTCGATACGTGTACCGCATGGGCGCGCGCGCCGGTTTCGGCGCCGATTTCATAGATCAGCGCCGTCGCCAGGTTCTCGATCAGCGGCGTATGCGCCCGCATGAACGCGTCCCAGCCGGTATCGTCGGCCTCGACCAGCCGCGCGATGTTCTTGCGGGTCAGTTCCTGCATCTGGTTGTGCACGCCGCAAACCAGTCCGGACGGAGCAATCAGGCGGAAGGCTTCATACAGGTCGTCTTCTTCGATGCGGGGAAAGCGGCCCGGAGTGGCTTCGAAGGTCGAAAACTTGAAGGCGCATACGCCGCCTTCGATGAGACCCGCCGCAGCCGCCAGGCCGTGCTGGGTGTTCAGGGTGCCGAACAGCGCCACGTCCACATGGCAATCGCGCTCCACCTCGGCGATCTTGGCGTCCAGCTGCGGACGCGAAGCCACGGGTTCCGGATCGTCGTAGGGCATGTCCACCATGACCGTCACCCCGCCGGCGGCGGCCGCACGCGACGCCCAGCCCAGTCCTTCCTGGTTCAGCTGGCTGCCCGAGTGCACCTGCCCGTCGACCACGCCGGGCACGATCCACTGGCCCCGCGCATCCACGCTGTCGCGGCCCGCGGGGGCCTGGCCAGCGCCGCGCGCCGCGATCCTGCCGTCTCTCACCGCCAGCCAGCCATCCATCACCACGCCATCCGGGTCGACGATATTGCCGCGCACCACCAAATCGAAATCGCTCATGACCACTTCCATCCTGTGTTGAGTGCAGGCAGTGTAGGAGCGGCCATCCAAAACGTCTTATGCTTATATGTGCGTGAGAATTAACATCAGGTTAATCATATGAAATTGAATCTACGGCAGATCGAAGTCTTCCGGGCGATCATGCTCAGCGGTTCCATCAGTGGCGCCTCCAAGCTGCTTTTCGTGTCCCAGCCCGCGGTCAGCCGGCTGATCGCCTATACCGAGCAGCGCCTGGGCCTGATGCTGTTCCAGCGCATCAAGGGCCGGCTCTACCCCACGCCGGAAGCCCGCCGGCTGTTCGTGGAGGTGACGGCGCTGTACCAGAACGTGCAGCGCGTCAACGAAGTGGCGGACAATCTGGCGGAAAACCGCGAAGGCCAGCTGCGGCTCTCATGCAGCCCCAGCCTTGGCCAATCCCTGCTGCCCCGCGCGATCGCGCAGTTCCGGCGGCAGTTCCCGGAAGTGCGCATCGTCCTGCAGACCCTGATCCCCACGGTAATGCAGCAATCGCTGCTGACGCAGCAGGTGGAATTGGGCGTCGCCTACATGCCCGTGGACCACCCCAGCCTGGCGTGGCAGCCGCTGTACGAAAACCAGATCGTGGCGGTACTGCCCAAAGGGCACCCCCTGGCGGCGCGCGGCCGCGTGACGGTGCACGATCTGGCCGACGAGCCCCTGATCGGCTATAGCGCGGACATACCCTTCGGCATTCTGATCAACAAGCTGTTCGGCGGCGAAGACGCGCAGCCCGAACCGCGCATCGAGGTCCAGCAGGCCCACGTCGCCTGCGCACTGGTGCAAGCCGGCGCCGGCGTGGCACTGGTGGACGAAATCACGGTGGCCGGGCCGATCTGGTCGGAAGTGGTGACCCTGCCGATCATCGGCACAGTCAACGCGCCGGTCAATGTGTTCCATCTCCAGCTCCAGCCGCTATCCCGGCTGGCGCTGGCCTTCATCGACGTGCTCCACAAGCTCGACCAGCGCGGCTAAATCAGCCTGACGCCTCGATCGCGCGCCTAGGGATATCCCTCAGGCCCTTTTCCCGCTGCCCGACTGCTCCGCTATGAGCGCGCCCAGCAATTAACATCATGTTATGTACAAAGCATAAAAGGTAATACGACATTATCGAGCCTGCTTCCTATGATCCCCCCGTCCATCCCGCAACCGTTGCGGGAATCATTGAAATGAGCAATCGGGAGGAAAGGCGTCATGGGAAGAATTTTGACGATGCAAGATGTCGAAGCCGCGGTTCGAGGCGGGTCGGTATTCGCCTGCGGCGGAGGCGGCTGGGCCGAGCACGGGCGTGAGCTGGGCTCGCTTGCCGTGACCATCGGCCGCCCTGAACTGGTGACCATGGATGAGGTGCCGGACGACGCCTGGATCGCCACGGCAGCCGCGATTGGCGCACCGGGCGGGCTCACCGACTGGCAAATGCTGGGCATCGATTACGTCAAGGCCGCGCAGCGCCTGCAGGACGCGCTCGGAGAGCGCATCTACGGGCTGATCATCGGCCAGAACGGCATGTCCAGCACGCTGAACGGCTGGCTGCCTTCGGCCGTGCTGGGCACCAAGGTCGTCGACGCCGTCGGCGACATTCGCGCCCACCCCACCGGCGACATGGGTTCGCTGGGATTGGCGGGCAGCCCCGAACCGATGATCCAGTGCGCGGTGGGCGGCAACCGCGCCAGCAATTCCTATATGGAGCTGACCGTCCATGGCGCCACCGGCAAGGTATCGCCGGTGCTGCGCAAGGCGGCCGACATGGCGGGCGGTTTCATCGCCAGCTGCCGCAACCCCATACGCGCTTCCTACGTGCGCCGCCATGCAGCGCTGGGCGGCATCAGCAAGGCCCTGGCGCTGGGCGAGGCCATCATCGCCGCGCAAGCGCGCGGCGGCAGCGCGGTCATCGACGCGATCTGCAAGGCCACGCAGGGCGAGATCATCGCTTCCGGCAAGGTGGTGCGCAATACGCTGCGCTACACCGAAGAGGCCTTCGACATCGGTACCGTCGAAATCGGCGAAGGCGCCTCCAAGCGCGTCATCCATGTGATGAACGAACACATGGCGGTGACCGACGTCCACGGAGAACGGGTGGCCTGCTATCCGGATGTGATCACCACGCTGGACAGCGATGGCAACCCCGTCAGCGCAGGCAAGCTGCGCGAGGGCCTGCAAGTCAGCGTCCTGCACGTGCGCAAACAACACATCCCCCTGTCTTCCAGTGTCACGGATCCTTCCGTCTATCCCATCGTGGAAAAGGCGCTGGGCATGAACTTCACCGACTACGCATTGGCGTCCTGAGGTAAACGGCGTGAAACGAGAATTCAATATCCCCGGCGGCAACACTCTGCGTTGCAAAGGCTGGCGCCAGGAAGCGCTGCTGCGCCTGCTGGAGAACGTGCTGGCCGTGGGCGAAGACCCGGCCAACCTGGTGGTCTATGCCGCGCTGGGCCGGGCCGCGCGCGACTGGCCCGCGCATGACGCCATGGTGCAGGCCCTGATGGAACTGGAGGAGGACCAGACCCTCATCGTCCAATCAGGCAAGCCCATCGGCGTACTGCGCACGCATCCGCAAGCGCCAATCGTGATCATGGCGAACTGCAACATGGTCGGCCAGTGGGCGCACGCCGAGAACTTCTACCAGATGGAACGGGACAACCTGATCTGCTGGGGCGGGCTGACGGCGGGCGACTGGCAGTACATCGGCTCGCAAGGCGTGATCCAGGGCACCTACGAGATCTTCTCGCGCATCGCCGAGCGCCACTTCGACAACGATCTGCGTGGACGCTTCATCCTGACGGCGGGCATGGGCGGCATGGGCGGCGCGCAGCCGCTCGCCGGCCGCATGGCGAATGCCGCCATCCTCACGGTGGAGATCAACCCCGAGCGCATCGAGAAACGCATCAAGGCAGGTTTCCTCGAGCGGCGCGCCGACACCCTGGACGAGGCCCTGGAACTGATTCGCGCGGCACAGGCCCGCCGCGAACCCATCTCGGTCGGGCTCCTGGGCAACGCCGCGGAGATCTACCCCGAAATCCTGGCCCGCGGCATCGTGCCCGACATCGTCACCGACCAGACTTCGGCGCACGACCTGGTCTACGGCTACATTCCCGCCGGGCATACGCTGGAACAAGTGGCCGACATGCGCCGCAACGACGTGCCTGGCCTGATGAACGCCAGCCGCGCCTCCATCGTGCGCCACGTCACCGCGATGCTGGGATTCAAGGACCGCGGCTCGATCGTCTTCGACAACGGCAACCTGATCCGCACCCATGCGAAACAGGGCGGCGTCGAACGCGCGTTCGAAATCCCGGTCTTCACCGAGGCGTTCCTGCGGCCCCTGTTCGCGCGCGCCATCGGTCCGTTCCGCTGGATCGCGCTCTCGAACGACGCCGACGACATCCGCAAGATCGACGACTTCCTGCTGCAACGCTTCCCGGACAACTTCATCGTGTCCAACTGGATCCGCCTGGCGCGCAAGGAAGTGCCATTCGAAGGCCTGCCCGCGCGCATCGCCTGGCTCGGCCACGGCGAGCGCACCGAACTGGCGCTGCAAGTCAACCGGATGGTGCGCGAAGGCGTGCTGAGCGGCCCCGTGGCCTTCACTCGCGACCACCTGGACGCCGGCGCCATGGCCCACCCGAACATCATGACGGAAAACATGCGCGACGGCTCCGACGCCATCGCCGACTGGCCGTTGCTGAACGCCATGATCAATTGCTCTTCCAGCGCCGACCTGGTGGCGATCCATTCCGGCGGCGGCGGATACAGCGGCTACATGACCAGCGCCGGCGTCACGGTGGTGGCCGATGGCACCGAGGCCGCCGATCAGCGGCTGCGCCTGTCGATGACCAACGACACGGCCAGCGGCGTGCTGCGCTACGCCGATGCCGGCTATGAAGAGGCGCTGGACGAAGTGCGCCAGAAGAACATCGCCCGCATCGACACCAGCCGATACAGCCATTGCAGCCCTGGACAGAGCGACTAGCGACCATGGATGGAAAGATGCTTGAAGGCGTGCGCGTGCTGGATTTCACGCGCGTTCTGGCGGGGCCGTATTGCACGGCGATGCTGGCCGACCTGGGCGCCGAGGTCATCAAGGTGGAACCGCCGCAAGGCGACGATCAGCGTCACATGGGACGCATGGTCCAAGGCGAAAGCACCAACTTCATCCTCAACAACCGGGGCAAGAAGAGCATCCGGCTGGACCTGAAGCTGGACGAAGGCCGGCGCATCGCGCGCGAGCTGGCCGCCAGAAGCGACGTGCTCATCGAGAACTTCAAGCCTGGCGTCGCCGACAAGCTGGGGATCGGCTACGCCGAACTCTCCGGCCTGTTCCCGCGCCTGGTGTATTGCAGCATCTCCGGCTTCGGGCAGAACGGCCCGAACGCCGCCCGGCCCTCTTACGACGTGGTGGCCCAGGCCATGAGCGGACTGATGAGCCTGACCGGCGAAGCCGAGGGCGCGCCCACGCTGATCGGCGAATCCGTCGGCGACATTTGCGCAGGCATGTTCGCCGCCTGGGGCGTGATGGCCGTGCTGTACGACCGCGAACGCGGCGGGCAAGGCCGCCATGTGGACGTGGCCATGTTCGATTCGCTGTTGGCCATGCAGCCCACGGCACTGGCGCAGTATCTGTTCGGCGGCGCCGCGCCCATGCGCGTCGGCAACCGGCATCCGCTGAGTTCGCCTTTCGGCGCCTACGCCGCGAATGACGGCCATCTGGTGATCGCGGCGGCCAACGACAAGCTGTTCCAGGCGGTCGCGAACACCATTGGCCGCCCCGAGCTGCCGGCGGACCCGCGCTTTCGCACCGATAGCGAGCGCAGTCGCAACGACGCCGCGCTGCGTCCGCTGATCGAGGCCTGGAGCACGACGCTGAGCGTGCAGGAAGCGGTGGCGGCGATGACGCGCGCCGGCGTGCCCGCCGCGCCCATCCAGGACACCGCCCAGGCGGTGGACAGCGAACAGGCCCGGGTGCGCCAGCTGACCACGCGGGCGCCGCACCCCGTCTTGGGCGAGACCGAACTGATGGAGCAGCCGGTGCATTTTTCAGGAATGCGGCGTGGAAAGCTGGCCACCGCGCCGGCCTTGGGGCAGCACAGCGCCGCGGTCCTCGGCGACGTGCTGGGAATGGATGCCGCCGCGATAGCAGACCTGCGCGCGGCTGGTGTGATCTGAGGAGCAAGGAATGGAGATGCGGTTCAGCGCGGAAGAAGAACGCTTCCGCTGCGAGGTGCGCGATTTCATCGCCGCCAATCTGCCGGCGGACATCCGGCGCAAAGTCGAACTGGGCCTGCGCCTTGAGCGCGGCGACTACACCCGTTGGCAGGACATCCTGGCGGCGCGCGGCTGGTATGCGGTGAACTGGCCGGAACAATATGGCGGTCCGGGCTGGAGCGCGGTGCAAAAGTATCTGTTCCAGCAGGAATACGGCGCGCAACCCTGTCCGCCGCTGGTGCAATTTGGCGTCAACATGGTCGGGCCGGTGATCTACACCTATGGCAACGAAGCGCAGAAGGCGCGCTTCCTGCCGCGCATCCTGGCCAACCAGGACTGGTGGTGCCAGGGATACTCCGAGCCGGGTTCGGGATCCGACCTGGCGTCATTGCGCACGACCGCTGTGCGCGATGGCGACGACTACATTGTCAACGGCTCCAAGATCTGGACCACGTGGGCGCAATGGGCGAATTGGATGTTCGCCCTGGTACGCACCAGCAAGGAGGAACGGCCCCAGCAAGGCATCTCCTTCCTGTTGCTGGACCTGCGCTCGCCCGGCATCAGCCAGCGGCCCATACGCATGCTGGACGGCGACGCCGAAGTCAACGAAGTGTTCTTCGACAACGTGCGGGTGCCGGCAACCCAGCTGGTGGGCGGCGAAGGCACGGGTTGGTCCTACGGCAAATTCTTGCTGGAGCACGAGCGTTTCGTGATCTCGGGCGTGGCCCGTTCCAAGCGCCTGTTGGCGCGCGTCAAGGACATGGCGCGCCGCCTGCCGGACGGCATCGGCGGATCCCGTCTGGATGACCCGGCGCTGCGCCTGCGCGTGGCCGACCTGGAAACCCAGCTGTGCGCGCTCGAATACACCGAACTGCGCTTCCTGAGCGCCATGAACGCCGGCCAGGGTCCCGGCAGCGCCGCCTCCATCCTGAAGATACGCGGCACCGAGATCGAGCAGGCCATCAGCGAACTGGCAATGGACTGCCTGGGGGAGGACGCGCTCGCGCTGGACGAGGCGCTGCTGGATGGACTGAGCGCCGACCCGCAGGCGCTGGGCCCGGATTTCGCGGCGGCGGCGGGTCCGCTGTACTTCAACTTGCGCAAGGTGACGATCTGGGGCGGCTCCAACGAGATCCAGCGCAACATCCTCGCCAAACACGTGCTGGGACTGTAGGAGAGCACGATGGATTTTTCGTACAACGATCTGCAGCGCATGCTGCATGAAAGCGCCGAAACCTACGCCCGCGAACACGGCGATTTCGAACGCCGGCGCCGCCTGATGGCCAGCGCCGCCGGCTACGCGCAGGAAGACTGGAAGCTGATGGCCGACCTCGGCTGGTTGGCGCTGCTGCTGCCGGAGGAACACGGCGGCATCGGCGGCGGCCCGGTGGAAACCATGATCATCATGGAAGCGCTGGGCCGCGCCCTGGCCGGCGAGCCTTATCTGTCGACCGCCGTGCTGGGCGCCGGCTGCCTGTTGCGCCATGGCACGCCGGCGCAGCGCGACGCCTGCCTGGGTCCGCTGGCATCGGGCGACTACCGGATGGCGCTGGCGCACCGCGAGGAAGGCTCCCACGAAAATCGCTACGCAGTCAGCTTGAGGGCGCGTCCGGACGGCGACGCCTACGTGCTGGACGGCGCCAAGCGGATGGTCTTCGACGCGCCGCATGCGCAGGCGTTCATCGTGTCCGCACGCACGGAAGGCGACTCGGCCGCACGCAACGGCATCACCCTGTTCCTGGTGCCAGCCGCCGCCGCAGGACTGGCGCAGCAGCCGTTTCGCAGGCTGGACGGCGGCCAGGCCGCGCACCTGACGTTTACAGGCCTGCGGGTCGATGCCGCAGCCATTCTGGGCCGCCCGGGACAAGGTGCCACGGTGCTGGACGATCTGTATGCGCACGCGATCGGCGCGCTTTGCGGCGAGGCCCTGGGCGCCATGCAAGCCATGCACGACGCCACGCTGGAGTATCTGAAGGTCCGCCGCCAATTCGGCCATCCCATCGGGACCTTCCAGGCCTTGCAGCACCGGCAGGTGGACATGTACACAGCGCTCGAAGAAGCGCGTTCGCTCACGCTGGCGGCCAACATGGCGCTGGCGGAATCCCTGCCCGAGGCGGACCGGCTGCTTTCCATGGCCAAGGCGCAGGTCGGCAAGTCGGCCCGCATCGTCGGCCAGGGCGCCATCCAGCTGCACGGCGGCATCGGCATGACCGAAGAGCTGCAGGTCGGCGCGCATTTCAAACGGGCAACCGTGATCGAAGCCATGTTCGGTTCGCGCCAGCACCATCTGGCGCGGCTGGCTGGGGACCCGCAGGCATAGCAATCAGGCACGGCCGCACGCCCGGAGGGTAGCGGCCCATTTTGCGTTTTTTCAGAGCGTGCTCCAAGCGCGCATGATTCCAGGGGAAAGAAATGAAAGACATCACGATCAATCCGGGAGCCGGGGCTCCACCCGGCCGTCCGTTGCACCAGTCCGCGTCACAGGAGCGCAGCGGCCGCAAGGCGGTGATCGCCGCATCGGCCGGCAATGCCCTCGAATGGTATGACTTCACCGTCTATGCCCTGTTCGCGGTCTACATCGGGCAGAACTTCTTCCATAACGCCGATCCCACCGTGCAATTGATGGCCTCCTTCCTGGCCTTCGGCCTGGGCTTCGTGGTGCGGCCGCTCGGCGCGCTGGTGCTGGGCTCCTATGGCGACCGCGCCGGGCGCAAGGCGGCGTTGACCCTGACCATCATGCTGATGGCCGTGGGCACGCTGCTGATCGCGGCAGCTCCGCCGTATGCCGCGATCGGCGTGGGCGCCCCGCTGCTGATCGTCTGCGGCCGCGTGCTGCAGGGTTTCTCTGCCGGCGGCGAGGTCGGCGGCGCCACCGCCTTCCTGGTCGAGCATGCGCCGGAGGGCAAGCGCGGCCAGTATGCTTCGTGGCTGCAGGCCAGCATGGGCATTTCCAACCTGCTGGGCGCGCTGGTGGCGACTCTGGTCACCACGCTGCTGACCGAACAACAGGTGGGCGAATGGGGCTGGCGCGTGCCGTTCATCATCGGACTCGCGATCGCGCCGGTGGGCCTGTGGATGCGCCGGGCGCTGGACGAAACGCCGCATTTCCGCGAAGAACAGGCGCGCCAGCAGCGCCAGGGCGACCACGTCAAGGCGCCGCTGCTGGCGGTCCTGCGCGACTACCCGAAGGAACTTCTGACCGGCCTGTGCATGTCGGTGCTGTGGGCGGTCGGCCCCTATGCGCTGATCATTTTCATGCCCATCTACGTGCAGAAATCGCTGGGTTTCTCCAGTTCACATGCCTTCACGGCAGCGCTGGTGGGCAATCTGTTCCTGATCGGGGGTTGCGTATTCTCCGGCACGCTGTCGGACCGCTATGGCCGCCGCACCGTGCTGCGCGCAGCGGCGCTGCTCCTGCTGATCGCCGTCTACCCGCTGATGATGTGGCTGAAGGCGGCGCACACCCTGGGCGCGCTCATCGTGGTGCAGTCGTTGTTCTGCCTGATGGTGGCGATGTACGTGGGCGTGGCCCCCGCGGCCTTGTCGGAAGTGTTTCCCACGTCAGTCCGGTCTTCGGGCATGTCCCTGTCGTACAACACGGCGGTCACGGTGCTGGGCGGATTCGCGCCCGCCATTCTTACCTGGATCACCTACACCACGGGCGTGGCGTTTGCGCCCGCGCTCTACGTGATGGGCGCCTGCGTGGTTGCGCTGGTGGCGCTGACTCTTCTTCCGCAGGGCCGCCATGTTTGACGCGCGCAAGACATGGATCGCAGCCGCCGCCCTGGCCTTGGCCGGCTTTTGCTCGGCGCCGCTCGCAGCTGAACCTTCCAGCCCGGCCGAGCTGGTGCTGCTGGGGGTCGCCGGCGGCCCGACCTGGTACGGAAAGGACTCGCCGCACGGGATTTCCTCGGCCGTGCTGGTGGATGGCAAGGCCTACGTCGTCGACCTGGGCTCGGGCGCCTATCGCCAGTTGCGCCGCGCGGGCGTCAAGCCCGGCACGGAGCAGGCCGTCTTCCTGACGCATCTGCACACCGACCACATCATCGATCTGGCCAACCTGCTCATGTATGACCCCAGCGCCCGCCGCCGCGCCAAGGCATCGATGCAGATTTACGGACCCGGCCGGCGCGGCGCGCTGCCGCCGCTTGCACCCGGCATGAAGGACGACCCCGTGATCCACGCGGAGAATCCTTCCGCGGGCACTCGCGACCTGGTCGAATCGATCATTGCCGGCATGTCGGCCGATCTGAACATACGGGTACGCAGCGAAGGCGTGCCGGACGTCCGGCAGTTCTTCCAGGCGCACGACATCGAGGTTCCGAACGGCGTGGTCAAGGATCCCAACATCGACCCGGCCCCGCCGATGGATCCGTTCCCCGTCTGGCAGGACGAGCGCGTCAAGGTCAGCGCCATCCTGGTGCCGCATGGGCTGGTGTATCCCAATTTCGCCTACCGTTTCGACACCAAGGCGGGCTCGGTGGTGTTCTCCGGCGATACCGCGGTCAGCGAAAACCTGATCAAGCTGGCCCGTGGCGCGGACTTCCTGGTGCATGAGGCGATCGATCCGGCCTGGGTCGACCATATCGTCGGCGCCAAGCCCTGGGATGCCCGCCAGCAAGCCCTGGCCAAGCAACTGCTGGAAGCCCACACCACGCCGCAACAGGTTGGTGAAGTCGCCACCCGCGCCGGCGTCAAGACGCTGGTGCTGTCGCACCTGGTCCCGGGCGACGCCCCGGCGGAGCATTGGCTTCAGGCGCGGCAGACCTTCCAGGGGCCGGTAGTGCTGGGACAGGACCTGCTGCGCCTGCCCCTGGGTCCCTAGCGCCCGCCCCGCCCCCTTGCACACTTTCCTCCGCGGTCCGCCAGTCGGACTGCGGGGCCGCCGCATCCGTCACGTCCGTCACGCCAGGAGTCGCAATGCCCATGCTGAACTCGCCGTCCTCCCCTACCCGCTCCGCTGAGGTGCCCATCCGCCGATCCCTGGGCGCCGCCGCCCTGCTCGGCGCCTTGCTCTGGCCATTGGCCGCCACCGCAGCCAGCTGCGCGCCAATCGAGCTGGACGGCCGCTCGCTGACCCTGGCGCAGATCGAATCCGTGGCCAGACTAGGCTGCCGCGTGGCCGTGGCCGACGAGGCGATGCGGCGGGCGGAACGCTCCTATGAACTGCTGCTGGCGTATGCGCGGCTGGACCGCCCCGTGTACGGACTGAACCGCGGCGTGGGGCTGAACAAGGACCAGACCATTTTCCAGGGAGGCGAAATTTCGCCCGAGGTCCGCAAGCTGTCGGAGCAGTTCAACCGCAACCTGCTGCGCTCGCATAGCGCCGCCTACGGCAGCGAGGCGCCCCAGGAAGTCACCCGGGCCGCGATGCTCATCCGGCTGAACACGGCCTTGTTCGGCGGCGCCGGATTGCAGCCGGCGGTGCTGCGCCAGTACGCTGAATTCCTCAACCGCGGCGTGACCCCCGTCATGTTCGGCGAAGGCTCGGTCGGCCAGGCCGACATCACGATCCTTCCGCAGATCGGGTTGGCGATGATGGGCGAAGGCCAGGCCTACTACGGCGGTCAGCGCCTGCCCGCGTCTCAGGCATTACGCCAGGCGGGGCTGACGCCGGTACAACCTTTCGGCAAGGACGCGCTGGCCATCGTCAGTTCCAATGCGTATGGCGCCGCCATCGCGTCGCTGGCGGCGCTGGACGCCGCCAGGCTGCTCTCTCAGGCCGATGCGGTCGCCGCGCTGTCGCTCGAAGGGCTGGACGGCAACCTCGCCCCGCTGCTGTCCGCGTCCCAGGCCCAACGCCCGTATGACGGGCAGGTAAGCACGGCCAAACACATCCTCACGCTGTTGCATGGCAGCTCCCTGTGGCGGCAGGACCCGCAACGCGCGCTGCAGGATCCGTTGAGCTTTCGCACCGTGAGCCAGGCTCATGGGGCCGCCCGGGACATGCTGGAGCTGCTGCAACGGCAACTGCTGCTGCAGATCAACAGTTCCGACGACAACCCTACGGTGGCGCTGGATGCCCGGCCCGCAATGGATGCCCAGCCTTATGAATTGCAGTTCTACGTCACGCAGGGCCCGGTCCAGGGCGCCGTGCTGCCCAACGCCGGATTCGATCCCAGCGCCTGGGCGCTGCCCTTGCAGAGCATGGGCGTGGCCCTGTCACAGGTGGCCCAGCTGTCGGCGCAGCGCACGCTTCGGTTGACCGATACCGCGTTCACAGGGCTGCCGCGGTTTCTCAGTCCGGGGAATGGCGCAATCGGATATGGCCCGATCCAGAAGACCGTCTCGTCGCTTGCCGCCGAGATACGGGTACTGGCGCTGCCGATCGCGACCGATGTGCAGCCCCAGGCCGGCAACATCGAGGACGTGGGGACCAACGCCCCCGCCACGGGCCGCAGGGTGGCCGCTCAGATCGACCGGCTGACCACGCTGCTGGCAGTGGAGCTGATGCATGCCGCCCAGGCTGTGGACCTGCGCGTGGCCAAGCATCCCGATTTCGTCACAGGGACAGGCACCGGCGCGCTGCGGCGTGACTTCCGCGAGCGCATCCCCTACATGAAGGAAGACCGCCGCAACGACGAAGACATCGTCGTCGCGGCCGATTTCCTGGCCCACTCCAGGCAACAGCAGCCGGCGGCGGCCGGTACGGCGCGCTGACGCCCGCCGGGGCCGCCATCCCGCTTACGCCGCCACGGCCTCCTCCAGCATCTCCAACCGGTCCTGGCCCCAGAACACCTCGCCCCGGTACACATACGAAGGCGATCCGAACACCCCGGCCGCGACCGCGTCGTTGGTGTTGCGGCGGTAGACGGCCTCGATGCCGGGCTCGTCCGCCGCGGTCAGCAACGCCGGGGCGTCCAGCCCCTGCTGCCGCAGGATGGCGCGCAGGGTGGCCTCGTCGGAGATGTCCTGCTCGTCGCACCACTCCGCTTTCAGAATGGCCTTGTACAGCGCCGCCACCGGCAGGCCGGCGTGGTCGGCCGCGATCACGATGCGCGAAGCCAGGCTGGCATCCGGGCACATGTAGGCCGGCTGCGGATTGACGTGGATGTCCAGCTTGCGGCACCAGCGCGCCAGCTCCGTCACGCGGTAAGCCTGGCGCTCGGGCGCGCGCAGGCCCAGCAGGATGCCGCCGGTGCGGGCATAGACCTCGGGCAGGTCCACCGGCAGATAGCGGATCCGCGCCTGCTGCCGGGCCGCCAGCGCCTCCAGCCTGTCGGCGCCGAGGTAGGCCCAGTCGGAGTTCATCCAGAAGTAGTAGTCGATGGTCTTCATGGCGTCCTCAATCATGGCGTTCTCAGGTTGGCGCGGGCAGGCACCCGCAGGGCCGCAACCGCAGGCGCCTCGCTGCGCATCAGCCAGGCGCTGAACAAGGCGATCACACCGAGAATGCTCAAGTACCACACCACGTACTGCGGATCGCCCCCGCCCTTGGCCAGCAGCCAGGTCGCCACGATGGGCGCCAGGCCGCCGCCGATGGCGCCGGACACCTGCACCGCCAGCGAAATGCCGGTGTAGCGCACCTCGGCCGGAAACTGGCTGGAGAACAAGGTGCCTTCCGGCCCGTAGAGGCAAGCGTAGACCAGGCCGACCGCCAGGCAAACCGCCAGGATGATCCACCCCGTGTCCCGCGTGCCCAGCAGATGGAAGAACACCGGCGCGCAGGCCAGGATGCCCAGGGTGCCGACCATGAATACCCACTTGTGGCCGATCTTGTCGCCCAGCATGCCGAACAGCGGCATGGTGAACAGCGCCACGGCCGCGCCCCAGATCGTGGCATCCAGCATCACCGAGCGCGCGATGCCCAGGGTGCCCGTGGCGTAGGCCAGCGAGAAGGTCACCACGGTGTAGAACCAGGTCACCTCCGCCAGCCTGGCGCCCACCACCACCAGCAGCGCGCGGCGGTGGTGCTTCAGGACTTCCGCCACCGGCACCTCGACCTTGGCGCCCTTCTCCTTCATCTGCTCGAAGTCGGGCGACTCGGCCACCTTGACCCGGATGAACCAGCCCACCAGCAGCAAGACCACGCTGGCCAGGAACGGCAGGCGCCAGCCCCAGGCCAGCATGTCGGCCTCGGGCAGGCTGGCCACCGCCCCCATCGCCAGCGACGACAGGATCAGGCCCGGCGCCACGCCGGCCTGCGGCAGGCTGCCGAAAAAGCCCTTCTTGCCGTCCGGCGCGTGCTCCACCGCCATCAGCACCGCCCCGCCCCACTCGCCGCCGACGGCGATGCCTTGCAGGAAGCGCATCAGCACCAGCAGCACTGCGGCCCAGTAGCCGATCTGCTCATACGAAGGGATCAACCCGATCAGGATGGTGGGCACGCCCATCAGCAACAGGGTGATGAGCAGCATGGATTTGCGGCCGATCTTGTCGCCGTAATGGCCGAAGATCACGCCGCCCAGCGGCCGCGCGAAAAAGCCCACGGAATAGGTGGCGAACGCCGCCAGCGTGCCCGTCAACGGGTCGAAGGACGGAAAGAAGATTTTGTTGAAGATCAGCGCGGCAGCGGTGCCGTAGAGAAAAAAGTCGTACCACTCGATGGTGGTGCCCATCATGCTGGCCAGTCCGGCCGTCACGTAATCGCGGCGCGAGCGCGCAGCCGCAGGCTTGGTCGTCATCATCATGACTCCCCGAAAAAAGTGCTGGAAGAATGGAGCTGCGCGTATCAGGCGGCGGGCAGCGGCAAGGGCGCAATGCCATGCGTCTGCCGAGCCCAGTAATTGAACGTCGCGTTGACGATCGAGGGCTTGAGCAGATAGTCGTGCGCTTCGCGCGCCAGCGCGTCATCGACCGGCGTCAGCGGACCGAACGCCTGCGCGCGGATCTGCATGCGCGCCGCGCGCTCCAGGTAGACCGACAGGTAGGTCGCCTCTTCGCACGAAACGCCGGCCGTCAGGTAGCCGTGATGCGCCAGGATGATGGCGCGCTTTTTACCCAGCGCGCCGGAGATGATCACCCCTTCCTGGTCCGCGATCGGCACGCCAGGCCATTCGCCCAGGAAGGCGCAGTCGTCGTGCAGCGGCGTCATGTCCATCTGCGAGATCACCAGCGGCTGGCGCGCCGCGGCCAGCGCCGAGGCCCAGGGCGAATGCGTGTGGATGATGGACTGCACGTCGGGCCGCGCCTCGTACACCCACAGATGAAAACGCGTGGCCGGGTTGGCCATGCCTTCCCCCGTCAGCGTGTGCAGGTCGCGGTCGACTTCGATGAAATCGGCCGGCGTGGCTTCGTCAAAGCCCAGCCCGAAGCGCAAGGTCCAGTAGGCGCCCGGACGCTGCGAGCGCACGCTGATCTGGCCGGCCAGCCCGGCTTCCTGCTCGGTCATGGCCAGGATGCGACAGGCATAGGCCATGGTTTCCTGGATGCTGCGCGGCACGGCGCGCAGATGCTGCGCCATTTCCTGCGTGGCGCGGGAGTCGAAATAGGATTTCTCTCTTAATGAGGTGCTCATGCCTTCCCCTGTGTAATGCCCGCGTCATCGGCGCCACCGGACGCCGCGCGAGGTATGCACAGTATGGAAAGCCAGCCGCGATACAGCCATGCAGCCAGGGTCATAGCTGCTATTCGAGCCTGCCGGCTCCGCTACTGCAGCGCGATGCGGTGGGCGACGGCCAGCAGTTCGCTCACCAGCGGCAAAGGCTGGCGGTTGGCCAAGGTGATGGCGACCACGCGGCGCCGCAAGATGGGGCTCCGGACCCGGACCTTGCGCAGGCCGTATTCGGTCAGCAGCTTGTCGGGGATGCGGGACGGCAGGATACAGGCGCCCACGCCCGAGGACACCAGCTTGAGCATGGCGTCTATGGTTTCGGCCTCGGCCACGAACTCCGGCTCCAGCCCCGCGCTATGGATCATCTTGCGCAGCGCGTAGTGCGGCGGAAAGCCTACCAGCCGCAGGTCCATGCCGGCCAGGTCGACGTCGTCCGGCAGTTCCACGTCGCCGCGCACGATCAGGCACATGTCGTCGTCGAACAGCGTGGCCGACGCCAGGTTGTCCGAAGCGACCGCCGCGTCGTAGACAAAGCCCACGTCCGCCTTGCCGCTTTCCACCAGCGCCACCACCTCGGGCGAACTGCGGCCCATCACGGACAGGTTCACGTGTTCATGGCTGCTGACGAAACTGGCCACCACCTCGGCCATGAAGTAGTAACTGAGCGTATGCACGGTAGCCAGCCGGACTGTGCCCTGCGTCACGCCTTCGCGCTGGCGCACGGCCTCCAGCACCCGGTCGATGTTCTTGTACGCGGGCTGGATGCCGTCGAACAGCCGCGCGCCCGCCTCGGTCAGCTCGACTCCGCGGCCGGTGCGCACGAACAGCGGCTTGCCCACGTGGGCTTCCAACGCCGCCAGTTGCCGGCTCAGCCCGGACTGGGTCTGGTCCAGGTCTTCCGCCGCGCGCGATAGCGATTTGAGTTCCGCGATGCGCAAGAAATAGCGCAACTGCCGGTCCGGTGTATCCATGCTGCCCTCCCGCCCCCTTTTCGATGCGCTCATGCGGCGCGGCTGACAGTGTGCACCAGGGGCCGGTCCGGCACCACGGGGATTTGCGCTAAGCCCGGCTTGGCGTACCCTGGCATACCCGGCCCCCAGCTGCGCAAAGGAACCCCGCATGACCGCGCCCCCGCCCCAACGTCCCATCGCCGCCACCATCGCCGCCGTCGTGCGCGACGGCCGCGTGCTGCTGGTGCAACGCGCCAACCCGCCCGACCAGGGCCGCTGGGCCTTTCCCGGCGGCAAGATCGACGCGGGCGAAGGCGTGCTTGCCGCCGCCGCGCGTGAACTGCTGGAGGAAACCGGCGTGCGCGCGCAACCGCTGCAGGTGTTCGACGCGGTGGACGTCTACGACCGCGACGACGCGGGCGCGCTGCGCCGCCACTTCATCCTGATCGCGGTGCTGTGCCGCTGGCAATCCGGCGAGCCGGTGGCGGGCGACGACGCCGCCGACGCCCGCTGGGTGCCGCTGGAAGCATTGGAAGATCATTCGCTCGCGACCAGCTTCGGCGTGGCCGAACTGGCGCGCAAGGCGGCGGCGCTGTCGTCCGCCGCGCCGTAGCGCTTCAGGCAGGCGCCCCCAGGCCGCTTTCCAGCAGCCAATCGCGAAACACCCGCGCCTTCTCCGGCATGGCGCCCCTGCCCGGCCACACAAGGTAGTAGCCGAACTCATCCAGCCAGGCGTCGCCGGCCAGCCGGACCAGACGTCCGGCCGCCACGTCGTCCTGCACCATCGCCACGGGCAGCAGGCCCGCCCCCTGGCCCGCGGCCACGGCCTGCAGCAACAGGCTGCCATCATCGAAAGCGGGGCCTCTAGGCATGCCCGCGTCCTCCACGCCCTGGGCCGCGAACCACAGTTGCCAGCCGTTGCGCGCTTCATCGTGCACACGCGGCCAGCGCAGCAAATCCCGCACACCGGCCGGCATGCCCAGCTTGGTTACCAAAGCAGCCGATGCCACCGGCACCACTTCCACGGTCAGCAGGTGTTCGCTTTGCAGTCCCGCATAGCGGCCCAGTCCGTGGCGGATGGCGATGTCCGCGCCGTCCCGGCCGAAAGCCGCCAACGCGTTGCTGGTGACGAGCTGCAGATCGATCTCCGGATGGCGGGCTTGGAACTCGTGCAGCCGGGGGATCAGCCAGGCCGACGCGAAGAACGCGGTGGTGCTGACGGTGAGCACGCGGCTTTCGGGCGGTTGGGCAACGCGGGCGGACGCGGCCAGGATCTGGCGGAAGGCGTTGCGCACCGGCGGCAGGAAACCGTGACCGGCGTCCGTCAGCTGGATGCCGCGGTTCACGCGCAGGAACAGGGCCACGCCCAGATGCTGCTCCAGCGACTTGATCATCTGGCTGACCGCCCCGGGCGTCACGCACAGTTCCTGCGCCGCGTCCTTCACCGACAGATGGCGGGCGGCAGCTTCGAAGGCGCGCAGCGCGTTGAGCGGAGGCAGTCGCGGAGTGGTCATGTCCGAAAAATTTAATGATTTAGTTTTTCTAATTCAAATCGAATAGAAATCATGGTTTGTACCCACGCCATACAGACATTAACTTGATCGGGTCTGTGACATGTACAAGATGGATAAAGAATAGATGAACTATACGGAAGACATCAAGGTCGCCGACCTGCACCACCTCGACCTGCTGGCGCTCGCCGCCCTGATCCGGTCGGGCGAGGTCTCGCCGGTGGAGATCACGCGCGCGCAACTACGGCGCATCGAAGCGCTGGACGGCGACCTGCGCAGTTATGCCCATGTAACCGCGGCCTCCGCGCTGCAGGAAGCGCAGGCCGCCGAAAACGAAATACGCCAAGGGCGCTACCGCGGCCCCCTGCATGGCGTCCCCCTCGCGCTGAAGGACCTGTTCCGGCGCAAGGGCGTGCCGACGGCTGCCGGCACCGCGATTCACCGCGGCGTGCCCGCCGACCATGACGCCACGGTAGCCAGCCGCCTGCGCGACGCGGGCGCCGTGCTGCTGGGGCAACTTCAAATGACCGAAGGCGCGTACTCCGACCATCACCCCGACGTCGCGCCGCCGCGCAATCCCTGGCACGCGGATTACTGGATCGGCATCTCATCCAGCGGATCGGCGGTGGCGACGGCCGCCGGCCTGTGCTTCGGCGCGACCGCCTCGGACACCGGCGGTTCCATCCGCTGGCCTTGCGCGGCCGCGGGGCTGACCGGCATCAAGCCGACCTGGGGCCGCGTCAGCCGCCACGGCGTGTTCGAACTGGCGGCCTCGCTGGATCACGCCGGCGTCATCGCGCGCAGCGCGGCCGACGCCGCGGCGCTGCTGGAAGCGATAGCCGGCCCCGATGCGAAGGATCCGACCGCGCTGCAAGCGCCCGTGCCGCGCTACACCCTGGAGGCCGCCGTTCCGGTCGCCGGCCTGCGGATCGGCGTGGATGTGAACTGGAACCACGGCAACGTCGATGCGCGGACTCAGCGCATGATGGAAACGGCAATGCGGGTCTTCGAACAGCTGGGCGCGGCCCTGGTGCCGCTGCAGTTCCCCATCGAGGACGCGGCGCAGGCCGTGCGCGACTGGGCGCCGCTCTGCGCGGTCGAAGCGGCGGTTGCGCACGCCGGCACCTATCCATCCCGCAAGGCGGAGTACGGACCGGTGCTGGCCGGCGTGATCGAAGCGGGAAGCGCGCTCTCCGGTCTCGAATACCAGCGCATCCTGTTGCGCCGCATGGCCACGCGAGGCAAGGTAGATGCCTTGCTCGGCCGGGTCGATGCGCTGCTGACGCCGGTGCAGCCCATGGCACCGCTCACGCTCGAAGCCATCAGCGTCCTGGGACTGCAGCCCGGACTGGTCGAAGCGCTGCAACGCTACACCTGCGTGTTCGACATGACGGGTCATCCCTGCCTGACGCTGCCCGCCGGGCAGTGCGAAGCCGGCATGCCCATGGGCATGCAACTGGTGGCGGCCCATCTGGACGAATCCGTGCTGTTCCGGCTGGGCGCCGCGTTCCAGGCGGCGACAAGCTGGCATCTGCGCCGGCCGGCGCTGTGAGGCCGGCGATGAACCTGCATGCGCAACACGGCGCCAGCGCGATCTTCCATGGCTGGCGGGTGGTGGCCGCGGCCTTCGCCATCACCTTGCTGGGCTTTGGCAGCGCCTATTCCTTCAGCGCCTTCGTCGACGCCTTGCAACGCGACTTCTCGGCCACGCGCGGCGCAGTGTCGCTGGTGTTCTCGCTGGCGGGATTCCTCTACTTCGGTTTTGGCGTCGTCAGCGGTCCGCTGGCGGACCGCTACGGCTCGCGCCGCATGGCCTGGATAGGCATGCTGCTGGTGGCGCTGGGCCTGGCGCTTGCCAGCGCCGCGCAGAGCATGATGCAGATCTACCTGGCCTACGGCTTGGGCGTCGGGCTGGGCGTGGGCTGCGCCTACGTGCCGGTGGTAGGCGCGGTGCAGCGCTGGTTCCTGCGCCGGCGCGGGCTGGCCTCGGGGCTGGCGGTCAGCGGCATCGGCGTGGGCACGCTGCTGGTGCCGCCGCTCGCCTCTGCCTTGATCGACCTGTGGGGCTGGCGCGCCGCCTATCTGGCGCTGGCCGCCGCCGTGGCGGTGCTGGGCTGCGCCGCGGCGCGCTGGGTTGAAAATTCGCCGCAAGACCGGGGACTGCAGCCCGATGGCGACGCCGCGCCCCCCGTCCGCGCGGCGCCTGCATCCGCGCCTGCCGGCGTGCCGGTGCTCGCCGCCATCCGCAGCAGGGTCTTCCTGCTGCTGTACCTGGCAGCCATGGCCGGCGCCTTCGGCGTCTTCGTGCCCTTCGTGCATCTCATCCCCTATGCCCTGGATCACGGCATCGCGCCGGGACGGGCCGTGCTGTTGCTGGGCATGGTCGGCGTGGGCAGCACGGCGGGCCGGTTCCTGCTGGGTTCGCTGGCCGACCGGCTGGGCCGGCGCGCCTCGCTCGCCACGATGTATGGCGGCATGGCGGCGTCGCTGGCGCTATGGGGCGCTTGCGGCCAGTTCTGGACGCTGGCGCTGTTCGCGCTGGTGTTCGGCGCGTTCTACGGCGGCTGGGTGGCCTTGATGCCGGCGGTGGTCATGGATTACTTCGGCGGCCGCCACGTCAGCGGCATCATCGGCGCGCTCTACACCAGCGTGGCGTTCGGCACGCTGATCGGCCCGGTGGCGGCGGGCCATGCGTACGACCTCAGCGGCTCCTATCTGCTGCCCATCGTCGCCAGCGCGGCAGGCAATGCGCTGGCGGCGGCGATTACGGCATTGCTGCCGCGGCAACGCGCGACGCAGGCCATGACGCGCCGGGTTCTACTATAGAGGTCCGTCCCAGCACTCCCCGCAAGCCCATGTTCGACACCTACCTTTCCCGCTGGCAACTGACCCCCGACGGCGCTCCCATCATCACGCGCGCCGCCCAATTGCTGCCCGTGCGCCATCGCGGCCAACCCGCCATGCTCAAGGTCTCGCACGAGGAAGACGAGAAGCAAGGCGGCGTGCTGATGCGCTGGTGGGACGGCCAGGGCGCCGCGCGCGTGCTGGCGCACGACGACGCAGCCATCCTGCTGGAGCGGGCCACCGGCACGCGCTCGCTGGCCGACTACGCCCGCAATGGGTGCGACGACGAGGCCACCCGCATCATCTGCGGCGTGCTGCAGGATCTGCACGCGCCGCGCGCCCGGCCGCTGCCCGCGCTGCGTCCGCTGGAAGAATGGTTCGAGGAACTGTGGCCCATGGCGCAGGCGCAAGGCGGCATCCTGGCGCACAGCGCGCGCCACGCCCGCGCCCTGCTCGACAGCCCGCGCGACCCGACAGTGCTGCACGGCGACGTGCACCACGACAACATCCTGGACTTCGGCGAGCGTGGCTGGCTGGTCATCGACCCCAAGCGCCTGCACGGCGAGCGCGCCTTCGACTACGCCAACATCTTCTGCAACCCGGACCTGGCGGATCCGATCCCGCCCGTCGCCATCGTGCCAGGACGCTTCGAGCGGCGGCTGGAACTGGTCGTGGCGCAATCCGGCCTGGAGCGCCGCCGGCTGCTGCAATGGATCCTGGCCTGGTGCGGCCTGTCCGCCGCCTGGTTCATGGGTGGAGGCGAGGACGCCGCGATCGACCTGGATATCGCCCGCCAGGCGCAGGCGCTGCTGGACCGCTGAATCCCGGCCGTTGCAAACAAGGTATCCGGTTTGATGCGGTAAGGTGTAGCCCCACACCCCTTATCTCTTCATTCCCGGAGTACCGAATGACCGGATTGTTCATCGTGGTGGCGGCGCTGGCGTTCCTGATGCTGGCGGCGTATCGAGGCTATAGCGTGATCCTGTGCGCGCCCATCGCGGCCATGGGCGCGGTGCTGCTGACCGACCCGTCGGCGCTGGCGCCCGTGTTCTCGGGCATCTTCATGGAGCGCATGGCGGGCTTCGCCAAGCTCTACTTCCCCGTGTTCTTGCTGGGCGCCGTGTTCGGCAAGCTGATCGAGCTGTCGGGGTTCTCGCGCGCCATCGTGCAGGCGGTGCTGCGCCTGATCGGCGCCGAACGCGCCATCATGGCCATCGTGCTGGTCTGCGCGGTGCTGACCTACGGCGGCGTGTCGCTGTTCGTGGTGGTGTTCGCGGTCTATCCGTTCGCGGCCGAGATGTTCCGCCAGGGCGGCATCCCGAAGCGGCTGATGCCGGGCGCGATCGCCCTGGGCGCGTTCACTTTCACCATGACCGCCCTGCCCGGCACGCCGCAGATCCAGAACATCATCCCCACCACCTTCTTCGAAACGACCACCTGGGCCGCGCCCTGGCTGGGCCTGATCGGCGCCTGCTTCACGCTGACCGCCGGCATCGCCTATCTGGAGTGGCGGCGCAAGCGCGCGGCGGCCGCCGGCGAGACCTACGGCACCGACCTGCGCAACGAACCGGTCACGCCGCCCAATGAACGCGAGCACCATCCGCTGGTCGCCCTGCTGCCGCTGGTGGTGGTGGGCGTCGTCAACTACCTGCTGACGCGCTGGATACCGGGCTGGTATCCGGCCGGCTCCGAAGTCGCGCTGCCCGGCCTGCCCAAGCCCATGCCCGTCAATGCCGAAGACCAGGTGGCGCTGTGGGCGGTGATGGGCGCGCTGATCGCAGGCATCGTCACCATCCTGCTGTTCTCGTTCCGCGGCATCAAGGCGCACTTCGCCGAAGGCAGCAAGAACGCGGTGTCGGGCGCGTTGCTGGCGTCGATGAACACGGCGGCGGAATACGGCTTTGGCGGCGTGATTGCCGCCCTGCCCGGCTTCCTGCTGGTGGCCGACGCGCTCAAGGCCATCCCCGACCCGCTGGTGGGCGAGGCGGTGGCCGTGACCTCGCTGGCCGGCATCACCGGTTCGGCCTCGGGCGGCATGAGCATCGCGCTGGCGGCCATGGCGCAGACCTTCATCGACAGCGCCCACGCGGCGGGCATCCCCATGGAGGTGCTGCACCGCATCGCCGCCATGGCCAGCGGCGGCATGGACACGCTGCCGCACAACGGCGCGGTCATCACGCTGCTGGCGGTCACGGGCCTGACGCACCGCCAGTCCTACGGCGACATCTTCGCCATCACGCTGATATCGACCGCTTCGGTCTTCCTGGCGATCGCGGTGTACTACCTGACCGGCATCGTCTGAGCCAGGCCGGCGGCGATGACCTCCGCCAGCCATTGCGTGAAGACGCGCACCCGCGCCGACACCTGGCGGTTCTGCGGATACAGCACCGACACGGGCATGGGCGCGGGCGGCGCGCCGGGCAGCACTATCTTCAGCTCGCCCGCCGCCAGCTCGCGCTCGACGCGGTAGCGCGGCACCTGCACCAATCCCAGTCCGGCCAGCGCGGCGCTGGTGTAGAGCTCCGCGCCGGTCACGCTGACCACGGCCCTGGGGCGCACCTGCACGTTCTTGCCATCGACCGTGAAATCCAGCGGCAGGCTGCGCCCCGTGGCGCTAGACAGGTAGTCCACCGCCCGGTGGCCTTCCAGGTCTTCCAGCCGCCGCGGCTCGCCGTAGCGCGCCAGATAGGCGGGGCTGGCCACCGTGACTTGCGGCATCAGCGCGATCTGGCGCCCCACCAGCGAAGAATCCTGCAGCGTGCCGGTACGCAGCACGCAATCCACGCCTTCGCGCACCAGGTCCACCAGCCGGTCGTCCTCGCCCAGCTGCAGCACGATGTCGGGATAGCGTTCCAGGAAGGCCGGCAGTCCGGGCATGACGAAGAACCTGGCCAGCGTGCCCTGCGCGTTAACGCGCAGCAAGCCCTTGGGCGAGGTGTCCAGGAATGCGCCGTCGGCCTCTTCCAGATCCGCCAGGAGCCGCACGCAGCGCTGGTAGTGGGCCTCGCCGTCATGGGTCAGCCGCACCTGGCGCGTGGTGCGTTCAAGCAGCCGCGCCCCCAGGCGCGCTTCCATCCGCTTGACCAGGTTGGTGACCGTGGGGCGCGGAATCTGCAGGTCCTCGGCGGCCTTGGAAAAGCTGCGCCTTTCGGCGATGCGCACGAACACCAGCATTTCCTGGAACCGGTCCATCGTCACTCACCTATTATTAATACAGATGAAATTATGTTAGCGAATATAGAGTAATTATCTTTCTTCTGGAATAGTTCAAGATACGCCTCACCCCCCAATCCAACCGGAGATACGACATGAACACCCAGGCCACGCAACGCATCGCGCTCGTCACCGGCGGATCGCGCGGCATAGGCGCCGCCATCGTCCGCCGCCTGGCGCGCGACGGCCACGCCGTCGCCATCAACTACGCCTCCAGCGCCGCCGAGGCCGAAACCCTGGCCGATGACATCCGCGCGGCGGGCGGCCGCGCCCTGGCCGTGCGCGCCGACGTGTCGCGGTCGGACCAGGTACTCGCCATGTTCGACCAGGTGGAAGCGGAGCTGGGGCGCATCGACGTGCTGGTCAACAGCGCCGGCATCCTGAAGATGGTGCCGCTGGCCGAAACCAGCGACGAGCTCTACGACCAGACCTTCGGCATCAACACCCGCGGCACCTTCAACACGCTGCGCGAAGCCGCCACGCGGCTGGCCGACGGCGGCAGCATCGTCAACGTGTCCAGCACCACCATCGCGCTCAACCTGCCGAACTACTCCGTCTACATCGCCAGCAAGGCGGCGGTGGAAAGCCTCACCCAGGTGTTCGCCAAGGAATTGCGCGGCCGCCGCATCACCGTCAACGCGGTGGCGCCCGGCCCCGTCGCCACCGACCTCTTCCTCAACGGCAAGAGCCCCGAGCTGATCGAGCACTATGCCAAGATGCCGCCGCTGGAGCGCCTGGGCCAGCCCGATGACATCGCCAACGTGGTGTCGTTCCTGGCGGGCCCCGAGGCGGGTTGGGTCAACGGCCAGATCCTGCGCGCCAACGGCGGCGTCGCCTGACCTGGCGCATTCCAGAACCGCAAAACGCAAGCCCGCGCGCGGCCGCCCGGCCGCGCCATCCCTCATCCCTACGCATGAGCGCGCCGACTTCGGCGCACGCGCGGCGCATCGCCCCGATAGCCGCGAAATTGCGTGTACCCCTCATCCGTTTTACCCATGCCCCCATCGCCTGATGGGTTGAGCGGCTGCGTCCGCTCATCGCGTTTCTCCGTTGATCACTCGGGCCTTTGACTTACGGACAAGTCTGGCCAGCTGGACGAGTTTTGCATGAGACGAGAGCCGGAAGGTCTGTATTAGGCTGATCCCGTAGTACTCCGACTCACCTTGATCAATTGGACGAAAGTAAATGAATCAACTCATTCATCCGGATTGCCACCCCTTCACCGCCGCCGGCAACCTGAAGCAGCTCTCGGCGTTCTACGAGGAGGGACGTCGGGTCATGTGGATGATGCTGCGCGCTCAACCGCGTCCGTGCTTCAACCATGAACTGATCGACGAGATCATGACCCTGGCGCGCGCCGCCAAGGACTCTGGCCTGCCGATCGACTTCTGGGTCACCGGCTCGCTCGTTCCTCAGATCTACAACGTGGGCGGCGATCTGAATTTCTTCGCGGAAGCCATACGCACCGGCAAGCGCGAAGCGCTGCGGGCGTACGCCCGGGCTTGCGTGGATTGCGTGCATGCCGCCACCCGCGGCTTCGACACTGGCGCGATCTCGCTGGCGATGATCGAAGGCACCGCCCTGGGCGGCGGCTTCGAGGCCGCGTTGGCGCACCACTTCGTGCTGGCGCAGAACACCGCCCGCATGGGCTTTCCTGAAATGGCGTTCAACCTCTTCCCTGGCATGGGCGGCTACTCGCTGGTGGCGCGGCGCTCGGGCATGAAGCTGGCCGAAGAACTGATAGGCACGGGCGAATCCCACACCGCCGAATGGTTCCATGGCCGCGGCCTGGTCGACGTGCTGTTCGAGCCGGGCGACGCCTACAAGGCCACGCGCACCTTCATCGACGTGATGCGGCCCAAGCTCAACGGCATGCGCGCCATGCTGCGCGCGCGCCAGCGCGTGCTGAGCCTGTCGCGCTCGGAGCTGATGGACATTACCGAAGATTGGGTCGAAGCCGCGTTCTCGATCGACCCGAAGGACCGCGCCTACATGGAGCGCCTGGTGATGGCGCAGAACCGCCGCAGTTCTTCCAGCGCGGAGTCCGCGCTGGAAGCCACCATGCATTGATGCGGTAACGCGCTGCCGGCTGCGTCAGGCAATGAGATGCAGCCGGCGGCGCTGAGCCAGCCAGGCGGTGAACTCCGCCGCCGGCATGGGCTTGGCGTACAGGTAGCCCTGTTTGGCGTCCACGCCCAGGGTGTCGACGAACACGGCTTCTTCGGTGGTTTCCACGCCCTCGGCGATCACCTTGAGCTCCAGCGTGCGCGCCACCGCGACGATGGCGCGCGCCAGCGCCTGCGACACCGGGTTCTCGTTGACGCCGCGCACGAAGCTGGCGTCCAGCTTGATCGCGTCCAGCGGAATGCGGGCCAGCTGCGACAGCGAGGAATAGCCGGTGCCGAAGTCGTCCAGATGGACCCGCGCGCCAAGTTGGCGGAACTGCTTGATCAGTTCGATGGCGGCGCCTTCGTCGTCGATCAGGCAGCTTTCGGTCAGTTCGATGTCCAGCAGGCAGGGATCCAGGCTGGCGTCGTTGATGGCGCGCATGAAGTCGCTGACCACGCCCTTGTCATTCAACTGCCGCGCCGACATATTGATGGCGATGCGGATGTTCAGGCCGTCGCGCTTCCAGGCCGCGGCCTGCCTGGCCGCTTCACGCATGACCCATACGCCCAGCGGCGAGATCAGGCCCGACTCCTCGGCGTACGGAATGAAGACGGCGGGGCCGACCATGCCGCGTTCCGGCGAACGCCAGCGCACCAGGGCTTCGACCCCGTCGACCTCGCCATTGCGGCCGGCCAGCTTGGGCTGGTAGTACAGCATCAGATGGTCTTCGGCCAGCGCCTTGCGCAGATTGGTGTCGAGCCAGACGTAGTCCGCGTTGCGGCGGTCCATCTCGGGCTGGAACACGCGGTAGGTATGGCGCCCCGCTTCCTTGGCCACATACATGGCGATGTCGGCGCTGCGCACCACGCTGTCCAGGTCGGCGCCGTGCTCCGGATACATGGCGATGCCGATGGAGCAACTGGTGTAGACCTCGATCAGCCCCTGGCGGAAAGGCTCGCGCAGCCGTTCGATGATGCGCTGGGCGGTCGCCTCCAGCTCCCAGGTCTGCGCGGCCTCGTGCAGCACGATGAATTCGTCCCCGCCCAGCCGCGCCAGGGTCTGGCCTTCGGCGAGGCAGGACGAGATCGCGACCGCCACCGACTTCAACAGACGGTCGCCGAAGCCGTGGCCGTAGTGATCGTTGATGCGCTTGAAATTGTCCAGGTCCAGGAACAGCACGCCGCCCCGCCCGTCCTCGCCCGCCGCCAGCGCCGCCTTCAGCCGCGTCGTGATCGCGTGGCGGTTGGGCAGGTTGGTCAGCATGTCGGTATTGGCCAGCACCCGCAGGCGCTCCTGCGCCTGGCGTTCCTCGGTGATGTCGGTGCCCGAGCAGATCAGGTAGACGCGCTTTTCGCCGCTGCCGCTGGTGACGAACTTGTTGCGGAACAGGAAGAGGCGCGGCCCCTTGACCGTATTGATGAGGCGCTCGGCCTCGTAGGATTGCCCGCGCTTGTAGAACTCGGCGATATTGCGGCGCGAGGCGATCGCCTCTTCGCGCGTCATGAACATCTCGAACACGCTGCGGCCGATGATGTCCTGCTCGCGCTTGCCGGTGTATTCCTCGCTGAGCTTGTTGAAGCGCTGCACCCGGCCGTTCTGGTCGACGATGACGATGACCGAGTTGGCCTCGGACACCACGGTCTCGGCAAAGGACAGGCCTTCGACCAGATCCTTGGCCACGGATTCAGTGTCGGAATGGGCGGACGCGGTGCCGGCCCATTCGTTGGGATTGATCTTGCGGCCCACCAGGTGGAGCCTGAGCATGTCGCCGTACAACGAGATGTCGATGCGCACGCTGGACGTGATGCCCGTCAGGCTGCGTATCGTCTCGGCTTGTTCCGGGCGCAACGCCATCGCGATATTGGCTGCGCCCTTGACTGCTGCAAGTTCGAACGCGTCGCTATCGGCGGACAGACGCCAATACGGACTTTGCGTTCCGAAATGCGTGTACAGAATCGACTTTTCGTCCTGGTCGTCTGTCATTGTTATCCCCCTTCTGCCGTCCTGGGAAGGCCCGCAAACTACATTACGGCCTAGTCTATTCGGGGTCAACCACTGTATACAATCTCGCGAGAGCTTTATTGCGGTTTATTGCGTCCCTTTTGGCGGTTCATAGCGCAAAACTTTGCATGCACCCTTTTTTCAGTGCGTATTCCTCAGTTTGCGCGCAAGCCTTGTTGCGTCTTTCGCGAGCGCGCGCACAAACAAAATCGCCGGAGGTTCCCGGCGGAACTTCCGGCGTGTGACGTATAGCCACAACTTTAGGGGTATTAATCCCCCTTCACGCCCGCTTCGTCGATGACCTTGGTCCAACGCGCCAGCTCGGCCGACACGCGGGCGCCGGCGTCGGCCGGCGTGGTCCAGGTGGCGATGGCGCCCTGGTTCAGCAGCGAGGCCTGGACCTCCGGCTTGGCCAGGATCTTCTTCAGCTCGCCATTCAAACGCTCGATCACCGGCGCCGGGGTATTGGCCGGCGCCACGATCCCGAACATCGAACTGACCTCGAAATCCTTCAGGCCGGCTTCGGCCGCGGTCGGCACGTCCGGCAGCGCGTCGACCCGTTGCGCCGACGTCACCGCCAGCGCGCGCAGCTTGCCGGCCTTGATGCTGCCCTGCGCCGCGGGCACGGTTTCGATCATGCTGAGCACCTGCCCGCCCATCAGGTCGGTCATGGCCGGGCCGCTACCCTTGTAGGGCACGTGCAGCACTTCCACGCCAGCGGTGCGCTTGAACATTTCGGCGGCCAGATGCTGCGGCGAACCGTTGCCGGCAGAACCCATGGTGATGTAGCCGGGCTTGGACTTGGCCAGCGCGATGAACTCGGCCAGCGTTTTCGCCTGCACCGACGGATTCACCACGAACACCAGCGGCACCGTGCCCACGATGGACACCGGCGCGAAGCTCTTCTCCACGTCATAGGTGACGCGGCCGCGGTACAGGGCGGCGTTGATGGAATGGCTGGTCAGCGCGCCCATCAGCAGCGTGTAGCCGTCGGGCTGCGCCTTGGCGACCTGGTCGGCGCCGATGTTGCCGGCGGCGCCCGCCCGATTCTCCACGATCACCGACTGGCCCAGCGCGCCGGTCAGCTCCTGCGCCAGCACGCGGCCGATGACGTCGGTCGCGCCTCCGGGCGGGTACGGCACGATCATGCGGATGGGCTTGTCGGGGTAGGCGTCGGCGGCCAGGGCGGGAGCGGACATGCCGGCGCACAAGGCCAGCAGGGAAAACAACACGGCGCGGCGCGGCCGCAGACGCAGGTCTGACATGTAGGTCTCCTGCCGGGATGGGTATAGGAATGAAACGGACGCCCGGCTCGTCAACCGGGCCAGTGTAGGTTCGGCAACTTGATTGAAGAATCAGAATTTTTCTATCGACTGATCTATTAATAAGATCAATTGAACGGCACTGATAAATCGCTTGCGGGTGTTTTCAAAGGCTGGCTATGATGCCGCCATCAGATTATCAATAATATTATCGAGATCAAAAATGAAGGACGAGACCAAGAACGACGCAGCTGCGCCGGGCCCTTTCAGCAGTGACGGCGCCACGGCGCGCGGCGTGGCCCGCGGGCTCACCAACTACGGCGACACCGGCTTTTCGCTGTTCCTGCGCAAGGCCTTCATCAAGGGAGCGGGCTTGACCGACGACGCCTTGTCGCGCCCCATCATCGGCATCGTCAACACGGGCAGCAGCTACAACCCCTGCCACGGCAACGCCCCGCAACTGATCGAGGCGGTCAAGCGCGGCGTCATGCTGGCCGGCGGCCTGCCCATGGACTTCCCCACCATTTCGGTGCACGAGAGCTTCTCCCAGCCCACCAGCATGTACCTGCGCAACCTCATGTCCATGGACACCGAGGAAATGATCCGGGCCCAGCCCATGGACGCCGTGGTATTGATCGGCGGCTGCGACAAGACCGTACCGGCCCAACTGATGGGCGCGGCGTCCGCCGGCGTGCCCGCCATCCAGCTGGTCACGGGATCCATGCTGACTGGCTCGCACCGCGGCGAGCGCGTGGGCGCCTGCACCGACTGCCGCCGCTACTGGGGCCGCTACCGCGCCGAAGAGATCGACGCGGCCGAGATCTCGGACGTGAACAACCAGCTGGTCGCCAGCGTGGGCACCTGTTCCGTGATGGGTACGGCCAGCACCATGGCCTGCATCACCGAAGCCCTGGGCATGATGGTGGCCGGCGGCGCGTCGGCCCCGGCCGTCACCGCCGACCGCGTGCGCGTCGCCGAGAAGACCGGCGCCACCGCCGTGGCCATGGCCGCCTCGCGCCTGACGCCTGAGCGCATCCTCACCGGCAAGTCCATCGAGAACGCCTTGCGCGTGCTGCTGGCCATCGGCGGCTCCACCAACGGCATCGTGCACCTGACGGCCATCGCCGGCCGCCTGGGCATCGACATCGACCTGGCCGGACTGGACCGCATCAGCCGCGAAACGCCCGTGCTGGTCGACCTCAAGCCCTCCGGCCAGCACTACATGGAAGACTTCCACCACGCCGGCGGCATGCCGGCGCTGCTGCGCGAGCTGCGTCCCTACCTGCACCTGGACGCGCTGACCGTGTCGGGCCGCACACTGGGCGAGGAACTCGACGACGCCCCGCCCGCGTTCCCGCAGGACGTGATCCGCACGGCGGCCTCGCCCATATACCCCGTGGGCGGCCTGGCCGTGCTGCGCGGCAACCTGGCCCCCGGCGGCGCCATCATCAAGCAATCCGCCGCCAACCCCAAGCTGATGGAGCACGAAGGCCGCGCCGTGGTGTTCGAGGACGCCGAGGACATGGCGCGGCGCATCGACGACGAGGCGCTGGATGTCACCGCCGAAGACATCCTGGTGCTCAAGCGCATCGGCCCGACCGGCGCGCCGGGCATGCCCGAAGCCGGCTACATGCCCATCCCCAGGAAGCTGGCGCGCGCCGGCGTGAAGGACATGGTGCGCATCTCCGACGGCCGCATGAGCGGCACCGCCGCCGGCACCATCGTGCTGCACGTCACGCCCGAAGCCGCCATCGGCGGCCCGCTGGCCTACGTGCAGAACGGCGACCGCATCCGCCTGTCGGTGGCCAACCGCGAGATCGCGCTGCTGGTGGACGACGCCGAACTGGCGCGCCGCGCCGCGGCCCAGCCCATCGTCCGCCCCGTCGCCGAACGCGGCTACCGCAAGCTGTTCCTGCAGACCGTGACCCAGGCCGACCAGGGCGTGGACTTCGACTTCCTGCGCGCCGGCGTCACGCGCGACACCGTGCCCAAGAAGTAGGCGGCAAGCCCATGGACGCCCTCGCCCCCGACTCCGCGCCGGTACTGGCCCCGGACGCCGCGCAGGCCGCGGTCGCCATCCTGGAAGAAGACATCGTCTTCGGCCGGCTGCACCCGCGCCAGCGCCTGACCGAAGACGAACTCATGGCGCGCTTCGCGCTCAAGCGCCACGTGGTGCGCCAGGTGCTGGCCGACCTGGAGGCGCTCGGCGTGGTGGAGAAAAAGCGCAACATCGGCGCGGTCGTGCGCGCGTACGCGGTGCGCGAAGTCATGGAGCTGTACGCGCTGCGCCAGGTGCTGGAAGTGCATGCCGCCAGCCAGATCCCGCTGCCCGTGCCGCAGGCGCGGCTGGCGGCGCTGGTGGCCGTGCAGCGTGAACACGATGCCGCGGTCGCCGATGGCGACGCGCGTCGCGTGTTCCGCAGCAACCAGCGCTTTCATCGCGAGTTCTTCAGCCTGCTGGACAACGCGGTGCTGGGCCAGGCCATCGAGGAATACGCCCGCCGCACCCACCCCATCCGCTTCGGCTCGCTGGCCGCCGCCGGCTACCGCGAACGCGCCCGCCAGGAACACTGGGCCATGATCCACGCGCTGCGGGATGGCGACCGGGAGGGGTTGATGGCGCTGTGCCGGGAGCATCTGCTGCCGTCGCGGGACGCTTATCTGGCGGCGGAACAGGCGCGGCTGGGCGCTTAGGCGGCCGCAACCGCCATTCTTGCCCATCGCGCGGGAGACCTCGACTTCCGTTCATGGACATGACGCCGCTACCCTCGTTCGTCATGTCCGCTTTCGGGCGGGCGGAGCGATCATTTCAGAACGTCCTATAGCCGCGTTGGCGGACGCTGGAACATCTGGCGCCCCGAGCCCGGCATTCTCTATGGCAGCTTCAAGTCCGCGGTACTTCCTTTCCAGTTGAACGCTCCGAAGCGAGCACATGCCCTCATTCCAAGCATGCACCATCTGTCTGGCGATCCATTTCCATCGCGGTTCATTCTTGGCCGCTTCTATGATCTCCTTGCCGACCTCCACAGCAGACTCACAGAGCTGTTCGACCATGTCCTGGTAGTCCCTGGGCGAGATATCCAGCCGAGCGGTGCAAAATCGCGAGAGCGCCTTGCCCGGCGACCAGGTCTTCCGGCCAGCCACGGCCAAGCCCGGCGCGCTGCTGAATTGTGGATACGCCTGGGTCGTCACCACGTCATACACCGGCGTGTAGCGCACATCCCCAAGGGTTGAGTAGTACACGGCAATGTTCTTGGCGTGGCAATCGGAGTTTCGCACGACGTAGTTTGCAAGCGTCTGCCAAGCAAACAGCAAGTTCTGCTGGCGTCTGATGGCAGACGGAATATATGCCCTGGTCGCGCTCAGCGCCCGTTCTGTCGACGGACTGTATTTTTCGTGCGGCGGCAGGCCGAGCAGATTGCAGGCGTCCTCCACCCCATAGGCAGGCCGTCCTTCAGTGTCCACATCGAAGCGATCCACCACCAGGATCCGTCCATCCGCGGACATCTGTGTTTGAACCACCGGCACAACGTTCAGGCGTGCGAGCACTTTCAATGTGTAGTGCTCGTTGAAACCCAGGAAGTCGGTCGCCTTATCCGAACCTTTGATGATGTGCTGGGCAGTGCGCAACGTCGTCTTGCCTGCGTCCTTCCCCGCGCCCAACCGTTCTTCTGGTGCAAGAAATTTTGGCACCACGCCTGATACCGCACTACGCGCGTAACGGCGCACCAGTTCTTCAAAAAGGGCAGCTGATTTCTCGGCGGTAAGCAGCTCTTCAATGTTCAACGGACTGAGGTCGACACCCGGCGCGGCACCTTCCACAGTCACGGCCACCCGGCCGATACCGGCCGCCCCGACCACGGCCAACAGTGAAAGATCAGTCCCATCCAGAAGAGGTCCGAACAGTTCGCGGATCACGCCGAGCAGGTAGCCTTCGGGCAGGTTCTGGCGAAAGAATGGATGCAGATCGCGTGGCCAACGCCACGCCTCTTGGCGTACCGGCATCGCCAGACTGACGAAACTGCTGTCCGGCGTGTCCGGCTCATATTGAAGAACATACTCGTCAGCCTCGCGATAGAGCTTGGCGACCTGCTGCCCGAGAACGTACACGTCCAGCCGCATAGCTCACTCTCCGCGTCGCTGTTCAGCAAGTATGTCTTCAACGGTCCGGCCATGGCCGCGCTTTACGAATTTGAGGTCATAACCCGCAGCATCCAGTAAACGAACCAGCGCGGACACACTCATGTCCCCACGCGCCACCGTTTCCATGCGCGTAACCGTCGTACGAGCAACGCCAGCGCGAGAGGCCAGTTCGTCTTGGGAAAGGCGATTCTGCTTACGGACGTTCTTCAGCATTTCCGCCACATCACCTAAAGTCGTCATTTGTAGCCCCTGGGCATCAAAACAAGGACATTCTATCCATTTTGTAGCCCAGAAGGCACAAAAGGGATCGAACTAAACTATATGCGCCAGCCAACCATTCCGCTCCCCAGGGGCTACAAAATCAGGCTGACTCCCGGAATATGAGGCCCAGGGGCTACAAGGATGTAAGCCTCTCGCATCGTTCCTCTCTTCGCCACACCTACTCGCATTGCCTAAAATAGAATTCCCGTCCGGCACCGGACGAGGGCAAGTTCAATCTGAAGACCGCTTCGCGCGGCCGCTTTGGAGTCGAACATCATGAACACCACCCCTGGCGATCGTGTTTTCTCCGGATCCATTCCGCAGTTCTACCAGCGGTACATGGTTCCTCTCGTCTTCCAACCCTATGCGGCGGACATCGCCGCGCGAACCGCAGCGCTGCGCCCTTCCGCCGTGCTGGAGGTCGCCGCAGGCACCGGCGCGGTGACGCGCCAGCTCGCGGACCAATTGCCCGCTGGCGCGGCCATCGTCGCGACCGACCTGAATCCGGCCATGCTGGAACAGGCCCAGGCCCTGGGCACAAGCCGCGCAGTCACCTGGCGCCAGGCCGACGCCCTGAAGCTGCCGTTTGAGGACCAGGCCTTCGATGCCGTGGTCTGCCAGTTCGGCTACATGTTCCTGCCGGACAAGGCCGCAGCCTACGCCGAAGCGCGCCGGGTCTTGCGGCCCGGCGGCGCCTTCCTGTTCAACGTCTGGGACCGCATCGAGGACAACGCGTTTGCCGATACGGTGGAGCAGGCCCTGGCTCGGCTGTTCCCCGGCGACCCGCCCCGGTTCATGAGCCGGATTCCCCATGGCTATTACGACGCGGCCGTCATCAGAGCCGACTTGGCCCGCGCCGGATTCACCGACCGGCAGACGCTGGAAACCGTTGCCTTCGAAAGCCGTGCGGACACGCCCCAAACGGCTGCCATGGCCTATTGCCAGGGTACGCCGTTGCGCAACGAGATCGAGGCCCGCGGCGCGGACATGCTGGATCAGGCCGTCAATGCGGCGGCCGACGCGCTGCGTGCGCGCTACGGCGCGGGTCCCATCACAGGAAGAATCCAGGCGCATGTCATCACGACGCCGCGCGGCGCGTAGTGGCGGGTCCGGCGCCGCGTCGAGCCTGCGCCGGTTCCAGACCGTCATTTGTCCCCGCCGCGCCGCCCGGGTTAAGCTTGCAACCCTCTCCCCTTTCACCGGAGCACTCAGAGTGAACAAGTAAATGCCGGGATGCCCACGCGCATCTTGACTCCCCGCGCTGCCTGGCGCGCGAGCCGCATTGCTTGTTCCATTCTGATGTCTTGCAGGACCCGGCGCCCATCGGCGCGCCGCGGACTGCCCCCGCAAGGCTCAGGCTCGCGGATTCCGCGCATCGGCAGTTTTCCCCTTCACACAAGGAAAACGCAATGCCTGCGACTGACACCACCATCGATATCTATCAACACAACCGCGCCGCCTGGGACCGCCAAGCCGCGCAGCAATGCGCCTGGTCGCAACCGGTCGGCCCCGAAACGATCGAGGCCGCGCGCCGCGGCGACTGGCGGGTGCACATCACGCCGCGCGCCCTGCCCGCAGATTGGCTGCCGGCGATGACTCCGGCTCCGCGCATCCTGTGCCTGGCCTCCGCCGGCGGCCAACAGGCGCCCGTGCTGGCCGCCGCCGGCGCGGACGTGACCGTGTTCGACGCTTCGCCGCTGCAGCTGGCCCAGGACGAGATGGTCGCGCGCCGCGACGGCCTGGCGCTCGTAACCGCGCAGGGAGACATGCGGGATCTTTCGGCGTTCGCCGACGCGTCATTCGACTGCATCGTGCATCCGATCTCCAACCTGTACGTGCCTGACGTGCGGCCCGTATGGCGGGAGTGCTTCAGGGTGCTGAAGCATGGTGGCAGGCTGCTCAGCAGCTTCTACAACCCGGTCGTGTTCGTCGGAGACCGCGCGCCGGAACTGGCCGAACAGGGTCTGATCCGGCCGCGCTTCCGGCTGCCCTACTCCGACCTGCGCGACCTGAGCGCATCGGAACTGGCGGAAAAGCAGGGCCGGGGCGACGCGCTGGTGTTCGGGCACAGTCTGGGCGAACAGATCGGCGGCCAGCTGGAAGCCGGATTCCTGTTGAAGGGATTCTATGAGGATGAGCAGCCTCAGCCGCGCTTCCTGATCGACCGTTTCCTGCCGACGTTCCTGGCCACACACGCGGTCAAGCCCTGAAAGTCAAGGGGCGCCCCCTGGGCGCCCCTGCCGCATCACTTGAACGGATTGGCATCCGCGCCGTAGGCGCTGCCCCCGTAGCCGCTGCCCCCGACCTCCAGCGAAACCGAACTGGGATCGACGACCGCAGCCGTGCCCTTGTAGTGCATCACCATGCCCGGGAACGCCATCACCGCGGCCACCATCAACAGCTGGATCACGATGAACGGCACGGAACCCCAGTAGATCTGTCCCGTGGTGACCGGCTCGATCATCTTGCCCGTGACCCGGTCCTTGTAGCGGTCGCGCGGCGCCACGGATCGCAGGTAGAACAGCGCGAAGCCGAACGGCGGGTGCATGAACGAGGTCTGCATGTTGACGGCCAGGATCACGCCGAACCAGATCAGGTCGATGCCCAGCTTGTCGGCCACCGGCCCCAGCAGCGGCACGATGATGAACGCCAGTTCGAAGAAGTCCAGGAAGAAGGCCAGCACGAAGGTCAGGATGCTGACCACGATCAGGAAGCCCCACTGTCCGCCCGGCAGGCCGGTCAGCAGATGCTCGACCCACAGGTCGCCGTTGACGGCGCGGAAGGTCAGGCCGAACACGGTGGAACCCACCAGGATGAACACCACGAAGCAGGACAGCTTGGTGGTCGTGTCCATGGCCTGCTTGAGCAGGTCCAGCGACAGGCGGCGGCGCGCCACCGCCATCAGGATGGCGCCCACCGCGCCCATGGCGCCGCCTTCCGTGGGCGTGGCCACGCCGATGAAGATGGTGCCCAGCACCAGGAAGATCAGCGCCAGCGGCGGGATCATCACGAAGGTTACGCGCTCGGCCAGGGCCGACAGCAGGCCCAGGCCCAGCGCCTTGTTCACCAGCGCGATGACGAAGGCCGTCGCGCCCCAGAACAGCAGCGCCACCACGATGCGCTCGTCCATCGGCGCGGTGTTGTTCTCGACCCAGAGTCCCAGGAAGTAGGCCGACACGGCGGAAATCGTCATCAGCACCAGCAGCGAACGTCCGCCGCGGCCGCCGTTCGGCTCCTGGAAGCGGCGCGCCTCTTCCGGCAGCGCGGGCGCCGAATCCGGCTTCAGCAGGCTCATGATGACGACGTAGACGATGTACAGGCCCGCCAGGATGAAGCCCGGCACCATGGCTGCGCGGTAGATGTCGCCGATGGAACGTCCAAGCTGGTCCGCCAGGATGATGAGCACCAGCGAAGGCGGAATGATCTGCGACAGCGTGCCGGACGCCGCGATCACGCCGCTGGCCAATTTGCGGTCGTAGCCGTTGCGCAACATGATGGGCAGCGAGATCAAGCCCATGGAAATGACCGAGGCCGACACCACGCCCGTGGTCGCCGCCAACATCGCGCCCACGAAGACCACCGCGAAGGCCAGGCCGCCACGGATCGAGCCGAACAGCTGGCCGATGGTCTCCAACAGGTCCTCGGCCATGCCGGATCGTTCCAGCACCAGGCCCATCAGCGTGAAGAACGGCACCGCCAGCAGCGTGTCGTTGGAAATGATGCCGAACACGCGCTGCGGCAGCGCCTGGAACAGCGAGGAGTTGAGCAGACCCAGCTCCATGCCGACCAGGCCGAACAGAATGCCGTTGGCCGCCAGCGCGAACGCCACCGGAAAGCCCAACAGAAGAAAGATAATCAGCGTCGCGAACATGATCGGCGCCAGATTGGCAATGAGAAACTCCATGATCAGCGGCCCTTCTTATCCAGTTCGTTCTGCGCGGCCGCTTCGCGCGCCTGCGCTTCGCGGGCGATTTCCTCGGCCAGTTCTTCTTCCGCGCTCTTGGCGCCTTCGCGTTCGCGCGGATCGCGGCAGCGTCCCATCAGGAAGCCCACGCACTTGATCAGGTGCGACACGCCGGCCAGCACCAGCAGCGCGAAGCCCACCGGAATCAACAGCTTGACCGGCCAGCGGATCAGTCCGCCGGAATTGGAGGAATGCTCGTTGCTGAGGTACGAATCCATGAACACCGGCCAGGACAGGTACATGATCAGCAGGCAGGCGGGCAGCAGGAAGAACAGCACGCCGAAGATCTCGATCCCGATCTGGGCGCGGCGCGACAGCCGCGACGCAATGATGTCCACCCTGACGTGGTCGTTCTTCAGCAGCGTGTAGCCTGCGGTCAGCAGGAACATGGCGCCGAACATGTACCACTGCAGCTCCAGCCAGGCGTTCGAGCTGTCATGGAATATCTTGCGCATGATGGCGTTGCCGGCGCTCACCAGCACAACCAGCAGCGTGACCCAGGACACGGCCCGGCCCATGCGCAGATTGATCGCGTCTATGCCACGCGACAAGGCGAGTAGTGCTTGCATCTGTTTTCCCCAGAATCGTTTCTAATCACGCACCTGCCCCACATTCCGCCCGTGGTGCCCCGGGCTTGAACCTGTCAGTCGTCTTCGCGGTGGTGGCGCAGCCAGGGCGTCACGCGCCTTTCCAGCCACCCCAGCAAGGCGAACAGCAGCATGCCCATCAGGGCCAGCACGAAGATCGCGGCGAACACCCGCACCGTGTCGAAGGTGCCCTGGGCGCTCATGATCACGTAGCCCAAACCGCGCTGCGAGGAGACGAACTCGCCGACGATGGCGCCCACCAGCGCCAGCGAAATCGAGACCTTCATGCCCGCCAGGATCGAAGGCAGCGCGCTCGGCAGCCGCACCTTGAAGAAGAAATCGCGGCGCGAACCTTTCAGCACGCGGCCCAGGTCCAGCACGTCCTGCGGCACCGAACGCAGGCCGTGGACGGTGTCCACGATCATCGCGAACACGGCGATCAGGAAGGCAATGGCGATCTTGGGTTCGGCGCCCGTGCCCATCCAGATCACGAACAAGGGCGCGATGGCGACCTTGGGCACGCTGTTCAGGGCCACGATCAAGGGATAGATGAAGCGTTCGAACCAACGCGATCCCACCAGCATGACGGCGATCGCGACGCCGGCCACCACCGCCAGCGCAAAGCCGGCCAGCGTGGTCATCAGCGTGTAGGCGGCATGGCCGGCGTACCAGCTCCATTCCGCGGCCAGCTCCAGCGCCACCTGGCCAGGCAGCGGCAGCATGATGGCGCGCACATGGAAAATCCGCGCCGCGGCTTCCCACAGCAGCAGGAAGACCAACACCGACACCAGCCCGGCCATGCGCCGGCCCGCGCCTTTCAAGAGCGCGCTCATTGGACGGACTCCACGCCGGACGCGGCGCGCGCGCCCTCGTCTATCAGGCCCATGCTCTGGAACATGCCGCGGATGTGCCGCACGTATTCGCCGAATTGCGGCGTCTCGCGCAGCGCCAGCGGCCGGGGCCGCGGCAGGTCGATTTCTATGGTTTCGAGGATGCGGCCCGGGCGCGGCGAGAACACCATCACCACGTCGCCCAGGAACACGGCCTCGGCGATGCCGTGCGTCACGAACAGCACCGTGTTGCGGGTTTCCATCCAGATCCGCTGCAGCTCGACGTTCATCTGGTCGCGCGTCAGCGCATCCAGCGCGCCGAAGGGTTCGTCCATGAGCAGCAGCTTCGGATCGTCCACCAGCGCCCGGCAGATGGCGGCGCGCTGGCGCATGCCGCCGGACAACTCGCGCGGGTAGCTCTCGGCGAACTTCTCCAGCCCGGTCAGGGCCAGCAGCGCGCGCACCTTGTCGGCATAGGCGGCCACCGGCTTGTGCGCAAATTCCACCGGCAGCAGGATGTTGCGGTGCACGCTGCGCCATTCCAGCAGCGCGTCGCGCTGGAACACCATGCCCATGCCGTCCGGCGGCCCCTGCACCGGCACGCCCTCCACCCGCAGCTCGCCGCTGGAGACGGTCTCCAGCCCGGCCACGCAACGCAGGAACGTGCTCTTGCCGCAGCCGCTGGGTCCCAGGATGCTGACGAAGCGGCCGCGCGGCACGTCGACCGACACCGACGCCAGCGCTTCGACGCCTGCCGCGCCCGGGTAGCGCTTGCGCACGTCCTTGGCGGACACGGCCCATTGCGTCATGGCTGCACCAGGCTGTCGTAGCGTTCCGGATGCACCAGGTCGGGCGCATAGAACGTGGCGGGCTGCGCGCTGGCGCTGATCAGCCCGACCGTCGACAAGGTCGTTACGGCCTGCGTCCAGTCCTGCGGCACGATGGCGCCCAGCCGCGCGCCCGCCGCCGGCTGGCCGAAGTACGGCTGCAAGGCGTCGATCTGCCCGCGCAGCACCTTCTTGTCCAGCCGCGCCTGCGGCCGCTGCGCCAGGATGGCGGCGACCGCCTCGTCCTGGTGTCCCGCGTAGATGTACTCCCAGGCCCGCGCGCTGACGCTGGCAAAGCGCGCGATGGCATCGCGCCGCTGTGCCAGCTTGGACTCATTGGCAAACAGGCCGAAGCTGGGCATATTCAGGCCGTAATCGGCGAAGCGCACCGCGCTGGACGGGCGGTTCTGCGACACCACGGGCAGGAAGAACGGAATGGTGGAGAATGCCGCGTCGGCCCGCCCCACGGCGTAGGTCGACGCCTTGCTGGCGGCATCCACGTTGATGAGTTCCAGATCGCTCTTCTTGAGCTTGCCCGCGGCCAGGAAGGCGTCGATGAACGGCGCTTCCAGCGAGCCCGCCGTATAGGCCACCTTCTTGCCCTTGAGCTGCGCCGGGCCGGTGATGCCGGCGTCGGCCGGGACCAGCAGCCCGATATCGCTCTGCCGGGCGAACACGGCCACGGCCTTGACCGGCATGCCTTTCTCGCGGGCGATCATGGCCGAAGCCAGGGCGGCATGCCCCAGGTCGAAGCTGTCGCCGGCGCCGACGATCTGCACCGTCGTGACGGATCCGTTGCCGTCTTCCAGCGTCACGTCCAGGCCGGCCTGCTTGTACCAGCCTTTCTGCTGCGCCAGGTGGAACGCGCCGTGCACGCCCCAGGGCGTCCAGTCCAGCCGCACCTTCAAAGGCTCCAAAGCCTGGGACCAGGCGGGCGCGCTGAGCGCGACAGCGGCCAGGCCCAACAATGCGTTGCGCCAGTTTCTTGCGAATACCGCGAGCATGATTTTCCCCGTTATGTGTCGACACTGTGCGGCCACGCCCGCGGCCGCCGGTACCACGCGTGCTCAGCCGCCGCGGCCGAACCACCGCTTGATGCGCGCCCACAGCACGCTGAAGAACATGGCCGTGGGATTGAAACTGGCCTGGACCGGCGCTTCGCCCGCGGCGGCGGGCCGGCGCAGCCGGGCGGTAACGTTGTTGCCGAAATCCGCGATCATGCGGCGCACGAAGTCCTGCACCAGGCCGGAACGCGAGAACTGCGCCAACGGTCCCTGCAGCGAATACAGCAGGTTCACGTGGACCTGCGTTTCCGTAGGCGACAGCGCCTCCAGGCGATACGTGATGTCGCCGTTGGCGCGCGACTGGCTGAGCGAGTCCTGCCCTGCCCCGCGGAACACCGCCTGCATGGCCGCGTCGTCGCGTTCCAGGCGGGCCGCGCCATTGAAGGCGGCGGACATGGGGCCGAACTTGATCGCGATCTTGCCCTTGACCCGGTCGCCCTCGTGCTCCTCGATCGAGGCGCCCGGCAGGCAGCTGGCCAGGGCCGGCAGATCCACCATGAAGGCCCAGACCTCCGCAGCCGGGAAAGGCACCTTGAAGCCGCCGTCGATCTGGCTGCCACGGCCTTCCTTCTTGCCTTCCTTCCTACCGGCCGGGGCGGCTGCCGGAGCCGGCGCCGCAGCGGCGCTTGCAGCCGGCTGGCTGGCCGCGGCCGGCGTGAACCCCGCGAACGCCACCGGCTTTTCCGCCGCAGGCGCGGCGCCGCGGCCCTGCGCCTGGGCGGCGCGCAGCGCCTCTACCGCGGGGTCAGGTTGTTCCCGGAGCTCGGCCAGCACCGACATGACGGCGGCGACGATGCCCATGTAGCCGGTGCAGCGGCACAGATTGCCGGACAGCTCGACACGCACCCGGCCTTCGTCCGCATCCGGCAAGCGCAGCACGATATCGCGCGAGGTCGCCAGCATGCCCGGGGTGCAATAACCGCATTGCAAGGCGTGGTGCCTGGTAAAGGCGGCGCGCAGCCGCTGCATCACCGGATCGGCGTCATAGCCTTCGATGGTGGTCACCTGCCGGCCTTCGCAGGCCACTGCGAAGGAGATACAGGAGCGCACCGGCGCGCCATCCACCAGCACCGTGCAGGCGCCGCAGACGCCGTGCTCGCAGCCAAGATGGGTGCCGGTCAGGCGCGCCTGATCCCGCAGGAAATCCCCCAGATGCATGCGCGCTGGCGCCTCGTGCGACACGCGCTTGCCGTTTACTTCCAATGTCACCTGAACCATGCTCATTCCTGTCAACCCAAGGCCTGCGCCAGGCAGCGCGTCACCGCGGTCCCGTGCAGCTTGCGATGGTGTTCATCCTTGTCCTGCATGACGCCGGCCAGCTCGCTGGCCAGCAGCGCTTCATCCAGGCCCGCCAGTCCGTGCTGCGCGATGCGCGCGGCCAGTTGGGGCAGCAATCTGGGCGCGCCGTCCAGGGCCCCCACCGCGATGCGCGCCGTCTTCGAGGACGGATCGAACCACGCGGCGCAACTGGCCTCGGCGAATTCGCCGGTCTTGCGGCAGAACTTGTAGTAGCCCCAGCGCGCCTGCGGCCCGGCTTCCGGGATGTGCACCGCGGCGATCAGCTCGTCTTCGCGCAGCCCGGTGGTGTAGGCGCCCTGCATGTAGTCTTCCGCCGGCAGCATGCGCACGCCGTCCGGCCCGGCGATCTCCAGCGTCGCGCCCAGGCCGACCACGGTCAGCACCCAGTCGGCGGCCGGATCGGCATGCGCCAGGCTGCCGCCCAGCGTGCCGCGGTTGCGGATGGCGCGATAGGCAATGCCCGGCGCCACCTGCTGCATGGGCGTCCCGCGCAACAGTTCGTGCACGCCGTCCTCGATCTCGGCATGGGTCACGGCCGCGCCGACGCGCAGCCTGCCATCCTGCCGCGAGACCGTGCGCAGTTCGGACAAGCCGGAGATGTCGATGACGACGGGCGGACGCGCCAGGCGCAGGTTCAACATCGGGCCCAGCGATTGGCCGCCGGCCATGAGCTTGGCGCGGCCCTCGTGCCCGCGCAGCGCCTGCAAGGCGTCCTGCAGCGTGTCCGGGCGGGAATATTCGAATGCGGCGGCCTTCATGCCGTCACCTCCGCGGCGACGGTTGCGGTTTTGCGGCTGCCCTGAGCGATGGCGGCCAGCACCCGGGTCGGAGACAAGGGCGTGCGCAGCAGTTCGGCCGCGCCCAACGGCCGCAGCGCGTCGTTGACCGCATTGAACAGCACCGCCGGCGGCGCGATGGCGCCGCCCTCGCCCATGCCCTTGGCGCCGAATTCGGTATGCGGCGACGGCGTCTCGAAGTGGTGCAGGCGCATGTTCGGAACCTCGGTGGCCCCAGGCAGCATGTAGTCCGCCAGGGTCGAAGCCAGCGGCTGGCCGTTGTCGTCGTAAGGCGTTTCCTCGTAGAACGCGGTGCCTATGCCCTGGGCCACGCCGCCTATGGTCTGGCCTTCGACCACCATGGGGTTGATCATGGTCCCGCAGTCCTCCACCACTACATAATCCAGAATTTCCACGCCGCCCGTGCCCGGGTCCACCGCCACCACCGCCGCATGGGTGGCATAGGTGAAACAGCCGGTGTCGACCTTGGGCTTGTAGCCCACGGTGACTTCCAGGCCGGCGGGGTCCACGTCGGGCGGCAGCAATTGCGGCCGCAAGTACCATGCGTCGGCCACGTCCTTGACCGACACCGATTTGCCGCCGGCTTCCAGCCGGTCGCCGTTCCAGGCCACGCTGGCGGGGTCGGCCTGCAGCAGATGCGCGCCGATATGCGTGAGCCGCGGCAGCAGGCGCTTGCAGGCCTGCGACACGGCGCCGCCGGACATCACCAGCGAACGCGAGGCGTAGGTCCCGGTGGAAAACGGCGTCTGCCCCGTATCGCCGTGCAGCAGCTTGATGCTGGCGACGTCCACGCCCAGGATCTCATTGGCGATCTGGGCGAAGGTGGTTTCCATGCCCTGCCCGTGTGAATGCACGCCGACCCGCAGTTCCAGCCCGCCGTCCGGCGTGACCCGCGCGGTCGCCTGGTCGAAGCCCGGGATCACGGGCGTGCCCCAGGCGGCGAACACCGAAGTGCCGTGCGCGGCCTGCTCGGTGTACGTCGCCAGGCCCACGCCGATGAGGCGGCCGTCCGCCTCGCCCTGGCGCTGACGCTCGCGGACGGCGTCCACCCCTATCATGTCCATGGCCTGCTGCAGGCTGGCCGGATAATCGCCGCTGTCCAGGTGCTTGCCGGTGACGTTGACATAGGGCATCTGCTCGCCCTGCACCAGGTTCTCCTGGCGGATTTCCCAAGGCTCGCGTCCGACCTCGCGGGCGATCGCGTCCATCGTCAGCTCCATGGCGAAACACACGCCGGTGCGCGCCACGCCGCGATACGGCACGAAGCCCGGCTTGTTGGTGGCCACCGCCCTCGTCACGCAGCGATAGCCCTTGAATGCATAAGGTCCCGGCAGGTTGCCGATGGCCTGGCCCGGTTCCAGGCCGATGGTGAACGGCCAGACCGAATAGGCCCCGCCGTCGATGGTGATCTTGGCGTCCAGCGCCAGCAGCTTGCCGCGGCGGTCGGCGTAGGCCACCATTTCATAATGGTGCTCGCGCGAATTGGCGCCCGCGGTCAGGTGTTCGCGGCGGTCTTCGATGAAGCGGAACGGCTTCTTGAAGGTCTTGGCCAGCCAGGCCACGCACAGCTCTTCCTGCTGCAGCACGCACTTATAGCCGAAGGCGCCGCCCACGTCCGGCGACACCACCCGCACCCGGCCCTGCTCCAGGTCCAGGCACTGGGCCAGCACGCTGCGGATCATGTGCGGCACCTGGGTCGCGCTGACCACCACCAGCTGGTCGGCCTGATGGTCCCAGTAGGCCAGCACGGCCTTTCCTTCCATCGGCACCATGCATTGCCGCGACAGGTCGATCTTGCGGCGCACGACCACGTCGGCCTGCGCCGCCAGCTCGTCGAACTGCTTGTCGACGTTGAGCGTGACGAAGACGTTGTCGCGCCACTGCTCGTGCACGAAATCGCCCTGGGCGGCCTGGGCGCTGACGACGTCCGCATACACCGGCAGATCGTCGTAGTCGACCTCGATCATCTCGGCGTAGTCCTCGGCTTCGGCGCGGGTCGGCGCGAACACCATGGCCACGGGCTCGCCCACGAAGCGCACCTTGCCCGAGGCCAGCGGCGGCTGGGCCGAGACCTGGTAGCTGGGCAAGGTGGAATCCGCCACGATGTCGCGCGCGTCGGCCATGGCCTGACGCACAAACGCCTTGTCCGCGATCTGCTCGGCCACGCGCACCGAGGCGATGCGCGCATGCGCCAGCGGACTGCGCAGGAAAGCCACCTCGCAGAGACCGGGCATGGCCATGTCGGCCACGAAATTGCCCTTGCCGTGCAGATGGCGCGCGTCCTCCTTGCGCGGCACCCGCGCGCCTACTCCCTGCGGCTTGCCTGGCCGGCCGTGCGTATCGGCGTTTGCTGTCGTCATGACTACCCTTTATCTCCTGCTTGTTATTTGGCCTGGGCCTTCGCCACGGCGGCGAAGGTGTAGTTGTCCAGCGGGCTTTCAGCCACGCGGAACCAAGCCGCCTGCTCGGCCTGGAATTTCTTCCAATCGGGGAAGATGGCGGCAAAGTCCGGGTTCTTGGCCGAGAGCTCGACCCACAGTTCCTGCGAGGCGTTGTACGCCGCGTCCATCACTTCCTTGGGGAAGAAGCTGACCTTGGCGCCGCCGGCAATCAGCTTGCGCAGCGCCAGCGGATTGCGCGCATCGTAGTTGGCCAGCATGCGCATGGTCTGCTCGCCGGCCGCCGCCTCGAACGCGGCCTGGTAGGCCGGCGGCAGGGCTTCCCATGCCTTGTCGTGCACCATGCTGGTGATCGAGGCGCTGCCTTCGAACCAGCCCGGCGAGTAGTAGTACGGCGCCACCTTGTTGAAGCCCAGCTTCTCGTCGTCGTAGGGGCCGATCCATTCGGCCGCGTCGATGGTGCCCTTTTCCAGCGCGGGATAGATGTCGCCCGGCGGGATCTGCTGCGGCACCGCGCCCAGCTTGGACAGCACCATGCCGCCGATGCCGCCGATGCGCATGTTCAGGCCCTTCAGGTCGGCGACGGACTTGATTTCCTTGCGGTACCAGCCGCCCATCTGCACGCCGACGTTGCCACAGACGTGGTTGACGATGTTGTACTTCTTGTAGAGCGCGCGCAGCATCTTCAAGCCGCCGCCGTAGGCGATCCAGGCGTTGTGCTGGCGCGCGCTCAGGCCGAAGGACAGGCCGGTGTCGAACGTCACGGCGGTGTTCTTGCCGATGTAGGCCGTGCTCAGCACGTGGTTGCATTCCACCGTGCCATTGCTGACCGCGTCCATGTTCTGCGCCGCGGGCACCAGTTCGCCGCCGGGAAAGGCGCGGATCTCGAACTTGCCGTCGGTCAGCTGCGCCACGCGCTTGCAGAGTTCTTCGGCCGAGCCGTAGATGGTGTCCAGGCTCTTGGGCCAGCTGGTGGACATGCGCCAGCGCACCGACGGCGCGGATTGCGCCACGGCAGGCATGCCCACAGTGGCGAGGCCCGCGCCGGCTGCGCCGGCGGCTTGTGCGAGGAAACGGCGTCGTTGCATTCATTGCTCCCGATCTGGTTCGATTGAGTCCCCTTGGACCCGCCTCAACTCATGCCAACGCCACTCGCGTACACCCGAAAAAAACGTTAGCACACTGAATTGTTGATCAGCATACTGACAGTAATTTTGAGTGTCAACAAGGTAAATCCCCACTGCCGACGCCCGCGAAACGCCTGGGTTTGCACTCATTTCGGCGAATTTTTTTCACGGGTCCGAGGGCTATTTGCGGGTACTCCTTACATATAGCGGACGGCCGCGATTGCGGGCTGCGAACGCCGTGCATAATAGGCCCCCGCCGCCGCCCTTCGACCCGCCGCCTGTCGGGGAAATCCCTAGCTCCTGACTTGTTTTTTTAGGCAGTACACTGACGACAATTACTCAGCATACTGACGAGCGAGTTGATATGAACTGGATCCGCATTGCCTCTACCGACCAACTGACCGAAGACGACGAGGTGATCCCCGTCGCCGCCGGCGAAAAACAGCTTGCGCTGTATCGCATCGAAGGCGAGTTCCACGCCTCCGACAATGTCTGTACCCACGCCTACGCGCTGCTGTCGGACGGCTATCTGGAAGACGGCTGCATCGAATGTCCGCTGCACCAGGCCAAATTCGACATCCGCACCGGCCAGGCCATGTGCGCGCCCGCCACCACCGGCATCCGCATCTATCCGGTCAAGGTCGAAGGCCAGGACATCTATGCCAACCTGCAAGGCTGACCATGGCTGACGCAGATCCGATCCTCATCATCGGCGCCGGCCAGACCGGCGCGGTGGCGGCGGCCACGCTGCGCGTTCTGGGCCACGCTGGCCCCATCACGCTGATCGGCCAGGAAGCGCACGCGCCCTACGAGCGTCCGCCCCTGTCCAAGGACGTGCTGCAGAACCCCGGCGCGCACGGCCAGACCGCAGTTCACCCCCAAGACTTCTATGAACAGCAAGGCGTCACCCTGCTGACCGGCATCGAGGCCTTGCGGATCGACGCTGCCAAGCGCCTGGTCGAACTGGCCGACGGCCGCAGCCTCCCCTATAGCCGCTGCCTGCTCGCCACCGGCGGGCGCGCGCGCGAACTGCCCAGCCTGCCGCGCGGCACGCCGGGCGTGCATTACATCAGGACGCTGGACGATGCCGCGGCGCTGCGCGCCGGCCTTACGCCGCAGGCGCGCGTGGCCGTCATCGGCGGCGGCTTCCTGGGCCTGGAGGTGGCGTCCACCGCACGCGCCCTGGGCGCCGCAGTCACCGTGCTGGAAAGCGCGCCCCGCCTGCTGGAACGCGTGCTGCCCGCGGCCCTGTCGGATTGGCTGGCCGAACGCGTCCGCCACGCCGGCGTGGACCTGCGCCTGGATGCGCGCATCGTCCGCACCGACTGGCAGCCCCATGCGGATACCGCTGTGCGGCATCAGGCGCGCTTCAACATTGAATTGCAGGGCGCCTCCTCCATCGAGGCCGACGTCGTGGTCGTGGCCATCGGCCTGGTGCCCGACGTGTCGCTGGCCGCGCAGGCCGGCCTGGCGCTGGACCCCGCCAATGGCGGCATCGCGGTGGACGCCGCCTGCCGCAGCAGCGACCCTTATCTATATGCGGCCGGCGATTGCGCCAGCCAGCACCGGCGCCACCTGAACATGGCGCTGCGGCTGGAATCCTGGCAGAACGCCAACGAACAGGCGCGCGCGGCCGCGGCCGGCATGCTGGACCAGCCCGCGCCGGCCGAGCCCTATCCGTGGTTCTGGACCGACCAATACGGCTGCAACGTGCAGATGCTGGGCCTGCCCCAGCCGGACCTTGTCTATGCCTGCCGCGGCGTGCCCCAAGCGCAGGCCGAGGCGCCCAAGTTCATCTGGCTTGGCCACCGCGACGGCGTGCCGGTGCATGCCATCGCCATCAACGCCGGCGGCGACCTGCGCCAGCTGCGCGTACTGTTCGAACAAGGCATCGCCATCGATCCCGAGCGCTACGCCGACGAAACCGTGGCGCTCAAGCCGCTGGTGAAAGCCTGCCAGCAGAACGCCGCCGCGTCCTGAACCCCACCAATACCGCCCCCGCATCGACAGGAGCTTTTCATGTATCAATCGCAAACCGTCATCGGCCTTACGATGGCGTCCAAGGACACTGCCCTGGCCGACTGTGTCTGGCCGGAAGACGCGCTGCACTACATCCCGGACTGGGTCTACACCAGCCGCGCCGTCTACGACCAGGAAGTGGAGAAGATCTTTCACGGCAAGACCTGGAACTACGTGGCCCTGGAAGCCGAGCTGCCGAACGCGGGCGACTACAAGCGGTCCTACGTCGGGCCGACCCCGGTGGTGGTGTCGCGCGCCGAAGATGGCTCGGTCAATGTGTTCGAGAACCGCTGCGCCCACCGCGGCGCGGAGTTCTGCCGCCACAGCCAGGGCAACGCCAAGGAATTCGTCTGCCCCTACCACCAGTGGTCCTACGACCTCAAGGGCAATCTGCAGGGCATCCCCTTCAAGCGCGGCGTGAACCGCGAAGGCGGCATGCCCAAGGACTTCAAGAACGAAGACCACGGCCTGCGCAAGCTGCGCGTCACCACGCGCAACGGCGTCATCTTCGCGTCCTACAGCGATGAGGTCGAACCCATCGAGGAATACCTGACACCGGAGATCCTGGCCGATTTCGATACCGTCTTCCCGGGCAAGAAGCTCAAGATCCACGGCTACTACCGCAACGAGCTGCCGTGCAACTGGAAGATGTACCACGAGAACCTGAAGGATCCGTACCACGCGACGCTGCTGCATTCGTTCCTGGTGGTGTTCGGGCTGCTGGTGGCGGGCAACAAGTCCGCCATGCTGGTCGACCCGGTGCATGGCCGCCACGGCACCATGGCCTCGGCCAAGAGCGAGGACAAATACGCCAACGTCAGCGAAGAGAACAAGAAGGAAATGCGCTCCTTCCACGATGGCCTGCACCTGCAGGACGACCGCTTCCTGGAGTTCGTCAAGGAATTCGATTCGCCCTGGTCGGTCACCATGCAGACCGTCTGGCCCAACCTGATCGTGCAACGTGAAATGAATACGCTGGGCGTGCGCCAGATCGTGCCCAACGGACCCGACAGCATGATCATGCAATGGACCATGTTCGGCTACGAGGACGACACGCCCGAGATGGAGCGCCACCGTCTGCGCCAGGGCAACCTGATGGGGCCGGCGGGCTTCCTCGGCCTGGAGGACAACGAAGCCATGAAGTTCGTGCAGGAAGGCGTGCGCCGCGCCAGCACCGACGTCAACGTGCTGAAGCTGGAATCCGGCAAGCAAGGCACCTCCAACACGCTGATCTCGGAAGCCGCGATCCGCTCCATGTACAGCTATTACCGCAGCGTGATGGGCTTCTGAGGCAGGAACCAGGAAACATGAGAACCCGATTCGAATACTCCCCCCGCAAGATCGATCCCGCGCGCGCCATCGCGCTGCGACTGGAGATCGAGGAATTCCACGCCGACTACTGCGCCGCCCTGGATGCGGGCCAGGTCGAGGCCTGGCCGGACTTCTTCACCGAGGACGGCCTGTACCGCGTCACCGCGCGCGAGAACGCCGAACTGGGTCTGCCCGTCGGCCTGGTGTACTCCGAAGGCCGCGCCATGATGCATGACCGCGCCGTGGCCATTTCACGCACCCAGATGTTCGCCCCGCGCTACATGCTGCATCTGGTCAGCAACACCCGCGTCATCAGCGAATCCGCCAACGGCGAGATCGAGTCCCAGGCCGCGTTCATGCTGATGCAGACGCTGGTGGAAGGCCCCACCACGCTGCACCTGGCCGGCACCTACTACGACCGCTACACGCGGCAGGACGGCGTGCTCAAGCTGAAGGAACGGCAGGTGGTGTATGACACCACCATCCTGGCCAACGACCTGGTCTATCCCGTCTAGAACGCGGGAGACCAACACAAAAGGGTTGCGCCGGCGAGGCGCAACCCTTTTTTTTCCCGCACGCCGCGCCGGTTCAGGCCTGCGTGGCGCGCACGGCTTCGTCCCGCGTCAGCACGGTGGCGTACTTCTGCTGCATGTCGAAGAGGTTGGCGTCATGCGGGCCGATGGCGCGGTCGCCCACGCAATCCGACACCACCAGCGGCCGGAAGCCGTACTGCATGGCATCCACCACGCTGGCCCGCACGCAGCCGCTGGTGACCGCGCCCGCCACCAGCAGCGTCTGCACCCCGCGCTGCGACAGCCAGGCCGCCAGGCTGGTGCCGAAGAACGCGGAAGGCACCGTCTTGCGCACCACCAGCTCGCCGGCCGCGGGCGCAAGCAGCGGCACGATGGCGCTGTTGTGGTCCGCTTCCTTCAGCGTCAGCATGCCCGGCACCTTCAAGGTGAAGATGTTGTGGTCCGCGTCGTCATCGGCGAACACGATGCGGCTGTGCGCCACCGGCCAGCCCTGCTTGCGCGCATGCGCCAACAGGCCCACGGTCTGTTCGATGGCCTGGGGGATATTGCCGCCGCCAAACACCGCCGGATCGGCAAAGCCGTTGACCAGGTCCACGATCAGCAGGCCGTAGGGCGCCTTGGGCGCCATCGCCGTGCCGAAGCCCTGGCGCGCGTAGGCCGAGATATCGTCATTCATGTAGGGAACTCCTAGTACGGTGATTGCGTGCTAAGCCTGGGGGCCGGCGCCGTCCAGCACCTTGCCCTGGCGCACTACGTCTTCCCCGTCCAGCCGCACCGTGCAGGCGCGCAGGGGGATGTCGATGTGGCAGGTGGTGGTCCGGTTGCCGCCCGCTTCGTTGTTGGGGCCGAGCGAGAACAGGAAGTTGCCCTCATAGGCCCGCGCGTCCATGCCTATGGTGGCTTCGCGGTCGTACAGGCCCAGCGTGGTCCAGTGCGCGCGCGGCTGCAGGCCCCAGCCTATGTGCGAAATCGCGTAGGCTTCCGGATCCTTGAACGAGGCCACGTACTCGCGCAGCAGTTCCGCATCCACGCCGCCGTCGATGCGCGTGGCGTAGCCGTTCTCTACGGTCAGCTCGATGGCCGAGCGCACGTAGAGCTTCTGCGGCAGCAGGATGTCGCCGACGTCGATCACGATCTTGCCGTTGGCGCCGCCTTCGTTCGGCCAGGTCAGCACGAAGCCGCTGGGCCAATGGTCCCAGCGCCCGGGTTCATCGACGAAGCCGTACTCGCTGATGGCCGGGAACTCGCCCAGCGGGCAGCGCAAGTCCGTGCCCGCCTCCGATACCACGCTCATCTCGCGCGCCGCGCCGATGCGCGCGGCCGCCGCCTTGACCCGCGCGCGGTCGGCCTCGGTCGGCACCAGCCGCGCCAGCACTTCCGGCGGCTCCACCGCCAGCAGGATCTTGGTGCCGGTGGCCAGGATCTCGTGCTGTTCCGGGGAGAACAGCAGCGTCATCAGGTCCAGCACCAGGTCGCTTTCCTTCAGGGCCGCAATGGCGGCCTTGTTGCCGGTCAACGGCGTGGTGCCCAGGTAGGCCAGCGAGTCCCGGCTCAGCGCCCGCTCGCCATTGACGGGCGGCAGGTCCAGACGGTTCACGATGGCGCCCATGGCTTGCGTCGCGATCAGCGCCGTCGTCAGGGTTTGCGGATGGGTAGCCGCGCTGGTCAGCACCGTGACGGTCTGCCCCGCTTGCAGCTTGGACAGGGTCAATACCTGCTGCCAGGCCTTCACCATTTCGTAGTCGCTTATAGGCATGATGCCCTCCTTGCTTGACGGTCGCGCGCTTCAGCCGCGCGCCAGCGGCGCGCCCAGGAAATCGCCGAAGGCGGCATAGAAGCCTTCCTCGTTGTCCCACGGAATCATGTGGCCGGCGGCGGGCACGCGGTGATGTTGCGTGCCGGGAGCCAGGCGTTGGATCTCGGCCACGTCGGCGTCCAGCACCACGTCGCCCCGCTCCGCCGTGATCAGCAGGACCGGCACGTCCAGGAGCGGCAGGTCGGCGTGGATGTCGTCGCTCTGGAAGGCCTCGAAGCTCTGGATGATGGCGCGCTCGTCGCAGGTGTGCAGCCATTCGGCGCGCAGCTGGCGCTGCTCCTCGGTCCAGGTCGGGCAGAACGCGCGCATGGCCTCGGCGTCCATGCCGTGGCGCGCCTGCGCCATGGAATCGACATACCAGGGCAGTTTGGCGGGATACGGCCGGCGGCCGGGACCGGACACCGGCGGGTCCACCAGGACCAGGCGGCTCAGTCCTGCCGGCTGGCCGCGCCCGGCGCGCACGCCGATGCGTCCGCCCATCGAATGGCCGACCACGCTGTAGCGCGCCAGGCCCAGCGCCTCTGCGAAGGCCAGCACGTCGGCGGCCTGCGCGTCCAGGCTGTAGTCCAGCGTGGCGCCGGCTGCGGACAGGCCGCGGCCGCGCACGTCCAGCACATAGGTGTCGAAAGCCGCGCCGAAGCGCTCGCCGACGAAACCCCAGGTGACCGCCGGGCTGGTGATGCCCGGCACGATGATGACTGGATCGCGCCCAGCGCCGCGTTCGCCGCCGTAGCGCAGATAATGCTGGCGGATCCCATTGGCATGGACGTTGCCGCCATACAGGAAGTTGCTCATGTCAGTCTCCCGGGCTGGGCTCAGAGTTTGAACAGGCGTCGCGCGTTGCCGTTGCAGATCAGTTCGCGGGTCGCGTCGTCCATCGGCGTCTGCTCGATGAATTCCACGGCCAGCGCGGTCGATTCGTAGGGATAGTCCACCGAGAACATCACGGCCTCGCGGCCCATTTCGGCGATGGCGGCCATCAGCGTGGGAGGCGAACAGACCCCGGACGTGGTGATGAGGATGTTGCTGCCCAGGTATTCGGAAGGCGCGCGCGCCAGCTTGATGCCGTGCGAATAGACCGCGAAGCGGCTGTCGAAGCGCCAGCGCAGGAACGGCAGGCCTTCGCCCATGTGGCCAAGGATCAGCTTGACCGCGGGGAACCGGTCGAACACGCCGCCGAACAGCAGGCGCAACGCATGGGTGGCGGTTTCGACGCCCCAGCCCCAGCACGCGCCCACCAGCTCGGGGTGGCCCGAGTAGGCCTGCGGAATGACGTAGGGATCGGACGGGTGCAGGTAGACGGGCACGTCCAGCTCCTGCACCTTTTCCCAGAACGGGTCGTAGGCGCGGCCGTCGTAGTACACGCCATTGGTGTGGCCGTTGATCAGCGCGCCCTTGAAGCCCAGCTGCTTGACGCAGCGCTCCAGTTCGGCTGCGGCGACCAGCGGATCATGCATGGGCACGGTGGCGAAGGCGCCGTAGCGCGTCGGGTGGCGGGCCACCTGCTCGACCAGGAAGTCGTTGTTTTCCTTGGCGCGGCGCAGCGCGACGGCGGCGTCGGCTTCGGCCTGCACGCCTGGCCCGGTCTGCGACAGGATGACGTAGTCGATGCCGCCGCGGTCCATTTCGCCCAACCGGACTTCGTCGAAATCCACCAGGCGCGCGGCCAGGTCGGCCAGCACGGCGGGATCGATGTGCTGCGCGAAGCTCTTCGAATAGTCCTTGAATCCGACCGCGGTGTAGTGCTCCTCAAACGCGATCTTGCGTACTTTGCTCATTCCCCTACTCCCAGTTTGATGGCGCGGACCCTGTCCTGCCACGGCGCGTCAGCATTGTTTATCAGTACACTGACTATTACATCGGAACAATCGGAATCGCGCGCAGCCGCTTTTCCATTGGGAAAAGTCCTGCGAGGGCTTCCAAATTTACGTCAGTATACTGACTTTATAGTCAGCGTACTGACAAATTAGGGAAATCCCGGAGCGCAAAAAAAGGCCGCCGCGGCGGCCTGGCCTACAGGCGGTGTTCAGCCGCCTTCGTCCAGGTCGGCAGGCGTGTCGACATCGCGCAACACCCCGGGATCTTCGGTGGGGACCCATTGCAGTCCGGGTTGTTTGAGCAGCCGCCGCGCGCCTTCGTCCCCGCTCAGCGCCGCCAGCTGCGGCAGCAATTCCGCGCGAAATCCCACCGGATGGCCGCGCTGCCCCTGGTACGCGGGCGCGGCCATCGGCGCATCGCGCAGCGCATCCAGCACGCTCTCCAGGCTTGCGCGGCGGATCCAGGGCATGTCGGCCAGCGCGACCAGTACCGCGGCAGGCGTGCCGGGCAGGCCCTGCAGATACTGCGCTGCCACGGCCAGGCTGGCCCCCATGCCCTCCTCCGCCCGGTCCGTCTCCAACACCACGCAGTCTTCCGCCCGCAACAATCCGGCCAGCGCGGCGCGGCCGGGCCGCACCACGGCGACGACCATGTCCACCGCCGCGCGCAGCGTCCGGGCGCTGGCTGCCGCCACGCACACGCCCTGCGGCAGCGGCGCCAGCAGCTTGTCGGCGCCCGGCCGCTGCGCGGCGTAGCGCGAGCCCTGCCCCGCCGCCAGCAGGATGCCGGCGCGCGCGGGGCCCGGGTAGGGATAGACACTAGAGACAGTCGCCATAATGATCAGTATAGTGAATATAAGCCGTGGCAGCGCCGCGGCCTTTCACTGTGAGAAGCCGATGAACGCTCTGGATCTGGACGTATTGCAACATGCGCGGGACTGGGTAGCCGCGGGCAGCCGCGTGCACCTGGTGACCGTGGTGCAGACCTGGGGCTCGGCCCCGCGCCAGGCGGGCGCCATGCTGGCCGTGCGCGAGGATGGCCGCATGGTCGGTTCGGTTTCCGGCGGCTGCATCGAAGACGACCTGATGCTGCGCGCCCGCGAAGGCACGCTCGAGGACGCCCCGGCGCGCCTGACCTACGGCGTCACCCGCGACGAGGCCGCACGCTTCGGCCTGCCCTGCGGCGGCACGCTGCGCCTGATCAGCGAACCGCTGCGCAACACCCAATGGCTGGACCTGGTGCTGCAAGCCATACGCGGCCATGGCCTGATCCAGCGCACGGTGGACCTGCAGGACGGCAGCAGCTCGGTGTCTCCCGCCGGCCCCGCCGACGGCCCGGATTTCGACGGCCGCATCTTCCGCAGCGTCTACGGTCCGCGCTGGCGGCTGCTCATCATCGGCGCCAACCAGACCGCGCAGGTGCTGGCCAACATCGCCGCCACGCTGGATTTCCACGTCACGGTCTGCGACCCGCGCGAGGAGTTCTACGGCGACTGGAATCTGTCCCAGGCAACCCTGCTCACCAGCATGCCCGACGACGCCGTGCTGGAAATCGGCACCGACGAACGCACCGCCATCGTGGCGGTCACCCACGATCCCAAGCTCGACGACATGGCCTTGCTGGAAGCGCTGAAATCGCCGGCCTTCTATGTAGGCGCGCTGGGTTCGCGCGCCAACCAGCAGAAGCGCCGCGAACGGCTGCGGCTGTTCGACCTGGACGACAGCCAGATCGCGCGCCTGCACGGCCCGGTGGGCCTGCGCATCGCCAGCAAGACGCCGGCCGAGATTGCGGTGGCGATCGCCGCCGAACTGATCTGGGTCCGCAATACGCTGGGCGACGGCGAGGCCGCCCGCAGCGCGCCCCAAACCAGCGCGCTGCCAGGCTGAAGCAGGCAGGCCCCTGTCCTACATGGGCTTGAGCGTGGTGCGGCTGTACTGGTTATTGGCTTCCACCAGGGTGGAAAGCAGCTTCATGAAGATTTCCTGGTTGCGCGTGGACAGCGGCTCCAGCAGGCGCTGCTGGGCGCGGGCCATGCCCTCCTGCAAGATGCCCATGATGCGCAGGCCTTCCTGGGTGATGACGGCCTGGCGCGAGCGCTTGTCGTTGGGATTGATGCGCCGCTCCACCAGGCCGCGTTCCTGCAGGCGTTTGACCACATCCGCCGTGGTGGTGCGATCCAGGCCCAGCTCCATGCCGATGGCGGTCTGGTCCAGCCAGGGGCTGAGCGACAGCGCGGTCAGCACGCCATACTGCACCGGCGTCACGTTCTGCGTCTTGCACTCCTCGTAGAACATGGCGTAGTGGATCTGGTTCAGGCGCCGCACCAGATATCCAGGACGCGACCAAAGCACCTGCTTGGCCGGATCGAAGATCTTGGTGTCTGCCTTATGAGTTGCGACGCGCTTCTGGGACGTCGTCTTTTTCTGTACATCCGGCACGTTGAGGCAGCTCCAGTTTAGTTAGTGTACTGAGGATAATACCACCGCCTCCCGCCTGTCGAGCGGCACACTGCCGACGCTTGCGTGAAATCAAAACCGCACAGCGCGCAGCCGCGGAACCAGCCACCCGGCCTATCGCGCCTGCTGCGCCAGATATTCCTTCAACGTCTGCACCAGCGCCGCCGCGGCGGGCGACAGGCTGCGATTGCGCGCCGTGACCAGCCCGATCGAACGCTCGGCCACCGGTCCGATCAGGGGACGCTGCACGATGCCATTTTGCGCCACCGCCGCGGCAGCGATTTCGGGCAGCGCGGCGACGCCGAATCCGCATTCGACCATGGCGACGATGGTGGTCAGATGCTCGGCCTCGAAGGCAGGCGTGAAGCGTATCCGGTTCTGCAGGAAAGCCCATTCCGTGTACTGCCGCACACTGCTGGGCTGCACCATGGACACGTGCGCCGCATCCGCCGTATCGGCCCAGCGCAGCGGCCCGCGGGCGCGCGCCAGCGGATGGGCTTCGGGGATCAAAAGCAGGAAACTGTCGGACATCAGCGGCACGTAGTGCAGATCCCCGTGCTGCGGGTCGGCCGCGGTCAGGGCGAAGTCGACCTCGCCCGCGCGCACCAGGTCGAAAGCCGGGCCCGACAAGGTGTCCCGCACCTTCAGGGCGACCAGCGGATGGGCCTGGCGATAGGCCATGAGCACCCGCGGCAGCAGGCGGGCGGCAATCGAGGGCAAGGCCGCCACCGATACCTGGCCCTGTTCCGCATTGACGATGCCGCTGACCGCGGCAATGGCGTCGCGGAAGGCCGCTTGCAGGGCGGCAGCCTGCTGCATGAAGACCTCGCCCGCAGCGGTGAGGCGGACGGTGCGCGTGGTGCGGTCGAACAGACGCACGCCCAGCGCGTCTTCGATACGCTGGATCTGCGTGGACAGGGCCGACTGCGACAGGTGCAGCTGCGCCGCCGCCTGGCGGAAGTTGAGCGTGCGGCCCAGCACCAGCGTGGTATCGATATCGCGCATCGAAAGATTGATCTGCATGCCGGGCGCGGCCTCTCTATTGATCTAAATACAAGATCATTCTATCCAAAAAATCTGATTCATCAATCAAAGCGGGTTCTCTACACTCGCCTGCAGCGTAGTTTCAGATGAAGGAGCAAACCATGCAGACGGACGCGATCGCGCTGCCCAATCCGGGCGCGGCGCATGCGGTGGTGGTGGGCGGCGGCACCATGGGAGCCGACGTGGCCGTGGTATTGACCCGCGCGGCCTGCCGCACGACGGTGATCGAATCGAATGCCGGGCGCGCGGCGGGCGTGCCCGCCCGCGTCGCGGAAAACCTCAAGACCATAGGCCGGGAGGCGAACGCCGCCCTGCTGTCCACCGCCGCCAGCCTGGACGAGGTGGACTGGTCCGGCGTGGACCTGGTCATCGAGTGCATCCCCGAACGCCTGGACATCAAGCAGGCGCTGTTCGCGGACCTGGCGCAACGCGCCCGGCCCGACGCCATCCTGGCCAGCAACAGTTCCAGCTTCCCGATCAGCGCCATCAGCCAGGGCCTGGATACCCGTGGCCGCATGCTGGGCCTGCACTTCTTCATGCCCGCGCATCTGGTGCCGCTGGTGGAAGTGGTGCTGGGCGAAGCCAGCGACAACGCCTGCGCCGACACGCTGATCGAATTCATGCGGCGCTGCGGCAGCGTGCCGGTGAAGGTGCGCCAGGACCTGCCGGGTTTCCTGGCCAACCGCCTGCAGCACGCGCTGTCGCGCGAAGCCTTCGACCTGATCGACCGCGGCATCGCCTCGCCGGAAGACGTGGACGCGGCGGTGCGTTTCGGCTTCGGTTTCCGCTTTCTGGCGGCCGGCCCCGTGATGCAGCGCGACCATGCCGGCATCGACGTGCATGCCGCGGCCGGCGCCACCATGTACCCCACGTTCTGCAACGCCAGCGAACCGGCGCGCTGCCTGACCGAACGCGCCCAGGACGGCCGCCACGGCATGAAGACGGGCGAGGGCTTCTACGCCTGGACGCCCGAAACCATCAGTGCCGAACGCGCGCGCTACGACCGCCTGTTGCGCGCGGGCCTGGACCTGATTGCCCCCGAACTGCCGGAGATCAAGCCGTGAGCAACACCCCCCTGCCCCGCGCCGCGCTGGCCGACTCGCCCGTCATCATCACCGTGGCGCCCAATGGCGCCTACAAGAAGGCCGCCGACCATCCGGCCGTGCCGCTTACCGCCGAGGCGCTGGCGCGCGAAGCGCGCGCCTGCCTGGACGCCGGCGCCGCCATGATGCACATGCATGTGCGCAAACCCGACGGCAGCCACCTGCTGGACGCCCAGGCCTACCGCGACGCCCTGACCGCGGTGCACGGCGCCGTGGGCGACGAACTGCTGGTGCAGGTGACCAGCGAGGCCGCCGGCGCCTACAAGGCGGCAGAGCAGATCGCCCTGGTGCGCGAGCTGCAACCCGAGGCCGTGTCCATCGGACTGCGCGAGATCGCCGTGCCGGATATCCCGGAAAGCGAGCTTGCGGCTTTCCTGGCCTGGATCGCCGAACGCCGCATCATGACGCAGATCATCTTGTACGACGAAGGCGACGTGCGCCGCTGGCTGTCGCTGCGCGCGCGCGGCCTGGTGCCTCCGGGCGCATGGTCGGTGCTGTTCGTGCTGGGCCGCTACAGCGCGGGCCAGACCTCTTCGGCCTATGACCTGCTGCCCTTCCTGTCCGCGTACGACCAGTCCCTGCCCTGGGCAATCTGCGCCTTCGGCCCCGAGGAGAACGCCTGCGTCACCACCGCCGCCGCGTTCGGCGGCCACATGCGCGTGGGCTTCGAAAACAACTTGAAGCTGCGCGACGGCAGCACCGCGCCGGGCAATTCGGCGCTGGTGCTGCAGGCCGCGCAAGGCGCGCAGGCGCTGGGCCGCCCGCTGGCCACGGCCGCCGACGCGCGCCGCATCTATGGGGCGATCGGCTGACGCGGCCTGGGCGGTGCTACTGCGCCGCCCCTTCTATCGCCTGCGCAACGTTGATTGCCTGTTCCTCCGAGTTCATCGTCAGGTTCAGGATGCCCTCCTCCATGGGGCCTGCGATGCGCGGCACGCCCACCAGCCTGCCGTCTATGGTGAAGACCAGCCACTTTCCCCGGTACTGGCGGCCGATCTGCGCCAACTTCTGCGCACCCGGCGGCGTGAACCGCAGGCTGACGAAAGGCTGTCCATCCCGGGTCCTCATGGGCGTGGCGGCATTCAGATCCGCCCGGGTAAGCGCGGGCGCCAGCAGGAAGTAGTAGGTCTTGTCGGACATGCGCAGCTCGCGCAGATCGGCGCCCGGCCGGTCCTGGGCCAGGCGGAACTCGACCGCCGGCGTGGCAGTCCGCGCCTGCGCCGCGGTGTCTTGCGGCGCAGGCTGGATGGCAGGGGTCGCGGCATTCGCGCCCTTCTGAGGCGCCATGGGCTGGCAAGCCGCCAGCAATGCGCTCGATGCAATCAAAGCCGGAAGAATGATGCGACGTGTCATGGCTGTATACCTCTCATGAATCATTGAGGCCGCGGCGGCGGGCCGCGAGCCTGCGTTCGTGCGGCATGTATTCACCATTGATATCCCACTCCCACGCTCGCGCCGTAGTCGCCGCGCGAACTGCTGCTGGCCAGGCCCTTCACCACCCATCTGCCGCTATCGGACACCGTGGACAGCCCCATGGCGAAGCCGCTTTCCCCGCGCCACGTGCCGCCGCCCATGCTGAGCATGCTCCTGCCGGGCAGATAGGCCTGAGGCAGCGCCGACATCGCCATGGCGGAAGCGACGCCGGCGCTCAACCGGTTGTCCAGCCCTTGCACGTCCTTGCGCAAGCCCGCCACCTGGTTGCTCAAGCCGCTCGCGACTTCCCGCAACTGGTTCACGTTCACCGCATCGGTTCCGGCGGTGCCGCGGGCCACGTGCGTGATCTGGCGTTCGGCCCCGGCCGAGCCCACCGAAACCGTGTTGTCGCGGTCGGCGACAGACCCCGCGCCCAGCGCCACGGCATTGCTGCCCGACGCCTTGCTGCCGTTGCCTAACGCGGTGGTTCCCGCGCCGGTTGCCTGCGCGCCATTGCCGATCGCGGTGCTGTTCTTGCCCGAGGCCACCGCGCCTGCCCCGCCCGCCGCCGAATTGCTGCCGCTGGCCTTGGGCGGCTTGGCCGCCTTTTCCTCCTGGCTGGTCTGGAACATGCCGGCGGCGCCATTGCTGATGCTCGTCACATCGCCTTCGACATTGGCCACGCGCTCATCCAGCGCGGTGAGCTGGTCGCCGACCTGCAGCACATTGCCTGCCACATCCTGCAAGCGCTTGTCGGTATAGTCGTTGGCCTGCTTGAGCGCGCCGTCCAGCTGCCGCAGATTCACGCCGTCCGTGGCCTCGCGGCCATCGGCCAGATTGCTGAGCGTGCGCTCCGCCCCCGACGAGCCCACGGATACCGTGCCGACCGACTTGTTTTGCGTGTCCGAATACTTGCCGGCGTAGTTCTCCGCGCCCCTGTCCGCCACGGCGCCCGCGCCCAGCGCGACATCGCCATCCTTGCCCGCTGCCGCGCCATTGCCCAAGGCAACCGAGTTGGCGCCATTGGCCGCCGCACCCGGTCCCATTGCAATACTCCCGACGCCGTTGGCCTGCGAGTCCGGCAGCATCGCCGACGCCCCGCCATTGGCATGGAAGTATTTGATCCCAGCGCCTCCCTTGGTGAAGTTATCGACCGTATCGCCGATCGACTTGACGTACTGATTGGTCTCGAACAGCTGCGCGCCATTGACCGCCTCCGTGCTGTCCGCCGACAGCGCGCCCCGCGCCACGTTCCTCAGCACGGAGGCTGCGCCGCCGGGGTTCAAGGTCACCATGGCGTAGTTGGTGGTGCCGTCCGCATTGAGGTCATATTTCACCCCTCCCGCTTCGAGCCCGCTCACATTCGAGGCCAGCGCCTTCAACTGGCTGACGTTCACAGCGTCGGAATCCACAGTACCCGCAGCCACCCCGTTGATCTGCCGATACATACCGGTATCGGCGTCACCCACGGACAACGCGGCCAAGGTGCTGCGCGTCGCGTTCACGGCCGCGCCATTGGCGCCCAGGGGCACATACCCTGCTGCCCCGGCCACCGCCTTGGCGACCGATCTCGCGCCCAGCGCTACGCCACCGCCCGCGACGACCTGGCTGCCCGCGCCCAAGGCGACTCCCTGGGCCGCGTCAGCCAAGGCTTGCGTTCCCATCGCGATGCCATCCGCCGACGTCGTGCGCGCCTGCTGTCCCAGGGCGATGCCGCCGGGCGCGCCCTGATCCACCACAGCCCGATCCCCGATCCCCAGACCGCGGTCGCCATTGACCACCGCCTGCGGTCCGACCGCGATCGACTCAATCCCCACCGCCAGGGAATCGGAAGCCGCCGAGTTGACATGGAAGTACTGAGTCCCCGTGGTCGTCAAGGAGCCGATCGCGCCGGTCAGTTGGCGCAAGGTCACCGCATCATGCTCGTCTGTACCGTCCGCCACGTTGGTAATCTGACGGTACGCGCCATCGTGGCCCACGGATACCGCGCCAAGCAAGGTGAGATCCGCCGTGTTGAACGGCACCAGGGCGCCGCCGCTGCCGACCGCAAGACTGCCCGTGGTCGGCGTCAACGCCCGGGCGGACACGGAACCGGAACCCAGCGCCACGCTCCCGTCCTGGCTCGCCTGGGCCTCACGGCCCAGCACCAGCGCGTTGCCGGCCGAGGCCCGCGCGTTGTAGCCCAGCGCCGTGCTGCCCACGCCCTGCGCGTAGGCGTCATCTTCCGCCAGCCCCGATTCGTTGGTCCGCGCATAGCGTAAGCCCAGCCCGTTGTCGGCCTTGTTGGTCAGGTTGGGGTTCCCCGTCAAATGTGTGTACGTGTCGCCCATGGTCGTCAAGGTATCGCCAAGGTCGGTCAGCCTGCCGCCCATGCGCTGCACGTCCAGGTTCGTCTCGTGCAGTTGCGAACCATTCACCGCATCGGTGCTGGTGGCCGACAACGTTCCCCGCGCCACGTTGGTGAGTTTGGTGCCCCCTGTCATGCCGCCGTCCAGGGACGCGGATCCCGCCAGGGTGACAAGACTCTTGGGATCACCCGCGATGCCGTCATAGGTCACCGCCCGGTCGCCCAGGCTGCCGACATTCTCGGCCACGGACTTGAGCTGGCTTACGTTCACCGCATCCGTGTCGGACGCGCCCGCGGCCAAGTGAGTGAGGCGGCGCTCCGCGCCCGTCGAGCCTATGCTCACCTCGCCCACCGGTGCCGCGCCCGCCACCGCCGCCGTACCCGACCGGTACGCCGCCGCGCCCAGCGTCGCGCCGTTGGCGACCGCGTTCGCGCCCAACGCCACGCTACCGGCATGGCTTGCCTGGGCTTCGCGCCCAATTGCCAGCGCATTGTCGGCCGTGGCTCGCGCGTTGTAGCCCAGCGCCGTACTACCGGGGTTCTGCGCGTAGGCGTCGCTGGGCGTGAGTCCGCGTTCGTTGGTCCGCGCATAGCGGATGCCCAGGCCATTGGCATCGGTATACGTCCCGCTCGTATCGCCGGTCAGGTTCGCCAACGAACCGCCAAGGCTGGTGAGCGTATCCCCCAAGGTCGTGACAGCGCCTCCGATGGTCGTGACCGTGTCGCCGAGGTTCGTCACGGTATTACCTATGCTGGTCACCGTATCGCCCATGGTCGTCACCCGGTCGCCCACGCGCTGCACTTCCTGGTTTGTCTCATGCAGTTGCGAACCGTTCACCGCGTCGGTGCTGGTGGCCGACAGCGTCCCCCGCGCCAGGTTGGTGAGCTTGGTGCCGCCCGTCATGCCGCCGTCCGTGGATGCCGATCCCGCCAGCGTGATGAGGCTCTTGGGATCACCCGTGTTGCCGTCATAGGTCACCGCCCGGTCGCCCAGGCTGCCGACATTCTCGGCCACGGACTTGAGCTGGCTTACGTTCACCGCATCCGTGTCGGAAGCGCCCGCGGCCAAGTGAGTGAGGCGGCGCTCCGCGCCCGTCGAGCCTATGCTCACTTCGCCCACCGGCGCCGCGCCCGCCACCGCCGCCGTACCCGACCGGTACGCCGCCGCGCCCAGCGTTGCGCCGTTGGCGACCGCGTTCGCGCCCAACGCCACGCTGCCGACATGGCTTGCCTGGGCTTCGCGCCCAATTGCCAGCGCATTGTCAGCCGTGGCTCGCGCGTTGTAGCCCAGCGCCGTGCTACCGGGGTTCTGCGCGTAGGCGTCGCTGGGCGTCAGCCCCCGTTCGTTAGTCCGCGCATAGCGGATGCCCAGACCGTTGGCGTCCGTGTACGTCGCACTCGTATCGCCGGTCAGGTTCGCCAGCGTGCCGCCAAGGCTGGTGAGCGTATCCCCCAAGGTCGTGACGGTGCCTCCGATGGTCGTGACCGTGTCGCCGAGGTTCGTCACGGTGTCACCCAGGGTCGTCACCGTGTTACCCATCGTCGTCACGGTGTTACCCATACTGGTCACCGTATCGCCCATGGTCGTCACCCTGTCTCCCACGCGCTGCACTTCCTGGTTTGTCTCATGCAGCTGCGAACCGTTCACCGCGTCGGCGCTGGTGGCCGACAGCGTCCCCCGCGCCAGGTTGGTGAGCTTGGTGCCGCCCGTCATGCCGCCGTCCGTGGATGCCGACCCCGCCAGCGTGATGAGGCTCTTGGGATCACCCGTGTTGCCGTCATAGGTCACCGCCCGGTCGCCCAGGCTGCCGACATTCTCGGCCACGGACTTGAGCTGGCTTACGTTCACCGCGTCCGTGTCGGACGCGCCCGCAGCCAGATGAGTGAGGCGGCGCTCCGCGCCCGTCGAGCCTATACTCACCTCGCCCACGGGCGCCGCGCCCGCCACCGCCGCCGTACCCGACCGATACGCCGCCGCGCCCAGCGTTGCGCCATTGGCGACCGCGTTCGCGCCCAACGCCACGCTGCCGGCATGGCTTGCCTGAGCTTCGCGCCCCATGGCCAACGCGTTGTCGGCCGTGGCCCGCGCGTTATAGCCCAACGCCGTGCTGCCCGGGTTCTGCGCGTAGGCATCGCTGGGCGTCAACCCGCGCTCGTTGGTCCGCGCATAGCGGATGCCCAGGCCATTGGCATCGGTATACGTCCCGCTCGTATCGCCGGTCAGGTTCGCCAGCGTGCCGCCAAGGCTGGTGAGCGTATCGTTCAGGGTCGTGACGGTGCCTCCGATGCTCGTGACCGTGTCGCCGAGGTTCGTCACGGTGTCACCCAGGGTCGTCATCGTGTTACCCATCGTCGTCACGGTGTTACCCATGCTGGTCACCGTGTCGCCCATGGTCGTCACCCGGTCGCCCACGCGCTGCACGTCCTGGTTCGTCTCATGCAACTGCGCGCCGTTCACGGCATCGGTGCTGGTGGCCGATAACGCCCCCCGTGCGAGATTGGCCAGCCTGGTGCCGCCGGTCGCGCCGCCGTCCGTGGACGCGGAACCCGCCAATGTGATCAGGCTCTTGGGATCGCCCTCGTTGCCGTCATAGGTCACCGCCCGGTCGCCCAAGGCATTCACCGCCTGATTCGTGGCATGAAGCTGCGAGCCGTTGACGGCATCCGTGCTGAGAGCGCCGAGCCGCCCTGCCGCAACGTTCGTGATGGAGCGCTCCACACCCGTGCTGCCCACACTGACCGTGCTGGCGGGCGTCGCCCCGGCGAACGAGTAGGATCGCCCCGCGATTGCGGCGCCGGACGTGCCGACGGCTGCCGAGGTGGCCGATCCCGCCCCCAGCGCGACGTCGTCCGAGTTGGTTGCGACCGAATCGAACCCCAACGCCATGCTGCGCGCGGCCAGCGCGTTGGCATCGTTGCCAACAGCCAATGCCGCGGCGCCCGCAGCCGCCGAGCTATTGCCCAGCGCGACGGCCCCGGCTCCGGTGGCCCGATTGGCGTTGCCCAACACCACCGAGTTTTCACCGATCGCCGAACTACCGCGGCCGATGGCCACGGCCGAGAAATTCCCTGTGGCGCCATCCGCCACGCTGTCGATGCCGACGGCCACATCGCCATCGCGCCGTGCCTGCGCACGCGTGCCTATCGCAACGGAATCCGCCCCCATGGCACGCGACTCCCCTGCGATCGCGACGGCATTGAGACCCGAAGCCTGCGCCCCCGCCGCCGCGGTATTGGAGGAGTTATTGCCGCCGATGGCGACGCTGCCGACCGCCGTGGCGCGCGCCCATTGGCCAAGAGCGGTCGAGCCCAGGGCGAGGGCTCCCGCCTGCATGCCTACGGCTGTGCTGCGGATTGCCGCCGTAGCCGCAAACCCCAGGGCGGTCGCGGCATTGCCCGTCGCCGTCGCTTGAAAACCCAGGACCTGCACGCCTACAAAATTGCCGCCATCGGCATCGCATCCAATCACGTTGGACCACAGGCCGGATCCATCGCGCGGACCCTTACCCGCAGGATAGGCTATGCCGTCAGGTCCCGTCCCTTTGGGAGAAGCGCAACCATTCGGGTTGTACGTTGCTGCATGACCTTGCGGACTCGTTCCCACCAGGCTCGCCAGTACCGCAAGTCCCGCTGCAATATCGAGCCTCATGTTCAGCTTCGGGCGCTTCCGAACGGATTGCCCGCCTGCCCCCCTGTCTTCGTCCGCACTGATCCAAACGTTCCTGAGTATCTTGTTCATGAATGGGTGCTCCAGTTCAAAAACTCTAGGGAACTTCTCGTCTTCGCAGCCATTCCCTGCGGCGCTGACGGCACCGTGAACACGCTGCGGCGACTCACGCCACCCGGCTACGCAAGCGCTCTGGCCGAAGCCGGGCTCTCGCCAACTGCGCCACGCAAGCGGTCGATCTATTGATGGAGATGGAAAAGGAAATGCGTCGGAACTATCGCGGGACGCCTCGCTTGCCGGCGGAGGAGTCCCGCAGCGACTGCATCGGGTGATGCATTGAGACCAAGACTACGGCGCGCAATTGCAATCGCACATTGCACTTGGGCCTATGGGACGTATCGGCTTAGCCTGCCTATACCGGCAGGCCGCTAGCGGGTAACAGCGGGAACTGACATGCCCGCCGCTGCGCCCACTAAACAAATGGACCGCTCATCCGTCTGTGGATCGGGGCATGGGTTTCTTGAGGAGCGGTTCCGTGGATTTGCTGGCAGCGATACGCATCTTTCTCCGCGTGGTGGAACGCGGAACCATCTCGGGCGCGGCACGAGATCTCGATCTGAGCCAACCGTCAGTGAGCGAACGCATCGACAAGCTGGAGCGTTTCCTCAGTGCCCGCCTCTTGGTGCGCAGTTCGCGCAAACTGAGCTGCACCGCTGAAGGCCGGACGTTCTACGAACAGGGCAAGCAGTTGTTGGATGCGGCGGAAATGACGATAAATTCCGTATCATTGAGCAACCTTCAGATACAAGGAAGTTTGAGACTCGCCGTGCCGCAGTGCCTGGGCGAGATCGTGGTTCCCAAAGCCCTGATGAACGTGCGCACGGCCCACCCCGATCTGCACATCGATCTCATGCTGAACGACACCATCGCCGACCCGGTCACCGAAGGCCTCGACATTTCGCTGCGCCTGGGCCGTCTCAACGAAAACGGGGGCTACATTGCCTTTCCGCTTGGCTGGGTGGCCCGCAAGCTGGTAGCGGCGCCGTCTTACCTTGCGGCTCACGGCCCAATAGAAGCGCCGGCGGACCTGGCGTCCCATCCGTTCATCCGTTTGAAGGCTATTTTCGCGAACGATCAAGTGCCGCTGGCGCGCGAGAACGGCCCGGTGACCCAGACGCGCATCAAGACCGCCATGACCGTCAGCCACTGGCGCCCCATGTACGATCTGATCCTCGCTGGCGGCGGCATCGGCATCCTGCAGCATCCCGCGTGCGCCAAGGCATTGGCGCAAGGACGCCTCGTCGAACTGCTGGACGGCTATCGCGTGCCGCCGCTTCCGCTCAACGCGCTGCTTCCGCCCCTGCGTCCGATGCCGCAACGCGTGCGGGCGGTCCTGGAACTGCTGAAGCGGGACATTCCGGCGCTGCTCCAGCCCGCGGTTTGAACCGCGCGTCGGTCTCTGCGCCTTGGCGCGTCTTCGGGTCATCCATCTGCAGCCAGATCTTTCAATGACGGATTTTTTTCATCGCCAGCCTGACCGTTTTGCATCTTGCTATACAGCGCCGCGCGCACATTGTTACGCCGTGGTGCAACATTGACGCCTTTCAAAGCCATCTGCTAAAAGCTTCGATATCCGCACGTTAAACGCAATGCCCCAACTGTCGTAGTGAGGTGCTGTGTGCAAAACGAGTCCGATGGCTACACCAAGCCTCAGGAACTACGAAGTTTCCTGTTCCTGACGGCCGTCATGGCCCCCGTCCTGTCGGTCATCATCGTGGCAGGTTACGGTTTCCTCGTCTGGTTCTATCAGCTGATCGCCGGCCCCCCCGGTAGCTGATGCGACGCGACGGAACCCCTCCCATGTCCGCGCTCCCCCATTCCGCGCCGCCTGCGGCGCCGCCAGAGCTGCATATCGCCAGCATGGTGGTGCACGCCGCGCCGCGCCGCTTGCCCGACGTCCGCCTGGCGATTCTTGCGATCTCCGGAGCGGAAATCCATGGCGCTTCCGACACCGGAAAACTGGTGGTCACCCTGGAAGCCCCCTCCACCGACGACATGATGGCCCGGATCTCCGAGATCCAGCGCCTGGATGGCGTGCTGGCTTCGGCGCTGGTCTACCAGCATGCCGACTCGCTGGACGCGATGAACGAGGAGATTGACGATGGCAATGGCTCGTAGAGACTTCATCAAGCAATCCGCCGCCGCAGCAGCCGCCACCGTGGCCGGCATACCCATCGTCGGCTACACGCAGAACATCGTCACCGAATCCGAGGCCGCCAAGCTCAAGTGGTCCAAGGCGCCCTGTAGGTTCTGCGGGACCGGCTGCGGCGTGAACGTCGCCGTGAAGGACAACCAGGTCGTGGCCACGCACGGCGACTTCAACGCCGAGGTGAACAAGGGCCTGAACTGCGTCAAGGGCTATTTCCTGTCCAAGATCATGTACGGCAACGACCGGCTGACCACGCCGCTCCTGCGCATGAAGGACGGCAAGTACGCCAAGGACGGGGAATTTGCGCCGGTGTCCTGGGACCAGGCCTTCGACGTCATGGCCGAGCAATTCAAGCGAGTGCTGAAGGACAAGGGCCCCGAGGCCGTGGGCATGTTCGGCTCGGGGCAATGGACCATCTGGGAAGGCTACGCCGCGCTCAAGCTGATGAAGGCGGGCTTCCGGACCAACAACCTGGACCCGAACGCACGCCACTGCATGGCCTCGGCGGCGGTGGGCTTCATGCGCACCTTCGGCGCCGACGAACCCATGGGCTGTTACGACGACATCGAGAACGCCGATGCCTTCGTGCTGTGGGGCTCCAACATGGCAGAGATGCACCCCATCCTGTGGACCCGCGTGACCGACCGCCGGCTGTCCGCCCCCAAGACCCGGGTGGTGGTGCTGTCCACCTTCGAGCACCGCTCCTACGAGCTGGCCGACATGGCGCTGACGTTCACGCCGCAGACGGACCTGGCGATCCTGAACTACATCGCCAACCATATCATCCAGACCAAGCGCGTGAACCGCGACTTCGTCGACAAACACACGACGTTCCGCGAAGGCAATACCGACATCGGCTATGGGCTGCGCCCCGACCATCCGCTGCAAAAAGCCGCCAAGAACGCCGGCGATGCCGGCGGCTCCAAGCCGATGACTTTCGACGAATTCGCCAAATTCGTCTCCAAGTACGATCTGGACTACACCGCCAAGCTGAGCGGCGTGCCCAAGAAGCAACTGGAGGATCTGGCCGAACTCTATGCCGACCCGAAAGTACGCGTGACCTCTTTCTGGACCATGGGCTTCAACCAGCATACGCGCGGCGTGTGGGCCAACAACATGGCCTACAACATCCATCTGCTGACCGGCAAGATCTCCACCCCGGGCAACAGCCCATTCTCGCTGACCGGCCAGCCCTCTGCCTGTGGCACCGCCCGGGAAGTGGGCACGTTCTCGCACCGTCTGCCGGCCGACCTGGTGGTGACCAATCCCAAGCACCGCGCGCACGCCGAGGAAATCTGGCAGTTGCCCGACGGCACCATCCCCAGCAAGGTGGGCGCGCATGCCGTCCTGCAGAACCGCATGCTCAAGGATGGCCAGATCAACGCCTACTGGGTGATGGTCAACAACAATATGCAGGCCGCGGCCAACCTGATGAACGAAGGCCTGCCCGGCTACCGCAACCCCGAGAACTTCATCGTGGTCTCGGACGCCTACCCCACGGTCACGACGATATCGGCCGACCTGATCCTGCCCACCGCCATGTGGGTCGAAAAGGAAGGCGCCTACGGCAACGCGGAACGCCGCACCCAGTTCTGGCACCAGCTGGTCAACGCGCCGGGCGAGGCCCGCTCGGACCTGTGGCAGTTGATGGAGTTCTCCAAGCGCTTCAAGGTCGAGGAGGTCTGGCCCGCCGATCTGCTGGCCAAGAAGCCCGAGTACCGGGGCAAGACGCTGTTCGACGTGCTGTTCGCCAACGGCAAGGTCAATCGTTACCCCAACACCGAGCGCGACAAGGACTACGCCAACCAGGAAGCCGAGGCTTTCGGCTTCTATGCGCAAAAGGGGTTGTTCGAGGAATACGCCGAATTCGGGCGCGGCCATGGGCATGACCTGGCGCCGTTCGATACCTACCATGAAGTGCGCGGCCTGCGCTGGCCCGTGGTCAAGGGCAAGGAAACGCTGTGGCGCTACCGCGAAGGCAGCGACCCCTACGTGAAGCCGGGCGCCGGCTTCGAGTTCTACGGCAACGCCGACGGCCGCGCGGTGATCTACGCCCTGCCCTATGAACCGCCCGCCGAATCGCCAGACAAGGAATACCCGTTCTGGCTGTCCACCGGACGCGTCCTGGAGCACTGGCATTCCGGCTCGATGACGCGGCGGGTGCCGGAGCTGTACCGCGCCTTTCCCAACGCGGTCTGTTTCATGCACCCCGACGACGCCCAGGAAATGGGCCTGCGGCGCGGCGTCGAGGTGGAGGTCGTGTCGCGGCGCGGCAAGATGCGCACGCGCCTGGAGACCCGCGGCCGCGACAAGCCGCCGCGCGGCCTGGTGTTCGTGCCTTGGTTCGACGCCGGCCAGCTGATCAACAAGGTCACGCTGGACGCCACCGATCCGATCTCGTTCCAGACCGACTTCAAGAAGTGCGCGGTCAAGATCGTCAAGGTCTGAAAGGCGAACCGGAGACAGCCATGAACCTACGCGCCCTTACTCTCGCGACATGCGTCATCCTTGGTTCGGCCGCCTGGGCGGCGCCGCCGCTGGAGGTCGAAGACCCCATGCGCGGCCCCACCCCCGTCGCGCAGGAAACCGACCCGCCGCTCATCAGTCCGGTCGAAAACAAGGACATCCGGCGCATGCGCACGTATTCGATGCAGCCGCCCACCATTCCGCACAAGATCGACGGCTACCAGGTCGACAAGGACTTCAACCGCTGCCTGGCCTGTCACGCGCGCGTGAACACCGAGGAGACCCAGGCCCCGCCCCTGAGCGTGACCCACTACATGGACCGCGACAGCAACGTGCTGGCGGAAGTCTCGCCGCGCCGCTATTTCTGTGTGCAGTGCCACGTGCCGCAGACCGAGGCCAAGCCGCTGGTGTCCAATACCTACCAGGACATCGATGTGATCCTCAAGCGCCTGACCGCCCCGGCGCCCGCCAAGAAGTAAGCGACGGAGGCAGCCATGCTCGGACTCATCAAGCGCTACTGGAACATCATCCGACGGCCCAGCGTGCATTTCAGCCTGGGCTTCCTGACGGTCGGCGGATTCATCGGCGGCATCCTGTTCTGGGGCGCCTTCAACACCGCCATGGAACTCACCAACACCGAGAAGTTCTGCACCGGCTGCCACGAAATGCGCGACAACGTGTACGCCGAGTTGAAGGGCACCATCCACTTCACCAACCGCTCCGGCGTGCGGGCGCTGTGCTCGGACTGCCACGTGCCGCACAACTGGACCGACAAGATCGCGCGCAAGATGCAGGCGTCCAAGGAGGTCTGGGGCAAGATCTTCGGCACCATCGACACGCGCGAAAAGTTCGTGGAAAAGCGCCTGGAGCTGGCCCAGCACGAATGGGCGCGCTTCAAGGCCAATGACTCGCTGGAATGCCGCAACTGCCACAACTACGAATACATGGACTTCACGCGCCAGAGTCCACGCGCGCAGAACATGCATTCGACCTATCTGGCGGACAAGAGCAAGACCTGCATCGACTGCCACAAGGGCATCGCCCACAAGCTGCCCAACATGGGGCCGGGCCCGACCTCCATGGCGCCGGCGCCGGCAGGCCCGGCGAAGGAAGTGGCGCATGCGGCCCGCTGACGCGCCGCCGCCCATGCTTTGCGCGCGCGGCCTGGCCAGCCGCCGCGGATGTTCCGCGCCCGTGGATTTCGAGCTGCATGGCGGCCAGTTGCTGCACGTGCGCGGCGCCAACGGCAGCGGCAAGACCAGCCTGCTGCGCATGTTGGCCGGCCTGCTGCGGCCGCTGGCGGGCAGCGTGCTGTGGCGCGGCGACGATGCGCGCCGCGATGCCGCCGGCTACCGCGCCTGCATGGCCTACCTGGGACACGGTAACGGCCTGTGCGGCGAACTGAGCGCCGCCGAGAACCTGCGCTACGCCCTGCACGTCGCCGGCACGCCGCAGGCCGAAGCTCGTTTATCGGGCACCCTACGCGCATGGCGCCTGGAATCCTGTGCCGACATGCCCGCCCTGCGCCTGTCCCAGGGACAGGGCCGGCGGCTGGCGCTGGCGGCGGTCGTGCTCGGCGCCAAGCCCCTGTGGCTGCTGGATGAACCCGACGCCGGCCTGGACGCGGCCAGCCTGGAGCAGCTGCGCCTGGCGCTGGAAGCCCACCTCGCGGCCGGCGGCGCCGCGGTGCTCGCTTCGCACCGCGAACCCGGCACCGCCGCCACGCATACCCAAACCCTGAACATGGATGACTACGCGGATGCTGGCTACGCTGTCGCAGTTGGCATTGCGTGAAATCCGTTTGGCCTGGAGACGGCCCGCGGACACGCTGGGCGCCACCCTGTTCTTCATCGTGACCGGCGCGCTGTTCCCCCTGGCGGTCGGCCCCGACCCCGCGCTGCTGCTGGCCATCGGACCGGGCGTGCTGTGGGTCTGCGCCCTGCTCGGCATCCTGCTGACGCTGAACCGGCCTTTCGCCCAGGACTACGACAACGGCGCGCTGGAACAGCTGCTGGTGTCGCCGCACCCGCTGCCGCTGCTGGTGGGCGCCAAGCTGGCGGCGCACTGGTTCAGCAGCTGCCTGCCCCTGATCCTGGCCAGCCCGGTGCTGGCGCTGCAGTTCGGCCTGTCGCCGCAGGCCATCGGCATCCTGGTCCTGTCGCTGCTGCTGGGCACGCCGACGCTGGCGCTGGTGGGCGGGCTGGGCGCGGCGCTGACGCTGGGCCTGCGCGGCGGCGCCCTGCTGCCGCTGCTGGTGCTGCCGCTGTACGTGCCGGTGCTGATCTTCGGCGCGGGCGCGGTGTCGGCCTCGCACGCGGGCATGGGCGCCGGACCGCAATTGTCATTGCTGGGCGCATGCCTGTGCCTGGCCATCCTGTTGTGCCCCTGGAGCGCCTCGGCGGCGCTGCGCGTGGCGCTGGACTGAGGACGCCATGCACAAGCACCCTGCCCTGAACGCATATCCGCCCGCCGCGGCAGCCGGCGCGGGCTGGCTGCGATACGCCTCGCCCGCCGCGTTCTATCCGCTGGCCGGCCGCATGATTCCATGGCTGGCGCTGGGCGCCGCGCTGTTCGCGGCCGCAGGCCTGTACGTGGGGCTGGCGGTCGCGCCCACCGACAGCCAGCAGGGCGAGGTCTACCGCATCCTCTTCATCCACGTCGGGGCGGCATGGATGTCAATGTTCCTGTACCTGGTCATGGCGCTGTACGCCGCCCTGGGACTGATCTTCAACACCCGCCTGTCGTTCATGATGATGCGGGCGCTGGCCCCCACCGGCGCGTTGTTCACCTTCCTGACCCTGTGGACCGGCGCGCTGTGGGGCAAGCCGACCTGGGGCGCCTGGTGGGTCTGGGACGCCCGGCTCACCTCCGAACTGATACTGCTGTTCCTGTACCTGGGCTTCATGGCCTTGCAGGCGGCCGCCGACGACGACACGCAGCGGGCCGACCGCGGCGGCGCCATCCTGGTGCTGGCGGGCGTGATCAACGTGCCCATCATCTATTTTTCGGTGCGCTGGTGGAGCACGCTGCACCAGGGCGCGTCGATCAACCTCACCACCGCGCCCAGCATGGCCCACATCATGGTGACCGCAATGCTGCTGATGGTGGCGGCGTTCTGGCTCTACAGCGCGGCGGCGGCGCTGGCGCGTGTGCGCGGCATCATTGCCGAGCGCGAGCCGGGCGCGGTCCGGGCGGACAGGACGCGGCGGGAGGCGGCATGAGCTGGGACGCGCTGTTCTCGCTGCAAGGCCACAGCCCCTATCTGCTGGGCGCGTATGGCGTGACGCTGGCGCTGATCGGCCTGGAAGCGTTGATGCTGTGGCGGCGCAGCCGCGTCCGGCGCGCGGCGCAGGCTGCCGCCCGCGTGGACGGGACGGCGCCATGAGCCCGCGCAAGCGCCGCGCGCTGGCCATCGTGGGCGGCCTGGGCCTGCTGGCCGCGGCCGCCGCGCTGGTGCTCAACGCCCTGCAATCCAACCTGGTGTTCTTCTTCAGCCCTACCCAGGTGGTGGCGCGGGAAGCGCCCGCCAACGGCAGCTTCCGCGTCGGCGGCCTGGTGGAGCAAGGCTCGCTGCGCCGCGAGGCCGACGGCCTGACGCTGCGCTTCGTGGTGACGGACACCGCGCATACCGTGGCGGTCACGTATCAGGGCCTGCTGCCCGACCTGTTCCGCGAGGGCAAGGGCGTGGTGGTGGCCGGCAAGCTGGGACCTGACGGCGTGTTCCGCGCGACCGAGGTGCTGGCCAAGCACGACGAAAACTACATGCCGCCCGAGGCCGCCGATGCGATCAAGCGCGCGGGCGCCGGGCCTAACGCCATGCGCGCGGAGGCGCAATGATTCCCGAGATCGGCCTGTTCAGCCTGATCCTGGCGCTGCTGGTGGCGCTGGCGCAGGGCGTGCTGCCGCTGGTGGGCGCCGCCACCGGCTGGCAAGCGGGGTTGCGGGTGGCGCGGCCCGCCGCCATCGGCCAGTTCGGCTTGACCACCGTGGCCATAGGCTGCCTGGCCTGGGCGTTCCTGGACAACGATTTTTCCGTGCTGTACGTAGCCGCCAACTCCCACGCGGACCTGCCGGCCGCCTACCGCTTCGCGGCCGTCTGGGGCGGACATGAAGGATCGCTGCTGTTGTGGCTTTACCTCTTGACCGCCTGGACCCTGGCCGTGGCGCTGTGCAGCCGCCGCCTGCCCCTGCCGTTCGTCGGCCGCGTGCTGGCGGTGATGGGCTGGATCAGCGTGGGCTTCCTGCTGTTCCTGCTGTTCCTGTCCAACCCCTTTGAACGCCTGATGCCGCCCGCCATGTCCGGCCGCGACCTGAATCCGCTGTTGCAGGATCCCGGCATGATCGTGCATCCGCCCATGCTGTACATGGGCTACGTGGGCTTTTCGGTGGCCTTCGCCTTCGCCATCGCCGCGTTGCTGTCGGGCGAGCTGGACGCCATGTGGGCGCGCTGGGTACGCCCCTGGACGCTGGCGGCCTGGACCTTCCTGACCATAGGCATCCTCCTGGGCAGCGCCTGGGCCTATTACGTGCTGGGCTGGGGCGGCTGGTGGTTTTGGGATCCGGTGGAAAACGCCTCCTTCATGCCCTGGCTGGCTGGCACCGCGCTGATCCATTCCCTCATCGTCACGGAGAGGCGCGGCGCCTTCCGCAGTTGGACCGTGCTGCTGGCGATCTGCACGTTTTCGCTCAGCATCCTGGGCACGTTCCTGGTGCGCTCGGGCGTGCTGACGTCCGTCCATGCCTTCGCCGTGGACCCGGGCCGCGGACTGTACATACTGGGATTCATGCTGGTGATCGTGGGCGGATCGCTGGCGCTCTATGCCTGGCGCGCGCCCACGGTGGGCCTGGGCGGAGGATTCTCGCTGCTGTCGCGCGAATCCCTGCTGCTATCCAACAATGTGGTGCTGACCGTGGCGGCGGGATCGGTGCTGCTGGGCACGCTCTACCCGGTGGTGCTGGACGTGCTGGAGTGGGGCAAGATCTCCATCGGTCCGCCCTATTTCGAAGCCGTATTCGTGCCGCTGATGACGCCTGCCATCTTCCTGATGGGCGTCGGTCCGGTGGCGCGCTGGAAACAGGCCGAGCTGCCCGACCTGGGCCGCCGCCTGCGCATCGCCTTCGCGGTCAGCGTGGCCACGGCCGTGCTGCTGCCACTGGCCATGCCGGGCCCGGCGCGGCTGGGCTCGCCCATGGTGATGCTGGGCCTGTGGCTGGCCGCGTGGTCGGTCGCCAGCGCCGCCGCGCACGCCTGGCAGCGTCTGACGGACGGCGACGGCAACTGGCTGCGCCGCCTGGGGCGCCAGCCGCGCTCCTGGTACGGCATGCTGCTGGCACACGCGGGCATGGGTGTCTTCATCGCCGGGGTCACGCTGGCCAATGGCTATGAGGTCAAGCAGGAGCTGCGGATGGAGCTGGGCGCCACCCAGGAAGCCGGCGGCTACGCCTTCACCTTCGCCAGCATCGCCCCGGCTGCCGGGCCGAACTACAGCGCGCAGCGCGCCGTGTTCCCGGTGACCCGCGACGGCAAGCCGGTGCTCACCCTGTATCCGGAAAAGCGCCTCTACACGGTGCAGGACATGGCGCTGAGCCAGGCCGACATCGACAGCGGCTTCACCCGCGACCTGTTCGTGGCGCTGGGCGAACCGGTGGGCGACAAGGCCTGGACGGTGCGCCTGCAGGTCAAGCCCTTCATGACCTGGATCTGGACGGGCTGCATCCTGATGGCGCTGGGCGGCCTGCTTGCGGCCGGCGACAAGCGCTACCGCCGCGCGCAGGAGCCGGCGCGCGCGCCGCAGCCCACCATGCCCGCGGCCGCGCGGCCCACGCGGGAGGGCGCCTGATGCTGCGCTACCTGGTGCCGCTGGCCGCTTTCCTGGCGATGGCCGTGTTCCTGGCGATGGGCCTGTCGCGCGATCCGCGCGCGGTGCCCTCGGCCATGATAGACAAGCCCGCCCCCGCCATCGGCCTGCCCGTGCTGCTGGACCCCGGCAGGAAACTGGAAGTGCAATCGCTGCGCGGCCAGGTCTGGCTGCTGAATGTGTGGGCGTCCTGGTGCGGGCCGTGCAAGGACGAACTGCCGGTGCTGCGCGAAGCCGCCCGGCGCCACGGCATTCCGCTGTATGGCTTGAACTACAAGGACAAGCCGGAAGAAGCCGAAGCCTGGCTGGCGCGCAACGGCAACCCCTACATCGCGTCCGCCAGCGACATCGATGGCCGCGTCGGCATCGAATATGGCGTCTACGGCGTGCCCGAGACCTTCGTGATCGACCGCGACGGCCGTATCCGCTACAAGCAGTTGGGGCTGATCACGCCGGAGATCTGGCGCGACCGCATCCAGCCCGCCATCGAGGCGCTGCAATGAAACGGCCCGCCGCCCTGCCTTGCCGCTTGTTGCGGACCGCCCTGCGCGCCTTGCTGCTGGCGCTGGCCTTGACCGCTGCCGCGCGCGCCCAGGTCCACGCCGGCGCCGCGCAGCCCTTGCCCCCTGTCCTGGAACAACGCGCCGACAAGCTGGCCCACGGACTGCGCTGCCTGGTATGCCAGAACCAGACCCTGGCCGAGTCGAACGCGCCGTTGGCCCAGGACATGCGCAAGCTGATCCGCGATCAATTGGCCGAAGGCCGCAGCGACGCGCAGATCATGCGCTTCTTCGAAGACCGCTATGGCGACTTCGTGCGCTACGACCCGCCCTTCAAACCCATCACCTGGCTGCTATGGCTGGGGCCGTTCGCGCTGCTGGCGTTGGGCTTCGTGGTGCTGGTGCGCACCTTGAAGCGCCGCGCCGGCGCGCGCGCGCCCCTGACCGCCGACGAACGCGCGCGCGCGGCGCGCTTCCTGGATACCGGCTCATGACCGCACTCTGGATCATCGTGGTGCTCCTGCTGCTGGCGACCCTGCTCTGCCTGATTCCGCCCTTGCTGCGGCGCGCGCCCGCCGCACAACCCGCGTCCGAGGCCAATGTGCGCGCGTTCTATCTGGCGCAGCGCGAGCAATTGCGGCGGGACATGGACAACGGCAGCCTCACTGCCGCCGCCGGCATGCGCGCGGAGGAAGAGCTGCAGCGTGACCTGTTGCAGGACCTGGACTTGCGGCGCGGCCGCAGCGCGCCCTGGGCTGGACAACGCGCCGGGATCACCGCCGCCTGCCTGCTGACCGTGCTGATTCCGGTGGCGGCCGTGCTGCTGTACGGCCAATTGGGCAACCCGCGCGCGGCGGCCAGCGCCAGCGCGGGCCAACCCGCCGAACCGCATGCGGCGGACGCCGGCAATGACATGACGCTGGCCATCAATGCCCTGGCCCAGCGGCTGCGGACCGCGCCCGATGACGCCGACGGCTGGTACATGCTGGCGCGTTCGTATGAAACCCTGGGACGCTATACCGATGCGGTAGCGGCTTACCAACAGGTGCTGCGATTGGTTCCTGGCCAGCCCGCGGTACTGGCCGACCTGGCCGACGCGCTGCTATCGGCCAACCAGGGCAACCCCGACGACGCCTCCATCGCGGCGGTGGCGCAAGCCCTGGCCGCGCAGCCGGACCAACCCAAGGCCCTGGCCTTGGCCGGCATGATGGCGTTGCGCCGCGGCGACGCGGCCGACGCGCTGGCGCATTGGGAACGGCTGCAGGCACAGTTGCCGCCGGACTCGGAAGCCGCGCGCCGGATCCAGTCCAACATCGCGCAGGCGCGCGCCATGGCGGGCGCGCCTGCCAGTGCAACTGCCACAGCCTCGGCCTCCGGATCCGCCCCCATCTCGGCATCGGCTCCTCCCGCCGCTGGCGCAGCGCCTACGCCCGCAGTCACCGCTGCCCGCATCAGCGGACGCGCCAGCATCGCCGACGCGCTGCGCGGCCGGGTCCAGCCCTCCGATACCGTGTTCATCCTGGCGCGTCCCGAGGAGGGATCGCGCATGCCGCTGGCCATCCTGCGCATGCAGGTCTCGGACCTGCCGCGGGATTTCGTGCTGGACGATAGCAGCGCCATGTCGCCGGACGCGACCTTGTCGCGTGCCAGCAAGGTGCGGGTGGAGATCCGCGTCAGCAAGTCCGGCACGGCGGCCGCGCGGGCGGGCGACCTGGGCGGCGCACTATCCGGCATCGGCGTCCATGCAGATGGACTGACGCTGGTGGCCAATACCGTCGTGCCCTGAGGCACACGATACCGGCCTCCTGCGCCCTCAGACCCGCTCGATCCGCGCCGGCAGCCCCTGGCGCACCGCCGCGCCGGACACCCAATCGATCCAGACGTTGGCATGCTCGCCGCGCGTGGCGTCGCCGAATCCCAGGTCGTTCAGGTTCACGCCCGCGGCCAGCGCCGGATCGTGCGCCATGGGCTTGCCATCCACCACGTGGGCGCGCGCGCCCAGCTCGGTGTGGCCGTAGCCGTGCTCGATGCCCACCGCGCCCGGCTGGATGCCGTCGCGCAGCAGCGCCAGCCCGGTCACCGCGCCGCCCGGCGTCACGATGCGCACCGCATCGCCGTTGCGGATGCCCAGGCGTTCGCCGTCCTGCCGGTTGATCGACACCGGGTTGTGCGGATGCACCTGGCGCAGGCGGTTCACGCCGATGGACATGGAGCTCATCAGGTTGGATTTGAACGAGCTGAGCAGGAAGGGCCAGTCCTGCCGCGTGTATTGCGCACGCATATCACTGCCGTCGGCCAGCCGCGTCGGGTACCAGGTCGGACAGCCGCTATAGCGCTCGCCCGTCATGGAATGGCGAAAGCCCGCCAGTTCCTCGCTCCAGACCTGCAGCGGCTTGGCGTAGGCGGCGCGCGTCTGACGCGTCCCGCCCTCTTCCACCCAGGCGTCCTGCATCTTGTCGAAGCGCCCGCCGCGGCTCATCACCATGGCCACCTGGCGCCATTCGCCCGGCTTGAGCTTCTGCTGCAACAACGGACCGTAGCGGTCCACGCCGGTGAGCGCCATGTCGTCATCGCTGGCCTCCGGCACCGGCTTGCCGGCCGCGAAGGCGATGTTGGCGATGCCGCGCAGGAAGAAGTCCTCCGGCGTGTCCAGCGCGTACTTGACGCCGTCCTTGTCGGAGATGGCGCCCGCGCCGAAGCCCGGCATGCCCAGCCGCTTGGCGCAGGCGATCAGGAAGGTTTCCAGGCAGACCGGCTCGCCCGTGGCCGTGCGGGCCACGCGCGGCTGCACGGCAGGCCAGCGCACGGTGGACGCCTTGGCCACCACGTCCGCCCAGGGCGCCGAGACGCCCCAGCTTTCGTAGGTCACCGTGTCCGGCACGATGTAGTCGGCCAACGCGTTGGTCTCGTTGATGAAGGGGTTGATCGATACCGACAGCGGCAAGAGGCGCGGATCCTTCATCTTGTCGATGATGACGCTCTTCAAGCCGGCGATGCCGTAGATCGGGTTGCTCATGTGGTTGAACCAGACCTTGGCATGGTACGGATAGCCCGCCAGCGCGGACGCCAGCATTTCCGAGCTGAGCCCGCCGGTGGCCGGATACCAGGGCGCTGCGGCCGGATAGGCCGGCTGGCCGGCGGCCTTCTTGCGCTTGAACTCGCTGGACTTCTCGTACGGAAAACGGTTGCGCGACAGGCCCACGCCCTTGGGCGTGGCGCGGTTGGCGAAGCCGGCGATGTTGTAGCGCGGCCCCTGCCCGTAGGGCGGGAACGGGCCGGCATCCAGCACCAGGCCGCCTTCGACGTTGAGGTTGCCCACCAGCGTGTTCAGCATGGCGATGGCATAGGCCGTATAGAAACCCGAGCCACTCATGGTGCCGCCGTGCGCGTCGGCTACGGCGCGCTTGCCGTAGCTGGTGAAACGCTCGGCCAGCGACGCGATCTTGGCGGCCGGCACGCCGCTCAGTTCCGCGTATTCGTCCAGCGTCTTGCGGCGCGCTTCCTCGCGCAGCAGCGACAGCGAACTGCGCACGCGCAGCGCTTGCGGCGCGCCGTCCATGCCGGGCGCGGCGACCGTGTCGTCCACGAACAGCGTGGCGGGCGCGGCCGCGGTATGCGGCGCCAGCGTGCCGTCTTCGAGGCGCACGACGTACACGTCTTCCCACTTCTCGCCGGCATCGGCCGGGCGCGGCCAGCCCAGGTCGGCGCCGCGCAGGAAACTGCCCAGACGCGGATGGCCGGGTTCCGCCACCACCAGATGGGTGGCGTTGGTCCAGGCCGCCTCGCCCGCGGCCTTCATGGCCGCTGGGCCGGGCTGCGCCAGCGCGCGGGCATCGTAGCGCTCGTTATCCAGGATCCAGCGGATCAGGCCCATGGCCAGGCCCAGGTCGCCGGCCGGATTGACCGGCACCCATTCATTGCCCGATCCGGCCGACAGGCTGGACGAGGCCGGCAGCATCGGCGACACGACCACGTAGGTGAAACCAGTCTCTTCCGGCCGCACGCGGGCCTCGGCCAATTGGCGGGCCTGGCGCTGGAACGGGTTGCCGGCCTGCGCCGGCGCCGCGCCGATGAACAGGCCAAAGCGCGCATTGTCCCAGTCCGGCTTGCCGTGAGGCATGCCCTTCAGATCGCCCAGCGCCGCGCCCGCTCCCACGCGGAAGCTCTGGCCGCAATAGGAACCGTGGTTGCTGAAGTTGACCGTGCCGAACGACTGCCCGGCAAAGCGCTGGATCAGCGGCGTGCGGCCTTCGTTGGACGCGTCGGTGAACAGGAACTGGTTGACCTTGGCGCCGTACTCGGGATTCTGCGGGTCCAGCGGCGTTTCGCGGTCGAAGATGGCGCGCAGGCCGTCCACCTGGCCTTCGCCGAACAGGTCGCCGCCTTCACAGACTTCCTGCACCAGCTGTTCGAACGAGATCGTCTGCCACTTGCCCTCGCCGCGCTTGCCCACGCGCTTGAGCGGCTGCAGCACGCGGAACGGGCTGTTCATCTGCTCCAGCATGGCCGAACCGCGGGCGCAGGACGTGGCGCGCCCTTCCAGGCCGTTGTCGCCGCCCAGTTGCGCGTAGACCTCGCGCACCGGCGCTTCCATCGCGGCCGGCCGGGTCGTGGCCAGCGGATGGTAGGGGTTGCCGGCCACGCGCAGGATGCGGTTTTCCTGCGTATCCACGCGCAGGCGCACGCCGCACTGGGTCCAGCAGCCCAGGCAGCTGGAGGGGCTGACCGTCTGGCCCGGCTGCGCGCTGAGCACGCCAGTCAAGGGATCGATGCGAAATTCCGGCGTCAGCGAATTGCCGCGCACGGCATGCGCCGTGGGCACGCCCGCCGTGCCTTGCGCCAGGTCCTTCACGGCCCGGACCACGGTCTCGCCGTAGCCCGCCGCGAACGCCGCCATGCCGCCGGCGACCACGCCGCCGCGCACCATCATCTTGCGCCGCGCCTCGTCGCGCGGTTGATCGGCGGCCTCGTCCGGCGGGGCGCCGCGCTTGTCGTCTTCGTGTTGCTTGTCCATTGCTTTCATTCCATGTTCTTTCGTCTAGGACCTGTGCACACACAGGCCCAGGCGGCGGCGCTCAGGCCGCCAGGCCGCGCGTGCGCGCCGGAAACAGCTCCAAGGCGTAGGTCACGGCGGCGATCAGCGCCACGCACAGGCCCAGCACGCCCACCATGCCCAGCAGTCCATCGCTGCCCCAGGGCATGTCGTACAGATAGAGGCCGGCGCCGTACTTCGGCACGCCCTGCACGCTCATGAAGACCACCCAGCGGAAGATCCACGCGGCCGCCAGCATGGTCAGCGCCAGCGCGGCTGAAGGCAGCGGCGCGGCCAGCGTGCGCGCCGGACGCTGCAACAGCGCGATCATGCAGAAGCCGGTCGCCACCGCACCCGCCAGGCTGACGCGCCAGATCGGAAACTCCGCGAACAGCCGCAGCGCGGCGTCGAACGAAGGATCCATGCCCAAGAGGCCCAGCAGCGCCCAGGCGCCGGCGCCCAGCGCCATCATCACCACCGCGGTCACGCTCAGGCTGCGCAACAGTTCCACCGGCATGGCCTGCGTACCGCCGCGCAGCCAGCGGCCCACCAGGAACATGGCCCCCAACGCGCCCAGCCAGGCGGTCAACGCGAAGTTCACCGGCAGGAACACCGTGTGCCACAACGGCCGCGAACGCAGCACCATCACTTCCGCGCCGGTATAGACCAGGATGGACAGCGCCGACACCGCCAGCGCCATGCCCAGCACGCGCACCCAGCCGATGCGGCCCCACCACCAGGCGGCGCAGAACAGCAGCGCCAGGGTCACGAACACCGGCAGCAGCAAGGCGCCCAGCCACATCCAGGACCAGGGCGTGACATGCGCGTAGAAGTGCCAGAAGCGGCCCGGCTGGTGCAAGTCCGCCAACAGCGACACGGGCGCGGCGATGGCGCTGACCAGCAGCACCGTCACGGCCGCGGGCAGCAGGCGGCGGGCAGGCGAGCCCGCGCTGCCAAAGGCCGCAAAGGCGGCGGTCAGCGCGGTGGTGGCGCTGATGCCGATGAGGAAGAAGTACTGCACGGCCCACGGCAGCCAGGCGGCGTCGTAGACCGGCGTCAACAATTCAGAGATCTGCATGCTCATCCCCTTTAATGGCTCAATGGCCGCCAGCCAGCCGCACGCCGGCCTGGCCGTCGACCTGATGGACGAACGCATCGGGCAGGCCGATGTAATAGACGTGGGGATCGGTCTTCATTTCGGGCTTGAGCACCTTGATGTCTTGCTTGTGCTCGACCAGCAGCCTGGAAATCGCGCTGTCGGGATCGTTCATGTCGCCGATGATGCGCGCGCCGCCCACGCAGCTTTCCACGCAGGCCGGCAGCAGCCCCGCTTCCAGGCGGTGCTCGCAGAAGGTGCATTTGTCGGCGGTCTGCGTTTCGTGGTTGATGAAGCGGGCGTCGTAGGGACAGGCCTGCACGCAATAGGCGCAGCCCACGCAGCGCTCGTTGTCGACCAGCACGATGCCGTCTTCGCGCTGGAAGGTGGCCTGCACCGGACAGACCGGCACGCAAGGCGGGTTGTCGCAGTGGTTGCACAGGCGCGGCAGCATCACCATGGAGGCGGGGCCGCCGGCGTCGGGCAGGACTTCGTATTGCAGGACGGTGGTGCGGAACTGCCCGATCGGAGGCAGGTTCTCCATGGAACAGCTGACCGTACAGGACTGGCAGCCGATGCACTTGCGCATGTCCACGACCATGCCGTAGCGCTTGCCCGCCATGCCGGGGCGGCGCGGCGGCTGGCCGTTGATGCCGGCGGCCTCGGCGCGGATGGGTATGACGGTGGCCGCGGCCCCCAACCCCAATAAGCCCTTCAGGAAGCCACGTTTACCCGGGAGTGGCGGTTCCGGGGGGCTGGCGGGGGTACTCATAGTGCTTCTCCAAGCGTTAATTCTGTTACAGGAATTAACTTATCACTTGGAGTTATATAGGGGCTTGATAAGTATCAAACCGGGGACGGATAAGTGTAAACCCGGAGCCGGTCTGCGGCCCAACCCGTCAATCCTCGATCTTGAGCGCCCGGCCCCAGGCAGCCAACTTGTGCTCGAACGACGCCGCCGCATGCGCCGGGCTGGTCGACGGCAGGTCCATGTATTCCAACGGGGCGGCCAGCCCGGGCAGCACGTGGCGCCGGTACAGCGCCGCGGCCTTGGCGCCGTTGAAGCAGACCCGGACGATGCCGGGGTGGCGTTCCAGGAATGCGGCGAAGTCGTTGGCGACCAGGGTGTCGCCGCGGATATCGGCGTCCAGGCTGCCGGGACGCTCGCAGGCTTGCAGCACGTCCCACAAGGCGACGCCAGCGGCTTGCAGGGCCTGCAAGCGCTGCGCATAGTCCAGGCCGGGATCGAAGCCGAAGACGCTGGCCGCGATGGGCCAGAAGGCGTTGCGCGGATGAGCGTAATAGCGGCCCTGCCGCAGCGACGCCACGCCAGGCATCGAACCCAGCACCAGCACGCGCGCGCCAGCCCCCGCCACCGGGGCAAAGCCTTGGACCTGATCGTTGTTGCCGCCCGCCAGGGCCGTATTCATGCCGTCTTCCATGCCCGAAGGATACGCCAGCCGCGAGTTCCGGCCCCACTGTCCGATTCATGGAACAGTGCTTATCAATGCCGGGGACTACCGCCGAAGAGGTGGCGCCCTTATCTTATTAATCATGACGAACGGCCCCGATGGGGCCGCGCAACAGGAAATACGACCATGAAGAAGATCCTCGGATTGCATGCCAGCCCCCGTCCCCACTGGGTGGGCGACGGCTTCCCGGTGCGCTCCATGTTCTCCTACAACGACAAAGGCAAGAACACCAGCCCGTTCCTGCTGCTGGACTACGCCGGACCGGCGCAGTTCGAGCCGGCCGAGCATCCGCGCGGCGTCGGGCAGCATCCGCACCGCGGCTTTGAAACCGTGACCATCGTCTATAGCGGCGAAGTCGAGCACCGCGATTCCACCGGCAACGGCGGCGTCATCGGTCCCGGCGACGTGCAATGGATGACGGCGGCCTCCGGCATCCTGCATGAGGAATTCCATTCCCACGCCTTCACCCGCAAGGGCGGCGAGCTGGAAATGGTGCAGCTCTGGGTCAACCTGCCCGCCAAGGACAAGATGGCGCCGGCCGGCTACCAGGGCATCCTCAACGCGGACATCCCCGCGGTGGAACTGCCTGACGGCGCGGGCACGCTGCGCGTGATCGCGGGCAATTACGCGGGCCACGCGGGACCGGCGCGCACCTTCACGCCGATGGACGTGTGGGACGTGAGGCTGGCCGCCGGCAAGTCGGCGACCTTCCCCGTCGCCGAGGGCCGCAACAGCATGCTGGTGGTGCTGCGCGGCACGGTGCTGGTCAACGGCGAAACCGTGGCGCGCGATGCGCAGCTGGCGCTGTTCTCCCTGGAGGGCGAGGACATCACCGTCGAAGCCAACAACGACGTGGTGTTCCTGGTGTTGAGCGGCGAGCCCATCGACGAGCCAGTGGTCGGCTACGGCCCCTTCGTGATGAACACGCAGGCGGAGATCGTTGAAGCGATCCAGGACTTCAACGCCGGACGCTACGGCAAGATGCACTGAGGCAACCGGGCCGGCTGGCCTCTCGCCCCGCACAGCGGGACGGGAGGCTAGGACCAGCCCTGTTCTCGCGCGCCCCGCCGCAAGCGGCCCAGCCTGAGGCCGTCACGGATGTTCAATCCGATCAGCGTCAGGTTGGCCGCGCCTGCCGCCAGCTCCACCGCCTGCACCCCGTAGAACACCCCATCCAGCAAGCCCGCCTGCGCCCGCAGCGCCAGGAACACCGCCGCGGGAACCAGAATCAGCAAACCATTGGCCGCGATGAAAGGCATGCGTTTGCGCTTGGCCAGCAGCAGCGGATGCCTGCCCTTGCCGCCCATCAGGAAACCGCTGGCGGCGGTCAGCATCATGACGGGCACGAAACCCAACAGCGCATACGCGATGGCAAGCTTGACCTGGGCCACCGCGGACACGGTCAGGAACAGTTCGGACACCACCGTTGAAATCCAGAACGCCGCCAAAAACAGCAGCGTCGACATGGCGGCAGCGGCATGGATTCTATGTTTCATGACCTTGCTCCCCGTGCGCGGGAATGTGCGCGGCCAGCAGGCCCGCCAGCACCCTCCCCGCCGTTTCCAGTTCAGCGGCGCTGAAGCCGCCGGCCAGTTGGCGCGCGCGCTCCTTCCAGCGCGCGTCGATGGCGCCATAGACGCGCCGCCCCTCATCGGTCAGCCGGTACAGCGGCGAGCGCTTGTGTTGCGGATTGGGGCGGACCTCCACCAGTTGCGCCTCGGACAGCAGGTTGAGCTGCTTCTGCGCGCCCTGGCGCGTCACGCCCATGGCGGCGGCGACCTGCGGCGCGCTCAGAGGCTGTCCCGCCAACGCCAGGGCGCCCAGCATCTGCCAGCGCGCGCTGGTCAGCGCCTGCGGCGCGACGAAGGCATCGCCCCAATCGAGCAGCGCGCCGTTCAACTGGAACAAGGTCAGGATCACCCCGGTGAGCCGTTCTTCCTTGGTTGGATTCATTGCTGGCCTCCCGGTCTTTCGGTTTAATTGACAACCAGTTTCCAACTATGGAAACTGGTTGTCAATATAAATCTGGACTGTTTTTCTGCGCACACCGGACAGCCGCCGCAAAAAACGGATAGCGTCCCCTGCCTCTGGACGGGTTTTCCACCAGTCCGCCCTGTCCGGCGCAGCTTTACTATCAAAGCCTTCAAGGCCCCGGCAGTGGAGTTTCCCCATGCTCGACACGATGCAGTCCGCCACCAGCACGACTTGGCCGCCGGCCGCGCCGCGGATCGAGTCGGTCCTGGGCCTGCCGGCGCAGCAATTGTTCGCCTCCGGCGATCTGGACGAAGCCCGTTCCATGGTCGGCCGCGTCATGCGTCCGCACCACCTGGGCGTGGTCGGCGCGCTGCAGCGCCTGGACGCCCGCATGCACCACCAGCCGCTGGGCGAGGTCTCGCTGAACCGCCTGCGCTACGGCGCCAACGTCGAGATCCGTCCCGGTCCGCTGGAGGACTTCTTCCTGGTGCAGATGCCGCTGTCGGGCTGCGCCCGCATCAGCAGCGGCCCCCAGCAGCTGGATTCGACGCCCGAGGTCGCCTCGGTCGTCAGCCCGGACGACGACCTGGCCATGCGCTGGGCCGACGACAACGACCAGTTCATGCTGCGCGTGGGCCGTTCGCTGCTGGAACGCACGCTGGTGGGCCATCTGGGCTGTGCGCTGGACCGGCCGCTGCGTTTCCAGCTGGGATTCCGCTGGCGCGAATGTCCCGCCTGGCGCTGCCTGATGAGCTATCTGCTGGACTGCTCGACGCAGCATGCCAACCTGGCCGAGCACAAGCTCATCGTGCACCAGATGGAACAGCTGGTCGCCGCCACCCTGCTGTCGGCCCAGCCCCATAACTATGCCGGCGCCCTGCCCGGCCGCCGCGGCGCGGTGCTGCCGCGCCACGTGCGCAGCGTCCAGGATTACCTGCAGGCGCACGCGCACGAACCCGTCAGCGCCGAACAGCTGGCGCGCATCGCCGGCGTCAGCGTGCGCAGCCTGTACGCGGGATTCAAGGAATTCCTGGGCGTGAGTCCCATGCATTACCTGCGCGACCTGCGCATGGAGCGCGCGCACGCCGAGCTGGTCTCGGGCGAAAGCCGCAACATCGCCGGCGTGGCGCTGCGCTGGGGCTTCGCGCACATGGGGCGCTTCAGCGCCGGATATAAGGAACGCTACGGCGTAAGTCCAAGTCAGAGCCTGCGGCGGCGCGGGTGAAGCGGCGCCGCTTCAGGGTCGGGCTGGCGCGGCCGGCTTGGCCTTGGCAGAGGCATCCTGCGCCATGACCTCACGCGCGAGCTGATTGATCTTGGGAGCGGCCTTCATGGCGCCGTCCTTGTGCTTTGTCAGGAACTGACGCGCGTAGTGCCGTTCAAGCTCGCAAGGATTCGGATTCTTGCCCGTGAAACCCACGGAGGCGTCTATCAACTTGCCCGCATGCGCCTGCTCGGCAAGGACCCGCTTGCGCATGGCCTGGATTTTTTCCGCCGCGTCCTTGCGCCCTTCCTGGGAATTCAAGCGCTGGGAGAGCCTGGCGCGCAGCGCGGCCGGGTCCGTCGGCGCGCGGGCCAGGTCCATGCCCAGGCTCGCTTGCGCCAGGGCCATGGCCACCATCCCCTGGACCTCCGGCCCGTCTGCCGGATACAGCTTGCAAGCGGCAATGAAACCCATGTGCGCGACCGCCTTGTCGCCCAGCCACTCCTGACCGCCATCGCTCCCCATCGGAAAGCCCAACGAGTCGCGCATCGGCTCCTGCACTTCAAAACTGCTGCCCGTGTTCTGTGCCGCGGCAAATCCGCCGCACAAGCAAAACGCCAGCGCCGAAATTGTTCTTTTCATCATGTTCCCCGTGCGCATCTGCTGCGCGAATCCCCAAGCCGCATGCTATTCCAACATCGGGCGGATTGATGAGTGAAGCCCGAAGCCCCCATGCGGGAGCGGACTTGCAGTTGCATCCCAACAACGCGTGCTTGGCTGGTTTGCCGGCCTCTATGGCGCGGAGCCCGTGTTTCCACGAAACTCGCGCAGAAGAAAGTCCGCCGGTCCGGCGCAGCCCCTGCAAGGAAACGCGATGAAAACACTGAAAAGCAGTCTTCTTCTTTGCGTGTCGCTGGTCATGAGCCCTGCATCTGCCGGGGAGGATGCCGAAATGAAGGCGTTCGAGGCTTCGAGTGACGCCTTGCGCTCGGGCGAGGCAAACGCCAAGGCCAGGCGCGCGGCCGTGGATGGCTTGTCACCCCGCCTGCAGAAACTCTCGCAAGGCCAGCGAGCCGCCTCGCACATCGCAGCTGCTGGCGCCTGCGCCATCGAGGTTCCAAGCGCGGACCTCGATAAACTGTCGTCGCTGGCAACGGCGGAAGCGATCCTGGACAAGCCGCTCTCTCAGGCTCCCCTGGATGGAAGAAAGCTTGCGCTCCTGACGATGGATGCCGTGGGCACCGAAGTAGCGGTCGCGGCGGCAAACAAGCGTCAAGTACGTCTGGGAAAATTAGCTCAGGCCGAGCGCGACTGGGTCTCCCGGATACGGGTCGAGGTAAAAAAGATCAATCCCAAAGGCGAACCCAGCGACTGCCGCTATCTACGCGCGCAGATCGATGACCTGCTGGAAAAAGCCGACAGCGACGACTCGCTGGTCAAGGCCGAAGTCATCCTGTTGGCCGTAGCGGAGATCGAACGGCGGAACAGGTCTGCACGCTGAACGCCCCGGGCCTACGGCTGTTCAATCCACGGCGCCATCGCCTCGTCCCGGCTCCAGTGACGCCAGCCGTACCGGTAAGCGTGCTGCAAATAGGGTCCGCGCAGGATGCGAGGCTCACTGTCCGTGGCCTGTTCCGTGCCGAGCAAGTGCAGAACCTGGGCCCAGTCCGCCAGCCCGCCCTGGGCGCCGCGCAATGCCGCATCCGCAAGCCGTCCGGCCTCTTCGACAGATTCCGCCCGCACCAGGAAGCAGGTATCCGCGCCATCCGGACCACCTGTGTACGGGTCCTCGGATTCGTTGCCCCAGCGTATCGCTTCGTACAGATTCATGACCCTGCCCCGTCCCGTCGACAGCGCAACGATACCAGCAGAACAGCCCTGCTGAGACCGACAGCCAGGGCCTTCCAGTGCTGCCGCCAGGCCTAGAACGGTATCCCCAGCTTCACATACAACTGCGCCCCTTCGGGCCGGTTCTTGACCTTGAAATCCTGCTGCCACTTCGCAGTAAACAGCCAACCCTTTTCATTCATGTACCGCACCGATGGACCGAAGCCGAAAGCCCGGGCGCGGCCGGCGGCGCTGTTGGGGCCGCTGTCGTCCGTGACCTGCTGGAAGGCGTAGCCGCCCACCCCCAGCACCCAGCCCTTGCCCACGCCCCAGCCCAGCGCGTAGTCGGCGTGCAGGGCCTGGCCCGAGCGCGTGTCGGTGGCGGAATTGGTGAAATTGAAGTCGTACATGACTTTCAGGTCGGCGTTGAAACCGTCCGGACTGATGCGGCTCAATGCGAACACCGGCTGCGCGGTCCAGTAGTTCTTGCCCAGGCTGGACGGGTCCTTGCGGTCGTACTCGCCGGTGGGTGCGTACATGTCCAGCCCCACTACGTAATGCAGGCTTTCGGACGGGTGATAACCCAGCGCCACGCCCAGCGTCATGTCGCCCAGGCCGGTGCTGCGGTTGCGCTGTCCGGCCGCCTTGGCGGTCACGTCCAGCAGCGGCGCGATGGCATGGAAGGCCAGCTGTCCGCCCATGACCTGCTGCTGCGTGACCCAGATCAGGCGCGGAGCCAGCACGTTGACGTCCACCTTGAAGCCGGGCACCGGCACGCGCTGGCCGTCATTGCCGCGCAGCGTGTCGTAGCGCGCCCCGCCGGCATAGACCAGCATGTGCACGCCCGGCGGCGGCAGCGCGCCCGACATGAAGTTTTCCAGGCCGTCCGGGTAGATGCCCAGGCCGCCGCCCTCGGTGGCCTGGGCCCCCGCGCTGGCCAGCGCCAATGCCAAGGCGCTGGCCAGCCGCCGGAGTTTCAGGTGTCCGTTCATGTTCCCCTCCTGCCTATTTGTTGTGCGACGAGATAGCCGGAGCCGCCGCCCAGGCCGGGGCCCGGGTGGGTGGCGGCGCCGATGTGAAAGAGATTGCGCAGCGGCGTGCGGTGGCCGCGCGCGCCCTGGCCGCCGGCAAAGGGCCGCAGCCAGAAGAACTGGTCGGGCGAACACACGCCCGAGTAGGGATCGCCGCCCACCAGATTGCAGTTCAGCCCTTCCAGGTCGGCCGGCGAGTACGCGCGCCGGCCGACGATGCGCCGCGCCAGACCTGGCATCACGCGCTCCATGCGCGCCTGCACCCGGTCGGCCATCGCCTCGCGCAAGGCCTCGTTCCAGCGGCCGTCGGCGGGCGCGGCCAGCTCGCCCGCGGCATCGCCCTTGATCCGCGCCGGCAGTTCCTGCATCTGCACCCACAGGATCCAGCCGCCGGGCGGCGCGCGCGTGGGGTCGACCGCGACGGGCTGACCGATGGCCAGGGTGGGACGCGCGGGCAGCAGGCCGTTGTTGGCCTCGGTCACCGAGGCACAGACCTGCTCCATGCTCTCGGTCAGGTGCACCAGCGGCACGTGGCGCAGCTCCGGCGTCAGCCAGTCCGGCGGCGCGTTCAGCGCAAAATGGATCTGCATGCCGCCGCGGCCGTAGCGATAGCCGGCGGCGCGTTCGCGCACGGCGGGTGGCGCATCGGGCAGCAACTGTCCGTACAACTGGCCGGGCGTCACGTTGCAGACCACGGCTTCTGTCGCGCGATACTCGCGTCCACCCGCCAGCACGCCCACCGCGCGGCGCCGCTTGCCCTGGCCGCTAGTGATGACGCGTTCGACCTCGACGCCAGTCTGCAAGCGGCCGCCGTGCCGTTCGATGACGGCGGCCAGCGCGTCCACCACGCCGCTGCCGCCGCCCTTGACCACCGGCATGCCGCCGGCCACCACCGCTGCGAAAGTCAGCTTGCCGATCAGCGCGGAACAGGCATCGTCCGGACCCAGGCCGGTGTGCAGCACCCAGGGCGCGATCAGCGCGCGCGCGGCATCCGACTGCAGCGCGCGTTCGGACCAGCGGCGAAAGCTCTCCATCGAGTCGGCGGCAAAGGCCGCCAGGCCGTCCATGCCGCGCTTGCGCCATTCGCCGAACAGCAGTTTGAGCATGCCCGCGCCGTAGGGGTTCTGCCCCAGCAGGCCGAAGGTCAGCGCCGCGTCCTCGCCGAACAGGCGCTGCGCCATCGCGCCGAAGGCCGCGCCGTCGCCGGGCGCCCAGGCATCCAGCCGCCGCGCGCTGTCCGCCACGTCCTGCTTCAAGGCCAGGCCCGAGCCGTCGGGCAGCACCAACCCGGTGGCGTACTCGCCCTGCATGAATTCCAGCCCGGCCTCGTGCAGCGCGGGCTTGAGCGCCGCGTAGGCCGGGCTGCCCATGAACAGCGGATACCAGCAGGACAGCACGTCGTGGCGGTAGCCGGGGAACAGCTCCTCGGTGCGGATGCAGCCGCCCAGCCTGTCGTTGCGTTCCAGCACCAGCACGGACTTGCCGCGCTGCGCCAGCAAGGCGGCGCAGACCAGCGAATTCATGCCGCTGCCGACGATGATGACCTGCGCCTCTGACTCCAGGGGCATGATGCGCTCCGATGAAAGTGGGCCGCTACGCGGCGGTCAGCGCGGTAAAGCGCCCGGCATGGAACACCAGGGGCGTGGCCGCCACGCTGGCCACGCGCAGCACCCGGCCGAACAACAGCAGATGGTCGCCCGCGGGGCTTTGCTGGTCGTTGGCGCAGACCAGGGTGGCCACCGCCCCTTCGATGGCGGGCACGCCTTCCGGCACGTCGTGCACGGGCGCCCCCGCGAACTTGTCCGGCACCGCGGAACTGGCAAAGCGCATTGCCAACTCTTCCTGGCCGCAGGCCAGAACGCTGATGGTGAAGTGGCTGCAATCGCGGAACGCCGCCAGGTTGGGCGAATGGTTCACCAGGCTCCACAACACCAGCGGCGGGTCCAGCGACAGCGAGGCGAAGGAGTTGATGGTGAGCCCGACCCGGCGGCCGTCCGGACAACGCGTGGCGACGATGGCCACGCCGGTCGGATAGCTGCCGAGCACGCCGCGCAGGACCTTGGGATGCAGATCGGTGCAGCCCCAGTCCAGGGGCAGGCCCGCCGCGCAATCGGGCTTCATGCCGCCGCCCGCGCCGGCTGCGCCGCGATGAAGGCTTCGCAGGCCGTGGCGTCGCCCCACCAGGGGTACAGCGACGGCGGATGGTTGAAGCCGTTGGCGATGGTACTGGCGATCGCCGGCGTGTGGTCCGCGGCCTGCAGCAGCTTGAGCAGGTGAGGCGGCGGCGGCAACAACATCGAATTGGTCCATTCCACCACCGCGCCCGCGTAGTCCCAGAAACGCTCGAAGGTGCGCTGCATCCATTCCGCCGTGAAGGTGGCGTCGCCATGCGACAGGATCGCGTCCAGGTACACGGCGCAGGCCTTGGTGGCGTTGTTAGAGCCCTGCCCCGTGATCGGGTCGTTGGTCACCACCGCATCGCCCAGGCCGAACACCAGCCGGCCCGACGGCAGGGTCAGCACCGGCTTGCGCACCGTGGGCGCGAAGCTGCCGGCCAGGATGCCGTTGGCGTCGGTCAGCTCCACCGCGCTGCAGCGCTCGGCCTCCCAGGGCAGATAGGCGTGCAGGATATGCAGGCTTTGCGCCAGATGCTCCTGCGGCGACTTGATGTCGCGCCAGCAATCCATCGGACCACCGGGTACGCCTTCGAACACCATGATCTCGCAGGGACCGCTGACGGTCAGCGCCGGAAACACGAAGTACTCGCCCACGCCCGGAATCAGGTTGAAGGCGACGCGCGAATGCTCCGGCGCCGGGCGCATGCCGTGCACATAGGTCAGCGCCAGCGCGCGCTGCGGCCGGTCAAAGCGCGAGCGCAGCGCATCGCGCTCGAACAGCTTGACCACCTCGCCCTTGCCCGCGGCCAGCAACACCAGGTCGTGCGAGGCCGCCAGCAATTCGAGTTCGGCCACGCCGCCGTCCTGGATCAGCAGCCGGCCGCCGCGCGCGGCGAACAGCTCCATCCAGGCCGGCATCTTGATGCGCTGGTCCACCGCCTGCGCGGGACGGTCCAGGCGCGCGACCCAATCGATCAGCTTGTGGCCGGGCCGCTCAGGATGCGGTATCGCCAGGCCGATGCCGTCGACGGTCGGACAGTCGGCCTCCCACTGATTCAAACCCAGGTCACGCTCGACCTGCAGCGAGGCATCGAACATGCACTGGCTGGACATCACTTTGCCGCGCCGGATATCGTCCGGCTCGCGGTTGGTGACGACAGTCACTTCATACCCTTTGTCCAGCAGTCCCAACGCCAGGGGCAGGCCGGCCTGCCCTCCACCCACGATCGCGATTCGACGCATGTCTGTTCTCCTTTGTATGGCTAGGCGGCCAGGCGCGGAATCGCGGGCTTGGCCTGTTCGGGGCCCATGGCGGAATAGCCGCCGTCCACCGCGTAGTCGGCGCCGGTGACGAAGCTGGCATGGTCTGAAAGCAGGAAGGCAACCACCTCTGCCACTTCGGCCGGATCTCCGGCGCGGCCCAGCAGGTGGTAGTCCGCGGCCACCCGGTCGGTCTTGGCGCGGTCGCCCTGCGTCAGTTCGTCCATCACGCGCGACCAGGTCCAGCCTGGCGACACGGAGTTGACGCGTATGCCGTCGGCGGCATAGTCCATCGCCATGTTGCGGGTGACCTGCAGCAGCGCCGCCTTGGACACTGGATAGAGCCAGCGTCCGGTCTGCGCGACGCGCGAGGAGATGCTGGTGAAATTGACGATGGCCCCGCCGCCGGCGGCAAGCAGATGCGGATGGACCGCGCGCGCGGCCATCACGGCGCTGACCACGTTCACGTCGAGCGCGCGCAGCCAGTCGGCGCGGCCCGATGCGGCGCCGTCGTCCAGGTAGGTCGCGGCCAGGTTGACGAGAAAATCGATGCGGCCGAAATGCGCCGCGGCATCGGCCACGCCGCGTTCCAGTTGCGCGTCCTCCGCGATGTCCACCGGCCAGAAGCGCGTGCCGGCCGGATCGGCGGCGGCCACGCGTTCGCCGCCGGCCGCGTCGATATCGAACAGCGCCACGCGCACGCCGTAGGCGCGCAGCGCGGCGACCACGCCCGCGCCGATCAGCGTGGCGCCGCCGGTCACGATGGCCACTTTATTGTCCAGACCCTTCATCGCATCACCTCACCGTTGGCTGATTGAGTGAGGCGAATACTGGCGCCGCGCGCCGCGGCCGCGTTAGCCGGATCCGGCCGACGCTATCCGCAAACTGCGCTTATTCGAGGCAAACTTGCGCCAGGTCCAACAGGCGTGTCCGGAAAATGCGCCGGCTGTCCGTTCCCTGCGGATGCCGGCTACGCCGCCGGCCGGGCGCGGCCCGGCTTGCGCGAGGTCCGCGCGTGCTCTTTGATCAGGCGCACGAAGCGCTGCACCTGGCGGCCGGGGCGCTCGAAGCGCGAACGCACCAGACTCAGCGACAGCGGGATGGACTCGCGCAGCGGCCGCGTCACCACGCCGGGCCAGCCCTGCTGCCCGACCGAGAACTCGTCGACGATGGCCACGCCCGCGCCCACCCGCACCAGGGCGCAGGCCAGTTCGGCGCGCACGATTTCCACGGCCGGATTCCAGCTTACGCCGGCACGCTGGAAGGCCGCGGCCACCAACTGTCCGAACGGAATGTTGCGGTTGTAGAGGATCAGCCGGCACTCGGCCAGCTCGGCCAGGCTGACCGCCCGCCTTGCGGCCAGGGCATGGCCTTGCGGCAGGATGCAGACCATCTCGCCGGTGGCCAGCGGCTCGACCACCAGGTTGGGATGGTCTATCGGCAGCACCGACACGGCCAATTCCGCCTTGCGTCCCAACAGCTCATGCGCCATGTCGGACAGCAGCGTGGTGTGGAACTTGAGCCTGACGTTGGGGTACAGCTCCATGTACTGCGCGATCACGGGCGGCACGAAGTTCAACGCCAGGCTGGGGCTGGAACACAGGGTCAACGCGCCCTCCGGCCGCTCGGCCAGGTCCCGCGCCAGTTCGTCGATGCGCAGGGCTTCGTCGAACAGCGGTCCCACCTCCTGGAACAGGCGCTGCGCTTCAGGGGTGGGCGTGAGCTTGCCCTTGTCGCGTTCGAACAGTTGCAGGCCCAGGCTTTGCTCGGTATGGGCGATGAGGCGGCTGACCGCGGGCTGCGACACGAACAGCAGCTTGGCCGCACCGTTCATGGAACCGGTCAGCATCACCGCCCGGAACGCTTCCATCTGCCTGAGCTTGAATCGCATGGCTGATCCGATAATCGTTTGTTATAACCCCTGGCCAACTTAGCATAAGCGCTGAAATCACGCTTTCATTAGCATCCCAGATGGCTCCTGGCGCACTTTCCAGGACGATTCGATAAAGGGAATGCATGACACTCACAGTAGGTTTCGTGGGCCTGGGCATGATGGGCCTGCCCATGCTGGAAAACCTCGCCCGCGGCGAGGAGCGCTACAACATCCTGGCGTATGACCGCGACCCCGCGCGCCTGGAGCGCCTGGCGGACCACCCCGCCTGGAACCAGACGCTCAAACCGGCCGCCGGCCTGCAGGCGCTGGCCGCCTGCGACGTGGTCATCACCATGCTGCCCGACAGCGCCATCACCAACGCGGTGATCGAAGGCGAACACGGACTGGCGGGCGTGATGCGCCCCGGCTCCGTGCTGCTGGACATGGGTTCGTCCAACCCGGCCGAAACGCTGCGGCTGGCGCCGCTGTTGCGCGCGGCGGGCGTGACGCTCATCGATGCCCCGGTGTCGGGCGCGGTGGCCAAGGCGGCCGCCGGCACCCTGGCCATCATGGTGGGTGCCGATGCCGACGGCCTGGCGCGCGTGCGCCCGCTGCTCTCGCGCATGGGCGCTTCGCTCATCCACACCGGCGCCGTGGGTTCCGCCCATGCCATGAAGGCGCTGAACAACTACGTCTACGCGGCCGGCCTGCTGGCGGCCAGCGAAGCGCTCCTGATCGCGCAGCGCATGGACCTGGACCTGGAGGTGTTCACCGACGTGCTCAACGCCTCCAGCGGCCGCAACGTCGCCACCGAAACCAAGCTGCGCCAGTTCATCGTGCCCGGCAGCTACAACGGCGGCTTTGCCCTGGCGCTGATGGCCAAGGACCTGCGCACCGCCGATGCGCTGCAGACCCTGGCCGGCGTTCCGGCCTCGCAGCTGTCGCTGTGCACGGCCCTGTGGCAGCGCGCGCTTGCCGACATGCCCGCCGGCGTCGACAACACCGAAATCCACCGCTACCTGCAAGGCCTGGAAGCCCCGGCGCCGGCCTGAAGCGCCGGACTCCAACGATAACGAGATCCACAGGAGACAAGCATGAAACGATCCGCCGCCGCGCTTGCGCTGGCGCTGGGGCTGGGCGCGCCGCTCGCGCCCGCCGTCGCCGCGGGCTACCCCGACCACCCCATCCGCATGGTCGTGCCCTTTCCGCCAGGCAGCATCACCGACGTGGTGGCCCGCAGCCTGGGTAAGGCCATGGCCGACGATTTGGGCCAGCCGGTTGTGGTGGAGAACAAGCCCGGCGCCAACGGCATCATCGGCACCCACGACGTGGCCCGCGCCAAGCCCGACGGCTACACCCTGGTGGTGGTGGGCGTGTCCACGGCGGCCAGCGGCGTGAGCCTGTTCAAGGACCTGCCCTACAACCCCGCCACCGACCTCGCGCCCATCGGCGCCGTCGCCGAAACGCCCTATCTGCTGGTGGGTTCGCCGCGCATGCCGGGCACCCAGGTATCCGATCTGTTTGCCTACGGCGCCCAGCATCCGGGCAAGCTGACCTATGCCTATGGCTCGGGCAGCGCGCAGGTGTTCGGCGCCAAGCTGGCGGCCATGGGCAAGATCAACGTCACGCCCGTACCTTATCGCGGCGGTCCGCAGGCGCTCACCGACGTCATCGGCGGCACCGTCGACCTTACCTTCACCGATCTGGCCAACGGCCTGCAGCAGGCGCGCGCCGGCAAGGTCAAGACCTACGGCGTCAGCACCCCCGAACGCTTTCCGCTGGCCCCGGACATTCCCACGCTCAACGAAACCGGCGCCGCCGGCTTCGACCTGACCGTGTGGTTCGGCCTGATGGGTCCGGCCGGCCTGCCCGCGCCCGTGGTCGCACGCCTGTCGCAATCGCTGGACAAGGCCCTGGCCAACGGCGAACTCAGGCAGACCTATGAACGCCAGGGCCTGAGCGTCAAGCAGCAGACCCCGGCCGAATTCGGCGGCTTCGTGCGCGCCGAGATCGACAAATGGGCCGCCATCGTCAAGGAAACCGGCATTCCGCCGCAATAGACCGCCCTCTTTCAACCGCTACCAGGAATTCCCCGCATGTCGCTGATCGATATCCGCAAACGCTGCCTCATCGTCGAGACCACTTACCACGAGAACGGCCCGGCCCCCGAACGCCCGCTCAAGCTGGCGGCTTCCTGCGCCGTCATCCGCAATCCCTACGCCGGCCGCTACGAACCGGACCTGATGCCCTTCATGGCGGAACTGCGCAGCCTGGGTACGCTGCTGGCGACCGAGCTGGTCGAGACGCTGGGCGGCAAGGACCAGATCGAGGTCTACAGCAAGGCCGCCATCGTCGGCCTGGATGGCGAAATGGAGCATGGCGCGGTCTGGCACGAGGCCGGCGGCTGGGCCATGCGCAGCGTGCTGGGCGAACCCAAAGCCATGGTGCCCGCCGTCAAGGCCGTGGCCGTGGCCGGCTACCGCATGATGGTGCCGGTGCACTACATCCACGCTTCGTATGTGCGCAGCCACTTCAACAGCATCGAGATCGGCATCCAGGATGCGCCGCGCGCCAACGAGATCCTGTTCGCCCTGGTCATCGGCACGGGCGGCCGGGTGCATTCGCGGCTGGGCGGACTGACCAAGCAAGCCGTGTCCGTGCACGACGGACAGCGCTAGGGAGACTCAGGCGCCCGGGATCGTCAGCGACAGGCCCGCGCGGTCGGCCACGTTGCAGATGTGGGCGCGCATGGCCCGGCGCGCGGCCTCGGCGGAACCGGTGGCCAGCGCGTCGATGATGGCCGCGTGTTCGTAGATGGGTTCGCGCACGCGCGCCGGATCGGCGAACGCGACCTGCCGGCTGCCGTCCACCACTTCGGCGATGTTCTCGGCCAGGTCCAGCAGCATGGGGCTGCCGGCGATCTCGTACAGGCAGGCGTGGAAGGCGCGGTCGCCTTCCGACATGGCCACCAGGTCGCCAGCGTCGGCGGCCTGCTCCATGTGCGTGATGGTGGCGCGCAGGCGGGCCAGCCCCGCCTGGGTGACGACGCCCGCGGCCAGGCCGGCGGCCAGCTCCTCCAGCTGGTTGCGCACCAGATAGACGTCGCGCAAGGCATAGCGGCCCTGGAAGCGCCAGCGGCCGTAGGCGCTGCCCAGGCCTTTTTCGCCGGGCCGGGCGATGAACACGCCGCGGCCAGCTTCGCTGCGCAGCAGTCCCAAGCCTTCCAGCATGGTGATTGCCTCGCGCAGCGAGGCGCGGCTCACGCCCAGTTCCTCGGCCAACTGGCGCTGCCCCGGCAGCTTGCCGGCCTCGGCCCAATCGCGCTGGCGGATGCGGGCCTGCAACTGCTGGGCTATGTGTTCGACGGTGTTCATCGCGGAATTCTCAAGGCAGGGGTGCGCGGCTACCGCCCGGTTTGGCGTTGACAGCCATATACTGCCTGGGCATTATGACATTCAACTGGTCTGACCGGTTAGGATAAAGCCGTACTGCAAAGCGCCCCGGCACGGCCGCGGGCCCCACGCACTCTCTCGTACATAGCGCCGCTCATGACCGACCTCTACGATCGATTTGCCCGCGCCGTCGACGCCATGGCCCGACTGGCTGACTACCCCTATTCCGAACGCCGCCAGGCCTGGCTGGACCGGCTGCGCGTCAATCTGCCCGAACTCACCGTGCTGGACTCGCTGGCGCCGGAAGCCGAGCTGGGCTACCTGGCGCCGCCGCCCGCCGCGCCCGCTGAACGGCTGCCCGCCGCGCAGGCCGGCCGCGGCGTCGCGGTGTCGCGCCATGCGCGCGGCATCGCCGCGATTGCCCGCGAATGCCGCGAGGACCCGGCGCGCGCCGCCGACGCCGCCCGCGCCGCGCTGGCCGCAGCCCGGCAGCAGGCCGGTCTGAATGCCTTCATCAGCCTGTCCGACACCCCGGCGCTGGACGGCGCCGCGGCCGCGGCCGCGCGCAGGCTGCGCGAAGGCGCGGCCATGCCGCTGATGGGCGTGCCGATCGCCGTCAAGGACCTGATGCAGGTCGCAGGCTTTCCCCAGACCAACGGCAGCGGCGGCCTGAAGCCGCCGCCCGCGTTGCACGATGCGCTGGCCGTGGCGCGGCTGCGCGAAGCCGGCGCGCTGGTGGTGGGCACGACCAACCTGCACGAGCTGGCCTACGGCATCACCAGCGAAAACCCGCATTACGGCTGGGTCGGCAATCCGCGCGGGGCGGGCTATACCGCGGGCGGCTCCAGCGGCGGCTCGGCCGCGGCGGTGGCCGCCGGCATCGTCCGCCTGGCCATCGGCACCGACACCGCAGGGTCCATCCGCATCCCCGCCGCCTGCTGCGGCGTGGTCGGCTTCAAACCCACCTTCGACGCCATTTCGCGCGAGGGCGCGCAGGCGCTGGGCGCCAGCCTGGACCACCTGGGTCCCATTGCCGCCAGCGTGGCGGATGCCGCCCTGGCCTATTCGATCATGTCGGGCCAGGCCGAACGCACCGTCAGCGCCGGCGCGCTGACGGGCCTGCGCGTGGGCGTGCCGCGCAATTACTTCTACGACCCGCTGGCCGAGGACGTGGCGCAGGCAGTCGACCATGCGCTGGCGCGGATGCAGGCCGATGGCGCCACGCTGGTGCCGCTGGACCTGCCCGGCGTCGAGCACAGCGCGGCGCTGCAATTCGCCACCCTGTGCAGCGAAGCCACCGACATCCACTGGCGCCGGCTGGTCGACCAGCCCGAGACGCTGGGCGACGACGTGCGCGTGCGCCTGGAGATCGGCCAGTTCTTCCCTGCCACCTGGTACACGCGGGCGCAGCGCGGCCGCGCCGCGCTGGCGCGCATGTTCGACCGGGCGATGCAGTCGGTGGACGTGCTGGTCACCCCCACGCTGCGCATCGAGCCGCCGCGCTCCGGCGCCGGCGCGGTCACCATCGGGGGCCGCGAAGTGCCGCTGCACACCGCCGTCACGGGCCTCACCATGCCCTTCAACCTGACCGGCATGCCGGCGTTGACGCTGCCCTGCGGCAGCGGCCGCAACGGCTTGCCGCTGGGCTTGCAGATCGCCGGTGCGCGCGGCGCCGATTGGCGCGTGCTGAACACCGCCGCCCGCGTGGAAAGCCTGCTGGCGGCCTGACGCCGCCGCCGGGGCCGACGCCATCGCCGGCCCCGGTCTCCATGCTGGTAAGCCCTAACTGGTCAGACCGGTACTACAAGATTACAAACAAGCAGAGTTCCCGCCCGCCGACGCCTCGCCCGCGCGAGCGACGGCATCGCCGTTGATCCTTTCCAAAAGGAAACCACGATGAAACTGCTCCGCTTAGCCGCAGCCGTATCCGCGGTCGTACTTGCCTCTGCCGCCCACGGCGCCGATCCTGTCGTCATCGGCGTGAGCATCGCGCAGTCCCCGCCCGGCTCGGTGGTGCAAGGCACCCAGGTGAAGGACGGCGTGGAAATCATCGCCAAGATGATCAACGACAAGGGCGGCGTGCTGGGCCGGCCGCTGAAGATCGTCTACGAAGACAACCAGGGCATTCCGGAAAAAGGCCGCGCGGCGGCCGAGAAACTGATCTCGCGCGACAAGGTCGTGGCCGTGACGGGCGGCCACCAAAGCTCGGTCTGCCTGGCCGAAATCGAAGTCGCGCACCGCTACAAGGTGCCCTACGTCAACACCAATTGCTGGTCCGACGACGTGCGCGCCAAGGGCTATCCGGAAGTCTTCAATCCGGCCAACTACAACACCCGCGTCTCCAGCGCCATGGCCGACACCATCGCGGCGCTGAAGGTCAAGAGCGTGATCGCCTTCGCCGAGAACACCGACTACGGTATCGGCCAGGCCAAGCTGCTGGGCGAGTTCCTCAAGAAGGCCGCGCCGCAGACCCAGTACAAGTACGTGGCGCTGGACCGCGCCGGCAAGGACTTCACGCCGGCCGTGCTGCCGTTGCGCGCAAGCCCGCCGGACCTGGTGGTCAACATCATGCTGCCGCCGGCCGCCTACATCCTGATGAACCAGCTCTACGAACAAGGCGTGGCGCCCAGCGCCAAGACCTGGTTCTACGACGGCGCCGGCATCGCCGACTATCCGGACTTCTGGAAGAACGTGAAGGAAGCCGGCAAGTACATGCTGGCCTTCGGCCTTTACCACCCGCAGATGCCCATGCCGCAGATGGGCCTGGACGTGGCCGCCACTTACCAGAAGCAGGCCAAGACCGAACCCAACCGCCTGATCTTCCAGGCCGCGGACTCGGTGCTCCTGATCGCCCGCGCCATCGAAGAGGCCAAGTCCACCGACAGCGCCGCCATCATCAAGGCGCTGCAAGGCATGCAGTTCGAAGGCGTGCGCGGCAAGTTCGGGTTCTCGCAGCAGCCCGGCTACACCTACCAGCAGTGGGTCGACATTCCCTACGTCACCTATCAGCTGACCGAGGTGGACCAGCCACTGAGCAAGACCACGCTGATCCAGGCCACCGGCCAGCCGCTGCAGGTCGACAAGCTGGTCAAACCGAAATAGTGGCGCCCCCACGCTGCGTCTTCGGCTTGCTGCCCCGACAGCAAGAAGGCTGGATCGCCTCCACGCCGTGACCGCAACACGCGCCGGGGCCGCGCCCCGGCGCCAGGGAGAATCGAGTGCTGGCATTGGACCTGTTCGTCAACGGCCTGATCATCGGCCTGTACTACGCGCTGATGGCGGTCGGCCTGACCATGATCTTCGGCATCCTGAAGGTCGTGAACTTCGCCCATGGCGAGTTCTACATGATAGGCGCCTACACCTACACCCTGGTGTCGCTGGCCCTGGGCGTACCACCCTGGCTGGCGCTGCCGGTGGCGGCCGCCGCTGGCGCGCTGCTGGGCTGGGCCACGGAACGCTGGCTGATGCGTCCGCTGTATGCGGGCTACGGCTCCTGGGGGCTGATGAAGGACGAGTACGCGGTGGTCGTTACCTTCGGCCTGTCGCTGCTGCTGATCAACCTGGTGGACAAGGTCGTGGGCCCCTACCCCATGCGCGGCCCGGCGCTGTCCGACGTGACGCGCATGGCGATCGGCCCCTTCATGATGAGCGGCCAGAAGCTGATCACCGCGGGCCTGTCCATCGTGCTGCTGATCGGACTGGCGCTCTTCATCAAGCGCTCGCTGTGGGGCCGGCAGGTGCAGGCGGTGGCGCAGAACCGGCTGGGCGCCTCTATCGCCGGCATCGACACGGCGCGCGCCAGCAGCATCATCTTCATGGCCTCCGGCGTGCTGGCGGCGCTGGCCGGCGCGCTGCTGGCGCCGGTCATCAACCCGGCGCCGGACGTGGGCGCGTTTCCGGCGATCAAGTCCTATGTGATCGTGGTCATAGGCGGCATGGGCTCGATTCCCGGCAGCATCGTCGCGGCGCTGGCGCTGGGGGTGCTGGAGAGCTTCGGCGCGGTCTACCTGTCCTATGACTACCGCGACACCTTCGGCCTGGCCTTGCTGATCCTGATCCTGCTGTTCCGGCCCAAGGGCCTGTTCGGCGAACGCGCGCGGGAGGTCTGAACATGGATCCACTGACCCATCCCAATCTGCTGCGCAACAAGCTGACCCAGGAAATGCGGCTGTCGCTGGCGTTCCTGGCCGTGCTGGCGCTGCTGCCGCTGGGCGTGTCCTCGCCGTACTGGCTGGGCGTGCTGATCGTCAGCATGTACTTCGCCATGCTGGCCTGCGGCTGGAACCTGCTGGCGGGCTATGCCGGCCAGTTCTCGCTGGCGCCGGCCGCCTTCGCCATGCTGGGCGGCTACACCACTGGTCTCCTGGCCTATCACTGGCAGGTGCCGCTGTGGCTGGGCCTGCCGCTGTCCGCGGTGGTGCCCGGACTGGTCGGCTTGGTGCTGGGCCGCATCGTGCTGCGTCTGTCCGGGCCCTACCTGGCGCTGACCACGCTGTCCTTCGCCGAGATCGTGCGCCTGGTGATCTACAACTCCATCGACTTCACGCGGGGCGACCAGGGTCTGCACGTGCCGGCGCTGCTGGAGAGCCGCGTGGGCAACTATTACCTGTTCCTGGCCGCGCTGGCGGCGGTGACGCTGCTGATCTTCCTGCTGCTGCGGGCGCGCCCGGGGCGCTTCCTGCAGGCCATCCGCGACGACGAGATCGGCGCGGCCAGCCGCGGCATCGACGTGGTGCGCTACAAGACGCTGGCCTTCCTGGTCAGCTGCGCCATCTGCGGCTTCGCCGGCGGCCTGTACGGCACCTTCGCGCAGCTGGTCAGTCCGGAACTCGGCATCGTGACGCAGACCGGCATGGTGATTGCCATGGTGGTGATCGGCGGCATGGGCACGCTGGTCGGGCCGCTCCTGGGTGCGGTGCTGGTGTACGTCGCGTCGGAACTGCTGCGCGACGCGGGCAACATCCAGATGATCGTATTCGCGCTGCTGGTCATCATCTTCGCGCGCTTCTTCCGCGAAGGGCTGTGGGGCCTGGCGCGCCGCGCCTTCCTGCGCCGATCCAGCGACGCCCGCGCCAGCGCCAGGGGGGCCTGATGCCACTGCTGCAGATATCCGGAATACAAAAACGCTTCGGCGGCCTGCTGGCCGTGAACGGCGCGGGCATGAACGTCGCCGACGGCGAGCTGCTGGGACTGATCGGCCCCAACGGCTCCGGCAAGACCACCCTGCTCAATGTGCTGTCCGGCCACCTGGCGGCGGACGCGGGACAGGTGCTGCTGGACGGCCGCAGCGTGATGGGCCTGAATCCCACGCGGCTGACGCGGCTGGGCGTGCTGCGCATGTTCCAGATGACCCGCGTCTTCAACCGGGTCAGCGCCTATGACAACCTGATCGTATGCGGGCTGGCCATGGGCCTGGACGAAACGGCCGCAAGCCGCCGCGCGCTGGATCTGCTGGACGAGCTCAAGCTGGCCCACGTCATGCACCTGGACGCCGGACAGCTATCGGGCGGACAGAAGAAGCTGTTGGAGTTCGGCGCCTGCTTCATGGCGCAGCCGCGCATCGCGCTGCTGGACGAGCCCTTCGCCGCGGTGCATCCGGTCATGAAGGAAACCATGTCGGAATTCATCCGCCGCCGCAACCAGAGCGGCCAGACCTTCATCCTGGTCAGCCACGACATGCCGGTGGTGGTGGACTTGTGCCCGCGCTCGGTGTGCATGAACGCCGGCCGCGTGCTGGCCGACGGCCCCACGCAGCAGGTGCTGCGCGAACCCGCGGTGATCGAAGCCTATCTGGGCGAACCGGGACAAGAGGAGCAGGACCATGCCTGACACGCTGCTCGCCATGGAAGGCGTGACCGCGGGCTACATGGGCGACATCGACGTGCTGCGCAACGTCTCGCTCACGGTGCAGGCCGGCCGCATCAGCGGCCTGATCGGCCTGAACGGCGCGGGCAAGTCCACGCTGATGAAAGCCATCTGCGGCTTCCTGCGGCCCAAGTCCGGCCGCGTCACGCGCGCCGGGCGCGACATCTCGGGCCAGCCGCCGCACCGCATGATCGACGACGGCCTCTGGTACATCCCGCAGGAGTCCAGCCTGTTCCCCTACCTGACGGTGGAAGAGAACCTGCGCCTGCCGCTGGAAGGCCGGCGCAAGCGCTACGGCGACGTGCTGGAGCCGCGCTTCAAGGAAACGCTGGAGCGCTTTCCGGTGCTGAAGGAAAAGCTCAAGGACCAGGCCGGCAACCTGTCCGGCGGCCAGCAGAAATCGCTGGAATTCGCCAAGGCCTACATGGTGCAGCCGCAGGTCTGCCTGATCGACGAGCCCAGCATCGGCCTGGCGCCGCGCGTCGCGGCCGAAGTCTTCCAATGGATCCGCGCCTTCGCCGACGCCGGCATGGGCATCCTGCTGGTGGACCACAACGTGCGCCGGGTGGTGGCCATGTCCAACCACATCTACGTGCTGAGCCTGGGCGAGATCACCGCCTCGGGTTCGCCGGAGGACTTCGCCGGCGACCTGCACGAGCAGGTGCGCGAATGGCTGGGGATCAATTTCTGATGGCCGCCCGCACCCTGATCGCCCAGCCCCTGACACCCGAGACCTTCGCTCCCTATGGCGAGGTCGTCAGCAGCGCCGGCCGCGCCGGCCGTTCCATCAACGCCGGCACCTCGCTGCGGGTGGAAATGGGCGAACCCGATCTGCTGGACGCGGAAGGCCGGCCTTCGCTATCGGTTTTCCGTGCGCAGGCGATCGCCCTGCCCTTTGCCGCGCGCATGCTGGAACGCCACAGGCTGGGCAGCCAGACCTTCCTGCCGCTGGCAGGCACGCCTTATGTGGTGCTGGTGGCACTGGGCGCGGAGGCGCCGGACCTGGCCACGCTGCGCGCCTTCATGGCGGGCGCGGGCGTGGGCATCACGCTGCGCAGGGATGTCTGGCACCACCCGCTGATGGCGCTGGCGGACGGCGAATTCGCCGTGCTGGAGCGCGCAGGCCCCACGGTGGATTGCGAAGTGATCGATCTGCCGGATGCGCCCTGGACCATCCAGGCCGCCTGAACTACACCGTACGCCGCCAGACGCTGGCCAGCCAGGGCTGTTGCTCGCGCGGCAGGCCCTGCGGCCGGTAGTAGTGTTCCAGCGCCTCGAAGCCGGCCGCCGTCAGCAGCGCGCTCCAGCCTTCCAGGTCATGGTAGGCGCCGTAGCGCCCGCGGTTCCAGCCTTCCTGGTTGCCGCCGCGCGGGTTGGAGCTGAACAGCACGCCGCGCGGCTTGAGCGCGCCGTGCAAGGCGCGCAGCACCTGCGGCAGTTCCTGGCCAGGCACGTGGAACAAGGCGGCGTTGGCAAAGATGCCGTCGAAGCGCTCTGGCGGCAACGCCAGGCGCAGGAAGTCCTGCTGCCAGACCTCGCAGCCAGTGGCCTGCCGCGCCATCTCGACAAAGCGCGGCGTCCCGTCCAGGCCGACCGGCCGGTGGCCCAGGGCCGCGAACGTTTTCAGGTCGCGGCCCGGCCCGCAGCCGAAATCCAGGATGTCGTAGGGAGGATCGCCTTCGATGTGGCGCAGAAGCGCCGCAATGTTCTGGCTGACGTCATGGTCGCGCGTGCCGGCCTCGAACGATTCCGCGTTCTCTTGGTAGTGCGCGACGGTCAGGGAGCTGATCTTGGCGAGGTCTTCGGCGTCGAGTTTCATGGGGTGATTGTGCCGCAAAAAACCGCATGCGGCCGTCGCCGGAAGCCGGCTCCGTCCGGCTGCCTGGCAACCGGGCGGATCCGTCTCAACCTGCGCAAGCTTCCCATGGAGTGTCAGACGCCGGCAGTGCGCCAGCGTCGGACACCCTCTCGACGCCCTGCCGGCCTCAGGCCGCCAGGCGGCCTTCGATGCTGGCCTTGGTGGCCGGCAGGTCTGCAGGCAGGCCCTGCTTGAGCTGGGCGAAGAGCTCCTGGTGCAATGCCAGTTCGTCGCGCCAGGCGGCGGCGTCGACCGACATGACCTGTTCGAACTTGTCCGGGCTGAACTCCAGGCCGGTCCAGTCGATGTCCTGATAGCTCGGCGAAATGCCGAACACCTGGTCCACGCCCTTGGACTGGCCGTCGATGCGGCCCAGCATCCAGCGCAGCACGCGCATGTTGTCGCCGAACCCCGGCCAGACGAACTTGCCGTCCGGACCCTTGCGGAACCAGTTGACGCAGTAGATGCGCGGCAAGGTGGCGCCGGCGGCTTCCAGCTGCTTGCCCAGCTTCAGCCAGTGGCTGAAGTAGTCGCTCATGTTGTAGCCGCAGAACGGCAGCATGGCGAAGGGATCGCGGCGCACCACGCCCTGCTGGCCGGCAGCGGCGGCGGTGGTTTCCGAGCCCATGGTGGCGGCCATGTAGACGCCTTCGACCCAGTTGCGGGCTTCGGTGACCAGCGGCACGGTGGTGGAGCGGCGGCCGCCGAAGATGAAGGCGTCGATGACCACGCCTTCGGGGTTTTCCCATTCGGGGTCGATGGACGGGCATTGCGCGGCCGGCGCGGTGAAGCGCGCGTTCGGGTGCGCGGCCTTGCGGCCGGTTTCGCGCGCGATGGCGGGCGTCCAGTCCTGGCCCTGCCAGTCGATCAGGTGCGCCGGCGGTTCGTCCGTCATGCCTTCCCACCAGACGTCGCCGTCATCGGTGAGCGCCACGTTGGTAAAGATGACGTTGGCCTTGAGCGTGGCCATGGCGTTGAAGTTGGTCTGCTCGCTGGTGCCCGGGGCCACGCCGAAGTAGCCGGCTTCCGGGTTGATGGCGTGCAGGCGGCCGTCCTTGCCGGGCTTGATCCAGGCGATGTCGTCGCCGATGGTGGTGACCTTCCAGCCGTCCATGCCTTGCGGCGGGATCAGCATGGCGAAGTTGGTCTTGCCGCAGGCCGACGGGAACGCGGCTGCCACGTGATACTTGCGGCCCTTGGGCGAGGTCACGCCCAGGATCAGCATGTGTTCGGCCAGCCAGCCCTGGTCGCGGCCCATGGTGGAGGCGATGCGCAGCGCGAAGCACTTCTTGCCCAGCAGCGCGTTGCCGCCGTAGCCCGAGCCGAAGCTCCAGATTTCGCGGGTCTTGGGGAAATGGACGATGTACTTGGTCGGGTTGCACGGCCAGGCCACGTCGGCCTCGCCTGCGGCCAGCGGTTTGCCCACCGAATGGACACAGGGCACGAAGTCGCCATCTGCGCCCAGCACGTCATAGACCTGCTTGCCCATGCGCGTCATGATGCGCATGTTCACGGCCACGTAGGGGCTGTCGGACAATTCCACGCCGATGTGGGCGATGTCCGAACCCAGCGGACCCATCGAGAACGGCACGACATACAGCGTGCGGCCGCGCATGGCGCCGTCGAACAGGCCGTTGAGCGTCTCGCGCATGGCGGCGGGCTCGGCCCAGTTGTTGGTCGGGCCGGCGTCCTCGGCGCGATCGGAGCAAATGAAGGTGCGGTCCTCCACGCGGGCGACGTCGGAAGGATCCGAGCACGCCAGGAAGGAATTAGGCCGCTTGGCGGGGTTCAGCCTGCGCATCGTGCCCGCCTGGACCATCTGTTCGCACAGCCGGTCATATTCTTCCTGGGAACCGTCGCACCAGACGACCTGGTCCGGCTTGGCCAGCGCCACAAAGCTGGCGACCCAGTCGATCAGGCCGCGGTGCTTCACATAGGCAGGCACGTTCAAGGCTGCCAATCCCCCATCCAAAGGCTTATTCATCGGGGTTTATCTCCATACTAGTAAGGCGAATGGTGATACGGCCCCAATTGGCATGGGGCCGTATCAATTTGCGCCATCATACTTGCAGCGGCTGGTTGCCCGTCAACCCATCCTCTTGGACGACATTGTCACCGGTTGAGACGGGTCAGACGTAGCGGCCGTCGCGCAGCTCGCGGCGGATGATCTTGCCGGTGGCGGTCGTCGGCAAACTGGTTACAAAGCGGACCGCGCGCGGATACTCGTGGGCCGCCAGGCGCTTGCGCACGTGGGCCTGCAGCTCCTGCACCAGCGCGTCGCTGCCTTCGTAGCCTGCGTTCAGCACCACATAGGCCATCACGATCTCGGTGCGCTGGGCGTCCGGCACACCCACCACCGCGGCCATGCGCACGGCCGGATGGCCGATCAGGCAGTCCTCGATGGGTCCCGGGCCGATGCGGTAGCCGGCGCTGGTGATGACGTCGTCGTTGCGGCCGACGAAGCGGATGAAACCCTGCGCATCGCGCACGCCCTGGTCGCCGGTCAGCAGGTAGTCGCCCGCGAATTTTTCGGCGGTGGCCTCGGGGTTGTTCCAGTAGCCCAGGAACATGACGGGGTCCGGCCGCAATACGCCGATATTCCCCTCCTGTCCATCCGCCACTTCGACACCACGGTCATCCACAATAGCAACCCGGTGGCCCGGCGCCGCGCGGCCGATGGCGCCAATGCAGGGGTCGAACAGGGACGAGCAGGACGACACCAGCATGTTGCATTCGGTCTGGCCGTAGAACTCGTTGATGGTCACGCCCAGCACGCGCCGGCCCCAGTCTATGAGTTCGGCCCCCAGCGACTCGCCGCCGCTGGCCACCGAGCGCAGCGCCAGCGCGCCGGCGCCGGCCGGCAGCTCGGCGCCGCGCATCATCTTGAGTGCGGTGGGCGGCAGGAAGGTGTGAGTCACGCCATGGCGCGCCATCAGCTCGAAGGCGCTGGCGCCGTCGAACTTCTCGAAGCGGCGCGCCAGCACCGGCACGCCGTGGTGCCAGGACGGCAACAGCACGTCCAGCAGGCCGCCGATCCAGGCCCAGTCGGCCGGCGTCCACATCAGCGCGGCATTCTCCGGGAAGAATTCGTGCGACATCTCCACGCCCGGCAGATGGCCCAGCAGCACCCGGTGCGCGTGCAGCGCGCCCTTGGGCTTGCCGGTGGTGCCCGACGTATAGATGATGACGGCCGGGTCGTCGGCCGCCGTCGCCACCGGCGTGTAGTCGTCGGATTCGGTGGCCAGCGCAGCGTGGAAAGGCACGGCGTCGTCCGGGCAGTCCGGGTCGATGCAATAGACCACCTTCAGGTCGGGCAGCCCGGCGCGGATCTCGCGCAGCTTGCGGCAGCCTTCCGCGTCGGTCACCAATGCGGCCGCGCCGCTGTTGGCCAGGCGGTACTGGATCGCGTCCACGCCGAACAGCGTGAACAACGGCACCGCCACCGCGCCCATCTTGTAGACCGCGATATGGGTCACCGCCGTTTCGGGCGCCTGCGGCAGGTAGACGGCGACGCGGTCGCCGCGCTTGACGCCGTGGCGCTCCAGGCTGTGCGCCAGGCGGTTGGACTGGGCCCTGATCTGATCGAAGGTGTAGCGCGATTGCGCGCCGTCGCTCTGCTCGTAGATCAGCGCCAGCCGGCCGCTGCCGTCGGCCCACTTGTCGCAGGCGTCGACGCCGATGTTGTAGGCCGCCGGCACCTGCCATTGGAACTGGGACGCGAGCTGCGCGTAGGAATCGGCTCTGGACAGCATGGTTTGTCTCTGATGTTGTTGTCGAACGCGCCGGCGCCCGGCGCCAGCGATGTAACGTCTTGCCTCAAACTTGACCCTGGCTCAATAATAAGCCCCCGCCCCTCCCCAGCCCACTCCCCGCCGCATGGAAAAAGCCGCCACCGTCCCGATGCGCCGCCCGCCGGCCAGCGCCAAATCCGAACAGCGCATCCGCGACATCCTGCGCGTCGCCCGCCAGGTCTTTTCCGAAGCCGGCTTCCAGGCGGCCACCACCACCGAAATCGCGCAGCGCCTGGGCGTGTCCGAAGCCACCGTGTTCACTTACTTCGGCGGCAAGCGCGAACTGTGCGTGCGGGTGATCAGCGACTGGTACGACGAGATCATCGCCAAGGTCGAGGACAGCCTGCCCCACGTGCACGGCGCGCGGGCCCGGCTGCATTACCTGGTGCATGCGCACCTGCGCCACCTGTTGGCCGAAGGCACCGGGCTGTGCGCCTTCATCCTGTCCGAAGGGCGCGCGCGCAACGACGATTTCGGCGAGGTCTACGCGGAACTGCAACGCCGCTACACCGCGCCGCTGATGGGCATCCTGGCCCAGGGCCAGGCCGACGGCGATATCCGCCGCGACATGCCGCTGCGGCTCTTGCGCTCGGCCGTCTACGGGCCGATGGAGCACGTGCTGTGGGACGCCATCCTGCGCGGCGCGCGGGTGAACGTGGCCGCCACCGCCGACCAGCTGGTCGGCTTTCTGTGGCAGGCGCTGCAACCGCCCGCGCAGGACGCGCTGGCGCTCGCACAATTCCGCGGCGAAGTACGGGACGCCCTGCATCGGCTTCAATCGTCGGAAAACAAGGACGGCGGCTCGTACTGAGGAAAGCCGTTGTAGGCCTCGCCCCGCTCGGCGGGCGCCAGGGTCCATGAATGGCGGGCGTTGGGCACGCCGCCATCCACCCGGATGACGCTGCCGTTGATGAAGGCGGCGGCCGGCGACAGCAGGAACACCACCGCCGCCGCCAGCTCGGCCTCGGTGCCGAAGCGCTGCAGCGGCACCTTGGTGCGCAATTCGCGCAGCACGGCGCGGTAGTCCTCGTCGTAGCTGTCCATGCCGCTGGAAGCGATCCAGCCCGGCGCCACCGCGTTGACGCGCACGCCCGCATGGCCCCATTCGCAGGCCGCGGTTTCGGTCAGGTTCCAGACGCCGGCGCGGGCCGCGCCCGAATGCCCCATGCCCGGCATGCCGCCCCAGATGTCGGCCAGCATGTTGACGATGGCGCCGCCATGCTGGCGCATGTGCTGGGTATAGACCTCGCGCGACATCAGGAAGGTGCCATGCAGATTGTTCTGCACCACCGCGTTCCAGCCGTTGTAGCTGATGCGGTCCAGCGGCGCGGGGAACTGGCCGCCCGCGCAATTGAACAAGCCGTCGATGGCGCCATGCCGCGCCAGCGCATCGGAAACCGCGCCGCGCACGCCGGCCTCGTCGCGAATGTCGCAGGCGTGCATGCTGATGCGGCTGGCGGCCTCCGGATAGATGCGGGAGATTTCGTCCTGCGCCGCCTGCAGCTTGTCCAGCTTGCGCCCCACCAGCGCCAGGCCTGCGCCCAGCGACGCCAGCTCGTGCGCGGTGCAGCGGCCCAGGCCGCTGCCGCCGCCGGTCACGACGATGGTCTTGCCTTGATACAGGCCCGGCCGGAATACCGATGCGTAGCGCTGGCCGGCGGCCGCGCCGCCTGCGTTCTGGCTCATGTCTCGCTCCATTATTTTTTTTGAGGATAACTCAATATTTGTTCCGATTCGATGGCCGGAACAGAAATTTCAACCTAGAATCGATCGTTAGTCCCGTTGCTTTGTTGAGCTTGAATCAAGAAAACTGGAGACCAGGAATGACCACGCCCGCCCCGCTGGACGTCGCCCACGACGGCCCCATCGCCCGCCTGACGCTGAACCGCCCCGACATGCGCAACGCGTTCGACGACACGCTGATCGCCGCCCTGACCGGCGCCGTGCAGGCTGCGGTGGACGATCCCGCCGTGCGCGTGCTGCTGCTGACCGGCGCGGGCAAGGCCTTCTGCGCCGGCGGCGACCTGAACTGGATGCGCAAAATGGCCACGCTGACCGACGCCGAGAACCGCGCCGATGCGGCCAAGCTGGCCCGCATGCTGCACGCGATCTGGTCCTGCCCCAAGCCCGTGGTGGCCTGCGTCAACGGCGACGCCTATGCCGGCGGCATGGGCCTGGTGTCGGCCTGCGACATCGCCATCGCCGCGGACAGCGCGCATTTCTGCCTGTCGGAAACCCGGCTGGGGCTGCTGCCCGCCACCATCAGCCCCTACGTGCTGCGCGCCATGGGCGAGCGCGCGGCCAACCGGTACTTCCTGACCGCCGAGCGCTTCGACGCCGCGACCGCGTTCCGGCTGGGATTGGTGCACGATATCGCGCCCCTGGCCGAGCTGGCGCAGCGCGCCGAGGCGCTGTGCCACGCCCTGTGCGACAACGGCCCCGGCGCGGTGCAGGCCAGCAAGCGGCTGGTGCGCGATTTCGCCGGCCAGGAGATCGACGCCGCCCTCATCGCCGACACGGTGGAGCGCATCGCCGCCGTGCGCAGCACGGACGAAGCGCGCGAAGGGGTCAGCGCCTTCCTGGAAAAGCGCGAGCCCGCCTGGCGCGCAAAGCGCTAGGCGCCCAGCCGCTCGGCCAGGAAATCCACGAAGGCCCGCAGCTTGGGCAGCGGGTGCCTGCTGTCCGGCCACAGCACGGAAAAGCGGCCACCGGCATCGAGACAGTCGTCCAGCACGGTGGCAAGACGGCCTTCGTCCAAGGCCGCCCGCAGCGCAAAATCGGGCAGATAGGCCAGGCCCAGCCCAGCTTGGGCCGCGCCGATCAACGCCTCCACGCTGTTGAAGCTCAGCGCCGCCGGCGCGGGTGCGACAGGGCCGTCGCGGAACTGCCATGGCTGCACCTGGCCCGTGCCCGGATAGCGATAGGCCAGCCTGGCATGTCCGTCCAAGTCGCCCGGCGCTCGCGGCGTGCCACGGGCGGCCAGATAGGCGGGCGCGCCCGCCACCACGAAGCGGTAAGGCCGCAGCGGCCGCGCCCTCAAGCGCGAATCCGCAAAGTCGCCGCTGCGTATCACCGCGTCCAGCCCCTCGCCGATGACATCGACGATGCGGTCGTTGAAATCCAGTTCCAGCTCGATCTCGGGATAGCGGCGGGTGAACTCGGGCAGCAATGGCAGCAGCAGGCGGTAGCCGATGGCCGGCACGCTGACCCGCAGCCGGCCGCGCGGCGCCTCGCGGCCCCGCGTCACCTCGGCTTCCGCTTCATCCAGTTCGTTCACGATGCGCAGGCAGCGCTCCAGGTAGAGCGCGCCCTCTTCGGTCAGGCTGATGCGCCGCGTGCTGCGGTTGAGCAGGCGCACGCCCAGCCTGTCCTCCAGCCGCGCCACGCTCTTGCCCACGGCCGAGGCCGACAGGCCCAGATGCTCCGCGGCCGCGACATAGCTGCCGCGCTGTGCGGCGTGGACGAAGGCGTGTATTCCGTTCAGGCTGTCCATTTCCGCCCCATTAAGGATTATTTATCCGCTCAGACAGGATATCGGCGGTGTTTTTGTTTCATTGACGCAATTTTATCCTTCATCGACGCCTATCCCGGCTATTCCAACCTGATTCGTCGATGCCTTCTTCTTCCTCAGTTCCTGTCTCCCCGGGCTGGACCGTGCTTGCCGTCTGCACGGCCGCCCTCATCCTGCCCTTGAGCTTTTCCGGCGGCGCGGTCGCCACGCCCGCCATCGGCCGCGACCTGGGCGGCGGCGCCCAGGCGCTCGGCTGGATCACCAACGCCTTCATGCTGAGCTTCGGCAGCCTGCTGATGGCGGCGGGCACGCTGGCCGATGCCTATGGCCGCAAGCGCCTGTTCGTGTCCGGCGTGGCCTTGTTCGCGCTGGTATCGGTTGCGCTGGCGCTCGCTCCCACAGTGGCCTGGCTGGACGGCCTGCGCGCGCTGCAAGGCGCGGGCGCCGCGGCGGCCCTGGCCGGCGGCTCGGCGTCCCTGGCCCACGCCTGCCCGGGCCCGGCGCGCACCCGTGCATTCGGCCTGCTCGGCGCCAGTTTCGGCGCGGGCCTGGCGCTGGGGCCGATGCTGGCCGGCCTGCTGATCGACAGCCTGGGGTGGCGCTCGGTCTTTCTGTCGAGCGCCGCGGTCGGCGCGCTGGCGCTGGCCGTCGCCCTGCCCCGGATGCAGGAATCGCGGGACCCGCAAGCGGGCCCGCTGGACTGGGCCGGCAGCCTGACCTTCACCTGCGCGTTGGCGCTCTTGACCTGGGGCATCCTGGAAACGCCCGCCGCGCGCGACGCGTCGGCGCTCGCCTGGAAGCTGCTGGCGGCGGCGGCGCTGTGCCTGCTGGCCTTCGTGGCAATCGAGCGGCGCGTGCGCCGGCCGATGCTGGACCTGGCGCTGTTGCGCTATCCGCGCTTTGTCGGCGTGCAGATGCTGCCCGTGGCCACCTGCTATTGCTATGTGGTGCTGCTGGTGCTGCTGCCGATCCGCTTCATCGGCATCGAGGGGCGCGGCGAAGCCGGCGCGGGACTGGCGATGGCGGCCCTGTCCGCGCCGCTGCTCTTCATGCCGGCGGTCGCCGTCTGGACCACGCGCTGGATGAGCGCGGGCCGTAGCTGCGCGCTGGGCCTGCTTGCCGCCGCCCTGGGCCTGTATTGGCTCAGCCGCATCGGCGTCGCACAGCCGGCCCAGGCTGCGCTCTGGCCGATGCTGCTGATCGGCGCGGGCACCGGCCTGCCCTGGGGCCTGATGGACGGCCTCTCGATGAGCGTCGCGCCGCCCGAGCGCGCGGGCATGGCCGCCGGCATCTTCAGCACCACCCGCGTGGCCGGAGAAGGCATCGCGCTGGCCAGCGTCAACGCCTTGCTGACCTTGTTGGTCGCCCACCGGCTCGGCGCGGATCCAGGCGCCGCCGCGCAATACCTCGCGGCCGGCGACATGGCGCAGGCCCTGGCCCACCTGCCCGACGCGGGTCCGGCGCTGCTGCGCCAGGCTTATGACGAGGCCTTCCGCCAACTGCTGCACGCGCTGATCGCTATCACCCTGGCTTGCGCCGCCGTGGTGGCGCTGTTCCTGGATGCGCCGCGCAGCCAGACGCTGCAGGCACGCGTGCCATAATTCCAGGCGCAATTTCAGGAAGTCTCATGCCACACGCTTTTCCTCCCCTGAACGCCGAGCGCCTCTGGGCCCGCGTCGAAACCCTTTCCCGCTACACCCTGCCCGAGGTCCCCTGGACCCGCCGCGCGTTCTCGCCATTGTTCGACGAAGCCCGCGCCTGGCTGCGCAGCGAATTCGAGGCCGCGGGCCTCACCACCCGCCTGGACGCGGGCGGCAACCTGATAGGCACGCTGGCCGGGCGCGACCCGGCGCGCAAGCCCATCGCCACCGGCTCGCACTGCGACACCGTGATGGCCGGGGGCCGTTTCGACGGCATCATCGGCGTGCTGGCCGGCATCGAAGTCGCGCACACCTTGCGCGAACAGGGCGTGCAACTGGAACACCCCTTCGAGGTCATCGATTTCCTGTCCGAGGAGCCCAGCGACTACGGCATTTCCTGCGTCGGCAGCCGCGCCCTCTGCGGCCAGCTCACGCCCGACATGCTGACCGCCCGCAACCCCGAGGGCGAGACGCTGGCGGCCGGCATCGCGCGCATCGGCGGCGACCCGTCGGCGCTGGGCGCGCCGCTGCGCGCTGCCGATGGCACCGCGGCGTTCGTGGAACTGCATATCGAACAAGGTCCGGTGCTGGAAAGCCGCGGCCTGCCCATCGGCGTGGTCACCAACATCGTCGGCATCCGCCGCGTGCTGATCACGGTGGAAGGGCAGCCCGACCATGCCGGCACCACGCCCATGGACATCCGCCGCGACGCCCTGGTGGGCGCGGCCCGCATCATCGATGCCGCCCACCACCAGGCCAGCGCGGCCAGCGGCAATCCGCATTACGTGGTCGCCACCGTGGGCCGGCTGTCCATGACGCCCAACGCCGCCAACGCGGTGCCGGGCCGCGTCGAACTGACGCTGGAAATGCGCAGCGACAGCGACGCCGTGCTGGACGCCTTCCCCGAGACCCTGATGGCCGGCGTGGCCACGGACCTGACCGCGCTGCGCCTGTCCGCAAGCTTCACGCAGCTGAGCCGCGCGCGGCCCACCGACTGCACGCCGCTGGTGATGGACGCGGTGCAGGCCGCCGCCGACCAGCTGGGCTACGCCTCCATGCGCCTGCCCAGCGGCGCGGGCCACGACGCGGTCTACATGGCGCCCACCGGCCCCATCGGCATGATCTTCATCCCTTGCCTGAACGGCCGCAGCCATTGCCCGGAAGAGTGGATCGAGCCCGCGCAGCTGCTGGACGGCACCCGCGTGCTGTACCAGTCGGTGCTGGAACTGGACCGCAAGCTGCGCGCCGGCTGAGGCCGGGGCGTCCCTGCCAGGTCCGCGGGTATCTCCCGCCCACGGGCGGGGCGCTGCCATAATGGGCGCCTCGCGCCGCGACCGGCGCCCCTCTCCCGCCTTGCCCGCCCCATGGAACAGATAGAACTCAACGACAGCACCGCCGACCGCTACCTGCTGGACGCGCCCGGGCTGTCCCTGCTGGTCTTCCACAGCCGCACCTGCGGCACCTGCCGCATCGCCCGCGAACAACTGCCGCAGCTGGAGCTGCCCGTGGAACGCGTGTGCTGGGTCGATGCCGGCGACAACCGCGGCCTGGTCGAACGCTACGAAGTCTTCCACCTGCCCGCCATGTTCGTGACCCGCGACGGCGTCTTCTTCGGCCCGGTGCAATCGACGCTGGCGGAATGGGACCTGCGCCAGCAGATCGGGCTGGCCCTGGACAGCTACCCCGCCGAACTGCCGTGAGCGCCGCCAAGCCCCTGCGCCAGTCGCTGGACGGACTGGCGACCGGCGCCATGCTGCTCTTGTGCGTCTGCTGGGGCTTCCAGCAGATCGCCATCAAGCTGGTGGCCGCGGACGTGTCGCCCATCATGCAGATCGGACTGCGCTCGACGTTCGCGGCGCTGGTCCTGGCCGTGGCAGTGTGGCGGCGCGAAGGCCTGCGCGCCGTCATGGACGGCACGGCGCTGCCCGGCCTGATCGTGGGCCTGCTGTTCGCCGGGGAATTCCTGTTCGTCGCGCAGGGTCTGGTCTACACCACCGCCTCGCACATGTCTGTGTTCCTCTACACCGCGCCCATCTTCGCCGCGCTGGGGCTGCACTGGCTGCTGCCCGAAGAACGCCTGAAGCCGCTGCAATGGGTCGGCGTGGCCATCGCCTTCTGCGGCATCGCCGTGGCCTTCCTGGGCAAGGGCCAGCCCGCGGGCTCCGACGCCGCTCCCAACATGCTGCTGGGCGATGCGATGGGCCTGCTGGCCGGCCTGTTCTGGGGCGCCACCACCGTGGCGATCCGCAAGACCTCGCTGTCCGAAGCCGCGCCCGCCAAGACGCTGTTCTACCAGATGGCGGTCGCGGCCATTACCCTGCTGGCATACGCCGCGGCCACCGGCAACGCCGGTTTTCGTTATACGCAGGCGGCGGTGTTAAGCGTCGCCTTCCAGTCCGTGGTGGTGGCCCTGTCCAGCTATCTGGCCTGGTTCTGGCTGCTGCGCCGCTACCTGGCTTCGCGCCTGTCCGTCCTGTCGTTCATGACGCCGCTGTTCGGCGTGAGTTTCGGCGTGCTCATCCTGGACGAACCGCTGGACGCCGGCTTTGTGCTGGGCGCCCTGCTGGTGCTGGCCGGCATCACCCTGGTGAGCGGCGCCGAACTGCTGCGCGAGAAGCTGCGGCGCGCACACTGAACCGCCCGCGCCTATGGCCTGGATCGCGGCGCGGGCGCCGCGCCCAGGTTCAGCACGATCAGCGCGGCGCCGCCCAGCACCAGGGCGAACCCCCACCAGTCCAAAGCCGCGGGCCGGTCGCCCACCAGCGCCATCGCGCCCAGCACTCCCACCACCGGCACCATCAATGTGGTCAGCGCGGCCACCGTGGCGCTGACGCGCTCGCTCAGCACGAACCAGAGCCAGTACGCGACGGCGGTGCCCAGGATGATGTGGAACGACAACGCCGCCACCACGCGGCCGTTCCAGCCCTGCGTGGGAAACGATTCGCCCGCGATCAGCATGCCGCCCAGCGCGCAGGCCGCACCCACCGCCAACTGCCACGCCGTGACGACGATGCGGTCGCCGGCCACCGGCCAGCCCTTCAGGTAGACCGTGCCGGCAGCCCAGCCGAAAGCCGCCACCAGCGGAAATACCAGACCCTTGGCCGCGGCCGCGTCGTGTTCGCCGAAGACCGCGCGCAGCACCGGCCAGGCCAGGATGGACACTCCCGCCGCGCCCAGCAGCAGCGCCAGCGCCCGGCGCCGATCCAGGCGTTCGCCCAGTACCGCCCAGGCCAGCAGGGCCGACATCATGGGCATGGTGAAGGTCAGCACCGCCGCGCGCGAGGTGCTGGTGCTGAGCTGCGCCCAAGCCACCAGCAGGTTGAAGGCCGCGACGGCAAGCAAGCCGCCCACGATGATGCCGCGCCACGACTCGCGCGGCGGCAGCAAGCTGACCCGCTTGGCGCGCGCCAGCAGCAACAGCAATACCGCGCCGCTGCCCAGGCCGAGCAGGCGCAGCGTGAACGGCGGGAAGATCGACAGGATGATCTTCACCGCCGGCCAGTTCAGGCCCCAGAACAGGGCCAGCGCAATCGGGATCAGGCGCACGCGGCGCGCGCCTCGGCCGTCAGCTCGGACAGGCCCTGGCGCTGGCGCCCTTGCGCGTCGAAGTTGTCCGGGTTCAGCCAGCGTTCATAAGCGGCGCGCAGCGCGGGCCAGTCGCCGTCGACCATCGCGAACCAGGCCGTGTCGCGGCTGCGGCCCTTGTACACCGTGGCCTGGCGGAAGATGCCCTCGAACTGGAATCCGAGGCGGGCGGCGGCCGCGCGCGACGGCGCGTTCAGGCTGTCGCACTTCCATTCGTAGCGGCGATAGCCCAGCTCATCGAAGGCGCGGCGCATCAGCAGGAACTGGGCCTCGGTGGCGATGCGGGTGCGCTTGAGCTGGCGCGAGAACGACACGAAGCCGACTTCGATCGCGCCGTTGGCCGGGTCGATGCGCATCAGCGCCAGCGTGCCAATGGCGCGGCCCGTTTCCAGGTCGATGATGGCGTGGTGCAAGGGGTCGTTGCCGGCCTGCGCCTTCTCGGCGAATTGGCGGTAGGCCGCCAGGTCTGCGAACGGCCCCACCGACATATAGGTCCAGTCGCTGTCATCCGGCGCCTGGCTGAACGCGTGATACAGATCCTCGGCGTGGCGCTCGGCCGACAGCGGCTCCAGCCGGCAATAGCGGCCGACGACGGGCGTCAGGGGCGGACGCGGGCGCGTGGTCCAGCCCGTCATGTCCGGGCCGATGGGTTGCTGGTAGGCGTTGACGCGGGGTTGCATGCTACGGGGCCTCTTCAGGTTGGCGCGCCGCCCGAAGGGACGGACGCAGTACGCATGCCCTCACGATATCGGAATCGTGGCATCATAAAAAGCACCACGATCCCGAATTTTAATAGGGCCAAGATGAACACCCCCGCCCTGCTGTCCAGCCCGCTCACGCGCGGCCCCGGCGCGCTGCCACGCCAGCGCCAGCTGATCCAGCGCCTCAAGCAGGCCATCCTGGCCGGCCAACTGCCGGCGGGCGGCAAGCTGCCTTCGTCGCGCGCCCTGTCCGAGGAACTGGCCATCTCGCGCAACACGGTGCTGATCGCCTACGAGCAACTGACGGCCGAAGGCTACGTGATCGCCGACCGCCAGGGCACGCGGGTCGCGCCCCTGTCGGCCGCCGCGGCCATCGCCGCCAAGCGCGCGACACCGCCCACGGACCAGCCCTCGCTGACGGCCAAGCGGCTGACGCGCATCGTCTCCACCCGCTACGCCCATGACGGGTCGCTGCCCATGACGCCCGGCACCCCGGCGCTGACGCAATTCCCAATAAGCGCCTGGCGCCGCGCTCAGGACCACGCGCTGCAAGCGGCGCCCGCCACCGCCCTGGGCTACGGCCATCCGGTAGGCGAACCCGCCCTGCGCGAAGCCATCGCCCAATACCTGCGCGTGTCGCGCGGCGTGCGCTGCGACGCCTCGCGCATCGTCATCACCGAAGGCGCCCAGGGCGCGCTGGCGCTGTGCGTGCAGCTGCTGACCAACCCCGGCGACACCGCCTGGCTGGAAGACCCCGGCTACCGCGGCGCCAAGTCCGCCTTCCATGGCGGCGACCTGGACGTGGTGGCCATGCGCGTCGACGCGGACGGCATCGTGATCCCCGAAAGCGCCTGGCAGGAACGTCCGCCCCGCCTCATCCAGACCACGCCGTCGCACCAGTACCCCACGGGCGCGGTGCTGTCCTTGCCGCGCCGCCTGGGCCTGATCGAACGCGCCCGCCAGGCCGGCGCCTGGATCATCGAAGACGATTACGACAGCGAATTCCGCCATCAAGGCGAACCCATCGCCGCGATGCAAGGCCTGGTCGAAGACGCGCCGGTGCTCTACGTGGGCACCTTCAGCAAGACCATGTTCCCGGCGCTGCGCCTGGGCTTCCTGGTGCTGCCCGAAGCCATCGCCGCGCAGGCAATGCCGTCCATCATCGAGATGCTGCGCGGCGGCCACCGGCTGGAACAGCTGACCATGGCGGCCTTCATGGAAAACGGCCAGTTCTCGCGCCACCTGGGCCGCATGCGGCGCCTGTACCGCGAACGCCAGGGAGCGCTGCGCGAGGCGCTGGCGGCGCATCTGGGGATCGAACACGAGGTCCTGGGCGGACATTCCGGGCTGCATCTGACGGTGCGCCTGCCTGCCGCGTATTCCGACCGGGAGATCGTGGAGCAGGCACGCAAGATCGGCATGAATCCGGGCGCGTTGTCGTCGTTTGCGGTGGCGACGCGGGCGGAAGATAACGGCCTGGTGATCGGATACGGCAACACCGGGGCCGAGCGGTTCGCGGGCCTGGTGCGCAGGCTCCGCGACGTGGCGCTGGGCCTCAAGGGCTCCCGTAGCTGACCATGATCAGCCAGTCGGCGTGCACCGACGGCCTGGGCGTCCCCTCGGCCTGGATCGCGACCTTCCAGGCGCAGCGAGCCACGCCTGTGCCGTTCTCCACGACCTCGGCCAAGGAAAAGCTGGCGGCCACGCGCGTGCCGGAAACCACGGGCGCGGTGAAGCGGACCTTGTCGAATCCGTAGTTCAGCAACATCGCCGCGCCCGGAAAGGCGATGCAGCTGTTCTGCCAGTGCGTCAGCAACGACAGCGCCAGAAAGCCATGCGCGATGGTGTCGCCGTAAGGGGATTCCGCCTGCGCGCGCAACCGGTCCACATGGATCCACTGCGTATCGAGCGTGACCTGCGCGAACCGGTCGATCATGCCCTGATCGATCAGCAGCGCATCGGAAACAATGGGAGGCTGCCCCACGGCGTCCAGCAAAGACTGGACCGAGCCGAACGGCTGCGGAGAGGCAACAGGATTGTGTGTCATGGCGGCTTCAGATGCGTTCGAAAATTGCGGCGATGCCCTGCCCGCCGCCTATGCACATGGTGACCAGCGCATACCGTCCGCCAATGCGCTCGAGTTCGTGCAAGGCCTTGACCGCGATAATCGCGCCCGTGGCGCCCACCGGATGCCCCAACGCGATGCCCGACCCGTTGGGATTGACCTTGGCCGGATCCAGATCCAGTTCGCGCGCCACCGCGCAGGCCTGCGCCGCGAAGGCCTCGTTGGACTCGATCACATCCATATCGGCGGCGGACAAGCCCGCTTTGGCCAGGGCGCAGCGCACGGCGGGAACCGGGCCCATGCCCATGTAGCGCGGGTCCACGCCGGCATGGGCATAGGCAAGCAGGCGGGCCATGGGACGCGCGCCACGGGCCAGCGCCTCAGAACGTTCCATCAGCACCAGCGCGGCCGCGCCGTCATTGATGCCGGACGAGTTGCCCGCCGTGACCGTGCCATCGTCGGAAGAAAATACGGGTCTGAGGGCGGCAAGCTCCGACGGCGCGATATCGGCGCGGACGTGCTCGTCCCGCGCGAACACGACGGGCTTGCGGCCGGGTGTCGTGACGGCCACAAGCTGCGCGTCGAAGCGGCCTTCGGCCGCCGCGCGCGCGGCGCGGCGGTGGCTCTCCAGCGCCAGCGCATCCTGCGCGTCCCGCGTAATGCCGTAGCGCCTGGCGACGTTTTCCGCCGTGACGCCCATGTGGATGCGGTGGAACGGATCATGCAAGGCGCCCAGCAGCATATCGGTCATCGGCGCATCGCCCATGCGCGCGCCAAAGCGCAGCGCCGATGTGGCGTACGGCGCGCGCGACATGCTCTCGGCGCCGCCCGCCACCGCGACCTTGCAGTCACCAAGCAGGATGGATTGCGCCGCGGAAACGACCGCCTGCAATCCCGAACCGCACAAGCGGTTGACGTTGAATGCCGGCGTGCCGTCGGCGCAACCGGCCTCGATCGCCGCCACCCGCGACAGGTACAGGTCACGCGCTTCGGTGGTGATGACCTGGCCGAAGCAGACGTGCTCGACCTGCGCAGGCGCAAGGCCTGCGCGCGCCACGGCGGCCTTCAGCACCTCGGCGGCCAGCGCCGTGGGCGGGACGTCCTTCAAGCTCTTGCCGAAACTGCCGATGGCCGTGCGCACGCCCGACAGGACTACAACTTCTCGGTTTCGCATGCCTGGGCCTTGGCGATCTCGTGGCGCAACTGGTCGAAACCAGTGGCGGGCACGGTTTCTTGCGCGCGGTCGGAAACCTCGTCCAGGCGGTCGATCAGTGCCTGGGCGGACAAGTCCGCGCCGTTCAGGTGGATACCGCGGGTCATGGTGATGTGGGCCTGCTCGAAACTGCCCGCGCCCGCCATCAGGATGGTCCGGGTCGGCGCGTTTTCCGTCACCAGGGCAACCAGGGCGGGACTGACCGAACCCGGCGTCAACAAGGCCAGCGCCTGCTCGTCGAGCAGGCCTTCGGTCATGGCCGTGGCAGCCGTCGGCGCCAGGCAATTCACGCGCACGCCGTAGCGTTCCCCTTCAAGGGCCAGGGTCTGCATCAAGCCGACCAGCGCCATCTTCGCCGCGCCGTAATTGGCCTGGCCGAAGTTGCCGTAAAGCCCGGAGGACGACGTGGTCATGACGATGCGGCCGTAGTTCTGTTCACGCATGGCGTTCCACACCGCCTGGGTGCAGTGCACCGCGCCCATCAGATGGACCTCCATCACGAGCCGGAAGTCCTCCAGGCTCATCTTGGCGAACGTCTTGTCGCGCAGGATGCCTGCATTGTTGACCAGGATGTCGACGCGCCCCCATCTTGCGATGGCCGCCTGCACCATCGCCTCGACCTGCTGCGGCTGGGTCACGTCGGCGCCATGCGCCATGGCATCCCCGCCTGCCGCGCGGATCGCGTCCACCACGGCCTGGGCCGGCGCGTCCGGCTGGTCCGCGCCCATGTCGTTGACCAGCACCTGGGCGCCGTGCTGCGCAAGCTCCAGCGCATGCGAGCGGCCCAATCCACGCCCGGCTCCGGTCACGATGGCGACGCGGCCTTGCAAAAGTTGAGTCATAGAGTCTCCGGATGAATGGTTGTTCAGGGGATCAGGGGAAGCGCGGTGTCGGCCTGGGTCCGCAGGACGCCGGCGCGCTCGAGCTCGGCAATCGCGGCGTCGTCCAGGCCCACTCGCCTGAGCACCTCGCGCGTACCCTCGCCCAGCGCGGGAGCACCTGCCTTGGTCGGACCGCCGTCCTGCTCGAAGGCAAAGCCTAGCCCATGCGTGCGCAGTTCGCGTCCACCCTGGTGAAAACGATGATCAGGCAGGCTCACGCAGCCGGTGACGTCCGCCTCGTCGAGGAACTCCTCGAGCTTTCTCACCTTGGCCGCGGGCACGCCGGCCTGGCTGAGCAGGTCCTCGAGCTGCGCGGCGCTGCGGGTCGAAAACGCGGCTCTCAACTGTTGCACCACGTACTCGCGGTCGTTCGGCACCACGAATCCGTTGGGCAGGTTGAAGGCTTCCAGATCCAGCGCCCTGGCGTCGCCGCATAGTGCTTCCACCCCAATGGCGGCGGTGAGCTTGCGGAATTGTTCCGGCGTGTTCGCGGCCACCGCCAGCCAGCCGTCGGCGCAGCGGTAGGTGTCGGCGGCGGGACTGCCGGTGTAGCCCCGATTGCCGACCCTGCGCGTCGGCGTGCCGTCGCTCAGGTAGGCGCAGGTATTGGTGTACATCAGCGCCAGCGAGGCCTGGACCATGGACGCGTCGATGTACTGGCCAGCGCCTTCGCGCAACCTGCGGTGCAGCGCCGACACGATGGACAGCGCGCCCAGCATGCCCACCGCCACGTCGATCACCGGGAAACCCACTTTCAGCGGCGGCGCGTCGTCACCCTCGCCCGACATCATCATCATGCCGGTCATCGCCTGGACCACATGGTCGTAAGCGCCGCGCTGCGACCAGGCCCCTTGCTGGCCGAAGCCCGAGATGGAGCAGTACACGATGTCGGGCTTGACCGCCTTGATCGAGGCGTAATCCAGCCCGTAACGCGCCACCACGCCGGGCCTGAAGTTTTCGATGAACACATCGGCCGAGGCGGCCAGCGAGCGCAGCAAGTCCGCCCCCTGCCGGGTCCGGATGTCCAGCGCCAGCGATTGCTTGCCGGCGTTGATGGCCGCGAAGCCGGTGGGCGTGTCGGTGTCGACGCCGTTCTTCATCGAACGCAGGACTTCGCCCGCCAGCGGCGGTTCGACCTTGATGACTTCGGCGCCCAGCTGCGCCAGATAGAAGGAAGCGAGAGGACCGGCGATCACGTGCGACAGGTCGAGCACGCGTACGCCTTCGAGAGGCTTGGCCATAAATTTCCTGCGGATCAGCCGGCGGTGATGCCGGTCAGTTTGATGATTTCGGCCCATTTGCGGGCTTCGGCGCGCACGAACGACGCGGCGGCTTGCGGGCTGTCGCTATGCATCACGCTGACGCCGGCCGCCTCGAAATTGCTCTTGACGCCCGGATCCTTGAGCGAAGCCGTGGTCGCGCCATAGAGCTTGTCGACCACCTCGGCGCTCGATTTGCGCGGCAGCCAGAAGGCGAACCAGAATTCCTGGACCGCCAGATCGCTGCCCAGGATCTCCCGCAGCGTGGGCACGCCGGCAAGCTCCGCCATGGGTTCGCGGCTGGTCACGGCCAGCGCGCGCAGCCGGCCGCCCTGCACCTGCGGAACGGCGGTCCCGGCAATAGCGAAGGCGAAATCCGTGTCGCCGCGCAGCAGAGAGGTCGGGATCTCCACCGACCCCTTGAAGGGAACGTGCGTGGCTTCGGCCCCGAGCAGCGTCACAAAGGTCGCGCCACCCAGATGCGCCGCCGACCCGATGCCGCCGGAGGCGTAGTTCATCGTGCCCGGATGCGCCTTCAGGGCGGCGATGAGGTCTTGCGCCGTGCGGTAGGGTGACTTGGCGGACACGACCAGCACGCTGGGCGAAGCACCGATCACCGTGACCGGCAGAAAGTCCTGCTCGGGATCGAACATCAGGCTGGGCTGCAGGGCTTTCTGGATCAGGTGCGAGTTGGATCCCAGCAGCACGGTGTAGCCGTCGGGCGCGGCCTGGGCCACGTATTGGGCGGCCAGCACGCCGCCCGCGCCCACCTTGTTCTCCACCACGATGGTCTGACCCATGCTGGCGCTGAGCACCGGGCCGAATTGGCGCACCATGATGTCGGGCCCGCCGCCTGCGGCATAGGGAACGACGACGCGCACGGCCCGCGACGGATAGCTCTCTGCGGCGTTCGCCATGGCACGGAACATCATGCCGGCGCCGAGGGCGCCCAGGCAAAAAGTACGGCGTTGCATGTTGTCTCCTTGTTATGCGGGCAGGATAGGCGATCGCAGTTAATCGAAAAATTGATATATTTTGATATAGCGATAACTTTCAGTTCTATACCTACCCATGACCGGCGCCATCGAACCCGACCATCTGGTATCCAAGCTGCGCTTCCGCCATCTGCGCATGCTGCAGGTAGTGCAGGGAACGGGCAGCCTGCGGGCCGCGAGCCAGGCGCTCAATCTGACGCAACCCGCGCTCAGCAAGGCACTGACGGAAGTCGAAAGCGCGTTCGGCTTTGCCTTGTTCCTGCGCACCGCGCGCGGCCTGAAACCGACCGCGCAAGGAGAGGTGGTGCTGCGCGGCGCCGCGCTGTTGCTTGAAGAGCTGGGACATCTGCGCGCCGACGCCCAGACCGCCGATCGCTATGCAGCGAAGATCCGCATCGGCGCGCCTCCCTTCCTCGCGCAGACCTACCTGCGCGGCGTGGTCGAGAAGCTGGTGAACCATGCCAGGCCGATGCGCGTGCAATTGCTGGAGGAGCGCGTGCCCGCCCTGCTCCACGCGCTGGAGCTGGGCGAAATCGACGCGCTGATTTCCACTTTCCCGCTGCAGATGCTGGAATCCGGGGCGGCCGCGTTTCAGTACGTCAAATTGTTTGAAGTGCAGTTCGCGGTGATCGCGGCGGCCAGCCATCCGCTGGTCCGCGCACGGCGCGTGGACTGGACTCGCCTGGCGCGGGAACGCTGGATCATGCCGGCCGAAGGATCCATGGGCCGCAAGCTGATAGAAGACTGCTTCATCCATGCCGGTCTGCCCGCGCCGCTGCCCGTGGTGGAATCAACCAGCCCCACCACCGGCGTGCAGTTCGTCGCCAGCGGCCTGGGCATCGGCATCGTGCCGGACATGGCCCTCATTCGCCACGATGTCGCGCTTGCAGGCGCGGTCAGGCAGATACGCGTGCTTCCGGAACCGCCTTCCAGCGTGGTGGCCTTGATAACCCGGAAGGGACCGGCCAACCCCCGCATCGCCCTCTTGCGGGAAGCGCTGGGAGAGGCGCTAGGCGCCCAGTCCGCCCAGCAGCAGTAGCGCCACGACCAGCCAGAACAGGAAGCCGATGATGGAACGGCGCAGCAGCGCCTTGACCGCGGCCCACAGGCACATCAGCCCCAGCACCAGCAGGATGAAATTGAAGATCGAAGGGCTCATGCCCATTGCGCCGGCCAGCCCCGAGTAGAAATCGCCGAAGGCATGGCCCAGGCCGCCCAGCAGCCACTTCAAGCCGGCGACGACGCTGCGCAGCGCCTCGCCCAGCATGCCGCCCAGGGAAGCGAAGAAACCGTCTTCGGCCTGCATCAGCGGCGATTGTCCATCAGCATGCGCACCGCCAGCCCGGCCAGCACCGTGCCCATCAGCCAGCGCTGCACCACCATCCACAAGGGACGGCCCGCCAGGAACCCGGCGATGGAACCGGCCATGATGGCGATCAACGCATTGACCGTCAGGCTGATGGCCACCTGCGTCATGCCCAGCGCCAGCGACTGCGTGAACACGCTGCCGCGCTCGGGCTGGATGAACTGCGGCAGCAACGACACATACATGATCGCGATCTTGGGGTTGAGCAGATTGGTCACCAGCCCCATCGTGAACAGCGTGCGCGGGCTGCTCTTGGGCAGTTCGCGCACCTGGAACGGCGAACGCCCGCCCGGGCGCAGGGCCTGCCAGGCCATGTACAGCAGGTACAGCGCGCCGCCGATGCGCAGCGCGTCATAGGCGTAAGGCACCGCCATCAGCAGCGCCGTGATGCCGAAGGCCGCGCAGAGCACGTAGAAGACAAAGCCGACCGCCACGCCCCCCAGCGAAATCAGACCCGCCTGCGCGCCCTGCGAGATGGAACGGGAGACCAGGTAGATCATGTTGGGCCCGGGCGTGAGCACCATGCCCAGGGCAACCAGGGCGAACGTCATCAGATGGGTAAGGTCGGGCATGATGGGCCGGCGCGAGGCCGCGCGGAAAGTGGAAACGTGAATCCACACCTTAGCGCAAAACTGTATCGGAACAGCGAACTTCCGGCAGCGGTTTGCGGACCAGTGGCGCCGGCGATACAGTTGTCCGGTTCCCACGCCTGGAGGGCCGGACATGCCGCAAGCGCATCCTCATCCGAAAGACGGCGCCATCCGCATCGGTATCGGCGGCTGGACCTACGCCCCCTGGCGCGGCGTCTTCTACCCCGAAAACCTGCCGCACGCGCGCGAACTGGAATACGCCAGCAGCCAGCTCACCGCCATCGAGATCAACGGCACCTACTACAGCACCCAGAAGCCGGCCACCTTCGCCAAATGGCGCGATGAGACGCCCGAAGGCTTCGTCTTTTCGCTGAAGGCCTCGCGCTACGCGACCAACCGCCGCGAACTGGCGGGCGCCAAGGACTCGATCCACCGCTTCGTGCACAGCGGCATCGCCGAACTGGGTCCGAAGCTTGGGCCCATCGTCTGGCAGTTCGCGCCGACCAAGGCGTTCGATGCGGACGACTTCGCCGCCTTCCTCGCGCTGCTGCCAGACAAGGTGGACGGCTTGCCGCTGCGCCACGTGCTGGACGTGCGCCATGCCAGCTTCGCCTGCGAGGAATACCTGGAACTGGCGCGGCGCCACGGCGCAGCCACCGTCTACACGGATAGCGAGGACTACCCATCCATCGCCGACCGTACCGCCGATTTCGTCTATGCGCGGCTGATGCGCGCCAGTACCGCCTACAAGGCGGGCTACGCGCCCAAGGCGCTGGACGCCTGGGCGGACCGTCTGCGCGGCTGGGCCCGCGGCAGCCACCCGGCCGACCTGCCGCTCGCCGGCGCCCCGGAAAAGACAGCGCGGCCGGGAAATGTCTTCGCATTCTTCATCAATGGCGCCAAGGAACTCGCGCCGCTGGCGGCGCGCGCCATGATCGAACGCCTGTAGCGCGCCCTATTGGGCGACCGGGGTGCGCAGGGTCACGAACTCTTCGGCCGCCGTGGGATGGATGCCGATGGTCTCGTCGAACACCTGCTTGGTCGCGCCGGCCTTCAGCGCGATGGCGATGCCCTGCACGATCTCGCCGGCGTCCGGACCGACCATGTGCACGCCCAGCACGCGGTCGGTCTTGGCGTCCACGATCAGCTTCATCAGCGTCTTTTCCTGCGACTCGGTCAGCGTCAGCTTCATGGGCCGGAAGCGGCTTTCGAACAGCTTGACCTCGTGCCCGGCGGCGCGCGCCTCTTCCGTCGTCATGCCCACCGTGCCGATGTTGGGCAGGCTGAACACGGCGGTCGGGATCAGCTGGTAGTCGACCTTGCGGTATTCCTCGGGACGGAACAGGCGCCGCGCCACCGCCATGCCTTCGGCCAGCGCCACGGGCGTCAGCGGCACCCGGCCGATCACGTCACCGATGGCCAGGATGGAAGGCTCGGCCGTGCGGTATTCGTCGTCCACCTCGATGAAGCCGCCCTTGCCCAGCTTGACCGCCGTGTTCTCCAGGCCCAGGTTGTCCAGCATGGGCCGGCGGCCGGTGGCGTAGAACACGCAATCGGCCTCGACCACGGAACCGTCCTTCAGGGTGGCGGCCAGCGTGCCGTCGGCCTGCTTGTCGATGCGCGTCACTTCCGAGTTGAAGCGCAGGTCGATGCCTTTCTTCACCAGCTCGTCGCGCAGATGCTCGCGCACGCCCTGGTCGAAGCCGCGCAGGAACAACGGGCCGCGGTAGACCTGCGTGGTCTGCGCGCCCATGCCGTTGAAAATGGAGGCGAATTCCACGGCGATGTAGCCGCCGCCCACCACCAGCACGCGGCGCGGCAGTTCCTTCAGGAAGAAGGCTTCGTTCGAGGTGGTGGCGTGTTCCTTGCCCGGAATGTCCGGCACCTGGGGCCAGCCGCCGGTCGCCACCAGGATATGGGCGGCGCTATGGGATTTGCCGTTGATCTCGACCGTGTGCGGATCCAGGATGCGGGCGTGGCCTTCCAGCAGGGTCACGCCGCTATTGACCAGCAAATTGCGGTAAATGCCGTTAAGACGCTCGATTTCCCGATTCTTGTTCGCAATCAGCGTGGGCCAGTCGAAACTGGGCTCGCCGGCGCTCCAGCCGAAACCGCGGGCCTGCTCGAAGTCCTCGCTGTAATGCGCGCCATAGACCAGCAGTTTCTTGGGCACGCAGCCCACGTTCACGCAGGTGCCGCCCAGGTAGCGGCTTTCCGCCACCGCCACGCGCGCGCCGAAGCCCGCGGCGAAACGCGCCGCGCGCACGCCGCCGGAGCCTGCGCCGATCACAAACAGATCAAAATCGAATGCCATGGTGTTTCCTTCGCGTCGCCTTGCGGCGCCGCGTTCACTGTCCGGGAAAGCTGTATTTAACACCACCCGGCGCTGACGCCCGGCCGCGCCCGGTTTGCAGGCGGCCGCGATTGCTATACAGTGGCCCGCAGGCTGGCCGCCGCGCACAGCCCCACCCCTGGAGCAGATCCCATGTCGCTTGAAACCTGGCTGGCCTTCCTGGGCGCGTCCGCCCTGCTCGTGATGCTGCCCGGCCCCACGATACTCACCGTCATCAGCTACTCCATCGCGCAAGGCCGGCGCGCCCGCCTGCCGCTGGTGCTGGCGGTGGCGCTGGGCGACTCCACCGCCCTGTTGCTGTCGCTGCTGGGCCTGGGCGCCCTGCTGGCGGCGTCGGCGTTCTGGTTCACGGCGGTCAAGATCGTGGGCGGCCTGTACTTGCTGTACCTGGGCTTCAAGCTGCTGCGCGCCGGCGTCTCGCCGGCGACGCTGCCCGCCGCCAGCGCCGCGGGCTCGCGCTGGAAACTGTTCGCCAACACCTATCTGGTGACGGCGCTTAACCCCAAGGGCATCATCTTCTTCGTGGCCTTCCTGCCGCAGTTCATCGATCCGGCGGGCGACGTGACGCGCCAGCTCTGGATCCTGTCGGCCACCTTCGTCGCCTGCGCCGGCATCAATGCCACGGCCTACGCCATCTTTGCCGGGTCGGCCCGGCGCCTGCTGGCCTCGCCCCGCGCGCAGCGCGGCTTCAACCTGGGCGGCGGCGCCCTGCTGTCCGCCGCCGGGATCTGGGCCTTGCTGGCGCGGCGCGTCTAGCCTGCCCCTAGGGCCGCGCCGCGGACACGGCCTCCGGGTCGATGCCGTAGCGGGCGATGGCGTCCGCCGCGCAGTCGCGCGGCATCAGCCCGTCGTCCGCCAGCGCCTTCAGGGCCGCCAACGCGATGTGATGCCGGTCCACCTCGAAGTAGGCGCGCAAGGCCGTCCGCGTGTCGGACCGGCCAAAGCCGTCGGTGCCCAGCGTGACGTAACGGCGGTCCTGCATGAACGGGCGTATCTGTTCGGCCACCGTCTTCATGTAGTCGGTGGCCGCCACCACCGGCCCCTCGCTGTCCGCCAGGACCGTTTCCGCGTAGCCGCGGCGCCTGTCCTCCAGCGGATGCAGGCGGCTCCAGCGTTCTGCCTCCTGGCCGTCGCGGCCCAGTTCCGAATAGCTGGTCACGCTCCAGACGTCGGCCGCCACGCCGAAGTCCTGACGCAGCAGATCGGCCGCCGCCAGCGTTTCGCCCAGGATGGCGCCGCTGCCCAGCAACTGCACCCGCAACGCGCCATCGCCGCCGTCGCGCAGGCGGTACATGCCGCGCAGGATGCCTTCCTCGGCGCCTTGCGGCATGGGCGGATGCGCGGTCTTCTCGTTGATCAGCGTCAAGTAGTAGAAGACGTCTTCTTCGTCCTGGTACATGCGGCGCATGCCGTCCTGCACGATCACCGCGATCTCGTAGGCGTGGGCCGGGTCGTAGGCCACGCATGAGGGGATGACCGAAGCCAGCACGTGGCTGTGGCCGTCGTCATGCTGCAGGCCCTCGCCTTCCAGCGTGGTGCGTCCGGAGGTCGCGCCCAGCAGGAAGCCGCGCGCGCGGATGTCGCCCGCCGCCCAGGCCAGGTCGCCCACGCGCTGGAAGCCGAACATGGAATAGAAAATGTAGAACGGAATCGTCGCCACGCCGTGCGTGCTGTGTGCGGTGGCGGCCGCGATCCACGAGGCCATCGCGCCCGATTCGTTGATGCCTTCCTGCAGGATCTGGCCGCGCCGGTCTTCGCGGTAGACGCTCAGCTGGTCGGCGTCCTGCGGCGTGTACAGCTGCCCCACGTGCGAATAAATGCCCACCTGCCGGAACATGCCGTCCATGCCGAAGGTGCGCGACTCGTCGGGCACGATGGGCACCACGCGCTGGCCGATGGCCGGGTCCTTGAGCAATTGCGCCAGCACCCGCACGAAGGCCATGGTGGTCGAGAACTCGCGGCCGTCGCTGCCCTTCAGGTGCGCGGCGAAAGCCTCCAGCGGCGGCGTGGCCAACGGGCCGGGCCCGGCCGGCCGCCGCGGCAGATGGCCGCCCGCGCGCGCGATCGCGGCGTCGAAATAGGTACGTTCGGCGCTGCCGGGCGCGGGCTTGATGTAGGGAATCTGTTCCAGCAGATCGTCGGGGACCGGGATGGAGAAGCGGTCGCGAAAGGCGCGCACCGCCGGGTCCGCCATCTTCTTCTGCTGGTGGTTGGTGTTGGCCGCCTCGCCCGCCGCGCCCATGCCATAGCCCTTGACGGTCTTGGCCAGGATGACGGTGGGCTGGCCGCGATGGGCCAGCGCCGTGGCGTAGGCGGCATAGATCTTGGCCGGATCGTGGCCGCCACGGTTCAGCGCGCCAATCTCCTCATCGCTCAGGTGCGCCACGCGCTCCAGCAGCACCGGGTCCGCGCCGAAGAAATGTTCGCGCACGTAGGCGCCGCCGCGCGCCTTGAACACCTGGTACTCGCCGTCCACGCACTGCATCATGCGCCGGCGCAGGCGGCCGTCGTGGTCCTGGGCCAAGAGCGCATCCCAGCCGGCTCCCCAGATCACCTTGATGACGTTCCAGCCGGCGCCGCGGTACACGCTTTCCAGTTCCTGGATGATCTTGGCGTTGCCGCGCACCGGACCGTCCAGGCGCTGCAGGTTGCAGTTCACCACGAAGATCAGGTTGTCCAGTTTTTCGCGCCCGGCCATCGCCACCGCCGCCAGCGTCTCCGGCTGGTCCTGTTCGCCGTCGCCCAGAAAGCCCCATACCTTGCGGCCCTGCGCGGGGATCAGCTCGCGGTCTTCCAGGTAGCGCATGTAGCGCGCCTGGTAGGCGGCCATCAGCGGCCCCAGGCCCATCGACACGGTCGGGAACTGCCAGAACCCGGGCATGGTGCGCGGATGCGGATAGGACGCCAGTCCGCCGCCGGCCGTCTCGCGCCGGAAGCGGTCGAGTTCTTCCTCGGAAATGCGGCCTTCCAGATAGGCGCGCGCATAGATGCCGGGCGCGGAGTGGCCCTGGATGTACAGCATGTCACCCAGAAAATCCGGCGTGGCCGCGCGGAAGAAATGGCGAAAGCCGGTTTCGTACAAGGTCGTGGCCGAGGCGTAGGTCGCGATGTGTCCGCCCACGCCCGAGGTCTTGCCCGCGCGCAGCACCATGGCCATGGCGTTCCACCGCAGATAGGCGTCCAGCCGCAGCTCGATGCCCATGTCGCCCGGGAACAGCCCCTGGTCCGCCGGCCGGATGGTGTTCACGTAGGGCGTGGCGTTCGGCGCGGCGTAGCCGCCGTGGCCGGCGCGGTCCTGGCCGATCAATTGGTCCAGCAAATAGTGGGTGCGTGGCCGGCCCTCGTGGGCCAGCACGGCCTGCATGGCCTCCAGCCATTCCTGGGTTTCCTGCGGATCGGCGTCGGTCGGTTCTATCGGGGTGTCCATGGCGTCCTCCTGGTGGGCGCGAAGGCGGCATCCCGGTGTACGGCCGCCGTCATTTCGCATCGTGAATTGCAATTGCATCATGTGCAATTGCAATCGTATGGAGGATTCTTAATAATTGCAAGTGCAACTATTAATCCGCCCGCCCGCCGCGCGCGGCGGCTAGCGGGACGCGGCCATCATGAATTCCACCGCGGCCCTGAGCGTGGGCTCGTCCGCCGATGAGCCGCCGCGCGGCGGCATCGCGCCCTTGCCTTTGAGCACGGTCGTCAACAGCGCGTCCGCGCCCTGCGCGATGAATGGCGACCAGGCCTGCTTGTCACCCAGCCTGGGCGCGTTGGCGACCCCGCTGGCGTGGCACACGACACAGGCGGACTTGTAGAGTTTTTCTCCGGCAGGGTTGATGGCGGCCAGCGACTCGGCGCCCGCTTGCGGGACGGGCAGGCTGGCCAGCGCGGCGGCGAACGCGATTCGATAAAGCGAGGACATGGAATGGCTCCGGAAGGAAAATGCGTGACGGCGTGGCGGACCGATACGGGCAAGGCGCGCTGAGCGCGCCCTGCCGCAGCGCTCAGCGCGGGATCGGACCCGGCGCCTTGATCTGCTTCATCAGGTCGTCATTCCATTTACCCTCGACCTTGATATGCCCGGCCGCGCCCAGTTCGAAGGCCTCGATCAGGTTGTGGTTCAGGTAGGCGTACACGCCGGGCTGCTTGAAGGTGTAGAGCGCGGCGCCCGCCGAGCCGCCGCGAATGAACCAGGTCTCCAGGTCCTTCTGCGGCGGATTGGCGAACTTGCCGGTTTCCCAGACCCAGTCGCCATGGCCGCCGATCAGATGCGGGCGCGTGTCGCGATTGGCCTGCGAATGGATCAGCAGCACCGTCTCGCCGACCTTGGCCGTGAGCGCGTTCGCCCCCGTCAAGGCCCCGACCTTGCCATTGAAGACGATATGCGATGGCGTCAGCGTGCGCATGACTTCGACCGTGTCGCCATAGCTTTCCGCCAAGGTCGCGTAGTCCTTGTACTTGCCGTTCGCGTCCTTGGGGATGTACAGGTCGAACTCGCCTATCGTGTAGGCGCGGTCGTAGCGCAGCGGCTTGCCCTGCGGATCCTTCAGGCCGTCGCGCGGCAGCACCATCAGCGTGCCGCTCATGCCCGCCACCACGTGCCAGGGCACCATGCCTTCGGGCGCACAGTGGTAGACGAAGGTGCCGCTGCGGTCCGCCTTGAAGCGCAGCGTGGCCTGCTCGCCCGGGTTCACGTTGGTGAGCTTGGCCCCGCCCAGCGCGCCGGTGGCCGCATGGAAATCCACGTTGTGCGGCATGGCGTTGGTGGCCGGATTGACCAGGGTCAGCTCGACATAATCGCCTTCGTGCACCACCAGGGTAGGACCGGGCATGGACCCGTCGAACGTCATTGCCTGCAAGGTCGTGCCCTTGTCATCGATGACCATCTTCTTTTCTTCGATGGTCATCGTGAATTCGATCACCTTGGGACCCGAACGGGCCACCTGCTCATGCGGGTGGACCATGGGCGGGGCGACCAGCGCAACCTTGGCGCGTTCCAGCTGATCGGCGTTCTGGGCGGCGGCTGGGCCGCCCGCCATCGCTGCGATCAATGCCATGGCAAGCAAGGTGGGGCGCAAAGCGTTCATGTGCAACTCCTGTTCGGGTTTCTGCAACGCCGAGTCTGTCGGCGGTTCCATTGAAGGCCGGGCATCGCTCGCGTTCTTTGCTGTAGCGCAAACTTCGAACCAACCCGCGGGCCGGCGCGCATTGCCGCTGCGCGGATGCGATGTCACCATCGGGGCATGGACCCTCCACACGCTTCCGGGCGGCCTGCGGCCTCGTCGCCCCTGTGCCATGCCCTGCTCCGCAACCTGGATCTGTTCAGGCCCTTGTCCGATGCGCAGCTGGACGCCGCGCTGCGCGGCGCGCTGCCCTGCCGCCTGGAGGCCGGCGCATTGGCCTATCGCCAGGGCGCCGCGGCCGCGCACTTTTTCGTGCTGCTGCATGGCTGTCTAAAGGTGGCGCAGCTGACGCCGGAGGGCGAACAAGTCGTGGTGCGCTACGTCCATCCCGGCGACATGTTCGGGCTGGCCTGCGCCATGCGGCAGCCCCGCTATCCCGCCACCGTGCAGGCGGTGCAGGAAAGCGTCTGCCTGGCGTGGCCGGCCGCGGCCTGGGAACGCTTCATCGCCTGCCATCCCCAGCTGGGCGCGGCCGCGCTGCAGACCATGGGGCAGCGCCTGCAGGACGCCCACGTCCGCATCCAGGAACTGTCCACCGACGAAGTCGAACAGCGCGTGGCGCGCGCCATCCTGAGGCTGGTGCAGCAATCCGGCCAGCCCATGCAGGACGGCATCGGCATCGGCTTTCCCATCACCCGCCAGGACATCGCCGAAATGACCGGCACCACCCTGCACACGGTCAGCCGGCTGCTGAGCGACTGGAAGCAGCGCGGCATCGTCTCGGCCGGACGCAAGCGCGTGGTGCTGCGCTCGCCCGCCGCGCTGGCCCGCCTGGGCGAGCACGCCGCGCCCGCCGTGGACTGTTCGGCCTGCCTGTCCTGCCGCCAGGGATCGCCGGCCGCGGACGAGGCCTGCGACGCGAGCGCCGAGCTGGCCGGCGCATAGCGCGCAGGCAACATGGCCTAGCCGGGTTCCAGCACCAGCCGCAGACCCAGGTTCGCCGGCGGCACGCCTACCGAACACGCCCCGCCCTTGGGATCGCGGATGAAGTCGGGCAGATAGGCGATGTGCCTGCCCGCCGCGACGCGTATGCCGCAGTTGCGGCTTTCCTGTTCCTGCGCAGCGGTGAAGCTTGCGCCATCGCGCAGCCCGTCCAGCACGCGCCGCGCATGGCAATCGTCAGTCCAGTCCCACACGCTGCCCGCCATGTCCATCAGGCCGGCACGATTGCGGCCGTAGGCCCCAAAGGTCCGCACCGTGGCGTCGCCCTGCGCGCCGCGGCGGCTCTGCTGCTCGTATTCCGCCAGCCAGCGCTGCGCGGGGTCGCTGCCGCCAGGCAAGGCCGGCAAGGCTTCCTCGCGATAGGCTTCGCCCGCCGCGTAGACCCATTCCGCATAGCTGGGCAGGCGCAGGCGCCTGCCGGTGCGCTCGGACAGCCAGGCGGCATAGGCGGACGCGTCGGTCCAGCTGATGCCCACCGCCGGCAGGTCGGGCGCAGCCGCCTGGCGCTGTGCGGGGTCCAGCGGCTTGCAGCCGCCGGCGCGCACGCAGGCCGCGTAGTCGGCCTGGCTGACCTGCCGCGTCATGATGGCCAGGCCATCCGGGTAGCGCGCGCTGCGGGGCGCGGGCGTGGCGGGATAGCCGTTGCGCAGCGCCTCGCCCGGCGGCACGTAGCTCACCTCGCCCGGCGGCAGGCGCGTGATTTCCGGCAAAGCCAAGCGGGCCCCGTCCTGGGGCCCGCAAGCGGTCAACAGCAATAGAACAATGACGGTCGGCAGGATGCGCATACGGCGGTGCTCCGGAATGCCCGCGCCGGTCGGGCGCGGGCTGGATTCCATTGGACCGGCTGCGGCGGCCGGGCTCTTTGCGCTGAAGCAAAGAGCCCGGCGCTTGCCTGGCGTCCTGCCGCGCAAGCGTGCGCCACGCCCGCGCGGGACGGGACGCTAGCCGCGCGCCGCCTTGGCCTGCAGGCGCGGCTCGGCCAGCGCGGGCTTGCCGCTCAAGAGGCCCAGGATCACCTGCATCACGATGGCCAGCGCGCCCAGCAGGAACACCACGTCGCCGAAGGTGCGGCCCCAACGCAGGTTCTGCAGCAGCTCCTGCTGCATGAAGCCTTCGCTGCGGGCGTACCACATGCCCTCGCTGACGCTCGCGTGGAACTGGATCAGCCCCACCGGCAGCAGGCTGGTGAAGATCATCAGCGCCAGGCCCAGGTTCATGCCCCAGAACGCCAGCTTCATCAAGCCGGGGCTCAGCGCATACTGCGGACGGATGTAGCGCAGCACCAGCAGGGTGAAGCCCAGCGCCAGGAAGCCATACACGCCGAACAGGGCCGCGTGCGCGTGCACCGGCGTCGTGTTCAGGCCCTGGATGTAGTACAGCGAAACGGGCGGGTTGATCATGAAGCCGAAGACGCCCGCGCCCAGCATGTTCCAGAAGGCCACGGCCACGAAGCACATCAGCGGCCACTTCAGGTTTTCCATCCAGGGCGCGCGGGTCTTCAGGCGCCAGTTCTCCCAGGCCTCATGCCCCAGCACGATGAGCGGCACCACTTCCAGCGCCGAGAAGCTGGCGCCGATGGCCATCACGGGCGTGGTGGTGCCGGCGAAGTACAGGTGATGGAAGGTGCCGGGTATGCCGCCCAGCATGAAGAGCGAGGCCGAGGCCAGGCTGGCGGTGGTGGCCATGCGGCGCGACACCAGGCCCAGGGTCGAAAAGATGAAGGCCAGCGCCGTGGTTGCGAAGACTTCGAAGAAGCCCTCCACCCACAGGTGCACGATCCACCAGCGCCAGTACTCCATCACCGTCAGGTGCGTGCGCTCGCCGTAGAAAAAGCCCGCGCCGTAGAACAGGCCGATGGCGCCCACCGAAGCGGTCAGCAACGCCAGCAGGTTCTTGTCGCCGCCCGGCGTGCGCAGCGCGGGCACGATGCCGCGCAACATCAGCACCAGCCAGAAGCAGATGCCCGCGAACTTGCCGATCTGCCACAGGCGGCCCAGGTCCACGTATTCATAGCCCTGGTGACCCAGCCAGAAGTTCAGGTCCGGCGGCATGATCTGCGCGATCGCGAGATAGTTGCCGGTGAACGATCCGACCACCACCAGCACCAGCGCCCAGAACAGGATGTCGACCCCGAGCTTCTGGAATTTGGGATCGCGCCCACCATTGATCAACGGCGCAAGAAACAGACCAGCGGCCAGGAAACCCGTGGCGATCCAGAACAGCGCGCTCTGGATATGCCAGGTGCGCACCAGCGAATACGGGAACCATTGCGACAGGTCGATGCCGTAGAACTTCTGCCCTTCGACGGTGTAGTGCGCGGTGAAGGCGCCCAGCAGCACCTGGAAGCCGAACAGCGCCACCACCAGGAACAGGTACTTGCCCAGGGCGCGCTGCGACGGCGTCAGGGCGAAGGTGGTCAGCGGATCCTTGGCCGGCGCCAGCGGCTCGTCGTCTTCCTTGCCGCGCAGGAAGGCCCAGGCCCAGACCAGGAAGCCGATGCCGGCCAGCAGCACCACCACGCTGAGGATGGACCACATGACGTTCTCGGCGCTGGGCACGTTGTCGATCAGCGGCTCATGCGGCCAGTTGTTGGTATAGGTGACCGACTTGCCTTCACGCTCGGTGGCCGCGGCCCACGCTGTCCAGAAGAAGAAATGCGTGAGCTGGGTGCGGCGCGCGGCGTCGGGCAGCGTGTTTTCCTTCATCGCGAAATTCTCGCGGCTGCGATGCAACGCGGGCGCGTCGGAGAACAGCTGGTCGTAGTAGGCCGCCGTCTGCGCCATGGCGCGCGCGCGCCGTGGGCTCACCGCCAGCGTGTCGGTGGCGGCGTCGCTGCGGTTGGCGCGGTACTCGGCCTTCAGTTCCGCGCGCAGCGCGGCCTGGGCGCCCGCGTCCAGCTGCGCATAGTCCCGGCCGTGCTGCTCGCGCGCGGCCAGGTCCAGCCAGGCCGTCAGTTCGCGATGCAGCCAGTCGGCCGTCCAGTCGGGCGCCTGGTAGGCGCCGTGTCCCCAGACCGATCCCAGCTGCATGCCGCCGACCGATTGCCAGGCGGTCTGGCCGTCCAGGATGTCGTCGCGGCCGAACAGCGGTTTGCCGTCGGTCGTCACGACCTGCCCGGGAATCGGCGGCGCCTGGCGATAGACCTCGCCGCCGTAGAAACCCAGCAATGCGAACGTGACCGCCAATACGGCGATCAAGGTGAACCATAATTTCCGATACGGACCCATGATGGGAACGCCCTCCAGTGTTGCGGTTTTGGGGTACGTACCCATATGCGAATTTCGTGCCAGGAAAAATCCCATGAAAATCAGGGCATTGCGATTCACCCGGTCTTTTTCACCATTGCCGGCCAGGGTATAAATCACCGATAAAGGGTTGTTTGGACCACGAAATGCCGGCGTCGCGCCAGGCGCCCGCCTCTTACAATCCCCGCTGCATTCCCACCTCTTTCAAAGGAACCGACCGCATGGCCAGGGGCAAGCCCGATGCGTGGAGCCTCTTCCTGACCGCGCATGCGCTGGTGGTGGAAGAAATCGAAAAGCGCCTGTCAGCCGCCGGCCTGCCGCCGCTGGCCTGGTATGACGCCTTATGGGCGCTGGAGCGCGCGCCTGACGGCACGGCCAGGATGTTCGAGATCGCCGAGCGCATGGTGATCGCGCGCTACAACCTGACGCGCCTGATGGACCGCATCGAGGCCGACGGCTTGGTCGAACGCTTCCGTTCGGACGAGGACCGCCGCGCCACCTACGCCCGCCTCACGCCCAAGGGGCGCGCGCTGCGCCGCGAGATGTGGAAGGTCTACGGCCCCGCCGTCGACGAACTGTTCCTGTCGCGGCTGCCGCAGGCGCAGCAGGACGCCATGGCGGCAAGCTTCCTGGACATTGCGCGCCACGTGCGCGCCTCCAGCAAGGAGTCTGCTGAATGAACGCCACGCCCCTGCATATCGGCATCGTCGCCTGCTCGGCGGAAGGCGCCGCGCTTTGCTACCGCACGCTGTGCGCGGAAGGCGCCCAGCGCCTGGGCCCGCACGCGCATCCGGAGATTTCGCTGCACACGCATTCGCTGGCGGATTACGTCGCCTGCCTGGACCGCGCCGACCTGGCCGGCGTGGGCGCGTTGATGCAGTCCTCGGCGGGCAAGCTGGCGCGCGCGGGCGCGGATTTCCTGATCTGCCCGGACAACACCATCCACCAGGCGCTGGGCCATGTGCTGCCGCAGTCGCCCCTGCCCTGGCTGCACATCGCCGAGGAAGTCGCGGCCGAGGCCCAGGCGCGCGGTTTGCGCCGCATCGGCATCCTGGGCACGCGCTGGCTGGTGGACAGCAGCGTCTATCCGGACAAGCTGGAAGCGCGCGGCCTGCAATGGCTGCGGCCGGCGGAACCAGACCGCGACACGCTGGCCCGCGTCATCATGGACGAGCTGGTGTACGGCGTGTTCAAGCCCGAATCCGTGGCCCGGCTGCAAGCCGTGATCGAGCGCCTGCGCGAGGCTGGCTGCGACGCCGTGGTACTGGGCTGCACCGAGTTGCCGCTGGTGCTGAACGACGGCAATGCCGCCCTGCCCACGCTGGATTCGACCCGCATCCTGGCGCGCGCCGCGCTCAGCCGCGCCTTGCGCGGCGCCTAATCCGGCGTCTTCAGATCTGGTCCAGGCCGAATTGGCGCAGACGCTCCAGATCCAGCACCTTGATCTGGTTGTAGGCCAGCGCCAGCATGCCCTGGTCCGCCAGCACCTGCAGCGCCTGATTGACGCGCTGGCGCGACAGGCCCGTCAGATAGCCTAGTTCTTCTTGCGAGATCGCCAGCGTCAGATCGGTGGACGGATACAGCTGCGGATTGAACAGCTGCGCCAGCGACTGCGCCACGCGCGCGTCCGCATCCAGCAAACGGTGGTTCTGGATGGAAGCGATGAACTCGCCCATGCGGTTGTTCAACTGGCCGATGACGAAATGCGAAAAAGGCAGGCTGGCCGATAGCAGCGCATGGAAGGTGGCCGTAGGCACCAGCAACACCAGCGACGGCTGGATCGCCACCACGTCGTACTTGCGCAGTTCGCGCTTGATGACGCTGCCTTCGCCGAACCAGCCGCCCGGCGGCACGCCCGACAGGGTGCAGCTGCGGCCCGACTCGTTGTAGATGGCCAGCTTCAAAAGACCCGTATGCACGCCCAGCCAAAAGTCCGAGGGCGCATTGCGCCGCGCGATCCAGGCGCCGTTGGCCACGTGTTCGGCGCGCGCGGTCGCCAGCACCAGGTCCTGGTGGCGGGCCTCCAGCGCGTCGAACCAGGCGCAAGCCTCGAACAGGCCGGCCAGTTCCTCGGCGGAAACGATGTTTGAAACGTCGGACATGGGAATAACTGTGTAAAACTTGGGGAAGCCAGGTCGGCCGGCCGTCTGTCATGCAGGTGACAGACAGTATTTTCGGCGGCCCCGTAAGCTAGGGCAAGCGACGGGGATCAAACTCCCGGCATACGGATAAGGGACGCCTGCGCGTCCCAACTGGAGACAAGCATGAGCGGTATGTTCGACCGCGGCCTTGAGCGCCGCGACGCCAACTACGAAGCCCTGACCCCGGTGGATTTCATCGCCCGCGCGGCCCAAGTCTATGGCCAGCGCCTGGCCATCGTCCACGGCGAGGTGCGGCGCAACTGGGCCCAGACCTACGAGCGCGCCCAGCGCCTGGCCGGCGCGCTGGCGCAAGCCGGCATCAAGCGCGGCGACACCGTGGCCGTGATGCTGCCCAACATTCCCGCCATGGTCGAAGCCCATTTCGGCGTGCCCATGCTGGGCGCGGTGCTCAATACCCTGAACACCCGCCTGGACACGCCCAGCGTGCTGTTCATGCTGGGGCATGGCGAAGCGCAGGCGCTGATCGTGGACACCGAGTACGCCGAACTCGCCCAGCGCGCGCGGACCGAATTCCCGCACCTGAAGCTCATTTCGGTGCACGACCTGGAAAGCGCCCCGGCGGAACTGCCCGGCGCGGTCGATTACGAAGCCTTCCTGGCCGGCGCCCCCGCCCGCTACGACTGGAAGCCGCCCGCCGACGAATGGGACGCCATCGCGCTGAATTACACGTCCGGCACCACCGGCGATCCCAAGGGCGTGGTCTACCACTACCGCGGCGCCTACCTGAACGCCATCAGCAACATCCTCGAATGGGACATGCCCAAGCACCCGGTCTATCTGTGGACCCTGCCGCTGTTCCATTGCAACGGCTGGTGCTTCGCCTGGACGGTGGCCGCGCGCGCCGGGGTCAACGTGTGCCTGCGCAAGTTCGATCCGCAGACCGTGTTCGACCTGATCCGCAATGAAGGCGTCACCCATTATTGCGGCGCGCCCATCGTGCAGAGCGCGCTGGCCAATGCGCCGGCCGAGCTGCGCGCCGGCATCGACCACACGGTACGCACCATGGTGGCGGGCGCCGCGCCCGCGCCCGCCGTCATCGCCAAGATGCGCGACATCGGTTTCGAGCTGACCCATGTGTACGGCCTGACCGAGGTCTATGGACCCGCGGCCGTGTGCGCCCGCCAGGAAGCCTGGGACGCGCTGGACGAGGAAGAGCGCGCGCTGCGCAATGCGCGCCAGGGCGTACGCTACCACCTGCAGGCGGGCGTGTCCGTGCGCGATCCCAACACCATGGAAGAGGTGCCGGCCGACGAGCAGACCGTGGGCGAGGTCATGTTCCGCGGCAACATCTGCATGAAGGGCTACCTGAAGAACGAACGCGCCACCGACCAGGCCTTTGCCGGCGGCTGGTTCCGCACCGGCGACCTGGGCGTGATGACGGCCGACGGCTACGTCCGCATCAAGGACCGCAGCAAGGACATCATCATTTCCGGCGGCGAGAACATCTCCAGCATCGAAGTGGAAGACGCGCTCTATCGCCATCCCGCGGTGGCGGCGGTGGCCGTGGTGGCCATGCCCGACCCCAAATGGGGCGAGACGCCCTGCGCCTTCGTCGAGCTCAAGCCCGGCTGCAGCGCCACCGCCGAAGAGATCATTGCGCATTGCAAGCTGCTGCTGCCCGGCTTCAAGGTGCCGCGCGCGGTGCGCTTCGGCGAACTGCCCAAGACCTCCACCGGCAAGATCCAGAAATTCGAACTGCGCGCCGCCGTCGGCGCGACCCAGGCCATCGACGTGGCCGGTTCCGGCAAGAAGACCGGCTGAATTCCACGTCCCCAAATCCCATCCAGGAGCTCCGACGCCATGACGTACCAAGCCCCCGTGAAAGACATGCTGTTCGTGTTGAACCATCTTGCCGGCCTGCCGCAAGTCGCCGCGCTGCCAGGTTTCGAGGATGCCACGCCCGACACCACCCAGGCCGTGCTGGAGGAATCCGCGCGCTACGCCGGCGACGTGCTGGCGCCGCTGAACCATGCCGCCGACCGTGAGCCCAGCTCCTGGCGCGACGGCGCGGTCACCACCTCGCCGGGCTTCAAGCAGGCGTTCAGCCTGTACGCGGAGGCCGGCTGGCAGGGCATGACGCATCCGGTGGAATACGGCGGCCAGGGCCTGCCTGGCCTGATCGGTTCGCCCTGCTCGGAAATGCTGAACGCCGCCAACCTGTCGTTCGCGCTGTGTCCGCTGCTGACCAATGGCGCGATCGAGGCGCTGCTGACGGCCGGTTCGCCTGAACTGAAGCAGCGCTTCATCGAGCCCATGATTTCCGGACGCTGGACCGGCACCATGAACCTGACCGAACCGCAGGCAGGCTCGGACCTGGCCATGGTCCGCTCGCGCGCGCAGCCCGTGGGCGACGGCACCTACCGCATCTCCGGCACCAAGATCTTCATCACCTACGGCGAGCACGATCTGGCCGAGAACATCCTGCACCTGGTGCTGGCGCGCCTGCCCGACGCGCCCGAAGGCGTCAAAGGCATTTCGCTGTTCCTGGTGCCCAAATTCCTGGTCAACGAAGACGGCACGCTGGGCGCGCGCAACGACGTCCATTGCGTGTCGATCGAACACAAGCTGGGCATCAAGGCCAGCCCCACCTGCACGCTGCAGTTCGGCGATGCGGGCGGCGCGCTGGGCTATCTGGTGGGCCAGGAAAACCGCGGCCTGGACGCCATGTTCATCATGATGAACGCCGCGCGCTACGCGGTGGGCGTGCAGGGCGTGGCCGTCGCCGACCGTGCCCACCAGCACGCGCTGGCCTATGCCGCCGAGCGCGTGCAGAGCCGCCCGGTGGACGGCTCGTCCAAGGACGCGGTGCCCATCATCCAGCACCCCGACGTGCGTCGCATGCTGGGCACGATGCGCGCGCTGACGGAAGCCGGCCGCGCGCTGGCCTACTACACCGCGGGCCACGCCGATCTGGCGCACGCCAGCCCGGACGCCGAGGCCCGCAAGCGCCATCTGGCGGTGCAGGAATACCTGGTGCCCATCGTCAAGGGCTGGTGCACCGAAATGTCCATCGACGTGGCGAGCCTGGGCGTGCAGGTGCACGGCGGCATGGGTTTCATCGAGGAAACCGGCGCGGCGCAGTACTACCGCGACGCGCGCATCCTCACGATCTACGAAGGCACCACGGCGATCCAGGCCAATGACCTGGTGGGCCGCAAGACCCTACGCGACGGCGGCGCCGTCGCCCGCGCCTTGCTGGCGGAAGTCGGCAAGACCGAAGCGGCGCTGGAGGCCCGCAGCGAACCCGCCGCCCGCCTGATGCTGACGCCGCTGCGCCAGGCCCGCGCGGCGCTGGCCGACGCCATCGACTTCGTACTGGCCAACGCCGCCAGCCGCCCCAACGCGGTGTTCGCGGCCGCGGTGCCGTATCTGTTGCTGGCAGGCACCACGTTTGCCGGCTGGCAGATGGCGCGAGCGCTGCTGGCCAGCCTGGACCTGCGCCAGGAAGACCCGGCTTTCCACGACGCCAAGATCGCCACCGCGCAGTGCTACGCGCTGCATAAGCTGAGCCAGGCGCCTGGGCTTGCGACGGTGGTGCTGGGATCTGGAGAGTATGAAGTGCAGCCTTGACTGCCGACGATTGGCGTCAGGCGGGCTTGATACAAGGGGCGTCTGAGGCTTTGCGGCTTTCGGGGTTGCGTTCCAGTGCTTCGTAGGCCGCTCGTCGACGCGGGCGCCTGAGTGGCGGGCGCCCACGATTGCGGTCCGGAGCGTTCGCTCCGGACTGCCCCGTCGTCATCCTCGTCCAGGCCTGCGGCCTTCCCTACGGATTCCCTCGGGCGCATCGAGGTTGCCCGCCACTCAGGCGCCCGCGCCGACGAGCTACTTGAATCTTGGCTTGGGGCGCTGCTGGAGCCGTGGGCAGGGACGATGCTTGTATTGCCCGTCATTCTCGGCCGCGCGGGCGGCCGAAAATTACATACATAATTTTTTGAATTTCGAATGTGTTCGCTTGCGCGAATGCGACCAATGGTTTGCTAATGGCCCCTGCTCATGGGGAATGGGCGGTGATGGGTGGCGCGCGGCGAATAGCCGCTTGCGCATGCAGACCCGGACGCGCGCCACCCATCCGGCACCCGCGTTGAAATGACGATTGCTGGCTGACCCGCACGCTTCGCCATCAACCCGAACGCAGCGCCCACCAAATTCAAACCTGGCTCTCGCCAGCCGCACGCGTCACCACGAGAACGCCCCCACCACCCGCGCGCAGCGCCATCACGCGACGCAAGACACCACGTAAGCCCCAAGAGGCCGCCCGCGCGGCCGGCCTGGGGCGGGCCCCGCAAAACACGCCACCACCCCACCGACCGTGGCCAGAACGCCAAGCACACCGCCCGCCCCAACGCCCGTGAAGATTCAAGCAGCCGAGCCTGTCGCGGCGTGGGCTCGCGATGCGCGGGGCGTCGATAAGCCCGAGGGAATCTGAAGGAGTCGCCGAAGGCGAGGACGAAGATGACGAAGGGGAAGTCCGGAGCGAAGGCTCCGGACCGCAATCGCAGCCCCGCGCATCGCGAGCCCACGCCGCGACAGGCGTCTAAAGAACCCCACGACGAGCATCCTAAGAACCCACGGCCAAACGCTCACCACGCGGCAACGTCACCGCCCAGAACACCAACGCCACAACACTGATACCGGCACCCAACACGCAAACCCCCAGCCAGCCCGCCTGCGCATAAACCACCGTCGAAGCGATCGACCCCAATCCGCTGCCCACCGCATAGAACATCATGTACCCGCCGACCAATCGACTATGCGCCTGCGGATTCACGCTGAAGATCATGGTCTGATTCGTCACGTGCAGCGCCTGCAGAGCGATGTCCAGGACCAGCACGCCCAAAGCCAGCAGCCACAGGCTTTGCTCCAGGAAGGCAATCGGCACCCAGGCCAGGCAAAGCAACGCCAGACCCGCGGCCGTGGTTCGCTCGCCCTGCCCGCTGTCGGCCAGTCGTCCCGCGCGCGCCGCCATCAGCACGCCCGCCACGCCCACCAACCCGAACGCGCCCACCGCGCTATGCGTCAGCGAATGCGGCGGCGCGCTCAGGGGCAGTACCAGCGCGGTCCAGAAGGCGCTGAAGGCGGCGAACATCAGCAGCGCGATCATGCCGCGCACGCGCAGCACGCGTTCGGTGGCCAACAGGCCGTAGAGCGAGCGCAGCAAGGCCCAGTAACCCATGTCCACCGCGGGCAGCCGGCGTTGCGGCAGGCGCCGCGCCAGCACCACCGCCAGCACGGCGGCCAGCGCCGCGGACACGACGTAGACCGCGCGCCAGCCCCAAAGGTCCGCCACGGCTCCGGCCAGCGTGCGTGCCAGCAACAGGCCGATGACTACCCCGCCTTGCGCGGCGCCAACCACGCGGCCTCGCTCGCCCGGTGCGGCCAGCGCCGCGGACAAGGCCAGCAGGCCCTGCGTCATTGCCGTTCCCAACAAGCCCAGCGCCACCATGCCCATCAATAACCAGGGCGTGCCGGCCGACAGCGCCACGGCCGCCAAGGACAGCACCAGCAGCGCCAACTGTCCCAGCATCAGGCGCCGGCGGTCCAGCAGGTCGCCCAGCGGCACCACGAACAGCAGCGCCAGCGCGCAGCCCAGTTGGGTGGCCGTGACCACGATACCCACCGCGCCTTCGGCGATGCCGAACTCGCGGCCGATGGCGTCCAGCAGGGGCTGGGCGTAATACACATTCGCCACGCTCAGGGCGCAGGCCACCGCCAGCAGCATGACCAGGGATCTGGGCATCGGGCCTGGGGGTGCGGAATCGGCGGGTTCTGGTCGGGCTGACATTTCTTGCTCCAATTTGGTTGCTTTATAAAACCAGAATAGTAGTTTTCAAGGTTTTATAATGCAACCGAAATTTCGATACGCCTGCCATCACCGCCTTTCCCTCAGCAAGGATCCGATATGGTCAAACGCACTAGTCTCGAAGGCGCCGCCTGCCCGGTGGCGCGCTCCCTGGACGCGATCGGCGACTGGTGGTCGCTGTTGATCGTGCGCGACGCCTTCGACGGACTGCGGCGCTTCGGCGAATTGCAGAAAAGCCTGGGCGTGGCCAAGAACATCCTCAGCGACCGGCTGCGCACGCTGGTGGCGCACGGCATCCTGGAAGTGGCGCCGGCCTCGGACGGCAGCGCCTACCAGGAATACGTGCTGACGGACAAAGGCCGGGCGCTCTTTCCGGTGATCGTGGGCTTGCGTCAATGGGGCGAAGAGCACTACTACGGCCCCGCCGAACCCCATTCGACGCTGATCGACCGCAAGCGCGGCCAGCCCGTGCGCAAGCTGGAAATCCGCGCGCAGGACGGCCGCCTGCTCGGGCCGGACGATGCCGTGGTGCAGAAGACCGCGCTCGCGGGCTAGCTCCGCTGCGCAGCCCCCGCGGCAGGCCATTGCCCGGTTGCCAGCGCGGTGGGCGAATACGAATCGAAGCGCCAGCGCAAGGCCAGCGCGCCGGGCCGGCGGACCACACGCCGCACATGCACCCGCCACAGCCGCTCGGCGCCCTCGAACTGCGCGATCTCCGGGCTGTCCAGGATGATTTCAGCGGCGCCCGTCAGCTGCAGCACGTCGCCGCGCTCGAAGTCCATGAACAGCAATCCGGCGCGCGGGTTGAGCACCATGTTGCCCAGGGTGTTGAAGAAGCGGTTGCCGGAAAAGTCGGGAATGGTCAGCACGTCGCCGTCCACCCGCACGAAGCCCGGCTTGCCGCCGCGGTGCGACACGTCGACCTTGCGGCCGCCTTCGTCCGCGTAGGTGGCCACGAAGAACGTGTCGGACCGGGCGATCAGCGCCCGCGCGGCATCGTCCAGTCCGCCACGCTCATTGGGCACGCCCGGAAAGCGCAGCGCCGGCGAACGCGAAAACTGGAATTCCCGGGCCTGGATGTATTGCGGGCAATTGCCGAAGGACTGCGTCACCGCCACCTCGAAGCGCTTGCCGTCCCAGGCCGCGATGCGGCCGTTGGCGCGGTTGCGCCGGCGCGTGTGCAGTTCGATTCCCAGCAGGCCCACCTGCCGGTCCGGCCCCAGGCCGGCCAGCAGCGGATCGTCGGCATCCGGCACGGCGGACACGCGCAGGCTGCGCGGATCGGGCGAGGACACGAAGCCGGGCAGGCCTTCCAGCACGCCGGCCCAGGGATCGCCCTGCCCGTCCACCGCGCCTGCTACCAGGAACGGCAACTGCTCAAAAAACAGGCGGTGCTGGTCCGGCATGTAGTCGCGGATGACTTTGGGTCCGGTCACCGCCATGCGTTCGGCGATCCCCACGTGCTGTTGCAGCAGGCGTTCGCCGGCATGCCAGGGCGACGACGGGAGGGTGGCGGGCTCTGCGATGGACATGGCGTGCTCCTTGCGCGCGGCGCTCGCCCTCAGGCGGCCTGCAGGCCCACGGGCGAGCGGGGCATGGCCACGAAGCGCGGCAGGCTTTCGATGCGGCCCAGCCAGGCGCGCACGTGCGGATAGGCATCCAGCGAGACGTTGCCTTCAGGCGCATGCGCCACATAGGCATAACAGGCCACGTCCGCGATGGTGGGCGCCGCGCCCGCCAGGAAATCGCGCCCGGCCAGTTCGCCGTCCATGACCTTAAGCAAGGCATGGGCGCGGGCCAGCGTGCTGTCCACGTCATAGGCCGCGCCGAACAACGTCACCAGGCGTGCAGCCGCCGGGCCGATGGCCAGCGGGCCGGATGCCACCGACAGCCAGCGCTGCACCGCCGCCGCGCCGGCGGGATCCTCCGGCAGCCAGGCCTGGCCGCCGTAGCGCTTGGCCAGGTAGACCAGGATGGCGGTCGAATCCGCGACCACCACTCCGTCATCGTCGATGACCGGCACCTGGCCGAAGGCGTTGAGCGCCAGGAACGGCGGGCGTTTCTGCTCGCCGCCGCGCAGGTCCACGTCGACCTTGCGGTGCGGCACGTCCAGCAGGGACAGCATCAGGACGACGCGATGGGCGTGGCCGGACAGGGGAAAGCCATAGAAGGTCAGCGAGGGGGGCTGGGCGGTTTGCATGAGCGGGCTCCAAGTCGGATACAGGCTCCATCTTGTGCCGGCGCCGGGCGCGCGTGAACGGCCAGCGGCGGCAAGACACTCTTGCAGCGGATGAAAGAAAGATGGCGAGCGCGGGCCCGGACGCTACGCCGGCAGCGTCGCCAGATCGCGCCGCAAGGCCTCGACGCAGAACTCCACGAAGCTGCGCACCTTGGCCGAACTCTTGCGGCCTTCCGGATACACCAGGTGGACCGGCAGCGGCGGCAACTCGAAGTCGCGCAGCACCACCTCCAGGGCGCCGCTGGCCAGGTGCCGCGCCACCTGGTAGGACACCACCTGCGTCAGCCCCCAGCCCTCGCAGGCCGCCAGCACCGCGGCCTGAAAGGACGTGACCGTCAGCTGCGAATCGACGCGCAGGCTGCGGGGCTGGCCGTCCTGCTGGAAGCGCCATTGCGGCGTGCGGCCCTCCATGGCGGCGGTGACGGTGCAAAAGCGCGGCAGCGACTCCAGGTCCCGCGGCACGCCGTGTTCGCGCAGGAAGGCGGGCGCGGCGCAGACCACGCGGCGCACCTGCCCCACCGGCACCGCCGTCAGCGTCGAATCCGGCAAGGCGCCGATGCGCACCGCGACGTCCACCCGTTCGTCCAGCAGGTTCACCACGCGGTCCACCAGCAGCGTGCGCACGGAAACTTCGCGGTGCGTGCGCAGATAGGCCAGCACCGCCGGCATCACGTGCAATTCGCCGAAGAACGCCGGCGCAGTGATGCTGAGCGCGCCTCGCGGCGCGGCCATCGCGCCGGCCACGGCGTCGTCGGCCTGCTCCACTTCGTCGAGGATGCGGCGGCAGTCGTCGGCATAACGCTGGCCGGCCTCGGTCAGGCGCAGGCTGCGCGTGGTGCGCACCAGCAGCAAGACGCCCAGCCGCCGCTCCAGCGCCGAAACGCTGCGCGTGACGGTCGGCGCCGACATCTCCAAGCGGCGCGCCGCCGCGGCGAAACTCTGCGCTTCGGCCACCGCCAGGAATACGCTCATTTCATGGAATCGATTCACGCCTTGCGGCCTCCGCGCTGATTTTGGGAAAGAGAGTAGAAGCGCGCGCAGGGGCGCGTCAATCGAACTCCTTGCGCAACCACCCCAGGAAAGCCTTGACCGGCGGATGGCGTTCGCGGCCCGGCGCGCACAGCGCGGTGTAGGCGGCCCCCGCCACCCGCACTTCAGGGCGATACGCCGCCAGGGTGCCCGCCGCCACGCTGTCCGACACCATGACGGAGCTGGCCAGCACCAGGCCCTGGCCGGCAATGGCGGCCTGCAGGGCATAGTGCTCTTCCTCGTAGGCATGCAGCGCCGCCGGCTTGCGCCAGGACGGCAGGCCTGCCGCCTCGCACCAGTCCAGCCAGCCCTGCTCGTACAACTGCGAATCGCGCCAGCGCACGGTCACCAGCGACGGCGCGCGCCTGCCCGGCCGGGCGGCCAGCGCGGGCGCCCCATAGACGCCGAACCACTCCTGCAACGAGCAGGCGGCGTGCAGCCCGGGCCAGCGCGAGCGGCTGTAGCGGATGGCCAGGTCGACGCTGGCGTCGCGCAGCAGGTCCACCGTTTCGGGGCTGGTGTTCAGGTTCAGCTGGTATTGCGGAAACGCCGCGTAGAAGCGCCCCAGCCGCGGCACCAGCCATAAGGCCGCGAACGAATGCGTGGTGGACAGCGTCAGCGCGCCAGAGGCCGGCGCGGCGCGCAAGGCGTCCAGGGTCTGCGCCACGTCGAGCAAGGCGCCATGGACGCCTGCAAAAAGGCGCGCCCCCTTCTCCGTCAGGCGCACGCCGCGCGGCACGCGTTCGAAGAGCGCGTAGCCCACGTGCCGCTCCAGCGCCTTGACCTGATGGGACACGGCCGTGGCCGTGACCGCCAGTTCGGCCGCGGCCAGTTTGAAGCTGAGCAATCTGGCGGCTGCCTCGAAGGCGCGCAACGCGGTCACCGGTAGCGTGGCAAACATGGATTCCTGGCTCTATGGATGAAATCAATTCATCATATTCAAGGATTCATCATTTGTCGCCTGTCAGTCCGTAAGACAGAATTTTCCTCACCACATGGAAGCGTCCATGCCAACAAGAGGAACCAGACATGAATTCAGATCATCCCACCAAGCGCCTGCTGATCCTGGTCGGCAGCCCGCGGCGCGACGGCAACAGCGCGACCCTGGGCGCGGCCGCGCTGCGCGGGGCCGAGACCGCGGGCACCCAGGCCACGCTGCTGTTCCTGGACGACTACATCGAGGCCTTCCTGCCGGACTTGCGGCGTTCGCCCCCGCCGACCGACCGATACGCCGAGCTGTTCCTGGAACACTTCCTGCCGGCCGACGGCGTGCTGATCTGCACCCCGATCTACTGGTACGGGATGTCGGCGCAGACCAAGGCGTTCTTCGACCGATCGTTCAGCCACTATGCCGGCCAGGGCCCCGAGCCCGACCGGGTGAAGCAGCGCATGACCGGCAAGCGCCTGGGCCTGGCGGTCGCGTCCGAGGAAACCTACCCCGGCGCGGCGCTGGGCATCGTGCACCAGATCCAGGAATACGCGCGCTACACCCATTCGGACTTCGTCGGCTACGTGCATGGCGCCGGCAACCTGCGCGGCGAAATCGCGGCGGATCCGCGCCAGCCGCTGCAGGCGGCGGCCGAACTGGGCGCCGCGTTCTTTACCCGCAAGTACTCCGACTACCGGGTGGAAACGCCGCGCGCCCGCAATGTCTGGGAGCCCGCCCCTGCGTTGCGCAGCACGCCAGGCGTGCTGCCGTAGACCTGCTTGAACACGCGGGTCAGATGGGCCTGGTCGGCGAAGCCCACGGCATGCGCGGCGTCGGCCAGCGCCAGGCCGTCGCGCAGCAGCGCCCGGGCCCGCGCCACCCGCCAGTTGCGCAGCCAGGCCTGCGGCGGCAGGCCGTAGCGCCGCGCGAACTGCTTGACCAGGGTGGTCCGGTGGCGGTCCTGCGCCAACGCCAGGGCCTCCAGGTCCGGCGCGCAAGCCGGGTCGGCGGCCATGCGTGCGCGCAGCAGCGCGCAGACGTCGGACTCGTCGCCGGCCGCTGCGGGGCTGGCCTGCGCATGCGCCGCCAGCAGGCCGAACAGCGCGGCGGAGATGCGCTCGCGACGCTCGGGGTCGGCGATGGGATCTGGCGTGAGCGCGTCCAGCCACGCCTGGCATAGCGCCGTATCGCGGATGACGGGCCCCGCCAGCGCTGCGCCGCCTGCGTACAGCGCAAGTTCGTGGTTCCTGAACCAGGCCTGATCGATATAGGCCATGCGGTACCCCAGCGGCGCATCCGAGGTGCCGCCGGTATGGACTTGGCCAGGCGCAATCACCACCAGATCGCCCTCGCCCGCGGCCTGCGGCTCGCCATGCACGGTGAAGGCGCAGCGGCCCTGCGCGATGGCGCCGATGGACCAGGCGTCGTGGAAGTGCGGCGCATAGCGGTAGCCGCGCAGGTCCGCGATCAGCACGTCGCCGGGCAGGCCGGCGCCGCAATGCCAGATGTGTCGGGAAACCGCCATGGATACGTGTGCGTGGGGCGCCTAGCCGAAGTAGCTCTGGTCCGAGGTCAGCGTGCGGGCCAGCAGCCATGCGTTGCGGGGATTCTCGCCCACGCGGCGCACGGCATATGGCCACCAGTCGCCGCCAAAGGGCAGATAGACCCTGACGTTATAGCCCAAACGGCGCAGCGCGAGCTGCCAGTCCGGCCGCACGCCGTAGAGCATTTCGAATTCGAAGGCTTCGGGCGGCCAGCCGCGCTCCCGCGCCAGCGCCAGGATGGCGCCGGCCAGGCGGTCGTCATGGGTGCCGAAGACGGGCTGGAAGCCGGAATCCAGCGCCTCGCGCGACAGCATGATGGCGGCGGCGTCCAGATAGGCCTGGTCGATGCGCGCGCGGCCGGCGTGGTCCAGCGCGCGCTCCGGAAACGCGCCCTTGACCAGCCGCAGCGACGTGCGCTGGCGAATCGCCCAGGCCAGGTCCTGCGGCGTGCGGCGCCGCTGCGCCTGTAGCGTCAGGCCTGCCGGTATGCCGGCTTGCAGCAGTTCGCGGTGCAAGGCGCAGGTGCGGTCGCAGATGGAGGAATCTTCCATGTCCAGCACCATCCAGTCGCGTCCCAGGCCGACCGTCCGGCGCGCCGCCAGGCCGATGCGCCGGGCATTGTCGCGGCCCAGCGCATCGTCGCGCATATAGCCGATGGCCGTGGGATCGACCGACACGTGCACGTCCAGCCCCGCATGCTCCAGCGCCCGGCAGGCGCCGAGCGCCTGGGCCACGTTTTGCTCGATGGCCTGGGGATCGTCCACATATTCGCCCAGGTAGAAGAGCGAGGCGCGGATGCCGTGCGCCTCGCGCAGCCTGGCGGCCGTGCGGACGGCGGCGTCGACGTCCGCGCCGCCGACGAAACGGGCCGCCAGCGACGTGCGGGCCGCCATGGCCCGCATCGCCCGCCCCACGCCCGGGCTGCGCGCCAGCGCGATCGCGGTTCTCTGGAACATGCTCATGGGCTCTCTCCCTATAAAGAGAGCCACTGTGCCGGTGCGGCGCGCGCCCGTCTTGAACGCCAGTGAAAACTGCCTAATCCAGCGCCAGCCCGCGGGCGCGGCCGAACAGCGGGCGCTGCACCGTCTGCGCCAGCAGCACGCCGGCCAGCGTCACCGCGCCGCCCAGCAGATGGTACAGGTGCAGCTGCTCGCGCAGCATGACGAAAGCGGCCAGCGCGGTGAACAGCGGCAACAGGTTGATGAAGATGCTGCAGCGATTGGGCCCCAGCCGCTGCACGCCTTCGATCCACAGGAAGGACAGCAGCACCGACGAGAAGATGCCCGCGTACAGGATCAGCGGCACCGTGTTCATGTCCAGCGCGGCCTGCGCCGCCGGCACGCGCAGATACAGCGGCAGCATGTAGAGCAGCGCGAAGATCGATTGCACGAAGGTGGACTGCCAGGCCGGCAGCGGCACCTTCCAGTGGCGCAGCAGCACGCCGTACAGCGCATAGGACAAGGCGGCCAGCAGCATCAGGCCGTCACCGACATGGATGCCGTGCTGGAACACGCTCAGCATGTCGCCCTGGCCCACCAGGTACAGCAGGCCGAGGAACGACAGCGCGCCGCCGGCAGCCATGCCCAGGGTCAGCGGATCGCGCAGGATCACCACGCTGAGCAGCATGCTCAGCAAGGGAATCAGCGCGGTCAGGATGGCCATGTTGGTGGCGGTGGTGGTTTCGGCTGCGCGATAGGACAGCGCCTGGAACACTGCCGACGACAGGGCGCCGTACAGCGCCAGCTTGGGCCAATGGCGCAGGATGGTCTTGCGGTTGCGCCAGGCCGGGCCGGCCGTGAACAGGCCCATCAGGAACAGGGCCAGCACCAGCCGGTAGAAGGTGATGGCGGTGGGTGAGATGGCGCTGGCGGCCATCTTGGAGACGATGACGTTGCCCGCCCAGAACAGGATGGCGAACAACGGAAACAAGTAGGACATGGTGGTTGCGCTCGGAGGATGAGAGATGGCCTCCTGCCGCCTGCGGCGCCCCTTTGGGACGACGCAGGCGGCAGGAGTATCGCTATCCTATTGAGCGCGATCCGGTCCGTCTGCCGATGAAAAGGCAGCCACTATCGCAAAATGGACATCGCCCGTATCAGGGGCGGAACGGCGCCGGATCCAGCGGCAGCTCCAGCCCGCCCATCTGGGCCGTCAACAGCGCGGCGCTGCCGCAGGCCAGGGTAAAGCCCAGCGCGCCCTGCCCGATGTTCAGCCACAGGTTGTCGGCGGCATGGCTGCGCCCGATCAGAGGTTTGCTGGTGGGGGTGGCCGGACGCAGCCCCGCCCAAGGTACTGCCTGGCGCAGGTCCAGCGCCGGAAACGCCTCGTGCACCTGGCGCTTGAGCAACCCGATGCGCGCCGTGTCGATGCCGGCATCGGCGCTGCCGATGTCGACCATGGCCGCGATCCGCAGCACGCCGCCGACGCGGGCGTAGACGATGCGCCTTTCGTAGTCCGTGACGCTGATGCGCGGCGCCACCGAGTCGTCGTCCTCGGCCAGCGGCACGCTCAGGCTGTAGCCCTTCAGGGGATACAGCGGCACGTCATGGCCCAGCGGTTTGAGCAGCGTGCGCGTGCCGATGCCGGTGGCCAGCACGATGGCGTCGGCGCCGATGTCGCCATCGCGCGTGTTCACCGCCACGATGCGGCGCCCTTCGCGCTGCAGGCCGGACACCGGATTGGACATGGCGCATTGCACGTTGGCCATGGTCTGCAGGCGGTCGAACAGCGCCTCGGTGAACTGGCGGCAGTCGCCCGCCTCTTCGCTGGGGGTGTAGATGGCCCCGGCCAGGCTTGCGCCCATGCCGGCCAGCGCGGGTTCCAGCGCCAGCGTCTGGGCGGCGTCCAGCACCTGCTGTTCGGCGCCGTGGTCGGCCTGGTACGCCACCAGTTCGCGCGCCTTGTCCAGCAGGGCAGGACTGCGGTAGGCGATGAGCTTGCCGTTCTTCAGATGGCCAAAATCCAGGTCTTCCTGCTCCAGCAGCGAATGCATGACGTCCCGGCTCAGATAGGACAGGCCAGCCAGCTGGACCGTGGAAGCCTTGGCCACCGAGGCCCGGCACGCCAGCGCGAATTGCAGGCACCAGCGCCATTGATGGGGATCCAGCCTGGGCCGGAAACGCAGCGGGGAATCCTCGCGCAGCAGCCAGCCCGGCACGCTGGGCAGCACGCCGGGACCGGCCAAAGGCGCCACGTAGCTATAACTGAGCTGGCCGCCATTGGCGTAGCTGGACACCTCGGCCGGACGCGCCTGGCTGTCCACCAGCACCACGTCATGGCCCTGGCGCGCCAGGAAATAGGCCGACGTGACGCCCACGACGCCAGCGCCGATTACGCAAACCCGCATACTCTTAGATCCAGAAAGACAGGGACACCGCGCTATTCTGGGACGCGCCCCGCCCGTCCGGCAAATGCCAAACTCCGCAGGGTCCATAACAAAACATCATGCCCCGCCTCAGGCGACGCGGTGCAGCTTGATGATGGCGGCGGCCGTGGGGTCGCGCACCAGATCGGCCAGGGTGTAGCCGTTGAGCGCCTCGTAGAAGGCCTGCAAGGTTTGCGCCAGCACGCCGGACAAGCGGCACGCACCGTCCAGCGCACAGGGAGGCTCGCGGCAGTCGATCAGCGGCCCCTGCTGCTCCAGCTGCCGGATCAGGTCGCCCAGCCGGTAGCGGTCGGCGGCCTGCGACAGCCGCAGGCCGCCGCCCTTGCCGCGCGAGGTGCTGACCCAACCCTGCTGCGCCATGAAGTGCACCACCTTCACCAGATGATTGCGCGACACGCTGAAGCGGTCGGCGATCTCCGGAATGGTGACGGCGGCGGACCGGTCGCGGCATTGCGTCAGGTACATCAGGACGCGCAGGCCGAAATCGGTGAATCGGGTCAGTTGCATGGCAGGGACGAAAGGAATGGGCGCTGGCGGCCCGGAAACTCAGGCCGCCAGGATACACCGCTCAGGCGGGCGCGCCGCCGCTGCCGAAGGCTTCGGCATGGATGCGGTCCGCGGGCACGCCCAGGCCGGTCAAGGCCTCGCGCTGCGCGCGCATGAAGCCGGCCGGGCCACACAGGTAGTAGTCCGCGCCAGGCACGATGACTTCGTCGCGGATGGCGTTCAGGTCCACCCTGCCGGCGTAATCGTAGTCGCGGCCCGGCTGGTCGCCGTGGCCGACCTCCTCGTAGAACACGGCCTTGCGCACGTTGGCGCGTTCGGCGGCGATGCTGTTGACGTGATCCCGCATGGCGTGGACCGAGTTGTTGCGGCAGCCGTGCACGAAACGGATCTGGCGCTCGTCGTTCAACCCCACCAGATGGTTCAGGATGGAGACCATGGGCGTCAGGCCCACGCCGCCGCTCAGCAGCACCACCGGCGCGCTGCCTTCGTCGCGCAGATGGAAATCGCCCTGGGGCGGCGCCACGTCCAGCACCCCGCCCTCTTCCAGGCGGTCATGCAGGGCATTGGAAACCCGGCCGGCCGGCGTATCGGCGCCAGCCGCTTCGCGCTTGACCGAGATGCGCAGGCGGTCCTGGCCCGGCGCGTCGGACAGGCTGTACTGGCGCGGCTGCATCAGGCCCAGTTCGGGCACGAACACGCGCACCGACACGTACTGGCCGGGGCGGTAGGCGGGCACTTCGCCGCCATCGGCCGGCGCCAGGTAGAAGGACGTGATCTCGGCGCTTTCGCGCTGCTTGCCGACCACGCGGAACGCGCGCCAGCCGGTCCAGCCGCCCGGCTTGGCGGCCGACTCCGCGTACAGGCGCGCCTCTTCGGCGATCAGCAGGTCGGCCAGTTGGCCGTAGGCCGCGGCCCAGGCAGCCACCAGTTCTTCCGTCGCCGCCTCGCCCAGCACTTCGCTGATGGAGGCCAGCAGATGCTTGCCCACGATCTGGTAGTGCTCGGGCCGGATGCCCAGGCTGACATGCTTGTGCACGATGCGCGTCACCACGGGCATCAGCACCGAGGGATCGTCGATGTGCTCGGCATAGGCCGCGACCGCGCCCGCCAGCGCCTGCTGCTGCTCGCCGCCGGCTTGGTGGCCTTGATTGAAGACATGCTTGAGCTCGGGGTTGTGCTTGAACATGCGGGCATAGAAATGCTTGGTCAGCGCAACGCCGTGCGTCTTGAGAACGGGCGCCGTGCCCTTGACCAGGGCGCGGATTTGGGGACTCAACATCAACTGCTCCTTGTGGCGCGATCGGAATCGCCATTAAACATGCATTTATAATACATCTTTAAATGCCCGCTGAAAAACACCAGGCGATTCAATCCGGTCCGGAAGTCCACCCGCCCAGGATGGCAAGCGGCGGTAACACGCAATCGGCCCCGGCGCGCCATTGGGGTCGCGCTGCGTCGTCAGCCGGTCCGCGCCACGCCACGGACGCGATCCAGTCCTCGCCCAGGCGCCACGAACAGGCGCGCCACCGCCCCGGCGGCGCACGCAGGCGCCACCCCGCCTTGCCGTCGAACGCCAGGCCCACTGCGGCCATGTCCGCGGGGAAATCCAGTCCGGCCGCCTTGATGAAGGCTTCCTTCAGCGTCCACAAGAGATAAAAGCGTTCCAATTGGGCTGCGCCTTCCAGGCCGGCCAGCGCGGCTTGCTCGGCCGGCGCGCATACCCACTCGGCCAGGCGCAGGACCTCGCGCGGCCGCACTCGCTCCAGATCGGCGCCCAGTTGCCACCCCAGCGGGGCGGACGCGCAGACCGCGTGACCGCCGCTATGGCTGAGCGACAGGGTTGCAAGCGGCATGGCCTGCCTGGCGTCCTGCAGCAGCGCCCTGCTGACCCGCCAATCGACCTGGGCCTTCGAACTGCGCAGCGCCGGCGCACGCGCGGCGTCCGCGGCCGACAGGTCCTGGCTGCGGTAGCCAGCAGCGGCGCCTTTGTCTGCCCACCAGATTAAAAGTTCCTGAACGCTCACGGGAGAAAGTAACAAATAGCAAGCCTAAGTGTAAGAAATACAGGAAATATTGTGTATTATGTAACGTTTTAAATCAAAATGGCCTGACATCGCCATAGTAGAATCGCGCGCTATGTTGACGTTTTCGATCGCGCAATGGCAGGGTTGGGCGCAAGGAATCGATGGCCCCAGCGACTGGTTGAAATGGGCCGAACATCCGTTCTGCCCGATCGGAAATCAGAATCCGCCCCGCCTGGACTTCCTGCCTCCCTTGCAACGCCGCCGCCTGAGCCCGCTGGCTCGCGGGGTGTTCGAGTGCGCGTGGCCGTTGGCCGAGGGACGCCCGCCCATGCCGCTGGTATTTGCCTCCCGCCATGGCGAAACCACCCGCAACTTCGGCCTGCTGCAAGCACTGGCGGCGGACGAACCCTTGTCGCCCACGGCCTTCGGCCTGTCGGTCCACAACGCCATCGCCGCGCAGTGGTCGATCATACGCCGCGAAACCACCGAATCCGTGGCCTTGTCGGTGGAAGACGACGGCCTGGAGCATGCCTGCATCGAAGCGTCGATGCTGTTCGACGCCGGCCACCAGGACGTGCTCGTGGTGCTGGCCGAGGAACGGCCGCCCGCGCCTTACGCCCCCTGGATGGATGACGCGCCCTACGCTTATGCGGTCGCCCTGCATCTGCAGCCCGGCGCCGACTGGACCTTGGCCCTGGCTCCGCAGGCGCCCGATGCCGCCCGCGGCGCGCAGGCCTGGCCCAATCCCCTGAACCTGCTGCGCCACCTCCTGCTGCGCACGCCCGGCTGGCGCCACGCCAACCGCTCCCGACTATGGAACTGGACACGCACGGCATGACGAGCGCCACACCACCGCGGCAGGACTTCTGGCTCTGGCGCCTGTTCGCCACCGGCATGGCCTTCACCCTCTTCGGGCTGGGCGGCGTGCTGCTGCGCGTGCTGGTGTTCCCGCCGCAGCGCTTGCTGCCCGGCGACAAGGCGGACCGCCAGCGCCGCGCGCGCGGCGCGCTGAACGGCACCTTCCGCCTGTTCATCCGTTTCATGGTCCGAACCGGCATCCTGACCGTGGAATTCAAGGGCGCCGAACGTCTCGGCAAGCCCGGACAGATGATCCTGGCCAACCACCCTTCGCTGTTGGACGTGGTGTTCCTGGTGGGCCACGTCAAGAACGCCAACTGCATCGTCAAGCACGGCCTGGCCACCAACCCGTTCACCCGCGGCCCGGTGGCCAATGCCGGCTACATCACCAACGACGAAAGCTTCGACATGTTCGACCGCGCCGCCGACGTGCTGCGCGCGGGCGAGACCCTGATCGTCTTTCCGGAAGGCACGCGCACGCCGCGCGACGCCATGCCGCGCTTTCATCGCGGCGCCTGCGCCATCGCGCTGCGCGGCGCGCGCGTGGTCACGCCCGTGGTCATCAGCATGAATCCCCGCAGCCTGACCAAGGGCGAGCCCTGGTACCGGATTCCGCCCTGCCGCATGCGCTACGTGATCCGCGTGGGCGAGGACATCGATCCCGCCGCCTGGAGCGGCGCGCACCCGCTGCCCATCGCCGGACGCAAGATGAACGATTACCTGCACGCCTATTTCGAAGCCGAGCTGGCGCCCGCCGCGCCCGCCGGCGCCATCATGAATGAACAACCGCCCCAGGCGGTGGAAGTGGAGTCCTGACCGGATGAACCAACTGGAATTTGAACTCAAGACCCTCGTCATCGAATCGCTGGGCCTGGAGGACATCGCGCCCGACGATATCGACAGCGATGCCCACCTCTTCGGCGACGGACTGGGATTGGACTCGGTGGACGCCCTGGAGCTGGGCCTCGCGCTGCAAAAGCGCTACGGCATCACCATCGATCCCGAAACGCGCAACATGCGCGAGCATTTCGCCAGCATCGCCAAGCTGGCCGAGTTTGTCGGCGCCCAACGCCGCGCCTAATGGATATGGAGTCCAGGATGCATACCCGCGACGAAATCTTCAATACGCTGCGCGGCGCGCTGGTCGAACTGTTCGAGATCGAACCTGAACGCATCACGCCCGAAGCGAACCTGTACACGGATCTGGAGATCGACAGCATCGACGCCATCGACCTCATCGACCACGTGCGCCGCCAGACCGGCCGCAAGCTCGACGCCAACGACTTCCGCACCGTGCGCACGGTCGAGGACGTGGTGCAGGCCATGTGCCAGAAACAGGCCCCCGCCGCATGAGACGCGGCGTGGCGGCAGCCCTGGCCGTGGCCGGCATCGCCTATCCCTTCGCCGTCCACGCGGCGCTGGGACGGGTGAGCCCCGCCTGGCTGGCGCTGCCGCTGGCCCTGCTGTGGCTGGCGCGCGGCCTGACCGCGGATGGCGCCCGGCCGGGCGCGCGCCTGCTGCCCGCCGTGGCGGTAGCGTTCTGCCTGATCCTGGCCATCTCGAATTCGCAAGACTGGCTGCGCTGGTATCCGGTGCTGGTCAACGGCATGATGCTGGCGATCTTCGGCGCCAGCCTGCGGCGCGGCCGCCCCGTGATCGAACAACTGGCCCGCCTGCGCCATCCCGACCTGCCGCCTGAAGGCGTGCGCTACACCCGCAATGTCACCCGCGCGTGGTGCGCCTTCTTCGCCCTGAACGGCAGCGTGGCCGCGGCGCTGGCGGCCTGGGGCCCCTGGAGCTGGTGGACCGCCTACAACGGCGCCGTGAGCTATGTCCTGATGGGCCTGCTATTGGCGGGCGAATGGCTGCTGCGCCCCGCCGCTGCCAAGGCGGCGTAAAGCATGGCCTGGACCGATCTCTCGCAGCTGCTGCTGCCCGCCCCGCCTGACTTGGCCGGCGCCCTGGTCGCCGACGAACCGCCGCTGACGCGCGAGGCCTTTGCGTGCGCCAGCCTGCAGGCTGCGGGCGCCTTGCAGGCCAGGCAGTTGCGGCGCGTCGCGATCTGGTTCGAGGACGCCGCGCAGATGGCCGTCGCCCTGTTCGCCTGCTGGCGCGCCGGCGCGGTCGCGGTGCTGCCGGGCGATGCCCAGGCGCAGACCTGCGCCATGCTCGACGCCACGGTGGACGCCTGGCTGAGCGACATCGAGCTGCCGCTGCCGGCGCAACGGCTGTGCCGGCTGGCCGACCTGCAAGGCCACGCGCCGCTCGCGCCCGCCGAACTGGATTCCGCGTTGACGCTGGTGCTGTGCACCTCGGGATCCAGCGGCACGCCCAAACATATCGCCAAGCACTGGCGGCAACTGATGGAAGAAGTCCGCGCGCTGCAACGGCAATGGCCCGATGCGCGCGGCCCCGTGCTGGGCAGCGTATCGGCGCAGCACATGTACGGCCTGCCCTTCAGGGTGCTGTGGCCGCTGTGCGCGGGACGCCAGCTGGACCGGCCGCAGCGCCTCTATCCCGAAGAACTGCAGCAGGCCAGCCTGCGCCATCCGGCCTGCACCTGGATCGCCAGCCCCGCGCTGCTGCGCCGCCTGGGACAGCGGCTGGATTGGAACCAGTTGCGTGGCCGCCTGACCCGCATCCACTCCTCCGGCGGCGAACTGCCCGCCGAGGCATCCGACCATATCGCGCAGCACCTGGGCCTGCGCCCCAGCGAGATCTACGGCAGCTCCGAAACCGGCGCCGTCGCCTGGCGCGAAGGCGACAGCCCCTGGCAGCCGCTGCCAGGCGTGGCCGTCGAACTGAACGCCGAAGGCGCCCTGCGCGTGCAATCGCCCTGGGTCAACCCCGCCGAGGCGCAGACCGCCGACGGCGCGGAGCTTGCGCATGGCGGTTTCCGGCTGCTGGGGCGCCTCGACCGCATCGTGAAGATCGAGGAAAAGCGCATTTCGCTGCCCATGCTGGAACAGGCGCTGGCGCGCCATCCCTACGTTGCCGAAGCGCGCCTGGGCGGTCTGGCCGGGGCCACGCGCCTGGCCGCGCTGGTCGCCCTGTCGGCGCGGGGCCTGCATGCCTTGCGCAACCAGGGCCGCAAGGCGCTCGTGGACGCCCTGCGCGCGCATCTGGCCGCAGGCTTCGAATCGCTGGCCATTCCGCGCACCTGGCGCTTCTTCGCACAGCTGCCCGCCAACGCCCAAGGCAAGCTGCCGCGCAGCCTGTTCGACGCCGCCGCGGGCGCCCGGCCGCTTGCGCCCGAGGCGGTGGAACTGCCCCGCCCGTCGGAGCACGAACGCCGCTATGCGCTGGAAATTCCCTACGACCTCGCCCATTTCAGCGGCCATTTCCCCACGGCTCCCGTTGTGCCCGGGGTGGCCCAGATCGGCTGGGCCATGTCGCTGGCGCAACGCGACCTTCATCCCGAGCTGCGTTTCGCCGGCATGGAGGCGCTGAAATTCCAGCGGCTGCTGCGTCCGGGCGATACCGCCATGCTGGCGCTGAAATGGGACGCCGCGAAGCAGAAGCTGTATTTCACCTACACGGTCAACGACGCGCCCTGCTCGTCCGGCCGCATTCTGCAGGCAGGCGGCCATGCCCCCGCATAAGCTCTGCGCGCTCATTCCCGTGTACAACCACGGCGCCACGGTCGCCGCGGTGCATGCGCAGCTGGTGGCGCAAGGCTTGCCCTGCGTGCTGGTGGACGACGGCTCCGAGCCGTCTTGCGCGGCGGCGCTGGATGCGTTGGCGACCCAGCCGCATACGCATCTGCTGCGGCGCGCGGTCAACGGCGGCAAGGGCGCGGCGGTGCAGGACGGGCTGCGCGCGGCGGCGGCGCTGGGCTATACCCACGCCTTGCAGGTCGACGCCGACGGCCAGCACGCCCTGGCGGACGCGGCGGCCTTCGCGGCGGCCTCCCGGGCCCGGCCCGAAGCCCTCGTCTGCGGCGCGCCGCTGTATGGCGACGATGTGCCGCGCAGCCGTCTCTACGGCCGCTGGCTGACGCGCGTGTGGGTCTGGATCAACACGCTTTCGCTCGACATCCCCGACGCCATGTGCGGTTTCCGCGTCTACCCGCTGGCCGCGGCGCTGCCCGTGATCGACGGCGCGCGCGTAGGCCGGCGCATGGATTTCGACATCGCTGTCCTGGTGCGCCTGCACTGGCGCGGGGTCGCGATGGTGTGGCTGCCGACGCGCGTGGCCTACCCGGAAGACGGCATTTCCCACTTCAAGGGCCTGCGCGACAACCTGCTGATCAGCCGCATGCATGCGGGCCTTTTCTTCGGCATGCTGGCGCGCTCGCCGGCGCTGCTGTGGCGCAGGCTTGCCGGAGGTCCGCGTCCATGAACGCCGCCGATCAGCATTGGGCCGATCAGCCCGAGCGCGGCAGCGCCCTGCTGATGCGCCTGACGGCCTGGGCCGCGCGCACCCTGGGCCGCCGCCTCGTCGCGCCCGTGGTCTGGATGGTCGTGCTGTATTTCTATGCCAGCGGCAGCCGCGCCCGGCGTTCGATCGCGGCCTACCAGCGCCGTCTGGCGCAATCCGGCGCGCTGGCCGAGCCGCTGCCGCGCCGCATGCCGGTCTACCGCCAGTACCTCGCGTTCGCCAACGCCATCCTCGACAAGCTGGACGTCTGGCAGGGCAAGATCACGATGGCCCATCTGGACATCGCCGACCCTGACGGCCTGCATGCGCAAATGGGCAGGAACCGCGGCCAGATCCTGGTCGGCTCGCACCTGGGCAATATCGAGGTCTGCCGCGCGCTGGCGGAGCAAAGCGGCACTTTGAAACTCAATGTGCTGGTGCACGACAAGCACGCGGTTCATTTCAACCGCCTGCTGCACGAGGCCGGCGGCGGACTGCGCATGATCCAGGTCAGCGAGCTGGATGCTCCCGCCATGCTGGACCTGGCGCAGCGCCTGGACCGCGGCGAATGGCTGGCCATCGCCGGCGACCGCGTGCCGCTGCAGGGCGACCGTTGCACGCCCGTGGACTTCCTGGGCGCCAGCGCGCTGCTGCCGCAAGGCCCCTGGCTGCTGGCCGGCCTGTTGCGCTGCCCGGTCAACCTGCTGTTCTGCACGCGCCACGGCGCGCGCTACCGCGTGGCGATGGAACGCCTGTCGGACGGCATCGAATGGACGCGCGCCACGCGCCAGGCCCGCATCGCCGAGCTGGCCCAGCGCTACGCCGACCGCCTTGCCGCGCACTGCCGCCTGGCGCCGCTGCAATGGTTCAACTTCTACCCTTTCTGGAAAGACGATGCGTAAACGGGGCGTCATCGGCGCTGAAGTCGAAATCCGCGTGCCCTTCTTCGACGTGGATCCCCTCAACGTGGTCTGGCACGGACACTACGTCAAATACCTGGAACAGGCCCGCTGCGAACTGCTGGACCTGCTGGGGCACAACTACGACGCCATGCGCGCCAGCGGCTACGCCTGGCCGGTCATCGACCTGCATCTGCGCTATGCGCAACCCGCGCAATTCGGCCAGCGCCTGACGGTGCGCGCCGAACTGGTGGAATGGGAGCACCGGCTGAAGATCAACTACCTGATCCTGGACGCCGCCAGCGGCCAGCGCCTGACGCGAGCCACGTCCGAACAGGTGGCGGTCTGCATCCAGACCCGCGAAATGCAATTGACCTCGCCCGCCGCGCTGGTCGACGCCGTGCGGCGCAAGCTGCAATCGATGGAGACGCCCGCATGACGCGCCGCCTGGTTTTCATGCGCCGCCTGTGCGCCCTGCTGGCCCTGGCCCTGCTGCCCCTGGCCGCCCGCGCCTTCGACCTGGCCGATCTGCAAACGCAACTGAACGCCACGCCTGTCGTGCGCGGCCATTTCGTGCAGCAGAAGTTCCTGCGCTCGCTGCCGCAGCCGCTGACCAGCCGCGGCGATTTCACGCTGGCGGCGGGCAAGGGCCTGCTGTGGCTGCTGCGCACGCCGATCGCGCAGGACCTGCGCATCGACGCCCGCGGCATCTCGCGGCGCGACGAAGCCGGCAAATGGCAGGCCCTGCCGCAACACGCCGGCGCCGGCCGCGAGAACCGGCTGTTCCTGTCAGTGCTGGCAGGCGACACCGCCGGGCTGCGCGAGAACTTCGACCTGGCGCTCAGCGGCGACGCCGATGCCTGGCAGCTGCTGCTGACGCCGCGCTCGGCGCTGCTGCGGCAGATCTTCGACAACATCCAGATCAACGGCGGCAAGCTGGTCGACCGCATCGAGCTGCGCGAGACGCAGGGCGACCGCAGCGTGCTGCAGATGACGGATGCGCAGGCCGCCCAGGCCCTGACCGCCGAGGAGCAACGTGCGTTCGCCGATTGAGCGCTGGCTGCCGCGGCTGTTCAAGCTGGGGCTGCTGCTGATTCTCTGCGCCGGCGCCTGGCAAAGCCGCCATGGCTGGCCGGTGTCGGCCAACCTGATGGAGCTGGTGCCCCAGGCCGGCGCCGACGCCACGCGCCAATTGGCCGAGGCCCGCATCCAGGAACCCCTGTCGCGGCAGCTCATCGCGCTGGTCGCCGCTCAAAGCGCAAACGCCGGCGCGGATGCCGCAGCCCCCGCACGCCTGCTGGCGCAGCGCTGGACCGACAGCGGCCTGTTTTCTTCCGTGCAGGTGGAACTGCAAGTCGACGTGCCCGCGCTGCGCGCGCAACTGCTGGCGGGCAGGCTGGCCATGCTCCCTGCGGCCGACCGGCATCAGCTCGAGACCGATCCCGCGGCCTACGCCCAGCGCCGCGCGCGCGAACTCTCCGATCCGTTTTCATCTTCGGGCCTGGTGCCGGCGGACCAGGACTGGCTGGGCCTGACGCGCCGCGCCGAACAGGCGCTGCGCCCGGGCGGCGCGGTGCAGTACGACATGGGCACGGGCACCCTGCAGGCCGAACACGCCGGCAGGCGCTGGATGCTGGTGCGCGCCGAAACCCGCGGCGATGCCTTCGACGCGGCCGCGCCCCAGCAAATCGCCGCGCAGCTCGAACAGGACCGCGCGGCACTCGGCGCGGCCGGCGCCGAGCTGCTGGTGGCGGGCGGTCCCCTGTACGCGGCCGCGGGCCGGGCGCAAGCGGTTGCCGAAAGCAGCTGGATCGGTACCGGCGCCACCATCGGCATCGTGCTGGTCCTGCTGCTGGCGCTGCGGCGCGTGCGCGCGCTGCTGGCTTTCGTGCCGGTCGCCGTCGGGCTGCTGACGGGCGCGGTGGCCTGCGTGGCGGTGTTCGGCTCCATCCATGTCCTGACCCTGGTGATCGGCGCCAGCCTGATCGGGGTGGCGGTGGATTTCCCCATGCACTGGCTGGGCAAGAGCTATGGCATGACCGACTGGCAGGCCTGGCCCGCGCTGCGGCGCGTCCTGCCCGGGCTCACCATCAGCCTCGCCGCCAGCCTGGTCGGCTACGTCGCGCTGGCGTTCACGCCGTTTCCCGCGCTGACGCAGACCGCGGTGTTCTCGGCCGCTGGCCTGCTGGGCGCCTACGCCTGCACCGTGTGCCAGTTGCCGGCCTGGATGGACGGCTGGCGGCCCCGCCCCTGGCAGCCGCTGCTGCGCTTTGCCGAGGCCGCGCTGCGCGCGCGTCAGCGCCTGGCCGGACGCCGCGCCGCGCTCTGGCTGGGCGCCCTGGCCCTTATCGCCGCCACTGCCGGCGGCATCAGCCGGCTGAGCATCCAGGACGATCTGCGGCAATGGCTCAGCCTGCCCGCGCCCTTGCTGCAGCAGGCCCGGCAGATCGGCGAAATCACCGGCTTCATGCCGACCAGCCAGTTCTTCCTGGTGCGCGCGCCCGACGCCGACGAGTTGCTGCGCAGGCAGGCGCGGGTGTCGCAGGCGCTGGACGCGCTGGTCGCGCGCGGCGATCTCGCCGCCTACAACGCCTTGAGCCAGCTGGTCTCGCCTGCTGCCGACCAGAAGGCGCTGGGCGCGACGCTGGCCGGCCTGGCCGCGCAGCCCGACGCCTGGAAGCCGCTTACCGACATCGGCATCCCCTACGCGGCCATGCGCCAGGAACTGGAGTCCATGGCCGCGCTGCCGCCGCTGGCCATCGAGGACGCGCTGCAAGGCCCGCTGGCGGAGCGCTGGCGGCCGCTATGGCTGGGCCTGCGCGACGGGCAAGCAGCGGGCATGGTGACCTTGCTGGGCCTGCGCGACGCGTCCGCGCTGGAGGCCATCGCCCAGGTTGCGCCGGACGTCACGCTGGTGGACCGCAGCGGCGAACTGAACCGCATGTTCGCGGCCACGCGCATCGAAGCCGCCGAACTCAAGCTGCTGTCCTATGGGGTCGCGGCGCTGTTGCTGCTGCTGACCCTGGGCCGCGCCGCCGCCTGGCGCATCCTGGCCGTGCCGCTGGCGGCCACCGCATGCAGCCTGGCCGCGCTGGGCTACCTGGGCCAGCCGCTAACCCTGTTCAGCCTGTTCGGCCTGCTGCTGGTGTCGGCCATCGGCGTGGACTACGCCATCTTCATGTACGAACGGGTCGCGGGCGCGGCCGCCAGCCTGGTCGGCATCCTGCTGGGCGCGGCCACCACGCTGCTGTCCTTCGGACTGCTCGCCGTCAGCCAGACGCCCGCCATCGCCAACTTCGGGCTGGCGGTGGCGCTGGGCGTGGCCTTCTCGCTGCTGTGGGCGCCCTGGATCAATCCGCCGCGCGCAGCCGCAGCATCCTGCTTTCAATAACTAAAAGGACATCTCCGGCATGGAACATCGCGAAGTTGTAGTCATAGGAGCGGGACCGGCAGGCGCGGTCGCCGCCGCCCTGTTGAAGCGCCAGGGACATGACGTCCTGATGCTGGAACGCCAGCAGTTTCCGCGCTTTTCCATCGGCGAAAGCCTGCTCGCCCATTGCCTGGAGTTCGTGGAGGAAGCGGGCATGCTGCCGGCGGTGCAGGCCGCCGGCTTCCAGGTGAAGAACGGCGCCGCCTTCGCCTGCGGCGAACGCTACACCCACTTCGATTTCCGCGACAAGTTCAGCCCCGGCCCCGGCACCACGTTCCAGGTGCAGCGCGCGCACTTCGACAAAGTCCTGGCGGACGATGCCGCCCGCCAGGGCGTGGAAGTGCGCTATCTGCAGGAAGTGACGGCGGCCGCTTTCGACGGCGACGACGGCCCCCTGCTGGACGTGCGCAGCGCTGACGGCACTTCCTATCAAGTGAAGAGCCGGTTCGTGCTCGACGCCAGCGGCTACGGCCGCGTGCTGGCGCGCCTGCTGGACCTGGAGCGTCCGTCGTCGATGCCGCCGCGCAAGGCCATCTTCACCCATATCGAAGACCGCATCGACGACCCCGGCTTCGACCGCGAGAAGATCCTGATCAGCGTGCATCCGCAAGAACGCGGCATCTGGTACTGGCTGATCCCCTTCTCCAACGGCCGCTGCTCGTTCGGCGTCGTGGGCGGTGAAAACCTCTTTGGCGGCCCCGGCCAGGACCTGATGGCCACGCTGCGCGAGATGGCCGACGCCGCGCCCAATCTCAAGCGCGTCCTGAAGCACGCCGTCTGGGACACGCCCGCCAACACCATCGGCGGCTATTCGGCCAGCGTGCGGCAGCTGCACGGCCCCGGTTACGCGCTGCTGGGCAACGCGGCGGAATTCCTCGACCCGGTCTTTTCCTCGGGCGTCACCATCGCCCTGCGCTCGTCCAAGCTGGCGGCCGACGCGCTGCACCGCCAACTGACGGGTGCGCAGGTCGACTGGCAGGCCGAATTCGCCGATCCGCTGATGGTGGGCGTGGAAACCTTCCGGGCCTATGTCCAGGGCTGGTACAGCGGCGAATTCCAGGACGTGGTCTTCTACGAGCACGCGCAGCCCGAGATCCGGCGCATGATCAGCTCCATCCTGGCGGGCTACGCCTGGGACCGGAACAACCCCTTCGTCGCCAACCCGCAACGCCGCCTGCGCATGCTGAGCGAACTGTGCCGCGGCGCCGAAGCGCAGCCGCTGCCCGCCTGATCCCGACCATGTCCGCCACCCGCTCCTCCTTCCTGTCCGCCGCGCGCACGCTGGGCGCGCTGCTGGCGCTCGCCCTGCTGGCGGGCTGCGCGGGCGCGCCGCCCGTGCCGGCGCGCGACGCGGACTTTCCGCTGCCGCGTCAGCTGCATGTGCTGCAGTCCGCCGCCGGCCAGCCCGCGCTGGACACGCTCTTGGTGGTGCAGCGCGAAGGCGCCGCCTTGCGCTGGTCCCTGTTCGACCCCATGGGCGTGCCGCAGGCGCGGCAGATGCTGGAACGCGGCCAATGGCGCAACGACGGCTTCCTGCGGCCCAACGCCCAGGCGCGCGATCTGTTCGCCGCCCTGATCTTCGCGTGGACGCCCGAAGCGGAACTGGACGCGGCCTACGGCGCCGGCAACTGGCGCGCCAGCCGCGAGGACGGCGGCGCGGCGCAACGCGAACTGCTGGACCGGGGCCGTCCGCGCTGGAGCGTGCGCTGGCCAGCGGCCGCACAGGCCGGCACGTTCACCATCACCACCGCAGACCAGGTCACCTGGCGGATCTCGCCCTTGAAGGAGCAGCCATGAACACCTGGTTGGGTACCCCCGGCGTGGTGTGCGCGCTGGGCGCCGGCATCGACGCGGTAGCCCGCGCCGCCTTCGCCGGCGACACCTCGGGCATGCGCCCGCAGCCGGATTGGGTCCATGGCCGCACGCTGACGCTGGGCGGCCATGCGGACGCGCTGCCGCCCATCCCCGGCACGCTGCCCGCGCATCACCACAGCCGCAACAACCAATTGCTGCTGGCAGCCGCGTTGCAGATCGAGCCGCAATTGCGCGCCGCCGTGGCCCGCCATGGCGCCCACCGCGTCGCCGTGGTGCTGGGCACCAGCACTTCCGGCGTCAACGACAATGCGCCCGCCTTCCGCCAGTTGGCGGCGCAAGGCGCATGGCCGGACGGCTACGACTACCGCCGCCAGGCCTTGTCGTCTCCCGCCGCGTTTTTCGCGGACTGGCTGGGCGCCACCGGCCCCGCCTATACGCTGTCCACGGCCTGCACCTCCAGCGCCCGCGCCCTGCTGTCCGCGCGCCGCCTGCTCGCCTCGGGCCTGTGCGACGCCGTGGTCTGCGGCGGCGCGGACACCCTGTGCCGCCTGACCATCAACGGCTTCGCCACGCTGGAAGCCATCGACGACACGCTGTGCCTGCCCTTCTCCGCCAACCGCCGCGGCATCAACATCGGCGAAGCCGGCGTGCTGTTCCTGATGGAGCGCGAGCCCGCGGGGGAGCGCTCCGTGGCGCTGCTGGGCGGCGGCGCCAGCTCCGACGCCTGGCACATGTCCGCGCCCGAGCCCAGCGGCGCCGGCGCGCGGGCAGCCATGCAGGCCGCGCTGCAATCCGCCGGCGTGGACGCGGCCAGCATAGGCTGGGTCAATCTGCACGGCACCGGCACGCTCCACAACGACGCCATGGAAAGCCTGGCCATGCATGCCGTTTTTCCGCAGGGCGTGCCCTGCGCCTCGACCAAGGCGCTGACCGGCCACGCGCTGGGCGCGGCAGGCGCGCTGGAAGCGGCGCTGGCCTGGGCCACGCTGTCGGCCGGCAATGCCGAAGGACGGCTGATGCCCCACGTCTGGGACGGACAGCCCGATCCCGTCCTGCCGGCGCTGGATTTCAGCACCGCGCAGCACCGCTACGCCCAAGGCCGGCCGCGCCTGGCCATGAGCAATTCCTTCGCCTTCGGCGGCAACAACGCCAGCCTGATCCTGGGAGCCCAAGCATGACGACCTGGCCCGTCTCCAGCCTGCTGCCGCACGCCGGCGACATGATCCTGATCGACGAGGTCTGCAGCCACGACGCCGACAGCCTGACCGCGCGCGCCCTGGTCAAGCCCGGCCCCTACTCGCTGCCCGACGGCTCCTTGCCGCCGTGGCTGGGCATGGAGCTGATGGCGCAAGCCGTGGGCGCCTGGGCCGGTTGCCAGGCGCGCCAGGCGGGCGCCCCCGTCAAGCTGGGCTTCCTGCTCGGCACGCGGCGCTACGAAAGCCATGCCGACGCGCTGCCCGCCGGCGCCCGCCTGACCATACACGCGCGCCGCGGGCTGGTCGACGCCAGCGGCATGAGCGTCTTCGAATGCGAACTGCGCGACGACGCGCGCCTGCTGGCCGAGGCCAGGCTGAACGTCTATCAGCCCAAGGACCCCACCGCTTTTATCCAGGAAGAATCACCCGAATGAGCGCTGCCCCCATACTCGTAACCGGCTCGAGCCGCGGCATCGGCCGCGCCATCGCGCTGGCCCTGGCCGACGCCGGCCACGACCTGGTGCTGCACTGCCGCCAGCAACTCGACCAGGCCCAGGCCGTGCAGGCCGAAGTCCAGGCGCGCGGACGCCAGGCGCGCGTGCTGCAATTCGATGTGGCGGACCGCCAGCAATGCGCCGCCGCCCTGCAGGCCGACATCGACGCGCACGGCGCCTATTACGGCGTGGTCCTCAACGCCGGCCTGACCCGCGACGGCGCGTTTCCCGCTTTGACCGGCGACGATTGGGACCAGGTGCTGCGCACCAACCTGGACGGCTTCTACAACGTGCTCAGTCCGCTCGCCATGCCCATGATCCGCCGCCGCGCGCCTGGCCGCGTGGTCTGCATGGCGTCCGTGTCCGGCCTGGTGGGCAACCGCGGCCAGGTGAACTACAGCGCCTCCAAGGCCGGCCTCATCGGCGCCGCCAAAGCCCTGGCCGTGGAACTGGCCAAGCGCCAGATCACCGTCAACTGCGTGGCGCCGGGGCTGATCGACACCGACATGATCGACGAGCACGTGCCGGTCGAGGAAATCCTGAAGGCCGTGCCAGCGCAACGCATGGGACGGCCCGAGGAAGTGGCCGCCACCGTCGTGTTCCTGATGTCTCCCGGCGCCGCCTACATCACGCGCCAGGTCATCGCCGTCAACGGAGGACTGTGCTGATGAAACGCGTCGTCATCACCGGCATGGCCGGAATCAGCGCGCTCGGCAACGACTGGGCCAGCGTGCAGCAGGCGTTCCAGACGGGCCGCAGCGCCATCCGCGTCATGCCCGACTGGTCGCGCTACGCCGAACTCAACACCCGCCTGGCCGGCCCCATCGAGGACTTCCGCACGCCCGCGCACTGGACCCGCAAGCAACTGCGCAGCATGGGACGGGTTTCCCAACTGGCGGTGCGCGCCGCGGAACTGGCGCTGGACGACGCGGCGCTGCTGGGCGATCCGCGCATCGCCGACGGCCGCATGGGCGTGGCCTGCGGCTCGTCGGTGGGCAGCACGGCCGAAATCCGCGCCTTCGGCAACATGCTGCTCAACGGCGTCACGGACGACCTCAACGCCAATTCCTACGTCCGCATGATGCCCCACACCACCGCGGCCAACGTCGGCATCTTCTTCGAACTGAAGGGCCGCATCATCCCGACGTCCAGCGCCTGCACCTCGGGCAGCCAGGGTATCGGCTACGCCTACGAGGCCATCCGCTACGGCCGCCAGGAGCTGATGCTGGCGGGCGGCGCGGAAGAGCTGTGCGCCAGCGAAGCCCTGGTGTTCGACGCGCTCTACGCGACCAGCCAGAAAAACGACACGCCCGAACTCACGCCCCGCCCCTACGACCGCGACCGCGACGGCCTGGTGATCGGCGAAGGCGGCGGCATGCTGGTGCTGGAATCGCTGGACCACGCGCTGGCGCGCGGCGCGCGCATCCATGCGGAAATCGTCGGCTTCGGCAGCAATTCGGACGGCACCCACATCACGCGCCCCGAAGCCAGCACCATGCGCATTGCGATGGAAATGGCGCTGGCCGACGCCAGCCTGCCGCCGCAAGCCATCGGCTACGTCAACGGCCACGGCACCGCCACGGAACAGGGCGACATCGCCGAAACGCAGGCCACGCACGGCCTGTTCGGCAGCCGCATGCCCATCAGCTCGCAGAAGAGCTACCTGGGCCACACCTTGGGCGCCTGCGGCGTGCTGGAGTCGTGGTTCAGCATCGAGATGCTCAACCGCGACTGGTACGCGCCCACGCTCAACCTGCGCAACGTCGATCCGCGTTGCGGCGAACTCGACTACCTGACCGAGGGCCGCAGCATGAGCAACGAATATGTCATGAACAACAACTTCGCCTTTGGCGGCATCAACACCTCGTTGATCTTCCGCCGCTGGCGCTGAAGTCCGCAATACCCGCGTTTTTCCCTCTCACGAATGGAATGCCAGACATGAACGCTTCTTACCAGTTGTCCGCCGCCCTGCTCCTGTCGCTCGCATGCTCGGCGCAAGTCCTGGCGGCAGACCGTACCGTCCATCTGCCCATGCAGACCGCGATCGACGCCGCCCAGGCCGCCGGCAAGATCGATGGCAGCGTCAAGTTCTACCTGGCCGGCACCGGCCCCAAGGGCACGGTGCTGGAATCCGGCGTCGTCACCAACCGCAAGACCAACGCCTTCGCCAAGAAGGACGAGGACGCCTGCCTGTGGGTGGCCCAATCCGCCATCATCGCGCTGCATGAAGCGGCCAAGAAGGCCGGCGCGAACGCGGTGACCAATATCGTCAGCTACTACCGCAAGAACGAATACAGCAGCAAGACCGACTATGAATGCCATGCCGGCGCCATGGTGGCCGGCGTCGCCCTGCGCGGCGACCTGTCCAAGGTGAAGTAAGGCGGAGCGCCGGCCGCTGGATCGCCAGCCGCCGGATCGCCGGCCGCCGGTTTAAACTGCTTGTTTGTCGCCACACCACAAAGGTTTACCCATGAGCACTGCTACGCTCAAGACCCGCCTCTCCGATGCCGTCAAGGACGCGATGCGCGCCAAGGCCTCCGAACGCCTGACCACGCTGCGCTTCCTGCTGGCGGCCGTCAAGCAGAAGGAAGTGGACGAACGCCGCGACCTGAACGACGCCGAGATCACCGCCATCATCGAAAAGCAGGTCAAGCAGCGCCGCGAGTCCATCGCCGCATTCGAACAGGCCGGCCGCACCGAAACCGCCGAACAGGAAAAGGCCGAACTGCTGGTGCTGCAGGAATTCCTGCCGCAAGCCGCCACGCCCGAGGAAGTCGCCGCCGCCATCGACGCCGCGCTGGCCGAAGTGGCCGCCCAGGGCGTGACCGGCGCGCCCGCCATGGGCAAGGTCATGGCGCTGCTGAAGCAGGCCCTGGCCGGCCGCGCCGACATGACGGCGCTGTCGCAGCAAGTGAAGGCCCGCCTGGCCTAAACCCTGCCGGGGTTGGCTGCCAGCCGCCCCGCTCAGCTCAGAACGCGCCGCCGAACAGATCGGGCTGGCGCGACTGCTCCTGCGGGTCGGCGAAATTGCTCATCCCCACCCCCGCCAGCCGGTACAGCGTTTCCGGCGGCAAGTCCACGCGTTCGCACAGCAGCCTGGCGACGGCGGCCAGCTCCGCCGCCGATCCAGGCGGACTCAGGCTGGTCTGACTGCGCGTGAGGATCCGGAAACGGTCCGTCTTCAACTTGAGCACCACCGTGCGGCCCAGGGCGCCCTTCTTCAGCGCCTGGTCCCACACGCGTTCCGCCATGCGGTCGATGGCCTCGCCCACCGCGTCCAGGCGGATATCCTCAGAGAACGTGGTCTCCGACGAGACCTGCTGCAAAGGCTGGTCCGTCTGCACCTCGCGCTCGTCGATGCCGCGCGCCAATTCGTACAGGCGCCGGCCGTAGCGGCCGAAGTAATGCTCCAGTTCCTGGGCGCTGTGCGTGGCCAGGTCGCCCACGGTATGGATGCCCAGCTGTTCCAGGCGCGCCTGCGTCACCTTGCCCACGCCCGGCACCTTGCGCACCGGCAGGGGCTCCAGGAAGGCCAGCACCTTGGCGGGCCGGACCACGAACAGGCCGTCCGGCTTGTTCCAGTCGGACGCGATCTTGGCCAGGAATTTATTGGGCGCGACGCCGGCCGAAGCCGTCAGTCCGGTTTCCTCGCGGATCTGTTGCCGGATGACCTGCGCCACCTCGGTGGCCGAGGGCAGGCCCAGCTTGTTGACCGTGACGTCGAGATAGGCCTCGTCCAGCGACAGGGGTTCGATCATGTCGGTATGGCGGGCGAAGATCTGCCTGACCTGGCGCGAGACCTCGCGGTAGCGGTTGAAATCCGGCGGCACATAGATCGCATGCGGACACAGGCGCTCCGCGCGGGCGGCGGACATGGCCGAATGGATGCCGAACCGCCGCGCCTCGTAGGACGCGGCGCACACCACCGAGCGCGGCCCGGTCCAGGCCACGACCACGGGCTTGCCGCGCAGTTCGGGGTTGTCGCGCTGTTCCACGGACGCGTAGAACGCGTCCATGTCCACGTGCACGATCTTCCGTAATTCAATCATGGTGGTGCTGCCCCCATGAGCCGTTCATCGCCTGAAACCCCGTGGCAAAACATATATTATGACCGGCGATAACCGACTTCCCATTCCTGCCCGCAACGGTCCATGACTGCAGCCTCAACGCCCCAAACCGACTACTTCGGCCTGACCATTCCCTTCATGCATTTCATCGGCCTGGTGCCCGAGAGCATCGCGCCGGCCTATGCCCGCACCTCGCTGCCCTGGCGCGCCGACCTGACCAACAGCCGCGGCGACGTGCATGGCGGCACGCTGATGAGCGTGCTGGACTTCACGCTCAGCGCCGCCGCCCGCGGCTCGGCCGACGGCACGGAAGGCATGGCCACCATCGATATGAACACCTCGTTCCTGTCGCCCGGCACGGGCGACCTGGTGATCGAGGCGCGCTGCCTGCGCAAAGGGGCCTCGATCGCTTTCTGCGAAGGCGAGGTCCGGCGCGCCGACGGCGAACTGGTGGCGCGCGCCACCGCCACCTTCAAGATCATCCGCCGCCGCCCGGGCGGGGACTGAGCGCGCCGGCGGCGGCTAGCCGCCGGCCCCTGCGCCTCAGTTGGGCAGGTCTCGCGAAGGCTTGACCGGCGGACGCGGATCCAGCGGCATATAGCTGCTGCACGACACCAGGCTGTAATAGATGGCGTCCTGCATGGCGCGCATGGCGGCCGCGTCCCAGGTGCCCTTGCCCCACACCGCGATGCGCACATCGGTGGTCTTGGGGCCGGCGGCCTTCAATTCGACCCGCGTCATCTCGTTGTCGCTGTAGGGCGCCAGCACCTGCACCACGCCGGACTGCGCGCTTTCGTTCATGGTGTCCACCACGCGGTAGGCGTTGTCGGTGCTGCGCAGGCAGGCATTGGCCTGCCGGATCGCCGCGTCGTAGGCGTCCTTGAAGGCCACCGGGGCCTTGAATTCGCTGTGCGGCGACACGCTGCCGGACGAAATGCCCATCGAGCAGCCTGCCAGGCCCAGGGCCAGCGCCGAAGCCGCGACCAGTTTCCAGTACATGTGTATCTCCAGATCAGTGCCCGCGATTATCCCGCATATCGGCTGCGCGCGATAAGCGCAGCCGCGTTCACATGATCCCGATGCGGTACTCCAGGTTCTTCACCAGGGTCCGCAGGCGCGGGCCCAGGGTCTCGTACACGTGCTTTTCGTCCAGGTTATCGGCCGGGATCGTCACGTTGAAGGCCAGCGGCAAGTCATTGGAGCGATAGCGCATCGGCGTGGCGATGCCGCACAGCTCCGCCCGCCAGTCCTTGCTGACCACGCAGAAGCCGTGCTGATCGATGGCCTCGAACGCGGGCTGCAATGACGGCCCGAAACGCTCCCAGTCCTCGGGAAATTCCTCCGCGAGCCGCCCGCAGATGAGTTCGCGCTCGTCCGGCGTCTGCGCATACAGCAGCGCGCGCCCGGTGGCGGTGCGCAGCAAGGGGCGGGCCGAGCCGATATCCGGGCGCGAGGCGTTCGACGCGCCGTCATGCACGGTTTCGACGTAGACCACCTGCAGGCGGTCGCGGATGGCCATGGACACCGGTCCCTTGGCATAGCGCGCCAATTCGATCATGTCGTGCGCCGCCAGTTGCCGCAGCGTCAGGTGCACCAGCAAGGGATAGCCCAGCGTCAACACGGCCGGACCCAGCGAGTACTTGCCGGTGCGTTCGTCGCGCCGCAGATAGCCCAAACCCACCAGCGTGAATGTCAGCCTGGACACCGTCGGGCGCGTCAGGCCCAGCATTTCGGCGATTTCCTTGTTGCCCAGCAGCGGCTCGGCCGCGGAAAAACACTTGAGCACGTCCAAGCCGTTGGAGAGCGTGGAGGCAAATCGCGGATGCGCTTCCAGCGAAGCGCGGGATTCGAGTTCGTAGTTGAGCGGCGTTTTCGAGTGCATGGCGGCCTAGGGATTCGGAGCATTGACAGTATATCGCCTGCCGAAATACAAACATTCCGTTCACTATAAACACTTGAATTCCATTTATTGAAATTGAAAGGGTGATTGATGACGAATTCCTGCTTTTCCCGCCAGCCGCTGGGCGCCCGCCTGTTCAGCTTTGCCGTGGTGGCCGACACCCACGTCAATGAATCGGAAGACACCTGCGCGTCGCCCTTTGCCACCAATGCCCGCGCCAATGCCCGGGCGCGGCACGTCTTCGCCGACATCGCCGGACTGGACCCCGCCCCCGCCTTCACCATCCACCTCGGGGACATCGTCCATCCGGTGCCCAGCATGCCCTCGTTCGAAGTGGCGGCCGACCGCTTCAAGGCCATCGCCGGCCAGATCGACATGCCGCTGCACCTGGTGCCCGGCAACCACGACGTCGGCGACAAGCGCATCGACTGGATGCCGGCCGACATCGTCTGCGACGACTACCTGGACAAGTACCGCCAGGTGTTCGGGCCGGACTATTACGCGGTGGACCATGGCGGCGTGCGCTTCCTGTTCCTGAACGCGCTGCTGTTCAACTCCGGACTGGCGGCGGACGACGCGCAACGCGCCTGGATCGACGAGCAATTGGCCAGCGCCAGCGGCCGCGTCTTCGCTTCGCTGCATTACCCGCCCTACCTGCATGACGCCCACGAACGCGGTTCCTACGACAACATCGACGAGCCCGGCCGCGGCTGGCTGCTGTCGCGCCTGGCCCATCCGCGCGTCGAAGGCGTTTTCGCCGGCCACGTCCACAATTTCTGGTACGACGTCATCGGCGGCGCGGAGATCTACATGCTGCCGTCGACCGCCTTCCTGCGGCACGACTTTTCCGAGTTCTACCGGGTGCCGCCGGCGGATGAGTTCGGCCGCGGCGACGTCGAGAAATTCGGCTACTTCATCGTCGATGTTCATGAGCAAGGCCATGTGGCCAAGCTGATCCGCACGCATGGCGCCATGCGTGGCGAGGCCGAAACGGACCGGGCTGCGGCGCGCACCCTGCCCACCGTCCATACCAAGACCGCCGCCTGTGACGGCATTGCGGTCGAAATGCGGCATCCCTGGGCCGAAATCGTCGAAATCCCCTGCACCGGCGGGGTGCAGGAGTTCGGCCGCAAGCTGGCCCGCAACGACTATCCGCTGATGTCCATGTGGGAAATGGGGCTGCGTACCCTCAAGATTCCCGTGCAGGATCTGCGCGACGACAAGACCCTGCGCCGCGCGCGTCTCATGTCCGACGTCGGCCACCGCTTCGTGCTGACCTCGCTGGGCTTGCCTGACGCCAGACTGCTGCAACAGGCGCGCGAGCACGGCGTGGCCATCGCCGCGATCGAGATCAACCTGAACGCCCAGGCGCTGGAAGAGGCGGGCGCGGCCCTGCAGCGCCTGCGCGAGCACACCGACGCCCGCCTCGTCTATTGCAAGATCCGCACGGGCGCGGACGACGCCCACTTCGACGGCAAGCACTACAGCCATTTCGTCAACACCGGACTGCGCGCCTCCGAGCTCGAAGCAGCGCAATCCACCCTGCTGCCGCACTTCGCCCAGAAGAACCTGGACGGCTTCACCGTGCGCCTGGACTGGGGTTCCGACCTGATCGCCACGCACCAGCAACTGGCCGCGCAGGCGCGCGACTGGGGCGCGACGGTGAACGTGGGCGTCAAGCTGGCCGACCGCCTGGCGGCGGCGAATAGCGACGACACCGCCATCGCCGCGCTGGTGGCGGAAGCCTTCCTGGCAGCCCGGGCCACAGACGCGGTGAGCTATTCCTTCGACACCTTCATGGACGTGGACCGCGGCTACTTTCCGCGCAACGGCCTGATCGACCGCCGCTACGATCCGCGACCCGCCGGCCTGGCGCTGGCCGCGCTGAACGCGGTTTTTGCAGGGCAGGCCGCAGGCGCCGGATGGGTCGAACGCATCGACGGCGAAGCCGGCCTGCGCCTGTGCCGCTACCGCTGCGGCGAGCAGGCCTATGAACTGGCCTACGGCCCCGGTCCGGCCCTCCAGCGCCAGGTCAAGGCCGGCGCGTTCAAACGCGTCGTCGACCTGACGGCCCAGCGCGCGCTGCCGACCCGGGACGATTGGGACGAGTACGCGCGCCTGCATCTGCCCGCCCAGGCCGTGCTGCTGATCCAGCGCAGCTGAACCCCCATCCCCCGCACAGGAGCCACTCCATGTTTCGACACGCAATCAAACTCGCGGGCATCCTGGCCGCCGCCTGCCTTCCCATGTTGGCGCAGGCGCAGCCCTATCCCGACAAGCCGGTGCGCCTGATCGTCGCCTACACGCCCGGCGGCGCCACCGACGTGATCGCCCGCATCCTCGCGGCGAAGCTGAGCACAAGCTGGGGCCAGCAGGTCATCGTGGAGAACAAGTCCGGCGCCAGCGGCATGATAGGCGCCGAACAGGTCGCGCGCGCCACGCCCGACGGCTACACCCTGCTGCTGGCCTACACGCCCGAGGTCTCGATCAACAAGCTGGTCTATAAACAGATGCGCTACGACCCGTTGAAGGACCTGCAGCCCATCGCGCTCGTGGCGGATGCGCCGCTGGTGCTGGTCAGCGGTCCCAAGCTGCCCGCCACCACCTACGGCGATCTCAAGCGACAAGGCGCAAAGGCGCCGCTGGTCTACGGTTCACCGGGCATGGGCGGCCAGCAGCATCTGGCCGGCGAACTGCTGCGGGTGCGTTCCGGCATGAACCTGACCCACGTGCCCTACCGCGGCACGGCGCTGGCCGTGGCCGATCTGGTGGGCGGCCAGATCGACATCTTCTTCGCCACGGCGCCAGCCATCATCGGCCAGATCGGCGCCGGCAAGCTGCACCCGCTGTTCATCGCCGGTCCCCAACGCCAGGACGTCCTGCCTTCGACGCCGACGGCCAAGGAGGTCGGCCTGGACGACTTCGACATTTCCAACTGGTTCGGTCTGTTCGGCCCCGCCGGCATGCCACCGGCCCTGGTGGAGCGCATTTCCAAGGACACGGCCCAGGCGCTGGAGGCCGCCGATGTAAAGGAAAAACTGCAGGGCCAAGGGCTGGCCATTTCCTATAAGCCGCCCCAGGAATTCAAAACCTTCATCGGCGCCGAAATGGCCAAGTACGGCGCCATCGTCAAGGCGACGGGGCTGGAGCCGCAGTAGGCCTGGGCACGGCCGACAGCGTCCGCGGGCGGTTCGACACCGCCCGCGCCGCTATGGCATTATCGACGGACCACCCGGCGGCCGGCCCCAAGCGCCCGCCGCGGCAACTTCGGAGGTCCCCCTTGTTCTCATTCCTCAAGCGCACCGTCCTGGCCGCCAGCATCATCGGCGTATCGCTGGGCGCCAGCGCCGCGCAACCGCCGCGCGCCTATCCCCTCAAGGATTTCTTCCGCAACCCCGAGCGGGGCTTCTTCCGCCTGGCCGACGACGGCCGCACACTGGGTTTCATGCAGCCCACCAGCGTGGACGGCAATCCCGCCCGCATGAACATCTACGTGCAGCCGCTGCAAGGCAGCACGCCTGTCGGCGACCCGCGCCAACTGACCAGCGAAACCGCGCGCGACATCAGCAACTTCTTCTGGAAAGGCGCCGACGTGGTGCTCTACCAGAAGGACTTCGGCGGCGACGAGAACTTCCACGTGCTGGCCGTCAACGCCAAGACCGGCAAGATCACCGACCTGACGCCCTATGAAGGCGTGCGCGCCGGCATCGAGGACGATCTGGAAGACGACCCCGACCACGTCCTCATCAGCCACAACCAGCGCAATCCGGAAGTCTTCGACGTCTACCGCGTCAACGTGCACACGGGCGCCGCGGAGCTGGTGGCGCAGAACCCGGGCAACATCGTCGGCTGGCAGACCGACCACGCCGGCAAGGTGCGCGCCGCCGTCGCCAGCGACGGCCTGAACACCACCCTGCTTTACCGCGACGACGAATCGTCCGAGTTCCGTCCGCTCATCACCACCGATTACCGCACCAGCGTCAGTCCGGCGTTCTTCACCTTCGACGACAAGCAGTTCTACGCCCTGTCCAACCGCGGGCGCGACAAGCTGTCACTGGTGGTGATCGACCCCGCCAAGCCCGAGGCCGAGGAAGAGATCTTCACGCCCGACACCGTCGACCTGGATTCCGCCGGCTACTCGCGCAAGCGCCGCGTGCTGACGGTGGCCGCCTACCAGACCGACAAGCCGCAGTACAAGTTCTTCGACGCGCAGACCGAGACCCTCTTCAAGAAGCTGTCGGCCCAGCTCACCGGCTACGACTTCGCCATCCAGGGCTCCAACCGCGACGAGGACAAGTTCATCGTTGCCGCCTACAACGACCGCACGCCCGGCTCGCGCTACATCTACGACGCCGCCGCCGACACGCTGACCAAGCTGGCCGACATCAACCCCGCCATTCCCGAGGCGGACATGTCGCGCGTGCAGCCCATCAGCTACCAGACCCGCGACGGCCTGACGGTCCACGGCTACCTGACGCTGCCCGCCGGCCGCGATCCCAAGAACCTGCCTTGCATCGTGAATCCTCACGGCGGCCCGTGGGCGCGCGACGGCTGGGGCTACAACCCCGAAGTCCAGTTCCTGGCCAACCGCGGCTTCTGCGTGCTGCAGATGAACTTCCGCGGATCGACCGGCTATGGCCGCGCCTTCTGGGAAGCCAGCTTCGGCCAATGGGGCCTGAAGATGCAGGACGACATCACCGACGGCGTGCAGTGGCTGGTCAAACAGGGCATCGCCGATCCCAAGCGCATTGGCATTTATGGCGCCAGCTACGGCGGCTACGCCACGCTGGCCGGCGTGGCGTTCACGCCCGACCTGTATGCCGCCGCAGTGGACTACGTGGGGGTGTCCAACCTGTTCACGTTCATGAAGTCCATTCCGCCGTACTGGAAGCCCATGCTGGACAAGATGCAGGACATGGTGGGCGACCCCGAACGCGACCGCGAACGCCTGGCCGCCACCTCGCCCGCGCTGCACGCGGACAGGATCAAGACGCCGTTGTTCGTGGCCCAGGGCGCCAAGGATCCGCGCGTCAACAAAGACGAAAGCGACCAGATGGTCAAGGCGCTGCGCGCCCGCGGCGTCGAGGTCGAGTACATGGTCAAGGACAACGAAGGCCACGGCTTCCACAACGACGAGAACAAGTTCGAGTTCTACGAAGCCATGGAGAAGTTCCTGACGGAACACCTCAAGCCCTGAGTTCCTCCTCCAGCACCGCCGGGCCGCGCTCCTGCGCGCGGCCCGCGGGACGGCCGATCCAGGCCATCTCGACGCGGTCGCGCCCATGTGCCTTGGCGCGGTACAGCGCATCGTCGGCGCGCGCCAGGATGCCGTCCGCGCCGTCTCCGGACTGATACGAAGCCAGGCCGCCGCTGGTGGTCATCCGCACTTCGCGCCCTTGCAGGTGGAAAGGCGTGTCGCGCAGGGCGTCGCAGACGCGCTGCGCCTGCACCAGCGCGCGGGCCGGGTCGCAGTCGTACATCAGCAGCACGAATTCCTCGCCGCCCAACCGGCCGAAGCGGTCGCTGGCGCGCACCGCCCGCTGCACCACCTTCGAAAAATGGCGTAGCGCCGCGTCGCCAGCGGCGTGGCCGTAGCGGTCGTTGATGGATTTGAAGTGATCGATGTCCAGCACCAGCACCGCCAGTTTGCCGCCGGCGCGCTGGCAGCGCTGCAGCTCGCGCTCCAGTTCGTCCAGGATGCTGCGGCGCGAATAGGCGCCCGTCAGGCCATCGAAGGTCAGCGCAGCTTCCATCTGTTCGGACAGGCTGGTCTGGATCAGAAGCAGCAGCGCCAGGAACAGCCCGGGCACGGTCACCGTCCCGCAGACAATGAAGAACAGGCCCCAGGGACTGGGTTCGAGCAACGACGAGGGTTCTTGTCCGCCGATGCTGTAGACCGCCAGCCGCAGGGCATGCAGCGCGGCCAGGCCGAAGCTCGCCAGCATCAGGTACAGCATCACCCCGCGCGTGTGCAGGCGCCTGCGCTGGCGGAAGAACACCAGGCCCGTCGCCATCATGGCCACGAAGGTGTAGGCGGAAAACAGCAGCATGCGCGCCCGCAAGTCATCCGCCACGTACAGCAGCAGCGCGAACGCAGAGATACTGAGCGCGCCCAGCGCCGCCGTGCGCCGCGCCAGCGGGCGCAGGCCGAAGAACTGCCGCACGCCGACGTAGACCAGGCTGACCGCGCAGACCCAGGCGGCGTTCGAGACCATCACATAGACAGCGGACGGCAGAATGGGCGAGGCGGCATAGGCCAGCAGCGACAGCACTGCCAGCGCGTTGCCCGCCGTGAACGCGCCGACCCCGCCCACGTCGCGGGCGCGCAACGGCGCCAGCAATGGCAATGCCAGAGCCGTGGCCAGGCCCCACATCAGGAAGAAAAGAGAAGTCGTCATGGTGTTTGCCGGCTTGCGCCCCGAGGGCGCCCGCCGTCGCTCGTCATTGCTGTTGCACTGGGTTCATGCGCCTGGAGGGGTTACATCCCACCACTCCTGACGCTTTTTGTTACCCGTACAGCGACAGACCGGCACTACCTGGCGCCCGTCCGTCGCCGCACGCCGTTTCGCCCTGAACCTTTACCGCCCGCGCCAAGACGATTGCGCGGCAAGCGACGAAGAATACGCCACGGCAGGACTTTCGCCATGGCCCTTTGCACTAATTGACAGTTGACTGACAGTTAACACACTTATAATTCGTGCCATTGACGGTGCCATGAAGAGCGCCGCAATCACGCCCTACGGGCGTGGCGCGTACTAGCCATGCACTCCCATTGCGCGAGTGCGAAGGTCCCCGCAGCGGGCGCCGCGCAGTCCTAACCCAATGTTCCTTCCCGTGCCGCCGGCGCCTTTGCGCCAGGTGTCGCCTCGGCTCGCGCCGAAAAAAGGCATGCCCCTGGGCGGCCGGAACAGGAACGCCCCGAGTCGCAACTGCGGAAGTAAGACAGATGCAAAACAGAGGATCGACACCCCTGGGTGCCGTTGGACCGAGACTGAGCCTGCTGGCGGCTTGCGCCATCCTGGCGCCCGCCATGGCGCTGGCCGGCCCCGGCAATGACTATGACGCCCTGATCGCCCGGGCGCGCGCCGGCGACTACGAGCCCGCCCTGACGATGCTGCGCCAGCAAGGTCCGGCCGGCGGCAGCCGCGCCATCCACGACCACATCATCATCGCGGGCTGGGCCGGCAAGCCGGCCGAAGCCGTTGCCGCCTACGAGCAGTTGCCGCAAGGCGCGGCGCTACCCGCCGACATCCAGCTTGCCGTCGCACGCGCCTACCGCGACCTGCAGCGCTGGCCCGAGGCGCTGGCCGCGTATCAGGCGGGCGCGCGCCGCCATCCCGGCCAGTCCGCCTTCCCCGCCGGCGAAATCATGACGCTGGCCGACGCCGGCCGCTACCCCGAGGCGCACGACGCCGCGGCGCGCTGGCTCAAGCGGCATCCCCGCGATGTCGACGCCCGCCTTGCCCTGAGCTACGTTCACGCCCGCCAGGGCGAACCCTACGAGGCGCTGCACCAGGCCGACCTGGCCCTGGCCGCCGCGCCCAACACGTCTTACGTGCTGCGCGAATACATCTGGGCGCTGCAGCGCGCGCGCATGGCCGACGTGGCGCTGGACCTGGCGCGCCGCCACCAGGACCTGTTCGACGCAGGCCAGATGCGCGGCTTCGAGGCCGACGCGCTGGCCCAGCAGGTACGGCTGGCGGCCATGCCCACGCGGTCGGAGGCCGAGCGTTTCGTGTTGGCCGACAAGGCATTGGCCCGTTACGACGAACTGATCCCCGCCTGGCAGCAGCAGCAGGACGCCCGCGCCGACGCGCTGCGCGCCCGCATCGACCGCTTGCACGCCCTGCACGTCCGCGTGCGCATGGCCGATCTGGTCCGCGAATACGAAGCCTTGCTGGCCGAAGGCGTCACGGTGCCGCGCTACGCCTTGAACGACGTGGCATCGGCCTACCTGTACGTGCGCCAGCCAGAACGCGCCCGCGACATCTACCGCCAGGTCGCCGCCAACGATGCCCTGCGCGGCGACGATGCCGAACAGCGCCTGGCGACCGAAACCGGCCTGTACTACTCGCTGGCCGAGGGCGAGCAGTTCAACGAGACCGGCGCCGTCACCGACGAGGTCGAATCGGGCTATGCCCCCTGGCTGTACTACAAGGGCCAGGCCACCCGCATGCCCAACGACCTGAACCTGGAAAGCCGCCAGACCCTGGCGTCGGCCCGTCTGCAGGCCAATGACACCGTCGCCGCCCAGCAGCGCCTCGAAGAGATGGTCGCGAACGCGCCCAACAACTCTGGCCTGCGCAGCGATCTGGCCACCGTCTATCGCGCCCGTTCGCTTCCCCGCGCCTCGGAGGTCGAATTGAAGATGGCCGAGACGCTGGCGCCGCGCAGCCTGGGCGTGGAGAACGGCCAGGGCTTCACTGCGCTGGACCTGCAGGAATGGCGCCAGGCCGAAGCCCTGTCGCAGGACACCATGGCCCGCTCGCCCGAAAACCTGACCAGCCGCCGCCTGGCGCGCGAATGGGAAGTGCACAACAAGGCCGAGCTGCGCATCAACGGCTACCGCGGCCTGGCATCGGACAGCCCGGTCAACGGCAGCGGCGACTTCGGCATCGACGCCGTGCTGTACTCCTCTCCGCTGGACTACAACTGGCGGGTCTTCGGCGGCGGCGGCTATGCCTCCGGCGACTTCGAGGAAGGCCGCGGCAACTACCGCTGGCTGCGCACCGGCGTGGAATGGCGCGGCCGCGACCTCACGGTCGAAGGCGAAGTCTCCACCCACGACTACGGCCACGGCGTGAAGCCAGGCGCGCGCCTGTCGGCCGCCTACGACCTGGACGATCATTGGCAGGTGGGCGGCTCGGGCGAAATCATGTCGCGCGAAACGCCGCTGCGCGCGCTGACCAGCGGCATCACCTCCAACAGCGTGTCGGCCTACGTGCGCTGGCGCGCCGACGAGCGCCGCGAATGGACGCTGGCGCTGTCGCCCTCGCACTTCAGCGACGGCAACAACCGCTGGGCGCTGGGCCTGGCCGGGCGCGAGCGCGTCTACACCGCGCCGCACCTGCTGGCGGACCTGGAGTTCGAAGCGTCCACCCAGCGCAACAGCCATGACAGCAACGTGCCCTACTTCAATCCCCGCTCGGATCTGATGCTGCTGCCCGGCGTGCGTCTCACGCACACCCTGTACCGCCGCTACGAAACCGCCTGGGAACAGATCGGCACCCTGGGCGCCGGCGCCTACACCCAGCAAGGCTACGGCACCGGCGGCGTGATCGCGCTGGGCTACGGCCAGCGATACCGCGCCAACGACGTCCTCGACATGGGCGCCATGATCACCGGCACCAGCCGCCCGTACGACGGCGAACGCGAGCGCGAACTGCGCATCGTGTTCGACCTGACGTACCGCTTCTGAACCCGGCACCGAGTAACGCCATGATGCTTAAAACCCATACCCGCCTGATTCTCGCCGGCCTGCTGCTGCTCGCGATCCTGGCGCTGACCGCCTGCGCCAAGGACATCCCGGTCTACACGCCGCCGCACCAGCGCCCGCTCGCCCCCGCCGAACAGCCCTGGGTCCAGGGCCAGTTCCTGGCTCTGGCCTACCACGACGTCGAAGACGAAGACCCCGACCAGGGCTTTCTCAGCGTGCGCACCGACCGTTTGGTCGAACAGTTGGCCTGGCTGCGCGCCAACGGCTACCAGGCCGTGACCGTGGACCAGATCCTAGCCGCGCGCCAGGGCGGCAAGCCGCTGCCCGAGCGCGCGGTGCTGCTGTCCTTCGACGACGGCTACCGCAGCTTCTACACCCGCGTGCTGCCCATCCTCAAGGCCTATCAATGGCCTGCGCTGCTGGCGCCGGTCGGCGTCTGGATGGACACGCCAGCCAACCAGCGCGTGGACTTCGGCGGCAGCCCCGAAGACCGCAAGCGCTTCCTCAACTGGGACGAGATCCGCGAGATCTCGCGCTCGGGGCTGGTCGAGATCGCCGCGCACACCAACGCCTCGCACTACGGCGCGCTGGCCAATCCCCAGGGCAATACCGAGCCCGCCGCCGCCATCCGCGCCTATGACGCGCAGACCCGCCGCTACGAAACCGAGGCGGAGTTCGACGCGCGCATGGGCGGCGACGTCGCCGCCATCACCGAGAAGATCCGCCGCGCCACCGGCAAGAAGCCGCGCGTCTGGGTCTGGCCTTATGGCGCCGAAGGCGGCTCCACCTTGCGCATCACCGCCGAACACGGCTATCAGCTGGCGCTGACGCTGGAGGACGGCCCGGGACGCGTCGGCCGCCTGATGTCCACGCCGCGCCTGCTGCTGTCCAGCGACCCCACGCTCAAGCCCTTCGCCAACAGCGTGGTCGGCATGGAAGCCCAGCCCTTCATGCGCGTGGCGCACGTGGACCTGGACTACGTCTACGACCCGGACCCGGCGCAGACCGACCGCAACCTGGGCGAGCTGGTGCAACGCATCCTGGACATGCAGATCAACACGGTGTTCCTGCAGGCCTACTCGGACCCGGTGGGAGACGGCCTGGTGAAATCGGTCTACTTCCCCAACCGCTGGCTGCCGATGCGCGCCGACCTGTTCAACCGCGCCGCCTGGCAGTTGCACAACCGCGCCAACGTGATGGTCTACGCCTGGATGCCGGTGCTGTCCTTCGACCTGGATCCCGCCCTGCCGCGCGTCACGCGCTGGCAGGAAGGCCAGGCGCAGCCGGAGCCGGATCCCGACCAGTACCGCCGCCTGTCGCCGTTCGACGCCACCGTGCGCGCGCGCATCGGCGACCTGTACGAAGACCTGTCCCGCTACGCGATCTTCGACGGCATCCTGTTCCACGACGACGCGCTGCTGTCGGACTTCGAAGATGCCAGCCCCGGCGCGCTGGCCGCCTATCGCGCCGCGGGCCTGCCGGGCAGCATCGCCGAACTGCGCGCGGATCCCGACACCCTGCAACGCTGGACCCGCTACAAGAGCCGCGCGCTGGTGGACTTCACCGCCGAACTCACGCAGCGGGTGCGCGCGGTGCGCGGCCCGCAGATCAAGACGGCGCGCAACATCTTTGCCGAACCCATCCTGAATCCGGGCAGCGAAACCTGGTTCGCGCAGAACCTGGACGACTTCCTCGGCGCCTACGACTGGACCGCGCCGATGGCGATGCCGCTGATGGAAAACGTGCCGGCCGGCCAGGAAAACGCCTGGCTGGACCGGCTGGTCGATACCGTCGCACAGCGCCCCGGGGCGCTGGACAAGACCGTATTCGAACTGCAGGCGCGCGACTGGCGCACCGGTCCGGGCCGTCCTGAAGCCACGCCGGTCGACACCGCCGTGCTCGCCGGCTGGATGAAGCGCCTGCAGTTGCGCGGCTCGCGCAGCTTCGGCTACTACCCCGACGATTTCTCGCAAGACCAGCCCCGGCTGCAAGGCATCCGGCCCGCCATTTCCGAAGCCTGGTATCCGATCAAATGATAGACCGACTGATTGCCCTGCTGATTCTCTGCGCGGTGCTTGGCGCGCCCTTCGGCTTCACCCTGATGCTGACCGGCGAGGCGTTGCTGGGCTTCGTGTTCTTCTACCCCCTGTTCATGTCCGGCATGTGGATGGCCGGCGGCATCTATTTCTGGTGGCATTGGGAGCGGCACTGGAAATGGGGCAAGGACAGCCAGCCGCCGGTCCTGGCCGGCAACCCGCTGGTGTCCATCCTGGTGCCTTGCTACAACGAGGCCGACAACGGCGAAGAGACGCTGCTGGCCGCGCTGGGCCAGAACTATCCGCACATCGAGGTCATCGCCATCAACGACGGCTCCAGCGACGGCACCGCCGACATGCTGGACCGCATGGCCGCCGCCCATCCGCGGCTGCGCGTGGTGCACCTGGCGCAGAACCAGGGCAAGGCCATGGCGCTGCGCATGGGCGCCATGGCCGCACGCAGCGAGTATCTCGTCTGCATCGACGGCGACGCCATGCTGGACCCGGACGCAGCCGCCTACCTGGTGGCGCCGCTGATCGACAATCCGCGTGTGGGCGCCGTCACCGGCAACCCGCGCATCCGCACCCGCTCCACCATGATCGGGCGCATCCAGGTCGGCGAGTTCTCTTCCATCATCGGCCTGATCAAGCGCACCCAGCGCGTCTATGGCCAGGTGTTCACGGTGTCCGGCGTGGTCGCCGCCTTCCGGCGCGCGGCGCTGGATCGCGTGGGCTACTGGAGCCTGGACATGATCACCGAGGACATCGACATCAGCTGGAAGCTGCAGCGCGACCACTGGTCGATCTTCTACGAGCCGCGCGGCCTGTGCTGGATCCTGATGCCCGAAACCCTGCGCGGACTGTGGAAGCAGCGGCTGCGCTGGGCCCAGGGCGGCGCCGAGGTCTTCCTGAAGAACCTGCGTTCCATCTGGGTCTGGCGCCACCGCCGGCTGTGGCCGCTGATGGCCGAGTTCTGCCTGTCCACCGCCTGGGCCTTCGCCTTCGGCGTGTCGGTGCTGCTGTGGGCCGTCAGCCAGGTGGTCACGCTGCCCAACAACATGCAGATCGCCAGCCTGATGCCGCCCGCCTTCACCGGCATGATGCTGGCCGTGGTCTGCCTGCTGCAATTCGTCGTCAGCATCCTGATCGACCGCCGCTACGAGCCCGGCCTGGCCCGCTCGCTGTACTGGGTCATCTGGTATCCGCTGGCCTTCTGGATGGTGAGCCTGTTCACCACCCTGGTCAGCTTCCCCAAAGTCATGCTCCGCAAGCAGGCCCGGCGCGCGCGCTGGACCAGCCCGGACCGGGGCATCAAATCACCGGACGCAACGTCATGATCATCACCACGCAACGTTCCCGCGCAGGCTATCTGTTCGACCTGGTCCTGACCGCCATCGGCTGGTTCGCCTTCGTGTATCTGTTCGGCGCCGGCATCCTGGCGATCCTGCGCGCCGCCGCCGGCGGCCCCGATGTCTCGCTATGGCCGGTGTTCCTGCCCACCGTGCACACGCTCTGGGGCTATGCGCTGCTGGCGCTGATCAACGCGGGCGTGCTGGTGGGCTGGGCCGTCTACAACCACCGCAAGTTCGCCGGCCGCGACCGCCGCAAGCCGATCAAGCCGGTGGGCGACCGCCGCGTGGCGGCCAGCTTCGCGATCAGCACGGCGCAGCTGATGCAGGTGCGTTCCGCGCACACCTGCATCGTCCACCACGGCGCGGCCGGCGACATCACCGGCATCGAAATCGGCCGCCCTCGCCTGAACGCGGTGCAGGCCGGCTGATGTTATCGCTGCCTGGCGCCGCGAGCCGGATGGCTTGACCGCGCCAGGCCCGGCGCCCGCCTTCAGCGGCGCGCCTTCTCCACATCCGGCAGCAGGATCGCGACCACGCCCAGCAGCGGCAGATAGGCGCAGACCTGGTACACGTAGCCGATGCTGGTGGCATCGGCCAGCTTGCCCAGCGCTGCGGCGCCCACGCCGCCCATGCCGAAGGCAAAGCCGAAGAACAGTCCGGCGATCATCCCCACCTTGCCCGGCACCAGCTCCTGCGCATAGACCACGATGGCCGAGAACGCCGAGGCCAGCACCATGCCGATGATCACCACCAGCACGCCGGTCCAGAACAGGTTCATGTAGGGCAGCAGCAGCGTGAACGGCGCCACGCCCAGGATCGACACCCAGATCACGATCTTGCGGCCGATGCGGTCGCCGACCGGCCCGCCCACCACGGTTCCCACCGCCACCGCGGCCAGGAACAGGAACAGGTAGAGCTGCGCCTCGCGCACCGACAGCGCGAACTTGTCGATCAGGTAGAAGGTGAAATAGCTGTTCAGGCTGGCCAGGTAGAAATACTTGGAGAACACCAGCACGCCCAGCACCGCCAATGCGCCCAGCACCTGGTTGCGCGACAGCCCGTTGCCCGCGCCCTCGCGCCGCGCGCGCGGCTTGAGCAGCACGCGGTTGGCGCTGTACCAGCGGCCGATGCCGGTCAGCACCACGATGCCGAACAGCGCCGCCAGCGAAAACCAGGCCACGCTGCGCTGCCCGTGCGGAATGATGAACAACGCGGCCAGCAGCGGCCCCAGCGCCGAGCCCACATTGCCGCCCACCTGAAATAGCGACTGCGCCAATCCATGGCGTCCGCCGGACGCCATGCGCGCCACGCGCGAGGACTCCGGATGGAACACCGACGAGCCCGTGCCCACCAGCACCGCGGCCACCAGCAGCCAGCCGAACGACGGCGCCATCGACAGCAGCAACAGCCCCAGCAGGGTGAAGCCCATGCCCACCGGCAGCGAGTACGGCTTGGGGTTGCGGTCCGTATAAAAGCCGATGAAAGGCTGCAGCAGCGAGGCCGCAAGCTGATAGACCAGGGTGATCAGGCCGATCTGCGCGAACGACAGGCTGAACGAATCCTTCAGCATGGGATAGATGGCCAACAGGATCGACTGGATCATGTCGTTCATCAGGTGCGCCACGCTGATCGCGCCCAGCACCTTGAAGGCGGTGGACGGATCCGATGAGGCGGCGGGCGGTGGAGCCGTATTGGCGGCGGTGACGCCGGCGGCGGAATTCTGCGGTGGATTCATGGGTGGCGGACGCGGATAAAGTGGGAGCATGCCCGGCAGCGCGCCGGGACCTGTAGCCAGTGTAGGAATCCGGGACGGAACCGATCTGCCAATTTTCGTCGCACAAGTGACAAAATACGGTGACAAAAACCGCAAATCACGCCTGAGCTGCCCTGCTCATCCTTATGCCGGAAGTGACACGCATGCCCGCCCGACTCCTTTTGCCCGACCCCGCCCGCAGCGTCAATCCGCAGGACTACCAGCATCGGCCGCGCGCCGTCACGGCCATGGCCAAGGAATTCCCGCCGGGCACCCGCACGGGCACCCACTCGCACCCCCGAGCGCAACTGGTCTACGCGGTCGAAGGCGTCATGCGCGTCACCACGCCCAGCGGCTTCTGGGCCCTGCCGCCGCTGCGCGCGCTGTGGGTGCCTGCCGGCGTGCCGCATGGCGTGGACATGGTGGGCGCGGTATCCATGCGTTCGCTCTACCTCGAAGCCGAGACCGCCCGCGACTACTGGCCGCAGTGCCAGGTGGTCGAGGTCGGCGGCCTGCTACGCGAGCTGATCCTGGCCCTGACCGCCGAGCCCATCGACTATCCGCTGGACGGCCGCGCCGGGCAGGTCGCCGCCCTGCTGCTCTCCGAACTGGCCGCCGCCCGCGTGGCGCCGCTGCAGATCCCCTGGCCGCGCGACCGCCGCCTGCAGACCATATGCGCGGCCATCCTGGACGATCCCGGACTGCAGCGCGGCATCGAGGACTGGGGCGACGAAGTCGGCGCCAGCGCGCGCACGCTGATCCGCCTGTTCCAGGCGGAACTGGGGCTGAACTACCGGCAGTGGGTGCAGCAGGTCCGGCTGGCCGAGGCGGTGTGCCGGCTGTCGCAGGGCGTGCCGGTCGCGCGCATCGCCGCCGACCTGGGCTACCGCAGCGCCAGCGCCTTCTCGGCCATGTTCCACCGCGCGCTGGGCGCGCCGCCGCAACGTTACCTGAACAATAGCTGACGCCTGCAACCGGATTTGGCGTCATCCGCGACGCAATTCATGTTTAGTTACTGAAACCTTATGACCCTCTGGGCGGTCCATCGTGTTCTGCCCTAGAATCGCCTGCAATGAGCACCCCCCAGCAATCCTCCGCCACCCCGGGCGGCAAACCGGGCCTCCCCTGGAAACGTATCCTCGTCAAGACCGGCGTGGCCGCCGGCGGCCTCGCCGTGTGCGGCGGCATCGCGCTCGGCCTGGCGCTGGCCCTGGCCTGGCCCAGCCTGCCCGACCTGCACGCCATGACGGACTACCGCCCGCGGGTGCCGCTGCGCATCTACACGGCGGACAAGGTGCTGATCGGCGAATACGGCGAAGAGCACCGCAACGTGCTGCGCTTTGACGAAATTCCGCCCGTGATGCGCCAGGCGGTGCTGGCGGCCGAGGACGACCGCTTCTACAGCCACGGCGGCGTCGACTGGATGGGCGTGGCGCGCGCGGTGCTGACCAACCTCGTCAAGGGCTCCAAGAGCCAGGGCGGCAGCACCATCACGATGCAGGTGGCGCGCAATTTCTACCTGTCGTCGGAAAAGACCTATTCGCGCAAGTTCTATGAACTGCTGCTGACGTTCAAGATCGAATCCGAGCTCTCCAAGGACCAGATCCTCGAGCTCTACATGAACCAGATCTACCTGGGCCACCGCGCCTATGGTTTCGCGGCCGCCTCGCGCACCTATCTGGGCAAGCCCCTGTCGGAAGTCACGCCGGCCGAGGCCGCCATGCTCGCCGGCATCCCCAAGGCGCCGTCGCGCTTCAACCCCATCACCAATTTCCCGCGCGCCGAAATCCGCCAGCACTACGTGCTGGGCCGCATGAAAACGCTGGGCTATCTCACGCCCGAACAGGCCGACGAAGCGCTCAAGCAGCGCCTGACCATCCGCGGCGCGGACGGCGCCAGCGCGCGCGGCTTCGCGATCCACGGCGACTACCCAGCCGAATTGGCGCGCCAACTGATGTACGGCGTGTTCCAGGAACAGACCTACAGCAAGGGCATCGACGTCTACACCACCATCGATTCCAAGGACCAGGAAGCCGCCTACCGCGCCGTGCGCGACGGCGTGATGGACTACACGCGCCGCGCCGTCTATCCGGGTCCGGAAGACCAGATCGACCTGCCCGAGGGCGTCGAGCAGGACCCGGCCGCGCTGGATGAAATCCTGGACGGCGTGCAGGAAAAAACGCCTGACAGCGAAGACCTGCTGACCGCCGTGGTGCTGGCCGCCAGCCCCACCGAAGTGACGCTGGCGCGCAGCGCGCGCGACATCATCACCATCAATGACAAGAAGGCACTGGCGGTGGTGGCGCGCGCCCTCAACCCCAAGGCCAGCGACAGCCAGCGGCTGCGCCGCGGCTCGGTCGTCTACATCCACAAGAACGGCGACGGCTGGGAAATCATCAACATGCCGACGCTGCAGGCGGCGCTGGTCTCGATGGTGCCCCAGGACGGCGCCATCCGCGCCATGATCGGCGGCTTCGACTACAACCGCGGCGGCTTCAACCGCGTGACGCAAGCCTGGCGCCAGCCGGGCTCCAACATCAAGCCCTTCGTCTACGCCGCGGCGCTGGAGCGCGGCCTGACCCCGGCCACCCAGATCTCCGACCAGCCCTTCATGCTGACCGCGGAGCAAACCGGCTCCAAGGCCTGGCAGCCCAAGAACGACGGCAACAAGTACGAACCCATGCTGACCCTGCGCCAGGGCCTCATGCGTTCCAAGAACATGGTGTCGATCCGCATCCTGCAGGCCATCTCGCCGCAGTATGCGCAGGACTACCTGACCCGCTTCGGCTTCGACAAGTCGCGCTGGCCGGCCGTGCTGCCGCTGGCGCTGGGCGCCGGCGGCGCCACGCCGCTGCAGGTGGTCAACGGCTACAGCGTATTCGCCAATGGCGGCTACCGCGTCACCCCCTATCTGGTGGACCGCGTCACCGACCGTTCGGGCAACGTGCTGATGCAGGCGCAGCCGGTCGTCGCCGGCGACGCCCTGGCGCGCGCCATCGATCCCCGCACCGCATGGGTCATGGACGACATCCTGCGCGGCGTCACGGTCAGCGGCACCGCCGCCCGCGCGCACCAGGTGCTCAAGCGCAACGACATCGGCGGCAAGACCGGCACCACCAACGAGGCCGTGGACGTGTGGTTCTCGGGCTTCACGCCCAGCCTGGCCACCACCGTCTGGATGGGCTTTGACCAGCCCAAGTCGCTGGGCACCAACGAATTCGGCAGCGGCCTGGCGCTTAGCACCTGGCTGGACTACATGCAGCCGGCGTTGAAGGGCGTGCCGGAAGCCAAGCCCGCGCCGCGGCCGGACGGCCTGATCGTGGACAACGGCGAATACTATTTCTCGGAATTCCCGCCGGGCCAGGCCGTGGCCTCGCTGGACCTGTCCTCAGGCGACGCGCTGACCGATTTCCTGAACAACAACCGTTCGACGGACGGCGTGGACACCTCGGTCAAGCCCCTGCCGCCCGGCGGCGGCGCAATGCCGCAAAGCAGTCCCGCCCAACCGCCGATGGCCGTGCCCGTTCCCGTGGCCCCTGCGGGCGGCGCGCCGGCAGGCAACGCGCCGCCCGCCATCCCGCCCATCCCCGTGCCGCGCGTGGACGCGGACGCCCCCGCCCGCGCCAGCGCCGTCAGTGGCGCCGCGCCGGTGGCCGCCCGGCCGCTCTGACCGCGGCCGGCGCCAGCCGCCGGGAATCCAGGCCTGCTATTCCTGCTCCGCGAGTTCGGTCACGACCTCGCGCGGCCAGGCCCGCAGGGATTCCAGATCCAGGAAAGTGAAGTAGCCGGATTTCCAGCCTTCGGTATCGATGTGGTAGACGTTGCCCAGCAGCAGCGGCGCCGGGACCGGCGTGTGTCCGGCCACCACCGCCCGCACCCCGCGGATGCCGGTGCGGTCCATCTGCCGCAGGCGGTCGCGCGACCACTGGCAGGCGGCGCTGGTGCGCCGGTAGCGATCCTGCAAGGCGGATTCCAGCCGCGGCCAGAACAGCACCGGACAATCCGCGTGCAGCAGCCCCACCGCGCCGTCCAGGGTTTCAACCTCGATGGCGATGGGCAATTGCGCGAAAGCCTCGGCAAAGACCTTTTGGCGATCAGCAGGCAGATCCAGGAACCAGCCGCCGCCGTAGCCGCGCCAGTTGTCCACGTCCACCTGCCCCGTACGCACGTGGCGGATCGCGTAATCCTCGTGATTGCCCTGGACCGCGTGGAACCATGGCCGGGCCAGCCACTCCAGGGCGGCCTCGCTTTCCGGCCCCCGGTCCACCAGGTCGCCGACCGAAAACAGGCGGTCCCGGGACGGATCGAAGCCGAACTCGTCCAGGCTTTCCTGCAGGCGGGAAAAATGCCCATGCAGATCGCCCACCGCGAAATCGCGGCCTAGCTCGTTGCGCGGGACTTTGAGAAAACGCTGCTCCATGATGATCCGGGGCTACCACTGGTTGATGCTCGATCCCTCTTTTTAACCCGCTTTCGCGCCGCCCCATCCATCCCCTTTTGCCCCGTCATGGTCAAAATTTGGTTACGAGAATCGAAACTATTCGCGATAATATTCAGCTTTCTCAAATCCGCGCCTGCAAGGGCCCCGCCCTCCCCCATGACTGCCGCGTCCACCATCAAAACCTGGTATCTGGTCCATAAATGGACCAGCCTGGTCTGCACGATATTCCTGCTCGTCATCTGTCTTACCGGCTTGCCGCTGGTGTTCCACCACGAGATCGAACATTGGCTCGACGACGGCAAGCCGCTGTCCGACGTGCCGGCCTCGACCCCTCGCGCCGACCTGGACAAGCTGGTCGGCAGCGCCCGCGCCATGTATCCGGGCGAGGTCGTCGACTATCTGTTCTTCGATCCCGACGAGCCGCAGGTCTACGTGGGCATGGCGAAAACGCCCGGCGACGGCCAGGTATCCGGCCACGCGGTGCGCATGGACGCCCGCACCGGCGACGTGCTGCTGGACGGCCCGCTCTACACCCAGGACAAATTTTCCTTCATGGGCATCATGCTGGCGTTGCACGTGGACCTGTTCGCGGGGCTGCCCGGCGAGCTGTTCCTGGGCTTCATGGGGCTGCTGTTCTGCGTGGCGATCGTTTCCGGCGTGGTGCTCTATGGCCCCTTCATGAAGAAGCTGGAATTCGGCACGGTACGCGTCGCCCGCTCCACCCGCCTGAAATGGCTGGACCTGCACAACCTGCTGGGCATCGTGACGCTGGTCTGGGCCTTCGTGGTGGGCGTGACCGGCGTGATCAACGAACTCTCCACGCCGCTGTTCCGCCTGTGGCAGTCCACCGAACTGGTGCGCATCCTGGAACCCTACAAGGGCCAGAGCGTCCCCACCGAGCTGGCCTCGGCCCAAGGCGCGGCCGATACGGCCAGAAAGGCGCTGCCCGGCAACGAGGTATCGTTCATCGCCTTCCCCGGCAACGCCTTCGGCAGTCCCCACCACTACATCACCTGGATGCGCGGCGACACGCCGCTTACCTCCAAGCTGAATACGCCCGTGCTGGTGGACGGCAAGACCGGCGAACTGACCACCGTGGCCAAGATGCCCTGGTACCTGACCGCGCTGGAACTGTCGCGGCCCCTGCACTTCGGCGATTACGGCGGCATGCCGCTGAAGATCATCTGGGCGCTGCTGGACGTCATCACCATCATCGTGCTGGTCAGCGGCCTCTATCTCTGGCTGGCCCGCCGCCGCGCCACCGAGGCGCGCATCGCCGAACTCGTGCGCAAGCACCAGGCCGCCGCCATCCCGAAAAGGACTCCCGCATGAGCAAAACGGCCCGTGGTTTCATGTTTGTCTGGGGCGCGCCGATCCTGCTGGGCGTACTCAGCGTGTTCGGCCTGCTGGCCGCCCTGCTGGGCACGGGAGGCTGGCACTGGGCGTCCTGGATCGCCCTGGCCATCCTGCTGGCGGTCATCGTGCGCTACTGGGTGTTCCCGCTGCAGCGCTAGACGCGACCGCCAGGCCCGTGCCGGCGTCCGGCATTATTTGCCGAAGGTCTCGGGGTCCGGCCCCAGGCGCGCGCCTTGCTTGATGCCGTCGATGGCGGCCATGTCGGCCGCCGACAGTTCGAAGTCGAAGACGTCGATGTTCTCGCGGATGCGGGCGGGCGTCACCGACTTCGGGATCACGATCAGATCGTGCTGCAGATGCCAGCGCAGCGTCACCTGGGCCGGCGACTTGCCGTGCTTCCTGGCCAATTCCAGGATGACCTTGTCCTTGGCCACGCCGCCCTGGGCCAAGGGGCTCCATGACTCCGTCGCGATGCCGTGCTTGGCGTGGAAAGCCCGCAGCGCCTGCTGGGTAAAGCCGGGGTGCAGTTCCACCTGGTTCACGGCCGGCGTCACGCCGGACGCGTCGAGCAACCGCTCCAGGTTGGCCTGGGTGAAGTTGGACACGCCGATCGAGCGCGCGCGGCCGTCTTCCTTCATTTCGATCATGGCCTTCCAGGCATCCAGGAACTTCGTGCTGCCGGCGACGGGCCAATGGATCAGGTACAGGTCCACATAGGCCAGGCCCAGCTTTTCGAGGCTCTCGTCCATGGCCTTATGGGCCTCGTCGTAGCCGTGCCTGTCGTTCCAGAGCTTGGTCGTGACGTACAGATCCTTGCGCGCCACGCCGGCCGCGCGCAAGCCCGCGCCCACGCCAGCCTCGTTGCCATAGATGGCCGCGGTGTCCACCGAGCGGTAGCCTGCCGCCAGCGCCTCTTTCACGCTTGCGGCGGCCTGATCGTTCGGCACCTGCCAGACGCCCAGGCCCAGCTGGGGAATCTTGCCGCCGTCGTTCAATTGCATTGCCGGTACTTTCGCCATAAGACCCTCCGTAGCTTGCGACGCGACGTCCGCGCGGCGAATATGCGCCGGGTCGCGCAACCAAGGGGCAGCCAGGCTTCATCCTTGGTTGAGACAGTAAAGAACGGGCCCGCCAGGCTGCGCCCGAGTCACCATGCCGGATTGAAAACCCCCGGGAGAGGTCTACACATCCCAGGGGTCGTGAGGCCGATATTACCCCCAGAGCCGCAAAATCCCTGAATGCCCTCTGCCAAAGCAGGCGTTTTCGCCCCTGGGCGCGGTGCTGCGGCAGAATTGGCGCCTGTGGCCGATAATGCGCTTCCGACGGCCCGACGGCCCATGCATCCCCCCAGACCATGAACGCTCCTGACACGCGGCCCGAACGCCGCGGCGGCTTTTCCACCCTGCGCACCCTCTTTCCCTATCTCTGGCCGCCCGGCGAGACGGGCCTGAAAACGCGGGTGATCGCGGCCCTGCTGTGCCTGTTCGCGGCCAAGGTGGCCACGGTCTATGTCCCGCTGCTGTACAAGCACGCCATCGACGAGCTGGGCCAGGGCGCCCCGGGTTCCGTCACCGTGCCGCTGGGCCTGATCCTGGCCTATGGCACGGCCCGGGTGCTTTCGCTGCTGTTCTCGGAACTGCGCGACGCCATCTTCGCGCGCGTCGGGCAGCACGCCATCCGCGCGGTCGGCCTGCAGGTCTTTCGCCACCTGCATGCGCTGGCGCTGCGCTTTCACCTGACGCGCCAGACCGGCGGCCTGAACCGCGCCATCGAGCGCGGCACCAAGGGCATCCAGACCCTGCTGTCGTTCCTGCTCTTCAGCATCCTGCCGACCTTCTTCGAGATCGGGCTGGTCTGCGTGGTGCTGTGGAAGATGTTCGACATCTGGCTGGCGCTGGCCACCGGCGCCACCGTCACGCTGTACATGGCGTACACGCTGCTGGTCACGGAATGGCGCGCCAAGTTCCGGCGCCAGATGAACGAAACCGACTCCGAGGCCAACACCAAGGCCATCGAGAGCCTGCTGAACTACGAGACGGTCAAATACTTCGGCAACGAGGAACACGAGGCGCGCCGCTACGACGCGTCGCTCAAGCGCTATGAACGCGCCGCCGTGCGCAGCCAGGTCAGCCTGTCCATCCTCAACATCGGCCAGGCCGCCATCATCTCGGTGGGCCTCACCCTGGTCATGTGGATGGCTGCCACCGGCATCGCCGAGGGCCGCTATACGCTGGGCGATTTCGTGCTGGTCAACACCTACCTGCTGCAGCTGTACCAGCCGCTGAGCTTCTTCGGCTTCGTCTACCGCGAGATCAAGCAAGCCATCATCGACATGGAGCGCATGTTCGAACTGCTGGGACAGGACCGCGAAGTGGCCGACCGGCCCGATGCGCAGCCCCTGCGCGTGGCGGGCGGCGCAGTGGAGTTCCGCGACGTGCATTTCGGCTACGACGCGCGCCGCCCCATCCTGAAGGGCGTCAGCTTCACCATCCCCGCGGGCAGGACCGTGGCCGTCGTCGGCACCTCCGGCGCCGGCAAATCGACCATCGCGCGCCTGCTGTTCCGCTTCTACGACGCCGACGGCGGCGCGATCCTCATCGACGGCCAGGACGTGCGCAGCGTGACCCAGGCCAGCCTGCGCGCCGCGATCGGCGTCGTGCCGCAGGACACCGTGCTGTTCAACGACACCATCCTCTACAACATCGGTTACGGCCGCCCCGGCGCCAGCGAGGAAGAGATCCAGGCGGCGGCGCGCCTGGCCCACATCCACGACCTGATCATGGCCATGCCGGACGGCTACCAGACCATGGTGGGCGAACGCGGGCTGAAGCTGTCCGGCGGCGAAAAGCAGCGCGTGGCGATCGCCCGGACCATCCTGAAGAACCCGCCCATCTTCCTGTTCGACGAAGCCACCAGCGCGCTGGACACCCACACCGAACGCGAAATCCAGGCCAATCTGCGCGAAGTCAGCCAGGGCCGCAGCACGCTGATCATCGCCCACCGCCTGTCCAGCGTGGCGGATGCGGACGAGATCATCGTGCTGGCCGAAGGCCGCATCGTCGAACGCGGCCGCCATGCGCAGCTGCTGGCGCAGGACGGCATCTACGCCGGCATGTGGGCCCGCCAGCAGCAAAGCGCCCTGACCGGCGCGCCGGATTGACAAGCCCTCCCCCCTGTCCGAACATCGCACCCTTTGATTTCCAGGCCCACCATGCAGGATTCAGCCCCCGTCCCCGCCGTCCGCGTCTGCGCTTCCTCCGACCTCGCCAACGGCGGCCTGGGCGTGAAGCTCCCCGTGTCGGATGCCGCCGGCCGCACCACGGCCTTCTTCGTGCGCTATCAGGACCGCGTGCACGGCTATCTGAACCGCTGCGCGCACGTCGGCGTGGAACTGGATTGGGAAGGCAGCTTCTTCACCCGCGCCGGCGACCTGATCATGTGCGCGCGCCACGGCGCCACCTACCAGCCGGACACGGGGCTATGCGTGGGCGGCCCCTGTAAGAACGGCCGCCTGACCGCGTTGGCCGTCGAGGAACGCGACGGCGCGGTCTACTGGCAGCCGGCCGGCAAGATCCGTCCTTGGGAAGACGCGGCCGCCTAGAACGGTACGCTCCAGCAGAACCCTTGCGCGGATTTCACGCCCGCGCCGCCGCCGCTTCCGCCGGCGCCTGCCGTTCCGCGTAGCGCCGCGCCAGCACCGCGCAGACCATCAGCTGCATCTGGTGGAAGATCATCAGCGGCAGCACCACCACGCCCATCTGCGAGGTGCCGAACAGCACCGTGGCCAGCGGAATGCCCGAGGCCAGCGACTTCTTCGAGCCGCAGAACACCAGCGTGATCTCGTTTTCCTTGGACAGCCCCAGCTTGCGGCTGCCCCAGGTCGTGACCAGCAGCACCGTTCCCAGCAACAAGGCGTTCACCAGCACCATGGAGGCCAGGTCGATGGGCGGGAACGCATGCCAGATGCCCTGCGCCACCGCCTCGCTGAACGCGGTGTAGACAGCCAGCAGGATCGAACTGCGGTCCACTTTCGACAGCGTGCGGTTGTTGCGCTGGGCCCAGGCGCCGATCCAGGGCCGCAGCAGGCTGCCCACCGCGAACGGCAGCAGCAGCTGCAGCAGGATGCGGCCGGCGTCGGCCAGCCCGTGGCCCCCGCCCTGGCGGTGCAGCAGCACCGCCACCAGCAGCGGCGTCAGCACCGTGCCCAGCAGGTTCGACGCGGTGGCCGCGCAGATCGCGCCCGGCACATTGCCGCGCGCCATGGAGGTGAAGGAGATCGACGACTGCACGGTGGACGACAGGGTGCAGACGAACAGCACGCCCAGCCACAGCGACGGCGTCAACAGGTTGGGAAACAGCGCCCGCAAACCCAGCCCCAGCGCGGGAAACAGCAGGAAGGTGCAAGCCAGGATCAGCGCGTGCAGGCGCACGTCCTTCACGCCGGCCACGATGGCATCGGTGGACAGCCGGGCGCCGTGCAGGAAGAACAGCAGCGAAATGGCGATGTTGCTGGCCACGGTCATGAACGCCGCGCCCTTGCCCACGGCCGGGAAAAAGCTGGCGAAGACCACCGTGGCGATCAGGATGAGCGTGAATTGGTCGGGCAGGAAGCGGCGCATGGCAAAGGTTTCCGTAGGAATTGCGGAAACTATAGGCACGGCGCTTGCCATCGTGAAGCCCACTAGGTACTTTAACTGTCATCGGACTTTCCTATGACCAGGCCGCCATGCTCAATCCTCTGTGGCTCAAGACCTTCGCCGCTGCCGCCGCCGCGCCCAGCTTCACCGAAACCGCCCGGCGGCTGGGGCTGACCCAGCCCACGGTCAGCGAGCACATCCGTCAGCTGGAACAGGCCTTGAACCGGCGCCTGTTCCAGCGCGACACGCACTCGCTCGCGCTCACCAGCGACGGCCGCAGCCTGCTGGTGCATGCGCAGATCATCCTGGACGCGCACGAGCGTGCCGAGCGCCTGTTCGACGCGCCCCGCCTGCGCGGGCGCGTGCGCCTGGGCACCTCGGACGACCTGGCGATGGGCCCCCTGCCCGACGTGCTGGCCGCCTTCCGGCTGGCCCACCCCGAGGTGGAACTGGACCTGACCATCGGCGTCACCAGCGAGCTCTACAAGCTGCTGGACGACAATGGCCTGGACGTCATGATAGGCAAGCGCCGCAAGGGCGACCGGCGCGGCCAGACCCTGCACAAGGAAGCCCTGCTGTGGCAGGCCAAGGAAGGCCTGCGCGTGGCGCCCGGCGAGCCGCTGCCGCTGATCCTGCTGCGCGAACCCAGCGTGACCCGCAGCCTGACGCTGGACGCCCTGGCCCGCGCCGGCCGCAGCTGGCAGATCGTGTGCACCAGCACCAGCTACGCGGGCTGCCAGGCGGCCGCCCGCGCCGGCCTGGGCATCACGGTGCAGCCTTCGCACCTGTCCACCCTGGGCCTTGCCGCTCCGGCGGGCGCCGCGCAGCTGCCCGCGCTGCCACAGGTGGAATTCATCGTGATCTCGGCGCCCGCGCCCAACAAGCCCACACGGGCGCTGACCGAGATCCTGATGCGCAGCACGCTGACCTGAGGCTTTCTTTCTGACTGCCTCGCTTGGGGTTGGCATGTGTTCGGGCAAGCGCCGCGGCCAATGTTCGCGGCGTCTATCCGGAATGACCACATGGCGATGCTGGCCATGCGGCATCATCGGCCTGCGCTCTGGGGCTCGACAAATACAAAGGCGGGATAACAATATGAGCGGCGCGTTGCCGCCCGATGGCCGGACTATTCGGGCAAGTGGTCCGGAACGCCGTCCTCATCGACCAGCTTGACGCGGTCCAGCGCGTTGCGCGCGGCCGACATGGCCTCGACCGTGCTGCGGAAGCGTCGGCTGATAAAGATCTCGAAAGCCTGGGTGTCGGGCTCGGCTTCCTGCTGCGCGGCTTCATCCGGCGGCGCTGAGGCATCAGCCTGGGTCGCGGCTTGCGCGTCCAGTTCGGCCTGGCTCTTTTTCTTCGGCAGCCGCCGCGTTTCGATGAAAGCGCGCGGCGGCACGCGCCCCTCGGGTTGGGTCGCGTACGCGAGCACCGAAAATCCGTTGATGATCTTCTCAGCCATTGCGGTTCCGTGTGGCCGCGCCCAAAAAAAGCGCGGTTCCTTGTTACCGACTACGGCCAGCCGCGGGGAAACTTAAGCCGGCGCCGCCTGGCGCGCGCGCACGTAGGCCGCCACCTGGGCCAGCACGTCGGACAGGTCGGTCTGCAGCGGCGCAAAGCCCGAGTTGCGCTCGCGCGTGGCTTCGTCCATGTACAGCGGACGGCGGATTTCCACCTGCAGGCTGTGGCGGTTCAAGGCCGGCTGGCCGATCTGCGCGATCAGCTGCACGCCCTTGTAGGGGTCGTTGCGCGCCACGGTGTAACCCTTGTCGCGCAAGGCGGTCTCGATCAGGGCGATGAACTCGGGTTCGCAGGTCGTGCCGTCGCGGTCGCCCAGCACGAAGTCCGCCAGCGGATGCTCGCTCTGGCGGCCCAGGCGCTCGTAGGCGTCGTTGGGCATGGAATGCAGGTTCAGATGCCAGACCGCGCCAAAACGCTGCCGCACCTGCTGAATCGCCTGGGACAGCGCAGCATGGTAGGGCTCGTAGTACGCCTGGATGCGGTGGCGCACTTCGGCCAGCGTCAGCTTGCGATCGTAGATCGGCGTGGACTTGTCCATCCTGCGCCAGATCAGACCCTTGCCCAGGCGCGTCTTCTCGCCCGGGTCCAGCGGTTCGGGCCAGGGCTGCGCCAGCAGCTCCGGGTCCAGGTCCTGCAACGTGCGGTTCGGATCGATATAGACGCGCGGAAAGTTCGCGGCAATCAGCGTCGCGCCCAGGGCCGGCGCCGCCGACCACAACGCGTCCACGTGCGTGTCCTCGCCCTGGCGCAATTGCGCCAGGGTGGCCGCGGCGCCGAAATCGTCGGGATAGCGCTCGCCGCTATGCGGCGAATCGCAAACCAGCGGCAAGGCCGGGCCGGTGGGCTCGTGTACGGAAACAGCGTCGAAGTCGGCGTGGGTCATCGTCAATCAGCCTGAATGTTGGCAGTCTTGGCGACCTTGGCGTAGCGCGCCAGGGCCTGCTGGATCTGCGCCTCGAATTCCTGGGGCGTGGTGCGCACCAGCGTACCACCCACTTCCTCGGCCTTCTTGCGGAATTCCGGATCGTCCTGGGCGGCGCGCACCGCCTTGTTCAGGCGCTCGATCACGGCCGGCGGGGTGCCGGCGGGCGCCACCAGGCCGAACCAGCCGCCCGTGCCCATGTCGGGGTAGCCCAGCTCGATGTAGGTCGGCACATCGGGCAACAGCGGCGAGCGTTCGGCGCCCAGCACGGCCAGCGCGCGCAGCTTGCCGCCCTGCACCTGCGGCAGGGTCGAGGACAGGTTGTCGGTGATCGCGTCCACCTGGCCGCCCATCACGTCGTTCAGCGCCGGACCGGCGCCGCGGTACGGCACGTGCAGCAGTTTGATGCCGGACAGCATCATGAAGTTCTCGATGTTCACGTGACCCAGCGAACCCACGCCCGGCGAAGCGAAGCTATAGCGTTCCGGCTGCTTCTTGGCCAGGGCCACGAACTCGGCCATGTTCTTGGCCGGGAGACCCGGGTTGATCGCGAAGATGCTGGGCACGGCGACCACGTTGGCCACCGGCACGAAATCCTTCACCGGGTCGTAGTTCATCTTGCGGAACACGGCCGGATTCGAGCCATGCGTGCTCATCGTGGCCATGCCGATGGTGTAGCCGTCGGGCGTGGCGCGGGCCACCTGCTCCATGCCCATGGAACCGCCGGCGCCAGCCTTGTTCTCGACCACGATGGTCTGCTTCAGGTCACGGCCGGCGTACTCGGCCACCAGGCGCGCCACGATGTCGGTCGAACCGCCGGCGGCGAACGGCACCACCAGCTTGATGGGACGGGCGGGATAGTCGGCGGCTTGGGCGATGCCAGCGAAAGACAGGGTAGCGAACATGCCGGCGAGCGCGAAGCGCGCGGATCGGCCCAGAAGGCGGCGGGACATGGGGATGACTCCGAAAGTTGAAGGTCAGTCGACAAGGCCGCCAGTGTCCGAACTTTACGATCCCCTTTCAAACGACTATATTGCACGGCTTCATTACCAATGGTCATGCTAGATGCGACTGCACTCGCCCTCCATGTCCGAACTGCACGCCTTCGTGACGGCGGCACGCCTGGGCAGCTTCACCCGCGCCGCGGAGGTCTTGTGCGTCACCCAGGGCGCCGTCAGCCGCGCCATTTCCCGCCTGGAAGCGCATTTCGGCCAGCCGCTGATGCATCGCAACGCCCATGGCCTGACCCTGACTGAAACCGGACGCCGCCTGTACGACGGCACGCAAGGCCCGCTGCAGCAGATCGAATCGCTCAGCGCCGGGTTGCGCGCCAACGACCGCCGCCTGCGCCTGACGCTGTCGACGGTGCCGACGCTGGCCAGCGCCTGGCTGGTGCCCCGCCTGTCCGACTTTCACGCGCGCCATCCGGATATCCAGCTCGGCTTCGCGGCCTACCGCCGCAACGAGGACTTTTCCGGCGCGACGCCCGATGCCAGCATCCTGTCCGGCCTGCCCGAGCAATGGCCGGGTTGGCAGGTGGATTACGTGATCGGGCGCGAACTGGTCGTGATCTGCCACCCCGCCCGGCTGGCGGCGCGGCGCGCGCAGGGACTCTGGGAGACCCCGGCCGGCCTGCTTGGGGAGCCGCTGCTGTATCACTCGAATGGCATGGACAACTGGATGCAATGGCTGGCCGCTGCTGGCGTGCCGCGCGCCTCGGTCCAGCTGTCCAATGGTTTCGACCAGGTTTCCATCCTGGTCCGCGCCGTCATGGCCGACATGGGCATTGCCGTGCTGCAGCGCTGCCTGGTCCGCGACGACCTGCAGGCGGGACGCGTGGCGGCCCCGTTTCCCGACCTGCCCATACGCATCGCCCGCGGCTATCACTTATGCGCGCCGGCCCAGCGCCGCGACCACTATGCGCTGGCCTGCTTCCGGCTATGGCTGCTGGAGACTGCCGGGCAGGATCCCGACGTGGTGGCCGCCGGCCCGGGTTGAGCGGCAGCAAGCAACATGTGGTTTCGTGTGACGGAGAACAACTGCGACGAAATGAAAACGGGCTCCTGAGGAGCCCGTCTGGATGGCGCAGCGAATAGCTCAGGGTGCGAGCTTGAACCCCAGGTCCACGCCCCACTTGTCGGTTTCACGCAGCCATTTCGCCCCGCAATTCAGGCAGCGGAAGTGGTCTTCACGGCTTTCTTCCCGGCCCTTCTGCGTCGGGTTGGTGAATCCCTGATGCCCCAGATGGGCATGCGGCGCAACGCCAGCAAGCCCAGGGTTAATGCGTTGGCAAGCCAGGCACATAACGCTCATTGATGCTTCCCTACAAACATAGTAACCAAATTGTAAGGGATTCCACCAATACTTTTCTATCAATATATGACGATAAATCCAAAAATAATTGTTAACGCCACAATTAAACAACGGTCGGCATGGCGGACAGGCAGGTAGCCAGGTGGTATGGGGAGGTCGAAGGCATGTCCGCGCGCACCACCGCCCCGTCCGCGTCCAGGCATTCGTACCAGCCGCCAGCGTGCAGGAAACGCGCGCGGAACATGGCCAGGCCGGCCTCCAGCGCGGGCAGATCCCCCAGCACGCCGAGCACCCGCAAATACTCGGTCTGCGCCCAGATCCGGCGCGTATCGTCGATCACGGCGCCGGACTCGTCCAGCGATGCCGCCACCCCGCCCGCGTCCACGCCATGGCGGCGCGACCAGCGCACCGCGCGCGGCAGCGACTCCGTCAGCTCCAGGCCGTCGAAAACCTCGGCCGAGCCTTGCACCAGCGACAGCCACTCGAACTGATGCCCGGGCTCCAGCCGGTTGCCGGCCGTACCCTGCCGCTGTTCCGAGATGCACTGGGAGGCCGCATGCACGAAAAAATGGCTGATGCCTTGCGCCAGGCCGCGCAGACGCTGCGCGTACAGCGCCGGCTCCGCAACCTGGGCCGCGGCCAGATATGCCTCGGTCAGATGCATCATGGGATTCTGCGCGGGCGGGCGCAGCGGCTGGCTCAGGTCGGCGCTGAGCGCCGCGTGATACAGCCCGTCGGCAGTCTTGAAGCGCGCCTCGATGGTCGACGACGTCGACAACATGAGCTTGCGCGCATCGGCATTGCGGCTGCGGCGGAAATAGGCGGCGCAGGCCAGCACGATGAACGCGTGGGTGTACAGGTCCTGCGTGTCGTCCAGCGCATGTGCGGCGGCGTCCACGCTGTAGCGCCATCCGCCATGGGACTCGTCGCGGAATACGCGGCGCAGCGATTCGAACAGCACATCGGCATGCGCGCGCGCGGCGGCGCCAGACGCTTCTGAAAAAACGTAGAGCTGGCGCGCGCAAGCCATGGCGCGGTAGCGCTCGGCCGGCAGCGGGCGGCCGGTAGCTGCGTCCAGCGATTCAAAAGGCAGACCCAGCGCGCCATTGAAACCCTGCCCCATCCAAAGAGGCAGGACAACGGAATCAAAATGGTCGCGGAATGCGCGGATGTGTTCCGCAAGTGAAGAGTTGGTCTGTGCGGCAGTCATCTTGGAACGGCGCATACCCACTGAGGGCCCCAGATTTTGGAGCAGCAACGATAACCGAAATTTTCGTCGCAAACCTTTGAGTATTCTCCGAAGCGTCATGCTCACACAGACCGGTCCAGCCAATCAGCTCCGTCCAGGGCGGGACGCCCTATCGGAAGATGTTTTCCTCTACCCAGTTCTGCGCGAATACTTCCGCGCGATCGCGTGCTTCGTCCAACGAAGCGCAGTTGCCCAAGTGGGAAAACGCGGCATCCACTTCGGTGCCGCCCTCGGCCGTAACCGTCAGCAGTACGCCATATCCGCCGGTATCCATGGCCGCTGTGGAAACGTCGATCAGAACTTCCTGGTCACGATGCTGCATGTGCTACCTCCCAGTCGGTTACCTAAACGCGTGAACCACGCGTGACGTTGCGGGGGCAGAATCCCCGCGCAAATGAATAGACCTGCAAACGTCACGCAAGTTCATCTTACTGGCGACTCGTGGCCTGCGATACGTCGAAAAGCAGCCAAATCGCGCATTCCGTCTCAGGAAATTCCCGTAGCACGGCCCTAGTAGTCGCGAACTCGCGAAATACTGCGAAAACATTCGCAAATTGTGTGGAAATTCCCGCGCCAAACGGTCAAGACGCAGCGAAACGCGGAGAGCGGCCCCGGGCCGCTGCTGTCGACATAATCGGATTTCGCGGGTCAGCGCAAGTGGATGGCGCCTGGCTCTTCCATGCGCAGGGCGAGCTTGCCCTTCTCGGTGATGAGCCAGCGGCCGTCGGCGTCGGCTGCAATGCAACGCAGCGTCTCCAGCGCCTGCGCGACGTGCGCGGGCACTTCGGTCTGGACGGCGCCGGGCGCGCAATTGTCGGCCACGATGCGCAGCCAATGTCCCAACTCGCCTTTCTCGAAACGGTGCAATGCCATGCGGTGATTCTCTCTTGAATACCCAACGATAGCATGTCGCCGGTCCCGCCCCGATGACCGGTCAAGGACGCTAGGCAAGCAGCTTGGGCAAGGATGACGCCAGCAGCGCCACGCCCGACACGGTGAGCAGGCCCAGCACGATGCGGCGAAACGACACGTCGCTGATGCCCACGTACACGCGCGTACCCCATAAGGTTGGCACCAGCATCGCCGGCACGATCACCGCGAACAGCGGCAGCATGTCGCGCGTCACCACACCGGTGTAGACATAGCTCGCCATCGTCACAACCAGCATCGACAGGTTGAAGTTCTGGATCACCGCGCGCTGTACGTCGCGGTCAAAGCGGCGCAAGGTGCACCACAAGGTAGGAATGACGCCGGTGAATCCGCCTATGCCGCCCATGACGCCGCCCATCGCGCCCACCACCCCATCGGCCAATCGCCCCCCTGCCTTGATGGGGGGCAAGCGCGTCGCGAACAGCATCACCGGACACCAAACCACCAGCAGCCCGCCCACCAGCGCTTTGAACATCAGCGGATCCAGGTATGGCAACAGCTTGACGCCCAACGGAATCCCCAGCAATCCGCCTGCCACGAAGGGCAGCAGATGCACCGCCGCGAATCCGCGGCGCATGGTAAAGGCGGCCAGCAACTGGCCAGTCAGCGAGCCGAACACCACCATGGCGGCAGCGAGTTTCGGATCTATCGTCCAGGCCCAGAACGACATGGCCACCATGCCGAAGCCGAAGCCCGAGAGGCCCTGCACGAACCCGGCGGCCATGGCGCCCGCCGCGACCAGCACATATAAGGAATCCATACCCGCCGCATGCCTGCTAGAGAAGCCGGAACGATTCCGGCGCTCGACATTCTAGACCGCATCGCTGGCTGGTTTCGCGGCGGCGGCGTGCAGGCGGACTACGAAGCGCGCAGCGCCAAAGGCCGCTTCAGGCGCGTCGCCGCCGCCGACGCCGCCACGCTGGCGCCGATCAGGGCCAGGCCCAGCGCCAGGTCGGCCGAGATGCGCTCCTGGAATACCAGCGAGGACACGATCAGCCCGATCACCGGCACGCACAGCATGGCGATCGAGGTCGCCACCGGCGGCATCTTCTGCGTCATGCCCAGCACCACAATAAAGGTCAGCGCGGTAGCCAGCGGGCCGGTGTACAGGATCACCGGCCATGCCTCGGGCTGCGCCAGGAAGACGGGCGCGCCATCGCGCATCCACGCCAGCGCGGCCAGCGGCAGCGCCGCGATGGCGGTCTGCCAGGGAATCATGTCCGCGCCCAGGCGGATATGCCGGTAGCCGCGCAACTGGATGATGTTGCAGGCCCATGCAAAGGACGCGCCCAGCAGCATCGCCAGGCCGACGACCGTGTGCGCCTGCCAGGGGCTGAACGCGGGCGCGACGATGACGGCGATGCCGGCATAGCTCAGCGCCGTCGCGAGCCATTGCGCCATCGACAGGCGTTCCTTCAGAATCAGCGAGGACAGCGGAATGACCCAGATGGAAGTGGCGTAGGCGATCACGGACGCGCGCCCCGGCGCCACGTATTGCATCGCCCACAGCGCCAGCGCCGTGAACGCGCCCATCTGCAGCAACGCCACGCCGGCCACCAGCGGCATTTCCTGCCGCGTGGGCAGGCGCAGGCGGCCCAGCATGCCCAGCACCAGCGCGCTGATCAGCGCGGCCGAGCCGAAGCGGCTGGCGGCCAGCCAGAGCGGGCTCATGTGCGTCAGCCCCAGCTTCATGACGGGCCAATTGCCGCCCCAGATGGCTACCGCGCCGACCAGCGGCAAAAACCTGCCCAACGTGCTCTGCTGACTCATTACTGCCCAATCTACTGCTTGAATATTCCGCGCTTTGGCACAATTGCCAAACGATGGAATAGTCTATAGGGTTAACCCCAGCATATTTCACTGCATTCAAGGGCGATACCCGTCATACTCAGCACAAATGAATTGCTGAATGACCATACCTGGGTGACTTATGCCGGAAATCAACCTGGATGCCACCGACATCCGTATCCTCAACGAACTCCAACGCGATGCGCGGCTGACCAATGTCGAGCTCGCCGCGCGCGTGAACCTGTCCGCCTCGCCCTGTCTGGCGCGCGTGCGCCGGCTCGAAACCGAGGGCCTGATCGACCGCCGCGTCACCTTGCTCAATGCCCGCAAGCTGGGCCTGAAGGTCAACGTGTTCATCCAGATCTCGCTGGACAAGCAGCGCAAGGCGGCGCTGGACGTGTTCGAACGCGAGATCGCGGTCCTGCCGGAAATCATGGAGTGCTACCTCATGTCAGGCGACGCCGACTACCTCATACGCGCCCTGGTGCCCGACGTGGACGCACTGGAGCGGCTGATCGTCGAACACATCACCCGCATCCCCGGCGTAGCCAGCATCCGTTCCAGCTTTGCCTTGAAGCAGGTGCTGTACACCACTGCCGTCCCGCTCGCGTGAGGCCCGCGGCGGCAACTTGCGGGATCCGCGACGCCCCTCCACAATGAAAGCGCCGCGCCCCGCGCCGGCGCCCCTCCCATCGCCTAGCAAGGAGAACACCATGCCTGAAACCGACTGGTTCCCCGGCGGCACGCTACCCGATCGTCAGGGCTACTTCGAAGTGGAATTCGAAACGGGTCAAACCGAAATCACGCGCTACGGCCTGCTCGGCTGGGAGCCCGAGCAGGATCGCGGCCGCATCAAACGCTGGCGCGGCCTGGACCCGGACATCGAAGCTGCCGAAATGCAGCGCGAGAGTTCGGTGCGCAACAACGGCGATACGCTCATGGGCTGAAGCGCCGGCTGACGCGCCAAACAAAAACGCCGCGGAGACCATCCGCGGCGTTTTGCTTGGCAGGCAGCTCAAAGATCCAGTTTGGAGATCTTGGTGCCAGCCAGGGACACGCCTGCCATCAGGCCGCCGTTGTTCATCACGAAACCGACAATGGGCTGCTGCGCCGTGTTGGTGTCGATGCGGCCATTGGCGCCCACGTTGACGACCGCGACCGTCGCGTCGGCGCCCACGGTCCAGCCGCTGCTGTTGCGGAACTTGGCAAGCGCCTCGTCCGTCATGAACAACAGCACCATCGCCTTGGACTGCGCGCCCGCCTGGAAGCCGACGGAACCCGCCGTGGTGCTGTAGTAGCCAGCGGTGGAGCTGCCCACGCGCAGCACGCCCTTGCCATGCTCGGCGCCGATGATGAAGCTGCCGCTCAACACATCGGGAAAGATCAGCACGCCCCGGGCGCGCGCGACCAGTTCCCTGGACTGCGGCGAGGCTTGATAGAGCTTGCCCAAGGTGGCGTCGGCCGCACTGTTCAGCGATTGGCGCTGTTCAGTCGCGGTTGCCGAGGATTTGGGACTGGTGGTGGTGCAGCCGGTAAACATCAGGCCGGCCACACCGATCGCCGCGGCGGCCAGGCCAGCGCGGCGCAAGACAGGAAAAGTATCAAACATGGAACTCTCCTTTGTTGTTGTCACCCTACACCAATGTACCGGGCAAATCCGCCAGCGCAAAGCATGCGATTGTGTGAAAAGAAACAAAAACCTGCCTGCCGCCGCGGGTCGGGCCCGCCGCTACAGGATGCCGTAGCGCGGTTCGCCCGTGGCTTCATCCACCGACACGATGCCGGACAGCACCAGTTCGGCATGGCGTCTGGCCGTCCCGGGATCCTCGAAGGTCACGAAGCGCGGCAGCGACCAGCGGCGCTCGAATTCGCCTGCCACCCTGCGGCATACCGCAACCTCGATCGCCAACATGCCGGTATCCAGCCGGATGACCTGGCATTCCACCTCGAATCCATCAATATGACGCTGTGGCCACGCGCCCATTCCTTGCTCCTCGAAATTGCTTTTCCCGGCCGCAATATGCCAAAAAATTTTTGGCTTGAAAAGCAATGTTTTCAAGGAGTTATGGAGTACTAGAGCAGGTAGTGCGAACGCATCTTGCCGCGCCTCCAAATGGCCGAAAATCGGTCCGAATCCAGGCCTTTGGCACTCGCCGCGCACAACGGTGCGGGCCGCGTCTTTCAGCCGCCCGGCGGGCGTATCCATTGCGCATCCCACAAGCCTTCGCCGCGCTCCAACGCCGCGCCCAAGGCCTGTTTGCTGCGCTGCGCCACCGCCGCGAGCAAGGCATTGCAGACGGAAAAGGCCGCGGTGTAGGAATCGAAAGGCGATGCGCTGGAGCTGCGCGCGATCAGCACGTGGTGTGCCGACGCCGCAGCGGGCGCCGACGCCGAATCGGTGATCAGGATCACCTTGCCGCCGCGTTGCCGGAAGTACTGCACCGCCTTGGCCGCGGCAACTGAATAGCGCCTGAAGGTAAACGCCAGCAGCACGTCGGCCTCGTCGATCCAGAGCAGCTGGTCTTCCAGGAACAACGGACCGGCGGCGACCATGGGCCTGACCGAAGGCAGGCACAGGTTCAGGTACAAGGCCACGTGGCTGGCCAGCGGCGCGGCCTGGCGCAGCCCCAGCACGTGCACCCGCCCCTTGCGCTGCGTCAGCAGCCGCACGGCGGCCTCGAAAGCCGCCACGTCGATCGACGCGTAAGTCTCCTTCAGGTTGTGCTGGTCGTGCAGCAAGGCGTTGTGCAGGCAGGCGCGCGGCGACGGCTTGTCGGCGCCCACCGCGTCCGCGCGTTCGCCGGGCGAGGCCAGGCGCGCCGTCACCTCCGCGCGCGCCTCCATCTGCGCCTGCGCATAGCTTTCGTAGCCGAGCTTGGCCAACAGGCGCACCACGGTGGAAGCGCTGGTGCCGACCTGCCTGGCCAGCGCCGTCGCCGATTCCAGCAAGCTCTGCGGATAGCGCGCCTGCATTTCCTCGACCAGCATTTGTTCGCTCTTGCTGAGCTTGCGGCCGTAGCCGGCGATACGTTGGTGCAGGTTCATCCTTGCATGGCCCTAGGTGATAACCCCAAATCTCACAACACACATTGCATCTTATATTGCAGCCTGCAATTTTCATTGCAAATTAGACCAAACCCGCAGACATCACAAGAGAGTTCCATGAAGCATCACCCCCAGGGGCCGTCCTTGACCCGCCGCAGCCTGGTCCTGGCCGGCCTGGGCGCCGCCTTGCTGCCGCTGGCCGCGCGCGCCGACGCCTATCCTTCGCGCCCCATCACGCTGGTCGTCCCCTTTCCTGCGGGCGGCTCCGTCGACCTGATCGGCCGGCTGTACGCGGACGCCCTGGGCAAGGCGCTGGGTACCAGCGTCATCATCGAGAACCGCGACGGCGCGGGCGGCGCCATCGGCAGCAAGCGCGTCGCGCGCGCCACGCCGGACGGCTACACCTTGGTCGCGTCCTCGCAAAGCTCACACCTGGCCAACCCGCTGATGCGCAATGACCTGGGCTACGACCCGATCAAGGACTTCGTCTCGATCTCGCAGCTGTCGCGCACGCCCAATGTGCTGGTGACCAACGCCGCCGTGCCGGCCCGCAACCTGGCGGAATTCGTGGCGCTGCTGAAGGCGCGCCCCGACCAGCTGCACTATGCCACCGCGGGCATCGGCAGCATGGGTCAGCTCAACGCCGAACTGCTGAAGAACACCTTGCAGTTGCAGGCCGTGCACGTGCCCTATCGCGGCGGCGCGCCGCTGATCAACGCGCTGCTGTCCGACCAGGCGCAGTTCGCGCTGGACAACCTGGCGCCCTTCCTGCCCCACATCCAGGTCGGCAAGATGCGCGCGCTGGCGGTGGCCGCCCCCAAGCGCCTGGACTCCCTGCCCGACGTGCCGACCTTCGAGGAACTGGGCTATCCCGTGCTCAACTCCATGTCGTGGATCGGCCTGGCCGCGCCCGCCGGCACGCCGCCCGACATCGTCCAGAAGCTGCTGGCCGCCGTGCGCACCGCCGCCACCGAGGACGGCATGCCGCAATCCCTGGAAAAGGCCGGCGCGCTGCCCCCCGAGAACCAGACTCCGCAGCAGTTCACCGCCATGATGTCCGAGCGCCTGGCGTTGTACAAAGACCTGATCGACCGCGCCGGCATCCGTCCTGAATAGGCCCTACTCCCATGAAAAATCCCGCTTTCGAACCCGACACCGCTCCGCTCGAAGTCCTGCCGCGCGATCTCTCGGCCTACCGCGAGGGCAATGTCGGCATTCCCTACGTGCACCGTTTCGAGTCGGGCCGCCCCGGCCCGCATGTGCTGATCAACGCCATCACGCACGGCAACGAAATCTGCGGCATGGTGGCTGCGACCCATCTGTTGGACAGCGGCGTGCGCCCCAAGATCGGCACGCTCACAGTCAGCTTCGCGCACGTCGAAGCCTATGAAGCCTTCGATATCGAAAACCCCTACGAGAACCGCCAGCTCGTCCACAACCTGAACCGCATCTGGTCGGCAGCCATGCTGGACGGCCCGGAAGACAGCCCCGAACTGCGCCGCGCCCGCGAGCTGCGTCCGGTGCTCGACGCTGCAGACTTCGTGCTCGACATCCACTCCACGCGTGCGCCGGTGCAGCCCTTCTGGGTCTACACCGAGATGGACCGCAACACGGCGCTGGCCAGCGCCGTCGGCGTGCCGCAGGTGCATCTGGTGATGCCGCCCGACCTTTTTCCTGGCACCGGCGTCATGGGCTACGGCCGCCATGGCGATCCGCACTCCGACAGCAGCGGATCGCTGGTGGTCGAATGCGGCCAGCACTTCGCGCAATCCGCCGCCGACCTGGCCACGGACGTCACGCTGCGCTTCCTGGCGCACACGGGCCTGATCGACATGCCTGCCGGCACGCCGCCCCCGCCCGCGCCGCAGCGCTACCGCCTGCTCGAAGTGCATATGGTGAAGTCCGAGGACTTCACCTTCACGCGCCCAGTGATCGGCTTCGAGACCTTCGCCAAGGGTGAACTCATCGCCATGAACGGCACCGAGGAAATCCGTTCGCCCTGCGATGACTGCACCATCTTCATGCCCACCCGCATGCCCATCGTGGGCCGCGAAGCGGTATACCTGACCGTGGCGATCTGATCGCTGCCGCGCGCGCCTGGTCCGGTGCCGTCAAAGGTCCGGAATCAGGCGCTTGCCCAGGCTGATGACCTCGTCCTGCTGAAAGCCCAGGGTCGCGTAGAAATCCTTCACCGCGGCATTGCCGGACCGGATCAGCAGATTGATCTTGGGGCAGCCCATTTCCAGCAACCTGCGTTCGACTGCCTGCATCAGCGCGGTCGCGTGGCCGCGGCGCTGATGCGCGGGCGAGACCGCCAGGTAGTTGATCCAGGCGCGATGGCCGTCATAGCCGCCCATCAGCGTCGCGACGATCGCGCCGTCCGCCTCTCCCACCAGGAACAGATCCGCCTGCACTGCAAGCTTGCGCTCGATGTCCTTGCGCGGATCGTTCCATGGGCGGGTCAGGCCGCAGTCATGCCACAGCTGGATGATCGCGGCTTCATCGGTCGAATGGTAGGGCCGGATGGCGAGGTCTTGCGCACTCATGCTTCGTTCCTTCAAGGATAGCAACGAAAGCCTTGCGATACGCCTCGACAGCGGGACCAGCCAGAAACAGAAAAGCCACGAGGAGTATCGTGGCTTTCAGGGATAGGCGCCGAGGGTTCGGCGCCTGGACGTGACTGGCCACTCAACGTAAACGTCGAGCGATTCGTCGGCAGGTTGCGCCGGAGATCGGCGCGAAATGCGGTGCGTTCATGCGGTCAGCATACACGAGGCCACGCGGAGCCGCCAGGCTCAAGACACATCAGGCGCCGCCAGCGTACCTTCCATCACCACCACGGCCTCTCCCGCCACACCCGCCCAGACGCCATCTGCGCGCGGTTCGGCGTGGGCCAGCAGCACGCTGGCGCGTCCCATGTCCACGCCCTGTTCCACCCGCAGGCGCAGCGCGCCCGCGCCGCGCAGGGCCGTGCGCAAGGCCGTCATGGCCGCCGTCGCGCTGCCGGTCGCGGGGTCTTCGGTCATGCGACCCGTGAACATGCGAGCCTGGACATCCGCCTGTGCACCCGCGCCCGTATCGGTGGTGTAGGCATAGATGGACTTTGCGCCGTCCAGCGGCAGCAAGGCCGCGTAGCCTGCCGGGTCTGGCACGGCCCGGCGCAAGGCGTCGCGGCTGGCCAATTGCACCACCAGGAAGATCAGGCCTACCGACGCCACCTGCGGCGCATGCGTGGAGGTATCGATGTCCGCAGGCTCCAGGCTCAAGGCCCGCGCGACCGCGGCGGCCGGCGCCTCGCTGGCGCGCGACAGCGGTTGCGGCGCAAGCAGCTGCGCACCGGCCGCGCCGCTTGCGCCCGTGCGCAGCGCAATGCGCACCAGTCCCGCCTCTTCCTCGAACACAAAGGTTTCCGGCACAGTCCGGCCGGAGGCAGCCATTTCTCGGGCCAGCACCACGGCCGTACCGACGTTGGGATGCCCCGCGAACGGCACTTCGCGGTCGGGCGTGAAGATACGCACCCAAGCGGTATGGGCCGGATCCCGCGGCGGCAGCACAAAGCTGGTTTCGGAATAGTTGAACTCGCGCGCGATGCGCTGCATCTGCGCCGCGCTCAGCCCCTGGGCGTCGAACACGACGGCCAGCGGATTGCCGCCGTACGCTTGGCTGGTGAACACATCGGCGGTGACATAACGGTAGCGCATGGAACGTCCTCTCAAACCGCGCGGACTGCGCGGCGACCGGTAAAGTTTGTGGGGCCAGCGTGTGGCCCGCCAGACACAGAGGCGGTGAATCGGGACCGTAACAGCGGGGGGATTTGGCATAGACTATTCCCCAAGACTGGCATGCTTGCCTCTTTCCAGCCACCGGTACATGACGATTTGCTCACGCCCGGAACCCGCCATATGTCCACGGTACGCACCTACTTCGAGAACCGCCTGCCTGCTGGTGAACTTGTCCGCCTGATGCTGGCGCAGGAGCCGTTCTTTCTTGAGGACATCGTCGACATCGATCAAACCGCCGCGGCGATGCAGGCGTTCTGCCATGAACACGGACTGACCACTCGGGTGCTCAAGCAACCCTACAACACCGGCATCACGGGTTGGGATCTGGCCAGTTTTCTTCCCGCCTGGATCGGCGCCCTGGGCCTCGGACTGCTTGCAGCCATCGCCCCGGGCAGGCAACGAATGGACGTCACCATCAAATTGCGCAGCAACAGTCTGCTCGAAGTGTGTTTCTCCCGGCCTGCCCCAGGTCCGGGCGCCGCCCTGCCTTGATCTCCGCGGCGCATCGCCCTCCTGTCTTGCATCAACTCGCCCCCACGCAGGCCTAGTACAATGTCCCATATATGGGGATGAAAAAGATGAAAGACAGTGCAAGGCCCGCGGGAGCTCTTACCGTCGAAGCGGCGGTACGTCTGGCAGAGAACTGGGCCCGCGCGCATCACGCGGACGCCGATCGAAGCCGGAAGTTCGCCACCCAATGGCATCGGGACACGAGCCCCGACGACAGGCAAGGCGACGTGCTCCTGAGGGATCTCGCCTTCTTTTTCCAGGCCGCATCCAACGACGCCGCTTACTGGCGCTCGGTCGGAGACTTCACCGAGGAAGCCACAGGCCCCTGGGGAGTCCAGGCGCTGAAAGCCTTGGCCGGCTTGAACCTCATCGGCCTGGCGGCGTCCCTTATCCTGTTCGCCGCGCGCGACAGCTCGGCCTTCACGGCGGGCGCAATCAGCGCCTGCGCCTTGTTCCTGGCCGGGCTGCTGCTGGCCTATCCGGCGCTGCGGCTCACCCGCATTTCCCGCTCCACGGCGAACGCCGCCTCGGCCTTGCAGAGCCGCGAAGCGGGCGCCGCGTGGACCTGGGAACAACTGCGCTCCGCCAACGTCGGCAACCCCAACGTCGGCCGCAAGGAACGCAAGATCGCCTTGCGCCTGGCCGTCATCATGGCAGCCACCGCGACGGCGGGCTGCGCGCTGTTGATTGCCACGGTGTGGTTCTAGCGGGCAGCCCAACGTCCAGCTACGCCACTGGCGTAACTGCCCTCCCCGTCGTAAAGAACGACACCAGGTTCCGTATCGCCAGCTCCGCCATCTGGCGGCGGGTCTCGTGCGTGGCGCTGCCGATATGGGGCGCCAGGATCACGTTGGACAGGTGCCGCAGCGGGCTCTCGCCCAACGGCTCGCTTTCGAACACGTCCAGCGCGGCGCCCTGGATGATGCCGTTGGCCAGCGCATGGCACAGGTCGGCCTCGTTGATCACCGAGCCGCGGGCGACGTTGACGACCAGCCCCTCCGGCCCCAGCGCACTCAACACGGCGGCGTCGACGATATGGTGCGTCGCCGCCCCGCCGGGGCACGACAGGACCAGCACGTCCACATGGCTGGCCATGGCAGGCAGAGAATCAAAATGCCGCCACGGCGCCTCCTGGCGCGTGCGGCCGAAGTAGCTGAGGTCCACTTCAAACGGCACGAGCCGCTGGACGATCTCTTTGCCGATGCGCCCTAAACCGACGATGCCGACCTTCCTGCCCGCCAGGCTCGCCCCCAACGGAAAGGGCGAGGCCTCCCACGCGCCCGCGCGCACAAAGCTGTCGGCCGCAGGCAGCTTGCGCAGCAGGGCGAGCAACAGCCCCACCGCCAATTCGGCCACGGCCTTGTTCAACACGTCCGGCGTGTTGGTCACGACGATGTTCTTTTCACGCGCGCGGTCCAGCGCGATGCCGTCGTAGCCGACGCCGTTGGTGGCGATGATGCGCAGCCCAGGCAAACGATCCATCAGCTCGGCGGGAATCCGGTAGTTCGAGCGCGTGACGATGCCGCCGATCGCCTCGGCCTGCGCGGGATCGTTTTGCAGCGCCTCCTCGTCGATCAACGTGAACCTCGAACGGAACTGCGCTTCCACCGACCCGGGAAAAACCCCTACCTTGAGCAGAGGGGGAAACCCGCCGTCCCCCTTGCCGGGGCCATTTGCTGCTGCCTGGCGCGCTTGGGCCAGTTCATGCTCGATCATGGATTTCAACCTCGACGCTATAACATACGGAAAATTGGCGCGATAAGCCTGCAACCATCGCAGCCGGGTTCGTAGCGGTTCGTGCGATCTTCAACCTGAAGTTTCTCCTTTCAGGGCAATAGGCCCATCGCATCATGGACATCAAGTGCATGCAGAGCTTCGTCGCGGTCGTCGAAGCCGGTTCGTTCGCCGAAGCGGCGCGCAAGCTCGATCTGACCTCGGCCGCCATCGCCGCGCGCATCAAGGCGTTGGAGATGGACCTGGGCGTGGCGCTGGTCAAGCGCTCCGGGCGTTCGGTGCGGCCGACCGAGAGCGGCATGCGCATCCTCGAAGGCACCAAGGCGGCCATCCGCAATATCCGCGATCTGCGCGCCATGGCCGTCGACGGCGACCAGCCGGGCGAATTCCGCATCGGCTGTTTCGTGTCCGCGTTGACGAACGTGCTGCCGCCGATACTGAAATCGCTGTATCGCAAGCATCCGGACGCCTGCGTCTTCGTCACGCCCGGCGGCTCCATCGACCTGTGCGGCAAGGTGGTCAGCGGCGAACTGGACGCTGCCATCGTGGTGGAACCGCAGTTCGCCGTGCCCAAGAGCTGTCTCTGGCAGCCGTTCATGGAAGAGCCGCTGGTCGTGGTGGCGCCGTCCCATCTTGCGGACCAGGACGCCCACACCCTGCTGTCGACCCAACCCTTCATACGGTATGACCGCAACATCTACGGCGGCCAGTTGGCCGACCGCTATCTGCGCGACCATCAGATCTGGCCCAAGCAGCGGCTGGAAATCGACGGCCTGCTTGCCATCGTCGCGCTGGTGCACGAAGGCCTGGGCGTTGCGCTGATTCCGGACTGGTCGTCCATGTGGAAGTCGCTCGACGTGGCGCGCATCCCGCTGCCCAACCGCGCGCCCGTGCGCCGGAACGGCCTGATCTGGAATACCCGCGGCCATCATGCCAAGATGGCCGCGTCGATTTCCCAGGATGCCCGGACCCTCTTCGGCAACATGGAAGCACGCCGGGCAACGCCATAGCCCTACTTCGACTTGCCCGGCACGCCGCGCAGGAAGTCGAAATCCACGCCCTTGTCGGCCTGGGTCACCGTATCGAGGAAGAGCTTCTTGTAGCCACGCTCGGCCGTCGGCGGCGTGACCGGCTGCTCGCGGCGGCGGCGGTCCAGCTCTTCGTCCGGCACCAGCAGGGAGATCTCGCGCCGGCTCACGCTCAGGCGTATGCGGTCGCCGTTCCTGACATAGGCCAGCGGCCCGCCTATGGCCGCTTCCGGCGTGACGTGCAGCACGATGGTGCCAAAGGCGGTGCCGCTCATGCGGCCGTCCGAAATCCGGATGATGTCCTTCACCCCCTGCGACGCCAGTTTCTTGGGGATCGGGATGTAGCCCGCCTCCGGCATGCCGGGCGCGCCCTTGGGACCGATGTTCTTCAGCACCAGGATGTCCTGCGGCGTGACGTCCAGATCGGCGGCGTCGATGCGGCCCGCCAGATCTTCGGCGTTCTCGAACACCACGGCGCGGCCTTCGTGCTCCATCAGCCCGGCGTTGGCGGAAGACTGCTTGATGATGGCGCCCTCGGGCGCGAGGTTGCCGGACAGCACCGCTATTCCGCCCTGCGGATAGATCGGGTTCTGCCTGGTCCTGACCACGGTCTGCGGGAACCCCGGCCCCGCGCGCTCGATCTCCTCGCCCAGCGTCCTGCCGGTCACGGTCAGCGCGTCGAGCTTCAACAGCGGCTTGAGTTCGCGCAGCAGCGTGGCCATGCCGCCCGCCTTGTGGAAGTCCTCCATGTAGTGTTGGCCCGACGGTTTCAGGTCCACCAGCACGGGCGTCTCGCGCCCCATGCGGTCCAGCGCCTGCAGATCCAGGTCCAGGCCCAGCCGGCCGGCGATGGCGGTCAGGTGGATGATGCCGTTGGTGGACCCGCCGATGGCCAGCAGCACGCGCATGGCATTCTCGAAGGAATCCGCGGTCAGGATCTTCGAGACCGACAGGCGCTGCCTGGCGATCTCGACGGCCTGTGCGCCCGTGAGTTCAGCGATACGCATTCGGTCCGCCGTGACGGCCGGCGGCGTGGCGCCGCCAGGCACGGTCATGCCCAGCGCTTCGGCGATACAGGCCATGGTGCTTGCCGTGCCCATGACCGAACAGGTGCCCACGCTGGCCACGAGCTGGTTATTGACGTCTGCGATCTCCTGAGCGTCGATCTCTTCGGCGCGGTACTTGCCCCAGTACCGGCGGCAATCCGTGCATGCGCCCACCCGTTCCGAACGGTGCGAACCCGTCAGCATCGACCCCGTCACCAGCTGGATCGCCGGGATGTCCGCCGACGCGGCCCCCATGAGCTGGGCGGGCACGGTCTTGTCGCATCCGCCTATCAGCACCACCGCATCCATGGGCTGGGCGCGTATCAGCTCCTCGGTGTCCATGGACATGAGGTTGCGCAAGTACATGCTGGTGGGAAAGGAAAAGCTCTCGTGGATGGAGATGGTCGGGAAGTCCATCGGCAGCCCGCCGGCGAACATGATGCCGCGCTTCACGGCCTCCAGCAGCTGCGGCGCGTTGCCGTGGCAGGGGTTGTAGGCGCTGCCCGTGTTGGCGATGCCGATCACCGGCCGGTCCAGCGCGCCGTCCGTGTAGCCCGCGCCCTTGATGAAGGCCTTGCGCAGGAACAGCGAAAAGCCGCTGTCGCCATAGCTGGTGAGGCCTTTGCGCAGGCCGCCGGCCTCGCCCTGCGACACTTCGGTGTTTTTCTTGCTCATCTTGTTCAAGCTGCTTCCAGTTAATTTGCGGTAATGCCGCCGTCGCGGATGACCTTGGCCCACTGCTCGATTTCAGCGTTCAGGCGCGCCTTGGAGGCTTCGACGTCTAACGCGTCGGCGTAGACGCCTTGCTGCAACAGCTGGGCCTTGGCATCGTCCTTGGCCAGCGCCGTGGTCAGCGCCTTGTTGATCTTGGCGACGATGGGAGCCGGCGTGCCGGCCGGCGCCATCACGCCAAAGAGCGAACTGACGTTGAAGCCGCTGAAGCCTTGTTCCTCGGCAGTGGGGATATCCGGCAACATCGAAACGCGCTGCGGCGTCAGCACGGCCAGCGGACGCAACTGGCCGGACTTGATGAAGGAGATCGCGGCGGGCACCGTCTCTGTCATCGTCTCCACCTGGCCGCCGACCAGGTCCGTCATGGCCGGGCCGCTGCCGCGATAGGCCACGTGCACGATGTTGACGCCCGCGATCTGCTTGAAGAGTTCCATCGCCATGCGCTGCGGCGCGCCCGCGCCCGACGAGGCGAAATTGAGTTTTCCGGGATTCGCCTTGGCGTAGCTCACCAGATCGGCCAACGAGTTGATCGGCAGCTTGGGATTGACCACCGCCACCAGCGGCACGAAACCGACCACCCCGGCGGGCGCGAAGTCCTTGCGCAAGTCGTAGGGAATGGTGTCCTTCTCCAGAGTCGCCATGACCGAATGCGAAGTCAGCGCCCCCATCAACAATGTGTAGCCGTCGGGCTGGGCGCGCGCCACTTCGGCCGCTCCGATATTGCCGCCCGCTCCGCCCCGGTTCTCGATCACGACCTGGCCGCCGATCTGTTCGCTCAGGCGCTGGCCGACGATGCGCCCGATCACGTCGGTCGCGCCTCCCGGCGGGTACGGAATGATCAGGCGGATGGGCTTGCCGGGATAGCTATCGGCGCCCTGTGCGTAGGCATGGCCAGGAACGGTGAAGGCGGCTGCCGCGATGAAGGCGGCCACGGCGATGTGAATGCGCTTGCGCGCGGCATTCTTACAGAACATTGTTGTCTCCCGATGCGTTCTTATGGCTTGAAAGCTCTAGGCGCATGTTCGCAAACTCTCGTCTGCGAAAAGAGAAAAAAATTTATGTTCTGTCAAAAAAATCCATGCGAGTCCTGGGGCGTTCGGATGAGGAAAATCCGGATCGCACTTCGGTGTTGTGAAGCAGGGTTCTTGAGTCGCCGGCGTCCGGGCTGCGGGATTCCGATGCTCGCCCCGGTGGGGCTGCGCTTCGGATCCCTCCGCCCGGCCACCGGCTTACGGCATCTGCCCATGAACGGGGGCTGAAGCCAACGCATTAGGCGACTGTCAGCCGAGGTAGCCCGGAGCCATCCGAAGCGCAGCCCCATTGGGGCGAGCATCGGAATGGCGCAGGGCTGCCTTGGCGGCTAAAGAACCCTGACATCTGCAAGCTCGAAGCCCGGTCGCAATCTGCCTCAGGCCAACGCTTCCTCATCCTTCAGGATCTGCATGGCCTTGCCAAGGGCGACCTGGTAGCGCCGCTGCTCCTGGGCGACACGGTCCGGCGTCCATTGATAGAAGCCCTTCAGCGACGGCGACTTGACGCCGATGTTGCCCTGCTCGACCAGCTCGCGCATGAGCGCGCTGGGCCTGTCGTCCGTGCGCAGATGCGGATACATGGTCGCAGCCGCCGCGCAATGGATGTCGATGCCGGCCAGATCCTTCTGCAGCAGCGGGCCGGCCGCGATGTAGCGGAATCCGAACCCGTAGCGCACGGCGGTGTCCACGTCCTCGGCGGACGCGAAGCCTTCCTCGACCAGCGCGATCGCCTCGCGCATCAGCGCGTGCTGGATGCGGTTGGCAAGAAACCCAGGCACGTCGCGCTTGACCTGCACCGGCTTCTTGCCGGTATCGCGCATGATGCGGCTGACTTCCTGGGCCATGGCTTCATCGGTGGCCTCGCCGCGTATCACCTCCACGGCGGGCACCAGATGGGCCGGCATGAAGTAATGCAGGCCCACCATGCGTGCGCGGGTCTGCAAGCCCTCGCCGATGGCGCTGATGGGAAAGCTCGACGAATTGCTGGTCAAGGGAATGGAAGCGGGCGCCAGCTGTTCCAGACGCGCGAATACCGCACGCTTGGTTTCCAGCAGTTCCGGCACGCACTCGACCACGATGCGGGTATCGCGCCAGTCGATTTCCTCCATGGTCGCGCTGGTGACGATGCGCCCGGCGTCCGCCTGCCCGCCGATCATTTCGCTGGATGCGTTCACGCGCCGCGTCGCCGCCGCGCGCGCCGCCGCATCGGGCTCCACCAGCCATACGCGCCAGCCGGCCGCATGAAAGCCGGCGGCGACGTCGGCCCCCATGGTGCCCGCGCCCAGCACAATTGCCTGATCCATCTTTTCCGTCCTTTTGGTAGTTGGGGTATGTGGTGTTCAGAGAGCCTGCGCCTGCGGCGCCGGCAGGTACATGGGTTTGCCCGCCACGTCGAGTTCGACGCGCAGGATGCTGGCCGAACTGGACTCGGTGATGTAGAGCGTGCGCCCGCCCTGCCCGCCAAAGGCCACGTTGGTGGTGTGCAGCCCTTCCGGAGACTGGATGCGCAGGGCCGGCTGGCCCAGGGGGTCCATGCACCACACCGTGCCCAGGCCCACGTGGGCGATGCACAGCCCTCCCCGGGCATCCAGCGCCAGGCCGTCCGGGCCGCCGCCGCCCGACATCTGGATGAAGGTGCCGACCTTGCCGACCTGGCCGTTGCGCAGCAGCGGCACCTTCCAGATGGCATTGGCCCGCGTCGCCGCCACATACAGCGCGTGCTCGTCCAGATCCATCACCAGGCCGTTGGGGCTGGGAATGCAGTCGAGCAGGCAGTCCAGCTTTCCGTCCGGCCGCAGGCGGAACAAGCGGCCGGTCGGATCCTGCCAGCCGGTCATGCCCTGGTCGGTGAAATAGAGGTCCCCCGCTTGCGAGAAGAACAGGTCGTTCACGCCCTTGAAGCGCTCGATGTTGTAGCGTTCGAGCACCGGACGCACCTCGCGGCGCTCGAGGTCGAACTGCATGATGCCGTGCTTGTAGTCGGCGATGAAAATGCGGCCGTCGCGATGGAACTTCAGGCCGTTGGGCCAGCCGTCGTACTGCACGAGCGGCTCGAACTCGCCGCGCGCATCGACGCGGAGGACGCGGCCGTTGATCACGTCCACGCAATACAACAGGCCGTCCGGCCCGAAGGAAGGCCCTTCCAGCAACGAGCGCGGCGGATTGCCCTGCGGCTGGCTGGCGACCCACTCGTTCAGGTCCTGGCCTTGCCACTTCAGCTCGTCGGGCAGCCGGGCGTATACGCTGGCCTGAATCCTGGGGACGGGATCGTAGAACATGCGGGTCTCCTCTGATTTTCCGGACGGGAATCTATGCCCCGTTTCGAGCAAAATTCTAAGGAGAGCCGAGCATTTAAGGAAATGAAATATATCGAACGTGTCTTTCAAAAAAAACGATCGTTGATTTCTGTCGTCCCGATGCTGGCGGAGCCTTGCCGGCCAGGGACTCGCGCCAATGTGCCGCGCGGGTCCCGGCACACGATACGATGACGCGTCCCCCACTTGTTGCTTGCCGCTACATGCTCCGTATTGCCCTGCGCGCCATTCTCGTCCTTGTCATCGCCAGCGCCGCCTTGGTGCTGCTGCGAGGCACGGGCGGCCCCCAGCTGATCCACAGCGAAGATTCGCAGTTCGGCAAGCTGCTCGTGTTCGAGGAAAACGGCGAGCGCTGCATGAACTTCAACTCCATGCACGACGTCGGCCGCCAGACCTGCATGAGCCTTGCGCATCCCGGGCAGCTGGTGTTTTCGTACACGCGCATGATGATGACCGCGCTCTACATCAATCCCAAGCCGCGCAACATCCTGATCGTCGGATTGGGCGGCGCCACCCTGCAGAAGACCCTGGCCGCGCTCCTGCCCGACACCGTCATCGATACCGTTGAAATCGATCCCGCCGTGGGCAAGGTCGCGGCGCGCTACTTCGGCTATCAGGAAGGCCCCAGGCAACGCCTCTTCCTGGAAGACGGCCGCGCCTACATCGAACGCGCCCATCGCGACGGCCTGCAATACGACATGGTGATGCTGGACGCGTTCGACGTCGACTACATCCCCGAACACCTGATGACGCTGGAATTCCTGCAACACGTGCGCGGCATCCTCGCGCCGGGCGGCGTGGCGGTGGCGAACACGTTCACCGAGAGCCAGCTATACGCGCGCGAATCGGCGACCTATGCCGCGGTGTTCGGAGAGTTCTTCAATCTGCAAACAGGCAATCGCGTCATCATGGCGGTCAACGGCGAACTACCCGGCCGCGATCAGCTTGCCCGCAATGCCAAGGCGCTGGATGGCGTCCTCGGGCCGTTGGGCGTCAATGCCAAGGAAGCCCTGGACATGTACTCGCGCCGGCAGGCGGTTGCCAACGAAGCGCCGGTCTTGCACGATTGAGCGCACGCGGCGAGTGCTTGCCGCGCGCTCACTTCACCGCGGAGTTGCCGCCATCCGCATAAAGCGCCGACCCCGTCACGAAGCTTGCCATCGGGCTGGCCAGGAACAGCGCCGCCGAGGCGATTTCATCGGCCCGCGCAATCCGCTTCATCGCGTGCAGGCTGGCCGCCCAGTCCTTCTGTTCCTGGTTCCCGGCCATCTCGGTGTCCACTCCGCCAGGCAAGAGCGCATTGGCCCGGATGCCTTGCGCGGCATAGTCCGCCGTAATGCCTTTGACCAAGCCCATCAGCGCGGCTTTCGACGTGCCGTAGGCAGCCATCCCGGGCAGGCCCACGCTCGTCCCCACAAAGCTGGACACGAAGACCAGCGCGCCGCCGCCCCGCTCCAGCATCGCCGGGATCTGATGCCGCGCCCCCAGGAACGCCGCCGTGAGATTGACGCTCAGCGTGTGTTCCCATTCGTCCAGGGCCACTTCCGCAAGCGGCTTGAAGGGCCCGATGGTGCCGGCATTGTTTATCGCGATATCCAGGCCGCCGAACTCGCGCTGCGCGCTCTGCGCCGCCAGTCTGTGCGTGTCCGGCAAGGCGACGTCTCCCGCCGCAACGCAGGCCCGCCCGCCAGCGCTTCTGATCTCATCGGCCACTTGCTCCAGCGGATCACGGCGTCTGGCCGTCAGCACCAGCGCCGCGCCCTCGGCTGCCAGGCGCAACGCCACCGCGCGCCCGATGCCCGAGGACGCGCCCGTCACCAAAGCCACTTTTCCAGCAAGAGATAGAGACATCGGCGTCTGCTCCAGGCACATGAACAATGCCTGCATCCTACGAATGCCAGGGCGCCTTGTCCTCCCGTTTATTGCTGCGTTTGCTTATGGCCCCGGTCGCAAGCGCTAGCGCTCGCAACTCCAGTATGGGCAACCAGACCGGCTGATGACCGCCAATGCGAGTTCACCCGGCCGCCGGAGTATCGCCTTCAGGGCTGCTGCCTGCGCCCGCAATTGCGCCGAATCGGTCCGATACATCCCCTTCGTGTCGAGCAGGAAGTTCATCTTCAAACGTGTCTGGCGCGCCGTTTCAGGATCGATCTCAGCGCCGTCTTTTTGAAAGACCGCGCCATAGATCCGGGTTTGAAGTTCGCAGTACTGGTCTGCCGCGGTCAATGCCTCTTGCGCAGCGGCAGCCGTGTAGAGTTTCCGCAACCCTGCGATCTGCGCGTGGCAGCTTTGGTATTGCTGCGGCATGAACCTCGCCAACAAGGCCAGATCCCTGTCGCCGGGTTTCGCGCAACCTCGCAGATCCGGCGTTTGCGATCCGTCGCGCGCAGCGGCGGACAACGCGCCGGCAATGCACTCATCCAGCGACGGAGCCTTCCATAGCGCCTGATCCGAGCCCAGCAATCCCATTTTTCCCAGCGTGCGCCCGAACCGGGCGGCGGCAAGCTGTTCCTGCATGTCGCGGTCATGATTGGCTAGCGTCACCGCAGCCAGCGCCGCGGCGCTGAGCATGCCCGTCGCGGCCAGGACCACCGCCGCCGTCATCGGCCGCAAGCGCTCGGCGTATAGCGTAATACCCGCGAGCAGTGCTCCCGACAGCAAGCCGCCCAGGTGCGCCGCGTTGTCGACGTCGAACGCGAAGCCGGCGCCGAAGGTCAGCACCAGGCTGAACAGCAGATTGCCGGGAGGGATGTGCGGCCGGCCCATGCGCCGGTCATGCAGGCCATAAACGATCGCCGCCCCGAAAATGCCCAGGATCGCGCCCGAAGCCCCGCAGCTCAGGAAAAAATCGTCGCGATGCCATAGCGCCGTAGCCAGGCTGCCGCACAGGCCAGATAGCAGATACACGCCCAGGAACACCCAGGAGCGCATACGCGCCTCCAGAATGATCCCCAGCGACCACAGCGCCAGCATATTGATTGCCAGATGCAGGAAGCCGACATGCAGGAACATGCTGGTGAACAGGCGCCAGTATTCCCCGGACAAGGTCAAGGCGGGCACGTTTCCGCCCCAATCGATCAGGAACGAGGTTTCGCTCAGGCTCTCGAACGCCCGCGAGTCCAAAAATCCCGCCACGCCGTACACCGCGACATTGCAGGCAATCAGCAGAAGCGTGATCTTGCTGGCGAATATTCTTTTGAGCAGGGACCGGCGTTGGGATAGAGGCATCAGGTAGGCATGTCGAAAAGTGGGCTTTATCTTAACCAAGCCATGCGTAAGGTCGCAGGAGCTCGCGGTGCGCCATATACCGCCGCGGTAAGCGACTCAACCGCCAGCCTTGGTTGCAGGCTTCTCGTTGCTGCATCCTTCGTATTGATATCGGCCCGGCTTGCCGAGCCTCGCCGTAAATGTGCAGGACTCGCCGGAATACGCGTGCGTGGCCTGCACTTTCAGCACATTGCCCGCGACGAGCACGCTCTGCTTGCCCTGCCCGCAACTCCAGAAGGTGGTTGAGAGTTCCGAGAAGGTCTGTTCCGCAATGAGCTTCGCAGGGCGGCCAGAGGGCGCGGAAGCGATCCATTGAATCTGGACGCGGCAGCTGACGTGTTCGAAGCCGACCTCTTCCACGACGATCCGGTACGCGCCCGTAGCCACGCCGTCGGCCCAGCGACCGCCCTGCACCACGCGCGTGGTCGACGCGTCTGCCTGCGTTTCGGCAACGGCGTTGGCCGCCTGTAGCGTCAGCAAAAGGAGCAACGCAAGAGTTCTCATGACTTTCATCCGCAGACCGCCTGGAGTAATCAGTGACCATCAAGCGCACCGTCGTTGCGCTGCCGAGCACTTATACCATTCAGGTACGCACCAGATCGTCGTCAATTTGACGACGCAAAAGAAAATCCAATACTCTGCGCCGATGATTACGATAAGAACCTCCCGCCCCGACGAAGGCGCGCGCGCCGTCGAAATCTGGCGCAATGCGGTGGACGCCACGCACGACTTTCTTTCACCCGAGGATCGCCAGGCCATCGACGAGATGGTGTGCGGCTTTCTCCCCCAAGTGCCGCTCTGGCTTGCGGTCGACGCCAACGATTATCCGCAGGCATTCATGCTGATCGACGACGGCCACATGCAGGCGTTGTTCGTCGATCCCGCCTGCCGCGGCACAGGCATCGGCGCCGCGCTGGTGCGGCACGGACTCTCGCTTCATCCCAACATGACGACGGACGTCAATGAACAGAATGGCCAGGCGGTAGGCTTCTATGAAAGGATGGGCTTCAAGCGTACAGGGCGTTCGCCGCTTGATGATCAAGGCAGGCCATACCCGCTGATCCATCTGGCGTATCGAAGCTGATCGGAAGAAAATAAAAGCCACCTGCATCAGGTGGCTTTCTTTTGGCAGGCGCCGATGCATTGGACTTGCGTTGGTCGCATCGAAAATAGATGCAGCAAAAATGAAAAGGCCGTCAGTGATTTCTCACTGACGGCCTTTGGAACTACTGGTCGGGACGGCGGGATTCGAACTCGCGACCCCTTGCACCCCATGCAAGTGCGCTACCAGGCTGCGCTACGCCCCGAAAGAAAAAGAGTATAGCAGAACAAAAAATTGTTTGCACGCATTCGTGCAAAAAAGTGCTGAATACTCAAAAAAAAATTTCGCGCTGTGTTCATCGAGTGCATCAACCGCATGCGCGTCGATGATTGCAGCGCGAGGTACTGCTCAATGCAACGCGCGGCATAAGCCGCGCGTTGCAGGTACTGCGTTCAAACAATATTGGGAAAGACGACGCGCCGCGTTCAGGCCGCGGGGCTGGCGTTGCTGGCGCTTGCGCCTGCAACGTTCGCCGCCGTGCCCAAGGCTTCGGCCAGCATCGTCGAGACGTTGCCCAGCTCATTACGCAAGGCTTGCATCTCGGCGCCCGACAGGCGCACTGCCGCGTCCTGATCGTGCGGCACGTCGCGCGCATCGCCCAGGCGATTGCGCGCGCCGCTGATCGTGAAGCCTTGCTCATACAGCAGCGAGCGGATGCGGCGGATCAGCAGCACTTCGTGATGCTGGTAGTAGCGGCGGTTGCCGCGCCGCTTCACCGGCTTGAGCTGCGTGAATTCCTGTTCCCAATACCGCAAGACATGAGGCTTGACGCCACACAGGTCGCTGACTTCACCGATGGTGAAGTAACGCTTGGCGGGAATGGGCGGTAAGGTAACGGTGGATTCGGTACGTGTCATAAGGGGATTTTATGCCGCGATGCGTCAGGTGCCGATAACAATTGCCGACAAAGCGTATCACTCCTCGGCGTCGGGTGCTGCGGGCGCTGCCTGCTCCACCACGCTCTTGAGCTTTTGGCTCGCGTGGAAGGTAACCACGCGGCGCGCGGCGATGGGGATGGTTTCGCCGGTCTTGGGATTGCGGCCAGGGCGCGGCGGCTTGTCGCGCACCTGGAAGTTGCCGAAACCGGAGAGCTTGACGGAATCACCGCGCGCCAAGGCGTCGCGGATTTCCTCGAAGAAAGTATCGACGATGTCCTTGGCTTCGCGCTTGTTCAGGCCGACCCGCTCGAAGAGCAGTTCGGCCAGTTCAGCCTTGGTCAGAGTGCGCGGCTCGGCAGCAAGCATACTGTTCCCCATGGTTCAAGCGCGTTGGCGAGCGCCGTGCGCAGCCACCAAGGCTTCCTTGATGCGTGCCAGGCAATCCGCCACGCGGGCCTCGTCCAGCGTGACCTCAGTGTCCTGTAGCCAGAAACGGAAAGCAAGGCTTTTCTCCGAGACGGGCTCGCTGCCTTGGGCCTTCTCGCGCCACACGTCGAACAGGCGCGCGTCCTGCACCACCGACAGCTGCGGGTCCGCCTTGACGGCCGCGGCGACGGTGTCGAGCATGGATTGCGCCGACACATGAGCATCGACCCACAGCGCCAGATCGCGCACCACCACGGGCTGGCGCGAGAGTTCACGCACTTGCGGCAGTTCGCCTTCGGACAGCGCGGCGACGTCCAGTTCGAACACGACAGGCGCGTGCGCCAGGTCGGCTTGTTGCGCCCAGCGCGGATGCAGCTCGCCGATCCAGCCGACATGCTTGCCGTCCAGTTCGATGCGGGCGCCGCGGCCCGGATGCAGAGCGGGATGCGAGGCGGCTTCAAAGCGCAGACGGCTGCCGCGCGCGCCGAACAGCGCCTCGACATCCATCTTCACATCATAGAAGTCCACCTGGCGCGTTGCGGCGCCCCACTGTTCTTCCACGGCCGGCCCCCAGGCCGCGCCCGCCAGTTTCATGGGCTGGCGCACGCCGGCCACTTCCAGCGGACCATCCTGGGCGGACGCATCGCGCATGAATACGCGGCCCAGTTCGAACAGGCGCACGCGCGTCTGCTTGCGATTGGCGTTGTGGCGGATGTTGGCAATCAGGCCGCCGATCAGGCTGGAGCGCATGACCGACAGATGGCTGGCAATCGGGTTGACCAGGCGCACCGGCGTCTCGTTGCCGGCGTAGTCGCGTTCCCAATCGGCTTCGACGAAGCTGTAGTTCACGACTTCCTGGTAGTCCTGCGCGGCGGTGAGGCGGCGCAGCGCGTGGGCGCCACGGCGGATCTCCGGCTGCGAGTACATCTTGGCGCGCGCCATGGGCGGCTCGGCCGGAATGTTTTCAAAACCGTAGATGCGGGCCACTTCCTCGATCAGGTCTTCCTCAAGCTCCAGGTCGAAGCGGTAGGACGGCGGCGTGACGACGAAGTCGTCGCCTTCGATCTTGAAGTCCAGGCCCAGGCTGCCGAAGATCTTGGCGACTTCGGCCTGCGTGACGGGCACGCCCAGCACGCGGTGGCAACGCGCCAGGCGCATGCGCACGGGTTCGCGCTTAGGCAGGTTGACGATCTGATCATCCAGCGGGCCGGCTTCGCCGCCGCAGATGTCGATGATCAGGCGCGTGATGAATTCGATGTGCTCGGGGATGGTGGCGTAGTCCACGCCACGCTCGCCGCGGTGGCTGGCTTCCGAGCTGAACTTGTAGCGGCGCGCGCGGCCGGCGAGCGACTGTGGCCACCAGAACGCGGCTTCCAGATAGATGTTGCGGGTATCGAGCGTGACCGAGGTGGCTTCACCGCCCATGATGCCGGCCAGGCTTTCCACCTGGTCGCCGGCCACGACCACGCCGACCTTGGAGTCCAGCGCAACGGTCTGGCCGTTCAGCAGTTCGAGCGTCTCGCCTTCGCGGGCCCAGCGCACGCTGAGGTCGCCGCGGATCTTGTCCAGGTCGAACACGTGCGAGGGGCGGCCCAGTTCGAGCATGACGTAGTTGGAGATGTCCACCAGCGCCGACACCGAACGTTGGCCGGCGCGCTCCAGGCGCGTCTTCATCCATTCAGGAGTCGCGGCGCGGGCGTTGACGCCGCGGATCACGCGGCCGCCAAAACGGCCGCACAGATCGGGCGCTTCGACCTTGACCGGCAGGCGCTCATCCAGCGTGACGGGCACGGCGACGGCCGTGGGTACCGACAGCGGTGCGCCAGTCAGGGCGGCCACTTCGCGCGCGACGCCCAGGATGGACAGGCAGTCGGCGCGATTGGGCGTCATCTTCAGCGTGAAGAGCGTGTCGTCCAGATCCAGCGCCTCGCGGATCGACTGGCCCGGCGTCATGTCGGCGGGCAGTTCCAACAGGCCCGCATGGTCTTGCGACAGGCCCAGTTCGCGGGCCGAGCACAGCATGCCCGAGGACTGCACGCCGCGCATCTTGGCCACGCCGATCTTCATGCCGCCAGGCAGCTCGGCGCCGACGCGCGCCAGCGGCACCTTCAGGCCGGCAGCCGCGTTGGGCGCGCCGCACACGATCTGCAGCAGTTCGCCGGAGCCGTCGTCCACTTTGCAGACGCGCAGCTTGTCGGCGTCGGGGTGCGGCGCGATTTCGACGATGTGGCCCACGACCACGCCGGTAAAGGCGGGCGCGGCGGGCACGGTGTCTTCGACTTCCAGGCCGGCCATGGTAAGCCGGTGTGCAAGTTCATCGGTGGCGATGGCGGGGTTGACCAGCGTACGCAGCCAGGATTCGGGAAATTGCATGATCAGCCGTCTGTTATTCGTTGAACTGGCGCAGGAAGCGCAAATCGCCTTCGTAGAACTGGCGCAGATCGTTGACGCCGTAGCGCAACATGGTCAGGCGCTCAAGTCCGGAACCGAAGGCAAAGCCGATGTAGCGTTCGGGATCGAGGCCGAAGTTGCGCACCACTTGCGGATGCACCTGGCCCGAGCCGGAAATCTCCAGCCAGCGGCCGCGGTTCGGACCCGAGGTGAACATCATGTCGATTTCGGCGGACGGCTCCGTAAACGGGAAGAACGACGGGCGGAAACGCACGGCCAGGTCGTCGGTTTCAAAGAAGCAGCGCAGGAAATCGGTGTACACGCCCTTGAGGTCAGCAAACGAGATGTCCTCGGCGATCCAGAGCCCTTCCACCTGGTGGAACATGGGCGAGTGCGTGGCGTCGCTGTCGACGCGATAGGTGCGCCCCGGCGCGATGACCTTGATGGGCGGCTTGTGCATGCGGGCGTAACGCACCTGCATGGGGCTGGTGTGCGTGCGCAACAGCAGCGGCAGGCCGTCGGCGTCGTTCATGTCGACGTAGAACGTGTCCTGCATGGAACGCGCCGGATGGTCCAGCGGGTTGTTCAAAGCGGTGAAATTGGTCCAGTCGTTTTCCACTTCGGGGCCGTCGGCCACGTCGAAGCCTATGGAACGGAAGATCTCTTCCACGCGTTCCCAGGTCCGGATCACCGGATGGATGCCGCCCGGCGCGCGGCCGCGGCCCGGGAGGGTGACGTCAATGGTTTCGGATGCCAGGCGGGCGTCCAGTTCAGCCTGTGCCAGCGCGGCGCGGCGCAGGTTCAGGAGCTCTTCGACCTGTTGCTTGGCCTGATTGATCCGGGCGCCCATCTCGCGCTTCTGCTCGGGTTCGAGCTTGCCTAGGGCTTTGAGCAGCACCGTCAGCGCGCCTTCCTTGCCCAGGAACCGAGCCTTTGCATTTTCCAGCGCGGCGGCATCGGAGGCCGCGGCGAAGCGTTCTTGCGCCTGGGAGACCAGGTCGTCAACCGTTTGAGTCATGAAATCCAGCCTTCAAAACGCAAACGGGGCCATTACAGCCCCGTTTGCAGCGATGCGCGATGAGTTAAAGCGCGATCAGGCAGCCAAGGCAGCCTTGGCTTGCTGCACGATGGCGGCAAAGCCGGCCTTGTCGCGCACGGCCAGGTCGGCCAGAACCTTGCGGTCGAGTTCGATCGAAGCCTTCTTCAGGCCGGCGATGAACACGCTGTAGCTGACGCCATGTTCGCGGACGGCGGCGTTGATACGCGTGATCCACAGAGCACGGAACGTGCGCTTCTTGTTACGACGGTCGCGGTAGGCGTATTGGCCAGCGCGCATGACTGCTTGCTTGGCAATACGGAACACATTACCGCGGCGGCCACGGTAACCCTTGGCGGCGGCAATGACTTTCTTGTGACGTGCGCGGGCGGTTACGCCGCGTTTGACGCGAGGCATAGTAGATCTCCCTTAGATCAAGCGAAAGGCATCATGGCCTTGACGGAGGCCACGTTGGATTCATGGACCGCCGTCGAGCCGCGCAGTTGACGCTTGGCCTTGGTGGTCTTCTTGGTCAGAATGTGGCGCTTGAACGCCTGACCGCGCTTGATGGAGCCGCTGCCGCGAACCTTAAAGCGCTTGGAGGCGCTTTTCTTGGTTTTCATCTTGGGCATGTTGATTCCCTAAACTAAACACTCATTGTTGATATGCATGACACCAGGTGCTTGACGCATGGACGGCCGATGAAACCTTCCATGGCGGCAAAACTTGGAGACCTGTTGCCACTTCTTGGGGTACTACTTGGGGTACTACTTGGGGTACTTCTTGGGGTACTTCTCGAAGTACTTCCGGGGTACTTTCCGCCAGCATCGCTGCCAAGCGGATTCTCCCCAGAGCAGGTCAAATCTGATCCGGATCCGGGAAAGCCTTTGATTATATGGTGATTTCCTGCATTTTGTCGAGCCAGGCAGCCGGCAAAGCGCAACCCAGGCTCATTGGGCGTCCGCAGGGAGTCTCATACGCCCGGCCGCCGGTACTGCACCGCCTGGGCAATGTGGCGGGCGCCCAGGGCGTCCTCCCCTTCCAGATCGGCGATCGTGCGCGCCACCCGCAGCGCCCGGTGCATGGCGCGGGCCGAGCCCGCCAGGCGGCGCATGGCCTGCAGTAGCAGGGCCTGGCCTTCGTCATCCAGACGACAATGCTCGTCCAGTTCCGCTCCCGCCAGCGCGGCGTTGGGCTTGCCCTGGCGGGCCTGCTGGCGCTGGCGGCAACGCGCCACGCGTTCGCGGACCGGGCCGGACGCCTCCCCCGGCGGCTTGCCCATCCATTCGGGGTCGGATGGCGGCAAGGCCACGTGCAGATCGATGCGGTCCAGCAACGGACCCGATATCTTGCCTGCATAGCGCGCCACCTGATCCGGCGTGCAGGCGCAGGGCCGCCCCGGGTGCCCACGCCAACCGCAAGGACACGGATTCATGGCCGCCACCAACTGGAAACGGGCAGGAAACTGCGCTGCGCGCAGCGCCCGTGCGATGACCACCCTGCCCGTCTCCAGGGGTTCGCGCAGGGCCTCCAGCGTACGGCGGCTGAACTCCGGCAATTCATCCAGAAACAGCACCCCATGATGCGCGAGGCTGATCTCGCCTGGACGGGGACGGCTCCCCCCGCCCACCAGCGCCGCCGCCGTGGCGGAATGGTGCGGCGCCCGGAACGGAGGCTGGCCCACGGGCGCGTCGGACAAGCCAGCCAGCGCGGCAACGGCGGCCACTTCCAACGCCTCACCGCGCGCCAGCGGCGGCAGCAGCCCCGGCAGGCGCGCCGCCAACATGCTCTTGCCCGCCCCCGGCGGCCCTATCATCAAGAGACTATGTCCGCCTGCCGCAGCAACCTCCAGGGCCCGCCGCGCCCCCGGCTGCCCCCGAACGTCCGACAGGCACGGCCCGGGCGCGGTCGCCGGCCAGGGCCGGGGTACGGCGTTGGGCAACAGACACGCACCGGCGGCGTGCGCAGCCACGTCGGCCAATGTGCGCGCCGACAACACGCGCAGCCCGGGAACCCAGGCTGCCTGCTCGGCGCTGCCCGCAGGCAGGATGAGCGTGGCGCCGGGCGCCTCCCGGGCGACGCTCAGCGCGATGACCAGTGGCGCCGCGACCGGCACCAACGCGCCAGTCAGGGATAGCTCGCCGGCCAGCACCAAGTCGGCCAGGGCCGGATCGCGAACGGGTGATTCCGGATCACGGACGTCCGCCGGCGCGGCCAACTGGCCGGAGGCCAGCAGCAGGCCCAGGGCAATGGGCAGGTCGAAACGCCCCGACTCCTTGGGGATGTCGGCGGGCGAAAGATTGACGGTGATCCTGCCTGGCGGGAACTCGAAGCCGCTATTCAGGATGGCCGCGCGCACGCGCTCGCGGCTTTCGCGCACTTCGGTATCGGGCAGGCCGACCACATTGAAGCTGGGCAGGCCCGGACCCAGATGCGTTTCCACGCGGACCGCATGGGCATCCAGGCCGCACAGGGCGCGGCTGGCAAGTACGGCTAGCGTCAAGGCGGCCTCCGAGTAAGAGCTGAGTCCGCCAGTATCCGCAAACGCGAGGCGTCCGCGGCGGCGGCCGTGACAGAAGCATCACGCCCGCCCGCCACAGATGCGCACGCGGAAATGGAAAACGGCCGCTGATCGCGGCCGTTTCCGGGAAGCGTTCCCTGCCGGCCGCGATGCGGCCGCCAGCGCTTACTTGTCCAGCGCGGACAAGCGCGACTCCAGCTGCTGCACCTGCGCGGCCAATTGGTCCACCCGGGCGCGGGTGCGCGCCAGCAGGTCGGCCTGGACGTCGAATTCCTCGCGGGTGACGAGATCCAGCTTGGAGAATGCCTGCGTCATCATCGCGCGCACGTTGCGCTCGACATCCGCGGCCGGGCTGCGGGCGATCAGGTCGGAGATGTTCTTCTGGATGTCTTCCATCCACTGGGTGCGATTGTTCATGACGGCCTCACTGTGTTCTTGATGCCTCAAGTGTAGTGCGTCGGAATGCCGTTTCCGGACCCGCCCGGCAAAAAAAGGGTCGCCTCGATCCAAAAAAAGAGGGCGGGCCGCATGCGGTGACCGCCCTTCAAAGCACAGGAGAAAACCGGGCTGCCATGGCGGCAACCCCCTACCAACATCGTTACGGGCAACCCATCTGGCTTGCCGACTGCGTGAACGTATCCGACGACTGCTTGCATTGCGCCGCCAACTGCGCCTTGTCGCTGACCGCGCCCCATTGCGCCCTGGCCGCGTCAAGCTGCTCCTTGATCGCGGCGGCAGCCGGATTGCCGCTGCCGAGCTTGTCCATGCAGGCATTGATCTTGGCGACGTAGGCCTCGCACTCGGCGGGAACGGACGCTGCAGCGCCTGCCGCTGGAGCAGCCGAGGAAGGCGGAGTTGCGGGTGGAGGCGGCGTCGCGGGAGCCGCAGGTGCGGGCGCAGGAGCGGTGGCGGCCGGCGTGGCGGCCTTTTCTTCGCTCTTGTTGCAACCGGCCAGCGCGGCGAGCGACGCGGCCAGGGCCAAAGTGCAGAAAGCCTTGCGGTGGATCTTCATGACTACCCCTTCCCGTTCCTGCTTTCTCTTGGAGATCCGTCGACGCGGAGGCTCCGCCTGCGGCCCAGCCTGTTTGGGGACAGGCTTGAACTGATATCGATTCTTCTGCAGCCGCTCTTCGGCAACAAGCCGACGGGTGTAAACCCTCGTATCACGCGACCGCGCCGGCCGCACCGATTCCGGCGCGCTCCGACGTCTCGCCGAATGTCTGTCGATTTGCGCCAGAGGCGCGCCGTGCATGGCTCTGCGGGCAACAGGCGGTCCATCGATGGTTCTATAAATAAGCTGATATGCCAATATAAAACGCAATAAAACACGCATCAATTTGCTACAAATATTGGTTGAGAAACATATCTTGTTGCTTGCCCCAAGGGCTGGCGCGGCGCACCAACTTGAAGCCGACCAGCGGTGCATGAAGCACCAAATCGGTGCAATCAGGCACATCTTCAGCGCACCAACCTCCTCCGCTGGGCCATGTCCGACATGGCATGGAATTTGCTTGATAGGTGAGGCCAACGTGCAACCATGAGAGGAAATGCCATGAAACTCATCATCGCCATCATCAAGCCCTTCAAGCTCGACGAAGTGCGGGTGGCTCTATCCGGGATCGGCGTCCAGGGTCTGACTGTCACTGAAGTAAAGGGATTTGGCCGCCAGAAGGGCCATACCGAGCTGTATCGCGGCGCCGAGTACGCCGTCGATTTCCTGCCCAAGCTGCGCGTCGAAGCCGCCGTGCCTGACCATCTGGTCGATCAGGTCATTGAAGCCATCGAACAGGCGGCCCGCACCGGCAAGATCGGCGACGGCAAGATCTTCGCCGCGCCGCTCGAACAAGTGATCCGCATCAGAACGGGTGAATCCGGCGAAGCTGCGCTGTAAATAAATAAAGACTCAATGGAGCCTGAAAATGGATAAAGCAGATATCTCCTGGTTGCTCGTCTCTACCCTGCTTGTATTGATGATGGCCGTACCCGGTCTGGCGATGTTCTATGGCGGCCTGGTGCGCAGCAAGAACGTGTTGTCCGTGCTGCTGCAGGTGCTGTGCACGTTCGTGCTGGGCCTGGTGCTCTGGTTCATCTACGGATATTCCCTTGCCTTCACCGAAGGCAACGCCTTCTTCGGCGGCCTGTCGCGCGCCTTCTTCTCCGGCATGTTCACCCCGTCAGACGGCAAGTACGCCATGTCGAACTCGCTGACCGAACTGCTGTTCGCCTCCTTCCAGGCCACCTTCGCCGGCATTACCTGCGCGCTGATCGTCGGCAGCTTCGCCGAACGCGCCCGCTTCTCGGCGGTGCTGGTGTTCACGGTGATCTGGTTCACGTTCGCCTACGTACCGATTGCCCACATGGTCTGGTTCGCGTCCGAAACGGCGCCGGGCCTGCTGAACGCCAAGGGCGCCCTGGACTTCGCCGGCGGCACCGTGGTGCACATCAACGCCGGCGTGGCCGGCCTGGTGGGCGCCTACGTGGTGGGCAAGCGCGTCGGCTACGGCCGCGAAGCCATGCAGCCGCACAACCTGCCGATGACCTTCGTGGGCGCGGCGCTGCTGTGGGTGGGCTGGTTCGGGTTCAATGCCGGCTCCGCCTTGGCCGCCAATGAGAACGCCACCCTGGCCTTCTTCAACACCATGATCGCGACCGCCGGCGCCGTGCTGTCCTGGCTGTTCACCGAATGGGCCGTCAAGGGCAAGCCCTCGATGCTGGGCGCCGCCTCGGGCGCCGTCGCCGGCCTGGTCGGCATCACCCCGGCCGCCGGCCTGGTGGGTCCGGTGGGCGCGCTGGTCATCGGCGTCATTGCCGGCATCGTCTGCGTCTGGGGTGTCAACGGCCTGAAGCGCCTGCTGCGCGCCGACGACGCGCTGGACGTATTCGGCGTACACGGCGTGGGCGGTATCGTGGGCGCCCTGCTGACTGGCGTGTTCAATGCGCAGATCCTCGGCGGTCCCGGCCTGGCCGAGCCGGGCATGATCGGCCATCAACTGTGGGTCCAGCTGGAAGGCGTGCTGCTGACCATTGTCTGGTCCGGCGTGGTGGCGTGGATCGCCTACAAGATCGCCAACGCCCTGTGCGGCATGCGCGTGCCGGAAGACCAGGAGCGCGAAGGCCTGGACGTCACCAGCCACGGCGAATCGGCGTATCACAGCTAAGTCAGAAGCCTCTCCCCCCCGCCCGCCGGATGGCATGGGCGGGCGGGGATAAAAAAGGCGCCGGGGCATTCCGCCCCGGCGCCTTTTTTCATGCGGCGGCGAACCGCCTCAGGCCAGGTCCAGCGTGTCCAGGTCCACCGGCAAGGCGCGGTTCAGGGCGCTGGCCACCTTCACGCGCAAGGCGTTGGAGTGCGCGCGCCGGACCTCGCGCTTGACGTCCAGCAGCTGCTGGGGGTGCATGGAGAACTCGGTCAGGCCCAGGCCCAACAGCAGCCGGGTCATGCGCGAATCCCCCGCCATCTCGCCGCACACGGCAACCGGCTTGCCGGCGCGCTCGCCCGCATTGATGGTGTGCGCAACCAGGCGCAGCACCGCAGGATGCAGCGGATCGTACAGGGACGCCACGTCGTGGTCGCCGCGATCGATCGCCAGCGTGTACTGGATCAGGTCGTTGGTGCCGATGGACAGGAAATCCAGCGCCTGCGCGAACGGTTCGATGGCGATGGCGATGGCGGGCACCTCGACCATGGCGCCCACGTCCATGTGGGGCGCGTAGGCCTGGCCGCGCGCATCGAGCTCGCGGCGGGCGGATTCGATGGCAGCCTTGGTCGCCACCACCTCGTGCATGTGCGCGATCATGGGAATCAGCAGGCGCACGGGCCCGTGTGCCGAGGCCCGCAGTATGGCGCGCAACTGGGTCGCGAACATCTCCGGGCGCGCCAGGCAATAGCGGATGGCGCGCTGGCCGAGCGCGGGATTGGTGGCCACGGTGGCCTCGCCGTCCAGCGTCTTGTCCGAGCCGATGTCCAGCGTGCGGATGGTGACCGGCCTGCCGGCCATCACCTTGACCACCGACGAATAGGCTTCGTACTGCTCTTCCTCGCCCGGCAGGTCCGGACGTCCCATGAAGAGGAATTCGCTGCGGAACAAGCCGATGCCGTGCGCGCCGGAAGCCAGCGCCAGCGCGGCTTCCTCAGGCAATTCGATGTTGGCGTGCAGCACCACATCGATGCCGTCCAGCGTGACCGAAGGCTCGTCGCGCAGCAGGCTCAGCTCGGCGCGCTCGTCGGCATAGGCCGACTGGCGGCGGCGGTATTCCTCGAGAATGCGGTTGGACGGATTGACGATCACCGCGCCGGCCGCGCCGTCGATGATCAGCATGTCGCCGTCGCGAACCAGCTCCCGCACGTTGCCCATGGCGACCACCGCGGGCACGGCCATGCTGCGCGCCACGATGGCGGTATGCGAAGTAGGACCGCCCAGGTCCGTCACGAAGGCGGCAAAGCGGCCGCCGCGCAGGCGCAGCATGTCGGCGGGCGAAATGTCGTGGGCCACGACCACCAGCGCGTCGTCGCCGCCCATGTGAGACATGTCGGGCAGGATCGCCGAGGTGCCGGCCAGCACATGCAGTACCCGTTCGATGACCTGGCGCACGTCGGCCCCGCGCTCGCGCAGGTACTCGTCTTCCATGGCGTCGAACTGCTGGCCCAGGATCTGGCCCTGCGTCGTCAAGGCCCATTCGGCGTTGTAGTGGCGTTCGGCGATCAGCGCCAGGGTCTGCTCGGCCAGCAGCGGGTCACCCAGCAGCAGGCTGTGCACGTTGAGCATGGCGCCGAGCTCGCGCGGCGCGTCGGCCGGCAAGGTATCGGCCAGCTGCAGCAGTTCCTGCTGCGCCGAAGCCAGCGCATCGGTGAGCCGGCTGCTTTCGGCAGGCACATCCTCGGGCGAGATGCGGTAGTGCGCGACCTCCAGCGCCGCCGCGCCCATGACGACCGCGCGGCCGATGGCATATCCCTTGGCGACGCCTTTGCCGTACAAACAGACAACGGGGCCGGCAAAGCCAGCCCCGTTGGGTGCATCATTGAGGGTCGTAGACGCGCCGGCCTGGGCGATGCTCAGGCCGGCGGATTCGGAAGAAATTCTATTCCTGCTCACCGAATCTGCTATCGAACAATGATTGAATTTCAGAAAGGGCCTGATCGGCGTCATTGCCGGAGGCCTCCAGCTTTACCGTCACACCCAGCCCGGCCGCCAACATCATGACGCCCATGATGCTCTTGGCGTTCACGCGCTGCGCGCCGCGCGAGATGAAGATCTCGCTGGAAAACTTGCTGGCCAGCTGCGTCAGCTTGGCCGCCGCCCGGGCATGCAGGCCCAGTTTATTGCTGATGACGATGTCTGTATTAGGCATAGGAAATATTATGGCTGCGGCATGAGGCCGCAGTGTTGATCACAGCAAACCGTCGAACCGTCAATCGGCCTGAATGGATAGCCGACATAATAGGGCAAACTTCCGCCCGTCAGTCTACACGTAAGACACCCTGAAGCCCCCCGGCCAGCGCCTTCTCGCGGGTTTCGGCCAAGGGCAGATTGCGATAGGTCAGGGCCCGCAGCAGCATCGGGGTGTTCAATCCGGCCAGCACGCAGCACTGAATGCCCTGGGCCTGGGCATCGGAGACGGCGCGCTTGGCAATATTGGCGGGCGTGGCGCCGATCAGGTCGGTCAGCACCAGTACGCCCGCGCCGTGCTCCTGCTCCAGGATGTCCTTGAGGACTTGCGGCGCCAGATCGTCCGGCCGGTCTTCAGGCTGGATGTCGTGTATGGCCAGCATGCCGTCCAGGTTGCCCATGACGTGGCTGGCGCAATCGCGTATCGCTGCGCCCAGGGGCGCGTGCACGACGATGACTATACCGGTGGTCATGACAGGAATCCTGGCGGGTCAAGCGGCAGCGGCAGGGGTCGCCACGGCCTTTTCCAGCGCCTGGACGAACATGCCCGCGACGTCGAAACCGGTTTGCTCCGCGATTTCCACGAAACAGGTGGGGCTGGTGACGTTGACCTCGGTAACGTAATCGCCAATGACGTCCAGGCCGACCAGCAGCAGGCCGCGGGCGGCCAGCTTGGGGGCCACGGCCTCGGCGATCTCGCGGTCGCGCGGGGAAAGTTCCTGGGCCACCCCGCGGCCGCCGGCCGCCAGGTTGCCGCGGGTTTCACCGGCCAGCGGAATGCGGGCCAGCGAATACGGCACCGGCACCCCGCCGATCAGCAGGATGCGCTTGTCGCCCTTGACGATGTCGGGAATGTAGCGCTGCGCCATGATGGTGCGCGCGCCATTGTCCGTCAGCGTTTCCAGGATGGCGTTGAGATTGGGATCCTTGGGCTGCAGCCGGAACACGCCCGTGCCGCCCATGCCGTCCAGCGGCTTGACGATGACATCGCGATGCTCGTCGTGGAACGCCTTCAGGCGGGCCATGCTGCGGGTCACCAGCGTAGGCGCGGTGAACTCGCTGATTTCGGTGATGGCCAGCTTTTCGGGATGGTTGCGGATCGCCGCGCCGCTATTGAAGACGCGGGCGCCTTGCGCCTCGGCGTACTCGAGCAGGTGCGTGGAGTAGACATACTCCATGTCGAACGGCGGATCCTTGCGCATGACCACCGCGCCGAATTCCGCCAACGGCAGATCCTGGGCGGCAGACTCGCGCCACCAGTCGTGGCCGTGCAGATCGGCGTCCGCGACCAATTCGATGGGGGTGGCCGCGGTCTTGACCGTGCCCGCCTCGATATAGAGATCGCCCTGCATGGCCACGCTTAACGTATGGCCGCGCGCCACCAGGGCGCGCATCATGGCGACAGAGCTGTCCTTGTACGCCTTGAGCAGCGGCAAGGGATCCAAAACGAACAATACATGCATCGCGACACCCTGAACGGACACCGCCTTCCCTCGCGGGAAGGCGGCTTTATGACATCGTAGCGCAGAGCCGCCCAATTAGCGAACCCGCCGGCGCCATGGCTGGCGGCAGATCGCACAAGCGGCGTAGCCTCCCTGGGGAGACTACGGCAGGAGCTCAGGCAGCCGATTCAGGCTTGCCCGCAGGCACGGCCTTCTTCTTCGGCGCCAGCACCATGACCATCTGACGGCCTTCGAGCTTCGGCATGGCTTCGACCTGGGCAAGTTCCAGCAGATCGTCGCGCACACGTTCAAGCACCCGCATACCGAGTTCCTGGTGAGCCATTTCGCGGCCACGGAAACGCAGCGTCACCTTGGCCTTGTCGCCTTCTTCGAGGAAGCGGCGCAGGTTGCGCAGCTTGACCTGGTAGTCGCCCTCGTCGGTGGCCGGACGGAATTTGACTTCCTTGACCTGGATGACCTTCTGCTTGGAACGAGCTTCGGCTTGGCGCTTCTGCTCCTGGTACTTGAATTTGCCGTAGTCCATCAAACGGCAGACCGGCGGTTCGGCGTTCGGCGCGATTTCCACCAGATCCACGTCGCTTTGCTCGGAAAGACGGAAGGCGTCGGCAATCTTGACGATGCCGAGCTGTTCTCCGTCCAGACCTATCAGGCGCACCTCGGGGACGCGGATTTCACCGTTGATGCGATTGGCTTTTTCAGTGGCGATGTTGAAAGCTCCTAGAAATGTTAAGCAGCGCTGCTATCAGGATGAACGACGTCGCGACGGGTGGAAACGTCCTCGGACAAACGCGCGACGAACTCGTCGTATGCGATGGCTCCAAGATCCAATCCGCCCAGTCCGCGTACGGCTACGGTGCCGTTTTGCTTTTCCTTGTCGCCGACGACGAGGATGTACGGCACCTTTTGCAGGCTGTGCTCCCGAATTTTACGAGTGATTTTTTCACCGCGCAAATCGGACTCTACTCTAAAGCCTTGTTTTTTCAGGCTTTGCGTGATTTCAGCCGCATAATCGGCCGAAGGTTCGGAAATGCAGCACACGACCGCCTGCACCGGAGCCAGCCAGGGAGGCATGGCGCCGGCGTGGTTTTCGATCAGCATGCCGATAAAACGCTCCAGCGAACCGAGGATCGCGCGGTGCAGCATGACCGGCGGGCGGCGCTGGTCGTTCTGGTCCACGTACTCGGCGCCCAGGCGCACGGGCATGGAGAAATCGACCTGGATCGTGCCGCACTGCCAATGGCGGCCGATGGCGTCCTTCAGGGTGTATTCCACCTTGGGGCCATAGAAGGCGCCCTCTCCCGGCGAGATCTCGAATTCGCAACCCGTGCGGCGCAGGCTCTCCATCAGGGCGGCTTCCGCCGTATCCCAGACTTCGTCCGTGCCGATGCGCTTTTCCGGACGCGTGGCGACCTTGTACAGCACTTCCGTGAAGCCGAAGTCGCGGTAGACCTTCTGCAGCAACGCCGTGAAATCGGCGCACTCGTCCTGCAGCTGTTCTTCGGTACAGAAGATGTGGCCGTCGTCCTGCGTGAAGCCGCGCACGCGCATCATGCCGTGCAGCGAACCCGAGGGTTCGTTGCGGTGGCACTGGCCGAATTCGCCGTAGCGCAGGGGCAGCTCGCGATAGGAATGCAGGCCGGCGTTGAAGATCTGCACGTGGCCCGGGCAGTTCATCGGTTTCAGGCCGTAGACGCGGTTCTCGGACTCCGTCGTGAACATGTTTTCACGGTAGTTGTCCCAGTGGCCCGTCTTTTTCCAGAGCGAAATGTCGAGGATCTGCGGCGCCTTCACTTCCTGGTAGCCGTTGTCGCGGTAGACGGAGCGCATGTACTGCTCCACCTGCTGCCACAGCGCCCAGCCCTTGGGGTGCCAGAAGATCAGGCCCGGGGCCTCGTCCTGGAAATGGAACAGGTCCAGCTCGCGGCCGATCTTGCGGTGGTCGCGGCGTTCGGCCTCTTCCAGCATGTGCAGATAGGCTTCCTGCTCTTCCTTGGTCGCCCAGGCCGTGCCGTAGATGCGCTGGAGCATCTCGTTCTTGCTATCGCCGCGCCAGTAGGCGCCGGCCACCTTCATCAGCTTGAAGACCTTCAGCTTGCCCGTGGACGGCACGTGGGGGCCGCGGCAAAGGTCGATGAAGTCGCCTTCACGGTACAGGCTGAGCGGCTCGTTCGACGGAATCGAGGCGATGATCTCGGCCTTGTACTTTTCGCCGATGCCCTTGAAGAACTCAACGGCGTCGTCGCGCGACCATTCCTCGCGCGTGACGACTTCGTCCTTCTTGGCAAGTTCGGCCATCTTCTTCTCGATGGCGGCCAGGTCTTCGGGCGTGAACGGGCGCTTGTACGAGAAATCGTAGTAGAAGCCGTTGTCGATCACCGGACCAATGGTGACCTGGGCATCGGGAAACAGCTCCTTGACGGCATAGGCCAGCAAGTGCGCCGTCGAGTGGCGGATCAGATCCAGGCCGTCGGCGTCCTTGGCGGTGACGATGGCGAGGCGCGCGTCGCCCTCGATGCGGAAGCTGGTGTCGACCAGCTTGGAATCCGAGCCCTCAAACGTCACGCGGCCGCCCAAGGCGGCCTTCGCCAGGCCCGTACCGATCGATTGCGCCACTTCGGCAACCGTTACCGGCCCCGGATATTGGCGCTGCGAACCATCGGGCAATGTGATCTGTACCATCGGGAGTGCTTCCTGGGGGGTTCTGGGAACTAAAAAACAAAATACGGAAACGAAAAACGCGGCCAGAGAGCCGCGTTTCTTGGATTGTCTTGCTGAGTCCTACCGCTGACCTGACACGGTGAAACCCGACGCACGAAAACTTAACGCGACATAGGGCGAAAGTTCCGGGTCGTAGTTCGTGCCAGCGGGAAAAACATGGTGTCTGGACCTAATGATGCTCGCCGCAGCGGCAGGGATCAAAAACAGCAAACAATGCACCGCGCAACAGAAGCTGTGCTTATCGTCCACGATTGTATCACTACTTACGCCTTTTCCGTGGCTAAAGCGCCACAACACGCCCTTCAGGGCGCGTCGGTTGCGCCCGCCGGCGCGCGCGGGCGCCATAACTCAAAACCTCATCTGCCGTCGCGGCCTAAATCCCGGCTGTTCCACGCGTGCTTCTCGCATATATGACAGGTCGACGGTGCAACAGTCTGATATTGGCGCGATTCACCTCCCGCAGGCCATGCGAAAACGTAATCTGCCTTCGCAAATTCAGGACACCCGCGACCTGCGCAATCGACCGCCGGCGTTCCCCCATCCTGCATGTGGAGCATCGATGAAAACTGTCTCAGCGCTCACCCTCAAAGCGCCCCCGCACCTCAACCCCGAGCCCGCCGACAGCGGCGACCGCCCGGGCACGCGCCGGCACCTGCTCCTGTCCCGGCCGCCGCCTCTCATCAAGGTGGCGATCCTGGACGACCACCCCGTGGTTGCCGTGGGCGTGGGCGCCTATCTGGAGAGCCGGCCGGGTTTCCGGGTGGTGCATCGGGAAACTTCGGCACGTTCCCTATTGGAGAAACTGTCCCACTCGCCCTGCGAAGTCGCCCTCGTCGATTTCTACCTGCCCCTGGAACCCTGGGATGGCGTGAACTATCTGCGGCGCCTGCGCCGCCACCACCCGGAAATGGCGCTCATCACCTTCTCGGCGGGCAGCCGCCAGGAAACCCAATACGCCGCCTTTCGCGCAGGCGCGAACGGCTACTTCGCCAAGGAATGCGGCATGGTGCTGCTGCCGGAAATGATCCGCGGCGTGCTGGCTGGCAAAGAGGCGTTCCTCACGGTGCAGGACGGCAAGGTCCGGCCGCAGCAGCCGACGCACCCTCATTCGGCCTTGACCACCTCGGAAGTGGAGGTACTGCGCCACATCAGCCAGGGCCTGTCCGTCACGCAGATCTCGGCGCGCCTGATGCGCAGCAAGAAGACCATCAGCACCCACAAGCGCCGCGCCATGCGCAAGCTGCAGCTGTCCGACGATTTGTCGCTGGCGCTCTATCTTCGGGAGAAGTTCGCCGAATGAACGCAACCCCAGGCTCCGCGCGACGCCGCGGCTCAGATGATCCGCGAGTAACTCGCCGCGGTGCCCGGCGCCTGCAGGTAGCCGTCGAACGCCATGGCGACGGCTCGCACGAAGTACCAGCCCAGGCCGGTCACCCGCAGCTCATCGGGGCGCAGGTTGACCAGGCCCAACTCGGCCAGATTCGCCATCTGCTGCAGTTCCGGGCCAAAGCTGTCGGCGAACCGCAGTCCGTGGCGCGTCTCGATCCGGCTGTAGTCCACGCGGCCCTGGCACATGATGTCCATGATGATCTCGCGCCGAACCAGATCGTCCGTGCTCAGCGCCAGCCCTCTTTCGACGGCGAAGCGCCCCGCTTCGATCGCTGCGTAATACTCGTCCAGGACCTTGGCGTTCTGGCTGTAGGTATTGCCAATGCGGCCGATCGCGGACACGCCCAGCGCGACCAGGTCGCGGTCGGGCTGCGTGCTGTAGCCCTGGAAATTGCGATGCAGTTCCCCCTTGCGCTTGGCGATCGCCAGCGCATCGGTTTCCAGCGCGAAATGGTCCATGCCGATGTAGGCATAGCCCTGCTTCAGGAAACCGTCGATGGCGGCGCTCAGCAGCCCCACCCGCGTCTCCCTGTCGGGCAGGTCGGCCTCGTTGATGCGGCGCTGCGGCTTGAAGCGCGCGGGCAGATGAGCGTAGGCATACAACGCGATACGGTCGGGTCGCAACGCAATGACCTGCGCGATGGTGCGGGCAAAGGATTCCGTGGTCTGCAGCGGCAGGCCATAGATCAGATCCATGTTGACCGAGGCATAGCCCAAGGCCCGGGCGCTCAGCATCAGCGCCCGCACGTCTTCGAACGACTGCATGCGATGCACCGCCGCCTGCACCCGAGGATCGAAATCCTGCACGCCGAAACTCAGGCGGTTAAAGCCCAGTTCGCGCATATGGGCCAGGCGCTCGGGCGTGGCGGTGCGCGGATCGACCTCTATCGAGATTTCCGCGTCGGGCTCGAAGCGGAAGGCGCGGCGCAGGTTTGCCATCAGGCGCGACAATTCCTCGTCGGACAGGAAGGTCGGCGTGCCGCCCCCGAAATGCAACTGCGATACGGGCACACCCTCGCCCAGCTCGCGCACATGCAGCTCGATCTCCGCCGCCAGTGCGTCCAGATAGCGGACGGCGCGGTCGTGGTGGCGGGTCACCACCTTGTTACAGGCGCAGTAATAACAGACCGACTCACAGAACGGAATGTGCACGTAGAGCGACAAAGGCTCAGCCGGCGCCGCCGCGCGGCGCTGCTGCAGCGCCTGCCGGTACTCCTGCTCGCCGAAACCGCCGTGATACCGGTCGGCCGTGGGATACGAGGTATAGCGGGGTCCGTTCTTGTCCAGCCGCGCCAGCAGTTGGGGCGGGAACAATGGGCTGGCGGCGGAGGGCTCGCGGGATTCTGTCTGTGACGGGCGTAGGGCGGCTTGCATACCTGGAATTATTCGCCTGCGCCGGCCAGTCCGGGTTGATCTTGCGCAAATGCCGGCGTCTTGCTGACCCGCCTCCTATCCGCCAGCCCCCCTAGGGACTCCCTGCGGCGCTTGCGGCCTCGTCCCCGTAAAATGCGCCTGTCAAAAAGATGCACAACAAGGAAACCATCATGGGCACTGAACTGGACGGCCGCCTGCTCGCCATGCGCCAGGCGCTGGCGATCGCCATCGCCCTCTCGACCCGCAGCAGCCCCCAAGCCACCGACATGGCGCTGGAGCTGCTCAATGACCTGAAGGCAAGCATGGACAACACCCCTTCGGACAGCCCGTTCGAGAAACCGGAATGGGTGGCGGGCGCGCACGATGAACTGGACGGCATCGCGCGGCTGGTGCGCGCCTTCACGCAGACGCCCGAACCGGACGACGAGGCGCAGTAGTCTGCCCCTAGGGGCCACGCGCGGCAGACGCCGCGCCGCAAAGCCGGGAGGCCGGCGTCACGCGCCAGTGCAGGCCCGGAAAATCCTGGCCGACCGCGACGAACCCCGCTCCGAGCGTTCTCGGTTCCAGCTCCAGTTCCAACGCGCCGCAAGCCTCGGCCACCTCCTTCGGCACCCAGGGACTGAAACGGAGCTGTCCATCTATCAGCACCAGCGGCTGTTCGGGCAGCCTCAGGGCCAGCGCGCCGGCTTCGGCGGGCGGGCCCGATATCACCGTGACGGGTCCGCCCAGCGCGGCCTTGGCGGGTTCATGCAAGGCCCGGGCCAGCGCCCGGGAATCGAAATAGCGCCAGTCCGACGCCTTGCGCACAAGCCCCGCCCCGCCCGGGGACGTCAGCCCGACCCGGACCATCAACAGCGCCTGGACCAAAGCGAACACCAGTACGGCATCGCGCGGCCGCACGCGCTCCCAGACGCCGCCACGCGCCAGCTCCATCATCGCGGGCGCCACGAATAGCAGATAAGGCGTGCCCCAGTGCAGTTGCACATGGGAACCGCTGGCAAGCGTCATGACGCTGACGAACACCAGTGGCGTAAAGCCGAACGACAGCAGGATGGCGCGGCCAGCATCGCGCGGCGGCGCCTCCGTCTTCACAGCGGCCACGGTTGAGCGGCGGCGGGCCAGCCACCACAAGACGCCCAGGAACACCCACGCAGGCAGCGCGCGGTTCAGCATCTGATCGCCCCACCACCGCGCCACTTCCGCCACGCGTTGGGCCCAAGGCAGGCCAGCGGCCAGCGATGAGTTCATTGCGTAGTTCAGGGGCTCGAAACCGTTGTAGGCCAGCCAGCAGAGATGCGGCGCGAAGACCGCCAGCGCGGTCAGCGCCGCCACCTGCAGCCCGAACCGGTGCATGGAATCGCGCCAGCCGCGCTGGCTCAGCCAAAAGACCAGCACGGCGGCGCCCGCCACCGCGCTCTGGTATTTGGATAGCGCGCCCAGACCCAGGCTGGCGCCCAGCACGATCCACCACCCGATCCGGCGCGTGGTCCAGGCTTTCCAGCACGCGACGGCACAGCCCACCGCCAGGGGAATCAGTACGATCTCGTGGTTGTAGAAATGCAGGCGGCCGTTGTAGAAGGTGATGCACAGGCCGGCCAGCAACGCCGCCCGCGCATGACCACTGCCGCGCATGCGCCGCAGCCAGCGCCACAACAACGCGAAAGCGCCCAGGGTGCAGAGCGCGCCGGCGATGTAGCTGGTCCACGCCGACCAGCCCAGCAATTGCACCGCTGGCCACAGCAACCAGGTCGGTAGCGGCGGATGCTTGTAATAGCCCCATTCCAGGCTGCGTACCCAGGTCAGTTGCTCGATGTTGTCGGTGGGCGGCACCAAGGTCGCCCTGTCCAGCAGCGTCAACCACGCCAGTGCGTACACCGCCATGCCCGCGCCGATCCACCAGCCCTCGGGCCGGAACGCCCGCTTCGTCACTTCCCGCACTTCCTACCCCTTCCTGCCGGCGCAGCGCACTGCCTTGCTTCACGCCCGTTATCGGGCGCAACGGAGTATGGGATGGCGCGGGTTCGCAACAGCGTTGTTTCTGTGCGGATTTGTCTGGAAACTGTAAAGCGCGCCAGGCATTCCTAACTGGCCTGACCACCTTAAAGAAAGAGGTGGAATCCCTGTGATCGTTTTCCCTTGAATTGGAAAATTTCCCTTCATATTCAAGGATCAGATGCCTATATTTGGTGGCCTGACCACTTGGCTCCAAGTTCCCGCCCCCACCGTCGATGAACACCTTCCAAGCTGCCGCCGTCACCCGCCTGTACCGCGTCATCGCCGACCAGATCGCCGGCCGGATTCGGGCCGGAGAATTCCCTCGCGGCGGGCGCCTGCCTTCCGAGCGGGAGCTGGCCGAACAACTGCAGGTCAGCCGCGCGTCGATCCGCGAGGCTTTGATCGCGTTGGAAATTGAAGGCTATGTCGAAGTGCGCGTAGGCACCGGAGTATTCGTCACCGCCTCCCGGGAAGCCTCCGCTCCCGCCACGTACGCCACGCCGGGACAGGACGGCATCGGCCCGTTCGACCTGCTCGAAGCGCGCATGCTGATCGAACCCGAGTGCGCCGGCATGGCCGCGCAGCATGGGTCGCCCGCCCAGATTGCCGCCATCCGCGATGCCCACGAGGGCATGTCGCTGGGCAACTCGCCCGGCCGCCACGACCGCGAATTCCACAACGCCATTGCCGCGGCTTGCGGCAACGCCGCGGTAGCGGCCTCGGTCGCCCATCTGTGGGACTTGACGCAGACCAGCCCCGTGTACAGCCGCATGGAGGATTACTTCGTCGATACCAAGGTCTGGGCCATCGCCCATGCCGAGCACCAGCGCATCCTGACGGCCATCCAGGCGCGCGACCCGATCCGCGCGCGGCACGCCATGCATGCGCATCTGCTGGGCATCCTGGCGCGCCTGCGGGAAGACTTTGGCGACGAGAACGGCGCTCCGCAATGGTGCGCGGCGCGCTGAAGAGCACCTGTACGAAGCATTGTTGTAGCGGCTCCACCCGTAGTACCCCTGAAAACACAGGTGGCATGAGGTTTGCTTGCCAGTGCACGGCATCCGCGACGCGGACACCTGTCAGACCCTTTCCAGCCCGGAGGCTCGCAGTGAAATCGAAGAAATGGTTCTCCCTAAGCATCGGCGCACTGGTCCTCGCGGCCGCGCTGCCCGCCACGCAAGCGCTGGCGCAGACCAAGGGCGGCACGCTGAACATGATCGTCCAGCCCGAACCGCCGGTGATCGTCACCGCCATCAATCAGCAGGGTCCCACGCAATTCGTCGCCGGCAAGATCTACGAGAGCCTGCTGACCTACTCCACCGACCTGAAGCCCCAGCCCGGCCTCGCCAAGTCCTGGGACGCCTCGGCCGACGGCCTGTCCTACACCTTTCACCTGCAGGACAACGTCAAGTGGCATGACGGCAAGCCCTTCACCTCCGAGGACGTGGTCTTCTCGCTGGCGGACATGCTGCCCAAGACCCACGCGCGCGCCCGCGTGATCCTGAACAAGTTCGTGGAATCGGTGCAGGCGCCGGACGCCAAGACGGTGGTCGTCAAGCTGAAGACGCCCTTCCCCGCCTTCATGCTGATGTTCGAGCCGGGCTTTGCGCCCATGATGCCCAAGCACATCTATGCGGGCACCGACTACATGACCAACCCTGCCAACCAGAAGCCGGTCGGCACGGGTCCGTTCATGTTCAAGGAATGGAAGCGCGGCGAATACATCAAGCTGACCCGCAACCCCGACTACTGGAAGCCCGGCAAGCCGTATCTGGATGAACTGGTGTTCAACGTCATCCCCGACTCGGCCTCGCGCGCGGTGGCTTTCGAGCGCGGCAGCGTGGACGTGCTGCGCGGCGGCGACGTGGACAACGTCGACATCAAGCGCCTGCGCGCCCTGCCCAAGGTCGAGTACACGACGGCTGGCTGGGAGATGTTCTCGCCCCAGGCCTACCTGATCTTCAACATGCGCAAGCCGCCCTTCGACAACCTGAAGGTGCGCCAGGCGGTGATGGCGGCCATCAACCGCAACATGGTGGTCAACAACATTTTCTTCGGCCTGGGCAAGGTGTCCACCAGCCCCTTCGTCACCACCGAGATGTTCTACGACAAGAACATGCCGCCGCTGGCGTTCGACATGAAGAAGGCGCGCGCGCTGATCAAGGAATCCGGCATCAAGCCCGAGGACTACACGATCCGCCAGCTGAGCTTCCCCTACGGCTCCACCTGGGACCGCCTGGGCGAATACACCAAGCAGGCGCTGGAGCAATTGGGCTTCAAGGTCAACCTGGAAGCCACCGACGCCGGCGGCTGGGCCAGCCGCACCGGCAACTGGGACTTCGACATGACGACCACCTTCACCTACCAGTACGGCGACCCCGCGCTGGGCGTGCAGCGGCTCTATATCTCGTCGAACATCGTCAAGGGTTCGCCCTTCGCCAACGTGCAGGGCTACAGCAACCCGGAGACCGACAAGCAATGGGAGGCGGCCGCGTCCGAGGTTGACCCCGCCAAGCGCCAGGAGCTCTACAGCAAGCTGCAGACCACGCTGGTCAACGAGATCGCCAACGGCTTCCTGGTGGACATGGAGTTCCCCACGCTCTACCGCGGCAACGTGAAGAATCTGGTCAAGACCGCCATCGGCTTGAACGAGAGCTTCGACGACGTGTACATCGAGAAGTAAGCGCCGCAGGACGCCGCCGCGGCAGGCCTGCCGCGGCGGCGGATGCCGGCCGGACTACGGCTGCCCCAGGCAGGCCGCGCCCGACCAGAGAGGACCCCGAGCATGAAATTCCTGTCTTTCCTTGTTTCCCGCATCGGCAAGGCCCTGGTGGTCGTGCTGGGCGTGGTGATCATCAATTTCTTCCTGATCCGCCTGGCTCCCGGCGACCCCGCCGCCGTGCTGGCAGGCCAGGCCGGCGCGGGCGACGCCGCCTACGTCGAACAATTGCGCGTGGCGTTCGGCCTGGACAAGCCCATCCTGACCCAGCTGATGCTGTACCTGAAGGGCGTGGTGCAGCTGGACCTGGGTTTCTCGTACCGCAACCATGTGCCGGTGCTGGACCTGATCCTGGAACGGCTGCCGGCCACCTTCCTGCTGATGTCCTGCGCCTTCGTGTTTTCCATCGTGCTGGGCGTCTTCCTGGGCGTGGTGGCGGCCAAGGCCCGCTACCGCAACAAGCGCCGCTGGATCGACAGCTCCGTCATGACGGGCGCCCTGGTGCTGTATGCCACGCCGCTGTTCTGGTTGTCGCTGATGGGCATTCTGCTGTTCTCGGTGGTGCTGGGCTGGCTGCCGGCCTTCGGCATGGAGACCGTGGGCGCCAACCTGAAGGGTTGGGCGCGCGCAGCCGACATTGCCCAGCACCTGATCCTGCCCACCGTGACGCTGGGCTGCTTCTTCATGGCGGTCTACGTGCGGCTGACCCGCGCCTCCATGCTGGAAGTGATAGGCATGGATTTCGTGAAGACGGCGCGCGCCAAGGGCGTAAGTCCCGGCCGCGTGATCCGCGCCCACGTGCTGCGCAATGCGCTGCTGCCTGTCATTACCTTCGCCGGCATCCAGTTGGGGCAGATGGCGGGCGGCGCGGTACTGACCGAAACCGTGTTCGCATGGCCCGGCATAGGCAGGCTGATGTTCGACGCGCTGCTGCAGCGCGACTACCAGCTGCTGCTGGGCATCTTCCTGGTCACCTCCATCATGGTGGTGGTGTTCAACCTGCTGACCGACGTGCTGTACCGACTCATCGATCCGCGCATCGGCGCGGGCGCGCAGCAAGGAGCCGCCGCATGAAGTCATTTGCCCGGCGCTACATGCGCAATTACGGAGCGGTGGCCGGACTGGCCATCATGCTGGTCGTGATCGTCGTGGCCCTGGCCGCGCCGCTGCTGTATGAAGAATCCCCCTGGATGATGGTGGCCGACCCGCTGATTCCGCCCTTCACCAATGCCGACTACCCCTTCGGCACCGACATGCTGGGCCGCGACATCACGGCCGGGCTGGTCTGGGGCGCCCGGGTCTCGTTGATGGTGGGTCTCTTGTCCACCGCCGTGGCGCTGGTGTTCGGCATCGTGGTGGGCTCGGTGGCGGGTTACTGCGGCGGCCGGGTGGACGACGCGCTGATGCGCTTCACGGAGTTCTTCCAGACCATCCCGCAGCTGGCCATGGCCGTGGTACTGGTGGCGATCCTGAGCCCGTCCGTCTACTCCATCATGGGCGCCATCGCGGTCGTCTCCTGGCCGCCGGCTGCGCGGCTGGTGCGCTCCGAATTCATGACGCTCAAGCAGCGCGAGTTCGTGCAGGCCGCCATCGTCATCGGGCAGACGCCAGCCCGCATCGTCGGCACCCAGATCCTGCCCAACGCCATGTCGCCCATCATCGTGTCGGCGTCCTTCATGGTCGCCACCGCGATCCTGACGGAATCCTCGCTGTCCTTCCTGGGTTTGGGCGACCGCAACCTGATGAGCTGGGGCTTCATGATCGGCGCGGCCCGCACCATGATCCGCGAAGCCTGGTGGATGAGCGTCTGGCCCGGCGTCGCGATCCTGCTGACGGTGCTGGCCATCAACCTGATCGGCGAAGGCCTGAACGACGCCCTCAACCCGCAGCTGCGCAAGCGCGGCGAATAGGAGGACGGCATGAACGCATCCCCCCCTCTGCTTTCCATCCAGAACCTGAGCATCGCCCTGCCCAAGGGCGGCGACCGCCCCTATGCGGTCCAGGACGTGTCCTACGACATCCGCGCCGGCGAAATCCTCTGCATCGTCGGCGAATCGGGCTCGGGCAAGTCCATGAGCGCCAACGCCATCATGGGCCTGCTGCCCGACTACCTGACGCCGCAGCAGGGCCGCATCCTGTTCCGCGGCCAGGACCTGCTGCGGCAGGACGAAGCCACGCTGCAGGCCATGCGCGGCAAGGACATGGCGATGATCTTCCAGGAGCCCCTGTCGGCGCTCAACCCGCTGATGACGGTAGGCGAGCAGATCAGCGAAGTCATGCGCGTGCACAACGCGTATCCGGGCGCGCAGCGCATGGCACGCACGCTGGAGCTGCTGGCCTTCGTGGGGCTGCCCGACCCCGCCACGCTCTACCACGTCTATCCGTTCCGGCTGTCGGGCGGCCAGCGCCAGCGCGTGATGATCGCCATGGCCTTGGCGCTCGAGCCCGCGCTCCTGATCGCCGACGAACCCACCACCGCGCTGGACGTCACCACCCAGGCGCAAATCCTGGCGTTGATCGCCCGCATCCAGAAAGAGAAAGGCATGGGCGTGATGTTCGTCACCCATGACTTCGGCGTGGTGGCCGAAATCGCCCACCGGGTCGCCGTCATGGAAAAAGGCATCCTGGTCGAACAGGGGCCGGCCGAGGAGGTACTGAACCGCCCCCGCCACCCCTACACGCAACGCCTGATCGCGGCCGTGCCGCATCGCCGCGGCGCCGAGCGCGAGTCCGCCGCGCACGACCAGCCCGTGCTGGACGTGCGGGACTTGAAGAAGACCTACGTGGTGGGCCGCGGCTGGCTGGGCGGCAAGCGCGAGGTGCATGCGGTGGACGGCGTCAGCTTCAGCGTGCGGCGCGGCGAGACGCTGGGCATCGTGGGCGAATCGGGCTCCGGCAAGTCCACCATCGGCAAATGCCTGCTCAAGCTGGTGGGCATCAACGGCGGCCAGCTGATCTTCAACGGCCAGGACATTGCGGCCATGCCGGAATCGCGCTTCCGGCCGCTGCGCCACGATATCCAGATGATCTTCCAGGATCCGTTCGCCTCGCTCAACCCGCGCCATACCGTGGGCCGCATCATCAGCGACGGTCCCGTCGCCAACGGCGTGCCGCGCGCGCAGGCCGAGGCGCGGGTGCGCGAGCTGCTGTCGCTGGTCGGGCTGGACCCTTCCGCCTTCGACCGCTATCCCAACCAGTTTTCGGGCGGACAGCGCCAGCGCATCGGCATCGCACGCGCGCTGGCGCTGGAGCCCAAGGTGCTGGTGGCCGACGAATCAGTGTCGGCGCTGGACGTCTCGGTTCAGGCGCAGGTGCTGCAGCTATTGCACGATTTGCAGCAACGCCTGAAGATTGCGCTGGTCTTCATTACCCATGATTTGCGCGTGGCTGCCCAGATCTGCAATTCCGTTCTGGTCATGCATCGCGGCAAGGTGGTCGAGTACGGCTCGCCCGCGCAGATCTTCGACAACCCGCAACACGCCTATACGCGGCAGCTGATCGCCGCGGTCCCCGGCCAGCATTGGGACCCGACCAAGGCGCAAGCGGCCTGAAGCGCACAAGAATACTCATACCCCCAAGGAGAAGCTCCATGCAACGCCCCGCCGCCATACCGACCGTGCAGATCGACAATGACATGGTCACCGTCACCGAATGGCGCTTCCCGCCCGGCGGCGAAACGGGATGGCACCGCCATGGCATGAACTACGTGGTGGTCCCGCAGACCACCGGCCCGCTCTTGCTGGACACGCCCGACGGCGAAATCACCAGCCAGCTCACCGCCGGCGTGGCCTACTACCGGCCCGTGGGCGTAGAACACAACGTGATCAATCCCAGCGACACGGAATTCGTGTTCGTCGAAATCGAACTCAAGCACGCATAACGCCAGCGAGGGCAGCCATGAAGGCGTTTTTCTCGGAAGAGCAGCTGCTGCATACGCCGCAGCAATTCATGCGGCTTGGGCGCATCAGCGCGCCCACCGATCTGCCGGCGCGGGCGGAAAGCCTGCAAGGCGCGCTGGCCGCGCGCGGCATCCGCGTTCAAGCGCCGGCCGACTACGGCCGCAAGCCGCTGCAGGACATCCATAGCCCGGACTACCTGGACTATCTGGAAACGGCCTATGCGCGCTGGCAGGCCTTGCGCTCGCCTGCCGTGGACCCAGGCCCCGAGGTGCTGCCCAATCTTTCGCCTTACTACAACGGCCGCATCGAGCAGGCCGGCCGCGGCCCCTGCCCGTCGCCCTCCATCGTGGCGCAGACCGGCTACTACCTGAGCGACCTGTCCTGTCCCATCGGGCCGCAGACCTGGCGCTCGGCGCTGCGCTCCACGCACAGCGCGGTGGCCGCCGCCGACCACGTCGCCAGCACCGGGGGCATGGCCTACGCCTTGTGCCGGCCCTCCGGCCACCATGCCCACCGCGATCGCGCGGGAGGCTTCTGTTACCTGAACAGCAGCGCGGCCGCGGCCAGCCGGCTGCTTCAGACCTGGTCCAAGGTGGCCGTGCTGGATGTGGACGCGCACCATGGCGACGGCACGCAGAACATCTTCTATCAGCGCGGCGACGTCATGACGGTATCCCTGCACGCCGACCCCGCCGCCTACTACCCCTTCTATACCGGCTATGCGCATGAGCGCGGCTACGGCGCGGGCGAAGGCTGCAACCTGAACCTGCCGCTGCCGCACGGTTCTGGCAACGACGCCTTCCTGCGCGCACTGGACACGGCGCTCGCCGCCCTGGACGGCTACGCGCCGCAGGCGCTGGTGCTGGCCCTGGGCTTCGACACCTACAAGGACGATCCCATCAGCGTCCTCAAGCTCGACATCGATGCCTACCGCGACATCGGCGCGCGCGTCGCCAGCCTGGGGCTGCCCACCGTGATCGTGCAGGAAGGCGGCTACATGGTCGAGGCCATCGGCCCCGCGCTGGACGCGTTCCTGCAGGGCGCGGGCCTGGCGGCAGCCTGAGCCCGTCCGCCGACATGAGCTCCGTTCCCATTGCGTTACCCTCGCCGGCCGCCGCGCGCCAGACCGGCATCCTGCTGTTCTTTGCCGCGCTGGTGGCCTTCGCCACCTTCGATGCGGGGTCCAAGCACATGCTGGCCCGCTACCCCGCGCCCTTCCTGAACATCATGCGCTATTCGGCGGTGGCCGTGCTGGCGCTGGCGCTGCTGTGGCGGCACCGCGGCGGTCCGCGCCTGCGCGATGCGCCCGAAAAACCGCTGTTGATCCTGCGAGGCCTGCTGCTGGCCACGGTGGGTACCTGCTTCATGACGGCGCTGATCTGGATGCCGCTGTCGGAAGCCACGGCCATCTACTTCACCTCGCCCCTGATCATGGTGGCGCTGTCGCCCTGGCTGCTGGGCGAGCGGGTGCGGCCCGCCCAGTGGATGGCGGTGGCGGCGGGCTTTGGCGGCATGCTGCTGATCGTGCGGCCAGGCGCCAACCTGCCGTGGCTAGGCACGCTGCTGATGGCGGTGTCCGCGGTCAGTTACGCGGTGTTCCAGGTGCTGACGCGCAAGCTCTCCGGCAAGGTGCCCGGACCGGTCCAGTATGCCTACACGGCCTTCATCTGCCTTGTCGTCACGGGGCTGCCAGCGCCATTCTTCCTGCCTGACCCGTGGCCGGATCTCGCCGATATGCTTTTCATCGTCGGCTTGGGCGCCTGCAGTGGATTGGCGCAGATCTTCCTGATATCCGCCTTCCAGCGCGTGGCGGCGGCGACGCTGGCGCCCCTGAACTACTTCCAGCTGCTGCTGGCGGTACTGTTCAGCACCTTCTGGTTCCAGCGTCCGCCCGATGGGCTGGCCTTGGCCGGCATGGCGCTGATCATCGCCTCCGGCGTGTTCCTGGCGCTGCGCCGGGGCTGAGGATTGCGTTCAGCTGGTCTCGCGCTGGACCAGTTTGAAGCCCAGGTCCACATGGCGCTCGGCGACGGCTTCGCCCGCCAGATGGCGCATCAACAGGTTCGCGGCCGATACGCCGATCTGGTAGCGCGGCGTGGCGATGGTCGACAGCGGCGGCGTGGTCCAGGCCGTGCCCGCCACGTCGTGGAAGCCGACGATGGCCATGCGTTCCGGCACCGGCACGCCCAGCCTTCCACACTGGAACACCGCGCCCTGGGCCAGGTCGTCGTTGCAGAAGAACAGCGCGTCGCAGTCGGGATGGCGCGTGCGCAGCGCTTCCAGCAGCGAGGCTCCCAGGCCGATGGATGATTTCTCCGGCGTCATGATTTCCAGAGCCGGGTCATACAGGCCCGCATCCCGCAGCGCCTGGCGGCAGCCTTCGCAGCGGCGCAGCGACCGCGGATCCAGCTGCGCGCCGACGATGCCGATACGGCGGTAGCCCCGCTCCACCAGATGGCGGCCGGCCGCATAGCCGGAATCGAACTGCGAAAAGCCCACGCTCATGTGCTCGCCGCCGTCCAGCGTCTCGATCGTGTGCACGGTGGGAATGCGCTGCGTGTCCAGCAGGTCCCATACGCCCGGGTTGTGGTCGATGCCGGTCAGGATCAGGCCGTCGGGCGCGTGCTGCAGATACTTGCGCAGCAGAGCCTCCTCTTCGTCCGGCGCATAGCCGGTCACGCCGATCAGCATGTGGTAGCCGTGCCGGTCCAGCTCTTCCTTGATCCCCGCGATGATGTCGACGAACACCACGTTGCTCAGCGACGGAATCAGCGCCACGATGGTCTGCGAACGCGCCGACGCCAGCGCGCTGGCCGCATGGTTGGGCACGTAACCCAGTTCCTGGCACACCCGCGCAATGCGCAGCCGCAATTCCTCCGCCACCTTGTCCGGCGTGCGCAACGCCCGCGATACCGTGATCGCGCTCACGCCCACGTGGCGCGCGACATCCTGCATGGTGACGCGGCCGGCGCGTGAGCTGCGGGGTTTACGGATGGACATCGGTCCTCGGCATCGGTTGTTGAGCGCGTAGTCTGACGTAAAAAACTGGGGCTTGCCAAACGCAAAATGTTAGCGCTAACATTTCGCACAGCATAACCCTAAAAAATTCCGGGAAACGGATAGGAGACAAGCATGCAAGCTTCCCCCCCGGGGCGGCCTGGCGGCACGCCGCTGGCCCGCGCCGCCAATTGGTGCTTCGCGCTGCAGACCTGGCTGATGGTGGCCTGTCTGGCCGTCATGGTGGTGCTGCTGTTCGGCAACGTCGCGCTGCGCTACCTGTTCAATTCCGGCATCAACGTCTCCGACGAGATCTCCCGGCTGGCCTTCGTCTGGATGATCTTCCTGGGTTCGGTGATAGCGCTGCGCTCGCATCAGCACATCGGCGTCACCATGCTGGTGGAACGCTTCGGCCCCGCCGCCCGCCGCGCTACGCACGTGTTCTGCCAGTTGCTGACGCTGTGGGTGCTGTGGCTGATGGCCGAGGGCAGCTGGACCCAGACCGTCATCGGCCTGGACACGGTGCTGCCTGTGACCGGCATGTCGCTGGCGGTGTTCAACGCCGCGGCGCTCTATGCGGCTACCGCCATGGGCATCCTGACCTTGATCGATCTGGTGCGCGTCCTTGCGGGCGGGCCCTTGCCGGCGGAATCCAGCCCCGAAGACCCGCTGGTCTGACGGCTCCGCCTCCAACTCCCCCACCCCGCCCGGACGCCCGCAATGATCCTGACCGTCTTCCTGCTCGTGCTGCTGGGGCTGATCGCCCTCGGCATGCCTATCGCCTTCGCGCTGCTGCTCAGCGCGATCGCCATGATGTTCCAGCTGGACTTTTTCGATACCCAGATCCTGGCGCAGAACATGCTGTCTGGCGCCAATAGCTTCACCCTCATGGCGGTGCCGCTGTTCATGCTGGCCGGCGAACTGATGAACGCCGGCGGCATTTCGCGCCGCATCGTCAATCTGGCCAGCACCTTCGTGGGCCACATCCAGGGCGGCCTGGGCTATGTCGCCATCTTCGCCAGCGTGCTGCTGGCCGCGCTGTCCGGCTCGGCCGTGGCCGACGCCGCGGCGCTGGGCTCGCTGCTCATTCCCATGCTGCGCGAAAGAGGCTACGACGCGGGCCAGGCCTCGGGGCTGATCGCGGCCGGCGGCATCATCGCGCCCATCATTCCGCCCTCGATCTCGTTCATCATCTTCGGCGTCGCCACCAACGTGTCGATCACCAAGCTGTTCTTCGCCGGCATCGCGCCCGGGCTGATGATGGGCCTGACCCTGGTTGCGGTCTGGACCTGGGTGGCGCGCAAGCACGGCAGCATCAAGCCCTCGCCGCGCGAGCCGTGGAGCAAGCGCTGGAAGGCGCTGCGCGAATCGCTGTGGGCCCTGATGTTGCCCGTCATCATCATCGGCGGCCTACGCGGCGGCATCTTCACGCCGACCGAGGCAGCCGTCGTCGCCGCGGTCTACGCGTTGCTGGTGAGCCTGTTCGTCTACCGGGAAATCAGCGTGCGCGACCTGGCGCCGCTCTTCATCAACGCCGCCAGTACCACCGCCATCGTCATGTTCCTGGTGGCCGCCGCCATGGTCTCGTCCTACATGATCACCCTGGCCGACATGCCGCAGGACCTGATCGCGTTGCTGGAACCCGTACTGGACCAGCCCAAGCTGCTGATGTTCGCCCTGCTAGTGCTGCTGACGCTGGTAGGCACGGTGATGGACCTGACGCCCACCATCCTGATCCTGGCGCCGGTGCTGATGCCTGTGGTCACCAAGGCCGGGATCGACCCCGTCTATTTCGGCGTGATGTTCGTCATGGTGGGTTGCGTGGGCCTGCTGACGCCGCCGGTGGGCACCGTGCTCAACGTGGTCTGCGGCGTCGCCCGCATCAATATGGAAACCATCTGCAGGGGCGTGTGGCGCTACGTCGTCGCCTACACGCTGCTGCTGGTCCTGCTGGTGATCTTCCCCGAGCTGATCACCGTCCCCGCACGCTGGATGCATTAGAAAAACCCCCAAGGAGGAGCACCATGATCACCCGTTTCAAGACCCGCATGCTTGTCCTGGCGACGGCGCTGTCCTGCGCTATCGCCGGCGTCGCGTCCGCCGCCGACGTCAAACCGCGCCTGATCCGTTTCGGCTACGGCCTGAACGAGGAAAGCGTCCAGGGACGCGCCGCGCGCCACCTGGCGCAGGAGCTGGAAAAAATCAGCGGCGGCAAGCTCAAGATGAAGACCTTCGGCTCGGCCAACCTGGGCTCGGACGAACAGATGCAAAGCGCGCTGGTGGGCGGCGTGCAGGAAATGATGGTGGGATCCACCGCGCCCCTGGCCGGCATGGTCAAGGAGTTCGGCGTGTTCGACCTGCCCTTCCTCTTCAACAGCGAAAAGGAAGCGGACGCCGTGCTGGACGGCCCGATGGGTCAGGACATGCTGAAGAAGCTGGAAGCCAAGGGCATCGTCGGCCTGGTCTATTGGGAAAACGGCTTTCGCAACATGACCAATTCCAAGCGCCCCATCGCGCGCGCGGAAGACCTGCAAGGCATCAAGCTGCGCGTGATGCAGAACCAGATCGCGCTGGGCGTCTTCAACACGCTGGGCGCCAACGCCGTGCCCATGCCGTTCTCCGAACTGTTCACCGCGCTGGAAACCCGCACCGTGGACGGCCAGGAAAACCCCATCACCACCATCCAGAGCAGCAAGTTCTACGAGGTGCAGCCCTATCTGACCATTACCCGCCACGTCTACACGCCCTGGGTGGTGCTGGCGTCCAAGAAATGGTGGGACACCCTGTCGCCGGAAGAACAGAAGCTGATCCGCCAGGCCGCCGCGTCCTCGCGCGACTTTGAACGCCAGGACAGCCGCGCCGATTCGCAGAAGGCCATGACCACGCTGGAGAAGGCTGGCATGAAGATCAACACGGTATCGCCCGAAGAGATCGCGCGCATGCGCCAGAAGGTGCAGCCGGTGGTCGACAAGTACACGCAGGACCTCGGCCCCGAGCTGGTCAAGCAGCTCAACGACGAAATCCAGAAGGCGCGCAACTAGGCCTTTTGCGGCCCGGACGCGCGCCGGGCCGCCACGCAACCGCTGTAAACGAGAATCCCATGTCCCAGACTCCCCGCAAGCTGCGCAGCCAGAAGTGGTTCGATGATCCGGCGCACGCCGACATGACGGCCATCTATGTCGAGCGCTATCTCAACTACGGCCTGACGCGCCAGGAACTGCAATCGGGGCGGCCGATCATCGGCATCGCCCAGACCGGCAGCGACCTGGCGCCCTGCAACCGGCATCATCTGGCGCTGGCCGAGCGCATCAAGGCCGGCATCCGCGACGCGGGCGGCATCCCCATGGAATTTCCCGTGCATCCGCTGGCCGAACAGGGCCGGCGCCCCACCGCCGCGCTGGACCGCAACCTGGCCTACCTCGGCCTGGTCGAGATCCTGCACGGCTATCCGCTGGACGGCGTGGTCCTGACGACCGGTTGCGACAAGACCACGCCCGCCTGCCTCATGGCCGCGGCCACCGTCGACATTCCCGCCATCGTGCTGTCCGGCGGACCGATGCTGGACGGTTGGCACGACGGCCAGCGCGTCGGCTCCGGCACCGTCATCTGGCATGCGCGCAACCTGATGGCCGCGGGCAAGCTGGACTACGAAGGCTTCATGACGCTGGCCACGGCGTCGTCGCCATCCATCGGCCACTGCAACACCATGGGCACGGCGCTGTCGATGAACTCGCTGGCCGAAGCGTTGGGCATGTCGCTGCCCACCTGCGCCAGCATTCCCGCGCCCTACCGCGAACGCGGCCAGATGGCCTACGCCACCGGGCTGCGCATCTGCGACATGGTGCGCGAGGACTTGCGCCCGTCCCATATCCTGACGCGCCAGGCTTTCGAGAACGCCATCGTCGTGGCCTCGGCGCTGGGCGCCTCCAGCAACTGCCCGCCGCATCTCATCGCCATCGCCCGCCACACTGGCATAGACCTGAGCCTGGACGACTGGCAGCGCTTGGGCGAAGACGTGCCGCTGCTGGTCAACTGCGTGCCTGCGGGCGAGCATCTGGGCGAGGGCTTTCACCGCGCGGGCGGCGTCCCGGCGGTGTTGCATGAACTGGCGGCGGCCGGCCGCCTGCATACCGATTGCGGCACCGTGTCCGGCAAGACCATCGGCGAGATCGCGGCCACGGCCAAGACCAACAATGCCGATGTCATCCGCAGCTGCGACGCGCCGCTCAAGCACCGCGCGGGATTCATCGTCCTGTCCGGCAATTTCTTCGACAGCGCGATCATCAAGATGTCGGTCGTGGGTGAAGCCTTCCGCCGCGCCTACCTGTCGGAGCCCGGTTCGGAGAACGCCTTCGAAGCGCGTGCCATCGTCTTCGAAGGCCCGGAGGACTACCACGCGCGCATCGAAGACCCTGCCCTGAACATCGACGAGCATTGCATCCTGGTGATTCGCGGCGCCGGCACCGTGGGCTACCCGGGCAGCGCCGAAGTGGTCAACATGGCGCCGCCCTCGCATCTGCTCAAGCGCGGCATAGACTCGCTGCCCTGCCTGGGCGACGGCCGCCAGAGCGGCACCTCGGCCAGCCCGTCCATCCTGAACATGTCTCCGGAAGCTGCGGTGGGCGGAGGCCTGGCGCTATTGCGCACGGGCGACCGCATCCGTGTAGACCTGAACCAGCGTTCGGTCACCGCGCTGGTGGGCGAAGCCGAAATGGAACGCCGCAAGCTGGAACCGCCGTACCAGGCGCCGGCTTCGCAGACGCCCTGGCAAGAACTCTACCGGCAATTGGTCGGTCAGCTTTCGACCGGCGGCTGCCTGGAGCCTGCGACGCTGTACCTGAAAGTGGTGGAAACGCGGGGCGATCCCCGCCATTCGCACTGACGCTGGCGGCTATTGGGGGGCCTGGCCGCTGCCGGCTTGCGGCCCTTGCGGAGCCGGCCGCGTAACGACGTAGGCCGCGCTGGCCAGGAAAAACACGGCGACGGCGGCGGCCAGCATCCACGACGGATGCGCGCCCCACCAGAACAGCACGTAGCCCACGGCCATGCCCAGGCAGGCGTAGGTCTTGCCCTTGCGCGATACGGCGCCCTGGTCCCGCCAGGCGCGCAGCGCGGGACCGTAGGTCGGGCTATCCAGCAGCCACTTCTCCAGCCGCGGCGAAGAGCGCGAAAAGCAGGCGACCGCCAGGATCAGGAATATGGTCGTCGGCATGACGGGCAGAAACGCGCCGATCACACCCAATGCCAGCATCAGGCAACCCAGGCAGAGCCACAGTACTCTCATCATGATGGGCAGCAGGATATCCCAGGTTTTCCAGTCGCTTCAAACGCGCTGCGCAAGTCGGCGGCGGCGCTCCGACGCCCCGGCCCGGTCGGTGGCGTATTTGGGACAAATATGAATAAATTGGAATATATATTCACAAATTGGAATTATTGAATAAAAATCGTACGTGCGCGGGGTTCCGCGCTTTCCGTCGCGAGGAAATGCCATGCGCAACGCAAGCGATTTGCTGGAAGACTCGTACCGCCGGACCGACCGGGCAATGTTGCCCCTGCTCTGGCTGCTGTTCGCCGTCGGACTGTGCATGGCCCCGCAGTACGGGCGTTGGGGCGCCGCCATCGCAGTCGGCCTGGCCGGCGCAGGCATTCCCTCGCTGCTGATACTCTGGCGACCCGGCCGGCTGAGCACGCGTTTGACCGTCGCCTGTGGCCTGATGGTGCTGGCCGCGCTCCATATCCATTTGATGTCCGGCATGGCCGAGATTCATTTCGGCATTTTCGTGCTGCTCTCACTGCTCCTGGCCTATCGCGACTGGCGCACGATCCTGTGCGCGGCAGTGGTCATCGCGCTGCACCACCTGTCGTTCAATTTCCTGCAACAGTGGGGCTACGGGACGATCTGCTTCACGGAACCCAGCCTGCCCATGGTGCTTCTGCATGCGGTCTACGTGGTGGTGCAGGCCGCCGCGCTGGGCTGGCTGGCCTGGAAAATGGAGCGGGCCGCGGTAGCAGCCGAGGAACTGGCCCGGCTCAGCGCGCATATAGGCCGCGAGGCCGGCATGTTCGACTTGCGCTTCGGCGGCTTGAGCATGGATAGCCGCCTGGGGCAGAGCTTCAAAGCCACGATGGATGCCGTGCACCGGACCATGAGCGGGGTCCGGACCACCGCAACCGCCCTCTCGGCAGCGTCGCGCGACATCATGCAGGACAACCAGCAACTGGAGGAACGCACCCGCACCCAGGCCGATTCGCTGCAGCGCACCGTGACATCCATGCGCGACCTGGCGGCGAACGTCCACGACAACGCCACCAATGCGCAGCATGCCCGTGAACTGAGCGACGAAGCCCGGCGCATCGTCGACACCGGCAGCACGGCTGTCGCCGGCGTCGCGGCCGTGATGGGAGAAATCCAGCAAGAGGCCAAGAAGATTTCCGAGATTACCGGCTTGATCGACAGCATCGCCTTCCAGACCAACATCCTCGCCTTGAACGCGGCGGTGGAAGCGGCCCGCGCCGGCGAAAGCGGACGTGGCTTCGCCGTCGTGGCCACCGAGGTGCGCGCGCTGGCGCAACGCAGCGCCAGCGCCGCGCGCGAAATCCGCGGCCTGATCGACGGTTCGCTGACCAAGACCGGCGACGGTTTCCGCCAGGCCGACCATGCCGCCCACGTGATCCGCGAAGTCGTGGCCAGTATCGAGCGCGTGGCCGGCATCGTCAGCCAGATCGGCGACGCGGGACGCGCGCAGGCCACTGACATCGACGAAGTCAACCAGGCGGTGACCCAGATGGACGAGCTGACCCGGCAGAATGCGGCCCGGGTCGCGCAAGCCGCGGACGCCTCTACCGCCTTGCAAACACAGGCGGCCGAACTGTTGCAAGCCGTGGGCGTGTTTCGCCTGCGGGATGAGCCGTCGCCGCCAATACAGGCAGCGCCGCGGGTGACGCATCAGGGGCTCGCCGCGTCGGCGGCGCTGGCAGGCGGCTGATACAAAAACTGCAAGACGTCTGCCAGCGGCAAGCGCTGCGCCGTCCTTTGCAGGGTCCGGCTTTCGTGGAAGAATCAAAGCCTCCCGCGGCTTCAGCCTCCCAAACGATCATGACTCCTCTCGCATCCATACTCGCGATTCTCGGTGCACTGTGGCTCGGAGCCATGTTGCCCGGGCCAAGTTTCATCATCGTCGCGCGCAAGGCCATCGGCCAGTCCCGCTGGGACGGCCTGGCCTCGGCCTTCGGCATGGGCGCAGGCGGCATGCTGTTCGCCGGCCTGGCGCTGGCGGGCCTGTATTCTCTGCTGCAAAGCGTGGAATGGCTTTATGTCACGCTGAAAATCGCAGGCGGCGCCTATCTGCTTTACATCGCTGGCCGGATCTGGCGTAGCGCCAAGCAACCTTTCGCCTTGCCCGGTGGCGCCGCCGTGGCCTCTCGCAATGGACGGAGTTCCTTCTGGATCGGACTGACGACCCAGTTAAGCAATCCCAAAACTGCGATCTGGTATGGAAGCATTTTCGCCGCGTTGCTGCCCCAACACCCGCCAGCATGGATTTACTTCGCGCTGCCGCCGCTGGTATTCCTGGTCGAGTTCGGCTGGTATGCCATCGTGGCGCTTTGCTTTTCGACCAAAGGCCCGCGAGAAGTTTATTTGCGCGCGAAGAAATGGATAGATAGAGGTGCCGCAGGCGTCATTTCCGCGCTGGGGTTACGCCTTATCCTGAACGCGCCCAAGAATGGGCTGTAATCTGAAGACGCGTTAATCATTGCACCAGGCCTTCGATTCCCCGCATTTTGCGAGCTGAAAACAAAAAAGCCGCCAGATCATGGATCTAGCGGCTTTCTCTTTGCCGTGCTTGACAGCACTTTGCAGGAATTTGGTAGGCGGTATTGGAAGAGGAAGCGCGGCGCAAGGCTTTGACTAGTAAGGCATGAGGCGGCCCGCCTCCATTCCCTTACCCTTATTCTTACCCTTATTTCTGCGCCCTTGAGGTCGTCGTCAGGAATCCGTCCGAGATTTCGCCCATCCGCGCGACGCCGCGGCTCCGGCCCGGTAGATTGTCAGCATGAAACCCTGGCCCTTCGACGAATATCTTACAGTGGCGGAATTCGGCGCCCTGCCCGCTGCCCAGCAGCGCCTGATCGTCTTGATCGTCCGCGCGCTCGTCTACTACCTGGTGCCCTACCCGGCCGAGCGGCTAGTGACCACGCCGATGGGGACGGGAAAGCTCGATAGCTAACCCCGATTGCCGACGGAATATACCGGATATTTGACCAGCATATTCCGCCATGCCGTTCAAAGACCCGCTCACCTTCGCCGCCTGACCCTAACGCAGTTTTTAGTACCGATCTAAATTAGAGAATTCCGGCATGATTTCACCATATGGAATAGGAGCCATGCCGTGAAGAGATCGAAATATACCGAAGAGCAAATCGCCTTTGCACTGAAGCAGGCCGAACTGGGAACGGCCGTACCCGAGGTCTGCCGCAAGATGGGCGTGAGCGAAGCCACCTTCTACAACTGGAAGAAGAAATTCGGGGGGCTTGGTCCCTCAGAGCTGCGACGACTTCGTCAGCTAGAAGAGGAATGCAATCGACTCATGCTCCTGGATAGGGTTCGCATGGATTGCCTCCCGTATGGACGTAAAAAAACCCTGCCTCAGCAGGGTTCAGGATTTCACTTGGCTAGTTGCCTAAAGTGCCGTCGTACTCAAACCAAAAACTACTTCCGCCACACTGGTATCGACCAGCCATGAAGGCATCAAGATCATTGAAGTTGAATCGCTCGTGAAAGTAGCTACCAAACTTGATCTTGACCTTGGGGTTGTCCAGAAGAAAAGCCTGGAGCAAATATTGCTCCGTCCAGTACACATGCAACTTCTTAGCCCATTCCACGGGCATACCAAACGGCAAAAAAATGTCGTGCACATGTACAAGGATCTTGCGGCGTATCATCGGCAGTAACCGCAGATAGATATGCAGACAGTCGCTGCCTATCTTTACCGTATGAGTGGAATCAATGAAAAGGATGTCACCATCTTGCAGCACGCTGTTAAGCTCTAAGACGCTTTGCGCCTTCACCCTCTTCAAGTCAAGAGCCCCCTTGGACGCCAAATCCACCAAGAACTCTCTTGGGTACGGCTCGATACAGAGCAGTCTACCGGATCCGTTTTTCTCAAGAGCCTTCAAAGCGACGAGAGATGAAAAGCCACTTCCTATCTCTACAACTTTCCTCGGTCTATGCTTTCTAATGTACGAGTAGTAGGACACCGCATCGCTGTAGGAAAACTGGCCGTTCTCCCAAAAAAACTCCCCGCTGTTCTCGTGGCCCTCGACCGGCACATCAAACCCTTCAGCGTAGGGCGTTAATTCTTGAAGCTCCCGATGCAACACTCGCGCGTCAAATCCTGCCAAGTACGGCGCGCCCTGTTGCTCAAAGGTCTGATCGAGATCTTCCAGCGACGGAGTGGACGAATAGAAATTCGAAGGCACCACTGACACCCCGGCGTCTTCAAGCGCCTTACGGGTTTCCTCCGACTTCCACAACAGTTCCTGAGCGTCAGATATGAAACGCTTCAGCGCATTCTCTTCCATTCCTGCCTCTCCCGGAAAAGCACCCTTTATACACGCAATTGGTTACAGGGGACATACGTCCATGTGTCCATTCCGGCAGTTGTTCGTAGTGAGTGCTCCACCGCCAACCCGCCACCATACCGCCCGAGCCTACAAGGCAATCGACTTGTCAAATCTCTCATCGCTGCTTCTACAGACCTAAGAAGCGCGTCGAAGCGGGCATGTCACAAGTGGTAATATTCCGCCACCTAAAAAAGGGCTTCTCCATGGCGGTCGAAAAACATACCAGTAACTTGGCCGTTGAAGGCCTCAATGCACTCACCTTCACGCGCTTCTTCGCCGCGTTGCTGGTCGTCGCTTTTCACTTCAGCGCGGGCGTCCCGCCGTTCGACAATAAAATTATCGAAGCCTTCGTTAGCAGAGGGCAGTTAGCTGTCGCGTACTTCTTCTTGCTGTCCGGCTTCATCATGACGCGGGTGTACGCCAATGAGTCCGGAATGGTCAACAAGGGGAAATTCTGGCTTGCACGATTTGCCCGCATATATCCCGTTTACCTCCTTTCTCTCGTCGTTATGTATAGCCTCGGGAACTTCGAGGGCACGACGGTGGCGCTCAATGTCTTCATGCTTCAGGCCTGGTCGGAAAAGCATGCGTTGACCATGAATGTGCCTGGCTGGTCGCTGTCTGTCGAAGTGTTTTTCTACGCCTGTTTCCCGTGGGTGTTGCCGTGGCTGACCCGGCGACGTGTAGTGGTGATCGCAGTAGTCGCCGCAATTGCCATGCTGCTGCACGATCGAATCATTCCCCTGCCGTGGCACACGCTTGAGAAGCTACCCCTACCTTGGCCTGACCTGACGGGGCCGTACTCCCCGATAAGGAACTTACCGTTCTTCTTGATTGGAGCGGTGCTGGGCGCATGCACAAAATGGAAGATGATCCCCAGAATGCCTGGCAGACTGGCGTCGATAGTTGCGGTGGCCTCAATCGTCTTGCCGGTCGTATGGATTCACAACGCCATTCCCTTAGTCGTCATCCCGTTCTCCATCTTGATACTGTCTCTAGCGCAAGGCGATGGAGTGGTTCAAAAGGCGATGTCGCACAAGGTTCCAGTTTTCCTGGGGGAGGCCAGCTATGCACTCTACATCCTGCATTACCCGTTGATGATTTGGTACTACAACGCAGTAGTATTGCCCTTCGAGCTTTCGCGAACGGCAATGTTTTACTCGTACCTAGTCATACTGATCGCGCTTTCGTGCCTCGTTTTCCGGTTTATGGAAACTCCAGCGCGACGACTGATACGGTCCTACAAGTCCGATGCCGCAAGGTCGTCCGCTCAAAGCGCAACCACTTAGCCTATGCTGCGGGATAGTTCAGCTGTGGAAGTTCCGCAATAAGGCCAGCGTCAGACGGAACATCTCTCGTCCCGGCGCTGACCTCATCGAGGATTTGGTAGCACTTATGCCAAACAAGGCTTGGCCATTCGCGCAAGGCCTGCCCCTCTTTTTGGAACTTTGGCACGCTTAGCTCGTCCGCGACGCTCAGTCCACTCTGCACTTGCCATTCGATGTTGTTTCGACTGCCGGCTTGTTCTCGCAGGAAAACAACGATCACGACCGGTAGGTCCTGCAAACTCCCCTCCTTTGCCTGCCCGGAGGAGCCTCGCGTATCTGACATTTGGCTCTCGCAACTCTCGAGACCCTAAACTAAGCGGAAGTTGGAGTGTGATACCTGGCAACCAGCCTGCACGGGGCGTCAAACGCTCCAATTGCCCCCCGCTCGCTGGAAAAAAAAGGCCGCCCGGAGGCGGCTGAATTTCACTAAACAGACTCAAGTCAGCAATGCATGTAGATAGATTGCGGCCTACCCGCCGGCCGCCACGCATGCGCAGCCTGCCGCCCTTGCGTTCCAGACGAACTGCAGTTTGAGCGTTTCACCAAGGTCATATTCACGCCCCTTGGAATCACTTTCGATAATCTGCGAGGGATCCCATTCGCTGCGCTTCCCGTGCTTAGCCTCGTAATCTCGATGGAAGCTGTCGAGGGCCTCCTGCGGCGATACTTGGACACGCGCCGACTTGAGCCAGAAATAAGCAGCAACACCCACAAAGAGGCAGGTAAGAACATTCAGGGCGAATGCCACACGCGCAACTCCAGTAAAAAGCCCCGGCTTTCGCTCGGGGCTCTGTTTCTTCCGGACGCACGATGCCCGCCATGGGCATCGGGTCCCCAATGGTCCGCCATTGACAAGCAGGTGGCGAAATCATAAGGCGCATCAGCTCCTGCTGTTGGAGGCCGCGAGGATGTTCCGCGATCGCTGGGGCGTCGGGGACCCGGACGATTTGATCGAAAACCTGGAAGCCCACTTCCCCGTGCGCGGGGTCCAATGATCCGCCGCCTACTGGGCGACCGCGACGCCCGCCTGTCCGCTTTCATCGTCGCCGCTGTGCTTACCGCCCTGGTCTTCGGCTACGGTGAGCGCCAGCAGCGAGACGAATCCACCCTCACCGCCTGCGAAGGCTGCGGCAAGACCGCAGTCGCCGCGAAAGAATGACATGACCGAAGCAATCCAACTGGCCGAACTGCCGCCGGCGGAAACCGCGCTGGACGTCTGCTCCAAGCCCGGCGGCCTGGATCCTTGGCTGGACAAGATCCGCGCCGAGGTGACCGGCCACGTGCCAGACCTGAAGACGAAGAAAGGCCGGGACGCGATCGCCAGCTTGGCCTTCAGGGTCCGCAAGGTGAAGACTGCTCTGGATGGCGTCGGTAAGGAGCAGGTCGACCGCCTGAAGGAGATCCCGAAAAAGATCGACGCAGAGCGCAAGCGCATGCGCGATGTCCAGGACGCGTTGGCCGCCGAGGTCCGCGCGCCGCTGGACCAGCGGGAGCAGGCAGAAGAAGCGCGCCAGCAGCGCCACCAGCAGGGCATCGAGTGGTTCCGGCTACGCGCCGATGAGGGCCGCGACCTGAATGCGGACGAGCTGCGCGCCACCATCGCCGATGTGCAGGCCCGCCCGGTGGATGAAAGCTGGGAAGAGTTCGAGTCCGAGGCGCATCGCGTCAAAGCCCGCGCACTGGTATCGCTGCAGCAGGCTGTGGCCGCGCGCGAGAAGCATGACACCGAGCAGGCCGAACTGGTGCGCCTGCGCGCCGCCCCAGTCGCCGAACTACACGGCGTACCGGGGCGCGGATATCCTCGCCTGGCTGGCCGATGCTGATGGCTATCAGGCCGTTTCGAAGAACTGAATTGAGGACGCAATGGCTCGTCAAGTAGTACCTCTCACCGACCCCAAGTGCCGCCTGGTCAAGTTCAGCACCACCGGCGGAAACAAGCTATGCGATGGCGGAGGCCTATACCTTGAGGTGCTGCGCTCCGGCGCCAAGAAATGGCGCATGCGCTATCGCAGCCCGCAGTCGGGCAAGGAAAGCATGCTCACGTTCGGAGATTACCCGGCGGTGCCACTGGCCCGTGCCCGCGCCGAGCGCGCGCGTCGACGACCTGCTTGCGCAGGGCCTGGACCCGGTCGCGCACCGTATTGAGGCAGAGCAGGCCGACCGGGTCGACGCCGAGCGCCAGTTCCAGGCGGTGGCGGTCGAGCTGCTTGCGCTCAGGCTGCCGACGTGGAGCGCTGGCTACCACGCCCGGATTTCGAACACGCTCAAGAACGACGCCTATCCCTACTTCGACGCCGATGCTGTGGATGCGATCCCGGGTAAGGCGGTCTTGGATGCGGCGAAGCGGATCGAAGCCCGCGGCGCGCCGGACATGGCTGAACGGTCAATCAGCGCCACCAGCACGGTGTTCCAGTACGCCGTCGGCACCGGCCGCGCGCCGGCAGATCCCACCCAGGGGCTGAAACGGTTCTTTGACCCGCGCGCGCCGGTCAAGCACTTCCCTCACGTGAAGGAGGCGGCCCTGGGCACGCTCCTCGGGCGCGTGAAGAATTATCACGGTCGGCCGGAAACCCGCATTGCTATCCAGATAACGATGCACACGTTCCCTCGCACCAACGAGCTGCGCCGGGCGGAATAGACCGAGCAGGACAGGCCGGGCGCGCTGTGGCAGATCCCTGCGGCCAGGATGAAGGGGACACTGGTCACCAAGGCGAACGGCGCGGACCACATCATCCTCCTGTCGCACCAAGTGCGGGGCCTGCTGGACGAGCTGTCTCATTACACCGGCCGGTACCGCATGATGTTCCCCGGGCTGCGAGACCCGGCAAAGATTACGATGAGCGCGGAAACCATCAACAAGGCGCTCAAGATATTGGGCTTCAACGGCGAGCAGACCGGCCACGGTTTCCGTGGGTTGGCCTCCACCATCGTGAACGAGCGAAGCGGCGCGCGACCCGAGGTAATCGAGCGGCAGCTGGCTCACAAGGAGCGCAATCTAATCCGTCGCGCATACAACCACGCCGAGTACCTCGATGAGCGTAGACAGTTAATGCAATGGTGGTCGGATTATCTCGAGGGGTGCGCCCAAGCATCGGAAAAATGAGGCTACGGAAGCCTTACCCTTATTCGGTTAAGGCCTACCCTCATTCCTACCCATAAATCTCTTGGCGCTACTTGGCAGCTAGAAAAGCAAAAAGCCGCGAAGTCTAAGACTTACGCGGCTTTTCAGGCAGTGCTAGGCACCCCTTTGCAGGAATTTGGTAGGCGGTATTGGAATCGAACCAACGACCTCCACGATGTCAACGTGGCGCTCTAACCAGCTGAGCTAACCGCCTGCAAAGAAGAAGAATTATATAGTGCTTTTTTAAACTATGCAAATCGTCTAACAAGATTTTTTGCATTATTTATTGCGCTTCGAAATTTGCGGCGTTTACTTTCGCATGCCTTCAAACTTCCTTGCGCAACGCGTTTTGAAGAGTCCGTTCTTAGGAACTTGTTCCAAGAAACTTTAAGCACCGCTTTTCAGCATTGCCGCACCGCTTCAAACCGCCTGCACTGCACTAACTAATTTCCCTTCAGCTTCGCGTCTGCCGCTTGCGCTGCAGCAACGAAGAACGAGATTCTATCAGAACTTTTAATTCCTTGCTCAAGCTCCACGCCGCTACTCACATCGACCGCCCAAGGCCTGACCAATTCCACCGCCTGCCCGACGTTTTCTGCGTTCAAGCCGCCCGACAGAATCAGGGGCCGCGACACCGGATCGGCCCTCACCTCGTCTAACAGGGTGTAGTCGAAGCCATGGCCGCTGCCGCCGTATCCCGCGCTGTAGCTGTCGAACAGCCAGCCCGCGGCTTCGCCATAGGCGCGGCACGAAGAGGCCAGGCTTTCCGCGGTATCCAGGCCGGGCGCGCCGGCACGGAATGCCCTTAGAAAGCGATGACCGTAGCGCGCGCAATCCTGCGGCGTTTCATCGCCATGGAACTGCAGCAGCTCCGGCTTGACCTGGTCCAGCACGGCCTGCACCTCGGCCTCTTGCGCATTCACGAACAAGGCCACCACGTCGACAAAGGCCGGCACCATGCGCCGCAACTGAGCTGCGCGCGTCGGCGTCAGGCAACGCTTGCTCTTGGCGTAAAACACAAAACCGATCGCATCGACGCCCGCCGCAACGGCGGCGTCGATGTCCTGTTCCCGGGTCAATCCACAGATCTTGATGCGTGTGCGCATGAAACTCTTCGCTTGCTTGGCCGCCCTGCGCGGCTGGTCGAATCAGTATATCCGGCGTGCAGGCACCGCCTACGCGGCGGGCTGGCCCATGGTGGCCACGAGATTGTCGAAACTGCCCTCGGCCAGACGGAACCAGGGCGTTTCCTTGTCGCGAAACGCCGCCATGCTGTCGTACAGCTTCTTGAACATGGGATCCTTGGCGCTCATTTCCTGGTAGGCGGCCAGCGACGCCTCGTAGCTCGCCTGCAGGACCGGCTTGGGAAACGCCTTCAACTGCGCACCGCGCGACACCAGCCGGCGCAGCGCGTCCGGATTGCCAGCGTCGTACTTGGCGATCATGTTGGCAGTCGCCATGCGGCATGCCAGCGTCAAAGCGGACTGATACGGCTTGGGCAACTCGTCGTAGGCGTCCTGGTTCACATACAAGGACAGCTGCAGCGTGCCCGCCCACCAGCCCGGAAAATAGTAATTCCTGGCCACTTTATAGAGCGCCAGGTTTTCATCGTCGTACGGGCCGATCCACGCCACGGCGTCCACGACGCCCTGTTCCAGCGCGCCATAGGCTTCGGCCACCGGAACGTCCACGGGCGTCGCGCCCATCCGCGCCAGCACATGGCGGGCGAACCCGCCGGCCTTCACCTTGAGCCCCCGCAGGTCGTCCACGGTCTTGATTTCCCCGCGAAACCAGCCGCCCATCTGCGCGCCGGTATAGCCGCAGGGAAAGTTCAGGATGTTGTACTTGTCGAACAGCACGCGCGTGAGCGCCAGGCCTTCGCCCTGCGTCATCCACGCATTCATCTGCCGCGTGTTCAGGCCGAACGGCACGCCGGCGTCAAAGCACAGCGCCGGGTCGATATCGAAGTAGCGGGTCGACGCCGTATGGCCGCAATCGACGACGCGGTGCTGCACGGCTTCCAGCACCTGGCCCGGCTGCACCAGGTCGCCGGCGGGAAAGATCTCGATGCTGAAGCGCCCGTCGGTCACCTCGTTCACGTAACGCGCCACGTCTTCGGCGCCGGCGAACAAGGTGGGAGACTCGTTGGGAAAACTGGAGGCCAGCCGCCATGCGACTTTGGATGGGGCTGCCACCACCGCGGGCGCTTCGGGCGCGGCCACCGGAACGGGCGGCGGACTGGCCGGAGCCTCTTGCGGAGCCGACGGCGGTTCCGACGGGACAGCGCTGGCGTTTTCCTCGGTCGACGGGACTTCCTGCGCGAACGCCGGAGCGACCAGGGCGGCGCCGCCCAGGGCGGTCTGCTTCAAAAACGCGCGGCGTTGCATGGCAAGAGCCTCCATCGGATATGGACAGGCATCGCCGTTGCCGGCGACATCCCTAATAGGTTTGAGTAAACGGCGACAGCAACTGCGATCCCCCGTCGAGCTCATCCAGGCCGAACGCTTCCGGATAATCGATGGCGGACAGGTACAGCCCATCGGGCGCGAAGGTCGGCGCGCCCCGCTTGCGGTCGCGCCAGGACAGCAACTGCGCCATCCAGTCCACCGATTCGCGCCCTTGCCCGATCTGCAATAGTGCGCCCATGATGTTGCGCACCATATGATGCAGGAAGGCATTGGCCTTCAGGGTTAACACCAGGAACGGCCCGCGTTCATCGATGTCCAGCCGGTAGAGATGACGCACGGGATGCTTGGCCTGGCATTGCGAGGAACGGAAGCTGGAAAAGTCATGCTCGCCCAGCAAGGCGTTTGCCGCGGCCCGCATGGCATCGACGTCCAGCGGCTGAAAACACCAGCCAGCCCGCCCGGCCCACAACGCAGGCCGAACGCGGCCGCGCCACAACAGATAAACGTAGGTGCGGGCGCGCGCGGAAAATCGCGCGTGGAATTCGTCCGATACCGGCTGCGCCCACTGGACCGAAATACTGGGTGGCAGGAAGGCATTCACCCCCCGGACCCAGGATTCCATCCGGCGATCGAGCTCGGTGTCCAGATGGACTACCTGCATCGCGCCGTGCACACCGGTGTCCGTACGGCCGGCGCAGATGGTCGCGACCGGCCCTTCCACACCACAAAAACTGCCCAGGGCGGCCTCCAGCGTGTCCTGCACCGTTTGCCGATGCGGCTGTGTCTGCCAACCCTGCCAGGCGGAGCCGTCATACGCCAGCCCCAATGCAACTCTAGACATGTATCAAACCCGTGGCCCGCCGACACGGTGCGGTTCGTCCGTGGGCGGTTCGTCCAGGTCGAGATTGATGCTTCCGAGCTTGCGGTTCAGCGCCGCCGTATCCAGCGCTGGCTCGTTGAATTCGTAGGTTTCCTCGTCATCGTCCCCGCGCCGCGCGCCGGCCCGGCGCAAGAGCCAGGCAATCGCGAATGCGATCAGCGCCAGCACTGCGGTGACGATAACGAGCAGATTGTCGGCCAGCCACGCAGGCATGTCCGAGGCAGAATCCTTGCCTGCCGGCGTACCGGCGGCCTGATCTGGCGAAGGTGTCCCAGAAGCGCCGGCGGCGCCGGGAGTGCCCGCGGCTCCTGCCGTTCCTGTTGCGCCGGGAGCGCCTGCCGCGCCCGGAGCGCCTGCTGCACCCGAAGCGCCCGAAGCACCCGAAGCGCCCGAAGCGCCCGAAGCGCCCGTTGCACCCGAAGCGCCCGTTGCACCCGAAGCGCCCGCTGCACCCGAAGCGCCCGAAGCGCCCGTTGCACCCGAAGCGCCCGCTGCACCCGAAGCGCCTGCCGCACCCGGAGCACCCGCCGCACCCGAAGCGCCCGTTGCACCCGAAGCGCCCGCTGCACCCGAAGCGCCCGCCGCACCCGAAGCGCCCGTTGCACCCGAAGCGCCCGCTGCACCCGGAGCATCCGCCGCACCCGAAGCGCCCGCTGCACCCGAAGCGCCCGCGGCACCCGAAGCGCCCGCTGCACCCGAAGCGCCCGCTGCACCCGAAGCGCCCGTTGCACCCGAAGCGCCGGTTGCACCCGAAGCGCCCGTTGCACCAGCGGCGCCCTGCTGTGCCACCGCCTTGTTCAAATCGTCGACATTACTCTGCAGTTGGCTCACACGCCCCTGGACATCGGCCATGGCGCGCTCGCTCGACGTCCTGGCGTCAGCCTGCGCCTCGGCTTGAGCCGACGCGCTGTCTTGCGCCTGCCCGGAGGACAAGCGAACGCGATCCTGCGGCGGCGATGCGCTGGCCGCCCCGGCATCAGCGGGAGGCGCAACGCTGCCCGAAGCCGCGCCCTGCCCCTGGACCACGGACGGATTCGCGCCGGCCGCCGCGCCGATGCGCGCGCGGTACTTCGCGAATGCCTCGGCATGCTCATTGAAGATGCGCCGCGCTTCGGCCGGATCCACCGCGCGCACGGTGGCCGCGTCGGGAATCGTCAACCTCTGGCCAGCCTTCACCAGATTCATATTGTTCTGGATGAATGCCTCGGGATTGGCGCGCCACAAGGCCACCAGCATCTGATAGACCGACGCGTTGGGCACGGCATTGCGCTGCGCGATCGCGAAAAGATTGTCGCCGGACTTCACGTTGACCGAACGCGATCCCGCCGCACGCCCCGGCGTGCCGACCGCGGCCGGCGTCACATCGGCCGTGGTGCCGCGCAACGGCACCAGGATGCTGACCTGCACCTGGCGCTGCCCGGAGCTGGAGCTGATATCCAGCAGCAGATCAACCGCGCCGCTGGCCGGCGGCTGCGAGGCCCGCACGCGCAGATTCTTGCGCGTGGCGTCCAGGCCGTCCTCAACCCGGACCACCATGCTTGCCAGCGGGACCGGCGGTTTCAGGCCCGCGCGTTGCCAGGAGGCCTCGTCGGCCACCGACACCTTGAGCGATGCGATTTCCTCGGGCGTGAGTTCCTGCAATCCCACCACCGCCTGCAGCGGCGCGCCCGGCACGGAAACCACCCGCGAATGCCCCACGCGCATGGCCATGGCGGTACTGCACACGCTTGAGCCAATCGCCAGCGCAATCGCCCACTGCAGGGCTTTTAAACGGCGGGCATGCTTCACTTGGCGCGAACGCTGGGTCATAAGCTGGAATTCCGTCTTGTAGTCGACTTGCGGGCTGGAGCCGGATCACGCCATATCGGTGAGAACTGGCATCAATTCACGGGAAAAGTGTAATGGATCATGCGCATTTCACAAACCTGAAAGGCCCGGCCGCGCTTGCTGGCAGGCCTGTCCGCCGACACGGTACAGACGCCCTGCAAACGGCAAGGGCACCCTGAGGTGCCCTTGCTTGCCTTGCGTGCCTACTCAGGCGGCGCCGAACGCCGCCTGCAACGGCATCAGGCTTCGGCCAGCGCGATGCGCAGCATGCGGCGCAGCGGCTCGGCGGCGCCCCACAGCAGCTGGTCGCCCACGGTGAAAGCGCCCAGGTACTGCGAGCCCATCGACAGCTTGCGCAGACGGCCCACGGGAATGTCCAGCGTGCCGGTAACGGCGACCGGCGTCAGCGCGGAAACCGTGGCTTCCTTGGTGTTGGGTACGACCTTGGCCCACTGCGTGCCTTCGGCGATCAGCGCTTCGATCTCGTCCAGCGGTACATCGCGCTTGAGCTTGATGGTCAGCGCCTGGCTGTGGCAGCGCATCGCGCCGATGCGCACGCACAGGCCGTCGATCGGCGTGGCGGGCGTGCCGAAGGCGGCGCCGCGGCCCAGGATCTTGTTGGTCTCGACCTCGCCCTTCCACTCTTCCTTGGACATGCCGTTGCCCAGGTCCTTGTCGATCCAGGGAATCAGGTTGCCACCCAGCGGCACGCCGAAGTGCTCGTGGGGCAGCGCCGGATCCTTTTGCTTGGCCAGCACGCCGCGGTCGATTTCCAGGATGGCCGACGCGGGATCGTCCAGCAGCGACTTGACCGACCCGTTGATCTCGCCGAACTGGGTCAGCAGCTCGCGCATGTGCTGCGCGCCACCGCCGGAAGCAGCCTGGTAGGTCATGGAGGTCATCCATTCGACCAGGTCGTTGTTGAACAGGCCGGCCAGGCCCATCAGCATGCAGCTGACGGTGCAGTTGCCGCCGATGAAGTTGCGCACGCCGCGCTTGAGCGCCGCGTCAATGACCGGGCGGTTGACCGGATCCAGCACGATGATGGCGTCATCGGCCATGCGCAGCGTGCTGGCGGCATCGATCCAGATGCCGTTCCAGCCTGCGCCGCGCAGCTTGGGATAGACCTCGGAGGTGTAGTCGCCGCCTTGCGCCGTCACGATGATCGGCAGTTTTTTCAGAGCGTCAATGTTGTAGGCGTCTTGCAGCGGGCCTGCGCCAGTGGCCCAAGTGGGCGCGGCGCCGCCAGCGTTGCTGGTGGAGAAAAACACCGGTTCGATCAGTGCGAAGTCGTTCTCGTCGCGCATGCGTTGCATGAGCACCGAGCCGACCATACCGCGCCAGCCGACAAGGCCTACTGCTTGATTCATTTCAATCGCTCTTTAAAGGTGTGGAGACTAGGGTCCAGGGGAAAAAGCCGTGCAATTCAACAATTTATCAGAATGCACGGCCGGATGTTGCGGCGCAGCTAGAAATAATAGGGGCCGCAATGGATACAGAGCGCTTTCGAGGCGATGCCACAACAGCAAAACAAGGGGCGACCCAGCCAGGCTGCCCCTTGTTTTACGGCGCTTCAACCGCCAGGCGCACTGGCGCCCGGCGGCTCGATCCCGAGAAGATCAGGCCAGCGCTTTCAGCACTGCGTCGCCCATCTGCGCCGTGCCGACCTTGGTCGTGCCCGGCTCGAAGATGTCGGCGGTGCGCAGGCCGTCGGCCAGCACACGGCGCACGGCGGCCTCGATGCGGTCAGCCTGCGGCGCCAGATTCAGCGAATAGCGCAGCAGCATGGCCGCGGACAGGATGGTCGCCAGCGGATTGGCGATGCCTTGGCCGGCGATATCGGGCGCGGAACCGTGGCTGGGCTCGTACAAGCCTTGGCCGCCGGCGTTCAGCGAAGCCGAAGGCAGCATGCCGATCGAGCCCGTCAGCATGGCCGCTTCGTCGGACAGGATGTCGCCGAACAGATTGCCGGTCACGATGACGTCGAACTGGCGCGGGTTGCGCACCAGCTGCATGGCGGCGTTGTCGACATACATGTGCGACAGTTCCACGTCGGGATACTCGCGCGCCACTTCGATGACGATGTCGCGCCAGAACTGCGAGGTCTCCAGCACGTTGGCCTTGTCCACGCTGCACAGCTTCTTGTTGCGCTTGCGCGCCGATTCGAAGCCGATGCGCGCGATGCGGCGCACTTCGGATTCCGCGTAGCGCATGGTGTCGTAGCCTTCGCGTTCGCCGGTGAAGGCGCCGTCGGGCGAGGAACGCACGCCGCGCGGCGTGCCGAAATAGATGTCGCCAGTCAGTTCGCGGATGATCAGGATGTCCAGGCCGGACACGATCTCGGGCTTCAACGACGAAGCGCTGGCCAGTTCCGGATACAGGATGGCCGGACGCAGGTTGGCGAACAGGCCCAGCGCCTTGCGCAGGCCCAGAATGGCCTGCTCGGGGCGGAACTCGCGCGGCAGGCTGTCGTACTTCCAGTCGCCCACGGCGCCGAACAGCACGGCGTCCGATTCCTTGGCCAGGTTCAGCGTGGCCGGCGGCAGCGGATGCTCGAACGCATCGAAGGCGGCGCCGCCCACGGGCGCTTGCTTGATATCGAAGGACACGTCCAGCGCCTTCAGGACGCGCACGGCCTGTTCGACGATTTCCGGGCCGATGCCGTCACCCGGCAAGACTGCGATGTTGTGAGTCATACGAAAACGATCCTGTAATCAGAAGAATGGTGGCGTCAGGCGATGGGACGGCTTTCCAGCCACGGATGGCGGGCCAGGCGCTCGGCCTCGAAAGCGCGGATCTTGTCCGACTGGCGCAGGGTCAGCCCGATATCGTCAAAGCCGTTGAGCAGACAGTACTTGCGGAAGGGTTCGATGTCGAAACCCATCTCGCGCCCATCCGCCGCCACCACGACCTGGCGGTCGAGGTCGACGCGCAGCTTGTAGCCGGGGAAAGCCTTCACTTCGTCGAACAGGCGCGCGACTTCCAGTTCCGACAGAACGATGGGCAAGAGACCGTTCTTGAAGCTGTTGTTGAAGAAAATGTCGGCATAGGACGGCGCGATGATGGCGCGGAAACCGAACTGCGTCAGCGCCCAGGGCGCATGTTCGCGGCTGGAGCCGCAGCCGAAGTTCTTGCGCGCCAGCAGCACCGAAGCGCCCTGGTAACGCGGCTGGTTCAGCACGAAATCCGGATTCAGCGGGCGCTTGCTGTTGTCCATGCCGGGTTCGCCATGGTCCAGATAGCGCAGTTCATCGAACAGGTTCGGACCAAAGCCGGTGCGCTGGATGGATTTGAGGAACTGCTTGGGAATGATGAGGTCCGTGTCCACGTTTTCGCGGTCGAGCGGAGCCACCAGGCCTTCGTGAGTGGTAAATGCTTGCATGATGTCGATACTCGGTGCGTGACGCTTAACGGAAAGTGCGGACGTCGACGAAATGGCCGGCGACGGCGGCTGCGGCGGCCATGGCCGGGCTGACCAGATGGGTGCGCCCGCCCTGCCCTTGCCGGCCCTCGAAATTGCGGTTCGAGGTAGAGGCGCAACGCTCGCCCGGTTCCAGGCGGTCGGCGTTCATGGCCAGGCACATGGAGCAGCCCGGCTCGCGCCACTCAAAGCCCGCCTCGATGAAGATCTTGTCCAGCCCTTCGCGCTCGGCCTGCTGCTTGACCAGGCCCGAGCCCGGCACCACCATGGCCTGGCGCACATTGGAGGCCACATGCTTGCCGCGTGCGACCGCCGCCGCCGCGCGCAGGTCTTCAATGCGCGAATTGGTGCAAGAACCGATGAACACGCGATCCACGCGGATATCGGTAAGCGGCGTGTTCGGCTTCAAGCCCATGTACTGCAACGCGCGCTCCATGCCGCTGCGGCGCACGTCGTCTTTTTCGCGATCGGGGTCCGGCACGCGGGAATCCACCGGCAGCACCATTTCCGGGGACGTGCCCCAGGTGACCTGCGGCTTGATGTCGCGGGCGTTGACTTGCACCACGGCATCGAACTTGGCGCCTTCATCGGTATGCAGGGTGCGCCAGTAGCCCACCGCCTGATCCCAGAGCACGCCCGTGGGCGCGAAGGGACGGCCGCGGAAGTACTCGACGGTCTTGTCGTCCACCGCCACCATGCCGGAACGAGCGCCGGCTTCGATGGCCATGTTGCAGACGGTCATGCGGCCTTCCACGGACAGGGCGCGGATCGTGCTGCCGGCGAACTCGATGGCGTAGCCCGTGCCGCCGGCCGTGCCGATGATGCCGATGATGTGCAGGACCACGTCCTTGGCCGTACAGCCGAAGGGCAACTCGCCGTCGACCTTGATCAGCATGCTCTTGGCTTTCTTCATGAGCAGCGTCTGGGTCGCCAGCACGTGCTCCACTTCGGAAGTGCCGATGCCGAAGGCCAGCGCACCCAGGGCGCCGTGCGTGCTGGTGTGCGAGTCGCCGCAGACCACGGTCATGCCGGGCAGGGTCGCGCCCTGCTCCGGGCCGATCACGTGCACGATGCCCTGGCGCAGGTCATTCATGCGGAATTCGGTGATGCCGTACTTTTCGCAGTTGGCGTCCAGCGTGTCCACCTGCAGGCGCGAAATCGGATCGTCGATGCCCTGGGCGCGGTTCAGCGTCGGCACGTTGTGGTCCGCGACTGCCAGGTTGGCGCCCGTGCGCCACGGCTTGCGGCCGGCCATCGCCAGGCCCTCGAACGCCTGCGGGCTGGTGACTTCGTGCACCAGGTGGCGGTCGATATAGAGCAGACAGGTGCCGTCTGATTCCTGATGGACGACGTGGGCGTCCCAGAGTTTGTCGTAAAGAGTTTGGGCCATGGATGCGCTCTGCAAATAGACAATCCGGCTCGTGCCGCGCGCGGTTCAAACAACGATCCCGGGCGCCAGCCACTGCGGCATGAGCGAATTATGCACAGGGTCTCAACCTAGTACAACTGCACCTTATATACCAGTACTAACACTACCATGCTAAGACATGGCGAGGTCACTTCGTCTTATTTCCATACCTCAATCGAACCGCAACCAAACAGTTACAGATACAAATTCGGGTATTTAAAACAGATACAAAATTATCAAACCGATATAATCGTTGTGCGCCGTGTTCACCCAAACCGCGAAATAAAGCGCAATAAACCGCATTTATCCTGCATTAAACCGGATCACAAATCTGGAATATCGCGAAATTAGTGCAAATTCAAGCTAATTAAGAGATGATGCGCGAAGAAACCCAAACTGCCGACCGGAAAACTTCGTCAAGAATTAACAAATATTGACTCGTCAAATCTGACATTTCCACACAATATGGCGGCCATTAATTCCTAACTCGACTCGCGAATAATCACTATGGCTTCGTTTTTGCTCAAAAGCACGACTTCGGTCCTTGCCCTGGCATTCGTTCCTGCGGCATTTGCACAGTCAGCAGCCCCCGCCTCCGGGGCAGCTGGGGTCACTCTGAACCAGGTCGTCGAGCAGACCCTGCTCAGCAACCCGGAAATCCAGGCCAAGTACCATGATTTCCAGGCTTCGCTGGAAGGCCAGGCCGTCGCTCGCGGCGCGTTCTTCCCGCAGATCAATGCGCAAGGCTACGTGGGCCGCGAATACCGCAACAATGTGCCCGGAGTCGGGTCGCAGAGCTGGAACCGCCCCGGCTATAGCGTGGAATTGCGTCAGCTGATTTTCGACGGTTTCCGTACGAGCAACGACGTCAAGCAAGCCGGCTTCGACAAGCTGGCGCGCTTCTATGACCTGCTGGCGACCAGCGACAACACCGCCTTCGGCGCAGTGCAGGCCTATATCGACCTGCAGCGCTATCGCGACATGGAACTGCTGGCGCGCCAGAACTACACCCTGCACGAAGAAACGCTCAAGCAGATCAATGAGCGCGCCGAATCGGGCGTGGGCCGCCGCGTCGACCTGGAACAGGCCGGCGGGCGCCTGGCGCTGGCCCAGACCAACCTGATGACCGAAACCGCCAACCTGCTGGACGTGCAACAGCGTTTCCAGCGCGTCACCGGTGCCCTGCCCCCTGAAGCGATGCAGCCCACGCCCGATATCAGCGGCAAGCTGCCGGTCAAACCCGCCGATTTCAACGAATCGCTGCGCCGCAACCCCAGCTTCCTGTCCAAGCAGGCCGGGCTGCAGGCCGCCCAGGCAGGCGTCGCCTCGTCCAAGGGCGCTTTCTCGCCCAAGTTCGAGTTCGTGGCCGCCACCGGCCGCGACCAGAACGACCCGACGCCGCAAAACCGCGACATCCAGAACTCCAGCGTCCAGGTTGTCATGAGCTACAACCTGTATCGCGGCGGCTCCGACTCCGCCCGCGTGCGCCAGACCTCCGCGCAGTCCTATGCCGCGCGCGACATCCGCGACTACACCTGCCGCAATGTGCAGCAGGACCTGGCCGTGGCCTGGAACAACGTCGCCAGCCTGAGCCAGAAGCTGCCCTTCCTGCGTGACCACGAAGTGGCCACCACCAAGGTGCGCGAAGCCTACCGCCAGCAATTCCAGATCGGCCAGCGTTCGCTGCTGGACTTGCTGGACACCGAAAACGAATTGTTCGAATCGCGCCGCGCCCTGACCAACGCGCTGTATGACCTGCAGATCGCGCAATACCGCTGGCTGGCGCTGTCGCACGCGCTGCTGCCGGCGCTGTCGCTGCAGCCCGCGCGCAACGAAATGCCCGAAGAAAACGGCAAGCTGGAAGTCTCCGACGAAGTCATCAAGCTCTGCAACTCGACGATCCCCGACTCGGCCCGCCTGGCACCCGTGCGCGTGCAATACAACGAGGGCAACCTGCCGCCCACGTTCATCCCGGTAAACTCGCCCAAGGCCAAGCCCTAGGCGATGCAAGCGCAAGGAGACCATATGCAGAAACAGGGCAACGACTTCTCACAACTGGATGCGGACTTCGTCCGCGTCCTGGAAGACCTGATCGACGCGCTGATAGCCAATGGCACCTTGCGTATGACCGACCTGCCTATCCAGGCTCAACAAAAGCTGACCCAGCGCAAGCAACAGCGCGCGCGCCTCTCCGAACACCTCGACCTGCTGGATGACGAAGATGGACAAGTTATCTGAAATGGCGGCCCGGGAGTGGCGCGCTGACGCGCGCGCGGCGCACGACGACCCACTGCTGGACTGCCTGGTTGAAATCACCCGGCTGCATGGCGTGACGGCGACGGCTCAGGCGCTGTCGGCCGGCCTGCCGCTGGAAGAACACAAGCTGACGCCGGCATTGCTGCCGCGCGCCGCCGCGCGTGCCCAGCTCTCGGCCCGCGTGGTCAAGCGCACGCTGGAAAGCATTTCGCAAGACCTGTTGCCCGCGATCCTGCTGCTCAACGGCGAACGCGCCTGCCTGCTGCTGAAGAAAGACGGCGAAAACTACGTCGTCAGCCACCCCGAACTGGGCGGCAGCTCCATGGAAATGAGCGCCGCGGAACTATCTGCGCAATACACCGGACTGGTGTGCTTCGTGCGCCCGCAGTTCCGTTTCGACGCGCGTGCGCCCGAAGTCGCCAAGGTGCGCGAGCGCCATTGGTTCTGGGCCGCCATCATGGAAAACCGGCGCCTGTACCGCGACGCGCTGATCGCCGCCCTGCTGATCAACGTCTTCGCGATGGCGATGCCGCTGTTCACCATGAACGTGTATGACCGCGTCGTGCCGAACAACGCTGTCGAAACGCTCTGGGTGCTGGCCATCGGCATCACCCTGGTCGTGATCTTCAACATGATCCTGAGCACTGCGCGCTCCCACGTGGTCGACAGCGCCAGCAAACGGGTCGACGTGCGCCTGTCGGCGCAGATCATGGAACGCGTTCTGGACCTGCGCATGGAAGGCCGGCCGGTGTCGGTGGGCTCCTTCGCCGCCAACCTGCGTTCATTCGAATCCATCCGCGACTTCATCGCATCGGCCACCATCACCACCCTGGTCGACCTGCCCTTCATTCTGCTGTTCCTGCTGGCGCTGGCCTGGATCTCGCCCTGGATGGTGCTGCCGCCGCTGGTCGCGATCGTGTTGATCCTGCTGGTGTCGCTGGCCGCGCAAGCCCGCATGGAATCCCTCACCATGGCTTCCTACCAGGCCTCGTCGCAGCGCAATGCGACCCTGGTCGAGGCCCTGACCGGCCTGGAGTCCGTCAAGACGCTCAACGCGCAGGGCTCCATCCAGCGCAACTGGGAGCGCGCCACCGAGTACATCGCCCTGACCGGCGGCAAACTGAAGCTGATTTCGTCGTCCACGGTCGGCTTCGTGCAGGCCATCCAGCAACTGGTGTCGATTTCCGTCGTCATCATCGGCGTCTACCAGGCCCAGGAATCCGCCATATCGATGGGCGGCATCATCGCCGCCTCCATGATCGCCGGGCGCTGCCTGGCCCCGCTCGGCCAGGTCGCCGGACTGCTGATGCAGTACCAGAACGCGCGCACCTCGCTGGGTTCGATCGACAACTATATGAAGCTGCCGATCGAACGTCCGGCAGAAGCCGAATTCCTGCATCGCCCGGTCTTCCACGGCGGCATTGAGTTCCGCGACGTGACCTTCAGCTATCCCGGCAGCAAGCAGCCGGTGCTGAAGAAAGTGTCCTTCAAGCTCAAGCCGGGCGAAAAGGTCGGCATCATCGGCCGCATCGGCTCCGGCAAGACCACGCTGGAGAAGCTGGCCCTGGCGCTGTACCAACCTACCGAGGGCGCAGTCCTGCTGGACGGCGTGGACGTGCGGCAGATCGATCCGGCCGACGTGCGCCGCGCCATCGGCCACGTGCCGCAGGACCCGCTGCTGTTCTATGGCAGCCTGAAGCACAACCTGGCGATGGGCGCGCCCTACGCCGACGACGCCAGCATCCTGGCGGCCGCCAACATGGCGGGCGTCACCGACTTCGCCAACCTGCACCCCGATGGCTTCGACATGATCATCGGCGAACGCGGCGAATCCCTCTCCGGCGGCCAGCGCCAGTCGGTGGCGGTGGCCCGCGCCCTGATCAACGATCCGCCCATCCTGCTGCTGGACGAGCCCAGCAGCAACATGGATCACCAGAGTGAAGCGCAGCTGCGCAAGCGGCTGGGTGAAGCCAGCGCCACCAAGACGATCCTGCTGGTCACGCACCGCACCGCCCTGCTGGACCTGGTCGACCGCCTGATCGTGATCGACAACGGCCATATCGTGGCCGACGGTCCCAAGGAGCAAGTGGTCGAGGCACTGCGTCAAGGACGCGTCGGACGCGGAAGCTGAGGAAACCATGCTGAACAATCCTGGCGAAACCCGGCACGGCCTGTTTGGAAGCTTGTGGCGCAAGCTGCGCGGCGTGTTCGTGTTCTTCTTCGACCGCCTGCTGGACGGAACCGAAAAAGGCAAGCCCCAGCAACGCTCCGACTACGTAGGCAACGCGGAATGGGTCATCCATGAATCGCAGGCGCGCGGTTCGCGCATCCTGCTATGGGTCAGCCTGCTGGCCACCGGCGGGCTGCTGTTCTGGGCCGGCACCGGCAGCATCGACGAAGTCGTGCGCGGCGAAGGCAAGGTCGTACCCTCGCGCCAGGTCCAGATCATCCAGAGTCTGGACGGTGGTATCGTCGAGGAAATCCTGGTGCGTCCGGGCCAGGAAGTCGAGGCCGGCGAAATCCTGTTGAAGATCGACTCCACCCGGTTCGCCTCGTCGCTGGGCGAGAACAACGCCGAATACCTGTCCCTGCTCGCCAAGGCGGCCCGCCTGCAGGCCTTGGCCACCGGCGACCCCTTCGTGGCTCCCCCGGAAGTGTTGGCGCAGGCGCCCGGACTGGTGGAAATGGAGCGCAATGCGTGGCAGGCGCGCACCACGGAATTGAACGCCACCGTCAACGTTGCCCGCGAACAGCTCAAGCAGCGCCAGGAAGACCTGCGCGAAACGATCGCCAAACGCGACCAGGCCTCGGCCAGCTGCGGCCTGACCTCGCGCGAGTTGCAGGTGACCCGTCCTCTGCTCAAGAGCGGCGCCGTGTCCGAAGTCGACCTGTTGCGCCTGCAACGCGACGTGGCCCGCTACTGCGGCGAACAGAAAGGCGCCGAAGCCCAGATCGACCGCTTCCAGGCCTCCATCAAGGAAGCCGAAAGCAAGCTCCAGGAAGCCGAACTGAACATCCGCAACCAGGCCCGCAACGAACTCTCGGAAACCAACACCAAGCTGGCTACCCTGCGCCAAGGCAAGCTGGCGCTGGCCGACCGCGTGAAGCTGGCCGAGGTCCGCGCCCCGGTGCGCGGCACGGTCAAGACGCTGTTCAACAACACGGTCGGCGGCGTGGTCCAGCCTGGCAAGGACATTATCGAAATCGTGCCCAAGGACGACACACTGCTGCTCGAGGTCCGCATCCAGCCGCGCGACATCGGCTTCCTGCATGCCGACCAGAAGGCGGAAGTGAAATTCACGGCCTACGACTTCGCCATCTACGGCGGCCTCGAAGGCAAGGTGGAACAAATCGGCGCGGACACCGTGACCGACGAGAAAGGCAATTCCTACTATGTGGTGCGGGTCCGCACGGACCGCAGCACGGTAGGCGACAAACTGTTGCCCATCATCCCCGGGATGGTGGCGGAGGTTCATATCCTGACTGGCAAGCGCACGGTGCTGCAGTACCTGCTCAAGCCCATACTGCGCGCCAAGGCGAATGCCTTTACCGAACGTTAAAGGAGGGCTGCAAGGCTTTATGAAACCCGTTCCTGTCCTGTTGATTACGCACGACGACCTGTTGTGGCAGCATTGGCGCGGCCTGAACCCGGCCCGCTGGCTGGCGGCCCGCGGGCGCGGCCTGGCCGACCTGCAACGCTGGCGCGAACAGGGCCGCACTCTGGCGGTATTGGATGCGGACCTGCCCCGGCTGCCTTCCTGGCAGGATCCCATCTGGGCCGCGACGCTCGCGGACCTGCACGTGGTGGTCGCCAGCCCCAGTCCGAACGACGAGCAAGGCACCCGGGTACTGGGCGCCGGCGCGCATGGCTATTGCCACGGCTATGCCTCGGCCGCCTCGCTGTCGCAGGCACTGGAAGTCGTCGCCTCTGGCGGCATCTGGATGGGCCGTTCGCTGGTGTCGCGCCTGCTCAAGCTGGTTGCCGAACGCGCTCAGGACGAGAGCTCCTGGGACGGCGGGGTGTTGACGGAGCGTGAAATCACCGTCGCCCGCTATGCCTCCAGCGGCCAGGCCAATGCGCAGATCGCCGAAGCCCTGGGCATCACCGAGCGCACGGTCAAGGCCCACCTGTCAGCCGTTTTCGAAAAGCTGGGCGTGACCGATCGCCTGCAGCTCGCCCTGCTCGTCCACGGCATTTCTGCCCCCGCCGACGCCAAAATCAAAATTACTTCCTGATACTGTCCTTGAGGACAATATCCCGCGCCGGCGGCGCAATCTAGTATCTGGCCATCTTGGATAACTCCCTGAAACGGAACCAACATGGCCAACACTTCTCCCGCAGTCGTCAACGAAATCTCCGGTCGCGCGTGGATACGCAATAGCGACGGTTCCCTGACTGAACTGCATCAAGGCAGCAAGGTCCCCGCCGGCAGCGACGTCGTCACTGCCTCGGGCGCCACCGTTTCGCTTCAGGTCGAGAACGGCATGCCGATCGTCATCGGCGAAGGCCGCGAAGTTGCCGTGACCGGCGACATGACCGGTCCCCTGGCCGACCCGTCCGAAGCGGCCGTGGCTCCGCCCTCCGGCACCGACTCCGACCGCTTGCTGGCCGCCCTGCGCGACGGCCGCGACCCGTTCGATGAACTGGATCCCACCGCTGCCGTCGTGGCCGGCGGCGGCGATGCCGGCGGCAGCAGCTTCGTGCGCCTGGCCCGCATCCTGGAAACCACCACCCCGCTCGACCTGGCTTACCCGAACCCCAGCCGCGGCCAGGAGATCCTGCCCCGTCTGTCCGGCACCGGCGCCGGCGGCGACGAGGAGGCCACCCCGGCCACCGTCAACACCCCGCCCAACGCGCTGAACGATACCGGCAGCGGCGAGCAGAACAGCCTGGTGCGCGGCAACCTGCTGCTGAACGACTCGGATCCCGACGGCGACCCGCTGGCGATCGTCTCGGTCAGCGGCCGCCCCATGACCCCGGCCGGCCTCACGGTCAACGGCAGCAACGGCGGCACCTTCACGGTCCTGCCCGACGGCAGCTACGTTTTCAACCCGGGTAACGAATACGGCCACCTGGCCGTGGGCGAAACGGCCACCAGCACCATTTCGTACACCATCACGGATCCCAGCGGCGCCACCTCCACGGCGACCGTCGTCGTGACGATCACCGGCACCAACGACGGCCCGGTGTCCACCTCCATCGCCGATACCTCGGGTATCGACGCCCAGACCGGCGTGAGCTACAACGTCTCCAGCCATTTCTCGGACCCGGACACCACCGACAAGCTCACCTTTACCGCCACCGGCCTGCCTCCCGGCCTGAGCATCGACCCGAACACCGGCATCATCACCGGCACCATCGACCATTCCGCTTCGCAAGGCGGCAACAATGGGGTCTACACGGTCACGGTGACCGCCACCGATCCGTCCGGCGCCACGACGTCCCAGGACTTCAACTGGGATGTCACCAATCCCGCACCGACGGCTGCCGACGATAACGGCACCACGAACGAAGACACCACGCTCAACGTCAACGCCCAGAACGGCGTCTTGTCCAACGACATCGACCCGGACGGCGATACCCTGACCGTCTCGCAAGTCAACGGCGCCACCGGCAACGTCGGCACGCCGACGGCCGGCTCCAATGGCGGCACGTTCACCCTGAACCCCGACGGCTCGTACTCGTTCAACCCCGGCAACGCCTTCCAGCACCTGGCCGCGGGCCAGACGGCGACCAGCTCGATCACCTACACCGTCACGGACGGCCAGGGCGGCACCAGCTCCGCCACGCTGACGGTCGAAATCACCGGCACCAACGACGCGCCGACCGCGGTTGCCCTGCAGAACCAGGACAACATGGACGGCGATGTCGTCAACTACAACCTGTCCGGCTTCTTCAGCGACCTCGACGACGGCGACTCCCTGGTCTACTCGGTCGACCACATCCCCGGCGGCCTGAAGTTCGACCCCACCACCGGCACCTTCACCGGCCAGTTCGCTAACTGGGCGTCCGATCACACCAACACGGGTGTCAAGGGCGAGTACCTCATCACCGTAACCGCCACCGACAAGTCGGGTGCAAGCGTTTCGCAGACCTTCGTCTGGACGGTGGGCAACCCCGTTCCGGTCGCCACCAACGACGAAGGCGCCACCGGTGAAGACAACATCCTGGTCGTTAACCACGTCACCGAAGGCGTGCTGGGCAACGACCGCGATCCGGACGGCGACGCCATCCGCGTTTCGCAAGTCAATGGCGCCGACGCCGACGTCGGCAAGCCTGTCGTCGGTTCGAATGGCGGCACGTTCACGCTCAACGCCGACGGCACGTACACGTTCAATCCCGGCACGGCTTTCCAATACTTGAATGACGGCCAGACCGCGACGACGTCGATCACGTACACGGTGTCCGACGCGCAAGGCGCGACCAGCACTGCCACCCTGACCATTACGGTCACCGGCCAGACCGATGCGCCTCCGGTGATCACGCCTGAAGACAGCGACGGCAATGTGACGGCGGGTCATAACAATGTGGCCGAAGCCTCTGGCGCCACGGTCACCGGTTCCGTGACCGTCTCCGCCGAGGCCGGCATCGACAAGGTCACGGTGGGCGGCAAGGATGTCAGCAACGCCAGCGCCGCCAACCCGGTAGTCATCGCCACCGACAAGGGGGTGCTGACCATCACCAATTACGACGCCGCCACTGGCAAGATCACCTACTCCTACCAGGAAACTGGCGGAGCCGCCGATCACTCCAAGGGCGACGATTCGGTCCGCGACCTCTTCCAGGTTTCCGTCACGGACTTTGCCGGCGAGACCCGCAGCAATGACCTGATCATCCAGATCACGGACACCGCTCCTGAAGCCAAGCCCGACACCGCTACCGTCACCGAAGACACCGCGCTGAGCGCCTCCGGCAACGTCATCACCGGCACCGGCGCCGACACCCTCGGCGCGGACGCCACCAACGTCGTGGGCGTGGCCAAGGGCACGGTGGGCGCCGGCCAGAACGTCACCGGCAACGTCAACACCGCAGTCAACGGCGAGTACGGCAAGATCGTCCTCAAGGCCGACGGCTCCTACACCT